>Ga0180218_1000002_pt1 | contig 1527078 bp, 1387 predicted proteins | sample eDN3rd37CKraftBY_FD_151334 | JGI IMG/M metagenome (GOLD analysis project Ga0180218, IMG submission 151334) | Enriched backyard soil microbial communities from Emeryville, California, USA - eDNA 3rd pass 37_C Kraft BY (version 2) (version 2) | ecosystem: Environmental > Terrestrial > Soil >... | reverse complement strand
AACCAGCTCCGACGCTTCGCTCGATATGGGCTGCGCGTCTCCGCCGGTTGCTCAACCCGCGCCTTACGGCGTAACAGAAACGGCCAAGGCTCTAATCGCCGCTGGATGAAAGCTCAGTGGCAGGTCAAGATGTTTGCATTTCCCGGCCGTAATCAACATGGTTTTGCACGCGGGGCCTTTTCGTTACTTGCCTTCCGCTCGAACATGCTGAGGGAGCGGCTGAATGCATCGAAGCGTCGCCGCGTTGGCGAAACCAGTAGGCACTGCCTAATGGGAGCATGATGTGAGCACGCCGAGCGATCTGGTCAAAGAGGTCATCCGTGAATTGATGCGCCTCGAAACTGTGCCAATGGCAGAGCGGTCGAAAGACGACGACTTTTCGTTGCCGCGTATGATCTATGCCGGAAGCGGTGAATCCTTGATTGTCTCACGTAAACTCGATGAGGGCATTGAGCGGGTCGCGAAACGGCTGATGGATGATGATCCGTCACTAAAGCCGAAATTTACACAAGCCGAATGGCGGGCAATCGTAAGACGTGCATTCGGGCCGGCTCTTGCCGCAATCGACCTCGACGACGATCTTGAAACAAATGCCTCAACCGTACTTGCAGGGGTCAAGAAGACCACCAACCATGATGCCACGGGTCAAGGCGTTCGGGAGTATGCGTTTGGGTGCACGCTGTTTGGCGGTAAGGATTTCAAACCATTCTTCATCGGCCCGGTGTTATTTGAACCGCGGGACGTGTGGCTCGAACGAAAGCACCGGGATGGTGGGATTTCAACGCTTTCCTGGCGGCGTATAGAGGGCGCTTGGCAAGGTCGCAAACTTCGGAAGCGCAAACCCTCATTCGACAGCATCGCGGAATCGGACGTGATCGACGCCGTCGGTTCGTGCTCCTTCGTATGCAGTGTAGCCATCCAAGATTTGGCGTCAGAGGCCGGTCGGGACAAAGCGCTCATGGCCGCGCGGTTCGCAACGACCGCCATAGCGCTCATGTGGCAGGTTCCTTCGAAAGCCCTTCAAGGCATCAATTTGATCTTCGACCGCAAACCGCACCGCCGTAAAGCCCTGACCTTTATCCTTGGCAAAGGCGTACTTTCGGGATCGAGTTGGTCGCACTCTCCATTTGGGCCGCATATCAGGCCGGAGGAATGGGAAAGCATTCTGACGGAGAGAGCCGACATATTTGCGGTCGTAGGAGAGGTGCTTGACTATGTCATCAGCCCTGATGGCGCGGTTGCCCGTCCGAATACGATGTCGACGCTGTCCCATGCGTTCTTGTGGTTTCACGAGGGATGCCGCGAAACCTCATCCCATATTGCCATTGTCAATCTGGCCGCATCTCTCGATGCTCTCGCGTGCGGAAGAGGGTCAGGAGGTATAAGAACGCTCATAAAGGCGCGCCTGAAGATGGAAGACGACATGCCTGTTCGTCCGGGCGGGCCGACGGTTAAGCAGGCAATCGACCGCATTTACAGCGATGGTCGTAGCCGCTTGATCCACGGAAACAATGAGGAATTCAGCAATGACTGGTCCGATACGAAGGCTCTTGCCGAGCAGTTCGCCAGACTGTGTTTGTTGCTTTGCCTCGACTGGGTCGCAAACAATCCTGATCGCGATGATCCCGCACAGCTCCGCCTGAGCACAGATTGATCCGGTGTTTGGCTCGCATGTCGTGGATTGCATCGGGCCATAGCGTACAATTGACGGTTTGCTATGCCGTTTGGTGGGCGTGCGGCGAGCGGCGGCAATAGCGGGCTACAGAGGGGGGCGCCGTAACTGGCGGAGAGAGCGGGATTCGAACCCGCGATACGGTTCCCCGTATACACACTTTCCAGGCGTGCGCCTTCAACCACTCGGCCATCTCTCCGGACGCCACTCTCATGGCTGGCTCTGCAAAAATTTGCAAGACGTTCCGGGCATTTAAGGACGATTTTTCTGCAACTGGGCTCGTCACGCAGCGAGAAGTTCTGAAAACCGGATTACCCGTGCGTGCTGCCGGTCCAGGTCGCGTCCTGCGCCCCCGGCAGGCTGGTCAATTCTTCCGCGAGCGCGTCGAGTTCGTTGGCGTTGACGGCGGTGCCGACCAGCGTGGCCGAGATTTCGACCGAATCATCCGGCCGGTCGGCGAACTTCAGGTCGCCGACGGGGTAGCGCGCGGTTTCGAGCTTTTCGGTCAAGAGTTCGCCGAGTTCGGTCGCGTAGCCGCTGTCGGCGACGAGTTTCACCACATAGGTCGCCTCGACCGCGCGTTCATCGAGCGGAATGCGGTTGATGGCATTGACGAGCGGCCGCAGGAGCGTGTTGCCCGCAAGCACGAACACGGTCAAAGCCGCAGCCTGCGCGATCAGATCGGCACCGGCGCAGGCGCCGACGGCCGCGGATGCCCATAGCGTTGCCGCGGTGTTCAAGCCCCGCACATTGGTGCCGTCCTTCATGATCACGCCCGCGCCGAGAAAGCCGATGCCCGAAACGACGTAGGCGATGACGCGCACGGCGCCGTCGGCCTGAGTGAGATGCATCGCGAGATCGACAAATGCCGCGGCGCCGACTGCAACGAGCACATTGGTGCGGAGTCCCGCCGTACGCAGGCGATACTGCCGCTCCGCGCCGATCACCGTGCCGAGTACAAAGGCGGCGGACAGGCTGATCAGGGTGTCGATGAAATCGGTGACGTTGAAGGTCTGGAGGAACTGCATATCGTCCGGCGCGTGAGGGAGGGCGGCAGTGTGTGAAGTTTGAGCCGACAATTGCCTAAAATTCAATGACGGGACGATGACGCGCGGGGGGCATCCTTGCCTCGACCGTGGTCCGCGTGGCGGGCTCGCACGCGCCGCGCGGAAATTCCCGGTCAAACGTCGAGAAGGCCGGCGGCGTTGTCCTCGGTGCCGAACGCAAGACGCGTGCCCTTGGAATTCCACCCGAGCGCCGACACCGGCTCACCTTGATTGGCGCGGACCAGCACCTCCGCGCCGTCGGAAATGCGCACCAGCAAGATCGTGCCGTCTTCGTAGCCCGCGGCCACCACGTCCTGTTTGGAATGCGCGGCGACGACGGACACCCGCGATTTCAGCGGCGCGAGCATCATCGGCTCCTTGCCCATCGGGCCATCCTTGCTGCCGAAGGGCCAAAGGATCACGGTGTCTGCGCCCGAGGTCGCCAAAAACTTGCCGCCGAGCGTCCAGGCCATCGACCGCACGCGTGCTGGATAGCCCGTCATGCGCATGTGCTTCATGTCGGCGAGCCGCCAGCCATGGAGGGCGGGCTCGTGCATCGCGGTGACGATGAAGCGGTTGTCCGGGCTGAACAGGACGCCGAGATGAGAGCCCTGCCACTCAAGCCGCTCCGGTGCGGCCGTCATGTTGGGAAACCACAGCGTCGCGCCAGCGTAATGGGCGATCGCAAGGCGCAATCCCTTCGAGGCGAAGGCGAGGCCGCCGACCGTCGAGGGCGCATCGATCGACTTGATGCTGCCGTCGCGATTACGCACCGAAGCGGTCTTGCCCGCCGACCACGCGAAAGCGCCATCGGGGTGCACCGCAACCGCATCGATCCAGCGGCGTTTGGCATCCGTTGCGATCTCGCTCGTCTCGCCGGCCTTGTTGATCTCGACCACGCGGCCGTCGTCGCAGCCCATGATGACGCGCTTGCCATCGGTTGCCGCGCTCAAAATCGCGCCGCTGGCGATGTCGACTGCGCGGCGTTCCTCGTCGCTCACGAGGGTGCAGATCTCCTCGCTGCCGACGAACACTGCCGTCTCGCCAAGGAAGTGGACCGAGGTCGCGGCGCTGTCGAGCGCAAAGCTGCGGACCTGATCGGCGACGCTGGGAATACGATCTGCCGGCGTGGGCAGGCGAAAGCTGTCACTCACGATGCAACACAGGCGTTGAAGCCGTCCCGAATCTGCTGTTCCGGCAATTCGCGGCCGATGAAGACGACGCGGCTTTCGCGCGCTTCGCCGTCGGCCCACGGGCGCTGATGGTCGCCTTCCAGCATCATGTGGACGCCCTGGAAGACGTAGCGGTCGTCGTCGCCCTTGAACGACAGGATGCCCTTCGAGCGCAGGATTTTCTGGCCTTCCTTGGCGACGAGGCCCTGCAGCCACGGCATGAACTTGGTCGGGTCGATCGGCGCACTGCTCTTGAGCGAGAGCGATTGCATCTCCTCGTCGTGATAGTGCTTCAGCCCGCCATGCGCGTGATGATGATCGTGCGCATGGTCGTGCCCGTGGTGGTGATGGTCATGATCATGGTGGCAGTGCTCGCCGCACTCGTGATCATGATGGTGATGGTCGTGCTCGTCGGCGGCGTTGAGGAAGTCGGGTTCGAGATCGACGATGCGGTCGAGATCGAATGCGTTGCGCTCCAGCACGTCGGCCAGCGCAACCTGGCAGCGTTCGGTGCGGTGCAGCTTGGCATAGGGGTTGATCGCGCGGATGCGGCCTTCGACTTCGGCGAGTTCGCCCTGCGAGACGAGGTCGGTCTTGTTGAGAACGATGACATCGGCGAAGGCGATCTGGTTTTTCGCCTCGGGTGCGTCCTTCAGGCGTTCGCTTAGCCACTTGGCGTCAGCGACCGTGACCACGGCATCGAGGCGGGTGTGCTTCTGGATGTCGTCGTCGACGAAGAAGGTCTGCGCAACCGGGGCGGGATCGGCAAGGCCCGTGGTTTCGACGATGATTGCGTCGAACTTGCCCTTGCGGCGCATCAGCCCGCCGAGGATACGGACGAGATCGCCGCGCACCGTGCAGCAGATGCACCCGTTGTTCATTTCAAAGACCTCCTCGTCGGCGCCGATGATGAGGTCGTTGTCGATGCCGATCTCGCCGAATTCGTTGACCACCACCGCGTATTTCTTGCCGTGGTTTTCCGACAGGATGCGGTTCAGCAAAGTCGTCTTGCCCGCGCCGAGATAGCCGGTGAGCACGGTGACAGGGATTTTTTCGGATGCGGGGGCGGGCGCGGACATCAAGTCACTCCAGGCTGCGGCCCGGTCAGGCGACGCCGCCGTATCGCGCGTCCATTCCTAAAGGGGGCCGGTCAAAAAACGGCGGCCGCACTGATCCTCTCCTAGCGGGGAGCCGGAGGAAAATCGGGCGGAACGGCGGCCACCGTCAATCGGCCAGCGCGCTCGTCAGAGCCTTTATATTGTGCCTGACCATGGCAATGTAAGTGGGGGCAGGGCCATTTTCGTCGGTCAGGCTGTCCGTATAGAGCGTGCCGCCGACTTTCGCGCCGGTTTCACTGGCGATTCGGTTCATCAGCCGCGGATCGCTGATATTTTCCATAAAAACCGCTGGAATCTTCTCGCTTTTGATCTGGCGGATGATGGCCGCCACATCGCGGGCGCTCGGCTCGGAATCAGTCGATACGCCCTGCGGCGAGAGGAAAGCGATGCCGTAGCGGCTCGCGAAATAGCCGAAGGCGTCGTGGCTGGAGATCACCTTGCGCCGCGCCTTGGGAATGCTAGCGACGGCGGCCTGTACCTCGCGATCAAGAGCATCGAGCCTCGCGACATAGGCGTCGCCGTTGGCGCGATAGGCAGTCGCACCCTCCGGATCGGCCTTGATCAGCGCATCGCGGATATTTTGCACGTAGATCTTGGCATTTTCGACCGATTGCCAGGCGTGCGGATCAATCTCGCCGGCATGGTGATGGCCATGATCGTGGTCGTGAGGGTCGTTGTCCTTCAGCGCCGGGATGTTTTTGGTCGCCTCGACGATGGTGATCTTGCCGCCGCGGGACGAGTTGCGGGCCGAGGCGGCGAGGCGATTGAGCCAGCCTTCGAATCCCCAGCCGTTGACGATGACCACCGCGGCCTCGCCGATGGCTTTTACATCGGCCGGGGTTGGCGTGTAGACGTGGGAATCGCCGTTCGGCCCGACCAGCGATGAAACCTGCACCCGGTCGCCGCCGACATTTTTCGCAAAGTCGGCCAGGATCGAGAAGCTGGTGACGACATTGATCCGTTTGTCAGCGTCGGCGTGCATCGGCAGCACCGAGCCGACGAGAAGCGCCGCCGCCAGCATCAGGGTTCGGATCACCGCGTTCTCCTCACGCTTCGAGATGTTTTCCGGGAAACAGCCGCTGTATCAGCCCGCCCACCCGGCCGAACAGCACCGAGCCGACATAAAGCACGGCCGCGATCAAAATCACCGCCGGTCCCGACGGAACCTTGGTGTGAAACGACAGCACCAGTCCGCCATAGCCGGCGATCAGCGCCGCGCCGATCGCAAAGGCAATCATCGGCGACAGGTCCCGCGTCCAGAATTGCGCGATGCCGGCCGGCAGCACCAGGAGGCCAACCGCGAGCAGGGTGCCGAGCGCGTGAAAGCCGTTGACCAGATTGATCACGACGAGGGCGAGAAAGGCGAGGTGGGCGGGGCCGCCGGCGCGGCTCACGGTGCGCAGGAACAAGGGGTCGACGCACTCGATCACCAATGGGCGGTAGATGGCGGCCAGCACCATCAGCGTGATGGTCGCATTGAAGGTGATGACCAGCAGCGTCGTGTCGTCAAGGGCGAGGATGTTGCCGAACAGGACGTGCAGAAGGTCGATATTGGTGCCGCGGATCGAGACGACGGTGACGCCGACCGCGAGCGAGATCAGGTAGAAGGCGGCGAGCGAGGAATCTTCCTTGGTCTCGGTGCTGCGGGCGACGAGGCCCGATGCGAGCGCCACTGTGAAGCCCGCGATCAGGCCGCCGAAGGTCATCGCAAACAGGTTGAGGCCGGAAACCAGAAATCCGAGCGCCGCTCCGGGAAGGATGGCATGGGCCATGGCGTCGCCGACAAGACTCATCCGCCGCAGCATCAGAAAGACGCCGATCGGCGCCGCGCCGATCGAAAGCGCGACGATGCCTGCGAGCGCGCGGCGCATGAATTCAAATTCGACGAACGGGGCGATCAACGCGTCATAGAGCATGTCGTTCAGGCTCAGGCTGCGCGGGAGGGAGTAGCTGCCTCGCAGGCGGCGGCGCCGGTGTCGAACGCCTCGCACATCTGCCGGGCGGTCGCGAGGTTGTCGTCGGTCAGCACCTGCGCGGTCGGTCCCCAGCCGACTAGGCCGCGGGCGAGAAGGAGCGTTTCTGGGAAATGCGCGCGCACCATCTCCATATCGTGAAGCGCAGCGAGCACGGTGCGGCCCTCGGCCTGCCAGTGCAGCACGAGATTGAGCAGATCGACCGAGGTCTTGCTGTCGAGGGCGTTGAACGGTTCGTCGAGCACGATCATCCGCGCATCCTGGAGCAGCACGCGCGCGAACAGCATGCGCTGAGTCTGGCCGCCGGACAGGGTGCCGATGGGGCGGTTTTCAAAGCCGGTGAGGCTGACGTCGCCGAGCGCCTTGGCGATTCTCGCCCGGCTTTTGCCGCCGATGCCGCCAAAAATGCCGGTGCTGCGCCACAGTCCGCTCGCGACGAAATCGAACACCGACATCGGAAAGGTCCGGTCGATCTCGGCCGACTGCGGCAGATAGGCAATGTCGCGCGGGTTCAGGCCATGCCGCTGGATCGTGCCGGAAAGCGGCTTGAGGAGGCCGACGATGCCACGCAGCAGGGTCGATTTGCCGGCACCGTTCGGGCCGACCACGGCGATCAGCGCGCCGGAACGGATCTTTCCGGCGAGATGATGCACAGCCGGATGCCGGTCGTAACCGAAGGTCACGTCGTCAAACTGCAGAATGTCTGGCGGCATCAGCATCTTTGGCTCAACGCATTGCAACAATGACGAATGCCCACATCGCGGCACTGAGAAGGGCAGCTCCCAGAAGCCGCCCCGCCAACGGCATTCGCAGCAGCGACCACGTCATCGGCGCCGCGGGGTGGGCTTCGCCCGGGGCGTGGTGATGGTGGAGATGGCGGTGCGGCTCATCATGCCGATGCTGCGCTGCGTAAGGCGCGGTGTGGTGCGTATGCGCTGTCATCGGACTGCCATCTCGATTGCCTTCCGCGAAACATGTCCCTGCCGCCTGGCCATTTCTGCCAGCCGCAAACTTTCTGCGGTGATCACTCGCTTCGCGATTTTGTTATATTATAACATTCGGCTTCGGGTGCAAGTGCAGAACGTTTCGTTTTCGGTCGAGCCGAATGGGCCGAAAAGGTGCAAAACATCAGGCAAAGTGGCGGACGATGGCAAGGCCCGCGACGAGACCGGTGATCGCCAAGATCACGGTACCGCCGGCGTAGAGCAGGGACTGCGCGAGCTCGCCGCGTTCGAACAGCAGCACCGCATCGAGTGAATAGGCCGAGAAGGTGGTGTAACCGCCGAGAAAGCCGACCATCAGAAACAGTCGCCAATGCTGGCTGGCCTCGCCCTTGAAGGTGAGGTAGCCCGCAATCAGGCCCATCACCATCGAACCGCTGATGTTGATGATCAGCGTGCCGAACGGAAAATGGGGGCCGAAGGCTTTGAAGCAGACCATATTGACGAAGTGGCGGAACATGGTGCCGCAGCCGCCCCCGAGAAAAACCAGCAGATAGGTCATGCCTCACGCCCTTTCGTGCGGGGATTTAAGCAGCGCCCTTTGTTGCGGGCCAACAAAAAAGCGGGGCAAATGCCCCGCTTTTCGTGAAGAGTGCTGACCAGACGTCAGACCGCCTTCGAGAACATTTCCTCGACATATTCCCAATTGACGAGGTTCTCGACGAACGCCTTGAGGTAGTCGGGGCGGCGATTGCGGTAGTCGATGTAATAGGAGTGTTCCCAGACGTCGACGCCGAGGATCGGGGTGGCGCCGTGAACCAGCGGGTTCTCGCCGTTCGGGGTCTTGGAGATTTCGAGCTTGCCGTTCTTGACCGACAGCCAGGCCCAGCCGGAACCGAACTGGCCGGCGCCGGCTGCGACGAAGTCTTCCTTGAACTTGGCGAAGCCGCCGAGGTCTTCGTTGATCTTCTTCTCGAGCGCGCCCGGCAGCTTCTCGCCGCCGCCGTTCGGCTTCATCCACTTCCAGAAGTGGATGTGATTGTAGTGCTGGCCGGCATTGTTGAAGAGCGGGGCGTTCTTGCCGAACGACCCCTTCACGATCTCCTCAAGCGACTTGCCCTCGAATTCGGTGCCCTTGAGCAGGTTGTTGCCGTTGGTCACATAGGCCTGATGATGCTTGTCGTGGTGATATTCCAGCGTCTCTTTCGACATAAAGGGCTGGAGTGCGTCATAGGCGTACGGAAGTTCGGGAAGTGTGAATGTCATGGGGCTCGTCCGCAGTAGTGGATGGATGACAACGAAACCCCCGGCAGAGGGTTCCTTCCTTTAGCGATATGGACCCCTTCGGGGCTGAACGCAAGTTTTCGCCGTGCCGGATCCTTAAGCCGGGCGCGGCAGCGGAGCGTCGGCATTGCTGCTGCGCGACGGCGGCCGCACGTTCATCATCAACTGAAATACGCCGGCAATCAGACCGATCAGAACCGCGGCCTTCCAGGCAGCGTCGTAGTTGCCGAGCGCGTCATAGATCACGCCGCCGCCCCACGCCCCGACGAACGAGCCGAGCTGGTGGCTGAAAAAGGCGATGCCGGTCAGCGTCGTCATGAAGCGCAGGCCGAACAGGTGCGACACGAGGCCGTTCACCAGCGGCACGACGCCGAGCCAGAGCGAGCCCATGACCGCAGCGAAGAGCAGTGTCGAGAACGGCGTCGCCGGCAGGTAGAAGTAGATGCCGAGCGCGAGCGACCGCAAAATATAGATGCCGCCGAGCAGATACTGCTTCGGATAGATGCCGCCGAGCCAGCCGAACAGATAGGAGCCGAACACGTTGAACAGGCCGATCAGCGCGAGCGCCGAAGCGCCGAGCGCCGGATCGAGCCCGCAGATCGCCAGATAGTTCGGCAAATGGGTGGTGAGGAAAACAAGCTGGAGGCCGCAGACAAAAAATGCGACCGCCATGACCACGAAACCCGTATGGGCCATCGCCGATTGCACGACCTGCCCGACGGTCTGGTCGGTATCGTCCGCTTGGTCGATCTCGATCTTGTCGGATTGCCCGGCGGAGAAGGCGCAAGGCAGCATGACGAGAATGAAGGCGAGAAAGCCGATCAGCGCGACCTGCCAGCCGGAGGTTGAGATCAGGGTCTGCGCCAGCGGCGAGGCGATGACGAGGCCGAGCGATCCTGCCGCCGAAACCGCGCCCATCGCCATGCTGCGATACCGCGGCAGCACGGTGCGCGAGGTGACGCTCATCGCCAGGCTGCCGGCGGTGCAGGCCAGCGCCAGACCGACGCAGACGCCCGCGCCGACGGTGAACAGGAACGGCGAGGTCGCAAAGATCATCGCGACGAGGCCGGCGGCATAGATGGCGACGCCGCTCAGCATCACGATGCGGCCGCCATGGCGGTCTGCGATGACGCCGACGACGGGCTGCGCCACGCCCCAGACGATGTTCTGAATGGCCATGGCGAGGGAGAAGTCCGCGGCGGTGAGACCGACTTCGCGAATCAGCGAGGGCTGAAACAGGCCGAAGCTTTGCCGCATTCCCATCGCGAGGCTGAGCAGGATGGCTGCGCCGCCGAGAATCGACCAACGCTGCAGCTTGCTCAATTGAGCTGCTCTCATTCCTTGTCGTCTCCAATTCATGCTGCGGGCAACACGGGTGCACCGTAGAGCTTGCTGTTGTTGATTCGCTGTGGTCGCCCGGCGAGGCGCGCAGTGTGACATCGCCCTTGCGGCTTGGCTACGGGCCGTATCGCCGGTAAGGGGTTGCATATGGCGCAGAGCTGCAACGCCATGATTGGCGGGGATGATGGCGCCGGCAATGAGAACCCAGGGCGTTAATCCTCGATTTACCAAAAACGCGATGCTTCAAATCTGCAGCCTTGCAGAGGACGCGCGCCCGGTGCTTAACCGGGCCGAGAGAACTGAAGGGGGTAAAATGTTGGTGCGTGCTGGTCTTGTCCTTTTGATGTTCGCCTCGCTCCTTGTTGGCTTCTCCGCGGGGGCGAATGCGCAGGGACAGGGCGGCGGCGACCCCTCGGGCGTGTGGCTGACGCAGGCCGGCGACGCCAAGGTCAGGGTGCGCAGTTGCGGCGCGGGCATTTGCGGCTCGGTGGTGTGGCTGCGCGATCCGATTGACCCCGACACGGGGCAGGCCGCCCGCGATTCCAAAAATCCCAACCCCGCCTTGCGCCAGCGCCCGATCGTCGGCCTGGTCCTGTTCGAAGGCATGCAGCCGACCGCGCCGAGCCGCTGGTCCGGCCGCATCTACAACGCCGATGACGGCCAGCACTATGCTAGCAACATCGCCATGACCGGCCCGAACTCGCTCCGGGTCGAGGGCTGCGTCGGTGCGCTTTGCGGCAACGAGGTCTGGTCGCGCTCGAACTAGGCGCGCTGCTTCTTCCTGCTTGGCGCGGCGGGCGGCGGTGTGATGCCAAAATCCTTCGGGTTCAACGCCAGATCCGCCAGCGTGTAGCGATCGAGCGTTTCGAGAAAGGCCGCCATGGCCTCTCCCAGAACGCGCCGCAACCGGCATTTTGGCGTGATCACGCAATCATTCCCTGGCGCAAAGCACTCCACGAGCGCGAAATCCGGCTCGGTGGCGCGAACGACGTCGCCGAGACAGATCTGATCCGGCTTCTGATTGAGCGTCAGCCCGCCCGAGCGGCCCCGCACGGCCTTCAAGAAACCGGTTCGGGTAAGCTGGTTGGCGACCTTCATCAGATGTGCGCGCGAAATACCGTAGATTTCCGCCGTTTCCTCAATGGTGATCAGGCGCTCGTTCTGGGCCGCGGCATACATCAGGATGCGGAGCGAGTAGTCGGTAAAGTTGGTCAGGCGCATCGTTGTTCCGGAATAGCGCGGGCGCTGGTTCTTGGCCCGATCATGTCATATAAATGATGCGCTGCGCAGATATCATTTGCAAGGATTCCGGATGATGCTCCGCCGCCGCGCGGATGGCGGCGGAAATTGGCTTGCGCGGATCGCGCGTCCGGATGAACCTGAGGCATTGCTTGAAGTTCACGCGTCATCCGGCTGACCTGCTTGCACGGACCAGCCGGCCCTCAGGGAGTTTGTGCGCCGCATTACTTGCGGTAGCGCAAAGAGCGCCTGGAACCCTCCCCCTATATTGGGAGAGCCGCGAAGTCTTGGCGCTTTCTCCATTTTCGACCCGCGGCTGAGTATTTCGGCCCCTGATCGTCACGATCGGTCTGGCCCATTCACAGGATGAGAGCCGTCGATGATCTCCCAGCTCACGAAAACCGAACGACAGGGGGCGCTGCTTATTCTGCTGGCGCTGGCCCTGTGCGGCCTTGCGATGACGGTCGGCGGAAAAGACGACCCGTTTGCAGCCCATGGCGCGATAACGATGGTGGCCGCCATCATCATGATGTTCGTCGTGATCTCCGGGTACTACTCGCCCGAGGCCACGAAGGAGCAGCGGGCGGAATATTATGACGACCCGAGCAAGGTCGGCATCGTTCTCGCGATGATCTGGGCCGTGATAGGCATGTTCGTCGGCGACTGGGTGGCGTGGCTGCTGGTCAATCCCAACCTTACCTTCGACGCCGGCTGGTCGAGCTTCGGCCGCTTGCGGCCGGTGCACACCGCGGGCGTGATTTTCGGCTTCGGCGGCAACGCGCTGATCGCGACCTCCTATTATGTGATGCAGCGGACCAGCCGCACCCGGATGCCTGACCAGCTCAGCCCGTGGTTCGTGCTGCTTGGCTACAACCTGTTCTGCGTGATTTCCGCGAGCGGGTTCCTGATGGGCGTGACGCAGTCGCGCGAATATGCCGAGCCGGAATGGTACGCCGACATCTGGCTGGTGATCGTCTGGGTCACCTACCTCGTTCTCTACCTGCGCACGCTGGCGCGCCGGAAGGAACCCCATATCTACGTCTCCAACTGGTACTACCTCGCCTTCATCGTGGTCGTGGCGATGCTGCACATCGTCAACAACCTGGCGGTGCCGATCTCGCTCAACCGCGCCAAGAGCTACTCGCTGTTCTCCGGCGTGCAGGATGCGATGACCCAGTGGTGGTACGGCCACAACGCGGTTGCCTTCTTCCTGACCGCGGGCTTCCTCGGCATGATGTACTACTTCCTGCCCAAGCGGGCGGGGCGGCCGATCTACTCCTATCGCCTGTCGATCATCTCGTTCTGGGGCATCACCTTCTTCTACATGTGGGCGGGCTCGCACCATCTGCACTACACGGCTCTGCCGCACTGGGTGCAGACGCTGGGCATGACCTTCTCGGTGATGCTGCTGGTGCCGTCCTGGGCCTCGGCCGGCAACGCGCTGATGACGCTTAACGGCGCGTGGGACAAGGTGCGCGACGACGCGACGCTGCGCTTCATGATGGTCGCCGCCGTGTTCTATGGCCTCACCACGTTCGAGGGATCGTTCATGGCGATCCGGCAGGTCAACTCGCTGTCGCACTACACCGACTGGACCGTCGGCCACGTTCACGCCGGCGCGCTCGGCTGGGTGGCGATGATCACCTTCGGCTCGATCTATGCGGCGGTGCCGTGGCTGTGGCGACGCGAGCGGATGTGGTCGGCGCGTCTCGTCGAAGTGCACTTCTGGCTCGCGGTGGCCGGCACGCTGATCTACGTCTTCGCGATGTGGAACTCGGGCATCATCCAGGGGCTGATGTGGCGGACCTATAACGAGAGCGGCACGCTCGCCTACTCGTTCGTCGACTCGCTGGTCGCGATGCACCCGTACTACATCGCGCGCGCCATCGGTGGCCTGTTCTTCCTCGCCGGTGCGCTGGTCGGTTTCTACAACATCATCATGACGATCCGTGAGGCTCCGGAAGCTGCCACGAGCGCTTCGCCGGATGAGCTTGTTGTGGCTGGCGCGCCGGCGCTGCAGGCAGGGGAGTAATTTTCGATGTTCGGTCTTCACTATCGGCTTGAACGCAAGTCCATCCCGCTGGTCCTCGCGATCATCGGCGTGGCGAGCATCGGCGGCCTCGTCGAGATCGCGCCGCTCTTCACGATCAACCAGACGGTGGAAGCCGCGCCCAACATGCGCGTCTACACTCCGCTCGAGCTCGCAGGGCGCAACATCTATGTCCGCGAGGGCTGCTATGCCTGCCACTCGCAGATGATCCGCACGCTGCGCGACGAGGTCGAGCGCTACGGGCCTTACTCGCTCGCGGTGGAATCGAAGTACGATCACCCGCACCTGTGGGGCTCGAAGCGCACGGGGCCGGACCTCGCGCGTGTCGGCGGCAAGTATTCCGACGAGTGGCATGTCGCGCACCTCAACAACCCGCGCGACGTGATGCCCGAGTCGATCATGCCCGCTTACGCCTACCTGTCGCGGGCGACGCTCAAGATCGACGAGCTCAGTCTCGATCTCGCGGCGATGCGCAAGGTCGGCGTGCCCTACACCGACGACATGATCGCCAATGCCACCGCGGATGCCTACGGGCAGGCGTCGCCCGATTCACCGCAGGCCGAGGGCGTCACCAAGCGCTACGGCGAGGCGACCAACGTGCGCGCCTTCGACGGCAAGCAGGGTGAGCCGAGCGAGATGGATGCGCTCGTCGCGTATCTGCAGATTCTCGGCAAGCTGACCGATGTCGCGCATCAGACGCAGGCAAACGCCGAAGCCAAGCCGGAAGCCGCCGCGCAGGCCGAAGCGAAAGCAGGAGGCAAGCCATGATGGTCGAGCATGATTTCCTGGTCGGCTTCGCAAAGTCGTTCGGGCTGTTTTACCTGATCGGATTGTCAATCGCCGTGATGATCTATGCGTGCTGGCCGTCGAACCGCCAGCGTTTCGATCACGCCGCGCAATCGATTCTCACCAAGGAAGATCGTCCATGGCAATGAGTGAACGCGATCCACTCACCGGTCACGCCACGACCGGCCATGAGTGGAACGGCATCAAGGAATTGAACGCGCCGGTCCCGCGCGCCGTCTGGTTCTTTCTGATCATCACCGTGGTGTTCTCGGTCATCTGGTGGGTGTTGATGCCGACCTGGCCGCTTGGCACCACCTACACCAAGGGCATTCTCGGGGTCGATCAGCGCAATACCGTCGCGCAGAAGCTCAAGACGGCCGATGAGGCCCGGAGCCCGTGGACGAAGCGCATCGACGAGATGAAGTTCGCCGAGGTTGCAGGCGATGCCGAGCTGATGAAGAAGGTGCGTCAGACCGGGCGCACGCTGTTCGGCGACAACTGCGCGGCGTGCCATGGCTTCAGCGCCAAGGGCGGTCCGGGCTTCCCCAACCTGACGACGGCGTCGTCGCTGTGGGGCAGCGACCCGGAGAAGCTATTTGAAACCATCCGCGTCGGCATCAATGCCGCGCATCCGGAGACCCGCACGGCGCAGATGCCGGCCTTCGGACGCGACCAGATGCTGCCGAGGGCGGACATCGAGAAGGTTGTCGACTTCGTCGAGACGCTGTCGAACCCGGCTGCGGCCAAGCAGGTCACTCCTGACGCGCTTGAGGCCGGCAAGGAATTGTTCGTCGCCAACTGCGCCGCCTGCCACGGCGACAATGGCAAGGGCAATGTCGAGGTCGGCGCGCCGGATTTGACCGATGCGTCCTGGATCTATGGCGGCGACAAGCAGTCGATCCTGAATACGGTCTGGGGTGGGCGGCAGGGTCACATGCCTGCCTGGGAGCATCGTCTGAGCAATATCGACCGCAAGATTCTGGCGCTCTACCTGTCCGACCTGAGGAAGCCTGGCCAATGACCACTGCCGCGACGGCACCGACGCGAAGCCGCACAAAGGTCCTGATCTGGGCCGGGGTTGCCGCGGGCCTGTTGGTCGTCGCGGCAGCCAATGCCCATCTCGTCTATGTGGCGGTGATGTCGCAGCCCGATTGCATCGCCCATGTGCGCCAGGGACAGGCGCAAGGGAATGTCGCGCCGGGTGCGTTCAGCGCCGCCAAATCGTCCTGTTCGATCCGATGATGCTGCGAGTCCAATGCGACGCCTGCATGAGTGCAAGACACATTCAACAAGCTGACGTTCAACAGTGAGACCGACCAACATGCTTACGATCCCCGCCATTGTGCCGCCGCTGCCCCGCGACAACCGGTGGAATCGCGATCTCGCCCCGTCCGATGCTTTCAAGTGGCTGGCGGCGGGCTGGAATGATTTTAGGAACGAGCCGGGCAAGAGCCTTGCTTACGGCATCGTCGTCTTTCTGATTTCGGCCGGCATCGTCTTCGGGCTGATCGCCATCGGCCGCGACTACATCCTGTTTCCGGCCTTTGCCGGCTTCATGGTGGTGGGGCCGATGATCGCGATCGGCCTCTATGAAAAGAGCCGGCGCATTGCCGAAGGCAAGCCGCTGTCGCTGTGGCGCATGCTGCTGGTGAAGCCGAAGTCGAACGGCCAGGTGCTGTTCATCGGCGTGCTGCTCTGCATGCTTGTGCTGACATGGATGCGCGCCGCCGTGATCGTCTACGCGCTGTTCTTCGGCGTGACGCCGTTCCCCGGCCTCGACCATATCGCCGAGATGCTGTTCACCACGCCGGTGGGCTGGGCGATGCTGCTCGTCGGCAGCGCGGTCGGCGCGCTGTTCGCGGCGTTCTCTTTTGCGATCAGCGTGTTCTCGGTCCCGATGCTGCTCGACCAGCGCGTCGATGCGTTGACCGCGATGGGTCGCAGCATGGCGCTGGTCTGGCACAATCTGCCGGTGATGTTGACCTGGGGCGCGATCGTGCTGGCGCTGTTTCTGGCGTCGCTCGCGACCGGCCTGCTCGGGCTGATCATCGTCTTTCCGCTGCTTGGCCATGGCACCTGGCACGCCTATCGGGCGGTGTGGAACTGAAGTTGTGGCGGAGCGCCGCCGCGCTCCGCCGGTGAAGGAGTGGCAAGATGAGTTGCTGCGCACCCGGAGCCGAATTCGCACTCGGCAACGTCGATCCGGAAACCGCGCGCGAAGAGTTGAAGATGGCCAGCCACGCAGTCGGCGACGGCCTGCGCCAGACCGATCTGTCGGTGCCGGACATTCATTGCGGCGGTTGCATCCAGACCATCGAGCGGGCCTTGGACGGGTTGCCCGGCGTCGTCAGCGCGCGGGTCAATCTGTCGAGCAAGCGCGTCGCGATCCGCTGGCGCGATGATCAGCCGCCCGCACCGTTCATCGACGCGATCAACAAGGTCGGCTACAGCGCCCATCTGTTCGACACCGGCGCGGACGAGCGCGACGAGACGCAGGCCGAGCTGATCCGTTCGCTCGCGGTCGCCGGTTTTGCCGCCAGCAACATCATGCTGCTGTCGGTGTCGGTGTGGTCGGGCGCGGAAGCGGCGACGCGCGACATCTTTCACTGGCTGTCGGCGCTGATCGCGCTGCCCGCGGTGGCGTATTCCGGCCGCGTGTTCTTCCGCTCGGCGTGGCGTGCATTGAGCCACGGCCAGACCAATATGGATGTGCCGATTTCCATCGGCGTGCTGCTTGCCGTCGGCCTCAGCCTCTATGAGACGGTTCATCACGGAGCGCACGCCTATTTCGACGCATCGGTGTCGCTGCTGTTCTTTCTGCTGATCGGGCGCACCCTCGATCACATGATGCGCGAGCGCGCCCGCACCGCCGTCAAAGGGCTTGCCCGGTTGGCTGCGCGCGGTGCGCTGGTGCTCGGCGATGACGGCACGCGCGCCTATGTGCCGGTCAACGAGATCGCGCCGGGCAGCAAGATTTTGCTCGCCGCCGGTGAGCGCGTGCCGGTGGATGGCCGCGTCATCAAGGGCGCCTCGGAGCTCGACTGCTCGCTGGTTTCCGGTGAAAGTCTGCCACAGCCGGTGACGGCCGGCGACCTGCTGCAGGCAGGAACGCTCAATCTCACCGGGCCGCTGACGATCGTTGCGACGGCGGCGGCCAAGGATTCGTTCCTCGCCGAAATGATGCGGATGATGGAAGCGGCCGAGGGCGGCCGGTCGTCCTATCGCCGCATCGCCGATCGCGCGGCGCGGCTTTATGCGCCGGTGGTGCATCTCACCGCGCTGCTGACCTGCATCGCCTGGGTGCTTGCGACCGGCGACCTGCACCGCGCCCTCACCATTGCGATCGCGACCCTGATCATCACCTGCCCCTGCGCGCTCGGCCTTGCCGTGCCGATGGTGCAGGTCGTGGCCGCGCGGCGGCTGTTCGAGGCCGGAATCATGGCGAAGGACGGCAGCGCGCTGGAGCGGCTCGCGCAGGTCGACACCGTGATCTTCGACAAGACCGGCACGCTGACGATGGGCAAGCCGCGCCTTGCCAACAGCGACGAGATCTCGCCGGAGGTGATGGCGATCGCCGCGGCGCTGGCGGCCCATTCCCGCCATCCCTATTCGCAGGCGCTGCACAGCGCCGGCGGGCAGGGTGGGGTCTCGCCACTGGCGCTCGATGACGTCGCCGAGCATCCGGGGCTGGGGCTGGAGGCGCATCGCGGCGCTGATGTCTACCGGCTCGGCCGGGCGACGTGGGCGGTGGCCGGCTGCACCGAAGGCGATGCTGGCGGCACCGTGCTGTCGCGCAACGGAGAGGCGCTGGCGCATTTCCGCTTCGAGGATCTTTTGCGCCCCGGCGCGCGCGAGGCGGTAGCCGAGCTGAAGGTCGGCGGCCTCAATGTCGAGATTCTCTCCGGCGACCGCGATGCGGCGGTGCGTGAACTGGCGAGCTCTCTTGGTGTGGCCTATGCCGCGGGCGTGATGCCCGGCGACAAGCTCGCGCGAGTCCAGGAGCTCGCGGCTGACGGGCGCAAGGTTCTGATGGTCGGGGACGGCCTGAACGATGCGCCGGCGCTGGCGGCCGCCCATGCCTCAATGGCGCCCGCGACGGCGGCCGATATCGGCCGCAATGCCGCCGATCAGGTGTTTTTGCGGGACAGCCTCGCGGCGGTTCCGCAGGCGCTCACCGTCGCCCACCGCGCGGGCCGGCTGGTTCGCCAAAATCTGGGCATCGCGGTCGTGTATAACGCGATTGCGGTTCCGATTGCGGTGCTCGGATTCGTCACGCCGCTGGTTGCGGCGATCGCGATGTCTGGCTCGTCCATCATCGTCGTCGCCAACGCGTTGCGGCTCAGATCCGTGCAGCCGCGTGATCCCATGAAGAATCGCGCAAAGGGCACGGGAATGGTGCCTGTGTCCGCAGTTTCGGGAGCGGTTCGATGACCGATTTCTTCTACCTGATCCCGATCGGGCTGGTGATGGCGATTGCCGGCCTTGGCGCCTTCATGTGGTCGCTGCGCAGCGGCCAGTATGAGGACCTCGATGGGGCCGCCGAGCGGATCCTGTTCGAGGACGACAAGCCTGCCGCCGATCCTCCGGCACGCGGCCGCCACGGCTAGCGCGCTGGCCGGCTTTGCGCTAAATAGCCGCCATGACGACGATGACTGAGCGGAAAAAGCTGGTTGCTCCCGGCGGTGAAACCAAGGTGCTGCTGCATTCCTGCTGCGCGCCCTGTTCCGGTGAGGTGATGGAAGCGATGCTGGCCTCCGGCATCGATTACACCATCTTCTTCTACAACCCGAACATCCATCCCGAGCGCGAGTATCTGCTGCGCAAGGATGAGAACGTCCGCTTCGCCGAGAAGCACGGCGTGCCGTTCGTCGACGCCGACTACGACAAGGACAACTGGTTCGCCCGCGCCAAGGGCATGGAGTGGGAGCCGGAGCGCGGCATCCGCTGCACCATGTGCTTCGACATGCGCTTCGAGCGGACCGCACTCTATGCCCATGAGCACGGCTTCAAGGTGATGACGAGTTCGCTCGGCATCTCCCGCTGGAAGAGCATGGAGCAGATCAACGATTGCGGCGTTCGTGCTGCCTCGCATTATCCCGACCTGACTTATTGGGATTACAACTGGCGCAAGGGCGGTGGCGGCGCGCGTATGATCGAGATCAGCAAGCGCGAGGAATTCTACCAGCAGGAATATTGCGGCTGCGTCTATTCGCTGCGCGACACCAACCTGCATCGCCGCAGCCGCGGGCGCGAGCCCGTCGTCATCGGCCAGAACTACTACAGCGACAAGAAGCCGGACGACACCGAGCACTGAGCGCCGGCTGCTTTCATCGGTTTTGCAAGAACGCCGTCCTTGAGGGCGGCGTTTTTCATTGGCGGCTACCGCGGAGATCGCCGCCCGCCGGCAGCATTGACAGGCCGAAGACATCACGCATAGGATTTCGGAATTCCGAATTCCAAAGAACCAAAAAATGATCCCGTTGCAGGCGGCGCCCAATCTGATCGGACAGGTCTACGATCGCATTCTGGAAGCGATCATCGACCTGACGCTGCCGCCCGGCCATCGCATCCGGCAGGGCGAGCTGGCCGATCGCCTTGGCGTCTCCCGCCAGCCGGTGAGCCATGCCCTCCATCTTCTCCACCGGCAGGGACTGGTGGTCGAAAGCGGCCGCAAGGGGTTCGAGGTCGCCCGGCTTGACGCCATCCGCATTCGCCAGCTTTACGAGGTGCGCGGCGCCATCGACGGGCTCGCCGCACGGCTCGCTGCCGCGCGCGTCACGAGCGATCCTGCCGGCTGCGAAGCGTTGCGACAGGCACTCGCCGCCGGCGCGGTGATCGATGCAGGAACGTCGATGACCGCGCTGATCGCCCTCGACGTCGAGTTTCACAGCGCGATTTATCGCCTCTCCGGCAATCCCAGCATTGCCGAATTGATCGCGCCGCAATGGCCGCACATGCGCCGCTCGATGGCAGCGGTGCTGACCGACGAGGCTTACCGCGTCAATGCGTGGCGCGAGCACACCGATATAGCAACCAAAATTCTCGGCGGCGATGGCGCGGCGGCGGAGGCGGCAGCCAAAGCCCATGCCCTCGATGCCGGACGAGCTACGGAAGAAAGACTGAAAGCGTTGCCAGATCAAGCGGCGTGACAGCCGCGCCAAGCAAGGAGGATGCGACCATGCGATTGACTCCCGAGCAGATCGAAACGTTTCACCGCGAAGGCTGGCTGTTCCTGCCGGAATTGTTCGACGCCGAAGAGGTCGAAGTTCTCCGCGAGCAGGCGCTCGCGATCTATGACCAGCACCGGCCGGAAGTCTGGCGCGAAAAGAACGGCGCGCCGCGCACCGCCTTCGCCGCCCACACCTACAACGAGGCCTTTCGCCTGCTCGGCGCCCATCCGCGCCTGATCAACCCGATCGAGCAGATCTTTGGCGAACAGCTTTACATGCATCAGTACAAGATCAACGCCAAGGCGGCCTTTACCGGCGAGGTCTGGCAATGGCATCAGGACTACGGCACCTGGAAACGCGACGACGGAATGCCCGAGCCGCGCGCGATGAACATCTCGGTGTTTCTTGATGAAGTGATGCCGATCAACGGCCCGCTGCTGCTCGTGCCGCGCAGCCAGACCGCCGGCGATCTCAAGGCCTCGCACGATACGGCGACGACCTCCTATCCGCTCTGGACGCTCGACGAAGAGACGGTCACCCGCCTCGTCGAGGAAGGCGGCATCGTCGCGCCGACCGGTAAGCCCGGTGGCGTGCTGATGTTCCACGGCAATCTTGTTCACGGCTCGGCCGGCAACATCACGCCCTATCCGCGCAAGATCGTGTACCTCACGCTCAATGCGGTTTCGAACTACATCCGCACGCCGACGCGACCCGAGTTCATCGCTCATCGCGATTTCTCGCCGATCATTCCGGTGGACGACGATGCGCTGCGAAACCTCGCACGCCAGCGTCAACAGGCGGCTGAATAACGCCAATGAATCTTCATCACCTCTTGCAGATGCGCGCAGCGGCTGGGCGGCCGGTGCGCGTCATCCTCATCGGCGCCGGAAAATTCGGCTCGATGTTTTTGTCGCAGATCCCTCACACCCCGGGGCTGCAGATCGCCAGCATTGTCGATCTCTCGCCGGACCGGGCGCGAGCGGCGTGTCGCAATGTCGGATGGGAGGATGGGCGCACCGCCGCCTGCAATTTCACCGACGATGCTGCCGATGCAATCGCAACCATTCCCGCCGATGTCGTGGTGGATGCGACCGGCCACCCGGCGGCAGGCGTCCGCCATGCGCGCGCCGCGATCAAGGCCGGCAAGCATATCGTGATGGTGAATGTCGAGGCGGACGCGCTGGTCGGGCCGCTGTTGGCAGAAGAGGCGCGCCGGGCCGGCGTTGTCTATTCGGCCGCCTATGGCGACCAGCCGGCGCTGACGGCGGAGCTTGTCGACTGGGCGCGGGCGACCGGCTTTCGCGTCGTCGCCGCAGGCAAGGGCACAAAGTATCTGCCGATCTATCACGATGTGACACCGGACAATGTCTGGGAGCACTACGGCCTGTCGCCCCAGGAGGCGGCCGCGGCGGGGATGAATCCGCAGATGTTCAACTCGTTTCTCGACGGCACCAAGTCGGCCATCGAGATGGCCGCGCTGGCGAATGCCACAGGCCTCGATGTGCCGAAGAACGGCCTCGGCTTTCCGCCCTGCGGCGTCGATGATCTGCCGCATGTGCTGCGTCCGCGCGAGCGTGGCGGCGTGCTCGATCATGCCGGGGTGGTCGAGGTCGTCTCCTCGCAGGAGCGTGACAACCGGCCGGTCTATCGGGATCTGCGCTGGGGCGTGTATGTCGTGCTCGAGGCTCCCAACGACTATGCTGCTGCGTGCTTCAAGCAATACGGCATGAAGACGGATGCTTCGGGCCGTTATGCCGCGATGTACAAGCCCTATCATCTGATCGGGCTGGAGCTCGGCATTTCCGTGCTCTCGGCCGCGCTGCGCAACGAGCCGACCGGGCAGCCGCAGGATTTTCGCGGCGACGTCGTCGCCGTCGCCAAGCGGCATCTGCGAGCGGGCGAGCGGCTCGACGGCGAGGGCGGTTATACGGTGTGGGGCCGCCTGATGCCGGCGGCGGCAAGTCTCGCCGCAGGCGCGCTGCCGATTGGCCTTGCCCATGGCGTGACGCTGACGCGCGATGTGGCCTATGGGGAAGTCGTCGGCTGGGCGGATGTAAAGACCGATGCGGCAGACGAAACGATCAAGGCGCGGCGGGCGATGGAAGCGCAGTTCCGCTCGGTGTGAGGGCGGAGCCGTTACTTCTGCAAGGTACTATCTGCTTCCGAATGACAGGTAGGTAAGAAGCGGCTCGAAAATGTGCGGTGCAATGCACCGCACATCGAATTGACAAGCCGGATCAATGGCCGCTCTAATGCCGGAAAATAAAAAACGAATAAAAAATCATCCGGAGAAAACGCAATGAGGAAATTGATTTCGGCTCTGGCCGGTGTCGCAATTGCCGCCGCGTTCTCAGCCAGCGCCAGCGCGCAAGTTCTGCTCAAGGCCTCGCACCAGTTCCCGGGAGGCAAGGGCGACCCCCGGGATGAAATGGTCCAGATCATCGCGCGCGAGGTCAAGGCCGCGAATGTCGGACTGGAAATTCAGGTCTATCCCGGTGCGGCTTTGTTCAAGCCCGGCGAGCAGTGGAATGCGATGACTCGCGGCCAGCTCGACATTTCCTCCTTTCCTCTCGACTACGCCAGCGGCAAGGTGCGGGCTTTCGGCGCCACTCTGATGCCCGGACTGGTGCGCAATCATGAGCGTGCGGCGCGCCTCAACGACTCGCCCTTCATGAAGAGCATCAAGGACAAGATCGAGGCCGCCGGCGTGCTCGTGCTGGCGGATGCGTGGCTTGCCGGCGCGGTGGCTTCCAAGGACAAATGCATCCGCTCTCCGGCCGATATCAAGGGGCTGAAGATCCGCTCGGCGGGCCCGACCTTCGCCGCGATGTGGCAGCAGGCCGGCGCGTCGATCGTCTCGATCCCGAGCAACGAAGTCTATAACGCGCTGCAAACCGGCGTCGCCGAGGCGACCGACACGAGCGCCGGCAGCTTCGTGTCGTTCCGCCTTTACGAGCAGGTGAAGTGCATCACCGCGCCGGGCGATAACGCGCTGTGGTTCATGTATGAGCCGGTGCTGATCTCGAAGAAGTCGTTCGAGAAGCTCAACAAGGCGCAGCAGGACGCGCTGAAGGCCGCGAGCAAGAAGGCCCAGGATTACTTTACCAAGGAAAGCAAAGGCCTCGACGAAAAGATGGTGACGGCCTTCAAGGATCATAAGGTCGAAGTCATCACGCTGACGCCGCAGGAATACGATGCGTGGATCGATGTCGCGCACAAAAGTTCCTACGCTGACTTCGCCAAGGAAGTGCCCGACGGCAAGCAGCTGATCGAACAGGCCCTCGCCGTCAAATAGCGCGGCATTCTTCGGGGCCTTTTCCTGTCACCGCCAGTCGCGAGCGGCCTGCCGCAGGGCGCGCCGTTCGCCGTCGTCTCCGCGCTCGCCGCGGCAGCAGTCGTCCCTCCGGCCGTCGGAATTTTGACAATGGACCAATTCGTCCGCGCTATCACATTCATATCAAAGCTGTGTGGTGTGGTCGCGGCGCTGCTGATTGCAGCCGCCGTGATCGTGGTATGCCACATGGTGTTCGTGCGCAGCGTGCTTAACCAGAATACGATCTGGCAAACCGACTTTACGACCTACAGCCTGATTGCCGCGACCTTCATCGGCAGCCCGTACCTTCTGCTCAATCGCGGCCACGTCAATGTCGATGTGCTGCCGCTTTACCTCGGCAACACCGCGCGGTACTGGCTGGCGCTTGCGGCAACGGTGATGTCGCTGGCCTTCTGCCTGACGATGACGATCCTCGGCTTCGAGTTCTGGCGTGAAGCCTGGGCCAACAACTGGGCCTCGGATACGATGTGGCGCGTCCGGCTATGGATCCCCTATGCGGCGATGCCGGTGGGGCTCGGCGTGCTGACGCTGCAATATGTGGCGAGCCTCTACAACCTCGTCACCGGCCGTGAACCGCCGTTCGGCCTCGAACCTGCGGAGGCCGCATGAGTCCCGCCATTCAAGGAAGCATCGTCCTCGTGGTGACGCTGGCGGTGCTGCTGTCCGGTGCGCCGGTGGCTTTCGCGTTGGGTGCGCTGGCGCTCTGTTTCCTCGTCATCTTTCAGGGTTTTGGTGCGATCCATGTCGCAGCCGAAACCTTCTATGCCGGCCTTCATGATTTCACGCTGGTCTCGATCCCGATGTTCGTCATGATGGGCGCGGCGATCGGCTCCTCGCCGGCGGGCAAGGATCTCTATGAGGCGTTGGACCGCTGGCTCTACCGGGTGCCCGGCGGTCTCGTGATATCCAACATCGGAGCGTGCTCGATCTTTGCGGCGCTCACCGGCTCCTCGCCGGCCTGCTGTGCCGCCATCGGCAAGATGGGCATTCCGGAAATGCGGCGCCGCGGCTACCCGGATGACGTCGCAACCGGCTCGATCTGCGCCGGCGGCACGCTCGGGATTCTGATCCCGCCGTCGATCACCTTCATTCTCTACGGCATCGCGACGGAAAGCTCGATCGGCCGTCTGTTCCTTGCCGGCGTGTTGCCCGGCGTCCTGCTGACCGGCCTGTTCATCCTGTGGACGCTGTTCATCATCTGGAAGCGGGGCTTTCGTTCGCACGCTGCCGATTTTCGGTACAGCTGGAAGGAAAAGTTCCAGTCGATCCCGAAGATCACCCCGTTCGTCGCCGTTATCGTGGGCGTGATGTATGTGCTGTATGGCGGCATCGCGACGCCGTCGGAAGCCGCTGGCGTTGGCGCCGCGCTCTGCGTCTTGCTGGCGGTGGTGATCTACCGGATGTGGTCGCCGGAGAAATGGTGGCTGATCCTGCGCGACACCACGCGCGAGTCGGTGATGATTTTGATGATCATCGCGGCCGCCGTTCTGTTCGGCTACATGCTGACGTCGCTCTATCTCACCCAGACGCTGGCGCAGGCGATTGCCGATCTCAACGTCAATCGCTGGGTGCTGATGTTCTTGATCAACGTCTTCCTGCTGGTCTGCGGGTTCTTCATTCCACCGGCGGCGATCATTCTCATGACCGCGCCGATCCTGCTGCCGATCATCACCGCGGCGGGCTTTGATCCGATCTGGTTCGGCGTGATCATCACCATCAACATGGAGATCGGCCTCATTCATCCGCCGGTCGGGCTGAACATCTATATCGTCAATTCGATTGCGCCCGACGTGCCGCTGACCCAGGTGATGTGGGGCACGCTGCCCTATGTCGGCTGCATGATGGTGGCGATCGTGATCCTGTGCTTCTTCCCCGAAATCGCGACCTGGTTGCCCGATACATTGATGGGGCCGGTGCGCGGCGGGGGCTAAGCCAAGACGCGGGTAGAAACACGTGCAAACAAAAACCCCGTGCCGGGGCATCGGCACGGGGTTTTCTGTTAGCGTTTCTGCGCAGCCGGATCAGGCGGCGAGAACTTCCACGATCCGCGTGCGGATCGATTCCTTTTCCGTGTCGCTGGTGCTTTCATCGATGCTGACGTCATAGGCGATCTTCGCCGGACGCTTCAGCACCACGATCCGATCGCCGATGGTCAGGGCCTCGTTGATCGAGTGGGTGATGAAGATTGCGGTTTTGCCGTTTTCCTTGACGAGACGGCGGAATTCGGCGCGCAGCCGGTTGCCGGTCATCTCGTCGAGCGCGGAGAACGGCTCGTCGCAGAGCAGGATGTTGGCGTTGGTTGCGAAAGCGCGGGCAATCGACACGCGCTGGCGCATACCGCCCGAAAGGGCGTGCGGATAGTCGTCTTCATGCCCGCCGAGGCCGAGCTTGGTCAGCCAGTGCTGGGCCGTCGCGCGGCGCTCCGAGGCCGGAATATCGAGCATTTCGAGGCCAAGCTCGACGTTCTCGATCGCGGTCCGCCACGGCAGGAGGCGATCGTTCTGGAACACGATCGCGATCTTGCCGCGAAACGAGTTGAAGTCGCCGAACGGATCGCGGTCATCGACCCGGACTGTGCCTTCGGTCGGCTCGGTGAGGCCCGCGACCATGTTGAAGATCGTCGACTTGCCGCAGCCAGTCTTGCCGAGCAATGCCAGCATCTGGCCGGAAGCGACGTCGAGGTCGAGGTTGTCGACGGCGCGGAAGGAGCCTTCCGTGCCGGGCTTGCCGAAGGTCTTGGTGACGCCGCCAAGGTGAATGGCGACCTTCTTGTCGAGCACCTGGCTGGTCATAGGGTACGCTCCGAAACTGCGCGATAGCGGAAGGCGATGGTCTCGATCAGGGTCAGCACAGCCTGCATCACCAGAACGAACAGCACGATCTGCAGCGTCCAGGCGAGCGCGCCCGCCATATCGAACAGCTGCTGCTGCTGGAGGAGCTGATAGCCGATACCACCGGAGGCGCCGACGAGCTCGGCGACCACGACGACGCGCGATGCGTTACCGAGGTTGACCTTCCACGCCGTGAGGATGTCCGGCAGAATCGCCGGAGCGATCATCACCCGGAACAGCTTGCGGCGGCTCGGCCGGAAGCTCAGCACCATCTCCACGAGGTCCTTCGACATTCCCCGCAGCGCGCCAAGCACCTGGAACGCGAAGGCGGGCAAAGTCGTCACCACCATGATGAAGAAAATACGGAATTCGACGCCGTGGAACCAGATGATGGCGAACACCACCCAGGACAGCGCCGGGATGCCCTGGAAGAGCGAGAGGATCGGCGACAGGAAGCGGTCGGCTGCATCTGAACGCGCCATCATGAACGCGAAGATCGTGCCGATGACGAAGGCGCCGATCATGCCCGCCATGATGCGGAAGACGGTTGCGAGCACGTCGCCGATCTGCGAGCCGCTGGCGAGAATATCAAGGCAGCGCCAGAAGACGTCGACCAGGGAGGGGAAGAGGAAAGGCGGAAAGAACTGCCCCGCCACTTGCCAGATTGCACCGACGACAATGAACGGCACTGCCATCGAGAGGAGGTTTTTCCCCCTCGCCGACAGCCAGGCTGCCGGCGAGAAGGTCGCTGCGCGCGACGATGCGGTCATTTTTGTGACGCCTCATAGATAGTTGACGGGGACGGATCGGCGGCGAGGAACTGGGTCGCCTTGCCTGCGGCGTAGACGGACTCGATTTCCTTCCTCACTTCCGACGCCCATTTCACGTTCATGCCAAGACGGTCGTTGGCGCGGATCAGCGCAGCAATGGCCTGCTGCTGTTCTTCATTGCCCTTGGTGGCGATCAGCTTCGCCGCCTCGTCGGGGTTCTTGGCGACCCAGTCGGCTGCTTCCTTGTAGGCGGCATACAGCTTCGGGATCAGATTCTTGTTCTTCTCGGCCCAGTCAACGTGCGCGGCAACGCCGAGATAAGGAATGTTGGTGCTGCCCGTGAACTTCTTCCAGCTGTCGGCAATCGACAGGTCCAGCGTCTTGATGTCGGGCTTGCGGCTGACGAGGGTGGTGTAGGCCGGCTCCCAGAGCTGAACGGCGGTGGCGCGGTCAGCCATGGCGTAACCGACAAGGCCCGGGGTCGCGGTGTTGACGACCTGGAACTTGGACGGATCGGCACCCTGCTGGCGTGCGAACCAGTCGAACATCACCCAGTTGGTGGTGCCCTTGGCGGCCGCGATGTCCTTGCCTTCGAGATCCTTCAGCGTGCTGATGTTCGGGCGGGCGGTAACGACCGCGCCCCAGAAGTCGAACAGGTTGAAGAGGTAGGTGACCTTGACGCCGCGCGTATCGGCAAGACCGACGGTCAGCAGTGCGGCGCTGCCGCCCAGCTTGAACTCACCGGAGTTGAACTGCGCGGTGTAGGCGTCCGGGGTGCGCTCTTCAAACTTGATGTTGAGACCATTCTTCTCGTCGAGCTTATGGGCCTTGATCACCGGCGGCAGGAAAGCACCGAGCGACGGCGGGCCGAAGACCACGATGGAAAGCGGCACAGGGGCCTGCGCGTAGGCCGGCATCGCAATCAGAGCGGTCGCAATTCCGGTGAGGCTAAGCAAGGTTTTTTTCATTATAGTCCCTCCTTTTAAGAACGTTTTCAGTCATTGGTCTCCCCGGCCACCGGTGGTCGGTCGGCCGGGGCAGATTTCGGAATTCAGGCCGTTTCGAATTCCTTGCGGAGCGCGGTGAAGAACCGGCCGATCAAGTGCTTCGAGACGCTGGTCAGGATGCGCTGGCCGACGCCGGCGACGAGGCCGCCGATTTCACCGACGCCCTGATAGTCGAGGCGGGTGGTGCCGTCGGGCTGCTCGATCAGCTCGAAGCGCGCAGTGCCGTTGCCGTGGCCGAGCGTGCCTGCGCCCGAGACCTTGATGTTGCAGGTGCGCGGCTCTTCCTTGTCGAACAGTGCGATCTCGCCCTCGAACGAGCCGGAGACGGCAGCGACACGAAGCTGCATGTGCAGCTTGTAGGCGTCGGGGCCGGTCTCGGTCATGGCCTTGCAGCCCGGCACGCAGCGCGTCAGCACTTCCGGGTCGTTCAACGCCTTCCAGAGGGTTTCGATCGGCGCGGCGATGGTTTCGGAGCCACCAATGTCGAGTTTCATGGGAGAGTTCCTGACTTATGCGAACAGACGGGCAGCGAGGCCGCCGTTGATTTCAGCGCGTTCCGCATCGGTGAATGCGGTGTCGGCGACAATCTTGAGCGGGGCGAGGTCGCCGATCGGGAACGGCATGTCCGAACCCATCATGATGCGGTCCGCACCGACGATGTCGGCGAGATAGCGCAGCGCGCGGGTGTCCTGGACGATGGTGTCGTAGTAGAGCGCGGCCAAGGCCTCGTCCGGATTGCCGAGCTTGTCCTTGTCAAGCGAATAGTTACGACGCAGGCGGCCGATGACATAAGGCAGCGCCGCGCCGCCGATGCCGGCGACGATCTTGGCGTTGGAATAGCGCGTGACGTGGCCGGAGTAGATGATGCGCGAAATCGCGATCAGCGTGTCGGTGATGCGGCCGACCGCATTGGCCATGCCGTAGTCGTGCACGCGGTTGTCGCCGCTCTCGAACACCGGATGGATGAAGATCACCGAACCGAGTTCGTTGGCCGCTTCCCAGAACGGGCTCAGCGAAGGATCGTCGAGCACGCCGCCGACGCCCTTCGGCTGGGTGCCGATCATGACGCCCTTGAAGCCGTTGGCATGGGCCTCGCGCAGAACTTCTGCAGCGAGGACGCCGTCCTGCATCGGCACGGTGGCGAGCATGATGAAGCGCTGCTCGTCCTTGGCGGCCTGGGCGAGATGCGTGTTGATCAGGCGCGACCAGCGCGCGCCCTCTTCAGCCGGGATCTCGTAGCCGAACATGTCGAGCCACGCGCCGTTGACCTGGCGCGCAATGCCCTGCTCGTCCATCCAGCGCAGACGGCCCGGCAGGTCCGTCAGCGACTTGGAAACCGGACGGGTCGGCTTGCCGCCCGCGAAGGAGAAACCGAGGCTGCCATCCTGCTCGATCAGGCGAACGGAAGGGAAATCCGCGGCCTGGGCGCGGATCGCGTCCAGGAGGGCCGGAGGAACGAGATGGGCGTGACAGTCGATAATCATGCTTGCTTCTCTTTCAGGGACTGGGCCGCCGCGATCTGGTCGCTGATGGCGGAAATACGGATCGGAAGTTTCACGAAGGAGATGTTGAGGTCGCGCACGGCGTCGTTGATGGCGCCGGACATCGCGGCCGGGGAGCCGAGATAGCCGCTTTCGCCCGAGCCCTTCTGACCGAACACGGTGAACGGCGAGGGCGTGCAGTGGTGAACGATCTCGACATTCGGCACTTCGTGCGACGACGGCAGCAGATAGTCCATGAGGCTCTGCGTGGTCAGGTGGCCCTGTCCGTCGTAGACGAATTCCTCATAGAGCGCGGCGCCGAGGCCGTGGGCGATGCCGCCCAGCGTCATGCCCTTCACGATGTGCGGGTTGATCACCGTGCCGCAGTCGTGGCCGATGACGTAGCGCTTGATCTCCGGCTTGCCGAGCACGGGGTCGATCGCCACCAGCAGCATGTGGAATTCGAACGAGTGGCAGGGATACATCTGCACGCGTCCGTTTTCCGGCAGCTTGTCGCCGGTCGGCACCTGCATCACGTGGGTCGTCTCGAGGCCCGGCTCCATGCCTTCCGGCATGAGGTGATAGTTGCGGTGGGCGATGTTGACGAGCTCGGCCCATTCGAGGCGCTTGCCCGACTTGTTGTCGGTCACGCCGCCGGTGCTGTAGGTGACGTCATCGACACCCACGCCGAACTGCTTGGCGGCGATGGTGCAGAGCTTTGCCTTGAGCTTCTGCGCGGCGTGGAAGGCCGCGCCGCCGAGCATGATCGCCATGCGGCTGCCAACCGGAGTGTTCGACGGCAGCGACGACAGCGAGTCCGGACGCACGACGCGGATGATGTCCGGGTTGATCTCGAGGATCTCGCCGATCACCGTCGAGACGAGCGTCTCGTGGCCCTGACCCGAGGAGGTGGTGTGGATCGCGACCGACACGAAGCCGAGGCCGTCGACGTTGATGCGGCAGGAGTCCATCCACGTCGTGGTCTTGTTGGCTTCGTTGAGCAGCGGCTCGAACGACGAGTTGCCGCCGCTCGGCTCAAGGCACGCCGCGATGCCGATGCCGGCCAGCATGCCGGAGGCGCGCAGCCGGTCACGCTCCGCGATCAGGCCTTCGTAGTCGATGTGCTTGCAGACCTTGTCGGCGACGGTGTGGTAGTCGCCGCTATCGTAGTGGGTGCCGCTCGGGATCAGGTAGGGGAACTCCTCCTTGCGGATGAAGTTGCGGCGGCGCACTTCGAGGCGATCAAGGCCGGTCGCCTGGGCGACGCGGTCGAGCGCGGTCTCGATGGCGTAGTTGGTCGGCGCCTGGCCGAAGCCGCGGACGGCTTCCTGTGCGGCCTTGTTGGTCGTCACCGACTGGGCGCGATACTGCACGCTCTCGATCTTGTAGGGACCGACGATGGCGCCGATTGGTTTGCCGAGCTGGAACGGCGCGCGGCCGGCATAGGCGCCGGCATTGTCGAGGGCACGCATGCGCATCGACTTGATGATGCCGTCGTCGTTGAAGGCGATCTCGACGTCGAACAGACGATCCGGACCATGGGCATCGCCGGCGCGCATGTTCTCGAGACGATCCTCGATCAGGCGAACCGGGCGGCCGAGCTTGCGGGCGAGATAGGAGCACAGCACGGTGTGCTTGATGCCGCGCTTGACGCCATAGCTGCCGCCGACGTCGACGTCCTGATGGACGCGGACATTGTTGGCGGGAACGCGCAGCGCGCGGGCGATCTGGTCGGGGTACTTCGGCATCTGGATCGATGCCCAGACGTCCAAAACCTCTTCCCAGGGATCCCATGCGACGACGACGCCGAACGTCTCGATCGGAACGGTCGAGTTGCGGCCCCAGGTGACGCGGTACGACAGATGGCGCGGCGATTCCGCAAAGTGCTTGTCGACTTCGCCCCAGACGAAGGTGCGGTCGAGCAGAATGTTGGAGCCGTGCTCGGGGTGAACCGGCGGGCTGTTCGGGTCGAGGGCTTCTTCGGGATCGGTCAGGTAAGGCAGCGGCTCGTAGCCGACCCGCACCTTCTCGAGCGCGTCCTCGGCCTGCGCACGGGTGTCGGCGACGACGGCTGCGACCCATTCGCCGGCATAGCGCGTCTGGCCGACGGCCAGCGGGTAGCGGCGGACGTTCGGCGTGTCGAGGCCGTTCATCAATGGATCGGTCGCGGCGGCGAGCTCCTCGCCGGTCAGCACATAGTGCACTCCCGGCATCGCCAGCGCTGCCGCGGTGTCGATCGACAGGATCTTGGCGGCCGGATACTGCGAAGGCACCAGCGCGACATGCAGCGCGCCTTCGACGGCGATATCGGCAACGTAGCGGCCCTGACCGGCGACGAAGCGGCGGTCTTCACGGACGCGGCGGTTGGACGAAACGAAACGGAAGCTACCGGGGACGGTGCTCATTTTGTCACCTCATGAGCGGAACGCGGCGCGTTTGACTGGCGCAACCGTTCGGCTGCGAGTTCGATGGCCTCGACGATCTGGCCATAGCCGGTGCAACGGCAGATGTTGCCGGAGATGGCTTCCAGAATTTCGTCGCGGGTCGGCTCAAGCGTGCGCTGAAGAAGGTTCTGTGCGCTGAGCACCATGCCCGGCGTGCAATAGCCGCACTGCATGCCGTGGGTTTCGCAGAATGCATCCTGCAGGACGCTGAGTTCGCCCGGCGCGGGCGCAACGCCCTCGATCGTGGTGATCTCGTAGCCGTCGGCCTGCACGGCGAACATCAGGCACGAGCGCACCGGGTTGCCGTCGATGAGCACGGTGCAGGCGCCGCAAACGCCGTGTTCGCAGCCGGTGTTGGTGCCGGTCAGGCGAAAATCGTCGCGCAGGGCATCGAGCAGCGTTTTGCGAGGCTCGACATCCGCGGTCCGGGTCTCGCCGTTGATTTTCAGTTCGATTTTCATTGGGACTTGTCCCCTGCCTGTTGGCCGGCATCCGCGATTGCGTCTTCGATGGCGCGCACGCCGAAAGTGGCGGCAACGCGCCGGCGATATTCGGCGCTGGCATGGAGGTCGGAAGCTGCTTCGAGGTCCGCGGTCGCTGCGGTGACGGCGTCGGCGATCTTCGCGCGGTCGAGGCGCTGACCGATCAGATGCGACAGGTCGAAGCGAGTGGCGCAATCGGCGACGCCGCCGATGCCGAGTGTGATGTCGAGGCAGTTGCCGTCGTCGTCGAGCGCGACCTGCGCGGCTGCCGAGACAAAGGCGAAGTCGGAGCGGCGGGCGCTGATCTCGTGGAAGCCGGTGCCGACGCGCTTCTGCTTCCAGATCGGGAAGCGGATGGCGCTGACGATTTCGCCGGGGCCGATCGAGGTCAGCATCGGGCCGATGAAGAATTCTTCGGCGCTCATCGCGGTCTCGCCATCGGGCGTGGTCAGCACGATTTCGGCGCCGAGGGTGACGGCGATCAGCGGAATTTCCGCCGACGGGTCGGCGTTAGCGATCGAGCCGCCGACGGTGCCGCGGTTGCGGGTCGGGGGATGACCGACCCACGGCAGGGCGCGGGCCAGCAGCGGGGCGGACTTGGCAATCACCGGATCTTCGAGCGCGATGGCCTGACGGGTCGTTGCGCCAACCACCACGGCGTCATCTTCGGCACGGATGCCGGAGAGGCCGGGCATCCGCAGGATGTCCACGAGCACGGTCGGGCGCGCGAGGCGCATCGCTAGCATCGGGACCAGGGTCTGGCCACCGGCGATGACACGCGCATCCTCGTCGCCGGCCAGCAACTCGCAGGCCTCTGCGAGCGTTTCCGGCCGGACATATTCGAAAGGAGCTGGTTTCATGAGCGAAGGTTCTTTCAGTCACGCGGCGCGTGAAGCGCCATCCGGATCAAGGAGGCCGGGGCGGCTTTCGCCCCGAACTCCGATCAAGCGAGCAGCAAGCCTGCGATAGCAGGTGAAAGAATGGAGACGGTCTGGCTCTTGAGGAGCGGGCCATTGACTTCGCTGGCCTTCTTCACTGCGGCCCACTCCGGATCGGCGCCGAATGCAGCCCAGGCGGCCTTGCGGGCATCTTCGCTGGCGAAGCGAGTCATGTAGGTCAGGCGACCATCTTCGGTTTCGGCGGTGAACGCGCCAATCAGTTCGATGCCATGGCGGGGAAAGAACTTGGCGGCGACGTGGTCGCGGAACCGGTCGCGCATCGCGTTAGCATTGCCTTCAGACGCTTCATAAACACGAATTTCGTAGATCAAGATGCTCTCCTGCGGAACGGCCGCCATAGTGCCTGACGTGAGTTAGACCGGTTCAAATAAGAAGGGGCCGCCGCCATTGTCAAACAATAATTGAGGCAATGCCATCTTTATTGCGCATATGCACTGGTACAATAATGGCATTGTATTTAACCTTGAGGCGTGGTTAATCCACAAAATAGGTATGTTGGTGCGGCATGTACCAGTAATGTTGATGGGCGCGATGATTGACGCAACCGCGCTTGCAGCAATCCGTTGATTGTACTAATTCGAATGTCCAATGTGATCGAAGTCCGCCGCCATGAGCAGTCGCTGGGGTTAAAATGACCGATTGGGTGCCGAGCCTCGTGCCGGATGGCAGCCCCCGCTATGTTGCGTTCGTCAAGGCGCTGGAGGACGACATTGCCTCCGGCCGTGTGAAGCCTGGCATGCGCCTGCTTCCGCAGCGTGAAATGGCCGCCCGGCTCGAACTCAGCGTCGGCACCATCTCAAAGGCCTATTCCGAAGCCGAATTGCGCGGTCTCATTTCCGGCGAGGTCGGGCGCGGCACTTTTGTCCAGCGCCGTGCGCCTGATCAGCGCAACGGCGGCAATAGCGGGGTCGTCAATCTCGCGCTGAATGTGCCGCCCTATACCGGCGAGGACGAGGTGATCTCGGCGGCGCTGGCCAATATCGCCGCCGAAGGCGAAATGGCCAATCTGCTCAGCTATCTGCCGCATCAGGGTTTGCGCCAGCACCGCGAGGCGGTGGCCGGGTGGCTCAGCGGCCTCGGTGCGAAGTCCGATCCCGACCATCTCTTCATCACCCATGGCGGCCAGCACGGGCTGTCAATCGCGCTCGGCATGGTCGCCTCGCCCGGCGACACAGTGCTCACCGAGATGTTCACCTATTCGGGCATGATCGCGCTGTCCGCGCAGAACGGCTACAGGCTGCGCGGCGTCGAGGGCGATGCGCATGGCCTGGTCCCGGAGGCGCTCGACCGCGCGTTTCGCGAAACCGGGGCGCGCGCGCTGTTCTGCATGCCGACCTTGCAGACGCCGACCGGAACGGTGATGCCGGAAGAGCGGCGCGATGCGATCGCCGAGATCGTGCGCCGCCACGACGCCTACCTCGTCGAGGACGATGCCTACGCATTTCTCTTCGCCGAGCCGCCGCATACGCTCAGCGAGCGGATCCCCGAGCGCAGCTTCTACGTCGTCAGCTTTGCAAAGTGCCTCGCGCCGGGGCTGCGCATTGCCGCGATGAAGGCGCCTGACAGCTTCCGCGACCGCTGCAACAACGGCATTCGCGCGACCGGCTGGATGGCGACGCCGCTGATGGCCGAGGTGCTGACGCGCCTCATCCACAACGGCGACCTGAAGGAACAGGTGCGCCGCAAGCGCGCGAAAGCGGAGCTGCGCAATGAAATCGCGACCCGCGCGCTCGGCGAATGGCTGCCGGAGCTCGTGACCCCTCCGGGGTTCCATCGGTGGCTGCCGCTGCCTCCCGGGCGCATGTTGAACGGCCTGATCACGCAGGCGGCGCAGGCCGGCATCACCATTGCACCGCCGGGGTTCATTCATCAGGTGGATCGCATCAACCTCGGTGTGCGGCTGTGCCTTGGCCATCCCTCGGAGGCGAGCCTCGAGCGCGCCCTCGTCGAGTTGCGCCGCATTCTCGAAATGGCCGAGATGATCTCCTTCGTCTGACCGACTTGTGTCATAAGCCGCCCGGAGCGGTGACAAGACCGCGCGCCGCATAGTAAGAAGGCGTTCGCGGTTTCCGCAGCGGCGGAAGCAAACTCAATTCGCCCCATGCAACGCTCAGGACACCTGAGCGTTGCCGCGCCTGAAAGGCCGGCGGCCGCGCGCGATGCGCGCTTTTTGCGGCATGAGGGCCGGCGCAGCTCAGCGCTTGATCTTGAGGTGGATAGCCAGGTCTTATGGTCTCTCAGGCGCAATCAATCACCATTCTCATGGCGACCTACGACGGCGCCGATTTTCTCGAAGAGCAGTTGCAATCACTGGTCGATCAGCGCTGGGAGCGCATCAATGTGCTCGCGAGCGATGATGGCTCGACGGATGCAACGCTCGCGATCCTCAAAGACTGGCAGGGGCGCTGGAGCAGGGGCCGGTTCGAAATCGTCCGCGGACCGGGCGCAGGCTTTGCCGAGAATTTTCGCAGCCTGTTGTGCTCGTCCGCGTTCGATGCGGATTTCGTCGCCTTCTGCGATCAGGACGACGTATGGGGCGCGGACAAGCTTTGCGCGGCGGCCGCCCGGCTCGGCAAGGTTTCGCCGGATTGTCCGGCGCTCTATTCCTCGCGCACCGAATATATCAGCGAGGACGGCGTCCATCTCGGCTATTCGCCGCTGTTCAATGGCGCGACGTCCTTTCGCAATGCCATCGTCCAGAACATTGGCGGCGGCAACACGATGGTGATGAACCGCGCCGCCTTCCTGCTCGTCGGTGAAGGTGCGCGCCGCACCGGCTTCGTCAGCCACGACTGGTGGAGCTATCTGATGGTCACCGGCGCTGGCGGCCGGGTGATCTATGATTCGGTTCCGCGCATTGCCTATCGTCAGCATGGCGGCAATCTTGTCGGCGAGAACACCAGCATCCGGGCCAAGATCGACCGCCTCAAGCGGATGATTGCCGGGCAGTTTTCGGAATGGACCGAGCGCAACACCGCTGGGCTGAATATCTGTGCCGATCTGCTGACGCCGGAGAGCCGAAGCATTCTGGCGACTTTCACTGATGCGAAGCGCTCAGGTCTGATCGCGCGGATCGCGGCCGTGGTGCGCCTGCGCCTCTATCGCCAGACGTTCACCGGCAACGTCGGGCTCTATGTGCAGGCGCTGATCGGGCGGCTGTGATTGAGGCCCCGGTGGAGTAATGCAGCTTCCAAAAACCCGCTCGCCAAAATTGACGAGCAGGTTTTTTGGAGTGCTCCGAGGGATGGCGCTAGGGAGCGAGAAACTGCAGCAGGCGTGGGTCGCTGCGCAGCGTATCGGTCGGCCCCGTCATGCCGATGCGGCCGCGGTCGAGCACATGGGCGATGGTGGCGACGCGAAGGGCGAGATCGAGATTCTGCTCGACCACCACCACGGCAATATCCTGCGCGAGCAGCTTGAGCCGATCGGTGATTTCCTCGATCACGCCGATCCAGACGCCTTCGGTCGGCTCGTCGAGCAGCAGCATTTTCGGCTCGGTGAGCAGCGCGCGGCCGATTGCGAGCATTTTTCGCTCGCCGCCGGAGAGCGTGCCGGCCGACTGGTCGAGCCGCTGGCCGAGCTTTGGAAAGATGTCGAGGATATGATCGACAGCTCGCTTGTTCGGATTTGAAATCGCGCCGACCGCGAGATTGTCGCGAACCGAGAGGCGGCTGAACACCGCATGCTCCTGCGGCACATAGCCGACGCCGGCGCGGGTGCGCTGTTCGGTCGGCAGCCGCGTGATGTCCTGCCCCGCGAATGTCAGCGAGCCGCCGGTGGTCGGCAGCTCGCCGGCGATGGCTTTCATCAGCGTGGTCTTGCCGACACCGTTGCGGCCAAGAATGGCGACCCCGCCGCGCGCCGGAATCGACATGCTGAGGTTGAAGATGACCTGACTGCGGCCATAGCCGGCGTCGAGGTTGCGGATATCGAGGATGTTGTCAGGCACGGCGGAGATAAACCTCCTGGACCTTGCTGCTGGCCTGGATCTCTTCCACCGTTCCGTGGTCGAGAACGCTGCCTTGATCGAGCACAGTCAGCTGATCGCAAATGTCGCGAATGAAATCGAGATCGTGTTCGACGATCACGAGCGAGCAATGTTTCTTGATCGGCTCGAGCAGTTCGCCGGTGACGCGGCGCTCTTCGAGGCTCATACCGCCGGTCGGCTCGTCGAGCAGCAGCAGCTTTGGCTTTGGGGCGAGCGCCATCGCGATTTCCAGCCACTGTTGCTGGCCGTGCGAGAGCGCGGAGGCAGGATCGGCGGCGCGGTCCGCCAGCCGGAATTGCTCCAGCATGCCCATGGCCTGATCGTGCAGTTCGCCGCGCGTGCGCGACATTATCAGGCCGACCAGCGGCGTGCTGGCCTGCAGGGCGAGAAGAATGTTGTCGTAGAGCGTCAGTGCCGGCAGTACGCTGGTGATCTGGAATTTCAGGCTGAGCCCGGCCCGCGTGCGATCCGCCGGCGAGGTGCCGGTGATGTCGCGGCCGTCGAACCGGATCGTGCCGGTGGTCGGGGTTTCTGCCCCAGCGATGCACTTCATCAGCGTGCTCTTGCCCGAGCCGTTGGGGCCGATCAGGCCGTGAAACTCGTTGTGGCCGACGGTGAGGTGAGCGCCGTTGAGAGCGGTCAGCTTGCCGAAGATGCGAACGATCCCGCTTGCTTCAAGAAGGGCCATGATTTTTCCTTCGTGAGGGGCGGCCGAACACGCCGACGCGTTCGCGTTCCGAGACGATGATGCTGATCAATCCGGCCGGGCGGAACATGATGACGAGCAGCAGCAGCACGCCGAGGATGATCGGCCAGATGTCGCGATAGCTGTCCGACAGCCAGAAGCTGGCGGCTTCGATCATCACTGCGCCGACGACTGCGCCGATCAGGGTGCCGGTGCCGCCGAACAGCACATAGAGCACGACCTGCGTGGAGATGATGACGCCGAGCATGCTCGGCCAGACGAACCCTTCGTGAAAGGCATAGAGGCCGCCCGCAAGGCCGGCGACCGCGCCGCCGAGCGAGAACACGATGGCCTTGAGATGTGACACCCGATAGCCGAAGAACGTAATGCGGGCCTCGTTCTCGCGCAGTCCCGCGAGCGCCAACCCGAATTGCGAGCGAACGATGAAGCGGCAGGCAAGATAGACGAGCACGAGAAGTGCGAGGACGAGGTAGTAGAACGTCGGCCCCTCGGTGAACTCAAAGTCGCTGACCGTCATCGGCGGGAATGATGAGATGCCGTTCTGGCCGCCGAGATAGTACCAGCCGCGCGCCAGGCGGTCCGCCGCATAGGAGCCGGTGAGTGTGCCGAGCGCGACGAAGATGACGGTGGCGGGATGGCGCCCGAGCAGCAGGAAGCTGCCGAGCGCCAAAGCCAGAACGAGTCCGATCACGAGGCTCGCCGGCAGCACCACGAAGATCGAGGTGATGTCGAGGTCGCGCGCCATCAGCGCGACGCCATAACCGGCGGAGCCGAAGAACAGCGCCTGTCCAAAACTCAAGATTCCCGCATAGCCCCAGACGAGATCGAAGCTGATCGCGAAGATCGCCAGGATCAGGATGCGGGTTGCGGTCACGGTCAGGTAGTCCTGCAAAACCAGCGGAAGAAACAGCGCAATCAGAAGCGCGGCCACTTCGAGGAACGGCAGAACATTGCGCGGACGTTTTTTCGCGTCAGCTGCGGCGACTCCCGAAGAAGTCGCCGAAGTTTCGATGCTCATTGGTCAGACCCGGTGCGTGAGTAAAAAAGCGAGTTGCGCGGCCGGCAAAGGATGCCGGCCGGCAGGATCAGCACTCCTTGGGATCGATCAGGCCGGCGCTGCGCGCGACGATCTCGTAGTTGCCGTTCTTCGCGACCGCCGTGTACATCCGCATCTTGCAGTGCCGCTTGCCGGGGACCATTTCGGCCGGGCCGCCCGGCGCATCGTCGGTCTTGGCGTGATCGAGTGCGGCGGCAACCGCCTCGCGGTCCATCTTCCCGGCCTCGCGCACGGCCGCTTCCCACAGCTTCAGGCCGCGATAGGTGCCGGACGCCGCGCTGCCGGCCGCGAGCAGGAATTTGTTGCCTGGGAACTGCTTGTCGTACTCGGCCTGGATCCGCGCGCTGTTCGGGTCTTCCTTGGTGACGGCGCGGAAATAGTCGAGGCAGCTCGCCAGCCCTTCGACCTCGTGCGGCTGATTGATGTTGAGCGTGTTCTCGTCATAGTAGACGCAGGCGAGGCGGCCGCCGTTCTTGAGGAAGCCGGCTTCGTAGAGCTGCTTGAAGAACGGGCCGACGCCCGGAGGAATCGTCATGTTGAAGACGACGTCCACTTTGTTGGACATGATCTTGTTGACGGTGGCGCTGAAGTCGATCTGATCGAGCGGGTAGTATTCGTCAAAAATCACTTCGCCGCCATGTGCCTCGACCACCTTGCGCGCATAAGCGGTGAGGGTGTGCGGCCAGACATAGTTGGAGCACGGGAAGGCGAAACGTTTGCCGCCGTTCTTGATCAGCCACGGAATGAATTCGTCGCACTGCTGGGCCGGCGTCGGGCCGGTGCAGAACAGATACGGCGTGCACTCCTTGCCTTCATAGAGCTGCGGATAGATGTAGATCGTCTTGCCGCGGGCGACGATGACGTCCTTGATGGCGTTGCGCATCGAGCTAGTGATGCCGCCGAGGACGAGATCGACCTTGTCGCGCTGGATCAGCTTGCGGGTGTTGCCGACCGCGACCGACTCATTGGTCGCGGTGTCCTCGATGTGGAGCTGCAGCGGGCGGCCGAGCAGGCCGCCTTTGTCGTTGATTTCCTTGATCACCATCTTGGCGACGTTGGCGTCGGCATTGCCGGCATGGGCCATCGCGCCGGTGAGATCGGTAGCGATGCCGATCTTGATCGGACCGGCGGCGGCATTGGCCCATTCGGGCGCCAGCACCCAGCTGCCCGCGCCAGTGGCGATTGCGCCGACGCTCCACGCGCTGCTTTGCAGGAAGCGGCGGCGGCTCAACTCGATATTTTCACGTTTCATAGTCTAGACCCCTTTGCCGGAAATGAGACCTTGCGGCCGGAATTTGATGAAGACGATGGCGAGAACGAAAACGAGGATGTCGGCGATGACGGGCTGCATCACCCAGGGCAGCGCGGCGCTGGCGACGCCGATCACGCTCGCGCCCGCGACGGGACCGGCGAAGGAGCCGATGCCGCCGACCATGACTGCGACAAATCCCTGGATGAGGAAGCGGATGCCGAGGTCGGCAAACAGCGTGAACACCGGAACGATGAGCGCGCCCGCAAGGCCGGCCAGCGCCGCGCCGAAGGCGAAGGTCAGCGAATAGACGCGGCTCGTTGAAATGCCGGAGGCGCGGGCAAGGCCGGGGTTCTCCAATGAGGCCCGGACGCGGAGACCGAAGCTGGTGCGGCTGAGCAGGAGATAGCAGCCGACCATCACCAGCACGGTGACGAGGATGATGACGAAGCGCCAGCTCGAGAAATGCATGCTGGCGATGCTGATCGAGCCGCCGATCGGTTCGGGCACGGACAGATACAGGCCGCCGGTGAGCTTGCGGACGATTTCGCGGATGATCAGCCCGAGCGCATAGGTGCCGAGCATGGCGACGATCGGCGCCGCGTAGAATCTCTTGATGATGCTGCGCTCGAGCACGAGGCCGAGGATGCCGACGATGAAGGGTGCAGCGAGCATGCCGAGCCAGACGGGCAGGCCGATCGCGTAAGCGAGATAGGTGACATATGCGCCGAGCAGAACGAATTCGCCCTGGGCAAAGTTGAAGATGCCCATCATGCTGGCGATGATGCCAAGGCCGAGAACCACCAGCACGACGATCGCGCCGAAGCTCAATATCTCGAACGCTGCGGGAATGAAGACTTCCATGGGACCTACGTTGGCTCACGAGGGGTATTGAGGCAGAAAGCGTTCTCGCCACGCCCCGGCCTGCGCACGAGGGTGCAGGCCGGTCTTTGTGGTGATGGCGAAAAGTTCGCTCGTCACCGCTGGGGTGACGAGCGAGTTGTCAGAGCGTCGGATGCTTTTTGTGCCAGTCTGTCGCGCTCTGGAACGCCACGCCCGCTTGGACGAGGCGAGCCTCTTCAAAATCACGGCCGATGAATTGGAAGCCGATCGGGCCGCCGCTTGCGGTGAAGCCGCCCGGCAGGGTGATGCTCGGGCTGCCGGTGGTGTCGAACGGGCAGGTGAAGCGCAGCATGCCGGAGATCAACTCGGCGTCTTCGCCGAAGGTCGCCATCTTCGCGGTGGTCGGAGCGGCGACGGCGAAGGCCGGGATCGCGAACAGGTCGATGTTCTTGAACATCGCGCGGACGCGGCCCTTGAACTCCTCCCGGCGCAGAATGATCTTGTGAAGATCCATGCCCGAGAGGCCGCGGCCGAGATCGATCAGGCCGGCAAGGCCGGGGCCGTATTCGGCAGCGCGCGCCGGGTAGTGCGCCTCATGCGCCGTCGCGGTCTGCACCGCACACAGCGGGAACCAGTCGTTGATGATCTGCTCGGGGTCGGGGAAGGTGACTTCCCGAATTTCCGCGCCAAGATCGGCGGCGACTTTCAGAGCATCCTTCAGCGCGCGCTGGGAATCGGCATCGACACCAAGGCTGCTCCACTTCGGATCGATGCCGATCACCGTGCCGCGCATGTTGTCGGTGAGGTTGGCAAGATAGTCCGGCACCGGCAGCGAGACGGCAGTCGGATCGTTCGGGTCCTCGCCGGCGATCACGCCGAGCATGGCGCCGCAGTCGATCGCGCTGCGTGTCATCGGGCCGATGTGGTCGAGGGTGGCGGCGAGCTCAAAGTTGCCGTAGCGGCTGACGCGTCCCCAGGTCGGCTTCAGGCCGGTGACGGAGTTCGCGCCGGAGGGAAAGCGGATCGAGCCGCCGGTGTCGGTGCCGATCGAGCCATAGCAAAGGCCGGCCGCCGTCGCGACGCCGGAGCCGCTTGAGGACACGCCGGGCCAGAGCTTTTCATCCCAGGGATTGCGCGGCGGATCGATCTTCGGATGGTGGTCGGCATAGGCGCCTTCGGTCTGCTGCAGCTTGCCGAGAATGATCGCGCCGGCGTCCTTCAGCTTGGTGACGACCGTGCCATCGACCGGCGGCACGTGGTCGCGCAGAATGGTGGTGCCGTGTGCGGTTGGCGCATCCTTGGTCCAGCAGAGATCCTTCACCGCGACCGGAACACCATGCAGCGGGCTCTTGATGTTGCCTGCGGCAATCTCCTTCTCGGCGGTGCGCGCTGCTTCGAGCGCGGTGTCGGCCATCACATGAACGAAGCTTTTGAGCGCGCCGTCGAGGCGGCCGATCCGGTCAAGCTGCGCCTGGGTCAGTTCGACGGGCGACAGTTTTCGGGACTGAACCAGCTTTCCAACTTCGAGCATACCGGAATAGTGCAGATCGTCCGCCGACATGGCGCATCTCCTCCATTGGGTCGTTTGTTGGTCGTCTCAAAAATATGGAGACGGTGCTAAGCCGTTGCGCGAACGCAACGTCGATCAGCCGCAGATGGAAAAAGTCTTTCCGGACAGCGGTCTGTTTGAAACGGGCAAAGACTTGAAAAGAAATGCTATGCGTTGGGGCGCATGGGCAGCGCCAACCGTGCGAGCCGCGCGGCGCGCAGTCGCGATGTCGCAACGGCGCGCGACATCGCTTTTGTTCAGTGACCTCGGCCAACTGCCCATGTTTCCACCCCAATTGTCCCGCGACAAAAAGAAAAAGCCACTCGCGCCGGGAAGGCGTCGAATGGCTTCATTGCCGCATGGTTTGTTCTGTCAGCGAAGAGCTTTCTGCAAACTTAGCTCGAGATCATCGTCCGGAACATCATTGGCCAGACGAAAAAGCCGCTTGCAGCGAGTGCTCATCCGCTATGAAAATAATTGTAGTCAGAAGCCCGAAGCATTGTCAATTTACTTATGTAAGTGCGAGCATCTACACATGCCGCGTTAAACGCTGCGCGAAGAAAAGAACTTTCCAGTTTTCGGGAGACGAGTGATGGCATCTGCGAGATTTGACATTGCAAAGGCTCCCGCGGCAAAGCCTTCGATCCCGCTGGGCCTGATGATTTCGCGCTCCGGTCCTTACCAGATGATCGGTGGGGAATTGCTCAAGGGAGCAATGATGGCCATCGCGGAAATCAACGACGACGAGCAGTTCGACTTTAGGTTTGCAGCGCATTTGCGCGATCCGCGCGGTGTCGTTGCCGCTTATGGCGAAGCGTGCTCGCAGCTTATTCGCGATGAGGGCGTCGATCATATCGTCGGCTGCTATACGTCCGCGTCGCGCAAGCAGGTGCTGCCAATCGTTGAGCAGATGAACCGGCTGTTGTGGCATCCGGCGCGCTATGAGGGTTTCGAGAGCAGCGACAACGTCATCTATGTCGGTGCGGCGCCGAATCACACACTGATCCCGCTAGTCCAGCACATGATCAGCAAGATTTCGAGCAACGTGTTCTGCGTTGGATCGAACTATGTCTGGACCTGGGAAAACAACCGCGTCATGCGCGAAATCGTCGCGGGCGCGGGCGGAAAGGTGATTGCCGAGCGCCTGTTGGAACTCGGCGACATCGCGACTGCGCATATCGTGGATGAAATCATGACCGTGCGCCCGCCGGTGATTTTCAATACGCTGGTCGGCGCATCGAGCTATCATTTCATTCGCGCGCTTCATGAGGCGATGATCCGCGATCGCATCAAGATACCGATGGTCAGCTGCAGCCTGTGCGAGCCGGAACTGAAGCTGATCGGCGCGGATGCATCGATCGGCTGCATTTCTTCGTCGGCTTACTTCGCGGATATCGAGAACGTCGAGAACCGCGCCTTCGTGCGTCGCTGGAAGGCGCGCTATGGCTTAGCGAGCGTGCCTTCGGTCGACAGCGTGTCGGTCTATGTCAGCATCATGCTTCTTGCCCGCGCGATTCTGCGCGCGGGAACGAGCGCGGTCGACGCCGTGGCAAAGGCTGCGGCCAACCAGCGCTACGAATCGCCGCAGGGTCCGGTCTGGATCGACCCCGACAATAATCATTGCTTCCTGACATCGCGTTTGGCACGTTCGGCGCCCGGTTATCGTTTCAAAGTATTCTGGGAAGGGGACGCGCCAGAACGTCCTGACCCTTACCTGGCAAGATTGGATCTCGCAGCCGTCGGCGCCGCCGCAGTGGCAGGAAACAAAGGGGCAGCAAGATTGCCAAACCATCTTCGGATTGTGAAATGACGCGATCGTCCTTTTCTGTCCGTGGCCGATGCGCGCTGGTCTCGATGGTGGGAGAGCGCGAAATCCTCGCGCTCCGCCGCCAGCTCTCGCGCCTCGGCATGACGATGGTTCAATCGGATCCGGCCAATCCGTTCGAGCCGTGCGATTTTGGCGACGTGCTTATTCTCGACCTTGATTCCGTGCCTGACGAGAAGGTGGTGGCCGGGCATGGCAAGCGGTTGCCCGTGGTCGCGCTGGTCGGCGTCGAAACGCCGAGCCGCCTCAACTGCCTCCTTGATCTCAAGCCGGCATCCTTCCTCATCAAGCCGCTGCGTTCCGCCGGGTTGTTCACTGCGCTTGCGGTGGCGTTCGAGCATGCCAGGCGCGAGCAGGAAATGATGACGCGCATCGAGCGTCTGGAAGAGCGCGTGCGCTCGCGGCGCATCGTGTTCGCTGCAATCCTTCAGGTCATGAAACTGCACGGCTTTGACGAGCCGGATGCTTTTGCAATGATCCGGCGCACCGCGATGAAGCAGCGCAAGACGGTGGAGCAGCTCAGCGCCGAGATCGTTGCGGCCGGCGGCCTCCCGGCCAAGGCGGTTCGCATCGCCTGAAGGGGAGTGCGATCTAGGCGCGAAGCTTGTCCGCCGGCATCGGCCCTGCTGCGGCTGGCACAGGGATCTGCCAGATCTCCGACGCATAGTCGCGAATGGTCCGGTCAGCGGAAAACCACGCCATCCGCGCCGTGTTCAAAATGCTCATCTGCGACCATTGCGGCTGGGCGATCCAGATCCGGTCGATGCGTCGCTGCGTCTCGTAGTAGGAATCGAAGTCCGCGGCGACGAGATATTGGTCGCGGTAACGCAGGGCATCGGCGATCGGCGCGTAGCGGTCCGGGTCGCCCGGCGAGAAATCGCCGGCCGACAGGGCGCCGACAACGCGGGACAGGCGAGGCGAAGCCTCGATGGCCGCACTTGAGTCGAAGCCGGAGCGTTGCAGCTGGTGCACCTGATGGGCCTGCAGACCGAAGATGAAAATATTGTCCTCGCCGACAAAATTGCGAATTTCGATGTTCGCGCCGTCGAGCGTGCCGATGGTCAGTGCGCCGTTGAGCGAGAGCTTCATGTTGCCGGTGCCTGACGCCTCCATGCCCGCCGTCGAAATCTGCTCCGAGAGGTTCGCGGCCGGGATGATCCGCTCGGCGAGCGAGATGTTGTAGTCGGGCAGGAATACGATTTTGAGCAGACCGCGAATGGCGGCATCGTCATTGACGATTGCGGCCACGTCGTTGATCAGCCGAATGATGAGCTTTGCATAGTGATAACTCGATGCCGCCTTGCCGGAGAAAAATTTGACGCGCGGGATCCAGCCGGCATCGGGGTCGTCCTTGATCGCCTGATACAGCGCGATGGCTTCCAGAATGTTCAGGAGCTGGCGCTTGTATTCATGGATGCGCTTGATCTGGATATCGAACAGCGCATGCGGGTTGACGTTGATGCCGACGCGGTCGGATGTGAGCTTCGTGAGTGCGAGCTTGTTCTGGCTCTTTGCGGCGTTGAAGCGCCGTTGAAACTCGCCGTCCTCCGCGTACCTCTCAAGCGCAACGAGATACTGCGGATCGTCCAGCACGGCCTCGCCGCAGGCTTCGCAAAGCAGCTCGGTCAGATGCGGATTGCACTGCATCAGCCAGCGCCGGAATGTGATGCCGTTGGTCTTGTTGGTGATGCGACCGGGATAGAGTTCGTGCAGGTCGCGGAAAACGGTTTCCTTCATCAGATCGGTGTGGATCGCCGAGACGCCGTTGATCGCGTGCGAGCCGACGAATGCAAGGTGGCCCATGCGGACGCGGCGCCCGTGGCCCTCGTCGATGAACGACACCGAGGCGCAGAACGCGGCGTCATCCGGCCGCCGTTTGGTCGCAAGGGCGAGATGCGCGGAATTGATGCGATAGATGATCTGCAGATGGCGCGGCAGAAACCTTTCGAACAGCGACACGGGCCAGCTTTCCAGTGCCTCGGGGAGCAGGGTGTGGTTGGTGTAGGAGAGGGTCTTGTTGGTGATGTGCCAGGCATGGTCCCATGCAACGCAATGATCATCGACAAGAATGCGCATCAGCTCCGCGACCGCGAGGCTGGGATGCGTATCGTTGAGCTGGATGGCGACGCGATCCGGCAGAGTTTCGAGCGCACCCTCCGAACGCAGATGTCTTGCAACGATATCCTGCAGCGAGGCCGAGACGAAAAAATACTCCTGGCGTAATCGCAGCTCGCGACCGGCAGGTGTCTCGTCGCTGGGATACAGAAATTTTGAGATCGCTTCTGCGCGCGCCTGCTCGGCCATCGCGCCGAGATAGTCGCCGCGATTGAACACTTCGAGGCGCAGCGGATCGGGCGAGCGCGCCGACCACAGCCGCAGCGCATTAACGTGCTGACCGCGCCAGCCGACGATCGGTGTGTCATAGGCAACGGCCTCGACCGTCTCGTTCGGCTTCCAGACCGTGCGCTCGGCGCCGTCGGGTGCGGCGATCGTCTCGACCGTGCCGCCGAAGCGGACGTCGTATACCACATCGGAGCGGTGAAATTCCCACGGGTTGCCGAAGGACAGCCATTCGTCGGGATATTCCTGCTGCTCGCCATTGGTGATGATCTGGTGGAACAGGCCGTGGTCGTAGCGGATGCCATAGCCTTGCGCGGGAATGCCGAGGGTCGCCATGCTCTCCATGAAGCACGCCGCGAGCCGCCCGAGGCCGCCATTGCCGAGCGCTGCGTCCGGCTCAAGCTCGCGCAGTTCATCGAAGTTGAGGCCGAGATCGTCGAGCGCGAGCTGAAACTGTCGGAGCAGGCCGAGATTGCTCGCATTGTCAGTGAACAGCCGGCCGATCAGAAACTCCAGTGACAGATAGTAGACGCGCTTGTGGCCGCTATCGTAATCGTTGCGCCGGGATTGCAGCCAGTGATGCGCGACGCGGTCGCGAAGTGCGAGGGCCGCGGCCATGTACCAATCGCGCTTGCTGGCGCGCGGAGTGTCCTTGCCAATGCTGAGCGCAAGCTTGGTCAGGATGCTGCTTTGGATGTCGGCTATCGTGTTCCCGTCGGCGGGCGGGAGGGGAGCGGCGTCTTTCGTGGCAGGAGCGTCCGAGGGGCGGTCGTTCATGGCAGATCTATCCATGGGGATCGAGACATCCGGCATCTATCGATGCGCTTGCTGCTGCGGGCGGTGTTGTTCCGCAGCGCAGATGACACTAACCCCAAAGGCCGCCGCCCGGTTCCCCTCCGCGATGTTACGGCGACCGTCTCTGCGCGCGATGGTTTTGCCGCATCAGTCCAGCACGATCTGATTGACCACATGGATGCGGCTTGGTGCGCCGTCGAGCACGCTCAGCAGATTGTGGGCCGTCTGCTGCGCCATGCGGTCATAGGCCTCGCGCGTCACGCCAGCGACGTGCGGAGCGCAGATCACGTTCGGCAGCGCCAGCAGGGGATTGTCGATCGGGGTCGGCTCCTGATCGAAGACGTCGAGCCCGGCGCCGGCGAGCTGTCCCTGCTGCAACGCGTTGAACAACGCCTGTTCGTTGATGATACCGCCGCGCGCGGTGTTGATGAGATAGGCGCTCGGCTTCATTCGCATGAGGCGCTCGGCACCGAAAAGGTCGGTAGTCTCCGCCGTCTTCGGGCAATGCAGGGTGATGAAATCGGCGCGGGCGGTCGCTGCGTTGAGATCGGTGACGGGTTCGCAATTTGCGGCGCTGATGTCGGCGGCGCTGCGATAGGGATCGTAGACCAGCACGGACATCTCCATCGCGAGGCAGCGTGCGGCGACGCGTGTGCCGATGCGGCCGAAGCCGACGATGAGAACGGTCTTGCCGTAGAGGTCATAGGGCGGGGATCGCAGCCGCTCGCTCCAGCGGTTGGTGCGGACCATTGCGTCCATCTCCGCGCCGCGTTTGGCGAGCGCCATCATCATGAAGAGGGCTGCTTCCGCCACCGAGGGTGAGTTGGCGATGTCGGTCACCATCAAGGGGATCTTGCGCCGGGTGAGGGCCTCGACATCGACGGCGTCGTAGCCGACGCCGATGCGCGCGACCACCTGCATGTCCTGCGCCGCATCGAGCTCGGGGTCGCCGAATTTGGTGACGCCGAGGGCAATGCCCTGCACCGGGGCGTGGTGCTGGATGAGGGCGAGCAGATCACGCGCCTGAATGGTGGCGGGAAAGCCGATGGTGTCGATATCGGGGCGGGCCTGCAGAATGGCCCAGGCCGCGGGCGACATCGATTGGGGAACGAGCAGCCGTTTCTTGTTGGTCGTCATTGCGGGGCACCTGGTCTTGGCATTTGGATGAGACGAAGCTGAAGGGCGGAACTTTTTGCGGAGGCGGTTGGTTGTCGAAGTCCCAAGTCCGAACGGGACCAGCCGCCGCGCGGCGAAGCGGCTGCATCATTGGCGGATACAGGATCATGGAGCAGCAACGCAGTCATGCCGAGCGGGTCGCCAAGGTCCGCGACCAAAAAATCGCGGAGAATGAAAGCGCGCGCCAGAATGCATCCAGCATCCGGTTGTCGGCCTGGGCGGTGGGCGTTTTCGTTGTCGTCGCGCTCGCCATCGTTGCCTTGCGCTGGGCCTGATCCTGCCATCGGCGGCATCATCGGATCTCAGGCCACCGTCCCGGCGTTGCGCAGTACGGCGATCTCGGCGTCGTCATAACCCGCGCCGCGCAAAATCTCGTCGCTGTGCTCGCCAAGTCCGGGCGGCAGGCGCGGCGTTACTTTGGCCTCGCCATCGATCCAGATCGGGCTGTTGATCGTCAGGATGGTGTCGTTCTCGAAGGGCACGAGCACATCGTTCTCGCGCATCTGTCGGTCATGCGGAATGTCGTCGAGAATGCCGACTGCGCCGAAGATCAGCCCCTTGCCGTCCAAAATCTTCCGCCATTCGGCGAGCGGCTTCGTGGCGAAGACCTCATCGAAAATGCGGATCAGCTCGACCGAGTTCTTGTGGCGGTCGGGTTTGGTGGCGAAGCGCGGATCGTCGATCAGGGCTTCCAGTCCCATGCATTGCGCGAGGATCGGCCACTGCCGTTCTTCGCTGAGCAGCGAAAGGATGATCCAGCGACCGTCGCCGCATCGGTAGTGATTGGCGACGGCATTGAGCGCGCGCTCGCGCGGCCGCCGCTCCTGAAATTTTGCGCCGCAGAGCTTGGCCTGGGCGAGGACGCCCGAGGCCCAAAGCCCGTTGGCCATCAGGTTGGAGCGCACATGCGCGCCCTTGCCAGTGCGTTCGCGCTGATAGAGGGCGGTGACCACCGCGCTATACAAAGCCATCGCGCATGGATGGTCGCCCATGCCGGCAACGGATCGCGCCGGCGTCGTGGATTCGTCGGCGCGAACGAGATCCATCAGGCCGGAGCGCGCCCACCACGCATTGCTGTCGAAGCCCGGCTTGCTGGCTTCCTCGCCGATCTCGCCATAGCCGGTGAAGGAGGCATAGATCAGTCGCGTGTTGAGCGGCGCGAGTTCGTCATATGTGATGCCGAGGCGGGTGCGGACCGGCGGGGGAAAGTTTGTGATGAAGACGTCGGCCTCGGCGACAAGGCGCTTCAATACCGCCTGGCCATCGGGCTTGCCGAGATCAAGGGCGAGGCTGCGCTTGTTTCGGGATTCGAGCATCCAGGCATAGTTATGCTCGCTGATCGGATAGCCGGGAAGGTTCGGCAGATTGCGATACGGGTCGCCGTCGCCGGGCGGTTCGATCTTGATGACGTCGGCGCCGAAATCCGACAGGACCGTAGCGGTAGCCGGTGCGGCGATGAAGCTCGCGCAATCGATGACTTTCAGTCCTGCAAAAATGCCCTGAGACATATCGGCTTCGCTCCCGGATTTTTTCGTCTTGTTATTGTTCCGCCCGATTTCTTTCCCCTAGGGGCCGGACGTTGTTGGCCCATTTGAGCCGCGATGACCGCGCGATGCAACCTCTTCGGCGGAATGGCCGATGTCCATCGTCGACGGTCATAGCCAGGACATGCGCAATGCGAATTGAAGAATGTTGTGACTGATAAAAATACCAAGGCTTGGCAGCTTGTGCTCGATTGGCTAGCCTTTTTGCAGATCGCGCGAAACGATGCGCCGGATCGGCGCGGCAAATTTTGCGATGTGGAGGCCTATGATGACGCGCCTCGATCCTCCGGGCTGGATGCGTCGGTGCAGCGAGGCTTGTCTGCGCATCCTTGCGATCGGCCTGCTTGCGGCTTCGTTGATCCATATTATTCCTCCGCCGGCGCAGGCCAAAAATCTCTCGCCGGAAATTGCGCAGCTCTACAGTTCGGTTTCGATCTTGCCGCCGACGCCGCAAGGGATGACGGTGTGCTACGGCTTTGTCTGCCGCCGCCGTGCCGCGCTCGACTTCAGCGCGGCCGATCGCGCGGCGCTGACGCGGATCGTTCGCGCCGGGCAGTCGTCGCCAGCGGCCGAGCGCAAGGCGCTGCAGCAGGCGGTGATCTGGTTCGACCGTAAGGTCGGACCATCGCTTGGGACGAACAAGCGGGTCTCACACGCGGACTTCCGGCACCGCGCCGATCATCAGAATTTCGATTGCTGGGATACCACCCGGAACGTCACCAGCCTGCTGCTGGTGCTGCAGGATTGGGGCGTGCTCAGGCACCATAGCGTCGGAGCGCCGCGCTATCGGGGCAATGCGCTGAAGCTGCAGACCCCGCACAACACCGCGGTTGTCGTGGAAAGGCAGACCAGGCGCGAATGGGTGGTCGACATGTGGACACGTGCCTATGCGGAACCGCCAGACGTCATGTCGGTCGAACAATGGGAGAGCGAAAAATGACGCCCGGCGATGGCTCGCCGCGGCGCAGGTGGTTACGTCGCTTCGTGCGGTATCCGCCGCCTTGCTTTGACGGAAGCTCAGACTTTGAGATTCTCAGCCGACGTCTTGCCGCGGTTGGCGATCTCTTCGTATTCCACGGTCTGACCTTCGCTGAGGCTCGTCAGTCCCGCCTTCTGAACTGCGGAAATATGGACGAAGACATCCTTCCCGCCGGTGTTCGGTTGAATGAAACCATAGCCCTTGGTCGCGTTGAACCACTTAACAGTCCCTGTAGGCATTCCCTCGACTCCACGAATGGCACATTGCTTTTGGTACACGCTTGAGACGTAGCAACAAGCGAGCGCACGGAGAATAAGCAATTTATCCGGATCTTGATAGACGGAAAAATGCGAGAATTTGCGCAGGAAGCAATGTGTTGCGGCGAATACCGGCGGCAGCAGCCCCAAGCGGTGCTCCGTGCAGCATCCCCCGCCGCGCAACTAAGAATTACCTTCGTCCCGATGATATCGGCGCCCGGCGGTAACATCCGCCGTCGCGGATCGACGCCGGTATTGTTCTTTCCTGATGTCGTGTGTGAAGGGAAGAACTTTTGTCGGTGGGTACTTTCTTCGCGCCCGGCCGCGGTTTCCGGCATCGATTTCTGGCGCCGGTTCCGCGGTATGCCTTCGGCGTCGGCGGCGCGGCGCCAGCGGTCGTTGCCTAGCTTTCCTGCTCCTGCCTGCGCACCAGATCCTTGGCGAGATCGCCGAGCGAGGGGCGTGGCAGCGCCACGAAGGGCAGCGGCCGCGTCACGTCGATCGCGGCGAGACCGAGCCGCGCCGTCAGCAGGCCGTTGAGAATGCCTTCACCGAGCCGGGTGGAGAGCTTTGCAGCGACGCCGTGGCCGAGCATCTGCTGGATCACGCTTTCGCTCGCCGCCATGCCGCCGGTGATAGCGAGGTGGGAGATCGTGTGACGCATCAGCGTGATCATGCCGAGCGCGCCGGGCCGCCCGCCGTAGAGGCGGGAAAGCTGGCGGACCAGCCGCAGCGCCGCCGCCAGAACGAACAAAATATCGATCAATGCGCGCGGGCTGATCGCGGTGACGAGCGACACCCGCTGCGCGGCGGCCGAGACAAGGCGGCGAGCCTCCTGATCCAGTGGCGTCATCAGCTCCCGCTCGGCGAGCCGGATCATGTCGGCGCCGTCGATAATATCGGTGAGGTGGCTGCCGAGCCGCGCGCGGGCATAGGCGAGGCGGGGATTCTCGCGCGAGATCTTGAGCAGTTCCGCGATGACCGGCGTGGCCTTGGCGCGGTCATCGGTGGCGATCGCCTCCGCGGCGTCGCGGTGCATCGCCTCAATGGCCGCAAGCCGGGAAAGGCCGAGCGCCTCGCGCGCGATGATCGCGACCAGCGCGATAACCATCAGGGCGGCGACGCCGGCGCCGAACCAGCCGAGCCCCTGGCTCCGCGCGTACAGGTCCTCGACCAGATTGGCGACGCCGAGCCCGGCGCCGAGCAGCACCAGGCAGCCGAGCGCGCCCCAGAACAGGGCACTCCAGCGAAAGCCCCGGCGCGGCGGGACGTAGGGCTGTTCGACGACCTGCGGCAGGGCGGAAAAATCGGCCTCCGGCGTGATGCGAATGGTGCCGAGGGACAGCCGCGCGGTTTCCTCGCCGGGGTCGGTCACGACCACACGGGGGTCGTCGAGCTTGAAGGTTTCGGGGCGGCGGGTGTCCTGCCGCGGCTCGCGTACCGTCATCTTGGTGGGCTCCCTGGCACCGTCGGGCCGTTCATTGCAGCTTGTCCCCGATCAAAAACTGCAGCGCGCGGTCGAGGCGAACATGAGGCATCGCCGGCTCCTCGCCGCCGATCCGCGGCAGCACCGGCGGCCGGAACCGGAGAAAGCGGTAATCCGCCGCCTCGGCAGATGTCGTCGTCAGGCCGTCGAATACAATCTCGCCGGAGAGCAGCGCGTCGATATTTTTCGGCAGGTCGCCGGGAAAGGTCGCCACTTCCGTCTCGCCGTCGAAAACCTCGCCGCCGGCGACTTCGCCCGCGACCGGGGTGCCGAGGATCGCCGGCAGGGTGTCGGGCCCGCGCTTTACCAGCGCCTCGCGGGTGGCGCGCACCGCCGCCATCGCCACGATATCGACTTTCGCGCCCGCGAACGAGGCGCGCGCGATCGCGCGGTCGACCATCCGCTTCAAAATGGCTTCGAGCTGGTCGTGACTGGTGCGATGCAGGTGGTCGGCCTTGGTGGCGGCGAACAGGATGCGGTCGATCCGCGGGCGCAGCAGCGAGCTGAAGAAGGTGCTGCGGCCGACGCGGAAGCAATCGAGAATGCCCGAAAGGGCGGCTTCGAGATCACGGATCGCGATCGGGCCGGCGTTGAACGCGCCGAGCGCATCGACCAGCACGATCTGCCGGTCGAGTTGGCTGAAGTGGTCGCGGAAGAAGGGCCTGACGACGACGCTTTTATAGGCGTCGAAGCGCCGCTTCATCATCGCCCACAATGAGCCGCCGGGCGCGGATTCCCCGGCGGGCAGGTCGAGCGGGGCGAAGGTGAGGGCCGGGGAGCCGGCGAGATTGCCGGGCATGAGAAAGCGGCCCGGCGGCAGCAGGCTCATGGCATAGCGCTCGTCCCGGCAGGACTGCAGATAGGCGGTGAACAGCCGCGCGGCTTCCAGCGTCGCTGCCTCGTCCTCCTTTGCGCGCGGGTCCAGCGTCGCAAGATGGGCGTGCCACGCGCCGGCGAGCTCCAGCCGGGGCGACACGAGCGACAGGGCCAGCGCCTCGGCTGACCATTCTTCATAGCTTTTCGACAGCAGCGGCAGGTCAAGCAGCCATTCGCCGGGGTAGTCGACGATGTCGAGCGTCAACGTCCGGCTCGCCCCGGACTGACGCTGATAGTCAATCACCAGCCGCAATTCGCTGATGTCGACGGTCGAACTCGGCCAGCGACGCTCCTCGAGCAGCGCCTGCAGATGCTTTTCGTAGGCGAAGCGCGGGATCGCGTCGTTGGGCTGCGGCGCCAGCCGCGCGCCGGCGATCCGGCCGGTAGCGAGCGACTCGAACACCGGAAAGCGGCCGCCGCGCAGAAGGCCGTGGATCAGCGCGGTGATGAACACGGTCTTGCCGGCGCGCGACAGGCCGGTGACGCCGAGGCGCAGCGTCGGGTGGAACAGGCCGTCGCCGTAATCGCGAACGGCGCGGGCCGACAGGCGCGCTTCCTCAAGAATGTCTGAAAGGCTCAGGGCCATGCTGGGGACAGGTTCCGTGACACAGGGTTTTCAAATCCGGGACAAATCAACGCCGCATGGCCATGTCAGAAGGGACGGACGATCAGGGCGATGAACCGGTTGTTGCAGGGCGGCCTTCGCAAAACTGGCGATTGCTGCGGAAATTTCAAGTCGCGCGGCAATCCATGAACCGGCCAGAGCCACCGTGGTCGTGAGGTGTGGACCCGAGTGTGTAGCGTGAGGGGGCAGCCCGATCATGAAAATCTTTCGGATCAAGCCGGGGCTTTCGTTGTCCCCCGTCCATGAGATGCCCGGAGCGATCGTCTGGAATTTTGACCGCGCGGAAATGATCGCCGATGGCGCGGTGCATATTTTTGGCGTGGCGACTGGACTGATCGCGGCGACCCTGCTGCTGGTCTGGACCGGACTGTCGGAGCCGGCGACGACCTTCCTTCCCATTGCGCTTTACGCCGCCGGGCTTCTCGCCATGCTCGGCCTGTCGGCAACCTATAACCTCTGGCCGGTGTCGCCGATCAAATGGCGGCTGCGCCGGTTCGATCATTCGGCGATCTACACGATGATCGCCGCGACCTATACGCCGTTTATCGTCCAGCTGCAGAACGGCGTGCTGTCGTTCGCGGTGCTGGTCGGCATGTGGGCGATGGCCATTGCGGGTGTGCTGACGAAGCTGGTCTGGCCGGGGCGGTTCGACCGGCTGGCGATCAGCATTTATCTTCTCATGGGCTGGAGCGGGTTGTTGCTCTATCGGGAGGTCGCCGCGGTGCTGCCCCCCGCAACGTTGGTGTTCATCGTCGTCGGCGGGGCGCTCTATTCGCTCGGCGTCATTTTCCACGTCTGGGAGCGGCTGCGTTTCCAGAACGCCATCTGGCATGGATTTGTCCTTGCCGGGGCCTCATGCCACTATGTCGCGGTGTTCGGCCTCGTGCTGGCGTGACGCGCCGATGTTGCGAAGCCGGATCCAAAAGGCGCGAGCAACAAGAAAACAGCAGGGACGGAACGGATGCAGGTTGCGGGACAGGTCGTTGTCGTGACGGGCGGGGCCAAGGGGATCGGGCGCGCGTTGTGCGAGGCATTCCATCGCGCGGATGCCGCGAAGGTCGTGGTCGCCGATCTTGACGGCGACGGCGCCGAGCGGGTCGCAAAATCGATCGGCGGCGCCTCGTTCCGGTGCGATGTCGGCAAAGAGGACGACATCAGCCGCGTGATCGAGGAGACGGAGGCGCGATTTGGTCCGATCGCGCTGTTCTGCTCCAATGCCGGGATCGGCGGCGGGTTCGATCCGATGTCGGTCAATGCCGGCGGCGCCAGCGACGAAACCTGGGCGAGGAGCTGGGCGATTCATGTGATGGCGCATGTCTATGCCGCGCGCCATCTCGTGCCGCGGATGAAGGCGCGCGGCGGCGGCTATTTTCTCAACACGATCTCGGCGGCGGGGCTGTTGTCCCAGGTCGGCAGCGCGGTCTATTCGACGACCAAGCACGCCGCCGTCGGCTTTGCCGAAAATCTCGCGATCTCGCACAAGGCGGACGGCATCCGCGTCTCGATCCTTTGCCCGCAGGGCGTCGACACCGACATGCTGCGCTCGATCCCCAAGGGGCCGCAATCGGGCGACGGCGACCTCACCCCCGAGCAGGTCGCGGCCGATGCGTTGCGCGGCATCGAGCAGGAGACGTTCCTGATCCTGCCGCACCCGCAGGTGTCGGATTACATGCGGCGCAAGACTGACAACTACGACCGCTGGCTCGGTGGCATGGCGAAAATCCAGGCGGCCGTGCGCGAGAATTTTGCCAAGGGCTGACGCTGGTTGGTGCGTCTCGCAGGCAGAAAAAAGGCGCTCAGGAGCGCGCCTTTTCCGTGTTCGGCAATGTCGCGCCCTGGGGCGGATCAAAAGTCTGGATCGGCGGCAGGTTGCCGGTGAAGCGCTCGACCTCGACCACGGTCAACTGCCCGCAGCAGCCCTGCGCGAGGCGGGAGGTGCCGACGTCGCGGGTCAGGACGTTGGGGTTGCCGTGCACGCAGAGCGGATTGTCCTCCTGCGGGTCTTCCGGGTCGTACCACGCGCCGGTCGGAAGCTGGACCACCCCGGGGCTGATGTGCTCGCTCAGCCGCATGGCGGCGAGGCAGGAGCCGCGATCGTTGAACAGCCGCACGATGTCGCCATCTTCGATGCCGCGGGCGGCAGCGTCGGCGGGGTGCATCCGCGCCACTTCGCGGCCGCGATGCTTCATCGCCCGGCTGTGGCCGCCGAAATCGAACTGGCTGTGCAGCCGCGAGGCCGGCTGGTTGGCGACGAGCTGCAGCGGATGACGCTCGGTGACGTGGTCGACCGACGGAATCCAGGTCGGGTGGCCGGGGCAATCGTCATAGCCGAAGCCCGCGATCGTCTCCGAGAAAATCTCGACCTTGCCGCTCGGTGTCGGTAGCGGGCGGCCTTCCGGATCGTTGCGGAAGGCGCGCAGCGCGCCGCCGTCGTGAGGCTTCGACGGCAGCATCAGTTCGCCGCGCTGCCAGAAGGTGTCGAAGTCCGGCGCCTCCAGCCCCCGGGCCTCCAGGGCTTTCTGCGTCGTCGCATAGAGATGGCGCAGCCATTCGTCCGGGGTACGGCCTTCGGTGAAGGCGTCGGCGCAGCCCATCTTTTCGGCGAGTGCAGAGAAGATCGCGTAGTCGTCCCGCGCTTCGCCATAGGGCTCGGCCATCTTGTGCATGGCGATCATCAGCGGATCGGTCTGCGTTCCGGCGATGTCGTTGCGCTCCAGCGACATCGTGGTCGGCAGCACGATATCGGCGTGGCGCGCCGTGGCCGTCCAGCCGATCTCGTTGACGACGAAGGTCTCGACATTGGCGAAAGCCTTGCGGAGCCGGGCGAGGTCCTGATGGTGGTGGAATGGATTCCCGCCGGCCCAGTAGACCAGCCGGATGTCGGGATAGGTCAGCTTTTCGCCATTGTAGTCGAACGGTGCGCCGGGATTGAGCAGCATGTCGGAGATGCGGGCCACCGGGATGAAGGCTTTGACGCCGTTCTTGCCCTGCGGCAGCGCGGCGATCGGCACATCGTTCATCCGCCGGCCATAATTGGCGATCGCGCCAAGCGCATAGTTGAAGCCGCCGCCCGGCAGGCCGAGCTGGCCGAGCATCGCAGCAAGGACCGTGCACATCCAGACCGGCTGCTCGCCGTGCTCGGAGCGCTGCATCGAATGCGAAGCCACCACCAGCACCCGCTTGCCGACCAGCGCACGAGCCTGCCGCACGATCTCCTCGGCCGGAATGCCGCAAATCGCGGCAGCCCATTGCGGCGTCTTGGGTACGCCGTCGCTGCGGCCCATGACGTAGTCCTCGAATTTCGGCCAGCCGGTGCAGTGGCTGGCGAGGAAGGCGCGGTCGTGGCTGCCGTCGCTGACCAGCGTATGTGCGATGCCGAGCATGAAGGCGACGTCGGTGCCCGCCCGCACCGGCAGCCATTCGGCGTTGACTTCGGCATGGAGGTCGTCGCGGATCGGGCTGATCAGCACGAAGCGCGCGCCGCGGGCGTGGGCCGCCGCCATGTGGCCGCGCTCGGTGTGGCGGCTGATGCCGCCGGAGGCGACGGCGGAGTTCTTCAGCGCCATGCCGCCGAAGCAGAGCAGCACGTCGGTATATTTTGCAATGTCGTCCCAGCTTACATTGCGGCGGGACATTTCATCGTAGTTGCCGAGCACATGCGGCAGGATTACCGAGGCCGCGCCCGATGAGTAAGTGTTGACCGATCGGACGTAGCCGCCCATCGCGATGTTGAGGAAGCGATGCATCTGGCTCTGCGCATGGTGGAAGCGCCCGGCGCTGGCCCAGCCATAGGAGCCGCCATAGACCGCCGCCGGGCCGTGCTGGTCGCGGACCCGCAGCAGTTCCCCGGCGAGAAGCTCGATCACCTGATCCCACTCGACCTCCACGAACTCGTCGCGGCCGCGGCGGCGGTCCTTGCCGGGGCCATCCTCGAGCCAGCCGCGCCGCACCATGGGTTTTGCGACCCGCGCCTTGTGGCGCAGCGCCTCGGAAAAGTTCTGGATGATCGGATTGGGATCAGGGTCCTTCGGATGCGGCGTGATCACGAGCTTGCCGTCGACCCATTGCCCGGAAAACGCCCCGTAGTGGGAGCTGTGCGGCCGGCTCGGCTGGTTTGCGATACCTGTCATGACATTCTTTCCGCTGCAGTCTGAAACCGGATTGAGGCCTATGGCCGTGCGGGTCAATGCTTCTTTCCGTACAGCACCGGCACCGCCGAATCGACGATCACCTCGACAAGATGCGTGCCGTTTTTGGCGAAAGCGCGAGCAAGCGCCGGGCCGAGCTCGGCCGATGCGGTGACGCGCTCCGCGGTGGCGCCAAGGCCGGCGGCGAGCGCGACGAAGTCGAGGCCCGGCAGTTCCAGCCCCGGCACGTTGCGCACCTGCATTACCTGGCTGAACGAGCGCATCGCGCCATAGCCGGAATTGTTGATGACGACGATGGTGAGCGGCAGCTTGCGCTGGGCGGCGGTCCACAGCGCCTGGATCGAATACATCGCTGAGCCGTCGCCGATCAGGCAGACCGTGCGGCGCTCGGGCCGGCCGAGCGCGAGGCCGACGGCGGAGGGCAGCGAATGGCCGAGGCCGCCGCTCGCCATGGTGTAAAAACTGTCGGCGCCCAGCCGCGGCAGGTATTTTTGCATGATCGGGCGGTGCGACGGCGCCTCCTCGACCAGCGCGGCATCGGCCGGCATGGTCTGCGACAGCATGTGCATCAGATAGGCGACCGGGATCGGATCGCCGGCCTGCGGCGGATCGAGGCGCGGGCGCGGCGCGGGCAGCGCCCGCTTCGTGGCCTTGAGCGCACCGAGCAGCGCCGTGAGCGCCGGCCTCATCGTGCCGACGATGGTGGTGCCGGTCGGTGTGATCGCGGCGGCGGTCGGATCGCAGGTGATCTGGAAAATCGTTGTGCCGTCGAAAAAGATCTCGGCGTGGCCCTCGACATGGAAGGTGAAGACCGGTGCGCCGACCACCACCACGAGGTCGTGATCGCGCAATGCGTCCGAGAGCTGCGCCGGCGAGGCGTGAAGGAAACCGGCAAATTGCGGGTGGTTTTCCGGAAAGCTGCAGCGATGCGAGAACGGGCTGACCCAGACCGTCGCCCTGGTGCGCTCGGCGACCTGCACCATCAGATCGATCGCCTGCTCGCGATCGACGTCGGGGCCGACGACCAAAGCCGGGCGTTCGCTTCTGGCGAGCGCGTCGGCGAGCGCCTGAATGGCAGCCGGGTCCGGGCCGATATGGCGGCTGACCTGCCGCGCGGCGATCGGATCGGTCGGCTGGTCCCAGTCGTCGATCGGGATCGAGACGAAGGTCGGCCCATAGGGCGGCTGCATCGCGGTGTAGTAGGCACGCGCGATCGCCGCCGGAACGTCCGCGGCGCGGGCCGGCTCGACGCTGTATTTGACGTAAGGGCGCGGAAACTCCGATGCCCGCTCGGCATAGAGAAATGCCTGCAGCGGCAAAATGCTGCGCGCCTGCTGGCCGGCGGTGATCACCATCGGCGTCTGGTTGCGGTAGGCGGTGAAGATATTGCCCATCGCATGGCCGACGCCGGCGGCGGCATGCAGGTTGACGAAGGCGGCGTTGCGGGTCGCTTGCGCATAGCCGTCGGCCATGCCGACGACGGTCGATTCCTGAAGGCCGAGCACATAGTCGATGTCGTCGGGCCAGTCGCTCATGAAGGGTAGTTCGGTCGAGCCGGGATTGCCAAAGACCTTTGTGATGCCGAAGCCGCGCAACAGATCGAATGTTGCCGATTTGACAGTATGCGAGGTCTTGCCCGAGCCTTTTTTGCGAGCTGGTTGCGCCACGACGTTTCCTACCCTTACTTCCAGTGTTTTGCGGTTCGCTAGAAACTAGCGACTGCCTTCATTGTCGGCGTGCCATGCGCGTTGGCAACCCACATGTCCAGCTCGCCGTCCTTCTCGTTGGCGTTGATGCTGAACGGGGCGCCATCGAACAACGGCTGCACGCCGCGATAGCTGAACGACTTTGGCATTTTGCCGCCGCGCTGTTCGGCCGCGAATTCGACCAGCAGCGTTGCCTGCAACGGGCCGTGGAAGACGAGGCCCGGATAACCCTCGATCCCAATGGCGTATTCGCGATCGTAGTGGATGCGGTGGCCGTTGAAGGTCAGCGCCGAATAGCGGAACAGCAGCACCGGATCGGCCATGTGGCTGCGATGCAGTGCGCCGGGCGGCGTGACGTCTGCCGCGGCGGACGCAAGCTGCGATTTCGCGGGCGGCGGCGGATCACGATAGACGATGTCCTGCCGCTCGCGCGTGGCGATGCCGCGCCGGGTGCTGACGGTGTGCTCTACGGTGACGAAGCACAGCGCGCCGCTGCTGCCGCTCTTCAGCGCCACATCGGCGATCTTCGAGGACCGCGTGACCTCGTCACCGACGCAGATGCGGTCGACGAATTCGAGCTTGCCGCCGGCCCACATCCGGCGCGGCAGCGGCACCGGCGGCAGGAAGCCGCCGCGCGCGGGATGGCCGTCCGGGCCGAGCGCGGACATCGCAGCGACCGGCTGGGCGAGGCACCAATGCGCGGTGAGCGGGGCGGCATCGCCCGGTTTCGGCGCGCCCGGCTCCATGAACAATGTCGCCCGCAAGGCGCGGACGAGCTGCGCGGTGACGATATCGGATGCTTCTTCGGTGCGGCCGATCCACTGCCGCAGGTGGTCGAGATCGAGCGTGTCGCTCATGTCTCCCTCCGCTGCGCGGGAAGGATGGCGTTGTCGTCGCCGATGCCCGGTACCGCGCCATAGCTGCGCGGCTCATCCATCACGATTGCCGCGGGCGCCGGATAGGACACCTCGCCGTTCGGGGTGGCGACGGTGATGCGGCGCAGATGCGGATGCCTCGTCAGGTCGTCCATCGTGTTGACCTCGGCGAAGGCGATCTGCGCCTTGTCGAGATTGTGCAGCAGCTCGTCGCGGGTCATGCTGGCAAAGATGTCACGCACGATCTGGTCGGTGACGGCGCGGTTGCGCACGCGCTCGACATTGCTGGCGAGACGCGGATCATCCGGCAGGGCGGGCTGCTTGAGCACGGCCGCGCACAAAATTTTCCATTCGCGTTCGCTCTGAATGGAAATCAGAATGTCCTTGCCGTCCTGCGAGCGGAACACGCCATAGGGCGCGATCGAGGGATGGGCGAGGCCCATCCGCTTCGGCGGCTGGCCGTTCTCGGCGTTGAGCAGCGGCACCGTGAGCCAGTCGGCCATCACGTCGAACATCGAGATGCGGATGTCCGCGCCCTGGCCGGTGCGCGAGCGGCCGATCAGCGCCTCGAGGATGGCGGCATGGGCCGTGGCGCCGGTGGCAATGTCCACGACCGAGAGGCCGACCCGCGAGGGGCCGTCCGGGCCGCCGGTGATCGAGGCGAGGCCGCTCTCGGCCTGAATGAGCAGGTCATAGGCCTTGCGCTCGGCATAGGGGCCCTCGTCGCCATAGCCGGAGATCGAGCAGCAGATCAGCGACGGATAGTCCTTGCGCAGGCGGCTGAGGGGAAAGCCGAGCTTGTCCATCGCGCCGGGCTTGAGGTTTTGCACCAGCACGTCGGCGCCCGCGATCAGCGCTTCCAGCGTGCGCTTGCCGTCATCGGCGGCGAGGTCGACCACAACCGATTTCTTGCCGCGGTTGAGCCAGACGAAATAGCTGCTCTGGCCCTTCGCGGCGGCATCGTAGCCGCGGGCGAAGTCCCCCTCGGGGCGCTCGATCTTGATCACGGTCGCGCCGGCATCCGCCAGCCGCGACGTGCAGAACGGCGCTGCGACGGCCTGTTCGACCGCGACGACGGTCAAGCCTTCAAGTGCAAGCATGACAGCGCCTCAGTAGGATCGCGGCATGCCCAGAACATGCTCGGCGACATAGGACAGAATGAGGTTGGTCGAGATCGGCGCCACCTGATAGAGCCGGGTTTCGCGGAATTTTCGCTCGACGTCGTATTCCTCGGCGAAGCCGAAGCCGCCATGGGTCTGGATGCAGGCATTGCCCGCTTCCCACGAGGCGTCCGCCGCCAGCATCTTGGCCATGTTGGCTTCCGCGCCGCAATCAAGGCCCGCCTCGTATTTCCGCGCAGCCTCGTGCACCATCAGCTCGGCGGCGCGCATCGAGGCGTAGGACTTTGCGATCGGAAACTGGATGCCCTGGTTCTGCCCGATCGGGCGGCCGAACACCGAGCGGTCCTTGGCGTAGTTCGTCGCCTTGTCGATGAACCATTTGGCATCGCCGACGCACTCGGCGGCGATCAGGATGCGCTCCGCATTCATGCCGGAGAGGATGTAGCGAAAGCCCTTGCCTTCCTCGCCGATCAGGTTCTCGGCCGGCACCCGCATGTTGTCGAAAAACACTTCCGTCGTCGCATGGTTCATCATGGTGCGGATCGGGCGGATGGTCAGGCCGTTGTTCCTGGCCGCCTGCATGTCGACAAGGAAGACCGAGAGGCCGTCGGTGCGCTTCTTGGCTTCTTCCTTCGGCGTGGTGCGCGCCAGCAGCACCATCACATCGGAATATTCGGCCCTGCTCGTCCAGATTTTCTGGCCATTGATGACGTAGCTGTCGCCGTCGCGCCTGGCGAAGGTCTTCAGCGACGATGTGTCGGTGCCGCTGGTCGGTTCGGTGACGCCGAAGGCCTGCATGCGCAATTCGCCGCTGGCGATGCGCGGCAGCCATTTCTGCTTCTGCGCTTCGTTGCCGTGGCGGAGAAGAACGCCCATCGTGTACATCTGGGCATGGCAGGCGCCGCCATTGCAGCCCGCGCGCTGGATCTCTTCGAGAATGGCCGCGGCCGCCGACAGTTTGAGGCCCGATCCGCCGTATTCCTCCGGGATGAGCACCGAAAGATAGCCGGACTGCGTCAGCGCATCGACGAATTCCTTCGGATAGGCCATCTCGCGGTCCAGCTTGCGCCAGTATTCACCGGGGAATTGTCCGCAAAGCTTGGCCACTGCATCGCGAATGTCGGAATATTCGTCGTGTACTGCGTGTGTCATTGAGGTCCGGTTGGTTATTCGATCGCGCCGGGACAAGGCGGCGCGATGCATTGATTATTGGAGCATGACATATTTCTAGCGCGATGCCGCAAGCCATGCCACAGGCTTTCGCTCGCGCGCAGCGGGCATGCCGCAAACTCATGCAAAGCTATCCGGGAATGCGAACGGGCAGCTCCTCATAGCCCTTCACAAAGCTGGAATAGACGCGCTTCGGCGGCCCGACCACCTCGATCCTGTCGAAGCGCTTCAGCATTTCCTCCCAGATGATCTTGAGCTGCAGTTCAGCAAGCCGCATGCCGACGCAGCGGTGGATGCCGAAGCCGAACGACATGTGGGTGCGCGGGCGCGGACGATCGATGATGAACCGATCGGGATTTTCGATCACTTCGTCATCGCGATTTCCGGACACGTACCACATCACGACCCGGTCGCCCTTGCGGATGGTCTTGCCGCCGAGCTCGGTGTCTTCGAGCGCGGTGCGGCGCATATGCGCCAGCGGCGTCTGCCAGCGGATGACCTCGGGAACGAAGCTGTCGATCAGCGCGGGGTTGGCGCGCAGCTTGTCGTATTCGTCCGGGTTCTCGTTGAGCGCCAAAACCGAACCGGACATCGAATTGCGTGTCGTATCGTTTCCGCCGATGATCAGCAGCAGGAGATTGCCGAGCAGGTTGTCGCGGTCCATGTGGCGGGTGGCGTCGCTATGCGCCATCAGCGAGATCAGGTCACTCTTCGGCTCGGCTTTCGCGCGCTCATTCCAAAGCTTGGAGAAATAGATGCCGCATTCGGTGAGCTCGGCAATCCGCTGCTCCTCGGACTCGACGATCATGCTTTTCGGTAGAGCGGTGGCGACGTCCGACCAGCGCGTCAGCTTGCGCCTCTCTTCCCACGGAAAATCGAACAGGGTCGCGAGCATCTGGGTGGTCAGCTCGATCGAGACGCGGTCGACGAAGTTGAACGTCTCGTTGCGCGGCAGATTGTCGAGCACCTTCGCGGACCGTTCGCGGATCAGGATCGCGAGCTGGTCGAGATGGGTCGGGGTAAACATCGGCTGCACGGTCTTGCGCTGCGGGCCGTGGTACGGCTCGTCCATCGCAATGAAGCTCGGCCATTGGTATTCCAGTCCGACGTCGCGCAGCATGATGCCGCCGAGGCGGATGTCCGACGAAAAAATCCCGGCATTGGTGTCGACATGCATGATGTCGTTGTACTTGGTCACCGACCAGTAATTGCCGACCGGGCTGGTGGTGCAGTAATGCACCGGCTCTTCGTTGCGCAGCCGTTCGAAATAAGGCCAGAGCGTATCGCTGCGAAACAGCTCGGGCGCGCCGGGATGGAATTCGGATAGCGGCGTCGAATAAGCCTTTTCACGGGCCGCGCGGAGGTAATCCTTGTTGCCGACGTCAAAGGTCCCGTGCATGGCCGCTCTCCTCACTAGCATCGGCCGCTTTTTTCTGCGGCGTCGTTCCGTTGGGAAGAATAACAGCCTTTTGCACCGGAAAGGGCAAGCAGGGATCATCCGGCGCGCGGGTGCGGGCATCGGAGTAATTTGGCCTCCAAGAATAAAGAGATGGGACATTAATTTTTCAGGAGGAAGCTGATCGGAACCTGAAGGTGGCCGATGCGGTTTTTCAGGCGGAATGCCGAATTTAACGCGAAATTGGCGGCCATGGACCGGTCGCAGGCGGTATAGAACTCACGCCGGATGGCATTATTCTTGGTGCAAACTCCAATTTTTTAAAGGTAACGGGCTGCCTGGCCACCCAGACCTCGAAGGCGACCGACGTGATCAGCCGGACCATCTCGAAGGTCAACGAGATTTCGACGGCGATCGCGGCCTCGGTCGAGGAACAGGCGGCGGTGACCCGGGACATTTCCGCCAATACGCAGGTGGCGGCGCAGGGCGCGACATCGACGCCAGCCTGTCCGGCATTGCCGGCGCGGTGCATTCGGTGGCCGAAGTGACCCGCGACGTGAAACAGGCGTCGGCGTCGCTCGCCTGGTCGACGCCACGTTGTCCTGACTGACCTTTTCGCGCGTTCGCCGAGGGGCCCGAAATCATCCCAGAACGCCCTTCTCGGCACCCGTCCAGCATGGCATGGTTGCCGGGAAGCAAGTGAGGCGGGGCGCCATCGCGGCAGCCCCTGCCGGCGCGAGGGATGGAGACAGGGCTGTTATGATTGCGAACGCATTCCGCATGTTCAATTTCGATTTGGGCGAGACCGCCGACGCGATCCGCGAGACGGTGCACGATTTTTCGCAGAACGAGATCGCCCCCCGCGCCGCCGAAATCGACAAGACCAACGAATTCCCGCGCGACCTCTGGCCCAAGCTCGGCGCGCTCGGCCTGCACGGCATCACGGTCGAGGAAGAATATGGCGGGTCCGGCCTCGGCTATCTGGAGCACTGCATTGCGGTGGAAGAGATCTCGCGGGCCTCGGCCTCGGTCGGCCTGTCCTACGGCGCGCATTCGAACCTGTGCGTGAACCAGTTGCGCCGCAACGGCAGCGATGCGCAGAAGCGGAAATATCTGCCGAAGCTGATTTCCGGCGAACACGTCGGCGCGCTGGCGATGTCGGAGCCCGGTGCCGGATCGGACGTCGTGTCGATGACGACGCGCGCCGACAAGAGGGGCGACCGCTATATCGTCAATGGCCGCAAGATGTGGATCACCAATGGCCCGATCGCCGAGACGCTGGTGGTCTACGCCAAGACCGATCCTGCCGCCGGCCCGCGCGGCATGACCGCCTTCATCATCGAGAAGGGCATGAAGGGATTTTCGACGGCCCAGAAGCTCGACAAGCTCGGCATGCGCGGCTCCGACACCGGGGAACTGGTGTTCGAGGATTGCGAAGTGCCCGAGGAGAACGTGCTCGGCGCGGTCGGTCGTGGCGTCAACGTGCTGATGTCCGGGCTCGATTACGAGCGCGCGGTGCTCGCCGCCGGGCCGCTCGGCATCATGCAGGCCTGCCTCGACGAGGTGATGCCCTATGTCCACGAGCGCAAGCAGTTCGGCCAGCCGATCGGCAGTTTCCAGCTCGTGCAGGGCAAGATCGCCGACATGTACACGACGATGAACGCCTCGCGGGCCTATGTCTATGCGGTGGCCAAGGCCTGCGACCGCGGCGAGACCACGCGCGAGGATGCTGCCGGAGCGATCCTTTACGCCGCGGAGAAGGCGACGCAGTGTGCGCTCGACGCGATCCAGCTGCTCGGCGGCAACGGCTATATCAACGACTACGCGACCGGCCGCCTGCTGCGCGATGCCAAGCTGTACGAGATCGGCGCTGGCACCAGCGAAATCCGCCGGATGCTGATCGGCCGCGAGCTGTTCGAAAAGACCGCCTGATCCGGCGTATCCGAATACGCATGAAAAAGGACCTGCATGCAGGCCCTTTTTTGATGTTGCAGCACTTGAGCTCAGAAACTCAGTTGCGGACGATCACCGTCGCGCCGACATTGACGCGCCTGTACAGGTCGATGACATCGTCATTGGTCATGCGGAAGCAGCCGGACGACACCGCCTGGCCGATGGTCTCCGGCTCGTTCGAGCCGTGGATGCGGTAGAGCGTCGAGCCGAGATAGAGCGCGCGCGCGCCGAGCGGGTTGTCCGGGCCGCCTTCCATGTAGCGCGGCAGGTCGGGACGGCGCCGCAGCATCTGCGCCGGCGGCGTCCAGCCCGGCCATTCTTTCTTCGCGCTCACGCGGTGCACGCCGGACCAGCGAAAGCCGTCGCGCCCGACGCCGATGCCATAGCGGATCGCCTCGCCATGGTTGGTGACGAGGTAGAGCCGCCGTTCGCGCGTGTTGATGACGATGGTGCCGGGCCTGTGGTTCTCCGGAAACATCACCGTCGTGCGGCGCACCGGGCTGGCATAGGTCGGAGACATGAAGCCGCCGGTCATGGCTTCAAACACCGTGGTTTCGTCGGCGGTCGCGGTGCCGGGCAAGGTGACAACGATAAGGGAAGCGGCCAGAGCGGCGGCAAGGCGCAACATCTTTGATCTCCTTTGGATCCGTCGGCAGCCCGCCGCGGACCTTCAGTTTTTCGTCCTACTCACGCAGGTCACAATTCCTCACCGCTTGCAACCGGCGAGGACCGGAAAAAAGGCGCGGCGGAATTCGTCGGCTGCCCTGCGCTATGGACATGCCTGCTCCACAAGTCTTTGACGAATGCGCCGAAGGATGGTTCATCAGATACGCAAATTAAAAAATCATCAGACGAATCATCAACTGATCAAAGGGTGGAACATGAACGGTGCGGAAAGCCTGGTGCGAACATTGGTCGCGGGCGGGGTCAATGTCTGCTTCGCCAATCCAGGTACTTCAGAGATGCATTTCGTCGCGGCGCTTGATCGCGTCGACGGCATGCGGTGTGTGCTCGGCCTGTTCGAGGGAATCGTCACTGGCGCCGCGGACGGCTATTTCCGCATGAAAGGAACGCCGGCCTCGACGCTGCTGCATCTCGGCCCCGGCCTCGCCAACGGTCTTGCCAATCTGCACAATGCCAAGAAGGCCAATTCCGGCATCGTCAACATTGTCGGCCAGCACGCCCATCATCACATCGCCTATAACGCGCCGCTGACCTCGGACATCGAGGGTCTGGCGCGCCCGATGTCCGGCTGGGTGCGATCCTCGGCGAGCGCCAAGTCGGTCGCGCGCGACGGCGCGGCCGCGATCGCGGCCGCCCGCAGCGCGCCGCCGCAAATCGCGACCCTGATCCTGCCTGCCGATACGGCATGGAACGAGGCGGAGGGCATCGCCGAGGTTCCGCCGCCGGCGCAGCAGGCCAATTTTTCAGGCTATCAAGTCGATCTCGCCGCGCGGCTTTTGAAGGGCGACGAGCCGACGCTATTGCTGCTCACCGGGCAGGCGCTGACCGATCAGGGGCTGGCGCTGGCCCAGCGGATCAGCGCCAAAACCGGCTGCGAGGTGATGGCGCAGACCTTCAATCCGCGAATGGCGCGCGGGCAGGGCCGTTTCTTCGTCGAGCGCATTCCGTATGTTGTCAATAACGCCTTGCCGGCGCTGAAAAAATTCCGCCACATCGTTCTGGTCGAGGCATCCGATCCGGTGGCGTTCTTCGCCTATCCCAACAAGCCGAGCCTGCTGAAGCCGGAAGGGTGCGAAGTTCATCAGATGACCGTGGCCGGGGAGAATTCGGTCGCGGCCCTCGAAGCGCTTGCTGATGCGGTCGGAGCCAAGACAGCGGACGTGAAGCCGCAAAAGCTTCCCGAACTGATCAAGCCGACCGGGCCGCTCACCCATGATGCGATCGCCAAGGCGATCGCCTATGCGATTCCCGAAAATGCCATCGTGATTGACGAGTCAATCTCGACCGGGCGCGGCTTCTTTCCCTCGACCGGGGCGGCCAAGCCCCATGACTGGCTGCAGAACATGGGCGGCTCGATCGGCTTCTCGACGCCGCTCTCGGTTGGGGCGGCAATCGCCTGCCCGGACCGCCGGGTGATCTGCATGGTCGGCGACGGCAGCGCGATGTACACGCCGCAATCGCTGTGGACGCAGGCCCGCGAGGGGCTGAACGTCACGACCGTCATCTTCGCCAACCGGACCTACCAGATCCTCCGGGGCGAGTTCGAGGGCGTGGAAGCGGGCGAGCCGGGCCAGCGCGCCCTCGACATGCTCAACATCGACCGTCCCTCACTCGACTGGAAGGCGTTGGCGAAGGGCATGGGCGTTCCCGGCCGCTCGGTGACGACGGCCGACGAATTCAACGTCGCGCTGGCCGAGGCTAATGCAACGGCTGGCCCGAGCCTGATCGAGGTGGTGCTGTAACTTTGCACCCGGCGGCGCTGCGGAATTACTGCGGCGCCGGCTCGCTCTTTGCGAGGGCGATGATGTCGTTCCAAAAATGTGTCGGTGCAGTAAGGCGATCCGGCCGAACAATCGGCGAATAAATTCCCCGGATTTTCCCCGGACGGATGCGTCATGTTTCGGCATTGTTCTGCCGTTACCTGCCGATAGATGCCGAATAGCGGGGCGCGCAAATGCGGAAAATGCTTAGGAATCAATGGGGGTTAGATGGTGGGCGCAATAGGGATTGAACCTATGACCTCTCCCGTGTGAAGGGAACGCTCTCCCGCTGAGCTATGCGCCCGGGACAATCAGAGCCGTGAACTGGCGGCTCGATCGATGCCGCGATTTACGGAAGGCGGGGGTAGGGTGTCAAGCTCTCGGCGGCCGGTTCGCGGAAAATAACCCCGCCGGGGAGGGTTCGGACCGGTAACATGCCGGATTTTGCCCCCAAAACAGGACGAACGGGAAAGCTTGGCCTACTGCGAGGCGATGCGCCGGTCAGCTTGATTCGGTCGCGCGGGGTATCTGGGCCTGCAATGCGCGAATCCGCTCCGCCAGTGAGCCGCCGCTCAGATCGGCCGCCGGTGCATCCCCTTTCGGCTTGGCGGTCTTCACCGTCGAGGTTTTGGACGTTGCCGTTTTGGCGATGGCCGCCTTCGCGCCTCCGGACTTTGCCGTCGTCGCTTTCGCCGCGGATTTTGGTTTTGCCTGCGCCTTGTCGGAAGCGAGGATCGCCTCGATCGACGATTGCGGTCCCTCGAGCGTGATTGCGAGGCGAGCCACCTCTGCGGCGATCGAGTTGATCCGCTCGCGAAGGAGCGCATTCTCCGCCTGTTCGGTGCGGCGGATCTCGTCGGCCTGCTGATCGAGCGCGGCGAGCCGGGTCTTGAGGTCGTCACGCTCGTCCTCGATCTGGCGCAGCTGCGCCATCAGGGCGGCGTCCGGCTCGGCCTGTTCGATCACGCCGGTGTTGCTGCCGCGCAGGCTTTCGAGCTGGCTGCGCAGTTCGTGTCCGGACTTTTCGGCGGTCTCGAGCCTTTGGCGCAGCTCGCCGTTTTCCTGCTCGCGGCTGGTCAGCAGCGCGGTCTGGGCGGCGATCTTGCGTTCAAGCTCTTCGGCGCGCGCGCGGATTTTGGCAAGTTCCTCGGCCGCGGCGGCGGATGCGTCGCGCTGCTGTGCGAGGCGCTGCTGGGTGGCCATGACGTCGTTCTCCGCGTCGCCAAGCTGCGACTTGAGGCTGGCGATCTGGGCGGTGACGCGATCGACTTCGCTGGGAGCCTGCACCGTCTGATTTTTCGCGGGCGGAGAAGCGAGCCGCGACAGTTCGCTTTCTTTGTCGCGCAGGGCGGCTTCCGTGCTGCGCAACAGCTCGCTCTTGGTCGCAAGCTCATTTTCGGCAGCGGCCAGCCGTTCCGTGAAACCGGCGACACTGTCTTCCAACGCCTTGATGGCGCTGGTCTTTTCCTCGAGGTCGAGCTTCAGCCGGTTGATGGTGTCGGATTTGCGGCCGATTTCGGCCATCTGGTGGGCAGCGTTGTTGCGGAGCTTTTCGACGTCCTGCTCGAGCCGGCGGGCGGACATCGCGAAGCCGGCGCGCAGATGGTCGCGCTCGGCCTGGATCTCGGCCAGTGAAACCGGGGTGGATGCCTCGAGCCGCTTCTTCGTCAGCCGTACCGCGCGGTTGTGCACGAGGGGCATGACCATCAGGCCAAGCAGCAACGCGACCAGAAAACCGATCGCCAGATACATGATCGGCTCGACCATCAATCAACCTCTGCGGCGGAAAAAAGCAGGTACGACCATGCCACGAGGAAGCGGCAGCGCGCCAGTGCGATGCGCTGACGCGTCTTGTGAAAATGCTGCCTGCCGGGGTCTCAGAAAGGATTCCAGGTCGGGGTCGGCGTGAATTTCAGATAGCCGATATTGGCGCCGAGGCGGAGGCCGAGCCCCGAGCGAATCGGAACCAGCACGATGTTGTTGGCCGTCAGCGCCGTCATGCCGAAGCCGCCGATGATATAGGCTGAGCCGTCGATGCCGCCGAAGCGCTGATAGATCGCATCGGTCGCAGGCAGGTTGTAGACGAGGATCATGGTCCGCGCGCCGTCGCCGCCCCAGTCGAAGCCGACCGACGGCCCCTGCCAGTACACCTTCAGGTCGCCGGCGTTCTTGGTGTAGATCGTGCCCTCGCCGTAACGCAGGCCGGCAACGAAGGCACCGCTGCCTTCCTCGCCCAAAATGTATCCGTTGGGCAGCCCCCACTGGCTCACGGCGCGCTCGATCACCGATGCCAGTTCGCGGGATACGTTTCCGAAGAAACGATGGCCGGCGTTGGACAGTTCCTCGACACCATAGCGGTCGCTTGACCGCGATGAACGCTGCTGAGCGGATGCTGGCACCGACCAGAGCGTGATCGCGGTGAGCAGCAAGGCTGCAAGGCGTGTTGCGAAGGCCATTCGTACCTCTTGGCTACCTTTTGGACGACCGGGTTAGAATCGGCAAAGTAACCCGATGCAAATGAATGTCCTCTAAAATTTCATCCAAAGTTCCGATTTGCACGCTTATCAGCACGAACTATGACAGTACCGCGGCAAGCTTTTCGAATTGGGCCTGCATGGGCCGCTATCTGTGTCCTGGTGATGCTTTTCAGTCTCACTGCACTCGCGCCGAGCGCGGCTTTTGCCGCTGCGACCGAGCGAATCGTCGTCGATCGCTACACCGGCCTCGCCATCGGCGGGATCGATCCGGTGGCGTATTTTACCGACAGCGAGCCGTTGCCCGGAAAAGCCGACATCGAAGTGTTGGCGGAGGGCGCGGTCTGGCGCTTTCGCAATGAGGGAAACCGTGCCGCGTTTCTCGCCGCGCCGGAGGTCTACAGCCCGCGCTTCGGCGGGTATGACCCGGTCGGTGCCGCGGAGGGCAAGGCCGTCGCCGGCATGGCGCGACTGTGGGTGATCTGGCAGCGGCGGCTTTATCTGTTCGCCCGTCAGGACAATCGCGACGCGTTCGCCGCCCAGCCCGAGCGGTATCTCGGCGATGCCGACCGCAACTGGCCAGCGATCCAGCAAGGCCTCGTCGAATAGTCAGACGAGCGCTGCATCGGGATCGCCGCTGGCGATGAAGTCCGGCACCAGAAAATTCCGCTCAAAATTGCCGAACTGCAGCGCCGCGCCGTGGCGATCGGTGATGCGCCCGCCGGCGGCCTCGATAATGGCGTGGCCGGCCGCGATGTCCCATTCGCAGGTCGGGGCGAGGCGCGGATAAAGATCGATCGAGCCGTCCGCCACCCGCCCGAACTTGACCGCCGAGCCGAGGGTTTCGCGGATCGCGCCGCCGGGCAGCGCGGCGATCAGCGCTTCGGTCGCCGCATCGCCATGCGAGCGACTCACCGCCACCTGCCACGGCACTGCGGCATCCTTTGGCTTTCGCGTAGCGATCGCGCCGATCTCGCGTCGGTGGCCTTCGGCATCGATCGAGATCCGCTCGGCGCCGCGGCCGACAATGCCGCGCCACAAAACGCCCATCGCCGGCGCGCCGATGATGCCGAGCAGCGGGCGGCGATGAACCACCAGCGCCAGATTGACGGTGAATTCATTGCGACCGGCGACGAATTCGCGGGTGCCATCGAGCGGGTCGATGCAGAAGAAACATTGATCGAAGGGCGGATAGGGCGGCGCGGCGCGCTCCTCCGACAGCGTCGGCACGCTGGGGAACAGGCGGGCCAGCCCCTCGGCAATAATGCCGTCGGCGGCGAGGTCGGCTTCGGTCACTGGCGTGCCGTCGCGTTTTCCGGTGGTCTGAAAATTGCGGTGGCTGATCGCCACGACCGCCTGCCCGGCCTTGATCACCAGATCGGTGAGCGGATCGAGCCATTGCGCGGCCTGCGCGGCGTCGATCTCGGTGCAGGATGAAGGCCCGGCGCTCATGCGCGGCTCCCTGAATTCTGGCGTGGTATGTTCCAAAGCGAGACAGTGCGTATCCCGCCGGTATGGCGGCGCGGCGGCGTGCAGTGTATCAACCGGGGCAGCGCGCTTGATTCGATACCAAGCCTTGATTCGTCGTCACGCTCCGCTCTGCCGTGGCGGCCCCATGCTGCAGGAATATCCATTATGTCTGGCACAATTTCCCCTGGCGCGGTCCCCGACGAACTCGAACTTGCTTCGCTGCTGTGTTCGCGGGTCTGCCACGATCTCATCAGCCCGGTTGGCGCCATCGTCAATGGGCTTGAAGTCATGGACGACAACCCGAAGCCGGAAGATCGGGATTTTGCCCTGGACCTGATTCGCAAGAGCGCGAAAACCGCCTCCGCGCGGTTGCAATTTTGCCGGCTGGCATTCGGCGCCGCCGGCTCGAGCGGCGCGCAGATCGACCTCGGCGACGCCCAGACCATGGCCCGCGGCCATCTCGAGGACGACCGCACCAAGGTGATCTGGAATCTGCCGCGGATCCTGATGCCGAAAAATCGCGTCAAGCTGCTGCTGAACATGCTGGTGATCGCCCAGCAGGTGATTCCGCGCGGCGGCCAGCTCACGATCGATCCGATCGGTGAAGGCGAGACCATGAGTTTTCGGATCTTTGCCACGGGCCATACCGTGCGCGTGCCGCAAAACATCGTCGGGCTGCTGTCCCCGGACCATACCGGCCCGATCGACGCCCATGCGGTGCAGCCTTACTTCACGCGCCTCTTGGCAAAGTCGTCCGGGCTGACCGTCTCGCTGGTTGCCGATAGCGACGGCGTTGTCATCTCGGCGACCTGAAGACGCCCGCCTCCGTCATGGCGCCTCATCGCCAGCGCCAGGATACCGCTGGAGGCGCTCGGCCGCCAATATCGTCGGCCGAGCAGTTGAAAATGGCGAAATTACGCAACCAATATTAAACGGTTTGTCGCGAGACTGCCTTGATCCAGAGAGGTGCGTTTTGTTGCGCACCGGGGCGTTCGAAGGCTGGTTTCCATGGACGATTTGTTGCGTGAGTTTTTGACCGAGACCAATGAAAGTCTCGATGTCGTCGATAACGAACTGGTTCGATTCGAGCAGGATCCAAACAATACCAAGATCCTCGGTAACATTTTCCGCCTGGTCCATACCATCAAGGGGACCTGCGGCTTCATCGGACTTCCGCGTCTCGAAACGCTGGCACATGCCGCCGAGACGCTCATGGGGCAGTTTCGCGATGGCATGGCTGTCACCGCACCGGCGGTGACGCTGATCCTCAACACCATCGACCGGATTAAGGACATTCTTGCGCAGCTTGAAGTGACCGGTTCGGAGCCCGAGGGCGAGGATACCGATCTCATCGAGGCGCTGCACAAGGCAGCCGAGGGCGGCGAGGTCGAGGCGCCGCAGGCCGCGCAGCCGGAGCCCGCCGTCTCCGAAGGGTCCCTGGTGCATCAGGTTCTCGAGCGTCCGCTGCGCCCCGGCGAAGTGTCGCTCGATGAACTGGAACGGGCTTTCCGCGAGACCGAGGTCGAGGACGCCCCGGCGGCTGCCGAATCGGCACCGGCCTCCGCGCCCGCCGCGGCAGAGGCCAAGGCCCCCAAACCTGCCTCGGGCAAGCCGGGAGCTAAAAAGACTGCCGTGGAGCTCGACGTCGCCGAAGCCGACAAGGTCGCGAACCAGTCGATCCGCGTCAACGTCGATACGCTCGAACATCTGATGACCATGGTTTCGGAATTGGTGCTGACCCGCAACCAGCTCCTCGAAATCAGCCGTCGTCACGAGGACAACGAATTCAAGGTGCCGCTGCAGCGCCTGTCGAACGTCACCGCCGAGCTGCAGGAAGGCGTGATGAAGACGCGCATGCAGCCGATCGGCAACGCCTGGCAGAAGCTGCCGCGCATCGTGCGCGATCTGTCCGCCGAACTCGGCAAGCAGATCGAACTCGAAATGCACGGCGCCGATACCGAGCTCGACCGCCAGGTGCTTGATCTGATCAAGGACCCGCTGACCCATATGGTGCGCAACTCGGCCGACCACGGGCTCGAGACGACTGCGGAGCGCCTTCAGGCCGGCAAGCCGGAGCAGGGCACGATCCGCCTGTCCGCCTATCACGAGGGCGGCCACATCATCATCTGCGTCGCCGACAACGGCCGCGGCCTCGATACCGCGCGCATTCGCGCCAAGGCGTTGGCGAACGGCCTCGTGACCGAAGCCGAGCTCGACCACATGACCGAGGCGCAGATCCACAAGTTCGTGTTCGCGCCGGGCTTCTCGACCGCAGCCGCCGTGACCAGCGTGTCCGGCCGCGGCGTCGGCATGGACGTCGTGCGCAGCAACATCGATCAGATCGGCGGCACGATCGACGTCAAGTCGGTGCAGGGCGAGGGCACCAGCGTCACCATCAAGATTCCGCTGACGCTCGCCATCGTCTCGGCCCTGATCGTCGAATGCGCCGGCGACCGCTTCGCCATTCCGCAGCTTGCGGTGGTCGAACTGGTGCGCGCGCGGGCCAACTCCGAGCACCGCATCGAGCTGATCAAGGACACGCCGGTGCTGCGGCTGCGCAACAAGCTGCTGCCGCTGATCCATCTCAACCACCTGCTGAAGATCGACGATGGCCGCTCCGCCGATGTCGAGCACAACTTCATCGTGGTGATGCAGGTCGGCGCCCAGACCTTCGGCATCGTCGTCGGCGGCGTTTTCCATACCGAGGAAATCGTCATCAAGCCGATGTCGACCAAGCTGCGCCATATCGGCATGTTCTCGGGCAACACCATTCTCGGCGACGGCGCGGTGATCATGATCATCGATCCGAACGGCATCGCGCAGGCGATCGGCGCCTCGGTGCAGCAGAACGATCTTGGCGACCGCAACGATCTGCTGGCCGGTGCCGGCAACGAAACGCGGACTTCGCTGCTCGTCTTCCGCGCCGGGTCGGCGCAGCCCAAGGCGGTGCCGCTCGAGCTGGTGACGCGGCTGGAAGAACTGCCGGCGGACAAGATCGAGTTCTCCAACGGCCGCTATATGGTGCAGTACCGCGACCACCTCATGCCGCTGGTGCGGATGGAGGGCGTCGAGGTGCGGACCACCGGCACCCAGTCGGTTCTGGTGTTCACCGACGACAGCCGCTCGATGGGACTCGTCGTCGACGAGATCGTCGACATCGTCGAGGAACACCTGCACATCGAGGTCGCGCCCTCGATCGAGGGCACGCTCGGCTCGGCCATCATCAAGGGTCAGGCGACCGAGGTGATCGACGTCGGCCACTTCCTGCCGATGGCCTTTGCCGACTGGTTCAGCCGCAAGGAGATGCGCCCGTCCGCCTCCGCCCAGTCGGTGCTGCTGGTCGATGACTCCGCCTTCTTCCGCAACATGCTGTCGCCAGTGCTGAAGGCGGCGGGCTATCGCGTGTGCGTCGCCGCCGACGCCAAGGAAGGCCTCAACTATCTGCGCGGCGGCGAGCGGATCGACGTCATCCTCACCGATATCGAGATGCCGGACATGGACGGCTTTGCCTTTGCCGAAGCCATCCGCGCCGACCAGAAGCTCAAGACCATGCCGATCATCGCGCTGTCGTCGATGGTGTCGCCGGCGGCGATCGAGCGCGGCCGTCAGGCGGGCTTCCATGACTATGTCGCCAAGTTCGACCGGCCAGGCCTGATCGCCGCGCTGAAAGAACAGACCGCCGACAATGCCCGGGCTGCATAAGGAGCAATCCCGTGAACAACAAATCAGTGAGCGATGAGAGCCGAGTGACCGAATACGTGACTGCAATCATCGGCGATCAGCTGTTCGGCCTGCCGATCTCGCGCGTTCAGGACGTCTTCATGCCGGAGCGCCTGACCCGCGTGCCGCTGGCGTCCGACGATGTCGCCGGCGTGCTCAATCTGCGGGGCCGCATCGTCACCGCGATCGATATGCGCGCGCGCCTCGGGCTGCCGAAAACCGACTCGTCCCAGCGTGCGATGGCGATCGGCGTCGATCTGCGCGGCGAGTCGTATGGTTTGCTGATCGACTCGATCGGCGAAGTGTTGAAGCTTCACGACAGCGATCGCGAAATCAATCCGACCAATCTCGATCCGCGGCTCGCGCGGATGACGGCGGGTATTCACCGGCTCGACGGGCAGTTGCTGGTGGTGCTCGATGTCGATCGGGTTCTTGAAATTTCTCAGGACGCCATGGCGGCATAGCCGCCCGTGGCGTTCGGACTGGACTAACTGCGTTGATGAAGGAGCAGGAGCAGCCATGAAAACGTGCTTGATCGTCGATGATTCGAGCGTGATCCGAAAGGTCGCAAGGCGCATCCTGGAAGGGCTGGATTTCCGGATCATCGAGGCCGAGAACGGTGAAGAGGCCCTTGAAGCGTGCAAGAAGGAGCTGCCGGATGCGGTGCTCCTCGACTGGAACATGCCGGTGATGGACGGTTATGAATTCCTCCGCACCCTGCGCCGGATGCCGAATGGCGACATGCCCAAGGTGGTGTTCTGCACGACGGAAAACGATGTCGCCCACATCGCCCGTGCGCTGCATGCCGGCGCGAACGAATACATCATGAAGCCGTTCGACAAGGACATCGTGACCGCCAAATTCCATGAGGTTGGATTGCTCTGATCGGTTGGCTCGGCGGTCGTCGGCTTCAAGTTGAAGGTAGGTTCGTTTTGGTTGGTCCGTGTCGTGCGCGTTTCGGGAAACAAGAGCCGGCTTCCGAGCAGAAGTTCAAGGTTTCCCGAGGAGTCCTGAAGGAGTGGAGTGCGGTCAAACCCGTCGCTGTAATTGGACAACGATGCCGGCGTCGAATGTCTTGTGCCACTCTGCAGCGTGATCGGTAAGCCATGAACAGCGTCGTTGCGCCACCGCTCCCGCCACAGCAGGCGAACGCCATCCGGGTGATGGTGGTGGACGATTCCGCAGTCATCCGCGGCATGGTCTCGCGCTGGATCGAGGCGGAGCCGGATCTTTCGGTGGTGGCGTCCGTGCGCACCGGGCAGGATGCGGTCAACCAGCTCCTGCGCGCCAATCCTGACGTCGTGGTGCTCGATATCGAGATGCCGGACATGGACGGCATCACCGCGCTTCCGCTGCTGCTTGCGAAGAAGCCCGAGCTCGTCGTGATCATGGCCTCGACGCTGACGCGGCGGAACGCGGAAATCAGCTTCAAGGCGCTGGCGCTCGGCGCCTCCGACTACATTCCGAAGCCGGAAAGCACGCGCGACAACAGCACCGTCGATCTTTTCAAGAATGAGCTGGTGACTAAGATCCGCTCATTCGTCGCGCGCAAGCGCCGCTTCGGGCGCCGCGAACCGGCCGCGCCGGTTGCCGGGCCCGTCCCGGCGGCGATCCGCGAAGTACCGGCTGGCGGACGCCGGCCCCTGCAACTGCGGCCGTTCAGCACCTGCGTTCCGCGCGTCTTGCTGATCGGCTCGTCGACGGGCGGCCCGCAGGCGCTGCTCTCCACCGTCGCGGAGCTGGGCGCAGTGATTGATCGCGCGCCCGTGCTGATCACCCAGCACATGCCGCCGATGTTTACGACCATTCTTGCCGAGCACCTCACCCGCGCCAGTCGCCGCCCCGCACTCGAGGGTGTCGACGGCGAGGTCGTGAAGCCCGGCCGGATTTATCTCGCACCAGGCAAGTATCATATGCGCGTCGAACGCCGAGGGGTGGAGACCGTCATCAAGCTCGATGACGGTCCGCCAGTGAATTTTTGCAAGCCGGCGGTGGACCCGCTGTTTGATTCAGCGGCACAGGTCTGGCAGGCCGGTTGTCTGGGCGTCGTCCTCACGGGGATGGGGGCGGACGGAATGCGCGGCGGCCGCACCATCGTCGCGGCCGGCGGCAGCATCATTGCGCAGGACGAAGCGACCAGCGTGGTCTGGGGAATGCCCGGCGCGGTGGCGCAGGACGGGCTGTGTTCGGCCATTCTGCCGCTCGATCAGGTTGGGCCGCGCGTCAGCCGGCTATTTGCAGGAGACCGTGCGTGACGCCTCACGATTACGATTTCCTGCGCCGCTTTCTTAAAGATCGTTCCGGCCTCGATCTCTCCGACGACAAGCAGTATCTTATTGAAAGCCGACTTATCCCGATCGCGCGCAAAGCCGGCCTTGATGGGCTCAGCGGCCTTGTCGAGGCTCTCCGTCAGGGACAGGACGCGCTTTCGGTCAGCGTCGTCGAGGCGATGACGACGAACGAGACGTTTTTCTTCCGGGACAAGGTGCCGTTCGAGCAGTTCCGCGAATTCATCATCCCCGACCTCATGAAGAAGGCCGCCAGCCGCAAATCGCTGCGGATCTGGTGTACCGCCAGTTCGACCGGGCAGGAGCCTTATTCGCTGGCGATCTGCCTGAAGGAGATGGGGCCGATCCTCGCCGGCTGGCGGATCGAAATTCTTGCGACCGACCTGTCCGTGGGCGTGCTGGAAAAGGCCAAGTCGGGCATCTATACCCAGTTCGAGGTCCAGCGCGGCCTGCCGATTCAGATGCTGGTCAAATACTTCAAGCAGATCGGCGACCTCTGGCAGATCAACCCGGAGATCCGGGCCATGGTGCAGCATCGCCAGCTCAACCTGCTGCACGACATCTCGCATCTCGGCATGTTCGACCTGATCTTCTGTCGCAACGTGCTGATCTATTTCGACCAGGCGACCAAGATTCAGACCCTCAAGCGGCTCGCGGCGGCGCTGAACGAGGACGGGATTCTGGCGCTCGGCGCGGCCGAGACCGTGATCGGCCTCAGCGATGTGTTTCGTCCCTGCTCCGACCGGCGCGGGCTGTATCTGCCGAACCGTGCGTCATCCGCGCCGTCGTCAGGATTTTCGTCGCTGCCGCCGGTGCGCGGCCTCGCGCGCTGAGAAAAACCGTCAGCGTCTTCCGCCGGCGCCACCGCATCGGGCCTGCGCAACGGCTTTGCTGCATACGCACCAAAAAAGAACGGCCCCGATCCGATCGGGGCCGTTCTTGTTTGAACGCGATATGCCGCGGGTTTACGCGGGGATCCGGACTTCCTCGTCCTGCGGCTCGCGCAGCACGTAGCCGCGGCCCCAGACGGTCTCGATGAAGTTGCGGCCTTCCGAGGCATTCGCCAGCTTTTTGCGCAGCTTGCAGATGAAGACGTCGATGATCTTCAGCTCGGGCTCGTCCATGCCGCCGTAAAGGTGGTTGAGGAACATTTCCTTGGTCAGGGTGGTACCCTTGCGGAGCGAGAGCAGCTCCAGCATCTGGTATTCCTTGCCCGTCAGGTGAACGCGCTGGCCCGACACTTCCACCGTCTTGGTGTCGAGATTGACCACGAGGTCGCCGGTCTGGATGACCGACTGCGCATGGCCCTTCGAGCGCCGCACGATGGCGTGAATCCGCGCGACCAGTTCGTCCTTGTGGAACGGCTTGGTCATGTAGTCGTCGGCGCCGACGCCGAGACCTTTCACCTTGTCCTCAATGCCGGCGAGGCCGGACAGGATCAGGATCGGAGTCTTGACCTTGGACAGCCGAAGCGCCTTGAGCACCTCGTAGCCGGACATGTCCGGCAGGTTCAGGTCAAGCAGAATGATGTCGTAGTCGTAGAGCTTGCCGAGATCGACGCCCTCTTCTCCGAGATCCGTCGTGTAGACGTTGAAGCTCTCGGATTTGAGCATCAGCTCAATCGACTGCGCAGTGGCGCTGTCATCTTCAATCAACAATACGCGCATGCCAGTCCCCTCTAGCCGCCGCCACGGGCGTCAGGCCGGCCGCTTGTTGGCGGCACTGGAACGCCTTTGAACAACTGATTCGGATCCTGACGACATATGGTTAACAAAATCTGATTCCCGTCTGCAAGCTTCGCGATGTCAAAAATGATCGAATCGCCCTAAGATTATGCATTGAGGCAGTTTTCGTTGCCCGCCGCCGTTCAAGTTCCGCGTTAAGAGTTAGTCCCAGCGGACTCTCGTGAATTTCCCTTGTCGTTTCTTCGGGTATGCACGCTCAGTCACCAAAGACAGTGACGCAATGATTAACGATGCGGGTAAACACGAGGTTAAGACGATTAATACACGGTGGGGAAATGTAAGGTATTCGCGATGAGGGCGCTCGCAGACCAGATCAGCGATCTCGACGGCGTAAACATCTATGGCCGGGTGGTCGGCGTTCGCGGCCTCATGGTCGAGGTCGTCGGGCCGATCCATGCGATGTCGGTTGGCGCGCGCATCGTCATCGAGACCGGCGACCGCCGCGGCATCCCTTGCGAGGTCATCGGCTTTACCGGCGACAACGCGGTGGTGATGCCGTTCGGCTCGCTCGACGGCGTGCGCCGCGGCTGCCGCGCCATCATCGCCAATTCCGCCGGACAGGTGCGTCCGTCGCCGGCCTGGCTCGGCCGCGTGCTCAACGCGATGGGCGAGCCGATCGACGGCAAGGGGCCGCTGCCGGCCGGCCCTTCGCCGGTGTCGTTCCGTAATGCGCCGCCGCCGGCCCATGGCCGCAAGCGGGTCGGCGAGCCGCTCGATCTCGGCGTGCGCGCGCTCAACACCTTTCTCACCTGCTGCCGCGGCCAGCGCATGGGCATTTTCGCCGGTTCCGGCGTCGGCAAGTCGGTGCTGCTGTCGATGCTGGCGCGCAACGTCGATGCCGACGTCTCGGTGATCGGCCTCGTCGGCGAGCGCGGCCGCGAAGTGCAGGAGTTCTTGCAGGACGACCTTGGCGAGGAGGGTCTCGCGCGCTCAGTCGTCGTGGTCGCGACCTCCGACGAGCCGGCCCTGATGCGGCGCCAGGCGGCCTATCTCACCATGGCCATCGCCGAGTATTTCCGCGACGAATCCAAGGACGTCCTTGTCCTGATGGATTCGGTGACGCGCTTTGCCATGGCCCAGCGCGAGATCGGCCTGTCGGTGGGCGAGCCGCCGACCGCCAAGGGCTATACGCCGACGGTGTTCACGGAATTGCCGAAGTTGCTCGAGCGCGCCGGTCCCGGCCTCGGCGACGGCACCATCACCGGGCTGTTCACGGTGCTCGTCGACGGCGACGATCACAACGAGCCGGTCGCCGACGCGGTGCGCGGTATTTTGGACGGTCATATCGTGATGGAGCGCGGCATCGCCGAGCGCGGCCGCTACCCGGCGATCAACATCCTCAAATCGGTGTCGCGAACGATGCCGAAATCCGCCAACCCGGACTACCTGCCGACGATCATGCAGGCGCGGCGGATCATGGCGACCTACTCGGATATGGAGGAGTTGATCCGCCTCGGCGCCTACCGCGCCGGCTCCAGCCCCGAGGTCGATGAGGCGATCCGGCTGAACGGTCCGTTCGAGCAATTCCTCAAGCAGGGCAAGGGCGAGTCGACGCCGCTGCTGGCGGGCTACGAGCAACTCGCGCAAATCCTAGGAACTTTGGCAACGGAAAGCTAACTTTGTCGAGTCATCATCGCCCCGAATTGAATGGCGGATGCTGGCTGGCCTTGTTGCGGCGCCGGCGTAGTCCCGTATCCGTTTGGGACTTCTGGGGAGTTAGTCGATGAAGTCACGTGAGACGCTGATCCGATTGAAAAAATTCCAGGTCGACGAGAAGCGGCGACGGGTTGTTCAGATCGAGAGCATGATTGCCGACTTCCAGCGCATGTCGGTCGAGCTGGAGCGCGAGATCCAGGTGGAGCAGGAGCGGGCCGGGATCGACGATCCGGCGCACTTCGCCTATCCGACCTACGCCAAGGCTGCGATCCAGCGCCGCGAAAACCTGCTGCGTTCGGCGGACGAGCTGTCGGTTCAGCTCGACGACGCCAAGGGCCAGCTCTCCGAAGCCTTCGACGAACTGAAAAAGGTCGAGCTGCTCGACGAACGCGACCAGGCGCGCGAACGCGCCGAAGACAACGCGCGCGAACAGAGCGAACTCGACGGCATCGGCCTGCTGCGCGCCCGCATCGGCGCCGTGGCCTGACACCTTGCGGGGCGCTGACGCAGCGTCCCCGTCACCGCAGCCCCACATTCTTGCTTTGGCCGAGGTCCGCGAATTCGCGCGCGGGTGGCGTATGCTTTTTCACGCGCACGCCGCACGCGCAGCTAACTTTTGCGCGCAAGGGATTCTTGCCCGTGCCAACGGGCAAAAAAAACGCCCGTGGGGAGCGGGCGTTTTTCTGAGTCAACTTTGGGGGTCGTTGGTATTCCAGTTGGTCTTCCGATTATCCACGTCGCGACTGGTGGGGGGCTGAGGCCAAGAAGCAACGTGAATTCCTTCACTCGTCCCGATAACGTCAGCGAACGGCGCTCGTTCCACTGTTGGTGACGAGAATTGTCCTCTGGGCTTTCACGACCGGCGTCGTCACGCGCGCGGTCTGATAACCGTCTTCCGAATTGACACGCGCAGTAATTCCCACGCACACCACCGCAATTGCCGCAACGAGCGCAACCACCACAATCTTCAGGTGGGTCATACGATCCGCACTGTAAATTGAATGGTTCATTACGCCCTCCAGTCACACCACTCGCGTCTCGATGCGGGGAAATTATTTGCTGTCTGTCTTCCGTTCGTCTCTGGTCCTGTCTGTACCGTTGGTCACCAGACATAGTCATTCGGTTCAGCCAGAGAACAGCCCAACGCGCTGAGACGTTCCTGTTCTGGCATCACAACTTGGTGAAAAAATTTTTGGCGCCGGGCAGGAACCCGACGCCCAATCTACGAGCGCATGGAAAAGGAAGATGTTGCAGCAGCTTAAATGCTACCGACGGTTTTCAACCGGGCGCGGGGATGAATCTCGGCCTGCGACAAAACGCTTGTCTGTGGCCGAAAGCGCTCAGTAAGGGATCGCACGAACGGCCGGATCGCCGCCGAGGTGACCAGCACCGGGGCTTCGCCCTCGCGGGCTGCCTGCTCGAACCGTTCGCGCACGAGGTTCATGAATTCGGAGAGCTGGGTCGGCGCCATCGCCAGGCTGCGGTCCTCGCCTTGACCGATGATCGATTCGGCGAAGGCCTGCTCCCACTTCGCCGATAGCGCGATCAGCGGCAGGTAGCCGTTGAGCGAGGTGTTTTGCGCGCAGATCTGGCGGGCGAGGCGGGCGCGGACATGCTCGACCAGCACGGCCGGGTTGCGCGAGAAGGCGAGCGCATCCGAGATGCCTTCCAGAATGGTGGAGAGGTCGCGAATCGAGATCCGTTCGGCCAGCAAGAGTTGCAGCACGCGCTGGATGCCCGAGACGGTGATCTGGTTCGGGACGATATCCTTGACGAGCTCGCCCTGATCCTTCGGCAGCTCCCTGAGCAGTTTCTGCACTTCGCCATAAGACAACAGTTCGGACATGTTGCCCTTGAGCAGCTCGGTGAGGTGCGTGGAGAGCACGGTGGTGGCGTCAACCACGGTGTAGCCCTTGAGCGAGGCCTCTTCCTTGAGCGCGGCGTCGATCCAGGTCGCCGGCAGGCCGAAGGTCGGCTCGATCGTGTTGACGCCCGGCATCTGGATCTGATCGCCGGAGGGGTCCATCACCATGTACTGGTTGGGCCAGACGCGGCCGGTGCCGGCGTCGACTTCCTTGATCTTGATGACGTAGGTGTTGGCCTCGATCTGCACGTTGTCGAGGATGCGGACCGCCGGCATCACAAAGCCCATCTCGATGGCGAGCGAGCGACGCAGCGCCTTGATCTGCTCGGTCAGGCGGTCGGTGCCGTCCGGGCCGTTGACCAGCGGCAGCAGCGCGTAGCCGAGCTCGATCTTGAGGTCGTCGATCTTCAGCGCCGAGGAGATCGGCTCCTCCGCCGCCGCGGCCTGGGCCGCCGCCGTCGCGGCAGGCGCAGCAGCTTCGGCTTCCTCGACCGCCGCGGCGGCGTTGTTGCGGCGGCGCGCGTACCAGGCGAGGGTGCCGGCGCCGCCGGCGAGCGCGAGGAACGGCAGCATCGGGATGCCGGGGATCAGCGACAGCACCACCATCACCGCCGAGGACATGCCGAGCGCCTGCGGATAGCCGGAGAGCTGCTTCACCAGCGCCTTGTCGGCGGCGCCGGTGACGCCGGCCTTGGAGACCAAGAGGCCTGCGGCGGTGGAGACGATGAGGGCGGGTACCTGGGTGACGAGGCCGTCGCCGACGGTGAGCAGGGTGTAGGTGTGCGCCGCTTCGGCGAAGGTCAGGCCCTGCTGGGCGATGCCGATGACCATGCCGCCGATGACGTTGATGAACACCACCAGGAGGCCGGCGACGGCATCGCCGCGAACGAACTTCGAGGCGCCGTCCATGGCGCCGAAGAAGCCGCTTTCGTCCTCGAGATCCTTGCGGCGCTGGCGCGCACTCTTTTCATCGATCAGGCCAGCGGAGAGGTCGGCGTCGATGGCCATCTGCTTGCCGGGCATCGAATCGAGGTGGAAGCGCGCGGCGACTTCCGCGATGCGGCCCGAACCCTTGGTGATGACCACGAAGTTCACGATGACGAGGATCGTGAACACGATGATGCCGATGACGAAATTGCCGCCCATGACAAAGTTGCCAAAGGCTTCGATGACGTGGCCGGCGGCGCTGGTGCCCTTGTGGCCCTCGGACAGGATCAGGCGGGTCGAGGCGAGGTTGAGCGCCAGCCGCAGCATCGTGGCGATCAGGAGCACCGTGGGGAACGACGAGAATTCCAGCGGCGCCTGAATGAACAGCGCGGTCATCAGGATCAAGATCGAGACGATGATCGAGATCGCAAAGAAAATGTCGAGGGCGAGCGGCGGCAGCGGCAGGATCAGGATCACCAGAATGGTGAGCACGCCCATCGCGAGCGCGAGGTCGCCGCGCCTCAGCCAGGCCAGAATGTCGCCGATGCCGACGCCATTGGTGCCTCCGGAACCGGTGCTCTTGCCTGCCGTGACGTCTGACATCTTCGCCTTATCCCCACGCGCGCGCCGGTCACGACCGCCGATGGTTGCCGAGGCAGCCACGGGGCTGCCGACCGAAAAGTGATTCACCGCGCTGGTATCCACAGGCGTTCCCGCTCATGCAGTCCGACAAACGACGTCACTCGGCAAAATTTGCCCGGTGCATGGTTAGCAAATGGTTAATTTCGGTAAACGAACGGCCGGGGTGGCGCAGGGATGGATAAAAATTCTCGCATAGCGGCCATTCGCAGAATGACTTGACCGCGGCGTGCGGGCCGCCGAAGCTGCGTTCGTGTCGGCCATGGTCCAATCAGCATCCGAACCGGTTCAGTTCACCCCTGATTCCCCTCAGGCATGGGTGCGGCTCGGGCTTGCCCTCCTGATCGGCACGATCGGCAGCGTCGGCATGTGGTCGGTGGTCGTCGCGCTGCCGGCGGTGCAGGCCGACTTCGGCGCCAGCCGTGCCGGCGCCTCGCTTGCCTTCACCGCCGTGATGCTGGGTTTTGGCAGCGGCGGCGTGCTGACCGGGCGGCTGTGCGACCGGTTCGGCATCGTCACCGCCATCGCGCTGGGGACGGTCGCGATCGCGGTCGGCTATGTCGCCGCCGGGCTGTCGCCGGGCCTGTGGTATTTCGTTGCCGCGCATTTCATCATCGGGTTCGGCTCCTCGGCGACGTTTGCGCCGCTGATGGCGGAGGCGTCGCACTGGTTCGACCGCCACCGCGGCATCGCGGTGACGGTGGCCGCCAGCGGCAACTATTTTGGCGGCGCGCTGTGGCCGCCGCTGGTCAACTGGGGCATCGAGGGGGTCGGCTGGCAGACCACCCATATCGTGATCGGGCTGGTGAGCGCGGCGGCGATGGCGGCGGTGCTGCTCGTGCTCTACCGCCGCATGGGCGGCGAGGCCCGCACCAATTTTGAAAACATGGCGCCGCCGCGGGTGTCGCTGCCGATCAGCAACAACGCCCTCACGGCACTCCTCGGTCTTGCCTCGATTGCCTGCTGCGTCGCGATGGCGATGCCGCAGGTCCACATCGTCGCCTATTGCGGCGATCTCGGCTACGGCGCGGCGCGCGGCGCCGAGATGCTGTCGCTGATGCTCGGCTTCGGCATCATCAGCCGAATCGGCTCCGGCTACCTCGCCGACCGGATCGGCGGACTGCGGACGCTCTTGGTCGGCTCGCTGCTCCAGGGCCTCGCCCTGGTGTTCTACCTGATGTTCAATAGCCTTGTGTCGCTCTACGTGATTTCCGCGATGTTCGGCCTGTTTCAGGGCGGCATCGTGCCGAGCTACGCGATCATCGTGCGCGAGGTGATGCCCGCCCGCGAGGCGGCAACCCGGGTTGGCACGGTGATCTTTGCCTCGGTGATCGGGATGTCGCTGGGCGGCTGGCTGTCCGGGGTGATTTTTGACGCGACCGGCTCCTATGCCGCGGCCTTCGTCAACGGCATCGCCTGGAACCTGTTCAACGTCGCCATCGTGGTGATGTTGCTGCTGCGCGCCCGCCGCAAGCCGGCGATGGCCTGATCGCTCTGCGGTTTTATTGGAGGCGCATGACGCGGCGCATTCGGATGCGGCTCGGCGCTTCGGACACAGTCGTCGCACAGGCCGATTGCCGTCCCGCCGCGGTCATTGTATGGGGTGTGCTGCCGAAGCAAGGCAAGTGGGGCCTGTAGCTCAATGGTTAGAGCCGACCGCTCATAACGGTCTGGTTGCAGGTTCGAGTCCTGCCGGGCCCACCACAGGCTAAGTCATCATTGGCCGCCGCCGCCTGTGCCGACACATTGAGAGCGAGTCGATTGCCGCCTGATTTGATCGCCTTGGCGGGTCGGCTAGATTCGATTGATCTATTTAGTGTTTGACCCTTCTGCCGGATATCGCTCACAGGAGCCGTGGAAGAGGTCGTTTTTCGGTAAGCGGACATTGAATGTCGGCATCGCGTCAGATCGACGCCGTGAGTGGCCCAATCCCTCCCAAATCCCAGACGATCATCGCGTAACTGACGTTGGGGCAATCGGCACGAAGACGTATGTCTTTCGCAGGCGAATGGCCACTTCGCGCCGCGACCGGTCTTTAGGACAGGCGCCACAGTTCTATAAGAGCCAGTCTGCCGGCTGATCGCCAATCTCCTAGCGATTGCCGAAGCACCCATTCTTGTCGCACGACCAACGCGCAGACGCACGGCGTGCCTCCATGGACAGCGCCTCGAACGTGAGGCGGAGCCGTCTCCAGATCCCGATCGGTGAGCTTGATCCCTATAGGTCGCCCGGACTTGGCTCTGATCTACGGGCACCGTCTCCTTCATCTTTCCCGCTCCACTGCAGCGAGGGGCGGCGCGACCGACTCCAGCGGGCGGCGCTCAGCCGCCACGCCGAAGCGCCATGCAATCGTCGCGGCTGCGATCATCAGCGCGGCGCCGACAAGATAGCCCGCGAACACGCTGCTCCGCGAGCCGGTGTCGATCAGCGCGGCAAAAAAGGCCGGCGCTGCGACGCCGCCCACCGCGGTCCCGATCGCATAGAACACAGCTATCGCGAGCGCCCGCACCTCAAGCGGAAAGTTCTCGCTAACGGTGAGGTAGGCCGCGCTTGCCGCGGGCGACGCAAAGAAGAAAATCACCATCCACACCATCGTCTGGGTCTGCGCATTCAGCATCCCGGCGGCGAACATGTAACCTGACAGCGCAAGCAGTATCCCGGAGATGCCATAGGTGAGCGTAATCATGGTGCGGCGTCCGATGCTGTCAAACAAGCGGCCGAGCAATAACGGCCCAAGGAAATTTCCTGCCGCGAAAGGCAGAATGTACCAGCCGATCGCCTCCGACGGGATCCCGAAGAAATCGCCGAGCACCAGTGCATAGGTAAAGAAGATCGCGTTGTAGAAGAAGGCCTGCGCCGCCATCAGAGAGAGGCCGACCAGCGAACGCTGGCGATAGACCCGAAACAGCACATGCGCCACCTCACGCAGCGGCGTGTGATGCCGCATCTGCAGCCTGATCCTGGGCAGGATATAGGGATGCCCTTCGTCGTGGGCCGCGGTGCCACGCTCGATCTCGGCGACGACCCTTTCAGCCCGTTCCGGATATCCATGGATCATCAGCCAGCGCGGACTTTCGGGGATCCAGAACCGCAGGACGAAAACGACGAGACCCAGCGCGGCGCCGACGAAGAAAGCCACGCGCCATCCGAGATCCTGTGCGAACAACGCGGGATCCAGGAACACAATGGCGCTGACAGCGCCGATCGCCGCGCCGATCCAAAAGCTGCCATTGATCACGAGGTCGGTGAAACCGCGATAGCGCGCCGGAACGAGCTCCTGAATCGTCGAATTGATCGCCGTGTACTCTCCGCCAATCCCGGCACCCGTAAGGAGTCGAAACAGCGCGTAGCTCCAAAGATTCCACGACAGCGCCGTCGCAGCCGTGGATGCCAGATAAAGCGCAAGCGTGATGAAGAACAGCTTCTTTCGACCGATCCGATCGGTAAGCCAGCCGAACGCAAGAGCCCCCGCCACCGCGCCGGCCAGATAGGCGCTGTTGGCGATGCCAATGTCGAGATTGCCGAATGCGAGCGTCGGGCTCTTCTTGAGCGCACCTGCAAGGGCGCCGGCCAATGTCACTTCGAGCCCGTCGAGAATCCAAGTGATGCCGAGCGCGGTCACGACGCGGGTGTGAAACCACCCCCAGGCGAGGCGATCGAGCCGCGAAGGAATATCGGTCTCGATGACGCCAAACGAATTCTGTGCGAGGGGCTTCGAAGCCAGCACGACGGAACCAAAATCCTGAATTTGTCGGCCGCGGCCGGGGCATACAGCATCGAATGCGCGGACCATGCTGCCCAATGCGCGGACAATGCTGCCCGCGGCTCTCGATCGTCAACGCCATCGCAGACCCGGAGTTCCCTCGGTCGCCAAGGAACGATCGGCTGCCGCGCGATGTTGTCCGGGTTTCATCGAAAGACCACGGACAATGACACGTCAAAGCGCAACAGGCGGGCGAAACATTCGCAACGCGACCAAAAGCGGGACGTCCCATCAGGCGCCAAGCAGGCACTCGCGCCGAAAAACCACGTCATCGGGGAAGAAGACAATGGACGGACCCAGCGGATCGCGGTGGTCGCAGCGGGTCACGCGCGAAAGCAACGCGCTGGACCTGACGCGTGGAGTGTTCACGCTGAAAGATCCGAAGCGCATAGCATCACTGAAACGCTCCGCCGAGCGAAGCTCCCGCCGCAAGGCCGGAGCATTCCGCTCGGCGTTATCGATGCTGACGTTTTACATCAATCGCGCGGGCAAGACGCTGCCGGAAACACAGCGCGCGCGGCTGGAAAGGGCGAAGGACGAACTGAGAAAGCTATTCCATCGCGCCTGACGCCACGGGGTTAATTCCGCGATTCTTCGAACTTGATCAGGCGCCCGTCGCCTTGCGCTTCTCCCGATCGGGTTGGCGGAAAGGTGCGCAGGCGCCTGCCAATGGCATTTGCAATCGCAGTGGCATGGGGTTGCCTGGCAGCCTCTGCGAGTGCCAACGTGCGAGGCCGGCCGACGGGCCGCGGCTGCACGCAACCCGCGGCCCTATATTTTCGAGAGATCAGCTTGCGACCGCGATCCGTTTGTCGAAGTCATTGGGCACTTCGATATCGACTTCAAGCGTCGACACGCTTTTGCCCCTGTCCATCCGAACGATGACCTTTTCCGGATCGAGCGCGACGTGTCGTGAGACCACGGCAAGAATTTCTTCCCGCAGAATCCCCAGAAGGTCTGCCTGGCCGCGCTGGCCGCGTTCATGCGCCAAAAGAATTTGCAGCCTTTCCCGGGCCACCGGTGCAGAACTGGTGCGGCGGCTGAACATCCGCAAAATGTTGATGCTCATGCCGCTCTCCGTCCAAGCAACCTCTCGAAAAAGCGCTTGCGTTCCACCGGCACCGTCATGGCGATCGTCTCGCCATTCAGCCGCCGGGCCGCGTCGTTGTAGGCTCGGGCTGAGGCGCACGCCGCGTCGTTCAGCGTGACCGGGGCGCCGACGTTTGATGCCCGCAGGATGTCCTGGCTTTCGGGAATAATTCCCAGTAGCGGAGTGGCAAGGATTTCGAGAATGTCATCGATGCTGAGCATCTCTCCCCGTGCCGCACGCGCCGGATCGTAGCGGGTGATCAGCACGTGCTTCTTCACCTCCTCGCCTTGCTCCGCTTTCACAGTCTTGGAATCGAGCATGCCGATGATGCGATCGGAGTCTCGGACAGACGAGACTTCGGGATTGGTGACGATGATCGCCTCGTCGGCATAGCGCATCGCAAGGGTCGCGCCCCGCTCAATGCCTGCCGGGCTGTCGCAAAGGATCCAATCGAACTTGCTGCGCAGTTCGTCGATGATCTGCCGGACACCCTCATCCGTCAGGGCGTCCTTGTCTCTGGTCTGCGACGCGGGAAGCAGCCACAGATTTTCGAGGCGCTTGTCACGGATAAGCGCCTGCGAGAGCTTTGCGACGCCCTGCGCCACGTTGATGAGGTCGAATACGACGCGCCGTTCCGCCCCCATGATGAGGTCGAGATTGCGCAGGCCGACGTCGAAATCGACGACGACGACTTTGTCTCCATTCTGCGCGAGCGCTGCACCAAGCGCGGCCGTGGACGTTGTTTTTCCGACGCCGCCCTTGCCTGACGTCACGACCAAGACTTTGGCCATTCTTATCTCCTTCGCCTGTTAAATTAGCGGCGTAATTTTCATCGTTTCGCCGTCGAGCCACGCCTGAGCGGGCCGACTGCGCAGCGTTTGGTCTATGTCTTCTGCAGTCTGGTAGTAGCCGTCGATGGCCAGAAGTTCGGCCTCGATCCTCTGGCAGTAGATCCGCGCAGCCTGGTTGCCGTTGATGCCAGCCATCGCGCGGCCGCGCAGCGTGCCGTAAACGTGGATGGAGCCTCCCGCAACGATTTCCGCCCCCGAACTGACCGAGCCCAGCACGGTCACGTCGCCTTCCGTGAACACGATGCACTGCCCCGAGCGCACCGGGCTTTCAAGCAGGAGCGAGGTCGCCGGCGGCGCTTTGGGCTCGGTTTCCTTCTTGACTTCCGCCTTCTTCGGCTCGCTCTGTTCAATCATGCAATGACGCCCGCCGGTCAGTAACGGCGGCAAACTTGCATCCAACAGAGATGAGTCGACGCCCTCGATACCGAGAACACGGATGTTCCGATTCTCAAGGCTTGAGACGAGATGCGCGATGCCGTGGCCGCTGAGTTTGACCGCGGAAAGATCCAGCACGATCGGACGGCCGACGAAAAATCCGGGCGAGCGGGCAAGCGTTGCATCGATTCCCTCGAGCCAATTGACAATCGGCATGACCGGGGAGAACACAAACGCGACATAGGACCGACCACGGAGACGCACCAATTGGCGTTGTGGGTCCACCTTTGAATCCATGATGATTGCCGACTCTCTATTTCGTATTGGTTAATTTAAATGAAGGGAGTTGGTTAACGAATGGTTAACAACGTTAACCTTTCGGTTACGGATTCCGGCACACTGGGTCGCCATCGGCGACTCAATGACAGCCCAATAATCAAGGATCTTCGCGCTGCGATTGCTGCTGCAGACACCGGCAACCTGTCGGCAAGTCACTCCCGGTTCGTTGTAGCAATTTGGGACAAGTCGCAGGCCGTGCCGGGGACACGCAGCCGGTGAGATTAACGCCGAGCGGCATACGCCATGAGGCGAAGCATCGCTATGAGGTCGCCGCGATGCTGCTCCCGAGAATTGAGGCCTTCTCGCTTGCTAGTTGCCGGCTTCAAGAACGCGCGCGAGGCTGGTGGCCGAATTTGCTGTAACGTGGGTAACCACCGCCTCCATCTGGCTGCGAATCCACCGATGCTTCGGGTCGCGCTGGTAGCGCTGATGCCAGACCATGAACATGGGCAAATCAACGGTAGCGCGCGCCCGGCTCGGCAAGGCAATGGGAGCGTAGGCAAAGTCTCGCATCAGATCGTGCGCGAGCAGAGACGGCATGCTGGCCAGCAACTCTGATCCCCGCAGGAAGGCCGGAACGCCGCTGAAGTTCGGTACGGAAACGCTGATGTTGCGCTGCTGCCCCAGCGCGGCGAGCCTGCGATCAAAATCCAGTCGCTCGTTGTCGGTATACACCACGGTAATGTGCCGGGCGGTCTGATAGTCGCTGCGTGTGACCGGCGCCGAACGGATCTTGGCATCGTAATAACAGACGTATTTGTCGCGAAGTAAGCGTTTCTGGACGATGTCCGTCCCCTCCGGCGGCAGAGGCGTTATCAGAAGATCGCAGCGGTTCTCGCGCAGCATGGTCGGCGACGGCGATTGCGAGGGGATGATCCGCAGGGTGAAGCGCTTTACCTGTGACGCCACCCGCCGATAGAAGTGCGGAAGAAGAAGGTCGCGCTGAAAATCATTCGCGGCGATGGTCAGGGACAGGTCCGCGGTGGCCGGCTCGAACGTTGCGCCGCTGGTGAACATGCGCATTTCGTCGATCAGCGCCCGCGCCTGCGGCGCCAGCGTCTTGGCGTGAGCCGTAGCGATGATGCCCCGGCCGGATTTCACGAACAGCGGGTCACCTGCAATTTGCCGCAGCTTTTTCAGCCCGTGGCTGACGGCCGATTGCGTCAGCTCGAGCCGGGCTGCAGCCGCAGTGACCGAGCCTTCCTCCAGCACCGCGAGGAAGAGCTCCAGGGAATGGCCGTCAAGACTTAAATGATCGATTTCATTCATGGAATTCATTATAACCCGCCCATTTATTTTGAGAATGACTTTGATGCAGGGTGTGCGCGATAACCCAGCGCCGCCATGGCGCGACGGAGGAGGCCGCGCCGATGACCACCCAGATCTCTCGCAGCGATGTCGTGCAGGATGCGGTCCGACTCAATCGGCCAGATCCGTTGAGGCCGCCTTTCGCGCACGGCGGCTTCTTTCAGCGTGACTACTCCATCCACCCGCCGGCTTATGCGCCGGACTACAAGTCATCGGTGTTGCGCTCGCCTCGCAATGCGCTGCTGTCGCTTGAGAACTCGACCTCCGAGATCACCGGCCCGGTGTTCGGCCACAACGATATCGGCCCGCTCGACAATGACCTGATCCGCAACTACGCCAAGGACGGCGATCCGATCGGTGAGCGCATCGTTGTGCATGGTCGGGTGCTTGACGAGACCGGACGCGGCGTTCCCCATACGCTGGTGGAATTCTGGCAGGCCAATGCCGGCGGTCGCTACCGCCACAAGAAGGACACCTATCTTGCGCCTATCGACCCCAATTTCGGAGGATGCGGCCGCACGCTGACCGACGCGGACGGATACTACCACTTCCGTACGGTCAAGCCGGGTCCCTATCCGTGGCGCAACTTCGTCAACAGCTGGCGGCCCGCCCATATTCATTTTTCGATCTTCGGCTCCGGCTTCGCGCAGCGGTTGATCACGCAAATGTACTTTGAGGGCGATCCGCTGATTTCGGTCTGCCCAATTCTCCGCGCGGTGCCGGATACCGATGCATTGGGCCGTCTTGTCGCGCCGCTCGATCTCAACGCATCGACACCGTTCGACTCGCTGACCTACCGCTTCGACATCGTGCTGCGTGGACAGCGTTCGACCTATTTCGAGAACCGACCCGAAGGGAACTGAATCATGGTCCAGTCGCTCTCCTATCTCAAGGAAACCGCGTCGCAAACGGCGGGGCCCTATGTCCACATCGGGTTGATCCCTGCGATGGCGGGGTTCGATATTTTCGAGAAGAACTTCTCCAACGTTATGGTGGGGCCGAATACCAAGGGCCAGCGCATTATCCTTGAGGGGCGCGTGATCGATGGTGGCGGCGCGCCGCTGCGCGATGTGCTGCTCGAAATCTGGCAGGCCAATGCAGCAGGCCGCTACAATCATCCTGCGGATACGTCGTCCGGCGAACTCGACCCTGATTTCAGGGGCTGGGGGCGCGCAGGATCGGATTTCGACAGCGGGCTGATCACCTTCCAGACCATCAAGCCGGGTGCCACTTTCGACAAGGCGGGGCGGAGATGCGCGCCGCATGTCAATCTCTGGATTGTCGCGCGCGGCATCAATATTGGTTTGAATACGCGGATTTACTTCTCGGATGAAGCCGCCGCGAATGCAGCCGATCCTGTGCTCAATCTGATCGATCAGCCCGCGCGGCGGCAATCCCTGATCGCCGAGCGCGGCGAGCGTGGAGGTCAGATCGTGTATTCCTTCACGATCAACCTGCAGGGGGAAAACGAAACGGTATTTTTCGACGTTTGATTGTGCGGATTGGCGCGTCTTCCGGTCTGTAAAACCCTTCTTTCCTGGGCACCGGAAGTCCGCTCCCGCAGTTGCGCCGGGATAAGGTCCCGGCTTGACCGTACGAATTGGTCGGGTATCGAAGCCGAGCACGGCCCGTGAAACGACGCCGGCCGATACCGTCTGCGTTGTCTTCACCAAACGAAGAGTCAATCAAATCATTCGTTTTCCCTCACGTCTGGCTTGACGCCATTCGGAGAAAAAAGCGCGCGCGATATAGTACAGCACATACGCGACGATAGCGGGCCAAACGAGAATATAGGCGGTCATCCAAATCGGATTCACGAGGCTCTCCTTGTTGCGGTCGGGATTGTTTCCGTATCGAACGATCCGGTGCGTCTCGCGACGATCGAAAAGTCGAAGTTGTCCGACCGAAGGGCGGTCATTGCCACGCAGACAACGGTGCTGACAGCATAGGCGACCAGCGAGCCGCTCAGCGTGGGGTACAGGTGCAGCAGGCCGAGCGAGAACGGCGCGGCAACGATTGCGGAGGCGGCTCCGATCAACAGCGCAGCGCGCAGACCGAAGAAGCCAAAGGCCATCAGTCCTGCAATGACGCCAATGCCGATGATCGATACCGTGTCGAAGAAATATCCAAGCGCGCCTTCCATCGGAAGCAAGGAGAAGCGAACGAGAACGAACGTCACGAGCGCTGCGAGCGTCGAGAACGTGAAGGCCGCGTTTGTCACCTTCTCCCAGTAGAAGCTCGCGATCACCGGAAAGACGAGGGCACCCCAGATCGCGCCAACGAACACAAGGAGGTCCAGAATGTTCATCCGGCTGCCGGCGAAATAGAGGGCGGCGGCGGTTGCAACAATCATCGTTACCCGGCCGATCAGGAGCATTGTTTTCGGGTTGGCGTTTTCTCCGTTCGTGAGGTTTCGGCCGTAGACGTCCGCCATCATGATCGAGGACAGTGCCGCGAGGTCGGAGTCCGCGGTCGACGACAGCGATCCGATGATCATGATGAAGAAGACGCTCAAAACCAGCGGACCAAGATAGGTCGAGGCAAGCTGGGGAATGATGTTGTTGGCATCGCCATTCATCGGCTCAAGGCCGAGATAGAGAGCGAGCACACCAAGCATGCCGATGCCGATCACCGTCGCGCCATAGCCGATCGTTGCGGTCACGAAGGTCGATTTGATTAGATCTTCCCGCACCGCGAACAGGCGCTGGGCGATGGTCTGGTTGCCGATGGCATAAGCAAGAACAGCCGCGATGTATGGCGCGCCTTGATTCAGGAACGCGTCGGACGAGAAGAACGAGCTTTGCTGGCCTGTGAGGTTATGCGCGCCGTTGGCAAAGACCGACGGCCCGCCTGCCGCAAAGAACACCGCAGGAATGATGACGACGACAGCGCCAAGCATGGCGCAGACCTGCACGAAGTCAGTGAGGACGGAGGCTCGAAACCCCGACCACAGCGTGTAAAGCAGCACGCCCGATGCGATCATGACAATGCCCTGGCCGAAACTGAAGGGCGAAAGCATGGCAATCAGCGCGCCGCCGGCGATGAAATTGGATGTGAGGCTGATGAGGCTTCCAAGAACGTTGGAAGCTGCCAGCATCAGCTGGCTGGACCGGCCGTGGCGCGCATACATCACTTCGGCCAGCGTATGTGCGTTTGGCGCAATTTGCCGAATACGCTTGCCGAAGGGATAGATGAACAGGATCATCAGGGCGCCCCAGAGTCCATAATGGAGCGGGCCTGAGACGCCGTAGGTATAACCGGATGTTGCGGAGGCGTACATCGATGACGCCCAGATCCAGGTCGCCGTCATCGATGCCGCAGAGATTCCAAGGCCGAGGTTGTTTCCGGCAGTCATGTAACCGTCGGCGCTTTCCTTCTTCTTGCTGATAGCGAGTGAAATGATCAGCGTTCCACCAAAAAAGACAATCAGCAAGATCAGCGTATGAAACGCGCCGAGTTGCTGTAATTCGATATCGTTCACGGGGGTGACGTTCCTCAGGTTGGCGCTGCCGTGTCATCGGGGCGAGCAAGCAGATACAGCTTCGCCATCGTGAAAATCGCGATTGATCGACAGCGTGTGTGAATGAAGATCCTGACAAGGTGTCGGGTCGGATCTTCGCCCATCTGATTGCAGGTTCCTCCGTCTCGGAGGTCGCGCTGCAATGGGGGAAAGCGCCTGGCGCTGCGAGGATGTATAGAAGCATTTCCCCATAAAGGCAAAGTATGTTTTTGATTTTATATTTTCTACTTCTGTGACGATGCTTGAATTGGCGCTGATCTCACACCAAGTTGAATGATAATGTCATGCAAGCTGTTCATCGAAACTGTAGGAGAACTATGAATATAGTTGTCGGGACAATTGCCATCTTGATCGGTTGGTCGGTGTTTGTTGCCAGCAAATACAACCCGGACCGGCATGCTGCGACTGCAAGAACATCGCGGCCCCGGAGAGGGAATGATTCCAGTCGGAAGGGAGCGGCCTGATGATTGCAGGCTCACAATGCCGTGCCGGTCGCGCACTCGTTGAGATTTCCCGGGCAAAGCTGGCGGCCCGGGCGAATGTCCCGGAGCAGGTTATCGAAAGATTTGAAAATCGATTGGAAGAGCCCGACGAGGCGACCATCGCTCGGCTTGCACACGCGCTTGAGGAGCTCGGCGCGGTCTTCATTGATGAGAATGGCGGCGGGATCGGCGTGCGCTTACGATTTTCCAGTTCGGAGGCCAGGCAGATTTCGCGCATGGAGGGCGAGGGCGGGGTCGCAGCCAACGACGTGGTCCCCTGATGAACTTTTCGCCCTTTCAAGCTGATCTCGTCAGCTCATTTTCGCTGTAGAACGACTCTCAGGAATGTCAAAAGGCACTTCAGGCAAGGCGTCTGCGTTGCGCCGCGTGGTGTGGCCGCTACTAAGCACGGCCGCCAGTGTTGCGGTGTACGTCCTCCATCCAGCGGCGTTGAAGGCGACGCAGTTCGATGTCGACGGCTCTGCTCTCGCCCTGTTGTCGGGTGGCGCCAGCTATTTTTCCGCGGCATGGCTCGGAGGGCGGCTGGTCGCGATGGCGCTCGAGCGCGCTGGAACGAAACGGCGCCGCGTTCCGAAATTGCTGCTGGAGCTGACCTCGGCCGCGCTCTTCATCGCCGCCGGGATAGCCACGATCATGCTGGTGCTGGGGCAATCGCTCAGCGGGGCGCTGGCTGGCTCCGGCATCATCCTGGCGATCCTCGGGTTTGCCATCCGCAACGTTCTCGCCGACGTGCTCTCGGGCGTTGCGGTCGGGCTTGAGGCGCCTTACCGGATCGGCGACTGGGTTGCGATTGACGACACGACGAGGGGGCGGGTGATCGAGATCGGCTGGCGGACGACGCGTCTGCTGACCCGCGACGATACTTACATGATCCTGCCGAACAGTCAGATCGCGCGCCAGAAACTGACGAATTACAGTGCACCGCGACGTCATTACAGGACGCGCGTGGAGGTGATGCTCAGCCATCAGATATCGGTTGCCGAGGCCAAAGAACTTTTGGCGGAGGCGGCCAGCAAGCCGTCGATCATTCTGCCGTCACCACGGCCGGACGTCAGGGTGGCATCCTACGATGCGGTCGGGGTGCGCTATCTGGTCCGCTTCTGGGTGCCGACCTTCGCGGATGACATTGATTGCCGCGATGCCGTCTTTTCCGAGATTGACGCGGCGCTGCGGGCGCGCTCGCTGCCTCTCCCGGTGAGCGACTGTTCGTTGTCGTCGGTGGCAGCAAGCGGCGCGGTCGGTGCGGGAATTTAAGCCAGGTGCAAACGGCGTTGGAGGTGATTGCCGCGCGACGCCAAGTGATGAAAGTCTCATCGAACTCTTGTTATCGGCGTCAACGACCTCGGCCGCGCGCGATTACTTTCAAAGGGCGCTGCCGGACTGCGGCGCGCCGCGACGACGTTCGGTTCGACGCGGCCCATCTGCATTCCCGATGCCCGCCGATCTTCATAGGCGTGGGGGCGCCCGGTCAGGCTAACGGCCGGATGTTCTGGTTCACGCGGAAAAAATTCGTCGGGTCGTACTTGGCTTTGATCTGCTGAAGGCGCCGAAAGTTGGGGCCATATGCAGCAGCAACTGCGCCGCCGATCTCGTCGTTGTCCAAGTAGTTGACATAGCGACCGGCGGCGAAGAAAGGCTGCATCCTTTGGTAAGTTTCGCGGGCCCACGCGATGCATGCCCCCGTCTCAGTTGGCTGGGTCCACTGAGCGAGCACGAGGAAATTATAGCCTTCCCGCCGGTGGGGGAACGCCGTATCGGTAACATTCACCCGGGTGACCGCGCCGTGGAAATGTTCGATGAGTATTTGGCCCATTGGCGTCGGGCACCGCGCGAAGCAGCTGATCATGGTGTCGATCGCGGCATCGCTCAGCTCGGTGAGGAAGTTGGACTTCCAATAATTAAGGGCGCCTTTTGGGAAGCTGGCATCGAGCATGCTGTTGAGCTGGCAGTAGGGTATCGGTCCTGCTGCGTCCAAAACAGGAAGCGCGAACTCTTTCAGCGGCCGCATTGCCTTTTCGGCGTCTTCCAACGGCCCGCAGTGGCAGGTGACCAGCACCGCCACCTCCGTGCCGGAGCCGTCGGGCGCATGCGTCAGGGATGCAAACAGTGTTTGTTCGTCGGATAGCGATCGTGTGCTATCGCGGAAGAACTCAAGGACTGCGCGGGCGCTTTCGATCGGATGGACGATCGGGCCGCCCATCACGGTCGGTCCAACGGGCTGGAGTTCGTACTCGAAGCTCGTGGCGACCCCGAAATTTCCGCCGCCGCCGCGAAGGGCCCAGAAAAGCTCCGGCTCCTGATGCTTGCTCGCCCGCAAGACTTTGCCGTCGGCGGTGACGAGCTCTACCGACCGGAGATTGTCGAGCGCCAGGCCGTATTTGCCCATGAGCCAGCCCACCCCGCCTCCGAGGGTCAGGCCGGCGATGCCGGTGCTGGAGACCACGCCGCCGGTGACGGCTAGGCCGTGCAACTGCGTCTCGCGGTTCAGCTCGGCCCAGTTGACGCCGCCTTGCGCCCAGACCGTTCTACTCTCCCGATCGACGTGGATGCCCTTCATCAGCGAGAGATCGACCATCACCCCACCATCGGTCGTCGCGCGGCCCGCGACGTTGTGGCCGCCGCCGCGAATTGCAACCTCGAGGCCGAGCCTGCGGGTGAGATCGAGGGCGCCGACAACGTCCGTCACGCCGCGACACCTTGCGATCAATGCGGGCCGCTTATCGACCAGACCATTGTGAACCTTCCTCGCGTCTTCATAGCCGATGTCCCCGGGTGTCAGGAGTTGCCCTTGGAAGGTGGCGGCAAGCTCGGCAGCAGCGCTGGCAACGGATGCAATTGAAAGCATGGCGTCGTCCTCCTCGAATTCGAGCCCCTGTCTTTCCATCGAAATTTCCTCAGGCGCAAACGCGAAAAATTCAGCTCAAGGTGAACTAATTTCATCTAGACTATGAAATATGCAAAAGCTGCCACCCCTCATCGAGCTGCGCGCGTTTGACGCCGCTGTTCGCCATATGAGCTTCAAGAAGGCGGCGCTAGAGCTCGGGGTGACCCCCACCGCGATCAGCCACCAGATCCGTTTGCTTGAGCGCTATTGCGGCCGAGCATTATTCCGTCGCAGGCCGCGGCCGTTGACGCTGACCGATGCCGGCGCGCGCCTGTTCCCTGCGGTTCGCGGCGGGCTCGAGGCATTTGCCGAGGCAATCGCGGCCGTCAAGCAGGATGGCGACCAACAGCCTCTTCGCGTGACGACAACGAATGCTTTCGCCAGCCGCTGGCTTGTGCCCCGCCTGCCCGCCTGGCGAAAGCTGCATCCCGACGTGCCGCTGGAGGTGATCGGTACAGACACCGTGCTCGATCTGCAGGCCGGGGATGGCGATGTCGCCATTCGCTATGCGACCAGCCGAGAACTGCCGATGGACGGGATCGCCGATGATCTTTTGAGCGATACATTCTGGCCCGTCTGCAATCCGCGTTTGCTTTCAACCGGACGCATAAAGAGGCCCGCCGATCTCGCCAAGCATGTTCTCGTTCACTCCTATTGGTCGCCGGCCGACCGTGAGCCACCCACATGGCAGAGATGGTTTGCAGCGGCTCGGCGCAGGTGGCGCGTCGTGCCCGAATTCAAGGACATGCAGCACTTGAGCTTCCGGGAGGAGCTGCATGCCATCGAAGCGGTCATCGCCGGGCAAGGAATCGGAATTTTCAGCGATGTCCTCGTGGCGCGCGAACTCGCCTCCGGGACGCTCGCAAAAGCGTTCACATTGAGCTTGCCCGGCTATAGCTTCTATACGATCCGCAGGTCAGGCCATCCGCGCGAAAGGACCATCCGAGCCTTCTCGGAGTGGCTGCAGTCAGTTCGTTGATCCTATGGAATGGTCTGCTGCGGTTTGCGTCCCAACCTGGAGTTAGCCCCAGCCGCTGGCGCCGGGCGGATGCGCGTCCTCCTCGCGGTCGTTCCAGTGTGGATGAATTGTCACATAACGGCGGTAGGCTGACGCAGCGATTGTTCCCGAGGCTTACCCATGAAACAGACCGTCGAAATCATTCGTGGCGATGGCGGCGATGAGCCGCTCTGCGTTGAGACCGGAAATCCGCATTTTGAGGACCATGTCGCGACGCGCCTCGCCCGCCGCGACGTGCTGGTGGGCGGGCTGGCCGCCGCGGTTGCCGCCGTCTTCGTCTGGTCCGGCCGGGCGATGGCAGGCGAAGGGCGCCTGGGTTTCAAGCCGGTTCCGGTCGGCCGTGCCGATACGGTGGTTGTCCCCGAAGGCTACCGTGTCCAGGTCATCCTGCCGTGGGGAGAGCCGATCCTCGGCCAGATGCCCGCCTTTGCTCCGGTCAATAGCGGCGAGGATCAGGCCATGCAGATCGGCAGCCATCATGACGGTCTGCATTTCTTCCCGATCGACGGCCGCTCCGACGACGGCCTGTTCGTCACCAACCACGAATATGCCGAGCCGCGGCTGATGCACGCCTCGGCCGCCGGCCTGAAGCTCGGCGCCGAGGATGGCTATCTGATCGATGGTCGCCGGCCGGCCGATGACGTGCTGAAGGAAATGAACGCCCACGGCGTCAGTGTGGTCCGCATCCGTCGCGAGGCCGGCGGCCGCTGGGCTGCCGTGCCCGATCCGCGCAATCGCCGCATCACCGCGCTGACGCCGATGGAACTGGCCGGCCCGGTGCGCGGCAGCGATTTCGTGAAGACGAAATACAGCCCCGACGGCACGCGCGTGCGCGGCACGTTCAACAATTGCGCGTCGGGGCCAACGCCCTGGAACACCTATCTGGCCGCGGAAGAGAACTGGGCGCTCTACTTCCGCAACGACGATACGGCCGACGGCAAGCCGAACCAGCCGCGCGAGCATAGCCAGTATCAAGTGCCGCGCGGCAAGACGCGCTATCATTGGGAATTGGCCGACAGCGGCGATGATGCTTTTCTGCGGTTCGATGCCTCGCGCAAAGCGCCAAATCCGGCCGAGGACTACCGCAACGAGCCCAATGCTTTCGGCTGGATGGTGGAGATCGATCCGTTCCGGCCGGATTCCACGCCGGTGAAGCGCACCGCGCTGGGTCGCTTTGCCCATGAAGGCGTGGTGTTCGCGCCGGCGATCGAAGGCAGGCCGCTGGTCTGCTACTCCGGCGACGACGCCATGTTCCAGTTCATCTACAAGTTCGTCAGCGCGCAGCCCTACAGCAAGGCCGGCGCGGGAGGGCATCTGCTCGACGACGGCACGCTCTATGTTGCGCGTTTCAACGATGATGGCAGCGGCGACTGGCTGGCGCTGGCCTTCGGCCAGAATGGCCTGACGCCCGAAAACGGCTTCCATAGCCAGGCCGAAGTGCTGGTGAACACGCGCGCCGCGGCGAAGCATGTCGGCGCCACGCGCATGGATCGCCCGGAATGGGGCGGGGTCGATCCGAACAACGGCGCGGTCTATTTCACACTCACCAACAATGCGAAGCGCACGCCGGAGGAAATCGACAAGGCCAATCCGCGCGCGCAAAACCATTTCGGGCACATCGTGCGCTGGACGGAGGCGGATGGCGATCACGCTGCCACGCGCTTTCGCTGGGATCTGTTCGTGATCGGCGGCGACAAGGAATCCGGACGCAATCCCGGTGGCCAGGCGCTCGACGACAACAACCTGTTCGCCTGTCCGGACGGCCTGTGGTTCGATGCCGAGAGCAGGCTGTGGATTCAAACCGACATCAGTGACGCCGCGCTGAACAAGGGACGCTATGAGCCGTTTGGCAACAACGCGATGCTGTGTGCCGACCCCGCGACGGGGGAGATCCGGCGCTTTCTGACCGGGCCGCTCGGCCAGGAGATCACCGGCGTGGTGACAACGCCCGATGGTCGCACCATGTTTGTCAACGTTCAGCATCCAGGCGCGCACACGAGCGCCGAGGAGTTTGCGGAAGGCCGCCTCGGCAGTCATTGGCCGGACGGCGGCTCCGCCATTCCCCGCTCGGCGACGCTCGTCATCGCCCGCGACGACGGCGGAGTGATCGGCACCTGAAGAGAATTGTTATGCTGTAGCCACGCCGACCGCCCTCACAGCGGCGCTCACAAACGGGCCAAGGCCGTATTGACGCGATCGGTGACGTCGTGCCTCAGCACCTTGTCGAGGGCGTTTTGAATAATCTGGCGGCCCCGTCCGGTTTGCTGCATGGCGTTGACGACGAGGTTCGCGACGCCGAGGATGGCGCCGCCCGATACGTTGCGCGATTTTGCCGTGATGCTCGGCACGCTGAGAACAACCGCCTCGACCCGCGGTTTGGTTGGAGTTTTTGCCGGAACCAGAATTCCATTCAGCAACAGGTCCCAATTCACCTCGAACGCGGGATCCGCCCATTTGCCCGCGGCCGTCGGCTGGGTGCTCTTGAAGTAGATATGGTTTGCGTTGATCCGGTAGTTGAAAACGGTCGGCGCGGTGAACTTGAAATCCGGGTTTCCGAGCCTGAGATTGATGTCGTAAAGCGTCACGCCCTTGGCCAGAAGGTCGCCCCGGCTGAGCTGCCCCTTGAGCTCGCTGGTCAGCGCATCGCGGTTCGCATTGAAGGTGTTCTCCAGAATTTGCGAGACCATGTTCTGGGCCGGACCGAGGCCTGGAGCTGATTGCCCGAGGTCGCGATAGGGAAGGTGGAAGGTCCATCCGGCTGCTGCATGTCCGCCCCCGGCCGGACACACGCCCTTGTTCGGATATCCGTCATAAAAGAGTGCGCTGCATTTTCCGCAAAAGCGCCAGGCATTCTGGTTTTGCCCGGGCGGCGGCGTCCGCTTGCTTTCATTCGTGTAGGCGAGGCCGAACATATATCCCTGCGCGGCATGGCCGCCGCCGGCCGCGCAGCGTCCTTTGTTCGGGTAGCCGTCGAAAAACATCACCGAGCATTTGTTGCAATAGCGCCAATCGAATTGCCATTGATCCGGTCGCGCGCGCGCGGCGTCGAAGTGCGGCCGGAAATTGAAGCCGATCGCTTCGTGGCCGCCACCAGCCGCGCATCGGCCCTTCTGCGGATAGCCATCGAAAAACATCTGGTGGCACTTTGCGCAATATCGCCAATCGGCCTGATCGCCCGTCTGGCCCGCAGCCCGATCTGCCAACATCAACAGTGCTGGCGGTGTCGCCGCGGCAACAAACAATCCCTGGCCCTCGCGAAGAAACCTGCGGCGCGACCAGCTATCGAACATATGGTCGATCATTCGGCCCCCCTGTCCCCGTGTGTCTCTCTCCGCGCTTCAGGCCCCGGGCTTATAGGCCTTGCAGCCGTCTTCAAACTGGTCGAACAATTTATGGCAGACATCGATGCGCGAGCTTTCGTCCGCTCCATCCTTGTAAAGGTCGATCCGCCAGTAGACCGGCTCGGATGCGCCTGCGTCGAACTCTGCGCGGCCCTCGCAGTACCGCGAAACCGCGATGAACGTATCCTTTGTCGCATACTGGTTTGCCGAGCGCGGCGCGGCGCCGAGCAGAACTTCGCGCGGCTCCCGCAATGCAGAAAATTTGCGCGGCGGCTGCGCGTTCAGGCCGCTGTTGCGCAGGTTCGCCCGAATTGTCTCCAGAACTCTTGTGTCGGTGCAGGCAAGCGGATCGGCCGCAAAGGCGGCGGGAGCGAACAGACAAGTTGCGGCTACCGTCCCGGCGATCAGCTCCATAACCGTCTTGACGGGCTTGCGGAGGCAAGCGCGCCTTGCCGGACTAGCTGCTCGGCATTCCGGAGAGTTGAACGATCCCAATGGCATGCGCCCCTCCGACAAGTCGTTGTTCATGACTGACCGCGGCCCAGCTCGTCCTATTGGTTGAACGATAGCGCATCAGACGGTTCATGTCGTCAAGAGATCGGAACCGCCGGGTGGAAGGGGCGAAAGTGTTTGCTGGCGCGATAGATTGGCGCAATATCAGATGGTTATGGGGGCGGTTGGTCCTCTAGCCCCTGACAAGCCATGCGTGTCCGAGGGAATGCGAAGGCCCCGTACGAGATGACCTGCCGGCGGCACACAGGCATGGTTTTGAACGTTCCGGTTGAAATGCGCAGGGGCTGCTTTTCTTCAAGTCCGGAACGGAAAGGCGGCGAGGCAGTTAAGGAGGGCCGTTAAACAAATCAGGAAGGGATCCCCGTGGAAAAAACCGGTCATCTCGCCAAAATTATCGCACGCGGCCGTGCGCAGGCCGAAAAACTTCCGCCCGGGCCGAGCCGTGATCGGGTCATGGCGAAGCTGCGTCAGGCGGAAGAAAGCTTGCGTCCCAAATATTCGCCCGTCGCGCTTGGGTTGTCGGGTTTGGCGAAAAAGATGCGGTAACAGCGATTTGCGACGTGAACGCAGAAATCCAAATGCACCGCATCGCTAAACTGGAAGGCGAACTCGGAGCCCACTTTTCAGCTGGAGCCAGCGATGCGCTACGACTTCGGCACAAATTCGTGGACGCGAGTCATCCCAGCGGTGGAGGTTGCGGTCGGAGCGGGCGCGAAGGACCCCGGTTGCCGCGACGGGCCCGCCGGATTTCGGCAACAGGTGGAAGAAGCTTTGCGTGCGCGCGGCGTCACGCTGTCGTGGTGTTCCATGCCGCAGAGCCCGCGCGAAGCTGCTGCGCCGCCGTTGGACGAGGTGGCGACCACGGCGCGCTGGACCGCTCGCGTCACCATGGGACTCGCCGCTGAGGGCGAGCGTTTTCTTGTCATCGGCGGCGATCATTCCTGTGCCATCGGCACATGGAGCGGCGTTGCCGATACGCTGCGGCCCTCGGGCACGCTCGGCCTGATCTGGATCGACGCCCACATGGATATGCATGTTCCGGAGACCACCCATAGCGGCGCGATCAACGGAATGCCAGTTGCAGCGTTGCTCGGTTACGGCGCACCGCAACTGACTTCAGTTGCGAATAGTGGCGTACCGATCGATCCGCGCCACCTATGCCTGATCGGCACGCGCAGTTTCGAGCCGGAGGAGGCCGCATTCGCGCAGCGCCACGGCGTCCGAGTCATTGACATGCTGGAAGTGCGGCGGCGCGGCGTCGAGGCGGTTCTTGCCGAGGCGCATGCGATCGCCGGGCGCGGCAGTGCCGGTTATGGCGTGTCGCTCGACCTCGATGCATTCGATCCGACCGACGCGCCCGGTGTCGGCACGCCGGAGCCGGGCGGCATTCGCGCGGCGGATTTTCTCGCGCCGTGGAGCGCGCTCGTCAGATCATCGGCCTGCGTGGGCATCGAGATCGTCGAATACAACCCGACGCACGATCGTGCTGCACGCACCGCCCGGCTGATGCAGGAGCTGGTGCTGGCGTGGGCGGGCTGAAGAGGCGCAGATCACTGGGGTGATCCGCCGCGGCGGCGTTGCGCCGAAACTGTTGCGCCTTGAGTGACGGCATCGCACTCTCTCGCGCCCTGTGTCAGATCAAGCAGAACGCGGTTCGGACTATGGCAGCGTCTAGGCGTCAACGCATGCTCACCTGACCTTCGGGAGGCAGAGGCAAATCTGGAAAGGTTGTTTCCCACCCGCCGCCGAGCGCCTTGAACAGCTGCACGAGATTCAATGAGACGTTCGTTGTGCTCGTGGCATACTGCTGCTCTGCCTGGAGCAGCGACCTCTGGGCGTCGAGCACAGTCAGGAAGTCCGCAACACCATCGGTATAGCGCGCACGGGCCAAGTCGAGTGCTTGACGCGAATGATCGGTCTGTGCCTTCAGGCGGCCGCGCCGTTGTCGTTCGAGGCGATGGGCAATGAGGGCGTTGACCACTTCGTGCCAGGCTTGCAGCACCGTCTTGTGATAGTTGATGGCTGCTTCCTGCTGTTGTGCCTCGCGGAGTTTGAGCGTGTTCTTCAGCCGTCCCCCTGCGAAGATCGGCAGCGTCACGCTTGGCCCCACCATGTATTGCAGCGAGCCGGCCGTAAAGAGGTTGTTGGTGTGGAGCGAGTCAAAGCCGACGGTGCCGTTGAGTTGCACTGTCGGATAGAATGAGCCGACGGCAACCCCGATATTGGCGATCGCGGCATGCAGCTGTGCTTCAGCCACGCGAATATCTGGCCGTCGGCGCGCGAGTTCGGATGGAATGCCGAGGGGGACGCGCGGCGGCGCCGGCGGCACGGACCTCGGACGACCAAGTTCGGTCTTCAGGGCCCTGGGCGGCTGGTCCAGCAGCAAGCTGAGGGCATTGATGTATTGCGACTCCTGCTGCTCCAATGCCGGAATCTGGGCGCGGATGCTCTCGACCTGCGCTGCGGCATTCTCGACATCGAGTGCGTTCTGGAAACCCCTTTCCTGACGTTCCCGTGTGAGCTGCAGGATGTCGCGGGCGATTTTCAGATTGTCGTTTGCGATCTTGATCTGGGTCTGGACGCCGCGCAGCTGAATGTAGTCGCGCGCCAGCTCCGCAAGGCTAGAGACGAGGGCGTCGCGGCGCTGGTCGGCGGCCTGATCGACCTGCGCGTCGGAAGCTTCCACCTGCCGGCGAACGCGGCCCCAGAGGTCGAGCTCCCAAGAGGCGTCGAACCCGACATTGTACTCGTTGATCGGAAATATCGAGATGGTCTGGCCGGGCGCAAGAAGGCCGCTCAGCAGGCTGAGGACACCGTTCTCGCTGTAGAGCTCGCGTTGGTATTTAGCGTTGCCGTTCACCGAGGGAAACAGGGCTGCGGCTGTGACGCCCCGCTGAAAGCGGCTTTGCGCGAGGCGGACGGTCGCGGTCCGAACGTCAAGATTGGCGGCGGCGATGCGGCTCGCGAGCCCGGTCAGGATCGGGTCGCGGAAGGCGGCCCACCATGCCGGGTCCGTCGGCGGCGGCAGGTTTCTGTCGGCAGCCGCAACGCCACTGTCGCCCATGAACGAGGTCGCCGGCAGCTGCGGATTCGGCGGCACGAAATCGGGCCCCACCATGCATCCGACGAGAAACAGTGGCGCCCCCAGTGTCGCAATGGTCCGCCACATGCACGTCCCCCAATCAGTGCGTTCCGCCCGGCCTGCCGCCGCTCTTTGTCGGCGACAGAAGGAAACAGAAAGGAACTACGAAGAATGCGACAATCGAACAATATAAAAATACGTCCGAGTAAGCCAGGACGGTTGCCTGCAGCCGGAACGCCTGAAAAATCCTGCCGACAGCGAGATCATGCGCCGTGCCGCCAACATGACCCATTGCCAGAAGCGCCTGTTCGTAGTTGGCGATCAGCGCTTGAAAGGGCTGGTGGAACGGGTTCGTCCATTGCGAAAGGTAGGTCTGGTGGATCTGAGAACGCTGCGTCACCACGGCAGTGGCGAGGGAAATGCCGATGGAGCCGAAAACATTTCTGAACATGGCGAAGAGCGCGGTGGCGTCGCCGTTGAGTTCGCGGGGCAGGGTGAGATAGGCGACTGCGCTGATCGGAACGAAGAGGAAGGCGAGCGCCGCAGTCTGGAATACTCGCATCATGACCAAGGTGCGGAAGTCGATGTTGGGAACGAGGCCGCTCGAAAACAAGAGCGCGAAACCCATGATCAAAAATCCGGTCGCGATGATGTAGCGCGTCTGTACCACCGGCAAAAGCCTGCCGACGATCGGTATCAGCAAGATAACTGCTACGCCTCCCGGGGATAGAACAAGCCCGGCCCACGTCGCGGTATACATGAGGGTCTGTTGAGCGAACTGGGGAATGATCACGGCGCTCGCATACAGGATCGCGCCCGTCGCTCCGATCATCATGCAACCTGCGGAGAAATTCCGGTCCTTGAAAACAGCAAGATTGACGATCGGCTTCTTGGCGATGAGGAGCCAGCCGATCGCGCTGAGAATTCCGAGGAAGGCCAGCAGCGCCATCAGCCGGATGAAGTTTGAGTTGAACCAGTCAGCGTCTTCGCCGCGGTCCATCATCACCTGCAGGCTGCCAAGGCCAATGGTGATGAGCGCAAGGCCGATATAGTCGATACCGCGGCTCGGCTTGTTCTTCTCCCAGGGCGGATCCTCAACCAGCACCGACACGAGGAAAACGGCAATGATGCCCACCGGCACGTTGATGAAGAAGATCCAGCGCCATGACGCCTCGTCGGTGATGTAGCCGCCGAGCGTCGGCCCCAGCACAGGCGCGACGACGGTGGCGATCGCGGCGACGCCGAAAGCGGCGCCACGCCTCGCCGGCGGAAATGTGTCGAGGATGATCGCTTGCTGATTGGGTTGCAGCCCGCCGCCGAAGAAGCCTTGGGCCAGCCGAAACACGATCAGTTGAGCGAGGCTGCCCGATATGCCGCAAAGGAACGAGCAGACCGTGAACATTCCAATGCAAATGAGGAAATAGCGCTTGCGGCCGAGCATGTCGCCGAGCCAGCCGGAGATCGTCAGCACGATGCCGTTGGCGACAAGATAGGATGTCAGCGCCCAGGTCGCCTCGTCGCTGCTCGACGACAGGCTGCCGGCAATATGGGGCAGCGCGACGTTGACGATCGTCGTGTCGAGAATTTCCATGAAGGCCGCGAGCGTGACGACGACGGCGATGAGCCAGGGATTGGCGCGGGGTTTCCAGCCGATCCCGGCGGTGGGTGCTGTGGTCTCGGCGATGCTCATCGGACCGTCACCGTTGGTTCGACCGAAATGCCGAGCGGCAACGGGACATTCGGGTCGAGGCCGCTATCGATGACGATCTTGACCGGAACGCGCTGCACCACCTTGACGAAGTTTCCCGTTGCATTCTCCGGCGGGAAGGCGGTGAATTTTGAGCCCGAACCGAGCTGGATGCTGTCGACATGTCCGCGCACATCCAGCGCCGGATAGGCATCGATCCTGATCCTGACCGGCTGGCCCGGCCGCATGTCGCTGAGCTGCGTTTCCTTGAAGTTGGCGGTAACCCATACCTCCGGCGCAACGATCGAAAATATCTGCTGGCCGGCGGTCACATAGGTTCCGACCTCGACATTGCGTTTGGTGATCCAGCCGCTCTGTGGAGCGCGGACGACGGTCCATGACAGGTTGAGTTTGGCCTGATTGAGTCGGGCCTGCGCCTGCTCGACCTGGCCCTTGAGCTGACTGACCTGCGCATCGGTTTCGCCGATGCGCTGCGGAACCGGCGAGTTCTGCACGACCTGTGCCTTGGCGAGCATGACCTGCGCCTCCGCCTGTCTGAGCGCGGCGTTTGCTGCATCGATATCCTGTTGGGATGTCGCCCGCTTCGTCAGGCTCATCTGCCGATTATAGTCGGCCTGGGCTTTGTCGAGGTTGGCGTTCGCGTTCGCGAGCTGTGCTTGCGCCTGCTCGAGTTGGGCGGGGAAGTTTTTGCGGGCGATCTCGGCGCCGAGCTGCTGGCCTGCATGCTGGCTCTTCGCCGTCACCAACATTCCTTCGGCTTGGTCGCGATCGTTGGTGTATTGGCGCGGATCGATGTGGACGAGCGGTTGGCCCTTGGTCACGAACTGGTTGTCGGTGACGTCGAGTGAGACGACCACGCCGGACACCTGCGGCGCTATCGTTATAGCGCGGCCGTCCGTATAGGCATCGTCGGTGCTCTCGATGTTGCGGTTCGCCAGCCAGTAGTAGACGCCGCCGAGGATCAGGAGCGCGATGACAACAAGGCCGATGATGATGACCCACGGCTGTCGCCTTTTTCGGCCGGCCTCGTCGTTGTCCTGGTCGAGGGTTTCGACCTCGTCAGTCTTCTCTGGAATCCTTTCGGGCTTCGGCTGATGTTCGCCTTGTTCGGCGTGCAGTGCGTCATCGACGTTTTGATCGATCGAGCTATCGGACATGGCTAGCCGCTCAGTGGTCGATGCCCCCGCGTCTGCCCGCCGCCGTCGAAGAACGCGACGGAAACGAAACCGTATCCATCATACCGCAATTTCGCAAGCGAGCGCGGCGGGTCCGTGTTCCACTCAGGGACCGACAGTGTTCATTGCCGGGTGGATGTGTGGCCCGGGTTCCATCCCAACTGGCTGGCAGCCGCGAGCTCGCCTTCGACAGCCTGGCGATCAGCAGCAAGAGCTGCATGGCCGCGACCATGGTGATCGCCTAGTTGGTGGTGCGGACGGGGGCGCCAGACCGATGGCCTCAACGATGAGAGACTCGCACCGCGTCGATCGTGTTGATCAGCAGCGGAAAGGCGCAGCCGTAGGCGATCGGTTTGCCCCGGCGATTGCCGGCTGCATTGGGCCTTCGGATCGATGTAGTCAGGTGCCTTGACTATAATCGTAAGGGTACATTACTATGTGCGGATCGGGAGGAAACGTGTGCCTGCAGGCAATGCCGTCCGCGTTCGCGGAACTTGCGGTGGACGGCGTTCCCGCCATGCTCTTCGCAGAACGCAGCCGGAGCTCACTCTGTCACCATCTGAGGAAATTTCGCGATGAAGATTGCCATAGCAGGCGCTGGCATTGGCGGCCTGGCAGCCTCGCTGTGCCTGCATGAAAAGGGGCACGAGGTTCAGGTTTTCGAAGCGGTCGAGACGCTGCAGCCTCTCGGCGTCGGCATCAACGTGATGCCCCATGCATCCGGCGTGCTGCATGGCCTGGGCCTCGGCGATGCGCTGGACGAGATGGCGATCCGCACCCGCGCAATCGAATATCGCACGCGCTTCGGTCATCTGATCCAGTCCGATCCTCGCTGCGTCGAGGCCGGGTTCGAGTATCCGCAATATTCGATGCATCGGGGCGAGTTGCAGTTCCTGCTGCTCGATGAGGTGAGGGCGCGTCTCGGCGAAGGCGCGGTCATGGCCGGCAGGATGGTGAGCGGCTTTACCCAGAATGAGAGCGGCGTGCGGGTCAGCTTTGCCGAGGGTGCAGCCTTTGATGCCGACCTGCTGATCGGCGCGGATGGTTTCCGCTCAAAAGTGCGCCAGCAGCTCCATCCTGACGAAGGGCCCGCCCACTACGAGGGCACGATGATGTGGCGCGGCGCCAATCTGCAGGCTCCGTTTGCCGATGGCCGCACCATGTTCATTGCCGGCGACCACAATGTGAAGTTCGTCTGCTATCCGATCAGCGCCCGCGCGGGGCAGGAAGGCAAGGCGCTGATCAACTGGGTGGCCGAGGTTCGCCATGACCAGCCGAGAGCGGCCGAGGAAGCCGACTGGACGCGCGAGGGCGACCGGGACTTTATCGCGGAGTTCTTGGGTTTCCAGATGCCGGATATCGACATCCCGGCGCTCCTGAACAGCACGCAGACCATCACGCAATATCCGATGATCGATCGCGATCCGCTGCCTTGGTGGACGCAAGGGCGGGTGGCGCTGCTCGGCGATGCCGCCCATCCGATGTACCCGATGGGCGCGAACGGCGCGTCGCAGGCGATTATCGATGCGCGCGTACTGGCCGATGCGCTGGCTGAGCAGCCGGGGCCGGAGGGGCTTCTCGCTTATGAGGCGGTGCGCCGCCCGGTCACGACAAACGTCGTTCTGAACAACCGCAAGTCGGGCCCCGAGCGCGTCCTCGACATTGCGGCCGCCCGCGTCAAGGGACCGGAGGATCGCATCGAGGACCTGATCTCGCCGGCGGAACTGGAGGAAGTGGCAGCCAGTTATCGGCAGGTCGCCGGCTTCCTGAAGAAGGCGGTCTAGGCCATGTACACGTTCCATGCCGGCTTCGAGCCCGGACAGCCGCCGGTGCGGGTGCGCATCGGCGCGGACCTCCGCCGCGAGGTCGGCGCCGAGATGGCGCCGCTGGGATTGTCCCGTGCGCTCGCCCAAGGTCCAGCCCGAAGTGGTGCTTTATGATCCCGAGTTGGTCGCGACGCTGCCTGCAAAGCTGACCGTGACCAGCGGCCTGAATGCCCTGGCGCATGCGGTCGAGGCGCTCTATGCGCGGGACGCCAATCCGCTGTCCAGCCAGCTGGCGCTCGGCGGCATTCGTGCCTTCAAGGATGGCTTGCCGAAACCGATCTCGACCGGGCGGCCGATCTCGTGGTCAAACAGCCCGAATGGAATCCGCGTTCCATCGAGCGTGAGAGCATCCGCGCGCTGCTGCAGCGCGCATGGGAAGGAGCGCGCCCCGAATAGGTCGGCAGACATTCTTTCCGTTTGCGCGCGTCCAGCGGACGTCGCGGCGCATCGGAAAGGACGGCCGCTCGTGCGTCGCCACGAAAAAAGTTCAAAGAACACCGAAGGAGACAACATGGCAGGCTATTTCACGGTCCCCGGCGCCCAGCTTCCGAAGGGAGCGTTCCTTCAGACCTCGCACCCTTGCAGAACCTGTTTGTGATCGGCGCATTGCCGGCGCTCGTTGCAACAGCGGCGATGTGGGGCGTGATGCGGCGCGCCGAGGCGCGTGCGACGCCAGCCACAGAGCCCGCGACCTGACCAATCGTCGGACGCCGGCCATGCGCGCAGGAACCGGCGCGCATGGTCGCGACTTTGCCGAAGCTTACACTTTATGGCACCTAGGGCGGATCGCATGTCAGATTCGTTCGCCTGTCCCGGGAGCCTGCCAATGTCCTTGAAACGAAAGCCAGGACCTGCGGCCCGGCAAGCCCCCCGGAAGCGCTTGTCGTCCGCCGAGCTGGAGACGAAGCAGCGCGCCGCGCACTCCGTCGGCACGGACCAGTGGCGCCATGACAATATCGGCCGCCTTCTCAACAACGCGGTTCGCCGTTTCGAAAATCGCGTGCTCGAGCTGATGGCTGTCGCCGGATACGCGGATGCGCGGCTTTCGCATATCAATCTGACGAGGAATCTTGACGGAGAGGGGACGCGCCTCACCGAGCTCGCCAGCCGCGCCGAGATGACCAAGCAGGCCATGGGCGAACTGGTGGACCAATGCGCAGAAATCGGCCTCGTTGAGCGGATCGTCGATCCGGCGGACAAGCGGGCCAGGATCGTGAAATTCACCTCGCTCGGGCGTGAGTGGCTGGATTCGTTTCGCAAGGCGGTCGATCAGGCGGAGCGCGAGATGCGGGACGAGATCGGCAGAACCCGCCATGACGGGGTGCGCGATGCGCTCAAGACGTACGGATCGAAGCACGATACCCTGGCAAGATAGCCGCAGGATTTGTCTCGCGACTTCACAGCAAAGCCCGACGTCGGCCGGACCGCATCACTTGCCATTTCCGAGGTCGAACCAGAACGTTGCGTTGAAGAGGTCGGCATCGGCCTGATCGGACGAGGCCGATGGTGCGACCCGATGATCGACGACGAGAAGATGCGGCCCCGTTTTCATGATGGGCACCGCCGCGACGCCCTCGGCATCGGTCGTGAAGCGTGGAATGTCCTTTTCGGGAACCGGCGTCGCGCCGTCCCCGCGCTCGATCTCGGCGCCGGGCAGCGGCTTGCCGCGGAACAGAAGCCGCAGGCGAAGGCTCTGCCCCGGCTTCACGGCCGACGGGTCGGACAGCGGGACAAGCTCAAGATCGTGGCCGAGCACGGTCGGCCATGGCGCGTTCGGCCCGGTGACTGCTTTGGCGAATTTTCCAGACCAAACGCTTTCGTTCGCATCCGGTATCAGTCGGCGCGTGGCGTTGCGGAACGTGCCGTCCGTGGTCTTGGCCCAAAAACCATTGTCGTAGCGCGCCGCAAGCAGGGCCGAGCCGTTGTCGCCGATCGGTCGCGTCTCGATGACGTAGACCCCCTTGCGCTGAACCATGGAGAGGCCATCGCGCAGCGATGTTTTGCCATCCGGCCTGATCATCACAAGATCGATGACCTTGTCCGCGACCGGAGGCGGGCGGTCATCGGGATGGCCGTAGTTGATGACGACCCTGCGCTGGGCGGCATCGCCGGAAAGCGCCAGCCAGAGATCGTGCGCGGATGCGGCGTTCGGTGACAGCGTCGCCCCGATCACCGCAGTCGCCCATGCAAGCCTGCGCAAACTGAACCTGTGCGATGCGTTGGTCATTTCGTCACCAGGGCTGGAGAGATCGAAGCCACCGCCGTCCGGAAACGATAGGTCAGGCCGGCAAGGACGACCAGGGCAGGCTGCGCGCTGACGAAGACGTCTGCCGACGTAGCGCCCGTGGGCGGGCCGAAGTTGACGGCGATCTCGCTCAGGCGATCGCCGGGATACCATGTCGCCTGCGCGAACGCGGTCCACCCTTCGGGCCAGGAGCAAGCGAGCTTGCCGGTGATCCGGCTGAACGGCGACGTGGTGAGCAGGCCATCCTGCGAGATGTATTTCTGACCGACGAATGTCACATAGGCGAGGCCGGAAAATGTCCGGGCGTTTGCGGTGGTCGTGCTGAACTCCACGCCGAGATTGGCGACATAGGCCGGCACGTTGGGCACATAGAACGAGGGCGCGGCGTCGAGAAGGCGGGCGCGAACGCCGCTGTAGTTCGCGAATACGGCGACGCCGGTGTTTGCCTCCTTCACGACCATGAACCGGGCGTCGAGATCGAAGCCGTCGCGCTCAGCTTTGCCGAGGAATGTGACCGGCAGGCCGGGGGCAGGCTGAAACGATTCGTTCTCGGAGCGGGTGGTCCAATAGTCCACGAGAACCCTGAAGCGGTCCGACGTGAACTGGACGCCGCCTTCGACGCTTGAGACCTTGAAGGGCTGGATGCCGGGATTGCCGATCAGCTCGAGCGGCACGTCGATGCTGCGAAAGCCTTGTCCGTAGTTGGCGAACAGCTCGAGCCACTTCACCGGGGTGATCGCCAGCCCGAACTTGGGAGTGGTGACGCCATATGAAGTGTTCGGCGTCCCGTCCGGATTGAGATGGTCATTGATATTGTAGAAGAACTGGTCGTAGCGCGCGCCGGCGGTCAGCTTCAGCCATTCCAGCGGCTTGATCTGCACCTGGCCGAATGCCGCCAGATTGTACTGGGCGAGGCCGAGATCGATGACCGGCGCGCCGGAGACCGCTCGCGCCGTGGTCGGGGCCTGGAATGCGTTGATGATGTCGGTGCGCCAGTTGCCGCCAACCAGCACTTGGACGGGAGTGTCCTGGGCGAGCGCGCCGGTCCAGACCTTGCTGATCCGCCCGCCGGTCATCGTGCGGTCGTCGTGCTGCCAGCGCTGGCCGCCACCAAAATCGGCATAGCGATTGAAGGTGTCGTGGCTGACGAACAGCGTCGCCTTCAACTCCTGACCGGCTGCGCCGGAGGCGTAGTTGGCAACAAAGTTCTCAAGCTGCTTGTTGCCGCCGTCGGTCGGGTTGGTCGCCGACCGTTCCGAAATCGCGCCGCTCCAGATCGCGTCGCGGCTGGCATAGCCAGGCGCGCCGAATGTCGTACCGTAAGCCTGCGCGCGGAACGAGATCAATCCGCCATCGGGCAGCGTCGTTGTGATCTTGTTGAATGAGTTGTAGCGATCGACAAAACTGTTGTCCCGGTATCCGTCGGTGCGATAGCCCTCGAGCGCGATGTAGGGCAGATAGGCGCCCTGTGTCGTGCTGTAGGTCGCCAACCCGCGCAAGGTGCCCTGCGTGCCCCCCGATACTCCGACGCTGGCGAATGGTTCGGCCTGCTTCGTGGTGATGGCCACGGAGCCGCCGAGATTGCTGTCGCCATATTCGACGGAGAACGGGCCGCGGATGACCTCGATGCTTTTGATGCTCTCCGGCAACAGAATGTTGAGGTCGGCATAGTTCGGGGTGTGGAGCGAGGAGACCTCGTTTACGGGCATGCCGTCGATGGAATAGGCGATGTCGCGGCCATGCTCCGCTTCCGTGTAGCCGCGCATCGAAAGGCCGTAGCCGATCGCGCCTTGCCCGAAGTTGGAGACGTTGAAGCCGGGCAAGAACCGGAACAGGTCGCCATAGGTGGCGATCGGCGCGCGGCTGATCGTCGGTGCGTTGACGACGGTGGTCGCGGCGGGGAGCGCGGTGACGCTCGTGGAGATGGCGCCGCGTCCGGGACCTCCGCCCTGTCCGTCTTGAACGCCTTGCAGATCCGCGCCACCCTGCCGGCTGGATGGCGCGCTGACGACGGCCGGCGCGCGCTGGGTTCGCTTCTTCGCCGCCTGTTTTGGCGCGGAGACGGTGATTGTGGGAAGCCGGCTCGCTGCGGGGGCAGGAGCATTTGATTGCGCAATAGCGGGTGCGGCGGAAGCAATGATTGTCGTGCTGAGGAACGACGCGAACAACCGCTCACAGACCCGCATCGACAGGCTCCCGGCGAGTTGGCTGGTGGCAATTTCACAACAGAAACTATTGCGCGCGTCCCGCGGCGTTTCAATAGTAATATCCCTCGGCGCCAGAATGGCGCCGCGCCAAAAGTCCGGGATGTCACGAAGCCCGTTCCGCTGCGGCCGACTTTCGTCACCACCATGACGATCACCGGGCGGGGTGCCGCGGCGCTCGTGATGGCGTATCTCGTCTGGTGGCTTGCCGTCGATGATGATCGCACCATCGCCTGTCAGCTTGCCGACGAGGCAACCATCCGCCCTCCCTTCGATGAAGGGAGGGCGGATTGGATCTAACGGACGATCAAACAAAAGCTCGCCGTCGCTCAGTAAGGCGGATATCCATACTGGTTGGGGCAGACCCAATAGCCATAGGCATTACGGTAGCAACCCCGATTGTAATAGTTGCCGTAGTACGCGGCGCCGGCTGCAGCCGCGCCCAGCGCTGCGGCGCCATAGGCTGCGCCCGGCCCATACCAGCCTCTATTATAGACTCCTCGACCCACCGCCACGCGACGCGCGCCGGGATAAGCAATGGGATGGCGGACATGCGCAACGCCGCCGGGACGAACGCCAGCACCGCGGAAGCCTGCCCCATGAAAGCCGCCGCCACGGACCCCGCCACCGCCGCCATGGAAACCCCCGCCACCACGGAATCCTCCGCCGCCTCGAGCAAACGCCGGATCGGGAATGGAAGCTGCGCCCAGAAGGGCGACAGCAGCGAGAGCCAATAGGTTATTGCGCATGCCAAACATGGATGACTCCTTCCCTGACAAAAGCGTGATCGGAGACAGCGGCCCCGTGCGTCCTTTGTCAGTCTTGGACCGACCCTTGCCTCGGAGATGGCACATTCTGCGATGTCCCATCATCCGACCTGTCGGAGTTTTCAGGAACGGCGGACGAAAAATCACTCTGCATTCCCTTGCAAGTTCCGATGTTGAGCCAGATCAACGATTGCCAAGTGTGGAGGTGGCGCCTCCCCTCTGATAGGGAGCGGCTCAACTGCACGCGATGGAGGCGCGGACACAGCGTGGCTGACGAATTCGCGCTGTCGAACCGGCGCGTCATGCGCTAACATTCTTTGGGGCGCAGTGTGCGAGCACAGTCGATGCCGCAGCCCGATGCGAGACGCGCGATCGTGCGCGAAGATTACGACGCAGTTCTTCTTGATCTCGACGGAGTCGTCACCGACACCGCCAGCGTGCATGCCGCGTGCTGGAAGGAGCTGTTCGACGCATATCTGAAGGAGCGCGCTGCGCGAGGCGGCGAAGCATTTCATCCTTTCGATCTTTCGGCGGACTACCGCCTCTATGTTGATGGAAAGCCACGCTTCGATGGCGTGCGCGATTTTCTCGCGTCACGAAACATCCGGCTGCCGGATGGCAATTCGGGCGATCCGCCAGAGATCGAAACGGTCTGCGGATTGGGCAACCGCAAGAACAGTCTGTTCGACAAGGTCATCGAGGAAAAAGGCGTGAAGGCTTACGAGGGAAGCATTCAGCTCATCGACCAACTCCGGCAGCGCGGGGTGAAGCTCGCCGTGGTTACCTCGAGTCAGAACTGCACCATTGTCCTGAAGGCCGCAGGGCTTGTCGGCCTGTTCGATGTGCTTGTCGATGGCAACGTGATCAGCGCGCAGCACCTGGCGGGAAAGCCCGCGCCGGACATGTTCCTGTTGGCGGCGAAGCTGCTGGGAGTCGAGCCCGCACGCGCCGTCGTGATCGAAGATGCGATCTCCGGCGTTCAGGCCGGGCGCAACGGAAGCTTTGGTCTTGTGGTCGGTGTTGCGCGCAAGGGGAATAGCGAGGAGCTCAGAGCCAACGGCGCGGATGTGGTGGTCGCCGATCTGGGCGAACTGGTCCGCTGATCAGCGGTGCTTCGCGTACCGTAAAAATAGTGCGAGTGAGCCGAGTTCATTTAGCTGCTGGGAGAGCTGTCCGGATGCACCAGATGCTGCAACCCACACAGGACCCCGCCTGGATCCTCAGCCACGAAGGCTATGACGTGCTGACCGAGAGCGCGCTGGAAGCGCGCTTTGCATTCGGCAACGGATTTTTGGGCATGCGCGCCGCGCGGTCGGTCAGCCGGGGGCCGACATGGGTGGCCTGGCTCGGCTACAGTCGCTGGGCTTCGTGGCCGCGCTGCTACGTCGCCGGCCTGTTCGACGTGCCCAACATCGAGCCGCCAGTGCCGGCGCTGGTGCCGGTCGCGGACTGGTCGCGCGTTCGCGTTCTGCTGGACGGTGAGCCGCTGCTGGCGCGCGAGGGCGAGGTGCGCGTCGGGATCCGTCAGCTCGATATGCGCCGCGGCCTTCTGTTGTCGACCTGGGCGCAGCGCACTCCCGCCGGCATCAATGTCGAGGGTCGCGAGCTGCGCCTGCTGTCGCTGGCGGACCGCGCAGCGGGATTGCAGCTTCTCGAACTCGCGCTGGACCGCGACGGCGTGGACGTCAGGCTAGAAGCGAGTTTTGCGATGGCCGGCCTTGGCATGGAACCGATGCTGCTCGCGCCTGACCACGGCGTGTGGCGCGTGGAGGGCTCGGGCAAGTGCGTGGCGATGTCCGGCGATGTGACGTTGCAGCTTGATGGCAAATCGCTCGGCCCGGATCGTCCGGTGCCGCTGCGCTGGGCGTGGCGCTGGCGCTCCGTCGCCGGGCAGGTCGCAGAACTCTACCGCCTCATTGCGGTGGCGCGGGCCGACAGTGTCGAGGAAGATCCCGCGTCTCACGCCGGCGCGGCGCTCGCGCGCAGCAGCACCGCCGGCTGGCGCGGTGTGCTGGCCGCGCATGAAGCCGCCTGGGATGCCCGCTGGACCGCAAGCGACATCCTCATCGAAGGCGACGATGAATCCCAGCAGGCGCTGCGGTTCGCCGTCTATCATCTGACCTGCGCGGCCAATCCCGAAGACGATCGTGTATCGGTCGGCGCACGCGCGCTGACCGGCGACGCGTATCTTGGCCATGTGTTCTGGGACACCGAGATCTACCTGCTGCCGTTCTACACGGCGGTCTGGCCCGAGGCGGCGCGGGCGCTCTTGATGTACCGCTTTCACACCCTGTCCGGCGCGCGGGCGAAGGCCGTGCATTTCGGCTTCAAGGGCGCGCTCTATGCCTGGGAGTCGGCGGATACGGGTGCGGAGACAACGCCCGAGCGGGTGGTCGGTGCGGACGGTGAGTTGGTGGAGATTTTGACCGGCCAGATGGAGCACCATATCAGCGCCGATATTGCCTATGCCGTGTGGCACTACTGGCGCGTCACCGGCGACGATGAATTCTTCCTTCGCGCCGGTGCGGAGATTATGCTTGAGACTGCCCGCTTCTGGGCCTCGCGTGCGACAGCCGAGGCCGACGGCCGACGGCACATCCGCCATGTCATCGGGCCGGACGAATATCACGAGGATGTCGACGATAACGCCTTTACCAATCTGATGGCGCGCTGGAATATCCGCCGCGCGCTGGAAACGATGGAGCTTCTGCGGACGTGCTGGCCGGCGGAGGCGGCGGCCTTGAGAAGCAAGCTGGCGCTTGACGACGACGAACTCGCGGACTGGCGCGACACCGCGGCGCGCATCGTGACCGGGTTCGATCCGGGGAGCGGCCTCTATGAGCAGTTCGCGGGGTTCAACGCGCTGGAGCCCTTCGACCTCACCGCCTATGCCGAGCGCACCGTGCCGATCGATGTGGTGATCGGCCGCGAGCGGACGCAGCGCTCGCAAATCGTGAAGCAGGCCGACGTCGTGGCGTTGATCGCGCTGTTGCCTGAAGAATTTCCTGATGGTTCGGCGGAGATGAACTTTCGCTATTACGAGCCGCGCTGCGCGCATGGCAGCTCGCTCAGTGCGGGCATGCACGCTCTTGTCGCTGCGCGCCTCGGCGACGCAGAGATGGCGCTGCGCTACCTGCGCGAAACCGCGGCCACCGACCTCGACCTCGATCCCAACAGCGCTGGCGGCGTGCGCATCGCCGGGCTGGGCGCGCTGTGGCAGGCGGTCATGCTGGGCTTCGCCGGTCTCGATCTGCGGGGCGACACGCTCGGGCTCGATCCTAAGCTGCCGCCCGCATGGCGCAGCATGTCGTTCCGCGTGTGCTGGAGAGGGCGGTGGGTCGCGATCCGCATTGCGAACAGGATGGCGGAGGCGACCCTGATGGAGGGCAGCGCGATGGAGATGCGGATCTCGGCCGCGAGATGGCAGTTAAAGCCAGGGGTGGCGATAAAGGCACCGATCTAGGCCGTTTGTGCACGAGCGAGGTGTTGAGCATGAACCAATGCGAAACAACGCGCCGCGATCAAGGGGGCACGGCGCCGACGCCTGATCGCCTTGCGGACCCAAAGGTGCTGGTGATCGATGTCGGCGGCCACTCGGTGAAAATGATCGCCACCGGGCGATTCAAGGCGCGATCGTTCCATTCGGGGCCTACGCTCACCCCCAAAGACATGATTTCCGAGGTGAAGAAGCTCGTGGCCGATTGGTCCTACGATGTGGTGGCGATCGGTTTTCCCGGCCCGGTCCTCGCCGGGCAGCCGGTGGGAAAGCCTCCCAATCTCGGACATGGCTGGGTCGGCTTTGATTTCGCGCAGGCTTTCGGTCGTCCCGTCAAGGTCATCAATGATGCAGCAATGCAGGCATTGGGCAGCTACGAGGGCGGCAAGATGCTGTTTCTCGGCTTGGGGACGGGGCTCGGCAGCGCGATGATTGTCGAAGGAATTGTCGTGCCGATGGAACTTGGCCATCTGCCTTACAAGGGCGCTACTTATGAGGACTATGTCGGCCGCGCCGGGCTGGAGCACGACGGCGAAAAGAAATGGCGGCACCATGTCGCCGATGTCGTCGAGCGCCTCACTGCGGCACTGCAGCCCGAATACACGGTGATCGGCGGCGGGAATGTGACGAGGCTGGAAACCCTGCCGCCGCGATGTCGCAGAGGGCGCAACTCCAACGCGTTCCGCGGCGGCTTCCGGCTGTGGGAGAAAGACAGCACGGTGCCAGCAAATCTTCCGCACGAAGAAGCGAGCGCCGAAGCGGACAGCAAATGAATTGACGATACGTTGATGTTCCCAATGGCTTTGAGAGGACCGATCGCGGATGTCGATCCAAAGAGTCTTTCTCATTCGGCACGGTGAAACGGAGTGGAGCCTGAGCGGGCAACATACCGGCCTCACCGATATTCCGCTTACGGAGAACGGCCGCGTGCTGCCGAAAAGGCTGGCGCCGATTCTGGCGAAGATCACGTTTGCCAAAGTCTATACCAGCCCTCTTCAGCGGGCTCGCGCGACCAGCGAACTTGCCGGCCTCGGCGGGCAGGCCGAAATCGACGATGATCTCATCGAGTGGAACTATGGCGACTATGAGGGCCTGACGCTGAAGGAGATCTTGGCGAAGTCGCCCGGCTGGATGCTTTTCAGGGACGGCTGCCCCGGCGGAGAAAGTCCGGCCGATGTCGGTCGCCGGGCTGATGCGGTGATCGAACGGGTGCGCGCTGTTCAGGGCAATGTCGCGCTGTTCGCGCACGGTCATATCTTCCGGGTTTTTGCGGCGCGCTGGATCGGCCTTCAGCCCGTAGCGGGCAGTCATTTCCTGCTCGATACCGCGACCTTGAGCGTTCTCAGCTACTACCGGGGCGTTGGCGCAATCAAACGCTGGAATGCTTCCGTCGCCGTCGATGGAGTACAGGTAACGTCATCTTCGGCTTCCGCGGGCAAGGGCGCATAGCTAGCACCAACGTAAGTGCAGGGGAGTTTTCTCATGACAACGCTCCTATCGAACCAAGAACAAGAGCTGGCGGATGCGCGCTCGGGGCTGTCGGGCGAGGAGCTCGAACTCGTCAACAATTATTGGCTGGCCTGCAATTACCTCTCCGTCGGGATGATTTATCTGAAGGACAACCCGCTGCTGAGGGAGCCGCTCAAACCGGATCACGTAAAGCATCGCCTGCTCGGCCACTGGGGGGCGAGCCCCGCCCTGTCATTCGTCTGGGTTCATATGAACCGGATGATCCTTCGGCACGACCTCGACGCGATCTTCATCGCCGGGCCGGGGCATGGCGCGCCCGGCGTGCTCGGACCAACCTATCTCGAAGGCACCTATTCCGAGATCTATCCGGACAAGAGCGAAGACGCGGACGGGATGCAAAAATTCTTCAAGCAGTTCTCGTTTCCCGGCCATATCGGCAGCCACGTCACGCCCGAAACTCCCGGCTCCATTCATGAAGGCGGCGAGCTTGGCTACAGCCTTTCGCACGCCTATGGCGCGGTGCTCGACAATCCCGATGTGATTGTCGCCTGCGTAGTGGGGGATGGCGAGGCGGAAACCGGCCCGCTGGCGACGGCGTGGCATTCCAACAAATTCATCAATCCGGTGCGCGATGGGGCGGTGCTGCCGATCCTCAGCCTGAATGGCTATAAGATTGCGAACCCGACCGTGCTCGCACGCATCAGCCATGAGGAGCTGGAGGCGTTATTCCTCGGCTATGGCTATACGCCCTACTTCGTGGAGGGAGACGATCCGCTCGAGATGCACCAGAAAATGGCTGCCACACTGGAGCGGGTGATTGGAGAGATCCGCGCGGTGCAGAAAACGGCGCGGGAAACCGGCAAGCCATCGCGTCCGCGCTGGCCGATGATCGTGCTGCGGTCGCCCAAAGGGTGGACCGGACCGAAGGAAATCAAGGGCCACAAGGTGGAAGGCTCCTGGCGCTCGCATCAGGTGCCTTTTTCCGACGTTCGCGGCAATCCGGAAAACCTGAAACTCCTTGAGAACTGGATGCGCAGCTACAGGCCGGAAAAACTGTTTGACGAGAGCGGCCGGCTTGTGCCCGAGCTGCTGAAGCTCGCGCCCAAGGGCAGCCGGCGGATGAGCGCCAACCCGCATGCCAATGGCGGCCTGTTGCGCAAGGATCTGTCCTTGCCGGACTTTCGTGACTATGCGGTGGATGTCACCGCCCGCGGCTCGGTCATGCATGAGAACACCAAGCCGCTCGGCGAGTATCTTCGCGACGTAATGAAGCTCAACCCTTCGATCTTCCGGGTTTTTGGCCCGGACGAGACGGCTTCGAACCGCCTGCAGGCGCTCTATGAAGTCACCAAGAAAACCTGGATGGCGCAGATGCTGCCGGAGGATGCCGATGGCGGCGAGCTATCGCCCGATGGCCGCGTCATGGAGCTGCTCTCCGAGCATACGTTGCTGGGCTGGCTGGAAGGCTACCTCCTGACCGGCCGGCATGGCTTCTTTCACACTTACGAGGCCTTCGCCCATGTGATCGATTCCATGTTCAACCAGCACGCCAAATGGCTGGACATCAGCAAGAACCACGTGCGGTGGCGGGCCCCGGTCGCCTCGGAAAACATTTTGCTCTCCTCCACCGTCTGGCGACAGGACCACAACGGGTTCTCGCATCAGGATCCGGGCTTCATCGATGTCGTCACCAACAAGGGGCCGTCGGTGACCCGCGTCTATCTGCCGCCTGACGCCAATACCCTGCTGTCGGTCGCCGATCACTGCCTGCGCAGCACCAACTACGTCAACGTGATCGTCGCCGACAAGCAGAAGCATCTGCAGTTCACCACCATGGACGAAGCGATCGTCCACTGCACCAAGGGGCTTGGCATCTGGGCGCGCGCGAGCACCGATCAGGGCGAGGAGCCGGACGTCGTGCTGGCCTCGTGCGGCGACGTCGCGACCATGGAGGCGCTGGCCGCCGCCGCTATTCTCCGCGAGAACACGCCGGACCTGAAACTGCGCTTCATCAACGTCGTCGACCTGTTCAGGCTGCAGCCGGCGTCCGAGCACCCGCACGGCTCGACGGAGCGGGAGTTCGACGGCCTGTTCACCACCGACAAGCCGATCATCTTCAATTTCCACGGCTACCCCTGGCTCATCCATAAGCTCGCCTATCGCTTCAAGGCCCATGAGAACCTGCACGTGCGCGGATACAAGGAAAAGGGCAACATCAATACGCCGCTTGAACTGGCGATGCTGAATGAAACGTCACGTTTCAACCTTGTCATCGATGTGATCGACCGGGTGCCAAAACTGCGTACCAAGGCCGCGCATCTGAAGGAGAAGATGAAGAACGCGATCATCGACAACATGCACTACGCGCATGAGCAGGGCACCGACCGGCCCGAGATCGCCAACTGGACATGGCCGTATTGATACTTGCTCGTGGAAAGCAGGATCATCATCCCGCGTGGCCCCGCGGATGCCGCCGAGACCCTTCTTAATCGAATATTTAGTTCCGACTTGCACGATGGCAGCGTTGCAGTTTCTTGGCTTTTCGTGCAGTGCGCAGCTGGGCGTCGCCAATTACGCGACCGTGGAACTACGCGCGCGCTCGTCACGGGAAGATCCGGCGTGGTCCAGGGTGGTGTCGATGAGACGAGAGCTTCGCAAAAAACAGCGCATTCGCTTCGAGCGTGCGAGGCATGCCGACATCATGGCCATCGATGGCACGTGGCGGCGCGAATGCGAGCTTTTGGATATCTCCGATAGCGGCGCGCTCATTCGGATCATCGGCAGCTTTGAAGGCCTCGATCTCAAGGAATTCTTCCTTCTGCTCTCCTCGACCGGTCTTGCCTACCGGCGGTGCGAGCTGATCCGCGTCAACGGCAACGAGGTAGGCGTCCAGTTCATCAAGGGCCCTAAGCCTGCCAAGGAAGCGGCTCCCGGTGTTATGGAGCAGAGATAAAGCAGGAGCACTGCGCTCGCGCGGATCGCGGTCGGAATCCCGATAGCCGCTCATCGAAACTTCGCCGGTCGGCGGATGCCGGGGCTGAACAAAAACGTGATCGATATGTTATCGATCTTGATCAGGCTCAGTTCGGCGCCGATCACCATCGCTCGGATGCTTGTCTGGTCATTCTCGCGCAGGACATTCAGGATGTCGCGGCGATGGATGCGGGTTCGGGGCGCACACGTTTGCCGCAGCTCTTTCCGGTCGGAGACGTGGGCCATTGTTGAGCATGGCCTTTTCCCTCGCCGATCTGGTCGTCGGTCTTACTGTGGGCGCGATCAAGTAAAAAAGTCGCCTCGCGCGCATGGATGCGGGAGAGAGGGATGACGGTCTATAGCGGCCCGGTTTTTGAAATGGCGGCGCAGCAGTTCGATGTCATCGCCGATTATCTGTCGATACCTGTCGATGAGCGCAGTCGCCTCCTGATGCCCAAACGCTCGGTCACGGTGTCCTGCCCGATCCATCGCGACGACGGCACCACGGCCGTGTTCGAGGGTTACCGCGTCCAGCATCATCTCACGCTCGGGCCGACCAAGGGCGGCACGCGCTTTGCCGCCAGCGTCGATCTCGGCGAGGTCGCGGCGCTGGCTATCTGGATGAGCTGGAAATGCGGGCTGGTCGGGCTGCCCTATGGCGGCGCGAAGGGCGGGATCGGCGTCGATCCGACCGCCCTTTCGAAACGCGAACTGGAATCGCTTTCCCGACGCTACATGCAGGAGCTCATTCCGTTCGTCGGGCCGCACACCGACATCATGGCGCCCGACATGGGCACCAACGAACAGGTGATGGCATGGTTCATGGATACGTATTCGATGTATCACGGCCACACCGTGACCGAGATCGTCACCGGCAAGCCGGTCAGCGCGGGCGGTACGCTGGGGCGGCGGGAGGCAACGGGCCGCGGCGTGGCCTATCTCGCGCGGCGGGTGATGAATGACCTGTCGATCAACCTGAATGGCGCGACCGCGGTGGTTCAGGGCTTTGGCAATGTCGGCTCGATCGCCGCGCTGGAACTGAGCAAGATTGGGGTGAAGATCATCGCCGTCAGCGATCATACCGATGCGCTGTATCGTGCGCAGGGATTGGACGTGCCTGACCTGATCAGACATGCGGCGACCCACGGCAGTCTTGCCGGTTACTCGAACCAGTTGTCCTGCGATCCTGCCGGCATTCTAAAAATGCGCTGCGACGTTCTGGTGCCGGCAGCGATCGAGCGGGTGATCGACGCCGAGGTTGCTGAGGGACTGCAATGCCGGGTGCTGGCGGAAGGAGCGAACGGGCCGACAACCCCCGAGGCCGACCGCGTGCTCGAGAAACGCCAGAACGAGATTTTCCTGATCCCGGATATCCTGTGCAATTCGGGCGGGGTGATCGTCAGTTATTTTGAATGGGTGCAGGACCTGCAGCAGCTTTTCTGGGAGGAGGAGGAGGTGATGCGGCGCGAGTTCCAGATCCTCGACCGCGCCTTCGAGCGGATGTCGCTGCGCGCCAAGCGCGACAAGGTCTCCAACCGGACGGCGGCAATGTCCATCGGCGTCGAGCGGGTCAGTGCGGCAAAGGACATGCGCGGCCTGTTCCCGTAAGCAGCGTTCGCTGATCCGGCCGCACGGCGCACAGGCGGGCGGCGCATTTTTTTACGCAGGGATGCCGATAAAGGGATAAAATGGCGGTGTGCTTCCGTTCCCGGACAAAGGGGAACGAGGTTCCCGGCGACCGAGCGCCGGATTTCTGGCGCCCGGTTTTGGGCAATGCAAAGCTCCCCTTGATGTCAGGTGTTGCGAAGGCACGCGGCTGTCGCCGGAGGGGCCGGCGCGGTGCATTGACTTTGGGATGCGGGAAGATGGCGAAGCCGAAAAAAATGGGAGGCGCGATGTCTTGAAGGGATAGGAGAGGATCATGGCTACTCAAATCCAGGGGGATTTTCGGCGCGTGATCGTTGCCGCGTCGGTGGGCAACGTCATCGAATGGTATGACTTCTATATCTTCGGCAGCCTCGCCGCCGTTCTGTCGGTGAAGTTTTTCGAGCAGTCTCACCCCGTCGCGGCCTTGCTCAGCACGATTGCGCTGTTCACGGCCGGCTTTCTGATCCGTCCGCTGGGTGCTTTTCTGTTCGGCTGGATGGGTGACCGGGTCGGACGCAAGTATACCTTCCTCATTACATTGAGCGGGATGGGCATCGGCACCGGCGCGATCGGTCTGATCCCGAGCTACCAGTCGATCGGCCTGTCGGCCGCGTTCATCCTCTTCGCGTTGCGGATGATTCAGGGGCTGTGCCTTGGCGGCGAGTATGGCGGCGCAATCACCTATGTCGCGGAGCACGTATCGGACAAGAATCGCGGTTACTATACTAGCTGGCTGCAAACCTCCCCGACGCTCGGAATCGTGATGTCACTGGCCGTGATCATCGCCGCGCGGACATATTTTGGCGAGGCGGCGTTCAACGCCTGGGGGTGGCGCGTTCCCTTCCTGCTGTCCTTCGTGCTCGTGGCTGTGGCGATCTATATCCGGCTTCAGCTTCGGGAGACCCCGATTTTCGAGGAGATCAAGGCCAAGCGGCTGATGACGCGCAACCCATGGAAGGAGGCGTTTCTCAGCGCGAATGCAAAATATGTCGGGATCGCCACCATCGTCCTGATCGGGCAGGGCGTAGTCTGGTACAGCGGACAGTTCTGGGCGCTGTACTTCCTGCAGCAGGTGTCGAAGGTCGATGCATTGTCTTCGGCCTACATCGTCGGGGCCGCACTCCTCATAGCTACGCCGAGCATGGTATTATTCGGCTGGCTGTCCGACATCATCGGCCGCAAGCCGGTGATCCTCGGCGGGATGCTGCTCGCGGCGGTCACGTATTACCCGCTGTATCTCTGGCTCGGAATGGTGACCCAGCCGGGTCACATCAACTATCCCGCGGCCATCTTCATCATCTTCATTCTCGTCTGCTACGTCGGCATGGTGTACGGGCCGGTCGGGGCGTTCCTGGCGGAGTATTTCCCGAGCAGGATCCGATATACGTCAGTGTCCGTGCCCTATCACATCGGCAATGGCTGGGGGGGCGGCCTCGTGCCGTTCATCACGTCGGCGGCATTTGCTGCTACCGGCAGCGTTGGCTATGCGCTGCTCTATCCGATCCTTGTGCCTGCCGTCTGTTTCGTCCTTGCCCTGTTCCTGATGCCGGAGACCCGGCAGATCAGCATCTGGGAGCCGATCGAGGCACGGCCGGCATCCTGATCGATTTGATCCTCCTGCGGGGACGATATCCCCGCAGGGCGGCGGGCTCGGGGACCAAGAAAAGCCCTTCCAATTGGCGGCGGGCGTCTTAACTTAGCTCGGCAGCGCCGGGACGGTTCCGGGGGCTATTGTTTTCGGGAGGTGAGATGCAAAGCAAAACACCCCGCGAACTGGCAGAGCGGATGGCCGAGCGGCGCGAGCGCCGGCGGCTGGACGACGGATTTATCCGCCAGACCTTCATCCAGCCGCGTACGGAAGCCCGTGAGACGGCGCGGGCCTTTTTCGATCGGTACCCGAAGGAAGCCTACATGTCCGAGGTCGAGAGCTGGCACGAACTGCCGGATGGCGAGATCGAATTCACGATGAAGCGATTGCGCAGCGCCGACTGACACGCCCGGTCTTCCCAGTCTGGCCAAGTGAGGGGCGGAAATAATTGGCCGCAACGGGGTTAGTGTCAGTCGCATTCCCTTGGGGATGAAAGCAATGGACGCAATCTCGGACGGGGCCGGCTCAGACAGCGAGGCGATATCGATTGCGGTCGTTTCGCGCGCCGAGCTTGCCGGCTGCGCGGCGTGGCAGTCCACGTTCGCCGATGAGCGAAAAGATCACCGCTACTACGAAATCTTGGACGATACGGTCGGCAATTTCGAGTACCGCTACTTTGCATTCATCGACGCCCATGGCGTAGTGCGGGCGGTGCAGCCGTTCTTCCTCGTCGATCAGGACATTCTCGAAGGGCTGGCCGCCAGGCGGGTGCGTTGGCTGCTTTTGGTGCGGCGGTTCTATCCCCGGTTTCTCATTCTGCGGTCCCTGATGGTCGGCTGCGCGGCCGGGGAAGGGCACCTCGCCACGTCCGACGCTCTGCCGGCCAGCGCTCTGGCGCGGGCATTGTCGGACGGCATCGTTGCGCAGGCGAAGTTGCTTCGTGCCCAGCTCATCGTGCTTAAAGAGTTTCCCGCCGCCTATCGCGGCGTCATGAGCTGCTTCACGCGCCGGGGTTTTGCACGGGCGCCGAGCATGCCGATGACGATGCTCGACATCCGATATGACAGCTTCGAAACCTATATGGAAAAGGCGCTCAACAGCTCGGCGCGCCGAAAGCTGCGCAAGAAGCTGAGCGCCACGGCAGGCGTTTCCGATATCCACATGAGTGTCACCGACGATGCCGCCAGCTTCGTCGATGAGATCTATCCGCTCTACCTGCAGGTTTTCGAACGCTCAAAAATGCGGTTCGAAAAACTCACCAAGGAGTTCTTTCGCGAACTGGGCCAGCGAATGAACGACAAGGTGCGCTTTTTCGTCTGGCGCCGCGGCAATACTCTGATCGCGTTCAGCATGTGCATGGTGCAGGGGGAGTCGCTCTATGCGGAATATGTCGGGTTCGACTACGCGGTCGCGATCGACCTGCATCTGTATCACTACGTCGTGCGGGACATGATCCGCTGGGGCATCGATCACGGCTACAAGTGGTTTCGCAGCAGCGCCCTCAACTACGATCCCAAACTCCACATGCGCCATCGACTCGATCCGATCGACCTCTATGTGCGCCATACCTCGCCACTTGCGAACGTGCTCCTCCGCCTGGCGCTGCCCTGGATTGTGCCGGCGCGCTATGATCCGACGCTCAAGCTGTTTCCCGACTACAGAACGCTTTGGTAGCCCGGCTAAAACCGGACAGCCGGCAGCCAAGAAAGAAATCAGCCCGGCTGAGACTTTTGTGGAAAACCGGGTGGCGTTGGCGTATTATACTTTCTTTGCACGCTGCGCGCTTGCCTTAGCCGGCGTCACCTTGGGACTGTTTGCCGCGCGGCAGCTTTGCGCGTGCAGCTTGGCTGCTTCGCGCAGCGACGCGAGCTGGTTTTGAGAGTGCTTACAGGACAGGCGCGGCGCTGCCGTTGGCCTGATCGTGTTGGTTTGCAAAGAACGAGCCTGTGGGCGCCATGAGGCAGGCGACCCTTGGCGCAACAGGAACACTGCTCGGAAGCGTACGTAGTAACTCGTGTCCGCCGCGTTCAGACGCAAGGATAAACGAGGATGGGTGTTGCGCTTGCACTTCTGCTGGTTGCTATCGGCTCGGTCGTGTTCCACTTCCTGAGTCCGTGGTGGTGGACGCCCATTGCCTCGAACTGGCGATACATCGACGACACGATCATCATCACGTTCTGGATCACCGGCGCAGCGTTCGTCGCGATCGTCACCTTCATGGCCTATTGCATCGTGCGCTTCCGTCACCGGGAGGGGAGCCGTGCGGCCTATGAGCCGGAGAACAAACGGCTCGAATGGCTGCTCACGCTCGGCACCGCGGTCGGAGTCGCGGCGATGCTCGCGCCGGGCCTCCTGGTCTGGAATCAGTTCGTTTCGGTGCCCGCCGATGCGACCGAAATCGAGGTGATGGGGCAGCAATGGAGCTGGAGCTATCGCCTCCCCGGCAAGGACGGCCGACTGGGGACGACCGACGCGCGCAACGTCAGCTCCGACAATCCCATGGGCCTTAATCCCAGGGACCAGAACGGACAGGACGATATCGTGATCGACAGCGGCGACCTGCATCTGCTGGTTGGCAAGCCCGTCAAGGTGCTGCTGCGCTCCATCGACGTCGTTCACGATTTCTTCGTGCCGGAATTCCGCGCCAAGATGGATATGGTGCCGGGCTCGGTGACCTATTTCTGGATCACGCCGACGCGTACCGGCTCCTTCGATGTTCTTTGTGCCGAGCTATGCGGCGTCGCGCATTCGCAGATGCGCAGCACTGTCGTTGTGGACGATGCGGAGCAGTATCAGGAGTGGCTGGCGAAGCAGAAGACGTTTGCCGAGCTTCAGAGCGAGCGCAGGCTTTCAAAGGCGAGTTACGTCACGGGCGCGGAGTGACGGCGAGCGGAGATGATGCGAGTGGTGTGAAACAGCGGAGGGCATGTCAATGGTTGATGTCCCGTCTGATGCAGTCATCACAATCCCGCCGGCGGAAGTCGGAGAGGTCGAACTCTATCATCCGAGAAGCTGGTGGACGAAATACGTCTTTTCGCAGGATGCCAAGGTCATCGCCATCCAGTATGCCGTCACCGCAATGTCGATCGGCATGGTTGCGCTGGTTCTGTCATGGCTGATGCGGCTGCAGCTTGGCTTTCCCGGCACGTTTTCCTTCATCGATCCCAACCAGTATCTGCAATTCATCACCATGCATGGCATGATCATGGTGATCTATCTTCTCACCGCGCTGTTTCTCGGCGGCTTCGGCAATTACCTCATTCCGCTGATGGTCGGCGCGCGGGATATGGTGTTCCCCTATGTGAACATGCTGAGCTACTGGATCTATCTGCTCGCGGTGCTCGTGCTGTTGTCGGCTTTCTTCGTGCCCGGAGGGCCGACCGGCGGCGGCTGGACGCTCTATCCGCCGCAAACCATCCTCTCCGGCAGCCCGGGACAGGAAGCTGGAATCATCCTGATGCTGGTGTCGCTGATCCTGTTCATCATCGGCTTCACCATGGGCGGCCTGAACTATGTCGTGACCGTGTTGCAGGGCCGCACGCGGGGCATGACCCTGATGCGTCTGCCTCTGACGGTGTGGGGCATCTTCACCGCGACGGTGATGGCGCTCTTGGCCTTTCCAGCTCTGTTCGTGGCCTCGGTGATGCTGCTGCTCGACCGCCTGCTTGGTACGAGCTTCTTTATGCCGACGCTGGTCGAGATGGGACAGCTTTCGAAATATGGCGGCGGCAGTCCGCTCCTGTTCCAGCACCTGTTCTGGTTCTTCGGCCACCCCGAGGTCTATATCGTTGCCCTGCCGGCCTTCGGTATCGTCTCCGACCTTATCAGCACCCACGCCCGAAAGAACATTTTTGGCTATCGCATGATGGTGTGGGCGATCATCGCGATCGGCGCGCTCAGCTTCGTCGTGTGGGCGCATCACATGTATGTCAGCGGCATGAATCCGCATTTCGGATTCTTCTTCGCAACGACGACGCTGATCATCGCCATCCCGACCGCGATCAAGGTCTATAACTGGATCCTGACGCTGTGGCGCGGCGACATCCATCTCACCGTGCCGATGCTGTTCGCCCTCGGCTTCATTGTCACCTTCGTCAATGGCGGCCTGACCGGGCTGTTCCTCGGCAACGTCGTGGTCGACGTGCCGCTGTCCGACACGATGTTCGTCGTGGCGCACTTCCACATGGTGATGGGGGTGGCGCCGATCATGGTGGTGTTCGGCGCGATCTATCACTGGTATCCGAAAGTGACGGGAAGGATGCTGAACGAGGCGCTGGGCCGCTTCCACTTCTGGGTGACGTTCCTCGGCGCCTACGCGATCTTCTTCCCCATGCACTATCTCGGCCTCCTCGGCGTGCCGCGTCGCTATTATGACATCGGCGAGACCGCGTTCGTGCCGGCGTCGGCGCACGACCTCAACATGTTCATGAGTGTTGCCGCGTTGATCGTCGGCTTCGCCCAGCTTGTGTTCATATTCAACCTGATCCGGAGCCTGGCGAAAGGCGAGGAGGCCGGCGGCAATCCATGGCATGCGACGACGCTCGAATGGCAGACGCCGCAGACCCCGCCCGCCCATGGCAACTGGGGCAAGGATCTGCCGATCGTCTACCGCTGGGCCTATGCCTACAGCGTGCCCGGCGCGAAGCGGGATTTTGTGCCGCAGAATGAGCCGCCCGCGGAGGCGGCTGCCGAGGGCGTGGGCTCATGAGCGCGATCGTGCTGTTCATGGTTGGCGTCGCGGTGATCGCTGGCTGGTGGCTGTCCCAGCAGCGGCTGACGGCAAAGCCCTGGCTCGAGGAAGGCGTGATCGGGGAGATGCCTAGCGAGCGGTCGTCATTGCTGAGGGCGAAGCTTGGGCTTGGCGTCTTTCTCGCCGTTATCGGCTCGTTGTTCGCGCTTCTCATCAGCGCCTATCTGATGCGCATGGACCAGACCGACTGGCGCACGGTGCCGATGCCGACGCTGCTCTGGTTCAACACCGGCGTCCTCATCCTGAGCAGCGGCGCGTTGCACCTGGCGCAGGTCGCCGCCCGCGACGACGACCGCGAGCGTGTCGTCATCGGGCTGCTGGCGGGCGGCGTCGCCGCAATCGTGTTCCTGATCGGGCAGCTGCTGGCGTGGGTGCAGCTTCGCAATTCGGGCTATTTTCTGGCGGGCAATCCCGCCAACTCATTCTTCTACCTGGTCACGGCCCTCCACGGGGTGCACCTTCTCGGCGGCCTCGTTGCGCTCGCCCGGACCTGTGCCAAGGCGGTTGGCGAGGTGGCGATGCCGCGGCTGCGCCTCAGCGTGGAATTATGCGCGGTGTATTGGCACTTCCTGCTGTTTGTCTGGTTGATATTGCTGGGCCTGCTCACCGGCTCGGCGAATGATTTGATCAGGATCTGCCGGCAGGTGCTGAGCTGAGAGGAAAGCGCGATGGCAGAGGCCGCACTGACTGAGACGGGAAAGGCAGCCAGCCGGCCGACAGGATTGCCGGGCGTGGTCGCCGACTGGTCGTCGGATCAGCGCGCGTTCAAGAACGTGTCCTGGGGCAAGGCCATGATGTGGATCTTCCTCCTCAGCGACACGTTCATCTTCGGCTGCTTCCTGCTGTCCTACATGACGGCGCGAATGTCGACGACGGTGCCGTGGCCCAATCCTAGCGAAGTGTTCGCGCTCTCGATCGGCGGCAAGGAATTTCCGCTGCTCCTGATCGCCATCATGACCTTCGTGCTGATCAGCAGCAGCGGCACCATGGCGATGGCGGTGAATTTTGGCTATCGCCGCGACCGCGTAAGGACCGCGCGACTGATGCTGGCAACCGCGGCTCTCGGCGCGACCTTTGTCGGCATGCAGGCATTCGAGTGGACCAAGCTGATCATGGAAGGGGTGCGGCCCTGGGGAAATCCGTGGGGCGCACCGCAGTTCGGCGCAGCCTTCTTCATGATCACCGGCTTCCATGGAACGCATGTGACCATCGGTGTGATCTTCCTCATCGCCATCGCGCGCAAGGTCTGGCGCGCTGACCTCGACAGGGGAGCGCGCGGCTTTTTCACGAGCAGACGAGGGAACTACGAGATTGTCGAGATCGCCGGCCTCTACTGGCACTTCGTCGATCTCGTCTGGGTGTTCATCTTCGCCTTCTTCTATCTTTGGTGAGAGCACGACATGGTCGACATTACCCTGCAAAAGACCTCGCACGCAGCCGCGCCGGCAGCAGTAGCTGTTCCCCACGCCGAAGGCCAGCAGCACCCGATCAAACTCTATCTCGTGGTTTGGGGCTGGCTGTTCGTCCTCAGCACCTGCTCCTATCTCGTCGACTATTTCGGCCTGCAGGGCAATCTCAGATGGTCGCTGATCGTTTTGTTTATGGTGCTGAAGGCTGCCCTGATCGTTTCGGTCTTCATGCACATGGCCTGGGAGCGCCTGGCGTTGGCTTACGCCATCCTGCTTCCGCCTGCGCTGTTATTGGTGTTCGTCGCGATCATGGTGTTTGAATCGGACTACACGCTGTGGACCCGGATCGTGTTCTTTGGGGCTGGATCTTAGCTCGCTGGACCTGTGGGTGCATCATACGTGATGGAGAACGATAATGACCACGTACATCATGCTTGCGAAGTGGACCGATAAGGGAATGCAGAGTGTGAAGGAGTCGCCCCGCCGTCTCGACATGGCAAAGAAAGCCATCAAGGACATGGACGGGGAATTCAAATCCTTCTTTCTCACGATGGGCGACTATGACATGGTCGCAGTCTACGAGGCGCCGGACGATGCAGTCGCGGCGCGCTTCGTCCTTCAGCTCGGCATGCTGGGGAATATTCGGACACGGACGCTGAAAGCGTTCCCCGAGGCGGCCTATCGGGAAATCATCGCCTCACTCGGTTGATCGTTTCACGCATGATTGAAGGAATGGCGCGGGCCTGTGCGGTCCCCCGGACGATCGGAGGGCTGTGCGGGCCTAGCCTTTTTGCGATTCGTGGTCCGTCCAGCGTTCCGCATTCGCGCCGAGCTGGAGCGATGCCTGCCGCGCGCTTTTCAATAGTTCGGGGATGTGCGCGCCGTCGCGTTCAAAATCGAGGCCTTCTGCGGGGCCCGTGAGCGTTAGCGCATAGACGACATCATCGTTGACGTCCCAGACCGGCGCCGACAACGCGCCGAAACCGGGCAGCGTTTCGAGCTGGCGGGCGGAGTAGCCCTGCCGCAGCACGGTTTCGCGGATTTCGGCCAGCACCGCCGCGCAGTCGCGCGCCGGACGGCCCTTGGCTTTGAGCTCGGCGAGCGCAACCGGCTTTGTGGCCTTTTCATCGAGATGGGCGATGAAGATGTTGCCGCCACCGGTCGTCAGCAGCGGCACGTAGCCGTTGCGAAGCACGAACGCGCCGCGGCGAATGCCTTCCTTCTTGAAAACGATGATCGGCCCCTGATCCGACCATTGCAGAATCGCGACGCCGGTTCCCAGCTTTTCATGAAGCCGCAGCGCCTCGGCATGCACCACGTCGAAGGGGGTGAAGTGTTTGAGCGCGGTAAAGCCGAGGGCGACGGCGCTCGGGCCGAGCTGATAGGAGCCGCGCTGATCGGTCTGCACCAGCCCGGTGCGGACAAAGGAGACGAGGTAGTTGTGCGCCGCGCTCGGCGTCAGGCTCGCGCGCTCGGCGATGTCGCGAAGAATGACGGGACCGGGGCCGGCATGAATGGCGAGCAGCACGCGGTAGCCGACCTCGATCGATTGAATGCCGCGCGGTTCCTTGGTCGACCTGGTCATTCAATGCCGCTCCTATGCGCCGCGCCTGGTCTTGCGAAGGCTCTATTGCCAAGCGAGCGGAATCCGATTAGTTTTGATATAGATGAGATATTCAATATTGCTGAATAACGCAAGCAGATAAACGGCGCGGGGGACTCCAGTTGAGATTCGGTGTGTTCGATCATATGGATCGCTCCGGCGTGGCGATTGGGCAGCAATATGAGGATCGCCTGCGGCTCGCGGAGGCCTATGATCGCGCCGGATTTCACGCCTATCATGTGGCCGAGCACCACTCGACGCCGCTGGGCTGCGCGCCATCGCCGAGCGTCTTTCTTTCCGCCGTCGGCCAGCGCACCCGGCGGCTGCGCTTCGGGCCGCTCGTCTATACCCTGAGCCTCTATCATCCGCTGCGGATCTTTGAAGAGATCTGCATGCTCGACCAGATGAGCGGCGGCCGGTTCGAGCTTGGGGTGGGGCGCGGCATCTCGCCGATCGAACTCGGCTTTTACGGTGTCGATGTCGCCGAAGCGCAGGGGATGTATCTCGAAGCGCTCGACATCATTCTCAAGGCGTTCGCCGGCGGACGGCTGAGCCATGAAGGCGAGCATTTCTCCTTCAAGGACGTGCCGATCGAGATCCGGCCCCTGCAAAATCCGCATCCGCCGCTGTGGCTCGGCGTCACCCGGCCGGAAGGCGCCGAGTGGGCGGCGACGCACCGCGTGAACATCGTCAGCAACGGCCGCGCGGACCAGGTGGAGAAAGTCGCATCGGCCTATCGCAAGTTCTGGGCGGCGCAGCGCCACCACCATGAGCCGCTGCCGAAGATCGGAATGAGCCGCCATATCGTCGTCGCCGAGAGCGCGGCCGAGGCGAGGGCCATCGGCGCGCGGGCTTATGCCAAGTGGCACGCGAGCCTGATGTATCTGTGGCGCGCCTATGGCTCGGTTCCGGCGACGCTGAGCTTTCCCGAAAGCTTTGCCGAGGCGCTCGAGGCCGGGTACTGCATCGCCGGTACGCCAGGCGAGGTGCGCGATCGCATCCGCACCCAGGTCGAAGCGGCGAACATCAATTATCTCCTGTGCCGCATGGCGTTCGGCGATCTCTCCTATGAGGAGAGCCTGCGATCCGTCGAGCTGTTCGCCGCCGAGGTGATGCCCGCTTTCGACATGAGCCTGACCGCAGCCTGAGCCGCACCGCGCCCGTCGCAATCTTTCACGAAATCAAAGAAGTTGGAGTTTTGGGGGAAATGATGAAGAGCATTCTGTCGAAGCTGGCACTCACCGCCGGGCTGTGCGTCGCGCTTGCCATGCCGAGTTCGGCGTCGGCCGCCGAGATCAAGGTCGGCTTCAGCCCGAGCCTGCCGCAGATCCCGCTGTACATCGCCGCCGAGAAGGGCTTCTTCAAGGAAGAAGGCCTTGACGTATCGCTCAAGCCCACCGTGACGGCGACGCCGAAATTGCTGCCGCTGCTTGCGGGCGGCGAGCTCGATATCGTGTTCGGCGGTGCGTCCGCGGCTCTGTTCAACGCGATGGACGGCGGCATCAAGTTCGCCATGGTGGCCGATGGCGGGCAGGTGGACCCGAATTTCGACGGCTCGCCTTATGTCATCATCGTGCGCAAGGATCTCTATGACGCCGGCTCCTTCAAGACGCTGGCGGACCTCAAGGGCAAGACGCTGAGCTTTGCAGTGGAAGGCACCTCGCTGGCCTACATGATGTTCAAAGCCCTGAAGAATGCCGGTCTGCAGCCGTCCGATGTCACGATCCGCTATTTCAAGGCGCTGTCGGACATGGGCGTGGCGTTCCAGAACAAGGCGGTTGACGCCTCGGCGATGACCGTGCCGCTCAATCTTGGCCTCGCAAAGAACGGCATCTCGGTTGACTGGGTCGACGCACGGCAGGCGGCCCCCGGCCTGCAGGCTTACACGCTCATCTATGGCGAGAAGCTGCTGACCAGCCGCCGCGAGGAGGGCAAGGCGTTTTTGCGTGCTTATGCAAAGGCAATCGCCTGGTACAAAAATGCGCTCAAGGGTGACAAGAGCGAGCTGATCCAGATCGGCGCAAAGTGGACCAAGCTGCCGGTGGAAACGCTGCAGAATTCGATCTGGACCTATTTTGACGACAAGCTCCAGATGAATGTTCCCGATATCAAGGACCAGTATCAGACTTGGCTGGAGCAGAAGCTGGTGAAGGGCGGGCTCGATGTCGATTCATTCATCGACACCAAGCTCGCGTCGGAAGCGCTTCAATCCAAGTAACGCCGGACTGCAAGCGTGATGGCTCGTATCGCCGATCTCAATGCCGCCGAGCACGGCGCCAAACCCTCCGAGAAAGCAAGCCAGGTGGCTGACATTGCCGAGACCCGTCCCGCCGCGATCACCATCGAAAACCTCTCGAAGGTTTTCAGATTGCGCGGCGGCACTTTCGTCGCCGTCGAGAAATTCGATCTGACCATTCGCGAGGGCGAGTTCATTTCCATCGTCGGGCCGAGCGGCTGTGGCAAGAGCACGGTGCTACGCATTCTCGCGGGGCTCGAGCGGCACAGCAGCGGCCGGGTCGAGATCGCGGTGAACGACGGCAGCACGCCGCAGCTCAACATGGTCTTTCAGGAAGCGTCCGCGCTGCCGTGGATGACCGTGGGCGACAATGTCGCCTACGGGCTGCGGCGGCGGGGCGTCTCCGCTGCCGAGATCGAGGAGAAGGTCACCTACTGGCTGAATGCCACCGCGCTCGCCCGGTTTCGCAACGCCTATCCGCACCAGCTCTCCGGCGGCATGAAGCAGCGCGTCTCGATCGCGCGTGCCTTTGCCAACAACCCGAGCATTCTGCTGATGGACGAGCCGTTCGCGGCGCTCGATGCGCTGACCAAGATCTTGCTTCAGAACGAATTGCTCGCGCTCTGGGAAAAGACCCGCAAGACCGTGGTCTATGTCACCCACAGCCTCGAAGAGGCGCTGACGCTGAGCGACCGTGTCGTCGTCATGGCGGCGCGGCCGGGGACGGTGAAATCGGTTCTCGACATTCCGTTCGAGCGGCCGCGCGACAGCGTCGCGCTGCGCGCCGATCCCCGCTATTCGGAGCTGTACTCGCGGATCTGGGCGCAGCTTCAGGAAGAAGTCATGAAGCCCGAGGTGCGCGATGCCCACTGACGCCGTCAAAACCCGCACCATCGTTCTGCAGCCGGAGGACAAGAGGCAAGGGCGGTTCGACCACACGTCGGGGCTGGTCTACATCATCTCGCCCGCCGTGCTGCTGGCGGTGTGGCAGATCGTCGGGCTGCTCGGCTGGATCGATCTACGTTTCTTCCCGCTGCCGTCGCAGATCGCGGTGACTTTCTACGAGTTGCTCGTCTCCGGCGAATGGTTCGTGCATGTCGGGGCGACGCTCGGCCGGGTGCTGTTCGGCTTCATCGTCGGCTCCGCGCTCGGCATTGTCGTCGGCGCCCTCATGGGGCTCGTGCCGTGGATCCGGTTCTGCGTCTATCCGCTGGTCGCGTCGATCTACCCGATTCCGAAGATCGCGATCTTTCCGTTGATCCTGCTGATCTTCGGCCTCGGCGAGGCTTCCAAGCTGGTCACGATCTCGGCGAGCTGCTTCTTCTTTCTGGCGATCAGCGCGATGTCCGGGGTGCTCAACATTCCGCGCGTCTACATGGACGTCGGCCGCAATTTTGGCGCACGCGGTCTCGATTTCATCTGGACGGTTGCTATCCCCGCGGCCTTGCCGGTGATTTTCTCCGGCCTCAAGCTGGCGCTCGGCGCGGCGTTCCTCGTCGTCGTCTCGCTGGAATTCATCAACGCGGAATCCGGCATCGGCTGGCAGATCTGGCGCTCGTGGGAGCTGTTCTCGATCCGCATGATGTTCGTCAGCCTTCTGACTGTGTCATTCCTCGGGCTTATTCTTGTCGTGGCGCTTGATTGGCTCGAGCGCAAGCTTGTGCCGTGGCACCTCTGAGCGCGGCGCGCTGAAGACCGCCGGGGCTGATACCCCGGCGGTCAGCCGCCGGACCGGCGAACCTGCTGCCGCGGGGCGCCCGCGACCGGGCCAGGGGCGGCGATGAGCTGCGGGCCGATCGCATCGAAGTGCGCCTTCTGCTCATCGCTCAGCGAGCCATAGAAATCGTTGAGCGCGACGCTGACCGACTTCACCGCCTGCAGCATGGTGTCGAGGCGCTGGCCGATCGCTGCGAGCCGGGCCGGCGGGGTCAGCGCGGTTGCCGGCTGGCAGGTGTTTTTCAGCATGTCTGCGGCCTTCGTCGCGGCGTCCTTGAGCGCGTCGAGGCTGGCGCGCTGGGCTTCGGTCGGCTTGACCGACTGCTCGATCATGGCGCCCGGCCACTCCATCGTCGTCGGCTGCACGATGCAGCCTGGCTCGGCCGTGCCGGCGGGGTTTGTCGCATTTGCTTCGGCCCGAGGCGAGCGCTGCGCATTGGCGGGCCTTGTCGAGGCCAGCGCGTTGATCCGGGCCTTCTGCTCATCGTTCAGGAGGCTGTAAAACTTCTCCAGCGGCGTCTGCACGGTCTGCACGGCAGCAATCATCGCCTCGATGCGCTGCTGCATGACGGCAAGCCGCCGCGGGGCTGTGAGCGCGATGTCAGTCGGGCACGAGGCCTCGAGATCCTTGGCGGCCTTGTTCGAGGCGCTGGCGAGCTCGTCGAGTGCGGCGCGCTGGGCATCATCGGGCTGGACTGCCTTCTGGAACGTATCGATCGGCAGCCCCGCGATGGCCTGGTTTTCCTCGCCGCATAGCTGGGCGAAGTTGGGCTCGCTCTTCGTCGATGCCGCATAGGCGTAGGCGTTTCGGGCATCGCCGGTTCGGCCGGCATAGCGGGGCAGGTATCCGGCATAGCCCATCAGGCCGTCATAGCCATAGAGGCCGAAGATGCCGGCGGCGATGTCGGGATAGCCGTAGTCCCAGAACGTGTTGTCGTAGCCATAACCCCACAGCGCATAATTATAGAGGTCGTAGAAGGCGAACGGCCAGAACACCGGGCCGACCCAGCCGAAGCCGCCGTTGTTGTGGCGCCACCAGAAGCCGTTGCGATTCCAGCCCTTTCCCCATGCGGCAGTGGCAAGGCCTGCAGTCACGAGGGCGCGGGTCCGCGGATTGTGCAGGGCGCCGGCATTGCGAAACGCCCGATCGATGGGGCGGGAGTTGAAAGCCTGTCGGACCGCAGTGGCGTTGCGGGTCGCTTGAATGCCCCTTGCATTGGGCATTCCCGCTGCAGCGAACGCCCGCTGGGGACCATTGAAGCGCTGCATGTTACGGCCGGCGAATGCGCGATTGGCGGGCATGCCCGGCCGGGCGAAAGAGCGGCCCATATTGGGCCTTGCGGCGTAAGGTCTGCCAACAAAGGGCCTGCCAACATAGGGTCTGCCGTAGAACGCGCGTGGGCCGCCAAAATGCATCGCCCCGCCACGGAAGCCGCCGCCGTGAAAACCGCCTCCATGGAATCCGCCGAAACCGCCACCGCGGAAGCCTCCTCCATGAAAGCCTCCCCCATGAAAGCCTCCGCCGCCAAAACCGCCACCGCGGAATCCGCCGCCGCCGCCATGAAACCCGCCTCCGCCTCCGCCGCCGCGCCCGGCGGCATAGGCTGTGACTGACATTGCGGCCACAAGAAACAGAGCCACGACGCCTATTCGGAATTTGGACATGGCACCCTCCGCTGCAACTTGTGCGTACAACGAACGACAGACCAGGGCAGCACGTCAATCCGGGGAATGGAAAATTGTTCCGGCCCGTATCGGCCCGTGACGATGCCGAAGGGCCGAGGCTTGATCTGGAGCCGCGCATCCGACAATGATCCCGCAACCACACGCATATGATGGCGATAGAGCTTTTGCGCTGGTTGTAAGGAGATCAAGAGATGTTCGCCTGTTCGCCTGTAGAAGATGCTCACAGCCCGACCATCGGCTGTCTGTGCCATCATCCGGCTTTCGCGCGCTTCAATGCCCAGCTCACGCAAAAGTTCTCGCGCCGCGCTTTTCTCTCCGGCGCGGCGGCGGCTGTCGGCGCTGCTGCGCTGTGGCCGAAGGCGGCATCCGCGGGCATCCCGGCCGCGCCTGCACTGCCAGTCGCCTTCACGAACGTCCTCGTGTTCGACGGAAAATCGAATGCCTTGCGCAAGGGCCTGCGAGTGATCGTCGAGGGCAACAGGATCAAGGCGGTCGAACCGGCCGAACAGCCGTTGTCGAAGGGCATTCAGGTGATCGACGGCGGCGGGCGCACATTGATGCCGGGCCTGATCGATGCCCACTGGCACACGATGATGGCCGCGGTGCCGATGGCGCAGCTTCTTGTCGCCGATGTCGGCTTGCTGAATCTGATGGCCGCCGATCAGGCCGAGAAGACCCTGATGCGCGGCTTCACCACCGTTCGCGACATGGCCGGTCCCTCATTCAGCCTGAAACGCGCCATCGATGCCGGGCTCACCGCCGGGCCGCGGATCTATCCCTCCGGCGCCATGATCTCCCAGACCTCGGGCCACGGCGACTTCCGGCTTCCCTATGAGGTGCCCGGGCCGCAGAACGCGCCGCTGAGCCGCGGTGCAGCGATCGGCGGAGGCATGATTGCGGACGGCGTCGACGAGGTGCTCAAGCGCACGCGCGAGCAGCTGATGATGGGGGCGACCCAGATCAAGCTCGCCGCTGGCGGCGGTGTTGCATCGAACTACGATCCGATCGACGTCAGCCAGTATACCGAGGCCGAATTCCGCGCGGCCTCCGATGCTGCAGAGAATTGGGGAACCTACACGACGGTGCACGCCTATACGTCGCGCGCCATCCAGACGGCGATCCGCGGCGGCGTGAAATGCATCGAGCACGGCCAGCTCATGGACGAGGAAACCGCGAAGATCTTGGCCGACAAGAACATCTGGCTCAGCTCGCAGCCGTTCCTTGCCGACGCGGACAGTAATCACTATCCAGCGGGCTCGGCGAGCGAGGCGAAGTCGAAGATGGTCGCCGCCGGGACCGACAGGGTCTATGGCTATGCCAAGAAGCACAAGCTGAAGACGGCGTGGGGCACCGACATCCTGTTCAATGCTGCACAGACGGTGAAGCAGGGCAGGCTGCTCGCCAAGATGACGCGATGGTACACGCCGGCCGAGGTATTGACGACGGCGACCAGCGTCAACGCCGAGCTGTGCGCGATGTCGGGCCCGCGCAATCCTTACCCAGGCAAGCTCGGCGTCATCGAGGCGGACGCCTATGCCGATCTGCTGTTGATCGACGGCGACCCGATTGCGAATATCGACCTGATCGCCGATCCCGACAAGAACCTTGTCGTCATCATGAAGGATGGCCGCATCTTCAAGAACACGCTTGCGGCCTGAGGCTTGAGCCGGGAGCGATCGGGCGTGAATGGCATGTCCGGTCCGCTTACGTGGTGCGAATGTCGGCGAAGAATTTTTCGACCTGGGAGCGCAGCGCCTCCGATTCCATCGTCAGTTCGTCGGCGGCGGAGGACAGCTGCGCGGCGGTCTCGCCGGTCTCGACCGCGAGGCGGCTGATAGAGCCGATCTTGGTCGAGACCTCGTTGGTGCCGCGCGCGGCGTCCTGAATATTTTGCGCGATCGACGCCGTCGCGGTGCCCTGTTCTTCGGTCGCCGCCGCAATCATCGCCGCGATCTCGTTGACGGAGCCGATTGTCGTCACGATGGCGTTGATCGCTGTGACGGAATCTTTCGCGGCCTCCTGAATGGCGAAGATCTGCGAGCTGATCTCGTCGGTGGCCTTTGCGGTTTGCGAGGCCAGCGCCTTGACCTCCTGGGCGACCACGGCAAAGCCCTTGCCGGCTTCGCCGGCGCGCGCGGCCTCGATCGTTGCATTGAGCGCCAGCAGGTTGGTCTGCTCGGCGACGAGATTGATCAGCTTGACGACGTCGCCGACCTTGCGTGCGGCCTCGGAAAGGCTCTGCATGGTGACGCTGGATCGGTTCGCCTGATCGACCGCGTTGTGTGTCATCCGCGCCGACTCCGCCACCTGCCGGCAGATTTCCCGGACCGAGGCAGTGAGCTCCTCGGTCGCGGCGGCGACCATCTGAACGTTGGTCGATGCATCCTCCGACGCCGCCGCGACGATGCGCGATTGTCCGGTCGATTCATTGGCGCTTGTCGCCAGCGCATTGGCCGCGGTCTGGAGCCGCGCCGCCGCTCCGCTCACGATCTTGAGTGTCACCGCCATCCGACCATCGAATTCCTCGATTGCCGTCGTCAGCTTTCCCTGGCGCTGCTCGCGCTCGGCCAGCATCGCGTCCTCGTAGACTGAAATCGCGATGTCCATGTCCAGCATCACGGCGGCGTTCACCGCGGTGATCATGTTGGCAAGGTGGCGCCGCCGCCAGCGATATTTTTCGATCGCAAGATCGGTCAACGCACTGAGGATGAAGTTGTAGCCGCCGATGTACCAGCGCGGCTCGAGCCCGATCTTGTTGTGCACGAGGCCGATTGTGCGCGCGCTCTTGATGTAATCGCTGTCGAAATTACCATCCAGCAGCCGCCGCCAATGCGACGCCTGCGCCGACTTCAGGCGCACGACGTTGTTGCCGAGCATGCCTGCAAGACAGGGCTCCTTTGAGATATGCTGATAGAAGCCGTCGAGAATGTCTGGCAGGGCCGGTTCGACCGATTTCCAGAACTCGCGCAGCAATGCGCTCGTGCCGGCGTCGATGCGCATGAAACGCAATCGGGTTTCGCGATCCTGGCCGATGTCAGCAGGAATCGCGGCCGTATTCGCGATGGCAGTTCTTTCGATCATGCGTCACCTTCATCCCGCTCGTGGAGAGGATTGCAGTGTCTGGCAGCGGCAGGCGCGGCTGTGCACAAGACGTGCGGCGTCATGAATGTTTCATCGACGATATGATTGCGCACGCCGGTTAAGGCTTCAGTCCCGTCACTTGATGCAAATTGTTAACCTGCATCAAGTTGAAGCCGCTCACTCGATTACCAATGCTGTTGTCATGCGTGAATACGTTGCGCCGGTAATCGAATTCTGCTTGATGAAGCGCGGCAAACTGCCCAGCGTTTCCGCGAGAGTGTTGACCGGCAAGTCTCCAATGATCGCGGTGGCCCTTGGGTTAGGGCCTAAATGAGCGAAAATACGCCATTCGAGACCTAGAATGTTGGCTTTTGTGCAGGCAAAAAATACGGCAGACGCGCACAACGTTGCGAGACTGTCGGCAGCATGGCGCGACATTTGCGGCATACACCGTTTGAATTGATTCAGGCCTTAAGGATGCAAGACAATTCTCTTTGTGTAACGTGCCCTCATCGCAAGTTCGGCATCTGCGGTGCGCTGTTGGCAGACCAGGCGGAGTATTCGCCAGCGCAACGGAAACCGAACTGGCAGCGCCACCAGACGGCTCGTCCGGGCGCAGAGATCGCGATCCGAAATCGGGTGTCCGAACACGTTTTTGTATTGTGCGACGGCTGGGCCTATCGCTTCTTCCAGCTCGGCAATGGCCGCAGGCAGATTTTGAATTTTTTGCTGCCCGGCGATCTGTTCTCCGCCGTCGCGGTGTTCGAAGAGCAGTTTTCCTTTTCCGCGAAGGCGCTGACGAGCGTGCAGTTCAGCGGGTTCAGGCGCGCTGAAATTCAGGCGCGGCTTTCCAGCAATCCGGATATTTCGAAAGCGCTGGCGCGGTCCTGCGCCGCCGACGCCAGCCGATCGGACGAACTGCTCACCGCTCTCGGCCAGCGTTCGGCGGAAGAGCGCATCGCCTATCTTTTCCTGCACCTGATTGAGCGGATTGCGGCGCGCCGGGTCATCCGCGAGCAGCGCTACCCGTTTCCGCTGCGTCAGCAGCATATCGCGGAGGCGGTCGGACTCACGCCGGTTCATGTCAGCCGCGTGCTCGGCCACTTCCGCGATCGCGGGGTGATGGAGCTTTCCGGTGGCGTTCTCGAGGTTCTTGATCTGCCGGAGCTGCAACGCATCGGCGCGCTGTGCTGAACAGTGGCATCGGCCGCACGCGGCTAAGGAGTCAGGCGAGAGGCGTCGTCGTCTGTGCGCGCAGCCGATAGAATTGGATCACTCGCTTCGCCGTCTCGACCTTCAGCCGCATGAAAGCCTCGCAGTCCTGGCTTTGCCGGTGTGGCGAGCGCGCGCTGCTCCCTTGAAGCATCAGCAAGGTCTTGGTGGTCGGCCATGACATGCCGCTTGCCCTCGCCAGAACCATGATCTGCCCCGGCTGCTCATCGACCAATGCGCGCTCGATCAGACTGACCGGCAGATCGCAGATCATCGCCAGGGCTATGGCCGTCTCGTCAAACCTGCCGGCGCGCGCGAAGTCGACAAGCTGCGCTTCGGTGAGGCCGCCCTGTTCGCTCAGAGAACCAACCATCGCCGTGGCTGCTGTGTAGTTCGCCGACCTCTCCCGCGTTCGCGCCTGAATTTTTTGCGAAGCATGGGCAACGATGTCGAGGATGACGCTGGTTTTTCCGGGATCGGCACGGATCAGCTTGAGCTTCACGGCCTCCGAGGCATCGGCGAACAGTTTTAGCAAGTGCTGGCGGGGAATGTCCTGACGCACCCAGACCGACACCGCAAGGCGGTCATCGTCCGACGAACGCTCAATGAGGGTGGAATAGCCGAGATCAGAGAAGGCCGCGCCGGGGTTGCTTGCCGTGCTCAGAACGACGTCCTGATCGCCCCGGCCGACGAGGATGTCGGTGACGGGTTCGTTGAGCCGCTTGCGCCGGGAAATGGCAAGGAGATGGGCCTGGCTTTTCTCCCGCGCGCTCTTGATCAGCGTGCCGTCGTCGACTTGCGGCGACCGGGTCAACAGCGGGGCGGCGACGTCGATCGCATCATCGAGCGCGAGTCGGCGGACAACGTTTGGCGGGGCGTCGGCAACGTCAGCGAGGGTATGGCCGAAGGTGGCTCGGGCGGAGGCGTCGATCTCTTCGACGAGGCGCGTCATCACTTCGTCGAACAATGCCATCTGTTCATCGGAGATCTTGCCGGCATTCACCGCGAACAGATCGGTGATGCGCCGCAGGATACGAGCCCGATAGCCGATATCGTGGCTCGCGATCATGTCTTCAAGCTCGTTGAGAATGCTTTGGTTCGAGCTCACGGCCTCCCCCGGAAACTAAGGGTCAACTCGGCGAACGTTACGGTCGGCTTGCACTATGCGGCCTGACTTCTTCGCGCCTTCAGTTCGAGGTTGGTAAAGTTCAGCTCCGCGATCGGAACAGGTCGGCCGAACAGAAAGCCCTGCACATGATCGACGCCGGCGGCGCGCAGCAGTTCGTATTGCTGCGAGGTTTCGACACCTTCGGCGGTGACGGCAATATCGAGGCCGCGGGCGAGGGTGAGGACCGAAGTGACGACGGCCGCGCAATCGACCCGGCTCGAAAGACCCTGCGTAAAGGATCTGTCGATCTTGATTCGGTCAAACGGGAACATCGTCAGATAGCTGAGCGACGCATAGCCGGTCCCGAAATCGTCGAGGACGATCGTGACCCCGATATTCTTGAGCTGCCGAATGGTCTGGCCGTAGCTTTCGCGGTTCTGAAGCAACAGGGATTCGGTGATTTCCAGCTCCAGCCGGTCGGGCGGCAATCCCGACTCCACGAGCGCGCACAGGATCACGTCGAGCAGCAGCCCGGTGCGAAATTGGGCCGCGGACAGGTTGACCGCAACTTTGATGTGCGGCGGAAATGCCATCGCGTCCCGGCACGCCTTGGCCAAAATCCACTGCCCGAGCGGCTCCATCAGGCCGGTTTCCTCGGCGAGCCAGATGAAGCGGTCGGGCGATAGCAGGCCCTCTGTCGGGTGTCGCCACCGGACCAACGTTTCGACGGCGCAGGGGCGGCAGGTGCGGGCGTCGAACACCGGCTGATAGTGCAGCTCGAATTCGTCGCGTGCCAGCGCCAGCCGCATGTCGCTGAGGAGTTGCAGCCGGCTCATGGTGTCCTTGCTCAAGGCTTCGTCGAAGAAGGTGAAGCTGTTTCGCCCTTCCGATTTGACGCGGTAAAGCGCGAGATCTGCTTTCTTCAAAAGATCTCCGGGCTCGCGCCCGCTTTCCGGCGCAAGCGCGATCCCGATGCTGGTGCCGATGCTCACATTGTGCCCGTCGAGGTCGAAGGGTTTGGCGACGATGTCGAGCACCTTGATGGCGAGTGCGATCGCCTCCTCGCGCTGGTTGGTCTGACTACGCTGGATGATGGCGAATTCGTCGCCGCCAAGCCGCGCCACCATTTCGGTCTCTCGCAGCGAGGATTCCAGCCTGCGCGCAAGCTCCTTGAGGAGATTGTCCCCGCCTGCGTGGCCGAGGGTATCGTTGACATATTTGAAGCCGTCGAGATCGAGCATGAAGATCGCGAAAGGCTGTCCGAAGTTGCGCAGGTTCGCGGAGGCCTCGACCATCTTCTCGTAGAGAACGGCGCGATTGGCGATGCCGGTCAACGCATCGTGCCGCGCCGCATACATGACCTGCTGCTCCGCAAGCTTGCGCGCGGTGATGTCGATGCGTATCGCCATGAAGGCGACCGGCTTTCCGCTCGGGCCAAGCTGCGGCGCGATCACGGTGTCGACCCAGTAGAGCGAGCCGTCCTTCGCCCTGTTGCATAATTCGCCGCGCCAGACCTGGCCCTTCGCGATCTGGCGATACATGTCGCGGAAGAAAGCCTTGGAATGCGAGCCAGAGTTGAGGATGCGATGATCCTGCCCGAGCAGCTCGTCGCGCGGATATCCGCTGATCAGGCAGAAATTGTCATTGGCATAGGTGATGCGTCCCTTGACGTCGGTAATGGCGACAATGACCGCCTGATCGATCGCATACTGCTTTTCGATCAGCTCTTGCCTTGCAGCGTCCGCCCACGCTTCGGTCAGGCGCACGTCGGTGATGTTCTGATGGATCTCGATCAAACCGCCGTCGGGCAAGGGTTGCCGGCTGATCGCAAAGATGTCGCCGCTGCGCAATTCGCTGACGCAGTGGCTTGCCTCGCGGCGGGAGGCCTGTTCGAGGCTGGATGCGATGTAGTTTGCAACGTCGTCGGGGATTGAGCCGGCGTCGATGCGTGCCTCGAGAATCGCCTGCATCGTCACGCCGGGGCGCGTCTGCGCCGGGGTGAGGCTGTACATCTCGCTGAAATGCCGATTTCTGACAATGACGCGCCCTTCGGCGTCGAACATGCAAAGGCCGTGCGGGATGTTCTCGAATACGGTTTCGAGGAGCGTGTCGGGCGCTGGGGAATTGGATGCGTGTAAGGATTTGCCTTGTCTTGGTGAACTAGCGGCGCGCAGTCTTGCCATGAGGTTGGCTGCAACGGCGAATGCAGCACCGGAGAAGGCGGCAAGGCCTGTTATTGCGTCACCCATAGGGCCCCCGGACGATACGTCTTACCCCGATATTTTTTAACCGGCATCGCTGCCCGTTGCTTCGGGCGAGGTGCAGGCTTGATTGTAAGGGCGATTGATATCGGCTTGGTTTTAATGCTTTGCTCTACTGAGTTGATGCAGATTGTTGATCTACATCAAGCCTGCGCTCTGCAAAGCGCAGCCTGAGGCTCAGATGACATGCAAGCCCGCCCCCGCCGCGCCGAGCAGCACGACAACGATCCACGGCGGCAGCTTCCAGACGGTCAGCAGCAGGAAGCCCGCGAGAGCCAGCGCGAAATCCGGCGGCGCGAGGACCGCGCTTGTCCAAACCGGATTGTAGAGCGCGGCACCGAGAATGCCGACGACAGCCGCATTGGTGCCGCGCATCGCGGCCTGCGCGGGCCGGCGCAGGCGCAGCGTGTCCCAGAACGGCAACGTTCCGTAGACCAGCAACATGCCGGGAAGAAAAATCGCGACGAGGGCAATGGCCGCGCCGGTTATGCCGCCGGGAGCGGGGCTCATGACTGCGCCGAGATAGGCCGCGAAGGTGAACAGCGGCCCCGGAATGGCCTGGGCCAGACCGTAACCGGCGAGGAAGCTTTCGTTGCTGACCCATCCGGGCGTCACGACTTCCGCCTGCAGCAGGGGCAGCACGACATGGCCGCCGCCGAAGACGAGCGCGCCGGAGCGATAGAACGCATCGAACAGGCCGAATGCCTGCTGGCCGGTGGTGGCGGCGAGCAGAGGCAGGATCAGGAAGAAGGCGGCGAACAGCGCAAGAGCGATGGCACCGCCGCGCCGCGACACGGGAAAGCGAAGGTGCCCGGTGAGCGCCGGGTCTTCGCCGCGGCACAGCCAAAGGCCCGCAACGGCGCCGACGATGATCGCGCCGATCTGGCCATAGGAGCCGCCGACAAAGGTCACGATGGCAACCGCCGCCAGCGCAATGGCGGCGCGCTCGCGGTCCGGCGCGAGGCTTCTCGTCATGCCCCAGATCGCCTGTGCGATGACGGCGACGGCAACCAGCTTCAGCCCATGGAGAACGCCCTGCATCGCCGGTGTTGCAAAACTTCCGGCACCGAGGGCGAAGACCAATAGAACCAGCGCGGATGGCAGGGTGAAGGCAGCCCATGCGGCGAGCCCGCCGAGCAGCCCGTTGCCGCGCAAGAGACCGAGCGAGAAGCCGACCTGACTCGAGGCCGGTCCCGGAAGAAACTGGCAAAGCGCGATGAGATCGGCATAGCCGGCCTCGTCGATCCACTTGCGGCGTATCACCAGCTCGTCCCGAAAATAGCCGAGATGGGCAATCGGCCCGCCAAAGGAGGTCAGGCCGAGTTTCAGAAAAACAAGGAAAACCTCGAGCGGCGAGCCTTGGCCGCGCCTGCCGGTTGCCAGAATATCACTGCTCATGGCGCCACCCTATCAGATTGCAGCACGCCTGTTGATGCCGGTGTGATGCCGGTGGCGAAAGGGGGCTTGTCATTCTGCCGCTGCCGCGGCCCGGAAATGCGCGGCGAAGTCGTCGAGCTCGGCGCGGCCGATATTGGATATCGCCCAATAGGTGAACGTCCCGTCGCTCCAGCGCACCAGCGAGAAGCCGTCCGCCGACAGATCGGCGGCGCCAGCGGGCAGCGCGGCGCCGGTGCCCTGCGGTGCAGCGATCACCGTGATCAGGTGCTTGCGCAGGCGGTAGACGAGGGCAGGCAGCGGCCGGCCTCCGATGACTTCGATCCTGCCGCCGACGAGGCTGTAGCCGTCTTTTGAAAGATCGACGGTTGGCGGCGATAGGCCGACCTTCGCATCAAGCCACGGCTTGACCGTGTGGCGGTCGGAGGAGGCGACGTCGACCGGGCTTGCGGCGAGCAGGCTGCGCTGCTGACTGCTGGCGAGCTCACTGATAAGGCGGTCCGGCGCGGTGGCCGTTCGGGTCGCGAGATAGGTCGATCCGCTGGCAACGACCGCCGTGACCGCGATCGAGGCGGCGAGGGCGCGCCAGTCACCGCGCCAGTCATGGAGAGCGAGCCGCCGCGGGCTCGCCTGAATGGCGGGCGCGGCGGCGGGGGGCGGCACGAGCCCCGCGATCCGCGCCTTGAATTGGTCGCTGACCTCGGGGCGCGGCAGGCGGGCAACGGCTGACTTGAGCGCGACGATGCGGGCCTGCTCGGCTGCGAGCGCTGCATCGCCCGCCATGCGCTGCTCCAGCGCCAGCGCCGAGGCGGCGTCCAACTCGCCGTCCGCAAGAGCCTGAACGAGCAAACGCTGATCCATCGAACCCGTCGGCACAGTCTCATCCTCCTTCATCGGTCGCCCCGAGTTGCATCATCAGCAGGCGCCGCGCCCGCGACAGCCGGGACATCACGGTGCCGAGCGGCAGGTTCAGCATCGCCGCGATGTCGCGGTAGCCGAAGCCATTGATGTCGCGCAGCACCACCACCTCCCGAAACGGGGGCTGCAGGTGGAGGATTGCCGCCTCCAGCGCCGCAACATCAGCTTTGGCGATCATGGCTGCCTCGGGGCCATCCGGATCGTCCGTATTGGTTTGGCCCGCCGCAAGCTCGTCGAGGTCGGCAAGGTCGCCGGAGGCGAGGAGCGCGCGCGGCCTGTTTTTCGCAAGCCAGGTGTAGGCCACGTTGCGCACGATCGTCAGAAACCATGCCCGCGCATTGCCACCCGCATAGGTGTCGATGCCGGCATAGGCCCTGAGGCAGGCCTCCTGCAAAACATCCTCGGCGTCGGAAGTATTGCCGGTCAGCCAGCGGGCAAGCGCAAGCGCATCTGCGAGATGTGGCAGGACCACCTCGCCGAAGCGCTCAGCCGGGGGCTTGCTGCTCAGCACGGAGACATCGTCCGGCACTCCCGAACCGATCTGCCGACTGCCTTCACTGGGTGACGGTGATCTTGCCCTGCATGTGGGGGTGAATCCCGCAGTAATAGGGAAAGTCACCGGGCTTGGTGAATGTGAAGGCATAGGTATCGCCAGTGTCAAGCGCCTTGGAGCGGAACGAATTATCGGTCGCGACCACGAGATGCGGAATGTCGTCGTCGTTTTCGAAGGTGACGGTGGTGCCGGCCTTCACCGTCAAGGTTGCCGGGGTGAAGACGAAGTTCTCGATCTTGACATGCGGCGGGTCTTCGGCGCGGGCCGGCCCCGGTATGGCGGTCGGTAGGCCGAATACAATGCAGGCAGCAGTAAGGCAGGCAGTGACAAGTTGCGGGCTTGAAAAGAGGTGCGGGCGCATGGGCTTTTCCCTTTCGTGGGCAGCGGCGTCGTCGCGACGTTTGCGGCCGCAGCCGGCTAGGTCGCCAGCGTGCTGTCGATGATCGCTAGCTCCGCCTTGCCCTTGGTCACCGCGACATCGGTGATGCCGAGCAGACCGCGGAGCTGGCCGGGCGGCACCGTCATTGGTCCCGGCGCACTTGCTGTTCCAGGGGCGGGCTGCGGAAACGCCGTGGAAAGGGCGGTGTGGAAGGTGACGTTGCCCTCGACCTTCTGCATGATCTGGTGAATGTGGCCGTTGAGCACCGTGACCGAGCCGAAGCGCTTGAGCATTGCGAGCGCCTGTGCCGCATCGTCCGTGCCCCAGCCCCATTCGGGATAGATCGTCCAGAGCGGAATGTGGGCGAAGACGACAACGGGGGTCGAACTGCTCACGCCCTTGAGATCGTCGGCGAGCCACGCGAGCTGATCGCTGCCAAGGTTGCCCAGCCCCGCGGCCCTCAGGTTCACGACATTGACGAGGCCGACGAAATGGACGCCGTTCTGATCGAACGAGAACCATCCCGCGCCCTTGGTCCGCTTGCCGTAGCGGTCGAGATAGGCGCGGCCGTTGCCGTCATCGATGACATCGTGCTCCCCTGGCACATAATGCACATCGAAACCTGCCCCGCCGATGATCTGATCGGCGGTGTCGAACTGATCGGCCCGCGAGAGGTGGGTGATGTCGCCGGTGTGGATCATGAAGGCGGGCTTGACCGGCAGGGCATGAACCTTGGCAATGGCTTCCTTCAAAGTATCGATGGCGTGCGGATTGGCCGCCTTGTCGAAGCCGATGTGGCTGTCGGAAATCTGGAGAAACGTGAAGCCGCTGGAGCGCGCGTCCGCCGCCTTCGCCTCGCCGAGCATGCTGAGCGACACCGGCGCTCCATGGGAGATCGTCCAGAGCACGCCGGTGCCTGCCCAGATCATGCACTCCAGCGCGTGGCGGCGATTGATGCCGTCGCAGCATTTGTCATCGTGATGAGAAGTCATTTCGGTCTCCTCCGGCTGGCTATGGCGCATGCTTGGGAGACTGGCGGGCGAGTCCGTTTATTCCCTGATTTCCTTCCCGCGCATTCACTGTCGCGTGATCGACGGCCAAAAATTTGGCGGCGATTCTCGCTCGATTCTTCGCGTTTGGATTGAAAGCGGCGTACTGGACCGGGAGTCCTGCAACCCACGAAAGGAAGGGCCCGATCGCGCGGTTGTAGCACTCGTGCTGGGCCGTAAAATGTTCATGAAACAGGTCGGAACAGCACGCGAGGTTCGACGTTTCGTCACCATCGGATGTAACCGCGCAGTGCGGGCATGTCCGACAGCAGGGAGCAACTCTTATGTGTGACTACAGCTTGCATGCAGTTGCATCTCGTCCTGCGAAGGTAGGCGAGACGCTGATTTCGACACGCTTTCCGGGAACTCCGACCCGCGGTTTCTCCGCGGAGAATGAGCCGAATGTGGCAGTGTGTCTGATGCCGGGCACCGAGCTGAGTTTCGATCAAGATATTCAGTACGACCGCAAGTGGTTCGCCACTCGCAGCGCAGGATATCGCGTTGCGCGCTTCTGCAGGGTCGATACTATTGATCAGTATCAGCATCGTGACGCTCTTTCGTTCCCCGACGGCAATACAGTCCTGTTGACGGCACTGGTTGAAGGTCAGCGAGCTCATGTTCTCCAGTTGCCTGCAACCATGAAGGAAGAGACCACGAGTCACAGCGAGGCACCCGTCGCGCAGCCCGAAACCATTCGGACGCCCGACGCTCCAGTGTCAACCTGACCTGTTTGCGTTGCCGGAATGACGATACGCCGATGAAGGCGTATGCTGAATAATGGAATGCGACGGCGCCGGTCTCCCCATTTGAGATGGGGCGATGCAAAAGAAAGCTTACGGCGTCGTCGGTCCGGGGTTGAAAAGTGCCGCCGGTGCAGATGTGCGAGACGGCGTGAGCTTTTGCTTTGCTTCGCGAGCGGCCCGGTTTTTCAGAACTTATCCCACGATCAAAAACAGGCCTGGGGCACGCCGCGGATGTGGCGCCGTCCTTTCGCAATGAGCCGATCATCCGCGCCGCCGATAGCGTGGCAGGATCAGCAGAGCACGAGGCTGCAATCGCGCAGGCTGGCTCGATCTGGAGGATGAAAGATGTTGCAGGAAGCTGTGAGCAGTGCAGGCCTCAAGCAGGCAATCGAAGGCCGCGACGGCAAGATGCTCTCGAGTTTTTATGCGGATGATGCGGTGCTTAAGGTGATCGACCGCAACAACCCACCGAGCAGGCCGCGGGAAATTCGCGGACGTGACGCCATCACTACATTCTGGGATGACGTCTGCGGCCGCGCAATGACCCATGACGTCGATGTCACGGTCTCGGAGGGCGACCGGATGGCCTTTACAGAGGCTTGCGCCTACCCGGATGGCACCCGGGTCTTTTGCGCGGCAGTGCTCGAACTGAAAGACGGCAAGATCGCGAACGAGACCATGGTGCAGGCGTGGGATGAAGAATAGACGTGGCAGCGGTCAGGGTCACAAAGCGTCGATGAAGTCCACCATGCGCCGCCGCTGATCGGGATCGGGCAGCACTCCGTGCATTGCGCCGCTATTGTCTGTCATGTGCCTTGCGTCGGCGGTGCCGGGGATCACGGCGGTCACGCGCGGATCGGCCAGCAGATATTTTAGGAAGAACTGTCCCCAACTGTCCGCGAATGGCTGTGCCCATTCGGGGAGTTCTTTGCCGTGTACGGCGCGGAAAAGCCTGCCGCGCCCATAGGGCAGGGCGGTGAGCACGCCGGCGCGGACGCTCTCCGCGACCGGCAGAATGCTTTTCTCGGCCTCGCGATTGTCGAGGGAATAGTCGATCTGCACGAAATCCGGCTTCTCGCGTTCGAGCACCGCGCGTACCGCGGGAAAATCGTTGCGGTACGTCGAGGTAATGCCGATGTAGCGACAGAGGCCTTGCTCCTTCCACTGCCTGAAGCGCTGCAGCGACTGTTGTCGGTCCCTGACATTGTGCAGTTGCAAGAGATCGACCTTGGCAGTCTTCAGGCGCGTCAGCGAGCGTTTCAGTTCATCCGCGTCGGGGGATTCGAGTTTGGTCGCAATGAAGAGCTTGTCGCGCAGGCCGTTGCCCGCCGTGACCACGCCGAGCACGCTTTCGGCGTCGCCATAGGTCGATGCAGTGTCGATGAGCTTGCCGCCGCCGGCGAGCAGCGCCTCAATGACCGAAGAAGCCTTGGTCCGCGTCGCCTCGTCGTTCCGGTTGAATACGGAGGCGGTGCCGAGGCCGACGGCCGGGATCAGTTCGCCGCTGCTGGGAATGGCGCGGGTGATCAGCGGCGGTCGGGTCTGAGCGAGAGCGGCGGGGGATGCGAGCGCTGCGCCCATGAGGGTCGTGAAGTGCCGACGGGTCAACCGGTAGGACATCTCATGCCTCCTCGCGTTCAAGTTTCACTGCACGTTGTTCCTGTGTTCTTCCCAGCGCCAATGACAGCGCGAGCCAGCCCGCCACCACCGGCAGGGCGCACAGCGCGATCATGCCGAGTTTCAGACCAAGCAGCTGCAGGCTGTTGTAGACCCAGCCATAGAGCGCGTCCGATCCGCGATAGACCACGACGTCGATCAGGTTCTTGGCCTTGTACTTCTCCTCCCGCCCGACCACGGTGAAAAAGACCTGGCGCGCCGGGTTGGCGATGGCAAAGTTCATCCAGCGCTGCATGACCTGAAGCGTCACCACCACGGCAAGGGTAGGCGCGACCGCCAGCGCCGCAAAGCCTGCGATATAGACCGCCGGCAGCGCCCCGGCGGCGAGCCCGGTGCCGAAGCGTTCGAGCAATTTTCCGGTGGCAAAGACCTGCGTCGCCAAAGTGAGCAGCCCGACCGCAAGATCAATGCTGGCGAAAATCCGCGTCTGCGCCGCCGCGCCGTGCACCGTTGCCGAAACGATGTTGGCCTGCGCGAAATAGGCGATCGTCGCGCCGAACGACAGCAGGCTGACCCAGATGGCGACGCCGAGCAGGTAGGGCGAGCGGAACAGCTCCGGCAGCGCGGCGAATGCGCTGCCGCCGACGCGCTGGGGTTCCGGCATGGTGGCTTGTGTGCCGCCCGCCGACCGATCGAGCCGATGGACGCAGAAGATGGCAGCCTCGAGAAAAATTGCGGCGACGATCAGCAGGTTGATCGGGCCGAGCGGAATGGAGAGCCATATGGTCAGCACCGGGCCGAGCAGGGCGCCCGCGGTGCCGCCGGCGCCGATGAAGCCGAACAGGCGCTTGCCCTGCTCGGCGGTGAACAGGTCTGCCATGAACGACCAGAACACTGCGACGGCGAACAGGTTGAACACGCTGACCCATACGAAGAAGACGCGGGCAACGACGACCTTGTCGATGTCGAATGTCAGCAGCAGCCAGAACAGCGCGAGATTGGCGACGAAGAAATGATAGACGATGGGGATGAACCTGCTGCGGGCAAAGCGCGCAACCAGCGCGCCATAGAGCGGCTGGGCGAGGAGCAGGCTGAGAAACGTGGCGGTGAACAGCCAGGGCAGGTTCTTGATGCCGCCGGCGATGCCCATCTGGTCGCGCAACGGCCGCAGCACATAGTAGCCGGCCAGTAGCATGAAGAAATAAGCAAAGGACCACAGCGCCGCGCTGCGTTCCTGGCGCGTTGCAGGGACGGCGCGCTGAAGCCAGCTTTCGATTGCCGTCATGGCGTCAGCGACAGTTTTTGCTTGAATTCCGCCGCGCTCAGCCGCAGCCCGTATCCCGGCTGGCCGCGCTGAAACCGGCGGGCATCAGCCAGCTTGCCGACCACCACGGGATCGAACCCGGCGTCGCGGACAAGGCCGGCGGCAACCTGCACGGCCTCGGGGTCGTCGCCTGCGATCGGTACCGCAAGCCGTGGCGGTGGCCGGTTCGCCTCGGCGGCGAGGATTGTATAAGAGAGCGTGTTGAACGCCCGCACCACGCGAGCGCCAGGCAGATATTTTTGCGACGTGATGCCGATGCCGTCGCGCTCGACCTCATCGGCGATCGCGCCGTCGCGGGCCGGCACGGCATTGGCGGCATCGAGCACGACCTTGCCGGTCAGCGCCTTGCCAAAATCCTTTCCGATTTGCGGCAGCGCGCCATAGGGCACCGCCTCCAGAATGGCGTCGCCGAAGGCGATCGCCTGCTCGACGGTGCCAGCCTGGGCCAGCGGTCCCAGACCCTCGACAAGCTCCTTCAGCGTTTCCGGGTGGCGCGACGAGAAAAAGACCGGGTGGCCGTTCATCACCCAGAGGCGGCCGACCGTGCTGCCGATATGGCCCGAGCCGATGACGCCGATCTTCATCTTCCCGTTGCCAGAGGTCCGGCCGGCTGCACCCGCCGGCCGCAGTACCGCGCTGAGAAACAGTGCGCCGCCTGCGCCGAGCAGCGCACGGCGCGTATGATGAAATCCGGTTTTGTTGGCCACTGGTGCCTCCGGTGCTTATGGGATGTTCATCCTGCGCCTTACAGGCCGGCAAAGGTAGCGCCAAACGACGGTGCGGTGTAGGTGCGCTCGCACAGAGTTGATGCCGCACTGCGAAGTGCCAAAGGTGGCAGCGCGGATCTATCGGGAGGGCTCGTCGGAGCGCGGCGCGAGATGGCGCAGCAGGTCGATCGGCACCGGGAAGACCACGGTCGAGGAGCGGTCGCCGGCGACATCATGCAGTGCGGCGAGGTAACGGAGCTGCATGGCCTGCGGCTCCTGCGCCAGCACGCGGCCGGCTTCGACGAGTTTTTCCGCGGCCTGCTGTTCCCCGAGGGCGTTGATCACCTTCGCCCGCCGCAGCCGCTCCGCTTCGGCCTGTTTGGCGATGGCGCGCACCATGCTCTCGTTGAGATCGATATCCTTGATTTCGATATTTGTAACCTTGATGCCCCAGGCCTCGGTCTGCTGGTCGAGGATCTCCTGAATGTCGGCATTGAGCTTGTTGCGTTCGGCAAGCATTTCGTCGAGCTCGTGCTTGCCCAGCACCGAGCGCAGCGTGGTCTGCGCAAGCTGGCTGGTCGCGGCCATGTAGTCCTTGACCTTGATGATCGCCCGTTCCGGGTCGATGATGCGGAAATAGAGGACGGCATTGACCTTGACCGAAACGTTGTCGCGGGAAATCACGTCCTGCGGCGGCACGTCCTGCACCATCACCCGCAGGTCGATCTTCACCATCTGCTGCACGATCGGAATGAGGAGGATGAGGCCCGGCCCCTTCGCGCCGGTGAAGCGGCCCAGCGTGAAGATGACGCCGCGCTCATACTCCCGCAGGATGCGGATAGCCTGGGAAAGAAACAGGATCACGAGGATCGCGAGTATCAAGCTCGTCGAATATTCGAAGATCATCGCATACCTCCCTTGGCCCCAGTCACCTTGCCTCCCGCGTTCAGCGCCAGCGGACGACGCACCACCAGCGTCAGATCCGCGACGCCGGCGACCTCGACCTTTTCGCCGGGCTGGAACGTTTCCGCGCTGCGGGCCTGCCAGCGCTCGCCCTGGGTGAACACATGGCCTTCGCCGCCGGCCCAGTCGAGCACCTCGGCGGTGAGCCCGCGCATTGCCTGCGCGCCAGTGCGGGCGGGCGCCTTGCGCGCGCGGCGCAGGGAGGCGAGCACGACGAAGAGGAGGCCGATCAGCATCGCGGCAGCGATGCCGATGACGGTCCATGACAGTCGGTATTCCGGCGTTTCGACCCGGAACAGCATCACCGCGCCGAGCACGAAGGCAACGACGCCGCCCATGCCAAGAACCACGGTGGGATTGAAGACCTCGACGACCAGCAGCGCGATGCCGAGCATCATCAGCGCGAGCCCGGCATAGTTGATGGGCAGCGTGTTGAGGGCATAGAGCCCGAGCAGCAGGCAGATGGTGCCGACGACGCCGGGTGCGATGGCGCCGGGCGACATGAACTCGAAGAGCAGCCCGTAAATGCCGACCAGCATCAGGATGAAGGCGATGTTGGGATCGGTGATGACTGAGAGGAACTGCGAGATCCACCCCGGAGCGATGGGAACGATAGTGGCGTTCTGCGTGGCCAGATGTCGGGTCGCGCCGCCGATTTCCACGGTTCGGCCATTGACCTGTCTCAGCAGGTCGGCCGGATCGCGCGCGATAAGGTCGATGACACGGAGTTGCAGCGCCGCGCTGGCAGACAGGCTGGCAGCCTCGCGGACGGCCTTCTCGGCCCAGTCGGCGTTGCGCCCGCGCAATTCAGCGAGGCTGCGAATGAGGGCAACCGCGTCATTGGTTATTTTCGCGGTCATCGTATCGCCCGGCGGCTCGGCGGCCTTTTCGCCGTTCTTCTGGTCTTTGCCGTTCTTTTCAGGTGCGTTGCCGGGCAGGCCGGGGATGGGGCCGCCGATCTGCACCGGGGTTGCCGCGCCGAGATTGGTGCCCGGCGCCATCGCCGCGATATGCGTTGCATAAAGAATGTAAGTGCCCGCGCTGGCAGCGTGCGCGCCCGGCGGCGCGACATAGCCGATCACGGGAACCGGCGACGCCACGACGTCGGCGACGATCTCGCGCATGCTGCTGGCGAGCCCGCCGGGTGTGTTGAGCCGCAGAATGACCGCCTCTGCCTGGCGCTGGTGCGCTTCGGCGAGGGCGTCCTTCACGTAGTCCGCTGTGGCTGGACCGATCGCGCCGTCGATGGCGATTGTCAGCACGAGCTTGTCACTCTCCCCCGACAGGGCCGGAAGGGGAGAGAAAAGCAACGTGGCGGCAGCTATGACCGCAGCAAGAGTCGCCTGTACGGTCGGCACAGCAAGGACTCCGATATCTTTTTTTATATGGGAGGCACCGCCAGAACCTCAATATCGTCGTCTTTTACTTGCGCGGTTAAGGCTCGTTTTTCGGGGAAGACTTTTCAGCTAAAACTTCCTCGACGAAAACTTGCTCGACCAAGACCTGCTCGACCAAGACCTGCTCGGCCAAGATTTTTCCGGTCCAGTCTTTCTTGGATCAATGCGTATAGCCCCTCTGCGGGGACATAATTATTATAAAATTCCTATACGGTTGCGTGATTATCCGTCTCGAAAACCTATGCTGAAACTGGCAAGATTTTTGAAACTGGGCCTGGGCAGCCGCCGCGAATAGCGGCCGCCGTTTCCGGGGTATATAGTTGTGCGGCAACAACAAGACAGCTTCGGGAGCGCGTCATGTTGGACATCATCGTTTTGATACTGGGGGCGCTCTTCTTCGCGGCGGCGATTGTCTACAGCTACGCCTGCGAACGCCTCTGAGGAGAAGGCAGATGACCTTCGACTATACGCTTGCCGCCATCGTCGCCGCAGGGCTGCTCGCCTATCTCACCTATGCGTTGCTGCGCCCGGAGCGGTTCTGACACCGGCAGGCATCTTGCCATGACGGAATCATTCATCTGATCGGAAGGCGCGCTACCATGACTTCTATCGGCTGGATTCAAATTCTCCTGTTCTGCGTGATCATCGTCGCGCTCGCTAAGCCGCTGGGCGGATACATGACCCGCGTCTTCAACGGAGAGCGGACGATCTTGTCACCCATCCTCCGGCCGATCGAGGCGGGGCTCTACCGGATCAGCGGGGTCGACGACACGCGCGAGCAGCACTGGCTCACCTACACCCTTGCAATGCTGCTGTTGCAGGTGGGCGGATTCGTCATTCTCTATGCGGTGATGCGGTTGCAGGAACTTCTGCCGCTGAATCCGGCTGGGCAGTCTGCCGTGGCCCCGGATTTGGCGTTCAACACGGCGATCAGTTTCATCACCAATACCAATTGGCAGAATTACGCCGGCGAGAGCACACTCTCTTATCTCAGCCAGATGCTCGGCCTGACACATCAGAACTTTCTCTCGGCGGCGACCGGAATTGCCATCGCAATGGCGTTGATCCGCGGCTTCGCACGCTCGACGGTGCGCACCATCGGCAATTTCTGGGTCGACGTGACGCGCGCGACGCTCTACGTGCTGCTGCCGATCTGCATCGTCTACGCGCTGTTTCTGGTGTGGCAGGGAATGCCGCAAACGCTCGGCCCCTATGTCGAAGCAACGACGCTCGAGGGCGGGCGGCAAACCATTGCTGTCGGCCCGGTCGCGTCGCAGGTCGCGATTAAGATGCTCGGGACCAATGGCGGCGGGTTCTTCAACGCCAATGCGGCGCATCCGTTTGAAAATCCGACCGCGCTTTCGAACTTCGCGCAGATGCTGTCGATCTTTGCGATCGGCGCCTCTCTCACCAATGTCTTCGGCCGTATGATCGGCGATCAGCGTCAGGGCTGGGCGATCCTTGCGATCATGGGCGCTCTGTTCCTCGCGGGCGTCATCGTCACCTATTGGGCGGAAGCTTCCGGCACCGAGAGCCTGAATGTGCTCGGCCTCGCCGGCGGCAACATGGAAGGCAAGGAAACGCGCTTCGGCATCGTTGCGTCTGCGCTGTTCGCGGTCACCACCACGGCGGCATCCTGCGGCGCGGTCAACGCCATGCACGACTCATTCACCGCCCTTGGCGGCATGATCCCGCTGATCAACATTCAGCTCGGCGAGATCATCGTCGGCGGTGTCGGCTCGGGTCTCTACGGCATGCTGATGTTCATCGTGCTGGCGATCTTCGTGGCCGGGCTGATGGTCGGCCGCACCCCGGAATATGTCGGCAAGAAGATCGAGGCGCGCGAGGTGAAGCTGGCGATGCTGGCGATCCTTGTGCTGCCGCTCAGCTACCTCGGCTGGACCGCCGTCGCGGTGGTGCTGCCGTCTGCCGTCGCATCGATGGCCAACGCAGGGCCGCATGGCTTCACCGAGGTGCTCTATGCGTATACCTCGGCGACCGGCAACAATGGGTCGGCATTCGCCGGGCTCTCGGGCAACACGCTGTTCTACAATCTGACATTGGCGAGCTCGATGTTCATCGGTCGCTTTTTCATGATCGTCCCGGCGATGGCAATGGCAGGATCGCTGGCCGGCAAGAAATCCCACCCCGCATCCGCCGGCACGTTTCCCACAACCGGCGCGCTGTTCGTCGGGCTGGTCATCGGTGTGATCCTGATCATCGGCGGGCTGACCTTCTTCCCTGCTCTCGCGCTGGGGCCGATCGTCGAGCAGCTCGCGATGAGGGCCAATATGTTGTTCTGAACGATCCGAACCGGAGTGACATCCATGGAAACGTTGAAGTCGCAGAAGCGGGTGGCTGTATCGGCCATGTTCGATTCCCGGATCGTCTGGCCCGCCGTCCGGTCGGCTTTCGTCAAGCTCGACCCCCGCAGCATGATCAACAATCCGGTGATGTTCGTTGTCGAGGTTGTCGCGGCGCTTTCGACGATCATTTTCTTTCGCCTGCTGTTGACCGGCGGGCCCGCTCTTCTCTTCACGTTGCAGATCGTGCTCTGGCTCTGGTTCACGGTGCTGTTCGCCAATTTTGCCGAAGCGGTTGCGGAAGGGCGCGGCAAGGCGCAGGCCGAGACGCTGAAGAAGACCCGCACCGAAAGTCAGGCCAAGCTGCTGAAGGGATTCGGCAGGGAGTACGAGCTGGTCTCGAGCCTCAGCCTCAAGGTCGGGGACATCGTGCTTGTTGAGGCCGGCGACAATATTCCCTCCGACGGCGAAGTGATCGAGGGCGTCGCCTCGGTCAACGAGGCGGCGATCACCGGCGAATCCGCCCCGGTGATCCGCGAGTCGGGCGGCGACCGCTCCGCGGTCACGGGTGGCACGCAGGTGCTGTCGGACTGGATCCGCGTGCGGATCACGGCTGGGCAAGGCGCGACCTTCATCGACCGGATGATCCATCTGGTCGAGGGCGCGGAGCGCCAGAAAACGCCGAACGAAATCGCGCTCAACATTTTGCTTGCCGGGCTGACCATCATATTCATCTTCGCCACGGTCACGATTCCGAGCTATGCGGCCTATGCCGGCGGCTCGGTCCCCGTCGTCGTGCTGGTCGCGCTGTTCGTCACCTTGATCCCCACGACGATCGGCGCGTTGCTGTCGGCCATCGGCATCGCGGGCATGGACCGGCTGGTGCGTTTCAACGTGCTGGCGATGTCGGGGCGGGCGGTGGAGGCCGCGGGCGACGTCGACACGCTGCTGCTGGACAAGACCGGCACCATTACGCTCGGCAACCGTCAGGCGACAAAATTTCTCCCGGTGCGCGGCGTCACCGAGCAGGAGCTGGCGGACGCCGCCCAACTGGCCTCGCTCGCCGACGAGACTCCCGAGGGACGCTCGATCGTGGTTCTCGCCAAGGAGAAACACGGCCTGCGCGGCCGGGACCTGGCCGAGCTTGGGGCGACCTTCGTGCCGTTCACCGCGCAGACGCGCATGAGCGGCGTCGATACCGGCACGTCCTCGGTGCGCAAGGGTGCGGTCGATGCCATCCTGAAACATCTGCGGCAGGGCAGCGGGGCGCCTGCCGTGGCGGCAGGCAATGTTCACGCGCTGCAGCGCCCGATCAGTTCAGAGGCGGAGCGTGAGATACGGATCCTCTCGGACGATGTGGCGAAGGCCGGCGGCACGCCGCTTGCCGTCGCGCAGGACGACCGGCTGCTCGGCATCATTCAGCTCAACGACATCGTGAAGGGCGGCATTCGCGAGCGCTTCGCCGAGCTGCGCCGCATGGGCATTCGCACCGTGATGATTACGGGCGACAACCCGATGACGGCTGCGGCGATCGCGGCCGAGGCAGGCGTCGATGATTTTCTCGCCCAGGCGACCCCGGAGGACAAGCTCAAGTTGATCCGCGACGAGCAGGCCAAGGGCAAGCTGGTGGCGATGTGCGGCGACGGCACCAACGATGCCCCGGCGCTCGCGCAGGCTGACGTCGGGGTGGCGATGAACACCGGCACGCAGGCGGCGCGCGAGGCGGGCAACATGGTCGATCTCGATTCCAACCCGACCAAGCTGATCGAGGTGGTGGAGATCGGTAAGCAGCTCCTGATGACGCGCGGCGCGCTGACGACGTTCTCGATCGCGAACGACGTGGCCAAGTATTTCGCCATCGTCCCGGCGATCTTCCTGACGTTCTATCCGGAGCTCGGCGTGCTCAACATCATGCAGCTCGCAACGCCGCAAAGCGCCATTCTTTCGGCGATCATCTTCAATGCGCTGATCATCGTTGCGCTGATTCCGCTGGCGCTCAAGGGCGTCTCCTATCGGGCGATCGGGGCCGGCGCTCTGCTGCGGCGTAACCTTCTGATCTACGGGCTCGGCGGCATCATCATTCCGTTCATCGGAATCAAGGCCATCGACCTTGTGGTGAGCGCGCTGAACCTGGCCTGAGGAGATCGATCATGCTGAACCAAATCCGGCCGGCCATCATCCTCGTTCTGGCGCTGACCCTGATCACCGGGCTGGTCTATCCGCTCGCCATTACCGGGATCGCCGGCATCCTGTTTCCCGACCAGGCGCGTGGCAGCCTGATCATGCGGGACGGCAAGGTCGTCGGCTCGTCGCTGATCGGGCAGGAGTTCAAGGGCGACGGCTATTTCCACGGCCGCCCGTCGGCGACGACGGCGCCGGATCCGGCAGACGCCACCAAGACCGTGCCGGCGCCATATAATGCGGTAAATTCCGGCGGTTCCAACCTTGGGCCGACCAGCAAGGAGCTGACTAAGCGCGTGAAGCAGGAGGTCGACAGGCTCAAGGCGGAAAATCCCGCGGAAGCGGTGCCGGTCGATCTCGTGACAACCTCCGGCAGCGGCCTCGATCCGCACATTTCGCCGGCGGCGGCGTTGTTCCAGGTGCCGCGCGTTGCGAAAGCGCGCAAGATGCAGGAAACTGATCTTCGCAAGCTGGTCGGCGAGCATACCGAGGGGCGCTTGGCCGGCCTGCTTGGCGAGCCGCGCGTCAATGTGCTGGCTCTCAATCTGGACCTCGATCGGGTCGCTCCCAAGTGAGGGCAGCACCGGCGGGCCGGTATGCGGGATAGACTGCCTGATGGCAATCGACGCACTGAACACGGAACGGCGTCCGTCCCCTGAAGCTCTGCTCCAGGCCGCACGGCAGGCGGAGGGCGGCTCCGGCCGGCTGATGATTTTTCTCGGTGCGGCTCCCGGCGTCGGAAAGACCTATGCGATGCTTGAGAACGCCCGCGCCAAGGCGGCATCGGGGATCGATGTCGTCGTCGGCGCGGTGGAGACCCATGGGCGGATCGAGACGCAGCTGCTGCTCGACGGCCTCGAAATCATCCCGCGCAAGCATATCGACTACAAGGGCCAGACCCTCGAGGAAATGGATCTCGACGCGATCATCGCGCGCCATCCTCAGCTCGCTCTGGTCGACGAGCTGGCACATACCAATGCGCCGGGCTGCCGCCATCCCAAGCGCTATCTCGATGTCGAGGAGCTGTTGAACCACGGCATCGATGTTTACACCACAGTCAACATTCAGCACATCGAAAGCCTGAACGATGTGATCGCGCAGATCACTCACGTCCGCGTGCGCGAGACAGTTCCGGATTCGATTGTTGATCGCGCCGATGCGATCGAACTGGTCGATCTCACGCCTGACGATCTGATCCAGCGCCTCAAGGAGGGCAAGGTCTATGCCCCCATGCAGGCGGAACGCGCGCTGACCCATTATTTTTCGCCCGGCAACCTGACCGCCTTGCGAGAGCTTGCGCTGCGCCGGACGGCCGAGCGGGTGGACGAGCAATTGCTCAGCCACATGCAGGCCAATGCCATCCCCGGCCCGTGGCCCGCCGGCGAGCGGATCTTGGTTTGCGTCACGGAAGATCCGCGCGCGCCCGGCCTCGTCCGGTACACCAAGCGGCTGGCAGATCGCCTGCACGCGCCGTTCACCGCGATCTGCATCGAGACCAGCCGGCACCTGCAGCTCTCCGACGTCGAGCGGGATCGCCTGGCCAATACCATGCGCCTTGCCGAGTCGCTTGGCGGGGAGGCGCTCACCGTGCCCGCGACCGGGCGCCGGGTCGCGGATGATCTGTTGAGCTTCGCGCGGGAAAACAACGTCACACAGATCGTGGTCGGCAAAGCGACCCGTTCCTGGTGGTTCGAGCTGATCCGCGGCTCCGTGGTCCACGACCTGGTGCGCCATTCCGGCAATATCAGCGTGCATGTCATGGCCGGGGAGGCCCTCAGCGACGAGGCCGCCGGGCTGGATCAGACGGGGCGAGCGGCCGACCGGGGCAAGCAGTTCAATCCGCTTCCATATCTTTGGTCGTTGCTGCTCGTCGCGGGGGCCCTGGGCATCAGCGAAATCCTTCAGCCGATGTTCGGCGTCGAAAACGTCGATCTGGTGTTTCTGGCCGCGGTGATTGGCGCGGCGCTGCGCTTCGGCCTCTTTCCGTCACTGCTGGCGAGCGTCGTCGCCTCGCTCTGCTACAACTATTTCTTCCTGCCGCCCCATTTCACCTTCACGATCTCCGACCCCACGAACATTACGGCATTCGCCTTCTTCATGCTGATTGCCGTGCTTGTTTCAAACGTCGCGGCGAGAGTGCGGCAGCAGGCGATCGCTGCAACCGGGCGGGTGCGCACGACCGAATATCTCTACTCCTTCAGCCGCAAGCTTGCGGGCACCGCGACGCTGGACGATGTGTTGTGGGCAACGGCTTACCAGACCGCGTTGATGTTGCGGGTGCGGGTGGTGCTGCTGCTGCCCGAGGATGGCGCGATTGCAGTCAAGGCAGGCTATCCTCCCGAGGATCAGCTCGGAAAGGCCGACCTTGCCGCGGCGAACTGGACATGGTCCAACGACAGGCCGGCCGGCCGCGGTTCGGACACGCTGCCGGGGGCGAAGCGGTTGTTCTTGCCGATGCGGACCGGGCGCGGCCCCATCGGGGTGATCGGCATCGACGATGATCGCGTCGGCCCGCTGCTCACGCCGGACCAGCGGCGGCTGCTCGACGCGTTGTCCGATCAGGCCGCGGTTGCGATCGAGCGGGTGCTTCTCGTCGAGGATATGAGCCGGATCAAGCGGGCCGTCGAGTCAGATCGTTTGCGCTCGGCGCTGCTGACATCGATTTCGCACGATCTCAAGACGCCGCTCGCGTCCGTGCTCGGCGCAGCGAACACGCTTCGCGACCTATCCCGCGGATTGAGCGACAGCGAAAAAGCCGAGCTGCTATCGACCGTGATCGACGAGTCCGAGCGGCTGAATCGGTTCATCGCCAACCTGCTCGACATGACGCGGCTCGAATCCGGCGCAGTCGCGCCTATCATCGCGCTTCACGATCTCAGGGAAATTGTCGGCAGCGCCTTGCGCCGGGCCGCCAAGATTTTGGCCAACCACCGCACCGAGCTGGTATTCGCGCCGGATCTGCCGATGCTGGAGCTCGATGCGGTGCTGTTCGAGCAGGTCGTTTTCAATCTGCTCGACAATGCCGCAAAATACTCGCCGATCGGCACTCTTATTACGATTCATGGATGGCGACAGGGAGACGCCGTGTATCTTGAGATTCTTGATGAGGGGCCGGGGATTCCCAAAGAGGATCTTGAAAACGTGTTCGACAAGTTCTACCGCGCGCAGAAGGGCGATCACGTCCGGGCCGGCACGGGACTCGGTCTTTCGATCGCGCGCGGGTTTGTCGAGGCCATGCACGGGACGATCAACGCCGGCAATCGAACTGACCGCAGCGGCGCCGCCATGACCATTCGCCTGCCTGTCCCGGTCCGTGCCAAGGTCCTGGATACTGCCTCATGAATGCCGCTCGGCTGAAAATACTTGTCATCGACGATGAGCCGCCGATCCGCAAGCTGCTCCGCATGGGCATGAAGACGCAAGGCTACGACACGCTCGACGCGCCGAACGGAAAGCGCGCGCTCGAGCTGCTCGCAGAGAAGCCGGACCTGATCGTGCTGGATCTCGGACTTCCCGACATTCAGGGACACGATCTGCTGCGGATGATCCGCCAACGGAACGACCGGGTGCCGATCGTCATTCTCTCGAGCCGCGATGATGAGCGGGGGATTGTCGCAGCGCTGGATCTCGGCGCTGACGATTACCTGTCGAAGCCCTTTGGGATGGAAGAACTGCTGGCGCGCATCCGCACCGCACTCCGCCACCGGATGCAGGTGCAGGGCGAGCGGCCTATCTTTCGTTCCGGCGAGCTCTCGGTTGATCTTGTCCGTCGGATCGTCAAGGTCGGCGAGCGCGCTGTCAAACTGTCGCCGAAGGAATACGACCTTTTGCGTCTTCTTGTGCAGCACGCGGGGAAGGTGCTGACCCACAGATTCCTGCTCAACGAATTGTGGGACGAGATGACCGACGCCCAGTATCTGCGCGTCTATGTTCGCCAGCTCCGGCAGAAGATCGAGGTCGATCCCGAGCGCCCGCAGTTCGTCCTGACCGAAACCGGGGTTGGATACAGACTCAGCGCTGGCGACGACGTTGCGGATCCGCCGACGAAGGAAGTGCGGGGCGATGGTACCCCGGCTTAGCCGCGTCATTTCCGCATCGCGGTCTGTTTTGGCTGCGCATCGTTATCGCTACGGTTCGCCAGGAACGGGATGACCGGATAGGGCCCGGCGGGGTCGCGCGCGACACAGACACGGTTGCGCCCGCTGCTTTTCGCGCGGTACAGCGCCTTGTCGGCGGTCTTGATCAGCGCCCGCCAGCTTGCCGATGAAATCTCGCCCTCCGCGACGCCGAAGCTCGCCGTGACGGCGAGGCGCGCGCCTTTGGAGAGCGTGAACTCACGCTCCTGCAGGGCGATCCGAATTGCCTGGGCGACAATGGTTGCATTGTTCAGATCGCTGCCCTCGAGCAGGATGACGAATTCCTCACCGCCGAAGCGCGCGATGATGTCGTTCTCGCGCAGAATGCCGCGCAGCCGTGCCGAGGTTTCGACCAGCACCTCGTCCCCGGCGAGGTGGCCAAAGTTGTCGTTGATCGATTTGAAGCGGTCGATATCCATCATGATGAGGCAGCCGTTCGCCATGCGGCCGCCGGTGCTCGCCGTGCCCTGAACATAGAGATCGAGGGCGCGCCGGTTCATGAAGCCGGTAAGGCTGTCGGTTTCCGCAAACTGCTTGAGCTGCGCGGACATCTCCGCGCGTTCTTTAAGTTTCCGGCGCAAAATGCCAATCGCGTCGAACAGGCTCTGGATCTCCACTGCCGAGGAGCTTTGCGCCGCGTGATCGGTCAGCTTGTCCTCGGCCAGATTGATCACCTGCTCGCGGGCATTGAGCAGCGGCTGCAGAATGTGGGTGTGGGCGAGACGCAGCACCATGCAGAGGCCGGCAATGAGGACGACGGCGGTGATGGTGATGAGGATCAGCATCGACAGCGCGCGGTCGCGGGTCGCTTCGAAGCGCTCGATGGTGATGGCCAGATAGGTGTTGCGCAGCGTCTCCAGCGGCTTGAGCGTCGGCACGAAGCGGTTGGTGAGCTCTTCAGCGGTCATGCTGTAATTGCTCTGGCCCCGGCCTTCCTCCATCACCTGCTCGATCAGCGGCAGGCTCTCGCCGAAGAAGCGCGTCCGCGCGTCATCCCATGCCGCGGACAGGTCGCTGTCGCTGCGGAACATGGCCTCGTGACCCGAGACCAGCCGCCATAATTCGAGGAGGCGGTCGCGCGTCCGCGTCACGGCCACGATGTTCGCCGTAGGCAACGGCTTGCGGACCGCCACGGGAGCCATGATCTGCGAGGCGATGCGGCCGCCGAATTCGCGAAGATCGCCGAGCATGCGCGCCTGCATGGCCGGGCCCGCCGCCGCGTTCTCGCTGCGGATCAATTCGCCGAGCTGCCAGGCGGCGAGCGGTTCGAGGCGATCGACGATCTCGAACATGCTTTCGATCGCCGTTTGAACCTGCTGCATTGTCCGTTTCGCCAGCGGCAGGGTCGCAACCGCATCGACCTTGGTGCGCCCGACGATGATCTGCGTGGCGACATTGTCGAGCAGTTCCACCGGCACGTCGTCGGCCTGCCGCTTCAGAATGATGCGGGACAATTTTTCAAACGACGTGTCGCTGCGTGCGCGGAATTCGGCGAGCCTTGCGGACAGGTGCTCCGTCGGCTCTGCGCCCATCACACTGTTTGCCGGGCCGCGCTCCGCCGACAGGCGGTTGGCGGCTTCAAACACGAGCGAGAGAGTCCGGAGATCGTGGAGGTCGTGCTGCGCCTTGGTGTAATCGCCATAGAAGCGAAACAGCAGCGCAGCCGCAAAAAACATCGTGAAGAGAAACACGAGGCCGACGCCGATCCAGATCTTGTTGCGCAGGCTGCGGGTCGGGCCGATCGCAAGGGCAGGGTAGAGACGTCGTTTGGCCATAGATAAACCGGCGCGTTTCGGCCGGATAAGCCGAACGATGCTGTCGATCCAGGGGTTGGCGTTTTTTTTGGCCAGGTCTTTGTTCCGCTAGAGGTGCCGCCCGCGGCCGGACATTGTCACGGGGCCTTTAATGCAGCGTAAAGTTACGAGGTTAAAGGCCCTCAACCCGCCTCCCGCATCATGGTATGCCCATCAAAGACCGCACGCATTTCCTGCGTCTCGCGACTTGCGCGGGTTTCCAGCCGGCCACATATTTTGTGGCGTACGTTTGAATGTCGGCGGCATCCAAGGACGGCTCTCCTTCGGGTGATTTGGGTCGAGCGGCGCATCGCTTGACATCGGATTGGTCGGAGCGTAACGGCTTTGGTTCAAGCTTCCGGCATCGGCCGGGAGATTGTTTCAACCCTCTAGAAAAGCACATGGGCAGTAGTCGCTATTGTGATGCCACCCCGGTTTCCGGCTTCGGCATCACGCAACATCGTATCAATCGCGCCGGCAGGAACGGCGTGAAGCATGGTGGCCGCAACTAGCTGACGCCCTGCTCACCGTCCTGCCGCGCAAGCGGATCAGGAGGTGGGCAATGTTTGCACCCGCAATCAACCGTTTTCGTCTTTTCGCGCGCCTTCCGGCGCAGAGTGTCGCTGTGCGGCCGCGCAGCGCGGCGCAGGCAAGGCGATTTTCGCCCGGCAAGTCAGGTATTGTGGCGGGAGCCCTCCGGCGCCCGTCATTGGTTTGTCATTGGACTGTCGCACAGGATCGGCATTTGACATGTCATTGGGAGGTTGAGTCGTCGTCGGGCGTGGCGTCAGCGCCCGATATCGATCAGTTGTGGCAGCGGGCCAAAGCCTGGTTGCTTCGGCCCGCGGACTTCGTTCTGATGGGAGCTTAATTCCCGTCATCATCGAAAGTTTGTCGCAGGGGCGCGTTCGAGGAGCCGCGCCCCTGGTTTCCGGTGAAGACGATCAAGAGCAAAAAGTGTGTTGGAATAAGCACTGGAATGAAAAAGATTTTCGTCATTGCCGGAAGCCTGCATGTGATGTGCGCACCCGGAACGTTGGCGGTCGCTGCCGATTTGCCGGTGGCCACTCACGCAGTGGAGAGCTGGACCGGCGGCTATCTGGGCATTCATGCCGGCTATGGCGGCGGCGGACTGGGGCCGAATACCAATGCCCTGCCCAATCTCGGCACCTTTTTTTCGCCGTCGGTGACCGGGCTGATCGGCGGATATCAGATCGGCTATTTGCGCAAGCTGCCGAGCAATCTTGTGGTCGGCGCCGAGGCAAGCATGACCTATGTCAGCCCGGTCGATCAGGCCAAGCTCGTGCCCGCGCCGTTCAATACCACGGTCGAATATATCGCCACGCTCCGCGGCCGCTTCGGCTACGCCTTCGGTGACGTGCTGCCCTATGTGACGGGCGGCGTCGCCTTTGCGGGCAGCCGGCTTGACGTCAACGGGCCCGATGGCGACGTGTTGTCGTCGCGGCGCCAGATTCACACCGGCTGGACCGCGGGCGCTGGCGTCGAGTTCATGCTGGGCGACGGATGGTCGGCGCGCGGCGAATACAGCGTCACCGATCTTGCTTCCCGCACCTACAGCCCGAGCGATTTCGCTCTGCGCGATGTCACGGTGACCCCACGGATTCACGCCCTTAGATTCGGCCTGAACTACCGGCTCTGGGATGAGGCGCCCGCAGACGGAGGCCTCTCCATCCGCCAGCCGCACAGTTTCCCGCCGCAATACGCCAACTGGAACCTGCATGGCGACACCACGCTCCTTGTCCAGGGCTATGGCCGCATCCGCGCGCCCTATGGCACCGCTTACAGCCTGCCCGGCGGCGGCCAGGCGCGCGAGACCTGGACATCGACCGCACTGCTCGGCGTGCGTCTCTGGGACGGCGGCGAGCTGTACATCAACGGCGCGCTCGATCAGGGCTTTGGTCTCAACGGCTCGACGGGCGTCGCCGGCTTTCCCAACGGCGAGGCGCAGAAGGGCGGTGCTGACATTCCGCGCTTCCGCGCGCAGCGCTATTTCCTGCGGCAGACCTTCGGCTTTGGCGGCGGCGAGGAAACTGTCGAGGACGGCCCGAACCAGCTCGGTGGCAAGCGCGATATCGATCGCCTGACAGTGACGGTCGGGCGGTTTGCCGTCACCGACTTCTTCGACAACAACACCTATGCGAAAGACCCGCGCAACGACTTCATGAACTGGTCGATCTGGGCGTCCGGCGCCTATGACTTTCCCGCCGACCTTCCCGGTCTGACGCGCGGTGCCGTGGCTGAGTTCAACCGTCGGGATTGGACGTTGCGCGCCGGACTGTTTCAGGTGCCGACCGCGCCCAACAGCGATGTCTTTTCATCGCAGGGCGGCGGCGCGGTGCTGGAGTGGGAGCAGCGCTATGCGATGTTCGGGCAGCCCGGCAAATTCCGTATCGGGGCCTTCGCCAATCGCGGCAACACAGCCAACTACCGCGACGTGATCGGGATTGCGAGCGAGAACCCAGCGATTCCGATCAACGACGCGGTGCTTGCAACCCGCAAGCTGCGGCCGAAATACGGTGCCTACGCCAATATGGAGCAGGCGATCACCGAAAATGTCGGCATTTTCGCCCGCGCGAGCTGGAATGACGGACAGAACGAAACGCTGTCCTTCACCGATATCGACCGCAGCCTGTCGGGCGGCGTCTCGATCAAGGGCTCAGGATGGGGACGGCCGGAGGATACGGTCGGCATCGCCGGGGCGATCAACGGCCTGTCCAGTGCGCATCGCGACTTTCTCGGCGCGGGCGGCATCGGTCTCCTGATCGGCGACGGCCGGATCAACTACCGGCACGAGAAGATCTTTGAGGCCTATTACGCCTACAAGGTCGACAAGTGGACCACGGTGACGCTGGACTACCAGTTCATCGCCAACCCGGCCTACAACGCCGACCGCGGCCCGGTTTCAGTCGCCAGCATTCGCGCGCACGCCGCGTTCTGATCGGCGGCGCGCGCTCAGGCCGATGCCGCCGCGGGGCCGCGCGGCGACCCGACTTTGGCCTTGAGCTGGAAACGCAGCGAGAATTCCGCGCCGTGCGGCACACGATTTTGCACCGCGATCTCGGCGTTGTGAATTTCGGCGATGCGCAGCACGATCGACAAGCCAAGCCCGGCATTTCCGATCTTGCGGCGGTCCCTGCGCCAGAAACGCTGAAACAGAAATTCGCGCTCGTTCTCGCTCAGGCCCGGCCCCTCGTCAGACACCGCCACGCAGCCGTCGGCCGACAGGCTGACATCCACATTGGATCCGGGCGGGGTGTGGTTGATCGCATTCTCCGCGAGATTGCGGATCGCGCGGTAGATCATCTCGTAGTTGCCCTTGACGATAAGCGGCTCGTCGGAGCCGACGTAGGCAATCGATTTGCCGCTGGCGATCGCGAGTGGGGCGAGGGACGTCACCACCTCGACGCTGGCCATCTGGAGGTCCGCCGTCTCGGTCTCGCTGATGGCCAGCGCATCAAGCTCGGCAATGTCGAGCATCTGGCCGATCACCCGCGCCATGCCGGCGATATCCTGCGTCAGTCGCACGGTGGTTGCGGACGGCTCCAGCGATTCGACGTGGGTGCGCATCACGGCCAGCGGCGTGCGCAGCTCATGGGCGGCATCGGCGGTGAACTCGCGCTGGATGCGAAAGCCGTGTTCGAGCCGGTCGAGTGCCTGGTTGACCGATTGCACGAGCGGCAGAATTTCCGCGGGGATGCGTTCGGTCGGCAGGCGGATGGCCATGTCTTTCGGCCCGATCGCCAGCGCCTGCTGCGAGGCTTTGAGGAGCGGCCGGGTGATGCGCCGGAACAACGCGACGTCGATCGTCAGCAGGAGGACGAGAACCGGCAGCACGATCCACCCGACCCGGGCGACAAAGTCAGACACGATGTCGTCGGTCAGCACGTCGCGGTGGGAGATGTTTTCCGCGACTTGAACCCAGCGCTGCTGGCCGTCGATGATGAAGGGCACGCTGACGCCGGAAATCTCGGCCCCGTCCTGCGTTCGCGACATCGGCTCCGCCTCCGACGACAGCGTATCGCCTTCAAACACCGGGCCGCCGGATTTCGTCGATGAGGCGATGGTTTTGTGGTCGCGGTCGATCACCGCGAAAGCGTATCGCCCATAGTCGCTGGAATATTGCGCGCGCAATTCGGCCGGCAGGCGGGTGATGAGGTTGGGGTCCGAGGATTGCATCAGGTAGCGCACGATGCGCTCGGCCTGAAGCCGCATGGCGGAGTTATGCAGCTGCGCGACTTCGGATTCGAGCAGCACATAGAGCGTCGCCGGCATTGCAATCGCGGTCAGCACGATCGCGATGGCGTGCGAGAAGATCAGGCGTGAAAATATCGATCGGAACTGGACCAATCACGCTTCCTCGAGCAGAAGATAGCCGACGCCCCGGACCGTGTGGATCTGGACCTTGGCGCCATAGTCGGCGAGCTGGCGCCGCAGACGATGAACATAGACCTCGATGGCGTTTGAGGACACGTCCCCGGCAATGCCGAAAATCTGATCCTCGACCAGCTTTTTCTGGATCACCTGCCCCCGGCGCGACAGCAGCAGCTCGAGCACGGTCGCTTCCCGTGCCGAAAGGGTCTGCGGCTTGCCGTCCACGAAGAACTGGCGGCTCTGCAGGTCGAGCGCGATATTGGCGAGGTGCAGCGTCCGGCCGGAGAACTGGCTGGGCCGGCGCGATAGCGCCTCGAGCCGGGCGATCAGCTCGTCGAAGGCGAACGGCTTGACGAGGTAGTCGTCCGCGCCGCTGCGCAGGCCGTTGACGCGGTCGGCGACGCCGGAGCGGGCGGTGAGGACCAGAACCGGCACCGGATTGGCCTGCCGGCGGATCTCCTTCAGCACGTCGAGGCCTTCGCCATCCGGCAACCCGAGGTCGAGGACGACCGCCCCGTATTGGATCATTTTGACGGTGGCGCACGCATCGGCTGCGGTTTCGACATGGTCGGCCGGATAGCCTGCCGCCTCAAGGTTGGCCCTGAGCGAGGCCGCCAACTCCAGATTGTCCTCGACAAGCAGCAAGCGCATTGAATAAGCCCCGGCTGACAGGGTTGTAAGGTTGGTGTCAGGCTCCTGGTCTATCTACCAAGATGCCCCCGCTGGGGGTTTTAGTCATTCGGCGCAGCCGCCGGTAGAGGCCATCGGGTTTTCGTATGAATAGCGATCTTCGAGCGTCACGTCTGTCGCGCAAGGTTACGACTTTTTGCCTCATCGCGGCGGTCGTGGCGACCGCCGGCATTGCCTCTATCGCCCATCTCAGTGCCGCGCGCAGCCCAGTACCGGAACTCGCTCCGGCGCCGAAGGCGACGGCTGACGTTTTCTATCCGACCAAGGCCCAGTGGTCCACGCTCTCGGTCGTGCCGGCCGAAGAGAGGGTGTTCCGTGACGAACTGGTTACCGACGGCAGGATCGCGGTCGACGAGGACCGCTCGACGCCGATTTTCTCGCCCTATTCGGCCCGCATCAAAAAGCTTGCAGTGAAGCCCGGCCAGGCCGTGAAGGCCGGCGATCTGCTGCTCACGCTCGACGCGACCGATACGATTCAGGGCCAGTCCGATTTCATCTCCGCCAAGAATGCGCTCGACAAGGCCAAGGCGCAGCTTCAGCTTGCCCAAACCAGGGAGGCTCGCGAGAAGAGCCTCTATGAGGGCAAGGCCTCGCCGCTGAAGGAGTGGCAGCAGGCGCAGGCCGACCTCGTCGCCGCCCAGAGCGATCTCGATTCGGCGAAAACCTCCTTCCTCGCGGCGATCAGCCGGCTGCACCTTCTCGGCAAGACCGATGAAGAAATCGCGCTCCTCGCCAGCGTCGGCAAGGTCAGCGGCGAAACCCCGATCTTCTCGCCGATCGCCGGAACGGTGATTTCGCGCCGCGCGGGGCCGGGCCAGTATCTCAATGCCGGGGCGAGCGATCCGGCCTTCACCATCGGCGATCTCTCCACGGTGTGGCTGGTCGCCAATGTGCGCGAGAGCGATGCCGGCAAGGTCCGTCTCGGCCAGAAGGTGCAGTTCAAGGTGCTGGCTTTCGCGGACAGGACGATCTCCGGGACGATCGACTACGTGGCCTCGTCGGTCGATCCGACGACGCGTCGCCTTGCGATCCGCGCGACGATCCCCAATGACGACGTTGCGCTCAAGCCCGAGATGTTTGCGAATGTCACCGTGTTCACCAGCGATGAGCAGCCTTCGGTCGCTGTGCCGCGCGACGCGATCCTCTACGAGGGCAATATCGCACGGGTATGGACGGTGAACCCTGATGGCGGCATCGTCGCCCGCGATGTCACCGTCGGCCTGGTCAACGGCAACATGGCCCAGATCCTCAGCGGCATCACCGTCGGCGAAAAGCTCGTCGCGCGCGGAAGCCTGTTCATCGATCGCGTTGCATTGGCACGCCAGTAGCCCGCTCTTTCGCCGAAGGCTGAACGCCCATGCATTCCATCGTTGCCGTTTCCCTGCGCCAGCGCGTGCTTGTCATGCTCGTGTTCGGCGGCCTCCTGATTGGCGGTCTGATCGCCTTCTCGCGCCTCAACATCGAAGCCTATCCCGACCCCGTGCCGCCGACCGTCGGCATTGTCACGCAGAGCGAGGGCATGTCGGCCGAGGAGGTCGAGCGCTACATCACCGTGCCGATCGAGAACCAGACCGCCGGCCTGCGCAATCTGGTGTCGGTCAGGTCGATCTCGCTCTATGGCCTGTCCGACATCAAGCTGCAGTTCAGCTTTGAGTACACATATGAGGAAGCCCTGCAGCAGGTGCTGAACCGTCTGTCGCAGCTCGACACCCTGCCGAATGGCGCGCAGGCGCAGATCAGTCCGGTCAGCCCGATCGGCGAGATCTTCCGATATCGCCTGGTCGGTCCGCCCGGCTATTCCGTCACCGACCTCAAGACGCTGCAAGACTGGGTTCTGCAGCGGCGTTTCCGCGCCGTGCCCGGTGTCATCGATGTCACCGGCTGGGGCGGTAAGTCCAAGGCGTTCGAGGTCCAGATCGATTTCGCCAAGCTCGTCGCGTTCGGCCTCACGGTGCCGCAGGTGATCACGGCGCTCGAGAACAGCAACATCAATGTCGGCGGCAACACCATCGACATCGGCCCGCAGTCGGCGGTGGTGCGGGGCGTCGGCCTGATCAGATCGCTCGACGACGTCCGCACGACCATGATCTCGCAGAGCAGCGGCAGCCCGGTGCTGGTGCGCGACGTCGCCAACGTGGTCGTGAGCCACAAGCCGAGGCTCGGCATCGCCGGCAAGGACGGCGACGACGATATCGTTCAGGGCATCGTCCTGATGCGGCGCGGCGAAAAGAGCATGCCGACGATCCTGAACGTCGAAAAAGAGGTCAAAAAGATCAACGAGACCGGCATCCTGCCGATGGGCGTCAAGATCGAACGGATCTATGACCGCAAGGAGCTGATCAATCTCACGACCCACACGGTGCTGCACAACATGATGATCGGCATCGTACTGGTCTTCCTGTTGCAGTGGATGTTCCTTGGCGACCTGCGAAGCGCCATCATCGTCGCCGCCACCATCCCGTTCGCGCTGTCGTTTGCGATCGGGATCATGGTGCTGCGCGGCGAGTCGGCCAATCTTCTGTCCGTCGGCGCCATCGACTTCGGCCTGATCGTCGATGCGACCGTGATCATGGTCGAAAACATCTTCCGGCGATTGGCCCATGCGCGAACCGACGGCATCGACTATTCCGTTCCGAACCGCGCCGGCTTCACCGGCAAGCTGCGGAACATCTATGAATCGGCGATTGGCGTCGACCGCGCCATCCTGTTTTCCGGCGCGATCATCATCGCGGCGTTTCTGCCGCTATTCACTCTCACGGGCGTCGAGTCGCACATCTTTGGCCCGATGGCCAAGACCTATGCCTATGCGCTGGTCGGCGCGCTGATCGCGACTTTTACGGTGTCGCCTGCGATGAGCGCGCTGTTGCTGCCGGCCCACGTTCGCGAGACCGAGACGCTGATCGTGCGGGTTCTTGCCCGGATCTATGAGCCGGTTCTGCGCTTCGTCCTCGCCAATCGCGCGGTCACCCTGTCCTTTGCGGCGGTGATCATGACGCTTGCGGTCGTGTGCGTGCGCCTGCTCGGCATGGAGTTTCTGCCCAAGCTGGAGGAGGGCAATCTCTGGGTCCGCGCCACGCTGCCCTCGACGATCTCGCTCAGTGAAGGCAACGGCTATGTCAACCGGATGCGCGAAACGATCCGCGCCTTTCCCGAGGTGCAACTTGTCGTCTCACAGCACGGCAGGCCGGACGACGGCACCGATGCGACGGGCTTCTTCAACGCCGAATTCTTCGTGCCGCTGAAACCTGCCAGCGAGTGGCGCGACGGTGTGACCAAGGAGACGCTTCAGTCTGAAATTCTGGCAAGGCTCCAGCAGCAGTTCACCGGCGTCGAGTTCAATTTTTCGCAGTATTTGCAGGACAACGTTGCCGAGGCGATCTCGGGCGTGAAGGGCGAGAACTCGATCAAGTTGTTCGGCAATGATCTCGAGCTTCTTTCCGCCACCGCAGCCAAGATCAAGGCGACGCTTGCCTCCGTGGAAGGCATCGCGGATCTAGCCGTGTTCAACTCGCTCGGCCAGCCGACGGTGCAGATCGACGTGAACCGTGAAGCCGCCGCGCGCTACGGCCTGGCGCCCGGCGATATCAATGCCGCCGTTCATGCCTCGATCGGCGGGCAGGCGGCCGGCGAGCTCTACGAGATGGGCAGCGATCGCCATTTCCCGATCGTCGTGCGGCTTGCGCCGGAATATCGCCAGAGCCCCGAGGCGATCCGCAACCTCACGATCGGCGTGGCCAACTCCGACGGCAAGATCTCGCAGATTCCGCTGAGCGCAGTGGCGACGGTGAAACTCGTCTCCGGCGCTTCCTACATCTACCGTGAAGGGCAGGAGCGTTATCTGCCGATCAAGTTCAGCGTGCGCGGGCGCGATCTCGGCAGCGCCATTCAGGAAGCGCAGCGCAAGCTCGCTGCCGAGGTCGTGTTGCCGCCCGGAATGCGGATCGAGTGGTTCGGCGAGTTCGGCAATCTGCAACAGGCGCTCGGCCGGCTGCAGATCGTGGTGCCGCTGACCATTCTGCTGATCACGCTGCTGCTCTACATCAACTTCTCGTCGGTGACGGACACCCTGCTGACGCTTGCGGTGATTCCGATGGCGGTGGTCGGCGGCATCTTCTCGCTGGCTCTCACCGGGACGCCCTTCAGCGTTTCCGCGGCGATGGGATTCATCGCGCTGTTCGGCATCTCGGTGATGGAAGGCGTAATCCTGATCTCGTACTACAATCAGCTTCTCGAGACAGGATTGGATCGCACGTCGGGGCTGCTTGAGGCCGCCCGCGCCCGTATGCGGCCGGTGATGATGACCTCGGTCGCAGCTTGCGTTGGGCTTCTGCCGGCTGCGGTTTCCACCGGCATCGGATCTCAGGTGCAAAAGCCGTTGGCGCTCGTCGTTGTCGGCGGAATTTTGCTTGCGCCGATACTGATTCTCGTCATCCTCCCTGTGCTGATCGATCTGTTCTCGAGGCGAGTGCCTGGCCATGATACGTCCCGTCCCGACGAACCGCCGCTCATGCCGTCCTCCCCGCTGAACGAAGGCCGAGTGATCTGATGCTGGTTCAACGAGGTCATTGTGCGCGCGGGAGCCGGCGGAAGACAGGCTCTCGGGGCGGGTTGTTCGCTGCGCTGCTGCTTGCCGGATCGCTTTCGCCGCTGGGCTGGGCCGCGCATGCGGAGAGCATCGATGAGGCCCTGGTCAAGGCGTATCAGAACAACCCGCAGCTCACCGCGGAGCGCGCGCGTCAGCGTGGGACCGATGAGAATGTGCCGCAGGCGCTGTCGACCTATCGCCCGCAGATCACGGGCGAGCTGAGCGCCGGCCTGATTGCGGTGCGCAATCTGCTGCCGGGGAATGTGATCGACACGGGCCGACTGCGGCCATGGACGATCGGCGTCACCGTGACGCAGACCCTCTTCAATGGTTTTCGCACCGCCAACTCGGTGCGGCAGGCGGAATCGCAGGTGCGCTCGGGCCGCGAGGCCCTGCGCAACGTCGGCCAAAGCGTGCTGCTCGATGCGGCGACCGCCTATATGACGGTTGCGACCAATCAGGAGCTGGTCAATGTCGAGCAGCTCAACGTCAAGCTTCTGCGCGAGACGTTGACGGTGACGCGCACGCGCCTCGCCGCCGGCTCGGTGACGCCGACCGATGTGGCGCAGGCGGAGGCGCGGCTCAGCCGCGGACTCGCCGACCTGAATGCCGCAGAGGTTGCGCTTGCGATCAGCAAGGCGAGCTATGTTCAGGTGATCGGCACCGAGCCCGGCAAGCTGATATTCCCGTCGCCGACCCGCCATCCGCTGCCGACGACCCGCGAGGGCGCCCTGGAAATTGCCCAACGCGAACATCCGGCGATTCTGGCTGCGAGCTTCGATGCGGATTCGGCAACCTCGGCGGTCCTCATTGCGCAAGGCGCATTGCTGCCGACCGTGACCGTGCAGGGCAACGTCAATCGCAGCGTCAGCACCGATACCAATCTCGACATCAACCGCACCGACCAGGCGTCGGTGATCGGCAATGTCAACGTGCCGATCTATGACGGCGGGCTGGCGGCGTCGCAGACCCGTCAAGCCAAGGAAATTGTGACGCAAAGCCGGGCTGTGCTGGAGCAGGTGCGCAACCAGACGCGGGCGGCGGTGGCGGGGGCTTTCGTCGCGGTCGAAGGCGCGCGCGTGGCCTATGCGGCGGCGGAGTCGGAAGTGCGTGCGGCGACCGTCGCGCTTGAGGGCGTGCGCAAGGAAGCGAGCGGTGGCCAGCGCGCCACCATCGACGTGCTGAACGCCCAGCAGGACTTGACCTCGGCCCGTGGCCGTCTCGTGCAGGCCCAGCGCGACCGGGTGATCGCCGCCTTTACCCTGATGAGTGCGATCGGCCGGCTTGACGTCAAGCACCTCAACCTGAAGACGTCCGAATATCTGCCGGAGGTTCACTATCATCAGGTGCGCGACGCCTGGCACGGCCTGCGCACGCCGTCGGGCAAGTAGAGGCCCTCAGAGCGGCTTTCGCGGCCTTCGCACGGTGCTCCGTCCGACCGGAACATCCCGTATTTTCATGCGCTTGATCAGCATTTCTGCGACGCGCTTCGCCGCCGGGGTGAGCGATTTCGTTGCCGGCTGCACCAGCGTCACCTGCATCGCCTCAAGCTGCTTGTGCCGCAGCGGCACCGCGACCAGCGAGCCGCGGGCGAGGTCGCCGCGCGCGGCATCGCGCGGCAGAAAGGTTGCCATCTTGGTCTGAGACACGATTTCGCGGGCATAGGCGAGGGAGTTGGTCTCGCTGTAAAGGTCGAGCTCGATCCTGGCCTGGGCGCAGATGCGGTCGATCTCCTGACGGATGCCGAAGGATTGGTCGGGCAGCACCACCTTGATCCCCTTCAGTTCGCCAATCGTGCAGCTCTCCATGCCCGCGAGCGGATGATTCGGAGCGACCATGAGGCAGAGCGACTGCCGCATGTGGCCAAGCTCGATCAGATCGCGCCGGGGCGAGCGGCCGAACACCAGGCCGAGATCGACTTCGTGTTTGGCGACCATGTCGGCGACGCTGCGTGAGCCGACCGTGGTCACATTCACCGTAACGCCGGGCTGCTCCTCGGAGAAGGCGACGACAAAGCCCGCAACGAGGCTCGCCATCATGCCTTCGACGGTCGCGATGCGTACATGGCCGCGCTGCAGCGAGCCGTGCTCCTGCACCTGCATGCGGATGGTGTCGATCTGTTTGCGGCTTTCGAGGGAGTAGCGATGCAGCAGGTGGCCTGCATCGGTCAGGGTCATTCCGCGGGCGCCGCGCTCGAACAGTTTGACCGCCAGTTCATGCTCCAGCCCCTGAATCTGACGGCTGATGGCGCTCGGCGCGATCTGCAGGACATCGGCCGCCCGTTTGATCGACCCGCACTGAATGACCTCGCGAAAATAACGAATTGCCGTCGCTTCGATCACGACTTGCTCCCCCCGGACGAATCTTGTCGTTCTAATTATTAGATGTCAGAGATCTAAAATAAACGCTTTTTTTCGAATTCAGAATTTGTCATCCTCGCGGAGATTACGAATCCAGAAGGCTGGAGGGGAGGATACAGAATATGCGAAATAACCTATTCTCGGTCATGGCCGGGCTGTCGCTTGCGATCGGCATGGGCGGCGCCGCTAGCGCGCAGGACGTCATCAAGTTCGGTGCTCCGCTGCCGCTGACGGGCGCACTGGCGCCGGAAGCGATCAAGCAGAAGCAGGGCTATGACCTGTGGGCCGAAGAGGCCAACAAGGCTGGCGGCATCAATGTCGGCGGCAAGCGCTACAAGGTCGAGATCGTCTATACCGACTATCAGTCGAGCACGCCGCGTTCGGTCCAGACCACCGAGCAACTCATTACCCAGAACGGCGTCAACTTCATGTTCGGCCCATTCGGCTCGGGCGCAGCGAAGGCCGCAAGCTCGGTCTCCGAAAAGCACAAGGTGCCGACGATTGCGGCAACCGCATCGTCCGCTCAGGTCTATGACCAGGGCTACAAGTACCTCTTCGGCACCTTCACGCCGAACGACACGCTGACGACGCCGCTGACCCAGCTCATCAAGGCCAAGGCCGCCAACGTCAAGAAGGTCGCAATCCTCGCCCGTAACGACCTGTTCCCGCTCGCCATCGCGCAGGAAATGGAAAAGTCGGCGAAGGAAAACGGTCTCGAGCTGGTCTACTCCGAGAAGTACGCGCTCAATACGCTCGATCACTCGGCCGCGCTGTCGCAGATCAAGGCGCTGAATCCCGAGTGGATCTTCGTCACCGGTTACATCAACGACCTTCTCCTCATCCGCAAGCAGATGGGCGACCAGAAGATCAAGGCACCGGTCGTGTCGATGATCGCAGGCCCGGCCTATCAGGAATTCATTGATGCCGGCGGCCAGGCTGCGGAGAACGTGACCAGCGCGGCGTGGTGGCACCCGGCGGTGCGCTATGACGGCAAGGACATTTTCGGCACCACCGAAAATTACGTAAAGCTGTTCCGCGCCAAGTACAATTCGGATCCGGACTACGCTCAGGCCTCGTCGTCGGCCGCTGGCGCGCTGTTCCAGATCGCGATCGAAAAGGCCGGCAGCATCGATCGTGACAAGGTGCGCGATGCGCTCGCCGGCCTCGATATCATGACCTTCTACGGCCCGGTGAAGTTCGGCCCGACCGGCCAGATTTCGTCGCTCGAACCGCCGGTCTTCCAGATCCAGGGTGCAAAGCCCGTGGTGCTCTCGCCTGAAATCATCAAGCAAGGCGAATTCAAACTGGGCGTCGATTGACGCCCAGCCTCTTCCCTCCCATTAGCGGAAGCTGAAATGCTCGCTCTCCAGGTGCTCGTAAACGCCTTGGTGTTGGGATGTCTTTACGCCTGTATTGCGATCGGCTTCTCGCTGGTCTGGGGCGTACTGAACGTCATCAACCTCATTCACGGCTCGTTTATCGTCCTCGGCGCTTACGCTGCTTGGTTCCTCTATAACCTCTACGGCATACCCCCGTGGTATGCCGTAGTTATGGTGGTTCCTGCGTTTTTCCTGCTCGGCTACTTCATTCAACGGGTCATTCTGAACCGTGTGATTGCAGCGCCGGTGCTCGTGACATTGACCATGACGTTCGGGCTCGATCTGATCCTGAACAACACCATGATTTATTACTTCACCGGCGACTACCGGAAGCTGACGCTCGTTCCGTCGCTCGGCACATGGTCGTGGGAAAGCGTCGTCGTGCCGGTCGATCGTCTGATCGCCACCGGTCTGGCGCTCGCGCTGACCCTGGTGCTGTATCTCATTCTGCGTCGCTCCAAGATCGGCCGCGCCATCGTCGCCGTCCGTCTCGACCGCGATTCCGCGACCCTGATGGGTGTTGATGTGCGGGCGATTTATGCGGTCGCCTTCGGCATCGGCGCGGTGATGGCGGGCTGCGCCGGCGTGCTGATGGCGATGATCTTCCCGATCTCGCCGCTGACTTCGACCGCCTATCTTTCGAAGGCCTTCGTCGTCTGCGTGCTCGGCGGTCTCGGCAGCGTGTCGGGTGCGCTGGCCGGCGGCATTCTCCTGGCGTTGATCGAGGGTATCGGCTCGGTGCTGATCGGCCCGGCTCTTGCGACGACGCTTTCCTTTGTCCTCCTGATCGTATTTCTCGTGGTTCGGCCGCAAGGGCTGCTGGGCCGGAAAGGTTTCGAGTGAAACGGTCCAACATTGTATTGCTCGCACTCATACTCTGCGCAGCGGCGTTGCCGCTGACCGGCAGCAGCTATGCGATGCGACTGGGTACGACGGCCTGCATGTATTGCGTGCTGGCTCTGTCGTGGAACGCAATCGGCGGCTTTGCGGGCTATCCCTCATTCGCCACCGCGGCCTTCTTCGGTCTTGGCGCCTATGCCGGCGGCATCATGCTCGGGCATGGCGTGCCGTTCGGCGTCAGCATTCCGGCAGCGGGCGTGATCGCCTTCGTGCTGGCGGTGATGCTCGGCGCGGTGCTGATGCATCTCAAGGGGCACTACTTCGCCATCGCCAGCCTGTCGCTGGTCGAGGTGCTGCGTGAAGTGGTGAACCACTGGACCGATCTCACCGGCGGCGGCATGGGCCTGAATATTCCGCTTTCCGCCGGCGCCGACGTGATGGCCGAAGCGCGGTTCTTCTACATGGCGATGTGGGCGGTGCTGCTCGTCACGGCGCTGGTGATGATGGTGGTGGCGTCGTCGCGGCTCGGCTTCGGCCTGAACTGCATCCGCCAGAACGAGGCGGCCTCGCAGATGGTCGGTCTCAACACCACGCTCTACAAGAGCCTCGCGTTCGGCCTGTCCGCCTGCTTCGTCGGTGTCGCCGGCGCCGTCTATGCGGCCTGGGTCCACTACATCGATCCCTCGGACGTGTTCGACGTGCTCTATTCGGTGAAGCCGATCGTGATGGCGCTCATCGGCGGCCTCGGCTCGGCGCTCAGCGTGGTGATCGGTGCGCTGCTCTATCTCGTGATGGAGGAAGTTGTCTGGCGCAATTACATCCAGATCCACTCGGGCGTCCTCGGCCTCCTGATCGTGGCTCTGCTGCTCTTCCTGCCGCATGGACTGACTTCGCTGCGTGGCAAATTCCCGTTCGGGAGGGCCAAAAGTGTCTGAGATTCTCAAACTCGAACGCGCCTCGCGCCGCTTCGGTGGTCTTCACGCCCTGCGTGACGTCAACCTGAGCGTCAACAAGGGCGAGGTCGTCGGCCTCATCGGACCGAACGGCGCCGGCAAGACCACGCTGGTCAACGTCGTCACCGGCGTCACGCCGGCGACCGGCGGCACCGTCACCTTCATGGGCCGCGACGTTACGCGCGTGAAAACCTATCAGGCGGCCCGGATCGGCCTGTCGCGCACCTTCCAGGTGGTGCAGCCGTTCCCGGAAATGAGCACGCTCGACAACGTTGTCGCGGCGGCGCTGTATTCCCAGCCGGGCACCACCCTGAATGCGGCGCGCGATGCCGCGCGCGAACAGCTCGCGTTTGTCGGCCTCGAAGCCCAGGCCGAGCAGTCGGCGGCGGTGCTGACGCTTGCCATGCGCAAGCGTCTCGAGCTCGCCAAGGCTTTGGCGATGCGGCCGAAGCTGTTGTTCCTCGACGAGGTCAATGCCGGTCTGAACACTCTTGAGGTTGAGCGGGCGACCCGCCTCATCCACGAAATTGCTGGAATGGGTGTCACGATCGTCATGATCGAGCACCTGATGAAGGTGGTTCTCAATGTCTGCACCCGCATCGTCGTGCTGCACAACGGCTCGTTGATCGCCGATGGCGCGCCGCGCGAGGTGATCAAGGACACTGCGGTCATCGAGGCCTACCTTGGACAGCAATATGCACGGAAGCACGGCAATGGCTGAACCGGTTATTCTCGATCTTGCAAATCTCACCGCGGGCTATGGCGAAATCCAGGTCCTGTGGGATGTCAGCATGTCGGTCCGCGCCGGTGAAATCACCGCGCTGATCGGCTCGAACGGCGCCGGCAAGACCACCCTGATGCGCACGCTGTCGGGCCTGATCCCGGTCCGCTCGGGCAAGTATGTCTCGCAGGGCGAGGATCTCAGCCGCGCCAATGCGGCGACGATCCTCAACAAGGGCGTCGTGCACGTGCCGGAAGGCCGCCGCCTGTTCGGCGCAATGAGCATCAAGGACAACCTGCTGATGGGCGCCTATTCGCGCAAGATCAGCAGCCAGGAGCTGAAGCGCGACATGGATCGCGTCTATCAGATCTTCCCGAAGCTCTATGAACGCCGCAATCAGGCTTCCGCCACCTTGTCGGGCGGCGAGCAGCAGATGTGCGCCATCGGCCGCGGGTTGATGAGTGCGCCGACGCTCTTGATGATCGACGAGCTGTCGCTCGGCCTGTCGCCGTTGCTCGTCGAGCAGCTGGTGGCAGCGCTGCGCCAGCTCAATGCCGAGGGCATGTCCATTCTGCTCGTGGAGCAGGACGTCATGACCGCGCTCGATCTCTGCCACACCGCCTTCGTGATGGACATGGGCAGGATCGTCCGCTCCGGCACCGCCAACGAGCTGGCGTCGGATCCGATCATCCGCGACGCCTATCTCGGCGTCATCGACGACTAACCCCAAGGCCCCAACGGCCTGTATTTCCCCCACCTCTTACAAGTTGAGGCAATATGAGTACGTCAAAGGTCGAGACCGCGAATGCGAGCGGCGGTTATCGTTATATTCCGGCCGTTAGCCAGTATTCGGCCGGGGTCGCGGCTTTGCCGGGCTTCCGCCTGGAGCGCGTGCGCTTTTCCAAGCCGGTTGCGCTGCGCGAGGGCTTTGAGCGCATCGAGGCGATCATCAAGGCGACCGGCGCGCCTTTGAACTCGTTCGCGGCCTGCGAACTGCGTTCGCCGGCCCCGTTCACCGAGCAGGGCTTCAAGGATTTCAACGCGGTCTACACCGGCGTGCTGTCCTCGTGGGGCGTCATCGGCGACGGCGTCAACCCGGTTTCGCGCAGCAACGTCTGCCCGGCAGTGAACCCGCCGGCCGAGCCGAGCTTCCATGCCTTCACCTTTGCGGTGAAGGATGACAACGCGGCGCCCTCGTTCGTCATCGCCGGCAGCGCCGAAGCCGCCGAAGGTGGCAAGAGCTATGCCGAGACCACGGTTCGTCTTGGCGAAACTACGCCGGACGCGATCCGCGAGAAGGCGATCTGGGTGCTCAACGAGATGGAGCGCCGCATGAGCCCGTTCGATGGCACCTGGGCCAACACGACGGCGGTGCAGATCTACACCGTCCACGACATCCACCCCTTCGTCGAGGACGAACTCGGCCGCCGCGGCGCGCTCGCCAATGGCATGACCTGGTTCTTCAACCGGCCGCCGGTCAACTGCCTCGAATACGAAATGGACGTTCGCCGCATTCACGTCGAGCGGATCGTCGACGTCTGATTGCGCTTTGGTTCGCGCCCGATCGGATCGGACGCGGATCGGCCAGACAATAAATCGAAACGTGACGACCAAACTGAAAAGCGCGCCGCTGATACAGTCAGGGCGCGCTTTTTTACGTGGCGGTGCGGCTCACAGGCCGCTCGAGGCCGGCAGGATGGCGATGACTGCAAGGCTGAGCAGCAGCAGAACGACGAGCGACAGCACCACCGCTGACGTGACCTTGCCGCCGACCTTGCCGAGCACGCGGATATCGACGCCAAGGCCGAGCGCCGCCATCGCGATCACGGTGAGGAAGTTGGCGAACTTCGCGATCGGCATCACCGCAATGTCCGGGATCAGCCCGAGCGAGCGCAATGCGGCGAAGGCGAGAAAGCCGAGGATGAACCACGGCACGAAAGCCCAGATGCTGAACGGCTTCTTCTCGGCGTTGTGCGCCCCACGCAGGCGGTGCGCGAACAGGCCGAAGCCGACGACAACCGGGCCGAGCATCAGGACCCGCATCAGCTTGACGAGTGTGCCGACCTGCGTGCTGATCAGGCCGACCGGCACCGTCGCGGCGAGCACCTGCGGCACCGCATAAACCGTCATGCCGGCGAGAACGCCATACTTGTATTCCGAGAGCGAGAGCAGCGGCACCAGCAACGGCAGCGATAGCACCATCACGACGCCGAGAACGGCGGTGAAGGAGATCGACGAGGCGATGTCGTCATTGGAGGCGCCGATCACCGGCGCGACCGCAGCGATGGCCGAGTTGCCGCAGATCGAGTTGCCGCAGGCGACGAGGATCGCCATTTTGGTGGTGAGACCGAGGCCCTTGCTGATGAGGTAGCTCGCCGCGAGCGTCGCGACCACCGTTGCGACGATTGCCGAGAGCAGCAGCGGGCCGGAGGCGACGATCGCGCCGAGGCTGATCGAGGCACCGAACAGCATGACGGCGAATTCAAGCACCTGCTTGGTGCTGAAGGAGATGCCCGGATGAAAGCGCGCCGGGATCGCCCAGAGCGAGCGCACGGCAATGCCGAGCAGGATCGCGATCACCAGCGCCTCGATGAAGGGGTGGCCGAACAGGCCTTCCTCAAGGTGCTGGATCGCCATCGCCACCAGCGTGATGGCGAGGCACAGCAGAATGCCGGGGAGGCGGGTGGCCTGAATTTCGATGAAGGAAGGGGCGGTGGCTGCGGGCGCTTGCCCGATTCTCGTTTCGCTCACGTCAATCTCCTCGAATTGAGAAGAATTGCGCACGGAACCGGCTATAAAGATAATATTGTTTTCTCCTGCCGGCATTGAAAAAAGTTATGTCGTTGAACCTTCATCTGTTGCGCCTTTTCGTGACCGTGGTGCGGACCGGGAGCTTTTCCCGGGCGGCGGAAGTGCTGCGGATCAGCCAGCCGGCGATTTCCAAGGGCGTGCGCGATTTCGAGCTGCAGGTCGGCTGCCGGTTGCTCAACCGCTTCCCCAAGGGCGTGAAGCCGACGCCGGAAGGCGAGGCGCTCGCCCGCCATGCCGAGGCGCTGTTCGCCGTGGAGCGGTCTGCCGAGGAGGAACTGAACGCGCTACGCGGGCTGAACAGCGGCTGGCTCCGCGTCGGCGCGAGTACGACAATCGCGACCTACATGATCGCGCCGTTCTTGGGCGAATTTCACCGTCGTCATCCGGGCATCGATCTGCAGCTCGTCAGCGCCAATACCCGTGATATCGCCGGCATGATCTTGAACCATCAGATCGAGATTGCGCTGGTCGAGGGGCCGGTCGAGGATCAGGCCCTGATCGCCGAGCCGTGGCAGACCGATCGTCTCAACCTGATCGTCAGCCCCGGCCACCGCTTCGCCGCCGCTGCCGAGCCGATCGACCCCGGCATGCTTGCCGAGGAGATTCTGATCGTGCGCGAGCCCGGCTCGGGTACGCGGGAGGTGGTGGCGCAGGCGCTCGCGGCGCAGGGCATCGCGCCGGTTCGCACGCTGGAGATCGGCAGTACGGAGGCGATCAAGCAGGTCGTCGCGGCAGGGCTCGGGGTGTCGATCGTATCCTCGGCGGCGGTCGCCGATCAGCTTCAGCTCGTGCGGATCAGGGCGGTGCCGATGCGCGATTTGCATATCGAGCGCACCTTGTGGCAGCTCAAAATTCCAGGCCGGTTCGAGGTGCCTGCCGCCCGCGCCTTCGAGCAGCTCCTGAAATCCGGCATGTAACGCTTGAAGACGGCGCGGACGATGGCACAGTGTGGCTGGACCGGCTGACGCCGATAGACGGGACAGATCGATGAGCATTGAAACACCCGACTGGTCGCAAATCCCCGCACCTCAGGACGACGGCGCGGCGCGCCATCTCATGGGGCTCGCGCTGCCTTCGGTGACGCTCGCGGCGACCGATGGCACGGCGGTCGATCTCTCGCGCCTCGCCGGGCGTAGCATTGTCTATGCCTATCCGCGTACCGGAAAGCCGGGGCTGCCCAATCCCGACGGATGGGACATGATCCCCGGCGCGCGCGGCTGCTCGCCGCAATCCTGCGCCTTCCGCGACCATTTCGCGGATCTGCAGCGGCTTGGGGTCGACCATGTCTTCGGCCTTTCGACCCAGTCGACCGACTATCAGCGCGAGGCGGCGGAGCGCCTGCATCTGCCCTTCGCGATCCTGTCGGACGAAAAGCTCGCGCTGACCAATGCCCTCGATCTGCCGACCTTCGAGACCAGCGGCATGACGCTGCTCAAGCGGTTGACCATGGTGATCGACAACGGGCGGATCGAGCATGTGTTCTACCCGGTGTTCCCGCCGGATCGGAATGCTGCCGATGTCGTTGCCTGGCTCGAAGGCCAGCGCGGCTGATCAGGTGGCCCCGGAGACCGCCGACTTGCCGGCCGGCATGCGGCGCTTGCTGCCCATCGCTTCGACCGATGTAATGCTGGTGGCGGCGCCGCTCAGGATGAGATCGGTGACCATACGGGCGTATTGATCGCGGGTGAGGCCCTTGCCCTCGCGGAACCAGAGATAGTGCCAGTTGAGCATGGCGAAGAAGGACATCGTCAGCGGCATCAACAGGTCGCGCCGGTTGGCGACCTCCGGCAGCGCCGCCGCGATTGCCTCCGAGACGATTTCCACCAGCTCGCGCTCGATGCCCTTCAAAATGCTCTGCTTGTCGTCCGACAGCAGCTTGAGATTGGCGATCTGCACCTGGTGCTCGGCATCCGCGCCGCGGTAAGCTTCGAGCAGGGCGCTGGCGAGCGTGAACAGGCGGTCGGATTCCTTGGCGCCGGCAGCCGCCTGTTGCAGCACCTCGACGAGGACGCGCAGGTGATCTTCCAAAAGATCGAACAGCACCGCCTCTTTTGAGGGGTAGTAGTGATAAAGTAGGGCCTTCGATATGCCGCAGGCGTCGGCGATCATGTTGATCGAAGTGCCGGTGAAGCCATGCCGGGCAAACAGGTCGGCAGAGTGCCGCAACAGGGCGGCGCGTTTGTCGTCATAATCATTGGCGCGGGTGCGGGCCATACTCAGTACATCTCAAGTCAGAATTTCGCGGATCAGTTGGTATTAACGTCGCATTGACGGACCGGCCGGTCAAACAATGATTGCGGTGATCAGGGGAAATACGGCATCTGCAAGGTCTATCGACCGCGCTTGGCGGGGGCCGTGAAAACACGTTATGCCAGCGATCATGATGCATCCTCTCGTCCCGATCATCGATCAGCTCAGGCAGGAGCCGTCCCGGACCGGCTCGATTATCATCACCGTCTATGGCGATGCCATCGTCCCGCGCGGCGGCTCGCTCTGGCTCGGCACCTTTCTCGAGTTCTTCAAGGCGCTGGACATCGAGAATGGCGTGGTCCGCACCGCGATGTCGCGGCTTGCCGCCGACGGTTGGCTAGAGCGCGCCCGCAGCGGCCGGAACAGCTTTTACCGGCTCGCCGACAAGGGGCGCGATACCTTCGCGGCGGCCGCCGAGCACATCTATCTTGCCCGCCCCCCGCACTGGACCGGGCGATTCGACCTCTTGATGTTTCCCAACGGAGCCGGCGCCGGGCGCGACGGGCTGCGCGACGCCCTGCGCAATGCCGGTTTCGGCAATCCGTTGCCTGGGCTGTGGATTGCGCCGGCGGGAACAGCGGTGCCGGAGGAGGCCGCGGACGCGATCTGTCTGGAGGCCGCAGTGGGGCCGGAGGGGGGCGAGGCCGGCCGCCGGCTGATCGAGGCGAGCTGGCACCTCGACCGGATCGCCGACGCTTATCGGGCATTTCTGGCGGCTTTCGAGCCGCTGCGGGCCTGGATCAAGGAGGGCGGCGAGCTTTCGGATCTCGACGCCTTCACTGCGCGGATCCTGATGATCCACCAGTATCGGCGCATCATTTTGCGCGATCCGCTGCTGCCCGAGGCGATGCTGGCGCACGACTGGCCGGGGCGCGACGCCCGGCGGCTCTGCGCCGAGGTCTATCCGGCGCTGCTGCCGGGATCGGAGCGGTGGCTCGACCAGAACGGCGCGACCGAGCAGGGGGCCTTGCCGCCCGCTGGGGCGTTATTGTGGGACAGGTTTCAGGATTAGATCGAAACGACAATCAAGCTGACGTGTTACAAAAAATTCTTGCGACCTGAAAATTGTGTTATATATTGGCCCGAGACATCAGGGAGTGAGCCGCTATGTATACGCAGGCGCTGAATACGTCGTCCGGCCCGGAAACGTTCGTTGAGGATGCCGAACTCTCCGCCCGCTTTCAGGCGCGCATCGACGCCGAAGAGCGCATCGAGCCGAATGACTGGATGCCCTCGGCCTACCGCAAGACCCTGACGCGGCAGATTTCCCAGCACGCCCATTCCGAGATCGTCGGCATGCTGCCGGAAGGCAACTGGATCACCCGCGCGCCGTCGCTCCGCCGCAAGGCCGCTCTCCTCGCCAAGGTGCAGGATGAATGCGGCCATGGCCTTTATCTCTACGCCGCCGCCGAAACGCTCGGTGCCTCGCGCGAGCAGCTCGTCGACCAGATGCTGTCGGGCAAGGCCAAGTATTCCTCGATCTTCAACTACCCCACGCTGACCTGGGCGGACATCGGAGCCATCGGCTGGCTGGTCGATGGCGCGGCGATCATGAACCAGATCCCGCTCTGCCGTTGCTCCTACGGCCCCTATGCGCGCGCGATGGTCCGCGTCTGCAAGGAAGAGTCCTTCCATCAGCGGCAGGGCTACGAGATCATGGTGACGCTGGCGCACGGCACCGAGGAGCAGAAGGCGATGGCGCAGGATGCGCTGAATCGCTGGTGGTGGCCGTGTCTGATGATGTTCGGCCCGCCCGACAGCCAGAGCCAGCACAGCGACATGTCGACCCGCTGGAAGATCAAGCGCTTCTCCAACGACGAGCTGCGCCAGAAGTTCGTCGATGCGACCGTGCCGCAGGCGCAGTATCTCGGCCTGACCATGCCCGACAAGGACCTGACCTTCAACGAGGCGACCGGCCACTGGGAATATGGCGAGATCGATTGGAACGAATTCAAGCAGGTTCTCGCCGGCAACGGCCCGTGCAATCGCGATCGGCTCGCCGCGCGGCGCAAGGCGCACGATGACGGCGCCTGGGTGCGCGAGGCGGCTCTGGCCTTTGCCGAGAAGCGCAAGCAGCGCGCGGCGGCGGCTTAAACGAAATTGGCGCGATGGAGCATCGAGCAATGAGCGTTCAACACATTCCGCTTTGGGAAGTTTTCATTCGCAGCCGCAATGGCCTTGCGCACAAGCACGTCGGCTCGCTGCATGCCACCGACGCCACGCTTGCGATGCAGGCCGCGCGCGACATCTACACGCGGCGCGGCGAAGGGCACTCGATCTGGGTCGTGCCGTCCAATGCGATCACGGCGTCCGATCCGGCCGACAAGGGCATGATGTTTGATCCGGCCGACACCAAGATCTACCGCCACCCGACCTTTTACGAGGTGCCGGAAGAGGTCGGCCATATGTAATGGCCGCGGCGCTGCCGCACTTTATCGCTGACTTTTGAAGCCGCTGCCGCGCAAAGCGACGGATTGCAGGAACACGACTATGGCTGTTCAATCGATCACCATTCAGGAAACCCCGCTGGTCGTCTATCTGCTGCGGCGCGCGGACGACTCCCTTATCCTCGGCCACCGCCTCTCGGAGTGGTGCGGCCATGCGCCGATGCTCGAAGAGGATATGGCGCTGGCCAATATGGGCCTCGACCTGATCGGTCAGGCGCGCGAGCTTTATTCTTACGCCGCGGCCGTCGAGGGCGCGGGCAAGACCGAGGACCACTTCGCGTATCTGCGCGATGTGCGGCAGTACAAAAATCTTCTGCTCGTCGAACAGCCGAACGGCGATTTCGCCCAGACCATTTTGCGCCAGTTCTTCTATTCGGCCTTTGCCGATCCGTACTGGCGCGCCATGATGGGCTCGAAGGATGCGACCCTCGCCGCAATTGCCGCCAAGTCGGAAAAGGAAAGCGCCTATCATCTGCGCCATTCGTCCGAATGGGTGATGCGGCTTGGCGACGGCACCGAGGAGAGCCACCGCCGGGCGCAGGCTGCGATCGACAATCTCTGGGCGTTCACGGGCGAGCTGTTCTACCGCGACGAGGACGATGCCGGATTGATTGCGGGCGGCGTCGTGATCGATCCCGAGACCGTGCGCGAGGGCTGGCTTTCCACCGTGCGCGAGGTGATTTCGGCGGCGACACTCAAGCTTCCCGACAACGACTGGATGCAGAAGGGCGGCCGTATCGGCCATCACAGCGAGCATCTCGGCCATCTTTTGAGCGAGCTGCAGCATCTGCAGCGTTCATTCCCCGGAGCGACGTGGTGACCAGCCTCAGCGCCATCGATGATCTGAAGAAACGGGCGTGGGACGCGGCCGCCGCGGTGGTCGATCCCGAAATCCCGGTGCTGACGATTGCCGATCTCGGTGTGCTGCGCGATGTCTCGGTCAACGATGGGCGCGTCGATGTCGCGATTACGCCGACCTATCTCGGCTGCCCGGCGATGAACATGATCACGCTGGAAATCGAGCTCGCGCTCGAGCGCGCCGGCATTGCGGGCGCCACGGTGCGCACGGTGCTTTCGCCGGCCTGGACCACCGACTGGATGACCGAGGACGGGCGTCGCAAGCTGCGCGACTACGGCATCGCTCCGCCGCAGCCGGGCGGCGGCCGCCGCGCGCTGTTCGGTGAGCAGAAGGTGGCCTGCCCGCAATGCGGCTCGACCGATACCGAGGTCTTGTCCGAATTCGGCTCGACCTCGTGCAAGTCGCTCTGGCGCTGCCGCGCCTGCCGCGAGCCGTTCGATTATTTCAAGTGCCACTGATTTTCCCGTCGTGCTTCAAGGACTGACACCATGTCCGCGCTCCATCCGCGATTTCATCGGCTGACCGTCAAAGACCTCCGTCAGGAGACCCCGCAGGCGGTGTCGATCACCTTCGACATCCCGAAAGATCTCGCTGAGGACTTTCGCTTCACGCCGGGCCAGTATCTGACGCTGCGCACCGATATGGACGGCGAAGAGGTGCGGCGTTCCTACTCGATCTGCTCAGGGCCGGATGAGGAACTGCGCATCGCGGTAAAGAAGGTCGACGGCGGCTCGTTCTCGGTGTGGGCGACGGAAGACCTGAAGGCCGGCGACAGCCTCGATGTCATGACGCCGACCGGGCGTTTTGGCGTCGGCAATGCGCCGGGCGATGGCCGGCTGCATGTCGGCTTCGCCGCCGGCTCGGGCATCACGCCGATCATCTCGATCCTGCGCGGCGTGCTCGCGAGCGAGCCGAACAGCCGGTTCTTTCTATTCTACGGCAACCGCGGCGCTGGCGACATGCTGTTCCGCGAGGATCTGGAAGAGCTGAAGGACCGCTATATGGGGCGGCTCTCGCTCTTCCATGTGCTCTCGCAGGAAGAGCAGGACATTCCGATCCTCCACGGACGCATCGACCGCGACAAGGTCAGCGTGCTGCTGCGCTCGCTGGTGCCGGCGAGCGGCATCGACCACGTGTTCATTTGCGGGCCGACCGCGATGAGCGAGGAGGTCGAAGCAACCTGCCGAGATCTCGGCATTCCGCAGGAGCGGCTGCATGTCGAACGTTTTGTCTCCGGCCTCGGCGGCCGTCCGCGGCCCAAGGCGGTGGTGGCCCCGGAAGCGCCGCCGAAGGCGGTCGCCTCGCTGATCGTCGACGGCAAGCGCCGCGACGTGCCGGTGGCGGAGGGCGAAGCCATCCTGGATGCGGCGCTGCGTGCCGGCATGGATCTTCCCTTCGCCTGCAAGGGCGGCATGTGCAGCACCTGCCGCGCCAAGGTGGTCGAGGGCAAGGCGGAAATGGAGCTGAACTACTCGCTGGAGCCGTGGGAACTCGAGGCGGGCTTTGTGCTGACCTGCCAGGCCCATCCGGTGACCGATCGCGTGGTGATCGACTACGATCATATGTAAGCTGCGCCCTCATCATAAAAAAAGCCCCGGCAGTCTGCCGGGGCTTTTTTGTTTGTTGCCGCCGCGCGCGGATCAGGCGCCGGATTTGGCCTCGGCCAATCCCTGCGCAATGAAGCGGGGCAGGGCGAAGGCCGCAAGGTGTACCTCGGGCGTGTAGTAGCGCGTATCGAGATCGCCGAAACGCTCGGTCACCACATCGAGCGACAGCTTGCGCGGATCGACATCCATGCTGGCGAAGCCGAGCGCCATGTGCCCGCCATAGTAGGTCGGAATGGAGGCGACATAGCACGTCGTTTTTCCATCGAAGGCGCGCGAGAGATTGCGCATCGACATCCGGAAATCATTCGGCTGAACGAAGGGCACGCTGCTCTGCGTCACCACAATTCCGCCGGGGCGCAGGCACCGGCGGAGGTTTTTGTAAAACTCCTCCGTGAACAGCACCACGCCCGGTCCGGTCGGATCGGTGGAATCCACCATGATGACGTCGAAGCGGCGATCGGTCTCGGCGACGAAGGCCGCGCCATCGGCAATCTGCAGCGTGAAACGCGGATCGGTGAAAACCGGCGCGTTGAACTCGCTGAAGTGCTCTTTCGAGAACTCGACCACCGAAGCATCGATCTCGACCTGAAGCAGGTTTTCGATGTTTTTGTGCTTGAGCACTTCCTCGGCAAGGCCGCAATCGCCGCCGCCGATGATCATCGCGTCACGGACATTGCCGTGGCTCAGGATCGGCACGTGCGAAAGCATCTCGTGGTAGACGAATTCGTCGGCGGTGGTGACCTGCACCGCGCCGTCGAGCAGCAGAATTTTCCCGAGCAGATCGTTTTCGATCAGCTCGAGGTGGTGTTGCTCGGTTTTTTCCTCATGCAAAACGCGCGCGACTTCAAATGACTGCCGCGCGCTTTTGAAGGCAACTTCGGAAATCCAGCGGCGCTCGGTCATGCGCCTTGACCGCGTAGGATTTCCTTGACCTCGATGCGGTCCGGCCGGAATGCCTTGCGGAGCACTTCCACGCATTTTTCCGGCTGGGCGTCGCCGCACATGAACACGTCAAGGGCAGCGTAGCCGTTCTCGGGCCACGAGTGGATCGAAATATGACTTTCGGCCAGAACAGCAACGCCGCTCACGCCGCCATTCGGCTCGAACGGGTGCAAATGAATATGCAGCAACGTCGCACCTGCGGCGTTGACGCAATCGATCATTGTCTGAGCGATATGGTCGATATCGTCGAGTTTTTCGGCCTCGAACAGATCGATGATCAGATGCGCGCCTGCGCAACGGACCCCGTCCCGTTCAATGAAATGATCGGCCTGCGCTGGGATCTCTTTCGAGACCATAGCGTTGATTTGTTCTTCCGTTTGGGAGGATTTCAGCAAAACTGACCCCATCCCCAATTGGAAGAGGGCGTCGTGCGACATGGCGTCCTCCCCAACCAGCAGATGAAGCCTGTGATCCACAGGCCGAAGCGATATATCCGCGATGGGCGGAATATTCAATGCCATGCTTCAAAATGCCCGCCTCATGGAAAAATCATGCACAGAGGGGCAGTTTTTCATCGCTTCAGTTTTGCCGATTGACGCCGCCTTCGCGACGTTCTTACATCAGCCACGCAGTTCCGCATGTGAAAGGCTGGCCATGGCGCCCAAATCCACCGATATCCTCGTCACTTCGGTCGATCGCAGCCGCTTGCTGGAACTGATCGACCGCGCCGCGGCAGTCGGGACCACCGAACCGCTCGCCAGCGTCGACCTCTTGACCCGCTCGCTCGAGGAGGCGCGGATCGTGCGGCCGGCGGAAATGCCGCGCAACGTCGCGACTCTGAATTCTCGCGTAGTTTATCGGGCAAATGGCCCCGACGGCGTGCCCGAGATTTCGACCGTGACGCTGGTCAATCCTCATGAAGCAAACCCGCAGCTCGGCCGGGCCTCCGTTCTTTCGCCGGTCGGCAGCGCGCTGATGGGCCTTGCCGAAGGCCAGAGCATCGATTGGCCCGACGAGACAGGGGCGACCACGCACTACACGCTGATGCGGGTTGTGTTCCAGCCCGAGGCCGCGGGCCGCTTCGACCTCTGAGCCTCCGCGCACAAACAGCGCAGGCACAAAAAAAGCGCGCCGGAGCGCGCTTTTTTCTTTGCAGCTGTTTCAGATTTTCGGCGCGGGCGCGGTGCCAAGCACTGCTTCCATCGAGAGACCGAGGCCGAGCAGCGTCCGGTCGCTGCCGACGGGGCCGTCGATCTCGATTCCGACCGGCAGGCCGTCCGCGGTCATCCCGGCATGCAGCGACAGTCCGGGAAGGCCCGCATTGCTGCCGGGGCTGGTGTTGCGGATGATGCCGGCAAAGGTCGGGATCGGCGCGCCGCCGTTGATCGACATGTCGCCAGATCCACGCGCTTCATCAATGGCCGGCGCGGGCGCGATACAGGTCGGAAACAGCAGCGCGTCGAGCCGGTGCTCGCGGAATGTATTTTGGTACAGCTCCTGAAGTGCCGGGCGATGCGTGTTCATCGCGTCCTGATAGGCGCCGCCCATCTGGTCCGTCATGATGACTTCAAAGATGCCCTTCACGTCTGCACTCGCGGTATTGCTTGCGATGTCGGCGAGCGTGACATCGGTGATGCCGGACGCTTCGAGATAAGCCGGAATGTCCTGATGCGGCTCGTGCAGCGCGATCGAGAACGACACCAGTTCGTCGAGCTCGAGCAGTTTCGGCATCGCGACCTCGATCAATTCCGCACCGGCTTCCTTGAGCCGCGCGCAGGCCGCTTGCATGATCGCGGCGACTTCCCTGTCGAGGCCGTCCCACAAGATCGTCGGCAAGCCGAAACGCTTGCCTTTGAGCGGGATCGCCGTCGCCACTTCCGATCCGGTGATGACGGCGTCGAGCAAGGCGACGTCGGCCACCGTGCGACCCATCGGGCCGATGGTGTCGCGGGTGCGCGAGATCGGCACGACCGCGTTGGTGTCGTGGTAACGCCTGTCTGCGCCGCCATTGCCGACGGAGGGGCGCATGCCGACAATGCCGCAGAGCGCGGCCGGAATGCGGGTGGAGCCGCCGGTATCGGTGCCGAGTCCGCAGGTGACGATGTCCGCCGCGACGGCCGCCGACGTGCCGCCGGATGATCCGCCGGGAATGACGCGCTTGTCATAGGGGTTGCGCACCGGGCCGGCGAAGGGCGCGGTATTGGTGCTGGTGATGCCGAAGGCCAACTCGTGCATGTTGGTCTTGCCGATGATGATCGCGCCGGCATCCAAAAGCTTCTGGACGGTCGGCGCGTTCTGCTTTGGCCGCGCATGCTGCAGGGCGGGCGTGCCGCTCGTCGTCGGCATGTCGTCGGTATTGATGTTATCCTTGACGACGATGGGCAAGCCGGCGAGTGGCGGCAGCGTTTCGCCAGCGGCGCGGGCGGCGTCGATCTTGCGGGCCGCGGCGAGCGCGCCTTCCCTGTTCAGCAGGATGAAGGCGTTGAGGTCGGCAAGTCGCTCGGCACGCTCGAGCGCCGCCTCTACCAATGCAACGGTGGATGTCGTGTTGTCGCGAACTGCGGACAGGATCGAGGCAGCAGTCGGACGCGGGGATGTCGTTTCGGCCATTCGCAATGCTCACTCTCTCGGAGAAACCCAGACGTCGCCACTTAGGCGCATCCATCTTGGGATGGATGCGCCGCAATCGTGAGCGGCCCCTGATCCTCCTCGATGCAAGCCGGAAGGTCTAGACTTTTGGCCGCTTGTCGATCACTCGTTTCGCCTTGCCGAGCGAACGCTCCAGCGTCGTCGGTGCCACGATAGTGATTCTGGTCGTGATGCCGACGGTGTTCTTGATGAAGGAGGCGACCTGCTCGGCGTGCACCTGCATTCCGCTTTCGCTCCAGCGCTCGGGCCGCGCCTCGGCCAGCACGTTCATCTCGTCCATGCGGCCGGTGCGCGTGAGTTCGATGACGAAATGCCCGGCGCACCATTCGGTCGCGAGCAGCGCTTCCTCGATCTGGGTCGGGAACACGTTGACGCCGCGCAGAATGATCATATCGTCGGAGCGGCCGGTGACTTTTTCCATGCGCCGCATGCTCGGCCGCGCCGTGCCGGGAAGGAGGCGGGTGAGGTCGCGGGTGCGATAGCGGATGATCGGGAATGCTTCCTTGGTGAGCGAGGTGAAGACGAGCTCGCCCTTTTCGCCATCGGGCAGCACTTCGCCGGTCTCCGGGTCGATGATCTCCGGGTAAAAATGATCTTCCCAGATGTGCAGGCCGTCTTTGGTTTCGACGCATTCCTGCGCGACGCCGGGGCCGATCACTTCCGAGAGGCCGTAGATGTCGGTGGCGCTCATGTCGAACGCCTGCTCGATCTCGGCGCGCATCGCGTTGGTCCACGGCTCGGCGCCGAACACGCCGAACTTGAGCGAGGATTTTCGCGGATCGAGGCCCTGGCGATGGAATTCATCGAGGATCGCCAGCATGTAGCTCGGCGTCACGGTGATCACGTCGGGGCGGAAATCATTGATGATCTGAACCTGCCGCTCGGTCATGCCGCCGGAAATCGGCACCACGGTGCAGCCCAGCCGCTCCGCGCCGGCATGCGCGCCGAGACCGCCGGTGAAGAGGCCGTAGCCATAGGCATTGTGCAGCATCATGCCGGGCCGCGCGCCGGCCGCGCGCAGCGAACGCGCCATGACCGTCGCCCACATGTCGAGGTCGTTGCGCGTGTAGCCGACCACGATCGGCTTGCCGGTGGTGCCGGAAGAGGCGTGGACGCGGATCAGCTCCTCGCGCGGCACCGCAAACATGTTGAACGGGTAGTTGTCGCGCAGGTCGGTTTTCACCGTGAAGGGAAATTTTGCCAGATCCGAAAGCTGCTTGAAATCGGAAGGATGAACGCCGCGCTCGTCGAAGGCGCGCCTGTAATGCGGCACCTTTTCATAGGCGCGGGCCAGGGTCTGCGCCATGCGCTTGGTTTGCAGCGCGATGATTTCGTCTCGCGACGCGCGTTCAGCATCGTCGAGGTGTGCCATATCAGATGCCGTTGTACGCATCACTTTCTCCTTCAGGCGTTTTCGGTCTCCGCGCCCTCCACCGGAAGGAACGAGCCCCCGATGGTGCGCGAATGGCCGCGAAATTCGGCGATGACCCGATCATTCGCGGTGACGCGGATGTCGTAGATCCCGGAGCGGCCGGACTTTGAAACTTCGGTTGCGGTGGCAATCAGCCGGTCGCCGAGCTTGCCGGCGCGGATGAAAGAAATATTGCAGTGCGCAGCAACAGTGCGTTCGTTGTAGGTGTTGCAGGCAAAGGCGAAGGTGGAGTCCGCCAGCGTGAAGATGAAGCCGCCATGGGCGATGCCGTGGCCGTTCACCATGTGCGGCTGGATCACCATCGCGAACGACGCGCGGCCGGCGCTGATATGCAGCCGCTCCATGCCGAGCGCCTTGCTGGCATTGTCGCTGGCCCACATCGCATCGGCGCACGCAACCGCCAGCTCGTCCGGAGTCATCGTTGCAGGATTTTTGGTGGACGCTGCAGTCACGAGGCTCTCCCGGTAAACTTTGGTGCGCGTTTCTCGATGAACGCGTTGACGCCTTCGGCGTAGTCCGGCGTGCGGCCCGCCTGGCGCTGCAGGTCGCGCTCGAGGTCGAGCTGGGCGTCGAGTGTGTTGGTGCTCGAACGATCGAGCGCCTGCTTGATGAGGGCGAAACCTTGCGTCGGCTCGCTCGCCAGCCGTTTTGCCAGCGCCTCGGCTTCGCCCATCAGCTTGTCGTCATCGACCGCGCGCCAGATCAGGCCCCAGCTCTCCGCGGTTTCCGCCGTTATCGGTTCGGCCAGGAGCGCGAGGCCGCGGGCACGGGCATCGCCAACGAGCCGCGGAAGAAAGAATGTACCGCCGGAATCCGGCACGAGACCAATTTTTGCGAAAGACTGAATGAACTTCGCCGAGCGCGCCGCCAGCACGATATCGCAGGCAAACGCGATGTTGGCGCCAGCGCCCGCCGCGGTTCCGTTGACGGCGCAGATCACGGGCTTGGCGAGCGCGCGAAGCTTTCGCACCAGCGGGTTGTAGAAATTCTCGATGGTCACGCCGAGGTCCGGCGCTGCGCCGTCCGCCGCAGCCACCTCGCTGAGATCCTGCCCCGCGCAGAACCCGCGGCCCGCGCCAGTAAGAAGAACCGCCCGGCAGTTCTCGTCAGCCGCGGCGTCGTCGAGCGCCTTGGCGAGAGCACGATGCATGGCGGCGGTAAAGGAGTTCATCCGATCGGGCCGGTTCAGCGTAAGCACGCGAAACGACCCGCGATCGTCGATCAGGATCGGATCATCCATCAATTCCTCCAGACCATTCGCCGGTTTCCCCGACTTCTTCCGGGAACCGCGAATGCTTGAATTATTGCGGCCGATTTGTCTTGAATTGAACGGCCGGTCAGTTAATCTTTAGCTCAAGTGAGCGGGCTGTCAACGATTTCTGCGTGATTGGCGGTTGGCCAAAGTGTGGCGCAGAATGAATGGCCTGAAAAGGTGCTGCCTTTGTTGGAGGAAGTAATGACCATCACGTTGCAGAGTTTTGTTTGCGATCAGTGGGTGCCGCCGCAGGGGCCTTTCGTGGATATTCCCAGTGCGGTGGACGGCCATGTCGTAGCGCGGCTGTCGGGTGCAGGTCTCGATGCCGGTGCGGTTGTCGAGCACGCGCGGCGGGTCGGCGGCCCGGCCTTGCAGGCGCTGTCGTTCCATGAGCGCGCCGGTATTCTTCGGGGGCTTGTCGGCTATCTCAACGAGCACAAGGAAGAACTTTACAAGCTCGCGGGCGATACTGGCGCGACGCGGCGTGACAACGGCATTGATATCGACGGCGGCATCATCACCATGGCGTCCTATGCGTCGCGCGGCCGGCGCGAACTGCCGGATACCAAATTCATCGTCGAAGGCGAGGTCGAAAATCTCTCCAAGGGTGGCACCTTCGTCGGCACGCATATTCTGACATCGCTGCGGGGCGTTGCCGTTCACATCAACGCCTTCAATTTTCCGTGCTGGGGCCTTCTGGAAAAGTTTGCGCCAGCCTTTCTTGCCGGCGTGCCGGTGATCGCCAAGCCGGCAACCGCAACGGCCTATGTGGCCGAGGCCCTGGTGCGGCTGATGCATCAATCGGGACTGCTTCCGGCGGGTAGCCTGCAGCTCATCTGCGGCGGCGTCGGCAATCTGTTCGACTATCTCAACGGGCAGGACGTGATCGCCTTCACCGGCTCGCTCGAGACGTCGGAAAAGCTGCGCAACCATCCCAATGTCTCGGCGCAGGCGATCCGCTTCGTCGCCGAGCGCGACAGCCTCAACGCGGCGGTGCTTGGGCCGGACGTGACCGTGGACCAGCCGGAGTTCGAGCTGTTCATTCGCGAAATCGTTCGCGAGATGACCGCCAAGACCGGCCAAAAGTGCACCGCCATCCGCCGTATCGTCGTGCCGCGCGCAAGGGAGCAGGATGTCATTTCGGCGCTCAAGGCGCGGCTTGCCGACGTGAAGCTCGGCGACCCGCGAACCGAAGACAAGGTGATGGGGCCGCTGGTCAGCCTGTCGCAGCGCGAGTCGGTGCGGGCGCAGATCAGCAAGCTGCGCGGCGAGGCCGAAGTCGTGTTCGGCGATCCGACTGGCGGCGAAGGCGTCGATGTCGTCAAGGGCGCTTATCTGACGCCGGTTCTCCTGCGCGTGAAGGATGCGATGCAGGCGAAGCGCGTCCACGATACCGAGGCGTTCGGGCCGGTCGCGACGGTGATCGCCTATGACGATCTCGATCAGGCGATCGAGCTGGTGCGCCGCGGCGAGGGCAGCCTCGTTGCCACCGTCGTCACCTATGACCGCGATGTCGCCGAAAAGCTGCTGCTGGGCATTGCGTCCTATCACGGCCGCATCCAGTTCCTCGACCGCGACGATGCCAAAGAGTCGACCGGCCACGGCTCGCCGCTGCCGCATCTCGTGCATGGCGGCCCCGGCCGCGCCGGTGGCGGCGAGGAGCTTGGCGGCCTGCGCGCGGTATACCATTACATGCAGCGCACCGCGGTGCAGGCGTCCCCCGACCGGCTCGTCTCGATCACCGGCAACTGGACCAAGGGCGCGGCCGCGCCGGTGGCCGATATCCATCCATTCAAACTGCCATACGATCAGCTCAAGATCGGCGACACGGTGCAGACCGCAAGCCGCCCGATCACGCTCGAGGATATCGAGCATTTTGCGCATTTTACCGGCGATACGTTCTATGCGCACATGGATGAGGCGGCAGCCAAGGCCAACCCGTTCTTCCCCGGCCGCGTCGCCCACGGCTATCTCATCCTGTCCTTTGCCGCCGGGCTGTTCGTCGATCCTCCTCCGGGGCCGCTGCTGGCGAATTACGGCCTCGACAATCTGCGCTTCCTCAAGCCGGTGTCACCCGGCGACAGCATTCAGGTACGCCTCACGGTCAAGCACAAGACGCCGGCGCGCCGCCCTGAATATGGCGAGGTCCGCTGGGATGTCGAAGTCGTCAACCAGGACGCGGAGACTGTTGCGCGTTACGAACTCTTGACAATGAGCGCTCGCGCGGCGTGATCTTTTGGCCTCAGATAACATGAGCGCGTCCGGCGTGATCTCGCCGGACGTGTAACAGGCATCGGGGGCCCAGATGAGGAACTTTCAATTCGCTGGTCGTTCGACCGTGCATGCGCTCAATGGCATGGTCGCAACGTCGCATCCGCACGCCTCGCTGGTGGCGCTCGACATTTTGCGCGCGGGCGGCACTGCGGCCGATGCCGCGGTGGCCGTCTCGGCGCTGCTCGGCGTGATCGAGCCGCAGATGACCGGCATCGGCGGCGATTGCTTTGCGCTCTACATGCCCGGCGGGACCGGCGACATCGTGTCCTACAACGGCTCGGGCCGCGCGCCGCAGGCCGCGACCGCCGACTACTTTCTCGAGCGCGGCATCAAGCGCCTGCCCCTGACCAGCGCCCATGCGGTGACCGTTCCCGGTGTCGTCGATGGCTGGGAAATGCTACTGCGGGACCATGGCCGCCTCGGCCTTGAGGACGTGATGCAGCCCGCGATCCGCGCCGCCGAGGAGGGCTATGTGGTAGCGCCGCGCGTCGCCTATGACTGGGCGACCTATGCCGGCAAGCTGCATGACGGCATCAACGCGCAGCGTTACTTTCTGCCCGGCGGCAACGTGCCGAAGGTCGGCGAAGTCATCCGTCAGCCGGAGCTCGCCAAAACCCTGCGCCTGATCGCAAGGCACGGCCGCGACGGCTTCTACAAGGGCGAGGTCGCCGAGGATATCGTCGCGACCCTGCGCAGTGCCGGCGGGCTGCACGAGCTCGCCGATTTCGCCGCGCATGCGACCGAGGTGACGCGGCCAATCTCCACCACCTATCGCGGCTATGAGGTGCACCAGTGCCCGCCGAATGGGCCGGGCCTTGCGATGCTGCTGATGCTCGATATTCTGAAGAGCTTTGACCTCAGGCAATACGGTGCCCTCAGCGCCGAGCGTTTCCATATCGAGGCCGAAGCCTGGCGCATCGCCAATGTCTTGCGTGACGCGCATGTTTGCGATCCCTCGTTCTCACCGGTCAATGTCGAGGGGCTGCTCGCTCCGGCGCACACCTCGGCCTATCGCCACAAGATCAATTTTGAGCGGATGCTCGACCTGCCGCCGATGCTGGAGCCGATCGGCTCGAACACCATTTACGTCACGGTGGTGGATAAGGACCGCAACGTCTGCTCCTTCATCAGTTCGATCGCGCAGCCGTTCGGCTCGGCCATCGTCTCGGAGAAGACCGGAGTCTTGTTGCAGAACCGCGGCATGGGGTTCTGCATCGAGCCGGGACACCCGAACTGCATCGCGCCCGGCAAGCGGCCGCTGCACACCATCATCCCGGCGATCGTCACGCAAAATGGCCGTGCGGCGATGTCCTATGGCGTCATGGGCGGGCAGTATCAGCCGACGGGTCAGTGCCGGGTTCTGAGCAACATCGTCGACTACGGCATGGACGTGCAGGAGGCGATCGATTTCCCGCGCGGCCTGCACACCTCTGGCACTTTCCAGCTTGAGGTGGGCGTGCCGGAAGACGTTTTCCAAAGGCTCGCGGCGATCGGCCACAAGGTCGTTCGCAGCCAGCATCCGCTCGGCGGCGGTCAGGCGATCTGGATCGATAGCGCCAAAGGAACTCTGACCGGCGGTTCCGATCCGCGCAAGGATGGCTGCGCGCTCGGTTATTGATCAGAAACGACAAGAGCCGGCGCCTCCGCGCCGGCTTTTTTCAGTAAGAGACTCAGAGCTTTGCGTCGGCCCGTTCCCGGAACCGGGGGTGGAAAGTGTTTTTTAGAGCGCGCGGCGATCCGCCTGAGCGGGCAAATGAGGTGTTCTGAGTTGTGACGAATATTGACAATCGTCACTCATCAGACTTAAGTTCCGCGAACCGAATTTAGCGTTCGTAGAGAGTTCGCAGAATGTCCATCTCGATGGTTTCAAAGCATTCCCGGGTTTTGCTTCTGCTGGCAGGCCTATCCCCGACCTTGCTGCTGGGCGGCTGCGACGACACGGTGGCCCAAAAGGAGCTGCCGACGCGGCCTGTCCTTGTGACCACGGTCAGTTACCAGCCCGAAGCGCCACAGCGCAGCTTTGTCGGCACCATCCGCCCGCGCGTGGAAACCGACATGGGCTTCCGGGTCGGCGGCAAGGTGGCGCAGCGCCTTGTCGAAGTCGGCGATCTGGTGACGGCCGGGCAGCCCTTGGCGACGTTGGACAGCACCGACCTGAAGCTGCAGGCCGAGCAGGCCGAGGCGGAATTCCGCGCCGCTACCGGCGTGCTGGCGCAGGCGGCCGCGGCCGAGGCGCGGGCCAAGGAGCTGCGGGCGCGCGGCTGGTCGACCGAGGCGCAGATGGACCAGGCCCGCGCGATGGCGGATGAAGCCCGCGCCCGTTTCAGCCGCGCCGAACGTTCGGTCGAACTCACCAAGAACAGCCTGGCCTACGCCAATCTTCTTGCGGACAGCGACGGCGTCGTCACCGCGGCGCTGATCAATCCGGGGCAGGTGGTTGCCGCCGGGCAGGCCGCTATCCGGGTGGCGCGCTCTGCCGAAAAGGAGGCAGTGGTCTCGATCCCCGAAACGCTGCTGGCCCGCGCCGAGAACGGCACCGCCCGCGTCGCGCTGTGGTCCGATCCGGACAAAAGCTACGTTGCACGGCTGCGCGAGATTTCGCCGGCGGCCGATCCGATGACGCGGACTTATCAGGCCAAGTTCTCGCTGCCGGAAGCCGATGACGCCGTGAAGCTCGGCATGACGGCAACGGTGCGGCTGAGCGCCAAGGACGGCGAGCGCATCGCCCGCCTGCCGCTCGCGGCCGTGCTCGATCAGGGCAAGGGGCCGAACGTCTTCGTGGTCGATCGCGCCAACGGACATCTGAAGATGGTGCCGGTGCAGGTGAAATCGTTTGATGCCTCGAGCGTCACGATCACCGGCGGAGTGGACAACGGCGCGACGGTGGTGGCGCTCGGCGTCCAGAAACTCGACCCCGGCCAGAAGGTCCGGGTCGTGTCGTCGCTCGCGTTCTGACAAGAGGACTTCACCGATGAAGGGCTTCAATCTGTCAGCCTGGGCGGTCCGGCATCAGGCCCTGGTCCTGTTTTTCATTCTCGCGCTCTGCGTCGGCGGCGCGCTGTCCTATCAGCGCCTCGGCCGCGGCGAGGACCCGTCATTCACCGTGAAGCTCGTGGTGGTGTCGGCGATTTGGCCCGGCGCGACCGCCGAAGACATGCAGACGCAGGTTGCCGATCCGATCGAGAAGAAGTTGCAGGAGCTGCCCTATTTCGACAAGGTGCAGACCTATTCGAAGCCGTCGTTCACGGCGATGCAGGTGATCTTCAAGGACAATACGCCGCCGAAGCAGGTGCCCGAGCTGTTCTACCAGCTTCGCAAGAAGCTCTCCGATATTCGCGGCAACCTGCCGCAAGACCTGATCGGCCCGAGCATCAACGACGAATACGGCGACGTCGACTCGATCCTCTACATGATGACCGGCGAGGGCGCGGACTACGCGCAGCTCAAGAAAATCGCCGAGGCGATGCGCCAGCGGTTGCTCAAGGTGCCGGGCGTCACCAAGGTCAATCTCTATGGCACGCAGGACGAGAAGATCTACGTCGAATTCTCGCAGGCGAAGCTGGCGACGCTCGGCGTTACGCCGCAGGCATTGTTCGACTCGCTGGCGAAGCAGAACGCCATCGTGCCCGCAGGCGTGGTCGAAACCTCGGCGCAGCGCGTGCCGCTGCGCGTGACCGGCGCGCTCGATAGCGCGGCTGCGGTGGCGGCGACCCCGATCGAGGCTAATGGCCGCGTGTTCCTGCTCGGCGACATTGCGACCGTGACGCACGGCTTTGTCGATCCGCCCTCCTATCAGGTGCGCCAGCGCGGCAAGCCCGCGCTCGGCATCGGCGTGGTGATGGCGCAGGGCGCCAACATTCTCGATCTCGGCAAGTCGGTGAACGCCGCCGTCGGTGGCTTCATGGCAACGGTGCCGCAGGGCGTGGACATCGAGCAAATCGCTGACCAGCCGCTCGTCGTCGAGCATGCGGTGGGCGAGTTCGTCAATTCGTTCATCGAGGCGCTGGCGATCGTGCTGTTCGTCAGCTTCATCGCGCTCGGCTGGCGCACCGGCATCGTCGTCGCGCTGTCCGTTCCGCTGGTGCTCGCCATTGTCTTCATCATCATGAATGCGATGGGGCTCGATCTGCATCGCATCACGCTCGGCGCCCTGATCATCGCGCTCGGCCTCTTGGTCGACGACGCCATCATCGCGGTGGAGATGATGGTGGTGAAGATGGAGCAGGGCTGGGATCGGCTCCGGGCTGCATCCTTCGCCTGGGAATCGACCGCCTTTCCGATGCTGACCGGAACGCTGGTGACGGCCGCAGGCTTCCTGCCGATCGGCTTCGCCAATTCCGCGGTCGGCGAATATGCCGGCGGCATCTTCTGGATCGTCGCCATCGCGCTGGTCGCGTCATGGTTCGTCGCGGTGATCTTCACGCCCTATATCGGCGTCAAGCTGTTGCCCGACTTCGCCGCCGGCAAGGCGCACGAAGACCCGCATGCGATCTATGAGACGCGGATCTATCGGGCCCTGCGAAGCGTCATCGAATGGTGCGTGCGCTGGCGCGGCACCGTGGTGCTGTCGACGGTCGGCATCTTCGTCGCCTCCATCGTCGGTTTCGGCTTCATCCAGCAGCAGTTCTTCCCGCTGTCGGAGCGGCCCGAGCTGTTCCTGCAGATGCGCCTGCCCGAAGGCACCGCCTTCAAGATCACCGCCGAGACTGCCAAGCAGGCCGAAGAGCTGCTTAAGGACGACAAGGACATCGCGACCTACACCACCTATATCGGGCAGGGTTCGCCGCGCTTCTGGCTCGGCCTCAATCCGCAGCTTCCGAACGAGGCGTTCGCCGAGATCGTGATCGTGTCGAAGGACGTGGCGGCGCGCGAACGCATCAAGAAGCGGGTCGAGGCCGCCGTTGCTGAGGGCGCATTGCCGAAGGCGCGGGTGCGGGTCGACCGCTTCAACTTCGGCCCGCCGGTCGGCTTCCCGCTCCAGTTCCGCATCGTCGGTCCCGATACCCAGGTGGTGCGCGACATCGCCTATCAGATGCGCGACGTCATCCGCAAGAACGACAAGATCATCGACACGCATCTCGACTGGAACGAGCGCGCGCCCTACCTCAAGCTCGCGATCGATCAGGACCGCGCCCGCGCGCTCGGCCTGACGCCGCAGGACCTCTCGCAGGCGCTCAATATGCTGCTCACCGGCGTGCCGGTGACCACAGTGCGCGACGGCGTCGAGAAGGTCTCGGTGGTGGCGCGTGCGGTCGCGTCCGAGCGTGTCGATCTCGGCCATGTCGGCGATCTCGTCGTGACCTCGCGTAATGGGCTCGCGGTGCCGCTGCTTCAGGTGGCGCGCATCGAATACGCCTATGAAGAACCGATCCTGTGGCGGCGCAACCGCGACATGTCGATCACCGTTCGCGGCGATGTCGTCGATGGCGCGCAGGCGCCGGATGTGTCGAATGCGATCTGGCCGCAGCTTCAGGAGATCCGCAATTCGCTGCCCGATGGCTATCGCATGGAGATGGGCGGCTCGATCGAGGAAGCGTCGAAGGGCAATTCGTCGATCCTGCTGCTGTTCCCGCTGATGCTGATCGTGATGCTCGGCCTGCTGATGATTCAGCTGCAGAATTTTTCGCAGCTCTTGCTGGTGTTCCTCACTGCGCCGCTCGGCATTGTCGGTGCTTCGCTGGGGCTCAACGTCACCGGGCAGCCGTTCGGCTTCGTCGCCCTGCTGGGCCTGATCGCGCTCGCCGGCATGATCATGCGCAACACGGTGATTCTGGTCGATCAGATCGAGACCGACGTGCGCCACGGCCTGCCGCGCCGGCAGGCGATCGTCGAGGCGACGGTGCGCCGTGCGCGCCCGGTGGTGCTGACGGCGCTCGCGGCCATTCTGGCGATGATCCCGCTGTCGCGCTCCGCCTTCTGGGGGCCGATGGCGATCACGATCATGGGAGGGTTGTTCGTCGCGACCTTCCTGACGCTGCTCTATCTGCCGGGCCTCTATGCGCTCTGGTTCCGCAAGCGCCTGGATGAGCGCGGCGGAGAAGGCGAGGCGAAGTCGGCATCCGGCGAGGAGGCTTCGCGACCGGCGATTCCGCTTGCGGCCGCTGCCGAATAAATCGAAACTGAGAACACAATGACACTCGTTTCAGAGCACCACGAAGCTGATACCGCGGCGAAAATTCTGATCACCGCGGAGCAGCTGTTTCGCGAAATCGGCTATCAGAAGACGACGGTCGCCGATATCGCCAAGCAATTGCATATGAGCCCTGCCAACATCTATCGCTTCTTCGATTCGAAGAAGGCGATTCATGAAGGCGTGGCGGTGCGGCTGATGAGCGAGGTCGAGGCGACCATTGCGGATGTCGCCGCCCGGCCGGGTTCGCCGACGAAGCGCCTGCGCGAAGTATTGACGGCGATCCACCGCACCAACGTGCAGCTCTTCATCGGCGATGCCAAGCTGCATGAAATGGTGATGATGGCGATGGAGCAGAACTGGGACGCCTGCCTCGCCCATATCGAGCGGCTGGTCGTGATCGTCGGCGAAGTGATCGCCGACGGCATCGAGACCGGCGAATTCAGCGCCGGCGATGCCGCGTCGGCTGCGCGCTGCACCTGCACGGCGATGGTGCGTTTCTTCCATCCTTATGTCATCAAGGAGTGCGCCAACAAGCCGGAGCCGAGTCTGGAGCAGATGATCGATTTCGTTCTGCGGGCGCTTGGTGCGGCGCAAGCCGGGCCGGCGCGGGCCAAGTGAACCTGAGGGCTGCGGGGAATGATTGACTTCCATAGCTATGAGCCGGCCCATGGGCACGGCCTGCGTCACGATCCCTTCAACGCCATCGTCGGGCCGCGTCCGATCGGCTGGATCTCGTCGCGTGCAAAGGACGGCCGCGTCAATCTTGCCCCTTACAGCTTCTTCAACGCATTCAACTATGTGCCGCCGATCATCGGCTTCTCCAGCATCGAGTGGAAGGACACGGTCCGCAATATCGCCGAGACCGGCGAGTTCGTCTGGAACCTGGCGACCCGGCCGCTCGCCGAAGCGATGAACGCGACCTCGGCCACGGTACCGCCCGAGGTGAATGAATTCACCCTCGGCAACCTCACGCCGGTTCCTGGCAAGTTCGTCAATGTGCCGCGTGTCGGCGAGGCGCGGGCGTCGTTTGAATGCAAGCTGTCGCAGATGATCCAGCTTCAGGGCGCCGATGGCCGTAAGGCGAATGCCTGGCTCACGCTCGGCGAGGTTGTCGCTGTTCACATCGACAAGAGCCTGATCAAGGACGGCGTCTATCAGACTGCCGAGGCGCATCCGATTTTGCGTGCAGGAAGGCTCGGGGACTATGCCGAGATCAGACCGGATGCGATGTTTGAGATGAAACGTCCGCGCTGATATTGTGCGCGAGCGCCTTGAAAAAAATATCTTTCAAACAGGCTATTTCGCGACAACGTTTTTCAGCCCGGCGGTGCCGAGAGGAAATGCGTGCGCTGCAAGCTTGAAGCCAAAGCGATTCGCGGCGGCTTTTTGTTGCTGCCGTTCGCATCAATCCATGTATTTCCGTTCTCTTTCAAATCGTTTCTGCTCGCTCGTCATGCCCGCAATACGCGGAAAATAAGAATTTCTCGCGCCTTCATAAAACTGTTTCAAGGTGTGATTATGACGGCGTTGCACGAAGACGTTGCGTTGAACTCCGCGTCCCAAAAGATCTGCCCGTGCGATTGAACCTTTTCGGCGGAAAGGCGTTGGTGCGCCGAGTTACGTAGCTAAAGGAGATAGGAACTATGTCTCACACTTATATTATCGAAGTGAGTTCGGACACCGCGGGCATCGTGGTGCGCGACGAGGCAGGTTACCGTTTCTTCTCCGCATCTCCACGTTTCAATCCGCTCGAGGGGCAAATCTTCCGCAATGCACGCGAAGCCGAGAAGGCTGCGGCGCGCCACGCGAGCTCGAAGAATATGGCCGAGGCCAGCGCATAACGATTTGCCGGAATCGAACGGTTCATGAAACGGGGGCGATCGAATCGCCCCCTTTTTATTGTCCGGGCCGCAAAAAGAAACGGCGGGCCTTTGCCCGCCGTTTCGCTTCCAACTCGCGAGTGGAGCGCGTTTACTCCGCAGCCTCCAGCGTCGGATAGTCGGTGTAGCCTTCCGCGCCGCCGCCATAGAGCGTTGCGCGCTCCGGCTCCAGCAGCGGCGCATTGCGCTTCAGCCGCGCGACGAGGTCGGGGTTGGCGATGAACGGCCGGCCGAAGGCAATCAGGTCGGCGCGGTTGGCGGCGAGCGCCTCATTGGCGAGCGCGAGCGTGTAGCCGTTGTTGGCGATGTAGGTGCCGCCGAAGCGGTTGCGCAGGCTCTGATAGTCAAAGCCATTGTCGTCGCGCGGGCCGCCGGTGGTGCCCTCGACCACATGCAGATAGACCAGCTTGAGTGCGCTCAGCTCGTCGGTGATGTAGTCGAACAACGGCTGCGGGTTGCTGTCGGTAAGGTCGTTGGACGGCGTCGTCGGCGAGATGCGGATGCCGGTGCGCTGCTGGCCGGCTTCTTCCGCAACCGCCTTGGCGACTTCGAGCATCAGCCGCGCGCGGTTCTCGATGGAGCCGCCATACTTGTCGGTGCGCTGGTTGCCGCCGTCGCGGGCGAACTGATCGAGCAGATAGCCGTTGGCGCCGTGAATCTCGACGCCGTCAAAACCAGCCTCCAGCGCGTTGGCGGTGGCGCGGCGGAAGTCGTCGATCACGCCGGGGATTTCGTCGAGCGCGAGCGCCCGCGGCGCGGAGACTTCGGTGAAGCGGTTGCCGACGAAGGTTTTGGTATTCGCGGTGATGGCGGAGGGCGCGACCGGTGCGCCGTTGTTCGGCTGCAGGCTGGTGTGCGAGATCCGGCCGACGTGCCAGAGTTGCAGAAAAATGTGGCCGCCCTCGGCGTGCACGCGCTCGGTCACCTTGCGCCAGCCGGCGACCTGCGCCGCGGAGTAGATGCCTGGCGTGTCCTGATAGCCCTGACCCTGTTGGGAGATCTGGCTTGCCTCGGTAACGATGAGGCCGGCGGTCGCACGCTGGCCGTAATATTCCGCGGCGAGCGCGCCGGGCGCGAGGTCGACGGCGCGGTTGCGGGTCAGCGGCGCCATGACGGTGCGATTGGACAGCGTGATTGCGCCGAGTTGATAGGGCTCGAAAAGCTTGCCTGCAGAGGTCATGTCGTGATCCCGATAAAAGAAAGCCGCGCAGATCGCGGCGAACATGATTTGCAGTTATGCCTGCAGGTTGCGGGTGTCCACCTTGAGGCGGCAAAAAAGCAGATTTTTGCCCTGATTAATGCAAGTGCATGCTTCTGGTGCTCCGCAAGTCGCGAAAACCGAAAAATGTTTTTCGAGAAAGCGCAAAAAGGCGGCCTTCGCCTGCGCGAATACGATCGCGCGGGATTGCCTGGAGATGCGAACTCGGGGGAGGGTCGATCAGTCCGGGAGCAGTTCCCGCGAGATCGAGCGCAGCAGCGAGATTTTCACGCTCTCGACATGGTCGCGCATCAACAGCTCCGCGCGCGCGCCATCGCGGCAGAGGATGGCTTCATAGATGCGGAAGTGATCGTCGTGGCGGCGGCGGACGTCGAGCTGTTCAAAGGCGATGACATTGCGATGCGACGACGGCGCGATCTGTTGCGACTGTCGCAGCATGTCGCGCAGCATTCGCGACTGGCCTGCCGAATGGATCGCGCCATGGAAGGCCGAGTTGATCTCGCCATAGAGCATCCGGTCATGGGGTGACAGTTCGCCCTTGTTCAAGATCGCCTCGCCGTCGCGCAGCGCCGCCTCGATCACCGCACGATCCTCGGTCGACATGCCGAGCTGCGCCGCGCGCCGCGCGGCGAGGCCCTCGAGCGCGGCACGGATCTCGTAAGCCTGCACGATGTCATCGACGGAATATTCGCGCACGTAGTAGCCGCGATTGGGAATGTGGTCGAGCAGCCCCTCGCCGGCGAGCGCCTTCAGCGCCTCGCGGATTGGCGTGCGCGAGACATGCAGCCGCTCCGACAGGCTGACTTCCAGCATCCGTTCGCCGGGCTGGAATTCACCGGCAAGGATCGCGCAGCGCAAACTGTCGGTAATGGACACACTTCTAGTGATGCCCTCGGTCAAGGGGCCGGCAGCAATCTGCGGGTGCTGTGACGTCATCGTGTGCTCGGTCTTGGGGAGGGCGGCTGATATTGTTGCATATCTACGGGAGTTACGGCCAGTCAATGCTTGATCCCGCCAGTTTGTTTCAAGACGTCGTGACGAATTTGCAACTTGGAGACTTCCTAATCTCGTTGGATTAGATTGCATACATTATGCGTTGACAAGTCGGAACATGTATATAATTTTGCTGTCGATCGTGGCGCATGCCGCGACGCGTGAAAATTGAAAATATTGCCATGAGAGGGGACGCGATCGTGTTGATCAATGGATGGCTTTCGCAGCGGGTGGCGCTGTCGTGACTGCGCTGGTTTTCAATCCGAGTGTTGTGACGCTCCCCGTTGTCGATCGTGCCGAACGTTTCCCTGTCCGTCGGGTTTATTGCGTTGGCCGCAACTATGTCGCCCACATCCGCGAGATGAAGGAGGGCGACGAGCGCGATCTGCCGTTCTTCTTCCAGAAGCCCACCGATGCCGTCGTGGCCGATGGTGCGGACGTTCCCTATCCGCCGCAAACCGATGATTTCCAGTTCGAGGTCGAGCTGGTCGTCGCGATTGGCGCGCCGGCCGTGAAAATTCCGGTCGAGCGCGCGCTCGACGTCGTCTACGGCTACAGCGTGGGCGTCGATCTCACCCGCCGCGACCGTCAGCGTGAATCGTTCGATCGCCGCCTGCCGTGGGAAGTCGGCAAGGCGTTCGACTTCTCCGCGCCGGTCGGCCCGATCCACCCGGTCGAGAATGTCGGTCATCGTTTGAGCGGCGCGATCACGCTGTCCGTCAATGGCGAAGAGCGTCAGCGTGGCGATCTTGAGCACATGATCTGGAATACGCCGGAGATCATCGCCAACCTGTCGAATTCGTATCGGCTGCAGCCCGGCGACCTGATCATGACCGGCACGCCCGCCGGCGTCGGCCCCGTCGTTCCCGGCGACAGGCTGCTTTGCACGATCGAGGGTCTTGCGCCCTTCTCCTTCTCCATTGGCGCAAAGGGGGCCTGAGCCATGCTTCCCACCGAACGAATTTCGTACTCTGCAATCGTCGACCGCAAGCCGCTGAAGTTGCCCGGCAACAAGCGCATGGCGGTCTGGGTCATCGTCAACATCGAGGAGTGGGACCCGCGCGAGACGATGCCGCGCACGGTGCTGACGCCGCCGGCCGGCGGCGCGCCGTCGCCCGATATTCCGAACTGGGCCTGGCACGAATACGGCAACCGCGTTGGCTTCTGGCGGCTGCTCGATGCGCTCGACAATCACGGCATCAAGGCGGTGCTGGCGATCAACGGCTGCGCGGTCTCGACTTATGAGCCGATCTCGCGTGCGGCGCTGGAGCGTGGCTGGGAGTTCATGGGCCATGGCTTCTCCCAGAAGAACATGCAGAAGGTCGCCAACGAGCGCGAGGATATCCGCAAGACCACCGAGGTGATCGAAAAGTTCACCGGAAAGCGGCCGCGCGGCTGGCTCGGGCCCGGCCTCACCGAGACCTGGGAGACCCCGGATCTTCTGGTCGAGGAAGGCTACGAGTATGTCTGCGACTGGGTCCTCGACGATCAGCCGGTGGTGCTCAAGACGCGCACCAAGCCGATCGTCAACATTCCCTATACGCAGGAGTGCAATGACGTCGCGATGATGCTGATCCAGCATCACAAGGCGAGCGAATTCCACGACCGCGCGATGGATCAATTCGACCAGATCTATCACGACAGCGCCAACTCGGCGCGCGTGATGGCGATTGTGGTCCACCCCTACATCATGGGCGTGCCGCATCGCGCCAAGCACTTCCGCCGGATTCTGGAAAAGATCAGCCGCCTGCCAGACGTCGCGTTCTGGACCGGCGAGCAGATCTACGACTGGTATCTTGAGCAACGTCCCGATGCCTTGAAGGGCGAGTGATCAATCATGTCAGGCCTCAACCTCGTTCAACTGCTGAACGGGCTGACCTTGGCGGCGCTGCTGTTCATCGTCGCATCGGGGTTTACCTTGGTGTTCGGGCTGCTGCGCATCGTCAATCTCGCTCACGGCGCGCTCTACCTGTTCGGCGGCTATATCGGCTACAGCGTCACGACATCGACGGGAAACTTCGTACTCGGGTTCATCTCGTCGATGATCTTCGTCGCCATTCTCGGCATTCTGATCGACCGCGGCCTGTTGCGCTTCGTGCGCGGCTTCACGTTGCGCGAGGTGCTGCTGACGCTCGGCGTCGCCTTCGTTCTGAATGACATCGCGCTGATTATCTGGGGCGGTGACACGTTCTCAGTGCCGGTGCCGGAGGTTTTCCGCGGCGCGGTTCATGTCGGCGGCGTGTTCTATCCAAAATACCGACTGTTCGTGCTGGCGCTCGGCATCGCGGTCTTTGTCGGCCTGTGGCTGCTCCTTCACCGCACTCGGCTCGGCGCGCTGATCCGCGCAGGTGTCGATGACGCGGAGATGGTCGAGGCGATGGGCATCAATATCCGGCGGATCTTCATGATCACGTCGATGCTGGGAGCCTCGCTCGCCGGCCTCGGCGGCACGGTCGGCGGCGCGTTCCTGACGCTCTATCCGACGGCGGACTCGGAAATCCTCGTGTTCTCGCTCGCCATCGTCATCATCGGCGGCAGCGGCAGCCTGATCGGCGCAGCCGTCGGCGCGCTGCTGGTCGGCATGCTCAACACGATCGGGCAGGTGATGTTTCCCGAACTCGCGTATTTCGTAATCTTCGGACCGATGGCAGCCATTCTGGCGTTCCGTCCGCTCGGGCTGTTCGGGAGGTCGGTGTAATGGCCACTTCAATTCTGTCGCGGAAGAACCCCGGTCTGCCGTTCATCGTGCTGGCTTCGGCGTTCGGCGTGCTGCCGTTCATCTTGTCATCCTATCAGATGACCATCGCCAACGAGATCTTGATCTACGCGTTGCTCGCAATGTCGATCGACGTTCTCGCGGGCTATGCGGGGCGCACCTCGCTCGGCCATGGCGCGATCTTCGGCGCTTCCACTTACGTGGTGATCTACTGGACCGCGGTGGCCGGCGGCTCGCCGTGGGTGGCGTGTCTGCTCGGCGTGCTGACGGCGACGCTGCTGGCGGCGCTGTTCGCGGCCTTCGCGGTGCGCGTCAGCGGCGTCTACTTCCTGCTGCTGACGCTGGCGCTCGGCATGATCGTCTGGGGCGTCTGCCTGCGCTGGACCAGCGTGTCCGGCGGCGAGAACGGCATTCGCGGCGCGGGCCGGCCGGATGTCATCGCCGATCCGACGACGTTCTACTACACGACGCTTGCCATCGTGCTGGTGATGACCTTCGCGATCTGGCGCTTCGTCCGCTCGCCCTTCGGCCTCACGCTGCGCGGCATCCGCGACAGCGAGAGCCGGATGCGCAGCCTGGGCTACGGCACGACGGTGCATATGTTCTTCGCCTTCACCATCACCGGCTTCTTCGCCGGCGTGGCGGGCGCGCTCTATGCGCTGTTCAACAACTTTGTCAGCCCCTCGACCGTGCAGCTCTCGCAGTCCGTCGAAGGCCTGTTGATGACAATCATCGGCGGCGTCGGCACCCTGTTCGGAGCCTTCATCGGATCGGCTGCAATCATCCTTCTCGAAAACCTTGTCAGCCAGTACACCGCGCGGTGGCAGATGGTGCTGGGCTTCATGTTCATCGGCACGATGATTTTTGCGCCGGAGGGCATTTTGGGGGCGATCCGCCGGATCACCCGGAAGAAGGCGTCCTGATTTTCTAAAAAAAGCCAAAACAGCCTTTTGGCAAAAGTTACTTGGGAGAAAACAAATGGATCGTAGAAAGTTTCTGAAGACGTCCGGTCTTGCGGTTGCGGCCTCCGCCACCGGCGTACTGTCGGCACCGATGATCGCCAATGCGCAGGCCGGCGCGCCGATCCGTATCGGCCTGATGGCGCCGCTCAGCGGCGTCGTCGCCTCGGGCGGTCGCGAGATCGTCGAAGGCTTCAACATGTACTGGGACGAGCGCAACAAGTCGGTCGCCGGCCGCCCGGTCGAGGTCATCGTTGAAGACGACGCCGGCAACCCGGACAGTGCCCTGCAGAAGGCCCGTCGTCTCGTCGAGCAGGCCAAGGTCGACTTCCTGTTCGGCAACCTTCTCGCCAACACCGGCCTTGCGGTCGCCTCCTATGTCAAGGGCAACGGCGTTCCCTATTTCATCCCGGTGATCGCCGCCGACGACCTGACCCAGCGTGACCGCGTGAAGAACGTGATCCGCGTTGCCGGCTATTCGGCCAGCCAGATGCCGCGCCCGCTTGCGGACTGGGCGCTGAAGCAGGGCTACAAGCGCATCGCCACCATTTCGCAGGACTACACCTTCGGCCACGAGCAGTGCGCGGGCTTTGCGCAGGTGTTTTCGGAAGGCGGCGGCGAGATCGTCGCCCAGCTCTGGAACCCGCTCAACACCGCGGACTTCAGCCCCTATATCGGCCAGCTCGCCAACATGAAGATCGACGCGATCTTCGCGATGGAGCTGGGCGCCGATGCCTCGCGCTTCATCAAGCAGTTCGCCGACTTCGGCCTCAAAGGCCGCATTCCGCTGCTCGGCGCGCTCAACTTCACCGACCAGGCGGTGATCCGCACGCTCGGCGAAGAGTGCGAAGGCATCATCTCCTCCGCGCACTACGCGGAAGGCTCGGACAATCCCGAGACCCAGAAGTTCGTGAAGGCCTATATCGCCAAGTACAACAAGATGCCGTCGCTCTACGGCTTCTCGCATTACTCGGGCGCGATGTGGGTCGGGCAGGTCATCGAAAAACTCAAGGGCGACATCTCCAACCGCGACAAGTTCATCGACGAGGTGCTCAAGAGCGAGCTGCCGAACTCGCCGCTTGGCCGCCCGGTCAAGTTCGATAGCTTCGGCAACCCGGTCTATGACGTCTACATCCGCAAGGTCGTGAAGAACGCCGAAGGCAAGTACTGGAACGTTCCGATCCAGACCTATCCGCAAGTGTCGCAGTTCTGGACCTACAATCCGGGTCTCTACCTCGCCCAGCGACCGTTCTCCCGCGATAACCAGGGCATCAAGAAGTAAGATCACTTCGCGACGACGCGCAGCGGCGGCGAACGCTGCTGCGCGTTTTCATCAGATCAAGAAATGAGCTATCACGTGTCAGAAGCCGCGCTTGTTCTCGAGAATATCGTCGTCGCATTCGGAGCCTTGAAGGCGGTCGATAATGTGTCGATCACCGTGAAGCGTGGCGAACGCCGTGCGATTATCGGTCCGAATGGCGCTGGCAAAACCACGCTCTTCAACGCCATCACCGGCGTGACGCTGCCGACCGCCGGCACGATCAATTTTGAAGGCATGGTGATCACCAACAAGCCGGCCGAGCAGCGGGCCCGCATGGGCATCAGCCGGACGTTCCAGATCACTAACCTGTTTCCGAGCCTGACCGTCGACGAGAACATGCAGCTTGCGCTGCGCGGCACCGGCAAGGGCAAGTTTTCGATGTTCGGCGCATCGACCCTGACGGCCGAGCAGAAGGAGCGCGTTGCCGCTGCCTTGTCGATCTCGCGGCTGGCGCAGCGCGGCGCGACCGTGGTGAGCGAACTGTCCTACGGCGAACAGCGCCAGCTCGAAATGGCGATGGCGCTTGTCGCCAAGCCGCGCCTCTTGCTGCTCGACGAGCCGGCAGCCGGCCTGTCGCCCGCGGAGCGGACCATCGTGGTCGAAATCATCCGCGCGCTGCCAAAAGATCTCACCATGGTCCTGATCGAACACGACATGGAACTGGTGCTCAATCTCGTCGACTGGGTGACGTGTCTGAACAACGGGCAGATGCTCGCGGAAGGCTCGCCCCAGGATATTCGTAACAATCAGCACGTCCAGGACGTCTATCTCGGAAAGGCGCGCGGCGATGCTTGAGGTCCGCGATCTGCATAGCTACTACGGCGAAGCCCATGTTCTTCATGGCGTGTCGCTGAATGTGAAGGCCGGCGAAGTGGTCGCGCTGCTCGGCCGCAACGGCATGGGCAAGTCGACCCTGATCCGCTCGATCATGCGGCTGGCGCAGCCGCAGGTGCGCCACGGCTCGCTATTGTGGAAGGGCGAGGACCTTCGTCCGCTGACGCCGCATCAGGTCGCCCAGCGCAAGATCGCGCTGGTGCCGCAGGGCCGCCGGCTGTTTCCCTCGCTCAGCGTGGTCGAGCACCTGACCATGATCAAGCCGGCGACGGCCAAGGACGGCTGGACCGTCGAGCGCATCTTCGAGATGTTTCCGCGTCTGGCGGAGCGCAAGGGCCACCGCGGCAATCAACTTTCGGGCGGCGAGCGCCAGATGCTTGCGGTCGGCCGCGCGCTGATGATCGATCCCGAGCTGGTGCTGATGGACGAGCCGTCCGAAGGCCTTGCGCCGGTGATGGTGCAGCATCTCGAAACGATCATCGCGGATCTCGGCAAGACCGGCCTCGGCATTCTGCTGGTCGAGCAAAACCTCTATAGCGCGCTTGCGGTTGCCGATCGGCTTTATGTGTTGGAGACGGGCAAGGTCGTCCACGAGGCGAGCGCAGAGGAAACCCGCAAGGATCAGTCGCCGCTGATGCGCTATCTCGGAGTCCATTGAGTTGAGACTTGCGGCGGAAGGAGCAGCCCTATGACGGTCAAGCAATGGGGGCTGTTCATCGACGGCGGCTACCGTGCAGCGCTCTCGGGCAAGACGTTCACGGTCGAGAATCCCAAGGATTGCTCGATCATCGCCGAAGTCGCGGAAGGTGATCAGGCCGACATCGAGGCCGCCATCGTCGCGGCCGAAAAAGCCTATCCGGTCTGGTCGGCGCTGACCGGGGCCGAGCGCGGCGACATCATGCACCGCGCCGCCGAGATTCTGCGGCGGCGGCTGCCCGAGCTGATCACCATCGAGATCGATCAGATCGGCCGGGCGCGCCGCGAGATGGCGGCGCAGCTCGCGCGCCTGCCGGAGTGGTTCAGCTACTTTGGCGCGGTCGCACGCACCCATGAAGACACCGTGCCGCCCTTCGCTGGCAACTATCTCAACTACACCCGGCGCGTGCCGCTCGGCGTCGTCGGTCACGTCACGCCGTGGAATCATCCGCTGCTGATCCTCACCAAGAAGGTCGCGCCCTCGCTTGCCGCGGGCAACACCATGGTCGTCAAGCCGTCCGAGCTTGCGCCGATCACGCCGCTGCTTCTCGGCGAGGTGTTGAAGGAAGCCGGCGTGCCGGACGGCGTCTACAACGTCGTCCCCGGCTTTGGTGCCACCGCCGGTCTTGCGCTGTCGTCGCATCCGCGCATCCGCAAGCTCGATCTCACCGGCGGAACCGAAACCGGCAAGGCGGTCGCGGCCATCGCCGGCCGCAACCTCGTCAAGGTCGCGGCGGAGCTTGGCGGCAAGGCGGCGCTGATCGTGTTCCCCGATACGCCCGTCAAGCGCGCCGTGGCGGCGACGCTGTTTGCCTCCTTCATTGCGACCGGCCAGACCTGCGTGCAGGGATCGCGCCTTCTCGTCCATCGCTCGATCCACGACGAGGTGGTGGCGGAGCTGGTGCGCCGCGCCGGCGAGATCTTGATCGGTGATCCGCAGAAGGAGCAGACCCAGATGGGGCCGATGGTGTCCGCCAAACAGCGCGACATCGTCGAAAAATACGTCCGCATCGGCATCGAGGAAGGCGCCCATCTCGCCTATGGCGGCACGAGGCCGGAAGGTGACCAGTTCGACGGCGGCTACTACATCCGCCCGACGATCTTTACCAACGTGACGCCGAACATGCGCATTGCGCAGGAAGAGATTTTTGGCCCCGTCGTCTGCGTCATTCCGTTCGACACCGAGGAGGAGGCGATCGCTATCGCCAACGGCACCGAATTCGGTCTTGCCACCAGCATCTGGACGCGCGACATCGCGCGCGGGCACCGCGTCGCGCACGCGCTGCAATCAGGCATCACCTGGATCAACGATCATCACCGCATCGATCCGGCTTCGCCCTGGGGCGGCTTCAAGATGAGCGGCATCGGACGCGAGAACGGCCTCGTCGCCTACGAGGAATACACCCAGATCCAGAACGTGATCGTCAATCTCTCCGACGCCGATTTCGATTGGTACGCCAACGACGGCGCGCCCAAACGGTACAGTTGAAACCGATGAAGATCGATCTGCACAGCCACGTCATTCCGCAGTCCTTCGTCTCGCTGATTGAGGCCGATCCGAAACGGATCGCCGCGCGGGTGGAAACCCACGGCAGCGAACGCCGCGTCGTGCACGATCAGGGCTACATCTATCCGCTATTCCCTGAATTCGTGGATGCCAAGGCCAAGCTCGCGGCGATGGACCGCAAGGGCCTCGACGTTACGGTGCTTTCACCGGCGCCGCCGAGCTTCACCTATTGGGCGCCGGAGGACGTTGCCGTCGACGTGACCCGCACGGTGAACGACGGGGTCGCCGAAATGGTGTCGCAGGCGCCCGATCGCCTGCGCGGCATGGGCATCATCCCGATGCAGCATCCTGACGCGGCGATTGCCGAGCTCGAGCGTATCGTTTCGGTACACGGCTTTCGCGCCATCGAAATCGGCACTGCGATTGAAGGCGTAAAGCTGTCTGATCCGCGGTTCCGGCCGGTGTTCAAACGCGCGCAGGATCTCGGCGTGTTCGTGTTCGCGCATCCCTATTATGTCGGCAACAAGCCGGGCCTTGAGGACTACTACCTCACCAATCTGATCGCCAATCCGCTTGAGACCGCAGTGATGCTCGCGGATCTGATGTTCAGCGGCTTCTTGGATGACCTGCCGGAGCTGAAGCTCGGCCTCGCCCATGGCGGCGGCTTTGCTCCCTACCAGATCGGCCGTTTGGTGCAGGGGCACAGGGTGCGGAGCGAGACGCACGCAAAGTCCAAAACTTCTCCGCTTGAGCTTTTGCGCCGACTCTATTTCGATACGGTCGTGTTCGAGCCGGCGGCGCTGAGCTATCTCGTCAATCTCGTTGGCGAGAAGCACGTGTTTCTTGGCACTGACGCGCCGTTCGATATGGGCGACGAAACGCCCGTGCAGACAATCACTGATGCGCCGGGGCTGACCGACGCGCAGCGCTCCCAGGTGATGGGGCGCACCGCGCTCGCGCTGCTTGGCGAAGCCTGAAGTTTGGAGAGAAACGCTTATGTCGGATGAGATTGGCAAGATGCGCACGCGGCTGGACTACCAGCCGATCACCCAGCGCCCCAAGCTGACACTGCCGGGCAATGCCCGCGTCGCGGTGTGGACCATCGTGAACGTCGAGAACTGGCGCCCCAGCGCAGCGATGCCGCGCACCGTGCTGCCGCCGCCGATGGGCCAGCCGCTACTGCCCGATCTGCCGAACTGGGCCTGGCACGAATATGGCAACCGCGTCGGCTTCTGGCGTTTCCACGAGGTGCTGTCGTCGCGCGGATTGAAGGCGACCTTCGCGGTTAACGGCTCGTGCTGCGAGCTCTACCCGCAGATCTGCCAGGCGGCGCTCGATTCCGATTGGGACTTCATGGGCCACGGCTATGTGCAGATGCCGATGCACCGCGTCGAGGATCAGCGCAAGGCGATCGGGGATACGGTGGCCGCGATCAAGAAGTTCACCGGCCGCCCGCCGCGCGGCTGGGAGAGCCCGGGCCTGACGGAGACCGACGAGACGCTCGATCTGCTCGCCGAAGCCGGCATCGAATACGTCGCCGACTGGGTGCTGGACGATCAGCCGGTGAACCTGAAGACCCGCGTGGGCAATGTCGTTTCGGTGCCCTACACGGTCGAGCTCAACGATGTCGTCATTTCCGCGGTCCAGCGTCAGCCGTCCGACGAGATTTTGCGGCGTGGCAAGGACCAGTTCGATCGCCTCTATCAGGAAGGCGCGACCGTTCCGCGCGTGATGGCCATCTCGATCCATCCCTATCTCACCGGCGTTCCGCATCGTATCAAGTACCTCGAGGCGCTCTATGACTACATCCTCGGCCATGAAGGCGTCGTGATGTGGACTGGCGCGGAAATTCTTGACTGGTACAAGGAGCAGACGGCCGCGGGCGCTTGAGCCGATACGCGGCGCTGTGGAGGAGAGATATGGCGCGTTCGAAACTCTTGCTGGTATCGCTCGGCGGGACCATCACCATGACCTCCGGCGCGGGTGCGGGAATTGCCCCGACGCTGACGGGTGAGGACCTTGTGCGCGCGGTGCCGGCGCTGGCGGAGGTGGCGGATATCGAGACAGCGTCGCCGTTCCGCCTGCCGGGCGCGTCGTTGACGATCGCCAACCTGCGCGATGTCGCCAGGCTGCTCAACGAGCGGCTCGCCGGCGACATCGACGGCGCCATCGTCGTGCAGGGCACGGATACGATCGAGGAAACCGCCTTCACCATGGATGTGCTGGTCGACAGCGACAAGCCGGTGGTGGTGGTGGGCGCGATGCGCGGCGCGGAAGCGCCGGGCGCGGACGGTCCGTCCAATCTGCTCGCGGCTGCGATCACGGCAAGCGCCAAGGCCGCGCGCGGCCTCGGCACGCTGGTGGTGCTCAACGACACCATCCACGCCGCGCGCTTCGTGCAGAAGGGCAGCACCTATCTGCCTTCGGCCTTCGTGTCGTTCTCCGGCGGGCCGCTCGGCGCAGTGATCGAGGGCGAGGCGAAGATCAATCTGCGCGTCGCCCGCTTCCCGGTCATTGCCAACGGCGTGAGCGGCAGCGACCAGCCGGTCGCACTGCTGACGATGGCGCTCGGCGACGACGGCCGGATGCTGCCGGGGCTGCCGGCGCTCGGCTATCGCGGGCTGGTGATCGAGGCGATGGGCGCGGGCCACGTCCCTGCGGTTCATGTCCCGGCGCTGGCCGAGCTCGCGGCAAAGATGCCGGTGGTGCTCAGTTCGCGCGTCGCCGAAGGGCCGGTCTTCGCCAAGACCTATGGCTTTCCCGGTTCGGAGATCGATCTGCTCCGCCGTGGCCTGTTCGGCTCGGGCACGCTCGGCGGCCTGAAGGCGCGCTTGCTGCTGTCGCTGCTGCTGGGCACCGGCCTTGAAGGCGCAGCCTTGCGCGAAGCGTTCGCGCGCTACGTCTGACGCGAAGCAAACGAACATGCGAAAAGGTCGCCTGTGAGGGCGGCCTTTTTCGTTTCCGGGGTGCCGGGTGTTGTCGTCAGATCCCGGTATTGAGGAAGTCGGAGACCAGCCGGATCTGATCGGGCACATTCAGCGCCGGCGCATGGCCGCAGCCGAGAATGGTGACGACACGGCAGCGCGGATTTTCCTGCTCCATCCGCTCGGTGGTGGCGACCTCGAGAAGGTCCGAGGTTTCGCCGCGCAGGCACAGGATGTCGCAGTTGAGCCGCGCCCAGTTGTCCCACTGCTCCTCGTTCGTTCTGAAATGAACGCGGATCGCGGGATCATAGTGCACGGTGAGCTTTCCGTTCGGCAGCCGCCGCATCGAGGTTTCGGCCAGGCGGCGCCACTGCGCATTGGTGTGGAAGCCGAAGGGCGCATAGATCGTGCGGAAGTAGGCTTCCAGCTCGGTCATGCGGGAAAATTCCGGCGGCGGCTTTCCGGCATAGCTGGAGATGCGGTCGAGCGCGGCCTGCGCCACCACCGGACCCATGTCGTTCAGCACCAGGCGGCGGATGCGGCCTTTCAGCGGCCCGGCCGCGGCACGGATGCCGATGATCGCGCCCATCGAGGTGCCGAGCCAGTCGACAGCATCGAATTGCAGCGCATCCAGCAGCTCGCAGGCCTGCCGCATGTAGAACGGCGTATTGTACTCAGCCTCCGGGTCGGGGCTCCATTCGCTGAAACCCCGGCCGATCGTATCGGGCACAATGATGTGCCGTTCGGCAGCCATGGCGCGGGCGATGTCGTCGAAGTCGCGCGCGGTCCGCGCAACGCCATGCCACATGATCAGCGGCGGTTTGCCGTGGGTGCCCCATTCGAGATAGTGCACCTCGCGTCCGCAGAGATTGATGTAGTGGGAGGTCGGGCTGTGCGGGCTGATCATCAGCGTTCTCCTCTCAGGCGGCCGACAATACCGGTCGGGAAAAAGTAGACACTGGCGATGAACAGAAGGCCGAGCCAGAGCAGCCAGCGATCCGGATGCAGCAGTCCCGGCAGAAGGGGCAGGCCGATGTCGGCGGTGGCCTGCGAGGCCGCGCCCATCAGCGCTTGCAGATAGTTTTGCGCGAGGATGAACAGCGCCGCGCCGATGATTGCGCCATACATCGTGCCCATGCCGCCGATCACCACCATCAGCAAAATATCGATCATGATCGTGAAGCTGAGCGAGGTGTCCGGCCCGGCATAGCGCAGCCACAGCGCATTGAGAACGCCCGCGGCGGCCGCGACCAGTGCGGCGATGCAGTTGGCGTAGGTGAGGTGAAACACCGTGCGATAGCCGAGTGCCTCGGCGCGGAAGCGATTCTCCCGCACCGCCTGCAGCACGCGGCCGAAGGGCGAATTCACGATCCGCAGCAGGAGCAGGAACATCGCGCTCGAGGCGAAGAACACGATGTAGTAGGTCAGCGTCCGGCCGTTGAACTCGAAGCCGAGCTTGTCCTTGGCGATCAGCACCGTGCCGGGGCGCAGCAGTTCCGGCAGGCTGAAGCTGCGGCCGTCCTCGCCGCCGGTGAGCCAGGAGAGCTGCGAGGCCAGCACCAGAAAGGCGGCGGCGACCGCCAGCGTGATCATGGCGAAGAAGATCGCCTGCACCCGCAGCGAGAACAGGCCGATGCCGAGTGCCAGCAAGGCGGCGACGGGCAGGCCGACGACGATGCCGACGCCGACGGCGGTCCAGCTCGGCCCCATGCCGTAGAGCGCAATCGCCAGCGCATAGCTGCCGATGCCGTAAAACATCGTATGGGCGAAGGAGACCGTGCCGGTGTAGCCGAGCAGGAGGTCGTAGGACGCCACCAGCGCGGCGAAGATGCAGATCTTTGCCGCGACGTTCATCGCCTTCGCGCCGGGAAAGAGAAATGGCGTGAGGAGAAGCGTGCCGACGATGATGATCAGCAGGACGCTGAGAACGCGGCTGCGCGGGGGATCGCTGGACAGTATCATCATCGGTTCGTCACCGCATAAAGGCCGCGCGGCCGCCACATCAGGATGGCGACCATCAGCAGGATGTCGGACACCAGCGCGAGTTTCGGCACGAGAAAGCCGCCATAGTTCGAGACCATCGCCACCAGAATGGCGCCGAGGAAGCAGCCCGTCACTGAGCCGAGGCCGCCGATGATGACGACGATGAAAATCAGGATGGTGAGCTCGTTGCCGATAGAGGCATGCACCTGCTCGCGATAGAGCGCCCACATCACGCCGCCGAGGCCGGCGAGCGCCGAGCCGGCCATGAACACGCCGAGAAACAGCCGGCGCACGCGATAGCCGAGCGCCTCGACCATCTCGCGGTTCTCGACGCCGGCGCGGATCAGGAGGCCGATCTTGGTGCGGTTGAGCACCAGCATCGATCCGAGGAACACGATGAGGCCGACTGCCATCGCCAGCAGGCGATATTTGGCGATCGAGACGTCGCCGAAAATGAACGAGCCGCGCAGCGCCGTCGGCAGCGGCAGGGGAATGATCTGCGGGCCCCACAGCGCGTAGAGCAACTGCTCGGCGACGATCAGGCCGCCCATGGTGATGAGGATCTGCTTGAGGTGCTGGCCATACACCGGCTGGATCAGCACCCGTTCGAAGACGATGCCGAGCGCGCCGGTGACAGCCATTGCGAGCAACACGGCGGGGGCGACGACCGCGAGATTGGCGAGAAGCGAATCCGCCTGCACCCAGGCCGCGAGCGGCAGCAGCACCAAGGTGCCGATATAGGCGCCGACCGCGATGAAGGCGCCGTGGCCGAAATTGAGCACGTCCATCAGGCCGAAGACGAGCGTGAGGCCGGAGGCCATGATGAAGATCATCATGCCCATGGCGAGGCTCGCGATGGTGAGCGTGACCCATGTGCTGGTGGAGCCGACCAGCGGCAGCATGATCAGTGCCAGCGCCACCGGCAGCAGCATCGGAATGATATCGAGCGGCTGTTTCGGCAGGGCTTCGCCTGCGGTGGTCTCGCTCATTGGTGCGCCTCCAGGCTGAGGCCCAGCAGGCGCTCCTGCAGGGGCGTGTCGCGGGAGAGATCCGCCATCGTGCCGCGATGGACGATGCGGCCGTTGTCCATCACGGCGACGCTGTCGCCGATCGCTTCGGCCACGCGAAAATTCTGTTCGACGAGAAGAATGGTTGCGCCGCTGCGCTTGATCTCGCGCAGGCAGTCGATCAGCGCGACGACGATCGCCGGAGCGAGGCCCTTGGTTGGCTCGTCGATCAACAGGAGCTTGCGCGGCTCGATGATGGCGCGGGAGATCGAGAGCATCTGCTTCTGCCCGCCGGACAGGCTGCCGGCGCGTGAGAGCCAGAATTTTTTCATCGGCGGAAAGAAGCCGAAGATCCAGTCGAGCCGGGCCTGATCCATCGGCCCGTTGCGCGCGGCGAGGACGAGGTTTTCCTTCACCGTGAGGTCGGAGAACACGGCCATCGTCTCGGGCACGTAGCCGACGCCCATCATGGCGATGTCGGGTGTCGCCATCGCCTCGATCCGGGTGCCGCCGAGCGTAATCGTACCGGAGGAGGCCGGCGACAGTCCCATGATGGTGCGCAGGGTCGTCGTCTTGCCCGCGCCGTTGCGGCCGAGCAGCATCGTGGTCTGACCTTCCGGCACGGCGAAATCGACGCCATGCAGGATGTGATAGCGGCCGATATGAGTGGTCACGCCGCTGAGGGACAACAGGTCGGTCATGCTGCGGTCTTTCCGGGCGCAATGCCGAGATAGGCCTCCTGAACGATCGGCGAGGCGATGACCTCCGCAGGTTCGCCGTCGGCGACGAGCTGACCGTTGTGGAGCACGATGATGCGATCGGCGAGCGAGCGCACGACATCCATCTTGTGCTCGACCAGCAGAATGATTTTTGAGGTGTCCTGCTTCAGCCGCGCGATCAGGTCGAGCACCACCGGCACCTCGTCGACGCTCATGCCGGCGGTCGGCTCGTCGAACATGAAGACTTTTGGTTCGAGTGCCATCATCAGCGCCACTTCGAGCTTGCGCTGGTCGCCGTGGGAGAGCGCCGCGGCGGTGGCTTCGCGGCGATGGAGGAGGGCGACGGATTCCAAAATCGTCTCGGCGCGCGCGATCAAGTCGCGGCGCGTCATCCAGGGGCGCAGCATATCGTAATGCACGCCGCTGACGGCCTGCACCGCGAGGCGCACATTTTCCTCTACGGTGAGGTTCGGGAACAGATTGGTGAGCTGGAATGCGCGACCAAGGCCCGCGCGGGTGCGCAGCGGCGCCGAAAGCCGCGAGATGTCGTCGCCGTTCAGCAGCACCTGGCCTTCGCTCGGCATGAGCTGGCCGGAAATGAGGTTGAAATAGGTCGTCTTGCCGGCGCCGTTGGGGCCGACGATCGCGGTGAGCTCGCCCGGGCGAAAGCTGCAGCTGACGTGGTTGACGGCGACATGGCCGCCGAAGCGAATAGTCAGGTCCCGGGTTTCCAGGGAAATCGGCATCGCGACGCATCCATGGTCATGTCATGGCCGGGGCGTCCCGGTCATCCACGCGCTGATTGAGGCTTGTCGGAGCGGGCCATGCCCGGCGCATTGGCGAACTTTCGCGCCGGGCATGGCAAGGTCGATGTTACCGCTTGTTGCGGATCGGGATGTTCATGTCCTCGATCTTGATCTCGGCAATCGGCTCGTTCACCGCCCAGGCAAGGTTCGGATCAACCTTGACGCGGAAGTGATACATGCTCTGCAGCGCCTGATGGTCCTCCTTGCGGAACACCATCTTGCCTTTCGGCGTATCAAATTCCATGCCTTCCATCGCGGCGATCAGCTTTTCGGTGTCGGTCGACTTCGCCTTCTGCACGGCGGTCACCGCTGCCATCGCGGCGGAGAAGCCACCGGCGGTGAAGAAATCCGGCGGCGCGTTGAAGCGCTTCTGGTGCTCTGCAACGAGCCATTCGTTGATCGGGTTTTTCGGGATGTCGTAGTAATAATAGGTCGCGCCTTCCATGCCCGGCAGGCGCTTGTAGGCGGCGAGCGCCGGCAGAATGTTGCCGCCGGTCGACAGTTCGATGCCGTAGCGCTTCGGATCCATGTCCTGCAGCTTGGTCAAGGGATCGCCGCCGCCGGCCCAGATCACCCAGATGATCTTGCGGCCGGGCTTGTCCTTGAGCGCATCGAACAGCCGCTGGCCGACCGCGGTGAAGTCGGTGGTGTTGGTCGGGACATACTCTTCGGCGGCGAGAGTTGCGCCGGTTTTCGCCAGCGCCTCCTTGAAGGCGGCGACGCCGTCGCGGCCGAAAGCGTAGTCCTGGCCGAGCGTCGCAATGGTCACGCCGGGCTTGCCGATCGCGACCGCGTTCGAGATCGCATCCTGCGATGAGTTGCGGCCGGTGCGGAAGATGTAGCGATTCCACTTCTCGCCGGTGATCTGGTCGGCGACCGCCGGCTCGACGATCAGGATCTTCTTGTTTTCCTCGGCGATCGGCAGGATGGCGAGGGCCGCGGCCGAAGAGGTCGTGCCGATTGCGATGTCGGCCTTGTCGTCCTGATAGGCCTCCGCGAGCGCCGCCTTGGACAGGTCCGGCTTGCCCTGATCGTCCTTGGTGATGACGACGATCTTGCGGCCGTCGACCATCATCGTGCCCTTGGTCGCGTATTCGAGGCCGAGGCGAAATCCCGCCTCGGTCTGTTTGGCATAGGCCTCGAGCGGCCCGGTCTTGCCGTAGATCAAGGCGAGCTTGAGATCGTCGGCGGCGTGGGCGGCGGTGCTACCCGCAATCGCGATGGATGCGGCGGCAAGCAAAGGCAATAGGCGCACAGTGATCCTCCCTTGGGGTGGTTGGCTCTTAAAATGGTTGGCCGAAGCCTATGTCATTTCGGCATGGTGTGAAAAGTTGGCTGCCAAAAGAATATCCGTGACGGTTGTGACAGTTGTGACTAGCGGCCCTGGCGCAGACGGCCGAGAAGTTCGGCGGTCGGCCAGGAGTCGGCGGGCAGACCGAATTTCACCTGCATCGCCTTCACTGCAATGCGGCTCTTCTGGCCGAGGATGCCGTCGATCTTGCCGACGTCGTGGCCGTACCGGGTGAGCTGTTGCTGCAGTTCGCGCAGTTCGTTGTGCGACAGTTGCTCCACCGCGATCGCCGGTTTGCGCATGGGCGGTGCGCCCTCAATCCGGGTTGCGAGATAACCCGCGGTGGTGGCGTAGATCAGCGAGTTATTCCATTCGGTGTAGGCATCGAAGTTGGCATAGGCGAGGAACGCCGGGCCGTGGCGCCCCATCGGCAGCAGCAGCGAGGCCGGCAGCCGGTCGTTCGGCAGCGGGCGGCCATCGGCATAGGTCACGCCCCACTGCGCCCACTGGCTGCGCGGATGCTTGGTGCTGAGGTCGGTCTGCTCCCAGGGCAGGCTCTGCGGCGCGCGCACCTCCTGCAGCCACGGTTCGCCGCGCCGCCATTTCAGGCCGTTGGCGATGTAGTTGGCGGTAGAGCCGATGACGTCGGCGGAGCTGCGCAGCATGTCGCGGCGGCCGTCGCCGTCATAGTCCACGGCATAGGTGAAGTAATGTGTCGGCAGGAATTGCGTCTGGCCGAGCTCGCCGGCCCATGATCCGATCATCTGGTCGGGGGTGAGGTCGCCGCGATCGATGATTTTCAGGGCGGCAATGGTCTGGTCCTGAAACATCTCCGAGCGCCGGCAATCATAAGCCAGCGACACCAGCGAGCGCAGCGTCGGCAGCTTGCCCATATTGGCGCCGAAGTCGCTCTCCAGCGCCCAGAATGCGGCGATCACCGCGGGCGGTACGCCGTATTGCTTCTCGGCGCGGGCGAAGGCCTGGGCATTGGCCTTGATCCTGGCCTGGCCGCCCTGAATGCGATAGGCCGCCGCCATGCGGCCGGAGAACTCCGTAAAAATCTGGCCGAAGACGCGCTGGCCGCGATCGCGGTTGACGATGCCCTGGTCGTAAACGAGGCTCGGCGACGCCAGCGCGATCGTGCGTTGCGACACTCCCTCGGCGGCGGCGCGTTGCAGGAGCCTGGCAAGGAACCGGTCGAAGCTCGCTCCGCCGTGGCAGCTTGCGCCGCGCTGGGCGTGGGCTGCCGATGTCAGCGCAAGGCCTGCTGCAAGGGACAAGGCTGCCAGCACAGTTTTGGAACGTCGCATAAGGGCTCCGTGTCTTTTCAGGGAAGGTCTTTGGTAAAGGGCGTTTCGTCGTGGCTTGAGGACGCTTGATGTTTGAATGATGCGCCCGCGCTAGAGCTCGCGGGCGCTGCTGAATGCGAATGAGGATACGCGGCGGGTATTTTCGTCAAGGATCAATGTGCGGGTCAGCGGCGGCTCGGCCCGCTGGCTGCAATTTTCCCGCTCGCAGAGCCGGCAGTTGACGCCGATCGGCGTTCCTTCCGCCTTCTCCAGATCCATGCCCGTGGCATAGACGAGCTTGGCGGCGTGGCGGATTTCGCAGCCGAGGCCGATGGCGAAGCGCGGCTGCGGCTGGGGGTGCGGCGCGGCGGCGCGGCGCACGCTCTGCGCAATGGAGAAATAGCGGCTGCCGTCGGGCAGTTCGATGATCTGGCGCAGCAGGCGATCCGGCGTCTCGAAGGTGGAATGAATGTTCCACAATGGGCAGGTGCCGCCGAACTTGGAGAACGGGAACGTGCCGGACGAAAAACGCTTCGACACGTTGCCGGCATTGTCGATGCGCAGCATGAAGAACGGCACGCCGCGGGCATTCGGGCGCTGCAGTGTCGTCAGGCGATGGCAGATCTGCTCGAAGCCGGCGTTGAAGCGCTGGCCGAGCACGCCGACGTCATAGCCGAGCGTTTCGGCGGCGGTGAGAAAGGCCTGATAGGGCATCATCACCGCGGCGGCAAAGTAGTTGGCGAGCGTGATGCGATAGAGCCTGCGCGCACCGTCGTCGAGCGTGCCGGTACGGCTCGCGATCGTGTCGAAGATGCTTGAGCATTCGGCGAGGCCGATGTGGAAGGCCAGCTGAAACGTCCGGCCCGGCAGATCGACCAGTTCGGAGAGCAGGAGTTGCCGGCGATGGCGGTCCCAGCGCCGCAGCGTTTCGCGCATCACGTCGACCGGCATGATGCGCACCATGCCGGAATGGCGCTCGCGCAGCCGCTCGCTCAGCGCATTGAAGAGGTCGTAGGTGCCGACATTGATTTCGTCGCGCAGCGCCTCGGCGGCCTGTTCGAGCTCGGGAAAATAGTTGCGGTTGGCCTCGATGAGGTCGCGGACGCGTTCGATCGGGTTGGCCTCATAGCGCGCGCCCTCGTCGCGATCGGCGAATTGCGCCGCGGCAAGGGTCTCGCCGCGCCGCGCCTCGATATAGGCGGCGTAGAGCCGCTGCAGCGAATGGGTGACGCTCGGGCACAGTTCGGCGAGGTCGCGCAATTCCTGTTTCGGCAATTCGATCTGGCGAAACAGCGGATCGGAAAAAATCTCGTTCAGCTCGGCAAAGAAGCGGTCCTCGTCGGCAGTGGCGAGATCGCGCAGGTCGAGGTCGTAGGCTTCCGCCATCCGCAGCAGGATCTGGGCGGTCACCGGGCGCTGGTTACGCTCGATCAGGTTCACATAGCTCGGCGAGATGCCAAGGCCCTCGGCGATCTGTGTCTGCGACAGGCCGAGCTGCTGGCGGATGCGCCGAAAGCGCGGGCCAACGAAGAGCTTTTTGCCGGGTTTGGTCGCCATCGCCTTCTTTGCTTCAGTGCTCGGAAATTTCAGATATCGAACTTGTCACAACTGCGAATTGTGACAAAATTGACAATTTAACATACGTGACAAGTTTTGATGTTACATCTGATCATCATTATCCTGCAAGGACTATATACATCCAAACGCCGGAAGAGTTTACTCCGCACTGCAACATGTAACGTTTGTCTATCGGGAGAGAACTATGGCAACGACATTTGAGCAGCTGGTTCCTGGAGCTCCGAAGGGGCGTTTTGACGGTGTTACCCGTCCGTATACGCCTGCGGATGTAGAGAAGCTGCGCGGGTCGGTGCCGATCTCCTACACGCTCGCCGAGCGCGGCGCGAACCGCTTCTGGAAGCAGCTCCACTCGATGCCCTACATGAACTCGCTCGGCGCCGTCACCGGCAACCAGGCGATGCAGCAGGCGCGTGCGGGCCTTCAGGCGATCTATCTCTCGGGCTGGCAGGTGGCCGCTGACGCCAACACCGCCGGCGCGATGTATCCGGACCAGAGCCTCTATCCGGCCAATGCCGGCCCGGAGCTGGCCCGCCGCATCAACCGCGCCCTGCAGCGCGCCGACCAGATCGAGCATTCGGAAGGCGGTGCGAAGATCGACTGGTTCCTGCCGATCATCGCCGACGCCGAGGCCGGCTTCGGTGGCCCGCTGAACTCGTTCGAGATCATGAAGGCCTATATCGAGGCGGGCGCGGCCGGCGTTCACTTCGAGGACCAGCTCGCTTCCGAAAAGAAGTGCGGTCACATGGGCGGCAAGGTGCTGATCCCGACCGCGGCACATGAGCGCAACCTGATCGCGGCGCGTCTGGCTGCGGACGTTTGCGGCGTGCCGACCTTCGTGCTCGCCCGTACCGACGCGGAAAGCGCTAAGCTGATCACGTCGGACATCGACGAGCGCGATCGCGAGTTCATCACTGGCGAGCGCACCGCGGAAGGCTTCTATCGCCTCAAGCCCGGCACCGGTATCGACCATTGTATCAAGCGCGGTCTTTCCTTCGCCAAATACGCCGATCTTCTGTGGTGGGAGACCTCGACCCCGGATCTCGACGACGCGCGCAAGTTCGCCGAGGCGATCAAGAAGGTCTATCCGGACAAGATGCTCGCCTACAATTGCTCGCCCTCGTTCAACTGGGAAGCCAACATCGACAAGGACACCATCGCCAAGTTCCAGCGCGAAATCGGCGCGATGGGCTACAAGTTCCAGTTCGTGACGCTGGCCGGCTTCCACTCGCTCAACCACGGCATGTTCGAGCTGGCGCGCGGCTACAAGGACGAAGGCATGGCGGCGTATTCGCGCCTCCAGCAGGCCGAGTTCGCATCCGAGAAGCACGGCTATTCGGCAACGCGCCACCAGCGCGAAGTCGGCACCGGCTACTTCGATCTGGTCAGCACCACCATCACCAGCGGCACTTCATCGACCACTGCGCTCAGCGACTCGACGGAAGCGGCGCAATTCAAGGCCCAAGCGGCGGAATAGGAGGCTCCCATGGGCGGTACTCACTACTGGGTTGTCGGCGGCGAATTCGGTTCGTTGAACTTCCACAAGCTCAAGGAAGGAACGGCAATGGTCGAAGGGCCGTTCACCACCCGCACCGAGGCCGAGAGCGTGTGGCGGAGCATGTCGGAGAAAAACCGGCACCGCTGCAATGTGCGGTTCTCGATCGTGGAAGAGCCGCTCCGCGCCAGCGCCTGATCGGCGGCCGCAACAAAAAGTCCTGGCCGCAGGTTTGATCGGTTAGGGGGAAAACCAAGGAAACGCCATGGCCCTGTCCAAATCGGACGGGGCCATGGTTTTCTTGCAGCCAAGCTGATGCGGCGCCTACTTCGCGCCGGCGTGGTTGAGGTGTTTGCGCGCCAGTGTCTCGATCTTGGGCGCGGCGTGGCCGTCCGGCGCTGCCTTGTCTGCGCGCCGCAGCCCGCGCGTCGTCATTTCGATCTGCCACGCGCCGTCGAACGAAATCGAGAACAGGTGATAGGCGGCCGGATCGCGGTGGCTGTTCGCGCCCGCGGACGCCGAGGGCACGCCGACTGCCGGAAAGGGGCCTTGCGGGCCGTCGAACCACATCAGCGAGTTGCGGTGATCGTGGCCGTGCAGCACGAGTTCGACGCCGTGGCGGCGCAAGATGCCGAGCAGCGCGGGCGCGTCGAGCAGCCGTTTCTGCCAGGCGTCGCGACCGGAGGCCAGTGGATGGTGGATCAGCAGCACCCGGCAGAGATGTGAGCCTGCGAGGCTCCCAAGGAGTTCGTCGAGCGCGGCAAGCTGGCGCTCGCCGAGTTCGCCGGTCGCCATCAGCGGCGCGGTCGGGACGGCGGTGGAGACGCCGATCAGAGCCAGCGGCCCGCGCTGCCGCAGATAGGGAAACTGCGCCGGCCCGGTCGGCGGAAAATCATCGCCGCGCTGAAACTCGGCCCAGTCGAGCTGGAAGCGGTGGCGCGTGGCGCGGACGTAGGCGTCGTGATTGCCCGGCACCAGCGAGACGTCGCGCGGCTCGCCGAGCGTCTCCAGCCACTCCCGCGCAGGCCCGAATTCGGCCGGCAGCGAGAGGTTGATAAGATCGCCGGTGACGGCGATATGGTCGGGGGTTTGGGCTAGGAGATCGCCGACGAGGGTGCCAAGGACGTTGCCGCTCTGCACCGCGCTGCGGTTGCGGGTCCAGTTGACATAACCGAAGAAACGCTTGCCGATCAGCTCGTGCGGCTGCGGGCGCGGCAGCGGCGCAAGATGGGGGTCGGAGAGATGGGCAAGCACAAAGGCTGACATTTTCTTCACACTCATCGGGCCATCGTGGCGGCCGCATCGAAAGGCAGGCGCCGGTGGTTGCCCGCGCCGTGCCGAAACGTGGCATACTTACCGCGCCCCAGCCGTTCAAGGAAGCAAGCCCGGAATGCCGACAACTCTTGAGAACGTCCGCCGGCGTTGCGAGCCGCTGCTGCGCCGGGTGCTGCACTTTTACTGGCGTTTCTCCCGCGGGGCGACCCTCGGCGTGCGCGCGGTGGTGTTCGACGAGGCACGGCGGGTGTTTCTGGTGCGGCACAGCTACGTCGCCGGCTGGCATCTGCCGGGCGGCGGGGTCGAGGTCGGCGAGACGTGCCTGACGGCGCTTCGCCGCGAACTTCGCGAGGAGGGCAATATCGAACTTGACGGCGCGACGCCGGACCTGCTCGGCATCTTCTTCAACCGCGCCGCGTCGCCGCGCGATCACGTGCTCGTCTATGTGGTGCGGGATTATCGCCAGAGCGCCTTGCCCAAGCCCAATCGCGAGATCATCGAATGCGGCTTCTACGATGTCGCCGCGCTGCCCGAAGGGACCACGGCGGCGACGCGCCGGCGGATTTCCGAGGCCTCGGGGCTGGCGAAAAGCGCGCCCGAATGGAGCTGAGGCCCGGAACCGGCAAAATGCGGCGGCAGGGCCGGCGGACAATCGTGGACCGCGCGCCGCCCAGATGATAGAGCCAACCATCCCTGTTTGCCGGCTCCCGGCCGGCGGCCCGGGGTAATCGCACGGGAAATCGGATGAGGCGGGCGAGCCTTTCGCCGGTATCGGCGGTTTCCTGCGTTCCATCCTGATGTGCTGCATGACCTCATGACCGAACTGTCCCTGAATATTTTGGCCGAAACCGCGAATGACGCCCGGGCGATCGAACGCCTGCACGAGCGGACGTTCGGCCCCGGCCGTTTTGTCCTGAGCGCCTATCGGCTGCGCGAGGATGTCGATCATCTGCTGGAACTGTCGTTCACCGCCTGGATCAGCACGCTGCTGGTCGGCTCGGTGCGGCAGCTGCCGATCACCGTCGGCGAAACGCCGGCATTGCTCCTTGGGCCGCTCACGGTCGAGCCGCCGTTCCGGGGGCGCGGCATCGGGCGGGCGCTGCTCGACCGTGCGCGCGACGATGCGCGGGCACAGGGCCATCGGCTGGTGGTTCTGGTCGGCGATGAGGCTTACTACGGCAAGCTCGGCTTCAAGCGAGTGCCGAAGGGGCAGATGACGATGCCCGGCCCGGTCGATCCGGCGCGCCTGCTGGTCTGCGAACTGGTCGAGGGCGCCGCTGCAAATGTCGCAGGCCCGGTCCGGCCGGATTGGCGCTACGCCCGCTGAATTCGCGGGCGGCCCGGCAGGTGAACCGCCGGACCGCCGCGGATTGATCAGAACTTCAGATTGGCGAACATCCGCACGCTCAATCCGGGCATCAGAACCTCGTTCTTGTTGTAGGAAACGGCGCTGCGGATCTGCTCGTTGAGCAGGTTGTTGCCGACGACGCCGACCGTCATTTCGCGCGGGCCGAAGGCCGAGGGTGCGAGCTGGGTCTTGTAGCTGATCTCGGCCCGCAGCAGGTTGTAGCCCGGCGTTGGCGTCTCGTTGTCGCTGACGTTGTTCTGGGCGAAGGCGTGCAGCAGGTTGACGCGCGCAAACCAGTTGGCATCGCGATAATACACGCCGCCACCGATCCGCATCGGCGGGATGCGCGGCACGTTGGTGCCGTCGGTGAAGGTCGCCCGCACCACGTCGAACTGGTTCTCGATGCCGAACGTGCCGTTCCATAGCGGCGCAACATCGAGTTGGCTCTGGAATTCGCCGCCGCGGAAGATGGCGTCGCGCTGCGAATAGACCGCCTGCTGCAGTTCATGCGAATGGCCGTGCCCGCCGCCGTGACCGTGATCGTCATCGTCGTGATCATGGTCGTGGACATGGCAGGAGGCGAGATCCTCGGCGCAGAAGGCGCCGGTCATGCGGCGATAGATGAAGTTGCTGAAGCGCGTGTAATAGGCCGTCGCCTCGAACCGGAACGGCCCGGTTGCGCGTCGCAGACTAAGCTCGATCGACTGGGCGGCCTCGATCTTCAGGTTGGGATTGCCGATGTCGAACGTGCCGGTGGCATGATGTTCGCCGCGCGAAAACAGCTCGGCCGGTTTCGGCGCGCGCTCGACATATTGCCCGGTCAGGCTCGCCACCATGTCCCACGGCAGTTGCTGGATCACGCCGATGCTGGCGCTGACCGGCGTGAAGGACGGATTGCGGGCGGTGGCGGCCTGCGGCGCGCCGTCAGGCAGATAGGTCGACGGAAAAGCCGGCATCGTGCCGCGCAGGTCGACGTGCTCGATGCGGCCCGCGATTTGCGCCTTGGTCGCGCCCGAGAGCTGGAATTCGTTGAACATGTAACCGGCGACGCGGTTGTTGCTGTTCGGATCCCACAGGCCGTTGTACAGCGCGCCGGGATTGTCCGGGCTGCTCGCCCTCAGTTCCTGATGTCCCGCCTGCAGGCCGATCGCGGTGGTCATCGGCACCGCCCCGAGCTTCACCGGCGCGAACTGGACCTCGATGCGGCCTTCCTGCTCCTTGTTGGTGAAGACCTGATGGGTGCCGTCGCTGGCCGGATCGCCCGCATCTTCAAGGCCGAGTTCGCGATGCTTGTAGTCGGTGATGCCGACCCACAGGCGGATGGCATCGATCATCGGCGAGTTCGGCCGATATTCGCCCTTGATGTTGAGCTTGGTCTGGCGGGCGTCGATCCGCTCGTTCAGCTCGGCGCCGTGCTCGCCGGGGATGTGGTAGAGCGCGTTGTTCTGGCTGAGCGACGCGCCGATGAAGCCGCCGTCGAACACATAGGAGCCGCCGATCGACCCGCCGACGGCGCGGGCGGAGGAATTGGGCTGGCGGCCGTTGAACGGCGCCGCCGGTTCGTTCCGGTAGGGATTGGCCGGCACGGCATAGTCGGACGACTGGCGGCCATAGGCATCGGCGTGGAAGGCGAAATTGCCGCCGCCCGCATCGATCAGGACGCCGCCGTCAATGCCTTGGTCGCCGCTCGACCACGCCGAGCGGGTCTCGACATTGACGCAGCCGGTGCGCGCGGCCGGCGCCTTCACGGCAAAACCGTAGGCCTGCGCCTGCGTGGGGGCGCAGGGCAGCGCCTCGGGGATGCGATTGTTGGTGGCGCTGACGACGCCGCCGATCGAGGTCGAGCCCCAGCGCAGCGCGGCCGGCCCGCGAATGACCTCGACCTGATTGGTGGCCAGCGGATCGACCGGAACGAAATGATCCTCGCCGAGATCGGAGACGCCGCCCGCGCCGGTGCCGTTCTCGACAATGCCGACGCGGTTGACGTCGAGGCCGCGAATGATCGGGCGGCTGGAGGCGCCCGGCGCGTAGCCGGAGCCGGTGATGCCCGGCTTGTTGGCAAGGAGATCGCCGAGGGTTGCCGCGCCGTCGCGGCGCAGCTCATCATTGGTGACGACGGTGACGGTGGCGAACTGGTCGGTGACGATCGGCAATGCGCCGCGCGCCGGAGGGGCTTCGGCGACGGGGGCGGGAGCCGGCGCAGCGACCGGGGCGGAGGGTGCAGCCGGGGCGCGGGCTGCGGTGCGCCGGGCAATCGGGCTTGGCGCGTGCACGGTGATTTCGGGCAAATCGGTGGCGCTCTGCGCAGCGGCGGGGTGGCTGGCCGCGCTCAGTGCGAGGGCGGCGACGCCGCCGCCGAAAAGAACAGCGCGCCGGGCAAGGATCGGCAGCGGCGAAAAAGGACGTGAAACGGGCATTCTGAGAGACCTGATCGTGCCGCTTGCAATCGCTGCGGGCAGCAATCGCGAGCGCGGCTTTCCGCGCGAACGCAGAATTTTTTGGAGAACCGTGCCGGGCCGCGGCGATGGCGCGGACCTTGATCTGAGCGAACGGAGGGGAAAGGCAACCGGGATCAGGTGAGAGGCGGCGCGCGCGAGCGAAAGGCGGTGTGGGAAGCGCTTTGCGCCGCCTGCGCAACGTCAGGAAGACCCGGCTGGCTGTTCGCCAGCGGGATGATCAGGCCGGACGCTGCTGCGGGCAGTCCGGTCCCGGCAAGCGCCATGATGGTGCACAGCGCGCAGAGGTCGTTCGCCGTCCGCGGGCCGTGGGAATGATTTTGGGAATCTTCGGCTTCGTGAGCGTGTTCGGCACCGGCGGCATGCGCGGCGGCGTGCGACAGAGCCGTGAACCAGCCTTCGGTATGAATGGCGCCGATATGGAAGTGGCCGAGCGTCAGCACGAGCTGCAGCACCATCGCAAACAGCGACAGTCTTGCCCCCAGCTTCACGTTAGCCCGCACCCACGTCATTCAGACCGCAGCCCCGATCCCCATCGTTGCCGGACCAGCATCCGGCACGCCCCAAATGTTATAATGTAACATTTACGGAACGGGCGGCCGTGTCAAGACTTGGTGTGGTCGAATTGCGGGAGCTTCATGAAGTCTGAGAAGTTTTGCGGCCTCTCGCTGGGGGACGGCGGGCGCAGGCGGAGCGATGATGTTGAATCCGGCGACGATGAGGGGGTGGCTCCGGCTCGGCAGTGGCCTTGTCCTCTTTACATTCGTTACAATGCATCTGCTCTCGCATGTCACGCTGCTGATATCGCTGGATGTCGCGACCGCGGCGCTCGATGTCCTGATGTGGGTATGGTGGACGAGGCTCGGCCTTGTTGTTCTCACACTGGCGGCGCTGATCCACTATCTGAACGCGCTGTGGTCCATCTATGCGCGGCGCACCCTGCGGCTGCCCAGCCGCGACTGGTGGCAGATCGGCCTCGGTATCTGCATTCCGCTGCTGATTATGCTGCATGTCTCGGGCTCGCGGGTCGCGGCCATCGTCTTCGATGTCGAGCCGTCCTACTCCACGGTGCTGCTGTCGCACTGGGTGGTGTCGCCGTGGCTCGCCGCCGTGCAGATCGTCGCCGTGGTGACGGTGTGGACGCATGGCTGCATCGGGATGGATACGTGGCTCTCGACCAAGGCTTGGTATCGCGCCTGGCGGATGCGGCTGGGGCTTGTCGCCGTGCTGCTGCCGACACTGGCGCTTGCCGGCTACATCACGGCGGGCAACCAGATGCGCCGCGAGGTGAAGTACGAGCCGATGCTCGCCACCCGTATCCAGCAGCAGGGCAGGACCTCACCTGAAATCGTGGCTTCGGTTACGCGGATTGCGGCGGCCGGCATCGCCCTTCACATCGCGCTGGTGCTGCTGCCGTTCGGCGCGCGCGCCGGGCGGGATTGGCTGTTTCGCCGACGCAAGCCGCCGCTGCTCACGCACGGCAATGGCCGCGTGATGCCGATCTTCGCCGGAGCATCGGTGCTTGAAACGCTGCGCGATCACGGCATCCCGCATGCCGCGGCCTGCGGCGGCCGGGCGCGGTGCACCACCTGCCGGGTGCTGGTGACGGCAGGGCTCGAGCATCTTCCCGCGCCGAGCCCGGTTGAGGCCAAGGCGCTGGCGCGGATCGACGCGACGCTGGATGTCCGGCTGGCCTGCCAGATCCGGCCGGTGGCTGATCTTGCGATCGTGCCGCTGCTGCCGCCCGAGACCAAGGCGGCGGACGGCAGCGCCCATCGCAGCTTCGAGGGGCGGGAGCGGCCGATCACCGTGGTGTTCGTCGATCTGCGCGACTCGACGCGCCTCGGCGAAGTGATGTTGCCCTATGACGTGCTCTTTCTCCTCAACCAGTTCTTTCGCGAGATGTCGCGGGCGCTGGTGGCGACCAACGGCCACTATTCGCAATTCACCGGCGATGGCCTGATGGCGCTCTACGGGCTCGATGAGAAGGACTCGGCCAGAGGCGTGCAAGACGCCATTCGCGGCGCGCGCGAGATGCTGCGGCGTCTCGATTTGCTCAACATGCAGCGCCGCGGCCAAGCGCTGCCCCCGCTGCGCATCGGCATCGGCATTCATTTCAGCGAGGCGATCGTCGGCATGATGGGGCCGCCGCAGGCGCAGGCCGTCACCGCGATCGGTGACACCGTCAACATTTGCGCGCGACTGGAAAGCCTGACCAAGGTGCACGGATGCCCGGTGATCATCTCAAGACGCGCCGCCGAGACGGCGGCGCTCGATATCGATGGGCATGAGCTGCACAGCGCGCCGGTCAAGGGCCGCGTCGGCGAAGTTGAGTTCTACGCTTTCCAGTCGCTTCCGGAGGTCTCGCCGGCGGCGGCCGGCTAGCGGCCCTCGCGCAGCCATGTGGAGGCGAGCGCGCCGAGCAGCAGCAGCATGCCGATGATGCCGGCGAAGACCGGCAGCACGCCGATGCCGCGCACCACGCTTGCGTCGCGCATTCGCACGCCCATCCAGTTGTCGCCATAATAGACGCGCGAGGTATGCACCGGCGCGATCCGGGGCAGATCGAGGCCGTTTTCGGTGATCCGCCGCGCATCGCCGCCCGTCGCCTGTGCCAGCGGACGCAGCGTTTCGGTGGTCGACGTCACCTCAGAAAATTCCTTCGGGTTGGCCGGGCCGATATTGATCAGGGCCTTCAGCGTGCCGTCGGTTGCGTTCCATAGCCCGAGTTCATCGGCGCTGACGGTGGCACGCCACAGGCCGGGCTGGGCCATCGTCAGCGTCAGTTCGCGCGAGGTGCCGGACGGCGAGGTGACCGTGACGGGCGGCACGCTATCGCCCATGGTCTGGCGCGACACGACGAGATCGCGGCCGCTGCGCTCCAGCCGCAAGGCTTCTTCTTCGAGGTCGGGCTGTTTCATCAGCCAGTGCGACATCCGCCGCAGCAGGTCGAGATGCGGGCCGCCGCCCTCATAGCCGCGCGCCCATAGCCAGATGTGATCCGACAGCAGCAGCGCGACCCGGCCCTCGCCATAGCGCGACAGCACGAGCAACGGCTTGCCGTCGGCTTCCATCACCGGCGGGGTGGTAACGTTGCGGGTATCGACCACGCGGAAGAACCGCGACCAGTGCGGCGGGTCGCTGTCCGCGCCCTCGAGGCCGCGCGTCACCGGATGGCGCTTGCCCGCTTCGCTGAGGCGGGCGAAGAACGGCTTTTCGGTGACGCCGACAGGCTCCGCCGGCAAGACGGCATCCAGCGGCGTGCGCCAGATGCTGGTGTTCGAGGCATAGTCGGGACCGGACGCGACCAGCACCGCGCCGCCGCGCCGGACATAGCGCGCGATATTGTCGAAATAGACGATCGGCAGCACGCCCTGGCTCGAATAGCGGTCGAAGATGATCAGCTGGAATTCGTTGATCTTCTGCTGAAACAGTTCGCGGGTCGGGAAGGCGATCAGCGACAGTTCGTTGATCGGCGTGCCGTCCTGCTTTTCCGGCGGACGCAGAATGGTGAAGTGGACGAGATCGACGCTGGCGTCGGATTTCAGCAGGTTACGCCAGGTCCGTTCGCCGGAATGCGGCTCGCCGGAGACGAGCAGCACCCGCAGCTTGTCGCGCACGCCGTCGATCGAGACGACCGCGCGGTTGTTGACGCGAGTCAGTTCGTTCTCGAGCGGCGATGCCTCGATTTCGACGATGTTCGGGCCGGCATGGGGAATGTCGACGGTGACATTCACGCTCTCGCCGCTGCGCACGGTGCGCTGGCTCAGCATCTCGCCGTCGCGGCGGATGGTGACGGTGGCGCTTTGGCCGGTGACGCCCTGATCATCGAGCCGATAGGTGATGGTCTGCTGCTGGCCGACGATGCCGAAGCGCGGCGCGGCAGTGATGGCGATCCGGCGGTCACGCTCGTCCTTGCGCCCGGTGATCAGTGCGTGAACGGGCGCGGTGAAGCCGAGCGCCTCGACATTGGCCGGGATATCGTGGACGCGGCCATCGGTGATGAGGAATGCGCCGGCGATGCGATCGGTGGGGACATCGGCCAGCGTCGCATGCAATGCGGAGAACAATTTTGTGCCGTCGGTTTCGCCGTCGGCCTGGCCGGCCTCGACCACGCGCAGCTCCAGTCCCTTGATGGCCTTGAGGCGGTTGACCAGTTCGGTGCGTGCAGCTTCGGTTTCCCGCGCGCGGTCGCCGAAATTCTGGCTCGGGCTTTTATCGACGATGACGGCGGCGACCGAGGTCAGCGGCTCGCGGTCCTCGCGGGTGAAGGAGGGGTTTGTCAGCGCAAACAGCAGCAGCGCAAGCGCGAGGATGCGCACCAAGGCGCCGCGCGTGCGGCCGAGCAGCAGGATGGCCGCGATCACGAGCACGGCGGCAAGGCCGGCCCAGATCACCGGCAGCGGAACGAGCGGAGCGAAGGCGATGCCGTATTGCATGCGGTGCTCCTATTGCCCGAGCCGCTCGATGAGCGCGGGTGCGTGAACCTGGTCGGCCTTGTAGTTTCCGGTCAGCACATACATCACGATATTGGCGCCCGCGCGGTAGGCGAGTTCGCGCTGGCGCGGCTCGGCATTGACGAGCGGCAGCATCGGCTGGCCGTTGGGCTGGGTCGCCCACGCGCCGGCAAGATCGTTCGAGGTGATGATGATCTGCGAAACGCCGTCGCCGCCGCGCGCGGGGCGCGTTTCGTGCGTTTCATCGTTCTCCGGCGGCAACGCCTCGACCCAGGTCTGGCCGGAATTGAAGCGGCCGGGAAAATCGCGCAGCAGATAGAAGGTTTTCGTCAGCACATGCTCGCGCGGCACCGGCTCGAGTTGCGGAATGTCGAGCGAGGACAGGATGCTGCGCAATTGCTGCATGCCCGGCGTCTGCGCCTCGCCGTTTGCATTCGGCACGGCTTCGATCGCGTCGCGGGTGTCGAACAGCACGGTGCCGCCCTGTTTCATATAGGCGTCGATCTTGTTGAGGGCCTCGGCGGATGGCTTGGGCTGGCCCGGCACCACCGGCCAGTAGATCAGCGGAAAGAAGGCGAGTTCGTCGCGCGCCGGATCAACGCCCATCGGTTCGCCCGCTTCGAGCGCGGTGCGCTGGGCGAGAAACAGGGTGAGGCCGGAGAGCCCGGCCTTGGCGATGTCGTCCACTTCCGCATCGCCGGTGACGACATAGGCGAGCCGCGTCTTCGACACCGCGCGCATTGCAAACTCGTCGTCGGAGGCGCGGCTCGCGGACGGCATCAATGCGCCGCCGATGAGGATCGCGAGCAGGATCGCGGCGCGGGCGCTGCGGCGGCGCAGGGCTGCGGCGATGCCGCCGCCGAGCAGGGCGACGATGATCGCATCGAGGAGGAACAGCCCGAGCGCGGTGGTCAGCATCATTCCCCGCAGGTCGCGCGTTTCCTCATGGGTGTAGGCCGAAAAGCGCGCCTTGAGAGGGCTGAAGTCGAGCGCCGCGATGCGATCGCCGCTCGACAGTGTGTTGATCGCGAGCGGGCCATCGGCAGGGCCGTAGAATCCCGGCGGATGCTCCGCCGAGGCGCGGCCGGTGAAATCGGCGCGCAGCGGCTTTGCGGTCGAGGGCGGCGGTCCGAAGGCGCCGAAGCCGTCGAGCGTGCGCAGCGGCGCAAAGGTTTCGACCTTGGCGTCGGCAGCGCTGGCGGTGCTGCCTTCCTTGGCGGTGAAGCCGGAGAGGTCGACGATCTGGCGAAGCATTTCAACGAAGACGCCTGACATCGGCAGGTCCGACCAGCGCATATCCGCGCTGACATGAAACAGCGAGATCAGCCCCTTGCCGCGGCGCTCGCCGGTGACGAGCGGCGTGCCGTCGACCAGCGATGCCCAGCTCCGGCGTTCGAGGTCGCCGCTCGGCTCGGCCAGAACCTGACGGGTGACGGTAACGTCATGCGGCACGGTGAGGCCGGCGAACGGCCCGGCCGGATTGAAGGCGGCGAGGTGCTGCGGCTTCTCCCAGGTCAGGCTGCCGCCGAAGCTCCGTCCGCCGAGGCGCAGCTTCACCGGCACGAGATCGTCATCGCCCTGCGCGAGGCGAGGACCGGCGAAGCGCACCAGCACGCCGCCGGCTTCTACCCAGGCATTGAGGCGGGTGCGTAGGTCCGGCGTCAGCGCGCCGACATCGGCGAGAATGATCATCGGCAGCTTGTCGTCGAGAAACTGGGCGATGGCCTGCGCGGGCGGGGCGCGTTCGGCGATGCGCACATCGGCGAACGGGGAGAGCGCGCGATTGAGGTAGAAGGTCGAGGCGAGCAGCGGCTGCGCGGTATCCGCGCTCGCGCCGCTGACGATGCCGACCGCGCGGCGGCGCCAGCGCTTGTCGAGAAGCTGCACCGCGCCGGCCGAGCGCTCGCCGAGAATTTCGAGGCGGGCGATGTCGTTGCGCAGTTCGACCGGCAGATCGAAATCGGCCGTGGCCTCGCTGTCCTGCGCGGCAAACCGGAACGGGGCATCGCCGATCGGCGCGCCCTTCTGGTCGAGCGCGCGCACCCGGCCCTGCGCCGCATCGCCCGCAGGCGCGCGCAGCACCTTGACCGAAAGCTTGGCGGCCGCGTTCTCCGCTGCGACCAGCGCGAGGGTTGGCGGAGTGCCGCTGTTGTAGATCGTCAGCGCGCGATCGCCGATGATGCGTGCAAGGTCGGTCAGGAATTCCTGGCCGCCGCCGGTGTCGACGCCGTCCGCGAGCCAGACAATGTCGGCCGCGCCGGTGTGCTGGAGGAAACGCTCGAGATTCTGCAGGCTGTCGGCGCGCTCGATCGTATAGGGCTTTGGCGTGATCTGGCGCAGCGCGACCCGTGCCGTTCCCGCCTGCATCAGGGTGATGTCGCGCGCAGGCTCAGACCACGGCACGATGGCGATCGGGCGGTTGTCGCTTTCCGCCTGCGTGATCAGGCTGTCGGCGGCGTTGAGGCGGGTGTCCCAGCTCGTCGCCGCAGTCCAGCCGTCGTCGAGCAGCAGCACCAGCGGCCCGCTCTGGCGCGCGGCGCCCTGATTGGGGCTCCACATCGGCCCGGCGGCGGCGAAGATGATGAGGGCAGCGGCGAGGAGGCGAAGCGCAGTGAGCCACCATGGCGTGCGCGACGGAGTTTCCTCCTTCGGCATGATGTCGAAGAGGAGCCGCGTCGGCGGAAATTGGATCTGGCGCGGCCGCGGCGGAGTCAGCCGCAGCAGCCACCACAGCACCGGCAGGCTGATGAGCCCGAGCAGCAGCCACGGCGTGGTGAAGGTCAGAGGCAGCACGCCGATCATCCGGTCGGTCTCATGGTTGAGGCTGGGCCGCCCCGACCGGCCATCATTCCGCTATGCAGATACAGCAGCAGTTCGGCGGCGGAGCGGCTCGTGTCGTGGATCGAGAACAGCCAGCCCCGCCGGTCGGTCTCGGTGCGGATCTGGTCGCGGTGGAGCGCGAGGCGCGTCGTGTAGTCGGCGGCCCAGGTCTCCGCGCGTCCAGCGGTGACGGTGCCCGCGCCCTCCGGCTCGATGAACTCGATGCGGCCGGAATAGGGAAAGGTCTCTTCCGCCGGATCGACCACTTGTAGCAGCGTGCCGCGCGTGCCTCTGGTCGAGAGCCCGTCCAGCATGGTGCGGATCTCGCCGATCGGCGACCACAGGTCGGACAACACCACGACTTCCGAGAGCGGTGCGGGCGCGAATGTCGGCGGCACGCTTTGCCGCGGGCTGAGATCGTGCAGCATCGCCTGCGCCATGCGGTCGATGATGTTGCCGTTCGACGAGGGCGCGAGCAGGCCTGGAATTCCGACCCGCTCGCCGCCGTCGACGAGCAGTTCGGCAAGCGCAAAGGTGACGATCAGCGCCCGCTCCAGCTTGCTGTCGCGCACGCTCTTCGAGGCGAAGGCCATCGAGGCGGAGCGGTCCGGCCACAGCCAGATCGTATGTGCCGCTTCCCACTCGCGCTCGCGGACATAGAGATGATCGTCACGCGCCGACCGCCGCCAATCGACGTTCTGCGCCGGCTCGCCCGAAATGAATCGGCGGTATTGCCAAAAATTCTCGCCGGTGCCAGCGCGGCGGCGGCCATGCAGGCCGTGAATGACGTTGGCGGCGACGCGGCGCGCCTCAAGGATGAGCCGGGGCAGGGATGCGGCGAGCGTGCGGCTTTCGCCGTCCGCGCGCCGGATCGCCACGACATCATGACTCATGCCACCGGGAGCCGACATGGAATCAGCCGATCCGCGATTTGAGTTGTTCGATCACCGCCGACACGGTGTGGCCTTCGGCGCGCGCCGAATAGGTCAGCGCCATGCGGTGCTTGAGAATCGGCTCGGCGAGGTCGAGCACGTCGTCGATCGAAGGGGCGAGGCGGCCATCGAGCAGCGCACGGGCGCGAACCGCCAGCATCAGCGACTGGCTGGCGCGCGGGCCCGGGCCCCAGGCGATCAGTTTGCCGGTGTCGCCGCTGTCCGGCCCCGGCCGCGCCGAGCGCACGAGCGACAGGATCGCCTCGACCACCGAATCGCCGACGGGCAGGCGGCGCACGAGGCGCTGGGCGTTGACCAGCGTTTCCACCGTCAGGGCGGCCTTGGCGACGGTTTCTTCTGCGCCGGTGGTTTCAAACAGGATACGGCGTTCGGCGTCGCGATCGGGGTAGTCGACGTTGATTTCCATCAGAAAGCGGTCAAGCTGGGCTTCCGGCAGCGGGTAGGTGCCTTCCTGCTCCAGCGGGTTTTGCGTCGCCAGCACATGGAATGGGCGCGGCAGGTCGTGACGCGCGCCGGCAACCGTGATGTGCTGCTCCTGCATCGCCTGCAGCAGTGCGGACTGGGTGCGCGGGCTGGCGCGGTTGATTTCGTCGGCCATCAGCAACTGCGCGAAGACCGGGCCGGCAATGAAGCGGAACGAGCGCTTGCCGGTGCTGCTCTCGTCGAGGACTTCGGCGCCGAGAATGTCCGACGGCATCAGATCCGGGGTGAACTGGATGCGCTTCGCGTCGAGCCCGAGCGTCGTTCCGAGCGTCTCCACCAGCTTGGTCTTGGCGAGGCCAGGGACGCCGATCAAGAGCGCGTGGCCGCCAGACAGAATCGTGACCAGTGTGTTGTCGATGACCCGTTCCTGCCCGAAAATCACCGCAGAGATGGCGGCCTTGGCGGCCTGAAGGTCCTGCGCAAGTTGCTCGGCCGATCGGACGATCACGTCTTCGAGGTTTTCGACAGTTTCCGCACCCGCCATCATCTGCTCCTTGCACTGCGCCGCCAAAAACGCCGCCTTCTTTGCGGCCGCCGGAACGCCCATATAATGCTAGCGTGCGTGGTGCGGCCTATGAAACCAGCTATTCCACAATACCGAGCAGGAGGGATAGAGCCTCATCACGATATGGAGACTCGTTTTCCGGCGATCCAGCAAGCGCGGATTGCGGGTTTTGACGTCGTTTGATGAGGTTCGGTGCAAACAATGGCGAAGCAAGGGCAGATCGTGTCGCAGGGACTGGAGGGCTTGACCGTCGCGGCCACGCAAGCGGCCACGAGCCGCGGCGACGGTTCCGGCGCTGACGACAAGGCGCTGCCCCCGGTTCACCTGTGGAATCCGCCATTCTGCGGCGATCTCGATATCCGCATCGCGAGCGATGGGACGTGGTTTTATCTCGGCTCGCCGATCGGCCGTCAGCCGCTGGTGCGGTTGTTTTCGACGATCCTCAAACGCGAGGGCGACGCTTATTTCCTCGTTACCCCGGCCGAGAAGGTCGGCATCAGGGTGGATGACGCGCCGTTCCTTGCCGTGGAAATGCGAATCGAGCGTGAAAAGGGGCGGCCGGAGCTGCACTTTCGCACCAATGTCGGCGACTGGGTGAAATGCGATGCTGGCCACGGGCTGCGTTTCGACGTCGCCGAGGACGGCGGCCTCGTGCCTTATCTGCATGTCCGGGCAGGCTTGTGGGCCAAGGTGACGCGGGCCCTCTACTACGATCTGGTTGACAGGGGCGAGGAGCGGATGGTCGATGGACAGATGAAATTCGGCGTGGCGTCAGGGGCCGATTTCTTCCCCATGTCCGACGCCGAAGAGGTGAGGAATGCCTAAGTGACGAGAGCCGCCAAACCTCATGCGGACAACGGGGTGCATTTCAGCTCCGCCGAGTTTTTCGACCGCGCCCGCGACCGTTTGAAATTCGACGTGCCCCCGGCGCTGACGGATGCCGCGATCATCCCGATGAGCGGCGACCATGGCACCGACCGGATGCTTCAGATTGTCGCCCGCGAGCAGCCGATCCGCCCGGCCGCGGTACTCATTCCGGTGGTCGAGCGCGAGGAGCCGACCGTGCTTTTGACGCTGAGGGCCTTGCACCTCAACGATCATGCCGGACAGATCGCGTTTCCCGGCGGCAAGATCGACCCGACCGACGCCACCCCGCTGGCTGCGGCGCTGCGCGAGGCTGAGGAAGAAATCGGGCTCGACCGCTCGTTCGTGGAGCCGGTCGGCTATCTCGACCTGTACGGCACGGCGTTCGGCTACCGTATCCTGCCGACCGTGGCGCGGGTGCGGCCGGGCTTTCGTCTCCACGTCAATCCGTCGGAAGTGGACGACGCATTCGAGGTGCCGCTATCCTTCCTGATGAATCCGAGCAATCATCAGCTTCACAGCAAGGAATTCCGGGGAGCCATGCGGTCATACTATGCGATGCCTTTCGCAGAGCGATATATCTGGGGCGCAACGGCGGGCATTTTGCGCCGCCTATATGAGCGAATTTGCCTGAAATGATCCGGCCAGTCCTGACCGAAGTCGCGATTTTCCTGACTCCGTTTGCCCTCTATGCTGTCTATCTGTTTGCCAGGCGCGCCAAGGTTTTCGAGAAAGACTCATGGCCGGCGAAGGTGCTGGCCAAACTGACGCTTGTTGCGCTGCTCCTCACCATCGCGAGCCTGGTCCTGCTCGCCCATTTTTCCGGCGCTCCGCCGACCGCGACCTATGCGCCGGCGCATATCGAGAACGGCAAGCTGGTGCGGGGAGTGAACAAGTGAGCGGGCTGCCGTCATTGCGGGGCGCGCCATGGCTGGTCTCGGGAGCGGCCGCACAGGCGCTCGAGCTGCTTGACCGCGACGGCGAGGAAGCGCGGGCGGTCGGCGGCGCGGTGCGCAATGCATTGATGGGCCTGCCGGTCGGCGAGGTCGACGTCGCGACGACGGCGCTGCCCGAAAAGGTCGTCGAGCGTGCCCGCGCGGCCGGCATCAAGGCGGTCGCGACCGGCATCGAGCACGGCACGGTGACGCTGGTGATCCACGGCGAGCCGGTGGAAGTCACGACCCTGCGCGAGGATGTCGAGACCTATGGCCGCAAGGCCAGGGTAGCCTTTGGCCGCGACTGGACGCACGACGCTTTGCGCCGCGATTTCACCATCAACGGATTGTCGGTGACGCGCGACGGAACGGTTCACGATGTCGTTGGCGGGCTCGCCGACGTCGCCGCGCGGCGGGTGCATTTCATCGGCGATCCGGCCCAGCGCATCGCCGAGGATTATTTGCGGGTCCTGCGCTTCTTTCGCATTCATGCTGCCTATGGCCGCGGCGAGCCGGATCGCGCCGGACTGTTGGCGTGCATCGCCGGACGCGATGGACTTGGCGGCCTGTCGGCCGAGCGCATTCGCATGGAGATGCTCAAACTCCTGGTCGCCGATGGCGCGGCCGATGCCTTGCAGGCAATGGCCGACGGCGGGCTGCTGCTGCGATTGCTCGGTGGCGTGACCTATCACGGTTCATTCCGCGCCATGGTGGAGATCGAGCGCCTGCTCGGCCTCGAAGCCGATGCGATCCGCAGGCTCGCGGCGCTGGCGGTCGCGGTCCCCGAGGATGCCCGGCGGCTGGCACTGCGCCTGCGCCTGTCCAATGCCGAGGCGAAACGGCTCGACGGGATCGGCCATCGCTGGTGGCGCCTTGCGAACATGGATGAAGACACCGCGCGCCGCAGGCTCTACCGCCTTGGCCCGGAGCGCTATCGCGACCGGCTGCTGCTCGCCTGGTCGCGTGCCGGGCGCGGCACGGATGCGGCGCTGTGGCAAAGCCGCGTGACACTGCCGCAGCGCTGGACCGCACCGGAATTTCCGATCAAGGCGGCCGATTTCATGGCGCGCGGCGTGCCGCAGGGGCCGCTGCTGGGGCAGGTGATGGCGATTGCGGAAGATGCCTGGCTCGCCGCCAACTTTCCGCTGGAGGCGGCGGCACTCGACACCATTGCCGAGGATAGCCTCGCCAAGCTGCGGCGCGGCGACAAATCGTAGCCGTGCCGCCGTGAAACGGGCGGCGGCTTACGGCCACTTTACCTCGGGCGGCATCGACGACAGGATCGAATTGACGTTGCCGCCGGTCTTCAGGCCGAAGATCGTGCCGCGGTCGTAGAGCAGGTTGAATTCGACATAGCGGCCGCGCCGGATGAGCTGCTCCTCGCGCTCTTCCGGCGTCCAGGGCTGGGCATAATTGCGGCGCACGAGTTCAGGATAGATTTTGAGGAATGATGTGCCGACATCCTTGGTGAAGGCGAAGTCGGCATTCCAGTCGCCGCTCTCCAGCCAGTCGTAAAAGATGCCGCCGATGCCGCGTGCCTCCTGACGGTGGGGCAGGTAAAAATACTCGTCGCACCATTTCTTGAATTTTTCATAGGGGGCGACGGCGGCGTGGCGGTTGCAGGCCGCCTCGAAGGCGGCGTGGAATGCGACCGTGTCTTCGTCGCTCTGCGTCCGGCGCCGATCCAGAACCGGGGTAAGGTCGGCGCCGCCACCGAACCATGCCTTGGTGGTGACGACGAAGCGGGTATTCATATGCACCGCCGGGACATGGGGATTGCGCATATGCGCGATCAGCGAGATGCCCGAGGCCCAGAAGCGCGGATCTTCCGATGCGCCGGGGATCTGGGCGCGGAATTCCGGCGCGAACTCGCCATGGACGGTGGAGGTGTGGACGCCGACCTTCTCGAACAGCCGTCCGTGCATCATCGACATGATGCCGCCGCCGCCCGGGCCGCCGGTGTGGTCGGTGCGCTCCCAGGGTGTGCGGACGAAGCGGCCCGCCTCACCGGGATAAAGATCGGCCGGGGCATCGGTTTCGAGCTGCTCGAAAGCTGCGCAGATGTCATTCCGCAAATGCTCGAACCAATTCCGGGCGATGGTCTGGCGGTTCTTGATATCGTCGGGCAGGGTCATCGGCAGTCTCGCATGAAAAAGATCTGACCCTTCCTAGACAGGATCGCTGCGAGGGGAAACCGATATTCGGCCTGATTTTGCGCTGGAGCAATGTCGGGGCAAGGATCGCGCCTCAACCGCTGCTCCGCGGCGACGATCCGGCGCTTGCGGCGATGAATTCCGCATTCCCCGTTGGTCGGGGAATGCGGTCGCACTCGTCAGTTGTTGGTGATTACGGCGCGAACCGTCTTATCGGGGCCAAGATCGTCGGAGCTGTCGACGTAGAGGATCGCGCTGAGCTTGGTGCGGGCGCGATTGACGCGGCTTTTGATCGTCCCGACCGCGCAGCCGCAGATGGCTGCCGCATCTTCATAGGAAAAGCCCGAGGCTCCGACCAGGATCAGAGCTTCGCGCTGGTCCTGCGGCAGTTTTTCCAGCGCTGCCCGAAATTCCTCGAATTCGAGATGGGCGCTCTGGCCGGGCTGGGTCTTGAGCGTCTTGGCATAGCTGCCGTCGGCGTCCTCGACCTCGCGGCGGCGCTTGCGATAGTCCGACCGAAAGAGGTTGCGCAGGATGGTGAAGAGCCAAGCGGGCAGGTTCGAGCCCGGTTGGAAGGAGTCGATGTTGGCCAATGCCCGGAGCAGGGTTTCCTGCACCAGATCGTCGGCGCGATCGGCACTGCCGCTGAGCGAAATGGCAAAGGCGCGCAGGTTCGGCACGGCCGCCAGCAGATCATCTCTGAGTGAATCGGTGAGAGGCATTAGTCACTCCCCTCTTCGTCAGCAGACAGACCGTGCGCGGCAGCCTCGGCGCCTGCCCCGCCAACGCTCCCCGCCGTGGCGGGGTCCATCTGGCGAAGTAGGACAGCGAACCGTTCCGGAACGCCTTGTTTGACCACATCGTCATACATGGCCCGGAGCTGGTGTCCGATGCGGGCCTGGATTTCGGAATTCAAACCGCCCTTGGGCCGGGGCGGTTGAGCTTTTGTGTCTTTCATGGGGAGGCGATCCGTCAGGGTTTTCAACACCTTAGCGATGAGGTTTCACGGCCGTCTGGTGAGCTTTCCACGGCTTTCGCAGCAGCCTGAACCGAGACGTAATGCCCCCCAGGTCCAAAAGTTCCGGCCCAAGGGAACTTTTGTTCAAAGCGCGCGTAATTATCCTCGCAAGGGGTCGCTGAGAATAATTAGGGTGGTCACTTTTGGGTGTTCGTGCCTTGCCGAGGTCTGGGTGGACGCTGAATTCCGCATGTGCGCCAACGCCCCTGCGGGGCGGATGGGGCTTTTCAACCTCGGACCCGTCATTACCAAAATCTTTGCAAACATATCCGGTTGGGCCGATGATGCCCGGCCAACTGATCACAGCGGTCTTTCGAAGCTGAGCTGATGTCTTTGGACAAGGAAAAGAAAATGTCTCGATCACAGGTCGTTGCCGAACATCTCCCCATGCTGCGGCGCTATGCCCGCGCCCTGACTGGCAATCAGTCGTCGGGTGATGCCTATGTCGCCGCCATGCTCGAGGCCCTGCTGCAGGACCAGTCACTCCTGCGCGAAAAATTCGGTCCGCGCGTCGAACTGTTTCGGCTGTTCACGCAGATCTGGAACGTGGTGGGAGTGAACGATTCCGCCGGTCCCGCCGAGCTTTCTCCGCCAGAGCATCGCCTTGCCAATATTACGCCGCTGCCCCGTCAGGCGTTCCTTCTATTGTCGCTGGAAGGTTTTTCGGAGCATGAGGTCGGCTACATTCTCGACGTCAGCGGCGCCGAGGTGCGCAAGCTGACGGAGGAGGCCGGGCGCGAGATGGCGGCCGATATCGCGACCGACGTGCTGATCATCGAGGATGAGACCTTCATCGCGATGGATCTCGAAAGTCTCGTGAAGAATCTCGGCCACAACGTCATCGGCGTCGCGCGCACGCATTCCGACGCGGTTGCGCTGGCGAAAGCGAGAAGGCCGGGTTTGATCCTCGCCGACATTCAGCTCGCGGACGGCAGTTCGGGGCTCGACGCCGTCAACGAGCTTCTCAAGGGGATAGAGGTTCCGGTGGTCTTCATCACCGCCTATCCCGAGCGTTTCCTGACGGGCGAGCGCCCCGAGCCGGCATTTCTGATTTCAAAGCCTTTCCAGCCGGCGATGGTATCGGCGGTGATCAGCCAGGCGCTGTTCTTCCAGCGCAACTCGCGCAGCCGCTCCTCCCGGATGGCGGCCTCCTGATATCGGCTACGCCTCTCGCCGCATGCCTTGCGGCATGCGGGTTTTCCTTAGCTTCAATTTGATTTGAATGGGTGACCGTCCGGTTGCGGGACGAAAGCATTCCCTCAAAAAGAGTGAAGCGTGGTCCAAGTGGACCACGCTTCACTGCGCCGGCTAGTAGGGGCAGGGGGGATAACCGGCGACGCTGGTTAGCGTAGCAATAAGACGTTCGACCCTTCGGTTGGTTCCGGCGTTTTTGGAAAAATTATGCAAAAATTGTGACGCGGTGAATTCGCATCTCTACGTAAATCCGCGTCCCTACGTATGAGCAGCGAGAACCCCAAACGCCGGTCGCGCGTTATCCGCGCAGATTGCATCCCATGAAAATGCGATTTGCAGAGGGTGACATGTTCAGAGCATCGGCAGGATTCGCGAGCGTGCTTGCCGCCGGCGTGGCGGTTGGCGCATTTCATTTTTTGGTTGCGCCGGGCGTCGCCGATGCGTTCGGAAATAGCCTGACCAATGGCTTTGCGGCGCCGCCGCCCGCCATCGTTTCGCAGGCCGGTGCCATCAACCGCACGGCCAAAACCGACAGGTTGGCGATCCGGCAGGACGGGAAGGGCGCGGAAGCACAGCGCACCGTCACCCTCAAGCCGTTCGGGATGAGCGACACGTTGATCGTTTTTCGCCTAGCCGAGAACAAGGACCGGGCGACCTCGACCCGCAAGCCGGTTCCGCTCCCGCCAACCCCTCCGGCGGCCAGGCCGCTACTCGCCTGCGAATCGCCTGTCAGTCTGATGGCGGAGGCGGCGCGGCATCTCGGTCCGGGCCGCTGTGTGACCTGAGCCGCGCTGATTGACGGCAGTGAAAAGCCCGGCACCGCCGGGCTTTTTGCTTGCGGGATGATGGTCACTTTTCGGCGGCGTTATCGTTGCTGGATTTGTGGTTGGCCCAAAGGCCGAGCGCGATACCGCTGACCGCGAGCAGCGGGATCAGCCGGCGAATGCCGACCGTCCGCATCACCTGCAGGCCGGTTGCCAACACCAGGGGATCGGTCAGTGCAGTCTGTAGCGCACTCTTGGTCCGGTCCTTTGCCGCCGCCTCCTTCGCAGCCACGCGGGCGGCCTCGGCTGCGCGAGCGAGCTCGGCCTTCTGGCTCATATAGATGCCGCCGATCAGGATGGTGACGAGGAAGAACGTCGCGGCGCCGGCGAAGCAGGCTTCGATCAGCCCATAGGTCTGGTGCATGTAGATAAACCCGGCCGCGCAAAGAAATGCGAGGAAGATGGCAAAGCTCAGCCCCGCGAGGGCCACCAGCGAGGTGAGCTGAACGCGGGTGCTGACGCCTTTCCTGAAGTCGTCGATGACTTTGTCGAACATGATGGTGCCCCTGATCGCTCGATCGTCGATCTGCCGTTCTCTCGTCATGCAGGTGTTTGTCACCCGGCCGAAAATACCCGGTGCAGCCGAGCTGCACCGCGTTGGTCGTCAGGATGCAGCGGGTTTAGCGGCGCCACGTCACGCCGATCAAAAAGCCAAGGCCCACGGCCAGCGCCACGGTGGCGAGGGGGCGTTCGCGCACGACGTCTTCAAGCGTCTCCGCGACCGAGCTGGCAGCCTCTTGCGCAGCTTCAGCGACCGAGCCACCACGGTCGGAAAGGTCGGAGGCAAGACCCTCGACATTGGAGCGGGCCTCCCGATAGCTACGCCGGGCTTGCTTGCCCGCTGCGTTGGTGAACGCGGTCAGGGCTTCGGAAAGCTGTTCGGCGAGCGCTGCGAGGTCGTTTTTCACGGCTGAAAGATCCTTCTGAAGATTTTCGTAGTTTTTCTCGTCGGTCAGCTTGTCGACCGTTTTCTTGATCCCGTCGTCGCTGTCGCTGGAGGCCATCTAAACTCTCCTGAATTTTTCGGTGTGGCGAAAGAATGCCTCGCGCGTCGAAATGGTTCCGCGCCGCAGTCGCTAGGCGTCCGGCAATTGCGGGCCGTCCTCGGGCGAAAAATGAGCCCAGACGATCAGCCCGATCAGCAAAAGCGGTGAGGACAGGAAAGCGCCGATTGGACCCCACAGCCAGGTCCAGAATGCGAGCGAGATGAACACCGCGAGCGCATTGAGCGAGAGCTTGCGGCCGATCACGGCAGGCGTAATGAAGTGCCCCTCGCAAAAGGCCAGGACGGTAAAGCACCCCGCAGCCATGAGGCCGGCGCCAAGGGTCGCCGCCGTCACCACGCCGATGAGAACGAGCGTGAGGAAGGTGACGATCGGGCCGATGATCGGGATGAAATTCAGCACCGCCGCGAGCGCGCCGATGCCCGCCGGATTGGGCATTCCGGTGAAGAAGCAGATGACGCCGGTGCCGATGCCGACGCCAAGATTGATCAGCGACACTGTGAGGAGATAGCCGCCGAGGCTGCCTTCGACCTCATTTAGGATGCGCAGCATCCGAAGCCGCGAATGATGATCGGAAAACGCCAGTACGAGGCGCTTGCGCAGGTCCGGCCAGCTCGCGATGAACAGGATGAGCAGAACGAAGAACAGAAGCAACTCGGTGAAGGTTGGCGACAGGAATTCGATGGTCGGCTTCACCCACTCCCCAAGTTTTGGCATGGCGATCATCCCGCCCGCACCATCGACGGCCGGCGCGGCGCCGATCGCGTACTGGACCTGATGCCATATCGACGTGACGCGATCGATGATCTGCAGTTTGTGGCGCAACTGCGTGCCGAGTTCGGGCAGGCGCGGAATCCATTCCATGATCGGCTGGGAAATCATGCCGACGACCAGCCCTGCCAGCGCAAAGGCGGTCAGCACGATGCCGACGGCAGAAACCGAACGCGGGATGCGCCATCGCTCCAACGCTTTTGCGGCAGGAGAGAGCATCGTGCCGACGATGAAGGCGGCGACCAGCGGAAGAAGGAATCCGCGTGCAACATAGAGAACGGCAACGATGGAGATGGTGAGCAGCCCTGCCAGGGAGTAGCCGATCAGATCGCTGCGCCGGATCGCGGGCGGCTGGCTGTTTCGCCGGCGGCCAGCAGGACGGTCGGATCGCTCGCTCACTTCATCCATTTCAGCCTCGGGTGCGCAAGGTTTGGCGGAGCAAAGCTGCCGGTAACTGCAGTGGGGCATAAACAGGGGGCGAGCCTGTCAGTTCCGTCCTGCCCGGTGCGATAATTTCGGCAAGGGCCGCATCAATCGAAAGCTGCAATCCTTTCCTCCAAAGCGCTGGGCGGGAGATGGATTCTCCAAGTTTGGCCCCAATTCTTCGAGGCTATGAGGCACCGTGTAGGAACTGTGTCTCCTCGGGAGCGTTGACGGTCGCTGGTGCTTGACGCTCTAGTCCTCATCGTCGAGGTCGCGGCAGGGATGACAGACATTTTCTCCGGGATTTTGGATGCCGAAACTGAGCAAATTTTCTGCGGTTTCGCCAGCGCTGTGCATCTGCGGCGCCGCAGCGGTCGTTGCCGGTGTGACGTTGCCCGCGGCTTCCGCATCGGCACAGAATTTCCTCAACGAGCTGTTCAGCAATTTCGGCTTCGATCCGCGCCCGCCGATCTTTCGCGGCCCGATGCCCGGCGAAGGCATGACGCCGCAAGCGCCGCCTCCGCCGCCGAGCAGAAGCACCAGCACCGCGTTCTGCGTGCGGACCTGCGACGGCCGGCATTTTCCGCTGACGACCGGCGACAGTGAAAGCCGCGCGGCGGTGTGCAGCAGCCTGTGTCCCGCCAGCGAGACGAAAGTGTTTTTCGGCTCGAGCATCGAACGCTCCGAAACCAGCAATGGCGAGCCGTATACGAAGCTGAAGAACGCCTTTCGCTACCGCACCGAGATCGATCCGAAATGCACTTGCGACGGCAAAAACCCCGGCGGCCTCGCCCATATCGATGTCAGTGCAGATCCGACGGTCCGTAAGGGCGACATCATCGCCTCGGACGACAAGATGACTGTGATCGGCCACAGCGCGCGAACGAAGCGCGCGTCGCACAGTTCGAGGCATTCGCTGTCGCCCTCCGTGCGTTCGTCGCGGGCCTTGGCGCCACGTGAATACGAGTGGCCGCCGGACGATTAGCAGTTCCCGCGCAGGAACCATCTCCCTGACCTCGCGTTTCTCCCGACACGACGAGATCAACAGCACAGGCGAGAACATCAATGTCCCTGCTCATCGGAATTCTGATCACGTTCCTTGTCGTGATCCTGGTGCTCTACCTCATCAACATGCTGCCGCTCGACGGGCGCGCCAAGCAGATCGCTCAGATCGTGGTGATCATCATCGGCGTCGTTTCATTGCTCAAATATCTCGCGGTGTTTTAGGCGGAGGATTTTCCGCAGACGGTCTTCAGGTAATGGGCAAACAAAAACCCCGGCCAAAGCCGGGGTTTTTCATTTCGACGATGCGAAGGAGGGTTACACCGCCGCGGCCTTCGCTTCCTTGCGCCGGGCATGAAGGATGAACTCGGTGTAGCCGTTCGGCTGCTCGCGACCCTTGAACACGAGGTCGCAGGCGGCCTTGAAGGCGATGCCATCGAACTTCGGCGCCATCGGCTGATAGAGCGGATCGTCCGCGTTCTGACGGTCGACGACGACGGCCATGCGCTTCAGCGCATCCATCACCTGCTCCTCGGTCACGACGCCATGATGCAGCCAGTTTGCCAGATGCTGGCTGGAGATGCGCAGCGTGGCGCGGTCTTCCATCAGGCCGACATCGTGAATGTCCGGCACCTTCGAGCAGCCGACGCCCTGGTCGATCCAGCGCACGACATAGCCGAGGATGCCCTGACAGTTGTTGTCGATCTCCTGACGAACATCGTCCGGCGCCCAGTTCGACTGCGAGACCGGGATCGTCAGGATGTCATCGAGGCTGGCGCGCTCGCGCGACTTCAGCTCGCGCTGGCGGGCCGCAACATCGACCTCGTGATAGTGCAGCGCGTGGAGCGTTGCGGCGGTCGGCGACGGCACCCACGCAGTCGATGCGCCGGCCTGCGGATGGCCGATCTTCTGCGCCACCATGTCAGCCATCTTGTCCGGCGCGGCCCACATGCCCTTGCCGATCTGGGCATGGCCGGGCAGGCCGTCGAGCAGGCCGGTATCGACGTTCGAGGCCTCATAGGCCTTGATCCAGGCTGTCGCCTTCATGTCGTTCTTGCGGATCATCGGGCCGGCTTCCATCGAGGTGTGGATTTCGTCGCCGGTGCGATCGAGGAAGCCGGTGTTGATGAACATCACGCGCTTCGACGCGTTCTGGATGCAGGCCTTGAGGTTGACCGTGGTGCGGCGCTCCTCGTCCATGATGCCGATCTTGAGCGTGTTCGCCGGCAGCTTGAGGAATTGCTCGACGCGATCGAAGATCTCACAGGCGAAGGCGACCTCGTCCGGGCCGTGCATCTTCGGCTTGACGATATAGGCCGAGCCGGTGCGGCTGTTGCGCAGGCCGGAGGAGTTCTTGAGATCGTGGATCGCAAGCACGCCCGAGACCGCGGCATCGAGCAGGCCTTCCGGGATTTCGTTGCCGGCAGCATCAAGCACCGCATCGGTATACATGTGATGACCGACATTGCGCATCAGGAGCAGGCTGCGGCCGTGCAGCGTCAGCTCCTTGCCGTCCGGGGTCTTGTAGACGCGGTCGGCGTGCATGGTGCGCTTGACCGTCTTGCCGCCTTTCTCGAAGTCGGCTTCCAGCGTGCCCATGAGAAGGCCGAGTGTGTTGCGATAAACCAGCACCTTGTCCTCGGCATCGACCGCAGCAACGCTGTCTTCCATGTCGAGGATGGTGCTGATGGCGGCCTCGATCACCATGTCAGCGACGCCGGCGGCATCGTCCTTGCCGATGGCGCTGTTACGATCGATGCGGATGTCGATGTGCAGGCCGTTGTTCACGAGCAGCACCGATGACGGCGCGGCGGCATCGCCCTGATAGCCGGCGAGCTGCGCCGAATTTTTCAGCGAGGTCGTCTGGCCGTTGCCGAGGGTGACCGCGAGCTTGCCGTTCTCGATGCGATAGCCGGTCGCATCCGCATGGCTGCCGCCGGCGAGCGGCGCGGCCTGATCGAGAAATGCCTTGGCCTTGGCGATGACCTTCGCCCCGCGCGCCTTGTCGTAGCCGCGCGCTTCATTGGCCTCATGAGGAATGACGTCGGTGCCATAGAGCGCGTCATAGAGGCTGCCCCAGCGCGCGTTGGCGGCGTTCAGCGCATAGCGCGCATTGGTGAGCGGAACGACAAGCTGCGGGCCGCAAATCGTCGAGATTTCCTCGTCGACATTCGCGGTTTCCACGGGGCGCGTCTCCGGCTCCGGTATCAAGTAGCCGATATCCTTCAAAAACGCCTTGTAGGCGGCGAAGTCGAAGGTCTTGCCCTTGTTGGCGCGGTGCCAATCGTCGATCTTGACCTGCAGCCGATCGCGAACAGCGAGCAATTCCTGATTGCGCGGCGCGAGATCGCGGACCATGCCCGCAAGGCCGGCCCAAAACTCATCCGCTGCGACGCCGGTGCCTTTTACGGCCTCTTTCTCGATGAAATCGAACAGGACGGGGGCAATCTTCAATCCATGCGCTTCGATACGGGTCATAATTCGCGGTCTCACGGAATAAAATGGTGATTGGTGCTTGCGGTGCGGGCCAAAACCCTCAGGACAATCTCTTTTAGCGCCAAACCGGCCACGATGAGAAGGCTTTTGCCACCAGACGGCGAAACCGCCGTTCGAGCTCGTCTGGCACCCCGAGGCCCGGGCAAAGGCGGCGACGAAGCCGATCTGATTGATCCGCAGAAATTTGGCGTGCTTTGCTGTCCTATTTTCGAGCAGGTGACTTTTCGAGACGGTCACCGGCGCGTGATCTTCGCGCGGTTGTGACGGCTCCTGCATTTGCGGAGGTCGACCATCGCCGCGCGACGATCCGTCGCTTGGATAACTATTTTCCAGGTGACGTTTTTGATCCGCGCGATCGCAAAGAAGGTGTCGGTAAGGGCGTCCGGCAGAATTTTGGGGTGAACGCGCAAGCCCGGCGCATCGCCGGTTCTCATACCTCGGATGGCATTGCCGACCGGCGGAACAGTGGAATGTGGCATCGATACGGCGCTCGCCTGCGAGGAACGAAATTTCCTCTCCGTCGAGCGTTTCCAAGCGCGGTTCATTGACAGCACCGGCAATCTTCGGGATTTTGTTGCGCCGCGCGACTCTCATCGATGGAGAGAACAATGTCGCCTCGCATCATTGCACTTGCGATCGCCTGTCTGTGGTCGATGGCGGCAAACGCCGCCGACGTCTCGCTCCTTAACGTATCCTATGATCCGACGCGCGAGCTCTACATCGACTTCAACAAGTCATTCAGCGCGGCCTACCTCAAGGAGACCGGCAACAAGGTGACGGTGCGGCAATCGCACAGTGGCTCCGGCAAGCAGGCGCGCTCGGTGATCGACGGCCTGCAGGCTGATGTCGTGACGCTTGCTCTGGCCTATGACATCGATGCGATCGCCGCCAAGGGATTGCTCAGCGCCGATTGGCAGAAACGGTTGCCCAACAATTCCTCGCCCTATACTTCGACGATCGTTTTCCTCGTTCGCAAGGGAAATCCGAAAGGGATCAAGGATTGGGACGATCTCGTCAAAGGCGGCGTCAGCGTCATCACCCCCAATCCGAAAACGTCGGGCGGCGCGCGCTGGAATTATCTCGCGGCGTGGGGCTATGCGCTGAAGAAATACGGCTCGCAGGACAAGGCGCGTGAGTTCGTCGCGGGCATGTACAAAAATGTCCCGGTGCTCGATATCGGCGCACGCGGCTCGACGGTGACGTTTGCCGAACGCGGTGTCGGCGACGTTCTGGTGGATTGGGAGAACGAGGCGTTCCTGGCGCTGAAGCAATACGGCCCCGACAAATTCGAGATCGTCATTCCCTCGCTGTCGATCCTCGCGGAGCCGCCGGTTGCGGTGGTTGATGCCGTCGTCGAGCGGAAGGGAACCAGAGCGGCCGCCGAAGCCTATCTCAGATACTGGTACACGATGGACGGGCAGGAGATTGCCGCGCGCAACTTCTACCGTCCCCGCAATCCGGATGTGGCGAGGAAGTATGACAAGCAGTTCGCCAAGGTCAGCCTGTTCACCATCGACGAGGTGTTCGGCGGCTGGACCAAGGCGCAGAGCGAACATTTCAGCGACGGCGGCGTATTCGATTCGATCTACAAGAATTGATGGTGCGGCGGCGCGCGATCGATGTTGTCTCAGTCGGGGCATCGGGTGACAGGGGGCGGCTGCGTGAGCTGCTAAAGAGGCGAGGTCTTGGTGAGGCGACTTCGGTGGTGAAAGCGACCAGGTTCAGGCGGCAGAGTTCGTTGCCGGGTTTCGGGCTGACCCTCGGGATAAGCCTGATGTGGCTAACGTTGATCGTTCTGATCCCGCTCAGCGCGCTGTTCGTCAAAACCATGGAGCTGACGCCGGCCCAGTTTCTCGACATCATTCTCAGCGCCCGCACCTTCAATGCCCTGAAGCTGTCGTTCGGCCTGTCGCTGGCGGCGGCGGTGACGAGCCTCGTCATGGGCCTCATCGTGGTGTGGGCCCTTGTGCGCTATCGTTTTCCCGGCCGCCGATTGTTCGACGCCATCGTCGACATTCCGTTTGCGCTCCCGACCGCGGTGGCCGGCATTTCCCTCACCGCGCTGTTCGCGCCGACCGGCTGGCTCGGTGCGCCGCTGGCGGGGATGGGCATCAAGGTCGCGTTCACCCCGCTCGGCATTTTCGTCGCGATGGTCTTTATCGGGTTTCCCTTCGTCGTCCGCACCGTCGAGCCGGTGTTGGCCGATCTCGAATGCGAACTTGAGGAGGTCGCCGTCAGTCTCGGCGCCAACCGCTGGCAGGTGATCGCGCGGGTGATCTTTCCGACGCTGCTGCCGGCGATCCTGACCGGCTTTGCGCTGGCTTTCGCCCGGGCCGTCGGAGAATACGGTTCGGTGATCTTCATCGCCGGCAATCTGCCGAATATCTCGGAAATCGCGCCGCTGCTGATCGTCATCCGGCTCGCCGAGTTTCGTTATGCCGATGCGGCCGCGATAGCGGTGGCGATGCTGATTGTCGCGTTTCTTGTACTGTTCCTGATCAACCGGCTGCAGCGCTGGGCGCAGTTCCGCGCGCCGGAATTATAAGGGGAGCGCGCCGATGACCACGCTTCCCCAGGCTCCGCCACGCCCGCTTGCCCGCGGCGCGGTTGCCAGTCCGCTGACCGAGCCGCGCTGGATCCGCTTGGTGATCATCGGCATCTCGATCGCGTTTCTGTCGGTGTTCATTGTCCTGCCGCTGGTCGTTGTGTTCGCGCAGGCGCTGGCGAGTGGCGTTCCCGCCTATTTCGCGGCGCTGGCAGATCCAGAGGCTCTGTTGGCCATCCGCCTGACGCTGATCACCGCGGCGATTTCTGTGTCGCTCAACCTCGTGTTCGGCGTGATCATGGCCTGGGCGATCGCAAAATTCGAGTTCACCGGCAAGACGCTGCTGATCTCACTGGTCGATCTTCCGTTCTCGATCAGCCCGGTGATCGCCGGTCTCGTGTTCGTGCTCCTGTTCGGCATGCAGGGCTTTTTCGGCGCGTGGCTGGTTGCCCACAACATCCCGATCCTCTATGCGCTGCCGGGCATCGTGCTCGCCACGATCTTCGTGACGTTCCCGTTCGTGGTTCGCGAACTGGTGCCGCTGATGACGCAGCAGGGCACGCAGGAGGAGGAGGCGGCGATCTCGCTCGGCGCATCGGGCCTGAAGACGTTCTGGCGCGTCACTCTGCCCAATATCAAATGGGGCCTGCTCTATGGCGTATTGCTGTGCAATGCACGCGCCATGGGCGAGTTCGGCGCGGTGTCGGTGGTTTCCGGGCAGGTGCGTGGCGAAACGAATACGATGCCGCTCCTCGTGGAAATTCTTTATAATGACTACCAGTTCGTGGCGTCATTCGCGGTTGCGTCCCTGCTGGCCTTTCTGGCGGTCGTGACGTTGGTCGCCAAGGTGGTGCTTGAAAGGCAGCTCGCGGAAGGTCAGCAATCCAGTGACAATTAAGCTTCGCAACATCGTAAAGCGCTTCGGTTCCTTCACCGCGCTCGATCGCGTCGATCTTGTGGTGGAGACCGGCGAACTGGTTGCGCTGCTCGGCCCGTCGGGGTCGGGAAAGACCACGCTGTTGCGGATCATCGCCGGCCTCGACTGGCCCGATGAGGGTGAAATCCATTTCAACGGCGAGGACGCGCTGCGCCGGGGCGCCGGCGAGCGCAACGTCGGCTTCGTGTTTCAGCACTACGCGCTGTTCCGGCACATGACGGTGTTCGAGAACGTCGCCTTCGGGTTGCGGGTGCAGCCGCGCGCGGTGCGCAGGCCCGAAGCGGCGATCCGGGCGCGGGTCGAGGAACTGCTCGACCTCGTGCAGCTGCGCTGGCTGGCCGACCGCTATCCGAGCCAGCTCTCGGGCGGGCAGCGCCAGCGCATCGCTCTGGCGCGGGCTCTGGCGATCGAGCCGCGCATCCTCTTGCTGGACGAGCCGTTCGGCGCGCTCGATGCGCAGGTCCGCAAAGAGTTGCGGCAGTGGCTGCGCAATCTGCATGACGAGATCCACGTGACCTCAATCTTCGTCACCCACGATCAGGAGGAGGCGCTCGAGGTCGCCAACCGCGTCGTGGTGATGGACAAGGGGCGCATCGAGCAGATCGGCACCCCCAGCGAGGTCTATGACAATCCGGCTACCGCGTTCGTCCATTCCTTCATCGGCGAATCGATCGTGCTACCGGTCGATGTGGTCGAGGGCGAGGTACGGCTTGGCGGCGGCGTCCTCAAGCTCGAAACCAACGGCGCGAGCCCCGGCCCCTCGCAGCTCTTCGTGCGCCGGCACGACATGGATGTCGGGCCGGCCGGCAGCGGCGCCTTCGAGGGCGCGGTTCGGCGGGTGCGCAATTTCGGCGCGGTGCAGCGGGCGGACGTCGCGCTGACCTCGCTCGCCGCCGAGACGCTGATCGAGATCGATACGCCGCGCGACTGTTCCCTGCGGCCGGGCGACGTCGTCGGGCTGCATCCGCGCCGCTACAGGATCTTCGCCGGGCAGGCCTGACGGAATCTGCGGAAAGCCGCAGTCGTTCACCATTCAGCCACTGTTGGCATGCAACAACGGGCATCATTTTGGGGGTAGCCTTCATGTTGCGTGCGACTGCACTTCTTTCGGCCGCGTTGTTGCTGAGTGCCTGCGGGAGTGTCGAGCGCGCGGAGCCGGAGCAGCCGGCCTTCTATCTCAGCATGGCCAAGGGCGGCGCGGTGCTCGATTCGCAGGTCGCCGCCTCGATGATCTCCGGCTATCGCAGGAACAACGGCCTCGGCGCCGTCACCGTGGACCCGGAACTGACGCGGCTCGCGGAAGCGCAGTCGATGGCGATGGCCAAGCGCAACAAGCTCGATCATGACGTCGCCGGCACCCTGGTCCAGCGGATCAAGGCGTCCGGCTATGACGCGGTCGTCGCGGTCGAGAACGTTTCCGCCGGCTACCACACCCTTGCAGAGGCCTTTTCCGGCTGGCGCGATTCCCCGCCGCACCGGGACAACATGCTCAAGCGCGGCGTGACCAAGATGGGCATTGCCGCGAGCTATGCGCCAAATACCAAGTACAAGGTGTTCTGGACATTGATCCTTGCCGCGCCGGACGTAAAGTAACGGGCATCGCAAGGCGTGCCTGCACCGGGAAAAGCCGGGTGGGCCGCGTGCAATCAATCAGGGCGAAGGAACGAACATGGTGTCGCTGACAGGCAAGACGGCGGTTGTGACAGGATCGACGAGCGGCATCGGTCTCGCCTGCGCGAGGGCCATGGCCAAAGCCGGCGCCAATGTCGTGATCAACGGCTTCGGCGCGGCGGAAGACATCGAGCGCGAGCGCTCCGGCATCGAGCGCGAATTCGGCGTCAAGGCCATCCATTCGCCCGCCGACATGAGCAAGCCCGCCGAGATCGCCGAGATGATCGCGCTTGGTGAAAAGACCTTTGGCTCGGTCGATGTGCTGATCAATAATGCCGGCATCCAGTTCGTGTCGCCGGTCGAGGATTTCCCGACCGAGAAGTGGGATGCGATCATCGCCATCAACCTGTCTTCGGCGTTTCATGCGATTCACGGCACCGTGCCCGGCATGAAAAAGCGTGGATGGGGGCGTATCATCAGCACTGCATCGGCGCATTCGCTGGTGGCCTCGCCCTACAAGGCGGCCTATGTCGCGGCCAAGCATGGCATCGCCGGCCTCACCAAGACCGTGGCGCTGGAGCTCGCGCAGTTCAAGATCACCTGCAACTGTATCAGCCCCGGCTATGTCTGGACGCCGTTGGTCGAAAAGCAGATCCCCGACACGATGAAGTCGCGCGGGCTGACCAAGGAACAGGTGATCAACGACGTGATGCTCGCGGCCCAGCCGACCAAGCAGTTCGTGACGCCCGAGCAGGTCGCCGCCATGGCGCTCTATCTGTGCGGCGATGACGCAAGCCAGATCACCGGCGCCAACTTCTCGATCGACGGCGGCTGGACCGCGGCCTGATCTTCAGGCCGTTTTCCGCCGCCGGAATCTCGGCAGCACGTGCAGGCCGAGGCGGCGGCGGGTGATCCAGAACAGCAGCATCGTCTCGCAGCTCAGCGAGATCGCCGTCGCGGTCGCCGCGCCGTGGCCGCCATAGTCCGGCACCAGCAGCAGGCACAGCGCGAAATTCATGAAGAAGGCCATGCCATAGGCCAACGCGCACATGTGCTGCTGGCCGAGCATGTTCAGCAGCCGCTCGACCGGGCCGATCGCGGCGCGCACCACAAGGCCGATCGCGCTGATGAACATGATATCGTAGCCGGCGATGAAACGCGGGCCGAACAGCCAGAGCAGCGGCTTGCCGAGAGCAAGCAGCGCGACGGTGGCGGCGACGGTTGGCCAGAAGGTCCATTTGATCGCGTGCTGGACGTAGGCGGAGAGCCCTTCCTTGTCGCCGGCGGCATTATAGGCGGCGAAGCGGTGGGCGGTGGTGGCCGACATCGCGTAGTGAATGAACGACACCAGCGCCAGCGTCTTGACCACGGCGAAGTAGACGCCGACCTCCTCCGACGACCGGAACTGCTGCAGCATCAGAATGTCGGTATAGGCGAGCAGCAGGTAGAAGCTCTCGACCATCATGATCGGGAGCGAGACCGCGAGCCAGCTTTTGATGTTGCGGGTCTTTGCCCCCGGCGGCACCGTCCGTCGCAGGCGGCGGTTGAGCAAAATCATCTGGCCGAGGAGGGAGAGCCAGACCGCCGCGCAGCTCGCGCCCATCGCGCCGGCAGCATCAAGGCCGATGCCGAGCGCCACCGCGCCCGCGACGATGGCGATGATCAGCGTCTGGCGGGCGATGAATTGCGGGATCAGGCCGAGCTGCATCCAGTCATGGGAGCGGGCGATGCCGTCCTGGGTATTGGCGACCACGAATGCGGGCAGGGTCGCGCAGGCGATCAGGAGCGGCGTCACCATGACTGCCGGCAGGGCGGACGCGGCGATGGCGATGCCGGCCGCCAGCGCCGCGGCGACAGTCGCCGACACGCCGAAGGTGAGCCAGCGGCTGCCGGAGAGAAAGCCGCGCAGCGCGTCGAGATCGTTCCGGGCGCGATATTCGGGAATGAGCTTTTGCGCCGAGACGGCGATGCCGAAATCCATCAGGCTGCCGATCAGCATCAGCCACGTCCAGACATAGACGTAGACGCCGAAGTCCGAGCCGGTCATCCACCGTGCCAAGACAATCTGGGAGACATAGGCGAGGCCGGCACTGATGACGCGGATCAGGAAGATCGTGCTCGCCAGGCGGTTGGTGGTCGAGGCCGCGCTGGTGCCGCCCATCGTCGCCCGCAGCCGTGCGATCAGCTTGTTGAGACTGCTCACGGGCATTGCGGGGCGGTTTCCTGATTCCGTGTGACGGCGTGGCGTTTTCTGGCATCGATCGTGTGGCGAGACGCTGCGGACCGATGCCGGGCAAGCGATCACTGGTCGACGCGGCGCGGTTTGCCAACCCGGCGGCAGCCCGGAGGTCGCCCACGGCCCGGTCTAGCAACGATGTCTTAACATCGGGTTCGGCGGGGGCGTGCGCGGCATTTTGGCTCGAGATATCAACAGGCCATCAAGAAGGTCGCCGGCCTTTGCGAGCCGGCGGCCTCAAAACCTGCGGTGACGGCAAGCTCAGCCGGAAAAGCCGCCATCCGCGAGATAGGCCTCTTCCTCCGGCGAGCTGACGCGGCCGAGAACCTTGTTGCGATGGGGAAAGCGGCCAAACTTTTCGATGATCTCGAGGTGGAGAATGGCCCATTTGAGGTTGTCGCCATTTTCCGTCGCCCGAAAGAGCGCGACCGAGCGCTTTTGGTCGGTCAAGTCTTCGGAATGCTCGAAGGGCATGTAGATGAATTCGCGCAGCGCCGCATCGATGCGCTGATCGACGCCCCGCGCGATTGCGCGGTTGGCGATCTCGCGGGCCATGGGATCGTTCTGGAACGCACGGACATCGCCGCGAAACAGGTTTCGCGAAAACTGGTCGAGGACGATGAGCAGCGCCAGGGTGCCTTCGTCGGTGTCCTCCCAGGTCGACAATTCGCCCTTGCTCGCGAGTTCCCATGTCGCGAGGAACTGTCGTTCCATGTCGGCGTCGAAGGCGGCGTCCTTCTCGTACCAGCGCTCCGGACCGGCATCTCTCCAAAAAGTCAGGACGTCGTGCGGCGTCTTCATCATTTCCCCCCTTGGGCCTCTGAAAAGGAACTGGCGGCCCTCAGGCCGCCGGCTTCTTTTCGTCGCGGAGCTCGCGGCGCAGGATTTTGCCGACATTGCTCTTGGGCAGCTCGGTGCGGAATTCGATGTGCTTGGGCACCTTGTAGTTGGTCAGCTCCTTGTGCGCGAAGTTCAAAATGTCCTGCGCAGTGAGGTTGGGGTCCTTCTTGACGATAAAGGCCTTCACCGCCTCGGTGGACTTGGCGTCGGGGATGCCGATCACGGCGCATTCAAGTACGCCGGGGTGGCTTGCCAGCACTTCCTCGATCTCGCTCGGATAGACGTTGAAGCCCGAGACCAGGATCATGTCCTTCTTGCGGTCGATGATGCGGGTGTAGCCGTCCTCGTCCATGATGCCGATGTCGCCAGTGCGGAAATAGCCGTCCGGCGTCATTACCTTGGCGGTCTCGTCCGGCCGGTTCCAGTAGCCTGCCATGACCTGCGGGCCCTTGGCGCAGATTTCGCCGGGCTGGCCGATCGGCATCTCGTTGTTGTCGTCGTCGCGGATCGAGATGTAGGTCGAGGGCACCGGCAGGCCGATCGAGCCGGTGTAGTGGTCGGTGTCGGCCGGGTTGCAGGTCAGCGTCGGCGAGGTCTCGGACAGGCCATAGCCTTCGGACAGCGCGCATTTGGTGATCTTCAGCCAGGCTTCGGCGACCGGCCGCTGCACCGCCATGCCGCCGCCGAACGAGACCTTGAGCTTCGAGAAGTCGATCGAGGCGAAGTCCGGGTGATGGATGAGCGCGTTGTAGAGTGTGTTCACCGCCGGGAAGCTGTTCACCTGATACTTTTTCAGCTCCTTGATGAAGCCGGGAATGTCGCGCGGATTGGGAATCAGCAGGTTGACGCCGCCCGCCCGCATGCCGAGCAGGAAGCAGGCTGTCAGCGCGAAGATGTGGTAGAGCGGCAGCGCGCAGACGATGAAAAGCTGATCAGTCATCGGCGGCCTGCGCAGGGCCGGCTGCAGCCAGGCGTCGTTCTGCAGCATGTTGGCGACGATGTTGCGGTGGAGCAGCGTCGCGCCCTTGGAAACGCCAGTGGTGCCGCCGGTATATTGCAGGAAGGCGACGTCGTTCGGGCCGAGCGTCGGCTTGGTCAGCTTGAGGTTGCCGCCGTCGCGCAGGGCAGAGTTGAACGGAACCGCCTGCGGCAGGGAGAAGGCCGGCACCATCTTTTTGACGCGGCGGACCACGAAGTTGACGATCAGGCCCTTGACCCCGAGCAGATCGCCCATGGTGCCGAGGATGACGTGCTTGATCTGGGTCTTGGCGATGACCTTTTCGAGCGTGCCGGCGAAGTTCTCCAGAATGATGATCGCTTCGGAGCCGGAATCGACGAGCTGGTGCTGGAGTTCGCGCGGGGTGTAGAGCGGATTGACGTTCACCACCGTATAGCCGGCGCGCAGGATCGCGGCGCTCGCCACCGGGTTCTGCAAAATGTTCGGCATCATGATGGCGACGCGCGCGCCCTGTTTCAGGCCAAGGCTCTGCAGATAGGCCGCCAGCGCCTTCGACATGTCGTCGAGTTCGCCGTAGGTCAGGGCCTTGTCCATGCAGATGAAGGCCTTGCGGTCGCGGAACTTGTTGAAGCTTTCTTCAAGAAGCTCGACCAGCGACGAATACTGGGTTTCGTCAATGTCGGCGGGTACGCCTGCCGGGTAGTGCTTTAGCCAGATCCGCTCCATTTTCCCCTCCGTATAACCGTCGCCCCGTCCGTTTCTGCGAGCCGCCGGCGCGTATGCAGCCCGCCGGTCTGCCAATCATCGCATGGCGAACCGGCTTGTTATGTTCCCAAAGTATCAGGCGAACCTTGGCGCGTGGCAAGCACCCCGAGGCGGCCGGGCCGCAAAGCGCGAGCCGGTCCGAGCGTGCTGATATGAACGGTGGCTGATTGCCGGTAACCTGCAGGAGAATTATTTGCTTTCGGCTTTTGGCTTTGCAGCGGCCGGCTTGGCCGCGGTGGTCTGGGCCGGAGCGGGCTTGGCGGCGGCAGTTTTTGGCGCAATCGCTTTGGGCGCTGCGGGCTTTGCGGCCGGGGTGGCCGTCGGCGCCGGCTTGGGGGCAGGCTTGACCGGAGGCTTTGCAGCGGGCGCATGTGAGGCAGCGGGTTTCTTCGCCGTTGCCGGGTCGGCGGATTTGGCTGCGGTCGTCTTTGGAGCGGTCGCCTTGGGTGCGGTCGTTTTGGCCGCATCGGTCTTGGTGTCGGTTGTCGCGGACTTTCCGTCGGCGGCGGTCTTCTTGTCGGCCTGTTTGGTCTTGCCCTTGGCGGTGCGGGTACGCTTGGCCCGGGCCTGCGCCGCCTGCTCGGCCTGGCGCTGGGCTTCTTCTTCGGCCGCGGCGATCACGGCGGCGCCTGTGCGCGCCGGCCCCGTGTAGACGATCACGGGCTCGGTCGCCGCGGCAGGCAGCGCCAGCAGCTCGGCTGGTTTCATCGCAGCAGAGGGCTGGAAGCCCGCGGTGAAGATGTTGAGGGCGGCGTCCTGCGCGGTGGCGCCGGCGATTTCATCCTCGTTCTCGGCGGCCGGGCGCTTACGCTTCGGGCCGCACATTTCGTCGCGTAGGTTGGGGGGGGCGGCCGCGACCGGCGCCAGCGTGTCGACCGTGCCGAGCGCCGGCTTGAGCCAGGTCAGGTTGCTGCCCGAAAATCCGTTGTCGAGGAGCTGCGCGGCCTTGACCGCGCGCAGATGGGACGACGGCGCACCGAGCACGACGGCGATCAGGCGCCGGTCGCCGCGCGTCGCGGTCGCCACGAGGTTGAAGCCGGAGGCGCAGATGAAGCCCGTCTTCATGCCGTCCGCGCCGGGATAGCGGCCGATCAGCTTGTTGTAGTTCTGGGTCACCCGTCGGCCGAAGCGGATCGCCGGGATGTGCATAAAATACTCGTATTCCGGCAGGTCGCGGATGACGGCACGCGCCAGAATGGCGATGTCGCGCGCGGAGGTGATCTGCCCCTCGGCCGGAAGGCCGTTCGGATTGACGAAACTCGATTGCGTCATGCCGAGGCGCTTGGCGGTGCGGTTCATCTCGTCGGAAAAGGCGTCGATCGATCCGGCGACGCCTTCGGCGAGCACCACCGCCATGTCGTTGGCCGATCTGACCATCAGCATCTTGAGGGCGTTATCGACCGTGACGCGTGTGCCGGCGGCAAAGCCCATCTTCGAGGGCTGCTGCGCCGCGGCATTCGGCGAGACGGTGAGCAGCGTGTCGAGCGACAGCCGCTTCTCCTTCACCGCATGCAGCGTCACATAGGCGGTCATCACCTTGGTGATCGAAGCCGGATACCACGGAAAGGTGGCGTTTTCCGCCTGCAACACCTTGCCCGTGTCGGCCTCAATCAGCAGCAGCGCTTCGGCACTGGCCGAGCGTGTCGGCATCACGGCCGAAAGGCTGGCGAGCACCAGCGCTGCGCAAGCCAGGGGAAGGCGGGAAAAAGAGAAAGAAAACGCCACTGTCAGTTTCCGGTCATTTCATGTCGCGTGAGACCCGCAGTCGCCACGCGGGCCGGATCGTTCGAGGCAGACGGTGCCGTCGCATCCTGTCAGGAGGCTGATCGATCCAGGGTGACCAGCCATTGCGAAGCCACAACCTATACGATGTTCGGCGCGGAAGTCATCCGAGCCGTCGCGTCGCAGGCGCGGAACACAACTGATAGATGCCCAGACGTTCATTCAGAAACAAAGGGGGCCAAATTTCGGCGATGGTTAGGGCGACGGTGTCGGCTTTCCGGCGGGGGCGGCGCCTGCCGCTGCCGGGTCCGCTGCCTGGACCATGAACTGCGCCTCGGCCAACGCGGCAAAATGCCCGCCGCGGGCGACCAACTCGTCAAAGGTTCCGCTTTCGATGACCCGGCCATGTTCGAACACGAGGATGCGGGTGGCATTGCGGATGGTGGACAGGCGATGGGCGATGACGAAGGTCGTGCGGCCTTTCATCACTTCGTCGAGCGCGGCGTTGACCTTGGCTTCGGTGACCGCATCCAGCGCGCTGGTTGCCTCGTCGAGGATGAGGATTGGCGGATCCTTCAGGATCGCCCGCGCGATCGACAGGCGCTGACGCTCGCCGCCGGAGAGCATCCGGCCGCGCTCGCCCGCATTGGTGTCGAATTTCTGCTCGGCGCGGTCGATGAAGTCGAGCGCCTGGGCGCGGGCCGCGGCGACGCGCATGTCGTCTTCGGTCGCATCCGGCTTGCCGACCCGCAGATTGTCGGCGATCGAGCGGTTGAACAGAAGCGCCTCCTGGAACACGACGCCGATGTTCCGCCGCAGCGCGGTCAGCGTCAGCGAGCGGATGTCCATGCCGTCGATCTTGACGATGCCGGATTGCGGATCGAAGGCGCGGTGCAGGAGCGCGATGGCGGTGGATTTGCCCGCCCCCGTCGGCCCGACGAGGGCGATGGTCTCGCCGGGCAGCGCGGTGAAGGAGAGGCCCGTGATCGCCGCGTGCTTGCGATCATAGGAGAACGACACATCCTCGAACTCGACGAGCCCGGTCAGCCGGCCCGGATCGATTGCGTCGATACGGTCGCGGACCGCAGGCACGGCATCGAGCGCGTTGAAGAACTCCTGCAGGCGCGGCGCTTCCATGAACACGTTGTTGATGAAGCTGACGATCTGTTCGAGCTTCTGGATGAGCAGCGTGGCGAAGGACACGAACATCACGATTTCGCCGACCGTGGTCTGTCCCTGCGCGTGCAGGTAGATGCCGAGCGTGAAGATCGCCAGCACCGTGATCGTGGTCGAGGCGCGGGTCATCACCGTCACCAGCGCCCACCACGACAGCACCGGCATCTGCACCGACAAAAGCTTGTCGGCGACGCCGCGCAGTCCCGTCACCTCGGCATCGATGCGGACGAAGCTCTGCACCAATGCGACGTTGCCGAGCGCGTCGGAGGCGCGAGCCGAGAGGTCGCTGTAGTGCTCCTCGACCTCGCTCTGCATGCCGTAGGTCTTGCGCACCACCATCGTCGTCAGCGCGGTGAAAACGATGCACAGTACGAACAGCAGCGACGCCAGCCGCCAGTTGATGAAGAACGCCAGCGGCAGCAGCACCAGCAGCGAAACGATGGAGGCGAAATGCTCGCGGAAGAAGCCGAGCCACAGCCGCCACAGCGCGTCGGTTCCGGACAGCATCACCTTGATGAGCCGCCCCGAATGCGTGCCGGTATGGAAGGTGAGCGGCAACTGCAGAAGGTGCTCGAAATAGTCGGTGAGCACGGCCTGCCGCTGGCGGTGGGCGAGGCGGTCGGCATGGAGGGCGACCACCGCGCCGCAGAGGATGGTGAACAGGCCGAAGCCGACCCAGGCGACGAGCAGCGGCCACGGCGACTGCGAGCTCCAGAACGTGCTCTCCGATACCGCCGCCAGGGGCCTCGTCATTACGTCGATGATGCGGCCGAACAGCACCGGCTCGGCGAACTGCGCCACCGCCAGCAGAAGGTTCGCCCCGGCCAAAATCCAACCGAGCCTTGCCTCGGTGCCGAGGAGGCCGAGAACCCGGGCGTAGAGGTGGAGGAGCGTCATGGCTAGATCCCGCGGCGGATTTTTGGCGTCTGGCTAGCGGCTATCGAAACGGGACGAGGACTGCGTGGGCAGTATCATCTTGATAGGCGACCGGCAGGCTAGTGAAGGTGGCGGCTGGCAGCCGGCGGCAGGAAGGTGCCGTCGAAGATCATTTCGGGCGTCGGTTTCTTGCGAAATTTGAAGCCTTCCGCCATTTGGTCGATGGCGACCGAAAAACGCGCGATGTCGATGCCGCCGAGGCCGTGGGCTTTGACCTCATCGGTGACGATATTGTGCCGAAGGACGCTATGAAGTCGTTGCAGCTCGATGTCGCGCCGGCTAGTGGTGATGCGCTGCATGACGTCGTCGATCGCCTTGTCTGGCGACCTGATGGTGGCGCGGAGCGCGGCGTTAATGGCGCGCAGAAATCCCCGCACGCTGTCCGGGTGCTCCGCCGCATATTTCGGGTTGACGACAAAGGCATGGCCGTAGGCGCGGATGCCATAGTTGCTGAACGGAAACAGCGCAAGGTCATCCGCCGGGATGCCGCGGTCGCGCAGGTTGATCGGGGACAGATAGGCAAGGCCGGTGACTGCATCGACCTGCCCGGCCGAGAGCATCGGCTCGCGCACCGCCGCGCCGATCGCTTCCAGCTTTACCGTCTCGGGCGCGATCTTCTTGATGCGGGTGAGGGCGGGCCAGAACTTGATCGACATGTCGGTCTCGGCAAAGCCGAGGGTCTTGCCGGCAAGGTCGGCCAGGTGCTGGATGCCCCGGTTGCGGCGGGCGATGATCGCGTAGCCGGAATCGTTCATCAGGATATAGATCGCCTTGATCTCGGCGGCGCTCTGTTGGTCGCGATAGCGCATCAGGGCATTGATATCGACCAGCGCGAATTCGCCGTCGCCATTCGCCAGCCGGGCAAGAACATCCGCCGCGCCGTTCGGCGTCTCGAGATTGACGGCCAGGTTTTCCGCGCGGAACAGGCCGCTGTCGATCGCCTGCGCCAGTGGGGCCGCAGTGCCGTCGATCGGCCGGTCGAGCAGCAGCCGCACCGTTTCGGCGCGCGCCTCGCTGAGTAACACTATTCCGAGTGAAGCGACCGCCATCACGGCCAGAGTGAAGACCCGCAGCAAATGCCTCAGCGTCGTCCACGAGCGAAATCCAGGCACGGCAAACTCCGAATGCTGGCACGGGTCGACCGTATTGCGGCTCGTGTCCCGACTTTCAAACCGTGCGGGACCGGGATTGGCAAGAGGCTGCGATGCCATAGTCAGGATTTTCCTGCCGTAATGGAAAATCGGGCGGTTGCCTGCGCGAAGTTCAGGTTACAGCAACTTTTAGTTATTAGAGTTAACGCGCCTGTCACAAAATTCCTATACCTTGAAGCCATGGGTGATTCGCTCGATCGATTGTACCGGGCAGTTCTGTCTGCCAAGGATCTGGACCCGGCGGTGTCGCGCACCGCGCGGCTGCTGCAGCGTGGCTCGTCGCAGGTCGCTAAGAAGATGGCTGAAGAAGCTGTCGAGGTTGTGATCGACGCGGTTCAAGGCAATACCGAGGGCGTGATCCGCGAGAGCGCCGACCTGCTCTACAACCTTTCGGTTCTATGGGTCGCGGCCGGCGTGCGCCCTGAAGACGTCTGGAGTGAGATGGATCGCCGCGAGAGCCTCTACGGTATCGCCGGCAAGTTGCCGAAGCCGATCATCAAGGTTCCCGAGGAGACGCCCGCCGCCGAGGAGCGGCGGCCGATTGTCGCTCTGGACAGCCGGCGTCTCCAGCAGCATACGTAATCGCGAAATCCGACCATACCCGTTCCAGGGCCCCTGCGGCGTAATTGTTCCCGCAGCCCGCAGGATGTTTTTGATCGCCCATGCTGAGACGCATTTACGACTGGTGCATTGCCGCTGCGGATAAGCCGTACGCCATCTGGCTCATTGCTTTCATCTCCTTCGCGGAAAGCTCGGTGTTCCCGATCCCGCCGGATGTCATGCTGATCCCGATGTCGCTGGCGAGGCCGCGAAAGGCCTGGCTCTATGCGGTGGTGTGCACCGTCACCTCGGTTGCCGGCGGTCTCGTCGGCTATCTGATCGGCGCGCTGCTCTATGACTCGGTCGGGCAGTGGCTGATCACGCTCTACGGCTATGGCGACAAGGTCGAGGCGTTCCGAGAGGCCTATGCCCAGTACGGCGCGTGGATCATTCTGCTCAAGGGGCTGACGCCGATCCCGTACAAGATCGTGACGATCACGTCGGGTTTTGCCGCTTACGACATCTGGCTGTTCATCCTGTTCTCGCTGATCGCGCGCGGCGGCCGCTTCTTCGTCGTCGCCGTGATCCTCAATTTTTACGGCGACACCATCCGCGAAGCGATCGAGAAGCGGCTCGGCTTCTGGGTCGCGGTGGGCACCATCACCCTGATCGCGGGATTCATTCTCGTCGCTGGCGTGTTCTGATTTTCGATCACCCGAGCACGCCGATCGATCTTTCCCCTGTCATGGGCAAGCGATAGCCTGTCGTCAGCATCTGCGGTTCCGGCAAGGAGGGTGGGGTTGGTGCAATTCGGGCGAGCGAGAGGCGTTGCGCCACGCATGGCGGCGGCTGCTGTCGTCGCCGTTGCTGCGACGGTTCTGGCGCCGTTGCCGGCTCTGGGCCAGGGCCGTCCTGCGCAGTCGTCGGCGGCCGTGCCGCCGTCCGACGTGCCTCAGGCTCCGCCGCCGCCAGCGCGGGGCAATCCGGGCCTGATCGAGGAGATCGGCAAGCTGTTCGAGGACTCGCGGGCGCGCTGGCCGGCGCTGCCGGCGCTCAAGCCGCCCGGCGAGGTCCTCGAAGATCTGAACATCAGGGCCAAGGAAGCCGGCGACGGCCTGTCCCGCCTCGGCAAATCCAACGTCGTGAAGGGCCGGCGGAAATGCCCGGTGTCGGCCAACGGCGCGCCGAACTGCCAGATCGCAGCTGATGAGATGTGCCGCGAAAACGGCTTCCGCGAGGGTAAGAGCGTCGATCACGAAGCCAACAACGTCTGCTCGCCGAAGGCCATTCTCGCCGGGCGCGGCAGCGAGCCGGGGGCCTGCCGCACGGAGACGTTCGTTACCGGCGCGCTCTGCCAGTAGCAGCAATCGCGGTCAGCGATTGCCATGAGCCGATTTCTTCTGGCATCTTTTGCCCTGTCAAAGAGAACCCAGTGGAAACGCTTCGCAGAGCAGCGAAAGGGATTGCCTGAATGTCCATGCCGGCTTTGTTCAAGAACCGCCTGTCGCTTCCCGTGATCGGTGCGCCGCTTTTTATCGTGTCCGTGCCCGATCTCGTGATCGCACAGTGCAAAGCCGGCATCGTCGGGGCCTTTCCGGCTCTGAACGCCCGTCCGGCGGGCCTGCTGGACGAGTGGCTGGCGCGGATCAAGGAAGAGCTTGCCGCGCACGATCGCGCCAATCCCGACCGCCTCTCGGCGCCGTTCGCGGTCAACCAGATCGTGCACCGCTCCAACAACCGTCTGGAGCAGGATCTGGCGCTTTGCGAAAAGCACAAGGTCCCGATGATGATCACCTCGCTCGGGGCGCGTGAAGAGGTCAATCAGGCGGCCCACGCCTGGGGCGGCATCGTCTTCCACGACGTCATCAACCAGAAGTTCGCCCACAAGGCTGTCGAGAAGGGCGCCGATGGCCTGATCTTGGTCGCGGCCGGCGCAGGCGGCCATGCCGGCACGCTGTCGCCGTTCCCCTTCGTGGCCGAAACACGGGCATGGTTCGACGGGCCGATCGCGCTCTCGGGAGCGATCGGCAACGGCCGGGCGATCCGCGCGGCGCGGGTGCTCGGCGCGGACTTCGCCTATATCGGCTCGGCCTTCATCGCGACCGAGGAAGCCAATGCGGTGCCGGGCTACAAAGAGATGGTGGCAAACTCCTCGGCCGAGGACATCGTCTATTCCAACCTCTTCACCGGCATTCACGGCAACTACCTCAAGCCGTCGATCGCTGCCGCCGGCCTCGACCCGGACAACCTGCCGGAGTCCGACCCCAGCGCGATGAATTTTGGCACCGATGCGAGCGGCGAGCGGCAGCGCCCGAAGGCATGGAAAGAGATCTGGGGCAGCGGCCAGGGCGTCGGCAGCGTTGAGAAGGTGGTGCCCGCTGCTGTGCTGATCGAACGGCTGAAGCGGGAATACGCCGCCGCCAACGATCCGGCGCTGTGAGGCATTGAGGCAGGCCGCAGGCTATGGCGCGCGTCGCCGGCCTGCGGTTGTTTCCACGCCGACCGCCATGGCGCCCGGTGCAACAGGCCTTGCCGCAGTTCGCTTCCTGATCACCTCTTTTCCTGATGATGGGTCCAGCCGATGGATAGCGTCTTTCGCGTTACCGGCGCCGATGTCGCCACGAGCCCCTATGCCGCCGGGCCATGGGACGAGACAATGCAGCATGGCTCCGCGCCTGCGGCTCTGATGATCTGGGCGGCGGAGAGGATCGAGACGCCGGTGCCGATGCGGATCGCCCGGCTGACCCTCGATCTGATGCGGCCGGTGCCGGTCGCGCCGCTCACCATCGCCACGCAGGTTCTGCGGCAAGGCCGCAAGATCCAGCTCTGCGAAGTGCGGCTGCTGGACAGGGACGTCGAGGTCGCCCGCGCCAATATTTTGAAGGTTCGCGCCTCCGAGCCGCCGCTGCCTGATCACATCAGCGATCCGCCACTCGACGTGGCGCCGCCGGACGAATGCCGCGCGTTCACCGAGTTTCACAAGAACCCGTTCACCTCCGGCCTTTCGGTCCGCACCAATCGCGCCCATCTGATCGAGCCGCGCGGCGGCCCGGTCTGGTTTCGGATCGAGCGCGAGATGATTGCGGGCGAGCCGCTCTCGCAGGCGATGCGCGCGGTGGTCGCGGCGGATTTCTGCAACACCACGACGCCGCTCGATTTCCGCGAGTGGCTGTTTCTCAATGCGGACCTGTCGGTCAATCTCGCGCGCGAGCCGATCGGGGAGTGGATTCTGCTGAATGCGGAGACCTGGATCGGCCCCGGCGGCGCGGGCATTGCGGCAGGAAGGCTCGCCGACCGGCACGGCTATTTCGGCCGCGCGGTGCAGAGCCTTGTGGTGGAGCGAGGTTAAATCTGCGCCGGACTCCCAAGCAGTGACGAATGGTTAACCATTTCCCCACACAACATGGTGACCAAATTCTCAACTGCCCGTCCTACCTGCATTGGGAGATCTCACCGTGAGCGAGCAAAAGCCGGACCCGTCCATCGACGATGGCCGCGATGCCTCGAATGCGATCGTTCCTGGGACGTCGAACCGAAACGGCGCGGAAGCCCGCAGCGGCGGTGCGGCCGTTGATGAGGCGGAGATCGTTGTGCTGCGCTCCCACGGCCGGGAGGGCGACGCGCACGGCGGGGCGTCGCACGGCTGGAGCGGGCAGGCCAACTGGGCGGCTTCTCACGCCACGATCGACCACGAACAGCAATCTGGCGGCGGCTGGACGCCGAAGATCGCGGTGATCGTCGCGGCAGCGGCTCTGATCGGCGCGGTTGGTGGCTCGCTGGCGATGTCCGGGCTCAATCTCGTGCTCACCAACGACAAGGCCGCGGCGGTGGCGGCGGCTTCGAGCGCGGCCACGTCGAGCGAAATGAAGGCGATGCGCGAGACGATCACCCGTCTCAACGCGGAAGTCGCCTCGCTCAAGGGCGAGTTCGACAAGGCCGGCAAGACGCGCAGCGCCCAGATCGGCAAGCTCGGCGAGCAGGTCGGCAAGCTCGAAAAGGCGCAGGACGACACCGCCTCAAAGCTCGGCAAACTCGCCGAGGCGCAGGAGAAAGACCGCCGCGTCGCGGCGGCTGCCGCGAACGACGTCACCGGCTCAATCACCCCGGTCGCCAAGCCCGATCCGCGCAAGCCGCATGTCATTCCCGACTGGCGGCTGGATCGCGTCAGCGGCGGCGGTGCGCTGGTGGCCGGCTCGGGCGGGCTCTATCACGTCTATCCCGGCGATCCGCTTCCCGGCCTCGGCGTGGTCGAGGCGGTGCGATATGAGGACGGCCGCTGGGTCGTCGTCACCCAGAAGGGTCTGATCGTCCGGCGCTGAGCGCCGGACTTCTTTTTCTGAAGTTTTCGCTGCGTGTCGTGCCTGATGGCCGTCAGAGCCAGGGCGCGATCTTGTCCATGGCAATGAGGTCCTCGACCTCGACGCGCGGCCGGATCACGGCCGACTGCTCGCCGTTGACCAGCACCTCGGGCACCAGGGGGCGGGTGTTGTAGGTGCCGGCCTGCACCGCGCCATAGGCTCCCGCGCTCATGATCGCGATCAGATCGCCGGCCTTGAGTTCGGGCATTTCGCGATCGAGCGCGAGATAGTCGCCGGTCTCGCAGACCGGGCCGACGACATCGGCGACGAAGGTCGGATGACCGGCGGCCGGCGCCTTGACCGGCAGCACGTCGTGGTGCGCCTCATACAGCGTCGGGCGGATCAGATCGTTCATCGCCGCGTCGATGATGACGAAGGTCTTGCCCTCGCCGCGTTTCACGTAAATCACCTGCGCGACGAGAATGCCGGCGTTGCCGACGATCAGGCGGCCCGGCTCGAACAGCAGCTTGCAGCCGAGGCCGGCGGCGGCTTCCTTCACGATCTTGGCGTATTCGGCAGGCGACGGCGGAGCGCTCTGGTCGTGGTGGTAGGGGATGCCGAGCCCGCCGCCGAAATCGATATGCGAGATCGTGTGGCCGTCGGCGCGCAGCTCGCGGACGAAATTGGCCAGCAGCGCGAAGGCATCGGCCATCGGCGCGAGGTCGGTGATCTGGCTGCCGATATGCATGTCGACGCCGCTGACCTTGATGCCGGGCAGCTTTGCCGCGCGGGCATAGACGGCGCGGGCGCGGGTCAGCGGAATGCCGAACTTGTTCTCGGACTTGCCGGTCGAGATTTTGGCGTGGGTGCGGGCGTCAACATCGGGATTGACGCGGATCGAGACATGGGCGGTGCGCCCCATCTCGCTGGCGATCGCCGACAACAGCTCCAGCTCCGGCTCCGACTCGACATTGAGACAGAAGATGTTTTCCGTGAGGGCGAGGCGCAGCTCGTCGGCGGTCTTGCCGACGCCGGAGAAGACGATCTTGTCGGCCGGAATGCCGGCGGCGCGGGCGCGGCGCAATTCGCCGGCCGACACCACGTCGGCACCGGCGCCGAGCCGGGCGAGTGTGCGCAGCACCGACTGGTTGGAGTTGGCCTTCATCGCATAGCAGACCAGCGCGTCGACGTCGGCGAAGGCTTCCGAGAACACGCGGAAGTGCCGCTCAAGCGTGGCGGTCGAATAGCAGTAGAAGGGCGTGCCGACGCTCCCGGCGAGGGCCGACAGATCGACGTCTTCGGCGTGGAGCACGCCGTTGCGATAGGCAAAGTGATGCATGGCGCGTCTTCGAAATCAGGGTTGAATCGCGGGTGATAGGATCGCCGTGACGTCCGCTGTCAGTCGAGTAGCGGATCGAGCACGAATTTTTTCTTCTCGCCTTTCGGCGCTATCGGAAAATCGGAACGCGTCACCGCCGGGTTGAACAGCGCTTCGCCCTTGTCGGCGGCCGAGGCGGGGGCGGCGCCGGCTGCCGGGGGCTCCGGCTGCACGCCGGCGTTCGGCGGCAGGTCGAGGCCGCCCTTGCGGCCGCAACCTGCGAGCGCAACGCCTGCGACGAGCAGCGCGGCGACGGTCAGTGTCTTCAACGGGGAGCGGGAATTCGATGTCACGTTGGCTTCCTGATGTTCCGCTACAGCCTACCGAACTCGCCAGCCTTTGGCGAGACTGCGATGCGCATGCGGCGCGTCAATCCGATTTCTGCTCTTTGTCGAGCCGCTTCAGCCACGATTTGGCCTGAGCGCGGACATTCTTGCCGGCGGTGCCGCCATAGCTGGTGCGGCTCTTGACCGAGGCCTCGACCGACAGGACGTCGAAGATGTCCTGCGTGATGCGCGGCTCGACCGCCTGCATGTCGGCGAGGGCGAGGCGATGCAGCGCGACGCCCTTGGCGGCGGCATCGGCGACGATCCGCCCGGTGACGTGGTGGGCTTCGCGGAACGGCATTTTCAGCGTCCGCACCAGCCAGTCGGCGAGGTCGGTGGCGGTGGCGTAGCCCTCGCCGGCGGCGGTCTTCATCCGCTTCTTGTCCGGGGTGAGATCGTGCACCATGCCGGTCATGGCGCGGATCGCCAGCGACAGCGCGTCGAACGCTTCCATCGCGCCGTGTTTGTCCTCCTGCATGTCCTTCTGGTAGGCCAGCGGCAGGCCCTTCATCACGATCAGGAGGCCATTGAGCGCGCCGATGATGCGGCCGGTCTTGGCCCGCACCAGTTCCGCTGCGTCCGGATTGCGCTTCTGCGGCATGATCGAGGAGCCGGTGGTGAACTTGTCGGACAGCGACACGAGGCCGACCAAGGGCGAGGTCCAGATCACGATTTCTTCGGCGAAGCGCGAAAGATGGACCGCGGTGATGGCGGCGGCTGACAGAGTTTCGAGCACGAAATCGCGGTCGGACACCGCATCGAGCGAGTTCGCCATCGGACGGTCGAAGCCGAGCGCCGCCGCCGTCGCCTCGCGGTCGATCGGGAACGAGGTGCCGGCGAGCGCCGCGCAGCCGAGCGGGCTTTCGTTGAGCCGCTTGCGGGCATCCTGGAAGCGGCCGCGATCGCGCGCCGCCATTTCGACATAGGCCATCAGATGGTGGCCGAAAGTCACCGGCTGGGCGGTCTGCAGGTGGGTGAAGCCCGGCATCACAGTGTCGCTGTGTTCCTGCGCCCGCTCAACCAGCGCGCGCTGGAAGGCGGCGAGGGAAGCGTCGACCTCGTCGATGACGTCGCGGACGAAAAGCCGGAAGTCGGTTGCAACCTGATCGTTGCGCGAGCGGGCGGTGTGCAGGCGCCCGGCGGCGGCGCCGATCAGTTCCGACAGGCGGCTTTCAACGTTCATGTGAATGTCTTCGAGCGAGCGCTTGAAGGTGAACTTGCCGCTCTCGATCTCGGCGAGGATGGCATCGAGGCCCTGGGCTATGCTTTTGGCGTCCTCAGGTGCAATAATGCCTTGAGCGGCCAGCATGGCGGCGTGCGCCTTGGATGCGGCAATATCCTGAGCATAAAGGTGGCGATCCACGTCAATCGAGACGTTGATTTCCTCCATGATTGCGTCGGGGCTGCTTGAAAACCGTCCGCCCCACATCGTGTTGCTCATTCGCTCGCCTGACCCTTAATTCGTGTTTCGCCATCCGCCGGCTGACGCGACTGCCTGAATGCAAATCACCGCCATGACAAATGACCCAAATTCCGCTTCTCCGCATCCTCGTTCCGCGCGCCGGCGCCGTTCGTTGATGCTCGCCGCCGCTGCCCTCGTCGTCGGATTGGCGGGCGGCTATGCGGGGGTATACGGGATCGGCGGGGCGGTGCGCAATGCGGGCGAGCCGGCTTGCCGCCCTGCGGTTAACCTCGCCAAGACCATCGCGCCGCTGGCGAAGGGCGAGATGGCCGCCGTCACCATGGCGAGCAAGGCCGAGCGAATCCCCGATCTCGCCTTCACCGACGCCGACGGGCAGCCGAAAAAGCTCTCCGACTGGCGGGGCAGGACGGTGCTCCTGAACTTGTGGGCAACCTGGTGCGTGCCGTGCCGCACCGAGATGCCGGCGCTGGATCAGCTTCAGGCCAAGCTCGGTTCCAAAGATTTTGAGGTCGTGGCGGTGAATATCGACACCCGCGACCCCGAAAAGCCGCGGGCCTTCATGAAGGACGAGGGGCTGAAGAACCTTGCCTTTTTCGCCGACGCCAAGGCCAAGGTGTTCCAGGAGCTCAAATCCGTCGGCCGCGCGCTTGGCATGCCGACCACGGTGCTGATCGACGGCGAGGGCTGCGAGATCGCCAGCATCGCCGGCCCGGCGGAATGGGCGAGCGGCGACGCGATCAAGCTGATCTCGGCGGCGCTCGGGAAATAGCCGGATTTATTCTGCATACGTTGTCGGTTTCCCGGGTGCTCCGGCGTCTTTCAGAAAGCCCGCCGCAAGGGCGCGCCGGCTTCGACGTCCAGAAGCAAGCGCTGCCAAACGAAGGGAATGCCCATGGCGTATGTTGACGGTTTTGTTGTGCCGGTGCCGACCGGCAAGCTCGATGAGTATCGCCAGATGGCCGAGAGCGCGAGGAAGATCTGGCTCGAGCACGGCGCGCGCGATTTTCGGGAATGCGTTGCGGACGACGTCAAGCCCGGTCAGTGGACGTCGTTTCCCCAGAGCGTCGATCTGAAGGATGGGGAAACGGTGGTCTTTTCGTGGATCATGTACGACTCGCGCGAGGACCGTGACCGCATCAACGCTGCGGTCATGAAGGATCCGCGCATGGCGAGCATGATGGACGCCGAAAAGATGCCGTTCGACGGCAAGCGGATGATCTACGGCGGGTTCAAGTCGCTGGTTGGCTGAGCCGCCCGCGCGGCTCGCTCAGGCCAGGCGATCGATGACGGCGCCGACGCCTTCGGGCAGCGCGGCCGGTCCTGGCGGCGCGACGCCGAGCAGGGTCTGCACCGCTGCGGCTTCCGCGTCGGCGTTCATCTTGATCATCCGCATCGCCACTGCCTGCTGGGTCTGCCCGGCCTGCATGCCGATGGCGGCCATCACGGCGCTCATGTCCATCGCAATTCTCCTTGCCCCGGCATAGCGGGAAAGCGGTTAACAGGGGTTAGCCGTCTCCGCTCAGTCGGGGCAGGCCTCCTTGTTCTGAGGGAGAAACGCCTCGGAACCGGGAATCGTGCTTACCGGTTCGTAAAGGTCCCACGGCGCCTTGCTCTCGGCGGGCTTTTTCACCCGGTACAGCATGAGGTCGTAGATCACGCGCCCGTCGCCGCGGATGGTGGCCGGTTTGCCGAAATAGTCGACCGGCATCTTGCGCATTTGCTTGTTCACCGCGACGCCCTCGTCGGTGCCGATGGCGTCGATCGCGCGCAGATAATGGGTGAGGGCGGTATAGATCTCCGCCTGGTTCTTGGACGGCATGGCCTTGCGCTTCTCGAAGAAGCGCTTGGCGAAGGCGCGGGCCTTGTCGTTCTGGTCCCAGTAGAAGCCGCTGGTGACGGTGATGTTCTGCGCGGCGTCGAGGCCGAGCGCATAGATGTCGTTGATATAGACGAGGAAGGCGATCAGCGACTGCTTGCCGTCGAGGCCGACGCGGAATTCGTGGGCCTGCTTGATGGCGCTGACGAGATCATTGCCGACGCTGGCGAGGCCGATCTTGTCCGCTCCCGATGCCTGGGCCTGCAGCACGTAGGACGAGAAGTCGGTGTTGCCGACCGGGTGCTTGGCAAAGCCGAGCACCTTGCCGCCTGCGGCCTCGATCACTTCGGTGGCGTCGCGCTGCAAGGCCGCGCCGAACGAGATGTCGACGGTGATGAAATACCAGTTCTTGCCGCCGCTCGCCATGATTGCCTTGGCGGTGCCGGCGGCGAGGGCGTGGCTGTCGTCGGCCCAGTGGGTCGAGGTCGGCGAGCAGGTTTTCGAGGTGAAGTCCGATGTCGCCGAAGCCGTGATCATCACGGTCTTGTTCTTCTGCTTGGCGAGCACCTGCACCGCGAAGGCGATCGGCGTCACGGGCAGGTCGATGATCGCCGAGACGTTTTCGTTCTCGTACCAGCGGCGGGCGATGGCGGCGGCGACATCGGGCTTGTTCTGGGTGTCTGCGTGAACGATCTCGATCTTGCGGCCCTTGACGCTGCCGCCGAAGTCGGCGGCGGCCATTTCTGCGGCGAGGATCGAGCCGGGACCGGCGGAATCGGCATAAGGCCCTGTCTCGTCGGTGAGAACACCGATCTTGAGCGTGTCGCCGGAGAATTGCGCAAGAGCCGGAAGCGGGGACAGCAGCGCACAGGCCGCAAGGGCCGTGCCGGCGAACAAGCGAAACGATAACATCGACGCCTCCCGTCTGACCGTTACGAAAAGCTTACGGTGCGGCGGCAGGCGTGTCGAGGTGTCTCGTTTTGGGATCGCCGGCTGCGCCTCAGCGCGTCGGCACCGGCTTGTCGCCGCGATAGTCGTAGAAGCCGCGCTGCGTTTTGCGGCCGAGCCAGCCGGCCTCGACATATTTCACCAGGAGCGGGCAGGGGCGATACTTCGAATCCGCCAACCCCTCATGCAGCACCTGCATGATCGACAGGCAGGTATCGAGGCCGATGAAGTCGGCCAATTCCAGCGGTCCCATCGGATGATGGGCACCGAGTCGCATCGCGGCATCGATCGCTTCGACGTTTCCGACGCCCTCATAGAGCGTATAGATCGCCTCGTTGATCATCGGCAGCAGGATGCGGTTGACGATGAAGGCCGGAAAATCCTCGGCGACGGCGATCTTCTTGCCAAGCCGTGCGGCAAATGCCTTCGCGGCGTCGAAGGTCTGATCATCCGTGGCGATGCCGCGGATGATCTCGACCAACTCCATCACAGGCACCGGATTCATGAAGTGGATGCCGATGAAGCGCTCCGGCCGGTCGGTCGATGCGGCAAGGCGGGTGATCGAGATCGACGACGTGTTGGAGCCGATGATCGCTTCGGGCTGCAGAATGCTGCAGAGATCGTGGAAAATCTCGCGCTTGACCTCTTCCTTCTCCGCCGCGCTTTCGATTACGAAATCGCAGTCGGCAAGGCCGGCCATGTTCTCGATCGGAACGATGCGCGCAAGCGCCTGCTTGCGGTCGTCCTCGCTGATGAGTTTGCGCGCGACCTGACGGGCGAGGTTGCCGTTGATGGTCGCCATGCCGTCTTTGAGACGGTCGGCGGAGATGTCGTAGAGCATGACATCGAACCCGGCCAGCGCCGCGACGTGCGCCACTCCGTTGCCCATCTGGCCTGCACCGATAACGCCGACCCGATCGATCTTTACCGCCATCTTGTCATCTCACCGCAGACCGCCGCACGCGATCTCGCGCTCCAGGTTCACGCTTGTCCGAGAGCGCCTTCGCGCTGCCGGGCTCGCATATGGTCCACCGCACATTTGGCAACTGCCTTCGCCATCTGATCGAATCGAAACGCAGTTGTCCAACTAGCCGGCGATCATAGCGCATTTTCTGTGGCTTGGTGCAGGCGGAGGATTGTCACGCCGGCGAAAGCCGCTTGGACCGTCAGCGCAAGCTTACCGCAACTTCGCCGCCGGACCTAAAAAGGCTCCGGCCGAACCAGGGTCCGGCCGGAGGATGTCGTCAGCGTCCGATCTTGGTGAGCTCTTCGATCAGCTCGGGAACGGCCTGATAGAGGTCGGCGACCAGACCATAATCGGCCACCTGGAAGATCGGCGCGTCTTCGTCCTTGTTGATGGCGACGATGACCTTGGAGTCCTTCATGCCGGCAAGATGCTGGATCGCGCCGGAAATGCCGACTGCGACATAAAGCTCCGGGGCCACGACCTTGCCGGTCTGGCCGACCTGCCAGTCGTTCGGGGCATAGCCGGCATCGACCGCGGCGCGCGAGGCGCCGACGCCCGCGCCGAGCTTGTCGGCCAGCGGCTCGATGTATTTTGCGAAGTTCTCGCGGCTCTGCATCGCCCGGCCGCCGGAAACGATGGTTTTCGCCGAGGTCAGTTCGGGGCGGTCGCTCTTGGCGACTTCCTGGCCGATGAAGCTCGACAGCGCCGGATCGGCCGCTGCGGCGACGTTTTCGACCGGGGCCGAGCCGCCTTCGCCGGCCGCCTGGAAGGTCGAGGTCCGCACGGTGATGACCTTCTTGGCGTCCTTCGACTTCACAGTCTGAATCGCGTTGCCGGCATAGATCGGGCGCTCGAAGGTATCCGGCGCGATCACCTTGATGATCTCGGACACCTGCATCACGTCGAGCAGGGCGGCAACGCGCGGCATCACGTTCTTGTAGCGCGAGGTCGCCGGGGCGACGATGGCGTCGTAGTTGCCCGCGAGGGAGACGATCAGCGCGGCCAGCGGCTCGGCGAGATCCTGGCCATAGGCGGCGTTGTCGGCGAGGAGAACCTTGGCGACGCCGTTCAGCTTGCCGGCGGCATCGGCGGCAGCCTTTGCGTTTTCACCGGCGACGAGCACGTGGACCTCGCCGCCGAGGGCGGCAGCGGCGGTCAGCGCCTTTGCGGTGGCGTCCTTGAGCGACGCATTGTCGTGTTCAGCAATCAGCAGCGTCGTCATTACAGCACCCCCGCTTCGTTCTTCAGCTTTTCGACCAGTTCGGCCGCCGAGGCGACCTTCACGCCGGCCTGGCGGGCCGGCGGCTCGGTGGTCTTGAGGATTTCGAGGCGCGGGGCGAGGTCGACGCCGTATTGATCGGCGGTCTTTTCATCAATCGGCTTCTTTTTCGCCTTCATGATGTTGGGCAGGCTGGCGTAGCGCGGCTCGTTGAGGCGCAGGTCGGTGGTGACGATCGCCGGGCCCTTGACCTTAATGGTCTGCAGGCCGCCGTCGACTTCACGGGTCACGACGAAGTCGGTCCCGTCCACTTCCAGCTTCGAGGCGAAGGTCGCCTGCGACCAATTCAGCAGGGCCGCCAGCATCTGGCCGGTCTGGTTGGAATCGTCGTCGATCGCCTGCTTGCCGAGGATGATGAGGCCGGGCTGTTCTTCCTGGGCCACGCCCTTGAGGATCTTGGCGACGGCGAGCGGCTCGACCGTGCCTTCAGCCTTGACCAGGATGCCGCGGTCGGCGCCCATCGCAAGGGCGGTCCGGATTGTTTCGGACGCCTGTGCCGGGCCGATCGAGACCACGACGACCTCGGTCGCCTTGCCGGCTTCCTTGAGGCGCAGGGCTTCTTCGACGGCGATTTCGTCGAAGGGATTCATCGACATCTTGACGTTGTTGAGCTCGACGCCCGACCCGTCGCTCTTGACGCGGATTTTGACGTTGTAATCCACGACGCGCTTAACTGGCACCAGAACCTTCATCGGTTCCCCTTCTCTCATTCTTTTCCATCCGGTCGCGGAACCTAAAGGCCCCGCGCAATATGGTCAATTGCATCGCACAAATGCAGTTTACCGATTTTGGCCCGGTACCCATAGCACGTCGGCCGCGCCGTTTCCGTTCGCCGCGCGGCTGGCGACAAACAGGAAATCGGACAGGCGGTTGATATACTGGATCGCGGCGTCGCCGACCGGCTCATCGGGCAGGGAGGCCAATTCGACCATCATCCGTTCGGCGCGGCGGCAGATCGTCCGCGCCAGATGCAGATGGGCGGCGGCGGGCGTGCCGCCGGGCAGAATGAAGGAGGTGAGCGGCGCAAGCGGACCGTTGAGGGTGTCGATGTCCCGCTCCAGCCGCTCGACCTGGGCGGCGATCACGCGCAGCCGCTCGGCCTTGCCCTCGCGCTGGGGCACGGCGAGGTCGGCGCCGAGATCGAACAGGTCGTTCTGGATGCGCCCGAGCATGGGGTCTATTTCGGATGCCCTGGCAAGGTGGGCCCGCGCCACCCCGATCGCGGCATTGGTCTCGTCCACGGTGCCGTAGGCGGCGACGCGCAGATCGTATTTCGGACGGCGCTCGCCGCTGCCGAGGGCGGTCGTCCCATCGTCTCCGGTGCGGGTATAGATCTTGTTGATCAGGACCATGTTCGGACCCTACCAGAGTTGAGAGTGGACAGGCGGCGCGGCATCGGCTGGGCCGCAGTCAGCGCCCGGCGATCCAGACGGCGAACATCGCGATCACCACCGCCACGAACTGTAGGAGAACCCGCCAGCGCATCAGGCGTTGTGACGTATTGGCGGAGCCGCCGCGCATCATGTTGATCAACCCGAGCAGCAGCACAAATGCGACTGCGCCGAGCGCGATGGGGAGTACCGCATAATTCATGACAGTGGACATGCGCGCTACATAACACCGCTTGATCGGCGGCGCTATCGCGTCGATCCTGATTTGCGGGGCGGCCGACGTGACTTTCGTCGCTCACCGGCCAATGTTAGCATTTGCGGTCCAGATGCTTGCGCTGCCGCGTTCAACTCACCGTATTAGGGTTCCCCGTGAAACAGCTCCGCTATGTCTTCGACGTGGGTCTCGATGCTTTCTACGAGTTCCTTGCCGACGACGGTTGGGCGATCGCCAGTCATATCGCGCTCTCAGTGCTGATGGCGCTGTTTCCGTTTCTGATCGTCTTGACGTCGCTGGCGGGCTTCTTCGGCTCGAAGGAGCTCGCCGATCAAGCCGCGGCGCTGCTGCTCGAAGTGATGCCGGCGCAGGTCGCGAGCACGCTATCCGGCGAAATTCACGATGTCCTGACCACGCCGCGCGGCGGCGCGCTGACGATCGGCGCGGTGCTGGCGGTCTATTTCGCCTCCAACGGCGTCGAAAGCCTGCGCGTGGCGCTCAACCGTTCCTACAGCGTCACGGAGCCGCGAGCCTGGTACTGGCTGCGGCTGGAATCGATTGGTTACACCCTTGTCGCTGCGCTGACTGCGCTGGCGATGGCGTTCCTGATCGTGCTGGCGCCGCTGCTGCTGGCGACCGCGCGCCATTTCGTTCCGGTGATGATCGAGTCGGTCGGGGGCTTTTTGAACGTCGCCCGCTACACCATCGCGGTCACGGTGCTGGTGGCGGCGCTGTTCATTCTCCACGCGTGGCTGCCGGCTGGCCGGCGCTCGCTGGGCCAGATCCTGCCGGGGATCGTCTTTACGCTGGTCGCCTCGCTGGTGTCGGGCATCGGCTTTGGCATGTATCTCCAGCGGTTCGCCAACAATTATGTGTCGATGTATGCGGGGTTGTCGTCGGTGATCATCGCGCTGGTCTTTCTGTATTTCATCGCGGCGATCTTCGTTTACGGCGGGGAGCTGAATGCTGCGATCATCAAGTCGCGGCTGAAGCGGGGGATGTCGCTTCAATCAGCGCAGTCGCTAGCGCCCGGGGAGACACGGGTTTGAGCAGGAAGGCGTTGGCGCCCGCCTGCCGCACCTCGCGCTGATCGCCGTCAAGGCCGGACAGGCAGACGATCGGGATCCGGCCGAACGGTGCCGGCAGGGTCCTGATCTGGCGCACGGTCTCAAGGCCGCTGATTCCCGGCAGGACGAGATCCATCAGCACGGCGTCGAAGGTGCCGGTCGTGATCCGCTCGGCGGCGTCCTCGCCCCGGCCGACGAACTCGGCCTTGTGGCCAAGCTCGGTCAGGATGGTGTTGAGGACCACCCGGCCGAACGGGTTGTCCTCGACGCCGAGGAGGCGGAGCGGCCGCTGTGGCTGCGGCGCGTCGCTCGCCTGCGTCGCATCGCCGGTGTCGGCAAGCCGCACCGCGACCTTGAGCGTGAACACGGTGCCTTGCGGCAGGCGGCCGACGGTGACGTCGCCGCCGAGGAGCTGCGCGATGCGCTTGACCGATGCGAGGCCGAGCCCGGCGCCGCCGAAGCGCGAGGTGATCGAGGCATTGGCCTGCGAGAACGGCTTGAACAGCCGGCGGATCTCGGCGGCGGAGACCCCGATCCCGCTGTCGGAGATCGTGAAGGTCACCATGGTTTTGCCGCCGCGCGGCCGGCTCGCGGTGACCGCGAGGCCGACGCCGCCCCGCTCGGTGAATTTGACCGCATTGTCTATGAGGTTCTCGAGCGCCGCGCGCAGCCGCACCGGATCGCCGATCACGAAGCTCGGTACATCCTCGGCGATCGTGACGGTGGTCTCGAGCCCCTTTGCAGTGCCGCGTCCGGTCAGCGACGCGCCGGCCTGCCGGGCGAGGGCTGTCAGATCGAAAAAGTCCTCTCGCGGCCGCCGGCCGTCCTCGCCGCGCCGCGCCGCATCGACGAACAGGGTCGCGAGGCTGGCCAGATGGTCGGCACTCGCCTTGATGGTCTCGGCCCATTTGCGCTCGCGCTCCGGGAGCCCGGACGTCGCCAGAAGGTCGCTGATCGCCAGAATGCCGGTGAGCGGTGTGCGGACTTCGTGGGCAAATGTTGCCAAAGCGAGCTCGACCTCGCGGGAGCGGTCGGCGGCCGCCGAGGCGGTGCGGGCAGGCTTGGTGACGGTGGCTTTGGCGGCCTTCTTGGTCGCAACATTCTTAGCAGCAAGGGGCTTGGCAGCGAGGGGCTTGGCAGGCTTTTCGGCGCGAACGGGGGCTGTCCGCTTGATCGGCGCGGCTGGTATGCGCGTTGCGCCTGGTTTCGATGCCATAAAACTTCCCCCGCGGTCAGTCTCGCATGCGGGACAGGCCAGAGTCACGTTCTTCGCTCCGGCAAGCCGGAAACGTGACACCGATAGCCATGAGAAGTTAACTCGGTGCTACACAAATTGTTGAGCGGCGGCGACGCGAAAAATTGCGAAGGCGCAAAAATATGGCCATGCTGGCGGCCATGGTGCTGCATCTTCACACTCAGGAAGATCTTGACGCCGCGATACATGCGCTGGTTGCGCGCGACCGGCGGCTGGAGCCTGTTCTGGCGGCGACGGGATTGCCAAAGCTGCGGCGGCGCGAGCCGGGTTTCGCGGGACTCGCCTCGACCGTCTGCGGCCAGCAGTTGTCGACATCGGCAGCAGCGGCGATCTGGGCGCGGCTCTCGGCGGCCTATGTGCCGCTCGACGCTGACGCCATCCGCCGGGCGCGGGCGGACAAACTGGGGCGGCTCGGGCTGTCATCGGCGAAGATCAAGTCGCTCAAATTCATCGCGGGCGAAATCTGCAGCGGGCGGCTCGATCTCGATCAGCTCGGCGACAGCCCCGCCGAGGATGCGCATGCCGCGCTGACCGCGCTGCATGGGATCGGCCCGTGGACCGCGGATATCTACCTTCTGTTCTGCCTCGGCCACGGCGATGCCTGGCCGACCGGCGACCTTGCCATTCAGGAAGCCATCCGGCTGGCGCTGGCGCTGCCCTCTCGGCCGTCGGCCAAGGATACCCTGGTTCACGGCGAATTGTGGCGACCGTGGCGCGGCGCCGCGGCACATCTCTTCTGGGCGTATTATCGCGTGGCGCGGTCGGCGGCGTTCGAGGCCGCGCCGCCAGCTCGGGTGATTGCCGGGGATCTCGCCGAGGCGAAGGCCGGGGCGGCGTTACCGGCTCAACGTAGGCGCGTGCGCCGTCCGGTGAGCTAAGAAAAGCCGCAGTTGCCGCTAATGTGGCGGACCGTGGCGAGGCGGTTGGAAACTTTACCTGCGCCCTTCACAAGCCTGTCACGGGACTTGTAGTATATCGGCGAAAAGCTGCCTCGCAGCCGGCACGGGGGCCAGGAGCGTTACTTGAACGCACATGTCTCACAAAGTGGCTGGCCGGTGCTCGTGCTGAATGCCGATTTCCGGCCGCTAAGCTACTACCCGCTTTCACTTTGGTCGTGGCAGGACGCGATCAAGGCCGTGTTTCTTGACCGCGTGAACATCGTCGAACATTACGACCAGGCGGTTCACAGTCCATCGATCGAGATGCAACTGCCGAGCGTGGTCTCGCTCAAATCCTTTGTGCAGCCAACGCGCTATCCGGCCTTCACGCGCTTCAATGTTTTCCTGCGAGATAAATTTACCTGCCAGTATTGCGGCACGCAGGATGACCTGACCTTCGACCACCTGATCCCGCGCTCCCGCGGCGGGCAGACGACGTGGGACAATGTCGTCGCGGCATGTTCGCCATGCAATTTGCGGAAGGGAAACAAGTCCCTCGAACAAGCTGGGATGAATCCGCGCCAGCTTCCGTTCGCGCCGACCGTTCACGAACTCCATCGCAACGGCCGGCTTTTTCCGCCCAACTATCTGCACAAGAGCTGGCTCGACTATCTCTATTGGGACACCGAACTCGAGCCATGAGGCGCGAAGCACGGTGCCGCGCAATTTACCTGGGGCGCTCGCTCAGCTCTTGAGGCGCTTGTTGCATTCGCTGTAATAGCCGCCGCCCTTCTGGATCCAGTTCAGACTGCCGTTGGCGTTGTTCGCCTTGTTGGCGCGGTACTGATCGAGGCAGGTATTCCAGCGGGCCTTTGCGGGTTTTTCCGAAGCGTATTTCGGCGCAATGGCGGTGGGGAAAACCGCGTTGCCGACTGCAGCCGGGGCAGGTGCAGGCGCTGCCGTTGCGGCCTTCGGCGCAGCGGCGGGTCTTGTCGTTTCGGTCGTGTTCGCGGCCGGCGCAGGCGCCGCATTCGCGCCGCACTGGGCCTTGCGAAACGCGTTCCAGTTTTGCCCGCCGAGCGTGCCGGCGGCCTTGGCCGCCTGATACTTTGCACTGCATTCCTGCGTGGTGAGCGCGCTCGCGGGAGTCGCCGCGAAGCCTATCGCGCAGGCGGCCGCGGTAGTCAGGCACAGCAAGCTTGATCGCAACATGATCGGTGTCTCCTGAAGGTTCGACGATAGCGATGGGTCACAGCGAGGTTTGTCGGGTTCATGGTTTGGGTTCATGGCTCGCCGAGGAAAGGCGCCCGCATCGGATCGGTAATTGCCGGGCGATCCTAGCTCAACCGCAGGAACTGACAATCGTGCCGTTCCCACCTCAAAAATGTGATCGCGCACGCCCGGCCACACGCATGCCGTTCAGGCGGGGTTCATGCGGCAAGCGCAAGTGTTGGCGCGATCCTGGGGGATCATTTTTGGAGGACGTGCCTATGATCAAACTGTCATCCACCCTCGTTGCCGGCGCCGTCGCCGCGGTCCTGATGGCAGGGTCCGCAATGGCGCAATCGACCACCACCGCGCCTGCACCGTCATCGCCCCCGGCGGCCACCAGCCCGATGGCGCCGAAGTCTTCGACCATGGCCCCGGCCAAATCGACCAAGGCCTCTCGCTCGGCGGAATCGATGGAATGCTCGAAGCAGGCCGACGCGAAAAACCTTCATGGCAAGGAGCGCAAGAAATTCCGCGCCGACTGCATGAAATCCGCCAAGGCCAAGTGATCAGGGCCAGATAGTAAAGGCCCAATGATCAAGACCGGCTAAGACAGGCCCGGCTACGAGCTTAAGTCGGAGGTTGACGAACGCTCGCTTCTCCCCGCCTTGCATTCCGGCTCCTCCCGCCGGGATGCAAGGCAGCCGCCCGTTGCGAGCATTTGTCGCGCGGCTGCGGATTTGCCATAAGGGCGGACCCTTCATGTCGGTCCGATGTCCTTCGCTCTTCCCAAACGATCCGAAATCCTTTCCACCCTCGAGACGCTGCTGATCGGCGCGGCCGGCGGCCTGTTGTTCGCGGCCGTTCATCTGCCCGGCGGGCTGATCTCCGGCGCGATGATCGCGGTAGCGATCTCTGCGATCGCCGGCCGGCCGCTGCGTCTGCCGCCGCTCGTCGCGCAGACGATTTTGGTGGCGCTCGGCATTTCCATCGGCTCGATGGTGTCGAAGGAGCTGCTGGCCAATGTCAGCGCCTATCCGATGACCATTGCGCTGCTGACGCTCGCGACGTTCTGCGCGACGTTCGGCAGCAGCATCTATCTGCAGCGCGCGCACGGTTGGGACCGGACTTCGGCCTTCCTCGCCGGCAGTCCCGGCGCGCTGTCGCAGATCTTGATGATCGCGCATGACAGAAACGCCAACGTTCCGGCCATTGCCGTCGTGCAGACGATGCGGATCATCATTCTCGCCGCAGGGCTGCCGATCGTGCTCGCGCTCGGCGGCCTGTCGCCCAAGAGCGCGGTGCCGATCGCGATCGCGCCTGCAGGACCTTCCGCGCTGCTGGCGCTGACGGCCGCCGCGATCGCAACCGCATGGCTGCTGAAGCTGGTCAATTTTCCCGCGAGCTGGATGTTCGGCGCGATGCTGGCCTCGAGCGTGCTGCACGGCACCGGCTGGATCGAGGGCGGGCTGCCGGAATGGGGGCGGGCGGCGGCGCTGATCGGCATCGGCGCCTTGATCGGCACCCGATTCGCCAGAATTTCCGGCCGCACCATTCTTGGCTATCTCGCCGCCGCGCTCGGCTCGTTCGTCGTCGCGCTGGCGGTGTCGATCGCGTTTGTCGGGGTGGTGATCCTGCTGACGCCGGTCCGGTTCAGCGATGCGATGGTCGCCTTCGCGCCCGGGGCGATGGACGCCATGCTGGCGCTGGCGCTGACCTTGAATATCGATCCGGTCTTCGTCGGCGCGCATCATCTTGCGCGCTTCATCTATGTTTCGGTGGCGACGCCGGGGATCGTGCAGTTCTTCGGGCGGCCCCAGCAGGATTCCGACGACTAGCGCGACGTCAGCGCGGCGCGGCGAGGCGGCGCGCGCCCCACAGGCCGATCAGCGTCATCGCCAGCGAAATCAGCACGTTGTAGCCGGCGAGCGACAGGCCGAGAAACCGCCACTGCACCGCATCACACCGCACCCCCTTTTCAGCATCGAGCCGGTCGAGCAGGCTGGCCGCCGAGCCGAAATCGACCGCCGTGCCTGAACAGCTTGCCGGCCCCGGCCACCAGCCCCATTCGATGCCGGCGTGATAGGCGCCGAGGCCGGCGTTGATGGCCATCGCCAGGGCGATGACGAGGAGGCCGCCGATCAGGACGCCGCGCGGGGCCTTTCGCGCTGCGGCGAAGGCGAGCAGCAGGGCGAGCGGGATCGCCAGATAGTAGGCGTAGCGCTGCTCAAGGCATAACGGGCACGGCTTGATGTCCAGGACCAGCTCGAAGAACCACGCGCCGGCGATGGTGGCGGCGCCGATGGTGGCGATGGTCATTGCCGCAAGGGCGCCGGGAATGGCTTGATTCTGGGCTGCGGATGTCACTTGGCGCCTTTCATGCGGAAATTGAGCCTCGACCGGCCTCGTAACCGGGCCGCCGGCCGCTGTCGAGTGAACTTTCTTTCACAAAGAATTGCAGAACGGCCATGTCGCGGGTTGACCGGCGAAAGTGCATCGCTATGATCCGCCGCGCTTCACGACCCGCAGATGCGGTGGTCGGGATGCCCCTGTGGCGGAATTGGTAGACGCGCTCGACTCAAAATCGAGTTCCGCAAGGAGTGCTGGTTCGATTCCGGCCAGGGGCACCATTCTCAATCTCAATCATCTGAGAAGTCTTGGTTTTTCGTTGCGCCGGGCGTTTTGCGCCTGCAGATACGCGCGGCCGCAGTTCGGCCCCGAAGCTGCAGGCTCCGTGCTGGAGCGCAGGCTCTTACTTGCCCGCGCTGCGCAGCACCGCGCGCATGCCGGCGCGGTCGGTGATCGTTTCGTTCGTGACCTTCCGGAGCTGCTGGCTGTCGATCAGGATGCGGCGCGAGGGCTGGGCGAACTGCAGGCCGTTGTCCTCGAACCAGCGCGCGATGCTGAGCAGGATGCGCTGATGCACATCCATGTAGACGTTGTATTCGGGGCTGAGCACGAAATAGACGATCTCGAAGCGCGGCCCGAGGTCGGTGAGTTCGGCAAGATGGGCGCGGTCGAAGCGCGTGCGCTCAAGCCCGGTGATCACCGACTTGAGGTAGGACGGCAGTTCTTCCAGTTTGTCGATCGGCGCGCCGTATTCGCAGACGATGCTGAAGGCGATGCGGCGTTCCTCCATGCGCTTGAAGTTGCGCAGCCGCGTGGCCAACAGGGCATCGTTGGAGACCGAGATCTGCTCGCCGGAGAGCGAGCGCACGCGCGTCGTCTTCAGGCCGATGCGCTCGACGGTGCCGGGCTGATTGTCGAACACGATGAAGTCGCCGATAACGAAGGGCTTGTCCAGAATGATGGCGAGCGAGGCGAACAGGTCTTTCAGCACGCTTTGCAGCGCAAAGGCGACCGCGATGCCGCCGACGCCGAGACCGGCGACGAGACCGGTGATGTCGATGCCGAAGTTGCTCAGCCCCATCAGTAGGATCGCGGACCACACGATCGTCAGGCAGGAAATGCGGATGATCTGGGCGGCGCTGGTGGAGGCGGGGTCGCGCTTGCGCGTGTCCTGCAGGTAGCTGTCGATCCACATGCTGGCGAGATTGCTCGCCCAGACGCCGACCTGCACGAGAACAGCGACCAGCACGACACCGGAGACGATCCGGTCGAACTGGTGTGGCAGGATCAACAGCTGCTTGGCGAGGCCGAGCGCGACGGCGAGGATGAAGAAGCGGTGCGTGCTGCGCAGGAGCGCGCTCAAAATGCCGATCACCTGCTGCGAACGCGCATCGCCCGTCTGCACCAGCCGCTCGGCGATGATCTTGCGGATCTTGTTGGCAAGAATGAAGGCGGCAAGGAAGGCGACCAGCGCCAGCGCCCATGCGGCGATGTGATTGCCGAAAATGAAGCCGGTCTGAATGAAGTAGTCCATCTCCTGCACGGTGCGGTCCTTCGTGGTTCGGGATTGGTCAGGGCGGCGACACGCCCGCGTCAGGCTGGTGCCAGCGTCGGCACAAGTCGGAGAAGATCGGAGCGACAGCACAATGGGAATCAGGCCGTGTCCAGCGAGTCAACCTTGCGGCGCCGATGCGGCAAGCATGTGGCGGCGGATTGCGGCGCGGTCAGTCGCGGCGGAAGATGATCGAGGCGAGCCAGCCGGTCGTCAGCGCCATCATCACGGTCGCAAGGCCATAGAGGATGCCGTGCTGGCGCGCCGAGCTTGCGACGAATTGCTCGAAGCCGACCTTGACGATCTCGAATGCGGTTTGCGCGCGGGTCACCAAGATGCCCTTGGAGAACAGCTTGATGTCGATCTCGTAGGTCCCGATCGGCACCACGGCGGGAAGCGGAATCGTGGCGCGGAAAAGCGTCGGCGTCAGGAACGTTACGGCGGTGTCGGCCTGGCGATAGAGGCCGCGCTCGGTCTGGCGGCGCACGAAAGCCTGCCGGAACGGATCGCTCGCGACGACGTCGGCGTAATCGCCGCCGACGCGCTGCATCAGCAGCACGTTGTCGATGCCGAGCTGGAAGCGGCGCTGGATGTCCGGCGTGGCGACGGCCGCGAGTGGCCGGTTGGCGAGCACCGCGAGATAGGACGGCACGTTGAGGAATTCGCGCGAGTCGGTGTTCAGCCAGATGCCGAAGCGGCGCTCCTTGCGGTGCGCGACCATGTCGGCCCGCGGCCCGCTGACAGTCACCACGATGTCGTAGCTAGTGCGGTCGGGCGGCGTTTCGGCGTCGCGCTCGATCGAGCCGAACAGCACCAGCTCCTCGCCGGTGTAGTTCGACGTGACGGTCACGCGATGGTTGGAGACCGATACGATGATGCGCTCGGCCTGCGCCGGCGGGCTGCTAACGGCCATGAGCAGCGCCGTTGCCATGATCAGAAAGAGCGGGCGCAGCCTCATCCCACCGTCTCCTCATAGCGAACCGTATAGAGATCGGCGGGTTTGATCACCAGCTCGACGGCAAAGCGGATGCCGACCGAAAGGATCAGCAGGCCGAGCAGGAGGCGCAGGTTTTCGCTCTTGAGGTTTTGCCCGGCACGCGCGCCGAATTGCGCGCCGATTACGCCGCCGACCATCAGCACGAGCGCGAGCACCGCGTCGACGAGATGGTTGGTTGCGGAGTGCAGCAGGGTTGCGATGATCATGGTGATCAGAGTCAGCATCATCGAGGTGCCGATCACGGTGCCGGTCGGCACGCGCAGCCAGTAGATCAGGATCGGGACCAGCAGGAAGCCGCCGCCGACGCCCATGATCGCGCCCACGAAGCCGATCAGCGCGCCGACGCCGATCACCGGAATGACCGAGAGATAGATCTTCGAGCGCTTGAAGCGCATCTTGATCGGCAGACCGTGGACCCAGCTATGGCTGCCGGAGCGGCGCGCCAAGACTTGCTTGCCGCTCCGTGCGCGCAGCACGGTGGTGATGCCTTCCCAAAGCATCAGGCCGCCGACTGCACCGAGCATCACGACGTAGGACAGCGCGATGATCAGGTCGAGCTGGCCGAGCTGGCGCAGGAGCGTGAACAGCCACACGCCGAGGCCTGTTCCGGCGATCGCTCCGATCAGGAGCATCCCCGCCAGCGCAGGGTCGACGGCACGCTTACGCCAGTAGGAGAGCGCGCCGGAAAAGGATGAAGCGGCAATATGCGTCGTCACCGACGCAACCGCGACCGCGGGGCTGATGCCGATGAAGATCAGCAGCGGCGTGAGCAGAAAGCCGCCGCCAATGCCGAACATGCCCGAGACGAAACCGACCGCGATGCCCATCGCGAGAAGGAGGAACATGTTGACCGGTATTTCGGCGATCGGCAGATAAATTTGCACGCGGTCACACTTCGGTTGGCCCGTCGCCAGTTCCTCGAGGCGCGTCTCCAGAAGGCGAGCCCGGATCTGCGCCGGACGATTGGTCATCGTGACAACGCTTCCGCTTTGTCACGGTGACTGTGTCATTTGAAGGACAGCCGCGCGCACGGTTCCCCGGTCACGCGATCAGGCCCGTTCCCGGATGAGGATCGAGCCTCTCGTGCATAGCCGAAAATTGCGAGGGGAGGGTTAAGAAGTGTGCGGCTCAGCAGCCGGATCGCAGCCGCGTTCCGCCGCGATCAGCGCGCGGGCCGCTGCAACGCCGCCGTCCGCGATCCGCGCCGGGCATCCTGCGCCGCGTTCCAGCCGCCCTCCGGCACGAATACGTTGACGGCGTCGTCGGGCTGGCGGATCACCTGAAAGGTCTGGACCGCGAGCTTGGCGGCGGCGAGCGACTGCGGATCAAGGCGCTTGGCGATCTCGTCGCGCTTCTGCCCGGCGTCGAAATCGCCCTGCGCGGCGGCGAGGCTGAACCACTTGTACGATTCTGGCAGGTTCTGGTCGACGCCAATGCCGCGGGCATAGAGGATGCCGAGGTTGTACTGGCTGTCGGCGATGCCGCGCTCGGCCGCCTTGTGGAACCACTTGGCCGCGCTCTTGTAGTTCGCGCCGTTGCCGCCGCCGTCGGCATCGAGCACCGCGAGATTGTGCATCGCCTTGGCGTTGCCGCGCTCGGCAGCGCGGGTGTAGTAGTCGCGCGCGGTCTCGAGGTTCTTCTTAACGCCGAGGCCCTTTTCGTAGAGCGTGCCGAGGCGGAAGATCGCCGGCACGATGCCGCCTTGCGCGGCGCGCTCGTACCACTTGGCGGCTTCCTCATAGCTGCCGGCGACGCCGGTGCCTTCGGCATAGCGCACGGCGATTTCATAGGCCGCGGCCGGATCGCCATGCAGCGCGGCGTTCCGCAGCTTCTGACTGCCGATCGCTTCCGGCAGGATTTCCGACGCCGGTATTTTGAGCGAGGCGGCGGGCCGGGCGAGGGGGCTGGCCGCCGGCGCTTCCGGAGCCTTGACGCTGCCGGTGATCTCGACGCTGTCGATGCCTGACGCGGTTGCGGCAAGGCTCGGCCCGGCCATCGTCTGGCGCTCGAGCGGCGTCGGTGATGTCACCGACGGGGCGGCCGGCGTCGGCAGCGTCGGCGCGGCGATGCTGGCGGTGGTGCCGCCAGTGTCCTCGTCATCCTCGACCGTATCGAGCATCGAGGTCATCGACGGACCGAGCAGCGGCCCCGGCGCGACGACCATCGATGCGACCTTGATGGCGGCTATGGTGAGCACGACTGCTCCCGCGCCGATCAGGGCGGTGCGGAGTTTGTGCGAGGCCTTGACCGGCTCCTGCAGGGCGATCACGCCGACATGGCGCGAGGCTTCCGACATCAGTGCGGCGCGCCGCGATTTGACGGGGGCTTCGCTGGCGGCGGCCTGGGCGGCGCGGCGGGCTGCGGCGATGAAATTCCTGGTGTTCACTGGCTCGGCTTCGCCCGGCGCGAGGTCGCCGAGCGCACGCTGCGAGGCCGCGATCCGTTCCGACGGCGTCGCCGCCCGGCTGCCCGGCTCGAGCGGATGATCCGGCGGCAGGCTGGGGTCGATCGGCGGCCGCATCGGATGGGGCCGGTGCAGCAGCGCATTGTCGTCGCCCGCCTTCATCTCGGCCGGCTTCGTTTCGCCTGTGTTGGGCTCGGAGGCCTGCGACGCCTTCGGATCGGGGGTGTCGTGCAATGTCGGCCGGTTCGGCTCGGCGCGCGAGCCGCGCGGCGGCTCCGGCGGCGACGGCGGCGGGGTCGCCACCATGGTTGCCGTCACGGGGTTCGGCAAATCGGGGCGCGGTGGCCACGCCTGCAGATGGGTGTTTTGCGCAAGACCGGAGGACGCGGCGGAGCTGGTGGCCTGCACGACGCGCAGCTCGCCCTCGATCATGGCGAGGCGATCGACGACGTGGCCGAGCGTGGTGTGCACGACCTCCAGAGAATCCTGCATCGCGCGGTCGCGTTCGCCGTAGCTGTGGCGCATGTCGGAGAGATCGCGTTTGATCGTCTCCATCGCCGACGGCTCGCCCGACGGCGGCGCGGCACTGCGTTGAAGCGCCTCGATGCTCGAGCGCTGCTCCTCGAGATGGGTCAAAATTTCGTTCAGGCCGTTTTCGACGCGCGACAGGTCGGCCGAAAGGCCGTTCGAGGCTTCCAGCCGCTCGAGCAGCGAGCCGATGCGCTGTTCGAGATGCGCGAACATGTCGGCGTCGGTTTGCCCGATGCGCAGGTTGTCGATGCGCTCGGCGAGCGCCTGAAGGCCGGCGTCGAAGCTGGCATGGGCCGGCTGCACCCGCGATTCCAGCGCCGAGGTCGCTTCCGCGATGCGCTGCTCCAGCGCGGCGAAGGCGGTGCCGTTGCCGGTCTCGGTGAGCTGGTCGATGCGCGAGGCGAGCTTGTGGACGTCGCTGCTCAGGCGCTCCAGCGTTTCCGTCGAGGCGATGTTGGTGACGACCGAGCGCAGCGCCGAGATGGCGTCTTCGAGCTGGTTGACGGTCGAGGGATCGTCGCTCGCCCGCATGATCGTGTCGATGCGGTTGCCGAGGCTGCGGACCGCCTCGTCGAAACCGGCAAGCTGTTCGGCCGGCGTGAGCACGCGCAGCGAGTCGCGGATCTCGACGAGCGCCCGCTCGATGCCGGCGAGCGCCGCGGAATCCGCGCCGTTCTGGCGGCCTTCGTCGATGCGGCGCGACAGCTCGCGGATCTCGCCCTCCAGCGCCTCGATGGCGCGGGCGGGCAGGGCTTCGGTCATCGCCGCGCGGATTTCGGCGAGCTCCTTGCGGAATTGGGCGATCGACTCTTCCAGATTGTCCGGCAGCCGCAGGGCGTCGATCTGGCTGGTGATGTGGACGAGCTGGGCGTGGAGCGAGGAAAAATCCGGCTCGGCGGACGCGGGCGCACCCTTCGGTTCCCCTTTGGGCGCGCGCTGCGGCGGCGTCAGCGTGTTGTAGAGTTCTTTCTGGCGCGCCGCGATCTCGGCAATCGCGGCCTCGAGCGAGAGCGGCGGTGTACCGGCCGCTTCGCGCTGAGCGGCGCCGGCTGTCTCGGACGGCGCACGGGCCGCGCCTGCGGCGCTATCTTCGAACGGGGCGGACTTGCTTGGTTCGGTAACGCGGTTCAGGCGGGCGTCCAGCCGCGACATCGCGCCGGCGAGATCCTGACCGGCCTCGTGGCCGCGCGCAGTGTCCTGCTTGCCCTTGCCGGCATCCGGGCCGGTTCCGGTGGTGCGCTGCATCTCTTTGATCTGACGCGCGATTTCATCCAGCCGGGTATGGATATCGGCGACCTCGTGCTTGTCCTGGCTCGCCATCGAGATATCCCCTGCGGAGTTTTGCCCCAGGTCGGCGGCCTGCTCGGCTGCCGCCGCGGCGACGCGGTTAGACTTGCGGATCCCGGCCGCAGAATTGTCGACATGTCTGAAGACACGGGAAAACATGCTGGGGATCCGGTATCCAAATATGGTGTCGGTCGGCAGCTTCGCGACGCCCGCCGACCGTCCAACAGGACAAACGAATCCAGCGCTCGCGACTTACCGTCGTGCCGACTTTTTCCGGTTACGGTAAACAACCGGTTAAGGCCTGCGCGGAATGGTCAATAAATCGCTAAAATGATGCGCTGCACCGCAGCCGGAGGCCCGTTTCGGGCGCGAAACGGTATGCCGATGGCTGGCCGCTCGCTGCCGGCCATCGCGTGAGCCTGCGCCATCGAGGGGGCTTGCGCGAAACGGTTTTTGCGTTGCAAAATCTTCCCAAAATTGCACCGCGGGGGAGGGGAAAATCAGATAGGATTGGCCCAAACCGCAGGTTCAGTCCCTTCTCTGATCGGCATGCCGAACGGGTCATGCCGAAGCCAAAGGAAATGAGATGCCGATTTACAGCGCGCCGGTGCAAGACGTGTCGTTCTTGCTCAACGATGTGTTCCAGATCGACCGGTATGACAATCTCGCCGGCTTCAGCGATGCCACCAGCGATGTCCGCGATGCGATCCTGTCGGAAGCCGCCAAGTTCAGCGAGGAAGTGCTGCAGCCGCTCAACCTGAGCGGCGATCAGGAGGGCTGCACCCGGCACGACGACGGGCGCGTGACGACGCCGAAGGGCTTCAAGGAGGCGTTTCGCCAGCTGGGCGAGGGCGGCTGGCTCGGCCTCGCCGGTCCGGCGGAGTTCGGCGGCCAGGAGCTGCCGGTGACGCTGGCGCACGCCGTCACCGAGTTCATGATCTCCGCCAACATGGCGTTCTCGATGTATCACGGGCTGACGCAGGGCGCGGTCGCCGCGCTCCTCGCCCACGCCAGCCCGGAGCTGAAGCAGACCTACATTCCCAAGATGCTGGCGGGCGAATGGGCCGGCACCATGAACCTGACCGAGCCGCATTGCGGCACGGACCTCGGCCTGCTCCGCACCAAGGCGGTGCCGCAGGCGGACGGCAGCTACAAGATCACCGGCACGAAGATCTTCATCTCGGGCGGTGAGCAGGATCTCACCGAAAACATCATTCACCTCGTGATCGCCCGGATCGAGGGCGCCCCGGCCGGCACCAAGGGCATCTCGCTCTTCGTGGTGCCGAAGGTGCTGCTCAACGCCGACGGCTCGCTCGGCGCGCGCAACGGCGTCACCTGCGGCTCGATCGAGCACAAGATGGGCATCCACGGCAATTCGACCTGTGTGATGAACTACGACAACGCTACCGGCTGGCTCGTCGGCGAGGAGAACAAGGGCCTTGCCGCGATGTTCGTGATGATGAACGAGGCGCGGCTCGGTGTCGGCTTGCAGGGCCTTGCGGTCTCGGAAGTCGCCTACCAGAACGCCGCGAACTACGCGCGCGAGCGCCTGCAGGGCCGCTCGCTGACCGGCGCAAAGGCAAAGGACAAGCCGGCCGATCCGATCATCGTGCACCCCGACGTGCGGCGGATGCTGCTGACCATGCGCGCGTTCAACGAGGGCGCGCGGGCTCTCGTGCTGTGGACCTCGCTGAAGGGCGACATCGCGCGGCTCTCGGACGATGAGAAAGAGCGCCAGGCCGCCGACGACCACATGGGCTTGATGACGCCGGTGATCAAAGGCGTGCTGACCGATACCGGCTTTGCCAATGCCGTGAACGCGCAGCAGGTGTTCGGCGGCCACGGCTACATTGCCGAGCACGGCATGGAGCAGTTCGTGCGCGATGCCCGCATCGCCATGATCTACGAGGGCGCCAACGGCATCCAGGCGCTGGACCTTGTCGGCCGCAAGCTGCCCAAGGACGGCGGCCGCGCAGTGATGAATTTCTTCGGCGAGGTCGGCGCCTTCTGCAAGGAGCACGCCGCCGACGAGACCCTGAAGCCGTTCGTCACCCCGCTCAGCAATTCGCTCGGCCACCTGCAGCAGGCGACGATGTGGCTGATGCAGAACGCGATGGGCAAGCCGGACAATGCCGGCGCGGCTTCGGTCGACTACATGCATTTGTTCGGGCTGGTGGCGCTCGGCTACATGTGGGCGCTGACCGCCAAGACCGCCGCGGCCAAGCTGGCGGCGGGCGAAAGCTCGGACTATCTTCGTACCAAACTGGTGACCGGGCGCTTTTTCGTGGAACGGCTCCTGCCGGCGACGGCGACGCACCTCGCCTGCATCCAGGCGGGAAGCGACACCATCATGGAACTGCCCGCCGAAGCGTTTTGATCCGCCACCCGCTCGATCGGGCGGCAGGACGACAATCAATTCAAAGGATCCCACAGGGAGAGAGTTATGGCAGAGGCCCTTATTTACGATCACGTCCGCACGCCGCGCGGCAAGGGAAAGTCTGACGGTTCGCTGCACGAGGTCACGGCGCTGGCGCTGGCGACCGTGCCGCTCAAGGCGATCAAGGAGCGCAACAACCTGCCGGAGAACGTGGTCGACGACGTCGTGCTCGGCGTGGTCGATCCGGTCGGCGAGGCGGGCGGCGACCTCTCGCGCTTCGCCGCGCTGCAGGCCGGGCTCGGCCAGGATGTCCCCGGCATCCAGATCAGCCGCTTCTGCGCCTCGGGGCTCGACGCGGTGAACTTTGCCGCCGCGCAGGTGATGTCCGGCCAGCACGAGCTGACGATCGGCGGCGGCGCGGAATCGATGAGCCGCGTCGGCATCATGTCGTCGGGTGCGGCCTGGCCGATGGACCCGTCGATCGCCGTTCCGTCCTACTTCCTGCCGCAGGGCGTCTCGGCCGACCTGATTGCGACGAAATACGGCTTCTCGCGTGACGACGTCGATGCCTATGCGGTGCAGAGTCAGCAGCGCGCCGCGAATTCCTGGGAGAAGGGCTACTTCAAGAACTCGATCGTGCCGGTGAAGGACATCAACGGCATCACCATTCTGGATCGTGACGAGCATATGCGGCCGTCGACCACCATGCAGTCGCTCGGCCAGTTGCAGCCGTCGTTCGAGATGATGGGCGCGATGGGCGGCTTCGACGCGGTGGCGACGCAGTCGCACCCGGAAGTCGAGCGTGTCATCCACGTTCACCACGCGGGCAACTCCTCCGGCATCGTGGACGGTGCGGCGGCGGTGCTGATCGGCAGCAAGGAAGCCGGCGAGAAGCACGGCCTCAAGCCGCGCGCAAAGATCCGCGCCTTCGCCAATATCGGCTCGGAGCCGTCGATCATGCTCACCGGCCCGGTGGACGTGACCAAGAAGGTTCTGGCGCGTTCCGGCATGTCGCTGTCCGACATCGACCTGTTCGAGCTGAACGAGGCCTTCGCCTCGGTGGTGCTGCGCTTCATTCAGGCCTTCGACATCGACAACGAGAAGATCAACGTCAACGGCGGCGCGATCGCCCTCGGCCATCCGCTCGGCGCGACCGGCGCGATGATCCTCGGCACGGTGCTCGACGAGCTTGAGCGGCGCGACCTTTCCACCGCGCTGGTGACCTTGTGCATCGGCGGCGGCATGGGGACGGCGACGATCATCGAGCGCGTCTGATTCATTCCTCCGCCCAAGGGGCGGAGCACCGATAAACGGCCGCGCCATTGGGCCTGCGGCTATCGCTATTGGGAGCGAAAGCATGTCGTTCAAGAACTTCAAGATTGAGACGGATGCCGATGGCATCGCGCTCGTGACATGGGACATTCCGGGCCGCTCGATGAACGTGCTCGATGCCGAGACCATCGAGGAGCTTGGCAAGATCGTTGAGGAGACCGCTGCGGACGCGGCGGTGAAGGGCGTCGTCATCACCTCCGGCAAGGAAGCGTTCTCCGCCGGTGCGGACCTGTCGATGCTCGAAGGCATGGGCCGCAACTATGCGGCAGTGCTGAAGGAGAAGGGCGAGGAAGCCGCCAACAAGCTGGTGTTCGACGAAAGCCGCAAGCTGTCGCTGACGCTGCGCGCGATCGAAACCAGCGGCAAGCCGTGGGTCGCCGCGATCAACGGCCTCGCGCTGGGCGGCGCGTTCGAACTGACGCTCGCCTGCCACCATCGCGTCGCCGCCGCCGACAATCCCAAGATCCGGCTCGGCCTGCCCGAGGTGAAGGTCGGCCTGTTCCCCGGTGCCGGCGGCACCCAGCGCCTGCCGCGCATGATGCCGACGCAGGACGCGCTGCAGATGCTGCTCAAGGGCGACCAACTCACCGTGGCCCGCGCGCACGCGGCCAAGATCATCGGCGCGGCAGTGCCGCAGGCCGATCTGATCGTGACCGCGAAGGCGTGGATCAAGGATGGCGGCAAGCCGGTGCAGCCGTGGGACGTGAAGGGCTTCAAGCTGCCGGGCGGCCCGGTCTATTCCGCCGCCGGCATGAACACCTTCCCGCCGGCCAACGCGATCTATCGCCGCGAGACCTACGACAACTATCCGGCCGCGCGCGCGATCATGAGCTGCGTGTATGAGGGCCTGCTGGTGCCGATCGATGTGGCGCTGCGCATCGAGTCGCGCTACTTCGCCAAAATCGTCCGCAGCAAGGAAGCCGCGGCGATGATCCGCAGCCTCTTCGTGTCGATGCAGGACCTCAACAAGGGCGCGCGCCGCCCGACCGATGTGCCGCCGCGCCCGGTGCAGAAGCTCGCGGTCATCGGTGCTGGCTTCATGGGCGCGAGCATCGGCTATGTCTCGGCGCAGGCCGGGATCGAGGTGGTGCTGATCGACCGCGATCAGGAAAGCGCGGACAAGGGCAAGGCTCACGCCAAGTCGGTGATCGACGGCCTCGTCGCCAAGGGCCGCGCCAAGGATGCCGACCGTGACGCCGTGCTCGGCCGCATCACTCCGACCGCCGATCTCAATGCGGTGAGCGATTGCGACCTGATCATCGAGGCGGTGTTCGAGGATCGTCAGGTCAAGGCTGACATTTTCGCCAAGGTGCAGCCCTTGATGAAGGAAGGGGCGATTTTCGCCTCCAACACCTCGACGCTGCCGATCAACTCTCTGGCCGAAGAGTTCAAGGACCAGGCCAAGTTCATCGGCATCCACTTCTTCTCGCCGGTCGAGAAGATGATGCTGGTCGAGGTCATCGTCGGCCGCAACACCGGCAATGTGGCCCTCGCCACGGCGCTCGACTACGTCCGCCAGATCAAGAAGACGCCGATCGTCGTCAACGATTCGCGCGGCTTCTTTGCCAACCGCTGCGTGCTGCGTTTCACCGCCGAGGGGCTGGAAATGCTGATGGAAGGCGTGCCGCCGGCGATGATCGAGAACACCGCGCGGATGGCCGGCATGCCGGTCGGCCCGCTGTCGCTGTCGGACGAGATCGCGCTCGATCTCGTGCTCCGCATCATGAAGGCGACGGAAGCGGATCTCGGCGCGAACGCTGTCGACCAGGCGCAGAAGAAGCTCATCGTCGAGATGGTCGAGAAGCTGGGCCGCTTCGGCCGCAAGAACGGCAAGGGGTTTTACGACTATCCCGAGAAGGGCAAGGGCCAGAAGAGCCTGTGGACCGGTATTGCCGATCTGCTGCCAAAGAAGCTCGATCCCGACACCCTCGATGTCGAGGAGCTCAAGCAGCGTTTCCTCGTGGTGCAGGCGGTCGAGGCCGCGCGCACGGTCGAGGACAACGTCATCGTCGATCCGCGCGAGGCTGATGTCGGCTCGATCCTCGGCTTCGGCTTTGCGCCGTTCACCGGCGGCACGCTGTCCTACATCGACTTCATGGGCGTGAAGAACTTCGTCGCGCTCTGCCACAAGCTGGAAGCCAAGTACGGCTCGCGCTTTACCCCGCCGAAGCTGCTCATCGAGATGGCGGAAAAGGGCGAGACCTTCTACACCCGCTTTGCGCCGAAAAAGGCTGCGGCGTAAGCCTTCGCGGCCCCCGAAACGACGCTGCCTCCCGGATCGGGAGGCAGCGTTTTTCTTTGACGGTCTGTTGAAGCCGTCAGCAGGCTCAGGCGAGGCCTTCGGCCTTCAGCGCTTCCTGAACCATCGGCCGCGCCGCGACCCGCGCCTTGTAGGCAACGAGGTTTTTCAGCGCCGAGATGTCGAACTTGTGGGCGTCGGCCCAGCGCAGCATGGTGTAGAGATAACCGTCGGCGACCGAGAAGTTGCCCATCAGGTAGTCGCGGCCGGCGAGTTTTTCGTCGACATAGGCGAGCTTGCCCATCAGGCGATCACGGAAGAATGCCTTGGTCTCGTCGCCGAGCACCGGGCTGAACAGCGGGCTGAAATTCTTGTGCAACTCGCTGGTGAGGAAGTTCAGCCACTCCTGCAGGCGGTAGCGCGCAGTGGTGCCGTTGGCCGGGGCGAGTTTGCTGTCGCCGGCCTTGTCGGCGATCACCTGGACGATGACCGGGCCCTCGGTCAGCATCTCGCCGTCTTCGAGCACGAGGGTCGGCACCTGCCCCTTGGGGTTGACCTTGAGAAAGTCGTCGCCCCCTTCGAGCTTTTTCGCCCGCAGGTCGACCCTGACGGTCTCATGGGGAATTCCGGCTTCCAGCAGGGCGATATGCGGTGACAGCGAGCAAGCTCCGGGGGAGTAGTACAGCTTCATTTGGGTGCCTTCCTGCGATGAATTGGATTAGTTTCTCAACGATGCGACTAAATGCTGTAGCGGGAAATAGTCAAGATTGATGCAATTGCATTTAGTTGTTAATGTCGCGGATCACAGTTTGGTGAGGCCATGAAACGCAAACCTTCGATCGAGGCGACCGACGCCTGGACGCGCCTGATGCGGGTGCAGAGCCGGGTTTTGGGTGCTGTCGAACAGGACCTGAAGAAGGAAGGCTTTCCGCCTCTGGCGTGGTATGAAGCGCTGCTTGAGCTGTCCCTGGCTCCGAGCGGCGAATTGCGGCCGGTCGAACTTGAGCGCCAGATGCTGATTCCCCAGTACTCGACCTCGCGGCTGATCGACCGCCTGGTGGACGAGGGGCTGGCGGTGCGCCGCGAATGCCAGAAGGACAAGCGCGGCCAATATGTCGAGATCACTGAAGCAGGGCGAACCTTGCAAAAGAACATGTGGAACGCCTATGCCGCTGCGATCGAGCGCCATGTCGGCTGCAAATTGTCGGATGCTGACGCAATGAAGCTGTGCGAACTGCTTGACCAACTCGGTTGCTCCTGCGATGGGGCGACCGCAAACCGTCGGGAAGCCGTGTCTTCCAGATGATGTCCCGTACCCCTGTCCCGCCGGTCGTGCGCTCGTGCGCCCGGCGTCCCCGCCCTCACGCGTCCCTGGCGGCCGCGCACCCGACCCGGATGTTCCATGGCGCGTGATCAGATCGATATGACGCCCCTGCAGTCGCGCGACGAGCTTGTCGCGTGGCTTGAAGAAGGCGTGAAGCCTGCCGCCGATTTTCGCATCGGCACCGAGCACGAAAAGACCCCGTTCACCATCGAGGGCCATCGCCCGGTCGCCTATGGCGGGCCGCACGGCATTCGCGCGCTGCTCGAGGGCATGCAACTCCTGCTCGGCTGGGAGCCGATCATGGAGGGCACCAACATCATCGGCCTCTATGACGTGACCGGCGGCGGCGCGATCTCGCTGGAGCCGGGCGGCCAGTTCGAGCTGTCGGGCGCGCCGGTCGAGACGCTGCACCAGTCGCTGGCCGAGCTGACCGCGCATCTGGCGCAGGTGAAGGAAGTCGCCGAGCCGCTCGGCATCGGCTTCCTCGGCCTCGGCATGACGCCGTCGTGGTCGCGCGCGGAAATTCCGGTAATGCCGAAGGGCCGCTACCAGATCATGACGCGCTACATGCCGAAGGTCGGTACGCTCGGCCTCGACATGATGTATCGGACCTGCACGGTGCAGACCAATCTCGACTTCTCCTCGGAAGCGGACATGGTGAAGAAGCTGCGCGTCTCGCTGGCGCTGCAGCCGATCGCAACCGCGCTGTTCGCCAATTCGCCTTTCACCGAGGGCAAGCCCAACGGCTTTTTGTCATTCCGCTCCGAGATCTGGCGGGACACCGACAATGCGCGCGCCGGCATGCTGCCGTGGGCGTTCGAGGATGGCATGGGTTTTGAGCGCTGGGTCGACTACGCGCTCGACGTGCCGATGTATTTCGTCAAGCGTGGCGATCGCTATATCGACGTCGCCGGTACCTCGTTCCGCGACTTCTTCGCGGGCAAGAACCCGCTCCTGAAGGGCGAGCAGCCGACGCTGTCGGACTGGGCCAATCATCTCTCGACGATTTTCCCTGAAGTGCGCCTGAAGCGTTATCTCGAAATGCGCGGCGCCGACAACGTGCCGTGGGCGCGCATCACGGCGCTGCCGGCGTTCTGGGTCGGCCTGCTTTATGACGACGTCAGCCTCGATGCCGCGTGGGAGATCGCGAAGAACTGGACCGCCGAGGAGCGGCAGGCGCTTCGCGACGAGGTGCCGCGTCTTGGGCTCAAGGCGAAGATCGGTGGCCGCTATGCCTTCGAGATCGCCAAGGAATGTCTCGTTCTGGCCCATGGCGGCCTGCGGCGACGGAACCGGCTCGACGGCTCCGGCCGCGACGAATCCCGTCACCTTGCGCCGCTCGACGAGACGATTGAGACGGGCAAGAGCCCGGCTGAAGTATTGTTGGAGAAGTATCACGGTCCGTGGGGCCGGTCGGTCGAGCCGGTCTACAAGGAATACGCGCTCTAGTTCCCGTCCTCAGAGGTCGGTCCGCCGCTCCCCGCGGCGGAGCTGGTTTGCCGGCGCCGGGACGGGTTGTTCATCGCCCATACAGCAACGGGGCGATTAGATGACGGCCTCCGGACGGGTTCCGGCATGAACCGACGTCGCTTCACGCAGCGAGCGGGAGGGGGCGGAGAATTTGGCGCTGGCAATTCCGGCCGCTCAGGCTCCGATCCTTTGGGCGCAGCAATGTGCTTTCCGATCATCGTCGTGGAAGGCGCGTCGACGGTGGCGCGTTCATGCCGGCCCGGCCAATCGCCGAAGGTCGCACCGGTATGCTCAGGGCCAGCCTGGTCATCTTTTCACTGATGTTGCTGTTTGGGGGTGCGGTGCCGCGGCAGGCGGCGGCGCAGGCGAATTTCGATCGCCCCGGCGGCGACTACAAGCATTTCAAGGTGCAGTCCGGCGATCCTGCCGATTGCGCGCTGTCCTGCGAGCGCGATCGCTTATGCCGGGCGTGGAGCTTTAGCTATCCGAAGGACAAGGGCGGCGCGGTATGCTGGCTGAAAAGCACCGTGCCGGCGCGCACGGCTAACAACTGCTGCGTCACCGGGGTGCGCGGCGCCGGGGTGGTGGAGCGGCGGACGCGGTCGGTGGAATCATCCATCGACCGGATCGGCGGCGATCTGCGCAGTTTCGAGCTGAAGGCTGGGCAGGGCGAAGACACCTGCCGCAAGGCGTGCGACGACGACAACAAGTGCCGCGCCTGGACCTTTGCGCGGGCCGGTTATCTCGGGCCGGAGGCGCGGTGCTATCTGAAAAGCCAGATTAAGCCGCCGCGCCGCAGCCCGTGCTGTACCTCGGGTGTCGTGAGATAGTCGCGGCAACTCAGGCCGCCGCGCCCGTGCCCCCGACGGTGATCTTGTCCATCCGCAGCGTCGGCTGGCCGACGCCGACCGGCACGCCCTGTCCGTTCTTGCCGCAGGTGCCGATCCCGGCATCGAGCTGAAGGTCGTTGCCGACCATGGTGATGCGGTGCAGGTCGGTCGGACCGTTGCCGATCAGCATCACGCCCTTGAGCGGCGCGCCGACCTTGCCGTTCTCGATCCGGTAGGCCTCGGTGCACTGGAAGACATATTTGCCGGAGGTGATGTCGACCTGGCCGCCGCCAAAATTGGCGGCGAAGATGCCGTTCTTGACCGACGCCAGAACCTCCTCCGGGGAATGGCTGCCGGCGAGCATGTAGGTGTTGGTCATGCGCGGCATCGGGACATGGGCATAGCTCTCGCGGCGGCCGTTGCCGGTCGGCTTCATGCCCATCAGGCGGGCGTTCTGCCGGTCCTGCATGTAGCCGACCAGAATGCCGTCCTCGATCAGCACCGTGCGGTTGGTCGGCGTGCCCTCGTCGTCGATCGAGAGCGAGCCGCGCCGCGCCGCGATGGTGCCGTCATCGACCACGGTGACGCCCTTGGCGGCGACCTGCTGGCCCATCAGCCCGGCGAAGGCCGACGTCTTCTTGCGGTTGAAATCGCCCTCGAGGCCATGGCCGACGGCCTCGTGCAGCATCACGCCGGGCCAGCCGGGGCCGAGCACGATGTCCATTTCGCCGGCCGGGGCCGCGACCGAATCCAGATTGATGATAGCCTGCCGGAGCGCGTTGTCGGCGGCGTTGCGCCAGGCCTTGGCATCGATGAAGTTGGCATAGCCCTCGCGGCCGCCATAGCCGTGGCTGCCGGTTTCCTGCCGGTCGCCGGAGCCGGCGACGACGGAAATGTGGACGCGCACCAGCGGGCGGATGTCGCGGTAGCTCTCGCCATCGGGGCGGACGATCTCGATCACCTGCCAGGTTGCACCGAGGCTGACGGAAACCTGCCGCACGCGGGGGTCCTTGTCGCGGACGTAGGCGTCGATCTCGGCGAGCAGCTTGACCTTCTGCTCGAAGGCCGGGCCGTCGAGCGGGTTCTCATCGCCGTAGAGGCGGATATTGGTGCGCGGCGGAGCGGCGGCGAAGGTGCCGGAGTAGTCGCCGCCAACGGCCGCGACGGCATCCGCGGCGCGCCGCAGCGCCGGCAGGGAGAGGTCCGACGAGTGGGCGTAGCCCACTGCCTCGTTCTTGACGGCGCGCAGGCCAAAACCCTGTGCGGTGTCGTAGGTCGCCTGCTTGAGGCGGCCATTGTCGAAGGCGAGCGCCTCGGACTGGCGGTATTCGAGGAACAACTCGCCGTCATCGGAGCCGTTGAGGCCGCGGCTGATCTCTTTTTGCACGTCGCTGCGGTCGAGGCCGGCGCGCTCGATGAGGGAGGTGATAGCGGGATGCGACATGGTCATACAAATCCTTTCCCGCAACTTGCGGGCGATGATCAAGCTGTCGCCATAAAATAGGGACGATCCCGGCCAATGGCGAGGGGTGGCGGGCGGCTTACGGCAGCTTGTCGAAGCCGTCGCCGAGGCCGTTCAGGCTCAGCGGGAAGCCGATACCTTCCTCGGGGGTCTCGAAGATGATGAAAGTCGCCGTTTTGGCGCTGCGCAGCTTGCCCATGAGGTTGTCGTCCAAAACCACCTCGGCGACGCAGCCGTTCGGCAGGCAGCGGACGAAACCGGCGCGGCCGACATCCTGATTGTCGAGCTTGAGGCCGAGACCGGAGGGCAGGAGCACGCCGAGCGGGGCGACCACCCGCATCAGCTTGCTCTTCTGGTCGGCGGTCTTGAGGACGATGACGGTGAGGCCGGCGTTGGAGCGATCCTCGGCAACGACGCTCTGGATCAGGGCGCATTGCTCGCTTTTCGCGCCCGGCGGCGTGTCGCAGCGGATCTGCCAGTCGCCGTGAACGGACCGGACGGCGCCCTGCGCATGGGCCGGCGCGGCCGCCCCCAGCAGCAATGAGGCGCCCAGAAGGCAGCCGGCGAACCAGCCGTGACGCGGCCGGAACGACGGACCGCCGGCAGGCGTGCGGTGCGAATGATTGCGGTTCGACAGGCCCATGCGGGGCGACCCCTTGATCTCTTTGGTCCGCGGCCAGCGCCGCGAGGCAGCTTCGATGCCGCCGGCTTGGCCGGCAATGACGGCGCCTTGAAGGCGGACAAGCGGCCGAAAAGGTATCCGGTGCGAATCAGCTTGACCGTCCGCGCTCTGTCCTTGGGTACATCGGACGAATCCGGTGTCAAGCGAAGTTCAGGCTCGCGTCGGGATCGCCCGGATTCCGGCCCCAAAATGCCGAAAGTTTGAGCCCACAAACTAGGCTTTCAAGAAGAGTCCTGCATCGTTTGATATCTTGGCCGATTAGTGCATTGCGAGAGTCATGGAATTATGGTTTGAGAGGCTGGATTTCGACGCGTTCCAAAACGCCAGCCGTCGGCTGGGGATCTGACCGTTGGCGGTGGCTGATGGCCTATGTTGGCGCGGAGTGGGACCGTATGTGCGGCCCGCGGAACAAAACCGCAGGGTTTGATGACGAGGAGCGTGAACGGCATGAAGATGTCGATGGGTCCGATCGGACAACGTTTGCTGGGCTTGGCGGTGCTGGGAGCCGTTCTGGTCGGGATGGGGGGCGCAGCTCTGGCCGAGGTCGGGCAGCCGAAACCCTGGGAAATGAACCTTCAGACGGCTGCGTCTCCGATTATGGAGAGCATCCACCACTTCCACTCGTTCCTGTTCTGGATCATCGCGGCGATCACCGTCCTGGTGCTGGTCCTGCTGATCGTCGTGGCGGTGAAGTTCAATGCGCGGACCAATCCGGTTCCGTCGCGCACCACGCACAACACATTCATCGAGATCGTCTGGACGCTCGTCCCGGTGCTGATCCTCATCGGCGTCGCGATCCCGTCCTTCCGCCTTCTGTTCGACCAGCTCGATATCCCGAAGTCTGATGTCACCATTAAGGCGACGGGCAAGCAGTGGTACTGGAGCTACGCCTACCCGGACAACGGCAACTTCGAGTTCGACTCGCTGTTGGCTCACGACAAGCAGCCGCGCCTTCTGGCGGTTGACAATGAGATCGTGGTTCCGGTGAACAAGGTGATCCGCGTCCAGGTGACCGCCGCCGACGTCATCCACTCCTTCGCGGTGCCTTCGTTCGGCATCAAGATCGACGCCATTCCGGGCCGCCTGAACGAGACCTGGTTCAAGGCGACGAAGGAGGGCATGTTCTACGGTCAGTGCTCCGAGCTGTGCGGCAAGGACCATGCCTTCATGCCGATCGCCGTGCGCGTCGTGAGCGATGCGGAGTATGCGAAGTGGATCGAGGAAGCGAAGAAGAAGTTTGCGGCTTTCCCGTCGAATTCATACGCGTCAGCGGAAGCGCTCCAGAAGTAATGCGTCCCGGCCGGTGCCGGAGCGAGTGCGAGCTTAGGCGAGTTTAGGGACTGCAAGGTTCAAAGGACTAGGATAATGGCAACGAATACCGCAACACTGGATTCCCACGGCCATGGCACGCCCACTGGTTGGCGGCGCTGGATCTATTCGACGAACCACAAGGACATCGGCACGATGTATCTTGTGTTCGCCATTCTTGCGGGATTGATCGGTGGTGCGATGTCCGTGGCGATCCGCTACGAACTGATGCATCCCGGCGTTCAGCTCTTCGCGAACGCGACCTACAACGTGTTTGTCACCAACCATGGCCTGATCATGATCTTCTTCATGGTCATGCCGGCGATGATCGGCGGCTTCGGCAACTGGATGGTACCGCTTATGATCGGTGCGCCAGACATGGCGTTCCCGCGCATGAACAACATCTCGTTCTGGCTGCTCGTGGTTGCTTTCATGCTCCTGATCATCTCCAGCTTCGTGGAGGGTGAGCCGGGCAGCTTGGGAGCGGGTCCAGGCTGGACGATGTACGCGCCACTATCCACGTCCGGCCATCCTGGCCCGGCGGTGGACTTCGGCATTCTGGCGCTTCACCTCGCCGGTGCGTCGTCGATCCTTGGCGCGATCAATTTCATCACCACGATCTTCAACATGCGCGCGCCGGGCATGACCCTGCACAAGATGCCGCTGTTTGCGTGGTCGATCCTCGTGACCGTCTTCCTGCTCCTGATCGCGCTTCCTGTTCTGGCGGGCGCCATCACGATGCTGCTGACCGATCGTAACTTCGGCACCACCTTCTTCACGGCGTCGGGCGGCGGCGATCCGGTTCTGTACCAGCACCTGTTCTGGTTCTTCGGTCACCCGGAAGTGTACATCGTCATCCTGCCGGGCTTCGGCATCATCAGCCACGTCATCTCGACCTTTTCGCGCAAGCCGATCTTCGGCTACCTCGGCATGGCCTACGCCATGGTCGCGATCGGCGGCATCGGCTTCGTCGTGTGGGCCCACCACATGTATACCGTCGGCATGTCGAGCACGGCGCAGGCCTACTTCGTCGCGGCGACCATGGTCATCGCGGTGCCAACCGGCGTGAAGATCTTCTCGTGGATCGCCACGATGTGGGGCGGCTCGATCCAGTTCCGCGCCCCGATGATGTGGGCCGTCGGCTTCGTGTTCGTGTTCACCCTCGGTGGCGTCACCGGCGTGGTGCTGGCGAACGCCGGTATCGACCGCGTCGTGCAGGACACCTACTACGTCATCGCCCACTTCCATTACGTGATGGGCGTGGCCGCGGTGTTCGCGATCTTCGCCGGCTGGTACTACTGGTTCCCGAAGATCACGGGCTACATGTACTCGGACGGCATTGCGAAACTGCACTTCTGGGTGATGTTCATCGGCGTCAACATTCTGTTCTTCCCGCAGCACTTCCTCGGTCTGTCGGGCATGCCGCGCCGTTACATCGACTATCCGGATGCGTTCGCCGGCTGGAACTACGTCTCGTCGATCGGCTCCTACATCTCGGCCTTCAGCGTTCTGATCTTCCTGTGGGGCGTGGTGCTGGCGTTCATGCGCAAGGAGCGCGCCGCGGACAATCCGTGGGGCGAGGGTGCGACGACCCTGGAATGGACGCTGCCGTCGCCGCCGCCGTTCCACCAGTTCGAAGTGCTGCCGCGCGTCAAGTAAGCGCACATGGCGCGGGCGGGAAATCCGCCCGCGTCAATTTCGGGGGATCCGTCCGGGTGACCGCCGCCTGCGGATGTCCCGTCTAGTCGTTTCAGGCGGAGCGATCTTGCCGGCCGATCTGGTCGGATTGCGGCAGGCTCGCGCGAAGGGAAGTGAGCGTAAAGTTGTCCATCGTCCAAGACCGCTCTGTCGATCTCGATCCTCCGGTGTCGGAAGCGGAGGTTGCCGACTTCATCGCGCTGCTGAAGCCGCGCGTAATGTCGCTGGTGATCTTTACGGCTCTGGTCGGCTTGGTGATGGCGCCCGGCCATATGCATCCGGTGCTGGCCGTGACGGCCCTTCTCTGCATCTCGGTCGGCGCGGGCGCCGCCGGCGCGCTGAACATGTGGTACGAGAGCGACATCGACGCCTTGATGTCCCGTACCAAGAACCGGCCGATCCCGGCCGGCCACGTCACCCGGCCCGAGGCGCTCGCCTTCGGCGTCATTCTTTCGTTCTTCTCGGTGATGATCCTCGGCGCCCTGGTGAACTGGGTGGCCGGCGGGCTTCTCGCCTTCACGATCTTCTTCTATGTCGTGATCTACACGATGGGCCTCAAGCGCCGCACGGCGCAGAACATCGTCATCGGCGGCGCCGCGGGCGCGCTGCCGCCGGTCGTGGCCTGGGCCGCGGCAACCGGCACCGTGACGATGGAGCCGATCCTTCTCTTCCTGATCATCTTCTTCTGGACGCCGCCGCACTTCTGGGCGCTCGCGTTGTTCCGCACCGATGACTATCAGCGCGCGGGCATCCCGATGCTGCCGAACGTCGCCGGTCCGGATGCTACGCGCCTGCAGATCCTGCTCTACACCCTCGTGCTGGTGGCGATTGCCGTCAGCCCGTGGGCGCTGGGCTATTTCGATGCAGTCTACGGCGTCGCCTCGCTGATCCTCGGCGCCGGGATGCTGTACTTCGCGGTTCAGGTCTATCGCCAGCGGGAAGGGGAGCCTGCGCTCCGCGCTGCGCGCAAGCTGTTCGCATTCTCGATCCTTTATCTCTTTGCTTTGTTCGCCACCTTGCTCGTCGAAGTCCTGGTGTCGGCAATCGCACGACTGGTCTGGTAAATCATGGCTGCCCCGACGAACGACAAACAGCCAGAAACCGGAATCGTCCTCACCGAGGAGCAGAAGCGACGCCGTCGCCAGCGCTCGGTTGCGATTGCATGGGCGCTTGGAGTGCTGGTGATCCTGTTTTTTGCGGTCACCATCGTCAAAGGACCGGCCATCCTGGTCCGCCCGATGTGAGGATTGAGCAATGACTGATCGTGACATTCCGGCCGCAACGCCCCCAGCTCCGCAGCGTGTCGAGCGCTCGCGCGCGGCGGTGCGCCGGGATGCCGCCATCGGCGCCATTTGCGGCGTTGTCGTCGCGTTGATGGTGGGCGCCGCCTATGCGGCGGTGCCGCTCTATGACTGGTTCTGCCGCGTCACCGGCTTCAACGGTACGACGCAGCGTGCAACTGCGGCCCCGGCGAATCAGCACGCGCGCAAGATCGCGGTGCGGTTCGATTCGAATATTTCCGGCGGGCTGCCCTGGCGCTTCCAGCCGGAAAAGACCGAGATCGAAGTCCATATCGGCGAAGTCGTGACGGCCTACTACACCGTGACGAATCAATCGGCGCGACAGACGACCGGCGTGGCTTCCTACAACGTGGCGCCGCTGACCGCCGGCGCGTATTTTCAGAAAATCAACTGCTTCTGCTTCACCGAGCAGACAATGGCACCCGGTGAAAAGCGGGAAATGGCCGTGGTCTTCTACGTCGATGAAAAGATGCTGGAGGACAGCGAGCAGGACAATCTCAACACCATGACCTTGTCCTACACATTTTATCCGGTAAAGGATCCATCGCCGAAGCCGCTTGCGGAGGTCAAATCCGACAAGCGCGAGGGAAACCTTTGACCATCACTACTTGATGATTGAGAGACGGCAAGGCGCCGACTATGATCGGCGCCGTTAACGGAGAGACTGCAATGGCTACGGCCCACGTCAAGCAACACGATTTTCACCTTGTCGATCCGAGCCCCTGGCCGTTCGTGGGATCGTTTGCCGCATTCACGATGGCGATCGGCGCCGTTAGCTGGATGCATCACCTCTATGCCGCCGCGCCGATCGTGTTCGGCGTCGGTCTCATCGGCGTGCTCTACACCATGGCCGGCTGGTGGAGCGATGTCATTCGCGAGGCCCAGCACAAGGGTGACCACACCCGCGTGGTCCAGATCAGCCATCGCTATGGCATGATCCTGTTCATCGCCTCGGAAGTGATGTTCTTCGTTGCCTGGTTCTGGGCCTATTTCAACTCGGCGCTGTTCCCGGCGGACCCGGTGCACTTCACCCGCGACGCGCTGTTCGGCGGCGTCTGGCCGCCCAAGGACATTCAGACCTTTGATCCGTGGCACCTGCCGCTGCTCAACACGCTGATCCTGCTGACCTCGGGCACCACGCTGACCTGGGCGCACCACGCGCTGCTGCACAACGATCGCAAAGGCCTCAAGTACGGCCTGATCCTCACCATCGCGCTCGGCCTGATCTTCACCTGCGTGCAGGCCTACGAATACAGCCACGCGGCGTTTGCCTTCACCGGCAATATCTACGGCGCGACCTTCGTGATGGCGACCGGCTTCCACGGCTTCCACGTCATCGTCGGCACGATCTTCCTGATCGTCTGCCTGATCCGTGCCTATGCCGGCCACTTCACGCCGAAGCAGCACCTCGGCTTCGAATTCGCGGCCTGGTACTGGCACTTCGTCGACGTGGTCTGGCTGTTCCTGTTCATCGCCATTTACGTCTGGGGCTATGGCGGCCCGGTCGCCGGCGCGGCTGCCGGCCACTAAGCAACCCGATTGCATCAGAAGGGCGGCCGTGCGGCCGCCCTTTTGTTTTTGTAGAGTGAGATCATGTCCGGCTTTGCCTCTGCCCCCCATCCCGTTCTGCGGTCTGCTCCCATCCGGGGCGAGGCCAAGCGCCAGCTGATCCGCGGAGCGGCAGCATGAGCGCGGGCCTTCGCCGCAGCGGCGGCATGTTCGGCATGGCCGTCATCACCCTCGCGATGCTCGGTACCCTGATCAGCCTCGGCGTCTGGCAGCTCCAGCGGCGCGCCGAGAAGCACGAACTGATTGCCGCGCTTGATGCGCGGCTCGGCGCGGCGCCTGTAGCCGTGCCTGCACCGGGTGATTGGCCGGCGTTGACCCAGCAGAAGGATGAATTCCGGCGGGTCCGGCTGATGGGAACCTTCGAGGCGCGGCCGGACGCGCGGGTCTTTACCTCGGGCTCGGGGCTGCGGCCGGATGCGGTCGGTACCGGCGTCTGGGTCTTTGCGCCGCTTGATCTGAATGCCGGGGGCACCGTCGTGATCAATCGGGGATTCATGCCCGAGCCGGTTCCGGCGGCAATTCCAGTGCCTGCTGGCGCGGTCGAGCTCGTCGGCTATCTGCGCTTTGCGGAAAAGCCCGGTTCCCTGACCCCGGATGCCGAGGTGGGCAAGCGCTTGTGGTTCGCACGCGATCACCAGGCCATGGCGAGCGCGCTGGGATGGGGCAAAATGCCGGGCGAAGTCGCGCCGTTCTATATCGATCTGGAGGCCCCGATTCCCGAAGGCGGCCTGCCGAAACCCGGAGCGCTGAGCGTCAAGCTCAAGGACGACCATCTACAATACGCGATGACATGGTTTGGCCTCGCCGCGGTCGTATCCATTGCCTCGGCGTTCTGGTTTGCCGGCGCGATTTCCTCCCGCGGACGCTCGAAACTTGCGGGAAAAGACGATATTGAGCGCGGATGATTTGCCTTCCGCCGCTCCAAGCATGCCTTCTTGTGGACGGCACCGGCAGCCGATAAGGTGTTCCGCAGTTTCCGCAGATACGGAAAAATGTCATTTATATCAAATGCTTGATGTTCGGTCGAGCGTTTGGAGGATTGCTTGACGCACTATATCTCGACGCGGGGCGAGGCGCCCCGGCTTGGCTTTTCCGACACGATGCTCACGGGTCTCGCGCGCGATGGCGGCCTCTATGTGCCTGAAGTCTGGCCGCGCCTGACGCCTGCGACGATTGCCGGCTTTGCCGGCAAGCCGTATTGGCAGGTTGCCGTCGAGGTGATGACGCCGTTCATCGGCGATGACATCCCGCAGGCCGATCTCGTCCGCATGGCGCAGCAAGCCTATGCCGGCTTCCGCCATCCGGCGGTCGTGCCGCTCGATCAGAGCGGCGCCAACCAGTTCGTCCTCGAGCTTTTCCACGGCCCGACGCTCGCGTTCAAGGACGTGGCGATGCAGCTCTTGTCGCGGCTGATGAACCACGTTCTGGCCGAACGCGGCCAGCGCACCACCATCGTCGTCGCCACCTCCGGCGACACCGGCGGCGCCGCGGTCGAAGCCTTCGCCGGTCTCGGTCAGGTCGATCTGGTCGTGCTCTTCCCCAACGGGCGCATTTCCGACGTGCAGCGGCGGATGATGACCACGGCCGGCGCGGCCAACGTCCATGCGCTCGCCGTCGAGGGCACCTTCGACGATTGCCAGGCGCTGGTGAAGGCGATGTTCAACCACCACGCCTTCCGCGATCAGGTGGCGCTGTCAGGCGTCAACTCGATCAACTGGGCGCGCATTGTCGCGCAGGTCGTTTATTACTTCACCTCGGCAGTTGCCCTCGGCGCGCCGGCGCGCGAGGTCGAATTCACCGTGCCGACCGGAAATTTCGGCGACATCTTCGCCGGCTACGTCGCCAAGAAGATGGGCCTGCCGATCCGCCGCCTGCGGATCGCCGCCAACATCAACGACATTCTGGCCCGCACGCTCGCCACCGGCAGCTACGAGGTCCGCGAGGTCCACGCGACGGTTTCGCCGTCGATGGACATTCAGGTCTCGTCGAATTTCGAGCGTCTCCTGTTTGAGGCCGCCGGTCGCGATACGAGCCGCATCCGCTCGCTGATGGCGTCGCTGACGCAATCGGGACGGTTCGATCTGCCGCCGGAAATGCTGGCCGAGATCGAGCGCGATTTCGACGCCGGCCGCGCCGACGAGGACGAGACCAACGCGACCATCCACGCGGTCTGGAACGAGACAGGCGACCTGATCGACCCGCACACCGCCGTTGCGCTGGCGGTTGCCAATCGTGACGCGCCGGCCGACGCCGTGCCGAACATCGTGCTGTCGACCGCGCATCCGGCGAAATTCCCCGATGCGGTCGAGGCCGCCTGCGGCAAGCGGCCGGATCTGCCGCCGTGGCTGGACGGGCTGATGACCCGCCCGGAGGCGATCACCGTGATGAAGAACGACCAGAGGGAAGTCGAGCGGTTCGTGCTGTCGGTCAGCCGAACGGCGAAGCAGGGAGCCGCCTGATGCCCGTCGAAATCACAAAGCTGCCTTCGGGCCTCACGGTCGTCACCGATACGATGCCGCATCTGGAAACGGCCGCGCTCGGCGTCTGGACCGGCGTCGGCGGCCGTGACGAGAAGGAGAACGAGCACGGCATCTCGCACCTGCTCGAGCACATGGCGTTCAAGGGCACGGCGAACCGCAATGCCCGCGAGATCGTCGAGGCGATCGAGGCGGTCGGCGGAGACCTCAATGCCGCCACCAGCTCCGAGAGCACGGCTTACTATGCCCGCGTGATGAAGGCCGACGTGTCGCTGGCGCTTGACGTGTTGTCGGACATTCTGGCCAATCCGATCTTCGACCCCGACGAGCTGGCGCGCGAGAAAAGTGTGATCGTGCAGGAAATCGGCGCGGCGCAGGACACGCCGGACGACGTCGTGTTCGAGCACCTCAGCGAACTGTCCTATCCCGATCAGCCGATCGGCCGTTCGCTGCTCGGCACCGCCGACACGCTGGACACCTTCAACGACCGCATGCTGCACGAATATCTGACGACGCATTATCGCGGCCCGGAAATGGTTGTGGCGGCAGCGGGTGCGGTCAATCACAAGCAGATGGTCGATGAGGCGGTGGAGCGGTTCGCGAACTTCAGCGCCGCGCCGGGGCCGAAGCCGCAGCGCGCGACCTTCGGGCAGGGCGGCGCCAAGGTGGTGAGCCGCGACCTCGAGCAGGCGCACCTGACGCTGGCGCTTGAAGGGGTGCCGCAGTCCGATCCGGCGCTGTTCAGCCTACAGGCTTTCTCCAACGTCCTCGGCGGCGGCATGTCCTCGCGCCTGTTCCAGGAAGTCCGGGAGAAGCGCGGCCTGTGCTACTCGATCTACACCTTCCACGCGCCCTATACCGACACTGGCTTCTTCGGTCTTTATACGGGCACCGACCCCAACGATGCGCCGGAGATGATGGAAGTCATCATCGACATCATCAACGAGTCGGTGGAGACGCTGACCGAAGCCGAGATCGCCCGCTCCAAGGCGCAGATGAAGGCTGGGCTGCTGATGGCGCTGGAAAGCTGCAGCTCGCGCGCGGAACAACTTGCCCGGCATATGCTGGCCTATGGCCGGCCGCTGACGGTTGAGGAAATGGTGGCGCGGATCGACGGGGTGACGGTCGAGTCGACCCGTCAGGCGGCGCGCGGTCTGATTTCGCGCAGCCGGCCCGCCGTGGTCGCGCTCGGGCATGGCCGGGGGCTGGACTCTGCGGTGGCTTTTGCGGAAGGATTGTCGCCGGCAAAGGCGCGCACGCTCTATCATTGAGAGGCTGGGCGGCGGCCGCGGCAGGGAGCCTGAACTGCAGGGAGCTTGAGCCATGGCCCTGTTTCGATTGACTTCCAGTGGTCCGCCACCCTTGGAGCCGCAGGGCTATGGCGTGCGGCTCCGTGCGCCGCAGATGGACGATTTTCCGCAGTGGTCGGCGTTGCGCGCGGAAAGCCGCGCCTTCCTCACCCCGTGGGAGCCGATCTGGCCTTCAGATGATCTCACCCGCTCCGGTTTCCGCCGCAGGCTGCGTCACTATGCCGATGACATCGTTGCCGACCGGGTCTATCCGTTCCTGATTTTCCGCGATCTCGATGGCGCGCTGGTCGGCGGCGTCACGCTTGCCAATGTCCGGCGCGGCATCGTCCAGGCGGGCACGCTGGGCTACTGGGTCGGCGCGCGCTATGCCGGGCACGGCTATATGAGCAGCGCGCTACGGGCCCTGCTGCCGACGCTGTTCGGCGAACTCAGCCTGCATCGCGTCGAGGCGGCGTGCATTCCCACCAATACCGCGTCGATCCGCGTGCTGGAGAAATGCGGGTTCGTGCGTGAAGGGCTGGCCCGGCGCTATCTCTGCATCAACGGCATCTGGCAGGATCACCTTCTGTTCGGCCTTCTGCACGACGAATTCCGGCCCTGAGCCCCTGCGGCGCCGCCGATGTGGCGCGAAACCTCCAATAACCACAGCGCGATACGGATCGGCCTTTGGCTTGTCGCCATTGGATTGTTATAACCCGGCACGTTTTCGAAGATCACAATGGTGGGGCAGCGCTTCCATGTTTGAGTATCGGTCTGAGCCGGTGGTGAGCCGCCGTTTGCGCCGCGCGCGCGGAATCATGTTTGGAGTTGCGGCGTCGTGCCTGCTCGCGGGCTGCGGCAGCACGAGCGGAGGTCTTGGCGGTTCATCCGCGAGCAGCGATCCCAGCCCTTCGCTGGGCGACCGTTTCTCGCAGCTGTTCGGCCGCAACTCGCAGTCGGTCGGCGAGGCGCCGCCGCCGCCGACCGCCAATGAGCCGACCTGTCCCGCGGTGCAGATCCGCTCCGGCGCCTCGACCTATGCCGTCGGCCTGCCGGGGCAGGAAGCCAGCGGCAGCAATCTGCGCTACCAGGGCACGATCACCCGCACGGCGCGGGACTGCACGCTGAGCGGCAACCAGATCACCGCACGCCTTGGCATTCAGGGCCGCGTCATCGTCGGCCCCGCCGGTGCCCCGGCGAGCGTCGACCTGCCGCTGCGCGTTGCCGTGGTCAAGGAGGGCGTCAATCCGCAGACGGTGTTCACCAGTGCTTACCGGACCACGGTGCAGATGAGCGGCTCCAGCTCCAGCGTCGTCTTCAGCCTCGTTGCCGAAGACATCGCCTATACGGTCCCACCGGGCGGGGACGCCGATTCGTACGTGTTCTATGTCGGCTTCGATCCGCAGGCGCTGCGCCCCGAGCCACGCCGCCGGGCGCCGAAGCGCCACTGACGCTCCGCGACGATCCGAACAAGCAAAAGGCCGGTGTCCGCGACGCCGGCCTTTTTGCTGGTCTGTTCAGAGACGGGGAGACAAGTCCGGCTCCCAGAAACGACAAAGCCGGCTGCGAAATCCGCGCCGGCTTTGTCTTTCTTATCGTGCTGTCCGAGCTTAGTTCAGCTTGCTGCGAACCTCGGCGATGCCCTTGTCCAGCAAGTCATCGGCCAACTGGCCCTTGACTGACTGGGACATGATCGAGGCTGCCGCCGTGACGGCCGCATCGGCTGCAGCTGAACGGACATCGGCCAGCGCCTGAGCTTCTGCCTGAGCGATCTTGTTCTCGGCGCTCTTGGTCCGGCGTTCGACGAACTCTTCCATCTTGGCCTTGGCTTCCGCCGCGATCCGCTGGGCTTCCGCCTGCGCGTTCGTGATGATCTCCTCGGCTTCGCGTTCGGCGCTCGCACGGCGAGCCCGATAGTCCGCCACCAGCTTGGCAGCTTCGTCCTTCAGCTGACGCGCTTCGTTCAGTTCGGCCTGAATACGCTCGCTGCGGCGATCAAGCGCCTTGGCGACCGTCGTGTGCACGCCAAAATAGGCGAACACAGCCATGAGAATGACGAAAGCGACGGCGACCCAGAATTCCGGAGTTTGGATCATCGCTTTATCCTCTCATCGATGCGTCGACGGCGCGATCGACTGCGCCACCGTCAGGCTGAACACCCGTCAATTGCGTAACGAGCGCCGCAGCAGTATCCGCGGCGATGCCACGGACGTTGCTCATTGCAGCTTCCCGCGTTGCAGCCACGGCCTTCTCGGCTTCGGCCAGCTTCACGGCGAGGCAGTCTTCAAGAGCCTTGCGCTCCTGCTCCGACTGCGCGCTGAGCTTTTCGCGGGTTTCGGCACCGATTGCCTGGGCCTTGTTACGAGCCGTTGCCAGCTCGGTCTCATAAGCCTTCAGCTCGCTGTCGGATTCGTCGCGGAGCCGCTGAGCGGCTGCGAGATCGTCTGCAATTCTCCGCTGACGCGCATCGATCAGACCGCCCACCTTGGGAAGGGCGATCCGGGACACGATCAGATAGAGCGCAACAAACGAGATCGCCAGCCAGACCAACTGAGAGGCGAAGGAGCTCGACTCGAACGGCGGAAACGACGTGCTATGCCCATTCGTTTCCGTGTGGGCCTTCGTGCCGGTTTGGTTGCCTTGTGTCGCCACATTGCCCTCCTTGCCGACCGCTCGCGATGCCTTGCGGATCGCGCCGGTCGTCTCGGTCGTTGCTTAGACGGCGAACAGCAGAAGCAGCGCGATCAGCAGCGAGAAAATGCCGAGCGCTTCAGTCACGGCGAAACCGAAAATCAGGTTACCGAACTGACCCTGCGCGGCCGACGGGTTGCGCAGCGCGGCGGCAAGATAGTTGCTGAAGATCATGCCGACGCCCAGGCCTGCACCGCCCATTCCGATGCAGGCGATACCAGCGCCAATGTACTTTGCGGCAATCGGATCCATGAAGAAGCTCCTTCTCAGTGTTGCTTGCTTGAGGTTTGACTAGTGGTATCGGGCTTTTTTAATGGCCCGGATGAATTGCATCGTTGAGATAGATGCAGGTGAGAATGGCGAAGACATAGGCCTGCAGGAACGCAACGAGCAATTCCAGCGCAGTGATTGCCACCGTCAGTCCCAGCGGCAGAACGGCACCCGCCCAGCCTGCGACACCCAACGCGCCAAGCATGGTCACGAAGCTCGCAAACACTTTCAGGGTGACGTGGCCGGCCAGCATGTTCGCGAACAGACGGACGCTGTGCGAAATCGGGCGGGACAGGAAGGAGATGACTTCAATGGCAACGACCAGCGGCAGAACCACCAGCGGAATGCCCTTCGGCACGAACAGCTTCAGGAAGCCGATGCCGTTATTGTAGAAGCCGTAGATGATCACGGTGAAGAACACCAGCAGCGCCAGCGCGATGGTGACGATGATGTGGGTTGCGACCGTGAAGGTGTAGGGAATGACGCCGACGAGGTTGGAAACCGCGACGAACATGAAGATGGTGAACACCAGCGGGAAGAACTTCATGCCGTGTTCGCCCGCGGTGCTGCGCAGCATGTCCGCGACGAATTCGTAAGTGAGTTCGGCGATGGACTGGAAGCGGCCCGGCACCAGCCGGCCGCCCGCCGCTCCACCGATCATCAGCAGGGCAGTCAGCACAACTGCGAGCAGCATGAACGCTGCCGAGTTGGTGAAAGCGATTTCATGCCCGCCGATGTGGCCGAGCGTGAAGAGGTTCTTGATTTCGAATTGATGGATCGGATCCATTATCCGGCAGCTCTCTTGTCGTCCCCGCCAGCCGCGCCGGCGCTCGAAAATTCAGTCCTGGTCCCCGGGTGGGGTCTTCAAACGTTCATTTACATCCGGAACCACGCCTGCGACCCTCATCAGGTTGATCACCCCGGCGGCGAAGCCGAGAAGAAAGAACACGATGAAGCCCCAGGGCGAGGTCGACAGAAGATAGTCGAATGCCCAGCCCAGAGCCGCTCCGACTGCAACACCGGCCACCAGCTCGGACGAGAGACGAATGCCGCGAGCCATGGCCGAAGCCCTCGCGGCAGCATCTTCGCCTTGACGCTGACGGTTATCCGCCCCGACCTTCCGGCTGTGCTCGATAGTCGACAGCCGTTGATCCAGACGTCCAAGTCTTGCGGAAAGCGCGGCGTCGTCGGACAGCGGTTTGCCGCGTTTCCCGTTGTCGCTCCGTCCGCCGTTATCTGTGCCGTCTGCCATGCTGTCGACACTTCAAAACGAGGCTGAAACCCACGAAAATGACGCCCCACTGCCCTCTAAAGCCGCGCGGACCATACTGATGGCATCTGGTCAAGTCAAGATTGGCTGAGGACAACGTCGCTGGCGGAATGGATTGATTTTATTGAGGAAAATAAATTATTTCGAGAAAAGTCACCGCACTGCAATAACAATCTGTCGCATTTGTGCTCTTGCGTCGCAGGGCAAGGGCTGGTCCGATGGCCAAAAACGCGAACCAAACCACCCGGAGCCGCTATGACGCGCCACATCGACTACTACTTTTCGTTGCAATCCCCCTGGGCCTATATCGGGAATCGGCTGTTTCACGAGGTGGCGGCCCGTCACGGCGTCAAGATCAACTACAAGCCCATGGTGCTGACCGAGGTTTTCGCCGAATCCGGCGGCTTGCCGCTGAAACAGCGTCATCCTGTGCGCCAGCGCTACCGGATGGTCGAGCTGCAGCGCTGGCGGGAGCGGCGGAACAAGAGTTTTCACCTTACCCCCGCCCATTGGCCGTTCGACGCCCGTCTGGGTGATGGCATGATCATTGCGATCGCCGAGGCTGGGCACGACCCGCAGGATTTTGTCGCGCAGGGCTTTAAGGGCGTCTGGGAGGATCAGCGGGATCTCGGCGACCCGGCGACGCTGATCGCGATCGCCGACAGCGTCGGCCTCGCGGGCAAGGATCTCGTCACGCGGGCCGGATCGTCCGAGATTGGTGCGGTTTACAGCAGGAATCGCGACGAGGCGCTGGCGGCGGACGTGTTCGGCGCCCCGGCCTATGTGCTCGATGGCGAGGTGTTTTGGGGGCAGGACCGCCTCGAACTTTTGGACGATGCGCTCGGCAGCGGCCGCGCGCCGTTCCGGCCTAACCCCTGACCGCGGCCCGCGTCTTCAGGGGCGGGCATCCATAAAAAAGGCCCGATCGCGCGGCATTCTTGCGGCTACCGTATGAAGGGAGCCGCAAATGACAAGGTTGGCAGGTGAGAGCACGCCGCCCATTGTCGTCCGCCGTCTGCGGCGAAGGGCGTTTGGCGGCGTTGCGCCGATGCTCCCGATTTTGGCATTGGCGTTGACCGCCGGGCTGTCCGGTTCGGCGGTTGCGCAAAACCTTGATTCGGAAAACGGCCGCTATCAGTTGTCGCCGTTCAATGATGGTGTGATCCGGCTCGACACCCGAACCGGCGCCGTCAGCCATTGCCGGAAGGAGAATGGCGGCTGGGCCTGCCGCCTGATGCCCGACGAGCGCGCCGCGATGGACGCCGAGATCGGCCGGCTCTCGGCGGAAAACCAAAAGCTCTCGCAGCGTCTCACCGACAGTTCGAAGGATGGAGCGCAAAAGCCGGGGGCGAAGCCGGGTGAGGGCAGGGCCGAACCGAACAAGATCGAAATTCCGCTGCCGAGCGATGCTGATATCGACCGCGCCATGACATTTCTCGAAAAGGTATGGCGGCGGCTGATCGGCGTGGCGGAGCGCGTGCAGAAGAATGCCGCCGGCAATATATAAAGAAGGGGCGCTGTCGCCCTTCGCGTGAAGGGCGGCCTTCCTTGTGTCTTTATATATAGAGGTGGCGAACCATGGGCGGCGTCGACCGAACAAAACTGTCCCGCGTGACGCCTGATGCGCTGGTTTCCGCAACGATCACCGTCGCGACGGCAAAGCCGGGTTTCGTCGATCTGACCCGTGATGTTCGCGACTTCCTTGCCGATGCCGGCGCGCGCGATGGCGCGCTCTCCCTTTTCATTCGCCACACCTCGGCCTCGCTGACGATCCAGGAAAATGCCGATCCCGATGTGCTGGCCGACCTCATGACGGCGCTGGACAGCTTTGCCCCGCAGGATGCGCCGTGGCTGCACAAGATCGAGGGGCCTGACGACATGCCGGCGCATGTCCGCAGCATGCTGACCGCGACCAGCCTGCAAGTGCCGGTTTTGGCCGGCGAGCCGGCGCTCGGCATGTGGCAGGCGATCTATCTGATCGAGCACCGGGCGCGGCCCCATCGCCGCGAGGTGGTGTTGCAGTTTCTGGGGACGTGCCGCTAGGCGGTTCCGCAGGGCACGGCTGACTTCTCTTGGCGGAAAATTCCGACTGGGCGAATCCAAAAACATGGGCCGCCGCTCTTGCCAGGTGCCGGAAGTTGAAACATAGCTTGAACGGAAGAAACTCAGAGCGAGGGAAACTGGCCCGGGTCCAGGCTTAAAAGTGCCATGAACGTCATCATTGCGGACGATCATCCGTTGTTTCGCGGCGCCATGCGGCAGGCCGTCGCCCACATCGTGGACGACGCGATGGTGGAGGAGGCCGGGACGTTCGAGGAACTGACCGCGCTTCTGGAGCGCGGCGGCGATGTCGGCCTGGTGATGCTCGATCTGATGATGCCCGGCGTGAACGGCTTCTCCGGCCTTATTTACTTGCGCGCGCAATATCCGGCGATCCCAGTCGTGGTCGTTTCCGCCACCGACGATGCCGAAACCATCCGTCGTTCGCTGGATTTTGGCGCATCCGGCTTCATTCCCAAGCGATACGGCATCGAGACGCTGCGCGAGGCCATCGCGGCGATTCTTGCGGGTGAGATCTGGACGCCGCCGGACCTCGACCTCTCCGCCACGGGCGATCCGGTCGCCAACCAGATGCGCGACCGGCTAGTGACGCTGACGCCGCAGCAGGTGCGCGTGCTGATGATGCTGTCGCAGGGGCTTTTGAACAAGCAGATCGCCTATGAGCTCGGCGTCTCGGAAGCCACCATCAAGGCGCATGTCTCAGCCATCCTGCAAAAGCTCGGCGTCGAAAGCCGCACGCAGGCGGTGATCGCCGCCGGCCGGATTTCCGGCGAGCAGTGGCGGCAGGGCACGGGCGGCTGAAGCCCCCTTTCGTTCGTTCCATCTCTCATTCATTCCGCAGCGGCGGCGATGAGTTGCTGCGTCCGCCATTGCCCGAGCAGCGCCCGCAACGAAGCCGGCCGCAGCGGTTTGTTCAACACCACGATCTTGTTGCTTTCCGCCTCGCGGCGGACGTCGGGGCTGCGGTCCGCCGTGATCAGAATTGCCGGGATCGCTGCGCCGAAACGGTCGCGGATGACGCGGATGGCATCGACGCCATTGCCTTCGTCGAGGTGGTAATCGACGAGAAGGCCGGTGACGCGCTGCCGGCTCGACGCGATCGCGGCGAGCGCGCTGGCCTGATCGGTCGCGGCAATCACCTGCACGCCCCAGGCGGTGAGCATGGTGCGCATGCCGTCGAGAATGGCGAGATCGTTTTCGATGCAGACGACCAGCGTGCCGCTCATCGGTGCGGAGGTCACCGGCGTTGCCGTGGTCACGCCGCTGACGAGGGTGACGGAGTCCGCAATCTGGATCTTGACGGAAAAGTTCGAGCCGCGGGTCCGGTTGGGTTGCAGCGCGATGCCGAGGTCGAGCACGCGGGCGATGCGGTCCACGATAGACAGGCCGAGTCCGAGTCCCCAGGCCATCCGTGCGCCCTGATCGAGGCGATGAAATTCCTTGAAGATCTCGGCGCGCTTGGTGGCAGGCACGCCGAGGCCGGTGTCATAAACGAAGAGCTGCAGATGCGAGCCGCGCCGGCGGCAGCCGACGAGGACGCGCCCGTGCGGCGTATACTTGATGGCGTTCGAGATCAGGTTTTGCAGCGCGCGCCGCAGCATCACCCGATCGGAGCGCACCGCGAGCGAGCAGGTGACGACAGTGAGCTTCAGCGATTTGGCGCGCGCGATCGGCGCGAATTCGATTTCGAGCGAGCGCAGCAGATCGCCGATGTTGAAGTTGGCGATCGAGGGCGGCATCGCGCCCGCATCGAGCCGCGCGATGTCGAGGAGCGCGCCGACGATTTCCTCGATGGCTTCGAGCGAGTCGTCGATATTGTTGACGAGGCGGCTGTCCTCGCCGGCGGCGTGGCGCTCCACCAGGCTCGTGACGTAGAGCCGCGCCGCGTTCAGCGGCTGCAAGATGTCGTGGCTGACGGCGGCGATGAAGCGCGTCTTCGAGCGGTTCGCCTCTTCCGCCGCGCTCTTGGCGACGGCGAGCTCGGAGTTGAGCTGCGTCAGTTCCTCGGTGCGCGCGCGCACGCGGCGCTCCAGCGAGGCATTCGCGCGTTCGAGCGCAGCGGCTGCCTCGAAGCTCGGCGTGACATCGGAAAAGGTCAGCACCAGCGCGCCGGCCGGCATGCGGTTGACGCGCACTTCGATGACGAGCTTGCGGTCAGGAAAACGTTCGAGGAATGGCGCGCCCTCGGTGGTGTAGGTCGCAAGCCGGCGCTTGAGCAGGCTGCGGTCGTCCTCGTAGGGCGGCCGCGCGGCCTCGCTGAGGTGTTCAAGCAGCACCATCAGCGGCAGGCCGATCTGTGCAAGATGCGGCGGCACGTCGAGCAGTTCGCCGAACTGCCGGTTAAAGCAGATCAGCTCCAGCCGGTCGTTGAACACGGCGATGCCCTGGCGGACGTGGTTGAGCGCCGTCTGCAAAATCTCGCGATTGAAATGCAGCGCCGCGTGGGAGTCGTCGAGCAGCTTCAGCGCGGACTTTGCCGACACCGTGCGCTTGCGCAAAAGCAGCGACATTACCAGCCGCGAGGATGCCGCGCCGATCGTCGATGCGATGAGATATTCGGCGTGTTGCAGCATCTCGGCATCGGCGGGCGCCGATAGGTTCAGCGTGAGGCCGCGGGTTGCCGCAAACTTGTCGAACGAGGCTTGCGCCCGGTCTGGACCGAGATACTGCGACACCGTGCCGAGAATGTCGCCGACCGTGATCGCGGTGCGCCAGCGCCGAAAGGTCGGGGCGATGGTCACGAGCGCGGGCGGCACAAAAATGTCCGCCTGCAGCCGCTCGATCGACTTGGTCGGGCGCAGCAGCGACACCGCGGCATAGGCCAGAATGTTGAGCGCGAGGCTCCACATCACGCCATGGACCAGCGGCGGCAGATCGAGGCCGAAAAGGGCCTGCGGGCGCAGCATCGCAACGCCGAACGGGCCGTCCTTGAGGATCGCGGTGCCGAGCGGCGTTGCCTCGAGAAAGCTCGGGATGAACAGCGTGTAGGCCCAGGCGGCGAAGCCGATCAGCATGCCGGCGATCGCGCCGCCGGCGGTCGCGCGCCGCCAGAGCAGGCCGCCGAAAAAGGCCGGCGCGAATTGCGCGACGGCGGCAAATGAAAGAAGGCCGATGGCGACGAGCTGCGTGTTGCCGAGCGCGCGGTAGTACAGATAGGCCATCAGCATGATGACGAAGATCGCGATCCGGCGAACGCGCATCAGCAGCCCTCCGAAATGGGCGCGGCCGGAAACGAGATGCGGGCGACGGCTGAGCAGCAGCGGCAGGACGATGTCGTTCGACACCATGATCGCGAGCGCGACGCATTCCACGATCACCATCGCGGTGGCGGCCGATAGGCCGCCGATGAAGACCGCGATGCTCAGCAGGGGAATGTTGGCATCGACCGGCAGCGCCAGCACATACATGTCGCTGTCGACCGCGCCGAACGGAAAGGTGACGAGGCCGGCGAGGGCGATCGGGATCACGAACAGGTTGATGGCGACGAGATAGACGGGGAACAGCCAGCGCGCCCGGCTGACCTCGGCATCATTCGAGTTTTCGACGACGCTGACGTGAAACTGCCGCGGCAGCAGCATGATCGCGAAGAACGACAGCAGCGTCATCGTCAGGAAGTTGGCGATGGAAGGCGAATAGTTGATCGTCCGCAGCGCCTCCGGCGAATTCATTGCGCGGTGCACGAGCTCCCCGGGCGAGAAGATCCAGAAGGTCACCGCGATGCCGACCGCGAGAAACGCCACCAGCTTGACGATCGACTCGGTGGCGACGGCGAGCATCAGGCCGTGCTGGTGCTCGGTCGCGGAAATATGGCGGGTGCCAAACAGGACGGCGAACACCGCCATCGCGATGGTTACCGTCAGCGTCATGTCGCCGATCACCGGGATGCTCAACACCAGATTGTCATGGCTGAGGATCGTGTTGAGCGACGACGACACCGCCTTGAGCTGAAGCGCGATGTAGGGGATCGAGCCGATCATCGCGATGATGGCGACGGTGGCGGCGACCGCCTGGCTCTTGCCGTAGCGGGCGGCGATGAAGTCGGCGATGGACGAGATGTTTTGCGATTTGGCGAGGTGGATGACGCGGCGCAGGAGCCGGGTTCCGACGGCGAACATCAGCACCGGGCCGACATAGATCGCAAGAAAATCGATGCCGGTGCGGGCGGCGAAGCCGACGGAACCAAAAAATGTCCACGACGTGCAGTAGATCGCGAGCGACAGCGGATAGATCAGGCCCGCGCCGGTGCTGCGCCGCGATCGCCGGTCGCCGTAGGTCGCGACAGCGAAAAGCAGTCCGATATAGCCAAACGCGGCCGCGATGACAGCCCAGTCATACCACATGGCTGTGACGCTCCTCGGCGTCTGCGTTTCCCTATGCCCCAGGTCCACTTTTACTGTGGTTTCACAGGCGGAGGAAATGACGTCTTTGGTTGAAAGCCGGCAGTCGGGGCGAAACAGCGACGCGGTCAGCGGGTAACGGGCGGTGATGAACTATCTGGGGTTGCATGAATTGAAAACATACACGAATCAGGATATGCACGTGTAAGTTGTATTAATTAAATGTTGCACCTCTGCCCTTGGAGATGGCAATGCACAACGCCGCGCAACTGCACCGGGAGGAGCCGAAAGGGGACTGGTCGGCCCGGATCGACCAGGAAACCCTGATCTACATCGTCGACGATGACGAGACCGTCCGGGACGCCCTGCTGCTGCTGCTGCGGATCGAGGGGTATCAACCGCGGTGCTTCGGCGATGCCGAGTCGTTCCTTCAGGCGGTTCGTGAGACGCCGCCGGTCTGTGTGATCCTCGACCTCAATCTGCCGGGCTGCACGCCGCTTGCCGTGCTGCAGCAACTGGCCGCCTGGCGATTCAAGTCGCCGGTGCTGGTGATTTCCGGCCAGTCGGATATTGCGGTCGCGGTCGCGGCGATGAAGGAGGGCGCTTTCGACTTCTTCGAGAAGCCGTTCGCCTCGGGCACCATTCTCAGCCGGGTGCGTGAAGCAATCGCGCATTGGCGGCAAATGCATAACCCGGTGAGCGGCCTTGCCAATTTCGCCGGCCGCGCCCGGCTCACGCGGCGGGAATGCGATGTGCTGGCGGAAGTGGCGCGCGGCGCCTCGAACAAGGAGGCGGGCCGGCGCCTGCACATCAGCCCGCGCACCGTCGAGGTCCACCGGGCGCGGATCATGGGCAAGCTCGGCGCACGCAACACCGCTGACCTGATGCGGATCGTCCTGTCTTCCCCTGCCGAAATGGTCAGTTCACTTGGCAGCATCAGCTGAGCCGCCAGCCTTTAGCCTTCTCACAGCCCCCCAAAAACCTCCAACTGCAAATGAGCGCTGGTAAGCGCTCATCCTTTTTACCTCTGGTGACGATCGTCACAGGATACCGCTGCAAAGTAACTTAGTACCGCGGCGCGGATTCCCATCGGGTCAATGCCGTTGACGCAAATGCCGGGCGCATATCGTAGCGGTAAAGGCGGCAGGCGGGCCGCGTTGAAAAAGCGAGCGAAGTGCGTTTTACTGATGTGCGACGAGGCGCTTGATGACCTCCGTCGTCATCATGGATCGAGTATGGACGCCAGGCGGACATTTACCACCAGCGAAACACACGGTGTGCTGCAGCAGTTTCATGCAAGCATCGGCGCATCGAGTGACGGGCTCGGCTGGTCTTCGGCCTATGCATCCATGCAGAGGGAGCGTCCGTTCGAGGGGCGCTTCCACGCCATCTCCGATTGTCTGATGGTGATGCATCGGGGCGGTCCAGTCGATGTCACCTTCCGGACCAATGACCGCTCGGTGACGCGCAATGTGCCGCGCGGCGGGTTCTTCTTTCTTCCGGCCGGCCGTGAATGCGACGTGTCGCTCCATGCCGATCTCGACACGATCCATATCTATCTGCGCGCCGAACTTTTTGCGGAACGGCACCATGGTAAGGATGTGATCTCGGATCTCACGCCGCTGCTTGGCGAGAGCGATCCCGTGCTCGAGCATCTTGCCGGGGCCATCGGCGAAGCGGTGGCCGACAGCAGCCCGCAGTCGTCGCTGTTCGTCGATCCGATCGCGCAGGCGATGGCAAGCCGCTTCATGGCGATCGGCCCCAATCGCGGCGCGGTGCGCGAGCCGCCACGGCCGACGCAACTGTCGAGCCGGCAGCTCCAGCGGGTTCGGGATTTCGTCGAAGCCCAGCTTGAGACGGATATCCGCCTCAATGCAATGGCGCAGGTCTGCGGCCTCAGCACCGAATATTTCATGCGCCAGTTCAAGGCGACGGTTGGCGTGTCGCCGTATCAGTATGTTCTGAATCTGCGGGTGGAGCGGGTGAAGCAACTGCTGGAGCAGGGCGACCAGAGTCTGTCCGAGATCGCACTGCAATGCGGCTTCTCGCATCAGGAACACATGACGCGGATGTTCCGGCGGTTTACCGGCGTGACGCCGGGGCGCTATCGCCGGGCGAGCCGCTGAGCGCGGGCCGCGCAAGCGCGGTTCTGTGACACAGTGGAAATTCCTGCCGGAAGCTGTAAATTATTTGCAAGCACGGAAAACATTTTGTCAGTCCGCCCTCCCGCGCCGGCAAGCCGCCGGCGCTTCGAGTGCCGGATGCCGCATAGCGGGATGACGCCTCTCATTCGGGATGCCGATGGACGCCAAGCCTTTCACCATGGAAGAAACGCACGGCATTCTGGAGCTGTACGGCGCCGATATCGCAACATCGAGCGCGCATCTCGGATGGACCGCGAGCTTTGCCTCGGTTCAGCGCGAGCAGCCCTTCGACGGGCCGTTGAAAGCCAATCCGAACTGCCTGCTTGTGCTGCCCTATCGTGGCCCGGCCGACATGACCTACCGGATCGAGCGGCGCGAATTGTCGCGTCAGGTGCAGCAGGGCGCGGTGTTCGTTCTGCCCCCGATGCATGAGTGCCACCTCAAGCTCCATCTGCTGCTCGACACGATCCACGTCTATCTGCGGCCCAGCCTGTTTCATGAAGACGAGCGGCTCGGCCGCGAGATTTCCGCCGGGCTTGCGCCGATCCTTGGCGAGCCGGACAATGTGATTGAGCATCTCGTCAATGCAATGGGCGAAATCGTGCTCGATCGGGGGGCGTCGGCGACCCTTTTGGCCGACAGCATCGCGCAGGCGGTGGCCAATCGCCTGATTTCGCTCAATTACAAGGAATTGCCGCGTGCCGTCGCTCCTGACAGCCGCGCGGGTCAGCTCAGCGCGCGGCGGCTGCGCGACATTCGCAATTACGTCGAAAGCAATCTGGCGCGTGACATCCGCCTCGACGAACTGGCGGCGCTGTGCGAACTCAGCAACGGCCATTTCCTGCGGATGTTCAAGGCAAGCGTCGGCACCTCCCCTTATCAATATGTGCTCAACTGCCGGATCGGCCGCGCGAAAATGCTGCTGCGCGATCCGAAGATCACGCTCGGGGAAGTCGCGCTGCAGTGCGGTTTTTCCCACCAGCAGCATCTGACGAGCACGTTTCGCCGCTTCACTGGCGTCACGCCTGGGGTCTATCGCCGCAATCGTTGAACGGCCGGCGGCAGCCGGCTTTGTGCAAAATTGCGTCAGTTTCCTGCAATGGGCCTCCAGTTTCGTGCAGGCCCGCTGGCAGCCTGTCACCTATCCTGCCCAGACCTAAAGCGTGTCCCCAGCTGAGAAGGGAGCGTCAGAAGGGGAGGAACTTGATATGGGCCAGCGGCTCGACATGCCCGATTTGCTGCGGCGGTGCCGTACGATCGGCCAATCCAATCCATTCATCCGGCATCCGGTCCGAACCATCGCGGGGGAACTTCCGTGAGCGGCGCGGCACCCTTCATCGTCGGCATCGGCGGCACGCTGCGGGAAGGCTCGACCTCGGAGCGCGCGCTGCGGATCGCGCTGGACGAGGCGGCGCGGCGAGGCGCGCGAACAAAACTGTTCGCCGGGCCGGTGCTCGACCTGCCGACCTATGACCCGGCAACCAAGACGCGGACGCCCGAGGCGATCGCGCTGGTGGAAACGCTGCGGCAGGCGGACGGAATCATTCTTGCGACGCCGAGCTATCACGGCACGGTGTCGGGGATGCTCAAGAACGCCATCGACTATGTCGAGGATCTGCGTTCGGATTCGCGGATTTACTTCGCCGACCGTGCGGTTGGCTGCATCGTTTGCGCCGAGGGGGTGCAGGCGCTCGGCTCGACGCTGGCGACATTGCGCGGTGTGATCCACGCCTTGCGCGGCTGGCCGACGCCGTTTTCCGCCGCGATCCATACTGCGAAAAAACCATTCAGTCCCGATGGCAGCTGCGCCGATCCGCAGACCGCCTATCAGCTCGCATTCGTCGCCGAGCAGGTCGTCGAGTTCGCCCGGATGCGCCGGATGCTCAGCGAGGACGAGGCAAGGAAGGCCGACGCGAAGCCGCCGGATCCGCGCGGCGCACGGCTGATCGAGCTGACGTTGGAATTGATGAACTGACATCGAGGCAATTGCCGCGGCGTCCAAACGCGCCGGGGCTGCACTATCTCGCTATCGCTGCAGGCAGTGGGCGCGGGCAATAAAACAATCACGAATTGTCAAAATTGTAAGGAGGACTGCATGTCTGACGTACGTTTCAATTTCATGCACTTCATGCCCTATGTGCATCTGCCACCCAATCACAAAGAGTACAAATCGCTCTGGGTGGATTTTCCGAACAAGTATTATGACCCGAAGAAAGCTGCTGTTCTCTATGAACAGTACTTTTCGGAGCTGGAGCTGGCCGACAAGGTCGGCTTCGATGCCATCGTCGTGAACGAGCATCACAACACCAGCTACAGCATGATGCCCGCGCCGAACCTGATCGCCGCCGCGCTGCTGTCGCGCATCCAGCGTGCGAAGATCTGCGTCTGGGGCACGCCGCCGAACCTCGAATATCCGAACCGCCTCGCCGAAGAATATGCCATGCTCGATGTGCTCTCGAAGGGCCGCCTCGAAGTGGCGTTCCCGCTCGGCACCGGCATGGAATATTGGTGCAATCCGATCAATCCGACCACGGCACGCGAGCGCCATAAGGAATCGATCGAGATCATTCTCAAGGCCTGGACCGAGGAAGGTCCGACCTCGCACTATGGCGACTTCTATACCTATCGCTTCCTCAACAGCTGGCCGCGCCCTTATCAGCAGCCGCATCCGCCGTGCTACATCGTCGGCACCGGCAGCCCGGAGACGATTGAGCTCGCGGCCCAATTCGGCTTCGGCTATTCGGCCGTGTTCGTCACCCGCGAGCGCGCGCTCGAACTGAACAACAAGCTGCGCCAACGCTCGGCCGAGCTCGGCAAGCAGATCCGCCCGGATCAGATGCCGCTCGGCGTGCTGACCTATGTCGCGGAAACGCAGGAACAGGCGGAGCGCGAGTTCGCCGAGCACCTGCAGTTCTTCTTCGAGGACGGCCTGCGCACCACGCCGCAGTTCCTCGCCCCTCCCGGCTACATCTCGATCGAACAGCTCAAGGCGCGCGCCGCGGTCGGTGACAAGCTGCATGGCTCGTTCAACCTCAAGGCGCTCAAGGACACGCTGTTCCTTGCCGTCGGCACGCCGGAGCAGGTCGCCAATCAGATCGGCGAATGGGGTCACACGATGGGTACCACCCACATCAACATCCAGGGTGCGCTTGGCAACATGCCGCACTGGAAGACCGTGAAGAACATTTCGCTGATCGCCGAAGAGGTGATTCCTCGTGTGCGTTCGCAGTCCAATGCACGCATGGCGGCAGAGTAAGGTTGGGGGGCGTTATGGAAGGTTTTCAGCGCGAAGTTCACACCGTCAACGGTGTCAAGATCGTCATGTATGTCGCCGGGGAGGGCCAGCCGCTGCTGTTCCTGCATGGCGCCGGCACGTTCCACGGCTTTGAATTCGCCCGCAAGTGGACGAAGAATTTCCGTGTCATGCTGCCGTTCCATCCCGGCTTCGGCGAGTCCGATGACTGCCCGGAGATGAGCGACATCCACGACTACGTGATGCACTATGTCGATCTGCTCGACGCGCTTGCGATCGAGAAGGTCAACCTCGTCGGCTTCTCGCTCGGCGGCTTCCTCGCGGCGCGTTTCGCCAGCGAGCACGGCCACCGCGTGATCAAGCTGGCGCTCGTCGGCCCGGCGGGCCTGCGGGACAAGGAGCATCCGATGGTGGACGTGCTTGCCGTGCCGCCGGAGCAGCTGCCGGGTCTGCTCGTCGAAAACTTCGACGTGCTCAAGCCATATCTGCCGACGGAGCCGAACCTCGACTTCATCGCCGACCGCTATCGCGAAACCACGACCGTCGCCCGCCTGATCTGGGATCGGCCGTGGGATCCGAAGCTGCCGCGCCAGCTGCATCGGGTGAAGATGCCGACGCTGCTGCTGTGGGGCGAGAACGACAAGCTGATCCCGTCGCAGCAGGTCCGCCTCTGGAAGAAGTTTATCCCGAATGCGGATATCCAACTCTTCGGCGGCGCCGGCCATCTCGTGCTCGACGAGAAGCCGGAAGCGGTGGAAGCGGTCGAGAAGTTCTTGAGCCTCTCGATCTGATCGGCTGAGCCAGCGAAGCGCATCGCGAACAACCTTCGCGGTGCGTTTTTCTTTCTCGGGGGCGCGCGTTTCCAATGGTGCGGGTGCTCAGCCTTCGCGCCGCGACTGCGCGATGGCGGCGGCGAAGCGGTTTTGCGGTCGGGTTCCGCGCTGCAGATCAGCCGCGAAAAATTACCCCCTCTTTTGTGCAGAACGCTGCGCCTTTCATGCAGGCCATGCCGGGCCGAAGAAACTAATCTCAAAAGCCTCAGGCGGTCTGCTTCAAGAACCGTCGTGATAAGAATCTTGGAGGATATGCGCTTGATCACGCGATCAACAACACCACGGGAGGGCTGCCGATGAGCGGACCGATTCATCCGTTCGTCTACGATGCGCTCCCCTATCGGGTGATTTTCGGCAGCGGCACGCTCGACAAGCTGCGGACGGAAACCGAGCGTCTCGGCATCAAGCGCGCGCTCGTTCTTACCACGCCGCAGCAGGCGGAGCAGGGCGTTGAGGCCGGTCGCCGGCTCGGGCCGCTGATGGCCGGGCAGTTTTCCGAAGCGCGCATGCATACGCCGGTTGCCGTCACCGAGCAGGCGCTCGCCACCATCGAGGCCAATGATATCGACGGCCTGATCGCGATCGGCGGCGGCTCGACCATCGGCCTCGGCAAGGCATTGTCGCTGCGCAGCGACCTGCCGCAGATCGCCGTGCCGACGACTTATGCCGGCTCGGAGATGACGCCGATCCTCGGCGAGACCAGCGAAGGCATCAAGACCACCAAGCGCTCGCGCGAGATTCTGCCTGATACGGTGATCTACGACGTCGACCTGACGCTCGGCCTGCCGGTGCCGATGTCGATGACCAGCGGCATGAACGCCATTGCGCATGCGGTGGAGGCGCTCTACGCGCCCGACGCCAATCCGGTGATTTCGATGATGGCTGAGAGCGGCACCGCGGCGCTGGCGCGGGCACTGCCAAAGATCAAGAGCGATCCGCGCAATCTCGAAGCGCGCACCGATGCGCTCTATGGCGCGTGGCTGTGCGGCGCGTGCCTTGGCGCGGTGGCAATGTCGCTGCACCACAAGCTGTGCCATGTGCTCGGCGGCTCGTTCGATCTTCCGCACTCGGAAACGCATTCGGCGGTGCTGCCGCACGCAGCCGCCTACAATGCCGTGGCGGCGCCGGAGGCGATGGCGCAAGTCGCGCGCGCGCTCGGCGTCAGCGATGCGCCGCTCGGGCTCTATGACCTGGCGAAATCGCTGGGCATTCAGATGGACCTTGCGAGCCTCGGCATGCCGGAAGACGGAATCGACCGTGCGGCCGATATTGCGGTTCAAAATCCTTACGCCAATCCCCGGCCGATCGAGCGCGAAGCCATTCGTGCGCTGATTGCCCGCGCCTATCGCGGTGAGCGGCCGGCCGCCTGATGAACACAAATTGCGGAGCGATGCGATGACAGACTTCATTGATGTCGAACTGACCAAGCAGGTCATCCAGACATTCGAGAACACGCCGAACCAGCGCCTCAAATATCTTCTGGGCGAACTCGTCACCTCGCTGCACGACTTTGTGCGCAGGACCGACCTCACCTTCGAGGAGTGGAACGAGGCGATCGAGTTTCTGACCGCGACCGGCCAGAAATGCACGCCGACGCGGCAAGAGTTCATCCTGCTGTCCGACGTGCTCGGCGTGTCGATGCTGGTCGATGCCGTCAATCATCGCGAGCGCGAGGGCGCGACGCAGACGACCGTGCTCGGGCCGTTCTATGTCGGCGAGCACCGCCTGCTGCCGCACGGCACCGATATCTCCGCCGGCGTCGAGGGCGAGACGATGTTCGTCGAGAGCCGCGTCGTCGACATCAACGGCAAGCCGATCACCAATGCCAAGATCGACATCTGGCACGCCGACGATGATGGCTTCTACGACTCGCAGAAGGAAAGCTATGCCGAAACCGGGCCCTCGCTGCGGGCGCGCTTTGCGCCTGACGAGAACGGCCGTTTCTACTTCCGCACGATCCTGCCGTGCAGCTATCCGATCCCGACGGACGGGCCGGTCGGCAGACTGCTGAACGCAACCAAGCGCCACCCGATGCGCCCGGCACACGTGCACTTCTTGGTCGACGCGCCCGGCTATGAACCGCTGATCACGCATGTCTTCATCGAAGGCGACAAGTATCTGGCCTCCGATGCGGTGTTCGGCGTGAAGTCGGATCTGATCTGCAAGATCGAGCGCCGCACCGATCCCAAGCTGCCGGACGGCACGTCAATCGATCAGCCCTGGCACCTCATGCACTACGAATTTCAGATGAGGCCCGGCTCGGGCATGGTGCCGCGCCCGATGATGCCCGCTGCGGAATAACCGAACAAAACGACGAGTTGGAGAGCGTGATGACGAAGAGAGTTGAAACGGACGTCCTCGTGGTCGGCAGCGGCCCGGCGGGAGCGACCTCGGCGGCGCTGCTGGGCATGTATGGCGTCAAGCACATCCTGGTCACGAAATACGGGTGGCTGGCGGACACGCCGCGCGCCCACATCACCAATCAGCGCGCGATGGAAATCTTGCGCGACCTCGGCGTCGAGAAGCAGGCGATCGCGCAGGCCTCGCGACAGGAGCTGATGGCCAACAACGTATTCTGCGAGAGCATCGCGGGCGAGGAACTGGGCCGGCTTTATTCCTGGGGCAATCATCCCGCGCGCAAGGCTGATTACGATCTCGCCAGCCCGACGCGGATCTGCGACCTGCCGCAGAATTACCTCGAGCCGATTTTGCTCGAGGCTGCCGGCCAGCGCGGCACCACCATCCGCTTCAACACCGAGTTTCTCGATCTGGTGCAGGATGCCGACGGCGTCACGGCGACGGTGCGCGACCGCATCACGCAGGAGACCTACGAGATTCGCGCAAAGTATCTGATCGGCGCCGATGGCGGCCGCAGCCGCGTCGCCGAAGTCATTGGCCTGCCGATGGAAGGGCAGATGGGGCGTGCCGGCAGCATGAACATCATCGTCCATGCCGACCTCAGCAAATACGTCGCGCACCGCCCGAGCGTGCTCTACTGGGTGCTGCAGCCGGGCGCGCAGATCGGCGGCATCGGTGCGGGCCTCGTCCGTATGGTGCGGCCGTGGAACGAGTGGCTGATCATCTGGGGCTACGACATCGAGCAGGGCGAGCGCCGGCTCACCGATGACGAGGCGGTGTCGATCGTCCGCAATCTCGTCGGCGATGAAAACCTCGATGTCACCGTGCGCTCGACCTCGAGCTGGACGGTGAACGAGATGTATGCCGGCCACTATTCGGTGGGGCGTGTGTTCTGCATGGGCGACGCGGTGCATCGCCATCCGCCGTCCAACGGTCTCGGCTCCAACACCTCGGTTCAGGATGCCTATAACCTGTGCTGGAAGCTGAAATACATGCTCGAAGGCAAGGCGGCCCCGGCGCTGCTGGAAAGCTATTCGGCGGAGCGCCAGCCGGTCGGCAAGCAGATCGTCACCCGCGCCAACAAGAGCATCGGCGAATTCCCGCCGATCTTCGAGGCGGTCGGCCTTCTGTCCTCGACCGACCCGGCAGAGGCGAAGAAGAACATCGCCGCGCGAAAGGACGCGACGCCGGAAGGCAAGGAGCGCCGCCGCAAGCTCTATGAGGCGATCGCGCGCAAGAGCTACGAGTTCAATTGCCACGGCGTCGAGATGAACCAGCGCTATTCGTCGAGCGCGGTGGTGTGTGACGGCACGCCGGAGCCAGCCTACAAGCGCGACCGCGAGCTTTACTACCAGGCGACGACGTGGCCCGGCGCGCATCTTCCCCACGTCTGGGTGGAGCATCGCGGCGAGCGCAAGTCGACGCTGGACCTCGCCGGCAAGGGCCGCTTTGTGCTTCTCACCGGCATCGGCGGCGATTGCTGGAAGGGCGCGGCGGATGCGGTGAAAGCGCGCTACGGTGTCGATGTCGATGTCGTCACCATCGGCCCGGCGGGCTGTGATGCGCACGATATCTATGCCGACTGGTACCACGCCAGCGAAGTGGACGAGGACGGCTGCGTCCTGGTGCGACCCGACATGATGGTCGGCTGGCGCGCGCGGCAAGCAAGCGCAAACGCCTCGGCCGAGCTCGTGGAAGTGTTCGGCAAGCTGCTCGGCTTTATCGAGAACCGCGCCGAGCGCCGCCTCGCGGCCGCTGCCGAGTAAGCGATTGTGCAATGCCGGGAGGCCGCGCGCCTCCCGGACCGGACGATGAAGCCAACAGACACAACAGCAAAACGACACAACAATGGGAGGTGGGAATGACGCGCAAGTTTTCTGATTTCAGCCGGCGCCAGGTGTTGCAGGTGATGTCCGGCGGCGCGGCTGCGCTCGGCACGGCAACCCTGTTCAGCCCCGCAGTGCATGCCGCGAAGGCGATCCGCATCGGCTATGTCTCGCCGGCGAGCGGTCCGCTCGCGGCCTTCGCCGAGGCCGACGATTTTGTGCTCGGCGAGTTTCAGAAGGCGGTGAAGGGCGGCGTCAAGATCGGCTCGCAGACCTATCAGGTCGAAGTGTTGAAGAAGGACAGCCAGTCCAACCCCAACCGCGCGGCGGAAGTCACCAAGGAACTGATCACGCGCGACGAGGTCGATCTCGTCCTGGTCGGCGCGACGCCGGAGACCAACAATCCGGTCGCGACGCAATGCGAGATCGAGCAGGTGCCGTGCATTTCGTCGGTGGCGCCGTGGCAGACCAACTTCATCGCCCGCCAGGCCAATCCGGGCGATCCGAAAAGCTGGAAGCCGTTTGAATACACCTTCCACTACTTCTGGGGCCTTGAGGACGTTATCGGCGTCTTCACCGGAATGTGGAATCAGGTTTCGACCAACAAGTCCGTCGGCGCGCTGTTCCCCAACGACGGCGACGGCAATGCCTGGGGCGACAAGGTCGTCGGCTTCCCGCCGGTCTTGGCGCAGCAGGGTTTCAAGCTCACCGATCCCGGCCGCTTCCAGAATCTCACCGACGATTTCAGCGCGCAGATTTCCGCCTTCCGCAGCGCGGACGCCGAGATCGTCACCGGCGTCGTGATCCCACCGGACTTCACCACCTTCTGGAACCAGTCGCAGCAGAAGGGCTACAAGCCGAAGGTCGTGTCGGTGGCCAAGGCGCTGCTGTTCCCGACCACGGTGGCGGCGCTCGGCAAGAACGGACACAACATCTCGACCGAGGTGTGGTGGACGCCGAGCCATCCCTACAAGTCGAGCCTCACCGGCGTCAGCGCCGCCGATCTCGCCAAGGGTTACGAGCAGGCATCGGGCAAGCAGTGGACGCAGCCGATCGGCTTCGTGCATTCGCTGTTTGAGGTTGCGATCGACTCGCTCAAGCGCGCCAAAGACCCGTCCAATTCCGCGGCGCTCGCCAAGGCGATCGGCGAGACCAAGCTCGAGACCATTGTCGGCCCGATTGCCTTCGGCTCCGACAAGGTGCCGCCGTTCGCGGCGAAGAACATCGCCAAGACGCCGCTCGTCGGCGGCCAGTGGCGGCTCGATGGCGACAAGTACAACATGGTCATCACCGAGAACAAAGCCGCGCCGCAGATCCCGCTCGGTGGCCAGATGCAGGCACTGGCCTGACGTGCATGACGCGATGATCGGAGACGTCATATGCTGGAGTTGAGAGCCGTTTCCAAGGCTTTTGGCGGCATTGTCGTCGCCGATCAGATCGATCTCAAGCTTGCGCCGGGCGAAGCCCTTGGCATCATCGGCCCGAACGGCGCAGGCAAATCGACCCTGCTCAACCTGATCACTGGCATGGTCAAGCCGGATCGCGGGCAGGTGATCTTTGATGGCAGGGACATCACCCGCGCCGCGCCGGAAGAGCGCAGCCGCGCCGGCATCGGCCGCTCGTTTCAGATTCCGCAGCCTTTCGACAGTCTCACCGCGTTCGAGAACCTGCTGGTCGCCGCCATGTTCGGCGGGCAGCTCTCCGAGCATGAGGCCGTGCAGCACTGCGGCAACATGCTGGCGCTGACCGGGCTCGAAGCACGGGCGAATACCCCGGCGGGCGCGCTGCCGCTGCTCGATCGCAAGCGGTTGGAAATGGCGCGGGCGCTGGCGACGCGGCCACGCCTGCTGCTTCTCGACGAAATCGCCGGCGGCCTGACCGATGCCGAATGCCAGAGCCTGATCGCCACCATCCGCGATATCGGCGCGGAGGGGGTCGCCATCGTCTGGATCGAGCATATCGTGCATGCGCTGCTCGCTGTCGTCGGGCGGCTGGTCGCGCTCGACTTCGGCCGCGTGGTGATGGATGGCGAGCCCAATGCGGTGATGCAGTCCGACGAAGTGCAGACGATCTATATGGGTGTGCCGGCATGAGTGCGCTTCTATCGGTGGAGCGGCTGGATGCGTTCTACGGCTCCTTTCAGGCATTGTTCGGCATCGATTTTTCGCTTCATACCGGCGAGAGCGTCGCGGTGATCGGGGCGAACGGCGCCGGCAAATCGACCTTCCTGAAATCGCTCGCGGGCCTCGTGAAGAACCGGCGCGATGCCATCCGCTTTCTCGATCAGGATGTCGGCGACCGCGGCGCGCCGGAGATGCTGCGCATGGGGCTGGCGCTGGTCCCGGAAGGGCGGCGGCTGTTTCCTTCGCTGTCGGTCGAGGAAAACCTTCTGGTCGGCGCCTATAGCGGGCTGCGGCCGCAGCCGTGGAATCTGCAGAAGATCTATGAGCTGTTCCCCGTGCTGCGCGAGCGGCGCAGCAGCCCCTCCACGGTTCTTTCCGGCGGCCAGCAGCAGATGGTCGCCATTGGCCGGGCGCTGATGTCGAATCCGAAGGTGCTGCTTTGCGACGAGCTTAGCCTCGGCCTTGCGCCGATCGTCATCGAGGACATTTATCGCGCGCTGCCGCGCGTCAAGGCGAGCGGCACCAGCGTCGTGATCGTCGAGCAGGACATCGCGCGGGCGATGCGCAGCGTCGATCGCTTCTATTGCCTGCAGGAAGGGCGCGTCACGCTCGCGGGCGAGCCGGGGACGGTCGATCAGGGCGATATCCGCCGAGCTTATTTTGGGACGTGAAGGCTATGGTCTGGCTCGATACGCTGGTGCAGGGCATTTTGCTGGGCGGCGTCTATGCGCTGTTCGCGCTTGGCCTGTCGCTGATCTTTGGTGTGATGCGGCTCGTGAACCTCGCGCACGGCGATCTCATCGTGCTCGCGGCCTTCATCGTTTTCGTCGTCATGACGAGCTTCGGCGTTTCGCTTGCGGCGGCCGCCGTTCTGACGATTGCGCTGATGTTCGCGATCGGTTTTCTCCTGCAGCGGCTGGTGCTCGAGCGCGTGCTCGGCGACGACATCATGCCGCCGCTGCTGGTGACGTTCGGCCTGTCGGTGGTGATCCAGAACGGCCTGCTTCTCGGCTTCGGCGCTGACAGCCGCCGCCTGCAGGCCGGCGCATTCGAGACGCTGTCGGTCGACATTTTGCCGGGGCTCAGCATCGGCGTGGCGCCGCTCTCTGCATTGATGATCGCTGTCGGCGTCATCGTGCTGCTGCAGATCGTGTTCTATCGCACATCCCTCGGCCGCGCCTTCCGCGCCACCTCGGATGATCCGCAGATCGCGCAGCTGATGGGCATCGACCAGCGCAACGTCTATGCGATCGCGGTGGGCATCTCGCTCGCGGTGTCGGTGATCGCGGCGGTCGCCTTCGGCATGCGCGCCAACTTCGATCCGTCGATCGGCCCGGCGCGCCTGCTCTATGCCTTCGAGGCGGTGATCATCGGCGGTCTCGGCAGCCTGTGGGGCACGCTGATCGGCGGCATGGTGCTGGGCGTCGCGCAGACCGTCGGCGCGCGGATCGATCCCGAATGGCAGATCCTGGCCGGGCATCTGGCTTTCCTCGTGATGCTGTTCATCCGGCCGCGTGGCCTGTTTCCGGCGAGGCAGCCGTGATGAAGCACACGATGATGAGCGGCAAGGCATCGTCCGCGCCGGCGTGGCGGCAGGAAACCGGCACCGCGGCCTCGCGCTGGTTCGCCGTTGCGGCGGCGGTCCTGATCGCTGCGCTGGTCGTGCTGCCCGCCTATGCCTCGCGCAGCCTGATCCAGGATCTGATTTTCGTCCTGACGATGCTGACGCTGGCGCAGCTCTGGAACGTGATTGCCGGATGGGGTGGCCTGATCTCCGTCGGCCAACAGGCCTTTGTCGGCCTCGGCGGCTATGCCCTGTTTGGCGCGACGGTGCTGGCGGGCGTTGATCCGCTGCTCGCCGTTCCCCTGGCCGGCGTGTTCGCCGCGATCGCGGCGGCGCTGGTCGGGCCGCTGCTGTTTCGCCTCGAGGGGCCGTATTTCGCCATCGGCAGCTGGGTGATCGCCGAGGTCTTTCGGCTCCTGTGCGCGCAGTTCAAGCCGCTCGGCGGCGGCACCGGCGTGTCGCTGCCGAAATCGGCGCTGATGGATATGGCCGGGCTGCAATGGGTGCAAAGCCTGTTGTCGCTGCGCCCGGCGGCGGCGCGGGATGTCGTCGTCTACTGGCTCGCGCTGTTTGTCGCCGTGCTGGTGACGGCCTGCATCTATCTGTTCGTGCGCTCGCGCTACGGCCTGGCGTTGGTCGCCTCGCGCGATGCCAACGGCGCGGCGCGCAGCGTCGGCGTGCGCACCGAGCGCATTCGCTATGCGCTGTGGATCATCGTCGGCTTCGCCACCGGCGTCGTCGGCGCGATCGCCTACCTGCAAAAGGCTCGCATCTCGCCGGATGCCGCCTTCAGCGTCGTCGATTGGACCGCCTATGTGCTGTTCATCGTCATCATCGGCGGCGTGCGCACGATGGAGGGGCCGATCGTCGGCGTGCTGGTGTTCTGGGCGCTGCTTTACTACCTCGCGCAGTTCGGCAGCCTTTACCTCTTGACGCTCGGCGTGCTGGCGATCGGCATGATGCTGTTTGCGCCGAAGGGCATCTGGGGCAGCGCCGCCGCGCGCTTCGGCTGGCAGGCCTTTCCGGTCACGCGCCGGCTGTTCCGCAAGTAGGGTTGCGGCCTTCACAACGAAGAAAGCGCGATCCCGTGGGACCGCGCTTTCTTTCTGATCGGATTCTGTTTTGCGAGGCTAGGCCTCACTCGGCGGCCATCGCCTTGTTGCGAAACGGCAGGCCGAGCTGGCCCCAGACCTGCACCATCGCCTCCGCCAGGCGGTCGATCAGCGCATCGTCGTGATACGGCGAGGGCGTAATGCGCAGCCGCTCGGTGCCCTTGGCGACGGTGGGATAGTTGATCGGCTGGATATAGATTCCGTGCTCGTTCAGCAAAAGGTCGCAGGCGCGCTTGCAGCGCTCCGGATCGCCGACGAAGATCGGCACGATGTGGGTCTCATTCGGCATCACCGGCAAGCCGGCGGCGGACAAAATCGCCTTGACGCGGGCGGCGCGGTCCTGATGGCGGTCGCGCTCGTGCTGCGACGATTTCAGGTAGCGGATCGCCGCGGTCGCGGCCGCGCAGACCGGCGGCGGCAGCGAGGTGGTGAAGATGAAGCCCGGCGCGTAGGAGCGCACGGCGTCGATCAGGTTCTTGTTGCCGGTGATGTAGCCGCCGAGGCAGCCGAACGCCTTGGCCAGCGTGCCCTCGATGACATCGATGCGGTCCATCACGCCGTCGCGCTCGGAAATGCCGCCGCCGCGCGGGCCGTACATGCCCACCGCGTGGACTTCGTCGACATACATCATCGCATTGTACTTTTCGGCGAGATCGCAGAACCGCTCGAGCGGCGCGACGTCGCCATCCATCGAGTACAGGCTTTCGCAGACGATCAGCTTCGGCCGGTCATTGCCGGCGGCGCGCAGCAGTTCTTCGAGATGGTCGGCATCGTTGTGACGGAAGATGAGGCGCTCGCAGCCGGACTGGCGAACACCCTCGATCATCGAATTGTGGTTGAGCGCATCCGACAGGATCAGGCAGTTCGGGATCAGCTTGGCGAGCGTCGAAATGCCGGTCTGGTTCGAGACGTAGCCGGAGGTGAATACCAGCGCGGCTTCCTTGCCGTGGAGGTCGGCAAGCTCGGCTTCCAGCGTCGTGATGGCGTTGTGTGTGCCGGCAATGTTGCGGGTGCCGCCCGCGCCGGTGCCGACGCGCGTTGCCGACTGGACCATTGCACCGACCACCTGCGGGTGCTGGCCCATGCCCAGATAGTCGTTCGAGCACCAGATCACGACCTCGCGCGTGCCGTTCGGCGAGTGCCAGAGGGCGTGGGGGAACCGGCCGGCCATCCGCTCAAGATCGGCGAAAACCCGGTAACGTCGCTCCTCATGCAAGCGGTCGAGCGCGTCGCTGAAGAACTGATCATATGTCATGGCAAACACTCAGAAGCGCGGACTATCGAAAAAGCCAGTCCATCAACCTTTTAGAGCTTTTCCAGCTTTGCTGTCGAGGCTGAAAACCGCAGCGCGGCCATGCCGGCGGGTCCGGCAGGCCGGGAGGGTCTGGGAGCGCTCTCAAAAGGTCATGATTGTCAAAGGGTTGGGGTAGTTTTCTCGGCAGGCGTTCAGGTGCCCCGATGGTCCCCATCGCGGACGAAAGTTCCACATCGCTCGGCTCCCGTTCATGGCGGGCAACCTAGCCCGCTCCCGGCAAGAGGAACCTTGCGCCAGCGCAAGTTCGAGGCGATGCGCACAGGACAAGGGCGGATATTGGCGTTCAGGTCGACTTAAAGCGGACGATGCCGTCGTCGCTCTCGATCGCGATCAGGCGGCCCTCGACCAGCATGTAGTTGACGTGGGCAATCAACTCCCCGGCAGCGAAGCCGGTCTGGTGCGCGTCCAGCGTGTGCTTGAAGAACACAACCGGGACGAGCTCGGCGGAGGTTTGCGGCGTCTCGCGGCAGGCCTCGGCAATACGCTCGCAGCGATCCTCGTGGTGATCGGCAAGCTGCTTGATCCGGGTCTTCAGCCCGTAGAACGGCACGCCGTGACCCGGCAGCACCAGCGCATCATAGGGCAGGGTGGTGGTGAGGCTGGCGAGCGAAGCCAGATACTCGCCGAGCGAGTTCTGATCCGGCTCGACGGCCCAGACGCTGACATTCGGCGAGATCTTGCTGAGCACCTGATCGGCCGACAGGAACAGTTTGTCGGCGGCGCAATACAGCATCACCTGATCGAGAGCATGGCCGCCGCCGGTGATGACCTTGAAGCGACGCTGGCCGATTGCCAGCTCGTCGCCGTTGGAAATGCGGTGGTAGGACGGCGGCAGGCTCGAGACCCGCTTGAGATAGTCCTGACCGCGGCCAAGGAGCTGCTCAGTGATCTCCTCGTCCATGCCGTGCCGGCGGAAGAACAGCCGCTGCGCCAGCTTGCGATCCTCGGTGCCGCGGTTCTGGTGATAGACGCTCTGCAGGTACTCGACCTGCGACATCATCAGCTTGCAATTGAAGCGGTCGACGACCCAGCCCGCGAGTCCGACATGGTCGGGATGGGAGTGCGTGACGATCAGCCGGGTGATCTTCATGCCCTTCAGCGCGCCGTCGAACAGCTTCGTCCAAGCGGCGATGGTTTCCTCGTTGCCGAAGCCCGCATCGACCATGGTCCATCCGTCGCCGTCGGCCAGCAGATAGACGTTTACGTGGTTGAGCCGGAACGGCAGCGCGAGCCGGACCCACAGGACGCCGGGCGCGACCTCGATGACCTCTTCGGGACCCGGCGGCGTCTCGAAGGGATAGCGAAGGGCCTGCGGCGGGATCGGCAAAATATCGGATTTCGTGTCCATGCCCTCCGGCTTAGCCGGACTATCGGCCGCGCGCTAGTGGAATCAGGCGCATTCGGCCCCGGCTTTGGGCGCATGACGTCAATGTGCGGACGTCATGCGAATGCGCGGGCGGCCGCGGCCGGGGCGAGGCGAAACCGCGCTCAGACCGCCTGGCCGAGCGGCTGCGATCCGGCGCAGGACGATGCCGGTTCCGCAGCGTCTGCGCAGCCGCAGCCGCTCGCCGCCCGCTGCAGGCCGGACTTGATGCCGAGCCGCGCGAGCAGATCGGTATCCCGGTCTTTCTGGGGATTTTTGGTCGTGAGCAGCACGTCGCCGATGAAGATCGAGCAGGCGCCGGCAAGGAAGCACATCGCCTGCAATTCGTCGGTCATGTACTGGCGTCCGGCGGAGAGGCGGACGACGCTTTTCGGCATCATGATGCGCGCGACCGCGATCATGCGCACCAGCGCGATCGGGTCCGGCCGCTCGGCGGTGTCGTTGACCGGCACGCCCTTGACCTCGTTCCACAGGTTGATCGGGACGCTTTCCGGGTGCGTCGGCATATTCGCCAGAAGCACCAGCATGCCGAGCCGGTCCTCGACCTGCTCGCCCATCCCGATGATGCCGCCGCAGCATACCTTGAGCCCGGCCTCGCGGGCGTGGGCGAGGGTGTCGATGCGCTCCTGCAGGGTGCGGGTGGTGATGATCTTGCCGTAGTATTCGGGCGAGGTGTCGACGTTATGGTTGTAGAAATCGAGACCGGCTTCGCGGAGCTGCGCGGCCTGCTCGGGCGTCAGCATGCCGAGCGTGGCGCAGGTTTCCATGCCGAGTGCCTTGACCTCGCTGACCATCTCGCAGACCCGTTCGATGTCGCGCGGCTTGGGGCTGCGCCATGCGGCCGCCATGCAGAAGCGCTCGGCGCCGGCATCGCGGGCGCGCCGCGCCGTCTCGACGACGTCGCACTGCTCCATCAGCTTGGTCGCCTTGAGGCCGGTGTCGTATTTCGCGCTCTGCGAGCAGTAACCGCAATCTTCGGGGCAGCCGCCGGTCTTGATGCTGAGGAGGCTCGCAGTCTCGACGTGGTTGGGATCAAAATTCTGGCGGTGGATGCTCTGCGCCTGAAACATCAGGTCGGCGAACGGCAACTGATAGAGCGCCTCGGCCTCCTCGCGCGTCCAGTCATGACGAATGCCGGCGGGCGAAGCGGTGAGGTCGCTATGCGACGCGGGATGAGCGGTCATTGCCGTCCTTTCAAGTAGCTGCGACGGCCCAATCACGGCCACCTGGCAGAAATCTATGCGGCACGCCGTCGAAAAATTCTAGTGGCGGTCCACTTACAGTCTTCGCGGCGGCAATGCGGCGAAATCGGGGCGCGGGCCGCCTAGACGAAAAAACCCCGCATTTGCGGGGCTTTTTTGTAACCGTTCGGGGTTGCAGCCGCCGGATCAGGCGGCGCGAATGCCGCTCAGGAAGGAGTCGATTTCCTGCCGGAGCAATTCCGCCTCGCGGCGCAGCGCCTCGGATGCGTTGAGAACGCTCTCGGCGGTTGTGCCGGCGTCGTGGGACATCTGGCTGACGCCGACGATGTTGCTCGACACTTCGCTGGTGCCGCCCGCCGCGTGATGGATGTTGCGGGCGATCTCGCGGGTCGCGACCCCTTGCTCCTCGACGGCCGCCGCGATTGCGGTGGCGACTTCGTTGATGGTGCCGATGGTGTCGCCGACGCTGCGGATGGCGGTGACGGCGGTGCTCGTCACGTCCTGCATGTCAGCGATCTGCGCGCGGATCTCCTCGGTCGCCTTGGCGGTCTGGTTGGCGAGGCTCTTCACCTCGGAGGCGACCACGGCGAAGCCGCGGCCGGCCTCACCGGCACGGGCCGCTTCGATCGTCGCGTTCAGCGCCAACAGGTTGGTCTGCGAGGCGATGTTCTGGATCAGATCGACCACGATGCTGATGCGGCTCGCGCTTTCGGCGAGGCTCTGCACGGTGGCATCGGTCTGGCTGGCCTCGTTCACCGCCTTGGTGGCGATCTCGGCCGAGCTCGTCACCTGGCGGCTGATTTCCGCGATCGAGGACGATAGTTCTTCGGTGCCGGCCGACACGGTCTGAACGTTGACGGAGGTTTCTTCCGCCGCCGCCGCCACCGTATTCACCAGCGCGCTCGACTGCTGGGCCGTCTTGGACATGCTCTGCGCGGTGTCCTGCATCGAATTGGCCGAGGCCAGCAGGCCGCCCAGGGCATTTTGCACGGTGCGCTCGAATTCCTCGATCCGATGTTCGATCCGGTTGGTGCGCTCGACCTTGGCGATGCGGTCGCGCTCCTGCTCTTCGCTGAGGGCCCGCGAGCGGCTCATGCTGTCGCGGAAGACATCGAGCGAGGAAGCCATGACGGCGATCTCGTCGCGCTGGCGCCCGTGTTCGATCTTGACGTTGAGATCGCCTTCCGAGAGCCGCTTCATGGCGTGCTGCAGGCCGCCGATCCGGCGCAGGATGTTGCGCCCGACATAGAGCCAGACGAACAGGGCCGAGCCGACCAGTGTCAGCGCACCGAGCGCCAGCATCACGACAGTCGCGGTTGAGACCTGCTGGTTGACCTGTGCGCCGGAGGTGTCGGTATCGACGCGGACGTTGTCGACCAGCTTGTTGACCGAAACGCCGAGGCCGATATTGAGGCTGCGCGCGGCGTTGACGATCAGCTGGCCGTAGTCGACGGCATCCAGCTCCTTGCGGCGAGCCTCGAAGATGCCGGTCTTGGCATCCGCGAATTTGATCAGCTTCTCGACCGCAGCCGGAATGCCGGAATCGGGCTTGATCTGGTCGAGGATGGTGGTGTTCGACGTCAGCTTGGTGATCGTCTCCTCGGCCTTGCGCTTCATGACGTTGATGCTCTCAACCTCGGAAGTCGCCGCAGCCGAAAGCAGCTGGGAGACCAGCAGGTTCGAGCTCGAGACGATTTCGGTGAGGCTCTCCGCCACCAGCATGTCCTGCGAAGCGGTTTCGCTGGAGAAGTGGCCCGATGCCAGCGCCGCATTCACCTGGCTCTGCGCTGTATGCAGCGCCGGCGCTGCCACCTTTGTCACATCGGCATGGGCGGTCTGCAGGGCGTAGACCAGTTCGCTGCGCTGCGTCGCCGTCTTGATCCGGTCGAGGCCCGCTTCCTCAAGCTTGCTGATCATTTCGTTGATGCTTTTGACCGTCTCGCTCAGCGCCGCCACCGTGTCCTTGTGGGCGCCGAGCTCGATGATCTCCTTCAGCTTCTCCGTAACGGTGTTCTGCGTCTGCTGAAGCTTTTGGGCGCGTTCGCGCAGCCGATCGGCGTTCTCGGCCGTCAGCAGCAATGGCGCCTCGGTCGAGAGCATCGCGCTCTGGGTCTGGAGCTGAAGGCTCGCGCTCAGCCGCGGGATATCCCGGCTGCTGAGGTCGGACATCTGGGTCCGCAACTGGTCGAGCAGCAGGCTGGCGCCCGCGCTGATAGCAATGGCCATGCCCGCAATGACCGCAAAGGCCAGAAAGAGACTGCCACTTATCCCCATCCGCAAACGCGGAAATAAGCGATTAAGAAAAGTTTTGCTTCCCACCGAAATTGCCATGGAGCCCCCGCGCCGCTCGGCGTTTTTGATATTTCGGCCAGTATTTACCCCCGCGGGTTAACAAATCGGTCCACTTTTCGGTCGATTTTCGGAAAGTTGGGAAGAGAGGCAGCGAAAAGGCAAACGTTTGGCCCGCCATTATCGGCACGTTTTCGCCACAATTTAGCCTGGCGCTGCGAACGACTTGATAACGATATTATCCCAGAATGGGTTGGTAATTTGCTCAGCCTCTAGAATTTTAAAGCCAACCGGTCAGTTTATCCTTCATGCAAGTCGTCGCCCCGGAGCCGCCGCAGTCGAAAGATCAGGTTTCGCCGCAGGTTTATGCGGCCCTGGTCGACTCGCTGTTCCATAATGCGGGGTCGATGTTCTTCGGGGTCGCCTGCGCCGCCGCTGCGGCGCTGATGACGGCGATCAAGACCGGAAATCCCCTTATCTGGCCGTGCGCGGTGTTCATCGTGATCGCCGGCGGTCTTCGTGCACTGCAGATGCACGCGCACAGCCAGATCCACACGCCGATTTCGGTGCTCCATGCCCAGCGCTGGGAGCGGATCTACGCCTTCGGCTCGATCCTGCATGCGATCTCGCTCGGCATCTGGTGCGTCATTGTCATTCTCGGCAATGACGATCCGGTCGCTCACATGCTCTGCCTTGCCGTGACGATCGGTTATGTCGCCGCCGGCGCCGGGCGCAATTACGGCCGGCCAAAGGTCGTCCAATGGCACATCCTGCTTTCCTGCGGCCCGATGTCGGCAGCGCTCGTCCTGCATGGCAGCCCGTATTACATTGCGCTCGCCGTGCTGCTTGTGATGTTCTTCCTCGGCCTGAAGGACATCAACCTCACGCTCAACCGCATCTTCGTGAATGCGCTGACCGCGAGCGAGCGCGAGGCGGCGCTGGCCAGCCAGTTCGACATCGCCCTCAACAACATGCCGCATGGCCTTTGCATGTTCGACGCGACAGGCAATCTGGCGGTCATGAATTATCGCTTCCGCGAGATGCTCGGCCTCAGCATCGACCTTGCGCGCAGCGGCACCGGCATCGAGGATGTGGTGCAGGCCGGCGTCAAGGCGCAGGCGATCCAGGCCGGCGACGGCAAGGCGATCATCGAGAAGATCCAGGAGCTGAAAAAGACCGTCGTCACCACGGTGGTGAAGGATGCCGCGGGCGTCGAGCGGGCGCTGTCGTGGACGTTCCAGCCGATGACCGACGGCGGCGTCGTGGTGCTGGTCGAGGACATCACCGAGCGCCGCAACGCCGCAGCCAAGATCAACCACATGGCGCGCTACGACGAGCTGACCGGACTGCCCAACCGCGTCAGCTTCCGCGACGAGATCGAAGAAATTCTGATCGCGGCCAAGCGCGCGCCGCTCGCCGCACTGCTGTTCATCGACCTCGACCAGTTCAAGCAGGTCAACGACACGCTCGGCCATCCCACCGGCGACCGGCTGCTCTGCATGGTCGCCGATCGCCTGCGCGAACTCCTGCCGCCGCATACGATCGTCGCCCGCTTTGGCGGCGACGAGTTCGTCGTATTTCAGCAGCACATCGCGTCGAAGGACGATGCCGCGGAACTTGCGCGCAAAATCGTCGAGCGCCTCAGCGAGCGCTACGAGATCGACCACCACCGCGTGGAGATCGGCGCCAGCATCGGCATCGTCATCACGCTGCCGACCGATCGCAGCGCCGATACGCTGCTCAAGAATGCCGATATGGCGCTCTATCGTGCCAAGGCTGATGGCCGCGGCACGTTCTGCTTCTTCCGCGAGGACATGGCGCAGACCGTCGAAGCCCGCCGCACGCTCGAACTGGACCTGCGCCACGCGCTCGCCAATGACGAGTTCGAGCTGTTCTTCCAGCCGCTGGTCAACCTCAAGACCGGGCGCATCACCACCTGCGAGGCGCTGCTACGCTGGACCCATGCCGAGCGCGGCGTGGTGTCGCCGGGCGAAATCATTCCGGTTGCCGAGGATATGGGCCTGATCGTCGATCTCGGCCGCTGGATTTTGCGCAAGGCGTGCATGGAATGCATGAAGTGGCCGGACAATGTCCGCGTCGCCGTCAATTTCTCGCCGCTGCAATTCCATCAGCGCGACGTGCTGACCGAGGTGCAGTATGCGCTCGAAGTGTCGGGCCTGCCGGCGAACCGTCTTGAGATCGAGATCACGGAATCGGCGCTGCTGCGCAAGACCGAGTGGGTGCACGACGTGCTGGTGCGCCTCGCCGAGGCCGGAGTGCGGATCTCGCTCGACGATTTCGGCACCGGCTATTCGAGCCTGAGCTATCTGCACAATTTCCCGCTGCACAAGGTCAAGATCGACCGCTCGTTCCTCGAGGACATCAACAGCGACCGGCCGCTGACGTTGCTGCGCGGCGTCGCGCGGCTCAGTGCCGAACTCGGCATGCTGGTGGTTGTCGAGGGCATCGAGAACAGCAAGCAGCTCGATCTCGTCACCGCCGACGGCACCGTCACCGAGGCGCAGGGCTTCTTGTTCAGCCCGCCTGTGCCCGCGACGCAGATCCGGAAATTGCTTGCCGCCTCGCATGGGCGCCGCCTGCCTGACACCGGGCCGGGCCGGCATACATCGCGTTCTATCGCATGATGATGACAGACCGGGGAGGGGCGGAGCGCGCGCAGCCTCTGTCCGCAAGGGCATTAACCCTAACCCCCTTAAGTTTTTGCAGCCGCGTTGATGGATCGTTAAGATTTTGGGCGTTGACACTGATGTATCTGCGTTGGGGAGCATAAGATGAGCAGGGTCAACGCGCCGGCTGGCAGCGTTCAGGAACGGATTCTCGACCTTCTCGATCGTGTCGATTATCGTCTTGCTGAAACGGAAGAAGAAAAAGACGCGATCCATCGGTTGCGATATCGCGCCTATCTGCAGGAAGGGGCGATCACGCCCAATCCGCTGAGAAAAGTCACCGATCGTTACGACGAGATGCCGAATTCGTGGACATTCGGCGTCTATTTCGACGGCGTGCTGACCAGTTCGGTGCGCATCAGCGTGGCCTCGCCGGAATATCCGCTGACGCCGTCCTCTGACGTCTTTGCCGATATTTTGCTGCCCGAGATCGAGAAGGGCAAAGTCATCGTCGATCCGACGCGCTTCGTCGCCGAGCCGGAAGGCGTGCACCGCTTTGCGGAACTGCCTTATCTCACGCTGCGTCTCGCCTATGTTGCGTGCAGCTATTTCAACGCCGATCTCGGCCTTGCCACCGTGCGCGCCGAGCATCAGGCGTTCTATCGCCGCGTCTTCATGCATGAATCGCTGACGCCGGCGCGCCACTATCCCGGCCTCGTCAAGCCGATCTGCCTGATGGCCGTCGACTTCCAGAAGCTGCGCGAAAAGGTGTTTGCGCGCTACCCGGTGTTCCGCTCGAGCTATTTTGAGCGGCGGATGTTGTTCGAGCGTCGCGTTGCGGAGCCGGATGCGGTGGGCAAGCCGGTGACGATGCCCTATTCGGATTCGGTTGCATTGCGGTCCTGATCCTCGCCCCGATGTGCGTGTGAACTGCCGACAACGCTGATGAATAGAGCGTGTTGTCCACGGGCGGCGTATGCCGCCTGTGGCGCAAACGTCACGCGCGGCGTCAATCGCCACTGAGTTCACCATCGCGCCATATTTGCTTTCCATTAACCATCGCGGGCGCTTTCAACGGATTGTGAGCATTTGAGCGATCGCGGCAACCTCTCATCAAGGTTGACGGAACGTTCAGTTAACCAAGGCCCTGTAGATCAAACTTGAATTGGACTCGTGAGCTTGGAGGCTCCGGAATGGGTATTCAGATGCGTATGCTCCAGGGAATGAAATTGGCCGCGGTGCTCGCGGTTGCGCTCACAATGGGCGCTTGCGCCAACAAGTCCGGGATGGGCGGGGCCGGTGCCGACGGCGCGATGGCCGGTGCGGCGACGCCTGGCAGCCAGCAGGATTTCGTTGTCAACGTCGGCGACCGCGTGTTCTTTGAGAGCGACCAGACCGACCTCACGCCGCAGGCCGTTGCCACCCTCGACAAGCAGGCGCAGTGGCTCCAGATGTATCCGCACTATTCCTTCACGATCGAAGGTCACGCCGACGAGCGCGGCACCCGCGAATACAACATCGCGCTCGGCGCCCGCCGCGCCCAGTCGGTTCGCAACTATCTCGCCTCGCGCGGCATCCCTGCACAGCGCATTCGGACGATCTCCTACGGCAAGGAACGTCCGGTTGCAGTCTGCAACGACATTTCGTGCTGGTCGCAGAATCGCCGCGCGGTCACTGTGCTCAACGCCGGCTCCTGATCAGGCGGCAGCAAAGTTTGCGAGCCGGCGCCCACAAGGCGCCGGCTTTTTTCATCGCTGTTCTCATCGCCCTGGTGATCCGTTCGTGATGGCGGGCGCTTCGTGGTAGTGTAATTGCGGCAGGGCGGGAACGAAGCCTCACGCAAGCCACATTATTGGCGTGTTCCCTGCTTCAATGTGCGCAACTTCCGCGTCCCCTCGAATCCTGTTGGCTCAAAAATGATCGTTGGTCTGACCTCACCCAGCCTTGTCCGCCTTCGCCTGATCCGGCTGTCCGGCGCCGCCGCGTTTGGCGCGCTGGCTCTCGGGCTGGCATCGCCGGCCTCCGCACAGCTTTTCGGCCAGGGCTATCCCCAACAGGACTATCCGCAGCAGGGTTATCAGCAGGGATACCCGCAACAGCAAGGCTATCCGCAGCAGGGTTACCCGCAGCGCAATCAGGTCGGCGAGGTTGACCCGTCGATCCGGATCGAGCGCCTCGAGCAGCAGTTGCGCCAGCTTACCGGGCAGAACGAGGAGCTTCAGTACCGCAACCGTGTTCTCGAGCAGCAGTTGCAGGCGTTGCAAGCGGGCCAGGGTCAACCGGCTCCGGCGCCGGGCGCGGTTCCCCAGCCGGGACCCGCGCCGCTGCCGCAGCAAGGCGGAGCGATGCCGCCCCCGGCTGCCGCCCAGCCGGACTATCGCCAGCAGGGCGGCGTGCAGGACTATCAGGACAGCCCGCAGCGCGGCGTCACCCGCCGCGGCGATGCCTTCGATCCGAACGCCAACCCCAATGCGCCGGGCGTGCCGCGCGTGCTCGGAGCCGGGCCGGCGGCGCCGCCCGCCGATGTCGGCGCGCCGGGCGGGCGGGGCGCGGGCGAGCCGCTCAGCCTCAGCGGGGCGGGGGTGCCGGATGGCGGCGGGCAGGGCCGCGTCGGCGCTGGCCTGACGACCGCGCCGCCGTCGCAGACGCCGCGCGACGAATTCGACCTCGGCATCGGCTACATCCAGCGCAAGGACTATGCGCTCGCCGAAGAGACGATGCGCAACTTCGCGACCAAGTATCCGTCGGATGCCTTGGCGCCGGATGCGCAATACTGGCTCGGCGAAAGCATGTTCCAGCGCCAGCGTTATCGCGAGGCGGCCGAAGTGTTTCTGGCGGTGTCGACCAAGTATGATCGCTCGGCCAAGGCCCCCGATGCGCTGCTGCGCCTCGGCCAGTCACTTGCCGGCCTGAAGGAAAAAGAGGCGGCCTGCGCCGCGCTCGGCGAAGTCACGCGCAAATATCCGAAGGCATCGAGCGGCGTCAAAACCAGCGTCACCCGCGAGCAGAAGCGGATCGGCTGCTGATCGCGCGATGCGGTGTCAATGGCAGATGCCATGCATGTCATGGACCAACCGTTGAACTAACCGTTGTCGCTCGGCCTGATCGGTGTTTCGATTGATCGGTGGGGCAGCCCCGCCCTTGATGGCGAATGATCCGTCGAAGGATTGAAACCAGTTCTGTCTTTAAGCGTATTTCTTGAGGCGTATTTTCTGGGGCGTATTCCAAAGCGGATCATTGGCCTGAAATTGCAATCGCGGTCGGGATGAGGAAAACGATGCCTAAGTCGCGAGCTCGGGCATTGCCGAACAGGCAGCGTACGGAGGCTTCAGCCGACGCGCCGATTTCGGCGCCGGAAGCCAAGCAACTGCTCGCAGGATTTGCAAAGGACAAGGCCGTGGTGCTCGCGGTGTCCGGCGGTCCCGACTCGCTTGCGCTGATGTGGCTCGCGGCGCGCTGGCGGCGCAGCCTCAAATCCGGTCCCGAGCTGATTGCGGTGACCGTCGATCACGGCCTGCGCGCGGAATCGGCGAGGGAGGCGCGCGATGTGAAGCGCCTCGCCGGCGAACTCGGCATCACGCATTTCACTAGAAGGTGGCGCGGGGAGAAGCCCGAGACGGGGCTTTCCGCCGCGGCCCGCGATGCGCGCTACCAGCTTTTGACGGCGGCGGCGCGCGCCGCCCGCGCGACCTGCGTCGTCACCGCCCACACCCGCGACGACCAGGCCGAGACGGTTTTGATGCGCCTTGCGCGCGGCAGCGGCATTCATGGCCTCGGCGGCATGCGCGAGTGGTCACCGCGCGACGATGTAATCGTCGCCCGCCCGCTGCTCGGCATCGACAAGTCCCGGCTGATCGCGACGCTGAAGCGCGCCGGCATTGCCTATGCCGAAGACCCCACCAATCGCGACGCACGTTATACGCGCCCACGCCTGCGCGCCTTAATGCCCGCGCTGGCGGCGGAGGGGTGCGACGCCCGCAATCTGGCGCGCTTGGCGGGGCGGCTCGCCCGCGCCAATGCGGCGCTCGACCTCATGACCGACGGCGCAGAACGCTACCTCGCCGGCCGCAGCCGGGGCGGCAGCCGCCAGGGGGTGGATGCCGCCGCGTTCGCCGCGCTCGCCGAGGAAATTCGCGTCCGGCTCCTGCACCGCGCCGTGGAACGCGTAGCGGTTGAGGGCGACGTGGAACTCGGCAAGGTCGAAAGGCTGGTTCAGTCCATTGACGAGGCGTTAATGCGCGGCGAGCCGCTGAAACAAACGCTCGCCGGCGCCTTGATTTCGGTCGATCGGGACCGGATCTTTGTCAAATCCGCCCCGCCGCGCCGGGGCAAAGTGGCGCAGGCGTGAAATGAAATGGCGAGAGCATTGAAAACCGTCGGTCGTGTTGCCATTTTTTCAACCGATAGCCGGACATTATGCGGTAAATAGTCCACCAAGGTTCCCTTGGCAGGGCGATTGGGCATACCTAGATTGGGATCAGACTGGCGCTCCCGATCTGGCCGAAACTGACAAAGCCGGCGCCCAATGGTGATCCAGGTCGCGACCCACGCGGCCGCAGAGGAAATTATATGAACGCCAACCTGCGCAACTTCGCCCTGTGGATCATTATTGTTCTGCTGCTGCTGGCGTTGTTCACGTTGTTCCAGAACCCGGGCCAACGCACCGGTTCTCAAGAGATCTCATTCTCGCAGTTGCTCGCGGAGGTCGATCAGAACCACGTCCGCGATGTGACGATTCAGGGCAACGAGATCCGCGGTACCTTCACCAACGGCGGCAATTTCCAGACCTACGCGCCGAACGATCCGACCCTTGTGAAGCGTCTCTATGACGGCAAGGTCTCGATCACGGCCAAGCCGCCGGGCGACAACGTGCCGTGGTTCGTATCGCTGCTCGTGTCGTGGCTGCCGTTCATCGCGCTGATCGGCGTGTGGATCTTCTTGTCCCGCCAGATGCAGGGCGGCGCCGGCAAGGCGATGGGCTTTGGCAAGTCGCGGGCGAAGATGCTGACCGAGGCTCACGGCCGGGTGACGTTTGAAGATGTCGCCGGCGTCGACGAGGCCAAGCAGGACCTGCAGGAGATCGTCGAGTTCCTGCGCGACCCCGGCAAGTACCAGCGCCTCGGCGGGCGCATTCCGCGCGGAGTGCTCTTGGTCGGCCCTCCCGGCACCGGTAAGACGCTGATCGCGCGTGCGGTCGCGGGTGAGGCCAATGTGCCGTTCTTCACCATCTCGGGTTCGGACTTCGTCGAGATGTTCGTCGGCGTCGGCGCGAGCCGTGTCCGCGACATGTTCGAGCAGGCCAAGAAGAACGCGCCGTGCATCATCTTCATCGACGAAATCGACGCGGTCGGCCGTCATCGTGGCGCCGGTCTCGGCGGTGGTAACGACGAGCGCGAGCAGACGCTGAACCAGCTGCTGGTCGAGATGGACGGCTTCGAGGCCAATGAGGGCGTCATCCTGATCGCCGCGACCAACCGTCCCGACGTGCTCGATCCCGCGCTGCTGCGTCCGGGCCGCTTCGACCGTCAGGTCGTGGTGCCGAACCCGGATGTCGTCGGCCGCGAGCAGATCCTTAAAGTTCACGTTCGCAAGGTGCCGCTGGCGCCGGATATCAACCTCAAGACCATCGCGCGCGGCACCCCGGGCTTCTCCGGCGCCGACCTGATGAACCTCGTCAACGAGGCGGCGCTGACTGCGGCCCGCCGCAACAAGCGGATGGTGACGCAGGCCGAGTTCGAAGAGGCCAAGGACAAGGTGATGATGGGCGCCGAGCGCAAGTCGCTGGTCATGACCGAAGAGGAAAAGATGCTGACCGCCTATCACGAGGGTGGTCACGCGATCGTCGGCCTCAACGTGCCCGCGACCGATCCGATCCACAAGGCGACGATCATTCCGCGCGGCCGCGCCCTCGGCATGGTCATGCAGCTGCCCGAGCGCGACAAGATGTCGATGTCGCTCGAGCAGATGACCTCGCGCCTTGCCATCATGATGGGTGGCCGCGTCGCGGAAGAGCTGGTGTTCGGCCGCAACAAGGTGACCTCGGGCGCATCGTCCGACATCGAGCAGGCCACCCGCCTTGCCCGGATGATGGTGACGCGCTGGGGCCTTTCCGAGGAGCTCGGCACCGTCGCCTATGGCGAGAACCAGGACGAGGTGTTCCTCGGCATGTCGGTGTCGCGGACGCAGAACGTCTCCGAATCGACCGCGCAGAAGATCGACAGCGAAATCCGCCGTCTGGTCGAGGAAGGCTATCAGGAAGCGACCCGCATCCTCACCGAGAAGCGCGAGGATCTGGAGACGCTGGCCAAGGGCCTGCTGGAATTCGAAACGCTGTCGGGCGACGAGATCACGGATCTGCTCGACGGCAAGCGGCCGAACCGCGAATCAGTGCTGGAGCCCACCGGGCCGCGCACCTCGGCGGTGCCGACCGCCGGCAAGGGACGTCCGCGCCCCGACTCCGGCCTTGAGCCGCAGCCGCAGGCCTGATCGGCAAAACACCTATCGAACGAAAAGACGCGGCGGCAACGCCGCGTTTTTTTGTGCGTGCCTCTGGCGTCGTCGCGCTGCGGCAGGCACGTGGAACAAAAAACGCTTCGCGGTTTCGCCTGCCTCGTGCAATCATTTTCCGACTTCAAGAGTGCGGGCAAGCCGGCGCAACGCCGGCCGGCGCACGACAAAAAGAGTGGGAGGATGAGAATGCGACTTGTCAGTCGATGGCTGGCGCTGCCTTTGGTCAGTCTGGCCGTGATGACGGTGCCGGCGCTAGCGCAGCGGGGCATCACGCCAACCGAAATCCGCATCGGCCAGACCATGCCTTACAGCGGCCCGGTCTCCGCATTCGGCACGCTGGGGCGCGGCGAGGTCGGCTATTTCAAAATGGTCAACGAGCGCGGCGGCATCAACGGCCGCAAGGTCAACCTGATCTCGCTGGACGACAGCTACTCGCCGCCGAAGACCGTGGAGCAGACCCGCCGTCTGGTCGAGAGCGACGAGGTTGCCCTGATCTTCTCGTCGATCGGCACCGCGCATAACACCGCGATCGCAAAATATCTCCAGAGCAAGAACGTGCCGCAGCTCTTCCTCGCTTCGGGCGCGTCGAAATTCGCCGACATCACGCAATATCCGCAGGCGACCGTCGGCGTGCAGGCGCCGTTCCGCTACGAGGCGCGTCTCTATGCGCGGCACATCCTCAAGGAGCTGCCGAACGCCAAGATCGCGATCCTGTCGCAGAACGACGACTTCGGCCGCGACTATCTCGCCGGGGTGAAGGACGTGCTCGGCGAGGACTACGACAAGCGCGTCATCGCCGCGACCTACGAGATCGCCGAGCCGACCATCGACTCGCAGATCGTCAAGCTGAAGGCCTCCGGCGCCGAGGCGTTGATCCTTGCCGCGACGCCGAAATTCGCGGCGCAGGCGATCCGCAAGGTCTACGAGATCGGCTGGAAGCCAGCGACTTTCGTGTCCAACGTCTCGGTGTGGGTGTCGTCGGTGATGCAGCCCGCCGGCCTCGAGGCCAGCACCGGCGTGATGTCCACCGCCTATGTCAAGGACCCGGACGATCCGGCGTGGAAGGACGATCCCGGCGTGAAGGGCTGGCGCGAGTTCATGAACAAATACGTGCCGGACGGCGACCAGCGCGATGCCAACTACATCAACGCCTACAACAGCGCGATGGTGCTCGAGCATGTGCTGAAGAATTGCGGTGACGATCTCTCCACCGCAAACATTCTCAAGCAGGCCTATTCCATCAAGGATCTTGAGCTGCCGATGCTCTTGCCGGGCATCAAGATCAACACCACGCCGACCGATCACGTGCCGGTCGAGCAGATGCAGTTCATGCGTTTCACCGGCAAGCAGTGGGAGCGCTTCGGCGAGCTTCTCACCGGCAACTGAGCGCGGTGCGCACACAACCCCGCCCTTCCCCGCCTTGCGGGGGAGGGCACGCATAGGCGCCATGCAGCGGCAGTGATTGCCTGACCCGCGCGCCAATTCTAAGCCGGTTGGGCTACGACCGGGAGCCTTTCCGGTCAGAACATCCCCCTGATACCAAGGCTTGAAATGGCAATCCCCGACACTGCCGGGCCGCCGGCCTATTGGTCGCGAAAAGCGTTGATGCCCGGCGTCCGGGCTGTTGCGCCGGTGCTTCCGGGCACGCTCGCCTTCGGCATCGCCTTCGGTGCGCTGTGTGCGCAGAAGCATTTTACCCTCACCGAAGTGCAGCTGTTCATGGCCGTGGTCTATGGTGGGATGTCGCAATTCGTCGCCGTGCAGGCGTGGCCTGATGTGCTGACCGCATCCTCGATCGCGCAGCTCGCGCTCCTCACCGCGACCGTCAACATCCGCTTCAGCCTGATGACGGCATCGCTGCGCCCCTGGCTCGGGTCGCTGCCGCCATGGCAGACCTATCCGGCGCTGCTCTTGATCACCGACACCGGCTGGCTGTCGGCCACACGCTACCGTAACGGCGGCGGCGCCGATGCCTCGTTCTATCTCGGCGGCGGCATCGCGCTTTATCTCGTGTGGTTCGTTGCCGCGCTGCCGGGCTATTTCCTCGCGGGCAGTCTGTCCGACCCGAAGATGTATGGGCTGGACATGGTCTTCCCCGCCTTCTTCGCCGCAATGCTGGTGCCGGCATGGCGCGGCATCGGCTTCGCCATTCCGTGGCTGGTCGCTGGCATCATGGCGATCATCGTCGAGCGGGTGGTCGGCGGCTGGTGGTTCATCATTATCGGCGCGCTGTCCGGGGCGATCACTGCAGGATTGATGGGCGATGGCGATGAGTGAATGGGCGCGGCCCGACGTGGTGCTCGCCATCAGCGTGATGGTGGCGGTGACAGTGGCCTCGCGGCTCGGCGGCTTCTGGCTGATGCGCTACGTAACCGTGACGCCGCGGGTGCAGCGGATGCTCAACGCGCTGCCGGGCTCGATCATTCTGGCCGCCATTGCGCCGGTGATCGTCAATGGTGGAACCGTGGTGATTCTCGCCATTGGCGCCGCGGTTGCGATGGCCTTGCTGCTGCGCAACGACTTTATCGCCGTCGTGGCCGGCATGGTGGTCGCCGCCATCGCGCGATTCTTTGATTTTGGGATGTGAATGACGATATTTTAATAGATGAACGTGGCGTCAGCTCCGGCGAATACCCAGATTTGTTAAGGTTTTGCCGCTGTGGATGATCGAATCGCTTGCCTCTTTCCGTGAACTGTTGTTCAGTTCTTTGCAGAAGAGGTTGTAAATGGTTTACCGTCGAACTCATCAGGTTGTGCGCCGTCTGGAGGCACGCCGAGCATCTATTCTTCAGGCCGCCCGCGAAGCAGCCGCCGAAGGCGGAATGGCTGCCGTCCAGATTGCGCCCGTCGCCAATCGGGCGAGTGTCGCGGCTGGCACTGTCTACCGCTACTTCCCCTCGAAGGCTGATCTGATTGCGGAACTTATCGCTGACGTTTCGCGCGCCGAAGTGGCGGCGATGCGCGAGGCGGCGGATGCCGCGCCGGGTCCGTCGTCGGCGCTGGCGGCCGCGGTCACGCAGATCGCCGTCCATGTTGTGTCGCACCGCAAGCTCGCCTGGGGCGTCCTCGCCGAGCCGGTCGATGTCGATGTCACCGAGCCGCGTCTGATGGCGCGCCGTGACATCGCCGACGAGATTCAGGCGCGGATCGAAGCGGCGATGCAGGCCGGCCATCTGCCGAGCCAGGATACCGCGATTGCGGCGACCGCGGTGCTCGGCGCCCTGCATGAGGCGCTGGTCGGCCCGCTGGCGCCGCCGGACCTCGATGACCCGATCAAGCTGCGCGATGCGGTGCAGACGGTGACGCTGCTTGCGCTCCGTGCGGTCGGGGTGCTCGATGCGCGCGCGCGTGGTCTCGTCGTTCAGGTGACGATGCCGGCTGCCGCCGCTGCTGCGCCGACCGCCAGCGAGGCGATGACCGGGAGCTAAGAAGCTCGGGCAGGCGGCGGCGCTGTTGGCCTAGCGGCTGGCGTCCTGCGTAAGGCGCGGCCAGCGAAAAATGAAAACCGCCCGGCGGATGATTGTCCATCGGGCGGCGGATGTCGGCGTCTCGCTGCGGCGTTACTTCTTGCTGCCGTCAGCCTTGAACTGAGCGAGATAGGCCCAGAGATTGTTGACCTCGGTATCATTCTTGATGCCGGCAAAGGCCATTTTGGTTTTCGGAATTTTAGCCTTCGGGTCGCGGATATACTCCTTGAAGGTCGCCTCGTCCCAGGTGAGGCCGGAGTGCTTGTTGGCTTCGGAATAGCTGTAGCCTTCGACGCTGCCCGCCTTGCGGCCGTCGAGGCCGTTCAGTTCGGGGCCGACCTTGTTCTTGGCGCCTGGTCCGATTGCGTGGCAGGCCATGCATTTCTTGAACGACGTTTCGCCAGCGGCGACATCCTGAGCCTGAGCGGCAGAGATCGCGGCGAGCGATGCGAGGCTTGCGGCAAATGTCGCGGCGAATGTTTTGGCAAAGAATGTCTTCATCAGATCCATCCTGAAACGAGGTGAGGCAGAAAACTTGCGGTGATTCCGCACACAAGCCAGGCGGTGCGCAGCAGCAGATGTGGCGCCGTTTGCCTGGAACGTCGATGTCGGAAACGGCGCAAACCATTTGTTTCCTTCCGTGGAAGAAACAGTATGGTGCTTAACATTAAAATCGTTCCAAGTGTTCCGGCAATACGGCATAAGTCGCATCAACGTGAATGCTTTGAAATGCAGTTAAGCGCCGCGTTGACTGCAAGAAGAACGAGATCCGGTGAGGCACGTCTAATGTCGATCAAAATGCCCATTCCCGATCAGGCGATCCTAAACCGCCGCGACGAGATCATCGCGGCATTGCAAAAGATTGTCCCCGGTGAAGGCGTCATCTCCTCCGAGAAGGAGATGAAGCCCTACGAATCCGACGGCCTTAACGCCTACCGCCAGCCGCCGATGGTGGTGGTGCTGCCCGAGACGACCGAACAGGTCTCGCAGGTGCTGCGCTATTGCCATGCCAACGGCATCAAGGTGGTGCCGCGCGGCTCTGGCACATCGCTCTCCGGCGGTGCGCTGCCGCTGGCCGACGCGGTGCTGCTCGGCCTTGGCAAGTTCAAGCGCATCCGCGAGATCGATTTCGAGAACCGCGTCGTCGTCACCGAGCCCGGCGTCACCAATCTCGCCATCACGCAGGCGGTGGAGCATGCGGGCTTTTACTATGCCCCCGATCCGTCGTCGCAGATCGCCTGTTCGATCGGCGGCAACATCGCGGAGAATTCCGGCGGCGTGCACTGCCTCAAATACGGCATGACCACGAACAACGTGCTCGGCTGCGAGATCGTCCTGATCACCGGCGAGATCTTGCGGATCGGCGGCAAGGCGCCGGAGCATTCCGGCTACGACCTGATGGGCATCATCACCGGCTCGGAGGGATTGCTCGGCGTCGTCACCGAGGTCACCGTGCGCATCCTGCAGAAGCCGGAGACGGCACGCGCGGTGATGGTCGGCTTCAACGATGTCGAGGCGGCGGGCGAATGCGTCGCGCGGATCATCGGCGCGGGCATCATTCCCGGCGGCATGGAGATGATGGACAAGCCGGCGATTCACGCGGCGGAAGCCTTCGTCCATGCCGGCTATCCGCTTGATGTCGAAGCGCTGCTGATCGTCGAGCTGGACGGCCCCAAGGTCGAGGTCGACGAACTGATCCTGCGGGTCGAGGCGATCGCGCGCACATGCGGGCAGGCGACCTGCCAGATCTCGAATTCGGAAGAGGAGCGCCTGCTGTTCTGGGCCGGCCGCAAGGCGGCCTTCCCGGCGGTGGGCCGCATCTCGCCCGACTATATCTGCATGGACGGCACCATCCCGCGCGGAAAGCTGCCGCAGGCCTTGCTGCGCATCCGCGAGCTTTCGGAAAAGTACGGCCTCGGCGTTGCCAACGTCTTCCACGCCGGCGACGGCAACCTGCACCCCCTGATCCTGTTCGACGCCAACAAGCCCGGCGAGATGGAGCGCGCCGAAGCTTTCGGCGCGGACATCCTGCGGACCTGCGTCGAACTCGGTGGGGTGCTGACCGGCGAGCACGGCGTCGGTGTCGAGAAGCGCGACCTGATGCCGGAGATGTTCACCGACATCGACCTTGCGCAGCAGCAGCGGCTGAAGTGCGCCTTCGATACCGATGGCCTGCTCAATCCCGGCAAGGTCTTCCCGACGCTGCATCGCTGCGCGGAACTGGGCCGGGTCCACGTCCACCGCGGCCAGCTCGCATTCCCAGATATTCCCCGTTTTTGATCGGAACGACCGTGGACATGATGCAAGTGAGAGATGCTGCGGATGTTGAGCAGGCGGTGCGCGATGCGCTCGCCGCCCGGCAGTCGCTCGAAATTGTCGGCCATGGCACCAAGCGGCAGGTCGGTCATGCGATGGCGACCAACGCCGTGCTCGATCTTTCGCAGCTCAACGCGATCGTTTCCTACGAGCCGGGGGAACTGATCCTCACGGCGCAGGCGGGGGCGCCGCTTTGCGACGTGCTGTCGCTGATCGATTCAAAGAACCAGAGCTTTGCCTTCGAGCCGATGGATACGTCGGCGCTGCTCGGCACGCCGGCCGGGCAGGGGACGATCGCGGGCATGATCGCAGCGGGGTTCGCCGGGCCGCGCCGCATCAAGGCGGGCGCCGCGCGCGATCACCTGCTCGGCGCGGTCGCGGTGTCTGGCTTCGGCGATCTGTTCAAGACCGGCGGCAAGGTGGTGAAGAACGTCACCGGCTACGATCTTTGCAAGCTGCTCGCCGGCTCCTGGGGCACGCTCGCGGTGATGACCGAGGTGACGCTGAAGGTGCTACCGAAGCCGGAGGACGAGATCACACTGGCGCTCGGCGGCCTCGACAGCGAAGTCGCCGGCCACGCGATGACCGCCGCGCTCGGCTCGCCTTACGATGTCTCGGCCGCGGCCCACGTTCCGAAATCGGCGCTCACCGGCGCGCTCGCGGAAATCGGCCACGGCGATTCCGTCACGCTCGTGCGGCTCGAAGGTATTGCTCAGTCGGTCGCGCATCGCGCCGGCACGCTCGAGACGCTGCTTGCGCCGTTCGGCCGGGCGACGCGGCTTGCCGCCGATGCATCGGCGGCGGCGTGGGTGCTGGTTCGCGACGTCATCCCCTTCGCTGCCGATGGTCCGCGCGGCGACTGGCCGGTGTGGCGCATCGTCTGCCCGCCTGCCTCAGGCGGCAAGCTCGGCGCGGCGCTGGCGCGCGAGAGCGGCGCGGAGGTGATCTATGACTGGGGCGGCGGCCTGATCTGGGCCGCGCTGCCGCCGGCCCTCGATGCCGCGGCGGCGCTTCGTCTGCGCGCGATCGTCTCGGCGGCGGACGGCCACGCCACACTGATTCGCGGCAGTGACGCGCTCCGCAGCGCCGTCGACGTGTTTCATCCACAGCCCGAAGGCGTCGCCGCGCTAAGCCGGCGGGTCAAAAATAGTTTCGATCCGCAACACATTCTCAATCGCGGCCGCATGGCGCGCGAGGCCCTGCCATGAAAACCGAATTCACTCCCCAGCAACTCGCCAACCCCGACATCGCCGAAGCCGACAAGATTTTGCGCGCCTGCGTCCATTGCGGGTTCTGCACGGCGACCTGCCCGACCTATGTGCTGCTCGGCGACGAACTCGATAGCCCGCGCGGCCGCATCTACCTGATGAAGGAGATGCTGGAGAAGGACCAGAAGCCGACCGCCGAAGTGGTCAAGCACATCGACCGCTGCCTGTCGTGCCTGGCTTGCATGACGACCTGTCCGTCGGGTGTGAACTACATGCATCTGGTCGATCAGGTGCGCACCCGGATCGAGCGCGACTATGAGCGGCCGTGGACCGAACGCGCCTTGCGTTCGGTGCTCGCCGCTGTGCTGCCGCGCCCCGGCCTGTTTCGCACGGCGATGCGGCTGGCGAAATTCGGCAAGCCGCTGATTCCCCTGCTGCCGGTCTCGAACGAGCCTGCCGCAGCGACTTTAAGCAATAGACTCAAGGCGATGCTGGAGCTCGCGCCGCGCAGCCTGCCGCCGGCTGGAGCTTCGGGCGGCTCGGTTTTTCCGGCCGAAGGCACGCGCAAGGGCCGCGTCGCGCTGCTGCAGGGCTGTGCACAGAGCGTGCTCGATCCGGGCATCAACGCTGCAGCCATCCGCATGCTGACGCGCCACGGCGTCGAGGTTGTGCTGGTCAAGGACGAGCAGTGCTGCGGAGCCTTGACCCATCACATGGGCCGCGACGGCGACGCGCATGCGCGGGCGAAAGCGAATATCGACGTCTGGCTTGCGGAGGCGGACCGCGGCGGTCTCGATGCCATCCTCATCACCACGTCGGGATGCGGCACGGTGATCAAGGACTACGGATACATGCTGCGCGAGGATGCGCTTTACGCCGACAAGGCCAAGCGCGTCTCGACATTGGCTAAGGATATTACCGAGTACCTCGCGCATCTTGAACTACGCGTTTCGAATGATCCGCCTGGTCTCGTCGTTGCATATCACGCTGCATGTTCGTTGCAGCACGGGCAAAAAATTACGCAGCGTCCGAAAGAATTGCTTTCCAAGTGCGGTTTCGTAGTGAAAGATGTGCCTGAGAGTCATTTGTGCTGTGGTTCGGCAGGGACATACAACATTATGCAGCCCGCACTGGCCGGTCAGCTTCGCGATCGCAAGGTCGCCAACATCACCTCCGTCAAACCGGACGTGATCGCTGCTGGCAACATCGGATGCATGGTGCAGATCGCCGGTGGCACTCAGGTGCCTGTTGTCCATACAATTGAGCTTCTCGACTGGGCGACCGGCGGCCCGCGTCCGCAAGTTTGTTGAGTGTGAGTTGATCGTTTTTGTGCCCCCAGCGTTGTGAAAATCATCAGCGGTTATTGGAGGACCCACGATGGCTAAAGCTACGAAGAGTGAGGACAAGGCTGCGAAACGACCCAGATCCGCGGCTGCCAAGAAATCGACCAAGAAGGCTGTGAAGCGCTCGCCGAAGAAAGCCGCCAAGAAGGCAGCCAAGAAAACCACAAAGGCAGCGACCAAGAAGACGGTGAAGAAGGTCGCCAAGAAGGCTGCGAAGAAGGGCGTCGGCAAGACCTCCAAGAAGGCTGCCAAAAAGACCGCCAAGAAGACCGCCAAGAAGACCGTGAAGAAGACAGCCAAGAAGGCTGCCGCGAAGAAGACGGCCAAGAAGGCCACCGCTGGCGCGGCGCGCAAGGCACCTAAGGCTGCCAAGAAATCCGCGAAAAAGACCGTGAAGAAGGCCGCCAAGACGGCCAAGAAAACGGCTTCCAAAAAGAAAGCTGCCAAGAAGGGCGCGGCCAAGAAAGCGGGCGCTCGAACGGCACGAAAGAAGGTCGCTCGAAAATCGGCGCCGGTCGCCCCGGTCCCGATGACGGCCGCTGAAGCGGCACCCGCCGCAGCGGACGCCGAGTTCGCGGCCCATCTGAAGGAATTTAATGGAATTACGGAGACCTGATCGGTCTCCATTCGCTGACAGCAGAAGCCGCGCCCGAAGGGTGCGGCTTCTGTGTTTCCGGAGGGCGCTTTCTGAGCAGCCTCGATAGCTGCCGGGCCGCGGCCCATGGCTTCGCGCCGCGTCAGCAACTTTCGTCTTTCGGCTGAAACGGCCTTTTCGCCACTGCTGCCAAAAGCGGTTGGCACCGCCGCGCCCGCATCGGCGTTGCCGCCTTGCAACGCTGAATGAAGACGTCAGCGGTGCCCCGTGAATTGCCCAGAGAGGCAGCAGTTGCATCAGACTTGTGCTTTCCGATCGTGTCCGGCCGCGTCAGTTTTTTGGCGTAGGACAGCCGGGCAGCCATGACCACGCCAAAGCCTGATCCGCGCTGTCCCTAAGTCGATTTGCAAAGGGGGCCTTGATGATGCGGAAGACAGTTTTGGTATTTGCGATGGTGACACTCGGCGGCGCGGCCGAGGCGGCCGATCTGCCGGTGAAAGCGCCACTGCCGGTGCAGCCGCTCGCAGCCTTCGATCCGTGGGACGTTGCTGTGGGCGCGGGCATCGCCAGCAACTATCTGTTTCGCGGCGTCACGCAGTCGAATCACGCGCCGTCGGTCTCTGCCTACTTCGAGCCGCGCTTCAACCTCACCAAGGATTTCCAGATCTATGCCGGCATGGGAGCATCGAGCATTGCCTTTCCGAACCGCACGGGCGTCGAACTCGACGGCTACTTCGGCATCCGCCCGGCCTTCGGCCCCGTCACGTTCGATTTCGGAGTTTGGTACTACGGCTATCCAGGCGGCACCTGCTTTGCGGGCGTGGCCGGGTTTGGCGCCGAATGCGCGAGCAGTGCGCTGCCCAATGGCAACTTCATCAAGAAGGACGTGAGCTTCTACGAGGGGTACGCCAAGGTTGCCTGGACGGTGAACGATACCGTCATCCTCGGCGGAAACGCCTACTACTCTCCGAGCTTCCTCAACACCGGCGCGGAAGGAACCTACGCTTCCGTCACGGCAAAAATCGCCGCGCCGTCGTCGCTCTTCGGCACCAGCGGCATCGGCGCCTACCTCTCCGGCGAGTTCGGCCGGCAGTGGCTCGGCACCTCGGATGCCTTCTACGGCCACATCAAACTTGCCGACTACAATACCTGGAATATCGGGGTCGGCGTCACCTACAAGGTGTTCACGCTGGATGTCCGCTATTCCGACACCAATCTGTCGCGCGCGGACTGCAACGCCTTTACCGGCGATCACACCGCGCGCTTCGACGGCAGCTTTTCGCCGGTCAATCTGTCGGGTGTCGGATCTCGCTGGTGCGGCGCGACCGGCATCGTCAAGCTCTCGGCCGACCTGACCGCGATGACGAACCTCAAGTAAGCGGCTGTCGGAACGCCCCATAATCAAACGGGGCAGCGGCGAAAGCCGCTGCCCCGGAGTCTTGGCCGATCGGGTGCGGCGCGCGGCTACTCCGGCAGCTCGCCGTGGAAGCCGAACATCGCGGTCGAATTCTGCATCGCCGGGGTCGCCGCCTCGTTGACCATCAGGCGGAACACGTCCGGCCTCGCATAGTGGCCGACGACGTCGAAGTCATACTTGCCGCGCGCGATGTCGTTCATGTCGATCTCGGCCGTCAGCACGGCGTCCTGATCGAACACCCGTTCCGTCAATAGCTGGCCGAGCGGGTTGATGATGCAGCTGCCGCCGCGCATCAGGATGGAGTCGGCGGTGTAATCGCCATCGATCGCATAGTCGTCGGGATAGTCGCTGCGCCGGGTGAACTGGCACGCCGAGAAGACGAAGCAGCGCCCCTCCAGCGCGATGTGGCGCATGGTGGAAAGCCAGGTGTCGCGGTCGTCGGCGGTCGGCGCGCAGTAGAGCGAGACGCCCTTGGAATACATCGTCATGCGCAGCATCGGCATGTAGTTTTCCCAGCAGATCACCGCGCCGAGCTTGCCGAGCGGGGTATCGAAGGCCGGCATCGTCGAGCCGTCGCCATAGCCCCAGACCAGCCGCTCGGACGCCGTCGGCATCAGCTTGCGGTGCTTGCCGAGCAGCTCGCCCTGCGGCGAGAAGAACAGCACGGTGCAGTAGAGCGTGCCGCCGTCGCGCTCGATCACGCCGATGACGAGGTGAACGCCATGGCTCGCTGCGATATCGCCCATGCGCTTGGTGTGCACGCTCGGCACCTCGATCGCGCCGTCGAAATAGACGCGGAAGCTCTCGCGGCCCTCGGGGCGGCGCATGCCGACGCGCGCACCGAAGTCGAGACCCTTGGGGTAGCCGCCGACAAAGGCTTCCGGAAACACGACGAGCTGCGCGCCTTGCTCGGCCGCGGATTTCGTAAAGGCATCGACCTTGTCGATGGTGCGATCAGGATCGAACGCCACGGAAGCCGTCTGCACGACTGCGGCTTTGAAAGAGCGCATAGTTTCCTCGCGTAAAATTGTTCTTGTTTGGCTTGTTGTCGTTTGCTTGGCGGCCCCTGCCGGAGCCAAGCGTTGCGCAGCATCGGTCGCTGCGCAACGCTTGTCAATTTCAGGCGGCGGGGCCGCTCGGTGATCACCCCTTGGCGCTTTGTTCGGTCAAGGCAAAGCGATCGCCGTCCTTCGCAAGCTCGAATTCGATCTCGTGGAAGGCCGCCAGCGTGCTGCGGTGGCCGATCGAGATGATCGCGGCGTGTGGTAGCCGCTCATCAAGGAGGCGATAGAGCGCCGCTTCCGACGGCTCGTCGAGGGACGCCGTCGCCTCGTCGAGGAAGAGATATTGCGGCTCGTGCAAAATGGCGCGGGCGATCGCGAGGCGCTGCTGCTCGCCGAGCGACAGCGTTGCGTTCCAGTGCCGGTGGCCGTCGAGATCGGCAGCGAGAGCGGGCAGGCCTACCGCGGCGATCACCTGCTTCATCTCCTCGGTGGTGAAAGCCGAGGGATCGGACGGATAGGCGACCGCCTCGCGCAACGAGCCGATTGGGAAATACGGACGCTGCGGCAGCAGCATTAGCTCGGCCCCGGCGGGGATGGTGACGGTGCCGTGCCCAAACGGCCAGATCCCGGCAATCGCCCGGAACAGGGTCGACTTGCCGGCGCCGGACGGTCCCTTGATCAGCGTCCGCTCGCCCATGCGCAGCCGGATGCTGTCGGCGGCCGCGAGCGGTTTGCCGTTCGGCAGGTGCACGAGCAGTTCATCGAGATCGATGGGGCCGCCCTTCTTGCCGGGCCGGAGCGCGATTGCCTTGTTGGCCGCCGTGGCGCCGTGGGTGCTGTCGTGCAGCGTCTGCGCCCGCTGGAGCGCGGTCTCGAAACCGTCAAGACGGATCACCACCGAGCGCCATTCGGCGAGCGAGCGATAGATCGTGACGAAGAAGGACAGCGCGCCCTGCACGCTCGAGAAGGCGGAGGCCGTCTGCATCATTCCGCCGAGCTGGACCTTGCCCGCGAAATAGGCCGGCGCGACCAGAATGAAGGGAAACACCACCGAGGCCTGCGAGTAGCTCGCGGTGAAGGCGGTGAGCTTCTTGGTACGCACCATGATGCTGATCCAATTATCGACCACCGAGCCGAATTTTTGCAGGAGCTGGGAACGCTCCGCCCGCTCGCCACGCAGGATGGCGATCTGCTCGGAATTTTCGCGTACGCGCACGAGGCTGAAACGGAACGTCGCCTCGCGCTTCTGCTGCTCGAAGTTGAGGCCAATCAGCGGGCGGCCGATCAGGTGAGTGAGGAGAGTGCCGAAGATCGCATAGATCAGCGCGCCCCACACGAGATAGCCGGGAATGTTGATGTCGGCGCCGAACAGGTGCAGCGGCGCGGTGGCCGAGAGCCCCCACAAGATGACGACGAATGAGGCGAGGGTAACGACCGAGCTGAGAAGGCCGACGCCCAGCGAGAGGGTCTGATCAACGAACATGCGGACGTCTTCGGTGACGCGCTGGTCGGGGTTGTCGGTTTCATTGCCGGTGAGCTGCATCCGATAGTGATTGGCATCGTGCAACCATTCGCCGAGATAGTGGCGGGTCATCCAGGCGCGCCAGCGGATCTGAAGCCACTGGTTGAGATAAAGCTGGTAGACGGCGAGGATGATGAACAGGGCGGCCAGCACCGAGAAATAGATCAGCTCCGAGACGAAGCTGTCCCAGGCATGGTTCTGCAGCGCGTCATAGAACCGCGCGTTCCAGCGGTTGATCAGCACGTTTATCGCGACGATCGCGAGTTCGATGCCGATCACCGCAGCGAGCAGGATCCGGCCGGCCCAGCGATCCTCGGAGCGAAAGTAGGGCACAGCGATCCGCCAGACTGTCCCTAACGTTTTGCCGATGCCTTTCACAGTATTGTTCACTCCATATAACGAATTGATTTAGCTGCAAAAAATCTCTCGTGCGAGCCTTTCCGGCGGTTCGCGCCAGATTTTGCAGGCGCTGCCTTGTCGCGTGCGCAGGCTCACTCGTTCCATCGCGCTAGTTGGCCACCATGCGCCATCTCCGGTGGCAGGCGGGCTGCGACCGTTATCTGGCCTCCCGGCTGAACGCAATCGCCCTGCTGCCGCGAAGGGCGAGAGCGTCCGGGAGGAACGCACCTGTGGGATCAAGTCTATAATCCGTTCGACAATAGGGCATTGTCGACGGTCGCTGCGGCGGTCACTGTCGTGACGCTTCTGGTTTTGATCGCCAGCACTCGGGTGAAGGCTCATATTGCAGCTATCGTTGCATTGGTTCTGGCCAATCTGGTGGCGATCTTCATTTTCGCAATGCCGGCGAAGATGTCGGTCCGGGGCTCGATCCTTGACGTCATGGTCGGGCTCTTTCCGATAGGCCAGGTAAGGGCTGATCGTGAAGGCTCGATCCTGCGCTTCGCATTCTGGCACTCGATCATGCTCGCCCGCCTCGTCGGCGTGCTGGTGATGCTGCGGGCCAATGTGCATCCGTTCTCAACGTGCAAAGCCCTGTTGCTTCGTGCGCGGGGCTTTTTCTGTGGCATCATGTTTGTGCCGCGTTCCGTCCCCCTTTAGACTTCGGCCTCGCCGCGAACGGCTGCCGGCCAGCCGGGCGGCACTGCTTCAATCAGTCAGGACAGATGCCGATGGAATGTTTGAGAATGGGTTTGCGCGCCGCGGCGCCTATTGCAGCGGTGGCGGGCCTTGTCGCGGGTTTCGCATTCACCGCGCCAGTCCAAGCCGCCGAAACCGGCTTTCCGTTCGGCCTCGAGATAATGCTCGATGTGCCGCCGATGCAGGGCTCGGAGCGGATCCCGACCATCGAGATCGGCGACAACGGCGAACTGCGGCTCGACCTGTGGTGCAAGAGCGGGCGCGGCCAGTTCTCGGTCGCCGGCGACACCATCATTTTTGTGCCGGGGCCGATGAAGGCCGATGGCTGCACGCCGCCGCGCGCGCAGGCGGACGACGAATTGCTGGCCAACCTGTCGGCGGTCACGAACTGGACCCGGCAGGGCGTGGCCGTGACTCTGCGCGGCCCCAAGGCGCTGAAATTCCGTATCACGACCAACTAGCGCCGGGCCTGCTCAGGAGCATCGCGGGCGGAAAGATCTGCCCGCGTCTTACTTCCAGGCGGACCGGTCGGAATCCCAGCGCTGGCCCTTGAGCGCCTTGGCAAGCGCGGCGATGCTGCCATCGTCGTCCGTGACCTCGCCTTCGCCTTCGGAATGCGACGTGTCGGAAATCCGCAGCTTCGGGCCGCTGCCTTCATCGCTGGTGACGGACGACACCGGCCCGAGCCATAGCATCAGGCGATCGGTGGCGCCCGGCCGGTCTGGCGAAACCATCGCCACGATCTCGATCGTTTCGGTGAGGTTGAGATCCGGCAGGATCGGGCTCGGCCGCTTCAGGGTGAGGGTGAGCTTGCCGGTGTGCTCGTCCCATTGCGGCGAGGCGGATTTGGCGGAATAGCTCTTGCTCAGGGTCTCGGCCACCACCGCCGCGATCCTGGTCTTGTCGAGCTTGCCGCCGTCGCGCCATTCGGCCGCCGGGAAGCGGATCGCGCGTTCGAGCTCGAACGAGCCGCCGGTCCAGCCGACATTGACGACGCCCGGCGCGGTCTTGAGCTGGGCGACGACCTCGGCGCTGTGTGCGGGATCCGTGGTGAGGTTGATCGTCTGCTCGCCGGCGCGCAGCGCATCGCAGGTGACAGCGAGGCTGTCGAAGGCGACCTCGATGCTCTTGCCGCGCAGGCTGTTCAAAAATTCCGGCACCGCTTCCAGCTTGACGCGGGCGGCGAGGGTTTCGGGCGAGACGTCGGTGAAGTCCTCGGGCGCGGCGACGATGTTGTCGTCCTGCAGCCTGCTGTCCTTGAACTCGCTGGCGCTCATGTCGGAATTGTCGGTCGAGGAGACCTCGGTGGTGGTGCCTCCGACGGTGATCTTGCCGGTGAAGTCATAGCGGTCGGCAACCGCGCGGCGGGTGAGGCGGACCGTGACCGGCAGTTTGGTCCCGATGCTCTGGGTCGTGCCGGTGAGGGTTTGGCCGTTCGGGGTCAGTTCGACGACGAAGCGGTCCTTGCGCTGCGATCCCGCCGCCTCCGGATAGCAGACGTCGAGCACTGCGGACGTCACCGCGAGTCCCTGGCGGACCTCTTTCAGGATGATGTCGGCGTTGCCGTCCATCAGGCCGTCGATCGAGGTGAAATACCGCGTTTCGGATGCCGGCGAACGGGTCTGGGCCGGTCCGGTCTGGGCGAAGCCGCTCTGAGAAGCGGCAACGGCCGTGCCGGCAGCGACAACGCCGAGGGCGACAACGAGGGATGCACGCATGGTGTGTCTCCAGAAGGCCAGTTCCGCCCTGTTTGCTTTTGCAGGACAGAGGCCTGGCCCCATCCAAAACTCTGACCGAATCAAAAACTTGATGCGCAATGCGTATCATATTGAGACTCGATACCGGCAAAATGAGTGCCTGGCTGCGCCTTGGGGCAAAAACCTGTGGCGCCGCCGGCTGTGCCGGTGCTCTGTCAGGATAGCGCATCGGCAAAAAAAGAAGGCCGCCTCGCGGCGGCCTTCAACTCGTCTCTGGATGAGTGCGACAGGCTTAAAAGCCCATACCGCCCATGCCACCCATACCGCCCATGCCGCCGCCGGCCGGCATTGCCGGGGCTGCGTCGCGCGGCACTTCGGCGACCATGGCTTCGGTGGTGACCAGAAGGCCGGAGACCGACGCCGCATCCTGCAGGGCGGTGCGGACCACCTTGGCCGGATCGACGATGCCCTTGGCCAGCATGTCGACATACTCTTCGTTCTGAGCGTCGAAGCCGAAGGTCTCGCTCTTGCTCTCGAGGACCTTGCCCACGACGATCGAGCCTTCGACGCCGGCATTGTCGGCGATCTGGCGGATCGGAGCTTCGAGGGCCTTGAGAACGATGTTGATGCCCGCCTGGACGTCATCGTTGTCGCTCTTCAGACGGCCGACGGCCTTCTTGGCGCGGAGCAGCGCGGTGCCGCCGCCCGGGACGATGCCTTCCTGCACGGCTGCGCGGGTGGCGTTGAGCGCGTCCTCGACGCGATCCTTCTTTTCCTTGACCTCGATCTCGGTCGCGCCGCCGACGCGGATCACCGCGACGCCGCCAGCGAGCTTGGCAAGGCGCTCCTGCAGCTTCTCACGGTCGTAGTCCGAGGTGGTTTCCTCGATCTGCGCCTTGATCTGCGCGACGCGGGCCTCGATGTCCTTCTTCTTGCCGGCGCCGTTGACGATCGTGGTGTTTTCCTTGTCGATCACGACCTTCTTGGCGCGGCCGAGCATCTGCACGGTCACGTTTTCGAGCTTCATGCCGAGGTCTTCGGAGATCAGCTGACCGCCGGTCAGGATCGCGATGTCTTCCAGCATGGCCTTGCGGCGATCGCCGAAGCCCGGAGCCTTGACGGCTGCGACCTTGAGGCCGCCGCGCAAACGGTTGACGACGAGGGTGGCGAGGGCTTCGCCTTCGACGTCCTCGGCGACGATCAGGAGCGGACGGCCCGACTGAACGACGGCTTCGAGAACCGGCAGCATCGCCTGAAGGCCCGACAGCTTCTTCTCGTGCAGCAGGACGTAGGCGTCCTCGAGTTCAGCGGTCATCTTCTCGGCGTTGGTGATGAAGTACGGCGACAGATAGCCGCGATCGAACTTCATGCCCTCGACGATGTCGACTTCGGTGTCGAGCGACTTGGCTTCCTCGACGGTGATGACGCCTTCATTGCCGACCTTCTGCATCGCCTGGGCGATCATCTTGCCGATGTTGACGTCGCCGTTGGCGGAGATGGTGCCGACCTGCGCGACTTCAGCGGACGAGGACACGGCCTTGGCGCGCTTCTCGATGTCCTTGATGACGGCGGTGACGGCGAGGTCGATGCCGCGCTTGAGGTCCATCGGGTTCATGCCGGCGGCAACTGCCTTGGCGCCTTCCTTGACGATGGACTGGGCGAGAACGGTCGCGGTGGTGGTGCCGTCGCCGGCGAGGTCGTTGGTCTTGGAGGCGACTTCGCGGAGCAGCTGCGCGCCCATGTTCTCGAACTTGTCCTCAAGCTCGATTTCCTTGGCGACGGTCACGCCGTCCTTGGTGATGCGCGGTGCGCCGAAGCTCTTGTCGATGACGACGTTGCGGCCCTTGGGGCCGAGCGTGACCTTGACAGCGTTGGCGAGAATGTCGACGCCGCGCAGCATGCGCTCGCGTGCTTCTCCGCTGAACTTAACTTCTTTGGCAGCCATATGACTAACTCCTGGTGGTTACTGTTGTCCGCGGCCCGCTGCCGTCTGGTCTCCCGCCGGCCTGCCGGAGCAGGCGGTGCGGCGGGGCTTCACGCGAGCGACGCGGAACGTTTCACGTGTTGAGGCAGAAGCTTAGCTCAACACACCCATGATGTCGGATTCCTTCATGATCAGGAGGTCCTGGCCATCGAGCTTGATTTCCGTGCCCGACCACTTGCCGAAGAGGACCCGGTCGCCGACCTTGACATCGATCGGGGTCAGCTTGCCGGTCTCATCGCGACCGCCGGGACCAACTGCAACCACCTGGCCTTCGGACGGCTTTTCCTTGGCGGTGTCCGGAATGATGATGCCGCCCTTGGTCTTTTCTTCAGCATCGAGGCGCTTCACCACGACGCGGTCATGAAGCGGACGAAACTTGGACTTGGACATGGGGTTTCCTTATTTCCGAGAGGTCTAACTGTTCCGCGTGGCTCCCACAGCGGGAGATTGGGTGCCGATCCAGTCCGCCAATATGGCGTTACCTGCATTTAGCAATCATGCCACGAGAGTGCTAATGGGTGCTCGGGAAATATGGCTTGGCGTGAATTCTGTCAAGCAAGGCCTTAAAACGGCAGTAAGATCAATGTACGATTATGCTTATCCATCTCGAATGCTTCGTGCGATCGGGAACCGCCGACATGCTTAACGACCATGCCCGCTCGATGCAGCGCGGCGTGATCGGAGAGTTCTACCAAGGGGAAGTCATGCAAAAGCCGGGTATTCAACTGCGTGCTCGCTGGATCGATCACGCCGATTTCGCGCGGAAAACACGCGTTCTGGCAGGGGTCGGAGTTTTGGCAGCGGTACTCGGCGCGTGCACCACGTTCGGAACGCAGCCCGCCCCGATGGCGGAGCGCGAGCCGCCGCCGCCGCCGGAGGTGCCGTCCACCATCCGCGCAGCCGAGCTCGTCGGGCGCTGGGGCCTTGCCTCCTACACCAACCCGAACGACCGCGCCCGGACCGAGGCCGCGGCGAAAAATCAGTGCCGCAATCCGTATCTGATCGGTGAGGGCGCCAATGGCGGCGTGGTGATGCATCTCGCCGACGAGGCGACGCCGCAGGAGCTGCGGCTCAAGGGCAGCGTCAGCGGTAAAAACTACATCGGCCCGGAAGGACCGGCCGGGGGTGACAAGGATCGGGAGATCCTGTCGTTCGACGGACGGACCCTAACCACCCGCTTCATCGATAAGGACGCAGCATCGCGCTATGGGACGATGATTTATGTCCGCTGCGCCCCGAGGCCGTGATGCGGAGCCTTCGTTAAGACGGCCGCGCGCTGGCAAAACTGCGGGCGAGGCGGCCATCGCCGACTCTGCCGCCTTGGCGGTGGGGCCGGTCCGCAGCTACGTTCGCGGTCCGGGGCGCGCGGTACTGGTTCTGTCGCTGAACCAGATCCTCAGCTGGGGCATGCTGATCTATTCGCCGGTCCTGATCCTGCCGCATCTGGCGGCGGATCGGGGCTGGTCCCTGGCGTTCTGCATGGCCGGGTTTTCCCTTGGCATGATCACGTCGGGACTGGTCGCGCCGCGGCTCGGCGGCCTGATCGACACCCGCGGCGGCCACCTCGTGATGGGGCCGGGGGCATTGTCCGCGGCGCTCGGCTTCGCCGGCCTCACGCTGGCTTTTCATCCGGTTCTCTATTTCGCGTGCTGGCTGCTGATCGGCGTCGCGATGTCGACGACTCTCTATGACGCCGCCTTCACGACGCTCGGCCGGATTTTTGGCGCGAACGCCCGGCGGCAGATCATTTTCGTCACCTTCGCCGGTGGCTTTGCCTCCACCGTCGCCTGGCCGGCGACGCACATCCTCCTCGACAACATCGGCTGGCGCGGCACTTATCTGATGTTCGCCGCGATTTGCGCATGCGTGATCGCGCCGCTGAACGGCTTTGCCCTGCCGCGGATCGTCGCTCCTTCGAGCCTGCCGCATGCCCATGGCGGCGCATCCGCGCCGGAGCCTCCGGCCACGCCGGCAAGCGGGCGGCTGTTTGTTCTGATCGCGGCCGGCTTCGCGCTGCATGCCTTCATGCTCTCGGGCGTGACCTCCAACCTGTTGGGAATGCTGGAGCGCGGCGGCATCGACGCGGCGACGGTGGTGTTCATCGGCGCATTGTTCGGCCCGGCGCAGGTGATCGCGCGGATGTTCGATTTTTTGCTCGCGAACCGCACGCATCCGCTCTGGATCGCACGCGGCGCAGTGGCCCTGATGGCGCTGGCCTTCGCGGTGCTGTCGCTCGCCGGAATCTCTGTGCCGGCCGCGGCGGCGTTCTCGATCGCCTTCGGCGCGGCCAACGGCGTCATCACCATCGCGCGAGGCGCGCTCCCGCTGCAGATTTTCGGCGCGGTCGGCTATGGCCGGGTGCTTGGCCGCATCGCGCGGCCGGCTTCGTTCGTTCAGGCCAGCGCGCCTTTCGTCGTGGCGCTGGCGCTGCAGCATCTCTCGGCGCGCACCGTGCTGGCGCTCGGGATGGTCTGCGCGCTGGCGTCGTTCACCTGCTTCATGGCGGTGCGCCGCCCGCAGCCGCGATAGGTCGGTCCAAAAAAATCCGGCCCGGCGCATGGCCGGGCCGGATTTTCGCTTTCGGCCGTTTCGCGATCAGCCGAACATCGCGTCGATATCGTCCTGCGAGGCGTGGCCTTCGTCGTCCATCCCCTTGGGGCCGTTGAGCAGGCGGGCATCGCCGACGCGATCATCGGTCTGCGCCGGCACATGGGCCTTGATGGCGTCGACGCCACCCCAGATGTCCATCATGACATTGATGTGATGCTCGATGAATTTCATCGTGTTCATCACCTTGCTGATGCGCTGGCCGGTGAGGTCCTGGAAATTGCACGCCTCGAAGATCGCGACGACGTTCTCCTGAACGTCTTCGGCGAGCCGCTTGCGCTGCTCGGGCGTATCCACTTTGGTGAAGGCGCCCGCGGCGTGATCGATCGCCTCGGCCGCTTCAAGGATGTGCTGGGTCGCTTCCTCGGTGCCGCCGACAACGGCGCCGAGCTCGCCCGTCACCTTGGTCATCTCCTCGCCGCTGAAGCTCTTGCCATGCAGCATCGCGATTTCCTGCTTGGTGCGGTTGATCGCGTCATGGATGAGATCGAGCTCGATCTTCAGCTTCTCGCACTGCTCGATCTGCGCGCGATAGCTCTGCAGAACGGCCTGAACGGAGCTGAGCTCCTGTGCATCGAGATCCTCCTCCGGCGCGATGGACGGCAGCGAGATGCCCATGTGCTGGCGGATGGTGGTCAGTTCGGCCAAAATCTCCCGATGGAACGGAATGATATCGTTCACATCGCTCTCCACGACCGGCGCTCCGCCTGCCTGCAGATCCTCAATCCGAAATCGTTTGCGGCGTATCGCCATCGATCCCCCCTGGCAAAGAATTACAGCGACGTTCTACGCGGTGTCATTTAACGCAGGGTTCACGCGGGTTCCGTTTGTTGAATGATGCGGACGATGGTGAACGGAGTTTGAGCGAAGGCTCACCGTAGCCTTCACCAAAAATAAACTGTGCCGAAAGAAACGCGCCGCCCAGGCGAACGCGTTGCCCCGCTGCGACTTACGCGTTTACCAATCCGACGCGCTTTTGAATTGTACTCGCTACCAACCGTGATGCGCGCCGATGCGGCGCGATCGGATTGCCGCGACAAACCAGCTCAGAGTATGGCGATGAACCAGAAGATTGTGTTTGCGCTCCTGGCCGGAGCGCTCGGCGTCGTCGGCAGCGCGTCTGCGCTGGCCGGTCCCAATGATGGCAGGCAGCGCCCGGTCTATGCCGTGCAGCGGCCCGCGATCGAGCCGTCGATGCAGCTGGCCTACAATCGGCGGCAACCGCCGCTCGGCGGCGGCTTCATCGAATTCCTTTTCAGCGACGGCATGTCGGGCTCGCCGCCGCCTTATGCGCAGCCACGCGCCTACGATCCGATGCAGGGCCAGCGCCGCGTCATGTCGCCGCGATACGGCTATGACGACGGGCCGGCGCAGCGCGGTTTCGATCCGCGCTACGAAAAGCAGATGGTCGCTTATCAGGGCCGCGAGGCGGCCGGTACGATCGTCATCGATACGCCAGGAAAGTTTCTCTACCTTGTGACAGGCAGCGGCCAGGCCATGCGCTATGGCATCGGGGTCGGCCGCCCCGGCTTCACTTGGTCCGGCACCAAGACGGTCACCGCCAAGCGCGAGTGGCCGAGCTGGACGCCGCCGGCAGAGATGCTGAAGCGCCGGCCCGACCTGCCGCGCTTCATGGAGGGCGGGCCGGAAAATCCACTCGGCGCGCGGGCGCTTTATCTCGGCTCCTCGCTCTATCGCATTCACGGCTCGAACGAGCCCTGGACGATCGGCACCAATGTCTCGTCGGGCTGCATCAGGATGCGCAACGAGGATGTCATCGATCTTTACGGGCGCGTCAGGGTCGGCACCCGCGTCGTGGTGCTGTAGGAGTGCGCTTTTCTCCGCTCAAAACAAAAACTCACGCCCGAGTGATCGGGCATGAGTTGTTTGGTCGGGATGTTTTGCGCGGCGGCGATCAGATCATGTCGCTGTCATCGCCGTAATCGCCATCGTCGTCATAGCCGTCATCATCGTCGTCGTAGCCATCGTCATCCGGGCCGTAGTCGCCGCCGCCCTCGTCGTTATCGTGATCGCTGTCGTTATAGTTCGCCTGATCGACGCGGCCATCGTCGGTGTTGTCGAACTGCCCGGCGCGGGTCGCATTGCCCGAGCCGACGTCGTTGAGGCCGGCATCTTTGGCGAGATCGCCCTTCGAGGCATCCGCGCTGGACGATGTATCCGTGGACCATGGGCTCTTGCTGCCCGAGGCGTCGGCAAGGCTCTGGCTCTTCTCCGCACCGCCTCCGCCCATCATGCCGCGCACGGAGTTCATCAACAGCGAGCCGGCGACGACGCCAGCTGCCGCCGAGGCGGCCGTGCCGAGGAACGAGCCCGTGCCGCCGCCCGGCGCACCCGCGCGCGGGTCCTGCATGCGGGGATCTTGCATTCTTGGGTCTTGCATCCTCGGATCCTGCATGCGCGGATCCGCGCCTGCGCCGCCGAGCACCGCGCCTGTATTCCACGCGGGGGACTGGCCGCCGCCGGCGCGCGGCACGCTGGTCGCGGGGCGTGGCGCGGGTGCCTGCTCCTGGCCGAATAGCCGGTCGCGCATGGAATCAAGAAAGCTGCCTTGCGGTGCGGGCGCGGCTGCGGCGCGGGACTGCTGCTCCAGTTCCTCGATGCGCTCGCCGGCGCGGCGAAGGGCTTCGTCCTGCAGCAGCACGGTTTGCACCAACGTATAGACTGCATTAGGCGCACGGCGCATTGCTTCCGCGATGACGGCCGTCGCTTCAGGATCGCGCGGCATGGATTCGACCGAAGCAAGGCGGTCGAACAGTTCTTCAATGAGTTGGCGTTCCTGCGGTGTCATGGCGTCCTCCTGGCTCGCGCCTGCGTGTCAGCGAAGCGAACATAGGAACGCTTTGTGGCGGCAGAAGTGCCTGGGTTCCGAGTGAACAAAATTTAATCCGGGATCGGGCGACATTGCGTCGCAGGCCGGTCAGGCCAGCGCCACGCCCTTGGCTGCGAGCAGGTTTGCAAAGCCGTCGCCTGCGAGGAAATGGTATTCGCGCTCGCGCTGATCGGTCAGCGGGTCGAGAGCGATCAGCGTCTCGTCGACGAAGCCGGGGTGGCACATCACCAGCGCGCGATCCGGCAGCCCGTCAAGAAATCCTGCCATTGCGGCAGCAAAATCGGTTTGCGTCAGAAAGTCGTATGCGCCGGCAAATGCCGGATTGGTTGCCACCTCCGCTTTCGCGCAGCGCGCCTGAAAGGCCCAGCTGAGATGGTCAAGCAGCAGCGTCTTGGCCGATCCTGCAAGGTTGCCGCTGATGAGCGGCGCGGGCGCAGCGCGGCCGCACTGGCGTACCCATGCATTCGGCGCGTGCGTCTTCACCGCGGCGATGAACGCATCGCGGATGCGGGGAAACAACTGCACGTGCTGGTGCCCGTCGACATAATCCGGCGCGCGGCCGACCAGCGCGGCAAAAGCGGTGAGCTGGGCGCTGATCTCGGCGTGAAAGGCTTTGGGATCGAGTTGCCGCAACACCCCTTTTGCAAGGAGACGGCCAAGCGGCAGGAAGCGGCCGTTGTCGAGCGGTGCAAAGGCTGTCGTCAGCGGGCGGAACGGCGCGGTCAGCGTCGTGTGCAGGCCGAGCCGGCAATGCGGGCCGTCCGCCACGTCCTTGAGCGCGGCGATCTCAGCGGGCGTCGCGGCCGGGCCAAGCACCATGATTGAGGTCGCATTGATGCGACGCCGCGTGATCAGGTCGCGGATGGCGCGGTTGACGCCCTCGCTGAGGCCGTAGTCGTCGGCGCAGAGCGTGATCGCGCGGGTGGCGCTAGCCGGCATGCGAGGACGATCCGGTCGGGGCATCGGTGCCGGCGGGCGGCGCCGGAGGCCGCTTCACGCGATGCTCGGCGACGAAGTAGTTCGGCCGTGCCTTCAGTTCGGACAGGATCTTGCCGATATATTCGCCGACGATGCCGATCATGATGAGCTGCACGCCGCCGAGCGTCATCAGGCCGACCGCGAGCGAGGGATAGCCCGGCACCGATTTGCCGTCGACGAGCGTTTCCCACAGGATCGACAGGCCGAACAGAAGGGCGACGACGGCGACCAAGACGCCGAGCAGGCTCGCGAGCCGGAGCGGTGCGACCGAGAACGAGGTCAGTCCCTCGATCGACAAGCCAAGCAGATGTGAGATGCGGAAGCTGGTGATGCCGTGCGCCCGCGGCTCCGGTTCGTAGTCGACGCGGAACTGGCGGAAGCCGATCCAGCTTGCCAGCCCCTTGAAGAAGCGGTTGCGCTCGGGCAGCTTGCGCAGTGCGGCAGCAGCACGCGGCGAGAGCAGGCGGAAGTCGCCGGCATCCTCCGGGATTTTCTGCCGGGCGCCCCAGTTGATCAGCGAATAGAAGTAATGCACCGCGACGCGGCGCGGCCACGGCTCGTTCTCGCGATGCGCCTTGGCGGTGTAGACGACATCGTAGCCGTCCTCGATCCAGTGGCGCACCAGCGTCGCGGCGAGTGCGGGCGAGTGCTGGCCATCGCCGTCCATGAACAGCACCGCGCCGTTGCCGGCGTGATCGAGGCCCGCGAGCAGCGCGGCTTCCTTGCCGAAATTTCGCGACAGCGACACAACCTGCACGCTCAATTCCGTGGCCGGAAGGCCAAGGGCGATGTTCAGCGTGTCGTCCTTGGAGCCGTCGTCGACATAGACGACCTCGGTGGTGATGGAAAAGTCGCGGCGCAGCTCGCGCGCCAAATTCTCCACCCGCTCATGCAGGCGGACGAGGCCGGGGGCCTCGTTGTAGAGCGGAATAACGACCGCCAGCCTAGGCGTTTTGGCCTTGGCTGCGGGAGCGAAAACATCTGCACGAATGTCGGCAGCAACTTCGGATCGCAATGTCATCACACGGCCTCTGGGCCACGGCCCGATGAGGGACAGAACGCAGCTTGTTGTTGATGATATGACGGCTTCGTGCGTTCTGCTCCACCGTATTATTTTACGGCATCAGTCATGACGCAAGAAACGCTTCGAGCTTGGCGTAGAGCGGATTGTCGCGGGCGAAGACGTAGTCGAGCGGTGCGACCGAGACCGTCTCCGCGCCATGCGTGCGCAAGAAGCTCGCCAGCGCGTAGAGCTGCGATGGCGGGCAATGCAGCGTCAGCATACCGGAGGAGGTCGGGCCGCCGAACGGCGAGACCACGCCGAAGCGGGTGTCGGCCTCCTTGAGTAGGCTCGCGTCGCAGCCCGGAAAACGGGTGCGGACTTCCTTGTAGGCGACGGCGCGCGCGCGGGCCGCGATGTGATCGAAAATGATCCGCGCGGACTCGAGCGTGTCTTCCGTCCAGGAAGCGGCGCGCGACGCGACGAGGTTGGCCTGGCTGCGCAGCATCACGCCGTCGTCGAGTATCTTCAGGCCGTTGGCGGCAAGCGTTGCGCCGGTCGTCGTGATGTCCACGATCATCTCGGCTGCGCCGGCCGCGGGCGCGCCCTCGGTGGCGCCGGCGCTCTCGACGATGCGGTAGTCGACGATGCCATGGGCGGCGAAGAAGTTGCGCGTCAGGTTGATGTACTTGGTGGCGACTCGCATGCGCTGATTGTGGCGGGCGCGGAACGCGGTCGCGATGTCGTCGATATCGGCCATGGTGCGGACGTCGATCCACGCCTCCGGCACGGCGACGACGACGTTGGCATAGCCGAAGCCGAGGCCCTCGATCTGCGACACGTGCTTGTCGGCATCGACGATGCTCTCGCGCACCAGGTCTTCGCCGGTGATGCCGAGGTGCACGCTGCCGCGCGCGAGCTGGGCGGCGATTTCGCTCGCCGAGAGATACGCGACCTCGACATTGGGGAGGCCTTCGATCGCGCCGCGATAATCACGGGCGCCGCGCGACTTGGTCAGCGAAAGCCCGGCGCGGGTGAAGAACGCTTCGGCATTCTCCTGCAGGCGGCCTTTGGAGGGGACGGCGAGAACAAGCGGCGCGGTCATCATACGCTCCCAGAGCCGGAGGCCGGGGTGGCTTCGGCAAAGGCCTCGATCCAAACCGAGAAGCCGACGGCAGGAATCGCCCGCGGCGCGCCGAGGCGGTTCATCAGCTCGTCGTAGCGCCCGCCCGCCATCAGCGGCTCGGCGCCGTTGCCCTTGCCGACCAGTTCAAATTCAAAGCCAGTGTAGTAGTCCAGCCCGCGCCCGAACGAGGTCGAGAACTGGATCTTGGAAATGTCGATCCCGCGGGCTTCCATGATGCGGGTGCGCTCCTCGAACTGGTCGATCGCTGCGCCCAGCTTGAGGCCGGTATCGGCGGCAAGCGCGCGCAGCGCCTTGAGGGCCTCGGCGGGTGTTCCGGAGATCGCAAGAAAACGCTGGATGCTTTGCAGTGCGCTCGGCGGCAGCGCGCCGCTCTTGAGCGTGGACTGCTCGAGAAAGCGGTCGGCGATTTCGGCGACCGATCGGCCGCCGACGGCGGTCGCGCCGGCGATCGACATCAGGTCGGTGACGAGCGCCAGCGCCGCCTTGCGGTCGGAGCCGGCGAGCGCGGCCAGCACGCCCTCATATTCGCCGGGGCCGTGGCCGCGGCCGGGATTGAGATTTTCGAGGTCCTGCGCCAGCGCCCGCTTGCGGTTGAAATCCTTGAGGAGGCGCCGCTTCCAGACCGGCAGAAGATCGAGCGCGTCGATCAGTGCGACGAACAGCGCGACGTCGCCGGTGCGGATCTCGACATCGGAGACGCCGACGGCGGCGGTCGCCTCGCAGGCGAGCGCCAGCATCTCGGCATCGGCGGCGGCGCGGTCCTCGCGGCCGAAGGATTCCACGCCGGCCTGCAAGAATTCGCGCGGCATGTCGCTGCGATAGCGGAACACCGGGCCGAGGTAGCAATAGCCTGCGACCTCGCCGGCCTTCTTAGAGGCGAGATATTCGCGCGCGACCGGGATCGTGAGGTCTGGCCGCAAACACAGTTCGTCGCCGCCCGGATCGCTCGTCAGATACAGGCTGCGCCGGATGCCTTCGCCTGAAAGGTCGAGGAAGGGCTCGGCCGGCTGCAGGATCGGCGGGTGGGCATGCGTATACCCCGCGTCAAGGAAAGCGGAGAGAAAGGCATTCGCCCAGGCGGCAGAGCCGATCATGGGAGCGGCAGCGGTGGAACTCATGATTCAAAATCCGAAACGCCACCCGAAGGTGATGGCGGCGCCGCCCTTTAACATGGTCGCGGGCAGCTTTCGACCCCGTTCGGCCAATCCGCTTAACGGGAACTTGTGACAGGTTTATTATTCGCCGGCGCGCCAGTCGCCAAGCACGGCCTGAACCAGCGCCAGCGCCGCGACGGCGGCGGTGTCGGCCCGCAGGATGCGCGGCCCGAGCGACAGCCGCACGATTTTCGGCTGGCGCAGCAGTGCAGTGCGCTCCTCCTCGGCAAAACCGCCCTCCGGGCCGATCAGGACATCGATCCCGGCCGCGGTTTGCGCCGCTTCGCCCAAGGCCCTGACCGGATCGGCAATGTCCGCGCCCTCGTCGCAGAACACCAGCAGGCGGCCGGCGTCGCGGCGGGCGAGGAAGGCGTCGAGCTTGATCGGCTCCTCGGTGGCCGCAATGCTGAGAATGCCGCATTGTTCCGCCGCCTCGATGGCGTTGGCGTGCATCCGCTCGGTGTTCAGCCGGGACACCTGGGTGTGGCGGGTCAGCACCGGCTGGAGCACGCTCGCGCCCATTTCGACGGCTTTTTGCACCATGTAGTCGAGGCGGGCGTGCTTGAGCGGGGCGAAGACGCAGTGAATGTCCGGCAGAGTGTCCTGCGGTCTCGTCTGGGTCTCGATCTGGACGCCCTCGGCGCGCTTGCGGCCGGAAATCCTTGCCAGCCACTCGCCGTCGCGGCCGTTGAACACGCGGACGGCATCGCCGGGGCCGAGTCGCAGCACGTTGCCGAGATAATTGGCCTGGTTGCGGTCGAGCAGCACGCCCGCGCCGGCCGCCAACGGGGCGGCGAGGAACAACCGGGGGCTGGCGAAATCGGCCAGAGGCTTTTTGGCCGCTGGCTTGTCGGGGCTGGACCTGTTGTCTGACGGCGGATCGTTCGGAATAGGCATGGTTCTAACCTGAAAGGGCCGGTTTGGGCACGGGGTTCGGAAGGGTGCATTTCGCGCGTTCAATGCGCCGTGCAAATGCCCAAATCGGCGGGTTGTTAAGGTTTACCGGGAATTGTAAAAGGTTGGGAGCAACAATTGGCAGCGCGCTTTGGTTTGCGTTTGCCTATATACCGGAGCGTCGCGACTGTTCGCGAGCCGGTAACCGCTGGCGTTTCGTTCGGCGGCTTCCAATATGCGGCTCAATGAGAACGGTTCAGAGTTTGGCCGGAGGAGCATTTGTGACCATCCGAGGTTTGATCGTCCCGCTGGCGGCTATCGCCGTTTTCTCGTTCGGGGCCGAGGTTTATGCACAGGGGGCGTTTCCCGCGCCGCTGCCGAGCGGTTCCTTGCAGCCGGCACCGAGCGCCTCGCCGTTCCCGCCGGTCAACGGCGAGCCCGCGCGGCCGCAGCAGTCCTCGCCATTTCCCCCGGTGAATAACCAGCAGGCCAACGCGCCCGCCGCCTCGCCCTTCCCGCCGGTGAACGGGGCAGGGAACCCGTCGGTGTTCTCGAACGGCGCGGCGCCGATGTCCGGCGGCTTCACACCGGCGCGGCCCCGGCCGCAGCAGCAGGCCGGCGGCGACAAGTGCATGGAGAATTTCGTTCCGCTCCGGCAGGAAGCGGAGCGGCGCGGCAACATGATCAAGAAGGCGAGCGACCGCGGCGCGCCGCCTTCGGAGGCGTGCAAGCTGATCGGCAACTATGCGCAGGCCGAAGTCGCGATGATCAAATACGTTGATAAGAACGCCGCCGAATGCGGCATCCCGGCCGACATCGCCAAGCAGCTCAAGGACAGCCACAAGAACACCCTGCAGCTGCGCTCGAAGGTCTGCTCCGCGGCCGCCCAGATGCAGCAGCAGCAGCGCGGCCCGGCAGGGCCGAGCCTCAGCGACGTGCTCGGCTCAGCTCCAGCGCCGACTTCCAGCGCGCGCTCCAACTCCAAATACGGCAGCACGTTTGACACGCTGAGCGGCAACGCTCTGCAGCGATGACATCAACGATTGAGGCGGTGGTCCTGCGATGACCCCTTCCAATCTCACTGTCGCCGATTCCACCCACAACTGGGTGGACACGCTCGCGCCCGTCTGGACCCGGCCTTACCTGCGGCTGTGCCGGCTCGACCGGCCGATCGGCTCGTGGCTGCTGCTGATGCCGTGCTGGTGGTCGGCCGCGCTTGCGGCCGGCGTCGCCGGCGATCTGCGCCAGCTGCCATGGCACGTCTTCCTGTTCTTCATCGGCGCGTTCGCGATGCGCGGCGCAGGCTGCACCTGGAACGACATCACCGACCGCAATCTCGACACCATGGTCGAGCGCACGCGCTCGCGCCCGATCCCGTCCGGGCAGGTGACGGTGACGCAGGCCGCGGTTTTTCTGGTGGTGCAGGCGCTGGTCGGTCTTGCGGTGCTGCTCCAGTTCAACCGCTTCGCCATCGGCGTCGGCATCGCCTCGCTGGGGATCGTTGCGATCTACCCGTTCATGAAGCGCATCACCTATTGGCCGCAGGTCGTGCTGGGCCTGGCGTTCTCCTGGGGGGCGCTGATGGGTTTTGCCGCCGAGCTTGAGGAGATCAACGCCGGGGCGCTGTTCCTCTATGCGGGCTCGATCGCCTGGGTGATCGCCTACGACACGATCTATGCGCATCAGGATCGCGAGGACGACGCGCTGGTCGGCATCAAGTCGACGGCGCGTCTGTTCGGCGATCGCACGCGGCAGGCGCTGCTGATCTTCTACGGTCTTGCAGTGCTGCTGATCGGCATCGCGCTGTTTCTGTGCGAGGCGGGCTGGGTCGCCTTTGGCGGTCTCGGCCTCTTCGGCGGCCACCTCTTGTGGCAGGTCGCGCGCATCGACATCAACGACTCGGCGCTGTGTCTGCGGCTCTTCAAGTCGAACCGGGATGCCGGGCTGGTGCTGTTCGCGGCGCTCGTGATCGACGGCTTGCTGCGCGTGATGGCGTGAGCGAAACGAGCGTCTTCCGGCTCGTGAACGGAAGACGCTCGCCTGCGTCGCGCGCCTAGCTGCGCGCGATGATTTCCCGCTCGCCGCGGTAAACATCCATCTCGCTGAGCGGACCACCGGGGCAACGCCGCAGGAGCACCCGCGGATGCCGCCATTTGACGGCATTGTGCCGGCGGCGCCGCGGCGCCGGGCCACGGCTCCGGTCGAACCGCTCGGCGACCTCGGGAAGCGAGAGGACATCGCGCCAGACCTGCGCGGCCTGTTCGAGTTCTTCCGCATCTGATGTCACCAGCAGCGGGATCGACAATGACGGATCGCGATGCACGAGAACGAGCATGCTGTCGTCATTGGCAACGCGCTGCGCGATGCCGAGAAAATCGCTCACGCGCACATTGATCGCAATGCGCATGCCGTGCAGCGATCGCCTCAGGATGACGCGCTCGCGGTGCAGCTCAATCTGCCGCACATTCCCGTCCGCCCGTGCGTCATGCGCGCTGAAGCGGACAGGGATAGATTGAGGGTCGAGCCGCAAAGCGCAGCTCGACCCGGCGGAGTTCACTCCGCATGTTGTTTGACGCCTCATTTTATCTCCCCGCCGGAATTATGCTCCCGGTCGAATGGGGAAATCCTACGCAGGCGGTTGCCGGAAACCGCTTAACAAGGCTGGTTAATCAACCTTGACCGTTGCTCATGATTGACAAGTGCTTGCCGGAAAATGAACATTTTGTTTGCACGAACGGTTGCGAACGGTTGAAGTCCGCGCCAAACAGGCACATCTGAGTATTGTTCCGATCGTGTCGGATCGGGGCATGATATTTGGCCTTGCCTCGTTCCTCCGAGCATGTCGGTTCCACCCGATCACCAAGGATTTTCTGGCGTGACATCTTCCAACGGCGCGGCCGCAGCACAATCCTCATCCGCAGCATCAAGCCTGCTCGATCAAACGGCGCTGTCCGATCTCGCGCAAAGCCTTGTCGAGGCGGCGCGGCGTGCCGGCGCGGATGCCGCCGATGCGGTGGCGGTGCGCGGCATGTCGCAAGGCGTCGAGGTGCGCGACGGCAAGGTCGAAGAGTCCGAGCGGTCCGAGGGCGACGATGTCGGCCTGCGGGTGTTCGTCGGCAAGCGGCAGGCGGTCGTCTCGACCAACGATATCAAGGGCGATGTGGATCGCCTCGCCGAGCGCGCGGTGGCGATGGCGCGCGTCGCGCCTGACGACGAATATGTCGGCCTTGCCGACCCTGCGCTTCTCGCCACGCAGTTCGCTGAGCTCGATCTCGTCGATCCGGTGGTGCCGGGCGTCGATGAGCTGGAGCGCCGGGCCCGCGCGGCGGAAGATGCCGCGCTCGCGGTGAAGGGCGTCGCCAAGTCGGGCGGCGCATCGGCATCAGCCGGCATCGGCGGCATGGTGCTGGTCACTTCCACCGGTTTCCACGGCTCTTACCTGCGATCGAGCCAGGGCATCTCGATGACCGCGATCGCCGGCGAAGGCACCGGGATGGAGCGTGACTACGACTTCACCAGCGCCATTCACGCCAGCGATCTCGAAGCGCCGGAGATCATCGGCCGCCGCGCCGGCGAGCGCACGGTAGCCCGGCTTAGTCCGCGCAAGATGGCGACATGCAAGGTGCCGGTGGTCTACGAGCCGCGTGTCGCGGGCTCGCTCGTCGGCCATCTCGTCGGTGCGATCAACGGCGCCTCGATCGCGCGCAAGACCAGTTTTCTGAAGGACTCCCTCGGCAAGCAGATTTTCGCCAAGGGCATCCGCATCATCGATGATCCGCTCCGGGTGCGCGGCCTGCGATCGCAGGCATTCGACGCCGAAGGCGTCGCGGTGAGGCGGCAGGCGCTGATCGACGATGGCGTGCTGACCACCTGGCTGCTCGATTGCGCCAGCGCCCGCGAGCTTGGCCTCACCACCACCGGTAACGCCCATCGCGGTGTGTCGTCCTCGCCGTCGCCGGGGCCGTACAACCTGCATATGGAAGCCGGGTCGCAGTCGCCCGCCGAACTGATCGCCGACATCAAGGAAGGCTTCTACATCACCGACCTGATCGGCTCCGGCGTCAATGGCGTCACCGGCGACTACAGCCGCGGCGCGAGCGGCTTCTGGATCGAGAACGGCGAGATCACTTTTGCGGTGAGCGAGATGACCATCGCCGGACACCTGTTCGACATGTTCAGGTCGCTAACCCCGGCGAGCGACCTGACATTCCGCTACGGCGTGAATGCGCCGACGGTGCGGATCGAGGGGCTTACGGTTGCCGGACGCTGACATCGACAGAGTGCGGGTGCAGCGTTCCCGCGATGTCGCGCTGCTGAATGCGACCGTCCGCGAGGCCGGCGAACTCGCGCTGTCGATGTTCCGCACCGATCTGCGCCGCTGGACCAAGGGCGTGTCGTCGCCGGTGTCGGAGGCCGATATCGCGGTGGACGAGCTGATCCGCAGCAGGCTGCAGGGCGCGACGCCGGAATATGGCTGGCTGTCGGAAGAGAGTGTCGACGACGAAACTCGCCTTATGCGCGATCTCGTCTGGATCGTCGATCCGATCGACGGCACCCGCTCGTTCCTCGAGCACCGCAATGACTGGGGCGTGAGTGTTGCGCTGGTCGAGCGCGGCGAGTCGATTGCCGGGGCGTTTTTCGCGCCCGCGACCGATGAATTCTTTGCCGCCGTGCGCGGCGAGGGCGCCACCCTTAATGGCCACCAGGTAATGGCCAAGTCCGGCAGCGACCTCGACTTCAGCCGCATGGCCGGGCCGCGCCCGCTGATCGAAAAGCTCGGTCTGCAGCCGGACGGCGGTGCGACCCATCCGCGCATCGGCTCGCTCGCCCTGCGGATGTGCCGGGTCGCCGAAGGGCGGATCGACGCAGCATTTGCGACCGGCAACAGCAAGGATTGGGATCTGGCGGCGGCCGATTTGATCGTGCAGGAGGCGGGTGGTAGGTTGACCGCGATCGGCGGTGAGGCACTGATTTTCAATCGCCCCAGCGTGACGCATGGGCTATTGGTTGCCGCAGGGCGTGACCGGCACACGGCGATCATCGAATATTTTCGGAACAATCCCAGTTTCTGAGTTGCCGGAGCCCGCAGGAAAGAAGTTCTGTACGAACCTTCCCGGCTTTGGTGTATGCGATCAAAAACAAAAGACGATCGAGGCCGCAACAGGGCCGAATGAATATGTGAGGTACGGCAGTGGCCGTAGGGACGCGAATGGCCGAACACGAAACACCGCAACAGCTTCTTCACCTGGTCATTGGTGGTGAACTGACTGATCTTTCGCAGACGACGTTCAAGGACCTGAGCAAGGTCGACATCGTCGGCGTCTATCCGAATTATGCTGCCGCCTATGTGGCCTGGAAGGCGAAGGCGCAGCAGACCGTCGATAACGCGCACATGCGCTACTTCATCGTTCACTTGCATCGGCTGCTGGACCCCGATCAGATCGCAAAGCCGGCCGTCTGACCGATGTCGCTTCGCAAGCTGACGCGCTCCGCCTGGTTTCAGCAGCTGGCCGGATCACTGGCCGCTTATTACCTGCGCCTCGTCTGGTTCACCAACCGCTTCACGTATCAGCCGGCCAATGTCTATGACATCGTCGGGCCGCAGATGCCGATGATCATCGCGTTCTGGCACGGGCAGCATCTGATGATGCCGTTCCTCAAGCGCCGGCAGGATCGCGCCAAGGTGCTGGTGTCCCGACATGCCGACGGCGAGATCAACGCGATCGCCGCCGCCCGGCTCGGGATCGGCGCGGTGCGCGGCTCGGGCGATCACGGCAGCGCTTTCCACCGCAAGGGCGGCGTCGGCGCCTTCAAACAGATGGTGCGCACGCTCGAGGACGGGCACAATATGGCGCTGACCGCGGACGTGCCGAAAGTCGCGCGGAAGGCCGGGCTCGGCATCATCATGCTGGCGCGCGAATCCGGGCGGCCGATCGTTCCGGTGGTGATCGTCACGAGCCGTTTCATCCGGCTCAAGAATTGGGATCGTACGGTGATCCAGCTGCCTTTCGGGCGCGGCCTCATCATGGGCGGCGATATCATCACGGTGCCTTCGGACGCCGATGCCGCGATGATGGAAGACGCGCGGGCGCAGCTCGAAGCCTCGCTTAACGACGCGCAGCGCCGCGCCTATGCCGCCCTCGGCAAACCGGATGGCCTTCATGCCTAGCCGCCGCCGATTGCCGCTGACGCTGCAGGCCTATCGCAGGCTGTCGGCAGCGGCGACACCGTTTGCCGGCGCCATCATCAAGCGGCGGCTGAAGAAGAACAAGGAAGACCCGGCGCGGACCGGCGAGCGGCGCGGCTTCAGCAGCCTCGAGCGCCCCGCCGGACCGCTGGTCTGGATCCATGGCGCAAGCGTCGGCGAGGTGCTCGCGGTCGGCGGGCTGATCGACGACCTTTACATGCGCGGCTTTCAGATCCTTCTGACCTCGGGGACGGCCACTTCCGCGGCGGTGGTCGCGAGCCGTTTTTCCGGCAAGGTCATTCATCAATACATTCCCTACGACGTGCCGCGCTTCGTCGCGCGCTTTCTCGATCACTGGCAGCCGGATCTCGCGCTCTTCGTCGAGTCCGACCTGTGGCCGAACCTGATCCTCGGTTGCGGCCGCCGGCGCGTGCCGATGGTGCTGATCAACGGCCGGATGTCGCAGCGTTCCTTCCCGCGCTGGCAGCGCCTGTCGGTGACGATCCGCGAATTGCTCGGCCGGTTTGACCTTTGCGTCGTGCAGTCGGAGACCGACGCCAGTCGTTTCTCGGCCCTCGGCGGGCGCGATGTGGTGATCGCCGGCAATCTCAAGCTGGACGTCAACGCGCCGCCGGCCAATCGCGAACGGCTCGAGCAGTTGCGCAGCGTCACGCATGGCCGTCCGGTCGTCGTCGCCGCATCGACCCATCCCGGCGAAGAGGAACTGATCGCGGCGGCGCATGTGCGCCTCGCCGAGACCTATCCGTCGCTGCTGACGATCATCGTGCCGCGCCATCCGGCACGCGGCCCGGAGGTCGCGCAGATGATCGCGGATGGAGGCTGCGAGGTGGCCCTGCGCTCGCACGGGGAACTGCCCTCGGCAGATACCGAGATCTACGTCGCCGATACCATGGGCGAACTCGGGCTGTTCTATCGCCTCTCGCCGATCGTCTTCATGGGCGGATCGCTGGTCGAGCACGGCGGGCAGAACCCAATCGAGGCGATCAAGCTCGGCGCGGCGATCGTTCACGGCCCGCACGTGTTCAACTTCACCGATCTCTATCGGGCGCTCGATCATTCCGGCGGCGCGCTGAACGTGGCCGATGTCGAGGCGCTGGCCGAGCGCATCGGCGTCTGGCTCGGCGATGAAGGCGCGCGGCAGGATTCGGTCATGGCAGCCGAGGGTGTGGTGCGCGACATGGGCGGGGCGCTGCGCAAGACGCTGAGCGCGATCCAGCCTTACCTCATGCAGATCGAACTTGGAGCGCACGATGCGTGAGCCGGCGTTCTGGTATCAACGCGCCTCGCTGCCGGCGAAGCTTTTGGCGCCGCTTGCCGCGCTCTATGGCGCGGTCGCTGCGCGCCGCCTGGAGAAGCCCGGCGAAGGCGTCGGCATTCCGGTGATCTGCGTCGGCAACTACCATGTCGGCGGGGCGGGCAAGACACCGACTACGATTGCGCTGATGCCGCTGCTGCGCGACCTCGGCGAGACACCGGTGATCGTCAGCCGCGGCTATGGCGGCCGCCTCCGCGGACCGGTGATCGTCGATCCGTCGCGCCACGGCGCCGCCGATGTCGGCGACGAGCCGTTGATGATGGCGCAGCGCCTGCCAGTGATCGTCTCGCGCGACCGGATCAGCGGCGCGGAATTCGCTCGCAGGCATGGCGCGACGGTCGTCGTGCTGGACGATGGCTTTCAGAACCCGGCCCTGCGCAAAGATCTGTCGCTGATCGTCATCGATGCCCGGCGCGGTATCGGCAATGGAAAGATCTTTCCGGCGGGGCCGCTGCGCGCGCCGCTGGCCCCGCAGATGCAGCGCACCGACGCGCTGATCGTGGTCGGGAACGGCGTCGCCGCCGACGGGGTGATGACCGAGATTGCGGCGCATGGCGGCAAGGTGGTGCGGGCGCATCTCTTTCCGGTCGAGGCTTCGACCGGCCGCCTGCGTGGGCGGCGCGTGCTGGCTTTCGCGGGGATCGGTGATCCGCAGCGGTTTTTCGCAACCCTGCGCGACAACGGCGTCGAGGTGGTGGAAACGCGGGCCTTTCCCGATCACCACCCTTATTCGCGCGACGACATCAGGAAGGTGATGGAGGCGGCGATCCGGCAATCGCTGGTGGTGGTGACGACCGAGAAGGACATGGTGCGGCTACGCAGCGACCGTGCACTGGCGGAATACGCCGAGCAGGTGTCCAGCTTTCCGGTGATGCTCGGAATTGCCGACGAGGATGGGCTGAAGGAACTTTTGGCCCGCCGTTTGCGAGAAGCGCGCGCTGTCAGATCATAGTCGCGCGCCGGCGGGCTCAGCTGGCGTGCTCAGCTCGCAGTCTTGGCCGCGTTCGGAAAGTGGCGTGCCAGCACGGCCTCGGGCGTTGCATAGGCTTCCTGCCGGTCGACGCTCCAGTATTTCAGCTCGTCCAGCGGGATCTGTACCCCGGTCACGGCGCAGAGGACGTAGGAACCCGGTGTCAGAATGCGATAGTCGCCGTCGAGATATTGAATTTTAGCTTCGCCCTGGCCTGATGGACCAAACCTGTTGAGCACGCCCGTTCTCCTTGAATTTTGGTCAGATCAGACCGCTGCCCGTTAGATAATCCCTCCGCGCGCCGGGGTAAACCATTGCCGGCACCTTAAGGGTGGGCCGTCAAAACAGGTCGCCCTGGTCGCTGGTGCTCTTGGCCCGGCCGCGGGTGCCGGAGGGTTTTGACGCGGGTTTTGAGCCGGCGGGCTTGGCAGTTGCCGGCGGCGTCTCGTTCGGATCGGACGGTGAGCCGGTGCCGGCGACGGCGTCGATCTGGCCGTCGGCGAACTCGATGTCGAGGCGGCTGCCGGGGGCGACCTCGGCCGCGGTGTGGACCGGAACCCCGTTCTCGTCGCGGACAAGGGCAAAGCCGCGGGCCAGCACGTTGCGGTAGGACAGGGCGTCGAGCACCTGGGTGGCATGGCTGAGCCGCCGCCAGCGCTGCTCGGTCGCGAGATCAATCGCGCGGCGGCTGTCGCGGCCGAGCCGGGCGACGCGTTCCTGGTCGGCGGCGATGCGGTGGCGCTGGGCGCTCACACTGGCCCGCAGCGAGGCTTTGAGGCGGGCGCTCCAGCCGTCGAGCAACTGGTGGCGGGACCTGGCCTGCACCGACAGGCCGCGCCGGATGCGATCGCCAAGGCCGGCGACGCGGTCGCGCGAGCGGTCGATCTGGCTGGCGAGCGTGCGCACGGTGAGGCCGGCGGCGAGGCGCGACAGGCGCAGGCTGTGGAAGTGGTTGTTGGCGCGCAGCGCCCGTCCCAATCCGCCGGCCGACTGGTCGAAGCGCTGGCGCGGGATCGCCAATAGCCCTTCGGCGGTCGGCAAGGCGCGGACGGCGGCGCGCAGCTCGATGCGCCGCGCTTCCTGAGCGCGCTGCCAGCACAGCACCTTGCGGCGGAACAGCGAAGTGACCTCGACCGCGATCTCGGCGCGCACCGGCACGGCCATTTCCGCCGCGGCGGTCGGGGTCGGCGCGCGGCGGTCGGCGACGAAATCGATCAGGGTGATGTCGGTCTCGTGGCCGACTGCCGAAATCAGCGGGATCATGCTGTTCGCGGCGGCGCGGACCACGATCTCCTCGTTGAAGCACCACAGGTCTTCCAGCGAGCCGCCGCCGCGCGCAACGATCAGGAGATCGGGCCTGGGAATGTCGCCGCCGTCGGGCAGCGCATTGAAGCCGTCGATGGCGGCGGCGATCTGCTCGGCCGCGCCGTCGCCCTGCACCCGCACCGGCCACACGAGAACGTGGCGCGGAAAGCGATCTTCGAGGCGGTGCAGAATATCGCGGATGACGGCGCCGGTCGGCGACGTGACGACGCCGATCACGGTCGGAAGCCACGGCAGGAGCTGCTTGCGCGCCTCGTCGAACAGGCCTTCGGCGGCGAGCTTTTTCTTGCGCTCCTCCATCAGCGCCATCAGCGCGCCGATGCCGGCGGGCTCCAGCGCCTCGATGACGATCTGATATTTGGACGAGCCGGGGAAGGTCGTGAGCTTGCCGGTGGCGATGACCTCGAGGCCCTCCTGCGGCTTGAAGCGCAGGCGGCCAGCGACGCCGCGCCAGATCACCGCCTCAATCTTCGCGCCCTCGTCCTTCAGGGCGAAATAGCAGTGGCCGGAGGAATGCGCGCCGCGGAACCCGGAAATCTCGCCCCGCACCCGGACATGGCCATAAGCATCTTCGACCGTCCGTTTCAGCGAGGAGGACAGTTCGGAGACGGTGAATTCCACCAGATTGGGCCGGATATCCGAAGCGGAAGCAGTCATACCAAAGCGAATCTTTTGTCGGGGACGAGGTGGCATGTTACACGCTTTCGCATCGCACTTAACCCACCGTCCGCGCCCCTTGAACAGGTCGCCGCGGCCTTGTCTGGTTTGGCTTTCCTATGAATATCCTTCTCCTCGGTTCCGGCGGCCGCGAGCACGCGCTGGCCTGGAAAATCGCGGCGTCACCGCTGGTCGACAAGCTCTGGTGCGCGCCGGGGAACGCCGGCATCGCCCGGGAGGCGGTGTGCGTTGCGCTTGATCCCGCGGACCATGCCGCGGTGATCGCGTTCTGCCAGCGCGAAAAGGTCGATCTCGTGGTGATCGGCCCGGAAGTGCCGCTCGCCGCCGGCATCGTCGACGAGCTGGAAGACGCCGGCATTGCCGCGTTCGGCCCGAGCAAGGCGGCAGCCGAGCTGGAAGCCTCCAAGGGTTTCACCAAGGATCTTTGCCGCGAGCACGACATCCCGACCGCGGCCTATGAGCGCTTTGTCGACGCCGCGGCGGCCAAGGCCTACCTCCGCGCGCAGGGCGCACCAATCGTGGTGAAGGCCGACGGGCTCGCCGCCGGCAAGGGCGTCACGGTTGCGGCGACGGTCGAGGAGGCCGAAGCCGCCATTGATGCGATTTTCAGCGAAGACGGCGCTGCCGCGGTCATTGAGGAGATGCTGGTCGGCGAGGAGGCGTCGTTCTTCGTGCTTTGCGACGGCGAGCACGCCTTGCCGCTTGCGAGCGCTCAGGATCACAAGCGGGTGTTCGACGGCGACAAGGGTCCGAACACCGGCGGCATGGGCGCCTATTCCCCCGCGCCGGTGATGACCGAAGCCCTCACCGACGAAGTGATGGCCAAAATCATCATGCCGACCCTGCGCGCGATGAAGGGGCGCGGCGCCCCGTTCAAGGGCGTGCTGTTCGCTGGCCTGATGATCACCGAAGAGGGCCCGAAACTGATCGAGTACAACGTGCGTTTCGGCGACCCGGAGACGCAGGTCCTGATGCCGCGCCTGATGTCGGACCTCGTGCCGGCGCTGATGGCGGCATGCGACGGCATGCTGAGCAACTTCGATCTGCGCTGGTTCCCAGAGCCCGCGCTGACCGTCGTGATGGCCACCAAGGGCTATCCCGGCGACTACGCCAAGGGCTCGCGGATCGAGGGCCTTGCGGACGCCGCGAAGGTCGAGGGCGTCGAGATTTTCCACGCTGGCACCAAGCAGGATGGCGATGCGATCCTCGCCAGCGGCGGCCGCGTGCTGAACATCACCGCCTCCGCGCCAACCATCGCCGAGGCGCAGCGCCGGGCCTATGAGGCGGTTGATCTCGTGCGCTGGCCGGAGGGCTTTTGCCGCCGCGACATCGGCTGGCGGGCGGTGGCGCGCGAACAGAGCTGATGGCCGCGCGAGGTTGAGGCTCAGGCGCGGTTCTGCTCAAGTAGGGCCGCGCGAAAGGAGCCGATATGTCAGACCTTGCCGATCTGTTCCCCGGATTTGCTTCCGAGTGGGTGTCGACCAGTTCCGGGCGCATCTTTGCCCGGGTCGGCGGCAATGGCCCGCCCGTGCTGCTGCTGCACGGCTTTCCGCAGACCCACGTGATGTGGCACCGGATCGCCCCGGCGCTGGCGGAAAGGTTTACGCTCGTCATCCCCGACCTGCCGGGCTACGGCTGGTCCGACGTGCCGCGCAGCGACGAGAACCACACGCCGTTCACCAAGCGCGCCATGGCCCGCACCATGGTCGAGGTGATGAGCCGGCTCGGCTACGTCCATTTCGCGGCTGTTGGCCATGATCGCGGCGGCAGGGTCGCCTACCGCCTCGCATTCGATCATCCGGGCCGGCTGTCGCGGCTTGCGGTGCTGGATATTCTGCCGACCTATGACTACTGGGCGAGGATGGACCGCGCCTATGCGCTCAAGATCTACCACTGGGCGTTTCTGGCGCAGCCCGAGCCGTTGCCGGAAACGCTGATCGGCAATGCTCCGGATTTCTATCTCAAGCAGGTGATGGCGAGCTGGACCGCGACCGGGACGCTCGACGCTTTCGATCCGCGGGCCATGGCCCATTACCTCACCGCCTTCCGCGATCCGCTCCGCATCCATGCGGCCTGCGAGGATTATCGCGCCGGGGCCTATGCCGATTTCGAGCACGACAAGGCCGACCGCGAGGCAGGCAAGAAGATCACCGTGCCGCTGCTGGCGCTCTGGGGCGAGGTCGCGATCGCCTCGGCGGCTGCGCCGCCGCTCGAGGCGTGGAAGGCCTGGGCCAGCACGGTGAGCGGTGCCCCGGTGCGATCAGGACATTTCCTCGCCGAGGAAAATCCCGGCGACACGGGGGCGGAGCTCACGCAGTTTCTGGCTGAGATCGCCTGACGGCTCAGCGCAGCCGTTTGAAGAAATCGCGCAGGAGTTCTGCGGCCTCATTCTCGCCGATCGCGGAATATACATCCGGGGCGTGGTGGCAGGTCGGCGAGGAGTAGAACCGCACGCCCGACTCCACCGCGCCGCCTTTCGGGTCCGGCGCGGCGTAGTACAACCGCCGGATCCTTGCGAAAGAGATCGCCGCCGCACACATTGTGCAAGGTTCCAGCGTGACATACAGGTCGCAATCTGTCAGTCGTTCACTGCCCAGCCGGCGCGCGGCGTCGCGGATCGCAAGAACCTCGGCATGTGCCATGGGGTCCCGGTCCGCCAGCGTTCGGTTGCTTGCGGCGGCGACAACCTCGCCATCGCGGACGACGACGCAGCCGATTGGTACTTCACCGGCCCGAAAGGCCGCTTTTGCCTGTTCCAGAGCTAATTCCATGAAAGATCGTGCGGTCATGCCTCGTCTCGCGCGATTAACTCTGTTACGAGAGCGCTTCTGTTTTTCAGTCGAGAGATGTCATGCCCCGCAATACCGATAAACACAACGACCGTCCGCGCCGCCCGGCCGGGCCGCCTGCGCGCGGCAAGGGTGGAGCCAAGGCCGGCGGCGCTGGCCGGGGCGGGCCACGTTCTTTCGGCAAGGGTGAGGGCTCGGGAGGCGACGAGCGTCAGAGCCGCGGCGCCGGCAAGCCGTCATTCGGCGGCAAGTCTTTTGGTGGCAAGTCTTTTGGCGGCAAGTCTTTTGGCGGCAAGTCTTCCGGTGGAAAGTCTTTCGGCAGCCGTCCTCGCGGCGCCGAAGGCGAGCGGCCGCGTTTCGGCGACAAGCCGTTCGGCAAGAAGAAATTCGGCGATAAGGAATTTGGCGAGCGCAATTTTGCGGATCGCAAGCTCGGTCATCGCAAGTTTGGCGATCGGAAGTTCGATGATCGCCCGCGTCGCGAGGATGGAGAGCGCGGCGGTTTCCGCAAGTTCGATCGACCGCGGGATGACCGCCCACAGCGCGAGGGCGCGGAGCGCGGCGGCTTCCGTAAGTTCGATCGACCGCGGGATGACCGCCCGCAGCGCGAGGGCGCGGAGCGCGGCGGCTTCCGCAAGTTCGATCGTCCGCGTGATGACCGCCCGCAGCGTGAGGGCGCGGAGCGCGGCGGTTTCCGCAAGTTCGACCGCCCGCGTGATGATCGCCCGCAGCGTGAGGGCGCGGAGCGCGGCGGTTTCCGCAAGTTCGACCGCCCGCGTGATGATCGCCCGCGTCGCGAGGATGGCGAGCGCGGTGGCTTCCGCAAGTTCGATCGTCCGCGTGATGATCGCCCGCAGCGCGAGGGCGCGGAGCGCGGCGGCTTCCGCAAGTTCGATCGTCCGCGTGATGATCGCCCGCAGCGCGAGGGCGCGGAGCGCGGCGGCTTCCGCAAGTTCGATCGTCCGCGTGATGACCGCCCGCAGCGCGAGGGCGCGGAGCGCGGTGGCTTCCGCAAGTTCGATCGTCCCCATGGTGATCGCCCCCACGGCGACCGCCCCCGGCGCGACGATGGTGAACGCGGCGGCTTCCGCAAAAATTTTGACCGTCATGGCGATCGCGAGCGTGGCGGCTGGGACGAGCATCCGCGCAGCGAATCCCGCTGGCGCGATCGGAACGATCGCGGCGACTTCGGCAAGCGCGCCGGCTTTGCGCCGCGCGACAACAAATTCCGCGATAGGGAATTTCAGGACCGAAAGCCCTATGGCGCCAAGTCCGAGAGCGAGCGGCGCGCTCCGCCGCCGCGCAATGAAAACAAGGTTGGCGAGCGCATTGCCAAAATCATCGCGCGCGCCGGCGCCTGTTCGCGTCGCGAGGCCGAAGAGTGGATCACGCAGGGCCGCGTGGCCGTCAACGGCCGCGTGATCAACTCGCCGGCGCTCGACGTGACCGAGCGCGATGTCGTGACCATCGATGGCGCGCCGTTGCCGGAGCGCGAGCGCACGCGGCTGTTTCTCTATCACAAGCCGCGCGGGCTGATGACGACCCATGCCGACCCCGAGGGGCGGCCGACGGTGTTTGACAATCTGCCTGAAGGGTTGCCGCGCCTGATCAGTATCGGTCGCCTCGATTTCAACACCGAGGGTCTGTTGCTGCTGACCAATGACGGCGGGCTTGCCCGCGTGCTCGAACTGCCGCAGACCGCATGGCTGCGCCGCTACCGCGTGCGCGCACACGGCGAGGTGACGCAGGCCCAGCTCGACAAGCTGCGCGACGGCATCGAGGTCGATGGCGTTCAGTACGGCGCGATCGAAGCGACACTCGAGCGCGAGCAGGGCTCCAATGTCTGGATCACTTTCGCCATTCGCGAAGGCAAGAACCGCGAAGTGCGCAACGTGCTGGCGCATCTCGGCCTTGAGGTGAACCGCCTGATCCGCATTTCCTACGGCCCGTTCCAGCTCGCCGAGCTGGAGGAAGGCAAGGTCGAGGAAATCCGCGCCCGCGTCTTGCGCGAGCAGCTCGGCGAGCGCGTCACCGCCCAGGCCGGCGCCTATTTCGGCACACCGGTGGTCGATCCGTCGCAGATCGGCGTCAAGGCCAAGCCGCCGCGCCCCAAACGCGAAACCGTGGCGGACCGCAAGGGCCGCAAGGTGGTGGTCGAGCGTTCGGGCGATCCCGACCGCGAAGACAATGAGCGCCCCGGCTCGGCGCCGTATCGGCGCCCCAAGCGCGGCTATCACGGCAAGCGCGATTTCACGCCGCGGGACTGAGTCATGCGCGTGATCGGCGGGCGGCTGCGCGGCCGCAATCTGGCGTCACCGTCGTCGCAGGTCATCCGCCCCACGGCGGATCGCCTGCGCCAGGCGTTGTTCAATATTCTGATGCACGCCTATGACGATCCGATCTCCGGCGCGCGGGTGCTCGATCTGTTTGCCGGCACCGGCGCGCTCGGTATCGAGGCGGTGTCGCGCGATGCCGGCTTTGTGCTGTTCGTCGACAACGGCGCTGAGGCTCGCGCCGTATTGCGCAGCAATGTCGAGGCGCTGGGGCTCGGCGGCGTCACAAAGATCTTTCGGCGCGACGCGACCAATCTCGGCGACGTTCATCCCAACACGCCGTTCTCCTTCGCCTTCATGGATCCGCCTTATGGGCAGGGGCTCGCGGAAAAGTCGCTCGCCTCGCTGCGTGACGGCGGCTGGCTGACGCCGGAGGCGCTGGTCGTCGTCGAGGAGGCGACCTCGGCGGCGTTCAAGGCGCCGGAAGGTTTTGAGGAGCTGGAGCGCCGCGCCTACGACGACACCGAGTTCGTGTTTCTGAAGCGCGCTTATTAGGTTAAGAACGGACGCGCCAAACTCCTCTTGGTGTTTGGTCGGTTGGCACAAGGATTCCGTTATCTCGCAGGTATTGTGCGGCCCATCTCATATCGTACTGCCAAAGATAAAATCCCTCGCCATGCCGTCTGAGATCATTCTCATGATGATCCCAAATGTACTTCGCGACTTGTAAGATCGTCGCTTCTCCTCCGTGCCGTTTAATGGCAACCAAAACCCAATCCTTAAGATCATCTTTGTATGGCATATCGCCTCCCTCCTTTCTTTTGTATTTTTGATTTATTCTAGCGCCGCCCGAACAGCTTTTCGATGTCGGTGAGTTTCAGCTCGACATAGGTTGGGCGGCCGTGATTGCACTGGCCGGAATTCGGCGTCTCTTCCATCTCGCGCAGCAGGGCGTTCATTTCCTCGCCCTTGAGGCGGCGGCCGGCCCGCACCGAGCCATGGCAGGCCATGGTCGCGGCGACGTGCATCAGCCGGCGCTCGAGCGGCAGCGCCTCGTCCCATTCCTCCATGTGCTCGGCGAGATCGCGCAGCAGCGCGCGGGCGTCGAGCTTGCCGAGCAGCGACGGCGTTTCGCGCACGGCGACCGCGCCGGGGCCGAAGGATTCGATCAGGACGCCGAAGCTTGCGAGCTCATCAGCCTGCGCGAGCAGCTTTTCGACGCTGGCCTCGTCGATCTCGACGATCTCCGGGATCAGCAGGATCTGGCGCTGCACGCCGTTGGCCGCGATCGAGGCCTTCAGCCGCTCATAGACGATGCGCTCATGGGCGGCGTGCTGGTCGATCACGATCAGCCCGTCGCGGGTCTGGGAGACGATGTAGGTGTCGTGGAGCTGCGCCCGCGCCGCGCCGAGCGGCCGGTCGAGGGCATCCTGCGCGGGCACGCTGTCGGCGCGCATGTCGGCGGCGGGGCCGCCGACATCGAATGCGCGCTGCAAGACGGGCGCCGGCGCAGGCGGCGGAAAATAGCTCGGCTGCGCGGCTTCCGAAAATCCCTGCGGCGCCGGTGCGGGGGCGGGAGCCGCGAAGGTCGGCGCGGCGGGCGATTGCCGCCAGTCCCATCCGCCGGGGACATAAGCCGGGCGCGGCGGCATCAGGCCGGGGCGGAAGGCCCCGAGCGTGGCCGTGCCATCGGTGTTGGCGGCGGTGCGGCGGCCTTCGCGGAGCAGGCCGTCCTTGAGGGCGAGGATGATCAGCGCCCGCACCAGCCCGGCGTTGCGGAAGCGCACCTCGGTCTTGGCGGGATGGACGTTGGCATCGACCTGCTGCGGATCGAGCGTAACGAACAGCGCCACGATCGGGTGGCGGTCGCGCGGCAGGTAGTCCGAATAGGCCGCGCGCACTGCGCCCAGAATCAGCTTGTCACGCACCGGGCGGCCATTGACGAACAGAAACTGGCTGAGCGCATTCGCCTTGGTGAGCGACGGCGCGGCGGCAAAGCCCTCGATCGCAACGCCCTCGCGCTCCGCGCCCACCGCGATCGCGCTGGCGCGAAAATCGGCTCCTAGAATGTCGCCGAGGCGGGTCAGGCGGCCGGCGCTGTCCGGCAGGGCCGCGGCCCATGTCACCGGCGCGCGCTCCTCGCCGGCGAGGGTGAAGGCGATGTCGGGCCGCGCCATCGCCAGCCGCCGCACGACGTCGCGCACGGCTTCGGCCTCGGTGCGGTCAGTCTTGAGGAATTTCAGCCGCGCCGGCGTCGCGTAGAACAGGTCGCGGATATCGACGCGGGTGCCCTTGGCGAGGGCTGCGGGTTGGGCCGGATATTTGTCGCCGCCCTCGACGTTCAGCGCCCAGGCGTGCGGCTCGCTGGCGTGGCGCGTGGTGATGCTGAGGCGGGACACCGCGCCGATCGAGGGCAGCGCCTCGCCGCGAAACCCGAGGGTGCGGATGCGCAGCAGGTCCTCGTCGTCGAGCTTCGAAGTGGCGTGGCGATCGACGGCGAGCATGAGGTCGTCATGCGTCATGCCGCTGCCGTTGTCGGTGACGGTAATGCGCCGCCGGCCGCCGCCCTCGGTGAAAATGTCGATATGGGTCGCACCGGCGTCGATGGCGTTCTCGACCAGTTCCTTCACGGCCGAGGCGGGACGCTCCACAACCTCGCCGGCGGCGATGCGGTTGACGATGGTTTCGGGGAGCTGACGGACGGGCATCTCGATGGCGACTCGCGGATGGATAATCAGATCATAGGGGCTTTGCGCAGCCGGTTGAATGGCGGATGCTGCGGAGGGAACGGGTCGGGACGGAATCAGTCGTCGAAGGAGCGGCGGCCGCGCCCGGCCTTGATGTCGCTGCGCCGCTTCTTGCCCTCGAGGCGGCGCATCTTCGAGCCGAGCGTGGGGCGCGTGGCGCGGCGCGGGACCGGGCGGAAGGCGGCGTCGCGCAGCAGCTCGACTAGCCGTTCGATCGCGTCCTCGCGGTTGCGCTCCTGGGTGCGGAAGCGGTCGGCGCGGATCACGATGACGCCGTCCTTGGTCATGCGCTGGCCCGCCAGCAGCCGCAGCCGCGCCATGAACGCCTCCGCCAGATGTTCCGGCAGCGCGATGCGGGCGGAATCGAAGCGCAGATGGGCGGCGGTGGCGAGCTTGTTGACGTTCTGCCCGCCGGGGCCGGAGGCGCGGATGAAGCTGATTTCGATGTCGTCTTCGTCGATGGCGATCGAAGAGGTGATGCGCAGCATGGCCGCCCCAGATTTATCCGCACCGTCGATGCCGAAACCGACCTTAGCAGGCGGGCGCGACGGCGTCAGTTCGCGCGCGGCGCTGCAGGTGCGGTGCCGCCGCCGGCCTGGGTCGCGCGGCCGACGGTGACCGTGATCAGGCCCGGCCCCCACACCCGCTTGGCGATGCGCTTGGCGTCGGCAAGGGTGACGGCGTTGATGATGCTGGCGCGCTTATCGAGATAGTCGATGCCGAGGTCGTCCAGCTGGTACTGCACCAGCGCGCTGGCGAGCTTCGAGGAGGTATCGAGCGCGAGCATTTGCGAGCCGTTGAGATAGGCCTTGGCCTTGTCCAGTTCTTCCTGCGTCGGCCCGTTGTCCGCCATGCGTGCGATCACCTGGCTGAGCGTGTCGAACGCCGCCTTGGCGCGGTCGGCGCGGGTTGCGGTGCTGCCGGCAAACAGGGCGGAGTGCTCCATCCAGACCAGCGACTGTGACACCGAGTAGGCGAGGCCCTGCTTCTCGCGGACTTCGTAGTAGAGCTGCGAGGACATCGAGCCGCCGCCAAGGATGTGGTTGACGATATAGGCCGCCATGAAGTCGGGATCGTTGCGCTTCACGCCCGGCCCGCCATAGATGATCACGGTCTGCGGCACGTCGAGCGGCAGGCTCAGTTGCTTCGGCGGGGTCGTGGCGGCGACGTCCGGCACCGGCGTCAGCTTTGCCTTGTCCGGCAGCGCGCCGAAGGTGCGGTCGAGCAGCTTGCCGAGGCTGTCCGCGTCGATATCGCCGACCACGGCGATCTTGAGCTGGTCGCGCGCGAGCACGCGGCCGGCATAGGCCTTAAGGTCGTCGGCGGTGATGGTCGGCACGCTGGCCAGCGTTCCGTTGACCGGGCGGCCATAAGGATGGTCGGGATAAGCTGCGGCCCAGAACGCGTTGCCCGCCAGCGCATTCGGATTGGTGCTTTCGCGGCGCAGGCTGGAGAGGAGCTGCGCGCGGATCCGCTCGACGGGCTCGGCGTCGAAGCGCGGCTTGGTCAGCGCGAGCTGCAACAGGCCGAAGGCCTCGTCGCGATTGTCCTTGAGCATCCGCAGCGAGCCGCGAAAATAGTCGCGCGTCGCACTGAAATTCAGTTCGATCGCCCGTCGCTCGAGCCGGTCGTGAAAGGCCTGCGAATCGAGGTCGCCGGCGCCCTCATCGAGCAGGCTGCTCACCATGCTGGCGACGCCGGGCTTGTCGGCCGGGTCCTGCGTCGAGCCGCCGTTGAAGGCAAAATTCACCGCGACGACGGGCACCGTCGCGTCCTGGACGAACCAGGCCTCGATGCCGCCCGGCGAGACGACGCGCTGGATCTTCGCGGCAGCATGGGCGCCTGACGCGCCGAGCAGCGGCAAGGCGACAAGAGAGGCTGCGACCAGAAAGGCGCGGCGGGAGAGCGAGCGGATCACGAGCGTTTGCCCTCCGGTTTCTCGGACGTCTCTTTGATCAAGTAGCCGGTGGCCGAACGCTTCTTGTCGAGCCATCGGCGGGCGGCGTCGCGGACCTGATCGGCGGTCACCGCGCGGATCGCATCTGGCCAGCCGCGGATATCGTCCATGCTCAGGCCAACGGTGAGGGAAGCGCCATACCAGCGCGCCAGCATGGCGTGGCTGTCCTGCGCATAGACCGTCTGGGCGATGAGCTGGGTTTTGGCCACGTCGAGCGCGTCGGCATCGACGCCGTTCTGCGCGACATCGGCGATGATCTTGTCGATCGCCGCCTCAAGCTTGGCGAAGTCGACGCCGGGCTTAGGCGAGGCTGAGACGCCGAATTGCGAGGGATCCACCGCCGTTCCTTGATACCAGGCATTGGCGGAGACCGCGATGGCCTGATCGACCACGAGACCGCGATAGAGCAGGGAGTTGCTGCCCCCGCCGAGAAGCTGGGCCAGCAGATTGAGCGCATCGCTGTCGGCCTTGGGCGTGGTGGTCGCGGCCGGGACAAGGTAGTTGCGGATCAGCATCGGCTGTTCGACGCGCACATCGGCGACCGTGACGGTGCGCGGTCCGGCGGGCTGCGGCTCCTGCGGGCGGATGCGGCGTGCGGGAATGGCGGGCTGGGGCTTGAGACCGCCGTACGCCTTGGCCGCCATGGCGCGGACGTCGGCCTCGGTGACATCGCCGGCGATCACGAGAATGGCGTTGTTGGGTGCATAGAACCGGCGATAGAAGGCGAGGGCGTCTTCGCGGTCGAGCTTCTCGATCTCCTGGCGCCAGCCGATTACGGGGTGGCCATAGGGGTGGTTGAGATAGAGCGCCGCCATCACCTGCTCGGACAGCCGTGCTTCGGGGCTGTTGGCGACGCGCATGTTGTATTCCTCCAGCACGACGTCGCGCTCAGGCAGCACGTTCTCGTCCTTGAGGATCAGGCCGGTCATGCGGTCGGCCTCGAACTCCATCACACGGCCGAGATGCTCCCGCGGCACCCGCTGGAAGTAGCCGGTGTAATCGTAGGAGGTGAAGGCGTTCTCGTTGCCGCCGAGCTGGACCACCGTTTTCGAGAATTCGCCGGCCGGGTGCTTTTCGGTGCCCTTGAACATCAGATGTTCGAGGAAGTGGGCGAGGCCGGACTTGCCCGGCGTCTCATCCGCCGAGCCGACCTTGTACCAGATCATCTGGGTCGCGACCGGCGTGCGATGATCGGGAATGACGACAACCTGCAGCCCGTTGTCGAGGGTGAACGTCGTCGGTGCCGCCGGTTTGACCGTGTCGGCGCGGCTGGTGCTGGGCGTGGCAAGCCCGATGGTGAAACTGGCGGCGATCGCTGCGATTGCGCCGATCAGGCGCAGGCGGGGGGGCTGGCTGTGTCCGACCGCCGGGGAGCGCGGTTCGCCGCTGGTTTGCATCAGTTCTTTACTTCCTTGCCCTGCATGATGTCGTAATAGACCCGGTTCGATTCCTTGGGACCGGTGCCGTAGGCGTGGCCCGACGACGGTGTTTGATAGCCGGTGGGCGGCTGGGTCAGGCTTTCGCGGGTCGGCTCGCCGGTGAACGGCTTGCTCTCGGACTTGTTGCCGCCGAACAGGGTGCCGAAAATGTTGCCGGTGTAGCCGAGCTGCGACGGGCTCAGCATCGGGCTCGAGGTCGCGCCGGGCTGGACCGGCTCGGTCGCGCGGGTGGCGCGGGTCTTGCCCACGGCAAGCTCGCTCGGCGTCAGCGCACGGGCGCCCGCATTGCCCGTAACTTCTTTCTGCTTGCTGGCGGCGATGATGCGGCGGCGCTCAGCCTCGTCGGGATCCTTCGGCCAGTTCGGCACATTGGTGACGTCCTGGCTGGTTTCCGGCGGCGGCAGGTCGAGGCTCGGGGGCACGACCAGTGGCGAGCGCTCACGGTAGTTGATGCCGCGATTTTCCATGTTGGTGCCGCCAAGGCCGGTCATGATGCTGTGGATCAGGCCTTGCTCGAAGGTCCGCTCATCCTCCTCCTCGTCGGCGGCGAAGGCGGGGCCGATCGCGTGCAGCGAAAGCAGGCCGAAACCGAGCGCGAAGGCGGCGACGCGAATTGCGCCGCGCGACTGAGACGTCGAGGATTTCGCTGTCCGGGATTTTGAGGTTTGGAGCATCATCGAGCAGTTCTCTCCGGTTCTCGGCACAACAATCGACCTGTTCATGTTGTGCCGGATTGCGGCAACTGTGCCTTAACTTTCGCCGGTTCGCAGCAAGCAAGCCACGCACGAGACAAATTCGGTCGCCAGAGCCGCGATCATCGACCCCGCATATGGTGCAGGGGACGGATATCGGCCGGGATCAGGGCGCTTTTGCGGCGGGTTGCCCACGCAGGGTGTCATACAACAGGCCAATCACCCCGGCAACAATGGCCGTGTCGGCGATGTTGAAGACGTACCAGTAATGGACTTTTCCGCCGAATTCGGCATGGAGCATGACGAAATCGACCACCGCGCCGTAGGCGGTGCGGTCGATCGCGTTGCCGATGGCGCCGCCGATGATCAGGCCGAGGCTGAAGGTCGCAAGGCGGGTTTCGGAGCGCGCCATCCAGATTCCGAGGGCGGCGACGGCGATCACCTTGAAGCCGAGCAGCAGCCATCGGCCGGTCGCGGTCTCGGTCTGGAGCCAGCCGTAGCTGATCCCGCTATTCCAGGCGAGCACCAGATCGATGAACGGCGCGACCGCAACGATGCCGCGCCGGCCGAGATCGTAAATGAACAGCAGCCACAGCTTGCTGGCCTGATCCGCCAGCAGCGCGCCGGCCATGGCGAGGAGGCCGAGGCGCAGATGCGGGTTCGTTGCGGTTCGCTTCAGGCTGGTCACGCTTCGAGCGCCTTCCATTCGCGCAGGGCAGCTGCATCGCGCGGCGACACGTCGGGGAATTCCGGGTCGCTGCCGACGGTCGGCAGGATCTTCCACGACCGGGCGCACTTGGTGCCGACCGCGCGCTCGACCACCACCGCGACGTTCTTCACGTCGCCGAGGCGGAAGGCATCGGCCGGCGCTTCGGCATTGGTGACCATCGCATTCGAGGTGATGACGATTTCCGCAAGGTCGATGTCCGCGAGAATGGCGAAGATCGCCGGATCGCTGACATAAACCATCGGCGAGGCCTCGAGCGAGGAGCCGATCCGCTTGGCGGCGCGCTCGACTTCCAGCGCGCCGGTGACGACGCGGCGGACGTCGCGGATCACGGCCCACTTCGTCGCCAGCTTGTCATCGCGGAATTGCGCGAACTTGTCGTCGAAGGTGGTGAGGTGCACCGATGCTTCGCCCTGCGGGCGATAGTTCAGCCACGCCTCGTCGCAGGTGAAGCTGAGGATCGGGGCGAGCCACTTCAAAATCGCCTCGCACAGCATGTCGATCGTCGTCAGCGCCGCCTTGCGGGCGATCGACGACGGCGGGTCGCAATAGAGCGTGTCCTTGCGGATGTCGAAGTAGAAGGCCGACAGCTCGGAGTTCATGAACGCGGCGAGATGTGCCACCACGGTCTTGTAGTCGAAGTCCGCATAGGCGCGGCGAACGACAGCATCGACCTCCGACAGCCGGTGCAGCATCAGCCGCTCCAGCTCGGGCATGTCGGCATGGGCGACGGCATCGCCGGGCTTGAAGTGGTGCAGTGTGCCGAGCATCCAGCGGATGGTGTTGCGCAGCTTGCGATAGGTCTCGACGGTGTTCTTGAGGATTTCCGGGCCGATGCGCTGGTCGTCGGAATAGTCGGAGGCGCAGACCCAAAGGCGCAAAATATCCGCGCCGGAATCCTTGATGACCTTCTGCGGCTCGACCGTGTTGCCGAGCGATTTCGACATCTTGCGGCCGTGCTCGTCGAGGGTGAAGCCGTGGGTCAGCACGACGTCATAGGGCGCATGGCCGCGGGTGCCGCAGCTTTCCAGCAGCGACGAGTGAAACCAGCCGCGGTGCTGATCGGAGCCTTCGAGATACATCACTGTATCCTGGCCGCCGTTGATCTTGCGCTTGATGTCGCCGAGCGTCGGGAAGTGCTCGCGGTCCTCGAGCACGAATGCGTGCGTCGAGCCGGAATCGAACCAGACGTCGAGGACGTCGTCGACCTTCTTCCAGTCCTCGTTGGCGTGCGAGCCGAGGAAGCGTTCGCGCGCGCCTTCCTCATACCAGGCATCGGCGCCCTCGGCGGTGAAGGCGTCCGCAATGCGCTGGTTGACGGCCTCGTCCTGGAGGATGTCGACCGAGCCGTCGCCCTTTTCGCGGACGAACACGGTGATCGGCACGCCCCAGGCGCGCTGGCGCGAAACCACCCAGTCGGGGCGGCCGCTGATCATGCCGGTGATGCGGTTCTGACCCTGCGGCGGCACCCAGCGCGTCGCCGCGATGCCGCTGAGCGCGCGGGCGCGCAGCGTGTCGCCGGGCTTGGCCACGCCGTTGTCGGCGATCGGCTTGTCCATCGCGATGAACCACTGCGGCGTGTTGCGGAAGATCACCGGTTTCTTCGAGCGCCACGAGTGCGGATACTGATGCTTCAGCCGGCCCCGCGCGAGCAGCATGCCGCGCGCGACGAGGGCCGCGATCACAGCCTCGTTGGCGTCGCCCTTCTCACCCTTGTCGGTGATCACGCGCTTGCAGGTGAAGCCCGGCGCCTGCGTGGTGAGTGCGCCGTTCTCATCGACAGTGTAGGGGATGGCGCTGCTGATGCCGCGCTCGTCCAGCTCGCGGGCGTGCTCGGTCCAGATGTCGAAGTCCTCACGACCGTGGCCCGGCGCGGTGTGGACGAAACCGGTGCCGGCGTCGTCGGTGACATGGTCGCCGTCGAGCAGCGGCACCTTGAAGCCGTAGCCGCCCTCAAGGCCGGCCAGCGGATGGTGGGCTTCGACGGCATCGAGCACGTCGCCGGAGATGTCGGCGACCTTCTCGAAGGCCGTGACGCGGGCCTGCTTGAACACGTCGGCGGCGAGCTTGTCGGCGAGGATCAGGAGGTCGCCGGGCTTGGCCCAGTTGTCGGCGGGCGCGTCGGTGACCTTGAACAGACCATAGGCGATCTTGGACGAAAAGCTGATCGCGCGGTTGCCGGGCAGCGTCCACGGCGTAGTCGTCCAGATCACCACCGAGGCATTTGCGAGGCGGCCGAAAGTGGTCGCTACCGGAAATTTCACCCAGACCGTGTCAGAGGTGAAGTCCTCATACTCGACCTCGGCCTCGGCCAGCGCCGTCTTTTCGACGACGCTCCACATCACGGGCTTCGAGCCGCGATAGAGCGTGCCGTTGGCAGCGAACTTCATCAGCTCGCGGGCGATCTGCGCCTCGGCGAAGTAGTCCATGGTGGCATAGGGATGATCCCAATCGCCGATGATGCCGAGCCGCTTGAACTCCTCGCGCTGCACGCCGAGCCAGTGATTGGCATAGGCGCGGCATTCGCGGCGGAAGGCGATCATCGCCGCCGAGTTCTTGAAGTCCGGCTTCGCCTTGCCCTTGGAGCGGTAGTTTTCTTCTTCGATCTTCCACTCGATCGGCAGGCCGTGGCAGTCCCAGCCCGGCACGTAGTTGCTGTCGAAACCGAGCATCTGCTGGCTCTTGGTGACGACGTCCTTGAGGATCTTGTTGAGCGCGTGGCCGATATGGATGTTGCCGTTGGCGTAGGGCGGGCCGTCATGCAGCACGAACTTCGGCCGCCCCTTGGCGCCGTCGCGAAGCTGCTGATAGAGGTCCATCTCTTCCCAGCGCGCCAGGATCTCCGGCTCGCGCTGCGGCAGCCCCGCTCGCATGGCGAAGTCGGTCTGCGGCAGGAACAGGGTCTTCGAATAGTCGTGGCCGGCGGCTTTCTCGGCGTCGGTAGTCTTTTGCTTGTCGGACATGGTGACTGCTGGGCTTTTGCTTGCTGGCTGGCACAATCAATGCGCGGAAGGCGCGGGCACCGCGCCAACGAAAATGCAACCCGGTCTTGCGCCGAGCAGGGCTCAGGCGGAAGCCGGGCAAATAATCTCTATCAGGAGCCGCGCTAACATGGCGTTTCCTTAGAGCATTTTTGGGAAAAGGGGAAACGGGAAACGGCCGGAGGCCGTTGCGCCCGCCGTCGCGGTTCCGGGTCGGGCGGCCCGGCTCAGTCGATCCGGCCGAGCCGCGGGAACGCAGTGGGCGCCGCCGCAAGCGCGGCCTTGGCCTTGTTGCTGTCGTCGTCCATTTGCCGGATCAGGGCATCGAGGCTGTCGAATTTCAGCTCGTCGCGGATGAACTCGATGAAGGCGACATCGAGGATCTCGCCGTAAAGCTGGTCCTTGAAATCGAACAGGAACACTTCAAGAAGCGGCGCACCGTTGTCGAAGGTCGGGCGGCGGCCGAAGCTGGCGACGCCATCGAGGCGCTTGTCGCCGCGCCCGACCCGCACCGCATAGATGCCGTGGCGCAGGCCGCAGGCGGGATCGAGGCGGATATTGGCGGTCGGATAGCCGAGGTCGCGGCCGCGCTTTTCGCCGTGGATGACCTCGCCGCTGATGAACCAGGGGTAGCCGAGGAGTGCGTTGGCCTTTTTCACCTCGCCCTGTTCCAGGGCGGTGCGGATTGTGGTGGAGGAGACGGTCTGGCCGCGAATGTCGACGTGCGGATGGACGTGGACCTCGATACCGAGCTGGGCGCACCGGCTCTGCAGCAGGGCCGGCGTGCCTTTCCGGCCCTTGCCGAAGTGGAAATCGTAGCCGACGGCGATGGCGCTGACGCCAAGCCGCTCGACCAGATCGTGAGCGATGAAGTCCTCCGCCGAGGTCCCGGCGCGTTTGGCGTCAAAAGTCATGACGACGGCGCCACTCAGCCCGGTGCCGGCAAGGAGACGGAGGCGCGAACGCTCGTCGGTCAGCCGGAACTGGGGCGTGTTGGGACTGAAATAGCTGCGCGGATGCGGTTCGAAAGTCACCGCCATCGCCGCCTGGTTGAGATCGGCCGCCATCCGCTGGGCATCGGCGATGACGGCGCGATGGCCGAGATGAACCCCGTCGAAATTCCCGAGTGCGACGACGATTCCCTTTGGCAGGGCCGAAAGCGGGGTGTCGTCGCGAATGATGGTGAAGTCGGGAAGATGAGTCGGCTTCATTTCGTAAATCACACTTTCAAACACCGGGCGTATCGGGTAACGAACCGCTGGGTTCCATCAAGACAGTGCATCATCCAGTCCGGCTCGGCGTCAAATCCGGGCCGTGGTTGAAGGCGGCGGAACGTCGCGCGCTGGTCGGATCGGAGTCAAGTGGCAGCGGTAATTTTGCGGCCGCTAGGTAGGGGAAATCGCGGACAACCTGCGTTATCGGATTAACGGGCTGTTTAAGACGCAGTGATAGCGTTCGCACCGTTCGAGGCTGAGGTAAATACGTTCGCGCAGTTGCGCAAGCGTTTAAGGGAGCATGAGTGATGGCGGTTGATCTGTCGATGTCCGTTCTTGTGGTGGACGATTACAACACCATGATCCGGATCATCCGCAATCTGCTGAAGCAGCTTGGTTTTGAGAATATCGATGACGCCAGCGACGGCTCGGCGGCACTCATCAAGCTGCGCAGCAAGAAGTATGGTCTGGTGATTTCCGATTGGAACATGGAGCCGATGACCGGCTACGAGCTTCTCAAGGAAGTGCGGGCCGATCCGAATCTGGCGAAGACGCCGTTCATCATGGTGACGGCGGAATCCAAGACGGAAAACGTCATTGCTGCCAAAAAGGCCGGCGTGAACAACTATATCGTGAAGCCGTTCAACGCGGCCACGCTGAAGTCGAAGATCGAGGCGGTCTTCCCGGATCAGGTTCCCGCCTGATTCTTCTTCCCGAAACGGGCCGAATTCGCGAGCTAATCGCTGGTGGTGCATCCGCGCCGCCAGCATCTGCGTGGGCGCGGATCGGGGATCAGATCACCAGCGCAGATCGGTCATGACCGCGCGCGGCTTTGCGCCATTCGCGAACAGCTCGGCGATTGCCGCAGGATCGTCAGGGTTGAGGCCGGCGAACTCCTCGGCATGAATGCCGCGCGTCAGGAAGATGCAGTCGATGCCTGCGGCATTGGCTCCGGAGACATCGGTGCGAATCGAATCGCCGATGGCGAGGACGCGGCCGCCCCAACCGTCCGCCGGGCCATTCGCGAGGGCGATGGCGCGCTCGTAGATCGGGCGGTGCGGCTTGCCAAAGAAGATCACGTCGCCGCCGATCGAGGCATAGAGTTCCGCAATCGCGCCGGCGCAGGTGATGAGCCGGTCGCCACGCTCCACTACAATGTCGGGGTTAGCGCAGATGAAGGTGAGGCCGCGGTCGCGGGCCTTCATCATCATGTCGCGATAATCCTCGGCGGTCTCGGTGTCGTCGTCGAACGGGCCGGTGCAGACGATGTAATCTGCGGTTTCGAGGTCCGAGAACGGAATGTCGAGCCCGCGATAGATCGGGGTGTCACGTCCGGGGCCGATGGCGAAGACTTTTTGGCCGGGCCGTTCTGCAATGTAGTTCCGGGTCAGGTCGCCGGAGCTTACGATGGCATCATAGGTCTCGTCGGCGACGCCGAACTTGCGCAGCTGGCGCTGCACGGAATCGGCCGGGCGCGGGGCGTTGGTGATCAGGACCACCTTGCCGCCCCGGTCGCGAAAGGTCTTCAGCGCGGCGCTGGCATCCTGAAACGCGACGAGCCCGTCATGCAGGACGCCCCAGACATCGCTGAGCACGATGTCGACGCCTGCGGTGATCTCGCTCAAGCCATTGATAAACTGCGGGGAAGTCGGAGAAGTCATTGCGTGCAGCCATTGCCGCGCTGCGGGCGAAAAGCCCTCAGCGCCGGCCGTAAGTCGGATCGGATGATGCCGAGCGGATCCGGTCGGCTAGAGGTTCGTAGACCATCGAATCGGCGGGCGCAACTCGGACGCCTGCAACTCGGGAACCTCGGCACATGGATACCGAACGCTTAAGGAGGCGCGCGTAGGTAAGGCGGCGAGCCCGGCAGATTTTTTCAGTTCGGCCTGACGAGCTGCCGCGCCAATGCCGACATGCCCGTTTTCTTGCGCGGGGGCGCCTTTTCGGCATCGTCCTCGGACAATTTCGGGACCAGCGGCACGAATGCGGAGGCCGACGCGGAGGAGGCGCCTTCCGGGCGGACCGGCCGCGGCGGCGAGAACAGATGTCCCTGGCCGAAACGCAGGTCGTAGTCGAGCAGGTCCGCGACCGCGCGCTCGGTCTCGACGTGGGTGGCGACGAGATCGATCCCGTAGCGGTTCAAGAGGTCCGACAGGTCGGCGGCGTGGATGTCCAGCGCCTGCTCTTCGTTCAGCAGCAGGGCCGCCTCGACCTTGACGAAGCGGATGCCGAGCGGAGTGAGGTCGCGCGGGTTGAGCCGCAGGTCGGTGACATGATCCATCGACAGGCGCACGCCGCGAGCAACCAGCGCCGTGAGGTGCTCGCGCTCGAGCGGGCTCAGCGTCTGAAGATCGCCCTGCCGGAATTCGAGGATCAGGGAGGAGGTCAGCGCGCGATTGGCATCGAGGAATTCGAGGCACTCGGCGAACAGCACCGGATCGCGCAGGGTCGAGATCGACAGGTTGCAGAACAGGCTGACATCCTGCTTGCGGTCCTTGAGGCGGCGGAGCACCTGCACGCAGCGCAGCAGTACGAGGTTGTCGAGCCGTCCCATCAGCCCGTCGGCTTCGGCAAGATGGATGAAGTCGCCGGCGTCGATCATCTTGCCGTCGTCGCCGGGCAGGCGCGCCAACGCCTCGTAAAAGCGCACCTTTCGCTGCGGCAGCGTGACGAGCGGCTGCAGGTAGACCTCGATGCGGTTGGCATCGATCGCCTCGCGCAGCGCGGCGCGGATGCCGGCCTCGTCGCGGGCCTGTTCGTGCGGGGGCGCGGCCTGCGACGGCACTTCCTCGGCGTCGTTGTCGGTGGACCCGATGGCGATGTCGTCCGTCTCGATGATCGCGGCGGCGGCCGTTTCGCGTTCGCGGGCCGGCGGCGGGGCGAGGATCTGGTCGTTCAAAGCATCTTCATGCGCCGCGACCGATACGGCGAGCTGGCGGACGAGGAGACCGAGTTCGTTGATCTCTTCGGTGACTGAGGCATCCGGCGCCCGGCGCTGGGCTTCGACCGCGGCGATCCGGGTTTCCAGCGCGGCGAGCCGGCGGCCGAAATCGGACATCTGGCGGGCCAGATCGCCGACGCCGCGGGACAAGTCGCCGAGGCGCGCGCCGGGATCGTGGCGCGCGTGCATCCGCATCGAAATGGCGTTGTAGAGGATCATCAGGGTGAGCGCGGCGAGCGCGATGGTCCCGGCTTCCAGCGGGGCCAGTCCGGCGGCGGCGTAGAGCACGACCGCAAATGCCCCTGCGATCAGCGCCATGCAGATCAGAATAAATATCGTCGACAGCCGGAACATCACAAACAACCCTCGCCCGGGTAGCCTGTTGCCACCCGAGTTCCGGCGCCATCATGGCTGATTCGGCGCCGGAGCGGATATTCGTGCGGCGGTTGTCCCCGGTCGCGGCTTACGCGACCGAGCGGATGACCTTGGCGACTTTGCCGATCATCTCGCCGATCTGGTCCTCGCTGATGATCAGCGGCGGGGTGAGGGCCAGGGTATCGCCGGCAACCCGCAGCATCAGGTCGTTCTTGTGGAATGCCGAGGCGAGCGCATTGTAGCCGCGCTTGCCGGGCCCTTCGGCGAGCGGCTTGAGGTCGATGCCGGCGGTGATACCGACGGTGCGGATGTCCAGCACGTTCGGCTCGTCGCGCAGGCTCATCACCGCGTCGGCGAACTTGCCCTCGAGGCTGCGGGCGCGCTCGAACAGCTTTTCGTCGCGGTAGATGTCGAGCGTGGCGAGGCCGGCCGCGGTCGCGAGCGGGTGGGCGGAATAGGTGTAGCCGTGGCACAGCTCGATGACGTGGTCCGGGCCATTCATGAAGGTCTTGTAGATCGTGTCGCGCACGATCACGCCGCCCATCGGGGCCGCGCCGTTGGTGACGCCCTTGGCGAAGGTGATCATGTCCGGCGTCACGCCATAGCGCTCCGCGGCGAAGGCAAAGCCGAGGCGGCCGAAGCCGGTGATGACCTCGTCGAAGACCAGCAGGATGCCGTGCTGGGTGCAGATATCGCGCAGCCGCTGGAGGTAGCCCTTCGGCGGCGGCAGCACGCCGGTCGAGCCGGCCATCGGTTCCACGATGACGGCGGCGACGGTGTTCGCGCCGTGTAGGTTGACCAGCCGCTCGAGCTCATCCGCAAGATGCGCGCCCCATTCCGGCTCGCCCTTGGTGAAGGCCTGCTGTTCGCGGTTGTAGGTCGCGGGCAGGTGGTCGACGCCGGTCAATAGTGTGCCGAACAGGCGGCGGTTGGGAACGATGCCGCCGACCGAGGTGCCGCCAAAGCCGACGCCGTGATAGCCGCGCTCGCGGCCGATCAGGCGGAAGCGGGCGCCTTCGCCGCGGATGTTGTGATAGGCGAGCGCCATTTTCAGCGCGGTATCGGCGGCTTCCGAGCCGGAATTGCAGAAGAAAACGTGGTCGAGGCCGTCGGGCGCGAGCGCCGCGATCCGGCTGGCCAACTCGAAGGACTGCGGGTGGCCGAACTGGAACGGTGGGGCGTAGTCGAGCGCCTCGGCCTGCTGGCTGATGGCGGCGGCGATCGTCTCCCGCCCATGGCCCGCGTTGGAGCACCACATGCCGGCGGCAGCATCCAGAATTCTGCGGCCATCGACCGTGATGTAATGCATGTCCTTGGCGCCGGCGAGCAGGCGCGGGGCGCTTTTGAAGGCGCGGTTCGCGGTGAACGGCATCCAGAAAGCTTCCAGATCATTCGGGACCGCGGATGCTGGTTTGATCGGGCTGGTAATGTTCATGACGACCTCGCTTCTAGCTCGCGCCTTTTTGGGGATGGCCGGGCGAAGGACAGGCCCGCGGTACGGACTGTAAAGGGAATCCGGGGGCCCGGCATTCGTTTTGTTATGCGGCGATTGTCCGCAGTCGCGCGCGCATTTGCAAGCAGGGCCTGATCCGTGCGCCCGAAATCGGGAAATGGCAGCAGAGCCACCGATAGCCGGATTCGCGCCAATAGTCAGAGGTATTAGTGTAGCGCTCTCGGGATGATTGTTTTGTCCGATTTTGCTCCCCGCAAATCGTGCCTGCGCCGCCCCGGCGTATGGTGCGCTCGGCCCCCCTGATTTTCTCGGGGCGGCGGCGTGGCCCCGCTTGCCGGGCGTCGCAGCGGCTGGTACCACGCCAAAATGTCCGAGAAAAAACCGAAAAAACCCCAGAAGCTGAAGGCGCGGCTTCCGCGCGGCCTGATTGATCGCGGGCCGTCGGAGATTGCCGCGACGAGGCGCATGATCGCGGTCATCCAGCAGGTCTACGAGCTTTACGGCTTCGAGCCTGTCGAGACGCCGGCGATCGAATTCACCGACGCGCTGGGCAAGTTTCTGCCCGATCAGGATCGTCCGAATGAGGGCGTGTTCTCGTTCCAGGACGACGACGAGCAGTGGCTGTCGCTGCGCTACGACCTGACGGCGCCGCTCGCCCGCTACGTCGCCGAAAATTTTGACGCGCTGCCAAAGCCTTATCGCAGCTACCGCGCCGGCTACGTGTTCCGCAATGAGAAGCCGGGGCCGGGCCGCTTCCGCCAGTTCATGCAGTTCGATGCCGACACCGTCGGCTCGGCCTCGCCAGCGGCGGATGCTGAAATCTGCATGATGGCGGCGGATGCGATGGAAGCCCTCGGCATTCCGCGCGGCCAGTATGTCGTGAAGGTCAACAACCGCAAGGTGCTGGACGGCGTGCTCGAAGCCATCGGCCTCGGCGGCGACGAGAATGCCGGCCGCCGGCTGACGGTGCTGCGGGCGATCGACAAGCTCGACAAGTTTGGCCCCGAAGGCGTGCGCCTGCTTTTGGGCGAGGGGCGCAAGGACGAGAGCGGCGACTTCACCAAGGGCGCGGAGCTCGACGACGAGCAGATCGCCGCGGTGCTGTTGAGCCTCGAGTCCGACAGCGCCGGGGAGGGAGGCGCCAAATCGGGGGGCGACTGCGGCCCGCTCGGACGCTTGCTGGACAACCAGACCTATCGCGATGGTCGTGACGAGCTCGCCGAGATCGACAAGCTTGTAACCTCCGCCGGGTATGACGAGACGCGCATCCGCATCGATCCCTCGGTTGTGCGCGGGCTCGAATACTATACCGGCCCGGTCTACGAGGTCGAACTGTTGCTCGAGACCAAGGACGAAAAGGGCCGCCCGGTGCGGTTCGGCTCGGTCGGTGGCGGCGGGCGCTACGATGGGCTGGTGTCGCGGTTCCGCGGCGAGCCGGTGCCGGCGACCGGTTTCTCGGTCGGGGTGTCGCGCCTGCAGGCTGCGCTCGAACTGATCTACCGCGACCAGCCGCAGGCACCGGCGTTCGGCCCCGTCGTGGTGACGGTGTTCGACCGCGATCGCGTGACCGATTATCAGAAAATGGTCGCGACGCTCCGCAGCGCGGGCATCCGCGCCGAACTCTATCTCGGCAATCCGAAGAATATGGGCAACCAGCTCAAATATGCGGATCGCCGCAACGCGCCCTGTGTCATCATTCAGGGCTCGGATGAGAAGGCGCGCGGCGAGGTCCAGATCAAGGATCTGGTCGAAGGCGCGAAGGCGGCGGCGGCAATCGCTTCCAACCAGGAATGGCGGGAAACGCGCCCGGCGCAGTTCTCATGCGCGGAAGGCGAACTGGTCGACAAGGTGCGCGAGGTCTTGGCGCGCCACGAGGTCGACTGGAGCTAGCCGCTCAAGGTCCCAAGGATTGGCGTCGCCGAACGGCGGCGCCTTATTTTTCGACATCAAAACAGGGAGCAAAAATGCCCGAGGTCCTGATCAATCTGGCTGCTGGCCGGTCTGAAGAACTGAAGAAGAACCTGATGAAGGACATCAGCGACGTGGTGGTGAAGCACACCGGCCTCGATGCCGAGCATGTCGTCGTCACCATCATGGAAGTGCCGCTCGTCAACAAGATGAAGGGCGGCAAGACGTTCGTCGAACGCGCGGCCGCCCCGCCGAAATAATTTTTTTTCGATCCGAGCTGAGGAGGCGGGCGCGACAGCGCCGCCTCCGCGGCCTTGCTATTGAAACACCGCAATGCTCTGCCGCGCTGCGAGTACCGGCTTGCCCGCCGCATTCCAGATCATCATCGCCTGATTGGAATAGCCGGCTGTCGCGTTTTCGGCCGCGGTGCGCACCAGCCACCAGCCGTTTTCCGTTTCCAGTTCGTCGGTGAACAGATCGACCGCCCAGGTCATCGTGCTGATGGGCGCGAACTTGCTGAACAGCACCGCGGCCGCCGGCGGCGGCGCATCGGCCAGCGCCAGCAGGGAAACGATCGACGGCTGCAGATCGGGATCGCGGTGCTTGAGCCAGAGCGTCATGGTCGGCGCGCCTGCCTGACTTATCGGCGGATGGCCGGCGGCAAGCTTGCCGTCGAAATGCTGGGTGAAGTTCAGCCCGGCGACGTGGCGGAAAAAGCCGGGGCACTCGTCCGGCGGCGCCACCTCGGGCGCGGGGCATTCTTCATAGTCGAGGGCGGACGGGCGCGCCGTACCGAAGCAGAAGGTCGCGCGGGTTGCGAGCCCGGCGTCGCCGGAGAGGTCAGTGCCGACGAAGGCCGTCGACTTTCCCCGGCGCAGCAGGTCGGAGCGGATCACGAGGGGGCCGCTCGCCGGGCCGACGAACGAGAACTGCGCCGAGCGAAGCGGCGGAAGGTCGGGAATCGCGCGGCGCGCGCTTTCGAGGCAGATCGCAGCGGCAAGGCCGCCATAGGCCGTGCGGCCCTGAAGCCAATCGTCGGTGACGGAGACGCCGTAAAGGCCCCCATTCTCCGAGATTGACGCAATAAGCCTCGTGAACTCCATCATTCGCCGTCTCCTCCGCCATCTTGTCGCGATGGCCTATTTTGCTCGACTGCTCTTGGCGGCGAGTGCGGCTTGCCCCCGCCTGTTCTGCTTGGCACCATAGGTGGTCAGTTAGATGTCGACCATCATATTTAGGCATAGCTGGCATGGGGGGGAGACAATGGACGGCGAGCGCAGCATCAACCTTCCGGAACTGATCGCAGTCGGCACCCGCGAGCGGCGCTCGGTCGTCGTCTCGCCAGAACTGACCGTCGGGCACTTCGTCCCCGGCATGCCGCAGGTCTATGCCACGCCGATGATGATCATGTTGATGGAGCTGGCGGCGGGCGCCGCGATCGGCCCGCTACTTCCGCCCGGCTATGTCAGCGTCGGAATGGAAGTCAACGTCCGGCATCTGGCGGCGACCGCCGTCGGCCGTCTGGTGCACGCGACCGCCAAGGTGGTCGAAGTGACGGACAAGACGGTGCTGTTCGAGGTCGAGGCTTTTGACGGCGACCGCCTGATCGGCGAGGGCACGCACCGGCGCGGGCTGGTGAATGCCGATGCCTTCAAGAAGCGGTTCAACGCCAGCTAGCGCCGTGCAAGGCTCTTAGTAGCGGACGCGGAGGGGGCGCTCCCCGTACAGTTCCTCGTAGAACTGCGCCCGGTAGCGTGCGGGCACGTAGTTGCAATCGAAGGCAGAGTAGGTGCCGTAGCCGCGGCTGCGTGATGTGAAATTGGCGACCTTGCCATATTTGGCGCAGTGGTGAACCGCGAGGGCTTCAGCATCGACCTGCGCCGCAAGCGAGCTTGCGATGATGCCGCCGGTATCGTTGCCCTGGAACGGCGGTACGGTGTCCGCGTGCGCTGCGGCGCTCAGGACCAGCGCTGCGAATGCCGCAAGCGTGGCGGTGCGGAGTAGTCGCATCGGTCTCTCCTTTCGTCGCCCCTGCCGGCAAGAATGCAGGGAGCGGAAGCAATTGGCGAGAGGTATCTTCGGGGCGCACAATCGGCAGGCATCTGTTGCGGCGCTGCACTTGACCTCGTTCCGGCTTCGCGGCACCGTTCACACTCCTCACATTCGGCGAGACGTTTCATGCTTCAGTCGTTGAAATTGTTTGTGAGCCGGTCCGGACTGACGTCAGCGCTCGGACGCATCGGAGCGGTTTCGCTTGCTGCCGCATTCATCGCCTGCGGGGCGATGGCGCCGGAGGCCAGGGCGGCCGGGCCTCTGGAAATGAACTTTTACCTGTCCGGCCCGCTCTATGAGGGCCGGTTGCAGAGCTGCGAACAGGTTCTCGGGCATATCTCGGCGCAATTCGCCGACAAGGAAGCGACCTTCTGGAACTCGAATCTGCAGATCATCGGCTATTCTCATGTGCGGGAAAATGCGTTCCGGCCGTGGGTCTCCAATGCGATTCCGCGCCGCTACTGCTCGGCGCAGGCGACGATCAGCGACGGCCATGTCCGCACCGTGCGCTATTCGATCATCGAGGATGGCGGTTTTGCCGGCTTCTCGAACGGCATCGAATGGTGCGTGGTCGGTCTCGATCGGAACTGGGCCTACAACCCGTCGTGCCGGGCCGCCGGGCCCTGAGCGGGCGCTTGCCTGAACGCGGTTTCCCGTCATAGTTAGCCTCGTCAGTTTCTCGCTGGGGGCATCATGACCGGGATCGCATCTTACTGGGCAAGCGGGGTTTTCAAGCCGCTGGCGGCGTCGGTCCGCGCGCTGAAGCTGGCCGCGGCGCTTGGCTCGCTGGCGTTTGCCGCGGCTGCGCCCGCTGCGGCGCTGGACGTTCGTCAGAATGCGCCGGGCCAGTTCGATTTCTATGTGCTGGCCCTGTCGTGGTCGCCGTCCTATTGTGAGGCGGCGAGCGAGCGCGGGCAGATGTCGCGGTCGCAAAACATCCAGTGCGGCGGGCGGCCTTATTCCTTCGTCGTTCACGGCCTGTGGCCGCAATATGAGCGCGGTTATCCGAGCTACTGCCAGCGCCCCGCACCTCGCCTCGACCGCCGCCTGATGTCGTCGATGCTCGACCTGATGCCGGCGCCGGGACTGATCTATAACGAGTGGGACAAGCACGGAACCTGCACCGGCACCTCCGCCCGCGCCTATTTCGAGGAAGTGCGCAAGGCGCGCTCGAGCGTCAGGATTCCGATGGAATATATGGCGCTGGCGCAGCCCAAAATGGTGTCCCCCGATGAAGTCGAGGAGGCCTTCGTGCGCGTCAATCCGGGCCTCACGCGTTCTTCGATCGCTGTGATGTGCGACCGCCACCGCCTGAGCGAGGTCCGGATCTGCATGGACAAGCGCCTCAACTTTCGCTCCTGCGAGGAGATCGACCGCCGCGCCTGCCGCCGCGACCGGGTGATGATGCCGCCGGTTCGCGGGGGGTAAGCCAGAACAGGCTTTGCCGTTCCGCCCGACTTCGCGTAAGCCTGCGGCATGAATTACCGACACGGCTTTCACGCCGGCAATTTTGCGGACGTCATCAAGCACATCGCGCTGACGCGGATCCTGACCTATCTGCAGGAGAAGCCGGCGCCGTTCCGGGTGATCGATACCCATGCCGGCGCTGGTCTTTACGACCTGACCGGCGAGGAGGCGCAGCGCGGCGCGGAGTGGCAGGAGGGCATCGGCCGCATCATGCAGGCGCGGTTCTCCGGCGATGTCGCGGCGCTGGTCGCGCCCTATCTCGATATCGTCCGCTCGTTCAATTCCGGCAATGCGCTGAAGAGCTATCCAGGCTCCCCGCTGATCGCCCGCGCCCTGCTGCGGCCGCAGGACAGTCTGGTCGCCTGCGAGCTGGAGCCGACGACGCGTAAGCGCCTGATCAAGGCGCTGCATCTCGATCCGCAGGCGCGGGTCGTCGATCTCGACGGCTATACCGGGCTGACGGCTTTCGTGCCGCCGAAGGAGCGCCGCGGCCTCGTGCTGATCGATCCGCCCTTTGAGTCCCGCGGCGAGTTCGCCCGGCTGGCGGAGCGGTTCGCCGCGGCTTTCGCCAAGTGGGAAACCGGAAGCTACATGCTGTGGTATCCGATCAAGAGCCGTCGCGCCGCCGACGATCTGGCGAATTCGGTGTCGCAGACCATTGGCAAGGCGCGGGCCGCGACCGACGGGCTGCGGGTGGAGTTCAGCGTTTCGCCTGACCATGAGGGTGCCGGCCTCGTCTCGGCGGGGCTGTTGATCGTCAGTCCACCGTGGACGCTGGCGCGCGAACTGAAGCAGATCCTGCCGGAGCTGGAGAAGCCGCTGGGCAAAGGCGGCGCCGGCAGATACCGCATTACCTCGCTCCGCGCCCCTCTTTGAGGAGGCCTCTCGGCTTTGTCACATCGGCATGGCCAATCCGGCGGGAACCGTATTATGCTTGAGCCTTGAGTGTGAACATCAAGATTCGCGCTCCAGGGCGGAAGCACATTTGCGGGGAGGAGTTTCCGGATGGCGATGACGGGGACGGTGAAATTCTTCAATGGCGAGCGCGGCTATGGCTTCATCAAGCCGGATGATGGAGGACGCGACGTTTTCGTTCACATCACGGCGGTCGAGCGGGCCGGGTGGAAAGATCTGATGGAAGGTCAACGCCTGACCTTCGACGTCGAGCCCGACAAGAAGGGCAAGGGGCCGAAAGCGATCAATCTGGCAACGACGGCCTGATTTTTCTGATCAGACGCGCCAAAAAAGTGTGGCCGCCCGGGCGTCGGCCGCAGCCGTGATGCGCATTCGTGCGCGGCCGTGAAGCAGGACCTCGCCGATCTTTCCGTTGGAAACTTGGGCGCAAAAAAGCCGGTTGAACTTATGCTAGCCGGCTTTTGCGTGGATGGTGCCGCGATCAGAAGCGGTAGTTTAGGCCGAAGCGGACGAGGCCAAACTGGTAGCCGTTGGGCTGGCCGGTGACCGCGAAGCGGCTGTTGTCGAGATCGACATAGAGGTATTCGACCTTGGCCGACCAGTTACGCGCGATGCCGTATTCCGCGCCGGCGCCGATCGTCCAGCCCGCCGTCGTGCGGCTTTCCGAGAAACCGTTGACCGCCTCGCCGCGCACGCTGCCGAAGGCGAGACCACCGGTGGCGTAGAGCAGGATATTGTCGAAGGCGTAGCCGACGCGGCCGCGCAGAGTGCCGAACCACGGGTTCGAGAATTTCCACTGCGCAAAGGTGTCGCTCGCGCCGTTGGCTTGGATGTCGGCCTCGCCGCCGAACACCAGCGGGCCGGAATGGAAGTTGTAGCCGGCCTGAATGCCGCCGGCGAAGCCGGACGGGCGCGTGGTGTTGTTGCGGATCGAGCCCCAGTTGTAGCCGAGATTGGCGCCGAGATACGGGCCGGCCCAGCTATATCCGTTCAGCGGCTGGTTGACCGTGTAATAGGGCTGCTGCCGTCCCGCATAATAGTCGGCGGCCTGGGCGGTGGCGGTCAGGCAGAAAGTGGCAAGCGCCGCTGCACCAAGGATTCTGACGGTCATTTCCGAACTCCGAACGCTAACTGACCATCCTGAGCCGGGCGATGCGGCACGGAGGGTTACTGAATTCCAAGCAAATTGAATAAAGATTTATCAAACTCACCAGTTAACCGGATCTTAAAGTCGGCAGCCGCGGTTCCTTAGCGTTAATGAAGGGTTGCCGCAGCGAAACGGCGCGCAGCGAGAGGTCGCCCTCATCGCCGTGTCCGAGAACCCATGTCCGATAACCAAAGTTTTGTTGGTGCTTTAACAGCCGCAGGTGGCCGTAGCGGCGGGCAGTGACTAATTTAAGGCCTACAGAGGCTCTGATTCAGGGGAACAATGGTTCATTCTAACGATACGGGCGCCAAGGGCGCGGCCGATCTGCCGCCGCGCCCGGTCGAGTTGCAGGAACCGGGCCTTGCGCCGGTTCCGCCGGACGTCGACCCGGCGCGCGAAGACGAGGATGACGACGAGCGGTTGCCGGAAGCGGTGGACGAGAGCGAGGAGGCCGTATCCGAGGGACCGCTGGCAACCGGCCGCAATGTGATCGCCGAAGCGGTGCGCCATGCCCCGTCGTCGCCGGGCGTCTACCGGATGCTCAATGCCGCCCACGACGTGCTCTATGTCGGCAAGGCCAAGAGCGTGAAGAAGCGCCTTGCTTCGTATGCGAGGCCGACTGGCCATGTGATGCGCATCAGCCGGATGATTGCCGCCACGGTCGCCGTCGAGATCATCTCGACGGAAACGGAAACCGAGGCGCTGCTGCTCGAGGCCAATCTCATCAAGCAGCTCCGGCCGCGCTTCAACGTGCTGCTGCGCGACGACAAGTCGTTCCCCTATATTCTGCTGACCGGCGACCACTGGGCGCCGCAGATCCTGAAATACCGCGGTGCGCAGACGCGGCCGGGGCGATATTTCGGGCCTTTCGCGTCCGTCGGCGCGGTCAACCGCACCATCACCGCGCTGCAGCGCGCCTTTCTGGTGCGGTCCTGCACCGACAGCTTTTTTGAAAGCCGGACGCGGCCGTGCCTGCTCTATCAAATCAAGCGGTGCTCCGGGCCGTGCACCGGCGAGATCGATTTCGCCGGCTATTCCGCGCTGGTGCGGGAGGCCAGCGACTTTCTTTCCGGCCGCAGCCGCGCGGTGAAGGAGGAGCTCGCGCACGAGATGGAGCGCGCCTCCGAAGAGCTGGAGTTCGAGCGCGCGGCGATCTACCGCGATCGCCTGGCCGCGCTGTCGGCGATCCAATCGCAGCAGGGCATCAATCCACGCACCGTCGATGAGGCGGATGTGTTCGCGGTCCACCAGGAAGCCGGCTTCTTCTGCGTCGAGGTGTTTTTCTTCCGCACCGGCCAGAACTGGGGCAACCGCGCCTATTTTCCGCGCGCCGACCGCAGCTATGGTGCGGCCGAAGTTCTTGGCGCGTTCCTCGCCCAGTTCTACGAGGACAAGCCGCCGCCGCGTCTAGTGTTGCTGTCGCACGCCATCGATGAGATCGACCTTTTGCGCGAGGCGCTGTCGATCAAGGCGGGGGGCAAGGTCGAGGTCAGCGTGCCGCAGCGCGGCGAGAAGAAGGATCTCGTCGCGCACGCGCTGACCAACGCGCGCGAGGCGCTGGGACGCAAGCTCGCGGACACCGCGACCCAGACCCGGCTGATGGAGGGGTTGGCGAGCAAGCTCGGCCTGCCGCGCGTGCCGCGCCGGATCGAGATCTACGACAACAGCCATATTCAGGGCACCAATGCCGTCGGCGCGATGGTAGTGGCGGGGCCGGACGGGTTCATGAAGAACCAGTACCGAAAATTCAACATCCGCTCCGACAGCCTGACCCCCGGCGATGACTACGGCATGATGCGCGAGGTGCTGGAGCGCCGCTTCAAGCGGCTGATCGCCGAGGCGCCCGTCGGGCCTGCGCCAGCCGCCGCGGACGAAGCGGCCGAGGCTGATACCGCCCCGAGCTGGCCGGATCTCGTGATCATCGACGGCGGCCGCGGGCAGCTCAATGCCGTGCGCGAGATTTTTGCCGGGCTTGGGATCGAGGGCGTCTCACTGGTCGCCGTCGCCAAGGGGCCGGACCGCGATGCCGGGCGCGAAACGTTGTTCATGCCCGACCGCGAGGCGATCAAGCTGGAACCGCGCGACCCGGTGCTCTACTTCATCCAGCGGCTGCGCGATGAATCTCACCGATTTGTTATCGGCTCGCACCGCAAATTGCGGAAGAAGGACATTCGCGAGGCCGGGTTGCAAGAAATTCCGGGAATCGGCCCGGCGCGAAAACGCGCGCTGCTTCACCATTTCGGCACTCTCAAGGAGATCGAGCGGGCATCCGTTGCCGATCTCGCAAAGGTTCCTGGCATCAGCAATGAGGGTGCGCGCCGGATATTTGATTTTTTCCACGCCAACGGCCGATAAGGGCTGTATGTAGGCTGTTACTTGCGCCGCGTTGGCGGGTCTTTTTTTGGTTGAGAGGAATGAATAGCGTCACCACTCGCAGCTCGCCGAAACATTCGTGGAGCCTTCCAAATATCCTGACCTATTCGCGGATCGCAGCGATCCCGGTGGTTGTCGGCTGCATTTACGCGCAATCCATCCTCGACGGCCCGCTGTGGCTGCGCTGGATGGCGCTGCTCGTCTTCATCATCGCCGCGGTCACCGATTTCTTCGACGGCTACTACGCGCGGATCTGGGATCAGCAGTCGGCCTTCGGGCGGATGCTCGACCCGATCGCCGACAAGCTGCTGGTCGCCGCCTGCCTGCTGATGCTGTCCGCCGACGGTATCATCCACGGTTGGACCTTGTGGGCCGCAATTGTTATCCTCAGCCGGGAAATTCTGGTGTCGGGGTTGCGGGAATATCTGGCGGCCCTGCGGGTCAGCGTTCCGGTCACCAAACTCGCCAAGTGGAAGACCACGGCGCAGCTCGTCGCCATCGGCTTTCTGCTGGCGGGCGAGGCGGGCGACCGGGTGCTGCCGATGACGACCGAGATCGGCATCGTGCTGCTGTGGGTTTCGGCGCTGGTCACGATCTACACCGGTTGGGATTATTTCCGCGCAGGCGTGCGCCATCTCATCGAGGACGAGACGTGAAGGTACTTTATTTCGCCTGGGTCCGTGAGCGCATCGGCAAGGCTGAAGAGACCATCGACCCGCCGGAGACGGTGCGGACCGTTGCCGATCTCGTCGCCTGGCTGTCGGCGCGGGGGGCGGAATATGCTCATGCCTTCGAGCGGCCGCGCTTCATCCGGGCGGCGATCGACCGCAACCATGTCCGCCCCGAAACCTCGATTGCGGGGGCGCGCGAGATCGCATTCTTCCCGCCGATGACTGGCGGCTGACGATGACAGCATCAGTGACCATCCGCCTGCAGAGCGCCGATTTCGACGTCGCGAAGGAAATTGCCCTGCTCTCGGCGGGGGACACCTCCATCGGTGCGGTGGTCAGCTTTCTTGGTCTGTGCCGGGGCGACGAGGACGGCCGGCCGATCAAGGCGCTGACGCTGGAGCACTATCCGCAGATGGCCGAGGCCGAGATCGGCCGCCATGTCGAGGAGGCGCTGGCCCGCTGGCCGCTGACCGGCGTGACGGTCATTCACCGTTTCGGGCGGATCGTGCCGGGCGAAAACATCGTGCTGGTGCTGACGGCGTCGTCGCATCGCCCTGCGGCTTTCGCCGCCGCGGAGTTTTTGATGGACTATCTCAAGACGCGCGCACCGTTCTGGAAGTCGGAGGAAAGCGCCGAGGGGACGGTCTGGGTCGAGGCGCGCGATGCCGACGATGCGGCTGCGGCGCGCTGGAACAGGACGGAAATCTGACATGACACAACAGGACAAGGCCGGCGCGTCGTCTCGCGCGGCCGAGGCAGCGCTTGTCTCCGCGCAAGCCGAGCGCGACGCCGCGGATCTGCACACGCTGCTCGACTTTCTCCGCTACGGCGTCAGCCGGTTTGCCGAGGCGGGCGTGGTGTTCGCGCACGGCACGACCGATCCGGTAGCGGAGGCGGCATTCATCATCTCCGAGGCGCTGCATCTGCATCCCGAGCAGTTCGATATGTTCGCGACCGCGCGCGTGACGAAAACGGAAGCGCTGAAGATCGCCGCGCTGATCGACCAGCGCGTGACCACCCGCAAGCCGGCGGCGTATCTGCTCAACAAGATCTACATGCGCGGGCTGCCGTTCTATGTCGATGAGCGGGTGATCGTGCCGCGCTCGTTCATCGGCGAGCTTTTGGATTCGCATTTCGACGGCGGCGACACGTCAATGATTGACGATCCGGGCAGCATCACGCGCGTGCTCGATCTCTGCACCGGGTCGGGCTGCATCGCCATTCTTGCGGCGCATGCGTTTCCGAATGCGCAGATCGATGCCGTTGATCTGTCGCCGGATGCGCTCGAGGTCGCACGGCGCAATGTCCATGAGCATGGTCTCGAAGATCGCATCACGCTCTATCAGGGCGACCTGTTCGCACCGCTCGGCGACACCCGCTACGACCTGATCATCACAAATCCGCCTTATGTTGATGCGCAAGGAATGGCGGATCTCCCGGAAGAGTGCCGCCACGAACCGGCGATGGCCTTCGATGGCGGCGATGACGGGCTCGACATCGTGCGCAAGATCATTGATCAGGCCGCGGCGCATCTGCTGCCGGGCGGCGGATTGCTTTGCGAAGTCGGCCGCGGCCGCTACGTCACGGAAGAGGCGTTTCCGCGCCACCCCTTCATCTGGCTCGATAGTGAAGAGTCAGAAGGAGAGGTGTTCTGGCTGGCGGCCGAAGCTCTCTGAGCGTGGCGCGCGGGGCGGTGCCGGAACCAGATGATCCGGCACTCGCCAAATCGGCGCGGCGTTTCTATCTCGCGTTTTCGGGTTTGTGACGGACAGCATGCCATGCTCTCCGTCACGATTTTTTTGTGGCCGTTTTTTTTGGATTTGTTTTGGCGCGGGCAACGCGCCGTCGATTGGATTGGCATGCTGTTCAACCCCCACCAGAGTTCGTTTTCGCGCACCGCGTGGCTCGATGAATTTCGGGCGACGCTGGCGCTCGGCTGGCCGCTGGTGCTCACCAACCTTGCGCAGATCGCGCTGACGACGACTGACCTGATCTTTCTGGGCCGCCTCGGCCCGTCGTCCCTGGCGGCGGCGACGCTCGGCAGCAATCTTTATCTGGCGATCCTGATCTTCGCGATCGGCGTGATGACCGCGACTTCGCCGATGATGGCGGAAGCGATCGGCCGCAAGCGCAAGATGCTGCGCGATGTCCGCCGCACTTTCCGGCAAGGCTTGTTCTCTGCGGTGTTGATCGCCATTCCGAGTTGGCTCGTGCTGTGGCACGCCGAGGCGGTGCTGCTTCTGTTCGGGCAGGCGCCGGAGCTGGCGGCCGAGGCGCAGGTGTTCGTGCGCCATCTGCAATGGGGCTTTCTGCCGTTCCTCGGTTTCGTCGCGCTGCGCTCGTTCGTGGCTGCGCTCGAGCGGCCGATCTGGGCGCTGCTCGTGACCGGCGTGGCGGTGGTGTTCAATATCGGCGCGAACTGGGCGCTGGTGTTCGGCCATCTCGGCCTGCCAGCTCTCGGCCTGCGGGGATCGGGCATCGCCACCTCGCTGTCGAACCTGTTCATCTTCGTCGGCCTTGTCGTTGTGGTGAGCACGCACCCGAAATTCCGGCGCTTCCATCTGTTCGGCAACTGGTGGCGGGCGGACTGGCCGAGGTTCAGGGCGCTGTGGCGGCTTGGCCTGCCGATCGGCGCGACATTGGCGTTCGAGGTTACGGTCTTCAACGCGGCAGTGTTTCTGATGGGACAGTTCGGCACGGCGGCAATCGCCGCGCATTCGATCGCCATCCAGATCGCCTCGGCGTCCTTCATGGTGCCGATGGGGATCGGGCAGGCGGCGACGGTGCGCGTCAGTCTCGCCCATGGCTCAAGCGACCGCGACGGCATCACCCGCGCGGGCTGGACCGCCTTCACGCTTGCGGTGTCGTTCATGGCGGCGATGAGCGTGGTGATGATCGTTGCGCCAAAGCTTCTGATCGGCGCCTTCATCGATATTGGTGATCCGGCCAACGCCCTGGTGGTGCAGACCGCCGTGGGCTTTCTGTTCTGCGCCGCGCTGTTCCAGATCGTCGATGGTGCGCAGACCGTGACCGCGGGCATGCTGCGCGGGCTTCAGGACACGCGGATGCCGATGATCTATGCCGGGCTTGGCTATTGGGGTTTCGGCATGCCGCTCAGCCTGTTCTTCGGCTTCAAGGCGGGTTTTGGCGGCCTCGGCATCTGGATCGGGCTGGCCTCGGGGCTTGCCGTCGTTGCCGCAATCATGATCACGCGCTGGATGCGGCGCGACCGGCACGGTCTGGTGCCGCGAAACTGAAACGCCGCAATCGGAGGATTGCGGCGTTTCGTACGTTCAGGAGCAGTTTTCTCTAAATGCCCCGCGCGCGTCGCGCGGGGCGATCATTCGGCTGCCCGTCAAAACACCTTTTTGATCCAGTTGTGCGAGTCGGTCGCCCGACCGTATTGGATGTCGACGAGCTTCTTGCGCAGATCCATCGCGACGGGGCCGGCGGCGCCGCCGCTGATGAGAAAATCGCCGCTCGCCGAGCACACCTTGCCGATCGGAGAGATCACCGCCGCGGTACCACAGGCAAAGGCCTCTTTCAGCTTTCCGCTGGCGGCATCGGCGCGCCACTGGTCGATGGTGTAGGCCTCCTCGCGCACGCGCACGCCCGCTTCCCGCGCCAGTGTGATGATCGAGTCGCGGGTGATGCCCGGCAGGATCGTGCCGAGCGGCGGCGTCAGCAGCGAGCCGTCGTCGAACACGAAGAAGATGTTCATGCCGCCGAGTTCCTCGATGTAGCGGCGCTCGACCGCATCGAGGAACACGACCTGATCGCAGCCGCGGTCGATCGCCTCCGCCTGCGCGCGCAGGCTGGCGGCATAGTTGCCGCCGCATTTGACGGCGCCGGTGCCGCCGATCGCGGCGCGCGTGTAGTTCTCCGACACCCAGATCGACACCGGCGCAGGGCCGCCCTTGAAATAGGAGCCGACCGGCGAGGCGATGACGGCGAAAATGTATTCCGCGGAAGGCTTCACGCCGAGGAAGACCTCGTTCGCGATCATGAAGGGCCGCAGGTAGAGGCTGCCCTCGCCACCCGGAATCCAGTCGCGGTCGACGCGCACGAGCTGCTCGACGGCTTCGATGAACACCGGCTCGGGCAGCGGCGCCATGGCCATGCGGTTGGCCGAATCGACGAAACGGCGGGCATTGGCTTCGGGACGGAACAGGTTTACGCCGCCGTCGTCGCGCCGGTAGGCCTTGAGGCCTTCGAAGATCTCCTGCGCGTAGTGCAGAACGGCGGTGGCCGGATCGAGCGCGAAGCTGGTGCGCGATTCGATGCGCGCGCCATGCCAGCCCTTGGCCTCGCTATACTGGACCACAGCCATGTGATCGGTGAACACTCGGCCGAAGCCCGGATTCGCGAGCTTTTGCGCGCGCTCCTGCTCGGGCGTCGGGTTGGTCGCTGGCTGGATTTCGAAATTCAAACAGATCGAGCGATCGATCCTGTCGAATGAAATTCCCATGGGTATCTCCCGCTCTACAATCGTGATCCGTTGCGGCGATCGGTCGGCCGCCGGCTTCCGGTTTCGTTGGTGCCTAGGTCTGAAGGCCGCGATCGTCTATTGCTGATTGCAGGCTTTTACGGACAGCACGAACTCCAGTATGTTTGCCGAAAGTCCGCTCGACAATCGCACGGTGGAAACTTGCGGCTCTGGTTTGCCGTGATAACTCGAATTCCTTGGTTAGTCCGTAAACGATTATTTCGTCCGGGACCTGGTTTTTGTAACATCGGACCCTAAATGCGTCAATATGGCTGACATAAATTTCAAACCAGACCTGCCTTCAGTGCAGAGCAGTTCTTTAGGGGCCGCCGACGGCGCTGGCGCGGGACTGCGCTGGGACATCATTGAACTTTTGTTCTTCGCATACCGCGATTTCGTAGGCGATGCCGATCACGTGCTGGAGACTTACGGGTTCGGGCGGGCGCATCACCGTGTTGTGCATTTCGTCACGCGCTATCCCGGGTTGACCGTCGCAGACCTTCTCAGCGTGCTCCGCATCACTAAGCAGTCGCTCGGCCGGGTGCTGAAGCAGCTGCTGGACGAGGAATTCATTGTGCAGAAGGCGGGCGACAGCGACCGCCGCCAGCGCCTTCTTTATGCCACCCCGAAAGGGGAGACGCTGGTGACCCGGCTGGCGACATTGCAGACCCGCCGCATCAATCGTGCCTTGGAGGGGCTTGAGCCCGCCCAGGCCGAGGCGGTCGGACATTTCCTGCGTGCGATGATCGAACGTGATGATCCCGACAAGGTGCTGGAGACGCTGCTCAGTATCGGTCGCCACAAGACAGAGGACTGATTTTGACGGACGCAGCCTTCGCCTTCCGCAAGAAAACGATTCCGACCGACGATGCGCCGCATCTGCTTCTCGTGGACGACGACCGGCGAATTCGGGACCTGCTGTCGCGTTTTCTCGTCAACGAAGGCTATCGCGTCACCACGGCGATGAGCGCGGCAGCGGCGCGGGCCAAGCTTTCGGGGCTGGATTTCGACCTGCTGATTCTAGACGTGATGATGCCGGGCGAGACGGGCTTCGAGCTGGCGCGCTCGCTGCGGGCGCAATCCTCCGTGCCGATCATCATGCTGACCGCGCGGCACGAGGCCGAGGCCCGGATCGAGGGCTTGCAGATCGGCGCCGATGATTATGTCGCCAAGCCTTTCGAGCCGCGCGAACTGGTGCTGCGGATCGCCAACGTGCTCCGCCGCATGACGCCGGCCGAAGTGGACGCGCCGGAATCGGTAACGTTCGGACCCTATGTCTACCACCTTGACCGCGGCGAACTGCGCAACGGCGAGGAAATCATTCATCTCACTGACCGCGAGCGCGACATGCTGCGTATTCTTTCCGCGGCGCGCGGCGAAACGGTGCCGCGGCAGGATCTCACCGGCGGCGGGGCGGCAGTCAACGAGCGTGCGGTCGATGTGCAGATCAATCGGCTGCGCCGCAAGATCGAACATGATCCGGCGAATCCGCTGTTTCTTCAGGCGGTGCGCGGCATCGGCTATCGGCTCGTGGCGTCGCCATGAGTGCGGGCCGGCGCTGATTGGATGAAGGCTAGGGAAGTGAGCGCAGGTCGATGAACCGCTGGGCCAATAGCTTGTCCGCGATCCGGACCGCATCGGCGCGCGTTCTCGGCGCAACGAACTGGATCGGACGCCGCTTCAACAGCCTGATGCCGAAGGGGCTGTATGCCCGTGCCTTGCTGATCATCATCGTGCCGATGGTGGTGCTGCAATCCGTCGTCGCTTTTGTGTTCATGGAGCGCCACTGGAATACGGTGACGCGGCGGCTGTCGACGGCGGTGGTGCAGGACGTTGCCGCGCTGATCGACATCTACAACGGCACGCCGCAGGACAAGGACCGCGTGCTGCTGCGGAAGATCGCGCAGGAGCGGCTTGGCCTCGTGGTCGACCTGCTGCCGCCGACCGACATGCCCGCGCCGGGGCCGAAGCCGTTCTTCTCGCTGCTCGATCAGGCGCTGTCGCGGCAGCTCAGCCGCCAGATCGGAAAGCCGTTCTGGATCGACACGGTCGGCCGTTCCAACCTCGTCGAGATCCGCATCCGGCTCGATGACGCGGTGATGCGCGTGTTCGCGCAGCGCAGCGCCGCCTATGCGTCGAATTCGGAGATCTTTCTGTTCTGGATGCTTGGCACCTCGTCGCTGCTGCTGATCGTCGCGGTGCTGTTCCTGCGCAATCAGATCAAGCCGATTTTGCGGCTGGCGGATGCCGCGGAGAATTTCGGCAAGGGCCGCGACGAGCCCAACTTTCGGCCGCGCGGCGCGCGCGAGGTGCGGCGGGCGGCCTATGCCTTCATCGAGATGAAGTCGCGCGTCGAGCGCGCCATCGAACAGCGCACCGCGATGCTGGCCGGCGTCAGCCACGACCTGCGCACCATCCTCACCCGCTTCAAGCTGGAGCTGGCGCTGATCGGCGACAGTCCGGACGCCGAGGGCATGCGCAAGGACGTCGATGAGATGAACGCGATGCTCGAGGCCTATCTCGCCTTCGCGCGAGGCGACAGCGGCGAGCAGGCGCAGCCGACGGACATGGAGCAGGCGCTGGAAGAGCTGCGCGACGATGCCGAGCGCAACGGCAATCAGGCGACGATTGCTTTCCACGGCCAGCCGCTGGTGACGGTGAAGCCCGCCGCGTTCAAGCGGTGCCTCGCAAACCTTGTCTCGAATGCGGAGCGCTACGCCACCACGATCAGCATCACCGGCCATCGCGACCATCGCTGGCTGACGGTGACGGTGGACGATGATGGGCCGGGAATCCCGATCGAGATGCGTGAGGAAGTGTTCAAACCGTTCCTGCGACTCGACGATGCGCGAAATCAGGACGAGGGTGGCACCGGGCTTGGCCTTGCGATTGCCCGCGACATCGCCCGCTCCCACGGCGGTGAGATTTTGCTTGCCGACAGCCCGATGGGCGGCCTGCGCGCCAGCGTGCGCGTGCCGGTTTGATTTTTTGCTCGTTCGATGACGAACGCCGCTGCGCAGCGGCGTGTTACGCTTATTGAGCAAACAAAGAATGCCCGGAGCGGCTCCGGGCATTCTTTCGGGTTTGCAATTTCTTTCCTGGCGAAGGTCAGCCAGCCAGCTCCTTCGACCGCCTGGTTGCTGCGGCGACGGCGCGCTCCATCAGCGGCTTCAATCCGTCTTCGGCCATCAGCACGCTGAGCGCTGCGGCGGTGGTGCCTCCGGGCGAGGTGACGTTCTGGCGCAGCGTTGCGGCATCGAGTTCGGAGCGGTGAAGGAGTTCGCCCGAGCCGGCAACGGTGGCGCGCGCAAGCGTCATAGCGAGTTCGGCGGGAAGGCCGGCGGCGACGCCCGCCCTAGCCAGCTCCTCGGCGAGCAGGAACACATAGGCCGGGCCGGAGCCGGAGACGGCCGTCACCGCATCCATCAGCCCTTCGTCATCGACCCATTCGACGGCGCCGGTGGTGCACAGCAGCGCGTCGGCGACGGCGCGCTGGGTGTCGTTGACGTCGGGCGAGGGGACCGCGACGATGATGCCGCGGCCGATCGCGGCCGGGGTGTTCGGCATGGCGCGGACGACCTGACCGCCGCAGGCGCTGCGGATCGCGCCAATGGTGATGCCGGCCATGATCGAGACGACGAGCGTCTCCGCGCCGACATAGGGGCGCAGCAGTTCGGCTACTTCGCGGAAGGTCTGCGGCTTCACCGCGATCACCAGCGCCGCCACCGGGCTGACTTCGGACGGTGCCGGATTGAGTTTGGGCCCGCGCGCGATCAGCGCCCTGGCTTCGTCGGAGGGCGACGGCTCGATGACGGCGATTCGGGAGGGCGGGCAGCCCTGCGCCAGCCAGCCGGCCAGCATCGCGCCGCCCATCTTGCCTGCGCCGGCAAGAAGGATTGAGCCGGATGTCTTTTCAAGGATGTCGGAGAGGACGGAGGCGGACATTGCGGAAAATCCAATCGATTGACTGGACCATGCAATAAGCCTTTTTGCGGCTGAGGGGAAATTCTCCCCTCGGTCGACGGGGCCGATCAGGCCTCGCCCATTGTGTCGAACATCGCGGCGCTCATCGCCTCGGCCGCGGTCTTGCCGGCCCAGACCACGAACTGGAAGGCGGTGTAGTAGCGCTCGCAGGCGTGCAGAGCGCCGGCCACCATCATCTCGCACTGCGCCTGCGTCGCGGCCATGCCGTCCGGCAGCAGCAGCGCCTGGCGGTACATAATCGCGCCGCTCGAGATCCAGACGTCGAAGTGGCCGACCCAAAGCTGTTCGTTGATCAGCGCGACAAGGCGTTGGGTCTCGGCGCGGCGAGCTTCGGGCACGCGCATCTCGAAGGCGCAGGCGAGGTGCAGCGCCTCGATGTCGTCCATCCAGGTGAAGGCGAGTTCGTAGTCGGTCCACTGGCCCTTGGCCAAAATCGTGACTTCGTCCTCGCCGGACCGCTCAAAGGTCCAGTCGTTGGTCGTGGCGATGTCCTCGACGATCGCCAGCGAGTTGTCCCTCGAATCGATGATGATGTCCAAATGGGACATGCCGTTTGCATCCTGTCCTGATCTGAGGAAGCGCACACCGATACGAAACGCCGGGACACGCGCATACTTGCTGAAATTCACCGCTCGGGTGGTACGGCTCGCTCCCGGAGGAGTTGGTGCCACGCAGGGGTGAACTGCGCATATGGATTGATCAGTGATTTGCGGAATCTGCGCAACCGTGCCCGAATCCCGTCCACAGGCAAACCGGAGGTCATCCACAAGTCATCGGAGCGGCCTAATTCTGCACGGATTCTCGGTGGGGCCATGGCCCGCTGGACTTTCCGCGGCGGCACGGCGCAAGCCGCCGTGCGCGGGCCTGGCGGCCTGCGGCATTTTGAATCAAAGGGGGAGGATTTTACGGGGCGGGCGCGCCCATGCTTTGGGTCGCGCAAGGCCATGCGGGGTGCACAGAGCGCCGAAAGGCATTTTCGTCGCGATCCGATTTTGCCGGATCGCGAGTCTTTTCATGCAGTTGCGATTGCCGGAGGCGGCAGCGCGCTCAGTCGAACAGGCTGGAGACCGATTCTTCGGCAGCGGTGCGGCCGACGGCCTCTGCGATCAGCGCGGCGATCGAGATGGTGCGGATGTTCGGCGCCGAATGCACCGCCTCGGTCGGCTGGATCGAGTCGGTGATCACCAGCTCCTTGAGGCGCGAGCCGGTGATGCGGGCGACCGCGCCGCCGGAAAGCACGCCGTGGGTGATGTAGGCCGAGACCTCCTTGGCGCCCTTGGCGATCAGCGCGTCGGCGGCGTTCACGAGGGTGCCGCCCGAGTCGACGATGTCGTCGACGAGAATGCAGTTATAGCCGGAGACGTCGCCGATCACGTTCATGACCTCGGACTCGCCGGCGCGTTCGCGGCGCTTGTCGATGATCGCGAGCGGGGCGTTGATGCGCTTGGCAAGGCCGCGCGCGCGCACGACGCCGCCGACGTCCGGCGACACGACCATGACCTTGTCGAGGTCGAAATGTTCGCGAATGTCGCGGACCATCACCGGCGAGGCGTAGAGATTGTCGGTCGGGATGTCGAAGAAGCCCTGGATCTGACCGGCGTGGAGATCGAGCGTCATGACGCGATCGGCACCGGCATGGGTGATCAGGTTGGCGACGAGCTTGGCCGAGATCGGCGTGCGCGGACCGGCCTTACGATCCTGCCGGGCATAGCCGAAATAGGGGATGACCGCCGTGATGCGGCGCGCCGAAGCGCGGCGCAGCGCGTCGGTGATGATCAGAAGTTCCATCAGGTGGTCGTTGGCCGGGAACGATGTCGACTGAATGATGAAGACGTCCGAGCCGCGGACGTTCTCCTGGATCTCGACGAAAACTTCCATATCGGCAAAACGGCGAACGCTCGCCTTGGTCAGCGGCAGTTCGAGCCGCTCAGCAATCGCTTGCGCCAAAGCCGGGTTTGAATTGCCAGCAACAAGTTTGATGGCGCCGTTCTTCGCCGACATCGTGGGCTTTCCCTGAGATTGGGTGGGTACTCGATTCAACATGATCGCCGCCAAAATATGTGCACGGGGGCTTCCAGCCGGGGGCGTGATAACAAGCAGGGTGCGATGCGGCAATACGAGTCTGCCGCTTATCCGGGCAAAACCGGTAAAATTTCGCGTGTTTTGTGGCTTGTCGGGAAGGTTTTGGTGTTCCCTCCCGCTATTCGCTCAACTTGATCGGTTTCCTGCAGTCTTGGTTCACGCTGCCGCGCGGGTTCGGCGCTGCGCCTTATGCTTCGAGGCCGATGGCGTGAATGTGCCGCCCGAAGTCCGGCTCGTTGCGATGAACCGAGCGGCGGTAGCTGAAAAACCGGTCGTCGGCGTAGGTGCACAGCCCGATGTCCTCGATCTCGCCAATGCCGGCTGCGATCAGCCGCGCACGAATGAATCCGCCGAGGTCGAACATGCTGTGGCCCTCGCGAGCCGAGGCAATGAAGAAAGCGGCATTGGTGGGGGCGGCGGCGATGAAGCGTTCGACGAACTCGGCGCCGACCTCGTAGCTCTTCTGGCGGATCAGCGGGCCGATTGCCGCAACGATGTGCTCGCGCGCCGCGCCCAGCTCCTCCATCCGCGCGATGGTCGCCTCCAGCACGCCGGTCAGCGCGCCGCGCCAGCCTGCATGGGCCGCGCCGATGACGCTGGCCTTCGGGTCTGCGAACAGTACCGGCCCGCAATCGGCGGCGGTGACGCCCAGCACGATGCCCGGCGTTGCGGTCACGATCGCATCGGCACGGGGACGGAAATCATCGGCCCAGCGCTCCGTCGCGATCACCGCATCCGGCGAGTGCACCTGATAGACGGTGATGAGCTTGTCGGCGGGGGCGCCAAGGCTCTCCGCCAGACGCTTGCGATTTTCGACGACGGCGGCCGCGTCGTCCTTCGAGCCGAGACCGCAATTGAGGCTGTCGTAGATTCCCGACGAGACGCCGCCCGCGCGCGTGAAGAAGCCGTGGCGGAGCCGGGGGATGGCGGAGAGGCGCGGCGTGTGCAGCATCATCATCGCGAGACCTTTGCTTCGGGCGGCGCGTCGGACAGGGCCACCAGCATGTCGAGGCTGGGATCGGCGACGCCGAGCACCTTGAACAGGCCGCCCATCGAGCCCTGACTGCCGCCGGTAAGGCGCTGATAAGCGAGCATGATGTCCTGCGCCACCGCTGGCGTGGCCTTGGCCATCAGGGCCTTTGCACGTGCCTCGATGCCGAGGCGATGGAGGAAGATCCCCTGCTCGACCGGGCCATGGCTGCGGATGCCTGCGGCTTCGGCTGCCTGCGCCAGCGCCTGAAAGTCGACATGGGCGGTGAGGTCGGCGGTGCCGGGATCTTGCAGCACGTCGGCGAAGGCATGGCTTTTGATCGCCTGCAGCGTGTCGCCGATATTTTTGCTGGTGTGGCCATAGTCGATGATCAGCGCCGCGCCGCCGTGGCTGCGGATGTGGCGGGCGATGGTCATCATCTCGGTGTCGGGCCGCCACTCGAAGATAGAGCCGCTTGGCGCGCTTGCGATATGAGGTGGCAGCAGCGCGGCAAAGCGCGGCGTCGGCTCGCGGGCGGTGCCGAACGCAAGTTCGCCGTCCCGGTCGATCTCGACCACGCGCTCGTGCCAGCCGGTGTCGCGTTTCACCATCTGGTGGATCGGCAGTACGTCAAAATATTCGTTGGCGAGAATGATCGAGGGGCCGGGCGGCAACTGGTCGAGGCCGGTGTGCCAGGTCACGTTCTCGAAACCGTTGAGGGTCTGGCGCTGGGTTTCGCGCAGGCGCGGGTTGACCTCGACCAGATGCACCGAGATGGCGTCGAGAAACTCCGGCAGCACGCGAATGGCGCGCAGCGCGTCCGCCATCATGGTGCCGCGGCCGGGGCCGAGCTCGATCAGGTTGACCGCGGCGGGGTCGCCCATCATGCGCCAGACCGAGGCCGCCCACAGGCCGATCAACTCGCCGAACATCTGGCTGATTTCGGGCGCGGTGATGAAGTCGCCAGCGCGGCCGAGCGGATCGCGCGCGATGTAGTAGCCGTGCTGCGGATGGGTGAGGCAGAGCTGCATGTAGCGCCAGACCGGCATCGGGCCGGCGCGGCGGATGAGGCTCTTGATCTCCTGGTCGAGGGCGGTGGCGTCGCTCACGTCGCGTCCTTCAGTTTGCGGGCGGGGTGGTCGTCACCGGGCCGCGCCACCAGGCGGTGATCATCAGCGCGACGCCCGCAATGATCATCGGCACCGACAGCAGCATGCCCATCGTGAGCCCGCCCCAGAGAAAGCCGAGCTGCGGATCGGGTTCGCGGAACGCTTCGCCAGCAATCCGGGCGAGGCCGTAGAAGGTGGCAAAGGCGCCGACGATGAAGCCGGGCCGCTTCAGCGCGCCGGCCCGGATGAAGATCATCAGCAGCGTGAACAGGACGATGCCTTCCAGCAATGCTTCATAGAGCTGGCTCGGGTGGCGCGGAACCGGGCCGCCATCGGGGAAGACCATCGCCCATGGCACGGTCGCGGGGTCGGCCGGGCGGCCCCACAATTCGCCGTTGATGAAATTGGCGATGCGGCCGAGGAAAAGGCCGACCGGCCCGACGGCGCAAGTGAGATCGCCGAGCGAGAGGAACGGAATGCCGTGCTTGCGGGCGAACAGCACCACCGCGAGGACGCAGCCGAGGAAGCCGCCGTGGAACGACATGCCGCCTTTCCAGACCTCGAAGATGTCGAGCGGATTGCGCATGAAGTAGTCGAAATTGTAAAACAGCACGTAGCCGAGCCGGCCGCCGAGAATGATGCCGAGCGTCACCCAGAGGATGAAGTCATCCCATTGCGGCAGCGTGAGGGGGGCGGGGCCGCCCCAGAGCCGTTCGTTGCGGATCAGGCGCCGGGCGTAGATCCAGCCGAAGATGATGCCGCCGATATAGGCCAGCGCGTACCAGCGGATCGCGAATGGGCCGATGGAGATCGCGACCGGATCGAAGACGGGAAAGGCGAGGAGGGCAACCTGCATCGGTGGATGGTCCGCGAATCAGGCAGGGAAAAAGAATACCTGCGGTCATGGTGGCGGATGGGAAGGGTGTCAAGAACGTAGGCTATGCCTCCTTCGGCGCAGAGCCCGTTCCGTGCCCCGCTGCGGCGGCTAAGTGTTTTTCCGGCGGTCTTGAAGTCGAAACCTCAGATCGCCATTGTGTGAAGTAGCGCGGTGTGTTGGAACAGCCGCAACCATCGCCGGAGATCGAGATGAACCAGACCCCGAACCGCTTTCTTGATGAACTATCGCGCTTGATGAACGACGCCGCCGGCGCGGCGCAGGGCGTCAAGCGCGAGGTCGACACGGTGATCCGTCATCAGGCCGAGCGCATCCTGTCCGACCTCGACCTCGTCAAGCGCGAGGAGTTCGAGGCGGTGAAAGACATGGCCCGCCTTGCGCGCGAAGAGAATGAGACGCTGAAGGGCCGCCTTGAGGCGCTGGAGGCCAAGCTCGCGCAGGGCTGAACGGAACCCAAACGCAGAGGCTCGGCGGTTGCCGGCCGGGCCGCACAGCCATGAGTTTTACGGCCGGTTTCATGGCCGGTTCCACGACCAAACCGGCAGATCCCCGGCTTTCACCCGAGAAAATCACCCGAATTTCTTGTTTTGCGGCCATTTTGGCGTTATGACAGCCCCGCGTTCGCAGCCCCCGCACCCCTGGAGGCCTGCTGCGACGTGGGTACGGGCCGCGATGCGGCCTTTAACTTTTTGAAAAACAAGGATGATTCCAAATGGCGACCGTCAAGGTATTGAAGGCGACCGCGCGTCCGAAGGTCGGCAAGGGGGCCGCCCGCGCAGAGCGTCGTGCAGGCCGTGTGCCTGCCGTGATCTATGGTGACAACAAGGCCCCGCTGACCATCTCGCTCGAAGAGAAGCAGACCCGTCAGGCGATCTATGCCGGCCACTTCCTCACCACTGTTTTTGAAATCGACCTCGACGGTGCCAAGCACAGCGTGATTCCGCGCGACTTCTATCTTGACCCGGTCAAGGATTTCCCGGTCCACGTCGACTTCCTGCGTCTCGGCGAAGGCGCCTCGATCCGCGTGGGCGTGCCGGTTCGCGTCAAGGGTTCGGAGGTCTCTCCGGGCGTGAAGCGCGGCGGCACGGTCAACATCGTGTCCCACGCGGTCGAGCTGGAAGCGCGCATCGACCTCATTCCGCAGTTCATCGAAGTCGACGTCAGCAAGCTCGAGATCAACAACTCGGTGCACCTGAGCGACATCGAACTGCCGGAAGGCGTGAAGCCGGTGCTGCGCGAGGCCCAGACCCTCGTCACCATCGTTCCGCCGTCGGGCTATTCGGAAGCTGCGGCGTCCGCTGAAGCTGCCCCGGCGGCTGCGCCGGCAGCCGGCGCGAAGGCTCCCGCTGCGGCGAAGAAGTAAGACAACGCGCGCGCCATGTGGCTGTTCGTCGGACTGGGGAATCCTGGTTCAAAATACCAGGACAACCGCCACAACATCGGGTTCATGGCGCTCGACGATATTGCTCGGCGTCACGGTTTCTCACCGTGGCGCCGACGCTTTCAGGGCGAGACGGCGGAAGGCACCCTCGACGGCCAGCGTGTCGTCCTGCTCAAGCCGACGACCTATATGAACGAGTCGGGGCGTGCGGTCGGCGAAGCGATGCGCTTCTTCAAGCTCACGCTCGACAAGCTCGTGGTGCTGCACGACGAGTTGGATCTTCCGCCGGCAAAACTTCGCGTCAAGACCGGCGGCGGCCATGCAGGCCACAACGGATTGCGATCCATCTCCTCCCATGTCGGCAACGACTATCGCCGCGTGCGATTGGGCATCGGCCATCCGGGCCAGAAGCATCTCGTTCATGCCTATGTGCTGAACGATTTCGCCAAGGCGGAGGAGCCTTGGGTCGAGGCGCTTTGCGAGATCGTCGCGGACAATGCCGGTCTTCTCGCGCGGGATGACGCTTCGGCGTTTCAGAACAAGGTGCATCTGGCGATGAGCGCCAGAGGATTTGCGGAGGCGGCCGGCGATAACGGCGCCTGAATGCGCCAGGGCGGCGCACAACTGCTCCAAAGGATTCAGGACAGGACATGGGCTTCAAATGTGGAATTGTCGGTCTGCCGAACGTCGGCAAATCGACGCTGTTCAATGCGCTGACGGAAACCGCTGCGGCGCAGGCGGCAAACTATCCGTTCTGCACCATTGAGCCCAATGTCGGCGACGTTGCCGTGCCCGATCCGCGGCTGTTCAAGCTCGCCGAGATCGCGAAGTCGGCGACGACGATTCCGACGCGGCTGACCTTCGTGGACATCGCCGGGCTGGTGCGCGGCGCGTCCAAGGGCGAAGGGCTGGGCAACCAGTTCCTCTCCAACATTCGCGAAGTCGATGCGGTGGCCCATGTCGTGCGCTGCTTCGAGGATTCCGACATCACGCACGTCGAAGGCAAGATCGATCCGCTCGCCGATATCGAAACCATCGAGACCGAGCTGATGCTGGCGGATCTCGAGAGCCTCGAAAAGCGCGTCGACAATCTGACCAAGAAGGCGCGCGGCAACGACAAGGATGCCAAGGAGCAGCTCGATCTCGTCAATCGCACGCTCGAGCTGTTGCGCGACGGCAAGCCGGCGCGTTTTCTCGAGCGCAAGCCCGAGGAAGAGCGTGCCTTCCGCATGCTCGGCCTTCTGACATCCAAGCCCGTGCTTTATGTCTGCAACGTCGAGGAAGGCTCGGCCGCGACCGGCAACGCCTTCTCGGCGAGGGTGGCCGAACACGCCGCCAAGGAAGGCGCGGTCGCGGTCGCGATCTCGGCGAAGATCGAGTCCGAGATCGCCACGCTTTCGCGCGAGGAGCGGGCGGAGTTTCTCGAGACGCTGGAGCTTGAGGAAGCCGGTCTCGACCGCCTGATCCGCGCCGGCTACAGCCTGCTCGACCTCATCACCTATTTCACGGTGGGGCCGAAGGAAGCGCGGGCCTGGACCATCACCAAGGGCACGCGCGCGCCACAGGCTGCCGGCGTCATCCATACCGATTTCGAGAAGGGTTTTATTCGCGCGGAAACCACGGCCTATGACGACTACGTCGCGTTCGGCGGCGAAGCCGGTGCGCGCGAGGCCGGGCGGCTGCGGCTCGAAGGCAAAGAATATGTCGTCGCCGATGGCGACGTGATGCATTTCCGCTTCGCGAACTGAGGCTGGACCGCCGCGCTCGCGGTGAAGTCCGGTCAAACCGCCATAGAGTCAAAAAGGATTGCCGTGCGCACCGCCCGGCAATCCTTTTTGCATTTTGCTCTTCGTCGATTACATCCCGCCGCGGTCGCGGATGGCGCCGAGATGCTCGTTGATGCGGAAGACGATCAAAATCACTTCCGCGCCGATGCGGGCGAAGACAACGCTGACCAGAAATCCGGCGAGCGCCGAGATCACGAACAGAAGTCCCCCGAACGGGCTGACCGCCATCATCGCAAGGCCGGAGAACACGCCGGACAGCGAGAACAGGCCGACGAGAATGACCACCAGCCAATAGAAGGTCTTGATGATGGTGGGGGTGATGAACCGGTCCCATTGGAACAGATCGCGAAAGTCGAACATTGGCTGGACTCCTGAATCAAGCGCCCGTCGGGTCGGCGTTCGGACGCAGCGCGTGATTGCTTGTTAAAACGGTGCAGGCGCAATCGGAACCACGGCGTTCCGAATGTCCCGTTTAATCGACGGTCAGATAGACTGGGCCCTCGGTCGGCTCGGCGCACCCATCTGCTGACGGCTTGTGATTGCGCCGAATAGCGGCCACAATCGGGCCTTTCCCAGGTGGCCGGATCCTATGAACGATATACAGCAAGACCCTGCTTCTGCGTCCGCGACGTCATCCTCATCACCGCTTTCAACATCGGAAATGCTCGCCTTTGAGGATTTCCAGCCCGGGCATTTTGGCACCTTCGGGCCAAGGCTGATCACCCGCGAGGAGATCATCGCCTACGCACAGGAATATGATCCGCAGCCGATGCATCTCGATGATGAAGCCGCCAAGCGGTCGCTGCTCGGCGGCCTTGCCGGGTCGGGCTGGCATCTGTGCTCGCTGCTGATGCGCATGATGTATGACGGCTACATTCACCGCACGGCCTCGCTCGGCTCCCCCGGAATCGATGAAGTGCGCTGGACGGCGCCGTTCCGTCCGGGCGACGAACTGACGCTCGATGTCGAGGTGCTGTCGACGCGCGTCTCGCAGAGCCGGCCGGATATCGGGATCGTGACCAGCGCCTACACGCTGAAGAATGCGAAGGGAGAGACCGTGCTGTATTCGACCTCGCCGCTGATGATCAAGCGCCGTGCTGCGCTGGAGGCGGAGCGCTGACCATGAAATTCTTCGAGGACATTCAGGTCGGCGACCGGCGCGAACTGGGATCGTTCACCTTCACCGCCGAATCGATCAAGACGTTTGCCCGGCAGTTCGATCCGCAGCCATTTCATCTCGATGAGGAAGCCGGGCGCAAATCGCTGTTCGGCGGTCTTGCCGCGTCCGGCTGGCAGGTCGGGTCGGTGTGCATGAGGCTGCTCGTCGACACCGGCAAGCGCGAGGCCGCTGAGATGCTCAGCCGCGGGGAGACGCCTGCGGTGTGGGGGCCGTCGCCGGGATTCACCGAACTGCGCTGGCTCAAGCCCGTGCTCGCGGGCGATACGGTCACCTTCGCCTCCGAGATCGAATCGCGGCGCGAATCCGGCTCGCGTCCGGAATGGGGCATTCTACGCGCCCGCAACACCGGGACCAATCAGCGGGGCGAACTGGTCTATTCGTTTCTCGCCACCGCCTTCGTGCCGCGCCGGAACAAGGCTGGCTGAGGCGCAAAAAAACAGCCCGGTTCTGATCTGATGGCGATCAGAACCGGGCTGTCGATAGGCAAATATCACTCGTGGCGCATCGGCTCGGCGAGGCGCTTCCACTGCGCGACGTTGTCGGCGATGATCCGCGTCGACTTCATCGCGGCCTGGCTGAGCTGTGCGTAGCCCGCGATTTCCCGCTGAACGCGCTGACCTTCTTCGTGCAGCATGTTGCGGATGGTCTCGAGCTCGGTGATCAGGTTCTCGATTTCAGTCAGCGAGGTACCGGCAACGCGCTGGATCAGCGAGTTGAGGTTGCTGACGGTCGCCTCGGCGGTGGGATCCTGCGGAAGCGATGCGTCGCCCGCGGCCGGAGCGGCGCCGCCGGCGGTCGTCGGGCGGCGAAGATAGGCGATGTCGTTGCGCACGAAATCGCGGATGCCGGCTTCCACTTCGGAGACGGCGGTCATGTTCGGATCTTCTTCCGGCTTTTCGGGTTGATCGGTACGGGTGGTGGTATTCATCGCTAAATCCTTATCTCGCGGCCATCGTTGGCGGATTGCTCTGCTCAACAAACCCATTTGCCATTAGTCCAGCGGATTTCCGTCGAGATCGCGGCCGATCTGCGGCGCGCACCGGACTATTCGCTGGATTCGCCAGACCAGAGCCGAATTATATGGGGTGCAAGATTAAAAGTTTGTTGGTCTTAAAAATGGCAATAACGGTCCAAAGTCGTGGCGGTTCCGGCCACGCGCCTGGAAGGGAAAAAGAGACCTTTGGCAGCGGATTTTTTTCATCTGCCCTGCGCCAATATGGGCCAAACCGGCGGGGGATAATTTGTGTTAGGAAAAAGAGCGCGCGGTGGTTGCGCCTCTGCGCAAATCGTGTTCGATCAATCGAGTGGCAAAGACCATATGAGGCTTGGTTTGCAGAGGATTGCCGTTCTCGTCGCGTTTCTCGTCGTAGTGGCAGGCGTCGCACCGGCAGGCGCACAGGGCGGACCTGGCCGCCTGCCGCCGAAAGCCGGCGTGGCGCCATATGACCGCAGCATCAATCCGATCGACCGGATGGCACGTCGCAATCTGGAGCGGCGGCATCTGGAGCGGCGGATGAGGATGCGACCGCCGGCCCACGATCCCGCGCCTGCGCGGCGATACCATCCAGCGCCGATGCCGAGGCGATGACGATCCGCAGTTGTTAAGGTGCGTTAACCCCTTGCAGCGGTTGCCGGACTAGTAGACGCGCTCGCCAAGCCCGACCTCGGAGCGCGGGCTGAGCAGGGTGATCCCGCCCTCGCCATTCTCGACGCCGAGCACGAGCACCTCGGAGAGGAAGCCGGCGATGTTGCGCGGCGGAAAGTTGCAGACGCAGATCACCTGCGTGCCGACCAGCTCGTCGGCGGCGTAGTTCGTGATCTGGGCGCTCGACCATCTTTCACCGAGCAGGCCGAGATCGATCCGCAGCTTCCACGACGGATTGCGCGCCTTGGGAAACTCCTTCACCTCGAGAATGCGGCCGACGCGCATCTCGACCTTGGTGAAATCGTCGTAGGCGATGGGGGGAGGAAGGGACATATCAACACTTCTGGAAGGCGAGAATGCTCAGGCATTCTTCGCCGCTTTAGGGGCAGCTTTCCTGGCGGCCTTTTGGGATTTTTGCTCGGCCGGTTTGTCGGCCAGTTGCTTGGCTGGCTTCTTGACGGGTTTCGCGGCAGCTTTTTTGGCTGCTTTCTTTGGCGGAGTAGTGGCGGGTTCGGCCGCCTTCTTCACGGGCGCCGGCGCTTTCGCGGGCGCAGCCTTTTTCGGCGCCGCGGCGGCCTCGACAGCGCGCCGGATCGAGCTTGCATAGCTGTAGGCGGCGTTGTCGGCGGACATCTGCAGCCGCTTCACGGTGGCGGTGCCGATTTCCAACACGTCCTTCGCGAGCTGCCGGTAGCGCTGCTTGCTGTCGGTGTCCTTCGCCTTGGCGGCAAGAGCAGCGTAGTGGTCCCGCCGCTTCCTGACGGCCTCCATCAGAACCTTCTGCTGCTGCTTCGCCTGCCGCCGGATAGTGAGATCGAGATCGGCGTCGGCCATGTTCAGTCGTCCCCCAATTGAATGACGGGTTCAGGCGCAGTACGCCATCACTCGTCGAAGCTGATGCTCCATTCCGAAAGCCTCGGCTTGACCGACAGCAGGAGCGCGTTGTCGGAGCGGATCTTCTTCTCGCCGATCAGCGCCTTATATTTCGCCCCGGCCAGCAGGTCGATCCCTGGTTCGAAGCGCAGCATCAGGCCGCATCCGCCCGGCAGCTCGGCGAGCTTGCCCTTCAGATCGATCGCATAGCCGCCGTAGTCCCACTGAAAGCCGTTGATCGTGATCGGGCGGCCGTTGATCTTGGCGATCTCCTCGAGCGACATGCCGACGCGGATGCCCAGCGGCCCTGTCCAGACCGGCGATGCGCCGACGGATACCCCCGCCGGCTTGGCGCGCGCGGCTTCGTTCTGCCAGCCGACGACCAGCCGCTTGCCCGGGTCCTTGGCGAACAGCACGGTGACTTTGTACTTCTCGCCTTCGGCTCCGTCGATTTCCTCGTCGGTCACGTTGGCCGCGCCGAACGTCTTCACCAGCGCCGCATGGCTCGCGTCCTTGCCGACCGGGCCTTCGCAGGTGATGGCCGATGATGCCGCGGGTTGGCTCTGCGCATGCGCCGCCGCCGGCAGCAGGGCGAGGAGGAGAGCAAGCAAACAGGTCCGGCAAAGGGGGCCGGTGAGGATGGCAGGCTGATGAGTCATGCAGCGCCCCGGAGCATAGGTTGTAAATCTGCGTAACGGCGCATCATTCAATGGGGCCGTTTGCGCAGAGTCAACGCAGGTGCACCGATGGCGGTTATCTTTTCTTCCAGCCGCCGCGCCGACCCGGCGCGCCTGCCGAGGAGCGCGGCTTGCTGGTGGGGATCGCGCCGCCCGAGGGAATGCTCTCGACGCCGGGGCCCATCTCGTCGAGGTTCGGCTTGCGCGCCCGTGTCGCCTTCGGCGGCAGGTTGGCGGCGTCGCCATATTTTTTCGACCCCGTGTAAGCACCGGCGGTCTTTTGGACGTTGCGCTGCTTGACGGTCGGGTCATCGACCACCGCAAGCTCGGTGGCGCGCAGCCGTTTCACCTCGTCGCGCAGGCGCGCAGCCTCCTCGAAGTTAAGGTCGGCGGCAGCTTCCCGCATCCGCGTTTCGAGGTCGGCCAGCACCGCTTCGAAGTTATGGCCGATGGCGACGGCGTCGTCCGCCATGCCGCCGTCGCCGATCTCGACGAGAACGTGGTCGCGCTCATAGACGCTGTTGAGAATGTCGCCGATCGACTTCTTCACGCTCTCGGGGGTGATGCCGTTGGCGGTGTTGTATTCGATCTGCTTCTCGCGGCGGCGGTCGGTCTCGGCGATCGCCCGCTCCATCGAGCCGGTCATTTGATCGGCATAGAGAATGACCTTGCCGTCGACGTTTCGCGCGGCGCGGCCGATGGTCTGGATCAGCGACGTCTCGCTGCGCAAAAAGCCTTCCTTGTCGGCGTCGAGAATGGCGACCAGCGCGCATTCGGGAATGTCGAGGCCCTCGCGCAGCAGGTTGATGCCGATCAGGGCATCGAACGCGCCGAGCCGCAGGTCGCGGATGATCTCGATCCGCTCGATGGTGTCGATGTCGCTGTGCATGTAGCGCACGCGAATGCCCTGCTCGTGCATGTATTCGGTGAGGTCTTCGGCCATGCGCTTGGTCAGCACGGTGACGAGCGAGCGGTAGCCGGCCTTGGCGGTGGCGCGGACCTCGCCGACGAGATCGTCCACCTGCGTGCGGGCGGGGCGGATATGCACCGGCGGGTCGATCAGCCCGGTCGGGCGAATGACCTGTTCGACGAAGACGCCGCCGGCCTCGTTCAACTCCCAGCCGCCGGGCGTCGCCGAAACCGCGACCGTCTGCGGCCGCATCATGTCCCACTCCTCGAAGCGGAGCGGGCGGTTGTCCATGCAGGACGGCAGGCGGAAGCCGTATTCGGCAAGGGTCGCCTTGCGGCGGAAGTCGCCCTTGAACATCGCGCCGATCTGCGGGATCGCGACGTGGCTCTCGTCGGCGAAGACGATGGCGTTGTCGGGGACGTATTCGAACAGCGTCGGCGGCGGTTCGCCCGGCAGGCGGCCGGTGAGATAGCGCGAATAGTTTTCGATGCCCGCGCAGCTTCCGGTCGCCTCCATCATCTCGATGTCGAACGTGGTGCGCTGCTCGAGCCGCTGCGCTTCGAGCAGGCGGCCCTGCGCGTTGAGCTGGTCGAGGCGCTGCTTCAGCTCGACCTTGATGCTCTTGATCGCCTGCACCAGCGTCGGGCGCGGCGTCACATAGTGCGAGTTGGCGTAGATCTTGATGAATTCGAGCTGGTCGCTCTTGTGGCCCGTGAGCGGATCGAATTCCTCGATGCTCTCCACCTCGTCGCCGAACAGGTTCACCCGCCACGCGCGATCCTCATAGTGGGCGGGGAAAATGTCGATGACATCGCCGCGCACGCGGAAGGTGCCGCGCGTGAAGTCGGCCGAAGTGCGCTTGTACTGCAGCGCCACGAGGTCGGCGATGAGCTGGCGCTGGTCGATGCGCTCGCCCTTCTTCAGGGCGAAGGTCATCGCGGTATAGGTTTCGACCGAGCCGATACCGTAGATGCACGACACCGAGGCGACGATGATGACGTCGTCGCGCTCGAGCAGGGCGCGAGTCGCGGCGTGGCGCATCCGGTCGATCTGCTCGTTGATCGACGAGTCCTTCTCGATATAGGTGTCGGTGCGCGGGACGTAGGCTTCCGGCTGGTAGTAGTCGTAATACGAGACGAAATATTCGACGGCGTTGTCGGGAAAGAAGTTCTTGAACTCGCCGTAGAGCTGGGCCGCCAGCGTCTTGTTCGGCGCAAGGATCAGGGCCGGGCGCTGCGTCGCCTCGATCACCTTGGCCATGGTGTAGGTCTTGCCCGAGCCGGTGACGCCGAGCAGCACCTGCGTGCGGTCGTTGCGCGACACGCCTTCCACCAGTTCGGCGATGGCCGCGGGCTGGTCGCCGCGCGGCTCGAATTCGGATTTCAACTCAAAACGGACGCCGCCTTCCGACTTCTCCGGCCGCGGCGGGCGATGCGGCGTCCACACCGAGAGACTGCCGTCCTTCCGGCGGAATTCCGGGCGGCCGTCGCGCAACAGATCTTCCAATGCCTCCGCGGTTGCCTTGACGCCGAGGCTCTCCATCTTGTTGCGCGGCGGGCGGGCGAGGCTGTCGTCGTCCTCGACATCGAGGCCGAGCTGCCTTGCGAGTTCGGGGTCCATCGTCGGGATGGTCGCGCTGGTGCCGTAGTTGGCCTGCGGCGCTTCCTCGAAGCCGCCGCCGCGGTGCGGTTCGCTGTCCTTCGATTTGCGCGGGCCGTCATCGCCCTTAAAAGTTTTCGGCGTCGAGGCGCGGCCGCGATGCATCGCGGCCTCGCCGCCGCTGCGCCGCTCCCACGACGTCTCGGGCGGCGGCTGCAGCCCGGTGGAGGAGCCGATGCCGCTTTCGCCGCGATTGATCGCGGGATTCAGCAGCTCGGCCAGCGCCGGGCCGATCGGCTGCACCGGCGGACGCTGCGCCTTGCCGCCGGACTTCACGCCGGACTTGGCGCCGGACTTGGCGCCGGATTTGGAACCGGGCTTGGAACCGGGAGCGGCCTTCGCCGCGTTGGGTTTTGCCGGCTTTTTCGGGGGAGCAGGTGATTTCGCCATCGCCGCAATATGGGGTGCTTAGCGGCGCGCGGAAAGGGCTTTTGCTGCATCGTCCGCGCGAGGTGAAAGGATCCTCATTCGATTGCGTTGGCGGGGCGCAGCTTCTGCAAGGCCGGCGGCAGCCGGTCGTCGAGCCAGCGCCGGATCGCGGCCTGCCGGCGATGGTAGAAAAGGCCGAGGCCGATCACCGCGACGCCGATCAGCGACAGCGCGAAGGGGAACAGCAGCGAATCCTGGAAGACGTTGTTGGCAAGGTCGCCGAGATATATCGCGATCCCCAGCGTGCCGAACACGGCAAAAACCTGCCGGCCGAGGAACACGGCGATGGCGAGGAAGCCGACATTCATCGCGCAGTACAGCGCCTTGGCCAGCGCTGTGCCGTCGGAGGCCGCGGTGATGCCGCCCCAGAACGTCAGGACGCCGAACAGATAGAGCCAGAACGCGTAGTCGCCGCTGCGCTGGCGGACATTCACGATCATTGCGGCGATGATGATGGCGAGGCCGAACCAGATCGACACCTGACGCTGCACCTCGAAATCGAAGGGCTTCTTGCCGAGGAGCGGGGCAAGGTCCATCGAGAAGAACCACAGCGCAAAGGCGATGATCAGGACGAGGAAGGGAAAGCGGTAGAACCGCAGGGCGAGCGCCGCCGCGGCGACCGCCGCCATCTCCATATAGATCCAGCTGCCGTTGATGTAGTGATAGAACCCGCGGACCGTCGCGGTCCGCTTGCTCATGTCCTCGAAAAACCCGTAGGCCTCCTGAATGCCGAACACCGCCAGCGGGGCCATCGACACTGCAATCGCGATCAGCAGCCCGCCCGGCGTGCGCAGGCCCTTGGTGTGCCACAGATAATGGCCGCCCGCGGCGAACAGGACGGCATAGACCAGCGCGGTGATGGTGAGGGCGACGCCGCCCATCGCCGAGAAGGCGAGGGTGGAAAACAGCCCCATCGCCGACATCACGATCAGCGCGCCGGCATACCACAGCACGTGCACCATATCGAAAGCGCGGGGCTGGTCTGCGGGCGCAGAGGGGCGGCTGCCGAGGAAGGCGAGCAGGCTCGCCAGTTGATCCGCAGAAATGACGCCGGCATCCGCCGCGGCGCGCAGGTCGTTGCTGGAATATCGCAAGCCTCGACTCCTTCGGTTGTCAGGCATGTTTTGAGCGTAGATCGTGGGTGGCGAATCGGCGCCGCTGCACGGGATTTTACCATCGTGCGGGGAGGGGGCCATGCGCCACATACCTCGCACCATCGCGCTCACACCCGGATTGACTGGAACGGCCGTTCCGGCGAAGTTCATGCATTCGCATTTAACTGCCGCGTCGCGGCGGGAAACAAGCGCAACCTAGGAAGCCGCCATGATTGACCTGCACTACTGGACCACGCCGAATGGTCACAAAATCACGATTTTCCTCGAGGAGGCCGGGCTGCCCTACAAGATCTTTCCGGTGAATATCGGCAAGGGCGAGCAGTTCCAGCCGGACTTTCTGGCGATTTCCCCCAACAACCGCATTCCGGCCATTGTCGACCACGAGCCCAAGGGCGGCGGCGCGCCGCTGTCGCTCTTCGAGTCGGGTGCGATCCTGCTGTATCTGGCGGAAAAGACCGGCAAGTTCCTGTCGGGCGACCAGGCCAAACGCTATGACGCGATCCAGTGGCTGTTCTGGCAGATGGGCGGCCTCGGCCCGATGGCCGGCCAGAACCACCATTTCAACCTGTATGCGCCGGAAAAGATTCCTTACGCGATCGATCGCTATGTAAAGGAGACGAACCGTCTCTACGGCGTGCTGAACAAGCGGCTGGCGGACCGCGAATTCATGGCGGGCGAATATTCGATCGCGGACATGGCGAGCTATCCGTGGATCGTGCCGCACAAGAACCAGGGGCAGGATCTCAACGACTTCCCACACCTCAAGCGCTGGTTCGAGACGATCCGCGCCCGGCCGGCGGTCGAGCGTGCCTATGCCAAGGCGAAGGAGGTGAACCCGAACTTCGGCCAGCCGGTCAATCGCACCGAGGACGAGCGCAAGGTGCTGTTCGGCCAGACCGCCAGCGTCGTGACGGTCTAATCCGCCGGCGTTTCACCATCGCTTGACGATGCGCCCTTTGCCGCAGCCGCCCGCAGGCAGTTGCGGCAAAGGCAGTCTTCATTGTCGGTTGCTGCGGGCAGCGGCAGCCGCACGCTTTCATCGTCGCACCAGCAGCGCCCCGACAGGTCGCAGGTGAAAGCCGCCCCGCAGCGCGCGCAGGTCAGGCTGCGGATGCCTGCGGCTTCGCCGGCGCGTGGGGACGCCTGCGTCATTAAGCAGGAACGGCGTCGATGATGTTGTCGATCTCGGCGTAGTCGTCCGCCGTCAGCTTCCAGCCCGCCGCTTTCACGTTGAGCTCGATCTGCTCCGGATAGGACGCGCCGGCGATCACGCTCGCCACCTGCGGACGGCCCGCGAGCCACGAGAAGGCGAGCTCGAGCAGGGTGCGGTTGCGCGCTTTCGCAAAACCTCCCAGCGCCTCGACGATCGCCTCGTTGCGTGCCGTTGCATAGCGCTCGCCGAGCGACGGCACCTTGCCGAAGCGGCTGTCGGCGGGCACGGCGGCGCCGCGCTGATATTTTCCGGTGAGCAGGCCGCCGGCCAGCGGATAGAACGGCAGCAGCCCGAGGTTATAGGCGCTCGCGGCCGGCAGCAGCTCCTTCTCGATGCCGCGTTCAAGGATGTTGTATTCGTCCTGACAGGAGACGAAGCGGTTGAAGTTGCCGGCGCGCGCGGTGAACTCCGCCTCGGCGATGCGCCAGGCCGGGAAATTGGAATTGCCGATGTAACGCACCTTGCCCTGCTGCACGAGATCGTCGAGCGCGCGCAGGGTCTCGTCGATCGGCGTCAGCGGATCGAAGCGGTGCTGCTGGTAGAGATCGATGTAATCGGTCTTGAGCCGGCGCAGGCTGTCCTCGACCGCGTTCATGATATAGCGCCGCGACGCGCCCTGCTTGGTGCCGTCGTCGCTCATCGCCATGCCGAACTTGGTGGCGAGCACGATGTCCTTGCGGCGCTCGCCAAGCACGTTGCCAAGGATGGTTTCCGAGCCGCCGCGATCCGCATACATGTCGGCGGTATCGAAGAAGGTGATGCCAAGGTCGAGCGCCTTGTGGATCACCTTGCGTGACATCTCCGCGTCGGTGCGGACGCCAAAATTGTTGCATCCGAGGCCGACCGCAGAGACGCGCAGGCCCGAGCTGCCGAGATTCCGAATTTCCATCTTGCAAATCCTGTAGCGATGAGGCGGAACGGCAGTCTGCATTCCCGGCGCGCCCGCTGCAAGCGCAAGAGATGCAGGTGCAACATGCGGCGAAAGATCGGCTCAGGCTCGCAACCAATCGCGCTGTCGTGCACTATGCAGTACGAGCTTCGCGCCGCCAGAACGATCAATCCCGAGCGCACACGTTTGAAACAGGGCCGCTTTCATGCCGCAACTTTCCTCGCCGTTCGTCCTGCCGATCCTGATGCTGCTGGCATCCAACGTTTTCATGACCTTCGCCTGGTACGGCCATCTCAAGTTCAAATCAGTCTGGCTGCCGCTGATCGTGCTGGTGAGCTGGGGGATTGCGTTCTTCGAGTACTGTCTCGCGGTGCCGGCCAATCGCTGGGGCAGCGAGGTCTATTCGGCGGCCGAGCTCAAGACCATGCAAGAGGTGATTACTCTCGTGGTCTTCGCGGGCTTTTCGGTGCTGTATCTGAAGGAGCCGCTCGGCTGGAATCACGCGGTCGGCTTTTCGCTGATCGCGGCGGGGGCGTTCTTCATCTTCCACAAGTGGTGAGGCGCGGCGGCGTCAGACCCCGATTTTCACCGCGAGCGCGGTGCGGGTTGCCACGATCGTCAATGCGACCACCGCAAACAGCGACAGCGCCCCGATCGCCAGCGACGCGGCGACAATGCGCGTCAGACGCAATGAACCGACCGGAGCCGAGCGGTCGGAAAACCCGATTTCAGAGCGGTGCCTACGTGCCATGAGGCCAACCAAAGCCGCTGAGTTCTGGCGGCGCCGCAGTGTCGTTGCTGAGCAGGGAAGAATGACGGGCGCGCCAATCACCGCGACTGCGGTCTGCGAATCGCGTGACGAGCGAAAGTCGCAGGCATCGCGGGCAGGATTGCGGCACAACCTCTTCGGAAATCGGCCGAATTGTGAATCGTTTGTGGCCGTTTCGTGCAATCGCCGGAGGGCCGCTCAGGGCGCGGCGCGTTCGAGCTGGCTCGTCGCGTCGCCGCTCGGCCGCCAGTCCATGCTGACATAGCCCGGCGTCGCCTCGACGCGCAGCAGCCAGGCGCGGATGGCGGGGAAGTCGGTGAGGTCGAAATCGCAGGTCTCGGCCACATGGGTGTAGCCGTAGAGCGCGATGTCGGCGATCGTCAGCCGGCTGGCGGCGAAATAGTCATGGGTCTGGAGGTGGCGCTCCATCACCTTGAGGGCGGAATAGCCGCGCTCCATCCAGTCTTCGAGCGAATGGGTCTGCAATTCCCGGCCGCCCTTGACCAGCGACAGCCAGAAATAGGCCGCGCCCAGATTTGGCTCGAGCGCGTGCTGCTCGAAGAACATCCAGCGCAGCGCATCGGCGCGGTCGGCGCGGTCCTCGGGCGACAGCGACGAGCCGATGGCGATGTACCAGAGAATGGCGTTGGATTCGGCGAGGAAGCGGCTTTCCGAGATTTCCAGCAGCGGCACCTGGCCGCTCGGGTTCTTTGCAAGGAAATCCGGCGTGCGGCTTTCGCCGCGCAGAATGTCGATCTCGACGGTCTCATAGGGCGTGTCCAGCAACGCCAGCGCCAGCCGAACCTTGTAGCTGTTGCCCGATCGCTGCATCGAATAGAGCTTGTACATCGATCGCCAAATTCCCGTCTGGAGGCTGGACCGCGCCGTGCGCAGTTCCTTCCCGGATCTTAAAAACAATGGAGCGGAAGGCGATTCCCCGCAAGGATAATCGTCCCGAAAATCGAGATTCCGCCATGCGCGGGACGCTTATCGAGCAATTGTGTGCTGTTTGAGTCCTCATCCGGCGCCGGCGGCGTAAAATCGCTCAAATAAGCGCATTTCCTTGTTGCCAGGGCGGCGCCGGAGCGCGCGAGGTTCTTGCGGTGCAGCGTGATGCGCCTTAGTGTGCCGCCTCGCTTGCATCCCAACCATATCCCAAGGCCCGAGCAGCGTTTTCGTGGCCATTCAGCATGGAGATTCACGATGTCATTCCTGTCCGCCGCGCTGTCCCGCGTGAAGCCCTCCGCGACGATCGCGGTGACGGACAAAGCGCGCCAGCTCAAAGCTGCGGGCCGCAATGTCATTGGCCTTGGCGCCGGAGAGCCGGATTTCGACACGCCCGGCAACATCAAGCTTGCCGCGATCGCCGCGATCGAGGCCGGCAAGACCAAGTACACCGCGGTCGACGGCATCCCGGAGCTGAAGGAGGCGATCATCGCCAAGTTCCAGCGCGAGAACGGCCTGACCTACAAGCCGAACCAGATCACCGTCGGAACCGGCGGCAAGCAGGTGCTCTACAACGCGCTGATGGCGACGCTCAATCCCGGCGACGAGGTGATCATCCCCGCGCCGTACTGGGTCAGCTATCCGGAAATGGTGGCGCTGGCGGGCGGCGAATCCGTGCCGGTGGTCTGCACCGCCGAGAACGGCTTCAAGCTCAAGGCCGACCAGCTTGAGAAGGCGATCACCCCGAAGACCAAGTGGCTGATCCTGAACTCGCCGTCGAACCCGACCGGCGCGGCCTATACCGAAGCCGACCTGAAGGCGCTGACCGACGTCCTGCTCCGTCATCCGCACGTCTGGGTGATGACCGACGACATGTATGAGCATCTCGTCTACGACGACTTCAAGTTCACGACGCCCGCGCAGGTCGAGCCAAAACTGTTTGACCGCACCCTGACCATCAACGGCGTGTCGAAGTCCTACTGCATGACCGGCTGGCGCATCGGCTATGCCGGTGGTCCGCAGCAGCTCATCAGCGCGATGGCGACGATCCAGTCGCAGTCGACCTCGAACCCGTCGTCGATCTCGCAGTGGGCCGCCGTCGAGGCGCTGAACGGCCCGCAGGACTTCATCCCGGCGAACAACAAGGTGTTCAAGGAGCGCCGCGACCTCGTGGTGTCGATGCTCAATCAGGCCGCCGGCATCGAGTGCCCGCGTCCGGAAGGCGCGTTCTACGTCTATCCGTCCTGCGCCGGCACCATCGGCAAGACCACGCCGGGCGGCAAGAAGATCGAGACCGACGAGGATTTCGTCACCGAGCTGCTCGAAGCCGAGGGCGTTGCGGTGGTGCAGGGATCGGCCTTCGGCCTTGGCCCGGCATTCCGCATCTCCTATGCGACCAAGACCAGCGACCTCGAGGATGCCTGCGCGCGCATCCAGCGCTTCTGCGCCAGCCTGCGCTGATGATGCAGATCTGATCGAAATCGATTCACGCATGAACCCCCGGCCTTGTGCCGGGGGTTTTTGTTTACGCTGGCCGTGAATTTCTTGACGTTGTCCGCAGTCCGCTGCATGAGCGCACACACTTCCGCCGCCTTTGGTCCAATAGGTGGCGGCATCTGGAGGGCTCATGAAAAAACTATCTCTTATTCTCGGCGCAGCCATTTTGGCTGCGAGTGCCGGTAGTGCGTCGGCTCATCGCGTGTCGATGGTCAAGGTCGGCGTCCTTGAATGCCGCGGCGCCAGCAGCGTCGGCTACGTCTTCGGCTCGGTCACCCATCTCGGATGCGTTCTGCGCGCCGCGGGGCAGCCGCGGGAGCACTACGTCGCCACCATTCGCAAGTATGGCATTGATCTCGGCATCACCGAAAAATCGGCGCTCGCCTGGGCGGTCTATGCGCCGGTGTCGCAAGTCGGGCGCGGCGACCTGTCCGGCACCTATGCCGGCGCGCAGGGCAGTGCCTCGCTCGGCATCGGCGTCGGCGGCAACGTGCTTGTCGGCGGCTCGGCAAACTCGATTGCGTTGCAGCCGCTCAGCGTTCAGGGCCAGGTCGGCGTGAACATCGCGCTCGGCGTGGCGGAACTGAAGCTGCGCCCGGGACGTTAAGCCCTACAGCCTGCGGTGGCAGGCCGGCCCGTGTTCTTGCGGCTGGCCTGATGCCGTCCCGGCCTTTCTCATGTTCAGCCAAAATTGAATGGAGTGTTGGCAATGCGTCGTTTCTCGCTTGTGCTTGGTCTTGCGGCCGCTGCGGTGGCCGGGTCTGCGATTGGGGCTTCCGCCCAGCAGGCGCTGCGTCCGGTGGGCGTTCTGGAATGCCAGGGCGGACCGAGCGTCGGTCTGATCGTCGGCTCTGAATCGGCGCTGCGCTGCGTCCTGCGGCAGCCGGGCCGCCGTGCACAGACCTATGCGGCGAAGGTGCGCCGGGTCGGCGTCGATGTTGGCGTCACCGAGAAATGGGTGCTTGGCTGGAACGTGTATTCGACGCAGGGCCGCATTCGGCCGGGCGGTCTTGCCGGCAGCTATGACGGCGCGGGCAGCAGCCTGACGATTGGCGTCGGCGCCGGCTCCAACATCATGAATGGCGGCCCGGGCAACACGGTGTCGCTGCAGCCGCTGCCGATGCGCGGCCAGACCGGCCTCAACTTCGCGGTCGGTTTCCAGGGCATGGACATCATTCCGCTCAGCCGCCGCGGTCGCTGAACGAATTCTCGCTTCAAGTCTGATCAAGCCCGGTTCCTCATGGAGCCGGCTTTTTCGCGCCTTGCGCGTGCAGCTTCACGCGTTGTCGGATTCCGGCGTCGCGCATCTTTAAACGGCGACTTGCGAGCCGTGTTGTGAACCGTCTTGCCAAACCATCGGGACGCTGAAACGATGGTATCTGCCGACCCGTGGAGAAATATCCCCGATCGGACTGCCACGGGCCAGGCTCCGGACAGGAGGCGGCTATGGGACATGACGGCAAAAGTCCCCGCGCTCCCCGGTGCATCGCACTGGTGGGGCCTTATCAGAGCGGCAAAAGCACTCTTCTCGAAGCCATACTCGCGCGCACGGGCGGCAGCGCAAAGCCGATAGGCGGCGAGGCCAATGGCGGCTCCGGCTCAGAAGCCGCGCCGGACCTCAAGCGCAAATCCGGCTCGACACTTGCCGTCGGCTCGACGACGTTCATGGACGAGGTCTATACGTTCATCGACTGTCCGGGCTCGATGGAGTTCATCCACGACATGCGCGCGGCGCTGCCCGTCGTCGATGCGGCGCTCGTCGTCTGCGAGGCGGATGAGCGCAAGATCCCTCAGCTTCAGATCATCCTGCGCGAACTGGAAGACCTGCAGATCCCCCGCTTTCTGTTCCTCAACAAGATCGACAAGGCCAATCAGCGCGTGCGCGATGTTCTGGCCGCGTTGCAGCCGGCTTCGCGCACGCCGCTGGTGCTGCGCCAGATTCCGATCTGGGCCGGCGAGAGCGTCAGCGGCTTCGTCGATCTCGCGCTTGAGCGGGCCTTCGTCTATCGCGACCAGCAGCCCTCTGAAGTCATCGACCTGCAGGGCAATGATCTCGACCGCGAGAAGGAAGCGCGCTTCACCATGCTGGAGCGGCTGGCCGATCATGACGACCGGCTGATGGAGCAGCTGCTCGAGGACATTGCGCCGCCGCGTGACGAGGTGTTCGACAATCTGGCGAAGGAATTGCGCGAGGGGCAGATCTGTCCGGTGCTGTTCGGGGTGGCGACCCGCTCCAACGGCGTGTTGCGGCTGATGAAGGCGCTGCGCCACGAGGTGCAGGGCATGGCCGAGACGGCAAAGCGGCTCGGCATCGGCAAGGATGCCGGCTCGCTCGCCTATGTGATCAAGACTGTGCATCAGCAGCACGGCGGCAAGCTCTCGATTGGCCGCGTGCTGAGCGGCCATTTCGAGGACGGCTCGGCGGTGCATTCTTCCGGCGGCAGCGTCGGCAAGATTTCCGGCATGTCGTCGCTGTCCTACAGCGGCAAGCGTGCGGTGATCGAGACCGGCGAACTTGCATGTTTCGGCAAGCTCGACGCCATCAGGACCGGCGAGACGATCACCACCGCGAAGGCGACGCCGGCATCGCTTGCCGATGTCGAGCCCTATCCCGGCGCGCTGTCGGTGACGATCGCGGCGAGCGACCGCAAGGACGACGTCAAGCTCGGGCAGGCGATCGCGCGCCTGTGCGAGGAAGACCCGTCGCTCACGGTCATTCAGGACCCGCGCACGCATGAGGCCGTGTTGTGGGGGCAGGGCGAGATGCACCTGCGGCAGGCGCTGGAGCGACTGCGCGACCGCTTCAGCGTGGCGGTGGTGTCGCGGCCGCCGACCATTGGCTATCAGGAGGCGATCCGCAAGGCGGTGACGCGGCGCGGCCGTCACAAGAAGCAGTCCGGCGGCCACGGCCAGTTCGGCGACGTGCTGCTGGAGATCGAGCCGCTGCCGCGCGGCAGCGGGTTTGAATTCCACGAGTCGATCGTGGGCGGCGCGGTACCGAAGAACTACATCCCGGCGGTGGAGGAGGGCGTCATCGAGGCGCTCAAGCGCGGCCCGCTCGGCTTCCAGGTGACGGACATTAAGGTGACGCTGGTCGACGGCTCCTTCCACACCGTCGATTCCTCCGACCTCGCCTTCCGCACGGCGGCGTGGACCGGTCTCAGTGAGGCATTGCCCGAATGCCACCCGGTGCTGCTCGAGCCGATCTTCAACGTGGAGATTTTCTGCCCGACCGACGCCACCGCGAAGGTCAATGCGATCCTCTCCGGCCGCCGCGCGCAGATTACCGGCTTCGACACTCGCGAGGACTGGAACGGCTGGGACGTGGTGCGCGCCTCGATGCCCGAGGCGGAGATCCGCGATCTGATCGTCGAGCTCCGCTCGGCGACGGCGGGCGCAGGCAGTTTTGTCCGCCAGTTCGACCGGATGGCGGAAGTAATCGGCCGGGCTGCCGACCAGATCGTGGCGGCGCACCGCTCGGCGGCCTGATCGGGCGCAGTGCGGCACGCGGAGCAGGGGCCAATGCCCGCACGGTGAGCAATGCGTGCATCGCATAGCTTTGTTGCGGATATATATTTAAAGCATCTATTCAGATGTAAAAAACATCATTATAGATATTTAATGGTTGATTTTGCATGGAAAATATAGGACTTTGCGGTGATTACGTCATCTCAGATGCGTGCGGCGCGGGCGCTGCTGGGCATCGACCAAAAAACACTCGCTCATCTTGCTGACGTCTCGCTTCCGACGATCCAGCGGATGGAGGCCAGCGATGGCAATGTTCGCGGGGTGGTCGAGTCGCTCACCAAGGTCGTCGAGGCGCTGGACCGTGCCGGGATCATTCTGATCGGCGACAATGTCCGCAGCGAACAGGGCGGGCGTGGCGTCCGCCTCAAGGAGCCGGCGCAGCCCCGCCGATCCGCTGGCGACTAGCGTTCGCGCGTCGGCGCGGCGATGGGGCCGGCGGCCACGCGAGAACCAGTTGGATTGAGGGTGCATGCACGGGAACGGACTTTCGGGACAGCCACCCCGCCACGAGGGCGCAAGGCCGGCACCGGCAGCGCCCACATTCGCCGAACTGTTCACCCCCAAACTCGTCACCGTGCTGCGCGAGGGCTACAGGGGCGCGCATCTGCGCGCCGACCTCATCGCCGGGCTGACGGTTGCGATCGTCGCGCTGCCGCTGTCGATGGCGATCGCGATCGGCTCGGGCGTCTCGCCTGATCGCGGACTCTATGCCGCCATCGTCGGCGGCTTTCTCGTCTCACTGTTGGGCGGCAGCCGCTTTCAGATCGGCGGCCCGGCGGGGGCGTTCATCGTGCTCGTGGCATTGGCGGTCGATCGCCACGGCATCGACGGCGTGCTGCTCGCGACGATGATGTCCGGCGTGTTCCTGATCGCGGCCGGCTATCTGCGGCTTGGCACCTACATCAAGTTCATTCCCTATCCGGTGACGATCGGCTTCACCGCCGGCATCGCGGTGATCATCTTTGCCAGCCAGCTGCGCGATCTGTTCGGCATCACCCTGCCGGGCAAGGAGCCGGGCGAGCTGTTGCCCAAACTGATGGCGCTCGTTGACGCCGCCGGCACGGTCAATGTCTGGGCCGTTGCGGTCTCGGCGGTGTCGATCGCGATCATCGTCGGGCTGAAAAGGCTGCGCCCGAACTGGCCGGGAATTTTGATCGCGGTGGCGGTTGCGGCCGCGTCTGCCGCCATCCTCGCGCTGCCGGTCGCAACCATCGGCACGCAGTTCGGCGGCATTCCGCAGTCGCTGCCGACGCCGGCGCTGCCGGCGTTCTCGCTGGCGAAGATGATGGCGGTGCTGCCCGATGCGATCGCCTTCACCTTGCTCGGAGCCATCGAGTCGCTGCTCTCCGCCGTCGTCGCCGACGGCATGACCGGGCGGCGGCATCGCTCCAATTGCGAACTCGTCGGCCAGGGCGTTGCCAATATCGGCTCGGCGCTGTTCGGCGGCATCTGCGTCACCGGCACCATCGCGCGCACCGCAACCAATGTCCGCGCTGGCGCCCACGGCCCGGTGTCGGGCATGCTGCACGCGGTGTTTCTGCTGCTGTTCATGGTGATCGCCGCGCCGCTCGCCAGCTACATTCCGCTCGCGGCGCTCGCCGCGGTGCTTGCCGTGGTCGCCTGGAACATGGCGGAGAAGCAGGAGTTCGCGACGCTGATCCGCTCGTCGCGCGGCGACGCCCTGGTGCTGCTCGCCACGTTCCTGCTGACGATCTTCCGCGATCTCACCGCCGGCATCCTGGTCGGCTTTGCGCTCGGCGCGGTGCTGTTCATTCATCGCATGGCGCAGACCACCGGAATCGAGGCGATCGCGCCGCTGGCTGTGGCCGATCAGGCCGACGGCACCGACCGCACCCCCTACGACACCACGCTCGCGACCGATCCCGACCTGATCATCTACCGCATCACCGGCGCCTTCTTCTTCGGCGCGGCCTCGACCGTCAGCGCGGTGCTCGACGGCATCGACCCGCGCTATCGCGGTTTCGTGATCGATTTCGCCGCGGTGCCTCTTTTGGACTCGACCGCTGCGAATGCCATCGAGCGTATCGCCGCCACGTCGAAGCGGCGGGGCGTGCAGGTCTACGTCACCGGGGCGTCGGCTTCGGTGCGCAAAATGCTTCTGGCGCACGGCCTCTCGGGCGAGGTCGCGTTCCGGCCGGACATCGAAACCGCGGTGGCCGACTTCAAGCGCAGCCGAGTCGATGCTACATCAGCGGCCTGACTCCATCGTCACCGTCGCAAACGAGGTATCATGCCGGCCCATCATCGCGCTCCCGCCGCCTGTCTGATCGGTTGGCCGGCGGCCCATTCGCGCTCGCCGCTCATTCACCATCACTGGCTGCGCAAGCTCGGCATCGAAGGCGGCTACAGCATCGAGGCCGTGCCGCCGGAAGAGTTTTCCGATTTCATCACGCAGCTCGGCCGCCGCGGCTTCGTCGGCGCCAACGTCACCATCCCGCACAAGGAGCGCGCGCTGCAGATGGCGCTGCCGGATGCCCGCGCCAAGGCGGTGGGCGCGGCCAACACGCTGTGGTTCGAGGACGGGCAGCTGCGCGCCACCAACACCGATGTCGAGGGCTTCATCAACAATCTCGATGCCTCGGCCCCCGGTTGGGATCGCGCCAAGGAGGCCCTCGTGCTGGGCGCCGGCGGCTCCGCGCGTGCGGTGGTGTTTGGGCTGCTCGAGCGCGGGCTGTCGCGGGTCTATCTCGCCAATCGCACCATCGAGCGGGCGCAGGCCTTTGTGCCGCAGTTCGGCGAGCGCGTGGTGCCGATCGGCTGGGAGCGCGTCGACGAGGTGATGCCGGGCGTCGGCCTTCTGGTCAACACCACCTCGCTCGGCATGAAGGGCCAGCCGCCGCTCGACATCGACCTTGCGCCGCTGCCCGAAGACGCCGCTGTCGCCGATCTCGTCTATGTCCCGCTCGACACTGAACTCCTCAAGGCGGCGAGGGCGCGGGGCCTGCCGACCGCCGACGGCCTCGGCATGTTGCTGCATCAGGCCGTGCGCGGTTTCGAGCTGTGGTTCGGCCAGCGCCCGACCGTGACGGAGGAGCTGCGCGCACTGGTGGTCGCGGACCTGCAGAAAAGCTGAAAGCGGCTTTCGCCCGCAAGTAAAAAACGGCCCGTGCCGCGCGGCATGGGCCGTTGCCGTTTGTTTCCTGCACGTAGCGCTTAGCTGTAGCGGAACGCCGCGTCGTCGAGGTCGATGGCGGCGAACTCGTCCTTCTCGCGCCAATAGTCCTGGCTGTGCTGCCATTCGCGCTTGGCGCCGCGCTTGGGCAGCGCCTCCGCCGCCCGCAGCAGATAGCTGGGATTGAAGTCCTCCTCATCGATCCAGGGCATGATCGGCATGTTGCGATCTTCGTCGCGCAAGGTCGGCACCACCATCCGCGCCTGTTTGGTCTTCATGTGGGTGAGCAGGCGACAGACGAAATCGGCGACGAGATCGACCCGCAGCGTCCAGCTCGCACGAAAATAGCCGAACACCCAGGCCATGTTCGGAATGCCGGTGAACATCATGCCGCGATAGGTCACGGTGCTGGCAAAATCCAGCGGCTCGCCGTCGATGGCGAAGGCGATGTCGCCGAGCATGTTCATGTTGAAGCCGGTGGCGGCGACGATGAGATCGGCATCGAGATGCTCGCCGGAGGCGAGCTGGATGCCGGTCGCGGTGAAGCGCTCGATCCGGTCGGTGACGACCGAGGCCTCGCCGCTTTTGATGGCGTGAAACAGGTCGGCGTCCGGCACGAAGGCGATGCGCTGCCGCCACGGCCGGTAGGACGGTGTGAAGTGCGTATCGAGGTCGAAGTCCTCGCCGAGGACGTTGCGCACGCCCTTCAGCAATTCCTGTTTCACGCCTTCGGGATTGTCGAAGGTCATGCGCGCGAAGCCGCTCTGCTCGTAAAGAATTTTGCGGCGGACGATTTCGTGGATCCAGCTTTCGTCGATCTGCAGTTCGCGCAGGGTTTCCGCGATGTCGATGGCGTTGCGGCCGGTGCGGAAATAGGTCGGCGAGCGTTGCAGCATGGTGACGTGCCTGCACTTGCCCGCGATGTTGGGGATCAAGGTCGCGGCGGTCGCGCCCGAGCCGATCACGACGACATTTTTGTCCGTGGTGTCGAGGCCGTCCGGCCACTCCATCGAATGGATGAACTGGCCCTCGAACTTGTCCATGTCGGGCCACACCGGCATGTAGCCGTCCTTCTGCCGATAGTAGCCCTGGCACATCCAGAGGAAACTTGCGGTGAAGCGGATGCTTGCGCCGTCCTCGCTGCGTATCGCGTCGATGGTCCAGCACTTGTCGTTGCTGCACCAGCTTGCGGAGCTGACGGCGTGGCCGTAGCGGATATGCGGCGCAAGATCGTTGTCCGCGATGACCTCGCCGATGTATTTCAAAATCTCGTCCGCGGTGGCGATCGGCGGGCCGACCCACGGCTTGAAGCGATAGCCGAAGGTGTGCAGGTCGCTGTCGGAGCGGATGCCGGGGTAGCGGTGCGTGTACCAGGTGCCGCCGAAGTCGCGCTGGGCTTCGAGGATGACGAAGCTGGTGCCGGGCGTCTGTTTCTGCAGGTGATAAGCGCTGCCGATGCCGGAGATGCCGGCGCCGACGATCAAGACGTCAAAATGTTCGGCAGGAGCGGGTTCAGGCTGCACATTGCGTGCGGCGGCTGCAGTCGCATTCATGCGGGCGCACCTCCGGTGTTGCCGCGTGTCGCGAAGAGTCCGCACTGCGGCTTATCGTTGTTTTGTTCGTCGAACCGTGTTGCCGCTCATTTGGCCACAGAGATGCGGGCGCGGTCAACTTACCGCGATCGAGGGCACAAAAAAACTCCCGGCTCGCATGAGGACCGGGAGCTCTTTACACGGGATGCGCAGCAAGTCGCGTCAGGCGACATGCCCGTCATTGCGCAAAATGTGGCGGTCGATTTCGGAGACCTTGTTGACGCCGCACAGGCCCATAGTGGTCTCCATTTCCTTGCCGATGATCTCCAGCGCCTTGCTGACGCCGGCTTGTCCGCCCGCGCCGAGACCGTAGATATAGGCGCGGCCGATCATGCACGACTTGGCGCCGAGCGCGAGCGCGCGCGTCACGTCCTGCCCCGAGCGCACGCCGCCGTCGAACATGATCTCCATCTGCGAGCCGACGGCATCGACGATCTCCGGCAGCACCGCGATCGAGGAGGGCGCGCCGTCGAGCTGGCGGCCGCCGTGATTGGAGACGACCATCGCCTGTGCTCCGCACTGGGCGGCGAGCTTGGCGTCCTCGACGTCGAGAATGCCCTTGATGACCAGCTTGCCCGGCCAGATCGAGCGGATCCAGTCGATGTCCTTCCAGTTCAGCGAGGTGTCGAACTGCGAGCTGGTCCACTGCGCGAGCTGGGTGATGTCGTCGGTGTCCTTCATCTGGCTGGCGATGTTGCCGAAGGTGCGGCGCTTGCCGCGGAGCACGCCGGAGACCCAGGCGGGCTTGGTGGCGAAATCGATCAGCTTCGACAGGCTCCATTCCGGCGGCACGGTCATGCCGTTCTTGATGTCGGCATGGCGCTGGCCGATGACCTGCAGGTCGACCGTGAGCACCAGCGCGCTGCACTTGGCGGCGATCGCGCGCTCGATCAGCGCCTTGATGAAGCCGCGGTCGCGCATGACGTAGAGCTGGAACCAGAACGGCTTGTCGACATTCGCCGCCACGTCCTCGATCGAGCAGATCGACATCGTGCTGAGCGTATAGGGCACGCCCGCGGCCTGGGCGGCGCGGCAGGCATAGATCTCGCCATCGCCGTGCTGCATGCCGGTGAGGCCGACCGGCGCGAGGATCAGCGGCATGGCCGCCGGCTCGCCAAGGATCGTGGTCGAGAGGTCGCGATGCGAGACGTCGACGAGGATGCGCTGGCGGAATTTGATCTTTTCGAGGTCGTCGCGATTGGCGCGCAGCGTGTCCTCGGTGTAGGAGCCGCGGTCGGCATAGTCGAAAAATGCCTTGGGAACGCGCTTTTGGTGAAGAAGCCTGAGATCCTCGATACAGGTAATGTGCTTCATTTCGCTACCCCGTTGCCCCCCGTCGTCGCCTATCGGCCGGTTTGCGCCCGGCGACACTGTGCTTTTTGCATAACGCTCCATCGGAAACTCATCAAGCCGCGCCGCAACCAATTTTCCCGCGCCGGCGCGCTCTCTTCCGCCGCCGGCCAAAACGCATGGGTAGAGAGGTGATGGAACCGCACTTCCGCCGAGGCGTTGAGAGAGGTACGCCAGTGTCTTGTACGCCGGTGTCTTGCGGATCAAGGAGGACGGTATGGCGACCCACCATGCCGACAAGTCCCGGAAGGCGGCCAAAGGCCATGCCAAAGACGAGGCCCACGCAGGGGCCGCCGAAAGAAGCGCCAAAACCAGGCTCGACGATGCCCTGAACGAGGCGTTGGAGGAGTCGTTCCCCGCATCCGATCCAGCCAATGTCGTGCAGCCGGCGCCGTCCGTGCCGGACCATTTCATCAAGCGAAAAGATTCGAAATAGGGTTTCTTTAAATAAGTCTAATCATTCCAATGATTTGATGGGGCGGTTAAATTGTTGAAAACATTGCGCGGGCTTTTATTGAAAGCACCTTTGCCGCAAAAGCCCTATAACACCGGCAACATCACAGGATTGAAATCGACAGCGCGCGTCTGCTGGGGCGTGCGTGTGGGGGTTCGATGAGCAGAAAATACTTTGGAACCGATGGTATCCGCGGGCAGGCCAATGGCGTGATCACCCCGGAGCTGGCGTTGAAGGTGGGGCAGGCTGCGGGTCTGCTGTTTCAGCGCGGCGAATATCGCCATCGCGTAGTGATCGGCAAGGACACCCGGTTGTCCGGCTACATGATCGAGAATGCGCTGGTTGCAGGCTTCACCTCGGTCGGAATGGATGTGCTGCTGCTCGGGCCGATTCCGACGCCGGCGGTGGCGATGCTGACCAAGTCGATGCGCGCCGACCTCGGCGTGATGATCTCGGCTTCCCACAACCCGTTCGACGACAATGGCATCAAGCTGTTCGGCCCGGCCGGCTACAAGCTGTCCGATGAGGTCGAGAAGCAGATCGAGGAGCTGATCGACGAGAACATCGACAAGCGGCTGGCCAAGGGCGTCCATCTCGGCCGCGCCCGCCGCATCGACGGCGTGCTCGACCGCTATATTGAATTCGCCAAGCGCACCCTGCCGCGCGAGCTGAACCTCGATGGCCTTCGCGTCGTGATCGATGCGGCCAATGGCGCGGCCTACAAGGTGGTGCCGGAGGCGCTGTGGGAATTGGGCGCCGACGTCATCTCGATCGGCGTCGAGCCGGATGGTTTCAACATCAACAAGGAATGCGGCTCGACCTCGCCGGAGGCGCTGAGTCACAAGGTGCGCGAGATGCGCGCCGATATCGGCATTGCGCTGGACGGCGACGCCGATCGGGTGATCATCGCGGACGAGCGCGGCCACATCGTCGACGGCGACCAGCTGCTGGCGGTGATCGCGCAGAGCTGGATGGAGGATGGCCGACTGACCAAGCCCGGCGTCGTCTCCACGGTGATGTCGAATCTCGGCCTCGAACGCTACCTCAAGAGCCAGGGCATCGAGCTGCTGCGCACCGCGGTCGGCGACCGCTACGTCCTCGAGCGGATGCAGGCGGACGGCTACAACATCGGCGGCGAGCCTTCCGGCCACATCATCCTGTCGGACTACGGCACGACCGGGGACGGCTTCGTCGCGGCACTGCAGTTGCTGGCGGTTGTGCAAAAGCTCGGCCGCCCGGTTTCGGAGGTCTGCCACCGCTTCGACCCGATGCCGCAGATCCTCAAGAACGTGCGCTATCGCTCGGGCAAGCCGCTCGAGAGCCCGCATGTCCAGTCCGCGATTACGGCGGCGGAGGAGCGCCTCAACGGTAGCGGCCGCCTGCTGGTGCGCTCGTCCGGAACCGAGCCGGTGATCCGGGTGATGGGCGAGGGTGATGACCGCGACCGCGTTGAGGAAGCAGTCGATCTCGTCGTCTCGGCGCTCGGCCCCGCGGCCTGATACAACCACAATCTGAACTTCTGGCCACGGCAAGCAGGCGTTTGCCGTGGCTGCAACGCTGCCATGGGCAAACCGCCATGGCGGATTCGCTCGCAGTGGCTTATTTCAGGCATCCTCGTTTTTACTTGCGATGAGCGAATCGTGAACAAGCCTGTCATCGTCGATGACGCGACCGCCAAGCCGGTAGTGTCGGACGCAACGTCTGCGAGCCCTGCGATCTCGTCGGGACCGGTCTATGCCGTGCTCGGCGGCATCAGCTTTTCGCACTTCCTCAACGACACGATGCAATCGCTCATTCCTTCGATCTATCCGATCCTGAAGGACAACTACGCGCTCGACTTCACGCAGATCGGCCTGATCACGCTCACCTTCCAGATCACGGCATCGCTGCTGCAGCCGGTGATCGGCGCGGCGACCGACCGCAAGCCGCAGCCTTATTCGCTGGCGATCGGCATGGGCTCGACGCTGATCGGCCTGCTGCTGCTCTCCACCGCGCATGTCTTCGGCATCATTCTGCTCGCGGCCGGTCTGGTCGGCCTCGGCTCTGCCGTGTTTCATCCGGAATCGTCGCGCATTGCGCGACTCGCTTCCGGCGGGCGCTACGGCTTTGCGCAATCGGTGTTTCAGGTTGGCGGCAATTTCGGCTCGGCGATGGGGCCGATGCTCGCGGCAATGATCGTAGTGCCGCTGGGGCAGGGCAGCGTCGCGTGGTTTTCGCTGCTGGCAGCGGTGGCGATCGTCATCCTCTGGCGCATCGGCCGCTGGTACAAGCCGCTGATCGCGCCGCGGCCGGCAAAGCCGATGGGGGGCGCGGCGGGCGTGCCGTCGGCCGGCCGTACGGCTTTTGCGCTGGCGATCCTGATCGTACTGGTGTTCTCCAAGTTCATCTACATGGCGAGCCTCACCAGCTATTTTACCTTCTTCCTGATCCACAAGTTCGGCGTCTCGACCCAGACCTCGCAGATGTTTCTTTTCATGTTTCTGGCGGCGACGGCGGTGGGCACGTTCTTCGGCGGGCCGATCGGTGACCGCCTTGGCCGCCGCTACGTGATCTGGTTCTCGATCCTCGGCGCTCTGCCGTTCACGCTGCTGCTGCCCTACGCCAGCCTGTTCTGGACCGGCGTTCTCAGCGTCGCGATCGGCTTCATCATTTCCTCGGCCATGCCGGCGATCATCGTCTATGCGCAGGAGCTGATGCCGCACCGCTTCGGCATGATCTCGGGCCTGTTCTTCGGCTTTTCCTTCGGCGCGGGCGGCATCGGCGCGGCGCTGCTCGGCATCGTCGCCGACCATCGCGGGATCGAGTTCGTCTACATGATCTGCGCGTTCCTGCCGGCGATCGGCCTGCTTGCCGTGTTCCTGCCAAAGATGCCCAAGCTCGTGATCCGCTGACGCGGGCTCGGCGCGGCACAGGGCCGCGTCAGAAACCTCTTTCTTCCTTCGCTTCTCCGTCTTGCCTTCGCGCGCTGCTGTTGCGGCGTGCGAAGCTCTATTCGAATCCCGGCTCAGCTTGGTGAGGAAAAATCAACCTTAAAAATTAGGGTTAAGTCGCTCTTAAACATTTCTGGCTACCGTTTCGTCGAAGTCGTTTCAGGTCCGGTTTTTGGAAGCCGCTGTTTCTAGGGCGGATTGCCGCCTCGACGGAAGGTGATAGCAATGCGTAGCGTACATGGTTTGCTGGCTGCTGGTGCGGCCCTCTTCGTCTCAACCGCAACATTCGCAGCCGATCTGCCGATCATGCCGCCGCCGGCCTATCTGCCGCCGCCCCAGGATTTCGGCGGCTGGTATCTGCGCGGCGACATCGGCTTCAGCAATCAGCGCGTGAATAACATCGCCATGGCGGATGGCCGCAACGGCGATCTCCTGTCGCTGCAGCAGACGACGGCATTCGATACCGCGGGCATTTTCGGGCTGGGAGTTGGCTATACGTTCAACAACTGGCTGCGCGGCGACATCACCGGCCAATATCGCGGCAACTCGAATTTCAAGGCAACTGATATCGTGACCTTCCCGGCCTATGGACTGGTCGGAAGCGGGGTCAACAACTACACGGCGAGCAAGTCGGAATGGCTGATCATGGCCAACGCCTATGTCGATCTTGGGACGTGGTGGAACGTCACGCCGTTCATCGGCGCGGGCGTCGGCGCTGCCCGCGTCACCATCGCCAACTACACCGACAATGGCGCGCATAACGTGAACTATGACGCCGCCAGCGGTGGTTATTATCTAGGCGGTGCCGTTCCCAGCTTTGCGAATGCGTCAGCGGCGTCGCAGTGGAATTTGGCCTGGGCCGTTCACGCCGGTCTGGCTTATCGGGTCAATCCGAATCTCACCCTCGAACTGGCCTACAGCTATGTCAACCTCGGCAAGGGGACGACCGGGCCGGTGACGACCTACACCAATTTTACCCGTGGCGTGCCGATGGAATTTCACGACATCACCTCGCATGATGTGAAGTTCGGCGTGCGCTGGTCGCTCAATCCGCCGCCGGTCTACCTGCCCCCGCCGCCGCTGGTGACCAAGGGCTGAGCGCGGACCCGGCAAAGGCCTCGCAATTCAGGACAGAAAAACGGCGCGGATCTCCGCGCCGTTTTTGTTTTCCGACAGCGGCCGAATGGTAAACGGGCGGCGTATTTTTTAACCGCCGAGGGTAGGGGCACAACGAATGATTAAGGTTAACCAGTCATGATCGCAGCGAGCTGAGCAGCACGAAGATCCGACCCGAACTGCAAGGAGCTGGCCATGCGACGACTACTGATTGCGGCATTGATGACGGGTGTCGCGCATTCCGCGCTCGCCGCCGACATGCCGTTCCTGCGCGGCGGCTTCTCCGAAGGCGTGGTCGGGCCCGCGGTCGTCGACTGGCAGGGCGTCTACATCGGCGGGCAGGCGGGCACCGGCCGCTCCGACATGAATTTCACCGGGACGACACGGCCGATGGTCGAAAAGCTCCTGGCGAATACCACGATCGAAAAAGAGATGAAGGTCTCCGACTGGCCGCTGATGGGCAAGGAGTCCAGTCGCGGCAACGGCGTCGGCGGCTTCATCGGTTACAATGCTCAGTGGGAAGATGTCGTGGTCGGCGTCGAGCTGAGCTACATGAACGGCAAGTTCGGCGGTTCCGCGGTCGATTCCATGGGGCGCAGTTTCACGACGAGCGACGGCTATACGAACAATGTGACGTCGGAAGCCCTTGCCGAGATGAAGATCACCGATATCGGCACCCTGCGTCTTCGCGCCGGCTACGCTTATGGCAATTTCCTGCCGTACATCTTCGGCGGCGTCGCGCTCGGCCAGGCGAACATCACGCGGGCGGCGCGCATTCATGGCGTTTCCGTCAATGCCAGCGCACCGCCGGGCTTCCAGAACATTCCGTTCGACGTGTCCGAAGTCGACCGGAAAAACGCGCACCTGCTTTACGGTTATGCGGCGGGCCTCGGCGTCGACATCAGCCTCTATGCCGGCCTCTTCATGCGCGCGGAGTGGGAATATATTCGCTTCACCAGTGTGATCGACACCAACGTCAACACGGTGCGCGCGGGGCTCGGCTACAAGTTCTGACGACTGCTTGCGCGGGCGGCAACCGTCCGGGCGTTGACAGCTTTGCCGCGGAGTGCTCGGCTGCGGTCCTGCGAGGGACGGGCCGATGCAGATCTACGGCGACAAAAAATCCGGGAACTGCCTGAAGGTGAAGTGGGTGTGCGACGCGCTCGCGCTGCCCTACACTTGGATCGATATCGACATCACGAAGGGCGAGAGCCGGACGCCGGATTTTTTGGCGCTGAATGCCGCTGGGGAGGTGCCGGTGGTGGTTCTCGACGACGGCCGCGCGCTGGCGCAGTCCAACGCCATCATGCGCCATCTTGCGCGCAACAGCGACCTCATTCCCGCCGATCCGTATCTGGCGGCCAAGATGGACGAATGGCTGTTCTGGGAACAGAACAGCCATGAGCCGTATATCGCGACCTGCCGTTTCGTGATGTTTTACCTCGGGAAGACGCTGAGTGACCTCGACCCCGATAAGGTCAAGCGCGGCTATGCCGCTCTCGCGCGTCTGGAGCATCAGCTCGGCCATAGCCGCTTTCTGGTTGGCGACCGGCTGTCGCTCGCCGACATCGCCGTGCTCGCCTATACGCGCCTGGCGCATGAGGGCGGCTTTCATCTCGAAGGCTACTCCGCGGTGCGGCGCTGGATTGGCGACACGGAAAAAGCGCTCGGCCTTGCATAGGCCGGCGGAGCCTTGCGAGATGCATTGCCGACGCCGAGCCCGACGCCGGCTTTATTGTGCGGAAGGCCGTTGGCTTTCGCTGCGGCTTTGCTTGTTGCCCCGGCACTTATTCCCGGATCAGCAGTCCTGCCACTATCCAGTGGCGCCGCCACTATCAGCCCAGTCTTTGAACGCCCCGAGATTGAATACTTTTTCGTAGCCCATGTCCTTCAGCGTCTTGGCTGCGAGGGCCGAGCGACCGCCTGATGCGCAATACAGAATGAGTGTTTTGTCGGGGCTGAACTGGTTGTCGTGGTATGGCGAATTCGGGTCGGCGCGAAACTCCAGCATTCCTCGCGAGACATTGACGGCGCCATCGATCTTCCCGCTTTTCTCGACTTCGGGAGCATCGCGGACGTCGACGATCAAGACGTTACCTTGTTCGATCATCTCACGTGCTTCGGACGGCGTGATCTTGGGAACCGAAGCGTTGGCAACTTCCAGCATGGACTTGACGCTCAGCATTTGGTTCTCCTCCCAAATCATCGATTGGTCGTTGGCAGGCTAGTGCGTGGATATGTCATGTCAGGTTGAAAGCCGGTTCAAAGGTGCCGGGGAAATCACAGCCGCCAGAACTGTTGGCGGCATTTAGGGCGCTCAGTGGGGAGCAACCTCTGCGATAACGCGGGAAGTCAGCCCTTGATCCAACTGTCTCGCGTGAGGCCGTGGAACCCGAAAATGCAGGGTTTAGCTCGACCTGCGACCGACCGAGGGAAGGCTAGACACGCCGTCGGCGGGTGAAATGACCTGCCAGCCGGGGGCCGCCAGCAAGGGGGCCGCTCCCTCCCGAGGCGCCGCAACAAGCCCGGCGCTTCGTGTCTCAAGGATGCATCAGTTTGCTCATCGCTTCATGGCGCGCTGGGCTGCGAGCGGCAAATAAACATGCGGCGCCTATTGCAGTCCGACAGGCTTTTCTATAAATCCGGCAGCGGGAAACCTCTCCCCACCGAGAGGCAGCTATCTGGAAGGATAGACGATGACTGTAGCGAAGCCCGCTTCGCGGCCGAACGTGCCGCATTTTTCTTCTGGCCCCTGCGCAAAGCGCCCCGGCTGGACCCCCGAAAGCCTCAGTGATGCAGCCCTTGGCCGTTCGCACCGCGCCAAGATCGGCAAGACCAAGCTCAAGCTCGCGATCGACCTGACGCGCGAAGTGCTGGGCGTGCCCGCCGACTACCGCATCGGCATTGTTCCGGCGTCCGATACCGGCGCCGTCGAGATGGCCCTGTGGTCGCTGCTCGGCCCGCGCCCGGTCACCATGATCGCCTGGGAATCCTTCGGCGAGGGCTGGGTCACCGACGTCGTCAAGCAGCTCAAGCTGAAGGACGTGACGACGCTGAAGTCGGGCTATGGCGAGCTTCCCGATCTTTCCACCGTCGATCAGGCATCCGACGTCGTCTTCACCTGGAACGGCACGACCTCGGGCGTGCGCGTGCCGAATGCCGACTGGATCAAGGCCGATCGCGAGGGCCTGACCATCTGCGACGCGACGTCCGCCGCTTTCGCCCAGCCGCTGGATTGGCCGAAGCTCGACGTCGTCACCTTCTCCTGGCAGAAGGCGCTCGGCGGCGAAGCCGCGCACGGCATGCTGATCCTCTCGCCGCGCGCCGTCGCCCGGCTCGAGAGCTACACGCCGGCGTGGCCGATGCCGAAGATCTTCCGCATGACCAAGGGCGGCAAGCTGATCGAGGGCATCTTCGTCGGCGAGACCATCAACACGCCGTCGATGCTCTGCGTCGAAGACTATCTCGATGCGCTGGAGTGGGCGAAGTCGGTCGGCAGCCTGAACGGCCTGATCGCCCGCGCCGACGCCAACACCAAGGTGATCTCCGACTGGGTCGCGAAGACCCCGTGGATCGATTTCCTTGCCGCCGATCCGGCGATCCGCTCGAACACCTCGGTCTGTCTCAAGGTGGTCGATCCGGCAATCACCGCGCTTCCGGCCGATGCGCAGGCGGCTTTCGCCAAGGCGCTGGTCGGCGCGGTGGAGAAGGAAGGCGCAGGCTACGATCTCGGCCACTACCGCGATGCACCTCCCGGCCTTCGGATCTGGTGCGGCGCCACGGTGGAAGCCGCCGATCTCGCCGCTCTGACGGCGTGGCTCGACTGGGCCTTCGCCGAAACCAAGGCTGCACTCGCCAAGACGGCATAAGGCAGCCGATTTTGCGGAGGTTTCCATGATCTCGCGCATCTGGCACGGCTGGACCACGCCCGCGAATGCAGACGCCTATGAGCGTCTGCTGCGGACGGAAATCTTTCCGGGCATTCTGGCGCGCAAGATCGATGGCTTCCGAAACATCACGCTGCTGCGGCGGAACGTTCCGGGCGAAGTCGAATTCGTCACCGAGATGATTTTTGACTCGCTCGACGCCGTCATCGCCTTCGCCGGACCGAACTACGAGGAAGGCGTCGTGCCGAGCAAGGCGCGCGCGGTGCTGTCGCGGTTCGACGCTACATCCCGGCACTACGAGATCATCGAGACGCGCGACAACTGATTGGCGCGTTCGCAACCGTCCATCATCTGATCACTACGATCTGATCATTTCTGGAGCCGATCATGGCCAAGCCCAAAGTTCTCATCTCTGACGCACTGTCCCCGGCCGCCGTGCAGATCTTCAAGGATCGCGGCATCGAGGTCGATTTCCAGCCGGCGCTCGGCAAGGACAAGGAAAAGCTCGCCGAGATCATCGGCAACTATGACGGTCTCGCCATCCGCTCGGCCACCAAGGCGACCGCAAAAATTCTCGAGAAGGCGAACAACCTCAAGGTGATCGGCCGCGCCGGCATCGGCGTCGACAACGTCGAGATCCCGGCTGCGACGGCGAAGGGCATCATCGTGATGAACACGCCGTTCGGCAACTCGATCACCACCGCCGAGCACGCCGTCACCCTGATGCTGTCGCTGGCGCGTGAGATCCCGCAGGCCGACGCCTCGACGCAGGCGGGCAAGTGGGAAAAGAACCGCTTCATGGGCGTCGAGATCACCGGCAAGACGCTCGGCGTGATCGGCTGCGGCAACATCGGCGCGATCGTCGCCGACCGCGCGCTCGGCCTGAAGATGAAGGTGGTCGCCTACGATCCGTTCCTGTCACCCGAGCGCGCCAAGGATATTGGCGTCGAGAAGGTCGAGCTCGACGATCTGCTGAAGCGCGCCGACTTCATCACCCTGCACACGCCGCTGACCGACAAGACCCGCAACATCATCGATGCCGCGGCGCTCGCCAAGACGAAGAAGGGTGTGCGCATCATCAACTGCGCCCGCGGCGGCCTTGTCGATGAAGAGGCGCTGGCGGAAGCGCTCAAGTCCGGCCACGTCGCCGGCGCCGCCTTCGACGTGTTCGTCGAGGAGCCGGCCACCAGCAACGTGCTGTTCGGCCTGCCGAACGTGATCTGCACCCCGCATCTCGGCGCATCGACCACCGAGGCGCAGGAAAACGTCGCGCTGCAGGTCGCCGAGCAGATGAGCGACTACCTGCTGACCGGCGCGATCTCGAACGCGATCAACTTCCCGTCGATCACCGCCGAGGAAGCGCCGAAGCTCAAGCCGTTCGTCGAACTTGCGGAGAAGCTCGGCTCGTTCGCGGGGCAGCTCACCGAGACCGGCATCACCAAGGTGACGATCACCTATGAGGGCGCCGTGGCGCAGATGAAGGTCAAGGCGCTGACCTCGGCCGCCCTGTCGGGCCTGCTTCGCCCGATGCTCGGCGACGTCAACGTCGTCTCCGCGCCGGTCGTCGCCAAGGAGCGCGGCATGGTGGTCGAGGAGGTCACGCGCGCGGCCGAGAGCGACTATGAGAGCCTGATCACGATCACCGTCACCACCGAGCGGCAGTCGCGTTCGGTCTCCGGAACGGTGTTCGCGGACGGCCAGCCGCGTCTCATCGAGATCAAGGGCATCCGCGTCGACGCCGCTTTCGGCAAGTCGATGATCTACGTCACCAATGAGGACAAGCCGGGCTTCATCGGCTCCTTCGCTTCGATCCTTGGCTCGGCCGGGGTCAACATCGCGACCTTCAATCTCGGCCGCAAGGCGCAGGGCGGCGACGCCATTGCGCTGGTCGAAGTCGACGGCCCGGTGCCGGCGGACGTGCTCGCCAAGGTGCAGGCCCTGCCGCAGGTCAAGCAGGCCAAGGCGCTGGTGTTCTGAGGCGCTGAGCTTCTTGGGTGCGTGCCATCAGGGCGTGCGCCGCAGCCAAAACCGAAAACACCCCCGGAGCGATCCGGGGGTGTTTTTTATTTCCGCGAGGCGAAGAAGATGCCGCAGAGCACCAGCGCGTAGCCGATCAGGTGGAAGAGCTGAAAGCGCTCGCCGAGCAGGGCGATCGCCATCGCCGAGCCGAACACCGGCACGAGATGGAAGAACGGCGCGGCGCGGTTCGGGCCGATCAGCGCGATGCCGCGATTGAAGCAGAGATAGGACCCGGTCGAGGGAAAGATCACGACATAGACCAGCGTGACGATGGTGATGCCGTCGAGCGACAGCGTGAAGCCGGCGCCGGCTTCCCACGCCATGAACGGCAGCAGCATCAGCGAGCCGCACCCCATCGTGAAGCAGATCAGCGACAGCGGATGGATGTCCGGCCGGCGCGGCATCAGCGCCGAGTAGATGCCGAACACGACCAGCGCGCCGGTGAACATGATGTCGCCGATGTTGAATTCGATCGCGGTCAGCGCGCTGAGATCGCCCCGCATCAGGATGATCAGCACCCCCAGCATGGATACGGTGATGCCGAGCGCCTGCGCGCGGGTGAGGCGCACGCCGAACAGGATCAGGAGCCACAGCGCGACGAACAGCGGGCCGGAGGATTGGATGAGCAGGGCGTTGATCGCCTGGGTGTATTGCAGCCCCCAGTAGGACAGCGTGTTGTTGAGGGCGAATCCGCAGGCCCCGAGCGCGAACATCAAGGGCAGGTGCTGGCGGATCACCGGCCAGTCGTGCCGCAGGTGGCGCCATGCGAAGGGCAGCAGCAGCATGCACGCCCCGATCCAGCGAATGCCGGTGAGCGTGATCGGCGGCACGTGATGGGCGACATAGCGTCCGAGCACGATATTGCCAGCCCAGAACAGCGACATCAGGCTGAGCAGCAGATAGGGCTGATTCCAGACCCACGCGGCGACGGACGAACGGGACGGAGAGGTTCCGGTGACGGTCATGGCGCGCCGCAACCGTGCGAGATACGGGCCGGAGCCGGCGAGGCGTGATCCGCGGTCGAATCACCAGGTCTTGCCGTCAGACAGAAGGCAGCCCGAGGCAGGTCGGGGTCCATTGGTTGCGCGAGCATTGTCCGGGGAAGGTGCAGATGCGAGACCCGATTGGGGTCGATGTGGCGCAGTGTCGCGTGATTTGAGCGCCGCGGGCAACCATCATTCCCGAAAGGCTCCCATGCCGGAATGCGGCGCGGCCATTGCAGCCCTGCAGCGCCAGGTTGCGCGGCGCAGCCTGCCGCACAGGGATTTTGAGAGTTTTCAATCGTTTATAGGTAGATGTGATGACCCCGGCGGTGCGTATCGCTTGCACCGCACGCCCTCATCCGTTATCCGGTTAGCTGCCTTGCCTGAGCGCGGTCCCGCGCCGGCAGGTTTGTCTTGCCCTGAATTGCGTCGCTGCTTTGCCGGACGGATCGTCTCACAACGGTTTTCTGGCGCGTCGTTTGGCGGGGTAAACGGACCCTGTGGGGCAGAACAAGAATGCGTTTAGCGCCCGGTTCCGGGCAGTGTCACAGGTTTCGAGCTTTGGCGCGCGGCGCCGGGCTGTTCTGGCTGAAGGGATTGTTTCGGCATGACTAACGTTGTCGTCGTCGGCGCCCAGTGGGGCGACGAGGGGAAGGGCAAGATCGTCGATTGGCTGTCGGAGCAGGCGGACACAGTGGTCCGCTTCCAGGGCGGCCACAATGCCGGCCATACGCTGGTCATCAACGGCAACACCTACAAACTGGCCCTGATTCCGTCGGGCGTGCTGCGTCCCTCGAAGCTCGCGGTCATTGGCAACGGCGTCGTGTTCGATGCGCAGGCGTTTCTCGATGAGCTCGAGCGGCTCAAGGCGCAGGGCGTCGACATCTCGCCGAAGAATCTGCGCGTCGCTGAAAACGTCACCCTGATTCTGCCGCTGCATCGCGAGCTCGATGCGCTGCGCGAATCCGCCAATGAAGCGACCGCGATCGGCACCACCCGCCGCGGCATCGGGCCGGCCTACGAGGACAAGGTCGGCCGCCGCGCGATCCGACTGATGGATCTCGCCGATCTCGACACGCTGCCGCACAAGATCGACCGGCTGCTGACGCACCACAATGCCCTGCGCCGCGGCCTCGGCCTTGCCGAATGCGACGGCGCCGAGATTTTGAAGGAGCTGACCGCGCTTGCGCCGAAGCTTCTGCCCTACGCCGAAACGGTGTGGATGCTGCTCGACCACAAGCGCCGCGAAGGCAAGCGCATTCTGTTCGAAGGCGCGCAGGGCGCGCTGCTCGACGTCGACCATGGCACCTATCCCTACGTCACCTCGTCGAACACCGTCTCGGCTCAGGCCGCGACCGGCACCGGCGTTGGTCCTGGCACGGTCGGCTACGTGCTCGGCATCTGCAAGGCCTACACCACGCGCGTCGGTCAGGGGCCGTTCCCGACCGAACTGACCAATGAGATCGGCGAGCTGATCGGCCAGCGCGGCAAGGAATTCGGCGTCAACACCGGCCGCAAGCGTCGCTGCGGCTGGTTTGATGCGGTGCTGGTGCGCCAGACCGTGCGCACCTCGGGCATCGCCGGCCTCGCGCTGACCAAGCTCGACATTCTCGACGGCTTCGACGAGATCCAGATCTGCGTCGGCTACAAGCTCGACGGCAAGGTGATCGACCATCTGCCGGCAGGCGAGGGCGCGCAGGCCCGCGTCGAGCCGATCTACGAGACGATCGAAGGCTGGAAGGAGCCGACGGCGGGCGCCCGCTCATGGGCGGATCTGCCGGCGCAGGCGATCAAATATGTGCGCCGCGTGGAGGAGCTGGTCGGTTGTCCGATCGCGCTTCTCTCAACCAGCCCGGAGCGAGAAGACACCATCCTCGTTCAAAATCCGTTTGAGGCTTGAGATTTTCGCCCCCTTGATTGATCTTCTCGGGGGCGAAATCATGCTTAATCAATCATTCGAGGGTAATGTCTGATTCGTGGTTCGCCATATTCGCATCGCTCTGATGCGGCAAAGGCGGTAGCCAAGGTTCACATACCCAGCTCGGAACGGTCCCGGTTCTGTCTGTTTGGTATGTCAGTAGGCTAGAATTCAACAAGACTGGACGAGGATGGCAGACTACTACCCGCTCATTGCACGCGCCGTTGCCGGGCTGGACTCGACCGCCACAGGCGAGAGCCGCCGTGCGCTCTATGAACGGGCGCGATCGGCGCTGATCACGCAGCTTCGCGGCGTGCAGCCGCCTTTGACCGAGTCCGAGATCACCCGCGAACGGCTGTCCCTTGAAGAGGCGATCCGCAAGGTTGAGGCCGAGGCCGCGCAGCGCGGCCGCCCCGACGGCCGGCCTGCCGCCGCGCCACCGACGCCAACGCCGCCGCCCGCGCCCGAGGGGCCGCAGAAGCCGCGCTCCGGCGATGCCTTCCGCGCAGCGACGACGCGCGCGCGCTCGACGCCGCTGTCCTCGGGCGGCACGGCGCGCCCGGCATCCGAGACCCGCGCCCGGCCGCTGACGCCACTTTCCGATCAGCCGTCGCTGCCGGAGACTAGGCTGCCGCGCGTTCCGCGCCCGATTCCGCCTCCGGTTGCGCCGCGTCCGGAGACGCCCGCCGCCGCTGCCGTCGAGCCCACCGCGACCGAGCGCGCGGGGCTTCGCGATTTGCGCGATGCCGCCGCCGGGCCGGAGCAGCCCGAGGCGCCGGCGCCAAAGGCCAATCGCCCGGCGCGCCGCAGCTTCACGGGTGCGCCTGCCCCATCGCCGTCGTCCGAATTCGATCGCCTCGAAGCGGGCCTGGATGAGCGCGTCGCCGGACCGGCAGCCGCCCGCCGTGGCCCCGGGCCCGGCATGGAATCCCCGGCGAACGGCAAGGGACGTCCGCCCAAGGCGGCCAAGCCGCCGCGGCTGCCAAGTGGCCGCAAATTCCCGACCGCGCTGATGATCGTGCTCGGCCTCCTGATGGTGCTGGGCGGGCTGGTGATCTGGCAGTGGCCAAAAATTTCTGAGGTCGCGCGCACCTATATGGGGCCGACCAACAAGATCGCGCAGGCGCCGAAGGATACGGGACCGGCGGTGCGGCCGAAGATCACCGACCGGGTCGGCCAGCCGAGCTCGTCGCAGACGATCGCGCCGGTCGCCCAGCGCGTTGTTCTGTACGACGAGGACCCCGCGCAGCCGCAGGGCAAGCAGTATGTCGGGACCGTCGTCTGGCGCACCGAAGAGGTGAAGGGCTCCGGCAGCCAGCCGGATCTTGCGATCCGCGCCGATGTCGAAATTCCCGAGCGCAAGTTCAAGATGACCCTTTCGCTTCGCCGCAACACCGACCAGTCGCTGCCGGCGAGCCATACGGCCGAGCTGAACTTCACGTTGCCGCCTGACTTCGACAGCGGCGGCATCGCCAACGTGCCGGGCATCCTGATGAAGTCGAACGAGCAGGCGCGTGGTACGCCGCTGGCGGGGCTTGCGGTGAAGGTGACCGACAACTTCTTCCTGATCGGCCTCTCCAATGTGGATGTTGACCGTGCCCGCAACATCCAGCTTCTCAAGGAGCGCTCGTGGTTCGATGTGCCGCTGGTCTACGCCAATCAGCGCCGGGCCATTCTCGCCATCGAAAAGGGCGAACCGGGCGAGCGCGCCTTCCAGGATGCTTTCCGCGCCTGGGGCGAGTAGCAGATCCTAAAATCAGACAGCAAAAAGCCGGCGTCACCGCCGGCTTTTTCATTGGTCGCGTATCGGCCGCCGCGGCGCGGTCAGTGTGCCGCGGCGAGGGCGGCCTCTTCCTGCTGGGCGACGGTGGTCTTCACCGCCTCCTGAACCTTCTCGAAGGCGCGGACCTCGATCTGGCGCACGCGCTCGCGGGAGACGCCGAACTCCGTCGCCAGCTCCTCCAGCGTCATCGGCTCATCGGCGAGCCGGCGGGCCTCGAAGATGCGGCGTTCGCGAGGGTTGAGCACGTTCATCGCGCCGGTCAGCGCCTTGCGCCGATGGTCGTACTCTTCGTGCTCGGCAAGGCGGGTCTCCTGGTCGGGGGTATTGTCCACCAGCCAGTCCTGCCATTCGCCCGGATCGCCGTCGTCGCGGATCGGCGCGTTGAGCGAAGCGTCGCCGCCGAGCCGGCGATTCATCTCGACCACGTCCTGCTCGGTAACGCCGAGGCGCTTGGCGATCAGCTTGACCTGATCGGGATGCAGGTCGCCGTCATCCAGCGCATTGATCCGGCTCTTGGCCTTGCGCAGGTTGAAGAACAGCTTTTTCTGGTTCGCGGTGGTGCCCATCTTGACGAGCGACCACGAGCGCAAAATATATTCTTGGATCGAAGCGCGGATCCACCACATCGCATACGTGGCGAGGCGAAAGCCCTTGTCCGGCTCGAAGCGTTTGACTGCCTGCATGAGGCCGACGTTGCCTTCCGAGACAACTTCGGAGATGGGCAGGCCATAGCCGCGATAGCCCATCGCGATCTTGGCGACCAAGCGCAGATGGCTCGTCACGAGCTTGTGGGCCGCATCGCGATCGTCATGCTCGCGCCAACGCTTGGCGAGCATGTACTCTTCCTGCGGCTCGAGCATCGGAAACTTGCGGATTTCCGAAAGATAATGGGAGAGGCCAGATTCTCCGCTGAGAACCGGTACAACCGTAGCGGCATGGGCCATTATGTGCGCCCTCCAAATGTTTCAGACCCCCGACAGTGGCAGGTCAGGCAGGGTCATCGCCTTCTCAAAGCCAATGACGCTGCATCGTTCCACGCTGGGACATCCAACGCAGATGCAGCATACAGCACTCTTGCGTGACTTAGGAAGGAAACTACCCTGTCACGATGCTGTGAGGCGAGTTAACTAACTGTAATCTTTGTTTTTTCAATGACGGGGTGCGTCAACCGGTCACCCGTAGCTGGGCTTGGAGCTGCGTCAAATCGTCCGGCAAGGCGGACTCCCAGACCATTTCTTCGCCGGTGCGAGGATGCTCGATCGCGAGCAGATAGGCGTGCAGCGCCTGCCGGCCAAGGCCGGCGAGGGCGGCCTGTGACTTCGGCCCGAGCTGGCTCGCCTTGGTCTTGAAGCCGGGGCCATAGGTGGTGTCGCCAAGCAGCGGGTGGTTGATATGCGCCAGATGCACCCGGATCTGGTGCGTGCGGCCGGTTTCCAGCTCGCAGGCAATAAGCGCCGCGACCGGCCCGCCATGGGTTCCGGTGTACTGCTCGAGGATCTGCCAATGCGTGATCGCCTCGCGGCCCTCACTGCGGACCGCCATTTTCTCCCGCGCGCGGGGATGGCGGTCGATCGGCGCCTCGATTGTGCCGTAGGGCCGGTTCGGCACGTCCCAGACAAAGGCCTGATAGCCGCGCCGCAGCGGGCCGGTGCGGCCATGGTCGGCGAACTGCGCCGACAATTTGCGGTGGGCAAGGTCTGATTTGGCGACCACCAGGAGGCCGGTGGTGTCCTTGTCGAGGCGGTGGACGATGCCGGGCCGGCCGGCGTCCCCGAGTCTGGAGAGCCTGTCGCCGCAATGGGCGATCAGCGCATTGACCAGAGTTCCGCCCTCGTTGCCGGCGCCGGGGTGGACGACGAGGCCCCGTGGCTTGTTGATGACGAGAATGTCCTCGTCCTCAAAGACGATATCGAGGGGGATCGGCTCGGCCGCCGGCGCGGGCGAGGCCAGCGGCGGCATGTCGATTGTGATCGTCTCTCCGGCCGCGACATGGTAAGCGGGGTCGCGAATGACGGCCGCGCCCTTTGCGTTTTCAGCCTTGGCATCAGTCTTGGTGACATTGCCCGCAAGGATCAACGCCTTCAATCGGGACCGGGAGACGCCCGGGCAATGAAACGCGAGCACGCGATCCAGCCGGGACGAGCCTTCGTCGCCGCTGACAGTGATATTTTGGAGTTGATCTTTCATCATGACCGAATCTGTTGCGCCGGAGACGCCGGATGCCAATCCCGAGCAGACCGCGATGATCGTCGCAAAGGTCCGCCGCTTGATGTTGATTGCGTCCCTCACCGTTGCGCTGGGCATCGGGGCGATCTTCACCGTGATCGGCTACCGTGTTTTCCGCTCGGAGGGAAGCGTGCAGTCGGCGAGCCAGACCGTGACCCTGCCGAAGGGCGCGCGGATCGTCTCGACCGGCGTGTCCGGGGACCTGATCGTAATCACGCTCGACCATGCCGGCGTGCCGGAAGTGCGCACCTTCGACAGCCGCACGCTGAAGCCGGTCGGCCGCATGACCTTCGCGGCGGAACCCTGATCGCTCTTTTTTCGCGTTTTCCTGCGCAGGAATGTGTTCAAGCTGCGCCGCGGGGCTTGCGGGCGCGGAATTTACCCGTTATTGCGTGGGCTGTCGCCGGTTGAGCTGATCCGGCGCCGGTTCGGCCCGTCTCTGGGCCTTTGCTCCCTTCGTCTAGCGGTTAGGACGCGGCCCTCTCAAGGCTGAAACAGGGGTTCGATTCCCCTAGGGAGCGCCATTCTTTGTTGGCGATATTTTGGCCTTTGTTAGCGATATATTGGCAATTTCAATTGGTTGTGGGTGGGGGCTTCGTCATTTGAGCCTAGCTGCCGCGAAGCCGCCCTACATAACGTCCTACAACACTCAATTTTCTACGTTACCTGGCCCGCGCTAGCGTGCGTGCCTAGCTATCGCTCGGGTGGCGTATGGGTTTCTTGTGGGGATCAATCGCGGCATCGTCTGGCGCGGAGCATGGGGCATTGCGGAGGACTATCCGGTAACAGCGGCGGTCGAGCATAATAGCTCTTCATGGATTGCGAAGGCGGCGAACGTCGGGAGCGAGCCGGGACCCGGGAGTCCGGATTGGGATCTCCTCGCGGCGAAGGGCGACCGGCCGTGCGCGCAGGCAGGATTACGATCGTCGAGACGATCGCGGGCGCTCCGGGCACCGATGCAACAGTCTTCAACACGGGCAACTTGTTTTTATGCATTTGACCCTGAAGCCCATCCAGCCACATGCCAAGCTGGTCTTTTGTGCGGTCGTGATGTAGCAAGCATGCTCAAGCGCCATGGATTAAGAGCCGTCACAAACACGACCTTCCCCGTTTGCCGATGCCAACCAGTGCGGTCCCCCTTCCACTTGAGGGCTTTCTCAAAACCAAGCTTGGCCAGGCGACCATTTCGCGGGCCTTTCGGAACGAGCGACCGTTCCCTGCAGCAGCTATAAGCCCAGTTGCCAAAAGTGCACCGATACCGGGACCAGTCATAAGACAGCGTGCGGTATCGTCCACGCCGGCTATTGCTTCGATCTGTACCCCTGCACTTCACTCCTGAGATCCTCATTCGGAAAATGCAGCGCTCCGTGCTTCGGAGCGCCAGACAACTCTACGCAGCATACTCTATTATGAAGAATGCGTGCACTTGTAGTGCCGATTTAATTGGATATATGGTACGGGCGAAAAAGGAAGGAATAAGATGAAATGCCTCATCTTGATTGGCTCAATGACTTGCAGATGGGTGGCATAAAATTCTCTCCCGTGCGCAGAGCATATCAAGGATACATTTATTCTCTACGGACCAACCCTCTTTACAATCGACATCTGTCTCCCCCGCCAGCTTCTGCCGAGAAACAGGGAGACTGGATCGACGGCTATGTTCAGCGGGAGGCGCGGGGCGAAGAGTTCTATTTTCTTATAGAGCGGCAGGACGGCTGCCCCTGCGGCACTGTACGCCTCTATGATTTCAGGCAAAATTCTTTTTGTTGGGGAAGCTGGATACTCGATGAAAATAAAACAAGATTTTCTGCAGTAGAATCAGCGCTTCTCGTTTATAAGGTTGGCTTTGAAAAGCTTGGCTTTACGCAAAGCCATTTCGATGTGCGTGTCGAAAATACAAAAGTAATCCGATTTCATGAGAGAATGGGTGCAGTTCGTACAGAAGTACTTGGAGAGGACCAACATATGCGGATTACAAGGGGCGTTTTCGAAATCGAACGACCTAAGCTTATTCAGGTTATTCAAAGGCATATACACAAGTAAGGCTCGTGGATCCAGATCGCCGACATCGGGAAGGGCGAACGGGAAGATCAGCATGGTCGATCGCCCGCAACACAGTCCGATATGTATTAATTAAGAATGCAGTGCCGCCCATGAGGTTCGACTGGCCCTCAGCGAAGGGGGTAACAATACCACAAAATCCGCCGTGAGTGCGGACAGAGTTCGGCAACAGCCATGAGCTGCGCTGTGCATCACAAAACAAACGACATCTCTAGATATCCACCAGTCGCAAGACGATCCTCCCACCTCTTGCGCTCATTTTGCACCATCGCTTTCAGTTTGACCCGGTTGCTGGCATGATGTAATCGGGCGCGCCTGGCGGGTGTTGCCGGCATTCTAGGCGGTTGTGCCTTACGGCTTACCTATTTGACTTCAAAAGCGGGACAGCATGACGATCATTGTAACCGGCGGAGCCGGTTTCATAGGGAGCATTTTTCTCCTAGACTGGCTTTTTGAGAAAATGACGCCGTTGTCAACATCGACAAGCTGTCCTATGCGGGAAACTTGGACAATCTCGCTGGCGTACGGGACGACCCCCGCCATATCTTCGTGCAGGCCGATATCGGCGACACGGCGGTGATCGATAAGCTGCTGGCGCAACATTCTCCCCGAGCGATTGTCAACTTCGCTGCGGAGTCCCATGTCGATCGTTCAATCCACGGCCCGGCGGATTTCATCGATACGAACGTGGTCGGTACGTTCCGCCTTCTGGAAGCCGTGCGCCGCTATTGGAGCGCCTTGCCGGACGACCGGAAAGCAGGTTTTCGTTTCCTCCATGTCTCGACCGATGAGGTCTGTGGCTCGCTGGAAAAAAGCGATAATCCTTTCACAGAAACCAGCCGCTATGAACCGAACAGCCCCTATTCCGCCAGCAAGGCTGCATCCGATCATCTGGTCTGGGCCTATCACCAAACCTATGGCCTTCCTGTCCTGACCACCAATTGCTCGAACAATTACGGACCCTATCACTTCCCTGAAAAGCTCATTCCGCTGTGCATTCACAATGCACTTTCCGGCAAGCCCGTGCTGGTTTATGGCGACGGTCAGCAGATCCGCGACTGGCTGTATGTAAGGGACCATTGCTCGGCGATCCGCCGCGTGCTGGAAGCCGGAAGGATAGGAGAGACTTACAATATCGGGGAATGGAGCGAGATGGCAAATCTCGACGTGGTGAAGACGCTCTGTTCCATCCTGGATGGACTGCGCCCGCGCGCGGACGGCCTTTCCTATGTCTAGCAGATCACCTTTGTTAAGGATCGGCCGGGCCATGGCAGCCGGTATGCCATCGATGCGCGAAAGCTTGAGCGTGAGCTGGGTTGGAAGCCGGCTGAAACCTTCGAGACTGGCATTACCAAGACCGTGCAATGGTATCTCAACAATCAGGACTGGGTTAAAAACGTAACGAGTGGCGCTTACCAGCGCTGGATAGGCAGGCAATATGGAGCGGAGTGCAAGTCATGAGCGCAAGGGTATTATTTTGGCGGGAGGTGCGGGAACGCGCCTTCATCCCGCGACGCTGGCCGTCTCTAAGCAGCTTCTGCCGGTTTACGACAAGCCAATGATATATTACCCGCTGACAACGCTGATGTTGGCGGGCATTCGCGAAATTCTGGTGATCTCGACACCGCAGGACACGCCGCGCTTTGCGCAATTGCTTGGCGATGGACGGCAATGGGGCATCGAGCTGCAATATGCCGTCCAGCCGTCGCCCGACGGCTTGGCCCAAGCCTTCATCATCGGTCACGACTTTATTGGCCAATCGCCGTCGTGCCTGGTTCTCGGCGACAATATTTTCTATGGCCACGATTTTCCGCGCTTGCTGTCGAATGCCGGGGCACGCAGCCGGGGTGCGAGCGTATTTGCCTACCGAGTGAACGATCCAGAGCGTTACGGGGTGGTTGAGTTCGCCGCGAACGGCCGCGCGACCAATATTGAGGAAAAGCCGCTAGCGCCGCGCTCGAACTATGCGATCACGGGCCTGTATTTCTATGACGAGCAGGTTGTTGATTACGCTCGTTCGCTCAAGCCCTCACCCCGGGGAGAGCTGGAAATAACTGATCTGAATCGTCTTTATCTGGAAGACGGCCAACTCGAGGTCGAGGTTATGTCGCGCGGCTATGCTTGGCTTGATACAGGCACGCATGATTCACTGCTCCAGGCCGGACAGTTCATCGCAACGTTGGAACACCGGCAGGGCCTCAAGGTCGCTTGTCCGGAAGAGATTGCATACCGGAACTCGTGGATAAGCCGCGAGCAGTTGCAAACGCTGGCCGGTCCGCTTTCCAAAAGCGGTTATGGCCGATACCTGCTCAATATCGTAGCTGAAAAGGCCACGCCTTGAACGTCGGCATACTCGGTCCCTTTCTGGATGCGTATGAGAGCAGGGGCGTCATACGTCAGTTGATCGCCCAGCAGTTGATACTGCGCTACCGGCGTACGCTCCTCGGATATCTCTGGACCCTCATTAGCCCGTTGCTGATGATGACGGTGATGGCTGTGGTCTTTTCAGCGCTGCTGAAGTCAACGCTCGATGACTTTGTGGTGTTCTTATTCGCCGCCATGATCCCTTGGAATTTTTTCAGCTCGGTAGTCACTCAATCGGGTGGTTGTTATATTAACAACGAAGGGTTGATCAAAAAGATCTACATTCCGAAGTTGGTCTTTCCAATTAGCCTTGCGTTAGCGCTGCTGATTGACAGCTTCCTGTCGTTCCTGGCGCTGTTCATCATCATCCTGGCCATGGGGGCCAAGATTTCTGTCGCACTGCCATTCGTTCTGGTCGCCTATTTCCTATTGTTCCTGTTTTCCTTCGGAGCCGGGTTGGTTATGTCGATCGCGACCGTGTTCTTTAGGGATTTGCAGCATGTGACCGTGATCGCGATGCAGGGCCTGTTTTTCCTGTCGCCGATTTTGTACAAGGTCGAAACGCTCGGTGGCAATGTCGCTTGGCTAGTGCGGATAAATCCCATCGTGCCTTTCATCGATCTGTTCCGCATGCCACTGTACTATGCCAGCCTGCCTCCGCTTTCCACAATAGTGCAGGCGGCGGTGCTGTCCCTTCTATCACTTGCCGTGGGACTTGCGGTTTTCCTCCGCAATGAAAAGCAGATCGTGTTCAGGCTTTGAAAGAAGATGTCGCACATCAAGGTTGAAGACATTTCTGTTAAGTTTCGCGTTTACCATGATCGGTCTCCGTCAATGAAGGCCTATTTCGCGAGCTTGCTCAGCCGTCGCAAAACAAGTTCCTGTTCAGACTTTTTTGCCGTGAAGAACATGTCGTTCACGATCAAGGCCGGCGACAGGGTGGGGATCGTCGGGCACAATGGTGCAGGCAAAAGTACGCTGCTCAAGACGCTTTGCCGCGTCTATGAACCGTCGGGCGGTACGCTGACGATCGACGGCAACATCGCGCCGCTTCTGGAGATCGGCGCCGGATTTCACCCCGAGTTCACTGGTCGCGAGAACATCTTTCTGAACGGAGCGATCTTAGGCTACGACAAGCGCTATCTGGAAACCATCTCGCCCGAGGTGATAGCGTTTGCAGAGCTGGAGGATTTCATCGATACGCCGGTGAAGTACTACTCCACTGGCATGTACATGCGCTTGGCATTTTCCTTGGCCACGGCCATGCATCCCGACATCCTTATCCTTGACGAGATCTTCGCCGGTGGCGACGCTGCCTTTATTGCCAAGGCGCGTGCGAGAATGCATGAACTCATCGACAAGGCCAATATCATGATCATGGTATCCCATGATCATCGTCTTATCGAAACCCTTTGCAACCGTGTTCTGTGGCTGGATCATGGCCGGCTGGTCGCCGATGGAGCGCCCACAGAGGTAGTGGAACGCTATTTGTCTAGCCAGACTCAATCGTGACCGGACGTTTCAATAGGACTGAAGCATGCCAGCGCGCCGCGCCGGGCAGGGATGATTTTTTGATGCCGCAAATACCCCGCAACCTAAAGATCGTCGTCATTCCTCCGCCCGTAACAAGCGACGCAGGACACGGCCTGGAGCGTTTTAGCGGCTCGGCTTGGGCGAGATTTTACCGGCGGTTCCTCAAGCCAATTCCGGTCTTCAGATCCCTGGCGTTTTTTATCTGGCGCAATGCATATCCCGTGTATCTTAGAATAGCGGCATCCAACAGCAGAGATCCGGATGTAGAAAAATGGCGCAGGTTGGTCGCCTACCGCGACTATCGGAGCGATTGCGTCGTTCCGCTTGCTGATGCCGCGATGGTCAAAACGCGCCTCCCGCGCGTCATCCCTGCCGCCTATCAGCACTATATCCTGCCACAAGATGGATATTTCGCACCAGAGGTTACCGTTAAGACTATTCCCCAAGGTCGCGTCAATGGCGGAAGCAACTTGGTTTTAACCAAAGACGCGCTTATCTGCCACGATCTTATTGACAGTAAACGCGACTACACGAGCGAGGAACTGCATGGACGCATGGTAATCGATACCGCGTCCTCCCGAATCCGCTGGCTGCTGCGCGATGCAGCACCGGTCGAAATGCCTTGCGCGGCAAGCTTCGTCGACGCTTGCGCTCCCAATTATGCTCACTGGCTGACTGAAGTGCTGCCGCGGCTGGCCCTCTATTGCGGGCAGCCGCGCTTCGCCGACGTTCCGATTATCGTCAATGCAGGGTTGCACAAGAATATCCTCGATTCGATTTCGTACTTTGCGGGAGAGCAGCGCGAGGTTATCACCCTGCCCGTGGGGCGCGCCGTCGTCGTCGACGAACTGCATCTTACTTCCGTAGCGGGATACGTCCCCTTCGAAAGACGTAAGGGCAAGCTGGATGGCCATGCCCAGGGCGTGTTTAATCCCCATGCCTTTCAGCAGATACGAGCCTGCGTACTGCCGCATGCGGAAACTGTACAGGAAGGCCTCATCGACAAGATTTACATCCGGCGCAATTCCGGCATCCGCCAGGTCGTCAACGCGGCGGAACTGGAGGCTGCGCTTGTGGCGCGCGGATATGCGGTGGTTGAGCCCGAGAAGCTGAGCTTCATCGAGCAGGTGCGGATGTTTGCGGGTGCCCGCAGTATCGTCGGCTCATCGGGCGCCGCGCTTGCAAACCTGATTTTCGCCCCCGAAAGCGCCGATATTCATGTATTGATCGGCCGTTACGCCGATACCAGCTTTTGGTATTGGCAAAATATGGCCTCTGCTGTAGGTGCCAATATCAGTTACGTGTTCGGTGAGATCGAGTCAGATGGGGGTATTGCAATCCATGCTGATTTCCGCATCGACGTCGCTGCGTTCCTGAAAACCTTGGACAGCGAAGCGGACAAGCCTTAACCCGTCGCGCCATCGGCTGCTCTTTCCATGGCGGCTATCAAAGGGATTTCGCATGCAACTGGACAAATGCAAGATCATCGATTTGCCGCGTATCAACGATCCGCGTGGCAACCTAACCTTTGTCGAAGGCAGCCGGCACATCCCTTTCGATATCAAGCGGGTCTATTATCTTTATGACGTCCCAGGTGGTTCCGAACGTGGCGGTCACGCCCACAAGGAACTCCATCAACTGATCATAGCGATGTCTGGCTCATTCGATATTCATCTGGATGACGGCTTCCATAAGAAAACCATCCATATGAACCGTAGCTATTACGGTTTGCATGTCTGCCCGATGATCTGGCGTGAGATCGACAATTTCTCGTCCGGCGCAGTCTGCATGGTGCTGGCGTCCGACTACTATTCAGAACACGATTACTACCGCAACTACGAGGCGTTTCAGGCGGATGCCGGCAAGGTAAAGTCTCCATGAAGATCCCTTTTCTCGACTTCGCACGGTTTCACCAACCTATCAGGGCATCTCTCGATGCGGCCTACAAGCGCACCGTTGACTCGTCTTGGTTCATCACTGGACAGGAACTCGCAGCGTTCGAAGATGAGTTCGCCCGCTATTGCCAGGTCAAGCACTGTATCGGCGTCGGCAATGGGCTGGATGCGATCCACTTGCTTCTGCGCGCCTATGGTGTCGGTCCCGGCGACGAGGTTATCGTTCCTTCCAACACCTTTATTGCGACATGGCTGGCCGTGACCCAGTGCGGCGCCACCCCCGTGCCCGTGGAGCCGGATATCAAGACCCACAATGTCGACGCCTCGAGAATAGCAGCGGCGCTCACCGCGCGCACGCGAGTGATCATGCCAGTGCATCTATATGGCCAGCCGGCCGACATGGAGCCGATCAACCGTTTGGCTCGCGAACACGGCCTGGTCGTTATCGAGGATGCCGCCCAGTCGCAGGGTGCCCGCTACAAGGGAAAAATATCCGGCTCCCTGGCACATGCCGCCGCTACCAGCTTCTATCCCGGCAAGAACCTCGGTGCCCTGGGTGACGGCGGCGCTGTGACCACCGATGACGACGCAATCGCTGCAAAAGTGCGCGAGCTGCGCAACTACGGATCGACCGTCAAGTATAAGCACGACATCATCGGCTACAATAGCCGCCTCGACGAATTGCAGGCCGCATTCCTGCGCATCAAGCTGGCCATGCTCGATGAATGGAATGCAGAGCGCCGCCGTATCGCGGGCCTCTACGCCGAACTGCTGGGGGGCACCGGCATCATCCTGCCCGAAGTCCCCGAAGGCATCACTCCGGTTTGGCACCTGTTCGTCATACGCTCAAGCGCCCGCGACGCCCTCAAGGCCCATCTCGAAAGCCATGGCATCGGAACCGTAATACACTACCCTATTCCGCCCCACAAACAGTCATGCTACCACGAATATGTCAGCTATAACCTGCCTATCGCCCAGCAGCTCGCCGGCGAAGTTCTGAGCCTTCCGATATTCCCAGGGCTCACAACGGAAGAAATCGAATATATCGTGAAAACAATCAAAAATTTCGGGTGAAATGACTTGGCCTTTTTATCTACCCTGCGAAAAATTCTGACCAGGTCTTATAACGCCCTCGGTGTTCGCAGAACCGGACCGCTGCCCCATGCGGAGGATGAGAGAGCACCCGAGGAAATGCCTCCGCTTATTAGCGATTGTTCCAACGATCATCATCAGAGCCCTGAGAAAAGTCCTACGGTATCCATTCCGCCGCTGACGCGGTTGGAGAAAGGTGAGCGGATACGCATTGCCTTTGTGGTGCAGCATCCGAACAGTTGGCTGAATTTTCGCAGCGTTTGGGAATTTGCCTCCCAGGACCCCCGTTTTCAGGCGAAGGTCATATTGACACCTTTCATTCATGCCGCCGTTGCTGGCGCTTCCTGTCTGGATAGCATGAGGGATCTTCTGCTTCTTGAGAAGGTTCCCTTTATAAACTCTCAATACGTCAATATGGAGTCTCTCCGACCCCATGTTGTTTTTCTTCAAAATCCTTATGAAGAAACCCGGCCGATCGAATTCCGCCAGAATGCGATTCGAGGTGCAGGGGCCCGTGCCGCCTATATACCATATGGATTAGAGCTTGGCGGAGGTGTCTGGAGCATTCGCGCCCAGTTTGATACGGCATTTCACCGGAGCGCCTGGCGCATTTTTGCCCGCTCGGAGCGCAGTAAGGCAATGTATGGCAGATATTGCCTCGTCGGAAACGACCATGTGGCGGTCACAGGCCATCCCAAATTCGATAGGAAGATCGAAAGCACGACTCTTCCACGCTATATAGCAGAGAAAGCCAAGGGCAGAAAAATCGTTCTGTGGACGCCTCACTTTTCTGTTGGCGAGCCGGCGACATGGTCGACCTACACGCGCTATTCCTCGAAGATCTTCTCGGAAATCTCAAGGAGGGATGATTTTTTTCTGCTGCTGCGGCCACATCCCCTTTTCTTCAGAACGATGATAGAGCGTCAGCTTTGGAAGCTTGAGGACGAAGCGTCGTTTCGACAAAAAATTGAAGACAGCTCCAATATGGCGCTGCATGAATCGGCAGAATATGATGATGCATTTGGTGCGGTCGACGCACTGATGACGGATGTTGGATCATTCCTGCTTGAATTCCTGCCGACAGGAAAGCCCATACTTTACTTGCATCATCCCGAAGGCTTGGGGATGAATGACGATGAGAGCTTAACGCAGGTCTTGTACATAGCCAGACGCGACGATGATATCGCCAGCTTTTTCGACATGCTTGAAAAAGGTGGCGACCCGCTCATGGAGGCGCGCCTGGAAGCGCTGCCTGAATACCTATATGGCTTGAATGAAAACATTGGAAAGAATATATGCGAGCATATATTTCGTGCGATATCTACGGGAGATCAATACTCACCTGTAGACGCTTTAATTCTGCGTGAGACATTGCAGGAGACCTCGGAAAGTTACTGGGAGAAGTCGATAAACACCTATCTCGCCCCGCCTGATTATTATGATTGCAAAGAGGCGATCCTGCGAGATGTTCTGGCCAAGTTACCAACCCTCGGAAAGGCCGTCGATCTCGGTTGTGGTGATGGGCGGTTTACTTTCCTGTTAGCGGAATATGCCAGGTCTGTCTCGGCCTACGATATTTCTCCGTCCCTGGTGCAGGCGGCTTCGGAGAAAGCAGCGCTTGAGCACGTCGAAAACGTGTCCTTCCAAGTTAGTGAACTGGACGCGGTCCTGCCGTTTGAAAAATATGATCTCGTCGCTTTGATGGGGGTTACCAGCTGTATCATCAATGATCTAAAATTCCTTCGCACGCTCGACCAGTTAGCGCAATTGTGCCGTCACGGCGGCTTCCTGATCATGATCGATACCTTGTCGGTGGGAAGCCAGCAGACAGCGGCGGACGATACCGGCTACGTCGCCAAATATCGATCAGTCGATGTCTATAAGCAGCTCGTCAAAGCTCGCGGCTTTGATCTGGCGGAGGAAATCAAGATTAAGGAAGACACTGATCGAGGTCTTCTAAACAATATGTTTCTGTTCAAGCGCAGACAGCAGGAGTTCGCTTCCAATTGGGAGTTTTCCTAAAGAAGCAGGGTCGAAGGCAGGGTATGACGAGAATATTTACGCAGGCCGGGGAGGAAGCGCCTCCGATTGATGAAGATGCCGTTGTCGATTTCTTCGAGGCTCGTGCGCGTAAGGTCGGCGATCTGGGGCCGCTGAAAGCCGTCCTCTATCAGGACAAGCATGCTGATCTGGCCGAGAGGCGGGACGTCGCCGAGAAGGCCGTAATTTTCCCCATCCTTGAACTTTCCGACGCCAGTCGTGTTCTGGATGCCGGCTGCGGGGTTGGCCGGTGGGCAGCGCTGGTGCGTGGTACCGGGGCTTATTATCACGGCGCCGATGTCAGTTCCGGCCTGATCAAAGTCGCGCAGGAGACATACGGCAACGATGACAAGATAAGGTTTTCAGTCTGCGCGATCGACACGCTGTCCCTGGAGCAACTTCAGGAAACCGCGCCCTTCACGCATCTCGTTTGCTTTGGCGTATTTATATATTTGAATGACCCCACGCTGAAAATTGCCTTGAGGCGCTTGGTGGAAATGGCTGCCCCCAAAGCCAGGATCGTGTTTCGGGAGCCGCTTTCGTCAGGGGGGCGGCTCACACTATCGGAGCACTTCTCCGAGGACATGGATCAGGTTTATCACGCGATTTACCGGAGCGAGAATGAATTTCTAGCCGAAAAGACAGCTATCCTCGGAGCGACGGGTTTTAAGCTCTGTCGTTCAGGTGACGTCTACGCCAATCATGAGCTCAACAACAGGCGGGAAACGAGGCAGCGCTATTTCGTGTGGGAACGCGGCTGATGAAGGGAACGGCTTATTGTTTCGACCTCGATGGTACGCTGACGACCACTGAAATCCTCCCTTGCATCGCATCTGAGATTGGTGTCGCCGAGGAAATGGCCACGCTTACAAAGGCGACCATAGAGGGACATATACCCTTCGAGCCGTCCTTTCGTTTGCGATGTCTTATCCTTGGCCGTGTGCCAAGCGCCCGCATCAGGGAAATAGTCGCATCCGTACCTCTTAACGAAAGCATATTCAGCTTTATTCGAAGCCGGCGAGATCGATGTTATATCGTGACCGGAAATCTGGATATCTGGGTCAAGCCTATCGTGGATTCCTGCGGATGTGGCTTGTTCTCTTCTGTCGCATCGGACGATGAAAATGGCCTGAAACTGCACTCGGTTCTCCAAAAATCCGATGCTGTGAACGCATTGCGGCAGCAAGGCCATGACCGCATTGTCGCGGTGGGTGACGGTATGAACGACGTGCCTATGTTCGGCGCTGCGGACGTTGCCATTGCTTTCGGTGGCGTACACCCGCCTTCACCTGCAGCAATACTTGCTTCTCACTACGTTGTGCATGATGGAGATACGCTATGCGAAATGTTGCGGGCGCTGTAATCGCCGCTGCTGGGCTTGGAAGCCGGCTGGGCATGGGAATGCCAAAATGCATGATCGAGGTCAACGGACGCACTATCCTCAGCCGACTGATCGAGACATTGAGCCCGCATGTTCCGCTGGTGTCTGTTGTCGTCGGATATCGGGAAGACATGGTGATCGAATATTGCGCAAGGCATCATCCGGAGGTCGCCATCGCACGGAATCCCGATTTCAGGTCGACCAATACGGCTTACAGCCTTTTCAAAGGCGCGCAGGTTATAAACGGAAAGGTCCTATATCTGGACGGCGATATCATCATTTCTCCAGCTAGCCTCTCACAGCTCATTGATCGGGCGTCGCAGGAGGATGTGGTGATCGGCGTGACAGAGGCGAAGAGCAGGGACCCGGTTTTTGTAAACTGTCGGGAAATTAAAGATACCAATATGGTCACTCAATTTTCAAGGCGTGAAGAGAGCCGCCATGAATGGGCGAACGTCTTCGTGGCGCCGCATGATTTCCTTAAAGGTGTAAATGGATACGTCTATGAGTGCCTGGAGCGATTCTTGCCCGCGCCGGGGGCTTACTTGGACCTGCATGAAATCGACACGGCAGAAGATCTCGATCAGGCAAAACCGTTTGTCGTGAACCTGGATCTGACACGCTGCCAGCACCAAGGCGTTTAAGGTATTTCACTTTTGTTCGCTCGATATAAAAGCTTCTCCGAGCTTGTAGATTGCATTGATGCAAGCATTGATGAGAAAAAATTCGATGCTGCCTTGCGGCTTGTACAGGATTGGGTAGAGAAAGTTATTGCCGAGCCGGTGCTGACGGCGCAGGTCTACGGATCGAAAGAGCTTGACCGGAGATGTCAACGCATCGGGCTGCTGTCCTACCAATCCATGGATGTGCTTCCTCGTGGACCGGACTATGAAGGTACGCGCGACTGCAATTTGTATATCGTGACGAAATTGCAGACTTCCGGCGGTCATGCAAAAGTCATCAAGGATTTCATTGCGGCAAGGCCCGACGAAAAGCATGTGATTTGTTCCACGGAGCTCCTAGGGCCTTCAGAGCTGGGGACAGTAAACGCGGGCCTCGCGAATGGCGAGTTGGCTATTTTCGAGGCAGCGCCTGACGGCAGCCATTTGAGCCGCCTTCGCTGGCTACAGGGGAGACTGAACCGGATCTCCCCAAAGAGAATCTATCTTTTCAATCACCATCAGGACAGTGTTGCCGTGGCTGCCGTTGTCCCGGAAATGGAGATTCCGACCACATTTTACCATCATGGTGATCATCATCTGTGTCTTGGAGTATTTCTGCCCGGTGTTGAACATGTCGATCCGCATCCTATGGGGTTCTGCAATTGCCGGGACGTGCTGAAGATCGACAATACGTTCATTCCACTGGTTGTCGCGGACCGGGGATCGACCAGATCGGGTTTTCTCGATAATGGCCGCCTGACGACCTGCACTGCTGCTCGATGGAACAAGATCGAGATTCCTTACTACGTCAATTATCTGGATGTGGTTCCCGAATTGCTCAGCCGGACTGGCGGCAAACACATCCACATCGGGCGGCTGACGCCTTGGGCTCTGTACCGGCTTCGGCGCGGGTTGCAGAAACACGGAGTAAACAGGCAGCAGTTCATCTATATTCCCTGGGTTGCAAGCGTGTGGGAAGCGTTGCTGGAGCACAAGGTCGATCTTTATATTGCTTCGTTTCCTTATGGTGGCGGTTTGACACTGATTGAAGCCATGGGCGCCGGTGTGCCTGTCGCCCTGCACCGTCACATGTATTCTCATATATTGAGCGGCCTTAGCCTGGGTTATCCGGATGCTTTCAGCTGGCATCGGAAAAGGGAGTTGTTTGAATACTGCGAGGCACTCGACAGCCATGCCCTGTTCGCTGGAGCAAAACAGGCCCGCCGACACTACGAGAGATTTCATCGCAGCGAAGTGCTTTCAGATGTGCTCAATGACAGCAGCATAGCGCCGCTGCTGCCGTGCGTTGAGGCGGATAAAGCGTTTCAGGTTGATACTGACGAATGGGCGCAATGGCTTCGCAACAATCTGACGTTTAAAGGTCTTTTTTATCAACGCACATTTTCAATGCTGAAGAGCATCAGAAGAAATATGCTTGGGCTTTCCGCGAAAATAACACTCACAAAGAGCAGCAAGAAAGCGCGGGAAAATTTGCAATGAAGCGTCTGGCAAATGTAAAAGCACCAACTGTAGACACGGTGTCGTAATTTCTTTGATGATTTGAACCGCATACTTAGCCTTGGCCTACCAACGTGGCGACGCGTATCGTATGGCGCCTCCGGCGATCCGAAAATTTTCAATGATCGATGTGACGTGCCCCCTCGAAATTAGGCCAATCTGAGCTGAAATTTTCTACTTATGATCCCCTGATTGGGGCGAGGAGAATTCCATAAAGGGATCGAAGTTCGCAGAGGCGCAGATTGCTTTCGTTTTGAAGCAGGCGGAGGATAGCGTCGATCGCGGAGGTCTATCGTCGACATCCAGTTTCACGCGTCGACATCCAGTTTCACGACGAGAATTTGCCTCAGCATGGGATCAACCGGAAGCCTTGGTCCCGGATCGTAACGGCTCGCAAGCCAATGCATGAGTAAGTCGGACAAGCCATGTCACGAAAAAAGATCCTCGTTATTGTTGGGACACGGCCGGAGGCCATCAAGATGGCGCCCGTCATTCTGGCGCTCCGCCAGCAGCCATGGGCGCAGACGGTCGTCCTTGCGACAGCCCAGCATCGCGAAATGCTCGATCAGGCGCTGGCGCTGTTCGGCATCGCGCCGGATATCGATCTCAACATCATGCAGCCGAACCAGACGCTGATCTCGCTGACAGCGCGTCTGCTGACTTCGCTCGGCGAGGTGCTGGAGCGGGAGGCGCCGGATGCCGTGCTGGCGCAGGGTGATACGACAACGGTGATGGCATCCGCGCTGGCCTGCTTCTATCGCCATATTCCTTTCGGTCACGTCGAGGCGGGTCTGCGGACCGGAGACTTGCAGAACCCGTTCCCCGAAGAGGCCAACCGCGTGATTGCCGGTTGCCTCGCCCGATGGCATTTCGCCCCCACGGAAGGCGCGCAGCAGAATCTGCTTCGGGCCGGAGTCGCCGCCGAAAATATTCTGGTGGCCGGCAATACCGTCATTGATGCGCTTCTGATGACCGCGGCGAAGCAGCCGGAGCTGGGGCTCGCCATCGCCCCGGAGCGACGGCTCGTTCTCGTCACCGCGCACCGGCGCGAAAACTTTGGCGCTCCGTTCCGGCGGATCTGTTCGGCGTTGCTGCGGCTGGCGCGGGCGAATGCCGATACCCTGTTCCTGTATCCCGTCCACCCGAATCCGAATGTTCGGGACGTCGCCCATGAGATGCTCGGCGGCCAGGAGAACATTCTGCTCTGCTCGCCGCTCGACTATGCGCCGTTCGTCGCGGCGATGAAGCGCGCCCATTTCATCATCACCGATTCCGGCGGAGTGCAGGAGGAGGCGCCGGCGCTCGGCAAGCCGGTGCTGGTGCTGCGGCATGAAACCGAGCGGCCCGAAGCGGTCGCTTACGGTGTGGTGAAACTGGTCGGCACCGACGAGGAGCGGATCGTCGAGGAGGGGCAGCGTCTTCTGTCCAGCCCGGCGGATTGGCAGGCAATGGTCCGGAACGTGTCGCCCTATGGCGATGGCAAAGGGGCCGAGCGGATCGTCGCCCACCTCAAGGCTCACTTTGTCGGTGGCTCTGAGGCGGTTCAGCCGTTTCGGGCATCTCAGGCCTAATCGCGCCCGCCCGCGCCATCCAGCGCTGCCGGGGCAGCGCTGGATGTGACGCTGTTTTACGCCGTGACGAACTCGTCTCGCCGGTAGCCTTGCATGTAGAGCAGGGCGGTGAGGTCGCCGAAGTGGACGCTGGCCTCGGCCGCAGCCGCCACGGCGGGCTTGGCATGGTAGGCGACGCCGAGGCCGGCAGCCTGGATCATCGCCAGATCATTGGCGCCGTCGCCGACGGCCATGGTGTCGATGGTGTCGAGATCGAACGATTCCCGCAGTTCCAGCAGGGTGGCAAGTTTGGCGTCGCGGCCGAGGATCGGCTCGGCCACCTTGCCGGTGAACTCGTTGCCGTTGATCAAAAGCTCGTTGGCGCGGTTTTCCTGGAAGCCGACCGTCTCGGCGATGCGGTTCGTGAACATCGTGAAGCCGCCGGAGACAAGGCAGGTATAGGCGCCGTTGGCGCGCATGGTCCGCACCAGCTCGATCCCGCCGGGGGTGAGGGTGATGCGGCTCTTGAGCACCTCGTCGACGACCGAGGCCGGCAGGCCCTTGAGCAGCGCCACCCGCTCGCGCAGCGCCGGCTCGAACTCGATTTCGCCGCGCATCGCCCGCTCGGTGATCGCCGAGACGTGCTCTCTCAGCCCGGCGAAATCGGCCAGTTCGTCGATGCATTCCTGGCCGATTATGGTCGAATCCATGTCGGCAAGAAAAAGCCGCTTGCGTCGGCCGATCACAGGCTGCACGACGATGTCGATCGGAAGGTCGCCGATCGCCTCGCGCAGCCGCGCGGTGACGGTCGCGGGGACTTCGTCGCTGACGAACGGAATGTCGGCGGCGACCTCGGGATTGAGCCAGACCGGCGCATCCGATGAATTCAGGACAGCGCTGGCCCCTTCGAGAATGGTCGAATCGAGGGCGGGCGCAGCGGGATTGCAGATGAGCGTGGCGACGAAGGACATGAGCGAGCCGGTTAGCGAGCGGGACAGCGGCAAAGTGCCGATCGAGGCGGTGCTTATCGCAGGCCCTACCGCAAGCGGCAAGTCCGCCCTGGCGCTGGAGCTGGCCAAGGCCGTGGGCGGCGTCGTCATCAATACCGATTCCATGCAGGTTTACCGCGATCTGCGGGTGCTCACGGCGCGGCCGACGGTGGAGGAGGAGGCGCAGGTTCCGCACTGGCTCTATGCCCACCGAGATGCCGCGCAAAACTGCTCGGCCGGCGTCTGGCTCGCGGATGCGCAGGCTGCGCTTGAAAAGGCGCGGGCGCTCGGCCTGATGCCGATTTTCACTGGCGGCACCGGGCTTTATTTCAAGGCGATGCTGCGCGGGCTGTCGGCGGTGCCGGACACGCCGCCGGAAATCCGCGACGCGGTGCGGGCGCGGCACGACCGCGACGGCGTCGAGGCCCTGCATGCCGAGCTCGCGGCGCGCGACCCGCAGATGGCGGTGCGGCTCAAGCCCCGCGACCGCAGCCGGATCGAGCGTGCGCTGGAAGTGCTGGACGCAACCGGCCGCTCGCTGAGGGAATGGCGTCACCATTCCCTGCCGCCGCTGCTGAAGCCGGAGCAGGTGGTCGCCGTGTTCCTCGCGCCCGAGCGGGACGAACTTTACGCGCGGATCGACCGCCGCTTTGCCACGATGCTGCAGACCGGAGCGCTTGATGAGGTCGCACGCCTTGCCGCGCGCGGGCTCGATCCGCTGCTGCCGGCGATGAAGGCGCATGGCGTGCCGGCCCTGATCCGGCATCTTGCCGGCGAACTGACGCTCGAAGAAGCCGCCGCCATCGGTTGCAACGATACGCGGCGCTACACCAAGCGCCAGTTCACCTGGTTTCGCCACCAGTTGCCGGAGTTCGAGTGGGTCGCCCCGGACGCCGCCAAGGAGGTGTTGATGAGGAGGCTCGCCAAAGAGGCGGCAAAATGAATCGCGGCCGGCGCAGTTTTATTTTTCCGAAATCCGGCATAAGCTGCGCGCGAACGGCGATACCTCTGCTACTCGCGCTCGGCATGCCAGAACTGCGCCATTTTGCAACGTTTTGCCTTGACCGCGCGGGAGCGCGCCGATATTGTCCTGCAACCTTTGGAAAGTTCGGGCGCCAAATGCGCAATAAAGTTATCACCGCCGTCATTCTTGTCGTACCCTGGCGCACCGCCGGGGGTGGCTGACGGCCACCCGCTAGCCAGGCGGTGTGCGAGGGCCTCTCACAGGCCCTTTTTTATTGCCCGGGTCCCAATTTTCCACCATCAACTAACGCCTCCAGCCTGGAGAGAGTCATGAGCGACAACAAGCCCCACGATCCCAACGAAATGACCGGCGCGGCGATGATCGTCCGCGCTTTGGCGGATCACGGCGTCAAGCATATTTTCGGTTATCCGGGCGGGGCGGTGCTGCCGATCTATGACGAGATTTTCCAGCAGAGCGAAATTGAACACATCCTCGTTCGCCATGAGCAGGGCGCCGGCCACGCCGCCGAGGGCTATGCCCGCTCGACCGGCAAGCCGGGCGTGGTGCTGGTGACGTCGGGGCCGGGCGCGACCAATATGGTGACGCCGCTGGCCGACGCGCTGATGGACTCCATTCCGCTGGTCTGCATCACCGGCCAGGTGCCGACGCATCTTATCGGCAACGACGCTTTCCAGGAGTGCGACACCGTCGGCATCACGCGGCCCTGCACCAAACACAATTGGCTCGTGCGCAGCGTGGACGATCTGCCGCGCGTGCTGCATGAGGCGTTTTACGTCGCGACCTCGGGCCGTCCCGGTCCGGTCGTCGTCGACGTGCCGAAGGACGTGCAGTTCGCCATCGGCAAATACAGCCCGCCGCAGAAGTCGGACGTCCACGTCTCCTACAATCCGCGGGTCGAGGGCGACGCCGGGCAGATCGCCAAGGCGGTCGAGCTTCTGGCCTCGGCCAAGCGCCCGATCATCTATAGCGGCGGCGGCGTCATCAATGCCGGCAACGAGGCCTCGCATACGCTGCGGGCGCTGGTGGAGGCGACGGGGTTTCCGATCACCTCGACCCTGATGGGCCTTGGAGCCTATCCGGCCTCCGGCCCGAACTGGCTCGGCATGCTCGGCATGCACGGCACCTACGAGGCCAACATGGCGATGCATGACTGCGACGTCATGCTGTGCGTCGGCGCGCGTTTCGACGACCGCATCACCGGCCGCACCGACGCGTTCTCGCCGGGGTCGAAAAAGATCCACATCGACATCGATCCGTCCTCGATCAACAAGAACATCCGCGTCGATGTGCCGATCATCGGCGATGCCGCCAATGTGCTGAAGGCGCTGCTGCAGGCCATCAAGGCCAAGGGCAAGGCGCCCGAGATCCGCTCGTGGTGGCAGCAGATCGCCACCTGGCGCGCGCGCAACTCGCTGGCCTACAAGAAGAACAACGACGTCATCCTGCCGCAATACGCGATCCAGAGGCTGTTCGAGCTGACACGTGACCGCGACACCTACATCACGACCGAAGTCGGTCAGCACCAGATGTGGGCCGCGCAGTTCTTCGGCTTCGAGCAGCCCAACCGCTGGATGACCTCGGGCGGCCTCGGCACCATGGGCTATGGCCTGCCGGCCGCGCTCGGCGTGCAGGTCGCGCACCGCGACGCGCTGGTCATCGACATCGCGGGCGATGCCTCGGTGCAGATGACGATGCAGGAGATGTCGACCGCGATCCAGTACGAATTGCCGATCAAGATCTTCATCCTCAACAACCAGTACATGGGCATGGTCCGCCAGTGGCAGCAGCTCCTGCACGGCAACCGCCTGTCGCACTCCTACACCGAGGCGATGCCGGACTTCGTCAAGCTGGCGGACGCTTACGGCGGTGTCGGCATTCGCGTCAGCAGTCCGTCGGAGCTGGATGGCGCGATCCTGGACATGATCAACGTCAAGAAGCCGGTGCTGTTCGATTGCCGCGTCGCGGCTCTCGAAAACTGCTTCCCGATGATCCCGTCCGGCAAGGCGCATAACGAAATGCTGCTTCCCGCCGAGGCCAATGACGAGACGACCGCTGCGGCGTTCGCCGGCGGCAAGGCGCTGGTGTGAGAACTGAACAAGAGAACCGAACCATGAACCAGCCTGCTTCCGCCTATTTTCTCGAGGATCGTCACGATCCCAACGAGTCGCACACGCTGTCGGTGCTCGTCGCCAACGAACCGGGCGTTCTCGCCCGCGTCATCGGCCTGTTCTCCGGCCGCGGCTACAATATCGAGAGCTTGACGGTGTCGGAGACCGAGACGCAAAAGCACGTCTCGCGGATCACCATCGTCACCACCGGCACGCCGATGGTGATCGAGCAGATCAAGCACCAGCTCGATCGCATGATTCCGGTCTACAGCGTCGTCGACATGACTCTCACCGGCCGTTCGATCGAGCGCGAGCTGGCGATGGTCAAGGTCCGCGGCGGCGGTGAAAACCGCGTCGAGGCGTTGCGTCTTGCCGATGCCTTCCGCGCCCGCGTGATCGACGCCACCACCGAGAGCTTTGTGTTCGAGATCACCGGCAACACCAGCAAGGTGAGCCAGTTCATCGAACTGATGCAGCCGATCGGCCTGGTCGAAGTGGCGCGCACCGGCGTTGCCGCGATCTGCCGCGGCCCCGAGGCGATGTAAGGCACTGGATGAACGCGTTGCGCCGGCGGCACCCGCTTCCGGCGCGGCTCCCCGCCCGAGAGCGCCATGGTCTCGCAAGAGCTTTTGATCGCATTCATCATGTTCGCGGTGGTCGGCCTTTACACGCCGGGACCGAACAACGTGATGCTGCTGACATCGGGCCTCAACCACGGTGTGTGGCGCACTTTGCCGCATATCGCGGGGGTCGCGATCGGTTTTGCGGTGCTTGTGGCGCTGGTCGGCCTCGGCCTTGGCGCGGTTTTCGCCGCCTATCCGGTGCTGCAGTCGATCCTGAAATACGGCGGCGCGGCCTATCTGGTCTACCTCGCTGTCGTGATCGCACGGTCCGGCGCGATGGAGACCTCCGACGCCGCATCGCAGCGGCCGCTGACCTTCTGGGAGGCGGCGCTGTTCCAGTGGATCAACGTCAAGGGCTGGATCATCGCGATCGGCACGGTCACGGCTTATGCGGCGGTGGCCCAATATCCCTGGAATATCGTGATGATGGCGCTGCTTTTGCTGATTCTGGGCCTGTCGTCGGCCCTGACCTGGGCGCTGTTCGGTAACTGGCTGAAGGTATTCGTTAACTCGCCGCGCGCCGTGCGCGCGTTCAACCTGTCGATGGCGGCCTTGTTGCTCGCGTCGCTCTACCCCGTTTTGATGGAAACCTGACGATGGAGCGAGCCATGCGCAAAACCGGTTTCCCCTTCGCGGCAAAATGCATTAGAGAACGGCTGAAATTCCTGGCCGATGGCTTAGCCGCGGCCACCTCTCCCGAAATGCGCTGATCCGGGCAATCGTGCCCAGCTGAACCAGAGGAATGACCATGCGTGTTTATTATGATCGCGACGCCGACATCAACCTGATCAAGGGCCGGAAAGTCTGCATCGTCGGTTATGGCAGCCAGGGCCACGCCCATGCGCTCAACTTGAAGGATTCCGGCGTCAAGGAAGTCGCGATCGCGCTGCGCAAGGGTTCCGCGTCGGCCAAGAAGGCGGAAGCCGCCGGCTTCAAGGTGATGGAAGTCGCCGAGGCCGCCAAGTGGGCCGATGTCATCATGATGCTGACCCCGGACGAGTTGCAGGGCGACATCTATCGCGAGAGCCTTCACGACAACATGAAGGAAGGCGCGGCGCTGCTGTTCGCCCACGGCCTCAACGTCCATTTCAACCTGATCGAGCCGCGCGCCGACATCGACGTGCTGATGGTTGCGCCGAAGGGCCCGGGCCACACCGTGCGCTCCGAGTATCAGCGCGGCGGCGGCGTGCCCTGCCTGATCGCGATCCACCAGGATCCGTCGGGCAACGCCCATGACCTCGGCCTGTCCTACGCCTCCGCCGTCGGCGGCGGTCGCGCCGGCATCATCGAGACGACCTTCAAGGAAGAGTGCGAGACCGACCTGTTCGGCGAGCAGGCCGTGCTCTGCGGCGGTCTCGTCGAGCTGATCAAGGCCGGTTTCGAGACGCTGGTGGAAGCCGGCTACGCTCCGGAAATGGCCTATTTCGAGTGCCTGCACGAGGTGAAGCTGATCGTGGACCTGATCTACGAAGGCGGCATCGCCAACATGAACTACTCGATCTCGAACACCGCTGAATACGGCGAGTACGTCACCGGCCCGCGCATCATCACGAGCGAGACCAAGGAAGAAATGCGCAAGGTTCTGGCCGACATCCAGAACGGCATCTTCACCCGCAACTGGATGCTCGAGAACAAGGTCAACCAGACCTCGTTCAAGGCCACCCGCGCTCGCCTCGCCCAGCACCCGATCGAGGATGTTGGCGCGAAGCTGCGTGACATGATGCCCTGGATCAAGAAGGGCGCGCTGGTCGACAAGTCCAAGAACTAAGTCTTGGTCCTGGCAGCCCCGCTGCACGGAAATCGAGAAAGGCCCGCAGTCGCGGGCCTTTCCTTTTGCTTTTCCTGTTCAGGGGCGTTTTACGGTTGCGGCGCGGCGATGCTTCGCAAAATGCCGGCGGCGATGTCCTCGACCGAGCCGGATCGGCCGCCCTCGGCCGCGCGGCGATTGGCGTCGCGCATCGTCGCGAGACTGATTTTTCCGAGAAGCGGCGCGAGCGCGTCGCGCAGCGCCTGATCGTTCGCGCGGCGGGGCGCGATCAGCACAATCGCATCATAGGGCGGGATGGCGCGTTTCGGATCGCTCAGCACGACGAGATCGTCGGCGGCGATCGCGCCGTCGCTGGTGTAACCCGCGATGACATCGACCTCGCCGGCGACCAGTGCGGCATACATGAAGTCCGGCTGCATCTGGCGCTCGGTCCGGAACGCGAGCCCATAGTCCTGTGTGAGTGCTGCCCATTCGGGACGCGAAAAGAATTCGTAGTCGCCGGCGATCGACATCGCGCGCGACTGCGCGGCGAGATCGGCGATCGAGTGGATGTTGAGCGCCGCCGCGCGGGCGCGCGGCATCACCAGCGCATAGGCATTTTCAAAGCCGAGCTTGCCGAGGAGGGTGATGCCGCTTTGCGCGAGACGCTGCTTGAGGATGGCGAGCACCTCGTCGCGGGGCGGCGCCGGGCCGAGGTGAAACTGATTGGCCCAGAGCGTGCCGGTGTAATCGACGTAAACGTCGATCTCGCTGGCGCGCAGCGCCTCGTAGATCACGCTTGAGCCAAGGCCCGGCCGCGTCTCCGCCGAGAGACCGGCATCCCGCAGCCGCTCGGCGATCAGCGCGGAGAGGATGTATTGCTCGGTGAAAGTCTTCGCGCCGACCACATAGGCGGCGTGCGGCCGCGCAAACCCCATCAGCGGCAATAGCGCGATGGCCAGTAGCGCCACACTGCCGACCAGCATCCGCAGCGGTTTTCTACGATGGCGCATGCCGTTCTCAATCAGTGCCAGCGCGCCGTCGACGGCCAGTGCGAGCAGGGCGGAGGCCGCGCAGCCGAACAGCACGAAGATCCAATTTTGCGTTTGCAGCCCCGAAAAAATGTAGTTGCCGAGACTGGTCTGGCCGATCGGCGTCGACAGCGTCGCGGTGCCGATCACCCAGACGGCGGCGGTGCGGATGCCGGCCATGATTGTCGGCAGCGCCAGCGGCAGCTCGACAAGGGTGAGCGACTGGCGCTCGGTCATGCCCACTCCTTTGGCGGCCTCGAGCAATTCCGGGTTAACGCCCTGCAGGCCGGTGATGGTGTTTCGCATCACCGGCAGCATGGCGTAGAGCGCGAGCGCCAGCACCGCCGGCAGAAAGCCGAAGGCCGAGAAGCTGAAGCCGAGCCATGTTGCGGTGAACGAGGCCGCCGCGAGCAGCAGCGGATAGAACAGTGCGAGCAAAGCAAGGCCCGGCACGGTCTGCGCGATGCTGGCGATGCCCAACAGCGTTTCGCGCAGGCCCGGGCGGCGGCGCGCGAACAGGGCCAGCGGCAGGCTGACGATCAGGCCCAGCGCGAGCGCGCACAGACTGACGGTGACGTGCGCGCCGAGATAGTCGGGCAGCCTTGCCCACGCTTGTGCAAGTTGCGAGGCTGTGGCCGGCGACATCAGGCGCTGCCCTGCGGCAGGAGCGCGCGCAGGCGCTCGGCCTTGCGCCGGGGCGAACTGAGAAAATAGCGGACGGACGGATCGTCGCTTGCGGCGAGCTCTTCGGGCGTTCCTTGCGCGATCAGGCGGCCGTGCTCCATCACCGCGATCCTGTCGGCGAGGAGCATCGCCTCGGTGATGTCGTGGGTGATCATCACGCTGGTCAGACCGAGGCGGTGGTGGAGGGCGCGATAGTCGTCGCCGAGCGCATCGCGGGTGAGGGGATCGAGTGCGCCGAACGGCTCGTCCATCAGCACGATGCCGGGCCTTGCCGCCAGCGCCCGCGCCACGCCCGCGCGCTGGCGCTCCCCGCCGGAAAGCTCGTCCGGCATGCGGTCGCGGTGGTCTTTTTCGAGCCGCACCAGCGCGATCAGCTCGCTGACCCTTGCGGCGATCTCGGCCGGCGCGGTGCCCAGAAGGCGCGGGGTGATGCCGATATTCTCGGCAACCGTCATATGGGGAAACAGTGCCGCGCTCTGGAACACGAAGCCAACGCGCCGCCGCAGGGCAATGGCATTGCCGGCGGCGATGTCGTCGCCATGCACCCGGATGGTCCCGGCATCGGGCTCGGTCAGGCGGTGGGCGAGGCGCAGCAGCGTGGTCTTGCCCGAGCCGGAGGCGCCGACGATGGCGACGAACTCGCCCCTGGCGACCGCGAGCGAGACGTCGTCGACGGCGGTGACGGCGCCGAAGCGTTTGGTCACATGATCGAACGTGATCGCTGGTGGCATCTCGCTCATCTCCCGTCAGCGGTAGCACAGCTCGCAACCGCATCAAAGTTGCGCGACGAGGCGCTGGCGGCACGGCGCTTGCTCCTATAGGCTTTCGGTTTCCCGCAAGCCGAGGAATTGAGCATGGCCGTGACCAAACCGAAGGCTCCGTCACCCGAGGTGCTGCAATCCTACACCCGGCCGTTCCGCGTCGATGGAACCAAGCACTTCGATCTCTCCGCGCATCACCCGGCCCAGAAAGGCGATCTGCACAAGCAGTCGGCGCACAAGCTGATTGCCGAGAATTCGAGGCGGCTCAGCTATCTTCAAGAAAAACTCTACGCGCAGGACCGCTGGTCGCTGCTCCTGATTTTTCAGGGCATGGATGCCGCCGGCAAGGACAGCGCCATCAAGCATGTGATGTCCGGCGTCAATCCGCAGGGCTGCCAGGTTCATTCGTTCAAGACCCCCTCGCCGATGGAACTCGACCACGACTTCATGTGGCGGGCCTATACCCGATTGCCCGAGCGCGGCCAGATCGGAATTTTCAACCGCTCCTATTACGAGGAATGCCTTATCGTTCGGGTGCACCCCGAAATGCTCGAACAGGAAAAGATCCCGCGAAAACTCGTGACCAAAAACATCTGGCGCGAGCGGTTCGAGGACATGGTTGCGTTCGAGCGCTATCTGGCCCGCAACGGCACCATCGTTCTCAAGTTCTTCCTCAATATTTCCAAGGAGGAGCAGCGCCAGCGTTTTCTCGCCCGGCTCGACGAGCCGACGAAGAACTGGAAGTTTTCGATGACCGATGTCGCCGAGCGCGAACGCTGGGACGACTATCAGCGCGCTTACGAGGACATGATCCGCCAGACCGCGACATCCTCGGCGCCCTGGCATGTCGTGCCGGCCGACTACAAGTGGTTCGGCCGCGTCGTCATCGGCTGCGCCATCGTCAATGCTCTCGAGCAGCTCGACCTTCACTTTCCGAAGGTCGGCAAGGACGACCTCAAGGAATTCGGCGAAGTCCGCCGCGCGCTCGAGGCGCAGGCGCCCGCCGAGAAGGCGGCAAAGCCCGAGGGCGCGGAGGCAAAGGGGAACGGCAAGCGGGAGGCCGAGGCCGCCAAGGCCGGGAATGGAAACGGCCGCAGCGGGAACGGCGGGCGGGCGAAGCCGGCCAAAACGGCCAAGGTCGCCAAGCCCGACGCAGGCACGGTGCCGGCCGACGCCGCGCCCGCGCCCTCCAGAAGCGCGAAATCGAAAGTGGCGGTACCTGACGAAGCAAAATAGGTCAGTTTCTCTGACTTTTTTAAAGCGTTGCGGCGGCAGGCACTTGTCGTTTACAAAGGCGGCCTGCGCAGTTCGGCAACCTTCCGTCAACGGTTGTGCTGGAAAATGCGCGGCACAAGGATCCGGCGATGAAGTTTGGCGACGAAATGCGCGTTGAAGATGCGGTGGCTGTTCCAGCCGCCCGCTTTGCTGCGCTCGTTGCAGGTCAGCCGTCCTTCCTTCTTGGCGGGCTCCTTCTCCTTATGCGCCCCTGAGCGCCGTCTGGGCCGTTGCGCCTGGGCACTCAGGGGATCGCGATGAAAAACCAGAGCCCACTGGCGCCTTGGACAGGGCGCATCTGATCAAAGGACATTTTCGATGAGCACCCCGCACAAGTCCGAGAAGGACCGCGTCATCATTTTCGACACCACCCTGCGTGACGGCGAGCAATGCCCCGGCGCGACCATGACCTTCGAGGAAAAGCTCCACGTTGCGGAGCTGCTCGACAACATGGGTGTCGACGTCATCGAAGCCGGTTTCCCGATCTCGTCCGAAGGGGACTTCGAGGCGGTGAGCGAGATTGCTCGCCGCAGCAAGAATGCGGTGATCGCCGGCCTGTCGCGCGCCCATCCCAAGGATATCGACCGCTGCGCCGAGGCGGTGACGCAGGCCAAGCGCGGCCGTATCCACACCGTGATTGCGACCTCGCCGCTGCACATGAAGGTCAAGCTGGCGATGACGCCGGAGCAGGTGATCGAAACCTCGATCGCCAGCGTCACCCGCGCCCGCAACCACATCGACGACGTCGAATGGTCGGCCGAGGACGGCACCCGCAGCGAGATGGACTTTTTGTGCCGCATCGTCGAGGCGGTCATCAAGGCCGGCGCGACGACCGTGAACATCCCGGACACCGTCGGCTACACGACGCCCGAAGAATACACCCACTTCATGCGCACGCTGATCGAACGCGTGCCGAACTCCGACAAGGCCGTGTTCTCGGTCCACTGCCATAACGACCTCGGCATGGCGGTCGCTAATTCGCTGGCCGGCCTGGCCGGCGGCGCGCGTCAGGTCGAGTGCACCATCAACGGCATCGGCGAGCGCGCGGGCAACGCCGCGCTGGAAGAGATCGTGATGGCGATCAATGTCCGGCAGGACCGGTTCCCGTACTGGAACAACATCGACACGACCATGCTGACGCATGCCTCCAAGGTGGTGTCGGCGGCGACCTCGTTCCCAGTGCAGTACAACAAGGCGATCGTCGGCCGGAACGCCTTCGCTCACGAAAGCGGCATCCACCAGGACGGCGTGCTGAAGAACGCACAGACCTACGAGATCATGCGGCCCGAATCGGTCGGCGTGAAGCAGTCGTCGCTGGTGCTGGGCAAGCATTCGGGCCGCCATGCCTTCATCCACAAGCTGGAGGAGCTGGGCTACAAGCTGTCCGGCAACCAGCTCGAAGATGCCTTTGTGCGGATGAAGGCGCTGGCCGACCGCAAGAAGGACATCTACGACGAAGACATCGAGGCGCTGGTCGATCAGGAAATGGCGCTGGCTAACGACCGGATCAAGCTGGTGTCGCTGAGCGTCATCGCCGGCACGCGCGGTCCGCAGCGCGCCACGATGAAGCTCGATGTCGACGGCGTGATCCGCATCGAAGAGACCGAGGGCAACGGCCCGGTCGATGCGGTGTTCAACTGCATCAAGGCGCTGGTGCCGCACGAGGCGAAGCTGGAGCTCTATCAGGTCCACGCCGTCACCGAGGGTACCGACGCGCAGGCCGAGGTGTCGGTGCGCCTGTCGCAGGGCGACCGGGCGACGACGGCGCGCGCCGCTGATCCGGACACGCTGGTGGCATCCGCGATGGCCTATGTCAGCGCGCTCAACAAGCTGGTGATGAAGCAGCGCCGCGATGTTCCGGTTGCCGCGGCGCAATAACGCCTGACGATCTGTATGCGAACTGAAAGAGCGCGGCCCACAAAGTGGCGCCGCGCTTTTTGTTGGGCTGGCACAGGGCAGGGCGCGACCCGTGCTGCTCGGCGAATCGGCTCGTTGCTTGTCCCGTGATTCTATCGTGCGATTCTGACGCGCCAGCGTGCCCGGTTTGCCGTTTGTGCCGGCGGCGCATCGTGATTCCCCGTGCGGAACCCTCGAAGCGGCAGCCTTTCGATCCCAAAAACTCGCTCATGCGCGGCCGACGTTCAGGCTGCCGACTGTCCGCGCGGCGCTATCCAAAAAACTTGTACGATTTTCGACTTTTGATGGCGGTTTTGTCACCGCGCTGCTGGACATCACCAAGAGCCTTTGGTACACGACGCCAACTTGATTTCCAGACCGCTTCGGCGCGCCACCTGGTGGGGTTTCGAGCGGACCGGCAAGGGCGGGAAACCGCAGTTGCATGGGGAAGTTGGGCGCATAGCTCAGTTGGTAGAGCAGCTGACTCTTAATCAGCGGGTCCTAGGTTCGAGCCCTAGTGCGCCCACCAACTTCCCCAAAGGGCCCCTCCGGGGCCTTTTGTTTTTCTGCCTCCCAATCTCTGCAACGCAAGCGAAGAGCAGGCACCGCTGGGCATCGCGCGCTTCCGCGCGATGTTGCACCCGCTCGGCCAGCGCCTCGTCAATCAGGTGGTCTGGCTCGCGCGCCGCGGGTGCGCAATCTGGTGCCAGGCCCACGCGGTGCGGATGATCGTCGCAAGATCCGAATGGCGCGGCCGGAAATCAAGATCGCGCATCGCCGCCGATGCATCCGCGACGAGAACGGCGGGGTCGCCGGATCGCCGCTCGCGCACCGTGTGCGGCACCTCGCGCCCCGTCTCCTGCACGATCGTCTCGAGAATCTGCCGCACGGAATAGCCGCTGCCGGTGCCGAGATTGTAGGCTCCGCCGCGCGCGCCGCCGAGGAGCTGCTTCAGCGCCAGGACATGGGCGGCGGCGAGGTCGGTGACGTGGATGTAGTCGCGAACCGCAGTGCCGTCCGGCGTGTCGTAGTCGTCGCCGAACACGGCGAACTCGCCGACATGCCCCTGCATCGCCATCATGGCGCGGGGGATCAGATGGGTCTCGACCTCGCGCAGTTCGCCGATCTCGGTCTGCGGATCGGCGCCGCTGGCGTTGAAATAGCGCAGGCAGAATGAATTCAGGCCGTAGGCTTGGCGGTAGTCCGCCAAAATCCGTTCGATGGTGAGTTTCGATGTTCCGTAGGGATTGATCGGCTCGCAGCGGGCCGTCTCGGTGATCGGCTCGCTGTGCCCGTTGCCGTAAACGGCGCCCGTGCTGGAAAATACCAGCCGGTTGCAACCGGCGTTTCGCATCGCTCGCAGCAGGCTGAGCGTTCCGGCAACGTTGTTGAGGTAGTATTTTTCCGGATCGGCAATGGATTCGCCGACCGCGCTGAAGGCGGCGAAATGCATCACGGCGGCGATGCGGTGCGCCCGGAAGGTTTCGGAGAGTTTGGCCGCATCAGCGATGTCGCCGCGGATCAGCGGGCCCCATTTCACAAAGCTCTCATGGCCGGTCGACAGGTTATCGTAGCAGACCGGCTGGAACCCCGCCTCATGGAGCGACTTGGCGCAGTGCGCGCCGATATACCCGGCGCCGCCCGTAATCAGCACTGCGGGCCTCGTGTCGATGGAACTCATTCAGCGTATTCCGAAATGGAGAAACACCGGCTAGTTCACGGAGGCTGCGTATCAAATCTACTTTATAAAAATATAAACAGTATTCTTGTGTAGGTCTGATAGCGTCAATCTACGGTGCAGAAGCTTTTATTGCTTTTATCGCTTTTATTGTTAGCATATCTAATTAAGGGTCAGAAGAAAAATTAAATGCGCTTGTCATATATATTGCGGAACTAATTTAAATGGGATTTGAGTCTCGTTCGATAATCCGGGTTTTTTCGTCTCTCCGGCGGTTGTCCGTGCCATCCCACAATGCTATTCGGCCGCACACGGTTTAATTGAGGCCAATGACTGGCGGCGGTTACTGGAGGTTGTAGGCGGTGAAATATCTCGTAACCGGAGGGGCTGGATTCATTGGTTCTGCCGTCGTTCGCCGGCTGATCAACAACACGCCGCATGCCGTCGTCGTTGTCGACAAGCTGACCTATGCCGGGAATCTCGAATCGCTGGCGCCGGTGTCCGATCATCCGAACTACGCGTTCGTTCAGGCCGATATCGTCGACACCGCAATGATGCGGCGGATTTTTGCGGCGCATCAGCCGGATGTGGTCCTTCATCTCGCGGCGGAGAGCCATGTCGACCGCTCGATCGATGGACCGGGAGATTTCATCCAGACCAACCTCGTCGGCACCTTCTCGCTGCTGCAGGCCGCGCTCGAATACTGGCGGGGGCTTCCCGAGGCGAGAAAGGCCGCGTTCCGGTTTCAGCATATCTCGACCGATGAGGTCTTCGGCTCGCTCGGCGCGGACGGCTTCTTCCGCGAGGATACGCCATATCAGCCGAACTCGCCCTATTCGGCGTCGAAGGCAGGCTCCGACCATCTCGTGCGGGCATGGCATCACACCTACGGGCTGCCGGTCGTGATGACCAACTGCTCGAACAATTACGGGCCGTATCATTTCCCTGAAAAGCTGATCCCGCTCACGATCATCAACGGCCTGCAGGGCCGCCAGATCTCCGTCTACGGCACGGGCATGAATGTCCGCGACTGGCTGCATGTCGACGATCACGCCGAGGCGCTGCTGCTGGTCTCCGAGCGCGGCGGCAACGGCGAGAACTACAATATCGGCGGCCACAACGAATACACCAACATCGAGGTGGTCCGTCTCATCTGCGACCTGCTCGACGAGCTTGCGCCGAATGCGGCCATCGGCAAGCGGCAAAATCTGATTGCATTCGTTGCGGATCGTCCGGGGCATGACGCGCGTTACGCTATTGACGCTGCCAAGATCGGGAGAGACCTGAACTGGAAACCGCGTTATGATTTCAAAGATGGTCTGCGCGAGACCGTCCAGTGGTATCTCGACAACAAGACCTGGTGGGAGCGGGTTCAGTCAGGGGTTTATCGGGGCGAGCGGCTTGGTCTTGGTGTGTGAGCGGGCCTTCCAAGAGGCCTGAAAATTCCGGCACTGTGCTAACCAAATCAGCTTGAGGCGGACATTCCTATGCTGACCGTCACTCCGACAGCCATCGAAGCCGTGAAGGTGATCGTGCCGAAATCGTTCGGCGATCGGCGCGGCAGTTTCTCCGAGACCTACAATCGCAACCGGTTTTTCGAGCACGGCATCGCGCTTGAATTCGTGCAGGACAATCAGTCGGTCTCCGAGGCCGTCGGGACGATCCGCGGGCTGCATTTCCAAAGCGCGCCGATGGCGCAGGACAAGCTGGTCCGCGTGCTGCAGGGGCGCATCTTCGATGTCGCGGTCGACCTGCGGCGGTCCTCTCCCACTTATGGCCAGTGGGTGGCCGAAGAACTGTCCGCCGAAAACGGCAAGCAGCTTCTGGTGCCGATTGGCTTTGCTCACGGCTTCTGCACGCTCGAGCCGAACACGGTCGTCCTCTACAAGGTGACGAACTACTATTCGCCGGCGCATGATCGGGGCATCGCGTGGAACGACAGCGACCTCGGCATCGAATGGCCGGTCGCCGCCGGCGATGTCACGCTGTCCGACAAGGATGAGCGCCTACCGTCCTTGAAGTCAGCCACCGTCGGATTCGAGTGACCGGCATGAAGATTGCAGTCACAGGGCGTCATGGGCAGGTGGTGCGATCTCTGATCGAGCGCAGCGAGGGAGCGGGCGTGCAGATCATCGCACTCGGCCGGCCCGAGATCGACCTTGCCCAGCCGCAAACGATTTTTGATGCGCTCGCAGCAACGAGGCCGGATGTCGTGGTGAACGCTGCGGCTTACACCGCCGTCGATCAGGCCGAGAGCGAGACGGAGAGCGCGCTCGCCATCAACGGAGCCGGCGCAGGCGCGGTTGCATCGGCGGCCGCGCGCCTGCAGGTGCCGGTCATTCAGCTCTCGACCGACTATGTGTTCGACGGCGAACTCGATCGCCCTTATGTTGAAACCGATCCAACAAACCCGCTCGGCGTCTACGGGCGCAGCAAGCTGTTCGGCGAGGAGGCAGTGGCGAAGGCGACCCCCGACCATGCCATTCTGCGCACGGCCTGGGCCTATAGCCCATTCGGAAAGAATTTTGTCCGCACAATGCTGAACCTCGCCAAGCAGCGCGAGGAAATTTCTGTCGTTGCGGATCAGCATGGCGCGCCGACCTCTGCGCTGGATATCGCCGACGGCGTAATCGTGGTGGCGAAGCAGCTGGCGGCGCGCCCGGACGACGCTTCTCTCCGGGGCACCTTCCATATGGTGAGCCAGAACGAGGCGACCTGGGCGGACTTTGCCGAAGCCATTTTCTCGGTATCGCGCGAGCTCGGCGGGCCGTCTGCCAGAGTGATCAGAATTCCGACGTCGTCCTATCCGACGCCGGCACGCCGGCCGAAAAATTCCCGGCTGAACTGCGATCGGCTGGCTGCCGCCTATGGCGTGCGGCTGCCGCCCTGGCAGGCGGCGCTGCCGACCTGCGTCGAACGTTTGCTGAAGGACCGATAACCGGCAACACGCGGATCTCGCGCGCCGGAATTTTTGCTACGATTGAGTTTCAGGAGGTTGCGTTGAAGGGGATTATTCTGGCAGGCGGCAGTGGCACGCGCCTCTATCCGATGTCGCTCGTGACATCGAAGCAGTTGCTGCCGATCTACGATAAGCCGATGATCTACTATCCACTGACCACGCTGATGCTGGCGGGGATCCGCGAAATTTTGATCATCTCGACGCCGCAGGACCTGCCGCGCTTTCAGGATCTGCTGGGTGACGGCGCGAGGTGGGGCCTGGCCCTGTCCTATGCCGAACAGCCGAAACCGGAAGGTCTGGCCCAGGCCTTTGTCATCGGCGCCGATTTCGTCGCCGGCGGGCCGTCGACGCTCATTCTCGGCGACAACATTTTCTTCGGCCACGGCCTGACCGATATGTTGCAGCGCGCGGCATCGATCAAGACCGGTGCGACCGTCTTTGCCTATCACGTCACCGATCCCGAGCGTTACGGCGTGGTCGGCTTCGACGAGACCGGACGGGCGACCTCGATCGAGGAAAAGCCGGCGAAGCCGAAATCCAACTATGCGGTGACGGGACTTTATTTCTACGACCATCGCGCGGTCGACATTGCCGCGAACCTGAAGCCGTCGCAGCGCGGCGAGCTCGAGATCACCGACCTCAATCGTGCCTATCTTGAAGGCGGCGAGCTGCGCGTCGAGAAGATGGGGCGCGGTTTTGCGTGGCTCGACACCGGCACGCCGCGCAGCCTTCTCGATGCGTCGGAATTCGTTGCCGCGCTGGAGCAGCGGCAGGGCGTGCGCATCGCCTGCCCGGAAGAGATCGCCTATATGTGCGGCTTCATCGATCGCGCCCAGCTCGAGCGCCTCGGCGCCGAACTCGGCAAAAGCGACTACGCACGCTACGTGCAGAATCTCGCCGCCCAAGGCTGAGGTCGGTGTTCTTTAATGCGTCACGCAAGGCGTGAGACCCTGCGCGTGCGCACAAAACACCTAGCGAACGCGCGGCAGCACCTCGAACTGGTGGAACGGCGGCGGCGAGGGCAGCGTCCATTCCAGCGTTGTAGCGCCTTCGCCCCAGGGATTGTCCTCGGCCTGCTCCTTGCGCGCAAATGCGTAGGCGAGGCCGATGAAAAACACGACCAGCCCGGCAGCAGAGATATACGCGCCGATCGATGAGATGAAATTCCACGCGCTGAATGCATCGGGATAGTCGGCGATCCGGCGTGGCATGCCCGAAAGGCCGAGAAAGTGCATCGGGAAGAAGGCGAGATTGACGCCGATGAAGGTCAGGATGAAATGCAGTTTCCCCAGGGTCTCCGAATACATGTAGCCGCTCATCTTCGGGAACCAGTAGTACCAGCCGGCGAAGATTGCGAACACCGCGCCAAGCGATAGCACATAGTGGAAGTGGGCGACGACGTAGTAGGTGTCCTGGCCCAAGCGGTCGATGCCCGGATTGGCGAGGACGACGCCGGTGACGCCGCCGATCGTGAAGACGAAGATGAAGCCGATCGCCCACAGCATCGGAGTGACGAAGCGTATGGAGCCGCCCCACATCGTCGCGATCCATGAAAAGACCTTGATCCCGGTCGGGACCGCGATGACCATGCTGGCCGCGGCGAAATAGGCCTGCGCGCTGGCGGTCATGCCAACCGTATACATGTGATGTGCCCAGACGACGAAGCCGATGAAGCCGATCGCCAGAAGCGCATAGACCATGCCGAGATAGCCGAAGATCGGCTTGCGCGAAAAGGTCGATACGACATGGCTGATGATGCCGAAGCCCGGCAGGATCATGATGTAGACTTCGGGGTGCCCGAAGAACCAGAACAGGTGCTGATAGAGCACCGGATCCCCGCCGCCGCCCGGCGAGAAAAAGGTCGTGCCGAAGTTGCGGTCGGTCAGCAGCATGGTCAGCGCGCCGGCAAGCACGGGCAGGGACAGCAGCAGCAGGAAAGCCGTCACCAGCACTGACCAGGCAAACAAAGGCATTCGGTGCATGCTCATGCCGGGGGCGCGCATATTGAAGATCGTGGTGATGAAATTGATCGCGCCGAGGATCGAGGACGCCCCGGCAAGGTGAAGCGACAGGATGACGAAGTCGACCGCAGGGCCGGGATGCCCGGATGTCGAAAGCGGTGCGTAGAGCGTCCATCCGGTTCCGGCGCCGTTCGCGCTCGGCTCGCCTTCGACGAACAGCGAAATGATCAGAAGCAGGAACGAAGCGACCAGCAGCCAGAACGAGATGTTGTTCATGCGCGGGAACGCCATGTCCGGCGCGCCGATCATCAGCGGAACCATCCAGTTGCCGAATCCGCCCATCAGTGCAGGCATGAGCGTGAAGAAGATCATGATCAAGCCGTGGGCGGAGACGAAGACATTGAACAGGTGCGTGCTGGAAAACAGCTGGAGGCCCGGTTCCTGGAGTTCCATGCGGATGGCGATCGACAAAAGCCCGCCCATCAACCCGGCCACCATGGCGAACACGAGGTACATCGTTCCGATGTCTTTGTGGTTGGTTGAGAAGACGTAACGCCGCCATCCCTCGATGTGGGGCGACTCAGGGGGAGCGGATTCGAGCGGTAACGTTGACGCCATGGCGACTGCCTCCCATTGGCCGCCGTGTAAACCAGGTTCCCACTGTCAGTTTCGGGCTTCCGCCTTCGGGAGCGGGGCACCGGTCGTCCGCGGCAATTTGTCCAAGAGCCAGAATACAACGGTAGCGAGTGAAACTATCGGCAATGCAGCAGGTGAGATAGGTGGCGATATGTTTTATTGGATATTTCGGTGTCGTTAACCGGTTGGCGCTGCGTCGTTATTCTGGGGCCGGAACCGAATAGAGTCACATCAAATAGATGTTATCGAAGAATTTCAGCGAGCATCCCCGAGGCCTTGGGATGGTGCCGCTCCTGGCCATGTAAAAAATTACTTCGCTGGTATTTTCTTTGTAAACTCAAAAACCTACGAACGACTGCCGCTTGACATCCGTTCCCCGGACTCGCATCCTGTAATAATAATAATTCTAAATCTGGCCAGCGTGACGCCCAATTGAGGGAGGTCTGAAATGCTTCATGAAGTATCGCGGCGCCAATTCTTAAAGGGGACGGGAACGGGCATCGCCGGATCGGCGATAGGCGCTCTCGGTTTTGGCGGCTCTGAGACCGCTCTCGCCCAGGCCGTAAGGCCGTTCAAGTTGGCGCGTACCACTGAAACCCGGAACACTTGCCCTTACTGCTCGGTCGCTTGCGGCGTCATTCTTTATGGCTTGGGTGACAAGTCGAAGAATGCGAAGTCGGCGATCATCCACGTCGAGGGCGATCCCGATCACCCGACGAACCGTGGCACGCTTTGCCCGAAGGGCGCGGCACTGCTCGACTTCATCCACTCCGAGACGCGGACGAAATACCCGATGTACCGTGGGCCGGGCGAACGCGAGTTCCGCCGGATCGGCTGGGACGAGGCGCTCGACCGCATCGCGCGCCTGATGAAGGACGATCGCGACAAAAACTTCATCGCCAAGAACAAGGACGGCGTGACGGTCAACCGCTGGACGACGACCGGCTTCCTCGCCGCGTCGGCGACCACCAACGAAACCGCATACGCGACCTACAAGGTCGTGCGTAGCACCGGGATATTGGCGTTCGACAACCAGGCGCGTGTTTGACACGGACCGACGGTGGCCAGTCTGGCCCCAACATTCGGTCGCGGTGCGATGACCAACTCCTGGACTGACATCAAGAACACCGATCTCGTTATCATCATGGGCGGCAACGCCGCCGAAGCGCATCCGTGCGGTTTCAAGTGGGTGACGGAAGCGAAGGCCCAGCGCGGGGCCAAGCTGATCGTCGTCGATCCGCGCTTCACGCGGTCGGCCTCGGTTGCGGACTACTATGCGCCGATCCGTCAGGGTACGGACATCGCGTTCCTGCTCGGCGCCATCCGCTACTGTCTGGAAAACGACAAGATCCAGCACGAATACGTCAAGGCCTTCACCAACGCCTCCTATATCGTGAAGGAGGGCTACGGCTATCAGGACGGCCTGTTCACCGGCTATGAGGAAGCCAAGCGCGACTACGACCGATCGACCTGGGAATATGAGATCGGCTCGGATGGTTTCGCCGTGACCGACGATACGCTGCAGCATCCGCGCAGCGTAATCCAGCTGCTGAAGAAGCACGTCGCCCAGTATACGCCGGAAATGGTCGAGCGCATTTGCGGCACGCCGAAGAACAAGTTCCTCGAGATCTGCAAGATGATCTCGGAGACGTCGGCGCGCGACAAATACATGACCTCCATGTATGCGCTCGGCTGGACCCAGCATTCGAAGGGCTCGCAGAACATCCGTTCGATGGCGATGCTCCAGCTGTTGCTGGGCAATATCGGCGTGCGCGGCGGCGGCATGAACGCCTTGCGCGGTCACTCCAATATTCAGGGGCTGACCGACCTCGGCCTGATGTCGAACCTCATCCCGGGCTATCTCACGCTGGCGACCGAAAAGGAGCCGGACTTCGAGAGCTATATGAGCAAGCGGCAGTTCAAGCCGCTGCGCCCGAACCAGATGAGCTACTGGCAGAACTATCGCAAGTTCATGGTCAGTTTCATGAAGGCGATGTACGGCTCGGCCGCGACTGCGGAGAACAGTTACGCCTACGACTATCTGCCGAAGCTCGACGTTCCTGCCTACGACATGCTGCTCACCTTCGACCTGATGCATCAGGGCAAGGTCAACGGCTATTTCTGCCAGGGTTTCAACCCGCTGCTCTCGCTCTCGAACCGCGGCAAGGTTTCGAAGGCGCTCAGCAACCTGAAATTCCTGGTGGTGATGGATCCGTTGCAGACGGAGACGGCACGCTTCTGGAAGGACGAGGGCGTCTTCAACGACGTCAAGTCGGCGGACATCAAGACCGAGGTGTTCGAACTGCCGACCAGCTGCTTCGCGGAAGACGAAGGCGCGCTGGTGAATTCCGGCCGGTGGCTGCAATGGCACTGGGCGGGCGCCGAACCTCCGGGCGAGGCGAAGCACGACACCTGGATCATGGGCCAGCTCTTTGTCCGGCTGCGTGAACTGTACAGGAAGGAGGGCGGGGCGTTCCCGGACCCGATCCTCAACCTCAACTGGCCGTATCGCGATCCGGCCTACCCGCAGCCCGACGAGCTCGCGCGCGAGATCAACGGCTACGTGGTGACCACGGTGAAGGATCCTGTCGATCCGACCAAAACGCTGCTGGAGAAAGGCAAACAGGTTGCCGGCTTCGCCCAGCTCCGTGATGACGGCTCGACGGCCTGCGGCTGCTGGATCTATTCCGGCTGCTACACCGAGGCCGGCAACATGATGGCCCGCCGCGACACCAACGATCCGGGCAACACCGGCGCCTATTCGAACTGGGCGTTCTCGTGGCCCGCCAACCGGCGCATCCTCTACAACCGTGCGTCGGCTGATCTGGAAGGCAGGCCGTGGGATCCGTCCCGCCGGCTGATCTCGTGGAACGGCGAACGCTGGACCGGCTATGATGTGCCGGACATCGCGCCGACCGCCAAGCCCTCTGAGGTCGGGCCGTTCATCATGAACCCCGAAGGCGTCTCGCGGCTGTGGGTGCGCGGGATGATGAAGGACGGACCTTTCCCGGCCCATTACGAGCCGTTCGAAAGCCCGATCGCCAATCCGGTCGCGCCCAAGATCCGCGGTAATCCCGCTGCGCGCATCTTCAAGGGCGATCTCGCAGCACTGGGGACATCCGACAAATTCCCCTATGCCGCGACCTCCTATCGCCTGACGGAGCACTTCCACTTCTGGACCAAGCACAACTGGGTGAACGCTGTGCTGCAGCCGGAATTTTTCGTCGAGATCAGCGAGCAGCTTGCGAAGGAGAAGAACATCCAGCCGGGCGGCTGGGTGAAGGTCTCGTCCAACCGCGGCGAGGTGCATGCCAAGGCCGTGGTGACGAAGCGCATCAAGCCGCTGACCTGTGACGGCAAGACCGTTCACGTGGTCGGCATCCCGCTCCACTGGGGCTTTACCGGTGCGGCTAAGAAGGGTTTCGGTCCCAATAGCCTCACGCCGTTCGTCGGTGACGCGAATATCGAGACGCCGGAATTCAAGGCGTTTCTCGTTAACGTCGAGCCGAGTAACGGGCCGGTCGTGAGCTGAAGGAGGCGATCATGGCATCATTACAAAGTCAGGATTTCGCCCGGATTTCGGCCACGACCTCACGGCCGCCGGATGTCCGCAACGACTTCGCGGTCGCCAAGCTCATCGATGTGTCGAAGTGCATCGGGTGCAAGGCGTGTCAGGCGGCCTGCCTTGAGTGGAACAACCTGCGCGAAGAGATCGGCGTCAATGTCGGCGTTTATGACAATCCGCACGATCTGACGCCGAACAGCTGGACCTTGATGCGGTTCACCGAATACGAGAACCCGGAGTCCGGCAATCTCGAATGGCTCATCCGCAAGGATGGCTGCATGCACTGTGCCGATCCAGGCTGCCTCAAGGCCTGCCCGGCACCGGGCGCGATCGTGCAGTACAAGAACGGAATCGTCGATTTCGTTTCGGAAAACTGCATCGGCTGCGGCTACTGCGTGAAGGGGTGTCCGTTCAACATTCCTCGCATCAACAAGGCCGACCAGAAGGCCTACAAGTGCACGCTGTGCTCCGACCGCGTCGCGGTCGGCCAGGCCCCGGCCTGCGCAAAGGCCTGCCCGACCGGTGCCATCGTGTTCGGCACCAAGTCGGACATGATCGCGCATGCCAATGACCGCATCCAGGACCTGAAATCGCGCGGCTTCAAGAACGCGGGCCTTTACGACCCGCCGGGTGTTGGCGGCACGCACGTGATGTACGTGCTCCACCACAATGACAAGCCGGAGCTCTACGCCAACCTTCCGAAGAACCCGTCGATCAGCCCAGTCGTCGAGTTGTGGAAGGGCGTGACCAAGGTCGCGGGTCTCGCGACGCTTGGTTTCGCAGCGGCGTTCGCCTTCGTTCACGCCAACATCGCGCGGCGTAACGAGGTCACGCGGTTTGATCGTATTCGCGCCGAAGAAGTCATCGATGAGGAGGCGAAGCATGGTCGTCAGGCGTGAGGAAACGCGAACAACTGTTGACCGCTATCAGGGGCGCGAGCGCGTCAACCACTGGATCACCGCCATCGCGCTGATCCTCTTGACCCTGAGCGGGCTCGCGCTGTTCCACCCGAGCCTGTTCTTTCTGACCGCATTGTTCGGCGGCGGATCGGCAACGCGGATGCTTCATCCGTGGATCGGCGTGGTGCTGATGCTCAGCTTCCTTGTGCTGTTCATCCAGATGGTGCGTTTCAATTTCTGGAGCAAGGACGATACGCGCTGGCTGAGCCGGATCGGTGACGCCATGTCCGGCAAGGAAGACAACCTGCCGGAAGCCGGCCGCTACAACGCGGCCCAGAAACTTGTGTTCTGGGCCATGACCCTGATCATTCTGGTCCTGTTCCTGTCCGGACTGATGATCTGGTACGAATATTTCGGAAGCAGCTTTACGGTCGGCCAGCAGCGGGTGGCACATATCGTTCATGCCCTCGCGGCAGTTGCGATGATCCTGATCGTGATCGTCCACATCTACGCCGCGTTCTATGTTCGCGGCACCATCAACGCCATGACCGAAGGCAGGGTCGAGGGCGGATGGGCGTTCCGCCATCATCGCCGCTGGCTGCGTCAGGAAGCGGCCAAGGGCGTGATCGACGAAACCGACGGACGCTTGCACAATCGCGGCGGCGTGCGTCCGACTGGCTAAAGAATTGCGGCTGGCGCAAGATTGCTCCGTGGTCTTGCGCCAGCGCACACGTGGCCCGGGTGGTTCGTGAGGGACTGAATGAGCGACAATGACAAGAGCGGCCAGACCGATGGCCCCGCCACCTTCGAGCAGGTAGGCATTCCCGAGCGGGACAAACCGCCCTTCGTGCGGCTTCCCGAAATCCCTTCCCTCTTCGAGAAGCGCGGGTCGCGCTTCGCCTCGCTGGCGCCCGGCCACCAGCTCGAGCCGTTTTTGCTGTTTCTGGCCGAGGTGTCGCGCCTCCAGCACGAGCTGGCTTCCGAGCCGTTCGAGCCGGCGATGCCGACCGAGCAGGATCTTCGCCTGCGGGCAGCGAATGCGATGCCGACGGTGCCACGCGAAGACCTTCCCAACGATCCTGCCGTGCTCGATCTTTTCGGGCGTCTGCTGGAGCGGGCGCAGGGGATCGAGATGCCCGAGATGGCAAGCACCGCCCTCGGCCGGGCGCAGGCGGCCGATGAGCTTGCGCGCCGCGCGATGCTGACGGCGGTGGTGAGCGACGCCATTCCGATGGAGGCGCTGCCCGAACACATCTTTGCGGCGGCAGCGCTCCAGATCGCCGCTGCGGCGCGCTCGGCGAAGGTGCCGGAGGAGTTCGTCCACCCGGTTGCCGACGGCGTCTGCCCCTGCTGCGGCGCGCCGCCCGTCACCAGCGCGATTGTCGGCTGGCCGAATTTCGAGGGCAGCCGCTATGTGCAGTGCTCGCTGTGCAGCGCGCGCTGGAATCATGTCCGCGTGAAGTGCGTATCCTGCGGATCGACGAAAGGCATTGCCTATCAGGCGATCGAGGAGCAGCCGGATGCGATCAAGGCGGAAACCTGCGATAACTGCCGGACCTATGTGAAAATTCTCAACGAGCGCACCGATCCGCAGCTCGACGGCGTGGCTGATGACGTCGCCAGCCTCGGGCTTGATCTGCTGGTCGGAGAAGCCGGCTGGCGGCGCGCCGGGGTCAATCCCTATCTCCTAGGCTATTGATGGGCGCAGTTGGCCGGATCCCCGAGGCGCGGTTCGCCCTGACGGCGCGCAGTGAGAATGCCAGGGAAACACAGGAACGGATTATGGGCCGGCTTGGAAGCGGGGGCTCACCGGCAGGCGATCGGAAAACAGCTTTTGCTTCGCGCACGGTGCGGCTCGTCGTCCTTGAGGGGCGTCATCGAGGGGAAGCGGCATCGAAGAAGTTTGGAAACGGCGGAGAAGTGGTTCCGCGGAAGAAAGCCGGCCGAGCGAGCTGGCAGGAATACAGGAGAACGTTTGAGCGCCTCGATGCGGCAGCGGTGCCGCCGAGGGGCTTGAGACCCAACCGGTTACGCGGCCCATTGAGAGGGTGCGAACGGGTTCCGGCGAGGGAGCGTGATGAACTATTCGGAGGCGTTTCGACTGCCGTCGGTCGATGAGGTGCTTCGGCATCCGCAGACCAAGGCGTCCTTGGATCGCTTCGGCCGCGCTGCGACCACGGCGGCGGTTCGCGAGGCGCTGGCCGGTGCGCGGGAAAAGCGCGGCGGCGCGGTCTCGGCCGAGACCATCGCGCAGCAGGCGTTCGCCATTCTCGCGCAGCGGGACCAGCCGTCGCAGCGCGCGATGATCAACCTGACGGGCACGGTGCTTCACACCAATCTTGGCAGGGCCTTGCTGCCGGAGGCGGCGGCCGAGCCGGTGCTGGCCGCGATGCGCCATCCCACCAATCTGGAGTTCGATCTCGATGCCGGCCGCCGCGGCGAGCGCGATGATCATGTCCGCAGCCTCATTCGTGAGCTGACCGGCGCGGAGGACGCAATCGTCGTCAACAACAATGCGGCGGCGGTGCTCCTCGTGCTGCATACTTTCGCCAATCGCCGCGAGGCCATTGTTTCGCGCGGCGAACTGATCGAGATCGGCGGCTCGTTCCGGCTGCCCGACGTGATGGCCAGCGCCGGCGCCAAGCTGCGCGAGGTCGGCACCACCAACCGCACGCATCTGCGCGACTACGCGAATGCGATCACCCGCAAGACCGGGCTGATCATGAAGGTGCACACATCGAATTATCTCGTGATGGGCTTTACCGCCGCAGTGCCCGCGCCGGAGCTGGCGATGCTGGCGCGCGAGCACAAAATTCCGTTCGTCGACGATCTCGGCTCGGGCACGCTGGTCGATCTATCGCGCTGGGGCCTGCGCAAGGAGCCGACGGTGCAGGAGTCACTGGCGGCGGGGGCGGATCTCGTCACCTTCTCCGGCGACAAGCTGCTCGGCGGGCCGCAGGCCGGGATCATCGCCGGCCGCGGCGAGCTAATCGCGCGCCTTGCCAAAAATCCGATGAAGCGCGCGCTGCGTCTCGACAAGCTGCGCCTTGCCGCAATGGAAGCGACGCTGCGGCTCTATCACGATCCGGACCGATTGGCCGAGCGGCTGCCGACGCTTCGCCTCTTGAGCCGCACGGTTGAGGAGATCCGGGCGGATGCTGCGGCGTTGCGGCCGGTGCTGGCGGACGCGCTCGGGCCGGCATGGAGCGTGGGCGAGACCGAATGCGCGAGCCAGATCGGCTCGGGCGCGCTGCCGCTCGAAACGCTCCCCAGTTTCGGTCTTGCCATACGCCCCGCTACGCGGCGGTCGGGCCGCGCCGTCGAACAGCTCGCCGCAAGCTTTCGCATGCTGCCGCATCCGGTGATCGGCCGCATTGCCGATGGCGCGCTGGTGTTCGACCTGCGCTGCCTCGGCTCCGTCGATGAGTTTGCTGCGCAGCTCGGCCTCTTGAAGCAGGAGGCGCAGGGGTGAGCGTGCTGAAACTCATACAGCGGTGGTTCGCGCCGGTCGCCGGCGCTTCCCCGCAGCCTGCCGCGATGGATGTCGCGGCCGAGCTGCGGGCCGCGCATGACGCCGCCGAGCGCGGCGACTATCAGGAAGCGCTGGCGATCTGGGGGCCGCTCGCCCATGCCGGGGTGGCGCGCGCGCAGAACAATATCGGCGCGTGCTTTGCCGAGGGGCACGGCGTTGCGCGCGATCCCGAGCTGGCGCTGCGCTGGCTCACGCTTGCGGCGGAAGCCGGCGACCCTGTCGGGCAGCGCAATCTCGCCGAGCTGTATTTCAAGGGCGAGGGCGTTGCCCAGAACGATGACGAGGCGCGGCGCTGGTATCTTGCCGCGTCGGAACAGGGAGACGCAGCGGCTCAGGACATGCTGTCCTGGATGATGCTCGAAAGCGGCAGCCCGGAAGAATTCACCGAAGCGCGGCGCTGGGCGCTGGCTGCCGCGGAAGGCGGCGTGGCGACGGCGATGACGCGTATGGGCATGATCTATCACGAGGCGCATGGGGTGGAACGCAACCCCGAGCTTGCCGCGCAGTGGTGGAAGAGAGCCGCGGATGCCGGTGATGCCGATGGGCAGGCAATGCTCGGCGCGGCCTATTTCCTCGGCCAAGGCGTGCCGAAGGATGGCGTTTCCGCCTTTGCGCTGCTGCTGCGGGCGCGGCGGGGCGGCAGCGAACTGTCGCGGCAGTTTTTGAAGCCCGCGCAGGATGCATTGTCGGAAGCCGAGATTGCAAAGGCGAGAGAGGCGGCTGAATGATCGTCGGCACGGCCGGTCACATCGATCATGGCAAGACGTCGCTGGTGCGGCGGCTGACCGGCGTTGAGACCGACCGCCTCAAGGAAGAGCGCGACCGCGGCATCAGCATCGAGCTCGGCTTCGCCTACTGGCCGCAGCCCGATGGCAGCATCATCGGCTTCATCGACGTGCCGGGCCACGACAAGCTGGTCCACACGATGCTGGCGGGGGCATCGGGCATCGACCTCTTGTTGCTGGTGGTCGCCGCCGATGACGGCATCATGCCCCAGACCCGCGAGCATCTCGAGATCGCGCGCCTTCTCGAAGTCGATCGGGCGATCGTCGCCCTGACGAAAAGCGACCTTGTCGATGCGGGCCGCCGCGACGCGGTTGCGACCGAGATCGCCAATCTCCTGGCGGATACGCGCTTTGCCGGCGCGCCGATCGTGCCGGTTTCGTCCGAGACCGGCGAGGGTATCGCCGGGCTCGGGCAGATGCTGCGCGAGGAGAGCGCGCGCGCCGGGCGGCACCCGTCCGACGGGCGTTTCCGCCTTGCGGTGGACCGCTGCTTCACCATGGTCGGCGCTGGCACGGTGGTCACCGGCACGGTGATTTCCGGCGAGGTCACGGTCGGCGACGCGGTGACGATCTCACCGTCCGGCATCGCTGCGCGTGTGCGCTCGATTCGGGCGCAGAACCAGCCGACCGAGCGTGGCCGCGCGGGCGACCGCTGCGCGCTCAATCTCGTCGGTGCCGATGTGTCGAAGGAGGCGATCGGGCGCGGCGATATGGTGGTCGATCCGGCTTTGCATGCTCCGACCGCGCGGATCGATGCGGAGTTGACCCTGCTGGCGTCGGAAAAGCGCGGAGCCGGAATGTGGCTGCCGGTGCGGCTTCACCATGCCGCCGCCGATGTCGGCGCGCGCATCGTTCTTCTTGGCGAAGAGGCGCTGATGCCGGGAAGTACGGCCATGGTGCAACTCGTGCTCGATCAGCCGATTGCGGGGGCGGCGCTCGATCGCTTCGTGCTGCGCGATGTCTCGGCCAGCCGCACCATCGGCGGCGGCAGGTTCATCGACCTGCGCGCGCCGACTCGCCATCGGCGCAGCCCCGAGCGGCTTGCCTGTCTTGCGGCGCAGGCGCTGCCTGATCTGCGCGGCGCGTTGCAGGAGCTGCTGGAGACGCCGCCGCACTGGGTCGATCTTGGCGTGTTCTTCCGCGATCGCGCGGTCGGCGCGGCGCAGGCCGACGCGGTTACGGCGGATCTCGATCTGGTCGTGCTGGCGCATGGCGCGATCCGGCTCGCGATGCTGCCCAAGGTCTGGACGGGCTTCGTCCGCTCCGTTGTCGAAACGCTGAATCAGCATCATCACGAGATGCCGGACCTCGCCGGCATGGGGCTCGAGCGGCTGCGGCTTGCGGTTTCTCCGCGCCTGTCGGCGCCGGTGTTTCGCGTCGCGCTGCAACGGCTGACGGCGGATCGCGAAGTGGTGGTACAGGGCGCGTGGGTGCGGCGGCCCGACCACGAGGCACGGCTGCTGCCGGATGACGAACGCCTCTGGGGGCGGGTCGCACCGATGATCGCCGGAGAGGAACGCTTCCGACCGCCGCGGGTGCGCGACATTGCCCATGCGCTTGACGTCCGCGAGGAAAACGTCCGCCGCCTGTTCAAGATGCTGTCGCGGCGCGGCGACGTGCATGAGGTGGCGCACGATCATTTCTTTCTTCGCACGACGGTGAACGAAATGGTCGGGATCGTCGCGCAGTTGAGCGCGGACCACGAGGCCGGTTTAAGTGTTGCTCAATTCCGCGATCGCGTGGACAATGGCCGCAAGGTCGCCATCCAGATCCTCGAATTTTTCGATCGGCATGGAGTGACGATCCGGCGCGGCGACATTCGCCGCATCAATCGGCAGCGGCTCGATCTGTTCGGTCCGATCGGCGAAGCTGCCGCGCAAGGAGGAGAAGCGTCCCCGGTGGGGCGTCCGGACTTCAAATCCGGGAGGGGCCGTCAGTCGGTCTCTGGTGGGTTCGACTCCCATTCTCTTCCGCCAAATCTTCAAGGGGGGTGACGTGAGCGAAGCTGGCCTGACGGCGGCCGATCTGATCGCGCTGTTCGAGACCGCGGCGGAGGAGGCTTACGCGGCGGAGAGCGCATACCGGCAGGAAGCGGCCGCGCGCATCCAGGACTTGGTGACAGAGCGCGCCAACGCCTTCCGGCGGCTGAACCTCGTGCGCGTCATCGCCGCCACCCTTGCCGCGCACGCCGGCGATGAGGGCGACGGCGCGGTGGCTGCCGCGCGCAGCGCCGTGCGCAACGAGCTCGGCTGGCCGCAGGATAGCGCTCCGCACGAGGACGTGCTCGACCATCTGACCCCGGTGTTTCGTTCGTTGTTGCCCGCACAGGGCGACGGGGAAGTTGACGAAGAGGACGCCGAGGAAACGGTCGATGCCGCCGTCGCGCATCTGCGCGCGTTTGAGGCGTGGTATCGCGACAGCAAGGGCAGCGATTTCTATGCGCTGTTCGACCGCTATATTCCGGAGACGCCGGTTGTCGACTTCTAAGGGCCTCAACACCGACTTCGACAGGTGGCTTCACCGCGCCTTCCGCAAGGGGCCGTTCACCGCGCTGATCGTGCTTGTGAAGATCGCCGAGCCGCAGGTGGAATTGCTGCGCTCGACCCATGTGCACATCATCGGCGATGAGCTCGACTGGGGCGACATCGTGCTCATGCTCGGCAGTGCGCGGACGAGCTGGGATGGCGTTGCGTTTTTCCCGCTCCGCTCGGTGGACAAAGGGCCGATGAGCGACGCCGATGCGAAGGTCGAATTGCGCGATCTGGAAGCGCGCCTCGCGGAAGATAGGCTGGTGCTCAACGAGGGCGAGTTTTTTGACGTCTGGGGGCGCCGGATGCGGATCGACGAGACGTCGATTTCCTGACGTTGCTTACGCAGGGCGCGGTGACCTCGGATGAAGATCACCGCGCCGTTTGTGCAGGGCTTCAGATGATCACCCTTACTCGCGGATCGCCCGCGCGGACGAAGCCGATGCGGCGCGCGGCCGGATAGCCCGCCGCCCTGATTTCATCGAGGATTGTATCCGCGCTGTCGCTGGCGCAGGACACCAGCAGCCCGCCGGAGGTCTGCGGGTCGGTCAACAGGTCGCGCTGCCAGTCCGCGGTGCCCTCCGGCAAAATTACTTCATGGCCGTAGCTTGCCCAGTTGCGGTTTGAGGCGCCGGTGACGCAGCGATTGCGAATGAGAGCTTCGGCCTGCGACAACAGGGGAACATCCGCGAAGGTGATTTCCAGCGTGTGGCCGGCGCCGCGCGCCATTTCCAGCCCATGGCCGAGCAGGCCGAAGCCGGTGACATCGGTGATGCCATGAACCGCCGGATTGGTCGCCAGCGTTGTGCCGACTTTGTTGAGTAGCGTCGTCGATGCGATCAGTTCGTCATAGCCGGCGGGGGAAAGAACTTCCTTCTTGAACGCGGAGGAATAAGTGCCGACGCCGAGCGCCTTGGTGAGAATGAGCGCGTCGCCGATCCGCGAGCCGGAGTTGAGGCGCACATTGTCCGGATGGACAAGGCCAATCACGGCGAGGCCATAGATCGGTTCGGGCGCATCGATCGAATGTCCACCCGCGACGGGAATGCCGGCCGCCGCGCAGACTTCGGCGCCGCCCTTGAGAATGTCGCGCGTCGTCTCAATTGGCAGCTTGTCGAGCGGCATGCCGAGAATGGCGAGGGCGAAAATCGGCTTGCCGCCCATCGCGTAGACGTCCGAGATGGCGTTGGTCGCGGCGATGCGGCCGAAATCGCGGGGATCGTCGACCACCGGCATGAAAAAATCCGTGGTGGCGACGACGCAGGTGTTGTCGTCGACCTGCCAGACCGCGGCGTCATCGCCGCTCTCGGAGCCGACGAGCAACTGGGCATAGGGGCCGCTCGCGGGATGTTCGGCCAGAAGCTGCTGCAGCACGGATGGCGCGAGCTTGCAGCCGCAGCCGCCGCCATGGGCAAGGCTGGTGAGCCGGAACGGCGCCGCAGATGTCGAGGAATGATCGGCGCTCGGCGCAAGCGAAACTGGGGCAGTCATTTTTGTTCTCCCGGAGCGAACAGTTCTCAAGCCCTGGCGTCCGCAACCATGGCGGCGTGCAGGGCTGACGGCAGTGGCGGCAACACCGCTGCCGCTGCCATTGGGCACTGGCTGGGCCCGGATCGTGATCTCCGTGGCCGAATGCGTCAGGCCTTCAACTCGGTCGACCTGATCGCGTAACGGAAGCCGTCGGCGTCGAGGCAATCGAGCAGTGCGCCTGCGATCTCGGCCTGCGGATACATCAGGAACGCGACCTTGTGCGCCGAGCCCGGCAGCTCGAGATCGTGCGCAGTGTTGTAGGCGAGCCAGTTGCCTTCCCATGCGCCGAACAGCTTCTCGCGCGCCGCCACCACCTTCGGCGCGTTCAGCGGCTGATTGCCCGGCGGCTCCTCGAGCACGACCTTGCGAACGTCCGCAGGATCGGTGGCGATCCAGCCGATGCCTTCCAGCCATACTTCGGACCGGCAATGCTGGGCCTTGGTGATGTTGTCCGAGCCGGTGCCGAGACTCTTGTAACCGAACTTCGACGGCCCGACGCGGATGCCATAGACGTCGCGGGCGGGAACGCCGGACGCACGCACCAGCGCGACAAACAGCGCGTTGAGGTCCGCGCATTTGCCGCTGAGATTTCCCGTTCGCAACATCGAGGCGACATCGCCGGTGCCGCAGCCGCGGGTCGCGGCATTGCGGAACGTGTTGTCGACCACCCATTCGTAGATCGCGCGCGCCTTCTCGACGTCGCTGGTCTTGCCGGCGATGATCTTGCTCGCCGTTTCCTTCACAATCCCGTCGGTCGGCATCAGTTCGGTGGCTTCGAGGTAAAGCGCGCGCTCGCTGGCGCTCAGCGAGGCCGGGCTGGCCTTCTTGCCAAGATCTGCGGCGCGGTCCTGCACGGCAAAAGCGCTCGTCACTTCAACGCTTGGCGCCTTCTCGCCATCCTTGAAGACGACATGCAGCATCTGCGCGCCGTGCTTCTTGTCGCGCTCGACCTTGGCGGTGGCGGCGTTGGTCGTCCACTGATTGGTCGCGCCTTTGATCCAGCCGTCTTCCTGCACGGACGGCAACGGGATCCACGCCTGCGCCTTGCGGCCGTCCGCCGGAAGATTGAGCTGGGTGGTCACGGTGAACTGCCGCCATTGCCCCGGCGCTGGCGCGAATGTTTGATCGGCAAGGGCGATGCGCGGAGCGACGAGCGCGGTCGTGGCCAATGCGGCACTGCCTGCAAGCATGTTACGGCGATTGATCATCATTGCAGTCCTCCCCCTCGATTGGTTGTCTGTTGGTTGCGTGTTGTTGGTCCCCCCTGCGCGCCGGCTTTGGCGAGCAAGGTATCGATTGCGCTGTCGTCCCAGTTCACGTCGCCGACCGCGACGTGGGTGATCTGGAAGCCTGGAGCGAGAACGAAGGTTGTTGGCAGGCTATCGACCTGCCAGCGCTTGAGCACTTCCCGGTTGCGGTCCAGCAGGATCGGAAAATCGACCGGGCGCCTGGCGAAGAAATTTTGCACGCGCGCTTCGACCTCGCCGACGCTGATGGCGAGGATCGTTAGCGGGCGCTGCCGATATCGCCCGGCGAGGCGATTGAGCGCGGCCATTTCCTCGACGCACGGCTCGCACCAGGTCGCAAAGAAGTGGACCAGCACAAGCTGGTCGCGGAAATCATCGAGCTGGATGCTGGATGCGGGCGAATTGCTCTCCGCCCCGCGCGAGCTACCGGCGCTTGATGAAATGCTCTTCAGAAGCGGGAGTTCAAAGCCCGGTTTCGCCCCGCCGGTCCACTCGGTGAGGTCGGTAGCGGAGACGGGCGGGCAGACCGCGCACCACGACGCGGACAGGAAAACCGCCCCGGCGAGCGTGGGTGCAAATTGGCGTGATCGGAATGTGCCCCGACACTCGGGAGCCGACATCTTGGACACACCCCATGCTCCCTTGGCGGAGCATGGGTGTCAAGCCGAATAGTGACGGGGCGGACGGCGCGGTAGGGAAATCGCCGTCCGGCGGCGTCAGAGCACCACCACCTTGGAGCCGTTGGGGATGCGGTTGTACAGGTCGATTACATCCTGGTTCATCATGCGGATGCAGCCGGAGGAAACTGCTTCGCCAATGGTAGCCGGCTCGTTGGTGCCGTGGATGCGGTACAGCGTATCCTTGCCGTCCTTGAAGAGGTAAAGGGCGCGGGCGCCGAGCGGATTGCTTTCGCCGCCCTTCATGCCGCTGGCCCATTTTGCATAGCGGTCCGGCTCGCGGGCGATCATGTTCGGCGTGGGCGTCCAGTTCGGCCACTTGCGCTTGTGGTTGACCACGGCGGTGCCGGAGAATTCGAGACCCGCCTTGCCGACGCCGACGCCGTAGCGCAGGGCCTTGCCGCCTTCCTGCACGAGATAGAGAAACCGCTGGTGCGGATCGACGACCAGCGTGCCGGGAGCGTGGCGGGTTGGGTAGTCGACGAGCTGGCGCATGTTTTCCGGTTTCAGCTCGGCGAGCTCCACCGCCGGAACGTGAAACGCCTCATCGGTCACGGCACTGTAGCGCTGGACGTCGAGGCTCGAAAATAGCGAAGGGGCCTCAGGCTGCGGCGCACTCGTGGTGTTGCAGGCGGCGAGGAATAGTGTCGACGCCGCCGCGGCCGCAAGGCGCACCAGCGCCTTGGGTGCGGACGAAAGAACGTTCCGCACGGAAAAATTCTGGTCTTTGGCGAATGGCTTGGAACAGACTTGCATGGTCACTTCTTGGCTTGCCTCGCGCGGGCTTCGGCGACGGCGCGCTTGAAGCCGTCATAGTCGAGGGTCGGGGTCTTGAATGGGCCGATCAGGTAGACCGGCGTGCCGGCAAGGTCGAGGGAGTCGGCCTGCGCCGCGGTGCGCTTGAGCAGCGCCAGAATGCTTTTGCCGTGGGTGTCGACATCCGCCTGCAGCCGCTTCAGGTCGACGCCGGATTTCTGCACCGCCTCGCGCATCGTGTCTTGCGAGATGCGCTTGCCGGGAATGGCCATCAGCGCGTGATGCACCTTGTCGTAGGCGCCCTGGTATTTTGCGGCGAGCGCGACCTGCGCACCGTAGACGGAGGCTTCGGTCAGGATCGGCCAATCCTTGTAGACGAGGCGGATGTTGCCGTCTTCCTTGACGACGCGCTCGAGGTCCGGTGCAGCTTGCTTGCAGTAGGGGCAGTTGTAGTCGAAGAACGCGACAATGGTGACATCGCCCTTGGGGTTGCCGCCGGTCGGCGCATCGGGATCGTTCAGAATGGCGTTGGTGTCGATCTTCTGCGCCATCGCCTGTGACGCGAAGGACAACGCCGTTGTCGTGGAAGCTGTGAGCGCGGTGAGCTGGAGAAAGTGTCTTCGGTCCATGGTTGTGGTCCTCGGGTAAAATGTCGGGAAACTATGAGAGGAATGTTTCGAGCCGGGCGACGAGATCATCGGCGGCGAATGCACCGATCATGCGCGTACCGGAAAACTCGCGGCCCGTCGCAGGATTGATGAAGAGGAGCGCGGGCGGCCCTTCGATGCCAAGGTGCTGCATCAGCGCCTTGCTGGCGGCATCTACGGCGGTGACGTCGACATTGATGAGGGAAAACTCGCCTAGCTGCTCGACGATGCGGCGATCGATGAACACGGTCCGTTCCAGCCGCCGGCAGATCGCGCACCAGTCGGCTGAAACCTTGACCACTGCGATCTTGCGGTCGCGGCGTGCTTCGGCGATCGCCGCCATGTAATGCGGCAGGGAGCGCACCGGGCCGCCCTTGGCAAAGCCGGGCTGCGGGCATGCGATGACGGCAAGGACGAGGGATGCGGCCAGCCCGAGCAGCATGCGCCGCGAAGGCGATGCGTCCCATTGTGCTGCTGTGTCCTCAATCTCCATTAAGCACCCGCATGGTCGAGCTTGCGGGTGAATTCATCGACCGTGATCGCGCCGATGGTGCGGGTGTCGCCGATCTCGCCGCCGGTCGCTGGATCGAGCACCAGCATGGTTGGCGGCCCGACGATGCTGAAGCGTTTCATCAACTCGCGGCTGTTGTCGCCGTAGTCCGTGACATCGGCGGTGATGACTGAAAAATCGGCGAGGCGCTGCCTGACGGCGGGATTGCTCAGCACGTCGCGTTCGATCTGCTTGCAGACCGTGCACCATTCGGCGGTGAACTGCACCAGCACCGGTTTGCCGGCGGTCCTTGCCGTCGCGAGGGCGGCATCGAAGGCCGGCGACGATGTGACGATACTGGCCTTCTCGGCCTTTGCTTCCGCGACGAGGCCCGTGCCGGAGCGTTCGAGGAATGACAGCGGCCGCATCGGGTCGGTTGCGCCGCCGGCGAATCCGGCGAGCAGAATGACGCCGTAGACGACGGAGGCGATGCCGGCCGCTTTCGCCAGCCGTTGGCCGAGTGCGCCGGCAGGCGTTGCCTCCGACGTGTCGAGGCGATCGAATGCGCCGATGAAGGTGCCGATGCCGATCGCGAACAACGCCCAGAACCCGACCGCGAGATTGGCGGGCAGAGCGCGGCTGATCATCGCAATCGCAAGGCCAAGGAAGATGTAGCCGAAGATGTTTTTGATCTGAGCGAGCCAGGGGCCGGACTTCGGCAGAAGGCGGCTGCCAAAGGTGCCGAACACGATCAGCGGCAGGCCCATGCCGAGGCCGAGCGCGAACAGCGCAAGCCCGCCGCGCATCACGTCGCTGGTCTGGGCGACGTAGAGCAGTGCCGCGGCGAGCGGCGGTGTGACGCACGGGCCGACGATCAGCGCCGAGCCGAAGCCGAGCACGGCTGCGCCGCCGATCGATCCGCCTTTGCCGGAAGTGGCGGAAGAAAGGCGCGCGCTCCAGCTTGCGGGCATCTGCAGATCGAACAGCCCGAACATCGACAGCGCGAGCGCCACGAAAACGAGGCTCATGATGCCGACTGCAATCGGCGTCTGCAGCGCGAGCTGGAGATTCTGGCCTGACCAGGCGGCGACGACGCCGATCACAGCATAGGCGGAGGCCATCGCCAGCACATAGGAGGTGGAGAGCACGAAGCCGCGCCCGGCGGAAAGGTGCTCGCCGGAGCGAACCAGCATGCCCGAGAGGATCGGGATCATCGGGAACACGCAGGGCGTCAGCGCGAGCAAAAGACCGAAGCCGAGAAAGGTGAAAAGCGTAAAGACAAGGCTGCCGGAAAAGGCGCTCGTTGCGGTGTCGCTCTGGCTGCCCGTGCCTGCTGGCGCTGCGGGCGCGCTTTCCACTTCCGCGGGCAGATTGCTCCACTCCATCTGATCGAGCGCGGCTGACAGCTTCGCCGGGCCGGGCGGAGCGGCTGCATCGGTCACGGCCAGCGTCGCAGTGTTGAGCGAAACGGTCTGCGGCGGATAGCAGATGATGTCTTCGGCGCAGCCTTGATAGGTGACGATAAGGTTGCCGTCCGCCGGTACGTTGGCGAGATCGACGGTGGCCTTGGCCTGGTTCCAATAGATCTCGGTCTGGCCGAAGGTCGGGTCGTCCTTTTGGTCACCGGCTTCCGTCGTGAACGGCACCGAGGCGCCATTTGCCTGACGCAGGCCGATCTTCTCGCGGTAAAGGTAGTTGCCGGGTTGAATGGTCCAGTTCAGGGTCAGGTGCTGGCCGTCTTTTGCAGCCGTGAGCTTGAATGCCTGATCGACCGGCAACGGATTTGCGGCGGTGGCCGGAAGCGCTGCGACCAGCCACAACATGGCGGCAAAAAGGGAACTGATGCCGAATCGGCACATGATGCTGGACATGGGGCCTCAGGATTGTGATTTGCCGCGATGTCGGAAACCGACCTTAAGCCAGCCTTAAGGCAGTGTTGGAACAGGTCGGCGAAGGAGATTGGCATGCGCATCTTGGTTGTCGAAGACGACCCCATTTTGGCAAACGGTTTAAAAGTTGGCCTCAGCCTCGGCGGCTGGGCGGTGGATCTCGTGGGAACCTGCGCCGATGCCCGCGCGGCGGTTGGGGCCGTCGAGTTCGACGCGGTAGTGCTCGACCTGATGCTGCCGGACGGTTCCGGCATCGACGTGCTTGCCGAAATGCGCGCGTGCGAGGACAGGACGCCGGTGCTGCTCCTGACCGCGCTCGACGACGTCGCTGACCGGATCCGCGGGCTCGACAGCGGGGCGGATGACTATCTCGGCAAGCCGTTCGACCTCGACGAACTGGCGGCGCGGGTGCGGGCGATCGCGAGGCGCGGAACCGGGCGGGCGACGCCCTCAATCGCGGCTGGCGGCATCGTCATCGATCCAGCGACGCTCACCGTCACCGTGGACGGCGATGCGGTGTCCGTATCGCGCCGCGAGTTCGCGGTGCTCTCCGCGCTGATGGAGCGCCCCGGCACGATCCGCTCCAAGAGCGAAATCGAAGAGCGGCTCTACGGCTGGCAGGAGGAGATCGAAAGCAACACCGTCGAGGTCCACATCCACCATCTGCGCGCAAAGATCGGTCGCGATGCCATCGAAACGGTGCGCGGCCTCGGCTATCGGTTGAAGGCATGAGCATGGCCGCTTCCAGCGTCGATATGACCTCGCTCCGCAAGCGGCTGTTCGCGTTGCTGATCGTCGCGACCGGCGTGATCTGGCTGTCCGCCATCGGCTGGATCTATTTCGGCAGCAAGGCTGAGGTCGAGCATGTGCTCGACACGCGGCTGCAGGAAGCCGCCAAGATGGTGCATTCGCTTGTCGCCAGCGGCAACGTCGCCTCGGCGCCGGAGAAGGCGCAGGTTCTCGAGCCGCTGCAAGGGGCGGCGGGATACGAGCGGCAATTGTCCTGCCAGATCTGGTCGCTCGATGGAAAGCTGATGGCGCGCTCCAGCGGCGCCCCCGAGGCGCGGCTGGCCGACGATGCCCAGGGCTTTTCCGAACGCAACGTCAATGGCGAGCCGTGGCGGGTATATACGATCGAGGACGCCGCCAAGGGCGTGCGGGTGATGGTGGGCGATCGCGTCGGCGTGCGCGAGCGGCTGATCGCCGACCTGATCAAGGGCCTGATCGTGCCGCTGCTGCTCATCGTGCCGCTGCTCGGCGCGCTGATCTGGATCAGCATCGACAGGGGCCTGCGCCCGCTCAAGGTGATCGCCGACGAACTGGCGCAGCGCAGCGCCGACGACATGGGGCCGATCGAGGCCGGGCGCGTGCCATCCGAAATCAAGCCGCTGACCAATGCGATCAACGGGCTGTTCGCGAAGGTCGAGGCAGCGCGGCGGCACGAGCGCGAGGTGACGGCCTTCGCGGCGCATGAATTGCGCACGCCGCTGGCCGGCCTCAAGACGCAGACGCAGATCGCGCTCGCCGCCACCGATCCGGCGACGAAGGAAGGCGCGCTGCGCCAGATCCTTGCTTCGGTCGATCGCACCACGCGCCTTGTCCGGCAGCTTCTGACGCTGGCGAAGCTCGATGCAGGCGCGGACCGCGGCGGCGTCGACGAGGTCAATCTCGGCGAGGTGCTCGATGCCATCAATTCCGGGCTGGCGCCGCGCGGCGAGCTGCTCCGGGTTTCACGCGATTCCTCGCTGGATGATGTCGTGCTGCGGACCAATCGCGAGATGCTGACGATCGCGCTTCGCAACCTGCATGAAAATGCGTTGCAGCACATGCCGGACGGCGGCCGCATCCACTGGCGTCTGGCAGCGGATGGTAACGGCGTTGCGATCGAGGATGAAGGGCCAGGCATTCCGGCGGATGAGCTCGGCGCGGTGACGCAGCGGTTCTTTCGCGGCCGGCACAAAAGCGCGGCGGGCACCGGGCTCGGACTGGCGATTGTCGAGACGGCGGTGGAGCAGCTTGGCTTTTCGCTGAAGCTCGCCAACCGCACGGATCGCGATGGCCTGCGCGCCGAGGTGCGCTTTCATCGCGACGCCGCCTGATCAGTCCGCCGCGGTTTCGCTGCCATTGGCGCCGCGCTCGATGACGTATTGCCGGTCGAACAGCGAGCGCGAGTGGTTGAGGTCGGACTGCGAGATCACCACGCTCAGCGCCGTGCCCTTGAGGCTGGCGATGACCTCCGACAGCCGATGCGACAGCGCCGGCGCGACGCCTTCAAACGGTTCGTCGAGCAGTAGAAGCCGCGTGCCCACCGCAAGCGCGCGGCAGAGCGCGACCAGCTTCTGCTGGCCGCCGGAGAGCAGAAGCGCCTTGCGGTCGCGCATCGCCGCGACCTCGGGCATGATGTCGTAGACAAAATCGAGCCGTTCATCTCGTCGCAGCGTTTTCGAGACCCAGACCGGCAGCAGGATGTTTTCCTCCACCGTCAGCTCCGGCACGAGCTGGCGATCTTCCGGCATGTAGCCAAGGCCGAGCGGCGCGCGGCCGTGGCGCGGTATGGCGGCGAGGTTTTGTCCGTCGAACTGAATCGTGCCCTGGGTGATCGGCAGGTGGCCCATGATGGTGCGCATCAGCGTTGTCTTGCCGGCGCCGTTGCGGCCGATGATGCCGACCATAGCGCCCTGCGGCACTTCGAGTGAGAAGCCGCGCAACGCCTGCATGGCCTGAATGGTGACGTGAAGGCCGCTGACCGAAAGGAGGCTGGGTGTCGTCATGCCGTGCCTCCGGTGACATAGCGCCGGACCTCGCTGTCCGTCAGCACGTGATCGGGCGTGCCGTCCGAAATCACCCGGCCGCTGTAGAAGGCGATCACACGGTCGGCATAGCCACGCACGATGTCCATGTCGTGCTCGACGAAGACGATGGTTGCCGCATCGCCCGCGATGGCTTCCATCACGCGGTCCATCGCCGGAAATTTTTCCTCGGCGCTGATACCCGATGTCGGCTCGTCGAGAAACAGCAGGCGCGGTTTCCGGGCGAGCGCCATGGCGATGTCCAGCAGCTTGCGCATGCCGCCCGGCATCTCGCTCACCGGACGGTAGGCCATGGCCTCAAGCCCGAAGCGTTGCAGGAGTTCGTGGGCGCGCGCCTCGTTGCCGCCCGCGGCGGCACTGTTCCAGAACGACAGCTTCTGGCCCGCTGCGGCGAGCGCGACCAGCATGTTTTCGAGCGCGGTGAGTTCGATGCAGAGCTGCGGGATCTGGAACGAACGGCAGATGCCGCGATGGGCGATGGTGCGCGGCGCAAGGCCGACGATCGACTGGCCGTCCAGTTCGATCGCCCCGGCGTCGGGCCGCAGATAGCCGGTGACGATATTGACGAAGGTGGTCTTGCCCGCGCCGTTGGAGCCGATCAGGCAGAGGCGCTGGCCCGCCGGGACTTCGATCGTCACGTCCGCGGCAGCGACCACGGCGCCAAAGCTTTTCGCCAGCCCGCGCGCCGACAGGACGGGCGTTGTCGGTGCCGTGTTCATCGCGCCGCCTCCCGTTCGCTTGCCGAAATTTTTGGCTCGGGCGACTTGCCGCCGGCGCGCCGGCTCCAGAGCGAGCCGATGCCGGCGGGCAGGAACAGGATGATGGCGAGAAGGAACAGGCCAAGCGCCATCTGCCAGGTGTTGGGAAAGTAGAGATTCGAGAATGAGCGCACCAGTTCGAGCGCGAGCGAGGCGACGAACACCGCCACCACGCTTTGCGCGCCCGCGAGAATGGCGACGAAGACGAATTCGCCCGATTGCGTCCAGTAGCTGAAGGTCGGCTCGATATGGCCGAGCGCAAGCACGGTGAGCGCGCCGCCGAGGCCGCCGAGCGCCGCGGCAAGGGTAAAATTCATCGCCATCACCGACTGCACCGAAACACCGAGATATTCGACCCGCAGCGAATTGCCGAGCACAGCCTGAGTGACGAGGCCGCGCGCCGAGCGGGTGTGGATCGCCACCGCCAATGAGGCGAGGCCGGTCGAGACGATGGTCAGCACATAGAGGATGTAGTCGCCGGTGCCGCCTTCGAGGCGCATGCCCAGCAGCGTGCCGCGGGGGATGTTGAAGCCGTCGGAGCCGCCCATCGCGGTGGACTTGATGAGGATGCCGTAGAGCACCATCGACAGCGCAAGGGTGAGCATGCCGAAGAAGATGCCGCTGTAGCGCGCGATCAGCGGGCCGACGGCAGCGCCGGCGATGGTCGCGGCGATGGTGCCGATCAGCATCAGCACAACGACATCGCTGATGCCGAGATGGGTGACCGACAGCGCTACCGCATAGCCGCCGATGGCGAACACCATGCCCTGCCCGAAGGAAACGAGGCCGCCGCGCATGATCAGCAAAATGCCGACCGAGACGATGCCGTGGGAGGCCGCCATCGTGCAGAGAAACAGCAGCCAGCGCGGCAGGGCCAGCCCGAGCAGGGCGAGTGCGGCAATGGCTGCGACAGCGAGGAGCGTGAGATTTTTCCGGGTCATGTCAGATTTTTCTCGCCGCCGCGCGCTGGAACAGGCCTTCAGGCCGGAACACCAGCACCGCGGCCATTACGAGATAGATCGAGAAGAGTTCAGCCTCGGGAAATAGGTGCACCGCCGCAGCGCGCGCCAGCCCGACGACGACGGCGCCGATCGCCGCGCCCTCGATCGAACCCAGTCCGCCAATAATGATCACTGCAAAGGAGACGATGATCACGCTGACGCTGATGCCGGGCTGCACGGAAATCATCGGTGCGGTGAAGGCGCCGCCGATCGCCGCAAGAAACACGCCGACGGTGAAGGCGGCGAGATGGACGCGATCGACGTTCACGCCCATGCTGGCGCTCATTTCGCGATTGAAGATCACCGCCAGCACGATCTTGCCGAACACCGTGCGGTTGAGGCCGAACCACACGATCAGCCCGCAGACGATGGCAAGGCCGATCAGGGCAAAGTCATAGCCGACATAAAACATCGACTCGAAGGCGACATTGCCGAAGAGCTGATAGGGCTCGGTGACGTAATAGGGGTTGACGCCCCAGATCAGCTTCACCGCGTCCTCAAGAATGAGGAACAGCGCGTAGGTGACCAGAAGCAAAATCACCTCATCGCGGCCGTAGAACAGGCGGAGCAGGCCGCGCTCCAGAAGCGGGCCGAGGAGCAGCGCCGTCACGGCCGCCGCGAGCAGCATCGCCAGCAGGGCATACCAGCCGCCGAACCCCCACGCTGCGAAGAACGTCACCGCATTGGCAGCCATATAGGCGCCCACGGCATAGAGGCTGCCGTGGGCGATGTTGAGAATTTTTAAGACGCCGAAGATCAGCGTGAGACCAAGGGCGACGACAAACAGCCACGACGCGTAAATCAGGCCGTCCATAAGGATGGTCAAGGCGAGCTGCACGGCATTCTCCTGCGCGTCAGGTGATCGGATTTTTCCGATTAGTCACACTTGGCGCCGGGGAAGCCTGCCTTGATCCAGTCGAGGCTCTTCATCTTTGCTGGCGGATTGACGCATTCGGCCGGGAAACGCTGAATGTCCTCGACCAGCACCATCTTCTTGTCGGCATCCCAGCGGGTGCGGCCGATCGCCATCGCCTGGATCGCCTGATGGCCGTTGCCGTTGCGCATCTGGATCAGGCCGCCGGGAGTTTCCCATTCGGAGTTGCGCAAGGCGTCGGCCAGCTGCTCCGGGCTCGGCTTTTTGCCGCCATTCGCAGCCATTGCTTTTTCCGTCGCGGCCTTGAGGCCGAGCAAGGCCTGCACCATGCGGTAGGAGGCCTGCACTGGATAGGTGCCGTTGCGATAGGCGCTGTAGCCGGGGAAGAACCAGCGGTTCAGCGCATTGTCGGGAGCCATCAGGCCGTAGGCGCCGCGCGCGCCGATGATCGCGCCGTTCGGCATTTTGTCGCCGAGGGCCTGCAGCACGTGGTCAGCCGCGGAGAACACCGCCTGGCCGCGCTGGAAAACGCCGCGCGGGCCGGCCTGCAGGATGAAGGCCTGCAGATCGCCGCCCCAGAAGCTCGAATAGACCACGCTGGAATTGGCGCGGGCGAGCGCGGAGATTTCGGTGCCGTACTGGCCGGCGCCGAATTTCGGCAAAAGATCCGCGCTCATCTTCGCATCGGGATAGAGCTGGTTGATCGCGGCGATGAAGTCGGCGCGGGAATCCTGCCCCCAGGCATAGTCCTGATTGATCAGGCTGAAGGTGTCGACCTTGACGTTCCGCGACTTCATGTAGCGGGCGAGGGCGACGTTATCCTGCGTCGCGTGGGCGGCGGTGCGGAAAACGTAGTTGTAGCTCGCATCCTCGAAAATGCGCGGCGTGCCGCAGTCGAACAGGATGAGAAATTTCTTCAGCTCTTCTGCAACCGGGGCAACGGCAAGGCAATCGCCCGAGCCGATATAGCCGACGACCGCATCGACGTTTTCGCGCTGATAGAGATTGCGCAGCTCCTGAACCTGCTTGGTCGCGCCGCCGTTCTCATCGACGATGATCGGCTCAATCTTCAGGCCACCGAAGCCGACCTTGTTGTAAGGCGCCGGCACGCTGCCCTTGTTCAGCTGCTCGATCAGATATTCCGCGCCATAGCGCGCGGGCACGCCAAAACTCTCCGATGCCGGCCCCGACAGGAATGTGACGATGCCGAGCTTGAAGGTTTCCTGGGCCTGGGCTGGCGCAGAGCCGATGAATAGGCCCGCGGCGATTGCCGCCGCGGCAGCAAATGGCCGGCCAAGCCAATGCCGGCCGACGAGCTGTGACAATGACAGCTGTGACATGGACGTCTCCTCGGACCCGCTTGATGCGGTGTTGCTGTTTCCTCGCCGCGGCCGTTTTGGCCGTCTGTCTGATCGGCACCGTTGTGGCAGCCGTGCCCGTTGGCCGGGCACTTCAAGAGTGCCGGACCGCGCCGAGCATTGTCAAGGCAACGAGGGGAGGTGAGGCCGGGGGCGGGGGCCGTCCGGGCCCCGCAATGCTAGTCCTTTGAGGCGGACGAATTGACGCGCGCGCCGGTGCCCTGCCAGCGCCGGACGGCTTCGCTGTCGATGCCGAACAGGTCGAGCGCGCGGCCAACGGACTGGTCGACCATGGCTTCGAGGCTTTCGGGCTTGGCATAGAAGGCCGGGACCGGAGGCATGATGATTGCGCCGGCTTCGGTCGCCGCTGTCATCGAGCGAAGGTGGCCAAGGTGGAACGGGGTTTCGCGCACCATCAGCACCAGCTTGCGGCGCTCCTTCAGCACCACGTCGGCGGCGCGGGTAAGAAGCGAAGAGGTGACGCCGCTGGCGATTTCCGACAGGCTGCGGATGGAGCAGGGCGCGACGACCATGCCGAGCGTGCGGAACGAGCCGCTCGCAATCGAGGCGCCGATATCGTCGATGCGGTGGAAGACGTCGGCGAGATCGCGAACTTCCGCGACCTTCATCGCCATCTCGTGCGCCAGCGTCACCTCTGCCGAGCGCGTCATCACGAGGTGGGAGGTGATGCCCAGCTCGCGAAGCATTTTGAGGAGGCGCACGCCATAGATGACCCCCGATGCGCCGCTGATGCCGACGATGACGCGCTGTTGTTCGGGCTGGCTCATGATGCGGTGGCTCCGGAAGTGCGACGATTGAGGTCGGTCAGCGACGCGACCAGAAACTCGATGGTCTGTTGCGGAAAATTTTCGCCGAGCAGGGCGGCGTAGGCGCGCAGATTGTCGGCTGCGGCGTCCTGCAGCGTCGGAGATGCGTTGCCCGGCGCAATGGTCGCGCCGTCTGCATCCAGCCTGAACTGATGCAGCCGTTCCGCCTCAAGCTCGAGTTTTTTCGCCTGGGCATAGAGCGCGTCGATGTCGCTGTTATTGCTCTGCTTGCTTTTGATCATCCGGCGCAGCGCCCGCGCCGGCTCGATCACATCCTGCCGCCAGCCGTGCACGGCCCCGTCGAGGGCGGCAAAGTCCTGCCTGGTGAGCGCCGTCATTTGCGTCGCGCGGAACAGGCCGTAGAGCACGAGATTGACGTCGGCACCGAACTCGTCCTGCAGCGGCAAGAGCGAAGGCGGAACGTTCGGCAGCGCGTAGAAGGCGAGGGAGAAATTCCAGAACGGTGCGGTGCCGTTTGACATGATGTGCGGTCCTCAGAGGCGGGCGGGGCGATGGCCCCGTCGCAGCAGAAGCGGTTGTCCGGCGAGCGGCTTTCGCATCCGGCCGCTTCAGATCTGCCGGGTAATGTTGCTGAGGAAGGACTCGATGTGAGCCTTCACCGCCGCCTCGGCGCTGTCCGGATCGTGCTTGCGGATGGCTTCGACAACGGCGGCGTGTTCGTCGCAGACCCGCTTGTGCTGCTCGTCGGCGCGCAGCGAGATGAACCACAGGCGCAGCGAGCGCTCGTGCAGATTGCGCAGCAATTCGATGAGGATGGGGTTGCGCGATCCGCGCGAGAGCAGCGCATGGAATTCGCGGTCGAGAAGCATCAGGTTCTCGATGTCACGCTTCTTGGTCGCCTCGACCATGCGTTTGAGGTTGCTCTCGAGCGCCTCGATGTCGCTGTCGGTCGCGCGCTCGGCGGCCTGCCGCGCGCTGTGAATTTCGTTGATGAGCCGTACCTCGATGATCTGGAAAATTTCATCGAGGCTGATCGGGCGCACGACGACGCCCTTGCGCGGCAAAACTTCCACCAGGCCGTCAATCATCAGATGATCGATGGCCTGGCGGACTGGCGTGCGGCCAATGCCGAGTGCGTCACTCAAAACCGCTTCGCTCATCACTTCGCCGGGCTTCAGATCGCATGTGATGATGCGATGCTTGATGGCCTCATAGGCCGCCTGGCGGAGCGATGTCCGATTCTGGTTGCTGGGTTTTGTCCGCGTTGCAGTCAAGGCGTTGGCTCTTCCGGATGGAGGAAGGAAACGGCGGGTGATGCACGTTTCCTTCCGTTCAATCAGGCCTGAAGGGTCTTTACATCATAGGCGAACTTGATGGTGCGCCCAAGTACGGGGTCGTGCAGTTCGGCTTCGAAGCGGGTGCCGGGGCGGATGCCGCCGATCGCCGGAATGGTGCCGCCAAACATCACGGTGCCATCGGCAAGACGGCCGCTGTCGGCAAAGCCCTTGATTGTCTCCAGCGGCGGAAGCAGCGCGGCGGTGGTGCCGTCCTGATAGAGTTCGCGCTTGCCGTCGATGATTGCGTAGGAGCGAAGCACCAGCGAATCCCAGTGGTTTTCGACCTCCTCGAACGGCCACACGGTGCTCGAGATCGGCTTCTCGCAGATCTGCTTCGACAAGGTGATGCCGTGGGTTTCCAACTTGCGGTCAGTGTGATCGGAGCCGATGCCGACATACATCTTGCCGCCCGAGGCGATGATCACCGGCTCGACTTCGCCGCTGGAATCCTCGCCGACGACTTCGATGTAGCCGGACGTGGTGAGACGAGCCGCAGCAGCGCGGTAATAGGTCGGGATCTGGGCCGGGCGCGGCACGCCGAGTGCCGCCAGCTCCTCGATATGGTGTTCAATGGCGGCGCGATCGCGGCCTGCCCATCCGGCGATCACCAATGTTGAGACATCGATGGTCGCGGATGTCTGAGAAGATTTGTCTTCGATCTGAAGCTGCAGGCTGGTCATGTCGATTTGAATTCCCATCAAGCCAAAAACACGGGGCCGCAGCCTCGCTTTCGCGGTCGGAGGCCGGGCGCGTCCCATTCTAACTAATGTTTTTGTGAAATCTCACAAGTGTTTTATGGGGAGAAAGGGTAGTTTCCCCGAAGGGACTCTGCTTATGCGAGTATAAGCATGAGGCGGCGTTAAAACGAAACCGGATTTTGTATTCGCTGTAATGACTTGCGATGATTTCATCCGGTGTATGGGGATCGACCTTATGAGCGCAAGAAATGCGGCACCAACTGTGGAAAAGGCTGCCTGTATTAGTTCAGTTTCCGAATATCGATAGTTCAATATGTCGAATTGATACTGTAAAATCGTGAAATTGTATTAGTCGCTCATTGACTTCCGTCATATTGATCTATTAGTTGTCGCGTATTCAGAAGTCCACCTAGGGCAAACTTGGAAACGCGAAGGGTGAAACTGAGCGAAATGCATCGGATCGACACTTCTGCCGGATCGAGCGGCGCTCCTGTTCAACTGATGACGCGTCATGCTGGGTGGTGGGCAACCGTCGCCAGGGTGACGTGCCCGGTGCGGTCACCTTGGACGCTCTCACTCCTCTGAATTCACACGGCTCTGCCGTGCCGGCATCGCCAGGATGGCGGTCTGCATGCGCGCGGACCGGCCAGCGGCGGCGATCAAGCGCATACCAAATCCTGCACAATCAAACCTTCCCCAAAACGAGGATCAAGATGAACCAGGCTTTCGCACGGAAATTTGCCATTTCCGCATTCTCGGCAGCGGCGCTGCTGTTCTCCGGAATGTCGGCCACGACGGCTCAGGCGCAGCAGGCGATGACTAAGGTCAATTACCAGGAGCCGACCCGTGCGCTGTTCTACGCGCCGTCGTACGTCGCGATGAACAAAAATTTCTTCAAGGAAGCTGGCCTCGACGTCTCGTTCCAGACCGCCGCCGGCGGCGACAAGATCATGGCCGCGCTCCTGACCGGCGGCGTCGACATCGCCCTGCTCGGACCCGAATATCCGCTCTACATCTGGCACGGCCAGTCGCCGCTCAAGATCAAGATCGTCAGCGGCCTTGCCGCAGCCGACGGCACCTTCCTCGTGAAGCGCGGCAAGGGGGCATCGTTCGACTGGGCTGATGTGAAGGGCAAGAAGATCCTTGGCTGGCGCAAGGGCAGCACCCCGACGCTCTTCCTCGAGGAAGCGCTGCGCATGAACAAGGTCAACCCGAACGCTGACGTCGAGGTCAACAACAACACCGCGATCCCGGCCCGCTTCGGCGCCTTCATGGCCGGCACCGGCGACTATGCGATCTTCTTCGAGCCGGATGCATCGCGTCTTGAGCGCGAGGGCGTGGCGACCATCGTCAAGTCGATCGGCGAGACTGTCGGCCAGGTTGACTACACCGTGTTCGTGGCATCCGACGACTACATCAAGAAGAACCCGCAGACCGTCCAGGCCTGGACCAACTCGATCTACAAGGCTCAGCGCTGGATCGATAAGGCTTCGGTCGAAGAGATCGCCGATGCCATCGCTTCGTTCTTCCCCGGCATCGAGCGCCAGGACCTCGTCAGCTCGGTCAAGCGCTATCGCGAAAAGGGCCTTTGGAAGAAGGATCCGCTCGTGAAGCCGGAAGCCATCACCAAGCTCGAAGAGATTTTGATCGCCGGCGAAACCCTCAAGTCCGACCAGCGCGTCAAGTATGAGAACGTTGTTGCGCCGCAGTTCGCCAACGAAGCGATCAAAGCCGCTCAGTAACTTTCCTCTCGTCTGAACTATGGGGACCGCCAGATGGTCAAACAAACCCCAAAGATAGAATTCAGGAACGTTTCCTTGCGGTATTTCAGCAAGGAAGGCGAAACTGAAGCTCTTCGCAACATCTCCTTCAGTGTTCGTGCGGGAGAGTTCGTCAGCATCGTCGGGCAGAGCGGGTGCGGCAAGAGTACGCTGCTCTCGCTACTCAGCGGTCTGATCGCTCCCACGTCTGGCGAAGTCTTCGTGGACGGCAAGAAGATCGACGGCCCCTCGCCGTTGACTGCATTCATGCTCCAGCAGGATTCCCTGTTCGAGTGGCGCACGGTGCTCAAGAACACCATGCTTGGTCCCGAATTCCGCGGGACCTTGAATGCGAATACACGCAAACGCGCGGAGTCCTTGCTGACCTCTTATGGTCTCAAGGACTTCATGCACCATCTCCCGCAGCAGCTCTCTGGCGGCATGCGCCAGCGTGCCGCGCTCGCGCGCACGATGTGCTCGGACCCGGATGTGCTGCTGCTCGACGAGCCGTTCTCGGCGCTCGACTTCCAGACCCGTCTGTCGATCGCGGATGAAATCTCGACCATCATCCGCAAGGAAGGCAAGACGGCGGTGCTCGTTACGCACGACATCGGCGAAGCTGTCAGCATGTCGGACCGGGTCATCGTGCTTTCGAGCCGCCCCGGCCGCATCAAGGCAGAATACGAGATCGCCTATCCGAGCTGCGGCAACGATCGGCCGTCGCCGATGAAGGCGCGTGAGGCTGCCGAGTATCACGGATACTTCAATACGCTTTGGGAGGAGCTGGACGCTCATGCCACTCACTAACGGTGCATCCACTGCAGCGCTGGAACAGGCTTCGGCCGCCAGCGCGGCTCCCTCGCCGAGCCCGGCCTATCTCCAATGGAAACGCCACCAGCGTATGCGGGTGTGGTCGATCCGGATGACCCAGTTTCTGCTGCTGGTCGCCTTCCTCTTTCTGTGGGAAGTCTCGGCGCGGAGCCACTGGGTCAACCCGATGCTCACGAGCTATCCGACGGCGGTCTGGACGTCATTCGCCCAGACGGTCGCGGACGGCTCGCTGTGGCAGCACGTCTGGATCACACTGATCGAAACCGTTGCCTCCTTCACCATCAGCATGGTGCTGGGCGTTTTGATTGCGATCGTGCTGTGGCTGTCGCCGTTCCTTGATCGCGTGCTCGACCCGTTCCTGGTGGTCGGCAACGCGCTGCCGAAAATCGCACTGGTGCCGATCTTCTACATCTGGCTCGGCCCGCAATGGTCGATCTACGGCATCGCGGTCGCGATCAGCGTCTTCATCACCATTCTGATGGCCTATACCGGTTTCTGTCAGACCGACCCGAACAAGCTGAAACTGGCGCGCACCTTCGGCGCAAGCCGGCTTCAGACGCTGCAGAAGGTTGTGCTGCCGAGCAATCTGATGACCATCATCGCCGCGCTCAAGGCGAATATCGGTCTCGCGCTGGTTGGCGTCATCGTCGGCGAATTCCAGTCCTCGAAGGCTGGTCTTGGCTACATGATCCAGTACGGCAGCCAGATCTTCAAGATGGACATGGTGATGATGGCCATCGTCATTCTCGGGATCATTTCGCTGGCGCTGTACTCGCTCATCCAGTTCGCCGAGAACGCGATCATGAAGACCCGCCGGGGCGCTGTCTGACGCTCCTCGACTGAAGCGCACAAATGAAAAGCCCCGGCTTCGATTGGAAGCCGGGGCTTTTTCGTATCGGAGGAAGACTGCGGACCGGATCGCGGAAGACCGGCCCGCAGCAACCGTGGGGCTAAAGCCTTAGGCCGGATCGAAATAGTGGATTTCGAGCAGCATGCAGCCCTTCACCGACTTGAACGGGCCGTGATAGGCGCCCGGCGGACGGCAGGCATAGGTGTTCGGATCAAAGCTCTGGCCGCCTTCGCCGTTCTCGTCGTTGCCGACGATCAGGTCGCCGGAGAGCAGATACACTTCTTCCCAGTATTCGTGGACGAAGGGCTTCGTCGTGTAGGTGCCGGGCACGAAGCGGAGCAAGCGGGTCCGCGAACCACGCTTGTTCTCTTCGTCCAGGGCACCCGACAGGATTTTCTGCTGAATGCCGGAGGGGTAGCCGGGAGGAACCTCCCAGCCGGAATTCATGTCGAGCGTGTAGAATTCGTCATGCTGCTTGTTGATAGCCATTCGTCTCTCTCCTGGGCAGGAACTCAGGCCTTGGTGCGGGTCTTGAGCTCTTCATCGAGGCTATACGAGCTCAGCATCTTCTCGACAAGGTCGTCCGCCGCCTTCCAGTCATAGGTGCGGAACGAGTGGCCCTTGGTGACGAAGGTCGCGCCGGCGTAGAACATCTCGTACTGGTGATGGCGCGAGCCGAATTCGGAGCCGACCGCATCCCAGGCGAGCTTGTAGAACTTGACGCGCTCGCGCGAATTCGCCGCCGGCGACTGCTGGGTCTTGTCGATCAGCGCGGCCATTTCCGGATTGGCGAAATCGTCGATCGAGGACGGCAACATGATCATGCCGCCACCGGCCAGCTCGCGGAGGGTGTTGAGCACCTTCGGGTAGAGCTGCTGGGTGAGCGTCTGCGCCGCGTAGAGCGTGTGGCGGTCCGGCACGAAATACGGGCCAACCTGACGGCCCTTGATTTCCATCGCGGCAACCAGCGCGTCGACCATGCCCGACTCGGCAGCGAGCTGGCCAAGCGTCTCGCGCACCTGCGGGAAGCCGGTGATGCCGTTGATCTCGGCGGTGCGGTGGGCGATGCCGACCAGGAAGCGCAGCTTGACGGACAGGCGGACCATCGCCTGATGGTTCTGGTGGACGTGAGCAGGCGTCGCGTGGAACTGCTTCTGCGACATTTCGATGTCGCCATCGATGAAGACGCGGTCCCACGGCACGCGGACGTCGTCGAAGTAGAGCACTGCGTCGTTCTCGTCGAAGCGGCTGGCCATCGGATTGTCGAACACCGACACCGCGCCTTCCTCGTAGGACTTGCGCGACAGGATCTTGAGGCCCTTGGTGTTCATCGGGATGGCGAAGGAGAGCGCATAACGCTCGTCGCCCGGGCGCAGCGGCTGGATGCAGCTCACGAACACTTCGTTGGCGACGACGCCGCCGGTTGCGAGCATCTTTGCGCCGCGGATGATCAGGCCTTCGTCGTCACGCTCGACCATGCCGGCGGTGAGGAACGGATCAGCCTGCTCGTTGGCCGACTTCGAGCGGTCCGCCTGCGGGTTGATGATGACGTAGGTCAGGTAGAGATCGTTGTCGCGCGCGTAGCGGTAGTAGTCCGCAAGCGCCTTGGCGCGGGCCGGGTTGTAGGCTTCGAACACGTCGAGGCCCATATACATGCCGGCGATGCAGGAGGCGACGTGGTCCGGCGCGCGGCCCATGAAGCCGGCATGCAGGCTGCCCCAGGATTCGAGCGCTTGCCGGCGCTCAACCATCTCCTGGTGGTTCGCCGGCAGCTGCCAGATGCGGTTGGCGCGGCCGCCCTCGGGCGTCTCATAGGTCATGAGCTCGCGGTTTTCCGGCGCGCTGGCATAGTCGAACAGCTTCTCGACCGATTTCACGACGTTGCGGAACGACGGATGGGTCGTGACGTCGTCGATCTTCTCGCCGTTGATGTAAATCGCGCGGCCGTCGCGCAGGCTCTCGGTGTGTTGCTTTCCGGTCTTCATCTTTGGCTCCGTGGGCGAAAGGTCAGTAATGCATCGGCAGCGGCCAGTCGTAGGCCGGCTCGTCTGCGGGTGTGAGGTTTTGGTAGCGGCCGCGGAAGAACACCAAGGGTGCGGGTTTCTGCGGATGGGTGGCGTAGCGCACGACACGGCCCACGAAGATGACGTGGTCGCCGCCGTCATAGGTGGCGTAGGGCGTGCACTCGAAATGGGCGAGGGCGCCGTTGATCAGCGGCGCCTCGGCGTGGCCGACGGTGCGTTCGATGTCGCTCCACTTGTCGGCCATCCTGCGGGCGAACTGATTGGCAATGCTTGCCTGATGCTTGGCGAGAACGTTGACCGCGTAGCCCTCGGCTTCTTCCATGGCAGGCAGGCTCAGCGCCTTGCGGTCGACGCTGAACAAGATAAGGGGAGGATCGAGCGAGACCGAGTTGAAGGAACTCATGGTCATGCCGATCAGCTCGCCGGATTTGCTCCGGGCGGTGATCACCGCGACGCCGGTGGCAAACTCGCCAAGCGCGAACCGAAACTGACGATCGTCACTCACGGCGGTCATTTCCTTGCAAAATAGCTTTGTAAGATAGCTATATCGTAAAGGTTTTAATTCGCGCGCGTCAAGACGGCTGTAGGTACGGTCGTCGTTTTGCTAGATTTCAAAGGCGCAGCTTGAGCGGCGAACGGCGAAAAAATCCGAAACAAGGGCGAAAATTGGCCCGTCCGCGGGAAATTTCGTGCCAAAACCGGCAAATGTCAAAAAAATCAAGAAATGCAGCGGACGGCCGGTTCCGCTGTGGAGGAACTAACGTCCTGTCGGCATGCGGACGCCTGCGGTCAGCCACTCCTGGACCGAGTTCGCAAGGCGCACGCCGCGCTCGCCGCTGTCGACCAATTCCGCCATGATCACCCGAAGCTGGTCGAACTGCTTGCCGGTGAGGGGTTCAAACAGGGCGTCGTTGACCGGGCGCTGGAGCGCCGACAACTCGTCGATCTTGCGCTGGCCATGGCGGCTGACGCGGAGTTGCACGCGGCGGCGGTCGGCGGGGTCCACGACCTTTTTGACGAAAGACGCGGCAACCAGCTTGTTGATCTCATTGGTCACGAAAGAGCCGCTCAGATGCAGCGTTTCGGCAATTCGGTTGACGCCGAAACCCTCGAGCTTGCCGTGGCGGGCGATGGTGATGAGGATCATGTACTGGGTGGACGACAGGCCAATCGCCTCCGCGAACTTGGCGCGCACCGTCTCGAGGGCCCGCGAGAACGCGAAGAAGTCGTTCAGCATCTGCCGGAAGGCGACATCACTCTCATCGACCAATAGCTCTGGGCGCGAAACTGTTGATGGAGTTTCATGTCTTTCCATGATGTCCTAGCCGGTTGGTGAGATTATCTGCCTGAAAATGGATTTTAAAAATAGCTTGTCAATGCAATATGCGGGCTCCGCGCCTTGATAAGCCCGAAGCGGCGTTGGTTTGTAATGCCACGCATGCAGGCAGGATGTATTCAACTTGCCGCCAAGACAAGAGGCTCGGCTTTGTCGGCGGCGAATATCTTCCTGCGCGAGGTGATTCTGAACTTCGACCGCTAATGAATGGCTTGGCCGCCGGGTGTCAACTGGGCCCATGGTATTGCGGTTGAATTCTTAGCCGGAGAAACGCGGGAGCCGCGAGCGGAGAGCGCGGGCGGGCTATATTTTGATGCGGAATGGCGGCGAGGTTTGCAGCAGCCTGAGTGCAGGTATCTGCTTTTCGCTTATCGCATATGCGCCTGCTGCAATGGCTGGACGGTGCGAAGGTAACCTCCCGCTCCAGCCCAAGCGCCGGAGCGGGAAACGGCCCTGAAAATGAGCGCGACTTAGGCGGCCAGCCGGGACCGCTCGGCAATCTGGAAATAAGTCCGCTGAACGGGATCGCGAACATCGTAGACGCACGATACCGCCAGTCGGCAGAGCGCCTTCAGTTCGTCCCGCCCGCCACGATAATAGGCCAACGGCGCAAAGGCGGGCACCGCGGCGCGCGCGGCACCGTAAATTTCCTCGTAATTAGCGGAGTTATCGCACTCGACCCCGGAGCCGTTGTAGCGGAAGCTCTCCGCATGGGCGCCTTGGGCGACGATCATGGCGTGCTCGTCGACATCAATCAAAAAGTATTCGAGCGTCTCGACATCATCGAAATCCGGTTGCGAGATCGAGCGGCCGTTGATGAGGTGCTTTGCGGGAATCAGCAGGCCATTGATCCACATGCCATGGTCGGGCGATACGAGCAGATCTCGGTGCGGCACCTGATCGCCGAGCGCCGACTTGGCAATCCGCACCGGCGCAACGGCCGGATGCCAGGAGGTGCCGTGGTCTTTCTTCAGCGTCTTGATGCCGACCCATTTGAGCGCCTTCGGTCCGGCGGTCGTGACCAATCGGTCACCGATCTTGAGGTCCTCGACCGCTACCTCGCCGTCGGTCGTCAGAACGCGGGTGCTGCGGAGGAAGCAGTGTGGGCCATGGCCTTTATGCCAGCCTTTGCCCCTTCCTCTGCCTTTGCCCCAGTCCCGGTCTCTGTCATGCGCAGAGGCGCTGTTGCTGAAGACAGCCAGTGACGAGGCTATTAACGACAATCGCGCTGCGGCGGCTCCCATTACGCCGAGAGCATGGCGACGGGCCTGGTTAATCGTTTCAGATGAGGAGGCTGGCTTTTTCATCGCGTTTACCCCATTTCAGATTTCCAGTGTCGAAATTTTATGCAATTAAACGCAGTCATTTTAATCATAATAATGGCAAATTAAATATGAAACCCTTTGGCCGACTGCTTCGAATTGTCGCTCTTAGTTTTTGAAAAGTTCCCGTTTGATCGATGTTTTCATGCGGATCGGTGTAGAGACGGCCAAATAGAAGCGGGCCCGTCAACGGCGTTGACGGACCCGATGGCATTTAAATAGCGGAAATTAAATGTGTTTTTTCTTTTATCTGCCGGTGCCGCCGGGGTTAGTGATCGGCGTCGGGGTCGTGACCACCGTCGTCTGGGTTCCCCCGTTGGCGACCGATTTCAGGATGTAGCCGTTGGTCGCGTAGATGATCGGGTCATTGATGGTGGCCATGATCGTGCGCAGAAAGACGAGGAACTTCGTCGTTTCCACCGAGGAGGCGTTCGACGAATAGATGACGTCCTTGTTCCGCATCTCGAACGTCTGGGCCATGAAATACCCGGACGGATCGCGAAGATCGATGTTGTAGATGATCGGGATGATCGGGCCGACGAAGCGGCGGGTATCCACGCCAAGCCTTTCCGCGATCTGCCGGGTCTCGCCGCGATACAGGAAAACCGAAGACGGATCGGCAAGCGAATCCACAAGGCCGCCAGTCTTGCCGACAGCTTCCGCCAGCGATATGCGCCAAGCGTCGAACTTGTATTGGCCCTGCGTGCCGGCTGCACCGAAGGCAAGGAAGGTCTGCGGCTGATTGAAGACGTAAATCACGTCGTTCGGCAGCGTGTAGATGTTGTTGGCCGGCTCATACATCAGGGCGCCGAACGGCACGCTGGCGCGATGGCCTTGCCGCTCCAGGGTTACCCAGATGTCGTATCCCTGCTTCTCCGGGCCGCCGGCACGAGCGATGAGGTCGAGAACGCGCTCGCCCGCCGGGCTTGCCGGGAAGCGACCGGCGCTGCGGACGTCGCCCAAGACGCTGATCAGCGAGGTGCGCTGATCGATCAAGGATACCACGGCCTGCGGCTCGATGGCCCGGTCTTTGAGCGCGGCGACGATCGCGCGCTGCACGTCGGCCGGGGTGCGGTCTTTCGCCTGAATTGCCCCGGCATAGGGCACGGTGATGTTGCCCTGGTTGTCGACCGCCTGATTGGGGATGGTGACGAAATTTCCTGGGCGCACACCCGCTTCGGCAGGAATGAAAAGTCCGCCGGCGGTGGCTTCGAAGATCGTGACGCTGACGGTGTCGCCGATGCCGAAGCGGAACGCCTTTGGCGGCGTCCGGTTGGCAAAGGCAGTGCTGAGGCGGGGGCCGGCTCCTTCGAGAACCTTCACCGTGTCCGGCGTAAGCTTGACGAGGGCATAAGGCAGGCTCTCGGGTTGGCCCGTTTCCTGCGACATCCGAACGTCCATCCCTTGCGGGCCGCTCGCAGGCATGATGGTGCAGCCACCGCATGCCAGGACAGCCAGAAGGGTCGTAAGCTTCGGAAGGCTAGGCGTCAACTTAAGCAGAAGAGCCCCCAATATTTGGTCAGCTTGCGCCTCAAGATGACATTCTTATCTCGGCCAAGCCAGCACTTCATCGGGGGCGCCGGAAGCTACGATTCCGACTGTTGCCGTGCAGCAACAGCATGCGCCCGATTTTCTTACTTCCTCGCGGTATATTGGTGGTAATAGCGGTCGTTGTAATAGTCGCGATGGTGACTCGAATATCGTTTCAGCGCCTTCATGTTGGTCTTGGTGAGGGCCACGCCCAAAACGTTCTCGGAGACGTTTTGAGCATTGTGGAGTGCGTGCTGAACGACCTCGATCTTGGTCTTTCCCCATTCGACCACAAGCACGAAACAATCGACGAGAGATGAGGTCGCGCGGGCGTCGATTACCGGCGCCAGCGGCGGGAGGTCGACAATGATATAGTCGAAACTGTCGCGCAGATTCTCGAACAGTGCTTTGGCGCGGTCCGACGACAGGATTTCGCTGGCATTGAACACCGGGGTCTGGGCAACGACCGGCATGAATGTCATGTTGGACTGGGGCGCATGCCAGACCGTCTCGTCAACGCTCTGTTGGCCGTTCAGCACTTCGAGCAGCCCGGTATTGGCGCGAGGGGCCAGCCGGGCCGACAGAGACGGATTCCTGAGATCGCAATCGACCAGCAGCACCCGCCGCCCGGCGCGGCCGATCAGTTGCGCAAGGCCAGCGGCGACGGTGGATTTGCCTTCGTCCGGCAGAGCTGAAGTCAGCCCGATGATCTTTCCGTTGGTGTGCGGAAGGTTGAGGTCGATCGCAAGCTTGATCGCGCGGATCGATTCGGCATAGGGCGACAGCGGCATGTTCGCGGCCGTCCAGAAGATACCGGACTCCTGGGCGATCAGCCGCGGGACTTGGCTTGACGTCTTGGGATCGACGCGCTGCAGGCGCGGGCGCGGCCGGGGCGGGCTGTTATCCTTCAGCATCGGCACAAGCGACAGGCAGTTGAGCCGCAGATTGTCCTCGATCTCTGCCTGGGTGCGGAAGACGCGGTCCAGCGTGCCGCGAAGGAAGCCGAGGGCGCAACCGGCGCCGATCCCGCCGAACAGCGCGATCACCATGATCATCGCCGATTTCGGTTTGCTCTTGCCGGGCGGTGGCGATGCGGGCGAGATGATGCGTGCTTCCGCTAGCGGGAAAGAGGCCTGCTGGATGGCGCTGGTGTAGCGTTGGAGGAAATTTTCGTAGAGCGAACGATAGCTCTTGGAGTTATTGTCGAGCTCGCGCATCGTCAACTCGGCCGACGTGATGTTCCGCGACTGGGCAATGGCCTGCGCGAGTTGTTTCTCCGCCTCGGCCTGCTTCTGCTGCGCTACGATATAGTCGCCGCGGCTGGTTTCGCCGATGCGTTTGACTTCCTCGACGATGGAAGCACGGATGTCCTTCATCTTCGAGCGCAGGTTGGCGACCGCCTGATGGTTACGGCCATAGCGGGCCGACCATTCGCCTTCGCGCCTCGATAGTTCGAGATATTGCTGGCGCAGTGCCGTGATGATCGGGCTGTTAAGCACCTCGGACATCGGTGTCTCAATGTCGGTGCTCGGGTCTGCGCCGCGCGCCAGACTTTCTGCGCTGGCCTGGGCGAGGGACTGATAGCGGTTCAGCCGCGCAAGGGCCTCGGCGGTCTGGGCGCGGGCTGCCACAAGGCGGCTGTTGAGCTCGGCGACGCGCTGATCGTCGATCGGCTTGCCGTCGGCCGAAACGATGTTGTTCTCGTGCTTGAAGGCGTCGACCGCTCGCTCGGATGCAAGAGCCTGTTTGCCGAGGGTTTTCAGGCGATCCTGCAGCCATTCGGTTGCTGCCTGCGTGCTCTGGAGGCGCCAGGTCAACTGGTCGTTGATATAGGCTTTGGCGACGGCATTGGCGACCTCGGCGGCGCGCGTCGGGCTGCTCGATTTATAAGTGATCTCAATGACGTTGCTGATGCCGAGGCGCGACGCCGACAGGCGGTCGTCGAAGGCCGCGATGAGATCGTCGCTCGGCTCGCCGTCGCTGACTTCGGCGGGCGGCGCCGGAGCCGAGCCGAACCAGTTGCGCGGAGACATCAGCAGCGTAAGGAAAGAGGGCGTCGAGCCGTTGAAGTCAGGATCGTTTGCAAGGTTCAGCTGCTTGATAACAGTGGTGGCGATGGCCTTGGATTCGATGACTTGCACCTGGCTTTCGATCTGCGCCGCGTCGGCCGGCGGGTCGGCGAGCACCGACTGCTGCTGCACGAATTGCGTCTTCGGATTGCCGAACAGGATCTTTGCCTGCGCCTGATAGGTCGGCGGCGTGATCTTCAGATAGGCGTAGCCAGCGCCCACCGAGATCAGCGTGGCAAGCAGGATTACAAGATATTGCTGGCGGATGAATGCGAGGATCCCCCGCAGGAGATGGTCGAGGCCCTCGGCTTTTGCCTGGTCCAGTGCGACATCTTCAACGGCGAGGGGGGATCGTTCGCTCGGCAACATGTTGCTTTGGAGCATTTGTTCGATATCCGTCCAATTGCAGAATTAAAAAGTTCCGGCTTAATCCGATTAATAAAACAACTCGCAATTGTCCCATTTAATATCAAGATGGAGCTCAAATCAAATGTCGTTTTTAATCGGCCGACGGATTAAAAGAATCTATTTTTCTGACGCGGCGCCGCCTCTCCGTGCCCGCGTCGGGGCATTTTCGCGCATGACATAACCCGTCCGGCCACCTGAGGGTTCGTGGTTTAGTCAAGTTGGCGCGAAAGAGGGGCATCCCTCTGATTTTACGTAAAATAAGCGGATTTGGCGGTCTCCGTTAGCCGCGTCGCTGTGCCTTCCTGGGCGGTTCCGGGAGGCGCAGGCGCGAGCGGAATCTTGCGGCAGGATCAATGGGTTGGCGAGCCGTCGCGTCTATAATTTGCGACTTTAATTTAAAGGGTTGAAAAATAAAATCAGGCGATTTATTTAGTTAAAATATTGTTAATTGCGGTTTGCCTGACCCGTGGTCGCGATGAATTACATTGATCGTGAAGGCTTGAAGCCGGGGATGAGGGGAGGCGCGGCGACCGAGGTTGGTGCCGCGCAAGGCGTCAGGAAATGGCCGATCCAGTACGGATCGATCGCGTCCGTGGCCATCCTGATCGATGCCGTGACCATTTTACTGGCCAGCCTGCTCGCGGGCCTGGCTTATCGCTATCCTGCGCCATGGACCCATTCCGACCTCGAAAAGTACAGTGGCTCGGCGGTGCTTGTCGCGGTGCTCTTCGTCGCTCTCGCGAAGCTCAAGGGCATGTATCGGCCGGTCGAATTTCTTGACCTCGGAAGGCAGTTCCGCTCGGTCAGCGTCATCTGGCTTGTGGTCTTTATCCTGCTGGCGGTGATCGTTGCGGCGCTCAAGGTTGAGCGCGAGATTTCGTTCGGTGCCGGCGCGTTGTTTGCGCTGGTTGGCCTGACGGGGTTGCTGCTCAACCGGGTCGGCGGCCGGGACCTTCTGGCGAAGGCGCTATCGGAGCATCGCCTATCCGGCCACAAGGTGGTGGTGATCACCGACCGCTTGAGATCCGAAGATGCGCGGGGGCTGCTTGGCCAGCTTGCCAACCTCGGTTTTCGGCTCGACGGCCACTTTACGCTGCCGCGAGCCTATCTTCCGGCCGCGCAGCGCGAGGCGCAGGTCCAGCGCATCATCGATCACATCCTCGAGGCTGAAGTCGATGAAGTGATCATCGGTGCCGATCTCGGCAGATGGGGAGAGGTGCGGCAGCTTGTCGGCGAGCTGAGCGTGCTGCCGAATTCAATCAAGCTCATTCCCTTCGGCGCAACGTCGGAGCTCCTGAAGCGGCCCGCGCAGGAGCTGGGTTATTCCGTCTGTGTTGAGCTGCATCGCGGTCCGCTGTCGACGGTCGAGCTGTTCGCAAAGCGCAGCTTTGACCTTGTCGTTGCAGGCGTCAGCCTCGTTGTGCTGCTGCCGCTGTTCGCCGTGGTTGCGCTTGCGATTAAGCTCGAGACGCCTGGGCCGGTTCTGTTTCGCCAACATCGCTGCGGCTTCAACGGCAAGAAGTTTTTGATCTGCAAGTTTCGCACGATGAAGGTTCTGGAGAATGGTCAGACCATCGTGCAGGCGCATCACGCGGATGATCGGATCACGGTGGTTGGCCGCTGGCTGCGCCGAACGAGCATTGATGAGCTGCCGCAACTCTTCAATGTCCTCGGCGGCACGATGTCGATCATCGGGCCGCGGCCGCATGCGGTGGCGCACGAGAATGCGTTTAACAAGTCTGTCTGGAATTATGCCTATCGGCGAAGAGTGAAGCCGGGGCTGACGGGCTGGGCGCAGATCCATGGCTGCCGCGGGCCGACGCCGACTGTGGAGTCAATCAAGCGGCGTGTCGCTTATGACCTCTGGTACATCGAGAACTGGAGTTTGCTTCTCGATCTGGTGATTATCATCAAAACCCCGTTGGAAATCATTCGCGGCCATAATGCGATCTGACTGTCAACTGCGGGTTAGTGCGGATTGCTGTGAAGCTGTGGAATGCCGCGCATTATCCGGTTGAAAAGCGATGCAAGTTCTGATTGTATTTTGGCCTAATGAATTTTCCGCAATTAACCATTTGATTTCTACTCACATACTGCTTCTGGCTGATGATTTAAGGGGACTGGCCGGGTGTTTGGGCCGGGTGGCTGAGTTTTTTTCTAGCAAGTGTGCCTGACAATCAAAACCGATCGCGCTCCTCTGTTTTCAGGGCAATTTCCTGAAGCCGAAGAGCCTAGTCGGGCGCATGGCAGCCCCGCATTTAATCGATAGCTCATGCCCTGATTTTCATGGGGGATGAGGGAACGCGTGTTTAAATTTTCTGATTTTTCGTATATTTGTATGAGCGGTTGATTTATTTAATAGGGCGTGGCCCATGAGGCGCGGCCTTGTTTGATGCTTGATGCGTATGCCTCGGCAGCAGGATGTCGCCATCGCGGGCGTGTTCTTTTTTGCAAGTCGTTCGCATCAAGTAATCGCGCGATAAATCGAACGGGTGTCGATCCTATGACGGCGCAAAGCCGAGACGGTTGAATTCAATGCAGCCGCTCGGCGAAAGACGTTTCGGGGATTGGTGAAGTTATGCTTTCAGACGACGTGGATGACGAAATGTTGCGGCGTTTTGGGAGCTGTAATCTTGTTTAGAGGGTGTGGAACCATATTTATGGTTCCCTGGGGAGCGGTTTGACGGGAAGGGGTGTTCGGGACATGTCGATAAAGAAAAGCGATCTTGAGGCCATGTCGGTGGATGTTCTTTGGAGTCTCCACGAAGAAATCAGCCAGATCCTCTCGGAGAGGATTCTCCAGGAGAAGCAGGAGCTCGAAAAGCGTTTGGCTGTGCTTCAGCGCGGTCCGCTTAATCAAGTGGGTGGTGCTGCCGATGCGCTTCTGAATCCCGGCCGCAAACCGCGCCGGAAATATCCGCGCGTTCTGCCAAAATATCGAAACCCGTTGATGCCGACCGAAACCTGGTCAGGGCGGGGCAAGCAGCCGCGCTGGCTGGTCGCTGCGCTCAAATCGGGACGGAAGATCGAGGAGTTTCAGATTTCAAACGCCTCGCTGGCGGGCGGCACCATGACAAACGTTGTCAAGGGGCGTCGGCAGCAAAGGATCTAAGATAGTCGCGTCGCCGTTCGAATGACGTTTGGATTTTCGTTGCTTCGATTTCTGGTTCGGCAGTGTGCTTGGTCTTTTGGAAATCCGTGTGCGATAGCTGGCTGATGCCTTCGAGCGATCGGAGCGCTGGATCCTTCGAGCCGGGGGAGCCTTTCCTTTCGGTGACGGGCCTATATTCTACAGCGCGCACCGGTCAGGCCGCTTAATCATTCAATTGCTGATATCGTCGCTGCGATAGGAGCGCACCAGTTGAATTCTGGGCTGTTGCGATTTTATTGCTCGTCTGAGCGGATGTTTCGGATGTTCGCACCATTCCGCCCCGCCTAACTTGTTTCTGATGCTCCTGATCTCTTTGAGGAGCAGTTTGCGCAGGCGTATCTGTGTCATCAGCTCCTGCGGCGTGACGATATCGCTGGCTGACGGCAAAAGACGTTGCTTGGCGAGGCGGATCGCATTCAGCGAACTTTCGACAGTATCCCGCTCAAGCTGAAGGGCCATTCTGTACTCCTCACCGCCGCCTGTACGCGACGCTTCCGGGGGAGAGGTAGCTAGGTGATGATTTTGTCTGGCGGTACACAAGTAGTTTAGGTTCAACTAAAATTGGAAAATGTAATTAAGGATAATTTTTAATTATATTCACTATCAGTGCTGGCCGGCGATCGCGGCCGAGAATAGGTGGATTTTTCCGCGCGGCGTTGCTTTAATTATATGCAGTCTGTTGAAATAATTGTCAGATCCTCCGCATTTTCTGCGCCGCTGTCTCGCTCAGAAATAATAAAATCTCAATTTAAAAAATAAATGTTGAAAGCTTGCTTCGTGGCAGCGATAAATGTTGCCGGTCAATTTTTGAATTATTTTACAAATGACAGAATTTTTCAACTCGGTTGATCTGTCCCGCAACCAGTCGCTTTCTGCGGACGGCGCAAGCAATTCTCCCCTGATCGAATACGCCCTTGCCGGCCTTGATCGGTGCTGGCTGCCCGACCACGGACGGTGGTCTCATATCTATCATCTCGACGGGCGCTCCGCGCCGAACGAGTCGATCCCGCAGAGTGATGTCTTTTATTCGCTCAACGTCCTGCTCGGGCTGTCGCGCGTGCCGGTCAAGCCGCAGGGCCTCGATCTCGCCGCCACTTATTTCAGCAATGCCCATGCGCTGTCGGTTTTGCCGGTGCGGATCTACGCCTGGGGCATGGCGCTGTGGGCGGCGGCCGAACTGGGGCTGGAGTTGCCGGAGGATGTGCTGCGCAGAACGCGGCGCCTTCTCGCCGATGAGGATGGCTGGCTGGAGTTTCGCGCCCAGGATCTTGGGATGCTGCTGATCGGCGTTGTTGCCCAGGCACGAACCGGGCGGCCCGCCTGGGCGCAGGATGCGAACGCGCTGTTTCAGCTTCTCGCCAAACGGTTTCATGCGGAGTCCGGGCTGTTCTACGATGCCGCCGGAGGACTGCGCCGCCGCTTCTCCTCTTTCGCAACCCAGACCTATTTGGCGATGGCCTGTTACCATCATGGTGCGTTGAGCGGGAATGCCTCGGCGATCGCGATGGCCAATCAGTGCGTCGCCCGGTTGATCGACCTGCAAGGGCCGTCCGGCGAATGGCCGTGGTTCTTTGATTCAGTGCACGGCCGCGTGGTTGATTTTTACGAGGTCTACTCGGTCCATCAATATGGTATGGCGCCGGCGCTTCTGGAATGCGCCGAGCAATTTGAGGTGCCGCGAGCCCGCGCGGCGTTGGTCAAGGGTTTTCATTGGGTGCTGGGCAGAAATCAGCTCAATCGCTCGATGCTGGTGCCGGAATTGAGCCTCAGCATTCGTTCGCAAATTCGCAAGGGCGAGCTGCTCTCGAGCAAGCCGCGCGCAATGCGGGCAGTCACCAATGCCATGCTCCGGCGTTCGGGCGGCTTGATCGAGCCCGACAATATCGACCTGAGACTGGAATGCCGCAGCTATGAGCTTGGCTGGATCCTGTGGTCGTTCGGCCGGCGCACTGATCTCACCGACCTCACGCACAATGAGGCGTTTGTGCGAAAGAGCGTGCCCTGACTGCGCCTGACTACGAGGCGGCGGTCTTGTTCCAGCTCAGCGGCTGGTTGTCTTGAAGCATTTTGGCCATCCGCAGCGCGCGGTGGGTCCGGATCGCGCAGAGCACCTTGATTGCATCATAGCGCGCGCGGCTGCCATTCAGGCGATCGCTGGTCAAAACCTTGAAAACGTCGACAGCGGGCGAGACGAAGACGGCCAGCGCGCGCGCTGTCCAGCGCCAACGCCAGCCGGGCGTTGCCTGCGCCATCGTGCGATAGTGGTGTAGCTGCCGGTCCCATTTCGCATAAAGCTCGCTCAGCGACCGCCGCGCCGGATGAAAAACGATCATCTCGGGCGTGTAGCGAAAGCGATAGCCCGCCGCCCGCGCGCGCTGCCCCCAGTCCATGTCCTCGGCGATGTGAATTCCGGCGAACGGGCCGATGGTGAAAAAATCATCGCGGCGCACCGCGAGATTTCCGGTCCCGCAATATCCCTGCTTTTCGATGTAGTGCTTGAAGCGATAGGCGAAGACGGTCTCATACGCCTCGACCGGCGAGACGGCATCGCCATCCTCCGACTGCAGGCGCACATCGCCGCCGAGGATCGTAAGCGGTGGCGCTGCCTCAAGCGTTCTGGCGATCGCCTCGAGCCAGCGCGGATCGGCGCGGCAGTCTGCGTCGATGAAAGCCAAAATCTGTCCGGTTGCCTCACGCGCGCCTGCGTTGCGCGCCGGGCCCGGGCCGGGAGTGCGCTCGCCGATCAGGCGGGCGCGTAGATGCCGGGCCACAATCGCCGACGGAAGCTCCGCCGAGCCGTTGTCCACCACGATGATCTCAAGGCTGTCTGGATCAAATGTTTGGCATGAAAGGCTGCGCAGGCACCGGGATAATTCAACCGGTTGATTCAAATGTGGAATAATCACAGAAATAATCATTTTAACTCCGCGGCGGTGGCGCTTTTTTGGGCATTTTCTTGGCCTTCAATCGCGGCCTTTCCTCGAAAGTGCCTTGTTGGCTTGGTTTTTCTTTTTTAATTTTGCTGTTGACATGATTTTAATATCCGCATTAAAGAGGCTTGTCATTTATAATGTTAAACGCTAGCGTTATTAAGCGATATTTAATTATTAATCCGCCGCGCGCTCCATTGATGCGGTCCCCTGAATTGGTGATCCGATGCGGGAATTTTTTTTGGGTTGCCCTGTCGACGTTCTGACGATGGCCGAAACAGTCGAGATGGCCCGGTCGGCCATGCGCACCCGCCAGCGCCTGCAGCATGTCGCGCTTAATGTCGCCAAACTCGTCAATATGCGAAGCGACCCCGTGCTTGCGGCTGATGTCGCGCAAAGCGATCTCGTCGGCATCGATGGCATGGGCATCGTCTGGGGGGCGAGGTGGCTGGGCCTACCGTCATGCCCGCGCGTATCCGGCGTCGATCTGCTCCATGAGTTGATTGCGGTCTGCGCCAATGAGGGGTTTCGCCCGTATTTTCTTGGCGCGACGCCGTCCGTTCTTGCCGCTGCGCAGAGAAAGGCGCTGGAGAAGCATCCCGGGCTCGAGTTTGCCGGCGGGACCGATGGCTATTTTACGGCGCAGGATGAGGCGCGCGTCGTCGAAGACATTCGCACCAGCGGCGCCGATTGCCTGTTCATCGCAATGCCGACCCCGCGGAAGGAACGTTTTCTCGCGGCCTATCGCGATGTGCTGAACGTGCCCTTCATCATGGGCGTCGGCGGCTCGTTCGACATTTTGGCCGGCGAGGTGCGCCGCGCGCCGGTCATGATGCAAAGGCTCGGGCTCGAGTGGCTCTATCGGATCTACCAGGAGCCGCGCCGCATGTGGTGGCGCTATCTGCGCACCAACACCCTCTACTCAGGAATCTTGGCCAAGGCTCTGACGGCGCGCGCGGCGCATGCGCTGCTTGGCGCCGGCCGGGCGCCCCCCGGATCGGCCGGAATGAGGAGTTAGCCGCCGTCGAATTGTCTTCAGGCCGATAGCGAAGTCGCAGGATCCATTTGGCGATGGCCGCGCCAGCAACGTGTTGCGAGAGTGCTCGTCGATGATCGATGTTCAACGTGTCACTGTAATCGGACTTGGATATATCGGGTTGCCGACAGCCGCGCTCATTGCCAGTCGCGGCTTTCATGTGGTCGGCGTCGACAACAAGGAAGACGTCGTCAAGACGGTTGCCTCCGGCGCGATCCATATCGCGGAGCCGGATCTCGCAGGTCTCGTGCAAAAAGTGGTGTTGGACGGCACGCTCACCACATCCACCAAGCCAATGCCGTCCGACGTGTTCATCATCGCGGTGCCGACGCCGATCGACGAGGAGAGCCATCCGGACCTTTCGGCCGTCGAATGTGCGGTGGATAGCATCGCTGAGGTTCTTGCCGAAGGCAATCTCGTCATCCTGGAATCGACGTCGCCGGTAGGGACGACAGAGAACGTCGAGAAGCGCCTCGCGGAATTGCGGCCGGACCTGTTCTTCAGCAATCACGGCACCAACGGAGGCGGCAACGGCGATGGCCGCGGCGTCTATGTCGCTTACTGCCCGGAGCGGGTGCTGCCGGGCCGCATTCTCACCGAGCTGATCAACAATGATCGCTGCATAGGCGGCTTGACTCCGGCTGCGACGCGGCGCGCGCAGCGATTTTACAAAATGTTCGTGCGCGGTGCCTGCGTGGCAACCACGGCAAGGGCTGCCGAGCTGGTGAAGCTGACGGAGAACGCGTTTCGCGACACCAACATCGCCTTTGCAAACGAGCTGTCACTGATTTGCGAGCGTTTTGATATCAACGTGTGGGAAGTGATCGACCTCGCCAATCGCCACCCGCGCGTCAAGGTGCTCAAGCCGGGCCCCGGCGTCGGCGGCCACTGCATCGCCATCGATCCCTGGTTCATCATCCATTCGGCGCCGGATCTTGCGCGGCTGATGAAGACCAGTCGCGTGGTCAATCTGAGTAAGACCGAAGCGGTCATCTCGCGTGCCGAGGAGATGATCGATGATCACCCTTACGCGAATGTTGCCTGCTGCGGACTGACCTTCAAGGCCAATGTCGACGACATCCGCGAAAGCCCGGCGATGGAGGTCGCGCAGCGGCTCTCGGAAAAATACGGCGAGCGCATCAAGCTGGTCGAGCCGAACCTGCGCAAGCTGCCGGTCAATCTGTTCAACAACGGCACCGAGCTTGTGAGTCTCGATGATGCACTGCGCAGCTGTGAGATCGCGATCCTGCTGGTCGACCACGACGAGTTCAAGATGGTGCCGCTGGCCGAGCGGCGGCACCTCGACGTGATCGATACGCGCGGCATCTGGCAGGACATGCCGGTGCGGACATGAGTTTGCGAGAAGAATTAGTGCCGGCGGCGGCCGGAAAGAGAATTGGTGTAACGAAATCATTTATTCTGGATACTTGCACATGAGCACGAACAGACCTGTCGGACTGGGCATTGTCGGCTACGGGTACTGGGGGCCGAACCTGGTACGCAATTTTTCGAATTGCGAGGGTGGCCGCGTCGTGGCCGTGAGCGATCGCGATGCCGCCAAGCTCGACGCGTGCCGCCAGAACTACCCGAACATTTCAACCGCCACGGACTACCGTGATCTGCTCGAGGATCCAGACGTCGATGCTGTGGCAATCGCGACGCCGGTGCATACGCATTTCGAGATTGCGCTCGCCGCCTTGCGTGCCGGCAAGCACGTGCTGGTGGAAAAGCCGATGGCGCAGACTTCCGAGCAGGTGCGTCGGCTGATCGAGGAGGCGGACAAGCGAAACCTCGTGCTGATGGTGGACCACACATTTCTGTATACGGCTGCGATCCGCAAGATTCGCGAGCTCTTGGACCGGCGCGAGCTCGGCGATGTCTTTTACTACGACAGCACACGATCAAGCCTCGGCCTGTTCCAGAGCGATGTGAACGTGATCTGGGATCTCGCCGTCCATGACGTTTCGATCATTCTCTATTTGCTTGACGAAATGCCGCTCTCGGTCTCCGCGACAGGCTCGTGCCATTTCAATGGCACGCCGGAAAGCATGGCGCATATGACCCTGTTCTTCGCGAGCAGCTGCGTGGCGCATGTCAGCGTCAACTGGCTCTCGCCGATCAAGATCCGGCAGACCTTTGTTGGCGGCAGCAAGAAGATGATCGTTTATGACGATCTTCAGCCGACCGAGAAGATCAAGGTCTACGACAAAGGCGTCACAGTGAATGACGATCCCGAGACGTCCATGGAGTTGCGGATCGGCTATCGCGCCGGCGATATGTGGGCGCCGCACCTGGAGACGAAGGAAGCGCTCAAGATCGAGGCGGATCACTTTGTGAGCTGCATCCGCAACAACACGCGGCCGATCTCGGATGGGCGTTCCGGGCTGCGCGTCGTCGAAATTCTGGAGGCGGCAGGTCGTTCGATCGCCCAGCAGGGGCGGCCGATCCAGCTGCAGATGCTCGCGCCGGTATGGGAGAGGGTTGGATGACCTCAACCATGAGCGCGAAGCGGCCTCGCCGGAGCGGTTCGATGGCCGCGCGGCTGGTCAATGCGGTGCACGGCCTTCGCCCGATTATCCCCGACCCGCCATTTGAAATCGAGATGGCCGATCATCTCAAGGCGACGTTTACGCAGGACGAATTGCGGGCTGAATATGCGCGCTTCGCCTGCGGTGGCAGCGAGTTCGACAGCATGATGCGGCGGATCTGCTGCCGCGCCATGGCGCGCGCATTTGGTTTCGGCGTGCAGTTGCAGCAGAACGTCTCACTCCGCCACCCGGAAACCATAGAGATCGGCGATGGTGTTTTTATCGGCGAGCAGGCCGTGATCCAGGGGAGGTTCGACGGTCAATGCATAATTGGCAAAGGCGTCTGGATCGGGCCGCAGAGCTATCTCGACGCGCGCGATCTCGTTATCGAAGAATATGTCGGATGGGGGCCGGGCGCCAAGGTGCTGGGTTCGGAGCACACGGGAGAGCCAATGAACATTCCCCTCATCCAGACCGAATTGAGGGTTGCTCCCGTTCGTGTGCATGCCTGGGCGGACATCGGTGTCAACGCGATCATCCTGCCCGGCGTTTCCGTTGGTCGCGGGGCGATTGTCGGCGCGGGTGCGGTGGTGACCAAGGACGTGCCGGACTATGCGATCGTTGCCGGCGTGCCCGCAACCATCATTGGACGGCGAAAACCCTCACCTGAGCCGAAGGAGGGATGATGGAGCCCGTTCACCTCGATAGGCGCAAGCAGCGCTGCGCGGACGACCGACGAAACCTTATCGCGACGGATCGGGCCACATATCGGCGCCGGATGCAGCGGCGGGCCTCCGCGATGCGCTGCGCAGGTGATGCATCATGACCGCGATCCATCGCTCGATCTTCTTCTCGGCGGTAGAGCGTTACGGGGTTTTCGTCGTCACTTTTATCGCGACCGCCGTGCTGGCGCGCCTGCTCGATCCAGGCGAGTTCGGCATCTATGCGGCGATCAACGCGCTGACTACGGTGATCGCTGCATCGTTTCAGGAGTTCGGCGGCGCAAACTATCTCATTCAGAAGCGCAATCTCGCACGCGCGAATGTGCGGACGGCGTTCACGATCACGCTGGTGCTGTCGCTGCTCATCGGCGGATTGCTGGCGCTGCTCTCGGGCCCGCTGGCGCTGCTTTTTTCCGAAGACGCGCTGCGCTTCGGCATCGCGGTGGCGGCGCTGAATTTCATCATTCTGCCGTTCACCTCCACCATCACGGCGCTGTTCCGGCGCGACCTCGCATTCGGGCCGCTTGCCGCGAGCAACCTCGTTGGCTGCGTCGTTTCTTCCGGCCTCTCGATCGCGCTGGCCGCGCATGGTTTCAGCTACATGGCGCCGATCTGGGGCATGCTTGGCGGCAATCTCATCGTCGCCCTGATGCTGCTGGGGTGGCGCAGGGATGTCTCAATCCTCTCGCCGTCGCTGTCGGAATATCGCGATGTCGTCGGCTTCGGCCTTTATTCGAGCGGAGTGACGCTGGTCAACATCTTCTACAACTTTGCGCCCCAGCTGTTCATGGCACGCATTCTCGATTTTGCCGCGGTCGGTCTCTACAGCCGGGCAACCGCGATGACGCAGATGTTCGACAAGCTGGTGATGCAGGTGCTCAACCCGGTGATCCTGCCGGCGGTGTTCAAGCAGAACGAGGCGGGCACCGATCTGAAAAAGATCTATCTCGACGCGGTCGGCCTGCTTTCGGTGCTGCAATGGCCATTCCTCATCTTCGTGGCGCTGCTGGCCCATCCGATCGTCGCGATCTGGCTCGGGGAGACGTGGCTCGACATCGTTCCGCTCGTGCGCCTTCTCTGCATCGGCTATCTCGCGCTGTTCGCGGCGTGCCTGACCTATCCGGTACTGGTCGCCGCCGGGGGCGTGCGCGACGCCTGGCTGTGCACGATCATCGCGCTGCCGCCGTCGCTGCTGCTGATCTTCTTTGCGTCGTTCCAGGGTGTCACTGCGGTCGCCGCCTCGGCACTGTTTACGCTGCCGTTCCAGGCGGGCGTTTCGATCGCATTCCTGTCTCGCCGGCTGGATATGCGCGTGTCGGAATTCTTCGGCGCGACCGTGAAGAGTTTTCTGGTGACGCTGTGCGCGGTGTCCGTGCCAGCCCTCTGGGCGCTGCTGATCGAATTCGAGAGGGTGAATGCGGTGCTTGGTCTGATCGTCGCGTCCGCCTGCGCCGCCACCGGATGGGTCACCGGTGTGACCGTAACGCGCCATCCGATCTTCGGGCTCATACAATCCACCGCAAGACAACTGCGCATCACCGGCTTTCGCCCGATTAAGGCCGAGACCGGTTCGAATATGTGAAGAGGTTGGCATGCCGATTGCGAAAGACGTTCAGCTCGGGCGCGAGGTCGTGATCTTCCACCCGGATCTGGTGAATCTCTACGGATGTGTAGTCGGCGATGGCACGCGCATCGGCACCTTTGTCGAGATCCAGAAGGGAGCCGTAATCGGCGAGCGGTGCAAGATTTCCTCGCATACTTTCATTTGCGAGGGTGTCACCATTGCCGATGAGGTGTTCGTCGGCCACGGCGTGATGTTCATCAATGACAAGATGCCACGCGCGACGACCGTGACCGGACAGTTGCAGGGTGAAAGCGATTGGGCGGTGTCGAAAACGCACGTCGGCTTTCGCGCCACGATCGGCTCCAACGCCACCATCCTCTGCGGAATTGAAATCGGCGCCGGGGCGACAATCGGCGCCGGTGCGGTCGTGACGCGCAACGTGCCGCCGGGTGCGGTGGTCGCAGGCAATCCGGCGCGGATCATGCGAGGCGCGAAAGGCGAGGCGGTGAGCGCGATGGCGAGGGCCGCAAGCGCCCGTTCATAATAACTGAGAAGGCGTGTGGGTTTATATTGCAATTCGGAATGGTCGGAATAATAATTAAATCGATGTATTAAATTTGTCGAAAGAGGTGCTGTCTTGGTGCCATTTCTTGATTTAAAGCGACAATATCAAAACATTAAAAATGAAATGGACGCCGCGATCGGGCAGGTCATCGAAAGCAGCCATTTCGTGCTCGGCCCCGATGTCTCCGCGTTTGAGGAGAGGTTCGCGCCGTTCTGCGAGGCCAGGCATTGCATCGCGGTCAACAGCGGAACGTCCGCGCTGCACCTTGCGCTGCTCGCCGCCGATATTGGTCCGGGCGACGAAGTGATCACCGTCTCGCTGACTTTCGTGGCGACCACCGCCGCCATCCTCTACAGCGGCGCAAGGCCGGTGTTCATTGACGTCGATCCGGCGACATGGACGATGGATCCCGGCCTCATCGAGGCGGCGATCACGCCACGCACCAAGGCGATCATTCCGGTCCATCTTCATGGTCTGATGGCGGACATGGATCCGATCATGGAGATTGCGGAGCGGCACGGGCTCATCGTGATCGAAGATGCGGCGCAAGCGCATGGCGCCGAATACAAGGGCCGCCGCGCCGGTTCGATCGGCCAGCTTGGCTGTTTCAGTTTCTATCCCGGCAAAAACCTTGGCGCATTCGGCGAGGGCGGCGCTGTCGTCACGTCGGACGATCACCTCGCCCGCAAGATCGCAATGTTGCGCGACTGGGGGCAGGAGGCGAAGTATCGACATGTTATGCTGGGCTACAACTACCGGATGGATGGCATTCAGGGCGCCGTGCTGAATGTGAAGATGAACTATATCGATGCCTGGACGGAGGCGAGGCGCGCGGTTGCGGCGAAGTATGACGAACTGCTGAAAGGGCTGCCGCTGATACTGCCGTCGCATCCGACTGAACGCCGTCATGTCTACCACGTCTATGCGGTCGCATCGCCCCATCGCGATGAGCTGATCGACGCGCTGAAGGCCGCCGACATCGCAACCGGCATTCATTATCCGGTGCCGGTCCATCTTCAGCCGGCCTATTCCGATCTCGGCTCCAGCGCCGGCGATCTGCCGATCACCGAGCGGCTGACCTCGCAATTCCTTTCGCTGCCGATCTATCCCGAAATGACCGACGATCAGATCAGCGAGGTGGCCACGGCGGTCCGCGCGGCGATGGCCGCGGAGGCTGCGTGATCATGCGCAGCCGCAGAAATCCATGAGGCAGAGACGACAGTCCGGGAGACACCAATGGCTGATCTCAAAGGCAAGCGTGTATTCGTAACGGGGGGCGCCGGCTTCATCGGCTCCCATATTGTCGATCTTTTGTGCGACGAGGATTGCCGGGAGATCGTCGCTCTCGACAATATGGTGCGCGGACGGCCGGAAAATCTGCGGGATGCGCTGTCGCGCGGGCCGGTGCGATTGATCGAAGGCGATATCTGCGATCGCGCGCTGATGGGGCGTCTCGTCAGATCATCGGACATCATTTTCCATCAGGCGGCGCTGCGCATCACGCATTGCGCTGCCGAGCCGCGGCTGGCGATGGATGTGATGGTTCGCGCTGTCTACGAGCTTCTCGACCTGTGCGTCGAGCACAAGGTCGAAAAGCTGATCGCAGCGTCATCGGCCTCCGTCTATGGCCTTGCGGAGAAATTCCCGATCGAGGAGACGCAGCATCCTTACGACAACCGCACGCTCTATGGCGCCGCAAAGGCTTTCAACGAAGCGCTGTTCCGCAATTTCAAGGATATGTACGGCCTCGACTACGTCGCGTTCCGTTACTTCAATGTCTACGGCAACCGGATGGATATCCACGGTCGTTACACCGAGGTGCTGATCCGCTGGATGGAGCGCATCGAAGCCGGGCTGCCGCCGATCATTTTTGGGGACGGCAAGCAGACGATGGATTTCGTCCATGTCCGCGATGTCGCCCGCGCGAACATTCTCGGGGCAAAGTCGCCGGTGACTGACGAGGTATTTAATGTTGGGGTCGGGGCTGAGACCAGCCTTGTGGAATTGGCGCAGGCGCTCGCGATCGCGATGGGGCGCAGCGACCTGCAGCCCGAATTTGCGGCGGAGCGCGCCGTGAATCCCGTGTCGCGGCGGCTGGCTTCGACCGAGAAGGCCGAGCGGCTTCTCGGCTTCCATGCCGAGATCCCGCTGCTCGAAGGGTTGCGCGAGCTTGTCGCGTGGTGGCGCGCTCAGCGTGCGCCCGCGGAGCAGGTTCAACAGGCCATCGCATCATGATCCCGATCGCGCTGCCGTTGCTCGGTGAGGAAGAGGCCTCTGCCGCCTATAATGCGGTGCGTACGGGCTGGGTGTCGCAAGGCCCGCAAGTTGCGGCGTTCGAACGTCAGTTCGCGGATCGGGTCGGTGCGCCTTACGCTTGCGCGGTATCGAACTGCACGACCGCGCTGCATCTGGCGTTGCTTGCGCTCGGCATCGGGCCGGGCGACGAGGTGATCACCGCAAGCCATTCCTTCATCGCGACCGCAAACTGCATCCGCTATTGCGGCGCGATGCCGGTCTTCGTCGATATCGACCCGGCCACCTATACGATTGATCCTGCGCGCGCCGCCGAGGCGATCACGCCCCGCACCCGCGCGATCCTCGCAGTCCATCAGATGGGCATGCCGTGCGACTTGAATGCGCTGCTGTCGCTTGCGGAGGACCATGGTCTTCACTTGATCGAAGATGCAGCCTGCGCCGCCGGAAGCGAATATCGGCATGGCAACGAATGGCAGACGATCGGCCGCCCGCACGGGACGGTGGCCTGCTTTTCATTCCATCCGCGCAAGGTGATCACGACCGGCGAGGGCGGGATGCTGACGACCTCCGACCCGAAGCTCGACGCCAAATTTCGGCTATTGCGCCAGCACGGCATGAGCGTGCCGGACACGGTGCGCCACGGCTCGGCCAGCGTGATCTTCGAGGACTATTCGATCGTCGGCTACAACTATCGCATGACGGATATTCAGGCCGCGGTCGGGCTTGCCCAGCTCAAGCGGCTGCCGGATATCATCGCCAGGCGGCGCGCTGTGGCCGAGCGCTATGCGGAGCTGCTCTCTTCGGTCGAAGGGATTGTGCTGCCGCAGGAGCCGGCCTGGGCGCGATCGAACTGGCAGAGCTATTGCGTGAGGCTGCCCGATGGCGTTGGCCAGCGCGACATCATGCAGAAACTGCTGAACAGAAACATCGCGACGCGCCGCGGCATCATGTGCGCGCATCGAGAGAAACCTTACGCCGCGGCCGTGCGCCGGCATAGCCTGCGCCAATCGGAAATCGCGCAGGACCGCTCCATTCTGCTGCCGCTATATGCGCAGATGACGGAGCAGGATACGGGATACGTGGCGAACACGCTGCGCAATCTGTTGCAGGGCTAACTGCAAGGCAAGCGAATCCGTTGCTTGAGTCGGACCCGAAGCGCCGCAGGCAGAGACGAGCGGAAGCAAATGAGCGCAATCGATATTGTCGTTCCCTGCTACAACTACAGTCACTTTCTCGAAGACTGCGTTGGCAGCATTTTGACGCAGTCGGTGACGGACTTGCGCGTGTTGATCATCGACGATGCGTCGAGGGACAATTCCGTGGCGGTGGCGAGGCGATTGGCTCTCGCCGATCCGCGCGTCACGGTGGTCGCCCATGCCAGGAACAAGGGCCACATCGCCACGTTCAATTCGGGAATCGCTTGGGCCAACGGAAAGTATTTTCTGCTGATCTCGGCGGATGATGTTCTGGCGCCGGGCGCACTCGAGCGCGCGATCAAGCTGATGGATGAACACCCGGAAATCGTGCTCACCTACGGCGATATCGAAACCTGGCGCGAAGGCGATCCGCGACCGGCGATCAAGGCCGATGCGCCGTTGGAATGGAGCCGCACTGATCTGATCGGGGCGATGTGCCGCACGGCCACCAATTTCGTTTCGACGCCAACGGCGATCGTCCGCGGCGTGGTGCAGAAGGCGGTTGGTGGTTACAACCCGACGCTGCCGCACACCGCGGATCTTGAGATGTGGCTTCGCTTGGCTTCCCATGGAGAGGTTGCCTATATCCGCAATGTCCAGGCGATCTATCGCAGGCATGGCGACGCAATGTCGAACCCGTATCTGAGCGATGTCCTGCCGGATTATTTGCAGCGGTGGCGAGGGTTTGTGGCGTTCTTCGATCGCGCCGATAGTAGCGACCCGCGCATGGCGGCATTGCGCCAGAGCACATCGCGCGCGCTGGCCGATCAGGCATTCCGCCACGGCATCGATGAACTGAGGCGTGGCCGGTTCAGGCAGGCGAAAGCGTTGATCGGATGGGCGATCAAACTTTATCCGCCGATTCGGTTTCATCCGCCCATCGGTGAAGTTTTCCGCATCCCGACAGCCAAGGGAGTGCGGGCGGCTCTGTCTCGCGTCAGGCATGACGTCGGCGTGCCGAAACAACAGACGCAAGGTTCGTCGGCCTTGGGCGCGACCGAACATATCGATTGATCTCGGTATTAGTTCTGCTCTCGACCGTTCGACAGGGGGAATGCTTTTCGCATGACAGTGGCAGCCAACATCATGGATATCAAAGGCGCTGGCCTTCAATCGCCGTCCATGACGATCGTCCTGTGCATCGAATCCGGAGTGCTCGAAAAGCTATCCTTGCGGATGGTGGAAAGCTTGCGGCGCTTCGGCGGCCGGTTCGCGAATGTCGAGGTGGTCGCGGTCACGCCGCGGATTTCGCCGCCGCTTGCGCGCAGCACTAGCCGGCGGATGGCGGAGCTCGGGATTGTTCATCTGCAGGTCCGGCCGAAGAGCGGCTATGCCTGGCATCACTATGTCGGAAAGGTCGAGGCCATCGCGGCGGTCGAAGCGCGAGCGACGACCGACGAGATCTGCTGGGTGGACAGCGATATTCTGTTCCTCAACGAGCCTGACGGACTTGAGCTTGGGCCGCATGCGGATTTCGCCGCCGCCGCCTCGGACACAGGCGTCATCGGCTCGCACGGCCCTTCGGATCCGAACGATCCGTTCTGGCAGCGCGCCGCCGCTGAGATCGGCCTCAAGATCGATGATCTGCCGTGGCTGACGACGAATGATGGTCACCACATCCGCTTCTACTGGAATGCCGGTTTCTTCGTTTATCGCCGTAAGACCGGATTCGGCCGGGTTTTTCTTGAGCTTTTAAGGAAACTGCTCGACGACCATGTCGCCAGCACGCATTCGCAGGTCCATCTTCTCGATCAGGTTGTGCTGGGGCTGACCGTGCTCAAGATGGGTCTGGCCTGGAAGGCTTTGCCCGTGGCGTTGAACCATCCGGTCGGAGGCGATCTTATGGATGAATTTGACGCTGAAAAACTGCGCGGCGTTTCCGTGTTGCATTTTCATGATGCGATGGGGCCGAAGCTATGGCCCCTGCTCATGTCGGTGCTCAAGACCTCTCATCCGATGGCCTATGATTGGCTTGAGCCGCAAGGACCGATCGCCTCACGATGGGATCTGGCGCGGGTGCAGCGCGAGGCGTTGCGAGCATTTCGAGGGGTGACGCGCCGGATGTACTACGAACGGTCGAACATTCACAGGACGCGGAGACGATGACGGCAGACGCAGGTACGTCGTTGCACTTTCCGGGGCATGACAATGCCGCCAGCTTTCGGCATTGACCTCAATCGCGCGAAAACGCTCTGGGGCGCGTGCCGGCATCGGCTGGCCGAAGAAGGCGTTGTCAAGGCGAGTGGGAGCTGCATCCGGGCGCTGAAGGCGCTGCTCTTTGCACGTCCGCAGCCTGCCGGGCGAAAAGATCCTTTCGATGCCGTCCATGGCACCGATACCGATGGCATCGTGCCGCTGTGGAAGCTCCGGATCGACAGCCCGCATATCGACGAGGGGGTGCGCTATCAGGCATCGGAGCCGGAATTCATCCGGCAAGCGATCGCGGCGCTTCCGCTGCGGTCGGAAGAATTTATCTTCATCGATCTCGGCTCCGGGAAGGGAAGGACGCTGCTGGTGGCGTCCGAGTTTCCGTTCCGGCAGGTCATCGGCGTCGAATTCTCGCGCGAACTTCACGAGGTGGCTGTTGCCAACATTGAAACGGCGGCTCGTGCGAACCGGCCGTGCCGCGATGTACGCTCCATCTGCGCGGATGCCGCATTATATGATTTTCCGCGCGAGGATACGGTGCTGTATCTCTACAATCCGTTCGGCAAGCCGGTGCTTCGCAAGGTCATCGAACGGTTGCTGGTATCGCTGAAGGCGGCTCCGCGGCGCATCTTCATCATCTACAGCAATCCGGTTCAGGCAAGGCTGTTCGATGAACTCGATCGGTTTGAGCGATTGGATCTTCCCGTCGAGGCCGCGATCTATCGCAGCGTCGATCAGCCCGGCATCAGATCAGTTTAGCTTGTCTTTGGGCTGTGCGGACCCGCTGCGCATGTTGACATTGTTACGCACGCTGGCCTTGTTGCGGTTTTCGAAGTGCTGCTTGACCGGATAGAGGAAACCGTAGCCGCGGGAGTCGAAATAGTTGTTGTGGATCTGGATGGTGCCAGTGAGGTAGCCGAGGTCGAGCGAAGTGAAATAGCTCACCGTGCCGATCATCGTGTTGAAGGCAATCTCGCCGTCGGATACAAATTCGGTCATCAGGCCCTGGGTCGTGCCGCCGTTCTGCAGCGTGGTGTTGTGGATGATGCTGACACTGAAGGGGCCGCCCGCAAGCTGGGTGTAGTCGCCATGCGCGCCGGGCGACATGCCGCCTTGTTCGATAAGATTGTTGCGGACGATCACGCGGCTGTTCTGGCCGCCATCGATCTGCTGGATCATGTCGCCGCCGGCATTCTTTAGCCAGCAATATTCGACGGTGAAGCTGTTGCCGCGATAGGAGATCAGGCCACCCCACCCGACATCACGATTGTTTCCCTCGATGGTCGAGCGGGACACGATCAGATCGGCCGCTGCGGCCGAGGAGATAATCGGAGTGAGGCCGTTGGCCCCGATAGCGAAGCTGGAGTTGGCAATCCGTGTGCGCGCGCCCTGCACAAAAATCTGCCAGCCGCCGTCGCGGGCAAAGTCATAGCCGTCGAGCGTCACATCGCTGCCGTTGACGGTGACGATGCGCTTGGCGCGGTCCAAGGCTATGCCGGGCATCGCGATCGTTGCCGGATCTTTCAAGGCGAGCTGCGGATCGACGCCGACGCAGTAGTCGACGCCGGCCACGGGCCAGTTCGGGCGGATGCGATAGTCCTGCAGTAGGCCGGCGTGCGGCGGCGTGCAGGCGGCTTCGGAAGCTGCGGCTTTGCGCGGTGCGCCGGCTGCTGCCGGTGCGAACAATGACAGCGCGAGGAACGCGGCTTGAACGGTGCTGAGCCAGCGGGATTTCATCGCAGTGGCCCGATGACCCTGAACCGGCGGGGCAGCTGGTTCGGTCTGGGAAGCTCGGAAGACATTGCGCCCTGGCGCGCCATGCGCGCTTCGCGCCGCGCGGCGGGTGCGGGCCGCCTGCTCCACGCGAACGCTTCCTGAAATGAGGCGCGAATGCCGAGGCAGAGGCCCCAGAAGATCCAAATGTTGTTCCAGTAGTGAACGGTGAGGCCGGCGAACATGAACACCACGATTGCGGCGGTGAACCCGGTGCGCAGGCTGATCACCCGCGGGTCGGAGACGTTTGCGCCGCTTTTCGCTCGCACCGGCATGACGGCGGCGAAACATGCGAGCACGATGGCGATCACCACAGGCCAGCCAAAGCGCAGGGCCAAGGTCAGCCAGACGCTGTCGACCGATGCATTGCTGAAAAAGTCTTCAGCCTTGCCATAAGTCTCGAAGCCGTAGCCGAAATAGGGGGATTGGCCGATGTAATACAGCGCGCTGTCCCAGGTCGCGACGCGAAAATAGCCGGTGGAGGGGTCGAAGGTGAGGTTCGACACGATCCAGGAGATCGGCTTGTTCGTGATCAGGATGACCAGCGTCAGCATCGAAGCCAGCCCGATCACCAATGCCTTCCAGCGGGGCGAGATGTTGTGCAGCAGTCGATCATAGACGAAGGTGAAAATGACGATGATGAAAGAGATGAGGGGGGCAGACGACACCGCGAGAACGCAGCCCCCGAGACAGCCCGCCGCGAGCACCAGGCGGCGCGGCTGCATGAACAGGAACAGCGCTCCGGCCACGACGCAAAAGGTTCCGTAGAGGATCGGGTGGGGAAAGGTCGAGAAGGCGCGCACTAGGCCCGAGCGATACTCAGGCTCGAGCAGCGGCAGCCCCCACAGACTTGCGATGATGTTGTTCGTGACGATGCTTTGCGTGAGATGTTCGAGCGCCGCCAGCGCGACGATGACGATCGCGATCGGCCCAAGAATGCGCACGAAGGAAAATTGTGCGGCGGGAGTGATGTAGAAGGCTCGCCCGATGAAGTAGGCACCGCCGAATTCGAGAACCAGCGCGGCGGCGGATGTCCATGATGCCGGGTCGGCCTGCAGGATGGCCACCATCATCCAGACCGAGGCCACGGCGACAAAGACATCGGCGAGCACGAGGTGCCTGTTATGCCGAAACTGCAATAATGCCGGCGCCAGCAGCAGAATGATTGCGATCCGGCCGGGGATGAGTTTGGCATCGCCGACATAGATCGTCATCGTCGCCGGCATGAACACAGCGATCAGCAAAAACCACGTGACTGCCGTGTGCGTGGCATCGCGGGCGGCAATTTGCCGGGTCACTGCTAGCGATGGCCGGGAAAATGTCTGCTGGCGGGGCGGCCCCATATTTACCTGCGTGGAATTAAATGAGATATAATGACTGAATTTATTATCAGTTTTTTGTGGCGCTGACTATTTGAATTATCTACTGTTCGAGGCATACTGAATAAATTGTGGCCGCCAAGCGGACCGACCCTGATCAAGGCTCACCCGCATGTCCCCGATTTCGTCGTCTCAAATGGTTCTTTCGCCAATTAATGTTGAATCATCGAAGGTTGTCGAGTTGCCGAGGCCGCAGGTGCGGCCCCGTATTCAAGTCTTCAGCGTGGCCAACCGGCGCGATATCCTGACGCGCGACCTATTGCGGTCACCAGAAATTAAATCAGGAAAAATAAATGTTACGGTTATCTGGAATGCTTTGTCCGCATCGCACGCTTATTCGCGCGCGATGGATATGGCGACGGCCGACATTGTTGTGTTCGTCCATCAGGATGTGTACTTCCCCGATGGCTGGTTCCATCGCATGCGGGCTGCCTGCGATGCGCTGACCAAGCGCGACCCGAGCTGGGCGGTGGCGGGGGTCTGCGGCATCACGCCTGAAGGCGAGTTTGTCGGGCACCTCTGGGATTCCGGGCTGGCGGACGTTTGCGGGCAGCCGTTCGATCCTCCGCGGCAGGCCATCAGCCTCGATGAGGTGGTGCTGATCGTCCGGCGCTCGTCCGGAGTGACGTTCGACGAGGAGATGCTGTCGTTTCACCTTTATGGCACCGACATCGTGCTCGAGGCGCGCTCGCGCGGCAAGACGGCGTATGTCGTCGACCTGCCGCTGATCCACAACAGCAAGGCGAATGTCCGGCTCGACCACTCGTACGGCGATGCTTACTCCTATATGGTGAGGAAATGGCGGTCTTATCTGCCGCTGCCGACGGTGATCGTGAAGCTGACCCGCAATCCATTGCCGTTGTTCTTCCGGCGGCTGCGGCTCAAATACAAGACCGTGATGCGCGCCTCCACGCTGCATCCGATGCTCCCGAACCCGGAGGAGAAGGCGAGGGAGCTGGGATTCGACAGATAGGCCGGCACTTGGCTGACGAGGCGGGAATGCCGCCTTCGTCAGGCCTTATGTTCGCGCTGCTGTGTGAGGGGAAATTTCGGCGCGCCTGTCAGTCCGCGCAGGCCATCGCGCAAGCCCAGCATGGCCATCTTGCCTGACGATGGGCCAGCCAGGATGCTGTAGCGCAGGGCGTAGAGCAGGCCGATGGCAAAATGATTCAGCAACAGCCAGCCGGCAAAGCGCTTTGCGTAGAGTATTCGGTTGCGTTCGCTGAGATAGATCGACAGCGGCGACCGGGTCTTTGAATCGTGGCCCGAGCCGATGGTGGTGCCGCCGACGTGCTGCGTCACGGCTTTGGCGGCGAAGCCGATGCGGTGCCTGCCGCGCCGCCGCCCCCAGTCGAGATCCTCCATATAGAGGAAGTAATCTTCGGCCATCAGGCCGACATCCTCGACGAACTGCCGCGTGACCAGAACGCAGGCTCCGCTGATGGCGTCGATCATGTCGAGCTCGGCGCTGCTGGGCTCGCTGCCCGCCGGGCGATGGCGTCCAACGGCGATCATGCGTCCGCTCAGCCGCGCCCAACGTAGGCCATAGCTGATCACCTCATTCGGCTCGTTCTCGAAAACCAGCGTGCCGCCGACCATGCCAAACCCTTCGCGCGATTTGGCGATCAGTTCGGTCAAGCAATCGGGGTGGACCTCGGTATCCGGATTGAGGATCAATGCCGCGTCCCAATCGGTGCGACCGATCATCTGTTCGAGCCACGCATTCACGCCGCCGCCATAGCCAAAATTGTCTTTGGCAAGGCCGATATGAACGAGGCCGTCGCGACTTGAAAAACGGAATGACGCGTGCGTGACGAAGCGGTCGGTCTTTCGATTGGCAGGCTCATGCACGTCAGGCGCGGCTTGAAGAGTTTGTCCCGGGCCGGACACCGTGGCGATGAGCTGATCATAGGCGGCGCGCCGGCCATTCTCGCAGATATAGACGCTGAACGTCGGCCACCGCGACCGGGCGAGCGATTTCAGGCAGCGGTCGATGTCGTCGGCATTGCGATAGCCGACGATCAGGACGATGAGATGGAAGGGATCAGCCGTCATGGCCGAAACACGCCATCATGGCCTTGCGCCGCCGCTCGGCGACGAGGGGCCAGGTGAACTGCTGCGCCCGGTCGGCCGCGGCTATTGCCATGCGCTGACGCAGATCAGGATCGTTGGCGAGTTCGCGCAGCGTATCGATCCAGCCGTCGCGATCATAGGCGTCACGGATATAGCCCTCGCGACCGTCGCGAATGACGTGGCCGCCGCCCATCGCGGTGGTGATGACGGGCAGCTCCGCGCCGCAGGCCTCGTAGATTACCAACGGGCTGCCTTCCTCAAGCGTGGGAAAAAGAAAGACATCGGCGCTGCGATAGAGCCCGCCGATATTTTTCATGTAGTCGAAGGTGAGAACATCGTCGCGCGCGAGAATGTGAGCGCAGGTCTCACTGATCGCCGGCTCCATCTCGCCAACCAGAACCAGCCGTCCCTTGATCCCGCTGCGCGCCCACATGTCGAGAAGCAGATGCGCGCCTTTGCGTACGCAGATCGCGCCGACGAAGATTGCGGTGATGCCGTCGCAGGGAGGCAACTCTTTGCCGGCGCGGCTCATGCGCTCCGGGTCCCAGCCATAAGTCGCCGCGAGCTGCTTTGATGCGGGAATGCCGTTCTCCAACAGCGAGCTGCTGACCAGTGGGCTCGGGCTGATGATGTAGTCCGCGAGCGACGACACTCGCCGCTCGCCCTCGATATGGACGTCAGTGATTCCATGCTGGGGCCGAATGCCGAGGCGGAAATAGGCATTGTCGAGCAGGCGCTTCGCGGTGGCCGTGTGGCAATTGAATTGTTCGCGGAAAATCATGATGCCGCGGCGGCGCAATTCCTCGATGGTGGCGAGGCTCGCATCGGGCCAGAGATACGCGCCAATGGGCGGCGCGGTGATGTGCTTCATTTGGGAGAGAAACGCCGCCTCGATCTCGCACGCGGCCTTTTTGCGCAACCATCGGTAGGGAATGGGCGAGGTCCAGCTCGGCAGAGTTTCAAGAACTTCCACCGAAGACAATTTTTCCTTGCATCTGGGTGTGACGATGGAGATGCGAAAATCGCTTCCCGCCATCCCCGCGGCAATGGAGCTGCAGCTATAGCCGACGCCCTTTCCATTGAGGGGCAATGGCATCAATACGCCTAAGGAAATCGTCATGGCTGCCTGAGTGGCACAATGAAATAAACAGAATTGTCATTTAATAATTAAATAGGTTGAGGATTGCAAACCAATCATTTCGACTGGCGTGCGCCGCTTCGCCACTTCCGCTTTGCGCTCTTCAGCCAATCGGCGTGCGCCATCAAGTGCTTGGCGGCCCGATTGAAAGTGCCCGCGAGCCAGCGTGCGCCATTAACCATCAAGGGCTTCGGGCGCGACGCAAAAATGTAGATGTTGGCCTCCTGCCAGTGGCGAGTGGCGAGGCGTTCCTTGTACGGCGCATCGCCGATACCGAAGTCGATCACGCGCGCGTGATTACTGCTCTCGTTCTCGTGAAGGGATTCGAGTGTCGCCATGATCAGATACAGGCCCGGCGCGTAGTCGGAGAAGGCGGCGTCGAAGGACAGGTACTCGCTGAGAAAGGTTCCGTTCCGAAGCGAGCCGATCCAGAAGGCGGCGGGGCGTTCGTCGAGGTAAAGGACCGAGCCGCGCAGCCAGCCGCGTGCGGCTTCGAACTCGAGACGCGCGCGCACCACCGCCGTCGGTGCAAAGCCGACATTCAGGCGGCGTTGATAGGACGTGGCGGCGATACGCTCGGCATCGTCGATCAGGCGGTCGATGTCGGCGGCGGTCTGATAGTGGAGGATCGCCACCGATTTGAAGTTTTCGCTGAGAATACGGGCCCGTTTGCGCTGCTGGTAGCGTTCGTTCTGGGACAGGGATTTGCTGAACGGCACGCCTTTCTCCGGCAGGTCGCGAACACGCCGTGTCTGGGCATTGATCGCGTGGTCGGCCTGCCACCATCGCGGCGCGTGACGCGCGTATTCACTGAGCGCGGCATCGGTTGGCGGCGCATGGAAAAATACTGCATCCGCCTCCCCGCGATCGAGCGCGAGCATGAGCCGCTCGGTGAGGAGCTTGGCGTTGTCGCCTGTGATGTCGCCGAGCCAGCCGCCGTGAACGACATTGAGGACGCGAAGCGTCGGCATCGCGAGTTGATGATAGCCAAGCCTGACCGCCGGCTTCACCCTGTCGAGACGCGCGATGAGCACAGCGCGCGGAGTGCCATGCTCGTAAAGAACGACGACATGCGGTCGCTCCGTTTCGGAAAACAGTTCGGTGATGAAAAGGAAGAAATCGAGGTCGGCGTCGCGGCACGGCGCGCATGAATCCCAGAAGCTGCGAAGCTGCTCGATCCTTTCGCGCGTCGTCAGGATTTCAATATGTAAGGAAGCGATTCCGTCCATGGGTGGGCCGTGCTCAAGAGGACAACGGGCAATCTCATTAAATGTCGAATCCGAGCGTATATTAAATGTTCGAGTAAATCCACTTCTTCATATTCGGCGAGTTAATCCCGCCTCGCAGTGTCTTTTCTTCGCTGGAGTCCCAAGTATAGAATCAAGGTGGGCGCTGTGGTGAGTCGGCGTGCGGTCGCGTTGCGGTGATTTGCTGATCAGCTCGTTGCATAATCGAAGTATCAGCAGCAGCCGGCGAATTGATTAGGTAAGAAAACGATCGCGCATAATTTCTTACTTCGCGCGAGATTGATGCTCCAGGTGCGTAAGTGTGTCGGTGCCAGCTACCGAAGGTAGCAATCAGTTTTCGTTGCGTGTTGAGAAGACAAAAAAAGTCAGATGCCGTCCCAAAATAATTTAATGGCCGCCAAGTTGTCTCAAAAAAGCCGTCCGCCGACGTCCATTACTTGTGCGGGGAAACTGGTCATGTCGATCAGTACTACGCAGGAGCTATAATATGGCAGTCAACGACGGGTCGTTAAATGCATCAGCCGGGTCGCCGCAGCTTCCTAATCTTCTGGATAGCTACGGCAACTATCGGCCTGCATGGAACGTCGCAGGGGTGGACTATCATGTAGGTGTACCGGACGGGATTTCGCTCAAGGATCCTTCGGCCATCTCCATGCAAGGCGTGACAGTCGATAAGAACGCCAAGGTAATCTACGTCACGGGAGATAACGTGACGCTGGATGGCTACAACTTCTCGCTGAGTGGCGGTTGGGAAGTTAACGTGCAGGGCGCGAACACCACCATCAAGAATTCGTACTTTGCAATCGGGTCGAACAATCGTGCGCCGATCACCAGCACGGCGTCGGCGTCGAACATGGTCGTCTCTTATGTGACCATCGATGGCAACAACAAGGATCCCGGCTGGGGTGGCCTCATCTCCTATCGCGGCAACAGCTTCACGGTCGAGTTCAGTGAGCTCAAGAATGCCGGCGGCGATATGATCCAGCAGATCGATGGCGGGCGTAACAGCACGGTCATCGTTCGCAACAACCTTATCGAGAACGGCGGTATGGCGCCGGGCGCGCATGGCGACTACACCCAGCTCGCGGGCGGTCCGTTCAACGTCAGCATTGTCTACAATACGACAGTGCAGAAGGGCGGCACAACGCAGGGTCTGCAGACCGAATACGTGTCGGGTGGCGAGATCGCGCACAACACGATGATCGGTACGGTGAGCTACTTCACCTCGCTGGACATGAGCTCGATCAAGACCCAGGTCACGGTCCATGACAACTACTTCGATTCGAGCGGCTACGGATTCATCTATCCGAACGCCGGCCCGAATGATCCGACCGGCAAGTCCGTCTTCGTCAACAACGTGAACATGAAGAACGGCTCGGTCATCCAGGACAAGAACGCGACCCCGATTCCGCCGGTCGATATTCCGCCGCCGACCAACGGCTCGGGCTCTGGTTCGGGTTCGGGAACGGGCACGGCGCCTTCCGCTCCGACGATCACCAGCTTCTCGAACGACAGCGGTGTTGCTGGTGACGGCATCACCAACGACAACACGTTGACGCTGACGGGCAAGGGCACTGCCGGCAACACCATCAAGGTGTTCGATGGCAGCAAGCAGGTCGGCTCCGCTACGGTGAAGGCCGACGGCACCTGGAGCCTGACGACTTCGGCTCTCGCGGACGGCAAACACAGCCTCACCGCGCAGGCGACCGATGCAAACGGCAAGACCAGCTCGGCATCCGCTGCGCTCGCGGTGACGATTGACACCGTGGCGCCGACCGCGCCGACCATCGTGTCGAACACCGCTGCTTCGGCGCTGGTGAATGGTGTCGTCGCGCTGTCCGGTGTTGCTGAGGCTAACGCATCGGTGCGCGTGTTCGATGGCGACAAGCAGATCGGCACCGCGACCGCGAAAGCCGACGGCACCTGGTCGTTCACCACCGACAAGCTCGCGGTGGGTAGCCACAACCTGAGCGCCAAGGCTGTCGATGCGGCCGGGAATATCGGAAATGCGTCGACCAATCTTGCGGTGACCATTCCGTCCCAGCCGACGACGCCTCCGCCGGAGACGGCGAAGCCGGGTGCACCGAGCATCACCGCGCTCACGAACGACAGCGGCGTTCCCGGCGATGGCATCACCAACCAAAATCAGCTAACGATCAAGGGCAAGGCCGATCAGAACAGCACCGTCAAGATCTTCGACGGCGCAAAGGAGATCGGCACGGTCAAGGCGGCGGCCGATGGCTCGTGGAGCTTTACCTCGGGTGCGCTCAAGGATGGTGATCACAGCCTGACCGCCAAGGTCGTCAACGGCACCGTTACCAGCGATGCCTCGGCGCCGATGGTTGTGACCGTCGATACGGTCGCGCCGAATGCTCCGTCCTTGAACGTCTACACCGAGAAGGGCGATGCCGTCTCCGGCAAGACCACTGCCGACCATTTCGTCATCAAGGGCACTGCGGAAGCCAACAGCTCTGTCGCGGTGTTCGATGGCAACAAGCAGATCGGCACGGCGACCGCCGACAAGAATGGTGCGTGGAGCTTCACCACCGACGCGGTGGCGACTGGCGATCACAAGTTCACATCGACAGCGACGGACGTTGCCGGCAATGTGAGCAAGGCCTCAGCGGCGCAGAGCGTGAGCGTCGACACGTCGCCGACCGATCCGACGTCGCCGACCGGTTCTTCGGTCAACTTCACCGATTTCTTCCAGAAGTGGGGGAGCAAGGTGACGATCAAGGGTACTGCCGATGCCAACAGCAAGGTCAGCATCTTTGATGGCGACAGCACCAAGGCGCTCGGAACTGTGAAGGCTGCTGACGACGGCAGCTGGAGCTTCACGACGTCGCTGTCGAAGGGCGCGCATACGCTCAAGGCGAAGGTCGACGGTTCTTCGACGTTCGACAGCGGCAGCCTCGTTGTCGGCACCAGCCGCGGCGAGACGCTGAAGAGCTCCGCAGGGAACGATCTGTTCGTGAGCAACGGTGGTGGAGACACCTTCGTGTTCGCCAAGGACTTCGGTCACGACACGATCAAGGACTTTACGGCGTATGGTCGCAACCATGATGTCGTGCAGTTCAGCAAAAGCGTCTTCGACAATTTTGCTGACGTTCTCTCGCACGCATCGCAGGTCGGTCGGGATGTGGTGATTTCGGCAGGTCCGAATGACTCGCTGACGTTGAAGAACGTCAAGCTGTGGTCGCTCGATAAGAGCGATTTCCACTTCGCCTAGTTGCTGCGTTCCTTCGTATTAGAGGGTGTGATCCAGAGGGCGGCGTTCCGCGCCGCTCTCTGGTCATAGCTACTCCAAGGGAATACTCGGATGGCTAATTCAAGTGAGCAGACGGCGATGCCGCTGCCTGAGGAGGCTGGTGCATCGTCGCGGACGATCGTCGCGTCCATAATTAATAGGATTTCAGGCTGGGCCAGGTCAGGCGTGATCCCGAGCGTGTTTCGGGACAGGGTTCGTCATGGATTCGACCGCGTCGCCGGCAAGGTATTTTCGGGCAAGCCGCGCGAGGTCAATAGCCTCGATCAGGCCAAATCGGAGATCGGCGGTTTTCTTGCATCCTGCAAGCGGATCTTCTGGGGCCTTGCCTGCTTCAGCGGTCTCAGCAACATTCTGATGCTGACCGGCTCATTCTTCATGCTTCAGGTCTATGACCGTGTCCTGCCGAGCCGCAGTGTGTCCACTCTGCTGGCGCTGCTTGTGCTGGCGACGCTGCTTTATGTTTTGCAGGGCGGCCTCGATCTGATCCGCACCCGGATCTGCGTGCGGGTCGGCCGCTACCTCGAAGAGACGCTCGGCGTACGGGTGTTCGATGCGGTCGTCCGTATGCCGCTAAAGGCGCGCGGCGATGGCGACGGCCTGCAGCCGATGCGCGATCTCGATCAGGTGCGCGGCTTTCTGTCGAGCGGGGGCCCTTCGGCACTGTTCGATCTGCCGTGGATGCCGATCTACATCGCGGTCTGCTTCTTCTTTCATTTCTGGATCGGCGTGACGGCGCTCGTCGGCGCATTTGTGCTGGTTGCTCTTACGGTTGCGACCGAGTTGCGCACCCGCGGCCCGTCCGAGGCCTATGCGCGCTTTTCGGTTGCCCGCAATGGTCTTGTCGCCGAAGGCCGGCGCAATGCCGAGGTCCTGCACGCGATGGGAATGCGCGGCCAGGCCGCGGCGCGCTGGCGGGAGGCCAATGCAAGCTATCTCGCCGCCCATGAAGCGGCGAACGATGTGGCGACGGGCATCGGCGGCATCTCTAAGGTGTTTCGCGCCGTTCTTCAGTCGGCGGTTCTGGCGGTCGGCGCCTATCTGGTGATCTATCAGGAATCGACCGCCGGCATCATCATCGCCGGGTCTATCCTCACCGCGCGCGCGCTTGCCCCGGTGGAGCTCGCGATCGCCAACTGGCGCGGCTTCGTGTCCGCCCGTCAGGCCAGCGCGCGGCTCGACCAGCTGCTCGCATTGCTGCCGCCGGATGCGGAGCGTCTGCAACTGCCGGCGCCGACGGACAAGCTCTCGGTCGAAAGCATTTTTGTTCCGGCGCCGGGCGGCCAGCGGGTGCTGCTGTCCGATGTGTCCTTCGCGCTGAAGGCAGGGCAGGGGCTTGGCGTGATCGGCCCGAGCGGATCGGGCAAGACCTCGCTGGCGCGTGCGCTGGTTGGCATCTGGCCGCAGATGCGCGGCCGCATCACGCTCGACAGTGCGCCGCTCGACCAATGGATGCCGGAAAACCTTGGCCGCCATATCGGCTACCTGCCGCAGAGCGTCGAGCTGTTCAACGGCAGCATCGCGGCCAACATTGCCCGTTTCGACACCGGGGCGACGCCGGAAGCGGTGCTTTCGGCAGCCCATGCTGCCGGCGCGCATGATCTGATCCTCTCCTTCCCCGAAGGTTACAGCACCAGGATCGGCGAAGGCGGCGCGGCGCTGTCCGCAGGGCAGCGGCAGCGAATCGGCCTTGCGCGCGCTTTCTACGGCAATCCGTTCCTCGTCGTTCTCGACGAGCCGACCTCGAACCTCGATGCCGAGGGCGAGGAGGCGCTGACCGAGGCCATCCTCAACGTTCGCCGCCGCGGCGGCATCGTGGTGATCATCGCGCACCGGCCGAAGGCGCTGGACGGCGTGGATCATGTGATGGTGGTTTCCGGCGGCCGATGCCAGTCGTTCGGACCGAAGGACGAGGTGCTGAAGCAGGTCCTTCGCACGCCGCTCAAAATCGTCCGGGAGAACAAGGGAGGCGCACAATGAGCACGGCACCTTCTTCGGCACTGCAGTCGATCCGCCGCTACCTGCTTGCGGGCATGGTGATCGTCGTATTCGTGACCTTCGGCATCGGCGGCTGGGCGGCGACGACGGAGCTCGCCGGGGCGGTCATCGGCCAGGGCAACGTAATCGTCGAGTCCAGCGTCAAGAAGATCCAGCACCCGACCGGCGGCATCGTTGGCGAACTCAAGGTTCGCGAAGGCGATCGCGTCAAGGCTGGCGATGTTTTGCTGCGCCTCGACGAGACGCAGACGCGGGCGAACGCCACGATCATCGCCAAGGGCTATAACGAGCTGCTGGCCCGGCAGGCGCGGCTCGAAGCCGAGCGCGACAATATTGAGACCGTCAGCTTCCCGAAGTCGCTTCTGGAGGACGCCAGCGATCCGAGTTCCGACGCCGCGCGATCCGTTGCCGCCGAGCGCTCGCTGTTTGCCCTGCGCAAGCAGGCGCGCAGCGGCCAGAAGGCCCAGTTGCTCGAACGCAGCAGCCAGCTTGAGCAGGAGATCAACGGCTATTCCGGCCAGGTCGCGGCCAAGCAGCGCGAGGTGGAGTTCATCCACAACGAGTTGGCCGGCGTGCGCGAGCTGTTCCAGAAGAAGCTGGTGCCGATGGGTCGGCTGACTGCCCTTGAGCGCGACACTGCGCGCCTCGAGGGCGAGCGCAGCCAGCTTGCGGGCATCATCGCGCAGGCCAAGGGCAAGATCGCCGAGATCCAGCTTCAGATCATCCAGATCGATCAGGATCTGCGCACCGAGGTCGGCAAGGACCTGATCGAGACCCGCTCCAAGCTCGCCGAACTGGCCGAGCGCAAGACGGCGGCGGTCGATCAGCTCAACCGCATCGACGTGCGCGCGCCGCAGAGCGGACGCGTTCACCAGCTCGCCGTTCATACCGTCGGCGGCGTGATCGGGCCGGGCGAGCAGATCATGCTGATCGTGCCGGATGCGGACATGCTTGCCGTGGAGGTCAGGATCGCGCCGCGCGATATCGACCAGCTCTATGTCGGCCAGCGCGCGTTGATGCGGTTCGCCGCGTTCAACCAGCGCACCACGCCGGAGATCGAGGGCGATGTCGAGCTGGTGTCGGCCGATCTGATGCAGGATCAGCGCACCGGCGCGGGCTACTACACGGTTCGCATTCTGCTCAAGCAGGAAGAGCTGGCGCGCATGGGCAACGCCAAGATCGTGCCGGGCATGCCGGTGGATGTCTTCATCCAGACCGGCGGGCGCACGGCGCTGTCCTATCTGATCAAGCCGCTGCACGATCAGGCGATCCGCGCTTTCACCGAGCGCTGATCGTCCAGGGGAGGGATGCTGGCGGGAGCCGCTTCATGGGGATTGGCGGCTCCCGCCGGGTCTCTCGCCGCGTGGCGCAAGGCCCGCGATAAACCTCCAAGCGACTGATATTGAGCCAACTTAAGGCCGCTGTGGAAAACCATGGCGAGTGGGACTAGACTGGAACTTATGCCAGTCCAGACAAGGAGGATTGGACAGAATTCGGGATGTCCCGATGGGGACTAACCGGGATCGTTTCCTGGAGAGGGAACTCATCGCAATGTCGCCCGCGCACGAGCCCTGGCTCGTTACGTTGTCATTGGTTATGGCGTTTCAGGGCAGCTATGTCGGGCTGCACATGGCGCGGAAGATCGGTGCGGCTCAGGGGACGCGGCGCAGGGCGATGATCACGATGTCGGCGCTGTCGATGGCGCTGGCGATCTGGACGATGCACTTCGTCGGCATGCTCGCCGTGCGGTTGCCCGGCACGGTCGATTTCCTCGTTCTGCCGACCCTACTTTCATTTCTCGTCTGCGTGCTAGTGGTCGGCTTCGCCGTGTTCACGGTAGGGACCGGGACGCCGACGCCGGGGCGCATCGCCTTCGGCTCGGTGCTGATGGGGGCGGGCATCGTCACCATGCATTACCTCGGCATGCACGCACTCCACATCAGCATTCATATGGTCCATGATCCGATCCTGGTGCTGGCGAGCATCGCAGTGGGCATTCTCGCCTCGGGCCTTTCGTTGTGGCTTGGCTTCGTCCCTAACGCATGGCGCTCGACGCTGCTGGCGGCGGCGCTGATGGCGCTGGCCATTTCGGCGATGCACTATACCGCTATGGCCGGCGTCACCTTCGTGCCCCATGCAACGGGCGAATTGGGCGCGCCCGCGCTGTCGCATGGTCTTCTCGCGATCATCGTCTCTGTCGTCGGTTTCGTGGTGTCCGGCCTGTTTTTGCTGACGCTCGTTCCCGAGAGGGATGGTGCGCCCGCGGTGACAGCAATAGCGGCGCCGGCCCCGGCATCGCCCTTGCCATCGTCTTCGGTTCAGGCGGAGGCGATCCTGATCGAGACGGATGGACCCGAGAGTGCGCCTCACTCCTCGCAATTCAACAACCATCTGGCGGTGACCACGGTGCCTGATGAGCAGCCCGCGCCGGTCGTCGTTGCCCCCGCGCGGCCATCAGCGCGCGTCCTGCCGGTGGAGAAGGGCGGCCGGCGCCACAACTTGCCGGTGGAGCGGGTGGTCGCCGTGCAGGCGCAGGCCCACTACACCATGCTGTTCGACGGCGAGGCGAGCCTGTTCTGTCCGCTCTCGATCTCGGAGGTCGAGGCGCAGCTCGATCCGGCGATCTTCGCAAGGGTTCATCGCAGCCACATCGTCAATCTGGACAAGCTGGATTTCGGCCGGAAGGGCGGAGAGGGCGGGTTCCTGAATACCGCGACCGAGGTGCCGTATCGAGTGCCCGTGAGCCGCGCCAAGCGCAGTTGGTTGAAGCGGCGGCTTCAGGATCGGCTGATGGTTGCCAAGTAGCGGCGGGCAGTGGCCGATCAAGGCACCACCTGGTTGTCCTTCAAAGGCGCGCATTTGCGGCACGATCAGGGTTTGAATACCTCGCAATTGGTGCACGACGGGTCAGCGCGCTTGACGCAATTCGTGCACCAAACATGCAGTTCATGCGTCTCGCGGTCCGCCCGTTCTTTTCCCATTGAATTGAAAGGGCAACGCTTTTTCTCTTTCCGGCAAGAACCGGCATTTCGTGCCGGCGTTTTCGGGGAGGGTATCCGTGATACCAGGTCATTTCGTTTATCATCGCCCGTCCTCCGTGGAGGAGGCGATCGCCGTGCTGTCTGCCTATGGCGACGATGCACGCCCGCTGGCCGGCGGCCACAGCCTCATTCCCATGATGAAATTGCGGATGGCCGCGCCCGAGCACCTGATCGATCTCGGATCGGTCGAGGGCCTCAAGGGCATCCGGCAGGAGGGCGGCGACATCGTGATCGGCGCCATGGCGACCCAGGCCGAGATGGTGAAGTCGGACCTGCTGACGGCCCAGCTTCCGATCATCCGTGAAACCGCGCTGCAGATCGCCGATCCGCAGATCCGGTATGTCGGCACGCTCGGCGGCAATGTTGCCAACGGCGACCCCGGCAACGACATGCCAGCGGTGATGCTGGCGCTGAACGCGACCTATGTGCTGCGCGGCCTCTCCGGCGAGCGACAGGTCCGCGCCCGCGAATTCTATTTTGGGGCGTATGACACCGCGCTCAAGCCCGGCGAGATCTTGATTGCCGTGCGCATTCCCGCTCCGCCAGCCGGGCATGGCTATGCCTATGAAAAGCTCAAGCGCAAGATCGGCGACTACGCCACCGCAGCCGCCGCCGTCATCCTCACGATGAACGGCGATGTGGTGGCGGACTGCGCCATCGCCCTCACCAATGTCGCGGCGACCCCGCTGCTGGCCAGCGACGCCAGCGCGATCGTGGTCGGCTCGGCGCTGGATGCAGGCACCGTCAAGCGCGCCTCGGAGGCTGCGCAGGCGATTACCGATCCGGCCTCGGACGGGCGCGGCCCCGCCGAATACCGCCGTGCCATGGCGGGCGTGATGGTGGCGCGTGCATTGGCCAAAGCAAAATCCCGCGCCGGCAAAGGAGCCTGACCCATGAATGACGACCAGCAGGCGACCGAGACGATTGCCATCACTCTCACCATCAACGGCAAGCGCGTGCAGCGTTTCGTCGATCCGCGGACATTGCTCGTCCATTTCATCCGCGAAGACGTCGGGCTGACCGGTACGCATATCGGCTGCGACACCTCCCATTGCGGCGCCTGCACGATCGATCTCGACGGCATCTCGGTGAAATCCTGCACCATGTTTGCGGTGCAAGCCGACGGCGCCACGATCAAGACCATCGAGGGGATGGCCAATGCCGACGGCACGCTGTCGCCGCTGCAGGAAGGCTTTCGCCAGATGCACGGCCTGCAATGCGGCTTCTGCACGCCCGGCATGATCATGCGCGCCAGCGTGCTGCTGCGCGAGAATTCGGATCCGAGCGAGGCGGAAATCCGCCAGGGCATCGCCGGCAATCTCTGCCGCTGCACCGGATATCAGAACATCGTCAAGGCGATCCAGCATGCTGCCGCAACGATGAACGGCCGCACCTATCAGGAGGCAGCGGAATGAACGAGATGACATTGACGCGGGAAGCCCGCGAAGCGCGCCTCGAGGGCATGGGCTGCAAGCGCAAGCGCGTCGAGGACATCCGCTTCACCCAGGGCAAGGGCAACTATGTCGACGACATCAAGCTGCCCAACATGGTTCAGGGCGACTTCGTTCGCTCGCCGCATGCGCATGCGCGCATCAAGCGGATCGACGCATCGAAAGCTCTCGCATTGCCTGGCGTGCTCGCGGTCCTGACGGCGGAAGACCTAAAGCCGCTCGGGCTGCACTGGATGCCGACGCTCGCCGGCGACGTGCAGGCGGTGCTGGCCGACGGCAAGGTGCTTTTCCAGAATCAGGAAGTCGCTTTCGTCGTCGCGGAGAACCGCTACATCGCCGACGACGCCGTTCAGCTCGTCGAGGTCGAATACGAGCCGCTGCCGGTTCTGGTCAATCCGTTCGACGCAATGAAGCCGGATGCGCCGATCCTGCGCGAGGACATCGCCGACAAGATGACCGGCGCGCACGGGCCGCGCAAACATGGCAACCACATTTTCGAGTGGACGATCGGTGATCGGGCCGCGACTGATGCGGCGTTCGAAAATGCCGAGGTGACCATCAAGGAGCTGATCACCTATCCGCGCACCCATCCTTCGCCGCTCGAAACCTGCCAGTGCCTTGCTTCCTTCGACAAGGTCAAGGGCGAGCTGACGGTCTATGGCACCTTCCAGGCGCCGCATGTCATTCGCACCGTGGCATCGCTGCTGTCGAAAATCCCGGAGCACAAGATCCATGTGATCGCGCCGGACATCGGCGGAGGCTTCGGCAACAAGGTCGGCGCCTATGCCGGCTATATCTGCGCCATCGTCGCCTCGATCGTCACCGGCATTCCGGTGAAGTGGGTCGAGGACCGGATGGAAAACCTGACGGCGACGTCATTCGCCCGCGATTATCATATGACCGCCGAGCTCGCGGCGACGAGGGACGGCCGCGTCACCGGTCTGCGCGTGCATGTGCTGGCCGACCACGGCGCGTTCGATGCTTGCGCCGATCCGTCGAAGTGGCCGGCGGGCTTCTTCAACATCGTCACCGGCTCCTACGATTTCCCGGCGGCGCATGTCGCGGTCGACGGCGTCTATACCAATAAGGCGCCCGGCGGCGTCGCCTATCGTTGTTCGTTCCGCGTCACCGAGGCCGCTTACTGCATCGAGCGTGCCATGGACATGCTGGCGCAGAAGCTGAACATGGACCCTGCCGAACTGCGGATGAAGAATTTCATCCGCCGTGAACAGTTCCCCTACCAGTCGGCGCTCGGATGGGAATACGATTCCGGCGACTATCACACCGCGATGCAGAAGGTGATGGACGCCATCGACTACAAGGGGCTGCGCGCCGAGCAAAAGGCGAAGCAGGAGGCATTCAGGCGCGGCGAGACCCGCGAGATCATGGGCATCGGCGTGACCTTCTTCACCGAGATCGTCGGCGCAGGCCCCTCGAAGAACTGCGACATTCTCGGGGTTGCGATGTTTGACAGCGCCGAGATCCGCATTCATCCCACGGGCTCCATCATCGCCCGCATGGGATCGAAGAGTCAGGGCCAGGGCCATGAGACAACCTGGGCCCAGATCATCGCCACCGAGCTCGGCATCCCGGCCAGCGATATCATGATCGAGGAGGGCAACACCGACACCGCTCCTTACGGGCTCGGCACCTACGGCTCGCGCTCGACGCCGGTCGCCGGCGCGGCGATCGCGATGGCGGCCCGCAAGATCAAGAACAAGGCGCAGATGATTGCCGCGCATCTTCTTGAAGTGTCGGAATACGATCTCGAGTGGGATATCGACGGCTTCCACGTCAAGGGCAATCCCGAGCGCGTCAAGACGATGAAGGAGATTGCGTGGGCGGCCTACAACGCGCCGCCGCCGGGGCTCGAGCCGGGGCTGGAGGCGGTCAACTACTATGACCCGCCGAACATGACCTATCCCTTCGGCGCCTACTTCTGCGTGATGGACATCGACGTCGACACCGGCGTCTCCACCGTCCGCCGCTTCTACGCGCTCGACGATTGCGGCACCCGCATCAACCCGATGATCATCGAGGGGCAGGTGCATGGCGGATTGACCGAGGCCTTCGCCATCGCGATGGCGCAGGAGATCGCCTACGACGAGAACGGCAACATGATGAATTCGTCCTTCATGGATTTCTTCCTGCCGACCGCAGTGGAAACGCCAAAATGGGAGACGGACTACACCGTCACGCCGTCGCCGCATCATCCGATCGGCGCCAAGGGCGTCGGCGAGAGCCCGAATGTCGGCGGCGTGCCGGCCTTCTCGAATGCCGTGAACGATGCGTTCGCCTTCCTCGGCGGCAAAAACCTGATGATGCCGCACTATCCGCATCGTCTGTGGCAGACCGCGCGCGAGCTGGGCGTCTGATCCTTGCTCGATTGGGACGGCCTGGCATCGCCCGCGAGCCAGGCCGCTGAAGGTGAATTGAGAATGGCCGATGTGACTGCCCGCACCGATATCGCCGATCGCCTCGCCGCGGTCGGCTATGTCGCCGACAAGGGGCTTGCGACGGCCCTGATGTTGATGGACATGCTCAAGCGGCCGTTGCTGCTCGAGGGCGAGGCCGGGGTCGGCAAGACCGAAGTCGCGAAGGCGCTAGCCGGCGTGCATGGCTGCGAGCTGATCCGCTTGCAATGCTATGAGGGGCTGGACCAGAACCAGGCGCTCTACGAGTGGAACTATCAGAGCCAGCTCCTCGCGATCAAAATTCGAGAGAGCGGCGACGCTGACGTTCTTGAGGAGCATATTTTTTCCGAGCGATATCTTTTGGAGCGGCCGCTCCTCGCCGCCATTCGCCGCACGGATTCGCCGGTGCTGCTGATCGACGAGATCGACCGGGCCGACGAAGAGTTCGAGGCGTTTCTCCTGGAACTGCTGTCGGATTTCCAGGTTTCGATCCCGGAACTCGGCACCATCAAGGCAACCTCGTTTCCGCGCGTTGTGCTGACTTCCAACGGCACGCGGGAATTGTCGGATGCGCTGCGGCGGCGTTGTCTCTATCACCCGCTGGATTTCCCGGATGTCGATCGCGAGGCGCGCATCCTCCTGACCCGGCTGCCCGGCATCGACACGACCTTGGCCTTGCAGATCGCTCGCCTCATCGGTGCGCTGCGCAAGGAAGAGTTGTCAAAAACCCCCGGCATCGCCGAGACGCTGGACTGGGCGGCGGCGCTCACCGGGCTCGGCGTGATGCGGATTGATGAAGACCGCGAGGCGGTGTTTGATACGTTGTCCTGCGTGCTCAAGACGCGCGAGGACCGCTCGCGCGTCAGCCGCGAAGTCAGCGACCGGCTGATCGGCAAGGTGGCGTGATATGGCCGCGCATCCGCAGCGACGGCAGGAGCATTTTGAGCCGGGCGAGGCGATCCGTCGCCGCGTGGCGGGTTTCTTGCGCACGCTGCGCGACAACGGCTTCAAGATCGGTCTTGCCGAAAGCCGTGATCTGCTCACGATCCTTTCAGCGGTGGGGTTGATGCGCCGCTCGCAGGCGCGCGAGGCGATGAAAAGCCTGCTGTGCAGCCGCCGCAGCGATTGGGATCAGTTCGACGATCTGTTCGACGCCTATTGGTTCGGCCGCGCGGTGAAAACGCGGGCGCGGTTGTCCGGGCCGGCACCTGGCGGGGCGCAGGTGCAAAAGAACCTGCTTGGGGGGCAAACGCTCGCCAACGACGCAGGCGCGGTTGTCGATCTCGACGCCGGTGCGGGCGGAGAAAGTGATGCCTCGCCGCTCGGCAAACGCGAAGGCGCAAGCCGCTTCGACAGTTTTGCCCGCACCGACTTTCGCAAGATCGCCGACCCGGAGGCGATGGCCAAGGCGCACGCGCTGGCCGAACGGCTGGCGCGGGTGATGCGGTCGCGGATCACCCGGCGCGACCGGCCGAAGCGGCGCGGCACGCGGATCGACCTGCGGCGCACGATCCGGGCCAGCCTGCCGACGGGCGGCACGCCGCTCGCCCTCGTGCGGTCGCGCAAGCATCACAAGCCGCTGCGGCTGGTGGTCTTGGTCGATGTCTCCGGCTCGATGAACCTCTACACCTCGGTCTTTCTCCGTTTCGTCCACGGCATCCTCGATCATTTCCTCGAAGCCGATGCGTTTCTGTTTCACACGCGCCTCGTCCACGTCTCCGATGCGCTGCGTGAAAAGGATGCCGGCCGCGCGCTGGATCGCCTCGGCCTGATGGCGGAGGGCGCCGGCGGCGGCACGAAGATCGGCGACAGCCTGGCGACATTCAACCGCTGGCACGCGGCGCGCGTCATCCATTCGCGCACCTGCGTCATGATCCTGTCCGATGGCTACGACACCGGCGAGCCGGCGCAACTCGCTGCCGGAATGGCGGCGCTGCGCCGGCGCTGCAAACGCATCGTCTGGCTCAATCCGCTGATCGGCTGGGAAGGTTATGAGCCGTCCGCGCGCGGCATGGCTGCGGCGCTGCCTTTCATCGATCTGTTTGCGCCAGCGCATACGCTGGAAAGCCTTGCCGCCCTCGAACCCTATCTCGCGCGCATCTGAGGAGACATCGACATGCAGCCTCACCCCGATGCTCTCGAAGTCATGAGCGAGCTCAAATTGCGAAACGAGCCGTTCGCGCTCGCGACTGTTGTCCGCACCGTTTCAGTTACCGCCGCGAAAGCTGGTGCTAAGGCGGTGATCCGGCCTGACGGCACCATCAGCGAGGGCTGGATCGGGGGAGGGTGCGCCCGCGCTGCGGTAATCAAGGCCGCGCGGGACGCGCTTTCGGACGGGCAGCCGCGCCTCGTGTCGTTGCAGCCCAAGGACCTGCTCGACGAGAAAGGTGTGGCATCAGGCGACGAGCGTGACGGCGTCCGCTTTGCCAACAACATGTGCCCGAGCAAGGGCAGCATGGACATTTTCGTCGAGCCGATGCTGCCTCGGCCGACGCTCGCCGTATTCGGCTCGAGCCCCGTCGCGGTGGCGCTGGCGGATCTTGCGCCGCGCTTCGGCTACCGCTCGGTGGTGTGCGCTCCGGCAAGCGAGCAGACCGCGTTCGGCGAGGTCGATCAGCGCGTCGACGGCTTCGCTCTGCCGGTGGAGAGCGAGAGCCACCGCTTCGTCATCGTCGCCACCCAGGGGCGGGGCGACGAGGCTGCGCTGCGCGCCGCGCTGTCGATCGATGCCGATCATATCGCCTTTGTCGGCAGCCGTCGGAAGATGGCGGCGCTGCGCGAAAAACTGCTGGCCGATGGGGTCGAGGCCGCGCGCTTCGATCGCGTCAAGGGACCGGCGGGGCTCGATATCGGCGCGATCACGCCCGACGAAATCGCGCTTTCGGTGCTCGCGGAAATTTTGACCGTTCGTCGCCGGCATCATCGATCGACGGCGAACACTTAGTGAAGGACGAATTGCCATGCAGATGAACGACAGCGAGCGGATTGCCGCGCCGGTCGACGTGGTCTGGGCCGCACTGAACGATCCCGAAATCCTGAAGCAGTGCATTCCGGGCTGCCAGAGCCTCGAAATGACCTCGCCGACGGAAATGACCGCAACCGTGGTCCTCAAGGTCGGGCCGGTGAAGGCTTCCTTCAATGGCAAGGTGACGCTGAGCGACATCGACCCGCCGAACGGCTATCGCATCACCGGCGAGGGCTCGGGCGGCGTCGCCGGGTTTGCCAAGGGCGGCGCCCAGGTGCGGCTCGAGCCCGAGGGCACTGATGCCACCATCCTGCACTACGAGGCCGAGGCCCAGATCGGCGGCAAGCTCGCCCAGCTTGGCGGCCGCCTGATCGACGCCACCGCCAAAAAACTCGCCGGCGAGTTTTTCACGACGTTTGGCAAACTCGTCGGCGGCGAGGTTCCGTCAGCCGAGGCTTCATCAGAGGAGGCCGCAGAAGGTGCGGACACCGGCGGCAAGAAGAAGGGCTGGTTCAGCCGCCTCACCGGCTCGGCCGGCGTGCTGTTGTTGGCAGGCGCGCTCGGCGCCAACTGGTGCTGCCTCAGCGGCGCCCATCATCACGCGATGGCGACGATCGACGCCGAGCTTGCCGCTTCGATCTGCACCTCGCCGCTGTCCTGATCGTGGCCTATGGTGCGGCGCGGGCGGGTTATGACCCGGCCGCGCCGGAGGTTGCGGGCACCGCCTGACGCGGCGCTTTGAGATTGAAGAAGTTGCCGGACAGGATCAGCGCCGCGCCGATCGCGGTGTAAACATCGAGGCTCTCGGCATAGAGCAGCCAGCCAATCAGGGCGCTCAACGGAAGGCGCAGGAAGTCCAGCGGCACGACGATCATGGTGTCGGCATAGAGCATCGCCTTGGCCATGCAATAGTGCGAGAAAGTGCCGGTGAAGGCGACGATCAGCATCCAGCCCCAGACCGAATAGGACGGCCATACCCACTCGTTGAATGCGGGAACGAAACCAAGCAGCGACTGGATGATCAGCATCCAGAAGATGATTTTGACCGCGCTTTCGGTGGTGGTGAGCGATTTTACCAGCACGATCGAGATGCCGAAACCGACGGCGCCTGCCAGCATGATCAACTGGCCCGGATCGATCGACTTGCCGATCGGCCGCACGATGATCACAACGCCGATGATGCCGAGAACGATCGCCCAGATCTTCGGCGCGTTCATGCGCTCGCCGAAGAAATACAGCGACAGCAGCGCCGCCCAGATCGGCATCGTGAACTCGATTGCGATGAGCTGCGACAGCGGGATCATCGTCAGCGCGAGAAACCAGCAGAATTGTCCGGTGAAATGGGCAAGGTTGCGCGAGATGTGCGCGCCGATCCGGTGGGTCTTCATGGCGCGCAGGCCGCCCTCGAGATGGATGAGGGGGATCAGCATGACCATGCCGATCAACGACCTGACCTCAAGGATCTGGAACGTGCCGAGTTCGCGCGCGCTTGCGCGGGCGGCGACCAGCATCGTCAGCATCAGGGTCAGCCAGCCGCCCATCCACATTGCAGCTTTGAGGTTTGACGGCTGGGGAGCAGATTGGGTCATCAGTCTTCGCATGGTTCGGTTGGAACGCCGGCACGCCCGATGGCGCGGCCGATCGCACGGCGGGTTCACGCAGGGACATGCTGCATAGCACAGTTTAGTCCTGCATCAGCTATGCGAATGAACAGGCAGGCCGTGCGTATGCCGTTGATCTAGCCGCGAAAAATGCTTTGGCGGCGGTACGTCGTGGCGGTTCTCTGTCACTTCGCCGGCGGATGCGGCGAGGAATGCGGCCCGAACAACCGGCCCTTTTCAGCAAAGCAGATCACCGCCAGCACGCTGACGCCGACGAAGATGTAGCCGGCCGCGAGCGGGACCAGCGTGCCGTTATAGGCATAGGCGACGCCGGCGGCGATCATGACCGCGATGAAGGTGGTGACCGCGCCGAGGAACGACGACGCCGTTCCGGCGATGCGGCCCTGCGGCTCCATCGCGAGCGCGTTGAAATTGGCGAAGGTCAGGCCGATCAGGAAGGTGATCGCGGCCAGGATGGTCATGAAGGATGGGAAGCTGAGGCGGTCGAGCAGGATCAGCGTCGTCATGATGATCGCCAGAATCATGAAGGTGACGGCCGCGCCGTGCGAGAGCACACGCATTCCGAGCCGGCCCACGAACCGCGCATTGATGAAGGACGAAAGCGAGATCGTCAGCGCCGCTGCGGCGAAGGCAAGCGGAAAGTAGTTTCCGAGGCCAAAATATTCGCCGAGGATCTGCTGCGCAGAGAGCAGGAAGGAATACATGCCGCCCTGCATCAACCCGCCTGCCAGCGTATAGCCCACCGTCTGGCGGTTGGCGATCAGGGCGCGGAAAGCACGGCCGAGAGAGCGCAGCTCGATCGGCAGGCGATTGTCGGGACGCAGGGTTTCCGGCAGACGCAGTGCGAGCCAGATGGTGATGAGGATGCCTGCGCCGGCGAGCAGGGTGAAGATCGACTGCCACGGCCAGATCAGGACGACGACCTGCCCGACCGAGGGCGCAATTACCGGCACGGCGATGAAGACCATCATCGCCAGCGACATCACGCTCGCCATCTGCCGCCCGGCGTAGCAATCGCGCACGACGGCGATGATCACCACGCGCGTTGCCGCCGCGCCGAGCCCGCAGACAAATCGCGCTGCGAGGAGGGTGTCGAAGCTTTGCGCGAAGGCGCACAGCACCGAAGCCAGCGAATAGATCAGCAGGCCGTAAATCAGCACCGGCTTGCGGCCGTAGCGATCGGACAGCGGCCCGACCGCTAACTGGCCGAAGCCAAAGCCGACGATGAATGCAGTCAGCACCGTCTGGCGGTCGTTGTCGTTCAGCAGCCCCAGCGCGCGGCCGATGTCGGGCAGCGCCGGCATCATCATGTCGACCGCGAGCGCGTTGAGCGCCATCAGGCTCGCCACCAGCGCGACGAACTCGGCAAATCCCATCGGGCGATGATTGGAGAAGGACGACGCCGAGGGGTTCGGCCGGGACGACACCATGAAAAAGATCTGTCCGTTGGAGGGAGTGCGCAGGTCGTATTGGCTTATCCGGCCTCGCGCAAGCGCCAAGCCGCTCGCGGGCGCGCAGCGAGGCCGCCGCGCCCGCTCTTGCACTCGGCGATGCTTCACGCAGATACTGATGAAAAGCCTTATCCAGCCCTCTCGCGTTTCAAAGGAGACGTCATGAAAGTCACGATCGAGGTGGATTGCACCCCTCACGAAGCGCGCGAGTTTTTTGGCTTGCCGGATGTGAAGCCGCTCCAGGCGGCGATGATGGACAAGTTCCAGGCGCGCATGGAGGAGAGCATCGATAGCTTCTCGCCGGAGGCGCTGCTGCATAGCTGGATGACGTTCGATCCCAAGCTCGCGCAGCGTTTTCAGGAGATGTTTTTGGGTTTCACCGGCCTCGGCAGCAAGCCGACCGCCAAGGATAAGGAATAGACTTCTCCTCATCATGCCGGACGGCGGCCGAGCCGGGAGCTTTAACTGCCATGAGTGCAACGGAAACGACTTCGAGCGAGGCGACGATGGCGGCTCTTCCGGGCATGCCGCCCGTGCAGTTCGCCGACACCAACGGCATCCGTGTGGGGTACTATGAGGCCGGTCCGGCAAACGATGAGCCGCCGATGGTTTTGTGCCACGGCTGGCCTGAATTGGCGTTTTCCTGGCGCCACCAGATTGAGGCCCTGGGCCGGGCGGGTATCAGGGTGATTGCGCCGGATCAGCGCGGCTATGGCGTCACCGACCGGCCGGAGGCGGTGGAGGCCTATGACATCGAGCACCTGACGGCGGATCTCGTCGGGCTGCTCGATCACCTCAAGATCGACAAAGCGATATTCGTCGGCCACGACTGGGGCGGCTTCGTCGCCTGGCAGATGCCGCTGCGCCATCCGTCGCGGGTTGCCGGGGTGGTCGGCATCAACACGCCGCATTTGCCCCGTGCGCCGGTCGATCCGATCGAGATTTACCGCAAGCGCCTCGGCGATCAGATGTACATCGTCCAGTTCCAGGATGAGGCGCGCGCGCCGGATCGGCTGTTTGCGAAAAACGTCCGCTCGACCTTCGAGTTCTTCATGCGCAAGCCGCTGGCGCAGACCGCGCCGTCGGCAGGCGCGGCGCTGGGAATGTCCTCCGACCCGGCGGGCGAGGGCGCCAAAAAGGTTCCCAATCTCGCCTTTCCGCAAATGGTGGCCGCTTACGACGCGGCCAAGGATCGGCGCGAAATGATCCTGTCGGATGCGGAGATGCAGGTCTTCGTCGATACCTTCACGCGGACCGGCTTCACCGGCGGCATCAACTGGTACCGGAATATCTCCCGCAACTGGGAGCGCGCCGCGGAACTCGATCACCGGGTGCGGGTGCCTTCGCTGATGATTATGGCCGAGAACGACGCCGTGCTGCCGCCATCCGCGGCGGACGGGATGGAAAAGCTGATCCCGGATCTCGAAAAGCACCTGATCCGCGACAGCGGCCACTGGACCCAGCAGGAGAAGGCCGACGAAGTCAGCGCCAAGCTGATCGAGTGGCGGCGCAGGCGGTTCGGCTGATTTCTTGAGGGAACTCTGCCGAAGGATGGAGTTGCGGCGAGGCGCAATCACGGCCTTGTGATTGTGCATCGCGGCACAAATGTTGCGATGCACAAATTAATCTCCATATCCTGGAAGTACCCTGGGCCTTCGGACGGGGCTGCCATAGCTCAAACGAGGATGGAGTATTGCCAATGACCACCACTGCCGACGTCACCGTGAACATTTTCAAGGCTGCTTTCGCTCCCTTCACCGATACCCTAAAGGACGCGCAAGTCGCCGCCCTGCCGGATGCTGCCCGCGACTTCGTCAAGCTCACGGCGAGCTCCGTACAGGATCGTTTCGCCGACGCCCACGTCGGCTCGGAAAAGGTCACGGCTGCGTTCGAAAGCGCTGCGACGCGGGCGCTGGCTGAGGGCACCAAGATCAGCCGCAACGTCCAGCAGGCGTTCTTTGACGATGCGATGGCGTTTTTTGCCGGTGTCTCGAAACTCGCTACGGCCCAGACCCTGACCGATGCAGTGAAGATCCAGTCCGATTTCCTGCGCGCCAGCGCCGAGACGCTTTTGGGCCGCACCAAATCCACGGCGGCCTATCTCGTCGAGATCGGCACCGAGGCCACCGACGGCGCCGAGCGCAACCTGCGCGAAGGCGTTGCCGCAGCCAATACCGCGGCCCGCGGCGCCTGATTGCGCCGCATTTACTGAGTCTGTGGAAGGCCCGCTTCGGCGGGCCTTCTTTTTTGCATTGCGATTGCCCGATCCGATCGACATATCGAAAGGATGGCGATTGAGACGATGGCGGGTTCGCGATGACGGTGCAGCAGGATCTGCGGTTCGCAGCCGGCGCGTTCGGCGGTTCGGATGCCGTCCGCGCGGCTGAGCTGCGCAGGGTGAAATTTTTGGCGACCGGCGTCCTGGTCGGCTGCCTTGTCCTGATGGTGATCGGGAAGCTGCTGACGCCCTATCACGCGGCGTTCGGTTTCCTTGCGGCCTTCGCGGAGGCGGCGACGATCGGCGGGCTGGCCGATTGGTATGCGGTCGTCGCGCTGTTTCGCCGGCCGCTCGGCCTGCCCATTCCCCACACGGCCATCATCCAGAAGAACCAGAGCCGGATTGCGGACAAGCTCGGCGAATTCGTCGAGAAGCATTTTTTGGCTGCCGGGCCGGTCGACGCCAAGCTCCGGCAGATCGATTTTGCCTCCTTCATCGCCGACTGGCTGAGCGATGCCAAGCGCAGCGGCGATCTTGCGCGGTTCGCGCTGCGGCTCCTGCCCGAGGTGGTCGCGGCATCGGAAACGTCGGGATTGGCAACGTTTTTGAGCCGGCGCGCGCTGATGATGGTGCAATCGGTTGATCTTGCGCCGCTCGTCGCTGGGGCGCTGCGCCGGTTCATTGCGCAGGGACGGCATCAGGAGATCTTGGATCAGCTGATGCGGGCGGCGCATGATGCGCTGACAAAGCCCGAGACGCAGGCGATGTTTCGCCAGAAGATCCGCGACGAATTGCCGACGCTGCTGCGCCTTTACCGCGCCGATGCCTTCGTGATGAAGAAGGTCGCAGCCTCGCTGTTCGCTTTCTTCGAGGACGTGCGAACCCATCCCGATCATCCGTTCCGCGGCGAGTTCAGCAACATGCTGCTTTCGCTGATCGATCGGCTGGAGAGCGACCCCGGCTTTCGCAAAAAAATCAACTCGCTGCGGCACGACCTTCTGGCGCGTCCCGAACTGTCTGCCCTGCTTGAGCGCGCATGGGCCAGCGTGAAGGATTTTGTCGATCGCAGCGCATCAGGAGAGTCGATGGTATTGCACCAGCACCTTGCCAACGTGCTGGCGGCGGCCGGCAGCCAGCTCACCACCGACCCGGAGATGCGCGCCGAGATCAACCATGGCCTCGCGGTGATGTTGCGCAGCTTCGTGGCCGAGCAGAAAAGCGGGGTCTCGACCTTTATCGCCGATCAGGTGAAAGCGTGGGACATGGGCCAGCTCATCAATCTGATCGAACTGAACATTGGCCGCGACCTGCAATATATCCGCTTCAACGGCACAATCATCGGCGGGTTGGCGGGCCTGATGCTTTACAGTGTCGAGGTGGCCATCCGCACGCTGGGATGAGCGCGCTGCAATGCCGCAATCCGTTTGCGGCGGCTTGAATTGGCGGGCCTGCTCCAATATTTTTGGCTAGCGCCGGATGGTGCGGAGCACGTCCGGACGATGATGCCGGACAGGCTCTGTCATTTGACTATCGACGGGATAGGAGAGGAAACGAGATGCGGTGCCGGAAGCGGCACGGCGCGTCATGGTTTCTGCACAAAAACAAGGCGAGCCGGGGCGTTCAGACCGGCTCTAACATAAGGATAACGCGGTCATGCCCACCAATCTGAAACTCGTATCGTCTTCTCTTAATCTCAAGGACCCGTCGCTGCTGCGTGACACCTGCTATGTCGCCGGCAAATGGATCGCGGCCGACAGCGGCAAGACCATCACCGTCACCAACCCGGCCAATGGCGCGACCGTCGGCACCGTGCCGAGCATGGGCGCGGACGAAACCCGCCGCGCCATCGAGGCTGCGGACGCGGCGCTCCCCGCATGGCGCGCCAAGACCGCCAAGGAGCGCGGCGCAATTCTGCGGCGCTGGTTCGACCTCATGCTCGCCAATCAGGAAGACCTCGCGGTGCTGATGACCGCCGAACAGGGCAAGCCGATGACCGAAAGCCGCGGCGAGATCGCCTACGCGGCAAGCTTCCTCGAGTGGTTCGCCGAAGAAGGCAAGCGCATCTACGGCGACACGATTCCGCAATTCGCCAATGACAAGCGCATCGTCGTCGTCAAGCAGCCGGTCGGCGTCTGCGCGGCGATCACGCCGTGGAATTTCCCGGCCGCGATGATCACCCGCAAGGCAGGCCCGGCGCTCGCCGTCGGCTGCACGATGGTGGTGAAGCCGGCCAGCCAGACGCCGCTGTCCGCGCTGGCGCTCGCCGTGCTGGCGGAGCGCGCCGGAGTGCCGGCGGGCGTGTTCTCTGTCGTCACGGGCTCGGCCTCGGCGATCGGCGGCGAAATGACCTCGAACCCGACCGTGCGCAAGGTGACGTTCACCGGCTCGACCGAAATCGGCAAGCTCTTGATCGAGCAGTGCGCCGCCACGGTGAAGCGCACCTCGATGGAGCTGGGCGGCAACGCGCCGTTCATCGTGTTCGACGACGCCGATCTCGATGCAGCGGTGAAGGGAGCGCTCGCCTCGAAGTATCGCAATGCCGGCCAGACCTGCGTCTGCGCCAACCGCCTTCTGGTGCAGGACGGCGTCTATGACGCCTTCGCCGCAAAACTCGTCGAAGCTGTCAATGCGCTCAAAGTCGGCGACGGCAACGAGGCCGGTGTCAATGTCGGTCCGCTGATCGACATGCGCGCGGTCGAGAAGGTCGAGGAGCACATCGCCGACGCCGTTGCCCACGGCGCGCGGGTGATCGCCGGCGGTGAGCGCCACAAGCTCGGTCAATCCTTCTTCCAGCCCACCGTGCTCGCCGACACCAAACCGGAGATGAAGATTTTCCGTGAGGAGACCTTTGGTCCGGTGGCTCCGCTGTTCCGCTTCAAGACCGAAGAGGAAGCCATCAAGCTCGCCAACGACACCGAATTCGGCCTTGCCGCCTATTTCTACGGCCGCGACATCGGCCGCGTCTGGCGCGTCGCCGAGGCGCTCGAATACGGCATGGTCGGCATCAACGAGGGCATCATCTCGACGGAAGTCGCGCCCTTCGGCGGCATGAAGGAAAGCGGCACCGGGCGCGAGGGCGCGAAATACGGTGCCGAGGAATTTTTGGAAGTGAAGTATCTCTGCATGGGCGGCATCTGACGCTTTCGCGCCAGAGCCGATACCATCACTACGGACGCGGTGCGGCGATCATTCGCTGCACCGCAGACCGGCAACGGTCACACCGTCCCGCGACGAATGTCGCGCTGCCCGTGAGGACCCGAGCCATGACTGCTCCCGCATCGCCCACAGCCATACCCACCATCGCCGAGGGCGATCTGCTCTGCGCGGTGGATGGCCCGATCGTGCGCGTCACCTTCAATCGCCCGCAGGCGCGCAACGCCTTCACTTTTGCAATGTATGAGCAGCTCGCCGCGATCTGTGCGGCGGTCGATGCGGATCGCTCCATCCGCGCGATGATCCTCACCGGCGCCGGTGACAAGGCGTTTGCCGCCGGAACGGACATTTCCCAGTTTCGCGCCTTCAAGACGGCGCAGGACGCGCTCGACTATGAGGCGCGGATCGACCGCGTGCTCGGCGCGCTCGAGGCGTGCCGCGTGCCGACCATCGCCGCAATCGCCGGGGCGTGCACCGGCGGCGGCGCGGGCATTGCGGCCTGCTGCGATCTGCGGATCGGCACCGCAGCGACGCGCATCGGGTTTCCGATCGCGCGCACGCTGGGCAATTGCCTGTCCTCGTCGAATATCAGCCGCGTGATGGCGCTAGTCGGCGCCGCGCGCGTCAAGGACCTCATCTTCACGGCGCGGCTGATCGAGGCCCCTGAGGCGCTCGCGCTCGGCCTTCTCAACGAGGTGGTGCCAGATGTCGCGGCGCTGCAAGCCAAGGCGACCGAGCTTGCCGAGCGGGTCGCCGGCCACGCGCCGATCACGCTTGAAGTGACCAAGGAGGCGGTGCGCCGCCTGCGGCCGCACCTGTCGCGCGAGGAGGGGCAGGACCTCATCGTTCGCGCCTATATGAGCGAGGATTTTCGCGAAGGCATGGATGCGTTTCTCAATAAGCGCAAGCCGCAGTGGAAAGGCCGCTAGTCGCCGCGCGTCGGCCTTTGCCGGTCAAACGATCCGGTCGCGCTTCAAGGCCGCGATCTCGTCGCGGCTGAAGCCGAATTCGGCAAGAACCTCCTCGGTGTGCTCGCCCGCTTCCGGCGGCCGCGCGACAATGGTGGAGGGCGTGCGCGACAGCGTGAACGGCTGCGCCACGAGGCGGATGCTGCGGCCCTGATCGTTCGCCACGTCCTGCGCCATGCCAAGATGCCTGACCTGCGGATCGGCGAACACTGCATCGATGCTGTTGATCGGGCCGCACGGCACGCCGGCGGCGTTGAATGCGTCGACCCATGCGGCGCTTTTGCGCTTCAGCGTATGGCCGTTGATGATGGCATTCAGCGCATCGCGATTGGCCGAGCGGGCAGTCGCTGTTGCAAACCGCGCATCGCCAATCAGCTCCGGCGCGCCAAGCGCGTGTGCGAACCGCTCCCAGATCTTGCCGCCGGTCGTGGCAATGTTGATGTAGCCATCGGCGGTCTCGAATACGCCGGTGGGGATGCTGGTCGGGTGGTTGTTGCCGGCCTGCTGCGGCACCTCCTTTTCCATCAGCCATCGCGCGGCCTGGAAATCGAGCATGAACACCTGCGCTTGCAGCAACGAGGTCTGCACCCATTGCCCCTGGCCCGATTGCTCGCGCTCCAGCAGCGCGGTGAGGATGCCCATCGCGCACAGAAGCCCGGCGGACAGATCGGCGACCGGGATGCCGGCACGCATCGGTCCGCCGCCCGGTGCGCCGGTGATCGACATCAGGCCGCCCATGCCTTGCGCGATCTGATCGAAGCCCGGCCGTGCGTGGTAGGGGCCGTCCTGCCCGAATCCGGAGATGCTGGCATAGACGAGACGGGGATTGATTGCCCTTAGGCTGTCGTAGTCGATGCCGAGGCGGGTTTTGACGTCGGGGCGAAAATTTTCGACGACGACATCGGCTTTCGCCGCCATGCGCAGGAAGGTGGCGCGGCCTTCATGCGTCTTGAGGTCGAGGGTGATTGCGCGCTTGTTGCGGTGGAGGTTCTGAAAGTCCGAACCGTGGCGCGGGCCGCCCGGCTGCTGTGCGTCGGGCTGGTCCGACACCGGCTCGATCTTGATGACGTTGGCGCCCCAGTCGCCGAGCTGGCGCACCGCGGTAGGACCGGAGCGGATGCGCGTGAGATCCAGCACCGTGAAGCGGGCGAGAGCCTGCGAGGCGCAAGGGGCCGCCATGACGAATGCCTCCGCTTCCTGCGCGCGATCGAGATGCCGCGCGTGCCGTCTTATTGCGTGGGCGGCATTTTTCCTGCCGCCGTCACGCGTTGACCCATCTTTGGGGTGGGCCGCGCCGCATGCAACCGAAAAGATGCCGCTGTCAGGTCTGCTCGGCGAGCGCGGCGTGCGAAGGCGGCTGTTCTTCCTGCGGCGGCTGGCAGACGTCGATCCATTCGGCGTTGACGAGCTCGGCCATCCGCATGGGCGCGATGCGCACCGCGCTGTTGATCGAGCCGGCGGCGGGCACCACCTCGTCGAACTGCCTCAGCGACACGTCGCAATAGACCGGCAGCGGCGTCGCCAGACCAAAGGGGCAGACTCCGCCGACGGGATGGCCGGTCAGCGCCACCACGTCGTCGGCATCGAGCATGCGCGGCTTGCCGCCGAAGAACGCCTTCACCTTCTTGTTGTCGAGGCGCGACGTGCCGGAGGCGACCACCAGCACCACGCGGTCGTTGACGCGGAGCGACAGCGTCTTGGCGATCTGCTCCGGGCCAACGCCAAAGGCTTCGGCGGCGAGCGCCACCGTGGCGGAGCTCTGGTTCGCTTCGATCACTTCGATGTCCGGGGCATTGTCCGCAAAAAATGCGCGAACGGATTCAAGACTCATATCCGCGGTCCTCGCAGGGAAAAGTGGTCAGGTTGGCGAGAGCAGCGCCGGCAGGCCCGACAGGCTCTTCACGCGATGGTCGGGGGCAAAGCCCAGTTCGTCCATCTGTGTTCGGGTGATCTTGTACATCGTCGAGGGGCCGATCGCCGCGGCCGCCTTGCATTCTTGCGCCAGCGCATCGGGCGCAACACGCTCGATCCATGCGACATTGAGGCCGAACGCCTTGGCGCCGCAGACGTCGAACGGATTGGATGAGACGAACAGCACGTTTCGAGGCGCAACCTTGAGCCTCTCCTCGATCAGCTCATAAGCCTCCGGGCTCGGCTTGAAGATTCGCTTGGCGTCGATGCTGATCGTCGCGTCGAGCACTTTGTCGAGCCCGCTGTTGCGCACCAGCGCATTGAGCATGTCGGTGCTGCCATTGGACAGGATAGCGAGTTTTTGGCCCTGCATCCTGCCGAGCGCCGTGAGCGCATCGGGATAGAGATCGAGGTGCAGATATTTGTCCATGATGCGCTCGATCACGGCGTCATCAGCGCGAAGGCCGAGGCATCGCAGCGTGAAGACGAGCGCGTCGCGGGTGATGACGGAAAAATCCTCGTAGCGCCGCATCAGCGAGCGCAGCCAGGTATACTCGAGCTGCTTCATGCGCCAGACCTGCGTGATCAGCTCGCCATGGCCGGGAAAATTCTCTTCGGTGATGGCAGCGACCGACTGCACGTCATAGAGCGTGCCATATGCGTCGAAGACAACAGCCTGAATCGTCACGGGTTAAATCCGCTCGTAGTTGATAGGACAGAGCGGTGATCATCGCGATCACCGCTCTTCGTGGCTTGCTTGCGCTCAGATGCCTAAAAGCTTGCGCGCATTGTCCTTCAGCACCTTCGGCCGGATTTCGTCGCGAATGTCCAGCTTGGCGAAATCGGACAGCCAGCGGTCCGGCGTGATCACCGGCCAGTCGGAGCCGAACAGCATTTTGTCCTGAAGGATCGAGTTGATGTAGCGCACCAGAATCGGCGGAAAGTATTTTGGCGACCAGCCCGAGAGGTCGATGTAGACGTTCGGCTTGTGGGTCGCGACCGACAAAGCCTCCTCCTGCCACGGGAACGACGGGTGGGCGAGGATGATTTTCATGTCCGGGAAATCGACAGCGACATCGTCGATATACATCGGGTTGGAAAATTTCAGCCGCATGCCGTTGCCGCCGCGCATGCCCGAGCCGACGCCGGTCTGGCCGGTGTGGAACAGCGCGATCGCGCCGCCTTCGGCGATCGCCTCGTAGAGCGGGTAGGCCATCCGGTCGTTGGGGTAGAAACCCTGCATCGTCGGGTGGAATTTGAAGCCCTTGATGCCATATTCCTCGATCAGCTTGCGAGCCTCGCGGGCGCCGAGCTTGCCCTTGGCCGGGTCGATGCTGGCGAACGGAATCAGCACGTCGGAGTTTTCGGCGGCGAGCTCGATCATCTCGTAGTTGTTGTAGCGGCGGAACCCGGTCTCGCGCTCGGCATCCACCGGGAAGATCACGGCGGCGATCTTCTTGGCCCGGTAATAGGCGGCGGTTTCGGGCACCGTCGGCGGGTGTTTGTGCGGGGATTTGAAATACTCCGCCATCGCCGCCTGAAAATCGTCATACCCGTCATCCGCGTGGGTGCCGCACGGCTCCTCGGCATGGGTATGGATGTCGATGGCGATCACGTCGTCGGCGTTGGGTAGCGGCAACTTGGGCATTGAGATGGTCCTGCGCGTTTCTCTGATCTTGTTGTTTGGGGCTTCGTCGGCCGCAGAATAGGCCGGTTGCTGCACCGTAACAAATCGCACCGGAAAGAATAGAATTTGCACGCCGAAAACCGCGATTTGGCGTCGAAAACCCGGCTGAACGATTGACAGCGAAGGGCTGGATAGTTAGAAAGCGCCCGTCCCGAGCGGTTCTCCGCTGGCGGGCAAGAGTTTCTTTTTCCTGAAAGTTCCGGCCTCCCTTACGGCCTTTCGCAGAACAGGAATGTCCCATGAAGGTCCGTAATTCGCTCAAGTCGCTTCTGGCCCGGAACCGCAACAACCGTCTGGTTCGTCGCAAAGGCCGCGTCTACGTGATCAACAAGGTCCAGCGCCGCTTCAAGGCTCGCCAGGGCTAAGATCACGGTTCCCCGGTCCCGGCATTCCGTCTGGGCCGGCTTTGCTCGATCTTTAAGGCATTTTCGCATAGCTGTGCAGGCCACCCAAGCTTGCGGCTTTGCCAGCATGGGCTAGATTTACCCCATGCGGATGCCATTCGTCGCAGACAATTTGAACGGGTGGCCCGGTCGCGCAAGCCGCCGGGCGCTTGTGCTCGCGCTGGCGATTGGTGTCGCCGGCGCCACGACCGCTGCGGCGCAGGACGTTGATGTCGCGCCGTTGCCGGGGCCTTCCGGGCCCGGCAGTGCCACGCCCGGCGGCCCGTCCGGTCCCGATTCGGGCCGGCCAGACCGGCCGCAGGGCCATTCGCCGAGCGACGAGTTTTCGCGAAACAGCCTCGACTTCCTGTTCGGGGCGCTGAAAGCCGCGCCGGACCCTGAGACGGCGAAGCTCGTCGAGGCGCGGATCTGGACGGTGTGGTTCAAGACGCCGAGCGATACCGCGGCATTGCTGATGGCGCGCGCCAAGCAGGCGGCGGAGAGCGGCAATCGGGATCTGGCGATCAAGCTGATGGATGCGATCGTCGAGCTTCGGCCGGATTACACCGAGGCATGGAATCGCCGCGCGACGCTTTATTTCTACAAAGGCGACTACGCCAGTTCGCTCGCCGATATTCGCGAAGTGCTGGCGCGTGAGCCGCGCCATTTCGGGGCGCTGGTCGGCCTTGGCATGATCATGCGCAACATCGGCAAGGACCGCGAGGCGCTCGCCGCCTACCGGCAGGCATTGGCGCTCTATCCGTATCTCGAGAACGTCGCCGACATCGTCAAAAGCCTCGCCGAGAAAGTCGAGGGCCGCGACATCTAGGCCGGCTGGCAGATATTCCGCCCGCATCAAAGGCGGGCGGTTGCGTCCGTGGAATTGGACGCGCGCAAAGCGGCGGTTGCCGCTGATTTCATGTTTCGTATTCGTTTCGCTGGTTTTTTTCGGGAAACATCAACGGAGACAGCAATGGCTACGACCTATGGATCGGCCGTTTGGCAAGGCGGCATCAAGGACGGCAAGGGCGCGATCTCGACCAAGAGCGGCGCGCTCAAGGATTATCCTTACGGTTTCGCCAGCCGCTTTGAGGGCAAACCCGGCTCCAACCCCGAAGAGCTCATCGGTGCCGCCCATTCCGCCTGTTTCATCATGGCGCTGTCGCTGATCCTGGGCGAGGCCCAGCTCACCGCCGACAAGCTCGATTGCCGTGCCGATGTCACGATCGAGAAAGCAGGCGACGGTTTTGCCATTACCAAGAGCCACCTGACGCTCAAGGCCAAAATCCCCGGAGCGACCAAGGCCGTGTTCGACGATCTCACGGGCAAGGCCAAGGCGGGCTGCCCGGTGTCGAAGGTGTTGAACGCCGAGATCACGCTCGACGCGACGCTCGAAGGCTGAGCATTCCCGCTGCGGCAAAAGAAAAGGCGGTCGCCGGTGGTGGTCCGGCAACCGCCTGGTTTGGCGCAAAGAGCGTTAGATCACGCCCTCAGTGTCGGCACCTACCACCGCAATGCGCAGCATGTTGGTCGCGCCGGGGGTGCCGAACGGCACGCCCGCCACCGTGATGATGCGCTGCCCGGCCCGGGCGAAGCCGTCGCGGAAGGCGATGCGCTTGGCGCGGTCCACCATGTCGTCCTGGTTCTGCGCATCCTCGGCGATGACGCAGTGCACGCCCCAGACCACCGACAGTTTTCGCCCGGTCTCCTTGTTGGGCGTGATTGCGACGACCGGCGGTTTCGGCCGTTCGCGCGACACCCGCAGGGCGGTGGAGCCGGAGCTGGTCCAGCAGATGATCGCCGCGAGTTCGAGCGTTTCGGCGATCTGCCGGGCCGCGCCGGCAATGGCGTCGCCGACGGTGGCATCCGGCACCGGCCGCTGGGCATGCAGGGCGGTGCGGTAGTTGAGATCGCGTTCAACTTCCTCGCCGATGCGGTTCATCGTCGAGACGGCTTCGACCGGGAATTTTCCGGCGGCCGATTCCGCAGAGAGCATGATCGCGTCGGCGCCGTCATAGACGGCGGTGGCGACGTCGGACACCTCGGCGCGGGTCGGCACCGGGCTCAAAATCATCGACTCCAGCATCTGGGTTGCGATCACCACCGGCTTGCCGGCCTGGCGCGCGAGCCGCGTGATCTGCTTCTGCAGGCTCGGCACGCGTTCGACCGGCAGTTCGACGCCGAGATCGCCGCGCGCCACCATCAGGGCGTCGGACGCCTCGATGATCTCCGGCAGGCGGTCGATGGCCTGCGGCTTCTCGATCTTCGACATCACCGAGGCGCGGCCGCGCACCATCTTTTTCGCCTCGATGACGTCTTCCGGCCGCTGCACGAAGGACAGGGCGACCCAGTCGACGCCGACCTTGAGGGCGGCATCGAGGTCGGCGCGATCCTTGGAGGTCATCGCTGACATCGGCAGGTCGGTGTCCGGCAGGCTGACGCCCTTGCGGTCCGACATCTTGCCGCCGATCACGACGCGGGTGACCGCACGCTCCGGCGATGCCTCCTCGACGATGAGGCGGACCTTGCCGTCGTCGAGCAGCAGTGCATGGCCCTGGCGCAGCGCCGCGAGAATCTCCGGGTGCGGAAGGTGGACGCGGTTGACGTCGCCGGGGGCCGGATTTGAATCGAGCACGAAGCTCGCGCCATTGTTGAGCTGTACCGGGCCGTTGCCGAACGTGCCGAGGCGGAGCTTGGGGCCCTGCAGGTCGACCAGAATGCCGATCGGGCGGCCGTAGCTGCTCTCCACATTGCGGATGGTGGTGATCAGTTCCTCCATACGCTCATGCGAGGTATGGCTCATGTTGATCCGGAACAGGTCGGCGCCAGCCTCGAACAGCCGCCGGATGACTGCGCTATCCGATGACGAGGGCCCGAGGGTGGCGAGGATCTTGATGCGGCGCAGGCGTCTCATGGCTTAGGCCCGGCCGGGGCGCCTGAGGGAAGGCCGGATGCACCCGGCGTGTTGGGCATGCCGGGAATCGGAACTTGCTGCTGTTTGGAATCGCTGGTCTCGGTCAATTGCACTGTCCAAGCTCGTTGTTCTCCGGTGTCGACCTCGAAGAAGCCTGTCCGGTCATAGCCGCGCGCGAGACAATTCTCGGTGCCACGGATCGTAAATTCCTTGTCGCGCGAGCACATGAACGCCTGGCCGGACCATTCCCCGCCGCGATCATAGTCGAGCGCGTAGATGTAGTAGTATCGCGCAATCAGATTGCCCCGGAGCAACGTTTCGCAGTTGCGGGCGGGAATGTTCCACCAGCCTTCCGTTACCCAGCCCTCGGCGTCCTTGTAGCCCAGGGCGATGCCGACGCGGCTCGAGGTGTTGTTGCACAGCCGAAAGTCAGCCGCCGCGGGCGCGGCGGTAAAGGCCAGCCCCAGCAGCGACAGCCCCGCCGCCAGGGCGAAGGCGGGTGCTCGGCGAGCAGTGGATTGAGGCTGGCGATCGTCCGACGGCATTGTTCGAAGCATCTCAAGTGGACCGCTGATTTCGCGTAACCGGCCATCAACTGTCAACCGCCCCGCGAAAACTAGCGTCCAATGGTCTCAGTTAATAGCACCCGTTTGTGAAACCTGTGACAAACCTTATCTTTGCGCCATATCTTATCGCGAACCGGCGTCAATTGGAGGGTGGCATGACGATCGATCAGAAAACGCAGACGGAACTCGAGGCAGCGGCGTTCCGTCGTCTTGTCGAGCACCTTCAGAACCGGACCGACGTTCAGAACATCGATCTGATGAACCTCGCCGGCTTTTGCCGCAATTGCCTGTCGAACTGGCTCAAGGATGCCGCCGATGCGCGCGGCATCGCGATGTCCAAGGACGAGAGCCGGGAGGCTGTGTATGGCATGCCCTACGATGACTGGAAGGCGAAATTTCAGCGCGAAGCAACGCCCCAGCAGCTTGAGGACATGCAGAAGACCCATCCCGGACATTGAGCCGGATTTGCGGCGGCGCCGCTCGGGGGCGCGGAAAAAAGTTTCCGTGGCGTGCTCCGGCCGTTAACCCGAATCGGGTAGCTTTCGCAGAGTCGGCGGTGAAACTCGACGACGCTGCGCCGGCGCGCTCGTGACTCAGTTTTTCTTCTGTGAGTCGCTGTGGATGAGCCGGCCTGCGCCTTGACGGCGTGGACCTTGATCCTGACTGTCATCGCAGCAAACAGCGCCATTGGTGAGCTTTGGCGACCGGCGGTTTCGCGTAACAGGCTTTCACATATCGTTTTTGAGTAAGGAGTACCCGATGGCCATTGCAGCAGCAGCCGATGTTTTGGAGGACTCGCCGTCCACGAGCTTCGCGAAAGATCAGCTTAGGGCCATCATCGAGCGCATCGAGCGGCTCGAGGAAGAGAAAAAGGCGATCTCCGACGACATTCGCGATGTCTACGCCGAAGCCAAGGGCAACGGTTTCGACGTCAAGGCGCTGCGCACGATCATTCGCATGCGCAAGCAGGACGCGAATGAGCGCGAGGAGCAGGAGACGATTCTGGAGACCTATCTCCACGCGCTCGGAATGCTGTGATCGGGCTGGCCGCGGAGCGATGAGGCAAGGCCTGTCGCTCCGGCACTGAAACAGTTTTATGCATATACGATAGCCGGGCTTGCCCGGCTATTTGCGTTTTGGCCCGTAGTGGAAGTGAAACCCCCGAGGAGGGAAAACCGGCGCCGTCAGCGCAGCCAGGCGGTGCGGACCGCAAAGGGTTCGGTGGGAAGTGCCGCGGTGGCTGAGCCGGTGAAGCGCTCGCTGCTCATGCCATTGTTCGGGTCGTCCGAGAAGGTCATCGCCACGGTGACGGTCGGCTTGACGAAGTGGACCCGTAGCGTCGTCATGTCCGGCTCGCCAAGCGCCGTGGCGCGGAGCGCGGTGCGGGCGCTCGGCGTCAAAATCATGGCGCGGAGCCAGACGTCGTTGTTCAGCGTGGCGGCGGCGAGCCGCGCGGAGGTCGCGATCTTGCTGGTCAGGCGGCCGCTGGCCTTGGAAACGACCGTGGTCGGCGTGTTGGCGGCCATCTGGTGGCTGCTGCGCGCCAGCGCGCCGGGGCGCATGCTCGGCGGGATCGGCGCCGATGCGGCCATGATATGCGCCCGGTCGACGAACGAGGTCGGGGCATAGGCAAGTGCCTGCGAAGCCTGATTAATCGCCGGGGCCGACCGGCGGTCGGACTCGGTGACGGCGCGGCGGGCGGCCAACGCGGCGATCTGTGCCGCGGTCGCCTGCTGTGGCGCCGCCGGCATGTCATCCCAGAAGCCGCGCGCATTGATGATGTCGGCAGGGGTTTGCGGGCCCTTCGGCGCCTCCGGTCTGGCCGCCACCGGCGCCGGCTTGGGCGCGGGCGCGACGTCAGCCGATGCCATCACGACGCGGCTCGCCGTGACCGGCTTGGCGCGGGGGATCGGGATCGCTTCCGCGGCTTGCGTCTGGGTCTGGGCCGGCGTCGCGGAAGCGACAAGGGTCGGCTTCGCCGCAGGCGCGCTGCGGCTGGCGACCGCTCCGGCGTCATCGTCGCCCTCGTCAGCCGTTGTCGCCTTCTGGCCGCGGCCGAACAGCGCCGCGAGCAGGTTGCCAGACTTGCTGCTGGCCGACGGACTGCTGTCCTGGTCGCCGCGCCGCTGGATGTCCGCCAACGCCAGTTGATAGCCGGGGAGGGGCTTGCCGTTGGTCGGAACGTGAACGGTGCGCCCATCCGGAAAGACGCGGGCGAGCTGATCGTAGGTCATGCGTGGCCAGTGACGCACGCTGCCGGTGTCGAGGTGAACGAAGGGCGAGCCGGAGGTCGGATAGAAGCCGACGCCGCCACGCTGCAGCCGCAGGCCGGCGAAGCGGATCTTTTCGAGCGCCACGCCCGGAATGAAGAAGTCCATCGCATGGCCGAGCGTGTGCTGGCTGTGCCGCGCCACACCCGAGGAGCGGCGGCGGAGCATCGCATTGGTGGCCGGCGAGCGATAGGCGGAGATGATCTGGATCGGCTGCTTGCCGTCGACGTCGCGATAAACCTCCCAGAGGATGTCGAAAAGGCGACGATCCATTGTGGTCTTTTCCTGGCTGCGCCAGTCGCGGAGGAAGTGATTGAGTTGCCTGAGCGCCGCTTCGTCGTAACGGCCGCCACGCTTGAAGGTGACGGTCAGCGACTCGCGGGAATGCGTGTGATGGAACGACAGCGTGCGTGTCTGGCCATCCGCGGTCGCGTCTTGAACCGAGCTTGCGCCGATACCGATCAGGATCGAGGTCAGGCCGGCGTACACGGCGGCAGACCTCAATGATGCGCGTGAAAAAATGTGCGCGATCGGCACCAAGCTACCCACCCAGAATACCAACGACCCAAGTTGTCTCTCGAGAGTTTTTCTCTCGAACCTCTCACACTGCCCCACGCAGCGCGGAAGTGATCTTTGTTAGTAATGCAGGAGGGTTAATCGAGGTTTACCATCCTGCTGCCGAGCCAGAATAACGGCGAATTAACTGCGGACGATACCGGGCGATCTGTCGAAGTCGGCGCGATTTTTCGCATTGCACGTTATGGTCGCCAAATACCTTTCTTCAGCGACCTATCGTTGGAGTATGGCAAAAAATGGCCGGTGAGCAGAAATCGAATCAGTGCCGCAATGCAAAAAGGGCCTCGGAATCACCCGAAGCCCTTGATTTTGCGGAAGATCAGTCGATTCCGCGAGGAGCGGTGCTTAGCGCGTATAAATCTGCCGGCGATCGACGGGGGCAGGCGGCACCGGGCGGGCAAAGCCGCCAAACAAAGCTTCGAGGAAGTTAGGACCGCCGCCGAAGCCCGGCATGCCGCCGCGTTCGTTCGATGCCATGCCTTGCGGCAGCGTCACGCGCGGCCGCGAGTAGTTCGGCTGGGCGTGGGCGACCACTGCCTCAAGGTTCTTGTTGCCTTCCAGCAGCGAGATCATCTTGCGATCGATGCCGTAGATGTCCGAGCGAAACTCGATGTGGCCGGCATCATCGGCGAAGGCGGTCTGATAGGTCAGATGCACCGGGATGGGCGTCGGCAGATTGATGTTGACCTCGCCGCTGCCATACATGCTGTGAATTTTCTCGACGGTATAGCTCTGCTGCGGCAGAGCGATCGACAACAGGTGCGACGCATACTGATCGGGATACTGAACCCGCATGCAGCCGTGGCTGTAGGCGCGAACGTCCTTCGAGAACAGGTTCTTGTCCGGCGTGTCGTGCTGATAGACGAGGAATTTGTTCGGGAAGTTGAAGCGGATGCGGCCGAGCGCATTGCGCTCGCCGGGCGGCTGCGAAATGTGCACGCTGCCGTCAGCGCGCTGCACCAGCTTCATGCCCATGCGATCGAGCACCGACGGGTCCTGCTGCAGGGCGGGAAGGTACTCGTTGTAGACGATCGACGGCGGCACGTTCCAGGTCGGATTGACGGTGATGTATTTCATCGTTTCCGTCAGCAGCGGCGTCGCGTGCTTGCCGGGCTTGCCGACGACGACGCGCGTTTTCCAGACCGTGCTTTCGCCCTGCTTCAGCTTCAGCGTGAAATCGGGAATGTTGAGCATGACATAGGCGTCGCCGAGCTTCGCCGCGCCGAGGTCGCGCGGCAGCCAGCGCCAGCGCTCCATGTTCACCAGCACGGTGTTGATCTGGTTGTCGCGGCGCGGACCGTTCATCACGTCAATGGTGCGGCTGCCCAGAACGCCATCCGCGGCGAGGCCATGCTCTCGCTGGAATTTGCGCACGGCGTCGGCGACTTCGCTGTCATAGCGGGTGTCGCTTTCATTGCCGACGCCAAGGCGGGCGCGAATCTGCGGCACGCGGGGATCTTCCATCGCGGCGGCGGTTGATGCAGCCGGCCGCAGCAGCGCGCCCTCGGCGATCGGGACGGCCTTCGGGCCCTCGGTCTTGCCGCGCAGTTCGGCGAGCTTCGCCTTCAGCGCGCGATAGCCGGGCTGCGGCGGATTGTAGGCGGCGAGAGCAGCGGAGGCATCGCTCGCGGTGGACATCGCGGCCAGCACGGCGGCCGGATCAGGCGCGTTGGCGGGATAGAGGATGTCGGCGCCAACCTGCGAAAAGTGCATGCGGCCGCCCTGGGCCTGCCGGGCATAGTCGAGCACGCTCTTGGTCAGGCGCAGTTCGGCCTCGGCCAGCGCGTCGGGCGAGGTTGCGGCAGCAAAGTCCGGCACCGGATATTCGCGCGCATCCAATCCCTCGGACGCGGCATCCTGCAGCCGGGAAATGACCGCCTTGGCGCGCGCGTCAGCCGCGCCGGCCTTGCTCCAGATCGGGGCGAAATCGCGGGCCTTGTAGAAGGCTTCGACCGCGGCGGCCTCATTCTTCTTGTCGAAGCGCACGGTTTTCGCCGCGATCATATCGCGCAGCTTGTCGGCGACCGGCTGGTCGGCGGCATCGACGGTGCTCGCCTGCTTCACAGGTTCGGCGACGGTGTCCTTGATAGTCGTTTCTTTAGTGACGGTCTCAGCGGGCGCGGCCGGAGTTTCGGCCGCCGCGGTAGCCGGAGCAGGCGAGGCGGGCGGTGTGTCGGCGGCTGCCTTCTCGGCCGGAGCCGGCTCAGCGGTGCCTACGGCGGCATCGGTCGATGCAGGTGCAGCGGCGGTGTCAGCCGACGGCGTTGCGCTGGCTGGCGCCTGCGCAGTGTCGGCGCTCGATGAATTCTCGGTGGGGGCGACTGCGGGTTTGGTCGAGGCCTCGATCGCGCTGTCGACGATCCGCGCGGCATCATTGGCGGCTGCCGATTCCGATTGCGCGTAGGCCGCCGAACCAGCGACGGTGAGCAGCGTTGCGGCGACTGTCAGGAGCCAACGATCCCGCCCTGAACGGTCCTTCGCATGGTCACGCATTCTAGTTCCCCTCTTCAACGAGCGCGCTGAAGGCACTCGATCATGGATCGGTTAGTCTTTTGCAAACGCAACGAACCATTGCCCGCTGCGACAAGCATTTGTCATGGGTTTTGGTTCCGTAACGCTGCACTCGATGCGCGCGACGCGCATCAGCCGGAACCACGAAAGAACCCCCGCCCGACGTCTTGATGCCGTCATCAACTGAGGCTGCGCGGTGGGACCTTTGGCACGTGTGACAATGTTTGGTCGTCCGACCTTGGCTGACTAACCATTGCGATCTTCAGTATTGGTGACAACTGATCGCAGCGACCGCCCCATTGCAACAGGCCGTGACGACGCAGGCCGCGATTTTTCATGAGTTGTCACACCCGCGCAACGGTTCAACGCCGGCAAAATATCTTTGCCGATGCGCGGCCGCCGGCATCAGCCGCGGCTGTCAGCCTCGGTCGTGCCGGAGTCTTGCGGCATGGCATCGTCGAGTTTGCGATAGAGCGTGGAGCGGCCGATCTTCAGGCGGCGCGCGACCTCGGACATCAGCCCGCGATAGTGGCTGATCGCGAAGCGGATGATCTCGTTTTCCAGCTCCTGCAATGGCCGCACCTCGCCGTGCTCGGAAAGCATCGGCAGCATGCCGACCGGGACAGGAGGCGGCGCAATCGGCACGTCGGCGCCGGGGACAATGTTGTGCACCTGCTCGTCCGATTTCATCGACAGCGCGGCGCTTGGCGCCGCATTGGCCGGCAGTGCGCCGAATGTCAGCGGAAAATCATCGACGCCGAGTTCATCCGTGTCGCTCATCACGACAGCGCGGTAGACCGCGTTCTCGAGCTGGCGGACATTGCCCGGCCAATCGGCCTGCGTCAGCATGGCCATCGCGGCGGCGCTGATGCCGCTGATGCTGCGTTTCTCTTCGGCGCAGAACCGCGCGAGGAAGTGCCGGATCAGGTGAGGGATGTCGTCGCGCCGCACCCGAAGCGGCGGCACGGTGAGAGGCAGCACGTGCAGGCGGTAGAACAGATCCTCGCGGAACATGCCGGCCTTGACGTGTTCGAGCAGGTTGCGGTTGGTGGCCGAGATGATCCGCACATCGACCTTGGTCGGCTTGCGGCCGCCGACGGCCTCGACCTCGCCCTGCTGAAGCGCGCGCAGCAGCTTGACCTGCGCGGTCAGCGGCAATTCGCTGACCTCATCAAGGAACAGCGTGCCGCCGGACGCCTCGACGAATTTGCCGGCATGGCGTTCGGTCGCGCCGGTGAAGGCGCCTTTCTCGTGGCCGAACAGGATCGACTCGACGAGGTTGTCCGGGATCGCGCCGCAATTGACCGCGACGAACTGCTTTGTGCTGCGCTCGCTGGTGCCGTGAATGGCGCGGGCCACGAGTTCCTTGCCGACGCCGGATTCGCCCTCGATCAGCACCGGAATGTTGGAGGCCGCGGCCTTGTTGGCGGCGCGCAGCATGTTGTCCATCGGCTCGCTGCGGGCGATGATGTCCGAAAATGTCAGCCGGCCCTCGCGGCGATGGCGCAGGCGGCGCAGCTCGCCCTTGAGCGCGCTGGAATCGAGCGCATTGCGCAGCGACACCTGGAGGCGCTCGAAGCCGACCGGCTTGACCACGAAATCGTGAGCGCCCGCGCGCATGGCCGAGACGACGTTGTCGATGCCGCCATGGGCGGTCTGCACGATGACGGGAATGTTGAGGCCGAGTTCGCGAAGCTTTTCGAGCACGCCCATGCCGTCGAGGCCAGGCATCACGAGATCGAGCAGGATGGCGTCGGGCGGCGTATCGGTCAGGGCGGCCACAGCCTCATCACCACAACTGACAACGATGCTTTCGTAACCGCAACGCTGCACCATGGCCTCGACCAGGCGCCGCTGAACGACATCGTCGTCCGCGATCAGAATACGCGCAACCATCAAACCTGCTCCTGTCCCGGATTGAGGCAATGTGCCCCTCAGAAGATTAAGGCCCTGTTAAGAGGCCGCCGGCCGCGTCAATAGGCAGCAACCAGCAGGCGATCGGCCTTGCCAAAACCGCGATGGACGGAACGCCGGCAGTTGATCCGGCCGCCGCTCCGGCCATATGGTGAAGGTATTCGCGATGGCCTGTGGCTGCGCGTTCCGACTGCCCGTCGCTTTGAATGAAACCAGGATCGTGAAGACTTCCATGTCGTCGAAACTCAAGACTGCGAAAGCCGCTTCCGTGAAACCCGCGACCAAGACTGCTGCGACCAAGGCTGCTGGACCCAAGACTGCTGTGGCCAAGACTGCTGCCGCCAAGGCCGCGCTCGCCAAGTCGGTAAAGACGTCGGCCAAGAAGGCCGCTAGCAAGCCGGCGCCGCACAAAGCCACGGCGAAAAAGGCCGCTGGCGCATTGCCGGAATGGAATCTCGCGGATCTCTATGCGTCGATCGATGCGCCGGAAGTGACCAGCGATCTTGCGCAGCTCGACGCCGACTGCGTGGCCTTCGAGAACGACTACAAGGGCAAGCTCGCCGAGGGCGTCGCGGCCAAGAAGGGCGGCGAGTGGCTGGCGACGGCGGTCCGGCGCTTTGAGGCGATCGACGATCTCGCCGGGCGGCTGATCTCCTATGCCGGGCTGATCCATGCCGGCGACAGTGTCGATCCCGCCATTTCCAAATTCTACGGCGATGTTTCCGAGCGCATCACCGCGGCGTCCACGCATCTGTTGTTCTTCACGCTGGAACTGAACCGGCTTGAGGACGAGGTGCTTAAGCGCGCAATGGCGACGCCGTCGCTCGGGCATTACCGGCCGTGGCTGGAGGATATCCGCAAGGACAAGCCCTACCAGCTCGAGGATCGCGTCGAGCAGTTGTTTCATGAGAAATCGGTCAGCGGGTACGCCGCGTGGAATAGGCTGTTCGACCAGACCATTTCCGGGCTGCGTTTCAAGGTCGGCGGCAAGGAACTGGCGATCGAGCCGACGCTGACACTGCTGCAGGATCGCGAGCCGGCGAAGCGGCGCGCGGCGGCGCAGGCGCTGGCCAAGACGTTCAAGGAGAATGAGCGGACCTTTGCGCTGGTCACGAACACGCTCGCCAAGGACAAGGAGATCTCCGACCGCTGGCGCGGCTTCAAGGATGTCGCCGATGCGCGCCATCTTGCCAATCGCGTCGAAGGCGAGGTCGTGGACGCGCTGGTCGCCGCCGTTCGCGCCGCCTATCCGCGGCTGTCGCATCGCTACTACGCCCTGAAGGCCCGCTGGTTCGGCAAAAAGAAGCTGCCATACTGGGATCGCAACGCGCCGTTGCCGTTCGCCACCACCGGCAAGATCTCATGGAACGATGCGCGCGACACGGTGCTCACCGCCTACGGCGAGTTCTCGCCGGAAATGGCCTCGATCGCCAAGCGGTTCTTTACCGACCGCTGGATCGACGCCCCGGTGCGGCCGGGCAAGGCGCCTGGCGCATTCTCGCACCCGACGACGCCCTCGGCGCACCCTTATGTGCTGATGAACTATCAGGGCAAGCCGCGCGACGTGATGACGCTCGCCCACGAACTCGGCCACGGCGTGCATCAGGTGCTCGCGGCCAAGAACGGCGCGCTGATGGCCCCGACGCCGCTGACCCTGGCCGAGACCGCGAGCGTGTTCGGCGAAATGCTGACCTTCAAGAAGCTGCTGGCCTCGACCCGGAGCGCGAAGCAGCGCCAGGCCCTGCTCGCGGGCAAGGTCGAGGACATGATCAATACCGTGGTCCGCCAGATCGCGTTCTACACCTTCGAGCGCACGGTCCATATCGAGCGGCGGAACGGCGAGCTCACCGGCGAGCGGCTGGGCGAGATCTGGCTGTCGGTGCAGGGCGAAAGCCTCGGCTCGGCGATCGAGATCAAGCCGGGCTATGAGACCTACTGGATGTACATCCCGCATTTCATCCATTCGCCGTTCTACGTCTACGCCTACGCGTTCGGCGATTGCCTCGTGAATTCGCTGTACGCGGTTTACGAGCATGCCGCCGAGGGGTTCGCGGAACGCTATCTCGCGATGCTGTCGGCGGGCGGCACCAAGCACTATTCCGAGCTGCTCGCCCCCTTCGGGCTCGACGCGAGGGACCCGAAATTCTGGGACGGCGGGTTGTCCGTGATCGAGGGCATGATCACGGAATTGGAAAGTATGCGCTGAGGGCGAGGCAGTCACGGGGGCGGGAACGGCCTGTGCAGGGGCCGTTTCCAACCGTTGCTCTATCGCAAGACTTCAGGTAATCCCGAACATTAGCCGCTCTGATCGCAAGATTGGGGCCGTGCGTGCTTTTCATAGCGGGACAGTGTCTGGCGGGCAAAATGCTGCCGGACCTGCGCCGCCGCCTGTATTTCTCTGGAGAGATCCAAATGTCCGATAACGTCAAGGCGCTTTACGGCAACGCTGAAGGCAACGACTACAACGAGCATGAAGCGACCTATGTGCGTTTCACGTCGATGGTGAAATGGGGCACGATCTCGGTGATCGTCGTGGTGGCCTTGATGGCGTTCTTCCTCGTCTGACGCCGGTTCGGTGGACAACGCTCCCGCTTCAGCGGCGGGAAGCATGTTTTTTGCGCACAAAGGCTAGCGATTCTGCTCCACTCGGAATCGTGTGAGGAAATCCGGCGTTTGGGCTGGTGATAAAGAATCGTCAGGCGCGGCGCTGAGGTCGCGGGAGGCCCCATGAAGATTGCCATTGCAAAGGAGCTTGATGCCGCGGAGCCGCGGGTTGCGGCGACGCCGGATACCGTCAAGAAATTCAAGACGCTGGGCTTCGACGTTGCTGTCGAGCCTGGGGCAGGCGTCAAATCGGGTATATTGGACGCGGATTTTGAGGCTGCCGGCGCCACAGTCGCCGCAGACGCGCTTGCCGGCGCCGATGTGGTGATCAAGGTCAAACGCCCGGAGGCGTCCGAACTTGCCGGCTACAAACGCGGCGCGCTCGTGATCGCGATCATGGACCCCTACGGCAACGACGCTGCCTTGCAGGCAATGGCTTCGGCCGGGGTGTCGGCCTTCGCCATGGAGCTGATGCCGCGCATCACCCGTGCCCAGGTCATGGACGTGCTGTCGAGCCAGGCGAACCTTGCGGGCTACCGCGCGGTAATCGAATCCGCCGAAGCCTTCGGCCGAGCCTTCCCGATGATGATGACGGCGGCCGGAACTGTTCCGGCGGCGAAGGTCTTCATCATGGGCGTCGGCGTCGCCGGCCTGCAGGCGATCGCGACCGCCCGCCGCCTCGGCGCGGTGGTGACCGCGACCGACGTGCGCCCGGCGGTGAAGGAGCAGGTCGAGAGCCTTGGCGCAAAGTTCATTGCGGTTGAGGACGAAGAGTTCAAGCAGGCCGAGACCGCTGGCGGCTACGCCAAGGAAATGTCGAAAGAGTATCAGGCTAAGCAGGCCGCGCTCACGGCCGAGCACATCAAGAAGCAGGATATCGTCATCACCACGGCCTTGATTCCGGGGCGCCCGGCGCCGCGGCTGGTCAGCCTTGAGATGGTGCGCTCGATGAAGCCGGGCTCGGTGCTGGTCGATCTCGCGGTCGAGCGCGGCGGCAACGTCGAAGGCGTCAAGAGCGGCGAGGTCGTCGAGCTCGACGGCGTCAAGATCGTCGGCTTCCCGAACCTTGCCGGCCGCGTGGCGGCGTCCGCCTCCGGGCTCTATGCGCGTAACCTGCTGTCGTTCATCGAGACGATGATCGACAAGGACAGCAAGCAGCTCGCCGTGAACTGGGACGACGAACTGGTGAAGGCGACTGCGTTGACGCGCGACGGCGCAGTCATTCATCCGAACTTTCAGCCGAAAAGCGCTTAAGGAGAACCGCCATGGAGCATGTTGCATCAATGGTCGATCCGTTCGTTTTCCAGCTCTCGATCTTCGTTCTGGCGGTGTTTGTCGGCTATTTCGTGGTGTGGTCGGTGACGCCCGCGCTGCACACGCCGCTGATGTCGGTGACCAACGCGATCTCCTCCGTCATCGTGGTCGGAGCGCTGCTCGCAGTCGGCGTCGCGCTGGTCGGCAACGACAATGGTCCGATCTGGGCGCGCGCATTCGGTTTCATCGCGCTCGTCTTTGCATCAATCAACATCTTCGGCGGCTTCCTGGTCACGCAGCGAATGCTCGCGATGTACAAGAAGAAAGCAAAGTGAGCTGGGGCACATTATGAACGCCAATCTTTCGGCACTGCTCTACCTCGTCGCCGGGGTGCTCTTCATCATGTCGCTACGTGGCCTGTCGAGCCCGGCGACCAGCCGCCAGGGCAATCTGTTCGGCATGCTTGGCATGACGCTGGCGGTGGGCACCACGCTTGCCGCCCATCCGCCAGCAGATGGCATGGGCTGGATTCTCGTCGTGCTCGGCATCGCCATCGGCGGCGGCATCGGCGCGGTGATCGCCCGCAAGGTGCCGATGACCTCGATGCCCGAACTCGTCGCGGCCTTCCACTCGCTGGTGGGTATGGCGGCGGTGCTGGTCGCGGCCGGCGCGTTCTACGCGCCCGGCGCCTTCGACATCGGCGCCCGCGGCAATATCCACGCATCGAGCCTGGTCGAGATGTCGCTCGGCGTCGCCATCGGCGCGCTGACCTTCACCGGCTCGGTGATCGCGTTCCTGAAGCTGTCGGGCCGCATGAGCGGCGCGCCGATCATTCTGCCGGCGCGTCACATCATCAATATCGGCCTCGGCCTTGGGCTGGCGTTCTTCATCTACAGCCTGGTGGCGACGCAGAGCGAAGTCAGCTTCTGGGTGATCACCATTCTGGCATTGCTGCTCGGCGCACTGCTGATCATCCCGATCGGCGGCGCGGACATGCCGGTGGTCATCTCGATGCTCAACTCCTATTCGGGTTGGGCGGCGGCCGGCATCGGCTTCACCCTCGGCAACTCGGCGCTGATCATCACCGGCGCGCTGGTCGGCTCCTCGGGTGCGATCCTGTCCTACATCATGTGCCACGCGATGAACCGCTCGTTCTTCTCGGTGATCCTTGGCGGCTTCGGTGGCGAAACGGCGGCAGCCGGCGGTGGCGCCAGCGGCGAAGTCCGCCCGGTCAAGCTCGGCTCGGCCGACGACGCGGCCTTCATCATGAAGAACGCGCAGAAGGTCATCATCGTGCCGGGCTACGGCATGGCGGTGGCGCAGGCCCAGCACGCGCTCCGCGAAATGGCCGACACGCTCAAGAAGGAAGGCGTCGAGGTCAAGTACGCCATTCACCCGGTCGCGGGCCGCATGCCCGGCCACATGAACGTGCTGCTGGCCGAAGCCAACGTGCCTTATGACGAGGTTTTCGAGCTGGAGGACATCAACTCCGAATTCGCGCAGGCCGACGTGGCCTTCGTGATCGGCGCCAACGACGTCACCAATCCGGCCGCCGAAGAAGATCCGTCGTCGCCGATCTACGGCATGCCGGTGCTGCAGGTCTGGAAGGCGGGCACCGTGATGTTCATCAAGCGGTCGCTGGCGTCCGGTTACGCCGGCATCGACAACCCGCTGTTCTATCGCGACAATACGATGATGCTGCTCGGCGATGCCAAGAAGATGACCGAAAACATCGTCAAGGCAATGTAAGGCGCATCAGATCGTCGAAGAAGGATTAGGGAGAGGCGCGCTCGCCTCTCCCTTTTTCTTTGGGGGCCACGGTCGCTGTGCCGGCGTTTGCGGGGGCTTTTGGTGCGCCTTCAAAGGGAGTGGAGGCAGGGCTTTCGCAGGCGGGAGTGCCCGCAGCGGCGCCGCGCGTCTGTCGGAGGGCCGCTTCCGCGACGGGCGAGGGAGGCTGCGTAGCAGCAAGCTGATCGGAAGCCGCTGTCGGGGCAGAAATGGAAAAATGCCGCCATTCGCGGGGAATGGCGGCATTGTTGTTGTCGCTCGACCCTTGGATCAGGTCCCGATCACCGTGCTGCGTCAGGCGGCAAGCTTGGTGACGATGGGCCAGACCTGGAGCGTGCCGCGGTAGATCATCTCGAGCGATACATAGAGGATGACGGCGAGGCCGACATAGGCAATCCAGCGATGCCGGTTGAGCAGGCGGGCGATAAAGGACGCCGCGAGGCCCATCAACGCGATCGACAGCGCAAGGCCGGTGATCAGCACCCACGGATGCTCCATCGCGGCGCCGGCGACCGCCAGCACGTTGTCGAGCGACATGGTGATGTCTGCGACCAGAATCTGCAGCACGGCCTGGCGGAGCGTCTTTGCGCCGTTCTTGCCTTCGCCAGTTGCAGCATCGGCGATCTCGGCGTCGGGATCATGCGGCGGCTCGCGCAACTCCTGCCACATCTTCCAGCAGACCCAGAGCAGCAGCAGGCCGCCGACGAGCAACAGGCCGACAACTTGAAGAAGCTGCGTCGTGACCAGCGCAAAGCCGATACGCATCACGGTCGCGGCGATGATTCCGATCAAAATTGCTTTTGAGCGCAGGTGCTTCGGCAGGCCGGCCGCGGCCAGACCGATGACGATCGCGTTGTCGCCGGCAAGGACGAGGTCGATCATCACCACCTGGCCGAAGGCGGACAGCGCCTCCCAGCTCATATGGGTCATCAGAAATTCTTGGATTCCGGGCATCTAAAAACTCTTCCATCGTTGGAGAAGAGCCGATCCGAAACGCAAAACACAAAAACGCCTGCCGACGATTCGGAGGCGCGACATTCCACGTATGACGTGAGATGCCAGAGTTCGTTGCGGACCGCTCTCCTGACGTTTTCAGTCTGTCCAGTCCGACATCACAGCTCGAAGCGAGCTGCCAGAGGGGCCCGGCCTGGCGAGGCTAGATGTAGCGGCGGATAAAACGGGATTCAAGCGAAACCGGACGACGAAGTGCTGGAACCGGTCAAATCAGCGAGGTCGAACGCCGCGGGGATAAGGTCAGAACGGGCTGTAGTTGCGCCCTTCGACGCCGCCCAGCCGCTTGAAATTGTTGAGGACTTCCTCGTCCGCCGGATTGAGGTGGAGGGCCTGGCCGTAGCTGCCGAGCGCGCGGTTGAGGTCGCCGAGGCGCTCATAGGCCTGTCCGCGCAGGATCCAGGCCTGGCGGTTGTCCGGCTCGATTCGGACCGCCTCGTCGAGATCTGCGGCGGCTTCCCAGTCCTTGCGGAGCGCGAGGTAGCTTTCCGCACGGCCTGCCAACGCGGCAGGCTGTCGGGCGGACAGGCCGAGTGCGGAGGAGAAGTCGGCGACGGCGTGCTCGTGCCGCTCCCGGGAAAGATAGAACAGTCCGCGCTTCAGATAAGGCTCCGGCCCCTTGGGATCGGCTTTGATCGCCTCGCTCAGCGCATTTTCGCTGGCTTCCGCGGCCGCAGGGCTTTCCTTGGTGCTCGCGCCCGAGACTGCGTCGAGATTGAGCGAGCAGGCGCACACGGCGCCGGCAGCGGCCGCGATCAAGGCGCTTGTCCCGAGCCGGAGCAGAAGTTCCTGCGCAGGATTGCGGGGAGGTGGCGACGCTTTCAAATCGAGACCTTCGCGGGTTCCCGCGCAGCCTAGCCCATTCGGGCGAGGGTCACAAAACAACAACGCGGGCGCAAGGGCCCGCGTTGAACGAATCTATCGATGATGCGGCTGCGGTAGTGCCTGTTTCCTGGACCCCGCGGGAATGATCGCCGCAAAAAAATCAGCGAGCCGGACGGGCCGCGCCTGCACCCGCGCCGCCGCGAGCCGCACCGAACGCCGGCTTCGGCTTCATCGGCAGCAGGCCTTCGCGCTGCAGCTTCTTGCGAGCGAGCTTGCGAGCGCGGCGAACGGCTTCAGCCTTTTCGCGGGCTTTCTTCTCGGACGGCTTTTCATAATGCCCGCGGAGCTTCATCTCGCGGAAAATGCCCTCGCGCTGCATCTTCTTCTTGAGCGCCTTAAGGGCTTGATCGACGTTGTTATCGCGAACGAGAACCTGCACGCGGAATCCTTTTCCAAGTGGATTTGCAAACGAGCTTGCAAGTGAAAATTCAATCGAGAGCGGCAAAGGCAAATGCCGGCAAAGCCTGCGCCAGCCGTCTCAGCGTCGCGGATGTAGCAGATCAATCCGCGAAAGTCCATTCAATCTGGCGCGTTTCGACCGGAAAAACGGCGCAACAACCGATTTTTTTAGCCTTCTCCAATTACCGGCCGATTGCAGGGGGACGTCGAATCAACTCTCCTGAAGGCGTCAGCGGCGAGCAGGCCGCGCAAGCGCCCGCCGGGCTGATGTCCGCAGTGTCCTATCGGATTGTTCCTATCGGAAACGGGGGTCAAGATGAGCGCTAAGAAATATGCGGCCGAGGCGATCGGCACCTTCTGGCTGGTTTTCGGCGGTTGTGGAAGTGCGGTGTTTGCCGCAGGTTTTCCTCAGTTTGGCATCGGATTTGCCGGAGTTGCCCTGGCATTCGGCCTGACCGTGCTGACCATGGCTTACGCGATCGGGCATGTGTCCGGTTGCCATCTGAACCCCGCGGTCACGGTGGGCCTTGCTGCCGGCGGCAGGTTCCCGAGCCGGGATGTTCTTCCTTACGTCATCGCACAGGTCATCGGTGCGATCGTCGCTGCGGCTATCCTGTACTGGATCGCGAGCGGCGCGCCGGGCTTCGATGTCTCCAAGGGCTTTGCTGCCAATGGCTATGGCGACCATTCGCCCGGGAAGTACAGTCTGGGAGCCGGGCTGCTCGCCGAGGTGATTCTGACCGCGGCGTTCCTGTTCGTCATCATGGGGGCCACCCACGGCAGGGCGCCGGCGGGATTCGCGCCGATTGCCATCGGTCTTACCCTCACATTGATTCATCTGATCAGCATTCCGATCACCAACACGTCGGTGAACCCGGCGCGCAGCACCGGGCAGGCGCTGTTCGTCGGCGGCTGGGCCATTCAGCAGCTGTGGCTGTTCTGGCTGGCGCCGCTGGTTGGCGGCGCGATCGGTGGCGTCGTTTATCGCTGGCTGAGCCCCGAGCCGGCGGGGACGATCGAAGGGCGCGGCTGATCAGCCGCGCATCCCGTAAACTGTAATCCGGCCAGATGACTCGGCCGTATCACTCGGCCGTATCACTTGGCCGTGTCACTTGGCCGTATCACTTGGGGGAACGTTTGACCTCGGTGACATGGCCCATCTTCCGGCCGGGGCGAGCCTTGTCCTTGCCGTAAAGGTGGACGGTCGCGCCGGGCATCGAGAGCCAGCGCGAAAAATCCTCGACCTCATCGCCGATCAGATTGGTCATGGTGACGTCGCCATAGCGAACCGGCTGGGCCAGCGGCCAGCCGGCGATCGCGCGGATGTGCTGCTCGAATTGCGACACCGAGCAGCCATCGAGCGTCCAGTGGCCCGAATTGTGGACCCGCGGAGCGATTTCGTTGACCAAAAGATGCTGGCCTTCGCCGTTCGGCACGACGAACATCTCGACCGCGAGCACGCCGACATAGTCCATCTCGCGGGCCAGCGTCTCGGCCATTTCGCGCGCCTTCGCCGCGAGCGCTTCCGGGATCCGCGCAGGCACGAAAGAGTGCTTGAGGATGTGGTGCTTGTGCTCGTTCTCGGTGACGTCGTAGCTGACGACCTGGCCGTCGGCGCCCCGCGCCGTGACGACCGAGACCTCGCGTTCGAACGGCACGAACGCCTCGAGAATCGCGGACCGGGTCGAAAGCCCGGTCCAGATCGCATCGAGGTTCTCGCGGTCGCGGATGATCGCCTGGCCCTTGCCGTCATAGCCGAATCGGCGGGTCTTGATCACGGCGGGAAGGCCGATGCGCTCCACCGCCTGTTCGAGTTCTTCGAGCGAGGACACCGCCGCATAGCGCGCGGTCTGCAGGCCGCGGCTCGTAACAAAATCCTTTTCAGCCAAGCGGTCCTGGGTGATTTCCAGCACCGACGTGCTCGGCAGGACCGGGCGGCGGCGGGCAAGCAGCATCGCGGTCGAGGCCGGGATGTTCTCGAATTCGTAGGTGATGATGTCGACGTCGTTGGCGAACATTTCGAGCGCCTCGACATCGGCATATTCGGCGCAGGTCGCGTTGCGGACGACATCGAACGCCGGCGAATCCGGGTCGGGCGCATAAATCTGGCAGTTGAGGCCGAGGCGGGCCGCCGCCAGCGCCAGCATGCGGCCGAGCTGGCCGCCGCCAAGGATGCCGATCGTATCGCCGGGCTTCAGCTTCACTCGCGTCGAGCTTGTCACGCCTGGTCCTCCGGACGCTCTTTCACCTTGTCGGTCAGGTCCTTGCGCCAGACGGCGAGGCGCTCGGCGAGCGCCTTGTCGGCCGCACCGAGCAGGTTGGCGGCGAACAGGGCGGCGTTGGTCGCGCCGGCCTTGCCGATGGCCATGGTGGCAACGGGAACGCCCGCCGGCATCTGGACGATCGAATAGAGCGAATCGACTCCCCCGAGTGCCTTGGTCTGGATCGGCACGCCCAGCACGGGCAGCGAGGTGATCGAAGCAGTCATGCCCGGCAGATGCGCGGCGCCGCCGGCGCCTGCGATGATAACGCGGTAGCCGGCCGCTTCCGCGCCCTTGGCAAACGCATAAAGGCGGTCCGGGGTGCGGTGGGCCGAGACAATGCGGGCATCGTAGGCAACGCCGAGAGCGTCGAGCGTCTCGGCGGCGTGGCGCATGGTCTCCCAATCAGATTGGCTTCCCATGATGATGGCAACTGGGGCGGTCATATGCTTCTAACTGTGGTGAAATCCGAAGTGAGGACCATAGTGTGAGGCGAGCGCCACCCACCAGTGACAAGGCATGATTGACAGGATGGACTATCCTGTTCCGATCTCGGGCGGCAAGAACAAAACGAGCCGACATGAACCGACTGCGCGTTTTGCCGTGGTTAATGTGGCAACAAAACAGCGATTTTGGTCAGATTTTGCTTTTTTACCGAGTTCTTCGAGGCCGCGCTGCGGCGATTGCGGCGATGGTTTCAGGGCTGTTCCCCGCACCGGCAGGCAACGGCGGGGCAGGTTCCGCCCTCCCGTCCATTCATATCGCCAGAGGCCTTTATGCGAGATCAGCATGACTTCCGCATTCCGCGCTAGGCGATGATGTCCGGCGTCAGTTGGTCTTCGAGGAAGGCGATCCGGTCGCGCAATTGCAGCTTGCGCTTCTTCAGGCGTTGCAGCCGCAGCAGGTCGGGCGCCGGCGACAGGTGAAGGGCCGTGATCGCGTGATCGAGATCGCGGTGCTGCTGCCGAAGCTCCGCCAGTTCGAGGGCCATCGGACTGCGATTGTCGTTATCGGACATTGCATCCGCCGTGCTGGAAACGTTGCGCGCGAGATGTGAACGTCGATCGCTCTGACCAGAAAGTGCCCGCTCGAAATTTCCGCTTACCGAAGAAGATCAATCGCCGCCACTCTGCCGGATTGCAAATCAATTTGCGCGTGAAACCGCATGCCCGTTCATGCCAGTCTGTTCGACGGCACGATCGAAATCACGGCGCAAGATTATGCCTGTGGCCAAGCGACGGAAAGCGGATTCTTGCCGCATTGTTTCTGAATTCTGTTCAGACGGCCTTACCTCGCCGGAAATTTGGCAACGATCTAGTTTGTCGCAGTCGACAGCAGGCAAAGCTCGTGTACTATCGGACGTCCCTATCTGCTGAGGTCCATTCCGATTGAGGAGACTTCGAATGGCGATACAGGCACATCTTGACGAGCTTCAGCGCAAGCATCGCGTTCTCGAGAACGAACTTCATGACGCGATGCGTCACCTTTCCACCGACGATATGCGGATCGTTGAACTCAAACGCCGCAAGCTGATGGTCAAGGACGAGATCGAGCGATTGGGCTCGACGTCTTATCGGGCCTGATGGATTGCGGGTGCCGTTGAACTTATCCCGAGCATGTTGGTGACGACCTCACCTAACTGATCTCATTTTTTCCAAATGGACCTCGCGACGATTGGGACACCGTCGTAAATCATGACCGGCCATGGAGCCGAGCCTGCTTCAGTCGCGGCTCCGTGGTCCGCGGTGCTGCCGTGACCTCGGCTGTACATGATTGCCGCACCATCATCATGATTGATCATAGACTGTTTCTACGACAAGGCAGTGACAGGGTGATGACTGGATTGTGGAAGCGACAGCCCCTTCCGTAAGACGGCGATTGCTTGCGAGATGTCGATCAGCGCCGCAGCCGGCTGACGATGGCGCCCACCTGACTGGCGATCGACAGTGATGCGGTGAGCCCCGGCGATTCGATGCCGAACAGGTTGATCAACCCGGCGATGCCATGCTCACTTGGCCCCTGAATGACAAAATCCTGCACCGCGATTTCCGGCGGCACGATTTTTGGCCGGATGCCTGAATAGGCCGGGATCAGCGCGCCGTCCGGCAGCGCCGGCCAGTAGCGCCGGATCGCCGGATAGAAACGTTCCGCGCGCGCGGGATCGACGGCGTAGTCGATGTGATCGACCCATTCGACGTCGGGACCGAACCGCGCCTGGCCGGCAAGATCAAGGGTAAGATGCACGCCGAGGCCGCCCGGCTCCGGTACGGGATAGATCAGCCGCGAGAACGGCGCGCGCGTCGTGCAGCTGAAATAATTGCCCTTCGCGAAAAAGGCCTTGGGCACCAGATGCGCCGGCATGGCGTCGATCTTGCCGGCGACCTGCGGCGCCGACAGGCCGGCGGCGTTGATCAAGAGCTGCGTTTCGATCGATGTCGGCGACGCGCCGCCGACATCGAGGGCGAACCCGTAGCCGGTCGCCGCAGCGCGCTCCAGCGGCGAATGAAAGGCAATGAACGCGCTGCCCGCTTCGGCATCGCCCTGCAGCGCCAGCATATAAGCGTGGCTGTCAATGATCCCGGTCTCGGGCGAAAGCAGGGCTCCGGTGCAGTTCAGGTCCGGTTCCAGCGCGCGCGCCTCGGCGCCGCTCAGCAGATCGAGCTGCACACCATTCAGCGCCGCGCGCTCGCGGATCGCGGCGAGCTTCTTCTGATCGTCCTCGCTCACGGCGACGATCAGCTTGCCGCATTTGCGATGGGGAATGCCGTGCTCGCGGGCATAGTCATACAGAGCGACGCGGCCGTTGACGCAGTGGCGCGCCATCAGGCTCTTCTGCGGGTAATAGATACCGGCGTGGATCACCTCGCTGTTGCGCGAGGAAGTGACGGTGCCGATGCCTTCAGCGGCTTCGAGAACAACGACCTCGATACCGGCTTGCGACAATTGCCGCGCGATTGCCAGACCGATGACCCCTGCACCGACGATGACGCACGCGACCCTGTCCATGCCATCCACTTGTTGTGCCGTTTTCGTTCAACGCTCGTGCGAAAACGGTATTGTTTAATTCAATCTAAGGGAAGCATTAATCATGTGATGGCATTTGCGTTCTGTTGTGGGTGTTTTGCATGCCCACCACTTAGCTGTTTACCCTATTCAAAGGTGTTCAACCAGACATTGCTGCCCGAAAGTTCCGCGGGTGAACCATGACTGGCAAGAATTGGCAGATGGGCGGATGGGTGAAGCGTGCTGCAGAAGCGCCTTGCTTGATCTCAGTCCTGTTAGTTGGCGACATTGCGTTTGCAGAACCATCGACGTCGGTCTCCGGGATCATGATCTCGGAATATGCTCTTCCATGGGAAGTCGTGATGACCGGCGCCGTGGTCGTCGCCTTTCTGATCGCTGTCGGGATATGGGTCACTTCGGTGTTGCGCCTTGCGCGCCAGTCCCAGCTTCGCAGTCTGGCCTTCGCGGCCGCCGCGCTCAACAATATGAGCCATGGCATTGTGATGATCGGCGCGCGCAAGCGGGTGCTGTTCTGCAATGACCGCTTTCTCGAAATGTACGGGCTGCAGCGCTCCGACATCCGCAAGGGCCTGACCAGCCGCGAACTGGTCCATATGCGCCGCCGCAATGGCATGCTGCCGATCGACACCGACGAGTATCTCAGAAAGGTGCACTCCGACGACGCTTATGACATCGAGATGGAGGACGGCCGTACGATCGCGGTCAAGGTCAGCCGTCTCCCCAATGGCGGGATCGTGCTCGCCCATGAGGATTGCACCGAGCAGCGCCGGCTGGAGCGGCAGCTCGCGACCACCAAACGCTTTCTGGAATCGGTGATCGACAACATTCCGGTCTGCGTCGCCGTCAAGGAGCTCGAGACCCGCCGTTATATTCTGGCTAACCGGGCCTTCGAGGAGTTCGCCCAGATGCCGCGCGACAAAATTGTCGGGGCCACGGCCGAGCAGCTCTTCTCCGAGGCCTCCGCAGAGGCAATCGCCGAGGCCGACCTTGCCGCCATCGCCAATGGCGAGGAGCAGCTACAGATGCAGGTCTGCGTCGAGCGCGGCGGCGAGAAAAAGATTTTGGACAGCACGCGGGTGGTTGCCCGCGACGCGGCGAACAATCCGGAATTTTTGATCGCCCTGTTCAAGGATATCACCGAGAACAACCATCTTTCGCGCGAGCTGGAAGAAACCAAGAAGTTTCTGGAACTCGTCGTCGATCATATTCCGGTCGCGGTCGAGGTGCAGCGGGTCAGCGACCGCGCGAGCATGCTGGTCAACCGGCAGGCGCAAAGCTATCTCCTCAAGGCCGATGCCATCCAGAGCGAGGACGAAGCGGCCTATGCTAGGCGGGCGCGCGAGAGCGTAACGGCCTGCGACAATGCGGCGATCCGCAAGGGCGGCCTGCATATCGAGGAGCGTCCGGTGCAGACGCCGAACGGGCTGCGCATGTTTTTGACGCGCCGGGTGACGATCCCGGGCGAAAACAACGAGCCGGAATACCTCGTCAAGATCAACGAGGACGTGACCGATCGGCGGGAAACTGAGTCCCGCATGGCCCACATGGCCTATCACGACAGCCTTACCGATCTGCCGAACCGCGCCGCCTTTACCCAGGCGCTGGAGCAGATGATCGATGCCTGCTCGGATGGTCAGGAACAGTTTGCCGTGTTGTCGGTGGACATCGACCAGCTCAAGGACGTCAACGACGTCTTCGGCCACTCCTTCGGCGACAAGCTCATCCTGGCGGCGGCACGCCGGATGGAGAATGTGGCACGCGGCGGCGTGCTGGCGCGACTCAACGGCGACGAGTTCAGCCTGATCATCGACGGGCCGCAGCCCGAAGCCGGGCAGGCAATGGCTCAAAAGATTCAGGAGACGCTGGACCGCGAGTTCCTCATCGATTCCAAGGTCGTGCGGATCAGTGTCACCATCGGTGTTGCGGTATTTCCGCGCGACGGCACCGACGCCGGAACGCTGTTGGCCAATGCCGATGTCGCGCTGTTCCGCGCAAAGGCGATGTCGCGCGGCTCGGTCCGCGTCTTCGAGCCGCACATGGATCTGCAGATCCGCGATCGCCGGGCCCTGCATCAGGATCTTGCCGGCGCGATCCGCAACGGCGAGTTGCTGTTGCATTATCAACCGCAGGCGACCGCAACGCGCCAGAATGGCTGCGGGAAAATCACAGGCTTCGAGGCGCTGGCGCGCTGGTTCCATCCGACACGCGGCCTCGTTTCGCCGGCGACCTTCATTCCGCTCGCGGAAGAAAGCGGCTTGATCGTCGAGATGGGCGAGTGGATCTTGCGCGAGGCCTGCCGGGAGGCGGCGTCCTGGCCGCGGCCGCTGCAGATCTCGGTCAACCTGTCGCCGGCGCAGTTCAAGCATGGCGACCTCGTTGGGCTGGTGCATTCGATCTTGCTCGAGACGCGCCTTGCGCCCGCCCGCCTCGTGCTGGAAATCACCGAGGGCGTACTGATCTCCGATTTCGAGCGCGGCCTGTCGCTGCTGCGCCGGCTCAAGGCGCTCGGTGTCTGCATTGCCATGGACGATTTTGGCAGCGGCTACTCGTCGCTGACCTATTTGCAGGCGTTCCCGTTCGACAAGATCAAGATCGACCAGGCCTTCGTGATGAACCTCGGCCGCAATCCGCAGTCCGCGGCCATCGTGCGAGCGGTAGTCGGACTTGGCCACGGCCTCGGAATCACGCTGGTCGCGGAGGGCGTGGAGACCAAGGAGCAGTTCGACTTCCTGATCGGCGAGGGCTGCGACCAGGTGCAGGGCTTCCTGCTCGGCCGTCCGGGCCCGATTGAGGCGTGGTCGGCGGTGCTGGGTTATGAGCCGGCCGGCGAGCGCGCGGACCTCATCAGCCTCGGCTAAGCTGCTCAATTCAGGCCGCATTTTTTCTTCCGTCGCCGCCGCGACAAACCGTCCGCAAGAAACCGGTCCGCCGCCGCTTGCGAGCGCGCGCAGTGCAGGCTAGAGCAGCCAACTTATCGACGACTCGCGGGTATGACCTTGGGAGCGGCGAGCCTGTTTTCTGGAAAAGTTGACGCTCGAACGAATGTTGGAGCATTGGATTGTGCAGCGGGTGCCAGTTCGGGCCCTGCGGCATGGGAATGCATGTTTCGGCAGGCGGGGCTGAAATCCCGGCTGTGGGCGGAGAATGATGGCGAACAACATGCTCAGGTCCGGGATGACGGCGCCGACGGGGTATGCTCCCCATGGCCTCGCAACCAATCAATCACTCGCGGCGGGCGAAGAGCCGTTGCTGCGCATCCGCTCGGTGGTCAAGACGTTCGCGGGAGTGACGGCCGTTGACGGCGTCTCCCTCGACATTCGCGCCGGTGAGTTTTTCGCGCTGCTCGGCCCGAGCGGTTGCGGCAAGACCACCCTGCTGCGGATGCTGGCGGGCTTCGAGGTGCCGGACCAGGGCCAGATCCTGCTGAACGGCAAGGACATCGCGCAGATGCTGCCGCATCAGCGCCCCGTCAACATGATGTTCCAGAGCTACGCGCTGTTTCCGCATCTGACGGTGGCGAAGAATGTCGCCTTCGGCCTCAATCGCATGGGCTTGCCGAAGTCCGAGGTCGACGGCCGCGTCGCCGAGATGCTTGCGCTCGTGCAGCTAAAAGGATTTGAGAACCGCCGCCCGGACCAGCTCTCCGGTGGCCAGCGCCAGCGCGTCGCGATGGCCCGCGCCCTGGCGCGGCGGCCTAAGGTGCTGCTTCTGGACGAGCCGATGGCAGCGCTCGACAAGAAGTTGCGCGAAGGTACTCAGCGGCAACTGCAGGAGTTGCAGCGCAGCCTCGGCATGACCTTCATCATGGTGACGCACGATCAGGAAGAGGCGATGACCGTCGCCGACCGCATCGGCGTCATGGCCTCCGGCCAGCTCCAGCAGGTTGCCCCGCCGCGCGAATTGTACGAGGCGCCGGCCTCGCGCTGGGTCGCCGAGTTCGTCGGCGACATCAACGTCATCGAGGCCGACGCCTCGACGCGCGAAGGCGGCCATCTTTCGCTATGGAGCCGCGAGGCGGGGTCGATCGTCGCCGCTGCGCCGTCGCACGATCTTGCGCAGAGCAATATTTGTGTCGCCATTCGCCCCGAAAAGGTCCGGCTGTTCCGTAGCGCCTCGGCCGCAGGCGGGGAGGGCACGCCGAACCTGTTGCCCGGCGAGATCATCGGCCACAGCTATCTCGGCGACATGTCGCTCTATCAGGTGCGCCTGGTGACGGGGATGGTGATCCGCGTCTCCGTCACCAACGCGATCCGCCGGGAGACCGGCGGCTTCGAGCCGGGCGAGCGCGTCGTCGTCTCGTTCGATCCGGAAGACTGCGTGATCCTGGAGCGGTGAAGCCATGAGCTCGCGCCGAATTTTTACGAGGCCGGCCCGGATCGCGGCGATCGCGCCCTATCTGTGGCTCGGCCTGTTCTTCCTCGTGCCGTTCGGCTTCGTGCTGAAGATCAGCCTGTCGCAGACCGCCGTCGCCCAGCCGCCCTACCTGCCGGTTTTCGATTTTGCCGCCGGCTGGGAAACGGTGAAGGACAGTCTTGCAGAACTGTCGCTCGACAATTTCCGCCTGCTGTTCACCGACAATATCTATGTCCTGTCCTATCTGCGCAGCATCAAGGTTGCGGCGATCTCGACCGCGACGCTGCTTCTGATCGGCTATCCGATTGCCTATGCAATGTCGCGCCTGCCGAAGAAGTGGCAGGGCATCGCGATGATGCTGGTGATCATCCCGTTCTGGACCTCGTTCCTGATCCGCGTCTATGCCTGGATCAATATCTTGCAGCAGGACGGTCTGCTCAACAGCGTGCTGATGAAGCTCGGCATCATCTCCTCGCCGGTCGTGTGGCTGGCGAGCGATACGGCGATGTATATCGGCCTCGTCTATTCCTATTTGCCGTTCATGATCCTGCCGCTCTTTGCCACGCTCTCCAAGATGGACGGCGCGCTGCTGGAAGCGGCGGCGGATCTCGGCTGCTCGCCCGTCAAGGCGTTCTGGCTCATCACCTTGCCGATCTCGGTGCCCGGCATCGCGGCCGGCGTGCTGCTCTGCTTCATTCCGATCATCGGCGAGTTCGTGGTGCCGGACCTGCTTGCGGGGTCCGACGCGACCATGATCGGCCAGACGATCTGGATGGAGTTTTTCACCAATCGCGATTGGCCGGTGGCCTCGGCGACGGCCGTGGTGCTGCTGGTGATTTTGATCCTGCCGCTGCTGGCCTATGAACGTGTGCAGACGCGCCAGATCGAGGGCAAACGGTGATGGCCGCTTTCTCCACCATGCGCCTGTCGCGCTTCAACATGGTCTCGCTGGCACTCGGCCTCGGCTTTCTCTACCTGCCGATCGTCATTCTGGTGATCTATTCGTTCAACGCCTCGCGCCTCGTCACGGTATGGGGCGGCTGGTCGCTGCGCTGGTATGTCGAGTTCTTTCAAGATGAGGCGATGCTCGCCGCGGTCTGGATGAGCCTGCGCGTCGCCGTCGTCTCGGCGACCGCCGCGACACTGCTCGGCACGCTCGCGGCGCTGGCGTTGTCGCGCGGCGAAAAGTTCAAGGGCCGGACGTTGTTCTCCGGGATGCTCTATGCCCCGCTGGTGATGCCGGAAGTGATCACCGGCCTTGCGCTTCTGCTGTTGTTCGTCGCCATCAACGCCGAGCGCGGGTTCTGGACCGTTACTATCGCCCACACCACGCTGACGATGTGCTTCGTCACCGTCGTGGTGCAGTCGCGGCTCGGCTCGCTCGACCGCAGCCTCGAGGAGGCGGCGATGGATCTCGGCTGCACGCCGGTCCGCGCCTTTCTGTCCGTGACCTTGCCGCTGATCCTGCCGGCGGTAGCGGCGGGCTGGATGCTGGCCTTTACGCTCTCGCTCGACGATCTCGTGATTGCGAGCTTCACCACGGGGCCGGGTTCGGCGACGCTGCCGATCCGGATCTATTCGGAGGTCCGCCTTGGCGTAAAACCGCAGATCAACGCGATCTGCACACTGATCGTGGCGTTGCTGACGCTGGTGATCATCGCCGCATCGATGGCGACGAAGTTCGGCGCCAAGGGCGAAAGCGCCGCGCCGCTCTAAGCCGAGGGAGTTCGCCCCTCAGCGCTCGCGGGGCCGGACCTGTCGCAGCGAAACCCGGATGACGATCCTGATTTTTTCACCAAAGGGCCGCCCCTCGCCGGGCGGCCCTTTTTGCTTGAGCTACCCTCCTCAGGGGGGAGGTTTAGCGCCAGATAGCCCTAAAATACCGCCAAAACTCCAAGTTCCCCTCTGTCCATGAGCATCGCGCGGCCCGCCTGGGCGAAATGTTCTGGAAATAAACCGAACGGTCGTCTTAAATATTGTCAGGTTGCCGGGAGTGCTCTATAGGTGGGGCAACAAAGATCGAGGGAGGAAGAATGTCCGCTTCCGCGCAAGCAATCGATTGGGGCCGTCTCATCGAGACGGATCGCGTTCACGGCTCGCTCTATTCGGACGAGGCGATCTTTCAGGCCGAGATCGAAAAAATCTGGTCGCGCTGCTGGGTTTATGTCGGCCATGCCAGCGAGGTGCCGAACGCCAACGACTACGTCACCAAATGGATCGGCACGATGCCCGTCCTCATGGTGCGCGACCGCGACATGAACATCCGGCTATTGCTCAACCGCTGTCCGCACCGCGGCAATCAGGTTTGCGCGCTGGAAAAGGGCAATCGCCCGACATTCACCTGCCCCTATCATTCCTGGACCTTCGCCAACGACGGCCGCCTGATGGGCTATGCCTTTCCCGACGGCTATCGGGATGTCGACAAGTCCGAGCTTGGCCTCGGGAAGGTCGCGCGCATCGGCATCTACAAGGGCTTTGTCTTCGGCTGCCTTTCGGAAGAGGGGCCGACGCTCGAAGAGTATCTCGGCGGCGCGAAGGATTCCATCGACCAGCTCGTCGCCAATTCGCCGGAGGGCGAGGTCGAGATTACGGCCGGCTTTCTCAAGCACCGGGGCAAGACCAACTGGAAATTCATCCTCGAGAACGAATGCGACGGCTATCACCCGGCCTTCGTTCACGCCTCGATCTTTTCGGTGGCGGACAGCGGCATCGGCGCGCTCTACGGGGCCAGTTCGACCGCGGTGACGCGCGATTTCGGCAACGGTCATGTCGAGGTCGACCTGCGGCCGGAGTTCCGGCGGATCGACAAGCCACTGAACTGGTTCGGCACTTCGGAAGCGCGGCTGCCGGATTACGTCGCGAAGATGAACGCGGCTTACGGCGAGGAGAAGGCGCGCAAGATCATGATCGACGGTACGCCGCATATCATGATCTTTCCCAACCTGTTCATCGCGGAAATCCAGCTCTTCGTCATTCAGCCGGTGGCGGTGGACGAAACGATCCAGCACGTTACCGCGCTGCAGTTCAAGGGCGCGCCGGACCTCAACCGGCGGATGCGCCAGCAGACCATGGGTTCGGTTGGCCCGGCCGGACTCCTGCTCGCCGACGATACCGAGATGTATGAGCGCAATCAGCGCGGCCTTGCCTGCAACGAGCCGGAGTGGCTGTTCCTCGGGCGCGGCAATCACCGCGAGCGCCGCGACGAGAACGGCTACGTCATCGGCCATGCCACCGACGAAGTGCCATCACGCGGCATCTGGCGCCACTATCGCAAGCTGATGGAGGCGTGACATGAGCCGCGACGCCATCCTGCAAGAAGTGACGCAGTTCATCTATCGCGAGGCGCGCCTGCAGGACGCCCACGAATATGACGACTGGGAAGCGCTCTGGACCGACGACGCCATCTACTGGATTCCGGCGAACGGCGAAAACATCGATCCCGAGCGCGAGATGTCGATCGTCTACGACAACCGCTCGCGCATCGCGCTGCGGATCAAGCAGCTGCACACCGGCAAGCGCCACTCGCAGACGCCGCGCTCGCGCCTTGCGCGGGTCGTCTCCAACATCGAGCTGCTCGGCGAGAACGGCAGCGAGATCAATGTCGCCGCCAATGCCATGGTGTTCGAATCCAACATGCGCGGCGAGACGCTTTGGGCGACGCGCAACGAATATCTGCTGCGCCGAGTGGACGGCCAATTGCGGATGGCCCGCAAGAAGGTCATCCTCGTGAACAACGACAAGGCAATCTACACGCTCTCATTTCTGATCTGACCGTAATGGTGGGGACCAGCACCGTGACAGCCACAGCCACCCAACCCGCCGAACAGGTCGTCGCGGACGGCCCGGTCCTCCTCGACCTCATCGGCGATATCGCAAAGATCCGCCTCAACCGACCGCAGGCGTCGAACGGCATCAGCATCGAACTGCTGAAGGCGCTCTATGAAGTGATCATGATCTGCCACGGCGAATCGCGCATCCGCGCGGTGCTGCTGAGCGGGGAGGGGCCGAACTTCTGCGCCGGCGGCGATGTCCGCCAGTTCGCCGCCAAGGGCGAGCAGCTGCCGGATTTCTTGCGGCAGGCAACCGCCTATCTGCAGATCAGTGCCTCCGCTTTGATGCGGCTTGAGGCGCCGGTGATAGCGGTGGTCCAGGGCTATGCCGCCGGCGGCGGCGGCCTCGGGCTTGTCTGCGCGTCCGACATGGTGATCGCCGGGGCGTCGGCGAAGTTCATGGGCGGGGCGACGCGCGTCGGCATGGCGCCGGATGCCGGCCTTTCGGTGATCCTGCCGCGGCTCGTCGGCTTTCGCCGCGCGACCGATATTTTGATGACAAACCGCGTGCTCGGCGCAGCCGAGGCGCTGGAGATCGGCCTGATCAGCCGGATTGCCGCCGATAACGAATTGAATGATGAGGCGATGAAGCTGGCGCGCCAGATCGCCGACGGTGCGCCGCGCGCTCTCGCGGCGACGAAGCGCCTGTTGTGGAATGGCATCGGCCTCAGCGTCGAAGCGTGCTTGCCGGAAGAGGCGCGAACGGTGTCCGAGCTTTCCGGCACGCAGGATTCGCGCGAGGGTCTCGCCGCCGTGATCGAGCGCCGTGTGCCGCGCTTTGTCGGGCGCTGACGCTCATGGATAACGCAGCGTACCTCACGCGCCTGAAAGACTGCCGCGCGGTGGTGACCGGCGGCGCAAAAGGTATCGGCGCTGCGATCGTGCGCCGGTTCATCGCCGAGGGTGCAAGGGTTCTGATCTGCGACTGGGACGAGGCTGCGGGCAACGCCCTGCAGGCCGAAACCGGCGCGCGGTTCGCCTGCCTCGATGTTGCCGATGTCGGGCGCGTCGCCGAGGTCATGCGGCGGGAGGGCCCGTTTGAGATCGCGGTGAACAATGCCGGCATCGACCAGCATTCGTTCTTCACCGAGACGACGCCGGCCGAATGGCGCAAGCTGCTCGCCGTCAATCTGGAATCGGCATTCGCGGTCACGCATGCGGTGCTGCCGACGATGCAGGCGGCGCGCTATGGCCGCATCGTCAACATATCGTCGGAGGCGGGGCGGCTCGGCTCGAAAGGCGGCGCGGTATATTCCGCCGCGAAGGCCGGGATGATCGGCTTCTCAAAATCCATCGCGCGGGAAAATGCCCGCTACGGCATCACCTGCAATACGGTGGTGCCGGGGCCGATCGACACGCCGCTGCTGCGGCAGGCGACGGACGCGGGCGGCGACAAGCTGCGCGTGGCGATGGAGAGTGCCACGCTGATGAAGCGCATTGGCGATGCGGAAGAAGTGGCTGCGGCAGTGGCGTTTCTCGCTTCGCGCGAGGCGTCCTACATCACCGGCGAGGTGCTCGGCGTCTCGGGCGGCATGGGGCTCGGCTGACAGGGGGCGTGGCGGCGTGCGGCGATGCTGGCGCAATACGCCGAACGGCTCGCGGCGATCGAGACGCTTGCGCCGCTGGGCTTCCACCACCGCGACGACTTTGCCAAGGACTGGCGGCTGAAGGAGGGCATCGCCCCCCGTGCCATCGGGCAGATCGGCGCAGGCTGGGTCACGCCGCCGTAAATCCGCGGATGAAGAGGTCGGCGGTCATCTCCGCATATTCTTCCGGCGGCACCGAGCCCTTCGGATCGTACCACGTGAAGGTGTAGTTGATGATGCCGAACAGCATCATCGTATAGGCCTTCTTGTTGCGCGTGGTGACGCGGTTCTGCGCGTCGATGCGGATCAGGATGTCGGAGACGAGCTCCGTCATCTTACGCTGCTTGGCGACGATGTCCTGCTGTTGGCCGGCCGCAAGCTGTGAGAGCTGATTGAGGAGCACGATCTGTTCGTTGTGCGACTCCGCATTGCGCACCACGATGGTACGGATGATCGCGCGGCACTGGTCGATCGGGTCCTTGTGGGACGTAACCGAGGCCTGGAGTTCTTCGTAGAGCCGGTTCACATGCCCTTCGAGGATGTGGAACAGCATCTCTTCCTTGGACTCGAAGTAGTGATAGAGCGCGCCGCGAGACGACTCGCAGGCTTCGGCAAGATCGATGATCGTCGTGCCGGCATAGCCCTTCTCGGCAAACAGCCGCGCTGCCTGCTTCAGGATGTTCTCACGGATCTCAGGATATTTTTCTGACTGCGTGCGAGCCAATGCACTCTCCCCCAGACAAGCCACCTGTTCCCCATACAAAGAACAAACCGCCTGTTCAACTTATTGAAGCGTTCTTTGGATCGCTTCCTGTTCGTTTCCGAAAGCCAAAAGTCGGCGCTACATCTGTCGTAAAGCGTGTGAAAAGAATTTGCGCCAGCGCAAAATATTAATTGAACGGCTGTCTGGATTATATTAGCTTTCTTCCAACAACAAACATCGGTGCCCATGATGGCGGCGATGATGGGTGAGGAGAGCCGATTTGACCGAAGCATCGGAATTTGGCGCTGTCGTCATTGGTGCCGGGGCGGGCGGGTGTTGCGCGGCGGCGCGCCTCTCCCACGCGGGAATTCGCACCCTGCTGATCGACGATCACGCGGCGCTCGGCGGGCGGGCCTCCACCGAAATCATCGACGGGCATCTGGTCAATGTCGGCGCGATTGCGCTCGAGGCCGGCGGCGTGTTCGAGGAAACGTTCGAGCTGGTGGGCGCGCCGTTGCCGATCCGGATGCCGACGCCCGCGAATGCTTTCTATCTTGATCGAAAAGTTGTCGATGTCGGCAAGGGCGGGTGGAGCTTTCTTCTCGGCAGCCTGACCAAGCAGGCGGCAAAGATTGTCGAACAGTTTGCCAGCGCCAAGAGCGGCACGTTGCCGGACGGGCGGCTCTCCACCAAGGACTGGCTCTCGGGCTATACGAAGAACGAAAGCGTCCACGCGATTTTCCGAAATCTCTGCGCTGCGATCTTTGCCTGCAATGCCGATGAGCTGCCGGCACGGGCATTTTTGACTTACTTCACCTCGAAGGGCGCGTTCAAAAAGTTCGGCTTTCACCCGGAAGGCACCATCGGCGCTTGGAAGGCGCTGGCCGCTGCGGTGGAGCGCAACGGCGAGGTGTGGCTGCAGTCGCCTGCCGAGAAGATCGAGATCGAGAACGGTTCTGCCAAGGCCGTTGTCGTGCGCCGCAATGGCGAGGCGGTGCGCATTGCCGCCGACATCGTCATCAGCAATGCGGGGCCGAAGACGACCGTCGCACTCGCCGGTGCGCAGCATTTCCCGGCCGAGTATCTGCGCCTTATCGACGAGCGCCTGAAGCCCGCCGCCAACATCGTGTTCAACTTCGCCTCGCGCGAGCCGTTGCTTGCCGCGCCCGGCATCGTGACCTTCGGCAAGACGAGGCGGCTGTGCAATCTGGCCAATCTCACCGCCACGTGCCCCGAGCTCGCGCCGCCCGGCTGGCACCAGTATGTCGCCTATGCGGTGCCCGTGCCCGCGCTCGGCGATTTCGACGAGGCGCAGGAAATCGCGCTGGCGCATGAGGATCTGCGCGACCAGTTCCCCGGCTTCGACGACAAGGTGAAGATGCTGTCGGTGCGCGTGATGCGCGGCGACTGGCCGGCGCAGCGCTCCTGCGCGGGCTATGACCTGCCGCGCGACACCGGCATCTCGGGGCTGTGGTGCGTCGGCGATGCCGTGAAGGAATATGGTAACGGCGGCACGCAGGCTTGCGCGGAGACAGCGAAGCTCGTTGTCGATGCGGTGCTGGCGCGCGCCTCGCAGCGGCCGGCCGCCGAATGAACGCGCAGATGGCGACGAATGGCCCCGCCGCAGAGCCGGCGCCGACCCCCGGCGAGGCGCTGCTCGCCATCAACAATCTCAAGATCGTGTATGACGGCGCCATCGAGGCGGTGCGCGACGTGTCGCTGGCGGTGCCGCAAGGCGCGATCGTGGCGCTGCTCGGCTCCAACGGCGCAGGAAAGTCGTCCATTCTCAAGGCAGTGTCCGGCGTGCTCGCCATCGAGGAGGGCGAGATCGAGAAGGGCGCCATCCACTTCGACGGCCAGCCGATTCACGAACGCACGGCGGAAGAGGTTGTCCGCGCTGGCCTCGTGCAGGTGCCGGAAGGCCGGCGGCTGTTCGTCAACCTCACGGTCGAGGAAAATCTGATGATGGGCGGCTATCTGCAGTCGCCCGCAAGGCTGCGCGAATTGCGCGATCTCGTGTTCGAGCTGTTTCCCCGCGTCGCCGAGCGCCGCGACCAGATCGCCGGTTATCTCTCCGGCGGCGAGCAGCAGATGGTTGCCGTGGGCCGTGCGCTGATGGCCTCGCCGAAACTGTTGGCGTTGGACGAGCCGTCGCTGGGGCTGGCGCCGCTGATCATCGAGGCGATCTACGACACCATAGTGCGGATGCGCAAGGAAATCGGCCTGACGATCCTGCTGGTGGAGCAGAGCGCGGCGCAGGCGCTGGCCGTCGCCGATTACGCCTACATTCTCGAGAACGGCCGCGTGGTGCTGGATGGCGACGCGGCGAAGCTCAGCCGCAACGCCGAGGTGCAGGAGTATTACCTCGGCTATTCCGCGAGCGCCGCGCGAAAGAGCTTTCGCGACGTCAAGCACTACAAGCGCCGCAAGAGGTGGCTGTCGTGATCGCACCCCTGCTCAAGCTCGAATCCGTTTCAAAGACCTTTGGCGGACTGTCTGCGGTCAGCGACGTGTCGCTGGAGGTGCGGCCAAAGGAGATCTTTTCGATCATCGGCCCCAACGGCGCCGGCAAGACGACGCTGTTCAACCTCATCTCCGGCGTGCTGCCGGTCTCCTCCGGCCGCATCGCGTTTGACGGGCAGGATCTCGCGCGGGTCAAGCCCTGGAACTACGTCACGCTGGGCATCGGCCGCACATTCCAGAATCTCGCGCTGTTCAAGCATGGCACCGTGGTGGAGAACATGCTGATCGGCCGCCACCGCCACATGAAGACCAGCGTGGTGGAGTCGCTGTTTCACTATGGCCGTTGCCGGCGCGAGGAAATCGCCGCGCGCCAGCGTGTCGAGGACATCATCGAGTTTCTCGAGATCGAGGCGATCCGCGACAAGGTCGTCGGCAATCTCTCCTACGGCCAGCAGAAGCGCGTCGAGCTTGGCCGCGCGCTGGCTTCCGAGCCGAAGATTCTGCTGCTCGATGAAATCGTCGCCGGGATGAATCAGGAGGAGACGGAAGACATCGCCCGCTTCATTCTCGACATCCGCGACGAGCTTGGCATCGCAATTCTGTTGATCGAGCATGACATGCATCTGGTGATGGACATTTCGGATCGCGTGCATGTGCTCAATTTCGGCCGCACGGTAACTGAAGGCGCGCCGGCGGAAGTGCAGAACCATGCCGGGGTGGCGGAAGCCTATCTCGGCACGAACCGGCAGCGGATGGCGTCATGACAACGGCGGCCTTGCTCTCGGAATCGCGGATCCCATCGCCATCCGCAGAGCGGCAGGAGGCGATGCTGCCGCGCAATCACGATCCGCTGGCCGCGGAAAATCTCGCGGTCGGCAACACCACCTTGCCGCGCCTGTTGCGCGCCCAGGCGGCGCTAAAGGGCAGCTCGCTGGCCCTGCGCGAAAAGGAGCACGGTGTCTGGAAGCGCTACGACTGGGCCCACTATGAGCGCCAGGCGCGGCGCTTTGCGCTGGCGCTGATCTCGCTCGGCTTTGGTCGCGGCGACCGCATCACCATCGCCAGCGAGAACACGCCGGAATGGTACTACGCCGATCTCGGCGCGGAGATGATCGGCGTCATTCCGGTCGGCATCTATCCGACCAATCCGTGGCCGGAGCTGCAATACATCGTCCGCCATTGCGGCGCGCGGCTCGCGGTGTGCGGCGATCAGGAGCAGACCGACAAGGTGCTCGATGCGCGCGCCAACGACGGCGGCTTGCCGGATCTCGAGCACATCGTCTGCGTCGACATGAAGGGCATGCGCAACTATCCGCAGGACGATCTCGAATCTTTCGAGGCGTTTCTCGCGCGCGGCGATGCCTATCTCGCCCGCCATCCGGACGCGGCGGCGCGGCTCGATGCGATGATGGACGAGACGTTGCCCGACGACGTGGCGCTGATGGTCTACACCTCCGGCACCACCGGGCCGCCGAAGGGCGCGATGCTGAGCCATCGCAACATCATCTATTCGACCTACAACTACGCCGGCGCCATCGGCATGCATGGCCGCCACTATGAGGCGGTCGGCTATCTCCCGCTGTGCCATGCGGCGGAGCGCTGCTACTCCATGGCGATGCAGCTCGTGCTCGGCGGCGTCGTCAATTTCGCCGAGAGCATCGACACGGTGGCGATCAATGTCCGCGAGATCGCGCCGACCTTCTTCATAGGCGTGCCGCGCATCTGGGAGAAGCTGAAAGAGAATTTTGAGTTTCGCGTCACCGAAAGCGGCCGCCTGCAGCGCTGGATCACCGGGCGGCTGATGGAGATCGGCCGCAAGCTCGATGATCGCCGCGCCAGCGGGGCAGACCGCCTGACCGCGTTCGAAACCTTGCAGGGATGGCTCTGCTACGTGCTGCTGTTTCGCAACATTCAGCGCCACTTGGGCCTGAACCGCACGGTGCACCGGCTCTGTGCCGGCGCGTCGATCTCGCCGGAGATGCTGCGGTTCTTTTCTGTCATCGGCTTGCCCGTGAGTCAGGGCTACGGCATGACCGAATCCGGCGGCTGCGTGTTCATCCAGCGCGGCAAATATCACGCGCTCGGCGGCTGCGGCCTGCCGATCGAGGGCACGGAATATCGGCTGGAGGAGGATGGCGAGATCCTTCTGCATGGTCCGGCGACCTTCAAAGGCTATTTCCGCGACGAGGCCGCCACCGCCGACACCGTGAAGGACGGCTGGCTCAAGACCGGTGACATCGTCAAGGTGTTCGACAACGGCGAGATTTCCGTCGTCGACCGCAAGAAGGCGATCATCATCACCTCCGGCGGCAAGAACATCGCGCCGTCCGAGATCGAGAACGCGCTCAAGGACAGCCCCTACATCAAGGAAGTGATCGTCGTCGGCGATGGCCGAAAGTTTCTGGCTGCGCTGATCCAGGTCGATTTCGACAATGTCGGGCGCTGGGCGAGCGACCAGGGCGTGGCCTACACGACCTACAAATCGCTGACCGAGCTCGGCGAGGTGCGCGAACTCGTGCAGCAGGTCGTCAATGACGTGAACAAGCGGTTCGCCCGCGTCGAGAACGTCCGCAAGTTCGTTCTGCTCGAAAAGGAGCTGGATCACGACGACGGCGAATTGACCGCGACGCAGAAGGTGCGCCGCGCGATCATCGACAAGAAATTCGCCCGGGAGCTTGCGGTGATCTATGGCGAGGAGGGCAGCCGATGACCTATCTGTTGGAACTGCTGCTCTCCGGCCTGTCGATCGGCGCGATCTATGGCCTGATCGCCATGGGCTTTGCGGTGATCTACAAATCGACCGGCCTCGTCAATTTCGCGCAGGGCGAAATCGCGATGATCGTCGCCTATGTCGCGTGGACGATCTCGACCCATGTCACCGGCAATGTTTTTATTGTGACCTTCGCCGCCATCCTGTTCGCCTGCCTGTTCGGGCTTCTGATTGAGCGCATCGTCATCCGGCCGATGATCGGCGAGCCGGTGTTCGCCACTATCATGGTGACGATCGGCATCGCCGTGATTCTGCGGTCCTCCATCGTGTTCCTGTGGGACGCGGTGCCGCATTCGCTCGACGTCGGTATCGGCCGCGAGATCGTGTCGATCGGCGATGTGCGCATGCGCAGCGGCCAGATCGCCGTCATCTTGCTGCTGGTTGCGGTGATGGCCGGTTTCTACGTCTTCTTCCGCTGGTCGCGCTTCGGCGTGGCGATGCGCGCGGTGGCGAGCGACGACCGCACCGCGATGCTGATGGGCGTCAGCGCGGCGCGGGTGCAGGCGGTGGCATGGGCGGTTTCCTCGGTGATTGCAGGAATCGCCGGGGTCATGTTTGCGATCATTCATGAGCTCGCGCCGACGATGTTCGTGCTCGGCCTCAAGGCCTTTCCGGCAACGATTGTCGGCGGCCTCGACTCCGTGCTCGGCTCGGCGCTCGGCGGCCTGATCATGGGCACGGTGGAAAATCTCACCGGCGGCTACATCAATCCGGGCATGAAGGACGTCGCGGGCTTCGTCGTGATCATCGTGATCCTGATGGTGCGGCCGTTCGGCCTGTTCGGCGAGAAGCGGATCGAGAGGGTCTGATGCGCAGCGGTTACTTCAAGGAAACCATCGGCCAGCAGATCAACCTCACCGACTCACATCTGGTGAGGGCGTGGCTTGCCGTGCTGGCGGTAGCGCTGATCGCCGCGCCGTTTTTCCTCAATCCGTTCTATCTGTCGCTGCTCACGATCATCGCCATCACCTCGGTCGGTGCGCTCGGCCTCAACGTGCTCACCGGATGGACCGGGCTGATCTCGCTCGGCCATGCCGGCTTCATGGTGCTCGGGGCCTATGCCTATGCGATCGCAACTTCGACCTGGAAACTCGATCCGCTGATCGGGCTGTTGCTGGCGGGGCTGGTCCCGGCGGCCGCCAGCATCATCGTCGGCATTCCTTCGCTGCGGCTCACCGGCCTTTATCTCGCGATCACGACGCTGGCCTTCGCCTTCATCATCAACCACCTGATCCTCGAATTCGACGGGCTGACCCGCGGCGCGCGCGGCATCTTTGTCACGCGGCCGACGATTTTTGGCATCTCGTTCAAGAGCGACATCGCGTTCGCATTGCTCTGTCTGTTTTTCGCTGCGCTGACATTGGTGGCGACGCTCAATCTGCGGCGCAGCCGCGTCGGCCGCGCGCTGGTTGCAATTCGCGACAACGACATCGCCGCCCGCGTGATGGGCATCGATCTGCGCGCCTACAAGCTCTACGCCTTCATGACGAGCTCGTTCATCATCGGCCTGTCCGGCGCGCTTTACGGCATCTTTCTCAGCTATGTGACGGTGGAGGGCTTTCCCTTCCTGCTCTCGATCGAGGCGCTTGCCATTCTCATCGTCGGCGGCATCGGCACTGCGCTCGGTGCGGTGCTCGGCTCGGTCTTCATCGTGCTTCTGCCGGAGCTTTCGTCTGCCGCCTTCGCACTGCTTGGCGAGGAGACGGCGCGGCTGCTGTCGGTCGGCGCGCACGAACTCAAAAGCATGATTTATGGCGTGGTGATCATTCTTTTTCTGCGCTTTCAGCCGCACGGGCTTGTCGGCCTGTGGCTCGACGCCAAGCGGCTATGGGTGAACTGGCCGCTGCGGTACTGAACGACAGGCCGCAGCAGGATCGACGCATCAAACAAACAAGCCTCGGAGGATACGCAGATGAATTTTGGACCTGTCCTGAAATCCGCATTGGCTGCCTTGCTGCTCTCCGGCACCGCCGCGCTGGCTGCCGATCAGGGCGTGACCGATACTGAAATTCTGCTTGGCGAGGTGGAGCCGTTGTCCGGCCCGCCGGCGCTGCTCGGCGTCGCGCACAATCTGGGCGTGCGTCTTGCGCTGGAGGAAGCGAACGCGGCTGGCGGCATTCATGGCCGCAAGCTGCGGTTGACCGCGCTGGACGATGGCTATGTCAGCTCGCGCACCATTCAGTCGCTCAAGAAACTGATCTCGGTCGACAAGGTATTTGCGCTGACCTCGCTGTCGGGCTCCGGGCAGGCGGTGGCGTCGATCCCGGTGGTTGAGCAGGCAGGCATTCCCACGATTGTCTCGATCGGCCCGGTGACGCCGCTCTATGAGCCGCCGCGCGAGAATGTGTTCGTCGTCGGCCAGGCCTATGAAGAAGGCATGCACCAGCTCGCGCTGTTTCTCGCCGACAAGTTCCCCGGCAAGAAGTGGGCGATCGTCACCCAGGACGACGACTATGGCGTGGCGCTGCGCGAGGGCCTGAAGAAGGCCAAGGACGAGAAGAAATTCAACGTCGTCTTCGAGACGATCTACAAGCGCAACCAGCAGGACTTTTCGTCGGAGGTGCTGCGCGCCAAGGATGCCGGCGTCGAGGTGTTCATTGCCGGCGGCATCATCAGCGAAAACGTGGCGATGCTGAAGGAAATGGAAAAGCTCGGCATCAAGCCCGCGGTCGGGATCTTCTGGCCGGGCCGGGTCGAGGCGATGCTCAAGCTGGCGGGGCCGGCGAGCGACGGCATCTATGCGGTGGACTATGTCACGCCGTTCGGCAGCGAGGAAGGCAAGGCATTTTATGAACTCGCCAAGAAACACCTGTCGGCGGAGGAGATGGCACGGATCAACCGCTATACCATGACTGGTTATTCCGGCGCGCGGGTGCTGCTCGCGGCGATTGAGAAGTGCGGCAAGGATCTGACCTGGGCCTGCACCAACAAGCATCTCGCGGACACCAAAAATCTCGACGTCAAGGTGATGGCGCCAATCTCTTTCGCCAAGGGATCGCGGTTCTCGAACCAGGCAGTGCAGATCATGCAGGCCGATTTCGCGACGCTGTCCTTCAAACCCGTCAAGTAACCTGTCGGCGCGGTCGGCGGAAAGGCCGGCCGCCTCCACATGCGAGATTGCTCACCGTGCCATCAGACGCCGACCAGACCGAAACCCTTTCCCCAATCGATCGCGTTATCGCCCGCGTCCAGAAAACCTATCGCAGCTGGACGCGGCATACGACCGATCAGGAAATGCGGGCCGACTGGGACGCCCTGATGTGGTCGGATGCGGCGCCGGCGTCGGTTGTCGAGACGTCTGCGGGCGGCGTTCCCGCGGCGTGGATCGCGGCGCCGAACGCCGATGCAGCCAAGGTGGTCATGTATTTTCATGGCGGCGGCTTTCGGGTCGGCTCAGTGCGCTCGCACCGCGATCTGATGGCGCGGATTTCCGCCGCGAGCGGAAGCCGCGTGCTGGGCATCGACTACCGTCTTGCGCCCGAGCATCGCTTTCCTGCCGCGCTGGATGATGCGTGCGCCGCCTATGAGTGGCTGCTGGCGCAGGGCTTTGGTGGCGGCGACATCGCGCTTGCGGGTGACTCCGCCGGCGGCGGGCTGGCGCTGTCCCTTGCGCTGGCCTTGCGCGAGAGGAAGCGCCCGCTACCTGCCGCGATCGTGACGCTGTCGGCCTGGACGGACCTTGCGGCGGAGCGGCAGAGCTATCAGACGCGCAAGGAGGCCGATCCGATCCATCAGCGCCAGATGGTGCTGATGATGGCTAAAGGCTATCTCGGCGCGGACGCGGACGCGGATCCGCGCGATCCGCTCGCCTCGCCGCTACATGCGGCGCTGCATGGCCTGCCGCCGCTGCTGATGCAGGTGGGTGATCGTGAAACCGTGCTCGACGACAGCCGCGATTTCGCTGCCAAGGCGCAGGAGGCCGGTGTCGATGTCACGCTGGAGGTGTGGGACGGCATGATCCACGTCTTTCAGCAATTTCCCGAGGAACTGCCGGAGGCGACCCAGGCAATCGCGGCAATCGGGCGGTTCTTGCAGCGCCATTTCGGCGCAGGTGCTCGGGCGGTCTAGATGTTGAAACAGAGATTGACAGTGAGTGCGTTGCGCACGAACCTGCCTTCAAGAGCGCGCCGGGACAGGCGCGCGAAAATATGCGCGGGGAGAGGTGAGGAATGACCGGAATTGTCGGCTATGGCAGCTACATTCCCCGGCTGCGACTGAACCGGCAGGCGATCGCGCAGGCCAATGCCTGGTACGCGCCGCAATTTGCCCGCGCCAGCGGCTCCCGCGCGATGGCGAACTGGGATGAAGACAGCATCACCATGGCGGTGGCGGCAGCGCGTGATTGCCTCGGGCCGGGCGAAGGCCGGGATGCGATCCGCAGCGTCATGCTTGCATCCAGCACTCTGCCTTTCGTCGAGCGGCTCAATGCCGGCGTGATTTGCGAAGCTCTCACGCTCGATGAAAATGTCGAGGCCCGCGACGTTACCGGCTCGCAGCGCGCGGCGCTGGCCTGCCTGAGCGATGCAATGGCGCGCGTGAAGGCCGGCGAAGGCGATGCGCTGGTGCTAGCGGCGGACAACCGTCACACCCGTGCCGCCAGCTCGCAGGAGCTCGATCTCGGCGATGGCGCAGCGGCGCTGCGGATCGGCAATGACAATGTGATTGCCGAATATCTCGGCAGCGCGGTGCTCACAGTGGATTTCGTCGACCGCTTCCGCATGAGCGGCGAGGATATCGACTACGCCTGGGAAGAGCGCTGGGTGCGCGACGAGGGCATCACCAAGCTCGTGCCGCGCGTAGTGCGGGACGCGCTCAAGACGAGCGGCATCGAAGCCGGGCAGGTCGATCATTTCATCTTCCCCACCACCTTCCGCAAGATCGAGGGACAGCTCGCGAAGATCTGCGGCATCCGCCCCGAGGCGGTGGTCGATGGGCTTGCGGACAATATCGGCGAGACCGGCACAGCGCATGGCCTGTTGCTGCTGGCGCAGGTGCTCGAGCGCGCAGGGCCGGGGCAGCACATCGTTCTTGCGCAGTTCGGCAGCGGCGCGCAGGCCGTGGTGCTGAAGACGACCGAGAGAATAGCGTCGTTCCGGCCGCAGGTCGGCGTCGATGGCTGGATCGCGCGCGGCGTCGCCGAGAACAGCTACACAAAATTCCTGTCGTTCAAGGGCCAGCTTCGGCTGGAGCGTGGGCCGCGCGGCGAACAGGACAAGAAGACCGCGCTCAGCACCGCCTATCGCCATCGCCGGGCCATTCTCGGCCTCGTCGGTGGGCGCTGCGAGGTCACGGGCAAGGTCCACTTTCCGCCGTCACGGCTGTCCTACGACCAGTCGACGCCTGCGCTCGATACCCAGCGGCCCTACAAGCTTGCCGACCGCCGGGCCCATGTACTGAGCTGGTCGGCGGAATATCTGTCCTTCCACATGTCGCCGCCGAATTACTATGGGCAGGTCGATTTTGAAGGCGGCGGCCGCATCCTGATGGAATTTACCGATATCGACCGCGGCGAGGTCGCTTCCGGCACCGAGGTCGAGATGGTGTTCCGCATCAAGGATGTCGACGAGCGCCGCGGCTACACGCGTTACTTCTGGAAGGCGACGCCGGTACGCAAGGCGTCCTCGCCTGCCGCTCTCGTGCATGCAGACGCAGCTTCGGAGTAAATCATGGCAAAGGGTATCAGGGACAAGGTCGCCATTCTCGGCATGGGGTGCAGCAAGTTCGGCGAACGCTGGGACGCCAGCCCCGAAGACCTCATGGTCGAGGCCTATACCGAGGCGATGGCTGACGCCGGCATCACGCCCGAGCAGCTCGATGCGGCCTGGTTCTCCAACCACATGGACGATATCGGCGTCGGGCGCGGCGGCACGCCGATGAGCATTGCGCTGCGTCTGCCGAATATCGGCGTGACGCGGGTGGAGAATTTTTGCGCGGGCGGCTCGGAAGCCATCCGCGGCGCGGTCTATGCGGTGGCCGCTGGTGCCTGCGACATCGCCATCGCGCTTGGCGTCGAGAAGCTGAAGGACACCGGCTACGGCGGCCTGCCGATGGGCTCGGTCGGCACCTATATTCCGCAGTGGTACCCGAACGCGGTGGCACCGGCGAATTTTGCGCAGCTCGCCTCGGCCTATCAGCACAAGCATCGCGTCGATGCTGGTCTCCTCAAGCGCGCTATCGCGCATGTCTCGGTGAAGAGCCACGCCAACGGCGCGCGTAATCCCAAGGCGCACCTGCAGAAAGCGATCACCGTGGAGCAGGTGCTCAACGCGCCGACCGTGGCCGAGCCGCTCGGCCTGTTCGACTGCTGCGGCGTGTCGGACGGTGCGGCGGCCGTGATCGTCACCACGCCGGATATCGCGCGCGGCCTCGGCAAAAAGGATCTCGTCACCTTCAAGGCGCTGCAGGTTGCAGTGTCGAACGGCTGGGAGATGCATTCCAACGATTGGGATGGCAGCTATTTTCACACCGCGCGGATTGCGGCGAAGCGCGCTTATCAGGAAGCGGGCATCGAGCGGCCGCGCGAGCAGATCAGCCTCACCGAGGTGCATGACTGTTTCTCGATCACCGAGCTTGTCACCATGGAGGATCTGTTCCTCTCCGACGAGGGGCAGGCGGTGCGCGATGTGATGGATGGCTTCTTCGATGCCGATGGCGGCGTGCCCTGCCAGATCGATGGCGGGCTGAAATGCTTTGGCCATCCGGTCGGCGCGAGCGGCATCCGGATGCTCTACGAGACCTATCTGCAATTGCAGGGCCGCGCGGACAGGCGGCAGTTGTCCGATCCGTCGCTCGGCCTCATTCACAATCTCGGCGGCCAGCCGTCGCAGAACGTGTGCTCGATTGCCATAGTCGGGCACGAGGGCGCCTGAGTTTCTGCTACGACCATCCGGCAGCCGCACGCGGCGGCCGGAAAATGACGACCGAAGCGCGGGACAAAATCATCGGCAAGATGATGGCCGCCTGCGGAAGACCCACAAGAAGATACAAAACGCAGAAGACAAAAAGTCGCGTTGCCTCAGCTTGCCTGCGACCGGGCGCGAATTCCGGCGAATGGGCGGCGAGGCAGAGGTTCTAGGTGAGGAGGGAGCGTGCTGGTCGTCCAGATCATTGTCGCGGGGCTTGCGCAGGGCTGCGTCTACGGGCTGATCGCGCTGGGTTTTGTGCTGATCTACAAAGCCACTGAAACCGTCAACTTCGCCCAGGGCGAGCTGATGATGCTCGGGGCGTTCTGTGGCTTTGCCTGCATCGCGATCTTCAACGCGCCGTTCTTTCTCGCCGTGATCGTCGCGGTGATCGTGATGGCGTTGTTCGGCTGGCTGATCGAGCTTGCGATCATCCGGCCGGTGCTCGGGCAGCCGGCCTTTTCCATCGTGATGCTGACCTTCGGCCTCGGCTATATCGCCCGCGGCGCGGTGACGATGGTGCCGGGCATCGGCACCGACACGCATACTCTCGCGGTGCCTTACAAGGACGCGGTGATCAAGTTCGGCAGCGTGGTGCTGGCCGGCGAGCAGCTCGTCATTATCGCTGCGACCGGTGTCCTCTGCGCGGTGCTGTTCGTCATTTTCCGCTTCAGCAAGATCGGCATCGCGATGCAGGCGTCGTCGCAGAACCAGCTCGCCGCCTATTACATGGGCATTCCGGTGCAGAAGCTGAACGGGCTTGTCTGGGCGCTTGCGGCGGCGGTCGCGGCAATTGCCGGCATCCTGCTCGCGCCGCTCACCTTCGTGCACGCCAATATGGGTTTCATCGGGCTCAAGGCCTTTCCCGCCGCCATCGTCGGCGGCTTCAGCAGCCTGCCGGGCGCGATCGTCGGCGGGCTGATCATCGGCCTCGTCGAGGCGCTATCCGGTTTCTACCTGCCCGAAGGGTTCAAGGACGTGATGCCCTATGTCGTCGTCCTGCTCATGCTGGCCGTCAAGCCGACCGGCTTGTTCGGCGACATCTCTGGCAAAAAAGTGTGAGCCATGCGGTTCGTTTTCAAAACCAGCTACGATCAGGACATCAATCTCGCCAGGCATGGCGGTGACCGGTTCTGGTATGGCGTCTTGCTTGTGGCGCTCGTTCTCGCGCCGTGGCTGATCTCGGAATACTGGCTGGCGCAGCTCAGCTTCATCCTGATCTACGGCATCATCGCCGTCGGGCTGATGCTGCTGGCCGGCTACACCGGGCAGTTCTCCATCGGCCATGCCGCCTTCGTCGGCGTCGGCGCCTATACCGAGGCGGTGCTGATCGCCAAGGGCTGGCCGTTTCCGGTGTCGATGGCCTTTGCGATGGTGATCGCCGCGGCTGTCGGCATGGTGGTCGGGCTGCCGGCGCTGCGCGTCAAGGGCATGTATCTGGCGATAGCGACGCTCTCCTTCGGCTTCATCGTCGAGGAGGTGCTGGCGCGCTGGGAAAGCGTCACCGGCGGTAATGCCGGCAAGAGCGTGATGAACCCGTCGATGTTCGGCTGGAGCATCGATACGACGGAAGGGTTTTACTGGCTTTGCCTTGTCTGCACCGTCGCCTCGACGCTGCTGGTGCTGAACCTGTTGCGCTCGCCGACCGGCCGCGCGTTCGTCGCCATCCGCGACTCCGAAATCTCCGCGCAGAGCATGGGCATCAACCTTGCCCGCTACAAGACGATGTCGTTCGCGATCTCGGCGGCCTTTGCCGGGCTCGGCGGCGCGCTCTATGCGCACAAGCTGCAATTTCTCTCGCCGGACCAGTTCGGCATCGTGCAGTCGATCGATCTTTTGCTGATGGTGGTGATCGGCGGCCTCGGCTCGATCCACGGCGCGTTTCTCGGCGCGATCTTCTTGATCGGCATGCCGCAGCTCATCGCGCTCGGCAAGGATTATCTGCCTGCCGCCATAGGGCAGGCGACCGGCTTGCAGAGCGTCATCTATGGCGTGGTGCTGATCGCCTTCGTGATGCTGGAGCCGATGGGCATGTATGGCCGCTGGCTGAAGATCCGCACCTGGCTGCAGATCTATCCCTTCTACCGGCGCGGCATGTTTAAGCGCCAACGCGCGTTCCAGAAGTCGGAGCGGCTGAAATGACGAACCCTCACGATGTCCTGCTGAGCGTGTCCGATCTCAGCATCAGTTTTGGCGGCGTGCGCGCGGTCAATGGCGTTTCCTTTGATGTGAAGCGCGGCGAGGTGTTTACGCTGATCGGCCCCAACGGGGCCGGCAAGACCACGGTGTTCAACCTGATCAGCCGGTTCTATACGCCGAGTGCCGGCGAGATCCGCTTCGAGGGGCAGCTTCTCAGCCGCGTGCCGACCCACGAGGTCGCGTCGCTCGGCATCGCGCGGACGTTCCAAAACATCGAGCTGTTCGAGCACGCAACCGTTTTGCAGAACCTTCTGATCGGCCGCCACATTCGCCGCCGCACCAATCTGTGGAGCGAGTTTCTGTTCACCCGCGCGGTTCGCGAGGCCGAGCGGGAGACGCGGCGCAAGGTCGAGGAGATCATCGATCTGCTCGAGCTGCAGCACTATCGCGAAGCCATGGTCAGCGGCCTGCCCTACGGCATCCGCAAGGTCGTGGAGCTGGCGCGGGCGCTCGCGACCGAGCCGAAGCTGTTGCTGCTCGACGAGCCGTCGTCGGGGCTCAATGTCGAGGAGACCGACGACATGGCGTTCTGGATCGAGGATATCCGGCGCGATCTCGGCATCGCCATCCTCATGGTCGAGCACGACATGGGGCTGGTATCCAAAGTGTCCGACCGGGTGCTGGCGATGAACCAGGGGCAGATGCTGGCGATCGGCACGCCGGCCGACGTGCAGGCCAGTCCCGAGGTGATCGAGGCCTACCTCGGCACGATCGACGACGTCAGTTCGCTGCGGCGGCAGCCGGGCGAGAGGTTGCCGGCATGAGCAGGACAGGAGCAGGCGGCGGCAATGGCGCCAGTGATCGCGATGTGCTGGTGCTCAGCAATGTCGAGAGCGCCTACGGCCCGGTGAAGGCCATCCGCGGCGTCAGCCTCACCGTGCGCCGCGGCGAGATCGTCACCGTGCTCGGCGCCAACGGCGCGGGCAAGACCACGATCCTCAAGACGATCTCCGGCATCATCGCGCCGCGCAAGGGCAGCATCACGTTCTGCGGCGAGGACATCACCGCAAAGGACCCCGCGATGATCGTCCGCCGCGGCCTCAGCCATGTGCCGGAAGGGCGCGAGGTGTTTCCGCTGCTCTCGGTGCATGACAATCTGATGATGGGCGCCTTCACGCGCTCGGACCGGGATGCGGTCGTGCGCGATCTCGAGACCGTCTACGGATATTTTCCGATCCTGCGCGAGCGGGCGAAACAGGACGCGGGCCTGCTCTCCGGCGGGCAGCAGCAGATGCTCGCGATCTCCCGCGCGATCCTCGCCGGGCCGCAGCTGATCCTGCTCGACGAGCCGAGCCTCGGCCTCAGCCCGAAACTCACGAAGGATATCTTTGAGATCGTGGTGCGCATCAATCGCGAGCGCGGCACCACCATCCTCCTCGTCGAGCAGAATGCCAACATGGCGCTCAACGCCGCCGACCACGGCTATGTGCTGGAGAACGGCCGCATCGTGATGGACGATAGCTGCGAGCGGCTGCGCGAGAAGGATGACATCAAGGAGTTCTATCTCGGCATGAAGGAAGCCGGGGCGCGCGGCGAGCGGCGCTGGAAGAAAAAGAAGACGTGGCGATGAGGGAGGCGCGGGCGATGGCAGGGCCGCTGGCAATGCAAAGGTGTTCGCGATGATGGCGATGCCCAACCTGTGGGATCACGAGCGCGTCATGCGGCCGCGCGGCAGCGGCCTTGGCGGCGACACCCTCACCGAGATGTTTTGGAATGGCGTGGCGGCGCGCGGCGACCAGGCGCTGCTGCGCCAGAAGGACCTTGGCATCTGGCGCGCGTGGACCTGGCGCGAGGTAGGCGCCATCGTTCGCGAGATTGCGATGGGCCTCGTCGCCGAGGGCCTGCAGCCCGGCGAATGCGTCTCGATCCTGTCCAACACATCGGTCGAATGGGTGTGGTGCGACTTTGCGGCGCTCTCGGCCGGCGCGGTGTCGAACGGCATCTATCCGACCGATTCCAGCGATCAGGTCCAGTTCCTTTGCGAGGATTCGGGCACCACAGTTCTGATCGTCGAGGATGAGGAGCAACTCGACAAGGCGCTGATTGCCCGCGAAAGGCTGCCGCTGCTCCGCCGCATCGTGTTGATCGACACCAAGGGCCTTGCGACCTTCTCCGATCCGATGGTGACGACGCTCGATCGCCTGCGCGCGCTCGGCGCGGAGCATGACACAAACAATCCCGGGCTGTTCGAGGCGCGGCTGAAAAGCCGCTTGCCGGAGGACCTTGCGATTCTGGTCTACACATCCGGTACCACCGGCCGTCCGAAGGGCGCGATGCAGTCCCATGCCGGGCTGATGGCGGCGATCCGCTGCCTCGCTGCCGAACTGCCGCAGGGCGAGGACGACGAGCGCATCTGCTTTCTGCCGCTGTGCCACGTCGCCGAGCGGGTCGTAGGGCTTTATGCCTCGCTCTATGCCGGCGCAAAAATGAACTTTGTCGAAAACCCCGACACCGTGCCCGAGAACGTGCGCGAGATTGCGCCGACGGTGTTCGGCGGTGTGCCGCGCACCTGGGAAAAATTCTACTCGGCGGTGACGATCGCGATCAAGGAAGCCGGCAGCGTGCAACAGATGGCCTATCGCTGGGCGCTGTCCGTCGGCCATGAGGTCGTGGACCGCGTGATCGCCGGCAAGCCGGTGCCGTTGTGGCTGAAGCTGAAATATCATCTCGCGGGCGTCGCCGCGCTGAACAACGTGCGGCGCTTTATCGGCATCCACCGCGCGCGCTTCCTGATCACCGGCGCGGCGCCGATCGCGCCGGACCTGATCCGCTGGTACCTCGCTCTCGGCGTGCCGATGCTGGAGGTGTGGGGGCAGACCGAGACGGCAGGAATCTCGACCTCGATGCCGGCGAATGCGATGCGCCTCGGCACCATCGGCAAGGCGATCGCGGTGAACGAGGTGAGGATCGACGAGGCGACCGGCGAGCTGCAGGTGCGCGGGCCCAACCTGTTCATAGGCTATCTCAATCGTCCCGAGCAGACCGCCGAGACGTTCACGAGCGACGGGTGGCTGCGCACCGGTGACGTCGGCGCGGCGGACGGCGAGGGCTATTTCCGCATCACCGACCGGATGAAGGACATCATCATCACCGCGGGCGGCAAGAACATCACGCCGAGCGAGTGGGAGAACGAGCTCAAATTCTCGCCATATGTCACGGACGCGGTCGTGATCGGCGATCGCCGCGCTTACCTCAGCGCGATCATCATGATCGATCAGGAGAACGTCGAAAAATTCGCGCAGGACCGCGACGTGCCGTTCTCCAACTATGCCAGCCTGACGCGCGCGCCCGAGGTGGTGGAGCTGATTCAGAGCGAGATCGACAAGGTGAACGCCAAATTCGCCCGCGTCGAACAGATCAAGGCGTTCTTCCTGCTCGGAACGCAGCTCAGCGCTGAGGATGAGGAGCTGACGCCGACGATGAAGCTCAAGCGCAAGCTGGTGGAGCGAAAATATGCCGAGCAGATCGACGCGATGTATCGCTAGGTGCGGCGATTGGGTTGATTGTTGAAAGCCGGACGAAGTCCTTAAACTGACCTTGAGAAAAACGAACAACAGCGTTGGAGGAGACAAGGATGAGAAGGATCGGATTTGCTGCAATGATGCTGTCGGCGGGCCTGCTCGCCGGACAGAGCGCGATGGCCCAGCAGCAGGGCGTGAGCAAGGATGAAATCCTGATCGGCACGATTCAGGATCTGTCCGGCCCCCTCGCGGGCTATGGCAAGGACCTGCGCAACGGCATGCAGCTGCGCATCGCCGAGGCGAACGAGAAGGGCGGGGTCAACAACCGTAAGATCAAGCTCTTGGTCGAGGACTCCGGTTACGACCCCAAGCGCGCCGTGCTCGCCGCGCAGAAGCTGGTCAATCAGGACAAGATTTTTGTGATGGCCGGCTCGCTCGGCACCGGCGTCAACAATGCCGCGCTGCCGGTGATCACAGGCAAGAACATTGTCAACTTCTTCCCGGCGGCCCTGTCGCGCGACATGTATGAACCGCTGCATAAACTCAAGTTCGCGTTCGTCTCGTCCTATTACGAGCAGATCGTGCCGGCGGTCGGCATTCTCTACAAGGAGAAGGGCGCGAAAAAGCCCTGCATCATCTATCAGGACGACGAATACGGCCTCGAGATTCTGCGCGGCGCCGAGGCGGGCCTCAAGAACATCGGCGTCGAGCTTGGGGAGCGCACCAGCTTCAAGCGCGGCGCGACCGACTTCTCCTCGCAGGTGGCGCGGCTGAAGGCGGCCAATTGCGATTTCGTGGTGCTGGGCACCTTGATCCGCGAAACCGTCGGCACCATCAACGAGGCGCGCAAGCTCGACTTCTCGCCGGTGATGCTGGGCGCGTTCGGCACCTACACCGATCTCATTCACAAGCTCGGCGGCAAGGCGATGGACGGGTTTTACTCGACCATGACCGTGCAGCATCCGTATGAAGACAACGCGCCGGAGGCGATCAAGCCGTGGATGGCGAAATATCGCGCAATGTTCAATGAGGCGCCGACTGCGTACTCGATCTACGGCTACACCATCCTTGATCGCCTGATCATGGCGATGGACAAGGCCGGCGCCAACCTGACCACGGACAGCCTGGTGGATGCGATCGAGACGCTGAACGTACCGGTCGATATGTTCGGCTTCCCGGCGATGTCGTTCTCCAAGACCAAGCATCTCGGCTCGGACGCCGCGCGCCTGTCGCAGATTCAGGACGGTCGCTGGAAGGTCGTGCTCGATTACGACAAGATGAAGCCGTGACGCTCTGATGGAGACGGCGGCATCGCCGTCTCCATCAATCGTTCGCATTTCTTGATCAGGGGCTGCGGAGCGGTTGTGGCGAATGGCCTGATCGTGAGTGGTGTTCGCCGGGTGGTGTGATGAAGCGAGAATTGTTCGCGCCTGAGCATGAGCTGTTTCGTGACAGCGTGAAGGCGTTTTTGGCCCGCGAGGTGGCGCCGCATCTGACGGAGTGGGAAGAGCGGGGCGGTTTTACCCGTTCGGTCTTCAATGCCGCCGGAGAGGCGGGGCTGTTGTGCCCGGCGGTGCCGGAGGCTTACGGCGGGCCGGGTGCGGATCGGCTCTACTCCGCCATCGTGCTGGAGGAGGCAGCGCCCTACAGCAATTTCGGTCTGTCCTTCGCGATGCATTCCGACATCGTCACCAATTACTTCCTCAACTATGCGAGCGAGGAGCTGCGGCAGCGCTACCTGCCGCGCATGGTGCGCGGCGAGGTGGTCGGCGCGCTGGCCATGACCGAGCCGAATGGCGGGTCCGACGTGAAGGCGATCCGCACCACGGCGGTGCGCGACGGCGATCACTATGTGCTCTCAGGGATCAAGACCTTCATCTCCAATGCTACGGTCTGCGACATGGTGATCGTCGTCGCCAAGACCGATCCGGCGGCGGGAGCGAAGGGCCTGAGCCTGCTCGCGGTCGATGCCGATCTGCCGGGCGTGACCAAGGGCACGCCGCTGAAAAAACTCGGCCTGAAATCGCAGGACACGGGCGAGCTGTTCTTCGACCAGGTGCGGGTGCCTGCCGAAAATTTGATCGGCGAGGAGAACCGCGGCTTCTTCTATCTGATGAATGAACTGCCGTGGGAGCGGCTGCAGATTGCCGTTTCCGCGATTGCCGCGGCGCAGGCGGCCTACGACTGGACGCTGGCCTATGTGCGCGAGCGTACCGCCTTCGGCCAGGCGGTGGTGGAGTTTCAGAACACCCGCTTCACGCTGGCCGAGCTGAAGACCGAGATCCGCATTGGCCGGGTGTTCGTCGATCATTGCCTCGAGCTGATGCTGCGCGGAGAGATCGACGCCCAGACTGCCTCGATGGCGAAATACTGGACCACCGACCTGCAGGGCAAGGTGGTGGATGCCTGCCTGCAGCTGCACGGCGGCTATGGCTTCATGTGGGAATATCCGATCGGCCGCGCCTATGTGGATGCGCGGGCCCAGCGGATCTATGGCGGCACCAACGAGATCATGAAGGAGCTGATCGCGCGTGATCTGTAGGGGTGGGGCGGCTGCGAAAACTTTGCGCTTTAATAATAAACCGGCTTGCCGGTCTATGATAAAATCTGGTTAGCTTGGGGCAGGAAACGCCGCGCCCGCACAAACCGGGGGCGCAGGACAATGAGGGTCTGAATGACCGAGTTCGAGTTCAACGAGCCGGATCTGCTCGATGACGATCTGCGCATGATCCGCGCGCAGGTCCGCCGCTATGTCAACGAGGTGATCATCCCGCAGGCCGATGCGTGGGAGGCTGCGGGCCGCGTGCCGCGCGAGGTGTTTCGCGACCTCGGCAATCTCGGCCTGCTCGGCATGCGCCATCCGGTCGAATACGGCGGCGGCGGGCTCGGGGCGATGGCCTCGGTGATCCTCGGCGAAGAGCTGTCCCGCTGCTCCTTCGGCGGGGTCGCAACCGCGCTCACCGTTCACAGCGACATGTCGATCGGGCACATCGCCCATCGTGGCACGCACGCGCAGAAGCAGCGCTATCTGCCCGCCGCCTGCGCCGGCGAGAAAGTCGGCGCGATCTGCGTGACCGAGCCGCATGCGGGTTCCGACGTCGCCGGCCTCAAGACCCGCGCGGTGCGGGACGGCGACGGCTGGGTGATCAACGGCTCGAAGACCTTCATCACCAACGGCGTCTGCGCGGACATCTACATCGTCGCCTGCCGCACCGACATGGAGGCCAAGGGCAGCCGCGGCATATCCCTGTTCATCGTCGATCGCGGCACGCCCGGCCTGTCGGTTTCGCGCGAGTTCGACAAGCATGGCTGGCGGGCGTCCGACACGGCCGAACTGTTCTTCGACAATCTGCGCCTGCCCGCCGATGCGCTGCTCGGCGAGGAGGGCAAGGGCTTCTACTACATCATGAGCACCTTCCAGAACGAACGTCTGGTGGCGGGCGCGATGAGCGCGGGCCAATGCGCCAAGGCGATCGAGCTGACGGTGGACTATGTGCGCCAGCGCAAGGCCTTCGGCAAAACGCTGTGGGAGCAGCCGGTGGTGCGCAACAAGATAGCCTGGCTCGCGTCAAAATCCTTCGCGGCGCGCAGCATGGTCTATTCCTGCGCGCAGATGATCGACGAGGGCAAGGACACAGTGCGCGAGGTGTCGATGCTCAAGGCCTATGCCTGCGAGACATTGCAGGAGGTCGTGCATGGCTGCCTGCAGCTTCACGGCGGCACCGGCTACATCATTGGCACACCGATTGAGCGCATGGCGCGCGACGCCCGCATTCTCACCATCGGCGGCGGCGCGACCGAGGTGATGCTCGAGGAAGTCGCCAAGCGGATGTAGCGCCGCAGCTCAAACGCACCGAGACCCGCCGGAAACGGCAATGTTTCAATCCTTGTGCCTGTGCACACAACCGGCAGCAAACACTCGAAGGACACAAGATGACGGAAGCCTATATCTACGACGCCGTTCGCACGCCGCGCGGCAAGGGGCGGGCATCGGGACGCCTGCACGAGGTCGCGCCGGTTCGCCTTGCCGCGGGACTGTTGAAGGAATTGAAATCCCGCCATTCACTCGACACGTCGAAGATCAACGACGTCATTCTCGGCTGCGTCGAGCCGGTGCATGAGCAGGCGGCCGATATCGGCAAGGCGGCGGTGTTCGCCGCGGGCTATGACGATGCGGTGCCGGGCGTGCAGCTCAACCGCTTCTGCGGCTCTGGTCTTGAGGCCTGCAACTTTGCTGCGGCGCTGGTGAAATCGGGGCAGGCGGATTTCACCATCGGCGGCGGCGTCGAAAGCATGTCGCGGGTGCCGATGTTCTCGTCGGGCGGGCCGTGGATCACCGACCCGCAGATGACGATCCCGAACCGTTTCGTCCCGCAGGGCATTTCCGCCGATCTCATTGCGACGCGCTACGGTTTCTCCCGAGAAGACGTCGACAGCTACGCCGTGGAAAGCCAGCGCCGCGCCAAGCACGCATGGGACAACGGGCACTTCAAGAAGTCCGTGGTGCCGGTGCGCGATATCAACGATATCGTCGTGCTCGATCAAGACGAGCACATGCGGCCCGACACCACGATGCAGTCGCTCGGCCAGCTTGAGCCGTCCTTCGCCGTGCAGGGCGAGAAGCACGGTTTCGATGGCGTCGCCCTGATGCGCTATCCCGAGCTTGCGACGATCGATCATGTCCATCACGCCGGCAATTCCTCAGGTATCGTCGATGGCGCGTCCGCCGTGCTGATCGGCACCGCCGAGGCGGGCAAGGCCCACGGCATGAAGCCGCGGGCGCGGGTCGTCTCGTTCGGCACCATTGGCTCGGAGCCGACCATCATGCTGACGGGGCCTGCGCCCGCCGCCGAGATGGCACTTAAGCGGGCCGGAATGACGGCGGCCGACGTCGACCTGTTCGAGTGCAACGAGGCTTTTGCCGCCGTGGTGCTGCGCTTCATGCAGGCGCTGAACATTCCACACGACAAGGTCAATGTGAACGGCGGCGCGATCGCCATGGGCCATCCGCTCGGCGCGACCGGCGGCATGCTGCTCGGCACGGTGATCGATGAGCTGGAGCGCCGTGATCAGACTGTCGGGCTGGTGACGCTCTGCGTCGGCGGCGGCATGGGTTCGGTGATGGTGGTGGAGCGGGTGTGACGCGACGGAACGTTTGCGCGCGAACAGCCCTGCAATGAGCGACCGAGGATTTGACGAGATGATTGACTATCGCCTGGATGATGACGGCATCGCGACCCTGAGCTGGAATGTCGCCGACCGTCCGATGAACGTGATGAACGAGACTTCTGTCGCGGCGTTCGCCGCGGCCGTGGAAAAGGCCATTGCCGACGATGCGGTGAAGGGCGTGATCGTCACCTCGTCGCGGCCGGAGTTCGTGGTAGGCGCCGATCTCGATCTGGTGCGCACGGTGAAGACGGCAGAGGAGGCGATGGCGATGACCGCGCCGATCAGCCGCCTGCTGCGGAAGGTCGAGACCTGCGGCAAGCCGTTCGTCGCGGCGATCAACGGCACTGCGCTCGGCGGCGGCTATGAGGTCGCGCTCGCCTGCCATCGCCGCATTGCCGCCGACAATCCCAAGACGCAGATCGGCCTGCCGGAAGTGACGCTGGGCCTTCTGCCGGCGGCAGGTGGCACGCAGCGCCTGCCAAGGATGATCGGCATCAAGAACGCGCTGCCCTACCTGCTCGAGGGCCGCAAGGCGACGGTTGCCCAGGCGCTTGACGCGGGGTTGATCGACGAGGTCGTGCCGGCGGATCAGTTGCTCGCGCGGGCGCGCCAGTGGCTTCTCTCGGATGGCCCGTCGCAGGTGACGAAGCCGTGGGACGCGAAGGGCTTCAAATTTCCCGGCGGATCGCCGCAGGCTCCGGGCCCGACAATGATTTTCTTCGGCATCACCGCCGGCATCCTCAACAAGACGCAGGGCCTCTATCCCGCGCCCGAGGCGATTCTGGCCTGCATCTATGACGGCTGCCAGATCGATATCGACAATGGCCTGATGATCGAGCAGCGCCAGTTCGCAAAGCTCGCGATCTCGCCCGCAACGCAGAACATGATCCGCACGCTGTTCTATGCGATGGGCGACGCCAACCGGCTGACCGATCGGCCGAAGGGCGTCGCGCCGCTGAAGCTGCAGAAGGTCGGCGTGCTCGGCGCAGGCATGATGGGCGCGGGCATCGCCCATGTCAGCGCGCAGGCCGGCTTGCAGGTGGCGCTGATCGATGTCGATCAGGCCGCCGCCGAAAAGGGCAAGGGCTATTCGGCGAAGCTGCTCGATGGCCTCGTCGCCAAGGGAAGGATGGCTGCGGAGGCGCGCGACCAGACGCTCGCCCTGATCCAGCCGACGACGGATTTCGCCGCGCTCGCCGATTGCGACCTTGTTGTCGAGGCGGTGTTTGAAAATCGCGCGGTGAAAGCTGACGTCACGCGCCGCGCCGAGGCGGTGATGAAGCCGGATGCCGTGTTCGCCTCCAACACCTCGACGTTGCCGATCACGGGCCTTGCCGAAGTATCAGCGCGGCAAAACCGTTTTGTCGGCCTGCATTTCTTCTCGCCGGTGGAGAAAATGCCGCTGGTCGAGGTGATCCGCGGCGAGAAGACTTCGGACGAGACGATCGCGCATGCGATGGATTACGTGAAGCGCATCCGCAAGACGCCGATCGTCGTCAACGATTGCCCGGCCTTCTACGCCAATCGCGCCTTCGGCATGTTCCCGTTCGAGGCGATGATCATGCTCAAGGAGGGCGTCAATCCGAACCTGATCGAGAACGCCGGCAAGATGGCCGGCATGCCGATGCCGCCGCTGGCGCTGGTCGACGAGTTCTCGGTCGAGCTGCTTTACAAGGCGATGCAGCAGAACAAGGCCGATCTCGGCAGCGCCTACCATGAGCGGCCGCAGGATGCCGTGCTGATCGACATGGTCGAAAAATTCGGCCGGCCGGGAAGGAGGGCCGGCAAGGGATTTTATGACTATCCGGCGGACGGCAAGAAGACGATCTGGGCGGGCTTTACGGAGCACTATCCACTGGCAAAGGAGCAGCCGGATGTCGAGGAGGTGCGCAAGCGGCTGATGTATTCGCAGTCGGTCGAAGCGGCGCGTTGCATCGCCGAGGGCATCGTCAGCGTGCGCGATGCCGATGTCGGCTCGCTGCTCGGCTGGGGATATCCGCCCGCGTTCGGCGGCGTCATCGGCTACATCGACACGGTCGGCGCATCGGCTTTCGTCGCCGAGTGCGACCGCATGGCAAATGCCTATGGTCCGCGCTTTGCGGTGCCGGATGCGCTTCGCGCCATGGCGGCGCAGGGACGGCGCTACCACGCCTGACGGCGGGTGGCTGTGAAGGGAAGGGAGAGAGCGATGGCCGCGGTCGAGCTTGAAGTGCACGGAGATGTCGCGGAGATCGTTCTCAACCGCCCGGACAAGAAGAACGCCCTGCGCGACGAGGACTGGCTTCTGCTCAGGGATGTCGTCGGGCAGGCCGAACGCTCGCCCGCGCGATGCGTCCTGTTCCGCGGCGCCGGCGACAGCTTTTGCGCAGGATGGGATCTCAGCCAGGCCGATGCCGCGCAGGTCGATGCCAGAAAGACCGTCGGCGAGATCGTCAACCCTGCATTGGTCGCGATCCGCAATCTCAGGCTGCCGACGATCGCGGCGGCCTCGGGCGCTTGCGTCGGCGGCGGGCTGGGCATCGCGATGGCCTGCGACGTCGTGCTGGCGGCGGAGGATGCGCGCTTCGGCAGCCCGTTCCGCAATATCGGCATTCTGCTCGATTCCGGCGGCCATCATTTTCTGCGCGAGCGTCTCGGCCACTACAAGGCGTCGCAACTGATCTACACCGGCAAGCTGATCGACGGGCGCGAGGCGCACCGCATCGGCCTCGTCTGCGAGGTCTATCCGGCCGCCCGCCTGCTCGACGAGGCGCGGGCCATGGCCGCGGGCATCGCCGGCGGGCCGACGGCGGCATTCGTCCTCTCCAAAAAGATCATGATGTCCGGCGCGGACTATAAGGAGACGCTGGCGCTGGAAGCGGACGGGCAGGCAGAGATTTTTGCCACGCAGGATGCTGCCGAGGGGCTGCGGGCGTTTCGCGAAAAGCGTAAGCCGACCTTCATCGGGCGCTGACGGCCCGGCGCTGCATCGAACAACAATCGCAGCTCTGAAAGTTTAGTCGGCGCTCGGCTCGGCCGGTGCGGCGCTCGATTGCGACGGCGCCACTGCGGCGGGAGCCGCGGGCTTGGGACCCGAGGTCAGGCGCTCGATCACCGCGCGGACGGCATCGCGGGTGCGGCGGTCGCGCACGGCGTCGAGCAGCGGTGCGGTCGCGGGCGAGCGGCGGATCAGGCTGTCGGAATCCGGAAAGATCAGCGGATCGTCCCATGGACCCTGAATCACGAATGGCAGCTCGAAGGATGGCGGCGCATCGGCTTTCGGCACGAGGCTGGCGACGCCCTTGAGATCGAACTCGCGCGCCGGGACGGATGCCGTTCCGCTCAGCCGCAGCCGCGCGCCGGGACCGTCGATGAGAATTTCTTCGGCTGTGGCGATGCCCTCGTTGAAGCGCATCGCGATCTTGATGTTGTCGAATGGCGTCTTGCCGCTGCGGAAATTGCCGCCGCCGGAGAGCGGCCGCCGCTCGAGGCGATGCAGAAGCTGCTCGATATTGAAGCCGTTGAGCGCGCCGTTGGCGCCGGTGAGCGTCGCGGTGCCGTCGAGCGACTGGGCGAGGCCGAACGGGCTCGAGCCGGAGGCCTCGAGCGCGATCTTGAGGTCGCCGCGCCCGGAGAGCTTGGTGACGCCGAACAGTTCCTTCACGCAGGCTTCGAGGTCCACGTCGGTGAACTGAAACTGCGTCTTGATGTCGGCGAGGTTGTCCGAGCGCGCGACCACCAGCGAGCCTTTGGCGATGCCGTCGAACACCTGCGCTTCGCCGACGCTCAGGGCGAGGGTGCCGTTGCGCAGATTCGCGCCGATGGCGGTGCGCCCCAGTTTCGATGAGCCGACCATCACCCGCGCGGCGGAGAGCCGCACATCGAGATCGGTGGCGGAGAGGGTGCTGGTGTCAAAGAGCTGCCGGTTCCAGTCGCGCGCGCCCGAGGCGAGCAGCCGCACCGTGTTGATGTAGGGCGTGAGGTCGAGCGCTTCGGCGGCGAGGGTCGCCTGCAGGTGCTGCCGCTCGCCGTTGGTGATGGTCATCACGCCTTCGGCGACATTGCCGTCGACTTCGACATTGACGTTGGTGAGGGCGATCGAGGAGCCGACGACGTTGGTGCGGGCCCGCAGCGCGAAGCGGCCGAAGCCGCCGGTGCCGGGCGGCTCGCGCCCCGCCCAGCGCAGGGCATTGCGCAGCGAGCCGGAATCCGCCGTCAGTGTGCCTTCCAGTAGCAGGCTCGCGCGGTTGCTGATCGTGCCGTCGAAGGCGAATTTGAGCGGCGCGGCCGACATCCGGGCCTTGAGGCCGGATTTGTCGCCTTCGAGCGCGGCGAGGAAATCGCTGACGCTGACGCTGCCGTCGACGCGCTGGCCGCGCCAGTCGAACTGCCCGGTGGCGGCGAAGGATTTTGAAATTGACGGCCAGGCCAGCGAAACGTCGATCTTGCTGACGGTTTCGGTGATGTCGCTCGCCTCATCCTTATAGGTGAGGAGGCCGTCGCTGATTCTGATCTCCGAGAAGGAAATCGGATCGGAACTGCCAGGCTTCATGGTGCGGGAGAGGCGGCCGATCAGCGCCGACCAGTTGCTTCTGCCACTCGCATCGCGGGTCACCGTGATGTGCGGCACGTAAAGCAGCACGTCGGCGATCTGGAACCGCTGCATCAATAGCGGCAAGAGGCGCAGGTTCGCCTGCAGCGTCTCGACATTCAGGGACGGGCCGCCCTCGTCGCCCCCGCCGAGGGCGACATCGTGCATCGCGACATAGCTCGCCGGGAAAACCGAAACGTCGATGGCGCCGTAGGACCGCAGCTCAAGGCCGGTCGCGGCGCGAATCTGCCGTTCCACGGCCTCGCGCACCACGTCACGGTTGACCAGCCAGGATGTGCCCGCAAGGCCGGCAACAACGACACCGAGCAACGCCGCAAGCAGCAATCCCAGGCGTTTGGTTCCTCGGGTCATCGGTGTCCTTGTGCCATCAACATTGAAAAAATCAGGTGAAGGCAGAACCTTCGGGGGGCGGGACCACGTCCAACCGCCCCACGGAGCGGCAATCTGGTCGGTTTTCTTGACGCTTTCAAGGCCGGTTCCGCGGCCATGGTCAATCGCCAGTTGATGAATCAGGGGCTTTGGGGGTACGGGGCCACCGCGGATTTTCGCGCGATTGACGCGGCTTTCAAGTTTCGCCTAATACTTCCGGGCACCAAACAAGAAATAAAGGCGCGTAAAGCCCTTCGCGCGCTCTTTTGTCCTTCATCAGGTTGTTTCAGCATGAACAAGGTCTACCCCGACGCGAAATCGGCGCTCGAAGGAATTTTGAGGGACGGCATGATGGTCATGTCCGGCGGCTTTGGCCTCTGCGGTATCGCAGAGACCTTGTCGGACGCGCTGCGTGAATCCGGCGTCAAGGACCTCACGGTCGTCTCCAACAACGCAGGCGTCGATGGCATCGGCCTCAGCCGCCTGCTCGAAACCCGTCAGATCAAGAAAATGATCTCGTCCTATGTCGGCGAGAACAAGCTGTTTGCGCAGCAGTATCTGGCCGGCGAGCTCGAGCTCGAATTCGCACCCCAGGGAACCCTCTCCGAGCGCATCCGCGCCGGCGGCGCAGGCATCCCCGCCTTCTTCACCAAGACCGGCGTCGGCACCCTGATCGCCGAAGGCAAGGAGGAGCGCGAGTTCGACGGCGAGAGGTACATCATGGAACGCGGCCTGTTCGCAGACCTGGCGATCGTTCACGCCTGGAAGGGCGACACCGCCGGCAACCTCGTGTTCCGCAAGACGGCCCGTAACTTCAACCCGATGATGGCGACCGCCGCCAAGATCACCGTGGCTGAAGTCGAGCACCTCGTGCCGGCCGGCGAGATCGATCCCGATCACATCCACACACCGGGCATCTACGTGCAGCGCATCATCGAGGTCGGAACGTCGCTCAAGCGCATTGAGCAGCGTACCACGCGCAAGCGCCCCGCCTGATCAAACCGGAGGAAAGTCCCATGGCTTGGACCCGTGACCAAATGGCAGCCCGCGCCGCAAAGGAATTGCGCGATGGCTTTTACGTAAATCTCGGCATCGGCATCCCGACGCTGGTATCCAACTACATCCCCGAAGGCGTTGACGTTCAGCTCCAGAGCGAGAACGGCATGCTCGGCATGGGGCCGTTCCCCTATGAGGGTGAGGAAGACCCGGACCTGATCAACGCCGGCAAGCAGACCGTGACCGAACTGCCGTCCACCAGCTATTTCTCCAGCGCGGATTCCTTCGCGATGGTTCGCGGCGGCCATATCGACCTGTCGATTCTCGGCGCGATGCAGGTCGCCCAGAACGGCGATCTCGCCAACTGGATGATCCCCGGCAAGATGGTCAAGGGCATGGGCGGCGCGATGGATCTCGTCGCCGGCGTCAAGCGCGTCGTGGTCGTCATGGAGCATGTCGCCAAGGACGGCCCCAAGCTCCTGAAGAAGTGCACCCTGCCGCTGACCGGCGCCCGGGTGGTTGACATGGTGATCACCGATCTTGCGGTGTTCAACGTCGACAAGCACGGCAATGGCGGCCTGACGCTGATCGAACTCGCCGATGGCGTCAGCCTCGACGAGGTCAAGGAAAAGACCGAGGCCGATTTCCACGTTGCGCTCAGCAACGCGGCCTGACGACGACTTGTGCCGATGCGGTCACTCGGACCGCGTCGGCACATCCGAGAGCCGGGTGAGAAAAATCACCGGCACGACGCTCGCGGCGACGATCAGCAAGGCGGCCAGGGCGCCGTCCTCGAAGCTGCCGCGGCTGGCATACTGATAGATCGACGTCGACAGGGTTTCGACGTTCAGCGGCCGGAGCAACAGCGTCGCCGGCAATTCCTTCAGACAATCGACGAACACGATCACCGCGGCGCTGAGCAGCGCCGGGCGCAGCAACGGCATGTGAACCCGCCACATGGTGGTGAACTGGCTCGCCCCGCTCATCCGCGCGCCGTCGTCATAGTCTTTCGGGATGCGCGCATAAGCGGTGCGGAAAAAACCCGAGGCGACTGCGACGAAGCGGATGACATAAGCGATCGAGACGGCGAAACCCGAGCCGATGAGAAGAAGGCCGGGCGAGGGGAGCCCGGCGCTCGTCAGCAGGCTGTGGACGAAACTGTCGAACGCCACCAGCGGCGCCAGCAGGCCGAGCGCCAGCACCAAGCCGGGAAAGGTGTAGCCGGTGAACGAGATCGCGGTGCAGGCGCGCGTCAGCCGCCCGGGCCACCAGCGATTGGCGGTGAGCACCGCAAGGCCGAGTATCAGCGCGCCGATGGTGGCGGTGCCGGCAAACAGCACCGTGTACATCAGACTCGAGGCGATGCCATCGAGCTGCGCGTAAAGCGCGCGCTGCAGGGTCTGGTAGGCGAGGTAGGCGAGCGGCAGCAGAAAGCCGAGCACGACCGGAATGAGGCAGACGACGAGCGCGGAGATCGCCTTTGCTCCGCGCAAAGGCGCGCGCGCTGCCACCTGCGGATTCTCGGCCGAGAGCGTGAAGCTGCGGCCGCGCACGCCATAGCGCTCCAGCGCCACCAGCGCCGCGACGGCGAACAGCGCGAGGCAGGCAAGCTGCGCCGCGCCCGGCAAGCTGTCGTGATTGAGCCAGACGGTGAATATCGACACCGTGAAGGTGCGCACGCCGAGATATTCGCTGGCGCCGATGTCGTTGAGCGTCTCAAGCAGCGCCAACGCGAGGCCGACCGCAAGTGCGGGCCGGGCCATCGGCAGCGAGATCCGCCAAAAGATCGTCCAGCTCTTGGCGCCGAGGGTGCGCGCGGCTTCGGCGAACTCGGCGCTGCGGATCTGGAACATCGCCTGCATCGACAGGTAGACGTAAGGATAGAGCACCAGCGAGATGACGAAGATCGCGCCAAGCATCGAGCGCAGGTTAGGCAGCGCGCCGATGGCGTCGCGCGGCGGCAGCCACAGCAGCAGAAGGCGATGGACCGGGCCGAGCGGCTCGAACAGGTCGACATAGACATAGGCGGCGATATAGGTCGGGATCGCAAGCGGCAGCGGCAGAAGCCACAGCAGCAGGCGGCGGCCGGGAAAATCATGCGCGGCGATGAGCCACGCGGTGCTGGCGCCGAGCAGCACCGTCAGCGTGCCGACCCCGGCCAGCAATATCGACGTGTCGCGCAGGGTGCGCGGCAGGACATATTGCATCAGGTCCTGCCACAGGCCCGGCACCGGGCGTAGCGCGAGCGTGACCACGCTGACGACCGGCAGCGCGACGATCAGCGCGGTGAAGAGCGCGAGCCCCGTAGCAATTAGGCCCGCGCGCCCAAGCTCCCTCACCGCGTCAATCCGTCTCGATCAGTTGTCAAAGCCGACTTTGTCGACGAGCTGCGACGCCGCCTTGCGGTGCTTGCCGATTTCGGCGACCGGCAGGCTGTCGACCTTCAGCTCGCCATATCCGGCAATCGTCGGATTGACGGCGACGCCGGGCCGCACCGGATACTCGTAGTTGACGTCGGCATAGATCTGTTGCGCCTTCTCGCCGAGCAGCCATTCGATCAGCTTGACGCCATTGGCGCGGTTGGGCGCATGCTTGGCGAGTAGGACGGCGGTCAGGTTCACATGGGTGCCGCCGCCCTCGAAGGTCGGCAGCACGACGCGCGTCGCATCGGCCCAGTCCTTCTTCGACGGGTCGTTGTTCTTCATCAGCGCCCAGTAATAGGTGTTGCCGATGCCGATGTCGCATTTGCCGGCCGCGACATCGCGCGCGGTCTCGCGATCGCCGCCGGAGGGCTTTTGCGCGAGATTGGCCTTCACGCCGCGCAGCCACTCTTCCGCCTTGGCCTCGCCGAGATGGGCGATCGCGGCCGCGAACAGCGCGTTGTTGTAGATGTGCTGGCCCGAGCGGATGCAGATCTTGCCCTTCCATTTCGGATCGGCGAGCTCGTCATAGGTCAGCGCGGTCTGCTGCACCCGGTCGCGAGAGACGTAAAACACCCTCGCGCGCTTGGAGAGGCCGTACCAGTGGCCGTCGGGGTCGCGATACTGCGCCGGGACGGCAGCGTCGGCGACCGCGGACTTGATCGGCTGGGTGATGCCGGCGCGGACCGCCTCGTCGATGCGGCCGATGTCGACGGTCATTAGAACATCGGCGGGGCTGTTCTCGCCCTCCGCCTTGACGCGCTGCTCGAGGCCCGAACTTGCCGAGATCACATTCACCTTGATGCCGGTCTCGGCGGTGAAGGTATCGAACAGCGGCTGGATCAGCTTCGTTTCGCGGTAGCTGTAGACGTTGACCTCGCCGGATTGCGCCGCGGCGCGGCTCATCGCGCCGTCGATGGCAGGCGAGATGAGGGCAACTGTCAGCGCCGCGGCGGCGGCAGGGCGAAGGAGGTTCATTGGCGGGATTCCGGAACCGGAGGATCGCGCATCGACGTGCGCGCACTGTCTGTATCCCAGCGATATATCGCGATCGAAGTGGCGATTGGTCGCGAATGGCCCTGTTTAGACAGATTCAAGATCTGCTGGGGATGTCGCTGCCGTCGTGGCGGCGGGGCGATCAGGAGGCGATTTCCGCCGGTACGCCGAAAATGACCTCGATCAACGTGCCTGTATTCGGCGCGCTTTTCACCGTGAGCGCGGCGCGGTTGGCCTCGATCAGCGCCTTGGTCAGGGTCAGGTTGATGCCTGTGCTCTCGGCTGCGGCATCGCCGGACCTGGAGATGGTGCGAAACGGGGCGACGGCGGCGGCGAGCTCATTGTCGTTGAGGCTGTGGCCGGTGTCGCGGACGCGCAGGGCGACCGTGCCGTTGTCGGTGAGCGCCGTGGACACGATCACCTGGCCGCCGGCATTGGCGAGATTGAGCGAGTTGCTGATCAGATTGGTGGCGATCTGCTCCAGCGCGCTGGCGTCGGCCGCCACCGGCGGCAGCGCCGGGGCGAGCGACGAGCGGATGATGATGCGGGCGCGATTAGCATTCGGCTGGATCGCCGCGATGCATTTTTCGACGATGGCGTTGAGGTTCTGGTTCTCGAAGGTCAGGTCGAACTGGCCAGTCTCGATCCGCGCGAGATCGCGGATGTCGTTGATCGTCGCCAGCACGCGGTCGGAGGCGGCGCGGATGTCGCGCAGGCAGGCGATGTAACGGTCGCTGCCGAGCGGCCCGAAGCGCTCGCCGATCATGACGTCGGCGAAGCCGGCAATGGCGTTCACCGGCGCGCGCACTTCATGGCTGATCCAGGTGAGCGCATCGGCCTTGGCGCTGATCGCGCGCTCGGTCTGCAGGCGCGCATGGGCGAGATCCTTCTCGCTCTGCCGGATGGCGCTGAGATCGCGCAGCACTGCATAGAAACGGTCGCCATAGGCGCAGGTGCGGCCGAGCGCGATCGACATCGGAAAGGTCTGGCTGCCGCGGGCGCGTCCGGTGGCGCGATGGCCGCCGTCGACGAGGCCCGCCTCGGCGGTGGCAATGAGGCCGGCGATGCCGTCGCGGATGATCTGGTGGCTCTCCGGGGCGACGAGATCATAGAGCGTCTGCTGCGCCAGCGTGGCGGCGTCTTCGCCGAACAGTTCTGCTGCGCTGCGATTGCAGGCGTTGATGCGGCCTTCGTGGTCGAACAGCAGGACGCCATCGCCGATGCTGTCGGCAATCGTGGCGAGGTCCGCTGCGATGTCGGCGCGCTCGCTGATTTTTGCCGATTGTGCCGGCGTTTCCGGCGCGGCGGTCGCGACGGCCGCGGGCTCCGCATCGGCTTCGGGCAAGGCGGAGTCCGGCTCGGGCCGGGTGTCGTCGCCTTCGAGACAGGCGGAGAGCCGCCGCGCAAGTTCGTTGAAGGCGCTGTTCTCGCCGGGCGTCAAGGCCGGGGAGGTCCCCGCATCGTTGGCGGGGCGAAGCTGCACGACATTCGGCGACATCAGCGGCGCGGTCGGAAGGTTGCTTGTCACGGCAGCCTGCAGCCTGCGGCGCTGGCGTTGCAGGGCGTCGCCGCCACGGCGGCCGAGCTGCGGCTCCTCGTCCGCCCGCACGGCATCCTGCCGCCGGATGCCGGACAGCCGGGCAAGCCCCTCAAGATCGTGGCACACGCCGAAACCGCGATAACCGGCAAAGCGCTGGTCGCGATCAAACACCGGGATGGCGGAAAGTTCGACCGCAAGCCGCAACGCTGAGCCGTCGACCGGCCACTGAATGACAATGCCGCTCCAGGTGTCCTGGGTGGCGATTGCCTCGGCGACCCGGCCATCGGGATCAAGGTCGAACTCGGCGTTAATCTCGCCCCAGGGGCGGCCGAAGGCGGCGGTCGTCGCAAAGCCGGTCAGCCGCGAGAATTCGTCATAGCCGAGCGAAAAGCGCCCGTCGGCGCTGATCTGCCAGAGAAAGCGCAGCGGATGGCGCTGGGCGACGAGGCGGATTTCCTCGGCAATATCCGAGGCTGCCGAGATTTCATCGGCAGAAGGAGCGGCAGGCCGCTCACTCTCCGGCTCCGTCGTCGTCTGCGCGGGGACGCTGGACGCCGGTTCGCTCGGGATCTCAGCCGCCGGCTTTACCGATTCGCCTGCATCGGGCGGGCTGAAGTCCGCCGTCAGCACGGCGAGAAGCGCGCGGTGATTGCCCTGGCCGATGCGCAGCAGGCGCATTTCGCCGGTTGCGCCCGCGATCTTGGCGGCGCCGTTCTGCAAGGCGGCTGCGCGGGCGTCACTGGGGTCGATCTGGGCAAGGTTCTGAAAATGGGCGAGCGCCGCGGCGGCGGCATCGCTGACGGCGGCGATCGCGCCATCCGCCGCAAAGGCAGCGACCGGCGCGGGATTGCCTTCAACAAGCCGTTTGAGCTGCTCCTCCGGCGCCATTGCCGCGCCATGGGGCTCCAGTGCGACGATGAGAATGCGGCTGCCGCTTCCGGCGAGTTCAAGCCGCGAGCAGGCGCAGGTCATCAGGCCGCCGAGCGGGGCGCCAAAGCCGTGCAGGCGTTGCAGCCGCGGCGTAGTATTGGTGATGGCGCTGGCGAGCTGCACCACCTGCCGGCGGTGAGGATCGGCCGGCTCCAGCGGGCTTGCGACCAGAGTGCGGGCGCTCGTCGCCCCGAACACGGCGGCCCCGGCAGGGTTGGCCCACAACAGGCGCGAGCCGTCCGACGACCACAGCCAGGCAGGCTGGCCGCTCAAGGCATGATCCGCCAGCCGGGGATCAGGCAGACCAAGCAGGGAGTAGGCGTCGTTCGTCATTCGTATCCTGGCAGCACTGCCGACCTATTTGCTGGCTGCCCGCCGGCGGCCATGGAAATGGCTCGAAATGATCGCGTCATCGAAGAATGCAATGGAGACGCAATGTTGGGCCGAAGCAAGGTCCGTGCCTGAATCCGTGCGAGTTTTCCTAGCCAGAATTTGTCATAGTTACCGCAATAGGCTGAACTTTCCTGACTGCGATGGCGTTGACGTGTTGCAGACGTGGGGATGGATCAACTTGGATCACCTGTGATCCGGCAACATCACATCGCGGGACGGAGACACTCGACGCGCATCCTCAAGCGTCAAGAAGGAGAGGTCTGATGACCAGCAACGATCGTTTTGAGATTCCATCTGATCTGCGTGCCATGGCCGAAAACAGCTTTGAGCAGGCCCGCAAGGCGTTTGAAAACTTCGTCAACGCCGCACATCAGACCGCGGCCTCGTTTGAGGGGCAGGGCGAGACGGTGCGCACCAGCGCTCGGGAAATCAGCGCGAAAGCAATCGGTTTTGCCGAGAACAACATGAAGGCGACCTTGGATTACACGCAGAAGCTGCTGCAGGCCAAGGATTTTGCCGAAATCATGCGGCTGAACACGGAGTTCGCGCAGACCCAGATGCGGGCGCTGGCCGAGCAGGGCACCGAAATCGGCCAGGTGATCAGCCGCGCGGCGATGAATCCCACCAACAAGCCGTAAATTGAGGCTGAGAGCGGGCGCGTGCAGGCGAGTGCCTGAAGGCGCGCCGCCGGAACCATTGGCTTTTAAAGGAAGCTTTCTCAACTATTAAACGTGTTGCGCCGCAAAAATCGATCTGGTCTAATCCTTACCCGAAATGCTCGTTCCGAGCCGATCCGCCGGGGGGCGGTTTCCGACCGGAAGCAAGAGCGTGTTCGGATAAGGGTTGTTGGCATGATTTCAATGTTTCGGGGCGGCGACGCGCCGCTCGGAGGTTCCTTGAGCGAGGTGCCTGAGGCGTTTCGCGCACTTGCCGAGCAGGGCATGACACAGGCTCGCGAAAACTACGAAAAGCTCAAGAGCGCTGCCGAGACCGGCAATGCCTCGATGGAGGCCGCGGTCGATTCGGCCACCCGGGGCGCCGGCATCTACGCCAACCGGGTGATGGAAATCACCCACGCCAACGCCGAATCGGCGCTGAATTTCAGCCTGACCCTGATGAGCATCACCTCGCTGCCGGACGCGATCGAGTTCTGGAGCGGCCAGGCGCGCAGCCAGATCGAGACCTTTGTCGCGCAGGCCAATGAACTGACCGAACTCGGCCAGCGAGTCGCGTCGGACGCGATTGAGCCCATCAAAGCGGCAGCTTCCAAGGCGATGGATCTGGTTTCCTAACGCCATCCGGGCAATCGGGCAGGGCTGCTGGGCTTCTCCTGTGGCCAGTTTGATTTTCTTGATGGATATGATCATCCTTCCGCTTGCAAAAATGCGGCGCAGCACCTAGTTTCCGCCCGCGATCTGCCGGCGGCGCTGCTGCGGGCGGAAGTGAGATGCAGTTGTAGCTCAGTTGGTTAGAGCGCCTGTCTGTGGAACAGGAGGTCGGTGGTTCGAGCCCACCCAACTGTACCACGCTCAAAATGCCGGTTTTTCCGCAAATCCCTTGACCGGTTTCAACCTCTCCCAAATCGCTGTCTTCCTGTTGTCGCTGGCCGTTCTCTGCTGCCCGCGCCTTTGGTTCAGCCGCGCCCCACCATCACGCGGAGATTGCCGAATCGCAGGGCCCCGCCGCGCGCTTGCGATCTTGCGCGCGCGATTTTTGGGGTTGCGTGCTCCTGTTGTTGCGTTCTCAGGTTGCGACCAGAGGTTGCGCCCGCAACCAGCGGCAGCCCTTTTGGCCGCGACAATCTGATTGGAGGCCAGTGGGTGGCTCGATCGCCGCCCGCGCCGATGAGGCATGCCCGCGGCTGCCGATCCAAGCCTTCTTCCTTCGGCTGTTCGTGTTGCTTGCTTGCGAAGGAGAGGCGCTGCTGAATTACTTTCTTCGACTTGCGGCGCAAGCTGCGTGCGCTGGCGGTTGCGACAGCAGGGATGTGCGCGCCGATAGCCTCCTTGCTTATGTGCATCGATGAGCGAGCCACGGGCGACTACGTAGTTTTGTGACTCACAGGCAACATGCGAAGTAAGAATGATGATCCGTTTTGGCGTTGCCGACCGCCTGGTTTAGTTTTTACTTTCACGAATCAGCAAACTGATTCAGTGTCGCCGCCTAAGGCAATCGGGAGATCAGCGAATGAACACGATTGTTTTTGCGTCGCGTAAAGGTGGCTCAGGCAAGAGCACGCTTGCTGCTCATCTGGCTGCACACGCACACAAAGCATCCAAGCCGTGCCTACTAATCGATGCCGATCCGCAAGGGTCCCTGACGCTCTGGCATCGCATTCGCGGTACCAACGAGCCGCCGATCCGCGCCGCAACACGGTCGGTGAGCGAGATCGTCGCCAAGGCCAAGCGCGACGGATACGAGTGGGTCTTCATCGATACGCCGCCGAATGTCTCGGCTCTGATCACCGATGCGGTGAAGTGCGCGACGTTGGTCGTCATTCCGGCACGCCCCGGAATTTTTGACACCAATGCCGTCGAGCAGACCATTTTGACCTGCCGCAGCGCGCGCAAGCCCTATGCGGTCGTGATCAACGGCGCGCCGGCGCTGCGTGACAATGTCGAAAACCGGATGGTGACGGCCGCGCGCGAAGCCCTGGCGAATTTCGGCGCGCCGGTGTGGAGCGGGCAGGTGACGAACCGCGCCGACCTCATCCTCTCGCTCAGCCATGGTGAAAGCGCGCGCGAATATTGCGCCGATGGCAGGGCCGCCGATGAGATCAGCCGTCTCTGGGCCGCAATCGAGCGCTCGGTGAAAGCCATCCTGGGCCTTGGCGGCGCCAAGGGCGCCATGCACAACAAGGCGGCATAAGTCGCCGAGCCGAACGAAAGAGGGCGCCTTCGGCGCCTTTTTTTGTATGTGTACTGATCATTCCTGCGCGGCATGACGGTGCCGCCGGGATCGCGCTCCCACAGCGTAGAAACTTGTTTCAGAACGGTACATGCGGGCTGCGACATCGATGCGCACAACTCGCTGATGAGATCGCTCCAGGATCCTCTTGCTTCGCCGAAGTAAGAAACGCGCGGCAACAAGATCGCTGGTGAGCGTGCAAAGCAGGCGCGCAAATGAATTCTGCTTAAAAAAAAGCCGGGCTATTGCCCGGCTGAGGTGTTTGGCCATTGGAGGCCGACACAATCACCTTCCAAGAGGGATAGCTTCACGCGACGGTTGCTGGAGGAGGGGGACAAGTGCAACCGCACGCTTAGCGTGTTTCGATTATGGACGTATGGGACACCGCTTCAAGCGTTCCTCCCGCATGTCAGTCATGCGTTCGACGATGTCGCAAAATTAGCGTGAAGTGAGATCCCGCGTACTGCGCGAGCGATTGCAAAAACCACGTAATTGTGAGGGAAAGTGCAATGCGGTGGCAATTGCGTTCCTCTCGGAAGCATAAATCAATGCATCCGCTGCGGCGCTTGAGCCCCATGTAAGTTGGTGCAATAGGTCATAAGACCGCCACATTGCCGGTTGCAGCAAGCGCGTCCCGCAAGCATGGGCGTCGGGTTGTCCCGCACTGATACAAGAAGCCGCCGGCGCGCGGTGTGCGCGCCGGTCAGGATGGCCAGCGCTGCGCCTTGCCGACAACGAAGTCGCGGAAGACCTGAATGCGCGCGACGCTTTTGAGTTCTTCGGGATAGACGAAGAACGTGTCGAGCTGGATCGAGTCTTCTTCGCCGAAGAGCTGCACGAGACGGCTGTCTTCCTCGACGAGATAGTCGGGCAGCGCGGCGATGCCGAGGCCCTGCTGGCAGGCGCGCACCAGGCCGATGACGTTGTTGACCTTGAAGAACGGCTCGCGCGGTTGCCGGCCGTTGCGCCCGGCCTCGATCAGCCACTGCCGGTTCTGCAGGTGCGGCGGCACGTTGGCGTCGCTGAGCATGATGAGCCGATGGTCATCGAGCTCATCGAGCGTGCGTGGGGTGCCGAAACGCTTCACATATTCCGGCGCGCAGTAGGCGTGGAAGCCCATCGAGAACAGCTTGCGCTGTATCAGGTCGGGCTGGGTCGGAATCCGGGTGCGGATCGCGACATCGGCCTCGCGCATCGAGAGGTCGAGCTCTTCGTCGGTGACGATCAGCGAGATCCGGATTTCGGGATAGAGCGTGGTGAACTCGCCGAGGCGAGGGATCAGCCAGTGAATGCCGACGCCGGGAGTGGTGGTGACCTTGAGGTCGCCACTCGGCCGCTCCCGGCTGTCGGTCAGCTTGGCGCGCGCCGCCTGCAGCTGCATGAACACGTCATGCGCCGTGCGGAAAAGCAGGTCGCCCTGCTCGGTGAGGATCAGGCCGCGCGCGTGCCGGTGAAACAGCGACACCGACAATTCCTGCTCGAGCGCGCTCACCTGCCGCGAGACGGCGGATTGCGACAACCCGAGCTGCTCGCCGGCATGCGTAAAGCTGCCGGCTTCAGCCGCGGCGTGAAACACCTTCAGTTTGTCCCAATCCATGTCTGCAAGCCCATTGCGCGTTCGAGCCATAGCGATTCACTCCGCCGCAGCGCGTTCGCTGACGCTTGAGTGGAGAAAACGTTCAGCCTCCAGCGCCGCCATGCAGCCCATGCCGGCCGCGGTGATGGCCTGGCGATAGGTCTCGTCGGCAAGGTCGCCGGCGGCGAAAACGCCCGGCACCGAGGTCGCCGTGGAATGCGGCGCGATCTTCACGTAGCCCGACGGGGTGAGCTGGAGCTGGCCCTTCACGAGTTCGGTGGAGGGCGAGTGGCCGATGGCGACGAATACGCCGTCGGCGGCAAGTTCGGTGATTGCGCCAGTCTTGACGTTCTTCAGCCGGACATGCGTCACCTTGGACGGATCGTCCGAGCCGCAGATCTCGTCGATCGCGCTGTCCCAGATGACGTTGATCTTCGGATGCTTGAACAGGCGATCCTGCAGAATGCGCTCGGCGCGGAAGCTGTCGCGGCGGTGGACGATGTGAACGCGCGAGGCGAAGTTCGTCAGAAACAGCGCTTCCTCGACCGCGGTGTTGCCGCCGCCGACGACCACGACTTCCTTGTTGCGATAAAAGAACCCGTCGCAGGTCGCGCAGGCCGACACGCCGAAGCCCTTGAACTTCTCTTCCGACGGCAGCCCGAGCCAGCGCGCCTGCGCGCCGGTGGCGAGAACGACCGTGTCCGCGAGATAGACGTCGCCGGAGTCACAGCTCACGCGGAAGGGCCGGTGGCTGAGATCGACGGCGTTGACGTGATCGCTGACCAGCTTGGCGCCGACATGGGTCGCCTGCTTTTCCATCTGCTCCATCAGCCACGGGCCCTGAATCGGGTCGGCGAAGCCGGGATAATTTTCCACGTCGGTGGTGATGGTGAGTTGCCCGCCGGGCTGGATGCCCTGGATCAGCACCGGCTCAAGCATGGCTCGCGCCGCGTAAATCGCAGCGGTGTAGCCGGCCGGGCCTGACCCGATGATGATAACTTTCGTCTTTATTGGGGCCGCCATGGGCGGAACCTCCTTGTAACCAAGCCAAATGCAGCCCATCGCGGAGGCACGGTGGCCACCAGAAATGTGTCGCCGTTCAGTCGGAGATAGGCCTAAGTGTATGTCATCTGTGCAGCCATGCAAGAATTGCAACCCGCCCCTGATTTTTTTCCCCAAATGTGATGGGTGATTTGGCGTGCGCAATAAAATTGCTCTCCTCCGGTGGTTCGGCTATGAGGTTTTTTGAGTTTCAACGCTGAGTTTCCGGGCAAGGAATGAGTGTGTCGAAGGGACTGGACGACATCGATCTGAGGATTTTGGCCGAGATTCAGGCCGATGGCCGGATCACCAATGTGGAGCTGGCCAAACGGGTCGGCATTTCACCGCCGCCATGCCTTCGTCGTGTGCGGGCGCTCGAAGAAGCCGGCTATATTCAGGGCTATCGCGGATTGCTCGATCCGCGCCTGCTGGGTTTTGACGTCACCGTGTTCGCCTCCGTCCATCTTGCCAGCCAGGCGGATGCCGACCTGCGCGCCTTCGAGGAGTTCGTGCGGGCGGAACCCTTGGTGCGCGAATGCTGGATGCTGTCGGGCGACATCGACTTCATCCTCAAATGCGTTGCGCCGGACATGGCGACATTTCAGGAATTCGTCTCGCGGCTTACGGGCGCTCCATTGGTGCGCAACGTGCGGACCTCGCTCGTGCTGCACAATTCCAAGTTCGAAGCCGCTGTGCCGCTCGAATTGAAGCCGGAGTGAACGGCTGGCGCGCCGGAGTTCTGCGCTGGGAGCGCGCTCGCCACGCCGAAAGGCGTCTTCACTTTCGCTGCGGGTCGTCTACAACTCAAACCTTGCGATTGAACCAACAAGAACCCCGGATGGCGAACCGGGGATGCCGAACTTCTCAAGGATGAATAGCGACGGTTTCTGCGCGGCAGCGATCCGGGATGAGTGGCCCGAACCGCCGGCCCGGTGGCCGGCGTCGCAACGAGCGGCAGGGAGCCGCTGCTGAAAGGGCTATCGTGACACTCTTTGAAATCGCACTGTTGTCTGTCGCAGGCTTTGGCGCCGGCGTGCTCAATGCCGTCGCCGGTGGTGGTACGTTCCTGACCTTTGCGGCGCTGGTCGCGGTCGGCCTGCCTACGATTGAAGCCAATGCGACCAGTGCGGTTGCGCTCAACCCGGCCAACTTCGCGAGCGTGCTCGGCTATCGCAAGGAGATCCGCACCTATTTCCGCGACATGGTCACCTATTCGATTTTCGGTCTGCTGGGCGGCGCGCTCGGCGCGCTGCTGCTGATCTGGATCGGTGACGCGGGCTTTCGGCCGACGGTGCCGTGGCTGCTGTTGCTGGCGACGCTGCTGTTCGCCTACTCGGATCGCATTCGCGCACTTGCCGCGCCATGGGCCGAGGGCGAGGGCCGGGGCGCCGCGCGCGTCGCCGGGCTCATCATGTTCATCGTCGCGGTCTATGGCGGCTTCTTCGCCGCCGGCATGGGCATCATGATGCTGGCCGCGCTGATCATCACGGAGAAGGGCGACTATCACAAGGCCAACGCCATCAAGATGGTCGCCTCCGCCCTGATCCAGCTGATGTCGTCGGCGACGCTGATCATCGGCGGCCTTGTCCACTGGCCTGCCGCGATCGTCACCATGATCGCCTCGACCATCGGCGGCTATCTCGGCGTCGATATTGCCCGCCGCGTCCCGGCAAAGATCATTCGCGCTGTCGTCATCACCACCGGCGCGGTGCTGACCGTGGTGTTTTTCTTCCGCACCTGATCTGCGCGAATTGTTGAATCGGAAAGGCCCGAGGCGGCGCACCGCTTCGGGCCTTTTTTCGTTCTCTGCCGGATATTTTTCCGCTGCGCGTCAGGAGCGGCGCTTGATTGCGTCGAGGCTCAGAGAGCCGCCGCCCGCGACGGCGAAGTAGAGGAAAAGAAAACACCACTCGATGGCAAGGTTGCCGCCGTTGAGGATCGGGAAGAAGCCCCGCGGGGCGTGGCCCATGAAATAGGCGAAGGCCATCTGGCCGGACAGGATGAAGGCGACCGGGCGGGTGAACAGGCCGAGGACCAGGAGAATGCCGCCGACCAGCTCGATCGTGCCGGCGAGGCCGTAGAGCGAAAAGAGCTGGACGTCCTTGAACATCGGCACGGCAGGCCATTTCAAGATTTTGGCGAGGCCGTATTGCAGGATCAGCAGGCCGCTGACGATACGGAGCAGACTGAGCACCACGGGTCGGAAGGGCGCGGTGAATTTCTCCATGTTTCCCCCTCGAGATTTGCTGGAGCAAGCGTAACCACAGCCAACCCTAGCGGAGGGAACGGTCAAAGGGGAGACTGCCGTGGTTGTGAGATCGCAAACATTTAGTTGATTGCGCCCCCGACCGCCGCGAGGAGTGTACCCGGCGCAAAAAAAACAACGCCCCCGGCAAGGACCGGGGGCGCTGTTTGCAATGCTCAATCGGACAAACAGCTCAGCGCCACTCGACCTTGAGAACCTCGTAGGCCTTCGCGCCGCCGGGCGCCATGACCTCGACCGACGAGCCGATCTTCTTGCCGATCAGCGCGCGGGCGAGCGGCGAGGTGACGGAGATGCGGCCTTGCTTGGCGTCCGCTTCCGATTCGCCGACAATCTGCCACACCGCTTCCTTCTCGGTGTCCTCATCGATCAGCGTCACGGTGGCGCCGAACATGATGGTGTCGCCGGAAAGCTTGGAAACGTCGATGATTTCGGACCGTGCGAGCTTGTCCTCAAGCTCGCTGATGCGCCCTTCGTTGTGCGATTGGGCTTCTTTCGCGGCGTGATATTCGGCGTTTTCCGAAAGATCCCCGTGCGAACGCGCTTCCGCAATCAACTCAATGATTTTCGGACGATCGACAGTCTGGCGCTGTTTCAATTCCTGTTCCAAAGCGGCAAAGCCCGCCTGGGTCATCGGAATCTTTTCAACCATTCATCTTCTTCCTTCAATTTCGCGTGCAGACATACGCCCACGGCGAAACGGTGTGTGGGTCATGTTCCAACGATCGAGTTAGAAATCCTCGCAAGAGAACTTGCCCGGTGCAACCCGGTTCCAACAGATCATCGGAGTGGATCAGGCGAAAATTACGGCTTGGTGAAATAGCTCTGCAACGTTCGTACTTCCAAGTCACCGCCCCTATAGGCCCGGATACCTTGCGCAGCCGCTACCGCCCCGGAAAGAGTGGTGTAGTAGGGGACTTTATGCAAGAGGGCAGCGCGCCGGAGCGAACGGCTATCGGCGAGCGCCTGAGGCCCTTCGGTGGTGTTGAAAACGAGCTGGACTTCGCCGTTGGTAATGGCGTCGACGATATGTGGCCGACCTTCCAATACCTTATTGATCTTTTCGGCTGGCACCCCGTTGTCGGCAAGGAACCGCTGGGTTCCCGACGTCGCGATGATTTTGAAGCCTTCTGAGGCTAACAGTCGCACGGCGTCCAGGATGCGGGTCTTGTCGTCCTCGCGGACCGACACGAACACGGTTCCCTTGCGCGGTACGCGGGTGCCGCCGCCGATCTGGCTCTTGGCGAAGGCGACCTCGAACGAGCGGTCGAGGCCGATCACCTCGCCCGTCGAGCGCATTTCCGGGCCGAGCACCGTATCGACGCCGGGGAAGCGGGCGAACGGGAACACCGATTCCTTGACGCCGACATGGTTGAGCTTCTGCGGTTCAAGCTTGAAATCGCTCAGCTTTTCGCCGGCCATGATGCGCGCCGCGATCTTTGCAACCGGCTGTCCGATCACCTTTGCGACGAACGGCACGGTGCGCGAGGCGCGCGGATTGACCTCGAGGACGTAGATGTCGCCGTCCTTGATGGCGTACTGGACGTTCATCAGGCCGACGACATCGAGGCCGAGGGCGAGTTCGCGGGTCTGGCGTTCCAGCTCGGTGATGGTCGCGGCGTCGAGCGAGTGCGGCGGCAGCGAGCAGGCCGAGTCGCCCGAGTGGATGCCGGCTTCCTCGATGTGCTCCATGATGCCGACGACGAAGGTGTCCTTGCCGTCGCTGAGGCAGTCGACGTCAACCTCGATGGCGTCCGACAGATAGCGGTCGAACAGCAGCGGGTTGGTGCCGAGCACGGTGTTGATCTGGCCGGTCTTGTCGTTCGGGTAGCGGGCCTTGACGTCGGCCGGCACGAGCTCGGGCAGGGTGCCGAGCAGGTAGTCCCCGAGCTGGCTGTCCTCGCGGATGATCTGCATCGCGCGGCCGCCGAGAACGTAGGACGGGCGCACCACCAGCGGATAGCCGAGGTCGGCCGCGACGAGACGGGCCTGCTCCACCGAATAGGCGATGCCGTTCCGCGGCTGCTTGAGGCGCAGCTTGTCGAGGACGCGCTTGAAACGGTCGCGGTCTTCCGCGAGGTCGATCGCATCCGGCGAGGTGCCGAGGATCGGCACATTGGCCTGTTCGAGGGCGTGGGCGAGCTTCAGCGGGGTCTGGCCGCCGAACTGAACGATGACGCCGTGCAGTGTGCCGTTGGAGCGCTCCTTGTCGATGATCTCCAGCACGTCCTCGGCCGTCAGCGGCTCGAAATAGAGCCGGTCGGCGGTGTCGTAGTCGGTCGACACGGTTTCCGGGTTGCAGTTGACCATGATGGTTTCGTAGCCGACGTCATCCAGCGCGAAGCAGGCATGGCAGCAGCAGTAGTCGAACTCGATGCCCTGGCCGATCCGGTTCGGGCCGCCGCCGAGAATGACGATCTTGTTGCGGTCCGACGGCGCGCTCTCATCGGCCGGCATGCCGGCGAAGGGCGCTTCATAGGTCGAATACATGTAGGCGGTCGGCGATTCGAACTCGGCCGCGCAGGTGTCGATGCGCTTGTAGACCGGGCGCACGCCGAGCTCGCGGCGGGAAACCGCGACATCGTTCTCGGTGCGGCCGGTGAGCACGGCGAGGCGGGCGTCGGAGAAGCCCATCGCCTTGAGCTGGCGCATGCCGAAGGCGTGCGGCGGCAGGCCGTCCGCGCGGATCTTGGCTTCCATCTCGACGATCTCGCGGATCTGCGCGAGGAACCACGGATCGATCTTGCACGAGGCGAAGATCTCTTCGTCCGACCAGCCAAGGCGCATCGCCTGGCCGACCTGCTGCAGGCGGTTCGGCGTCGGCGTGCCGAGCGCGGCGCGGATCGCGTTCTTGTCGTCGCCCTTGCCGAGGCCCTCGATCTCGATCTCGTCGAGGCCGGTGAGGCCGGTCTCGAGCCCGCGGAGCGCCTTCTGGAGGCTCTCCTGGAAGGTGCGGCCGATCGCCATCACTTCGCCGACCGACTTCATCGAGGTGGTCAGCGTGGTGTCGGCGCCGGGGAATTTTTCAAAGGCAAAGCGCGGAATCTTGGTGACGACGTAGTCGATCGTCGGCTCGAACGAGGCCGGGGTCGCGCCGCCGGTAATGTCGTTGGAGATTTCGTCGAGGGTGTAGCCGACCGCGAGCTTGGCCGCGACCTTGGCGATCGGGAAGCCGGTGGCCTTGGAAGCGAGCGCCGAGGACCGCGACACGCGCGGGTTCATCTCGATCACGACCATGCGGCCGTCGGCGGGATTGATGCCGAACTGCACGTTGGAGCCGCCGGTCTCGACGCCGATCTCGCGCAGCACCGCGAAGGAGGCGTCGCGCATGATCTGGTATTCTTTGTCGGTGAGCGTCAGCGACGGGGCGACGGTGATTGAGTCGCCGGTGTGGACGCCCATCGGATCGACGTTCTCGATCGAGCAGATGATGATGCAGTTGTCTTTTTTGTCGCGCACCACCTCCATCTCGTACTCTTTCCAGCCGAGCACGGATTCTTCGATGAGCACTTCATTGGTCGGCGAGGCGTCGATGCCGCGTTCGACGATCTCGATGAACTCGGCCTTGGTGTAGGCGATGCCGCCGCCGGTGCCGCCCAGCGTGAAGGACGGGCGGATGATCGCGGGCAGGCCGATTTCCTCGAGCGCGCGCAGCGCGTCCGGCAGCGTCTTGGTGTGCAGCGAGCGCGGGGTCTCGAGGCCGAGCTTGTTCATCGCCTCGCGGAACCGGCCGCGGTCCTCCGCCTTGTCGATCGCGTCGGCGGTGGCGCCGATCATCTCGACGTCGAACTTTTCGAGCGTGCCCATCTTGCGCAGCGACAGCGCGCAGTTGAGCGCCGTCTGGCCGCCCATGGTCGGCAGCACGGCGAAGCCGCCCGGAATGACGTAGCGTTCCTTCTCGATGATCTTGGCGACGATCTCCGGCGTGATCGGCTCGACATAGGTCGCGTCGGCCAGATCCGGGTCCGTCATGATGGTGGCCGGATTGGAGTTGACGAGGACGATCCGGTACCCTTCTTCCTTCAGCGTCTTGACCGCCTGGGTTCCGGAGTAATCGAATTCACATGCCTGCCCGATGACGATGGGGCCGGCGCCGATGATCAGGATCGTCGAGATATCAGTTCTTTTGGGCATCACCACTCCGCTGGACCACGCGCTCCCGGCCAAGCCGCGACATGCGCTCCATCTAACTGTTCGCGCGCCACTTTCCGGAAAAGCCAAAATCGGCCTTCCTTATACATAATGCGCACGGGAAATCCGGGTAAAAAACCAGGCACAAAAAAAGGAACGCACACTCTGCGCGTCCCCCTAAGCCCGGGCGCAAGGGCGGAACCTGCGCGCGGCTGTGTCTAGACCAATTTTGCTGTGCGGGAAAGGGATTAGAACGCTCATCAACCGCAAATGCGCAATCGATGCGCCGATTTGCGATGGTTTTTCGGGGGATGGAGGCCCAGCCTGGACTTGAACCAGGATCAGGAGCGATGCACCGCCCCTCGCGTTTTTCGTTCCGCCACTGGGCCAGTGCCGCAGTAGCAAGCTTTCGTCGAAAGCACATCAAATCGCGTCGTTTAACGTTAACTCCGGCAGGCTGTCGTGGCTGCAATCGGGCAGGGCGACGAAGGTCATGCGCGCCGGATTGTGGCCGATGTTTTTCCCGGAGCGGCGGGGATTGAAACCGGCCTCGTTCAAGAGGGTCATCAGTTCCGCCTCGGTATAGGTCTGTAGGCCGATCGAGGAGCGCAACTTGCGATAATCTGACAGCGCGGTGGTGACGAGGCCGGTCAGGGCGTCCTTGAGAAAGCCGTTGCGGTAGCCGAAGCGCAGCAGCGCCAGAATGTCCGGCACCATTCCCGAATCCGGCCGGATGATGTCGCCGACGACGAGCGTGCCGCCCGGCTTCAGCAGCCGCCTGATCATCGCGAGCGCGGCGCGTAGCTCGTCTCGTGTCATGTACTGCGCCACCGAATTCATAACCGCGAGATCGACCGATCGCGGCGCGAGCGCGGCGAGGTCATCGAGCGAGCGCACCTCGATCTTCGGATCGTTGGCGAAGCGTGCGGCCAGCCTCGCGCGCAGGCTCGGCGCCGGCTCGGCCAGAATGAGACGGCCGCAAGCATCGGCCACCTGCGATGCAGACAACGCCTCGCCGCAGGAATAGTCGAGCACAGTGGCGCTCGCCGACGGAATGTAGCCGATGATCTCCCGGGCGATGACCTTGAAATGGACGTCCCGGTGGAGCTCGCTCACATAAATCGTGTGTGCGGAATCGTAATACTCAATCCACTGGTCCATTTGGCCTGCCTGACCGATGCGATTTCACAGGATAACTGAGCGCGCGCCAATGGAAACTAGAATTTGCATCGCCGCTCACATCACCGCAAAAAAGTGTTCCAAAAAAGGAACAGGGAAGTTGCGCCGACGTTAGTCCCTGAGTTTGGCGAGAGCATGCGCTCCGCGCGATTTGCACGAGCAATCTGTCATTTTCCGAAAGGTAGTGAGGTGATCCCGTGAACAAGGCCAAGAAAAACGCTTCGTCCGCGTCGAAAGGCGTGTCGCCCGAACTCGATACGCCAACCGATCTGCCGCCGGAGGCCGTGAAGAAAATCTCGGACTCGCTCAACGTGCTGCTGGCCGATGCCTTTGCGTTGTATCTGAAGACGAAAAACTTCCATTGGCATGTCAGCGGTCGGCATTTCCGCGACTATCATCTGCTGCTCGACGAACAGTCCGAGCAGATCTTCGCGACCACCGACGAATTGGCCGAGCGGGTGCGCAAGGTCGGCGGCACCACGCTGCGCTCGATCGGGCAGATCGCCAAGCTGCAGACGATCAAGGACAACGACGAGCCTTATGTGCCGGCGCGGGAGATGCTGCGCGAGCTGATGGAAGACAACAAGAAGATGGCGGCGGCGATGCGCAAGGCGCACGAGACCGTCGATGACCTCGACGATGTGGCGACCGCGGGACTGCTGGAGAATTTTATCGACGAGACCGAGCGGCGGACCTGGTTCCTGTTCGAGGCCAGCCGTCAGATCGGTGGCAACGAGGCTTGAGCCGCCTCAGTCGCGGGGCGCCTCGAAGACAAGGCAGGTCGTCGTGCCGTGGGCGAGAAGGCGGCCCTTGCCGTCGAACAGCTTGCCCTCCGAGGTGCCGACCCTGCGGCCGACATTGAGGGCGCGGCCTTCGGCGACGACCTCGCCGGTTTCGGTGGTGATGGCACGGAGCAGCGACACCTTGAATTCGAGTGTCGTGTAGAGCGTCCCTGCAGGCAGCATCGACTGCACCGCGCAGCCCATTGCGGAATCCAAAAGCGTGGCCGCGAAGCCGCCGTGGACGGAACCGATCGGGTTGTAGTGCTCGATCGTGGGAACGGCGCGGAAGGTGACGAGGCCCTTTTCCGCGCTGCCATGGGTGAAGCCGATTTTCTGCATCATCGGCGCGTGCGGCAGTTCGCCGGCGAACATCGCCTGCAGAAACTCGAGGCCGCTCATGGCCGCGAGCATCGCCGGCGGAGTGGTCCCATAGTTCTGCGTGCTCATCGGCGAGTTCATCGGCTGCCGGCTCCAGTCGAAAGGAAGCAGGCTTATGCCTGCTTCCGCTCGCGCATCAGGCTGGTGAAGTGCTGGAACAGGTAGCTGGAGTCACGCGGGCCGGGCGAGGCTTCCGGGTGGTACTGCACCGAGAACACCGGCCTGTCGTCCATCGCCAGTCCGCAGTTGGAGCCGTCGAACAGCGACACGTGGGTTTCCTTGACGCCGTCCGGCAGGCTCTTGGAACTCAGGGCGAAGCCGTGGTTCATCGAGGTGATCTCGACCTTGCCGGTGGCGAGGTGCTTGACCGGATGGTTGGCGCCGTGGTGGCCCTGATGCATCTTCTCGGTCTTGCCGCCGAGGGCGAGGCCGAGCATCTGGTGGCCGAGGCAGATGCCGAAGGTCGGCTTGCCGGAGGCGATCAGCTTCTTGATCACCGGAACCGCGTATTTGCCGGTTTCGGCCGGGTCGCCCGGTCCGTTCGACAAAAAGATGCCGTCCGGGTTCAGCGCCAAAATGTCTTCCGCCGGGGTCGAGGCGGACACCACGGTGACGCGGTAGCCTTCGCCGGCGAGCAGACGGAGGATGTTGCGCTTGATGCCGTAGTCGATGGCGACGACGTGGAGGTCCGGGTTTTCGTTCGCACCGAAACCCTTGCCCCACTGCCACGGGGTCTGGTCCCAGTCGAAACGCTGCGTCGATGTCACCATCGGCACGAGGTCCATGCCGACAAGGCCGGGCCACTCGCGCGCTTCTTTCTTGAGGGCCTCGACGTCGAACACCCCGTCCGCGGAGTGGGCGATCACGGCATTGGCCGCGCCCAGCTCACGGATCCGGGCGGTCAACGCGCGGGTGTCGATGCCGCTGAGGCCGACAATGCCGCGCGACTTCAGCCACGGGTCGAGGTGGCGGGTCGCCCGGTAGTTCGAAGGCTCGGTGACCGAGGCGCGCAAAATCACGCCACGGGCGCTGGTCGTGGCGGCGAGGTTCACCGTTTCGATGTCCTCGTCGTTGGTGCCAACATTCCCGATGTGGGGGAATGTGAATGTGATGAGTTGCCCGGCATAGGACGGGTCGGTCAAAATCTCTTCATAACCGGTCATCGCGGTGTTGAAGCAGACTTCGCCAATCGCCTTGCCTTCCGCGCCGAGGCCGAAGCCTTCCAGCACGGTGCCGTCGGCGAGCACGAGGAGCGCGGTCGGTTTGAAAGCCGGCCAGCTTGGGGATTTTTCGGAGGAGGTCATAAAGCCACTCCATAACCCCGTCGCGGTCTGGCGTCAAAGCCTGATCTAAAAGTTATGCCGGTTTTCCGAACCAATTGAACCCAAAACGCTTGGGCGGCCGGTCATTCGTCCGGCGAAGGCCGATCGGCCTGCCGGAGCGGGCGTTCCCCCTGCTTTCGGCTATTTGACAGCGCCCCGCCGGCCGATAGTTTTGAGGGCCACCGCCGCAGAAAAACAGGCGGGGTCAAACGGGAGAAGGCGTAATGGATCTTTATGCGGGCGGAACCGGCGGGGCCATGATCGTGAGCGCGGTGGCGCGGTTTGCCGACCGGCCGGCGCTCGGCGACGGCACCACCCACTGGACCTATCGCGAACTTGGCGACGCCATCGGTCGGTTCATCGCGATTTTCCGCGATATCGGGCTGAAAAAAGGCGATGCGGTTTCGATCCTGTCCGGCAACCGCGCGGAGAGCTGGGCGGCGATCAGCGCGGCCATGGTGATGGGCCTGCGCTACACCCCGCTGCATCCGATGGCGGCCGAGGACGACCACGCCTTCATCATCGAGGACGCCGAAATCGATGCGCTGATCGTCGAGGCGGGCAAATTCGCCCCGCGCGGGCTGGCGATCAAGGCCCGGGTGCCGGGCCTGAAACACCTCCTGTCGTTCGGCGCGGTCGAGGGCGCGCGGGACATTCTGGCGGAGTTCTCCGCCGTGCGGTCCGCGCCGCTGGTGGATGAGAGCGACAACGGGGCAATCGCCTGGCTCGCCTATACCGGCGGCACCACGGGCCGTTCCAAGGGGGTGCGGCTGTCGCACCGCGTGCTCACCACCATGGCGATGACGCTCTATGCCGATTGGGATTGGCCGGCGGACATCCGGTTTCTCGCCGCGACCCCGATCAGCCATGCCGCGGGCGTCACGCTCTATCCGGTGATGCTGCGCGGCGGCTATACGCGGCTGGTGCAGGGGTTCGAAATCGAAACCTATTGCCGCGTCGTCGCCGAGGAGAAGATCACGGCGACGTTCTTGGTGCCGACGCTGATCTATGCGCTGATCGACAATGCCTCCGTGCGGGCCCGCCACGACCTGTCGTCGCTCGACATGATCGTCTATGGCGCGGCGCCGATGTCGCCGGACCGGCTGCGCGAGGGCATCGCGCTGTTCGGGCAGGTGTTCGTCCAGCTCTACGGCCAGACCGAAGCGCCGCAATGCATCACCACGATGCGCAAGGCCGACCACGACCTGAGCAAGCCCGGCCGGCTCGGCTCGTGCGGGCGGCCGAGCCCGCTGGTCGATGTCAGGCTGTTCGATGCCGACATGCGCGAAGTCGCCATCGGCGAGCCGGGTGAGATCTGCGTGCGCGGCGCGCTGGTGATGGATGGCTACTGGAAGCGGCCGGAGGCGACCGAGGAAGCGTTCCGCGGCGGCTGGCTGCACACCGGCGACGTCGCGATCAGGGACGAGGAGGGCTACTTCTATATCGTCGACCGCACCAAGGACATGATCATCTCCGGCGGCTTCAACATCTACCCGCGCGAGGTCGAGGACGCGCTGATGGCCCATCCCGCCATCGCTTCGGCGGCGGTGATCGGCATTCCCGACGACAAGTGGGGCGAGGCGGTGAAAGCCTTCGTCGTGCTCAAATCCGGCGCAAAGGCCGAGGTCACGGCGCTGCAGGCCTTCGTCAAGGACAAGCGCGGCGCGCCGTGGGCGCCGAAAACCATCGACTTCGTCGCGGATATCCCCGTGACCGGGCTCGGAAAGATTGACCGCAAGGCCCTGCGCGCGCCTTATTGGGCGGACCGCAAGCGCGGCGTCGCCTGACCGTTGTCAGTTGTGTCTTCTGGAGGAATTTATGTCTGAGTCTTTGCCGATCGTCCTCGTTCCCGGACTTGGCAACTCACCCCGCAATCACCTGAACATCCTGCCGGCGCTGTGGCGGCACGGCGCGCTGACCATCGCCAACCAGACGCGGGATGACTCGGTCGCGGCCATGGCGGCGCGGGTGCTGGCCGATGCGCCGCCGCGCTTTGCGCTGATCGGCCATTCGCTCGGCGGCTATATCGTTCTGGAAATGATGCGGCAGGCGCCCGAGCGCATCGCGCGGCTTGCGCTGATGAGTACGCAGGCGCGCACCGATCCCCCAGAAGTGACCGAGCGCCGCAAGGCGCAGATCGAGCTGGCGAAGAACGGCAATTACGAGGAGGTGCTCGACCGGCTGTGGCCGCTTCTGGTGCATGCCTCGCGGGTCGATGACATCGAGCTGCGCGAGCAGGTCTATGATGCGCGGAACGAGGCGGGCCCGGAGGTGTTTGTGCGCCAGCAGACCGCCATCATGAACCGGCCCGACGCGCGGCCCAACCTGCCAAAAATCCGCGTGCCGACCCTGGTGCTGACCGGCGACGACGACCGGCTGATCTCCAACGAGCTGTCGCGCGAGATGGCCGACCTCATTCCCGGCGCGAAGCTAGTGGTCGTGCCGATGTGCGGCCACATGCCGTCGATGGAGCAGCCGGAGGCGGTGATCGAGGCGCTCGACGAGTGGCTCGCCGGCTGATCGCGGTTTTCGTTGTGCGAGGCTGCGAAAGCGCATAAACCGCGCCCTCGCACGCGCCACACGGGGCCGAGGTTCCGGCCGGCGCGAGACAGGATTTGTTCGGGGCGGCGAGGGGAATGACCTTCGCCGGCCCCCCTTTCAAGGAGAGCGCCGATGCTGCGCGATGAAATCAATGCCCATGTGAAGGACGCCATGCGGGCGAAGGACGAGCGCCGGCTGTCGACGCTGCGCATGATCAACTCTTCAATCAAGAACGCCGACATCGAGGCGCGCGGCAACGGCAAGGAGCCGCTCGGCGACGACGACATTCTGTCGCTGCTGCAGAAAATGGTGAAGCAGCGACAGGAGTCGGTCGCGCTCTACGAGAAGGGCGGCCGCGAGGAGCTGGCGGCCCAGGAGCGCGCCGAGATCGAGGTCATCTCCTCCTATCTGCCGACGCAGATGTCCGAGGACGAGGTCAACGCCGCCATCAAGGCCGCGATCGCCGAGACCGGCGCTGCCGGCATGAAGGACATGGGCAAGGTGATCGCCGTCCTGCGCGGCAAATATGCCGGGCGGATGGATTTCGGCAAAGCCAGCGGGCTGGTGAAAGCTGCGCTGACCGCATGACGGCGGCGCCTAAATCATGACGTAACGGAGGAACGTCCCATGCTCACGGAAACCGGCGATTATGATCAGCTCTATCGCGATTTCCGCTGGGACGTTCCGGCCCGCTTCAACATGGCGGAGGCGTGCTGCGACCGGCACGCCGACGGCACCGGCCGCCTCGCGCTGACCTTCATCGACGAGGCAGGCGGCGTGCGCAGGCTGTCGTTCGACGACATGCAGAACTGGTCGCGCCGCTTCGCCAATGTGCTCACCGCTGATGGCTTGAAGCGCGGCGACCGTGTCGCGGTGTTTCTGTCGCAGTCGGTCGAGCTGCCGGTGGTGCATCTCGCCGCCTTCCGCGCCGGCCTCGTGTCGGTGCCGCTGTTCATGCTGTTCGGCGAGGACGCGCTGGCGTTCCGCCTCGCCAACTCCAACGCCAAGGCGGTGGTGACGGACGAAGGCGGCTACGCGAAGATCAGGCACATCCGCGACCGCCTGCCGGACCTCAAGACAATCTATGTGATCGGTGAAGGCGATGCCGGCACCACGCCGTTCTGGCCCGCGATCGAGGCGGCATCGGGCGAGTTTGCGATCGCCGAGACATCGCCCGACGATCCCGCCATCATCATCTACACCTCGGGCACCACCGGAAACCCGAAGGGCGCGCTGCACGGGCACCGCGTGCTGCTCGGCCATCTGCCGAACGTGCAGATGGCACACGACTTCTTTCCCAAGCCGGGCGACGTGATGTGGACGCCGGCCGACTGGGCCTGGATTGGCGGGCTGTTCGATGCGCTGTTTCCCGCCTGGTATTTTGGCGTGCCGATGGTCGGCTACCGCGCGAAAAAGTTCGATCCTGCCGAAGCCATGCAGCTCATGGCGGATCACAAGGTGCGCAACGTGTTTCTGCCGCCGACGGCGCTCAAGCTGATGCGGCAGGCCAATGTCTGCCATCCCGGCGTCAGGCTGCGCAGCATCTTCACGGGCGGGGAGTCGCTCGGCGGCGAGCTGCTCGACTGGGTGCGCAAAACTTTTGGCGTCGAGGCACACGAGATCTACGGCCAGACCGAGTGCAATCTCGTCGTCGGCAACAATGCAAAGCTGTTTCCGATCCGGCCCGGCTCGATGGGCAAGGCGACGCCGGGTTTCGACGTGCGCATTGTCGACGACAAGGGCAACGAACTGCCCAATGGCGCGACCGGCATCATCGGCGTGCGCGCGCCCAACCCGTGCATGATGCTGGAATACTGGGGCAACCCGGGCGCCACGGCGAAAAAATACGCCGGCGATTTCCTCCTCACCGGCGATCTCGGCCGCCGCGATGACGACGGCTACTTTTGGTACATGAGCCGCGAGGACGACGTCATCACTTCAGCCGGTTATCGCATCGGCCCCTCGGAGATCGAGGACACGCTGATCAAGCACCCGGCGGTGGCGATGGCGGCCGTGGTCGGCGTGCCGGACCCGATCCGCACCGAAGCGGTCAAGGCGTGGATCGTGCTCCGGCCCGGCATCGCCGGCAGCGACGAACTTGCGCGCGAGATTCAGGACTTTGTGAAGGTGAAGCTCGCCGCCCATGAATATCCGCGCATCGTGCAGTTCGCCGACAACCTGCCGATGACCGCGACCGGCAAGGTGCTGCGCCGCGAGTTGCGGGCGCTGGGCTAGCCGCCGGCCACCTTCACGCCAAGCCGCTTCGATGCCTCCGGCATCTTCACGAGCGGCTGATCTCGATGGCCAGCCATACCCGTGCGTTACGCCTGCATCTTGGCGGTGCAGTCCGCTCCGGCGGTGGCGGGCGCCTCGATGGATAGCGCATGGCCGGTTTCGAGAATGCTCTTCAGGCTCGATAGCACCATCGGCCATCCGGTCGAAATGCTCGGCAAGGTCTTGCTGCCCTCGGCAAAGTTCTCGTGCGTCACCGTGAGCTTGACGGACTTGCCTTGCGGCTCCAGCGCGTAGGTCACGCGCGAGGGAGCTTCCTTCTTCATCTCCGCATCGAAAACCGATCGCCAACTGTACGACATGCGGCGCGGCGGATCGGATTCCAAAATCACGCATTCGTTCTTGAGCTCGCCGTCGCGCTCCATCGTCATCCGCGAGCCGGCCTTCCAGTCCGACGTCAGGATGCAGTTCATCCAGTATTTTTGCGCGAAATCGCGGTCGGTGAGGGCGTGCCACAATTTTTCGGCAGTGGTTTCGATATAGGTGACATAGACGAATTCGGGCTTACGCATCACACTTCTCCCGTTGCTGCGGCTTCCCTGACAGGCCGGCGGTCCCGCGCCATCGGCATGGCGCGGCCGGTCTCCAGCATCGTTTTGAGATTTGACAGCACCGCCGGCCAGCCGGCCGAAATCGCGCTGAGCATCTCCGGATAGGTCTCGTCGTGCGTTACCGTGAGGCGGACCTCGTGCGGCAGCGCCTGGATGTCGAATGTCACGCGGGACACCTTGCTCGGGTCCGATGCCTTGGCGGGATTGGCCCAGGTGAGGACAAGGCGGCGCGGCGGATCGCTCTCGATCACGGTGCCGACGATATCGACGGCGGTGGGGTCATCATAGTTCTCATGGCTCCACGCGGAGCCCGGCTTCCAGTCCGAGCGGTTGCGGTGGTGCCACCAGTATTCCCTCGTCATCTCGGGATCGATGAGGGCATTCCAAAGCTTTTCCGGCGTGGTCTGGATGTAGATCACGTAGACGAAGTCAGGCTTACGCATCACGAGACTCCAGTTTCCGTTTCAGTTCACTGAGTGCCGCCAGCCGCGTTTGTTCGAATTTTTTGATCCACCGTTCGCCGATCTGATGGATCGGCACCGGGTTGAGGTAGTGCAGCTTCTCGCGGCCGTGGCGGAGGGTGGCGATCAGGTTTGCCTCTTCCAGAACCGCAAGATGCTTTGTGACGGCCTGCCGCGACATCGAAAGGCCCTCGCACAGTTCGTTCAACGTCTGCCCGTTACGGGCGTGAAGCCGGTCCAGCAATGCCCGTCGTGAGGTGTCGGCCAGCGCCTTGAAGACCTTGTCCATGGGTTGGATAATAGGCAACCAAATGGTTGCCTGTCAATCCTCAACGGACGGGCTCGAAAAATCGTGAACGTAGGGAAACAAAGCTTGTGTGCCGCCATGCCACGCCGTCTTCTCAAGGCTCCTTCATCGCCGTAAAACTGCATCTGGCTTCAACACGTCAGCGGTGTCGTTCCATGTCGCTCGAACTTTTTCTTGCCTATGTCGCTGCCTGCTTTGCCCTTGCGCTGGTGCCGGGGCCGATCGTCACGCTGGTCATCGCCAACGGGCTGCGCCATGGCCCGCGCGCGGCTTCGCTCAATATCGCCGGCGCGCAGCTTGGGCTCGCCGTCGTCATCGGCATCGTCGCGGTCGGGCTGACCTCGCTGATGGCGACGATGGGCTACTGGTTCGACTGGGTGCGCTTTGCGGGCGCTGCCTATCTCGTGTGGCTCGGCATCAAGCTGGTGCGCGCGCCGGTCGGCGCCGATGCCGGCGACGGCGCGAAGGAAGCGCCGCGCGGCGGCTTCTTTCTGCAGGGCTTTCTCGTGCTGCTGAGCAATCCGAAGGTGCTGGTGTTCTTCGGCGCGTTCATTCCGCAGTTCGTTGACATGAGCGGCAACCACATCACGCAGGTCGCGCTGCTCGGTGCGACCTTCATGGTGATCGCGGTTTTGACCGACGCGATCTATGTGGTGCTGGCGGCGCGGGCGCGGGTGATGCTGTCCGAGCGCCGTGCGCGGCTGATGTCGCGGATCTCCGGCGGCTTTTTGATCGGCGGCGGCGTCTGGCTCGCCCTGATGCGGGCGCGCTGAAGCGCGCTCAGTCGGCTGCCAGCGTATCGTTCAGCGACGCATCCGTCGTGGCGAGGATCTTTTGCAGGATGCGCGCGAGGCGATCGGCAAAGTCGCGCTGTCCGTCTTCATGCGCGATCAGATCCTGCCGGATTTCGATGCCGGAATTGGGCAGGCCGCGACCTTCGCCATGCACCGGGATCGTGTAGTCCGTGGTGTTGCTGACCGCGTAGGGTTGATTGTTGCCGACGACGAGATCGCCCTCGCGCGTCAAGGCCTCGTAGACGCGCGGGGCCAGCGCGGTGTCGCGATTGTACAAGGTCCCGATGTGCCATGGCCGCGCCACCCCGGCATAGACCGGCGTGAAGCTGTGCAGCGACACCAGCAGCGTCGGCCGCTTTGCATCGCGCCGCGCATCGAGCGCGCGGCGGATGCAGTCGTGATAGGGCGCAAAGATTTCCGTCCGGCGCTGCGCGATCTCGGTCTGCGACAGTCCCGCGTTGCCGGGAATGGCGGTGGCCTCGCTGATCAGCGGGATCGACCCTGCTGATTGATGCGGCCGATTGCAGTCAATGACGAGGCGCGAATAGCGCTGCGCGATCAGGTGCGCATCGAGCGCATCCGCGAGCCGTTCGGCGACGCCGGCAATGCCGATGTCCCAGGCGATGTGGCGCTCCAGTTCCGAAGGCGGCAGGCCGAGGTCGCCGAGCTTGCGCGGTAGAAGGCGGCCATAGTGATCGCAGGTGAGCAGGATCGGCGAGGTGCCGCGCGCATTGCGCTCGAGCAGCGGCGCCACGTCGCCGTCGGCAAGCAGGGTGGTCATGTCGGAAACTGGTCTCAAACGGAAAGCGAGGTCAGGCGGGCTGCGGGGCCGGTGTCAGTGCCGCCACGTCTTTCACCACAACCGCAAACCGATCGGCAAGCTCGGCGAGCGCCGTGCGATGAACTGTCTCGGCCGGGATCGTGCCGCCGAGCGGATCGGGCAGGGCACGGGTCGCGGTCGCATTCGCGACGACGGTGGTCCGATATTTGAGATCGGTCGCCGCCCGCACCGTGGCGCTGACGCACATATGCGTCATGAAGCCGGCGACGATCAGTTCGCTGCGGCCGCTCGCCTGCAGGCGCTCATGCAGATCGGTTCCGGCGAAGGAGTTGGGCAGGCTTTTTCTGATCACCGCTTCGCCATCGCGCGGCGCGAGCTGCGGCACGATGGCGGAGGTCGGGCTGTCCTCCGCGAACAGCGGCCTGCCCGCCGGCGCGTGCTGCACGATGTGAAACACCGGCACGCCGTTGGTGCGGGCAAGGGCGAGCAGGCTTGCCGCCTCGGCGACGGCGGCGTCGACGCCTGCCAGCGGCAGGTTGCCGGTGACGTATTCGAGCTGGGCATCGATGATCACCAGCGCCGATTTCTCAAGGGCGCTCGGATGGAGCGGAGCACCGGCGATCTGCAGCAACGTTCTTGGCGCATCGGTCATGTCGGCATATCCCCCAAATTCGGAAAGGCGCGGCAGCATAAAACGGTTCTGCGGGGCTGTGGTGAAAAATGCGCGAGGTCAGGGGCGGCAACGGCCTGTGGCGTCAGAGGAGAAAGTTTTGCTGTTTTCCTGCGTCTTGGCAGGATCGGATTTTCACTGTAGGTGTCTGTTGCTGCTTTCGCAGCGCTAATCGTCTCACGTCAGGCAATGGATCAACCGGGCTTTTGCACCGGCGGGTCAGCTGTTTCGGCCATGATGCCCGCAAGCAGCGCGGCGTGATCGACGGACTTCCTTGAAAGACTGATTGATGCCTACTCGCCCATCGCGCGCCTCGCGCTACAAGCTCCCTTCGCGTTACTCCTATTTCGTCATGCCGCTCATCCTGTCGTCGATCATGACCTTTGTCGTGTCGGCGATCTCGACCCTGAAGAGCCTCGGCCTGTCGGAAGCGTTTTTCCGCACCTGGCCCTCCGCCTGGGGCCTGTCGTGGCTGATCGCGTTTCCGGTGCTGCTGGCGGTGCTGCCGCTCGCGCGCAAGCTCGCGGCCTGCCTCGTTCAGCCGTCCGACGCGGCCTGAGCAGGGCCAGCGGCCGCGGCTGTGCATAACGCGGATAACAGGGACAACCCGGATTTCCCCTGATTATTTGGGTCGGCGCCTACGCCGACCTATATTCATGTCTGCTGGAAAAGGCCCTCATCATTCATGCGTTTCACGCCGGAATTTCTCGACGAACTTCGCGCCCGCCTTCCGGTTTCGGAAGTCGTGGGCCGGCGCGTGAAGTTGCGCAGGGCCGGGCGCGAGTGGAAGGGGCTGTCGCCGTTTCAGCAGGAGAAGACGCCGTCCTTCACGGTGAATGACCAAAAGGGCTTTTATCACGACTTCTCCACCGGCAAGCACGGCAACATCTTCGACTTCGTGATGGAGACCGAAGGGCTGACCTTCCCCGAGGCGGTGGAGCGTCTGGCCTCGCAGGCCGGAATGGCATTGCCGACGGTGACGCCGGAAGCCGCGCGCCGGGAAGTGCGCCGCCGCACCCTGCATGACGTGATGGAACTGGCCGCGACGTGGTTTGCCGAGACGCTCGCGGGCCGGACCGGCGCCAAGGCGCGCGGCTATCTGGCCGATCGCGGCATCTCCCCGCAGACCCAGCTTCAGTTCCGCCTGGGCTATGCCCCCGGCGAGCGCTTCGCCCTCAAGGAATTTTTGGGAGGCCACGGCGTGCCGGTCGCCGACATGGTCGAGACCGGCCTTTTGATCGGCGGCGCCGACATTCCCGTGCCCTATGACCGGTTCCGTGACCGGGTGATGTTTCCGATTACCGATTTTCGCGGGCGGGTCATCGCCTTCGGCGGCCGGGCGCTCGAAAAGGGCGTGCCGGCAAAATACCTGAACTCGCCGGAAACCCCGCTCTTTCACAAGGGCGACAACCTCTACAACCTGCGCGCCGCGCGCCAGGCCGCCCATGACGGCGCGCCGCTGGTAGTGGTCGAGGGCTATGTCGACGTCATCGCCATGGTCGGGGCCGGCTATGGCGGGGCGGTCGCGCCGCTCGGCACCGCCCTGACCGAGAACCAGCTCGCGCTGCTCTGGAAAATGGCGGACGAGCCGATCTTGTGTTTCGACGGCGACCGGGCCGGCCGCGCGGCCGCCTATCGCGCCGCCGACATGGCGCTGCCGCATCTGCAGCCCGGCAAGAGCCTGCGCTTTGCGCTGCTGCCGGAAGGGCAGGACCCGGACGACCTCGCCCGGTCCGGCGGGCGCGGGGCGATCGATGAGGTGCTCGCCGCTTCGCGGCCGCTGGCCGACATGGTCTGGACCCGCGAGTTGGAGAGCGGAACTTATTCGACGCCGGAGCGCCGCGCCGCGCTTGAAGCCCGGATCAACGAGATTGCGATGGGCATCAGGGACGAGGTGGTGCGCCGCTATTACAAGCAGGACCTGATGGACCGCATGCGCAGCGCCTTTGCGCCGGAACGCGGTTTTCGTGGCCCAAGCGGCGGCAATCGCGGTTTCGGGGCGCGCGGGGGCGGATTTGCCGCCGGCGCGCAAGGTTTTGGCAGCCGCAAGGGCAAGGGGCAGGGGCCCGCGCTCGGCCTCGCCGGCCGCGGCGGCGCGGCCTATCAGGCGGCGAGCCCGCAACTGGCGATGAGTTCCATCATGCGGGGCGAGCGCAGCTCGATCGCCCCGCGCGAGGCGCTTATCCTGCTGTCCCTGCTCAATCATCCGTGGCTGATGGACGACCACCTTGAGGAGATCGCCGAGCTCGACATCCCCAATCCGGATGCGAATCGGCTGCGCGCCGCGATCATCGCCGCCTTCGCCGGCAGCCATCACGCCAAGACCGATCCGGAGGAGCAAAGCGCCGCGATTCGGGGAAATTTGGAGAGACGCGGTTTTTCTGATATAATTCAACGTGTTGAGAGGTCAGTGACAAATTCGGCGGTTTGGGGGGCGCAACCCGGCGCCGGACGCGAAGATGTTTTGGCCACTTGGCACCAGCTGATCGTCTTGCATCAGCAGCGCCACGCCTTACTTAAGGAATTGAAAGATGCTGAGCAGGCCTTGGGTGAGGCCGCCAGCGATGCCAATTATGTCTGGCTCAACGACGTCAAAGCGCGCCTTGCGCGAGCCGAAGGTCTTGAGGCCTTGATTGAAGGTTTTGGGGAAGCATCAGGCCGAATTCAGGGCAAAGTCTGATCGGATCGCGCGTTCCACAAGTTCCGGGTAGTCAAGCGCGCGCCGAGAGTTTTAAAGAAGAGTTTGGGCTGTGGCGGCATCAGGGTTAATCCCGGCTTAACGGGCGCCGGGACAGAGTGCAGGACTGATTCGGGGTGGCGAAGCGACGCGCCACCCTTCATCGTAGTTGCGTCGATCTCTCGGCAAGGCGCGCGAGAGCGGGGCGAAGCGCCAGAGCGCGGGCGTGGATTTGTGTGGTTCAGGAGCGATGGATGGTCAGCAAGGTCAAGACGCTGCAGGTGAAAGACAAGGAAAAGGACCAAAAGGGCGCTGAGGTCGCGGACAAGGACGCCGCCGACACCCCTTCGCCGGTTCTCGACCTGTCGGACGCCGCCGTCAAGAGAATGATCAAGCAGGCCAAGAAGCGCGGCTTCGTGACCTTTGATCAGCTCAACGAGGTGTTGCCGTCCGACCAGACTTCGCCGGAACAAATCGAAGATATTATGGCGATGCTGTCCGACATGGGTATCCATGTCACGGAATCGGAGGATGCCGAGGGCGACGACGACGACAACAACAAGGACGAGGGCGACGACGAGCCCGATAACGACCTTGTCGAAGTTACGCAGCGCTCTGTCACCGAAACCAAGAAATCCGAGCCGGGCGAGCGCACCGATGATCCGGTGCGCATGTATCTGCGCGAGATGGGCACGGTCGAGCTGCTGTCGCGCGAGGGCGAAATCGCCATCGCCAAGCGGATCGAAGCCGGCCGCGAGGCGATGATCGCCGGCCTGTGCGAAAGCCCGCTGACCTTCCAGGCCATCATCATCTGGCGGGACGAGCTGAACGACGGCAAGATCTTCTTGCGCGACATCATCGACCTCGAGGCGACCTATGCCGGGCCGGAAGGCCGCGGCGGGGCTGCTGCCGATGGCGCCGAGGAGGACGCGGACGGTGAAGACGCGCCGTCGATGCAGGCGCCGCCCGCAGCGCCGCCGGCCGCAACGCCGTTCCGTGCCCAGCGCGGCGGCGCGCCCGCCGAAGCCAAGGAAGAGGGCGCCGAAGGCGAGGGCGACGACGACGAGTTCGACAACCAGATGTCGCTCGCGGCGATCGAGGCCGAGCTGAAGCCGAAGGTGCTCGAGACGTTCGACAAGATCGCGAACGAGTACAAGAAGCTGCGCCGCCTGCAGGAGCAGGACATCCAGAACCAGCTGCAGAACGAAACGCTGTCGCCGGCTCAGGAGCGCAAGTACAAGAAGCTGAAGGACGAAATCATCGTCGAGGTGAAGTCGCTGCGGCTCAACCAGCTCCGCATCGATTCACTTGTGGAGCAGCTTTACGACATCAACAAGCGCCTCGTGTCATTCGAGAGCCGCCTGCTGCGGCTCGCCGACAGCCACGGCGTTGCGCGCGAGGATTTTCTCAGGAACTATCAGGGCTCCGAGCTCGACCCGCGCTGGCTCAATCGCGTCTCAAAGCTATCCGCCAAGGGCTGGAAGAATTTTGTCGCGCACGAGAAGGACCGGATCAAGGACCTGCGCCACGAAGTGCAGCAGCTCGCCGGCCTGACCGGTCTCGAGATCGGCGAATTCCGCAAGATCGTCCACAGCGTCCAGAAGGGCGAGCGCGAAGCCCGCCAGGCGAAGAAAGAAATGGTCGAGGCCAACCTGCGCCTCGTGATCTCGATCGCCAAAAAGTACACCAATCGCGGCCTGCAGTTCCTCGACCTCATTCAGGAAGGCAATATCGGCCTGATGAAGGCGGTCGATAAGTTCGAATATCGCCGCGGCTACAAATTCTCGACCTATGCGACGTGGTGGATCCGGCAGGCGATCACCCGCTCGATCGCCGACCAGGCACGCACCATCCGCATTCCGGTGCACATGATCGAGACGATCAACAAGATCGTCCGCACCTCGCGCCAGATGCTCAACGAAATCGGCCGTGAGCCGACGCCGGAAGAGCTCGCCGAAAAGCTCGGCATGCCGCTGGAGAAGGTGCGCAAGGTTCTGAAGATTGCCAAGGAGCCGTTGTCGCTCGAAACCCCGGTGGGCGACGAGGAAGACAGTCACCTCGGCGATTTCATCGAGGACAAAAACGCGATCCTGCCGATCGATGCGGCGATCCAGTCCAACCTGCGCGAGACGACGACGCGCGTGCTGGCATCGCTGACGCCGCGCGAGGAGCGCGTGCTGCGCATGCGCTTCGGCATCGGCATGAACACCGACCATACGCTAGAGGAAGTCGGCCAGCAGTTCTCGGTGACGCGTGAACGTATCCGCCAGATCGAGGCGAAGGCGCTGCGCAAGCTCAAGCACCCGTCGCGGAGCCGCAAGCTGCGCAGCTTCCTCGACAACTGAGCGCTGCGGCTCGCTCCTCAAAATTCCGAATTGTGAAAAAGCCCGGCCGAAAGGCCGGGCTTTTTTGTCGTGGTTACTCAAATGTTGCCGGACTTTCTGGGATTGGCGGAACACTATTTTTACTTCTGACCGCGTTTCCATATTCCGGAATTACCAGCCTCGCTGGCGGTAAATCTCTGCGGTGTTCCCTAATTGCGTATTTGGCGGTCAGTTTTAGCGATGCGCCGGTTCCGGGTGCGGGCGTGCGCGCGTCCCGTGCAGGAGAAGTGACCGGCGGACAGCGCTGACCGAAGCAAATACGGTTAACGCCGTGCTAACCGTAGTGACGTCAACCGAACCGGTTTGGTAGGAAAGATGTAACGAGGTCTGCGCAATAACCCGGACGTTACAAGCACGAACCTGATTTTACTTTCGATCTGCACTCCACAGTGACGCTTAGTTAAGTGGTACCAGTGTAGTTTTTTTCTTAAAACCAAAAAATATGGACGCGGGCGCATAAGGCTCGAACGCCAGAGAACTAATGTTGTTGAACATTCCAACGATATTTTTTATCGCGCTGCTGAATTTTTCGGCAGTTGCATTCGTCTGGATTTTCGTTGCCCGTTGCTATCCAAAATATCCGGCGGCGCGCGCCTGGGCAATCGCGTCCGCGCTCGCTGCGCTCGCCTCCGGCCTGTGGCTGACGCGGGGCTTCGTCGAATCGTTTGCGCCGGTTGCCTTCGGCGCCTGCCTGATGAGCTTTTCGACCTGGTTCTACTGGTTCGGCATTCGCCGCTTCTACGAGCGCGACATTCCTAGCTGGAGCGGCTGGACGGCGGCCGGGCTGACATTCGCGATGCTGGTGCTGTTCTTCGCGTTCGAGGAAAATCTGGTCGGCCGCCTCGTGCTTTACTCCGTCGTGCAGGGCGTTCCTGTCACGCTCGCGCTGGTCGATCTGGCGCCGCGCCGTGGCCAGCGGCGCAGCCATGGCGCGCAGTTCGCCTGCGCCACATTGCTGGTGGTGCTGGGGCTGTACATTGCCCGCTCGGCCGCGGTTCTCTTCAACATCGGCGGCCCGTCGAGCTTTCTTGCGCTCAACGGCTTTCAAAGCTTTGCTATGGTGTCGCTGGTGTTCGCGGCGATGGTGACGAACTTTGCCTTTCTGCTGATGACCATCGACAAGCTGCGCGAGGAAGTCACCACGCTTGCGATGTCCGATGATCTCACCGGCATCGCCAATCGCCGCCAGCTGTTCCAGCGGCTCGCGGAAGAGTGCGCAAATTCCCGGCGGACGAAAGTGCCGTTTTCGGTGCTCATCGTCGATCTCGATGATTTCAAGGCGATCAACGACACCCATGGCCATGCCGCCGGCGACGAATGCCTGCGCTCGCTGAGCCATTGCGTGAAGGGCCGCCTGCGCACGACGGATCTGCTTGCGCGCATCGGCGGCGATGAATTTTGCGTGGTGTTGCCGAACACCGAGGCTCACGGCAGCGGCCAGGTCGCGCGCGATCTGATCCACACCCTCAGCCGGCACATGGTGAAATGGGGCGGCGCCTCCATCTCACTTGCAGGCAGCATCGGTGTCGCGCAGTGGTCGCCGGATCGCCATGCGACGCCCGAGCAGATCATGGCTGCGGCCGATCACGCACTCTATGCGGCCAAACAGCAGGGCAAGGTTTGTTACGTGCAGCATGAGACGCTCGTGATGCATCCGCTTGCCAGTGCGACGCTGCAACCGGCCGCGCCGGATGAAGTTCCGCAGCCAAGCAGCGCCAAGGCGTCGTGAGCAGCGACCGGCCCAATTAGTCGCAGGTTTTCGCGCCATCGCATTCTTGCATCGGGGGTGGTTCTTCCCCATTTTCAGCCCATGCAAAATTCATCGAGAGCAGGCCTGATCATCGATCAGGACGGGCGCGAAATTCACCCCGACCGACCGTTCCATGGTTATGACCGCACTGTGGGCCACGATGGCGCGTTCGAATTTCATTCGTTCGGATTCGATCCGCGGGCGTTGACGCGCGAGCAGCGGCTGGCGCGGCTCGAGGCCCTGGCAAAACTGCTCGATGTCGCCTTTGTCGTGCCCGGCACCAAGGTGCGCTACGGCATCGACGGTTTGATCGGCCTTGTCCCGGTGATCGGCGATATCATCACCACGGCGATCTCGCTGTGGATCGTGCGCGAGGCGCGCGCGCTCGGCGCGCCGTGGTATCTGACGGCACGGATGCTCGGCAATGTTGCGGTGGATGGCGTGGTCGGCATCGTGCCCGTGGTCGGCGACGCATTCGACGTCGCCTTCAAGGCCAACATGCGCAACATCCGCATGCTGCGGCGCTGGGCCGAGAAACAGCGCGGCTGATCAGCCGCGCCGGGGATTGTTCGTTACTTCGGCTGGAATTTGAGCGACGCCGAATTGATGCAGTAACGCAGGCCGGTCGGGCGCGGGCCGTCGGGAAAGACGTGGCCAAGGTGGCCATTGCATTTCGAGCACAGGACTTCGGTGCGGATCATGCCGTGCGTATAGTCCTGCTCCTCGTCGATGTGGCCTTCGCGCGCGGGACGCGAAAAGCTCGGCCAGCCGCATCCGGCGTCAAACTTCGCATCGGATTCGAACAGCGTCTGGCCGCAGCCTGCGCAGGCATAGGTGCCTTCGGAGAACGTGCTGTCATACTCGCCGGTGAACGGGCGCTCTGTCGCCTTCTCGCGCAGCACGGCATATTGCATCGGCGTCAGTTCGGCGCGCCATTCGGACTCGCTCTTGACGATCTTTCCTGCCTTGTCGGATGTCTCGGCCATCTTTCATCCTCCGCGCTCGGCCTGGCGAGCGGTTGGAAAAGCCGCCGGCCGAGCAGTTCAGTTGCTCATCTTGGTGTCGCGCACCAGCACGGGCTTGTCGCGGTAATCCGCCGCGAACAGGTGCTTGAGGTTATCCACCTTCGGGCGGTCATTGAACAGGATATAGGGCTGGTTGGGGTTTATCGCCATATAGTTCTGATGATAGGCCTCGGCGCGATAGAACTTGGTCAGCGGCGCCAGCTTGGTCACGATCGGCGCCTTGAAGGCCTTGGCGGCGCTGAGCTGCGCGATATAGGCGTTGGCGATTTTGGCCTGCTCGTCGGTGGTCGTAAAAATCTCGGAGCGATACTGCGAGCCGATGTCCGGGCCCTGCCGGTTGAGCTGCGTCGGATCGTGCACCACCGAAAAGAAGATCTGCAAAATCTTGCCATAGCTGATCTGCTTGGGGTCGAAGCGGATCTCGACCGCCTCGGCATGGCCGGTTTGGCCCGTGCTGACCTGATCGTAAGTCGCGGTCTTTGCATCGCCCCCGGCATAGCCGGAGATCGCATCGATGACGCCCTTGGTGTGCTGATAGACGCCCTGCACACCCCAGAAGCAGCCGCCGGCCAGCACGGCGGTCTGGTAACCGTCGCTCGTTGTGGCGTCCTGCGCAGGCGGAGGAAGGGGCACCGCATCCTCGGCGGCCAATGCCAGTTTGATTGCGGCGGGGGCAATTGCCAGCATCATCAACGCACCGACGATCTGGCGACGGGAAGCGGTTGTGCGCATGTGGATGCTCCGTTGAATGCGAGGGAGTGGGCAGAATAGCCAGCCTGTGCCCTTTGAAGCGATGCAAGACTTTGTGACCGGGGGCCCCATCCGCCGTCGATCATGCCATCGGGTCGTTGCAAAAAACTCAAAGGGCCGCGCGACGTGAGGTCGGCGGCCCTTTGCGGTGGCTTGAATGTGTCGCCGGCTTACGCCGAGCGAAAACCCTTACGGGCAGGCGTGACGGTAGCCGTCGTGGCCGAGATAGGTGCCGCTGCGCGGATCATACGAACGGAAGCGCTGCGCGCAGTAGGCGTGGTTGGCCTGCGCCTGCTGGGCGGCCTGAGCCTGGCTTGCAGCGATCGCGCCGCCGATGATCGCACCGGCCGCGAGTCCGCCGATGATCGCACCGGCGTTGTTGCCGCCGCCGCCGCGATAGTAGTGACCGCGATGATGGTGATGATGGCGGCGGTACTGGACTTCGGTGAAGGAGCTGGGAGCCGACTGCGACAGAGCAGGTCCGGTGAACATTGGCGCAGCCACGCCCGGAGCCGAAAGGGCCATTGTCGTTGCAGCAGCAAGCGCCACCGGGGCAAGCCATTTTGTCAGTCGCATTTCATTCTCCTTGTGAGCATTCAAGACAAAAGATAAGTCGATCACCCGCGTGATCCAATCAACCAAGGGGACGGTCGAGACAAAATGTCGCGCCTGGTAGCGCGGAATCAACTGAAAACGTGCTTGGCGAGCCCGCCCCTGGCGATTGAGTCACAGATCGGATCAAAAAGGTTCAAATCACCACGCACAGTCGCTTAGCGGCGCGTGTGATGCCAGTATAGAGCCATCTTGCCCGCGAGTCCTGAAAAGCGAAGCTCTCGTCGAACAGCACCACATCGTCCCACTGTGAGCCCTGCGACTTGTGCACCGTGAGCACATAGCCATAGTCGAACTCGTCATAGGGCCGGCGCTGCTCCCACGCGATGTCCTCGACGCCGCCGTCGAAACATTCGCCGCGCACCGAGACCTTGGTGATCTTGCCGCCAAAATCCTCGTCCGGCATGATTCGCATGGTGATGATGCGCGACTTCGACTGCGCGCGAGCCTTGACGCGCCAAAGGCCGCCGTTGAACAGCGCCTTCTTGCGGTTGTTGCGCAGGCAGACGAGCTTGTCGCCGGCAACCGGCAGCGGATCGGTGATGCCGAGCTTTTCGCGGATGCGCATGTTGTAGGCGCGGCGGGTGTTATTACGGCCGACGAGGATCTGATCTGCCTCCATCACGCGGTCGGGGTCGAGCCTGTCGCGGGTGACGACCTCGGTCTCGCCATAGCGGCCGACCTCGATCGGGCGGCCTTCGCGCACGTCCATCGACAACCGCACGATCGGATCGTCCTGCGCCTGACGGTGCACTTCCGTCAGCATCGCGTCCGGCTCCTGGCTGGTGAAGAAGCCGCCGCCCTGAATCGGCGGCAGCTGCGCCGGATCGCCGAGAACCAGCAGCGGCGTGCCGAACGACATCAGATCGCGGCCGAGGTCTTCATCGACCATCGAGCACTCGTCGATGACGATCAGCTTGGCCTTCGACGCCGGCGCGTCGTCCCAGAGCTGAAAGCTCGGCTGCTCCTCGCCGCTCTCGCGGGTGCGGTAGATCAGCGAATGGATGGTGGAGGCGCCGTCGCAGCCCTTGTTGCGCATCACCAGCGCGGCCTTTCCGGTGAAGGCGGCATATTTCACCTCGCCGTCGACGCTTTCGGCGATGTGGCGGGCGAGGGTCGTCTTGCCGGTCCCGGCAAAGCCGAACAGGCGGAAAACCTGCGGCGTCCCTTTGCGGCCGGGTTTGGCCTTCAGCCAGTCTCCAACCGCATTGAGTGCATCGTCCTGATGCGGTGTAAAAGTGGTCATCGCAATCGTCCAAGCATGCAGGGGCGTCGGGTGACTGCTCCTTACCCGACTCGGGCAGGATTGGGGGCGTTTTCTTCGCCAGAGGTGTCGGGATTGCGACAGATCGCGCGTCCTTCGGCCATTCTGTCGAGATCGACAAGCGTGGGAGGGGGTTCCATGACCGCGAGCACCGAAACCAGGCCCGGCGAGTTCCAGATCGTCACGACACAGCGCCAGACGGTTGCAATCGTGCGGAACAACGTCGCCTTCGGCGAGATTGCGCAGGTCCAGCACAGTTCGCGGGCGAAGATCGCGGCGGCGCTCAAGACCATCGATGCCGGCGCGCAAGGCGCGGCGCTCACGATGTGGAGCAGGCGCGGCGAGGGGCGGATGCAACTCGATCCCGGCGTCACGGTGGAGCGCGTTTTTGCGCCGGCGGGCGATGTCGTCGCGGCGGAGCTGCCGGGCGGCCGCGCGGCGTTCTATCGCCTCGTCGGGCCGTATGAGCAGTTGCCGCAGGCGTGGGACAAGCTGATCGGCTGGTGCGACGCGCGGGAGCTCAAGCGGGCCGACGTGAACTGGGAAGTCTACGAGACCGCGAGCGGCCCAACCGGGCAGCCGGAAACCGGGCTCTACATGCTGCTCGCGTGAGCGCTGGCGGCATTTTCGCAAATGCAAAACGGCCGGGAATGTCCCGGCCGTTTCTTCATCTGATGGCTGCCTGCGCGTTACATGCTTGGTGAGGCATAGCGGCCTTCACCGGAGCCGGGCGGCGGAATCGGCAGGCCGCTGTCGGAATATTCGTTGAGCTTGTTGCGCAGGGTGCGGATCGAGATGCCCAAAATGTTGGCGGCATGGGTCCGGTTGCCAAGGCAATGCTTCAGCGTCTCGAGGATGAGATCGCGCTCGACGTCGGCAATGGTCTGGCCGACCAGGGCCCGTGTCACCTGTTCGGCGGCGAGCGTCGCATGGGCCACCGCCGGGGACGTCTTGGCGGTGTCGAGGCGCGCGCCGTCCGGGGTGATGATGGCGTCGGGGCCGATCTCGTCGCCGATCGCCATCAGCACCGCGCGATGGATGGTGTTTTCCAGCTCGCGGACGTTGCCCTGCCAGTGATTGGCCAGCAGCATGCGCCGCGCATCGGCGGAGATCGGGCGCATCGGCATGCCGTTCGCGCCGGCATATTTTTTGGCGAAGTGCTGCGCCAGTTCGAGAATGTCGGACGGGCGATCGCGCAGCGCCGGGATCTTCAGGTTCACGACATTGAGCCGGAACCAGAGATCCTCGCGGAATTTTCCTTCGCGCACGGCGTCGGCGAGATTGCGGTTCGAGGTGGCGATGATGCGGATGTCGACCGGCACGGGCTTGGTGCCGCCGACGCGGTCGATCACGCGCTCCTGGATGGCGCGCAGCAGCTTCGACTGCAGCCGCACATCCATCTCGGAGATTTCGTCGAGCAGCAGCGTGCCGCCGTTGGCTTCCTCGAACTTGCCGATGCGTCGGGCGATCGCGCCGGTGAAGGCGCCCTTCTCATGGCCGAACAGCTCGGATTCGAGAAGGTGCTCGGGGATCGCCGCGCAGTTGATCGAGATGAACGGCTTGCGCGCGCGGTTCGAGCGGCCGTGGACGTAGCGCGCCAGAACTTCCTTACCCGTGCCGGACTCGCCGGTGATCATCACCGAGGCTTCGGAACCGGCGATCTGCTGCGCCAGCCGGATCACCCGGTCCATCGCCTCGTCGCGATAGATCAGGTCGCGGGCATCGTCCGCCACCGCGGCGAGCACCGCGGCGATCAGCTCCGGCTCGGGTGGCAGCGGGATGTATTCCTTCGCGCCGGCGCGGATCGCGGCGACGGCGGCGCGGGCGTCGTTGATGATGCCGCAGGCGACGATCGGCACGTGGATGTGCTCGGCCTCCAGCCGCAGCACGAGGTCGCGAATGTCGAGGCCGACATCGACGAGAAGCAGGTCAGCGCCCTTGCCGCCGCGGAGGACGGCCAGCGCCTGTTCGATGTCGGCAGCGTGCGTGACCGCGGCGCCATTGTTCATGGCGATCCGGGTAGCAGTGGTGAGCTGGCCTTTGAGTGTGCCAACAATGAGAAGCCGCATCATTTGCTCCTATCAACTTGTCGGGCGATGATGGCGTCCATCAGGCCCTCGGACTTCAGCGCGAAACGCCGTATCGCTTTGCCACCGCAAGCCGCGGCGGGATCAGCGATCCGCCTTGATGATTTCCGTCATCGTGACGCCGAGCTTTTCCTCGACGAGCACCACTTCGCCGCGCGCGACGAGGCGGTCATTCACGTAGATATCGATGGCCTCGCCGACGCGGCGGTCGAGTTCGAGCACCGAGCCGGGACCAAGGCGCAACAGTTCGGCGACGTCCATGCGCGAGCGGCCGAGCACCGCCGAGACCTGGACAGGAACGTCGAACACCGCTTCGAGATCGGATGCGACGCGCGACTGCAGATCGTCGTCGAGTGTCGTCGCATCTCCCAGTGCAGCCATTTCGGGCGAGTTGAGGTCGGGCAGCGGGACCTGTGTATCGTTGTCGGCCATGACGTGTGGTCCTGGGTTCAGAAGTTGGCGGGCGCCGAACGGCGCATGCTGAGATAACGTTGGACGAGCTCGGTAATCTTTTCCTCGATGGCGGCGCGTTCGAGCGTGATGCCGCCATCGGCCCATTCGATCTTGCAGTCGCCGAAGGCGATGTCCGGCTCGGCGAGGATGATCAGGCGGCCGCTGAAGCCGCTGCGCGCCGCGATCGCCTCGATCCGGGCGCGGGCGTCGTCATACAATGCCTCGTTGATGCGCAGCACGATGTGCGGCACCGAGCCGAGGTGGCGGAAACAGTCGCTGATCAGCGCGGAGGTTTCCGCCAGCGGTTCGGCTGCGATCAGCTCGGAGCTGAGCTTGCGCGCGGCGGCAAGCGCGATCCCGATGGCCTCGACCTCGATCCGGTCGGTGGCGTCCGCAATTTGCCCGGAGACGGAGGCGAGCGAGGCTGCGACGGCTTCGAGCGCGGCCATGGCGCGGCGCGCGGTCTCGGCCTCTGCCTCGCGACGGCCGGCCTGGAAGCCGCGCTGATAGCCGGCCTTCTCGGCCTCGGTGGTGCGTGCCGTGACCTCGGCATTGGTCAGGCCACGCTCGCGCACCGTGTGCGGTGACGAGAAATCCGTATCGAACAGGAATTTTGCCGGAGCTGCCATCAGTACACCAACTCGTCGTCAGCGCGGTTTTTCGTCATCATGATTTCGCCCTTCGCCGCCAGATCCTTGGCGAGGTTGACCAGCAGCACCTGCGCCTCATCGACGTCGCGCAGGCGCACCGGGCCGAGCGCGTTCATTTCATCGGTGAGCATTTTCGCCGCGCGGGTCGACATGTTGCTGAGGAAGAACGTGCGGACTTCCTCATTCGCGCCCTTGAGTGCGATCGTCAGCTTGTCCTTGTTGATGTTGCGCATCAACGTCTGCATCGAGGCGTTGTCGAGCTTGATCAGGTCGTCAAACGTGAACATCAGCGCCTTGATCCGCTCGGCGGCCTCGCGGTTTTCCTCTTCGAGCGAGGTGATGAAACGCGTTTCTGTCTGGCGGTCGAAGTTGTTGAAGATTTCCGCCATCACCTCATGCGAGTCGCGGCGCCGGGTCTGCGACAGGCTCGACATGAACTCCGTGCGCAGCGTCTGCTCGACGCGCTCGATCACTTCCTTCTGCACCGGCTCCATGCGCAGCATCCGGTTGACGACGTCGAGTGCCATGTCGTCCGGCAGGATCGCGAGCACGCGCGCGGCATGCTCGGGCTTCAGCTTGGAGAGCACGACGGCGATCGTCTGCGGGTATTCGTTCTTGAGGTAGCTCGCCAAAATTTCTTCCGAAACGTTGGAGAGCTTTTCCCACATGTTGCGGCCGGCCGGGCCGCGGATTTCGTCCATGATGCCGTGCACGCGATCCGGCGGCAGGTACTGCCGCAGGAGGCGTTCGGTGGCGTCGAAGGTACCCATCAGGGCCCCGGAAGCCGACATCCGCGAGACGAATTCGAGCAGCAGGTCCTCGACGACTTCGGCCTCGACGGTGCCGAGCGTCGACATCTCGGAGGAGAGCTCGCGCAGCTCGTCGTCGTCGAGCAGCTCCCAGATCTTGCCGCCGTACTGCTCGCCGAGCGCCAGCATCAGGATGGCGGCGCGGCGGCGGCCGGGGATCGGCGCCGACGCGGGGCGTCCGGCCTGCCGGCTGGCAAGCGCCGACACCATGCCGGAGATCTCTTGATTGGTCGTCGTGAGATTGGTTTGCGGTTGGCTCATGTCAGGCTGCACTGCTTGTCGTTAGGCCGGCTCGGAGAGCCACTGGCGGATGATCGAGACGGTCTCTTGCGGGTTGCGCTCGGCGAGTTCGCCAACGCGGTGGACGGACTGGGCATGCACCTGGCCCTGAACCTGCGCGATATCGAGGCCGCTCGGGCCGAGCGGCACGAGCTGGTTCGCGGTCGGCGCGGGCTCCGGCTCGGGGAGCGCCGCCACCGGCGCGGCAGCGACGCGGGCCGGGTCCGGCGTGAGCGCGCGGCGGACCAGCGGGCGGATCACGGTGAACAGCACCACGAGGCCGAGGAGAGCGATCACCAGCATCTCGATGCCGTTGCGGATGTCGTCCTTGGTGAGCTGGAACATGCCGAGAAGACCGGATTGCTCGGCGGCCGGCAGCGAGCTCGGGCCTTCGGCAAAGCGCAGGTTGACGACCTCGACATGGTCGCCGCGCTTCTCGTCGTAGCCGATCGAGGAGCGCACCAGCGCGGCGATGCGGTCGAGCTCTTCCTTGCCGCGGCTGGCATAGGTCATCTCGCCCTTGTCGTTGCGGGTGTAGACGCCATCGACCAGCACGGCGACCGAGATGCGGTTGACGCGGCCGGTTTCGGTGACCTCGGTCTTGGTCGTGCGGGAGATCTCGTAGTTGTTGGTCTCTTCGGTCTTCTTGCTCAGCTCGCGGTTGGCGGCGGCATTGGCATCCGGCGCGACGCCGCGCTGGTTGCCCGGCAGCTCGTTGTTCACCGTCACCTGGTTGTCCCGGCCATCGCTGGAGGACGACTGCTCCTCGCGGGTCTGGCTCGAGCGAAGCACGCGGCCTTCGGGGTCGAAGCGGTCCGAGGTCTGCGTCACCTTGTTGAAGTCGAAGTCGGCGGCGAGCTCGACGCGCGCGCGTCCGGCGCCGACCACCGAGGAGACGATGGCCTCGACCTGGCCGCGCAGGCGTTTCTCGAAATTGGCGCGGCGCTCGTCGGCGGTGCCGCCCTCGCCGGCGACGTCGCCCGGCAGGCCGTTGGCCAGCAGCGCGCCGGATTCATCGACGATCGACACGCGCTGGGGCTTGAGGCCGTTGACGGCCGAGGCGACGAGGTGGCGGATCGCGCGAACCTGGGCGTTCTCGAGCTGGCCGCGCACGCGCAGCACGATGGAGGCCGACGGCTCCGGCGCTTCGCGCGAGAACAGCGGACGATCCGGCAGCACGAGATGGACGCGGGCGGCCTGAATGCGATCGATCGCGCGGATGGTGCGGGCAAGCTCGCCCTCGAGCGCGCGCAGGCGGTTGATGTTTTGGACAAAGGAGGTGGAGCCGAGGGTGTCGGACTTGTCGAAAATCTCGTAGCCGACGCCGCCGCCCTTCGGCAGGCCGCCTTCGGCGAGCTTCATGCGCAGCCGGGTCACCTTGTCCTTCGGCACCATGATGATGGCGCCGTCATTGCGCAGCTCGAAGGGGACCGCCTGGCGCTCCAGCTCCTTGATGATGCCGGACGAGTCCTCGAAGCTGAGGTCGGTGAACAGGGTCGTCATCTGCGGCGCGGTCACGCGCATGATGACGAAGCCGAAAAAGCCGATCAGGGCAAGGGTCACCGCACCCATCGCAAGCAGGCGCGTGGCGCCAAGGCTTTTCAAAAATCCCGTCAAATCCCGCAACGATCTTACCCCGATTTGGGCCCGGCCCTGATCGGGAGGGTGCTATCCCACCCCGAATCTGCGGCCGCGCCGACTTCCTCGCCCCAGTGACTGGGCAAAAATTGCCCATGGAAAGTTTCAATATGGTTAACGAGGGTTAAGGATCGTAACCAAACTCCAAATTCCGCAGGCTTTACGGTATCTGGGTGGGGCGTTGGGGCGATGGCTACAAAAGGGGGGAGGAAAGCGCAGGCAGCAAAAAGCCCGATTCAAACGCTGTTGAATCGGGCCCGATGCAATCCGGATGGTATCAGGAGCGAAGGCTCACTGGCGGTATTGCTGAATTCGTGTGGTGCGCAGGCCCGCCAGGCCGTGCTGGTCGATGGAGAACTGCCAGGACAAGAACTCGTCGACGGTGAGGGTGTAGCGGCTGCAGGCTTCCTCGAGCGACAACAGGCCGCCCCGAACTGCAGCGACGACCTCGGCCTTACGGCGGATGACCCACCGTTTGGTGCCGGGCGCAGGAAGGTCCGCAATCGTCAAAGGGCTTCCATCAGGCCCGATGACGTATTTCACCCTCGGGCGGTGGGTCTCTGTCATTGCTGATACTCACAACTCTTACAATGAAACTGACCACGCCAAGCTAGCCCCGCGCACTTAAAAATTGGCTAAGTTCAAGGCGCGAATTTCATTGCTTTCCTTAATGCCCTCGAAATCTTCTGCCGGAGGCACCCGGCTGCCAGTGGAAACTGCATTCGACTGCACGATATTCGCGAAGTTTCTTTCGGATGAATATGGAAAGTTGTGTGATTTCAGTCGGTTGATGCGGTCTGGCGGTGCGCTGCCCGGTGCGGGTATTTCTCGTCAGGCGCGCTGTTTGGCAAGTTTAAAAGCAAAAAATGTGGATAATAATCAGTTAAATTACAGAAGAATGCGGTATTTATGGAGGAGTTTTCGCGGTACGCAAGTAATCGAATAGAGGTTGTACTTGCGCGGAACGGTTTTGTTGAAACGCAATCGGAAGCGGACCGGCTCAGCCCGCTTCCGATCAAAGACTGCGCGATGCTTCAGCTCGCCTTCTGCACGATGCGCTGGATCTTATCGACGGTGAATTCCTGTCCACCGATCGTCAGGACCGGCGGCGATTTCGTCAGGTCGGCAGAATCGACCACGCCGTAGATCTGCGTCGTGACGCCGACATACTGGCCGGAGGCATCCTTTGCCGTCGCGGACATGGTGTAGGTGCCGTCCGGCCACTGCGTGCCGTCATTGCCCTTGCCGTTCCAGGTGAAGGACTGATCGCCGGCATCGGCGGTGTATTCGCCGGTGAACACCGTCTGGCCGACGCTGTTGGAGATCGAGATTTTGACCGTCGAGGGCTTGCTAACCCCCAGCGACCACTGGGCGCCGCCGTTCTTCATGGTCGCGGTGCTGCCGTCGACCACCGCGGTGGCGCCGACGAAGGCGAGCGCCTGGGTCGCCTGGGCATTGGTCTGCAATTCGACGAGTGAGGTGAGCTGGCTGTTGGAGCGGAGCTGCTGCTCGACCTGAGCGAACTGCACGAGCTGCTGGGTGAACTGGTTGGTGTCCAGCGGATCGAGCGGGTTCTGATGCTGAAGCTGCGTCGTCAGCAGGGTCAGAAAGGTCTGAAAGTTGTCGGCAATGCCGCCGGTGACCGCGGAATTGGTCGTCGATTTCGACCCCGCAGTCGGGGACGGCGCGGAGACCGCGGGATTGTTCATGGTGGCGTCAACGGCCATGGCTGATCTCCTAAACCCTGATATCGAGGCCGCTGCTCGAACCGAGCATCCGGCCATAACTGCGTCCGACGACTTCGGCGGCGATGGCGTCATCGCTGACGACGAGGCGCTGGCTGTTGCGGCCCTGTCCGTTGCCTTCGCCCTGGCCGTCCTGATGCGACTGGTCGCGCAGGCTGAACTGCAGGCCGCCGTTGCCGGTCTTCAGGCCGGCGTCGTCCAGCGCGCGCTGAAGCTGCTGCATGTCCCGCCGCAGCAGATCGAGCGTCTCGATCTTCTCGACGGTGATGTGGGTGTTGACGAGGCCGTGGCGGTCCACCGACATGCGGACATCGACGCGGCCAAGCTCTGCCGGATCGAGACGAATGTCGAACACGCTCTTGCCGGCCTTGGCGATCGCGGCGATCGTCATCGCGAGGCCGCTCGCCGGTACCGGCGCGCCCTGCGCGAGGGCGACGACGCCCGCCTGCGGATTGAGCATTGCGGTGGTGATCGGTGCGGGCGCCTGCACCTGCACCACGGCGCCGTGGCCGGCGGTGTTGCCGAGCGAGGGGTCGACCTGCGGCGTCTGCGGCTGCAGTTGCGGCTGCGCGGCGGCCTGGTCGGCGGCGAGGCGCTGCTCGGCATTTTTGGCGGGGGCCTTGGCGGCCTGCGCTGCAGCCGCCAGTTCGTCGGCATTGCCGGCACCCTGCTGGATTTCAGCGGGGTTCGTCGCGGCGGAATTTTTTGCGTCGCTATCGCCGGCGGCGTCGGCGTCATCGCTGGCGGGAGCGTTCGTCGCCGCGGTGGCCTCGCCGTTCGCGGCTGCGTCGGCTTTCGGCGCGGCCGCCTTGAGGGCCGGGGCCGCGGTGACCGCGACATGGCTGATCGTCGTGGTCTCCGCCGCGGCCACGGTCTTAACCGCGGACAGGCCGGTGATGACCGGGGCGGCTTCGTCGATTGCAGCCGTCAGCTCGCCTTCACCCGAAGCCGGAGCGACGATCTCGCCGACGACGCCGGCCTCTTCCGGCAGCGACGGTTCGCTCGCCTCGGCCGCGACAGGTGCGGTCACGGCCGACACCGGCGCGCTGATGATGACGGCGGCGGGGTTGGCAATCAGCTCAGCGGCAAGGCTCGCATCGGCTTCCGTCGCGGTCCCGCCTTCGTCGGCGGAGGATTGGCCACTGGACTTGGACTTTTCCGCCGGCTTGCCCTCGGTCGGCTTGCTCTTGCTGCTGCCGTCCTTGGCCATGTGCTTCTTGTCGGCGCTCGCGTCGGTGCGTGCGTTCTGCTGGTCGGGCGCGGTGCGCTCCGAACGGCCTGCCGGATGAGCCGGCGACGCCTCGGGGGCCCGGTCCTGAGCAGGACTGCTGGCCCGCGACGGATCGGGCAACAGCGCGGCAAAGCCGTCAGTGACGCGGGCTGCGTCCTGGCGGTTCGGCGCGGATCGTCCGGTCTGATTTGGCGCGGCGGCCAAAACATCCATGGTCGGGTTGATGGGCAGGCTCACTGACATGCTCGCAAAACTTTCAATGGCATTTCGCGTAATCAAGAAGCAAGGAGCAGGCCAACCGGCTGATTTGTGGAAACATCAATAAAATCAATAAAATATACTGGCGTGCTTGAACGCGAAAAGAGGGCGGCTCTGCCGACTTTTCCGCCCAGCGGCAAGATTTGCCGCTTGGACGCTCGCCGCGCGATGGCCTTTGCTTCGTCCGGCAAAAACTCTAGCTTTGAAGCAATTGTGGCCGCTGATCAGGAGGCGACGATATGGAGCGGGTGAGGATACCGAGGGCGCAGGGCAAGTTGCATGGCAAGTCGCATGGGCATTCGGTGCGCGCTGTCGATGTCATGCTTTCGGTTCTTCTGGACGAAGGCGTGACCCACATTTTTGGCAATCCGGGATCGACCGAGATGCCGCTGATGGATGCGCTGGTCGATCACACCGAGTTCACCTATGTGCTCGGCCTGCAGGAGGCGACCGCCGTCGGCATGGCCGATGGCTATGCGCTCAAGACCGGCCGCCCTGCCTTCGTCAACCTCCATGCCGCCGGTGGCCTCGGCAATGCGATGGGCGTGCTCGTCGCCTCCAAGGCCAGCGAAACGCCGCTGGTCGTTACTGCCGGCCAGCAGGACACGCGCCACCTGTTTTCGGATCCGTGGCTGTCCGGCGATCTCGTCTCGCTGGCGCGGCCGATCGCCAAATGGGCGGTCGAGGTGCGGCGCGGCGAGGATCTCGGTCCGGCGCTGCGCCGCGCCTTTGCCATTGCGCGCACCCCGCCGGAGGGCCCGGTATTTCTGTCGCTGCCGATGGATGTGCTCGAGGAGAAGGTCGAATGGCGTATTCCGCCGCAATCGGCGATGCCGGGGCGGACGGTGGCGGCGGGCGTCGAGCGCCTCGCCAGGCTGCTTGCCGGCAGGCCGGCGGACAAGGTCGCCATCCTGATCGGCGACGACGTGCCGGCCAATGCTGCCAAGGGCGCGCTGGCGTTGAGCCACGCTGGTGGCTACGTCGTCTATGGCACGCAGGTGACGTCGCGCTCGGCCTTTCCGGCGGACGACCCGTGCTGGGGCGGCATTCTGCGGCCCGATTTCAAGCTGATCCGTGAGACACTGGAGGGCATGGAGGCGGTGCTCTTGATCGGCGGGCGCGCCTTTGTCGCCTATCCGTACCGCGATGCGGTGCCGATCCCCAAGGGCACCCGGTTCTACCACCTTGCCAGCACGCGTGAGGCCATCGGCCGCGAATTCCCCGCCGACTTCGCCCTGACCGGCGACATCGCCGAGACGCTGGAGGCGCTGGCTGCGGCGCTCGCCCCGCAGGTCAACAAGGTTGCCGTGACGGCCCGCCGCAAGGCATTGGCCCACAAACGCAACGAGCGGGCGCGGGAGGTGCGCGCGCTGATCGCCCGGCAGACCGGGCGTCCGCTCGCGACCGATGCCGCCGTGCTGGCCGTGCTCGACGCGCTGCCGCGCGAAACCCTGATCGCCAACGATTCCGCCGCGACATTCGGGCTGGTGCAGGAGGTGATGAAGACTTATCCCGGCCTCTACTTCTTCGCCCGCGGCGGCGTGCTCGGCTGTTCGATGCCGGCCGCGGTCGGTGCATCGCTCGCGCATGATGGTCCGGTGGCTTGCCTCGTCGGCGACGGCGGGGCGATGTATTCGCCGCAGGCACTGTGGAGCGCGGCGCACTACAATACCCACACCATGTTCGTGGTGTTCAACAACGCCCGCTACAACGTGCTGATGAACGTCGCCCGCGACCTCGGCTGCTTCAACGCCAATGCCGACCGCTTCATCGGGATGGATATCGTCAATCCGCGCATCGACTATCAGGCGCTGGCGGCATCGATGGGGGTTCCCTCGATGCTCGCCGAGACGGTGCCGGAGATCGGCGCCGCGATCCGGCAGGGACTGGAAGAGAGGGGGCCGACGCTGATCGAGATCCCGATCGCCTGACGGAACCGGCGCGGTGCGGGGAAGGCGCTGCCACCGCTTTGCCGCGAATTTTCCGCATAAAGCCGTTGCAACCTTGCCGGCGCGACCTATGTCTTTGCGGTGACAAGGCTTTTTGCGGTCTTGTGGCGCTTGAATTCGATGTCGAACGATGATTTGTATCTATTCTTGCCGCAAACGTTTTCTCGCCTTTGATGAAGCGCCCGCGAGTGCTACATCGCGGCTATATTGCATGGGGCGGACGTTTGCTGGTTCGCGGTCAATGCGCGGAGTTGGAACTTAATCATGCTCAACAGCCTCGGTCTCAAAGGCCGCCCAGCAGACACCCGCGTCGTGGTCGCGATGTCGGGCGGCGTCGATTCGTCCACCACGGCCGCGCTGTTGAAGTCCGAGGGCTATGACGTCGTCGGCATCACGCTGCAGCTCTACGACCACGGCGCCGCGGTCCACCGCAAGGGCGCGTGCTGCGCCGGCCAGGACATTCACGACGCGCGCGATGTCGCCGAGCGGATCGGCATTCCGCACTACGTGCTCGACTACGAGAGCCGCTTTCGTGAATCGGTGATCGAGGCCTTTGCCGCCAGCTATGCGCTTGGCGAGACGCCGGTGCCGTGCATCGAGTGCAACCGCTCGATCAAGTTTCGCGATCTGCTCTCCACCGCGCGCGAACTCGGCGCCGATGTGCTGGCGACCGGCCACTACGTCGCGTCGCGCGGCCTGCCGGATGGCTCGCGCGCGCTCTATACCGCGGCCGATTCCGATCGCGACCAGAGCTACTTTTTGTTCGCCACCACGCGCGAGCAGCTCACCGATGTGCGCTTTCCCCTCGGCGACATGACCAAGGCGGAGACGCGCGAACTTGCGCGGCGCTTCGGTCTTGCGGTGGCCGACAAGCATGACAGCCAGGACATCTGCTTTGTGCCGACCGGCCACTACACCGATCTCGTCGAGCGGCTGAAGCCGAATGCGATGGAGGCCGGCGAGATCGTCGACCTCAACGGCCATGTAATCGGCGAGCATCACGGCATCGCCAATTTCACCGTCGGCCAGCGCCGCGGCCTCGGCATCGCGGCGAGCGCACCGCTCTATGTCGTGCGGCTCGATGCGGCGTCGCGCCGTGTCGTCGTCGGCCCGCGCGAGGCGCTGCTGACGCACCGGATCACGCTGCGCGAGGTCAATTGGATCGGCGACGGTGAGATCGATCAGGTGGCGGCCAACGGCCTTGAGCTGTTCGTCAAGGTGCGCTCGACGCGCGCCGCGCAGCCGGCATGGCTCCGCGCCGTCGATGGCGGCTATGAGGTCGAGCTGGTCGCTGGCGAAGAGGGCGTCTCTCCGGGGCAGGCCTGCGTGTTCTATGAGGGCGCGTCCGGCCAGACGCGTGTGCTGGGCGGCGGCTTCATCGCCCATGCGATGCCGGATCGCCTGATGAAGCGGCCCGCCGCACGCGGAGCCGAGCCATTGGCGGTTGGCGCGCACTGAGCATGCGCGCGGCCGCGGCGATGCGGATGTAAAACGCGAGCTTGGACGATGCGGGCTTGCAAGCCATCCATCCAGACGACTACTTCCGAACAACTGAAAACGGGCCGGGGGCAGAATGGGCAAGGATATTGATCGCGCCGGCGTAGCCAAAGCCTATGCGCGCTGGGCGCCAATCTATGATCTCGTCTTTGGCCCGGTGTTCGACCGCGGACGCAAGGCGACCATCGCCATCGCCGACCGGATCGGCGGCCGCGTGCTCGATGTCGGCATCGGCACCGGCCTGTCCCTGACGGACTACTCGCCGACGACGCGGATCTGCGGCGTGGACATTTCGGAGCCGATGCTCCGCAAGGCGCAGGAGCGGGTGCAAAACCTGAACCTCGCCAATGTCGACACGCTGTCGGTGATGGATGCCAAAAACCTCGCCTTTCCCGACAACTTCTTCGACGCGGTGGTGGCGCAATACGTCATCACGGCGGTGCCTGATCCCGAGGGGACGTTGGACGACTTCATTCGCGTGCTCAAGCCGAGCGGCGAGCTGATCCTCGTCAACCACATCGGCGCGGAAGGCGGCCCGCGCAAGGCCTTTGAGCTCGCGTTCGCGCCGGTCGCGCGGCGGCTTGGCTGGCGGCCGGAATTTCCGTGGGAGCGGCTGGTGAAGTGGGCCGCGGTTCATGGCGGCGTGACGCTGGAAGAGCGCCGTCCGATGCCGCCGATGGGGCATTTTTCGCTGATCCGCTATCGCAAGAGCTGATCCGACTCGTCGGCAGCGCCGCTTTTAAGGCGCGCCGGACCTTTCTGCCGCCCTGCATTTTCCACAACGACCGACGCGCCTTTGCCGGCGCGGGTTTCGCCGCGGCAAATCTGCTGCAGGCGGCCTCCAGCCGTGCGGCTTTTGCGGCGGCTCGCGCAGCTTTGTTCCCGTACGGTTGACAAATCAACCGATCCGCTCGATTGTTGGCGAAAGGCCCATCGTGGCCGGACTAACCAAAATGCGTAAGCGCGGCCCGTCTGCGGATCGGCTGTGCCGGGAGGATGTTGATGAGCGCAGCCGCGCAAGCAGGCGCACGCCCGCCGGTTTCGTCGGTCGATCTGTTTTCGATCGAATTCTTTTCCGATCCCTTTCCTGATCATGCGGCGCTGCGCGATGCAGGGCCGATCGTCTGGCTCGATCGCTATTCGATCTGGGCCGCGGCGCGCTATCAGGAAGTGCATCAGATCTTGAACGACTGGCAGACGTTCTGCTCCAGCCGCGGTGTCGGCATGAGCGACTTCGCCAAGGAAAAGCCGTGGCGGCCGCCGAGCCTCGTGCTCGAAAAGGATCCGCCCGAACATACGCGCACGCGCTCGGTGCTCAACAAGGTGCTGTCGCCTGCGGTGATGAAAACGCTGCGCGCGGGCTTTGCCGAGGCGGCGGAACAGAAGGCCGACGAGTTGCTCAAGCTTGGCAGCTTCGATGCGATCACCGAACTGGCGCAAGGCTTTCCGCTGTCGGTTTTTCCCGATGCGGTGGGGATGCGGCGCGAGGGGCGCGAGCACCTGCTGCCCTATGCCGGTACGGTGTTCAATGCGTTCGGCCCCGACAACGAGCTGCGCCGGAACGCGATTGAGCGCGCCGCGCCGCATATCGCTTGGGTGACCGAGCAGTGTCAGCGGATCAATCTTTCCTCCGACGGCCTCGGCGCAAAAATCTATGCGGCGGCAGATGCCGGCGAAATCACGCATCAGGAAGCACCGATGCTAGTGCGCTCGCTGCTCAGTGCCGGTCTCGATACCACCGTCAACGGCTTCGGCGCGGCGATCTATTGCCTCGCGCGCTTTCCCGACCAGTGGGCGCGGCTGCGCGCGAAGCCCGAGCTGGCGCGCGCGGCCTTCGAGGAGGCGATCCGTTTTGAATCGCCGGTCCAGACCTTTTTCCGCACGACGACGCGGCCGGTGGAGATTGGCGGCGTGCAGCTCGGCGAGGGCGAGAAGGTGATCACGTTGCTCGCCTCCGCCAATCGCGATCCGCGAAAATGGGAGAACCCCGACGTCTACGACATCGAGCGGCGGACCAGCGGCCATGTCGGCTTCGGCGCCGGCATTCACATGTGCGTCGGCCAGTTGCTGGCGCGGCTGGAAGGCGAGGTGATGATGGGTGCGCTGGCGCGCAGGGTGAAGTCGATCGAGATCGTCGGCGTGCCGAAGCGGGCGTTCAACAACACCTTGCGCGGGTTGGAGAGTCTTCCCGTTCGCATTCATCCGAATTGATCTGGGGCCATCATGCCAAAAATCAACTTTGTCACCGCCGACGACGCGCGGCACGAGATCGAAGTGCAGGACGGCACTTCCGTGATGCAGGCTGCGATCGCCGCCGGCCTCGACGGCATCGTTGCCGAATGCGGCGGCAACGCGATGTGCGCGACCTGCCATGTCTATGTCGAACCGGCCGATCTCGGGCGGCTTGGGCCGATGAGCGCCGACGAGGATGCGCTGCTCGACGGCACCGCGAGCGAGCGGAAGGACAACAGTCGCCTGAGCTGTCAGATCGAGATGACCGCGGCGCTCGACGGCCTGACCGTTCACCTGCCGGAGCGGCAAGTCTGACAGCCAGTGGGTGCTTTTGCACGGCGCGATGGAGATGATCAGTCGGAGAGGCCTCGGTGAATTGCCGTTTCATTCGCCGAGGCGCTATCGTAGATACGAGGAGAGCTGATCCAATCATCCGAGGGGCCGATGACGCAGAAAGTTCTTGATCTCGACCGCTATATTCCGGCGCTGCTGACCTTTTTGGCGAACAAGCTGTCGAACGGCTCGTCGAGCATCTATCGCCGCCTGTTCGGCGTGAGCGTCACCGAATGGCGCGTGCTCTCGATGCTCGCGGTCGAGTCGAACATTCCGGCGCAGCGCGTCTGCCAGGTCATCGGCTTCGACAAGGCGATCGTCAGCCGCACGGTGCAGGTGCTGGCCGACAAGGGCTGGGTCTCGGTCGCCACCGACCGCAAGGACATCCGCCGCCGGACGCTCGCTCTCACCCGTGCCGGCAAGGCGATGCACGACAAAATTTTGAAGGTGGCGCTGAAGCGCGAGTCGCTGCTCATCTCGCAGTTTTCCCCGCAGGAGCTGGATCTGCTGATCGACTTCTTGGGCCGCATGCTGGCGAAGGTCGGCGAGGTCAATGCCTATGATCCGAGCCGGCCGGCGGGCAAGGCTGCGGCCAAGGGGAAGGGCGGCGCGAAGCAGGCCAAGGGGGCGCCTGCCAAGACCGTTGCACAGTCAACCGTCAAGGCGGTGAAGCCGCGTGCGAAGGCAGTCGCGCGGCCGGCAAAGCGCAGCTCATCTGCGGCAGACTAGCAGCGCCGGTCTCCGCCTGATCCTCTCGCGTAGATCCCGAAAAAATTGGTGTGGGCAGAAACGTTGACATATCAACCGTGCGCCCATACTGTTGCGGGCAATAGCGACAGGCGGGAATAGCCTGCCGTCGCCGCGCCGCCGAAATGAGCGGCAGGATTGATCGGGGAGGATCAGGATGTTTGCTCGCATCGGGATGACGGCTGCAGTTGCAGCGACAATGTTCGCTGGCTCGGCACTTGCGCAAAATGCCATCACCATTGGTTTGAGCGGTTCGCTCACCGGCCCGTCGTCGGGCAGCTATGCCCCGGCGGTCGAGGGACTGCGCCTTTACATCGACAAGCTCAACAAGGCTGGTGGCGTTGGCGGCAAGCAGATCAATCTCGTTCTGCAGGACGATCAGGGACAGGCGTCGAAGGCTGGCGCGAACATCAAGAAACTGCTTACCCAGGACAACGCGTCGCTGGTGATCAATGCCAGCCTCTCGGCCACTTATGGGCCGATGATCCAGGAAGTGCAGCGCGCCAACATCCCGATGATTTTTGCCGGTGCAGTGTGCCCGAAGGAGGTCTATCCCCCGGCGCAGCCGCTGCTCTATTGCACCACCGCATTCGCGGCGCAGTATGACAGCCGCGCCACGCTCGACTTCGTCAAGGAAAAGTCCGGCACCGCCGTGAAGCTCGGCCTCGTCGCCATGGCGATCCCGGTCTCGCGCGGCGAGATCGATTTTGCCGAGGGCCTGTCGAAGGAAATGGGCATGCAGCCGGTCGACAAGGAGATCGTGCCGCCGCCGACGCCGGATTACACGCCGTTCGCGACCAAGCTCAATGACGCGGCGCCGGACTGGGTCTATGCGTGGGCGCCGTGGGTGACCGAGGTGAAGACGCTCGAGTCGCTGCGCAAGCTCGGCTGGCAGGGCAGCTACATCACCTGGGCGCATCTTGAGGCCGAAGGCGAGCTGGCGCGCCTGAAGGACGCCAAGCTCTATGCCATCGGCGCCAATTCGCTGTTCAACGAAAAGCTGCCGGTCCATGCCGAAATCGTGGAAGCGGCCAAGGCAGCGAACTCCTCGACCAATCCGAACCTGATGACCGAGGGCTGGATTGCGGGCCTCGTGATCGAGGCGGCGCTCAAGGCCGCGAATGGCGACCCCGCCAAGCTGCAGGATGCGCTGTCGAGCCTCAAGGTGGATACCAAAGGCCTGCGCGGCGGCCCGATCGAGTGGACCAAGGACAACCACTTCCGCACCAAGCAGTACTATCGCGTCTATCGCTGGAACGACGGCAAGAGCGACATCGAGATCGTCAAGGACTGGGTTGGCCTCGACGTGAAGTGAGTTGAGCGTCCGGCTCGGCGGGGATCGACATGCAGCTTGTCGTTAACATCATCGTTCTGGCGTCGATCTACGCATTGATCGCCTGCGGCTATGTGCTGATCTACCGCGTCAGCCGTGTGCTCAACCTTGCGCATGGCGAGCTGATGATGCTCGGAGCCTATCTCCTGTTGCTCGTCGGCTCGAACATTTCAAGCGATCCCGTCATCGCACTGTCCGGCGCGGCGCTGCTCAGCCTCGCGGTCGGGGTCGTTGTCTATGTCGTATTGATGCGGCGCATGACCGGCGAGGCGGTGCTCGCCGGCGTGCTCACCACCATCGCCCTCGGCATTCTGCTGCGCGGGGTGATCGTGCTGATATGGACGGCGCAGCAGCAATACCCGGCGCGCGTCCTCGCGCTCGCCAATCCCTCGATCCAGATCTTTCCGGGCGCGCGGATCTCGGCGATGGCGCTGACCCTCGTGTTGGTGACGGCAGCGGTCTATGCCGGGCTGTTCGCCTTCCTGCAACTGACGCGCTGGGGCATCCGCATGCGTGCGGCCGGGCAGAACCCGCTGCTCGCCTCGCAGCGCGGCATCAACCTCAATGGCATCTACGCGCTCGCCTGGGGGCTGTCGACATTCACCGGCGCTGCTGCCGGCGTGCTGATCGCGCTCGACTCCGGGCTCGACGGCACGATGGCGATCATCGGCCTCAAGGCATTTCCCGCCGCGCTGGTCGGCGGCCTCGACAGCCTCGTCGGCGCGCTCGCGGGTTCGCTGATCATCGCGATTGCGGAGGTCATTTTGATCCAGAAGGTCGATCCGCTGCTGTCCGACGTCGTGCCGTTCCTCATTCTCATCGTGATGCTCTTCGTCAGGCCGTGGGGGCTGTTCGGCACGCGCGAGGAGCTCGATCGTGTCTGAGTTGAGCGGAATGACGGGCAAAGGGCCGGGCCGGAGCCGCCTCGCCGTGGTGGCGGTCGCGATTGCGCTGCTGTTGTTCCCGGTGATCGCCACGCCGTTTCATCTCGACCTTGCGGCGCAAGTGTTTCTCGCGAGCATCGGCGCCTTGTCGCTGATGCTGCTCACCGGCTTTGCCGGGCAGGTGTCGCTCGGCCATGCCGGGCTGATTGCCGCGGGCGCTTTCACCGCCGGCATCCTGTCCAAGGAAGCCGGGCTGCCGATCTACATCAACCTGCCGGCCGCCGCGATCGTCGGCGCGTTGCTCGGCCTCCTGTTCGGCCTGCCGAGCCTGCGCTTGCGCGGCCTGTATCTCGCGGTCAGCACGCTGGCGCTGCATTTTGCCGTGGTCTATCTCGGTGGCGAATACGAGACCAAGCGCGGCCTCTCCAGCGGCATCATGCTCGATCCGCCAAGCCTGTTCGGCTGGCCGCTCACCAGCGGCCGCGCCTGGTACTACATCCTGCTGCTCGGTGCGGTGATCACTCTCTGGCTCTGCCGCAACATTTTGCGCACGCGCACCGGCCGCGCCTGGGGGGCGCTCCACGCGCATGAGGCGGTTGCCGCTGCGCTCGGCATTCACGTGCCGCGTGCCAAGCTTCTGGCTTTCGTTATTTCATCGTCAATGACGGCGGTCGGCGGCGCACTGTTCGCCTATTATCGTGGCTTCGTGTCGGTCGAGGCGTTCTCGCTCTATCTCTCCATCCAGTATGTCGCGATGGTGATCATCGGCGGCATGGGCTCGCTGGTCGGCGCCTTGCTCGGCGCGGCCTTCGTCACGCTGTTTCCCTATGCCATCGAAAACCTGATCATGGCGCTGCCCGGCGCGAGCCGTTATGCCGGCTCGATCTTCGCCGCCAACTATGCCGCCTTCGGCCTTGTGATGATCTTGTTCCTGATGTTCGAGCCGCGCGGTCTTGTCGGCATCTGGCATCGGGTGGTGCAGAAACTCCGCGTCGTGAAGACATCCGCCGCAAAGAACGGAGCCGGACGATGACCACGCAGAACCCGATGCTGATCGTCGAGGATCTCGAGGTCGTCTATCAACGCTCGATCGTCGCGCTTCACGGCGTCAACCTCACCGCGAGGGAAGGCGAGATCACCGCGCTGCTCGGCGCGAACGGCGCCGGCAAGACGACGACGCTGCGCGCGATTTCCGGCTTCATCGGGCTCGACAACGCGCGGGTGACGAAAGGCAGTGTGCGCTTTCGCGGCAAGATGATCGCCAACCGGCGGCCGGACCAGATCACCAAGCGCGGCATCGTGCTCATCCCCGAGCGCGACAAGGTGTTTCCCAATCTCAGCGTTGCGGAAAATCTGACGGCGGTTGCGTCCTCGCAGCACAGCGCGGCCGATCGCAAGCGGTTTGAGCAGCTGGTTTTTGATGCCTTTCCGCGGCTTGCGACGTTGCGGGGCCGTGAGGCCGGGCTTTTGTCGGGCGGCGAGCGGCAGATGCTGGCGATCGGCGCTGCGATCGTCTGCGGGCCGGAGCTGCTGCTGATCGACGAACTGTCGCAGGGCCTCGCGCCGGTGATCGTCGAGGAATTGGCCAAGCGGCTTGTCGAGCTGCGCCGCGAGCTCGACCTCACCATTCTGCTTGTCGAGCAAAGCGCCTCGGTGGCGTTGCAGATCGCCGACAGCGCGTTCGTTCTCGAGAATGGCCGCGTCGTGCTGGAAGGCGCGGCGGCCGAACTGCGCGACAATCCCAGCGTCCAGTCTGCCTATCTCGGAGCGGGCGGGGAGGGCGAGCGCCGCAACTATCGCGATGTGTTGCTGAACCGCCGTGCGAGGTCAGCCGAGTGACGAGCATGACGACAAGCAAGGTGAAGCAGGGCGAGAAGCCCTATCTGCAGGTCGAAAATGTCTACCTCAAGTTCGGCGGCCTTGCGGTTCTCGATGCCATTTCGCTGGCGGTGGCGTCCGGCGAGCTGCTGGCGCTGATCGGCCCGAACGGCGCCGGCAAGACCAGCGTGTTCAATTGCATCAGCGGTCTGTACCGGCCGACATCGGGCCGGATCCTGATCCAGGGCACGGATATCCGCGGCATGCGGCCGGACGCGATCTCGCGTCTCGGGCTGGCGCGCACCTTCCAGCACGGCGAGCTGTTTCAGCACATGAGCGTGCTCGACAATCTCTTGGCTGCGCGCCACGGCAAGGTGCGCACCAATGCGCTGGCCGAGCTGCTGCTGTTGCCGAGCGTGCGCAATGAGGAAGCGCGGCACCGCGCGGCGGTCGATCGCATCATCGCCTTCGTCGAGCTGGAGCGCTATCGCGATGTCAAGGTCGGGGATCTGCCGTTCGGCTTGCAGAAACTGATCGGCTTTGCCCGCGCGCTTGCGGCTGAGCCCACGCTGCTGCTGCTCGACGAGCCTTCCGCCGGGCTCTCGCGTGAGGAGCGCGAGGACCTTGCCTACTTCATTCTGAAGGCGAAGCAGGATCTCGACCTCGCGGTGATCTGGATCGAGCATGACATGCAGATGATCGCCGATCTCGCCGACCGCATTCACGTGCTCGACTATGGCCGCTCGCTGGCTGATGGACCGCCGGCGGATGTGCTGAGCGACGAGAACGTGATCCGCGCCTATCTCGGGCAGGACTTTTCGATCGACTGAAGCGCCGATAACGCCAAACAGATCGCCGCCGGGACACCTCCGGCGGCGATCTTGCGTTTGGCGAGGGCAGTGCAGCGGACAGCGGCCCTCTGAGGCGCCGCGCCGTGGCAACTGGCGAATGCTCTGCAATCCTGTGTGTTTGACACCGCCGGGCGCCGAAAAGGTTTGGCCCCATGCGCGAACTGGCCAGTCCGCCAGTTTAGATGGCCCGGAATCCGGCTGGATGATTTGGTTAACACTTACGACCGGTAGTTCTTTGATCGGTTGAAGCGGTTTGCTAAGGCAACGACTGTTTAGCCCCCGTCGAGAAATTGATGGTTAAGGATCGGTTATGATTGCGCAACAAAGCGGTGTGATTGCCTTCATGAGCCTGCCGGCTTTGTTTGCGGCTGCGTGTCTGGCGTTCCTGATGCTCTGGCGCTTCGAGCGGGTGCGCAACTATCTGCTGTACTACGCCACGGCGACGGCGCTGTTTGCGATCGGCCTGAGCCTGCAGATTTTCCATTTTGGCGGGGCGACGGCAACGATCGTCATGGCAAGCGGCACGCTCTATGTGCTGTGCGCGATCTGCGTGACCGAGGGCGTGCTGCGCCGGATCGGGCGTAACCTCAATCGATGGATTCTGGTGCTAGTCGGCTCTGCCGCAATCGGCGCCCGTGCGTGGTTCACATATGGCGAGCCGGACCTCGTCGGGCGAATCTACGCGGTCAGCTTCGGCGTGAGCGCGATCATGCTCGCCGGCGCCTATTCGATGCGGTCGCAGGTGTCGGGCAAGCCGACCGATCGGCTGGTGTTCTGGAGCTTTGCGCTCTTTGCCGCGCATCTGCCGCTGCGGGCGCTGATCGGCATCTGGGCCGAGCCGGCGACCGCGGATTGGACTTACGGTCAATCCTATTTCTGGAGCATCACGCAGCTCTCGGTATCGGTGCTCGGCTGTCTCGTGCTCTTTTCGCTGGCCGCGGCGACGCTCTCCGACATTCTGGACCAGGTGCGCTCCGAGCGGGACCTCGATGCGTTGACCGGCCTTCCCAATCGGCGCGGCTTCATGGCGCAGGCGGAAGCGCTGCTCCAGAATCCGTCGACGCCAAAGGCTCTCCTGATCTGCGACATCGATCACTTCAAGAAGGTCAACGACACTCACGGCCACCTCGTCGGCGATCAGGTGCTTGCCGGCGTCTCCGATGCCATCCGCGAAATCCTGCGGGCGGAGGACGTCGCCGGCCGGGTCGGTGGCGAGGAATTTCTAATCCTGCTCGAAAACGTCACCCGCGATCAGGCGATGCGCGTTGCCGAGCGTCTGCGCGCGGCCTTGGCCGCGCGCAGCTATGGCGATCTTGCGCGAGGGCTGCGCATCACCTCCAGCATCGGCGTCGCCAGCTACTGGGACGGCGAAAGCATCGAGCGGATGTTCGCACGTGCCGATACGGCGCTCTATGAGGCCAAGAAATCCGGCCGCAATCGGGTTTCGATTGCGGATATGCAGCACGAAGTGGTTGCGATGAGGGATTCGGCGTCGGCAATCGCGCCGCATTTAACGGATCCAGTGTGATCTGCCTGTCGTTTCTGAACGCCGCAAGACTGCGGCAGAACATCGCGGCTTAAACCGCAACATCGCGTCCCTGCATCAGCGCACGATTTCTCCCATCTTTAGTACGATTCCATTTTTCTCGCTTCTCGGCATGCTGCGCGTTGCCCGCAACCATTGCGTTTTTGACAGATTAGGCACGCGCGCTTGCGGCGATTTGACGCCGTTTCATTTCGTGCCTGCCCACTTCGCGCGAGAGAGTCGCGCGAGATCCGGGCGCGCATCTTTCTTCGGCTGATGTTCTTTCTTGGAGGTCTTCCAAGCTTGCTTGTATCGACTCGATCAACTCCCGCGAGCTAATGCGCCCCACATGCTTCGTCGATCGCGTGCAACGCGAATGCGCTGAAGCGCCGCGCTGCGCGGCAATGTCCAAGGAATTTGATGGAGTTCGACATGACGGTGGCCGGGGGTGTTCGTTCGCGTTCTTACGACGGAGCGGAGAGAGGGGCGGCAGGCGCAAACAACGCATACAAGCTCGCGTCGCTGCTGACGATGTCTACGGTCGCGGCGACGATGATGACCCCGGCACAGGCACAGCCCGCGAACGATTCCATGCAGCTCGATACGGTCGAGGTTCTTGGCAACGGTGAGGGCGTTCCCGAAAACATCAACAATTATGTCGTGCCGCTGTCGCGCCTGCCGACCACGGTTCAGGACACGCCGCAGACGGTGAATGTGATTTCGCGCGAGCGAATGGAGGAGCGGCAGACGCGTACACTGACCGAGGTGCTGCGCCAGACGCCCGGCATCACGATCAATGCCGGCGAAGGGGGCGGCGGCGGGCAGCCGGGTGACAACTTCAACATCCGCGGCTTCATGGCGAATGGCGACATTTTCGTCGATGGCATGCAGGACCTCGGTATCTACAACCGCGACACGTTCAATCTTGAATCCGTGCAGGTGTACAAAGGTCCGTCGGGCACCACCTTCGGCCGCGGCTCCGGCGGCGGCAGCATCAACCTCACCACCAAAACGCCGAAGATGCGAGACTTCGGCGAGATCGAAGGAACTGTCGGCACCAGCAACTACTATCGCAGCACGCTCGATGTGAACCGCATTATCGGCGAGGGCATGGCGGTGCGTTTCAACGCGCTCGGGCTCAATCGCAAATTCGCCGAGCGCGATCATGCCGATCAGGGGCGATGGGCGGTTGCGCCGTCGCTCGCGTTCGGCCTCGGCACCGATACGCGCTTGTATCTCGACTACCTGCACCAGCGCGAGGACAATGTTCCCGACACCGGCGTGCCTTACTTCCAGCGTCTGCCGGTGACAGAATTCGGCGTCGCCCGCTCGAACTGGTACGGCTATCGCGACAACTACGAAAAGATCAACGCCGATGTCGCGACCGCGCGGTTCGAAAAGGATTTTGGCGCGAGCGTCAAGCTGACGAACACGACGCGCGTGCTCAAGAACGAGCTGGATCGCGTCTATTCGGTGATGCCGACCAACCTCAACACCGCCTGTACAAACCCGGCGAACTGGGCGAGCTGCAACATCTTGCCGGTGCAGTATCGCCGTGGCATGGACGTGAAGGCATTGCAGAATTCGACCGTGCTCGGCGTCGATTTTTCGACCGGCGCGCTGACACATGAAGCACGGGTCGGCGTCGACATTGCGCTCGAGGAGCACACCCAGCGCAACTACACGACGACGGCATTGGCCGGGGGGCAGACGGAACTCAACTTGTTGAATCCGGCCTATGCGCTGTCGAACACGATCTACGCGCCGGCGGCGGCGAATGCGCGGACCGAGACGTCGATCAACAGCACTGCAGTCTCGCTCTATGACCGGATCGGCCTCGGCAACGGCTTCTATGTGATCGGCAGCGGGCGTTATGAACGTTACGACGTAAACGCGACGGTGCGCCGCGCCGACGGTACGGCGGCCTCGAACGATGCGCGCGAGCTCGGATTGTGGACCTGGAATGCAGCGCTGCAATACAAGCCGGTCGCAACCCAGACCTATTACATCTCGGCCGGCTCCTCGATGTTGCCGCTCTATGATCCCAAGGTGGAATATTCCACCAGCGTGTCGGCGATGGACTACGATCCCGAAAAGATCCAGTCCTATGAAGCTGGCGCCAAGCTCGATTTCCTCAACGGTCGTCTCGGCACGAATTTCAGCGTCTTCCAGATCGAGCGCACCAACATGCGGGTGAACGAACCCGGCACCGGCGCGATCGTTCTGGAAGGCAAGCGGCGCATTCGCGGCGCGGAGATTCAGGTCGAAGGCAACATCACCGATGCGTGGACGATCGCCGCGGGCTACACCTATCTCGATGGCCGGATCATCGATCCGCGCTCGAACCCGTTCGGGCACGACACGCGGATGATGCGCGTGCCCGAACATGCGCTGTCGCTGTGGAGCACTTACAAGGTCACGGAGCGTTTCACTGTCGGCGCGGGCGTCACCTATCTGTCGGATCGGCTGTCCGGCGAGCAGGGCACCACCAAGCCTTCGGCCGATCCCGCAACGTGGGCGGCGGGCGCGGCGCCGAACTACGTGCCGTCGCAGTATCAGGTCGATGCGATGCTCAGCTACAAGGTGACGGACAATTTTACGCTGCGCTTCAATGCGCTCAACCTCACCAATGCGCTGACTTATGACGGTGTGCATGCCGCGCGCCAGGCATTGCCGGGTGTTGGGCGCACCTTCCTGCTGTCAGGCAAGGCAACGTTCTGATCTACCCCATCACGTCAAGTCGCGAGGCCGCCCGGTACGGTGGCCTCGCCGTGATTTGTGCAGCGGCGCAGCGGCGAGGGGCGGGAGCCTTCGCGCAAGGGGCGCGTCATTGCCATGAAAGGATTTTTGCAGCTGCCATGACGAGCAATCGCCGCCGCAACGAGCAGGAATTGTTCTTTGAGCGCCTGCGAACTTTTGGTGCTGACGAGTGGCGGGCCGCGCTCGGCGCGGGGCAAGAAGAAGCGGCGCTGTGGACCGAGGCTGCAGCAAAATACGGCATCGTCGATGCGCAGCTCTATTGGGCGCAGATGTTGCTCGATGGCCGTGGTGTGCCCCCCGATGCCGAAGCGGCGTTCCGCTGGTTCGCGATTGCCGCAAAAAGCCAGCGCGCGGATGCGTTCAATATGCTTGGCCGCTGTCATGAGCTTGGCTGGGGCGTGCCGCGCAACCCGGCGGAGGCGGCGCTGCTATATCAGGCCGCAGCGTCGAAGGGCGACGACTGGGCGAAGTTCAATCTCGCCGGGCTGCTGCTTGATGGCGTCGGCGTCGCGCGCGATGTCGATGAGGCCTTCCGCCTCTACCTTGCCGCCGCAGACCGCGGCCATGCCAAGGCGATGACGATGGTTGCGCGCTTCTTCCTTGAAGGATGGGGGCGCGCGCCTGATCCGGCGCTTGCGGGGGCATGGTTGCAGCGTGCGTCGGACAGCGGCGATTTCCGCGCCGATTATCATCTTGGTCGCATCGCTCTGCAGGCCGGGGAGATCGAGACGGCGGCGGAGTGGTTTGCGCGCGCGATCGAGCATGCGACGATTGCTTTCTGCGGCGATGTTGCGCCGTCGTGGTTTGCCAGTCCTTATCCGGCGATCAAGGCGGTGGGGCTCCGCGCCTTTGAGCGCGCCTGCGAGGCGGGTGGGGTCTCCGATCTGCGCGCCTATGCGCTGGCGCTGCAAGGCGCGGCGGTCAGCGCCGAGGAGCAGGCCGCAGCGAAGGAGGCGTGGCAGCGCGCCGAGGCGCTTGCCCGCGCGCTGGAACGAAAGGCGGCGGTTGCGCAGCGCCAGCCAAAGGCAGGCATCGCTGCAAAACTCGCCTCGCTCGGCGCGGCGATCACGCGCAGCCGCACGCAAGCATCGAGCTAGGGAGCGTCTTTCGTCCGCTTATCCGCGCGGGCCGAAAAGAATGATCGCTGTGCCGGCGAGGCACACGGCCGCGCCGGTCACATCCCATCGGTCGGGCCGTGCGCCCTCCATGCTCCACAGCCAGAAGATCGACGCCACGATATAGATCCCGCCATAGGCGGCATAGGCGCGCCCTGCGGCGTCGGCTTCCACGAGCGTGAGCAGATAGGCAAACAGCGCCAGCGACAGCAGGCCCGGCGCGAGCCACCAGACGGACCGGCCGAGGCGCAACCAGGCCCAAAAGGCGAAACAGCCGGCAATCTCTGCGAGCGCGGCTCCAACATAGATCACTAGTGTCATTGTCTGCCTTGTTTCGTCGGTGGCGGGCTGCTGCTGACCGCAGCCTGAATAGCAACGCCTCGATCCGCTCGACAAGGCTTGCAGGCGCAGTCGGCCGCGCAGCGGTGCCGCAGGTGAATTCCCCAGTTCTATGTGAAGCCATCGGCGGGATCAGCTTGACAGGGTGCAATCGATTGCATACGTTTATGCAAACGATTGCAAAGAGCCGCCCAGACGGAATGAAAGCAATGAGCAACACTCCCGCGCGTCAGGTCGATCCCGCCTACAAGGGGGTCATCATCGAGAAGCAGGAGGATGTGACGTCTGCAGTGCTGGCGGCCATGGCGCAGGCGCCGAACCAGCGTCTGCGCGAGGTGATGGAGGCGTTCGTCCGCCATCTGCACGCCTTCACCCGCGAGGTGAAGCTGACCGAGGCGGAGTACGATCTCGCCATCGAGTTTTTGAACCGCATCGGGCAGGCGACCAACGATCGCCACAACGAGGGTATCCTGTTCGCCGATGCAGTCGGGTTCTCGACGCTCGTTTGCCTGCTCAACAACGGCAATGCCGGCGCGACCGAAACGGCGGCGGCGCTGCTCGGCCCGTTCTGGCGGATGAATTCGCCGCGCACTGAAAATGGCGGCTCGATTGTCCGTTCGCCAACGCCCGGACCGGAGATGTTCGTCGACTGCGTCGTCAAGGATGTCCACGGCAATCCGATCGAGGGCGTCGAGGTCGATGTCTGGCAGTCGTCGCCGGTTGGGCTCTATGAAAATCAAGACGACACCCAGGCCGACATGAACCTGCGCGGCAAGCTGACGACCGATGCGCAGGGCCGCTTCGGTTTCCGCTCCGTCAAGCCGGCGGGTTATCCAGTGCCGACCGACGGGCCGACGGGCGATCTGCTGCGCGCGCAGCGCCGCCATCCCTACCGGCCGGCGCATCTGCATGTCCTTGCGTTCAAGCCGGGCTTCAAGACGCTGATTACGCAGATCTTCGTCGATGACGATCGGTATCTCAAGAGCGACGTCGTCTTCGGCGTCACCCGCGCGCTGATCGGCAACTACGAGCGGCATGACAGCGGCGCGCCGCCGGCAAGCGGCGTCGAGGCGCCCTGGTACACCCTCAACTACACGTTCGTCATGGAAGCCGGCGAAGCCAAGCTTCCTATCCCTCCGATCAAGTGAGCTGAAATGCCCTATCCGGTTTCCCTGAAGGATAAAGTTGTACTGGTCGTCGGCGGCGCTGGCGGCATCGGCGCCGCGACCGCGCGGCAATTCGCGGCGCAGGGCGCAAAGGTCGTCGTCACGCACCGCGCGGGCGAGGACAAGGCGCAGGCGGCGGCCGGCCTGCTCGCGACGCTCGATGGCGGCGATCATGCGGCATTTGCCGCCGATGTGGCGGACACCCCGACCTTGATCGCCCTGCGCGATGCGATCTCGGCTCGCTATGGCCGGCTCGATGTGCTGGTCAATACCGCCGGCTTCACCAAGCCGGTGCCGCACGGCGATCTCGATGCGCTGACGGACGAGCTGATCGACCGGATGTTCGAGGTCAACTGGCGCGGCCAGTTCGCCGCCATTCGCACCTTTGCTCCGCTGCTCAAGGCCGCGGGCGACGGCCTGATCGTGTCGGTGTCGTCGATTGCCGGCATTTCCGGTGCGGGCTCCTCCATCGCCTATTGCGCCACCAAGGCGGGCATCGATGTGATGACCAAGTCGCTGGGCCGTGCGCTTGCGCCGGAGATCCGCGTGCTCGGCGTCTCTCCGGGCGTAGTCGATACCGGCTTCGTGCCGGGCCGCGGCGCGGAGTTCAATGCCAAGACCGCCGCGACGACGCCGCTCAAGCGCGTCGCATCGGCGGACGATGTCGCCGCGGCGATCCTCGCCTGCGCGACGCATCTGACTTTTTCGACCGGCAGCACCATCATCGTCGATGGCGGGCGGATTCTGTAAGGAATTTTTGGATGCGCGAGCCTCGCTCAAAGGTTTTCATCACCTGCGCCGTCACCGGCAATCTCACCACGCCGGATCAGACGCCGTATCTCCCGATCACGCCGGAGCAGATCGCCGATGCCTGTCTCGGCGCCGCCGAAGCTGGCGCGGCGATCGTTCACATCCATGTGCGCGATCCGGCCACCGGCAAGCCCTCGATGGAGCTTGAATATTATCGCGACGTGGTGGAGCGCATCCGAGCGAAGAATACGCAGCTCATCCTCAACATCACGACCGGCCCCGGCGGCCGATTCGTGCCCTCGCAGGATGAGCCGCGCGTGGCCGCGCCCGGCACGACGCTGATCGCGCCGGAAAAGCGTGTCGAGCACATCGCGGTGCTTCGCCCGGAAATCTGCACCCTCGATCTCAACACCATGAACTCCGGCAAGGAAGTGGTGATCAACACGCCCGGCAATGTCCGGCGGATGGCGAAGGTGATGACCGATGCCGGCGTGAAGCCCGAGATCGAGCTGTTCGATTCCGGCGACATTGCGCTGATGCACGACCTTTTGAAGGACGGCACGCTGCAAGGCACGGTGCTGTGTTCGTTTGTGATGGGCGTGCGCTACGGCTTTCAGCCGAGCCCGGAGACAGTGCTCTACGCGCGCAATCTGTTGCCGCGCGATGCGGAATTTACCGCCATCGGCATCGGCCGTTCGGCATTCACCGCGGTGGCGCAGTCCTATCTTGCTGGCGGCCATGTCCGTGTCGGCCTCGAGGACGGCGTCTATCTGTCGCGCGGCGAGCTTGCACCGTCCAATGCGGCGATGGTCGAGAAAGCACGCCGCATGATCGAGGATCTCGGGGGGCAGATCGCAACGCCTCGCGAAGCACGCGAAATTATTGGTTTGCCGACACGCCTCGCCGGCGCGTCGCAACAGGCTTGAAGGAAGCAGGAATGACGGCGGCAACAGCAGAGCAGGTGGCGAACGCGCGCACCTTCGAGGTGACGACGGTTCGGTTCAACGAGAAGGTGCCGGATGTCTCCTCCGTGGCGCCGGTGGTCGAGAAGCGCACGCTTTCGCGCGGTCCGGATCAGGTGGTGGTCGAGGTCAAGGCCGCTGGCGTCAACCCGTCCGACGTCAAGGCGGCGACCGGCCTGATGCCTTATGCGATCTTCCCGCGCACGCCGGGCCGCGACTATGCCGGCGTCGTCGTCGATGGACCGGCGGAGTGGCTCGGCCGCGAGGTGTTCGGCTCGTCCGGCGATCTCGGCATCCGCTGCAACGGCACCCATGCGACGCACGTCGTCGTCGAGACCGCTTCGCTGGTCGAAAAGCCCGCGACGATCACGATGCGGGAAGCCGCCGGCATCGGCGTGCCGTTCGTCACCGCGATCGAAGGCTTTCGCCGCACCGGCACGCCCACGCCGAATGACACCGTGCTGGTCTTCGGCGTCAACGGCAAGGTCGGGCAGGCCGCGGTGCAACTCGCGACCTGGCACGGCGCGCGGGTGATCGGCGTGGTCCGCCGCGACGAGGCCTATGAGGGCCATGCGAACGGCCCGGTCGAGATCATCAATTCCTCCACGACCGACGTCGCCCCCCGCGTGCGCGAGCTGACCGACGGCAAGGGCGCCAACATCGTCTTCAATACGGTCGGCGATCCCTACTTCCAGGCGGCGCACAAGTCGCTGGCGCTGGCGGGCAAACAGATTTTGATCGCTGCGGTCGACAAGATCGTCCAGTTCAACATTCTGGAGTTCTACCGCGGCCGCCACACCTATCTCGGCGTCGATACGCTGGCATTCTCCTCGACCGCGAGCGGCGACGTGCTGCGTGATGCGTTGCCGGGTTTCGCCAGCGGCCATCTCAAGCCGTATCCGATCAACGACAGCGCGGTCTATTCGTTCGCCAATGCCCGCGAGGCCTATCTCGCCGTGATCGGTTCCTCGCGCGACCGCATCGTCCTCGACCCGGCGCTCTGATCATGAACATCACCCGCTTCGATCAGGCCCCTGCCTACTTCCCGCCCGAGCATCACGACATGCGCTGCCTGCGGTTGCAGGGGCACGAGGCGGGAGCGACCGACACCCTGTGGCTCGGCATGTCCCAGATCCTGCCGGGCGGCCACACCTCGCTCAGCGCCTCGCCGCTCGAAAAGCTGTACTTCGTCGTCGAAGGCGAACTGACCGTCGAAACGCCGGAGGGTGAATTCACCCTCCGGGCCTACGACTCCTGCCGCATCGCGCCGAACGAGGCGCGCGCGCTGAAGAACAAGACAAACAAACCGGTTGTCGTGCTGCTGTCGATGCCGTTAGCTGCGACGAAGTAGAGACTCAAGCAAAAGCGGTAACAAGCAGCGGGAGGAAGAAGACAATGAAGGGTTTGTTCAGAACCTTGACGGCGGCCGTCCTTTTGGCGGCCGCAACGCCTGCATTGGCGCAAACGCCGGTGAAGATCGGCATCGGCTTCGGTATTGGCTTCTTGCCGATGTTCATCGCGCAGGAGCAGGGCCTCGTCGAAAAGCACGCCAAGGCCGCGGGCCTCGACGTGCAGGCGAGCTATCAGCGCTTTTCCGGTTCGTCCGCGATGCAGGATGCGATTTTGTCCGGCTCGGTCGATATGGGCGCTTACGGTGTCGCCGCGATGCTGATCGCATGGGACAAGGCACGCAACTCGCCGCAGCAGATTTTTGGCATTGCCGGGGTGAATTCCAGCCCGCTGGTGCTTGTCACCAACAAGCCTGATGCGAAGAAGCTTGCCGATCTCGGCCCGACCGACAAGATCGCAATGCCGGCGCTGGTCTCGCCGCAGATGTACGCGCTGCAGATGGTGTCCGAAAAGACGTTCGGCGCCGGCCAGCAGGACAAGCTCAAGCCGCAGGTGGTGGCGCTGCCGCACCCGGAGGCGCTGAACTCCATTCTTTCGGGCGGTACCGAGGTGAAAGCCTATTTCTCCTCGCCGCCGTTCACCCAGATCGCGATCGCCAGCGGCAAGGCGCATGCGATCACCTCGACCGAGGAAGCGTTCGGTGGCCGCGCGTCGTTCCTCGTGCTCGGCGCGACCAAGCGCTACCTCGACGCCAATCCGAAGATGGCGGAAGTGATGGTCAAGGCATTGGCGGAGGCCGACGATTTCATCCGCAACAACCCGGAAGGCGCGGCCGAGATCTATTTCAAGATCGAGCCGTCGAAGATCTTGGACAAGGGCAAGATCGCCGAGATCCTCAAGGCCCACCCGGATGACTTCAGCGTCTCGGTGCATGGCGTGAAGCAGACCGCGGATTTCATGGGCCGCCAGAAGCAGCTCAAGACCGTGCCGCAGAGTTTTAAGGATGTCTTCATCGGTTCGGTGCAGCAGACGAACAGCAATTGAACGAAGGTGTGCCGCAGGCATTCGCAGGCCTGCGGTTTTCGTTCCGGAAGGATGCCGCATGAGCAACCAGGCACCTGTTTCTTCGACGAGTGAAACGGCGCCACCTTTGACGGACAGGCCGATGCTCGCCGTCAAGGACGTGACGCTGCAATACAAGACGCCCGAACATCTCGTCACGGCGACCTATCGGGTCAGCTTCGACATTTGTGCCGGCGATCGGCTGGTGCTGCTTGGCCCGTCGGGTTGCGGCAAGTCCACCCTTTTGAAGGCGATTGCCGGTTTTCACCGGCCGGTGGAAGGATCGATCACCCTGAAAGGCAAGCCGGTTCTCGGGCCGGGGCCGGACCGGATGATGGTGTTTCAGGAGTTCGATCAGCTCTTCGCCTGGAAGACCGTGCTCGACAACGTCGCCTTTCCGATGCTGGAGAACGGCATCTCGCGCAAGGAGGCCGATGCACGGGCGCGCGACGCCATCGCCAAGGTCAACCTGTCGAAATTCACGGATGTATTCCCGCACATGCTTTCCGGCGGCATGAAGCAGCGTGTCGCGATCGCGCGCGCGATGGCGATGAAGCCGGACGTGCTGCTGATGGACGAGCCCTATGCCGCGCTCGACGCTCTGACGCGCCGCAAGATGCAGGAAGAACTTCTGCAGCTGTGGGACGATGTGCGCTTCACGCTGGTGTTCGTGACGCATTCGATCGAGGAGGCGGTGATCGTCGGCTCGCGCATCGTCGTCCTGTCGCCGCATCCGGGGCAGGTTCGCGCCGAACTCAACTGCCACCACCTCGGCTCGGAGGAGCAGGACGGCCTCGCGTTCCAACAGTTGACGCGCAAGATTTCGGCGATGCTGTTTGAGGACAAGACGGCCGCGCATTGAGCGCCTGCGCCGCAAACGAACGAAATGAGTGCATGGACCGGGCAGGGCGGACTATCCCGTTCCGCCTCATCCGTGCCGAATGAATGCCGCGAGGAAACACGCCATGAGCGAGCCGATTGCCAAGCTGACGCCGCCGATCCGGCCCGAACACGAATACACCGTTTCGGCGCCCGTCGGTCTCGGCGATGTCGCAAAGCCGCTGTCGCCGCTGGAGCGGCTGACCAATAACGTCGCCGCCCGGCGCATTGCGATCCTGATCGTGATTGCGCTGATCTGGGAGGTCTACGGCCGCTGGCTGGATTCGCCGCTGACGTTCCCGACCTTCATGCAGACGCTTGAGGCGCTCGGCGATGGCATCATATCCGGCGTCATTCCGCAGCGATTGTGGGTGACGATGCAGACGCTGGTGATCGGCTACGCGCTCGGTCTCGTCATCGCGGCGCTGTTCACCAGCCTTGCGGTGACGACGCGGCTCGGCACCGACCTTCTGTCGACGCTGACGGCGATGTTCAATCCATTGCCGGCGATTGCGCTGCTGCCGCTTGCGCTATTGTGGTTCGGCCTTGGCCGGCCGTCGCTGATCTTCGTCATCGTCCACTCCGTGCTGTGGGCGGTGGCGCTGAACATGCACAGTGGCTTTCTCTCGGTATCGGAGACGCAGCGGATGGCCGGGCGCAGCTTTGGCATCACGGGGCTGCGCTTCGTCGTCAAGATTCTGATCCCCGCGGCATTTCCGGCAATCCTCGCCGGCCTCAAGATCGGCTGGGCGTTTGCCTGGCGTACGCTCATCGCGGCCGAACTCGTGTTCGGCGTTTCGTCAGGGCAGGGCGGCCTCGGCTGGTTTATTTTTGAGAACCGCAACACGCTGGACACCGCATCCGTCTTCGCCGGTCTTTTGACGGTGATGGCGGTGGGCCTCTTCGTCGAAGGCGTGATCTTCCGTGGCATCGAGCGGCGCACGGTTTGGCGCTGGGGCATGCAGCGCGGCTGAGTTTCGTAAAGCTTCTTTGGCAATTTCCGACGCCTCCGTGCTTAATGCCCGGAGGCGTCGTCGTTTGACAGCCTCATTTTCGCTCGGTGCCCGCCGCACGGATCGGCGTGCAGCAAACTGGGCACAAAAAAAACGCGATGGCTTGGGGTTGGATCCAAGACCATCGCGGTAGAAGTTTCGCCAGACCGGCGTACGCCCCGCCGTCGCCGGCAGGGCGATCGGGAAAGTGACTTACTTGATGTAGGCCGAAGCCGACGGGCAGGTGCGGTCCTTGTAGGGCACCAGCCACTCGGCGTGGTTAGCCTTGGTGATGATCGCGCCGGGAATTTCCACGCGCTTCGGCACCTTTTGGCCGCGGATCGAGTTCAGCGCGACTTCGGTGGCGACGCAGCCGATCTTGAAGCCATTGAATTCGGCGATGGCGAGAATGCTGCCGTTCTTCACCGCCTCGACGGCTTCCGGCACGCCGTTGATCGACACCACGGCGACCTTGTCGCGGCCCGCCGACTTCAACGCTTCCACCGCGCCGAGCGCCGATGCGTCCGCAGCGGCAATCACGCCGTCGATGTCCTTGAACTGCTGCATCAGGTTTTCCATCACCTGAAGGCCCGGCAGGCGCTGGAAGTTGGCCGGCTGCGAGGCGAGCACCTTGATGTTCGGATATTCCTTCAGCGCCGCGTCGAAGCCGCGCTTGCGCTCGTCGCCGGTGTTCGAGCCCTTGATGCCTTCGAGGATCACGACGTTACCCTTGCCGCCGAGATGGTCGAACAGCGTCTTGGCGATGTCGTAACCGAGTTTGTAGTCGTCCTCGCCGACGAAGGCGACGTAGGGCGCTTCACCGGCCTTGTCGTTGTAGTTGACGATCGGGGTGCCGGCCGCGATCAGCTTCTCGATGGCCGGGAGCTGCGCCTTCGGGTCGATCGGCATGAACAGCACGACGCCTGGCTTGGTGACGCCGACGTCTTCGAGCTGCGCCATGCCTTCGGCGATGTTGTTCGGTTTGGTCGGCATGTACTGGCGAACGGTGGCGTTCATCTTTTTCGCCATCTGCTCGACGCCGGCGCGAACGCCTTCAAAGTGCGGATCGACCTGGTTCTTGGTGAAGGCCGCGACCACCTCGCCATCGGCGGCGGCGGGCAGGGCGGTGCCGAGCGAAACGGCGAGTGCGGTAGCTGCAAGGACGGCTTTGGTATCGAAGACTTTCAACATAGTGACCTCTTTCGATCATGAGTCCGATTTGCCCAAGCGGGCCGTGTCCGAACGCTCATTGAGGTGAGCTGCCGGGAATTTCATTTGTGCGAGCCGCGATTGTTCAGGGTGTCGGCAAGCACTGCCGCCAGCACGATCGCGCCGGTGACGAAGGGGTGCCAGGACGCGCTGACGTTGAGGAGGTTCAGCGCGTTGACGATCAGCGTGAGGATGACCGCGCCGAGGATGGTGCCGATGATGCCGCCGCTGCCGCCGAACAGCGACGTGCCGCCGACCAGCACCGCCGCGATGGCGGGCAGCAGCAGAGGCTCGCCGATGCCGGGCTCGGCCGCATTGACGCGGGCGAGGTAGATGAGCGCGGTCAGCCCGGCCATCAGGCCGCTCAGCGTATAGAGCAGCATGCGGCGGCGACTGACCGGAATGCCCGACAGATGCGCGGCGGCCTCGTTGGCGCCCATGAAGTAGACTTCGCGGCCGGTGGTGGTGCGGGCCAGGAAGAGGTGGCAGCCGAGCGCCACCGCCAGCATCACCCAGATCGGCACCGGCACGCCGAGGAAGAAGCCGCTGCCGAAGAAGCGGAACGACGGCGGGAAGCCGTAGATCACTTGCCCCGCCATGAACCAATAGGCGATGCCCTGCGCCACCCACAGCATGCCGAAGGTCGCGAGGAAGGCCGGGATCTTCAGCTTGTTGATGAGCACGCCATTGGTGACGCCGATGAGCAGGCCGCAGCCGAGCGCGGCCGCGACGCCCGCCATCGGCTGGCCGGTCGTCTTCATCGCGGCGGCGCCGAGGCAGGCCGACAGCGTGAGATTGGCGCCGATCGAGAGGTCAAGGCCGCCGCCGATGATGACGAGGGTGAGGCCGGACGAGATCAGGAACAGCATGCTGGCCTGACGCAAGATGTTCAGAAAGTTGTCGGTCGTCGCAAAGCTGCCGCTGACGAAGGACAGCACCACGCCGATCACGCAGATGATGCCGATGCGCAGCAGGATCGAGGATATGTCGCCCGAAAGCGACAGGGCCGCGATGCCGGCAGACTTGGTGGCTGGATTGGTGGCTGAATTGGGCGTGGACATCATGCCGCTCCTTGAACCGAACGCTTGCGGCCGCCGTCGATCAGCAGCGCCACGATCAGCAGCACGCCGACGCAGACCACCTGGAGCGACGGCTCGACGTGAAGAAGATTGAGGCCGTTGCGCAGGATGGTGATCGCCAGCACGCCGAGCACGGTGCCGAACAGCCAGCCCTGGCCCTTTTCGAACGAGGTGCCGCCAAGAATGACGGCGGCGATGGCCTCGAACTCCATGCCGACGGCGACCGTCGGGTGAGCGGTGTTCATGCGGCCGATCATCAGCACCGCGGAGAGCGCGACGGTGACGCTGCACAGCGCATAGACGGCGAGGTGAATGAAATCGGCACGGATGCCGGCAAGGCGCAGCGCATCCTTGTTGCCGCCGATGGCGAAGATGTAGTTGCCGAAGCGGGTGCGATACAGAACCATCCAGAGCAGGGCGTAGAACGCCACCGCCGCCAGCACCGGCGTCGGCAGGCCGAACACCGAGGACTGGTAGAACGCCTGAATCGACGGGCTGAAGCCACCGATCGGATCGCCATTGGTGATGATCAACGCCGCGCCTTCACACAACCCCATCGTGCCGAGGGTGACGACGAAGGCGGGCAGCGACAGATAGCTGATCAGAAAGCCGTTGATCAGGCCGACCACGAGGCCGACGACCATCGCGGCGGCGATCGCGCCGATCACGCTCCAGCCGGCAAGCAGCAGCGAGGCGATGACGACGCCGCAAAGGCCGAGCAGGGCGCCGAACGAGAGGTCCAGCCCCTCGGTCAGGATGATCAGCGTCATCGGCAGCGCGAGCATCATCAGCAACGCCGCCTGCAGGCTGACATTGCTGAGATTGACGCCCGACAGAAAGCGCGGGTTGCCGACCGCGAACACCACGATCATGGCGATGAGAATATAGCTTACGCCCGGAAGATTTTTGAGAAGCCTGCCGAGGCGGAAGGTTTCCGCCGGGGCTTTCACTGTGGGAGCTGTGGAGTCGGTCATTGTTGTACCGCCAGATCGAGAATGGCTTTTTCGGACAGGTTGTCGCGATCCAGATGGCCCACGATCCTGTAGTCGCGCATCACATAGGCGCGGTCGCAAAGGTGAATGAGCTCCGGCAGCTCCGAGCTGATTACGAGCACGGCGGCGCCGTCTTTCACGAGGTTGTCGATCAGCTGGTAGATCTCGAACTTGGCGCCGACGTCGACGCCGCGCGTCGGCTCATCAAGCATGAAGAGCTGCGAGCCCGCGGCGAGCCACTTGCCGAGCACGACCTTCTGCTGGTTGCCGCCGCTGAGGTTGCGAACGATCTGCCGGCTGCTCGGCGTTGCGATGTTGAGGCGCGAGATCAGATCGGCGCACACTTTCTCCGCCGCGCCGGGCTTGAACCAGCCGCCCTTGAACAGCCGCCAGAGCGAGGCGGCGGTGGCGTTCTCGCGCACCGGGAGCGGCAAAGCGAGACCCTCGCGCTTGCGGTCCTCGGGCAGCAAGGCGATGCCGGCGCGGCTCGCGATGTCGGGCGTGGCCTTGAGAGCCGAGCCATTCAGGCGGATGCTGCCGCTGGCGACGGGATCAGCGCCGAAGATCGCGCGGACGACCTCGGTGCGGCCCGAGCCGACCAGGCCGGCAAGGCCGACGACCTCTCCGGCGCGGACCTCGAGCGAAATGTCCGAGAGTTTACCGGTCTTGATGTTCTCGATGGTGAGGATGGCTTTGCCGGGCGTCGCGGGCGTGCGATGGGGAATGCCATCGAGCGAGCGGCCGATCATCAGCCGCACCATCTCTTCGGCGCTAGCCTCGTCGCGCAGGAAGGTGGCGACGAGGGCGCCATCGCGCATGATCGTGATGCGGTCGCCCAGCGCCATGATCTCCTTCATGCGATGGGAGATGTAGACAATGGCGACGCCGCGTTTCTTGAGCCGCTCGATGACCTCGAACAGGCGCTCGGATTCGCGGTCGGAAATGGCGGCGGTCGGCTCGTCCATCACCAGGATGCGCGCGTCCTGCGACAGCGCCTTGGCGATTTCCACCATCTGCTGCTGCGCAACGCCGAGATCGCCGGCAAAAGTTCTGGTGTCGTAGTCGAGGCCGAGTTCTTCGAGAATGCGCTTTGCCGCGGCGTGCATCGCCTTCTTGTCGATCAGCCCGGCCTTGGTGAAGGCGCGCTCGCGCCCCAGAAAGATGTTTTGCGCGATGTCGAGATAGGGCGCGAGGGAAAATTCCTGGAAGATCACGGCGATGCCGACGGCATTGGCATCGGCCGGGCCGCGAATAGCAATGGTGCGCCCTTCGAGCTCGATCGAGCCGCCGTCGGCGATGTACGCGCCGCAGAGAACCTTGATCAGCGATGACTTTCCGGCGCCGTTCTGGCCGAGGATGACATGCACCTCGCCGGCGTGAATGTCGAACGAGACGTCCTTCAACGCCCGGACGCCGGGGAACGACTTTTCAATATTGATGAGCTTCAGCAGCGGGCCCATGACGCCCCCGGCCGTTGTCCATCCCCGGAATTGCGCGCGCCTTGAGCGCGCCCGATCGTTGCTTGACGCAACGTCTTTATCGCAAACGGCATTCGCCTCTGCTCCCACCCTAGTATGCCTTTGCATAGCCGCAAACGATTGCAATGACAAGGTTCAAGCGATGGCAGCGGGAGCGACATTTTCGCTGCTTGCCCGCCAATCCCACTGTAAGTGCGCGAAATCCGACCGATTTCCGGCAGCTAAATCGCCGCAGGCGGCGCGCAGCCTGGGAAATATTTTATTGTGGAGGAGGTGATCTCTGCAAGCGATTGCAAGGAGGGTGCAAAGGCGGTAGAGAATCCGGGTGAACAACCGAGACCGCAAGTCCGAGCCCTCAAGAGGGCAAGTCCGTAAGAAACGCCTTGGAGAAACGTAGATCATGACGATGAAGCCCGCATTCGCGACCTCGCCCACCAATCCGGACGTCAAGGAGATCCAGACGATTCCCGAGCGCAAGCCGGACATGCCGTATGCCCCGGCGATCCGGGTCGAAAGCCCGTGCGGCCTGCTCTTCATCTCGGGCTCGACCCCGTCGCCGCTCTATCACAAGCATCCGCACGACATTTCGGAGCACAATCATCCGAACCGGATCGAGGATCAGACGCGCCTCGCGATGGATACCATCAAGACCATTCTCGATCACGAAGGCCTGACCTGGACCGACGTCGTGAAGGTCACGAAATACGTCACCGACATGCGCGACATGGACGGCATGGTCGCGGTGATGAAGGAATATTTTGGCACCTGGACCCCGGCGAGCACCACGATCTGCATCAATCAGCTTTCGACGCCGGGCGCGCGCGTCGAGCTCGACATGATCGCGGCGTTCCCGCGCGGCAAGTAAGCCCCAGATGTCCGCGGACACTCTCGTCGCACTATTGCTCGCGCTCGTCATGATCTGGGCGGGCGCGCTCAATCTTGTCGGCCCCGGCTTCATCCGCTCGGAGTTCAAGGGCTGGGGCTATCCCGACAGCCTGCGTATCGCCGTCGGTCTGACCGAGTGGGCGGCGGCGCTTGCGCTGCTTTTTCCGGCGACGCGCATGGCGGGCTGCGCTCTGGCCGCGGCCGTTCTGCTCGGTGTGGTCTACACCTTCCTGCGGCATGGCGAGCGGATGCGCCTGGAGTATCCGCTGGTGCTATTGGCGCTGGTGGTGATTGTGAGCGCGCGCGCGGCCAACGTTATTGGCTAGGCGACGGGCGGCGGAGCGGGGCATCGCTTCGCCGCGGCGCTGCAACACGGCAGGCGCCAAAGGGCGGCTCGTTCCACGCGAATGAGCCGCTCTCTTTTATGTTGATCGGGAGCTAGTCGTTCAGCGCGTCTTCGGCGCGGCCGTGGATCCGCGCACCATCAGGGTCGGCATCAGCACGACATTGCGCGCAGCAAGGCCCGACGGTTCATTGATGTTGCGCAGCAGAAGCTGCGCCGCCTCGCGCCCCATCTCGCGATGGCTGATACGCACGGTGGTCAGCGGCGGCTGCAGCATGTCCACCAGCGGCATGTCGTTGTGGCCGACGATGGAGACGTCCTCGGGGCAGGAGAGGCCGCGCGCATTGAGCGCCTGATAAGCGCCGAGCGCGAGCAGATCGTTCGCCGCGACGATGGCGCTGACGCGCTGGCGATCGAGCAGTTGCCCGGCGGCGATTTCGCCGGCTTCGCGCGAGTAGGCCGAGGCGATCTCGATCGGGCCGACCGGCAGGCCATGCGCGCGCATCGCGGCTTCATAGCCATGGCGGCGCCGATAGCCGGTCGAGAGGTTCGGCAGACCGGCGATGTGCCCGATACTCTTGTGGCCAAGCTTGACGAGATGATCGACGGCGAGCGCCATGCCCTTCTCGTCGTCGGAGACGACGGCAGACGCCTTGCCGTCTTCCTCGGCGCGATTGACGAGCACGACCGGAACGCCGTTCTCGATGCAGGCCGACACGGTGTCGTCGTGCCGCGCGGCGGTGGCGAGGATCAGCCCGTCGACCTGCCGCCCGATCAGCCGCTCGATCAACTCGTTGGTGTCGACGCCTTCCTGTCCCGCGTCCGCGATGATGGTGCCGTAGCCTTCGCGAAACAGCGCGGCGGTGATGCCGCCGAGGATCGGGGCAAAGACCGGGTTGAACAGGTCCGGCAGCAGCACGCCGACCAGCCGCGACGTGCCGGTGCGCAGGCTGGCCGCGGCGGAGTTGGGCCTGTAGCCGAGTCGTTTGGCGCTGGTCATCACGCGCTGGACGATCTCGTCGGCGATCATGTGGCGGGTCCGCGGATTCAGGGCGCGCGACACCGTCGACGAGTGGACGCCGGCGTCGGTGGCGACCTGCTTCAACGTGACGACCCGCGAGGCGCGCGGAGTTTTCGATTGCATCGCGATGTGTTTTGCCACGTTCGATTGCAAGGTAAGCAAGCGCGCCTCGTCAAAGCGGCCGAGGGGCGGCGGTTGAGTTTTCGAGCATGCGGGCGCGATGCCGCGGAAATGCTCTGCAAACAATATGCAATCGCTTGCATTGGAATGCAAGCTGCCGACCGTGCTGGCAAAGTGGCGAAGCCGGCGAAAATTTCGACCCGCGCCGTTCAACCTGCAATCGGGGATTGAGAGGTCCGGTCAGGCGAGTTCTGCAGCACCGTCCCTCGTGACACGCGCGGCGGTGAGTGCATCGCGGAGGCGTGCGATCTCGGCCTCCGCCAGCTTGACCAGCGGCGGGCGCACGATCGCCCGATCGAGCCGGCCGAGCAGCACCAGCGTCTCCTTCATGCGATTGTGCATGTCGACGAAGGGTGGGGCATAGAATGCCTGCTGGAGTGGAAACAGCCGGTCGTTGATCCGCCGTGCCGCGACAAGATCACCGCGCTGCACCGCCCTGAACAGGGCCACCTGAAGGTCAGCAACGACGCTACCCGCACCTGACAGCAGGCCCTTCGCTCCCATCGCAAGCGATGCCATCAGCCATGAGCTTTGCGTGGTCAAAACATTGACCGGGCGCGTCAGGCTTTGGAAGCTGCGGATGTTGCGCTCATGCAGCGCCGGTTCGGCGGTCCAGTCCTTCACCGCGCAGATGCTCGGCACCTGCTCGAACATTTTGATCAGGGTGTCGAACGGATAGCCGAAGGTCGAGAGCGGATATTGAAAGCAGATCAGCGGCAGGTCGGTGGCGTCCGCGATGCACTTGAAGTGGGCGATCGGCATTTCCGGGCGAAGCTGCGCCCCCATGCCGAAGCATTGCGATGGAAAGACCAGAAGCGCGGAAGCGCCGCGCTGCTGCGCCATTCTTGCGAGCCGCGCCGCCTCAAGGCTTCCATCGGCATAAATGCCGCAGACGATCGGCAGCCTGTCGGCGATCTCCTCGGTCGCGATGTCGAGGATGCGCTCCTGTTCTTCAAAGCTGCACGCATGGACCTCGGACGCATGGCCATTCACGGTGATCGCCGAAACGCCGTCGACATTCGCGCAATCTCGGAAATGCTTCCGCGATGCCGCTTCATCGATCGTGAGGTCATCATTGAAGGCCAGCAAGGTCGCCGGAATGACACCTTCCGGTCGGAACGGCAGTGGGCTTTTCATTCTGTTTCCTCATCGTTGCGCGAAATCGAATGACATGTGACGGCCAGCGCCGCCACATGCGCTGATCAGGCGGGCACCTCTGGATGAAGCAGGATCGTGCTCTGCGCCGCGACCAGCGGGCCGGTGCTCTCGCTGTCGCGTTTGACCGCCTGCCACTCCGGGTCGCCCTGAAACGCTTTCCAAGCCGCCTGGCGCTGTTCGTCGGTTTGAAACTGCGTGAGGTAGTAAAGCTTGGCCGGGTCGGCCGGATCGGAGTAGACGCCGACGATGCCGATGCCGTGCTTGGCGAAGAAGCGCAGGGTGTGGTTCATGAACCGCTCCTTCATCGCCGCGGCAGTGCCCTCGGCTGCCTGATAGGTTCTCCATTCAAAAATCATGCACTATTCCTTGCATTGCAGTTGGGTTTTAGGAAAGCGAGGATTGTCCGCCGACCGGACGGTTCAGGCAGCGAGCTTGCCTGCGACATTCGAGTGCACGAAGCTTGCGACCTGCTCGGCAAGGATCGTCAGCCCCGGCAGCCACTCCGCCGTCTCGTCGGAAGGGGGACGCTTGGCATCAGTCTGGATCGCCATCGCGTAGGGCGTCGGCCAGGCCCGCAGCGCATGAATGACGGAGCGCAGGCTCACCAGCGTCGTCCCGATCGCCTGTGCTCCATTGGCGCAAACGATGCTGCCGACAACGCGGCCTTCGAGGTAAGGCAATTTGTCGCTGCGCATCTCCTCGGTGTAGTCGAGGACGTTTTTGATGATGCCGGACATCAAGCCGTGATATCCCGGCGAAGAAATGATGACGCCGGAGGCGCGACGCAGCGCATCGATCAGGCGCGCCGCCGTTTCGGAGTTCTGCACGGCGCCCATCTCGAACGGCGGAAGCATGATGTCGGGTCCGGCAAAGGCCACTGTGTCGCATCCCGTCTTGCCGACGAGATCGAGCGCGACGCGCAGCGCGCGTTCCGAGGTCGAGCCCGCGCGCGTCGAGCCGCCGATCCCCACCACGAGCGGACGGTGCAGGCGGTTGATTTTATCCATTAACATTTTTAGCCTCAACGATTGGCCCGACTTGTCCGATGGCGAATCTTCGCGCTCCCAGCAGCCGCTGGCAACGCGGTCTCCACCCATCGCAGGAAGGGCGTGTATCGATTTGAAAAGTATTCGGGAGAGTTTGAGGCGCGCTAGGTCTGCAAAACTAAAGGGACGTATTACGAATGCTGATAGCTGCGTGGCAGGATAAGCGGTGATCATCGAATGGAATTAAAACAAGTCCGCTATTTCATGTGGGTGTATGAGGAGGGATCGTTCAGCAAGGCCGCGCAGAAGGCGCGCGTGGCGCAGCCGGTGCTCAGCATGCAGATCCGCCGGTTGGAGGATCATTTCGGCGTCCAGCTCTTCGAGCGCCATGCGCGCGGCATCAAGCCGACGGAATTTGGCGAAAAGCTATACAGCCGCAGCGTCGCGATCATGCGCAATGTCACGCTCGCCGAGGACGACCTGCGGCAGGCGGAGCAGGTCGATACCCTGACGGGAAGGATTCATGTCGGTCTTTCCGGCATGTTCAACCGCAACCTTTTGAGGCGCATCCTCCTGCCGTTCATGGAGCGCTATCCGCAGGTCGATGTAACAATATCCGAGAGCTACACCGGCACGCTCATGGAGTGGGTGAGGGACGGCCTGATCGATTTCGCCGTCGGCTCTCGCCCCGCGGTCGAAGGCAACCTCGTCCAGCGTCTCCTCTACAAAGATCGCGTCGTGCTTCTCAGCGGCTCACCATTGTTCGGTCCTTCGCTCAGCCCATGCGATCTGACACAGTCGAAGGGATTGAAGCTGATCTTGCCGACAACGAAACACAGTTTTGGCAAGCTCATCAAGGAATATATCGAGAGTGGCATCATCCAGGTCGAGAAGGTCATCGAGATCAACAGCACGGTCGGCGCTGTCGGAATCGCGATGAGCTCGGATTGGGCGGTAGTCGCCTCGGTCATTGCCGTGCTCGATGATCTCGAAAATCCGAAATCTTTCATCTATCCGGTGATCGAGCCGGCGATCCCCTTCGATCTCTATACGATCTACGATCGGCGGCGCCCGCTGAGCGCCGCGGCGCGACAATTTATCCAGATGATCGAGATCGAGCTCGGCAAGGTCGAGGATACCTGGAAGCAGACATGCCGTGATCCGATTGTTCGGATGTAATTTTTCTTCCTGTGTGCAATTGCAGCATTAGATTGCTTGATATCATCCATATCAGTTTGCGTGGTAGTCGCTGAGGGGCATCCATGTAGATTGCGCAAGAGTTGTGAAATTTGAGCAACAGAAAGCGCGTTCTACATGGCACCAACTGGTCAAGTCATCGAAGTGACCGGCGTTGCGACGGGCCTGCTGCGGCAGGGCAAGGGCAAGCCGGTTTTGTTTATCCACGGAGCCAACGGCGTTGGTGCGTGGCTTCCGTTTTTCGAGAACCTCTCGCAAAACTACGATCTCCTGATCCCAGATCATCCCGGTTTTGGCCGGTCCGATGATCCGAGCTGGATCCGCTCCGTTCCCGACATCGCGTTCTTCTATTTGGACATGCTTGAGCAGCTCGACCTGCGCGATGTGCATCTCGTTGGCACGTCAATGGGCGGATGGATCGCCTCGGAGATGGCAATCCGCAACGATCGCCGCATCGCCAGCCTGACGATGGTCGGCCCGGCAGGGATCAGGGTGAAGGGCGAGCCGTTCGGTGACATCTTCATGTGGTCGCCCGAGGAGGCGACGCGCAACATTTTCCTCAATCAGGAAATCGCCGATCGCCTGCTGTCGGTGAAGCCGACCGAAGAGCAGCTCGATGTCATGATGAAGAACCGCTTCGCCGTGACGAAGTACGGCTGGCAGCCGCGGATGTACAACCCGGACCTCGAGAAGTGGCTGCACCGCGTCAAGGTGCCAACCTTCATCGGCTGGGGGAGGGAAGATAAGATCGTTCCATCGAGCTACGCCGCGCGTTGGAAGCAGCGCATTCCGCACGCCAGGGTCACGGTCTACGACAATTGCGGACACCTTCCGCACATCGAAGCGTCGGACGCACTGTTCGCTGACGTTAAAACTTTCATTGACGGGGTCGCGGCATGAAGTTCGTCCTTTTCCACCTGATGCCCTATCGCAATCTGGATTTCGTCGAGGCGAAAAAATACAGGTCGGCGTGGACGGTGCTGCCCAATAGTCTCTATGATCCTGCCAAAGGGGCGGAGGACTATGCGGCCTACATCGAGCAGCTGGTCAGCGGCGAGCGGCTCGGCTTCGACGTCATTGCGGTGAACGAGCATCATCAGACCGCCTACGGATTGATGCCGGCGCCGAACCTCATCGCGAGCGCGCTGATCCAGCGCACCAAGCACACCAAGATCGGTGTTTTCGGCCGCGCACTGCCGCTTGTGAACAATCCGCTGACCATTGCGGAGGAGTTCGCGATGCTCGATAATATTTCCCGGGGGCGGCTGATCGTCGGCTTCGTCCGCGGCATCGGCTCGGAGTACCACACCTCCGGCATCAATCCGGCGTTCTCGCATGAGCGTTTCCACGAAGCGCATGACCTCATCGTCAAGTCGTGGACGCAGCCCGGGCCATTCGCATTCGAGGGCGAACATTTCACCCTCAACTATGCCAACCTCTGGCCGCGGCCGTTTCAGAGCCCGCATCCAAAAATCTGGATTCCGTCGCAAGGCTCCGCCGAGACGATCCATTGGGCGGCGGCGCCTGAGCGCAAATATCCGTTCGTCGTGACGTTCAGCACGGCGGAGGCGGTGGAGCGCTATCTCAAGGTCTATCGCAGCGAGGCGGAGAACTTTGGCTACGAAGTCTCCTCCGACCAACTCGGATGGGCGGCGCCGATCTACGTCGCGGATACCGATGAGCAGGCCTATGAGGAGGCGCGCGGACCGCTCGAGAGCCTGTTCAACGACTACCTGCCGATGCCGTGGGAAATGCTGATCCCACCGGGCTATTCGTCGCTGGCTTCATCCAAGGCGTTGGCGAAGGTTCGCACAGGCCTTGGCACCGAGCGGCAGACGCTTGAGCAACTTGTCGCCAAGGGCACGGCCATCATCGGCAGCCCGAAGACGGTTCGCGAGCGCATCGAGCAGATGCGCGACAAGACCGGCCTCGGAAACATGGTTTGCCTGCTGCAATTCGGCACGCTTAACGATGAACTGACGAACCGCAACATCGAGCGGTTTGCAGCCGAGGTGATGCCGCACCTGCAGGACCGCGCTCCTGCGCGGAAGGATGCCGTGCCGGCATGAGGCAGCCCGCTCGGGCTCAATGAACTTGCCACGAGTGGACCAGCCCGACGGATCATTCACGCGGCGTCGCCTTGTCGAACGAGCAGGGCGACGTCGGCCACTCCAAAACCATCAAGCGGCAACTTGCCGGCAACCGCCGGCAAGGAATGCACGCGAGGTTCCATCAGCGCACAACGGTTGCGCGTGACCTTCAAGGGAAAAACGGGAAATGGCTACGGAGCACTTGATCTACGACAAGCGGGAGAAGCGTAGTGTACTTGTCTCGACGGTGTTGGGTTTCGGCCTGGATTTTTACAACATCCTGATCATCGCGTTCCTGATGGGAGCGATCCAGAAGTCGCTCGGGATCACGCTGACTGAAGCAGGTGTCATCACCACCGTCACGCTGATCGGATCGGTCGCGGGCGGCATCATCTTCGGCTGGCTCGGCGACAAGATCGGCCGCAAGAACTCGCTGCTGCTGACATTGGGGCTGTTTTCCGTCGGCGCGATTGCCTCGGCATTTGCCTGGGATTTCTATTCGCTCCTCGTCTTGCGTGCGATCACCGGCATCGGTCTTGGCGGCGAGTGGGGCGCGGGCATCGTCCTGTTCAATGAAGTGTGGGACAAGAACCGCCGCGGCTTCGGCAGCTGCGTGGTGCAGGCCGCTTCTTCGGCAGGCATCGCCGCCGCGGCCGTCGTGTCAGTTTGGGCGCTCGGCACATTCAGCCCGGATTGGGGCTGGCGCATTGCGCTGCTCACCGGCGGCGCGCCGCTCGTGCTCATGGTTTATGTCCGCTTCTGGATGCCGGAGTCGAAGATCTGGGCTGAATACGAACGGATGCGCAAGGCCGGCGAACTGCCGCCGGAGAAGGCCAAGTCGGGCAGCCCGCTGATCGAGATCTTCAAGGGTGATTCCTTGGCCTATACGCTGCTCGGCTTCGCGGTTGTCTCCGGCTACATGTTTGCGTTCTACTCGGTGTCGGTTTTCATCCCGGGTTACATGATCAAGCTCGGTGCGCCGCCGGCGGCGGTTCGCGACGTCACGCTGCTGTTTGCAGCCACGCTGGGCGTAGCATTCCTTATCTTCGGCTGGTTCTCGGACCAGATCGGCCGCAAGCTCAGCATTGTATTGCCGATGCTGGTCAGCCTGATCGGGTTTGTCGGAATCTACTATTCGAAGGACTATGTGTTCCCTGGCTCGCTGTGGGCCTGGCCGCTGTTCGCCGCCTATCTCGTATGGGGCCTGGGGCAGGTGGCTGCCGGCATGTTCGGCGCGTGGTTCTCGGAGCTTTACCCGGTTGAGACCCGCTCGAGCGCGGTGTCGACGATCTACATGATCGGACGCGGCATCGGCAGCTTCGCGCCCTATGTGGTGCCGATGATTGCAGCGCAGACCGGCGGGAATCTTCTCAACGGCATGATGATCGGCGGCGCCGCGGCTCTGGCCTGTCTTCTGGCCGCGATGATGCTGCCGGAAACGGCTGGCCGCAACTTTGCGGTGATCGAAGCGAAGGCCCGCTAACTCCACCGCCATCCAGATACGCCCTCGGGTTCTACCCGGGGGCGTCCGCCGGTTCGTTGGCATTGTCCCCCATCAATCCGGGGCGTGTTTCGCCGCATGCCGGCGAAGCCATTCGGGCAGAGGGTTCTCACCTCACGATTACAAACCACCACGAGAGCAACCATGACCAAGGTCTTGAGAGAAGTCGTCACCATCAACGGCAAGAACGTTGTGTTGGCGCACCGGGACTCGCCGATCGAGAACGCAGGCGTTCTGGAGAATGCGGAGATCTTCCGGATGCTGAACATTTTCGACAGCAAGTTTCAGCCGAGCAACAAGGACAAGGCCGACGGCACGCCCTTGCGCATCTATTCCGCCGACCGCGTGAAGGTCGATCTGTCCAAGCGCAGCAAGGAGGATATGGCGTTCTGGCATCGCAATATCGACGCGCATGAAATCATCATCTGCGTCAAGGGCGCGCTACGCTGGGAGACCGAGATGGGCACGCGCACCATGCGTGCCGGCGACATGCTCTTCATCCCCAAGGGCATCGCGCACCGCTCGATGCTTTGCGAGGAGTCGGCGGACGAGAACGTCCTGATCGAGCTCAAGGTCGCCGATGATCTTTCCTACGTTGCAGAAGACTGAAAGAGCGCCTGAAGATGCAGATTGAAGTCAATGGCGTCTCGTTTCATTGCGAGACGATCGTCGAAAACGAAAACGCTCCCTGGGTCACCTTCTCGCACGCTCTGGCGAACAATTTTACGGTCTGGGATGACACAGTCGCTGCGCTCAAGAACGACTTTCGCATCCTGCGTTACGATCAGCGCGGCCATGGCAAGACGGCGGCGACGCCAGGTCCTTACGATTTCCCGATGCTGATCGCGGACGCCATCGGCATCTGGGACGCTCTCGGCATTGAAAGGAGCCACTGGGTCGGACTGTCGATCGGCGGTATGATCGGTTACGGCCTTGCGATCTCCTCGCCCGGACGGATGCTCTCTCTCGTGGCCTGCGACTCGCGGCCGGATGCGCCGCCGGACTATGCCGCGTATTTCCAGTCGCGCATCGACAAAACCCGCGATGCCGGCATGGCCGGCGTGGTCGACTCGACCATCGAACGCTGGTTCACCGCGGAATCGGTTCAGAACAATATTCCCGCCATCGCCAAGGTGCGCGGTATGATCCTCTCGACCGATCCGGTCGGCCATGAGGGATGTTGCCGGGCGCTGAAGACCCTCGCTTTCGGACCAAGGATCCACGAGATCCGCGTGCCGACGATGATCATCGGCGGGGCCAAGGACAAGGGTGCGCCGCCGGAAATCCTTGGCGAGGCCGCCGCCAGGATACCGGGCGCGAAGCACGTCGTGGTGCCGGATGCGGGGCACATCGTTGCAGCGGAGAACCCGGAGGTATTTGTCGCGGAGCTCAAGGCGTTCTTGCGAGCGGTTCCCGCCTAAGGTGCGTGGAGCGGTGCGCCGCTTCGCAAAAATCAGTCGAGCTCCGAAAATCAGAACAAGTGACGGGAGTTGGCGATGCTGGTCAAGGATATGTTGAATCTCGATGGTCAGGTCGGTTTTGTCACCGGCGCTGCCAGGGGCCTCGGGCTTGCGATGGCGGAAGCCATTGCCGAACAAGGCGCCACGGTGATGATGACCGATATCGACGAGGCCGCGCTCGTGGCATCATGCGATCGTCTGAAATCACGCGGCTTAGACGCGCATTGTCAGGCCGTCGATGTTGCGAACCTTGATCGGTTGGTGCAGGCGATCGACGCCACCGCCACGCGCTTTGGCCGGCTCGACATTGCATTCGCGAATGCCGGTCTTTCCGGTGGGGCGGGGCCGCTCACTGAAACCGGTGCGATGGAGAGGGTCGATCTGGCGCGGTGGAACAGCCTGCTCCAGATCAACTTGACGAGCGTGTTCGTCACCATCCGCTCCGCCGCCGCGCATATGCGCGCACGGCGGAGCGGTCGCATTGTCGTCACCGCGTCGGTTGCAGGCCTGCGCGGGGAGCGGATGTGCGGCTATGTCTATGCCGCCACCAAGGCAGCGGTTGCGAACATCGTGCGGCAGTCCGCGATCGAGTTGTCCCAGCACAACGTGAACATCAATGCCATCGCGCCGGGGCCGTTCCTCACCGACATCGGGCAGGGCCGGTTGCGCGATCCCGCGGTTGCCGAGCAGTTCATCGCCGACGTGCCGATGGGCCGGCTCGGGCAGCCGGACGAGATCAAGGGCCTGGCGCTGCTGCTCGCATCGCCGGCCGCGAGCTACATCACCGGCACGGTGATCCCGATCGACGGCGGCGCGATAGCGTCCTGACAGCGGCGAGACAATAGTGATGCAAGCAGATCAAAATATATTGCCGGCGAAGCTGCTCGACGGCAGGGTTGCGGTTGTGACGGGCGCGGCGCAGGGGCTCGGCGCTGCCTTCGCGCTAGCGCTCGCGAAGGCAGGAGCGTCCGTTGTGGTCGGCGATCTTGCGAGCACAACGGCGACCTGTGTGTCAATCGAGGCTATTGGCGGAAACGCGCTTGGCATAACGTTGGATGTAACTGACAGCAGCTCGGTCGGCGCGATGTTTTCGGCGGCGCATGAGACGTTTGGAGGCGTGGACATTTTGGTGAACAACGCCGCGCTCTCCGGCCAGCTCAGGCTGCAGCCGCTCACCGAGATCAGTAGCGCCGAATGGGACAGGGTGCTGTCGGTCAATCTGCGCGGCACATTCGAATGCATCAAGGAGGCTGTGCCGCTGATGAAGCAACGCGGCTATGGCAAGATCATCAACCTTTCGTCCGGCACGGCCATCAAGGGCGTTCCGGGCCTTGCGCACTATGCCGCATCCAAGGGCGCGATCATCGCGCTGACGCGCGCGGCGGCCCGCGAGCTCGGCGCGGACGGCATCTGCGTCAACGCCATCGCGCCGGGCCTCACGATGAGCGAGTCGATGCTGAACAATCCCAGCTGGACCGAGGCGATCATCGCCAGCAGCATCGCCACTCGCGCGTTGACGCGCGAGGCCGTGCCGGACGATCTGCTCGGCACGCTGCTTTTCCTCGCCTCGCCAGCCAGTGATTTCATGACCGGCCAGACGCTATCCGTTGACGGCGGGTCGGTGATGAACTGACCAAGCTTTGGAAAAGCGGGAGGACTTCACGATCTGCCCCGCTGCTCCAAACTGGTGCACGGCGACGGCCGGATGGACGCGCGGGTGCCAGCCGTCTAAACGCTGCCAGAGCAAGAATGACGCGGAGATGACGATGAACGTATTTATACATGATGAGCAACCGATCGAGAAGTGGCGCGATGGCGTGCTGACGCGGATGCGCATGTCCGTGCTGCTCGGCGGTCGCCAGCTTTGCATCTTCGACCAGTTTTGTGATCCGGGCCTTGGCGCGCCGACGCATCTGCATGCCGTCGAGGAGGTTCTCGAAGTGGTCGATGGCGCCGCGGAGATCTGGATCGGGGACGAGAAAGTCATCGTTCGACGCAATCAGTCGGTGCTGGTGCCGGCCGGTGCGAAGCATGGCTTCAAAAATATCGAGAGCGGCATCCTTCACGTGCGGGCGACGCTTGCTGCGCCGATCTTTGAGGCAAGCTACGATAACCGCGCCGAGATTTCCCGGCGCTGGGTTCCGGAAATTTGACATCCAATTCCATGTTCCTTCGAGACAGAGCTGCCCGAAGTGAAGGAACGTCTCCTCACGCGAGAGGTTAGATTCCAGTCTGAAGCAAAAAAGGATAGGCTCATGGACTGGAATCGGATTGAGGGAAACTGGAAACAGGTCAAAGGCAAGGTCAAGGAACAGTGGGGCAAGCTCACTGATGACGATCTTGATAAGATCAATGGCAAGCGCGAACAACTCGAGGGCAAACTGCAAGAGCGCTACGGCTATCAAAAGGATCAGGTGAAGAAGGATATCGATAGCTGGTTCAACAAGCAGTCGTGGCACTAAGGTCTTACACTAAGGCGAGTGCCTGCTCTGCGCGCTGCGAACCAGCGCGCAGATGCTTTTCTGGATAAGTTGATCTGAAATGCACCCGCACGCTCGAGGCGAGTCTATTCTGCGCTTTTGCGTCGATCGCCTCGTCCATCGGCGGGCGAGTGATCATCGTCGGGAACGTTCCCCACCACCGGCAATTCGTGCATGCGTAAAGAATGCGGTCGTTGGCGCGATCTTCAAGTGCGGTGACTGTGCCGGCTGGAACCCGCCGCTCCAAGCAGCGGAGACCGCAGCGCTAATCGATCTCGGTGAAATTCGTTCCGGGGAAGACGTGGAGACGAAGGCAGCCGCCCGCTTGCCTTGAGGCAGGTCAACGTTGCCCGCTATCCGTGCATTTATAGGAGGGCAGTTTACAGCGGGAGAGCGACTTTGGCGGCAGCCCCTTTGCTCACAGCGACGACCAGCGGCGATACGCTCGAGCTGCACCCGAGCGGATCGTGGATCGCGGCAAATGCGAGCGAACTCGAGAGGCTTTCGGGCGCCGTTGCGCCGCAATTGCAGCAGGCGCAGTCGCTGCTCGTCGATTTGGCGGGGGTGCGCGAACTTGACACGCTCGGGGCGTGGCTGCTTGAAAAACTGTCGCGGCAGGCGCGGTCGGCCGGCCGCCGGGTCGAGGTCGTCGGCGTGGCGGAAAACTATGCCGGTCTGATCGATGAGGTCCGGCATGTAAACCGCGAAAGCCCTCCGCCGCCGAGGGCGCGCAATCCGGTGCTGGCAAAGCTCGAAGATTTGGGCCGTTCGGTGTGGGGTGCGAATGAAGACGTCACCGTCTTCCTGCAAATGCTAGGCGCGCTTTTCGTCGCGCTGCTCGGGGTTATCCGCAAGCCCAGTTCGATCCGTCTCACCTCGCTGGTCTACCAGCTGCACCGCGTCGGATGGCAGGCCATCCCGATCATCCTTCTAATCACATTCCTGATCGGCGCGATCATTGCGCAGCAGGGCTTTTTCCATTTCCGCAAGTTCGGCGCCGACTCTTATGTCGTCGATATGGTCGGCATTCTGGTGCTGCGCGAACTGGGCGTGCTGATCGTCGCGATCATGATCGCAGGCCGATCCGGCAGCGCCTACACCGCCGAGCTCGGCTCGATGAAGATGCGGGAGGAAATCGATGCGCTGTCCACGATGGGGCTCGATCCCGTCAGCGTGCTGATCCTGCCCCGCGTCATTGCGCTCATCTGCGCGCTGCCGATCCTGACCTTTCTGGGATCGCTGGCCGCGCTTTACGGCGGCGGCCTCGTCGCGTGGCTTTACGGCGGCATGGAGCCGGCGATCTTCATCGCCCGCCTGCATGACGCGGTGTCCGTCACGCATTTCGAGGTCGGCATGATCAAGGCGCCATTCATGGCGCTGGCGATCGGCATCGTCGCCTGCAGCGAAGGGCTGCGCGTGAAGGGCAGCGCGGAATCGCTGGGCAGGCAGACGACGACTTCGGTGGTGAAGTCGATCTTTCTGGTGATCGTCCTCGATGGGTTGTTCGCGGTGTTCTTTGCCTCAATCGGAATGTAGCGGGGGAGACGGCAATGGATGCATTTGCAATCCGGGTCAGCGATCTTGTCGTCGGTTTCGGGCACCGCGTTATCATCGATCATCTTTCGCTTGATGTGCGTCGTGGCGAGATCCTCGGTCTTGTCGGTGCTTCCGGCGGCGGCAAGTCGGTGCTGATGCGAACGATCATCGGCCTCATTCCGCGGCGCAGCGGCGGCATTGAGGTGATGGGTGAGGCGATCGGGACAAATCACGGCGGCCTGCAATTGGCGAGGAGCCGCTGGGGCATCCTGTTTCAGCAGGGCGCGTTGTTTTCCTCGCTCACCGCGCGGCAGAACATCCAGTTTCCGCTGCGCGAAAGCCTCGAACTGTCGGACGAGCTGCTGGACGAGATCGCGTCCGCGAAGCTGGAAATGGTGGGGCTGACTTCGGAGGACGGCGACAAGTTTCCCTCCGAGCTGTCGGGCGGCATGACCAAGCGCGTCGCGCTGGCGCGGGCACTGGCGCTCGATCCGGCGATCGTGTTTCTCGATGAGCCAACCTCGGGGCTTGACCCTATCGCGGCCGGCGATTTTGACGGCCTGATCAAGACCCTGCAGAAAACGCTCGGCCTTACCGTGTTCATGGTCACGCACGATCTCGCCAGCCTGAACACAGTCTGCGACCGCGTAGCGGCCCTTGCGGATGGCAAGATTGTCGCCATCGGCACGATGCATGAGCTGCTGGAATCCGAGCATCCGTGGGTTCGCGCCTATTTCCATGGCAAGCGCTCGCTGATGCTGCAAACGAAAGCGAGCTGAACGATGGAAACGCGCGCTCCCTTCGTCATCGTCGGTGCATTCGTGCTGGCGGCCATTTTCGGTGTGTTCGGTTTTGTCTACTGGCTGCACAACACTGGCGGTCTCGGCGCGCGGACGACGTATCATGTCCAGTTCGAGGGACCGGTGCCGGGGCTGCTGGTGGGCGCGGGGGTGCTGTTCAACGGCATTCGGGTCGGCGAGGTTACTGATCTTGGACTTGTGGCGGATGATCCGCGCCGGGTCAATGCCGTGATCTCGGTGACGTCGACCACGCCCGTGCGGCCGGATACGAAGGTGGGTCTCGAGTTTCAGGGCCTCACCGGCGTGCCGGTGATCGCTCTCGAAGGCGGTGAGCAGGTCCGCGGCGCCGGGCCGGTGCCGACATTGATCGCGGAGGCGGGCGCAGGGCAGAGCATGACGCAGGCCGCGCGCGATGCGCTGCGGCGTGTCGACACAGTGCTCGCAGAAAATTCCGAGCCGATCAAAAACACTATCGCCAATCTGCAGGTTTTTTCCGAGGGCCTCGCACGAAATACCGGCAAGCTCGATGGCATTGTCGCAGGTTTGGAGCGGATGACTGGCGGCGCGTCGTCGGCCCCGAAGGTGACCTACGATCTGCGCGCGGCGGATGATTTTCCGAGCCCGGCCGAGAAAGTGCTGAATGCCGAGCTTGTCATTCCCGAGCCGACCGCGGTGGCGATGCTGGAGACGCAGCGTTTCCTGCTGTCGCCGCCGCAAAACCTTCCCGGCTTTGCCGATGCGATGTGGGCCGACGCCATTCCAAAATTGCTGCAGGCGCGCTTGATCGAGAGCTTCGAAAACTACGACATCGCGCATGCGCCGCTTCGACCGCTGGATACCCAGCAGCAGCCGGACTATCAACTGCTGATCGACGTCCGCCGTTTCGAGATTTCTACCGAGCCGGATCCCAGGGCGGAAATTTCCTTGTCCGCGCGAATTATCGACCGGGATGGCAAGGTCGTGGCATCGCGACTATTCCGGGAAACGCAGAAGCTGGACAAGCTTGAGCCGGCGGCAGCGAGCGCGGCGTTCGACGGTGCGTTCGGCCGGATCGCGAAGGAGATGATTGCATGGACCGTCGGCGTGCTCTGATAGCGCGCGCCGGGATATCCCTCGCGTCAGGGCTGCTTGATCTGGATCAAGGGGCGCCATCTATCGATCCATAACCTGAAAACAAATGCTAGTTAGCGGAGCGCAAGAATGACGTCCTCCCCCATCGACCACGATCCGATCGAGCGCAAAGAAAAATGCCCGCTATGCGGGTCGTATGTGGTCAATCTCGACTGGACGGAGCGTCTGAATCCGCATGAGGTTCAGTGTCTCTGGAAGTGCTTTGAGTGCAAGAACGAATTCAGCACGCGGGTTGCCTCAGAGGAAAAACCGCTCAGCGAAACCGAGATCATCGAGCCGTTCATTTCGAGCCTCGTCATTGAGTGAGCGGACTTCGCGGATGCCGGATCAATCAGCATCTGCATCGTCTAACAGTCGCACTGATGACGCCATGCAAGCCATGGTTCTGGTGAAGCCCGGTGCACGATTGCAGCATGAATGTCGCGAGATACCGCAGCCGAACGCAGGTGATGTGCGCATTCGGGTGAGCGCGTGCGGCGTGTGCCGGACGGATCTGCATGTCGTGGACGGCGAGCTACCCGACATTCCCTATCCGATCATTCCCGGCCATGAGGTCGTCGGCCGCGTCGAGGCGCGCGGCGATGGGGTGCATGGTCTTGCGATCGGCGAGCGAGTCGGCGTTCCCTGGCTCGGCTATACCTGCGGTCAATGTCGCTACTGCAAAAGCGGGCAGGAGAATCTGTGCGATCGACCGCTGTTCACCGGCTACACTCGCGATGGCGGCTTTGCCAGCCACCTCATCGCCGATGCCCGCTTCTGCTTTCCGCTTGGTGAGACCGGCGATGATGTCACCGTTGCGCCGCTGCTTTGCGCTGGGCTGATCGGCTGGCGTTCGCTGGTCATGGCGGGCGAGGCAAGGCATCTCGGCATTTATGGCTTCGGTGCGGCGGGGCATATCGTTGCGCAGGTAGCGCGCTGGCAGGGCCGCTCGGTCTATGCCTTTACGCGCGCGGGCGACGTGGCGGCGCAACACCTCGCGGAATCGTTGGGCGCGGTGTGGACCGGTGCTTCGGAAGAGTCTCCGCCGGTGGCGCTTGACGCTGCGATCATCTACGCCCCGGTCGGCGCTCTTGTGCCACTGGCGCTCCGCGCGGTGAGAAAGGGCGGGCGTGTGATCTGCGCAGGGATACACATGTCGGACATTCCCTCCTTTCCCTACGCGATCCTCTGGGAGGAAAGGCAGGTGCGCTCCGTGGCCAACCTGACGAGGAAAGACGGCACCGAATTTCTGCAGGTGGCGGCGGAGGCCGGCATTGTCACCCACACCACGGCCTTTCCCCTGCAAGAGGCGAACGAGGTGGTGGACAGGTTGCGGTCCGGGGAGATCACCGGCGCGGCGGTTTTGCGGCCGTAGGGCTGGCGTCTCGCTGGGGGAGGGTTGATTCACGTCAAAGGGGTGTCTGGCGCGTCGAACGAATATTGCGGAAGATAAAGCGTCAGTCCGCCTGATCAGAACAAGCAAAAATGTTCTCCGAGCTGTCCCTTCACCGGTTTTTCATCGTCTTCCCCGTCGTGGGAATTGCCCTCGGCTTCGCGCTTCAGTTCCTGCATTATGAGACCTGGGCCAGCGTGGTCTGGGGCGGCTCGACGCTCCCGGTGCTGCTGCTGCTGATTGTCGACATCGTGCGCAGCCTTCGGCGCGGGCAGGTCGGCCTCGATATTGTTGCCGCCTTGTCTATGACCGCGGCGCTTGTCTTTGGCGAAGAACTGGCCGCGGCCGTCGTCGCGGTGATGTATTCCGGCGGGCAGTTTCTCGAGAATTTCGCCGAGCGGCATGCCCGGCGGGAGATGACCGCGCTGCTCGGGCGCGTGCCGCGCACGACGATGCGGCACCGCGACGGCAAGCTCGAGGAAGTCGCGCTTGATCTCGTTTCGCCCGCCGATCGCCTGCTGATCCGCCAGGGCGATGTTGTTCCGGTCGATGGCAAGGTGGCGAAGGGGCTTGCCGTTCTTGACCAGTCGGCGCTGACCGGTGAATCGATCCCGGTACAACGCAAGGCCGGCGAAGTGGTGATGAGCGGCTCGACCAATGTCGGCGATGCCTTCGATCTCGCTGCGTCGCGCCGAGCGGCCGAGAGCACTTATGCCGGAATCGTGCGGCTGGTGGAAACCGCGCAGCAATCGAAGGCGCCGATGTCGCGGCTTGCCGATCGCTTCGCCATGGTCTTTCTCGTCATAACGGTGGCGCTTGCCAGCGGTGCGTGGATTGTGACCGGCGATCCCATCCGCGGCGTTGCCGTTCTCGTCATCGCAACGCCGTGCCCGCTGATCCTCGCGGTGCCCGTGGCGATCGTATCGGGACTGTCGCTCGCCGCGCGGCACGGCATTCTGATCAAGGGCGGCAAGGCGCTCGAAATGATGGCGCGGATCCGGGCGCTGGTAATCGACAAGACCGGCACGCTCACCGACGGCCGGGCACGCGTGGCGGCAATCCACGCCGCTCCCGGATTTTCGGAGAATGACGTGCTCCGGATCGCGGCTTCGCTCGATCAGGGTTCGAAACACGTCATCGCCCAGACCATCGTCTCGGAGGCGCGCCGCAGAAAACTGCGCCTCGCGGTGCCCGCCGACATGGTCGAGACGCCTGGCGAGGGCCTCGAGGGCAATGTCGACGGCCATCGTGCGGTCGTTGGCGGCCCGCGCTTCGTCGCCTCGCGTAATTTTGGCATGGCGACTGTGCCACGGCAGCCGCGCGCGGTCGGCGATGTCGTCGTGGCCCTTGCCGTCGATGGCCAATGGGCCGGAACAATCGTGCTTTCCGATCCGCTCCGCGCGGGGACCGATAGCCTGCTGCTCGATCTGCGCAACCTTGGCATTGAGCGCATTGTGCTCGCGACCGGCGATCGCCGCGAGGTCGCCGATGCGATCGTCAAGGATCTTTCTATCGATGCGGTGCGCTCGGAGTTGACGCCGGATCAGAAGGTCATGGTCGTGTTGTCGGAGCGCAAGAACGGCCCGGTGATGATGGTCGGTGACGGGGTGAACGACGCCCCGGCGCTGGCCGCGGCCGATATCGGGCTGGCTATGGGGGCAAGGGGCGCGGCGGCGTCCGCGGAGGCTGCCGATGTCGTGCTGCTGATCGACCGCCTCGATCGCGTCGCGCCCGCGATCAGGATCGCCCGGCGCGCACGGACCATTGCGCTGGAGAGCGTTTACGTCGGCATCGGGCTTTCGGTCATCGGCATGATCGCGGCGGCGCTGGGCCATCTGACGCCTGTGCAGGGCGCGCTGCTGCAGGAGCTGATCGACGTTGCGGTCATCCTCAATGCGCTCAGGGTGCTGAAGGCGGAGATCGAACCATGATCGCTGGGGCCGCGCTGGATGCACGGATCGGCATGCGCTGAAAAACGGAGAGCGATTATTGCTACGTCTTCGCCGCCCGCGCTGCGGGGGAGCCGACGGGAGCTGTGCTGACTTGCCTGAGAAACAGAATTGCGCTGTTAAGCGCGCCTTCAAACCTCGGCGCAACCCGCAAGTTTGCCGCCCCCCATCCGGATTTTTGCAGATCAAGGCAGGCTGCTCCCTTCGCTGCCGGGCTTATTGGTGCCCGGCAGCGAAGGAGGTGACCAGCCTGCCTTGGCTCACTGCTGCTTGTTGAGGTGCAGCGCGCGCTGGGTCCGGCTGACGAGCTCGCGCGGGTCGGGATGCCCATCAAATTCCGCCACGCCGAAAATGAGCGAGCAATCGAGGACGGACTGCCCGTTGACGGTGAAATGCGTCGCGGCATAGCGGTCGGCGATGTCGCGCGCGAAGGCGGTGGTCTGCGCAACGTTGGATTCCACGCGGACGATGAGGAACGTCTCGCGCCCCATGCTGAACACGGTGTCGCAGGTGCGCGCCGAATTGAAGAGCATCATCGCGGTCTGCTGGACAATGACATCGGCGCCGGCTTCGCCGAGCTGGGCGCGCAATTCGGCGAAGCGGTCGATCTCGAACGCGACCAGCGAAAACGGGTGGCGCGAGATTTTCTGGATTCCGATTTCGCCGGCAATGACGGTGTTTACGAATCTGCGGTTGATGAGGCGGGTCGTCGGATCGTTGGCCGTTTCCTCCTGGATGCATTGGTCGAACTGCAGGGTAAGCAGCGCATTGATCTCGTCCAGCATCTGCTTGATGCCTCGAATGATCTCCAGTCGTTCCGCGTCTTTGGCGTTGCCAAGCGTGAGCACCAGCGTGTCGATCTCCTCGATCTTCAGCACGATCGCTTCGTATTCCGAGGTCCGGCCAAACAACAGGCTGGCGCGGTGATGAAACCACAGCCCGAACTCGGATTGTGCCAGTGCCTTCTTTTCAGTCGACGGCGGCAACAGCTGGACATCGAAGAACAGCGTCTGCGCCCACTCGGCGAGGCCGGCTCTCTGGCGTTCCCGCTCTGCGGCGAGATTGTGCCCGAGCGAAAACAGCCGGAACACCTCGTCGGACCGGGCAGTGCGCTCGGAGCGGTCGATATAGGCCCGCGTCATTGTGTCCACCGCAAGGTCGAGCAGGATCGACACGAAATGGTTTGCGGCGACAAGTTCTTCGCGCGACAGGCGTGCGGGCAGGAGGGCCGAGTAGAGGCCCTGTTTGAGTTCGCGGAAGCCCCGCGCCACGAGCCAGATAGGCACGCGGATTCGCGCATGCACCGCTCCGACATCGACCTGTCTGCGGGCGATGCGCTGCGGGTCAACAAGATCGCGGCGAAGCAGATCGGTGAGCCATGCCTTCATCGCGCCGCGCAGGCGCTCGTTCACCTGGGTATGGGTGAGGTAGAACCTGGCCTCCGGCAGGTCGAGCATGACGCTATAGAACTGGTCTGTGAGGGCGCCTGATGCCCGCTTGACGATATCGGCCACCATGCCGCGCACATGCAGCGGCGTTTTCTCGTAGATCTGGGTTATCTCGTGCTGAAATCCAGTTTCGTTCTGAAGTCGGGAGAGATCGTTACTCAAGGGACGGGCTTCGTTCATATTGGGCAAGCGCCAGGGATGGGGGGAAAAGGCGGGAAGAAAAAATGGGAAGTGGTGGCCAGGTCGCGATTAGACAGGCGGTTGGTACACAATTTCCTGACAAATGCCGATCGGACTCTTCATGTTCCGGTAATTTCGGTTACCTGCGTTAACAATTTGCCGCGGTCGCTTTTTCGAATTGACCGATGAAATGGGCACAACTGGGCGGCTGGCCGCGACCCGTCGCCTTCAATTGTTGTCGCCCGTTAACAGGTCCTAACGCCTGATAAACGGCCGACAGGTGTTTCAGTAAGTGCAAACTTAGCCCGGATGTCGCCAAGTGCCCGCGCGGCTTTGTGTCGCCACTCTGCCATTCTCAATCGGGAGACCTGCATGTTTCGTCTGAAGTCGCGATACTCTGCAATCAGCAAGCTGGCGCTGAACGAGATCGCGACAGGCATCATGATCGTGGATGACCACTCGAAGATCCGGTTTCTGAACAAGGCTTTGCTGGATCTTCTCGGTCATCTCGAAGCGGATATCCGCAAGGATCTTCCGGATTTCATGATTGCGGGCCTCATCGGCAGCAGCGTCGAAGCCCTGTCTGCAAGCCTTGCACTGCAACTGTTGCGATTTGGCGAAGGCAGGTCGCGGCATCGCGAAACGATCGCGCTCGGCGACCGCACCTTCGATCTCGTCCTCAGTCCATTCGGGGAGGCCCGCGGCCGGTGGGGCATTGCGATCGAGTGGTTCGATGCCATGCATCGGTTCGATAATCGGAACCTTCGCGCGCAATATGCGGCCATCAGCCGGACCCAGGCAATCATCGAATTCGAGATGGACGGCACGATCATCACGGCGAACCAGAACTTTCTCGATGCGCTCGGCTATTCCCTTGCGGAGATCAAGGGACGCCACCACAAAATGTTCGTTGCGGAAACCGAATGCGACAGCGACGCATATCGCCGGTTCTGGATGGCGCTGAATCGCGGCGAGTGCAGCTCGGGCGAGTTCAAGCGGCTTGGAAAGGACGGCAAGGAGGTCTGGATCCTCGCCTCGTACAATCCGATCCTCGACGAGGACGGCAAGCCGTTCAAGGTCGTCAAGTTTGCTATGGTGGTAACGGAGGCGAAACAGCAGGCCGCCGATTTGGCCGGCCAGATTGCAGCGATCGACAAGTCTCAGGCCGTGATCGAGTTCGACCTCGACGGCACGGTTATTTCCGCCAACCAGAATTTTCTGGGCGTGATGGGCTACACGCTCGACGAGATCAGGGGCCGTCATCACGCGATGTTCGTCGAACCCGCCGAGCGCGACAGCGCCGCCTATCGGGAGTTCTGGAAGAGCCTCAATCGCGGAGAATTTCAGGCCGGCGAGTTCAAGCGGGTCGGGCGCGACCAGAGAGAAGTCTGGATCCAGGCATCTTACAACCCGATCCTCAATCTCAACGGCAGGCCGTTCAAGATCGTCAAATACGCCTCCGATGTGACGCGGCAGATCATGGTCCGACAGGGCAATGAACGGGTCAGGACGATCATGGAATCGGTGGCTGCAGGGGCGGAGGAGTTGAATGCCTCTGTCCACGAAATCGCGGATGCCATGGAGCGATCGAGGCGCACGGTTTCGGAGGCGGTGGATTGCGTCGCCGCCGCGGATACGCAGACCCATCGCCTCTCCAATGAAGCGCAGGCCATGGGCAGCATCGTCGAGTTGATCAGTGACATCACCGGCCAGATCAACCTGCTCGCGCTCAACGCCACGATTGAATCGGCGCGCGCCGGTGAGGCAGGGCGCGGATTTGCGGTAGTGGCGGCTGAGGTCAAGAGCCTCGCCAATCAGGCGAGGCTGGCGACCGAAACAATCGGGCAGCAGATCGACAAGCTGAGTGCGATCTCCGGTGACGTGGTGAGCGCGCTCGATGCCATCAAGGAGTCAATCCACGCCGTCAACGGCTACGTTACCTCGACCGCCGCCGCCGTCGAGCAGCAGAGCGCCGTCACCGGCGAAATGTCGACCAGCATGCAGCGCGTTGCCGCCGAGGCCATGGCCATAGCGCAGGTTTGAAGCCACAGCGCCGGGGCATCTCAATGAGCTGGACGCCGAGCTCGCGGGGAGTCTTCATCGCCTCCAGTCTTCGTGACGCCAAGCCAGTGTCCGAAGTCGTCGTTGATTGGGTGCCGCGGGAGCTATGACACGGGCGTGGCCCGACATGGTGCCGCGCGCGATGGTGTCGCGATATCGTTGCGCGCGCGACGGCGGGCGACGGAAGGCAGAGCGGAGGATCGGAAGGGACCGCGAGCTCGCTTCGATCTTCAAGGCCGAAGGTGCAGGGCCACGGAATGACGCAGAATTTGCCAAATCTTCTTTTGCCAATTTTTTTCTAGGTTTTTTTGCCGGGTCAGCAACAACCTGTCTCCCTTTTGAAACGTTACTTCATCACGGTCGGACGATTGCAAGAATTTCGTCTGCCGATCCTGGCAAGCCTTCAAAGGTGCCGAGACGGTGAGGGAATGCGGCCGCCTCCTTTTGTTTGCCCGCGCGCAGATTGTGTTGCGCGAGTTGCCGGCAACCGGCGAACGACAGCTGATCGCCCGGAGCTCACAAAATTATTCAGAAAAAATGATTGCATTTTTGTGCAATTAAAATATGCTGCGGACAAGCAGCCCTATAGTCGACGCCGAGAGGGGAAATTCCCGGTATCGATCGTCGCCTGCCGGCTCGGTTCCAAAAGACGCGCGATCTGAAGGAGCATCGCGCAATCAGGAGGTTACTGATTTGGCATCCAGGGAAAGCCTTTCCTGCGAAGCGGTGAACATGAAGGCACATGTCGATGAGGCGTCGATTTTCCTGAAGAAGCTGTCGAACCCCGATCGTCTTCTGGTCGCCTGCGCGCTCGTGGATGGCGAACGCTCGGTGCGCGAACTGGAGGACCTGCTCGGCATTCGCCAGCCCGGCCTGTCGCAACAGCTCGCCGAACTCAGGGAGGTCGGGCTGATCGACGGCCGGAAAGAAGGCAAGCAGGTCTTCTATCGGCTGGCCGATCCCCGCGTCGAAATCTTTATCGCCACGATGCACCGGCTGTTCTGTGCCGATGAACAACTCGCAACGATCAAAGTGCCATGACCGAATTCATTCCGTTTGCCCCGCTGCTCGGCGCAGCGCGCCTTGCCGCCACCGGGCTGGTGACAAGCACCAAAGTCGCATCGAAATACGCCTGAACAGGAGTTGCTGCCATGTCCGAACCGCTGCCCTTCACGCCTGACCTGTCAGTTAAGCCGGAGATCGTCTCCTTCTTCGACGAGCCGACCAACACCATCAGCTACATCGTGAAGGACCCGGCATCGAACGCCTGCGCCGTGATCGATTCAGTGATGGATATCGACTACGCCGCCGGCCGTATCACCCATGACGGCGCCGACAAGATGATTGCCTACATTTTGGAGAAGGGCTGGAAGCTCGAGTGGCTGATCGAGACCCACGTTCATGCCGATCACCTGTCCGCTGCGCCCTACATCCAGCAAAAGCTCGGCGGCAAGCTCGGCATCGGTGAAAACATCGTCGTCGTCCAAAACACCTTTGGCAAGATCTTTAACGAAGGCACCGAATTCCAGCGCGACGGATCGCAGTTCGATCGTCTCTTCAAGGATGGTGACAGCTATCAGATCGGCACCCTGACCGCGCATGCGATGCACACGCCGGGCCATACGCCGGCCTGCATGACCCACGTTATCGGGGATGCGGCCTTTGTCGGCGATACGCTTTTCATGCCCGATGGGGGCTCGGCCCGCGCCGATTTTCCTGGCGGCGATGCCCGCACGCTCTATCGCTCGATCATGCGCGTCTTGTCGCTGCCCGGCGAAACGCGGCTCTTCATGTGCCACGACTACGGGCCGAACGGCCGCGAGATCCAATGGGAAACCACTGTTGCCGATGAGCGGGAGCACAACATCCACGTCGGCAAGGGCATCAGCGAGGATGACTTCGTGAGAATGCGCGAGGCGCGTGACGCGACGCTCGCCATGCCGAAGCTGATCATTCCCTCGCTTCAGGTCAACATGCGCGCCGGCAAGTTGCCGCCGCCGGACGAAAGCGGCAAGACCTACCTGAAGGTTCCGATCAACTTGCTCTGATAAGCGCCGGAAACGGTCGAAGACAGCCTTGCCATGGTCAGACTCGAGAAAGTCCTCCCCATCCTCGCCTGGGGTAAAGCCTATAATCGCTCGGTTCTGACCAGCGATCTGGTGGCGGCGACAATCGTCACCATCATGCTGATCCCTCAGTCATTGGCTTACGCGATGCTGGCGGATCTGCCGCCGGAGGTTGGGCTTTACGCTTCGGTCCTGCCGCTCGTGGCCTATGCGATCTTCGGCACCAGCCGCACGCTCGCGGTTGGTCCCGTTGCCGTCGTTTCCCTGATGACCGCCTCCGCTGTTGGCCAGATCGCGGCGCAGGGCACAGCCGACTATCTGACGGCGGCAATTGTGCTCGCCCTGTTGTCCGGCGCCATGCTGGTGCTCATGGGTGTGTTCCGACTGGGCTTTCTGGCCAACTTTCTCAGCCATCCCGTGATCTCGGGTTTCATCACCGCTTCGGGGCTGTTGATTGCCGCCAGCCAGCTCAAGCACATCCTTGGCGTTCCGGTCAAAGGCGAGACGCTGCCTGATATTTTCGCGGGACTTTCAGCGAATATCGGCAAGGCCAACCCGATCACGCTGGCTATCGGCATTGGCGCGATCGCCTTTCTCTATTTTGCCCGCTCCCGCCTGAAAGCGCTACTGACTGGGGCCGGGCTGAATGGCCGCCTGTCGGACATTTTGACTAAGGCCGCTCCGATACTGACCGTTGCCGTGACCATCCTGATTGCAGGCGTTTTCGATCTCGGAAATCGCGGCGTCGCGTTGGTCGGCGCAATTCCGCAAGGCTTTCCGGCTCTCGGCCTTCCCGCGTTTTCGCTGGATCTCGTCACAGTCCTTGCGGGGCCGGCGCTTCTCATCAGTGCGATTGGTTTTGTGGAGTCCGTCTCGGTTGCCCAGACGCTGGCGTCGAAGCGCCGCCAGCGTATCGTGCCGGATCAGGAACTGATCGGACTGGGGACCGCCAACATCGCCTCGGCGATTTCCTCCGGCTTGCCGGTCAGCGGGGGCTTTGCGCGGTCGGTGGTCAACTTCGACGCCGGCGCCGAGACACCCGCCGCGGGCATCTTCACCGCGATCGGCATCGGGCTCGCGACGTTGTTTCTCACACCGCTGCTTGCGACTCTTCCGCAAGCAACGCTTGCGGCAACGATCATTGTCGCCGTCCTGTCGCTGGTGGACTTCAAAACCATTCGCGAAGTCCTCCGTTACTCGAAGGCGGATTTTGCGGCGATGGCAGCGACCATCGTCATCACTCTGTTCTGGGGTGTCGAACGCGGCGTCCTCTCGGGCGTCGTGCTGTCCCTCGCGCTTCACCTCTATCGCACCAGCAGGCCGCACATGGCCGTCGTCGGCCTCGTGCCGGGCACGGAGCATTTCCGCAACATCGAGCGGCACAGCGTCATCACCGATCCCTCGATCCTTTCGGTTCGCGTCGATGAGAGCCTCTATTTCGCCAACAGCCGCTATCTGGAAGATCGCATCGCCGCGCTCGTCGCCGATTGCCCGGATGTCCGGCACGTTATCCTGATGTGTTCGGCGGTCAATTTCATCGATGCCAGCGCGTTGGAAAGCCTGGAGGCAATCAATCATCGCCTCGCTGATGCGGGCATCACCTTCCACCTTTCCGAGGTGAAAGGCCCTGTCATGGACCGCCTGAAGCGGACCGATTTTTTGCAGCAGCTGACCGGGAAGGTGTATCTCAGCCAGTACGAGGCTGTCGCCTCCTTGCCGAGGAGGGTTGGCGGAGACGACGATCTCGCGCCGCCGGTTGCGGGAGAGCGAAGAGCCTGAGCGAGCTCTTCGCTGAAATGCCGGCCGTCGGAATCGTGGACGGCGCCATTCTAGGCGGCGCGGATCGTCTCTAGAAAGGTGTGCACCTCGGTCTGCAGCCGGTGGCTCTCCATCGACAGCGCATTCGCCGCCGCCAGCACCTCGGATGATGCTGCCCCGGCTTCGGTGGCGCTGCGATCGACCTCCGTGATGTTGCTGGCGACGCTGCCGCAGAGATCGGCCGCCTGCTGGACGTTCCGGGAAATCTCCCGCGTTGCCGCGCCCTGTTCCTCCACGGCGGCGGCGATGGTGGACGAGATTTCCGATATCAGGTTGATGGTCGCGCTGACTTCCTGGATGGTCGCCACGGAATCCTGCGTTGCCGCCTGCATCCCGGCGATCTGCGCCGTGATCTCGTCGGTCGCCTTGGCGGTCTGGGATGCCAGCGCCTTCACCTCGGAGGCGACGACGGCGAAGCCGCGCCCGGCCTCGCCGGCGCGGGCGGCCTCGATGGTGGCATTGAGCGCGAGCAGGTTGGTTTGTTCGGCGACCGCGGTGATGAGCTTGACGACATCACCGATGCGCGCGGCTGCCTGCGAAAGCTCCTTGATGCTGGCATCGGTCTTCTGCGCCTGCGCAACCGCTGCCTGCGCCACACGGCTCGACTCATGCACCTGACGGCTGATCTCGTTCACTGATGCGGTGATCTCCTCGGTGGCGGCGGCGGTGGACTGGATGCTTTGCGACACCTCCTGCGAGGCGTTCGCGGTGGAATGAGACAGTTGCCGGGTGGTATCGGCGGCCGTGGTCAAGGTGGAGGCGGTGGCTTCCATCTCGGCCGAGGCGGAGGACAACGAGCCGATCATCTCCCCGACCATGGCCTCGAAATTTTTGGTGACCTTGTCCATGGTTTCGGCGCGCCGCAGCTTGGCGCTCGCCTCGCCGGCGCTGGCCGCATCGGCGGCCTTCTTGGCGACCAGCGCGGCCTTGAAAATTTGCAGCGTCTCGGCGATCTGGCCGATCTCGGTACGCTTGCTCTGATGCGGAATTTCAACCTCGAGATCGCCGGCCGAGAGCGCGCGCATCGGCGCGAGCACGGAGCCGATGCCCCGCGAGATGTCACGCACGATCAGGATCGCGGCGCTGAGCCCGAGCAGGACCATGCCGACCAGGACGGCGAGCAGGACGTTGAACGCGGTGGCATAGGCGCTTTCGGCTTCGTGCCCGGAGACGCTGGCGCCATGATCGTTGAGCGCAACGATCTTGCTCATCACGGCGTCCATGCTGCGCCCGGCCGGCGTCGCGCGGGTGGCATTGATGGCGCGGGCCTGTGCGAAGTCGCGTTTGCGGGCATGGGTGATCACTTCGTCGGCGGCGGCGCGAAAGGTTTTCCAGGTCTTGGAAAGCTCCTGATACAGCGCCGTTTCCTCGGGCGAGGTGATGCGCGGGGCATAGGCCTTGTCGGCGGTGTCGTAGTCCTTGGCGCGCGCGTCGAGGTTGCGCTGGATGTCGGCCATGAAGGCGTCGTCCGGCTCGGTCAGATAGTCGCGAAGCACCGCCCGGTAGCGCGCTGATTGGGTTCGCAACTCGCCGACGAGCCGGATGTTCGGCAACCAGTTGGCCTTGATGTCCTGCGCCGACGCGTTGATCGCCCGCATTTCGATTACGGCAAAGGTCCCAGTTGCGGTGAGTGCAAGCAGAAGCGCGGCGACGAGGCCGATCAGTTTCGTCCGGATGGAAAGTCTTGAAAGCATTTCGTGGGGCCCTGTGGTGACCGTAGACGAATTTTTTGTGACAAACCCATTGGGCACATAGCAGAGTAAAGCGTAGGTAAAGGGGCTTGGCCGGACCGGTATTTGCCGGGAAGGGACAGGCCGCCGCCGGAACGGCGCTAAAGGGGAGCTTAAGAAACGTGAAGCGGGGCTGCAGCCGGCGAACGGTGGCTGCAAGAAATGGTGGCATTCGGCGCGTTGATCAATCGGGCCTCGATGGACCGCATCGAACCAATGGCCGGTGCCGAATTCCGTGATCACGGAACGATCCGCCGCCTGGGTATTTGATATCGGTCAACACGCGCCGTTCTGAAATTGGCAGATTTTGCTATCTTGCTGATGTCCGGGAACATGCCCTTGGATAAGCCACAAGAACAGGCCACCGAAACTGCCGAGCGTAGCGAAATCAACGACCGGCACCCCGCAAGCGATCAGGCCCTGGCAGTCGTCGCTCATCCACCGGTACCGAGCCCTGAAAAAAAACCTCGTCGCCGATTTTCGAAGATCACTATCGCGCTTTCAGTGGTTCTGATCATTGCGGCGGTTGGCGGGGCGATTGGCTGGTGGGTGCTCTCGAGGTCGCGGTTGCCGGCTGGCATCAGCTACGGCAACGGCCGGATCGAAGCGGACGAGATCGACATCGATACCAAGTTCGCCGGACGCCTCGCGCAGCTCTATGTCGATATCGGAGACACGGTCAATGCAGGCGAGGTTGTGGCTCGCATGGACACCAGCGATATCGAGCAATCGTTGAAGAAGGCGCAGGAGCTGGTGAAGCAGGCCGATCGCGCGATCGAGGAAGCGAACGCGACTCTCGCTCAGCAGCAAACCCAGCAGACGTTGGCAGAGCAGGAAATGGAGCGAGCGGCCGCTCTGCTCAAGAACGGCTGGACCACCCAGGAAATCTATGATCAGCGCCGCCAGGCATTGGACGGAGCGAAAGCCGGAGTTAACGCCGCGCAGGCAAGAATCGCCCAGGCCGAGCATGCGCGGCAGGCCGCCGAGCATGATGTCCAGCTCTATACGGTGAACATCAAGGACAACGAGCTCGTCGCGCCTCGCTTCGGCCGCATCCAATACAGGGTGGCGAATATCGGCGAGGTTCTTCCTGCCGGCGGCAGGGTGTTCACGATGTTGGACATGGGCTACGTCTACATGGACATCTATCTTCCGACCCTCGAGGCCGGCAAGGTTCTGGTTGGAACGGATGCCAGGATCGTGCTCGATGCCTATCCGAACCACCCGATTCCGGCCAAGGTTTCGTTTGTCGCGAGCCGAGCGCAGTTTACTCCAAAGACGGTTGAGACGAAGAACGAGCGGGACAAGTTGATGTTCCGCATTCGGGTTCGCATCGATCGCGAACGATCGCTGCAGCATGCCGACTACGTGCGGAGCGGGCTGCCGGGCGTTGCCTATATCAAGACCGATCCAAAAGTGAATTGGCCCAGCAACCTTGAGGCAGCCGTGATCCCAAGCTGCGTCGCGAGTCTCGATGGTGTCGTGCAGCGCTACGGCAAGGTCGCGGCGCTCGACGATGTGTATCTGGCGATTCCGGGCGGCTGCGTGGTCGGAGTCATCGGCCCGGATGGCGTCGGAAAATCGACCTTGCTGGGCATTGTCGCGGGCGCGCGTCGTATCCAGATGGGAAAGGTCTTTGTCCTCGGCGAGGACATCGCCAAGGCAAGCCGGCGCGCCGCGATATGCTCACGTATCGCCTACATGCCTCAGGGACTTGGAAAAAATCTCTACCCCGATCTCAGCGTGCGCGAGAACATTCTGTTCTTCGCCCGCCTGTTCGGTCTTTCAGCGGACGAACAGCGCTGGCGCATCGCGGAGTTGCTCGAAAGCACGGATCTTGAAGCCTTCCAGCATCGCCCGGCAAAAAAGCTCTCCGGCGGCATGCGTCAGAAACTGGGCCTGTGCTGCTCGCTCGTTCACGACCCCGACCTGCTCATTCTTGACGAGCCGACGACAGGGATCGATCCGCTCTCACGGCGCTCCTTCTGGGATCTTATCGGCCGTATCCGTGCGCGCCGCCCGGGCATCAGCGTCATGGTGGCGACGGCCTATATGGAGGAAGCCGAGCGGTTCGACTGGCTTGTCGCATTCGATGGCGGGCGGATCCTCGCAACGGGCACCCCGAAAGAGCTGATGGAGAAAACCGGCGCGCGCACCATCGAAGACGCGTTCGTCTCGCTGCTTCCCGGCCGCAGCCGCCGCATCGAGGAGGCGTTTCGAAAGCGCCCGATCGCCGATGTGAACGGCGAACCGATCATCGTCGCGCATGATCTCACATGCCGGTTCGGCGACTTCACTGCCGTCGATCGCGTGAGTTTTGCTATCGGCAAGGGGGAGATCTTCGGGTTCGTGGGATCGAATGGGTCCGGCAAGACGACCACGATGAAAATGCTCACCGGCCTCTTGCCCGCAACAGCAGGCGAAGTGCGGCTGTTTGGCAAGCTGCTGGACCCCGACGATCTCGAGGCGCGCAGAAGGGTTGGCTATATGGCTCAATCCTTTTCGCTGTACGGCGAGCTCACCGTGCGGCAAAACCTGGTCCTGCAGATGCGCCTGTTCCACCTGGATATGCGCGCCTCCCGGAAGAGAATCGCCAAGCTGGCCGATACATTCGGCCTCACCCGCTATCTCGACGTCCGCTCGGACGATCTGCCGCTGGGAATTCGCCAGCGCGTCTCGCTCGCCGTCGCTGTCGTCCATGACCCGGAGCTCTTGATCCTCGATGAGCCGACTTCCGGTGTCGATCCGATCGCGCGCGATCAGTTCTGGGACCTGCTCGGCGACCTGTCTCGCAACCATGGGGTGACGATCTTCGTATCGACCCACTTCATGAGCGAGGCTGCCCGCTGTGATCGGCTTTCCCTGATGCATGCAGGGCGGGTCCTCGCAACCGATACGCCCGACGCACTGGTGCGCGCGCGGGCGGCGGCAAACCTCGAGGACGCATTCATCAGCTATCTCGAGGAGGCAACGGGCGACCAGAAGTCCCCGGCAGAAGAAACCCGACCGGCACCGCGGGCGCCGATCACCCCGGATCTTCATGGGAGCGACCGGAGCGCGCGGCACGCCTATTTCAGCCCGCAGCGCCTGCTTGCCTGCACCATCCGCGAAGGCCTCGAACTGATCCGGGATCCGATAAGGCTGATGTTCGCTCTGTTCGGCACGGCCCTTTTGATGATCGTTTTCGGATACGGGGTCTCGACGGATGTCAACAACCTGACGTTTGCGGTTCTCGATCGCGACCAGACCCATGAAAGCCGTGCCTATCTTGAGGAGGTCAGAGGGTCGCCATACTTCGTCGAAAGGCCACCCCTCAAAGACTACGCCGATCTCGAGCGGCGGATGCAAAGCGGGGAGATCGATGCAAGCATCGAAATTCCTCCCGGTTTCGGCGAGGATCTCGAGCGTGGTCGTCCGGTGTGGATCTCGGTGTGGATCGACGGAGCCATGCCATATCGGGCGGAAACCATCCGCGGCTATCTGGAAGGAATGCACCAGAACTATCTGACCGACCCGCTCATCAAAACGTCTTCGCCGGCCAATGCCAACCCGGCCGATCTCGAAATTCGGTTTAAGTACAATCAGGATTTCGACAGCATCTACGCAATGGTGCCGTCGACCATCGCAATGATGCTCGCCCTGTTTCCGGCGATACTCATGGCGCTTGCGATCGTCCGCGAGAAGGAGCTGGGGTCGATCACCAACCTCTATGTCACTCCGGTCACGCGTCTGGAGTTTCTGGTCGGCAAGCAGCTTCCCTACATCGCCGTCGCATTGTTGAATTTCGCCATTCTGTTTGCGATGGCGGTTCTCCTCTTTCGCGTTCCGCTGAAGGGGAGTTTTTTGCTGCTGGTGCTGGGGACCCTCGTCTATGTAGCGGCCACGACTGCGTATGGCATGCTGATTTCAGCATTTTGCAAGAGCCAGATCGCGGCACTGTTCGGAACTGCGATTTTGACAATTCTGCCCGCAACGCAGTTTGCCGGAATGTTGACGCCGGTGTCGTCATTGTCCGGCGTCGCGCGCGTCATCGGGAGCGCCTTTCCGATGTCCTATTTCCTCCCGATCAGCGTGGGGGCCTTTACCAAGGGATTGGGATTTCGCGATTTGCAAGCCAATCTGCTCATTCTGTCGATCTTCGTTCCAGTCCTCATCGGGCTAAGCCTGCTGCTGCTCCCTAAACAAGGGAAATGACAGGGGATATTCTGAATGCGCAAGTTGTCGAATATCTTCTGGCTCGGGACCAAGGAACTGCGAAGCTTTCTGAGCGATTTCGTCCTGCTTGGCCTGGTGTTCTATTCGTTCTCGATCGCGATCATCAGTCAGGCCCAGAGCTATTCCCAGGAGCTTCACAACGCCTCCATTGCATTTGTTGACGAGGACAATTCGGAGCTAAGCCGCCGCATCATCGCAGCATTTCTTCCGCCGTACTTCAAACGCCCGGAGCTGATCGAGGAGCGTGATATAAATCGCCTGATGGATCTCGGGCGGTATACTTTCATCATCAATATTCCGCCGAACTTCCAGCGCGACATCCTGGCGCGACGGTACCCCGACCTGCAGATCAATGTTGACGCGACCGCGATGGTGCAGGCCGGTCTTGGCGCCGGCTACACCCAACAAATCATCAACACGGAAATCGCGACGTTTCTTTCCCGAACCGAGGCAACGCCGACCCCGCTCGTCAATCTGGCGATACGCATCGCGTACAATCCGAACGTGACAACCGCGTGGTTCACCAGCGTGATGGGCATCATCAACAGCGTCACGATGCTGGCGATTGTCCTTGCGGGAGCGGCAATCGTGCGCGAGCGGGAGAGGGGGACGATGGATCATCTCATGGTGATGCCCCTGACATCGTTCGAGATCGCCATGTCAAAGATCTGGGCCAACGGATTGGTCATCGCGATAGCCGTGGCGCTGTCGTTGTATTTTGTGGTGCAGCTTCTGCTCAAGGTGCCCATTGCCGGCTCCATCCCGCTGTTCCTGCTCGGGGCCTCCATCTATCTGTTCTTCGCGACGTCGATCGGCATCTTTTTGGGAACGGTGGCCCGGTCCATGCCGCAGCTCGGGCTGCTCTACATGCTGGTTGCGGTGCCGATGAATCAGCTATCCGGCAGCTCGACGCCGCTGGAGAGCATGCCGCCCCTGCTGGCGAAGATCATGCAGATTTCGCCGTCCACCCATTTCGTATCGTTCGCCCAGTCAATCCTTTATCGCGGTGCGGGCTTCAGTGTCGTATGGACCCAGTTTCTCGCAATTGCCGTGATCGGCGCTTTGTTTCTCGGCCTGTCGCTGCTGCGGTTCAGAGCCGTCGCCGCCAGGCCGGCTTAGGATGATCGGTCGGCATCTTTGTGAAGAGGAGCGGTCGTCGGGCGCGTCGGGGGCGGGGAACTACATTTGACCGGTCTCCCAAGTTGCAGATAGTTGCAGCTTGGGAGAGACCTCATGGCGAGGCAGTTTGACTCAGGTCGCACTCTTGACCGCAATCTTTTTCGCCGCCTTCTGCGCTTCCGGGCTTTTCGGCAGTGTCACAGTCAAAACGCCCTTCTTGAAGGTCGCTTCGATCTTCTCGGGATCGATGCCTTCGGGAAGACGGAACGAGCGTTCGAACGTTCCGAAACGGCGCTCATGCAGATAGTAGTCCTTCTTCTTCTCTTCCTTTTCTTCTTGCTTTTCGCCCTTGATGGTCAAGCCGCCATCCACGAGCTTCACCTCGATGTCCTTCTCATCCATCCCGGGAAGCTCGGCCGTGATCTCATAGGCCTTGTCGTTTTCGGTGATGTCGGCCGCCGGCAAAGCGGTGACGGCCAGTTGGCGTTGCCAGAATGGCTCCATCTCGAACATCGGGCGGCGGAAGGGCGCGCCCAAGAAGTCGCGATTAAAATCTTCAAATAGGCGGTCGATCTCGTGACGAAGACTGGAGAAAGGATGCCATGGCACTGAAGCGCCTTCGGTCCGGACGGGCAGTTTGCTTGAGGTCTCGGCCATCTTTGAATCCTCCGATTGAAACGCGAAACGATGGCCTTGTACTTCGGGCAGATTCGGCTCAGGTTGACTTGGCTCAATTCCTAGCGATCCGCAGCGATTTTTTTGCAGAAGGAGGCATCGGCCGGGCGGCGGCTTTAAGCATGCGATGCGTGGCCCGGAACTCGCTCCGGCACCGTCCAGCCTGCCATCTGCCGCGTGATTTCAACAGGAAAGCACGGACTTATGGATCAGCAAGAGGTCATCGCGTTTCTGTCCGACGGGGCGAACTACGGCAAACCGGGCGTCGCGGTAGAGCGGATCGAGACGCATGTTTCCATCATCTTTCTGATCGGTGATCGGGCCTTTAAGCTCAAGCGCGCGATTTCTTTCCCTTATCTGGATTATTCGACACCAGCCCGGCGCGAAACCTGCTGCAAGGCGGAGCTTGAACTCAATCGGCGAACCGCCCCGGCGATCTATCTTCGTGTCCGCGCCATTGGGCGCGGTGCGCATGGGGAGCTTGCGTTCGATGAGGGCGATATCGTCGATTGGGTGCTGGAAATGCGCCGTTTCTCGCAGGATGCGCTGTTTGACCGGCTCGCCAGCGCAGGAAAGCTCACTCCTCAACTGATGCGGGATCTGGCGGATGTCATTGCCGCGTTCCATCGCGCTGCTGCGATCACCTTCGAATACGGCGGCCGCGCGGGCATCGAGGCGACGGTGGTCGGCAATCATGACAATCTGCTGCGGTCATGTCCGCCGCTTGAGATGCAAGACGTTCAGCAGGTTTATGCCGCATCCGTTCGCCGGATTTCGGCGGTCGGCGCGCTTCTCGATGCTCGGCGGGACGCGGGCATGGTCCGCCGCTGCCATGGCGACCTCCATCTGCGCAATGTATGTCTCTTTGACGGTCGTCCAACGCTGTTCGATTGCATCGAATTCAGCGACGCGCTGGCCTGTATCGACGTGCTCTACGATCTGGCGTTTCTGTTGATGGATCTGGCGCATTGTGGCGCAAACGATCTCGCCAGCATTGTCTTCAACCGCTATCTGGACATGACGGCCGATTTTGAGGGCCTCGCCGCGCTTCCGCTGTTTATGTCCGCGAGGGCAGCGGTGCGTGCACATGTGTCGGCGCTGGCGAATACGCAGAATCCATCGCGCCAGCGAGCGGGCGATGCGTGGTCCTATCTCGCACTCGCGGGGACGCTTCTTCGCTCGCATTCGCCGCGCCTGATTGCGATCGGCGGATTGAGCGGCGTCGGAAAATCAACGCTCGCTCTGGCGCTTGCGCCCGATTTCCCGCCGGCCCCCGGGGCGCGCGTGATCCGCAGCGACGTCCTTCGCAAACGGTTGTTCGATCTTGTGCCCGAAACGCGGCTGCCGCCCGCCACCTACACCGCAGCGACGACAAAGCGTGTTTATCAAGGCCTTTACGACCAGGCCGCAGCCGTTTTGAGCGCTGGCTATACGGCGATCGTCGACGCGGCCTTTATCAAAGAAGAGGAGCGCCGCCGTATCGGCGCTTTGGCAGAAGCCCATGCGGTTCCATTCACTGGCGTGTGGCTTGAAGCGCCGGCCGAAGTGCTGGCAACGCGAATTCGCGCACGTCGTCACGATGCCTCCGATGCCGACACCGAGGTTCTGCAGCAGCAGCTCTGCATCGATACCGGAATGATCATGTGGCACCGGATCGATGCGTGCCGCGACACGGCCTCGACCCTTGCGGCAATTCGCGCTTTGATCGCACCTTCGGGCAGCGGCGTTCCTTAAGTCCCTGCGTGACGTAGCGGGCCTCGTCGCGGGCGCTATCGTTCCTGATCCAGGCGAAAGACGATCACCGGGGACGTCGTGTCGCGGATGACGCGCCGCAACGTTCGCGCCCGATCCGGCTCGAGCACCCCGCGCCAGCCCAGCACGATGAGATCGCTCTGCCGGGCGAAATTGACGATCGCGGAGCCGGCGTCTCCTTGAGCGACCATGAGGTCGACTTTGACTCCATCTCTTGCGCCCCCGAGGGCGCGCAGCCGGTCGACGAACTCCTGCGCCCAGGTCCGCCACTCGTGTTGCGGCTGGTCGACATAGCGCGGCGACAGCAGCGTTCCCGGCTCCGCGGCGCGCTCGGCGCCCGGCGTCGCGACATGGAGCACAACAAGTTCTGCAGCAGCCATCGAGGCAAAGTCGGTCGCAGGCCCCATGGTCGCCGCGCTCGTCGGAGTGCCGTCGTGGGGCACGAGCAGCCGGTGCAGGCCCCAGTGCTTGCGTCCCCGGCCCGAGGGAACGAGGACGACCGGGCACGGAGCCGTGCGGAGCACCGCAGCCGCGACAGTTCCGAGGGCGCGCGTGGGCAGATCGGTCCGAACCCGCGGGCACATCACGATCATGGCGGCCTGGCGCTCGCTGGCTTCGCGGGTGATGGCAGCCGCCGCCGCGCCCGTCCGCTGCTCCACCACGAGCCCTTGCACTTCCTGAGATGACAGCTTCATGCGCTCGATCAGCGCGGCGGGCTCTAGAGCGTCGTCGCTGACATGAAGGATGACAATGGTCGCTCGCAACAATTCGGCAAAGCCGCGCGCCACAGGTATCGCGGCCGTCGCGCGCACGGAGCCATCGAGGGGAACCAGCACTGTCTTGTGAGGCGTCATCGCTCGACCTCTTTCCATTCGGTCCATCCCGCCGCGTCGCCTTGTAGGATATAGCGTTGTCCGGCGCGCGCACGGCAGGCCGGCCCGTCAAGCACGGCGATGCTCATTTCGTCTCCGCGCTCGACCGTTACCTCGATTTGTCTCGGCGCAGTCCGCAAGCACAGACGCAGCAATCGGCCGCGACATTGCAGCGGGAACGACATTTCAACCCATCCTGGAAGCAGGTGAGGATCGACGGCGATGCCGTCGTCGCCCAAGCGCAATCCGGCAGCCCCGAAGACAGCCGCCCGCCAGAGGCCGCCGAGCGCGCCCATATGCACGCCGCCAGCGGCATTGCCCACGTTGTTGGAAAGGTCGATCTCGGCCGCCTGTTGAAAATAGGCCTGCGCGAGGGCGAGATCGCCAAGCCGAGCAGCCACAAGCGCATGGAGGGCAGGGCTCAGCGAGCTGCCATGGACGGTGCGCGGCCCGTAGTAGCGGAAGTTGGCTTCATGCACCGCCGCCGGCCACGGGTCCCAGAGCTCGGCGCTGAGCGCGACCACGTCGGCCTGCTTGCAGACCTTGGAGCGGGCCACCCGTTCCGCGCCGAGGCACACGTCGACCGGCGCGGAGCAATCCATCAGCGTCGTTTGGTCGATGTCTTCGAGTTTGAAGTAGCCGGCGAACTGCTCGAACAGCTTTGTGGCTGGGTCAAAACCCGTGACCAGCACGCTGGCCAGTTTCCGCCAGGTTTGCGGTTCGTCTTCGGTGAGGCCAAGCCGCGCCGCGAGCCGCTGCCAGGTGTCGAGGCGATTGCCTTTCAGGAACGCCACGGCATCGGCGGCGCGGTCAAGGTTAAACGCCGCCATGGCATTGGTATAGGCATTGTCATCGACCAGTTCGTGATACTCGTCCGGACCGATCACCTGCCGGATGTGGGCGCGGCCTTCGGTCTCGACCTCCGCCCGGCTTACCCAGAAGCGCGCGGTTTCCACGAGGATCTCTACGCCCGCGGTTGCCATGAAGGCGTCGTCGCCGGTTGCCCGCCAATATTGCCAGACACCATAGGCAATGTCGGCGCTGATGTGCAGTTCGTGCTTCCCGGTGCGGATGATGACGAGATGCCCGTCGGGGGCGACGACAGTGCTTGGCGTTACCTCATCGCCCGTATCGGCGGACTCCCACGCATAGAATGCGCCCTCATAGCCGTGCGCCTTGGCCTTGCGGCGCGCGGCGTCGAGCGAGTGGTAGCGATACATCAACAGTGCCCGCGCAGCCGGCGGATCAGTGAAGACATAGAACGGGAGCATATAGATCTCGGTGTCCCAGAAGACGTGCCCGCGATAAGCTTCCCCGGTGAGACCTCGCGCGCCAATCGATACGTGCTCGTCACCGGGGTTGGCGGCCGCGATCAGGTGATAGACCGCAAAGCACAGTGCCCGTTGGATTTCCTGATCGCCGAGAATTCGAATTTCGGCGGCTTCGCGTCTCTCCCGCCAGGCTTTGAGATGCGCCGAAGCGGCAGCCGCAAAGCCCGTGGCAGAAGTGGCGACGAGCTTGTCGTGCGCCGTCGTCACAGGCCTCGCCGCGTCACGGGAAGTGAAGACCGCGATCATGCGCTCGAGGGAGGCCGTTTCGCCGAGCCCGAGCTGCATTGACCGGTGCTCGTCCTGGTCCGTCGGCGAATGCACCGCTTCTTGGCCTGCCACGCCTTGCAACTGAGACACTGCCGCGACGCCGAGCTCCGTGCCGGACACGCGCATGCGCACGCCGTCGGAGTGGTAGAGCATATCATCGACATCCGTGCGCGCGCCTTCCGGGAAACCCAGGCGTGTGACCAGACCGATCCTGCCCGCATAGTTCTCGGCGGTCACAGTCACCGATTGGAGCAGCAGATGCCGGTCCGCGAGGGAGGCAATCTGGAGATCGGTCACTCGCGTGATCCGCCCGCTCGGGTCCTGCTGCCGCCACTCCCGCCACAAGATGCCCTGCCGGAGGTCGAGCATTCGCCGATAGGAGAGCATGCGGCCGGCTTCGCAGGACAGCCGCCGCTCTTCGACCATCACCTCGACATGCAGCCAGGGGGGAAGCACGGCGAGCCGCGGCCCGAAATCGCGATCGCTCACAAAGAGGCCGGCCACGAAGGTCGCAGGACGCATGAACCTGCTGCCTTCGGGAAACGAGGCACGCGCGCTGAGATAGCCGTTGCCGACGGCAAGGATCGCCTCGATCTCACGCTCGCGCGCCGGGTCGATGCCGTCTTCGACCAGGAGCCAATCCGGATCTGCGGAGGGCGAAAGCACGAAGTCACTCATCCGGGCTGCGCATGCGTTTACACTCCCGGCGGCAAAACTCATTCGCGGACGATGCTGCGGCATTGATTTCGATCAACGCGGAGCGGCTTTGCGTTGAGGGATTTGCCGACGCGCCTCCCCCCATCAGCAAAACCTGATTTGCATCAATGCCGGTCCGCGGCATGCGCCAAGAATGGTTGCGTGCAAAAGGCTTTCGACGATGCCGGTGCAGAATGCGGAAATTGCGGCGATGTTCGATCAGGCCGCGGAACTCCTCGAAATCCAGGGCGAGAACCAGTTTCGCGCCCGGGCCTATCGTCGTGCGGCCCGGGTCATCGAAGGGTTGCCGCAGAGTGTCCGGAGCCTGCTTTCTGCGGGGCGCGATCTGTCGGAGCTACCAGGAATCGGCGAGGACCTCGCCGGCAAGATCACCGACATCGTCGAGACCGGGCATTTTGCGATGCTCGATACGCTGAAGAAGAAGCTGCCCGGCGAACTGGGCGACATGGCCGCGCTGCCGGGCCTCGGGCCAAAGCGGGTCAAGCTCCTTTACGACCAACTCAAGGTGCGCAGCCTCGACGATCTGCGGCGGGTTCTGGCAACCGGACGTCTGCGGAACGTCAAGGGCTTTGGCCCCACCATCACCAGGAAGCTCGCGGAGGCGCTCGAAAAACCCCGGGCTGAAAAGCGCTTCAAGCTCTCGGTCGCGGAGGCCGAAGCCGAGGCGCTGGTCGGTTATTTGCGCAATGGTGGGCGCATCGTGGTTGCGGGCAGCTATCGCCGACGGCGCGACACGGTCGGCGACCTCGATGTGCTGGTGACGACCGAGGATGGCGCCGCGGTCGGCAACAAGCTCTTGCGCTATGAAAACGTCGCCGATGTTCTTGCTCACGGCCCGACGCGCACGACCGTCGTCTTGCGCTCAGGATTGCAGGTCGATGTGCGCGCCGTGCCGGAAGAGAGCTATGGCGCCGCGCTGCTCTATTTCACCGGATCGAAGGCGCACAACATCGCCTTGCGCGCACTCGCCATCGAGCACGGCTGGAAGCTCAATGAGTACGGCTTGTTCGCGGGCAGACGGCGGATCGCCGGCGCGAGCGAGGAAGAGGTCTACAAGAAGCTGGGCCTCGCCTTCATTCCACCAGAGCTGCGTGAGGATCGCGGCGAGGTCGCGCTCGCCGGGGCCAATCGGTTGCCGCGCCTCGTGAGCCTGTCGGACCTGCGCGGCGACCTGCATGTGCATTCGGAATGGACCGATGGCACCGCCACGATTGCGGCCATGGCTGAGGGAGCCCGCGCCCTTGGTTACGCATACATCGCGCTCACCGATCACAGCCGGCGCGTCGCCATGGTGCATGGCCTCGATCCGGCAACTCTGTCGCGCCAGATCAAGGAAATCGATCGCCTGAACGAACGGCTCTCGGGCATCACCATTCTCAAGGGGATCGAGGTCGACATTCTCAAGGATGGCAGCCTTGACCTGCCGGACACGAGCCTCGCCAAGCTCGACGTCGTGGTTGCATCCGTGCATTCCTTTTTCGATTTGCCACGCGAGGCTCAGACCGACCGTATCATTCGCGCCATGCAGAATCCCCGCGTCTCGATCCTCGGACACCCGACGGGGCGGCTGATCGGCGAGCGCGCGCCTTACGATCTCGACATGGACCGGGTGATTGCGGCAGCGCGCGATCTTGGCTGCCACCTCGAAATCAACGCTGAGCCCGATCGGCTCGACCTCAACGACATTCACGCACACGCGGCCAAGGAGGCGGGCGTAAAGCTCGCGATCTCGACCGACGCGCATTCCGTCCACGCGTTCCGCTACATGCGGTTTGGCATCGATCAGGCGCGGCGCGGCTGGCTTACCGCAGATGACGTCATCAACACGCGCCCGCTGCGCGAATTACGCAAGCTTCTGAAGCGGTAGCGTTGTGTTGGCGCCGTCGGACCAGTTTGATTCAGCTCAAGGGATGGGTGCCTGTGCGGCCCTACCGTAGCGATCACCGAACGCATCTGTCGGTCGATGATGCCCCATCCATCGCCCGTGGCGATCGGTTTTGAGGCTGAAAATGATGATCAAGCTCAGGATCGAAAAGGGCGATGTGATGCTCTATGAGCAGAACTACGACATTTCCGATGCGGAGAGTTTTGGCAAGGCCTGCGCGCATGCGTGGTCGCAACTGCGCGGGCAGCGGCTCGATCGCGCTACCAGTGTTGGTGCCCTTTTCGAGCGTCTCAACGATCCGCTGGTCGACGAACTCGACGGCATCACCATCAGCCTTGCAAAGACGTAGTTTGTGACGATCGATGAATACCAGCGCACAGGCCATCGTCATACGACCGGAGGCAGGGGCGGCTGCACGCAATTCAGATACGATCACGCTTGCGGAAAAGGCGGAATTTTTGAGCCGGCCTGCGGCTTATGCGGATGCGCCCGCGCAAGTAACCTGCCGCGAGACGCATATGTCCTGGGTTTTTCTCGCGGGCGATCGAGTCTACAAGCTCAAGAAGCCGGTCCGCTTTCCCTATCTCGACTTCTCAACGCTTGCTCGGCGCGAAGCTGCCTGCCGCGCCGAACTCCGCTTGAACAGAAGGCTGGCGGCCGACGTGTATCTCGACGTCGCGCCCTTGACCGCCTCGGTGCGCGGGCTGGCGATCGGCGGCAGCGGCGCTGTCGTCGATTGGCTCGTGGTCATGCGCCGGCTGGACGAGCGGGACACGCTTGAGCGTGCAATCGAGGAGCGGCGGATCGCCACCTGGCAGCTCGATCGCCTGATCGCCACCCTGGTGCAGTTTTATCGTCATGCGACCCCTTCGGCGGTGCCAGAGGCCGTTCACCTGCGCGACTGGCAGGAAAATCTGTCCTTCAATCGCCGCGTTTTGCTCGACGAAAGTCTGGGCCTGCCGGCGGGACAGGTCCGCCGGATCGACCGCATCCAGCGCCAGTTCTTTGAGCGCAACCGCGGGATGATCGCGCAGCGGCTTCGCGGGCGGCACATCGTCGATGGACACGGCGACCTGCGCCCCGAGCACATCTGGCTCGGCGATCCGGTGCGCATCATCGACTGTCTGGAATTCAATCCCCGGCTGCGTGCGGCCGATCCATTCGATGAGATCGCCTTCCTGACGCTGGAGTGCGAACGCCTCGGTGCCCCCTGGGCCGGCCGATACATCAAGCAGCGGGCCGAGCGGGGCCTCAATGATGGTCTGAGCGAAGAGCTGTTTTTGTTCTACCGCTCCTATCGCGCGGCGCTGCGTGCGCGCCTCGCGATTGCGCATCTGCTTGAGCCCAATCCGAGAACCCCGGAAAAGTGGCCGCGCCTTGCCAGGCTCTATCTCAGAATCGGCGCGGCCGACGCCACCAAGCTGGAGCGGCTCCTCAGAACACGTAAAGATCACTGAGCGGCATGCCGCCGCGCAACCTGCGGATTGTTTCCGCAAGGAGCGGTGCCGCAGGCAGGATGTCGACCTTGGCTGCCGCCAGGTCTTTCGGCAGGCGAAACGGCGGCACGGCGTCGATTATCGCCAGGCGGTCGATGGTCGGGTCGGCAATCACCTCCTCGGCCCCCTGCATGAAAAGGCCGTGGGTGAGGAGCGCAACAACACGGCGCGCGCCGGCTTTTCGCGCGGCGCGGGCAGCGCGCAGGATTGTCCCGCCGGTGCTGATCAGATCGTCGATGATGAGCGCGGTGGTGCCGGCAACGTCGCCGATGAACAGGTCACCCGAGACAACGCCCGCGCTGCGGTGTTTGTCCGCAAACGCCTTGGCGACGGGACTGCCGACCGCCGCTTCCAGGGCTTCGCGGAACAGTTCGGCCCGCTTGGCCCCGCCCGGGTCGGGCGAGACGACGCTGAAGGCCTCGCCCGTGAGCCCGCGTGCGTAATCTACGAAAAGCGGCGTCCCGGTGAGCGTGACTGTGGGGCAGCGAAAGGCGTTTTCGAAGGCCGCCGGATTGTGGACCTCGAGCGTCACGACGCAGTCTGTGCCAACCGCTTCGAACATAGCTGCAATGTAACGGGTCGTGACCGGATCGTGCGGCTTTGTGCGACGGTCTTTTCGCGCATAGCACAGATAGGGAACTACTGCGGTGACCGTCGCGGCTCCCGCGTCCTTGATTGATCCGATAAAGAACAGCAGGCGGCAAAGCTTGTCGTTGGCCGATTCATGCGGCCCGCTATGAAGGCTTTGAACCACGTACACGTCAGCGCCACGAACCGTGTCCAGCGGTCGAACCTTGTGCTCGCCGTCTTCGAACGTGCGCTCTTCGTGCTGCGACAGTTTCAGGCCGAGACAGGAAGCTATCGCATTGCCGAGATCAGCGGTGGCCTCAAGCGCGAAGATTGCCATCGGCTTGGCGACGTTCGCCGCGGCATGCACAGATTCCGCACTTCGCGCGATCTCATTCACGGTGCTCTCCTGCTGGAAAGGGAATGACGATGACTGGTGCCGTGCCTAAAGATGCCCGGCCTCAACCGCATCGCAGGAGAGACCGAACTGGCTGAGGGCCTCCTCCAGATAGTCGGCGAGCAACGGGATGCCGAGAAGATAGGTTGCCGTGCGCTTGTTGTGTGCCCGCGACGCCTCGGCGCGCAGTTCGTCCCAGTCCGCGAGCGTGCCATCGCCGCGGCCGAGCCAGGTGAGCGCCACGAGGTCGATTTGCTCGTCCTCGTTTAACGTACTGATCACACTGCGCAGCTCCTGCACAACCGGATCGTCCCGCCGGTCTTCGAGCACGGAAGACATCGCATCGTCGGCCGCGCTTGAACTCTCGCCCGGATTGGTCACTGCGTCCTTCACGTCAAATTCGCGCGCCTTGATGATGATGAAGCAGGCCTTCTCTGGCGAAATCGTCAGCTCGGGGACGTCGCTGGGTCCGGACTTTTTCATGTCGGCCTCGTCAAAAAGTTTGAAAGAGCATAGGGCCCACAGCCAGGAGATGATTGACCCACATCAATGGGCCAGTGGCGCACCCCAGCCCGATGCGCGACCGGAACCAGGCGAGCCGGTTGCCCGCCCGCTACCGCCGATAGAAAGGTGAACTTAATACGTTGTCGACTGCTCGAATTTTTTGAGCATGGCAACGCATTCCGTCTCCATCCCCTCGGACTGAAGTTTTTTTGCGAGGGCGATCGCTGTTTCCGCTGTTTTTTGTGACTCGCTCGCCGCCTGCTCGACCGATCGAACCGTGGGTTGTCGATGGAGCAGTGCGGCGGACGATTCCGGCTCGCTAACGAACGGCTCACCTTTTTCGCGCGCCTGTTGGAGCAAGAGTTCCACACGTGCGATTTCGGCGCGGCACGAACCCGTCGGCGGCGGGCTTGGCTTGCGATCGGTTGTCGACTGGGCGGCGGTCCGCAAGCTCAAGATATACGCCACGACAGATTTGAGCTGAGCATCGGAAAGCTCCGGGTTCGGCATTCCGATAGCATCCATGCGAAGCCGATGTGTCGCGGTGAGAAAGCTTCGCAGTGTCTCAGCGTTCGTATCAGGGCGCCTGGCTATCGACTCGAATGACGGACCGGGCGGCTGGAGAACCGGTGCATATGCCTGCCCGGGGCCAGCAACATGGCAGGTCGAACAGATCAGACCTGCTAACTGGTGGCCTTTCTGGAGCTCCTCCGGGGAATAGCCGGATTGCTGCGTTTGTGCCGACGACAAGGACAGGGGGGCGACGACTGCGAGCAGTGCCAAGAGTAGCGACCGCATGGGACGATCCTTGTCACACATTGATCCTTGTTACCCGGCCTGCCACCGCCACAAACCCATCGCGGTTTTGTCGGCTGCTGCAGCCCGCCTGTCCGGCTTCGATGTCCGCACGTTTTCAGCGATGATGCGCGGAGACGGCGCGCAACACCTCGCCTGAGAGCTCGCTGCCGACCTTGTGCGAGATGTCGCCAAGGCTAACCATGCCGAGGAGATTTTCTTCGCTGTCGGTAACCGGAAGGCGACGGATGCGTTTGCTCTCCATGATCTTGATCGCATCGGCAATATCGTCATCAGGGCTGCAGCAGACTACCTTACTGGTCATCACATCCTTCGCGGTCATGTGTCCCGGATCCTTCGCGTCCGCGAGTGCTCGGCATGTGATGTCGCGGTCCGTAACAATGCCGACCAGATGGCTGTTCTCTTTGACCGGAAGTGCGCCGACATCGGCATCGCGCATCTGCTTTGCGATCGCGCTGATGAGCGTGTCCGGCGCAACATAGGTTGCACCCTTGTGCATGATCTCTTTGACTTTCATGGGGTTCTCCTTGAGTGCCGGTCTTGTGGTTTCTGGTGTCGTCGCGCCATCTTCAGCGGAGCCGTCGCCCCGCTGCATTGATGTGGGTCAATTCGGCGGAAAGCCGTTCGTTGTTGAATGTATTTTTTGCTTGGCAAGCAGTGCGGAACTGGTGCCGCGCAGCGAGACAGGTAAGGCGCGATGACACAGCGGGCACATCGGGACAATCAGCGCGATATTGTAAAATCCGCCGCTGAAGTGCGCGTCCCACCCATTGGGCTTGCGGGCAGCTTGCGCATCCCCGACGAAGCGCGAGGTTTGGTCGTGTTCGCCCATGGCAGCGGTTCCAGCCGCTTGAGCCCCCGCAACATGAAGGTGGCCGAAGGGCTCAACCGCTTCGGTTTTGCGACTCTGCTGTTTGATCTCCTGACGGCAGAGGAAGAAGGTGACCGAGCGAATGTGTTCGATATCGAGCTTCTGGCGGCGCGCTTGGCCAATGCGGTCGCATGGCTGGACCGGGAGCCGATGACCGCAGGCCTTCCGATCGGCCTGTTCGGGGCCAGCACGGGCGCGGCAGCTGCGCTGACGGCGGCTGCCGGGCTCGGCGAAAAGGTCCAGGCGATCGTCTCGCGCGGAGGCCGTCCGGACCTTGCGGGCGATGTCCTTGACCGGATCCAAGTTCCGACGCTGCTGATCGTCGGGGGCGCAGACTTCGGTGTCATCGCGCTCAATGAGCAGGCGCTTGCGCGGCTTGCCGGGCCAAAGGCGCTGGAGATCGTTCCCGGCGCGAGTCATCTGTTCCCGGAGCCGGGCGCGCTCGAGGCCGTGATCAATCATGCCGCGCGATGGTTCGCACGGTATCTCACGGGGGCCGCCGCAGCCGGCCGCGCCGCACACGACTGAAGCGTTCAGGAGACGCCAATGGCTTTCGAGAATCGGACGGATGCCGGACGCCGGCTTGCGCGAGCTCTGAGCGCCTACCGCGACCAGAAGCCGGTCATCCTTGCGCTGCCGCGCGGCGGCGTGACCGTTGCCGCGGAAATCGCATCGGCTCTTGCCGCGCCGCTCGATCTTGTTCTCGTGCGCAAGATCGGCGTTCCGCAGCAGCCAGAATTGGCGATGGGCGCGGTCGTCGATGGCAGCGCGCCGCTGGTCGTTCGCAACGAAGACATCATTGCGCTGGCGAACGTGAGCGAGGCCGAATTCACAGCCGTATGCGACAGCGAGCTTGCCGAAATCGAGAGGCGGCGCACCCGTTATCTCGGCGATCGGGCGCGCGTCGATGTCGCGGGCCGTACCGCCATCATCGTCGATGACGGCATCGCAACCGGCGCGACGATCCGCGCTGCGTTGCGCGCCACGCGGCTGCGCGAGCCCGCAAAGCTCGTGCTGGCGGTTCCGGTGGCCCCAACGGAAACCATCGAGAAGCTCCGGGCGGAGGCCGATGAAATCATCTGCCTGGAGGCGCATGTCTATTTCGGCGCGATCGGGCTCTTTTACGACGATTTCGGGCAGGTTTCGGATCAAACGGTGATCGACACGCTCAAGCGCTTTCCGCTGCAGCCGGAGCTGCAATCCAACCGACGTATCCGAAGCGACGAGGGTTTCTGAAGAGGTCGATCAGATGCCGCACAAACGGGTCCTGTTCCACTCGGCCGCGCGCGAAAAGATCTTGCGCGGCGCAACGCAGCTCGCGGACGCTGTCCGTGTGACCCTCGGCCCCCGGTCGAAATCGGTGCTGATCGAGAAGAAATGGGGCGCGCCGATCGTCTGCAATGACGGCGTCACCATCGCCAAGGAATTCGACCTGAAGGACGCTGAGGAAAATCTTGGTGCCCGCATGTTGCGGCAGGCGGCCGAGAAAACCGGCGAGATGGTGGGCGACGGAACCAGCACGGCCACCATCCTTGCCCATGTGATGTTCGCCGACGGGGCTCGCAACGTGGTTGCCGGCGCAAGTGCGATCGACATCAAGCGTGGCCTCGATCGGGCGGTGAAGCGCGCCATCGAGGCGCTGCGCGCCCTGTCGCGCCCGGTGAAGAGCCGGAAGGAGAAGGCGCAGGTCGCGGCGATCTCGGCGCACAACGATTCGGCGATCGGCGAGCTTGTTGCCGACGCGATGGAGAAGGTCGGCGGCGATGGCGTGATCACTGTCGAGGAATCCAAGGCTACCGAAACGACTGTCGATGTCGTCGAAGGCATGCGGTTCGATCGCGGCTTTCTGTCCCCCTACTTCATCACCAATCCGGAGAAAATGGAGGCGGAGATGGAGGACGTCCTCGTCCTCATTTCGGATCGCAAGATCAATATTTTGAAGGATCTCGTCCCGCTGCTCGAGGAAGTCGCGAAATCGGCGTTTCCCGTTCTCGTCGTGGCCGAGGATGTGGAGGGGGAAGCGCTTGCTACGCTGATCGTCAACCAGGTCCGCGGCACGCTCAAGAGCTGCGCCGTGAAAGCCCCCGGGTTCGGCGACCGCCGCAAGGCAATGCTGGAGGACATCGCGGTGCTGACGGGCGGGCAGGTCATCTCCGAAGACCTCGGTCTGAAGCTCGAACACGCGACCGTCGCGCAACTCGGCCATGCCAAACGTGTCATTGTCGACAAGGACAACACCACGATCATCGGCGGGGCCGGCGACCGCAAGCAGATCGATGGACGCATCGACCAGATTCGCCGCGAGATCGAAAAGACGGCGACGAGCGATTATGATCGGGAGAAGCTGCAGGAGCGTCTGGCCAAGCTCGCGGGCGGAGTCGCGGTGATCCGGGTCGGTGCTCCCTCCGAAGCCGAGATGAAATCGAAAAAGGAAGCGCTCGACGATGCGATCAGCGCAACCAAGGCGGCGGTAGCCGAGGGCATTGTTCCGGGCGGCGGGTTGGCTCTGCTGCGCTGCGTAGAGGCGGTCGCCGACGCGGAAGCCCAGTGTGAAGGGGACGAGCGTACCGGCGTGCAGATTCTCAAGCGGGCGCTTGAGGCGCCGGCGCGGCAGATTGCCGAAAATTCCGCAGTCGATGGCGGAGTTGTTGTCGCGCGGATGCTGAGCGGGAAGGGCACCGAAGGATTCGACGCCTCACGCAAGCAATATGTCGATCTGATCGAGGCCGGCATCGTCGATCCGACCAAGGTGATCCGCATCGCGCTGGAAAACGCCGTATCGGTCGCGAGCGTTCTGTTGCTGACCGAGGCGACGATGACCGAGATTCCTGAGGCGAAGTCGGAGGACCGGCCGGAGCCCGAAATGGCGCTTTGAGATGTCCCGTAGACAGCGACAATCCCAGTCAGCAGAAACCCCAATGATCTGAAGTTGCTTTCCATCGTGTCGGGCATCAATCAGTTCAAGACACAACGTTGAGATGAATCAATAGCGGACGACGATAAACGAATAAAGGAAACGCATAAGCGCGCGATTTTAACATTGTGACGACGTCGGCACTGCGCGTAACGGAGGTTGGCACTTGGTCACACCCACGAGTCCTTATTCGCTGCCGCAGAAGCTTGAGTCCGACCTCGCTCAGGTCCTCACCTATTGGGAGGGACTGAAGAGGGGAGAAGCCGACATGCCGTTTTGGGATGATGTCAGCCCGTCGGCGCTGCCGGATCTCACGCGCAGGCTGATGTTGCTCGAGGTCTTCGAGAAGCCGGTACGCTTCCGTTTCGGAACCGTCGGCGCCGACCTCGCGAAGCGCTACGGAAAAGATTTCATCGGAAAATTCATTGACGAAATCGCGCCAAGTGATCCGCTGCAGTATCTGAGTTCTCAGGCCAGCGCCACGATCGAGAAGGGGGCACCGACCTATTTCAAACATCAGCCGATTGATACGCAGGCTCTTTCAGCCGAAGGCTATGCCCGGCTGCTGCTGCCCTTGTGGGGCGACGGCCACATCGGAATGCTGCTGGGAGCGATCACCGAAGCATAAGCCAAATTCGGAGAGCGGCCCGGCGGCAGTGGCGCAGCATTTGCCGTTGGCGATCTGGGCATCCTGATCGCTCTGCGGATCTCGGGTGGAGAAGACATGACGAGCATCATCACCCTCACCATTAATCCATCCATCGATGTCTTCACTTCGGTCGAGAAGGTGGCGCCCAATCACAAGCTGCGCTGCGCGGATGTGCGGCGCGATCCGGGCGGCGGCGGCATCAACGCGGCGCGGGTGATGAGGCGGTTCGGCGCCGATGTGATCGCGGTTTATCCCACCGGCGGCGCGCTTGGCGAGCTGCTGCGCCACCTGATCGATTGTGAGGCCATCCCGACCCTGACCATTCCGATCGCGGGAGAGACGCGGGAGGATTTTACGATGCTCGAGACTTCCTCCGGCCGGCAGTATCGTTTCGTGCTTCCGGGCCCGCGCCTGACGACGGAAGAATGGCAGCGATGTCTCGAGGCCTTCGCCTCGCTCGCGAAGGGAGCGCGCTTTGCGGTGGGAAGCGGAAGCCTGCCGCCGGGGGTGCCGGAGGATTTTTACAGCCGGATCGCCGCGGTGGCCAAACGATCCGGCACGAAGATCGTCATCGATAGCTCCGGCCCGGCGCTGAAAGCCGCGGTCGAAGCCGGGGTCTATCTCATCAAGCCAAGCCTGCGCGAATTCCGCAGCTTGATCGGCGGGCCGCTGGAGAGCGAGCAGGATTGCATCGCCGCATCCCGCAGCCTCGTCGCGCGCGGGCAGGTCGAGATCGTTGCGCTAACGCTTGGGGAACAGGGCGCGCTGCTCGTGACGCACGACCGAGTTTTGCGCGCACGGGCTGTCCCCATCAAGCCGGTCAGCATCGTCGGCGCCGGAGACAGCTTTCTCGGCGGCATGGTCTGGTCGCTCGAACGCGGGGATGCTCTTGAGGATGCGTTTCGCTATGGCGTCGCCGCCGGATCGGCCGCTTTGCTGATGCCGGGAACGGAGCTAAGCCGGCGCGAAGATGTCGAGCGCTTGCTCGCCGAGGTCGAGGTTACTGCGATCTGACGCACTCCGGTTCGATCAGCTTTCCGCCTGCCGCTGCCGGGATTGCGTGCCTTTGTGTTCCTCCGCGCGAGCAACCTGACGTTTGACGGCGACAAAACTGTCCGGGCTCACCGATATCGAGTCGATGCCGCACGCCACTAAAAATTCGGCAAACTCGGGATAATCGCTCGGCGCCTGCCCGCACAGCCCGACCTTGGCGCCGGCCTTGTGCGCCTCGCGGATGACGTTCTCGATCATCCATTTCACGGCTGCGTCCTGCTCGTCGAATAGCTCGGCCAGCTCTTCCGAATCCCGGTCCACACCGAGCGTGAGCTGGGTCAGATCGTTGCTGCCGATCGAAAAACCGTCGAACCGTTCGGCGAACGCCTTGGCCAGAATGACGTTGGAGGGGATCTCGCACATGACATAAACCTCGAGCGCGTTTTCGCCGCGACGCAGCCCGTTTTCCGCCATTACCGCCAACACGCGATCGGCCTCTTTGGCCGAGCGGCAGAACGGGATCATGACGACGACGTTGCGAAAGCCCATATCCTCGCGGAGGCGACGGAGGGCGCGGCATTCGAGGGCAAATCCCTCGCGGTAGCGCGGCGAGTAGTAACGGGACGCACCGCGAAAACCCAGCATCGGGTTTTCCTCCCGCGGTTCAAACGCCGCGCCGCCGATCAGATTGGCATACTCGTTGGTCTTGAAGTCGCTGGTGCGCACAATCACGGGCTTGGGGTAATATGCGGCGGCGAGACGCGCCAAGCCGCGCGCCAGGCGATCGACGAAATACTCGGTCCTGTCGCTGTAGCCCTGTGTCAGCGCGGTGATGGTGCGCTTGGCGTCCTCATCCTTGAGCGTGTCATAGTGCACCAGCGCCATGGGATGCACCTTGATGTGGTTGCTCACGACGAATTCCATGCGCGCGAGGCCCACGCCATCGGCTGGAATTCGCCACCAGCGAAACGCCGCGGCGGGATTGGCAAGGTTGAGCATCACCTGCGTCCGGGTGTGCGGCAGGCTGCTGAAATCGAGCTCCTCGGTCTCGTAGTCGGCCAGTCCTTCATAGACAAAGCCTTGCTCGCCTTCCGCGCACGACACGGTCACCTCCTGCTCGTCGTGGAGAAGCTGGGTCGCGTTGCCCGTGCCGACGATCGCCGGAAGTCCGAGTTCGCGGCTGACGATGGCGGCGTGAGAGGTGCGGCCGCCGTGATCGGTGACGATGGCGGCTGCGCGCTTCATGACGGGCACCCAATCCGGATCGGTTGTCTCGATCACCAGAACCGCGCCGTCGACGAAACGCTCGATGTCGCGCGGGCTCTCGACGAGGCAGACGCGGCCGGTGACGACGGCATCGCCAATGCTGAGGCCCGTTACCAGCAGTCGGCCTTTCGATTTGAGGCGATAGGATTTGAATGCGCTCGCCTCGCGGCGCGACTGCACGGTCTCGGGCCGCGCCTGCACGATGAACAGCCCGCCGCTTTCGCCGTCCTTGGCCCATTCGATGTCCATCGGCCGGCCATAGTGATCCTCGATTGCGCAGGCCCACCGCGCCAGCGTCAGGATCTCCTCATCGCCGAGCACGAATGCTGACCGCTCCGCCTTCGAGGTCGGCACGTTGCGCGTCGGCCGGTCGGCGGACGCGACATAGATCAGCTTTTGCGATTTTCCGCCAAGCCGCTTTTCGACGATGGGTGTGACTGCCCCATCGGACAGGAGCGGCTTGAACACCTGATATTCGTCCGGATCGACCGTTCCCTGCACGACGTTCTCGCCGAGCCCCCAGGATGCGTTGATCAGCACGATCTTGTCGAATCCGGTCTCGGTGTCGATCGAGAACATGACTCCGGCGCCGCCGAGATCCGCCCGGACCATCTTTTGCACGCCGATCGAGAGCGCGACCTTCAGGTGCTCAAAGCCCTTGGCTTGCCTGTAGGCGATGGCGCGGTCCGTAAAGAGCGAGGCATAGCAGCGGCGGCAGGCATCGAGCAGCGCGGCTTCGCCGCGAATGTTGAGAAAGCTTTCCTGCTGGCCGGCGAAGCTTGCGTCAGGCAGATCCTCCGCGGTCGCGCTGGAACGCACGGCCACGTCGGCGTCGGTCTTTCCCGCGCGCCGGCAGAGCTCCCGATAGGACGAGGCAATTTCCTCGGCGAGCGCCGCCGGCCAGATGCCACGGAGGAATGCTCGGCGGATCGCCGCCCCGATCTCGGAGAGCGGCGCGTGTCCGGCCTTGAGTTCGTCGAGACGACCCGAAATCAGTTCTCGCAGCCCGTTCGCATCGACAAACTGCCAATACGCCAATGCAGTGGTGGCGAAGCCCATTGGTACGGGGATGTTTCGCGCGCTGAGATGCTGGACCATCTCGCCGAGCGAGGCATTCTTGCCCCCGACCTCGGCAACGTCGTTGCGGTTCAATTGCTCGAACCAGAGGGTGAGAGGCGTGGTTGTTGTTGCCATGGCATGCGATTTCATTTCAGTCGTCGTTGTCCGGGCGCGCTGCTGCGGTCAGAGCGGAGAAACCGAGCTGACGCGATAGGTTCGCATGGTTTCTCCTTCGCGGATCGAGACGTATTCGCCCGGTGTGAAGCGTTCTTGCTGGAAGTGATATCCGGTCTCATCCGGCAGTTCGGCACTGCTGCCATAGTGGATGGCCCAGCTTCCACCTGGGCGATGAACAAGCTGCCCGATCTCGTCTGTCTGATCCGGCCGCAATCGCGTGACGCGGCACGCGTCGCGATATTCCTTCCACAACGCTGCGTCGATCCGGCCATTGCGATCAAGCGGCGCCACGATGATATAGCCGACGTCGGTGGCGCCTTCGGGATGTTCCCGCTCGCGGGCAAGCTCAAGGTATATCTGGCGGAAGGAGATAGGCAGCGAGGTATTGAGAGTCTTGGTGCGCACGGCATCTCCTCCTTCAATATTGAACAGGGAGGAAGCCTGATCGTGAAACTGATTGTGTTCCTTGATTTTGATCAAAGCGCCGGCCCGGCGGCTCCTCCGTTGAGGTAAATCAAAGCGCGAACAACAAAAGCTATATACGAGAAAACGATAGTTCCAACATGTGCGGAGCGCTGTGATGAAGCATAGCACTGTGGCAGGCATGGCCTGCGCGGCGATGGTCGTGATGAGCGGCTTCATCCATTCGGCAAATGCGCAAAGTGCCGTTACCGAGCAGGAGGCGCGCGCCATCGGCGTCGAAGCCTATATCTATTTCTACCCGCTCCTGACGATGGACATCACGCGCAAACAGTCGACCAACATCGCGCCGGGCAAGGAGTTCGGCAAGGGGCCGATGAACACGTTCGTCAATGTGCCGATCTATCCGACCGCCGATTTCAAAACCGTGGTGCGGCCGAACTTCGACACGCTCTATTCGATTGCGTGGCTCGATATGGCCAAGGAGCCGATGGTCGTCTCCGTGCCTGATACCGACGGTCGTTACTATCTTATGCCAATGCTCGACATGTGGACCGATGTGTTCGCTTCTCCGGGATGGCGGACGACCGGCACGCAGGCGGCTAACTATCTGGTGACGCCGCCCGGATGGAACGGCGCGGTCCCTTCCGGGTTGACGCGCATCGTCGCGCCGACGCCGATTGTCTGGGTGATCGGACGGACCAAGACCGATGGTCCCAAGGATTATGACGCGGTTCACAAGATCCAGGCGGGCTACAAGGTGACGCCGCTGTCGCAATGGAACAAGACGGCCGCGGTGGACGCGCCGGCGGTGAGCATCGACCCCGATGTCGACATGAAGACGCCGCCGAAGACACAGGTCGACACCATGCGGCCCGAAGCGTTCTTTGCCTATGCGGCCGAACTGCTGAAGGTCCACCCGCCACACCTGACTGACGAGCCGATCATTGCGCGAATGAAGCGGATCGGCATCGAGCCTGGCAAGAGTTTCAATCTCGATCAGGCGGATCCCGCGGTGCGCAAGGCGCTGGCGTCCGTACCCCAAGAAGCCCTGCAGCTCATGGCGTGGAAGTTGCCGACCCTGGCTCGCGTCGTGAACGGCTGGTCGATGAACACCGACACGATGGGGGTCTATGGCAACTACTATCTCAAGCGCGCTATCGTCGCTCAGGCTGGGCTTGGCGCCAATGTCCCTGAGGACGCGATCTATCCCTTGAACCTCGCCGATGACACCGGCCGGCCGCTCGACGGGGCGAACAGATACGTCATCCATTTCGATAAGGGGAGCATCCCGCCGGCAAATGCTTTCTGGTCGGTGACGCTCTATGACTCCGAAGGCTTTCAGGTTGCAAATTCGCTCAACCGTTTTGCGTTGAGCAGCTGGATGCCGCTGAAGTACAATGCCGACGGGTCGCTCGATCTCTACTTCCAGCATACCAGCCCCGGGCCGGAGAAGGAGGCCAACTGGCTTCCGGCTCCGGCGGGACCCTTCAACCTTGCGCTTCGCCTGTATGCGCCGAAGTCGGAAGTGCTGGAAGGAAAGTGGAATCCGCCGCCTGTCACCCGCGTGCAGGCAGCCCCGAGCCTTGGCGCGCAATAGGGCACAAGCGACCGATGATCTTCGTGTTCTTGCGTGCGTGCCAATCGCCCGCGATCATGCTCGCGGGCGATTGGTTGCGGCGTTGTAGATCAGGAGCACGACGATCGAGCCGATGATCGCGACGATCATGCTCCAGAGGTTGAGGCCGGTGACGCCGCTCGCGCCGAAAAAGCTGAAAATGAAACCGCCTACAAGCGCGCCGACGATTCCGAGGACGATGTTGAGCCAAAGGCCCTGGCCCTGCTTGTCGACGATCTTGCTTCCAATGAAGCCTGCGATAAGACCCAATATGATCCAGCTGAAAATACCCATAGCACTGCTCTCCTTCAAAGGAGTGCGGGATGATCCGTCAGGCTCGAGGTCTGGCGCGAAGTCTAGACCTTGGCCAAGGCGTCCAGCTTGGCCCGAAGGTCATCGATCGTCGGCTTGGCCATGTCGCCGACGCCGGGCGTTGCGACGACCTTGTCGCACATCTGGTTGATCGAAGGCTGCACGACGATGATTAGCTTGGCGAGCGAACTTCGCCCTTCAGGAGACAGCTTTGCCGCCCGCGCGCTGATGTCGTTCAGTTGCGCCGTCACCTCGTTGATCTTAGGCAGGGCGGCCTGAGTAGTCGCCGTGTCCGTCATGCCGGGCAACGTGGCCTTCAGGGTGTCAACGGAAGAAGAGAACTTGTTGGCCAGATTCACCCCGTCGACAGTCAGATCCGTCGGGGCCATGCCCACGGTGCCGGTGATGGGGCGCGTCGGCGTGGGAAGCTCGGTGACGGTCTGCTGCTGCTGGCGATCGATCGTGTACCAGGCAAGGCCGCCAAGGACAACGGCGGCGGCGAGCCAGTAGGGCCACTGTGCGGCGGTCCTGCTCATCCTGGGATAAATTGTTTGGCTTGCCGTCGTACCGGTGCGTCCGGCAGTGCTCGCGGCGCGATCGATCAGACCGGCGGCACCAAGCTGATCGGCAAGAGCGGACGGGATCGATGCGGTGATTTCCGCTTTCTGCGAGCGGAGCAGCGACGCCAGACCGTTGGTGTCAAGGCCGGCATTTCGCTGCTGTTGGCCCAGGGCGCCGAGCACCATTGGACAAAGCATGCTGAGCAGCGATTTGCCGCCGCTGTCGCCGATATTCGCATACCTGCCGACGGCCTGCGCCATGGCGTCAGTGGTTCGTTCGCCGATGAGGGCGGACAGCATGTTCGACCCGGTCTCCGCGATTCCCTGCGCACCGATGCTGCGCATCAGATCAGCGGGAGAGCCGACCGGCTGCTGCGAGAGCTGCCTGGACAATTGGCTGGTTCCCGCAGGGGTTGCGACCAGATCGGAGAGAAGAGCCAGAAATGCCGGAACAGCGCCTCCCGCGCCTCTCTGGACGGTCGTTCTGTCTATTCCCAAGAACGATGCGATTTGTGTCACAACTTCAGGTGTCAGCATTTGCATCACGCTGGAGGGGAAATTGATTGCCATGGCATCTCTCCATGTTGCTTCCTGGTGCCAGCCATTCGCCGCAGCCCTTTTTCGCCTTTCGGGCGTATATCGGCTCCCCCTTGAGAACTCTTGATCGATATCAAGGTTCAAGCTGCCTCAGATCGAACCGGCGAAACAGATCACTGCGCCGGCAGTGCTGACCTCTCTCCGGTCATCGTCCGTGCGCGATCAGACTGCGCTGAAGGAACATGAACCTTCTATGTGGAGATGACAGCAGCACCCTTTTTTCTTGCTTCTGCGAGGAACTGGCAGGTGGTCTGTCTTGCGCACGTCGCCAATGCCATGGCGCTGGCTGAGGGCGATTTGGCTGACGCGCTGTCGTATACGCCGCGCTGAACGTCTGAGCCCTTGGGGGAGAGCCCAGGCATGCCAGCGGAAACTTCCGTTCGCCGAGCGGTAGATTGATGCAGGTCAAACGATGGTGGTGTTTGGTTGCTAGTGGGTGCGGAATAATTTTGCGGCGCTGGTTGGTCGCTGCCGCCGGGCGTTATGAAAGCGCCTCGATAGTATTAGCGCGTATGCCTTTCGGACTTCTCGCCATGCGCTTGGCATCCGCGGCAAATGGACGGCCTGCTGCCATCCCTTGACGGCGGCACCGTCTGAAAACACCATGAGGGCTGAAAGTGTTGCAGCGGGCCGCAGGAATTCTGTTCGGCTACGCCCCGCAGCGTTCGGTGCCGCAATTCGATCCGGTTTCGTCTCAATTCAGGCCTATAGGCTGCATCGGGACCCGCGGTGTGAGAGTGCCATGCTGAGCGAGCGTCACGCAGCCGTCAGGCTGCTCAAAGTACTGATAGTGGCATCGGTCGTACTGCCGATGGCGCTGTTTATCATCACGGCCTGGATCGACTACCAGAACTTCGAGCGTCTGACCAACGAGCGCATCGATGCCTCGCTCGATATCCTGCATGAGCAATCGCTCAAGGTCCTGCAAACGATCGAGCGCGCCTATGCGGAAGTCAACGAGGTCTTGCGAGGCATGTCCGATGATGACATCCGCGCGAACGAAGCTGCGCTGGACAGGCGGCTCAGGCGGATCGCCACCGATGCGCCGTGGATGAAGGACATTTTGGTCATCGACCGCAACGGCCGACTGCTGGTCTCGTCCGACAGCCTGTCCGCTCCGAAGCAGACGGACTTCAGCAAGGCCGATTACTTTGCCGCGGTGAAGGGCGGTGAGATCGGCACCTATGTAAGCGCCATCAACGCGCCCGGTCCGGGCGACCAAGAGCATTTCATCGCGTTTTCGCAGCGCCGCCTCGCAGCTGACGGCAGTTTTGACGGCGCCATTTCGATCGCGGTCCCGACCAGCTATTTTGAGAAGTTTTATGGCAGCATCAGCAGCCCGGTCGGTTATTTTGCGCTGGTGCGCACCGACGGCCGGTTTCTGGCGCGCTATCCGGTTGTGGCGTCAACCAGCCTTGTCAACTTCGATGGCAATAAGGAGTTTCATCCCCGCCTCACGCAAGAGCGCGACGACACGGTCCATACGGTTGAATCGCCGTATGATCACATCACCCGCCTCATTGGCTATCGCAAGGTTGCCGGCTTTCCTCTCTATGTGCTGGCCGGGGTGGAATGGAAGACGATCGTCTCCGAATGGCTGCGCTACAATATCAACTATCTGATTTTTGCCGCGCCATTGACGGCGTTTCTGCTCGCGGGCCTCGGACTGGCGTTGCGGCGGACGCGGCGGCTCTACGACGAATCCGAGCGGCGCGAGGCGGCGGAGGGGGCGCTGCGCCAGGCGCAGCGAATGGAGGCGATCGGGCAATTGACCGGCGGCGTGGCGCACGACTTCAACAATCTCTTGATGATCATTAGCGGCAGTGTTCAGCGCCTGCGTGGCGAGCTTACCGACAAGAAGTCACTTCGGCTGCTCGACATGATCGGCGCCGCCACCCATCGCGGAGAGACGCTTACCCGCCATTTGCTTACCTATTCGCGGCGCCAGACCCTGACGCCGGAAGTGGTCGATCTTGCCGAGCGGCTGCCGGTCCTGCGTGAACTGCTCACGCGCTCGCTGCGCAGCGATATCGAGATCAAGGTCGAGGTGCCTGATGTGGTCTGCGCGGTGCGGATTGATCCGAGCGAGTTCGAGCTGGCGATCCTCAACCTTGCCGTCAACGCCAAAGATGCCATGCCGAATGGCGGCATGCTGTCGCTCCGCGCCGAGCCGGTGACGCTCAAGGGCGGCGCCGACGAGGAGGGATTGCGCGGCGATTTTATCGCGGTGCGAGTCTGCGATACCGGGCAGGGCATTCCCGCGGATGTCATGACGCGGGTGTTCGAGCCGTTCTTCACCACCAAGGAAGCCAGCAAGGGCACTGGGCTCGGCCTGAGCCAGGTCTATGGCTTTGCCAAGCAGTCCGGCGGCGCTGCAACGGTAACGAGCAGCATCGGGCGCGGCACCACGGTCACGCTGTATCTGCCGAGAAGTTCGGAAGCACCTCAGTCCGCCGCGCCGCCCCCGCAGGTTCCGGTGCAGGCGCAGATCATTGGCACCGTGCTGCTGGTCGAGGATAATCCCGAAGTGGCCGAAGTCGGCGCCTACTATATGCGCCAGCTCGGGTATCGGGTGCGCAGCGCCGGCAATGTGGAGGCGGCGCTTGCCGCCCTCCGGCTCGATCCCGATGTGGATCTTGTCTTCTCGGACATCATGATGCCGGGCGGCCGCAACGGACTCGATCTCGCGTGCGAGATCGGCGAGCGCTACCCGCAAATTCCGGTCCTCCTCACCACCGGCTACAGCGCCAATGCGCAGGATGCCGTTCGTCACGGCGTGGTCGTCCTGCAAAAGCCCTATGACCTTGCGGCTCTGCGGCGCCATGTCGGCGAGGCCATCGAGCGCGCCAAGACGCAGCGCTAGTCAGCACCGCATGGCTTATGGGCCGCGTTGTTGCGGCAATTTCCGAAAACCGAAGGCAAGACCCAAGCGGATATACTTTGGTATATCCGGCTATCCCATTGCGCGCTGACGTTTCATTGGCGGATCGGCTATCGACGGGGCGTAGTTGCCTTGCGGGGCGGATCGCGTGGGGAACGGCTGCGAAAACTGAGGATCAGCAACGGCCTCTATCGCTGAAATGAATCCAGCCGGAAACAGCGGTGGCCTTTGTGACAAAAAAAGGCGACGGAATCTTTTCGCTTTCCTGGCAGGGCTTGCCGGGAGCGCGTGTGCCGTCCGCTCTGATCAGGTTCGCATCCTTCCCAGCCTCGACGCCTGCCGGGCAACTCAATTGCCAGATGCCCACAGGATGAGAGCAGATGCATGGCCCGATCGAGAACGAACAGCGCGTGACATTCGTGAAGCCGGAGGGGGCGGGCGATCGGTCTGCGCCGCGCCGGCGCCTCGTCGTCGGGGGAGCTATCGCAGTTCTGGCGGTGGGCCTCGGCCTGCTGATCTATCCTCCCGGCAATTGGCGCCCGGCGAAGGAGGCGCAGACCGTTGCGGCGCGCGAGGCGACATCGTTTGTTCGCGAGGGCAACCGTGTCCGCATTCCGGAAGGCTCGCCGCTGCGCGCCAGGCTGGCGGTCGCTGCCGTATCCGAAAAGGAGATGGTGCGGGATCTGCTCGTCCCGGCCGTGGTCGAGGCCGACCCTGCACGTCTGATGAAGGTTCTTCCGCCGGTCGCCGGGCGGATCGCCGAACTCAAGGTGCGGCTGGGCGAGCGGGTGGAGCGCGGTCAGCAACTGCTCGTGCTCGACTCCCCCGATCTTCGCACCGCCTATTCCGAATATGACCGCGCCAAGGCGCTGCTCGATCTTGCTGCGAAAAACCGCAGCCGCCTGCATGCGCTGAGCACAGGCGGCGGTATCGCGCTGAAGGAGGTGCAGCAGGCCGATGCCGATTTCATCACGGCCGAGGCGGAATATCAGCGCGCGGAGGCGCATCTGCGGCAGATCGGGGTTGATCCTGCAGCGGCCGACAAATCCCGCAATGTCGCGATCACCGCGCCGATGTCCGGCAGCGTGGTCGAGCTTGCGGCCTCGCCGGGCGCTTATTGGAACGACAACACCGAGACACTGCTGACGATCGCCGACCTCAGCGCGATCTTCGTCACGGCCAATCTGCCGGAGAAGGACCTTTCGCGCGTTGCGGAGGGGCAGGCGGCTGAGGTGGTTCTCTCCGCTTATCCGGGCGAGGTGCTCAAGAGTACGGTCGCTTTCGTCAGCGATATTTTGGAGGCTGAGACGCGCCGGGCCAAGGTCCGGATCGGTTTTGCGAACAAGGATGCCCGGCTCAAGCCCGGCATGTTCGCCAACGTCACTTTTCGCGCACCGAAGGCGAGCGTGCCTGTCGTGCCCGCGACCGCTCTCGTGCTCAAGGATGATGCCAGCCAGGTGTACGTCGAGGTCGCGCCATGGGTGTTTGAAGCGCGCCCGGTCGAGGTCGGTTTTCAGCAGGGCGATGCAGCCGTGATCCAGAGCGGCGTCAAGGCCGGCGAGCGCGTGATTGTCCGCGGCGGAGTGCTGCTCAATGATTAAGCGATTGATCGACTTCGCCCTGAACCGCCGGCTGCTGATCGGCCTTCTGTCCGTCGCAGTCGCGATCTTCGGCTATTATTCGTGGACCCAGCTTGCGCTGGAGGCCTATCCCGACATCGCCGACGTGACGTCGCAAGTGATCACGCAGGCGCCGGGGTTCGCCGCAGAGGAGGTCGAGCAGCAGATCACCGTGCCGCTCGAGCGCGAGCTGAACGGCACGCCGGGCCTGATCGTGATGCGTTCCAAGAGCACCTTTGGCCTGTCGCTGATCACGCTCGTTTTTCGCGACGGCGTCGATGACTACTGGGCGCGCCAGCGCATCACCGAGCGGATCCAGAACGTCGATCTTCCGCATGGCGCCGCGCCCCAGCTCGATCCGCTGACGTCCCCGATCGGCGAGATCTATCGCTACACCCTTGAATCCGATTCCAAGAACCTGCGCGAGCTTTCGGAAATCCAGCGCTGGACGGTGATCCCTGCACTCAAGCAGATCGCGGGCGTCGCCGACGTCGCCAATTTTGGTGGCCTCACCACGCAATTTCAGCTCGAGCTCGATCCGGCCCAGCTCATGCGCTTCAATCTGTCGCTCAAGAACGTCACCGAGGCGATCGAGGCCAACAGCTACAACGCCGGCGGAAGCGTGCTGACGCGCGGCGAGCTCGGCTATGTCGTGCGCGGCATCGGCCTTATCCAGAGCCTCGACGACATGGGCAACATCGTCGTCACGCAGCGCAACGGCTCGCCGGTTTTCATCCGCGATCTCGGCAAGCTCAGGCTGAGCAGCCAGGAGCGGCGGGGCATTCTGGGCAAGGACGAAAGGGGCGACACGCTCTCCGGCATCGTTCTCCTGCTGCGCGGCGAAAATCCCTCGCGCGTGCTCGACGGGGTTCACGCCAAGGTCGCGGAGCTAAACAAGAGCCTTTTGAGCTCGGATGTCCAGATCGTGCCTTATCTCGATCGGTCGCACCTCGTGAATGCGACGGTCAACAAGGTGTCGCATACGATCCTTGAAGGCATCGGCCTCGTTCTGATCGTGCTGATCCTGTTTCTCGGCAGCCCGCGCAGCGCGCTGATCGTCGGCGTCACCATTCCGTTCGCCATGCTGGTGGCGTTCGTTCTGATGAACCTCACCAAAATCCCGGCCAACCTGCTGTCGCTCGGGGCGATCGATTTCGGCATCATCGTCGATGCGTCGATCGTCATGACCGAGGCTATTCTGCGCCGGCGCGAGGCGAAGCCCGGCGAGACGCTGACCCCCGCGGATGTCCGCGATGCGTCGCTGCAGGTCGCAAGGCCGATTTTCTTCGCGACCCTCGTCATCATCGCTGCCTATCTGCCGCTGTTCGCTTTCCAGCGCGTGGAAGCCAAGCTGTTCACGCCGATGGTGTTCGCGGTCGGCTACGCCCAGCTCGGCGCGCTGATCTTCGCGCTCACGGTGATCCCCGGGCTTGCCTATTTCGCTTATCGGAAGCCGATGCGGCTGTTCCATAACCCGCTCATCGGGTGGCTGGAGGCCGGCTACCAGAGAATGCTGCGGCAAATGCTCGACCGGCCGCGCCGCGTGATGGGGCTGACCGCCGCTGTCGCCGTCGCGGTGGTGGGGCTCGGCTCGACGGTCGGGCGGGAATTTTTGCCCGAGCTCGATGAAGGCTCGATCTGGCTTCAGGTTCAGATGCCGGCGGGCATTTCGCTCGAGACGGCGACCGGCATGGCCGGCGAACTGCGCCGCGCCGTCCGTGAGTTTCCGGAAGTGTCCTATGTGGTGACGCAGCTCGGGCGCAACGACGACGGTACCGATCCGTGGACGCCGTCGCATATCGAGGCCAGCGTCGGGCTTCATCCCTATGACAGCTGGCCCTCGCGCACCGGCAAGCAGGATCTGATCCGGCGCATGGCGGAGCGGTTCGAGTCGATGCCGGGCTTCCAGATCGGCTTCAGCCAGCCGATGATCGATGGCGTCAACGACAAGATCGCCGGCGCGCACAGCCAGCTCGTCGTCAAGGTGTACGGCAACGCGTTCAAGGAGCTCCGCAGAATTTCGCGGGAAATTGTCGATGTGCTCAAGGCCACGCCCGGCGCCACGGATGTCGCGATCGATCAGGAGCCGCCGCTGCCGCAAATCGCGATCAAGGTCGACCGCGAGGCGGCGGCCCGCTACGGCATCAATGTCTCCGATGTCGCGGACCTCATCGAGAAGGGCATCGGTGGTGCGCCGGTCAGCCAGATCTTCATCGGGGAGCGCCGCTACGATGCGACCGTGCGCTTTTCGCCGGCCTCGCGCGCCACGCCCGATGCGATCGGCGACCTGACGCTGACATCGAGCGACGGCGCACTCATTCCGCTGTCGCAGGTGGCGAAGGTCGTGCTTCAGTCGGGTGAGAGCACGATCACGCGCGAGATGAACCAGCGGCACCTGACGGTAAAACTCAACTATCGCGATCGCGATCTGTCTTCGCTGCTCGCCGATGCCCGGCAGCGGATCAGCGAGAACGTGAAGTTTGATTCAAGCGCGTACCGGATCGAGTGGGGCGGGCAGTTCGAGAACCAGCGCCGGGCGGAGCGTCGCCTGATGCTCATCATGGGGCTGGTCTTGGGGCTGATGGTCATTCTGCTCTATCCGGAATTCGGTCTGCTGCGTCAGGTGCTCCTGATCCTCGGCATCGTGCCGCTGGCGACGCTCGGCGGGTTGATCGCCATCCACGCGACCGGCATGACGCTGAACATCGCCTCGAGCGTCGGCTTCATCGCGCTGTTCGGCGTGGCGATCATGAACGGCGTCGTGATGGTCGCGAATCTCAACCGGGTTCGAGCCGGGGGAATGCCACTGTACGAGGCCGTGCTGTTCGGCGCCCGTGAACGGCTGCGCCCGGTGCTGCTCACGGCGACGGTGGCGACCGTCGGCATGCTGCCGGCGGCGCTGGCCACCGGCATCGGCAGCGACGTCCAGCGCGGCGTCGGCACCGTGGTGGCGGGCGGCCTGATGACCGCGACGCTTCTCACGCTGTTCGTGATCCCGACGTTCTACTTCGTGCTCGAGCCCTGGGCGCTTCAGCGGGCGTCGGCGAAGGCGGCGCACGGCGCGGCGGAAGCGCAATCGTAACGCGCGGCTTCTTGGGGCGGGATTTCCAGAACATGCAGTGCAAGGTGGATCGCGTCATTCGCGAAAGCGCGGGCGTGGCGAAGGGGCGGAAGTTGATGGTGCTACGGATGCGTGTTGCAGTCCCGGTGTTGCTTGCGGTGGGGCTGGCGGGCTGTGCGGTCGGGCCGGATTTCCAGCGGCCGGCGGCGCCGGCGGCGACCGGCTTTCTCGCTGCGGGGCGGGACGACGCGGCGGGCCGCGGGACCGGCCTGCAGCTGGCGCACGGCGGCGAGGTCCCGGCGCAGTGGTGGGCGCTGTTCCGCGCGCCGTCGCTCGACCGCCTAGTGCGCGACGGCGTCGCCCATAACGCCGACCTCGCCGCCGCCGAGGCGGCGGTGCGGCTGGCGCGCGCCAACGCGCTCGCCCAGCGCGGCGCGCTGCTGCCGACGGTCGACCTCGGCCTCGACGCCAGCCGCCAGAAGGTCCCGGTCGCGTTCGACCCCGAGGCACCGGAGGCCGGCCCCGCGGCGCGCTACGGCGTCGTCACCCGCCAGGTCAGCGTCGCCTTCGTGCCCGACGTCTGGGGCGGCCTGCGCCGCCAGGTCGAGGCCAGCGACGCCGAGGTCGAGGCCCAGGCGTTCCAGCGCGAGGGCGTCTATCTGACGCTGGCCGCGAACATCGCGCTGGCGGCGATCGAGGAGGCCCGGCTGCGCGGCCAGCTCGCGGCGACCCGGCGGATCGTCGCGCTGCAGCAGGACCTGCTGCGCATGCTGCAGCGCCAGCACGTGCAGGGCCAGATCGCGCGCGCCGAGGTGCTGGCCCAGGAGACCGCGCTGGCCCAGGTGCAACTGGCGCTGCCGCCGCTCGAGCGCGAGCTCGCCCAGCAGCGCCACCTGTTGGCGGTGCTGACCGGGCGGCTGCCGAGCGACCCCGGGCTGCCGCGCTTCGAGCTCGCCGCCTTCGGCCTGCCGCGCCAGCTGCCGCTCAGCCTGCCCGGCGACGTCGTCCGCCAGCGCCCGGACATCCGCACCGCCGAGGCCGGCCTGCGCGCCGCCAATGCCGAGATCGGCGTCGCCATCGCCAACCGCCTGCCGCAGATCACGCTCAGCGCCAATGCCGGCAAGACCTGGTCGAACGTCCCCGACCTGTCGCCGAGCGGGGCGTTCTGGGCGGTCGGCGGCAACCTCGCGCAAAAAGTGTTCGACGCCGGCACGCTCGCCTACAAGCAGCGCGCCGCCGAGGAGGCCGCGCAGCAGGCGCTGGCGCAGTACCGCGGCGTGGTGCTGACCGCGTTCCAGAACGTCGCCGACGTGCTGGTGGCGCTGCAGGCCGACCTCCGGACGATCGCCGCGGCGCGGCGGGCCAAGCAGGCGGCCGAGCAGACCGTCGGGCTGATGCGCCGCCAGCTCGAGCAGGGCGAGATCAACCTCGCGCTGCTGATCGAGGCGCAGCGCGCCTATCTCGAGACGTCGACGGCGCTGGTCGACGCCGAGGCCGCCCGGCTCGCCGACACCGTCGCCCTGTTTCAGGCGCTTGGCGGCGGCTGGTGGAACCGGAACGACGGCGAGGGCCGGCTCGCCGAGACCCAGCTTTGAGATGACCGGCCGCCTTCGGCTATAAGGGGCCCGACAGCCCGGGCTTAAACCGGCCGCAGCGTTGCCCGGCAGTCAATTGCGCGGATCGATGGGAACCGGAACATGCAGCGCCCACATCGAGAGTGGCAGATGCCGATGAAGTTTCGTCCGAACGATCGCTCGCGATCCGGTTCGCTCGTCGTGATCGGGCCGATCGTGGCCGCCATGGCGCTCGTGATGGTGATCGACACCGTCACCGATTACGCGATCGCCGCCGCCGTCTTCTATACCGCGATCATCCTGTTTGCTGCCCGGCTGATGACGGCGCGGATGGTGGTGCTGCTGGCCTTCGCCTGCGTCGTCCTCACCGTGACGAGTTTTCTCCTGACGCATTCTGGCGCCTATGAGGTGGGCCTCATCAACACCGGCATCAGCATCGTCGCGATCGGCGTCACGACCTACCTCGCGCTGCGCCTCGTGGCGGCGGAGGCCTCCGCCTTCGAGGCGCGCGAGCGCCTCCTGCGGGTGGCCCGTGTCACCAGCCTTGGCGAGCTCACCGCATCGATCGCCCATGAAGTCAACCAGCCGCTCGCGGCGGTGGTGACCAGCGCGAATGCCTGCACGCGGTGGCTGGCGCAGGACCCGCCGGGCATGGACAACGCACGGCGCGCGCTCGAACGGGTGGTGAAGGAGGCGAACCGTGCGAGCGAGGTGATCGCGCGGGTGCGCGGGCTCACGAGCGGCAAGGCGCCCGAGCGGAGCCGGCTCGATTTCAACGACGCGGTGCGCGAAATCGTCGATCTCGCCCAAGGGCAGATCAGCACACACCAGATTGCGCTGACCATGCGGCTGGACGAAACAGCGCCCGCGGTGATCGCCGACCGGATTCAGATCGGGCAGGTTGTCGGCAATCTGCTGCTGAACGCGATCGAGGCCATCGTGGCATCGCCGGGCAGCCGGCGCGAACTGGAGATTTCCACCGAGGTAGACGGCCACGAGCGCGTGCGCTTTTCGATCACCGATTCCGGCGTCGGCTTTCCACCGGGTGTCGCCGAGCATCTGTTCGACGCCTTCTGGACCACCAAGACGGATGGCATCGGGCTCGGCCTCACCATCAGCCGCTCGATCATCGAAGCCAATGGCGGAACGATCTGGGCCGAGGCGAGCGAAGCGGGCGGGGCGGTGTTCTCGTTCGACCTCCCGTTCGCCAAAGGCAAGGCGGAATGAACGAAGGAGCGCGCATGGCGGCGGCCGAAAATTCGATGATCTACATCATTGACGACGACAGCTCGGTTCGCGAGGCGCTTGAGGATCTGCTCGCCTCCGTTTCGCTGCGGTCCCGGTCGTTCGGCTCGGTGCAGGAGTTTCTTGATGCGGAACTCGTCGACGCACCGAGCTGCCTCGTGCTCGACGTCCGGATGCCGGGCCAGAGCGGCATGGACTTTTTGCGGCGCATGCCCGGATTGGGGCTGCATCTGCCGACCGTCGTCATCACCGGCCACGGCGACATCCCGATGGGGGTGACGGCGATGAAGGACGGGGCGATCGAATTTTTGACCAAACCGTTCCGCGATCAGGATCTGCTCGACGCCATTCATCTCGGTATCGCCAGGGATCAGGCGCGCCGGGCGAAGGATGCGGCGATCTCCGAGCTGCGCGAACGCTGGGCGACGCTGACGCGCGGCGAGCAGGAGGTGATGCAACTCGTGGTGCGAGGCCTGCTCAACAAGCAGATCGCCGGTGCGCTGGAGGTCAGCGAGATCACGGTCAAGGTCCGCCGCAGCCATCTGATGCGCAAGATGGGGGCGCAGACGCTTGCCGATCTGATCAGGTTCTATGACCGCATCCACGCAGCGTAAGAGCGAGCCGATTTCGTCGGCCTGAAAGGCGTACCTGAACGGCCCTCTGCAGCCGGCGCAGCGTTCCATTGACTCAAATCAATCGGCATCCGCCCGGGCGGGCTAGTTTCGCGCCTCGCATCTGTTCGCCAGAAGACGCCGGGCTGTGATGTTTTGCACCTGCCGGGCGACGATCGGGTTGCGCGCGCAGCTGTCCGAAGAATGTGGTGCGAATATTTTGCGATGTCTCGCGGTCTGCAATGGCCTCGATCGCGCGAGATGAAGCAGCACCACCGCTTCTTGAGGCGCATACATGATCAGCCACGCGATCGCTCATGTCCAACCCCGCAAGCCGGAGCCGGCCTCATCGGTTCGGCGAGCGCTTGAGCGCAGCGAGCTTTATTCCGAGGAGCTCGGGATCGACCTCGCCAAGGGCAGCGATGCCGAATACTTCCGCTGGTTTTTGGCGAGCCTTTTGTTCGGTGCCCGAATCTCGGAAACGACGGCCAAAAAAACCTATCAGAGCTTTGTAGCGCATCGTCTGACGAGCCCTCACAAGATCATCGATGCCGGTTGGGATTTTTTGGTCTATCCCGTAATGCGCGAGGGCGGCTATGTCCGCTACGACGGCCGCAAGTCGACGCAGGTTCTCCGCGACTGCGAAATGCTGATCGCCGACTATGGCGGCTCGCTTACGCGATTGCACGATGCGGCGCGAGATGAGCGGGACCTCGAGGAAAGGCTGTTCGCGTTCTATGGCGTCGGGCCGGTAACCGTGAACATCTTTCTCCGCGAGCTGCGCCCGCTCTGGGCCAAGGCGGACCCGGCCCCGCTTCCTGCGGTCGAGATGCTTGCGAAAGATTTTGCGATCGATCTTCGCCGCTACAAGCGCAAGAGCCTGACCTTCGTGAGGGTAGAGGCGGGCCTGCTTCGGCACCGTCATGACTTGCGAGATGGCCGATGAATGCGAGTGTCCCGCCGACATGCCGATGGAACGCATTTGTGGATGGCGGGCATGGCCAAGGAAATTGAGCGCAAGTTTCTGGTCAAGGGCAAGGCCTGGCGCGCGCTGGCCAAGGGCAAGATCTATCGGCAGGGTTATCTCAACGAAGCGGCTTGCGTGATACGCGTGCGAACGACCGACCGCAAAGCCTACCTCACGATCAAGAGCAGCGCCGCCGGTACGACCAGGGACGAGTTCGAATACGAAATTCCCTATGACGACGGAAAGGCCATTCTCGAAACGCTGGCCGACCGGCCCTTGATAGAGAAGAGGCGATACAAAATTCCCGCAGGCGAGGTCACATGGGAGGTTGACGAGTTTCTTGGCGAGAACGCGGGATTGATCGTGGCGGAGGTGCAGCTGACGAGCGAGGACGAGGCGTTTGCGAAGCCGGAATGGCTGGGCGACGAGATCACCAGTGATCCGCGATACTACAACGCCAATCTCGCCAAGACCCCGTTCAAGCGCTGGCGATAACCGTTTTGCGGGGTAGCGGGCTTAGTGCCGGCACAGCGGAGGGACGCGGGAAAGATTGACCAGGATCAACGAGAGAACGCCGCTGCGGAGGTAAAGGACTTCAATCTTATGGGAGGTCTGAGCCGTGGATCTCGATGAAGCAATCATTGGCCGTCGTTCCGTGCGGGAATATCGCAGTCAGCCGGTTGACGAGAAATTGATCCATCAGCTGATCGACGCGGCGATCCAGGCGCCGAACGCCGTAAATCAACAGCCATGGACCTTCACGGTCGTGCGCGACCAAAGTTTGCTGGACAAGATCTCGCGCGAGGCCAAGTCGCATATGCTGGCAACCGTTGCCGTGAACGAGCTCTCGCAGAATCTGCAGGCGCACCTCGCCGATCCCGACTTTCAGATCTTTTATCACGCGCCCGCGTTGATCCTGATCTCCGCCAATGCGCAGGGCCCATGGATCGTTGAAGATTGCGCGCTCGCAGCCGAGAATTTGATGCTTGCCGCATATGCAGCCGGGCTTGGCACCTGCTGGATCGGTTTTGCGCAGGGGTTTCTCAATACGCCGGCAGGGAAATCCTCGCTGGATCTTCCCGTCGCATGGGTGCCCGTGGCGCCTATCATCGTCGGTCATCCAAAGGCTGCGCAAAATCCCGTCCCGCGCAATGAGGCGCGAATTCGTTGGATTGGCTGAACCGCACGCGGAAGGACGGCGTGAAATCAGCGGAAGCTGCCGCGCACAAATTGACGCAATAATAGTCGGATTGCCACGAGGATTGCCGAATGCCGCTAACTGCGGCGAGCGATCTGAGGCCATAATTGCCGCAGCTGCAGCGGCAGCTGGTCGATCACCTTTGCGGTTTCGCCGGGATCGAGTTTTTCCCAAAGTAGTTGAAATACTGCTTCGCTCACCGTCAGCGGATCCATGGGGAAACGAGGGGGGAGCTGCACCAGCACATGGTCGGCGAATTCCTCCGCGCTACGATCCTTGACCGGCTTTCCGGCCATGTGCCAGCCCTCATAATAGAGGCCGCGGATGAGCATCGGAAGCTCCGCGCCAAGATGCACGGCCATCTCGGGCGTCATCCGATCGCGCAGCGCATGCAGTACAGCCCGCAAGGCACTGTAAGCATGTTGCCGCTCTTCGAAGTGGAGCTGCTCGGATAGTGCTTTGAGCCAGATGTTGGTCTCCTGCACCGTGTGTTCCAAAGCTGTAACGCCTGGTACGCTCACCACCGGATCTCCTTTTTTCTTATTCTGTTTTCTAAACCAAAGAGAGCTTTGATGTGAATCAAACGGATGTGCGATCCGGGGCAAGATGCGCGCAATTGATCTACATCAATGCTCGTGGTCCGCATGCTATTTTATCGATGCGACGTTGGAGGCGGGGTGGGCTCGTTTAGCGTACAGGAGCAAGCCATGGGCGTTGCAGCTACCCTCGCACAGTATCTCGCCGACCGGGGCGTTGCGTATGATGTGATAAAGCATCCGCACACAGAGACTGCTTGGGCAAGTGCCGAAGCGGGGCACCTGCCGGCTGATCGCCTCGCCAAGGCGGTCGTGCTTAAGGAAGACGAGGGGTTTCTGCTCGCGGTGCTGGCGGCATCCCGTCACATTAAACTCGGCGAGCTCCGCGATTTTCTGGGATCCGACGTGGATCTGGCCAATGAGAGGCAGATCGCGACCATCTTTCGTGATTGCGAGCGAGGCGCCGTGCCGCCGCTCGGTGCGGCCTATGGGCTCAAAGTCGTCGTGGATGACAGTCTGACGAATGCGCCGGAGATATATCTGGAGGCCGGCGACCATGCGAGCCTGGTGCATATGAGCGGGGCAAGTTTTCGCGAGCTCTTGGCTGAGGCCCGTCACGGGTGGTTCACCGAGCCTGCGTGAACGCGAGCTGGTCGGGAGCGTTGACGGTGGAGGCCGTGGGCGGCGGACTCGGCGCGGCATCGGTCGCAGGTCCCGCAGCGCGGCGGGCGCTCCTCTCCGAAGTAGCGGCGGAGGAAAACGCTTCGGCATTCCTCGGATCGTGCGTAATCGGCCACGAGCCCCAACCGGCGTTCGCCTTCATAGCGGAACGTCTTGAGCTTTGCCACGAGATCGCGGGCGCCGGCGCGGAAGGTGTCAAACGGCACCGGAACGATGATGCGGCCTTCCTGATCGCGCTCGACGAGGCCAGCCTGCTCAAGATCGGACAGTAACGCTTCGCCAATCCGTGCCGATACGCCCGCCGAATAGGTGAGAGCCGCCGCTGTAGGGGCGCGGCCCTCGGCGACCCATGCGCCGAGCGCTTTCTCGAGCTTCTCCAGATGCCACACGCGCGGGCGGCTTGACGCTTGAAGCCACTCCTGAATCTCGAGGTCGTCCGCATCGAACAGGAGGATGCAGTATGCCGGCCGGCCGTCGCGTCCCGCACGTCCGATCTCCTGCACATATTGCTCCAGCGAGCCGGGCGCCTGGTAGTGGATGATGTAGCGAATGTTGGGCTTGTCGATTCCCATGCCGAAAGCGCTCGTCGCCACCATGATCAGCCGCCGCGAGGGCTGCATGAACTGATACTGGGCTGCGGCGCGATCGGCGGCGCGCATCTTGCCGTGATACCGCACCACCGGATAACCGGCCCGTTTCAGAGCGCCCGCGAGCTGATCGACCATGACGGTTGTGGCGCAGTAGATGATGCCGGGGCGCTGCAGTCTGCGGATGCGACGAACGGCAGTGCCGAGCTTGGCCGGGCCTGGCACGAGTTCGACCGACAGGCGAAGGTTCGCGCGTTGGGCAGGTGCGACAAGCACAAGCGGCTCGTGCAGGTGAAGCCGTTCCGCGATGTCCCTGCGCACGCGCGGCGTCGCGGTCGCAGTGAGCGCAAGCGCCGGCGGGTTGCCGAGGCGCTCGCGGGCGGCGCCGAGCCGCAAATAAGACGGCCGGAAGTCGTGGCCCCACTCGGAGATGCAGTGAGCCTCGTCCACGCAGAGAAGCGCCGGTCGAGCGCGTTCGAAACAGGATGCGGTGGCTTGTGACTCGAGCGTCTCAGGCGTGGTGAGAACGACGAGGCGACCGCCGCGTTCGATCAGGTCGAGCGCGGCGCGGCGCTCGGCCGCGCGCAGCCGGCTGTGAAGCGCGACGACAGGGACGCCGTGACTTCGGAGCGCGCATTCCTGATCTGCCATGAGGGCGATCAATGGCGAGACGACAATTGTCGGCCGCTCGAAGATCATTGCTGGAACTTGATAGATCAACGACTTTCCGAAGCCGGTCGGAAGCGCCACGAGCACGTCGCGCCTCTCGAGGACGGCAACCATTGCCGTTTCCTGCTCGGGCCGGAGTCGCTGAATGCCGAATGTCCCGCGCGCCATCCGTTGGCACACGTCAAGCAGATTCATGAAACGGATCTCCTCAAGCCGATAGAACTTATTCTCCTACGCTGTCGGAAGGAGTGTTGATCCATCTCAATCAGAATGGCTTGGCCCGCTCCGAAGGCAACATCGGCGCTTGCGCCTATTGGTGTGCGAGGACCCGGGACGTCGTGGGGCTTTCAGTTGTCCGCTGCCGAGCGATGGTCGGGATGAGAATCTGTTTCGATGGAGGTGAGCAGGCGCGTCAGGTGCGTCTCGCCATCGGGGCTCTCCACTTCGGCCATAATGCTAGCTGTGCCTCGACCGGGCCGCAGAAAGTCATGATAAAACATGCTGAGATCGATCGATTGTTCGCCTGCCGGTCCCGGCTCGACGAGGCGCGGCCCGGCTTCGTCTTCGACGACGATGGTCAAACGCCAGCCCTCGCTCCGGTGCTGCGGCGTGATTTCGAGTGTGCCGATGGTTGCGATTTCACTCAGATCGTCGCGTTCCTCGTCACCAAGATGAAGCTCCTGCTGCTCCGGAATCTCGCGAACCTCCGTCGACCGTCGTGCATTGAGTTGCAACCGAAGCGAACCGGCCGTTTGTTCCGCCAAGAGCCAGCGCACAATCTGTGCGGGATCCAGATCAACAGGATAACTCTCCATGCCAACTCCCTTGGCGAGAATGCGGAGAAGAGGACGGCTCAAAATTCTGGCGCTTCGCGCTCTGACGCATGCTCAAAATTGCTGCCGTGGCGCCCTCCCTCGGAGTTTGCGAGCCCGGACGATCGGCGCGGGAAAGCGAGGCAGGACCCGCGCCCCTCTTCCGGCGGGCCGGAGTTTCCCCCGGGGTGTTCGGACAGGCGGTGCGACGGGTCCCTCCGCCCATGTTTCATCGACAGACTGGTTTATCGCGTAAGCAGATCCGCGCCCGTAGACGTTTCACTGCCGTGCTTCGCCAATCTTATCTCCACATGACGGAGCCGAATTTATGCATAGGCCGCATGAGCTGTGCGTTGATCTTGATCAAAATCGCGAGGGAGATCGCCGACCGATCGGTTGTGCTGGACCACATCTCCAATTGATCTGTCTCAACAAGGTGGCCGACAAACGGCACCAGATAGCGTGTTTTCTGCGTGGCTGTTCGTTCGGTCCGGCAAGATGAAATCGAGGTTCTGACCATGAAGGAAAAAGCAAAACAGACCGGGACGACCGCCGACGAATTGTCGCCGGCGTTGACGATTTCGGCCGAAAAGGTGTGTTTCATTATCATCAAGGCGAGAGAGTTCGCGGCCAAGGATGTGACGACAGAGCCCGATCCGGGATCGAATCCGTCGGATGATATGGAATCTTCCGTTCTTGAAGAGCATGAGGACGATCCTGTCGTCGAAGAGTTGAGCTCGCTTATCGACTCCCTGTCCGAGGACGAGCAGGTCGATCTTGTTGCACTGACATGGCTTGGCCGGGACGGCAACTCAGCCTCCGACTGGCCGTCAATCCGTGCGGAGGCTGCCAGCGCCCATAATGAGCGCACCACAGGCTATCTTCTCGGCATCCCCCAGCTCGGCGATTTCCTCGAAGAAGGCTTTTCAATGGTCGGCCTCTCTTGCGAGGAATTTGAAAAAGGCCGGCTCTGACGTATGATTTTGTTCGTTGTGTTTGCGAGGAGCTCGCCATGGAGAGCGCAACGTTTCGGAAATGGCTCGCCGAACAAGGGTGCCGCTTCGATCGGCATGAGCATCATCAGCGCAGCGAAGGGCACGTCGTGGTGACGGTCCATCGCGATGACCGAAAGACCGAGATTCCCCTGGGCGGCTCTCATGAAACGCTCGATGCGCGCATTGTCAAACGTGCCTGCGAAGACCTTGGCCTCGACTGGTCGCAACTGCCGGGACCGAAGAGCCGCGTTTGACGCCGTGTGGATTGACGCTGAACGCGCTTACCGCTGGTAGACGCCGACGAGGGTAGCTTCTGCGAGGGTGTGTTTACGGGCCTCGTGTTCGATGTCCTTGCAAGATGGCTGTTTGTGGAATTGCAGATGTTCGATCGAGAGCGCAAGCAGCCGAAAACGATAGTGGTGTGTTCCATGGCGGTGCGGCGGGCAGGGCCCGCCATAACCAACGTGCCCAAAGTCATTTGTTCCCTGCTTGAAATCCGCTGCGCCATTCTCACGCCCGGCCCCTTCCGGTAGTGCGTTCAATCTTGGCGGAATGTCATAAACGGCCCAATGATGCCATGTGCCCATCGGCGCGTCGGGATCGTTGCAGAGAAGGGCGAAACTGCGCGTCTCTGCCGGAGGTGCAGCCCACTCAATCGGTGGCGACGTATTCTCGCCATCGCACGTGTAGCGCCGCGGGATTTCAGCGCCTTCGGAAAAGGCCTGCGAACGGACTTTCATTGGCTCCTCCCGTGACGGAGCGTGATAACACGACGTTGCAGCTGGGTCAGAATATCAGCGCGAGAATGACGGCGAGTATTTGATCAAGCCCTGTGCTGATCCGTTTGACCTAGATCATAGTCGGCAAGGGCGGCTCCGATTAGGTGTTTTACGTGAATGGATTGATCGCCGAATCTTGAAGCCGAGTTCGCTGGTGGCGATTTCCCGCATTTTCTCACGCTGACAGATCACGCAAGAGTTGCCGAAGGGACGAAGATGGAAACGCCAGCCGAGATTGACTTTCAGGGAATGGAGCCGAATGAGCGGGTTCGCCAGTCGATCATCGCGCACATTGCGGAACTCGAAGAACGGTATGGACGCATTACCGCCTGTCGTGTCGTGCTCAAAGCGCCGGGTGGCCACCACCGCCAGGGGCTTTACGAGGTCAATCTCCGGCTGGCTTTGCCGACCGGCCGGGAGGTGAATGTCGCGCGCACGCCTCAGCAAGACGAGCGCTTCGTCGATGTGGATTTTGCCGTCAACGATGCTTTCAAGCACGCGCGGCGACGTTTGCAGGATCACGTGCGGCGCATGCAGGGGCAAGTGAAAACGCACGAAGCCCAGCCAATAGGCCAAGTGATCCGGCTGGACACGGAGGCCGGGTTCGGTTTTTTGGAAACAGCCGACCACCGCGAGATCTATTTTCACAGAAACAGCGTGCTCGATGGCGGTTTTGACCGGTTGTCGGTCGGCGCACAGGTGGCATTCGTCGAGGAGCAAGGCGACAAGGGCCCACAGGCGAGCACAGTCAGGCTGTTGGGCGACCACAGAATGAGAAGATGAGGCCGGATAAGGCCGCTCGCCCAAATATGCCGGCGGCAAATTTCTGATTCCTTGCGGTTTGATGTCTGTCAAAGCGGCCGCAAAAAATTCCGGCGAAGAGTTTCCCAAAAGGGAGCCCGCCGTGAAATCCGCCATTGTCATCAGCCCGCCGCAAGAGCTGCGCGCCCTGCCGGTTGAGCAGCTCTACCGCAAGACGGACACGGCCAGCCTCAAATTCTCCACGACTGCGGAGCTTGAACCGATCGACGGGCTTGTCGGCCAGGAACGCGCGCTCGAGGCAATTCGCTTCGGGACGGAAGTCGATCAGGCGGGCTTCAATCTGTTCGTCATCGGTCCCAACGGCGCGCGCATGCAGGCAGCGGTCAAAGCCGTTCTCGCTGAAGAGGCGTCCGCGAGGCTGCGTCCTTCGGATTGGGTGTACGTCCACAATTTCGCAGATCCGGATAAGCCGGTCGCGATAGAATTGCCCGCTGGCCGCGCGCGGGCATTTCAGACAACGATGCACAAGCTGATCGATGATCTCAAGACGGCGTTATCCGCGGTCTTTCAAAGCGAGGATTATCAGACGCGGCGCAGTGCAATCGACGAGGCATTTCAGAAGAAGCAAGGAGAGGCCTTTTCCGCTTTGCGCGACAAGGCAGCCGAACGGGACATTGTCATCGTGCGGACCCCTCTCGGCTTCGCCCTGGCGCCAGCCAAGAACGGTGAAGTCGTGCCTCCCGATGAGTTCAACACATGGCCGGATGACAAGCGACAGGAGGTGCAAACGACCATTCAGGCGCTGGAGAAGGATCTCGAGCACATCATTCACCACATGCCGCAGTGGGAGAAGCAACGCCGCGATGAGATTCGCCAGGTCAATCGCGATACGGCGAAATATGCGGTCAATCAGCCGATCGAAGAAGCCGAGAACGCTTTCAGAGATATTCCGCGCGTCCTTCGACACATCGAGACCATGCGGGCGGACCTCGTCGAGAATGTCGCTGTCTCCATTGTCAAGGGTGAAGAGGGCGTGCCGGATCCAGCAGCCCTGAACGACGGAAATCTTTTTGACCGCTATGAGGTCAACTTGTTCGTCGCCCAGGATGACGGGCAGGGTGCTCCGATCGTCGAAGAACTGCATCCCGCGCTTGGCAACCTCATCGGCCGCATCGAATACGTTCAGGTGCGCGGGGCGCTGGTGACGAATTTTCGGCTCATCAAGGCCGGAGCCATTCACCGCGCCAATGGCGGCTATTTGCTGCTCGACGCCCGCAGCATTCTTCTCGAGCCGTTCAGTTGGACGGCGTTGAAACGCACGCTCCGGCGCGGCGAAATCGCCATCGAGGATATCGCCCGATTTCTCGGGTGGACCAGCACGGTCTCGCTGGCGCCCGACCCGATCCCGCTCAAGCTCAAGGTCTTTCTCTTCGGAGATCGTCTGTTCTATTTCCTCTTGGCTGCGCTCGACCCGGAGATGACCGAGCATTTCAAAGTGCTGGCCGACTTCGAGAACGATTTTGCGCGAACGCCGGAGAACGAGGCACTTCTTGCGCGGCTGGTCTCCACGCTGGCCCGGCGCGACGGATTGATGCCGTTGGAGCGTGACGCAGTCGGGCTGGTGCTGGAGCATGCCTCGCGCCTTGCGGACCATGCCGGCAAGCTTTCGCTGATCGTCGAACAGGCCCGGGACGTGTTGATCGAGGCGCATTACAATGCGCGAAAAGCAAAACGCGACATCATTCTACGTCTCGATGTCGATGACGCGCTGAGCGCCCGTATTCGTCGCGCGGCACGGCTGCGCGACCGCGTGCAAGAGGCCATCCTCGAACAGGTTGCCCTTATTGATACGGCCGGGGCGCATGTCGGGCAGATCAACGGTCTCAGCGTCACCGAGCTCGGCGGCTTCGCCTTCGGGCGGCCGACGCGCATCACCTGCCGGGTGCGGCCCGGAACGGGCAAGGTTGTCGACATCGAGCGGGAAGTCGAGCTTGGCGGCCCGATCCACTCCAAAGGAGTCCTGATCTTGGCCGGCTTCCTGGCCGGCCGATACGCTCTGGATACCCCGATGTCCTTGTTTGCAAGCCTCGTGTTCGAGCAATCCTACGCGGGCGTGGAGGGTGACAGCGCATCATCCGCGGAACTCTACGCGCTGCTGTCGGCGCTCGCCGACGTCCCATTGCGCCAGGATCTCGCCGTGACCGGTTCGGTCAACCAGCATGGAGAGGTCCAAGCGATCGGCGGGGTCAACGAGAAGATCGAGGGTTTTTTTGATATCTGTCAGGCACGCGGTCTCACCGGAAGCCAAGGTGTCCTCATTCCGCAGGCCAATGTTCAACATCTCATGCTGCGTGAGGACGTCATCGATGCCTGCGCTGCGGGACGCTTCAGCATTTATCCTGTCGCAAATGTAGACGAGGGGATTATGCTTCTGACTGGAATGGCTGCGGGCGAACGTGGTTCCGATGGCGCCTATCTGCAGGGCAGCATCAATAGCCGCATCGAGGACCGGCTGCGGGCATTCGCGAGCGTGCGGCGGAGCTTTGCAAGAGGCCGCGACGACGATCGTTCAGGCGACTAGCCATGGCGGACGAGGCTCATACGTTCAAGCGTCTGGTTGTGGGGCTCGAGCCAAGGGCTTCCGATCGCGCGATGCGCGTTGCCGTGGACCTCGCCGAGCTACTGCATCTCGAGCTTTTGGGCCTCTTTATCGAAGATCCAAGTCTGCGAGATCTCGCAGCATTTCCGTTCGTCCGGGAATTCCAACCGATGGGCGGCGGCTGGCGTTCGATTGACCTCGATCGGCTAACTGACGATCTCGACATTGCGATCCGCAGCGCCGAACGAGTATTTTTCGGAGCCGCGAAAGACCTCACCACGCGGTATCAATTCAAGGTGGCTCGTGCCGGGGCTGCTGAGGCCATTGCCTCGATTTCGCGCTTGGGCGATATCATCGCGATCACGGAGCCTTCCACCCCGGCAATGCGCGCCACCCGGCACTTTTCGTGGTTTCTCAACGCCGCTTTTCATTCCGACGCAGCGGTCATGCTCGCGCCGTTCCAAGTTGCGCGGGTCAAGGGGCCGGTTGTGGCGATCGCGCTCGAGCCCGACGACCCTAGCATCCGCGCGGCAGCCGCCATCGCCGTGGCGGCCAAGGAGAATCTGATCATCGTGCACGGGCCCGAAGGCAAGGACGATGATCCGCAGTATCGCAAGCTTGCAGCGGAGACAGGTCTCAGCATCACGCATGCGTTCACGGGCAATGCTTCTCTCTCTGACCTGACGACGTATGCGCGCGTGCTCCGCAATGTACGGGAACGTCTGGTGGTTGCAGCCCGGCGAACTCTGGAGCCTGAGCTTGCGCTTGCGCTCGTGTCTTCACGTCATGTGCCCGTGCTGGTCATCGTACCAAGCTAACAGCGCGCGCGGCTTCCCGGCGATCAGGCGCCGCCGGTAACGGTTGGTCGCGTTATGATTTGCCAACACGAGCCTGCGGGCCATGCAGCGGCGCCGCAGATTGCTGCGCTGACCGGGCAGGCTCGGTGGCGGCGGGGCGGGCCGGGAGAATGCCTTCTTTTTGCGGTTGGGGGCGAATGGCCGGAAAATCCTCCGCTGTGAGCGTTTCCCGGAGCAGCAAAAGGTCGGCGCCCTGGTCGAGGTCGGCGCGCCGCGCCTGCAGGATCTCCGTTGCCCGGCCCAAAGCCTCGGTAACGAGGTCGCCAACCGCGAGATCGATCTCCCGTTCGGTTGCCTCGGAGGCCTGGATATGGTCCACCACAGCGCTCGGGAGGAAGGGCTGGGGCGGCGGCGCATAGGTGCGCTGGCCCACGGTCTCGGCCATGCCGTGGCGCGTCACCATTTCAACCGCAATTTCGGTAGCGCGCTGCAAATCATCGGCGGCTCCGGTCGAGACGTTGCCGTCGAAGACAAGGCCTTCGGCCGCACGGCCACCCATCAGCACAGTGATGCGGTTCTTGAGGTCGCTTTCGGCGAGCAGAAAGCGGTCCTCGGTCGGGCGCTGGATCGTGTAGCCCAGCGCCCCGACACCGCGCGGAATGATCGACACTTTGAGGATCGGGTCGACATGGGGAAGGCTGGCCGCGACGAGGGCGTGGCCCATTTCGTGATAGGCGACGCGCCGCCGCTCGTCTGCGCTCAGCACCCTGCTTTTCTTTTCGATGCCGGCGACGATGCGCTCGATGGCGCCGGTGAAATCGTCGAGCGTGACCGCGGTGCCGTTGCGCCGGGTCGCGATGATCGCCGCCTCATTCACCAGATTGGCGAGGTCCGCGCCCGTAAATCCGGTGGTCAGCCCGGCGACCGCGTCGAGATCGGTATTTTGCGCAAGCTGGATTTTGCGGACGTGCACTTTAAGGATCTCAAGGCGGCCCTTGCGATCCGGCCGGTCGACGAGGACCTGACGATCGAAGCGGCCAGCGCGCAGGAGAGCCGGATCGAGAATCTCGGGGCGGTTGGTCGCCGCGAGCAGGATCACGCCGACGCTTGGATCGAACCCGTCGATTTCTGCGAGGAGCTGGTTGAGGGTCTGTTCTTTCTCGTCGAGCCCGCCGAACGCGCCGGGAGCGCGACTGCGCCCAAGCGCGTCGAGCTCATCGATGAAGATGATGCAGGGCGCGGCCTTGCGGGCCTGCTCGAACAGATCGCGCACGCGGGCTGCGCCCACGCCCACGAACATCTCGACAAACTCCGAGCCGGAGATGGAAAAGAACGCAACGCCCGCTTCGCCGGCGACTGCGCGGGCGAGCAGCGTCTTGCCGGTGCCGGGCGGGCCGACGAGCAGAATGCCCTTGGGAATCCGCGCTCCAAGCCGCCCGTAGGCTTTGGGATCGCGCAAGAACGCGACGACCTCTTGCAGCTCGAACTTCGCCTCTTCGACGCCTGCAGCGTCCTTGAACGTCACCTTGGTATCGGTCTCGACGTAGACCTTGGCGCGCGATTTTCCGATCGTCATCAACCCGCCCATGCCCTGGCGTTCGACAACGCGCCGAAAGACAAACATCCAGACCAGATAGAAAATGATAACCGGCACGAGCCACGAAAGGATGGTCTTGATCAGACCATCCGAGGGCGCGCCCTTGACCTCGACATTGTGCGCGGCAAGTTTTTCGGCGAGTGATGGATCGACGCGCACAGTGTAGAACGCGCGCTTGCCGCTCGGCAGCGCTTCCTTCAGCGTGCCCTGGATCGCGTCGGCACTGACGGTGACGTCCGCGATCTTGCCATCTTTCAAGAGGCTTTCGAACTGGCTATAGGGAATGGTCTCGATCTGCGTGTAGCTCAGCCAAAAATACTGGAACAGCAGCACGCCGATCATGGCGATGACGCTGTACCAGATCGTGATCTGGCGCTTGCGGGATTCCGGTTCCATTGACGAGGCCGAGCCTAAAAGGACATTTAAGCTTCTGCGCCCGAACGGCAGTTGGGTGTTTGATCTGCCTCAATCCGTCAGGCCCGGCGGAAATGCCCAGCGGGGGCCTAGCCTGCCGCGGTGCTGTTTCCGTCGTCGGCCTGGTCCTCATTTGAGGCGATGGTCCGAAGGCGGCTCGGACGCAGCGCGCCGGCGCGCTCCAAGACCGGATAGGCAACCGAGCAGATATGCGAATGGATGCGCTTGAGATCGCGCAGGACGTCGAGATGGAGCGAGCTCGATTCAATGCTCTCCGGCCGGCCTTCACGCAATCGCCCGAGATGGCTTTCGGCGGCCGCGAGCTCGGCGGCGCGCAGGGTCGATTTCTCTGCGATGAGCTGGCGGGCAATCTTGACGTCGCCGGACATGAAGATGCTGAAGGCGAGTTTGAGGTTGGCGACGACCTCCTGATGGAAGGCCTCGAGCTCGGCGGCGCCCTGTTTCGAGAATGCGAGCTTTCGCTTGATCTTCTTCTGGGCCAGCTCCATCAGGTTCTTGTCGATGATGTCGCCGATGTGCTCGAGGTTGATCGAGAACGAGATGATTTCCAAAGCGCGATGGCCGTCCCGCTCATCCAGGCTCTCGCGCGTAAGCTGGGTGACGTAAAGCTTCACCGCTTCGTCGAGCTTGTCGACGGTGTTGTCCATCCGGCTGATCTCGGCGACCAGCCGGCGGTCGTCCGTCATCAGCGCGGTCATCGACTTGATGAGCATGGACTCGACAATGTCGCCGAGATGCAGAACCTCGCGCGCCGCACAGGCCAGCGCCACGGCCGGTGTTCCGAGGGCCGCCTCGTCGAGGTAAAGCGGGGTCGCCGGGTTGTCGGGACTGGCCCGTTCGGGCAGAAATTTTGTCAGCAGCGATGCCATCCAGTCGAGGGGCAGAATGAACACGATGGCCAGCGCCAGATTAAAAGCCGTGTGAAAGTCGGCTATCATCCGCGAGGGATTGGGTTCAAAGCGCGTCAGCGCTTCCGCGATGGGATTGAGGAACGGCAGCACCACCGCACAGCCGATCAGCCGGTTGAGCAGGTTGCCGAGCGGGAGGCGACGGCTCGCGGGATTGCTGCGGTCGCTGCCTTCGACGAGCGGGTTGATCGCGCTGCCGAGATTGGCACCGAGCGTCAGGGCCAGTGCCGCCACCGGCGTGATGAAGTTGGAATAGGCCAGGGACATGATCAGCAGCACAACCGTGACGCTCGAATGCGCCGCCCAGGTCAGCGCTGCGGCCATCAGGACGCACAGAAACGCGTCGCCGGTGATCGCCGCAACCAGCGTCCGGAATGCCGGAGCAGTCTCTGCCGGGGCCAATGTGTCGAGCAGAATATGAAGTGACAGCAGCATCAACCCGACGCCGATCGCGACCCGGCCGAGATCGCGCGTGCGGGTCTGGTTGCCTCGCTTGAATGCGACGATCCCGATCAGGAACAGCAGCGGGGCCACTGCGCTGACGTTGAACGAGAGCGCCTGGACGATAAGGGTGGTGCCGACGTTGGCACCGAGCATGATGGCGAGGGCAGGAACCAGATCGACGGCGCCCCCGGTCACGAAGGACGCGGTCATCAGCCCGGTCGCCGTACTGCTCTGCAGCAGCGCCGTCACCACGAGGCCGGCAAGGAAGGAGAGGAAGCGATTTTGCAGCGCGACGCCGAGAAAACGTCGCAAGTCCGACCCGAACGCTCTGATGATGCCGGTGTGCACCATGTGGAGGCCCCATAGCAGCAGGGCCACGCCACCCATCAGATCAAGGAGGATCATGCTGCTCATCCCATTCCCCCGGCGATGATCTTGGCCGCGGCACCGGCTCCTGTTTCTTCTGCGCATCGTGTATGGCGGTTGAGAATAGCACCGCCGCGGCATGTGTTTGAAAAATTGCATTGCGTTTGAAATTGAGTTGGCTCCGTGTCGGCCGCCAATTCCTGCCCCGGAGCAATCGCCGCTCGACCGGCCGGCGCAAGAGCGGCCGAGCATGATCACGGGGGGAGGACGGCCGATCGGCTCCCGCGCTGTTTCACGAGCTTATGAGCGGACGATACGGATCGATTTCTGTTTTTGCAGTGTTTCCAATCAGACGGCGGGGAACTTGCGGTCCTATGGGGAGCCGAGGAACACCCGAAGATGGCCAGCGATATTGAGGTTCAATCAGGGACGGGCACGCGGCGGGACTTCCTGTATGTCGCGACCGCTGCGGCTGCCGCTGTCGGGGCGGTTGCCGTGACGTACCCACTGATCGATCAGATGGAGCCCGATGCGTCGACGCTGGCCGCTGGCGGTCCGGTCGATTTCGACCTGAGCAAGCTGCAAGCGGGTCAACAGGCCGTCGTTCGTTGGCGCTCGCGACCCGTTGTCATCATCAATCGTCCGCCGGCGGCGCTTAAAACGCTGCAAGATCCAAAACTTCTCGCTCAACTGTCCGATGCGAATTCCACCGTGATCCAGCAGCCGCCCTATGCTGAAAACTGGCATCGCTCAATCAAGCCGGAACATGGCCTTCTGGTCGGCATCTGCACGCATCTCGGCTGCATTCCGATGTTCTATCCGGACCCAAGCAACACCACGCCGACATCAAATTGGGTGGGAGGGTATTTTTGCCCCTGTCACGGTTCGAAATATGACCTGGCTGGGCGCGTGTTCAGCGGCGTGCCGGCGCCTTACAATCTTCCCGTTCCGCCCTATCGGTATGTCAGCGACACGACCGTGCGGATCGGCGAGAATCCGCCCGATGTCAGTTGGGAATTTTCTTCAATCGTCCAGATATGAACGGACATAAGTTTCTTTTCAAAACTCTCCTGAGGCGGAATGAGGCAGGCCGCGCCCTCGGGCTCATTCCGCTCTCACAACGCGCAGCCTTTCAAACGCCAGGCGACGGCCCCGGCGAATGAAAAGCTGTCACTCACGCCAGAAGCGAACGCTTCCTGTCACCTCACACTGGCCGCATCGTCTGACTCTGACTCATCCTGGACTCGGCAGGCAGATGCTCAGGCGAAAAGTGACCGCACCAGTCTTCTGCTGTCACGACCGGCCAGAGCCCATGGCCCAACGGATCAGGCTGAGACACGGGAGGATTAAAGCGGCAGAGACCGCGTTCGTTCTGCGCGACGGCATCGTTCAATTTGTGGTAGTCATAGAAGCGGCAGCTCGCACAGCTGGTTGAATTGTTGGGCATCGTATTCTCCATGATGCTTGTGGCGACAGAAGCCACATCTGGGATCGGAGACGGCTGGCAGCAGATCCTCAGCCTCTAATTCGGTGAACATGCCGCAGTTCCGCGCGATGCGAAGAACTCCGCGCGGCGCGGCAGGCTCGGTGTTCCCTGCGGCTTCACCCCGCCCGCGAGCGCAGTTCGATCTGAAAGCCCCTGACCAGCCAGTTGAACAACAGGCCGTAAATCACCGCGAGCGGGAGGCCGACAATGGCGGTCGCCGCCATCAGCGCCTGCCAGTAATAGATGTCGCCGCGGATCAATTCCGTCGGCACCCCGGCGCTCACCGTGCGGCTTGCGGTCGCGCTCACGAAAACCGCGGCATAGATGTAATCGCTGAGCGACAGCGCGAAGGCGAACACGATGCATGTCGTGATGCCGGGCAGCGCGAGAGGAAGCGCCACGCGGAAGAAGACGCCGATGCGGCTCCAGCCATCGGTCAACGCGGCTTCCTCGACCTCCCTCGGGATCGAGCGGAAGAAACTGAGCAGGAGCCAGGTGCAGAACGGCACCGTGATCGTCGGATAGACCAGGATGAGCGACCACACCGTATTTGCGGTGCCGAGCAGCGTGACGATCTCATAGAGCGGGATGAACAGCAGCGTCGGCGGGATGAGATAGACAAGGAAGATTGCAATGCTGGAATGCTCGCCCCAATGGCCCATCAGCCGCGCGAGGCTATAGGCCGCGGGCACGGCGAGCACCAGCGTGATGGCGACGACGACCACGCCGATGAAGAACGAATTCCAGAGAAAGACCGGAAAATTCGTCTGGGTGAACAGGAAAGTAATGTTGCTGAGCGTCGGAGGAAGGTTGAACAGGAAAGGATTGTTGTTCGGATCGTAGAGATCGATGTTCTGCTTGAAAGCGGTGATCACCATCCACACGGCGGGGAAGACGGCGAACAGGCAGAGCAGTGCGAGCGCGACGTAAAAGCCGATGGCGCGGAGGAGGGATGTCGTTCGCATCGTCAGGCTCCTTCGCGGCGATAGGCTAATCTGAGGGCAAGAACCGACGCCGCGAGCAGCACCGGAAACAGGAACAGCGCGATTGCCGCGCCCTGGCTCAGCGCGCCGCCCTGAATGCCCTTGAGGTAGGCCCAATAGGGCAGAATTTCCGTGGTGTAGCCGGGCCCGCCGCGGGTGGTCAGCGCCACCACGGTCATGTCGCCGAAGATGATGAGCACGGTGAACAGGATGGCGACGGTGAGCAGGATCCCAAGCGCCGGCAGGGTGATGCGGAACAGCACGCGGAAATAGCCGGCGCCGTCCAGCGCGGCCTGCTCGAACAGCTCGTTCGGGATGGCGGTTCGGCCGGCCAGCACGATGATGGTGGACAGCGGCAGCGTGCGCCAGACATTGATGGCCACGACCGCGCTGATGCCGAGCCACTCGCGGCCGAGATAGTAGAGATTGTTGGCCGGGCCGAGCACCGTGCCGGGGCCGAGCAGGCCGACCGCGCGCAGAATCCAGTCGATCGGGCTGAATTCGGAATCGAGCAGCCAGAGCCAGCCGACTGCGGCGAGCGCCACCGGCATTGCCCATGGCAGGATCAGCAGGATGTGAACGAAACGCTTGCCGCGAAAATCCCGGGCCAGCAGCTCGACCTGGAGGACCGTCAGGATCGTGAGAAACACCAGCGTTGCCGCCGTGATGATGATGCTGTTGCGCAGCGCGAATGCGAAGGCGGTTTCGTGGACGACGCTGATGAAGTTGGCAAGACCGACGAAGTGGTGGATGCCGGGATCGCCGACCGTGGCATTGCTCAGGCTGAGCGCGATGGCAAGAAAGAACGGCATCGCCACCAGCGCCGCGACATAGATCACGGCGGGCGCCAGCATGATGGCGCCGACCACGGCGTCGCGATCCGCGATGCCGATCGACGTGCCAAGCGCGGGTTTCTCTTTGCGTTTGCGCGCTGCACCAAGGGCGCTGTCGTTTGTCATGCTCGCATCCTAGCCATTGGGCCGGAGGACATCCCTTCTGCAAAAACGCTGTTGAGGCGCTCAGACCGGCATGGGCGCCGTGCGCAGGCCGGTTGCCTTGTCGAAGAAGCGCAGCCGCGAAACCGGCACCACGAAATCCTGCACCTCGCCGACCTTGACCTTGTCGATGGTTTCCTGGCGCAGCTTGCACAACACTGCCGCGTTCTCGAACGCGCCTTTGATAGTGCCGTATGCCAGCCATTCGGAGCCGAGGAACTCGGATCGTGTGATGTGGATCTGGAACGTCGCGACGCCTTCGAGATGGGGGGCGGCGGCGCGCGGTAGGGCGTCCTCGGGCCGAAAGCCGATGATTGTATCGCCGCGTGCGAGGAGGTTCATCGGCGGCGTGCCGATAAACCCCGCGACAAACGTGTTGGCCGGCTCAAGGTAAAGCGCCTGCGGGGCGCCGATCTGGCGCAGCATGCCGGCCTGCATCACGGCGACGCGGTCGCCGAGCCCCACGGCTTCGATCTGATCATGGGTGACGTAGACGGTGGTGACGCCGGTGCGATTATGCAACTGCCGCAGTTCGGCGCGCGCCACCGCCCGCACCTGCGCATCGAGCGAGCTGAGCGGTTCGTCGAAGATGAAGAGCGAGGGGTTGCGCACGACGGCCCGCGCCAGCGCCACCTTCTGCTTTTCGCCGCCGGAGAGCCGGGCCGGACGGCGGTGAAGCAGGGCTTCGATGTGGAATAGCCCGGCGGCCCAGCGGACGAGCCGCTCGCGCTCCGCCTTCGCCACGCCGCGGGCCTCGAGCGGGAAGGCGATGTTGTCGGCCACCGACATGTGCGGATAGAGCGCGTAGCTTTGAAACACCATGGCGATGTTGCGGGCGCGCGGCGGCAAGGGCGTTATGATCCTGCCATCGAGAAGAACGTCTCCTGCGCTCGGCGTTTCAAGCCCGGCGATCACCCGCATCAGGGTTGTCTTGCCGCAGCCCGACGGCCCGACGATGGTGAGAAACTCGCCTTCGCGGGTCGTCAGATCGATTCCCTTGAGAGCCTTGAAGTCACCGAAATGCTTGGCAAGGCCCCGAACCTCGAGCACAGCCACGGCTTTTATCCCAGTTTACTTCCCGCCGGCCTCCCGGCCGCAGCCGACAAAGCCGAGCTTCTTCCACTTCTCGACGATCTGCTGCATCTGCGCCGCCGTATCCTTGACCGCCTGTTCCGGCGTCTTCTCGTCACGTGCGGCCTGCGCCATCATCGTCGACAGCAGGAAGGTGTTGTAGATCTCGCTGGTGGCCGGGTTGGCATAGCCGGGATAACCGAGCCATGCGGTCCAGGCGAGGGCGCCCCGCATCACCGAAAGCTTGTTGGGGGGCTCCGATCCCCATGGATCGTGATCGATCCAGCCGGCCTTCTGCTCGAGCTGCGGCACTGTCGGCGCATAGGCGGGGAAGTCATACAGCTTGCTGTAATAGGTGTCGCTTGAATAATTCGCGGTGAGATCGAGCATGAATTTCTTGGCCGCATCGATCTGGTTCTTGTTGGTTACATATTTCGGCAGGACATAGATGAACCAGACATGCGCGGTCTGGTGCACTTTGCCAGTCGAGCCCTTGAGGCCTGGCCGGAAGCCGGTGTCGGCCGCGTTCTTCGGGTTCGACTCTTGAGCCGTGCGATAGAAGGAGATCGAGTTCTGGATGTAGGATGCGCGTCCCGAGACGAAGGCCTGATTGTTCGAAGCGGCGTTCCAGGAAAACACCTCCGGCGTTTCGGCCCCGTGGAAGAGCTTGGCCTGATACTTCACCGCATCAATTACCTCCGGCGAATCCAGCGTCACCTCTCCGCAGGCGTCCTCGATCTGGCCTCCGAATGACCAGATCAGCGAACGGGCATAGAATTCCGAGTCGATCTCAGGCGACATGCCGACGCCGACCGGAATCCCGGTCTTCTGGAAGATTTTGACGCCGCCATTGTAGAGGTCATCATAGGTGACTGGTCCCTCCGGATAGCCGGCGTCCTTCCACAGCGAGATGCGATAATCGCCGGGGTCTACCACCCAGCCCACGCAATAGGCGTACCACTCCTGCTTGATCGGAAGGTAGGCTTGGTGGGTGCAGGGATCGACGCCCTTGCCGTAGGTCGCTTCCGCCGCCTCGTTCACGTCGTTCAAAGATTGCAGGCCCTGGATGAAGGCCGCAGGGGTGGCGTTCATCTGCACCAGCGTCGGCCCGCTGTTGGCGGCAATCGCCGCAGCGAGCGTCGAATTCAGGTCGGCGTAGCTGATGTGCTGCACTGTGACCTTGACGTTGTTCGCTTTCCCCCAGTCCTGGGCGTACTGGTCGAACCACTTGTCGTAGAGCGGCACGAAATGGCTCCACTGCGTGATCGACAGCGTCGTGCCATCCGGGAATTTTTCGGGGAACGTCAGCGAACCGAACTTGGTCTGGAATTGAACCGGCGACGGCTTCACGCTGGAAGATCCCTCATCCAGCGGGCCTGCGGCAAACACGTTTGTCCGTGTTGCGACCGCGCACAGCGCAGCAAGGGCGAGAAGCGCGGTTGTGAGCTTCAGGTAGTAGTACCGCTTCTGGGTCATGCTCTCTCTCCCTGTTGCTGGTACCTGATGGCGAAGGTGATGTGTCCCGATCGTTTCGTGCTCCGGTTGGAGTCTGGCGGATGTTCGCCTTCCGCGGAGCTACGCAATCGCCGACGTGATCCTCGCGCAACACAGGTTTTGGCGAGCATTACACGCCGCGCGAAAAGTCGCCTTGACCTGCTTTATTGATCTAGGTTGGTTGTTGCGATGTTGCGTCGCCTGCGCGCGGAACACCAGATCGGCAGCACTCGTCGCAATCGCAGCGATAGTGCGGCCGATCCTCACAAGGCGGCAGGTCAGGTTCCCGGAAGCTCCGCGTTGATCACCGGACCGAACAGTTCCCAGCGATCGCCGGTGAAACGCATCATCTGCAACTGCTTGATCGGCGCGAAATCCTGCGGACCGGTATTGATGGTGATGCCGGGCAGTAACAAGCCCAACTGCAGCTGATGGAGGCTGGCCGCCTGCTTCATAACGTTCTCACGGGTGAGATCGTCTCCGCACTGCTTGAGCACCTGCACGAGCGTCTGGGCCACCGTATAGCCATAGACCGGAAACGAACTGGTCTTGTCGCCGCCAGGATAATACCTGTCCATGAAAGCCAGCCAATCCTTGTAGGCAGGGTCGGTCTGCCACTGCGGGTCGGTTGGATCCTTGAGATAGGCTGTCGACAAGATGCCTCGCGCATTGTCGAGGCCTGCAGGCTCAAGGACAGCTCCGACCGAGCTCGAGACGTTGTTCAGGATATGGAGCGGATTCCATTTGATCTCCGCCATCTTTTTAATCGCCTGCGCGGCGAATTTCGGCGTCGTGACGTCGAACAGGACATCCGCGCCCGAAGCGCGCAGGTCGATGATCTGGGAGTCAATCGTCGGCTCGGTCGTCTCATATGACCGTTCGGCGACGATCTTCATCTTGCCGCCGAGGGCATCCTTGAAGCCCTTGACGTAGTCTTTGCCATAGTCGTCGTTCTGGTAAAGGATGGCGATCTTTGCCTTGGGGTCGTTCTGTATCAGATATTTGGCATAGACGTGCGCCTCACTCTGGTAGCTCGGCTGCCAGCCCATGGTCCAGGGAAAATGCTGCGGATCATTCCATTGGGTTGCCCCGGTCGCAACGAACAGCTGCGGCACCTTCTTTTCGTTCATGTACCTTCGGATCGCGGTGTTGCTTGGTGTGCCAAGGCTGTTGAAAATCAGCAGGACGTTATCCGACTCGACCAGACGACGCGCCTGTTCGACCGCTTTGGGCGGACTGTAGCCGTCATCGTAGGAGACGAAATCGATCATCCGGCCGTTGATGCCGCCCTTGACGTTGATCATGTTGAAATACGCTGCCTCGGCATTGCCGATTGCGCTGTAGGCGGAAGCTGGTCCGCTATACGGCATGATGTTGCCGATCTTGATCGATGTGTCGTTGACGCCCGGACCGTAGTTCTTTTGTGCGGCAGCCGGCCCCGCCGCAAGTGCACCTATTCCGACAATGGCGATTGCCAGTTGCCATATTGTGCGCGCTTTCATGGTCGTCTCTCCTGCTTCGAGAGGTTGCGCGGTTCATCAGGGAGCATTTCTATCACGCGCGCGAGCGGGCGCCTTGATCGAGGGCATAAACCTGAAGCAATCCCTGCGCTCCAGCGGCGCGTCCGCAAGTTTTGGACAGAGGCGCTGACGTATAAAGGCTGCGGGGCGGCAAATTGATTGCGATAGTGGATCGATTGACAAAGCCGCGCGTTGAATCCTGCTGAATTGGCGATTGTATTGCCCGTTCTCGGTCAGGGGGCTCGGTGCTGTTGCAAAGGTGGCCACATGCAAACCGGTGCCAGCGCGAAAAACCCAGCGACGCGGCTGACGGTCGTCGGAAGCCGGAAAGGGGCGGCACGCATCAGTCCGGCATCGCCTGCGGCCTTTCCGCCAGTGGACCATATGCTCGAACTTGCGGCGGCCGCCGAGACGATCCGATGTGGACGGGGCAAGCATGTCGTCATCGCCGGGGATCGGTTGCGTTGCTTTTACGTCAATCGCGACGGCTGGCTGGCGCGATACAAGATCCTACACAACGGCAATCGGCAGATTGTGGATTTCGGTCTTCCCGGCGAGGCGGTCGGGCTGCAGGCGTGTCTGTTCAGCAGATCGCCGTACTCGATCGTAACAGTCACGCCGGCAGTGCTCGCGCTCATCCCGTTGGCGGGGATCGAGGAGCTTTTCGTGCAAAACCCGCAGCTGTCCAGCGCAATCTTTTGGTGCATCGTGCGCGAATCCGCGCGGAACGTTGAGCATCTGATCGATGCGTCTCGCCGATCTGCCTTTGAGCGCCTGAGCCATTTCCTGCTCGAACTATACGTCCGGCTGGACATGACCAAGCAGACCGACGGCATGTCGTTCCATATGCCCCTCACGCAGGATCTTCTCGCCGACGCGCTCGGCCTGACCGCGATCCATCTCAATCGAACGATGCGGATGCTGCGCGAGGAGGGGTTGGTAGAGGTTGAGAACAAGCGCGTGACGATACGGGACTTCGATGCATTGTCGTCGCTTTGTGATTTCGAAAAATCCTACCTCAGCGAGTGTGGTCCTATCAGCCAAAGACCTCATCGGGCTTCATGATCGCCCGTCCTGTTCGGAGACGGGCGGGGAGCAAACAGGGAGAGAACATCGCCGTGGCTACGCCTGCCGAGTTGCAAAGTGCCTCCGCTGTTCTGGGGAACATGGGAAAAGTGCTGCCCGCCCTTGAGGCTCTCTACAAGGACGTCCACAGCCATCCCGAGCTGTCGATGCAGGAGACGCGGACGGCCGGCATCGCCGCCGAGCGGCTCAGGCAGGCGGGCTATAGTGTGACGACGGGGGTCGGCGGGACAGGCGTCGTCGGCGTGCTTCGCAATGGGGAAGGGCCGACCGTGATGCTCCGCGCCGACATGGATGCCCTGCCGATTGCCGAGGACACCGGCCTAGCTTATGCCAGCACGACGACGGCGAAGGACAAGGACGGGAGCGCCGTGCCGGTCGGGCACATGTGCGGCCACGACATGCATGTGGCCTGGCTGGTCGGCGCCGCGACCCTGTTGGCGCAAGCGCGTGGCGCCTGGAAAGGCACGCTGTTGGTGGTCTTCCAGCCGGGTGAGGAAACCGCGCAGGGGGCCCGGGCGATGATCGATGACGGTCTCCTCGAACGGTTTCCGGAGCCGGACGTCGTGCTCGGCCAGCACGTCATGGTCGGCCCGGCCGGCACCGTGGCGGGAAGCGCCGGACCAATCACCTCGGCGGCCGACAGCCTTCAGATCCGCCTGTTCGGACGCGGCGCGCATGGCTCGATGCCGCAGGCCAGCATCGATCCGGTCGTCATGGCGGCGTCGATCGTACTGCGCCTCCAGGGCATCGTGTCCCGCGAGGTTGCGGCGACAGAGGCGGCAGTCGTCACGGTCGGCGTGCTGCAGGCCGGCTCCAAGGAGAATGTCATTCCGGACGAAGCTGTCATCAAGCTCAATGTGCGGACGTTCGACCCGGGCGTGCGTGCGCGCGTGCTGGCGGCAATCGAGCGGATCGTCAATGCCGAGGCAGAGGCCTCCGGCGCGCCCCGCAAGCCGGAAATCACCCCGCTCGACCGCTATCCGCTCAATATCAACAACGAAGCCGCGAGCAACCGCATTGCCGAGGCGTTTCGTGGCTACTTTTCCGCCGATCGGGTCAGGCATACGGGCCCCGCGCCGGCGAGCGAGGATTTCGGCTGCTTTGGCACCGCATGGCAGGTGCCGTCGGTGTTCTGGTTCGTTGGCGGCAATGATCCGGACAGCTATGCAAGGATGAAGGCCGAGGGCCGGCTGAACGAGCTTCCGGTCAATCACAGTCCCAAATTCGCGCCGGTCCTGCATCCGACGCTGGAAATGGGGGTCGAGACCCTGATCGTTGGTGCGCTGGCATGGCTTGACGGAGGCAGGCGCGATCATTCTTGATGGCGCCTGTGCGCTCAGCCTCCAAAGGCCTGCGGGATCGCCATGGGAATCTTTGTGCCTCTCCTCGACCTGACTGGGACCTTCGTCTTCGCGATCAGCGGGGCGCTGGCCGCGGTCAATCGCCGTCTCGACATTTTCGGCATTCTGGTGCTCGCCTTCGTCGCCGGCAATTTCGGCGGGATCACCCGCGATCTGCTGATTGGCGCGGTGCCGCCGGCCGCCCTGACCCACGAACGATACCTGCTGGTGTCGGTGCTGGCCGGGGTGATCACGTTCTTCTGGTATCGCGGCGTCGACAGGTTGCGCAGTCCGGTGCTCCTGTTCGATGCGGGCGGCCTGGCGCTGTTTGCCGTCTCCGGTGCACAGAAGGCGCTGGCGTTCGGGCTCAACCCCGTCATGGCGGCTTTGCTGGGCATGCTCACCGGCATTGGCGGCGGCATGATGAGGGACGTCCTGCTCGCCGAGATTCCGCAGGTTCTGCATTCGGATCTATATGCCGTCGCCGCGCTCGCCGGCGCATCCTTCGTCGTCATCGGCGACAGGCTGGGCGTGCCATATGGAATCTCGGCCCTGGCTGGGGCGGCAGTGTGTTTCGGCATTCGCTTCATGGCGATCAGGCACGGCTGGCACCTGCCGGCTGCCCGTCTTTCCACGCGACCGCCGGCCAAGCCTGAGCCTTCGGACGATGACCGCAAGCACTGAAGCGGGGCGAGCCGGCAGCGTCTATGCTTCGATGAGAACCTTGAGCGCGCTGGTCGTGGAAGCCGAGCTGAAGGTGTCGTAGGCGTCCATGATATTGTCGAGCTTGAAGTGGTGCGTGATCAGTTGCTTCGGATCGATGCGATGCGATTGCACCGTCTTGAGCAGCATCGGCGTGCTGACCGTGTCCACGAGGCGCGTCGTGATGGCGATGTTGCGGTCCCACAGCCGCTCAAGATGGAGGTCGGCCTTGACGCCATGCACGCCGATATTGGCGATGGTTCCGCCCGGCGCAACGATGTCCTCGCACATGATGAAGGTTGCCGGCACGCCGACAGCTTCAATCGCGGTGTCGACGCCCCGGCCGTCGGTTATCTTCATGATCTTCTCGACGGCCTTGCCGTCCTTGTTGTTGATGACGTTCGTGGCGCCGAAGCGTGAAGACATTTGCAGCCGGTTGTCGTCCATGTCGACCATGATGATCTCTGAGGGCGAGTAGAACCGCGCCGTGAGGAGCGCCGCGAGCCCGATCGGGCCGGCGCCGATGATGGCGACGGTCGAGCCAGGTTCGATCTTGCCGTTGAGCACGCCGCATTCAAAGCCCGTCGGCAGGATGTCGCTGAGCATGACGAGGGCATCTTCTTCGGCATCCGCCGGAACATGATAGAGGCTGGTGTCGGCAAACGGGATGCGGACATACTCGGCTTGGGTCCCGTCGATCTTGTTGCCGAGAATCCAGCCGCCGAGGGCGCAATGCGAGTACATGCCGCGGCGACAATAGTCGCATTTTCCGCAAGAGGAGATGCATGAAACGATGACATGGTCGCCGGGCTTGAATGCAGTCACCGCCGAGCCGATTTGGTCCACCACTCCGACCCCTTCATGGCCGAGAATGCGGCCGGGGGTGCAGGTCGGCACGTCGCCCTTGAGGATATGCAGGTCGGTACCGCAGATCGTCGTCTTGATCATTTTGACGATGGCATCGGTCGGCGCGGAAATCTCAGGCTTCGGGCGATCCTCGACGGCTTTTTGCCCTGGTCCCTTGTAGACAAGCGCTTTCATGTCGTCCTCCTTGGTTTCAGGACTTCGCCGCGAAGTGCGGACGCCGAGGCCCAGTCTGCCACCGATAGATGGATGCCGGATCGCAAAGTCGCCGCTTCGTGGTACGCCGCGCGCATCAGGCGTGCCGCCCTCTCCCCGGCCGCTCAACACTTAGTCGCAAAACAATCGGATCTCGCATTGACCTGGATCAAGGATGCCGACTGCACGATTGACCCGGCCTATCAGGTTGCGCCGTGTCTCAGCAGAAGCTGGCCGCGCGAGTGAATGATAGGCGCGGCGCGTCGGCAGGCTGATAGCCAGGGCTCAAGCTTCGGAAGCACGCTTGCCGATAGGCTTTCATGCCAGGGGAATTACTTTCGCAAGCTGAGGATATATGCGGTGAGCTCCTTCAGCTGGTAGTCCATCAGGTCAAGATCGGGCATTCCCTTTGGCGCGTCCAGGCCCCTATGTGTCGTCGTCAAAAAGTGGCGAAGCGAATCCGCGGTCGTATCCTTGCGCTGCGCGATTGACGCGAATGACGGCGCGGGCGGCTTCAGTTTCGGCAAGCTGGCTTGGTCGGGGGCAGCAAGATGGCACGTTGCGCAAATCGTAACGGCCAACCTGTGACCGTTCTGGATGTCCTCATTTTGGTCGGCATGCGCCAGCGTCGAGAAAAGACCGGCCGAGAAGATGAGCGATAGGACCAATGCGGTTGGCATCGTCGGTGCGCGAGGACTTTTCTCGAAGGCTTTGATCACACTGATGGCTCCCGGACTTCGCGTCGCCGCCTATGGGCGGCAGGCGCCTTGGCTGCAGAGTTGAGCCAGCCGCCATGCCTGATCCTCATATCGACGCCGCCGGGCATGATGTTTGAGCTGGATCAAACGCCAAACTCATCTCAAAGGCCACTTTGCTCGACTTGGCAGTGCGGTTCGCTGTGCCGGGGATTGGAAAGGATCTGGAGCATGGCGACCTCTCATCTTGGACTATTTTTGGTCGCAGCGGCGATACTCGGTCCTATAGCAGCGCACGCGCAAACGCCGCCCGCTGTCCAGCCGGGCGTCTTGAACGGGCCGGGGCAGGCCGGCCCAATGAGACGCTCGGGGGCGCCCCGGGTATGACTTCCAGGACCAGTATATCGGCATCCCCGCCAAAAAGATCACCGACAATATGGAGCCGGTTATCGAGCATCCCGATCAGGCGCAGGAAGCGGCAAGAAAGCTCGCAGAGCTTGCCGGACGCACCGGCAAGAAGCCAAATATTTGGTTTTCCTGCTGGATGACGTGGGCTGGATGGATGTCGGCTTCAATGGCGGAGGAGTTGCCGTAGGCTCGCCGACGCCGGATATCGACAGGGTTGCATCGCAAAGTCTGATACTTACTTCGGCCTATTCTCAGCCGAGCTCTTCGCCGTCTCGCGCGACGATACTGGCCGGACAGCTGCCGGTGCACCACGGCCTGCTTCGCCCGCCGATGTACGGGGAGGCGGGCGTCTGAATGGCAAGGTGACTATCGAAAGCATTCATCGAGTCCTTCAACGGGAAATTCCGAACAGAATGTCTGAACACTCATTGGTTCATGAGCCTTGACGACGCCCGCACGAAAATGGAGGAATGGCGAAGAGACTATAATGAAGTCCGGCCGCACAGCGCGATTGGCAACAAGCCGCCGATATCGCTGATGAACCGCTCTGCGGCGCCCCCGCCGGAATGAGCGTTAACCCCGGAAAATTCCAGCACTGGCTGGCCTAAAAACGGGAAGCATTTCACGGCAGGGTAATTGCGCGTCGCAGTCCCCTCAGTGGAAATCGTCATTCTCCTGCCGCAATGACGCGCTCGTCTGTCCTCCAATCCTTCGCCGTCTAGTGACGAAGGTGAAGAATCAAACAATTTCAGATCAGTGTATAGATCCTCAACTAAGTGCCGCTGGACGACTATTTTTGGTCAAGTCAAGCGAGTATGACGCTGCATTCTCATCCTGTTATTTTTGAGGCGCGGGAAACCGTGTCGAAGTATGAAAGAGCTGCCCTCTCTAGGTGTGGTGGTTGTCACATTTAATTCGGCCGGCGTCATTGCCGAATGCCTGGAGAGTCTTTTTGCGTCGGACGGCGTGGCGCTTCATGTCGTAGTGGTGGACAACGCTTCAAGTGATCGCACTCGCACCGTCATTCGGGATTGGGCAAAAGGCGAAGTTCAGGTCAACAGGCTGAGAAATAGTCCGCTTGGCGAAGAGCCGAGCGTTGCCAAACCGATCCATTTCACGGTTCGTACGCCCGACGAAGCCGGCAAGACTGCGGCAGGGCTGTCGCTCATCGAATCCCCGATCAACGGAGGGTTCGCCTGCGGCGTCAACCTGGGCCTGCGGGCACTGCTTGAAGTGTCAGAGATCGATGCCTTCTGGATCCTCAATCCTGATTGCGTTGTCGGATCCGACGTTGCGTCGCTCTATCTAAAGGAAGCGGCGAGGGGCGGTTATGCGCTGCTCGGCTGCCGCACGGTCTTCTACGAAAAGCCAGACCTCATCCAAACCGATGGAGGACGGGTAAGCCCTTGGACCGCGACCTGCATATCAGTCAACGGTAAGCTGCCTGCACACGACCGGCCGTTGCCTGACGCGGCGTCGCTCAATTATATCAGCGGCGCGAATATGGTCGCTTCGCGCGCGTTCATTGAACTCGCTGGGTTGATGGTCGAGGATTATTTCCTCTACTACGAGGAAGTGGACTGGGCGTTCCGGCGTGGTCACCTGCCTCTGCGCCTGGTACCGGACGCCGTTGTGTATCATCATGGGGGAACCGTAATTGGCACCGGCTCATGGCAGCGGCGCCCGTCGTCCTTCGCGAACTATTTCAACTACCGCAACCGTGTCCACTTTGCCCGTCGTCATATGCCACTGGCGCTTCCGCTTGTCCTGGCGAAGGCAATCGCAAAATCGGTCCAACTTCTTTTCCTTGGGGCGCAGGACGAAGCCCGATCCATAGTCACAGGCACTTTTGGCCGCGCACCACCTCCCGATGTTGCCGATCGTATCACCGGCACCGTGGAGCGTCGGCTTGCCTTTGGAGATGGCAAATGAGCAGCCGCGAATTCATTCTCAATTTTCATGGTATCGGAGAACCTCATACTGGCGTCGCGCAGGATGAGCGTCCCTATTGGATCAGCGAGTCCCGGTTTGATGAGATCCTTGACCTCGTCATGCACCACCCCAACGGCCCTGATACCGTTTTCACTTTTGACGACGGAAACGTGTCGGACCTGTCTTGCGCTGCTCCACGATTGATCGAGCGGGGACGCGAGGGGCGCTTCTTTATATTAACCGGGCGCTTCGACGCGCCTTACTATCTCAGCCGCGACGACACGCGCTGCCTGCACGAGATGGGCATGGAAATCGGTTTGCACGGACGCGATCATGTTGACTGGCGCCGCGTTTCGTCAGCGATCCTTGCCGAGGAAACGATTGCCGCCCGGGAGGAGCTGGCTGCGGTGATGAACGGATCGGTGACAAGTGTCGCCATACCTTTTGGTGCCTATAATCCCGCGGTTATTCGCCATCTTCGTCGCTGTCGCTTTTCGCGAATCTACACGAGCGACGGTGGCGCCACGCGGGTGGGCGCGACGATCGCCAATCGTACTTCGATCCGCAGTGATACGAGTCTTGATGACGTCTGCGCGATCCTCGCGGACAGGCAGCCGCTGATCGTTTCCATGCGCCGCCTCGTGTCGACCCAGTTGCGCCGGCATCTGATTGGAAGATAGCTCATGCCCGTCGTTTCTTGGCTACGTCGAACCTGGGTGCGCTTCTGGCTGCGGCGGGTAAAGTTCACGGGACGATATGGCGACCTCAGGCGTCTCTATATGATCAAGGATCCCTGGAATCTCGCAAACCCCGACGAGCAGGGACGGTTCAGGGAGTGCAATCGCCTGATCGAGGAACTGGTGCCTGACTGCGTCTCACTGCTGGAGGTCGGCTGCGGTGAGGGCCTTCAGACTGAGCATCTGTTGCGAGTTAGCCAGACTGTTGTCGGTATTGATGTCAGCCCGATCGCAATCGACAGAGCCCGGCTGCGCCTTAAAGACGTGGAGTTCAAGATAGGCCGAGCAGAGGATGCCGCAACGTTGTTTCCGGGACGACGCTTCGATCTCGTGACGGCATTCGAAGTCCTCTATTATGCGTCCGATATTCCGATGGTTATTGGGGTGCTTCAGCAAGTCGGCAATACCGTGCTTGTCACCTATTTCAGTGAGCGGGCCGCAAAAATGGAGCTTCATTTCACTGGTGACGGCTGGCGACGGCTGGATTCGATTTCGGCAGGGAATACCCAATGGCACTGTTTCGTTTGGAGCGCGCCAAGTCTCTGAACCCGCTTCTCTGAACCCGCTTCAATATTGGACCGGATGGATCTGGTCCCAGTCGTGATCGGCCTTTGTGAAATGCCATTGATCTTTCACTCTTTCTACGGCCTTTGCGATGCGCGTGTCAGTCGTCACGATTGTTGGCCGGTGAATCCGCGATGTGACGAAACCGAGCCGCTTGAGCGCGGCAACGTGCGTCGGATGTGACGCACCGGCTACAATTGCTTCTGTACGTTCTTCCATTGCGGTGACCGCATGCTTCGCCAGTGTAACAATCGTTTCGGGATCGGCAGGATCGGCGACTATATCGGTCAGTGTGCCGATGGGCAGTTCAGGGGCCTCCGGCATACGCCAAACGACGAAACCCGCTGTCGCGCCATCCACATTCAGTCTGGCGCGTTGGTAGCGCAGATCAGGGACCTCTTCGTATCGCCATCGAAAGAAGTCGGTTCCCCTGTCGAACAAAGCTGGAATCTTCGTGCGCTCGATCTCGAAAAGGCGCTCAATGGCGGCGGGCTCGAAGCCATCGACCGTGATAACTGTGCCTTTCGGCTCAGTTGTTCCTTTCAGCGTGGCATGGAGCCTCAACGCGGTTGAAAGACCCGTCGCAATGGTTGCCGGGCCAATCTGCGAACGATTGAATAGCCGGCCCGGTTTGCGCGCCCAGCTGCGCCGCTCAATTCTTGGGGTGACGAGTGCAACGATCGTCCGCGGTGAAAGCCGCCGGACACGCACCATCTGCAGGACCGCTCCAAGCGTGATGCAGCCGGCGCGCTCAGCAATTCGGCGGGTTGCGGGAGCCATGGTCAGGGTTGCCACAGTTTGTCCCGTCGCCATGATCGCGTCGTGGATTCGGTGCCCCAAGCCAGCACCACGATGATCGGGATCGACCATCACGTCCACGATCCAACCGGCCGGAATTGCTTGCCCGTCAATCCACATTCGCCCCGGCTGGACAGCGATTTGTCCGGCAATTTTGGCCTCGTGAAGCGCGATCCACACCGACGTGGAACTTCCAGATGCGGCTCGGTACGGATTATCGACGAACTGCCAGCGCCACCGTTTCTCCTGCTTATAGGGAGCTTCGGCACCATAGCAGCGATCAATAAAGCGCTGGATTAGAGGCCAATCATCAATCCTAGCTTGCCTGATTTCGTACATTGCATCTCCATCCATCCCTTTGTTGGCTTGAGACAGGGTGGCCATGACGCGCGGCCAATCGCGACGAACGACGCTTTGGAGTGCTCCTCATTCACCGGACGATGACTAGGTCGAAGATTACTTTGACAGGCGGCCGAGGGGAAGCATTGGCATCGTCCGTCACTCGGCTGGCCGCGTTCTTTAGAAACCCCGCGCCAAACCGTGCAGACGATGCTGTCGGCTGGCTTCCACGACGAGTTTGGCACCATCCGGCGAGCCGCGTGGTAGAGCGTTTCTGCCGTCAGCCCTTCTGTACCTCCGGGCAAGCGCGTTCAGAAGCGTTTCCTCGCCGAAATAGGCGGCGATCCGCATGCCCGTTTCGATCTCCGGATCACTTGGCGACCACTCGATTCCGCGAGGCGCCCTCTCGGGCAATTTCGCAAGCGTGAGGGGAGTTGATGAAACCCATCAGCGGGTAGTCAGCGGGCTGAGCTGCCGACTTTACCTACATCTGGACCGCGGAGGGCTGGCTCTCCGTGTCGGCCGTGATCGACCTGTTCTCGCGCCGCGTGGTCGGCTGGTCGATGAGCGCCACGATGACGCCCCAACTCGTCGCGGACGCACTGCTGATGGCTATCTGGAGGCGCGGCAAGCCGAGGGAGCTGCTGCATCACTCCGATCAGGGCAGCCAGTACAGCAGCGCGCAGTTCCAGCGATTGATGACCGACAGCGGCATTGTCTGCAGCATGAGCAGATCGGGCAACGTGTGGGACAATGCTGCCATGGAGAGCTTCTTCTCGTCGCTGAAGACCGAGCGCACCGCCCGCAAAATCTATCGCACCAGGAACGAGGCCAAGGCAGATGTGTTCGACCACATTGAGCGCTTCTACAACGCGATCAGGCGTCATTCGACGATCGGATATCTCAGCCCTGTTGAGTTCGAGCGGAGGGGATTAGCTTAACTGGACGTCCACTAAACCGGCATCAGCTCAGAGGTGCGACTGCAAGGGCCAAATTTGACGGATTAGATATCGGCCTGACCCAGCGCAGCGCTACCGATGCGCCACCACGCTCGCGGAGCGTTGAAATGCCCGAGGAGATAGGGAAAGCGATTGATTCAATAGGTTTTTTGGTAGCGGGAGAGGGACTTGAACCCCCGACCCCAGGATTATGATTCCCGTGCTCTAACCAGCTGAGCTACCCCGCCACGCGCTGGCGAAAATGCGCCTGCGACGGCGGCATATAATGAGGCGGGCAAAACGATGTCAAGCAGAGTGACCAAAGATTTCGGGATTAAGCGGATTTAGCTGCGAGCGGGGCGAAAATCGAGGGTTGCGGGGTGATTTTGGGCCCGATCTGCCGGGAAAGCCGGCGGTAGGCGGATGGCCAGGCAGTTCGGCCCGGTCAGAGCGCGGTTGGCAGGCGCGCCGGGTTCCGAATCAGCGCCCGGGAGCTCCCGGCCAGACGGCGACGTGGAAGGCCGCAGCGTACCGAAAGCCCGACCGCGGGCCCCCGCCTTGGGCGTCGTCCACCTGTTTGCGGCTGGGCGTCGGGGGCCTCGGTTGGGCGACCTTGAACGAGCAGGACCGCAGCGAGGACGTTTTCGCGGGCAGGGTTTTGGCGAGCAGGGGTTGCCGAACAGGACTTGCCGAGCAGGACATGGACATTCTGGAGCTGCCCGCCAGGCCGTTGGTGGGTCTCCCAACCGCCCGAACATCCTGCCGGTCGCTGGTGCTGCGCGCGGGCAAAAGTCTTTGGCCACCTTTCGGGGGGGAGGCGAGAGGGCAGCAGGAAGCGCCGCCGCAAAGGCATGCGAAGAAATAAAGATCGCCGCCGGCGATGCGAGCCGTGCAGGGAGGTCGCGGCGTCTTGGGGGCGTCCGCAGGACGACGCCTGGCGCTACTGCGGAAAGCTTAGCTGACGCGTAGAAAATTACCTCTTGCCGGCTTCCCTAGCCGACCGATTGCCCGGCGAAGGGGGCGCGACCGGAGATCTTCGAGGAAGTAAGAAGCGCGCTGCGCGGCTGAAAAACAGGCTCCGCGAGCTATGCATTCCCTTCGGCAACGGCCCGCGGTGCTCTCTTGCAAGGCCGGATTCAGAACCTGCCATATCCCATTGTGCGGCCTTGGCTGTCTCATTCGGTACTTTACAACCAAGGCGAAATGCAGGACACTGCGGGCTTATTATCGATCATTATTTTTCATATTTGCAGGCCTGCCGACTCTTAGAATTGGCTTGCCAATTTTTGTTCATCGAACAGAGCAAGTGATTTTATATGAGTCAGGTTAAAAGCAATCTGCTGGCCAGCGGTATCAAGAAGACTATTCCGGGCTTCGGCACCGCGATTTTTTTTAGCCTCTTCATCAACGTTCTCGCCTTCGTCGGCCCGCTCTACATGCTGCAGGTCTACGACCGGGTGATCACCAGCCGAAACGAAACCACGCTCGTCGTTCTCACGCTGATTGCCGCCTTTTTGCTGCTCGTTTACGCAATGCTCGAGCGCATCCGCTCGGCCGTTCTGGTGCGCGTCGGCGTGCTGTTCGACGAGGCGACGCGGGCCGAGCTGTTCGAGCGCGTGCTGCGCGGCACGGTGAAGCAGCCCGGCGCGGGGCATTTTCAGGCGCTGCGCGATCTCGATTCAATCCGCGAGTTTTTAACCGGCGCGGGGTTAATTGCATTTTGCGACGTGCCGTGGATCCCGATTTTCATCGCCGGCGCGTTTTTACTTCACCCGTGGTTCGGCTATCTGGGAATCGTCGCGGCAATTCTGATTTTCGCGATCACCGTGCTGAACGAGATTTTGACCCGCACCCAGCTCAAGTCGGCCAACAAGTCCGCCGCCATCGCCAACAATCAGGCGGTGGCAACCTTCCGCAACGCTGAAGTTCTGCACGCCATGGGAATGTGGCGTCCGCTTCGCGACCGCTGGCTCGGCCAGCAGCAGAACGTGATGTTCCTGCAGGCGGTGGCGAGCGACCGCGCCGGATTTCTCGTGGCGTTCGCAAAATTCCTTCGCGTCTTCATGCAGGTGGCCACGCTCGGCATCGGCGGCTACCTCGTCATCCAGCAGGAATGCACGCCCGGCTCGATGGTCGCCGCGTCGATCATCATCGGCCGCGCGCTTGCGCCGGTCGAAATGGCCGTGTCGCAGTGGAAGGCGTTTCTCGCCGCGCGCTCGGCCTATGACCGGATCAACCAGCTGCTGACCGCGGTGCCGGAGGAAGCCGAGCGGATGCGCCTGCCTGCGCCGAAGGGGCAAATGACGCTTGAGAACGTCTTCGTCACCCCGCCCGGCGCGCAGCGGCCGTCCATTCGCGGCGTCAATGTGCGCATCGAGGCCGGCTCTGCGGTCGGCGTCGTCGGCCCCAGCGCCGCGGGCAAGTCGACGCTGGCGCGTGCGCTGGTCGGCGTCTGGCCGGCGGCGGTCGGGCATATCCGCATCGACGGCGCGGACCTCAGCCACTGGAATAGCGAGGAACTCGGCCAGCATATCGGCTATCTGCCCCAGGACGTGGAGCTGTTCGCCGGCACGGTGGCGGAAAATATCGCCCGCTTCTCCGTCGCCGACGAAGCGGAGGTCATTCGCGCCGCCGAGCTTGCGGGCGTGCATGCGATGATCCAGTCGCTGCCCGGCGGCTACAACACCCAGATCGGGGAGGCCGGCCATGCGCTGTCCGGCGGTCAGCGACAGCGGATCGGCCTGGCGCGGGCGCTGTTCGGCCTGCCTTCGCTGGTCGTGCTCGACGAGCCTAATGCCAGCCTCGACTCGGATGGCGAGCAGGCGCTGCTCAACGCGGTGCAGCACCTCAAAGCGCTGAAGCGGACGGTCATCCTGATCACCCACAAGACCAGCACGCTGCAGGTGATGGACAAGATCCTCGTCCTCAACCAGGGCGAAGTACAGGCTTTCGGCGATCGCGACGAGATCTTCCAGAAGCTGATGGCCCCGCGTGTGGCGCGCGCCCCGATGGCCGCCAACCAGTAACAACCGCCGAGATCAAGCCAGCAGGTTGCACATGTCTTCCGCACAGACCTCCGATACGGCATCATCGAACTGGCAGCGCCCCGCCGCCAAGGGATACGCGATCATCATCCTGACCTTCGGCGTGCTCGGCGCGTGGTCGGCCTATGCGCGGATCGATAGCGCGGTGGTGGCGCCGGGCGTGGTGGCCGTCGATGGCAGCCGCAAGACCATCCAGCATTTCGAAGGCGGCTTGATCAGTGAAATTCTGGTCAAGGAAGGCCAGCACGTCAAACAGGGCGACATCCTGTTCCGGCTCGACAACACGCAGTCGCAGGCCAATTCGGATGTGCTGCGCAACCAGCTCGGCGCTTCGCTCGCCCTCGAGGCGCGCCTGATCGCCGAGCGCTCCGAGAGCGACCGCATCACCTTTCCGGACGAGCTGGAGAAGAGCGATCGCGATGTCATCAAGCAGGCGGTGGCCGATCAGCAGAAACAGTTCGCCGAGCGCCAGGCCTCGCTGTCGGGCCAGATCGCGATCCTCTCGGCGCGCATCCAGCAATACAAGACCGAGATCAGCGGCCTGACGCTTGAGCGGGAGGCGACCGAGCGGCAGCTTGCTTTCATCGTCGACGAGCTGGTCGGCCTGCATCATCTGCTCGACCGCAACCTCGTGCAGAAATCGCGCGTGCTGGCGCTGGAGCGCGAGAAGAGCCGGCTCGAGGGCGTGATCGGCCGTTCGACCGCGGATGCCTCGAAGGCGACCAACGGCATCAGCGAGGCCGAGCTGCAGATCAAGCAGCTGCGGCAAAAATTCCTCGAGGAGGTGAATGCCAACATTCTCGAGACACGGCAGAAGGTGGCGGACCTGAAGGAAAAGATCCGGGTCGCGACCGATGTGCTGCGGCGCGTCGATATTCGCTCGCCGCATACCGGCGAGGTGCAGAACGTCCGCGTCTCGACCATCGGCGGCGTCATACGCGCGGGCGAGCCGTTGCTCGATCTCGTTCCCGAGAACGAACCGCTGATCGTGCAGGCGCAGGTCTCGCCGATCGACGTCGAGGCGGTGCGCGCGGGCATGAATGCCGAGGTGCGGTTCGCCTCGTTCCAGACCAAGGTGCTGCCCGTGATCATGGGCCACGTGGTCAGCGTCTCGCGCGACCGCCTGACCGACGAGCACACGAAGCAGCCTTATTTCCTCGCGCGGGTGGTGGTCGAGGATCGGGAGATACCGGTTGAGATCAGGGGGCGTCTGAGCGCCGGCATGCCGGCCGATATCATGGTGCCGACGGGCGAGCGGACGGTTGCCGACTACTTGCTGCGTCCGCTCGAAAACCGTTTCCGCAAGGCGCTGCGCGAGCGATGAGCAGTGCCGCGCCCGAGCTGCTCTCGCCCGAGAGACAGGCCAGCATGAAAATTGTCCGCGACAACAATGCCCGCATTCCCTCCGAGCTCTTGAGCGAACGAATCCTGATCGAGATGCAGGCGCCGAAACTCGCGGACGGGCCGATGACGGCCGCGCCTGCGCGGCAGGAGGCGCCGGCCGCGAACCGGCTGAAGGCGAAGCTGCGCGGCCTCACGCGATGGGTGGCGGATGCCATCCGGCACATTCCCGTCGTGCGCGACATCGCGCGGTGGGGCTGGTCGGTGCTGAAGGCGCCGCGCACGGCTCGCATGGCCTTCGAGGCTTCGGTGCAGGTGCAGGAGGTGCGCCATCAGCTCGCCGAGCGCAGCGCCGAGCTTGAGCAGCGGCGGGAGCAGCAGGAGCAGCGGCAGGAGCAGTTGCAAGCGCAACTGCAGGAGCAGGTCCTTCAGCACGCCAACGAACTGCACCGGCAGGCGATGGCACAGATCGATGGGCTGCGTGGGACGATCACCGCGCTGCAGGGCGACAAGGCGGCGCTGACGAGACAGCTCAGCGAGACACGCCGCGAGATCATGTTTCAGCAGCGCCGCCTTAGCCTTCTCGCCAGCGACGCGGCCGGCCCCGCGCTCGCTCCGGCGCAGGCGGCCGCGATCAGCGACCAGCGGCTGGATTCGCTCTACGTCGCATTCGAGGACGTGTTCCGCGGCGCGCGCGAGGACATCAAGCAGCGCCTCGTGCCCTACGTCGAAAAGATCGTGCTGGCGGGCGCCGGCAGTCCCGCGCGGCCGATCCTCGATGTCGGCTGCGGGCGCGGCGAATTTTTGGAGCTCTTGAAGGACAACCACCTCAGCGCCTACGGCATCGATATTAATTCGATCATGGTCGAGCGTTCGGTGGCGCTGGGGCTGGATGCGCGCTGCGTCGATCTCTTGACGCATCTCAAGAGCGTCGGCGACGGCACGCTCGGCGCGGTCGCGGCGTTCCATGTCGTCGAGCATTTGCCGTTCGACGTGCTGATCGCGTTTCTTGACGAGGCGCTACGGGTGATCGCGCCGGGCGGATTGCTCATTCTCGAAACGCCGAACCCGGAAACGGTGCGCGTCGGCGCATCCACCTTCTACAACGATCCGACCCATCGCAATCCGATCATGCCGGAGCCGCTGCGCTTCATGGTCGAGCAGCGCGGCTTTACCGAAGCGGAGATCATTCGCCTGCATCCTTACGGACCGGCGGATCTCTTGCAGGGGAACGAGCCGAACATCCGGTATCTCAACCGCATCCTGTTCGGGCCGCAGGACTACGCGATTATTGCACGCACGCTTTGAGGCATGCGTATTTCGGAGCATTGATGAGACCGCAAGCCATCCACCAATTCCATGCAGGCTCGAAATACGGCGACGGCGTTACCAACGGAATGCTCTTCACGCAGAAGCTGCTGCGCCGTGCCGGCTACGTTTCCGAAATTTTTTGTGCGAATGTCGATCCGAAGCTCGGCCATCTGCTGCGCCCGATGTCCGCCTTCGAGAACGTGCCGGATCACCTGACGCTGGTTCACTATTCGCACGGCCACGATCATCACCGCTGGATCGAGAACATCAGCGGCCCGAAAATTCTGATCTATCACAACATCACGCCGGCGCATTTCTTTCCGGCCGGCAGCGCCGTGGGCCGCTATGCCCAGCTCGGGCGCGAGCAGCTTGCCGCCTGGGCGAAGAGCAGCCTGTTCAATGGTGCGATGGCGGACTCCGGCTATAACGCCGAGGAACTGCTCGCGTTCGGTTACCGCGATGTCGAGACGATCCCGCTGCTGGTCGATCTCGACGCGATGCGGAGCGAGCCGTTCGATCCGCGCACCGTGTCGAGGTTTTCAGACGGCGCAAAAAACCTTTTGTTCGTCGGCCGCTGGGCGGAGAACAAGGGGCAACTCGATCTTGTCCGCGTGATGCGCCATGTGGTCGACGCTGCTAAATTTCCCGTCCGCCTGATCCTCGCCGGCGATACGACATCGCCGGACTATCGCGAGGCGGTGCTTGGCGAAATCGATCGGCTTGGCCTCGGCTCCCATGTCGAGGTGTTGCATCACCTGCGCACCGAGGAAGTGCGCGCGCTCTACCGCGTTGCCGATGCCTATGTCTCGCTGTCGCGGCATGAAGGCTTTGGCATGCCGCTGGTCGAGGCGATGGCGTGCGGCGTGCCGGTGGTGGCGCTGGCCGAGGCGGCGGTGCCTTACACGCTTGGCAGCGGCGGCGTGCTGCTGGACACGAGCGAGCCCGCAGCGGTGGCGGCAACCATCCGGCTGTTGCTCGGCGAGCCGTGGCTGCGGCGCGAGGTCGTGACCGCGCAGAATGCCGAGCTGGAGCGCTTCGAAGCCGCCAATCTCGTTGCGCGCCTGCAGGGCTTTTTGCAAGGCCGCGGATACGACGTCGATCTCGCCACCGCTGAACGCGCGAGCGCGCCGCGCGCCGTGCGGATCGAGGGGCCGCTGGCCGGATCGTACAGCCTTGCGGTGGTCAACCGTTCGCTGGCGCGCGCGCTCGCCGCGGGCGGCAATGCGGTGCAGTTCGTGTCGCGCGACGGGCCCGGCCTGATCGAGCCGCCCTCCGATTTTCTCGCCGCCAACCCGGACCTGCGCGAAATGTGGCTGGCCGGGCAGGGCGGCGACGTTCCGGCCGCGACCTTGCGCAATCAGTATCCGCCGCATGTCGCCGGCATGAAGGGCGATCTGCGCGGGCTGGCCTGCTACGCGTGGGAGGAGAGCGCCTTTCCGCAGGAGCATGTGGGAGCCTTCAACCATTCGCTCGACCTCATCACCGTCACCAGCCGGTTCGTGAAAAAGGTGCTGCGCGACAACGGCGTGCGCACGCCGATTGCAGTGGTCGGCAACGGCGTCGACCATTTGCCGAATGGCGTGCACGATGAGGCGGCCGCGAGCGATGGTGCAAAACTGCCTTTCCGCTTTCTCCATGTGTCGTCGGCCTTTCCGCGCAAGGGCGTCGATGTCCTCCTGAAGGCATGGGGCATGGCGTTCACCCAAGACGACGCCGTCCGCCTCACGATCAAGACCTTTCCCAATCCGCACAACGAGGTCGAACGGCAGCTCAAGACGTTTAGCGCGGATTTCCCGCTGCATGCGCCGGTGGAGCTGATCAATGAGGATCTGCCGGAGGGCAGGGTCGCCGCGCTGATCGCGCAGGCCGATGCGGTGGTGTGCCCAAGCCGCGGCGAAGGCTTTGGCCTGCCGCTGGCGGAGGCCATGCTGGCAGGCAAGCCGGTGATCACCACGGCCTATGGCGGCCAGAGCGATTTCTGCACGGCGGAAACGGCGTGGCTTTGCGACTATCGCTTCGCCTATGCCGAGACGCATCTCGGGCTCGCGGATTCCGTCTGGACCGAGCCGGATGCAACGTCGCTGGCTGATTGCCTGCGCGCGGTTGCCGGTGCGCCCGCGGCGGAGTTGCAGGCGCGCGCCGCCAAAGGGCAGGCCCTGATCGCGCAGAGCTATCGGTGGGGCAATGTCGCGGAGCGCGTGACTGCCGCAATGGATGCCGTCCGCGCGCTCGACAGCCGGGCGCTTCGCCTGCCGAAGATCGGCATGGTTTCGACCTGGAACAGCCGGTGCGGCATTGCGATCTATGCCGAGAGCCTCGCATCGGCGCCAGGCTTTGCCTCCACGGTGTTCGCCAATCACAATGCCGAACTGCTCGGGCTGGACGGTGCCAATGTCGTGCGCTGCTGGGAGCAGGGGTGGGGCGATACGCTCGATGAGCTTTACCAGAAGATCAGGGAGGCGCGGCTTGATGCCGTCGTCATCCAGTTCAACTTCGGCTTCTTCCGGCTGGATGCGCTCAGCAATCTGATCAGACGTCTCGATGCCGACGGCGTCGATGTCTACATCACGCTGCATTCGACCGCCGATGTCGACAAGCCGGATGTGAAGATCAGCCTGAAGGATGCGCAGCGCGCGCTTGCGCTCACCACGCGCATCTTTGTGCATTCGATCCACGACCTCAATCGCCTGAAAGGTTTTGGGCTGGTCGAGAACGTCGCGCTGTTTCCGATGGGCATTCCGGCGCCGGTTGCCATCGACCGCGAGACGATGCGCCGCGATCTCGGCGTGAGCGACGAAAAGATTGTTGCATCCTTCGGCTTTCTGCTGCCGCACAAGGGCATCCGCCAACTGATCGAGGCCGCCGCTGGGCTGATTGAAGGCGGCGAGAAGGTTCATCTCCTGCTGCTCAACTCGATTTATCCCGCGGGCGAATCGCAGCAGGAGCTGGCCGAGTGCAAAAGCCTTGTGAAGAAGCTGAAGCTCGAAAGCCGGGTGACTTTCGTCAACGATTTTCTCGAAGAGAATGAAATCATACGCCGGCTGAGCTGCGCGGATCTCGTCGTCTTTCCGTATCAGCACACGCAGGAGTCCGGCAGCGCGGCGGTCCGGCTGGGGCTGTCGTCGCTCGCGCCGGTGGCGTGTACGCCGCTTCAGATCTTTGATGACGTGGCGCCGGTCAGCTATCGCTTCAAGGGAACGTCGGTTGCCGATATCGCCGAAGGCATTCGCGATCTTTTCGCCGACCCCGCGAAGATGGATGCGTTGCGGGCGCGCCAGGCGGAATGGGTGCAGGGACATTCCTGGACCGGCCTGTCCGAACGGCTGCACAATCTCATTCGCGGCGAGGCGATCGATCGCCTCATGAGTTGACAGGCTGCCGGAGCGCGCGGCCGATCGCGCGCGATCAGCAGCCGCTGCAGATCCTGTTGAGGCGGCGGGTGACTTCGGCGTCGAGCCGTTTCGTCTCTTCCTCGTCCTTTTCCCATTGCGGGCTGCCGACCACCGGTGTCGACCAGCCGGATTTTGACGGCTCCGCGGTGATCTGGCCCGAGGGTGTGGTCGGGGAGCGCCGCGGCGCGGCCTCGCGCGGCATCGGTCTCGCCGCGGGCTGCGCGGCAGCGGGGGGTGGGGTGGGCTGAGGCTTTGCGTCGTCGGCAGCAGGAGGTTGCTGCTCTGCAACCGCCGTCTTCGGCTTGGCCGGTGCGGGGCGCTGCCCTGCGGACGGCGCCGCCTGCGGCTTGGGGGCGGCGAGCTGGGGCTTGGCTGCCGCCGGCTTCGGCGCTGCGAGCTGCGGCGCCGGCCGGCTTGCCGCTGGCTGAGGCTGCGCGGAGGGCGCGGGCCGCGGCGCGGCGGCTTGCGCAGATGGGGCACCTGCGGGGGCCTGCGCGGGCGCGGACCTTGGCTGGTGGAATTTCGGTGTGATGTCGAGCGGCATCATCGGTCTGGCGGGGCGGCTTTGTGCCAGCGCATCCGCTGCGGAGAAGCAGAGAATGACCTGCATCCCGATCAGCCAGACCCACCCACGGCGAAGCCGGGGCCTGGCGTTAGAAGCAACGGTCATCTGAAACTCCGAAATAAACGAATGAAATAATCGGCATCGAAATAATCGTAGTTTGGATCGGCATATATTTTGGTAGTCAAATAAATGGCGCCTGATTACGCCCGGAACGAACTGAAACTAAAAAATAAAACGTCAGAATAAATATGCGGGCGTGATGCGCGTCCGCCTGAAAAAGCAGCCGGTTACCCTGCTGCGGTGAACCATATGAGGCAGCCGCCACAGCGATGCAAGATGCACTTTAGCACAGCCGGTGCGAAGTGCTGCAAAAAGCGCCACCGCACCGGCCGCCCGCAATGGTGCGCCGGACGTATTAGTTTTTGGTGAGGAGTGAATTGGATATAGCGAACATCGAAGTATCCAATTCACGCCAGGCATCGAAGCAGCTTGGGCTGTCGGCCGGTGTCCTGCTCCGCGATTTGGCCCGCCGCTGTCGCCTGCCAATGAACGGACGCGATTCCGCCGCCACTTCGGCCAAGTCCGCCGGATGAGGCGGGCGCCGCTCAAATAGTCGAATTATCAGAATGGCTTGTTGGAACGGCCGGGTTGCGATATGGTCCCCGATGAACTCTGGAGTTGCCGATGTACACCCATGCTCAAAAGCTCAGCGACCCTGACGTGCAGGAGTTGCGGCGGGCTGCCGGCCAATGGCTGAAGGAGCTGCGGGAAAAGCGCGGCCTCTCTCAACGCCAGTTGGCGCAACTCGTCGGTGCCGAGTACTATACTTTTATCTCACAGCTTGAGACGGGGCGTGGCCGTATTCCTCCGGATCGCTATCTCGAATGGGCGAAGGCGCTCGAAGTTCAGCCGCGCCTGTTCGTGAAGGAGCTGTTGCAATACTATGATCCGGTCACTTACAGTATCTTATTCGGTAGCGCCGGAGACGGGGCCGCCAACTGAGGGGTTGTCGAAGCGCTTGCTTTCGTTAGGGGCTTGATCCTTCAAATTTGTTGTGATGTTTTGAGTTTTTTCATCCATCTTGCTCACCATTTCGTGGCAAGACCCGGTTGACTGCGCTGAATTATTCTTTCGATTGTGCCCGATGTGGCTATTGCTAGTGAGCCGCATCGCAATTTTACGAATTGATTTTAGCCTCGTGCCGCCGGCTTTCTTTCCTCTGGTTTGCTTGCGGGCGGTACAGAGCGACAAATGATATTGGGGATTGCTGCCCATGCCGGCTCACGTCGTCTCGTTCTTCCGGTCCAAGCGATCGCTCGATTGGAGCAATGAAGAGTTGGCCCAGCTCTATCGGGTCGAGAATGCTCTCACTCAGTTGGGCATGGTTGTCGAAGTCGAGCGCGGCCTCACGGACGAGGGAGATCCGTGGTTCGTCTATTGCAAGGCTGATGGCGACATCATTGTCCATATTGCCCGATATGACGGCGCCTATCTGCTGATTGCGCCGTCGCTGCAGATCGCTTCGAGCGCCCGCTCCTTCACCGATCTCGTGCAGTCCTTCGTCCAGCAATTCCCGCTCTCGGTCCCGGTGCGAACCGGTGGCAATGTGCTCTTCCACCCGGCCGCGCTGATGACGATGCTGGTCGCCGCGGTATATTTTTCCAACGAGCAGTTGCAGGCCGCACAGTTCGATCTGCCGGATGAAGAGGGGGGCGACGGCGAGGATGCGTCCTGGCTTTCGCAGTGGGTGACGGGAGCTCCGGGCACTTCGCATCAAGACGCCAATAATTCGCGGATCGAGCAGCTGACCAATCATTTGTCGGCCTATCTCAATGTGCTGGGCGCGGCGATGGCCGTGGTGCTTGGTTTGAATTTCGACGCGGTCTCCGCGCAGCTCACGCCGATCAGTTTCCACACTGAAGGCCCGCAGAGCGCCAAACTCGTCAGCGATAGCGGCTTTGTGTTGCCGGACCTTGAGAAGGTGGTCTCGTCGCATTCCGTCCGTGGGGAAGCGGCGATCGATACCGCGGAAGTGGCCCCTCCCGTTCTCGTGCAGACGGCCGAGTTAGAAATCGAGACTGCCCCCACCCAGACGCGTCACGATTTGCCGAACGAAGTGATGCGGCTCTTCGATGCGGGCGGAAAGTCGATCGAATATTTCGGCGGCTCGCTGGCTGTTGCCGAGGCCGGGCCGTCGATCGTCGTGGCCGATGCGGTCTCGCCGGCGCGGACGGCCGCGAAAACCGCGCATACCGATCTCGCCAAAGTATCGTCCAAGAAGGGCGGCGAGGAGGCCGGGCACTCGGAGGCTGGAAATGCCGCGCCCGCCGCAACCGCGACCGAGCAGCGCTCGGATCCGGCGCCGTCGACGACGACCGAAAAATATCCACCGACCGTCGTGATCAGTGTTGAAGAGTTCAATGCGCTGCTCTCCACCAAGATGGCTCAGGATGCAGCGCTCGAGCACAGCACGACGAAGACAACAACGACTACTGTTACCGCCGCCACGGTGCCGCCGCCCGCTGCCTATCCGGAGCAGGTTCTGGAAGTATTGATCTTCGACCAAATTGCCGCCGATAAGGTGAAGCAGTTTCTCAAGTCGCACGATAAGGCTGCGGTCGTGATCCACGAACAGGACATCAAGGTTGTCGACACCCCGACCGCCGATGCATCCACGGTTGAAGTTGTGCTTCAGACCTGGGACTTTGCGTCAGGCGGCTCGATTTCGCTGGTCGGGCATATGCCTCAGCCGGTGTTTGCCGAGGCGGCAGCCTAACCGCTGACGTTGATGGCGTTCGGCCGCTGGCTGCCGGTGACCGGAGATGACCGTTGCGCGCAAAGGCGGCCAAAGGATCAGGCCGCAATCCGCCGGTAGACGGCCTTCACCTTTGCCGCGCTGGCATCCCAGCTGAAGTGCCGCGCCTGTACTATCCGCTCGTCCCGGTCTTCGGAGACGCGCTCGGGCGCGCCGCCCAGTTCCTGCAGGATCGTGTGCCAGCCATCGACATTTGTTGCGTGGGTGCGCAGCGTGGAAAGGCCGGCTGTGATCTCGTCCATCGATGTGCCCGCGCTGTGAGCGACCTGCGTTCCGCATGCCAGCGCCTCGACGACCGGCATGCCAAAGCCTTCATAGATCGAGGGATACAGCAGCGCGACGGCGCCCTCATAGAGGCCGCGTAGTTCGTCGTCGGTAACGGCCCCGAGGAAGCGAAGCGATCCATCCGCGATCAGCGCATCGGTTTCTTTCGGCAGATCTAGGTTTCCCCAGCCGGGCGAGCCGACAATCACGAGGGGTGCCGCGTTGCGCTCGGCCCAGGTCAGGCGGGCATATGCCGAGATCAGGGTTTTCAGGTTCTTGCGCGGCTCGAGCGTGCCGACCGCGAGGAAATAGCGGTGGAGCGCCAGATCGAAACGGGCAATCGCGGCTTGAGTCGCGGCCGCTCCCAACGGGCGAAAAACGTCGCTGGCCGCAGGCGGAGCGACGATGATCCGCTCCGGCGGGTAGCCGTAGACGTCTGCAATTTCGCGTCTGCTGAATTCCGAGATGGTGTGAACGAACGGCGCACGGGCGGCGATGCTCGGCAAGCGTTCAAGCGCGGCAAGACGATAGCGGGGATGCGCCTCGGGAAAGCGCACGAAGGAAAGATCGTAAATGACCGGAAGAACGGGGGCATCGATCTCCGCGATCGGGAGATATTTGAACGCGTGATAAAGGTCGAGGCGGCCTTTTGAGGCAAAGGATCTAAATGGGAGGGTCGCGATGCGCCGGAGCATCCTCCTCGTCAGATCGGAGTTCGCCACATGGGTTCGCGCGGCAAGGCGCGCTTTCTGCAGCGATGTGGCGGGGATCGATGCGGATTTGGAATGCTTGCGATGAAGCGCCGCGATCCGATCAAGGTCGCTGATGCTGAACGAACGCCAGCCCAGACCGGAAAACGCCGTGAAAGCCAGATCCGAACTGTGGTCGGAATGGTCGCCGGAATTGTCGTGCAGCAGCGCCGAGAGGGTATGGAAGCAATAGTTGCCGACCCCAGTCAGGCTTGAATGCAAAATGTCCGTGTCAATTCCGACGTTAATCATCAGGGGCTCTTGGCTTGAAGCCGATTGGTCGAAGGTGGCAGAGCGAAAGACAGTCCGGCAGAGCGAATTGTGAGGTATCGCGCTATAGTTTGCCTCGCAAGGAGCAGGCCGACGAGAGTAGGAGGAACTATATCGAGGCAGACTTCGGCATTAAAAATTCAGAACCTATTCATTCATTTACTATAGTTGTAAAGTGCATCGACATTGGATGCGACGAAAGAGTGGGAACTGGCAATTTTTCAGGCCAGAGATCGCTCTGCGATATTTCTAACACACTACCGGGAGCGGAGATTTTGGCCGTTCCTGACAAACAGTTTCGAGCACTGCCTTTTCAGATTCCTAAGCCTCGGCGAACATATGAACGCCGAACCGATTTTTTGAGCGCATAAAACACATTTGAACAAAAGAAATTCCGGAGGACCGGAGCTGTAATCGATTGGTGATGGTCCATTTCGGGACGCGAGACCAATGGTTGCGCCGGTTGAATATTATAATGAGCGCGGCCTTAAAAATTCTTCACACGTACAAGATTTATCGCCCTGACATCGATGGCGGCATCCCCTACGCCATTGCCATGCTCTGCCGCTTCTCCAGCGTGATGGTCAGCAATGCCATTCTGGTGGCACGCCGCTTTGGCGCCTCGAAACGCTACCGGCAGAATGGCGTGCCGGTCGAGGCGGTCTGGTCTCTGGGAACGCTGTTCTCGACCCCGGTTGCGCCAAACTATCCCTTTGCATGGGTTGCCCGCGCGCGCGACGCGGATGTGGTGGTGCACCATGCGCCGTTTCCGCTGACCGATTTCGTGACCGGGCTGATGCCCCCTCGCGTGGCGCTGGTCGTGTTCTGGCATGCCGAGATCGTCGGCTACGGGGCATTGCGAAGGTTGGTCGCGCCAGCTATCCGGCGGACCTTGGCGCGGGCGGATCGCATTGTCGTCTCCGATCAGTCGATAATCGATCGTTCGTCGTTTTTGCAGCCGTTCGGCAGCAAATGCGTGGTGGTGCCCTATGGCATTGATGTCGGGTTCTGGCGTCACTGCACTGCGGCGGAGGCCGGCACGGCGCAGGACATTCGCAGCCGCCATCCGCGGATGATCGCCGCGGTCGGGCGGCTCGTGTCCTACAAGGGGTTCGACGTTCTGATCCGCGCGATGAAGGATGTCGATGGCCATCTGATGCTCATTGGCGAGGGGCCGCTTGACGCCAGCCTGAAGCAGTTGGCGGCGAACATCGGCGTATCCGATCGCGTGACCTTTGCCGGCCGCCTGACCGAAACCGAGGTGAAGTCGCATCTTCACGCTGCCCGCATGCTCGCTTTTCCATCAGTGACCATTGCGGAAGCCTTTGGCATCGTGCAACTCGAGGCGATGGCGGCGGGATTGCCGATCGTCAACACGGCGCTGCCAACGGCGGTCCCTGTTATTGCGCGCCACGAAAGGGAGGCGCTCACCGTTGCGCCCGGCGATGCGCTGCAATTGTCCGCAGCGTTGACGCGTCTTCTTGACGACGAGGCATTGGCCGCGCGGCTCGGCGCCGCCGGGCAGGAGCGCGCCATCGATGAATATAGCGAAGCTCGTTTTTTGTGCCGGATGAAGGCGGTCTATGACGATGCTGTCGCCGCGCGCCAGCTCGCCTGCTCGCACGGAGACAGAGGCTTCCTTCCCAATCGCGACTTGGTTGTCGCCAAGGATGATTTTCGGCGGCCCTGACCGCACTGTTTTTTGAACCTCAGTTATTTTTGAATACGTTGTTATGGAGTGATTGCGATGCCGGCGAAACGGGCCCTGATTACCGGGGTGACGGGGCAGGATGGTGCTTATCTTTCGCAGCTGTTGCTCAATAAGGGATATGAGGTGCACGGGCTGCTCCGCCGCAGCGCTTCGGCGGAAGTGGTGGACGCACGACTGAAATGGCTGGGCATCGCCGACGACGTCGTGCTCCATGACGGAAATCTCGCCGACCTCTCCGGGCTCATTCGCGTCATGCAGGAGGTTCAGCCGGACGAGGTCTACAATCTCGCCGCTCAGTCCTTCGTCAAATCGTCCTGGCAGCAGCCGATCTTGACCGGCTCGATCACCGGCCTTGGCGCGACGAACGTGCTCGAGGCGGTGCGCATCAGCTGCCCGAATGCGCGGTTCTATCAGGCGTCGTCCTCGGAAATGTTCGGGTTGATTCAGGAGCCGGTGCAATCGGAGACGACGCCGTTCTATCCGCGCTCGCCCTATGCGGCAGCCAAGCTTTACGCCCACTGGATGACCGTCAACTATAGGGAAAGTTTTGGCCTGCATGCCTCCTGCGGTATCTTGTTCAATCATGAATCGCCGTTGCGGGGCATTGAGTTCGTCACTCGAAAGATCACCGATGGCGTAGCGCGGATCAAGCTCGGCCTTGGGAAGACATTGACGCTGGGCAATCTCGATGCCAAGCGTGACTGGGGCCATGCGCGGGACTATGTGGCGGCGATGTGGTTGATGCTGCAGCAGGAGATGCCGGATGACTTCGTCGTTGCGACGGGGCGGACGGCGTCCGTTCGCGAGTTCTGCGAGCTTGCCTTCGGGCACGTCGGACTGCGTATGGAGGATCATGTCGTGACCAATGCGCAGTTCATGCGGCCCGCGGAGGTGGATGTGCTGCTCGGCGACGCCAGCAAAGCCAAGATGAAGCTCGGCTGGACCGCCGAAACCGATCTGGAGACGATGGTCGCCGAAATGGTCGATGCCGATCTCGAGCGCCTGCAGCGACAATCGTGCGGGGTGCATCGCAGGTGACAAGCCGCGTTCTCATCACCGGGGCCGAAGGCTTTGTCGCGCCCTATGTCATCGATGCTCTTCGGGAAGCCTTTGGCGAGGATGTCGAGATCGTGCCGACGGCGAAGGCCGGCGGGCGCGATCCGCGGTTGGGGGCGCTGGAGGAACTCGATGTCACGGATGCTGTGCGCGTTCATGAGGTGATCAAGCGGCAGCGGCCGTCGCACGTCATTCACCTTGCGGGCATTGCTGCGGTGACGAATGCTGCGGCAAATGTCGATCTTGCTTGGGATGTGCACGTGAGGGGGACGCGCAACCTCGCGCTTGCGCTCCTGCAGCACCAGCCGGAGTGCTGGCTGATCAATGTCGGCTCGGGCCTGGTCTATGGCGAAACGGCAAATGCCGTGGCTGCGCTGGACGAGACTGCGCTGCTTGCGCCGATGGATGACTATGGCGCCAGCAAGGCGGCTGCGGACCTTGCCCTGGGCGTGCTGGCGCGGCAGGGGCTGAAGGTGCTCCGGCTGCGACCTTTCAATCACACCGGCGCCGGCCAAAGCGAAGCCTTCATCGTGCCGGCATTTGCGATGCAGGTGGCGCGGATCGAGGTCGGGCTGCAGGAGGCCGTTATTCACGTCGGCAATCTCGATGCCGAGCGCGATTTTCTCGACGTCCGCGATGTGGCGCGGGCTTATGCGTTTGCCGTGATGAAGACCGACGAGCTGCAATCAGGGCTCATTCTCAATATTGCCTCGGGGCAGGCGGTGAAGATCAGAACGGTGCTGGACACGCTGCTGTCGCGCAGCAGCGTCGCAATCGCCGTCAAGACGGATCCCGCGCGTCTGCGGCCGTCCGATGTGCCGCGCATTGTCGGCGAAGCCAGCCGCGCGCGCGCCTTGCTCGGCTGGGAGCTCCGTTACCCATTTGATGAGACCCTGCAGTCCGTCCTTGAGTTTTGCCGCGCTCAGGTGCGCCGCTAGTGTGGCTTAGTGGGCGAGCACGCTCGCGGGTGCTGCAAGCGTCCATTCCAGTCCTCCGGGCAGGAACTGAAGATCAACCTTGCCGTTGAGCGAGACGACGATCATGCGCTCGATAACGTTTCTGCCGAATCCGAAGCGGGTGGGGGCAATGACCGGCGGACCATCGCGTTCGATCCAGCGCAGAATGAGATGGTCGGCAGGATCTCCTGCGACGCTCCACTCGATGATGACGCGGCCCCACGATGACGACAATGATCCGTATTTGCACGAATTCGTCGCGAGCTCATACAGACAGAGACCAATCATGCGCGCGGCGCTGCCGTGGAGAGCGAGCGGTCCGCCCTTAAGCTCGATGCGGGCATCGTCGGAGGTGACAAAGGTTGCAAGCTGCGAGGCGACTAGTTCGTCAAGGCCGACTTCTGATCTCGGCTCGCTCACCATCAGATTCTGCGCCGCCGCCATATGGGCGATGCGTTCCTCGAGGCTGTGCTGAAACTCGGAGACGGAGGTCGCATTGCGTCCGATGTGGCGCATCGCCGATTGCAGCACGGTAAGAAAATTCTTCGAGCGATGCGAAAGCTCGTCAATCAGAAAATGGAGCCGCTCTTCATTGCGTTTCTGGTCGCCGATATCGCTGACAATGGAGATCAGGTTGAGGGGCCGGCCGGCTTCATCCCGCTGGATCGTCACCGTGAGCTCGGCCCAGAGAATTTCGCCGCTCGAGCGCAGATAGCGCTTCGCCATGCGATAGCTGGAAATTTCGCCGATCAAGAGCCGGTTGAAGAGCGAGAGGTTGCCGTCGATGTCGTCGGGGTGAGTGAGATCCTGAAAGGAAGCGCCGATCAGTTCCGTCCGCCTGTAGCCGAGAAGTTCGCAAAGGCGTGCGTTTACGTTGATGAACTTCCCGTCGAGGCCCACGTTGGCGACGCCGACGCCCGCGCATTCGAAGATCGCATAGTAGGACGCATCGTCAGCCAGACCGAGATCGTGAGCCTGTTCGGTTCCGGTTGCTTGGCTATGGTCGTCGCTGAATGTCAATCTCGCCCCCTGTTCCGCGGAACATCATAGCAGTTCCGATTGATTTCGCGAGTTTCATAACGCGTTGGTTGAGCGAACCAATGCGCGTTTTCTCCGCGATTTAATCGGTATGTTTGTCTTGCCGGACATGCGCAAAGGCGCAGGAACGTCTCGGTGGTCCAGTGGTTTAGTCTTCGCGTGCGCCACTCATACGGAAGCGATCTTGATCTTCTGGTCTCCGGGTCCGGACGGTTCGTGTTGATGCGGCGTTCGCGGAACCATGCCGCCGCACACCAACAACCATGTTCGGGACCCAGTCATGAAGATTGCTCAGATCGCCCCCTTGATGGAGAGCGTTCCTCCGCGGCTCTATGGTGGAACGGAACGGATCGTTTCCTATCTGACAGAGGAACTGGTCGCCCTCGGCCATGATGTGACCCTATTCGCCAGCGGCGACTCGATAACGTCAGCAAAGCTTGTGCCTTGCGCCCGGAGCGCGCTGCGTCTTGACGATGCGGTGCGAGACCCGATTCCCTCGTTGCTACTGATGCTCGATCGGGTGCGGCAGCGCGCCCACGATTTCGACATTCTGCATTTCCACGTCGACCAGTTTCAGTTTCCTGTTTTTCATTCACTTGCGGCCCATACGCTGACGACGCTTCACGGGCGGCAGGACCTGCCGGACCTTCCTGGCCTGTATGCCGGCTTTGACGATATGCCGCTCGTCTCGATCTCTGACGCGCAGCGACGCCACATCCCGAATGCCAACTTTGTCGCCACGGTCCATCACGGTGTTCCGCTCAGTTCCCTCCGTCCGCAGTTTGAATGCAAGGGCAACTACCTCGCCTTTCTGGGGCGCATTTCGCCGGAGAAGCGGCCCGATCGCGCGATCGATATCGCGCTGGCCAGCGGCATTCCGTTGAAGATCGCGGCCAAGGTCGACCGCGTGGATGCTGCCTACTTCAAGGAGAAGATTGAGCAGCGCATCGATGGCGTGAAAGTCCAGTTCATCGGCGAAATCAACGAAAACAAGAAGTCCGAGTTCTTGGGCAATGCGCACGCGCTGCTCTTTCCGATCGACTGGCCCGAGCCGTTCGGACTCGTCATGATCGAAGCGATGGCATGTGGAACACCGGTGCTTGCGTTTCGTGCGGGCTCGGTGCCCGAGCTTGTCGATGACGGGGTCACGGGACGGATCGTCGACAGCGTGGAGGAGGCGATCCACGTGCTTCCGGAAGTTGTCGCGCTTGACCGGCCAAAAGTGCGCCGCTGCTTCGAGCGGCGGTTTTCGTCGAAGCGCATGGCGCAGGAATATGTAAAGGTCTATCGCTCCCTCTTGGCTGCAATTCAGCCGATACCGGATGAATGCGAGGAAGCCGAGCCTGTTCTGACTGACGAGCGGAGGCCGTATGTTGCCTAAGGCTCACGTCGGCGAGACGAAGCACACTGAAGCTGCCGAGACGCCGTTTTACATTCCCGCAACCCAAGGGACCACTGGGCCGTCGCGCACTCTGAAGCATGGTGACTGTTTCGCCATCACCGACAGTTTCGGCGATGTCGGCACGGCGGACGGTGGCGCGGATGGGATTTTCTACTCGGATACGCGCTTTCTTTCCCGCCTCGAGATGAAGATAAACGGCCAGCAGCCCTTGATGCTTGGCTCCAATGTGCGCGATGATAATTCCATTCTCACCGTCGACCTGACCAACCCGGATTTTTATGTCGGCAGCCGCCTGGTGCTGGCAAAGGATCTTCTTCACGTCGTGCGGACGATTTTTCTCTGGCGCGGCGTCGCCTATCAACGCGTTCGCGTTCACAATCACGGTGAGGAACCGTTTTCGGTCCGCTTCACGTTCGAGTTCGACAACGATTTCGCCGATCTGTTCGAGGTGCGCGGCATGCAGAGAATGCGGCGCGGGCGAATGACGGCCGAGATGTTCAACGACAGCTCGGTGATCCTGCATTATGTCGGGCTGGACGAAAAGGTCCGCAGGACGGCCATCCATTTCGATCCGCCGCCGCAGGAGCTTTCGACGGGGCATGCCGTCTACGACTTCGATCTCGAGCCGAATGAGAACGCATCGCTCTTCATCACCGTGAAATGCAGAGGCGATGATTTCACGTTGCCGATGCCATTCCGGAAGAGCCTCCGCGCAGCATTTCATGAACATCGGACCGCCTGCCGTGGGATGGCGACGGTCGAGACGTCAAACGATATTTTCAATGAGGTGCTGTGCCGCTCGATCTCGGATCTGGTAATGCTGCGGACGTCAACGGCGCAGGGGCCTTACCCCTACGCGGGCATTCCTTGGTATTCGACGACATTCGGCCGCGATGGCCTGATCACTGCGATGCAGACCTTGTGGATCGATCCAAGGGTTGCGAGAGGGGTGCTGCGACGGCTCGCGTATTTTCAGGCGACGGATTTCGACCCCCTCAACGACGCCGAGCCTGGCAAGATTTTGCATGAGATGCGTGGCGGCGAAATGGCGGGGCTGCGCGAGATTCCGTTTGGCCAGTATTATGGCAGCGTCGATTCAACGCCGCTGTTCGTCATGCTCACGGGGATGTATTTCGACCGGACCGGCGACATCGAGGCGCTGGGCGAGCTGTGGCCTCATGTCGAGGCCGCGCTCGGCTGGATCAACGGGCCGGGCGACCCCGACAAGGATGGATTTGTCGAATATCACCGCGCCGATGAGAATGGGCTGCTCAATCAGGGCTGGAAGGACTCGCAGGATGCGATTTTTCATGCCGACGGATCGCTAGCGGCTGGCCCGATCGCGCTCTGTGAAGTGCAAGGTTATGTCTATGCCGCCAAGCGCGCCGCGGCGCGCGTGGCGAGCCGGCTGGGGAAGGTCGAATTCGCGGCGGCGCTCGAAGCGCAGGCGGCACTGCTCGCGCAGAGATTTGAGGATGCGTTCTGGTGTGAGGAGCTCGGCACCTATGCGCTGGCACTGGATGGCGAGAAGCGGCCTTGCCGCGTGCGCACATCGAACGCAGGGCAGGTGCTGTTCAGCGGCATTGCGTCGAAGGAGCACGCCGCGCGCGTCGCGCAGGATCTGCTGCGGCCGTCGTTCTTTTCCGGCTGGGGAATCCGCACGGTAGCGCGGGAGGAACTGCGCTATAATCCAATGTCTTACCACAATGGCTCGGTCTGGCCGCATGACAATGCCCTGATCGCGGCAGGCTTCATGCATTACGGCTTTCAGGAAGCGGTCGAGCGGGTATTCAAGGGGTTGTTCGACGCCGCAAGCTATATGGATCTGCGCAGGCTGCCGGAGCTGTATTGCGGATTCCAGCGTGGCCGCCAGCGAGGCCCGACGCTCTATCCGGTCGCCTGCTCGCCTCAGGCTTGGGCGGCCGGCACACCGCTCTCACTGCTGCAATCGTCGATCGGTCTCGAAATCTCTCTTGAGCGCGGCGAGGTGGTGCTGCGCAATCCGAGGCTGCCGCAGTTTCTCGACGAAGTGATCTTGCGCCATATCACAGTGGGGTCATGCTTCGTCGATCTTGCGCTACGCCGGCACGGGACGGACGTTTCGGTTCGTGTCTTGCGCAATGACGGCAAGCTGCGGGTTGCTGTGATCTACGGTTAACGGCCCCGACGCGGAAAGTCGCACTCATCGGAAATGTTCGCTGTTCTCCTGTGGACATGGAACAGACGGCAACTTCATTGCGTTTGCCGCACATGGTCGCCGGAAGGGCCCTTCCATGAGGTAAGGCTGCATGATGTTATTCGTCCCCATCCCAACCACGGTCGCGGCAAGATGAACGACGACGTTTCCGGTCGCGTCGTGTTCATGTTGAACGCAAGCGGACATATCGCGAGCTGGAATGTGAGTGCCCAGAACGCCACGCTCTACGCGGCGCTTGATGCCGTCGGAAAACACTTTTCGCTGGTCTTCTGTGAGGATGGCGGTGCGATCGCGGAAGATCTGCTGGCAGCGGCGGCCGCCGAGGATCGGGCGGACAGTTGCGCCTGGCAATTTCGCAAGGACGGCTCAAAATTCTGGTCGCATATCGTTGTGCATGCGGTGCGGGACCTGTCCGATCATTTGACGGGCTTCGCCGTGATCTGCCGAGATCTGACTGACTCGCGCAATGCCGAAGTCAAGTTGCGGGGGAATGAGGAGCAGTTTCGCCTATTGGTCGAGGGTGTGGTTGACTACGCGATCTTCATGATCGATCGGAACGGCAGGGTGATGAGCTGGAATCCCGGCGCCGAGCGCATCAAGGGGTTTACCGCCGAAGAGATTTTGGGAAAGCCGATCTCGACCTTCTACACCGAGGAAGATCGGGCGCTTGGCGAGCCAGGGCGGCTGTTGCAGGCTGCTGCAAGCGAGGGGAAGTCGGAGAGCCTTGGCTGGCGTGTACGGAAAGACGGTTCGCGATTCTGGGCCAGCGTCGTCATTGACGCCATCAGGGACAGCGACGGAGAGCTGATCGGCTTTGCCAAGGTGACACGTGATGTGACCGAAGCGCGCGCGGCGCAGTTCGCGCTTGAACAGGCGCGGATGGAGCTGTTTCAGCTTCAGAAGATGGAGGCGCTAGGGCGGCTGACCGGCGGCATTGCGCATGATTTCAATAATCTGCTGATGGCGATCCGTGGCAGCCTGGAGCTGCTGAACAACCGGGTCGCCCGGGACACCACCTCTGGCCGGCTTCTGAAGAACGCCATGGATGCGGCCGAACGCGGAACGACGCTGACCAAGCGAATGCTGGCATTCGCCCGCAATCGGGACCTCAAGACATCAGCGATCGATATGGCGGCCCTGGTGGAGGCGATGCGCGATCTGCTGGAGCGGTCGATCGGACCTCACATCCGCCTTGAGCTCAAGGCGTCGCCGAATGTGCCGCTGGTCATCGGCGAGCCGAACGAGATCGAGCTTGCCATTCTCAACCTCGCGATCAATGCGCGCGATGCGATGCTCGACGGAGGCAGGCTCAGCTTGAGCGTCGAGGAAGTTGTCGTCGATACCGCCGCATCCGTGAAATTGCCGCCGGGCCGATATGTCCGCCTGTCCGTCAGCGACAGCGGAGCAGGCATGGATGAAGCGACGGTGGCGAAGGCCTCTGAGCCGTTTTTTACGACCAAGAGCATCGGGAAGGGGACGGGGCTCGGCCTGTCGATGGTTCATGGCCTGGCGGAGCAGCTTTCCGGGCGGATGATTGTCCGTAGCAAGGTGGGAGAGGGGACAACAGTCGAGTTCTGGTTGCCGGTGGCGGCTGCGGACGCCGTTGCAGTGCCGACGGCGGGCGACGCCCAGGCTGCCGCGGCGGAATTGCAGGAGGAGCCTTCGGCTTGTACGATTCTCGCGGTCGACGACGATGGTCTTGTGATGCTGAGCACGTCGATGATGCTGCAGGAACTCGGCCATCAGGTGATCGAGGCATCATCCGGCCCCAAGGCGCTGGCCGCGCTGGAGCAGCACGGCGGCGCTGTGGATCTGGTTATTACCGATCAGGCCATGCCGGAGATGACGGGCTTGCAGCTTGCGGCCGCCATCCAAGAAAGGTGGCCGGAGATCCCGGTGATCATCGCGACAGGCTACAGCGATCCCGATCACGAGGCCTTCAGGGCACATTTGAAAATTGACAAGCCGTTCGGGCAGGGCGATCTCGCTGCCGCGATCGAGGCGACGCTGGCTCGCTGACGGATTTTTGGGGAGTTGTAGATCTGAGCCCGCAATGCGGGCGGGCCTAATGTCGGCGCTTCGCGGGTTCGGTTTCGATCTGGCCGTGGGCGGGCTGGGAGCGCCGCCGGGCGGCGAGGTGAGTGTAGGCATCCATTCGGCACACAGTGATCGCGAGCAGGCGCTTTTCGGCGTTTGCCACTTCCTCGCGCAGCTTGTGAAGGCGGGCGACCTTGGTGGATAGCCGTGTCGTTGCCTTGTGCAAGCTGATCAGGCGCTTGTCATGGGTCATCGTGTTTTGCCCTAAGCGGGCCTCCGGCGTATCAGCCGGGAAGGGGCGCTTACAATGATTAACAGTATGTATTGCTGACAGAGTTCCCCTCTGCGTGGAAAAGAACGACCTTTTTTGAAGGTCGTTCCCGTCCGCCGCCTATTTTTTCTCTAAAAATACCGATGCTCCGGCCGATCACGGCACTCGCATGGCCGGAGTGAGCTGGTTCGGGTCGAGCCGGAGCTCGATGATCGCCGGTCCCTCCGCCGCAAGGGCGCGCTTCAGGGCGGGGACAAACTCGGCGCCGCGCATCACCGTCTCGCCATGTGCACCGTAGGTTTTTGCCAGTTCCGCAAAGTCCGGGTTGGTCAAAGCGGTTCCGTTCGGCCGCCCCGGGAACTGGCGCTCCTGATGCATCCGGATCGAGCCGTATGTTTCGTTGTTCGCGATGATGACGACGATGCCGAGTTTTTGCTGGACGGCGGTGGCAAAATCCGGGGAGGCCATCTGGAAGCAGCCGTCGCCGGCGAGGGCGATCACTTGCCGATCGGGGTGGCGCAGTTTTGCGGCAATCGCCGCCGGCAGACCGTAGCCCATCGATCCGGAGCGCGGGGCGAGCTGCGTGCCGAATTCGCGATACTCGAAGAAGCGGTGGAGCCAGATGGTGTAGTTGCCGGCGCCATTTGTGACGACAGCGTTGTCGGCGATCGTCTCGCGGAGCTGGACGATGACCTCCGCCATATCGACGTCGAGGGAGGATTTTGCCGGGCTCCGATAGGCTTCGTAAGTCTTCCGGGCGTTCGCGCGCCAGTCGGCCCAGCGGGCGCGATCGAGGACCGGCTGCTGGGCGAGGGCGGCGGCGAAGGCGGCATTGGTGGCGACGATGGGCAGGTCCGGGTGATAGACCCGTCCGAGCTCTTCGGCACTGGGGTAGACGTGAATGAGGGTCTGCTTCGTGCGCGGGATATCGAGAAGCGTGTAGTGCTGGGTGGTGACGTCGCCAAGCCGGTCGCCGATCACCAGCAGCAGGTCGGCGTCCTTCACGCGCTTGACCACGGCTGGATTGCAGCCAAGGCTGAGGTCGCCGACATATTGCGGGCTGCGATTGTCCAAAATTGCCTGCGAGCGGAAACCCGCGACGAACGGCAGATCATTGCTGCGGACGAACTGCTCGAGGTGCGCGCGGGCATCCGCACTCCAGTTGTCGCCGCCGGCGATGACGACTGGCCGCTCCGCCTTGGCGAGAAGGGCGCGAAGCTCGGCCATGGCCTCGGCGGTCGGGGCCGGCGTGGCAATGCGATAGCGCGGCGGATCCTCGGCCACGACCTCCTGATCGAGCACGTCCTCCGGGAAGCAAAGCACGACCGGGCCGGGCCGCCCCTGGGTCGCGGTCTGGTAGGCCCGGGCAATCGCCTCCGGGATGGCCGCTGCGTCGTGGATCTCGGTCGCCCATTTGGCCATGCTCGCGAAGACGCGCGTGTAGTCGATTTCCTGAAACGCCTCGCGGCCGCGATGGTCGCGCGGCACCTGCCCGATCAGAAGCAGCATCGGTGTGGAGTCCTGCATGGCGGTGTGCAGGCCAATGGCGGCGTGCATCGCGCCCGGGCCGCGGCTGACGAGGCAGATGCCGGGCTTGCCGGTGATCTTGCCGTCCGCCTCCGCCATGTGCGAGGCGTTGGCCTCATGGCGGCAGGTGACGAACTGGATGTCGTTGGCGTCCTTGAGCGCATCAAAGACCGGCAGCGCGCTCTCGCCGGGCACGCCGAAAATGCGGTCAGCACCCTGGGCCCTCAGCGCGGAAACGAGGATCTGGCCACCATTTCTCATCTGAGTGTTTTGATTGCGGTCGGTCATGGGTGTGCTCGCGCTTCGCTGATTCAAGGGGAGGGGCGATGATGTGAGGAAAGCCAATTCTGGCAGGGGCCGGATTGGAAAAGCTTCGGCGGATGGTCTGATCCGCCGAAGCTTGGGTCATTTTGCCAATGATGGGTGCGGAGTAAAGCCCCGGCGGATCATTCCTCGCCCTGGAAGACTTCCTCGCGCTTGCGCTTCAGAGATGGCAAGGCGACAAGGACGAGCAGGATCACGCTCAGCACGATCAGCACGAGGCTGAACGGCCGCTGGAAGAACACGAGCGGGTCGCCGCGCGATAGGATCATGCTGCGGCGGAAGTTTTCTTCCATCATCGGGCCGAGAACGAAGCCCATCAGCAACGGTGCCGGTTCGCAATCCAGCTTGCGGAGCAGATAGCCGAGCAGGCCGAATCCGATCGCCAGATAGATGTCGAAGGGCGAGTTGTTGACCGAATAGATGCCGATGCTGCTGATGATGATGATGATCAGGAACAGCATGCGGTAGGGCACGCTCAGGAGACGAACCCACAGCCCGATCATCGGCAGATTGATGATGATCAGCATCAGGTTGCCGATGAACATGCTGGCGATCAGGCCCCAGAACAGGTCCGGCTGGCGGGTGATCACGGTCGGTCCCGGCGCAATGCCGTAGAGCGTCAGCGCGCCGATCATCAGCGCCATGGTGGCGCTGGTCGGCAGGCCCATCGTCAGCAGCGGGACGAAGGATGTCTGCGCTGCCGAGTTGTTCGCGGCCTCCGGACCCGCGACGCCTTCGATCGCGCCGTGGCCGAAGCGCTCCGGAGTCTTCGATACGCGCTTCTCGAGCGCATAGGCCGAGAAGCTGGCGATGGTCGAGCCGCCGCCGGGCAGGAAGCCAAAGAGCGTGCCGAGGATGGTGCCGCGGCCGATCGCGTTGCGCGCCGACTTGATCACCTCCCACGAGGGCCAGATGCGCTCGATCTTGGTCTTGTTGATCACACGCGATGCCGCGCCTTCGAGGTTCGAAATCACCTCGGCGATTCCGAACAGGCCGAGCGCCATCGCGACGAAGCTGACGCCGTCGGACAGCTCCACCAGACCGAAGGTCATGCGCGCCATGCCGGTGTTGACGTCCATGCCGATCATGCCGAGGAGCAGGCCGAGGAAGATCATCGCAACCGCACGGAACACCGAGCCGTTGGCGAGGACCACAGCCGAGATCAGGCCGAGCACCATCAGGGAGAAATAGTCCGGCGACATGAACTCGCGCGCGACCGCCGACAGCGACGGGCCTGCAAGCGCGACGACGGCGGAGCCGACGATGCCCGCGGCGAACGAGCCGATTGCCGCAATCGCGAGTGCCTCGCCAGCGCGGCCCTGCTGGGCCATCTTGTAGCCGTCGAGCGTGGTGACCACGGACGATGACTCGCCCGGGATGTTGACCAAAATAGCCGTGGTCGAGCCGCCATATTGCGCGCCGTAGTAGATGCCGGCGAGCATGATGATCGCGGTCGTCGGCTCGAGCGAGAAGGTGACCGGCAGGAGCAGCGAGATCGTCGCCACCGGGCCGAGGCCCGGAAGGATGCCGATCAGCGTTCCGATCAATGCGCCGGCAAAGCAGAACAGGAGGTTCGTTGGGGTGATGGCGACGGTGAAGCCGTGCGCCAGGTTCGCGAAAAGATCTACCATGGGAATGTCTTCATCGGTACGCCGAGGAGCCAGACAAAAACCACAGCGCAGCCAGCGGCCATGGCGGCGCCGACCAGCAGGCTTTCGACGAGGTTGGTTTTTGTGGGTGCGTAGCTCGCAATGGCAACCTGCGCCATGATGGCGGCCACCAGACCGAGCCGGTCGACGATGATTGCAAAAGCGGCGAACGACAGCAGGATCATCACCAGCGGGCGAACGTAGATCGCCTCCATGCGAGGGCCGACGACGAAAATGCCGCGAATAACCAGAAACAGGCCCATCGCGCCAAGGATCATTGCGATACCCAGCGGGAAGAATCCGGTTTGCATTTGGCGCGCAGTGCCGATCTCAAGGCCCGAGATGAACCATAATGCGATGGCTGCGATTCCGACCAGAAGCAAACCTGAGAAAAAATCCAGGTCGCCCTTCCAGAACGTTCTACTCATGATAGTGCCGTGCTTTGAGGGAGAGAAAACAGGAGCCGCAAAGGCCTCTGAGAGAGAGAAGGGTGAAGCCACCTTCCGGCAGCTTCACCCCAAACTGATCACTTCTTGTCTTTGTTCGCGATTTCGGTCAGCAGGCCGCGCCACTGAGCGACTTCGGATTCGATGCGCTTGGCAAAAGCATCCGGCGTCGTGAATTCCGTGGTGGCGCCGACCTTGGCCATCGCGTCGATCACATCCTTGTCCTTGGACATGTCCTCGAGCACCTTCGAGAGGCGCGCAACGATGTCCGCGGGCACGCCGGCCGGACCCATCACCGCATTCCACGATTCAACGTTGTAGCCGGGGATGACGGATTCCTGGACGGTCGGAAGGTTAGGCGCGAACGGGCTGCGCTTCAGCGAGGTCACCGCCAGGGCGCGGACCTTGTTGGCTTCCATCTGCGGCAGCGCGTCGGTCATGTTGGTGAATGAGAGGTCGACTTCGTTGGCCACGACGGCAGCCGTCGCCGGTGCGCCGCCCGCGAACGGGACGTGCATCATCTTGGTGCCGGTGCGCGACTGGAACAGTTCGACCGAGTAGTTCATCAGGCCGCCGGCGCCGCTCGAACCGAAGTTCAGCTTGCCCGGGTTGGCCTTGGCGTAGGTCACCAGCTCTTCGATGGTCTTGACCGGCAGCTTCGGGTTCACGATCACCGTCTGCGGAATGGTGCTGACGATGCTGATCGGGGTGAAGCTCTTCACCGGATCGTATTCGGTCTTCTGAGCGATCGGAGCAACCGAGATCGCGCCGACGCTGCAGACGCAGAACGTGTAACCATCCGGCGCCGACTTGGCGACGAGGTCAGAGCCGACGATGCCGCCAGCGCCGCCGCGATTTTCGACGATCACGGGCTTGCCGAGGGTCTTTTCCATATAGCGCGCGGTCATGCGGCCGACGGAGTCGGTGTAGCCGCCGGGTGCATAGGGGACGACCAGCTTGATCGGGCGCTCCGGCCACGCGGCGTTGGCGACACCCGGTGCCGCCAGCACCGCGATCGAGAGCGCAATTCCCTTCAAAGCTTTCATATGTTCCTCCTGCAGGCGAATATTCGCCATTGATGATTTCAGAAATGATGGCTGAGGTTAGGCCTTCGCCCCTTGAAGGGCATTGCGGACCAATCCCAGTTCGCCGTCGAAGCGATCCTTGGAGATCTCGACATCGGCGAATTTGATGCGCTGGAAGCGCGCGCGATCTTCGAACGGCACGGTGGCGTCGATGCCGAGCTTGGTGCGCATGCCGCGATCGCTGACGCGGACATATTCGTGGCCGCGGCCTGCCGGCACCTGAATGAGATCCTTGGAGGCTTCCATGCGGGTGGCGAGGGCATATTCGACATCGAGCGGGTCGCGGATGTCGATGTCGTCATCGACCACGGTGACGAGGTCGAGATCCTTGAGCGCGCCGAATGCTGCGAGCATCGCGTTGCGCTGCAGACCATCATGCTGTGGGGAGGTCTTTTTGACCTGGATGACGACATGGAAACGATGCAGGCCGCCGGCGGTCATCTCGACGTCGGTGACGATCGGGATCGCCGAACGCAGCACCTTCAGAAGGCTGGCTTCGAGCACGTACTTCCGCAGGCCGATGGTTTCACGGCCAAAGCCATTGATGGCATGGTAGATCGGATCCTTGCGGTGGGTCACGGTGGTGATGCGCAGGATTGGCGCATCGGCAGCAGGGGCGGCGAAGCCGACGAACTCGCCGAACGGGCCTTCCATCGCAACGTCGGTCGGATGGATTTCGCCTTCCAGCACGAATTCGGTCTCGGCGGGAACCAGCAGATCCTGCGAAATCGCCTTGACGACCGGCAATGCACGGCCAGAGATGCGGCCCGCAACCGCCAGTTCATCGGCGTTCTCGGGCATCTGCGAGCCCATCGTCGCTGCAGTCAGATAGAGCGCGAGATCGACGCCGATGCAGACGGCGACCGGCAGCGACCGGCCGGCGGCCTGGGCGCGCTCGAAGGCGAGGCGCAGATGGCGGCCGTAATCGAGCTTGATCGCGAGCTTGTCCGGCCCGAGCAACTGGAGGCGATGATAGGACGCGTTGTAGATTCCGGTTTCCGGATCCTTCACGACGACGATGCCCGCGGTGATGTAGCGGCCCGCATCGTCCGGAGCGTGGAAGAGGATCGGCATGATCTTGGCGAGATCAATATCAGCGCGGATGACCACGTCCTGCGCCGGAGCCTTGTCCACGAGTTGCGGCGGAATCGCGTCGCCCAGCGCACGGCCGATCATGTCGCGGATGCCATTGTAGTCGGTGCCGAAGGCGGCTTCGCAGTTTTCCCGGCAGTTCAGCAGGTTGCCGATGACAGGGACATTCGCGCCCTTGACCTCGGGAAAAAACAGCGACTTCTGCCCGTCGAGCTTCTTCATCAAGGCTGCCAGCTCAAGATGGGGATCGACCGGGCCCTTGCAGACCGAGATGCGCCCACCATCGGCCATTCGCGATAGCGCCGAACGGAATCGCGTGTCGAAAATCTCACCAGTTGTCATCTAAATAATCCGCCGCTTCCTGCCCGAGAGTTCACTGCCAATGCAGTGAAATATCAGGACGATGATAGAGAGCACCCGATTGGGGTTCAAGACGCCTAGATCGCTAGGTTGTGCGAATTATAAGAAGTTCCACGCGGCGTATACAAGTAAGTCTATTACATAGCGATTTTACAAAGATATTTAGTAAAGCGAATTTGGGGAGCTTTTTGCGTTTACCAGCGGCCGGGCCGGTGGGGCGGGAGTGTTGAAATTTCGGCGCAGAAATGAAAACGCCAATAAAAACAAAATGGTGACGAGAAGCTGTACTGGTCGGGAACCGCCGCCGCATGGTTGCGGCGACGGCTTTAACCACGATCGAATGTGTTAGGTGCCGGGGCGGCTGACGTGGCCGCGTTCGATCAGCAAAGTCTCGTCGACGATGCTGTCGAGGAGCTGCGGGCTTGATTCTGTGACCAGCAGCGCAAGATCGCGGCGCTCCTCGCGCACGCGTGCGAGCGTCCGGGCATAGTTGAGCGCGAGCGCCGGAGCGAGGCCCTGGAAGGGCTCGTCGAGCAGAATGCCGCGCGTCGCGACCATCAGTGCGCGCGCGAGCGCTACCATTTTACCCTGGCCGCCCGAGAGCGCGCCGCCGCGACGCCGGCGCAGGTCGCCGATCTCCGGCAGCAGTTCGTAGATCGCCTTGAGCTTCTGCTGCTGTTCGGCAGCCGGCATCTTGAGCGCCAGCGCCGGCAGAAGCAGGTTCTCCTCGACCGAGAACTGGCCGATCAGCCGGCGATCTTCCGGCGCATAGCCGATGCCGAGGGGGGCGCGCTCGTGAACCGGAACGGTGGCGAGGTTGCGGTCATCGAGCCAGAGTTCGCCCTTGTCGAGCGGCAAGAGGCCCATGATGGTGCGCAGCGTCGTGGTCTTGCCGGCGCCGTTGCGGCCGAGCAGAACGGTGGTCTTGCCCGGAAGCAGGGTGAGGGAGACATCCCGAAGTACCGGGCTGCCGTTGATACTGACGTGAACTGATTCCAGTCGAAGCATTAGACCACTCCAACCACGTTTTCGCGGACATACGGGTCGTTCAAAATGTCCTCGGGCGTGCCCTCGGCCATCACGCGCCCGGCATTCCAGACGAGCACGCGGTCGGCATAGCGACGAACGATCTCCATGTCGTGCTCGACGAAGAGCGCGGCGACTTTCTCGGCGCGAAGCGCGCGCACGATGGTTTCCATGATATCGAATTTTTCGTCCGAGCTGACGCCGCTGGTCGGCTCGTCCATCAGCAGCAGTTGCGGCTTCAGCGCCATGGCCAGCACGATGTCGGCGAGCTTGCGCATGCCTTCCGAAAGTTCGGTTGATCGGAAGGCTGCGACCTTGGCGAGGCCGACGAGCTCGAGCAACTGCTGGGCTTCTTCGCGATAGCTGTCGCGATCGAGCGGCGTGAGCGCCTGCCAGAAGCCGCGGCGGGCGGCGATGGCAAGCAGCACGTTGTCGAAGATGCTGTGATCGGTGAAGAGCTGCGGCAGCTGGAACGCGCGGGCGATGCCGAGGCGGGTGATTGCTCGTGGCGTGAGGCGGGTGATGTTGCGGTCCCTGAGGAACACATCGCCAGCCGACGGCCGGACGTAGCCGGTGCAGAGGTTAAGGAATGTCGTCTTGCCGGCGCCGTTCGGGCCGATGATTGCAACGAACTCGTTCTCGGCAATCGTGACATTAGCGCCGTCGGCGGCAGTCACACCGTCGAAGGCAACCTTGAGGTTCGAGACCTTGAGCAGGGGCTGGGTCACTTGGCGGCCTCCTTTCGGCCGAAGAGGCGGGCCGGCAAGCCGTAGAGACCTTGCGGCAGGAAGAAAATCACGAACAGCAAGGTGACGCCGACGATGAGGTTCCAGACGTCGCTGGCGTAGCCCGCGGCAAGCGTGTGCACGAGTTCGAGGAACACGGAGCCGATTAGCGGGCCGAGAACGCCGCCGATGCCGCCGAGCACCGCGACCAGCACGAGGTGGCCCGACCCGGTCCAGTAGGCCATTTCCGGCACGACGTGACCGATGGCGATGCCGCCGATGGCGCCGCCGAGCCCGGCCAGCGCGGCCGACAGGGTGTAGGCCGAGAGCAGGACGCGGTTCACCGAGATGCCGAGATATTCGAGGCGGACTTCGTTGGTGTGAACCGCCGAGAGGGCCTCGCCCATGGGGCTACGCAGATAGCGGGTCACGCCGAAGGTGACGAGCGCAATGATCACCAGCAGCGAGTAGAACAGAACGTCGCCGAAGGTTTTGCGATCGAACGCTGCGCCGAACACCGTGGGGGTCGAGACGCGGATGCCGTCGGTGCCGCCGGTGAGGCCATAGAACTTCGCCAGGAAGGCAAAGAGGATCATCGACACTGCAAGGTTGAGCATGCCGAAGAAGATCGAGCGATAGCGCACCATGAACAGGCCGATCAGGACGCCGGCCGCAGCCGCGACCAGGATGCCGCCGGCGATCAGGACGAAAAAGTCCGTCACGCCCACGCTGCGCGACAGGAACGCCGCAGCGTAAGCGCCGAGCGCGTAGTAGGTGGCGTGGCCGAGAGAGATCAGCCCGGCGCGCAGCAGCAGGGCGACGCCGAGAGCGGCGAGGCCGTGAGCGAGCGCTAGAGTGAAGACGAATTGAAGCCACGGCACCGCAATCGGCAGGGCTGCGACAATGGCGAGGAAGAGGAGTGTGGGCAGAATACGCATCGTCAAACCCTTCGTGCCTGCACCCGGCCGAACAGGCCGTAAGGGCGAACGAGCAGCACAAGCAGCATCACAAGATAAGGCACCACGACGTCGAGTTCGGGCACGAAGTAAATCGCCAGCGCGCGGGCGACGCCGACGATGACGGCAGCAAGCGCCGCGCCTTCGATCTGGCCGAGGCCGCCGATTGCCGCAACGGCGAAGGCGAGCACCATGGTTTCAGCGCCAAGGCCCGGAGCGACGCCCGAGGTCGGCGAGGCGAGCGCGCCGCCAAGGGCAGCGAGAAACACGCCGATCGTGAAGGCGATCATGAACACGCGGTCGGTGCGCACGCCGAGGGTTTGTGCGACTTCACGGTCGGTAACGACCGCGACCATCAGCTTGCCCATGCGGGAATTGTTGATCAGGATCCGCAGACCGACCAGAACCACGATCGCGAGAACGATCAAGAGGAGCTGATAGTTCAGGTACATGATGCCGCCGATCGTGATGCTGCCGAGCAGCTGCATCGGGGTGTCCTGATAGAAGGACTGCACGCCGAACACGAGGCGCTGGAGATCTTCCAGGATCAGGAAGATTGCGAAGGTGACGAGAATTTGGACTGCTTCCGGCTTGCCGTAGGTCCAGCGCAGGAAGGTGCGCTCGATCAGCGGCCCGAACAGGGCGGCGACGGCGGCTGCGCTCAACAGCAGCGCAGGGAATGTGAGCACCGGCGGCAGTCCAGCGGCCAGCAGCCAAAGGCTCAGGGACACGGCAACGTAGGCGCCGATCGCGTAAAAGCTGCCATGGGCGACATTCAGAATGTGGAGCACGCTGAAGACCAGCGTCAAACCGACCGCGACAAAAAAGATAACCGCCGCGTTGGCAAGCCCATCCACCAATAGCGGTATGAAAGCCTGAAGCATGAAATTTTACGCCGACTGTCCGCGGGAAGCGGAAGCTGTTTGGCGCCTTCTCGTGGGGAGGATCAAAAAACGATGCCCGGCGCAGGGCGCGGCCTCGCGCCGGGCATGGCTGTTTATTACTTGTAAGAGCCCGGCTTGGGCAGGCTGTTACGATAGTCGTCGTTCAGGGTCTTGATCCACTCGAACGGATCCTGACCGGCCGGCGGGGTAACCTTGTCCGCGGGGTAGCGGGTCATGTTGCCCAGGATCGGGAAGGGATACTTTGCGTCGGTGACGGTGACGCCGACGATCTGGTCGACCAGGCCGTCGTTATCCGCTTCGCGCAGCTTGGCAGGGCCGGTGAGAGTCTGGACTTCGAGACCCTTGAGGGCTGCGGCGACTTCCTTGCGGGTCGGCCATGCGCCGCCCTTGTCCTTGATGGCCTTCTCATAGGCGGCCTTCATGACCAGGATGGTGTTGGCCATCTTGAAGCTCGGGAACACCGGATACTCGTTGAAGCGCTTGCGATACTCTTCAACGAAATCGAGGTTGGCCTGAATCTTCTGCGCGGTCGGCGACAGCCACCAGCCATCGCCCAGGGCGCTGACGATCACGCCATCGGGCAGCTTGACGCGTTGGAGGATGGTTTCGCTGACGGCCAGCACAGCCTGGCTGTTCTGGAAGAGGCCGCGCGGCATCGCCTGGCGGACGAAGTTTTCGAGATCCGAACCCCACAGGTTGGAGAAGATCACGTCGGGCTTGGCGCTGGCGAGACGCGAGATCTCGGTCTGGTAGCTCGACGATCCGAGGCGCGGGAAGAGCTCCGCAACCACTTCAATGTCCGGCTTCTGAGCCTTCAGCGCCGCCTTGAAGATTGCAGCGGCGTCGTGGCCGAAGGCGTAGTCCGGGTTGATGATGCCGACGGTTTTGACGTTCGGCTTCACTGCCAGCAGGTAGTTGGCCAGCGCGACGAACTCGGGGATGGTGCTCGTGTTCGGGCGGTAGACGTACTCGTAGCGGTCCTTGAGAAGGAGCTGGTGAGTGTCGCAGTTCCAGGACAGCATCGGGGTGCCGAGCTGCTCGGCCACCGGGGCCAGCGCCAGGCAGTTGCCGCTGGAGAGGGCTGCGATCATCACCTGGTTGCTCTGGTCGGCAGAAAGCCGGCGGAACTCCGCGACAACGCGGTCGGTTCCCTGCGCTTCGTCGACGTAGATCGGCGTAACCGGAACGCCACCGATGCCGCCATCCTTGTTGATCTTCTCGATGATCAACTCTGCGGCATTGCGACCGGGCATGCCGTAGGCTGCGGCAGGGCCGGACGTAAAGGTAAAGATGCCGACGCCGACCTTGTCGGGCTTGGCTTGCGCCAAGGCCGAGGTTGCCAGTGCCGGTGTTGCCACGGCAAGGCCCGCGGCGACAGCCCATGAAACGAGCTTCTTCACTATGGTAGCTCCCTGATAATTGTTAGAAAGTGCGTTTCCCCGAAGAACGCAAGACAATCAAAGCGTCCCCAACGATCGGAAAAAATGCCAGTGCTCTATGTGGGTTTTATTCAAGAGCATGTGATATTTTACACGCATCTGAGATGAATGAAAAGTGACGAAAGTGGCCGAAAAATAGGCAATCAACAAAATGGTTCGGCCACCCGGAAGGGATCCTGCCCTAAAAAGATAGGCAACTTCAATAAGTAAGTTAAATAGCTTTCCTACGAAGTATAATTGAGGCCTGCTGTGCTAAGCGGGCAAATGCGTCGACTTATGCTTTTGGTCATAGGGCCGGTTAGCGCCTTTTTTGGGCTCTTTTCGGGTCGCTGATCACATGAATGGCGTGCTCGCTGTCCGCGAGAAGGGTGTTGACGATCTCGCTGAAAAGGCGAGCCTGCTCCGGCGTGAGGGAGCCGAAAATCATATCGTTTGTTTTGCGGCGCAGCGGGCCGACCTTTTCGATCAGTTCGTGCCCAAATGGCGTCAGCACCAGCAAATTGCTGCGCCGGTCGGCCTCGTTGGGGCGGCGCTCGACAATTCCCTGACTGATCAGCTTGCCGATCTCGGCGGTGACGAATGGGCTAGAGACGTGGAGCTTGCTGGCGATGAGGCCGACTGTCGCAGCCTTGGATTCCGCGATCGCAACGATCATCGAGTATTGCGGGCCGGAGACATTCATCTGGGCGGCGAAGTGCTCGCGCGCGCGCAGCATCATCGTCGAGATGCTGAGCACCCTGTAGATAAGGTCACGAAACTCCTCGTCCGAGCCGCCTTTGAGAAAGGTCGGTAGGGAAATACTTTGTGGCGGGAAGGCTGCGGGGGGCGACGGCTCATCCGCCTTTTGATGGCTGCCCGGGCCGCTTGCCATCCGCTTTCCTGCAGGTTCGACGATAGCAGGGCTGACTTTTTTAGGCTTTCGCGCGGACAACAAAACATCCCTTCTGCAAGTTGTGGCTATCTTTATCCCTCTCTATCTCAGGAAAAGCAGTCAGTGCAAAAAGAGAAATTGACATTGATAAGTAACTTACATAATTTTATTTCATAAGGGCGGCGTTAGCGCTGCTACTGCTCTTGTTTGGCGATACAGCTCTAGGAAAAAGCAATGATCTTGACGGGTGAGGAGTATCTCGAAAGCATTCGGGACGGGCGCGAACTGTACGTCGGCAAGGAACGGATCAAGGACGCCACGAGCCATCCCAGCTTCATCGACGGCGCGCGAACTTACGCCGCGCTCTATGACCTCAAGGCCGATCCTGCAAACCGCGACCTTTTGACCTTTGAGGAAAACGGCGAACGGTTCAGCATGCATTTTCTGCAGCCGCGAACCAAAGAGGATCTGCGCCGCCGCACCAATGCTCATCGAAAGATTGCCAACTTCGGCTTCGGCCTGCTCGGCCGCAGCCCCGACGCGGTGGCGGGAAATCTGACCGGCCTTGCGATGAACGCGGCTTTCTTCGACACCCAGCCGGGTGGCAACAGCAAGAACATGCTCGGCATCTACGAGCATGCCCGCAAGAACGATACGTTCACGACCTATGCGATCGTGCCGCCGCCGGCCGCGCGCAACAAGGAATACTATCAGTCGAGCGGTATTCAGCCGCCGTCGCTGCGCGTGACCGCTGAGACGGATGACGGCGTGGTGCTCAATGGCATGAAGATGCTGGCGACCGGCGCGGCCTATGCGCACGAGGTGCTGATCGGCAATGTGATGCCGCTCGCGCCGGATCAGAAGAAAGAATCCATCACTTGCGTGATTCCGCTGAACCTGCCGGGCCTGTCGTTGTGGGCGCGCCGCCCGTTCAACACCGCGCAGAGCAAGGACTTCGACACGCCGCTGACCAAGCGCTTCGACGAGTCCGATTGCATGCTGATCTTCAAGGACGTGAAGGTGCCTTGGGAGAAAGTCATCGTGCATGACAATCCCGGCCTGTCGCGCGACATCTACATCAACACCCCTGCGCATGTGATCGCCAACCATCAGTGCACCGTGCGCTTCGAAAGCAAGATGCGCCTAATGCTCGGCATGGCGAGCATGCTGACGGGGGTGACTGGCGCGCGCGACATTCCTGCGGTGCGCGACAAGCTTGGTCAGCTCGCAGCTTATCAGGCGGGTTTTTCCGCGATGGTCGATGGTCAGATTGAGGCTGCGCACGAGGAGAACGGTTATGCCGTGTTCAACCGGCGCTATGTCTATGCCGCGCTGCACTGGGCGATGGAAAACCACTCGATGATGATCGATACGCTGCGCGAACTGATGGGTGGCGGTCATTTCCAGTTTCCTGCGAGCATTGACATTCTTGAGGATCCAGAACTGCGCGAGACCTTTGAGACGCTGTGGACGGCGGGCAGCCTGACGGCGGTGGACCGCATGAAGATCTTCAAGCTCGCTTGGGATCTCGTCGGCTCTGATCACGCGAGCCGGGCGACCTCCTATGAAAAGTTCTTCGTCGGCCCGTCCTTCGCCGTGCGCAACTACAATTTCCTCTATGCGCCGTGGGATGACCTGCACGGCAACATCGACTTCTTGATGGACCAGTATGGTCCGGCGGCAACTGCATGAGCGATCGCATGAACCAACAAAAATCAGCCGCCGGCGAGGTCCGCATCGTCAAGCCGGGCGAGGGGCAGGAGTTCTGGCAGCCGGTGCCGGCGAACGGCCATATTGCCGTGCATCTCACGCCGCGTCTTGTCGCGATGGATGTGCCGTTTTCGCTCGGCACGCAGACCGTGGCGCCGGGCTGCTATGTGCGCGAACATGCCCATGATCGCCATGAGGAAGTCATTCACTGCATCAAGGGGGATGGCCGCGCGGTTATCGAAGGCGAGTCGCATCCGATGGAGCCGGGCACGACCTTTTTCATCGGCAAGAGCCGGCGCCATATGTTCATCAATGAAGGCAGCGATGACCTGCAGTTCCTCTGGCTGATGACCCCGAACGGGCTGGAGGATTTTTTTGAAGCCATCGGCCGCCCGAAGGCCACTGGCCAGCCGGCGCCGGAGCCTTTCCCGCGCCCGGCCGATGTGCTTGAGATCGAGCGGCGCACGGTGTTCGCCGCGCCGGTCGGCGGCAAGGCTTCGTGATGGCTGCCGAAGTTCTCGATGTGATTGCGGACGACGGCTGTCGTCTGCATGTCGAGCAGGAGGGTAGCGGGCCGGCGCTGCTGTTGATCTCCGGGCTCGGCGGCAAAGGCGACTTCTGGAATGATGTGCGGCCAAGCCTTGCCAAATCGTTCCGCGTCGTCACGTTCGATCATCGCGGCACCGGCGCGAGCGATCATCCGCCGCAGGGCTACACCATCGCCCGCATGGTCGGGGATGTTTTGAACATCCTCGATGCGCTCGAGATTGATCGCACGCATATCGTCGGCCATTCCACCGGCGGCGCGATCGCGCAAGTGCTGGCGCTGGATATGCCTGAGCGCGTTGGCCGGCTGGTGATCAGCGCGAGCTGGGGCCGCCCAGACTATCGCTTCCGGCTGTTGTTCGAGACGCGGCTCGGCGTGCTGGAGCGGGCAAGCCCCGGCCTCTATACGGCGTTTGGCCAGCTCCTTGGCTTCCCCAATGACTGGATCAACGACAATGAGGCCGCGGTGAGCCGCGCCATCGCGCAGGCCGACAATGCCGCGCAGGAGGACCGGGCGGTCGGTGCTGCGCGCATCAAGATGCTGCTCGAGCATGACCGGCTGGATGACCTGCACCGCATCGCCGCACCGACGCTGGTGGTCGGCGCGCCGGACGACATGATCGTGCCGATCGAGCACGCCGATGCGATCGCGCAGCGCATTCCCGATGCAACGCTGTTGGAAATTGCCGGCGGGCATTTTTATCCCCGGACGCGAGCGGATTTGTTTGCTAGGTCTGTCGCGGAATTTTTGCAGCAGGAAGACTAGACCATGCGTTCTGACGACCGGGTGGCCCTGATCGGGCTGGGGGCAATTGGAAAAGCTCTGATCAAGGGGCTGCAGGAGCGGCGTCCCGGTCCGACGATCGGGGCGGTGCTGCATCGCCGCCCGGTCGATGCCGGTGTGCTGCCGCAGCTTTCGCATTTTACGGCGATCGAGGATCTGCTCGCCTGGAAGCCGAGCGTCGTGATCGAATGCGCGGGCCACGCGGCGGTGCAGCAGCACGCGGCGGTGCTGCTCGAGAACGGCATCGACGTCATCATCGCATCCATTGGCGTTCTGGGCGATGCGGCAACCGCCGAGCGGCTGGAGGCTGCGGCTAGGGCCGGGCGATCGCATCTCACCGCCATCTCCGGCGCCATTGGCGGTATCGATGCCTTGCGCGCCACAAAATATGCCGGGCTCGAGCGCGTCGTTTACACCGGACGCAAGCCGCCGAAGGCATGGATGGGAACGCCGGCCGCTGAGCGCGCCAACCTGCTGGCGTTGAAGGAGGAGGCGGTGGTCTATGAGGGCACGGCGCGCGATGCGGCGCGGCTGTTCCCCAAGAATGCCAATGTCACTGCGACGGTGGCGCTGGCCGGCATCGGCTTCGACCGTACCTCAGTCCGGCTGATCGCTGACCCGAAGATCGCGGTAAACGTGCACGAACTGGAAATCGCCGGTTCGTTCGGCCGGATGCATCTCAAGATCGAGAACAACCCGCTCCCGGACAATCCCAGCAGCTCGTACCTGACGGCGCTGAGCGCTGAGCAGGCGCTCCGAAGCCATTTTGACCATCTGAGGGTTTAGGGGGCGCGCGGACGCAGCGGCGTCGCTCTTTCAAGGCCGTCGACTGATCGCGAGGACAAATGACCTTTTCCGTTTCGCACATGCCGCCACCTGCACCCGCAAAGCCGCTCGATGACAGCCTGCGCGGTTATCTCGAAACCAATAGCGATGCCTTGCATCGCATTGTGAAGCCGGTGAGCATCGAGAACATCGGCGCGCTGTCCGCGCAGAGCGACCGGCCGATCCTGTTTGAGAACATCATCGAGAAGCCGGGCTATCGTCTTTGCGATATTTTGGTGAAGACACGCCCGATGCAGGCGCGCGCGCTCGGTGTGGAGCTGGAAAACTATCTGCGCACGCTCGCCCACCGCCTGCGCCAGCCGCCGCGGCCGTTCCGCCACGTCAAGACCGGCCCGGTCAAGGAGATCATCCGGCTCGGCAACGATGCGGACTGGACGCAGCTTCCGATCCCGTGCCACAAGGACAAGGACCGCTGGCCCTACGTCACGGCGATGAACATCGTCCGCGATCCCGAGACCGGCTTCTACAACTCCTCGCACGCCGGCACCAACGCCGTCGGGCCGCGCCGCGGGTTGATCTCCTTTGCGACGCCCCACACCCATCTGATCATCAAAAAGTATCGCGAGATGGGCCTCGATCATATGCCCATCGCCATCGTGTTCGGCCTGCCGCCGGCTTACGAGATCATGGCCAACTTCTCCGGCATCCACATGGATGTGTGGGGCGAGATGGAGATGGTCGGCACCATCATGGATCGTGATGTCGAGATGGTGCCTTGCGAGACGATCGATCTTTCGGTGCCGGCGCACGCCGAGATCGTGGTCGAGGCACGGGTCAATCTCAAGGACCGTTTCCCGGTGGGCGAGGTGACCTCGCCGACAATGTACCATCTGCCGCGTCACGAGGAAGTGCCGGAGCTCGAGATCACCGCCATCACCATGCGCGGCGACCGGCCGATCTACCGCAATCACCAGACCTGCCCGGACACCGATCACCAGACGTTGCCGCGGCTCTGCCACGAGGCGGTGCTCTACAATCGTCTCACCGAAATGGGGCTGACGGTGAAGGACGTGCGTTTCCCCACCTGGGGCGCGGCGCTGTCGTGCATTCTGCAGTTCGACTATCCGCGCGATGGATTCGTCAACGATGCGCTGATGCTGGCGATGGGCTCGCCGTGGCTCAACACCAAACTCGTGGTCGCCGTCAGCCCCGACACGAATATCGACGATCCCGGCGACGTCTATCACGCCATCGCAACGCGGGTGGACCCTGCGCGCGATATCATCACGGTGGGCAACACGCGCGGCTCGCTCTACGATCCTTCCGCGGCGCCGATGCCGGATATGTATCCGTGGCGAATCGTCGGCAAGATGGGGATCGACGCCACCATCAAGCGTCGGCACGATCCGGCGGACTTCGAGCGTGCCTGGCCGGTCAACTGGGGCAAGGTGCGGCTGGAAGACTATCTCTGAGTTTTCTGCGGCCTGAGCACTTCCTGCCGGAAAGGCAGCGCGTTTCGTCAGCTCCGAGCGGATCTGCTGATTCTCAACCCGAGCCCGTCAGCGGCCCATGGGCTGTCCATGGGTGACATCCCGTGCGGCCAAGGCTAGGGTTGAGAATCTTTTTAGGGCAGGTGTCTTCCAAACGACGTCCGGCGAACCTTGGCGCGAGGCGGCGCGATCAGCGGCGCGGGACGGCGCCAGCCGTTGTCGCGTGGCACGTGCCGGAAGCCCCGCTATGACGACTCGGAGTGGCCATGTCGTTTCGCTTTTTGCATGCCGCGGATTTGCACCTCGACAGCCCGCTGCGCGGCCTGAGCCGGCGCGGGCAGGTGGCGGGTGCATTTGTCGATGCCTCGCGCCGCGCGCTGGAAAATATGGTGGCGACGGCGATCGGCGAGCGCGTCGCGTTCGTCGTCATCGCCGGCGACATCTACGACGGCGACTGGCGCGACTATTCGACCGGGCAGTTCTTCGTGCGGCAAATGGGGCGGCTGGCGCGCGAGGGCATTCGCGTCTTCATCATTCGCGGCAATCACGACGCGGAGTCGGTGATCACCAAGAGCCTGCCGCTGCCGAACAATGTGCACAGCTTTTCTGTCCGCACCGTGGAGAGCGTTGCGATCGAGGAGCTGCGGGTGATGCTGCATGGCCGCGGCTTCGCCAACCGACATGTGCCGGAGAATGTCGCGGCTTCATATCCCGCCGCCAAGCCCCGCTATTTCAACATCGGAATTCTTCACACGTCGCTGACGGGCCGCGAGGATCACGACGTCTACGCGCCGTGCGGGATCGATGACCTGCGCCGGCCGGGCTACGACTATTGGGCGCTCGGCCACATCCACAAGCGCGAAATCGTTGCCAATGACCCACCGATCGTTTTTCCCGGCAACCTTCAGGCGCGGCATGCGCGGGAAACCGGTGCTAAGGGCGCTACGCTGGTCACGGTGACGGACGGCCGCGTTTCCCAGGTCGATGAGGTGACCCTTGATGCCGCGCGCTTTGCCCACAGCGAGCTCGATCTGTCGGGCCTGCGTGACCCTCAGGAATTTTTGAGCGCCGCGCGCCGTGTAATTCATGAGGCGAGCGGCGAGGCGGGCGACCGCCCGCTTGCGCTGCGCTTGACGCTCACCGGGGAGACCGCGCTGCATTCCTATTTCGGCGCGCATGCCGGAAAGCTGATCGAGGACGTGCAGGCGCTCGCCTGGGAAATCAATGACAGCGTTCTGATCGAGAAAGTGCGCCACAGCACCTCGCTCGTGCGGCAGCTCACCGGCAGTGCCGTGATCGCGGATTTTGCTGAAGTGCTGGCAGAGGTCGCGGCGGATGCCTCCTTTCAAGCGGAGATCGAGGCGGTGCTGGCGGAGCTGCGCAGCAAGGCGCCGGAGGCGGCCTTCAGCATGCTCGACCTATCGGGCGCGGGTGAAAATCTCGCCCCGTCCGCGATCTCGCGTGCGCAGGATCTGGTGTTGGCAAATCTCGGCGGCGTTATTGTTGAGGAGCGCGAGCCATGAAGTTTCGCTCGCTCGGTCTGCTTCGCTACGGTCACTTTACCGATCGTGTGCTGGAGTTTCCGCAAGATGCCCGCGTCGTGGTCATTCACGGTGACAATGAGGCGGGAAAGACCACGGCGCTCGCGGCGATCACCGACGTGCTGTTCGGCATCGAACTGCGCTCACGCTATAATTTTGAGCATGACTACAAGTCGATGTGGCTTGCGGCGACGCTGACCGGTGCGCAGGGTCGCAGCCTGTCTTTCGCGCGGCTCAAGCGCGCGAACGCGACGCTGGTCGACCCCGAAAGCAATGCTGCGCTGAACGACGATATCCTCGCGCCGTTTCTCGGCGCCCACGATCGCCAGACATTTCTGGATGTGTTCGGGCTCGATCAGATGCGATTGCGCGAAGGGGGCAAAAGGCTTCTTGCCGGCGGGGGCGATCTCGCCGCCTCGCTGCTTGCCGCCGCGCCTGGCCTCAGCGAAGTATCGACGTTGCGCGACCGGATGAAGGAGAGCGCAGCAAAGATCTTCAATCCGCAGCGCAAGAGCGCGTCGCATGATTTCTATCTCGCGATGGAAAGGCGCGATCAGGCGCGGCGCGCCATCCGCGCCGAGGAACTGCTGGTCGATGCGGTCCGCACCATTCGCGAGGACGCCGATGCTGCGGAAAAAGATCGCGCTGAGGCGGAAGCTGCGGAGCGCGAGGCGCGCATTGCGGTGATGCAGGCGCAGACATTGCGCAGCGCCGCGAAGGAGCTTCGAGTCCTCGATGCGCTGCTGGCGAAGCGCAGCGAGATCGGGCCGTTGCCGGCTGTGCCGGGCGACTTTGCGGTGCGCGCGGCCGAGGTGCTGCGCAACCATGAACAGGCAATGCTCGACGCCGCGCGCGCAGAAAGCGAGGAAGCAAGCGCGCGTGCGGAATTCGATGCCATTGCAATTGACGGGGCCGTGCTCGGCCTTGCGGATGAAATCGAAGCTTGCGATGACGCGCGAGCGGCAATCCAGCACGAGCTCATCAGCCTGCCGAAACGAGAGGGTGAGGCGAGCGAGGCGCGCGGCGAACTGATTGCATTTGCGCGCGAACTGGGCCTTCCCGACATTGAAGCGTTGCGCGCCATGGCGCCGGGTGCGCCCGCCCTCGCGCGGGTCGCCGATATCGTCAATCGTCTGCATGCATGCGAGGCGCAATTTCAGACGCTGGAGCGCGCGCGCGTTGCGCTTGCCCGGCGCCGCAAGGAGATCGAGGCGGATGGTGACGAGGGCGCGCATGCCGCCGATCCCGCGCCATTCCGGCAGCGGCTTGCCGCTCTCGACGGCGCCGAGGAGCGCGAGCGGCAGTTCCGTGTTCTGGACCAGAAGATCGCTTCGGCGCAGCAGCCTTTGCGTGAGCGGGTCAGGCGGCTTGGCCTTGGGCTGCACAGCGTGGAAGAATTCCTTGCGCTGCCGTTGCCTGCGCTCAGTGCGGCGGATGCCAGCCTGCGTACGGTGCGCGATGCGCTCGTTCAGCTTGCGCGGCGCAAGGACGAATTTGACGAGATTGCGGGCAAGCTTGCGCAGGCGGAAGCCCGGCTGAGCACCCTCATCGCCGGGCGGCAGCCTCCCACCGAGCAGGCGGTGGCGGCGGCGCGCACCCAGCGCGATGGCGCGTGGCAGGCGCTGCGCGGCGTGGTGCTTGGCGAACGCGCCGCTGCCCCAGCCGATCAGGCCGCGGCATTGCAGTTCGAGCGATTGATCGTGGATGCGGACCGGCTTGCCGATGAGCGCCTCACCGAGGCGGCGCGGCTCGCCGATCTTGCGCAAACCGAGCTTGCCATTGCCGAGGCGAAGGCGCGCGCCGCCAGCGCGTATGATCGTCTGACGGAAGCGAATGCTCGCCTGAAGGCTGCGAATGCTGCCTGGGCTTCGCTGTGGCCCGCGGGGGTGATCGTGCCACCGGATGATGATCGCGGCCTCGAGCTTCTGCGCGAGGCGGCCAAAATTATCGAGATGCGTGAAAGCATCCGCGATGACGAGGTGGCGCGCGACAGCGGCCGCGAAGCCGTGCAATGGGATCGCGGCGAGGCCGCGCGGCTGCGGCACGATGTTGGTCTGCCGCCGCTTGGTGACGGACCGCTGCGGATCGCCGAGCTTCGCGACGCAGTGCATGCGCTTGAGGCGCGCTTTCAGGCGGCGCGGGACCGTGACCGCGACCTTGTGCGGCTGGCGAAGGATGAGGACGACAATGCCGCCGCCATGCGCGATCTTCTGGCGCAGCGTGAGCAGGTGGTCGGTCAGGCCGCGGCGCTGTTTCCGCAACTGTCTATCCGCGCTGAGGCTTCCGCGGAGGAGGCGCAAGCCGCGCTCGGCATATGGCAAGCGGCAGGAGCCGCGCTGGGCAAGCTCGGCACCGCCGAGCGAAGGATCGAGGGCATCGCGCGGGATCGTGCGCTGTTCGAGGCGCGTCTGGGCGATCTGCTGGGGCGTGTCGCTGCGCCTGTGGAAGGCGATGATTTCGCCACCGCCAAGCATCTGCGGGCGAGGCTCGAAGCCGCGCGTCGAATGCAGGCGCAGGCGGATGTCGCGCGCGAAAAACTGCAGCGCCGGGTCGATGCGCTGCATGAAGCGCGCAGCGAGCTCCGCCTGTGCGAAGCCGCGCTGGCAAAGGTTCTCGAACTCGCGGGAGTGAGCGACGCAATAGCACTCCCGGCGCTGCTCGAGCGGCTGCGCGAGGCCGCCGAATGCGAGCAGGCGATCGCGCAGGCTCAATCGCGGCTCGCTGATGTCCGCGGATCGAGGCCGGTGGAAGAACTGCGGGCAGAGATTGGCGAGCGCGATGATAAGGCGCTGGCGCTTGCCCATGCCGAAGCGGAGGCAGCGCAGGAGCGCGCGCGCGACGCGGTCGCCCCGGCGATCGAGCGCGACACGCGGGCCAAGGCGGCGCTGGCCGATCTCGACAAGCGTTCGGGCGCGGCCGGGGCCGCGCAGAGCGAGCAGGACGCGATTGCCGAGATTGCCGATGCCATGGAGCGGTTCATCCGCGATCACGTCGCCTCGCGCCTGCTCAGCCATGCGATCGAGCGGTATCGCGCGCGCCATCAGAACCCGATCGTCGAGCGTGCCTCGCAGGCCTTTGCGACGTTGACCTGTGGCCGCTGGTCCGGCCTCGGCATCGACTACGATCTCGAGACGCCGCGTCTCGCCGCCGTTCGCGACCAGCAGATGCACGGCGTCGACGCCCTGTCGGAGGGCACGGCCGACCAGCTCTTTCTGGCGCTGCGGGTGGCGGCGATTGAGGATCACGCGCAGCGTTCCACGCCGCTGCCGTTCATCGCCGACGACCTGTTCGTCACATTCGACGAGCGGCGCACATCCGCTGGCTTCGCCGTGCTGGGCGAACTTGGCGCCGTGACGCAGGTGATCGTATTCACCCATCACGACCATGTCGTCGCCTGCGCGCAGCGAACACTGCAGGATCAGGCCGCGATCATCCGCCTCTAGCTTTGCGGGCTAAGCTGATCTGCGCGAATGCGCCGCGCAGGCCCGCGGACTTTCCGCAAAAGTTTAAGCTTGAATTTTTCCCCGTCAGCACGGCACACTCTGCGCGTGCGGCCTGCGGCTGGAATGGGGGCGCATCAATGAAGCAGTATTGACCCGGCGGATACACTCCGCGCGGCTACGATGCGCGAAACAGACATCGACCAGTAGTGACCACGATTTTCGATCTGTCTTTTCCATTCGTCTGGGCAAGATTTTGGAGCAATCGCGCGTCTCTTCTCCGTATCGGACGGAAACTGCCAAGCCGATCTTGTCGGTCGAGGCGGTCACGCTGGCCTTTGGTGGCGTCAAGGCTCTCGCGGGGGTCGGCTTCGATGTCAAGCCGGGAACGATCACTGCGGTGATCGGCCCGAACGGTGCCGGCAAGACCTCGCTGTTCAACACCATTTCCGGCTTTTACCGGCCATCGCAGGGCGCGATCCGCTTTCGCGGCGAAGACATCACGGCGTTGCCGGCGCCGCAGCGGGCGAAACTTGGCCTCGCGCGCAGCTTTCAGAACATCGCGCTGTTTCGCGGCATGACCGTGCTCGACAACATCAAGCTCGGCCGGCACGCGCATCTGCGCACGAATGTGTTCGACGCGCTGGGCTATTTCGGCCGAGCCAGTCGCGAGGAGGCGGAGCTGCGCCGCGATATCGAGGAGCGGATCATCGATTTCCTCGAGATCGATCACATCCGCCATGCCAGCGTCGCGACCCTGCCATACGGGCTGCAAAAGCGTGTGGAGATGGCACGCGCGCTGGCGATGCAGCCGAAGATTCTCATGCTCGACGAGCCGGTGGCGGGCATGAACCGCGAAGAGACCGAGGATATGGCGCGCTTCATCCTCGACGTGCGCGCGGAATGGGGCGTCACCGTGCTGATGGTCGAGCACGACATGGGTATGGTGATGGATCTGTCCGACCATGTCGTAGTGCTCAATTTCGGTCAGGTGATCGCGCGAGGTACTCCGGCCGCGGTGCAGAATGATCCCGAGGTGATCACGGCCTATCTCGGCGCGGGCGATGTCGGCGAACTGCGCAAAAAACTGCGCGGCGGCGCGGTGCTGGAGCCCAATGCATGATCGACTGGGCCTATCTGTTCGAGGTCAGCCTCACCGGCATCGCCAGCGGCGGCCTCTATGCGCTCGCGGGGCTCGCCTTCGTCCTCGTCTACAAGGCGACGCGCGTGGTCAACCTCGCCATCGGCGAGATGTTGATGGTCGGCGCCTATCTTTTCTTCACGTTCGCCGCGTTGTTTGCGTTGCCGATCTGGCTCGCCATTCCGCTGGCGGTGCTCGGTTGCGGACTGCTCGGCGCGTTGATCGAGCGGACGATGATCCGGCCGCTACTCGGCGAGCCGCCGATCTCGGCCTTCATGGTCACGGTTGGCCTTGCATCGATCCTTGTCGGGATCGTCGAGATTATCTGGTCCGCGGATCAGCGCCGCCTGCCGGAGTTTTTGCCAAGCACGCCGGTGATGATCGGCGACGCCTTCATCGCTCCGAAGGTCGCCTGGGGCGCAGGCGTCGCGGTGGTGCTTATTGGCTTCGTGCTCGTGCTGTTCCGCTACTGGCGCGGCGGCGTCGCACTGCGGGCAACCGCCTCCGACCAGGGCGCGGCCTATGCGATGGGTATCAATGTGCCGCGCGTGTTCTCCATCGCCTGGGTGGCATCTGCGATGATCGCTGCGGTCGCCGGCATCATCGTCGGCGCGATCGGCGGCATCTCGTCGTCGATGGGGGTGTTTGGTCTCTCGGTCCTCGTCGTGGTGATGGTCGGCGGCCTCGACAGCGTGCTCGGCGCGCTCGTGGCGGGCCTGTTTATCGGTTGGGTCGAGGCGGTGGCGGGCACCTTCCTCGGCGGTGAGTACAAGTTGCTCGCAACGTTTCTGGTGCTCGTCGTGGTGCTGATGATCCGGCCTTATGGTCTGTTCGGCACCCACGAGATCGAACGGTTGTGAGAACGCGCATGAAACGGTCTGACCGACGACAGGGGGCGAACTGACGATGCGGATCGGCACGCTGAAGGAAAGCTATGTTGCCGATGCCGCGCTGTTCGATTCGGTGACGCAGAAGCGCATGCTTGCGGCCGGCGCTGCGCTGCTGGTGCTGTTTCCGTTCATCGCCAACGATTACTGGCTGTACCTTGCCTGTCTTGTCGCCATCAATATCGTCAGCGCGACCGGCCTGAACATTCTGACCGGCTATACAGGCCTCGTCAGTCTCGGCCAGGCGGCGTTCATGGGACTTGGGGCGTACACCGTCGCCATTCTGGAAACTCGCCTCGGCACGCATTTCCTGATCAACCTTTGGGCAGGCGGTGCGGTTGCGATGCTCGGCGGGATCATCGTCGGCATCCCGTCATTGCGGGTGAAGGGGCTCTATCTTGCGATCACCACGATCGCAGCCTCGTTCATTGCGCACTTCCTGTTCGCCAATTTCGAGTTCACCGGGCGCACCGGCGGGCTTTCGCTGCCGCCGGCGAGAACCTTCGGCATCTTCCTTGATACGTCCTTCCGCCTCTACTGGATGATCGTGCCAATCACGGTGCTGATGGTGATCGGCGCCGCGAACCTGTTTCGCACCCGCATCGGCCGCGCTTTCATCGCCATCCGCGACCGCGACATCTCGGCGGAAGTGCTCGGCATTCCGCTGCTGCGCTACAAGCTATTGTCGTTTGCGGTCTCGTCGTTCTATGCCGGCGTCGCCGGCGGTCTGTGGGCCTATTTCTTCCGCGTCGTCACGCCGGAGAGCTTTCCGCTGGTGATGTCGATCTTTTTCCTCGCCGCCATCATCGTCGGCGGCATGGGGACGATTCTCGGCGGCATTCTCGGCGCGATCTTCATGACGATGGTGCCGGAACTGCTGAAGCTGATCTTCGACATTCTGCCCGGCGGCCGCGAAATGACGGTCTTCCTGTCGCCGGTCCGCACCGTGGTTTTCGGGTTGCTGATCGTCGGGTTTCTGGTGTTCGAGCCGCTCGGCCTTGCCGAGGTCTGGCGGCGCATCCGACGCTTTTTCCATCTCTGGCCGTTCCGCAACTAATAAAATTCACAGGAGACGCTCAATGTTCGACCGAAAGAGTTTCGTGACACGCCGAAGCGTGATGAGCCTCGCGGCCGGCGCCGCCTTGGCCGCGGGCCTGACCATTCCTGCACAGGCGCAGCAGGAAGATATCGTCGTCGGCGGCTCGATCCCGATGACCGGCGTGTTCGCCTTCGCCGGCGTCGGCATCAATGCCGGCATGTCGGACTATTTCAAGATCGTCAACGACGCCGGTGGCGTGAACGGCCGCAAGATCAAATTCGTGATCGAGGATACCGGCTACAAGGTCGACGTTTCGGTTGCGGCCTTCAAGAAGATCACCAGCCAGGACAAGGTCAACCTCTACTACGGCGACTCGACCGGCTTTGCCAAAACCATCAATCCGGAGCTCGACCGCAACGGTCAGATCATGATGGCCGGCGCCTCGTTCGCCACCGAGCTGAACGATCCGAAAAAGTATCCGCATCAGTTTCTGGTCGGCCCGGACTACACTGAAATGTTCGGCATTTTGCTGAACCATATCGCCAAGGAAAAGCCCGGCGCGAAGGTTGCCTTCGTCTATTCCGACAGCGAGTTCGGCCGCGACCCGATCGAGTCGAGCGAGGCGCTGGCTAAAAAGCTCGGCCTCAGCGTGCCGGTGAAGATCATGACCGCCCCCGGCAGCGTCGACGTCTCGACCGAGGTGATCAAGCTGCGTCGTGCAGCGCCCGACTACACCATCTTCCACGGCTACATTCTCGCCCCCATCCCTGAATTCGTGCAGCAGGGCAAGCAGATGGGCATGACCACCAAGTGGATGGGCACGTTCTGGACCATGGATTCTTCGACTGTCATGAAGATGGGCGAGGCGGGCGACGGCTTCATGGGCGTGATGCCGTATCGCTACTATTACGACGATGCGGCGAATTCGCCGATGCTGCAAAAAATTCGGCAGATGCGACCCGAATACCAGAGCACGGCCTATATGCAGGGCTTCCTCACCGCGATGCTGTTCACGGAATCGGCAAAGCGCACGCTGGCGGCCGGCAAGCCGCTCAACGGCGGAAATCTCAAGGCTGCGCTGAACAGCATCAAGAACTTTGACACCGGCGGCATCATCGGAACGCCGATCACCATCGGCGGTAATTCGATCCCGGTCGGCCGCGTCTACAAGGCAGACATGAAAGCCCAGAAGATGGTGCCTGCATCGGACTGGATCTCGCTGGCAAAATGAGCGCACACTTGCCCCAGCCCGAGGTGGCGACGGACCTCGTGCTCGATGTGAACAACATCGAGGTGGTTTATAACAAGGTCGTGCAGGTTCTGCGCGGCCTGTCGCTAACCGTGCCGCGTGGCGAGATTGTCGCGCTGCTCGGCAGCAACGGCGCGGGCAAGTCGACCACGCTCAAGGCAATCTCCGGCCTGCTGTCGCTCGAAGACGGCGAGATGCAGGCCGGGCGGATTGCCTTCAACGGCGAAGCCACGTCGCACTTTGCGCCGCAGGATCTCGTGCGGCGCGGGCTTGCTTATGTCATGGAAGGTCGCCGCGTTTTCGAGGATCTCACCGTCGAGGAGAATCTGATCGCTGCAACCTATGCGCTGTCGGGCCGCAAGCCGGCGTCGTCCGGTTTCGATGCGGTCTACAGCTATTTTCCGCGGCTGCATGAGCGCAAGAAAGGGCTGGCGGGCTATCTCTCCGGGGGCGAGCAGCAGATGCTCGCGATCGGCCGGGCGCTGATCGGCGAGCCGCAGCTGATTTTGCTGGATGAGCCGTCGCTCGGGCTGTCGCCCAAACTTGTCGAGGATATTTTTACGATTATCGCCCGCATCAACGCCGAGCGCGGCGTGTCGATGCTGCTTGTCGAGCAGAATGCCAGCGTGGCGCTGGCCGTCGCGCATTACGGTTACATCATGGAGAGCGGCAAGATCGTCATCGATGGCGGCGCGGAGCGGCTCGCGGCTGATCCCGACGTGCGCGAATTTTATCTCGGTGTCGGCGGCAGCGGCGAGGCGCGCAGCTTCCGCGATCTTAAGCATTATAAGCGGCGCAAGCGATGGCTGTCATGACCGCGCTGCTGCCCGAGCGCACCCTGCCGCAGATGCTCCGCGACCAGGCGGCGGCCCGGCCGAACGCCGTCGCCATCCGCCAGAAGGATTTTGGCATCTGGCATCCGGTGACATGGGCTGAATATTTCCGCCGCGCTTCGCATGTCGGGCTTGGCCTGCGAGCGCTCGGCCTGCATGAAGGCGGCCATGTCGGTGTGCTTTCCGAGAACCGCATCGAATGGGTGCTGGCGCAGATGGGCGCGGGGCTGGTCGGCGTGGTGACGGTGGGCGTCTATCCGACGAGCCCGTGGCCGGAAGTCGCCTATGTCCTTGGCCATGCCGATGTCGAGATCGTGATCTGCGAAGACCAGGAGCAGACCGACAAGGTGCTGGCCGCGCTCGATGAGCTGCCGAAACTGCGCAAAATCATCGTCGTCGAGACCAAGGGCTTGCGCAGTTATTCTGATGAGCAGCGCAGCCGCATCGTCACCTTCGCGGAACTGGAGGCGGAGGGCCGCGCCGCGGAAGGGCGGGGCGAAGGCAAGGTGATCGAGGCGGCGCTGTCGCGGCAAACGCTCGATGACATCGGCCTGATGATCTACACCTCCGGCTCGACCGGCAAGCCGAAAGGCGCGATGATCTCCTATCGCAACATTCGCGGTGTGGTGCCCGGCATTGTCGACCGGCTGGAGCTTGGGCCGGGCACCAGCCACCTGTCGTACCTGCCGCTATGCCATGTCGCCGAGCAGATGCTCACTACCTTTGTGCCGCTCTATCTCGGCTCGACGGTCAATTTTGGCGAGTCGATCCGCACGGTGCAGGAAGACCTGCGCGAGGTGGCGCCGACGATGTTCCTCGGCGTGCCGCGAATCTGGGAGAAGCTGCACGCCGCGATCAGCATCAAGATGCAGGAGACCGGCCGGCTGCGGCGCGCGATCTATTCGCGGGCGATGGCGGCGACCGCACCGCTGGCGGAAAAGCCGCGCAAGCATTGGACGATCGGCGAGCGCCTGCGCTATTGGGCGGCGTATTGGGTGGTTCTGCGTTCGCTGCAGAATTTCATCGGCTTGCGGCGCGTCCACGTCGCGCTCACCGGCGCGGCGTCGATCCCGCCCGATGTGGTGCGCTTCTTCCGCACCATCGGCGTGCCGCTCATCGAAGTGTACGGCCTGACGGAATCCACCGGCATGGTCACCGGACACCGGATCGACGACGTGCGCATCGGCACCGTCGGCATTCCCACCAAGGGGGTCGAGCATCGCGTTGCCGACAGCGGCGAGCTGCAGGTTCGCGGCGAGATGGTGTTTGCGGGATACTACGCCAACCCGGCGGCGACCGCGGAGGCGATCCGTGATGGCTGGCTCTGCACCGGCGATGTCGTGCGCGAGGAGAATGGCCATATCCGCATCGTCGACCGCTTGAAGGACATCATGATCACTGCCGGCGGCAAGAACCTGACGCCCTCGGAAATCGAGAACACGATGAAGGGCAGCCCCTACATCAAGGAAGTGATCGTGGTGGCGGAGGGGCGGAAATTCGTCTCGGCGCTGGTGCAGATCGACTACGAGACGGTGAGCAAGTGGGCCGAGGCGCAGCGTATCCCGTTCACGCATTTCCGCTCGCTGGTGGAGGAGCCGCGCGTGCACGCGATGATCGATGCCGAGATTGCGAACCGCAACCAGCAGCTCGCGCAAGTCTCGCAGGTGCGGCGCTTCCATCTGCTGACCAAGGAGCTTGACCACGACGACGGTGAAGTCACCGCCACCATGAAGGTGCGTCGTGCGAGCATCTACAAGGTCTATGCGCAGGAAATCGAGGCGCTCTATCGCGGCTGACCCGCGGACTGCCGCGCTATTGCGCGGCTGGGGCCGCCGGCTGAGCCTGCATAACAATCAGCGGCAGGGTGATGCGGAAGCACGCGCCGGAGAGGCGGCCGTCGACCAGCTTCAACTCGCCGCCCATCTTGCTGACAATGTTGCGGCTGATATTGAGGCCGAGGCCAAGGCCCGACTCGATGGTCTGCCCGGCATTGTCGTGCCGTCCACGGACGAACTTTTCAAAAATGTTGTTGCGGTTCTCCGGCGGAATGCCGGAGCCGTTGTCGGCGATCTCGATGCAGTAATTGCCATTCTCGCGCCAGGCATTGATCAGGACGAGAGGATCGACCGTGCCGTTATATTTGATCGCGTTGGAAATGATGTTGATCAGGACCTGGCACAGGCGATTGGCGTCGGCGAGGATGAAGGCTTCCTCGCGCGTGGCGACCTCGATGGTCATGTTGCGCTGGCGAGCCAGCGCCTCGCAGACTTCGAGCGCGTGATCGAGCACCTTGTCGGCATCGATCGGGTTGTTGTCCCAGTCGCGCTCGCCGTGCTCGAGCGCGCTGAGGTCCAAAATCTCGTCGAGCAGCTTCGTCAGCCGCTTGCTCTCGTAGTAGATCGTACCGGCGAACCGCTCGCGCTGCGCCTCGGTGAGGTCCTTGTCGGTGAGGAGGATTTCGGAGAAGGAGCGGATCGAGGTCATCGGCGTGCGCACTTCGTGGCTCACCTGCGAGAGAAAATCATCCTTCTGCTGATGCAGCTCGCGGAGCAGCGAGTTGACCTGCTGCAGCTTTTCTGCGGTGAGGCGCAGCTCCTCGGAGGTTCGTTCGAGCTTTTGCGAATATTCGATCACCTGCTGCGTCTCGTCGGCGATGGTCATCATCTCTTCGAGCGAGACGCCATCGCCGGAGACGACTTTCGACAGCAAGATATGCGCGGAGGCAGCGCCGATGAAGCCGGAGAGCTCGCGCTCGAGCTGGCCGATAAACTCGGGCAGCGCCTCGAGCTGCCCGGCCGGCGAGGCGCCATGGGTCTCGGCGAGAGCCTTGAACAGTGCGCGGGCGCGCTCCCAGCCGAGCACGCGCTCGGCGACGAAGAACAGTTCGCTGATGGTCGCTGATCCGCGCACGAGGTTCGCCTCATAGCCGGCGGGGCGCTTGAAGACATCGACGAACTGCGTCGACTGAATGCGCTCGAGCACGTTCTGGTTGGTGAAGAGCGAGACGATCACGAGGATCGCGGTGTTGAGGAACAGGCTCCAGAACACCGAGTGAACCAGCGGGTCGAGATCGTTGAGGCCGAACAGCGCATTCGGGCGCAGGAAGGAGAGTCCCCACGGGCCGGCCTTGGTCAGCGCCGCGATGGTTTCGCTGGTCGAGACGAAGCTCGGCAAAAACATCGTCCAGGCCCAGATGATGAAGCCTGCAAGAATTCCCGCGATCGCGCCTTTGACGGTGGCTTCGCGCCAGTAGAGCGCCGCCAGCATCGCAGGCAGGAACTGCGCGACGCCGGCAAAGGAGATCAGGCCGATCGGCGCCAGCGCGTCGGAATCCGTCGTCATCCAGAAGTACAGAAAGCCGAGAAACAGGATTACGCCGATCGAGATGCGGCGGGTCTTGAGTAGGAGGCGGGCGATGCCCTGATCGCCGGACTGTTCGAGCTTGATCGAGTGGCGCAGCGCGAGCGGGAGTACGATGTGGTTGGAGATCATGATCGACAGCGCAATCGAGGCAACGATGATCATCGACGTGGCGCTGGAAAAGCCGCCGATGAAGGCAAACAGTGCAAGGCTGGAATTGCCGTTCGACATCGGCAGGGTCAGCACGAACATGTCGGGGTTGGAGCCCGCCGGCAGGCTTGTGAGGCCATAGAGCGCGATCGGCATCGTGAACAGGCTGACGAGCAGGAGGTATGTCGGGAACGCCCAGCTCGCGGTGCGCAGGTGGTTTTCGTTGGAATTCTCGACGACCGTGATCTGAAATTGGCGCGGCAGGCACAAGACCGCGGTCGCCGACAGGATCAGGATGGCGATCCAGCGGCTGCCAAAAGTGTCTTCGGAATAGATCTCGATGCCAGCCGCCTGTGCGCGGTTGTAGATGTCCTCGAGGCCGCCGCTGATGCCGAAGACGACATAGATGCCGACGGCGAGCAGCGCGACCAGCTTGACGATCGCCTCGAAGGCGATTGCCGCGACCACGCCGTGGTGCTGCTCCTTCGCGTCGACGTTGCGCGTGCCGAAGAGCACGGTGAAGAGGGCCATGCCGGCGGCGACGCCGAAGGCGAGGCTGACTTCGTCGAGCCCGGCGAGCGGTCCGTTTTTGGTGACGCTTGCCGCGGAGACGACCTGGATCGAGGTGGTGATGGCCTTGAGTTGGAGCGCGATATAGGGCGTCACGCTGATGATCGCGATCAACGTGACGATCACTGCGAGCCGGCTGGATTTACCGTAGCGCGAGGAGAGAAGGTCGGCGACTGAGGTAATGCGCTGGATGCGCCCGATGCGGACGAGCTTTCGCAGGATGAACCACCAGCCGACGAAGATCAGCGTCGGGCCGAGGTAGATCGCAAGAAACTCGAGGCCGTCGCGCGCGGCGGTGCCGACCGCGCCGTAGAAGGTCCAGCTCGTACAGTAGACCGAGATCGAGAGCGTATAGACGAGGGGCGATTGCAGCATGCCGGCCTCGCCCTTGCGCGATTTTGCATCGGACACGAAGGCGAGGAGGAACAGAAGGCCGACATAGGCGATGGCGGTGAGGATGACGAGGTCAGGGGAAAGCATCAGGTGCTTCCCTTGGTATCTGTGTCGCGATGGACGATCTCGGCGCGCGGCATGTGGTGCGTGGAGATCAAAGCGCCGATGATCAGCAGGATCCACACCGAGAACAGATAGACCGTTTCCAGCGGCACGCCAAAGATGCGGATAGGGGCCGTGAACAGGATCAGGAGCGGTGGAATGATCAGCACGATGCCGAGAACGGGCAGCATGAAAACCGCATGTTCGCGTTTGCGGCTCTCTGGGATCGGATGCCCTCGCTGCCCTTGCATATGTGAGACGCCTTTTGTCGTGGCGGTAACCCCAAGGGGGCAGAACGAAAAATCAGTAACTGGAAGGTCGGATCGAGGAGCGCGTGCCGAGCCTCAGGCCTTCGTTCCCTCAAGCAGGCGGCGCACCGCGCCGATCACATCGTCATTAGCATATGGTTTCGTGACGAAGCCGTCGGCCCCCAGCTCCTCGGCGATCTGGCGGTCGCGCTGCTGGCCCTTGGCGGTGAGAATGAGGATCGGGACATCGCGCGTGGATTTGTCCGCCTTCATCTGTTTGAGCACCTCGAAGCCGGTGCGCTTCGGCAGCATCAGGTCGAGCACGACCACGCGCGGATGCAGTTGGCGAGCGGCCTCCAGCGCAGCCTCCCCATCGGTAACAGTGCTGATCGACCAGCCAGCCCGTCGCAGGATGAAGTCGAGGGATTCCAGGATTCCCGGTTCGTCTTCCGCAACAAGTACGTCAATCACGGCGCCTGCCCCCTTTCCTGTCGCGGCGACGGCCGGCGCGCATTTGCGCAATGGGGCCGAGGCTTGACAGTTTTCTCCCGTTTTATCGGTTTTTTCTGCGTTCAACTAAACTCAATCACGACAGGTTGCCAAGCGCAAAGTCTTTGGGAACCAGCGGTAGCCGGATTGCGGTATTCCCATCAGCGGAATCCAGCATTTCTTCCTGACGGTGCGCGCATTCGCGGCGGACGCACAAACGGCAGGTCGGACCGACGGGTACGGCGATCGACGGCTCGCGCAGGTCGAGGCCGCGGCTGTAGATCGTGCGATCGGCGTGCAGGATATCGCAAGCCAGCATGACGGATGAATGGAAGGCCTGTTCGCTGAAAGTGGCGGTGCGTTTCGATACGGTGCGGGCGAGAAAGAGGTATTTTGCGCCGTCGGAAAACGACACGAGCTGCCGCATGATCTGGCCGTTGTTGCGGAATGCGCCGTAGATGGCCCAGAGCGGGCAGGCGTGGCCGGAGCTTGGCAGCGGCAATCCCGGCAGCGGAAAGTGTTTGGTCAGCCGTCCTGCCGGATCTGAGCGCAAAAAGCCGAACGGAATGCCCTGTTCGGCCGGCCGCCGCAGGGTGACCAGCCGGTGGGCGACCTGCTCGAAGCTGGCGGCATAGGACTGCTTGAGACGGTCAACGTCGTAGCGGTGGTTCTCGGCGTCTTCGAGAAAACGGGAATAGGGAAAAACGATTGCCCCGGCGGCGTAGGAGGCCAGCGCACGATAGGCGATGCGCTGCGCGTTCGGTGTCGTCAGGCGCGGATCGTGGGAGTGGCGCTCGATGACGTCGTGAAGCACGAGCTCTGCGAGCAGGCGGGCAAGCTGGAATTGCCGGGTCGAAGCCGGTACCGAGTTCTGAAACCACATCACGCGGCTTGGCGCATCGAAACCGAAATTGATCGAAAAGCCGTTGCGGTCCGGCCGCGTCGCAAGGTCGGTATCGATCCTGATGTTGAAGCGGCGTTCGAGCAGGGCGGCCAGCGTCGTTTCGCTGAAGGCGCCGTCGGCCTCGATCTCAAGTCGGAGCTGATGGGCAGCATCCTCAAGGGCGGGAAAGTAATTTTTCTCCGCAAAAATCAGGTCGTCTACCTCCCGCACCGGCGACACCGCGTGACGGGTGTTCATGAATTGCTCAAAGTAGCCGATCAGCGTGCGGGCAAGATCGGAGAGGTTCTTCGATTCGCGGGCGATGGAATCGAGAAAGCGGTTCTGTTCGTCGCTGCTGAGATCGGGGACGCTGCGCAAAATCTCGGCGCTGGAGCGCATCGCCGTGACCTGGCTGAGGATCTGATGCAGGAGCTGGGAGAGCAGGGGATCGGCGCGCAGCCGGTCGGCATAGGTCTCGACATTGATATTGGCATCGACATAGCCGCGATACAGCCGGTTGAGCGCGAGTGCCATCGCGGGGAATTGCGCCACGAGCTCGCGGATGTCGCCTGGCTCGACCTGCAGGCCGGCGAGGGCGGGGTCGGTCAATAGTTCCTGCAAATCATGCAGGAGGCGCTGCTCCTTCTCGCCGGTCAGGTCGTCGATGTTGAGGCCGAGCTGCGCCGCGATCCGGATCAATAGGGCGCCGCCGACATCGCGTTTGTTGCCCTCGATGAGATTGAGATAGCTCGCGGAAATTCCGGCGGCCCGCGCCAGATCGATCTGTGAAATGCCGATGGTTTTGCGGCGATTTCTGATCTTGATGCCGATCGGCGCGCGCATGCGTATGCCCCCTGGAATTCCGGCTCATTGCAACGGCCGGTTTCGCGTAAAGTGTAACGCGCTGTCAGAAATTGACAAGATTGACGAGTGTGAAGTCCAAGCATTTACAAATTATGCTTTTATCTACAGTTGCTTATTGCTGTTTTTTCTTCCCGCTCACATTCTCCCGGCGTTGATCGATGGTTTTAAATGCCACCGGCAAGGGAGGAATGACATGTCTTATCGTGGGCAGGGCCCTACGCGGCGTACGATTCTGCGTGGCGCGGCAGGTCTGGTTACGGCCAGCGCGGCGCCGCTTGTGTTCACCAGGGGCGCCTGGGCAAAGGATTTCTGCAACAACCCGACGGGCAGTACGGTCACCTTCGGCTTCAACGTGCCGCAGACCGGCACTTATGCTGAGGAAGGCCTCGACCAGCTCAAGGGTTATCAGCTCGCCGTCAAGCACATCAACGGCGAGGGCGACGGCGGCCTGATGAAGACGATGAAGCCGCTTGCGCTGAAGGGCAACGGCGTGCTCGGCAAGAAGGTCACCTTCGTCAGCGGCGACACCCAGACCAAGACCGACGCCGCGCGCGACAGCGCCCGCCGCATGATCGAGCGCGACAAGGTGATCATGGTGACCGGCAGCGTGACGTCCGGTGAAGCCATCGCCATGCAGAGCCTGTGTCAGGAGAAGGGCATCATCTACATGTCCGGCCTGACCCACTCGAACGACACCACCGGCAAGGACAAGCGCCGCTACGGCTTCCGCCACTTCTTCAACGCCTATCAGTCGGGCGTGGCGATCGCCCCGATCCTGGCGAAGGAATACGGCAAGGAGCGCCGCGCCTATCACATCACCGCCGACTACACCTGGGGCTGGACCCAGGAAGAGTCGATCAAGAACGCGACCGAGGCGCTCGGCTGGAAGACGGTTGCGACCGTCCGCTCGCCGCTCGGCCTTGGCGATTACTCGCAGTACCTCACACCGGTAGCCAACTCCGGCGCCGACGTGCTGATCCTCAACCACTACGGTCACGACATGGTCAACTCGCTGCCGCAGGCGGTGCAGTTCGGCCTGCGCGACAAGCAGGTGAACGGCAAACAGTTCGAGATCGTCGTGCCGATGTTCTCCGAACTGATGGCCCAGGGTGCCGGAACGGCCGTGAAGGGCATCATCGGCACCTCGAACTGGCACTGGAATCTGCCGGACGCGGGCTCGAAGGCGTTCACCAAGTCCTATGGCGAAGCCTACGGCCAGCCGCCGTCGCAGTCGTCGCACACCGGCTATGTGCAGGCGATCCTCTATGCCGATGCCTGCCAGCGCGCCGGCACCTTCTATCCGCCGGAAGTCATCAAGGCGCTGGAAGGCTTCGAGTTCGACGGCATGGGCAACGGTCCGACCCTGTACCGCGACGTCGATCACCAGTGCTTCAAGGACGTGCTGGTGGTGCGCGGCAACATGAGCCCGACCAGCAAGTTCGACGTGCTGAACGTCGTCGGCTCGGCATCCCGCAAGGATGTCACCTACGATCCGAAGATCTTCGGCGGCGAGCTCGGGCCCTACGAGCCCAACAAGTGCTGACACGCGCATAAGGAGCGCCCGGCCGTCCCTGCGGCCGGGCATCCCCCTATTCACGTATCGTTCGTTCTCGGCGGGGGTGACCGTAATGAATGCTATTCTCGCACAATTGCTCAACGGCCTGGACAAAGGCGGCGCCTACGCACTGATTGCGCTCGGCCTGACGCTGGTGTTCGGCACGCTGGGCGTCGTCAACTTCGCGCACGGCGCACTGTTCATGCTCGGCGCCTTCTGCGCGGTGACGTTCCGATATCTCATCACCATCGAGATCGTGACCAAGGACCCGACCAAGCTGACGCCATGGGGCCAGCCGGTCGAGATCAAGACGCCGATCGTGCAAAACTGGTTCGGCGACTTGGGGGCTATCCTGGTCGATTACTCGGTGCCGATCTCGATCCTTCTTGCCATTCCGGTGATGCTGGTCATCGGCCTCGTCATGGAACGCGGCCTGATCAAGCATTTCTACAAGCGCACGCACGCCGAGCAGATTCTCGTGACCTTCGGCCTCGCCATCGTGCTGCAGGAGATCGTCAAGAGCTTCTTCGGCCCGAATCCCATTCCGCAGCCGATGCCTGCTGCCCTGCGCAGTGCCGCCGATGTCGGCGTGTGGCTCGGCATGGCGCAGGGTGCGCTGACCTATCCATGGTGGCGGCTGGTCTATTTTCTGTTCTCGCTCGGCGTCATCGGCGCGGTCTTCGCCTTCCTGCATTTCACCACTTTCGGCATGGTGGTGCGGGCCGGCATGAACGATCGGCAGACCGTGTCGCTGCTCGGCATCAACATCGACAAGCGCTTCACGATCATGTTCGGCATCGCGGCGGTCGTCGCCGGGCTGGCGGGCGTGATGTACACGCCGCTGCTGTCGCCCAACTATCACCTGGGCATGGATTTTCTCGTCCTGAGCTTCGTCGTGGTCGTCGTCGGCGGCATGGGATCGTTGCCCGGAGCGGTGCTTGCCGGCTTCCTGCTCGGCATCCTGCAGAGCTTTGCCTCGATGACCGAGGTGAAATCGTTCATTCCCGGCATCGACCAGATCATCATCTACTTTGTTGCCGTCGTTATTCTACTGGTTCGTCCGCGCGGACTGATGGGACGCCGCGGCGTCATGGAGAGCTGAGCCATGAATTCGCTGTTCTCCCTAAGCAAGCAGGACACGATCAAGTTCGCTGCTTTCACCGTCGCGGTGCTGACGATGCCGATCTGGCTTGCGCCGTTCGGGGCAGCCTATCCGGGCCTGCTGCAAAAGTTCGCGATCTTCGCGATCTTCGCGGTCGGCTTCAACATCCTGTTCGGCCTGACCGGCTACCTGTCCTTCGGCCATGCCGCATTTCTCGGCATCGGCTCCTACACCGCGGTGTGGTCGTTCAAGCTGTTCACGATGAACGTCCTTCCGGCGATCCTGTTCGCGGTGGTGCTGTCCGGTCTCTTTGCCGTGGTCATCGGCTATCTCTGCCTCAAGCGAACCGGCATCTACTTCTCGATCCTGACGCTTGCCTTTGCGCAGATGTGCTACAGCCTTGCCTATTCCGTGCTGACGCCGATCACGCAGGGCGAAACCGGCCTGCTGCTGAACCTGAGCGACCCGCGCATCATCGACATGATGTTCCATGAGCGCGGCGCCGGCCTGCCCAAGCCGACGCTGTTCGGCCTCGACATGGGCGGCTTCTACGGCTTCTATTTCTGCGCGATCATTCTGGTGATCACCTTCTTCTTCTCGCAGAAGATCTTTGCCTCGCCGTTCGGCATGATGCTGCGCGGCATCAAGTCGAACCAGACGCGGATGAGCTATACCGGCTTCAGCATCAAGCCCTACATGCTCGCGGCCTTCGTCATCTCCGGCATGTATGCCGGCCTCGCCGGTGGCCTCCTTGCCGTCACCGACCCGATCGCAGGTCCTGAGCGCATGCAGTGGACCGCCTCGGGCGAGGTGGTGCTGATGACCATTCTCGGCGGCGTCGGCACGTTGTTCGGGCCGGTGATCGGCGCGTGGCTGATCAAGTATCTCGAAAACATCTTTTCGGCCTTCAACGATCAGATGCTGCACCGCTTCTATTCGTTCCTGCCCGATGGCCTCGAGAACGTGCTCGTCAAGATCAGCGGCAAGTTCGTCGGCGAGGGTTGGCACCTGACGCTCGGCCTGATGTTCGTGCTGGTGGTCGTGTTCCTGCCGGGCGGCATCATGGAAGGCGTGCGCCGCATCGTCGAGCGGTTCAAGAATCGTGCGCAGAAGGAGGCCGGCGTGTCGCTGAACGCCCGGCCTGCCGAGTAAGGTCAGGAGATCGAAATGGCAACGACCTCGAATGGTCATTCCCCGGCTGTGCCGAACATCGTTCTGCATGTCGCGGACGTCTACAAGAACTTCGGCGGCCTGCACGCGCTCTCCGACATCGATCTGCAGATCGAGGAGGGCAAGACCCACGCGATCATCGGGCCGAACGGCGCCGGCAAGTCGACGCTGCTCAACGTGGTCATCGGCCGCCTTGCCCCGACCAGCGGCGCCGTCATCTTCGACGGCGCCAATCTCACCGGCAAGGCGCCGCATGAGATCAACCAGCTCGGCATCGCGCGGGTGTTCCAGACGCCGGAAATCTTCCCGGATCTGCCGATCCTCTACAACGTGATGGCGCCGGCCTTCGCCAAGCGGGATGGTGCGTTTCGCGTCAACATTTTTCGATCGGTGGATGACGAGCGCGAGTTGCGCGACGAGGCCGAGGCGATTCTGGAGGATGTCGGCCTCATTCATCGCCGCGATGTCCACGCCGGGGTGCTGTCGCGCGGCGACAAGCGGCGGCTGGAGCTGGCGATGTGCCTGATCCAGCATCCGCGCCTCTTGCTGCTCGACGAGCCGACCGCCGGCATGTCGCGGCACGACACCAACACGACGATCGATCTTCTCAAGAAGATCAAGGCGCGGGGCATGACCAAGGTGATCATTGAGCACGACATGCACGTCGTGTTCTCGCTGGCGGACAAAATCTCGGTGCTGGCGCAAGGCCGCATCATCGCCGAAGGCCTGCCGCAGGATATGCGCACCGATCCCCGCGTGCAGGAAGCCTATCTTGGAGGAGCGGCGTAATGAACATGGTCACGATGGAAAACGATCTTGTTGCCCGCAATCCCGCAAAGGTGCCGGACAACGCCTTCTTCTCGGTTCGCGACATGCACGGCTATTATGGCGAAAGCTATATCGTCCATGGTGTGTCGTTCGGCATCGAGAAGGGCAAGATTCTTGCGCTGCTCGGCCGCAACGGCGCGGGCAAGACCTCGACGCTGCGGCTGATCGCTCGCGCGGATATGCCAACGCTGATGCGCGGCGAGATCATCTTGGACGGCAAGCCAATCCATCCTCTGCAGGGCTATCAGGCCGCGCAAGCGGGAATCCAGCTCGTGCAGGAGGATCGTCGCATCATCCAGGGGCTCACCGTAGAGGAGAACCTGATGCTGGCGCAGGTCGCGCCCACCCGCGGCTGGGATCTCGACCGGATCTACCATCATTTCCCACGCCTCGCCGAGCGCCGCATGCAGGAGGCGGTGACGATGTCGGGTGGCGAGCAGCAGATGCTGGCGATCGCCCGCGCGCTCGCGCGCGACATCAAGCTGCTCCTTCTCGATGAGCCTTATGAAGGCCTTGCCCCGGTGATCGTGCAGGAGATCGAGCGCATCCTGCATGAGATCAAGGCGATGGGGATCACCACCATCATCGTCGAGCAGAACGCGGTGGCGGCGTTGCGGCTTGCTGACGAGGCAGTGATCCTCGACACGGGCGAAGTCGCCTTCGTCGGCTCCGCGCAGGAGGTGATGGACAACGCCGAGCTGCGCCGCGAGTATCTTGCCATCTGACGGGCGTAGCTGTCGTGCGATGAGCGATCTGCCGACGGAACAGGGCGCGCACGGCGGCAAAAAAATCCGGGTCGCGCGAGCGGCCCGGACAAGTTTTGGTGTGAGGAGTCTTCGGGTCTCCACTGCGGGAAGCGGTCTAGGGACCGATGCCCGCAGGTCTTCGTCGTCAGTGCTCCTGTCGCGTGCAAGGCGGAGGGAGCGGCGGCTTGCCGTCCGGCGTGGGGGGCGGACGGCAAGCCGTTCTCGCGGCTTGAGGCGGCGCCTTACCAGCCCTCAAGCACCTTCAGCTTGCCGCCGGTCCATTGGACGTAGCCGAAGGTGGTCGGGCCGGCGTGGTTCTTCGGTCCCCAGTTCAGCGGCGGCGTAAGGCCGGGCTTCCAGTTGCCGAGGCCTTCCAGCGCCTCGATCAGTTTGGCACGGGTCAGGTCCTTGCCGGCGGCTTCGGCGGCCTTGTGGAAGGCGATGGCGCCGGCCATGCCGAGATAGGGGTAGTAGCCCGGCTGAACCTTCGGCGCATACTTGGCCAAAATCTCGTTGGCCTGCTTCACCATCGGATCATCCATCGAGTCGACCGCGGTCATGATGTTGACGATCAGGCCGTCCGCCGCCGAGCCGGCAAGCTCGGTGAGGATCGGATCGCCCATCGTGTTCATCGCGATGAACTGCGTCTTCCAGCCGAGCTTTTCGGCTTCCTTGAGCAGCAGTGCGCCCTGCTTGACGATGTTGAACATCAGCACGACATCGGGCTTGGCGTCGCGCAGCGCAACGGCCTGAGCGGCGACATCGACATCGCTCGGCACATAGGTGGTCTCGGCAACCGGCGCCTTGCCCTTCGCCTTGAGGTAGGCGACCGCGCCATCGCGCTGATCCTTGCCGAACTGGTCGTTCTGGAAGAAGATCGCGATCTTTTCGGCCTTGAGTTTCTCCAGCGCATACTGCGCCATGTTCTCGCCGATGGTCTGGCCGACCGGCAGCATGCCAAACACTTCCTTGTCGGTCGGCGCGTTGAGCTTCTCGTTGCTGCCGGCCGGATTGATCACCGGAATGCCGCGCTGGACCAGGAAGGGCAGCGTCGCGAGATTGGTCACGGTGCCGATGGTAGAGACGATGGCGAAGATGCCGTCGCGATCGACCAGCTTGCGGGCCACGGAGACGGCCTGCTGCGGATTGTAGCTGTCGTTCTCGACGATCCACTTGATCTTGCGGCCGTGAATGCCGCCCTGATCGTTGAGCCACTTGAAGTAGGCTTCGGTGCCTTCGCGCATCTGGTTGGCGCCGGCGGCAAAGCCGCTCTGCAGCGGCAGGTAGGATCCGATGGTGATGGTGTCTGCCGTGACGCCGTCCTTGGCGACTGCGCCGAGCGACGTCATGGCGAGCATCGCAAGGCCTGCCGCGCCCATCCCGATAGATTTTAGCATTGAACGTTCTCCCTCTCTTCCAAACCCAGATAGGCGTCGGTGACGCCCTTGTTTTGTGACAGCGCCTCGGCGGTATCGCTGAGGGCGACTTGCCCCTTTTCCAGCACATAGGCGTGCGTAGAAACCTTGAGCGCCTGGCGGGCGTTCTGCTCGACGAGCAGCACCGTGACGCCCATGGCGTTGATCTGCTTCACCAGCCGCAAAATCTCCGTGACGAGAACGGGCGAGAGGCCGAGCGACGGCTCGTCGAGCAGGAGGAGACGTGGGCGCGACATCATCGCGCGGCCGATGGCGACCATCTGCTGCTCCCCGCCGGACATCGTCGCCGCCGACTGATTGATGCGCTCGCGCAGGCGGGGGAACATCTCGAATACCTGTTCGAGATCGCTGGCGATGGCGGCGGTGTCGCGGCGCAGGTAAGCGCCCATCCGCAGGTTTTCCATCACCGAGAGGTCGGGGAAAAGCTGGCGGCCTTCCGGCACCAGCGCGATGCCGGCGGCGATCAGCTTCTCGGTGCTCCAGTTGGAGACATCCTCGCCGTTGAAGCGGATGGTGCCGCTGAACTTTGCGTCGATCGACTTCAGGATCGCGTTGAGCAGGGTCGATTTGCCCGCGCCATTGCTCCCGAGGATCGAGACGACCGAGCCTTCGGCGACGTCCATCGACAGGCCGCGCAGGGCGGCGACCGCGCCATAGGAAACGCGAAGATCGCGGATCTCAAGCAGCATCGCTGTCCTCCTCACCGAGATAGGCCATGATGACCTTGGGGTTCTTGCGGACGACGGCGGGCACGTCCTGCGTGATGACCTCGCCGTGATCGAGCACCAAAAGTTCGTCGCAGACATTCATAACGAGCGACATGTCGTGCTCGACAAGGATGATCGTGATCTTCTTGGTGTCGCGCAGATCGCGCAGCACATCGGCGAGCGCCTTGGTCTCGTCGGGATTGAGCCCGGCGGCGGGCTCGTCGAGCAGCAGGAGGCGCGGCTCGGTCACAAGTGCGCGCGCCAGCTCGACGCGCTTTTGGACGCCGTAGGCGAGCGTCGCGACCGTGCGGTCGGCGACCTCTGCGATCCCCATCAGCGCCAGCGCGGCGTGCGCCCGTTCCCTCGCGTCGCGCAGCGCCTTGCGGGCGGACGGAAGGCCGAGCAGATCCGCAATGCTCGAGACCGGCGTGTTGCTCAACGCGCCGATCAACACGTTGTCCAGCGCCGTCTCGACACCGAACAGTTCGAGGTTCTGGAACGTGCGCGCGATGCCGAGTGAGGACATTGCGTGCAGCGGCTGGTCGAGAACCCTGGTTTCGCCGAACATGATGCTGCCGGTATTCGGGGTGTAGATCCGCGTCAGGCAGTTGAGCAGCGTCGTCTTGCCCGCTCCGTTCGGGCCGATGAGGCCGAAGATCGAGGCGGGCGGCACCGAGAAGGTCACGTCCTTCAGCGCCTTGAGGCCGGCGAAGGACAGCGACAGGTCGCGGACGAAAAGGTGGGGAGTCCGATCAGTCATGGCTGCGTCCTTCCGGCAGGGCGGAGGAGGTCTTGAGCGCGCGGCGACGCTGGATGCCGGTCCACACCCGTTTCGGCAGGCTGGCGAGACCGTGCGGCAGGAAGCGCATGAACAGCACGAGCAGCACGCCGTAGATCACCATCTGCAGGCTTTTGAACTCGCGCAGAAATTCCGGCGCAACTGTGAGATAGATGCCGCCGAGCACTGCACCGACCGGTGAGAGAATTCCGCCGATCACCGCCATCGTCAGGAAGCTGAGCGAGGTGATGAGCGAGAAGGTCTCGGTGGCGAGGTGGCCGATCATGTGGGCATAGAGCGCGCCGGAAATTCCGGTGAGGAATGCGCTCAGCGTGAATGCGGCGGTGAGGTAGCGCGCACGGTTGACGCCGAACGATGCGGCGGCGAGCGGGCTCAGCTTCAGCGCGATCAGGCGGCGGCCGAAGCGGGTCTTCGGCAGCCGTACCGTGAGCAGGAAGAACGGCACGACGATTGCGAGGATGATGTAGTAATAGCCGAAGTCGTCGGTGAACTCGTGGCCGGCAAGGCTCGGCCGCGGCACGAACATGCCCTGACGGCCGCCGGTGAGGGATTCCCACTCGAACAGCGTCTGCTGTACGATCAACGCAAAGCCGAGGGTGGCGATGGCGAGATAGTGTCCCTGCACGCGCAGCGCTGGGATCGCGACCAGCGCGCCGAAGACGGCGGCGACGATGCCCCCGAACAGCACGCCGACGAGGAACGGCGCGCCGGTCTTCGTCACCAGGATGGCGGATGCGAAGGCGCCGAGCGCCCAGAAGCCCGCATGGCCGATCGAGATCTGGCCGGCATAGCCGATCAGGATCACGAGTGAGAGGGCGATCAAGGTGTAGATCAGCGCCGTGTTGAGCAAAAAGTGCTCGTAGTGGCTGCCGGCGAATGGCAGCGCGAGGAGCACGACGGCGGCGAGCGCGTAACCTGCAATTCGTGGAAGGCTCATGATCTCATACCTTCTTGATGCCGCTGCGGCCGAACAGGCCGGTCGGGCGGATCATGAGAACGAGGATGATGATGCAGAAGGCGAAGGTGTCTTTGAACGCGGTCGACACCAGCGCCCCGAACATGGTTTCGAGCAGCCCGATGACGAGGCCGCCGAGCACGGCGCCAGGCAGGCTGTTGAAGCCGCCGAGGATTGCGCCGGCAAAGGCCTTGAGCAGCACCGCGACCATCATCTCGAAGTCGAGGAAGGTCATCGGTGCGGTGAGCACGCCGGCGACGCCGCCGATGGCGCCGGCGAGGCCCCACGACATCATCCAGACGCGCGGCACGCTGATGCCCATGAGCCGCGCGGCGCGGCGGTTCATGCTCGCTGCGCGCATCGCGGTGCCCTCGCGAGTCTTTTCGAAGAACAGATAGAGCGAGCCCATCACGAGCACGGCGACGACGATCATGCCGACACTGTTGGAGGCGACGCGAGCGCCGAGCAGGTCCATAGGCTCCTTGCTGAAGAGCGAGGGGAATGTATGGGGGTCGTACCCCCAGATCGCGCCGGCGAGATTGTTGAAGATGATGAAGAGGCCGATTGTGACGATCAGCAGGTTGACCGGCGGATCAGTCGCAATCGGCTGAATGATGACGCGCTCGATCACGGCCCCGAGCAGGAAGCCGATCGGCAGGCTCAGCAGGAACACGAGAAGAACCGGCAGGCCGAGGCCGTGGAGCAGCGCGAAACACAGGAACGTCGTGAACATTGCCATTTCGCCCTGAGCGAAATTGACGACGTCCGTCGCCTTGTGGATCAGCACCATGGCGAGCGCGAGCAGTGCATAGACGCTCCCGATCGCCAGCCCTGAAATGATGAGTTGAACGATCACGGATGCACCGATGCTTAGCTGGTTTTGGTGACAGTGTTCAGATAGTCGAGCAGCGCGGCGTTGAACGTCTCCGGATCAACCTGCGAGACGGCGTGTCCGCCCTTTTCGAACACCACGAGCTTGGCCCCCGGAATCTTCTTCGCGAGTTCTTCCGAGAAGTAGAGCGGCGTCAGAAAATCGTCGCGCGCGCACATCACGCAGGTCGGCACGTTGATGAGATGCAACTCGCTCGTGCGGTCGAAGTCGATGATGGCCTGGCAGCGGCTCGCGGCGATGCTGGCGCCCGGGAAGCTTGCCTTGGTCGCCTGATCGAGCGCGGCGAGCTTGTCGGGATTGCCGTTCACCCACCAGTCCGGATAGAGCAGCGCCGGGCTAAGCGAGATGTAGTCGTCGACGCCGTTCTGCAGCAGGGCCTTGCGCGCTTTCATCACGCGGCCCATGAAGGCGTCGGTCTTGGTCCAGGAGGCATAGAGCACCATGCTCGCGAGGCGCTCGGGCGCAATGACGCCGAGGGTCTGACCGATTGCGCCGCCGGTGGAATGGCCGACGAGATGGGCGCGGTCGAGCTTGAGATGGTCCATCAGCGCCAGCACGTCGGCGCTCATCTGGTCGAGCGAGTAGTCAATCTCCGAGCGGGTGCTCTGCCCGGTGCCGCGATGATCGTGCAGGATGACGCGGTAGTGCGGTGTCAGCGCATCGAGCTGCGCCTTCCAGTAGCTGCCGGTGCCGCCGAGGCCGGGGACGAGCAAAACCGCGGGGCCCTCGCCATGCTCCTCGTAGTAGAGCTGACCATCCTGAATGGGTGCAAACGGCATCGTCTTAGTCCTTCAGGTGCGCGATCGAGCAGATCTCGACGAGAAATTCCGGGCGCACCAGTTCGGCCTGAATGCAATAGCGGGCAGGAGGATTGTTCGGGAAGTACTCGCCATACACCGCGTTCATGGCTTTGTAGTCCTTGAGGTCTTTCAGGAAGATCGAGTTGAAGACGATGTCTTCCATGGTGCCGCCGGCGGTTTCGACGACAGACTTGATCGTCTGCAAAACCGCGTGCGTCTGTGCGGCGACATCGTTCGGGCCGATCACCTGGCCATCGGCGCCGATCGCCAGCATGCCTGAGGTGTAAACGGTGTTGCCGGCCTTGGTGCCCGGGGAATAGGGCGCGAGCGGCGGCGGCGATCCGGCTGGAACGATGATTTCCTTGGGCATGGTCGTCTCCTGGCTTGGTACGAAATTCCGCAGCGCAGCAATTTTTGCCTGCTGAAGTGGTCGTGTGTTCGTCAGTGTTGCCATGACCATGGCGACGACGTTCGGGCATTGGAAGCACAATATGAACCACACCGCGTTGCCCAAATGGCAACACGTACCAGGGCGTGAAAACATCGGATGATCATGCTGATTGCGGCTATGGATTGCTTATCGGCTGTCTGACTTGGCGACCTTGTTGCCACGCTTCGATTTCGTTGTGCGGCGCAGCGACGAAGCGTTGTCCTTGCGCGTGCGCCTGGTAAAGATCGGATCGAGCGGCGGTAGCGCGCGCAGATAGGCGAGGGTGTGTTCGAGAAAACCGCGCGCGGCGCTCGACAGGGTGCGATTGCGATGAATGCAGATCTGCATCTGCGCGTCGGCAAGTTCGGGATCGTTGACGGGGATCGCGCAAAGCTGGCCTGCGGCAAGTTCGCGCCGAACCAGGGTGCGCGGCAGAATGGCGATGGCATTGCCGGTGCGCGCCACCGCTTTCATCATCTCGAAGGAATTTGTCCGCAGCGCCTCCCGCACCTCCAGCCCGTGTCTGAAGGCCACGGCATCGACCAGCCGCCGCAGGCCAAAGGAGGCTTCCGGCAGGGCGACCTTGTGCTTGAACACTTCGGCGACGGACAACATCCTTGCATCGGCAAGCTCATGGAAGGGGGCGAGCACTGCATAGGATGGAAATGGATGCGAGAGCGCGATGTCGATCTCGGGCCGCGGCTGGGCGTTGTAGGTGATGCCGATGTCGACCTGATCAGAGATCACCTGCTCCAGAATCTGGCGGGAGCTATGGGTGGTGACGCTGAATGAAATGTTTGGAAACAGCGCGAGAAAGCCCGACATGATTTCCGGCAGAAGGTCGGCGACGATGCCCTCGATGGTCGCGATTTTCACTTCGCCGCGGTGCAGGTCGCGCAGATCGTCAACCTGCGACTTGAGGCGTTCGAGGTCGCGAAACATCGTGCGGGTGTGCTGCGCGAGGAGATGGCCGGCGGGCGTCAGCACGACGCCGGTGGTGCGCCGCTCCAGCAGGGGCGCATCGAATTCATGCTCGAGCTTGCTGATCTGGCGGCTCAGCGCCGAGGCTGCGACGTGAACCCGCTCGGCCGCCTGACGGATCGAGCCGGAAACCGCGACCTCGTGGAAATAGCGTAGGGCCGTCAGATTCATCGAACGTCACTCCTTTGGCTTTCCCTGCAGGTTACGGGCTTGTGCCTGCGCCGCACCGGTTCTGTCCAGTGTTTCGTTTGCGCGGGAGAGGGCGGCGCCGCCTTCAGCGATGCAGGGCGAGCACCGTCAGGTTGCCCGTGCCGTAGGCGCCGGTGTCGATATTGATGCGATTGGGCTGCACGTCGATGTGCAGAACCGGCGTGTGGCCATGGACGATGTACTTGCCGAAATCGTCGCGGCAATTGAGGAACTCGCCGCGGATCCACATCAGGTCCCGGTCGTTCTGCTCGGTCAGCGGCACGCCCGGACGCACCCCGGCATGGGTGAAATAAAAATCGCCGAAAATGAAAAACGATTGCAAGTCATCGAGGAACCGGCGGTGGGCCTGCGGCATTGCTTCAATCAGGGCATCGACCAGAGCGGGCTGACTGTCAGGGCCGGGATTGAACGGCGCATGGATTCCATAAGATTTGAGCGTTTGCAGCCCGCCGAGCTGGGGCCAATAGTCGATCCAGCGGCGATGGTTCAAAAGGTCGAGAAGCAGTCCTTCGTGATTTCCCTTCAGGAAAACAGAGCGATGGCGCGCGCCCCATTCGATCAGCATCTGGATGACGCGGCGGCTGTCTGGGCCGCGGTCGATGTAGTCGCCGAGAAAGACGTGGAGCCTGTCGGCTGCGGGATGGGTGAGGTGATGGGCTTCGATTTCATCGAGCGCGGCCGCAAGCAAATCCACGCAGCCGTGGATGTCAGAGAGCGCATAGACCGTCATGCCCGGCGGCGGCAGCGGGCGTCGCATCGTGGCGGGAAAGGGATTGGCGATGAGCACGCAAACAACCCTTCTTCTCGTTGCGCCGAGGCTGGTTCCATCGAACCGAAACTATTCTGCGAACTTATATTGTACTGTGGGTAATCCCGATCCTGTAAAGTAAACCACCCGTGCGATACGGCAAAGCGCACAGCCAGAAAGCCACTTTGCTCACCGAGGTGAGGTTAAAATGCTAGGAATTTTTGGCGGATCGAACACCAAGCCCTATTTCCGAACCCGTTCGAAAGAACGGGACCGGCAATCGGACGCCGTAAGCGTCGGATTGATCTCGCAGGCGATCGAGCAGGCACTTGCTGCCGCGTGTGCGGAAAGCGAGGGGCTGCGCCGGCGGCTCGACGACATCACGGCGCGGGCGGCGGTGACGAATGGCAATGGCGACGATGAGTATCTGACGCGCGAGGGCGCGGATGTCCATCTGCTCGATATGCTGGACGAGCAGATGCGCGCTGCCGAAGCGCGACTCGATCAGATCGAAGCCAACGTCAGGCATTTCCAGTTCTTGCAGGACGAGCTTCTCAGGCGCTTTCCGGCCACGCGGTCGTAGGCGTCCCGCTACGCCGAGGCGACCTTCGGCGCAGCCGAAAACGCGCGCCCTGGGATCGACGCCAGCAGTGCGCGCGTATAGTCGTGCTGCGGATCGCCGAACACCTTTGCCACGGGGCCGGCTTCCACCACTTCGCCATCCTTCATCACGGCGACCAGATCGCAGATCTGGGCCGCGACGCGCAGGTCGTGGGTGATGAAGATCATCGAAAGATCGAGCCGGCTGCGGAGCTCGGCGAGCAGCTTGAGCACCTGCGCCTGCACCGAGACGTCGAGCGCCGATACCGGCTCGTCCGCGACCAGCACCTTCGGCTTCAGCGCCAGCGCGCGGGCGAGGCCAATCCGCTGGCGCTGCCCGCCCGAAAATTCATGCGGGTAACGATCGCTCGAGGCCGGATCGAGCCCGACCAGCGTGAACAGTTCGCGTGCCTGCGCCAATGCCTCCGCGCGCGGGGTGCCGTGAACGATCGGCCCCTGGGCGATGAGTTCGCCGGCCTTGCGCCGCGGATTGAGCGAGGCGAACGGATCCTGAAACACCATCTGGATGTTTTTGGTTTCCGCGCGCATCTCTTCGTGGGTGAGGCTCGCGATGTCCTTGCCCTCGAGCAAAATTGCGCCGGCATTCGGCTCAACGAGGCGCAGGAGGCAGCGCGCCAGCGTGGATTTTCCGGAGCCGGATTCGCCGACGATGCCGAGGGTTGCGCCTTTCGGGAGCGCGAGCGAGACGTCCTTCACGGCATGGGTGACGCGCGCGCCGCGGCCGAGGAAGCCGCCGGTGCGAAAGGTTTTGGACACATGCTCGATGGTGAGGATCGGCGTGTCGGAAAGCGGGCGCGGCGGCGGGGCGGTGAGGCGGGGCACGGCGGCGATGAGCTGGCGCGTATACGGGTGCTGCGGCTGGTTGAGCACTTGATCGGCCGGGCCCTGTTCGGCGATGCGGCCGCTCTGCATCACGACGACGCGGTCGGCGATCTCTGCGACGACGCCAAAATCGTGCGTGATGAAGATCACCGCCGTTCCCTTGCGCTTCTGCAGGTCGCGGATCAGCGCCAAAATCTGGGCCTGCGTGGTGACGTCGAGCGCGGTAGTCGGCTCGTCGGCGATCAGCAGTTTCGGATCGAGCGCGAGCGCCATCGCGATCATCGCGCGTTGGCGCTGACCGCCCGAGAGTTCATGGGGATAGGCTTTGGCTGCGAGTTTTGGTTCGGGAATCCTCACCTCTTCGAGAAGCTCAAGCACGCGGGCGCGGATCTTTGCCTTCGGAAGGTCGGTGTGGATCGAAAACATCTCGCCGACCTGATCGCCGATCGTGCGCAGCGGATTGAGCGCCGTCATCGGCTCCTGAAAGATCATGGCGATCTCGGCGCCGCGCACCTTGCGCATCTCGGCGTCGGTCAGCTTGGTGAGATCCTTGCCCTCGAACAGCACGCGGCCGCCGTCGATGGCCACGCCGCTCGGCAGAAGATGCATGATGGCGTTGGCAGTCATCGACTTGCCGGAGCCGGACTCGCCGACGACGCAGACGATCTCGTTCGCATCAACCGAGAACGAGACATCCTCCATCGCATGGGGGCGATCGGCGCCGCGCGGCAGGCTGACGCTGAGGCTGTCGAGCGTGAGAATAGCAGTCATCGGTTGTTCAGCCTTGGATTGAAGGCGTCATTCAGGCCTTGCCCGACGAGGGAGACGGCGAGCACGGTAAGGAGAATGGCGACGCCGGGAATGGCGGCGACGTACCACTGCACCCGCAGCACATCGCGCCCGAGGCCGATCAGGTTGCCCCATGAGGCGACGTTGGGATCGGACAGGCGCAGAAAGGCGAGGGCGCTTTCGAGCAAAATGGCGAGCGCCATCACGACGCTGGCATAGACGATGATCGGCGGCAGCGCGTTCGGCAAAATCTCGGAAAAGATCAGCTTGACGTCGCGCACGCCGAGCGTCTTTGCCGCCTGCACGAACTCGCGATTGCGGAGCGACAAGAATTCCGCGCGGGTAAGCCGGGCCGGAGCGGGCCATGAGACGATGCCGATGGCGATCGTCACGGTGGTAATGTTTGAACCGAACACGGCGACGAGCACCAGCAGCAGGAGAAAGTTCGGCAGCGTCTGGAACGCCTCGGTGATCCGCATCAGAACGATGTCGGTGCGGCCGCCGTAGAACCCGGCGAGTGCGCCGATGACGATGCCGATGACGATCGCGACCATGGTGGCGACGAGGCCGATCATCAGCGAGATCCGCGCGCCGTGAAAGATCTGGGCGGCGATGTCGCGGCCGGAATTGTCGGTGCCGAGCCAGAAGCGCGGATTGTCGAGCGGCCAGATCAGCGGCCGGCCGGCGAGGGCGAGCGGGTCGCGCGGAAAGAGCCAGCCGGCGCTTGCCGCCATGCCGATCACGACGAGCAGCAGGACGAGGCCGATGACGGCCGAGGGGCTGCGAAAATAGCTTTTAACCGCGTCCATCGCTCACACTCCCGACGTGATGCGCGGATCGAGCCGTGCATAGAGCAGGTCGGTGAGGAAGTTCACCGCGATCACCAGAAGCGCCGAGACGAACACGATGCCGAGCAGCGTGTTGAGATCGCGCTGCACGACGGACTCATAGGCGAGGCGGCCAAGGCCCGGCAGGGAGAACACGCTCTCCACCACCACCGAGCCGCCGAGCATGGTGCCGGCCTGCAGCCCGATCAGCGTCACCATGGGCAACAGAGCATTCCGCAACACATGGCGCACGACCACGCGGGTTTCGTCGAGCCCCTTCGCGCGCGCGGTGCGGACGAAATCGAGGTTGAGCACTTCCAGCATCGAGGCGCGCATGATGCGCAGATAGATCGCAAGGAAGATGAAGCCGAGCGTCAGGGTCGGCAGCACGAGGTGGCGGGCGATGTCGAGCGTGCGCCAGATGCCGGTCTTGGTCACGGTGATGTCTTCCAGACCGCCGGGCGGCAGCCACTGCAGATGGACCGAGAATACGACGATCGCCATCAGCCCGAACCAGAACGAGGGCGTGGCATAAAAGATCAGGCCGAGGGTCGAGATCAGCGTGTCCGGCCATTTGTTGACACGGCGCGCGGCGATGACGCCGAACACGATGCCGAAGAAAAACGCAAAGGACAGCGAGGCGACCATCAGGAGCAGCGTGGCCGGCAAGCGTTCGGCGATCACCGTGACCACGGGCTTGCCGTAGATCGACGAGAAGCCGAGATCGAAGCGCACGAGGCGCCACAGATAATTGCCGAGCTGCGCCGGCACCGAAAGGTCGAGGCCGTAGAACTGGCGGAGCGCCTTGGCGGTTGCCGCGTCGCCGCCGCCCATTTGCGCCATCATCGCGTCCACGGTGTCGCCGGGCGCGAATTGCAGCAGCAGAAAAATCCCGATCAGGATCAGGACCAGCGTCGGGATGGAAGCGGCGAGGCGTCGCCCCGCGAGCATCAGGATGCGCATGCATCAGCCATTGGTTGAGCACGGTGCGGCGGCGCGGGTTCCCGGCCGCCGATGCTGTCAGTCAGAAGAGAATAGGGCGGCCCATGCCGCAGGCAAGCGGCCGCGCCTTGCGATTACTCCGCGATCCAGAGATCGTGCCAGGTGGACGATCCCCATCGCGGATTGTTGGAGTGGTTGCGGGCCTTGGCGCTGATCACCGATTGGAACAGTTGCTCGATCGGCGTCCAGATCGGCAGTTCGCTGTTGGCGCGCTGCTCGAACTGCGCATAGAGCGCCTTGCGCTTGGCCGGGTCGACCTCGGTCGCGGCGTCGTCGATGATCTTGTCGATCACCGGGTCGGTCCAGCCCCACTGGTTCGTCCACGGCGCACCCTTGGGCTGGCCGGAACGATACCAGACCGTGGTCGAGACGGCAGGGTCGTTGCGGTACTGGTGCCAGCCGGAGGCGAGGTCAAAGGCGTGGTCGTCATAGACCTGCTTCAGGAAGCCGCCGCCGTCGTTGCGGACGATCTCGACGCGAATGCCGATTTCCGCCAGCGACTGCTGGATGAAGGTGGCGAACAGCGAGATGTCCTCGCCCCACGGCGCGGGCAGCAGCCGCAGCGAGAAACGCGTGCCGCCAGCGCCGGCCTTGTAGCCGGCTTCGTCGAGCAGCTTTGCCGCCAGCGCCTTGTCATAGGCATATTGCGGGCCGTGGTCGGCTGGATAAAACTCCTTTGAGACCGATGGGATCGGCCCGGTGCCGACCTTGGCGAAGTCGCCCAGAAAATTGTCGATGAAGAAGGGGATGTTGATCGCGTGAGCGATCGCCTGACGGACCCGGAGATCGGCCAGTTCCTTGCGGCGGAAGTTGAACTCGATGGTGTTGGTGCGCGCGTTGCCCTCATTGCCCTTGGTGGTGACGATGAAACGCTTGTCCTTCGCGAGCCGAGCTGAATCGGAAATCGTGAGGCCCGAGAACGGGCTGAACATGATCTGCCCCGCTTCGACCTGGGCCGCGGCCGCGGCGCGGTCCGTCACCACGCGCCAGACGATGCGGTCGAGATAGGGCAGTTCGGGTCGCCAGTAGTTCGGGTTGCGGTCGGCGATGATATGCTGGCCGCGTTCGTACTGCACAAACTTGAACGGACCGGTGCCGATCGGCGCGAGGTTCGCCGGATTGGTGCGGATATCGCCGTTCTCGTAGATGTGCTTGGCGGAGATATAGCCGAGGTCTGGCAGCGCGCGCAGCAGGAGGTTGAGCGGCATCGGTCGTTCGTAGCGGAATACGGCGGTGTGGGCATCCGGCGTGTCGACCGCGGTGAGGAAGAGCTGCAGGGTCGAGCCGTAGTTCAAAATCTTCTTCCACATCTCCATCGCGGTGAAGGCGACGTCGGCGGAAGTGAACGGCTTGCCGTCATGCCAGGTCACGCCCTTGCGGAGCTTGAAGGTGATGGTCTTGCCGTCCTTCGAGGACTCCCAGCTTTCGGCCAGCACGCCGACAGGATGGCCGCCGGCATCGAGATCGACCAGCGCCTCCTGAATCTTGCCGCCGATGATGTAGACGCCGGTCGAGGCCTGCAGGCTCGGATTGAGCTGCCGCTGCTCGGCGCCGTAGTGGACCGTGAAGACCCCGCCCCTGCGCGGCGCCTCCTGCGCGAAGGATCGCGCGGGGAATATCACGTTGGCGGCGATCGCAGCCGAGGTCATCAGTGCGGCGCGGCGGGTGATTTCGAACTTGCTCTGACTCATGTCGGTCCTTCGTGCGATCTTTTGAAACGGTTTTGGCAGGTGTCTGCAGGGCGCGGTGTCAGGCCTGGACAAAGGAGAGGATGACGCCGGTAGCGGCCTTCGCCGGCACGCTCACCCAGTCGCCATGGGCAACGGCACCCGGCAGGCGCTTCGCCTTGTCGAGATGGTCGGTCGCGATCATGATCACGGCTGCGCCGTCGTTCACCGCCCCCTCGCGCACCGTATCCGGATAGCGCTTCGCAAATGTGTCAACGTCATAGAACAGAAATTCGGCGCGCTTGTCGCCGGAGCGGACGCGATAGCCGCCCTCGGCTGCCGTCACTTGCTGGTCAATGAGGCGTGCGAGCTGCGCCGCGGCGTCCTTGGGCGCTGCCGAAAGGATCTCAATGCACACCAGATGCTGCGCGCCATTGGCATGGTTCTGCAATTCGGGGAGCCATACCGTTTCCGGCGTCAGATGCTGGCAGGCGAAAATGCGAAGGCCCGCGGGCGCTTCGCTTGGCGGCCAGGTGAAAATATTGAACTTTGCTTCGCCCTTGCCGCCATTCGGCAGATCGACCGGACGGCCGAAACTGAGCGGTCCGCCCGCGGCGATGCCGCGCGCCTTGAGTTCCTCAACGCCTGCCGCTGCATCGTCCGTGGTGAATGCGGCGCGCTCGATTCCTTCGCGCTCCTTCAGAAATGCAACCGTCGGCTGATTGTGCTCGGTCTCGGTCAGGATTCCGAGCAGTTCGATGTAATCGTCGCCGAAAACGATGGTGTAGTTCGCCGATCCGAGATGTGCCGAATGCGTGCCACGTGGTGACACCGTAAAGCCAAGTTTTTGCCATGCTGCGGCGGCGCCATCGAGGTTGCGGGTCGCGACCACGACATGGTCGAGGCCAACGATGTGATTGAGCGGCATGACGTCTCCTTGCGGCTTTGATCCGGCCAGAACTTGGGGCAGAGCAGCGGCCCGTGGCCCTCCAGAACACCAGGAAATGTGAATTTTTTTCTTCAAAAACGCAAGCAGTCGGAAGGCGATGGGTGGTTTTTGCTAAAAACGACCTGGTGGGTGGCAAGATTTTCTAGTCTCTTCGGGAAGGTCTCGACGAAATCCTCCCGCCCGGTCGATAACTCGATTGCGGCGAAAAAATCGCGATGCTAGATCGAACGCATGGATGCGCCTTCTGCGGGACCGCACGACGTAGCGGTTGCTCGCGATCTCGAAAAACTCGGCCTGCCGCCGGATAACTGGCCTGCGACGGTGCGGGGACCGGACGGAAAGACTGCGCTCGATGTCCTGGTCGTCGGCGCGGGGATGAACGGCATTGCGGCCACTGCGAGCCTGATGTTCAAAGGCGTGCGCAACCTTCTCCTGATCGACGAATCCGAGCCGGGGCAGGAGGGGCCGTGGCTCACCTTCGCCCGCATGGGAACGCTGCGCTCGCCGAAGCACCTGCCGGGGCCGGCGCTGAATATCCCCTCGCTGACCTACCGTGCGTGGCACGAGGCGCGGTTCGGCATCGAGAGCTGGGATGCGCTTTACAAAATCCCGAACGAGCTCTGGGCCGAATACTTGTCATGGGTGCAGCGGGTTCTGCACCTGCCGGTGCGGCATCGCACGCGGCTGGTGTCGCTCCATCAGGCCGGGCGCTTTCTTCGCGCGGTTCTCGATGCCGATGGCGTGACGCGCGAAATTTTCGCGCGCAGGGTCATTCTGGCGACGGGCCGCCGCGGCGCCGGCGGCGACGACTGGCCAGGCTTCATCGATCGCGCACTGGTCCCACAGCTTGCCGCCCATACCAACGATCCGATCGACTTCGCCCGCCTGCGCGGCCGCTCGATTGCAATCGTCGGCGGCGGCGCTTCGGCCTGGGACAACGCCGCGACCGCGCTCGAACTCGGCGCGGGACGCGTCGACATGTATGTCCGTCGCAAGGTGCTGCCGCAGGTCAACAAGGGGAGGGGGGCGGCCTTTCCCGGCTTTCTCTACGGCTGGGAGGCCCTCTCCGACGCCGACCGCTGGCAGTTCATGGTCTATCTCAACGACGTGCAGTCGCCTGTTCCGCACGAAACCATTCACCGCACGGTGAAGCTGCCGAATTTTCACATCCATCTTGGCTGCCCGGTGAGATCAGTGCGCGGCGGCGAGGGTGGCGTGCTGGTGACGATCGCAGATGATCCGCAGCCGCGCCGTCATGATTTCGCGATCGTCGGCACCGGCTTTCGGGTCGATGCGGCAGCGATCAGCGAACTTTCGGATTTCGCGGATGACATCGCCACCTGGGGCGACGTCTACCAGCCGCCGGAAAATCTGCGGCACGGCGATCTTGCCCGATATCCTTATCTCGGCTCGGGTTTTGAGCTGACAGAGAAGCGGCCGGGAGCGGCGCCGCTGCTCGGCCACATCCATCTCGTCAATCACGGCGCTGCCTTGAGCCACACCGCGATTGCGAGCGATATTCCCGGCGTCAACATCGCAGCCGAGCGGGTGTCGACTGCCATCGTCGCCTCGCTTTTCCGCGAGGACTGGGACGCGATGCGCCAGCGCGTGGAAGATTTCGACGAGCCGGAGCTGGAGGGGACGCCGTTTTTCGTTCCCCCGAACAAGCCCGGCGGCGGCAGCGCGGACTGAACGGCCTGCGCAATTTCTACTTCGAAACGCGGCAAATGTTGCCGCGCTAGGCAAATGCGCCCCGGTCGCGGGCGTTCATCGTCTTTCCGAACTCATTGAAAAACATCATTAATCCGAGTTGGCACGCGCCTTGCGCTGTCATGCGCAGTAACGTCCGCGGCGTGTCGGTTACGCGGGTAAAAAATTCGGAGACGATTGATGGGTATCTTCGGCGCACTTACCACCTCTGTGGCTGGCCTTCGCGCGGGTTCTTATGCGCTCGAAAACATTTCGGGCAATATTGCGAATTCCCAGACGACTGCGTTCAAGCGCGTCGACACTGCCTTCATCGATCTCATCCCCTCGACGAGCGTGAACCAGCAGCTCTCGGGCAGCGTTACCACGCAGTCGCGCAGCACCAACACGGTGCAGGGCGGCCTGGAGAACGCTTCGGTCGCCACCTACATGGCGATCAACGGCCAGGGATTCTTCGTGGTGCAGAAGCCCGGCAGCTTCGCCGACAACAACCCGGTGTTTACCGGCGTCGACATGTACACCCGTCGCGGCGATTTCATGCTCGACAAGAACGGCTATCTCGTCAACGGCGCCGGCTACTACCTCGAAGGCATTTTGATCGACCCGGCGACCGGCAATCTTTCCGGCAGCGCGCCGTCGGTTCTCAAGTTCGAGAATAACCTGCTGCCTGCCCGCTCGACGACCCGGATCGACTATCGCGCCAACCTTCCGCAGTATCCGCTGACGACCAATGCCGACCCGGCGGTGCCGGGCTCCGAACTGCTCAATCCCGCCGACTTCGCCAACGATCCGACCACTGGCGGCACCGGCGTCGTGACCGGCGTCGATGCCCAGACTTTCGTCGACAACTCGATCGCGGGCGGCGCGCTGACTGTCTATGACCCGGTCGGCTCGCCGGTCAATCTGCAACTGCGCTGGGCGAAGGTCGACAACTCGGCAAGCGGCGGCGCCGACACGTGGAACCTGTTCTACCTGACCGATTCCAATGCCACTGGCTCGGCGGCGGCATGGCAGAACGCCGGAGTTGATTTCACCTTCGGTCCGAACGGTCAGCCCAACCCGCCGATCTCGTCGCTGACCCTCACCAATGCGACCGTTAACGGCGTCCAGCTCGGCGACGTGAGCATGTTCTTCGGTACCGGCGGCATGACGCAGTTTGCCGATCCGAACGGCAACGTGCAGGTCAATCAGATTCAGCAGGATGGCTATCCGGCCGGCTTCCTGCAGTCGGTCTCGATGGGCGAAAACGGCCGCATCGTCGGCAACTATTCCAACGGCCGCAATATCGACCTCGCGCAGGTGGTGCTCGCCAACTTCAACGGCCCGGACTTCCTGAAGCGCGTCGATGGCGGCGCCTTCGAGGCGACCGATCAATCCGGCCAGGCGATCTATCGTCAGGGCGGCAATATCATCGGCTCGGCGCTCGAAGGTTCGAACGTCGATATCGCCGATGAATTCACCAAGCTCATCATCACGCAGCAGGCCTATTCGGCGAATACCAAGGTGATCACGACCACCAACTCGATGGTTCAGGATCTGATCAACGTCATCCGCTGATCCACGCCGCTGCCGCTTCGGTAGCCTGACATAGGTTTTTTGTCATGAGTCTCAGTCAAGCTCTGTTCTCGGCGATGTCGGGCTTGCGCGCCAATCAATCGGCGATGTCGCTGCTGTCGTCGAATATCGCGAACACCGAAACGCCCGGCTATGTTCGCAAGACGGTCAATCAGGTTGCCACTTCGAATGGTGGTATCGGGTCCGGTGTTCTGGTCGTTGGCGTCAATCGCGAGCTTGATCAGTATGTCCAGGGCCAGCTTCGCGTGGAAATGGCGGGCGCGTCGTATGCCAATACGAAGGCGGCGTTCCTCGACAGCCTGCAGGGCATCTACGGCAATCCGGGTTCTGCTGGCACGATCGAGGCGTCGTTCAACAATTTCATAGCCGCGTTGCAGGGCCTTTCGACCAGCTCGGATTCGGCGTCGGCAAGAATTGCCGCCGTCAATTCCGCGCAGATTTTGGCCCAGCAGCTCAGCGCTTCGTCACAGGACATCCAGACCCTGCGCTCCAACGCAGATTCCGCGATCAATGATTCCGTGATGATCGCCAACAACGCGATGAAGCAGATCGCGGACATCAACGGGCAACTGCGGCGCGGCGGCGCCTCCGATGGCGCGACCGCGGAGCTCCTCGATCAGCGCGACCGCTACATCGACCAGCTAGCGCAGCTGATGGACATCAAGGTTGTCGCCAATGAGGGCAACCAGGTCACGGTGTTCACCTCCTCCGGCGTGCAGCTAGTCGGCACCCAGGCGGCGGTTCTGACGTTCAACTCGGCCGGGACCGTCGCGCCAGACGCTCAGTGGGACCCCGATCCGGCAAAAAGTTCGCTCAGTTCGATCACCATCCAATATCCGAACACGAGCACGATCGATCTTGTTGCGAGCCACGCGATTCGCTCCGGCAAGATCGCCGCGCTCCTTGAGCTGCGCGACAATACGCTGGTGCAGGCACAGGCGCAGCTCGATCAGCTCGCGGCGATGATGGCGAGCGCGTTGTCGGACAAGACGATGGCTGGAACGCCCGTCAGCACCGGCACGCAGGATGGTTTTGATGTCGACCTTGCCGGCATGCTTTCCGGCAATATCGTGCATCTGACCTTTACCGATGGTGCTAACCAGAAACAGAATATCTCGATCATTAGGGTCGATGATCCTTCGGTTCTGCCGTTGCCGAACTCCGCAACCAACGATCCCAACGACCGCGTCATCGGCATCGATTTCAGCGGCGATGTCATCGCGCAGCTCACTGCGGCGCTCGGCAGCGAGGGACTTGAGTTCTCGATCAGCGGCTCGACGTTGAGCATCCTCAATGCCGCTGGCGGTCCGGCGGTGGTCAACGGCGCATCGGTGACGACCACGGTGTCCACGCTGACGAACGGCGATGTACAACTGCCGCTGTTTACCGACGGAGGTCGGCCATATTCGGGCGCGTTCACCGCCAATGGTCCGCAGCAGCTCGGCCTTGCGGCGCGCATCATGGTGAACCCGGCGATCGTCAATGATCCCGGCCTGATGGTGATCTACAACACTTCGCCGCTCACGCCCTCGGGCGACACCGAGCGCCCGGACTTCATCCTCAAGCAGCTCACGAGCGGGCTGTACACATATTCCCCTGCGACCGGCATCGGTTCGAATTCGGCGCCGTTCAAGGGTACGCTGCTGACTTACACGCAGCAAATGATGAGCATGCAGGGCGACGCCGCGATGTCGGCGATGCAACTCGCGACGGGCCAGAACGTCGTGCTGAATGCCCTGCAGCAGAAGATGGAAGCGACGGCTGGCGTCGATATCGATCGGGAGATGGCACATCTCCTGGCATTGCAGAATGCATATGCAGCGAACGCACGCGTCATGGCCTCGATCAAGGACATGTACGACATGCTGATGCGGGTGGTGTGAGGTTGAAATGTCGATTAACGGTGTAGGTTACAGGAACGCGTATCTCAACTATTCGACCCTCAACATCAAACGGCAGATGGACACGCTGCTGAACCAGCTGTCGTCGGGCAAGGTGTCGGATACATATGCCGGGCAGGGCGTCGATCGCGGTTTCGCCGTGAGCCTTCGTGCGCAGCTCAGCCTTTACGAGGCCTTTGCAAGCACGGCGACCAACGTCAACACGCGCATCAGCGTCGCCAATCTGTCGTTGCAGGGCGTGGATGACATCAGCACGCAGCTCCGCGCTGCGGCGAACAACACCGACCTCACGGTCAATATCTATGGCCAGACCAATGGCCAGGTGAATGCGCGCGGCGCGTTCGAGGATGCGCTGGCGCTGCTCAACACACAGGCGGGCGGACGCTATCTGTTCTCGGGCCGCGCGACCGATACGCCGCCAACCGTATCGGCGGATGTGATCTTCAACGGCGATGGCGCGAAAGCCGGACTCAACCAGCTCATCAACGAGCGCCGGCAGGCGGATGTCGGGGCCAGCGGCCTCGGCCGTGTCACGATTGCGATGCCGACGACCACGTCGATCACGCTGAGCGAGGATGTGCCCGGCTCGGTGTTCGGCATGAAGCTGAGCGGGGTCAACTCCAACCTGTCCGGTGCGACCGTCATCGGGCCGCCGACGTCGCCGCAACCGATCTCGATCGACTTCGGAACGACCAATCCTCAGAACGGCGAAAAGATCACGATCGCTTTTACGCTGCCGGACGGCACGATCGAAAACATCACGCTCACGGCAACGACCGATAATCCGCCGCCGCCGAATTCGTTCGACATCGGTGCGGATTCTGCGGAAACCGCGGCGAACTTCAATGACAAGCTTACGGGGGCGGTCCGCGACCTCGCCAACACCAAGCTGGTGGCGGCATCTGCAATGCAGGCTTCCGAAGAGTTCTTCGGGTCCGTGCCGCCGATGCGGGTCGATGGTCCGCCGTTCGATACGGCAACTGCGCTGCGCGCGGGCACGCCGGACGATTCCGTGATCTGGTACACCGGCGAGGATGCTGGTGATTCGGCGCGCGGCACGGCGACGGTCAAGGTCGACAACTCGATCTCGGTGTCTTACGGCGCGCGGGCCAACGAGGATGCGATCCGACTGCAGCTCCAGACCTTCGCGGTCTATGCCGCGGTGACCGCGCCTGCGACGGATCCCAATGCACGCGGCCAGCTGGCGGCGCTCAACGATCGCGTCGCGCTTGCGCTCGCGCCGAAGACTGGCAGTCAGTCGATCCAGAACATTCAGGCCGATTTCGCCGGGGCCCAGCTTGCGGTAAAGGCGGCGGGCGACCGCCACACCCAGGCGAAGGCGATGGCGCAGTCGATGCTCGACAAGATCGAGGGGGTCAACCAGGAGGAGGTCGTTGCCAAGTTCCTGGCATTGCAGACCAGCCTGACAGCCTCCTTCCAGGTGACGTCGATGCTCGCGCAGAACACGCTGACGCGCTACATCTGAACAAGAAAGGGCGGCCCGGCGGCCGCCCTTTCGCAATGAAGATCGAGAGAAGCTGCGTGAGCCCTGCTTACGCGGTTTTTTTACGTTTCGGCGGTGGAGGCGGCCTGGGCCTGATTGAGTAGCCTTTCCTCGAGCTCGATCAGCTTTCGCGATTCCTTCAATGCGCGGTAGAGGTCGCCGCTCAGAATGCAGTTGTTGATTTCCTCGATGATCGACCAGGTGCTGGGCGCGGCCTGGACCATTTCCTTGACCAGATTGAAATAGGTCGGATGGTTCTCGCGCGGGTCGGTGGAGATATACATCAGCTGAACCGCCAGATAGATCAGCTTGGCAGGCGTGTTGGCGGCCTGCGGTTTCATGATGTCTTTCTCGCGTAGGATCGGGATCCGCTCGCCTTCGATCAGAAGCTTGGCGCGCGTCTCGGTATTGGTGATCACGCACGAGCCGACGATGATGCGTTCATGCGGCTTCAATTCGACCTTGAGGGCCATAGTCCAATCTCCGATGGCGCGCCTACGACGAAGGCCGAGCGCAAAGTTGTCACGAATGTTGAGGTGGGGACAGTCGGCCGCATTTTTCGGCCTTTCGCCGACAATCCTTTCCGAATGCGGTTAATGCACGGTGAATTAGTTTTTGTGGCAAGGATATGGACGCGGGCAGGAGCAGCAGGGCAGATCCACCGTTTGGTTGATGAATTTGCCCGGGGCGGTGGGTGATGACGAGCCCGGAGCGCGAATTACGCACGCTCTTTCAACGGTTTTTCTCCGTCTGGTTTTACTCGAATACGAAGTTCCCATTCATGAAATCTTAGCGAGTTCCGCGCCACTGTGGCTCCCACGCGCCGGCGAGAATGCTGTGCGCGCTGCTAACTTAGTTCACACCAGAAAGGTATGACACAATGGGTGATATCGTCCTCTCGGCGTCTGTTCGCCAGAACTTGCTGTCCCTGCAGTCGACTGCAGAATTGCTTTCGACCACGCAGAACCGCCTTGCCACTGGCAAGAAGGTGAACACCGCCCTCGACAACCCGACCAACTTCTTCACCGCATCGTCGCTTGATGCTCGCGCCAGCGACATCAACAACCTGCTCGACTCGATCGGCAACGGCGTCCAGGTGCTGCAGGCTGCCAATACCGGCATCACCTCGCTGCAGAAGCTGGTCGACAGCGCCAAGTCGATCGCCAACCAGGCGCTGCAGGCGACCTCGGGCTATTCGTCCAAGTCGAAGGTGACCACTGCGGCGATCCCGGGCGCGACCGCCGGCAACCTCTTGGGCACCGGTGCCGCGACCAACGCTGTTGCTTCCGCTACCAGCGCTATTACGCCGATCGATCTGACCGGCACGGCGGCCACGAACGCAACGGTCACGGGCTCTGTTGATCTTTCTGCCGGCCTTGCCGACCCCGGCTCCGATATCACTTTCGATATCAACGGCCAAACCGTGACGCTGACGACCGGCAGCGGCTCGGGCACCGCCGGCGCGTTTACGCTCGGCGACATCACGACGGCGATCAACGGCACGGCCAGCGTCGGCGTCAACGCCACTGATGACGGCAACGGCCACCTCGTGCTCACCAGCACGGGAACAGCCGGTTCGGGCGACGCACTCGTAACCACGGGCACGGCTGCTGCGGGCCTTGGCATCGCTGACGCCACCGTCAACGGCGGCGCCGCCACGACGCCGGCTGCCCTGACTTTCGATGTCAACGGTGAACAGGTCACGCTGGCCAGCGGTGCCTCCTACGACGGTTCGGCGATTGCATCTGCGATCAACAGCCAGGTCGGTACGACTGCAAACGTCAGCGCGGCCTATACCGGCGGCAGGCTCGTCATCACCAGCACCGGTACTGCTGGCGCTGCCGATTCGGTCACGGTCGACAACTTCAGCACGGGTGGTGCGCAACAGCTCGGCTTCGCCGCTGCTACCGCCTCGGCATCGGGTGCGGCCGCTACGTCCGGCCTGTCTGGCCAGACGCTGGATATCGCGTCGACCGACGGCGGCGCTGCCCTGTCGATCACCTTCGGCACTGCCAATGGCGAGGTTTCGACACTCGACCAGTTGAACACCGCGCTCGCGGCGAACAACATGTCGGCGTCGATCAAGGATGGCGTGATCACGTTCACCACCACGAACGACCACGCCTCGGCGACCATCGGCGCGTTCTCGGGCACCGCGACCGGCGCGGGCAACCCGCTCGGCGCAATCACCGTCGAGGTACCGGTTGCTGAGGCAAACGCGCAGAACACCCGGGCGAACCTGATCAGCCAGTACAACACGGTGATCGATCAGATCCGCACCACTGCGCAGGATGCGTCGTTCAACGGCATCAACCTGCTGAACGGCGACCAGCTCAAGCTGGTGTTCAACGAAACGGGTAAGTCCACGCTCAACATCCAGGGCGTGACCTTCAATCCGGACGGTCTCGGCCTCGCGGCTCTCACCAAGGGTGTCGACTTCCTGGACAACAGCAGCACCAACAAGGTGCTCGATGCGCTGAACACGGCGTCGAGCACCCTGCGTTCGCAGGCGTCGGCCTTTGGTTCGAACCTCTCGATCGTGCAGATCCGTCAGGACTTCTCGAAGAACCTGATCAACGTGCTGCAGACCGGTTCGTCGAACCTGATCCTCGCCGACACCAACGAGGAAGCGGCCAACAGCCAGGCGCTGTCGACTCGCCAGTCGATCGCTGTGTCCGCGCTGGCGCTCGCCAACCAGTCGCAGCAGAGCGTTCTGCAGCTGCTGCGCTAAGCGTAGCGAACGCGTAAAAACAGAAGGGCGGCGGGAGAAATCCCGCCGCCCTTTTCTTTGAAATGGATGCCGCGCGGACATTTGCGGATTTCATAAAACATCGAAAAGCCGCAGTAACTCTATCTTAAAATCGGTTCGCGAGAATGTTCCCGCTAAACCGTCCATCGTCGAGACGGCTACTGGGGATTTGGATGTCGAGCGCCGCACAAGCTTACGCACGCACTGCACAAACTACATCGTCGCCACGGGACATCGAGGCGCAGGCTCTGATGAAGGCCGCACGTCAGTTGCGCGAGGTTCAGGAGAACTGGACCGGCGCGGATATGGCGATGCACAACGCTCTCTTGTTCAATCGCCGTCTGTGGTCGATCTTCATGAGCGCGGCCGAAAGCAACGACAACCAGCAGCCGTTGGAAGTCCGGCAGAACATCGCCAATATCGGCGTGTTCGTGATGAAGCAGACGCTCGATATGCAGAACGATCCCGATCCGGCAAAGCTGACGTCGCTGATCGACATCAACTGCAATCTGGCTGCGGGCCTCACGGGGCGCGCCTGAGGTTTTGGTGGCGCGGAGCCGCACTGCGCTCCGCGCCGTCCCGTCCGTTGGCAACAAGGAAAGCTGAATGTCCGATATCTGGGGCATCATTGGGTCGAACTATCTGACGGTCGGCGGCAGCGTTCATACCGCGGGCAAGTATGTCGATGTCGATCCGGCATTGTACGAGGGACGCTGGGACGGCAAATATGCCAACAACAAGTCTTTCTCATTGCAGGTTTCGAGCATCCGGGGCTTCCGCGCCAAGGTCCGCTACGAGAGCGGCACCACGGTGAAGTTTCAGGACGTGCTGATCAAGAACAGCAGTTTCCGCGTCGGCGATACCAAGTTTATGCTGACGAAGGAGAACACGGCCCAGATCAATACCGTGGCCACCAATCCTGCGACCGGGCAATCCACGATGGAAACGGCCTTCGCCCGCCGGAAATAACAAAACAGCGCCTCGGGTGCTCCGGGCGCTGTTTTCAATTGAGCACGCTCAATTCATCGAAATTGATTTTCAGGCCTTGCGATCCATCGCAACGCGCGCCGTATCGTCCTTCATCGCATCGAGGGTGCGGAAATAGGCGCGGCGGCGCTGCATCGCCTCATCGGGAAACTGCCGGACCACGAGGCCCGAGCGGTTGTCGACCAGCTGATAGACGATCATGCCGGCATCGCGGTTGATGATCGTCTGATTTGAGAAGCGACCGGATGCAGCATCGGAATAGGCCGTGTCATGACGCATCGCGCCGCCGTGTTCGGACGCGGTAACGCTCTGATTGGCGGGCAACTGCGTCGCCACGCTCTGATCCACGGTCTGAGAGTGGGGACGGGCAACTTGCAGTGCTGCCGCCATTCCCACCGGATTAACGCTCAATGATGCACTCATGGCAGCCTCCGCTCCCTCTGAGTCAAACCTCACAGCCCATTTGAACGCAAGTTATATTCTGCTTTTCTCTATAAAGCCCTATAAAAAAAGCTGAATAAATCTTTTACGCGATTGCAGAAAGCTGTGAGGATTGCTCTAGTGGCGCGCTTTTTCGCGAATCAGAGGGTCCGGCTGACTGCGAGCGGGGTCGTGTGGCGCGCGCCTGGCGCGGTGCGCTGGCCCTTCGCGGTATAGGTTTGCGGCATCTGCTTGCGCTGCAATTCTCCGTTCACACCGCGCACGATGCCTTCGGATACCGCGTGAGCGGTGGCCAGAACCTTGAGATTGGCCTGGAGCATCGCTTGAAACGCGTCGTGATGGTGGCGCAGCGCGGTCAGAAGGTCAGGCGTCGTTCCCTGCAGCGACAGGGTGCCGGTCTTGAGCTGCTCGACGGACCGCATATAGTCACGCGACAGCTCGGTCTTTTCGGTTTCGAGCTCGATCGCCTCGTCGACCTTGCCGGCGCGAACCAGTTCGGTCTCGCTTTCGACGATTTCGAGCAGGGCTTTCATGGTGTTGATCAGGCCATCGGCGAGGCGCGTGGCGTCGGACAGGTTCGGCGCAGCCGGCGGCAGAGCGGCCTCGTCAGCGTCGGTCTGGCCGATGAGATCTTGATTCAGGGCGGCTTGAGTCATGACAGTGGTCCTCAGGGCAACGGTAAATCAGCCGGGGCTGCCAGCCTGTTGAAGGATAAGCGTGCGAAACACCTCGTTCGAGATGCCTACGCCGCCGGTTTTTGCGAACGACTTTGAGTATTCCTCGGTCAGCATCGAGCGCCAGACGCCGGTCGCTTGCGTGTCGCCGAACGGGCCTTCGCCTTTGACGCCGCTCGTCATCTGCGAGAACATGCTGTTGAGAAACATCGCCTCGAAATCCTGCGCTGTTTGGCGAGCCTTCTCCTGAGCCTGCGGCGAGAGCTTTTCCAGCGCCGCGGTGAGTTGCGGGTCGTTGCGCTGCACGGTGCCGGCGCGCAGGCCGACGGCGACGAGGTTGGCTGCGGCGGAGATCATCACATCACCTCGATGTCGGCTTCGATCGCGCCCGCGGCCTTGATGGCCTGCAGGATGCTGATCATGTCGCGCGGGCCGATGCCGAGGCTGTTCAGGCCGTCCACGAGGTGCTGAAGCGAGACGCCGTTTTTCACGACAGCGAGTTTTTTGCCGTCTTCCTGGACGCCCACGCGGGTGTTCGGCGTCACGATCGTCTGACCGCCGTTGAACTGGCCCGGCTGGCTGACCTGCGGCGATTCCGAGATCGAAACGGTGAGGTTGCCCTGCGCCACTGCCACGGTGGCGACGCGCACATCGCGGCCCATCACGATGATGCCGGAGCGCTCGTCGATCACGATCTTTGCCGCGAGGTCCGGCTCGACCTGCAACTGCTCGATCTCGGTCACGAGAGCGACGACATTGCCCTGAAATTCGCGCGGTACCGTGAGCTGCACGGTGGATGGATCGACCGGCTCGGCGGTCTTGCTGCCGAGATAGTCGTTCACCGCCGCCGCGATGCGCTTGGCGGTAGTGAAGTCGGCGTTACGTAGCGCAAGGCGGATGGTGGGAAGGCGGTTGAGGGCGAATTCGATCTCGCGCTCGATGATCGCGCCGTTCGAGATGCGGCCGACGGTCGGCACGCCGCGCGTCACGCTGGCGGCCGCGCCCTCGGCCTGAAAGCCGCCGATCGCGAGCGAGCCCTGCGCGACAGCGTAGACGTTGCCGTCTGCGCCGAGCAGGGGGGTGACGAGAAGGGTGCCGCCCTGAAGGCTTTTCGCATCGCCAAGCGCGGAGACGGTGACGTCCATGCGCGTGCCCTGAGTGCCGAAGGCGGGGAGGTTGCCGGTCACCATCACGGCAGCGACGTTGCCGGTGCGGATGGTTGCGCCGCGAATGTTGACGCCCATGCGCTCAAGCATCGCCTGCAGCGACTGCTTGGTGAAGGGAATGTTGTTCAGCGTGTCGCCGGTGCCGTTCAGGCCGACCACGAGGCCGTAACCGATCAGCTGGTTCTGGCGGACGCCCTCGATATTGGCGAGGTCCTTGATCCGCGATGTTGCATGTGCGGCCGCAGACGTCAGCGCGACCGCCACAAGGCTCGCGCAAGCGACCCGGACCATGCGACCAAGCGCCGATCCCGAAAACGAAATAAAGCCCATCCTCTGCTCCCCGCTGAGGTCGATCAATCGTCAGGCCCCGGCTTCGCGCTCCCACACGAAACTTGAACCCGCTGTTAACCATGCGAGGTTCGTGCCAATTGCCCGATGGGCGAAAGGCCCTGCAAACCGGGCGGTTTTCGATCCTTATTCAGGGCCGGCGGCGGTCGCGCTCTAGGCAAATGCAGCCGGCGGGGCAACTTTTGCCGGGCCATTAGCAAACAGTTAACCATAATGAACCAGAGTTCTGGTGATGCAGTATGGGGCGAGTAATCCGCTCCGGCCGTCATGGAGCGAGGGATCATGATGCGAGTTTATGGATCGACCGGTGCGACGCCCGGCGCTACCGCTTATGCGGCACGGCGATCCAGGCCGGGTTCATTTTCGCTCCCAGAGACCTTCAGTGCGCCGGAAGCACGCCCCATGAGCGCACCGCGCGCCCCGGCATCGATCGATGCGCTGATCGCGTTGCAGGGCGTCACCTTCGATGATCAGGCCGAGCGCCGCAAACGCGCTTTGCGTCAGGGCCGCAGTGCGCTCGATGTGCTCGAGGACCTCAAGATGGGGCTGCTGTCGGGCAAGCTCGATTCCTCGATGGTTGGCCGGCTGAAAAAGGCGGCAAACGAATTGAAGACGCTTTCCGGCGACCCCGGGCTCGATGGCGTGCTGGCCGAGATCGAGCTCCGCGTCGAGGTTGAACTCGCCAAGGTTGCGCGGCTGTAACCGCCGTCGTTTGCATGCGACCGCTCCGCGCGTTGACCTCCATGCGGTCCTGCGGACTTATCGGATGGGTGTCCTGAGCTGCGATCCAACGGCGGCTGTACGGGAGCCCCTTCGCCGGCAGCCCTGTTCGTTCCGGGGGAGCGAACCGGCAAGTTCCGGCTCGGCAAGGACCGCCTTCTTGCGGATGAGGCAAGGACCGCCTTCTTGCGGATGACAAGGGCAAGAGCTGGATCGTTCGAGGATTTCGCGGTTGCACTTGTGGATGAAATCGAGCGGCGAGCCCATCGGCGGGAGCGTTTTACCGTCGGGAACTCGAGACAAGTTCCATCAAATTAAGTTTAAGAGGCGGCTTTTTTGGCACCGTTGCAGCTTGAAGTTGAAGTCGCCAAAGGCCCGCTATTTCAGGCGTTTAGGCATCGGTACCTCGTTGGGACAGCTTGGTTCCGAAGCCATTTCGGCGCCCGCATCAGCGGATTTTCCTGTGATTTTTTCAATACTTATCCGGGTGCCGTCGGCTGCAAGGGGACCGCAGCAGATGTTGTATCGGACGGCTGCGCGCTATATAAGGCCCGCGCGGCCGGAGGACCGGTCGCCCAGATACGAGCAATGGTACGGCCTTGGACAAGTTGAAGAACTATCGGCCTTCCGAGAAAGAGCCGTTTATGAACGAGCGGCAGCGCGAGTATTTTCGCGCTAAACTGCTCAACTGGAAGGAGGAAATCCTTCGCGAAGCCCGAATGACGCTGCAGCAGCTTCAGGAAGAGAACGTCAATCATCCCGACCTGGCTGACCGGGCATCTTCGGAAACCGATCGCGCGATCGAATTGAGAGCTCGCGATCGTCAACGCAAGCTGATCTCGAAAATCGATGCAGCCCTGCAGCGTATCGAGGACAATAGCTACGGCTACTGCGAGGAAACTGGCGAGCCGATTTCCTTGAAGCGGCTGGAAGCGCGTCCGATTGCTACGCTCTCGGTTGAGGCGCAAGAGCGCCACGAACGGCGCGAAAAGGTGTATCGGGACGAATAAGACAACACGCCACGTCCTTAAGTTTCATCCGACTGCGACAGCCAAAACGGCTGATGCTGCTCAAGAGGAGCTCGAAATCCGGGGCTTTCTTGGGCTTTTTTTTGGTCTTTTTGATGCCAGCACAATCGCCTCAGGGTGCCCGGATCAACTAGCGCCGTTCTCATGAGGTGAGGGGTCCGGGCGGCGCGGCCCTGCGCCATTCCGGCGTTGCCTCGATGGCACAGGCGAACGTCAAACTCCCCGTCAGAGCCGCCGTTGCTCCTGCCAAACCGGCGAGGCGCTTGAAATATCGGTTGGGCTATGTGTACAGTGAATTTGTCACTAGCAAAAAATATACAGCTTGCCGACGATCCATATGCAGGCGAGCGGGCCGCCAGAAGTCCGCTCGTCTATCCGATTTTTGCATCGAAATTTATTACGGGGAGTGAGCAATGGCTCTGAATAAGGTGCTGTCTCAAGTCGAGGCGCTTTACATCGGCTATTTCGGCCGCGCGGGTGAACCTGACGGTGTGAACTACTGGGTAGAGCGACTGGAAACCGGGTATTCCTGGGCTCAAATGGCAGCCTCGTTCTCGGTGCAGCCGGAAGCGCGTGCCCAGTATGACTACCTCAGTGACCCGGAAAATGCGGACGCTGGCGCATTCATTGATGCCATCTATCAGAACCTTTTCGGCCGCGCGCCCGATGAGGAAGGCAAGGCCTATTGGCTCGAGCAGCTCGAGAGCCGCGGTAACGATCCGCAGGCGATCGGTCAGTTCATTCTCGACATTATTTCCGGCTCATATGCCGAGGGCGCGAACCCCAACGACAGCAAGCATGTCGAGAACAAGGTCGCTGCTGCTGAGTACTTTACGGGAGTACTTGAAGAGGCCGGCATCGGCGGCACGCACACTGAGAATGGGGTTGTTGTGCTCAACACCAATCTCGTTGATCTTGCGCTCGCTGCAGTGAAAAACGTGACGGACGATCCGTCGACTATCGAGGCCGCGAATGATGCAATCGATGCGGTCGTGAATGACATTGCTGAGATGGGGCTGACATACACTCTGTCAAACCACGAAATCAATGCGGCAGGCTATATGGAGGGCACGACCTTTACTTACATCGGCTCGGGTAACCTCGGCCTCGACGCTCGTATCTCCGGCGATGACGGCCACGGCGTTCAGGGTGCCTTCCTCGTCCACGAGTGGCGTGAGCAAAACTACTATCAGGCCGCGGATGCAATGATCGACGTAGAGGGAGCGCCTGTCGCCGTCTACTCAGTTGCTGGTGGGTCGAAAACGGTTGGCGCCACGACTCAGGCGTTCTGGAATGTCGACGTGATGGAAATCACGGGCATTGGCGGCAGTAGCCTCTCGCTCGATGATTTTACGTTCAAGCTCTATCTCGATACGAACGCCAGTGAGGACATCGACTGGGGTGTCGTGCTTACGCTGACCAAGTTCAATGGTGATGAGGGATACTCAAGCCAAAGCGGCTGGGGTTGGCTCAGCGATCAAAAGTATGACGCGAAGGACAGCGTGTTCGATCTCTTCACGGACAACCACGGCCTTCTCAACCTCGTCGATGCCCAGAGCATCAACATCGCCTGGGACTTCTGGAACGGGGGCATTCAGGCAAACGACGCAAATGTGGGTGGTTGGAATTACATGACCGACAGCGGCATTTTTGACGTCAAGCTGGTCGGCATCAACAGCACGGGCGATACGGTGGTGTACAATCACATCCGTATCAACGTGCTCGATCCGATCGCCTGACCGAGCACTTGATATCGCAACAACGCGAACGGCCGGGCTTGTCCCGGCCGTTTTTTCATTGCCGTATGCGTCTTCCTTCCCATCGTCACAAAAGTTCAAGAATGACAAATTCTGAACGCGACCATTTCATCGGATGTCTGTGTTCCTCCAAGCAGTTCGCGTTCCCGAAAAGGAAACCGGATCTGCAAAGGATCGTGTTTTGATTTAGGTCAACGCGACGTTGTGTGGGCGGAGTAATTCCTCGCTTCCCTGTGGGCTGCCGGCTGACTTGGAGGTCACGATGTCGAAAATACTCGTTACGGGAATGACTGCGCTCTTCGTTACGACAGCGACACTTGCCTTTGCGCAGGCTCCTTCTACTGACGCGCCGGAACGCAATAGGGCTGCAAACGCTCGCATGCTGACGGATGCGCGTGTCAATATCGTCAAAGCAGCATTGCAGCTGACGCCGGATCAGGAAAAGCTCTGGCCGCCAATCGAAGCCGCTATTCGCGAGAGGGCCCAGCACCGGCAAGCTCGCATCGCAGACATCGAAAAGCGGATGGCTGAACTGCGCGAGGGCAATGTTTTGGAAAAGTTGCGTGAGCGCAATCCGGTCGAGTTCCTCCAGAGACGCTCCGATGCCTTGGCTCAGCGCTCGGCAGATCTCCAGCAGCTTGCGACAGCATGGCAGCCGCTCTACCAGACCCTCTCACCCGAGCAAAAGCGGCGGATGGCCTTCCTGTCGATCCTTGCACTTCGTGAGGTGAGGAACGCCATGGAGCATCGCCACTGGTCAGACGATGATTCCGATGACGATGATTAAGGAATAATTGTTCCTTGGCGCAATCGCATATTGATTAGAGATTTCAACCGAGCTTTCGACGACGTGCTTGTAGCTGTTGATAGCAATCCGGCACGTCGTTGGAGGCAAGGCTGCCGAGGCGACGCTGTCGCGTTGTGGTCGGCATTGCCCCGTGCGCAGGTCTGTTTTCGTCAGGTGTGAAACAGCCTTCTGCAACGCAGGCTTACTAAATAAAAGGAGCGCGCATTTTGCGCGCTTCTTGGTTTTGCGGACGGCTGCCGTTTGGGCCAATAAGCGTGTGCCAGCCGCCAACCTTGGCGACGGTACGACACCGTATCCGGCACGCAGAAGCTCCGTCGCGAGCATGGCGGCAGGCGGCCGATGCTTCCGGTATTAGATGCTCGCAGCGTCGTGGATGTCCTACGGGAGGGGCGCTACGGCGTCGCTCCCGGCGAGATGCAGTGGAAGATCAGCGCCTGCTATTTGGAACAATCCTTAGGCGCGGCGGTTTCAATAGCACACGCCAGCTAAGGGAGCAGCTCATGGGTATCACTCGTTATATCGCTGCCGCAGCGTTTTCGCTCGTTGTCGGCGGCGCGATGGCTGGACCTGCCAACGCGTTGCCGGTCGACAGGCTGAATTCGCCGGCTATTCCTGGTATCGCGGAGCCTGTGCAGTTCTTTTTCGGTGGGCGGCAGTATTGCTGGTATAACCGCGGCTGGCATGGTCCGGGATTTTATTGGTGTGGCTACGCGTTCCGGCGCGGCTTCGGCTGGGGCGGGCCGGCAGGCTGGCGCGGTTGGCGTCACGTCGGTCCTCCTCCCCATGTGAGAGGCCCGCGCCGTGGACCGCCGCCGCGTGCGCACCGTCCGTTGCCTGCCCAGCGCGGCATGCGCGCTGCGCCTCCTCCGCGTGGCAGTGCCATGCCACGAGGCGGGGGCGGCGGTCCCCGCAGCGGCGGGCCGGGCGGAGGGTCTCGCGGTCCACGCTGAGCCTGTCTTCGGGAGCAGAGTCCGGCGGCCATTGGCCGCCGGACTTTTCGCAGTCTTTCCACTCGCTCTACACGGAGCTCAGATCGTCTTGCTCGCCGCGGCCGAGGAGATGCGCGGCCGACCGCCAGGCATGATGTACAATCCGGTCGAGCCGTCGGGCGGCATCGAGCCGGGCGAAGGCATCCGCGGCGGTCAGCTTTCCCGGCGCGACCGAGGCGAGGGTGACGGCCCGATGATCACGTTGCAGGGCATCCAGTTCCCCCGCTGCATTCCTCACCGCAAGGAGCGCGGCGGCGACCTCGGACGAAACACTCCAGCCGATGGGGGCAGCCTGCGCGCTGAGGGCAGACTCCGAGGTGATCGAGACGCCGATAACCTTTACCGCGTACATGGCCTGTGCGCACCGCTCGGCCGCGCGAACATCATATGAGGCTCCGCCCGGCTGTGTTGGAAGCCAGCCGTCCGCCAAAACTTCCACGAGGCGTGAGGCGTGATCAAGGGCGTGCAGCGTGCTCGTCATGCGCAGCCGCTCGGCCTCCGTCTCCGGCGACTCCTTCAATTCGGATAGAAAGCTCCGCACCTCCTCGAGCGTTGCGGCCGCCGCAGTGTCCTGCGCCGTAGGGCTGGCCTCGCCGGAAAGCGCCGCGGAAACCGATGCGGAGGTCGTCGTAAGGACCTCAGCCACGACACGCCGGGCGGTCTCGATCGCAATCACCGGAGTGGCGAGCGCACTCGGATCAAGCGCGCGCTGCAGCGCCGTCTGTTTGGAGGGCAGGAGCTGCTCCACTATGCGGGTGAACCACTGCGTCGCCGGAAGGAGAGCCGCTACCCCCACGACGTTGTATGCCGTATGGTAGGCGGCAAGGAGCGTCATCCCGTCGACCGATGCAGCGAAGACATTCATCAGCGCGGCCGTGAACGGAAAGGCCACGATCGCGATGAGTGCCGCTATCACCTTGAATAGCACGTAGGCCAAGGCCAGGCGTTGCGCCGTAGTGCCGGCTCCGATGGCCGCCAGTGCGGAGCTCGTCGCAGTCCCGATATTTTGGCCGATGATCAGCGCCGCGCCCTGTTCGAGGCTCACCGCTCCCGCGTAGAAAGCCGAAATGGTGACTGCGATGGCAGCGGTCGAGGACTGCATGACGGCGGTCATCGCCAGGCCGACAAAGATCAAGGTCATAAGGCCGATCGTCCCTGAAACCCAGCCGGCCCCTGGCGCGCCCAGCACCGCGGGCAGATCAGACGGATGCAGGCTTTCCGCCAGGCCTCCCATGCCCTGCTGGAGGGTCGTCAGCCCGTAAAGCACCAGCGCGAAGCCTGCGAGCGCACTGCCCGCTGCCGCGATCCGGCCGCCTGCCAGCAATTTGGCGAGAGCGCCAACGAAGATCATTGGCAGCGCGTAGGTCGAAAGCGAAACCCGCACTCCGATCAGCGTCACGAGCCAGCCCGTGCCCGTCGTGCCCACGTTGGCGCCGAATACGAGGCCGAGCCCCTGCGGAAAGGTCAGAAGCCCGGCGCTGACGAGGCCGATCGTCGTCATCGTCACGGCGCTCGACGACTGCACGAGCAGCGTGACGACCGCGCCCCAGAAGGCGCCCGAGAGCGGCGTGGCCGCCGCCTTGGCGAGGACGGTGCGCAGGGCGGGTCCCGCCAGCGCCTTCAGGCCGTCCGTCATCACGGTCATCCCGAGCAGGAACAGCCCAACGCCGCCGAGAATGGCAATCGCTGTCGACATGCGCCTCTCCGCCCGTCTACGCTTCGGTCCTTGAGCTCGTCGGAGTCATAACGCCAGCTGCCGCCATGCCGATAGCCCGCCGCTGCACCGGCATCCCATTGTTCAAAATGGTCTCGTCACACCGCTCTGTGACGGTTCGATTGTCAGTCGCAATAGGCTGAAGCGCGGGGGGCCGCTATTGGGCCAACGGACCATCAATGAACTGGCACAGCATGGCGCTACAAGCTTAGTTGGAACTTTCTATCCGCTGTTGAACGCAATGGAAAAACGCGGTTATCTGAAATCTCTAAGCGCACGGGTTTATCGGGCTACGCCCTCGAAACGAAGGGACGGGCCCTCGCTAAGACGGGTCTCAAGGAATTGACCGGCGTGAAGGAATAGCGGCGCGGCCGCTCGCGCTCAAAATGGTTCCACTCTGCTTGATGATCCACTTACGGGTCAGGCGTGGTTTGGTAGAAGGATCCATGACATGCCGATAGATCGCCGTACCTTGCTCGCCAGCGGCGCGCTTCTGCCGCTGATCGCCTCGCAGATGTATGGCAGCGCGCCCGCCGCTGCGAAGGCTGGGCAAACAGATGCCGACTACACCCTGAGGATAGCAACCGGGTTGGCCGAGCTGTCGCCTGATCACATCGTTTCGACAACGCTCTATAACGGCCAGTTTCCGGGGCCGCTGCTGCGGTTCAAGGAAGGGCAGCGCACGGTAGTCGACGTCTACAATGACACCGACACGCCGGAGCTGGTGCACTGGCACGGCCAGATGATCCCGAGCGATGTCGATGGCGCTGCCGAGGAGGGCACACCGTACATCCCGCCGCACGGCATGCGCCGGATCTTGTTTGTGCCGAAGCCTGCAGGTTTTCGCTTCTATCATACGCATGTCGTGGCCGGGGGCGACCTCAATCGCGGCACCTATACCGGCCAGGTCGGCCCCGTTAACATCGAGCCGAAGAACGAACCCGGCGCCTACGATCGTGAGGTCTTCCTGGTGCTGAAGGAGTACCTGCCATCCTTCAGCCGCGGCGGCGACATGGCGATGGATTTCCTCATGGGCGAACCGATCAAGGAGCTTCAGGAGATCGGCAAGCAATCCGATGAGGAGGCCCGGGAGAAGGCCAAAGGCTATGAGGTCGGCTACGACCTCTTCTCAATCAACGGCAAGATGCTGGGCCACGGCGAGCCCGTGCGTGTGAAGCAGGGCGAACGTGTGCTGTTTCACATCCTCAATGGTAGCGCTAGCGAGATCCGCAGCCTGGCGCTGCCGGGACACACGTTCCGGGTCGTGGCGCTCGACGGCAACCCGGTGCCGGCGCCCCGGGACGTTCCGGTGCTCTGGCTTGGCACGGCGGAGCGCATCTCCGCCATTGTCACGATGAACCATCCGGGCGTCTGGATTCTTGGCGATCTCGCCGACGACGACCGCAAACGCGGGATGGGAATCGTGATCGAATACGCGGGAGCGAAAGGACGCCCGCAATGGGCAAAGCCGAAGCCGTTTCAGTGGGACTATGCGCAATTCGGTAGAGCGGATACTGCACCCGCCAAGCCTGACGACGTTATGGAGTTCTTGATCGTCAAGCATAACGGCGCGCTGAACGGCCTCAATCAATGGACGCTCAACGGCAAGGCGTTCTCGATGGAGACGATGACGCCGACCTACAAGATACACGAAGGCCGCCGTTATCGGCTGAAATTCCGCAACGCCAGCGACGATGTCCACCCGCTGCATCTTCATCGGCACAGCTTCGAGCTGGTGCGGGTCGGCGGCAAGTCAACCGCTCGCATCATCAAGGACGTCGTGATGCTCGGCGGATTCCAGGAGCTCGAATTCGACTTCGTCGCCGACAATCCCGGAATGACGCTCTTCCACTGCCATCAGCAATTGCACATGGATTTTGGATTCATGGCGCTCTTCGACTATGCGTGAGGCACGGCTCTCTCCGCGAATGCAACGGTCGCTGCCATCGATCAACCTTTGCCTCGGAGTTCTGCGGGGCGTTCTCTAAAGAAAGCACAAGAGCAAAAATTCCAAAACGGCTTATTTTTGCTGGCTTTCTCAATCCGGCCTGAACGTGAAACAGCCTCCGGCAGGGGAGCTACCGGAGGCTGTGTCTACATCCGTGCGTGCCTAGGTTCACGCATGGATGTGGGAGCTCGGAAGCGGCGCACGCGGCAAAGGGCACGCGGGCCGGCGGGAGAAAGCGATCCCGTCGTCATCCGACGGGATCTTTGTCGGCTTCAGAACGGCAGGATGATGTCGAGCACCTGTTGCCCGTAGCGCGGCTGTTGCACGTCGGTGATCTGGCCGCGGCCGCCATAGGCGATGCGGGCCTGCGCGATCTTGCTGGAGTCGATGGTATTGTCGCTCTGGATGTCCTCGGGGCGCACGACGCCGGCGACGATCAGTTCGCGGATCTCGAAGTTGACGCGGATTTCCTGCTTGCCCTCGACAACGAGATTGCCGTTCGGCAGCACCTGCGTCACCACGGCCGCCACGTTGGTCTGCAGCGCTTCCTGGCGCTGCACCGAGCCCTTGCCGTCGCTCACGGAGGCGGAGTCGGTGTTGATCAGGTTGCCCGGCAGGATCGCGGTGGCCGGATTCTTGATCAGCTTGGCTCCGAGGAAGTCGTTGAGGTTCGAGTCTTCCTTGCTGACGCGGCTGCGCTGGGTCTCGTTGGCGATGTTGGCCTTGTCGGTGAAGTTCACCGTCACGGTCAGAATGTCGCCGACCTGATGCGCGCGCTGATCCTTGAAGAAGGCGCGCGAGCCATTGCGCCACAGCGAGTTTGGGCTGTAGGAGGCGACCATCGGCGAGGGCATCGGCATCTGGACCGGCTTGTAGCCGGCCTGCGCGGTCGGGTTCTCGATGGCTGACAGCGCCGGGCGCTCGCCGATCGCCGACAGGCGGTTGATCGAGGAGCAGCCGCTGGTGGCAAGCCCGATGACAAGGAGGGCGCCGACGAGAGCGGGGCGGGTCGGGATTTTGCTGAACGACATGTTGAACGGTGACGCTTTGACGAAGGTGAGTTTCGGCGAGGACGGATCTGGCATGTTGAGGAGGGACATGGCGTTCACTCGGCGATGAGAAGTGCGGTGCGTGCCGCACGTGGCCGGGTCGGTGCCTGGGCCTGCGCGGCAGGCACCTGACGCCGGGGCTGTGCGGCGACGGAAACGGTGCCGGCGGCAGTGACGGTGCCGACGACCTCGCGCTTGGACTGCAGGTTGAGTACCGTCACGGAATCGCCCTCGGTACCGCTATCCATCGCCTTGCCGCGAATGGTGAGGTAGATGCCGGCATTCTCGAACACTAGCGTCACGCTCTGGCCGCGCTGCACGAGATCGGCCTTGCTGAGGTCGGCAAGGTGAAGCGCCGCGCCTGCGCGAACCGAGCGGCGCGCCTGCATGCCGACAGCCTGATTGCGGCTGACCGGATCGGCGCCGACTTCCGCGCGCCGGCGGCGCTCGACGACCACATCCGATGCCTTGACCACGTCGCCGCGCTCAAGCGCGCGGGTGAGGGTCACAGCCTCGATCATTTCCACAGCCGTGCCGCTGAAGCGGAGGCGGAGCGGCGTTGAGGTGCGCTCGCTGGCGATTTCGAACATCACGTCGAAACGGCTGTTGTGCGCATCATAGCGGACGGCGGCCGTCTTCATCTGGCCGTGGTTCGCCGGATCGAGTTGGATGGTGTCGAGCTCGCGGTCGAAAGCGAGGGCAAGGTCGGCGCCTTCGCCAAGGCCCATGCGATGCGCGAGCGCGCGGGTGATAGCGGCCTCGATTTCCTTGCGCGGCAAGGTGCGGGCGCTGCGGGTGATCGAGACGTCGCGGATGTCGCCGCTGTCCACGCCGATCACCTGGTGGTGGCGCAGCGTGTCGAGGATCTGCGAGGCCGGCAGCGTGCCGGTGGTGCCGAGGTCGGGCGCGCGATAGATCGCGATGTCGCGTGCCGCGCCGGCGTTGTCGACCACGTCGCCGATGCGGACCACATCGCCGGAGACGACCACGTTCGCACGCAGCACGGGGGCCGAGATTTCGCCGAAGGCGGGCGCGAAGCTGGCTGCGAGCAACGAAGTAACCGTAATGAGCGTTCGGACTGTCATCGTGATGCTCCTCAGCGGAACATGTTGGCGGTGGACTGCATCATCTGGTCGGCAGCGGAGATTACCTTGGCGTTCATCTCGTAGGCGCGCTGCGCTGCAATCAGGTCCGAGATTTCCGAGACGACTTCGACGTTCGCCTGTTCGAGGTTGCCCTGCTGGATGTCGCCGAAGCCGTCGAGATTGGCGATGCCATCCTGCGGGACGCCGGAAGCAGGGGTCTCGGTGAAGAGGTTGTCGCCGATCGGCTGCAGGCCGGCCTTGTTGACGAAGCGCGTCAGGCCGATCTGGCCGAGGACCTGCGGCGTGGTCGTGCCCGGCACGTTGACCGAGACCTGGCCCTGCGCGTTGATCGTGATGCCCGAGGCGTTCTGCGGGATGGTGATCGTCGGCTGCAGCAGGTTGCCCTGGGCGTTGACGATGCGGCCCTGCGCATCCATCTGGAACGAGCCGTCGCGGGTATAGGTGTAGGTGCCGTCGGGCATCTGGATCTTGAAGAAGCCTTCGCCGCGCACCGAAATGTCGAGATCGTTGCCGGTTGGCGAGAGCGTGCCCTGGCTCATCAGGCGCGGGGTGCCGACGGTCTTGACGCCGCCGCCGATATCGATGCCGACCGGCAGGATCGTGCCCTGATCGGACGCCTGGGCGCCGACGCGGCGGACATGCTGATAGATCAGGTCCTGAAAGGCGACCCGCTGCTTCTTGTAGCCGGTGGTGCGCAGGTTCGCGATATTGTTCGAGATGACCTGAACGTTCATCTCCTGTGCCGCCATTCCGGTTGCGGAGGTATAGAGAGCGCGCATGGACTATTCCTTTCAGGCCGGAGTATCGGCAAGTTTCTCGATGGCCGATTTGCGCAGATCGCTCTGCTGCTGAACCATCGCGGCGATCTGCGTGTAGGCGCGATTCACCGCGATCAGGCGGCTCATTTCGGTGACGGCGTTGACGTTCGACTTTTCGATGAAGCCTTGGCGGATCACCGAGGCCGTGTCGGCGATGGGGGCGTTGTTGTTGCCCGCAGCGAACAGGTTCGAGCCTTCCTTGACCATCGCCTGCGGATTGGCGAAGCGCACCGTTCGCAGCCGGCCGCGAATGGCGTCGGTGCGGGTCTGGTTGCCTTCGAGCACGGTGACCGTGCCGTCCGCCGTGATGGTGATCTCACGGTCGGTCTGCTGGAACACGATCGGGCCGTTGGCGCCGAGCACCGGATGGCCGGCGGCGGTGACAAGCTGGCCCTGGGCGTTGATCTGCAGCGAGCCGTCCCGCGTATAGCGCTCTCCGGCCGGCGTCTGGACGGCTAAAAACCCCGCGCCGTCGATGGCGACGTCGAGCGGATTGCCAGTCTTCTGCGTCGGCCCCTGCGAGAAGTCGTGAAACGTCGCGCGGTCCTGGACAAAGCTCAGCCGGCGGTCGCGACCCGGAAAATGGTCGTCGCGAGCGATCGGCATCAGATATTCTTCGAACAGCGACTGATCGGACTTGAATCCGGTCGTGTTCAGGTTGGCGACGTTGTTGGCAACGACGTCGACCTGGCGCTGAAGCGCCATTTGCCGCGATAGGCCGATGAGGAGTGTATTCTCCATCGGTAGGTTCTCCCCTGATGAACCGCCTTCAGCTCTCCCAAGCCGTTAACGGATCTGACGAACGCAGGCTCTCCCAAGCCCAGGCTCGCCAATATCAGTGCGAAGACCGTGCCAACTTGCGAATTCGTTATAAATCAATGGCTTGTGAAATTTCTGGCGAGCGGCAAGGTCGGCAATAACGGTTCATTGACCATATTTTGCCGGCAAAATTTTCCTAGTGAGGGGCCGAAATAAAGGTTCCGTTAACCATTGATGGTTAATTTTCACCGTGCGGGCGCAAGTGCGCCGGGGGCCAGTTGTATCGCGTCTGAAAGCCTGTTCGGCAGCAATGAGCTCGTCCAAATTTTCAGGCGGGGCACGAGATGGCAGATAACGATCAGACCGAAGATGGTGCGCTGGATGGGGGCGTCTCCGGTCAGTCGATCAAGAAGAGCAAGTCCAAACTTTGGCTGATGGTCGGGGCTCTCGTGCTTGCGCTCGCCGGCGGCGCGGGCGGCTACTACTTCTTTTTCGCTCCCGGGGGTGGTGCGGAGCACGCCAAGGCCAAGCCGGTGCCGCCGCCGCTGTTCGTCGACGTGCCGGAGATGCTCGTCAATCTCTCTGTCGCTCCGGGCGAGCGCGTTCAGTACCTCAAGGTGAGGGCTGTTCTCGAGGTCAAGGATCAGCCGCAGGTGGTCCAAGTGACGCCGGTGCTGCCGCGGGTGGTCGATCTGTTCCAGACCTATCTGCGTGAGCTGCGCCCCACCGATCTGCATGGCTCGATGGGGCTGTTTCGCCTCAAGGAAGAGCTCACCCGCCGCGTGAATGCCGCCGTGTCTCCGGGGCAGGTCAACGCCGTTTTGTTCAAGGAAGTCGTCATTCAGTGACGGGTTGGGTGTTCAGCCATGGCGCAAGATGATCAGGTCGATCAGGACGAGATAGCTGCCCAGTGGGAGGCTTCGCTCGGCACCGAGGATTCGGAGGAGGCCGAAAAGGAGGCTGCTGCGAACGAGCTGACCGGCGCGATGGCGGACCAGTGGGCCGCCATGGTGGAGGACGGCGGCCGAGCCTCGTCCATGACCAACGGCGAGCGGGTGCTGTCGCAGGAAGAGATCGACAACCTGCTTGGCTTCAGCGTCGGCGAAGTCAATCTTGACGACAATTCGGGCATTCGCGCCATCATCGACTCGGCGATGGTGTCCTACGAGCGTCTGCCGATGCTCGAAATCGTCTTCGACCGCCTGGTGCGGCTGTTGACGACGAGCCTGCGCAACTTCACCTCGGACAACGTCGAAGTGTCGCTCGACCGCATCACCTCGGTGCGTTTCGGCGACTATATGAACTCGATCCCGCTTCCGGCGGTGCTGTCGGTCTTCAAGGCGGAGGAGTGGGAGAATTTTGGTCTTGCCACCGTCGACTCCAGCCTGATCTATTCGATGATCGACGTTTTGCTCGGCGGTCGCCGTGGCGCCGCGGCACTGCGCATCGAGGGCCGTCCCTATACCACGATCGAGACCAACCTCGTGAAGCGGATGATCGAGGTCGTACTGGCCGATACTGAGCAGGCGTTCCGCCCGCTGTCGCCGGTGACGCTGACGATCGACCGTCTCGAAACCAACCCGCGCTTTGCCGCGATCAGCCGCCCGGCCCATGCCGCCATTCTCGTCCGGCTGCGCGTCGACATGGAAGATCGTGGCGGCAATATCGAGCTGCTGCTGCCTTACGCGACCATTGAGCCGATCCGCAACGTTCTGTTGCAGATGTTCATGGGCGAAAAGTTCGGCCGTGATCCGATCTGGGAAGGGCATCTGGCAACCGAGATTGGCCGCGCGGAAGTCGCCGTCGATGCGGTGCTCTACGAATCCGATATTCCGCTCCGGCAGCTGATGGAGTTGAAGGTCGGCGACACGCTGCCGCTCGATCTGCGGACCGACGCGCCGGTGACCGTGCGTTGCGGCCGCGTGACGCTGACCGAAGGCCGCATGGGTCGCGTCGGCGACCGGGTTGCGATCCGTGTCACAAAACCGCTGCGCAGGCCGACACACACCTACGCCATGTTCGAGAAAGCGGACGAACAAACAAAGATTATGGAGGCACAATGAACCAGTTTCTCGGAGTTGCGGTCGAAAGCGTCGTCGCCGGCCTGCTGATTATGACGCTCGGCTACTGCATCGTTCTCAACAAGCGTCTGAAGCGGTTGAAGGCGGACGAAAGTTCGCTGAAGGCTACGATCGGCGAGCTGATCACGGCAACCGAGAGTGCCGAGCGTGCCATCGGCGGCCTCAAGCTCACCGTGCATGATTGCAACGAAAATCTTGCCGCGCAGCTCTCCACCGCGGCCGAAGTGACCGAGCGCCTGAACACGCAGATCAATCTCGGCAACGATGTTGTCCTCCGCGTTTCGCGCATTGCGCAGGCCGGCCGCAATGCGGTCGCCGCCGAGGTCGTGGAGCCCGCCCAGCCGAAGGTTGCTGCTGCGCCGGCCCCGAAGGCCGAAGCCCCGCGTCCGCGCCTGTCGTCCGCCAAGGCCATTGCCGCCGCGGCCCAGGCATTCACCGAGCGCAAAAGGGTTGGCGGCCTCGCGGCATGAGCGTGTTCAAAGATATCCGGGTCCTGCCTGTCGTTCTTGCAGGGATTGCGGGCCTCGCGGTTCTGAAGATCTCGGGTCTGGCTTTCGACGGGCACTATGTGTTCAGCGGCGATGTGCCGGCCAAGCGGCTGTCGTGGGCGCAGGAGAACCTGAACTACCCGTCGTCGAAGCCCGCCATCGATGTCTCGGATATCACCGGCTCGGTCGAGGCAAAGCCGAAGGCCGTTGACGCCAAGGAAGTGGCCGCAGTCGAGACGACGACCGCGGCCGAGCCTAAGCGCAACGATATCGTGCTCGCGGCCCAGGATCCCTCGGTTTCGCCCGCTGAGCGGGCGGTGCTCGAACGCCTGCAGGAGCGCCGCCGCGAGCTCGAGGCCCGCGCGCGCGAGATCGACATTCGCGAAAGCCTGCTCAAGGCCGCCGAGAAGCGCGTCGAGCTACGCGTCGAGGAGTTGAAGGGCATCGAAGGGCGCCTCAACGCGCACACTGAACAGAAGAAGGAAGCCGAAGCGGCGCGCTTCAAGGGCATCGTAACGATGTACGAAGCCATGAAGCCGAAAGACGCCGCCAAGATTTTCGACCGGCTGGAAATGTCGGTGCTGATCGAGGTTGCCTCGCAGATCGCGCCGCGCAAAATGTCGGACATTTTGGGGCTGATGCAGACCGAGGCCGCCGAGCGGCTGACGGTCGAGCTTGCACGGCGGGCAGGCGCGGACAAGAGCGCCTCGATCGCCAACCTGCCGAAGATCGAAGGCAGGCCGCAGCCATCGGCGCGTCCGTAACGAAATCGGCGCAGCATCAGTTGCGCCGGCGAAAATTGCAGGGGGCTGGTTCGGATCGCACGTCCGAAACAGTTGAGGGCTTCTGAAACGCTCGGCAGCGACAAGGCGGAATGCCGCCTACGCATCCTCATCAGGCGAGGGGAAGCGGCCAGGTCGAGAAGCCTCGGAAGTGCGGGAGTTGTTGACGATGGCGCGAACGGCAGATGATCACGGACGCCGGTTGATGTTTGGCGATGCTGCGGCCGGTGCGCGGCGCACGGTTGCAGGGTCGTTGCGACTTGCTGCCGGCGTTGCGGCGATGCTGTTTGCCCTGGCGATGCCGGTGGCGGCCGAGCCGGTGAAAGGCGAGGCGACGTTCACCGCGGCCAATGGCTTTGCGCGACTGGTGCTTCACATGAGCGGCGATGTCGAGACCGATGTCTCCGTCGCCGGCACCATCCTTGTCGTGAACTTCAACAAGCCGATCGATATTCCGATTGATGCGCTCGGCACCGCCGTACCGGACTATGTCAGCGCCGCGCGCCGCGATCCCGACGGCTCGGCGATCCGCCTTGCGCTCAATCGCAAGGTCAAGGTCAACACCATGACCGCGGGCGAGCGCGTCTTCATCGATCTTCTGCCGGAAAGCTGGAGCGGCCTGCCGCCGGGCTTGCCGCAGGAGGTCGTCCGCGAGCTGGCCGAGCGCGCGCGCGCCGCCGAGCGGGCGTTGAAGCAGCAGCAGCTCATCAAGGAAGTGCAGAAGCGGCCGCCAGTGCGGGTCCGCATTTCGGTGCAGCCGACTTTTGCGCGCTTCACCTTCGAGTTGCCGGCGCGCATTGCCGTTTCGACCTCGCTGAACGAGGGCAACTATGCCGTTGTATTCGACAATGCGCTGACGTTCGATCTCGGTGAGGCGCGCAATGCCGCGCCCTCGCAGATCTCCGCGATCGAGCAGAAGCTGGACAGCGCATCGTCGATGGTCAGTTTCAAGCTGGTCGGCGAAGTCGATGTGCGCTCGTTCCGCGAAGAGAACAATTTTGTGGTCGACGTCAGCCTCGACCGGCTCAGCAAGGAAAGCAATCTCCCTGGGGGCGCCAAGAACGTCCAGATCGTGCGCACGGCTCAGGCCAAAAAGGCGGAGAAGGCTGACAAGGCCGAGAGGGCAGAAGTTGCGCCGGCCGCCGCACCCGCGTTGCCACCGGCCCAGCGCACCGTCGCCGGGCGACCGGCCGTCGAGCCGCCGCCGACGGTCGCGGCCGGCTCCGCCGCCAGCAAGGCGGCGCAGCCGTCGCCGCCGGTCAATGGTTCGCCGACCTTACGATCTCAGGTCAGCGTCGACTCGCTCGGCGGCGAACTGCGCGTGAACTTCCCTTATTCCGCCTCGATCCCTGCCGCGGCCTTCCGGCAGGGCGACGTGTTGTGGCTGGTGTTCAACAGCCGCCAGGCGGTGGACACGGAGATCATCCAGCGCGAGGCTGGCTCCATGGTGGGGCAGGTGTCGCAATCGCCGCTCGCCAATGCGGAGGGCGTAGCGATCCGGCTGCGCCTCAGCCGGCCGCAGCTTGCGATGCTTGCCGCCGATCGCGATGGCTGGTTTCTGAAGCTCGCCGATTCCGGCATTGCGCCGGCGCAGCCACTGTCGGTTGCACGCCATCTCGTCGATCCCCGCCGCGCCAACGTGAAGGTGCTTTTGCCCTCGCCGGGGCCGCAGTTCAGCATTTCTGATCCCGATACAGGCGATGCGCTCACGGTCGTCACCGCGATGCCGCCCGCACGCGGTCTCGTGAAGCGGCAGGATTTTGTCGAGTTCAGCTTGTTGGAGTCGATCCATGGCGTCGTCGTCCGCGCGTTGGCGGATGATGTGGCGGTGGTGAACGAGGCCGACGGCGTTGCGATCAACCGGCCGGGCGGCCTGACGATCTCTTCGGCCGACGCCGGGCCGGACCGGGCGACGTCTGCCGTGCCGCTGATGTTCGATCCGCAGGAATGGCTGCGCGTTCGCTCCAAGCCTTTCCTCGCGCAGCTCGACCATCTGGTGGACGCGGCAGCGCGGGCGAGCGAGAACCAGCGGCTTGCGGCGCAGCTTGAGCTGGCGCGGTTCTATATTGCCTGGCAGATGTTTTTCGAAGCCAAGGGCGTGCTCGATCTCGCTCTTTCGGACGTCAAGCTCGGGCAGGAGAGCCCGGCTGCTCTGACGCTGCGGGCGGTGGCCAACATCCTTGCAAAGCGCCCTGAAGAGGGGCTGCGCGATCTCACCAATCCGGTGGTCGGCAACACTTCCGAGTTCGAACTGTGGAAGGCGCTGGCCTTCGCGGATCAGGACAGGTGGGTCGAGGCGCGCGAAAAGTTCAAGAACGCCGAATTCGCGCTCACCGCTCTGCCGGTCGAGTTGCAGCGCATCGCGCTGGCGAAGGCGATGCAGGCGGCGCTGGAAGTTCGCGACTATGCCGGCGCCTCCGCGCGCAGCAACGATCTCGACAGCATCGGCATTCCGCGCGAGCTGCTGCCGTCGGTGACCTTGATGCGCGGGCAGCTCGCGCAGGCCTGGAGCCGCGACGAAGACGCGCTGCGCGACTATCGCATGGTGACGGCGTCGCCCGACCGCGGCTCGGCCGCGAAGGCGCGGCTCCTCGAGATCGCGCTTCTCGAAAAGCGCGACGGCGTCAACATTAACGACTATCTGAACGAGCTGGAGACGATGTCGGTGACCTGGCGCGGCGATCCGACCGAGGTGCACACGTTGTCGTTTCTCAGCAGGATCTATCAGCGCGAGGCGCGCTATCGCGAGGTGCTGGTGGCAGCGCGGAACGCGACCAAGCTTGCGCCTTATTCCGAGATTTCCCGCGAGATGCAGGACCGGGCGGCGGCGCTGTTCGCGGAACTCTTCCGCGGCCAGAAGGCGGACGAGCTGCCGCCCGTCGAGGCGCTTGCGCTGTTCTACGAGTTTCAGGACCTGACGCCGATCGGCCGGCGCGGCGACGAAATCATCCGCAAGCTGGCGGAGCGGCTTGTCGGCGTCGATCTGCTCGATCAGAGCGCGGCGCTGCTGCAGTACCAGGTCGATCACCGGCTCGAGGGGGCAGCGCGTGCGCAGGTCGCCGCTCGCCTTGCCATGGTCTATCTGATGGCGCGCAAGCCGGAGCGGTCCGTCAGCGTGCTGCGCACGACGCGGATTGCCGACCTTGCCGGCGAGCTGCGCCAGCAGCGCCTCCTGCTGGAAGCGCGGGCGCAGAGCGACCTCGGCCGTCATGATCTTGCGATCGATCTCGTCTCGAACATCCCCGGTCCGGAAGCGATCCGCCTGCGCTCGGACATCTACTGGGCGGCGCGGCGCTGGCGCGAGTCTGCCGAGCAGATCGAGCTGCTCTACGGCGAGCGCTGGAAGGATTTCAAGCCGCTGACCGATAATGAGAAGAGCGACATTTTGCGCGCGGCCATCGGTTATGCGCTGTCCGAGGATGCGATCGGTATCGGCCGCTTCCGCGAAAAATACGCGCCGAAGATGACGGAGGTAGAGGATCGGATCGCCTTCGATATCGCGGCCAAGCCGTCGAGCGGCTCGGCAGCGGCGTTCTCGCAGATCGCCAAGATGGCCGCTTCGATCGATACTCTGGACGGTTTCCTGCGCGATATCCGGGCGCGCTTCCCGGACGGCACCGCAGCCCGCGCGCCATTGCCGCCGGATCCGGCGCCCACCGGCGCGCTGCCCTCGATCCCGAACCTGCGGCCCGTGGCGGTGCAGGGCAACGCAGGGGAGGCCGCCGGCTCACCGAGCGGTCTGTGAGGAGGGGCGTCAGCCGCCGTAGCTCTGGACCAGACTGCCGGCAACCAGCGACCAGCCGTCGACGAGCACAAAGAAGATGAGCTTGAACGGCAGCGACACGACCACCGGCGGCAGCATCATCATGCCCATGGACATCAGCACCGAGGCGACGACCAAGTCGATGATGAGAAACGGCAGGAACAACAGGAAGCCGATCTCGAAAGCGCGCTTGAGCTCCGAAATCATGAAGGCCGGAATGAGGATGCGCAGCGACATCTCTTCCGGCGTTGCGGGCGGCGCTTCGCGGGCCAGATCCATGAACAGCTTGAGATCCTGCTCGCGGACGTTTTTCTGCATGAAGCCGCGCATCGGGCCGCTGGCGCGGTGGAACGCATCCTCGAGCGAGATTTCGTTGGCGACGAGCGGCTTGATGCCGTCCTCATAGGATCGTTGCACCACCGGCCCCATCACGAAGGCGGTGAGAAACATCGCGAGCGCGATGATCACCGAGTTCGGCGGCGCGGTTGCCGTGCCGAGCGCGGTGCGCAGCAGCGACAGAACGACGACGATCCGGGTGAACGACGTCATCATGATCAGGATCGACGGCGCAATCGAAAGCACGGTCAGCAGCGCGATCAACTGAACCGCGCGCTCGGTGACGCCGGCGCCTTCGCCGAAATTGATGCTGATGTCTTGCGCGAGGGCTGGGGTGGCGAAGAGGCTCGCCGCAATCAGAACCGGAAGGAACGCAGCCCTGCGCGAATGCCGCGGCGCTCTCACGAAGATGACTTCGGACGGCCAAGCAGGCTTGCCATCTCGTCTTCGAGGTTTTCAAAAGCCCCCTTGGGCGAGCGCGCAGACGGGCCGCCGATTACCCCGCTATCGCGCGCTGAGGAGCGACCGGCCGCCGGTCCCGGCGCCGGTCCGCGCAGCGGCTGCGGCGGGATGGTGGAGGCTTCGAGCGGCCCAGGTGACGGGACACGCGAGGGTGCCGGTGCCGGCGGGCGGCGAAGCGCGGCTTCCAGACGCTGCGCCATCTCCGCGAGGTTTTCCTCCGGCGTCGGGCTGGGCGGCGGCGGGGGCGCGCTGATCGCAGGTTCGGCCCGTTCGGTGGGCTTTTGAATCGGCTCAGGTCGGAGCAGCGGCCGGCTCATCTGGGCTTCGCGCGGCAGCGGCGGGCGCGTCGGTGCCTCAGCGCGGGCCGCCGGGCGGGGTTCGATCCGCGGCTCGGTTGGGCGCGGTTCGGGCCGGGTCATGGGCTCAGGGGCAAAATTCGCGAGCGGATCGACCGGGCGACGCTCGGGAGCCGCTGCGGCCGAGCGGCGCGGTTCCTCGGGGAAATGTGGGCGCGGCGCGCGCGGCAGTTCCGGCGCTGCCGGCTCGGCTGCCTCCGGCTCGAACTCCGCCTCCGCGACCTCCAGATCCGGCAGCGGCGTGCTGCGGGGCGGCAGCTCGCCGCCGAGGTTGCGGGATGCCGCCGGATCGCGCTGAGCGCGCAGGATATTGGATTCGACGACGATATCGGAGGGGCCGCCGATCATCAGCAGATGCTCGACATTGTCGCGGCGCACCAGCACGAGGCGGCGGCGGCCATCGACGGCGGCGGCGTCGATCACTGCGAGCCGTGGCATCCGGCCACGCGCGGTGCTTGTTCCGAGGCGGTTGCCGGCGAAACGGCGGATCAGCCACGTCACGATTCCGATCAGCGCGAGCACGATCACGAATGCGACGATAAATTGCACTGGTGTTTGCATCATCTCACCCCCGGCCATGCGCCGCGGTTGGATTTCCGATTCGCGCCGCGTCCCGTCGTCATTACAACAAACGCCCGCGGATACGGAAATTTATGCCGTGTGAACCGGAGCCCGGCGCAGAGGCCCGAACCCGAAAGTTTAACGAACTATATACGATCCCGCCTGTGAATGCCGCGCAATATGCCGAATTTCGGACATTCGGCCCCGGGCACCCCCAATTTTTTACGTTTGATTAATGAGAGGGGAGGGATCTTAACCACCCGTTAACCATACAGCCGGCAAATTCTGCCCACCTGCTGATGGTATTCGGGGTGGATTGGGGCGGCCCCGCAGCGGGTACAGGGGGGCAGACAATGCCAATTTCAGATCTTCCGGTGCTGACTGCGTTGAAGACACGGATGCAGTGGCAGCAGGAGCGCCAACGGGTCCTTGCGGAGAACGTGGCGAATTCGGACACGCCGGGCTTTCGCCCGCGCGATCTCGTCGAGCCCAAAATCGGCCGGCGCGGCGTCCAGGGCGATTTCGGCGAGCTGCCGGTCATGCGCACCAGCGCCAACCATCTCAGCGCCTCGGGTGGCGATGGCCGTTTCGCGGTCGATCGCAAGGGCGGGTACGAAACCCGGCCGGCCGGAAACGCGGTGAATATCGAAGACCAGATGCTGAAAACTTCTGCCAACCAGATGGATTTTGCCACGGCCAGCACCCTCTACGGTCGCAGCCTCGGCTTGATCAAGACCGCGATCGGCAAGCGCTGACGCTGCACTACACGGAGGAAATCAATGTCCGACAAAATGGACTTTACGAGATCAATGGGCATTGCGACTTCCGGTCTGCGCGCCCAGGCCGGCCGGATGCGGGTGATCTCCGAAAACATCGCGAACGCCGATTCGACGGCGCAGACGCCGGGCGGCGATCCGTACCGCCGCAAGGTGCCGACATTTTCGTCGACGCTCGACCGCGCGCTGGATGCGCGGGTGGTTTCGCTCGGTCGCGTGCGGACGGATGCGTCCGCCTTCGTGGTCAAGCACGAGCCGGGCAATCCGGCGGCGGATGCCAGCGGCAACGTCAAGTATCCGAACGTCAATCCGCTGATCGAGATGACGGACCTGCGCGACGCGCAGCGGTCTTACGAAGCCAACCTGAACATCATCACTGCGACGCGCCGGATGATCCAGCGCACTCTCGACATTCTTCGGGCCTGAATAGGAGCAATTGAACCATGGCAACACCTTCAGTCGCGGCTGCCGCTTATTCGAGCCTGTCCCGCATTCTGGATTCTGGTGGTCCGGCCTCGAAGGCCAGCGACGCCGGCGGCGTCTCGTTCGGCGCGCTGGTGAACGGCGCGATCGGCGGCGGGGCTGCGAAGGCGAACGAGGCCGGCGGCGCGCAGTTCGGCGCGCTCGTCAAAGAGGCCATCGGCAGCGTCGTCGAGGCCGGCCGCAAGGCTGATTCGGAGACAATGGCGATGGCCCAGGGCAAGGCCAACATCATGGACGTCGTCACCGCCGTTTCCGAGACTGACGTTGCGGTCTCGACTCTGGTATCGGTGCGGGATCGCGTCATCCAGTCCTACGAGGACATCATGCGGATGCCGATCTGATTTGCATTCAACCTGCGGGGCTGTTCCGGCCCCGCTTTAGGGCCCATGACCATGACCGGCGCTGAAGTTCTCGACGTTGCGCGTGATGCCATCTGGACGATCGTCATCGTTGCATCGCCGCTGATGATCGTGGGTCTTGTCGTCGGTGTGGGCATCTCCCTGATTCAGGCGCTGACCCAGATTCAGGAAATGACCCTCGCATTCGTGCCGAAGATTCTGGCGATCTTCGTCACGCTGATGCTGGCGCTGCCGTTCATGGCGGACGCCCTGCACAGCCATATGTTGCGGATTACGTCGCGAATCATCGGCGGCTGACGCATGATCGGCGTCACGACATCGCGCCGGTCCGATATAACGGCGCGTCACCTTCGCAAACGCCCCAGTCATGCGCCTCGATGTTTCCCTGCTGCCGGTTCTGGCCACCGCCTTCGTGCTGATGTTCGCTCGCATCGGCACAATGGTGATGCTGCTGCCTGGGCTTGGCGAGGTGAACATCCCGGTTCGGATCAAGCTCGGCATCGCGCTGTCGCTGACGCTCATCATCATGCCGATCCATCAGACCGCCTATCGGGTCGACCTGCATTCGTCGCTGGTGCCGCTGATGGTGATGATGGTGCAGGAGATCGTCATCGGCGTCGTTCTGGGCGCTACGGCGCGCATCACGCTCGCGGCCCTGCAGGTCGCCGGCTCGGTGATCGCCCAGCAGCTCGGGCTTGGCTTCGTGACCTCGATCGATCCGACGCAGGGCCAGCAGGGCGCGCTGCTCGGCAATTTTCTCACCATTCTCGGCCTGACGCTGCTGTTCGCCACCGACACCCATCACCTTGTGATTGCGGCGCTCAGCGAAAGCTACCGCTTGTTCTCGCCCGGCGAGATCATGGCGAGCGGCGACATCGCCTCGCTGGCCGTGCGTACGTTCGCAACCGCGTTCAAGATCGGCATTCAACTATCTGCGCCGTTTCTGGTTTTCGGTCTTGTCTTCAACCTCGGTCTCGGCGTGCTGGCGCGCCTGATGCCGCAGATGCAGGTCTATTTCGTCGGCGTCCCGCTTTCGATTTTGACCGGTTTTCTCATTCTCGCTGCCGTTCTCTCCGCCATGATGGGATCGTTCGTCGAGGCGATGATCGGCGTGCTGCATCAGCTCATGCCACGCTAGGATCGACCGATGGCTGATGACGACGCGTCGGACAAAACCGAAGACCCTACCCAAAAACGGCTTCAGGACGCCCATGAGAAAGGCGACGTCGCCAAGAGCCAGGAGATCAACACCTGGTTTCTGATTGCCGGCGGAACCCTGGTGCTGTCGTCGTTTTCGATGTCGATCGGCACTGATCTTCAGGCCCCGCTGCGCAATCTCATTGCCAACTCCTGGATGATCCCGGTCGATGGCCGCAGCCTGATCCAGCTCTCGAGCAAGCTCGGCTATGCGCTTCTGGCCGCGCTCGGCGTGCCGCTGTTGCTGCTGATGCTGTCCGCCACCATCGGCAACCTGATCCAGCACCGGCCGGTCTGGTCGGCCGAAAACATGAAGCCGAAATTCAGCAAGCTGTCGCCGCTGGCCGGCGCCAAGCGCATCTTCGGCAAGCAGGCGGGCGTCAACTTTCTCAAGGGCATTTTCAAGATCATCCTGCTCGGCGCGGTGATGGTCGCGATCCTCTATCCGCAGCGCGACCGCCTCGAATCGCTGGTCCGGATCGACCCGGCGATGATCCTGCCGACCAGCATCGGCCTCGCCATGAAAGTGCTCAGCGCGGCCGTCGCGCTGCTCGCCGCGATTGCGATCGCCGACTATATCTTCCAGTACCGGCAGTGGTTCCAGAAGCAGAAAATGTCGCTTCGGGAAATGAAGGAAGAATTCAAGCAGTCGGAAGGCGATCCGCACATCAAGGGGCGAATCCGGCAGTTGCGGATGGCGCGGATGCGCAAGCGCATGATGGCCGCGGTTCCGCAGGCCTCCGTCGTCATCACCAACCCGACCCACTATGCGGTGGCGCTGAAATACGAAAGCGGAATGCCGGCGCCGATCTGCGTCGCCAAGGGCGTCGACGTGATTGCCCTCAAAATCCGCGAAGTGGCCCAGAAAAATGATGTTCCCATCGTCGAAAACGTCCCCCTGGCGCGGGCGCTCCATGCCACGGTCGAGATCGACGACGAAATTCCGGTCGAGCATTATCATGCCGTCGCCGAAGTCATCGGCTATGTGATGAAGCTCAAACGGTCGGTTTCCGGCCGCCGGTGACGCGATGGGTGAGGGCTTTCACAGCTTGCACTTGCGCGTTGCGGGCCGAATAAGGCACTCAGGCGGACGGGCGCGGGTTCATCGGGGCAGAACGCCCAATGCTGCGGCCGCGGGTTTTGCCGGCCAAAGAGTGCTAGAAGATGCTGTGTCTGTGGACGGTCCCCGGAGATTTTCCGGGGGCGGGACGGCCGGGATGAAGACGACAATTCAACCGCAATTCGAGCTGGATGCGACGCAACCATGAAGGGGCAGCCTCACAACACGCTGGCGTCATCCGCGCCGGAACGCGAGGATGGGATGGCCGGCGTGATGCCGCATGAGGACGTGACGCCGCATGAGCCGGTACGCCGCACCGGCAGCATTGCCCTGATCCTGCTCGTGGCGGGCGCGGTGGTGCTGATCGCGCTGGCCCTGATGCTTCTGGGCCGCGCGCAGGCGCAGCCGGTGATCCTCGGGCTGCTGGCGCTGCTGGCGACCGTCGGCCTTTTCATGGTGTTCGCATTCGCGGCAGGCATCATCCGCTTCGCCGATCGAAAGGCCGACGACCCGATCCTGCGGCCGCTCGCCGACAATGCGTCGGATGCATTGCTGGTGACCGACGGGCGGGGCCACGTCGTTTATGCCAATGCCGCCTATCAGGCGCTGACCGGCGCGGGCAGCATGCAGGAGGCGCGCCCGGTTGAGCGCGTGTTCATCGGTAATCCGGACGTTTCCGAAGCGGTGTTCCGCCTGCTCAAGGCGGCGCGCGAAGGCAAGCGCCAGCAGGAAGAGGTGCGCGTCGCCAATCCTGAAGGCGGCCATGGCCGCTGGTTGCGGATGCATGTCCGCCCGCTCGGCGGCGGGCGCAGCCAGTCGCGGTTCGCGGTTTGGTCGGTCGCCGACATCACCCGCGACCGCGAGCGGCAGGAGGACGTGTTTCAGGAGCTGCAGCACGCCATCGAGTATCTCGACCACGCGCCGTGCGGCTTCTTCTCGGTCGATGCCTCGGGCGTGCTGGTCTATGTCAACGCGACGCTCGCCAACTGGCTCGACCACGACCTTGCGGAAATTGGCTCCGGCGGATTGCGGCTGATCGACATCGTGTCCGGCGACGGCGCGGCGCTGCTGACCTCCATCATACCGGCGCCGGGCGAAGTGCGGACCGAAGTGTTCGACCTCGATCTGCGAATGCGCAACGGCAGGACCATGCCGGTGCGGCTCTATCACAAGCTCGCCTTCGGCGCCGACGGCGTGCCGGGCCCGTCGCGCACGCTGGTCATCAGCCGCGCCCGCGACGAGGGGCAGGATCCGCAGCGGGCTGCCGAGGTGCGCTTCATGCGCTTCTTCGATCACACGCCGATGGCGATCGCGACGGTCGACCGCGACGGGCAGGTGGTGCGGGCAAATGCGCGATACGCAAAACTCGTCCAGAGCCTCAAGCCGGGCAATGCCGGCGCGACCTCGATCCTCGGCACGGTCGCCGAGCGGGACCGCGCGGCGCTCGCCGCGGCGATCACGCAGGCCGCCGACGGGCAGGGTGACATCGCCCCGGTCGAAGCCTCGCTGGACGGCATCAAGGAACGCTGGGGCCAGTTCTTCGTCATCGGGGTCGGCGAACTCGACGGCGACGCCGAAACGGCCATCGTCTATCTGCTGGAGACCACCGAGAAACGCTCACTGGAAAACCAGTTCGCCCAGTCGCAGAAGATGCAGGCCGTGGGCCAACTCGCCGGCGGCATCGCGCACGACTTCAACAACGTGCTGTCGGCCATCATGATGGCCAACGACTTCCTGCTCAGCGCGCACAAGCCGACCGACCCGTCCTTCCAGGACATCATGCAGATCAAGCAGAACGCGACCCGCGCCGCGACCTTGGTGCGGCAGCTTCTCGCCTTCTCGCGCCGCCAGACGCTGCGCCCGCAGGTCCTCGACCTCGGCGATGCGCTGTCCGATCTGACCATGCTGCTGCGCCGCCTGATCGGCGAGAAGGTCAAGCTCGAGGTCGTTCACGGCCGCGACCTGTGGCCGGTGAAGGTCGACGTTTCGCAGTTCGAGCAGGTCATCGTCAATCTGGCGGTGAACGCGCGCGACGCGATGCCGGATGGCGGCACGCTGACGCTCAAGACGGCGAACCTGCCGGCGGCCGAGGCAATGCGGCTGGCCTATCAGGAAATGCCGGCGGCGGATTATGTCCGCATTGACATCATCGACACCGGCACGGGCATTCCGCCGGAGATCGTGGAGAAGATCTTCGAGCCGTTCTTCTCGACCAAGGAGGTCGGCAAGGGAACGGGCCTCGGCCTGTCGACGGTCTACGGCATCATCAAACAGACCGGCGGCTTCGTGTATGTCGATTCACGGGAGGGCGAGGGCACCTCGTTCCACATCTTCATCCCGCGGCACGTGCCGGGGATCGAGGTCTCGCAGGAGAGCGCCGCTGCCCCGGCGGGCGAGAGCGGCCTGACCCGCGATGCGGTGGTTGCGCCGGAAAAGAAGCGCGCGACCGACCTCACAGGCCAGGGCACCATTCTCCTCGTCGAGGACGAGGAGGGCCTGCGTTCGCTCAACGCCCGCGGCCTGCGCTCGCGCGGCTATCATGTGGTCGAGGCGTCGAACGGCATCGAGGCGATGGAAGTGCTGGAAGAGCACGACGGCGCGGTCGATCTCGTCGTCTCCGACGTCGTGATGCCGGAAATGGATGGCCCGACGCTGCTCAAGGCGATGCGCGAGCGCAACCCGAATCTCAAAATCATTTTCGTTTCCGGCTACGCCGAGGATGCGTTTGAGAAGAGCCTGCCGGAAAACGAGCAGTTCGCGTTCCTGCCAAAGCCCTTCACGCTCAGCCAGCTTGTGGAAGCCGTGAAGGAGACGATGGGGTCGGACTGACCGCAACTGCGCCTTTTCCCGGTTTTGGCTGGGAAAAGGCGGGAGAATTCGGCGTTTTCGACCGATCCGGCCGTCGCGGCGAGCTTCCGCGACGCCGCGCCGCAGCCTGACGGGCGAATATTATCTTCCTTTTTTCGCCGCCTTCCCCATTTTAATCGCAACCCCAGTTGGAACTCTGATCCGATCCCATTCCGGGGAGGATCGCGGGGATTGAGGAGCCCAAATGAAATTTGCGCAGCGCACGCGCGCTCTTGGACTGCTTGCACTTACTTTGTCGCTGGCTCTGCCGGTGATGCTGGCCCTGTCGTCAGCGGCTGACGCACGCGCGGGCCGCGGCGGCAGCATGGGCTCGCGCGGAAGCCGGACCTTCGCGCCTCCGGCCGCAACCCAGACCGCGCCTAAGGCCGCGCAGCCGATGCAGCGCTCCATCACCCAGCCCGGCGCACCGGCGGCTCCCGCCGCGGCAGCCGCCAAGGGCGGAATGTTCGGCGGCGCGCGCGGCATGCTCGGCGGCCTTGCCGCCGGCTTCCTCGGCGCCGGCCTGCTCGGCATGCTGTTCGGCAACGGCTTCATGAGCGGCCTCGGCGGCTTCGCGTCGATCCTCGGCCTGATCGCACAGGTCATCCTGGTCGTCGTGGTCGCCCGCCTGGCGCTGAACTGGTGGCGCCGCCGCAATGCCGCCCCGGCCGGCGGCCCGGCTGGCAGCGCGCCGATGAATTTTGGCAACGCCCAGGACGCGCCCGGCGCGGCCAATGCGGCTCCCCGCTCGGCTCTGGGCGGCGGGCTCGGTGGCTTCGGTCTCGGCGGTGCAGCAGGCGCTGCTGCCCCGGCAACCGCGCCGCTCGAGGTCACGCCTGACGACTACGACGCATTCGAGCGCATGCTCGGCGACGTGCAGACGGCCTGGTCAAACGAAGACATGGCCAAGCTCGAGAAGCTGGTGACGCCCGAAATGGGCTCCTACTTCGCGCAGGACCTCGCCGATAACAAGGCGAAGGGCGTCGTCAACCGCATCACCGACGTCAAGCTGCTGCAGGGCGATCTCGCCGAGGCATGGCGTGAAGGCAACGAGGACTATGCCACCGTTGCGATGCGTTTCTCGCTGGTCGATCGCACCTTTGAGCGTGACAGCCAGCGCCTAGTCGAGGGCAGCGACACGCCGGTGGAGACCACCGAGATCTGGACCTTCGTCCGCCCGCAGAACGGCAACTGGGAGCTCTCTGGCATCCAGCAGGCCTAAAGCGACGACGGCGTCGGCCGAAACAATTTGCGGGCGCGGCGGATCATTTCCGCCGCGCCCGTTTTGTTTGCAGCCGAGAGATTGCGGGGCGGGAACATTGGGGCGGCAACAAAATCTGATGGCGGTGACTGCAGGTTTCCTCGGATGTTCCGCCGAAAAGCGGCTTTCAGCGCTGTTCGATCCGCTTTAGTCTCGGCGCGGCTCCGTCTTGCAACCCAACCGGAGGAAGCGATGACTGCAACATCTCTGGCCGCGCGCCTGTCGTTCACCGCGCTAGCCGCCTCCCTGACGCTGGCATCCGTTCAGGCCGTGTCTGCGCAGCAGGCGAATATGAGCTTTTTCGTCACCAGCACGGGGATCGGCAACGGCGCCGATCTGGGCGGCCTCGCCGGAGCGGACCGTCATTGCCAGCAGTTGGCGCAGGCCGCTGGCGCCGGCGGCAAAACCTGGCATGCCTATCTCTCGACCCAGGCCGTCGACGGCCAGCCTGCCGTCAATGCCCGCGACCGGATCGGCAAGGGGCCATGGATCGACGCCAAGGGCGTCACCATCGCCAAGGATGTCGCAAACTTGCATGGCGACAACAACCTGACCAAGCAGACCGCACTCAACGAGAAAGGCGAGGTGATCAACGGGTATGGCGACAGCCCCAACCGCCACGACATGCTGACGGGCTCGCAGCCTGACGGCATGGCGTTCCCCGTCGGGACGGATCGCACTTGCAAGAACTGGACGAGCAGCACGCAAGGTGCGGCGATGCTGGGCCATTCCGATCGCAATGGCAACGGGCCGCAGCCGGCGACTACATCGTGGAATTCCGCGCATCCCTCGCGCGGCCCTGACGGCGGGTGCTCGCAGAGTGATCTGCGCAGCACCGGCGGAGACGGCCTGTTCTACTGCTTCGCGATCAACTGAGCTTTTTGATTTCACGCGCCTGCAGAAGGCGAGCGGTGACTTCGCACTGGAATGGTCGGTCGTTGGAACGCGTCACGGGGTGACGTCATGGCTGGGGGCGAGCATGCGCTATGAGCTTTACTACTGGCCATCCATTCAGGGGCGGGGCGAGTTCGTGCGCCTCGCGCTCGAAGAGGCCGGGGCCGATTATGTCGATGTCGCGCGCGGTCCGCGCGGCGTTGCAGCGATGATGGAAATCATGAGGACGGGCGGGGACGGCAGGCCGCCTTTCGCGCCGCCGTTCCTCAAGGCCGGCCGGCAGGTGATTTCCCACACCGCGAACATTCTTTTCTATCTCGGGCCGCGCCTCGACCTCGCGCCCGGCAGCGATGCGGGCCAGTTGTGGCTGCACCAACTTCAGCTCACCATCACCGATCTGGTGGTGGAAATTCACGACACCCATCACCCGCTTGGGCCGACACTCTACTACGAGGACCAGCGTGCGCCGGCCAAACGCCGCACCGAGGAATTTTGGCAGGAGCGGGTGCCAAAATATCTCGGCTATTTTGAGCGACTGCTCGGCGACGGCGGCGGAGCCTATATTGCCGGACGCCGATTGAGCTATGTCGATCTGTCGCTGTTCCAGATCGTCGAGGGACTGCGTTACGCTTTCCCGCGGCGGATGGCGAAGTTCGAACCGCGCATCGAAGGTCTCGTGGCATTGCACGCTCGTGTCGCCTCGCGGCCGAACATCAAGGCTTATCTTGCAAGCCCGCGTCGTATCGCCTTCAACGAGGACGGCATTTTCCGCCACTACAAGGAACTCGACTAAGACCGCCGCCGAGCGTGCGGCGCAGCCCCTAACGGCGAAGGCCGGGATCGCTGGAAGAATCCCGGCCTTCGGTGCTCGTGCGTGCCTTTATTTCATGAGCGGGCAGCCGCTCTTTTCCGGCGTGGGGTAGGCGCTGTCGCCGGGAACGGTGGCGATCAGCTTGTAGTAATCCCAGTCGCGCTTGCTTTCCTCCGGCTTCTTGACCTCGAACAGATAGAGGTCCGACACCATGCGGCCATTGGCGAGCACCTTGCCGTTCTGGCTGAAGGCGTCATTGACCGGCAGCTCCTTGAGCTTCTTGACCACTGCGTCGCTATCCTTGGTCCCGGCGGCCTTCACCGCCTTGAGATAGGACAGCGTCGCCGAATAGGTGCCGGCCTGGATCATGCTCGGCATCCGGCCGGTGCGCTTGTAGAAGCGGTTGCCGAACTCGCGCGTCTTGTCGTTGAGGTCCCAGTAATAGCTCTCGGTCAGCACGAGGCCCTGTGCGGCCTTGAGGCCGAGGCCGTGCACTTCCGAAGCCGTCAGAAGAAGGCCTGCTACTTTCTGGCCGCCGGCGACGATGCCGAATTCCGATGCCTGCTTTACCGCGTTGATGGTGTCGACGCCGGCATTGGCGAGGCCGACGATCTTGGCTTTGGAGCCCTGCGCCTGCAGCAGGAAGGACGAGAAGTCGGACGTGTTCAGCGGATGGCGGACCGCGCCGAGCACCTTACCGCCGTTTTCCTTGACGATCTCGCCGGTGTCTTTTTCGAGCGCGTGACCGAAGGCATAGTCGGCGGTGATGAAGAACCAGGTGTCGCCGCCGGCCTTCACCAGCGCGCCGCCGGTGCCGACGGCGAGGGCGTGAGTGTCAAACGCCCAGTGGAAGCCGTAGGGCGAGCAGGCCGCGCCGGTCACTGCCGAGGAGGCGGCGCCGACCACGATGTCGATCTTCTTCTTTTCCCTGGTGACTTCCTGCACCGCCAGCGCCACCGACGAGGTGGTGAGTTCGGTGATCATGTCGACGCCCTCGGTATCATACCAGCGCCTGGCGATGGTCGAGGCGAGGTCGGGCTTGTTCTGGTGGTCGGCCGACACGAGTTCGACTTTCTGGCCGAGCACTTCGCCGCCAAAATCCTCGATGGCCATTTTGGCGGCCTCGATCGAGGTCTTGCCGCCATAGTCGGCATAGACGCCGGATTGGTCGTTAAGAATGCCGATTTTTACGCCTTGGGCGAATGCGGGGCTGCCGAGCGTGAGCGCGCCCAGCGCCGCAGCGGCGGTCAATGTTTTCAGATCCACAGCAGGCCTCCCTTGGGTTTTATGCCGATATCCTAGAGGAGGCGCGCGGCGACTTCCTACCGCTCAATCAGGACGGCGCATTAAACTTTCGGTGAATGCGGCGGTTGCATTCCACCGCTTGTAACCGCGGTTGCGCTCGGATGCAGCGCCGGGCGGTATCCCGCAGCGAAGGCCCGGAGCGTCGATGGCGGCGTCAGCAGCTCGAAGGATGTTGGCTGCGCGGCCGCCATCCGGTAGCCGTCCATCGCCCACATCAGCGGCTTGCCACTGAGGAGCAGGAAGCTTTCGCCGTCGGCGGCGACCATGGCGCCGTCAGGCAAATCGGCGAGCGGGGCAGGGAGCGGGTGAAGGCGTTTGCGATGGCGCTCGTCGAGCCGCTCCCGGTGCAGGATGCGGTCCATCTGCGGCGCGCGCGGCTCCGCGCAGCCGTTGCCTCGCGCCCAGGCGGCGCGGAAGGCGAGCGCGTCCGCGCCGCGGCAATAGAAGCAGGGACGATGACCGGCCGCGAAGGCGCTGGCTTCGTCGAGAAAGAAGAGTTCGGTCCAGCTGCGCGTCGCCATCACCTTGCGCCTGCGGCCGCGAAACTCGCAGGTGCAGGTGATCCAGGTGTAGGAAGACCAGCGCCGGGTGAGCAGGGTTTTCGTCGCCGGATCATGGATGATGCCGCGGTTGCCGGTGAGCGTGCCGCGCGCCGCGACCGCGACGATGTCGCCAAACGGGGTGACGCGGTTTTGCAGAGGCATGGTGCACGATGTCCCGGCGCGGTGAAACTCAGAGAAGCAGAGGCTGCACGGTATTGGCGGCGTTTATGAGGAGCGGCAGGAAGCGCTCGATCATCTCCGCGGTCGTCGTGCGGTCGACATGGGTGCCGATATTGACCGCGGCGACCGTCGCGCCATCATAGCGCCGCACCGGCACGGACAGCGAGCGAAAGCCAGGTTCGGCCTCGCGATCAACCAGCGAATAACCCTGTTCGCGGTCGGCCTTGATGATCTCGACGAGTTTTGCCTTGTCGGTGATTGTGAACGGCGTTTCCGCCACGGGATCGAGCCTCGCGATCGTTGCCTCAAGCTCCTCGTCGTCGAGTCGCGACAGCAGCGCCCGGCCGACCGACGTGCAGAATGCCGGCAGGCGATAGCCGATGTCGATGCCAGCCGAGAAAACCCGCGCCGGACTGGCGCGGGCGATGAACACCGCCTCGTCGCCATCAAGGATGGCCAGCGAGCAGACCTCCCTGGCCTCGGACGCCACGCGGTCCATCACCGGCTGCAGGACGGTGACGATCTGGTTGGAGGCCAGATAGGATGAGGCCAGCGTCAGCACCCTCGGCGTGAGCGAGAACAGCCGCCCATCGCTGACGACAAAACCGTTCTTTTCCAGCGTGAACAGGATCCGCCGGGCGGTGGCGCGGGTGAGGCCGGCGGCGCGCGCGACCTCGCTCAGGGTCATCGGCTTGCGCTCGGCGCCGAACACCGAAAACACCCGAAGGCCCCGGTCGAGGCTGTCGATGATGTCGGCACTATCGCGCTTGGGAGCGTCGGGCGTGGCGGTCGGGTCGGAAGGGAGCATGGTCATTATGGATCGGCTAGCTGGTCGCGGTTCGTAAGGCGCAAAAATTTCATCTCAATATCGCGTGCACGACGCGGCAGACAGCGTTTGCGCGCCTCTCAACATAGTTTATAATCGCACCAATGTTCGTTAGGCGAACATATCATAGTTTCACCGCTTGAGAAGAGCGGTTTTGGCTCGCCCTCCAACGGCGGTGGGCGTTCAATATAAGGAGGTGCGGCCATGATGAGTCAGGAACAGAACGATCTGATCACCCGGATCGGTCCCAAGGACCCGGCGGGCAAGCTGATGCGGATGTATTGGCAGCCCGCGGCGCTGGTGGACGAGCTTGACGGGCCGCGCCCGATCCGCCCGGTGCGGCTCCTCGGCGAGAACTTTGTGCTGTTTCGCGATGAGAAGGGCCGCTATGGCCTGCTGGATCGCGATTGCCCGCATCGTGGCGCGGATCTCGCATTCGGCCGCCTCGAAGATGGCGGCCTGCGTTGCGCCTTCCACGGCTGGCTGTTCAGCGTCGACGGCGAGTGCCTGCAGACGCCGGCGGAGCCGGCCAATTCGCCGCTATGCAAGAACATCCGGCAGCGCTCCTACCCGGTGGTCGAGAAGAGCGGCATCCTGTGGGCCTATCTCGGCGAGGGCGAGCCGCCCGCCTTCCCGGATATCGACTGCTTCGTCGCCCCCGATGCCTATACCTTCGCCTTCAAGGGGCTGATGTGCTGCAACTGGCTGCAGGCGCTCGAGGTCGGCATCGATCCCGCGCACGCTTCGTTCCTGCATCGCTTCTTCGAGGATGAGGATCCGGCGGCGGCCTACGGCAAGCAGTTCCGCAGCGCCTCGGCAGACAGCGAACTGCCGATGACGAAAATCTTGCGTGAGTATGACCGCCCGATCATCAACGTCGAGCACACCGAATACGGCCTGCGCCTGATCGCGTTGCGCGAGATCGACGAGGAGCGGACCCATGTCCGCGTCACCAACCAGCTCTTCCCGCATGCTTTCGTCATTCCGATGAGCACGGACATGACGATCACTCAGTGGCACGTGCCGGTCGATGACACGCATTGCTACTGGTATGCGATCTTCACCAGCTATGGCGCGCCGGTGGACAAGAAGCTGATGCGCGAGCAGCGCCTCAAGCTCTATGAATTGCCGGACTACGTTTCGCGCAAGAACAAGAGCAACGACTACGGTTTTGATCCGCACGAGCAGGCGACCGAGACCTATACCGGCATGGGCGCGGATATCAACGTTCACGACCAGTGGGCGGTGGAGTCGATGGGCCCGATCCAGGACCGCACGCGCGAGCATCTCGGCCAGTCCGACAAGGCCATCATCCAGTATCGCCGCATTCTGCGGCAGGAAATCCAGCGCGTTGCCGATGGCGAAAAGCCGATGCTGTTCCTCGACGACCGCACCGCTCGCAGCATTCAGGGCCCGGCGACGATGGATGGAATCGGGCCGACCCGAGGTTGGGAAACCTACTGGATGGAGGTCGACGTCCGGCGCCGCCGCGGTGCGCCGTGGAGCGCGCCGGTGCCGGCCGAGCTAACCGAAAAGCTGCCACATCTGTCCGCAGCAGAATAAGAGCCTGAACCCACATGTTGAACAAAACTGGTTCGTTGAGTTTCGTCGCCCGCCATGATCTCTGGACCGACGAGCAAAGGGAAGCGGCGGCCCGGCTGAAGCAGCTCGCCGAGGAGCATCAGCTCGACACCATCCGGCTGTCGTTTCCCGATCAGCACGGCATTCTTCGCGGCAAGACGCTTGTCGCGGGGGAGGCGGTGCGCTCGCTCGAAAACGGCTGCATGATCACGACGACGATGCTGGCCAAGGACACCTCCCATCGCACCGTCTTTCCGGTGTTTACCGCTGGCGGCGGCTTCGGCATGCGCGAGATGGAAGGCGCGGCCGACGTGCTGATGCTGCCCGATCCCACGACATTCAAAGTCTTGCCCTGGGCGCCGAACACCGGCTGGGTATTGTGCGACGTCTATTTCGCCGACGGCCGTCCCGTGCCGTTCGCAACGCGCAATCTCTATCGCAACGTGCTGAAGGGGCTGGCTGATCGCGGCTATGATTTCATGGCCGGGGTGGAGATCGAATTCCACGTCTTCAAGCTCGATGATGCAAAGCTCAATCCGGGCGACGCCGGCCAGCCCGGCACGCCCCCTTCGGTCAGCCTCCTGTCGCAGGGCTATCAGTATCTCACCGAGCAGCGCTACGATCAGATGGAGCCGGTGCTCGAACTGATCCGGCGCGACATCGTCGCGCTCGGCATGCCGCTGCGTTCGATCGAGGTCGAGTTCGGCCCGAGCCAGTGCGAGTTCACCTTTCAGCCGACCGTCGGGCTCGTCCCCGCCGACCTGATGGTGATGTTCCGCAGCGCGGTGAAGCAGATCTGCCGCCGCCATGGCTACCATGCAACCTTCATGTGCCGGCCCAAGCTGCCGAACGTGTTCTCGTCCGGCTGGCACCTCCATCAGTCGCTGGTGTCGCGCAAGACGGGTGAAAATGTCTTCGTATCGAAAAACGAGGGTGAGCCGCTGTCGCCGCTGGCGATGAACTATCTCGGCGGCCTCCTGGCCCATGCCCGCGCCTCGACGGTATTCAGCACGCCGACCATCAACGGCTACAAGCGCTACCGGACCTATTCATTGGCGCCGGACCGTGCGGTGTGGGGCTGCGACAACCGCGGCGTCATGATCCGCGTGCTGGGCGGCCCGAACGATCCGGCCTCGCGACTCGAGAACCGGGTCGGCGAGCCGGCGGCGAACCCATATCTCTATATGGCGACGCAGATTCTCTCCGGCCTCGACGGCGTGGACCGCAAGCTTGATCCGGGACCGTCCGCCGATACGCCCTATGAGACGCAAGCGAGCATGCTGCCGAAATCGTTGCGGGAGGCGGTTTTCGCCCTCAAGGATGATTCTTTCTTCCAGCAGGCTTTAGGGGCGGAATTTATCGAGTATTATACTTTCATCAAAAATGCAGAGATCGAACGCTTTCAAGCAGAGGTAACGGACTGGGAGCATCGCGAGTATTTCGAGATTTTTTAAACTCAAGGTGCCTTGATAGGGTTTTCTGCCAAAAAAAGCGGCTAAAAGAACAATATATTTCGAAATTCGTCGGGACATTGCGCCGGTTTGTCGGCATAGTGGCCCGACGTGAGTGTAAAATGCGACTACAAGAAGGGTCTCAAGAGGGGAACGCAATGACAATGAGGAAGACGACTGCACTTCTTTCCGCGCTCGCCGCCGTCAGCCTGATGGCGACGCCGGCGTCGGCCGACGTCATCAAGGTGGGCGTGATCGGGACGATGTCCGGACCGTTCGCCCTGTTCGGCAAGAACTTCAAGATGGGCATCGACGCCTGGGTTGCCGAGCATGGCAACAAGGTTGGCGGCCACACGGTCGAGTTCGTCTACCGTGACGAGGAATCCGCGAACCCGGCGCGCTCCAAGGCGCTCGCGCAGGAGTTGATCGTCAAGGAGAAAGTGCAGTACCTCGCCGGCGTCTATTTCACGCCGGATGCGATGGCCATTGCTCCGCTGCTCGAAGAATCGAAAACCCCGCTTGTCGTCATGAATGCGGCGACTTCGACCATCGTCCAGAAGAGCCCGTATATCGTCCGTACCTCGTTCACGATGTGGCAGAACACGGTTCCGTCCGCGAAGGTCGCCAAGCGTCTCGGCGTCAAGAAGGCGGCGATTGCGGTGACGGACTACGCGCCGGGCCTCGACGTGGAAGCGGCATTCAAGACCGCGTTTGAAGCCGAAGGCGGGCAGGTGGTCGAAGCCATCCGCATGCCGATGAACGCCACCGACTTCAGCCCGATCATGCAGCGCATCAAGGATTCCGGCGCCGACGCGCTGTTCACCTTCCTGCCTGCCGGACCGCCGACCCTTGCCTTCGTGAAGGCCTATATCGGTAACGGCCTGAAGGATGCAGGCGTGCGTCTGATGTCGACCGGCGACCTGACCACCGAGCCGGACCTTCCGGCGATCGGCGATGCCGGCCTTGGCATTCTCACCACGTTCCACTACGCGGTGTCGCATGACTCGCCGGAGAACAAGCACTTTTTGAAGATGATCGAGAAGGCTGGCGGCAAGGTCGACGAAGTGACCATGACCGCGGTGGCCGCCTATGACGGCGCGCGCCTGATCTACAAGATGATCGAGGCCACCAACGGCAAGCGCGATCCCGACAAGGCCATCGCAGCCGTCAAGGGCATGAGCTGGATCAGCCCGCGCGGCCCGGTGACCATCGATCCCGAACTGCGCCACATCCGCCAGAACATCTATCTGCGCGAAGTTGCGAAGCAGGACGGCAAGCTGATCAACAAGGAAATCGAGACGTTTCCCAATCAGCCGGACTGGGCTTTGCAGAAGCAGTGATCCACTTGACGTCCCCTTCGCTGCCAGGCGAGGGGGCGTCTGGAAAGCATTTCGTTCAAAAGATATGGCCTGATGCCGTGCGGCCGGATGGCTCCCTGAGCTCCGGCCGCCGCATCTTTACGAGTTGAGCCTATGCGCACAATTCTAAGCATCGGCGTGGATGCCGCTGCCTACGGTATGGTTCTCTTCATCATCTCGATCGGTCTTTCGATCATGATGGGATTGATGCGCGTGGTGAATCTGGCCCACGGCGCCTTCGCCATGATCGGCGGCTACATCGCGTCCTATGTTCTGCAGGACTACGGCCTCGGCTACGGCGTCGCGATCGCGGTGGCGGTGGCCGGCACCATCGTTCTGGCCTATCCGCTGGACCTCTTGCTGTATCGCCGGATCTACCGGAACTCCGACGAACTGACGCAGGTGCTGCTGACCATCGGCATCACCTTCCTGATCATCGGCGTCGCCAACTATCTGCTCGGCCCGACCTCCAAGACGATTCCGCTGCCGCCTTCGCTGAGCGGCCCGACGGATATCGGCTTCCGCATGGTCCCGACCCATCGAATCTTCGTGATTATCTGCGGCGTCGTGACGGCGCTGGCGCTGTGGTTCCTGATCGAGAAGACCGAGTTCGGCATCCGGCTGCGCGCCGCGGTTGACCACAACCAGATGGCCGACGCGCTCGGCATCCGCACCGAGATCATCTATTCGGCGACGTTTGCGCTGGCGGTCGGCCTCGGCGCATTCGGCGGCGTGGTCGGCGCGGAGATTTTGCCGATCGAGCCGTTCTATGCGCTGCGTTACATGGTGACGTTCCTGGTGGTCGTCTCCGTCGGCGGCGCCGGCTCCATCGGCGGCGCGCTGGCGGCGTCGCTGCTGCTCGGCCTTGCCGACACCACCGGAAAATATCTTGCGCCTGAATTCGGCGAATTCTTCTTTTACCTCGCGGTGATCCTGATCGTGTTCCTGTTCCCGCGCGGCCTGTTTGGACGGGCATACTGACATGAGCATGCTTCAAACATCTGCAACGCCGCGCAGCGCCGGCCTGCCGCTCCAGCGCGAGCTGGTCGGCGGCCTCACGGTCGCAGTCCTCGGTGTCGTCGGATACTTTCTATTTCCGGATGACCTTGCGTTTCTGACGCGGCTGGTCGCTCTCGCGCTGCTGGTGCTGTCGCTCGATCTCGTCACCGGCTATTGCGGCATCGCCACCCTCGGCCATGCGGCGATCTTCGGTGTCGCCGCCTATGCGGCCGGCAATGCCTGCATCGCGGGGATGAAGGATCCGATCGCGCTGCTCGGCGTGGGCATTGTCGCCGGAGTGGCGATGGGGCTGGTGTCGGGCGTGCTGATCGCGCGTTTCCGCCAGTTGCCGCAACTTGTGCTCTCCATCGCCTTCGGCCAGCTCATCGCGGCGCTTGCCAACAAGCTGTCGTCGGTGACGGGCGGCAGCGACGGCCTCGCCGGAATCGAGCCTGCGCCGGTGCTCGGCATTTTCGGCTTCGATCTCTACAGCCGCACCGCCTTTGTCTTCTCGCTGACCGTGCTGGTCATCGTGTTCATGGTGCTGCTGCGTTTCGTCAATTCGCCCTTCGGCCTGCTGTGCCGCGGCATTCGCGATGACGACCTGCGCGCGCGGATGATCGGCGCATCGGTCTATCCGCGCCTCATCGTGATGTATTGCGTGTCGGGCGCGGTCGCCGGTCTCGGCGGCGCGCTGATGGCGATCACCACCGGCGTCGTCGGCCTCGACAGCGTCGGCTTCGAGCGCTCGGCCGAGGCGCTGGTGATGCTCGTGCTCGGCGGTACCGGCAACCTCTGGGGCGGACTGGTCGGCACGATCATCTTCCAGATTTTCGCGCATGTTGTTTCGGCGACCAACCCGTTCCACTGGATCATGCTGGTGGGACTGCTGCTCATCCTCATTGTCGTGTTCGCGCCGCGCGGAATTGTCTATTCCGCAGTGACGCTGTTCAACCGCATGTTCCGGCGCGAGGTGGCGTCATGACGCTGCTGCTCGACGTCCAGGCCGTCTCAAAATCATTCGGCGGTCTTCACGTGAACGAAAATGTTTCGTTCAGCCTGTCCGCGGGCGATCGCGTCGCGCTGATCGGCCCGAATGGCGCCGGCAAGACGACGCTGGTCAATGTGCTCACCGGCGATCTTCCGCCGACGAGCGGCCGCCTGATCTTCTGCGGCGAGGACATCACAAAACTCTCGATCGAGAACCGCGTGCAGCGCGGGCTGGCGCGAACCTTCCAGATCACGCGGCTGTTCAAGACACTGACGGCGGCGGAGAACGTCGCACTCGCTGTCATGCAGCGGCGCAGGATCACCTCGCGTTTCTTCTCGCCCGCCACCGATCTTCCCGGCGTGCGGGAGGAGTGGCAGGAACTGCTGTCGATCCTCGGCGTGTCGCATCTCGCGCACAGGCCGGTGGCGAGCCTCGCCTATGGCCAGCAGCGCTTGCTCGAAATGGCGATCGGACTTGCGCTACATCCAAAAGTGCTGCTGCTCGATGAGCCGGGCGCGGGCGTGCCGCATGACGAAGCGCCGAAAATTCTCGAGGCCCTCGACCGCCTGCCGAAGGACATTGCGGTGCTGATGATCGAGCATGACATGGACCTCGTCTTCAAGTTCGCCAAGCGCGTGCTCGTGCTTGCGGGGGGAAGACTGATCTTTGAAGGAACGCCCGAATCCGTGACTGCGGATCATGAAGTCCGACGGGCCTATCTGGGGAGCTATGCCGATGCCAGCCGCGGCTCTTGAAGTCGAAGGTCTGAGCGCGGGTTACGGTCCCACTCAGATCATCGAAGATATCACCTTCAGCGTGCCGGCGGGCGGCCGCCTTGCCATTCTGGGCCGCAACGGCGTCGGCAAGACGACGCTGCTCGCGACCCTGATGGGTCTGTCCACCCGCCACAAGGGGCGGATCAGGATCGGCTCGACCGATCTGACCGCTTCGCGCACTTCGGCGCGCGCCCATGCCGGCGTCGGGTACGTGCCGCAGACGCGCGATATCTTCCGCTCGTTGACGGTCGAGGAAAACCTCTTCACCGGCCTCAAGGGGCGGCCGCGCTCGGCGGTGGAAGAGGTCTACGAAATGTTCCCGCGCCTGCGGGAGCGGCGCTCCAACTATGGCCAGCAGCTCTCGGGCGGCGAGCAGCAGATGCTGGCGATGGCGCGAACGCTGCTCGGCAAGCCCTCGGTCCTCCTTCTCGACGAGCCGCTCGAAGGGCTCGCGCCAGTGATCTGCGACGAGTTGATGGAGATGATCACCAAGCTCGGGGCAACCGGCGAGGTGACGGTGCTGCTGGTCGAACAGCAGATCGAGCGCGCGCTGGATTTCGCCGAGCGCGTCATCATCATGGAGCGCGGACGCGAACAGTGGTCAGGTGAGCCGGCCGAACTGCAGGCCGACCGCGCGCTCGTTGAGCGCCTCCTCGGGGTCGGCATTCACTGACGTCTCGATGGCTATCGGCGCCTGCGATCAGGCAAGAAAACGCGGCGCCCATTCGCCCCGCCACGGGGGGATGGGCGCGTCGTTACTTCTCGGGCGCTCCGCCCGAAAAATTGCGATAGATGAACTGGTCCGAACCCTCAGTGGCCTCGCGCTCGGCTGTCTTGAAGATTGCTTCATGCACTGGCGAATAGCTGCAAGCCGGATCGGTGTTCGCCGCGTTGCCGGTGAGCGCGAAGGCCTGGCAGCGGCAGCCGCCAAAATCCTCCTCCTTGAAGGCGCAGCTCCGGCACGGCTCCGGCATCCAGTCGGTGCCGCGAAAGCGATTCAGCGCCTCCGAATGCTGCCAGATCCACGCGATCGAGCGATTGCCGCGCACGGAGTCGAAATGCATTCCGGTGATGGTTTCGGCCGCGTGGCAAGGCAGGATCTTGCCAGATGGTGAGATGTTGAAGAACTGCCGCCCCCAGCCGCCCATGCATTTTTTCGGCCGCAGCGCATAGTAGTCCGGCACCACGTGGTCGATCACGAGGGTGCCTTTCAGCCGGCTTGACGCGTCCTCGACGATCCGGCTGGCTTCGTCCACCTGTTCCAGCGTCGGCATCAGCGCCGCGCGATTTTTCAGCGCCCAGCCATAGTACTGCACATTCGCGACCTCGAGACGGTCCGCGCCGAGCGCGACTGCCATGTCGATGATGTCAGCAAGCTGATGCATGTTCTGCCGGTGCATCACCGCGTTGACGGTGAGCGGCAATTCAAGCTCGCGGGCGATCTTTGCGACTTCGATCTTTTTTGCGTGGGCCTCGCGGAGCCCGGCGATGCGATCCGCGACCGTTGCCTCGCTGCCCTGAAAGCTGATCTGGATATGGCAGAGGCCCGCGTCCGCGAGGTCTTTCAGCGAGTTGCGGTTGAGCAGAACCGCCGACGTGATGAGATTGGTGTAGAGGCCAACGTCGCTCGCGTGCTGTACAAGCTCGGCGAGATCCTTGCGGGCCGTCGGCTCGCCGCCCGAGAGATGGATCTGCAATACGCCGAGTTCGGCCAGTTCGGTAAAGACGTCTTTCCATTCGGCCGTCGTCAGTTCGTTGCGGGCGCGCTCGAGCTCAAGGGGGTTCGAGCAGTACGGGCACTGCAACGGGCAGCGATGCGTGAGCTCGGCGAGCACCGCAAGCGGGATGCCGTAGGTTCCGGTCGGAGTAATGCTTCGGTCCGGTGCTGCCGCGCCGTCAAGCGGTGGCGTTGCGTCGGTGAGGGAAGGGCTCATCCTGACCTCATGGGGATTGGTCCCGTGCCTCGGTCAAAAAACCTTTGTCGGCGAGATCCTGCAACAGGGCAGTGACATCAACTGCAATGATAGCACGTTCGGCGCTGTATTTTTCGGAAAGGATATCGACGACATCATCCACTCGCCGCGCGCCGTCGCAGAGTTGCAAAACCTCGACCGCGATCTCGTCGGGCGCAAGCACCCGCTCCGGAACGAGCAGCACCCATGTCTGCCGGGTTTCATCGAAGCGGAGCTTCGCATGGCGCGGCAACTGCGGGCGGCTGGTTCCGCTGATGGTGATGCGGCGGGAGGCGGGCGGATTCGGGGACGAGCTGCTCATCGCATGTCGTCCGGGACAAAGGCGCCGGGCGGAATGTGGCCGTCGACGTAGGCGTGGTGCAGGGCGTCGAGCTGCGCCCATAACACGTTGGTCTTGAAGATCAGCGCATTGCATACCGCCTCGCGCTCCGTCTGCGTGCGGGCGTTGCGCCGGACATAATCGAGGGCGAAATCGGCATCGCGCGGGGCTTGTTCAAGCCGGCGTTTGAAATAGCTCATGATTTCCGGATTGACGAAATCGTAGTGCGCCAGCATGCCGGAAATGCGTTCTTCGTGCAGATTGGGGGCGAAGAGCTCGGTGAGCGAGGAGGCGATGGCCTCGAGCGGCGTGCGATCGCGGACGAAATGCACATAGGCATCGACCGCAAAGCGCGTGGCCGGCAAAATTCCCTCGGTGGACTCGACATAGGCGGAATCGAGGCCCAGCCCCTCGGTGAGCTTGAGCCACCGTTTGATGCCGCCTTCGCTCATGGCGTCGCCGTCATGATCCTCGATCCGGTGGCGCCATTCGACGCGGATCGCCCGGTCGCGGAAGCGGGACAGCACGACGGCGTCCTTGATGGGGATCGAGCTCTGGTAATAGTAGCGATTGAGCGCCCAGGCCTGCACCTGGCCCTTGTTCAGCTTGCCGCCATGCAACATGCGGTGAAACGGGTGCAGGTTGTGATAGCGCGCGGCGCCGATCTCGCGGAGCTGTTTTTCCAGTTCGTCGGCGGAATTCATCGGCGCTTCGCCGACGGAGAACGCGGTCATCGAGGTCAAAGCAGATACTCCGTGCCATCGGCGGGAATTTCCCAACCTTCCTTCTCAGCAATGCGGCGCTCGTCGGAATCCGGCAGGACGACCGGGTTCGAGTTGTTGATGTGAAGAAAGATTTTGCGGCCGATCGCAGCATCGGCCAGCGCGGCTATCGCGCCATCGGGGCCGGACATCGCCATGTGCCCCATCCGTTGCCCCGTCTTGTGGCCGAGGCCGGCGGCGATCAGCTCGTCGTCGCGCCAGAGCGTGCCATCGAAAAAGATCATCGCCGCGCCCTCGATCCGCGAGCGCAGCTCCGGCGTCATGCGCGCGCAGGCGGGCAGGTAGAAGAACGAGCGGCCGGTACGCCGATCGGTGATCTGCAGGCCGAGTGTGTCTCCGGGATCGTCGGCCGGGAAGTTTGCGTCCGCGCCGCTCTCAAGATACCACGCGACCTTGCCGGGCACGGCGAAGGGGAGAACGGTGATACCCGATGCTGCGCCATCGGGGAGGGCTGGCTCGAATGCCGCCTCCAGGGTGATGGCGCGGCGCGGCACCCGATTGCGGTCTAGCACGTTGAAAATGCTGTTGGCGTGAAGCGTGGCAAGCACGCGCGGATGCGCGTAGATCGCGAAGGGCGAGCCCTCGCGCAGCGACAGCAGGCCCGCGACGGCATCGACCTCGGCATTGGTCAGAATCACGCCGGCAATCGGGCTGTGCCGCAGTACGCCGGCCTGTGGATGCAGGCGAGGGATCGCGATGATCTGCTGGCGAATGTCGGGCGAGGCGTTGAGCAAAAACCAGTGCCGGTCATCGGCGCTGATTGCGAGGGACGCCTGCGTCATCTGAAAGCCGCCGGGCGTCTTTCGCGCAGCATTGCAAACGTCGCAGCCGCAATTCCACTGCGGAATTCCTCCGCCGGCCGCACTCCCGAGAACAACCACTCGAAGCATGGCGGCTCCCCGAAACCGGCCAATCTGATCAGAGCAGCGAATGAGCAGCTTCCGTTCGCGGAAGCTTTTTTGAATAATAGAAGCCCACTTCGCCAGATGGAAGCCTGAGCGATGAGCCTTGAATTGCGGCTTCTTGAGCTCCGGGCGAGAGCCTTTAAAAATCAATCTCCGGCCCGAAGAGGCGCTGCTGGTGCCGCGCCCGAGTACCGGAGATTGTTTATATCTGGCAAAACGGCGCGTGCTTATTTCCGCACGGCACAAGCATACATATTGATTTCCATGCCTACCGGAATTTCAACAATCTTCGGAGCTTTCCAGGCCATTGCAAAAATCCTCCGCTTGCTTGGCAGCGCCATGCTGCTGAAAAAAGTCTAGTTCGCTTTCCGGGTTCCGTCCATGGCAAAGGCCGATGGGGGAATTCATGCTGCAAAGCAGCAAAAATACCGGGCGAAGCAGCGAAAAGTCAGGCTCAAATCGGCGTTCCTGCAATTGGGAGGTTGACGGCGCAGCGTTGTCGCGGGAAGACAGTTCCGAACCTTCGGCAACCTTTGTGCCTGCATTTTCAGACCACAGACAGAGAACACCCATGCCGCCATATCGCTCTAGGACTTCCACCCATGGCCGGAACATGGCCGGCGCCCGCGGATTGTGGCGCGCAACCGGCATGACCGATGCGGATTTCGGCAAGCCGATCATCGCGATCGCAAACTCCTTCACCCAGTTCGTGCCGGGTCACGTCCACCTCAAGGATCTCGGCCAGCTCGTGGCGCGCGAGGTCGAGAAGGCGGGCGGCGTCGCCAAGGAGTTCAACACCATCGCGGTGGATGACGGCATTGCGATGGGGCACGAGGGCATGCTCTACAGCCTGCCGTCGCGCGAGGTGATCGCCGACAGCGTCGAATACATGGTCAATGCCCATTGCGCCGACGCCATCGTCTGCATTTCCAACTGCGACAAGATCACCCCCGGCATGCTGATGGCGGCGATGCGGCTGAACATCCCGGTGGTCTTCGTCTCCGGCGGCCCGATGGAAGCGGGCAAGATCAAGCTGGACGGCGAATCCCGCTCGGTCGATCTCATCGATGCGATGATCGCCGCGGCCGACGATACCATGACCGACGAGCAGGTGCAGACCATCGAGCGCTCGGCGTGTCCGACCTGCGGCTCGTGCTCGGGCATGTTCACGGCGAACTCGATGAACTGCCTGACCGAGGCGCTCGGTCTCGCGCTGCCGGGCAATGGCTCGGTGCTGGCCACCCACGCCGACCGCGAGCGGCTCTTCGTCGAGGCGGGGCATCTGATCGTCGATCTGGCCAAGCGCTACTACGAGCAGGACGACGCTTCGGTGCTGCCGCGCAACATCGCCAATTTTGATGCCTTCGAGAATGCGATGACCCTCGACATCTCAATGGGCGGCTCCACCAACACGGTGCTGCACCTTTTGGCCGCCGCCTATGAAGGCGAGGTCAACTTCACCATGGCCGACATTGACAGGCTGTCGCGCCGCGTGCCGGTGCTGTGCAAGGTCGCGCCTTCGGTGGTCAACGTGCACATGGAAGACGTGCATCGCGCTGGCGGCATCATGGCCATTCTCGGCCAGCTCGATCGCGCCGGCCTGATCAAGACCGATACCGGCACGATCCATAGCGGCACGCTCGCCAATGCGCTGGACCGGTGGGACATCTCGCGCACCAATAGCGAGACCGTTCAGAATTTCTATCGCGCGGCTCCCGGCGGCGTGCCGACGCAGGTCGCCTTCAGCCAGGATCGCCGCTACAAGGAGCTCGACCTTGACCGCTCCGGCGGCGTGGTGCGCGACGCCGCGCATGCCTTCAGCAAGGACGGCGGCCTCGCGGTGCTCTACGGCAACATCGCCGAGGATGGCTGCATCGTGAAGACTGCCGGCGTCGATGAAAGCATTTTGACGTTCGCAGGTCCCGCCCGCATCTTCGAGAGCCAGGACGACGCGGTGAGCGCCATCCTCACCGACAAGATCAAGCCGGGCGATGTGGTGCTGATCCGCTACGAGGGCCCGCGCGGCGGCCCCGGCATGCAGGAAATGCTCTATCCGACCAGCTATCTGAAGTCGAAGGGCCTCGGCAAGGTCTGCGCGCTGATCACCGATGGCCGCTTCTCGGGCGGCTCCTCCGGCCTCTCGATCGGCCACATCTCGCCGGAAGCGGCAGAGGGCGGCGCGATCGGCCTCGTCGAGGAGGGCGACCGCATCGAGATCGACATCGTCAACCGCAAGCTGAATCTTGCGATCTCCGACGAAGAGCTGGCGCGCCGGCGCGAGGCTATGGTTGCTCGCGGCGACAAGGCGTGGCGGCCGCTCAATCGCAAGCGCAAGGTCTCGCAGGCGCTGCGCGCCTATGCGCATTTTGCCACCAGCGCCGCGCGCGGCGCGGTGCGTGAAGTGCCCTGACGGACTAAACGATTCGCCGATCACCAGAGCGGCGAAGCAATCAAACGAAAGCGCGGCATGTAGATCTACATGCCGCGCTTTTTTTCTTCACGTTGAAGAGAAAAGCGCGCAACGCGCCCCCGCGCTGGACAGAGTGCTTTCGTCTTCGCCGATGCTTGCCCGCTCAACATGCGCGGTAAGATCGCACGCACTCATCGCGCCGTTTTCAACTTTAGTCTTACGTGCCTTCCTGCCTGATCAACACTTTTCGCATTCGGCTTCTACGAAAGGCGAATTGACGGAAGTGGCCCTCAAGGAGCGCAATGGTTGCAGTGAATGGAGTGGATTTGTGCACGCGCTTTTGCGTCTCCACTCTCTTGCTGCAATTGCCGGCGTCGCGCGGCTGTGCCTGCGCGCGTACCATAACAACAACTCGGGAGGATCAGCATGGCTATGGACCGCAGCACGAAAAGCGATTCCTTGAAGTTCGGTGTTTCTCGGCGAACGTTGCTTCAGGCTGGCGCAGGGCTTGCCGGCGCGAGTTTTCTTCCAAACGGTCTGATCATGCCGGCGCTGGCGGAAGACCATCCCGCGCTCGGCACCTATCCCGCGGGCACGAACGGCCCGTCAGTGTTCGTCGGCATTTCTGTGCCGCGCACCGGCACCTATGCTGCGCCGGGCGAGGACCTGATCAAGGGCTATCAGCTCGCGATCGAGCATCTCAACAACGGCAATGAACTGCTGACCAAAATCTCGCCGAACATCAAGAAGGGCGTGCTCGGCAAGGAGGTCAAATACGGCATCGCCGACAGCGAGGCAAAGCCGAATACCTCGGTGCAGAACTTCCAGAAGTTCATCAGCGAGAACAAGGCCGTCGTCGTCACCGGCAGCGTTTCTAGCGCCGAGGCGGTGGCCAACAACAAGACCGCCGACCGCGAAAAAGTCCTTTATCTGCCGGGCATTTCCGGCTCGAACGACACGACCGGCAAGGATTGCGTGCGCTATTGCTTCCGCGAGTGCTTCCATGCCCAGACCGCGGCGAAGGCGATCTCGCCCTTCCTCATCAAGTCGGTGGGCAAGAACAAGAAGATCGCTTTCCTGACCCCGGACTACACCTATGGTCACACCGTCCGTCAGTCGATGGAAGACTATTTGAAGGAGGGCGGATGGACGGTTGCCACCAACCAGATTTCGCCGCTCGGCACCACCGACTTCAGCTCCTATCTGCTCAACGTCGCCAACTCCGGCGCGGACGTTCTCATCAATATCAACTTCGGCCGCGACGCGGTGCTGTCGGTGAAGCAGGCCAAGGATTTCGGCATTCTCGGCAAGATGACGCTCGTGGTGCCCTACAACACGCCGTTCCTCGCGAAGGAAGTCGGGCCGGACAACATGCAGGGCGTCTTCTGCGGTACCAACTACTGGTGGACGATGGAGGACAAGTATCCGCTGGCGAAGATGTTCAACGACGCCTTCCGCGCCAAGTACAAGAGCAACCCGGAGTGGGGGGCGCAGACCGCCTATATGCAGCTTGCGATGTGGGCGGACGCGGTAGAGCGCGCAAAGTCGTTCTATCCGCCGGATATCATCAAGGCCTATGAGGCGGGCGCACACGTGCAGTCGATGGTGGGCGACGTGTACTTCCGCGGCGCGGATCACCAGCTCGTGCGGCCGGTCGTCATCGTCCGCGGCAAGAAAGCTGCGGACATGAAAAACCCGGATGATTACTACGAGGTCGTCGAGGTGGTCGACGGCGCGAACCTGTTGCAGCCGCCCGAGCACTTTGGCTGCAAGATGGGCGGCTACACCTGATCACACAATGGCGAGGGCCGGATGCCACGAAGCAATCCGGCCTCGCTGTCGTTCCCAATCCGAATCGGGGCTGATGACGCAAATGCGCGTGAGGTGAATGTGATTAGTTGGCCAAATCTGATTTCTCAGATGTTCAATGGTCTTGTGCTCGGCGCACTGCTTGCGCTGATCAGCTCGGGGCTGACGATCATCTATGGCACGCTCGGCGTGCTCAATCTTGCCCACGGCGCGATGTATATGGTCGGCGGCTATGCCGGTTTCGTCGCCTTCAGCTATACGGATTCATTCATCGTCGCGGTGATCGCCGGCTCGCTGTCGGTTCTCGTTCTCGGCGTCCTGATGGAGCGCATCGTCATCCGGCATTTCTATAGCCGGCCCGATGAGGACCAGATCCTCGTCACCTTCGGTCTCGGCATCTGCTTTGTCGAGACCATCCGCTACTTCTTCGGCAGTCTCTCGAAGTCGATGCCGCCGCCGCCATGGGGCACGGGCGTCACATCGCTCGGCTTCATGCTGTATCCGACCTATCGGCTGGTAGTCGTCGGCATCGTCGCCGTCGCCCTGATCGCACTTTACCTGATGCTCTATCGCTCCCGCCTCGGCATGATCGTTCGTGCCGGCATCGAGGACTCGGTGATGGTCGATTCGCTGGGCATCAATGTCTATCGCGTGTTCATGGTGGTGTTCGGCATCGGCGCCATGGCTGCCGGCTTTGCTGGCATCGTCAACCTGCCGGTCGCGCCGATCACGCCCGATATCGGTGAATCGATCCTGGTGCTGACATTCGTCGTGGTCGTCATCGGCGGGGTGGGGTCGTTCCCCGGCGCGGTGCTCGGCGGCCTGATCTCCGGCGAAATTTTGAGCCTGACGTCAATGGTCAATCCCGCCTATTCGCACGCGATGCTGTTCGCGGTGATGACGCTGGTGTTGTTTGTGCGGCCGCGCGGGCTTCTCGGAACGGTGGGGCGAACCTGATGCAGACGCGTGAACCCACATTACGGGCATGGCTGCCGGAGATTCTGACCGCGGTCGGGCTCGTGCTGGCGCCGTTCGTCCTTCCGCCGCTCGGCTTCGTGCCTGACACCATGACGCGCATCCTGGTGCTCGGACTTTTCGGCATCGGCTTTGATCTGTTGTTCGGCTACACCGGGCTGCTGTCCTTCGGCCAGTCGGCGTTCTTCGGCACCGGCGGCTTTGTCGCCGCCTATCTTCTGACGCGCACCGGCTTGCCGAGTGTGATGCTGGCGCTGTTCATCGGCACGGTGGTCGCGGCGGTCGCGGGCTATCTCGTCGGGTTGATCGCGCTGCGCCGCACCGGCATCTACTTTGCGATGATCACGGTTGCGATTGCGGAGGTGTTTTTCTTTCTCGAGAATTCGCCGCTGGCGGATTTCACCGGTGGCGAAAACGGCCTGCCGGGCGTGCCCGCGCCGATATTCTATCTCGGCTTCACGACGATCAAGATCGGCAGCGGTTGGTCGATGTATGGCTTCATCGCCGTGTGCTTCTTCGTCGGCATCGTAATCGCGCGGCGCATCATCAAATCGCCGGTCGGCAAGATCATGGTCGCAATCCGCGACAATCCGCTGCGCGCGGCGGCGGTGGGGCACAACGTGCATGCCTACAAGATGCTCGCATTCATCATCGCCGCGGCCTATGCCGGCATCGCGGGCGGCCTGCTCGGCGTGATGCAGGGCTACATGCCGCCCGACGCCTTCATGTTCGACACGTCGGGCCAGCTCATCATGCAGACGGTGATCGGCGGCCTAGGCACCTTGTTCGGTCCGCTCGTCGGCGCCGCGATCTGGCTTTATCTGCGCGATTTCCTGCAAGGTACCCTCGGGCTCGGCGCGTCGTGGAAGCTGGCGCTCGGCGTCATCTTCGTGCTGCTCGTCTGCTTCCTCCGCCACGGCGTGATCGGCGGGCTGAAGGATCTCTACGAGTATCTCACCGGCCGCACCGGCACCGACGCGGAGCCGGAGCCTGTCGCGCAGTCGCTGAGCGCGAGCAGCCGCGTGGGTCTGGCGAATGAAGAGCGCGCGGCTGCACAGCCTCTGCGCATTCGCGATCTGAATGGCTTCACCGGTCCGATCATCGAGGCCAAGGGTCTGTCGAAGCGCTATGGCGGCCTCGTGGCGAACAGCAACATCGACTTCTCCGTCGATCAGGGCGAACTGCGCGGGGTGATCGGGCCGAACGGTGCCGGCAAGTCGACGTTCTTCAAAATGCTGACCTGCGAAATCGCGCCGACATCCGGCAAGATTGTGTTTGCCGGCCGCGACATCACCGGCCTCGAGGTGACGGAGGTCTGCCAGCTCGGGGTGACCAAGAGCTATCAGGTCAACCAGCTCTTCACGCGGCTTACGGCGCGGGAAAACATCATGATCTCGGCGCTGGCGGAGCGGCGCGGCAGTTTCCGCATGGACATGCTGCGCAGCACCGATCATTTGCCGGGGCTAAACGAGCAGATTGAGCACACGCTGCAGCTTGTCGAACTCGACCGGCGTGCGGACGTGCCGGTGTCGCAGCTGGCCTACGGCGAAAAGCGTCGCCTCGAGATCGGGCTTGCGCTCGCCACCTCGCCAAGCCTGCTGCTGCTCGACGAGCCGCTGGCCGGCATGAGCCCGCAGGAGCGCAGCGACACGGTGCGGCTGCTCAAATCGATCAGCGTCGGGCGGACGGTAATCATCATCGATCACGATATGGACGCGCTGTTCGAGCTGGCCGAGCGGGTGACGGTCTTGCAGGAAGGGCGCATTCTCGTCGAGGGCACGCCGGACGAGATCAAAGCGAACCCCACGGTTCAGGACGCCTATCTCGGTGGAGTGCTGGAAGCATGAGCCTGCTCGAAGTCAATGGATTGAACAGCTACTATGGCGACTCGCACATTCTCTTCGACGTCGGCCTGCACGTGGAACGCAACGAGGTCATAGGGCTTCTGGGCCGCAACGGCGCAGGAAAAAGCACAACGCTGAAAAGCCTGATGGGTGTCGTGAAGCCGCGATCGGGCAAGGTGATGTTCGATGGCGTCAATGTCGCGGGGAGGGCCAGCCACACCATCGCGCAGGCCGGAATGCAGCTCGTGCACGAGGATCGCCGGATCTTCGGCTCGCTCAACGTCGAGGAGAACCTGATCCTCGCCGGCCTGACGGCGGAAAACCGCTGGCCGCTCGACCGCATCTACGAGATGTTTCCGCGCCTCGAAGAGCGCCGCACCAGCCGGGGAACGGACCTATCAGGCGGCGAGCAGCAGATGCTGGCGATTGCGCGCGCCTTGGTGCGCGATCCGAAGATCGTGCTGCTGGACGAGCCGTTCGAGGGGCTTGCGCCAGTGATCGTGCGCGATCTGATGAAGGCGTGCCGCGATCTTGCGGCATCGGGACAGACGATCATTCTTGTCGAGCAGAACCTCGCCGCGACGTTGGCGCTGGCGGAGCGCATCTACATCATCAATAACGGGCATATCGTGCATCACGACCCCGTTCCCGCGCTCAAGGCGCAGCCGGAGATTTTGCAGCGTTACCTTGGCGTCTGAGAAGTGCTCAGTTGTTACGACTCAGCTCGCGCCGCAGAGCAGGGCAAAGAACTCGTCGTCGATCGATGCGCCGCGAATGCCGCCGTTCGCGTCGATCAGCGCCCAGGAACGGATCTCATAGCCTTGCCCGACCGGCTTGCCGGTGCGGGACATTGCATAATCGATCCTGAAACGGCGTTCGTTCACGCGCGCGATGGAAACATCAATGTCGATCACGTCGTCGTAGCGGGCGGGGGCGACGAACTCGGCATTCGCCTGCACAATCGGCGTCACCGCGCCAAAACGCTGCCTGATGTCGCGCTGGCTGAGGCCGCGGTGCCGGATCAGGCGCTGAAAGGTGCAGTCGAACCAGTAGAAATAGTTCGGATAGAACACGATCCCGGCTTCGTCGCAGTCGCCCCATTCGATGGTGATGCTGGTTCTGAACATGTTGCTTCGTTTCGCTCCGGTCATTTGCAGGGATTTTGGGGGCGACCTGTTACCGGCTGGATCAAGCGCCTATATGCGGGCAGTAGAAGATGAGGATACGATATGCAGCCCGTGAAGATTAACGACAAACTCTCCGTTGCCAAGCAGCCCGCGCTTGACGATTTTCCCCGTCTCGCGTCCGCCGGCTTTCAGACGCTGATCAACAACCGGCCCGATGGTGAGGACGCGGCGCAGCCCGGAACGGCCGCCGAGGAGAGTGCCGCGGCGGCAGCCGGCATGGCCTACAGCCACATTCCGGTGACGGGGCCGACGCTGACAAGGGAGGCGGTGCAAAAGTTTCGCGCGGAGATCGATGCCGCCGAGGGGCCGGTGCTCGCGCATTGCAAGGGCGGCACACGCTCGCTCACGCTCTGGGCCATCAGCGAGGTGATCGCGGGCAACATGCGGCGGGACGAAGTGGTCGAATTCGGCCGTAGCCATGGCTTTGATCTTGCCGGCGCGGCGGCGTGGCTGGAGCGCAACGGCTACTGAGCATTTGGCGGGCGTCGTTCGCCCGCATGTACCGGAAAAATAGCCGCGTGCATGTCGCACGCGGCTGTTTTTTTGCATCAGTCGGCGAATTGCGGCGGGGGCGTGAAGCCGCCGAATTCGCGTTCGATCAGCTCGGCGAGCCGCAGCGGCGTGCGGTCGTTCAGCCATGGGCCGATGATCTGCAGGCCGATCGGCAGGCCCTCCGGCGTCTGGCCGGCAGGGATTGCGGTTGCCGGCAGGCCCGGCGTGGTGGCAACGCCCGCCCAGACGAGCTGGTCGAGATAGGGATATTTTGCGCCATCGATATCGATGTGCCGCAGGTTCTGATCCTCCACGAAGTCGAGCGGATAGGCCGGCGTCGGCATCACCGGGCAGATCACCGCATCGACCGTCTTGAACAGCGCGCGCCACTGTGCGCGCAGGCCCTGGCGCGCGCCGTCGTCCAGCACCCAGGCGCGGTGGCTGCTCACGCAGCCGCGAAGACGCTCGGCCACAAGGCTGTTGGCTGCGTCCGGCAGCTTGGCGCGCTCCGCCTGCATCTGGTCGTAGACGTGCGGCGGAAACGACGAGGCAAGGAAGCTGAACAGCAGTCGCATATAGAGGCGCGCCGACTCGGCAAGGTCCGGCAGATGCGCATTGGTGCGTGAGATGGTGGCGCCCTTGCCGGCGAGGCCTTCGGCGAGGCGATCGATTGCGCCGCGCACGCTGGCTGCGCTCGGCAGCAGCGGGTGGCTGTCGATGATGAGAATTCGGAAGTCGCCGATCTTCTCGTGGCGCGCCGCAGGCAGATCGAGCCTGTAGCCGACACCGGCATCGATCTCGTCGGGGCCGGCGATGACATCGAGCAGCAGCGCGAGGTCCGCGGCCGTGCGGGTCATCGGTCCGACCACGGCGAGGTCGAGATGCAGCGGGACGGAAGGAACCATCGGCGGCGCATGGCCGCGCGGCGGCACGAGGCCGAGGGTCGGCTTGTGCGCATAGATGCCGCAATGATGGGCGGGGACGCGGAGCGAGCCGCCGATGTCGGAGCCGAGCGACAGCGGACCAAAGCCCGCGGCGAGCGCGGCCGACGAGCCGCCCGACGAGCCGCCGGGCGTGCGGCCGAGGTCATACGGATTTTTCGTGATGCCGTAGATGTCGTTGTAGCTCTGCCAGTCGCCGAGCGCGACCGGAACGTTGGTCTTGCCCAAAATCACGGCGCCGGCCGCCTTCACCCGTTGGACGCAGGCGGAATCGTCGTTCGGCTTGTAGCCCTTGAACTGCGACCAGCCCCACGTCGTCGGCGTGCCGGCGAGATTGAAGGACTCTTTTACTGTCATCGGAATGCCAAGCAGCGCTTTGGCCGCGCCGCGCGCGCGTGCGGCGTCGGCTTCGCGGGCGGCGGCGAGCGCCCGGTCGAAATCGCGCACGCAGATCGCGTTGATCTGCCCGTCATGGCGTTCGATCCGCGCAATTGTGTCCTGCGCCAGCTCTACGGCCGAAACCTGTTTCGCCGCCAGCGCCTTCGAGAGCTCAACCGCTGATTTGAATGCCCACTGAGACAATATTTCCCTCCCCTGTCGGATTTTGTTGAATTGGCGCCATGTTGCGTGGTTCCGGCGCGATCCGCAAGCGTAGCACCTCGACCGACTAGCGAAATAGTTGTGGCTGTTGATGAACGCTTTGCTCGTTGCGACGTTTGAGTCTGGATCGCTGCCGGCATGGCGATTTGCTCGCGCACTTCATGCTTGGGGAATTTTGGATTGGCGCTTCGCATCGAAGACTATGGTTTGATCGGCGATTGCCACAGCGCCGCCTTGGTGGGGCGCGACGGCTCGATCGACTGGCTGTGCTGGCCGTCGTTCGACTCCGATGCCTGCTTCTCGGCGCTCCTCGGCAACAAATGGAATGGCCGCTGGCTGATTGCGCCACAGGCGAGGGAAGTGGCCGTTTCGCGCCGCTACCGGGGCGACACGCTCATTCTTGAAACACGCTTCGAAACCGGCGAAGGCGTCGTCACGCTCACCGACTTCATGCCGCCCGGCGCTGCCGTTCCGAGTCTTGTCCGCATTGTGCGCTGCGAGTCCGGCCGCGTGAAGATGCGCATGGAGATGATTGTCCGGTTCGGCTTCGGCAAGGATGTTCCCTGGGTCCGGCGGATCGCGGATGACGCGCTGCTCGCGGTCTGCGGGCCGGACATGGTGGTGCTGCGCACTGCAGTCGCCACGCGCGGCAGAGATTTTACGACGGTCGCTTCCTTCGATGTTGCGGAAGGCGATGTCATTCCCTTCGTGCTGGCCTATGAGGCCTCGCACCGCGAGGTGCCGCCGCCGCTTGATTGCCAGCGCTCCTTTGCCGAGACGGAGCGCTTCTGGGCATCGTGGGGTGAAAAACTTCTGTATGACGGGATGGACCGATCGATAGTTTTGCGCTCGCTGATCGTGCTGAAGGCGCTTATCTTCATGCCGACCGGCGGGATGGTGGCGGCACCGACGACCTCGCTGCCGGAGACGCTCGGCGGCGCGCGCAACTGGGACTATCGTTTCTGCTGGCTGCGCGATGCCACCTTCACGCTGCTGGCGCTAATGAACAGCGGCTACTTCGAGGAGGCGACGGCCTGGCATCACTGGCTCTATCGCTCGGTGGCAGGCTCGCCGGCCGAAATGCAGATCATGTATGGCCTCAGCGGCCAGCGGCGGCTGATGGAGTGGGAGGCCGCGTGGCTGCCTGGCTATGAGGGCGCGCGGCCGGTCCGCATCGGCAATGCTGCCTACGACCAACTTCAGCTCGATGTCTATGGCGAGCTCATGGATGTATTCTATCAGTTTCGCAACATGCAGCCGGAGCAGGACAGCCGGAGCTGGGCGCTCGAGATCGTTCTTCTTGCGCATCTCACCAGGATCTGGCGCGAGCCGGATTGCGGCATCTGGGAGCGGCGCGACCGCAACAGACACTATGTCTCATCCAAGGCACTGAGCTGGGTGGCCTTCGACCGCGGCATCAAGACTGCGGAAAAATTCGGTTTCGAGGCGCCGATCGAAGAATGGCGCGCGCAGCGCGATGCCATTCTTCGCGATGTGTGCGAACATGGTTTCGACGAGGAGCAGCAATCCTTCGTCGAAGCTTACGGCTCGCCGCTGCTCGATGCCAGCGTTCTCTTGCTGCCGATCATCGGCTTTCTGCCGGCGGATGATCCGCGGATTCAGGGCACCGTCCGCGCGATTGAAAGCCGGATGATGAACAGCGGCTTCGTGATGCGCCACGATCCGCGGGAGGCGTCGATGAACACGGCGGATGACAATCCGTCGGAGCTCAGCCGCACTGACCCGAGCGAGGGCGCCTTCCTTGCCTGCACGCTATGGCTCGCTGACGTGTATGTCCTTGCAGGGCGGATCGACGATGCCGCCGAACTGCTCGAGCGGGTGGCGGCGATTGCCAATGATCTCGGCTTGCTCGCGGAGGAATACGATCTGCAGCAGCGGCGGCAATGCGGAAACTATCCGCAGGCGCTGACGCATATTGCGCTGATCAACACCGCCCACAACATCAGCGCGGCGCGCAAGCCCGTGATGCAGCGCGCGCACAGGCCGGACGGCAGGTTCAGCAAGCCTTGAGCGCGGTGATGATGTCGCCGACGATCTCTTCCACCGAGCGGTCGATCCTCACCGTGATGATGTTTTCATCCGCGCCGGGCTCCTTGAGCGTGGCGAGTTGGCTGTCGAGCAGACCCGGCGGCATAAAATGATATTTCCGCCGTGCCATCCGCTCCGCGATAAGTGCGCGCGTGCCTTTTAAGTACACAATCCGAACATCATCGCGGCCATGTACGAGAATGTCGCGATAGCTGCGCTTGAGGGCAGAGCAGGCGATCACGATGGCCGCGCCGGCATCGCTCTGCCGGTCGATCTCGTCGGCGATGGCCTGCAGCCAGGGCAGGCGGTCGGCATCGTTGAGCGGCTGGCCGGCGCGCATCTTTTCGACGTTGCTTTCGGGGTGGAAGGCGTCGCCGTCCTCGAAGCGCCAGCCGAGTTTCTTCGCAAGGTGCTCGCCGATCGTGCTTTTGCCGGCCCCCGAGACGCCCATCAGGATCACCGCGTTGGGGCGGACGGGGTGATCAGTCATCAAGGCCCTCGGGAGCGGCGAGATGATCAATGATCCACGTCAGCTCGCCCGTCGGGCGCAGCCGCGCCGCCGGCACGTCTTCGCCGTCGGCAATGCGCGTGAGGATTGGCCGCTTTGAAAGGCCGCTTGCGAGCATCAGCATGTCCCGGCACGATTCCAGCGTCGGATAAGTGAGGGTGACGCGAGGAACGTATGGCTCCATGCCCGCGACGTCAACGCCCACAACCCAGGCGTCCGTCTCGTCCAGCGCCGGGGCGCCGGGAAACAGCGAGGCGGTGTGGCCGTCGCCGCCGACGCCCATCAGGACGACGTCGAACAGCGGCCGCAGCGGATGCAGCCGCGTTGCGCCGTAAAAATCCTGCAGCGTGCGCTGGTAGGCGAGCGCGGCGGTTTGCGGTGAGTCGAGATCGGTCGGGATTGCATGCACCGTGCCTGCTTGCGCGAAGCGATCCAGCAGCAGGTTGCGCGCCGCGCCCATGTTGCTCAGCGGATCGGCCTGCGGCACGAAGCGGTCATCGCCCATGAACCAGTGCACCCGCGCCCACGGAATCTCATCGCGATACGGACGGCTCGCAAGCAGGCGGTAAAGCACCTGCGGCGTTGATCCGCCGGTGAGGCAGACCGCGGCGCGGGCCGTCGCCGCCTTCAGCCTTGCGAGCAGGAGTCGCGCGGCGGTTTCGGCAAGCTCGTTCTCGTTCGGAGCGATGATCACGCGCGAGGAGCTGCTGGCCGCGCTCATTGCGACGCGTCCCGCCAGCTCCGGCCGTCACGCGCGAGCAACTCGAAGGCGGCTTCTGGGCCTTCGCTTCCGGCGGCATATGTCTGCAGCCCGGCCTGGCCTGCGTCCTTCCAGGCATCGAGGAAGGGCTGCACCGCGCGCCAGCCGGCTTCGATGCCGTCCGCGCGTTGAAACAGAATGTTGTCACCGATCATGCAGTCGTGCAGCAAGGTTTCGTAGCCGGTGCTCGGCGTCGCCTTGAAATAGTCCTTGTAGCGAAATTTCATTTCGACGCCCTCGATCTTGACCGACGGGCCGGGGATTTTGGTGTTGAACTGCAGCCGGATGCCTTCGGTCGGCTCGATGCCGATCACAAGGTAATTTTGCGACAGGCTTCGCACCGAGGTCTCCCTGAACATCGCGAACGGCGCCTGCTTGAACTTGATCGCGACTTCGGTGCGCTTGCTGGTCAAAGCCTTGCCGGTGCGCAGATAGAATGGCACGCCCGCCCAACGCCAGTTGTCGATCGCGAGCCGCATGGCGACATACGTCTCGGTCGAGCTGTCTTTTTTGACGTGGTCGCTATCACGATAGTCGCCGATATCCACGTTGCCGGCGTGGCCTTTGGTGTACTGGCCGCGCACCGAATTCTCCAAGGCTTCCTCCTTGGTCTGAATCTGGATTGCGGAGAGCACATCCGCCTTTTCGGAGCGTACCGATGTGGCATCGAAGCGCGAGGGCGGCTCCATCGTCACCAGCGCGAGAAGCTGAAACAGGTGGTTCGGCACCATATCGCGCAGCGCGCCGGTCGCATCATAGAACGCGCCGCGATGGCCGACGCCGATGGTCTCGTCGACGATGATCTGCATATGGTCGATGTGGTTGCGGTTCCAGATCGGCTCGAACATGCCGTTCGCGAAGCGCAGCACCAAAATGTTCTGAACGGTTTCTTTGCCGAGGTAATGGTCGATGCGGTAGATCTGGTGCTCGTTCGCCACCTTCAGCAGCGCGGTGTCGAGGGCCTTGGCGGAAGCAAGATCTGAGCCGAACGGCTTTTCGACGACAAGGCGCCGCCAGCCGGCGTCCTGGCGAAGAAGGCCGACGCGGCCAAGCTGTTCGGCGATCGGCGCGAACAGCCCCGGCGGCGTCGCCATGTAGAACAGATGGTTCGGCGGCCGGTGGGAGCCCGGCTTTTCGAGGCAGTCGCGCAACGTCTCGAAAGAGGCGGGGTTGCTCGGGTCCGCCGTCACGCTGGTGACGCATGAGAGCAGATTGCGCGCAATGTCGGGCTGCACCTCGCGCGTTGCGAATTTCTTCAGCCCGTTCATCAGGCTGTCGCGCAGTGCGTCGTCCGACATTTCCCGGCGGCCGACGCCAATGATGCAGAACTGCTCGGGAAGCCGGTCGTGTGCGGCGAGATTGTAGAGCGCGGGGATGATGAGGCGGTGGGTGAGATCGCCAGTGACGCCGAAAATCACGAAGTTACAGGGAGGGGGCTTGGACTGCGAATCCGGCTGCGAAGTCATGCGGCGTGGTCCTTACCAGATCGGTTTGACATGTCGTTGCTGCCGCGGGCCTTGGCGCGTACATCTCTCCGGGATCAGGTTTGGTGGCATCGCCGGTCCCCGTGGATGTGCTATCCGGGAGTATCTAAATGCGGGTTCTTGGGTTCTTTGTGGCCGCCGAATCCGGCGCGCATCGCAGAGAGAATGCGCTCGGCAAAGGTATGTTCCTGACGCGAGCGGAAGCGGGCGAACAGTGCGGCCGTCAGCACTTCGGCCGGCACCGCCTGATCGATGGCGGCGTTGATGGTCCAGCGGCCTTCGCCGGAATCCTCGACATAGCCGGAATAGGTGTCGAGCGCCGGATTTTCGGCCAAGGCCGTCGCGGTGAGATCGAGCAGCCATGACGGAATGACGCTGCCGCGCCGCCAGACTTCGGCGATGTCGGCGACATCGAGCGTGAAGCGGTGCTGCTCCGGCAACGCCGGGCTGTTGGCGTTGCGCAAGATGTCGAAGCCTTCGGCGTAGGCCTGCATCAGGCCGTACTCGATGCCGTTGTGGACCATCTTGACGTAGTGCCCGGCACCGACCGGGCCGGCGTGGATGTAGCCCTGCTCGACGCGGGGGTCGCGGCCCTTGCGGCCGGGCGTTTGCGGAATGTCGCCTTTGCCCGGCGCAAGCGTGGTGAAGATCGGGTCGAGGCGGTCGACGGTCGCCTTGTCGCCGCCGATCATCATGCAGTAGCCGCGCTCAAAGCCCCAGATGCCGCCGCTGGTGCCGACGTCGAGATAATGGATATTGTCGTGCGCCAACGCCTCGGCGCGGCGGATATCGTCCTGCCAGAAGGTGTTGCCGCCATCGATGATCGTGTCGCCGGCCTGCAGCAGTGGGCGGAGCGCATCGATGGTCTGCTCGGTAATCCTGCCTGCCGGCAGCATGATCCATACCGCGCGGGGTGGGGCGAGTTTTTTGACGAGCTCTTCGAGGGACGCGCCCGCCACCGCGCCGTCGGCCGCGAGTGCGGCCACGGCTTTGGGATTCTGGTCGTAAACGGCGACCTCATGGCCGCCCAGTTCCATCAAGCGCCGGGCGATGTTGCCGCCCATGCGGCCCAGTCCGATCAATCCGAGCTGCATGGCGGCAAAATCCTCCCGTTGAACAGTATTACTGAAGCGCGGTCGCGATGGCCCTGGTGAGTTCATCGGTGGCGGCGGCAATGTCGCCTTGCAGATGCACGCGGATGGCCCGGCGGCCGCGTTCCGTCAGCACGTCAAAATCGCCCCGCGCCTGCGCATCGCGGATGACGCCGAAGCTTGCGCGATGCCCCGGAATGGCGAGGTCGTTCGCCGTTTCGGCGGTGATCTGCAGAAATACGCCGGTGTTGGGGCCGCCCTTGTAGGCTTGCCCGGTCGAATGCAGGAAGCGCGGACCGAATCCGACGCAGGTTGCGACATGCAGCTTGTCGCGCACCGGCATCCGCATCGACTGCAGCGCCTCGGCATGCGCCGTGTTGCGCGCAAGATAGGCGAGGAATGCGACATAGTCGCCAGCCTTGACGCGCCCGAGATGAGCCTTGATCCAGGATTCCAGCGTGCCGTCGGCGCCGCTGGCGCGCAGCGCGTCCGCATTCGCTTCGTCAGTGAAGATCTGGCAGCGGCCGTTGGTGAAGACCGGCTTTTCGGCCGGAAGGGCGCCGCTGGCTTCATAGGCGTCGGTCAGCTCGCGCGCTTTCACCTTGGCGGCCTCGACATCGGGCTGGTCGAACGGATTGATCCCGAGCACCGCGCCGGCGACGGCGGTGGCGAATTCAAGCCGGAAGAATTCCTGGCCGATCTGGTCGGATGATTGCAGCACGATGCGTGCGATGGGATGCCCGGCCTGTTCAAGCGCGGCGAGAGCATCTTTGTAACCGGCGTCCTCTTCGCCATGCACGCTGATCGCGATGAAGAACCGGTCCTGACCATAGACCGGCGGCGCACCGAGCGGCTCATGATCGACCGGGATCAGGCCCTTGCCGTTCTTGCCGGTGGACTCGGCGATCAACTGCTCGGCCCACGCACCGAAATCGGAAAGCGACCGCGAGGTGAGCAGCGTGACCTTGTCGCGGCCTTCCAGACCGGCAAGGCCCATCGCGAAGCCGAGCTGTGCGGCCGGGTTTTCAGCCGGCGGCACGTCTGCGGCGCAGGAGCGCACCATGAACCGCGTCGACTGCAGCAACATGCCGATATCGGTCCCTGCCGCGGCGGTGGGGACGAGGCCGAAAGGCGAGAGCACCGAGTAACGGCCGCCGATGGTGCGGTCGCCGTAAAAGATATGGGAAAAACCTTCCGCCTTCGCAGTCGTCTCCATCGACGAGCCGGGATCGGTGACGGCAACGAAACGCGTTCCCGCGAGGTTGCCGCCGATGGCCGCGCTGACTCGCGCAAAGAAGTAGTCCTTCAGGCGGTTGGGCTCGAGCGTGCCGCCGGATTTGCTGGAGACGATGAACAGCGTCCTGCCGATGTCGATCGAGCTGTCGAGCGCCCGGATCTGCGCCGGGTCGGTCGAATCCAGGATGCGGACGCGAGGAAAGCCCTTGAGCGGCCGAAAGATCGAGGCAAGCACTTCCGGGCCGAGGCTGGAGCCGCCCATGCCAAGCACCACCGCGTCGGTGAAGCCCTCATTCTCGACCCATTCGGTAAAGGTCTCATAGTCGGGGATCTGGCGTGTTTCCTCTGACGGCGAGTCCAGCCATCCGAGCCACTTGCTTTCGTCGCTGTTCGTCCAGACGGTTTGATCGTGATCCCACATGCGGCGCAGCTTCGCCTGCTTGCGCCAGGCTTCGGATTCGCCTGAAACGGCCTTGGCGAGCTTGTCGCCAAGGGTGAGCGTCTGTCGGCCGATCGATTTGCCGAGAAGGGCGAGCCGCTTGCGGGCGAGCGCGCCGAGCAGCTTGTCAGCAGCATCGGCAAACAGCTGCACGCCGTCCGTCACGAGCTGCGCGGTGATCTCATCGAGCGAGATGCCTGCGGCGGCGAGCTCGGCAAGCACCTGCCGCGCATCGGCAATGCCGGCCTCCAGCGTATTTTCGAGCTTGCCATGGTCGCGGAACGCATCGAGCGTTGCCGGAGGCATGGTGTTCACCGTGTTCGAGCCGATCAGTTCGTCGACATAGAGGACGTCGCTATAGGCCTTGTTCTTGGTGCCGGTGCTGGCCCAGAGGAGCCGCTGGGGCCTCGCGCCCTTTGCCGCAAGGCGCTCCCACCGCTCGCCGGAGAACAGTTTTTTGTAGTCCTGATAGGCCAGCTTGCCGTTGGCGATGGCGACCTTGCCTTTGAGCGCCGCGAGGCGCTCGCGCTCGGCGGCAGGCAGGGAGGGAAGCTTGTCGTCGATTGCCTGATCGACCGCCGTATCGATGCGGCTGATGAAGAAGCTCGCAACGCTCGCGACGTGCGACGGATCACCGCCGTTGGCGACGTAGGTTTCAAGCCCCGCGATATAGGCTTCGGCCACCTGCCGATAGACCTCCTGCGAGAACAGGAGTGTGATGTTGACGCTAATGCCCTTCGAGGTGAGGTGCTGGATCGCGGGCAGGCCCTCGGGCGTCGCCGGCACCTTGATCATGAGATTCTTGCGGTCAACCGCGTGCCACAACCGCTCGGCCTCGGCGATCGTCGCCTTGGTGTCATGGGCGAGATAGGGCGATACCTCGAAGCTGACAAAGCCGTCGGTGCCGCCAAGCTGGTCATAGACCGGGCGCAGCACATCGGCTGCCTGCTGAATGTCCTCGATCGCGAGTGTCTCGTAGAGATCGGTAACGGAGCGATCCGCGCCATCGACCGCTGCTGCGATTGCATCATCGTATTCGTCCGAGCCGCCGATCGCTTTCTCGAAAATCGCGGGATTGGACGTCACGCCACGAACGCCGTCGTCATCGACGAGGCGCTTGAGATTGCCTTTGGTCGTGAAGCCGCGAGCAAGGAAGTCGAGCCAGACAGACTGACCGTGATTTTGCAGTGCTTTGACGGGATTCATGATGCCTTTAACGTTCGATGTGGCGATTAAGCCTAGCCTGTACCGATGGGTCCGCGATCTCAAGGGCCAATAGCGACCGCCCCGATCGCAACGCTGCGGACTATCGTGAATCGTACAACAGATTGACGAGGATTTCGCCGGATCGTTCCAAAAATATTCCGTGTTTGGCCGTCTCGATCAACGCCGGCGGGATCGGCGCGGGCCAAGCCTCACGGCGGCGCGTGCTGCTGTGCTCACGGGCTTTTGCCAAGGGCTTTTTTCGTTCGGCAGACAACATAGATTGATTCCGCACCGGGTTAGCAGTGTGGAGCGATTCTGATGGCGCCGATTGTGGTTTCGATACCCCATCAACTTGGCCGGATAGAGGCAGCGAACCGCCTGAAGGCGGGTCTGGGGAAAGCCGCCGCGGCAGTCCCCATTCTGACCGTGGAGGAGGAGCAATGGGACGGCGACCGGATGAGCTTTCGCGTTGCAGCACTCGGGCAGGCTGTATCCGGCACCATCGACGTGGCCGATGATCACGTCCGGCTCGAGGTGACGCTGCCGTGGCTGCTACAGCGCTTTGCGGAGATTGCGCGCCAGACGATCGAAAAGCGCGGCCGGCTCCTGCTCGACCGGAAATAGGACAATGCAGCCGGCTCACATGCAGCCGGCGAACACCAGCACGCTCCGCGCTGGCGCGGAAAAGCTGTTGCCTTCCACGATCTCCGCAGGCGGCTGCTTCACGATGTCCGTGTTGAGGAGCAGCCGCCACTGTTGCACGTCGCCGAAGGTGGGCAGGGCCAGCTCGATCGCATCGGTTGCGGCGTTGAGAGCGATGTAGAGCGGCGTGCTCCTCGGGCCGGGTCCGGCGAGGATGAACGACAAAAAACGTCCTTCCGGAAAATTCCAGTCCTGCTGCTCCATCTCGGTGCCGTGCGGCGTCAGCCATAGCACGCCAAAATCCTCGTTCGGGCGGTAGCCGTCGTTCCAGTGCGGATTGCGCAGTTGCGGATAAGTCCGGCGCAGCGAGGTGAGGTGGCCGACGAAGTCGATCAGGTCGGCGTCGGCGCGGCCAATGCCGTCCCAGTCTACCCAGCCGACCTCGTTGTCCTGGCAATAGGCATTGTTGTTGCCGCCCTGGGAATTGGCGACCTCGTCCCCGGCGAGAATGAGCGGCACCCCCTGCGCGAGCAGAAGACAGGCGAGTTGATTGCGCCGCAGCCGGTGGCGCAAGGCATTGATCGCGGGATCGTTGGTCGGCCCTTCATGCCCGCAATTGTTGCTGAGGTTGTCGTCCGAGCCGTCGCGATTGTCCTCGCCGTTCGCCTCGTTGTGCTTGGTGTTGTAGCTGAAGAGGTCCATCAGCGTAAAACCGTCATGGACCGTAATGTGATTGATGGAAGCGCGCGGCTTGCGGCCATCGCGATTGAAGGCATCGGAAGATCCCATCATCCGCGATGAGATCTCGCCGATCAGATTGCCGTCGCCGGACCAGTATTTGCGCAGCGTCGAACGGTAGCGGTCGTTCCATTCCGACCATTGCGAGGGAAAATTGCCGACCTGATAGCCGCCCATGCCGAGATCCCACGGCTCGGCGATGAGCTTGACCGAGGCCAGCACCGGGTCCTGCCGGCATGCGGTGAGAAATGGCGATGCGCGGTCGAAGCCGTTCGCGCCACGGCCGAGCGTGGTCGCAAGATCGAAGCGGAAGCCGTCAACATGGCAGACCTCGATCCAGTAGCGCAGGCTGTCCATCACCATCTGCAGCACGCGGGGGTGCGAGAGGTTCAGCGAATTGCCCGTGCCGGTGAAGTCGTCGTAGTAGCGCGGATTGTCGGGCCGCAGCCAGTAATAGGAAGCGTTGTCGATGCCGCGGAACGACAGCGTCGGGCCCATGTGGTTGCCCTCCGCGGTGTGGTTATAGACGACATCCATCAGCACCTCGAGGCCGGCGTCGTGCAAGCGCGCGACCATGGTGCGGAAGGAATCGAGCGGGGTATCCTGTGCATATCGCGCTTCCGGCGTAAAGAACCCCAGCGTGTTGTAGCCCCAGTAGTTCGACAGGTGTCGCTCCACGAGGGCGCGGTCATCGATGAAAGCGTGGGTCGGCAACAGCTCGACGGTGGTGACGCCAAGCCGCTTGAAGTGGCTGATCATCGCCGGCGACGAGATGCCGCGATAGGTGCCTCTCAGGCTCTGCGGCACGTCCGGATGGTGCTGCGTGAGGCCTTTGACATGCGCCTCGTAGATGATCGTGTCTTCCCATGGAATCTGCGGGCGGAATTCGCGGCGCCCCCAGTTGAACAGCTCGTCGATGACCGCGGCCTTCGGCATGCCGCGCGCGTTGTCCCGACGATCGAACGACATGTCCTCGCGGGGGTTGCCGGCGCGATAGCCGAGATGGGCGTCGCTCCATGACAGGCGGCCTGCAAGCCGTTTCGCATAGGGGTCGAGCAGCAGCTTGTGCGCATTGAAGCGATGGCCACGCTCGGGTGCGTAGGGGCCGTGCACGCGATAGCCATAGAGCTGGCCCGGAGAGACATCGTTGAGATAGACGTGCCAGACATCCTCGGTGCGCTCCGGCATCGCGATCCGTTCGATCTCCCTGCGTCCGTTCGGATCGAACAGGCATAGTTCGACTTTTTCGGCATTGGCGGAGAACAGGGCGAAATTCGTGCCCTTGCCATCCCATGTCGATCCCAGACGAAAAGGCGTGCCTGCGGTGATGCGCATGACTGCTATTCCGGTGTCAGGAAAATCGCCGCGAGCGGGGGCAGCGTCAGCCGCAGCTGTGGAATCGGCTCGTCTGCGGCGAAGATTGGCCCCTCGTTCAAAACACCGCTGCCGCCGTAGATCTCCGCGTCGGAGTTCAGCTCCTCGTGCCAGTTGCCGACGAACGGCACGCGCACCGCATAGTCGTGATAGACATTCGGAGAAAAATTCACGATCACCACACAGCGTGCCCGGCCGTCAAAGCCCTTGCGCAGCCAGGCGAAGACATTGTGGTTGGCGTCGTCGGTGATCAGCCACTCAAAGCCCGAAGCCTCGCAATCGAGCTGGTGCAGCGCTGGCGTGTCGCGATAGAGCGCGTTGAGGTCGCGGATCAGCGTCTGTACGCCCTTGTGCCGTATGTCATGGAGCAGGTGCCAGTCGAGCGAGTGGTCGTGATTCCATTCGCGCTGCTGGGCGAATTCACAGCCCATGAACAGCAGCTTTTTGCCGGGATGGCCGAACATGAAGGCGTAGTAGGCCCGCAGGTTGGCGAAGCGCTGCCAATCATCGCCCGGCATGCGGCCGAGGATCGAGCGCTTGCCGTGGACCACTTCGTCATGGGACAGCGGCAGGATGAAGTTTTCCGAAAACGCATAGTGCAGGCCGAACAGGATCTGGTCGTGATGGTGCTTGCGGTGCACCGGATCGTGGCCGATGTAGTTCAGCGTGTCGTGCATCCACCCCATATTCCACTTGTAGCCGAAGCCGAGCCCGCCGCCTTCGACGGGGTGGGAGACCTGCGGCCACGAGGTCGATTCCTCGGCAATGGTTGTCGCCTGCGGAAACTGGCCGAAGACCTCGCGGTTCATCCGTTGCAGGAACGCGACGGCTTCGAGGTTTTCGCGGCCGCCAAGCCGGTTCGGCACCCATTGGCCTTCGGCGCGGCTGTAGTCGAGGTAGAGCATTGACGCGACCGCATCGACGCGCAACCCGTCGACGCCGTAGCGGTCGAGCCAGAAAAGCGCGTTGGCGGTGAGGAAATTCGCGACCTCGGTGCGCCCGAGATTGTAGATCAACGTGCCCCAATCGAGCTGGCGGCCCTGGCGCGGATCGGCGTGTTCGTACAGCGCTGTGCCGTCGAACATCGCCAGCCCGTGAATGTCCTCGGGAAAGTGCCCGGGCACCCAGTCGAGGATGACGCCGAGCCCTTCGCGATGGCAGGCGTCGACCAGCTCGGCGAAATCATGCGGCGAGCCGAAGCGACTGGTCGGCGCATAGAGGCCGATCGGCTGATAGCCCCATGAGCCATCGAAGGGGTGCTCGTTGACCGGCATAAACTCGACATGCGTGAAGCCGAGATCGTGCGCATAGCGGGGCAGCATCTCCGCGAGCTCGCGATAGGTCAGCCACGCGTTATGATTGCCCCGGCGCCACGAGCCGAGATGCACCTCGTAGATCGAGATCGGCGCCTCGCGCGCATTGAGCGGCGTGGGCATCCGGTGGGGGCGTGCCAGCGCAGCCTCGTCGAACACGATCGAGGCGGTTGCCGGGCGAAGCTCGCTGGCGAATGCGACCGGGTCGGCCTTCAGTGGCAGCAACTGGCCATCGCCGGCGACGATCTCGAATTTGTAGTGGTCGCCGATGGCAGCGCCGGGCACAAAAATCTCAAAGTAGCCGGTGCCGCGGCGGCGCATCGCATGGCGGCGGCCATCCCAGAAGTTGAAGTCGCCGACCACGCTGACGCGCCGGGCATTCGGCGCGAAAACGGCGAACCCGACACCGGCAACGCCGTCGAGCACGCGCGGATGCGCGCCGAGCTTGTCATAGAGTTTTTGGTCGCTGCCCTCGCCAAGAAGGTAGAGGTCGTATTCACTGAGCAGCGGCGGAAAACGGTAGGCGTCCTCGAGGTCCGCGATGTGATTGCCGAACTGTGCGCGCAGCCGGTACCGTCTGACATCGCCAGAGAGCGTCGCGGCAAAAAGGCCGGCGTCGTGCAGGCGCCGCATCGCGCTCGCATGGCCATTGTCCTCGATGACCTCCACCTGCGAGGCATCGGGCAGGTAGGCGCGGATTACGGTATCGCCGTTGAGTGGATGCGGCCCGAGATAGCGAAACGGATCGCCGTGGCGCCCTTCGATGATCGCATACGCATCTGGGGGCAGCTCGGTCATCAGCACGCCTCGGCCGATGCAATAAGGATCTGCAGAACGCCGCGGAGCGGCACCCCGACCCAGGAGGGCCGGAACGCCAGCTCATAGCCGAGCTCGTAAAGCGCCTTCTCGAGCAGGTGGAATTTGAGCAGCCGTTCGGCGGCCGCTTCATCGTGCGGCCACAGCCGCGTATCGGTCATGTGCTCGCGATAAGAGGAGATGAAGTCCTGCGAAGCGGTGTCGCGCCAGGCATTGAGCGCGGCGGTGATTTTCGCCTCATCGTCCGGGATGATCTCAAGCGCGCGATGAAGGGCGGCGGTTGCGGCGTAGTCGATCGAGCGCAGAAGGCCGGCGACGTCGCGCGCTGCGGGAAGCTTGCCGCGTCGCTCCTCGAGCGAGCGGCGCGGCTCGCCCTCGAAATCGATGATGAACACGTCGTCCTTGACGATCAGGATCTGACCGAGATGGAAATCGCCATGTTGCCGAATCTTTTGCAGATCAAGCGTCTCGGGCAGGAGGTTCGACATGATGCGCAAAAGGTCATCCTGCCGGGACAGCACTTCGTCGGCGATGAGGCGATCCTTTTCCGAGAGGGTGCTGCGCTGCTCGCGCAGGCGCTCAAATGTGGCCTGCGCGCGCGACGTGGCATTCTCGATCCAGCGCCGGGTGTCCGAAACGCCCATCGCTTCCGGCGCGAAGCTGCTGATGTCGATTCGCGACGCCAGCGCCATCTGCATCTCGGCGACGCGCTTGCCGATCTGTTGCATGTAGAGAAAGTAGGGGACCTCGCCGCCGGGCTCGGGCGTCTCATCACCCTCCACCAGATAGCGGTGGTCGTCCACGTATCGGTTCAGGTAGTTCGCGGTGAACGACCACGCATCGCCCTGGTTATGGACGAGTTCGTGGACGACGGCGATGCTGGTGCGGCCGGTGGTTTCGACCAGTTCGACGGTGCCGAGCAGCGCGGGAGAATTCGCAAACGCGGTCTCGTCGGTCAGAAACTGGCCGATCTCGACCTCGGGATTGATGCCCGGCGCGAGCTGCCGATAGGTTTTCACGACATAGTCGCCGCCGACCAGCGCCGTACTGTTGGATTGTTCGGTTTCGATGGCGCGTACGCTTTCGACAGGCTTGAGCTCCGCGGCAGCGAATTTTGTCGTCGGCAAAAACCTGAGTTCGGCGCCTTGCTGTTGGATCGTGGCCGAGCGATGCAGGCTGTGCAGCAGCTCCTTGATGAAGCTCTTGTCGCCCGCAACATCATAGAGCGTTCCCTCGCGCGCGGCCTGGCGGACGGCGGCAAGCGCATGAGGGTCGTAATGTTCGCGGTCGAACCGCTGCCAGACGATGCGGAAGGGCAGGCAGTAGCGGCCCTGCTGGCGGCCGAGCGTGGCGTCGAAAAACATGAACCACGGGCGGTTCTCGCCCTCGTTCGTTAGCGGCAGGGACAGTGTGACCTTGACGGAGATGGCTCTCGGCGAGCGCTCGGGAAACCACCGCGCCCGCGCCAGAAACAGGGGCAGCACGTCTCGTTCAAAAATGCCCCGCGTGCGGGCCAGCGATTCCCAGGTCGAGCCGAACGGCACGACGAGCGTCTCGAACTCCTGAAGTCTGGGCGAGGCGACATGCGGCGCCTGATCCTTCCTCTCCAGCCGGAACCAGTAGAAGGCGTAAGGCGACAGCGTGATCATGTAAGGCAGTTCGCCGATTGCGGGAAAGCGGGTGCGCCCCAAAAGTTCGGTCGGGACAAAATCCTTCCATGCCGAAAGATCGAGTTCGGTCGCCTGCGCCGAACGCGACAGGTTGGCGACGCAGAGAATGGTTTCCTCGCCATACTGACGGACATAGGCCAGCACGGCACGGTTGAGCGGGCGGATGAATGTCATCGTCCCGCGGCCGAAAGCGATGGTCGACTTGCGCACGGCGATCAGCCGGCGCGTGGCATTGAGCAGCGATGACGGGTTGCGCGCCTGTGCCTCGACGTTGACCGCGCCATAGCCATAGACCGAATCCATGATCGGCGGGGCATAGAGCCGCGCGGGGTCGGCCTTGGAAAAGCCGCCATTGCGGTCCGGCGACCACTGCATCGGCGTGCGCACGCCGTTGCGGTCGCCGAGGAAGATGTTGTCGCCCATGCCGATCTCGTCGCCGTAGTAGATGATAGGCGTGCCGGGGAAGGACAGCAGCAGCGAGTTCATCAGCTCGATCTTGCGACGGTCGTTGTCCATCAGCGGCGCAAGGCGGCGGCGGATGCCGACATTGATGCGGGCGCGCGGATCGTTGGCATAGGTCGACCACAGATAGTCGCGCTCGACGTCAGTCACCATTTCCAGCGTCAACTCGTCATGGTTGCGCAGAAACAGCGCCCATTGGCAGTCGTCGGGAATTTCGGGGGTCTGCCGCAGAATATCGGTGATCGGAAAACGGTCCTCCTGCGCGATCGCCATGTAGATGCGCGGCATCAGCGGGAAATGATAGGCCATGTGGCATTCGTCGCTGTCGCCGAAATAGGCTTGGACGTCTTCCGGCCACTGGTTGGCTTCGGCCAGCAGCACCTTGCCCGCCGCATACTGGTCGAGCGCGACGCGGAGCTGGCGGATCACCGCATGCGTCTCGGGCAGGTTCTCGTTGTTGGTTCCTTCGCGTTCGCAGAGATAAGGAATGGCGTCGAGCCGGAACCCGTCGACCCCGGCGTCGAGCCAGCGCTTCATCACCTGCGTCACCGCGCGCACCACGCGCGGGTTGTCGAAATTGAGGTCCGGCTGATGCGAGAAAAATCGGTGCCAGTAGAAGGCCCCGGCAACCGGATCCCACGTCCAGTTGGATTTTTCGGTGTCGGTGAAGATGATCCGCGTGCCCTGATATTTTTGGTCGGTGTCGCTCCACACATACCAGTTGCGCGCGCTTGAGCCGGACGGGCTTCGCCGCGCGCGCTTGAACCAGTCGTGCTGGTCGGAGGTGTGGTTGATCACGAGTTCGGTGATCACGCGCAGGCCGCGCCGCTTGGCCTCCTGAATGAAGCGGCGGAATTCCTTCATCGTGCCGAAATCAGGATTGATTGCGCCGTAGTCGGCAATGTCATAGCCGTCGTCGCGGCCGGGCGAGGGGTAGAACGGCAGCAGCCACAAGGTGGTGACGCCGAGTTCCTGAAGGTAGTCGAGTTTCTCGGTCAAGCCGACGAAGTCGCCGATGCCGTCATTGTTGCTGTCGGAGAAAGCCTTGACGTGAAGCTGATAGATGATCGCGTCCTTGTACCACAGTGCGTCGGTGGTCTCGGTTCGGGACGTCTCGATGGCGGTCGTGACATTCATGAGTTTCATCACTTCATGCAAGGCATCTGAACAGCAGGGCCGGCTCGTGCATCGGGTCGATGCGAAGGTGCACGCCGCCCCATTCGACAGGGCGACGCTCGCCGGTCATGAGATTTTCGAGCGCGGAAATCCGCCGCCACTCTCCGCCAACCGAAATTTCAATGTCGCCGAGTGCAAGCCAGAACTCATGAACGCTGCCGGAGAGCGCGATGGCAGCCGCGATCATGTTGGTGCGATCGGGTGAAAATTTGACGAAGCCGATGACGTTGTCATCGTCGATGTGCAGGAACTGCAGATTGCTGGTCTGCTGAAGGGCGGCGTTCTCGCGGCGCGCCCTGTTGAGCGCGCGAATATAAGGCTTGATGTTGCCCGGCTTGTTCCAGTCGCGCGTTTTGATCTCGTATTTTTCCGAGTCGATGTATTCTTCGCGGCCCGGGATCGGCTCGTGCTCGATCAGTTCGAAGCCATTGTAGATGCCGTAGGAACTCGAAAGAGTTGAGGCGAGCGCGGCGCGTGTCTTGAACATCCAGACTTCGCCGCTCTGCAAATGGTAAGGCAGAATATCCGGCGTGCTGACGAAAAAGTTGGGCCGGTAGTAGTCTCGCTCGGGGTAGCGGGTCAGCTCGCGAAGATATTCCTCGATCTCCCATTTTCCGGTGCGCCATGTGAAGTAGGTGTAGGACTGGGTGAAGCCGCGCTTGGCGAGGCCCTTCATGACTTTCGGCCGGGTGAAGGCTTCGGACAGGAAGATGACGTCGGGATGCGCGAGCTGGATGTCCCGGATCAGCCATTCCCAGAAGTCGAAAGGTTTCGTGTGCGGGTTGTCGACCCGGAAGATCGACACGCCCTGCGCGATCCAGAAGGCGATGATATCACGCAGAGCCTCGCGCAGCGCCTGAGGGTCGCTGCTGTGAAAATCCGGGTTGACAATATCCTGATATTTTTTCGGCGGATTTTCGGCGTATTTCATCGAGCCGTCGGGGCGACGGCGGAACCATTGGGGATGCTGCTTGAGCCAGGGATGGTCGGGCGCGCATTGCACGGCGAAGTCGAGGGCAACTTCCATGTTCATGCTCTTGCACGCCGCGACGAAGGCCCGGAAGTCGGCGACGGTGCCAAGCTCGGGATGCACCGCGTCATGCCCGCCTTCGGCGGCGCCGATCGCGTAAGGGCTGCCGGGATCGCCTTCGGCCGCCGTGACGGCGTTGTTGCGCCCCTTGCGATTGATGCGGCCGATCGGATGAATGGGGGTGAGGTAGACAACGTCAAAGCCCATGTCCGCGATGTCCGGCAGCCGCGCAATACAATCCGCAAACGTGCCGTGCTTGCCGGGAATGCTCCCCTGGCTGCGCGGAACCATTTCGTACCACGCGCCGGTGCGGGCGCGGGGACGGTCGACCATCAACGGAAAGTCCGCAGTGCGGGTCAGGTCGGCGCGGTGCTGGCTGAGCATCATTGCGTCGGCAAGTTCTCTGGTCAGTAGCGGCGCAATTTCGCCGGTCTTGAGAAACGCCTCGCACTGGCGGACGATCATTGCCGCGTGATGCTTTGGCACGGCGCTCGCCTTGGTCAGCAGCGTGGCGCCCTCCAGCGCCTCGAGTTCGACCGCGAGTCCGGCATTCTGCTTCAGCGTCACATCGTGCTGCCAGGTGGCGAATTCATCCGTCCACGCCTCGATGGCATAAACGTGGCGGCCGATTTCCTTAGGGGTGAACGTCGCCGTCCAGCGGTCATTGTCGTGGTGGCGCATCGGCTCGCGATGCCAGTGCTCGTCGCCCTCCCGGCGCCAGAGCAGCGCGGCTTTGGTTACGTCGTGGCCGCCGCGGAAGATATCGGCCCAGACCTCGATAGGTTCGCCGACGATCCGCTTGACCGGATAGCGGCCGCAATCAATCAGCGGATAAATTTCCTCAATGTGAAACGGATCGAGGGCGGCCGGCTGATCTTGCGTTTCGGGGAGTGGTTGGTTGACAGTCGGGTTTACGGACATCGGCAATCGCGTCTCCAAAATGGCCGAGACGTGGGACGCCAGACCAAGTCGGACGGCGTACCTTTGGTTCCCGTTTTCTGGAACTCATTTGAGAACAGCCGATTGTCGCCATGTGGCAAGCCGGACCGGTGAAGCGGATGGACATTTTTGAACAAGCGGATCGACACGGGATCGAGACTGGCTTCTTCGACGCGTTCGGCCAGTGGCGCACGGCTGACGAAGAACTGCTCCGAACCGTCATCGGCGTGATGGATGTTTTGGGCGAAACCGGCGATGGGAGCGCTCCCCTCGCGCCCCTCGAGCCGGTGCAAGCCTTCGATGGCGCGTTCGGCCGTGTATGGGTGATTGCTATCCAGCTCTATTCTTTGCGTTCGGCGATGAATTGGGGGATCGGCGACTTCGGCGATCTGCGGCGCCTCGTCGAGATCGCCGGAGCGGTGGGGGCGGCCGGCATTGGCCTCAATCCGCTACACGTTTTGTTCGCCGATCAGGCGGAGGACTGCAGTCCGTATTCACCGAGCAGCCGGCTGTTTCTGAACACGCTTTACATCGATCTCTCGGCGCTGCCCGAACTGCCAGAGGCCTTTGTGCGGGACAATGCCGCTAAGATCGATGCAGCGCGCGCCGCGCCGCTCGTCGACTATCCAGGGGTTGCAAGGCTGAAGGCGCACGCGTTGCAGGCCGCGTTCGCGCAGTTCAAGGCGGCGGCTGCGCCGGAACGGCGCGCGGCGTTCGAGAGTTTTCGGCGGAACGAGGGGCGGACACTCTCGCGCTTCGCAGCCTTCGAGATTTTGCGGCGCGAACATGGCGGGCCGTGGTGGCTCTGGCCGGTCGAATGGCGCGAACCGGACGACGGGCGGATCGCCGAACTGCGGGCCGGTCCGCTCGGCGATGCGATGGCGGCGGTCGAGTTCGCCCAATGGTGCGCCAGCGAACAACTCGATGCCTGCGCCCGGCGGGCGGCGGAACTGCAGATGCCGGTCGGCCTCTATCTCGATCTCGCCGTCGGCGTGAAGGCCGACGGCTTCGACGCGTGGAACGATCAGAAAATCATCTCGCGGCTGCTCTCGGTCGGTGCTCCACCCGATGTCCTGAACACGGTCGGGCAGAACTGGGGGCTGGCAGGATTCATGCCGGTTGGTTTCAGGCATGCCGGCTTTGAAGCCTTTCGCGCGATGCTGCGGGCGTCGATGCGCTATGCCGGGGCAATCCGGCTCGATCATGTGCTTGGCTTGAAGCGCCTCTATCTCATTCCCCATGGCTTTACGCCGGATCGCGGCGTCTATGTCCGCATGCCGCTGGAGCATCTGCTCGCCGCAGCTGCGGAGGAGAGCCTTGCCCAGCGATGTGTTGTCATCGGTGAGGACCTTGGCACGGTGCCGGAGGGCTTTCGTGACGACCTTGCCCGCTGGGGCCTCTGGTCCTACCGGGTGATGATGTTCGAGCGCGATCACTACGGTGATTTCCTCGATGCCGCATGCTATCCGCCGAAAACCCTCGTGACCTTCGCGACACACGATCTGGCGAGCTATGAAGGGTGGCGGCGGGGCCTCGACCTTGATGTCAAGGAAGGCATTGGCCTCAATCCGGGCGAAACGCGCGAGGGCCGGCGCGAGGCGGTGGTGCGACTGGAGGCGGCGCTTCGCCGCCAAAGCATCGGGCGGGTGGATTTCGCAGGCGTCGTCGCGTTTTTGTCGCGGACACCGTCGCGGATCCTTGCGATCATGATTGAGGACGTTTTGGGCTTGACCGATCAGGTCAATATCCCCGGCACGATCACCGAGCATCCGAACTGGCGGCGCAAGCTGCCCCTCACGCTGGAAGAGTTGCGGCAGGCGAAGAATATTGAGGCGCTGCTGGTGGCGCTCGAGGAGCGGCGCAATCATCGACGGGGATAAGAAGGAGAAGGAATTGTCCGGCATGAAACACAAGCGGTTCGGCGCAAGCGGCGTTCAGGTTCCGGTGATCGGGCAGGGTACGTGGTATATCGACGAGGGCGACCGCAAGGCTGCAATCGCCGCTTTGCGCAAGGGCATCGATCTCGGCACGACCCATATCGACACGGCCGAGATGTACGGCGACGCCGAACTCGTCGTGGCCGATGCTATCGCCGGCCAGCGCGACGAGGTGTTTCTCGTCTCAAAAGTGCTGCCGAGCAACGCATCGCGGCACGGCACTGTCGAGGCCTGCGAGCGCTCGCTCAGGCGGCTGCGCACTGATCGGCTTGATTGCTATCTGCTGCACTGGCGCGGCAGTTATCCGCTCGACGCTACGGTAGCGGCGATGGAGGAACTGAAGCAGGCGGGAAAGATCCTGTCATGGGGCGTCAGCAATTTCGATGCCGGCGATCTCGATGAACTGCTTGCGGTGGCGGGGCCGGGCAAGATCGCGTGCAATCAGGTGCTGTATCATTTGAAAGAGCGGGCGATCGAGCACGCCGTCCTTCCCTGGTGCGAGGCGAATGATGTTGCTGTAGTCGCCTATTCGCCGTTCGGGCACGATGATTTTCCCTCGCCAGCGAGCAGCGGAGGGCGGGTGCTGCAAGAAGTCGCCGATGCGCATAGCGCGACGCCGCGCCAGGTCGCGCTGGCCTTTCTCACGCGGCATCCGTCGATGTTCGCCATCCCGAAAGCGGCTTCGCTGCGCAATGCTGTGGACAATGCCGAGGCCGGCAGCCTCGTGCTGCCCTCAGATGATCTCGCAAGACTCGACGAGGCGTTTCCACGTGGCGCGAAACCGCGCAGCCTGCCGATGATCTGACCGCGCGAAGATGAGGAACGTTTCGCCGGACAGGTCATCCAATGGCCTGAGCAGGGAAGCCTAGATTGTGCTTTTGCTTCCACAACGTTCATGATAGCCATGCCGCGAGTGGGGTTTTGGATGGCACGATCGGCGTTCTGGAGACGGATAGGGGCGGGGGCTGCTTGGGCGGCCGTCTATGCTTTTGTCCTCAACGCCATGCTTGCTACCAGCCTTCTCGCAGCGACGCCGGTGATCGATACCGTCGGAGGCTACGTGATCTGCATCGCCAATCCCGCCCAGGCTTCGGATTTGGCCGAGAAAGACGGTGCAGCCAAGCGCGCAGCCAGCCATTGCAAATCATGCTTGCCGGGACTGGCGCATGCCTTGCCCCCGCCGAATGCGCCGGATGTTTATGAGCGGGTTGCGGTTGCAGCTCCTCAGCATTTTGCTTTCCAGCAGCGGCTGAAACAATTTGCGTCGCTGTCGCCTTATCGGCCGCGCGGCCCTCCGACTGTGCTCTGACGAGCTTTTTTCCTTCCTTCCAAATAATTAGTCCGTTCGTCGGAGAAGTTTCATGTCTATCCCTCACGCCAGGGCGGCTTCGCTTTGGCTTGCGTCAGCAGCCGTGCTGCTGGCGCCTGTGCCGCTTGCCGCGCAAACGCAGCAGGAATTGCCGGCCGTCGTCGTGCATGCCGATCGTGCCGCCCGACCGGCGGCGCGCGCGCCGCAGCAGGCAAGCCCCACCGCGCCACAGGACGCAAACTCCAATCCTGATTCCAGCGGCCGCAGCGCGCTCGCGATCCTTTCCGTTCAGCAGGCGCTGCGGGAAATCCAGCGCACGCCGGGCGGTGTCGCGCTGGTGCCCGCCAATGCCTATCGGAGCACGTCCGTCGCCAACACCATCAAGGACATTCTAAACTATGTGCCGGGCGTCTTCGCGCAGCCGAAATGGGGCGACGATACGCGGCTTTCGATCCGCGGTTCCGGCCTGTCCCGCAACTTTCATCTGCGCGGGGTTCAGCTCTATATGGACGGCATCCCGATCAACACCTCCGACGGCTACGGCGATTTTCAGGAGATCGAGCCGACCGCATATGACTATGTCGAGGTCTACAAGGGGGCGAATGCGCTGCGCTTCGGCGCCAACTCGCTCGGCGGCGCCATCAATTTCGTGACGCGGAACGGGCGCGATCCCTATCCCAACGGAGCGTCATTCGATATAGGCGCGTTCGGCTTCAGCCGCCTGCAGGCCAATGCCGGCGGCGTCAACGGGCCGTGGGACGGTTTCGTCACCGGCTCGGCGCAGCGGGCGGATGGTTATCGCGACCACAGCGACGGGCATGCCTATCGCCTCAGCGGCAATGTCGGCTACCAGATTTCGCCGGATTTCGAGACCCGGTTCTATCTCAACGCCAACAGCGTGCGTCAGCGCATCCCCGGCACGGTGTCGAAGGAAGCGGCCTTGACGACACCGGAAGCGGCCGCTCCCAACAACGTCTCGATGGATCAGCAGCGCAACATCGATACGGTGCGGATCGCCAACAAGACGACGATTCGCTTCGACGATACCAAGGTGGAATTCGGCGCCTTCGCGATCGACCGACACCTGATGCATCCGATCTTCCAGTGGCTTGACTACCGCTACCACGACTATGGCGGCTTTGCGCGGATCACCGACGACCGGATCATCGGCGGCTATCGCAACCGCCTCGTGGCGGGGGTGAATGTGCTCAATGGCTGGATCGACAACCAGCAATTCGCCAATATCCGCGGCGCGAAGGGCGCGCTCCTGTCGTCGTCGATCGATCGCTCGACGAACACGTCGGCCTATCTCGAAAATTCCTTCTACGTCGTTCCCAACGTTGCGATCATCGCCGGCACCCAATTTCTCCATGCGACGCGGGCGCGCGAGGATCGCTTCCTCGGCGATGGCGATCAGTCGGGCCGAACATCGTTCGATCTGTGGTCGCCGAAGGCAGGGCTCCTCTGGAACGTCGACCCGACCTGGCAGGTGTTCGCCAACGTCTCGCGCAGCGCGGAGGTGCCGAGCTTCGGCGAAAGCTCCGCTGCGGCGTCGATCCCGTGGACTTCGATCCGACCGCAGCGCGCCACCACCTATGAAATCGGCACGCGCGGCAACCGCCCCGATCTGCAGTGGGAACTGACCGCCTATCGCGCTCAGATCCGCGATGAGCTGTTGTGTCTCTATAGCGCGTTCGGTACCTGTCAGGTGACGAATGCTGAGCGTACGGTGCATCAGGGTATCGAGGCAGGGCTCGGCGCCGCGGTGCTGAAGGGCTTGCTCGTGGACGGCGACGCGCCGGACAAGCTCTGGCTCAACATCGCTTACACCTTCAGCGACTTCCACTTCGACAACGATCCGGTGTTCGGCAACAACCTGCTGCCGGGCGCGCCGCGCCACTTCGTTCGCGCGGAACTGCTCTACAAGCATCCGGCGGGTCTCTACTTCGGTCCGAATGTCGAATGGGTGCCGGAATCCTACTATGTCGACAGCGCCAACACGTTGCGGACGCAGGCCTATGCGATCTGGGGTCTGAAGCTCGGCTATGACAAGGGTGGACCTTTCTCGGCCTATATCGAGGGGCGGAACCTTGCCAACACCGCCTATATTGCCAGCGCGAGCATCACCGATCGCGCCACGCCGATCTCGCCTCTGTTTGAGCCCGGCACCGGCCGCGCCGTCTATGCCGGCATGAAATATCGCTGGTAAGGGCACTGCAATCCGGCCGGCGCGTTGGCGGAAGGTCAGAATTGGAAAACACAGGAATTGCCGGGAGCTCCCGGCAATTCCCATTGCAGACAGCGTCAGTTCACCTGTCGGTCGCGCCCTGCCCAATAGGGTTCACGCAATTGGCGCCGAAGAATTTTGCCCGACGCATTGCGCGGCAGCGCGGCAATGAACTCGACGGTCTTGGGGGTCTTGTAGCCCGCGATCCGCTGGCGGGTGAAGGCGATCAGCTCATCTGCATCGACGCTGGCGCCGGGCCGCATCACTACGATGGCTTTCACAGCTTCGCCCCAGGTGTCGTCGGGCACACCGATCACGGCGACTTCGGCGACCGCCGGATGATCGGCGACGGCATTCTCGACTTCGGCGGGATAAACGTTCTCCGCGCCGGTCACGATCATGTCTTTGATGCGATCCTGAATGTAGACGTAGCCGTCCTCGTCCATGTAGCCGGCGTCGCCGGTGCGCAGCCAGTTGTCGGCGCTCAGCGTTTGCCGCGTCGCCTCCGGCTGGTTCCAGTAGCCGACCATGTTCGAATCCGAGCGCGTGGCGATCTCGCCGATCTCGCCCGGCGGCAGGGGATTGCCCTCAGCATCCAGCACCGCGAGCTCGACACCCGGCATCGCCTTGCCGGCGGCGCGCAGCCGCTGTGAGCCTTCGACGTGATCTTCCGGCGGCAGCACGACGATGGTGCCGGTAGTTTCCGTCGCGCCGTACATCTGCACGAAGCCGCAGCCGAAAACGTCGATGCATTCCTTCAGCAATGCGACTGGGATCGGCGATGCGCCATACAGCATGTAGCGCAGGCGCGAATAGTCGACCTGCCGGGCGCGGGGCTGGCGGACGACGAACTGCATCGCGGCCGGCACCATGAACAGTTTTGTGATCTGATGCTTCTCGAAGAAGTCGAGCACCTTGGTCGGATCGAACTCGCGCATAATCACACCCTTGGCGCCGTGGACGATGCCGAGCACCCCCCAGCCGGAGCCGCCGATATGCGAGACCGGCATCGCGACAAGCGAAACGTCGTCGGCGCTCCAGATATTCCAGTCCGGCGGATTGTCCTTGCCGAGGCGACTGAGATTGAGCGCGTTCCTGTGCGACAGCATTGCGCCTTTCGGATTCCCTGTGGTGCCGGAGGTGTAGAGCTGGAGCGCGACGTCTCCTTCCGCGATCGGAATGTTTGGATCGGCATCGCTTTGCCGGTCGCGCCAGTCCGCATAGTTTTGCCAACCGTGGGCGGCGCCGTCGGTGACGATGATCGTTTGCACGTGCTGCAACTTGTCGCCGATGTCGCGCACGAGATCGGCGAAGGCCATGTCGACGAACAGGATGCGGGCCTGCGTGTCGTTGACGACATAGACGATTTCCGGCGGCGCGAGCCGCCAGTTCACCGGCGCCATCACGACGCCGGCTTTCATGGCGCCGAACATCAGCTCGAAGTAAATGTCGCTGTTCTTGCCGAGGAAGGCGAGGCGCTCGCCTTTCCCGATGCCGAGGGCGTTGAGCCCGTTGGCGACCTGGTTGGCATGCTGGTCGAGTTCGGCAAATGTCGTCTCGCGCTCCTCGAAGTAAAATGCGGTCGCATCCTTTCTCGATCTTGCCTGCTCGCGCAAAACATCCGTCAGGGTCGTCGGCTCAGACATGATATGCCCTTCGATGATCGTGATTGCGATGTGATATGTTTGCCTGCGCGCGTGCTGAAAACAAGCGGTCCGTTGGCTGCCGGCGAACCAAATTTCTTGCATTGCGACAAAAGTAATTTCCTCATCGTTGGCGTGACGAGGCAAAAACATGCTGGTCACGATCAAAGAAATGAGTTTAACTCCCTCCGGCTAGGAGTGCGGCAACGTCCGTCAAATGGTCTCAGGCGACGGTAAGATCGCGCCCGCATAAAACAAGATGCTGGAATACGTCCGGCACTTTCGGGGAGAGAATGCCATGGCTCAGGATCAATGGGCGAAGGCCCATTCGGCTCGCGCGACTTTCACCAGACGCCAATTCGTCGCCACAACGGCTGTCGCTTCCGCAGCGATGATCGCATCTCCGTTCGTCCGCGGCGCCCATGCAGCCGGAAAAGTGTCGATCGGTTTCTGGGACCACTGGGTCCCAGGGGCCAACGACGTCATGACGAAGATCGTAAAGACTTGGGCTGAAAAGGAAAAAGTCGACGTTCAGATCGACTTCATCCCATCGCAGGGCAACAAGAACCTCTTGACGATCGCAGCGGAATCCCAGGCCAAGGCGGGGCACGACATTCTGGCGATGCCGACGTGGTGGCCGCATGCGCAGGCCGAGCTGCTGGAGCCGCTCGACGATATCATGGAGCCGCTGATCAAGCAGAACGGCAAAGTCAATCAGACCGTGGAATATCTCGGGCGCGCCAATGGTAAGTGGATCGGCGTGCCGGCGACGGCGGGCAGTCAGGTGAAGGGGCCGTGCTCGCGCATCGATCTGATGAAGCAGTTTGCCAATATCGATGTGCAGGCGATGTATCCTGCCGGCCAGCCCGCGAAGGCGGACGCCTGGACGCTGGATACTTTCCTGAAAGCCGCGGAAGCCTGCCACAAGGGCGGCAAGCCTTTCGGCATCGGCCTTGGCGAGACCTCCGACAGCGTCGATGCAGCAGGCGCTTTCCTGCAGGCGTTTGGCGGGGCGCTGGTCAATGCAAAGGGCGATATCACGGTGAAGACCGACGCCGTGCGCCAGTGGCTCGAATTCTACAAGAAGCTGATGGCCTTCATGCCGAAGGATGTCTCGGCGTGGGACGACTCGTCGAACAACAAGTGGCTGGTGTCCGGCAATGGCGCGCTGATCATGAACCCGCCGAGTTCGTGGGCCGTGGCCAAGCGCGATGCGCCGCAGATCGCCGAGCAGTGCTGGACCCATGGCATGCCGGCGGGGCCTGCGGGCCGCTTCTCGCCGTTTCTGCCGTTCTTCTGGTCCGTCTGGAATTTTTCCAAGAACAAGGCGGCATCGAAGAGCCTGCTGGTTCATCTCTCGCAGCCCGAACAGGCCGAAGCGATGGTCAATGCCAGTGGCGGCTATGACCTGCCGTCCTTCGCCAACATGACCAAGTTCAAGGTCTGGGCCGAAGAGGCGCCGCCGAAGGGGACGCTGTATCACTACGCGAACCCGAACGGCTTCGACACCTGGTCGATTGCCGCCGCGCCGGCGCCACCGAAGATCGCGCAGCAGATCTATGCTCAGGCCACCCACACCAAGATGTGCGTGCGCTATTTCCAGGGCGAGCCGATGGAAAAGACGCTGGCGTGGGCCGAGAGCGAGCTCGAAGGCTTTATGCGGACCTGACGCGAACGACGATTTCCGCAGGGGCAGGGGGTGGCGGTCGAAAGACCGCAACTTGGGCCGCAAAGCGGGAAATCGCGGCAGGCGCCCGGGCGAGCCGCGCGAGAACGTTGCCGATCATCGAGCGGCCCAGCGGAGAGCGGCGTACGCGCTATCTTTCGCCGGTGCAGGCGAATTCAACCCGTCGCAGTTGCATCGGCCCGCCGCCGCCATCGCGCGCGGCTCATGAGGGACTGTCCGGACGCGAGTGCGCCCGGACCTTGAGGTGAGGGTCGCGAGTCGACCTTGCAGGAGGTTGGTGTTCATGGTCGATGCTTCGATGCGACCGTTACAAGAGGCAAGCCCCTCGCGTGCCCGATCGGCTCAGCGCTCCGGACTGCAAAAAATTCTTCAGCGTCGTTCGACCATCGCCTTCCTCATGGCGTTGCCGCTGATCGTCCTGATCGCCCTTCTGGTCGTCTATCCGGCATTCTATGCGATCCATCTGGCGACCCTGAACAAGTCGATGCAGCGCTTCGTCGGCTTCGGCAACTTCAAGTTCCTGTTCAATCGCGAAACCTTCTGGATGGTGGTCTATCAGTCCTGCCTGTTCGCCGGCACCGCCGTCGTCTTCAAGGCGCTGATCGGCTTCATCGCCGCGCATTTCGTTCACAACCTTCCGGCCAAAGGCCAACGCAAATGGCGCGGCATGCTGCTCGTGCCGTGGGTGATCCCGCCGGCCATGAGCACGCTGGCGTGGCTGTGGCTGTTCGATCCATCCTACAGCGCCTTCAACTGGATCTTGGCACATTTCGGCATCGGCCCAATCCCGTGGACGGGGGATGCCACTTGGGCGCGCTTCTCGGTGATCCTCGTCAACATCTGGGCGGGTGCGCCGTTCTTTCTCATCATGTATCTCGCCGCGCTCAAATCGGTGCCCGAGCAGCTCTATGAAGCCGCCGCCATCGACGGCGCGAACTGGTGGCAGCGCATCTGGTACGTCACCCTGCCGATGATGCGGAACATCATCGCGATCACGGCGCTGTTTTCGCTGATCGTCACCTTTGCCAATTTCGACATCGTGCGCATCCTCACGGCCGGCGGGCCGCTCGACAAAACGCACCTGTTCGCCACCTGGGCGTTCAGGATCGGCATCGAGGGCAACGACATTCCGCTCGGCGCCGCGATCTCGCTGTTCATGGTGCCAATTCTGGCGGTTGCCGCCGTGTTCATCCTTCGCGATATCAACAAGCGCGGCAACGAGGCCTGACATGAGCGCGGTGACGATCGACAAGTCAGGGCCGTCGCGCCCGGTGAAATCGGGCAGCATGAGCCGCGACCGTGCATGGGCGCTGCGGTGGTCCTATTTTTTCCTCGTGATCTTCGCAATCTTCTTCCTGTTTCCGCCGCTCTACATGTTCATCACCTCGCTGAAGACCAGCGCGGAGATTTCGGCGGCGACCAATCCATGGTGGGTGTTCAACCCGACCATCGCGAACTACACCGGGCTGCTCGGCTCGGTGCAGTTTCTGACCTTCTTCAAGAATTCCGCGATGGTCTCGGTGCTGGTCGTGATCATCACGATGCTGATCTCGATCCCGGCGGCCTTTGCGCTGGCGCGCATGCGGTTCTGGGGCTCGACGACATTGGCGACCGGCGTGTTCCTGACCTACCTGATCCCGGATACGCTGCTGTTCATCCCGCTGTTCAAGATGTTCGCGACCATCCACGAATACACCGGCATTCAGCTGGTCAATCACTGGTGGGTGCTCGTCATCATCTATCCGACGCTGACGGTGCCGTTCTGCACCTGGATCATGATCGGCTACTTCGCCTCGATCCCGAAGGAGCTTGACGAAGCGGCGATCGTCGATGGCGCAAGTTGGCTGCAGACGCTGACGCGCATTTTCGTTCCCGTTGCGCTGCCCGGCATCATTGCGGCGACGATCTTCGCCTTCACCGTAAGCTGGGCGCAGTTTCTCTATCCGATGGCGTTCACCACCTCGGTCGATCAACTGGTGTTGCCGGCCGGCATCATCACGACGCTGATCAAGGGCGACGTCTTCAACTGGGGGCAGATCATGACCGGCGCGCTGCTCGGCGCGGCGCCGCCTTTGATCATCTATGCCTTCCTGATGGACTACTACATTTCTGGCCTCACTGCGGGGGCGACAAAGGGCTGATCGCGTCGGGGCGCGTGAAAGAGGTGGCTGACTATGGCTGACGTGACGTTGCGCAAGGTGATCAAGAAGTATGATGAGGTCGAGGCGGTGAGGGGCATCGATCTCGACATTGCCAATCACGAGTTCGTCGTTCTTGTCGGCCCGTCGGGCTGCGGCAAGTCGACGACGCTGCGGATGATCGCTGGTCTCGAAGACATTACCGAGGGCGACGTGATGATCGGCGGCGAGATCGTCAACGACGTGCCGCCGAAGGACCGCGACATTGCGATGGTGTTTCAGAACTATGCGCTCTATCCGCACATGACCGTCGCAGAAAACATGTCGTTCGGCTTGCGGCTGAAGCGCTTTCCGAAGGCGGAAATCAAAAGGCGTGTGAGCGAGGCGGCGCGCATCCTCGACATCGCCGAGCTGCTCGAACGAAAGCCCAAGGCGCTGTCCGGCGGCCAGCGGCAACGGGTGGCGATGGGGCGGGCGATCGTGCGCGATCCAAAAGTGTTCTTGTTCGACGAGCCGCTGTCCAATCTCGACGCCAAGCTGCGCGTGCAGATGCGCACCGAGATCAAGAAGGTGCACCAGAAGGTGCGCACTACGACCGTCTACGTCACCCACGATCAGGTCGAGGCGATGACGCTCGCCGACCGCGTGGTGGTGATGAACCAGGGACGGATCGAGCAGGTCGGGCCGCCGAATGAGTTGTACTTTTCACCGCGCACGCGCTTCGTCGCCGGCTTCATCGGCTCTCCGGCGATGAATTTTCTGCCGGTCGGGCTTGAGGAGGCGGGCGGCGCGCTCGCGGTCCGGCTCGCCGATCAGGTGGTGCTGCCGCTGCCGGCCTCGCGCACCGCGCGCTACAAGCCGCATGTTGGCAGCAGCAGCCTGACCCTCGGGCTGCGGCCGGAGCATCTGACCGAAGTGCCGCAGCATCCTGACCCCAACCTCGTAACGCTCACCGCCGTGCCGGATGTGATCGAGCCGATGGGGATGGAGACGCTGGTTTATTTCCGCATCGGCGACACCGACCTCTGCGGCCGGGTCAATCCCAAGGTGGATGTGCAGGTCGGCCGGCCGATCCAGCTTGCCGCCGATCTCAACAGCGCGCATCTGATCGACGACCGGACCGGGCTGGTGATCTAATCGCCGGCCTCTGGCGGATTGCGGCGAGGACGCGGAACCGCCCGCCATGCGCTCCGCGGTCATTTTCATTTTCCGCTCCGTGCGCTATTGCTGTGCGCAGTCTGCGCAGGGATCAGCCCAGATTGCGCAGGCTTCATCGCGGATGAGGCCGCGTAGGGAGCGGCGGACTTGACGAGGGTCTATGATTTTGCAGCGAAGTCGCTGGACGGACGCGACGTCTCCCTGAAGGCGTTCGAGGGGCAGGTTCTGCTCATCGTCAACACCGCGAGCGCGTGCGGTTTCACGCCGCAATATACCGGGCTCGAAGCCCTCCATCGCCGCTTCGCGCCGCAGGGGTTTGCGGTGCTCGGCTTTCCGTGCAATCAGTTCGGCAGGCAGGAGCCGGGCAGCGACGCGGAAATCGCCACATTCTGCGCAAAAAATTACGACGTCAGCTTTCCGATGTTTGCAAAGATCGACGTCAATGGCGGCACGGCCCACCCGCTCTATCAATATCTGAAAACGGCGCAGCCGGGCGTGCTCGGCTCGACTGCGATCAAGTGGAATTTTACAAAGTTTCTGGTGGATCGCAGCGGCAAGGCGGTGTCGCGTCACGCGCCGACGGTGAAGCCGGAAGCGCTGGTTGGCGAGATCGAAGGACTTCTCAAGCGATGACTGCAGCCTTTGAGCTTACCGGGGCGGACCACACCAAGACCGCGCGCGACAGCGCGATGGAGGGGGAATCAGGCCGCGCCGTGGTCAATCCGCCGGTCTTCGATGGCCATAATGATTTGCTGCTACGGCTCTATCTGCAGAAGGGCGGCGCGACGACGGCGGCCTTTCTGGAAGGGGACTCGAGTGGCAAGCCCGCGGGGCATCTCGACCTGCCGCGGGCGCGTGCGGCGGGCTTCGCCGGCGGCATGTTCGCGATCTTCGTGCCTTCCGCCGAGCAGATCGCCAGTGTGCAGAGGGCCCAGAGCACCCAAGCTGTCGTATCCACGAACAATGGCGGCGACGCGGCGGCGAGTGAACCGCCGCTGGAGATCGTCGGGCTTGGCGAGGCGCAGGCAGCCGTGCTCGCGATGGCGTCGCTGCTGTTCCGTATCGAGCGCGATTCGAATGGCAGCGTCCGGGTGTGCCGCACGGCGGCGGATATTCGTGAATGTCTGGATGGCGGCATTCTTGCCCCGGTGCTGCACATCGAGGGAGCGGAGGCGATCGATCGCGATCTGCATATGCTCGAGGTGCTTTATCAGGCGGGGCTTCGTTCGCTCGGCCCGGTGTGGAGCCGCCCGAACATTTTTGGACATGGCGTGCCGTTCCGCTTCGCATCGACACCCGATATCGGGCCGGGACTCACCGATGTCGGCGAGGAATTGATCCGGGCCTGCAATCAGCTCGGCATCGTGATCGATCTGTCGCACCTCAACGAGCAGGGGTTTTGGGATGTCGCGCGGTTGAGCGACGCGCCGCTGGTCGCGACGCATTCCAATGCGCACGCGATCTGTCCCCATTCGCGGAACCTGACCGGAAAGCAGCTCGCAGCGATCCGCGAAAGCGGCGGCATCGTCGGCGTCAACTTCGCAGTCAGCTTCCTGCGCCCCGATGGCCGCCGCACCGCGGATACGCCGATCGCGATCATCGCCGATCACGTCGACTTTCTTCTGGCCCGCCTCGGCGAGGATCACGTCGCGTTCGGTTCGGATTTCGACGGAGCGCTGGTCCCGACCGCAATGGGATCGGTGAAGGGCCTGCCGCTGCTGATCGAAGTGCTGCGGGCGCGCGGCTATGATCAGGCGCTGCTGGAAAAGCTGTGCTTCCGCAACTGGCTGGGCGTGCTGGAGAAGACCTGGCGGAAATGACTTAGTGGAAATGACTTGGCAGAATGACCGCGTTGCCGGAAGGCAGCGTGAAATCGCGGGCGATGCACTTGCGCGATGCGCCGGATTTTCGTTTCTGTGGCTTTGACGAATCGACTTTCCACGACACGAGTGCCGCACATGACCGAGTTTCCTGATCGCCTTTCTACCGATCCGCGCAGCCCCTTCTACAATGCCGAACTGCTGGAGCGCGACATCGGCATCCGCTTCAAGGGCATCGACCGCAACAATGTGGAAGAGTACTGCGTCAGCGAGGGCTGGGTGCGTCTCAGCGCGGGCAACGCGAAGGATCGCTTCGGTCAGCCGATGACGATCAAGGCCTATGGTGAGGTCGAGCCGTATTTCCGCGACGCCGAGCCTGAGGGCAAGTAGTCGTTTTGCCTTGGTGAGCGCCGGCCGCGATGGATGCTCGGCCGGGCTCCTGCTTCTTTTCGATGAATCAATAGTGTGGCGGCGGCGGTTCGCTCTGGGGCGCTGCGCCGGACCGGCTCTCCGCCTCCTGCAGCCGTGCGTCGAGTTGCGTGAGCTGGCGCTTCAGCCGGTCGATTTGCTGCCATTGTTCCATGATGGTCTGGTTAAGCGCTTCGATCGTCTCATCCTGATAGGTGATGCGGATTTCGAGCTGTTCGATACGGGCGGCGATGGCATTGTCTTCGGGCATTGCTGGCGGTCCGGTTCTGTAGCGAGGGCGATAGTTTGCGCCTTATCCGGTTTATCGCAGCAAAGCGCCAGTGCTGTGACTGGGAACGCGGCGCCAGTTGTGTGGTTGAATGTGCGCTGCAACATCGCGTTGACTTTGCGATGGTGAGCGTTTACTCACGTCGCCATGAATTCGTATCGGATGGCCGGCGACCTGCGACGTGAGCAAATTTTGGCGGCGGCCAAAAGCTGTTTTGCGCGTTACGGTTTCAACGGCACTACGACGAAACGAGTTGCTGCGGCCGCTTCCGTCTCGGAGGCGCTCCTTTTCAAGCATTTTTCGTCAAAATCAGCGCTCTATGCCGCGATTCTTGACGATGCCTGCGAGGCCGATCCGGCGATCAACTGGATTCTGGCGCTGGAGCCCTCGACGCGCACGCTGGTTGCCTTGGTTCGTCAGATGGTGAGCCACTTTCTTGCCACAGCGGTTGCGCCTGATGAGCGCAGTGCGCAGCGGGTCCGGTTGTTGATGTCCAGCCAACTCGAGGATGGCGAGTTTGCCCGGTTGCTTTATGGAAAAATCTCGGCGCTGATCGGCTCATTGTTTACGACGTCTCTGGAGCGTGCGATCGCGGCCGGGGACGCGGCAAAAATTCATGGTGATCCGCTTCATCTGTTCTGGTTCGCGCATCAGACGGTTCAGATGGTTGCGCTGACCCAGTCTTCTCCCGTGCCCGTTTTGCCATACGGCGCCGGCGAAATCTTTGAACGGCAATTATGTGAGTTTGTTCTTCGCGGAATCGGTTTAAGTGGCTCAGCCATCGCGACCCATTGGGATATGAGTTTGCGGCCGCAAGCGGCGCCGTCGCACGCAGCAGAAAGTGCATGACATGACGATATCAATTCGAGAGCCAGCAGGCCGGGACGAACCGCATCAGGCGCCGCCGCCGCGTCGGCCGGTGCGCACGACACGCTGGTTCATCATTGTCGGCATTCTGCTGGCGCTGCTGGTTGGCGGCATCTGGGGCTTCAACGCCTTCCGCAGCCGGATGATCGCGCAGTTCTTTGCCTCGAACAAGCCGCCGCCGGTCTCGGTCGCGGTTGCCGAGGCGAAGTCCGAAGTGGTGCCCAATCTCCTGACCGCGGTTGGCGATCTCGCCGCCGTCCATCAGGTGAACGTGACCTCGGACGTCAACGGCCGCGTGACGAAGGTTCTGTTCGGCGCGGGCTCGCAGGTGAAGGCGGGCGATCCCTTGGTGCAGCTGTTCGACGATCCAGATCGCGCCGACCTCGCCAGCTACAAGGCGCAGGCGCTCGCCGCGGAACTGGCGCTCGATCGCGCCAAGCAACTCGCCTCGCGCCAGTTCGGCCCGCAGGCGACGGTGGATCAGGCGCAGGCGGTCTATGACCAGGCCAATGCCGGCATCGCCAAGACCGAGGCGATCATTTCGCAGAAGCTGGTGCGCGCGCCGTTCGACGGCGTGCTCGGCGTGCGTCATGTCGAGGTCGGCCAGTTTATGAGCGCCGGCACCCAGATCGTGACGCTCACCGATCTGTCGCGGCTGTTCGCGAACTTCACCGTGACGGAAAAGGATTCCGCCACGCTTGCGGTCGGCCAGACCGTGCGCGTCGTCGTCGACGCCTATCCCGGCCGCACTTTCGAGGGCAAGATCACCACCATCGAGCCACAGATCAGCACGGAAACCCGCAACATCCGCGTGCAGGCGACCCTCGACAACCCGGGCAACATTCTGAAGCCGGGCATGTTCACCACCATCACTGTGGTGCTGCCCGACAAGCCTGCGGTGATCACCGTGCCGGAGACGGCGGTCGAATACACGCTCTATGGCGACTCGGTCTATCGCATCGTCGAGAAGAAGGGCGATGACGGCAAGGCCTCGCTGTCCGTCGAGCGCACGTTCGTCAAGACGGGGAATCGCGTGCATGGCCGGGCAGTGATCGAGCGCGGCATCAATGCGGGCGACCGCGTGGTGGCCGTCGGTCAGCTCAAGCTGCAGTCGGGCGCCGCCGTGACGATCTCGACCGATCCGCTCCCGCCGATCCCGGCGAAGCCTCCGCTTAACTGACGTCCGATCACGGAGCGCCTGATCATGGCATTTACCGATATCTTCATCAGGCGCCCGGTGCTTGCCCTGGTCGTCAGCCTGCTCATTCTGCTGATCGGACTGCGGGCCGCGACCGATCTGCCGGTGCGGCAATATCCCAAGCTGTCGAATACGGTGGTGACCGTCACCACCGTCTATCCCGGCGCATCGCCCGAACTGATGCAGGGCTTCATCACCACGCCGCTCGAACAGGCGGTGGCGGCGGCCGAAGGCGTCGACTACATCACCTCGTCCTCGGTGCAGGGCCAGAGCGTGATCCAGGTCTACGTCAAGCTCAACTTCGACCCGAACCAGGCGCTGACCGAGGTGATGTCGAAGGTGAACTCGGTTCGCTATCTCATCCCGCGCGAGGCGAACGACCCGGTGATCCTGAAATCCACCGGCGAGACGACGGCGGTGATGTATATCGGCTTCTCCAGCAATGAGCTGTCGGGCTCCGCGGTATCCGACTATCTCACCCGCGTGGTGCAGCCGATCCTGTCCACGGTCGATGGCGTAGCCTCGGCGGACATTCTGGGCGGCCAGACCTTTGCGATGCGCATCTGGCTCGATCCGGTGCGGATGGCCGGACGCAATGTCTCCGCCAATGACGTGGTGCTCGCCATCCAGGCGAACAACTACCAGGCGGCCGCCGGTCAATCCAAGGGCTACTACATCGTCTCCAACGTCTCGACGAACACCGACCTTCAGGACGTCAGCCAGTTCAAGCGGATGATCGTCAAGTCGAAGGACGGCGGCTTCGTGCGGATGGAGGACATCGCGACGGTCGAGCTCGCTGCGCAGAGCACGGACGCGAGCGTGGCGTTCAGCGGCGAGTCCGCGATCTTCATCGGCATTCAGGCGACCCCGCAGGGCAACCCGCTCAATATCGTGAAGGGCGTTCGCGCGCTGTTCCCGGATCTTGAGCGCAACCTGCCGCCGTCGATGAAGATGAAGGTGGCCTACGACTCCACCAAGTTCATCCAGTCGTCGATCAACGAGGTGGTGAAGACGCTTGGTGAAGCCGTCATCATCGTGATCGTGGTCATCTTCCTGTTCCTCGCCTCGCTGCGCTCGGTGATCATCCCCGTGGTGACCATCCCGTTGTCGCTGATCGGCGTGTGCAGCCTCATGCTGGCGGTCGGCTTCAGCATCAATCTGCTGACGCTGCTGGCCATGGTGCTGGCGATCGGCCTTGTGGTCGACGACGCCATCGTCGTGGTCGAAAACATCCACCGCCATCTCGAGGAGGGGCTGCCGCCCGTTCAGGCGGCGCTGAAGGGCGCCCGCGAAATCGTCGGTCCGGTGATCTCGATGACGATCACGCTCGCCGCGGTCTATGCGCCGATCGGCTTCCTCGGCGGTCTCACCGGCTCGCTTTTCCGCGAGTTCGCCTTCACGCTCGCCGGTTCGGTGATCGTGTCCGGCGTCATCGCGCTGACGCTGTCGCCGATGATGTGCTCGACGCTCCTCAAGGGCGCAGACGATGGCTGGTTTGCCCGCAAGGTCAATTCGGTCTTCGGCCGGGTGACGAACGGCTACGGCCGGATGCTCGACCGCTCGCTCGACTATCGCATCGTCACCGGCCTGTTCGCCGTGGTCATTCTCGGTCTTGTCGGCTTCATGTATATGAACACCGCCAAGGAGCTCGCGCCCGAGGAGGATCAGGGCATCGTCTTCGCCGTTACCAAGGCGCCGAAATACGCCAACATCGACTACGCGAATTTCTACAGCGCTAAGGCCGACCAGGTGTTCGCCTCGTTCCCCGAGACGGATCTGCGCTTCATCATCAACGGCATCAACGGCCCGAACAACGGCATCGCCGGCATGCTGCTCAAGCCGTGGGACGAGCGCAAGCGGTCGTCGACGCAGCTCAAGCCGCTGGTGCAGCAGGGGCTCAGCAAGATCGAGGGCATCAACGCCTTCGCCTTCAACCTGCCGCCGTTGCCCGGAAACCCGGGCGGCCTGCCAGTGCAGATGGTGATCTACTCGACGACGGGTTTTCAGACCGTCTATGAGGAGATGAACAAGATCAAGGACGCCGCGCGCAAGAGCGGCCTGTTCATCGCCGTCGACAGCGACCTCGACTTCAACCAGCCTGTGGTGCGGGTGAAGATCGACCGCTCGAAGGCCAGCGACCTCGGCATCACCATGCAGCAGATCGGCGGCACGCTCGCGACGCTGCTGGGCGGCAACTACATCAACCGCTTCAATCTCGAGGGCCGCTCCTATCAGGTGATCCCGCAGGTGCCGCGCGAGAAGCGGATCTCGCCGGAGTCGCTGGCGGGCTACTTCATCGGAACCCCGAGCGGCCAGCAGGTGCCGCTTGCAACCGTCGTTTCGATTGAAACTGGCACTGACCCGAACGCGCTGACGCACTACAACCAGCTCAACTCTGCCACCTTCCAGGCGGTGCCGATGCCGGGCGTCACGATGGGGCATGCGGTTGACTTCCTAGAGAGCGCTGCGAAAAAGCTGCCGTCCGGCTTTAGCCACGACTATCTGGCGGACAGCCGGCAGTATGTGAAGGAAGGCAACCAGCTCGCGATCGCCTTCGGCTTCGCGCTGATCATCATCTTCCTGGTGCTGGCGGCGCAGTTCGAAAGCCTGCGTGACCCGCTCGTCATCCTCATCAGTGTTCCGATGGCGATCTCGGGTGCGTTGGTGCCGCTGTTCTTCGGCGTCGCGACCATGAACATCTACACGCAGGTCGGCTTGCTGACCCTGATCGGCCTCATCAGCAAGCACGGCATTCTCATGGTCGAGTTTGCCAACGAGCTCCAGATCAGCAAGCGCCTCGACCGCCGCGCGGCGATCGAGGAGGCGGCCCGGGTGCGGCTCCGCCCGATTCTGATGACGACGGCGGCGATGGTGGCGGGTCTTCTGCCGCTGCTGACGGCGTCGGGCGCGGGCGCGGCGAGCCGATTCTCCATCGGTCTTGTGGTCGTGTCCGGCATGCTGATCGGCACGCTGTTCACGCTGTTCGTGCTGCCGGCGGTCTACACCGCGATCGCGACCGACCACCGCGCCGCGGCGAGCTCGAAACGCAGCCGGCAGATCGCCGAGTTCGACATGGAAACCCGCGGGGCCTGAGCCCTGCCTGCGGCGGCGCCTCAGCCTTGATGCGCCGCCGTCGTCAGCCAATCGCGGAAGGCCTTCAGCTTCGGCGGGTCGGGCCTGTCAGCAGGTGACACCAGATAGAAGCCGGCATTGGCGGGCAACTTGATCTTGAACGGCGCAACCAGCCGCCCGGTGGCAAGATCTGTCGCGACATAAGTGGTGCGGCCGATCGCGACGCCCAGCCCGTCGACCGCGGCCTGAACCGTCATCAATTGCAGATCGAAGCTCAATCGCGGGCCATCGAGCAGCGTCAGCGGCAGGTCGGCCGCCGTCAGCCACAATTGCCAGTCCTCGCTTGCGCCGACCATGGTGTGCAGCAAGACATGGTGCGCGAGATCCTTTGGCTCGCGCAGCGGGTGTGCGCCGCTTAGGAGCGCAGGGCTGCAGACCGGGAAAAGCTCGTCCGCCATCAGCCAGTCGGCGCGCACGTCGGGCCAGCCGCCGACACCGTAGCGGATTGCGACATCGACATCATCGCGCGCGAAATCGACCAGAGTTGTCGATGACGTAATCCGCACATCCATGCCGGGATGGGCTTCATGAAAATTCGCCAGCTTCGGCAGCAGCCACTTCGAGGCGAATGACGCGAGCGTGCTGACGGTGAGGATGCGGGCGCTGTCCTTGCGCATCAGCCGCTCCGTCGCAAGGCGCAGGTCCTGAAATGCCGATCGCACGCCGGGCAGGTAGTCCATGCCCTCGCGCGTCAGGGTGAGGGCGCGGGTGTGGCGGTGGAACAGGCGGACGCCGAGTTCTTCCTCGAGCCTGCGGATCTGGTGGCTGATCGCGGTCTGGGTGACGTTCAGCTCCGCCGCCGCGGTCGTGAAGCTGAGGTGCCGCGCGGTGGCCTCGAATGCGCGCAATCCGTTCAGCGAAGGCAATCGAGCGTTCATCGGACTGGCCTCGCATGAGATTATGTCATCAGTCTCGGGATAAAGTGTCGTTTGTCAAGGTCGGCTCTGGGGCGCATCTTTGGCTCCAACTGGTGGTCAGGGAGACGGAGCATGACCCGGCATTTGATCCCATCGATGACAAATCATCATCCTCATTGGCACTTGAGCCAGGCGGACCTGCGCAGCCTCTTCAAAACCTGGCGCTCGCGGGCAATCGCTCGGCGCGAACTGGCGCGGTTTACTGAGCGGGATTTCCACGACATCGGCCTGACCTGGGATGACGTTGAGCGCGAGGTCAGGAAGCCGTTCTGGCGGAGTTAGGCCGATGCTTGGCGCAACCAATACGGCCCCGGTTGTATGGGGAGTAACGGCGCTTGCGCTCCTGCAACTGGGGCACGTGATGCTGCTAGACGATGGCACGCCGCTGGTGACACGATTTATCGAGCGTGGCGATGCGGCTGCGCTCCAGGAATACGTCCGGTCGCTGTCGCAGCTCTCGCGCTCGAGCCGCTTTCTCGGTGCCGCAAGCGAGCTGCCACGGAGCGAACTCGAACAATCCCTGCGCGTGGGAGACGGCGGGCGCTTTTCGCTGATTGCCGAGATCACCGTGGGCGGCGTTCCGCATATCGTCGCCGAGGCGCGTTACGCGCTCAACGGGCAGGACAATTCGGTCGAGATCGCGCTGTCGATTCACGATCAATGGCAGCGGCACGGGATCGGCATGGCGATCATGTCCGATCTGGAATGCCGTGCGGCGGCGCTCAACGCCGACAGCGTGTTCGGCGACATGCTCGGCACCAATGCCGGAATGCGCGCGCTCGCGGCGAAGCGCGGCTACGCCTTCGAGCGGACGCCAGGGGACTGGCGGCTGCTTCGCTTCCGCAAAAGCGTCACTGCGCTCCATGGCCAACCGTGCGTCTGCCTTGCTGAGGCGCGGGTACCGGGTGCCGTTGTGCGCTCATGACCGTTGTAGCGTTTTCGCGCGGCCGCGTTTTACGGTTTGCCATTTGCTTGCGTTTGAGGCTGGATTAAAGCACGCGGTTTTCAATTCAGCGAGGGGGCGATGCGGGCGGTTCTTGTCGATGCGACCGAGGAGTTTGACCGAATTGTCCGGCGGCTTCGCCGCCCTGACGATATCGAGGTGACCATCAATCTCGACCCCGATGTGAAGCCCGAGGCGCTGCCCGATGTCTTGGGCGATGCCGAGATCGCGATGATTGATCACACCTATCTGCCGACGCCGGTCGCGAAGCGTTGCCGCAGCCTCAAGCATGTCGTCTTTCTCGGCACCGGCGCGCGCAGCTACATGAACATCGAGGAATTGGCCGAACTCGGCATCGCCGTGCACATCATCAAGGGCTATGGCGACACCGCGGTCGCCGAATGCGCGATGGCGCTGATGTGGGAGGCGGCGCGGGGCATCAGCTTCATGGACCGCCGCGTGCGCAGCGGCGAATGGATCCGCGTCGAGGGCGTGCAGCTCACTGGTAAGACGCTGGGGCTGATCGGCTTCGGCGGCATCGCCGCCGAGATGGCGCGGATGGCCAGCGGCATCGGCATGAAGGTGATCGCCTGGAATCGCACGCCGAGAACCGTCCCCGGCGTGACCTTCGTCGATCTGCCGACGCTGCTTGCGGCGAGCGATGTCGTGTCGCTGCACCTGCTCCTGAATGACGAGACGAGGGGGCTTTTGTCCCGCGAGCGCATCTTTGCGATGAAGCGCGGGGCCATTTTGGTGAACACCGCGCGCGGCGATCTGCTCGACGAGGCGGCGTTGATCGATGCCCTCATTCAGGGGCATCTGCGCCATGCCGCCCTTGACGTATATTCTGTCGAGCCGTTGCAGCCCGGCCACCCTTTCCGCACCATGGAGAACGTTACGCTGGCTGCTCATTCGGCGTTCCGCACCCCCGAGGCCTCGGACAATCTGATTGAGGCGGCGCTGGTGCATTGCCGGCGCATTTTTGCGCAGAGCCGCGCGGCCTGAGAGAAGGCGGGCGCGAGCGCAACGCTCGGCGATCGAAGTGTGACCGGGGCCGAAGAATTATTCTTTGGCGCATGCCTGATCGGCAAAATCGTTCTATCGGGCGGCGGTGTGCCGGGTTAAACATCCCGCATGGTCACAGTTGCTGAAGCGTTCCACGACGATACGAAGGCGCGCGCCAATGTCGCCCGCCTCGCCACCGCGCAAGCTCTGGGCGGCGCCAATGCCGCCGTCATATTCGCGACCGGCTCGATTGTCGGCGCAACTCTCGCGCCGACGCCGGCGCTCGCGACCGTTCCGATCTCGGTCTATGTTCTTGGCCTTGCCTGCGGCACGCTGCCCGCGGGCATGATCTCGCGCAGCTATGGCCGGCGAGCGGCCTTCCTGATCGGTTCGGGCTTCGGTGCGCTGTGCGGCTTTCTGGCGGCCGCCGCCATTCTCTACGCCTCGTTCTCGCTGTTCTGCGTGGCGACCCTGTTCGGCGGGTTTTACGGGGCGGTGACGCAGACCTATCGCTTTGCCGCTGCCGATGGCACCAGTCTAAAATTCCGCCCGAGGGCGGTGTCGTGGGTGATGGCGGGCGGGGTGTTCGCCGGCGTGCTGGGGCCGCAACTGGTCGAATGGACCATGAATGCGTTTCCGCCCTATCTGTTCGCCGCAAGTTTCCTCGTGCAGGCATTGGTGGCGCTGCTCGCCATGGCGGTGCTGGCAGGCGTCGATGCGCCGAGGCCAGCACAGGCCGAGCTCGCCGGCGGCCGGCCACTGCGAGAGATCGTGCGCCAGCCGCGTTTCATCGCGGCGGCGATCTGCGGCGTTGCTTCCTATGCGCTGATGAATCTCGTGATGACTTCTGCGCCGCTCGCGATGCAGACGTGCGGGCTTTCGCTCAGCGATTCAAATTTCGGCATCCAGTGGCACATCGTGGCGATGTATGGCCCGAGCTTTTTCACCGGCGGGCTGATCGCCCGTTTCGGCGCGCCCGCGGTGATCGTGCTGGGCCTCTTGCTCGAGGCGCTGGCGGCGGCGATCGGGCTCGCCGGCATCACCACGCTGCACTTCTGGACCGGGCTGATCGTGCTCGGCCTTGGCTGGAATTTCGGTTTTGTCGGCGCAACCGCCCTGGTGCTGGAAACCCATCTGCCACAGGAGCGCAACAAGGTGCAGGCGGTCAACGATTTCCTCGTCTTCGGAACGATGGCCGTCGGCTCCTTCGCCTCGGGCAGCATTCTCGTCAATTACGGGTGGGACATGGTCAACTGGATCGTCTTCCCCCCGGTGGCGATCGCGCTGCTCGCGCTGGCCTACGACGCCTCGACCCGCCGCCGCAGGGTGGCTGTCTAGCACGGCCGCCGCTCAGGTTTCGTCGACGACGCCGTTGCGCAGCACGCCGATGTTTTCGGCCGCCACCTCGATCACGTCGCCGGGCTGAAGGAAGCGCGGCGGATCGAAGCGCGCGCCCGCGCCGGTCGGTGTGCCGGTGATGATGACGTCGCCCGGTGCGAGCGTCGTGAAGGTCGAGATGTAGTTGATCAGATAGCGGAAGCCGAAGATCATCCGGCCGGTGCGGTCGTCCTGCCGCAGCTCGCCGTTGACGCGCGTGGTGAGGCGGATGTCGGCGATCTGCGCCTCGTCCCGGAAAGGAACGATCCACGGCCCGAGGCTGCCGGTCGCGTCAAAATTCTTGCCCTGCGTGACGTTGAATTTTGCGTGGCGCACCCAGTCGCGGATCGTGCCTTCATTGCACAGCGTGACGGCGGCGACGTGATCGAGCGCGTTCGCCTCCGGGATGTGGCGGCCGCCCTTGCCGATGATGAGCACGACCTCGCCCTCGTAGTCGAGCTGCGATGATGCCTTCGGCCGCACCAAGGGGGCTTCGTGGCCGACGAAGGAGCGCGGCGTTCGCATGAACATGCTGGGAAATTTTGGCGCGGCCTGGCCGTCCTTGTATTCCTCGTTGCGGTCCGGGTAGTTGACGCCGATGCAGATAATTTTTTCCGGCGTCGGGATCGGCGGCTGCCAGATAATCTCGCCAGGCGCGAAATCGGCTTCAAAGCCTGCGGCCTCTTCGGCAAGCCGGCGCAGCGCCCCAGCCTCGATCACGTGGCGCAATGTCGGCATCGCCGCGCCGTGGCGCGCGGAAAGGTCGACGATGCCACGATCGGTGACAGCGCCGTAACGCTGCGTGCCAGCGGCGGTGAAGGTAGCAAGGCGGCCATAGTCGGGCATGGACTTTTCCTCTTGCCGCGTCAGTCGGCGATCACGACATCGGCGACGAACTGCGGATCGCGCACCTCCTCACCGACGAACGGGGTGCCTTGCTCGAACCACGACCGCGGTGCAGGCGCGCCCCACAGCGTCTGGCGGCGCGGATCACGCAGCGACCAGCGCAGCGGCTCGTGGTCCGGGTCCATGGTCTGATAGTCGCTGGAATAGACCTCGAGGCGGTGGCCATCGGGGTCGCGGACATAGAGGAAGAACGCATTGGAGATGCCGTGCCGCCCCGGGCCGCGCTCGAGGTTTTTGAGATAGCCGCTCGATGCCATCACGTCGCACAGGTGCAGAATGTTCATCGGCGTCGGCGCCCAATATGCGAAGTGATGCAGGCGCGGGCCCTTGCCGTTGGTGATGGCGAGATCGTGGACGTTACCTTTACGATGCATCCACGCGGCGGCGATGCGGCCGTTCGGCCCGTCCTCCTCAGCATATTCGGTGAGACGGAAGCCGAGTTTGGCGTAGAAATCGATGGTGTCCTGCACTTCGGGTGCAAAGATGTTGAGATGATCCAGCCGCTGCGGATGGCATCCCCTGTGCAGGTCGAATCGGCGCATCAGGTGCGGGCGCTTTTCCATTGCCGCGTAGAGCTCGACGCGAAACCCGAATGGATCGGTGAATTGCAGCGTCCGTTTCTGGAACGGCTCGTCCGTGAAGGCGTGGTCGAGCTTGTGCTCGGCGCAGAATGCCGCGGCCTTGTCGAGGTCGGCCTCATGCGCGACGCGAAAGCCGATGCGGCGGCAGCCGGGCTTTGCGCTCTTGCGCAGGACGAGCGAGTGGTGCTGGTGCTCCTCGCTGCCGCGCAGATAGAGTGCGTCATCGCTCTCGTCCTCGACATGCAGGCCGACGATGGTCTCGTAGAATCTGCGGCTCTCGGCAAGATTGGCGACATCCAGCACGACGTGGCTGCAACGGACGATGTTGAACGGCGGATCGAAAACGTGCTGTGGCACCGGCATCTTGTTGTTTCCTGTCAGTGTGACGCTTGATGCGCTCTGTTGCTTGCTGGAGCTAAATATGTCCGCGCGGCGGCTAGCCTGCGGCTTCCTTCGGGCCGGCGAGGGCAGTGTGCAGGTTGTTGCGCTTGAAGCTGGTTTGCTTGTCGTTGATCTGCATGTCGAGCGAGACCGCCAGCGTCCCGGAGGCGAACACCGGCTCGAGCGCCGCGCAGAGAGCATCGAACACATGCTGACCTGCGGCCTTGCGAGCGGCCAGATCCCGGCCCTCGCCGATGCGCGCGACCATCGCGAGGAAGGCGTGGTCGGGATTGCCGTCGGCGATGGAGACAAAGTCGCAGCGGATGGCGCGGACGCGAATGCCGCCGAGCGGAAAAATGCCGGTCTCGATCGCCGATCGGCGGACCAGATCGACGATCTCTGCCATATTCACCCGGCCATCCAGATTGGCCGAATATTCGATGGTGAAATGGGGCATACGGCGTTGCTCCAAAATATTGCGCATCGTTGGGATCGCGATCGCGCGCAACCCGCAAATTCGATGCTGATCGAGAATAATTAACATGTTAAATTGTCGGGAGCAATGCGTCCCATTCTGCCAGCGTGCAGGCCGGGGCCGAAGATCCCGTGCAGAGTAGAGCCGATGTCCACACCGAAAAATCCCGCGCCGGGCGGCGGCCGCACCGGCCCTGAGGCGAATGCCGATGTGACGGCTGAGTGCGCGCCGCTGCGGGCTTTCTCGCGCTCGCTGCCGATGTCGCTTCTGCGCGGCCGGGAGGCGGTGATGCGGCATTTTCGCCCCGCGCTTCGCCAGCACGGCCTGACCGAGCAGCAGTGGCGCATTCTCCGCGCGCTGACCGCGGTGGACGAAGTCGAGGTGACGGAGCTGGCGCGGATGGCGTTTTTGCTCGGGCCGAGCCTGTCGCGCATCCTGCGTGATCTCGAGGGGCGCGGTTTGCTTTCGCGGCGTTCGGTCGAGACCGATCTGCGGCGCGGCACCGTGGCGATTACGCCGCAGGGGCTCGAGCTGATTGCGCAGGTCGCGCCGTTCTCGGAAAAGATCTACGCGCTGATCGCAGAGCGTTACGGCGAGGCGGACCTGCAGCGCCTGCAAGCCATGCTGGCCGATCTTGAAAGCTGCCTCATGGCGGTGCCGGCAGGTGGCGGTGCTGATGTCGCCGATGAATAGTCGTCTCAGCTCTCTGCGCGCCACTCCAAAATTCCGTCGCCCGCCGCGTGGATTGCGCCGCGGATGCCGATTGGCGTGTTGTCGCCATCGGTGAGGCGGGCGAGGGTGGCTGCATCGTCGGCGGGCACGCGGGCGAGCGCGCGCGTTGCGGGGGCGGTGCGCAGCACGGCGACGCCGTGCTCGGCCTCGCCCTTGCGGTTGTAGAGGATCGTGAACGTCTCGAGCGTCGCCGCGCCGCTCGCCTCGGTGACGAAGCCCGGCACCTTTTCCCGCGCGGCATCGGCCTTGGCCTGAACGCTGGTGTCCTGTTCGAGCGGGGTGCGGGGAGGCTGCGGCGACAGCACCAGCGCGTGATGTTTGGTGACGTAGCCGCCCTGGCCGTAGAGTAGCCCGAGCCTTGCGCCGGACCGGATTCTGCGTGTCATCGCGCAGGCGGCGTGCGCCATATAGTCGTTCAGCGGCGCGCCGAAAAATGTCAGCCCGCCGGTGACCGTGGGCTCGAAATTCTCGCCGAGGCCGAGCGTGCGCCGCGCCATTTTCGGCACGCAGGGAAAGCAGCTATAGAGTTCGATTGCATCGAAGCTGTTGCCGTCTGCAATTGATCGGGCTTCCCCCAGCACCGCGTTCTGCGCGTGGCTCTGATAGAACTGGTCTCGGCCAAGAATGTCGCGCGGCTCCTCCGCCGAAGCGCCGCCGTGAACATAGACGAGGCGGCTGTCGGGAATGCCTGCGGCGCGGGCGTGGGCCAGCGAGGTGACGATGATCGCCGCGCTCTGGTTCACCGAAGGGTTGGCGACCATCAGCTTGGAATAAGGCCAGGCGATCAGCCGGTTGTCGGCGGTCGGGGTGGTGATCGTGTCGCCGTCGAAGGTGCGCTTCAGCCAGGCTTGCGGATTGGTCGCGGCGACGGCGGCATAGCGCGACCACAGCGCGCCGGATTCCGCAAGCGCTGCGCGCGGCGACTGGCCCCAATGGGCAGCGGTCGCGGCATCGTAAAGCGGATAGATCGCGACCGGCTGGGCAAGGCCAAGCGCAACCGCCAGCGGATGTTGATAATGCGCGCCGCGCAGCGGCGAGGGGACGTCATGGGCGAATGGCGTCCACGGCAGCGTAATGCCGGCGCGTTCCGCCTTGGTCGCGGTGCTCTGCGCTTCGCCGCCGGCAACCGCCGCGACCTTGCTTTCCCCGCGCGCGATGCGCTGCGCCGCTTCATGGAGAAAGCGGATCGGGCTTTCGCCGCCCACGGGGCCATAGTTCGCGCGGGCCGGCGCAATGCCGAGCTGTTTGCAGATAAGCTGCGCCGGATCGTGATAGCGCCAGCTGACAAAGTTCACGACATCAAGGGAATCGAGATCGCGCAGGAGCGTGCTGCCAGCGTCCGCTTCGGCCCGCCGCAGCGCCGCGACGATCAAAGCCACCGGCTCGAGGCCCTCCGCGGGATTTGTTGGATGATCGGATATCTCACCGACGCCGACAATCACGGGGATGCGGTCGGCCGGGATTGCCGTCCGCGCGGCGTTCGCTGTCATGTCGGTCATCGTCTCAGGTCATCCAAACACTTTTTTTGTTCTTTGCTTTCGCCGCGCCGCCAGCGAGGGGAGGGCGATCAGCCCCGTTGCGCCTTATCTCTTTCATTCTGGGCGACGATGGCATCGCGTGCCGCTTTCCATTCCGCATCGTTCCATTTGCGCAGCTCGTAAAAATTGCCGCCGGTGGCGAGCGCCTGCGCGCCGTCCATCGCAATGGTCTCGCCGCTGATCCAGTCACAGCCGCCGGAGATCAAAAATGTCGCGAGGTTCTGCAGCTCCTCGAGGCTGCCGACGCGGCCCATCGGGTTGCGCTCCTTGGTGCGCGCGCCGGGGGCTTCGCCGGGGTTGAGCCGCTTGCTCATGCCTTCGGTCGGAATTTCGCCGGGAGCGATCGCATTGAGGCGGATGCCGTAGCGGCCCCATTCCTGCGCCAGCGACATCGTCATCGCGTGGATCGCCGCCTTGCTCATCGCGGACGGGACGACGAAGGGGCCGCCATTGCGCACCCAGGTAACGACGATCGACACGACATTGCCGCCGTGGCCGCCCTGGATCCAGCGCTTGCCGACGGAATGGGTGACGTAGAACGTGCCGTGCATCACCGTGTTGGCGATGGCGTCGAAGCCGCGCGAGGACATGTCCTGCGTGCGCGAGATGAAGTTGCCGGCGGCATTGTTGACGAGGTCGGTGAGCGGGCCGTCGGTGAAGATCGTGTCGATCATCTCGTCGACCGCGGCGGCATCGCGGATATCGACGCCATGGCTGACGACATGGCCGCCATAGAGGTCCATCAGTTCGGTCGCCGTTTCGGCGCAGATCGCCCGCCGCCGGCCGCAGATGTGGACCTCCGCGCCCAGGCTGAGAAACTTGGCCGCCATGGCTTTGCCAAGGCCCGTTCCACCCCCGGTTACCAAAATACGCCGCCCGCTGAGAAGGTTAGGGATGAACATCGGTTGTTCCTCGATGGGGGTTGGTCATATATTAGTTAGTTGGTTGATTAATCTAAAAGTCTAATGGACTGTGTAGGATATGCAAGCGGAGGAATTGGCATGAATGATCGCGTGACGGTGTCGCTCTCGAATGGCGTGGCTGATGTCCGGCTGGCCCGACCGGACAAGATGAATGCCCTCGACATCGAGATGTTTGACGCGCTCGTGGCGACGGCCGAGCGGCTGTCGAACGAGAAGGGGTTGCGCGCGGTCGTTCTCTCCGGCGAAGGGCGGGCGTTCTGCGCCGGGCTCGACATGGGGCGCTTCTCGGCGATGAAGGACCACGGCGGCAACGGCATCGTCGGCGGCGAGAAGCGCGATCTGACGATCCGCACCCACGGCGATGCCAACAAGCCGCAGCAGGCGGTCTGGGGCTGGCGGCAACTGCCGGTGCCGGTGATCGCGGCGGTGCACGGGGTCGCGTTCGGCGGCGGCTTTCAGCTCGCGCTCGGCGCGGACATGCGGTTTCTGTCGCCCGATGCGCGAATGTCGATCATGGAGATCAAGTGGGGCCTGGTGCCGGACATGGCGGGCACGCCGATCCTCGCCCGCCTGGTGCGCGACGATATTTTGCGCGACCTGACCTTTACCGGCCGCGTTTTTTCCGCGCAGGAAGCGATGAGCTACGGCCTCGCGACGCGCGTGGTCGAAGATCCCTACAAGGAAGCGATGGAAGCGGCGCGCGAAATTGCGGGCAAGAGCCCGGATGCGATCCGCGCCGTCAAGCGCCTCTTCAACAAGCTCTCGGTTGATCCCGCCCCGGCATTGCTGGCGGAGTCGGTGGAGCAGCAAAAACTGATCGGCTCCGCCAACCAGCTCGAGGCGGTGCGGGCGAACCTGGACAAGCGCGAGCCGCGTTTTTCCGATAGCTGAGTGGGGCGCGGCATGGCGGCAGTTTCGAGCGCCGATGACGCGATCGGCGGTGATCGTCTGACGTATGGCATTCGCAGCGGGGAGCGTCGCCGCAGCCAGGCCGATGTCGCGGCGCGCTCGCAAAAGATCGCGGGCGGCTTGCGGCGGCTCGGGATCCGCCCCGGCGATTGCGTCTGCGTGCTGATGCGCAACGACATCACCTTCATCGAGATCGCCAGCGCGGTGATGATGCTCGGCGCCTATGCGGTGCCGATCAACTGGCACTTCAAGCCGGACGAAGTGGCCTATGTGCTGGGCGATTCCGGCGCAGCGGTGATGATCGGCCATGCCGACCTGCTGCATCCGCTCAAGGACGCGGTGCCTGCCGGCGTTGTCGTGCTCAGCGTTGCCGTGCCGCCGGAGATTATTGGGGCCTATGAGATCGACCCGGCGCATCTGGCCGCGCCATTCTTCGCGCGCGATTTTGAAGACTGGCTCGCTGAGCAGTCTCCCTATGACGGCCCCGCGCTGCCGCAGCCGCAGAGCATGATCTATACGTCGGGCACCACTGGCCATCCGAAAGGCGTGCGCCGGGCTGCGCCGACGCCCCAGCAGGCCGCCGCGGTGGACGGTATGCGCCGGCTGGTCTACGGCCTCAGGCCGGGCATTCGCGCGATGCTGCCGGGACCGCTCTATCATTCCGCGCCGAATGCGTTCGGCATCCGCGCCGGGCGGATGGGCGAGGCGCTGATCCTGATGCCGCGCTTCGAGGCGGAAGAGTTTTTGCGACTGGCTCAGGACGAAAAGGTCGATACCGTCTTCATGGTGCCGACCATGTTCATCCGGCTCTTGAAGCTGCCGGAAAGCGTGCGGCGCGCCTACGATGTCTCATCGCTGCGCCACGTCATCCACGCGGCGGCGCCATGTCCCGCCGAGGTGAAGCGGGCGATGATCGACTGGTGGGGGCCGGTCATCTTCGAGTTCTACGGCAGCACGGAATCCGGCGCGGTGACTTTTGCGACCTCGCAGGATGCGCTTCTGAAGCCGGGCACCGTCGGCCGCGTGACGCCGGGCGCCGAACTGCGCTTTCTCGACGATGACGGCCGGGAAGTGCCGCGCGGCGAAGTCGGCGAGATCTATTCGCGCTTTCACGACTACCCGGACTTCACCTATCACAACAAGCCCGAGAAGCGCCGCGAGATCGAGCGCGATGGCTTCATCACCAGCGGCGATGTCGGCTACATGGACGAAGACGGCTATGTCTTCGTCAACGATCGCAAGCGCGACATGGTGATCTCGGGCGGCGTCAACATCTATCCCGCCGAGATCGAGGCGGTTCTCCATGGATTGCCAGGCGTCAGGGATTGCGCGGTGTTCGGCATTCCGGACGAGCAGTTCGGCGAGGCGCTGATGGCGGTGGTCGAGCCGCTGGACGAGGGCGGGCTCGATCTTGCCGTGCTGCGCGCGCAGCTTCGGCAGGCGCTCGCCGACTACAAGGTGCCGAGGCATATCGAGATCCGAAAGGACCTGCCGCGCGAGGATTCCGGAAAGATATTCAAGCGCCGTCTGCGCGAGCCCTACTGGCAGAAGGCCGGGCGCAGGATCTAGGTGCCTTCTGAAGAAAAAAAGCCCGCGTGGCACAGGCCTCGCGGGCTTTTTCTTCCGCTGCCTAATATCAGATCGGATCCCAGCTAAAAATGTCGGCCGAACGGTCGAGCTTGTAGAACGACGATTTCAGCGCTGGCATGCCGTGCTCCTTCAGCGTCTCGCAGGTCCAGCCCTCGCTGCGGTGGATCGACCGCAGCGGCCGCGACTGGCTCATCAGGAAGATCTCGTTCATCCGCACGGCGAAGATCTGGCCGGTGACATCCTTGGCATCGTCGCTAAGCAGGAAGGCGACCAGCGGTGCGATCTTTTCCGGGCCCATCTGCTGCATTCGCGCGACGCGGGCCTTCTCGGCTTCGGTCTCTGTCGGGATGCTGCCGATCATCCGGCTCCAGGCAAAGGGCGAGACGCAGTTGGAGCGCACGTTGAAACGCTCCATGTCGAGAGCGATCGACTTCGACAGGCCGACGATGCCGAGTTTCGCTGCGGCGTAGTTCGCCTGCCCGAAATTGCCGACCAGGCCGGAGGTCGAGGTGAAGTGGACGAAGGCGCCGCTTTCCTGCTCGCGGAACAGCCGGGCCGCTGCATGCGAGACATAGAACGAGCCCATCAGGTGCACCTTGATGACGGACTCGAAAGCATCGACGCTCATGCGGTGGAAAATCGCATCGCGCAGGATGCCGGCATTGTTGACGACGCCATCGAGCCGTCCGAAGTGATCGATCGCGGTCTGCACGATCTTGCTGGCGGGGACGGCTTCCGCAACCGACTCGAAGTTGGCGACAGCGGTGCCGCCGCGCCTGCGGATTTCCTCGACGACCTCTTCGGCCGGGGCCGCGCTCGAGCCGGAGCCGTCGGAGGCACCGCCGGGATCGTTGACCACGACCTTCGCCCCTTCGGCGGCGGCGAGCAGCGCGATCTCGCGGCCGATGCCGCGGCCCGCGCCGGTGACGACGATGGATTTGCCTTCAAGTGACTTGGTCGCTGTCATAACGTTTCCTTGCTCTTTTTATTGCCGAAGTTGGTTGTCGTGTGCCGCGCCGGGAGAGAATTCAGCCCGGCCTTGCGGGATGGATGAACGGCCAGGGGCTCGCCTCGCTGTCGCGCGGCACGTCGATGGCGATGAGGCTGGGCCCGCCGCTCGCAAGCGCCTTTTCCAGCGCGGGGCGGAAATTGTCCGGCGAAGTGACGCGCGCAGCGCCGACGCCAAAGGATTCCGCGAGTTTGACGAAGTCCGGGTTGACGAGATCGGCGGCGACGACGCGGCCGTCGAATGTGGTGAGCTGGTCGCGGCGGACATTGCCGTAGGCACCGTTGTCGAACACCAGCGTGACGACGCCGATGTTGTACTGCACGGCGGTCGCCAGCTCCTGCACCGCGAACATGAAGCCGCCGTCGCCGGTGATGGCGACGACCGGGCGGTCCGGGCACGCGACCTTCGCGCCGAGCGCGGTCGGAAAGCCCGAGCCGAGCGTGCCCTGGTAGCCCGACGTGATGAAGGTGCGCGGCTGATAGATTGGAAAGCCATACCAGGAGGCGAAGCCGACCTGCGACAGCTCGTCGGTGACGATGGCGTTGTGCGGCAGCACGTCCCGCAAAATATCGAGATAGGCCATTTGCGGCTGGATGGCCTTGATCTTTGCAGCGGCGCTGGCGCTGCCCTCGCGGATTTTCTCGCGGCGGCCGGTCTGTCTCTTGTAGCCGGCCTTGCTGACGGCCGCCGCCAGCGCCGCGGTGCCAGCCTTCGCGTCGGCGACGATTGCCGCATCCGGCGTCAGGCGGCGCATCTCGGCCGGGTCGATATCGATGCGGATCGACTTCAGCCCCTGCGGCTGGAACGGCCAGCGCCACGACGGAAGTTCGAGGCGGGTGCCGATGCCGATCATCAGGTCGGTCTCCGGCCACAGCTCATAGGCAGCCGCCATGGTGAGGCCGAGTTCATGGGCATTGCTGACGATGCCGCGCCCGCTGCGAAACGCCACCACCGGCGCATCGATCATCTCGGCGAGCTCGAGGATTTCATCGGCGGCGTCAAATGCGCCCGCACCGACAAAGATCATCGGCGCGCGGCTGCCCGCGATCAGGGCGCTCGCCGCCTTGACGCGGTCGGGATCGGGGAGGGGCGGCGGCAGCACGTCGAGCGGCGCGACGGGAGCAACCGCTGCGCGCTGGGTGAACACGTCCCACGGCATCTCGATGGCGGCGGGGCCGCGGCGGCCGGACAGCATCTGCTGGAAGGCGCGGGCGATGGTTGAGGGCGCCAGGCCGGGATGCTCGACGCGTTCGGCCCATTTGACGAAGGTGCGCAAGGTGGCGAGCTGGTCCGGCATTTCGTGCAGATGGCCGCGGCCCTTGCCGAGAAACGATGTCGGCACCTGGCCGGTCAGGCATAACACCGGCTCATTGCAGCCAAACGCTGTGAGCATGGCCGCGCCGGCATTCAGCACGCCGGGGCCGGGGACAACGCTGAATGCGCTCGGCCTGCCGGTGGCGCGGCTGTAGCCGAAGGCCATATAGCCGCAGGCCTGCTCGTGGCGTGCGCCGACCACGTTCAGCTTCTCGCGCGCAAAGGCATCGAAAAGGCCATAAATCTGCGCGCCGGGCAGGCCGAACACGGTGTCGATACCGTGCGCCGACAAGCCCTTTGCCAGCGCATCACCACCGGTCATTTCGCTCAAGGTCGTCTCCACCAAAACAGTTTGCGCGTGATGGTTACGGCAAGCGCGACGCAGGTCAACCGCAGATCTGTTGATCTCTGTGCATCGCAGCAACGCGCCGCGCGTCGCATCACTGCAAAGCGCATTGATGGCCGCGGCGAACGAGCTGCTGGACACGCCGTCAAAATTTCGGTCATCTAGAAGCCGGATTAAGAAAAAGCCGACCGAAGGGAAATTCGGCATCATGATCTTGGGCCGAAGCTCTCTTTCCACCACAAACCGGCGACGACCTGGCTGGACCCCGCATTTCCGGCGTCATCGTCCCGATATAAAAGAGAGCGAATAACCCGCCATGGTGATCATTCCGGTTCAAAATCTCATCGATTTCGTCGCCGATATTTTTCGTCATGCAGGCTCGTCCGATGGCGAAGCCAAGCGCATCGCAAGCTATCTCACCACCGCCAACCTGACGGGGCACGACAGCCACGGCGTCATCCGCGTTCCGGTGTATGTGCGCTGGAAAAACCAGGGCGCGGTAAAGCCCGACCAGACCGCGGAGCTGGTGGTGGACACGCCGTCGCTCGCGGTGGTCGATGGTCGTTTTGGGTATGGCCAGACGGTCGCGCCGGAGGCGGTGCGCATCGGCATCAAGAAATGCAAGGAAAACGGCCTTGCCGCCGTGGCGCTGCGCAACGCTGGGCATATCGGCCGCATCGGCGACTGGGCCGAGATGGCGGCCGCCGAGGGGCTGGTCTCGATTCATTTCGTCAATGCCGCAGGCTCCGTTCTCGTCGCGCCCTTTGGCGGAATCGAGCGCAGGTTTTCAACCGCGCCTTACTGCGTCGGCATTCCACGGCCGGGCCAGACGCCGGTGGTGCTCGATTTCGCCACCTCGATCGTGGCCGAGGGCAAGGTGCTGGTGGCCAGCCGCGGCGGCAAGCCGCTGCCGAAGGGGGCGCTGGTGAACGCCGAGGGCGAACTCACCGAAGACCCGTCGGCGCTCTATGGCGATTATACCCCCGGCGGAACGCGCGATCACACGCAAGGCACCGGCGCGATCCGCGCCTTCGGCGACCACAAGGGCTCCGGCCTTGCCCTGATTTGCGAGCTGCTCGGCGGCGCGTTGACCGGCAACGGCGCAACGCGCCTCAATCGCCCGATGACGAACGGCATGCTGTCGATCTATATCGATCCCGCGCGCATCGACCCGGCGCATTTCTTCGACGGGGAGGTCGCGCGCTATATCGAGAGTGTGAAAAGCAGCAAGACCGTCGCCGGCGTCGACGAGGTGCTCATTCCCGGCGAGCCGGAGACACGAAGCCGCAAGGAGCGCACGGAGAACGGCATTCCGCTGTCGGACGATACGTGGGCTGCTATCGTCAACACGGCGCGCGAGGTCGGGGTCAGCGAAACGCGCATCCAGCAGGCGAGCGCCTGAATTGCCGCGAACATAAAAATCAGAAACCAGCGAAGTGGAGCAGTGCCGGTGGCAAATAACGTGAAGAAAATCTGGGCATCCGGAAAGGTCGTGGTCAACGGATGGCTCGCGATCCCGTCCGGCTTTTCCGCCGAGGTGATGGCGCAATGCGGCTTCGACAGCGTGACCGTCGACATGCAGCACGGCGTGCAGGACTATCAGTCGATGGTGCAGTGCTTTCAGGCGATGCAGGCCCATCCCGTGACGCCGATGGTGCGCGTGCCGTGGAACGAGCCGGGGATCGTCGGCAAGGTGCTCGACGCCGGCGCCTATGGCGTGATCTGCCCGATGATCAACACCAGGGAGGAAGCCGAGGCCTTCGTCTCCGCCTGCAAATATCCGCCGCGCGGCACCCGCAGCAATGGTCCCATCCGTGCCGGGCTCTACGGCTCGTCGAGCGGCTATCAGGCGACGGCGAACGAGGAGACCCTGTGCATCCCGATGCTGGAAACAAAGACGGCGGTCGGGAACATGGAGGCCATCCTCGATGTCGAAGGCATCGCCGGGGTCTATGTCGGCCCGTCCGATCTCGGCTTCTCCTATGGGCTCGTGCCGAAGCTGGATCGGGACGAGCCGGAGATTTTGAAGATTTATGACAAGCTCGTGAAGGAGTGCGAGAAGCGCAACATCTTCCCCGGCATCCACTGCAGCGGACCGGAAGGCGCGGTGCGGGCGATCAATCAGGGTTTCAAGCTGGTGACGCTGCTGAACGACAGCGGCATCATGGCGACCTATGCCCGGATGTGCGTGGATGAGACCCGCAAGAACGCGAAGGGCCGCGCATAATCTCATCCGACGTTCGCATATGCAGCGCGCCGCCGGCGGTCCCGTTTGAGGGCGATCCGCCGGCGGCGCGCCGCGTTTTGGGAAGCTCTTTGCCGGTATTTCTTCGGTTTTTGATCGCCGTGCCATAAAATCGAGTAATTTTCGCTCCAGCCTTTCAGTACCCGCAACGCAAGGGCGGCGCTGCCGCCGAACCGGTGAAGAGGGTGGCATGAGAGCACAGGCAGCACGGGCGGGCCGGCGCATTCTCTGCGTGTTTCCCCGCTACACGTCGTCATTCGGCACGTTCGAATATTCCTATCCGCTGACGGCTGGCGTGAAGGCCTTCATGCCGCCACAGGGGCTGCTGCTGATCGCGGCCTATCTTCCCGAAGCCTGGGATGTGCGTTTCATCGACGAAAACATCGCCGCCGCAAGCGAAGACGATTTCCGCTGGGCGGAGGCTGTGCTGGTCAGCGGCATGCATGTCCAGCGGGCGCAGCTCAACGACATCTGCCGCCGCGCCCATGAGTTCGATCTGCCGGTGGCGATTGGCGGCCCGTCGGTCAGCGCATCGCCGGAGTATTATCCCTCGTTCGATTATCTGCATATCGGCGAGCTTGGTGATGCTACGGACGAGCTGATCGCGCTGCTTGCCCGCGATGTCCGCCGCCCGCCGCGGCAGGTCGTGCTGGAAACCGCGGAGCGGCTGCCGATGACGCAGTTTCCCGTTCCGGCCTATGAACTTGCGCAGATCCCGCGCTACTTTCTCGGCAGCATCCAGTATTCCAGCGGCTGTCCCTATCAGTGCGAGTTCTGCGATATCCCGGCGCTCTATGGCCGCAACCCGCGCCTGAAGACGCCCGAGCAGGTGACTGGCGAACTCGACAAGCTGCTTGCATGCGGGCTGATCGGCTCGGTTTACTTCGTCGACGACAATTTCATCGGCAACCGCAAGGCGGCGCTGGAATTGCTGCCGCATCTGATCGCGTGGCAGAGGCGCACGGGTTATGTGCTGCGTTTCTCCTGCGAGGCGACGCTGAATATCGCTAAGCGCCCCGAGATTCTGGAGAAGATGAGGGAGGCGTATTTCATCACGATTTTTTGCGGCATCGAGACGCCGGACCCGGTGGCGCTGAAGGCGATCGCCAAGGATCACAACATGATGGTTCCCATCATGGAAGCGGTCGCCACGCTCAATCGCTATGGGCTGGAAGTGGTGTCGGGCATCATTCTCGGGCTCGATACGGACAAGCCGGAAACCGGCGAGCACCTCCTGCATTTCATCGACGAGTCACAAATTCCGCTGCTGACCATCAACCTGCTGCAGGCGCTGCCGAAGACGCCGCTGTGGGACCGGCTGCGGCGCGAGCATCGGCTGGTCGAGGACGACGACCGCGATTCCAATGTCCGGTTTCTGATGCCCTACGCGGATGTGGTCGCGATGTGGCAGCGTTGCATGGGAGAGGCGTATCAGCCCAGAAAACTTTTCGAGCGCTATGAGCATCAGGTCCGGTTTACTTACGCCAACCGGATCACGCCAGAATATCGGCGCTCGCGGCTGACGTGGCCCAATGTCAAACTCGGCGCGACGATCCTCAAGAACATCTTTTGGAATGTCGGTGTGCTGGGTGACTATCGCGGCGAGTTCTGGAAGTTCGCGGCCCGCCGCCTCATGCGGGGGCAGATCGAGCACCTTGTTGCAGTCAGCCTCGTTGCCCACCATCTTATCCTCTATGCGCGCATTGCGTCGCGGGGCCGCGCCAATGCCTCGCACTATTCGATGCGGCAGCGCGAGGCGCTTCCGGCGGCGGCGGAATAGGACCCTCAGGGAGGATACGGATTGCTGCCGATGCGGTAACGGATGCTTGCACAGGCCCGGACCGACCTGTTAGCCTGCGAATAATTTGATGCAATTGTCCGATGTCGCGGCTTGGCGCGACAATCGCCCGGCGAGCCGACCCGGGGCGCTGCTAAGGCTGAATTGCGGTGAGGGCGGATGACTTTGGCGAGAAGGTCAAGAGGAAATCCGGAATTCTCGACGGCGCACGAATTTGTGAAATTTGCCCGTCATTCTTCTTATTTATTTTGGCAGGCGGCGGATTCGTCGCGCCAATCCGATCCCGGACTGACAACCGAATTGGGTAAGGGATGGTCCCTGATAATCTGAGCGAGGAAGCTGCGGCGCGAAGGCAGGCAAGCATCGCCTTCGGGGTGGAACGAATTGGCGTTCTTGCGCTTCGTGCTCCGGTGATCTGGTGCATCACGCTGCTGGCGCTTTGCATCGTCGCCGTTTTCGGGCTGGAGCGCATCAAGGTCGATGACTCGCTGAGCCAGCTCTTTCGCTCCGATACGCCTGAATACAAGCAATACGAGGCGGTGACGAAGCGTTTTCCCTCCACCGAGTACGACGTGCTCGTCGTGGTGGAAGGCAAGAACCTGCTGGCTCGCGACAACCTCGAAAAATTGCGCGATCTCGTCACCGATCTGCAGCTCATCGATGGCACGCGCGGTTTGATCTCGCTGTTCTCCGCGCGGCAGGCTCCCGCTCCGGGCAAATTGCCGGCGGCACTGTTTCCACAGCAGTTGCCCACCGGCAGCGACTATGACGCCTTCATCAAGACCGTGAAGGCCAACGAGATCATTCGCGGCAAGCTGCTGTCCGAAGATGGCACACTGGCGCTGATCGTGCTGTCGCTCGATCCCCAGGTCATGGGGAACAATACCCTCAAGAAGACCATCGAGGAAATCCGCCATGTGATGGCCGAAGACCTCGCCGGAACCGGGCTGACCCAGCAGCTCTCCGGCGTGCCGGTGATGCAGCTCGAAATCCGCAATGCGGTCGAGCGCGACGGGGTAATCTACAACGTCGCGGGTATCGTCGCCGGATGCCTGATCGCAATCCTGTTCTTCCGCAGGCTGTCGTTCATGGTGATCGCCGCGTTCCCGCCGCTGATCGCCATTCTGCTGTCGCTCGGGGCGCTCGGCTGGATCGGCTTCAGCCTCAACATGTTTCTCAACGTGATGACGCCGCTGATCATGGTGATCAGCTTTTCCGACTCGATGCAGCTTACATTCGCGGCGCGCGACCGCCTGATCGCCGGCGAGGACAAATATGCCGCGTTCCGCAATGCGGTACTTGTGGTCGGCCCGGCCTGCGTGCTGACCCACGCCACTGCCGGCATTTCCTTCATTGCATTGCAGTTCTCCAATTCGGACCTGATCCGCAAATTCGGCGAGGCGGGCCTGGCTGCCACGATCATCGCCCTGATAGCAGTGCTGACGCTCGTGCCGGTGTTCGGCGTACTGTTGGTGCGCAACGAAAATGTGTTCGCCGCGCGGTTCAGGCTGGCGGACGGCGGTGTCACCGCGCTGCGGGCCTTCTGCCAGTGGATCGCCGTTCGCATGGTATCGCGGCCGGGACTTTACAGCCTGATGTCGGTAATCCTCGTCGGCGGGCTGGCGGTCGTCTATGCCCACCTTGAGCCGCGCTATCGGCTGGCCGATCAGGTGCCCGACAAGCGGCAGGCGATCGAGGCCAGCGAGCGGCTCGACGCCAAGCTCACCGGGGCCAATCCGATCGACGTGCTGATCGAGTTTCCGAAGGGGCAGAGCCTGTACTCGCCGGAAACGCTGGCGACGATCGCCGAGGTCCATTCGCTCGTCGAGAAGCAGGCGGGAGTCGGCAATGTCTGGTCGCTTGAGACACTGCGGCGGTGGCTGGCCGAGAAGGCCGGCGCGCATGATGTCGCGACGCTGAAGGAATATGTCGACCTCCTGCCCAAGCATCTGGTCCGCCGCTTCATCGATGCTGACGAGACCGCTGTCGTCGTCTCGGGCCGCGTGCCGGACAGCGATTCCAGCCAGATCCTGCCGATCGTCGAAAAGCTCGACAGTGCGCTTGCCAAGGTGCGCATGGAGCATCCCGGCTACGAGATTGCGGTGACGGGGTTGGCCGCGATCGCCGCCCGCAACAGTTCGGGCATGATCCACAAGCTCAATCAGGCGCTCACTATCGAATTTGCCTTCGTGGCCCTGTTTATCGGCCTGGCCTTCCGGTCCGTCGTTGTGATGCTGTCATGCATCCTGCCGGGCATATTCCCGGTGGTGATGTCGGGCACGTTGCTGTGGCTGCTGGGGGAGGGGCTGCAATTTGCCAGCGTCGTCGCGCTCATCGTCTCGTTCGGGCTCGGGCTGAGTGCAACCATCCATTTCCTGAACCGGCTGCGCCTGGCCGAGAGCCCGGATCTCGACCCCGCGGTGTCAGTGGAGCGGGCGACGGTTCTGGTCGGACCAGCGCTGATCTTGACGACGGTGGTGCTGGCCTGCGGGCTGGTCGTGACGGTGTTCTCGGATCTGCCGTCGCTGCGGCTATTCGGCTGGCTGAGCGCGTTCTCGATGATCGCAGCGCTGTTCGCCGACCTGTTCATCCTGCGGCCGACGTCGATGTGGCTGATCCGGATGAATCAGAAGCTGCGCGGGCGCGCGAAGACGCCAGCGCCCGCCGAGCACTGACCGCCGGCTCGCTTCCGTCGCGCATGGCCTGTGGCCAAAAGAACAAGGCACCCTGTTCGGGGCGCCTGCGTTTTTCGGGTTGGCAGGCGAGGTCAGCCGCCGCGGGTCATCGTGATCGTGACGCCGCGCAGATCGCCCTTGGAATCGATCGTGACGGACTGCCTGTTGCCCCGCGTCGTGACCGACAGGTTGCCGGCAAAGCCGGCCGCCTGCACGAAGACGTCGATGCGGCCGTCACGGACCCTGCCCTGAAGTTCGCCGTTAAGGCCGCGGCTGGCCTCACTCCATCGGCCGGTGACGGTTCCACCGGTGGCGACAACGTCGCTGGAGAGGTCAAAGCGATAGCTGTCGCTGGCGCAGCGCAGCGACTGGGTGAGGGCGTTGCCGGCTTGGGCGACATTGTATTGTGCGCGGCAGCGGATTCGTTCCTTCGAGCCGTCAGAGAGGGAGACGGTGCCGCTGCCGGTCCACGCGCCGCCAAAATGGATGAACGGTCCCGATTGGGCATACCCGGGGGAAACGGTCATCAGCAGCAGCGCGCAGGCGAATCCCGCGCCGCGCAAAGCAACCGAAGAGAGTGCCGTGTCAAAGCGCTTCATGTTGAATGTTCCGTCTCACGTCAGGGCTGATCAAGTAGTGGCATCCGCAAAGGCAACGTTTAGTTGGCGATCTTGGTTTCAGGTTCAATCGCGCACTGATACGCGGCAGCGCCATCTGGCGCAGCCGGGAGTCTGTGCCACACACGAAACAACGAAAAAATTCTACGTTCCCCGTCCGGCTGGTTCAAGGTGCAAGGCACGCTTGTTCGCAATCTCATCAAGCCGGGAATGGCGGGTCTTCCTCTTATTCCCGCCGTATTTTTCATGCGTTCTGCACACGAAAATCTATATATTGAGGCGTATGGATCCCGATATCCATAGCGCCTCCTGTTGCGGGTCGCGGTGAGGGTGTCGGTCGTGATGCCTTATAAGGAATGATGTCTTGAGAGCACCTCTGGTTCTAACTGCCCTTGTCGTTGCGTTGATGAGCACCACGGCATCTGCGCAGCAGCCCCAGCAGCGCAGCGGCACCAAGCAGGAGCACGATGCCTGCTCGCGCGACGTGGCGCGCCATTGCCGGCACGTTATCGATCAGGGCGATCTCGTCATCCTGTCCTGCCTTCAGCAAAACCGCCAGAGACTGACCAAGGCCTGCGCCCAGGTTCTCATCAATCACGGCCAGTAACCTGCCCCGCCAAGGGCGCGCGAGCCGCGTCCGGGCCATGAACGCGGTGGTCGGCCCTACCGGCTGACCATTGAGCAATTCTGCAAAAATCGCCTATATGGGAGCTCGAGGGGTTGCGGAGGTGACGCAGCCCCATTTTGGCTTGGACGCGACGTTCGCGCGGCGTCGGTACTGCCCTTGGCAGCGGCGTTACTGCGCGACACCTGAACTGCAATCGGATTTCGATGACAATCGCGAGCGAGACCAGAACCGGCAAGACGCATCAGGATGAAAATTTCCCGGTGGCATCGTGGATCATCCATCCGCGCCACCGGCCGGTGATTCTCGCCTTCTACAATTATGTCCGCACCGCCGACGACATCGCCGACCACGTGACCCTGAGCGAGGCGGAAAAGCTCGCCTATCTCGACACGCTCGAGGCCGAATTGCAGGGGCACGGCGACAGCCAGCCGGAAGCGGTGAAGCTGCGGCAGGCACTCGCCGCCCGCGGCATGCCGCCGCGCCATGCGCTCGACATGCTGACAGCCTTCCGCATGGATGTGACCAAGCGTCGCTATGAGGACTGGGACGAACTGATCGACTACTGCCGCTACTCGGCGATGCCGGTCGGCCGCTTCATGCTCGATGTCCATGGCGAGGATCGCGCGACCTGGGCGGCGTCGGACATTTTGTGCGCCGCGCTCCAGATCAACAATCACCTGCAGGATTGCGGCAAGGACTATCGGGGCCTGAGCCGCGTCTATCTGCCGCGCGATGCGCTGGCCGCAGCCGGGGCGTCGGTCGAGGAACTGGGCGAGGCGAAGGCGTCGCCGTGGCTGCTGGCCTGTCTGCACGACTTGGCCGCGCGAACTGAGAGCCTGCTTGAGCAATCCCGCGCACTGGCCGGAGAGGTAAGGGATTTCCGCCTCGGGCTGGAGATTTCGGTCATCCAAACCTATGCTGAGCGGATCGTTCGTCTTCTGAAAGTGCGTGATCCATTGAGCCAGCGAGTCCATCTGACCAAGCCGCAATTCCTGCTTTACAGCCTGACCGGTATCGGCTGCGCGATGGCCCGCCGGGCGCTGCCGTCGCGGCCGATCACGAAACCGGCGGCCGACGCATGACCTCGCACAATACGGTTGAGTCTGACGCCTCCTCTGGTGCGTCGGCGTCGGGCAGTTCGTTCTACGCGGCGATGCGGATTTTGCCGCGCGATCAGCGCGAGGCGATGTTCCAGATCTACAGCTTCTGCCGCGCGGTCGATGACATTGCCGATTCTGACGATACGCGGATCGAGCGCGCCGAGGCGCTGGCGAAGTGGCGCAAGGACATCGACGCGCTCTACGCGGGGCAGCCGCCGGCGCATCTTGCGTCCTACGCCGCATCGGTGCAGCGCTTCGGCCTCAAGCGCGAGGATTTTATCGCCATCATCGACGGCATGGAGATGGACGTTACGGACAACATCCGCGCACCGAATGCCCAGACGCTGGACCTCTACTGCGACCGCGTCGCCAGCGCCGTCGGCCGTCTTTCGGTGCGGGTGTTCGGCCTGCCGGAAGAAGATGGCGTGCAGCTCGCCTATCATCTCGGCCGGGCGCTGCAGCTCACCAACATTTTGCGCGACGTCGATGAAGATGCGGGCATCGGCCGCCTTTATCTTCCGCGCGAGGCGCTGACCTCCGCCGGGATTTTCAGCACCGATCCCAGAATTGTCGCCACATCGCCGGCATTGCCCAAGGTCTGCAACCCCTTGGTCGTGCAGGCAAAAGCCCACTATGCCCACGCCGATGCGATCATGCAGCGCCATCCCCGCCGGATCGTGCGCGCGCCGCGGATCATGTCAAAGTATTATCACGCCGTGCTGGATCTGCTGGTGCACCGCGGCTTTGCCCCGCCGCGGGAGCCGGTGCGCCTCGGCACTGTGTCCCGCCTTCTCATTCTCGCGCGTTATGCTCTGATCTGATGACCCGGACCGTTCACATCATAGGGGCCGGAATTTCCGGCCTGTCGGCTGGCGTTCGCCTCGCCAATGCGGGCCTGCAAGTGCATGTCCATGAGGCGTCGCAGCATCTTGGCGGCCGTTGCCGGTCCTATTACGACGGCGCGACCGGCCTCGTCATCGACAACGGCAATCATCTGCTGCTGTCGGGAAATCATAGCGCGCTGGCGTTCGCCGAATTGATCGGCGGGGTGGGCGGCCTGCGCGGGCCGGATCAGGCCGAGTTTCCCTTCATGGATTTCGCCGATGGGCGGCGCTGGACGCTGCGCCTGAGCGACGGCCGTATTCCGTGGTGGATCTTCAAGGACGGCGACCGCGTGCCGGGCACGTCCGCTGGCGATTATCTGGGCCTTGCCCCGCTGATCTGGGCGGGCACCGACAAGGCCATCGGCGACGCGATCAAGTGCGACGGCGTTCTTTATCGGCGCCTAGTCGAGCCGCTGCTGCTCGCCGCGCTCAACATCGCGCCGCCCAAGGGATCGGCCGGGCTGGCCGGAGCGATTATCCGCGAGACGCTGATGGCGGGCGGGCAGGCATGCCGGCCGCTGATAGCGCGCGATGGCCTCGGCTCGGTGCTGATCGAGCCGGCGGCCGCGTTCATCCGGGCGCGCGGCGGCACTGTCACCATCGGCAATGAACTCGAAAAAGTCTTTTTCGAGGGCAATCGCGTTTCGGCGTTGCAGATCGGCAGCCAGAATGTGCCGCTCGGGCCGAATGATGCCGTGGTGATGGCGGCGCCCGCCCGGCAGGCGGCGATGCTGCTGCCCGGGATCTCGGCGCCGACACGGTTCTGCGCCATCGTCAACGCCCATTTCCGGTTCGATCCGCCGGCCTCGGTTCCGCCGATCACCGGCGTTGTAAACGGGCTGATCGACTGGCTGTTTGCCTTTCCGCAGCGGCTGTCGGTGACGATCAGCGGCGGCGACCATCTCGTCAACGTGCCGCGCGAGGAGTTGGCGAATTCGATCTGGGCCGAGGTCTGCCGCGTTGCGGACATCAAGGCCGAGTTGCCGCCGTGGCAAATTGTCCGCGAGCGCAGGGCGACGTTCGAGGCATCCCCCGAACAGCACGCATTGCGGCCGCAAGCGCAGACGAAATGGGCGAATCTTGTGCTGGCGGGCGACTGGACCGACACCGGCTTGCCGGCAACCATCGAAGGTTCGGTCCGCTCCGGCGATCGCGCGGCTGACCTCGTGCTGAAGATGGGCTAGAAGTCGCCCTGGGCGGGCGGCTTTCCACGGGGTTTCTCAAAAACTTCCAGACAGAACTTGGATAGAACCGACTGACATGACTGCTGAAAACCATACGCTTGAACTCAATGCCGTGGCGCTGAACAAGAGCATCGACGCGGCTGCCAAGGCGCTGCGCAATCATCAGCGCGCGGATGGGCACTGGGTTTTCGAGCTGGAGGCCGATGCAACCATTCCTTCTGAATATGTGTTGTTTCGGCACTATTTGGGCGAGCCGGTCGATTCCGAGCTGGAGGCGAAGATAGCGGTCTATCTTCGCCGCATTCAGGGCGATCATGGTGGCTGGCCGTTGGTTCATGACGGGGCATTCGACATGAGCGCCAGCGTCAAGGCCTATTTCGCGCTCAAGATGATCGGCGATTCGGTCGATGCGCCGCACATGGTGCGGGCGCGCGAGGCCATTTTGGCGCGCGGCGGCGCGGCGAACAGCAACGTTTTCACACGGTTCTTGCTGGCGTTCTTCGGCGTGGTCACCTGGCGCGCGGTGCCGGTGCTCCCCGTCGAAGTGATGCTGTTGCCGCGTTGGGCGCCGTTTCACCTGACCAAGATTTCCTATTGGGCGCGGACCACGATGGTCCCGCTGATGGTGCTCGCCGCGCTCAAGCCGCATGCGAAAAATCCAAAGAATATCAACATCGACGAGCTGTTTCTTGAAGCGCCGATTAATCTTGGCATGCCGCCGCGCGCGCCGCATCAGAACATCGGCTGGTTTCTGCTGTTCCGCGGCATCGACAGCGTGCTTCGGGTGATCGAGCCGTTCTTCCCGAAAAAACTCCGCAGCCGAGCGATCGAGCGCGCCAAGGAATTCGTGCTCGAGCGGCTGAACGGCGAGGACGGCGTGGGCGCGATTTTTCCGCCGATGATCAACACCGTCCAGATGTTCGATGCGCTCGGGTTCGACGAGAACTATCCGCCGCGCGCGATTGCCCGCAAGAGCATCGAAAACCTTCTGGTGATCAAGGAGGACGAGGCTTACTGCCAGCCCTGCGTTTCGCCAGTGTGGGACACCGCGCTCAGCTCCCACGCCTTGCTGGAGGTCGGCGACGAGCAGGCTGTCGAGCAGGCCAAGAAGGGGCTGGCGTGGCTGGCGCCGCTGCAGATCCTCGACGTCAAGGGCGACTGGGCGGAGAAACGCCCCGATGTCCGCCCCGGCGGCTGGGCCTTTCAGTACAACAACGCCTTCTATCCGGACCTCGACGATACCGCGGTCGTCGCGATGGCGATGGATCGCGCGCAGCGGCTCGACGGCAGCACTACCCATGAGCAGGCTATTGCCCGCGCCCGTGAATGGATAGAGGGGCTTCAGAGCAAGGATGGCGGATTTGCGGCATTTGATGCCGACAATCTCGAACACTACCTCGACAATATCCCGTTCGCCGATCATGGTGCGATGCTCGATCCGCCGACGGAGGACGTGACCGCCCGTGTCGCTTCGATGCTGGCGCAGCTCGGCGCGACCCTCGACAACAGTCCTGCGCTCAAGCGCGCGGTCGATTTCCTTCAGGAGCGGCAGTTGCCCGATGGCTCCTGGTTCGGCCGCTGGGGGCTCAACTACATCTACGGGACATGGTCGGTGCTGTGCGGCCTCAATTCCGCCGGGGTCGATCATCAGTCGCCGACGATCCGCAAGGCGGTCGCGTGGCTGATCTCGATCCAGAACCCGGACGGCGGCTGGGGCGAGGACGCGCAGAGCTACAAGCTCGACTATCAGGGCTATGAGGCCGCGCCGAGCACCGCATCGCAGACCGCCTGGGCACTGCTGGCGCTGATGGCCTGCGGCGAGGCGGACCACTCGGCGGTGCGCAGGGGTGTTGCCTATCTGGCACAGACCCAAAATGAAGTGGGTGAGTGGGACGAGAGCCGCTATACAGCGACAGGTTTCCCGCGTGTATTCTATCTTCGGTATCACGGCTATTCGAAATTCTTCCCGCTCTGGGCGATGGCGCGCTACCGGAATCTTCAGAGCACGAATAGCAGAACCGTAGGGGTGGGGATGTGATAGGCGGCGCGCGCGGAGACACGGCGGAAGGCCGGCGTCCTCTCCTGATTGTGACGGGCTTGCCCCAGGAAGCCCGCATCGCGGCCGGCCCCGGCATGACCGTGATCTGCAGCAGCAGCGATCCGACCCAACTGCGCTCGCAGCTCGGCGACTTCGATCCGCAGAGCGTGCGGGGCATCATCAGCTTCGGCGTTGCCGGCGGCCTGGATCCTGCGCTTTCGACCGGCGACATCATCGTCGCGACCGAAGTGGTGGCCGAGGGCGTGCGCTGGGCTTCGGCCGCAGGGCTGAGTTCAGAGCTGATCGGCGATGTCAGCGAGCTGAGCTACCGGATTACGCGGGGGATCTTGGCCGGGTCGGAGATCGTCGTGCCGGGCCAGAGCGGCAAGGCCAAGCTGCGCAGCGAAACCAACGCCGCGGCCGTCGACATGGAGAGCCATATCGCGGCTGCCTATGCGACTTCGGTCGGGCTGCCGTTCGCGGCTTTTCGGGTGATCAGCGATCCGGCATCGCGCGCGCTGCCGGAAATCGCGACCACCGCGCTTCGGCCCGATGGCCGGGTCGATGTTTGGAGAGTCGTCAGGTCGATCGCAAGACAGCCCACGGTGATTCCGGAGCTGGTCCAGACGGCGCGGGATTTCAACCGCGCCATCATGACCTTACGCAGCTGTCGACGCCTTCTTGGCGGCGAGGGCGGCAGCCTTCTCAGCGGCAGCGGCAGCCTCGTCACGGCGGATCTCTGACAGCGTCTTCTGCACCTGCTGCGAGAAGACGTACTGAGCCGGGCGCTGCTTCGTCAGGTCGATCTCCGGCGCCATCGGCCCGGTGGTGCGGACGCCGCGCAGCGCGACCCATGCGGCCTTGAGCGGATTGTGGAAGGCCGCATCGGCCGCCGTCGGCTCGTAGCCGCAGTGAGCCATGCAATCGGCGCACTTCTCGTACTTGCCGGTGCCGTAGGTCTCCCAGTCGGTGGTTTCCATCAGCTCCTTGAAGGTCTTGGTGTAGCCTTCGCCGAGCAGGTAACACGGCTTCTGCCAGCCGAAGATGTTGCGGGCCGGCATCCCCCAAGGCGTGCACTCAAAATTCTGGTTGCCCGCCAGGAAGTCCAAGAACAAGCTGGAATGCATAAAATTCCACTTCTTGCCCTTGCCGCGCGCAAAAACGTCGCGGAACAGGTTCTTGGTCTTCTGGCGGTTCAGGAAGTGCTCCTGATCCGGGGCGCGCTCATAGGCATAGCCCGGCGACATTGAAACGCCGACGCCGAGCTCGGTGGTGAAATCCAGAAACTTTGCGATCTCTTCGGCGGGGTGATTGTCGAAAATGGTCGCGTTGACGTTGACGGTGAAGCCACGGGCCTTGGCGGCCTTGATGGCCGAGACCGCCCGGTCGAACACGCCCTTCTGCGACACTGCGTGATCATGGTGCTCACGCAGGCCGTCGAGGTGCACCGAGAAGAACAGGTAGGGGGAGGGCTCGAACAGGTCGAGCTTCTTCTCCAGAAGCAGGGCATTGGTGCAGAGCGAGACGAACTTCTTGCGGGCCACGAGGCCGCGCACGATCTCGCCGATCTCCTTGTGGATCAGCGGCTCGCCGCCGGGAATCGCGACCATCGGCGCGCCGCACTCGTCGGCGGCGTCCCAGCACTCCTGAGCCGACATCCGGCGATTGAGGATCGCGTCCGGATAGTCGATCTTGCCGCAGCCCGCGCAGGCGAGATTGCAGCGGAAAAGCGGCTCCAGCATCAGGACCAGCGGATAGCGCTTACGGCCAAGCAGCTTCTGCTTGAGGATATAGCCGCCGATACGGATTTCTTTCAGGAACGGAATGGCCATGGCATGCTTTCTGGCGTGGTAGGTCGCTACGGAATCAGCCCGCAGCGAGTTCGGCGGGGAGCCGGAATTCTATGTTTTCCTCCCGCCCGGGAAGGACGGAGACATCGACGGGACCAATACGCTTTAGCGCCTCGATCACGTCATCGACAAGCACCTCGGGCGCTGAAGCGCCGGCAGTGATGCCCACGGTTCTAGCGCCTTTCAGCCATTCCGGGTTCAATTCGGTGCCATCTGCGATCAAATAGCTGGGAATTCCCGCCTCAGCGCCAATTTCCCGCAGGCGGTTGGAATTGGAACTGTTGGCCGCCCCCACGACCAGAATGACGTCGACGTGCTTGCTTAATTCTCTTACCGCAGATTGTCTATTCTGTGTTGCATAGCAAATATCGCGAATGTCCGGACCCTGAATGTCCGGGAATTTGGCCTCAAGTGCGGCGATAATATCACGGGTGTCGTCGACGCTGAGGGTCGTCTGGGTGATGTAGGCGACCGGCGCGTCCGCCGGGATGTCGAGCGCGGCGACGTCCTCGACATTCTGGACGAGCAGGACCGGGCCCGGAACCTGTCCCATCGTCCCCTCGACCTCGGGGTGGCTGGCATGGCCGATCAGGACCACCGTGCGCCCCTTGGACATATAGCGTTTGCCCTGATTGTGGACCTTCGTCACCAGCGGGCAAGTGGCGTTGAGCACCGGCAGGCCGCGCGCCGCCGCCTCGTCCTCGACGCTCTTGGCGACGCCATGGGCCGAAAACACGGTGACGGCATCATCGGGCACCTCGTCGAGATCCTCGACGAAGATCGCGCCCTTATTTTTCAGGCTTTCGACGACGTACTTGTTATGGACGATCTCGTGACGGACATAGACCGGCGGGCCGTACTTCTTCAGGGCGCGCTCCACGATCTCGATCGCGCGCACGACGCCTGCGCAAAACCCGCGCGGCTGCGCCAGGAGGATGGTCATCGGCTCGCCCGACGTGGCGGCAGCAGGGAAACGATCGGACAAAATCGCGTTATCTGATTTCATTATGGTGCCTTCCAGATACCTCTAGTAGAAGCGCCAAAGTCCAATTAGTTCAAAATATCCGGTCCCAAGGTTAAAATAAAAGCTGCGGCCAACACACTTTGCGCCATTCTTTCATGGCTTTATATGGGGCGGACGGCTGCGTTGTCGTGGCTCGCCTGACGTTATACCCACAATCCATGTACTTTTTAGTGCATTGCTATCTACAGAAAGCAGAAATGTGCTGACCCGTTTCATCGTCTCGCTCGTCAAGCTGTCGACCCGGTTCGCTTTCGTCACCGTCGCAATCGCGACACTGCTCGCAATCGGGGCCGGCGTCTATTCAGTCCAGAACTTTGCGATCAACACTGATATCAATCAGTTGATTTCAAAAGATCTTGATTGGCGGAAACGGGATATTGAGTTCGACACGGCGTTTCCGGATCAAGTTCATTCTATACTTGCCGTAGTAGAGGCGCCGACGCCGGAGTTCGCGTCGCGCGCTACGGCGTTGCTGGCGGACAAGCTTTCCGGCGACAAGGTCCACTATCTGAATGTCACGCCGCTCGGCTCGGGACCGTTTTTCGAGAAGAACGGCCTTCTGTTTCTGCCGACCGCGGAAGTCAAAAAGCTGACGTCGGAATTTTCCGCTGGTCGTCCCCTGCTTGAGGTGATGGCTGGCGATCCCAGCCTGCGCGGGCTGACCGGGGCGCTTGAACTCGGGCTTCAGGGCCTCAAGCGCGATCAGTTCAAGCTCGACGATGTCGCGCGGCCCTTCAACATGATCGCCGATACGGTCGACTCCGTGCTGGCGAAAAAGCCGACGATGTTTTCCTGGCAGGCGCTGACGAGCGAGCAGCCGCTGTCGGCGGCGGATCGGCGCTTCTTCATCCAGATCAATCCGGTTCTGCACTTCGACGCGCTGGAGCCGGGGCGCGAGGCGACCGATGCGATCCGCAAGGCCGCGGACGATCTCGGCCTCGCCAAGACCTACGGCGCCACCGTGCGGCTGACCGGCCCGGTGCCGATCGCCAATGACGAATTCGGCAGCGTCCAGGACGGCGCGCTGGTCAACGCCATCGGCACGCTGATCATCGTCCTGATCATTCTCTGGCTCGCGCTGCGCTCATCGAAGATCATTTTTGCGGTGTTCGCCTCCCTGTTCATCGGCCTGGCGCTGACCACGGCGATCGGCCTGATGATGGTCGGGGCCCTGAACCTGATCTCGGTGGCGTTCGCGGTGCTGTTCATCGGCATCGGCGTCGATTTCGGCATCCAGTACAGCGTGCGCTATCGCTCGGAGCGCTTCAAGGTCGACGATCTCGATATCGCGCTGCTGCGCGCCGCCAAGCGGCTCTCGATCCCGCTGTCGCTGGCGGCGATGGCCACCACGGTCGGCTTCATCTCGTTTCTGCCGACCGACTATGACGGCGTCTCCGAGCTCGGCAAGATTGCCGGCGTCGGCATGGTGATCGCCTTCTTCACCAGCATCACGGTGCTTCCGGCGCTGCTCAAGTTGCTCAATCCGAAGGGCGAGGAGGAGGCGGTCGGCTATGCCTGGCTCGCGCCGGTCGATCTCTTCCTCGAGCGGCACCGCGTCCCGATCATCGTCGGCACGTTGCTGGCCACGGTCGCGGGCTTGCCGCTGCTTTACTTCCTGCATTTCGACTTCAACCCGATCAATCTGCGCAACCCGCATGTCGAGTCGGTCGCGACCTATCTTGAGCTGCGCCAGGATCCGACGACGGGAGCGAGCGCGATCTCCTTGATCGTGCCGAATGAGCAGGCCGCCAAGGACGCCGCGGCCCGGCTGGAGAAGGTGCCCGAGGTGAAGGAGACCCGGTCGCTCGACGATTTCATTCCGAAGGATCAGCCGGAGAAGCTGGCGATGATCCGCAGCGCGGCAGAAGTTCTGGGGCCGGCGTTGAAGCCCGACAGCATCGACGAGCCGCCGACCGATGCCGAGAATGTCGAGGCGCTTCGCAGCGCGTCCGACAGCCTTCGCAAGGCTGCGGGCGACGAGAAGGGCGCCGGCGCGGATGCCGCGCGGCGGCTCGCGGACGGGCTTACGAACCTCGCGCAGGCCGACGCGGACGTGCGCAACACGGCGCAGGATGTTTTCGTCACGCCCCTCAAGATGATGCTGACCCACCTGCAAAACCTGCTGCAGGCCGAGCCGGTGACGATCGACAGCCTGCCGCCCGCGTTGGTGCGCTCGTGGCGAACCGAGGACGGTCGGCTGAAGGTCGAGGCGCTGCCGAAGGGCGACCCCAACGACAACGACACGCTGCGGAGTTTTGCCGAGGCGGTGCTGGCGGCTGAGCCCGGCGCAATCGGCGGCCCGGTGTCGATCCTGCGATCGGGCGAGACGATCGTCCATGCCTTCATCGAGGCCGGGATCTGGGCGCTGCTGACGATTTCGCTGCTGCTGTGGCTGGTGCTGCGCCGGGTCAGCGACGTGCTCCTGACCATCATCCCACTGCTGGTGGCGGGCATCGTCACGCTCGAGATCTGCGTGCTGATCGGGCTGCCGCTGAACTTCGCCAACATCATCGCGATGCCGCTTCTCATGGGCATCGGCGTGGCGTTCAAGATCTATTACGTCACCGCCTGGCGGGCGGGGAAGGTTCACCTCTTGCAGACCAGCCTGACGCGCGCGATCTTCTTTAGCGCGCTGACCACGGGCACGGCCTTCGGAAGCCTCTGGCTCTCCAACCATCCGGGCACCGCCAGCATGGGTAAATTGCTGGCGCTTTCGCTGGTCACGACGCTGGCTGCGGTGCTGCTGTTCCAGCCGGCCCTAATGGGGCCCCCGCGCGATGTCAGGGAGTAAGCAGATATCGCCCACCGGGTCCTCCGGCGTCGCCGGCGCTGGCGCGGACCCGGTGGTCTTGGCGGCTCCGGCTCCCTTGGTCGCAACCTTGGGGGCCGCTCCCGCCGGTGGCGGAGCCTTGGCGGTGGCGGACGGGGTTTTTGCGGCCGGCGGAGCCTTTGTCACGACGTTCTTGGTTGCGTCCGTTGCTGTGGGGTTGGCAAGGGCGACCGGTGCGCCGGGCGGGCGGTTGGCGTCGATCACCCGCGTCCAGGTTTCGCCGCCGCAGAGGAAGCCGAGCACACAACCCTCGATTTCCAGGGCATTGGCGCTCGCAAGGTGAAGCCTGGATTCGTAGGTCTTGCCGTTTTTCGCGTTATAGACGTAACCTTCCCAATCGCCGTTGGCATTGGGCTTCATGTCGAGCAGGATCGGCATGCCCAGGGTGGGGCGGTTGACCTTTTGCCTGTCGGGGTTCTCAGTATCGCGGCCGCCGGGGCTTTTTTCCCAGACCACCGCGCCCCAGACCCGGCCGTCACAATTGGCGATGCGGATTATTGCTACGCCTTCCTTGACCTTCCAGTCTCCGCTCACATCTGATGCGAGTGCAGGTATTGAGGCCGATGTAACAAGTGCTCCGCAACATACCAGGCTCTTCAGAAAACCGGTCGGGCTGTGCAACATTGTTGATACCTTGCTCAAAACATGTTTTCGGTTCTGGCGAATTCAGACAGTCCAAAATCTAGGTTGACGAGCAGCCCACCAACAGTCGTATTGGATCAATGGTATATCCAAATTTTGACGTTTCCGAGATGTTTATGAGCCGGGAGGCGGAGCGTAGCTCGATGCACGCACGCCACCTCAATGAGCAACTCGTCCGAGTTCTCAAAACGATCGGCTATGATGTCGGGTTCCAGCGCGGCGAGGGACAGTATTTGTTCGACCGCGCGGGGGACCGCTATCTCGATCTGCTGAGCGGGTTCGGCGTGTTCGGGATCGGACGAAATCATCCGGTCCTGCGCGATGCGCTGAAGAGCGTTCTCGACGCCCATTTGCCCAATCTGGTGCAGATGGACGTCTCGACGCTTGCCGGCATTCTCGCCGAGCGGCTGCTCGCCTACATGCCGTATCTAGACAAGGTGTTTTTCGCCAATTCCGGCACCGAATGCACCGAGGCGGCGATCAAGTTCGCACGCTGCGCTACCGGGCGGACCGATATCGTCTATTGCAACCACGCCTATCACGGCCTGACCTACGGATCGCTGTCGCTGACCGGCGATCCCAATTTCCGCAACGGTTTCGAGCCGCTGCTGCCGGGCTGCACCTCGGTCCCCTTCAATGACCTTGAGGCGCTCGAAAAGGCGCTGGCGGGCCGCAACGTTGCGGCTTTCATCGTCGAGCCGATCCAGGGCAAGGGCGTGAACATGCCCACCGACGAGTTTCTGCCCGGCGCGGCCGAGCTGTGCCGGCGCTATGGTACGATTTTCGTGGCCGATGAAATCCAGACCGGCATGGGCCGGACCGGCAAATTCCTTGCGGTCGAGCACTGGAATGTCGAGCCGGACATGGTGCTGCTCGCAAAATCCCTGTCCGGCGGTCACGTGCCGGTCGGCGTCGTGCTGACCCGCAAGGCAATCTTCGACAAGATCTTCAACCGGATGGATCGCGCCGTGGTGCACGGCTCGACCTTTGCGAAGAACGATCTGGCGATGACGGCGGGCATCGCCACCCTCGATGTCATCGAGCATGAAAAGCTGATCGAGAATGCGGCGGTGCGCGGCGAGGAGGTAATTTCCTCGCTGCGGGCCATGATCCCGCAATTCGAGCTGCTCAAGGACGTTCGCGGCAAGGGCATGATGATCGGCGTCGAATTCGGGCCGCCGAAGTCGTTGAAGCTGAAGGCGGCGTGGAATCTTCTGGAGTCCGCTAACAAGGGGCTGTTCTGCCAGCTCATCACCGTGCCGTTGTTCAAGGATCACAAGATCCTGACGCAGGTGGCGGGGCACGGCAGCCACACCGTCAAGCTTCTGCCGCCGCTGACCATCAACGATGACGACTGCCGGTGGATCACCACCTCGATGCACGATGTGATCGACGCCAGCCACAAGGTGCCGGGCGCGGTGTGGTCGCTCGGCAAGACGCTGATGGACAACGCGATGCGGAAGTCGGCCTGAGTCGACTTTCCGTCTGAAAGAACGAAAATCTTCGGCCGGCGTGCTTTACCGCGCGTCGGCCAAAATCATTTCGGCGCCCTTGTCGGCGATCATCGCCGTCGGGGTGTTGGTGTTGCCCGAGGTGATCGTCGGCATCACCGACGCATCGACGACGCGCAGGCCCGCAATGCCATAGACGCGAAGCCGCTCATCGACGACGGCGGTGGGATCGGAGGCGAGGCCCATCTTCGCCGTGCCGACGGGATGAAAGATCGTGGTGCCGATATCGCCCGCGGCCTTCGCCAGCGAGGCATCGTCATCGCCGACCGCGGGGCCGGGGAGATATTCTTCCGGCCTGAATTTGGCGAGCGCGGACTGCTTCATCATCTTGCGGGTGACGCGAATGGCGTCGGCGGCGACCTGACGGTCTTCATCGGTCGACAGATAGTCCGGCGAGATGATCGGCGCCTGTTCGGGCGCGCGGTCGCGCAGCCTGATCGTGCCGCGCGATGTCGGCTGCAGATTGCAGGCGCTGATGGTGATCGCCGGGAAGCGGTGCAGCGGATCGCCGAACTTGTCGAGCGACAGCGGCTGGACGTGAAACTGGATGTTGGCGCGTTCCTGATGCGGATCGGAGCGGGTAAAAATGCCGAGCTGGGAGGGCGCCATCGTCAGCGGGCCGCGCCGGCGCAGCGCGTAGTCGATGCCCATCCAGGCGCGGCGCGTCAGCGAGTAGTAGGTCTCGTTGAGGGTGCGCACGCCGTTGACCTTGTAGATCGCGCGCTGCTGCAGATGGTCCTGCAGGTTGCGGCCGACGCCCTCGCGGGCGAGGACCGGCGCGATGCCGTGCTCGCCGAGCCATTCGGCCGGGCCGATGCCTGAGCGTTGCAGGATGAGCGGCGAGCCGACCGAGCCAGCGCACAGAATGACCTCGCCCTTGGTGCGGGCCTCATGCTCCTCGCCGCCGATCTTGAAGCGGATGCCGACGGCGCGGCCGTCTTCCACGATCAGGTTGTCGACCAGCACGTTCGTCTCGACCCGCAGGTTGGGGCGGTTCATCACCGGCTTGAGGAAGCCGCGCGCCGCCGACCAGCGCCGGCCCAGCTTCTGGTTGACGTGGAAATAGCCGATGCCTTCGTTGTCGCCGGTGTTGAAATCGTTGACCCTGCGGATGCCCATTTCGGCGGCGGCATCGGCCACCGCATCAAGCACGGCCCAGGACAGGCGCGGAGCCTCGATGCGCCAGCCGCCGCCGACGCCGTGGAGCTCGCTTTCGCCCATGAAGTGATCTTCGAGCCGCTTGAACACCGGCTTCACATCATCCCAGCCCCAGCCGGTCATGCCGAGCTGGCGCCAGTGGTTGTAATCGGCCGCCTGGCCGCGCATCGAGATCATGGCGTTGATAGCGGAGGAGCCGCCGAGCACCTTGCCGCGCGGATAGCTCAGCGCGCGGCCGTTGAGGCCGGGCTGCGGCTCGGTCTTGAACATCCAGTCCGAGCGCGGATTGCCGATCGCGAATAGATAGCCGACGGGGATGTGAAACCATATCCAGTTGTCGTTGCCGCCGGCTTCCAGCAGCAGCACGCGGCGGCGCGGATCGGCGGAGAGGCGGTTGGCCATGATGCACCCGGCGGTCCCGGCGCCTGCGATGATGTAGTCGAAGTCTCCCTCGAGCTTTTTTGTCATTGGTCTTGCACCCTCATCCCCCAGCCGGATCTTCACGCCGGTTCAACGTCTCTTGATGATACCGGCGGGCGCGCCTGTCCAGTCCCTATCGGCCGCTGCAATGCTCCTCATTTGGGCGAATGGGCCTGCCATGCTAGAAATATGCTCGTCTTATCAATACGTGACTTGTCCAGCCGGGGAATAGCCTATGCCCATCGTCAACCGCGTGGCCGACCTGCAGCCCGAAATCATGGGGTGGCGGCACCACCTCCATGCCCATCCGGAGCTGATGTATGATGTCCACGGCACCGCGGCCTTCGTGGCGGAGCGGCTGCGGGAGTTCGGCTGCGACGAGGTTGTGACGGGGCTGGGACAGACCGGCGTCGTCGGCGTCATCCGGGGCAGCAAGCCCGCCAACGGCGGGGTCCGGGTGATCGGCTTGCGTGCCGATATGGATGCGCTTCCCATCGTCGAGGCCAACGATCTGGCATACAAATCCAAGACTCTCGGCAAAATGCACGCCTGCGGCCATGACGGCCATACCGCTATGCTGCTCGGGGCGGCGCGCTATCTCGCCGAGACCCGGAATTTTGCCGGCGAGGCGGTGGTCATTTTCCAGCCAGCCGAGGAGGGCGGCGCGGGTGCCGCCGCCATGATCAAGGACGGCCTGATGGAGCGATTCGGCATCGAGGAAGTGTTCGGCATGCACAACGGCCCCGGCATGCCGGTCGGCTCGTTCGGCATCCGCACCGGGGCGATCATGGCCTCGACCGATCACATCACGATTCGCATCGACGGCGTTGGTGGCCATGCTGCGACCCCGCACAAGGGCATCGACCCGATTCTCGTCGGCTCGCAGTTGATCACCGCCCTGCAGTCGATCGTGTCGCGCAACGTCGATCCGCTGGAATCGGTGGTGGTGTCGATCTGTCAGTTTCATGCGGGCAATGCCTTCAACGTCATTCCGCAGACGGCGGAGCTTGCCGGCACCGTCCGCACGCTGAAGGCGGAAATCCGTGACGCGGTGGAAAAGCGCGTCCATGAGATCGCCGACGGCGTTGCCCGAATGACCGGCGCGACCATTACGATCGATTACGAGCGCGGCTATCCGGTGACGGTCAATCACCCCGAGCAGACGGAAATGGCGACGAAGGTGGCCCGCGAGGTCGCCGGGCAGCTCAATGTGGAGGTGGATTTTCCGCCGCTGATGGGGGCCGAGGACTTTTCCTACATGCTGGAGGCGCGGCCGGGCGCTTTCATTTTTGTCGGCAATGGCGACAGCGCGGGGCTGCACCACCCGTCCTATAATTTCAACGACGGGGCTATCGTCTACGGCACCTCTTACTGGGTGCGGCTGGTGGAGACGGTGCTTGCGGCGTGAGCGCGTGGGATGGCGGAATGAACGGAGGCGGGCGCGGATTGTGGCGTCCGCCTTTTTCATCCCATTGATATTATTGCGATAAAAATCATTTTACAGCCTTGTTGACTCCTCCCGGATGGTTGGAGTTATATAGAACATATCATGAACAAATGGCGTGAGCCCTTATGGGAGCATGCCCTGTCCGAGGAGCGACGCATGACCGGCGCGCGCACAACCATGCTTGCGACTTTGCGCGGCGCCATCGGTCGGCTGGAGGCCGGACTGTCGCCGCGGCCGCGTGCGGCGCTCGGCCATGCGGAGGTCGATGCGGCCCTTCAGGGAGGATTGGCCTGCGGGGCGATCCACGAGGTGTTCGCGGAGGCGGGCCGGCAAACCGCGGCCGCCACGGGGTTTGTCGCGGCCGTCGCCCGCCGGGTGATGCGGCGGCGGCCGCTGCTCTGGGTGCGACAGGATTTTGCCGCGCTGGAGACCGGCGGCCTGTCGATGTCCGGCCTTGCCGAACTCGGCCTCGATCCGCGCGCGGTGATCGTCGTGCGCGCCGCCGATGCGGCGGCGGCCTTGCGCGTGGCGGGCGATGCGCTCGCCTGCGATGCGCTCGGCGCAATGGTGATGGAGACCTGGGGCGAGGTGCGCGCGCTCGATCTCGTGGCGTCGCGCAGGCTGACGCTCGCCGCGCAGCAGGGCGGCGTCACCGGCCTGTTGCTGCGGCTATCGGCACAGCCGGCCGCGAGCACGGCGGAGACGCGCTGGCTGGTGCGGGCCGCGCCTTCCCCGCCGCAGCCGGATTGGCTGCCCTGGGGAGCGCCGGTCTTCGATGTCGAACTCGTTCGTAATCGTCATGGCCTGACCGGACGATGGATCATGGAATGGAATAGTAATGAGTGCCTCTTCCGTGAACCGGCGGCGCATCCTCAGCCTGTGGCTGCCGCGATTGCCGACCGACCGGCTGAAACGCCTGTCCGGCCATGGCGGCGGGCCGGATGACCAAAATCGTTTGCGGCGGCCGTGGATCACTGTCGCCCGGCTGAACAATGCGATGCAGATCGCGTCGCTCGACGACGCGGCGGCCGCTCTCGGGCTCGAGCCAGGTCTGCCGCTCGCCAATGCCCGCGCGATCTCTCTCGAGCTTGTGGTGCATGATGCCGATCCTGCGGCCGATGCCGAGCTTTTGAACGCGATTGCCGATTGGTGCGACCGTTTCACGCCGCTGGTGGCGCTGGACGCGCCCCATGGCCTGCTGCTCGACATCACCGGCTGCGCGCATCTGTTCGGCGGCGAGAAGGCCTTGATGCAGGCGGCCTGCGCCGGGCTGGCGCGGCAGGGCTTCATCGTCAGCGCGGGCATTGCCAGCACCGCGGTCTGCGCGCGGGCGCTGGCGCGGGTGCAGCACGGCCGGATCGTCGCGACCGGCGACGAGGCGCGAGCGATCGCGCCGCTGCCGGTGTTCGCGCTCGGCGGCGACGAAGCCGTCACGCGCGGGCTACGCCGCGCCGGGCTGAAAACCATTGGCGATGTCGCCGCCCGCGCACCGCAGGAAATCACCGCACGTTTCGGCGCGGACTTCACGTCGCTGCTGCGGCAGGCGCTGGGGCAGCAGGATGCGCCGATCTCCCCGCGCAAGCCGCTGCCCGACTATGTCGCCGAAAAGCGCTTCGCCGAGCCGATTGCCAGCAATGACGCGATCATCCCAGTGCTGCATGCGCTGGTTGCCACATTGGCGGGGGCGATGGAAACGAACGGCAAGGGCGCGCGGCGCTTCGAGGTCGGCTTCTTCCGCACCGATGGCGTGGTGCGCCTGCTCGCGGTGAACACCGCGCAGCCGGTCACCAGGCCGGAGGCAATCATCCGCCTGTTTCGCGAGCGGCTGGAGTCGCTGGCCGATCCGCTCGACCCCGGCTTCGGCTTCGATCTGGTGCGGATGTGCGCCAGCGTCACCGAGACGATGGAGGAGGTGCAGCACGACCTCGATCGCAATGTGCACGACAGCGCCGAGGTGTCGGCGCTGATCGATCGGATCGCGGCGCGTCTCGGGGGCCGCCGCGTGGTGGTTCATCTGACGCATGGCAGCCATATCCCCGAGCGCGCGGTGATCGAGGCGCCGGCGCAGCATTACCTTGCCGAGGCGATGCGGGCGGAATGGCCGGCGCGGATCGCGGCCGAGCCGCCGCGGCGGCCGCTGCGGCTATTGGAGCGTCCCGAGCCGCTGCAGGTGATCGCGCAGGTGCCGGATGGCCCGCCGGTGCGCTTTCAGTGGCGGCGCGCGATGCATGTCGTGGTCCGCGCCGAGGGGCCGGAGCGCATCGCGATGGAATGGTGGCAGCATGAGGCGCATTGCCCGACGCGCGATTATTTCCGCGTCGAGGATGAGGCGGGTCTGCGCTTCTGGCTCTATCGTGACGGGCTCTATGAGCGCGAAACGGCGCAGCCGCACTGGTACATGCACGGAATGTTCGCATGAGCCAAAAAATTTCTTCGCCCATCGCCTTCGCCGAGATCGGCGTGACGACGAATTTTTCATTCCTGCGCGGCGCATCGCATCCGCAGGAATATGTCCGGCAGGCGGCCGAACTTGGCCTGTATGCCATCGGCATTGCGGATCGCAACACGCTGGCCGGCGTCGTGCGCGCCTATGGCGAATTGGAGAATCCCGAGCTCGAATACAAGCCGAAACTGCTTGTCGGCGCGCGGCTCGTCTTCGCCGACGGTACGCCGGACCTGTTGGCCTATCCGCGCGACCGCGCCGCCTATGGCAGGCTGTCGCGATTGCTCACCAAGGGCAAGCTCGCCGCGGACAAGGGCGATTGCATTCTGCGGCTCAACGACCTTTGCGAATTTTGCAAGGGATTGCTGCTGGTCGTGATGCCGCCCGATCATGTCGGCGACGATTTCGCAGTCGCCCTTCAGCGCCTGAAGGCTGCCGGGTTTGCCGATCTGTGGGTTGCGGCGAGCATGCTCTATCGCGGCCATGACAAGCGCCGCCTGGCGCAATTGAAGAGGATCGCCCAGGCAGAAGGCGTGCAGCTGATCGCGACCAACGACGCGGTCTATCACCATCATGAGCGGCGCACCCTGCAGGATGTTTTGACCTGCATCCGTGACAAGACCACGATCCAAGAAGCGGGGCAGAGGCTCGCGGCGAATGCCGAGCGGCACCTCAAGCTGCCGGCGGAAATGCTGCGGCTGTTTCGCACCTGTCCCGAGGCGGTTGCCGAAACCGTTCGTTTCGCCGATCTCGTAACGTTCTCGCTGGACGAACTAAAATATCAGTATCCCGACGAGCCGGTGCCGCCCGGCAAGACGGCGCAGGAGCATCTGGAATGTCTTACCTGGGAGGGCGCGAAAAAATACTATCCCGATGGTCTGAGCGAGAAGGTGCGGCAGACCTTGGTGAAGGAGCTCGGGCTGATCGGGAAACTCGGCTACGCGCATTACTTTCTCACGGTGAACGACATTGTGAGCCATGCGCGCGCGCAGGGAATTTTGTGTCAGGGGCGCGGATCGGCGGCCAATTCCGCGGTCTGCTTCGTGCTTGGCATCACGTCGGTCGATCCAGCCGACAGCGAACTGCTGTTCGAGCGTTTCCTGTCGGAGGAGCGGCGGGAGCCGCCGGATATCGACGTGGATTTCGAGCATGAGCGGCGCGAGGAGGTGATGCAGTATGTGTTTCGTCGCTATGGCCGCCACCGCGCCGCGATCGTCGCCACGGTCATTCACTATCGCCCGCGCAGCGCCATTCGCGATGTCGGCAAGGCGCTCGGCCTGACCGAAGACATCACCGCGCGACTGGCGGATACGGTGTGGGGCGGCGGCTCGGAGTTCAGCCCGGCGCAGGTGCGGCAGGCGCGGCTCGATCCCGACAATCCTCTCATCGGGCAGGCGGTCGAGCTCGCCGGCGTGCTGATCGGTTTTCCGCGTCACCTGTCGCAGCATGTCGGCGGCTTCGTGCTGACGCAGGACCGGCTCGACGAGTTCGTGCCGATCGGCAATGCGGCGATGGCCGATCGCACCTTCATTGAATGGGACAAGGACGACATCGACACGCTGCGCATGATGAAGGTCGATGTGCTGGCGCTCGGCATGCTGACCTGCATTCGCAAATGCCTTGATCTTCTCAGCGAGCATAAGGGCGAGCGACTTGAGCTCGCGACGATCCCGCGTGAGCAGAAGCCGGTTTACGACATGCTGTCGCGCGGCGAGTCGCTCGGCGTGTTCCAGGTGGAGAGCCGCGCGCAGATGAACATGCTGCCGCGCCTGAAGCCGAAAATATTTTACGACCTTGTGATCCAGGTCGCGATCGTGCGGCCGGGGCCGATTCAGGGCGACATGGTTCACCCCTATTTACGCCGACGCAACAAGCAGGAGAAGGTGACTTATGCTTCGCCGGCGCCGGGGCAGGGCGACGCGGACGAGCTGGAGAAGGTGCTGAAGCGCACGCTCGGTGTGCCGCTGTTTCAGGAGCAGGCGATGCAGCTCGCCATCGTCGCGGCAAAGTTCACCGCGAGTGAGGCCAATCAGCTCCGTCGTTCGATGGCGACATTCCGCAATGTCGGCGATGTCGGCAAATTCCGCGAGCGAATGGTCGGCAACATGGTGGCGCGAGGATATCCGCGCGATTTTTCCGAGCGCTGCTTCAAGCAGATCGAAGGCTTCGGCACCTATGGTTTCCCCGAAAGCCATGCGGCGAGCTTTGCGCAGCTTGTTTATATCTCGTCATGGATCAAGCATTTCCACCCGGAGATTTTCGCCTGCGGGCTGCTGAACTCGCAGCCGATGGGCTTTTATGCGCCGGCGCAGATCGTGCGCGATGCGCGCCACAACGGCGTCGAGGTGCGCGAGGTCGATGTCGGCTTCAGCCATGCCGATAACACGTTGGAGCGCACGGCCGACGGCCGTCTCGCATTGCGGCTCGGCTTTCGCCAGATCGACGGCTTTCAGGTGCATGATGCTGACGGGCGGATGAGCTGGGCCAGCCGGATCGTCGCGGCGCGGGCGCGGCGGCTGTTTGCATCGCTGGATGATTTTGCGCGCGACACCGGCCTGCCCAGACAGGCGCTGGGGCTGCTGGCGGATGCCGATGCGTTCCGCTCGTTGCGGCTTGATCGAAGGGCGGCCTTGTGGGCGGTGCGGCGGCTGCCGAACGATGTGCCGCTGCCGCTGTTCTCCGCGGCCGATGCGCGCGAGCAGCGCGACGAGATCGCCGCGCCGTTGCCGGCCATGCCGCTGTCCGAGCATGTGGTGGCCGATTATCAGACGCTGCGGCTGTCCCTGAAGGGGCATCCGATGCAGTTCTTGCGCAAAATGTTCACCGCCGAGAAAGTCGCGACCTGCGCCGAGGCTGGCGCCGCGCGGGATGGCGCAAGGCTGCGCTGCGCCGGCGCGGTGCTGGTGCGGCAGCGACCGGGCAGCGCCAAGGGCGTGGTGTTCATGACCATCGAAGATGAAACCGGCATTGCCAACATCGTGGTCTGGCCAAAAATCACCGCGCAGTTCCGGCGCGAGGTGATGGGCGCGCGGCTGGTGCTGGTGGAGGGCAAGATCCAGCGCAGCGTCGAGGATGTCGTGCATCTGGTCGCGGATCGGCTGGTCGATCGCTCTGCCGATCTGCAGCAACTCACGCTGGACGCGGTGCCGCACAAGCCGGTTCTGCCCGTCGGTGCGGCGCTGATCGAGGATCTGCACGTGAAGCCGGAAACGGAGCCGGAGCCGCGGGCGCATACGATCCGCCACCCGCGCAATGTTCGCATCCTGCCAAGATCGCGGGATTTTCATTGACCGGAACAGCGCCATTCAAAATGCAATCAGCGGCACACCATCAGGTGTTGCCGCTGATTGATGCTGCCAGTCACAAACGCGGGGTTCAGCGATGCTTGAAATCGGGCTTTCGCTTTTCGACAAAGGCGGCCATGCCTTCGGAGCGGTCTTCGAGCGCGAAGGTGGAGCGGAAGAGGTCGCGCTCGATGCTCATGCCCTCTGCCAGCGGCGTTTCGAGCGCGCGGTTCACCGCGCTCTTCGCCATCGCGGCTGCGGGCCGCGACATCGATGCGATCTTTTCGGCCATCGCCATCACTTCCCCCATCAGGTTGTCGGCTGGCACCACGCGGCTGACAAGGCCCGAACGCTCGGCCTCCGCCGCATCCATCATGCGGCCGGTGAGGCAGAGGTCCATCGCCTTCGACTTGCCGATCGCCCGGGTGAGGCGCTGCGTGCCGCCGATTCCGGGAATGGTGCCGAGCGTGATCTCCGGCTGGCCGAATTTTGCGGTGTCGGAGGCGACGATGATGTCGCACATCATCGCCAGCTCGCACCCGCCGCCGAGCGCATAGCCGCTCACCGCCGCGATCGTCGGCTTGCGGCAGCGTGCAACGCGATCGCCGCCGATCGAGGTAAAATCGGTCGTGAACATGTCGATGAAGGTTTTGGGCTGCATTTCCTTGATGTCGGCGCCGGCGGCAAAAGCCTTTTCATTGCCGGTGATCACGATGCAGCCGATCTTGTCGTCGGCTTCGAGATCGTCGATCGCGACCGCGATCTCGCGGAAAACGCCGAAGGAAAGCGCGTTGAGCATTTTTGGGCGGTTGAGTCGAACGATCCCGACGCCGTTCTGACGTTCGACGATAATACTTTCGAAGGTTGCCATATCAAATCCTGCCGCATCTATGCACGCCATTGAACGCGCATAATGTGCCTGCCGAAAGCCGACCCTGCAAGAGCAGGGTGGCTTTTACGCGCTGGCCAGTTAAGCGGGAAACAGGAGTGATGGAGGACGGCGATCAGCCGAACATCATTCGCACGGCGGACCCGAGCATCAAGAGCGCGCCGAAGCCGACGAACAGCTTGCCGATCAACGACGTCTTTTCCCAGGTTTCGGCATTCGTTGCCGCCGCTTCGCTTTCGGGCGAAAGGCTCATGAGGCGCAACGATGCAGTGTCGCCGGCCGATGCAATTTGCGCCTGCGCATCCTTGCCGGCGGCGGACTGTGCGGCCGCGTTGATGGCTCCGGCTGCGGCATTTCCCTGCGCGGCGCCGACCGTGGAATTGGTTGCGGCCGAAGCGGGGGCGCGGCCGTCGATCTTGGCGGCGGGCTCGCTCGGCCTGATCGTATCGGTTTCGACGACCCTCGACCCGAACGAGGCGGGAGCGTCCCCAGCTTCGTCAATGGCGTTCGGCTCCTGCGCGGTGCCCGGCGCGAGCTGCGCCGTGGGGGCGAATGCTTTGCCGGCCTGGTGGCCGCCATGCGCTGCCGTGCTGTCAGCCGCGAGCGAGGCATCGGGCTTTGCCCGCGTGTCGGATTTCGCGTGGGCGTTCGATTTGGTTTCGCTATCGGCGGCCCTCGCGGTCTCGCCCTGCGTATCCTTGGTCTGCTCGGAGGAAGCGGTACGGCGCGTTTTGCTTTTGACGCGCCGCGATGCCTTGTACCGTCGGCTGGATGGCTTGAGTTCCAGCGGCTTGCCGGCGTCTGTAGCGGCGGGCGCTGGCGCGGCTGCCGCGGGCTGGCAGCCGAACAGAGAACCCAACGGGCAAGATTGCGCGCTCGCGGGGCTGCTGAACCCGACGAACGAACCTGCCACCACAATCAATGCCGAGCGCCAGACTGCTTTCCTAAGCAACTTGTGTCTCCCAACTGAGCTTTTCGCGTGAGCCGACCCAATGAGCCCGGACATGATCGCCGGACACCCCACCTCGCGCTTTTAAAAGCCGCCTTGATTGGCAGGAGATGGGCAAAAGCTGGGGGATGTCTTGATCCGGGCGGCAAAATCGAGGCACCGCCCGAAATGGCAGGGCGGCCATGACGAAATGAGCTGGCTGCCGAACAATTCCCGCTCGGCCTCGAACCTTCGGCGCGGCTCGGTCGACAACCTGGCAAGAGGCAACTTGGCGAGAAAGAACGGGGCGGAAATTGTTCCGAGCACCACCCGGCCCAACGCAAGGTATGCTCAGGCCGGGTAGGCCAGCATCGCTGCAACCGGCCTGCAAGACAACTAGGTAAGACAACTGACATGGCCGCTCACCGCCCCGGGGAAAATGTCTGATGATTGCAAATACGACGATGCACAAGCCTGCAACCGTACCGGATGAGATCGTCCTGATGCTGCCCTGGCATGTGACCGGCCGGCTCGATCCGGCCGAAAGGCAAAAGGTCGAAGCGGCGCTGGCGGCGGACACGGCGCTTGCCCGCCATTGCGCCGCGATCAAGGATGAGCGCGATGCCTCCGTCCGGTTCCACGAAGGCCTCGGCGGGCCGTCGCCGGGAGTGGTCGAAAGACTGTTCGCAGCGATTGACGCCGAGCAGCACCGCAAGGCCGTCGTGCCGGCATCCGCGCCCAGCGAAAGCTGGACGATGCGAACCATCGGCATGTCGCCCAAGACACTCGGATGGATCGTTGGTGCAGCGGTTTTGCTCCTGATCGCGCAGGTCGTGGCGCAGGCATTTTTTGTCGGCGCAAAGATGTTTTGAGCGCGTGAGCGCTGGTGAGAAATAATCTCTCCGGGCTTGAACATTTCGCCTCCGCCGGGCGACGAATTTTCGGGAGATGACCCTCCCAAGGGCCGTATCGGCGCGAGCGCCCATCCACCCAGGCGCTGGTATGGCTAGACCCGTCCGGTTGTCCCCCCGGGCGGGTCGTACTTTTTTGAGGAAGTATTTTGCTTCAGACTTCTCGCGTTGAAGCCGTTGTCGCCTGCGCGGGCTAAGGGAAAATCCCTAGACGCAACCGGGGAAGTCTACCACAGTCGCTGCATCGGATCCCTGTGATTCGCGTTGTTGCGTCAGCGTCCAGCTTCCTCAATCCGGGCAGAACGATGGCTCACCGTCTCGAGGCGGCGCTTGGGCGCCAGCTACTCGCACGTTGGCGTATGCTCGCAGAACGCAGGCTAAGCTATCTCGTCGAGTTGCGGGATACCGGCCGCTGGCAGCGTTTTTATTCCGACGCCGCTCTGCTCGACAATATTACCGATGCGGAACGGGCGGTGATGATCTTTCGCTCGCTTGCACCGTCCGATGGCGATGCAGGCGCGCAGGCGGATTCGCATCTTGCATCGCCCGCCGTGCCGGTCTGCGCGAGTTCGGTTCTGCCACCGCAGACGCGGGTCGCAGGGGCCGCCGCGAGGTCGCTGTCATTTCCTCCGCTCCCCAACCCGCAAAAGACAACGCCCGCACCTGCGCAGTTGCGTCCCGCCGTGCTGCCGAATGCGTTCGCAAGCATCAAGGCGGCTGAGGCACCGGTAAGGGCCGTGCCGCCGGCGCAATCAAGCTTTGTGCGCTATGCGCAGGCATTGTCGCCCGAGATGCAATAGGCAAGCTGCAACATGTTGCAGATGCCGTCAGCGCACGGCGTTGCCGCTCAATGACAGTTGCGGCGGTTTTGCCGCGCCGTCCTTCGAGAGGTCCGCGGTCACCTGCCTTGCATGATCAAGTCCGACGATCGCTGCGCGGCTTGCGCTTGAAATCATGTTGCTGCCGATCACGGCGGTACCGGCCGACGGCGCAACCGAGACTCCAATGCCGATGGCAGTGTTGCGGATGACGTTGCCGGTGATCGCGACATCGCGAAGATACTTTCCCCAGCCGGCAATGATGCCGAACGACGGCGCATTCTCGATCACATTGCCGGTCACGCTGGTATCGGCCTCGACATAGATGCCTATGCCGGCGTCATCGTCCGGCGCGGTTGCGATCGGCCGCTTCGGCAGCATGTTGCGCACGATGTTGCCCTGCACGACGGCGAGCCGGCCGCCTTCGTTGAAGTTGCAGACCGAGATCCCCAGCGCGGCCTTGTCGACGGTGTTGCCGGAGATCACGGCGCCCTCGAAGCTGAATTCCGAATAGAGCGCGACCTCGCGCACGTCGGTCACGCTGTTGCCGACGATGTGAATGTTCGACGCCGAATTGCCGCGCACCGCCGAGTAGTCGCAATTGCGGATGCGGTTGCCGCGAATGATGACATTGGCGGCGCGATAGGCATTGATGGCGTTGCCGTGCTGGCCGGTGCCGCCGGGGCCCGCCTTGATATCTTCGATGCGATTGTCGAGCACTTGCGTGCCGTCGTCGCCGAGCGCGGTGCGCAAGATCTCGATGCCGTTGTCGGAGGTATCGATGATGGTGTTTTGCGCGATCATGAGCCCGGCCGCATCGAAGGATACGACCGCGGTTTCTTTGGTGTTGAGAAAACTGTTGCCATTCACTGCGCCGGCGACGCGCTCGAGCCAGATGCCGCTGCCGCCGCTGTTGTGGATCGAACAATCGACGATGCGCAGCTCGCGGCCGCGCAGGGCGTGGATCAGGCCGCGGCGGCGCGGCAGCGGAATGCCGTTGCCGTCGAGCGTGAGGTTGATCAGCGACAGCCCATTGGCGTCGTCGCTCGCAATCAGCGATGCGCCGCCGATGAACGACAGCCTGCTCGCGCCGCGCACGCCGATGAGCTGCGCGCCTGCGGGAAGCTGCAATGTCTTGGTCTGAAAGACGCCTGGCGGCAATGCCAGAGGCACTTGTGCGCGCGCTGCGTCGTTGATCGCTTTTTGCAGTGCTGCGGTCTGGTCGTCATCGCTGTTGACGCGAACGCCGAATTGCGTGGCGTCGCGGCCAAGCGCAGAGGGTAGGGGCGCGGCAAGCACGGGGCGCGCGGCCGTGGTCAGCATCGTTGCTGCAGCAGCGGTCAGGACCGAGCGACGATTGATCTCCATGCGCGGCGCTCCTCATGAGGTCGCGGCAACATACACGCTGCGGTGCTGCAGCCAAAGCGTTGGGGCTTTTGCGCCCTACTGGGCCAGGAGGGCGATGATCTCGGTCGCGCCGAGCGCCGGGGTGAGGCGGCCGTCGGCGACGGCGGCCTCGGTGGCTTTCACCTTGGCGCGAATGGCCGGATCGCTGCGCAGCCGGGCGAGCATGCGCTCCTCGAACATCGACCACATCCATTTGACCTGCTGGGTGCGCCGCCGCTTCTGGAAGTCGCCGCAGGCGACCATCGCGGTGCGATGATCGACAATCTTGCCCCACAGTTTTGCGATGCCGTCGCCCGTCAGCGCCGAATAGGTCAGCACCGGCGGAAACCAGTGCTCGGAGCGTGGCGCAAGAATTTTCATCGCGGCCCGATAGGATGCCGCCGCCGCATTGGCGCGGGGCAGGTTGTCGCCATCGGCCTTGTTGATCGCGATCATGTCGGCGAGTTCGACGAGGCCCTTCTTGATGCCCTGCAACTCGTCGCCGGCGCCCGGCAGCATCAGGGCGAGGAAGATGTCGGTCATGTCGCAGACGGCGGTCTCCGACTGGCCGACGCCGACCGTCTCGACCAGCACGACGTCGAAGCCGGCGGCCTCGCACAGCAGCATCGCCTCGCGGGTTTTCGCGGCGACGCCGCCAAGCGTGCCGGAGGAAGGCGAGGGGCGGATGAAGGCATTGTCTTCGAGCGACAGCTCCGCCATCCGCGTCTTGTCGCCGAGGATCGAGCCGCCGGTGCGGGCCGAGGACGGATCGACCGCGAGCACCGCGACCTTGTGGCCCTGCCTGATCAGATACATGCCGAGGGCTTCGATCGTGGTGGATTTGCCGACACCGGGCGAGCCGGTGATGCCGACGCGATAGGCATTGCCGGTGTGCGGCAACAATTCCTGCATCAGCTCCTGGGCCTGCATCTGATGGTCGGCGCGGCGGCTCTCGACCAGCGTGATGGCGCGGGCCAGCGCGGCGCGCGAGCCGTTGCGGACGCCTTCAGCGAGGCCGGCGGCGGGAGGCGGATGCAGCATAACCGGTCAGACTTTCAACCCTGTCGGAGGAGCGGTGCCTGTCACCGCCCGCGTATTGGCAACTTGAAAATTCGCCCTCGCCAGCTTGCGGTGGAGAGGGCGAACGATGGAGAGACACAGGCGGGAAGAACGAGGCCCGCGGAAAAACTCATTCCGCGGCAACGCTCGCATGGCCGAGGCGGGCGTTGAGCTTGTGGATCAGTTCTTCCGCCGCATCGGCGATCACGGTGCCGGGCGGGAAGATCGCCTCCGCGCCGGCCTTGTAGAGCGCGTCGTAATCCTGCGGCGGCACCACGCCGCCGATGATGATCATGATGTCCTCGCGGCCCTGCTTCTTCAGCGCCGCCTTCAGCTCCGGCACCGCGGTGAGATGGGCCGCCGCGAGCGAAGACACGCCGAGAATGTGAACGTCGTTTTCCACCGCCTGCCGCGCCGCTTCTTCGGCAGTGGCAAACAGCGGCCCGATATCAACGTCGAAGCCGACATCGGCGAAGGCCGAGGCGATCACCTTCTGTCCGCGGTCGTGGCCATCCTGGCCGATCTTGGCGACGAGAATGCGCGGGCGGCGGCCTTCGGCGTCCTCGAATGCTTCGACCAGATGCTGCAGCTTCTCGACCTTGTCGGACATCGATGCGGCCTCCCGCTTGTAGACCCCGGTGATGGACTTGATCTCGGCGCGGTGGCGGCCAAAGACCTTTTCCATGGCGTCGGACATTTCGCCGACGGTCGCCTTGGCGCGGCCCGCATTGATGGCAAGCGCCAGCAGGTTGCCTTCGCCGGTCTCCGCCGAATGGGTGAGGGCTGTGAGCGCTGCCTGCACCTCGGCCTCGTTGCGTTCGCCGCGCAGCCGCTTGAGCTTGTCGATCTGCAAGCGGCGCACGGCCGAGTTGTCGACCTTCAGCACGTCGATCGGCGTTTCCGCCTCGGGCTTGTACTTGTTGACGCCGATCACCGACTGGCGGCCGGAGTCGATGCGCGCCTGCGTCTTGGCCGAGGCCTCTTCGATGCGCAGTTTCGGCACGCCCGCCTCGATCGCCTTCGCCATGCCGCCGAGCGCCTCGACTTCCTGGATGTGGCCCCAGGCTTTTTCGGCGAGGTCCTTGGTCAGCTTCTCGACGAAGAACGAGCCGCCCCACGGATCGACGATGCGCGTGGTGCCGCTCTCCTGCTGCAGGAAGAGCTGGGTGTTGCGCGCGATCCGCGCGGAGAAGTCGGTCGGCAGTGCCAGCGCCTCGTCGAGCGCGTTGGTGTGCAGCGACTGGGTGTGGCCCTGCGTTGCGGCCATCGCCTCGATCGCCGTGCGCGGAACGTTGTTGAACACGTCCTGCGCGGTGAGCGACCAGCCGGAGGTCTGGCAGTGGGTGCGCAGCGACAGCGAGCGCGCATCCTTCGGGTCGAACTGCTTGATCAGCTTGGCCCACAAGAGCCGCGCCGCGCGCATCTTGGCGACTTCCATGAAGAAGTTCATGCCGATCGCCCAGAAGAACGACAGGCGCGGCGCAAAGCGGTCGATGTCGAGGCCCGCGGCGAGACCCGCGCGGACATATTCGACGCCGTCGGCGAGCGTGTAGGCGAGTTCGAGATCCTGTGTCGCGCCCGCTTCCTGCATGTGGTAGCCGGAGATCGAGATCGAGTTGAATTTCGGCATCTTTTGCGAGGTGAAGGCGAAGATGTCGGAAATGATCCGCATCGAGGGCGCGGGCGGATAGATGTAGGTGTTGCGCACCATGAATTCTTTGAGGATGTCGTTCTGGATCGTGCCCGACAGCTTTTCCGGCGGCACGCCCTGTTCCTCTGCGGCGACGACGTAAAGCGCAAGGATCGGCAGCACCGCGCCGTTCATCGTCATCGACACGCTCATCTTGTCGAGCGGAATGCCGGCGAACAGCGTGCGCATGTCGTAGATCGAGTCGATCGCCACGCCCGCCATGCCGACGTCGCCGGCGACGCGCGGATGGTCGGAGTCATAGCCGCGGTGGGTGGCAAGATCGAACGCGACCGACAGGCCCTTCTGTCCCGCGGCGAGGTTGCGGCGATAGAAGGCGTTGGAGTCTTCGGCCGTCGAGAAGCCGGCATACTGGCGCACGGTCCACGGCTGGTTGACGTACATCGTCGGGTAGGGGCCGCGCAGATAGGGCGGCAGGCCCGGCCAGGTGGCGAGGAAGTCGATGCCTTGCCGGTCGGCTTCGGTATAAGAGGCCTTCACCTCGATGCCTTCCGGCGTCATCCACGGCTCGGCGGTGCCTGCCGCAGCTTCCGGCGTCTCGATCCGCTCGAACGCGACATCCGCGAAATTCGGTATCTTGCTCATTGTCGTCGCCTTCATCCGTCAGCCGCGTGGCCTAGATCTTCGTTCCGAGATTGTCGTAGGCGGCCTGCAGGGTCGCTACGGCGTCCAGTCCGGCAAAAACGTAGTGATGGATGCCTGCCGCACGATAGGCGGTTTCGTGCCCGCCCGGCCGTCCGGCCAGATAGATATGCTTGGCTCCGGCCGCTTGCAGGGCCATTGCCGCGCTCACCGCATGGGCCTCGTAGACCGCATCGGATGAGCACAGGCAGGCCAGCCTTGCGCCGCTCGCCTTGAACGCGGCCATCAGTTTATGCCAGTCGGCCTGTCCGGCGCCCGGCGGAAAACCGTCAGGGATCGCGGCCTCGATTCCGCCGGCCTCGAACAGGCTCTTGGTGAAGGTCGCGCGGGCCGTGAAGTCGGCCGGGGTGCCGAGCGAGGCGAGGAAGATCCGGGGGCGTTGCCCGGTCTCGGTGAGCAGCCTGTCGGAAACATCGCGCAGGTGCTCGAAGGGAGCGGCGAGGCGGGTGGGCGTGAGCGCGTCGAAACCGACTGTTTTCGTCTCCGCGGGCGGCAGCGGCACCGGCACAAGGTCCAGCACCTCGACCGGCGCTTCCGCGAGATTGGGGAACTCGCTCGCGCCGGTCATAATGTTTCGACGCTTGGCGATGGCATCGTTGCGGGCGGTGCGGGTTGCGGCAACCTTCTTCTGGAGCAGGTTTTGCTCGAGCGCCGCAAAGGCGCCGCCGGCGCGCTCGATCTCCTGAAACAGCGCCCAGGCCGTGGTGCAGAGTTCCTGCGTCAGCGCCTCGATGCCGCCGGAGCCGGCGGCAGGGTCCGTGACCTTGGCGAGGTTCGACTCTTCCAGCAGGATCAGTTGGGTGTTGCGCGCGAGGCGGCGGGCAAAGCGATCCGGCAGGCCGAGCGCGAGCGTGTGCGGCAGCACGGCGATGCTGCTGGCGCCGCCAAGCCCGGCGGAGAACACCGCGATCGTGGCGCGCAGCAGGTTCACATATGGGTCGCGCTGCGTCAGCATCCGCCAGGCGGTGTCGGCCGCAACGAACAGCGGCTCCGGCGCAAGACCGCAGCTCTGTTCGACGCGCGCCCACAACATCCGCAGCGCGCGGAATTTCGCCAGTGTCAGGAACTGGTCGGTGTCGGCGGACAGCCGGGCATAGACGAGCCGCCGCGCGTCATCGAGCGCGATGCCGGCCCCCTCCATGGCGCGCAGGTAGGCGGTGAGCGTTGCGATGAGGAAGGCCAGCTCCTGCGCTTCGCTGCCGCCGGCATCATGCACGATGCGGCCATCGGCGACCGCGAACTTGCCCTTTAACCCTGCGCCAGCGAGGTCTTTGATCGACGCGCCAAGGCGCGCCGCAAGATCCGGCCAGGCGGCGGCGCAGCCGCCCGCGCGCGCTGCCGCGCCGATCGGGTCCTGCCCGATGCGGACATCGACCTTTGCAGGAGTGACGTTCCTGCTCGCGGCGAGTTTTGCAAATTCCGCCGGGAGATCTTCCGCGCCCGGGCCGATCTCGAGTTCGATCGCAATGCCGGCGTCGAGAAAAACGCCGTCCAGCGCGCGGGCGAGGGCCTCCGCGGTCGGCGGTAGGCCGAAGCCGTGGGCCGCGGCGCTGCCTGCGAAGATCAGGGCAAGGCCGCTGGCGCCATTCTCGAGGTCATGGAGGGCCTGGGCATTGGCGATCGCGGCATCGGGATGATCGATGCGCTGCATGATCTGCCACGGCGCGGCGGCCGGACGACCGCCGACAACCGTCGCACCCTGAGCCGGCTCATAGATCGGGGCAATGGGGAGCGCGTCCGAGGTACGGCTGGTCAGCTTGTCGTAGGGCGCGCCCTTGAGGACGCCATCTACGAGCTTGCGCCATTCGTCGCGGCTTGCGGGCGGAAACTCCGCTGCCAGCGCCAGATCGTCAGATTCCGAGGCCATTCAGGACTTTAGCTCCCTATTTTTATTAGGCTTTGTGGGCAAAATGCCATGTTGTGCGGTGCAAGCCAATGCTTTGTTGGCAATGCCCGGCGTTTGGTGGCTAACCGGGATCTGAAGCGTCCGGTTCCGGCAGTTTTTCGATCCCCTCTGTGGAGAGGCGCGCCAGCGCCTCGCGGGGCGTTTGCCCGGCGATTTTGCGGTCCGGGGCGATCTCGGCCAGCGGGCAGAGCACGAAAGCGCGCTCGAACAGCCGCGGATGCGGCAGGATCAGGCCGTGCTTGTCGAGCCGGATATCGTCATAGGCCAAAATATCGAGGTCGAGCGGGCGCGGCCCCCAGCGGCGCTCCGTCTTCCGGTCGCGCCCATAGCGGGCCTCGATCAGGTGCAGGGTGTGCAGCAGCGCGTGCGGATCGAGCGGCGTGTCGATCCGGATCACGGCGTTGATGTAGGGCGGCTGATCCTCCTCGCCCCATGGCGGGGTGCGATAGTCGCTGGAGCGGGCCAGCAGGCCCGCCTGCGTCTTGCCCAAAATCATCGAGATGGCCTTGCCGAATGTCGCTCGGACATCGCCGACATTGCCGCCAAGCGCGATCAGGACATCAGCCATGGCCGGCGTCCGATCCCCGCCTGCGCGTCAGGATGACGCCGACGTCGCCGAAAATCGCCGCGATCGGCGCGTGCGGCTTGTGCACCGTCACGGTGACGGCACTGACGCGGTCGAAGTTGCCGAGCACGGCCTCCGCCACCGCACCGGCCGCGCGCTCCAGCAGGCGGTAGTTCTGCCCGGCAAAGGCGGCCGTCGCCGCCCGCACCACATCGGCATAGGACACCGTGTCGGCGAGGCGGTCGGTCTTCGAGGACTCGGACAGGTCGATGGCGAGTTCGAGATCGATGACGAAACGCTGGCCGACTTCGGCCTCGTGCTGCATCACGCCGTGGCGGGCATGAACAAGGACGCCCTTGATGAAGATCGTGTCGGTCATTTGTTGCTTTCGATGGCCGCTGCCACGCGCAGGGCTTGAACCGTTTCGGCGACGTCGTGGGCGCGGATGATTTTTGCGCCACGCTGGACGGAAATGAGGTGGGCGGCGAGCGAGCCGCCAAGCCTCTCCTGCGGCTCGGAAGGTACGACCGAGGCGATGAAGCGCTTGCGCGATGCGCCGACAAGCAGCGGCAACCCAAGCTGATGCAACTCCTCCAGCCGCGCCAGCACGGTCATGCTCTGCTCGGGCGTCTTGCCGAAGCCGATGCCGGGGTCGAGCACGATATGCTCGCGCGGCACGCCGGCGCGCAGCGCGATCTCGATCGAGCGGCTGAGGAATTCCGTGACGTCCGCCATGATGTCGAGCATGGGGTCGACCTCGAGGCGATTGTGCATGACGATCACCGATGCGCCGAACTCGGCGACCACGTCAGCCATCGACAGGTCGCGTTGCAGGCCCCAGACATCGTTGACCGCGCCCACGCCGCATTCGAGCGCATAGCGCGCGACACGCGATTGCATCGTATCGATCGAGACAGGCAAGCCGAGGGCGACCACGTCGCGCAGGACCGGCGCCAGCCGGCGGAGTTCTTCCTCGGCCGGCGGTTCGACATTGTTGTCGTAGGGCCGGCTCGACACCGCGCCGACGTCGAGGATGTCCGCGCCGGCGGCGATCATCTGCCTGGCATGGGCGAGGGCGCGGTCGGGGGCGGCAAACTGCCCGCCGTCGGAGAAGGAATCGGGCGTCAGGTTCAGGATGCCCATCACTGCGGCGGCCGGCCGCTCCAGCAGGGCCAAAAAAGCGGCTGCCTGCGGGGAGGCGGCCGTCATCGAAGATGATGGGGGTACCGTGATCATGGGCACGCTTTGCGCGGTCCCGAAAACGCTGTCAAGGTCGCCGCGCGCATAGCGGCAGGTCCCGGACGGCGGCGCGCGGCAGGGCGGCCTTTTGGCGGCGACTGGCCGCGATCTAGTAGGAGATCTTGATCGGCAGTTCGCGGGCGCGCGCGATCAGTTGCCGCACCGATTTCTGGGACGGCAGCACGCGGACGAGCTTGCGCTGGTGATTGGCATCGCGCATCGCCTGCGCCAGCCGTTCGGGATTGCGCAAAGCGAATTCGCGCACCGTGTTGACGCCGGCTGCGCGCAGCAATTGCGTGGTCGCAAGGCCCATGCCCTTGATGCGCATGCAGTCGACGATGTTCACCCATTCGAGCAGCTTCTGCTCGGCGATGCCGGTCTCGGCCGCGAGCAGTTTCCGACCCTTCGCGGTCTTGCCGCGTTCCAGCAAGGCTTCGGCGGTCCGGACCCCGGCCGCCTTCAGCCGCGCCGCTGCAAAGGAATCAAGCCCATCAATTTTTGAAATTGGGCACTTCATTGCAATCGATCATCGCTTCTGTCATCGCAACAGGTCATCGCGATCAGCTGAATGAACAAGCCGCAGATGAGGTGGCTGGACGAGGGGCCGGGTGCCGAGGCTGGAACGGATGATCAGGAAAACTGGCTGAGGCCAGGGGTGCCTGAAACGATCTCGTTCATCCTGTCGTTGCCGATTTTCTCGCGGCCAAACTTGAACAGCTCGCGCGCCACCGACTGGATGTCGGACATGCTGAGGCCAAGGCCCATCAGCTTGGTTCCGAGCGCCATCAGGCCGCCGCCCATCAGCGATGCGAGGCCCCCGCCGCCACTGACCGAGGAGATGAGTTCTTCCGCCCCCGGAAGCTGATTGATCAGATCCTGCACCGCGTCGCTGGGGCCTTCCTTCTGCAAGAACGACAGAATGTGGCCGATCGACTTTTCGGCAACGTCTTTATCAATGCCGACCTTTTCGGTCAGCTGCTGAACCAGCTCTTCCATAATCGCCCCGCCTCTTCCGGTTGTTCCGGGTCAAGATTTTCGTGTCCGCCACTTTGAGCCTTTGCGGCGGGAAGTTCAAGCCGCCGCCTCATCGTGGGCGCTGCTCGATACCATCGCGGCGGAAATCAGGCTATGATTGACCTTGTCGCAGCTGCAAAAAAAACGCCGCAGAGCGAGGGGCACAAAGCGCCGGCGGCGGACGGTTCGACCGGAGCTGTGGATCGGGGCCGCAGAATCCGCGTATGAAACCAGACGTGAGACCCGTGAGCGAGAGGGAATAGGATGGCGAACATCACCACGTCGTTGGACGACACCAGCGAGAAGCTCTTCATCGGCAAGGGCGATGGGGCGGCCTGGCTCACGCTGGCACTGGCCAATCGCCATGGCCTCGTTACCGGCGCCACGGGAACCGGAAAGACCGTCACGCTACAGGTGATGGCGGAAGGGTTTGCGCGCGCCGGCGTGTCGGTTTTCGCTGCGGACATCAAGGGCGACCTGTCCGGCATCTCGGAGGTCGGCGAGGCCAAGGAGGCCCTCGTCAAGCGCGCCGAGAGCATGGGGCTAAAATTCCAGCCCGACCAATTCTCGACCGTGTTCTGGGATGTTTTTGGCGAACAGGGCCATCCCGTGCGCGCCACGGTCACCGAAATGGGGCCGCTGCTGCTGTCGCGGATGATGGATCTCAACGACGTGCAGGAGGGCGTGCTCAACATCGCCTTCCGCGTCGCCGACGAGCAGGGGCTGCTGCTTCTCGACATGAAGGACCTGCGCGCCATTCTCGGCTATGTCGCGGAGAACGCGGGAACGCTGACGACGCAGTACGGCAATGTCTCCAAACAATCCGTCGGCGCCATTCTGCGACAGCTTCTGGTGTTGGAAAATCAGGGCGGCGAAAAGTTCTTCGGAGAGCCGGCGCTGAACCTTGGCGACTTCATGAAGACCGACCGCGACGGGCGCGGCATGGTCAACATCCTCGTCGCCGACAAGCTGCTGCAAAACCCGCGCCTTTACGCCACCTTCCTGCTGTGGATGCTGTCGGAGCTGTTCGAGCAGCTGCCCGAGGTCGGCGACCTGGCAAAGCCGAAACTCGTGTTCTTCTTCGATGAGGCGCATCTGTTGTTCAACGATGCGCCCAAGGCGCTGATGGACAAGATCGAGCAGGTCGTGCGGCTGATCCGCTCCAAGGGCGTCGGCGTCTATTTCGTCACCCAGAACCCCATCGACGTGCCGGACAAGGTTTTGGCACAGCTCGGCAACCGCGTGCAGCATGCGCTGCGCGCCTTCACCCCGCGCGACCAGAAGTCGATCCAGGCGGCGGCCGATACCTTCCGCCCGAATCCGAAGCTCAAGACCGCGCAGGTGATCACCGAACTCGGCAAGGGCGAGGCGCTGGTGTCGTTCCTGCAGGGCAACGGCGAGCCGTCGATGGTCGAGCGCGTCTTCATCCGCCCGCCGTCCGCGCGCATGGGTGTGATCACGCCGGAAGAACGCAAGGCGATCATGGACCGCAGCCCGGTGAAGGGAAAATACGACACCGCAATCGATTCCGAATCCGCCTACGAGATCCTGCAGAAGCGGGTCGCGGATGCGCAGGCCAATGTCGGTGGCGGCGGCATCTTTGGGCAGATCGGATCGGCTGTCGGCGGCATTTTCGGCACCAACACGCCGCGCGGCAAGCTTACGCCGGGGCAGGTGATCGCGCGCGACGTCACGCGCACCGTTACTAATCGGGTGGCAGGCAACGTCGCCGCGAATATCGGCAAGTCGGTGGGCGGATCGCTCGGCGGCTCGATTGGCCGCTCGATTGTGCGCAGCGTGCTGGGCAGTCTGCTGAAGCGCTGACGCCATCCCCCGCAGCGCCGTGCGCTCCGTTGCATCGTCCATTTTCAGGAAATGCCGACCATGTCCCAGTCTCCCGCGCTCGACAATGTGCTGACCCATATCGACGCCAATCTCGATGCCAGCCTTGAGCGACTGTTCGCGCTCTTGCGCATCAAGTCGATCTCGGCCGACCCTGCCTTTGCGCAGGACTGCCGGGATGCCGCGGAGCATCTGGCAAGCGACCTTGCAAGCTTCGGGTTCAAGGCGGAGGTCCGGCCGACCAAGGGGCATCCTGCGATCGTCGCCCACCATTCCGGCAATACCGGATCGCGGCCGCATGTTCTGTTCTACGGCCATTACGACGTGCAGCCGGTCGATCCGCTCGAGCTGTGGCATCGGCCGCCATTCGAGCCGGCGATTGCCAAGCATGCCGATGGCCGCGACATCATCGTCGCGCGCGGTGCGGAGGATGACAAAGGCCAGTTGATGACCTTCGTCGAGGCGTGCCGTGCCTTCGTCGAGGTGAACGGCGCCTTGCCGATCGATGTCAGCGTGCTGATCGAGGGCGAGGAGGAAATCGGCTCGCTGAACTTCGGCGACTTTTTGAAGCAGCACAAGGCCGATCTCGCGGCCGATTTCGTGCTGGTCTGCGACACCGGCATGTGGGACCGCAACACGCCGGCGATCACCACCTCGCTGCGCGGCCTCGTCTATGACGAGGTGCGCATCACCGCCGCCAACCGCGATCTGCATTCCGGCCTGTACGGCGGCGCGGCACAAAATCCGATCCGGGTGCTGACGCACATTCTCGGGCGTCTTCACGACGACAACGGCCACATCACCATTCCCGGCTTCTATGACGGCGTCAAAGATCTGCCCGCCGACATTCTGGCGCAATGGAAGGCGCTGCCGTTCACGCCGGAGAGCTTTCTCAAGCCGATCGGCCTGTCGATCCCTGCAGGTGAAACCGACCGGCTGATGATCGAACAGGCCCTGTCGCGGCCGACCTGCGACATCAACGGCATTGTCGGCGGCTATACCGGCGAGGGCTCGAAGACGGTGATCCCGTCGCATGCCTCGGCCAAGGTGTCGTTCCGGCTGGTGGAGGGGCAGGACCCCGAAAAGATCCGCGATGCGTTTCGCGCGTTCGTCACCGATCAGCTGCCGAAGGATTGCACGGCAAGCTTCATCAATCACGCCGGCGCGCCGGCGATTTCGCTCGACTGGCATATGAAGCCGCTTGCCGCTGCCAAGCGGGCGCTGACGGCGGAGTGGGACCGTGAGGCGCTTCTGATCGGCTGCGGGGCGTCGATCCCGATCGTCGCGGACTTCAAGTCGACGCTCGGCCTCGACAGCGTTCTGATCGGCTTCGGCCTAGAGGATGACAACATCCACTCGCCGAACGAGAAATATGATCTCAAGAGCTTCCACAAGGGTATGCGCTCGTGGGCGCGCATCCTCGCCGAATTTAGCAAGCCGGCGGCGGCGTAGCTGCGCCGCCCTTTTGCCGTGCCTATGGTGAGGGCGTGGCGAGCACGCTCGCGATGCTGAGCCCGCGAATGTCATAGACGCGAGCATAGATTACGTCATCGCGTTTGATCTCGGCGACGACCGGTGCGTTGAGGTTCTTGCAATAGAACTCGCCGAGCGTCATCGCGAAGTCCGCGGCGACGCTGTCCCAGCCGATGTCGAATTGCGGGCCAAGCGCGACCTGGGCGGGGCGCTGCGGCCCGCATACCGCCGCCTTCCATTTGCGGCCTTCAGGCTGCGGAAGCTTTTTCGCCTCGATGAATTCGCGCAGCTCGCTTGACGCCTGTTTGAAGGCAAGGCCCCAGTAGTCGAGCATGAACAGGTTGTCCGCCCGCCGCACCGTTCCGGCGGTATGGTTGAAGTAGGTGTACTGGTAGGGATGCAGCCGCACCATCTCGGTCAGCGGCAGCGCCAGACCTACGCAGAACATGGCGACGGTCAGCAGCTTGACCGCGGGCTCGCGCGAACGGCGCAGCAGGGCGCCGAAGGCGACGCCGCCGAGCACCGCCATCGGCGGGATGACGAAGATGAAATGGCGGATGCCATTGTACAGTGCCGGGCGCTTGACCATGGCGAAGACGAGCGGCAGCAGCGCGGCGAGCACCAGCATGAGCAGGATGGAGCGGTGCTTCGGCGAGATGTTTTTGCGCACGAGGGAGAGGAGCGCGCCGCCGACGCCGAAGGTTGTCAGGATGATCAGGACTTCCGGCAGCTGGAGGGTGAACAGCGTCGGCAGGTATGACCACGGCATGTCCGGCACGGACACGAGCGCGCCGTCGAACATTTCCTTCCACGGCTTCTCGAAGAAGTGGGAGAAGTAGGTGACGGCGCGGAACGGGTTGCCCGGCTCGATGATCGACCATGGCCAGATCAGGCCCATCACCAGATAGCTAAGCACCAGCGCCGGCACGAGCAGCTTTGCCGTATGCAGCAGGCGAGCGAGCGCGCCGCGAAGGCCGTAGGTCTGGATCTCGTACTTGAAGAGCGGCAGGCATCCGATGGCGACGTAAAAGAGCGCGAAGCCGGCCAAGATGCGGCAGCCGACGGCGACGCCGGTGGCAAACCCGACCAGGAGCACGGTGCGCGGCGAGGGTTCTGGATATTCCTGCACCAGCCGGACGAGGCCGAGCATCAGCGCTATCATGGCAACCGCGAAGGGAGCATCCTTCGGGTTCATGAACAGGTGGCCGTAGAAGATCGGCGCCATGGCAAGGAGGAGCAGGGCCGCAAGGCCAGCCACGGGGCCGCCAACGCGCCGTCCGAGCCGCCAGACCATGGCAAGGCCGATCAGGCCGACGATGGCGCCGAGGAGCCGCCGCGTCTCGAAGACGTCGAACGGCACGAGGTGGTGCAGCAGCGCAGCCGCCATGTCGAAGCCGCCGCCATACATGAAAAGGTTGGCGAACGAGAGCGCGCTTTTATCCGCAAAGCCCGTGCCGTACATGCTGAGGAGCATTTCGGCATACTCGGCGTGGGTGTAGTCGTCCCAGCCAAGGCCGTAGTCGCGGAAGGTCATCAGCGCTATAATTGTAACAATAGCGAGTGCAAAAATCGCCAGCCGATCGCAGACAGCCCCAAGGGAGCGGGCGACCGGAAGACGCTGCTGCATCTGGTCCGCAGACGCTGTGATTGTTGGCATGATAGCCGGGTGTTCCTTGACCGCAGTTGCTGCGGCTGCACTTGTTCCCGGGGCGGGACACTAGCACCACTTCGTAAAAAAAGATGGGGAATCGATAGCGAGGATTTAGCTTTTTTGCGGCGAGGGCGAGGGTGGTATCCGAATGGTGGCGAAGGCGGGATGGGGCCTGCGACCGGACCGAGCGATCGCAACTTGCAGCTCGCATTTGCCGTTTGGCGGGCGGTTCAATATGACGCTATCTTAAGGCCTTGTGTGGTGAAATGGGCGATTCACCGAGGCTGTGGGACGGAGTTTTGAATGATCGCGTTGCTGACTATTGGATTGGGTGTGCTTGCGGCCGGCGTCGTGACGCTGGTTTACGGGCTTCCAATCAAGGACTTTTCGTTCGGCAACACGCTGATCATCACCGGCGCGATCGTTGCCTCGACCGGCGCGATCCTGACCGGGATGGGCATCCTCGGCCGTCAGCTCCGCCGGATCGCCGACCGTCTGGACGCGGCGGCGATGCCGCAGAAGCCCTCGACCTTCGACTGGCCGCCGAACCCGAATGCGCGCCCGGAGCGTGGAGGCAGGCCTGAACGTCCGGCACGCACGCGCGAGCCGGAAGCAGTCCTTGGCGACGCGCCGGAAGAGCCGAGCGTAGAGCCGGCTCCGCTGCGCGCGACCGAGCCGCCGCTTCGCCGCAAGCCGGAGCCCGCAGCGCCTATGGCCGCCGAGCCGCCGCCGGCGGAAGCGCCGGCCAAGGGGCGCCGCAATCTGATGTTCAGCTCAACCCGCAGGGAGCGCGAGCGCAGCGGCGGCAATCTGGCGAACTCCGGCCTCTATTCGGAGCTCACTCCGCCGACCGAAACTCCGGCCGCGGAATCCATGACGCAGTTCGATAAGCCCCTCGCGATGGAGCCTTCGCCGGCCCCGGAACTGCCGCTCGAGCCGCGCCTGCCGCCCCGTGCGCCGATCGCGCCGCCCCCGGCACCGGAAGCTGAGCGCGAGCCGAAGGCCGCTGCTCCTGCCGACGATCAGCCCCAGGCCGAGCCCGACGCCGCCAAGCCCGACGAGAAACCCGCCGTGACCGTCATCAAGTCCGGAGTCGTCGAAGGCATGGCCTATTCGCTGTTCTCTGACGGGTCGATGGAAACCCAGATGCCGGAAGGCACGATGCGTTTCGCCTCTCTCGACGAATTGCGCGCCTATCTCGACCAGCGTCACTGAGGACGGGCTGGCTCCCCAGCAGTTGCCGCCAGTGCCGGGTGAAAGACTGAACGATGACCAATGAGACCGGCAAAAGCCTGATCGAGCTGACGGCGGGGATTGTCACGGCCTATGTCAGCAACAATCCGACTTCGGCTGCAGATATCCCCGCGCTGATCTCGCAGGTTCACGCGGCGCTGACCCGGATCTCCGGACCCGAGCCGGCCGCCGTCATCGCCGATCCCGGCAAGCCGGCGGTGCCGGTGAAGAAGTCGATGACGGCGGAATATTTGATCTGTCTCGAGGACGGCAAGAAGTTCAAGTCGCTGAAGAGACATCTGCGCACGCAATACGGCATGAGCCCCGAGCAATATCGCGAGAAGTGGGGCCTGCCGGCGGACTATCCGATGGTGGCGCCGAGCTATGCCGTCGCGCGGTCCCAGCTTGCGCGCAAGATGGGGCTGGGGCAGCAGCGCCGCGCCCGGAAATGACCCGGTCTGATTTGATTATTTTCCCATGCGGTGCCGGCCGTGTGTCGTAGATTCCCTGCTTCTTACTGATAAATATAAATTAAAAATTGTGGGGGATAGCTATCCTCTCTTCGGAAACCCTTGATAGGATATAGGTAAATAGTCCTATCGAGGGAATCTGCTATGGCTACTGGAGACCTCACGGGGGCCACGACGACGCGCGCGGCTGGCCTCAAGCATCGGCGATTGAACGCCCAGGGGTTGATCAGGGACCGGGTGGTCGCCCATGTCGCCTCGGATTTTTCTCTCGACGCGCGGGATCTGATGAGTCCGACGCGGGGGGCGCCACGGACGGCGCTGGCGAGGCAGGTCGCGATGTATCTCGCCCACACGGCCTTCGGCCTCAATTTCCGTACCATCGGCCGCGCATTCGGACGGGACCGGACGACGGTGGCCCATGCCTGCCGGATGATTGAAGATGGCCGTGACGATGACTGGTTCGATTCACGCCTCTCCGCGCTTGAGCTTACCTGCCGCACCCAGCCGCATCCGCTGCGAGTGCGCCGCCAAGAGGGAGCATGAAGTGAGTGCGGGCAACAGGCAGCACAGCCGGCGATCGTCGCCGCAGGCCGAAGGGCCGGAGCTCGGCGCGTTCCGCGGCCGCCATCTCGATGCCGCGAAGCGCGAGATCATGACCGGAAACGGCAGGATTCAGACGGTTACCGTGAATGACGGCGAAAGCCCGCTCGTCTGGCTTTATCGCCGCAAGGGGCGCGACGGGCAGCCGATGATCAACGCCACGCAGTTTGTCGCCGGGGAGCGTCTGCGGGCGGACTTTACTCGGGCTAACCTGATGCCGGGCACGACGTCGCGGTGGGAGGTGCCGACATCGTCAGGGACCGGCGCGAAGGGCGGGGCCGGGGCGATGACCGATGCGGTGATCGCGTCGCGCCAGCGCGTGCAGCTGGCGCTGAAGAGCTGCGGGCCGGAATTTTCCGGCCTGTTGCTGGACGTCTGCTGCTTCCTGCGAAGGCTTGAGGACGTTGAGCAGTCGCGTGGCTGGCCCGCGCGTTCGGCGAAGGTGGTTCTTCAGCTCGCGCTCGACCGGTTGGCGCGGCATTACGGCCTGAAAGGTGAGATCGCCGGCGATGCGGCCGGCCCGATCCGGAGTTGGAAAGAGGGGGCGGGCGCAGCGAGGGCGCCGTAATTGCTCAGGCGGTAGCCAGCACCTCGGCGGCGTCGCGACGGATGCGCTCCACCATCGAGCGCAGCCCGTTCGAGCGCTGCGGCGACAGGTGCTCGCGGAAGCCTAGAGCGTCGAAAATGGCGAGCGCGTCGGTTTCCATGATCTTGCGCGCGGTCTTACCCGAATAAAGCGACAGCAGGATGTAGATCAGCCCGCGAACGATGTGGGCGTCGCTGTCCCCCTTGTAGGTCAGCACGGTCTCGTCGCCACATGCGTTCGCCGTGCTGCGGGCCAGCCACACTTGGCTCGCGCATCCCGACACCTTGTTGGCGGCGGAGTGGTCCTCTTCCGGCATCGGTTCCAGCATGCGCCCGAGTTCGATGACGTATCGATAGCGATCGTCCCAATCCTCGAGCAGATCAAAGTTGTCCCGGATGTCGTCAAACGTCGTCACTGGTAAAGTCCGCTATTGCAAGGTCCGCTGTCGTAACGGTTGTCGGCCAACGGGAGAGGGCGGTCAACCGCCGCTCGGCCCGCGCCGTGGTTCCTACCGGAATATATGAGATCGCCCGACCTCGAAAGCGATATCGGAGCCGAATTCTTTCGCCCAAGCCGCAATACGCGCCTTGGATGGTTTCGGAACTGCCGATTGCGGCGATCAGGACCGGCTCACGACCGCAGGAAGGGCCGTGCTGGCCTGATCGATCGGCCCACGCCATTTGATCTTGCGGTCGGCCGGCGTAAGCGTGTCGCGCGCAGGCGAGGCGAGCGGATGGCTGATCGAGCTCGTGTGATCCGGGGCGGCCTTGTCCTTCTCGGAAGCGGCCTTGCCCGCATCCTTCTCCGAGTGCTCGGGCGTGCTCTGTTCCATCAGGAACTGATAGACCTTGCGCGCGCCGCCCTGGGCGCGCTCGCCGAGATAGGCGGCAGCCTGGCCGCCGACCTCGCACGCCGCCGGCTGGCGCGTGCAGAACTGGCTCATGTCCGACATCGCCGCCGTTGCCGCCGAGAACGCCTCGACAGCGCCGAGTTGTGGCGCCTTGTTGTCTGCATTCGGCGCGGGATCTCGCGGCAACAGCACAAGCACCAGTCCCAGCCAGAATGTCATGCGCAGGAGGAAGAACATGTGATTGACCCTGTCCCGTTTATTCCTTCCGCGGCTGCCCGATCTTATCGATCGAATGCCGCTTGTCGTTTGTCAGCTTCATGCTGCGGGCGTTGGCGCAGCCTTGAGCATGGTCCGATTTGCGCCTTGTCTGCGAAATCAGGCCGTTTGTAGCAGCGGCGGCTAAATTGCTCGTGTGCGGATTAGTAAAAATTCGAATCAATTCATGGGCGAATGTTTTCCAACCGCACCAAGAGGCGATGGCACATCGCCTCTGCGAAACCGGGTCCGCGCGCGTCCACCATTTCGAAACCATAATTGCGCGACTTGGAGACGCGACTTGGAAACTTGGCGTTCACCATCACGGCCGAATGTCTCGCCGCGAAGGCCGGAAATGCGCGCTGAACGCGTGTTCTGCCGACTTCTGCGCGGCTCCCTTAGCGTTCGTTTAATCTCGCTCTGAGACGATCGCTCAATGACAAAAGGGGGCGTTCCGGATCGTCTCACGACGACAGCCGCAGCGCGAGTTCAGCGACGTGTTCACCATCATCAGCGATCATATTGATGCCTTGCTGCATCCATCGGCGCGTGCCGATGTTCTGACGCGCATTCGGCATCGCGCCTTCATGGCGCCGCGGCTGATCGGCAGTCTGATCGCGTTCGCCGCGTTTCCGATCTATCTGGCGCTGCGTGGTGTGCCCTCGGCCATCGAGGCGCTCGTGCTCGGCTGGCTCGTGACGCCAATTCTTCTTTCCTACTTTCTCTCGCGCACCGGGCGCTTCGATGCAGCGCAGATGCTGTCGTCGCTGGCGATGGCCGCACTCGTGCTTTCGGTCGCGGTAAGCACCGGCGGCATTGCCTCATTCGCGGTCGTCTGGCTGCTCGTTGTTCCGCTCGAGGCAACATTGTCGGCGTCGCGTCGCGTGATGGGCTTTTCACTCGCGGTTGCGATCGGCTCCGCGTTGATCTTGATCGTGCTGAGCGCGCTTGGCGTGAGCGCGCCGGCCGACAACAGCGCTGCCCTGATGGGCGCGAGCGTCATTGCCGCTGCACTCTATGCCGCTGGCGTTGCCTATGGCGCGCAGTTGCTGACGCGCGCCCGCGATGCGCTGATCAATAACGAAGGTGAGCGCTACCATCTGCTCGCACGCAACATGAGCGATGTGCTATCGCGTCACCGCCGGGATGGCGCCGTCCTGTTCATCTCGCCGGCCGTCAGCAAGCTGCTCGGCGTTCCGGCGGCGCAGCTCATGGGCCACAAGCTGTTCGATCGCGTGCATGTTGCCGATCGTCCGGCTTACCTGACGGCGCTCTCTAACGCCGCGCGCGGCGATGCCGCGGCCAATGTCGAATTCCGCATCCGGCGTGATCTCGCGGGCCGCGGCGCTGCCGGTCATGCCTCGTCGCAGTTCATCTGGATAGAGATGCGCTGCCGGCCGCTCGACGCCAGCGATGCGCGGGCCGCGTCGGATATGGAAGTCGTCGCAGTGATGCGCGACATTACCGACCGCAAGATGCAGGAGGAGGCGCTCGATAGCGCACGCGGCGAAACCGAGCGCGCCAATGATGCCAAGGCGCGTTTCCTCGCGACGATGAGCCATGAGCTGCGCACGCCGCTCAATGCGATCATCGGCTTTTCCGAGATGATCACCAGCGAGGACAAGCTCGGCATCGATGCATCGCGCCGCAAGGAATACGCAAAGCTGATCAACGATTCCGGCCTGCATCTGTTGTCGGTAGTGAACAGCATCCTAGATCTTTCCAAAATGGAGAGCGGCACGTTCGAGCTGGCGCCGGAACCGTTTGCGCCGCGCGAGGCTCTGGTCAACTGCTGCGATCTTCTTGCGCTGAAGGCCCGTGACGGCGGCGTCGATCTCGTCACCAATGTGCCGGAGGATCTGCCGAATATCGTCGGCGACTGCCGCGCGTTCAAACAGATTTTGCTTAACCTCGTCGCCAATGGCATCAAGTTCACCGAACGCGGCGGCATGGTGAAAGTCTCCGCATGCGTTGAGAGCGAGCGGCTGGTCGTCCGTGTCGCTGATACGGGTATCGGCATCGAGGCCGATGACCTCAAGCGCCTTGGCGATCCTTTCTTTCAGGCTGGCCCGCTCTATCAGCGCCGCCATGAGGGCACCGGCCTTGGGCTGTCGATCGTCAAAAGTCTGGTCGCCCTTCATGGCGGCGACATGAACGTCGACAGCAAGATCGGCGACGGCACTGTTGTGACGGTGTCGCTGCCGTTGCAAGCGAAACCGGCCGCAGCTGCCGTGTCGCCCGGCGACCGGATCGAGCAGCCGGTGGCGAGCAGTGAAGCGCCGAGCAACGTCGCGATGCTGACGCCGATGATTCAGAATGACCGCAAGCTGCGCCGGGTGAAGTTGAGTGCCTAAATCGATCGAGTTTGAAGATGCGCCGCGTCGTCGCCGGCCGCGCAAGACTGCCAAGGGCAAGAGCAGCCGTAGCGAGACGCAGCGTCCAGGCAAGACAGAAGGCGAACGCGGATTGATCATGCGCGTGCTGTTGCACAGTCCGAAGGATACGGTTGCCGGTGTGGTCGCTCTCGGCGCGGTGGTCGCTGTTGTCATGAACGCGATGTTTTTGCAGACCGCGCGGCATCCGTCGCCGATGTTTGGCGCGAGCGTTGTGCTGTTTCCGCCGCCCGATGCGGCCCCGGCGAAGAATTTCGATCAGTTCGCTTCGCCCGATGCGGCGAATGTGCTTTCGAACCAGACGACGTCGAACCCGGCGACGGCTCCGGCCGTGAGCCCGATGCCGCGTCCGCGGCCGTCAACGGCCGATCAGCGCAGCGACGTGCGCCCGGAGGCGGAGACGCGCCACGCGATAGCGCGGATCGTCGATCCGATCGGGCATTTCGTCAAAGGCTCGGCGCCTGCGAGCGACAGCCCCGTGATCCGACCGCCGGCAACCGTGCCGACCTCCGCGCGCAGCAGCGGTGATCCGCTCGGTGCGCTGATCGTCTCCACCCGGCGCGTTGCGGGCGTGCAGCGGGCGCTCACCGCTTTCGGTTATGGCCAGCTCAAGCCCACCGGCGAAGTCGGGCCGGATACCCGGGCGGCGATCAAGCGCTTTGAAGAAGAGCGCGGCCTTCCGATCACCGGCCAGATCTCCGATCGCATGGTGCGCGAACTCGTGGTCGTGACCGGCGAGCGGATCGACTAGCGCGCGCTGCGCGCTTGCCCTATCGTCCAGCCATGAGATTGAAATCAAGCATTTGGGTTGCAGCCTATCTGCGGCGCTGCCAGTCCGAGGGGCTGTTCGGCGCCGTTCGTCGTCGCGGCGCGGAAGAGGCGGGCGCCGTATTCGTGAAGGTCGCACTGCTCGACGGCAGTGCGATGCTGTATTCGCCCGCGCCGCAAAGCGTCTATGAGGACAGCCGTCCTGTCGATCGGATCTTTGCGCCGTTTTCGCGGGAGCCGGTGGCGGAAGCGACCATCGAGGAAAAGCTGCGCAAGGAAATCGGCTACGATCCCGATATCTGGATCGTCGAAATCGAGGATCGCGCCGGCCGGCATTTTCTCGATCTCGCGCGCAACTGAACGTCGCAGCGCTTCGGTGGTCCTCAGCCGCGCGCGCTGCGCCGGCCGTCATCGGCGCGCGGTGCAACCGCCGGCCGCCCCGCCAGTGAGGGCCGGGCCCGTGTCCGCTCGTCATCATGCAGGAGCGGAGCATATCTGGCGCGGACAGCTGCAGCGGTCGCGCCGCGGAATGCGGCAAGCATGATGAGCGACGAGCGCTCGCTCAAAGTCTCATAGAGACGCGACAGGCGATAGACCCGCTCGACCGACTTGCCGAGCTCGGGGTCGAGAAACAGGAGAATGCGCTCGAATACCGGCAGCGGCATATGAAGCGCACGCAGGGCGCAGGCCAGAGCCTCGCCGCTTTCGTCATTGGTGATGCGTTCCGCGAGCCGCGTCGGCAGCATCAAAATGTTACCGAGCTCGGTGGCAAAGATTCCGGCGTCGCCGACGAAGGCAGCCTGTTCGAGGTTTTCGAGTGCGCGGCCGAGGCGGCGGGAGGTGATCCGCGCAGCCGGCTTCAGCGGCGCGTTGTGCAGGCTGCGCAGGATCAGCCGCCGGCTGTGAGCGCTGGCGGCGAAAAACATCTCGCTCAGCTCGGCCGCATCGGCCGGACGCATCGTCAGCACCGGAGGCGGCGCGGGAGCACTTGCGGCCGGGGCGATGTCAGCTGCGGCTTCCGGGTTCGGCTCGACGGCGGCGGGCACCGGAGCAGGCCCGCCTTGCTGGGCGGGCGCGGTCTCAGACGTGACCTCGGCCGCGTCGAGTGCGAGTTGCTGGACCAGCGCGAGAGGCGCTGCGCCATAAGAGGACAGTCGGTCGCGGACCGCCGCGCGCATTTCCGCGCCGACCTCGCGCAGCAGCCGTGAGGCGAGCTCGACATATTGCCGCTCCTCGTCCTCGGTATGTACGGTGGTCTGGACGTAAAGGTCGGTCAGGACGCGCAACAGCGTCGGCCGGATGTCGCCGCCCTCGCGGCGGGATAGCGCCATCAAGCCGTCAATGCCGGAAATATTCGGAACTGCCGCCATTGCGAACGAAGCTTACTGGCTGAATGATCGAGGAATTTCCAGTCTAGCGGCAATTGCTCTAACAGACCGTTAATCTTAAGATTTTCTAAGGGGTTAAGGCAGGCTTCCGGCCCCCACACGCGCTCTGCGGCGCCGTATACGCATTTTCCGAATGGTCGCTCTGCGCGCGCGGCTGTGAAGCGATTGTTGCGTCGTCGGCAATGACGGCTAAGGTTGTCGCAACCACAACCAACATGGCCGGAGAGGGCGCCCCGATGATCCTGCGAACGCTTGTCGTCCTTCGCCGCGCGGCCGCGCGAGCGCGGTAAACCGGGACGAATGCCGATGAACAACGCCAGGACGGTCATTCTCTACGTCAATATCGCGCACTTCATCGACCATTACGCGATGCTGATCTTTGCTGCTGCGGTCGTGCTGATGGCGCCGGTGTTCGGCATCGGTTATTCCGAATTGCTGCCCTATGCGACACCGGGCTTCGTTGCGTTCGGCGCAGGGGCGCTGGTGACCGGTTGGCTCGGCGACCGCTGGAGCCGGCGACACATGATGGTGATCTACTTTCTTGGCATTGGCGCGAGCATGATCAGCGTCGGCCTGATCCAGACGCCCCTGCAGCTTGGCGCGACGTTGTTCGCGATCGGCCTGTTCGCCTCGATCTATCATCCGGTCGGCACGGCGATGATCGTATCCTATGCCGATAAGCTCGGCCGCGAGGTCGGCATTAACGGCATGTGGGGCAATCTCGGCGTGGCTTTGTCCGCGCTCGTCACCGGCGTGCTGGCGCAATATCTTGGCTGGCGCTCGGCGTTCATCGTTCCGGGCATCGTCACGATCGGCGTCGGCCTGATGTTCATGCGTGCGGTTCACCACGAGGTGCGCACCGGCAATCGCGTTGCCCCAGGCTCGGCGCGGGTTGCCAAGAACGACATGTGGCGAGTGGTGGCCTCGCTGCTGATCGCGGTGGTCGCTTCATCGGTGACGTTCAATGCGATCACCGTGGCGCTCCCAAAGCTGTTCAACGAACGGTTGACGGACTGGACCACGAGCCCCTCGGTGCTCGGCGTGATCACCGCAGCCGTCTATCTGTTCGGAGCGCTCTCGCAATACAATGTAGGGCAGCTCATCGACCGGATGTCGCTGCGATGGGTGTTTCTGCCGCTGGCGGTGATGCTGTCCCCGCTGCTTTATGCCGCCGCATTTCTGCAGAATGGAGCGCTGGTGGTTGTTGCGATCGGCATCATCATGGCGATGTTCGGGCTCGTCACCGTCAACGATGCGATGGTCGGCAAGTACACGTCTGACGAGTGGCGTTCGCGCGCCTATTCGGTTCGATATTTCATCGGCTTCACCGCCGCGGGGGCGGCGGTGGCGCTGGTCGCATGGCTGCATGACCGCGGCGGCTTCACCTTGATGCTTCAGGCTTTCGCTGCGCTCTGCGTGCTGGTCTTCGTTGCGGCGCTGGTCTTCCCCAATGAGCGCCACGCCGTCGTGATGGCCGAGGCCGCCGAGTAGCGATTTCGCAAAACGTCGAGAAAGCGGGGAAAAGGGCAGCGAACTGCCCCCTTGCCGTGTCTCCGCCGCGCGCAGGCGCGGATGCGCACTATGCCTTTGTTGAGGGGCGTTCCTTCACCCGCTCGAACCACGCGATGAGATTGGTGTTTTCTGGCGCAAGCGGCTGGTTGAAGCCACGGCCGAAATCGAGCCAGGCATAGAGCATCATGTCGGCCAGCGTGAAACGCGAGCCGCAGATGAATTCGTTGCCGTTCATCTGCCCGTCGAGCCAGCGCAGCCGGTCGGCCGCGATCCGCTTCAGGCCGGGAGCCGCCTCCGGCAGGCAGATGATGCGCTTCTCGAACAGCTTAAGGCCTTCGGCGAAACGAAAGCCCATCGCCATCGGCTCGCAGATGTTGAGGTCGATGCGGCGCGTCCACATCCGGCATTCCGCCCGTTCCTTCGGCGTCGCGCCGATCATCGCCGGGGCAGGGTGGATGTCCTCGATATATTCGCAGATCGCCAGAATCTCGGAAAGATAGCTGCCGTCGTCGAGTTCGAGCGCAGGCATTTGACCGTGGGGATTGCGCGCGAGGTGCGCGGACTGGCGGTTTTCGCCCGCCACCAGGTCCACCTTCTCGATATCAACCTTCACGCCCTTTTCCGCGAGAAACATCCGCACCAGTCGCGGATTCGGGCCAATCGAGTCGAACAGCTTCATGTTTGCTCCCGTGACGTAGAGTTTGTGCATCCGGTCGGATGGTTCGATCACTAAAGCCAAAGTCGCGGGGCGCCGCAATGGCTGGATGGCGGACGAATGGCGCTGGCAAGGGGAATGGATCAGGCGCGGCGCTTCATCTCGACCTCGATGAAGACGATTTCAGTGTCGGTCTCGTTGAGGACATCGTGTTCGACGCCGGACTTGCGGAAATAGGATTGCCCGATCTTGAGCTTCGCCATGGTGCGCGCGCCATCGGGGCCGACGATGGTCATGTCGCTGTTGGTCAGCGGCACGACGATATAATCGAGAGCGTGGCGATGAAACCCGATGGCGCTATGCGGCGGCAGCGTCCATTCGGTGACGCGGACCTCGTCGGTATCGATCTGAACCTTTGGTGACGCGGCAGCAGTCATGGCATCCTCCCGGCTTTGTTGTTGCGCGGGCGCTTGAGGCGCGCCCGTTTCATCGCCAACTGAACCATTTATCGGAGGCGGGATACAGCCCGAATGATCGTGCGGAAGGAGAGCGCAGTGGCTCGCCCGCAGCGATGCCGGTGCCGGCCGATGATCTCCAGCCCTTGCAGCGCTGTCGCAGCTTCCCGGAGGGCGACCGCAGCCGCTTTTAAGTTGCAAATGTCGGCAGAACATTTTGCTGCGGAACAAGTTTAACGTATATCATGGGCAAGGATTCAAGGAGACCAATATGCGTCAGATCATGTTTGCCCTGGCAGTGGTAGGCGGAGTTTCTGCAGTCGCGACGATGGCGAATGTCTCGCCTGCCGAAGCCCGCGATTTCCCCTATTGCCTGCAGGGCGATGGTTACGGCATCCCCGGCGATTGCTCCTACGATACCTACGAGCAGTGCAGGGCGAGCGCCTCGGGTCGTCGCGCCTATTGCGACATCAACCCGCGCTATGCGTTCTCCCATCGCAATGACGCTTACGGTCGGCAGGTTCCCCCGCGCCGCACGCGGCAGCATCCGACCGGCTATTGAGGGCGGGCCTCTCGGGCGCCCGGCTATTGTGTAGTGAGTGCTGGTTGCCTTGAGCCGCGACGCCAGGTTGCATTAATAGCCCGTTAACCATGCGCGGTTCTAAATGCCTCCACGCCGCTCAGGCGGGGAGAGCAGCATGGGCACCATCATCACATTTTCGGGAGAGCGTGCGCGCCGCCAGTCTCTGGGCCGACCGGGCCGGCCCATTGATCTGGCGCCCGGCGAAGCCGCAACCGTCGTGATCCTCCCGGCTATTCGCATCGAGCGACATAGCTTAGAACCCGCAACCGCTCCCACACCGGAAAAGCGCTCCGCCCCAGGTCGAGGACGACCGCGCCGGGCGCGCTCCTGAATGCCAATCGCAGGCCCTATGCTTTCACGTCACGTTCGACTGTCCCGTTCTGCTGCCGCGATGTTTCTGATCGGCAGCACGATTGCCCTTGGCGGCTGCGTTGCCACCGGCGACTTTGGCCGCACCCGCGCCGAATACCAGAGCGATGACATGCATCGCTGGGTCGGGGTCGAGGCGACCGCCAGCGTCGGTGTGAAGGCGTCGGATTTCCAGTTGACCGACAGCGAGCGGCTGCTGCGCGATCTTGCCTATCCCTATATCGAGCCGCCGCGGTCCCGGCCGTACTGGAAGGGCGTGTTCGGCGACTACGAGCCCATCCCCGCGCCATGGCGCCGCAAGGTCGTGTTCGACCGAACCGCCTATGGCCGGCTGCTGATCGACGAGCCGCATCGCTCGCACGCGTCGCGCTATGCGCAGCTCATCGAGGATGTGCGGAATGACATCACGCGCTTTCAGCCATTCTACACTACCGCGACACAGGTGTTCGACTTCGACGCCAAGCGCAATGCCAGCCTGCGTTACATCAGTGACCTGTCGCCGCGCGAGCGTGCGGACGCGGTCGCCCGCATGCGCGAAAATTCGCTGATCGTGGAGTGGGTGCAGCAATGCACCGAGCAGCGGATCTCGTCCTACCGCTGGGCATTGGAGCGGCTGGTGGTCCATGCGCCCGACGGCCTTGCAGCGGAGGCCGATCGCCTGATCGGCCAGCTCGCGGTTCTGAACGCCAACCCGCCGGTGGTAGGGCCGCCGGTGGCGGGCGTGACGATTCAGAGCAAGGGCTGAGGCGTCAGCGTTTCGCCGAAATCGGTTCGGTTTCGAGACGGCAGGTCGCGGAGGCAAGCGCCGCCTGCGCCTGTGCCATTAGGCCCGGCTCGGCGGCAAGCGCCCTCACGAGGATGAGGCCGGTCGTCGAGGGCGAGTCGATGATCAGCCGGTCCGCGGCCGTCACTTCCTCGTCCTTCGGCACGTTCTCGTGCTGCTCGTCGGTCATGAGATCGAGCTCGATCACCTTGCGGCCGGCCGAACGGTCGTTGATCGCGTAATAGGCGATCTCGTCATCGGTATAGAACGACACCGAGGTGTAGGACTGGCTGACCGGAACCGAGAGCTTGATCGGGCCGTTGCTGAGGTCGTAGCGGCAGGCGGCCGCGGCAAAGGCGGGGTCCATGAACGGGATCGCCGACTGGTCCGGCGTTGCCAGCGGCAGCGCGGTCATGGTGTTGACCTTGGTGAGCGGGGTGAGCCGCTCATAGGCGTTCTTGGTCGCAATCGTCGGCATCGCCAGCACGCTGACGAGGTGGATGATCCCGCCCAGCAGAACACCCGCGACGATGGCTGCGAGAATTCTGATCATCGGCATGCCACCTGTTTGATCGTCGGCATCGGCAGGTCGCGCTGGTTGCGCGTGCTGACGCCACCGACCGGCGTATCGTAGAAGCGCAGCGCCAGAATGTAGTGCTCGATGCCGCCCGTCGGCAGCCAGTTGCCCGAGCGCGCGCGTGGCGCGATGTGGATTTCAAAACTGCCATCGCCCCGCCGCAACACTTCCTGGCTGGTGAAGCCATAGCGCTGCAGGGCATTGGCGACGAGGTAACCCTTGCTATCGTGGAGCGTCAGTGTCCAGAAGCGCGCGGCCGGCGTCGTGCCGCTGACGGTGACGTCGCAGCGGCCATCGAGCGGCCGGCCGCTGTCGTCGCGGTCGGCGCGGAAGGCGACGCCGTCGCCGAGGCCGAGCGGCAGCTCTCCGCTGCGCGAGATCGCGGCGCGGGCATAGGGATCGATGTTGCTTGTGCCGCTTTGCGGCCGGGCGGTCCAGGCGCCGACGGTGACGGTGCCGACATCGACGCCGCGCGTCGCCGTCATCCAGGTCGCACCAAGGCCGATGCCGGTGGCGAGGCCGAGGGTCAGGAGGGTGAGCAGGATCAACCGCACGTCGTCATCACCTTCAAAGCGCCCGTTGTTTTGCGTCTGCCGTTGTTGCCCATCGATTGCCCGCGGAAAGCCGCCATTAGTTCTTGCGGGGCGGGGCGCTTCGGCCGCCCTCGGCCGCGACGGTCAGCGGGTCGCGCGCCGACCCCGCATCGCTGGTCTTGTTCGCCGTGCGGCTGGCATCTTCCATCATCTTTTCCAGCCGGATCAAAATGTCCGCGCCGCGCGAGGTGAGGACCGGCGGCGGGGCGGCGGCGATGTCTTCGGCGGTCGCTGCGTTGTCCGGCCGATTGGCGGCCATCGCCTGCGGCAGTCGCTTGCCGGGGCCGAAGCCGACCAGCTCCTTGATCTCGACGCCTTGATGCGCGGCGACCATCACATCGCGCCAGGTCTGCGCGGGCAGCGAGCCGCCCGTCATGCGGTTGGTCGGCGAATAGTCGTCGTTGCCGTACCACACCGCGCAGGTGAAATTGCCGGTGAAGCCGACGAACCACGCATCGCGATAGGCGTTCGTCGTTCCGGTCTTGCCGGCGGCGGGAATGCCGTCGAGCTGCGCGCGCCTTGCAGTGCCTTCCGAGACGACGTGCGTCATCATCTCCGACATGTCGGCGGCGACGCTTGCCGGGATCGCCTGCACCGGCTTCGGGCCGTCACGATCGAAGCGCCAGACGAGTTCGCCCATGCCGGTGCGCACTTCGAGGATCGCGTGCGGCTTCACTGCCTTGCCCTGGTTGGGGAAGGTGGCATAGGCGACGGCATGCTCCAGCACGTTGACTTCGTCCGCACCGATGGGGAGCGATGGCGTGTCAGGCAGCGGCGTCACGATGCCGAACTTCTTTGCCACCGCGATGATCTTGGCGCGGCCCGCTTTCGGCCCCGCCTTGCCGCCGAGCGCCACCGAGAGCTTGACCGGAATGACGTTGATCGAGCGGGTGAGGGCCTGCGTCAGCGTGACCGAGCCGGAATAGGAGCGGCCATAGTTCTGCGGGCACCAGTTGCCGAGGCAGATCGGACCGTCGACCACCACGGAGGTCGGCTTGAAACCTTCCATCAGCGCGGTCGCGTAAACATACGGCTTGAACGACGAGCCGGGCTGGCGCAGCGCGTCGGTGGCGCGATTGAACTGGCTGCTGCCGTAGTCGCGGCCGCCGACCATGGCGCGCACGCCGCCGTCGAGATCGGCAAGCACGACGGCCGCCTGCGTCGCGTGATAGTCGCGGCCGAACTGGCGGAGCTGATTTTCCACCGTCTCTTCGGCAACGCGCTGCACGTTCATGTCGACGGTGGTGCGGACGACGAAGACGCGCTCGGTATAGGACTTTGGAAACGTATCGACGATCTTGCGCATTTCGTCGAACGCCCAGTCGAGATAGTAGTTCGGTGAATTCTCGTCACGCCGGTCGACCACGGTTGCGGGATTGCGCCGTGCGCCGAACACCTGACCCTCGGTCATGAAGCCGGCCTCGACGAGATTGTCGAGCACGACGTTGGCGCGTGCGCGCGCGGCCGGCAGGTTGATGTGCGGCGCGTAGCGGGTCGGCGCCTTGAAGAGGCCGGCCAGCATGGCGGCTTCGGCGAGGGTCACATCGCGCACGGACTTGTTGAAGTAAAAATGCGCCGCGCCGTCTGCGCCAAACGTGCCGCCGCCCATATAGGCGCGGTCAAGGTAGAGCTTCAGAATCTCGTTCTTGGTCAGGCGCGATTCGAGCCACAGCGCAAGGAACGCTTCGTTGATCTTGCGTTCGATGGTCCGCTCGTTCGACAGAAACAGGTTTTTGGCGAGCTGCTGGGTGATCGACGATCCGCCCTGGCGCACGCCTCCCGCCTGCGCGTTGGTGACGACCGCGCGCAGCGTGCCGGCAATATCGATGCCGAAGTGATCGTAGAAGCGGCGGTCTTCGGTCGCGAGCGTCGCCTTGATCAGATGATCGGGAAAATCTTCGAGCGGCACGGCATCGTTGTGCTTGATGCCGCGGTTGCCGATCGGGTTGCCGTAACGGTCGAGGAACGTCACCGCAAGGTCGGCCTTCTTCAGCCAGTCCTCGTCGGCGGTCTCGCGAAACGCAGGTTGCGCCAGCGCGAGGAGAACCATGAGGCCACCGAAGCCGAGGGTTGCCGCTTCCGATAGCGGCTCGATGATGACCCAGCGTTTCCAGCGGCCGACATGGAAACGGTCCATGAAGGTGGAGAACCGCTCATAGGCTTCGCGGATGCCGGCCGCGCTCGTGAACAGGGACGAGTCGATCCAGGCGTCGAGAGCCAGCAGGCGGTGCCGGATTTTCTGCTTCCAATCAGTTGGCACGATGTTGCGCACCCTGTTCCGACCCGTTCACGGCCAATCGCGCCAGAAGCTCAAGCAAGTCGTTGTTGCAGCCAAGCATTTTCACAGCTGATCATACACTAAAAAGCATCAAATAACGGTCCGAGCGGCGCGTTCCGAACGTCATTGAGACAATCTTGCGGCAATCGCAAGGCGCGCTGCCTCAAGGCGCAGTCACCTTCCGGATTACCGTTCCCGCATGCGAAAAATGGCTGTTTCGGCGATTGCTCCTTCTAGACCATTTTGGCCGGCGAAGGGAACTGGAAGGCGGGGGCGCTCTTATCCCTTCCGGACAAAAGCGGTGTCCTGCAGCGCAAATTGGCGCTAAAAGGCGCTTGGCCGTATCTGATGCCGAGGCATCCGGCCGCGAAAGATGGCGTTTCGCCCATCTCGCACGACTTCAGGACGATCAGGCATCCCATGACGAAGCAGTCCGGGCCGGCTTCAGGGCCCGAAAAATCCTTTTGGAAAACCAAGACGCTGGAAGAGATGTCCAGCGCCGAATGGGAAAGCCTGTGCGACGGCTGCGGCCGCTGCTGCCTCGAAAAGCTCGAGGACGAGGATACCGGCAAGATCTACTACACCCATATCGGTTGCCGCCTGTTCGATGCCGGGCTGTGCGCCTGCAAGGACTATGCGAATCGCTCGGCGAAAGTGTCCGACTGCGTCCGGCTTACTCCCGAGAACGTGCGGACCCTGAGCTGGCTGCCGCCGAGCTGCGCCTACCGGCTCGTGGCTGAGGGCAAGGACCTGTACTGGTGGCATCCGCTGATCTCCGGCGATCCGAACACGGTTCACGAGGCGGGGGTTTCGGTGCGCGGTCGGGTGGTTGCGGTGGAGGGCGAGGTTCCGCTCGAGGAGTTCGAGGATCACATCGTCCGGTGGCCGCGCCTTCTGCCGAAGGCCGCGCGGGCCAAGACGGCGCCCGCCGCGAAAGCGCCGCCCGCAGCCAAGGCGCCGGCCGCCCGCGGCTAGGCGGCGCAACCGCGTTCCGAGGCCTTCCGTCAGCGCCGATGCCTATGCGCTCGTTGCAGCTATCCGGGCCGGATTCGCTGGGCTAGTCTTGTGGTTCCGAGTGCGCCGTCGAGCGCCGCTCCACAGGACCATATTCGCCCGCATGAGCAAATTTGATGCGCCCGGCAACGATCCGGACGAACTTCACCCGCTGAGCGAAGCCGCCGCCGCCGAGATTGCGGCGCTTCCCACCGAAGTCATCGGCCTCGATGAAGCGCCAAGCCACGCTGCGCCAGGCCAGCCCGCGCATCCGCCGCTCGCCCATAGCGATGTCCGCACCATTTTGATGAGCCTGATGCTCACGATGTTTCTGACCGCGCTCGATCAGACCATCGTGGCGACCGCGCTGCCGACCATCGGCCGCCAGTTTCAGGACGTGTCGCTGCTGTCGTGGGTGATCACGGCCTATCTTCTGTCATCGACGGCGGTTGCGCCGCTGTTCGGCACGCTGTCGGACATCTACGGCCGCCGGGCGATGCTGATCCTTTCGATGTCGCTGTTTCTCGTCGGCTCGGTGCTGTGCGCGCTGGCCCCGAACATGCTGGCGCTCATTCTCGCGCGCGGCCTGCAGGGCCTTGGCGGCGGCGGTATCCTGCCGCTCGTCCAGATCGTCATCTCCGATGTCGTGACGCCGCGCGAGCGCGGGCGGTATCAGGCCTATTTCAGCGGCGTGTGGATGACGGCCGGCATCGGCGGCCCGATCCTCGGCGGCATTTTCGCCGAGCACCTGCACTGGACGATGATCTTTTGGATCAACGTGCCGATCGGAATCCTGTCGATGGCGCTGCTGCTGCCGAAGATGCATCTGGTGCCGACCTATCATCGCGTCCGTACCGTCGATTGGGTCGGCGGCGGGCTGCTGATGAGTTCGGCGGTGGTGGTGCTGCTGGTGCTGACCTGGGGCGGCAACCGCTATGCCTGGCTGTCGGACACGCTGCTGGCGATGATCGGCTGCGCCCTCGCGTTGGCGGTGGCTTTCGTCTGGCATGCGCGGCGCTCCAGCGAGCCGTTCCTGCCGCTGCCGCTGCTCGGCGGCTCGGTGGTGCCCTATGCGATCGTCGCCGGCGCCTGCGTGATCTCAACCATGATCGGCCTGACGGTGACGCTGCCGCTCTATTACGAGACGGTCTATCACCTCGCGGCCAGCGAGGCGGGGCTGGCGCTGATCCCGATTGTCGCGATGTCGGTGCCGGGCGCGGCGCTCGGCGGCCGCGCAATGTCCAAGATCAAACACTACAAGCGCGTGGCGATCGCCGGCACCGCCTGCGGCGCGGTGGTGATGTCGCTGATCACCCTGATGTCGCCGTTGCCGCTCTGGCCGCTTCTCATCGCGCTGTCGGTATTCGCCTTCGGCGTCGGCACCGTGTTTCCGATCAGCGTCGTCTCGATCCAGAACGCCGTGGCGCGCCACCAGGTCGGCACGGCGACGGGAGCGGCGAACTTCTTCCGCTCGCTGATGGCGTCCTTCGCGGTCGCGGCGTTCTCGTCGATCCTGCTGATGTCGCTCGGCACCAACATCTCGATCGGCGGCGAGCACATCTCCGCCGCGAGGCAGATCGCGCCGGCCGACATGGTCGCGGCATTCCGCTACGTCTTCGCCGCCGCCGCGGTGCTGGTCGCCTGTTCGACGATCGGTCTGATCTTCATGGAAGAACGCCCGCTGCTCGGACCGGCCGCCAAGGAAGGCGCGGCGATGATGGCGGAGTAGGGCGGCGTGCCGACTGGCCCGCTGGTGCCATGAGAGCGCTAGGAAAATAATCCTTGACAGCGTGACGCTGCCAATGTAGGGTTCATCCACGCTCGAGAATTGGGCCTTGCGGCGATAGTCGGAGCGCCGCCGGAATTAGCCAAGCCCGCCCGATCCTTTTCAACATCGATATTTTTTGCCTCCGCCGCGGCGTTTTTCGCCTGCGAGCGCGGCGCTCGGAACCGGAGGCCTTTGCCTCGGGTTGTCTCTCCTCCTGCCCGGCGGCGTGGCCGCGCCGGCGGGTGTGGGTGCCGAGGAAGAAATGGACAAGTGGGAAGCAGGACGCCTGGCCAATAGCTCGACCGCTCCCCAGCGGGCCGGGCGAGGGCCGTCGTTTCTTTTCCTGATGGCGGTCGGCACGTCGCTGGCGGTCATCGTTCTTACCGTCATCTGGTATTTTTTCATCCGCCTGTGATTGCCGAGGCGGCGACCCTGCCGCCGCGATTTGAGAAGACCTCGACCAGAAAATCTTCGTCCAGAGACGTTTGCATCATCGTGGCGGACCGCATCCCTCGGTCCCGGCCAATGGGGAATTTTTGGCCTCATGTCTGCAAAAACATCTCGCAACGGAGCGCCGGGCAAAGGCGCCCCAAAAGTTGCCGCGAAGAACAGCGTCGCCAGAGAAAGCGCGGCCAAGAAAAGCACTGCCAAGAAAAGCGCAGCGAAGAAGGCCGCGAAAGCCGCAAAGGCGAAAGGGCCGCGGCGCGGCGACCTTGGCGCCTTGCAGGTCGATCCCGACGACCGGGCGACGCAGGCCGTGATCGCGGCGGCGAAGGCCAAGGCGGCCGCGCGAAAAGCGGCCCGCCTCGCGCCGCGCCGGATGCCGAAGCGCTCGGCGGTCGATCGGCTCAACGATCCGCCGCCGCTGTCTGGCAGCGAGCTGATCGACCGCGTCAGCCGCGCGATCGAGCATGAGCTGATGCAGATCGAGATCATCGTTGCCGGGCGGCGGGTGCCATCCGCGCAGCGCAGCGAAGCCGAGCGCCGGGCGCGCACGCTGGCCAGCCTGGCGCGCACCCTCAACGAGGTGAAGCGGCTGCGCGCCGAGGAAGACAAACCGAAGGCCGCCGATGACGATGCCATGCCTCGAGACCTCGAAGAATTCCGCCGAGAGCTTTCGCGCCGTCTGGCGCTGCTGGACGCCGGCCGAGCGCAATCATCTGATTGCGGGGATGAGCGAGAGTGAGCTGGAATTTCTCGCCTCGCGCTGGGACGTGTTCGCGCACGAGCACCAGTGCCCGCCGAGGCATGCGCAGAACGGCGAGCCGTGGCTGACCTGGCTTCTGATCGGCGGGCGCGGCGCGGGCAAGACGCGGGCAGGGGCGGAGTGGGTTCGCGCGCAGGCGCTCGGTCTTGCGCCGTTCGCCGATGTTGCGGTGGAGCGCATCGCGCTGGTCGGCGAGACCGAGCATGACGTGCGCGAGGTGATGATCGAGGGCGTCTCCGGGCTGCTCGGCATTCACCGCCGCGACGAGCGGCCGCTGTGGGTGCCGTCGCGCCGGCGGCTCGAATGGAAGAACGGCGCGATCGCCTATGCCTTCTCGGCGGAGGATCCGGAGAGCCTGCGCGGGCCGCAGTTCGGCTGCGCGTGGTCGGACGAGCTGGCGAAGTGGCGCTATGCGGAGGCGGCGTTCGACATGCTGCAATTCGGCCTGCGGCTCGGCGCTTCGCCGCGCCAGCTCATCACCACGACGCCGCGGCCGAGCGCGCTGATCCGCCGTCTGCTTGGCGAGCCGACGACCGCCGTGACCCGCGCGCCGACGCGGGCCAATGCGTTTCACCTTGCGCCGAATTTTCTGGAAAGCGTGATGGCGCGCTATGCCGGCACCCGGCTCGGGCGACAGGAGCTCGATGGCGAGATTATCGAGGACCGGCCCGATGCGTTGTGGTCGCGCGATCTGATCGAGCGTTGCCGCGTGCGCGCCGCGCCGGATTTCGTCCGCGTCGTGGTTGCGGTCGATCCGCCGGCCTCGAGCGGCAAGCGCGCCGACGCCTGCGGCATCGTCGCGGTCGGCGTCACCGCGGCGGGCACGTTCTGCGTCGTCGCCGACGATACGGTGTCGGGCGCGACGCCCGCCGTCTGGGCGGCGAAGGCGATCGCGCTGTGGCACCGGCTCGAAGCGGATGCGCTGGTCGCCGAGGTCAACCAGGGCGGCGAGATGGTGCGCGCGGTGATCAATGAGGTCGATCCGAACGTGCCGGTGATCGCGGTGCGGGCGACGCGGCGCAAGTGGCTGCGCGCCGAGCCGGTCGCCGCGCTCTACGAGCAAGGCCGCGTCAGCCACGCCGGCGCGTTCCCGGCGCTGGAGGACGAGATGTGTGACTTCGCGAGCTCGGGCCTGTCGTCGGGGCGATCGCCGGACCGGCTCGACGCGCTGGTGTGGGCGATCACCGCGCTGTCGGCGGGGGCGCGCACCGGCCCGCGCGTGCGCGAGCTCTAGCGGCGGCCGCGTTCGTTGCGAAAGAAATTTTGATCCGCAGGCAGGGACAGGTCATGCTCGATCGCTTCAAGACATTGTTCAGGGCGCCCGAGGCGAAAGCCAGCCGCACGGCGCAGGTGCTGGCCTTCGAGAGCGGCGGCCGCGCGCGCTGGACGCCGCGCGACTATGCGGGGCTGGCGCGCGAGGGCTATCTCGGCAATGCCATCGTCCACCGCGCCGTGCGCCTGATCGCGGAGAACGCCGCGTCCTGCGGCTTTCTGCTCTACGAGGGCGCGGCGGAGCACGAGACGCATCCGCTGCTCGGCCTTCTGGCGCGGCCCAATGCGCGGCAGGACGGCGCGAGTTTTTTCGAGGCGGTCTATTCGCACCTTTTGCTCGCCGGCAACGCCTATATCGAGGCGGTGGCGCTGGACGAGACGGTGCGCGAACTGCACGCGCTGCGGCCGGACCGCATCAAGATCGTGCCCAGCGGCGACGGCTGGGCGGAGGCCTATGACTACACCGCCGGCGGGCGCAGCGTGCGCTTCCATCAGGGCGGCGGAAGCATCCCGCCGATCCATCATCTCACCTTCTTTCATCCGCTCGACGATCACTACGGCCTTGCGCCGCTGGAGGCGGCCGCGGTTGCGGTCGACACCCACAACGCGGCGGCGCGCTGGAACAAGGCGCTGCTCGACAACGCGGCGCGGCCGTCCGGTGCGCTGGTCTATTCCGGCCCCGAGGGCGCGGTGCTGTCCGATCAGCAGTTCGAGCGCCTCAAGCGCGAACTCACCGACACCTATCAGGGCGCGGTGAATGCCGGGCGGCCGCTGCTGCTCGAGGGCGGGCTCGACTGGAAGGCGATGTCGCTGTCGCCGAAGGACATGGACTTTCTCGAGGCGAAGCACACCGCCGCGCGCGAGATCGCGCTCGCCTTCGGCGTGCCGCCGATGCTGCTCGGCATTCCCGGCGACAACACCTATGCCAATTTCCAGGAGGCCAACCGCGTGTTCTGGCGGCAGACCGTGCTGCCGCTCGCCTCGCGCGTCGGCGCCTCCATCGTGCAATGGCTCGCGCCGCAGTTCGGCGACCAGTTGCGCGCGGTGGTCGATGCCGACCGCATCGACGCGCTGGCGGCGGATCGCGCCGCGCTGTGGGACCGCATCATCAAGGCGGATTTTCTGACCCTCAATGAAAAGCGCGAGGCCGTCGGCTATGCGCCGCTCGCGGAGGGCGCGCCGCTGCGCTGAACCGCCTCGGCAGGGAGGAGGCGATGGCCGACCTGATCAAAATCTTTTCCGAGCGCGGCGACCTTGCCCATCTCGCGCTGTTTCTCTGGGCGGCGGCCGCGAGTTTTGCGCTGCTCTATGCGCTGCGCGAGCTTTTCAGCGCCGTGCGGCGCTTCGACGATTTCGTCCGCGAGCTGTCGCTGTTCAACGCGTGCGTCGCGGCGCGAGACCATGACCACTCACACAAGGAATGCGACTGATGGATGCCTTGCACAGCATGCTGCGCTCGATCCGCCCCGATACCAAAACCGCGCCGAACCATCTTTCCGTGTTTCGCGAATTCATCGCGCATCTCGGCCGCATCCAGAACAAGGCGGAGCAGACCGGCTCCAAGCGCAAGCCCGCGATCCGCCGCAAGGGCGCGCCCCGCGGCTGACGCCGCTTTCACGTCGATCACACGCACTCCGCCCGCACTTGCGATCTGCGAGAACGCCCATGCATGCCCTGATGCCGCGTCCCTCCCGTCTTGCGCTGTCGCGCGATGGCACCGTCGAAGGCTATGCGAGTCTGTTCGGCGAGGTCGATCAGGCGCGCGACATGGTGATGCCCGGCGCCTTCACGCAGACGCTGCGCCAGCGCGGCATCCGCAAGGTGCCGATGCTGTTCCAGCACGATCCCGCCGAGCCGGTCGGGGTGTGGCTCGAGCTGGTCGAGGATCTTCGGGGCCTGCGGGCGCGCGGCCGCCTGATCCCGGAGGTCCGCCGCGGGCGCGAACTGCTGGCGCTGATCGAGGCGAAGGCGCTCGACGGCCTGTCGATCGGCTATCGCACCGTGCGCGGCCGGATCGACCCGCAGACGCGGGTGCGCAAACTCTACCAGGTCGATCTCTGGGAAATCTCCATCGTCACCTTCCCGCTGCTGCACGGCGCGCGGCTGCGCCCGCTGGAAGCTGCGTGAAACCATTGCCCAACCCCACCGCAGGAGAGCTTGATGGATTTTGACATTTTGGGCGCGGCCCCCGAACAGAAGGCCGGCATCGCAACATCGGGGCGCGGCTCGCCGGACGAGCTGCTGCGCACCTTCGAGGACTTCAAGGCCGCCAACGATGCGCGGCTCGACGCCATCGAGCGGCGCCGCGCCGACGTGCTGCTCGAGGAAAAGGTCGACCGCATCAACCTCGCGCTCGACAGCCAGCAGAAGCGCCTCGACGAACTGGCGCTGAAGCAGGCGCGGCCCGCGCTCGAAGGCAGCCGCCGCCTTCGCTCCGATCAGGCCGCGCTCGAACACAAGAGCGCCTTCGAGGCCTATGTCCGCGCCGGCGAAAGCGCGGCGCTACGCCAGCTCGAGGTCAAGGCGATGTCGGCGGGCAGCAATGCCGATGGCGGCTATCTCGTGCCGCTGGAGCTCGAACACGACATCGGCCGCCGGCTGGCGGCGATCTCGCCGATCCGGGCGCTGGCGACGGTGCGCGAAATCTCCGCAAGCGTCTACAAGAAGCCGTTCATGACGGCGGGGCCTTCCGCCGGCTGGGTGGGCGAGACCGACGCGCGGGCGCAGACGGCGACGCCGACGCTCGACGCGCTGTCGTTTCCCGCGATGGAGCTCTACGCGATGCCGGCGGCGACCGCGACGCTGCTGGAGGACAGCGCCGTCAATATCGACGAGTGGATCGCCTCCGAAGTTGAGCTGACATTCGCGGTGCAGGAAGGCACGGCCTTCGTCACCGGCGACGGCACCAACAAGCCGAAGGGCTTTTTGAGCGGAACGCCGGTTGCGAATGCGTCGTGGAGCTGGGGCAATCTCGGCTTCATCGCATCGGGCGGCGCGAGCGGCTTTGCCGCGAGCAACCCGGCCGATGCGCTGGTCGATCTGATCTACGCCCTGAAGGCGGGCTATCGCCAGAACGGCACCTTCGTGATGAACCGCAAGACCCAGGCGGCGATCCGCAAGTTCAAGGATGCCGGGGGCGGCTATCTGTGGCAGCCGCCGGCGCAGGCGGGCGGCCGCGCCTCGCTGCTGACCTTCCCGCTGGTGGAAGCGGAGGACATGCCGGACCTCGGCGCGGCCGCGTTCCCGGTCGCGTTCGGCGATTTCCGCCGCGGCTATCTGATCGTCGATCGCGCCGGCGTGCGCGTGCTGCGCGATCCATATTCCGCCAAACCCTATGTGCTGTTCTACACCACCAAGCGGGTCGGCGGCGGGGTGCAGGATTTTGACGCGATCAAGCTGTTGAAGTGCAGCGCGAGCTGAGCGGCGCGACAATGCCGGCCCGCGCATCGTTTGCGGTGCGCGTGTCGGCGCTCGGCGGGCTTCACTGCGTCAGGGCTACGCCCCAGTGCCGCGCGGTGAGAAAGATCCAGTCCGCATAGAGCGACAGTGGCGTGACGCCGGTGAGGCCGCCGCAGCCGGCGCTGTTGTTGGCCCCGGTCGACCAGCTCACCACGCCGACGATCACGGGCTGGCCGTTCTGCGTCTCGAACACCGGCGCGCCGGAATCGCCGGTGCAGGCGCCGAGGCCGGCGCGGGCATTGTCGGTGGCGGGATCGACCAGGCGGATCTGCAGATTGCCGGGACGGCCGGTCGCGGCCAGCGCCGCGCGGCGCACGCTGCCGCCGGTGCGGCCGTCGCCGATCGTGGTAACGCCGATGCCGTAGACCGAGAAGGTGCGTCCGACTGCGATCGGGCTGATCGGGCTGCCGACGATGGCGGCCTCGCTGCCGGCAAGCGGCTCGGCGATCTGCAGCACGGCGACATCGGCGGTGGCGCGATGGCCGTTGAGGCTTTGCAGGCTGAACTTCGGATGCGTCGCCACGCGCGTCACGTCGATGAGGCGCGGCTCGCGATTTTGCCCAAAGGTCACGAGCTTGTAGTCCGCGCCCGCCGCGACGCAATGCGCGGCGGTGAGCACGAGTTGCGGCGCGATTAATGCGCCGCTGCAGAACGAGGCGCGGGAGCCGACGATGGTGACGACCGTCCGCGCCAGCGCGCCATCGGCAGGCGCGGCGCCGCCGACCAGCGCGCGCGCCTCATGCGCCGCCGCGAGCGAAAGACCGATTGAGACGATGCCTGAAACGATGCCTGGGATGAGGAGAGAGCGAGCATAGGCGCGGACGTGCTTGATCATGCCCGCGAGAAAAGCCCGCTGACGTGCGGCTGTCAACCCGACGGGGTTCCGCAACTTTTGGAGACGCCATGTCCGCGATTTTGCTGAAAGCGCCGGAAATTGAGCCGTTGTCGCTGCTTGAGGCCAAGCAGTTTTTGCGGGTCGAGCACGATGCCGATGACACGGTGATCGCGGCGCTGATCGCCGCCGCGCGCGGCCATGTCGAGGCGCAGACGCGCTGCGCGCTGCTGACGCAGACCTGGCGGCTCAGCCTCGACTGCTGGCCGGGCGACGGGCGCATCGCGCCGCGCCTTGCGCCGCTGCAACAGGTCGCGGCGGCGCGCGTGTTCGACGGCGGCGGCGTGCCGCAACAAATTGATGTCGGGCGCTTCGTCGTCGACTTAGCGGGCGGCGTCATCGCGGCCCCGGCATGGAGCCTGCCGCTGCCGGGGCGGCCGGTCGGCGGCATCGAGCTCGATGTTGTCTGCGGCTTCGGCAACGCGCCGTCCGATGTGCCGGAGGTGCTGCGCCACGCGGTGCGCACCCTGATCGCGCACTGGTACGAAAACCGCGGGCTGACCGCGATCGGCCAGAGCGTGGCGATGATGCCGGCTTCCGTCGCCGCGATGATCGGCGCCTACCGGGTGCGCGCGCTATGATCGATCCGGGGCGATTGAACACGCGCCTTGCGATCCAGGCGCCGCAAAATGTGCCGGACGGGCAGGGCGGCGTCGTCCGCGGCTATGTCACGGAAAAGACCGTCTGGGCTCTGGTGACGCCGCTCGGCAGCCGCGAGGCGGTGGCCGGCGATGTCGGCGGCGCGACGCACCGCTGCCGCATCGTCATCCGCGACAACGTCGCCATCACCCTGCAGCACCGGTTGATCGAGCGGCACCGCATTCTGCGGATCGTCGCCATCGGCGACAGCCGCGACCGGGGCTTTCTCGAGATCGAGGCCGAGTGGCGCGACGCCTGAGCCGTTTTGCTTTGCTAAGGGATGACGAGCGATGGACCATGCCAGCGTGGCGCTGCGCGCCGCCGTTTTCGCACGCCTTTCCGCCGATGCCGGGCTCGCCGGCGTGATCGGCGCATCGCGCGTTCATGATCTGCCTCCGCCGGGCGCGGCCTATCCCTACGTGACGCTCGGCGAGATGCGGCTGTCGGATCTGTCGGCAGGCGATGCGCCGCTGCTTGAGCATCAGCTCGTCGTCCATGGCTGGTCGCAGCAGGGCGGCCACCGCGAGGCGCACGCCATTGCCGGCGCGGTGATGGCGGCGCTCGACGATGCGCCGCTGACCCTCGCCGGGCACCGGCTCGTCCATCTGCGTTTCGTGCTGGCCGATATCCGCCGCGAGGCCGACGGGCGGACCTACCGCGCCGCGCTGCGCTTTCGCGCCGTCACCGAACCGTTGGGCTAACCACAGGAGACCAAGCAAATGGGCGCGCAGAAGGGCAGGGACCTGCTTCTCAAGATGAGCAACGGCGAGACCTTTGTGACCATCGCCGGGTTGCGAAGCCGCCGCATCGCCTTCAACGCCGAGACGGTGGACATCACCCACGCCGAATCCACCGACCGCTGGCGCGAGCTGCTGGCGGGGGCGGGCGTTCGGCGCGCCTCGATCGCGGGGCGCGGGCTGTTCAAGGACGCTGCGTCGGACGCGCTCCTCCGCCAGACCTTTTTCGACGGCGCGATCGCGAGCTGCCAGGTGGTGGTGCCGGATTTCGGCATCATCGAGGGGCCGTTCCAGATCGGCAGCCTCGAATTTCTCGGCGATCACAACGGCGAGGTGTCGTTCGACGTCTCGCTCGAGTCCGCCGGCGCGCTTGCCTTCACCGCGATCTGAGAGGCGCCCATGGCCAACAGACATCGCGGCGAAATCGATGCCGATCTCGGCGGCCGCCGCCGCACGTTGGTGCTGACGCTCGGCGCGCTCGCCGAACTCGAAGCCGTATTCGGCGCCAGCGATCTTGTGGCGCTCGCCGAGCGCTTCGGCAGCGGGCGGCTGTCGGCGCGCGACCTGATGCGCGTGATCGGCGCGGGGCTGCGCGGTGCCGGCGATGCGGTGAGCGATGCCGAAGTCGCCGCCATGACAGCGGAGGGCGGCGCGCCGGGCTATGCCCGGATTGCCGCCGAACTGCTTGCCGCGACCTTCGGCGACGCGCCGTGAGGCCGTTTCCGTGGAATGAAGCGATCGGCTTCGGCCTCGGCGTGCTGCGCCTGCCGCCCGAAGCGTTTTGGCGGATGACTCCGCGCGAGCTCGCGCACGCCGTCCGCGCCCTGCGCGGCGATGCCGCCCTCCCGATCACGCGGCCGGAGCTCGATGCGCTCGCCGCACTGTTTCCTGACCAGCCGCAACCGGGAGCTTCACAAAATGGCTGACGAGACTTTCGATCGCCTCGGCGAGAGCGCGGACATGCTCGATACGCTAAACATGCGCACGCGCGAGCTGGAAGTAAGCGCCAATTCGTTCGCGCGGGCGATGACGCAGGCTTTCTCGACGTCCGCCACCGGCGGCAAGCAGTTCGACGACGTGCTGAAATCGCTGGCGCTGCGGTTGTCAGATCTGGCGGTGCGGATGGCATTCAAGCCGCTCGAACGGGGCCTCTCCACCGGCATCGAGAGCCTGTTCTCGGGCATGTTCGGCGGCGGCGCTCCTTCGCTGACGGCGGCGACCGGCGCAATCAAACCCTTCGCCGCCGGCGGCGTGATCGGCACGCCGACATACTTTCCGATGATCGGCGGCGGCGTCGGCCTTGCCGGCGAGGCGGGCCCTGAGGCGATCATGCCGCTGGCCCGCGATGCCGACGGGCGGCTCGGCGTGCGCACCGCATCAGGCGGCGCAGGGGCGGTGAACATTCACATCGCGACGCCGGACCTCGACAGTTTTCGCCAATCCGAAAATTACTTCGCCGGGCAGATCGCGCGCGCGGTGGTGCGCGGCCAGCGCAGCCTGTAGCGGCGCATCACGCGGGTGGTTGCGATGACGGGTTTTCATGAGGTTCTGTTTCCGCTGGATATCGCGCTGAAAAGCATCGGCGGGCCGGAGCGGCGCACGGAGATCGTCACCTTCGGTTCGGGCCGCGAGCAGCGCAATGCGCGCTGGATGCATTCGCGCCGCCGCTATGACGCGGGCTACGGCATCAAGACGCTGGCGGAGCTGCAAAGCGTGGTGGCGTTCTTCGAGGAGCGGCGCGGCCGGCTGTTCGGCTTTCGCTGGCGCGACCGGCTCGATCACTCTTCCGCCGCGCCGGGGCTCGCGGTGTCGCCGCTCGACCAGCCGCTCGGCTTCGGCGACGGCGTGCGCGCTTCCTTCGCGCTGGCGAAGACCTATGGCGCGGGCCACGCGCCTTATGCGCGGCCGGTCGCAAAGCCGGTGGCGGGCAGCGTGCGCGTCGCGGTCGCCGGCGAGGAGGTGGCGGCGGGTTTGGCGTTCGATTGCGACACCACGACCGGGCTCGTGACGTTCCGGAGCGGCCATGTGCCGAAAAGCGGCGAGGCCGTGCGTGCCGGATTTTTGTTCGACGTGCCGGTGCGGTTCGACACCGACTATCTCGAAGTCGATCTGTCGGCCTTCACCGCCGGCGCCATTCCCAAAATTCCCCTGGTCGAGATCAGGGCGTAGCCATCAGGGTGCTGCCATGCGTTTCATTCCTGCCGAGCTGCAGGCGAAGCTCGACGGCGGCGTGACGACGCTCGCCCATTGCTGGAAGCTCTCGCGCCGCGACGGCGTGGTGCTCGGCTTCACCGACCATGACGAAAATCTCGAGCTCGACGGCATCACGTTTCGCGCTGCGACAGGCTTCACCGCATCCGAGGCGATCAGCCGGTTCAACCTTTCCACCGATGGGTCGGAAGTGTCGGGCGCGCTGTCGCATGACAGCCTGAGCGAACACGACCTTGCCGGCGGGCACTTCGATGCCGCCGAGATCGAATGCTGGCTGGTCGACTACACCGCGCCTGCGCTGCGCGTACTCACTGCGCGCGGGCGGCTCGGCGAAGTGCGGCGCGAGGGGCTTGCCTTCACCGCCGAGCTTCGCGGAATGGCCGATCTGCTCGCGCAGGACAGCGGCCGGCTCTACACCGCGGCCTGCGGCGCCGACCTTGGCGACCGGCGCTGCGGCGTCGATCTTGCCGCGCCCGGATTGCGCGCCTCCGGCACGGTGAGCGCGCTGCGCGGTTTGTCGCAATTTGCCGCAAGCGGCCTCAGTGGCTTCGCCGCCGGCTGGTTCACGGCCGGAAAACTGATCTGGACCGGCGGCGCAAACAGCGGCCTTGCCATCGAGGTGAAAAGCCATCGCACCGATGGCGGAACGAGCGTGCTCACGCTCTGGCAGAAAATGCCGGAAGCGATCGTCGAGGGCGACGGGTTCACCGTCACCGCCGGCTGCGACAAGCATTTTGCGACGTGCCGGGGCCGCTTTGCGAACTCGGAAAATTTTCGCGGCTTTCCGCATATTCCCGGCAACGATTTTCTCATCAGCGTCCCGACGCCGGGGCAGGGCCGCACCGGAGAGAACCGATGACGGCGGCGGGCGTGACGCGTGAAAAAATCGTCTCCGAGGCGCGAAGCTGGATCGGCACGCGCTATCAGCATCAGGCATCGGTGAAGGGCGTCGGCTGCGATTGCCTCGGCCTCGTGCGCGGGGTCTGGCGCGCCTGCATCGGCGCGGAGCCGGAGGCGCTGCCGCCCTATGCGCCGGACTGGGCCGAGGCGGGCGGGCGCGAGGCGCTGGCCGCGGCCGCCTTCCGCCATCTCGTGCCGGTCGGGCGGGACGCGTTCCTGCCCGGCGACGTGCTGCTGTTTCGCTATCGCGAGGGGCTCGTCGCCAAGCACATGGCGATTGCCGCGACACCGGCGACGATGATCCACGCCCATGACGGCGCGTCGGTCTGCGAGGTGGCGCTCGCGCCGTGGTGGCGGCGCCGCCTGGCGTTTGCCTTCCGCTTTCCCACTGTGGGGTGATCAATGGCAGCTCTGGCGTTCTCCGTAGGCGGCGCGGCGATCGGCGCGATGTTCGGGCCGGTCGGCGCGATTGTCGGGCGCATCGCCGGCGCGGTGGTTGGCAGCATGCTCGACCGCAGTCTGTTCGGCCCGGGCGGCCGCGACCGGGAAGGCCCCCGCCTCGCCGATCTCGACGTCATGGCCTCGACCGAGGGCGCGCCGGTGCCGCGCGTCTATGGCCGCGCGCGGCTGTCCGGCCAGGTGATCTGGGCGACGCAGCTCGAGGAGGTGATTTCCACCGAGCGCAGCGACAGCGGCGGCAAGGGCGGCAGCGGCGGCGGCTCGACCACGAACTACAATTACTTCGCCAGTTTCGCCGTCGGCCTTTGCGAGGGGCCGATCGCGCGTGTCGGCCGCGTCTGGGCCGATGGCAAGCCGCTCGACACCGCGCGGCTGAATTTCCGCGTCCATCGCGGCACCGAGGATCAGGCGGCCGATGAGCTGATCGTCGCGCGCGAGGGCGAGGGCAACGCGCCGGCCTATCGCGGGCTCGCTTATGTGGTGTTCGAGCGCCTGCCGCTCGCCGCCTTCGGCAACCGCATTCCGCAACTGTCGTTCGAGATCGTGCGCCCGGTCGGCGCGCTGGAGCGCATGACGCGCGCGGTGACGCTGATCCCCGGCGCGACCGAGTTCGGTTATGAGCCCGCCGAGGTCGTGCATGTCACCGGGCCGGGGCAATCGAAGCCCGAGAACCGCCACGTGCCGAACGCGCCGTCGAACGTGATTGCGGCCCTCGACGATCTGCAGGCGGTGTGTCCGCGGCTCGAGCGCGTCGCGCTGGTGGTGACGTGGTTCGGCGACGATCTGCGCGCCGGGCAATGCCGCGTGATCCCCGGCGTCGACAATACGGAAAAGATCACCGAAGGTGGCGAGGAATGGTCGGTCGCGGGCATTGCGCGCGTCAATGCCTATGTGGTGTCGCAGATCGAGGGCGGCGCGGCCTATGGCGGCACGCCGTCGGATGCGAGCGTGCGCCACCTCATCGCGGAATTGCGCGCGCGCGGCCTGAAGGTGACGTTCTATCCGTTCGTGATGATGGATATCCCGGCAGGCAACGCGCTGCCCGACCCGTGGACCGGCGGCGCGTCGCAGCCGTCGTTTCCCTGGCGCGGGCGCATCACCTGCGATCCCGCGCCAGGGCGGCTTGGGTCGCCGCAGGGCACCGCCGAAGCCGGGGCGCAGGTCGCGCGGTTCTTCACCGGCAGCTTCTGGAATTATCGGCGCATGGTCCTGCACTACGCCAACCTTGTGCGGGCCGCAGGCGGCGTCGATGCGTTTCTCATCGGCTCCGAATTGCGTGGACTAACGCGCGTGCGCTCCGCGCCGGGGATCTACCCGGCGGTCGATGCGCTGATCTCGCTCGCCGGCGAGGTCAAGGCCATTGTCGGCGCGGAGACACTGGTGAGCTATGCCGCCGACTGGACCGAATACGGCTCGGACGTGATCGGCGAAGATGCCGCCGAGGTGCGCTTTCCGCTCGACAGGCTATGGGCTTCGCCGGCCATCGGTGCGATCGGCATCGACTATTATGCGCCGCTCGCGGACTGGCGCGACGGGCCGCAGCACCGCGACGGCGAGGTTGTGGCGTCGACCTATGATGTCGGCTACCTGCGCGAAAACATCCGCGGCGGCGAAGGTTTTGACTGGTACTACGCGAGCGATGCGACGCGCGCCGCGCAGGACCGCACGCCGATCACCGACGGCCTCGGCAAGCCGTGGACCTTTCGCGTCAAGGATATCTGGAACTGGTGGGCGCACCCGCATCACGAGCGCGTCGCCGGCAAAGAGCTGCCTGAGCCGACCGCATGGCTGCCGCAGAGCAAGCCGATCTGGCTGACCGAGGTGGGCTGCCCGGCGGTGGACAAGGGCGCCAACCAGCCAAACGTCTTTCCCGATCCAAAATCGTCGGAATCCTTTATCCCGCATTTTTCCAGCGGCCAGCGCGACGACCTGATCCAGCGCCGCTTTCTCGAAGCGATGCTGGGCGCGTTCGATCCCGCATTCGGCGCGAGCGACAGTTTCAATCCGATCTCGCCGGTCTATGGCGGGCGGATGGTCGAGCCCTCCGCGATCCATCTGTGGACCTGGGACGCGCGGCCCTATCCGGTGTTTCCCGCCGCGCAATCGGTGTGGAGCGATGCGCCGAACTGGACGACCGGACACTGGCTCACCGGGCGGCTCGGCGGCGCGCCGCTCGATGCGCTGGTCGCCGCGATGCTGGAGGATTGCGGCATCCGCGGCGTCGATACCGGCGATCTGCGCGACATCTGCGAGGGCTATGTCGTCGACCGCCCGATGTCGCCGCGCGCGATGATCGAGCCGCTGGCGATGATGTATGCGTTCGACGCGGTGAGCGCCGACGGCACGTTGCGGTTCATCCAGCGCGGGCGGCCGCCGGTCGCCGAGCTGGACGAGGACGATCTGGTCGACGGCGGCAAGGGCGCGCTGTCCCGCCTCACGCGGGCGCAGGAGACCGAACTGCCGCGCGAGATCAGCATCGGCTTCATCGATGCGCTGATGGACTACCGCCACTCGGCGGTGACATCGCGGCGGCTCGCCGGCGGCGCGACCGGCGTGGTGCATTCAAGCGTCGCGGTGATCACCCACAACGCCGCCGCAAGGCAGCGCGCGGAAATTCTGCTGCAGGATCTTTGGGCCGGCCGCGAAAGCCTGGAAATCTCGCTCGGCGTCAACCTGCTGAAGGTCGCGCCGGGCGACGCCATTGCGCTCTCGCTCGGCGGGCGTCGGCGGCTGTTCGAGGTTGGCGACATCGTCGATACGCAGGCGCGCAGGGTCAAGGCGCGCAGCATCGATCCCGAAGTGTTTTCGTTTCCGCAGCCGGCCGCGCCGCCGCCGCGCCGGAACGAGGATCTGCCGCCGTCGCACGGCCCGGTCGAGGCGCTGCTGCTCGATCTGCCGACGCTGGAAGTGTCCGAGCCGCCGGTCCTGACCCGCCTTGCGGTGTTCGCCGATCCATGGCCGGGGGCCGTCACGGTCTGGCGCGGCGGCTCGACGACTTATGAGATCGCGGCGACGGCGACCGCGCCATCGATTATGGGGCGGACCCTTGACCCCTTGGCGCGCGGGCCGACCAGCCGATGGGACCGCGGCAACGCCGTGCGCGTGCAGATCTTTGGCGGGCGGCTGTCCTCGGTCGGCGACGACAGGGTGCTTGAGGGCGCGAACGCCGCCGCGATCCGCAACGAGCAAGGCGCATGGGAAGTGCTGCAATTCGGCAGGGCCGAACTGATCGATGCGCACACCTACCGGCTGTCGCGATTTCTGCGAGGCCAGGCCGGAAGCGAACACGCGATGGCGGATCTGCTTGCCGCGGGCGCGCCGTTCGTGCTGCTCGATGCCCATGTCGTTCCGCTCGCGCGCGGGCTCTCGGCGCTGGAGCGGGCAGTCAATCTGCGCGTCGTCGCCAGCCATCGCAGCCACGACGATGCCTTCGCCGTGCCGCTCATGATGGAGCCGGGCCCGACCGGGCTCCGCCCGCTTTCCGTCGTGCATGTGAAAGGCGAGCGACGGGATGGCGCGGTTCACCTGTCGTGGATCAGGCGCACGCGCATCGACGGTGACAGCTGGGCCTATGAGGTGCCGCTCGGTGAGGAGCGCGAGCTTTACGTCGTAGAAATTCTTTCCGGCGGCGCGGTGGTGCGCAAAATCTCATGCCTTGAGCCGCGCGCGACCTACACCGCCGCCGAGGAACTGGCCGACTTCGGCGCGCCGCAGGCCGTGCTGCATCTGCGCATCGTTCAGCATTCCACCACGGTCGGCGCGGGCTTTCCCACCCAACTCATGCTTACGGTGTGACCGACATGACAGAGACGATCCATCTCGGCCTTCCGTTCATTGCCGGCGGGCAGGCGCAGAAGCACGTCACCCACAACGAGGCATTGCGCATTCTCGACGCGACGATTCAGATCGCGGTGAAGGACATGGCGCGGACCACGCCGCCGCCCGATCCGCAGCCGGGCGATCGCTACATCGTCGCCGCCGGCGGCGTCGGCGCGTGGGCCGGTTGCGAGGCGATGCTCGCCGCTTACGAGGACGGCGCATGGCGCCTGATGATGCCGAAGCCGGGCTGGTGCGCGTGGTCGGTGGCGGACCGGATGCTGATGGCGTTCGACGGCACCGCCTGGCGCAGCGTCGCCGGCGCGCTCGACGATCTGCCGCATCTTGGCATCAACACCGCGGCATTTTCGCCCAACTTGCTCAGCGTCCGCTCCAATGCCGCGCTGCTGACGGCGATCGTGACCGGCGATGGCGGCAGCGGCGACGCCCGCCTGCAGGTATCGAAGCAGGAGCAGGGCAAGACGGCCTCGGTGGTGTTTTCCAGCAACTATTCCGGCCGCGCCGAGTTCGGCCTCGTCGGCGACGATGCGTTCAGGCTCAAAACCTCGCCGGACGGCGCGCAGTGGCGCGATGCGTTCAGCATCGATCCGGCGTCGGGGCGCTATGCCATGCCCGCCGACGCGGCGACGGGCGGCGGCCTGCAGGTGAACGGCGCGATGGAGATCAGCCAGGAATTCGGCAACTCCGCAGTGGCGCTCAACGCAACGGCGGTGACCCAGACGAAATATGTTCTCGACGGCGTATCGGTGACCTTTCGCGGCTCGTTCGCCGTGGCCGCCCAGCAGGCGACATCGCCGTTTCCCGGCACCGCCAAGGCGCTGCGGATCGACGTGACGACCCCGCAGCCGTCGCTTGCGACCAACGATGAGCTTTGCGTCGCGCTGCCGGTCGAGGGCACGAGGGCGGCCGTGCTCGAGTTCGGCAGCAATGATGCGATGCCGCTCTCGGTCGGGTTCTGGTTCATGGCGCACCGCCCCGGTACCTATTCCGGCGCGATCCGCAATCCGGCGAACAATCGTTCCTACCCGTTCAGCTTCACGGTGGCGTCGTCGAACGTGCGGCAGTGGATCACGCTGTCCGGCGTCGATGCCATCCCCGGCGACAGGACGGGAACATGGCCGGCGGGAAATGTCCTTGGGCTCACCGTCACCATCTGCCTCGGCGGCGGCGCTTCACGCCTTGGCCCGGCGCGCACCTGGAGTGCTGCGAATTATTCCGGCGCGAGCGGCTCGACCAACGGCGTCGCCGCAGCAGCCGACGAGTTCTACATCAGCAACGTCATCATGCTGCCGGGCCTGCATCTGCCGATCGCCGAGCGCGCGGCATTCGTGATGCGGCCGCTCGATCACGAACTGATGCTCTGCAAGCGCTATTGGGAGAAGAGCTATCCGCTCGACGTCCTGCCCGGCGCCGCGACGATGGCCGGCATGTGCGCCGCCAACGCCTCAAGCGCGACGATGATCATCGCCGGGGTGCGCTTCGTCGTCGAGAAACGTTCGACCGCGGGGCTGGCCGTCACGATCTATTCGGTGTCGGGCACGGCGGGCCGCTGGTCGTCGGCAACAAGCGTCGATACCCCGGCCGCGACGGTGGCCAATCTCGGCACGACCGGATTTGGCACGCTCACGGGCATGAGTTCGCTGACAGTCGGGGCCAACTATTGCGGCCACTATGTCGCGAACTGCCGCCTCTAGGGCGCAGCTTCTCACACGTCTTCGACAGGGATTTTGAAATGGCGAACGCAGGCCTTGCGGCGGCCAATGATGCGCGCTGGAAGAATGCAAAACTCTTGCGCCTGCAGGAGTTCGACGCGGCGGCGGCGCGGCTGATCGCGGCGAAGGCGCGCTACTGCGCGGTCGAAAAAAAGACCGGCGTGCCGTGGTTCGTCATCGCGGTGATCCATCAGCGCGAGTCGTCGCAAAGTTTTGCCCGCAGCCTCGCGCAGGGCGATCCGTGGGACCGCGTCTCCGTGCATGTGCCGAAGGGACGGGGGCCGTTCGCGTCATGGGAGGAGGCAGCCGTCGATGCGCTGGTGAACTGCGCGCCGTATGCCGCAACGAACCGCGACTGGAGCGTGAGCGGAATTTTGACGCTGCTCGAGCGTTACAACGGGCTGGGCTACTTCAATCGCGGCCTGCCGTCGCCCTATCTGTGGGCCGGCACCGATCAATACGTCGCCGGCAAATATGTTGCCGATGGCGTGTTCGATGCCGCCGTCGTCGATCGGCAGCTTGGCTGCGCCGGACTGCTCAAGGCGATGGCGGCGCGCGATGGCGATGTGGCCCTCGGGCAAGCGCCGGCAGCGGAAAGAAAGATCGTCGCCGCCGGCGCAGCGTCGGCGATTGCAGCCGGGGCCGCCGCATTGTCGGCGGGGAGCACAGCGGCGATGTGGTTCGTGATCCTCGCCGCCGTCGTCGCGGCCGGCTGGCTGGCGTGGCGGCGGCTGCGACGCTGAATGATGGCGCAGGAAAAATCTTTCGACGTTTGACAAGGGAGCCGGCGATGACCTCGAGCGATCATTGGAGCGAACTCGGCAAGCAGGTGATTGCGCTCGGCGCGCCGCTTCTCGGTGCCGCGCTGGGCGGGCCGCTCGGCAGCGCCGCGGGGCAGGTGCTCGCCGGCGCGGTCGGCGCGAGCAAGCCGTCGCCGGATGAGATCGGCAAGGCGCTGCCGGCCGCCGCGCCGGAAAAGCTGCTGGAGGCGGAGGCGCGCTGGGCCGAGGCGATCCGCGCCGAAGCGGAGGCGGCGGGCGCGATGGCGCGCGAGACGCACCAGACGATCCGCGCGGAACTCAACGCGGATGACGTTCTGCAGCGCTGGTGGCGGCCGCTCTATGCCATCGAGCTCACGCTCGAATGCGCCGCCTTGTGGGCGATCGTGCTGCACAGCTTCTGGCAGGGCGATGCGGCGCTGCTGACGGCGCTGATCAATGCCACCGCGCTGCTGGTGGCGTATTGGGGGTTCCGCTTCGGCGTGCTCGGGGTTTATTTCTCCGGCCGCACCCGCGAAAAAGTCTGCGCGGCGACCGGTCAGAATCCGGCGGGCGCGGCGGGCGATCTGTTGTCGGCGGTTGCCAAGAGCGTGCTAAAGAAACGATAATCGGCCCGGCCCAAGTTCGCCCGAAAAGCTTTCGCCGGGCGGCATTCGTTCGTGGAGACTGATTTGCGCCTTCTAGTTGTCGAAGACGATCCCGACCTTAACAGGCAACTCACCACCGCGTTGAGCGATGCGGGATACGTCGTCGATCGCGCCTTCGACGGGGAAGAGGGGCATTTTCTCGGCGATAGCGAGCCTTATGATGCGGTGGTGCTGGATGTTGGCCTGCCGCAGATGGACGGGATTTCGGTGCTGGAATCCTGGCGGCGGAACGGCCGCACCATGCCGGTGCTGATCCTCACGGCGCGCGACCGCTGGAGCGACAAGGTGCAGGGCTTCGATGCCGGCGCCGACGACTATGTGGCAAAGCCCTTCCACCTCGAGGAAGTGCTGGCGCGCATCCGGGCGCTTTTGCGGCGAAGCACCGGCCATGCCCAGAGCGAGCTGACCTGCGGGCCGGTTGTGCTCGACACCCGCAACGGGCGCGTCAGCGTCGACGGCAATCCGGTGAAGCTGACCTCGCACGAATATCGCCTGCTGGCCTATCTGATGCACCATTCCGGGCGCGTGGTGTCGCGCACCGAACTCGTCGAGCATCTTTATGATCAGGATTTCGACCGCGACTCGAACACCATCGAGGTGTTCGTCGGGCGGATCCGCAAGAAACTGGACGTCGATATCATCCAGACCGTCCGGGGTCTTGGTTATCTGCTGACGCCGCCGACCGATGCGCGGTAGCTCACTCGCAACCCGACTTTTTCTCTCGGCGACAGCCTGGGTGGTGGTGATCCTCGTGATCACGGGGATCATCCTCTCGTCGGTCTATCGCGGGGCGGCGGAGCGCGCCTTCGACCGGCGGCTGAACCTCTATCTGCGCACGGTGGTCGCCGAGGTCGCCAACCCCGAGGACGTCGCCGAGCGCCAGTTCCAGGCCTTGGGCGAGCCGCTGTTCGATCTGCCGCTGTCCGGCTGGTACTGGCAGATCACGCGCGTCGGCGGCGACAAGCCCGATGTCCGCGCCTCGCGCTCGCTCTGGGACAAGCGCCTGCCGAGCCTCGAGGACCGCAACCTGCCGCTGACCTCCGCCGGCATCCGCATCGGCTATATCGACGGCCCCGAGGATCAGGTGCTGCGCGCGGTGGAGCGGCCGGTCGATGTCGGCGCGGACGGAAAATTTCTGGTGACGGTGGCGGGCGACGCTTCGGAGATTTTTGACGAGACGCGCGCGTTCGACGTCTATCTCGGCGGCACCTTCCTTGCGCTCGGCATCGTATTGGTGCTGATGACGATCTTTCAGGTGCGGTTTGGCCTGGCGCCGCTCAAGCGCATTTCGGACTCGCTGGCGGACATCCGCTCGGGCCGTGCCGAGCGGCTGGAGGGCAGTTTTCCTGTCGAGATCGCGCCGCTCGCGCGCGAGACCAACGCGCTGCTCGAAGCCAATCGCGGCATCGTGGAGCGCGCGCGCACTCATGTCGGCAATCTCGCCCATGCGATCAAGACCCCGCTCTCGGTGATCGTCAACGAGGCCAGCGGCCGCCAGTCCGATCCGCTGGCGGCGAAGGTGCTCGAACAGACCGCGGTAATCACCGATCAGGTGACGCACTATCTCGAACGGGCGCGGATCGCGGCCCGTCTCACCGTGGTCTCGACGGTGACGGATGTCGGCCCGGTGGTCGAGGCGCTGCGCCGGACCATGGAGAAGATTCACCGCGACCGCGACCTGACCATCACCGTGGTCGGCCATGCCCCGGCCAAATTCCGCGGCGAGCGGCAGGATCTTGAGGAGATGATCGGCAACCTCGTCGACAATGCCTGCAAGTGGGCGAGGTCGCAGGTCGTCATCGAAATCCTGCCGGAAGGCGAGGGACGGGGCGAGGCGGCCGAGAAGCTGCGGATCGTGGTCGATGACGACGGCTCCGGCCTGTCGCCCGCCGAGCGGGCGCAGGCCTCGCGGCGCGGCCAGCGGCTCGACGAATCAAAGCCCGGTTCGGGACTTGGCCTGTCGATCGTCACCGACCTTGCCGCGCTTTACGGCGGCCACCTGCGCCTCGGCGATGCGCCGATCGGCGGATTGCGCGCGGAACTGTCGCTGCCGGCGGTCTGAGCCGGCGGCGCGGCGCGCCGGGCGGAACCCTTCAACGCGTTCTTAACGCGGCGCGGCATAGGTTTGCGGTGCCGTCGCAAAGCTGCGCCGGCCCGGGGGCGGTCCCGGAGGGAAAGCTTTTCGGTGGACGCATGCCGGGGTCGGGCGGATGAATCAGTCAGCGATGGGGCGGCTCAGACAGTTTCTTGCGCAGCTTTCGCCCTCGGCGCAGGCGATGCTGGTGCGCGAATTCGAGCGCGCGGCGGCTGGCGGCGGCGATGATGCCCAACTGGCCAATCTGGTGCTGGGCGAACTGCGCCAGTTGCTCCGCAAGTCCAACGTCAATGCCCGCTCGCGCAAGAATGACGCGCAGCGCGATGTGTTTCGCGCGCTCGAGCCGTTTCTGGTTGATCGCGACAACCTGTCATGCCCCGGCGAGGTCCGCCGCTCATCGCTTGAGGCCGTTTGGCAATGGCTCGCCCATGAGGCGCTCGTCGAAGAGACGAAGGCGCTCGAGGTCGTGCTGGCCGAAGCCGAGCAGAACGGCCCCACCGTGCAGGCCGCGCAGGCGCTCAGCGCCTATCGCGTCGCGGCCGGCGAGGCAGTCTCGGCCGTGATCGGCGCGCTGGCTGGGCGCGACGGCGACCGCCGCCGCAACCTGACTCGGCTTTCGTCGCCGCGGGTGATCGAGGACCTGCCGGCGATCGCCGCGCTGCTGCGCGCCCATGAAGCTCTCGCCAATCTCGCCGATCGCCTGCCGCCGTCGATCTCGACATTCGGCGCCTCGCAGGTTGCCAATGTGGCGGCCGCGCTCGATCTGCCGATGCTGCAGAATCCCGTGGTTCTGCCCTTTGCGCTGTCGCTGGCGATGTCGCGGCTCGACGCGCCCTGGCAGATCATCCGCCTGCCGATCCAGATGGCCGGTTCGGACGACGAGGTCCGGGTCGCGGCGCTCCCCTACGGGGTGGCGGTGACGATGGCGCTGCATGACCTGTCGCGCCGCACCGCGGCGCTCGGCACCGACATCAAGCGGGGACGCTTCAAGCTTGTCGGCGAGAACCTCAAAACCATTCATGACGGCGTGCGCGGCCTGCGCACCGAGCTCGACCTGCGCAGCGATTCGAGCTGGGGGCGCCAGCTCGCCGCCATCCGCAAGGATATTTCGGGCGGCCTGCGCGCTGAGATCGAGAGCGTGCCGGGGCGCGTGCGGCGGCTCCTGCGCCAACGGCCGGAGAGCGAGATCACCGCGACGAGCAGCATCGACGCCATGGAGGTCGACGAGACCGCCGCGCTGATCGGCTTCCTTGCCGAATGCCGCGCCTTCGCCGGGGAACTGGCGATCAGCGAAGTGTCGCAGCGGGCGTTCTCGGAGCTTCAGCAATATGTCGAGCGGGCCACGGCAGCCCTGCTCGAATCGGTGAAGGTCGGCCAGCCGCGGTCCCGTGCCTACCGCCAGCGGCAGGTCGAAGTTGCGATCCGTTTCTGCAGCATGCTGTTCGGCAACGACTATGCGGTGATGATGGCGCGGGCGGCGGAGCACGCCGTCGCCGATGCCAAGCGCGCGGCCCAGGCGAAAAGCGGCTGATCGCGGTCGGTTTCGGCCGCGAGCGCCGAAAATGTCGCGTTATTGTCAATTGCGAAAGCCGGCCTGCCATGGTGTAACCCGGACTGTCGAGTGCCGCATCGTCGCTGGCAGGTCTCCCGGAACTTCGTTTCATGGCGTTATGGTTCATTTTTGCCCTGATGACGGCTGCGGCCGTCTTTGCGGTTCTGTGGCCATTGGGGCAGAAGCATCTGGGGGCGGGCGGTGGCACCGATGCCGCCGTCTACAAGGATCAGCTCGCCGAGGTTGAACGCGACCTCGCCGCCGGCCTGATCGGGGCGACCGAAGCCGCCGCGGCAAGGCTTGAAATCAGCCGTCGCCTGCTGGCCGCAGCCGGGCAGGAGGAGGCCGGGCGGGCAAAATCCAGCCTCACCATCCGCCGCTTCGTTACCATCGTGGCGCTGCTCGGCCTGCCGCTGATGGCGACGACGCTCTATCTGCGCCTCGGGAACCCGGCGCTGCCCGGAGTTCCGCTGGCGGAACGGATGGCCGCACCGCGGGGCAGCGACTCGCTCGACAAGCTGGTCGGGCAGGTGAAGGCCCATCTTGAGAAAAACCCGACCGACGGCCGCGGCTGGGAAGTGATCGCGCCGGTGCTGCAGCGCCTCGGGCGCATCGATGAGGCGGTCGTCGCCTTCCGCAACGCGCTCACCTATAACGGCGACAGCGCGGCACGGCGCGCCAATCTCGGCGAAGCCGTGACGCTCGCCGCCAACGGCGTCGTCACCCAGGCGGCGAAGGCCGAATTCGAGCAGGCGCTGGCGCAGGATCCGAAGGAGCCGAAGGCCCGCTATTTCCTGGGCCTTGCCGCCGAACAGGACGGCCGGCCCAATGATGCCGCCGCGATCTGGCGCGCGATGATTGCCGATGCGCCGGCCGATGCCCCATGGCGGCCGCTGGTCGAGGCGGCGCTGGCGCGGGTCGGCGGCACGGTGGGGCCGAGCCTTTCCAACGACGCGATGACGGCGGCCGACAACATGAGCGTTGAGGATCGCAGCGCGATGATCCGCGGGATGGTCGAGCGCCTTGCAACCCGCCTGCAGGCCAATGGCAACGATGTCGAGGGCTGGCTGCGCCTGATTCAGGCCTATATGGTGCTCGGCGAGCCTGACAAGGCCGCCGCGGCCCGCGACAGCGCCCGGCAGGCGGTGGCGCAGGAGGCCGATCATTTGCGCAAGCTCAACGACGGGTTGAAGGCGCTCGGATTGGATGGTTGACGGCGGGGACTCCGCCATTCAGCCAACCTCACAACAGAACGGACAGAATGACCAGGAAGCAGCGGCGATTGACGATGATTGGCGGGGCGCTCGCGGTGCTTGCGATTGCGGCCGCGCTGGTGCTGAACGCATTCCGCGATTCCATCGTGTTCTTCTCGACGCCCTCGATGGTCGCGGAGAAGCAGATCGGCCCCGGCCAGCGGTTCCGCCTCGGCGGCCTGGTGAGCGAGGGCTCGCTCAAGCGCAGCGACCAGCTCCACGTCAGCTTCGAGGTGACCGACGGCAAGGACACGCTGAAGGTGCGCTATCAGGGCATTCTGCCGGACCTGTTCCGCGAGGGGCAGGGCGTGGTGGCGGAAGGCGCGCTCGATGGCAACGGCGTGTTCAAGGCCGACACCGTGCTCGCCAAGCACGACGAAACCTATATGCCGAAGCCGGTGGCCGATGCGCTGAAGAAGCAGGGCCACTGGAAGGACGACTACGCCAACAAGCCGGGTGAGGGTAAAACGCAATGATCGCCGAGGTCGGGCATTTCGCGCTGGTGCTGGCACTCGCCTTGACGCTGATTCAGGCGGTGGTGCCGATCATCGGCGCGCAGGTGCGCGACCCGGCGCTGATGAATGTCGGCCGCCTCACGGCGCAGGCGCAGTTCATCTTCGTGCTGTTTGCCTTTGGCGCGCTGACGACGCTCTACATCACGTCCGATTTCTCCGTGCTCAACGTCGCCGAGAACTCGCATTCGATGAAGCCGATGGTCTACAAGATCACCGGCGTCTGGGGCAATCACGAGGGCTCGATGCTGCTCTGGGTGCTGATCCTCGCGCTGTTCGGCGCGCTGGTCGCCCTGTTCGGCGCCAACCTGCCGCTGACGCTGCGCGCCAACGTCCTCGCAGTGCAGGGCTTCATCGGCGCGGCGTTCTATCTGTTCATCCTGCTGACCTCGAACCCGTTCGCGCGCCTCGTCAACCCGCCGGTGGAGGGCCGCGACCTCAATCCGGTGTTGCAGGACATCGGCCTCGCGGTCCATCCGCCGCTGCTCTATCTCGGCTATGTCGGCTTCTCGATCTCGTTCTCCTTCGCCGTCGCCGCGCTGATCGAGGGCAAGATCGATGCGGCCTGGGCGCGCTGGGTGCGGCCGTGGACGCTGATGGCGTGGATCTTCCTTACCCTCGGCATCGCGATGGGCTCTTACTGGGCCTATTACGAGCTCGGCTGGGGCGGCTGGTGGTTCTGGGACCCGGTCGAGAACGCTTCGCTGATGCCCTGGCTCGCCGGCACCGCGCTGCTGCACTCGGCGGTGGTGATGGAGAAGCGCGACGCGCTGAAGATCTGGACCATCCTGCTCGCGATCCTGACCTTTTCGCTGTCGCTGCTCGGCACCTTCCTCGTGCGCTCGGGCGTGCTGACCTCGGTGCACGCCTTCGCCACCGATCCCGCGCGCGGCATCTTCATCCTGATCATTCTCTGCGTGTTCATCGGCGGCAGCCTTGCGCTCTATGCCTGGCGCGCGTCGACGCTGCGGCAGGGCGGCCTGTTCGCGCCGATCTCGCGCGAAGGCTCGCTGGTGCTCAACAATCTGCTGCTGACCACCGCCTGCGCGACGGTGCTGGTCGGCACGCTCTATCCGCTGGCGCTTGAGGTGCTGACCGAAGACAAGATCTCGGTCGGCCCGCCGTTCTTCAATCTCACCTTCATCCCGCTGATGATCCCGCTTCTGGTCGCCGTTCCGTTCGGCACGTTGCTGGCCTGGAAGCGCGGCGACCTGCTCGGCGCCGCCCAGCGCCTGATGGCGTCCGGCATCGTCGCGCTGGTGACGACGGCGGTGGTGATCGCATGGGTCAAGGGCGGGGCGGTGCTGGCGCCGCTGATGATCGGCGTTGCGGTGTTCGTCATTCTCGGCGCGATTGTCGAGATCACCGAGCGCGCCGCGCTGTTCCGCGTGCCGTTTGCAACCGCGGTGCGCCGCGCTGCCGGCCTGCCGCGTTCGACCTGGGGCAGGGCGATTGCCCATGCCGGCCTCGGCGTCGCCTTGATCGGCATCGTCTGCGAGTCGACCTGGAACACCGAATACATCGCGACGATGAAGCCGGGCGACGTCGCCAGCCTCGGTGCCTACGAGGCGCGGCTCGACAGCATCAACGAGCAGCAGGGGCCTAACTATTTTGAGCACGTCGCGCGCTTCACCATCATGCTCGACGGCAAGCCGATCGGAAGCATGGCGCCGTCGAAGCGCAACTTCCCGGCGCGCGGCTCGGCGACGACCGAAGCGGCGCTATTCAGCCGCGGCGCGAGCCAGCTCTATATCTCGCTCGGCGAAACCGACACGGCGGGCGCGATCTCGGTGCGGATCTATCACAAGCCGCTGGTGCTGCTGATCTGGATCGGGCCGCTGATGATGGCGTTCGGCGGTTTCCTTTCGCTGATCGACCGCCGCCTGCGCGTCGGCGCGCCGAAGCCCGCGCGTGCCGTTCGCAAGCTGCAGCCCGCGGAGTAGGCGATGGCGCATCGCGTTCGACGTAAACTTTCTCGCGCATTCGCAGCCCTCGCCGTGCTGGTGGCCGCAGGCTCGGCGGCGCTTGCCGTGCAGCCCGACGAGATCATGAAGGACCCCGCAAAGGAGGCGCGCGCGCGCAATCTGTCGCGGGAGATCCGCTGTATGGTGTGCCAGAACCAGTCCATCGACGACTCCGATGCGCCGCTGGCGCGGGACCTGCGCATTCTGGTGCGCGAACGGCTGGCCAAGGGCGACAGCGATGGAGAAGTGCTCGATTTTCTCGTCGCGCGTTACGGCGAGTTCGTCCTGCTCAAGCCGCCGTTCGAGCTGCACACGCTTTTGTTGTGGCTGTTCCCGCCCTTGGTGCTGGCCGGCGGCGGCATCGCGCTGTGGCTGCGCGGACGCAGGCGCGCGCTGTCGCCCCGCGAGCAGGCGTTAGCCCCGCTCACGCCAGATGAGGAAGCCCGGCTCGCCAAGCTCATCGGCGAGGATGTGCCGGCCGCCGGCGAAGGGCGCAGCGCCTAAGCGGGCATTGCAAGATTACGAAAGATTAATCTGATGGTCAGCGCGCTGTAAGGCGCGACAAGGCATCTTCGGCGTTAACACGATGCGCATCCAGCGTCTCGCAAATCACCCGCCGGAGATCGACCATGACCGACCCGAACAACACGCCTGCCAATCCTTCCGTTTCCCCGGCTGCCCAGCCCAAGCGCGCCCGTTCGATCTGGTCGCTGCGCAAGATGGCGCTGATGGCCTCCGTCGTTGCCGGTCTCGGCGCCGGCGCTTACGCTTTCGCTCCTTCTCACGGCCAGTATGATTTGCTGGCGACTCCGGCGCACGCACAGGTTGACAGCGGACTCAAGAATGTCCAGCGCCCCGCCGGCTTTGCCGACATCGTCGAACGCGTGAAGCCCTCGGTGATTTCCGTCGCGGTGAAGATCCCCGAAAAGGAGAGCGCCACGGTCGGCGATTTGCCGTTCCCTCCGGGTTCGCCGATGGAGCGCTTCTTCCGCCGCTTCGGCGGTCCTGACGGCATGCCCGGGCAGGGCCCGCGCGGCCGCCGCGGTGGCCACATGATCACCGGACAGGGTTCGGGCTTCTTCATTTCGCCTGACGGCTATGCCGTGACCAACAACCACGTGGTCGACGGCGCGAGCGAAGTCGACGTGCGCACCGACGACGGCAAGACCTTCACCGCCAAGGTGATCGGCACCGATCCGCGCACCGACCTCGCGCTGATCAAGGTCGATGGCGGCTCAACTACCTTCGCCTATGCCAAGCTGGCCGAAGCCAAGCCGCGGATCGGCGACTGGGTTCTCGCGGTCGGCAATCCGTTCGGCCTCGGCGGCACGGTGACGGCGGGTATCGTCTCCGCGAGCGGCCGCGACATCGGCAACGGTCCCTATGACGACTTCCTGCAGATCGACGCGCCGGTGAACAAGGGCAACTCCGGTGGCCCGGCCTTCAACACGAATGGCGAGGTGATCGGCGTCAACACCGCGATCTACTCGCCGTCGGGCGGCAATGTCGGCATCGCCTTCGCGATCCCCGCGCCGACCGTGCAGCAGGTGGTTGCGCAGCTCAAGGATAAGGGCAGCGTGAGCCGCGGCTGGATCGGCGTGCAGATCCAGCCGGTGACCTCCGACATCGCCGACAGCCTCGGCATGAGCAAGGCCGAGGGCGCGCTGGTGGCCGAGCCGCAGCAGGGCGGGCCTGCCGACAAGGCCGGCGTCCAGTCGGGTGACGTCATCACCGCGGTGAACGGCGAGACCGTGACCGATGCGCGGATGCTGGCCCGCAAGATCGGCGAGCTGGCTCCGGGCGCCGCGGTGAAGCTGACCATCCTGCGCAAGGGCGAGACCAAGACGATCGACCTCAAGCTCGGCGAGCTGCCCAGCAACATGGCCTCACGTGGCGGCCGCGGTGGAGAAGACCGCGGCGGCACGGAGCAGCACACCGACGTTCCGCGTCTCGGCATGACGGTCGCTCCGGCGAGCAGCGTTGCCGGCGCGGGCAAGGAAGGCGTGATCGTCACCGAGGTTGACCCGAGCAGCATCGCCGCCGAGCGTGGCTTCAAGGAAGGCGACGTCATCCTCGAGGTCGGCGGCAAGACGGTGGCTTCGGCCGGTGACGTGCGTGATGCAATTGCCGCGGCAAGCAAGGACAAGAAGAACTCCGTCCTGCTGCGCGTGCGCTCTGGTGATACCTCGCGGTTCGTTGCCCTGCCGATCAGTCGAGGTTGATCCGGTCGCCTGGTCAGGGGCTCTGCTCCTGATCAGGCCAAACCTCTCTCCCCGCTCTTTCGATGGATTTTGCCCCCCTCCGTCGAAAGGGACCTCGGACGGCGGAGCGTCCCCAGCTTCGCCGTCCGTCTTTTTGAGTTCATGACCCCGACCTGCAGCTTTTGGGCGGCTTGCACATGTGCGGTCTGCGCGCCATGGTGAATCCGATGATTTCCTCCCTGTCACCATCCGAAAGCCAAATGCGCCTGCTCATCATCGAAGACGACCGCGAGTCCGCGGACTATCTCGTAAAAGCCTTTCGCGAGGTCGGCCACGTCGCCGACCGCGCCGGCGACGGCGAGGAGGGGCTGGCGATGGCGGAGAGCGGCGCCTACGACGTGCTGATCGTCGACCGCATGCTGCCGAAGCGCGACGGCCTGTCGGTGATCGGCGCGCTGCGCGGCGAGGGCAACCAGACGCCGGCGCTGATCCTTTCCGCGCTCGGGCAGGTCGATGACCGCATCAAGGGCCTGCGCGCCGGCGGCGACGACTATCTGCCAAAACCCTATTCCTTCGCCGAACTGCTCGCGCGCGTCGAGGTGCTGTCGCGCCGCCGCAGCGGGCCGGTGGAAGACACCGTCTACCGCGTTGCCGATCTCGAACTCGACCGGCTGACCCACAGCGTGACGCGCGGCGGCCAGGACCTCGCGCTGCAGCCGCGCGAATTTCGCCTGCTCGAATATCTCATGCGCCATGCCGGGCAGGTGGTGACGCGCACCATGCTTCTGGAAAATGTCTGGGACTATCACTTCGATCCGCAGACCAACGTCATCGACGTCCACATCTCGCGGCTGCGCTCGAAAATCGACAAGGGTTTTGAGCGCCCGCTGCTGCACACGATTCGCGGCGCGGGATACATGATCCGCGACGGCATCCGCTGAACGCAGCAAGTAAAAAACAACCCGCAGCCCGCTGATGGCGGCTCGCCGATTTCGTCCTGCCCCGCCTTTGCCGATGAGTCGGGCCGCGGGCTTTGTGTCGCGCGCGGCGCATCCGCTATTCATCCGATGAATGGTTTTTGCGCCGGCCGCGCCGTGTGCCGCCGCGCCGGCCGAACGCTTTTCCAGACAGAATCTTTGTGAATGCCGCCGTTTTCGGACGATGGCCCGCCGCGCCTTTCCGCGCGCGTTGGCCTGCGCTCGCGAAAATTGATCCGGCGGAAAGTCGAGGGGGAAGGAAGGAAAAGAATAATCCGACGTGAATTTCTCAATTCAATCGGAAGTTTCCTACTGTAATTATTCAACCATAAAGGGTGCTTCGTTTCAAGCTGGCAAATAGTTCAATACTCAAGAGGGGGGTATTGAATTTACTGCTTAGCAGTTCCCGGTAGCTCTGCCGGCGACAGTGTTTGCAAACGCGAAATTTATTTCAGAACAGCAGGAGCCCTTTATGGCTATCCAAACCACCCTCAGCCAGGTTGAGGCACTTTACATCGGCTATTTCGGCCGCGCCGGCGAGCCGAACGGCGTGCAATACTGGATCAATCAGCTCGATAGCGGCAGCTATACATGGGCAAACGCGGCGGCATCGTTCTCGGTGCAGCCCGAAGCTATCGCGATGTATCCTTACCTCGCCCATCCAGATCTGGTGAACCCGGCCTCATTCGTCGATCAGGTCTATCTGAACCTGTTCAACCGTCTGCCGGATGCGGAAGGCAAGACCTACTGGACCAAGGAGCTGCTTGCGCGCGGCAATGATCCGCAGGCCGTCGGCCAGTTCATTCTCGACGTGATCAACGGCGCGTTTGGTCCAGAGGGCAATCCGGCCGACGCCGCCACGATCACCAACAAGATCGAGGCCGGCAGCTACTTCACTGAGGCGCTTGCGGCGGCGGGCGTGGGCGGCACGCATGTGGTTGACGGCAAGGTCGTCCTCAACGACGACCTCAAGGGCCCGAGCAAGGATGCCGTGAAGGGTGTTACCGACAATCCGGCGACGGTCGAAGCCTCCCAGGCCGCGACGAATGAGTTCGTCGAAACCGGCCTGACCGGCGTGACCTTCGATCTCACTCCCGAGCTGGATCATTTTGTCGGCACGCCCAGGAACGACACCGTCAACGCGTTTACCTATAATGCGAAGACAGGCGGAGACGCCACTACGTTTACTCCGCACGACAGCATCGACGGCGGCGGCGGCCACAACACCTTCAATATCTATACGAAGGTGAATAGCATTCTGCTTGGCGGCCAGAACGATGAGTTCCCGACCGGCGCGACGGTCAAGAACATGCAGGTCGTCAACATCTACAATGAAGGGACTTATGCTGGAAAGTTCGGCGACGCCGCCAAATTCCAGGGCGTCGAGGAGCTCTGGCAGCATAACAAGGCGGCAGACGTAACCAATCTCGGCGCGTCGACCATCGCGGGCTTCAAGAACACCGCACAGAATCTTAAAGTGACTGCCTCGGCAGAGGCGGCCAGCGCGACGGTTGCTCTGGACGGCGTGAGGGGGGTGGGTGCAACCAAGGTCTTTGCGCTCAACGTTTCGGGTAACAAGCTTGCTGAGACGACGGTGAAGGGCACCATCGAAAAAGATGCAAGCGCTACTCTTAACTTTACTGTCGGCAAGGATATTCAGGACGTCAAGGTCGATACTGACGTCAAGACCACGCTGAATATTGTCGATACTGCTTCTGCGAAGAAGGTCACCAGCGTCGATGCGTCGGCCAGCAAGGGCGGCATCACCTTCAGCAATCCGTCGAAGCATGTTGCGACGATCAAGACCGGATCGGGCGACGATGACATAACGGTAAAAACGGAGACCGTGAAGGACAAGATCAATGCCGTGGTCGAGACCGGCGCCGGCAACGATATTGTGGATATCAACACCACCGGGACCGGAACAACCACGGTCACGACCGGTGAAGGCAATGACACCGTCCGGTTGAGCACTCGCAGCGATGGCAAGCTGACGGTCGACCTCGGTGCCGGCAACGATACGTTCATGGGCGCCCTCTACGTGAAGGGGACGGACTCCATTGATGGCGGCGAAGGCGTCAATACGCTGTTCATTCAGAGCATTGGAGCCGCGAATGCCGGTGCGTTCAAGAACTTCCAGTTGCTTGATGTCGCCGGGCGCTCGACTAACTTCGATCTTGATCTTCTCGCGGCCAAGAACGACATCACCGAAATCATTTCGTCTGGAAATTTCACCGACGGGATCAACCTGCTGAATATCGGCGAGGGGGTCGGTTACCGTGCGGTGAAAGATAGTGGCCCTCAGCTAATCAAGCTCACTCAGAAGGTGGCCGGCGAGCTTTCCATTACGCTGGACACGGACTCGACTGCTAACGCAGCCAACACCAACACCATCAAGGTCGAGGCCACGAATGCGAAGTCGCTCCACGTCAAGTTCGATGCTGACTCCGCATTTGTTGGACTGAATAAGCAGACGATCGAGCTCAAGGGCAATAATGATGTCAAAGCCATCGACCTTGTTTCGGGTGGCAAAAACGCAACGAACCATTTCGACTATGAGACCACGAAGGCGGTGGAGCTCACCATCTCCGGCGGATCTGCTCTCGACCTGACGGGTAGCGATGCTAAGAGCTTCAAGAACATCGACGCCTCGTCGTTCACCGGCAAGCTCACTGCCTCGCTTGATCTCTTGGATCCCTACGGTCACATCTCGCTCGGCAGTGGTGATGCCAAGATCGATTTTGCCCTTGGTCATTCCTACAACCATCTTTCGGTCGAGAACTACACGCTCGCATCGAAGGCTGGCCTTACGACGTTTGAAGGCTTTGACATCTTCCATGCAACCGGCGTGACCGTTGCTGCGGATAAGGTAGGGGCAGGCTATGTCCTGGAGCACGGTCTGCTGAAGTTTGAAGGGGCCGGTCCGGGCGATCTCGCCGGTGCGATCTCTCTTGCAGCGGACGCCGCGGTGGCCACGACCAAGGCGCTCGTGTTCGAGTACGACCATGACAGCTATCTGTTTGTGAAGGACGCTGGGGCTGACCTCGGACACAACGTCATCAAGCTGGCCGGCTTGACCGACGTGCACGGCTTGCATGGCAACGTCGGCGGCGACCTCTACGTCTACTGAGCGGATCCCGCCATCGCTCGCTCCGGCCCTCACGGCCGGGGCGGGTGGCTCAGGAAAAATTCCCCCGCTGCCACGGCAGCGGGGCCTTTACCAGCAAAGTCGGTGGTCGCGGGAGAGCGCAAAATGTACGTCCATGCCAAGACGATCCAGACGCCTGAGGTGCAGGAACTTCGCCGCGAGGCTGGCCGGTGGCTGAAGGCCCTGCGCGAAAGCCGCGGACTGTCTCAACGCAAGCTGGCCGAGCGCGTGGGCGTCTATTACTACACGTTCATTTCGCAGATCGAGGCAGGCCGCGGAAAAGTGCCGCCGGACAGCTATGAAGTCTGGGCGCGTGCGCTCGACATGCCGCCGCGCGATTTCGTCATCCACCTGATGCAGTACTACGACCCCATCACCCACGGCATTCTTTATGGGGCGGAGCACGCCGCCCAGCCGTGCGAGGCGCAGATGGCCGGGCAGGCCGTTTCGTCGGTCGCGTAACGCAGTTTCGCAAACGGTTTTTTTCTTCCGGCTTCGCGCAGTCTTTTGCGGCATTGAATTTTTTTAAGGCCGTTCGCCTCCGCCTTTCGGCCCGCGATGCCTTGGGTGGCAACCGGCCGCCGCATAGGCAAAACCAGACCGCGGCGATTGCCGCCGCCCGCTTTTCCCTCTTCGCGCCCGCGCGCCGCCCGCGCTTTGCGGCTGACAAATTCATCCCAAAACTGTCTCAGCCCGAAACCGGTCCGGCGCCGCCGGCCGGCTTTTCATGAACGATTTGTCACTGTCAGCGGTGGGCGAAATCGGCTAGAAGCGGCCATGAGGCGTCGCAACGCAGATAATTCCGAGCCCGATATTTCAACGACTTAAGATGTGATCCGTGACCGGTTTCGGCAAGCTCTTTCGCACCACGGCGTTCCGGCTCACGCTGGTCTATCTGCTGCTGTTCGCGCTGTTCGCGGCCTCGCTGCTCGGCTACTTCGCGTGGAATACGCGGCGCATGATCACCGAGCAGATCACCTCCACGGTGCAGACCGAGTTTCAGGAATTGACCGCGCGCTATGAGCGCTTCGGCCTGCGCGGCCTGATCGTGTCGGTGGAGAGCCGCTCGCTGCGGCCGGGCGCAAACCTCTACCTGATCACGACGCCGACCGGGCAGGCGGTGGTGGGCAACGTGTCGTCGATCTCGCCCGGCGTGCTGGCGACCGACGGCTGGTCGGAGACCGGCTATCGCCGCCTCGACGAGCAGGACCAGTCGAACCACGACGCCATCGTCTATGTCGCGCCGATCGGCGCGGGCTTCCGCCTGCTGGTCGGGCGCGATCTCGAGGAGCGGCGGCATATCTTTCGCATCGTCGCCTCCGCCGCGCAGTGGTCGCTGCTGGTCGTCGTCGTTCTCGGCATCGGCGGCGGCGTGTTCGTCGGCCGCCGGGTGCTTCGGCGCATCGATGCCATGACCGGCGCGACGCAGCGCATCATGGCGGGCGACCTCACGGAGCGGCTGCCGGTCGGCCGCAGCGGCGACGAGCTGGACCGCCTCGCGGAAAACCTCAACTCGATGCTGGAGCGGATCGAGATGCTGATGGCGGGCCTCAAGGAGGTGTCCGACAACATCGCGCACGATCTCAAGACGCCGCTGACGCGCCTGCGCAACCGCGCCGAGGAGGCGCTGGTGATGTCCGGCAGCGAGGACGACTATCGCGCGGCGCTGGAGCGGACCATCGAGGAGTCGGACGGGCTGATCCGCACCTTCAACGCGCTCTTGATGATCGCGCGGGCGGAGTCCGGGCAGGCCCGCGACGGCTGGGGCGATTTCGATGCGGCCGAGGTCGCGCGGGACATTTTTGAGCTTTACGAGCCGCTGGCGGAAGATAGCGGGCTGGCCTTGCAGGTCCATGCCGAGCAAGTCGGCCTGCACGGCAACCGGGAACTGATCAGCCAGGCGCTTGCCAATCTCGTCGAGAACGCCATCAAATACGCCAAGCCCGAGGAGGTGGACGCGCTCGAAGACGGGGCGGGCGGCGGCGCGGGCACGGGCGGAGCGGAGGTTCCAACCGTCGTCATCCAGGCGACGCGCCGGGGCGACAGGGTGCTGATCGGCGTCGCCGATCGCGGGCCGGGCATCCCCGAGGCCGACCGCAGCCGCGCCGTGGAGCGGTTCGTGCGCCTCGAAGCCAGCCGGAGCCGGCCTGGTTCCGGTCTCGGCCTCAGCCTTGCGTCTGCGGTGGCGACGCTGCACGGCGGCGAGCTGGAGCTCAGCGACAACCATCCCGGCCTGCGCGCCACGCTGGTGCTGCCGCGCGCGCCGGATGCGGCGGCACCGCCAAAGGCGGTTGCAGAAGCCCCGCGGCAATCGCAGCTTGCAAAAACACTTCCTCAATAAAGCCGCTGTATCCGATAAATACCGTCTGCCGCTTTGCGGCGGGCGAAGCATGTGCAACAGTCGCGGCCTCGATTGCTGCGGGTGAGCGGGGCGACCAGAGTGAGCATAGCTGCGCGCATGATCAGCGCGCCGAAAGTGGACGCAGACTCGGACGGAGAGCGGCAGTTCAGCGGCTGGCTCGGCGAGATCGCGCACGAGCACGCGGCGAGCCTGCGCGGTTTGATTGACCAGCAGCCCCTTCTGCGCAGCGTGCTCTACGGCATCGCCGAGCATTCCCCCTATCTGTTCGACCTCATCCGGCTCGATGCCGCCCGCCTGATCCGCATCTTGCAGAGCGACCCGGATGTCCGTTTCGCCGAGCTGCTCGAGGACCTCGAAAGGCGGATGTCTTTCGCCGCCGATGAGGCCGAGGCGATGCTCGCCCTGCGCCGCGCCAAGGCGGAGGTCGCGCTGATGGTCGCGCTGTGCGACATCGGCGGGGTCTGGCCGGTCATGCGGGTCACTGCCGCGCTCAGCGATTTTGCGATCCGTTCGGTGCGCGTCGCGTTGCGCTTTGCCCTCAACGGCGAGGCGGAGCGCGGCCGGCTGCTGCCGCCGGACCGTGACCGCCCCGAAGACCAGAGCGGGCTGGTCGTGCTCGCAATGGGCAAGATGGGCGCGGGCGAGCTGAACTATTCCAGCGATATCGACCTCATCGTTTTCTACGACCGCGAAGCGCCGACGCTGGCGCCCGACGTCGAAGCGCCGCCGTTCTTTGTGCGGGTGACGCAGGTGATGGCGCGGCTGCTGCAGCAGCGCACCGGCGACGGCTATGTGTTCCGCGTCGATCTGCGGCTGCGGCCGGACCCGGCCTCGACGCCGGTGGCGATCTCGACCGCCGCGGCGCTCGACTACTATGAGCGGGAGGGACGGACCTGGGAGCGCGCGGCGATGATCAAGGCGCTGCCCTGCGCCGGGGATTTTGCCGCCGGCGAGCGCATGGTGGCGGAAATCGCGCCCTTCGTCTGGCGCAAGCATCTCGATTTCGCGGCGCTCACCGACGTTCATGACATGAAGCGCCAGATGCAGGCGTTCAAGGGCCACGGCGAGATCGCCGTCGAAGGCCACAACGTCAAGGTCGGCCGCGGCGGCATTCGCGAGATCGAGTTCTTCGCCCAGACCCAGCAGTTGATCGCGGGCGGCCGCCACCCCGAACTGCGGGTGCGGCCGACGCTGGAGGCGCTGCGCGTGCTCGCCAGAAGCGACTGGATCACGCCGGAGGCGCGCGATGAGCTGACGGAAGCCTACCAGTTCCTGCGGCGGGTCGAGCATCGCCTGCAGATGATCGCCGACGAGCAGACCCATTCGCTGCCCAGCGATGTCGAGGCGATCGAGCGGTTCTCCCGCTTCTTCGGCTACGGCAGCCGCGAAGCCTTTGCCGCAGACTTGATGCACCATCTGCATCGCGTGCAGCAGCACTACAGCCGCCTGTTCGAGGGCGACCCGACCGGCGACATGAAGCTGCCGTCGGTGGCTTACGACGCCGGGCCGGACGATCCGCGCCTTCTCGAGCATCTTTTGTCGCTCGGCTTCAAGTCGCCGAAGGTGGCCGCCGAGTGCCTGCAGAAATGGAGCACGGACGACTACCGCGCGCTGCGCAACGAGGCGACGCGGCAGGCCTTTCAGGACTTCGTGCCGGCGCTGATCCAGGGGCTGTCACGCGCCGAGCAGCCCGACAATGCGGTGATCGCATTCGACCGCTTCCTGCAGGCGCTGCAGCGCGGCGGCCGCCTCATCCAGCTTCTCAACCAGAACCGCGATCTCGTCGGGCTCGTGGCGCTGATCCTCGGCGCCGCGCCGCGGCTTGCCGACATGCTGGCCCGCCAGCCGCAACTGATGGACGGCTTGATCGACCCGCGTTTCTTCGGTGCGCTGCCGGACAAGGCCGAGCTGTCCGCGCGGCTCGCCGCGACCTTGCGGGACGCGGATTCCTACGAAGAGTTCCTCGACCGGCTGCGGCTGTTCGGACAGGAGAGCCTGTTCCTCATCGGGATGCGGATCCTGTCGGGCACGGTTGCCGCACAGCAGGCGAGCGGGGCCTTCGCCAATGTCGCGGAGGGCATCGTCGACACCGTCCACGGCCTCGTGCAGCAGCAGTTCGCCGAGCAGTATGGCCGCGTCCGCGATCAGGAAACCGCCATTCTGGCGATGGGCCGGCTCGGCAGCGCGGAGATGACGGCGGCTTCCGACCTCGACCTCATCCTGATCTACGACTTTGATCACGAGCATCCGGAATCCGACGGGCCGCGCTCGCTGCACGGCAGCCAGTATTTCGCCCGTTTCACGCAGCGGCTGATCAGCGCCTTCACGACGCGCACCAATTACGGCGTGCTCTACGACGTCGACATGCGGCTGCGGCCGTCCGGCCGCGCTGGCCCGGTAGCGTCGCGGCTCGATGCCTTCGCCGAGTATCAGGAGACGGAGGCGTGGACCTGGGAGCACATGGCGCTGACCCGCGCCCGCGTGATCTCCGCCTCGCCGCATTTCCGCTCGCGCATCGAGGCGGTCATTCGCGAGGTGCTGACCCGCCGCCGCGACCCGGCGATCACCGCGAGCGACGTTGCGGAAATGCGCCGCGCCATCGCCCTGGAGAAGGGCGAGGACGTATTCTGGGATCTCAAATACGCCGCCGGCGGCATCGTCGATATCGAATTCATCGCGCAGTACCTGCAGCTCGTGCATGCCGCCGACCTGCCGGACATTCTCGACACCAGCACCGCCGGTGTGCTCGACCGGGCGGCGCGGCTCGGCGTGCTCTCTGCCTCGGACGCCGCGATCCTGCGCCCGGCGGCGCGGCTCTACCACGACCTCACGCAGGTACTGCGGCTGTGCGTCTCGTCCACCTTCAAGCCGGAGCAGGCCGGCAACGACCTGTTGCGGGTGCTGACGGCGGCGGCGGATGCGCCGAATTTTTCGGCGCTGGAGGCGCAGTTGCGCGAGACGCAGGCGGATGTGCGGGACATCTTTCGCGCCATCGTCGAGGGGCAGGACTGAAAGTTCAAAGCCGCAGGCGGGGATGGGCCGCGGGTTGGCGCGCCGCTCAGGCGGCGCAGGCGGCGGTCGCCTCGATCGCGTGATAGGCCTCGCGCGGCAGCAGCACGCAGACCACGGTGCCGACGCCGGGCTTTGAGCGGATGCGCATCGCGCCGCCATGCAGCTTGACCAGCGACATTGCGATCGACAGGCCCAGCCCAGAGCCGTGATAGGTTTTGGTGAGCTGGCTCTCGACCTGCTCGAACGGGCGGCACAGCCGCGCCAGCGATTTGCGCTCGATGCCGATGCCGGTGTCGGCGATGGTCAGCATCACATTGTCCGCGCAGGGCCGGCTGCGCACGATCACCTGGCCGCCCTCGGGCGTGAACTTTACGGCATTCGACAAGAGATTGACGATGATCTGCTTGGTCGCGCGGCGATCGGCCCGGACCCAGGCGGAGTGATGCAGATCGGCGGTGAGGGTGATGCCCTTGTCGTCGGCGCGGCCGGAGACGACGCGTAGCGATTCCGTCAGCGTGTCGGACAGATCCAGCGGCGCGAGGTCGAGCTTCACGCGGCCGGCCTCGATCTTCGACATGTCGAGAATGTCGTTGATCACTTCGAGCAGGTAGTGGCCGCTGCTCAGAATGTCGTGGCAGTACTCGCGATATTTTTCGGAGCCGAGCGCGCCGAACATGCCGCTGCTCATGACCTCGGAGAAGCCGATGATGGCATTGAGCGGCGTGCGTAGTTCATGGCTCATATTGGCCAAAAATTTCGACTTGGCCTGGTTCGCTTCCTCGGCGCGGTTCTTCTCGCGCTCGTATTTTTGCGCAAGGTCCGCGAGTTCGAGCGCCTGGCGCTCCAGCGTGCCGCGGCTGCGCTGAAGATCGTTGACCGTGGCGCGAAGGCGCTTGTCGTTTTCCATGAGCTGCTGCTCGTGGCGCTTGATCTGCGTAATGTCGGTGCCGACCGACACATAGCCGCCATCCTTGGTGCGGCGCTCGCTGATGTTAAGCCAGTTGCCGTCTTCGAGCTGCGCCTCGAAGGTGCGCGCGCCTTCCGCCAGTGCGTTGTCGCGCGGGGAAATGCTGCGCACCTGCGGCATCGAGCCGACTTCCATCATCGTCTCATAGGTGGTGCCGGGCTGCACGGCCGAGTCCGGCAGCTTGTGGAGACGCTGGAAGTGCGAGTTGCAGAGGACGAGGCGATTGTCGGCGTCCCACAGCACGAAGGCTTCGGGGATACTCTCGATCGCGTCGCGCAGGCGCATGTCGGCCTCGATGGACTTTTCCGCGAGGCTGCGCTGCTCGGTGATGTCGACGGCGATGCCGATGAGATGCGCGCAGCCATCGCTGCCAGCGTGGCTCACCTCGCAGCGCACGCGCAGCCACACCCAGTGGCCCTTGGCATGGCGCATGCGAAACGTCTGGTCGATCGCCGGCATGTGGCCCGAGATGAGCTGATCGCCGATCTCGAACAGGTCGATGTCGTCGGGATGGATCAGAGCGACGACCTCGCCGAAGGTGAGGAGGTCGTGACGGCCGCTGAGGCCCAGAATGTCGAACATCGATTGCGACCAGAAGATCCGGCCGCGCGACAGGTCCCAGTCCCACAGGCCGCAGCGGCCGCGATTGAGCGCGGTGTCGATGCGTCCGCGCACTGCGTCGTTGATGAGGTCGCCCTCGCGTGCGCGGGTCGACTGCCAGTGGAAGGCGAAGCCGAGAATGAGGACGATGAAGCCGGTGGTCGCCGCGAGCGTCACCGCCAGCAGCGAGTCCGAGGCCCAGTTGTTCCTCAGTTCCTGCACCACGACGACGACGCCAGGCAGGGCACCGACCTTGCGCACCGCGGCGATCGCTGAACCGCCATGGGGCAGCTCGATCGTGATCGGCGCTTCCTGCGCGGCGCCGACGCTATGTGCGCCGATCGCGCCGAGAAGCGCGGCGGGGGCGGGGGCCTTGGCTTTGGCCGGCAGGATGTTGGCGCTGGCGATGACGCGCTGGCTGTCGTCCGCGACGACGATATGGCGGGTGGCGACGCTGGCCCAGGCGGGGATCAGCGTCGGCAGCAGGGCCTGAAGCGCGGCGGCGCGGTTCGGGCTCTGCGCGGTGCTCGCGCGCTCGAGCTGCGCGGCGAGCACGTCGGCCAGCGCGGCGATGTCACGATGATGGGCAGCGCGCTTCTGGCGCGTCTGGTCGAGCACCTGAACGATCGCTCCGACGCAGATCGTGGCGAGAAAGGCGATGATGAGAAGCGGAACGGCACGCCGCAGCAGCGGCTCGGCAGTGAGGAGGCGGGAATAGGCGGGTCTTGCGATTGACTTCGCCAATCCTTGAATCGAATCCGTCTGTCCGCACGCGCGAGCCGCGTGTGACTGCGCCATGGCGCTGCCCCTCTGACCGAAAGTGAATCACAAAATCGAAGCGTGTCCCCTGCGCTTCGAATCGTGCTGATTTGAATCCACTTTGCCCGCGGTGTCGAGAGTCAACGAAAGGTTAACGGGAAATAAATTTTGTCCCCGAGAAAAATAGGGGCTTACCAGAATCAAAAAGAGTCCGAACCGGGAACGGATTCGGACTCTTTCGTCGTCTGCGGAGTTATCGCGCGGGTTCGGCGTGGCTGATCACGCGCCGGATGTTCGGGAGGGCGCGGCGCAGCGCGCGCTCCACCGCATCGACCCGCTCGTGCACGTCGATCACGCTCATGGTCGCCGGCGTGCGGCAGTGAAAGTTGACGACCTCGCCGGCCTCGGTCTCGCGCACGCGCACGTTATGGATATCGCCGATGCCGTCACGCTGCTCGGCGATCTCCTTCAGCTTCGCCGTGACCTCGGCAATGCGCGAGGCGGGCGCATCGATGCCGTGCGGCAATTCCGGCTCGAGCGGCTCGATATGGGTGTCGATCTCGACGTCGGTGCCGAAATCCGCGCGGATCGCCTCCTCGAGCTCGCGGGTGATGTCGTGCGCGCCTCCGAGCTGCATGTTGCCGTCGACTTCGAGATCGAGGCTGACCGACAGCCGCTCGCCGAGATCGTGCACCGTGATGTGGTGGATCGCGAGCCCCTTGTTGCGGGCGATCACCGTGACGCGGTCGCGCACGCTTTCGTTGTCGCGGGCGACGGGGACGGTGGTGAAGGTGAGGTCGACATCGCCGAACTCCGCGCCCACGGCGTTCTCGGCCTTGCACTTGATGTCGTTGACGCGATCAATCGGCAGGGTGCGCGGCACCATGATCGTCGAGTCGATGAAGTAGGTCGGGCCGACCATGCGGACGCGGGTGCGCTCGACTGCAATCACGCCGGGCACGCTTCGGATGACGCCCTCGACCGCATCGGCGACGCCCTCCGGCGCGCGGTCCAGCAGCGTCTCGATCGTGGTGCGGCCGAGCCTGAGGCCGAGCATGCCGATGATGATGGCGACGCCAATGGCCGCTGCCGCATCGCCCCACGGATAGCCGAAGGCGGCGAGGGCAAGGCCGGCGATGACGGCGAATGAGCCGATGACGTCGGAAAGAAAGTGCAGCGCGTCGGCCGCGAGCGCGTGGCTGCCGGTGGCCTTGGCGGCTTTGTGCAGTGCATGCGAGCGCCAGAAATTCGCAACGATGTCGATGGCGAGAACGACGAACGGAAGCGCGGTGATGGTCGGCGGCTCGCCGCCTTCGCGCAGCCGCGAAAATGCTTCCATCACGATGCCGCCGGCAAGCACATAGAGCAGGGCGATGACGCCGAGCGCCGACAGGCTCTCGAATTTGCCGTGGCCGTAATTGTGCTTCTTGTCGGCTGGCTGATCGGAAATGCGGACCACGGCGAGCGTCACCGCGGTGGCGATCAAATCGACCGAGCTGTGTAGGCCTTCGGAAATCAGCGCAAGGCTGCCGATCAAAAAGCCGATGATGAGTTTGGCGGCTGCAAGGGTGCAGCTGACGATCAGCGAAACCGCTGCGACCCTGCTCTTGTCGATGCTGTGATCAATGCTCATGCGCGTGGTCTAGCAGTCTGCTAGGGCGCTGGAAAGTTGCGATTGCGAAGTAAAAATAGAAGTTTTCGCAAGTGATTTGCGACTGCAGCATAGTTGCGAATGAAACGCGTTACCGTACGCAACATGGAAGCAAGCTCGGCCCGTTTCGCGTTGCTGTTGCGGCGCGGCCCGATGGTGGCCGCACCGCGCAGGTTGCATGGCGGCCTGCGTCACATCGCGATGACGAGTTTGCCAAAATGCCGGTTGGCCTCCATGCGGGCATAGGCCGCGCCGATGTCGCTGAAGGGGAAGACCTGATCGACCGGCAGGCGCAGCGTGCCGGCCTCGACCGCCGTCCAGATGTCGGCGCGGACGGCCGAGAAGATGTCGCGGATTTCCTGCACCGAGCGGGTGCGGAAGGTGACGCCGATATAGCTGATGCGCCGCGCGGCATGGAGGTCGAAGTTGAAGTCGCCGTGATTGCCGCCCAGCCGGCCGACATTGACGATGCGGCCGAGCACTTTGGTTGCCGCAAGATTCTGGTTGGCGACATAGCCGGAGAGCTGGTCGATGATGAGGTCGGCGCCTGCGCCGTCTGTCGCCGCCAAAACCTCCTTCACCCAGTCCGGGTTTCTGGAGTCGACGGCGAGGTCCGCGCCATATTCAGCGAGCCGCGCACGCCGCGCCGGATCGGTCGATGAGCCGATCACCGTTTTCGCGCCCTTGAGCCTGGCGATCTGCAGCGCCATCAGGCCGACGCCGGAGCTCGCGCCCTGGACGAGCACCGATTGCCCCGGCTGAACCTGGCCGACGGTCACGACGGCGTTGTGCATGGTCGTGAGCGCGAGCGGCAGGCTCGCGGCGGTGGTGAAATCCATCGCCGCGGGCATGGGAAACAGGCGTCCGTAGTCGGTCAGCACATATTCGGCGAAAGCCGCCGTGCCGGTGCCCATCACGCGGTCGCCAAGCTTGAGGCCGCGCGCATCCGGACCAAGGCCCGCGATCTCGCCCGCCCATTCCATGCCCAGCACCGTTCCTGCGCCGCCCGCGGCACCATGGGCATGGCCTTTCGCCATGCCGAGATCGGCGCGGTTGAGGCCGGCGGCGCCTACCCGCACCAGCACCTGGGCGCCCGTGGGCTCCGGCTGCGGGACATCGGTGATGGCTGGGCCGTTTTTGGCAAAGACATAGGCTTTCATGGTCACACCTTCCGTCGGGAATCAGAAAATGGGCGCGATGCGCGGAGCCGGCAGTTGCCATGATTGTCGCGGCATCAGGGGCAGGGGCGTCAAGCGGTTTGTTCCGCGATGAGCTGCGAAAGCGGCAGAAACCGCCGCAAGCTGCGGCCTTGCGGCCGCGATATGGCGAGTTGCACCGCCATCGGCTCTAACACCCGCAAAACAATTGGTTTAAGATGGGGTTGTACAAATACGGCTGCGGTAGCGGACAGCGACCGGAACCGGACGAACCGCAGAATTGCGGCGACAGGGACGACGCGCGAGTTGAGAGGTTTTAAAAGTATCGTGGTGAATCGGAATTTGGCATGGAGCGGTATTGCGGCCCGCAACATCATCGATGAGATGAAGGGCCAGCCGGGCGCCTTGCTGCCCATCCTGCACGCGCTGCAGGAGACTTTTGGCTATATCGACAGCGAGGCGGATGCGCTGATTGCCGACGCGCTGAACGTGTCCCGCGCCGAGGTTCATGGCGTCGTCAGCTTCTACCACGATTTCCGGCGCACGCCGCCGGCCAGCCACACGCTGAAGATCTGTCGGGCCGAGGCCTGCCAGTCGGTCGGCGGCGAGCGGCTTGCCGCGCAGGCCGAAGCGCGGCTCGGGGTGAAGTTCGGCGAGGCGACGGCGGACGGGCACGTCAGCCTCGAGCCGGTCTATTGCCTCGGCCTGTGCTCGGCGGCCCCTTCGGCGATGCTGGACGGCCGGATCATCGCGCGGCTCGATGACGCCAAGCTCGACCGCCTGCTGGCGGAGGTCAAATGATGGCGCTGCGTTTCTACATTCCGAGGGATGCGGTCGCGGTCGCGCTCGATGCGGACGCGATTGCGGCTGCGTTCGAGGCGGAAGCGGCGCGGCGTGGCGTGGCGATCGAGATCGTTCGCACCGGCTCGCGGGGCATGCACTGGCTGGAGCCGCTGGTCGAGGTTTCGACCGATGCGGGGCGGATCGGCTACGGTCCGGTAACGCCCCCGGATGTCGCGGGGCTGCTCGATGCGATCGTGCAAGGCAAGGGTCATGCGCTGCATATCGGCCGGCCGGAAGAGGTACCGTTCCTCAAGCGGCAGACGCGGCTGACCTTCGCGCGCTGCGGCATTGTCGATCCGCGCTCGCTCGACGACTACATCGCCCATGACGGCTATCGCGGCCTCGAGCGGGCGCTGGCGATGACGCCGCAGGAGGTCGTGGCCAGCGTCACGAATTCCGGGCTGCGCGGACGCGGCGGCGCGGGCTTTCCGACCGGCATCAAATGGGAGACGGTGCGGACCACGCAGGCGGCGCAGAAATATATCGTCTGCAATGCCGACGAGGGCGACAGCGGCACCTTTGCCGACCGGATGATCATGGAGGGCGATCCCTTCGTCCTGATCGAGGGCATGACCATTGCGGGCATCGCCGTCGGCGCGACGAAAGGATATGTCTACATCCGCTCCGAATATCCGCACGCGATCGCGGCGATGGAAGCGGCGATCGATGTGGCCCGGCGCAAGAATTTTCTCGGGCGCAGGGTTTGCGGCTCCGCTTATGATTTCGACATCGAGGTCAGGGTCGGCGCGGGCGCCTATGTCTGCGGCGAGGAAACGGCGCTGCTCGACAGCATCGAAGGCAAGCGCGGGATGGTGCGCGCCAAGCCGCCGCTCCCGGCGCACAAGGGCCTGTTCGGCCTGCCGACGGTGATCAACAACGTGCTGTCACTCGCATCCGTGCCGGTCATCCTTGAGAAGGGCGCGGAGTGTTATCGCGATTTCGGCATGGGGCGCTCGCGCGGCACGATGCCGATCCAGCTTGCGGGCAACATCAAACATTCCGGCCTGTTCGAGGTCGCATTCGGCATCACGCTCGGCGAACTCGTCGACGAGGTCGGCGGCGGCACCCGCAGCGGCAGGCAGGTGCGCGCGGTGCAGGTCGGCGGCCCGCTCGGCGCGTACTTTCCGCGCGAGCTGTTCGACACGCCGTTCGACTATGAAGCTTTTGCCGCGCGCGACGGCTTGATCGGCCACGGCGGCATCGTCGTCTTCGACGACAGCGTCGACGTGGCGAAGCAGGCCCGCTTTGCGATGGAGTTTTGCGCGGTGGAATCCTGCGGGAAGTGCACGCCGTGCCGGATCGGCTCGACGCGCGGCGTCGAGGTGATCGACCGCATCATCGCGGGCGAGGACCGGCAGCAGAACCTCGCGCTGCTCACCGATCTTTGCCACACCATGAAATTCGGCTCGCTCTGTGCGCTGGGAGGCTTTGCGCCTTACCCGGTGATGAGCGCATTGACCCATTTCCCTGGGGATTTTGGCGCATCGCCGCCAAGCCGTCAGGCCGCGGAATGAAGGAGCGTGCAGTGTCGCTCGGACTGGAAACAGGAAACCTCATCGAGGAAATCGATTTTGGCACGCCGGCCTCGCCCGCCGAAGAGAAGGTGACGCTGACTATCGACGGCATGTCGGTCACCGTGCCCGCAGGCACCTCGGTGATGCGCGCCGCGATGGAAGCGAGCATCGAGATTCCAAAACTCTGCGCCACCGACATGCTTGATGCGTTCGGCTCCTGCCGCGTCTGCCTCGTGGAGATCGAGGGGCGGGCGGGCACGCCGGCAAGCTGCACCACGCCGGTTGCCGAGGGCATGGTGGTGGCGACGCGCTCCGAGCGCATCGACCGCATCCGCAAGGGCGTGATGGAGCTCTATGTTTCCGATCATCCGGTTTCCTCGCTCGCCGACGATGACGAAAACCTCGACCTTCTCGAAGTGGCGAAGGCGGTCGGGCTCGACGAGGTCCGTTACGGTTTCGACGGCGCGCGCCATCGCAATAGCGGCGTTGACGACAGCAATCCCTATTTCGCCTATGATCCGGCCAAGTGCATCGTCTGCTCGCGCTGCGTGCGCGCCTGCGAGGACGTGCAGGGCACCTTCGCGCTGACCATCAGCGGGCGCGGTTTCGACTCGGTGATGGCCGCCGGCGCGGACCAGACTTTCATGGAGTCCGATTGCGTCTCCTGCGGCGCCTGCGTGCAGGCCTGCCCGACGGGCTCGCTGCGCGAAAAGAGCGTGCTCGAGCTCGGCAAGCCGACATGGTCCAAAGTCACCACCTGCGCCTATTGCGGCGTCGGCTGCAGCTTCAAGGTGGAGATGAAGGGCGAGGACGTGGTGCGCATGGTGCCGTACAAGGACGGCAAGGCGAACCATGGCCACTCCTGCGTCAAGGGGCGTTTTGCCTGGGGCTATGCCAATCACCGCGAGCGCATCCTCAAGCCGATGATCCGCAGCGCCATCACCGAGCCGTGGCGCGAGGTGAGCTGGGAAGAGGCGATCGCGCACACCGCCTCCGAGTTCAAGCGCATTCAGAAGAAGTATGGCGTAGATGCCATCGGCGGCATCACCTCGTCGCGCTGCACCGATGAGGAAACGTTTTTGGTGCAGAAGCTGATCCGCGCCGGCTTCGGCAACAACAACGTCGACACCTGTGCGCGCGTCTGCCATTCACCGACCGGCTACGGCCTGCGCACCACTTTTGGTACATCGGCCGGCACGCAGGACTTTGACTCGATCGAGCACACCGACGTCGTGATGGTGATCGGCGCCAACCCGACCGACGCGCATCCGGTGTTCGGCTCGCGGATGAAACAGCGGCTGCGGCAGGGCGCAAAGCTGATCGTGATCGATCCGCGCCGCACCGAGCTGGTGCGCTCGCCGCATATCGCGGCTGACTTTCATCTGCCGGTTCTGCCCGGCACGAATGTCGCGATCCTGACGGCGCTGGCGCATGTCGTCGTCACCGAAGGCCTGATGGATGAAGCGTTCATCCGCGCGCGCTGCGACTGGGATGCTTTTCAGGATTGGGCCGCCTTCGTCGCCGATCCGCGCCACAGCCCGGAGGCGACGGCGCGCGTCACCGGCGTTGCGGCGGAGGATGTGCGCGGCGCGGCGCGGCTGTTCGCGACCGGCGGCAACGGCGCGATCTACTACGGCCTCGGCGTCACCGAGCACAGCCAGGGCTCGACCGCGGTGATGGCGATCGCCAATCTGGCGATGGCGACCGGCAACATCGGCCGGCCCGGCGTCGGCGTGAACCCGCTGCGCGGCCAGAACAACGTGCAGGGCTCCTGCGACATGGGCTCGTTCCCGCACGAATTCTCCGGCTATCGCCATGTCTCCGACACCGGCGTGCGGCATCTGTTCGAGGGGGCATGGGGCACGTCGCTGCCGGCGGAGCCGGGCCTGCGCATCAACAACATGCTCGATGCCGCGGTCGAAGGCTCGTTCATGGGGATCTACATCCAGGGCGAGGACATCATGCAGTCCGATCCGGACAGCAAGCATGTCGCGGCGGGCCTTGCGGCGATGGAATGCGTCGTCGTGCAGGATCTCTTCCTCAACGAGACGGCGAACTACGCGCATGTGTTCTTGCCGGGTTCGACCTTCCTGGAAAAGGACGGCACCTTCATCAACGCGGAGCGGCGCATCCAGCTCGTCCGCAAGGTGATGGAGCCGAGGTCGGGCATGGCGGATTGGGAAATCACCATGGCGCTCAGCAATGCGCTGGGCTATCCGATGGCCTATTCGCATCCGTCCGAAATCATGGACGAGATCGCGCGCCTCACGCCGACATTCGCCGGCGTCTCCTTCGCCAAGCTCGATGAGGTCGGCTCAGTGCAGTGGCCGTGCAACGACGCTGCGCCGCTCGGCACGCCGGTGATGCATATCGACCGCTTCGTCCGCGGCAAGGGCAACTTCGTCATCACCGAATATGTGCCGACCGACGAGCGGGTGGGGCCGCGTTTCCCGCTGCTGCTCACCACCGGCCGCATCCTGTCGCAGTACAATGTCGGCGCGCAGACGCGGCGCACCGACAACGTCGTGTGGCATCACGAGGATGTGCTGGAAATTCACCCGCACGACGCCGAGGAGCGCGGTATCCGCGAGGGAGGCTGGGTGAAGCTCGCGAGCCGCTCCGGCGAGACGACGCTGCGCGCGTGCATCACCGATCGCGTGGCGCCGGGCGTGGTCTATACGACCTTCCACCATCCCGATACGCAGGCCAACGTCGTCACCACCGATTATTCGGACTGGGCGACCAATTGCCCGGAATACAAATGCACGGCGGTGCAGGTGTCGCCATCCAACGGCCGTTCGGAATGGCAGGAAGATTATTCGGCCTTCGCCGACCAAAGCCGGCGGATCATGCCCTCGGAGGCAGCGGAGTAACTCGTGGCAAGACCGGTCCAGATCGTTCGGCGCAAAGCCTGGCGCGGTCATGAGATGATCGCAGGCGAGCGCGCCATCCCGGAAGAAACCGCGACGGCGTTTTCCTTCAACGGCTCGTCCTATGCGGTGATGATGGCGACGCCTCAGGACTTTGAGGATTTTGCCGTCGGCTTCAGCCTCACCGAAGGCGTGATCGGCGAGGAGGCGGACATTTCCTCGCTCGAGGTGATCGAGAGCGATCTCGGCGTCGAGCTGCGGATGTGGCTGAAGGAGCCGCGCGCCGCGGCGCTGGTCGAGCGCCGGCGCTATCTCGCCGGGCCGACCGGCTGCGGCCTCTGCGGGATCGAGTCATTGGCCGAGGCGATGCGGACGCAGCCGGCGGTGAGCGACGACGTGCAGTTCTCCGCCGAAGAGATCATGGCCGCGGTCGCGGCCGTGACGGAAAAACAGGTGCTCAACGAACAGACGCGCGCGGTGCACGGCGCGGCGTTCTGGCATCCGGCCGAAGGCCTCGTCGCCGTGCGTGAAGATGTCGGCCGCCACAATGCGCTCGACAAGCTGGTGGGCGCGCTGGCGCGCAGCGGCCGCAGCGGGCGGGGCGGCATCGGAATTCTCACCAGCCGAATTTCGGTGGAGATGGTGCAGAAAACCGCGGCGGCAAAAATCCCGGTGCTCGTCGCCGTCTCCGCGCCGACGGCCCTTGCCGTGCGCACCGCCAATGCCGCCGGCATCACGCTGGTCGCTGTGGCGCGGCGCGACGGTTTCGAAGTCTTTACCCATCCCGGACGGATTACGGAGACGCAGCTTGTCCACGCCTCCAACTAAGCTGATCTATATGGCGAACCAGATCGGCAAGTATTTTGCGAGCCAGAGACGCGGCGACGCCGTGGCTGGCATTGCCGAGCACCTCACGCTCTACTGGGAGCCGCGGATGCGCCGGCAGATCTGCGCCTATCTCGCCGAGGACGGCAGTGCGCTTGATCCGCCGGTGCGGCAGGCGGTGGAGCGCATCGCCGCTGCGATGCCGGCAGCGGGGACCGAGGCGCGCTAGAAGCCGCCGCTCGCGCAGATGCCGCCATCGATGGTGATGATCACGCCGCTGGTGTAGGCGGACCGCTCGGAGGCGAGGAACGCCGCCATGTCGGCGATCTCGCGCGGCTTGGCGGCGCGGCCGAGTGGAAACTGCGCCATCATCTCAGGATAGCGGCTCTCGTCATTGTAGCGGGCCAGCGCCTGCCGCTTCATCAATGCGGTGATGCGGTCGGTCGCGACCGGCCCCGGATTGATGCCGACCACGCGAATGTGATCTTTCAGGCTCGCGCCGCCGAGCGCGCGGGTGAAGGCCATCAGCGAAGCGTTGCCGGCGCTGCCGACGATGTAGTTGGCGTCGACCCGCTCGCCGGCCGCGCCGATGATGTTGATGATCACGCCATGGCCGCGCGTCTTCATCCGCGCATAGAACAGCCGTGTCAGGTTGATGAAGCCGAACACCTTCAGATCCCAGGCGTGCCGCCAGGTGGCGTCGTCGATCCGCTCCAGCGATCCGCCCGGAATGTCGCCTGCGTTGTTGACGAGAATGTCGACGTCCGGCGCGGAGTCGATCAGGCTGGCGAGATCATCGCGCTTGCGCAGGTCGACGGTGTGCACGGTGACGTTGACCTGATGCTTGCTGCGCAGCCGCTGGGCGGTGGCGTTGAGCGCATCGGTGGTGCGCGCGGCGAGGTGCAGGTGGCAGCCTTCCTCGGCGAGGGCTTCGGCGATCGCAGCGCCGATGCCTTTGGAGGCGCCGGTGATCAACGCGCTCTTGCCGCGCAGGTGCAGATCCATGGCTGTCTCCTTCTTGTGCTTGCGCCTTGTTGCTGGCGCTTCGCCGCCGTCACGATGCCGGGAAGGTTGCGCAATGTCCATCACTCAAGCGTGGCGAGCTGCTCGGCCTTGGCGAGGTCCTCCCGCGTGTTGACGTTGAAGAACGGATCGACCGGCCCAGCCGGCCACTGCGCGATGGCGGCGCCGTGTTCCCGCATGAAGCGGTGGGCCTTGCGGTGGCCGCCCGCGAGCGCGGCGCGCAGATCGTCGCGAAGCGAAACGTGCCACAGCGCGTTCACCGGATGAGTGTTGCCGCCGGACGACGCCATCGCAAGGCGTGCGCCTTCAGCCCGGCAGGCCGCGTGCAGGTGCGGAACGAGGTTGTTGGGCAGGAACGGGCAGTCGGCGGCGGCGCTCACCAGCCATTCGAGTTCGGGCTGATGCTGCGCCATCCAATCGAGCGCCGCGAGAATGCCGCCGAGCGGGCCGGGGCTGTCCGTGGCGCTGTCCGCGACGACCGGCAGCGCGAAACGGGAAAAGCGCCATGGGTCGCCATTCGCACTAATGACAAGGCCGGCGCATTGCGGCGCAAGGCGCGCGGCGGCGCGGCCCAGCAGTGTTTCGCCGCCGATCATACGCAGCGGCTTGTCGCCGCCGCCCATGCGCTCCGCGCGGCCGCCCGCCAGGAGCACGCCCAGCGTTGGCGGGAAGCTTGTGTCGGCGTTTGTCGTCATCGAAACAACTCTAGCATGAGCCGCGCGCGAGCGGCGGTAGCAGGTGCGGCCCCGCCATGCCGCTTCTATACTCGGGCAATTCGTGGCACTCTGTCATCCTGCGGCTTGCGTATTTTCGTTTGCCGCAGGCCGCATTGCGAGAGTGGAGCTTGGGCATGAAGTTGATCGGGCTTGCAGGCTGGAGCGGAGCTGGCAAGACCACGCTGCTGTCGCGATTGATCCCGCACTGGACCGCGCAGGGCCTTCGGGTTTCGACGATCAAGCACGCGCACCACAATTTCGATGTCGATACGCCCGGCAAGGATTCCTGGGTGCACCGGCAGTCGGGGGCGACCGAGGTGCTCGTATCCTCGGGGCGGCGGTGGGCGCTGATGCATGAGCTGCGCGGCGACGTCGAGCCGCAGATGATGGAGCTGCTCGGCAAGCTCACGCGGGTCGATCTCGTCGTCGTCGAGGGCTACAAGACCGCGATCTATCCGAAGCTGGAAATCCACCGCGCGGCGAACGGCAAGGCACTGTTGTTCCCGGACGACCCGACGATCTGCGGCATCGCAACCGATGCCGCCGTAACGACGGATCTTCCGGTCGCGGGCATCAACGACATTGCGGCGATCGCGGCGATCATGGAGGCGGCGGCGATTCCGGTGGAGGAGTGCGCGGCCTTTGCCGAGCGGTTCGCGGCAGCCGTCGCAACTGCGGGCGAGTGACGCCCGCGCCGGCTGCGCAGCCCATCCGCAAAAAGTGATCGGAACGCCTTGACGGTGTTTCGGGGTGCCGCCATGTTGCGCCGCATGACGATCAAAATCCTCGATCTGACGGGTCTTAAATGCCCGCTGCCAGCGCTGAAAACCGGCAAGGCGCTCGATTCGCTGCCGCCGGGCGGCCGGCTGGAGGTGCATTGCACCGATCCGATGGCGGTGATCGACATTCCCCACCTCGTGCAAGGGCTGGGCGATCGCATCGCGCACACCGACCGCAGCGACGAGCGCATCATTTTCGTGATCGAGAAGGCGGAGCCATGAGCCGCAACCCGCGGCGCGCTCCGCAACTGCGCGCGGCGTCAGCGTCGGCAGCGCGGCGATGACGGACACCGTGGCCATACGGCGCGGCGGCTTGTTGGGCCTCGGCACCATGGTGCTGCTCGTTGCAGGGCTCGCGCTGATCTCGCTCGGCATCGGGCCGGTGCAGCTTTCGCCCCTGACCGTCCTCAAGGCGCTGGCCGGCACCGGCGGCGACATCGAGCAGACGATCGTGCGGGATATCCGTCTGCCGCGCATGCTGCTGGGCCTGTTCGTCGGCGGCATTCTGGGCCTGTCCGGCGCCGCGCTGCAGGGGCTGCTGCGCAATCCGCTGGCCTCGCCATCGCTGTTCGGCGCGCCGCAGGCGGCGGCGCTCGGCGCAGTGCTGGTCATCGTGCTCGGCTTTGCCGATGTGCGCTCCTATCTCTTGCCGGCGGCGGCAATTGCCATGGCGTTTGTCTCGGTGTTCGCGCTGCTCGCGGTCGCGGGCCGCAACGCGAGCCTGCTGCTGCTGATCCTGTCGGGGCTGGCGCTTTCGAGCCTTGCCGGCGCTCTCACGGCGCTTGCGATGAATCTGTCGCCCAATCCGTTCGCGTCGCTGGAAGTCGCGTTCTGGCTGCTCGGCTCGCTGGAGGATCGCAGCTTCCGTCATGTCGCGCTGGCGCTGCCGTTCATCGTTGTCGGCGGCGCGATCCTGTACAGCCGCCGCAGCGCGTTTCGCGTGCTCAGCCTCGGCGAGGAGGCGGCGCAAAGCCTCGGCGTCGATGTCGGCCGGCTGCGCCTCGCGGTGATCGTCGGCGTCGCATTGGGGGTCGGCGGCGGCGTTGCCGTCACCGGCACGATCGCCTTCATCGGGTTGATCGCGCCGCACCTGATGCGTCCCGTGTTCGGCTACGATCCGGCGCGGCTTCTGGTGCCGTCGGCGCTCAGCGGCGCGGCGCTGCTGCTGGCGTCCGATATTGCCGTGCGGATGATCCCCTCGGCCACGAGCATCAAGGTCGGCGTGCTGACCTCGATCATCGGCGTGCCGTTTTTCCTCTACCTCATTCTGCGGGAGCGCCGCGCGCTCGGCGGAGGTGTGGCGTGAGCGAAAAGAGCTTTCTCGTCGCCAGCCGTCTCTCGGTCGCCCTTTCGGGCCGCACCGTTCTGCATGAACTGTCGCTGTCGCTGCCGCGCGGCCGTCTGGTCGCGCTGGTCGGGCCGAACGGCGCGGGCAAGACCACGCTGCTGCGGGCGCTGGCCGGGCTCATTGCCTCCTCAGGGGAGGTGCATCTCGGCGGCGACGCGGTGAGGGCGATGCCGATCGCAGAGCGCGCCCGCCGTTTCGGCTATCTGCCGCAGGGCCATGTCGTGCACTGGCCGCTGACGGCGCGGGACGTCGTGGCGCTCGGCCGCTATCCGCACGGCGCGACCGATCCCGCGCGGCTGCCGAAGCGGGACGCCGAAGCGGTGACGCGCGCGATGAACGCGGCGGATGTCGTGGCGTTCAGCGAGCGCGCCGTGACCGAGCTTTCCGGCGGCGAGCGCAGCCGCGTCGCGCTGGCCCGCGTGCTTGCCGTGGAGGCTCCCGTGGTGCTGGCCGACGAGCCGATCGCCTCGCTCGACCCGCGCCATCAGATCGACGTGATGGCGACGCTGCGCGGCGCGGCCGACAGCGGCGTGCTGGTGATCGTCGTAACCCACGATCTCGGCCTTGCCGCGCGCTTTGCGGATACGGTGCTGGTGCTCGCCGAGGGGCGGCTGATGGCGCAGGGACCGGTTGCCGAGGCGCTTTCGGAAGACATTTTGCACCGCGTGTTTCGTGTGTCCGCCTACCGGGCCGATCATGACGGCGCCAGCATCATTGTGCCTTGGGCGGGAGTTCCTTGGGCAGGTCTGTCGCAATGAGGCGGGTTCTGTCCTGCGCGATCGCCGCTGCCGCGCTGCTCGCGGCAACCGCGGTACACGCGCAGGAGAGCAAAAAGCTGCCGCGCGTCGCCTCGATCAATGTCTGCACCGATCAGCTATTGCTCGCGCTGGCCGATCCCGACCAGATCGCCGGCCTCAGCCCGTTCTCGCGCGATCCGGCCAGTTCGTGGTTCGCGAGCCGCGCGCGGCATTTCCGCCGGCTCTCCGGGGAAGCGGAAGACGTGCTGATGCTGCGGCCTGACGTCGTGGTCGCCGGGCTGTTTTCCAACCGCGCGACCCGCGAGCTGTTGATCCAGCACGGCAGCCGCGTCGAGGGCTTTGACTTCGCCCAGTCGGTCGCGGATGTGCGGCGGGACATTTTGCGCATGGGCGAGATCGTCGGGCATCCGAAGCGCGCGCAGCGCGAAGTGGCAAGGCTCGATGCCGCGCTTGCGCGCATGTCCGCGGCTGCTGCCGGGCGCGCCTATCGCGTGCTCGCGGTCGAGCGGCGGGGCTGGGTCACCGGCGAGCATTCGCTGCTCAGCGCCTTGCTGCGCGCGGCGGGGCTGGTGAATGTCGCGGGCGAACTCGGCATCGCCGCAGGCGGCTATCAGTCGCTCGAGACGATCATTCGTCTCAAGCCCGATTTCATCGTGGTCTCGGACAATTCCGATCGCGCCGAGGATCAGGGCGAGGCCTTTTTGCTGCACCCGGCGCTCGAGCGTTTCTATCCGCCGGCGAAGCGGATCGTTATGCCCGACCGGATGACGGTGTGCGGCGGCACCATGCTCGTCGACGCGCTCGATCGCCTCACGGCCGAGCTTGCGCGCGTGACGGCAGCAGCGGCGGCGGGCGGGGTCGGCAATCAGGTGCGGTAGCGCGTCATGCCGAGATCGGAGGCATCGATCTCCGGTGATTTCTGCGAGAGCTGATCGGCGAGGACCCGCGCCGAGCCGCAAGCCATCGTCCAGCCGAGCGTGCCGTGACCGGTGTTGAGAAAGAGATTGCGGAACTTGGTTGCGCCGATCACCGGCGGGCCGTCCGGCGTCATCGGGCGAAGGCCGCACCAGAAGGTCGAGCGCGCGATGTCGCCGCCGCTGCCGAACAGATCCCGCACCGAGTGTTCGAGCGTCGCCCGGCGTCCGGCATGCAGGCTGAGATCGTAGCCCGCGAGCTCGGCGGTGCCGCCGACGCGGATGCGCTCGCCGAGCCGCGTGATCGCCACCTTGTAGGTTTCGTCCATCACCGTGGATTCCGGCGCGCCGGCATGATCTGTGATCGGCACTGTGATCGAGTAGCCCTTCACGGGATAGACCGGAATGTTGATGCCGAGCGGATCGAGCAGCAGCGGCGAATAGCTGCCGAGCGCGACGACATAGGCGTTTGCGCTGAACGGGCCTTTGTCGGTCTCGACCGCCGCGATGCGGTCGGCGTGAAACGTCAGGCTGTGGATCGACGTGTTGTAATGAAAGGCGACGCCCTTCTCGGCGGCTAGCGCTTTAAGCCGTTCCGTGAACATCTGGCAGTCGCCGGTTTCGTCGTTCGGCAGGCGAAGACCGCCCTTGAACTTGTCGCGGACCCTCGCGAGCGCGGGCTCGGCGCGGATGCAGCCGTCGACGTCCAGAAGCTCAAACGGCACGCCATAGCTTTTGAGCACTTCGATATCGGTTGCCGCGCCGTCGAGCTGGGCCTGCGTGCGAAAGAGCTGCAGCGTGCCCTGCATCCGTTCGTCATAGGCGATGCCGGTGGTGGCGCGCAGGTCACGCAGCACGTCGCGGCTATATTCGGCGAGGCGCACCATTCGCGCCTTGTTGATCTTGTAGCGCGCCGTCGTGCAGTTGCGCAGCGTCTGGAGCATCCAGAGCCACATCGCGACGTCGATTTTCGGGCGCAGCACCAAAGGGCCGTGCGCCATCGTCAGCCATCTGATCGCCTTCAGCGGAACTCCGGGGCCGGCCCACGGCGAAGCGTAGCCCGGCGAAATTTCTCCGGCATTCGCATAGCTGGTTTCGAGCGCGGGTCCCGGCTGGCGGTCGATAACGATCACTTCGTGTCCGGCCAGAGCGAGATAATATGCACTGGATACGCCGACGACACCGCTTCCGAGCACGATAACTTTCATCAGGGAACTCAGAACGTTTGAAACAACGATCCCTGCTTAGCATATCGCGGTTGATGATGCAGCGTCGCAACCGATCTATTGTTGATCGTCAGGCAGCCTGTCGCCTTTTCGTGACAAGGATACCCGAATAGACAATCACAAATCCGGCAAAAGCCGCAATCCAGGCGAAAGCCGCAAGCTGCAGCAGCACGTCGCTGTCGGCGCCGACAAGGGCCGCCGTGATCCGTGCGAGCGCGGCGATGATGATCAGCGCGTAGATAAATTGCGTCGCGTGCGAGGCGGTCAATGCGCGGCCCGTATGGCCGAGCGATACGCGCGTCATCACGGCGAGGGTCATGACGCCGATGCCGCCTGCCGTCCAGGCATGGATCGCCGCCGAGGCGGGAAGGCGTTCGCTGCTTGCCGCCGCCATCAGCAGAAAGCCGAGGGGGATAAAGGCATAGGCGATATGCAGGATCAGCAAAAGGCGCTCGCTTGTGGTGCGATCGCCGGCCCACCGGCATAGCCGCGCGATATTGGCAATTCCGGCAAGCGCGAGCGCAACGGCGGTGACCATGCCGAACGGCGCGATCAGCCAGACGAGAAGCGTGATGCCGGAGAGGGCGAGGACGGCGCGATCATAACTGCCGAAAGGCGCGGCCAGCCGGCCGGGATTGTTGCGCTTCAACCAGTTGGTCGTGAAGCTGGGAATGATCCGTCCGCCCATCACCATGATCAAGAGGACTGCCGCCGCGACGCCGATGCGGGCGCCATAGGCGGCGTGGCCGGACAGGTAGCTTTCAACATGGAAGGTGATGTTGCCGATGATGAGCAGGGCGAGCAGCGCAACGATCTTGAGGTTGCCCCAGGTCTTGCCTGCGAGCACCTCGCGTGCGGCCGCTGCCGCGACCAGCACGAGGAAGGCGATGTCGATCAGCGCCGCCGGGATCGCGCCGATATTGCCGGAGCAGGTGACGGCGATGCGTCCGGCGATCCATACGAGCAGCAGAGCGAGCAACGGCGCGCCCTGGATCGGCAGGCGGCCGGTCCAGTTGGGAATGGCGGTGAGCAGGAAGCCGGTGATGACCGCGGGAAGAAAGCCGTAAAGCATTTCATGCGCGTGCCAGTCCACTGGCGAAAAGGCCGAGTGCAGGGCGAGCTCGCCGTAGAAGATCGGCAGCCAGGCCAGCATCACGAGCGCCGCATGGAGTGCCGCGAGGAGAAAGAAGGGCCGGAAGCCGTAAGACAGGATCGGCAAGCCCTGATAGGTGCGCAATCGCGTCATTGTCGTCATGGTTCAGCTCAGCGCATGACACATCTTCGATCAGGTTCGCCTCACGAGCGAGCCGAGCACCTTATAACATATATTTACATTACATCAAATAGCGATTGCTGAAGCGCTGCCCGCGCGAGCCGCGTGGCCGCGAAAATAAGGGAGCGAATGACGCTCCCTTGCAGGGCTCGAAAATTCTGAAGGGGAGGCCGAGGTCAGAGCCTGGCGAGGACTTCTTCGAGCTGGTCGGTGGCGATCGACCAGCCGGTATGGAAGCCCATCTGTTCGTGGGTCGCACGATCCTCGGCGGTCCAATGATAGACGCGCGCCGTGTAGCGGGTCTTGCCGTCCTCTTCCTCGAAGCTGAGGTCGATCGTCAAGAACGGCTTGTCGGACGGCTCCCACGCCGTCCTGTAGGCGTCGGTCATCACTAGGCGGCGGTTGGGGACGACTTCGAGATAGACGCCGTGGCTGGGCATGTCCTGCCCCTCGGGCGAGCGCATCACGAGATAACTGCTGCCGCCGGGGCGGACATCGAACACCGCCTCGATCGTCTGGTAGGGGCGCGGGCAAAACCACTGCTTGAGAAGTTCTGGCTCGGTCCAGGCGCGATAGACCTTGTCGGGCGTCGCATCGATCAGGCGGGTCAGCGTGAGCTGGCGCTCTGAAAGCGGGACTGATTTGGCGGTACCGTGCATAAAAGCTCTCCTTTTCGCGGTGTGCAGTGGCCGTATTTGCGAAGGACGAACCGGCTCGGGCTTTTCCGACAGGGGGCCGGTTATTTTTGGGCGGCCGGCGGATGATTTTTGCCACGATGTGTCGGAAGATGCCCGGCTCATCCGTTCTCGTAAGGCCTGCAGGGAAGATCACATGAAGTACGCGATATTTTGTTACCACTCCGAGGATTTCGTCTGCTCGTGGAGCAAGGAGGAGGACGACGCCGTGATGGTGCGTCTCGATCAGGTCCATGGCAAGGTCGCCGCCGCCGGAAGGCTCGGCCCGGTCGCCCGGTTGATGCCGACAACGGCGGCGACCACGGTCCGCAAGGGCCTCGACGGCAAGCAGGATCAAGCGCTCGTGATCGACGGGCCGTTCGCCGAAACCAAGGAACAGTTGCTCGGCTTCTATCTCGTCGATTGCGAGACGCTGGAGGAGGCGGTCGCCATCGCCCGCGATCTTGCGCATGCAAATCCCGGCGGCGCTTACGAGATCCGTCCGGTGGGAATTTATTTGCCGGGGGTGCAAAGCCGGTGAGCGACATTGGCTGGATGGATGCTTCCTTAAGCGCGGCGCGCCCGCAGGTGATCGCGGCGCTGCTGCGTTATTTCCGCGATCTCGACCGCGCCGAGGAGGCGTTTCAGGAAGCGTGCCTCCGGGCCCTGCGGAGCTGGCCGCAGAACGGGCCGCCGCGCGATGTCGTGGCGTGGCTGATCATGGTCGGCCGCAATTTCGGCGTCGATACGTTGCGGCGCGACCGCCGCAGCGAGCCGTTGCCGGACGAGGCGGTGCTGTCTGATCTTGGCGACACCGAAAGCGAGCTCGTCGAGCGGCTCGATCACTCGCATTATCGCGACGACATTTTGCGGCTGCTGTTCGTCTGCTGCCATCCGGAGCTGCCGGCGACCCAGCAGATCGCGCTGGCACTGCGCGTCGTCTCAGGCCTTACCGTGAAGGAGATCGCGCGGGCGTTTCTCGTTTCGGAAAGCGCGATGGAGCAGCGCATCACCCGGGCCAAGCGGCGGATCGCGGAGGCCGATGTGCCGTTCGGCGCGCCGGGGCCGGTCGAGCGCTCCGAGCGGCTCGCGGCGGTCGCGGCGATGATCTATCTGTTGTTCAACGAGGGCTATTCCGCGAGCGGCGGGGAGGCGCACATGCGCCAGCCGCTATGCGATGAAGCCATCCGTCTGTCGCGGCTGCTGCTCAAGCTGTTTCGCGCCGAGCCGGAGATCATGGGCCTCACCGCCCTGATGCTGCTCCAGCACGCACGGGCGGCAGCGCGGATCGATGAGACTGGCGCCATCGTCTTGCTCGACGAGCAGGACCGCAGCCTCTGGAACGGCAAGATGATCGACGAGGGGCTGGCGCTCATCGACAAGGCGATGCGGCACCAGTCGCCGGGGCCGTATCAGTTGCAGGCGGCGATCGCCGCGGTTCATGCCCGGGCGGCGCGGCCTGAAGATACGGACTGGGGCCAGATCGATCATCTGTATGCCGTGCTGGAACGTTTGCAGCCCTCGCCGGTGATCACGCTCAACCGCGCGGTTGCCGTCTCCAAGCTGCGCGGCGCGGAAGCGGCATTGGAAATGATCGAGCCGCTGGAGGGGCAGCTATCCGGCTATTTTCATTTTTACGGCCTCAGGGGCGGATTGCTGCTGAGCCTTGGCCGGGAACAGGAAGCGCGCGAGGCGTTCGACCGGGCGATTGCGCTGGCCAATACCGCGGCCGAGGCCGCGCATATCCGCATGCATCTCGACCGGCTCAGCTCCAGCGCGGCGCAGCGGCCAGCCCCCGAGAGGGATCACGGGACGTGAGGTGCGGGCGAGGGCGGGCAGGGGTGCATTCCCGGCGAAGACGCGGTAAAAGCCGTTCCTGATCCGCCGCAAATGCAATTTTCAGAGCCTCGTATCGCCTTGAACTATCAAGCCAAATTCTCCATCGCGCCGATGATGGCCTGGACTGACCGCTATTGCCGCCAGTTCCATCGCGCTTTGTCGCGGCGGGCGCTGCTCTACACTGAGATGGTGACGACCGGCGCGGTGATCCATGGCGATCGCGAGCGGCTGATCGGCTTCAGCGCCAAGGAGCATCCGGTCGCGCTGCAACTCGGCGGGTCGAACCCGGCGGACCTCGCGATCAGCGCGAAGATCGGCGAGGATTTCGGCTATGACGAGATTAACCTCAATGTCGGCTGCCCGTCGGACCGCGTGCAGGAAGGCCGCTTCGGCGCCTGCCTGATGGCCGAGCCGCAGCTCGTGGCCGAATGCGTCGCCGGGATGAAAGAGGCCGTGCGGGTACCGGTGACGGTCAAATGCCGGATCGGCATCGACGACCAGGACCCGGAGGTGGCGCTCGACGCGCTGGCGCAGGCGGTGGCTGCCGCCGGCACCGACGCGATCATCGTCCATGCGCGCAAGGCATGGCTGAAGGGCCTGTCGCCGCAGGAGAATCGCGATATTCCGCCGCTCGACTACGATCGGGTCTACCGGCTCAAGGCGGCGATGCCCGCTATGCCGATCATCATCAACGGCGGCATCGGCAGCATCGAGGAGGCGAAACGCCATCTCGAGCGCGTCGATGGCGTGATGATGGGCCGCGCCGCATATCACGACCCGTGGCGGCTATTGGCGGTCGATCCCGAGCTTTTCGGCGAAGCCGCGCCGCATGACAGCATGAAGGCGGCACTGACGGCGATGGAGCCGCATATCCGCGAGCTTGTTGCATCGGGGTACAAGCTGCACGCAATGACGCGGCACATGGTCGGCGCGTTTCAGGCTGTGCCGGGGGCGCGCGCGTTCCGCCGCATGCTGTCGGAGCAGGGCGTCAAGGCGGGCAACGGCTTCGAGGTGCTGGCGGCTGCGATGGCCTGCGTGCGCGACGAGGAAACCGCGGCCGCGGCATAAGGAGCCGCGCCCTACGGATAGCCGTTCAGCGTCAGACGGTCGGCGCGCACTTCCCAGCTTTCCAGCCGGTCGAGAAAGCTCATGCCGAGCAGGTTGTTCTTCATCTGCCCGCGCGGCACGACCAGCGCCGGCACCGAGCGCTCGACCAGCTTGCCGATGGCGATCTGGTCCAGCGTCAACCGGGCGGCATGCATCCGGCCGTTGGCGGTATCGACTGCGACGTTGTAGTCGAGCAGTTCCAGTGGCAGCCCAGCGGCCTTGGCGGTCTCATAGGTCAGCACCACCGACGTCGCGCCGGTGTCGACGATCATCGACGCCGGGGCGCCGTTGATGGTGGCCCGCAGGGCGAAGTCGCCCGATGAGGTGCGTTCGATATCGACCGTGCGCGGCGCCGGCGGATGGGCGCTGACGAGAAGATCGGCGATGATGTCGCGCGCCAGCGAAATTCGTTGCGGATCGCCATAGGCGAGCACCGCGCCGGCGGTGCCTGCGAGCACCGAAAAGATCAGCAGAAAACGGATCACGGCGCACCCGTCAGCTTGAGCGCGGCGCGGCGCGTTCGGATGGCGGGAGCCCGGCGTTGGTCATGCGCGCGGGCAGCTGCGCCATGATCGCGGCGCGCTCGTCGTCGCTGAGCGAGGACCAACTGGCGATTTCCGCAAGCGTGCGGCCGCAGCCGGAGCAGAGCTGGCTGAGCGCGTCGATGTCGCAGATGTCGCGGCAGGGAGAAATCATTGCAGGAAGGGACGGCAACGGCATGAACGGAAAGCGGGGACGCAGATATTGGAGCTGGTATCATGAAAAGGTCGTTCCGGCTTTCATGATGGTCCGGCTGCGCACTCCTGTCGATTGGGGGCGGGAAGTCTGCGTGCTCTCCCAATCCGGCTGGATCGACGGCGAGGTTTCCGGCAGCGGCGCCAGCGCCGACATCACCCGCTCGGGCGGGAAGGTGACGATGACCTCGGTGCCGATCCGCAGCTTCGATTTGAGCGTGAACGTGCCGCCGTGCAGATCGACCAGGCTTTTGGCGATGGGCAGGCCGAGGCCCGCGCCCTGTTCGGCCGATTTGATCGAGCTTGAGCCCTGACCGAAGGAGGCGAGCACGATCGGGATTTCCTCTTCCGGGATGCCGGCGCCGTTGTCCTTGACGCTGAGATACTGGCCGCCCGACGCGGTCCAGCCGACCTTGAGCCAGATTTCGCCGCCCTGCGGCGTGAACTTGATCGCGTTCGACAACAGGTTGAGCACGATCTGCCGGACGGCGCGCTCGTCGCCCCAGACTTTCGGCATCTCCTGCTCGAACAGCTCGTGAATGGTAATGCTGCGGCTCGAGGCGCGCAGCTTGAGGAGGTGGTGGCAGTTGCCGACGATGCTCGCCAGCGAGATCGCTTCCTCGTTCAACTCGTAGCGCCCGGCCTCGATGCGCGAGAGGTCAAGAATCTCGTTGATGAGGTTGAGAAGGTGGACGCCGGAATTGTGGATGTCGGCGGAGTAGTCCTTGTAGGCCGGCAGCGCGTGCTTGCCGAAAATTTCGCTCTTCATCACCTCGGAAAAGCCGAGAATGGCGTTGAGCGGCGTGCGCAACTCATGGCTCATCTGCGCGAGGAAGCGCGATTTTGCGACGTTCGCCGCCTCGGCCCGGAAGCGGGCTTCGTCGGAAATCGCCTTGGCCTGCTCCAGCTCGCCGATCAGCGCGTCCTTCTCGGCGCGGGCTTCCAGCGTCACCAGCGTCGTGGCGTGCAGGCGATGGGCGAGCAGGGCGAAGTAACCCTCTGCAGCGACTGCAAGAAAGGCGAGGATGTAGTTGTCGAGCGTCTCGCGCATGATGAAGTTGAGGGCGATCGCGAGCGTCACCGGCACCGTCGCGGCGAAGGCGGCGATCGGCAGGCTCGCCGCCATCATGCTCGACACCGCGACGACCGGCAGCAGCACGAACATCACGAGGACGTTGGTGACGAGGCCGGGCTCGGCCGGCGCGATCAGGATCGCGGTCCAGGACAGGCCGTAGAGCAGATCGAGCAGGGTGAAGCGCAGCCGCCATTTGCGGTTGGAGGTCGAGGTCGGCGTTTCCTTCAAAAAGCTTTTGCAGACGCTGACGATGACGGCGTGGACGCCGAGAATGCCGCACGACCACAGGATTGCCCCGACCGGATTGGACCAAAAGGCGAAGATCGAGCCGGCCGCAACCACCAAAAGCACAACGACTAATGAGGCCGACAATCGCGCTTCGGCATACTGGCGCAGGAGTTCGTGGTCGAAAGCCGGGCGCGTGCCGCTTGTCGAGGTGAGGCGGTCGCGCACTTCGCGCACGCGCTGCGCCGATGTCCGGCGATGCCGCGTCGCCGCGGGATTGACGACCGGTTCGGCCGGATTGACGGCTACCTCTGGCCTGTCGGCGGACTCACTCATTTTGAGATACGCAACACCATGAACGCGCGACGCAACGGTTTCTTTACCCCAATCTTTCTCCAGAAATGATTAAGGCCACACTTAAGGAGCAAACTATTTGGGTTAACAGCCAGCTAATTTTTGCTGGAAAGATGTTTGCAAACCGGATCGCGCTCGGCGTGCAGCCGATTGATTTTGCGCAAGGAACGGTGATTTCACGTAGACGGTGGTAAAAGTGCGCGACGGCGCGCGGCATGCGTCCGTCGCGCAATCGCGATCAGCGCTGCAACCGCGCGAGAAGGCTCGACGTATCCCAGCGGCGGCCGCCCATCTTCTCGACTTCCGCGTAAAAATTGTCGACCAGCGCCGTCACCGGCAGGCTTGCGCCGTTGCGCTTGGCCTCGCTCAGGCAGATGCCGAGATCCTTGCGCATCCATTCGACGGCGAAGCCGAATTCGTATTTGCCTTCATCCATGGTCTTGTAGCGGTTTTCCATCTGCCAGGACTGCGCCGCGCCTTTGGAGATGGTCTGGATCACCGCTTCGATGTCGAGGCCCGCGCTCTTGGCGAAGTGGATGCCCTCGGAAAGGCCCTGGACCAGGCCGGCGATGCAGATCTGGTTGACCATTTTGGTGAGCTGGCCGGCGCCGGCGGGGCCGATCAGGCGGCACATCCGCGCATAGGCCGCGATCACCGGCTCGGCGCGCGCGTAGTCGCCCGGATCGCCGCCGCACATCACAGTCAGGACACCGTTTTCGGCGCCGGCCTGGCCGCCCGAGACGGGCGCATCGACGAAGTGCAGGCCGCGCGTTTTCGCGTCGGCGTTTAGTTCGCGCGCAATCTCGGCGGAAGCGGTGGTATGATCAACAAAAATCGCCCCGGACTTCATCCCGGAGAAGGCGCCATCGGCGCCGATCGTGACGGAGCGCAGGTCGTTGTCGTTGCCGACGCAGGCCATCACAAAATCCTGCCCCTCGGCGGCGGCGCGCGGCGTGGGAGCAGAGCGTCCGCCGAACTTCTCGACCCACGCCTTGGCCTTGGCCTCAGTCCGATTGTAGACGGTAACCTCGTGCCCCCCCTTGGTGGCAAGATGTCCCGCCATGGGGAAGCCCATGACGCCGAGACCGAGAAATGCAACTTTAGCCATCGATATCGTCCCTTTTCTTGTGCGGAGCTTTGACAATATGACGACTTGATGGAACAGGCGTCAATTGCGGGGTCGGGCGGGAGCTTCGCAGAGATGCGGAGGGCCTGACAGTGTTTCCGGTTTGGGTTGCGATGAACTAGAGTCCGGCGGTTGCCGGATTGCGGGATTGTTGAGGAGAGTGTGTTGAGCGTCACCAAGGAAATCGTGCTCGCCAAGTTGGCCGGGGTCTTGTCGCCGGAGGGCGTGCCGTTGCCGAGCACCGGGACGCTATCGGACATCTCGATTTCGAACGGCAGGATATTCTTTTCGATTACCGTCGATGCCGCCGAGGCGAAGGCATGGGAGCGCGTGCGCACCGAGGCCGAGCACGCCGCACGCAGCGTTCCGGGAGCCGTCGGCGCGCTCGCGGTGCTGACCGCCCAGCGCAAGGCGGGTGCGGCCGCCGCCCCCGCTCCGCAAGCCGCGCCGGGCATTCCCAATGTCTCTGCCCATCGCGATCCAGCCGGCGGCCGCCGCGCGCCGCGGCAGTCCGGCAAGGTCGAACTGCCTGGCGTGAGCGCGGTGATCGCGGTGGCCTCGGGCAAGGGTGGCGTCGGCAAGTCGACGACGACACTCAACCTCGCGCTCGGCCTGCGCGATCTCGGGCTGCGCGTCGGCGTGCTCGATGCCGACATCTACGGCCCCTCGATGCCGCGCATGTTCGGCGTCCATCAGAAGCCGGAGATCAACAGCGCGAAGAAGATGGTGCCGATCTGGCGCTATGGCATTGCGGTGATGTCGATCGGCTTTCTGGTCGAGGACCGCACCGCGCTGATCTGGCGCGGGCCGATGATCTCCTCGGCGGTGACGCAGATGCTAGCCGATGTCGAATGGGGCCGGCTCGATGTTCTGCTCATCGACATGCCGCCCGGTACCGGCGACGTGCAACTGACGCTGGCGCAAAAGGCGCCGCTCGATGGCGCGGTGATCGTTTCGACGCCGCAGGATCTTGCCCTGATCGACGCGCGCCGCGGTATCGCGATGTTCAGGAAGATCGACGTGCCGGTGCTCGGGCTGGTCGAAAATATGAGCTATTTCAATTGCCCCGGCTGCGGTACGCGCGCGGACATTTTTGGCCACGGCGGAGCGAAGGTTGAGGCCGAGCGTCTCGGCACGCCATTTCTGGGCGAGGTGCCGCTCGACCTGTCAATCCGGGAAATGTCCGACGCAGGCACGCCGATCGTCGAGCAGGCGCCGAACAGTGTGCACGCGGAGATTTACCGGGCGATTGCAGCCGAGGTCAGAGATCAACTACGCCAAGCCGCCATTGTGGCTTAGCTTCGCTTTCTGCTTGCTATTTTCCGCAGGCAACTTCAATTTCCGTCTTACTGGTTTGGGGGAGGGCGCGGGTGTTCGTCTTTAGTACGGCTTCCGCTGCCTTTATTTTATTGGCTACTTCAAAAAGTTAGAACTTTCCCGAGGAGACGTCTGAATGAAACGTCGTGATTTCTTGAAGGTGACGGCTACGGGCGCAGCAGCCGCTGCCGCCGTTGCATCTCCGGCAATTGCGCAATCGATGCCCGAAATCAAATGGCGGCTCGCATCGAGCTTCCCCAAGTCGCTCGATACGATCTACGGCGGCGGCGAAGTTTTCGCCAAGCACGTCGCGGAAATGACCGACAACAAGTTTCAGATCCAGGTCTTTGCCGGCGGCGAAATCGTTCCGGGCCTTCAGGCGCTCGATGCAGCCTCGAACGGCACCGTCGAAGTGGCCCACACGGTCACTTACTACTATGTCGGGAAGGATCCGACCTTCGCGATCTACGCGTCCGTTCCGTTTGGCCTCAATACCCGCATGCAGAACTCCTGGTGGTACCAGGGCGGCGGCGATGCCCTCGGCAACGAGTTTTTCAAGAAGTACAACCTTATCGGTTTCCCCTGCGGCAACACCGGCACCCAGATGGGCGGCTGGTTCCGTAAGGAAATCAAGACGGTGGCCGATCTGTCCGGTCTGAAATTCCGCATCGGCGGCATCGCCGGCCAGGTCCTGCAGAAGCTCGGCGTCGTGCCGCAGCAGCTCGCGGGCAGCGACGTCTATCCGGCGCTCGAAAAGGGCACCATCGACGCCGCCGAGTGGGTCGGCCCGTATGACGACGAAAAGCTCGGCTTCCAGAAGGTCGCGAAGTACTACTACTACCCGGGCTTCTGGGAAGGCGGCCCGATGGTCCACGCGATGGTCAACCTCGACAAGTGGAATTCGCTGCCGAAGAACTATCAGGCGATCCTCCAGAGCGCGGCGGCCCACGCCAACATCAACATGTCGGCGCGCTACGACCTGCAGAACCCGCAGGCCTTGAAGCGTCTCGTCGCCGGCGGCACGCAGCTGCGTCCGTTCAGCAACGACATTCTGGAGGCGTGCCTCAAGGCGACCAACGAGCTCTGGGCCGACATCTCTTCGAAGAACCCGGACTTCAAGAAGTCGATCGACGCGATGCAGGCCTATCGCGGCGACCAGTATCTGTGGTGGCAGGTTGCCGAATACACCAACGACAGCTTCATGATCCGCTCGCGCACGCGCAACTGATCGAAGCGAATTGCTTCAAACAAACAACCCGGCCTGCGAAGGCCGGGTTTTTTGTTGCTGCCCCCACGCCGATGGCGCGGGGGCCGAAGGCGCAGAAAATTACTTCGGCATGCCGAGGTCGAGCTGCGGCATTTCGATCTGAGGCATGTTCAGCTCGATCTTGGACGGATCGATATTCCCGGTCGGCCCCTTGTAGTGCATCACCATGGCCGGGAAGGCGATCACCAGTCCCACCATGATGACCTGGATCACCACGAAGGGCACGGAGCCCCAGTAGATCTGCCCGGTCGTGACCGGCTCCATCCGCTTGCCGCTGACGCGGTCGATATAGGGATCCTTAGGCGCGACCGAGCGCAGATAGAACAGCGCGAAGCCGAAGGGCGGATGCATGAACGACGTCTGCATGTTGACGCCAAGCATGACGCCGAACCAGATCAGGTCGATGCCAAGCCGCTCCGCGGCCGGGGCCAGCAGGGGGATGACGATGAACGCCAGCTCGAAGAAGTCGAGGAAGAAGGCGAGAACGAAGATGAAGATGTTGGTGAAGATCAGGAAGCCGGTCTGGCCGCCCGGCAGTGACACCAGCATTTCCTCGACCCAGCGGTGGCCGTCGACGCCGTAGAAGGTCAGCGAGAACACCCGCGCGCCGATCAGGATGAAGATGACGAAAGCCGAGAGTTTTGCGGTGGACTCGGTGGCCTGCCGGGTGAGGTCGAATGTCAGGCGCCGCTTCATCACCGCCAAGATCATCGCGCCGGCCGCGCCCATCGCGCCGCCCTCGGTCGGCGTCGCGACGCCGATGAAGATGGTGCCGAGCACGAGGAACACGAGGCCGAGCGGCGGCACCATGACGAACACGACCTGCTCGGCGAGCTTCGACAGCAGCCCCAGCCGGAAGAGGCGATTGAGCACCGCCAGCACGAAGGACACGACCACGGTGATCGACATCGTCAGGACGATGTAATCTGCCCCGAAGGTGACTGTCGTCTGTCTCATTGCGATGATCGCGACCGCCACGGAAATTGCGACGACGAGAAACAGCGAGATGGTCATCGTGCGGACGATGCCGATGAAGGGGCGGGTCAGCACGCCGAGCATCACGGCGAACCACACGCCGTGCAGCACCGTCAACCCGATGCCGATTGTCTCGAAGGCCGGCAAGGTCCAGTCGAACAGGCCCCAGCGCACGACCAGAAGCCAGGTCGTGTAGGCCGCACCAAGGCCCGCGAGCGGCAGCACCATCTTGTGCGCGGCGGTTTCAGGCTCGCGCAGCGTCTGGGCCTCGAGCGGCAGGCCGGGGACGGCTTTCGGCGAGATGATCGAGACGATGAAGATATAGGCCGCGTAGAGCAGGGCGAGGATGATGCCGGGCAGGAACGCGCCCTCATACATGTCGCCGACCGAGCGGCCGAGCTGGTCGGCCATCACGATCAGCACGAGCGAGGGCGGAATGATCTGGGCGAGCGTACCGGACGCCGCAATGACGCCGGTGGCGACGCGGCGGTCGTAGCCGTAGCGCAGCATGATCGGGAGCGAGATCAGGCCCATCGAGATCACCGACGCGGCGACGACGCCGGTGGTCGCCGCGAGCAGCGCGCCCACGAATACCACTGCATAGGCGATGCCGCCTCGCACGCTGCCGAAGAGCTGGCCGATGGTCTCAAGCAGATCCTCGGCCATCCCGGATCTCTCCAGTATCAGCCCCATGAAGGTGAAAAATGGGATGGCGAGAAGGGTATCGTTGTTCATCACGCCATAGACGCGTTCGGGCAGCGCCTGGAGGAAGTTGGGATGGAACATCCCGAGTTCGATTCCGATGAAGGCGTAGAACAGCCCGATGGCCGCAAGCGAGAAGGCTACCGGATAACCGAGCAGCAAAAATACCACCAGTGACGCGAACATGATCGGCGCCATGGAGTGGGTCAACATCGCGATCATTCAATCGCTCCTGAGCAAATAGATGCTGAAATGTGCGTTAAGTGGCGTCGCCCGCAATGTGCTTGGCGAGCCGTCCGGCTTCGAGTTCGGCGGCTTCCTGAAGGCTGACCGACTCGGCGTTCGGGTCAGGCAACTGGCCGCGCATGATGGCGACGCGCTTGATGATCTCGGAGATGCCCTGGAGGAAAAGGAAGGCGGAGCCGATCATGATCAGGGATTTGGTCGGCCATTGCGGCAGGCCGCCCGCACTCAGCGATTGCTCGTTCTGGTAGTAGGAGGTCAGGAAGAACGGGATTGACGTCCACAGCAGGACCAGCGTGAAAGGAAGAAGGAAGAAAGTATGACCGAGGAGGTCGATCCAGCTCCGCACTTTCAGCGGTAGCATGTGGTTCACGATGTCGATGCGGATGTGCTCGTTCTTGAGCAGGGTCCAGGGGGAGCACATCAGGAAGACGATGCTGAACAGTACCCACTGGAGTTCCAAGTAGCTGTTCGAGGATACGTCGAATGCCTTTCGGACCGTCGCGTTCACCGCGGAAACCACCACGGCGGCTACGATCAGCCAGGACAGCCACCGTCCGATTTCGGTGTTGATGGTGTCGATCCAACGACTCAACCGCAATAGAGATTGCAAAGGGGACCCCTCCTCAAATGGCGTTCTCCTCTCCCTCGGCTTTTGCCTTATTTTACCAGCGTTGTGCTTCTTAATTATGGGATGGAAGGCCGCCACCATTTCAGCAGGTCGTGCTTCCGTCAATCGGGACTTTTGACAAATAGACGACATGCCCACCGCCGGATATTGGCGGAGGCGGTTGGAGGTGTCTGGAAGGAAGAAAAAATCGCGCCGGAGGTGCGGTCAGCCGCCCGTCACACTCATATGGCGATTGACGCTGGGGCGGTTGTGCCGGCGGTCGATGACGAAGTCATGGCCCTTCGGCTTCAGCCCGATCGCCCGCTCGATTGCCGCGTTGACCAGGTCGTTGTCCGGCGAGGCGCGCAGCGGCCCGCGCAGGTCGGTGGCGTCGTCATGACCGAGGCAGGTATGGATCGTGCCGGTGCAGGTGATGCGGACGCGGTTGCACGCCTCGCAGAAATTGTGCGTCATCGGCGTGATGAAGCCGAGCTTGCCGCCAGTCTCGCTGATGCGGACATAGCGGGCAGGGCCGCCGCTGCTCTCGTCGAGATCGGTCAAGGTGAACTGCTTGACGAGGCGGGCGCGGACCAGCGAGAGCGGCAGGTACTGGTCGATCCGGCCTTCGACTTCGCCCATCGGCATGACTTCGATCAGGGTCAGGCTCATGCCGAGTTCGTGCGCCCAGGTGATGAGCGAGGGAATTTCGTCCTCGTTCATGTTCTTGAGCGCCACGGTATTGATCTTCACGGCGAGTCCGGCGTCGCGCGCGGCCCTGATTCCGTCCAGCACCTGGTTGAGGTCGCCCCAGCGGGTGATGGTGCGGAATTTCACCGGATCGAGGGTGTCGAGCGAGACATTGATGCGGCGCACGCCGCAATCGGCCAGTTCCCCCGCGAACCGCGAGAGCTGGGAGCCATTGGTGGTGAGGGTGAGTTCGTCCAGCGCGCCGCTGCCAAGGTGCCGCGACAGCGAACGGAACAGCGACATGATGTTGCGACGCACGAGCGGCTCGCCGCCGGTCAGCCGCAGCTTGCGCACGCCCTTGTCGACGAAGGCCGTGCACAGCCGGTCAAGTTCTTCCAACGTCAGCAGATTTGCCTTCGGAAGAAACGTCATGTCCTCGGACATGCAATAGAAGCAACGCAGGTCGCAGCGATCCGTGACCGACACACGCAGATAGGTAATCTTGCGCCCGAACGGGTCGATCATTGGCGCGGATGGCGTTTTCACGGAAATGGCGGACTCAGACATGTTGCTCATTGATCAGCGGCCTTTTCCTACCCGAACGGCTGCGGCTGCTCACCGCTAATTCTTTTTCTTGCCCCTGAATTTAGGGACTTATGAGCAGTTCGGCAACTCGTTCCCGGCCGCGCCTGGCAGCCGCGTTCAGCGGCTGGGAGGCGGGGGCGGGAAAACCGAGTTTCGCGGGGCGGCCGTAGGAGGGGCGACCTCGGCGGTCGGGGCGGTCTGCGGCGCAGCCGCGCGCGCGGGGGTGGCGTTCTTGCGGGTGCGGCGCGCGGGCTTTTCGGGCACCAGCTGGGCGACGATCGGGTTCGGATCGATCGACACGGCGCCAGGCGCATAAACGTCGCCCGGCTGGCGGACGATCATCGCGGCGACCGTCTGCGGCTGGTGTTTTGCCAGGCTGAAGTCGACCGTCATCTCTTCGGCCGTGGTGATCGGCAGGCTCAGTTCGCATGGCGTCTGGCAGCTCGGCCCGATCGAGGTCGTTGCCGTCGCGCCGGGCGGCGTCGATTCCAGCCGGACCGAAGCAGTCTGCGGCGCAGGCTTGAAGGCGTCGGATACCGAGGAGCACCCGGCGAGCAGGCTGCCGGCAATAGCGATGAATACGATGCGATGCATGATGTGTCCGCCCCATCCAGTGTCTGGCATGTCGAAAATTTTCCGAGCCGGCCCTGGCATAGGTTCGCAAGACGCAATCACGCCGGGTGGCGTATTGCCCGCATCCGCGAAATTCCGGGAAGACGTCAGCTTGCCGGAACGGTCCCCACCACACTCCAAAGCCGAAGTCGCAAGTCCGAAGTTTAAGTTCAAGCCGAAACCATAGGCATGGCGCGAGCCCTGCGCAACAAGGTGTTGCATCGGCGCGAGCCTTTGCCCAAAACTTTGGATCAGGCCGTCGGGCTCGCGGCGAGCAGTTGTTCGACCGCCGCCGGCAGCTCCGTCATGTGCGGAATGACGATGTCGGGGTTGAGCTCGGCGATCGGGATCTCGGTATAGCCGAAGGTCACGCCGATCACCGGGACGCCGGCACGTCTGGCCACGCCGACGTCCGGGCCGGCATCGCCGACCATGATCGTCGAAGCCATGTTGCCGCCCGCCCGGGCGACGGTCTGGCGAAGAATGATCGGATCGGGCTTGGAGACGCCAAAAGTATCGGCCCCGCAGATCGCCTTGAAACGGTGGGTCAGATCGAGGCGCTCGAGTAGCCGCAGCGACAGCCATTCGAGCTTGTTGGTGCAGACCGCGAAGGCGTAGTCGCGGGCCGAAAGCTCGTCGAGCGCCGCGAGCAGACCGTCGAACGGGACCGATTCGTCAGCGATGTGCTCAGCGTAGTAGGCGATGAAGTCGGCCGTCAGCCGGTTGATGTCATCCGGGCCGATCTGCCGTCCGTCGTCCTCCAGCCCCAGTTCGATCAGGCGGCGGGCGCCGGCGCCGATCATCTTGCGGGCGCGCTCGAGCGGAATGGTGTTCAGGCCCTCGCGCGCAAGCACGAAGTTCAGCGCCCCGACGAGATCGGGGGCGGTGTCGACCAGAGTTCCGTCGAGATCGAAGACAACGAGGGGTTTTGCAGCCATAATGGCAAGGCTGTAGCGGCAACCTCAGGGCGGCGCAAGCGCGGGCGACAGCCGGTGCAAGGATGAGGCGGGGTTCAAATCATGTCGCGGGGGTACGATAATCCGGCGGGTTATCAACCGCGGATCTGTTCGCGGGCCGCGATCGAGGGTAGATAGGCCGCGCGCGCTGCCAATCGCAGCGAAACTGAGGGATTTTTTCGTTGACGTCGATGGATGATCTGAAGCGGCAAGCGGCGGGCGTGGCCCTGGAGCATGTTCGCGACGGCATGAAGCTCGGACTTGGGACCGGCTCGACCGCCAAGCATTTTGTTGAACTGCTGGGCGAGCGGGTCCGCGCTGGCCTCAGCGTGGTCGGGGTGCCGACTTCGGAAGCCACCCGCATCCTCGCCGAGCAGTGTGGTGTTCCGCTGACCACGCTCGACGAGATTGACCGCCTCGACCTGACCGTCGACGGAGCCGACGAGGTCGATGCGGAGCTCAACCTGATCAAGGGCGGCGGCGGTGCGCTGCTGCGCGAAAAGATTGTTGCGGACGCCTCGGATCGCATGATCGTGATCGCGGACGATACCAAGCAGGTCAAGATGCTCGGCCGGTACCCGCTGCCGATCGAGGTGGTGCCGTTCGGCATCGCGGCGACGCGCCGGGCGATCGAGGCCGTATTCGCCGATTGCGGCCTTTCAGGCCCGATGAAGTTGCGGCTGGACAGGGACGGCCATCGTTTCGTCACCGACGGTGGTCACTGGATCATCGACGCGCATCTTGGCCAGATTACCGATGCGCCGCGTCTGGCGCGCGAACTGGCTGCTGTTCCGGGTGTGATGGAGCATGGCCTGTTCATCGGCCTCGCCAATGCCGCCGTGCTGGCAGCCGAGTCGGGCGTATTTGTCATCGAGCGGCCCTGAATCCCGTTTTAAGGATTCGACGTCGAAATTCTTTGCCGTTCCAGCCTGATCCGCTAAGAGGCAAGCCTCTGATCCCCTGATCGTGGTTGGAACGATCAACCGAGGAGACCTGGAATGATCCGTCTTTCGAAAATGTTGGGAGTTGCCGGCCTGGCCCTGGTTCTCGCCGGCACGAGCCTTCCTGCGCTGGCGCAGGGCGCCCCGACGCCGGGCGCGATTGCCGCCGCCAAGGAGCTTCTGGCCCTGAAAAATGCGTCGGCGATGTATGCCAGCATCATTCCCAACATCGTTCAGCGGACGCGGGACGTGCTGCTCCAGAGCAACCTGAACTACCAGAAGGATCTCAACGAGGTCGCGATCAAGGTCGCCAAGGAACTGGCAGGCAAGGAGAAGGAAGTCGGCGAAGCGATGGCGAAGGTGTTCGCGACCGACTTCACCGAGCAGGAGCTGAAGGATCTTGTCACCTTCTACAAGACGCCGCTCGGCAAGAAGCTGCTCGAGCAGGAGCCGCGCTCGATCCAGGCGTCGATCACTGCGATGAACCAGTGGGCGCAGGGCTTCTCGGAAGTCGTCAACGGCAAATTCCGCAGCGAGATGCGCGCGCGCGGCAAGCAGATCTGACGCGGCGGCCCAATAATCTCATGGCATGGCATTAGCAGCGGGGGCGATCATGGCAGACTATGATGTCGATCTTTGCGTCATCGGGGGCGGCTCCGGCGGCGTGCGGGCTGCCAGAATCGCTGCGGGGTACGGCGCACGGGTGCTGATCGCCGAGGAATATCGGTTCGGCGGCACCTGCGTGATCCGGGGGTGCGTGCCGAAAAAGCTGATGGTCTACGCCTCGCATGTCGGGCAGGAGATCGAGGACGCTGCCGGCTTCGGCTGGACGATCCCATCCGCATCCTTCGACTGGGCGACCTTCATTGCCCACAAGGACAAAGAGATCGCCCGGCTCGAGGCCGCCTACACCACCAACGTCCAGAAATCGGGCGCGACGATCGTCAAGTCGCGCGCGGTCTTCGAGGAGCTGCACACGGTCCGTCTGGCCAGCGGCGAGGCGGTGCGCGCCAAGAATGTTCTGATTGCGACCGGCGGCACGCCGACCTTTGGCAACCCGATCCCCGGCATCGAACACGTCATTTCATCCAATGAAGTGTTTCACCTGCCGACCCAGCCGAAACGCATCCTGATTCAGGGCGGCGGCTATATCGCGCTGGAGTTCGCCGGCATTTTCGCGGGCCTCGGCACCGAGGTCACGGTCGTCTATCGCGGCGACAACATTTTGCGCGGCTTCGACGAGGATGTTCGTGCCCACCTGCGCCTCGAGATGGAAAAGGTCGGCATCGAGATTCTCACCGGCTGCACCGTCGCGGCAGTCGAAAAGCAGGGCGATGAGTACATCACAAAGCTATCGAACGGCGAGACGATCGCGACCGACCAGGTGATGTTTGCGATCGGCCGCGCACCCAACGTCAAGGGCCTCGGCCTCGACCAGATCGGCGTGGCGATGGACGAGAAGCGCGGCGGCATTGCCGTCAATGAGTTCTCGCAGACCACCGTGCCGCACATCTACGCGGTGGGCGACGTCACCAACCGGATCAATCTGACGCCGGTGGCGATCCGCGAGGGCCACGCCTTTGCCGATACGGTGTTCGGCAACAAGACCGTGCGCGTCGACCATGCAGACATTCCGACCGCAGTGTTCTCGCAGCCGGAGGTCGGCACCGTCGGCCTGACCGAGCAGCAGGCGATCGCCCACTATGAGCGGGTCGATATCTACAAGGCGACGTTCCGGCCGATGAAGGCGACCATTTCGGGACGCGACACCCGCGTTCTGATGAAGCTCGTGGTCGATGGCACGAGCGACCGCGTGCTTGGCTGTCACATCGTCGGCGATGCCGCGGCGGAGATCATTCAGGCCGTCGGCATCGCGGTGAAGATGAAGGCGACCAAGGCGGATTTCGACGCGACGATGGCGCTTCATCCTTCGGCCGCGGAAGAGCTCGTGACCATGCGCACCCCGTCCGCGCGCCATGTCCGCGGCGCGTGAGGGGCGGCGCTATTCGACCTCCAGCCAGTCGGCGGCATCCTCCCACAGCGTGTCGCGAAACTCCGGTTTGAAGAAGCCGAGATGGCCGATTTTGCGCGCGCCGATGTCCTTGGGTGCGATCTTGACCATTTCGGGCCTTGCGCCGGAGTAGAACGAGCACAAAAGCTCCACGGCGGGCGGCGTGGCCCACGGATCGTCCGTGAAGGTGAGGGCGCGCATCGCCCCGCGATAGTTGGGAAAGTGACTGAGCGTCGTCAGCGACGGATCGTCGAGCAGATAGCGGTTGCTCAACACCCACGACGCCCATTGCAGCATCACGCCCTTCGGCAGGTCCTCACCAATACCCATGCGGCCCGGCATGTAGCCGAGCGCGCGGGTGAGGGGGCGGGCCACGCAGTTGAGGAACACGAAGACGCGGTAATTCTCCGGCGGGGTCATCAGCCGCCAGTAACCGGCCTGGGCGGCGACCAGCAGGGTTTTTGCGACTTCGGCGTTGTTCGGCAAGAGGCCAAGCGCCTGCCCGCCGAACGAGTGGCCGACATAGCGCAGTGGCCATTCGCCGTAGCGCTGCCGCATCCAGGCGACCGCGCCGGTGATGTCTTTCGCCGCCCAGTCGGCCATCGAGGCGTTGAAGCCGACCAGCGATTTTGGCCGGGAACCGCCGACGCCGCGGTAATCGTAGGTGAGAACCACGAAGCCGCGCCCTGCCAAATAGGAGGCGAAGCGCCTATATATTTTCTGAGGGACGGCCGTGGCCGAATTGATCAGAACCGCGCCGCGCCGATTCGTTCGCGGAATGAAGACGGTTGCGGCCAGCGGAAAGTCATCCGCGGCAGGGATCGTGATGTCGTCGATGAAGGCGTCGTCGGTGTCAGCGGTGTAAGTCGATGCCAAGGGCCACCTCTGCGGTGTTCGTCCGGACCTCTTCCCAGGGCAACACCAAATGCGAAAATAGCCGCCGGTGCAAGAGCTTGAGTTGCAAGCGTGAATTGCAACTGGCCGTGACGGCTTTGGCTGTGTATAACCCCGGCGTTCGCATCCTTCTCGGATAGCGAAGTATTTTCAGGAGCGAGTGTTATGTCCGAGCGGTGGACACCCGATAGCTGGCGCGGCAAGCCGGTGGTGCAGATCCCAGAATATCCCGATGCGAAGGCGTTGGCCGACGTTGAAGCGCAGCTCGCGACCTTTCCGCCTCTGGTTTTTGCAGGTGAAGCCCGTAATCTGAAAAAGGCGCTGGCGCGCGTGGCAGCGGGCAAGGCTTTCCTGCTGCAGGGCGGCGATTGCGCCGAGAGCTTTGCCGAGCACGGTGCCAACAATATCCGCGACTTCTTCCGCGTGCTGCTGCAGATGGCGGTCATCCTCACCTATGCCGGCGCCCTTCCGGTGGTGAAGGTCGGCCGCGTCGCCGGCCAGTTCGCCAAGCCGCGCTCCTCGCCATTCGAGAAGGTCGACGGCGTGGAACTGCCGAGCTACCGCGGCGACATCGTCAACGACATTGCCTTCTCGGCCGAGGCCCGGACTCCTGATCCGCGCCGCCAGATGATGGCTTACCGGCAGTCGGCGGCGACGCTCAACTTGCTGCGCGCGTTCGCAACCGGCGGTTACGCCAATCTCGGCAGCGTCAACGAGTGGATGCTCGGTTTCCTGAAGGATTCGCCGCAATCGCGCCGTTACAGGGAACTGGCCGACCGGATTTCCGACGCCCTCAACTTCATGCGGGCGTGCGGTCTGAATCTCGAGAGCCATCCGGAGCTGCGCGCGACCGACATCTATACCAGCCATGAGGCCCTGCTGCTCGGCTACGAGGAGGCGCTGACCCGCGTCGACTCCACGACCGGCGACTGGTACGCGACCTCCGGCCACATGCTGTGGATCGGCGACCGCACCCGCCAGCTCGATCACGGCCATGTCGAATACTTCCGCGGTATCAAGAATCCGATCGGCCTCAAGTGCGGTCCGACGCTGAAGCCGGATGAGCTGCTGCGCCTGATCGACATTCTCAACCCCGACAACGAGCCGGGCCGACTGACGCTGATCAACCGTTTCGGCTCGGAAAAGGTCGATGATTGCCTGCCGCAGCTGATCCGTGCCGTTCAGCGCGAGGGCCGGGTGGTGGTCTGGTCGTGCGACCCGATGCACGGCAACACGATCACGTCGAGCACGGGCTACAAGACCCGTCCGTTCGACCGCATCCTGTCGGAGGTGAGGTCGTTCTTCGCGATCCATGCAGCGGAGGGCACCTATGCTGGCGGCGTGCATCTGGAGATGACCGGCCAGAACGTCACGGAATGCCTTGGCGGCGCCCGCGCGATCACCGACAACGATCTCAACAACCGTTACCACACGGTCTGCGATCCGCGTCTCAACGCCGAGCAGTCGATCGATCTGGCTTTCCTGATCGCGGAGCTGCTCAAGCAGGATCTCGCCGGCAAGGCCAAGCCGCTGCCGGCCGCTGCGGTTTCGTGAGGCGCGGCGGACAGGTCTGGATGCGCCCATGAGCGAGCGGGTGTCTCACTTCACGATGGCGTTGGCGCAGCTCAATCCCATCGTCGGTGACGTGGCTGGAAACCTCGAAAAGGCCAGGGCGGCCCGCGCAAGCGCGGCCGCCTCCGGCGTTGACGTGGTGGTGTTCAGCGAGATGTTTCTTGCCGGCTATCCGCCGGAGGATCTGGTGCTCAAGCCGGCCTTCCAGGCGGCGTGCCGCAGCGCGGTCGAAGACCTCGCACGCGACACCGCCGACGGCGGCCCTGCCGTCCTGATCGGCCTGCCATGGGCCGAGAGCGAAAATCTTTACAATGCCTGTGCGCTGCTCGATGACGGCGTGATCGGGGGACTTCGCTTCAAGGTCAATCTGCCGGGCTATGGCGTGTTCGACGAAAAGCGCGTGTTCACGCCGGGGCCGGTCGGCGGCCCGCTGGTGGTGCGCGGCGTTCGCATCGGCGTGCCGATCTGCGAGGACATCTGGCTGGAAGAGGCAGGCGACTACGAGAACGTCGTCGAATGCCTCAGCGAGACCGGCGCGGAGATTCTGGTTGTGGTCAACGCCTCGCCTTACTCGCGCGGCAAGGCGGATATGCGGCTCTCGGTCGCCGTCGCCCGCGTCGCGGAGAGTGGGCTGCCGCTGGCTTACGTCAATCAGATCGGCGGCCAGGACGAACTGGTGTTCGACGGCGCGTCCTTCGTGCTGAACAGCAATCATTCGCTGGCGGCGCAGCTTCCGGCGATGCAGGAGGCGATCGCGATCGTCCATTGGACGCGGACGGCCGATGGCTGGCGCTGCAAGGGCGACATTGCGCCGACGCTCGAAGGCGACAAGGCGGATTACGCCGCCTGCGTTCTCGGCCTGCGCGATTATGTGACCAAGAACGGCTTTCCGAGCGTGCTGCTTGGCGTCTCCGGCGGCGTCGATTCCGCGCTGGTCGCCGCCATCGCGGTCGACGCTCTTGGCGCGGAGCGGGTGCGCGGCGTGATGCTGCCGTATCGCTACACGATGCAGGTCTCGCTCGACGACGCGGCGCAGCTGACCAAGCTGCTCGGCATCAGCTACGAGGTTCTGCCGATCGCGCCGGCGGTCGAGGGATTCGAAAAGATCCTGTCCGGCACCTTCGCCGGGTTGCCGCGCGACGTAACCGAGGAAAACCTCCAGGCGCGGGCCCGCGGCACGCTGCTGATGGCGCTGTCCAACAAGACCGGCGCGATGGTGATGACCACCGGCAACAAGTCGGAAATGGCGGTCGGCTACGCGACGCTTTACGGCGACATGAACGGCGGCTTCAATCCGATCAAGGACATCTACAAGACGCAGGTGTTCCGCCTGTGCCGCCTGCGCAACGAATGGAAGCCGGATGGCGCGCGCGGCCCGTCGGGCCGGGTGATCCCCGAGCACATCATCGACCGTCCGCCGACGGCGGAGCTGCGCGAAAACCAGACCGACCAGGATTCGCTGCCGCCTTACGACGTGCTCGATGCGATCCTTGAGCGCCTCGTCGAGCACGAGGATCCACTCGCCGAGATCATTGCCGACGGCTATGACGCAGATACCGTGAAGCGGGTCGACCGCCTCATCGGCATCGCCGAATACAAGCGGCGGCAGGCCGCGCCCGGCGTGAAGGTCACGCGCAAGAATTTTGGCCGCGACCGGCGCTATCCGATCACCAACCGTTTTCGAGACAGCGGCGAGCCGCTGCATCGGGGCGATGCGGCGCTCGCCCCGCGCGCCGTCCGCGTGCCGACCGAGACGATTGACATTTAACGCTCGCAAAAGGTTGCGGCCTGTTCAGATGACTGACACTGCCATCACTGTCCGCTTTGCGCCGTCGCCGACCGGCCGGCTGCATATCGGCAACGCGCGCACCGCGCTGTTGAACTATCTCTATGCCCGCAAGAATGGCGGCCGCTTTCTGCTGCGTTACGACGACACCGACAAGGCGCGCTCGACGGCCGAATTTGCCGATGCCATCGCCAGCGATCTCGGTTGGCTCGGCATCGTGCCGGACCTCGTCGCGCGGCAGTCCGATCGCATCGCCAGCTACGAGGCGGCGGCCCAGCGGCTGCGCGCCGCCGGCAGGCTCTATGCCTGCTACGAGACCGAGGAAGAGCTCGAATATCGCCGCCGCCGCCAGCTCGCCCAGCGCCGCGCGCCGGTCTACGACCGCGCCGCGCTCAAGCTGACCGACGCGGATCGCGCGCGGCTGGAAGGCGAAGGCCGCAAGCCCTATTGGCGTTTCCTGCTCGAGCCGCGCACCGTGAGGTGGACCGACGGCGTGCGCGGCGAGCAGAGCATCGAGTCGGCGTCGCTCTCCGATCCGGTGCTGATCCGTGCCGACGGCAGCTATCTCTACACGCTGCCATCGGTGGTCGATGACATCGAATTCGGCGTCACCGACATCATTCGCGGCGAGGACCACGTCACCAACACCGCCGTACAGATCCAGCTCTTCGAGGCGCTGGGCGCCCCCGCGCCGCGCTTTGCCCATCACAATCTTCTGACGCTGCCGAGCGGCGAGGGGCTATCCAAGCGCCTCGGCCATCTGTCGCTTGGCGCGCTCAAGGACGAAGGCTACGAGGCCTCCGCCGTCGCGGCGCTGGCGGTGCTGATCGGCACGGCGATGGCGGTCGAGCCGGTCGCAAGCCTCGACGATCTCATGACCAAGGTCACGCTCGGTGACATCTCGCATTCCTCGGCAAAATTCGATCCCGCCGAGCTGCGCACGCTCAATGCGCGGACCGTTCACATGCTGACCTATGACGCGGTTGCGGCGCGGCTCGCCAGTCTCGGCGTCGGCGGCGGCGGCGGCGAAGCGTTCTGGGACGCCGTGCGCGGCAACCTGACGAAGTTCGGCGAGGCCGCCGAATGGTGGCAGGTGGTCTCCGGCGACGAGACGTTTGCGACCGACGATCAGGAGTTGATCGAGGTTGCGGCCGCGCATCTGCCGCAGGAGCCATGGGACGGGCAGACCTGGTCGCTCTGGACCAAAGCGGTGGCGGCGGCGAGCGGCAAGAAGGGCCGGGCGCTGTTTCACCCGCTGCGGCTGGCGCTCACCGGGCGCGAGCAGGGGCCGGAGCTGAAGGCGCTCTTGCCGCTGATCGGGCGTGCGCGCGCATTGCGGCGGCTCGAGGCCGCCGCTGGCTGATACCTTCGGCCGGTTTCAAGGTCTCCGGTTTCAGTTGGTGCGTGGAATGAAGGTTGGGCCTACCGAGCGGATGCTCTTGGGCGCGCCGTCTGCGTTTGCGGCAGGGGTTGCCTCGCCCCTGGACGCGGGTTGGACGCTCGCGGCGGCATTCGGCCTCGCCGGGGCGGCGTTCTGCGGCTGCGACATTTTCTTGGCGCGCTCCTCGGTGACCAGAATGTCGCCGCGCTCCATCGACGCGCGATCATCCAGTGACTTCAGCGCATCGGCCCAGCTCTGCCCTTGCGCCCTGCAGGAGCAGGACGGGTTGAATTCCTGACGATACTTGAAGGCGTTCGGCGACGAAGAATAAGGCGCGCCGTTGATCGACACCGCCGAGTTCATGTCCTCGCCGGGATTGCGATAGGTGTAGAGCGTGGCTTCGGCCGCCGGGCACTGGTTCTTGCAGGCGCGCTCGTCGTCGGCAAAGCGGCTCGGGACGGTCGCAAATGAAATCGGGAAGAAGTAGCCGTCGCAGCTGCGGACGCAGACCGTGCGATAGGTGCCGGCCTTCGGCATGTTTTCCGGCATCGCCTCCGGCACCATGATGCCGGTGCGGTTGCCGAACAGGTCTTCGAGGAACGAGCCGCTGTTGCGGGCGGCGGCGGCATATTGCGGTCCGCAGTTGTTCTGGGCGAGGGCGAGGATCACGGAGCGGCGCTGGCCGTCGCGCTCCTGGCCGCCGGCGCCGCGCATGCGCTCGATGCTGATCATGATCTGATCGAGGTTGGCGCGCATCTGCTGGATCTGGTTGTTCACCGGGCCGCATTGAGCCGACTGGCCATTGAACAGGGAGAAGAAGCCGGAGGATTCGCAGCCCATGCGGCGCGCCTGCAAGGTCACGCGGTCAAGTTCAGCCTGCTGCCGCGCGGCAGCCTCCTGATAGCGCCGCATCTGATCGGCCTGCGCGGCATCCGAGGCGCCCCGATCGATCAGGGCGAGCTGGGCCTCCAGCCGCTGGCAGACAGGGTTGGACGCGCCGCCATAGCCCGGCGGCGGCGGATAGCCCTGTGCGGAGGCTTGCAGGATCATCGCGCCGCTCAATGCGGCACCCGCGATGATCCGACGGAATAGCGAGGCGTTAAATAATCCGAGCATCTCCGGCCATTCGCGTTGTCGGACGAAGTGGAAACCGGTGCCCACTTTCCTGAGTCGCATGCAGGCTGCGCGCAGCCGCAAGAACTCATTAACCGCTTCTCGCGGCAACGTCACGTCGTTTCAAAGGCAAGGATGTGGCTTACGCCGGTACCTGCGCCAATTCCGTCAGCGCGCGCAAGTGATCGCGATGGCGCGGCCACAGGACGAGCCGCGGCAGGAGCTGTTGGCGAATTCCGGCACGGTAGCGGTCACTTCATCGGGATCGAGACCGCGATAGGCGCTGGCGTCAGTGAAATCGCGCGATTTGCAATAGGCGCGGGCAGCATGGGCGCCGCAGCGCTGGCCGCTCGCCAGGCACTCGTCGATGCCGTAACCGTCCGCCTGGCTGGCAATGACGAAAACGCGACTGTCGCCGGCGATGGAGGGCGCGGCGGAGAACGAAATCGACACGGCAAGCAGTGCGGCGGTGAAAGCAGCTTTGAGCAATCGCATGACAAACCAAGGAGGCAGGAAGGTTCATCATCGATAAACCCGAGCCGTTAAAAATCATTAACCGGGGCAAAACTGTGGCGTGCAAAGTTTAGCGGTGTCGCGGCCTCGGTTCCGGCGGATGAACTGGGGAAAAACGGCCGAGCGGGCGCGTTTTCGGCCAATCCGGAGCCAGAAATCGGCGTTCGGCGGGCATGTTTCGCCCTCGCGCATCTTGACGCGGTCCCCCGAACTGCCCCATGGTGCGGGCCATGAACGGCTTCCTCACCCTGACCGGCATTATTAGCTGCGGGATTATTAGCTAGCGATTCGCTGGCTGAGGCCGTCTTTTCTCATCATCCATGAGCGGACGCCCGGCCCTGGGGATCTGCCACCTATGGATTTTTGAGATGGATTTGCGGCTCTTCGATACCCTGACCAAGACGAAAGCGCCTTTCGCGCCGCTCGATCCCGCCAAGGTGCGGATGTATGTCTGCGGGCCGACCGTTTACGACTTCGCGCATATCGGCAACGCGCGGCCGGTGATCGTGTTCGACGTGCTGTTCCGCGTGCTGCGGCACATCTACGGCGAGGCGCATGTCACCTACGTCCGCAACATCACCGACGTCGACGACAAGATCAACGCCCGCGCGGCTCGCGATTTTCCCGCGCTGGCGCTGAACGACGCGATCCGACAGGTCACCGCCAAGACCGAGGAACAGTTTCACGAGGATGTTGCGGCGCTCGGCTGCCTGCCTCCGACGATCGAGCCGCGCGCGACCGAACACATCGCCGAAATGCGCATGATCATCGATCGGCTGATCGCCACGGGCAACGCCTATGTCGAGCAGGACCATGTCCTGTTCAGCGTGGCGACGATGCCGAACTACGGCCGGCTGGCGCGGCGCTCGATGGACGAAATGCTCGCCGGCGCCCGCGTCGACGTCGCGCCCTACAAGCGTGACGCGATGGACTTTGTGCTGTGGAAGCCCTCCAAGCCGGGCGAGCCATCATGGCCGTCGCCGGGCGGAATCGCCGTCGAAGGGCGGCCGGGCTGGCATATCGAATGCTCGGCGATGGCCTGGAAGCATCTCGGCGAAGAGTTCGACATCCATGGCGGCGGCATCGATCTCGTCTTTCCGCATCACGAGAACGAGCTCGCCCAGACCTGCTGCGCGTTCCATCACGAGCGCATGGCGAGTACCTGGATGCACAACGGCTTTCTGCAGGTCGAAGGCCAGAAGATGTCGAAGTCGCTGGGCAACTTCGTGACCATCCGCGAGCTTCTGGCGGACTGGCCCGGCGAGGTGCTGCGGCTGAACATGCTCAAGACGCATTACCGCTCGCCGATCGACTGGACCGTGCGTGGCCTCGAGGAAAGCCGGAAGACGCTGGATGCCTGGTACGAGCTGGTCGGCGATGACACCGTCGCGGGCGGCGAGATCGACGAGGCTGTCGCGGCGGCACTGAGCGATGATCTCAACACCTCCGGCGCGATCACGCGCCTGCACGCGATGGCCGCCGACATTCGTGGCGCGGCAGAGAATGAGGCGGCACAGCGCAAGGCGGCGCTCAAGGCGTCGGCGGCGCTGCTCGGTCTGCTGACTCAGACGCGGGCCGGCTATCTCGCGAGCGATCCGCGCAAGGGCTCGGTCGATGAGGCGGGCGTGATGTCGCTGATCGATGCGCGTCTCAAGGCGCGCGCGGAAAAGAACTGGGCCGAGTCCGATCGCATCCGCGATGAGCTCGCGGCCATGGGCGTCGTGCTCAAGGACGGCAAGGATGCGAACGGCCAGATGGTGACGACATGGGAGCTTGCCCGATGAAACGCCCCGACACACCTTTTCCGAAGCACTGGCGCTATTACATCGTCCTCAAATGGGCGGTGATCATCGCTGCGGCGCTCATCGCCCTCAAGCTGTTCGGGATGTGGTGATCGCAATGGGACAGGCTTTGCAGAAGCCGGCGCTGCGCCCGATGCTGCCGCAGGATATTCCGGTGCTCGCCGAGATCTTCGCCGCGAGCATCGAGGAGCTGACAGAAGACGACTACACCGAGAGCCAGCGCGAGGCATGGGCGTCCGCCGTCGACGACGAGGACGAGTTCAGCGCGCGGCTGACCGGGCAGCTGACGCTGGTTGCGACGCTCAACCATTCGCCGGTCGGCTTTTCGTCGCTGAAAGGCAACGATCACGTCGACATGCTGTTCGTTCATCCGTCGGCAGCGCACCAGGGCGTCGCCACGCTGCTGTGCGATGCGATGGAGAAGCTTGCCGCCGCCCGCGGCGCCAGCCACCTCACGGTCGATGCCAGCGACACCGCGCACGGCTTCTTCCTGAAGCGCGGCTATGTCGATCAGCGGCGCAACTCCGTGATCGTGAATGACGAGTGGCTCGCCAACACGACGATGAAAAAGACATTTGCCGCGCCGCCGGACGGCACAGGCGCGGGCACGACTTCGACAGGGAATTGAGACATGAGCCGCGAGCGCATCTATCTTTACGACACGACATTGCGCGATGGCGCGCAGACCAACGGCGTCGACTTCACGCTCGCCGACAAGCAGCGCATCGCCGCAATGCTCGATGAACTCGGCGTCGACTATGTGGAGGGCGGCTATCCCGGCGCCAACCCGGTCGACACCGAGCTCTTCGCCCAAAGGCCCGCGCTCAAGAAGGCGAGCTTTTCCGCCTTCGGCATGACGCGCCGTCCGGGCCGTTCGGCGTCGAACGATCCCGGCGTCGCCGCGCTTCTCGAAGCCGACGCCGACGCGATCTGCTTCGTCGCGAAGTCGTCGGAGTATCAGGTCAAGGTCGCGCTCGAGACAACAAACGAAGAAAACCTCGCCTCCATCCGCGACAGCGTCAGCCTCGCCAAGGCCAAGGGCCGCGAGGTGATGGTCGATTGCGAGCACTTTTTCGACGGCTACAAGGCCAATCCCGAATATGCGCTCGCCTGCGCAAAAGCCGCCTACGAATCCGGCGCGCGCTGGGTGATCTTGTGCGACACCAACGGCGGCACCATGCCCCATGAGGTCGAGCAGATCGTCACCGAGGTGTCCAAACATGTGCCGGGCGCCCATCTCGGCATCCATGCCCATAACGACACCGAGCAGGCGGTCGCCAATTCGCTGGCCGCGGTGCGGGCCGGTGCGCGGCAGATCCAGGGCACGCTGAACGGCCTCGGCGAGCGTTGCGGCAATGCCAATCTGGTGTCGCTGATCCCGACCCTCAAGCTCAAGTCCGAGTTCTCGGACCGTTTCGAGATTGCTGTGCCTCAGGACAAGCTGTCGTCGCTGGTGCAGGTCTCCCGCACGCTCGACAACATGCTCAACCGCGCGCCGAACCGCCATGCGCCTTACGTCGGCGAAAGCGCTTTCGTCACCAAAACCGGCATTCATGCGTCGGCCCTGCTCAAGGATCCGACGACCTACGAGCACGTCGATCCGGCTTCCGTCGGCAACCATCGCAAGGTGCTGGTGTCGGAGCAGGCGGGACGCTCCAACGTGCTGGCCGAGCTTGAGCGCGCCGGCATTGCGTTCGAGCGCAACGACCCGCGGCTCGGCCGCCTGGTCGAGGAGATGAAGCAGCGCCAGCAGTCCGGCTATGCCTATGAGGCGGCCGATGCGTCGTTCGACCTGCTGGCGCGCCGCGTGCTCGGCCGCGTGCCGGAATATTTTACGGTGGTGCAGTTCGACGTGAACACCGAGCAGCGCGTCAACGCCAAGGGCGAGCGCGTGACGGTGGCGCTCGCGGTGGTCAAGGTTGATGTTGCCGGCGAAGTCTTGATCTCTGCCGCCGAGGGCAACGGCCCGGTCAATGCGCTCGACGTTGCCTTGCGCAAGGATCTCGGCCAGTACCAGAAGTATATCGAGGGCCTGAAGCTGGTCGACTACCGCGTCCGTATCCTCAATGGCGGCACGGAGGCGGTGACGCGCGTGCTGATCGAGAGCGAGGACGAACTCGGCGATCGCTGGACCACGATCGGCGTGTCGTCGAATATCATCGATGCCTCGTTCCAGGCACTGATGGATTCAATCTTCTACAAGCTGGTGAAATCGGGCGCCCCGGCTTGAGGCCCGACACTCGTGATCTGTGCCGGCAATGGCGGGCGGGCCAAGAGCCCGCCCTTGACCTTTCCCGAAAAGGGGGCTGATCAGAGCTGTTTTGCGAGGTCGCCCGGCATCTCGGTTTCGCCGCCCGCTTCCTGCGCGGCAATTTCGAGCTTCGGTAAAATGTCCTCGACGCTGTCGGCCTTCAGCAGGTTGATCTGCAGGCCGGGCCGGATGAACTCGGTTTCTGCCATATGCGACAGGAGCACCCCGAGCGGCTCCCAGAAGCCCTTGATGTTGGCGACCAGGATCGGCTTCTTGTGCCGGCCGAGCTGCGACCAGGTGAGCTGCTCGACCAATTCCTCCAGGGTGCCAACGCCGCCGGGAAGTGCGACGAACGCATCCGAATGCTCGAACATGAGCTGTTTGCGCTCGTGCATGTCCTTGGTGATGATGAGATCCTTCACGCCCTCCATGGCGTGCTCGCGGCGGACCAGAAACTCCGGAATGATGCCGGTCACCTTGCCGCCGTTCTCGAGTGCGGCGGTCGCGACCGCGCCCATCAGGCCGATTGAGCCGCCGCCATAGACCAGCTTGACGCCCGAGGTTGCAAGGATTTTGCCGAAAGCGGTGGCTGCATCGGCAAAAACCGGGTCGTTGCCGGGGCCGGAGCCACAATAGACGCAGACGGATTTGATGAGAGAAGAACGGAGAGGCATTGTCATTTCGAAATGTTGCATCGCAACTTTGGCGGCGTCAAGGCGAGCCGGTTGCACCGCGTCATTCCCGCTCCTGACGGTCCGAATATAACAGGTTGAAACAAAAGATTTACCCGCCATGGGGTGTACCCCCGCCCTGAACACTCTATATCACGGGCAACTTGCGCGAATGGCGCGTATCCCTTGAAGGACTGCGGACGCCGGGCGGCAGCCGCCAGGAACGATTAATGGCTCACCATCATCACGCGGCGGCGCAACAGCCGGCGACGTCTTCTGCTGATTCCGCGCGCGGCAATCTCATCGCCACGCTGATGGGGCTGTGGCCCTATATCTGGCCGGGGGACCGCAAGGACCTCAAGACCCGCGTCGTCTGGGCGATGGTTCTGCTGCTCGTCGCCAAGGTCGCGACGCTGGCGGTGCCGTTCACGTTCAAATGGGCGACCGATGCGCTGACGGGCGAGGGCGCGGCGGCGACCGCGCCGGACAACTGGGCGATGTGGCTGATCGCCTCGCCGCTGATCATGACCGCCGCCTACGGCCTCATGCGGGTGCTGATGGCCGGCCTGACGCAGCTTCGCGACGGCATCTTTGCCAAGGTGGCGATGCATGCGGTGCGCAAGCTCGCCTATTTCACCTTCGTCCACATGCACGAACTGTCGCTGCGCTTTCATCTGGAGCGCAAGACCGGCGGCCTGACGCGGGTGCTGGAGCGCGGGCGGCTCGGCATCGAGGTCATCGTGCGGATGGTGATTTTGCAGCTCGTGCCGACCATCGTCGAGGTGGCGCTGCTGCTTGCGGTGCTGTTCTGGGTGTTCGACTGGCGCTATGTGCTGGCCACGCTGGTCACCGTCGTCCTCTATATGTGGTTCACCTATGCGGCGACCGAGTGGCGGATCGGCATCCGGCGAGCGATGAACGAGTCCGATACCGAGGCGAACACCAAGGCGATCGACTCGCTGCTGAACTACGAGACCGTCAAATACTTTGGCGCCGAGGCGCGGGAGGCGTCGCGCTATGACCGCTCGATGGAGCGTTACGAGCGCGCCAGCGTCAAGACCTACACTTCGCTCGCAGTGCTCAATATCGGCCAGGCGGTGATCTTCACGGCGGGACTGACCGCGACCATGCTGCTGTGCGCCATCGGCGTGCGCAACGGCACCAAGACTGTCGGCGATTTCGTCATGATCAATGCCATGATGATCCAGCTCTATCAGCCGCTGAATTTCATGGGCATGGTCTATCGCGAGATCAAGCAGGCGCTGATCGACATCGAGATGATGTTCGGCGTTCTTGCCCGCAAGCCCGAAGTTACCGACAAGCCGAATGCGCCGGCGTTGCATGTTACTGACGGCGCGATCCGCTTCGAGGATGTCCGCTTCGCCTACGAGTCGGACCGTCAGATCCTCAAGGGCATCAGCTTCGAGGTGCCGGCGGGCAAGACGGTGGCAATCGTCGGCCCCTCGGGCGCGGGCAAATCGACGATCTCGCGGCTGCTGTTCCGGCTCTACGACGTCAGCGGCGGGCGCATCCTGATCGACAACCAGGACATTCGCGACGTGAAGCAGGAGACGCTGCGCGCGGCGATCGGCATGGTCCCGCAGGATACGGTCTTGTTCAACGACACCATGCGTTACAACATCCGCTACGGCCGGTGGGATGCGACCGACGCCGAGGTGGAGGAGGCGGCTCGCCTTGCCCAGATCGACGGCTTCATCGCCCGCTCGCCCAAGGGCTACGACACCGAGGTCGGCGAGCGCGGCCTCAAGCTGTCCGGCGGCGAGAAGCAGCGGGTGGCGATTGCGCGGACGATCTTGAAGGCGCCGCCGATCCTGCTGCTGGACGAGGCGACCTCGGCGCTCGACAGCCACACCGAGCGGGAAATCCAGTCCGCCCTGGAGGGGGTGTCCCGCGACCGGACGTCGCTGGTGATCGCCCATCGCCTCTCGACCATCGTCGCAGCGGACGAGATCATCGTGCTCGATCGCGGCGTGATTGCAGAACGTGGCACCCACGCCGCGCTTCTGCTAAAAGGCGGGCTCTATGCCAGCATGTGGAATCGGCAGCGTGAGGCCGAGGAGGCGCGGGAGAAGCTGGCGGGGATCGAGGATGATGACGGTGCGCCCAATCGTCTTCCGCCCCTTGCTACCAACGATCCGCTCGCCTCTCCGGAAGCTGTTGAATAACCGGCATTCGCAAGCTAACCGCTCTATCTCGTCACACTGATCCATCACCAGGAAGCTCCGATGTCGATCGTCAATTCCATCCGCGCCCAGATCCCGCCGATCCATCGCGAAGGCTATCCCTTCATCGGCACGTTTGCGCTCGTCACCCTGATCCTGTTCTGGCTCTGGGAGCCGCTGGGCTGGATCGGCGTTCTGCTCACGGTATGGTGCGCGCTGTTCTTCCGCGATCCGGTGCGCACGACCCCGGTTCGCGAGGGGCTGGTGGTATCGCCGGCCGACGGCCGGGTGTCGATGGTCGCGCCGGTCGTCCCCCCGGCCGAGCTCGGGCTCGGCACCGAGCCTTTGATGCGCGTCTCGGTGTTCATGAGCGTGTTCAACTGCCACGTGAACCGCAGCCCGGTGAACGGCCGGATCGAGCGGATTGCCTATCGCGCCGGCAAGTTCATCAATGCCGAACTCGACAAGGCGAGCGAGCACAATGAGCGCAACTCGCTGGTGATCGCCACCGCTTACGGCCGCGTCGGCGTCACCCAGATCGCCGGGCTCGTTGCCCGCCGCATCGTGTCGTTCGTGCGCGAGGGGCAGGAGATGCGGACCGGCGAGCGCTTCGGTCTGATCCGTTTCGGCTCGCGCCTCGACGTCTACCTGCCGAAGGGGGCGATGCCGCTGGTGGGCGTCGGCCAGACCGCGGTGGCGGGTGAAACCATTTTGGCGGATTTCACGACGGCAGACCCCGGCCGGACCTATCGTGCAGATTGATTTTTTAATGAAATCAATAGATTGCTCCAATAATCTAAAGTCAATGTGAAGGTTGAGGGGCTTCGGCCCCTCAATGTTTTTTGTGCTATACTTTTTGCAATGCGGGTTCCGGGCGCTGCCTGAAGCCTGCTTGCCGGGAACCGTCGCCGGTGTCTGACGGTGAGTGAGTTATGCCGGGATCGATCCGATGAGAGATGAAGCCAAGACCGCCGAAGGGTTTCGCGGGTTGCGTCGCCGCCGGTTCCGCCCGATCCCGGTGCGGATGCTGGTGCCGAACGTCATCACGTTGCTGGCGATCTGCGCCGGGCTGACCGCGATCCGCCTCGCGGTCGAGGGGCGGATGGAGCTCGCGATCGGGGCAATCGTGCTGGCGGCGGTGCTCGACGGCATCGACGGGCGGGTTGCGCGGCTGATCAAGGGCCAATCGCGGTTCGGCGCGGAACTCGACAGCCTTGCGGATTTCGTCAACTTTGGCGTCGCCCCCGGACTGATCTTGTATTTTTGGCAGCTCCACGACCTGAACAATGTCGGCTGGATCGCCGCGATGATTTTCGCGATTTCCGGCGGGCTGCGGCTGGCGCGCTTCAACGCGGCCATGGATGACACCAGCCAGCCCGCCTATGCGGCGAATTTCTTCACCGGCATTCCCGCGCCCGCCGGCGCGATCACGGTGCTGCTCCCGGTCTATGTCTCGTTCCTCGGCGCGCCGATGCCCTATGCGGTGGTGACGGCAGTGTACACGCTGGTGATCGCCGGCCTGATGGTGTCGCGGCTGCCGGTGTTCTCCGGAAAATCGATCAGCATGCGGGTGCCGCCGGAAATGGTGCTGCCGATCTTCGTGCTGGTGGTGTTCGTCATCGCGCTGCTGATCAGCTATCCGTGGCACGTCCTCTCGGTCGCTTCGGCGGCCTATCTGGCGAGCCTGCCGCTCGGCTGGCGCTCGTTCAGCCGCCTGCGGGCCGCCGCAGCAGCAACGGCCTCGGAGCCGGCCGCGGAAGCCGACCTTGGCGACACTGCCCTGCATTCGGCGCTGGTCCAGCCCGCCGAGCCGCCGAAGGCGGCAAGTGAGCCCAAAGGCGACGGTGAGCAGAAGGGCGAGCGCCATATTGCCGACGAGCTGCACGACGGCTCCCATCCTCGCCCGGACCGGCTCAATTGAGCTCGCACCGGACAGCCAAATGAAAAAAAAAGCCGGCGTTCACGCCGGCTTTTTTGCATTCGCGCGGGAACAGAGGCTAATAGCGCGGGCCTTGCGGGCCGCCCCAGTTGAAGCGGTAATTGACCCCCGCTTTGACCGTATGCTCGTCGTTGCGGTAGCTCGCGATCGGTGCGCCGCTCTGATTGTCGACGAAATTGACGTTACCGAAATTGTAGTACTGGTACTCGACCTTGGCCGACCAGTTCGGGGCGAACATGTATTCAAGGCCCGCGCCCGCGGTCCAGCCGTCCTTGCGGCCGGGGTCGACCGTGAAGCTTGCCGGTGCGCCGCCCCACGAGACATTGACGTTCCTGTCGGAATAGGCGTAGCCGCCCTTGGCATAAAGCAGCGTCGGGCCGATCGCGTAGCCGAACCGCCCGGTGACGGAGCCGATGCCGCGATTGCTGAGCGAGACATCGACGTTCGGCGGGACATTGAGGCCGGAATTGCCGCCGTTCAGCCAGCTATACTGCGCCTCGATACCGGCGACCCAATTGGACGCGAACTGGTAGTCTGCGCCGAGCTGCACGCCGCCGAGGAACCGGCCATCGCCCGAAAGGCCGTTGTCGCCGGAAAATGCCCCGCCGAGATGGCCGCCGATATAGAAGCCGGTCCAGTTATAGACCTGCACGATCGGTGCCGGGATCGGAGGAGGCGCCGGAGTGTAGGGGCGGGGCTGCAGATCCGCCGCCAAGGCTGGGAAGGCCATGAGGGCGGCTCCGACGGCCCCTGCGAGGCCGCCGAAAAGATAGCTGCCAGAACGGATTTTTCTCATGGTTGATCCTTCCGCCACGATCGCAAGTTGCTTTTTCGGTGTGTTCGAGCCCTGTCATGGATCAACACCATGGTCAGATTTTGGTTGCTTCGGGGAGATCGCGGGGCGGCTTGTCGCCAGCAGAGCGCACGAAAACGACCGCCTGCGGGGGCAGGCGGCCGTTTGATGTGGATGGGAACCGGGTTTTAATTGTGCCTCAGATCGTGACCTGGGTTCCGACTTCGACCACGCGCCCGGTCGGGATCTGAAAATAGTCGGTGGCGTCGTTGGCCGAGCGGCTCAGCGAGATGAAAAGCCGGGTCTGCCAGAGCGGCATCGCCGATTGCGCCGCCGGCTTCAGGGACCGTCGCGAGACGTAGAACGAGGTCGACATGATGTCGAACTGCCAGCCGAGCTTGCGGGCGATCGCCAGCGCCTTCGGCACGTTCGGCGACTCCATGTAGCCGTAGCGGAGCTTCACAAGCGAGAACTTGTCGCTGATGCCCTCGATCTTGACCCGGTCGGAGACATCGACGCGCGGCGTATTCGCCGTCTCGATGGTGAGGATGACGTTGTGCTCGTGCAGAACCTGATTGTGCTTGAGGTTGTGCAGGAGCGACACCGGGACGAAATCCGGGTCGCTGGTGAGGAATACTGCGGTGCCCTTGACGATATGCGGCGGCCGCTTTTCGAGGCTCTTGACGAGGTCGCGGAGCGGCACTTCCACCCGGCGGCTCTTCAGCGTCAGAATTTCGGAGCCGCGCCGCCATGTCCAGATCATGGTCATCATCACGAGACCGAACAACAGCGGCACCCACGCACCTTCCAGCAGCTTCAAAAGGTTGGCGCCGAAGAACGAGAGGTCGACGATGGCGATCGGGGCGATGATCGCGGCTGCAAGCGCGGCGCGGAAATTCCACACCTTCCAGAGCACGAAGAAGGCCATGATGCCGTCAGCCACCATGGTCATCGACACGGCGATGCCGTAGGCCGAGGCCAGATTGGACGAGGTGCGGAACAAGAGCACCAGGATCAGCACGCCGATGAGCAGCAGCAGGTTGACCCGCGGCAGGTAGATCTGCCCGGCATGGGTCTCGGAAGTGTAGCGGACCTCGAAGCGCGGCAGCATGCCGAGCTGCACCGCCTGGCGGATCAGCGAATAGGCGCCGGTGATCACGGCCTGGCTGGCGATCACGGTTGCGGCGGTCGCCATGAAGATCAGCGGCATCAGCAGCCAATCGGGGGCGAGGCGGTAGAACGGGTTCTCGATGGCGGCGGGATTGGACAGAAGCAGCGCGCCCTGGCCGTAATAGTTGAGCAGCAGCGCCGGCAGCACGAAGCCAAACCACGCCCACTGGATCGGGCGGCGGCCGAAATGGCCGAGGTCGGCATAGAGCGCCTCACCGCCGGTCACCGCCAGGAAGACCGCGCCGAGCGTGACGAGGCCGATGAAGTGGTGGGTGGCGAGGAAGTGAGCCGCGTACCAGGGATTGAACGCGACAAGGACGCCCGGATTGCTGAGCAGGCTGACAAGGCCGAGCACCCCGATGACGATGAACCAGATGAGCATGACCGGGCCGAAAGCCGAAGCCACGCTGGCGGTGCCCTTGCTCTGCACGGCGAACAGCACGATGAGGATCGCGACCGTCAGCGGAACGACATAGGGCTCCAGCGCGGGCGCGGCGATGTTGAGACCTTCGACGGCGGAGAGCACCGAGATCGCCGGCGCAATCATCGCGTCGCCGATGAACATCGAGGCGCCGAGCACGCCGAGCGCAAACAGCGCCCACGAACTGCGGCCTAGCGCGCGCCGGCCGAGCGCCATCAGCGACAGCGTGCCGCCCTCGCCATTGTTGTCGGCGCGCAGCAGCAGCAGCACGTATTTCGCCGCGACGATGATGAGCAGCGCCCACGTGATCAGCGAGAGGACGCCGAGCACATTGACGGGCGTGACGGCCGAACCCTTGGTGGCGGCGTGAACGGCCTCGCGGAATGCATAGAGCGGGGAGGTGCCGATGTCGCCAAAGACGACGCCGATGCTGCCTAAGGTCAGGGCGAGAAAACCCGACGCTTGGGGCGGTTCGACCGGAGCGTCCAGTGTGGTGTCGGAGATTGCCATAGCCTCGCGCAACTATTCTTGTTCGAGCTCCGTTCGATCGGCGATGACGGCCGACAACGGAGCTCGCATGGGAGCGGGCGGGCTTACAGCATTTATGGCGAAAGAACCACCCGAAGGGACGTTAGGCCAGCCTCTGTGGGAAGTGAAGCGCGCGCTCTAACGAATTGAAAGCGCCGAAGATTTTTGGCGCAAGCGGTTCAAGCGCGGATTGTGGCATTGCCGATATGCAACAATGCTTGGCATGATTTGGCCATTCCCGGCACGGATCTGTGGCGTCCGTACCGGGAATTGAGGCAATTCTCAGGGCTTGAGGTTCGGCGGCAGCGGCGGATCTTCACGCATCAAGGTGATCGTCACGCGGCGGTTGCCGGCCAGTGCCGGATCGTCGGGGAACAGCGGCTGGCTGTCGCCCTTGCCGGAAACCGAGAAGATGTGGCTCGCGGGCAGGCCCTCGCGCTGCAGGATCTGGCGCACGACATTGGCGCGGTCGGACGACAGGTCGAAGGCATCGTAATTCCAGCGCGGCGGGACGTAGCCGGACGAGGTGTGGCCGGTGATGGCGACCCGCAGCGGGCTCTGCTTCAGGGGGGGCGCGATCCGGCGCAGAATCGTCCGCATCCGCTCGTAGGGCTCCTTGGAGCCTTCCGCGAACATTGCGCGGCCGTCCTGGTCCATGATCTCGATGTTCAGGCCCTGTTCGGTCTCGGTGAACATGATCTGCTTGGAGATCTCGGTCAGCTCGGGAAGATCCTGCATCGCCTGCCGAAGCGAGGCGGCGGCCATCGCGAATTCGCGGTCCTTCGGCAGCTTGGCGCCGCTGAGGGCGTCGCGGTCCTGCTGGTCGGGGCTCGGGGTGTTCGAGGCTTCGTCCGGCGGAATGTGGGCGGAGTTCTTCAGCTTCGGCCGGGTCGGCAAGCCGTCGGTCTCAAGAATGCCGGAGAAACGCGAATCCCGAACGCCGAAGGCATCGCGCATCGAGCCGGCGACGATCTTGAGCTTGGCTGCGTCCTGCGTCGAAAAGGCCACCAGCATGACGAAGAAGGCGACCAGCAGACCCATCAGGTCCGCGAATGTGACGAACCAGCCGTGACCGCCACCGTGAGCTGCTGCGCGTTTTTTCTTTGCCATCGCACTACGAACCGGGGCGGCGGTCAGGCCGCGACCGGCTCACCCTCTTCGCGATGCTTCTCGGGGAGATAGGCGAGAAGCATTTCACGGACCAAGGCCGGGCTCTTGGAGTCGCGGATCATCATGATGCCGTCGATGATCAGCGTGCGGTTGGTTTCCTCGTCGAGCAGCTTGCCGTGCAGCTTGTCGGCGATCGGCAGGCAGAACAGGTTGGCGACGACGGCGCCGTAAAGGGTCGCGAGCAGGGCGGTCGCCATGTACGGGCCGAGCTTGGAGGGGTCGGTCATGTTGGCGAACATCTGCACCATGCCGATCAGCGTGCCGACCATGCCGAAGGCCGGGGCGCAGTCGCCGACGGCGCGGTAGATCTTGCCGCCTTCGTCCAGATGCATGAGGAAGTTGTCGCGGTCGCGCTCGAGGTTGTCGCGAATGAATTCGGAATCGTAGCCGTCGGCGACGAAGCGGATGCCCTTGGCGAGGAACGGATCGACCGTCTCGACCTTTTCGAGGCCCAGCGGGCCCTGACGGCGGGCGATCTCGGCAATGCGGGCAAGCTCGTCAACGAGGTCGCGGGCGGTCAGGCGGCGCATCGTGAAGGCGAAGCGCATGCCGAGCGGCAGGCCGTGGATCATCGAGACGAGGGGAAAACGGATCAGGGTAGCGGCGAACGAACCACCGAAAATGATCAGGCCAGCGTGGCTGGACCAAAACATCCCGAGGTCGCCGCCCCAGAGCATCATTACAACAACGACGCCAATGCCAGCGATCAGCCCAAGGCCGGTGGTGATGTCCATGTGAACTCCGACGCGTCCGCGTGTACCCAACCGTCTATACTGGACGGCGTCACCGGCCGGGTGGCTGGTGCGGGGGAACCCTAGCGTTGCCGCGATTAAGGAGCAGTTACCGGATCAATTCCAATGGCGGCGAGGTTGTTTGCGGTTGCCGATCGTGAGGTGGGGCGCCTGTCGTGAGCGTTGCAAGCGCGTTGTAAATCGCCGCCGTCCGTGCCATCTGCCGGGCGGCTCGCCCGGAATTTTGCGATGCATTTACCATGCTTGATTTTCGCCCACGCAAGGGCGAATTTGGCGCGCGAAATTTTTGGCGGCGGCCTCGGACCAAGCGGTTCGCGGGCAGGTTCGCGTGGAGCAGATGGGCTTGTGCGCCGGATGGATCGGTGGGCGGCCGTGGAGGAAGTTGAGTGGCGGATGAAGCATTGAAGGTCGTCGACCTTACCCCGGACGAGGTGCGCAACGGCGTCGCCGCAGGACGCTATCTTTTGGTCGATGTCCGCGAGCCGCACGAGGTCGAGACCGAGGCCTATCCCGAGGCCGCGGAGATGCCCCTGTCGGTGTTCGACCCGGCCGCGCTTCCGGCGGCAAACGGCCGTGAGGTCGTGTTCGCATGCCGCTCCGGCAAGCGCTCGGTCACCGCGTCGCTGATGGCTCAGGAAGCGGGCTATCCGTTCGACAAGCATCTCGCCGGCGGCATTCTGGCCTGGAAGGCCTCGGGAAATCCCACCCGCCTCGGTCACTGACCGTCACCGAAAGCCCTTGCCATGAACAAGATTTTTGCCGACCTGCCTGTCACCGTGTTCGAGGCGATGTCGCAGCTTGCGCGGGACAACAACGCCATCAATCTGGGGCAGGGCTTTCCCGACGATCCCGGCCCCGAGGATATTCGCCGCGCCGCCGCCGATGCGGTGATGTACGGCAACAACCAGTATCCCTCGATGATGGGCCTGCCCGAGCTGCGCAAGGCGATCGCCGACCACTACCGACATTGGCACAAGGTTGATCTTGATCCGATGGCGGAGGTGATGGTGGTCTCGGGCGCGACCGAGGCGCTCGCCAGCTCCATTCTCGGCCTGATCGAGCCCGGCGACGAAGTCGTGCTGTTTCAGCCGATGTACGACTGCTATGTGCCGATGATCCGGCAGGCGGGCGGCGTGCCGCGCTTCGTGCGCCTCGAGCCGCCGCACTGGCGGCTGCACGACGACGACCTGCGGCGCGTGTTCAACGAGAAGACGCGCTTCGTGCTGTTCAACAACCCGCTGAATCCTGCGGCCGTGGTCTATCCGCGCGAGGACCTCGAACTCCTTGCGCGCTATTGCCAGGAGTTCAACACGATCGCGATCTGCGACGAGGTATGGGAGCACGTCATTTTCGACGATCGCGAGCATATCCCGCTGATCTCCATTCCGGGTATGCGCGAGCGCACGGTGAAGATCGGCTCGGCGGGAAAGATCTTTTCGCTCACCGGCTGGAAGATCGGCTTCATCTGCGCCGCGCCCGAGCTTTTGCGCGTCGTCGCCAAGGCGCACCAGTTTCTCACCTTCACCACCGCGCCGAACCTGCAGACGGGCGTTGCCTATGGCCTCGGCAAGCCGGACGAATATTTTTACGGCATGCGCAAGGACCTGCAGCGCAGCCGCGACCGCCTGACGGCCGGCCTGCGCCAGCTCGGGTTTCCGGTGGTGGACTCGCAGGGCACGTATTTTCTCAACATCGATCTCGCGCCGCTGAAGCTGAACGAGAGCGACGAGGCGTTTTGCCGCCGCATCGTCAACGAATACAAGGTTGCCGCAATCCCGGTCTCGGCTTTCTATGAGGTCGATCCGGTGACGACGGTGGTGCGCTTCTGCTTCGCCAAGAAGGACGCCACGCTCGACGAGGCATTGGCGCGCCTGACCCGCGCGCTGGCGCTGGCGTGAGTGCAACGTTTTCCGGACCGCATTCGGCCATCTGACGAAATCTTCATCCCCCGAGAGGAGAGAGCCAAATTGGAAATCAAACCCCGCTTTTTCACCTTCGCGCTTGCGGGCCTGTGTCTTGCGACCTCGCTGCCGGCGCTGGCGCAGGAACGCGTGGTCAATTTCTACAACTGGTCGAACTATATCGCGCCGGGCGTGCTGGAGGATTTCACCAAGGAAACCGGCATCAAGGTCGTCTACGACACCTTTGACGCCAACGAGACGCTGGAGACGCGGCTGCTCGCGGGCAAGTCCGGCTACGATCTCGTCGTGCCGACGGCTTACTTCCTGCAGCGGCAGATCACCGCAAAAGTGTTCCAGCCGCTCGATATGTCGAAGCTGCCGAACTCTGCCAATGCGTGGCCGGAGATTGCGGCCCGGCTCGCGGTCTATGATCCGGGCAACAAGCATGCCGTCAACTACATGTGGGGCACCACCGGCATCGGCTATAACGTCAAGGCGGTGAAGAAGATCCTTGGGCCCGAGGGCACCATCGACTCCTGGGATCAGGTGTTCAATCCCGAGAAGATCGCCAAGTTCAAGGACTGCGGCGTGCAGATGCTCGACTCCGCCGACGATATTCTCCCGGCGGCGCTGCACTATCTCGGCCTCGATCCGAACTCGACCAAGACCGAGGATCTTGAGAAGGCCGCGGAGGCGCTGCGCAAGATCCAGCCGTCGGTGCGAAAATTCCACTCGTCGGAATATCTCAGCGCGCTGGCCAGCGGCGAGATCTGCGTCGTCGTCGGCTGGTCGGGCGACATCATCCAGGCGCGCCGCCGTGCCGAGGAGGCCAACAACGGCGTCGAGGTCGGCTATGCCATCCCCAAGGAAGGCACGCAGATGTTTTTCGACAATCTCGCAATCCCTGCCGACGCCAAGAACGTCAGCGAGGCGCTGGAGCTGATCAACTATCTCTACCGGCCGGAAATCGCCGCGAAGAATTCGGATTATCTCGGCTTCGCCAACGGCAACCTCGCCAGCCAGAGGCTGATCTCGCCGAAGATCATCAACGACAAGACGATCTATCCCGACGCCGAGACGATGAAGAAGCTCTACACGATCACGGCGCGGCCGCCGGCGACGCAGCGCGTCATCAACCGGCTGTGGACCCGCGTCAAGACCGGCCGCTGAACGCAACAGGCGGCCCGCGAAGCAAAGAAAAGCCCGGACCAAGGTCCGGGCTTTTTCATTGCGGAAACGGAAAGATCAGCGCCAGCGGCGATGCAGCCAGAGCCACTGCTCGGGATGCTCGCGCACCCAGCCTTCGATCACCGAAGTAATTTTTTGCATGGTGCCCTGCACGTCGATCGCGCCGTTCTCGTCGCGGGCGGGGACGATCTCCTCCGACAGCTCGGCGCGGAAGCGATGGTTCGGCAGGCGGACGATGCGCACGCCATAGATCGGGCATTCGATCTGGCGGAGCAGGCGGGCGAGGGTGGGATTGGCCCGCGTCTTGCGGCCGAAGAACTCGACCTCGACGCCGCGCGTGTACCACTGGTCGACCAGCATGGCGACATGCTTGCCCTGCCTCAGGGCTTCGGCCAGCTTGAACGGCGCGTCGGGGCCGGTGGCGATCAGCTCGCCCATCTTCACGGCCCGCAGCTTGTGGATGGCGCGGTCGGCGGCGGCGACGTTCGGCCGGCGAAACAGCACGGCGGTATCGAGGTCGTGTTCGGTCGCCGCCAGCGCCGGCAGCTCCCAGTTGCCGATATGGCTGGCGAAGATCAGCGCCGGCTTGCCGTCCTCGCGCAGCTTGGCGAACAGCTCGTGCGTGCGCGGCGGAATTTCGATGCGGCTGTCCTGCGGCCGCGATCGGTCATAGGCCCAGATGTTGTCGAGATGGGCGAACTCGGCGGCGACCCGGCCAAGATTGTCCCAGACGCCGGCGAGGATCTGTTCGATCTCCTCTGGCGATTTTTCCGGGAAAGCGGCGGTCAGGTTGGCGCGCCCGATGCGGTTCTCGCGCAGCAGCGGGCCGATGAGCTGCGCGCCGCGGCCAAACACATTGGCGGTGCGGACCGGATCGAAGAACCGCGTCGCCCGCAGCATGCCCACGGTCAGGCCGCCGATGACCGCGTCACCGACCGGCTTGAGCGCATCGCGCAAAATGGCCCTGACGCGTAGGACGCTGCGCAGCATCAGAAGTGAACGATGATCTTGCCGAACACCTGACGGGTCTCCATCCGTGCAAGCGCGGTGGCGACGTCTTCGATCGGCACTTCGGTGTCGATGATCGGCTTCATGCCGGCAGCCATCTTGTCGAGGCTCTCGCTGATGTTGCGCATCGAAGCCCCGAACGAGCCGATGATGCGGTATTGCTGCTGGAACAGCTGCATCAGGTTCAGCGTCGTGGTCGGGCCGGAGGTCGCGCCGCAGGTGACGAGGCGGCCGCCGCGCTTGAGCGAGAGCAGTGAGCCGGCGAAGGTGTCCGCGCCGACATGCTCGAACACGACATCGACGCCCTTCTTCTTGGTGAGCTTGCGGGTCACGCCCTCGAAACGATCGGTGCGGTAGTTGATCACGTGATCGGCGCCGAGCTTCTTGACGCCCTCGATCTTTGAATCGTCGCCGACCGTGGTGATGACGGTGCAGCCGATGGCTTTCGCCATCATGATCGCGACGGTGCCGATGCCGGAGCCGCCGGCATGGACCAGCACGGTCTCGCCCGGCTCGAGCTTGGCGTTGTCGAACAGCATGTGCTGGACGGTGGAGAAGGCGATCGGCGCGCAGGCGGCGTCGCGATGGTTCACGCCCTCGGGCACCGGGATCACCAGCCGCTCGGGCATGTTGATGAGTTCGCGTGCAAAGCCGTCGACATGGAAGCCCATGATGCCGCTGACGTCCTCGCAGAGGTTGTCGCGTCCCTCGCGGCAGGCCCGGCACTTGCCGCAGGTCAGCGCGCCGTACATCACCACCGGCTGGCCGACCTTGAAGCGGGTCACGCCTTCGCCGACGGCGGCGATCTCGCCGGACGCCTCGGCGCCCACCGCCAGCGGCAGCTTGCGCTTGGCGAAAGCCATGCCGCGGTAGCCCCAGACGTCGATGTGATTGAGCGCCACCGCGCGCACGCGGATCTGAACCTCGCCGGCTGCAGGCGCCTCGGGGGCAGGGGTGTCAACGATCGACAGGTGCCGATCTGATACGAGGGTCAGCGCGCGCATGGAACCGAATTTCCCGGTAGATTGGACAAATGGACAAAAAGCCTATCGCCGGTTCGGCCGTAGCCGTCAACCGGTGCGACAGGCTGTTGAAGCTTGCTCAGGCCGGCTCGCCGGTCAAAATCAGCGTGGCGTTCTGGCCGCCGAAGCCGAAGGAGTTCGACATCACCGCCGTCACGCGGGCATCCCGCGCGACATTCGGCACCACGTCGAACGGGATCGCCGGATCGGGAACGTCGTAGTTGATGGTCGGCGGAATCCGCTGGTGCTGCAGCGTGAGGACGGAGAACACCGCCTCGATCGCACCGGCGGCGGACAGCGTGTGACCGACCATCGACTTGTTCGAGGACACCGGAATGCTCGCCGTGGCGTCGCCGAAAACGGTGGAGATGCCAAGATATTCCATCTTGTCGTTCTCCGGCGTGCCGGTGCCGTGGGCGTTGATGTAGTCGATCTGGCCGGGCTCGAGGCCGGCGTCGGCAAGCGCGTTCTGAACGCAGCCGATGATCGGCTTGCCGTCCGGCGAGGAGCGGGTGCGGTGGAAGGAGTCCGCAAGCTCGCCGCAGCCGGCGACGACGCCAAGGATTTTTGCGCCGCGGGCGGTTGCCGCCTCGAGGCTTTCGAGCACGAGGGCGCCCGCGCCCTCGGCCATCACAAAACCGTCGCGGTTCTTGGCGAACGGCTTGACCGCGCCTTGCGGCGGATCGTTCTGGGTCGACAGCGCCGAGAGCAGCGAGAAACGGATGATCGCTTCCTGATTGACCGAGCCGTCGGTGCCGATGCACAGCGCGGCATCGGTTTCGCCGCGGCGGATCGCCTCGACGCCGAGCTGGATCGCGGTCGCGCCGGAGGCGCATGCGGTCGAGCAGGAAATCGGCGAGCCCTTGGTGCCGAACTTCTCGCTCAGACCGTCGGCGACCGAGCCGAACAGGAAGCGGCGGTGATAGTGGGCGAACTGGCCGGCGCCGGTGGCCTTCAGCAGGGCGTCATAGTCGATGGCCCCATCGGTGACGGCGCGCGCGATTTCCTCGCGCTGCGGCCATTCGACCTCGACGGGGGCGACGGCGAGAAACAGCGGGCCCGGAAAATCGCCCTTGGCGCCGATGCTGGCCTGCGCGATGGCTTCTTCGCCTGCAACGCCGGCAAGGCGTTCCGACAGGTCGGTCGAGGAGAACGGCTGGACGTCGAGAAAATCGACGGTGCCCGCCATGGTGCTGCGCAGCCCGTCGGTCGGGAAGCGGGTGATGGTGCGGATGCCGGACTGGCCCGCGGTGAGCTTGGCCCAGTTGTCGGTCTTGCCCGCGCCGAGCGACGTCACCACGCCCATGCCGGTGACGACAACGATGGGCCTGCCAAATTTATCACGGGTCGCCGTCATGATGCCTCCGTCCTGAAGCCGGATCCGCGTCGGGATCGCGCCTCGCAATGTTTGAAACGGAATCGGATTTGGTCAGACCTTGCGGACCGATCGACCCGGTTCCGAAAGCGCGTTCACCGAACGGCTTCGACCAGTGCCATTCCTTCGCCGCGCCAATGGCCGACGCCGACGACAGCAATTTGGGTCGGCGGAGCGGTCATTTCAATCTCGACGCCTGCGGGGTCATTGGCCGCAAACAGTTCGCCGCGCGAGATGGCCATCGCCGCCAGAGCAATTCCAAGCGGAAATTGCGCCTCGAGCGTGTGGCCGAAGCTGGTTGCCGTGCCGCGAACCGGAAGGTTCGAATGTGCGCGAAGGAAGGCGAGTTCTTCAGCGGTCGCCGGCTCGGCGCCGGTCGCGCCGGTGATGATCGCCGCGTTGCCCTCGCTGACGCCAAGGTCGGCCCACATCTTTTCCAGCGAGGCGGTGACTTCGCCGCCGTTCTTGCGGCGGGCGTGGTCGGCCACGACCGAGGTCAGGCGGGCAAACGGCTTTGCGCCGCGCGCTTCGGCGTGGGCCCTCGACTCGATCACGAGGAAAGCGCCGCCGGAGCCGAGCGCGAAGCCGCCGCCGGCATCGCTGCGCGACCACACCGGGCTGAACTTGTCCTTCTGATTGAACCGGCCGAACTCATAGAGCATCAGCAGGTCCTTGCGCTCGCCGTTATGGGCGGCGCCGACCAGGGCGACATCGCTCTGACCGGAGGCGATGCGCGCCAGCGCAATGCGCAGGGCATCGACGCCGGCGGCCTCTTCGCCCATAAAGGTGCGCGAGGAGCCGGTGACGCCGTGAACGATGGCGATGTTGCCCGCGAGCAGGTTCGACAGTTGCGCCAGGAACAGGGTGGGGCGCAGGTCGCTCATCAGCCGCTCGTTGAGGCAGGCCGGTGAGTTGTTGCCCTCTTTCTGCGCGTTGAGGATGCCGCTGTCGACCGCAAGATCGCGCTCGCCGCCGCCGGCGGCCACGATCATGTCGGTGCGCGAGAGAACCTCGGTGTTGCCCTTGAGGCCAGCAGAATCGAGCGCGAGCCCGGCCGCGTAGGTACCGATGCGCTGCCAGGCTTCCATCTGGCGAAGGTCGCCGCGCTTGGCGATCTGGGCCTCAAAGCTGACGGGGGCGAGCGGATGGACGACGTAAGGCGCATAGCCGCTCTCGTCGACATTGATCCGGCGCTCCTGCAGCGCCTGCCAATGGGCGTCGATCCCCTCTCCAAGCGAGGTCGCAAGGCCGATGCCTGTGATCCAGGCCTCGACCGGGGCGGAGGGATGTTCGCGGCTTTCAGCCATTACGTCTCTGCCTGCTGAGGGTAACCGATCTTTTTCGCCAAGGCTGTCATATGGCCCTTTAGTTCCTCATTGGGAAAAGGAGTATGGCTGAAGGTCAGCTCTGCGTTGCAGGCGACCTTGCCATCCACATAAATCTTGGCGGAGGTCAGGGCATAGCCCGACCCTTCGTGAACCAGCTTGGCCTCGATCCTGAGCTTTTCGGACGGAGCCACGAAACGCCGCATCTTGGCTTCCTTGACGGCAGCAAGAAACGGCATTCGCTCAAATTTCATCGTGCCGATCAAGAGCCAGCCCGAAGTCTGGGCCATCGCTTCGATCAGCAACACGCCCGGCATCAGGGGATGGCCGGGAAAGTGGCCCTCAAAAATCGTGCTGTGCTCGGGAACGTCGGCTTCAACCGTGATGGTGCGTTCCGCGAGGTCCAGGTCTACGATTCGGTCGATAAGCTGAAAGTATTCGAGGCGCATTGTTCCTGATTACGCCCCCTTGGCGGCGACCAGCTCGTCGATGCGTGCGCTGAGGTTCTTCAGGACGAAATACTGTTCGGTGGTCGCCTTGCCGTCGTTGACCTCCTGGGTCCACTTCTCGAGCGGCAGCTTGATTCCGAATGCCTTGTCGATCGCGAAAGCGATATCGAGGAAGTCGAGGCTATCAATACCCAGATCGTCGATGGCGTGGCTTTCCGGCGTGATCGTGTCGCGAGGAATGTCGCACGTTTCCGCGATGATATTGGCGACTTGATCGAATGTCGTGGACATCATTAAGCCTTTGATTGATAGAGGAAAAACGCTGCCAATCAGACAAAGGCAGAAATTCCTCAGGACGGGATTGGCCCGCTGTGGTCGCAAAGTGTGAGTGCCCGTATAACGGAGCGTCGCGGCGAGTTCAATGCCGGTACGGACCTGTCCAGCGGTTAAGATGCTCTTCCGGAACTCATTTTAGTGGCTTTTCACCAGCTCGATGACCCGCTCGCGCGTGGTATCGGGGGATGGATCGGACGCGGCCGGCGGCAGATTCGGCTCCGCCGAGGCCCGGTTGAAGGGCAGCACGGCACAATTCGAGCGGCCGGCGAGGGCGCAATCCTGCACCTTTCGCAGATCAGCAATGCTGATTGCCAGCCAGACGCCGATACCGGTGAGCGCGCCGACGAAGCCGAAGGCCGCGAGGTTGATGAGCATGCGGTGGGTGTAGTCGTCCGGCGTCTCGGCTGCCTGATCGAGGGCGTCCTCGGCCAGGGGCGCGGCGTTGCCCAAAATATGCGGGAGCTGATCGGACGTGCGCGGCGGCAAACGCACCACGCGCCTGTCAGCGTCCATCGATGACGGTTGTTCGCTCGACATGCGCGCAGTCTAGTGCAGGGAGCGCCGGTTGCCAGCCCTATTGTTGTGCGGCTGGCGCGGTCAGGCTTTCTGCTTAGGGACGCGGCCCATCATGTAGAATTCGTCGTTGGGGCGCATTGCGGACACCGACGCCATCCGGTTCGACAGGCCGAAGAAGGCGGTGATCGCGGCAATGTCCCAGATATCGTCCTGGCTGAAGCCGTGCTTGGTCAAGGCTGCGAAGTCGTCGTCGTTGACCTGTTGCGCGTTGGTGCAGACCTTGAGCGCGAAATCGAGCATCGCGCGCTCGCGCGGCGAGATGTCGGCGGCGCGATAGTTGATGGCGATCTGATCGGCGATCAGCGTGTTCTTGGCGCGGATGCGCAAGATCGCGCCATGCGAGATCACGCAGTAATGGCACTGGTTGGCGGCGGAGGTCGCGGTGACGATCATCTCGCGCTCGGCCTTGCTGAGGCCGCCTTCCTTCTCCATCAGCGCGTCGTTGTAGGCGAAGAATGCGCGGAATTCGTCGGGCCGGTGGGCGAGCGCCAGAAAGACGTTTGGCACAAAACCGGACTTTTCCTGGACGCCCAGGATGCGGGTGCGGATGTCATCCGGCAGGCTGTCGAGCTTGGGAACGGGAAAACGGCTGATCGGCTTCTGCGACATGATGTGATTGGCCCGTTACGAGGAATGGACCGGAAGTCTAACGCCTTTTGCCGGGAAGGGGAGTCTTCCTCTTTCGGGGACGGCTGCGCGGCCAGCCTCAGCGCAGCGGCTTCTTCAGGAGCTGGAACCGGTCCGGGTCGAGGCCTAGCGAGGGCTGCAGCATCGGCGGGGCGGCGAGCGCAGGCGTGTCGTCGAAGTCGGCCGCAGCCGCGCGCTGCGTGTTCGCGCCGCGCCACCGCTCGAGCACCGACTGCACGAAGCGCAGGTCGTGCGATCCCGTGTCCATCGGCGAATGGGCGCTGATCGCCTCGCCGCAGGGGAGCTGGTGCGCCGGCAGCGTCTTGAAGCGCATCCGCGTCGGCAGCGCGACGCCCTCGCCGAACACCAGCACTTCGCGGGTGGCGAGCGAAGGCAGGAAGGCGAGCTGGTTGGCGGCGGCGTCGGGAGCTGCGGCGCGCAGCAGGTCCTGGTCGCGGTCGTTGGCGAGCCGCATCGCGAACACCGTCGAGCACTGCGACAGGATGGTCGCGTCGAGCTCTGCCGGCCGCTGCGTCACGAGGCCGAGAAAGACGCCGTATTTGCGGCCTTCCTTGGCGATCCGCGAGACTGCCTTGCGGGTCGGCCCAAAGCCCGTGGTACGGTCTGCCGACGCATAGCGATGCGCTTCTTCGCAGACGAACAGCAGCGGCGAGGCGCCATCGCTCCACAGGCCGAAATCGAAGGCGAGGCGGCACAGCACCGACACGACGGAGTCGACGACTTCCACCGGCAGGCCGGCGAGCTGCATCACCGTCATCGGCGTGCCGCGTGCGGGCAGGCGGAAAAGCTGGCTCATGACCTCCGCCATCGTGTCGCCGCCGATATTGGCGTTCTCGAACATGAAGCCGTAGCGCGGATCGTTGCGCACCGCCTCGATGCGCCCGATCAGCTTATGATGCATCATTCGGGACGAGCGGTTTTCGAGCTTGCCCATGCGCTCGTCGATCAGCGCGATGAGGTCGCTGAGGCGATAGGGCACCGGCGCATCGAGGCTGTAGGAGAGGCGGCTCTCGCTGCGGCGCACGCCGCTGTCGCCCGGATGGCGCGAATGCATCGCCTTGGCGAGGGGGATCACTTCGGTGAGGATCTCTAGCTCCTCCGGCGCGCCCGGCCGGCGTGCGAACAGGACGTCGACGATCTCCTCGAAATTGAACAGCCAGAACGGCAGCTTGAGATTGCGCGTGTTCATCACCTGCGCATGCTCGCCGAAGCAGCGGCCGTATTCGTTGTGCACGTCGAGCAGGAAAACCCGCAGTTCGCGCCGCGCGCTCAGCACTTCGTTGAGCAGCAGCGACACCGCGCTCGATTTGCCGACGCCGGTGGAGCCGAGCACGGCGAAGTGTTTTGTGAGCATCTGCTCGAGATCGACATGAGCGGTGATCGACGCGTCGAGTTGCAGGTGGCCGATGTCGATGTGATCGGCTCCTGAGGGCGTGAACACCGCGACCAGCTCGTCATGGGTGATCAGCTCGACCTGATCGCCGATCGCCGGATAATTTGTCACGCCGCGCCGAAAGCGCAGCTGGCCATGATCGTCGACGAGTTCGCCGAGCAGGTCGACGCTGGCGGTGCCGATCTGGCTTGCGTCATGGGCTGCGGTCTCAAGGGAGATGTCGGTGATCATCGCGACCACCGAGGAGCCGCCGCAGCGGATGGCGACAAATCGCCCGACGGTAATGCGGGCCTGCGCGCTTGCGGCGCGATCGGCAGCGAGCAGCCCGACCCGGGCGAGCGAGCCGCGGACTGTGACGATGCGCCCGAACGGCGTGCGCTGGTGGGCCTGAAGCATGGATGAGCCGTAAGACTACGTGTGAGCCGGCGGTATTTTATGCGAGCGAGGCTGCACAAACCGTTAATCGCGGCGGAGCCTGCCAACAACGGTAATAAAGCGTTGCGTCGCACATGCCGCGACGGTTTTCCGGGGTAAGACGGCGGAGAGAGACGCTGCCCAGATGTTGCGTGAGGCCAGCGCAAGCATCCCTCTTCCGGGCCCTCGTCTCCGATATGTCCCAAATTTTGTCAGACAATCTGTCAACCAGCTTGACACCGTGCGGCTTAGCATGGTCGTTTGGTTGCAGAAGCCGCGCGACCCTCCCGAGGGGCAGGGAATGAGCGGCCGAGAGGCCGCCAGAGGCGGAAACATAAAACAGGGAGGATCGGATGACCGAGAAGAAGGGCGGCTATCAGGCAGGACTCACCCGGCGTTCGGCGATGATGCTCGCAGGCGCAGCCGGATTGTCGGCGCCCTTCGTGGCGCGGTCGGCATTCGCGCAGGGCGGCACCGTCAATGTCGGCGTGATCATGCCGCTGTCGGGGGCCAATGCCCAGTTCGGAGTCAATTCGCGCAACGGCGTGCAGCTCGTCGCCGACGAGATCAACGCGGCGGGCGGCATCAAGAGCCTCGGCGGCGCCAAGATCAACCTCGTGATCGCCGACTCGACCTCGACCCCGACGACGGCTGCCAGCGTGGCGCAGCGCCTTGTGACACAGAACGACGTCGTCGCCATTCTCGGGGCATTTGCTTCCTCGCTGACCATCGCGATTTCGGAAGTCACCGAGCGGCGCGGCGTGCCGCTTCTGACGATGTCCTTCTCCGATCAGATCACCGGCCGCGGCTTCGAGAACATTTTTCAGGTCGTCGCCAAGGCCTCTGTGCTCGGCAAGGCGCAGTTCGACGGCACCGTGGCGATTGCCGCGGCCTCAGGGCAGAAGCTCGAGCGCATCGCCATCATGTATGAAGACACTGCCTACGGCACGTCGCAGGCGACGGGGCTGCGCGAAGGCGCGAAGGCCGCTGGCGTGCAGGTGGTGATGGACGATGCCTATCCGCTCGGCATCACCGACGTTACGCCGCTGATCAACAAGCTGCGGGCCTCCGGCGCGCAGGCCGTGTTCCCGGTTTCCTACCTCAACGACAGCCTGCAGATCATCCGCGCGATGCGCCAGCAGCGCATCGACATTCCCGCGATCGGCGGCGCGGCGGGCTACGTCATTCCCGACTTCGAGAAGGGGCTTGGGGAATACGCCGAAGGCGTGCTTTCGATCTCGCCGGCGAACTACGACCTCGCGCCGGAATACACCGAGCGTTTCCGCAAGCGCTTCGGCTACTTCATGGTGCACGAGGCCCTCGAACATGCGGTGTGCATGGACGTGCTGGCGCAGGCCATCGAGGTCGCCAAGTCGACCAAGCCCGATGCGCTGCGCAAGGCGCTGCACGACACCCGCTTCGAGGGCGGCTGGACCAAGGCCATGACCGGCGGCGCGGTGAAGTTCGACAAGACCGGCCTCAACACGCTGTCGGTGCCGGTGATGGTGCAGTGGCGCGACAAGGAGCTTGCGACGGTGTGGCCTGACAACGTCGCCAAGACGAAGGCGATCTGGAAATCCTGATCCGCCGCCACGGGCGCGCGGCGGACGCTGCGCGCCTTTCCTGCTTTGCTTCGCGTCAAGGTCGTTACCATGGCGATAATCCAGGCCATCCTTGATGGATTGATGATCGGCGGCGTCTATGCCGTCATCTCCATCGGGCTGACTCTCGTTTTCGGTGTGATGGGCATCGTGAATTTCGCGCAGGCGGAATTTTTGATGCTCGGCATGTTCGTTGCCTACTATGCGTGGGCGTGGCTGGGGCTCGATCCCTTGCTGGCCGCGCCGCTGGCTTTCGCCGTGGTGTTCGTGCTCGGCGCGCTGGTTCATCAGGTGATGATCCGGCGCGTTCTGAAGGCGCCGGCGGTCGCGCAGATCTTTCTCACGGTGGGCCTGCTCATCGTTCTCGAAAACGCCGCGCTGTTGATGTTCGGCTCGAGCTTCCGCTCGGTCTCGACGCCGTATCAGACCTCGGCACTGCAGCTCGGCTCGCTGTTCATCAGCGTGCCTTATCTCCTGGCCTTTCTGATGTCGGTGGCGAGCGGCGCGGCGCTGTGGCTGTTCATGCGCACGAGCTGGTTCGGCCGCGCGATGCGGGCCACCGCGCAAGACCCGATGGCTGCGCGCCTTCTCGGCATCAATGCGGATGCGATGCACCGGCTCGCCTTTGCCCTCGGCGTGGCGCTGACGGCGTTCGGCGGCGCGGTGATCTTGCCGTATCTCACGGTGTCGCCCACGGTCGGCGGCCAGTTCGTCGTGCTGATGTTCACGGTGGTCGTGCTCGGCGGCCTCGGCTCGGTCGCGGGCGCAGTGGTCGGCGGCCTGTCCGTCGGCGTCATCCAGTCGCTGTCGGCGCTGGCATTCCCGATCCAGCTGCAAAATCTCGTGCTCTTCGTCGTCTTCATCGGCGTGCTCGCGCTGCGGCCCGAGGGCTTGCTCGGAGGTTCGCGATGATTTTGGGCATGACTTCCCGCAAGGCCGTGTTCGTTGCGGTCGTGCTCGCGATCGCGCTGGTGCTGCCGTTCACCATCGATCCGCGCGGCTACACCATCCGCATCCTGTGCCTGATGCTGCTGTTCGCGGCGATGGGGCAGGCGTGGAACATCGTCGGCGGCCTCGCCAACCAGATGTCGCTCGGCCATGCCGCCTTCTTCGGCATCGGCGCCTATACGTCGACATTGCTGCTGATCCATTTCGGCATCTCGCCGTGGATCGGCATGATCGCGGCCGGCATCTTCGGCGGCGTCGCGGCGTTCGTGATCAGCCTGCCGACGATGCGGCTGCGGGGCCATTACTTTGCGCTGGCGACGCTCGCCTTCGGCGAGGTGATGCGCGTCATCGGCAATAGCTGGAGCTCGCTCACCGGCGGCCCCGTGGGCGTGTCGGTGCCCTTCGCAAAGCCGAGCCTGGCGATGTTCCAGTTCAAGGACACGTTGCCGTATTACTTCCTGATGCTGGCGGCGCTGATCGTCGTGACCATCATTTTCGTTGCGATCCAGCGCAGCCGCATCGGCTACCGCCTGCAGGCGATCAAGGAAAACGTCGACGCGGCCGAAGTCATCGGCGTCGATACCACGCGCACCAAAATCTTCGCGGCGGTGGTGTCCGGCGTGCTGATGGGATGCCTCGGCACCTTCTATGCGCAGTTCCAGTATTTCTTCGACCCGGACACCGTGTTCGGCGTCGCCTCGATTTCGGTGCGCGTGGCGATGATCGCCATCGTCGGCGGCATCGGCACCGCGATCGGCCCGATCCTCGGCGCGATGTTCGTCATCCCGATGGAGGAGCTGGCCAATCAGGCGTTCTCCGCGCAGGCGGCGGGGCTGGCCCAGCTCGTGTTCGGCGCGCTCCTGATCGTCGTCATTCTGGTCGAGCCGCGCGGCTTCGTCGAATTCGGCCGGCGCATGGTCCGCAGGTTCAGGAAGGGGGCATCGCGATGACCGCGCCGCTTCTGGAAATCTCCAACATCTCGAAACGCTTTGGCGGCCTTGCCGCACTCTCCAATGTCAGCGCGGAGGTTCATCGCGGCGAAATCGTCGGGCTGATCGGGCCGAACGGCGCCGGCAAGACCACGCTGTTCTCGACGCTGGTCGGCCTTCATCGCCCGACCTCCGGCGCGATCCGGCTGAACGGGCGCGATCTGGTCGGACTGAAGCCGCACAAGATCGCCGCCGCCGGCATGGTGAAGACGTTTCAGAACATCGCGCTGTTTCTCGACTCCACGGTGCTCGACAACGTTCTCACCGGCGGTTTGATGCGCCATTCGGTCGAGGAGGCGCGCATCCTTGCGCGTCAATGCCTGGAGCGTGTCGGCATCGACCACATCGCCGGCAAACTGGCACGCGACCTGTCGTTCCCGGAGCGGGCGCGGGTCGAGGTGGCGCGTGCGCTGTGCACGGAGCCCGAGATTCTGCTGCTCGACGAGGCGATGGCTGCGCTCAACCATGTCGAGATGGATGAATTTCTCTCGCTGCTGCGCGATCTGCGCGACGAGGGGCTGACATTGGTGGTGGTCGAGCATCACATGCGGGCGATCATGTCGCTGTGCGAACGCATCGTCGTTCTGAACTTCGGCCAGCTCATCGCGACCGGCACACCGCAGGAGATTTCACGCAATCCGGCGGTGGTTCAGGCCTATCTCGGCCGCTCGGCGGAGACGGGAGCGCATTGATGAGTCAAAATCCTCTTCTCTCGATCAATGGCCTGTCGGCGGGATATGACGCCGGCGACGTGCTGCACGGCCTGTCCTTGCATGTCGATGCCGGCGAATTCGTCTGCGTGATCGGCGCCAACACCGCGGGCAAGAGCACCTTGCTGCGGACCATCTCGGGCCTCGTCGCCGCGCGCGGCAGCATCCGCTTCGATGGCGTGGAGCTGGTGGGGCGGCCCTCGCACGAAATTCCCAAGCTTGGCATCGCGCATGTGCCGGAAGGGCGCCACGTCTTTCCCGAAATGACGGTCGATGAGAACGTCACGCTCGGCGCCTACGCGATGCGCCAGGCGCCGGATCTTGCCGAGCGGCGCGAGCGGGTGCTCGAAATGTTCCCGAGACTGCGCGAGCGGCTGACGCAGCGCGCCGGCACCCTGTCCGGCGGCGAGCAGCAGATGGTCGCGATCGGCCGCGCGTTGATGCTGTCGCCGCGCCTCTTGCTGCTCGACGAGCCGAGCCATGGCCTCGCGCCAAAGGTGGTCGACGAGCTGCACGACACATTCCTGGCGGTGAGCAAGACCGGCACAGCCATTCTTCTCGTCGAACAGAACACCGCGCTCGCCTTGTCCGTGGCAAGCCGCGGTTACGTGATCGAGTCCGGCCGCGTGGTGCTGTCCGGGACCAGCGAAGCGCTTGCCAGCGACGATGCGGTGCGCGCGGCCTATCTCGGCCTGTAGTTGCCGGGTGGCGAAACGTCTTTAATGAAAATGGGAGTGCGAAATGGCTGAAAGCGAGCAATTCAACAAGGGTCTTCAGGTGCGCCGCAAGGTGCTCGGCACCGAATATGTCGATGGCAGCATCGCCAAGGCCGACGATTTCATGATGGCGTTCCAGCGCATCACGACCGAATGGTGCTGGGGCTATGCCTGGACCCGCGATGGCCTCGAGCACAAGACGCGCAGCATGCTCAACCTTGCGATGCTCACCGCGCTGAACCGCCCGGCCGAGATCAAGCTTCACGTCAAGGGCGCGCTCGCCAATGGCGTCACCGTGGAGGAGATCAAGGAAATCCTGCTTCATGCCACGGTTTATTGCGGCATCCCGGCCGGCCTCGATGCCTTCAAGGCGGCGCATGAAGTGCTCAAGGCCGAGGGCGCGATCCCGAGCAAGTGAGATTGGAATGAGGCGAGGTGATCCCGCCGGTCATTTTTGGCGGGACATCGGCCGAAACGAGGGGGAAGCGTGATGAGGCAATGGGAGGTCCTTGCGCTTCGCTACGCGGAGCATGACCGGACCGCGCGCGACAACTTTCTTCGTCCGCCGGACTTTCATGATGCGCCGATGCCGATGGACTATTTCGTCTGGGTGCTGCGCTCGGACGAACAGGTCATCGTCGTCGATACCGGCTTCGGCGCGGAGCAGGCGGCAAAGCGCGGGCGCGTACTGCTGCGGACCGTCGATGCCGCCCTGCGATCGATCGGCGTCGATCCCGCGCGGGTCGGCGAGGTGGTCATCACCCATCTACACTATGACCACGCCGGCAATCTCGATCTGTTTCCGCACGCGCGCTTTCATCTGCAGGACCGCGAGATGAGCTTTGCCACCGGGCGGCACATGTGCCAATCGTGCCTGCGCTATCCGTTCGAGGTCGAGGACGTGGTGCGAATGGTGCGCGCGGTCTATGCCGAGCGCGTCGCGTTTCACGATGGCGACGCCGAGATCGCGGAGGGCGTCAGCGTCCATCACGTCGGCGGCCATAGCGACGGCCTGCAGATGGTGCGGGTGATGACGCAGCGCGGGTCGGTGGTGCTGGCGAGCGACGCCAGCCACTACTACGCCAATATGGCGACACAAAATCCGTTCCCGATCTTTTACGATCTCGGCGCGATGGCGCAGGGCTGGGCCAGGGCGCGCGCGCTTGCCGGGCACGAGGATCGGGTCGTGCCGGGCCATGATCCGCAGGTGCGCAAAATCTATCCGGCGCTGCCGGGCTCCGATGGCGAAACCGTGCTGCTCCATCTTCCCCCGGTCGTGCCGACCTAGCCTGCGCCGATATGAGCGAGCGCCCGCAGGAAGTAAGGGCGGAACAGATCGGGGTGCTCGCACATCGGGAAATGGCCGAGGCCTTCCATGATCTCGAAATACGAGCCAGGAATGAGCGCGTGGAGTTTGCCGCCGTCCGCCGGCGTCGCCGAGTAGTCGTAGGTGCCCGAGAGCAGCGCCACCGGGGTTTTGCTGGCGTCGATCAGCGGGGCCGTCTCGGCGCCGTCGAACTCCTCGCTGTAGAAGGCGAGGTCCCCGGAATAGATGCTTGGCGCGCCCTGCGAGTAGATCCATGCCGCGCGCCGGCGGTCGGCCTCGGGGCTGGTCGGGCTCATCAGGCCGCGCACGAAGCTGGCGTTGTGCAAGCCGCCATGGACGCCGACGTGGTGCTGGAAAGGATTGCGCCGGCCTTTCGATTGATAGGGCGGCTCGATCGCGACGACGCCGCGCACGAGGTCGGGCCGCGCCGCCGCAAGCACGAGGGCGATGGCCGCGCCCATCGAGCCGCCTGCGACATAGGCAGGCTCGCCGATCACCTGCTCGATGATGGCGGCACACCAGACAAGATATTGCTGCGCGGTGAGGCGATAGGGGCCGCCGTCCCATTCCTTCGGCGGCATCGAGCGGCCGTGAAACGGCAGATCCGGCGCAATCATCCGCCATGACTGGCCAAGCCCGACATCGGCGAGCTGGGCGTGATACTGCCGGCCGTCGGCGCCCGCGGTGTGCAGCAGCAGCAGAGGCGGCCCGTTTCCGGCGTGCTCGAAGTAAACGTCGTAGTTGGCGCCGTCGGATGTGATGGTCCGGTAGGCGCCGTGAATCTGAGCGAGGTCGCGCGCTGCCGCCGGCGCGGGTGCGGCGGCACTTGCGGTCAGCCGCTCGAACAGCCGTTCGAGCACTGCGCGCGCCTGCGCCACCGTCTGCGGCGCGCCGGACACGGTGAAGGCCGGGTTGGCCATCGCGAGCGCGGTGAACGAGTGGAAGGTCGGCGGCGGCGGCGATGCGAGCACGTGGTCCCAGTCGGCCGCCGCGGCCGCGATCTCGATATCGGCCGCTGCAATGCCGGAGACGAATTGCGGCACGCCGTCGCCAAACGCGATGTCGAAATGATCTTCACCGCAGCGGACGCGGAGCGTTGCCGCAAGGCCCGCGCCGAGGCGCAAAAATTCGGGATCGGAGAACGCCGCCGCAAGGCGCGCGCGCAGTCGCTGCGAGATCATTTCTTGTCCGCCGTCCGTTCTGCGACGAAGCGATAGATCTCGGTGTGGTCGGCACCGGCGGCGAGTTGATCGCGCGCTTCCTCCCAGAGATCGGCGGTCGGGCCGATCTGCAGCGGATCGAGGCGGAGATGCTTTGCGAGATCGGCGGCGATGCGCAGGTCCTTCGCCATCAGGGCAAGGGCGAAGCCGGAGCCGTAGGTTTCCGGGATGATGAACTGCTTCATCTTCACTTCGGTCGAATTGTTGCGGCCGGAGGAGGCGTTCAGCACGTCCACGATGGTTTCGGGCTGAAGGCCGAAGTTGCGGCCGACCAGCAGCGCCTCGGCGGCGGCGACAAGGCCGGCGGCGGAGACGTAGTTGTTGAGCGCCTTCATGGCGTGGCCCGAGCCGATCGGCCCGGTGCCGAATACCGATTTGCCCATCGCCTCGAGCACCGGGCGCGCGCGCTCGACCTGCGCCGCCGGGCCCCCGGCCATGATGGCGAGGGTGCCGTCAATCGCGCGGCGGACGCCGCCGGAGACCGGGGCATCGATCAGGGCCAGCCCGATCGCCGCCAGTTCCTTGTCGAGCGCCACGGTATCGGTGGGCGCCGACGAGCTCATATCGATGATCAGCGTATTGGCCGCAAGCTTTTGCGCGATGCCGTCGGCGCCGCACAGCGCCTCGCGCACGATCTTGCCGTTCGGCAGCATCGTGATGACGGCGCTAGCGCCGCGCACCGCATCGGTGCCGGGTGCGAAGGCCGGGCCGACCTGATCCTCGAACGCCTTGCGGCTCGCCGGTGCAAGGTCGATGCCGATGACGTCGTAGCCAGCCTCTTTCAGGCGCTTGGCCATTGGAATGCCCATGGCGCCGAGGCCCACCACCACGATTTTTGCGGGCGGCTTGATGCTGTGCAGTTCGACCGGCTCGGCCATGTTCGCTTCCTTCCCTTGTCCGCCATGCTCTTGCGCGCCCACCATAGCGAGACGGGCGCGGCCGCCGGTGTTGGCGGCGGCGCGATCATGCAACCCGGATCATAGAGAGGGGTGGTTTGTCAGACAAGCAGACAATCTGCGGGCGCGGGCGATTTCTCCGCAGCCCGTAGCGAGGCTACTTGCGGGCGGATTGCTCCGCTTCGTTCTGCTTGAGCACGGCCAGCGCGATTTTCGCGGCGGTCTGGATGTGGCGCTGGCAGATCAGGCTGGCGCGCTCGCCGTCCCGCGCGCGAATGGCTTCGTAGATCTCGCGCAGCTCGGCCACGCTGTCCTGCAGCCGTCCGGGCTGGGTCATCGAGGTGACGCGGAGCAGGGTGATCCGGTTGTGCAGCAGCGTCAGCGTCTGTTTGACGAACATGTTGCCGGTGCCGTTCATCAGCACGGCATAGAAATGGGTCTTGGCTTCGATCAGCGCGCTGCGGTCGCTGTCGGCTGCCGCGGCGGCAAACCGCTCGACGGCGTCGCCAAGCTCGGCGATGTCGTCCTCGGTGCCGTTCTCGGCAAAGGCGCGCCCGGCAAAGCCCTCGAGCAGGGCGCGCACCTCGTAGAGCTGGCGCGCCTCGTCATAAGTGATCGACGACACTTCCGGCCCGCGATGCGGGATCGTGGTCACCAGCCCCTCGGCCTCGAGCTGGCGCAGCGCCTCGCGGATCGAGGTGCGGCCGACGCCGATCTGTTCGCACAGCTCGCGTTCGATCAGCCGTTGGCCGGGCTTGAAATGGCCAGCCGCGATCGCCGAGCGGAGTTTGGTCTCGACCAGCAGGCGGAGCGTCGCGGCCTGACGAGGAATCTGGAGATTGAAGTTTGCCATGGGCGAACTCTGAGCCCGCACAGACAATCAGTCAATCGGCCGCGTGCTGGCGAAACCGGATGATTTTGGCCGCGCCGGATGGTCAGGCCTCGCCGGGAACGAAGCGATAGGCGCCGGCCGCCCGCTCGACGCGGCCGACCGCGCCGGGCAGGTGATAGCCGATGACCCGGAGCTTTTCGTTGGCGGCGCGGGCCAGCACGGTCTTGCGGGTCTTGATCGCCTGATCGCCGTCGTGATCGGCGGCGGGCATCCATTCCGGATGCTCGAACGAGATTTTGCCATGAGTAAGAGCGTCGCCGAGCACGATCACCGAGTCGCCGCCGGCCTTCAGCTCGAACGAGGTGTGGCCCGGCGTATGTCCGGGCGTCTCGAAGGCAAACACACCGGGCAGCCATTCCTGGCCGGGCGCGCGGTGCTCCAGCACGTCGCCGAGGCCCTTTAGCACCCGCTGGGCGCCGGCCGCGAACATGTGGCGATCCTCCGGCAGGCGCTGGAAGATGCCGGGGTCCGCCCAGAAATCGACCTCGGCCTTGTTCACCAGCCATTTGGCATTGGGGAAGGCGGGGCTGTCGAAATCATCGAGCGCGCCCCAAAAATGGTCCGGGTGCAGGTGGGTGAAGACGACGTGGGTGACACTTTCGGCGGCGATGCCCTGGCTCTCGAGGCTGGCCTGCAGCTTGCCGCTGCCGGTGATGAAATTGGCGCCGGCTCCGCAGTCGAACAGCACCACCTCCTTGCCGCGGCGCAGGCAGGTGATGTTCAGCACCGAGGTAAATTCGTCGCTTTGGCCGACGATCTCCTTGAGCGTTGCCGGCGCGACGTCGCGCGCCAGCATCGACAGCGGCAGATTGATGTTGCCGTCGCTCAAAATCGCGAGCTTCGCATCCGGGCCGATGGCGATGTCGGCGGCGACCTTGAGGATCGGCGTAGCCGCGGCCAATGAGGCCGCGCCCGCCATGAAAGTCCGTCGGTTCAACATAAAACTCTCCGCAAATTGACGCCGCCCGGATCACCGGCCCGTGCTGGCGCTATTTCTTTTTGCCGTCCGCGCCATACTGCTTGATGAAGGCGGTGAGGTCGCGGATTTCGTTCTCGTTCTTGATGCCGGCGAACGCCATTTTCGTTCCGGGAATTTTCGCCTTCGGGTCCTTGATGTATTCGGCGAACACGGTCTCATCCCAGGTGATCCCGGAGTTCTTGTTGGCGGCAGAATAGTTGTAGCCCTCCGCCGTTCCGGCGACGCGCCCGAACAGGCCGTTGAGCTGCGGGCCGACAGTGTTCTTCGCGGTCTCGCCGAGCTGGTGGCAAGCGCGGCACTTGTTCCACGACTTCTCGCCGGCGGCGACATCCTGCGCGGCGGCCGGGCTGAGGCTGGCGCCCAGCACAATGAAACCAGAAAGCAGTCCGGCAACGATCTTCATTCTTCGTCCTTGTCTCTTGCGGTTGTTGTCTTGTGACGCGGGCATTTGCCGGCGCCCGTCCAAAACTGCTTCCGGTGTGAGGCCGAAAGCGTTCTGAACAGGACGCCGGCGGGGGGAGGGGTGATCAGGAAAAGATGTCAGCGCTGATCGCCGAATACCAGCCCATGTTCTCTTCCTGCGTCTGCTTGCGCAGTTCGGCCGGCTCATCCGGTTTCGAGATGAAGGTCTCGACCGCCGCGATCTTGCCGTCCTTCGGCTCGTAGCGTCCGCCGACCTTGATCGCGTCGTCGGTGTCCACAAGACTCCAGCAGGTGTTGACGTAGCGGGCGGGAAAGGTTTTTGCGCCGGTCAGTTCGCCGCGGATGACCATCGCCGCGACCTTCGCCTGGCTGTTGGCGGAGAACGCCGACTTCGGCATGTCGCCCGCAATCGACGCATCGCCGAGCACAAAGATGTTCGGATCGACGCTCGACTTCATCGACGCCGCGTCAATGGCGCAGTAACCGCCGGCGGGCGCAAGGCCGGAGTCGCGGGCGATTGCGCCGGCCATCTGCGCCGGGATGACGTTGACGAACGCGCAGTTCTTGTAGGTCTCGAACCCGGTGACGACGGTGCCGGTCTTGGGATCGACCGACTTGATGCCGTCATGGACTTTTGGGCCGAGCCACTCGATCATCGTGCCGTAGGTCTTCTCCCAGTCAGGCGTGAAGACGCCCTGCTTCGAAAAACTTTCCTTGGGATCGAGGATGATGATCTTGGCATCCTTCCTGCCGGTCTTTTTCAGAACGTGGGCGAACATCGACACGCGCTCATAGGGGCCGGGGGGGCAGCGATAGGGATTGGGCGGCGCGATCATGACGATGATGCCGCCGTTCGGCACGGCGTCGAGCTTTTCCTTGATCAGGCGGGTCTGTTTGCCGGGCTTCCAGCCGTGCGGCATCAGTTCCTCGTCGGCCTGCGACCAGCCGGGCACGGAATCGTATTTCAGATCGATGCCGGGCGAAACGACCAGCCGGTCGTAGGGCAGGCGCTGGCCGGTGGAGAGCACGACCTCCTTCTTGTCGCGGTCGATCGCGGTGGCGCGCGCCTTGGCGACGGCGATGCCGTAATTCTTGGCGAGCGCGTCGTAGGTGTGGACGATCGACTCGTATGAGCGGAAGCCGCCGACATAGAGATTGGAGTGGAAGCAGGTCTGATAGCTCGGGTTTTCTTCCACGAGGGTCACGGCAATCGCGCCCTGGCTGTCCTTGGCGATGTATTTTGCAGCGGTGGCCCCGCCGGCGCCGCCGCCGATCACCACCACGCGCGGCTTGGCCTGGCCGACGACCGCCGGCGCGCCGAGCATGGTGGCGCCGGTGAGCGTGAGGCCCGAAAGAATGAATGAGCGACGATTGAAGTTCATATTCCCCCTCCCAATGATGATGTTTGAGCTGCAACGCCGCGCCGGCTCATCAGCCGACCTTCAGATACGCAAATCCTTTCGATTGCAGGGCCGCCACGGTGGCGACGCCCGACGGCACGAAGCTGATGAAGTCGGCATTCCGCGCCTTGGCCTTGTCCAGCTTCAGGCGGCTGAACGTGATTTCACAGAGATAGATTTTGAGGCCGTTCTTTGCGATGTCGTCGACGCGATCAAAAATCTTCGGCACGGTGATTTCCTCGCGCCACGGCGTATCCTCGAGGCTGCTGAGGAAAAATTTTACGCCGGGGCCATGCGCGACCACCGCAAGCTGAACGGCGAACGGGTCGGCGCCGTAGGCGGAGTAGTGGTTCGAGATGTTGGTGAGCATCTGGCCGAAGCGCGATGGATCGCCGAAGTCGCAATGATAGAGGCAGGCGACGTCGGCCTCCTTCTTGAGGTCGGCAAGCGCAAGCTGGCGCGGCGCGGCGATGGCCGGGCTCGCCAGGGCCGCGACGCCGGTGGCGGTGGCGAGAATGAGCCCGCGGCGCGTCGGATGGTCAGTGTGGTCCGTCATGGTGTGGCCCTCGTTTGAAGTCGCCCCGCTTTCGGCTGCATATCAATGGCTCGGCTTGAGGCTCCCGAAATAGGTTGCCAGTGCCGCGAATTCGTCGTCGCTCAAGCGCCCGGCGACAGTTTGCATCACCACGTTGTCGCGATGCTTGTCGCGGTAGGACTGCATTACCGCGACGAACTGGTCATGCGGCCAGCCCACGATCGCGGGGATGCGCCCGTCATGTTTGCCGGAGAGCTGGTGGCAGGCGGTGCATTCGTTCGACAGATACTCGCCGAGCGCCCGGTCGCCGCTCGCATGCGCGCTTGCTGACGCCGCGATCAGGGATGCGGCGGCGGCAAGGGCATGGCGGATTGCTCGCGCGGCCATCAGTCGACTTTCGGCGCCGATTTGGAATCGGGGGTGACGTCGAGCACCGCAGCGCGTCCGGTGATGGTCACGGTGGGTTTGCAGTTTTTCATGCAAGGCTCGCTCCCCCAGAATGCCTTTTCGGTTTTCTCCCGATCGTCGTCGTAAAAGGCCTGCGCATTCGGCAGCTTGATGCTGGTGAAGTTTTTGTCCGAAAGCTCGAATTCTTCATCCTTCACGATGTCGTTGAGATAAAGAAGATAGGCTGTCAGGGCATAAACCTCGTTGGCCGAAAGCGACTGCGCATTACCATAGGGCATTGCGCGGTGAATGTAGTCGAAAACCGTCGAGAGGTCGGGCCAGAACGAGCCGATGGTCTTTTCCGGCCGGTCCGCCTTCAGGCTGCCCATGCCGCCGGCGAGCACCGGCCAGCGATCGTTGCCCTGGCCGAACTCGCCGTGGCATGAGGCGCACTGCGCCTGAAACAGCTCGTCGCCTTCCTTCACAGTACCCTTGCCGGGCGGCAGGCCCTGGCCATCGGGCCGCACGCTGATGCTCCACGCCTTGACCTCTTCGGGCAGGGCTTTGCGGCCGAGGCCGAGCTTGGCAATCGCAACGGGCTTGCTTGCCGTCGCCGCGGCCTTGTCGGACTTGCCCTTGGCGGTCTGCGACTGGGCGATCAGCGGGGCAGCCAGCACGATGAGCGCAGAAACGCCGGCGAGCAACGCAGCCTTAAGAGATCTCGACATTCTCGGTTTCCCCGTTCGGACGCACATGCCAGGTCTGGATGCCATTGTTGTGGTAGATGGAGTTGACGCCGCGGATTTTTCGCAGCCCGTCCTTGGTCGGCTGGACATAGCCGGTTGAATCCATGGCGCGGGATTGCACCAAAAGTTCCTGTCCGTTCCAGTCGAAGTCGACGTAGAAGCGCGTCAGCGACTTATCCAGCACCGGCCCGTCAATGCGCGCCGTTTGCCAGTTCTTGCCGCCGTCGAGCGTCACGTCGACCCGCTTGATGGTGCCGCGCCCTGACCAGGCGAGGCCGGTGAGGACATTGCGGCCCTTGTGCTTGAGCGGCGCCTGCGGCGAGGGATTGGTGACGACCGACTTCGCATCCATGAAGAAGGTGAAGCGGCGCGAACGTCCGTCGGCGAGCAGGTCGGTATACTTCGAGGTTTCCTCGCGCGCCTGCCACGGCTGATCGCCGACTTCGATGCGGCGAAGCCATTTGACCCAGAGATTGCCTTCCCAGCCGGGGATCACGGCGCGGAGCGGATAGCCCTGCTCGGGACGCAGCGCCTCGCCGTTCATCGCAAAGGCGAGAAGCACGTCGTCGAGCGCCTTCTCCATCGGCAGCGAGCGGTTCATGCCGGACGCATCCGCGCCCTCCAGCATCAGCCATTTCGCATTGGGCTTGATGCCGGCTTCGTTGAGAAAGAATTTGAGCGGCACGCCGGTATACATCACGTTATGGACCATGCCGTGCGTGAACTGGCAGCCGTTGAGCTGGGCGCCGCGCCACTCCATGCCGGAATTGGCGGCGCATTCGAGAAAGTAGACGCGGTTCTCGCGCGGCATCCGCTTGATGTCTTCCATGGTGAAGACGAGCGGCTTGTCGACGAGGCCATGGATCATCAGGCGATGATTGGCCGGGTCGATATCGGCAATACCGCCGTGGTGGCGCTCGAAGCACAGACCGGAGGGCGTGATGATGCCGTCGAGCTCATGCAGCGGCGTAAAGTTCACCGACGATTCCGGCGAGGCGGTGAGCCATGGCACCGAGCGGCGGACGACATGCTTTTCGTATTTCGACGGCAGGCCGTAGGGATGCTTGTCGACGCCGTCACCGAGATAGCGGTTCCAGTCCTGCACTTCGGTGATCAGCGGATCGGGCGTTGCCGCCTGCGCGCTTGCCTTTCCACCGGATGCGGCGATGCCGGCGAAGGTAGCGCCCGCTGCCCCCGCGGTGCTGAGGAAATTGCGGCGACTGACGCCGGGGCGGCTGGTGGGATGGCTGGTCATTGGCGATGCTCCCTTGCCGTATGCTTTGCCAGCGAGAAACGGCTTATTCGTGCGGCGTGGCGCGCCGTTTACGCGCCGCGCACTTTCACGGCGTCGTTCGGAGTAACGGTGACGGTTTTCTTGCGCGCGACGTGATCGCGAACGACGTCCCAGATCGGCGGGCCTTGCGTGCCCTCGTTGACGCTCGCCCAGCCCGAGACGACGTAGCGGCGGTCGGCGTCGATCGGCTTGCCGGACTTCAGATGCGTAAGGTCGGAAATGCGGCTGCCCATCGGCTTGCTGACGTCGATGGCGTAGCCCATGCCGCCGACCCGAACCATGTCGCCGCCGCCCTGGAAATAGGGGTCGGGATGGAAAATGTTGTCGGCGACGTCCTCAAGAATTTCCTTGAGCTGCGCGCCGGTCATCTCGTTGCGGTAGCAGGCGGGGTAGGTGATCGCGGTGGCATTGGTGATCGCCTCCCACGTGATCGCGTCGCCGGGCAGGAGCGAGCCGCCCCAGCGGAAACCGGGCGACAGCGAAATTTCGGCGTCGCGCTCCGCCAGCATCGCCTCGCAGATCAGGTCGTCGAAGGTGCCGTTGAAGTTGCCGCGCCGGAACAGCAGCGCGTCGGTCTTGCCGATCTCGCGGGCGAGGTCGGCGGCGAAGGGCTCGCGCACTTTCTTGATCAGCGCCGCCATGTTTTCATCGGGAGCGATGGCATCGGAAAACACCGGCATCAGCTTGTAGCGGATGTCGGTAACCTTGCCGTCTTTCGCTTCGATGTCGAGGCGCGAGACGAACTTGCCGTGCGAGCCGGAAGCGACAAGGACGGTGCCGCCGACGCGGAGCATCCCCGGCATAGCATCGTGCGTGTGGCTGGTGAGAATGATGTCGATGCCCTTCACCCGCGATGCGAGCTTCCTGTCGACATCGAAGCCGTCATGGGACAACAGGACCACGACCGCGGCGCCTTCCGCGCGAACTTCATCGACCTGTTTCTGAATATCTTCCTCGCGGATGCCGAATTCCCAATCCGGGAACATCCAGCGCGGATTGGCGACCGCGGTGCGGGGCAGGGCCTGCCCGATCACCGCGACCTTGACGCCGCCCTTCTCGAACATCTTGCGCGGCTCGAAGACCGGTTCGCTCCATTCCTTGTCGCGGACGTTCTGCGCCAGGAAGGCGAAGGGCGCGGCCTCGACGATCTTCTTGACGCGCTCTGCGCCGAGGGTGAATTCCCAATGCGCGGTCATGGCGTCGAGCTTGAGCGCCGACATGACGTCAACCATGTCCTGGCCATCGGTCTTGAGCGCGCTCCAGCTTCCCTGCCAGGTGTCGCCACCGTCCAGCAGCAGCACCCTGTCGTCGCCGCGCTCGCTGCGGACGGCGTTGACCAGCGTGGCAATGCGGTCGAGACCCCCCATCTTGCCGTATTGGCGGGCGAGAGTGGTGAAGTCATCCGAGGTCAGGGCAAAGGCATGCGGCGAGCCGGCGGCGATCTTGAAGTAATCGCGGAATTGCTGATCGACGAGGTGCGGCGGCTGGCCCTTGACCTCGCCGACGCCGAGATTGATCGACGGCTCGCGAAAGTGGATCGGCATGAGCTGCGCATGAATGTCGGCGACGTGCAGGATCGTCACGGTGCCGAGCGGATCGAAGTGCAAGATTTCGGACTGGGTCAGTTTTTGCTGTGCCGCCGCCCGGCCGAGTGGGCCGAGGCCGCTTGCAGTGGTGATGGCCGCCGCCGCTGCAGTCGCCTGCAGGAATTCGCGTCGAGAGATCATAGCCTGTCCTTTGGGCAAGCGGCACACGCCGCCCATCTGCGAATGGCACCCCATCCGCAAAAATCAGCTTTGGGAAAGTGGCCTGCCGCGCGCTGCGGCAAGCCGCGCGTCAGCCGACGGTCAGTTTGTTCTTCGCGGTGTATTCGGAGCCGTCATCGTCTTTCCAGGTGAAGGTGAACTCACCGGACTCCGTCGCCTTGTAGAAGAACGATTGATACGGATTGGCCGAGATCGCGGGAAACCATTCGGCCTCGAAAATCGGCTTGCCGTTGAAGCTGGCGGAAAACTTGTTGAGGATCTTGCGGGGGATCACCGCGCCCTTGGCATCCTTGCGCTGGCCGGATTCCATTTCGTGCGAGATAAGCGTCTTGATTTCGATGACTTCGCCGGCGGCCGCTTTGGCCGGAACGCGAACCCTCGGAGTCGGTTTCGTGGTCATGAGATTGTCCTGCCTGAATTGGTGCGTTTCGCGGAGGCGCGTCGATCAGCCGCCGCAGCCGCCGATGGTGACTTTGACGTTGGCCTTGGCGGTGTAGAGCGTGCCGTTCGACATCTCCGCGACGCAGACGATGTTTTGCGTCTGGGCAAGGCGCATGCGGGTCGAGGCGGCGGCTTTGCCGCAGGCAGGGGTGAAGGTGTAGGTGACGACGCCGGGAAGGGGATTGCCGTCGGCGAAGATATGGACGCTCTTGACGTAGTCGGCCTCGGTCATCGGGCTATCGACTTCGATATTGATCGGCACCACCATGCCGTTCTCGGCGATCTCGGGCACATCGAGCTTGATCTTGCCCTCAGCCATCGCCTTGTCGCCATAAAGCTTCTTGAGCTCGGCGGCGACTGTCGGCGCATCGGCGAATGCGAGGCGCGTGCCGATCAGGCTCGCAAAGGCGACCAGGGCACCAGTTTTGAGAGCCGCGCGTCGCGATAGCCCAGATCCCTGAAAGTCCATCGTTTCCTCCTGCTATCAACTTTTCTCACTTGACGACGCGGCATACAGTCGCTCATCATTTCGACGCATTGTGATATTGTTTTTTGTGAATGTAAAGCCGTCGCGCACCAAGAAGAGCACAAATACGGTCACAGGCACGACTGCGACAACAGCAAGCGTCAATCGCTGAAGCCGCGCACCGCGAACAAGAGTGCCGGCCGATAGGGGAAACGAAAGGGCAGAGGAATGAAGCTCCCATTATTCGGCGCGGCGGTGATCGCGGCCGTGATGACATTCGCGGCGGGGCACCTTGCGGCGCAATCGCTGGATGATAGCGAGAAGGAAATCGAACGCTATCGCCAGATGCTGTCCGATCCGTTTTCCAATCCCGGTTATCTCGCGGTGGATCGCGGCGAAGTGCTGTGGACGACGGCGCGCGGCACGAAGAACGCCACGCTTGAGACATGCGATCTCGGCGAGGGACCGGGCAAGCTCGAAGGCGTCTACGCGAAACTGCCGCGCTACTTCGCCGACGCCGACCGCGTGATGGATCTCGAGCAGCGGCTGATGTGGTGCATGGACAAGATCCAGGGGCTGGACCTCAAGGATGTGGTCGCGCGGCGGTTCTCCGGGCCCGGCAAGGCCTCGGACATGGAAGACCTCAACGCCTTCATCGCGAACAAATCCAACGGCATGAAGATCGAGCCGCAGAACAGCCATCCCAAGGAGAAGGAGATGGTGGCGGTCGGCGAAGCGCTGTTCTATCGCCGCGGCGGCGTGATGGATTTCTCCTGCGCCACCTGCCACGCCGACGAAGGCAAGCGCATCCGCCTGCAGGGCCTGCCGAAGCTCTCGGCGCCGGGCGAAGCCGCGCAGACGACGATGGGGGCGTGGCCGACCTATCGCGTGTCGCAGAGCGCCCTGCGCACCATGCAGCACCGGCTATGGGACTGCTATCGCCAGCAGCGCTGGCCGGTGCCGGAATATGGCTCCGACAGTCTCACTGCGCTCACCGCCTTCCTGAACACGCAGGCGGCCGGCGGCGAAATCAACGTGCCTTCGATCAAGCGCTGAGAGAGGATGACATCATGATGAAATCAGCCTTTTTCATGCTTTCTGCCGCTTCGTTGACCGCGCTTGCGCTGGCGGCTGCCGCGCCCGTGGTGGCGCAGGACAGGCCGGCGAAAGCCGCGCCGGCGCTGGTCGAGACCTATCTCAACGCGACCTTCGGCAAGGCCTCGGCCGAGTGGCAGGAGCGCATCAAGCCCGACCCCTCGCTCGCCGCCTGCAATCTGCATCACAACGATGTGCCGGCCAATGTCGCAAGCGAGATCATGAAGCGCGAGCAGGCGCGCGTCGTCTATCCCGCCGACGGCAAATTCCTGGGCAGCTGGAAGGAAGGCTACAAGGTCGCCAACAACGGGCGCGGCGGGCAGTTCTCCGATCCGCCGGGCACCGTTGCGGGCGGCAACTGCTTTGCGTGCCACCAGCTCGATCCGAAGGAGGTGAGCTACGGCACCCTCGGCCCGAGCCTTGCGGCCTATGGCAAGGATCGCAAATACGACGCGGAAGCGATCAAGGATGCCTACACCAAGATCTACAACTCGCAGGCCGCTGTGCCGTGTTCGAACATGCCGCGCTTCGGCACGAACAAGGTTTTGTCCGAGCAGCAGATCAAGGACGTGATGGCCTACCTGTTCGATCCGGAATCGCCGGTCAACAAGTAAGCACGCCCTTCAGCCTTGCAAGAAAAGCCGCATCGGCGCCTGCCGGTGCGGCTTCTTGTTTGAGGGCTGCCGCCGTCAGCCGATCGTGCCGAGCACGGGGAATGTTTCGAGCAGCCACGCTGCCATCGCCGGCATGATGCCGGTGATGAACAGGAGGCCGGTGACGACGAGGCCCGCGCCCATCGTCTTCTCGATCACCGGCATGTGCCTGCGGAATCTTGCCAGCATGTTGAGGAATGGGCCGGCGAAAATCGCCGCGAACAGGAACGGCAGGCCGATGCCGAGGGCATAGCTGGTCAGCAGCAGCGAGCCGCGCGCCGCCGAGGCTTCCGCGCCCGCGATCATGAGAAGCGTTGCGAGCACCGGGCCGACGCACGGCGTCCAGCCGAAGGCGAAAGCGAGGCCGACGAGATAGGCGCCGAAGAGCCCGGCAGGCTTGGCGTTCGCCTGGAAGCGGGCCTCCCGGTACAAAAGGGGGATTTTGATCCAGCCGAGAAAGTGCAGGCCCATCACCAGGATCAAGGCGCCAGCGACGATCGCCAGCGTGTCGAAATAGGTGGCGATCCACGCGCCGAGGGTCGATGCGGTTGCCCCGAGCGCGACGAAGATGGTGGTAAAACCAAGCACGAAAGCTGCGGCGGTCAGCACAATTCTCGCGCTTTGCTGCGAGGTCAGGCGGCCGTCGGAGCCGCTCAGCTCGCCGATGCTGACGCCGGCGAGGAAGCACAGATAGGGCGGAACGAGGGGCAGAACGCAGGGGCTGGCGAAAGACAACAAGCCGGCGAGAAAAGCGCCTGCGACGGAAATATCGATCACGATCGATTGCCCCTCTGGTCTAGATATATGAATACGACTATGTTTATCGCGTGATTGCAATCGTGAAATCGAGTTTCGGGTCGCCGACGATGCGCCAGACGGTATTGGCAGGAATTGCCGGATTGCTTCTTTTGGCGGGCGTAGTGCCTGCGGCGGCGGCCGAACTCATCATGTTCGAGCGCGATGGCTGTATGTATTGCGCGCGCTGGAAACGCGAGGTCGGGCCGATCTATCCCTCCACGCCCGAGGGGCGGTCGGCGCCGGTGCGGCATGTCGATCTCGGCGATGCCGGACGCGAGAAGGGACTGGCGACGCCGGTGCGCTACACGCCGACCTTCGTGCTCATGAACGAGGGCCGCGAGGTCGGCCGGATTACCGGCTATATCAACGACCAGGCCTTTTGGGGCCTTTTGGGAAAGATGCTTGCGGTAATCGCGCCAAACGTACTACCGACGTCTGACGCTGCAACCGCTGACGCGACGGTGGATCGACGATGACTGCAATTGTGTCCAAGGCTCTCGAAAATGAAATGCGCGACGGCGCGGAGTTTTCGCCGGAGCTTGACCAGTTCATGCGCAAGGCGCGCAAGGCCAGTGACTTTCTGAAGGCGCTGTCGCACGAAAACCGGCTGCTGCTGCTGTGTCTTCTCGCCGAGCGCGAGCGCACGGTGACGGAGCTTGAAAACATCCTGTCGCTGCGCCAGCCGATGGTGTCGCAGCAGCTCGCGCGGCTGCGGCTCGACCAGCTCGTGACGACGCGGCGCGACGGCAAGGCGATCTATTACAGCCTCGCGACCGACGACGTGCGCCGCATGATCAGCGTGATCTACGACATCTTCTGCCGCAATCCCGATGAGGGCGAGCGGCGATGACGCCCGGTCGTCGTCTTTTGGCCGGATAGCCATGGAGCCGCTTTCGCCCTTGGCCGTGGCGGCGGTCGGCGCCGCGATCGGGTTCGTCAGCGGCTTCACCGTGCGGCGCGCGCGGCTGTGTTCGTTCGGCGCGATCGAAGACGCATGGATGGGCGGCGACACCCGGCGGCTCCGGATTTTTGGCCTCGCGCTCGGCATTGCCTTGCTCGGCACCCAGTTTCTCGTCGCGTTCGGATTTCTTTCGCCTGCCTTCTCGACCTATGTGCCGACCATGCTGCCGTGGTTTTCCATCGTGATCGGCAGCACGTTGTTCGGCATCGGCATGGCGCTGGTCGGCACCTGTAGCTTTGGCTCCTTGGTGCGGCTCGGCGCGGGCGATCTGCGCAGCCTTGTCGTGATGATCGTGTTCGGCGCTGTCGCCTATGCGACGCTGCGCGGCATGCTGGCTGTGGTCAGGATCGACATGATCGAGGCCATCGCGGTCCCCGTTCCGGGCGGGGGGCAGGGCGACCTGCCGTCGGTTCTGGAATGGGCCGGGATCGGTGACCTGCGGCTGCCGATCGCGGTTGCCGGCTGCGCTGTCATGATCGCTGTGGTGGCCGCGGATGCGCGCCTGCGCCGCTCGCCGCGCCTCCTGGCCGCGGGCATGGTGCTCGGGCTCGGCGTCGTGCTCGGCTGGTGGGCGACCGGCGTTGCCTTCGATGAATTCGAGATCGTGCAGAAGTCGCAAAGCCTCACCTTCGTCTCGCCGGTCGGCCGCGCACTCTATGCCGTGCTCACGACACCGGCAGGGCTGGTCGATTTTGGCATCGGCACCATTTTTGGCGTCGTCGCGGGTGCGTTTGCCTCGGCTTTGTACGACCGCGAATTTCGCTGGGAGGCGTTCGACGATCCGTATGAGATGCGGCGGCACCTCGCCGGCGCGGTGCTGATGGGCTTTGGCGGCATTTTGGCGGGCGGCTGCACCATCGGGCAGGGGATTTCGGCGGGGTCGATGATGGCGCTGTCCTGGCCGATCGCCATCGCCGGTTTCATGGTCGGCGCGCGCCTCGGCATCGCCTTTCTGATGGAAGGCTCACTCAAGAACCTGTTCCGCCACTGGCGCTAGGCCCGGCCTATCGCGTCTCGGCGTGCCTTGCCACGATATAATTAACACGTTAAGTATTTCGCCAGCACGGCGGCGCGCGCGCCGCCCATCGATTGTCGGCGATCGCCCATGGAGGCAATCCGCCAGAGGAGGGCGAAATGAACCAGCCTTTCGGCAACGACGCCTTGAGCCAAAATCTCCGCAAGGCCACGGACTATCTCGCCCGCTTCAAGGCCGGCGTCGTGCCCCACCGGATCGCCGGCGAGGAAATCGGCAGCGCGGCGAGCTTCGACAATCTCGATCCCAGCGACAACTCGGTGTTGTGCAAGGTCGCGGCAGGCGGGCCCGCGGAAATCGACCGCGCCGCGCAGGCCGCCGAGGCGGCGTTCCAGACATGGCGCAACGTGCCGGGCGAAAAGCGGCGGGCGCTGCTGCATGCCATCGCCGACAAGATCGAGGCGCGTGCGGACGAGATCGCCCTGATCGAGAGCGTCGATAGCGGGCAGGCGATCCGCTACATGGCCAAGGCCGCGCTGCGCGGCGCGGAAAACTTCCGCTTCTATGCCGATCGCGCGCCCGGCGCGCCGGACGGCCAGTCGCTGCCGACCGAAACCCACCTCAACTACACCATGCGCCAGCCGATCGGCCCGGTGGGGATCATCACGCCGTGGAACACGCCGTTCATGCTCTCGACGTGGAAGATCGCACCGGCGCTCGCGGCGGGCTGCACCATCGTCCACAAGCCGGCGGAATGGAGCCCGCTGTCGGCGGTGCTGCTCAGCGAAATCATGAGCGAGGTGTTCGAGGCGGCGGGCCTGCCGAAGGGCATCGTCAATCTCGTCCACGGTTTTGGCGAAACGGCGGGCAAGGCGCTGACCGAGCACCCGGCGATCAAGGCGATCGCCTTCGTCGGTGAGTCCGTCACCGGCAGCCACATCATGGCCCAGGGCGCGCCGACGCTGAAGCGCGTCCACTTCGAGCTCGGCGGCAAGAACCCGGTGATCGTGTTCGACGACGCCGATCTTGGCCGGGCGCGCGATGCCGTCCTGTTCATGATCTACAGCCTCAACGGCCAGCGCTGCACGTCGTCGAGCCGCGCCCTGATCCAGCGCTCGATCTATGACAAATTCGTCGGCGAACTGAAGGAGCGGGTGGAACGGATCCGGGTCGGCCATCCGCTCGATCCGGCAACCGAGATCGGGCCGCTCATCCATGCGCGCCATGTCGACAAGGTGCTCAGCTACACCGGCCATGCGCGCGCCGACGGCGCTGAGGTCCTCACGGGCGGCGGCCGGGCGTGCGAGGGCAAGGGCAACTTTGTCGCGCCGACATTGTTCGCCGGCGCGTCCAATGCGATGCGGATTGCGCAGGAGGAGATTTTTGGCCCGGTGCTGACGGTGATCCCGTTCGAGGACGAGGCCGACGCGCTGCGCATTGCAAACGACGTCCGCTATGGCCTTGCCGCCTATATCTGGACGGGCGATGTCGGCCGCGCGCACCGCGTCGCGCAGGGCGTCGAGGCGGGGATGGTGTGGGTCAACTCCGAGAATGTCCGCCATCTGCCGACGCCGTTTGGCGGCATGAAGTCGAGCGGCATCGGCCGCGACGGCGGCGATTTCTCGTTCGAGTTCTTCATGGAGCAGAAAAACATCGCCATCGGCCTCGATCGGCACAATCCGCCGAAGATCGGGCTGTAGTCGGGCGGCGGTCGCCTTCGCCGGGAACGCGCGCTGCGATTCGGAAATCGCGGGGCGCGGAACCCGATTATGCCCTGATGCACACGAATCGCCGGCGCCTTTGAGCGCCCCGCGTGGTCACAATTGCGCCGCCCACACCGCGATTGCGCGGCTCTGGCGGAATTTCTGTGTCCGTTTATTCCGCAGAACTGCACCAAAACCGCCTGTTTCGGCAAGATCGGCCAAGTTTCTGGCGATACGGGTCAACTTATCGCATTGAGGCTCTTGCACGTTCGGTCGGTGATGGGCTAGAAGCGCCGCCACGGGGTTGCTGAGGCCCCGTCCGGGCAAATCTAGGTGGCCGTTCGGCCGCTGTTTTGCTTGGGGGATCGTCTAATGGTAGGACTGCAGACTCTGACTCTGCCTGTCTAGGTTCGAATCCTAGTCCCCCAGCCAAAAGCTTCAGCCACCTCCTGAAAATTCAATCGTTTCGCCGCTGATCGAACGCGGGAGCGGCAAGCGCTTCGCCAGTGCTTATGCCCACTAAATCCAACGCTCTTCTCGAAGCCAAGTCAATCGATCGAAGGCTAGGAGGCCGAGACTATCCGCATGCAATCAGAGGTTCGCTTGGCCTTTCCGAAGTTGTGCCTTTCTGCGTGACAGAGTCTTATAAGACAGCTGTAAGTAACGGTCGTTTCCTCAGTAGCCAAAGGTTGCTTAAAGCCCTGATGACCGTGCAGCCGGCCGATCGGCAGCAAGCCACCGAACGTCGTCCCGAATGCTTCTGACCACTTGATCCCCGGGGAGTTGCGATGGCCTCCGGGAACTAATCTGCCTGCGGCTCCATCGAGCAAAAAATAATGCGACGCGCCGCCCGAATTGACTACGGGGCGCCGGTCGACGGGGCCGCCTCAGAGCTGCGGTGACCGTTATTGACCGCTATTGCTGTTTGGAACGGCTGAAAGTGTCTGTGCGTTTACGCTTAAGTTCCGACCGGAATCGATGGTCCACCGGTGACGGGCCCATTCGATCTCGCTTTGCGAGGCAGCGTATGTCGAATCTCATCAACCTGCCGACTTTCACGGAGGACGGAGGGCTGCACGTTGTTGTCGAAACACCCCGTGGCAGCCGGGCCAAATTTGCTTACAATCCGACGCTTGAAACGTTTGGGTTCAGCAAGTCCTTGCTGACCGGCTTGACCTACCCGCACGACTGGGGGTTCGTGCCATCGACCAAGGCCGACGATGGCGACCCGCTCGATGTCATGGTGATCCATGATGCGGCGACGTTTCCGGGCCTAGTTCTGGCTTGCCGCGTCATCGGGGTGCTCCAGATCGAGCAAAAGAGCAAACGCAAATCCGAGCGGAATGACCGCTTGTTTGCTGTGCCGCGGCGCTCGCACGCGGAACGTGCTTTGGCAGACGTGCGTGATTTGACCAAACCGATGCAGGAAGAGCTTGAAAAGTTTTTTATCGCAACTGACGAGCTCGAAGACAAGAAGCTAAGCATTCTCGGCTGGAAGGGGCCGAAAGCAGCGATGCAGGCCATCAAGCAATCCGCAAAAATGTTTTCGCGCGATGGCAGCTAGCTGAGAGGGGAGGTCGGGTCATACGGGGCGTGTGTCATTTGCTTCCGTGCTTCAGAGGCGACGGATGGGTTGTGTCGACGTCGCATCCAACGGTGTCCGCTCTAACCAATCGCACTGAACACCAGAGCCAGCCGCAACGGGCGACAGCCTTCACACACGGTCCCGAAGCCGTTAATGACGGAGTCCGTTCTCGCGAAAAGTGCGATTGGTTGCTTCAACCAGGCTCGGTGTCGATGAACTCGAGGAGAGGCCTCGAACGCATCCGCCCCGGCCGTCGACGATCGCATAAAAGAGATTGGAAAATCCGCACACCGTAGAACGTCGCATGCAACAGTGCCGGGAGGCGTGGGCGCGTCGATGACGCAGTCGCGCTGGCGCTAAAACAGGGTTCGGCCGAGGACTCTCACGACAGGGATATTAATCCCGACACCGCGGGCGGAAGTTTCGCTCTGTCCGGTCCCGCGGTGTCTTTTGGGGCCTACACCGTTTCGCTTATTAAAAGGTGGCCGATGTTGTGGGAAGAAATATTCGGCCCGCAGTCGATACCAAGAATCTCGACGGCTTTCCGAAGAAGATGGCTGTGCGTTGTTCTAAACTCGCGTGGTTCGTTAAGGTCAGTATCCGACCCACGTGCTGCTGTAATACTCGTTCACTTGGCGCGCGCGTTCACGATCCTCCCAGTCCCAGGAGCTTCCGGTGTATTTGGGCGCGGTTTCCAACTGATTTTCGGTAATGGCCACTTGATAGCCCCCAAGCTCCGCGTTGTAGGTGAGCTGGTCCCACGGCAGCGGATAGTGATCATCACCAATTCCAAGAAAGCCACCAAAACTCAAAACGGCGTAAGCCACCCGGCCATCTCGTTTGCCCAGCATCACGCGTTCGATCGAACCAATCTTAGCGCCGTCAGCTCCATAAACTGCAGTTCCTTCAACCTTGTCGCTTCCGATGAGACCCACAGTTTCTCTACCGTCTGTCGCCATGATGTCACTCCATTCATCCTTGTTGTATCGAACCAACAGAATCAAGCGATGATGGTTCCTCCGGAGGAGGCCTCTGCTCAGAGGCCTGAGGCAAATGCCGCGAGAGCCGCTGCAATGATTTGGGCGGCGTTCAGCAGAGCGCAACGCAGGCACCCCGCGCGGCCGCGATCAGGATCAGCGACAGCACAAGCTCGGCGCGGATGCTTGTCGCTTGGTGGGTCTCTACCGATTCAAACAAACGGCGCGTTCGCACAAAGCGCCATGCTGCGATCGCGATCAACAGGATGCCAAGAAAGATGCGCGCCGTACCATCAGAGCGGCCGATCGCTCGCCAGGCTTCTCAAGAAAAGGTTGAACTTATCAATCACAAACCAAAATGCGATTGTAGCTATAGCTGTTCGAACTAGTGCCAGGAATGTTCTTTCATTCGCTGCATGATCGCTGATTCTAGGTATCATCCTTGTGTGCTAACCGTTTGAGGCGCAAAATTGCTGGACGGCAAAGCATGCGAACGCCGCGGTAAGCGCAAGGGGGCGCGGGGCGCCAAGGAGAACTGATGTTGCGACGCGGCATCGTCAAAACGAGAACTTCTTAGGGGGATCGCTTAGATGAACCGTAGAGTTGGTTTTTGGATACTTCCGTGACGATCCGCGTCAGCTTTGAAGACGGATCAAATAACATTTCTGTTCTGGAGCACCTCGCGCGCCAAGGAGATTCTCCTCCGCTGCATACTCATGAAGCTGAGGATGAGATATTTCATATCCTTGAGGGCGAATGCTTGGTCCATGTCGACGGAAAGGAAAGCGTCGGAAAATCCGGTGACATTCTAATAGCCCAACGCGGCAAGCCCCACACGTATCGTGTCGAGTCTGAGACCGCCCGGTTTCTGACCATCACTGGTGGCCGCGACTTCGAGCGGCTTGTACGGTCGGTCGGCAGGCCGGCGGAAGGCGAAGGGTTGCCTGAAAAGTCGGGTCCTCGGACACCCGAGCAGATTGCGGCGCTGGAGACCGCCTGCAAGGAATTCGGTGTCGCATTTGTCGGGCCGCCGCTAACCTAGCAAGCCACGGCCGGGAAGCCGGCAGCCGTTGATGGTTGCGGAGCAGGATCCGTTCCGCGAGCAGATCGTCGTGACCTCCGCGATCATTTTATGGAGCTGCTGTACCATTGGGCTTGGCGAATGAGTAACTTGGGTGGTGTGATCAGGTTCATTGCGTTTCTGTTTGCTGCGACACTGCTTGTCGCAATAGTCGGTGCCGTCATTTTCATGGTGGTAGGCTTCGGTGCCGGAGCTGCGTTGAGCACCTTTTGCATCATGATAGCCGTTTGCTGAACATGACGCCTGGCCCAGGCTTTAAAAGAAGGCGACGAACATCCGCCAGCGAATGGCACCAGCAGACACGTAGGCGCGGACACGCTAGATGCAAAGATAGTGGGGCGCAGTGGCTGCGCCCCGAAGGTGATTGTCACGCGACTTGTCGAGCTGAGTGCACTTCTCTGGTCTTAGGTCGCATTGAGTTCAGGAGGCGGTCGACTTCAAGCCGCTCCGCCATGATCCTTCGATGGACAAATTCGCGCTCCTCTTGCGTGAGCTCGGTCGCCAATAGGCTACAGTAGTGGTCAATGCTGGCTTGGTGAGTTTTGATCTTCGAATTCACGTCTTCGTACATCGTCAACCCCATGACGATATCTGCCTTTGAGGAGGATTATTGGCGAACGAGCTGTTTCCCAGCAGCGAGCAGCCGCTTTAGAGCGCTGCGGGCCCGCTCGGCCGGGATGAAACCATCAACAGCGTCTCGAGCGATGTGCAGGGCTCGCTGATAGGCCCCATCGCGTGGCCCTCTCCAATATTTCTGGAGAAACTCAAGAGCCTCCCAGGCACCTCGAACGACGTATTGGCTGGTCGCATCGATCTTCGCCAGCAAGGGATCGCGGAATGGTCTGAATACCATGACACTTTCTCCTGCTTATCATTTTTATTTGCAGTAACAATGCGATAGCTGGTGTTTCCAGCCTCGCAAGTCGGAGATAGTGGCCAGTTTCACCGTTTCAAGAGCCCCTGCGGTTTCGCGAACATCAGCGGGGCGATGATGTTTTTGTCCGCTCTTCGGCGCCGAGACGGTCACGCCTGATGGTCGCCTTCTGGTGCGGAATCGGTGACCGCTGGTTCGACCCAGAACGGTCGAGGGCGACGGCAGCTATCCGCGCGCTCCGCGGAGGCCGAGTAGTATCGCAAGCTCTGCCAGGAAAAGGCGCTGGTGGCCCCGATGGCGTCCGGCACCAGGGCTCGTCCTCGACCTGTACGCCTGCCAGCGCTGCGGCTGTCTGGTCATCGAGGGCAGGGCGCGCGGTGAGGTCGGGGCGTGGCGACGCTTCGCCAGACGGAGGAGGGCTCTTCCGCCCAGATCTTCGCCAACCGTGTTGCGCCTTGCTGATCCGCCGGAATGCGTGCAAGCCCGGACTGCTTCTCTGCCTCGCGCGTCTTCCGTACCTTGAGGACATGACTGGTTGTAGACGCGCGCAACTGACCTCCGCTGCACGCCCCCGGCAGCTGCGTGGTCGCAGCTTCGAGCCGAAAGCAGCTCGCGTTCACGCAGCGCCACGGCGCCGCTGCCCATCTGAGCTGTCCGCGGGGCTTCGGATAGCGCGCGGCTGGAAAGGGCGAAGGACCGAACTGAGAAAACGATCCCATGGCGTCTGACGCCCCGGACTTGAGCAGCGCGGCCGTCCGCTTGCGCTTCTCCCGATCGGGTCGGCGGGAAGGTGGACAGGCGCTTGCCAAGGCATTTCGCATGACCGTCTTGCTCCGATATCCCCTTCTTGCTGCGTCACCGGAGTTGCAGTATGCAAATTCCATCACTGCGTAGCGGGATATCGATAGCTGTGGCCGACAACGAGTTGGACTATCCATCCAAAGATCGGAATGCCTCGTTCCTATTTGGCGGTGGGGAAATCGGGGCGCTTATCAAGGCGCTCGATTGGTCAAAATCGAGCCTGGGACCGATCACCCAGTGGCCGGCACACCTGAAGGCTGCAGTCGGGCTGATGCTCCCGGCCAAAGCGCAGATCGTTCTGTTCTGGGGACTCGAGTTTGTCGCACTGTACAACGATGCTTACGCACTAACGATCGGCGACAAGCATCCAAAGGCGCTTGGGCGACCGGCGCGTGAAAGTTGGGCAGAGCTATGGGGCGACCTTGAGCCGCTGCTGCAACAGGTTCTTCTCACCGGCGAGACGGTCTTCGCTAAGGATCGCCCTTTCTACATCGAGCGGCACGGATACCCGGAGACAGTCTATTTTGACATTTCCTACTCGCCTGTCCACGACGAGGCTGGAGGGATAAGCGGTATCCTGTGCATCGTGGATGAAACCACAGAACGTATCGCAGCCGAGCGAGCGCTGGCTAAGGCGGAGGAGCGCCTGTCCTATGCGCTGCAGGCCGCAGGGATGATCGGTACATTCGACACGGACCTGCGGTCGAACACGGTCTATTCGGATGCCCGCTTCGCGACAATGTTTTCGGTCGCCCCAGAGAAAGCAGAGAGTGGCGCGCCCCTGGACGACTATCTCGCAGGTATCCACCCGGATGACGTGGACCGGGTCAGGGACGGCATACAACAAGCAATTGCGACCGGAGAACAGTGTCTGCTGGAATATCGCCTCCTGCCCAAGGATGGCAAGATCAGCTGGCTCGAGGTTCACGGCCGTTGTCTTTACGACGATGCCGGAAAGCCATGGCGCATGCCGGGCGTGGCCGTTGACATCACCCATCGCAAGCAGGCTGAACTGGCAGTTGGGCGGCTTGCCGCGATCGTTGAGTCGTCCGACGATGCAATCATCAGCAAAAATCTCGCCGGCATCATAACTAGTTGGAACGATGGCGCTCAGCGGCTGTTCGGCTACGAAGCGGATGAGGCCGTCGGCTCCCCAGTCACAATTCTGATTCCGGAGGACCGGCTGGCCGAGGAAACCAACATTCTGGCTCGGATCCGAAGGGGTGAGCGCGTCGAACATTTCGAGACAATCCGCCGGCGAAAGGACGGCAGCCTGATTGACATATCGCTCACCATCTCACCGATCAGGGACGACCGCGGGAGCATTGTTGGCGCATCGAAGATCGCTCGCGACATTACGGATCGCAAAGCTGCAGAGCGTCTGCACAACACGCTACTGCATGAAATGAAGCATCGACTGAAGAACAATCTGTCGACCGTGTTGGCGATTGCGCGGCAAAGTTTCCGCGGACACGACGGCGACAGCGAGGAGTTTCAGAAGTTCGAGGCACGTCTGCTGGCATTATCGAAGAGTTACGATCTTATCACGCGCCAAGCATGGGATAGTGCCGAACTGAGCGAGGTCGTTGCGCAACTCCTCGCCGTCCATGGACAGCAACGGTTCGAGATCGATGGACCCGCGGTCCGCCTTTCCTCACGATCCGCGATGGCCCTCACATTGGCCCTTCATGAGTTGGCCACCAACGCCGCCAAGTACGGCGCGCTCTCGGTTCCCGCAGGCCGCGTCAGCATAAAGTGGAGCGTAGAACCAAGCCAACGCCCGAGTCTCATTTTTCGCTGGCGCGAACGCAACGGCCCGCCAGTGTCACCGCCGACGCAAAAAGGATTCGGCTCGCAATTGATCGAGCGTCTGTTAGCAGTTGAGCTCAACGGCGAGGTCCGGATCACATACGATCGAGCAGGCGTTGTGTGCGAAATTGCTGCTCCGCTCTCCGCGGAATGGGAAGATGTTCAGTCATAATTCACTCGATCTCGGCGTTCCGGTGCAGAAAGCGGCAAAGGAAAGCCATGCCGGCTTTCTTCAGATACTTCATGGTCGCCGTTCGTGATGTTTCGCTGCGGACCAGCGCCTCTCAGCAGGCGACGATGATAACGACCGGCACCGCGAGCACTCGCTCCGTGTCGTCGCGCCTGAGCAACGTGCGGATCGCGCCGACGGCGATCATCGAGGCAGCCCCTGTCGCAAAGAAACATGCTTTCTCAGATGGAGCGCGCGCTGGATCGGAGTGAGCGAGCACAATTTTCTCGAAAGGTGCAATTCCAAAAAAAGGGACCCCCTTGACGCTCGGAGGCCGGAACTTTCGCTAGGACGCCAAGTTTATGCGGTGTCCTATGAAGCTGCTGCCCGAGAGAGCGACATGTCGATTTTGAAGTGGGCCCTGCTCTTTCTTGTCATATCCATTGTAGCCGGCCTGTTCGGCTTCACAGGCGTGTCTGCGGCAACTGGCGACATCGCGCGCGTGCTGTTCTATGTATTCGTCGTGATTTTCCTGGTCCTGCTGATATTGGGGCTTACGATATTTCGGACGTGAACCGGCAAGCAAAGCTCCGGACGATTGTTACCCGCAGACGATAACAGCAACCGACCTTCAGCGACGGTATTGCAGCCTGCACGGTGGCTCTCCTTGGCAGGCTTGGAGAAAATCGCTTTGCGTTATCGCATGGTATGACAAAGCGACAACCTCGCCAAGCGTGAGCCAGGCATTCGCCTTGCGGCCATCGGCGCCTCACGATTAATGCAAGGGTTGCTCCATCCGGGGATGCCAAGGGTCTGTGTAACGCGTCATTCGGATCATCGGTTTGAGGAAAAAATGCGGCTCGGCACATTGCCGAGCCGCATTTGGTGATTACGCTTCAAGCACTGCGACAATCTCGAGCGTGCGCGGATTGACGACGACGATTTGATCTCGGACCATGAAGAACTCATAGCCGCGCCAGTCCGGGTACAGGGTTATGATCTGTTGCGGTAGAGCATGGAAATGCACGGTCTTCGGGACGTGAGTGCCGACCGCGATGTTGAAGTTAACGTTCGTTTCCGGCTGAACCCGCTGTTCGCGAATCACGCTCGTGATCTTGGTCCGCTGCTCGGTCGTAAGCTTCGCGCCGGCGCCTGCTTGGCCGGTTGTCTGCGAGCGAGTTTCAGAACGCGATCTTTCGCCGCCGCGCTCGGCGCCGCTACGTTCGGCATTGCCGTTCTTGCCAGCGTTATTCGGTTCGTTGCTTCTTGTCCGGTCGCCACTTGACTGGCCTCTGATTTCGCCGGACCGCGTAGAGTCTTGATGAGGCGCTGACCTGTTTATTTCCGGGGACTGGCCTCGGTTCATTTGACCGCCAGGCTCGGGTGTGGCCGATGGGGAGCGCTGCGTGGGCGTTCCGGACGGCGCCTCCTTGGTGCCCATGCCTTGCCCGAACGCGCCGCCCGTTCCAGCCAGGATTGTCAGCACTGCGATCGAAGTCATAAAACGGTTTCGGTTTCGCATTGTGAATCTCCCTTGCTATTCGCCATAGAATGACAACGGCACGAGCTAAGGGACGTTCCGAAAGAAATAAGGCCAGAACCGACTGCAATTTAGGAACGATGCGGCAAAACCAATTCGCCCTGACGGCCTCTACTCTTGGGAGCGTGGTGCATTTTATGAAAGTGTCAGTGGTGGCGCTGAGGCCGCTGTACGACCGATCGATGCTTCGGCGCCGGAGGTTGAAATGCGCGGCGGCACCAGCATCCATTTGAGTATAATAAATGCAATTGTCGGGCGTCCGCAGATTCCGCGAACTTGCCACTCTTGGCACTTTCTCCACTAGGGCATCGCGCGGCGCGGCGCGGACCGAATGTCCAATCGGCAGGAAGCATGGTTCTCTCGTTCACTGCTCGGTTGGAACTGCCACGCAGAGAAGACTGGATCTTCCGGAACGAAGCTGCCCGTATTTTGTTTTTGGGTCATGGAGAGACGCCATGAGCAATCCTGATCCACGGGGCGACCCTAACAGCCGTGATAAGCGCAGCCTGGGAGACGCTTTTAGTGACGCGGTAAAGGAGACGCTCGCCCAAGCCGGCGACGCAGCCCGCGAAGCGAGCGACAAGGCCAGATCGACGGCGACCGAGTCAGCGTCGACTGTAACCGGCCAGGTGAAGGACGCCGTCAATCGTCAAATCGACAATGGAGTGCGTATGGCCGAGCAGTTTGCGAAGTCAGTACGTCTGGCGGCGGATGACCTCCACGGCGCGTCCCCGGGTCTGTCGAAAGCTGTCCATAGCATCGCGACCCAAGTCGAAGACTATGCGGCCGACCTTCATGGACAAACTATCGACGAGGTCGCGCATCGGGTTTCGGACTTTACCAGACGTCAGCCTGCTGTTGTGTTTGGCGTCTCGGCTGTGGCGGGCTTCCTGGTATTCCGGGCGATCAAAAGCACGCGGGCGATGGCGTCCGCCCCGAAGCACGATCAAGAACTAATGCCGAACCGGTAAAGCATCGGACAGATTCCATGATCCATGAGCACCTGAAAGAATCCGTACTTCCCCGGGCACTCGCCAGCGTCTTTGCGGATTTGGCGGATTTAATCCAAAAAGAGATGCAGCTGGCACGCGCCGAAGTAACAGAGAACGTGTCGAAAAGGTTGCGGGCAGGCGGGTGGATGATTGCTGCAGTCCTCCTGGGTTTGATCGCTGCGCTCCTGGTCGTGCAAGCCGCCGTTTTTGCGGTCGCAACTCTCGGCATTGCCTTGCATTGGTCATGTCTGATCGTGGCGGCAATCCTGGCGGCGGCCGGGGCTCTTTCCTATTCCGTGGGCCGGGCGGGAGCACAGAAGGATCTGATGCCTGCTCGCACAATGAACCAGATCAAACGGGACCTCGTGGTTGCAAAGGAGCAATTAACATGACCCGGCACTCGGAGACGGGCTATCCAGCGGCGAGCGACTGGCTTCTCGGCGCGATCAGGCGAAATCCCGAGGGCGCCCTTTTGGTGGCGGCGGGTTGTGCCTTGTTGTTGCGCCAGAAGCGCCATCCGTCACGATCGACGGACCGCATCGCGGAAAGCAAACGAAGTGGCGGCGGCCTGTCGCACGCCGCCGAAGGGGCTACGAAGTATGCCAGTGAGCTGGGCGAGCAGGCCAAGCAGACGGCGGCCTCCTATGCGTCGTCTGCCGCCGAATACGCGGGCGCGGCTCGGCGGGAAGCGAGCGAGCAGTCCGAGCGGATCGTCGAGCAAGCCACATCGACCGTGCGCAGCAGTTTCGATCGTGTGCTTCGTGAGCAACCGCTGGCGTTGGCGCTTGCGGGCCTCGCGGCTGGCGCGGCGGTCGCAGCGGCACTTCCCGCCTCGACCCTCGAAAAGGAGACGCTTGGTCCGGTTGGCGATCAGGTGACTGACGCGGTGCAACGAGTGGGTGAGCAGGTGAAGGAAGCGACGGCTAAAGCCGGCGACCGATTGAAAAGAGAAGCCGAAGAGCGCGGACTGACATCGGAGGGCGTGAGAGACGTCGCCAGCGAGGTCGCAAACGCATTTGGCAGCAGTCTGGCCGGCTCGTGTTCTGCGGACCAGCCAAGCCCCGGTCCGGCCCGCACGTCGCCCCCACGATAAGGAACATCCGATGCCAGAACCCGTCCGCACGTACGAACAACAAGTGGAGTATGCGCGGTCAAAATTAACAGACGACCTCGCCACCCTGCGTTCGCCCGCGACGTTTGCCGCCTTCACTCAGGATCTCAAAGCCGAGGCCATCGACACAAAAGATGAGATCATCGAGAAAGCCAAGTCCTCCGCGCAATCGACGGTCAATGGCCTCGTGGAGGATCTCAAGGCCAAAGCGGCAGCCAACCCGGCTGCAGCGCTCGCGATTGGTGCCGGCGTCGCATGGCGGCTCCTCCAAAACCCACCGATCGCGACGACGCTGATCGGCCTTGGCCTGTTCAGTTTGCTGCGCACGCCAACGTCGACCGAACATCCCGCCTCGGATCGCGACTATTTTGAGGAAGGCAAAGCGCGGCTACGCCAACAGGTCGCCGATCTGGCCAGCGATGCGAAAGGCGCGGCCGCTATGGCAGGAGAGGCAATCGCCGAGAAGACCAGCAGCTTGGCGGATTCCGCCAAGGCCACAGCCGATGAATGGGCTGCAAGAGCGGCAGGTTTCGTCGAGGAAACAGGAGCAACTGCCACCAGCCGGGCCCAGGCCGCTGTGGAAGAGGCAAAGGATGCTGTCTTGGGACAAGCAGCGCGGACGGCTGCCGATGCGTCACAACATGCCAGCGATAGAGCGGGCCACGCCGGCTCAACGTTACGAGACGCCGCTCGTGACCAATACGGTGACAAATGGCTGCTCGGGTTGGCGGGCATCGCCGTCGCGGCGGCGCTGGGAATGGCCGTCCAGAAACGTCTGCTTGACGTCGAACGAGATTGACGGGTGATGCTGCCTCGCTCCGAATGGTTTGCGATGTCGTCCACAACACGTCCGACCCCGCTCTGGGCTTCCGCGCTGGCTGGTGTTTTAATCATTGCCGGTTTGGCCGCTACCGCCCCGCGCGCGCAACGCGGTAGCCGCGAGGGTTCGGACGACCAAGACCAGCAGCCGGCGGGTGTGCCGCCGAACAAGAGAAAAGCTCCGGCTTTTGGTTGGAAGGAGGTAGCCCTCCGTGTTTATCAGGGGATTGCCGAAGACCGAATCCTGACCGTCGCGGGCGGCGTCACGTTCTTTGTGCTGCTTGCAATCTTCCCGGCGATCGCGGCGGTCATTTCGCTGTACGGATTGGTCGCCGACGGCCGAACCGCGGTCGACCAGCTCAACAATCTTTCTGGTGTGCTCCCGGAAGGCGGCACCGAAATCATTCGTGGGCAGATTGAAGCGCTCACTTCCCAGCCGGCACGAAAACTGGGAGTGGCGATGATCGGAAGCCTCGCGGTGTCGCTCTGGAGCGCCAATGGCGGCGTCAAGGCGATGTTCGAGGCGCTCAATGTCGTCTACGAGGAAAAGGAAAGCCGGAGCTTCTTCGCTCTCAATGGGACATCACTCGCTGTCACGCTGGTCATGGTTGTGGCCGCAATTCTGTCGCTTCTCACCATCACCGTGGTTCCAACTGTGCTGTCCGCTCTGGGGGCGTCCGGCGGCTTCGAAACACTGGTCCGGATCGGTCGCTGGCCGATACTATTGCTGACGGCAAGTTTCTTCATCGCGTTGATCTACCGCTTTGGGCCGGATCGCGACCACCCGCAATGGCGCTGGATTACGCCCGGCAGCGTGTTTGCCGCCGTCGCTTGGCTTGTCGCGTCGCTCGCGTTTTCCTGGTACGCCGAAAATTTTGGCAGCTACAACAAAACCTATGGTTCGCTCGGGGCAGTGATTGGCTTCATGTCGTGGGTCTGGCTATCGACCATCGTCATTCTGCTCGGCGCAAAACTGAACGCCGAGCTGGACCGCCAAACAGCAGCCACGAAGGCGCTTTGAAGGCTTTTTGCTGCCTTTGCTATTCTTTGCTGCTCGTGGTGCCTTTTCGACCGGAGCGCGCACGACCGCGATTGACCAGTCCTGCGCTTTAGAGCGCAAAGCTACCTTTTGCAAACGCGCTTTTCGACCGCGCCTCACATAACGATAAGGAAGTTTTTTACGTGCGACTTGCCCGGATCGGGGATCGCAGGCGGTTGGCGAGGTCGGCAAGACGGCAAGAAGCGGCCAGAGAGTGCGAGCACAGCTTCGGTGCCGAGCTACTCGCTACGCTCTTCGAGGCCATTGGTAGGATGGGGGCTGCCTATCGTGCCCATGCTGTCCGAGCCTTGCGTGCGATCGCTGTTAGGCGCCGCGGCGGGGCCTCGTTTGCTGTCGCCGGATCGGGTGGGGTCTTTCTGATCTTTGTCAACTTTCGAGAAGCTTCCCGACTGGGGCGTGGTCGACGGGGACTTCTGCGTAGACGACGGCGCCTCTTGGTTGCCCGCGCCTTGCGCCAAGGCCACGCCTGATCCGGCCAACAGCGTCAGCGTTGCAATCAAAATCGTAAAGCGGTTTCGCACTTCGGCTCTCCTGTCCTTTAGTATCGCCATTGACAACAGCACAGGCTAAGGGACGTTCCGAAGGAACATGATCGGTCGAGCGGGAATTGAAAATCTTTTGGCTGAGGCGGGAGGGGGCGAACCTCCGCATGGTGGAATCAGAATCCAGCACGCGCACCAATTGGCGTGCTGAATGAGCTACACACTCCCTGAAAATCCCCTGCGCCGATGTTGGCGCTGCCTCTGATTCGAGGCGAGTTGGTTCTCCGAGATCGAGAAGGCAACTCATGCCGGTCGCCAGATGTGCTCGACTGTGCGTGATGGAAGTCCTGTCAGAAATTGCGGGACGTTTATGCTTGGATGTTGATTGGGCTATAGGAGTTGCCCGCCGCCGCGGCGACGGGCAACGGGGGAGCGGTCCGCAGGACCCTTCGGGCTCATTGCAATCCACCCCAGCCCGGCTCCTGATAAGCTCGTCAAGCTTCACACGCAGAGCGACGGAGTCGCGATTTTAACAACGAAGTCTATCAGGAAGGTGACATCGTTGACCCGGCGTTGATGAATAACTAGCAGCTGTTGCTGCCATCGGCCGCACCGCAACGCCGCGGACAGTCAGGCGGCTTGGCCTTCGGCATCGGCATTGATAGCCGACATCGCCAGTTGGCTCAGGGCTTTGTCGGTTGCCGTTTCCTCTGACAGCGTCTCGTCTAATAGCGTCGCGACCTGCTCCTGGCCCAGCTTTTTCGCCCACGCGCGCAGCGTGCCGTAACGCGAAATCTCATAGTGCTCCACCGCCTGTGCGGCAGCCAGCAAGCCGGCATCAAGCGCCGGCGAGTCCTTGTAACTTTCCATCACCTCCGCGCCTTCATCGGTGATTCCATCGATCGCGTCGCACGTCTTCCCGCGCGCGGGCCGGCCCAAAAGATCGAAGATCTTGTTCAGCCGTTCGACCTGGCCTTCCGTCTCCATTTCATGTTTTTCGAAGGCAGCTTTGAGCTCGGGAGAGTTGGCCGCTCTGGCCATCTTCGGCAGCGTTCGAAGAATTTTCTTCTCGGCGTAGAAGATGTCGCGCAGGGTGTCGTAAAAGAGGTCTTCAAGGACCTTGGTTCTTCCAGGCATTGTTTCTCCTCCGATTGATAACCTCTCCTGACGATCAAGCGCTGTGCAAAAAGCGGCTGCCGCGACATGTCTCAAGGAGAAAAACATGGGCCGGCAACCGCTAATCGGCGCGCCTGAAGTCTGAATAATTCGAGCAGCAAGTTTCCGTTCCAGTTCGTTTATCCAATTAGCAGCGAGTGACCGACCCTTTCCCGCCCGATCCGCCGCTTCGACGCCGCAACGCGAGCGCAGCAGAAAACGCGCGACGCTCTAGCAATTTGGCTACTCACCCTCTCCCTGAGCGGCAGTCGTTCCTTCTCGCGTCGGAGGGCCTTTCAATATCCACTCGAACCCCACCGCGATCAGCGCGCCGATGAGCGGTCCTGCCATGTATATCCACGTCGTGCTCAATTCGCCTCTGACGAGATCCGGTCCTAGGGAACGCGCGAAATTCATGGACGCCCCTGTGATCGGTGCGGCCCACATCCCTGCGAGCGCGATGTATGCACCAACTGCAACGCCCGCATTTGTTCCTACGTTGCGAGCTCCCGATGCAGTGCCGAGTATGGTATTTACGAGTCCGGCGGTGAGGAGCAGTTCCATGAAGAGCGCTTGGATACTACTGACATGATCGTGGGGAACTGTCGCTCCTAGATCTCCGACTTCGCCGAACATCTTCTGGAGAAAAAAAGCTGCAGCAGTGGCACCGACAAATTGCGCGATGACATATCCGGGCACGCGTCGCCATGGGAAGTTTCCACGGACTGCAAAGGCAATCGTTACCGCCGGATTGACATGGGCTCCGCTTACAGAGCCCATAAAATAAATGATGCTCATCACCATGAGACCTGGCGCGATTGCCGCCATGGGCTTTGTTACTTTTCCACCAGTGTAAGCGTCGACCACGACTCCGCCTGCGGCAACAGTCACGAGCAGGAATGTGCCCCACAATTCCGCGAAAATTCGGCGCCATTCACGAGAATTGTCCAAAAATTCCTGTTCCGCATCTTCCGGCTGTACGCTCCCGTTTTGAGCCGCGGACCTTGTCCATTCTCTAGGCGATTTCATCGACAACCCCGTTCTCTCAAGGTCCATTCAGATAACGAAAGTCACCTTTTCGGATCTGCTGTAAGTATGCACTCTATTCTCCCTCATGACCATTTAGGATCAAACTCAGCTCGAGCGGACCAAAGCCCCGCGGTCCTGACCACTCTCGGTGGACAAGACAGCAAGGCACGAATTCACGGCAGGTCCGACGCCCGGCGACAATCGACGCACGATCGGGAGTTCATAAAACAATTTTAGTAATTAGATGTTCGCACATTTGCCGGCGTTGCATGCGAACGCGCTTTTCGGCTCGTGCAATTCAGTCTCGACTCATGCGGCATTAATGCCGCGGCACGTCGGCGATCGCGAGGCCGTCGCACAGCCGCTGCATGAAGGACTCCTTGAACGGCCACGCCCGTCGCGCGACCGCGACGGTGAGGGTGGCGTCCTTGCGCATTAGGCGGCGCGCCTGGCGACGGGCCTCGCTGAGCGCACCTGCATGCGCCATCGCGGCGACGAGCACCCGCTCGGCCCAGAACGATTCCGGTACCGCCTCGGTGCCGTCCCGGATCCAGTGCACGGAGCGCTCGTAGCGACAGGCATTGAAATGGACGCAGCCGATGCCGATGAACAGAAGATGGCGTAGCGGCTCGAACGGCATCAGCCGCAAGGTGATCTGCAACTCCCGCAATGCACCGTCGTCGTCGCCAGCATAGGCCGAGAGCCAGCCACGACGGATCCACGCCCAGGGCGACCAGGGATCGAGTGCCAGCGACCGTTCGATCAGCCGGTCGGCTTCGGGGAGCCGGCGGGCCAACGTCTGCGCGCCGCTGCAGAGGCTGAGCGCAATGGCATCGTTCGGTGCAAGCCGTGCGGCTTCATCCGCCAGCATAAGGGCGCGGGTGTGGTCACCGCCGGACGCACCCTTGAAGTTATGTGCCGCGCGCTGGCTCCAACACCAGGCGGTGATCGCTTTTGGCATGGCAAAGTGCGGCGCCAGTTCAAGCGCGCGTTCTGCATCGGCCAGTGCTTCGCCGCATGATCGCGGTCCGACGGCGAAAGCTGCGGCCAGCGCGCGCCAACCCAGACGCAGCGCCTCATCGTCAATGTCGGAAAAATCGGACGGCCGTCTCCGCATCTGGCTCAGGGTTTGTGACGGAAGCTCGCCGAATTGGCTTCGATAGCGGGCGGCAAACCGGCCGAGCTGGCTAAAGCCGTTGGCGAACGCGATGTCGGTGATGGTCGTTTCGTCGAGCCCGGCGAGCAGTTGTTGGCGGGCACGCGCGAGCCGCATTCGCCGCACCCAGCCAAGTGGCGTTGTCCCGAGATGAGTCCTGAAGTGCGCCTGCAGAGTGCGCGGCCGCACGCCTGCGACGGCGGCGAGCGTCTCGAGATGGATCGGCTCGTCAAGCCGGGTGCCCAGCCAGTCGAGCGCTTGCACGATACTGGCAGGCAGAGACTGCCGGCCGTGATGCGCAACGTCGTCACCGTCGGTCATGGTGACTCCCATATCGGTTCGCAGCGTCGCGTCGGCCGTCTGATCGAGGCGAGGTCGGGCCGGGCATCTGCGCATTCTGCACTATCCTGCGTGAACTGGATAGCGGGCCTCTGATCGGCGGGCGCACACTTGCGGCTGGCGCTCCGGTCGCCGCTAGGAACCATGCAAGGAGGCGTGTCATGACTGTGTTGGAAACCGTCACCCCGATCCCCCCCGATCTCGCCGCAATTAAGATGCGCCAGCACGGAGCCTGGTCGTCCGGTGATTACGCGATCATCGGTGCGACCCTGCAGATCGTCGGAGAAAACCTGTGCGAGGCGCTCGACCTGCGCGCCGGGCAGCTCGTGCTGGATGTGGCCGCGGGCAATGGCAACGTGACATTGGCGGCCGCGCGCCGCTGGTGCGAGGTCACCTCGACCGATTATGTGGCGGCGTTGCTGGCACGCGGCCAAATGCGCGCTGCCGCCGAGGGATGGACTATCGCTTTCCAGGAGGCGGATGCCGAAGCGCTGCCGTTCGGCATGTCAACCTTCGACGTCGTGGTGTCGAGTTACGGTGTCATGTTCACGCCGGATCAGGAGCGGGCGGCGGCGGAAATGCTGCGGGTGTGCAGGTCCGGCGGAAAGATCGGGTTGGCCAACTGGACGCCGGATGGCTTCATCGGGCAGGTTTTCAAGACGCTCGGAAAATACCAGCAGCCGCCCACGGGGACAAAATCGCCTGCGCTGTGGGGAACGCGGGAGCGGCTGTCCGAACTGTTCGGCGCCGGCGCGGCCTCGATCAGCGCCGAGAGCCGGGATTTCATCTTCCGCTACCGTTCGCCGGCGCATTTCCTCGATATCTTCAAAACCTACTATGGACCGATTCACAAGGCCGTGGCCGCGCTCGGCGACGACAAGGGGCGGCTGTTTCTCTCCGATCTCGAGCAATTGATTGGGCGTTTCAACACGGCCCGCGATGGCACCATGGTGGTCCCAGGGACCTATCTCGAAGTCGTGATCGTCAAAGCGTGATCTGCCCTGGGGGGCCGGATCGTGATTTGCTTTGATGCCAGCGTTCTCATCGAAGCCGATTTTTCCATCTGTCTCCTACACAGGTGCTTGCGAGCCAATTGCCATCGATCGAAATTGCCATGCCTCCAACTCACCACAATTGAGTCATTGCTATCTTGCGGGTTACCTGTATGCTTAGCCTATTCGATTTGTTGGCATTGCCCCTGTAAGCGCGCCTTCGGGCACTTTTCCTGGACACCGATGAGATTGGATCACCTCATGCGAGTCTCGCATGAGGTGGAAACGTATGTGCCTTTGGAGATGGATATGGCTACAGGCGTAGTGAAGTGGTTTAACGGCCAAAAGGGTTTTGGCTTCATTCAGCCGGACAACGGCGGCAACGACGTGTTCGTGCACATCAGTGCAGTCGAGCGGGCCGGCCTTACCGGTCTTGGTGAAGGTCAGAAAGTTTCGTTTGAAGCAAAGACCGACTCGATGCGCGGCAAAACCAGCGCCGAGAACCTAACGCTCATCTAACTGAGCGGCACGTCGGTCGACGGATGTACTCGACCGTGTGCGCGAAAGTCCCGCCCATTGTGGCGGGGCTTTTTGTTTGCCATGGCCCCACAGTCGCGACCGGCCTGCACGAGTACGACAAGGTCTCCCGCGAGCATGCTGACGACGCGGATCATCCCCGCTACCTGCATCGTCTGATCGAACTCGAACTGATTGACCGCGAGCGCCGCGTTCGAGCGACGGATCACGGGCCGGGCATACGCACCTCGTCCAGGAGCAAGAACTCGACTGAGCTGTCCCGATTGAAGCGTCATGCTTATTGCGGGTAGAAGCCGGCACCGACCAGCCCCGGTACTCCATCGATGGTTACCCGCTTCACGTACGTCCATTTTTGTGAAGGCTCGGCCTGCCCAGGTTTTGGGAACATGTAGCCGACCCATCCGGATCCCTTCGTTTCAGCCGTCTCGATGATCGCGTCGTGAAATAGTTTGCCCTTCGCATCTTTTTGACCGCGAACGTTCGTCCCCTCGCGTTTTGGGAAGGCAGGATTGAGCAAAACGTTTCCATTCATATCATACGAGAACAAGTACGTGCGGTCATGAAACCACTCGCTGTCCTTCTTTCTGAACTCGGCGAAGGCTGCCTTGCCATTCTTGTCAATTAACGCCGCAGCCTTATTGACCAATGCTTCGATCTGCGTCGCCGTCTTTGATGGCCGCGGAGATTGCTGCGACGACGCCGCCGAAGTAACGATAAGCGAAGCTGTAACCGCGCACGCCATGAGGATAGCCTTCGCATTCATGGCAGCCTCCCTTTCAAAACAGCCAGGTTATCACTCACTCTCGTTATTGGTAAGCGCTGCGAGTTCGTTGCCTGCACTCGAGCCTTGGCAAACGGGGAGGCGGGGCGAAGTGATTTGTGCAGGATGCGTTCGGATCTGATGATTTCCGGAATGAGGGAAATCCATGGCCCGGGATCCCGTTGATCCGGGGCTGGTACGGTGCGATTTGAGTGGGGTTTTTCTCTCACGTTTCGGTGTTTGGTCGCGCGACAACGACGGAAGTCGAGCGGCCTCTGTAGCTTCCGGCGATGAACACAGGATGCCCGCCCACAGCGATCTGCTGCTCGGGGTGTCGCCAGCCGTTGTCATCGAGCGACTGGAAGCACTGCCACCGAAGATCAATGCTCATCGGATGCTGATGGTCCGGGCCTTTTTGGCGATACTGATCATGATTGCGCTGTTTTTCGCGGGGGCGCGCCTGCAAAGCCGCGATTATAATGGGCGATCTGCTGTTGCTGACCCGACGGACAAAGAGCCGGCGCCTGGTGTGTATTCGCTCAATCGACTCACGAATTTTGGGCAACCGACGGCAAATCAATGAGTTAGGGGACTCGCTTTTGAGTGGTCTCGACAGTAGGTGCGACAGCGCGCGGCGCTGGCGCTATAACGCGCGGGAAGACTGCTCTCGCGCTCGGCCGATCCGCGCGCGACGGGAGAGCGAGCACCCGTGTGCTCGCTGGATGTTCGGTTGTGGATGGCGATCATGTTCCTGACGGATGGGCCGGAGCGCTCCAGGGCGACAATTCTTCTGGCGCATGGCGCCGGCGCTGCGATGGATTCCGCCGCGATGAACGCGAGCGCCAAGGCGCTTGCGGATGCGGGCCTGCGCGTCGCGCGTTTTGAATTCGCCTACATGGCAAGCCGCCGGACCTCCGGCACGCGCAAGCCGCCGCCCCGCGCGGACAGGCTGAAGCAGGAATACATCGGCGCCATCGACGCGCTTGGCGCAAAGGGGCCGCTGATCATCGGCGGAAAGTCGATGGGCGGCCGCGTCGCGAGCATGGTGGCCGACGAGCTTTACGCTTCGGGCAAAATCAAGGGGCTGCTCTGCCTCGGCTATCCGTTTCATCCGCCGGCAAAGCCCGAAGAATTGCGCACCGCGCATCTTGAGGCGATCGCGACGCCGACGCTCATCGTACAGGGAACGCGAGATCCCTTTGGCACGCGGCAGGAAGTATCGACCTACGCGCTGTCAAAGAATATCGCCATCCTCTGGCTGGAGGATGGCGACCACGATCTGCGACCGCGAAAGAGCGTGTCGGGCTTCTCGATGGCCGATCACCTGAAGACACTTGGCGAGGCGGTCGCATCCTGGACCGACCGGATTTTGCGCTAGGCAAGAGCTCGCTTGCCTAGCATCAGATAATTAATCACCGCAGCGGCATTGGCGGCCGCGGCACGCTGTCGTCGCCGGGCGGCGGCGGAAGCACCGTCGGCGCCGGGCGCGGGACGTAAGCGTCGCGCTGCACGGTGCCCAGTGGCGCCGCGCCCTGCGGGTACGGCTGCCCCTGCACGGAAGGGGGCGGTGGCGGAGGCGCGGGCGGCCGGGGAGCCGCGACCGGCACCGGCGCGCGCGGCCGGGGCTGCGGCGCTGCGGTCCGTTTTGCCGCCGCTGCTGCGGGCTTGGGCCGCGCTTCAGCCGCGGCGGCCGCAGCCGAAACGTCTCGGCTTAGCTGCTGCTGACCCGCCTGCAACTGTTCCACGGTTTGCTTCAACGCTGCGATCTCGCGCGCCATTGCCTCGACCTTGGCGTCGATGGCCTGAGCATGTTCGGGCGGCGGTGCTGCCTGCGTCGGCGGGTTGTCCGCAGCCTGCGCCGTGGGGGCGGGCGCCGTAGTAGTGAGTGCGGATGCTGGCTCCGGCGGTGTGTCTGCCGGCGCGGCCGCGGCTTCCTGTGCAGGTGCCGCGTCGGTGGCCGGGGGCGCAGCGGATTGTGCGTCTGCATCCAGCGCCTGCGCTTGCGTCTGCGGCTCGGCTGCCGACGTGTTTTGCATCGACGCCGGCGATGCCGTGAACAGCCCTGGCGCGAGGTGCGAAAACTTTTGTCGTGCCGCTTCGCCGTAGGATTGCCAGGCGATCGCCCCGCCAACGCCGATGCAGACGGCGAGCAGCAAGCCGGCAATGCCGCGGCCCAGCGGCGCAGGCGGCTTTCGAGGGCGAAGGTCGGCGGCGTTGTCGTTCAGCGGCGCAGCGCGGAGCTGCGGCGGCTCGCTCTCAGGCTTCGGCGGCGCCGAAGGTGCAGCGCGCGCAGCCGAGTGAGCTGATGGTTCTTTTGTGATGCGCGGCGCGAGTTCGCGAAGCTGCGCCACGATCGCGTCGTGCGGATCGTCTTGCGGGTCTGCGTCCTGCAGCTTGGGTTGCATCATCGCTCCGTGGTTGTGAAATGCGCGGAATTGGTTCCTGCCGGTCCGGGAACGAAAGAGGCATCGCGCTTTGTTCTTAGCAAGGCGGCAGGATGAAAAGTATGAGGCAGGGGAACCGATGATGTTTGGTCTTTGCTTCAAAATGCGAACTGCATCGAGGTGGGGATCGCGTCCGCTTTGCAAGTCGAAGCGCTGCACCACGCTCAGAGCATGAAGCGCAACGCGGCGTGGCGCGCGCAAAGCAAAATCCAAAATCTGTTGACAGTAGAAAGTTGAGGTGGCAACTAACTCCGAAGATGCTCTAATGCAATGCGCGTTCGCCGCGGGCCAGAATGAGGCACCGCCGCGCGATCAAACTCCGCTGTGTGCCTCAGTGGAAATGCGACGTCTATGATGGGGAGAGAGATGAGCGTGGAAACTTTGGCCGGGCGCGTTTCGTCTGTCATCGATCCTTTTTCGCCTGACTACTTTGAGAATCCATATCCGTTTCATGCGGAGCTGCGCGCGCTTGGGCCGGTGGTCTGGCTTGAGAAATGGGGCGTGTGGGCGGTTGCCAGATATGAGCAGGTGCAGGCCGTTCTGAGCGATTGGCGCACTTACTGTTCGAGTGCCGGCGTCGGCATCGTCAATGAAAAGAAGGAAGGCGGGTGGCGAAAGCCGAGCGCGCTTCTGGAGACTGATCCGCCCGAGCATACGGCCAACCGCGCGATCGTGGGGCGGATTCTCTCGCCGGCGGCACTGCGTGCATTGCGTTCGACGTTCGAGAAGGAAGCGGAGATTCTCGTCGATCGCATCGTCGATGCCGGTGCAATCGAAGGAATGTCGGAGTTCGCCGAAGCATTTCCGATGAAAGTGTTTGCCGATGCCGTCGGCGTTCCGGTCGAGGGGCGCCACCACCTCATTCCCTGGGGCAACATGGTCTTCAACGGCATGGGCCCGAGAAACGCGCTGTTCGATCGCGCCATGGCGAACGCCCGGGAAGTGACGCAGTGGATCACGATGGCCTGCCAGCGCGACAACCTCAGCGAAGACGGTCTCGGCAGGCAGGTCTATCGCCATGTCGATGCGGGCGAGATCGAAGAGGATCACGCGGCGCTTCTGGTGCGCTCGTTCCTTTCCGCCGGCGTCGATACCACGATGTTCGCGATCGCCAATGCGATATTCTGCTTCGCCCATCATCCCGAGCAGTGGGAGCAGTTGCGGGCCGAGCCTTCGCGGATGAAGGCCGCCTTCGAGGAGGTGATGCGGTTCGAGTCGCCGTTCCAGACTTTTTTCCGCACCACGACCTGCGATACCGAGATCGATGGCGTTGCCATTCCGCAGGACAGCAAGGTCCTTGTCTCGGTCGCCGCCGCCAACCGCGATCCGCGCAAGTGGAGCGAGCCGGACACCTTTGACATTCGCCGCAACACGACCGGGCATGTCGGCTTCGGCGCCGGCATCCATGGCTGCGTCGGGCAGATGATCGCGCGTCTTGAGCTCGAGGTCATTTTGACTGCGGTCGCACGCCGCGTCGCACGGATCGAGCTCGCGGGGACGCCCGTGCGTCTGCACCACAACACGCTGCGCAGCTTTGCGAGCCTGCCGGTTCGCTTTCTTTCCTGAGGTTGATGCTGATGCCTTCGATTACTTTCGTTCATCCCGATGGACTGCGGGAGACGCTCGACGTTCCGGTGGGGACGACGATCATGCATGCCGCCGTGGCGGCGGGGCTCGGCGGCATCGTCGGCGAATGCGGCGGCTCGGCGATGTGCGCGACCTGCCACGTCTATGTCGATCAGGCGCAGCAGGAGGCAAGGAGTTTTCCGGCGGTGAGCGCGGTCGAGGACGCGATGCTGGACTCGACTGTATCGGAACGAAAAGCCGAAAGCCGTTTGAGCTGTCAGCTTAGTGTCGCTGAATCATTCGAGGGGCTTGAGCTTCATCTGCCCGAGATGCAGGTGTGAGAAGCGATGACGCTGCGCAGCGAGGCAATCCGCAGTCTTAAGGCAGAAAGGCCTTGCGGATCATTTCTTCCGCTTGGCGTCCGCAGGGTTGAGCGGGTCGAACGCGTTGGCGTGCGGCACGTTCGCGCGCATCTTGCGCAGGCAGACGATCAGGGTCTCGACTTCCTCGGGCGTCAGCGTCGACAGCAGCCGCTCTTCGCGCTCGAGCGCCGCAGCGATGATGCGATCGTGCAGGGCGTTGCCGGCGCGGGACAGTCTGATCAGCCGCGAGCGGTTGTCCTTCGGGTCGGCCTCGCTGATCGTCAGCTTCTCCTTTTCAAGCGCGGCCAGGCTTCGGCTCACCGCGCCCTTGTCGAGGCCGATGGCGTTGATGATCTGGTTGGCGCTGATGTTCGGCATGCCGGCAAGGACGCCCATCACCCGCCATTCGGTGATCCCGAGACCAAAATGCTTCCGATAGGTGTCGGACGCGCCGCGCGACAGCCGGTTCGAGATGTAGGTGAAGAAGTAGGGGACGTGACGATCAAGGTCGAGGACGACGCGGCCATCGAAAATCGTGCCGCCGCGACGAACGTTCTTCTTCTTCACGGAAAGGTGCCTCGCGATTGAACGAAGTTTTTCTGCGCGACACATGAGGTCAAAGCCGCTGGCGATCATCAGGCCGGTCACGCAGGCAATAACAATATAATGATGGAGTGAAACGTGAAAAATATCAAGTCTTTGACTTCGGCTGCCGTGCTGTTTGGAGCTGTTCTGCCAACCGCCGCTCATGCGCAGGAGCCGATCAAGATCGGCGTCGTGACGCCGCTTTCCGGCACCTATGCCGCGATCGGGCAGCCGCTGCGCTGGGGTCTCGAACTCGCCGCCAGGGAGATCAACGGCGCGGGCGGCATCAACAGCCGCAAGGTCGAACTGATCTTCGAGGACGAGGAAGCCAACCCCGCCGTCGCCGTGCAGAAGGCCGAGCGCCTGTTGCAGGTCGACAAGGTCGATTTTCTGACCGGCATGGTCAATTCCGGCTCGACCCTTGCAGTCGGTCAGCTCGCAGAGCGCAATCAGAAGCTCGCATCGACCACCGTGTCGTTTGCCGACTCGATCACGGGCGAAAAGTGTTCGCCGAACCTGTTTCGCGTGAACGCCCGCGCCGAGCAGCAGTCTTATGCGTTGACGAGTTGGCTGGGCAAGGAAAGCCCGAAGGCCCGCATCTTCGCCATCGGCCCCGACTATGAGATGGGGCGCTCGAGCGTTGCGGCATTCAAGGCCGGTGCGAAGAAGAACAATGTCGAGGTCGTCGGCGAGGTCTTTGCTCCGCTCGATTCAAAAGACTATTCGCAGTATCTCGGCCATGTGCGCGCGGCGCGGCCCGACACGATCTACACCTCGGTTGCGGGCAACGATACGGTGCGGCTGCTCAGCCAGCTCGAGGAGTTCGGCATTTTGCGCAACACCGGCATCGTGGGTTCGTCCGGCACGATCACCTCGCAAAACATCGGCGCGATCGGCAAGGCCGCCGAGGGCTATCTGATGGGCACCGGCTATTCGCCGAAGATCGACACACCCGAGAACAAGAAGTTCGTTGCCGCGTATCGTGACGCCTACAAGGGCGAGCCGGACACCTTTGCCGCTGACGCTTACGGGCTGCTGTATGCCTACAAGGCGGCGGTCGAGAAGGCGGGTTCCACCGACACCGACAAGGTGCGCGAGGCGCTGCGCGGGCTGTCGTGGCAGACGCCGTCCGGCCAGAAGACGATCCGCGCCGGCGACAATCAGGCCATGCAGCCGATGTTCATCGTGAAGATCGTGAAGGGTGAGTTCGAGGTGATCGGACAAGTCAGCGCGGAGGATGCCATCGGCCCGGACGCCTGCACGCGCTTTTGAGAATAGCCGATGCGGCGCCGGCAAACGGCGCGAACTTGAGAAGGTAGAGCGAGAAACAATGTCGAAGAGATTGCAAGGCAAGGTGGCGATCGTCACCGGGGCGGCGCAGGGCATCGGCCGCACCTACGCATTGGCGCTGGCGGAAGCCGGCGCGAAGGTGTGCGTATCGGACATCGTGATACCGGATGAAACGGTCGCGGCGGTCGTCGCTGCCGGCGGCGAAGCGAGCGGAATCGTTGCGGATGTGTCCGATCAGGCGTCCCTCGATGCGATGGTGACGCATTGCATGGAAAGCTTCGGCCGCCTCGACATCCTTGTGAACAATGCCGGCATGTTCGGCTCGCTGAAGATGCAAAACTTCTCGGAGATCGCGATCGAGGAGTGGGACCGGGTGATGGCCGTCAACGTCCGCGGCGTGTGGCAGGCGATCACGGCGGCGGTCCCGGCGATGAAGAGGTCCGGCGGCGGAAAGATCATCAACATCTCGTCCGGCACTGCCTTCAAGGGCAGTCCGCATCTGTTGCACTACGTCACCTCGAAGGGCGCGGTGATCGCGCTGACGCGCGCTATTGCCCGGGAGCTGGGCGGAAGCAATATCTGCGTCAATGCGATTGCGCCGGGGCTGGTGATGAGCAGAAACGTTCAGGCCCATCCCGACTGGCAGAATGCCGCCGCCTCGATCGTATCGAGCCGCGCCATCAAACGTGATTCGACGCCGGAGGATCTCATTGGTGCGCTGCTGTTTCTCGCGTCGCCGGAAAGCGACTTCGTCACCGGCCAGACGTTGGTGATCGATGGCGGTTCCGTGATGCACTAGGACGCGATGGGCGTGCGCCAGAGAGTCTCCTCGACGTCGCGAGAGAATTGAGATGCACGGGCACGATAGTCCGTGCGAACCGATGAAGAGCGCGCTGCAAGACAGCGCGCTTTTCTCGTGAGTTCTTCAGCAGGCATAAAGCTTCCTGCAGCGTGCGGCAGACGATTGCCCATCGATCCGACAATCATTCGTTCATGGAAACTGCACGCCGCGCTCGTTGAAACGGCTCGCTACAGCAATGCCGCGCAGGCCGCTTTACGCGGTGCAACATCTGGCGTGTCGGAATGATTGATGTGTTGCGAGCCTTCTTACTTCGCGCGAAAGGGGCGTTGTTTGGCGCATGTCGGGAACAATCGCGTGCGTGATGTGCGGCTTGTGACGGAGGAAACCTGAAGAATTTTGGAACGTCATGGACGATGCCGAGTTTCTATCACAGGCTTTGACTGAAGGGAGAATGGATATGATCGCAAAAATTCTCGGCGCGGCTTTGCTTTCGACCGCGATGATCGGTGGTGCAATGGCGCAGCCTGCAACGACGCCATCCGCGCCAAATACGATGAGCCGCGGCGACATGGCGACAAGCACGCATAATGGCATGTGGCGATCGTCGAAGCTGATCGGTGTCAATGTCTACAACGAAGCCAACGAGAAGCTCGGCTCGATCAATGATCTGATCCTCGATGCCGACGGCAGGGTGGAGAATGTCGTGATCGGCGTTGGCGGCTTTCTGGGCATGGGCGAGCACAACATCGCCGTCAAGTTCGCCGACCTGAAGATGGTCAATGAGCCGGCGAAGACTGCGACATCGGAGACGCGTCCGGCTCCGGGCACAACGGTCGGCTCGGCAGGCACCACGACGATGGAGAAGACCTGGTATCCCGATCACGCGGTGCTCGCGAATGCCACCAAGGAGCAGCTGAAGGCGATGCCGCAATTCAAATACTGACCTGATTAAACATCGTTGGCGGGAGAGATTGTTGCGGCAGTCTCTCCCGCTTTTTTGTCTCAATCGGTTTTGCTTGAACCTTTGCGGTCACTCCCCATACGAATGGCCGGTTGCTTAACGAAGTCCAAATATCTTTATGGATCATGGCTTTATGAATATACGTTCATAAAAAATAGTTTGCGTAACTACATTTCTTGCCGCAATTGTTGCGATGAATAGGATCGTGTTTTTGGAAGGCAGCGAGAACTCTGCTGTCGGTTGCTTGATGAGGAGGATTAAGACATGAGACGTTTGAAGCTTGCGCTTGCGGGCCTTGCGGCAATCGGAAGTGCCATGATGTTTGCCGGTGCCGCTTCGGCGCTGCCGGCGGCGCCTGCTGGCATCGTTGCTCCCGCTGGTGCGGTGACGACTCCTGTCGAGAACGTTCGGCTGGTCTGCGATGCCTATGGGCGCTGCTGGCACACGCGTCCGCGTTATGTTCCGCCGCGTTACTATGCGCCCCCGCGCTATTACGCCCCGCCGCGCTACCACCGCCATCATCGGCACCACCACCATCGGCACCACCACCATCACCGCCGCCGCTGATGCGGCGCTGAAAAAGGAGGGCTTTGGCCCTCCTTTTTTTATGTGCCCGTTTGCGGGCATCGAATGGAGGGTGCCGGATGCCTGCTACGGCCAGTCTGAACATCTGTTCATCGAAGCCGTCGTTCATATCGCATGTCTCGCCAAAATTTTCCCAGACGGGTAGGGTAGCGCGCAATCCGCGCGGCGGCGCCGGTTGCATCATCGTCGCGACGGCGGCTGATCCAAACATTGATTTTGCGTTGAGACGGACAGCACATGAGTAGCGTGAACGATGCCACCCGGCCCGGAGAGGTCACCACCGAGATGCCCGCGGTGACGGACGCCGGGGTCTATTTTATCGGGCGCATCCGCACGCCGTGGAAAACCTCCGCCGAATGCCCGAAGCGCGGGCAGATCGACGGCCCGGTCTGCCGCGTCGAGGTCGATCCGCGCTGGCATCCGGCGCTCAAAGGACTGGAGCGCCATGGCTGGGTGCAGCTTCTCTACTGGATGCATCTGGCCCGGCGCGATCTCACCTTGCAGAATCCGCGGGAGCAAGGCGATCTCCACGGCACCTTCGCCATCCGTTCGCCGGTGCGGCCCAATCCGATCGCGTCGTCGGTCGTCAAGCTGGTCGGGATCGAGGATGGCGCGTTGCTGGTGCGCGGCCTCGACTGCATCGACGGCACGCCGCTGATCGACATCAAGCCCGAGCATTGCCCCGTCAAGGAAACCTGACGGGGCCAAGGCGTCAGAAGGCGGTGTAGCCGCCGTCGATCACAAAGCAGTCGGCGGTGTGATAGGACGAAGCCCTGCTCATCAGATAGACGGCGATGCCGCCGAAATCGGACGGCTCGCCGAAGCGGCGCATCGGAATGCGCGGCATCACGTTGTTGACAAATTTTTCGTTGGCCATCAGCCCTTCGGTCATGTCGCTCTTGATCCAGCCGGGCAGGATCGCGTTTGCGGTCACCCCGTGCCGCGCCAGTTCGACCGCAAGCGCCCGCACCAATGCATTGATCGCGGCTTTCGTCGCCGCATAGTGCTCGTTGCGCGCTGTGCCGAAGATCGAGGCGAGGCTCGATGTCGCGACCAGTCGGCCGAAGGCATCGCCCCCGGCCGCGCGTTCGGTCATGTGGCGCGCGGCGGCCTGAAACGCATGAAAAACGCCGTCGAGATTGGTGGCGAACATCTTGCGCCAGTCTTCCTCGGTGCGCTCGATGAAGGACTGCCGCCCGCCGCCGCCGATGCCGGCATTGGCGAAGCAGCCATCGACGCGCCCGAAGGTGTCGAGCGTTGCCGCCATCGCCGCCTTCACCGAGGCGGAATCGGTGACGTCGCAAACCTGCGCGGCCGCCTTGCCGCCGGCCGCGGTCAGCTTGTCCACGGCGCGCGCATTCTTTTCGGCGTTGCGGCCCCAGATCGAGACCGCGCATCCGGCCCCGGCCAGGGCCTCGGCGATGCCAAGGCCGATGCCGCCATTTCCGCCGGTCACGACAGCCACCCGGCCGTGAAGGTCAAACAGGTTCATCACGTCGTCTCCAATCCCTTGATCGCTTTGAGAAAAGCGCATTGCGCCCGCTGCTTGCATGCGCGCGGCCTGAATGTCAGCTTGGCGAATTGGATGGCAAAAATCAAACAAGTGTTTGACTTCGCCCCCGCAGTCCCATTTCCTTGACGGCAAAAGGGATGAACACGGGCGGCGCGCTCGTAGAGGTGAGGACAGGATGAAATTCACACACGTGACGCTTGGCATTTCGGATCTGGTCGCAACCATCACGATGGATCATCAGGAGGTGATGAATGCGGTCTCGGTGGACATGCTTCAGGGGCTGGGCGAGGCCCTCAATGCGATCGACGAGCGCCGGAGCGAGGTCCGCTGCGTGGTTCTGACCGGCGCGGGCAAGGCGTTCTGCACCGGCGCGAATTTGCAGGGCCGCAACCAGAAGACCGGCGAGTCGTCGCTGCGCGGCGGGGCCGGGCACACCCTCGAGGTCGGTTTCCATCCGTTCCTGCGCCGTCTGCGCGATCTGCATTGCCCCATCGTTTCCGCCGTGAACGGCCCGGCGGCGGGCGCCGGCATGAGCATCGCGCTGATGGGCGACATGGTGGTGATGGCCCGCTCGGCCTATTTCCTGCAAGCCTTCCGCCGCATCGGACTTGTGCCGGACTGCGGCTCGACCTGGCTGCTGCCGCGCCTCGTCGGCCGTGCCCGCGCGATCGAGCTGTCGCTGATGGGCGAAAAGCTGCCCGCGGAGAAGGCCTATGAGTGGGGGCTGGTGAACCGGCTGGTCGACGACGCCGACGTTGAGGCGGAGGCGCGCAAGCTGGCGATCGAACTCGCCAACGGGCCGACGGCCGCGCTCTCGATGATCCGCGAGCTCTATTGGGCAAGCCCCGAAAACTCCTATGAGGAGCAGCTTGACCTCGAGCGCAAGCTTCAGCAGCGCGCCGGCGCGACGGATGACTTCCGCGAGGGCGTCGGCGCGTTTCTTGAAAAGCGGCAGGCGAAGTTCACCGGCAAATAGGCGCGGTGCGTCGGCGCCGGCGTCCGGGTTTTGCCAATGACTGATGCGTCACTCATCGAAGCGCTGACGGCGCTCGCTCCAAGGTGCTATCCGGGAGCGACCGGCATCGCCCACGCCCAGCGCCTTTCGGGCGGCGCGAGCCAGGAGACCTGGTCGTTCGACGTGCAGCATCCGCTTGGCGCGGTCGGCGCGATCATGCGCAGGGAGCCGCCGGGCTACGGTGCCGCGCCGGAGCGGGCCGCCGGCCTCGCTGCGGAAGCGGCGCTGATGCAGCTCGCCCATGACGCGGGCATACCGTCGCCGCGCGTTCGCCATGTGCTGCGCCCGGAGGACGGGCTCGGGCAGGGCTTTGTGATGGACCGCGTCGAGGGCGAAACGATCCCGCGCCGCATCCTTCGTGAGCCGCAATATGCCGAGGCCCGCGCCGGGCTGGCCCGCCGGCTCGGCGAAGTGCTGGCCAAAATCCACCGCCTGCCGCGCGCCGCGCTGCCGCCGTTGCGGCAGATGACGGCGGCCCTTGAGATCGAGGAGATGACCGCTGAGCATCGCGGTTTCGGCTGGCCGCGCCCGGTATTCGAGCTGGCGCTGCGCTGGCTGCGCGAGCATCTGCCCGAGGAGCCGGAACAGCTGACGCTGGTGCATGGCGATTTTCGCCACGGCAACCTCATCGTCGGCGAGGACGGTTTGCGCGCGGTGCTCGACTGGGAGCTGGCCCATGTCGGCGACCCGATGGAAGATCTCGGCTGGATCTGCGTCAACTCATGGCGCTTCGGCGAGATCGATCACCCGGTCGGCGGTTTCGGTTCGCGGGAGGAGCTTTTCGCGGGCTATGTGGCGGGCGGCGGCCGCGTCGATGCGGCGCGGGTAAAATTTTGGGAAGTGATGGGCACGCTGCGCTGGGGCATCATGTGCTGCGGCATGATGCAACGCTTCCGCGACGGGCCGGACCATTCGCTCGAGCGCGCGATGATCGGACGACGCGCATCGGAAACGGAAATCGACTTGCTGCGGCTCTTGATGCCGCGCGGAAGCGACTAGGCGACGGGGAGAGGTTTTAATGCAGGACCAGCCGACGCTGACGGAATTGACCGCCGCCGTTGCAGAGTTTTTGCGCGCCGATATCGCGCCGCACGTGTCAGGCAGCGCGGCGTTCAAGCTGCGCGTCGCCTGCAACGCGCTAGATCTCGTCGGCCGCCAGTTGAGCCGGGAGGAGGCGGGCAACAGCGCCGAGCGCGAGCGCCTGCGGGCGCTGCTCGGGGAGGACGGCGAGCTTCTTGAGCAGAACGCGCGGCTCGCGGCCCGCATCGCATCGGGTGAGGTCGATCCGAACGCTTCCGATGTCAGGGACCACCTGTGGCGCACCACGATGGAAAAGCTCGCGATCGACCAGCCGACCTATGCCGCCTATCGCCGCGAGCTTCAGCACGAAGCGAAATAACATTTGCTCCGCGCCGAGTGATCCTCGCTGGCCTGGTGCCCGTCTTACTTTTCCTGCGCTACTTCCCCTGCCAGTTCGGCGGGCGCTTTTCGGCAAAGGCCTTGGGCCCTTCGATATAATCCTGCGAGCCGATCATCGCCTTGACCGCGGGATAGTCGAGCTGGCCGGCGATGGCATCTTCGAGCGAGCCGGTCAGCCCCTTCTGGATTGTCTGCTTGGACGCGCGGATCGACATCGGGCTGTTCTTGCAGATCGTCTCGGCCCAGCGCTCGGCGGCGCTAAGGGCTTCGCCGACCGGCACCACCTCGTTGACGAAGCCGAGTTCGTAGCCTTCGCGTGCCGGGACATGGCGTGCGGTCAAAATCATGCCCATCGCGCGCTTGAGGCCGATCTGGCGAGGCAGCCGGTGCAGCCCGCCCGCGAGCGCGGCGAGGCCGACCTTTGGCTCGGGCAGGGCGAAGGTCGCATTCTCCGCGGCGATGATGAGGTCGCAGGCGAGCGCGATTTCGAAGCCGCCGCCCATCGCCACGCCGTTGACCGCGGCGATGATCGGCTTGTCGCAATCGAAGCGCGAGGTGAGCCCGCCGAAGCCGCTCGCCTGCCAGCCGCGCTTACCGCCAGCCGCCTGCCATTTCAGGTCGTTGCCGGCGCAGAAGGCGCGATCGCCCGCGCCGGTGACGATGGCCACCCACTGTTCGGGATCCGCGGAAAAGTCGTTGAAGATGTGATGCAGTTCGGTGTGCGCGTCGGTATGCAGCGCGTTCATCACGTCGGGGCGATTGAGGGTGACGATGGTGATGCGGCCTTTGCGCGTCACGGTCGCGAATTGGTAGGACATGGCGCTTCCTGCGTTGGCGTTTCTTGATGCCGCTCATTGTGCAGCGAAATCGCCGTCTCACAAGTCCTCTCGTTGCTTGACGCGCAGCGGCGCGCGCTTCTTAATTGATCGTCAAACGTCCCTCGCGAAAGCCTCTCTTTCGCAGCGCATGTCATGTGGAGTGTGCTCGTGGATTTTTCGCTGCCCGCCGATCTCGTCGCCTATCTCGCCGAACTCGACCGCTTCATTGCCACGGAGATCAAGCCACTCGAAGAGCAGGACGACAATGTGCGTTTCTTCGACCATAGGCGGGAGTGGGCGCGGACCGATTTCGACAATGACGGCCTGCCGCGCGAGGAGTGGGAGGCGCTGCTGCGCGAGGTGAAGAACCGCGCGGACAAGGCGGGCCACCTGCGCTTTGCCATTCCTAAGGAGTATGGCGGCAAGGGCGGCTCCAATCTGTGGATGGCGGTGATCCGCGAGCATTTTGCAGCCAAGGGGCTCGGCCTGCACAATGACCTGCAGAACGAGCATTCCATCGTCGGCAACCTGCCGCTAGTCACCATGCTGTCGCGCTATGGCAGCCCGGCGCAGAAGGCAATGATCGAGGGCTCCATCACCGGAAAATATCGCATCTGCTTCGGCCTGACCGAGCCCGATCACGGCTCGGATGCAACCCATATGGAAACCCGCGCCGTGCGCGAGACGCGGGATGGCATCTCCGGCTGGGTGATCAACGGCGAAAAGATGTGGACGACGGGGATGCATGTCGCGACCCATTGCGCGACATTCGCCCGGACCTCGGGCGATGACGGCGATGCCCGCGGCATCACCTGCTTTCTCGTGCCGGCGGACGCGAAGGGCGTGAAGGTCGAAAAGTACCTCTGGACCTTCAACATGCCGACCGATCATCCGCATGTCAGTTTCACCGATGTGTTCGTTCCTGACGATGCCTTGTTCGGCAAAATCGGCGAGGGGCTTTCGCTGGCGCAGTGTTTCGTCCACGAAAACCGCATCCGCCAGGCGGCGAGTTCGCTCGGCGCGGCGGTGTATTGCATCAACGAAAGCGTGCGCTACGCGCGCGAGCGCAAGCCGTTCGGCAAGGCGCTGGCGCAGAACCAGGCGATCCAGTGGCCGTTGGTGGAGCTGGCGACGCAGGCGGAGATGCTGCGCCTCCTGATCCGCAAGACCGCGTGGGAGATGGATCAGATGACCCAGGCCGAGGTCGAGCAAAAGCTCTCGGACAAGGTGTCGATGTGCAATTTCTGGGCAAACCGGCTGTGCTGCGAGGCGGCCGACCGCGCGATGCAGGTGCATGGCGGCATGGGCTATTCGCGCCACAAGCCGTTCGAGCACATCTACCGGCATCACCGGCGCTATCGCATCACCGAGGGCAGCGAGGAAATCCAGATGCGCAAGGTGGCCGGTTTCCTGTTTGGCTACATGGGCGCGGGAAAGTTCTGACCGTCCGAATGCCCAAAAAGAAAAGGGCGGCAGGAGCGCCGCCCTTCTGCTGTCTCGTAGCGGGCATCTTGCGATGCCGGCGCCTCACGCGACCTTCGCGCGCGCCAGTTTCGGATCGATCGGCGTGATCGCGCCGAGGCCGAGCACGTCCTCGATGTATTTTGCGCCGGCCAGAAGCTGCTGCTCGCCGCGCGGCGGCCCGACCACCTGCAGGCCGACCGGCAGATGGGAGGCCGTGAAGCCGCAAGGCATCGACAGCGCCGGGCTGCACGACAGGGTGATCGCATAGACGATGGCGAGCCATTCGACATAGTTGTCGAACGTCTTGCCGTTGCACTGCTTGACGTAACGCTCTTCGACCGGGAAGGGCGGCACGATGGTCGCCGGACAGAGCAGCAGGTCATAAGTCTGGAAGAATTTGTACATGCGCGCGGCGATTTCCACGCGCTGCGCTTCCGCCCTGGCGATGGTCTCGACCGAGAGCTTCAATCCTTCCTCGATGTTCCAGATCACCTCCGGCTTGAGCAGGTCGCGATGGCGGCGCAGAAGGTCGGTCTTGCTGACGGCGAAGTCGACCGCGCGCAGAACGTGGAAACATTCATGGGCCTCGCTGAAGTCGGGATGCGCCTCCTCGACGATGACGCCGGCCGCGGCGAGCTGTTCCGCAGCGCGGCGGGTGATCGCGGCGACCTCCGGATCGACCGGCGTGATGCCGAGATCGGGCGAATAGGCGACGCGCTTCGGTTTCTTGCCGGAGCGGGCGGCATCGAGGAACGAGCCCGGCAGGCGCGGCAGCGACAGCGGATCAGCAGGGTGTTCGCCGCTCATCGCGTCGAGCAGCAGGGCGACGTCCTCGACGTTGCGCGCCATCGGCCCCTGAACGCCCAGCGAGTTATCGATCTTGGCCGCGGGAGTGTGTGCGACGCGCCCGACGCTGGGACGCAGGCCGACGATGCCGCAGAAGCTCGCCGGGTTGCGCAGTGAGCCGCCGAGATCAGAGCCGTGGGCGACCCAGGCCATGCCGGTGGCCAGTGCAACCGCCGCGCCGCCGGAGGAGCCGGCGGCGGACAGCGCGGTATTCCACGGATTGCGGGTCGCGCCGAACACCTCGTTGAAGGTGTTGGCGCCGGCGCCAAATTCCGGCGTGTTGGATTTGGCGTAAACCACGCCGCCATTGCCCTCCAGCATGTCGATCAGAATGTCGGAGGTGGCCGAAACGTGATCCTTGAAGATCGGCGAGCCGAAGCTGGTGCGCACGCCCTTGACCTCGGTGAGATCCTTGATCGGCACCGGCAGGCCGCAAAGCAGGCCGCGCTCGTCGGCTGGCCTCGCCATCAGCGCCTTGGCGTGGTCGCGGGCGCGATCGAAGCACAGGATCGGCAGCGCGTTCACCGCGCCGTCCACTTCGGCGATCCGTGCTTCCAGTGCATCGAGAAGATCGAGCGGCGTGACTTCGCCTTTGCGGAGTTTTCCTACGGTTTCGCAGGCACTTGATTGCAAGAGTTCTGATGATTTCGTCATTCCCGCCCCAGCTTCTTTGTTTGGACGTTGTTTGGTTTTGATCCTAGCATCGCGGCGGACCGAAAGGCGAGTTGCATTGCGGCGCGGACGCCATGCCGTGCGGGTCAGCCGCAAGGGCCCGCCGGCCTCATGGAACCTTGTTGCCACCTTCGCGATTGCTTTGCCAAAACCGTAACTCCCGGAGAGCTCGATGCGTAAACTCTGGTCCATTCTGGCGGTGCTTTCGACGCTGACCCTGACCAACTGCGGCTACAATGTCATCCAGCAGAACGACCAGGCGGTGAAATCGAGCTGGTCGGAGGTCGTGAACCAGTATCAGCGGCGCGCTGATCTCGTTCCGAACCTCGTCAATACCGTCCGCGGCTTTGCCCAGCAGGAGAAAGACGTGCTGCTCGGCGTAACCAATGCCCGCGCCAAGGTCGGTGGCCTGCAGGTGACGCCGGAGACGCTAAACGACCCTGCGGCATTCCAGAAATTCCAGCAGGCGCAGTCGGAGTTGACCAGTGCGCTGTCGCGGCTGCTCGTCGTCACCGAAAACTATCCGCAGCTCAAATCCGATGCGCTGTTCCGCGATCTTCAGGCCCAGCTCGAAGGCACCGAGAACCGCATCACGGTGGCGCGCAACCGCTATATCAAGGCGGTGCAGGAGTATAACGTGACCGTGCGCAGCTTCCCGAGCAACCTGACCGCCATGATGTTCGGATACAAGGAGAAGCCGAATTTCACGGTCGCCAACGAGAATGAAATCTCGACGGCGCCCAAGGTTGATTTCACGCCGCCGGCTGCCACGCCGCCCGCTGCAGCCCCGGCGCCGCAGAAGTAAGGCGCCCGGATGCGCGCGTATTGGCGGCAGGCGGCTGGGGCGCTCGTCGTCGCATTGGTTCTATGCATCGCCGTGCTGGCGCGGGCGGATGTTGCCGTGCCGCCGCTGTCCGGCCGGGTGGTGGATCTGACCGGTACGCTGACGAGCGGCCAGATTGCGACGCTCGACAGTGAGCTCGCCTCGCTGGAGCAGCGCAAGGGCAGCCAGATCGCGGTGCTGATCGTGCCGACGACGGCGCCGGAAACGATCGAGCAGTATGCCCTGCGCGTCGCCGAGGCCTGGAAGGTTGGCCGCAAGCGGATCGACGACGGCGCGCTGCTGGTGGTCGCCAAGAATGACCGGACGTTGCGGATCGAGGTAGGCTACGGCCTCGAAGGCGCGCTCAACGATGCCACCGCCAAGCGGATCATCGCGGAGATCATCGTGCCGCAATTTCGTAGCGGCCATTTTTACGACGGCATCGCCGCCGGGGTGGATCGCATGGTGCGGGTCGTTGATGGCGAGCCGTTGCCCGAACGCAGCGCGCAAGCGCCGGTGCAGCTTGAGAATTTTGGCGAGTTCATTCCGGTTCTGCTCATCCTGGCGCTGGTGATCGGCGGGGTGCTGCGCGCGATCTTCGGCCGCCTTCTCGGTGCGGTTCTGACCGGAACCGGCGTCGGCGTCATCGCCTGGCTGTTTGTCGGCGCCCTTTCGGTCGGCCTCATCGCAGGCTTCATTGCCTTCCTGTTCACCTTGATCAGCGGGGGCATGGTGGGGCCGGGCGTCGGCGGTTACGGCCGGGGCGGCGGCTTTCCCGGCGGCGGTGGCTGGAGCGGAGGGGGCGGCAGCGGCGGCGGATTTTCCGGCGGGGGCGGCAGCTTTGGCGGCGGCGGCGCATCGGGGCGGTGGTGATGGTCAATATCAGGCGGCTCGGCAAGCATCTGCTGGCAACGCGCGGTCCCTTGAAGAAGGCGTTTCCGGCGCGGGTGCAGCACGCCATCGAACGCGCGATCAAGGCGGGCGAGGCGACCCATCGCGGGCAGATCCGCTTCGTGGTCGAGGGAGCGCTCGACGGCGCGCCGCTGTTTCGCGAGCAGTCCGGCCGCGAGCGTGCGCTCGATCTGTTCTCGCACCTGCGGATCTGGGACACCGAGGAGAACAACGGCGTCCTGATCTATCTCCTCTATGCCGATCACCTCGTCGAGATCATCGCCGACCGCGGCATCAACGCCCATGTCGGCGCCGCGGAATGGCAAGCGATCTGCGCAAAGATGGAAAGCGCCTATCGCCGCGGCGCGTTCGAGGAGGGCACGCTGGAGGGCATAGCGGCGATCTCAGCGCATCTCGCCCGGCATTTTCCCGCGAGCGGGCGCGGCGTCAACGAACTGCCGGACGCGCCCGTCGTGATCGTGCACTAGTTTCAGCTCGCCGCGACGCCTGCCAGCGCCAGCACCGTATGCAGCAGCACGTTGGCGCCTGCCGCGCAATCCGCCTGCGTGGCGTCCTCGAGCTCGTTATGGCTGATGCCGTCCTTGCAGGGCACGAAGATCATCGCCGCGGGCATGACGCTGGCGAGGTTGCAGGCATCGTGTCCCGCGCCCGAGGTGATGCGCCGGTAGTCGTAGCCCAGTTCTTTCGTGGCGGTCTCGACGGCGCCGACAAACCTTTCGTCGAACAGCGTCGGCTCCTTGCGCCAGACCTGATCGAGGTCGATGCTCACCTTGCGGCGCGCGGCAATCTCCTGCAGCACCTTGCGCAGCACGAGATCGAGCTTGTCGAGGGTCGCGGCGTGCGGGCTGCGGACATCGATGGTGAAGGTGATGTCGCCCGGCACGACGTTGCGCGAGGCATTCTCGATATTGACCTCGCCGATGGTGCCGACCGCCTCCGGGCCGAGCTCGCGGGCCACCCGTTCGACGGCGAGCGCGACCTCGGCGAAGGTCACCAGCGCGTCGCGGCGCAGCGGCATCGGCGTGGTACCGGCGTGGCTGGCGAAGCCGCTGATGCGGCCGTCATACCAGATGATGCCCTGGCCGACATTGACGACGCCGATGGTCTTTTTCTCGGCCTCGAGGATCGGGCCCTGCTCGATGTGCAGCTCGATGAAGCCGCCGAGCTTGAGCGCGCCGATGGCGAGTTCGCCGCGATAGCCGATTGCGTCCAGCGCCTCGGCGACGCTGACGTCGCTCGCATCCTTGCGCGCCAAAATGTCCTCGGTCTTGAAATCGCCGGCATAGGTGCCGGACGCCATCATCGCCGGGGCGAAGCGTGAGCCTTCCTCATTGGTCCAGTTGATGATGCAGAGCGGCGCCTCGGTCTCGATCCCGGCATCGTTGAGCGTGCGCACCACTTCCAGCGCAGCGAGCGTGCCGAGAATGCCGTCGTATTTCCCGCCGGTCGGCTGGGTGTCGAGATGCGAGCCGAGCCCGAGCGGCAGCTTCGAGCTGTCGCGGCCGGGACGCAGCGCATACATGGTGCCGAGCGCGTCGACCTGCACGGTGCAGCCCGCCGCCTCGCAGGCGTCGCGAAACCAGTCGCGCACCTGCTTGTCCTCCGGGCCGAGCGTGAGCCGGCGAACGCCGCCCTTGGCGGTCCTGCCGAATTGCGCGGTGGTGTGGATCGTGTCCCACAGGCGAGCCGACTGGATCTGGAGATTTGAGGTGCCGTGAGCCATTTGACGGTCCGCCGCTGCAAATTGTTGACTTTGTTTTTTCATCAGCGTGGACGTTTCGTTCGCAACGCCGATGGCTGATTGTTAGCCGATAAAATCCGGGCCGCCAATCGGTGCGATGCTACTCAATGATGCGGATCGTCGTGAGTGTGCTGGTCGGGAAGTTCGAGCGCGAAAACCTTGGCGAGGTCGGCGATCTGTTCGGGGCTGAGGAAACGCGGGTTGAGGTTGCGCAGCAAGAGGAAAAGTTTCGCCGTTTCCTCGAGTTCCTCCGTCGCGAACACGGCGGCCTCGAGGGTCGCCCCTGCGACAACCGGTCCGTGGTTGGCGAGCAGGATCGAGCTGTAGCGGCCGGCGAGCCCGCGGATCGCGTTGGCGACGGCGGGATCGCCGGGGCGGAAATAGGGCACGAGCGCGGTGGCGCCGCAGCGCATGAGATAATAGGGCGTCATCGGCGGCAGCGCCGCGAGCGGATTGATGCCCGGCAGCATCGACACCGCGACGGAGTGGGTGGAGTGGAGATGGACGACCGCGCGCGCACCGTCGCGGCTGTCATAGAGCGCGGCATGCAGCGGGATCTCTTTCGTCGGCGCATCGCCGGAGAGAAGACGGCCGTTCGCATCGAGGTGGGACAGCCGCGCTGGATCGAGAAAGCCGAGCGAGGCGTTGGTCGGTGTCACCAGCCAGCCGCCGTCGGCGAGGCGCACGCTGATGTTGCCGGACGAGCCATGGGTGAGGCCGCGCTCGAACAGCGAGCGGCCGAACCGGCAGATGTCTTCCCGGATATGTGCGTCCGACATGGCCAGCCTCCCTGCTGATGACTTTGTGGCACGAAACGGCACAGCGGCAAACGTCTTTTTGCCTTTTCCGCCGGCCTCGTGCTACGCAAGTGCAAACACAAGAAGACCGCTTGCATTGAGACAAACGCTTAGTCGCCAACGATACGTTCGATGAGGCCGTGTTATGTCCGACGCCGTTTCCTCCCGACTGCGAGTTGCCGTAATCGGCCTTGGCGCCATGGGCCTCGGAATGGCCGGTTCGCTGGTGCGGGCCGGGTTCGCAGTTACCGGCTGCGATGTCTCGGCCGATGCGCTGGCGCGGCTGTCGGCGCTGGGCGGACGAACGGCGGACACGCCGGCGCAGGCCGCGCGCGATGCCGATGTGGTGGTCTCGGTGGTGGTCAATGCCGCGCAGACCGAAGCCGTGCTGTTCGGCGAGAACGGCGCGGCGGAGGCCATGCCCGCCGGCGCGGTGTTCGTGTCCTGCGCGACGATGGCGCCGGAGATCGCCAAAAATCTTTCCGCGCGGGTCGAAGGCTTCGGCCGCTACTACCTCGATGCTCCGATCAGCGGCGGCGCCAAGCGGGCGGCGGAAGGGCAGCTGACCGTGCTTGCCTCCGGCAGCGCGACCGCCTTCGCCAAGGCGCGGCCCGCGCTCGATGCGATGGCGGCGAAGGTCTATGAGCTTGGCGAGCGCGCCGGGCAGGGCGCAGCCTTCAAGATGATCAACCAGCACCTTGCGGGCATCCACATTGCGGCGGCCTGCGAGGCGATGACCTTCGCCGCGCGGCAGGGCCTCGACCTTCGCAAGGTCTATGAGGTGATCACCGCCTCGGCCGGCAACTCCTGGATGTTCGAGAACCGCATGCCGCACGTTCTGGATGGCGACTATTCGCCGACCAGCGCGGTGGACATTTTTGTAAAAGATCTCGGCATCGTGCAGGACATGGCGAGAAGCGCAAAATATCCTGTGCCGGTCGCAGCGGCGGCGCTGCAGATGTTTTTGATGGCCTCGGCCGCCGGGATGGGCCGCGACGACGACTCTTCCGTCGCCCGCCTCTATGCCGAAGTGACCGGCACGCCGCTGCCCGGAGTCGAGCCTTGAATAAAAATTCTGACGAGGACCGAAGATGCCCCGCTTTGCTGCCAATCTTTCGCTGATGTTCAATGAGTGGCCGTTCCTCGACCGGTTCGGCGCGGCTGCCGATGCCGGGTTCACCGCGGTCGAATTTCTGTTTCCTTACGAGTTCTCGGCCGACGACATCGGCGAACGCCTGCAGCGCCATGGCCTGACGCAGGCACTGTTCAATCTTCCGCCGGGTAATTGGGACAGCGGCGAGCGCGGCATGGCGTCGTTTCCCGAACGGTTCGACGAGGTGAAGGCGAGCATTGCCACGGCGCTGCCTTACGCGAAGGCGACCGGCGTGAAGCGCCTGCACCTGATGGCCGGGAAATCGGACCGGCATGATCCCAAGCATGTCGAGGCGTTCAAGGCCGCGGTGCGCTGGGCGGCGGGCGAGCTTGGCCGGCATGGCATCGACGTCGTGCTGGAGCCGCTGAATGGCCGCGATGCGCCGGGCTATTTTCTCAACGACTTCGCCTTCGCCCAAAAACTCATCGCCGATCTCGCGCTGCCCAACGTAAAGCTGCAGTTTGACATCTATCACCGCCAGATCGTGCATGGCGACGTGGTGGTGGCGCTGCGCGAGATGATGCCGATCATCGGCCATATTCAGGTCGCCAGCGTGCCCTCACGCCATGAGCCGGACAGCGAGGAGCTGAGCGATGGCTTCGTCTTCGCCGAGCTCGACCGGCTCGGCTATTCCGGTTTCGTCGGCTGCGAGTATCGCCCGCGGGCGGGCACGCTCGAAGGGCTGGGCTGGATCAAGCCCTACCTTGCGGCAGGAAAGGCCGCATCATGACGCTGGCGCTGGGCTGCATCGCCGACGACTATACCGGCGCGTCGGACCTCGCCAACACGCTGAGCAAGAGCGGCCTGCGCACGATCCAGACCATCGGCGTGCCGGCGGACGATCTCGCCTTGCCGGAGGCCGATGCGGTGGTGGTGGCGCTGAAAAGCCGCTCGATCGCTGCGGCCGAGGCGGTGGCGAAGTCGCGCGCCGCCGACCGCTGGATCCGCGAGCGCGGCGCGGGCCACGTGCTGTTCAAGATCTGCTCGACGTTCGACTCCACCGATGCCGGCAATATCGGCCCGGTGATGGATGCACTTTGCGCTGACGCGGGCGAGACGATGGCGCTGGTGACGCCGGCCTTTCCCGAAACGGCTCGCACGGTCTATCAGGGCAACCTGTTCGTCGGCTCCGTGCCGCTCAACGAAAGCCCGCTGAAGGACCATCCGCTGAACCCGATGCACGATGCCAATCTGGTGCGCGTGCTGGCGCGGCAGAGCGAGGCGAAAATCGGGCTGGTCGGTCTTGCCTGCGTTGCGGAAGGCGCGGCGGCGATCGAGGCTCGGCTGGCGCGGCTCTCGGCCGACGGCGTTCGCGCGGCCATTGTCGATGCGGTGTTCGCGCAGGATCTCAAGACCATTGGCGAGGCGGCGCTGAAGCGCCGGGTGTCGGTCGGTGCCTCGGGCCTCGGGCTCGGCCTCGCTCATGCCCTGATCAAGAGCGACCGCGTTGCCGCGCAAAGCAACGGCGCCGCGGTAGGCCGCGCCGTCGGTGGCCATGCGGCGTGCCTCGCCGGAAGCTGTTCGCAGGCGACGCTGGCGCAGATCGCGCAAGCCGAGAAAGTCATGCCGGTTCTGCGGCTCGATCCGGTCCGCATCATTTCCAGCGGCGAGGAAGTAGCGCGCGCGATTTCTTTTGCCTGCGAACGGCTGACGAAGGGGCCGGTGCTGATCGCCAGCAGCGCAAATGCCGATGATGTTGCGGTGGTGCAGACGCGCTTTGGCCGCGAGGCGGCAGGCCACGCCATCGAGCAGGCGATGGCCGGGATCGCCGAAGGGCTGGTGGCGGCCGGCGTGCGGCGGCTCGTGGTGGCGGGCGGCGAGACCTCGGGCGCGGTGGTGGACCGCCTGCGCATTCCGGCGTTCCAGGTCGGGCGGGAGATCGCGGCGGGCGTGCCGGTGCTGCGCAGCGTCGGCTATCCCACCGAAATGGTGGTCGCGCTGAAATCCGGCAATTTCGGCGGCCCGGCGTTCTTCAGCGACGCGCTGGCGCTGATGCACTAGGCGCTCAGCCGAGCATCCCGGTGTCGCCGCAGATCGAGATCGCCTGCCCGGAAATGGTGCGGCCGCGCTCGCTGCACAGAAACAGGATCTGGTCGGCGATCTGCTGCGGCGTCACGTAGTCTTTGATCGATGTGTAGGAGAAGGCGATCTTCTCCATCTCGCCGTAGGAGACGCCGCGCTGCTGCGCCTTGGCCTCCAGCACCCGGCGCTGCCGGTCGCCGGCGACAAGCCCCGGCAGGATCGCGTTGACGCGGATATTGTCCGGCCCGAGTTCGATCGAGAGCGACTTGGTAAAACCGATCACGCCCCACTTCGCCGCCGCATAGGGCGAACGCAATGCAAAGCCGAGCCGGCCCGCCGCCGACGACAGGTTGACGATCGACGGGTTTTTGCTCTTGCGCAGATGCGGCACGGCAAGGCGCGTGCAATTGAATTGGCCGGTGAGGCAGATATCGATGCAGCGGTCCCAATCCTCCGGGTGCATCTCGTCCACTTTCGCGGTGGGCCCGGCGATGCCGGCATTGTTCACCAGCACGTCGAGGCCGCCGAGGGCGTCGGTCGCCTGCGCGAACATCGTCCCGACTGCCTTGCGGTCCGCGACGTCGCACACGCTCTGGCTCAATTGCGGATCGCTGATTTTCAGCGCCGCCAGTGCGGCCTCGTCGACATCGCAGATGTGGACCCTTGCGCCTTCCCCGGCGAAGGCGCGAGCGATGGCGAGGCCGATGCCGTTGGCGCCGGCGGTGACGAGAACGCGTAGTCCTGAAAGGGCGAGGTCCATATCAACTCCGGGTCGGCTGGCAATCAATCTGGCAGTCAGTCGGGCAGGTGTCCGCGCGAGAGGATGAATTTCGCCGCGCCTTCGATATCGGCGGCGATGGCGTCGCGCGCCTTGGCCGGGCGGCGGTTGATGATGGCGTCGAGCGCCTCGGCATGCAGCCGCACCGCGCCGCCGACGCGGATGCGCTCGGGATTCTCCCGCAAGTCGAGATTGAGGATCGGCCCGACATTGAGCCATAGCGCGCGGATGATGCCGACCAGCGTCGAGGACTGCGATGCCTGATAGACCGCGAAGTGAAAATTCTTGTTGGCTTCGACGGCAAGGGGAAGGTTTGGTTTTTTCACGATGCTTTCCGCCCGCATCGCCGCCTCAGCGGCGGCAATCGCGGAAAGGTCCGCGTCATTTCGCAACTTGGCGGCGAGGGCGGCGGTGTGGCCTTCGATGGTGATGCGTGCCGCGGTGAGGTCGCGGAACTGGGTGTTCGACATGATCGGCACGCGGATCGCGCGGTTGGGCGCGACCTCGAGCGCCTTGTCGGCGACGAGGCGCGACACCGCCGCGCGCACGGGCATGATCGACACGCCAAGCACATCCGCCGTCGCCCGCAGCGAAATTTTTTCGCCCGGGGCGAGCCGGCCAGACATCAGAAGATCGGAGAGCCGCGCGTATGCACGTTCGCCAAGCGTGAGCCGATCGAGCGGCTGCTCCCTGACAAGTTCGGCGGGCACCTTCAAAGCACCGTCGCCGGCTCTGGCCGGCTTGTGTTCTTCCAGCTTCCGATGCTCCAGACCCAACTGCGGTTACTCCACGTCCGGCAAACCGGCGACAAAAGATGGCTGAGGAAAAAGTTGCCAGGAAGGACTCGACATTGAAATCATCTTTTGCAACCCTATCCGTGATCACAGATCACGGCAAGCACTCGTGAAGCACCCGAACAGAATGGTGCACATGCCTGCCGGGGAGGAAACGCCGCAGGACGACTGCGGTGACAGCAGGGAGGATTTGATGACTGATCGAGTTCAGTTCACCCGCCGGCGCCTCTTGAAAGCGACCGGGGGGCTCGCGCTTGTTTCCGGATTGGCGGCGCCGTCGGTTCTGCTGGCGCAATCGTCAGAGGTCATTCGCATCGGCCATTTGACGCCGCGCACCGGCTTTCTCGGTCCGCTCGGCGAATATGGCGTGATGGCGATCGAACTTGCCGTGGAAGAAATCAATGCCGCGGGCGGCGTGACCGGCCGCAAGCTGGAGCTGCTCAAGGAAGACTCGGTCAATCCGCAGACCGCGTCCACCAAGGCCGAGCGCATGATCGAGCGCGACAAGGTGGCCTGCATCATCGGCGAAATCTCGTCGGCCTCGTGCCTGACCATCGCGCAGGTCGCCCAGCGCAACAAGAAGCTGTTCATCAACACCGGCGGAAATTCCGACGCGCTGCGCGGCTCCGACTGCAAGCGCTATATGTTTCATGTCGAGTCGCAGAACTCGATGTATGTCAAAACAGCCGGGCGCTACTTCCTGCGCGAGGGCCTGGTCAAGGGCAAGAAGTGGTATTCGCTCACGGCGGACTACGCGTTCGGCCATGACCTTCTCAAGGTCGCCAAGCGGTTCATGGAAGGCAATGGCGGCCAGTTCGCCGGCGATGACCTCGTGCCCACCGATGCCGCGGACTTCTCGTCTTACCTGCTCAAGATCCGCGACGCCAAGCCCGACCTCGTTGTGATCAATCTGGCCGGCAACCAGATCACCAACTTCCTCAAGCAGTATGCCGAGTTCGGCCTCACATTCCCGGTCGGCGGTTTCGGCTTCGACACCGCGCTTGCCTGGGCGGCGGGCAAGGGCAACTTCGTCGGCACCTGGCCGGTGGTCTGGCACCACCTGATCGAGACGCCAGGATCGAAGGCGTTCGTCGCGGCCTTCACCAAGAAATACAACAAGCCGCCGGAGAACCAGGCCTGGGGCGACTATATCGCGATGAAGATCGTGGCGAAGGCGATGAACGATCTCAAGTCGACCGACTCCACGAAGATGATCGAGCATTTCGAGAAGGAAACGAAATTCGACGTGCTCAAGACGCGGGAAGGCTATTTCCGCGCGTCCGACCACCAGCTGATGCACGAGATGTACACCGTCACCGCGCTGCCGGCCGACAAGGTGAAGAACCAGTGGGACATCTTCACCTCCAGCGCGCCTGTGCCGGGGCCGGACGAGCCGCTGGATGCGATTGCAGCGACCAAGGACGAAAACAGCTGCACCTTCGGGGCCTGACGTTCTGACGCGCGGGCCGGATGCCCTCCGGCCCGCATCGTCACCCGGCATGCCCTTGCTGTCGGTGAGGGGCCATCGTCAATCGGACCACGGCGCAGCGAGGTTGACCCTTGTCCATTCTTCTCATGCAGCAAATCCTCAACGGGCTGCTGGATGGCGTCTATTATCTTCTGATCGCGCTCGGCCTGTCGCTGATCTTTTCGCTCGGCGGCATCGTCAACCTTGCGCACGGCGCGTTCTTCGCCATCGGCGCCTATCTTACGCTCGTGATCTCGCCCTATCTCGGCTTCGGCGGGGCTCTCGTGCTGTCGCCGATGCTGGTCGCGCTGCTCGGCATCGTCATCGAGCGGCTGTTCTTTCGCAGGTTCTATCGGTCCGATCCGATCCTGTCACTGCTGCTCACCTTCGGGCTGGCGATGGTTGCGGAGCAGGCGCTGCGGATGATCTTTGGCGCGCCGCCTTTGTCCTATTCCATTCCGCCGGCGCTGCGCGGGCAGGTGTTTCTCGGCAACTTCATCTATTCGTTCTATCGCGTCGTGCTGATCGGCATCGCAATCGCCTGCGTCGCGGCGCTTTGGGTGCTCCTGCAAAGGACCTCGTTCGGGCGCGTCGTCCGCGCCGGCGTGCAGAACCCCGACATGGTCGGCGCGCTCGGAATTTCGCTGCAGCCCTACATGGTCGCGGTTGCCGCCATCGGCATCGGCCTTGCGGGCCTTGCCGGCGTGCTGCTGGCGCCGATCTACGCGATCCATCCGGCGATGGGCAACGAGATCATCACGCCGGCCTTCGTCGTCGTCGTCATCGGCGGGCTCGGCTCGTTCTGGGGCGTGGTCGTCGCGGCGCTGCTGGTCGGCCTCGTCAAGGGGGTGATGATCGGCATCGGCTACTCGGCGGCATCGACCGCGGCGATCTATCTGTTGATGCTCTTGGTGCTGCTGTTCCGGCCGCGCGGCCTGTTCGGCGAACGCATCACGCGGCTGGAGTGAGGCGGGGCGATGCAAAAATACTTTCCTGCTCCTGTGGTCGCCGCGGCGATCTCGCTTCTGGTCCTGCCGCCGGTACTGCTCGCGCTCGGCCTGACAATGACGTCGGCGACCGAAGTCGTCATCTTTGCGCTCGCCTGCATGGCCCTGAACATCCTGGTCGGCCATACCGGGCTGGTGTCGTTCGGCCATAGCGCCTGGTTCGGCGTTGCCGCCTATGCCGCGGCGATGCTGCAACGCGACCTGATGCCGGGTGCGTTCTTTGGCCCGGCGATCGGCGGCGTGCTGATCGTCGCGCTCGCGGCCGCGCCGTTCGGCTATCTCTTCCTGCGGCGGCGCGGCGTCTATTTCGCGCTGCTTACGCTGGCGCTTGCGGCGATGCTCTATGTCGTCGCTTTCCGCTGGACCGATTTCACCGGCGGCGAGAACGGCCTCGGCGGCATCACGCGGCCGGTGATTTTTGGCATCGATCTGGAATCTTCGGCCTCGTACTACTGGTTCGTCGCCGCGATTGCCTTCGCCGTGCTGCTGCTGCTGTGGCGCTTCCACAATTCGCCGGTCGGCACCGTGCTGGTGGCGGTGCGCGAGAACGAGCAGCGCGCGCGCTTCCTCGGCTATCCGACCAACAACTACAAGCTCGCCGCCTTCGTGCTGTCGGCGGCGATCACCGGCCTTGCCGGCGTGCTGATGCTCTACAAGAACCGCATGACCTCGGCCGATCCGATGGCGGTGACGTTCTCCGGCGAACTGCTGGCGATGGTGATCATCGGCGGCATGCGCAGCTTCATCGGCCCGGCGATCGGCGCGCTGTTCTATGTGCTGTTCCGCGAGTTTCTCAGCATCTACACCGAGAATTGGCTGTTCTGGCTGGGGCTCGTCTTCGTCGGCTTCATCGTGTTCTCGCCGACCGGCCTCGTCGGCGTGTGGGAGCGGCTGACCGCGCCGTTCCGCAAGAAGGTGGTCGAAGATGCGGCGATGTCGGCGCGCAAGATCGAGGCGCTGCCGCTGCCGGACTTTCTGCAGCCCGCAGGTCACATCAACGGACCCGTGCTCGCCGCCGAAAACATCTCAAAGAGCTTCGGCGGCATCAAGGCGGTGCAGGGCGTGAGCATTTCGATCGCCGACCGCACGTTGCACGCGCTGATCGGCCCCAACGGCGCGGGCAAGACAACGGCCTTCAACCTTCTGTCCGGCATGTTCTCGCCCGATGCCGGCGCCGTCACCCTGATGGGCCAGCCGATCGCCGGCCGCACCCCGGAAAAGATCGCGGCGGCGGGCATCGGCCGCTCGTTCCAGATCACCAACCTGTTTCCGACCCTGAGCGTGGAGGAAAACGTCCGCCTCGCCGTTCAGGGGCGGCATCCGCGCCGGTACGATCCGTTCACGCCGGCGCTGTCGATCGATGCGATCAATCAGGAAACGCGCGAGGTGCTGCGCTATCTCGGCCTTGCGGGCATCGAGCGCGCCGAGGCAGGGGCGCTGTCCTATGGCGGGCAGCGGCTGCTCGACATGGGCGTGGCGCTGGCGACCGCGCCGCGCATCCTCCTGCTCGACGAGCCGCTCGCCGGGCTTGCCGCCGCCGAGCGCGAGCGGATCGGCGCGATCATCAAGCGGATCTCCGCCGATGTTCCGGTGCTTCTGGTCGAGCACGACATCGACCGCGTGTTTCAGCTTGCCGACCGCGTCACCGTGATGAACGAAGGCCGCGTGCTGCTCGACGGCACGGTGGAGGATGCGCGCGGCAGCGCGCAGGTGCAGCAGGTCTATATTGGCTCCGGCACCTCGGCAGTCGCGGCGCGCCATCGCGAATCCGCCGCCGGCGAAAAGCGGCTGCTTGAGGTCGCAGACGTCGATACCTTCTACGGCAAGAGCCACATCCTCAACAGCGTGAACTTTACGCTGCACGAAAACGAGATCGTGGCGCTGCTCGGCCGCAACGGCGCGGGCAAATCGACGCTGCTGAAATCATTGATCGGCGTTGCGCCGGCCTCCAGCGGCTCGATCAGGCTCGCCGGACACGAGCTCGTCGGCCTGCCGTCCGCGCAATGCGCAAGGCTCGGCATCGGCTATGTGCCGCAGGGGCGCGGCCTCTTCGCTGGCATGACGGTGGAGCAGAACCTCGAGCTCGGTGCCCTCAGGCGGCAGACCGGCCATGGCGTGCATTGGACGCGCGAGCGCATCTACGAATACTTTCCGCGCATCCGCGAGCGCCTTGCCAGTCCCGCCGACTATCTTTCCGGTGGCGAGCAGCAGATGGTTGCGGTGGCGCGCGCGCTGTCGGGCGACGTGCGGGTGCTGCTCCTCGACGAGCCGTTCGAGGGGCTCGCGCCCGCGGTAGTCGAGCAGCTGTTCGAGAGCTTTGATCGGTTGCGCAAGGAAATCGCGATTATTATCGTCGATCACAATCTCGACCTCGCGCTGGCGCTGTCGGACACCACGGTCGCGCTGGAGCGCGGCAGGGTGATCCATCGGGGCCCCTCGCAGGCGCTGCGCGACGATCTCGATCTGCGGCGGAAGGTGCTTTGGCTTTAAGGGACGGAAACAAGAAATGGCGAATGAAAAAACTGTCGCGATTGTCGGAACGGGTCTGATCGGCTGCGCCTGGGCGGTGGTGTTTTCCCGCGCTGGCTGGCACGTGCGTCTGACCGAGCCGCATCTGCCGACGCTGGAAGCGGCGCCGCAGCGGATCCGCGACGAGCTGCATGCGCTGGCCGCGCACGGGCTGGTGCAGGAGCCGGATGCGGCCGCCGCGCGGATCACGGTTGCGAAAGACCTTGCCGACGCACTCGCCGGCGTTGCCTTCGTGCAGGAGAACGGGCCGGAGGTGGTCGAGGAAAAGCGAAAGATTTTTGCCGAGATGGACCGACTGGCCCCGCCGGACGCCATTCTGGCGTCGTCGACTTCGGCCATTGTCGCCTCGCGTTTCACCGAAGACCTGAAAGGCCGCGACCGCTGCCTTGTCGGCCATCCGGTGAACCCGCCGCATCTCGTGCCGCTGGTCGAACTTTGCGGCGCGCCGTGGACGTCGCCGCAGACCATCGCGCGCGCCCGGCAGGTCTATCACGATGTCGGGCAGGTGCCCGTGACGATCAATCGCGAGATCAACGGCTTTGCCCTCAACCGCCTGCAGGGCGCGCTGCTCGCCGAGGCGTTCCGTCTGGTCGGCGAGGGCTATATCTCGGCGGAAGACCTCGACCACACGGTGAAGGACGGCCTCGGCCTGCGCTGGTCGTTCCTCGGGCCGTTCGAGACCATCGAGCTGAACGCGCCCGGCGGCATTCCCGATTACTGCGCGCGCTATACCGGCTTCTACAAGGAGCTCGCCGCGACCAGCGCCGGGCCGGATGTCTATCAGGGCGAGAACGCCGCGAGCGTCATCGCCTCGTGGCCGCACAAGCCGTCGCCCGAGCGCATTGCCGCGCTGACCAAGCGGCGCAACCATCGTCTCGCCGCGCTGGCCGCCCACAAGGCGAAGCTGAACGCCGCCGAGTGACAAGTCCGGCCACAACAAAATCTTGAAAAGGGAAGAAACCGCCATGAGCCGTAAAGTCATCATCACCTGCGCCGTTACCGGGGCGATCCATACGCCGTCGATGTCAAAGGCATTGCCGGTGACGCCCGAGGAAATCGCCGATGCCGCCATCGGCGCGGCGGAGGCGGGCGCGGCGATCGTGCACCTTCACGCGCGCAATCCGCAGACCGGGCAACCGGATCAGTCGCCGGAGGCGTTTGCGCCGTTCCTCAAGGTGATCAAGCAGCGCTCGAACTGCGTGATCAACCTCACCACCGGCGGCTCGCCGACGATGACGGTGGACGAGCGGGTGCGCCCGGCTGCGGTCTACAAGCCGGAAGTCGCCTCGCTGAACATGGGCTCGATGAATTTTGGCCTGTTCGGCATGCTCAGCCGCTTCAAGGATTTCAAGCACGAGTGGGAGCGCAAGCACCTCGAGAACAAGGACATCGTTTTCCGCAACACGTTTCAGGATATCGAATTCGTGCTGCGCACGCTGTCGGAATCCGGCACGCGCTTCGAGTTCGAGTGCTACGACACCGCCCATCTGCACAATCTGAACTACTTTTTCCAGCAGGGGCTGGTGAAGGCGCCGCTGTTCGTGCAGACCGTGTTCGGCCTGCAGGGCGGCATCGGCGCGCACCCCGACGAGGTGTTGCATATGAAGCGCACCGCGGACAGGCTGTTCGGCGACAATTATCGCTGGTCAGTGCTCGGCGCAGGGCGTAATCAGTTGCCGGTCGCGGCAATGGCGGCGGCGATGGGCGGCAATATCCGCGTCGGCCTCGAGGATTCGCTGTGGGGCGGGCCGGGGCGGCTGGCGGAGTCGAATGCCGAACAGGTTCGCGCGGTGCGAAAGATCATCGAGGGACTTGGGCTCGAAGTCGCGACGCCGGACGAAGCGCGTGAAATTCTGCACCTCAAGGGTGGCGACACCCTGCAGGTGTGAGGAACAGGGACGGTTGCGACGATGAAGGGCCTGCGCAAGGGACTGACCAGCTACGGCGATGCCGGGTTCTCGCTGTTTCTGCGCAAGGCCTTCATCAAGGCGGCGGGCTATTCCGACGACGCGCTGGATCGTCCCATCGTCGGCATCACCAATACCCATAGCGACTACAATCCCTGCCACGGCAACGTCCCGGCGCTGATCGAGGCGATCAAGCGCGGCGTGATGCTTGCCGGCGGCATGCCGATGGTCTTTCCCACCATCTCGATCGCCGAAAGCTTTTCGCATCCGACCTCGATGTATCTGCGCAACCTGATGGCGATGGAGACGGAGGAGATGATCCGCGCCCAGCCTATGGATGCGGTGGTTGTCATCGGCGGCTGCGACAAGACGCTGCCGGCGCAGATCATGGCGGCGGTGAGCGTCGACCTGCCGACCGTCGTGGTGCCGACCGGGCCGATGGTGGTCGGCCATCACAAGGGCGAGGTGCTCGGTGCCTGCACCGATTGCCGCCGCTTCTGGGGTGCGCACCGTGCCGGCGCCATTGATGCCGACGAGATCGAGGAGATCAACGGCCGCCTCGCGCCGTCGGTCGGCACCTGCATGGTGATGGGCACCGCCAGCACCATGGCCTGCCTGACCGAGGCGATGGGCCTGTCGCTGCCGATGGCCGCGAGCATTCCCGCGCCGCATGCCGAGCGGCTGCGCCTTGCCGAGGCGAGCGGCCGGCGCGCTGCCGAAATGGCGGTGAGCGGAGGGCCGAAGCCGAGCGAGCTTTTGACGCCGTCGGCATTTCGCAACGCGCAGGTGGTGCTGCAGGCGATCGGCGGCTCGACCAACGGGCTGATCCACCTCACGGCGATTGCCGGGCGCACGCCGCACCGCATTGATCTCGACCTGTTCGACGCGATCGGCCGCGATGTGCCGGTGCTGGTCGATCTCAAGCCGTCCGGCGATCACTACATGGAGCACTTTCACCACGCGGGCGGCATGCCAAAGCTGCTGCGCCAGCTCGGCGACCTCATCGATGGCGACGCAAGAACGGTGAGCGGCGATACGCTCCGCGACATCGCGGCGAAGGCGGAAGACGTGCCGGGGCAGGATGTCATCCGCCCGCGGGACAATCCGATCAAGCGCGAGGGCGGCCTTGCGGTGCTGCGCGGCAACCTCGCGCCGCGCGGCGCGGTGATCAAGCATTCGGCGGCAAGTCCCGCGCTGTTGCAACACACCGGACGCGCGGTGGTGTTCGAGACGGTCGAGGACATGACGCGGCGGATCGACGATCCCGCGCTGGATGTTGCGGCCGACGACATTCTGGTGCTGCGCAATGCCGGGCCGAAGGGCGCGCCGGGCATGCCGGAGGCAGGCTATCTGCCGATCCCGAAGAAGCTCGCGGCGCAGGGCGTGAAGGATATGGTGCGCATCTCGGATGCGCGGATGAGCGGCACCGCCTTCGGCACCATCGTGCTGCACATCACGCCGGAGGCGGCGGTCGGCGGGCCGCTGGCGCTGGTGCAGAGCGGCGACCGCATCCGGCTCGACGCCGCTGCGCGGACGATCGAGCTGCTGGTCGATGCGACTGAGCTGGAGCGGCGGCGCAAGGCATGGATGCCGCCAGCGGCGCGGGAGGGCGCGCAGCGCGGCTACGCCTGGCTGTTCGACCAGACCATCACCCAGGCCGATCAAGGCTGCGATTTCGATTTCATGGCCAGGGACGGGCGCGGCGGCTAGGTTTTGCCAGCGTCCGGCCGGGGAGCCTGTGGGCCCCTTCCGGCGGTGCGCTTGCGGTTAGCGCAGCGCGATCAATAAGTCGCGCGGCCGCCGGAGATGTCGAACACGGCGCCGGTGGTGAAGGCGCAGTCCTCGGATGCCATCCACGCCACCATCGCGGCCAGTTCCTCGACCTTGACGAAGCGGCCGCGCGGAATTTTCGACAGCATGAAGTCGATGTGCTGCTGGGTCATCTGGTCGAAGATCGCGGTCTTTGCCGCCGCCGGCGTCACCGCGTTGACGGCGATCTCATAGCCAGCCAGCTCCTTACCGAGCGATTTCGTCAAAGCGATCAGGCCGGCCTTCGAGGATGAGTAATGCGCGGCGTTCGGGTTGCCTTCCTTGCCGGCAATCGAGGCGATATTGACGATGCGGCCGTAGTTCTGCGCGATCATGGTCGGAACGACCGCCTTGCAGCAGATGAAGGGACCGTCGAGATTGATCCGCATCACCTTGCGCCACTCGTCGAAGTCGGTTTCCCACACGGTCTTGTTGATGCCCGCGATACCGGCGTTGTTGACCAGAATATCGATCCGGCCGAACGCCTTCAGCGTCGCGTCGCGCGCCTGTGCGACGGCGTCCTGATTGCTGACATCCACCGCGAATGCCGTCACGCCGTCGCCGATCTCCTTTGCGGTCTTTTCGGCGAGCGCGATATCAAAATCCCAGATCGCGACCTTGGCGCCCGAGGCGATGAAACGCTCCGTGATCGCGCGGCCAAAGCCCTGCGCGCCGCCGGTGACGACGGCGAAGCGCCCGGCGAGATCGATCTTGTTCATGAAAACTGCTCCGATTGCTTTTGGGGCGGCTCCGGCCACAGGCGGGATGAGGCGGCATCGCCGGCGCGTGTCCGACGGTGCCTCCTACGATTGTTTGATTACAGCGTCCACCCGCCGTCGATGATGTGGGCGACGCCAGTGGTGAAGGCGCTTTCGTCGCTGGCGAGGTAGATCGCGAGCAATGCGATTTCCTCGGCGGTGCCGAGGCGGCCCATCGGCTGGCGGCTGACGAACATTTCGCGCCCGCCCGCGCCGAGGGCGGCGGCGCGGCCGAGCATCGAGGGCGTCTCGATGGTGCCGGGGCAGATGCAGTTGCAGCGGATGCCCTTGCCGACGAAATCCGCCGCCACCGCGCGGGTGAGGCCGGCGACCGCGGCCTTGGTCGCGCCGTAGACGTAGCGGTTGGGCGCCGCCTTGAACACGCCCGCAGCGGAGGCGATGTTGATGATCGAGCCGCTGCCCGCCGCGAGCATGCCGGGCAGGAACGCGCGCAGCGTGCGGTGCATCGACTTGACGTTGAGGTCGAAGGAAAAATCCCAGTCCTTGTCGGAGCAGTCGAGCACCGTGCCGTGATGGACATAGCCGGCGGCATTGAGGAGGACGTCGACATTGCCCGCCTCAGCCGCGACTTTGGCGACGGCGTCGTTGTCGAGCACGTCGAGGCGGGCGATTTCCTGAACGCCGTGCTGCTTGAGGTCGGCGATGCCGGCCTCGTCGATGTCGGTGGCGAACACATGCGCGCCCTCGCGGGCGAAGGCGATGGCGCAGGCCCGCCCGATGCCTGCCGCCGCCGCGGTCACGAATGCGCGCTTGCCCTTGAGGCGATCTGACATGGCTTCTCGCTCCGGTCAGTGGTTGTGGCGGGCGGTGCCGTAGCGCCCGGCGATGTTCTGGTAGCGGGTGGCGAGTTCGAGGCAGGCGCCGGTCGCGTGCTGGCCGACGGTGCTGCGATAGAGCTCCTGCCACGGCGTCTGATGCTCGGGATAAGGGAATCCGCCCTTGGCCTTCAGCTCGGCGTGGCGCTGCTTCACCTCCTCATCGGAGATCATGATGTTGGCTTCGCCGGTGTTGAGGTCGATCCGCACCATGTCGCCGGTCTTGAGGATCGCGAGCCCGCCATTGGCGGCGGCCTCCGGGGTGGCGTTCAGGATCGACGGCGAGCCGGACGTTCCCGACTGGCGGCCGTCGCCGATGCAGGGCAGCGAAAGGATGCCGCGTTTGATCAGCGCCGCCGGCGGCTGCATGTTCACCACCTCGGCGCCGCCGGGATAGCCGATCGGTCCGGTGCCGCGCACGAACAGCATGCAGTGCTCGTCGATATTGAGCGACGGATCGTCGATCCGGTCGTGATAATCCTCCGGCCCCTCGAACACGATGGCGCGGCCCTCGAAGGCGTTCGGGTCCTTCGGGTTCGAGAGGTAGCGGTCGCGGAATTCCTTCGAGATCACGCTGGTCTTCATGATGGCGGAGTCGAACAGGTTGCCGCGCAGCACGAGGAAGCCGGCGTCCTTGACGTGCGACTTTTCGTAGGACCAGATCACGTCGCCATCTGTCGCCTTGGCATCGCGGCAGTTGTCGCCCATCGCCTTGCCGTTGACCGTGAGCGCATCCTCGTGGATCTGGCCGTGCTGCATCAGCTCGCGGACCACGGTCGGCACGCCGCCGGCGCGATGGAACTCCTCGCCGAGATAGGTGCCGGCAGGCTGCATGTTGACCAGCAGCGGAATGTGGTGGCCGTGCTTCTGCCAGTCGTCGATGGAAAGCTCGACGCCGATATGCCGCGCCAGCGCATTTATGTGGATCGGCGCGTTTGTCGAGCCGCCGATGGCGGAGTTGACCGCGATGCAGTTCTCGAAAGCCTTGCGGGTGAGGATGTCGGACGGCTTGAGGTCTTCCCATACCATGTCGACGATCCGCTCGCCGGTTTCATAGGCGATCTGGCCGCGCTCGCGATAAGGCGCGGGAATGGCGGCGCAGCCGGGCAGCGACATGCCGAGCGCCTCGGCGAGCGCGTTCATGGTCGAGGCCGTGCCCATGGTGTTGCAGTGGCCGACCGAGGGGGCGGAGGAGGCGACGATCGCCATGAACTCCTCGTAGTCGATCTCGCCGGCCGCGAGCCGCTCGCGAGATTTCCATACCACTGTGCCCGAGCCGGTGCGTTCGCCGTTGAACCAGCCGTTGAGCATCGGCCCGCCGGAGAGCACGATCGCGGGAATGTTCACGGTCGCCGCGGCCATCAGGCAGGCCGGCGTGGTCTTGTCGCAGCCGGTCGTCAGCACCACGCCATCGAGCGGATAGCTGAACAGCACTTCGACGAGGCTGAGATAAGCGAGGTTGCGGTCGAGCGCCGCGGTCGGACGCTTGCCGGTTTCCTGGATCGGATGGGTCGGGAATTCCATCGCGATACCGCCGGCGGCGCGGATGCCTTCGCGCACGCGCTTGGCGAGATCGAGGTGATGCCGGTTGCAGGGCGACAGGTCGTTGCCCGTCTGCGCGATGCCGATGATCGGTTTGCCCGACTGCAGTTCCTCCCGGGTCAGGCCGTAATTGAGATAGCGCTCCAGATAGAGCGCAGTCATCCCCGGATTGGTCGGATCGTTGAACCAGAGGGTTGAACGAAGTTTGCGGCTGGTGTCGCGCGTGGGCTTGTTCATCGTTCCAATTTTCTCCCGGCGGTATGCGTTTTTATCGCATGCTGATTATTGCGGCGCACACGGTTGTGGCCGTTGCAGGTATCAAGACTGTTCTGCGGTGAGGCGTGTCGCAGGTATCAAGAATGATACATGACGCACCCCGGTCTGCAACGGCGCTCGGCTATGCGGATGCAGCTTCATGTGAAATTGATCGGGAAAATTTATCAACTATGGCGAGGCACTAAAATTCCTGTGGTCATCGGCAAATTAAAAGGCAACAATGATGACCAACGGAAACCTGTCACGGAAAATTCCGGCCAAGGGAGGATTTGGATGGCGTCGGTGCAAATTCACGACGTGCGTAAATCGTTTGGCGGATTCGAAGTTTTGCACGGCGTATCCATCGCGATCGAGGATGGTGCCTTCGTCGTACTGGTCGGGCCTTCGGGTTGCGGTAAATCCACATTGTTGCGGATGCTGGCGGGGTTGGAAAATATTACCTCGGGCACGATCGCGATCGGGGATCGCATCGTCAACAACGTTCAGCCGAAAGAACGGGACATCGCGATGGTGTTCCAGAACTACGCGCTTTATCCGCATATGACGGTGGCCCAGAACATGGGCTTCTCGCTCAAGCTGCGCGGCGCGTCGCCGGACGATATTTCGACGAGGGTCAACCGGGCTGCCGAAATCCTCGACCTCAAGCACCTGCTCGACCGCTTCCCGCGCCAGCTCTCCGGCGGGCAACGCCAGCGTGTGGCGATGGGGCGGGCGATTGTCCGCGACCCGCAGGTATTTTTGTTCGACGAGCCGCTGTCCAATCTCGACGCCAAGCTGCGCGTTGCGATGCGGGCTGAGATCAAGGAGCTGCACCAGCGGCTGCGGACCACGACGGTCTATGTCACCCACGACCAGATCGAGGCGATGACGATGGCCGACAAGATCGTGGTGATGAACCAGGGCGTCGTCGAGCAGATCGGCACGCCGCTCGAACTGTATGATCTTCCGGCCAACCGCTTCGTGGCCGGCTTCATCGGCTCGCCGGCGATGAACTTTCTCGAAGGCACCCTGAAGGCCAACGGCCAGCCTTTCGTGGAAACCGAGAACGGCAGCCGCCTGCCATTGGCGAATGCCCCCGACGCCTCGGATGGTCGGCCGATTGTCTACGGCGTGCGCCCCGAGCATCTCGAACTGGGCGAGGGCGGCATCGAGGCGGTGGTGGCCGTGGTGGAGCCGACCGGCTCCGAGACGCAGGTGATCGCCCGCGTCGGCACGCAGGACATCATCGCCGTGTTCCGTGATCGCCACCACATTGCGGCTGGCGACCGCATCCAATTGCGTCCGCGGGCAACCGCCGCGCATCTGTTCGACAAGGAGACCGGCGCCAGAATCTGACTGCCTCGCTATCGACGGTGAACAGGTACCCAGGTTGAACCAAAGTCATTCGTAAAACCAAGTAAAACCAATGAATAACTCGGGGAGAAACGAAATATGACGAAGTTTACGCCAGACCGACGTTCTGTACTGAAGGGGGGCGCCGCAGCCGCCGCCGCGATTGCTGCGATGTCGAGCGAACAGCTTCTCGGATACGCCAAGGCCTGGGCGCAGAACGCGCAATGGAAGCCGGAGGCGGGCGCCAAGATCAATCTGCTGCGCTGGAAGCGCTTCGTCGAAGCCGAAGACGTCGCCTTCATGAAGATGATCGACGCCTTCCAGAAGGCGACCGGCGTGCAGGTCACCGTTTCGAACGAATCCTATGACGACATTCAGCCCAAGGCCTCGGTCGCGGCCAATACCGGGCAGGGCCTCGACATGGTGTGGGGACTGTATTCGCTGCCGCACCTTTTCCCCGAGAAGTGCAGGGATGTCACGGACGTCGCAAACTACCTCGGCAAAAAATATGGCGGCTGGGCGCCGTCGGCGAGCCCCTACGGCATGCGCGGCGACAAGTGGATCGGCATTCCGGTCGCCTGCACCGGCGCGCTGCTCAACTATCGCATCAGCTCGATGGAGAAGGCCGGCTTCAAGGAGTTTCCGAAGGACACCGCCGGCTTCCTCGAACTCTGCAAGGCGCTCAACAAGAACGGCACGCCGGCCGGCATGGCGCTCGGCCATGCCTCGGGCGACGCCAACACCTGGTTGCACTGGGCGCTGTGGACCCACAACGGCTATCTGGTCGACAAGAACAACAAGGTCATCATCAACTCGCCGGAAACCGCCAAGGCGCTGGAATATGTCAAGCAGCTCTACGACGTGTTCATTCCCGGCACGGCGTCATGGAACGACAGCTCGAACAACAAGGCGTTTCTGGCAGGCCAGCTCCATTGCACGGTGAACGGCATCTCGATCTACGTCACCGCGCAGAAGGAAAACAAGGCGATGGCGGATGACATCAACCACGCCTATATGCCGATCGGGCCGGCTGGCAAGCCGACCGAGCTGCATCTGCCGTTCACGATGCTGATCTTTACCTTCACCAAGTACCCGGAGGCGTGCAAGGCGCTGACCGCGTTCATGCTCGAAGCCGAGCAGTTCAATCCGTGGGTTGCAGCCGCGCAGGGCTATCTCTCGCACTTCCTGCTCGCCTACGACACCAATCCGATCTGGACTGAGGATCCCAAGCGCACGCCGTTCCGTGATGTCGCCAAACGTACGCTGACGCCGGGCGGACTTGGTCCGCTCGGCGAGAACGCGGCGGCTGCGATCTCCGACTTTGTCGTCGTCGACATGTTCGCCAACTACTGCACGGGCCGCGAGGACCTGAAGGGGGCGATGGCCTCCGCCGAGCGGGCGGCGAAGCGGATCTATCGCTGACGAATACTTTTGCGCCGGTGCGGCCACCGCGCCGGCGCAGCTTTCGCGAAGAGGTTTGCTGCCAGACTGACTGAGGTTGCGAAACCATGAGCACGTTACAGACTTCCCTGAAGGTGCCGGTCGAGGATACGTCGATCGCGGCGCGATGGCAGCAACTGCAGACCAATCGCAACTATCAGGCCTTCTGGTTCATGTTGCCGACAGCGGCGTTTTTGCTGCTGTTTCTCGCCTATCCGCTGGTGCTCGGCATCTGGATGGGCTTCACCGACGAGCGGATCGGACGCCCCGGAATTTTCATCGGGCTCGAGAATTATCAGTGGCTGTGGGACGACTCGGTCTTCTGGCTGTCGGTCTTCAACACGCTGCTCTACACCATCGTCGCCAGCGTGATTAAGTTCGCCGTCGGACTTTACCTGGCGCTGCTGCTGAACCGGCATATGCCGTTCAAGGCGATGATCCGGGCCTTGGTGCTGCTGCCGTTCATCGTGCCGACGGTGCTGTCGGCGATTGCATTCTGGTGGATCTACGACTCGCAGTTCTCCATCATCTCGTGGTCGCTGATCAAGCTCGGCGTGATCTCCTCCAACATCAACTTTCTCGGCGATAGCAACTGGGCGCGCGCGAGCGTGATTTTCGCCAACATCTGGCGCGGCGTGCCGTTCGTCGCGATCACGCTGCTGGCGGGCCTGCAGACGGTGTCGCCGTCGCTCTACGAGGCCGCGACGCTGGACGGCGCGACGAGCTGGCAGCGCTTCCGCTACATCACCTATCCGCTGCTGACGCCGATCATCGCCGTGGTGATGACCTTTTCGGTGCTGTTCACCTTCACCGACTTCCAATTGATCTGGGCGCTGACCCGCGGCGGCCCGGTGAACGCAACGCATCTGATGGCAACCTTGAGCTACCAGCGCGGCATCCTGTCGGGGCGGCTCGGCGAGGGCGCTGCGATTGCCACCGCGATGATCCCATTCCTTTTGGCTGCGATTGCAATCTCCTGGTACGGAATGCAGCGTCGCAAGTGGCAGCAGGGGTCTGACAATGACTGATACCGCATCCCAGGCGAAGCTCGCGCCAGCCGTGAAGAGCGACGACAGCGAGGGCATGAGCTACCTCGAGAACCTGCCGAACCGGCTGATCACGCTCTATCTGCCGCTGTTCGTCATCGTCGTGATCCTGCTGTTTCCGTTCTATTGGATGGGCCTCACCGCCATCAAGCCGGACGAGCAGCTCATCGACATGGAGACCTACAACCCGTTCTGGGTCGTCCATCCGACGCTGAAGCACATCACCAAACTCCTGTTCGAGACGCAGTATCCGCGCTGGCTCTGGAACACGATGTATGTCGCTGCCGGCGCCACGGCGCTCTCGATCGTGGCGAGCGTGATGGCGGCCTATGCGATTGCGCGGCTGCGCTTCAAGGGCTCGGATGCCGTCGGCGGGCTGATCTTCCTCGCCTATCTCGTGCCGCCGGCGATTTTGTTCATTCCGCTGGCGTCGGTCATTCAGGCTTATGGGCTGTTCGATACGCCGCTGTCGCTGATCCTGGTCTATCCGACGCTGCTGATCCCGTTCTCGACCTGGCTGCTGATGGGCTATTTCAAGACGATCCCGTTCGAGCTCGAGGAGTGCGCGCTGATCGACGGCGCCTCGCGGCTGCAGATCCTGACCAAAATTATCATCCCGCTCGCCATTCCCGGCCTGATCTCGGCCTTCATCTTCTGCTTCACGCTGTGCTGGAACGAGTTCATCTATGCGCTGACCTTCCTGCAGTCGACGCCGAACAAGACGGTGCCGGTCGCGATCGTCAACGAATTCGTCGACGGTGACATCTACAAATGGGGATCGCTGATGGCGGGCGCGCTGGTCGGCTCGCTGCCGCTGGTGGTGCTCTATGCCTTCTTCGTCGAACACTATGTTTCGGCGATGACCGGCGCGGTGAAGGAATGATGCCGCGCCCATCCGCGGCATTCGGATAAGAAAAGCTCACGGGTCGAAAAAAGAAACTGAGAGGAAACGCAGGTGCACGTTCTTGTTCTCGGCGCTGCCGGCATGGTGGGGCGCAAACTCGTTGATCGGCTGCTTCGGGATGGACGGCTCGGCAACTCCGAAATCACCCGGATGACCTTGCAGGACGTGGTTGCGCCGACAAAGCCGGCGAACGGCGACTGCGAGATCGAAACCGTCGCGGGCGATTTTGCCGTTCCCGGTTTTGCCGAGAAGCTGGTGGCGCAGCGGCCCGAGGTGATCTTCCATCTCGCCGCCATCGTCTCGGGCGAGGCGGAGCTCGATTTCGACAAGGGCTATCGCATCAATCTCGATGGCACGCGCATGCTGCTCGACGCGATCCGCGCGGTTGGCGACGGTTACAAGCCGCGGGTGATTTTCACCTCGTCGATTGCGGTGTTCGGCGCGCCGTTCCCCGAAGCCATCGGCGACGAGTTCTTCCACACGCCGCTGCTCAGCTACGGCACCCAGAAGGCGATCGGCGAACTGCTGCTCGCGGACTATTCGCGGCGCGGTTTTCTCGACGGCATCGGCATCCGCCTGCCGACGATCTGCATCCGCCCCGGCGCGCCGAACAAGGCGGCGTCCGGCTTCTTTTCCAACATTCTGCGCGAGCCGCTTGCGGGGCTGGAGGCGGTGCTGCCGGTTTCCGAGGAGGTGCGGCACTGGCACGCCTCGCCGCGCTCGGCGGTCGGTTTTCTCGTTCATGCCGCGACGATGGATCTGGACAAGGTCGGCCCGCGGCGGAACCTGACGATGCCGGGCCTGTCCGCGACCGTAGGCGAGCAGATTGCGGCCCTCAAGCGGGTGGCCGGCGAGAAGGTGGCCGCGCGCATCCGCCGCGAGCCGGATCCGTTCATCGTCGGCATCGTCGATGGCTGGCCGCGCAATTTTCAGGCCGACCGGGCCCGGCAGCTCGGCTTCACCACGGCGGAAAAGACCTTTGACGACATCATCCGCATCCACATCGAGGATGAGCTCGGCGGGAACTTTGTCGCCTAGCATTGCGCGCTGACGGCGCGCGGCTCGGCTTGGCGAAGCAAGAAAAAACCGCTGCCGCGCCGCCATCGGCCGTCATGAACCAGGTGCAGGGGTGGGCCGCGCCCGGCCGCCCACTTGGTACTTGTGTTGCGGCGCAACTTGCAGCAAATCTTATGGCAAAGGTGCGACGCGCCCAGGAAAGCCGGCGGCTTTTCTGACGTCGCGTGCGACAGGGAAACGGGAGAGACGGCAATGGCAGCCAATATCGTGGGTTGGGCTCACACCCCCTTCGGCAAGTTCGACAACCTGACGATCGAGGACATGGTCGTGCAGGTGGCCAACGAGGCGATTGCCGATGCGGGGATCTCCGCCGCCGATGTCGACGAGATCGTTCTCGGCCATTTCAACGCCGGGTTCTCCCCGCAGGACTTTACCGCCGCGCTGGTGCTGCAGGCCGATCCGCAGTTGCGCTTCAAGCCGGCGACGCGCGTGGAAAACGCTTGCGCCACCGGCACCGCGGCGGTGCATCAGGGCATCAAGGCGATCAATGCCGGCGCGGCGCGGATCGTGCTCGTCGTCGGCGTCGAGCAGATGACGCGGACGCCGGCTGCGGAGATCGGCAGGAACCTGCTTCGCGCCTCCTACCTGCCGGAGGACGGCGACACCCCGGCGGGCTTTGCCGGCGTGTTCGGCAAGATCGCGCAGGCTTACTTCCAGCGCTACGGGGACCAGTCCGACGCGCTGGCGATGATCGCGGCGAAGAACCACCGCAACGGCGTCGACAATCCCTATGCGCAGATGCGCAAGGATTTCGGCTATGAGTTCTGCCGCGCCGAGAGCGAGAAGAACCCGTTCGTCGCCGGCCCCCTGAAGCGCACCGACTGCTCGCTGGTGTCGGATGGCGCCGCAGCCCTCGTGCTCGCCGACAGCGAGACCGCCAAGACCATGGGCAAGGCGGTCAACATCCGCGCCACCGCCCATGCGCAGGATTTTCTGCCGATGTCGAAGCGCGACATCGTCGATTTCGAGGGCTGCACGGTAGCCTGGCAGCGCGCGCTAAATGCCGGCGGCGTGACGCTCGACGATCTGTCCTTCGTCGAGACCCATGACTGCTTCACCGTCGCCGAGCTGATCGAATACGAGGCGATGGGCCTGACCCCGAAGGGCCAGGGCGCCCGCGCCATCAAGGAAGGCTGGACCGAAAAGACCGGCAAGCTGCCGATCAACCCGTCGGGTGGTCTCAAGGCCAAGGGCCATCCGATCGGCGCGACCGGCGTGTCGATGCATGTGCTCAGCGCCATGCAGCTCGTCGGCCAGGCGCCGGAAGGCATGCAGATCAAGAACGCCAAGCTCGCCGGCATCTTCAACATGGGCGGCGCGGCGGTCGCCAACTATGTCACGCTGCTGGAGCCGGTGAAGTAACGCCGGCACGGGAGCAGGGACCGTGAACATTGCCGAATGGCTGGCTGCGAGCGCACGGCTTCATCCCGCCGCGCCCGCGCTGCTGCACGGGCTTGATGTCGTCGCCGACTATGCCGCCTTCGCACGATCGGCGGCGGCGGTCGGGCAATTTCTCGCGCAGGAGCACGGCATCGCGGCGGGCGACCGCGTGGCGCTGTTCATGCACAATACGCCGCACTATCTCGAATGCCTTTACGGCATCTGGTGGATCGGCGCGGTCGCCATTCCGATCAATGCCAAGCTGCACGGCCGGGAGGCAGCATGGATCTGCGGCAATGGCGGTGCCAAGGTCGCGTTCGTCGATGGCGATGCCCGCGCGGCGCTGGCCGAGGCGGGCGCGGACGTGCCGGCAAGACTGAAGCTCGTCAGCGTCGGCGACGACGCCTATCGGCGCATCGCGGCAAGCGGCGCGGGCGAGGCGACCCCGATGCCCTGCGAGGACGACGACCTCGCCTGGCTGTTCTACACCTCGGGCACCACCGGCCGGCCCAAGGGCGTGATGCTGAGCCACGGCAACCTGATCGCAATGTCGCTGTGCTATCCCGCCGACGTCGATACCGTCGCGCAGGAGGATGCCGCGCTCTATGCCGCGCCGCTCTCGCATGGGGCGGGGCTGTATAATTTCATTCATGTGCGGATGGCCGCGCGGCACGTCGTGCCGGCCTCCGGCGGGTTCGAGCCCGCCGAAGTGCTCGATCTCGCCAAACAGCTGAAGCACGTGTCGATGTTCGCCGCGCCGACTATGGTGCGGCGGCTGGTGGACGCGGCCAAGGCGCGCGGCGAGACCGGCGAGGGCATCAAGACCATCGTCTATGGCGGCGGCCCGATGTATCTCGCCGACATCCGCGATGCGATCGCGACCATGGGCCAGCGCTTCGTGCAGATCTACGGGCAGGGCGAGTCGCCGATGACGATCACCTCGCTCAGCCGCGCATGGCATCGGGACACGTCGCACCCGCGCTATCTCGAGCGCCTCGCCTCGGTCGGCGTCGCCCAGAGCGCGATCGAGGTGCGCATCACCGATGCCGAGGGCCGGGTGCTGCCCCCGGGCGAGACCGGCGAGATCGAAACCAAGGGCCCGCCGGTGATGCTCGGCTACTGGCACAACCCGGACGCGACCGCCGATACGCTGCGCGACGGCTGGCTGCGCACCGGCGATGTCGGCCGGATGGACGCGGACGGGTTTTTGACGCTCTCCGACCGTTCCAAGGACGTGATCATTTCGGGCGGCACCAACATCTATCCGCGCGAGGTGGAGGAGGCGCTGCTCACCCATGCGGCGGTGCACGAGGTTTCCGTGATCGGCCTGCCGGACGCGGAATGGGGCGAGAGCGTCGTCGCCTGCGTTGTGCTGCGCGATGGCGCGGCCGCGACCGCCGAAACGCTCGATGCGCACTGCCTGCAGGCGATCGCCCGTTTCAAGCGGCCGAAAAAGTATGTCTTCATGGCGGAACTGCCGAAGAACAACTACGGTAAGGTATTGAAAACCGCGCTGCGCGAGACTTTGCGCAGTGAGACGCGATAGCCTGCCTTGCGCGGCCGGGCTGCTTTCTTCATCAACGGCAGGCGTTGCAAGAGGACGGGCGGACGTGAACTTTGAGCTGACCGGGCAACAGAAAGCCATTCGCGAGTCCGTTGCCAAAATCTGTTCGCGCTTCGATGATGCCTATTGGCTGGAGCGCGATCGCGTCGGCGGCTTTCCGGCGGACTTTCACCGCGCGATGGCCGACGCCGGCTGGCTCGGCATCTGCATGCCGGAAAAATTCGGCGGCGCGGGCCTCGGGCTGGTCGAGGCCGCGATCATGATGCGCGCGGTGGCGGAGTCCGGCGCCGGCATGGCGGGCGCGTCGTCGATCCATCTCAACGTCTTCGGCCTCAATCCCGTCGTGGTGTTCGGCACGGACGAGCAGTGCGCGCGCATGCTGCCGCCGATCATCGACGGCAGCGAGCGGGCATGCTTCGCCGTCACCGAGCCCAATACCGGGCTCAACACCACCCAGCTCAAGACCCGCGCGGTGCGGCAGGGCGATCGCTATCTCGTCAACGGCCAGAAGGTGTGGATCTCATCCGCGCAGGTGGCGGAAAAGATTTTGCTGCTGGCGCGCACCACGCCGCTGGAGGAAACGCCGAGTCCGACCCTCGGCCTTAGCCTGTTTTATACCGATCTCGACCGCAGCCGCATCACGGTGCACGAGATCGAAAAGATGGGCCGCAAGGCGCTCGACTCGAACGAACTGTTCATCGCCGATTTCGAGGTCCCGGTCGCCGACCGCATCGGCGAGGAAGGCCGCGGCTTCGAATACATTTTGCACGGCATGAATCCCGAGCGCGTGCTGATCGCGGCTGAGGCTGTGGGCCTCGGTCACGCCGCGCTGGCACGGGCGAGTGCCTATGCGGGCAGCCGCGTCGTGTTTAACCGTCCCATCGGCAAGAACCAGGCGATCCAGCATCCGCTGGCGAAAAACTGGGCGGAGCTCGAGGCCGCCTGGCTGATGACGCTGTCGGCGGCCTGGCAGTACGATCAGAAGCTGCCCTGCGGCGCGGCCGCCAATGCCGCAAAATATCTCGCCGGTGAGGCCGGCTATCACGCCTGCGAGCAGGCGGTGATGACCCATGGCGGCTTCGGCTATGCCAAGGAATATCACGTCGAGCGCTATTTTCGCGAGAGCCTGATCCCGCGCATCGCGCCGGTGAGCCGCGAGCTGATTTTGAGCTTTATTGCCGAGAAGGTGCTGGGGCTGCCGAAATCATACTGACGCCAGCCAGCCGAAACACCGGAACAAAACAAACCGGAAGCATCCGGGAAAAATGGGAAGGAAAGATTGATGAGTTCGCTCAAGGCCGCGCTTGATCCTCGATCCATCGCCATCATCGGCGCTTCCGAAAATCACAACAAGATCGGCGGGCGGCCCGTCTACTATCTCGAGCGCTACGGCTTTCGCGGCAAAATCTATCCGATCAATCCGACGCGCAGCGAATTGCAGGGGCATGTCTGCTATCCGAGCCTCGATGCGCTGCCCGAGGTGCCGGACCTCGTCATCGTCGCGGTGGCGGGCGACGGCGCCGTGACGGCCGTCGAGGACTGCGCGGCGCGCGGCGTCAAGGTCGCGATCGTGATGGCGTCGGGGTTTGGCGAAGTTGACCCCGTGGCCGGCAAGGCGAAGGAGCGGCGCATGGTCGAGGCCGCGCGCAAGACCGGCATGCGTATCGTCGGCCCGAATTCACAGGGGCTGGCGAATTTCGGCACCGGCGCGATCGCGAGCTTTTCCACCATGTTCATGGAGAGCCCGCCGAAGGCCGGACACGTCGCGATCCTCAGCCAGAGCGGCGCGCTGTCCACCGCGCCGTTCGGGTTTCTGCATCCGCGCGGCATCGGCCTGCGCCATTCGCACGCGACCGGCAACGATGCGGACATCACGGTCGGCGAGCTGGCGGTCGCGGTGGCGCAGGACAGCGAGGTCAAGCTGATGATGCTCTACCTCGAAAGCATTCCCGACAAAAAATATCTCGAGGAGCTCGCCGAGGTCGCGCTTCATCGCGATCTGCCGATCATCGCGCTGAAATCCGGCCGCACCGACGCCGGGCGCGCGGCGGCGCAGTCGCACACCGGCGCGCTCGCCAACGAGGACCGGATGGTCGATGCCTTCTTCGAGCATTACGGCATCTGGCGCGCGCCGGACCTGCGCGGCCTTGTCGAGGCGACCGAGCTTTACCTCAAGGGCTGGAAGCCGAGCGGCCGCAACCTTGTCGCGATCAGCAATTCCGGCGCGGTCTGCGTGATGACGGCGGATGCGGCGACGGCGGCGAACATGCCGATGGCGAAGCTTGCGCCGCAGACCGACCAGCGGCTCAAGGCCATTCTGCCGAGCTTTGCGACGACGACCAATCCGATCGACATCACCGCCGCGCTGCTCTCCAACAGCCGCCTGTTCGGCGACATTCTGCCGGTGCTGGCCGACGATCCGGCGGTGGATGCGATGCTGATCGGCATTCCGGTCGCGGGGCCGGGCTATGATGTCGATGCCTTCGCCCGCGACACCGCGGCGTTCGGTGCAAAAACCGGCAAGCCGGTGGTCGTTGCGGCGACGCAGGCGAGCGTCGCCGATCGCTTCGCCGAGGAGGGCGTCTCCGTCTTCCCGACCGAGAGCGAGGCAGTCGCGGCGCTTAACCAGTTTCTCAGCCACCGCGCCCTGATGGAGCGCGTGCGGGCGCGCGGCGCGGTGCGCCTGCCGCCGCCGCTGCCGCAGACGGCGCTGACGATGTTGAACGAGGCGGAGAGCCTTGCGCTTCTTGCCGCGCGCGGCATCCCGGTGGTGGCGCACCGGCTCTGCCGTTCGCGCGGCGAGGCGGAGGCCGCACTTGCGGCGATCGGCGGCCGCGTCGTCGTCAAGGGCTGCTCGGCAGACATCGCCCACAAGTCCGAGCTTGGCCTCGTCCGGCTCAATCTTGCGACGGCGGAGGATGTCGGCCGCGCCTTCGACGAGATGGAGGCGATCATCCGCAAGGAGGGTGCGCGGTTCGATGGCGTCATCGTCGCCGCGATGGCGGGCGGGCGCCGCGAAATCATGATCGGTGCGCACCGCGATCCGGTGTTCGGCCCGGCGGTCGCTGTCGGCGACGGCGGCAAATATGTCGAGGTGTTCAAGGACACCGCGCTGCTGCTGCCGCCGTTCCGGCAGGACGATGTGAAGGAGGCGTTGCGCAAGCTGCGCATTGCGCCGCTGCTCGGTGGCGCGCGGGGCGAGGAGCCGATGGATGTCGCGGCGCTCTGCGACGTGGTGGTGAAGATCGGCGAGCTGATGCGCGATCCGTCCGCCAGGGTCGCGAGCATCGACCTCAATCCGGTGATGCTCGCGAGCAGAGGCGAGGGCTGCGTCGTCGTGGACGCCGTCGTGTTTCAGATGGCCTGACGGCGCTGCGCCTCCGGGCGGTTGAAGGCGACGGCGTGCGCGCCGTCGCGGCTGGCCAGATACTTTGCCAGTATGACGGTCGGGATCAGGATGGCGGCGCCCAGCATCAAAATCTGCGCTTCCGACAACGGCATGATGCCGCCGCCCGGCGTTGCAATCACGACGCCGCCGATGATCAGCAGCACGCGGATCGGCCATTGCAGCGCGCCGGCATGGCGCAGGTCGCCGATGAACGCCTGATAGCCCTGGATGCCGCCGCAGATGAACAGCGTGCCGAGTGCGATCAGCGCCATCAGGCCGAGGGCGACCAGATAGCTGCCCTGCAACACCAGCGCCGGATTGAGCACGAAGAAGAACGGAATGAAGTAGATGATGCTGCCGACCCACATCGACTCCCAGCCGGTGCGCATCGCCGGCGAGCCGGCAATGCCTGCCGCCGCGAAAGAGGCGATGGCGACCGGCGGGGTGATGGAGGAAAGCATGCCCCAATAGAAGATGAACATATGGACGGCGAGGCGGTTGAGGCCGACCTTTTCCAACGCCGGGGCGACGAGGATCGCAAGGAAGATGTAGCAGGCCGTCGTCGTGAGGCCGAGGCCGAGGATGAGGCTCGTGACCGCGCACATGATCAGCAGCAGGAACGCGTTGTCGCCGGCGATTTGCAACAGATCGTTGGCGAGGCTGGAGATCACGCCGGTCATCGAGAACGCGCCAATCAGGAGGCCGCAGCCGGCGAGAATGCCGGCGAGCTCGACGAAGGTGCGGCCATTGACCTCGAAGAAGCGCAGCACGGTTGCGCGCGTCCAGCGGGTATCCTTGGAAAACAGCTGGTTGAGCACGAGCAGCAGGGCGGTGGCGTAGAACGGCGCGTGGCTCTCGCGTTTGAAGTGAAGCAGCATGACGATCAGGAGCGCGATGACGAAGATGTAGTACCAGCCTTCCTTGATCGCGTCCCATGCGCGCGGCAGTTCTGAGCGCGGAATGCCTTCGAGGCCGTGGCGGGCGGCATAGGCGTCCACCTGCATGAACAGGCCGATATAGTACAGCGCCGCGGGAATGACGGCGGCGACGGCGACTTCGGCATAGCTGATGTTGAGGAACTGGGCGATGATGAAGGCGGTCGCGCCCATCACCGGCGGGGCCAGCACCGCGCCGGTGGAGGCGCAGGCCTCGATGGCGGCGGCATAGGTCGCGCGAAAGCCGCTCTTCTTCATCACGGGGATCGTCATGGTGCCGGCGGTGAGCACGTTGGAGATGATCGAGCCAGACATCATGCCGAGCAGGGCGCTGGCGAAGATGCAGACCTTGGCCGCGCCGCCGCGAAACGTGCCGCACAGCGCGAAGGAAATGTTGATGAAGAATTTTCCGGCGCCCGTCGTCATCAGCGCGACGCCGAAGACGAGGAAGCCGATCACGGTGTCGGCAAAGGCCTGGATCGGAATGCCGAGGAGGCTCTCACCCGAGAGCACATGATAGGCGGTGGCCTGTTCGAGCGTCGACTGCGTGCCGCGCAGCGGGCCGAGCCAGGTCGCGTCGGCGAACAGCGGGTAGACCGTGAACGGGAAGATGCACAGCACGAGGCTCCAGCCGCCGGTGCGGCGCAGCGCCTCCATCAGCATCGCCCACATCACGAGGCCCGCGATGAAGGCTGGCGTCGGCGCGCCGCCGAACTCCCAGCCGGCTTCCGCCGCCTTGCGGATATAGCTCATCAGCACGATCGAGGCTGCGAAGGTGATGGCCGCGAGCGCGACGTCGTACCACGGCACGCGGTTCAGCGGCGCCGTTTCCGATCCGGGAAAGATCAGGAACGAGAACGGCAGCATCAGCGCGATCAGCAGATAAAAATATTCGGTGTTGAGCTGGGTGTAGCCGACGAAGAAGCGCAGCGCGAACTGCTGGTTGATGCACAAGAAGATCGTCGCGGCGGTGGCGAGGATCAGCGCGGCGCGCCAGAAGCCGGTGAGCGAGCGTACCCGCGTGACTTCCGCCTCCTGCATGTTGGCGACATCGGAGTGCGGATCAGGCATCACGATCTTGGTGGGGGCGGTCGGGTGCTGGGAGGGGGCGGCCGTTGTCATCAATGATCCTCGACGCTGCCCACACCGCGCCGAAGCAGGGGAAGGCGGCTTCTCGCGGGCGGGCTGAAATGAGCGAACAGTGCTTGTTCAGGCGGAGCGTGTGCTCCGCCTGTCGTGGTGCCGGATTGATGTCTGTCCGTGTTGTCTGTCTGCTTTTGTGGGCGGTCTGCCTGCGCCGGTCCCGCGCGCCATGCCCGTCGCATGGTTTGCGAGGGATGGCGCGCATGGTTTCGGCGCGGTCAGTTGAAGGCGTCCGGCAGGTTTGCCTTGGCGAGCGCGGCCTTGCGGGCCGCCTGCCAGCCCTCGACGAACTTGTCGTCGGCCGGATTGGTCTTGGTGTAGTCGGCCCATGCCGCCATCAGGACGCCCTGGCGCTTGATGAGCGCGTCGTTGTGGGCCTGGTCGGCGTCGGTCCAGTGCTTGGCCTCCTTGAAGGCCTTCACGGCGCCGGGATGGAAGGGGATCACCCACTTCATCGTCTGCCGCTTCAGCTCGAGGCCGACGGCTCCCGGCGCGCCGTCCTTGTAGAGGTCGTAGCCCTCGATCATCGCCTTGGTGACGGCATGGATGTCCGCTTCGGACTCCGTGCCGTAGGTGACGATGACCGGATAGGGATAGGTGCCCATCTCGGTCGGCTTGGTCAGGCCGGCGCCGCAGGTCGCGGTGTGGGGCGTGAAGAACGGCCCGACCTTGGCGACGCGCTCCCAGCCGGCCTTGTCGTCCCTGGCCATGCGCGGCCACAGCACGCCGCGCGGCGAGGTCTCGGCTTCCTTGGCCTGCCCGGAGATCGTCGAGGCGAAGGCGGCGTCAACGTCGTTGTTGATCAGGCCCTTCCACATCGCGCCATAGCTGGCGAATTCGACGATCTTGACGTCCTTCTGCGTCAGCCCGGCGAAGGCGATGATCGCGAGCGCATTCTGGTTGAGCGCGGGCGAGCCGACGACGAAGCCGAGGCGCTTGCCCCGGAAGTCGCCGAGTTCCTTGACGCCGATGTCGTTGGCGATGCCGATCGACATGCCGTTGCAATCGACCGTGGAGAGGATGAGCTGGATCGGCTGCGGGCCCCATTCCTTGGCGCCGAATTCGAACACGCCTTCCTGCGCAAAGTAGCTGCCGGTGCCCATCGCGGAGGCGACGGCGCGCTTGGCGCGCAGCGGCGCGAGGCGGGCGACGTCGTTGCCGGCGGGCAGCACGCGGACGTTGGAGTTGTATTTTTCCTTCATCATCTTGCCGATGGCGACGGCGATGTTGAAGCCGGACGAGCCCGTGTCATAGGCCGTGAAGGCCATGGTCGGGGGCAGTTTCACTTCCTGTGCGTGCAGCGTGGAAACGGTGGCCAGTGTCGAAGCGGCCAGCATCAGCGACGCAAAAGCAATTTTGCGAGCAACCATCCAAGACCCTCCCGTCGGCGGCACTTGCGGTGCAGTGCGCCTTTACATTTTATGGGAGGGATCATGTCATCGCCGCGAAGTCATAGCAATCCCGCGCGGCGACGAATGTGCGCGGGATTTTCGACAAATGGCTATGAGCGTGTTCCGCTGCGCGAGTTTGTTTCGCGCAGCGGAATGAACGAGGAAAGTAATTGTCACGCCGCGGCGGTGGCGATTTTCTGCTGCTTGCCGCGGCCGATCGTGACGACGACGATGGCGGCGACGAGGCACAGCGCACCGGCGACGAAGAAGGCGGGAAGGTAGCTTGCAAGATAGGTGCGGGACGCACCCGCTGCCATGGCGATCGAGGCCGCGCCGAGCTGGTGCCCGGCGAAGATCCAGCCGAATACCAGATTGGCTTTCTCGGGGCCGAAGCGCGAGACGGTGAGCTTCACCGTCGGCGGCACGGTTGCGATCCAGTCGAGGCCGTAGAAGATCGCGAACAGCGACAGCCCGTAGAACGAGAAGTTGGTGAAGGGCAGCGCGATCAGCGACAGGCCGCGCAGGCCATAATACCAGAACAGCAGCGTGCGGTTGTCGTAGCGGTCGGACAGCCAGCCCGAGCCGATGGTTCCGATGAAGTCGAAAATGCCCATCACGGCGAGCAGCGTCGCAGCCCCGGTCGCCGCCATGCCGAAGTCGGAGCAGAACGGAATGAAGTGGATCTGGATCAGGCCGTTGGTGCTGGCGCCGCAGATGAAGAACGTGAAGAACAGCACCCAGAAGATCGGCTCGCGCGAAGCCTCGCGCAGCGCGCCGAAGGCCGCTCCGAAGATCGAGCCCTGCTGCTGCGGTGCAGCCACCGGGGCGGTGCCGGTGTCGCCGAACGGGCGCAGGCCAATGTCGGAAGGGCGGTCGCGCATCAGAGCGAGAACGGCAAGCGCGGTGACGATCAGCGCAATCGTCAGCATCGTCAGCGCGGTGCGCCAGCCATAGGTCTCGGTGAGGCCGGCGAGCAGCGGCAGGAAGACGAGCTGCCCGGTTGCGGAGCTGGCGGTGAGGATGCCGACGACGAGGCCGCGCCGGGCGGTGAACCAGCGCGCGGCGACGGTCGCGCCGAGCACCAGCGCGGTCATGCCGGTGCCGAAGCCGATGACGAAACCCCACAGCAGGACGAGCTGCCAGATCTGCGTCATCATCAGCGAGACGAGGAGGCCGAAGATCACCAGCGACAGGCCGATGCTGGTGATCCGGCGCAGGCCGTAGCGGTTGAGCAGGGCGGCCGTGAACGGTGCCATCAGCCCGAACAGCAACAGGCGGATCGAGAGCGCGGTGGAAATCTCCGCCGTCGACCAGCCGAATTCCTGCTGCAGCGGAATGATGAAGACGCCCGGCGCGCCGACCGCGCCCGCACTGACCAGCGCGGTGAGAAAGGTGACAAGCACCATCACCCAGCCATAATGGATGTTCCTGCGCGCGAGTCTTGCCGAAAGCCAGTCGGAGATCATCGGGTGTCCCAATCGGGTTGGTGGTTGGCGCACACTGCAAAACGATCCGGCTGGCGGATCATGAGATGATAATTATCATACAATGGGCCGGGCCCGCTAGGATGCAGCCACTGCAAAGTTTCGCATGGCGATTTGCGGAATTCGCAGACCGGGAACCGGGTCAGGCCCGCGACCGCGGCCGGTCGATAAAGTTCTGCATCAGCCGCTGCGGCTCGCCGGTCAGATAGGCTTCGCCGAACGTCTTGATGCTGAGATCGACGGATTGTGCAAGCGGAAGTTCTTCCCATTGGCGGAGAAGGGCTTTTTGCGCGCGCAGGGCCTCGGGCCCGCATTCGAGAAGTTGCGCGAGGGTCGCGTCGATGGCGGCGTCGAGGTTGGCATCCTCGGCCATCTGGTCGACCAGCCCCCAGGCAAGCGCCGTCGGCGCGTCGATGGTGGCCGCCGTCAAGATCAGCCAGCGGGCGCGGCCCCAGCCGATCAGGCGGGGCAACAGCGCGGCGTGGATCACCGAGGGGATGCCGACCTTGACCTCCGGCATGGCGAATTTGGCGCTCTGCGCGGCGATGCGGATATCGCAGGCGGCGGCGAATTCCAGCCCGCCGCCGAGGCACCAGCCGGCCAGCCGGGCAATCACCGGGGCGGGGAACTGCCGGGCGGCCTCGCAGAGGTCGCGCAGCCCGGTGATGAAGGTCTCTGCCGACGCCTGGTCGAGGGTCGCCATTTCCTTGATGTCGGCGCCGCCGATCAGGCTTTTGGGGCTTTCGCCGGTCATCACGACCGCGCGGATGGTGGGATCGGCGGCCAGCGTGTTCAGCCCGTCGCGGACGTCGCGGATGGCGGCAGAGCCCAAAATGTTCAGCGGCCCGGCATTGCAGATCGTGACGGTGACGACGTCTCGGGCGTCGCGGGCAATGCCGCAGTGCTGGTTGAGCATCTCCATGGTGGTCCTCGCTGGCTGTCTGTGAATTGGCCGTCTGGGCGGGTTTGGCGGCGAGGTTAGCAGACTGCGGCGCAAGTGCAGGCGGCGAGTTGGAAAACGCGCGGCGGCTGCGAAAAAAGTCCGGTTTTTGACGCCGCGGGCGGTGTCCGTTACGGTGCATGAGCGTTATATGATGCTGATCATCTCGTGGACGGTGATGCGCTACTCCAAGGAACACAAGGCCGAGACGCGGGCGCGGATTGTGCGCAAGGCATCGGTGTGTCTCCGCGAAAAGGGTACGCGCGGCGTCGGGGTGGCCGACCTCATGAAGGAGGCCGGGCTGACCCATGGCGGGTTCTATGCCCACTTCAACTCCCGCGAGGCGCTTCTGGTCGAGGCGGTTGCCGATGCGATGGACCGCTCCATCGCGCGCTGGCGCAAGAACGCCGCGGAACTGCCCGAGGACGAGCGCCTCGCCGCGATCGTCGAGGCTTACCTGACGCCCGACCATTGCGATGCGCCGGGCCGCGGCTGCGCGGTGGCAGCGCTCGGCGCCGAAATCGCCCGCGAAGGCGACAAGGCGCGCGAGATGTTCGCCGACAAGCTCGACGAGATGATCGGCACCCTGGCCGAGCAGATTCCCGGCAAGCCCGCCGCCGAGGCGCGCAGCGAGGCGATCGCCTCGCTCGCCTTGATGGCCGGGGCATTGATTCTTGCCCGCGGCGCCGGCGGCGGCGCGTTTTCGGCCGAGGTGCTGGCGGCCTGCCGCAAGGCCGCGCTGAAAAACTGCCCGGCTTCAGCCGAAGAAGCGCCCGCTGCAACGAAAACCGGTGGCGATGGGGCGGACGATACCGCCGGCGCGTGAGGCGCGAACCGGCGGCCCGTCGCCGGGGTCCTTCGGGCGCCTTGATCGAAGGTGGTAGTAGTTTGATGTTGCGGACCCCACCGCCGCCCGCCAATATGAAAATCAAACAAGAGACGAGATCAAAATCTCAATGCTCAGAACGACGCCGTGGGCGGAACGCCCGCGCCAGGGCGTCGTCTGGCTGTGTCGGAGGAAATGATGCGCACGATCGGACATTTCATTGGCGGCCAACACGTCAAGGGAAAATCAGGCCGGTTCGCCGATGTCTATGAGCCGATGACCGGCGAGGTTCAGGCGCAGGTCGCGCTGGCGACCAGGGAGGAAATCCGCGCCGCGGTCGAAAACGCCAAGGCCGCGCAGCCGGCCTGGGCGGCGGTCAATCCGCAGCGCCGCACCCGTGTCCTGATGAAATTTCTTGAGCTCGTGGCGCGCGACAACGACGCGCTGGCCGAGCTTCTCGCCCGCGAGCACGGCAAGACGATCCCGGACGCGAAGGGAGACATTTTGCGCGGCGTCGAGGTGGTCGAATTCGCCCTCGGCATCCCGCAGCTGATGAAGGGCGAATATACCGAGGGCGCCGGTCCCGGCATCGACATCTATTCGATGCGCCAGCCGCTCGGCGTCGTCGCCGGCATCACGCCGTTCAACTTTCCCGCAATGATCCCGATGTGGAAATTCGCTCCGGCGATCGCCTGCGGCAATGCCTTCATCCTCAAGCCGTCCGAGCGTGATCCCGGCGTGCCGATGCGCCTTGCCGAGCTGATGCTGGAAGCCGGCCTGCCGCCGGGCATTCTCAATGTCGTCAACGGCGACAAGGGAGCGGTGGACGCCATTCTCGACGATCCCGACATCGCCGCCGTGGGCTTCGTCGGCTCGTCGCCGATCGCGCAATACATCTATGAGCGCGCGGCCGCGACCGGCAAGCGGGCGCAATGTTTTGGCGGCGCGAAGAACCACGCCATCGTCATGCCCGATGCCGACATGGATCAGGCCGTCGATGCGCTGGTCGGCGCCGGCTATGGCGCGGCCGGCGAGCGCTGCATGGCGGTGTCGGTGGTGGTGCCGGTGGGCGAGGCGACCGCGAACGAGCTGGTCGAGCGCCTGATCCCGCGCGTCGAAAATCTCAAGATCGGCCCCTCGACCGATCCGACGGCCGACTTCGGCCCGCTGGTGACACGCGAGGCGCTGGCCCGCGTGCGCAACTACGTCGATGTCGGCGTGCAGGAAGGGGCCAAGCTGCTGGTCGATGGCCGCGGCTTCAAGATGCAGGGCTACGAGAACGGCTTCTACATGGGCGGCTGTCTGTTCGATCACGTCAAGCCGAACATGCGCATCTACAAGGAAGAGATTTTCGGCCCGGTGCTTTCGGTCGTGCGCGCGCACGATTTCGACGAAGCCGTGCGTCTGCCGTCGGAGCATGAATACGGCAACGGCGTTGCGATCTTCACCCGCGACGGCGATGCCGCGCGCGAATTCGCGGCGGGTGTCAATGTCGGCATGGTCGGCGTCAACGTGCCGATCCCGGTTCCGGTCGCCTACTACACCTTCGGCGGCTGGAAGCGTTCCGGCTTTGGCGATCTCAACCAGTTCGGCCCGGACTCGGTGCGGTTCTACACCAAGACCAAGACCGTGACCTCGCGCTGGCCTTCCGGCGTGAAGGAAGGTGCCGAGTTCGCCATGCCGACCATGAAGTGATGGCCGGATGGTTTGCGCGTCGCCGTTCCGGGGTTGACCCGGAGCGGCCGAACCTGCTCACTTGACGAAAGGAAGAAATGGACGGACGCCGACGGGCGACCTGATCCGATAACGTCGAGGCTTTCGAGGCAGGCACATGCAGTTCGCACTCACCGAAGATCAGATCGCGATCCGCGACATGGCGCGCGATTTCGCTGCCGACAAGATCGCGCCGAACGCCAGCGAATGGGATGCGAAGCGGCATTTTCCCGTGAACGTGATGCGCGAGGCGGCGAGCCTCGGCATGGGCGGCATCTATATCCGCGACGATGTCGGCGGCTCGGGCATGACGCGCTTCGATGCCGCGCTGATCTTCGAGGCGTTGGCGCAGGGCTGCCCGACGATTTCGGCCTTCATCTCGATCCACAACATGGCGGCGTGGATGATCGACGCCTATGGCTCGGACGCGCAGCGCCGGAAATGGCTGCCGCAGCTCTGCACCATGGAAAAGATCGCGAGCTATTGCCTGACCGAGCCGGGCGCTGGATCGGACGCGGCGGCGCTGCGCACGCGCGCGGCGCGCGACGGCGATCACTACGTTCTCAACGGCCAGAAGCAGTTCATCTCCGGCGCCGGCGAGAGCGATGTCTATGTCGTGATGGTGCGCACCGGCGGCGAGGGCGCGGGCGGCATCTCGACGCTCGTGGTCGAGCGCGACACGCCGGGGCTGTCGTTCGGCGCCAACGAGCACAAGATGGGCTGGAACGCGCAGCCGACGCGCGCGGTGATCTTTGAAAACGCCCGCGTGCCGGTGGCCAACCGTATCGGCGAGGAGGGCATCGGCTTCAAGATCGCGATGGCGGGGCTGGATGGCGGCCGTCTCAATATCTGCGCCTGTTCGCTCGGCGGCGCGCAGGCCGCGCTCGACAAGGCGCTGGCCTATATGCGCGACCGAAAGGCCTTCGGCAAACGCCTCGACGAATTCCAGGCGCTGCAGTTCAAGGTCGCCGACATGGCGATCGAACTGGAAGCGGCGCGCGCCTTCCTGTGGCGCGCGGCGGCGGCGCTCGATCGCAAGGACCCCGACGCCACGATGCTCTGCGCCATGGCGAAACGTTTCGGCACCGATGTCGGCTTCGAGGTCGCCAATGCGGCGCTTCAACTGCATGGCGGATATGGCTATCTTTCGGAATACGGCATCGAGAAAATCGTGCGCGATTTGCGGGTGCATCAGATCCTGGAAGGAACGAACGAAATCATGCGTATGATCGTGGCGCGCAAGCTGATTGAAAACGCGCGATGACCGAAGGTAACGAAGACGACCTGATCGTTCGGCGAGAAGGTTCGGCGGGAATCATCCTCCTCAACCGGCCCAAGGCCCTCAACGCCCTGACGCTCGACATGGTGCGCCACATCGATGTCGCGCTCGATGCGTTCGAGGCCGATCCCGAAGTCGCCTTGGTGCTGCTGGAAGGCGCCGGCGAGCGCGGTCTCTGCGCCGGCGGCGATATCCGCAGCCTGTATGACAGCGCGCGCGAGCACGGCGACCTCGGCAAGGTGTTTTGGCGCGAAGAGTATGTTTTGAACGCGCGCATCGCGGCGTTTTCGAAACCGTTCGTCGCCTATATGGACGGCATCGTGATGGGCGGCGGCGTCGGCCTTGCCTCGCATGGCAGCCACCGCATCGCGACCGATCAGACGAGGCTCGCGATGCCGGAAACCGGGATCGGCTTCTTTCCCGATGTCGGCGGCACGTATCTGCTGTCGCGCGCGCCGGGCGAGCTCGGCACCTATTTCGGCCTGACCGGCACGACGATGAACGGCTTTGATGCCGTCAAGGCGCGCTTTGCCGACGTCGTCGTCAGCGCCGACCGCTGGCAGGAGCTGCGCGGCACGCTGACGCGCGTTGCACCGACCGCGCAGGCGGACGAGATCGCCCGCGTCATCGCCGCATTCGCGGTGCCCTCCGGGCAGGCGCCGGTCGCGGCGGAGCGCGCGCGGATCGACAGGCTGTTCTCCGGCAACAGCGCCGAGGAGATCGTCGCTGCGCTCGAGGCGGACGGCAGCGAGTTTGCGGCGGCGACGCTCACGACGCTGCGCCAGAAGTCGCCGACGAGCGTGAAGGTCACGCTCCGCCTGCTGCGGCAGGCGCGCGACCTCAAGACGCTGGAACAATGCCTCGTGCACGAATATCGCGCCTCCTTGCAGGTGTTCGTCAGCCACGAGTTTCTCGAGGGCGTCCGCGCCGCGGTGATCGACAAGGACCGCAACCCGAAATGGTCGCCCGCACGCATCGAGGATGTGACGGAAGAGATCGTCGCCCGCTATTTTGAGGATCGTGGCGCGGACGAGCTGAGATTTTAAAGACAATCATTTTTGGGAGGACGACCATGGCGAAGATCGCATTCATTGGCCTTGGCAACATGGGTGGTCCGATGGCCGCCAACCTCGTCAAGGCGGGGCACACGGTGACGGGCTTCGATCTCGTCGAAGCCTCGCTTGCCTCGGCAAGGTCGGCCGGCGTTGCGATTGCGGGCAGCGCGGCCGAGGCGGTCAAGGATGCCGAAGTCGTCGTCACCATGCTGCCGGCGGGCAAGCATGTGCTGGGCGTGTGGGGCGAGATCGTGCCGCACATCGCAAAAGGCCGGCTGATCATCGATTGCTCGACCATCGATGTCGAAAGCGCGCGCAAGGCGCATGAGCTCGCGGGCAAGGCGGGGCTGCTCTCCGTCGATGCGCCGGTGTCGGGCGGCGTCGGCGGCGCCTCCGCCGGCACGCTCACCTTCATGTGCGGCGGTGCAGAGGCTGCGTTCGATGCCGCGAGGCCAGTGCTCGAAAAGATGGGCAGGAAGATCGTCCACTGCGGCGACAACGGTGCAGGGCAGGCGGCCAAGATCTGCAACAACATGATTTTGGGCATTTCGATGATCGGCGTCTGCGAGGCCTTCGCGCTGGCGGAGAAGCTCGGCCTGTCGCATCAGTCGCTGTTCGATGTGTCCTCCACCGCCTCGGGCCAGTGCTGGTCGCTGACGAGCTATTGCCCGGTGCCGGGGCCGGTGCCGGCGTCGCCCGCCAACAACGGCTACAAGCCGGGCTTTGCGGCGGCGCTGATGCTGAAGGATCTGCGGCTGTCGCAGGAGGCGGCGCAGGCCGCTGGCGCGGCGACGCCGCTCGGCCAGCACGCCGAGGAAATCTATGCCGCGTTCGAGCAGGCGGGGCACGGCGGCGAAGACTTTTCAGGCATCATCAACCACCTTCGGGAGATCGCCGGCAAAAGCTGAAAGCGCGCGCGAGAAAAGCAAGAACAACAGGGAGGAAGCGTCATGACGACATTTTCGGAAGCCCGCGCGTTTCTTCTGCGCCATCGCACCGACTACGCTACCGCAGTCTCGCAATTCCGCTGGCCGGACCCTGTGCCGTTCAACTGGGCGCTCGACTGGTTCGATGCGGGCCTCGCGCAGGATGCGGAAAGCGGCGAGCGCTGTGCGCTGTGGATCGTCGATGCCGACGGCAGCGAGACGAAGCTGACCTTCCGCGAACTGTCGCGGCGCTCGAACCAGACCGCCAACTATCTGCGCGGGCTCGGCCTCAAGCGCGGCGATGCGCTGCTACTGCTCCTTGGCAATGTAGTGCCGCTGTGGGAGACGATGCTGGCGGCGATCAAGCTCGGCGTCATCGTCATTCCGGCAAGTACGCTGCTGACGCCGGACGAGTTGCAGGACCGGCTCGACCGTGGCCGCGTCAAGGCGGTGATCGCGGCGCAGGACCAGCTCGCGAAGTTCGACAGCCTGAAGAGCGACAACGTTCTGCGCATCGCCGTCGGCGTGCGCGAGGGCTGGCTGAGCTACGACGAGAAGGCCTCGTTCCCGGAGACGTTCGCGCCGGACCGGCCGACGCAGGCGTCCGATCCGATGCTGCTCTATTTCACCTCCGGCACCACCGCCAAGCCGAAGCTGGTGCTGCACGACAACCGCAGCTATCCGGTCGGCGCGCTCTCGACGATGTACTGGCTCGGCCTTCAGCCCGGCGACATTCACCTCAACATCTCCTCGCCGGGATGGGCCAAGCACGCCTGGAGCTGTTTCTTCGCGCCGTGGAATGCAGGCGCGACGGTGTTCGTGCTCAACCAGCCGCGCTTCGATGCCAAGGGGCTTCTGGCGACGATGTCGCGCTGCGGCGTCACCACACTGTGCGCGCCGCCGACCGTCTGGCGGCTGCTGATCCAGGAAAGGCTCGACAACTACAAGATGGCGCTGCGCGAGGTCTGCGGCGCGGGCGAGCCGCTCAACCCGGAAGTGATCGATCAGGTGAAGGCGGCGTGGGGGCTCACCATCCGCGACGGCTACGGCCAGACCGAGACGACCGCGCTCGCCGGCAATTCGCCGGGGCAGCCGATCAAACCCGGCTCGATGGGTCGCCCGCTGCCGGGCTACAAGGTGCGCGTGATCGATGCTGACGGCAACGACACCACCGAGGGCGAGGTGGCGCTGGTGCTCGGCGCGGATCGTCCCGCCGGCCTGATGCGCGGCTACCAAACCGACGACGGCGGCGTTGCCGGCGCCGATGGCGAGGTCTATCGCAGCGGCGACGTCGTGTTCGTCGACGAGGACGGCTATCTGACCTTCGTCGGCCGCGCCGACGACGTGTTCAAGTCTTCGGACTATCGCATCAGCCCGTTCGAGCTGGAGAGCTTTTTGCTTGAGCACGATCTCGTGGCGGAGGCGGCGATCGTGCCGAGCCCGGACCCCATCCGCCTCGCGGTGCCGAAGGCTTATGCGCTGCTCGTCGGCGGTGCCGAGCCGTCGCGCGAGACGGCGCTGTCGATCTTTCTGCACATCCAGGAACGGCTTTCGCCGTTCAAGCGCATCCGCCGCATCGAGCTGGTCACCGAGCTGCCGAAGACGATTTCGGGAAAAATCCGCCGTGTTCAGTTGCGGCGGCTGGAGCTGGAGGATGACCGGACCAGCCCGCTGCGCGGCATCGAATATCGCGAGGAGGATTTTCCCGAGCTGAAAGCGGCGCGGGAATAGAGTGTTGGACTTCACCACGCGCGGGATCAACGCGCAGCAAAACCAAGAGCAGCAGAACCAGGAGCAGGGAGAAACAATGCCGCCCACGATTGAACGCGATGCCTATCTGGCGATGGTTGGACAGGAAATCGGCGTGTCGCCATGGCATCTCATCGACCAGAAGCGGATCGATGCCTTCGCGGAGACGACCGAAGATGATCAGTTCATTCATGTCGATCCTGAGCGCGCCGCGCGCGAGACGCCGTTCGGCGGCGCCATCGCCCACGGCTTTCTGACGATGTCCATGATGAGCGTTTTCAACTATGAGGTGATGCCGAAGGTCGCCGGCATGGCGATGGGCGTCAACTATGGTTTCGAGAAGCTGCGCTTCATCTCGCCGGTGCGGGCGGGCGCGCGCATTCGCGGGCGCTTTATGCTGGCCGAGGCCAAGATGCGCGCGGAGAAGGAGCTCTATTCGCGCACCAACGTCACGGTCGAGATCGAGGGCGAAGCCAAGCCGGCGCTCGTCGCGGACTGGATCGGTCTCATTTACTTCGCGTGATTTACGAAAGACGGACACATGACAATCAGATTTGATGGACGGGTTGCAATCGTCACCGGCGCGGGCAACGGGCTCGGGCGGGCGCATGCGCTGGGCCTCGCCGCGCGCGGCGCGCGCGTGGTGGTGAACGACTTTGGCGGCGCGCGCGACGGCACCGGCGGCTCGCTGACGCCGGCTGAGGAAGTGGTCGAGGAAATCCGCAAGGCGGGCGGGCAGGCGATGGCCGACGGCGCCGACGTCTCGGACCTGGCGCAGGTCACGGCGATGGTCGAGCGCGCCACGAAGGAGTGGGGCAGCGTCGACATCATGTGCGCCAATGCCGGCATTCTGCGCGACAAGTCGTTCGGCAAGATGGACCCCGCCGATTTCAGAAAGGTGCTCGACGTGCACCTCGTCGGCAGCTTCAACTGCGCCAAGGCGGTGTGGGACGGCATGCGCGAGCGCAACTATGGCCGCATCGTCTTCACCACGTCGTCCTCGGGGCTCTACGGCAATTTCGGCCAGGCCAATTACGGCGCGGCGAAAACCGGCATGGTCGGCCTGATGAATGTGTTGGCCGAGGAAGGCCGCAAGAGCGACATCCGCGTCAACGTGATTTCGCCGACGGCCGCCACGCGGATGACGGAAGAACTGGTGCCGGCGCCGGTGCTCAAGATGATGAAGCCGGAGGCGGTGACGCCGGCGGTTCTGTTCATGCTCGGCGAGAATGCGCCGACCCGCACCATCATGGGCGCGGGCGCCGGTTCCTTCGCCGTCATCAAGGTGATGGAGAGCGAAGGGCTGAACCTGCCGGAGGAGGAGTGGACGCCGGACGCGGTGGCGGCGAACTTTGCCGCGATCAGCGACATGACGAACGCAAAGAACCTTGAAGGCGCGTTCCACCAGACCAACAAATATGTCGAGCAGGCGGCGCGCCGCGCCGGCATCAAGCTCGGCTGAGCGGGCGATGCGCGCGGGCTGAGCCGGCCCCGCCATCATCGTCATTGCCGCGGGCGCTGCGGCGCTCTATCTCTGCGAAACGGATCGGGGCCGGTTGCACCACGCAATGCGGCCCCTCCTTTATTGCGGAGCGAACCACACAGCCATGGCACCACCATTGTCACAGCGTCATGCCGTCGTCGTCGGCGCGGGCCCTGCCGGGCTGATGGCGGCCGAGCGCCTTGCGCGGGGCGGTGCGGCGGTGACGGTGCTCGAGCGCATGCCCTCGGCCGCGCGAAAGTTTCTGATGGCCGGGCGCGGTGGGCTGAACATCACCCACAGCGAGCCGTTCGAGCGGTTCGTGACCCGCTATGGCGGGGCATTGCCGCGCCTGCAGGCCGCGCTCAATGCTTTTACGCCCGACGATCTGCGAAACTGGTGCGCGGCGCTTGGCGAGCCGACTTTCGTCGGCAGCAGCGGCCGCGTGTTTCCGACCTCGTTCAAGGCCTCGCCACTGCTGCGCGCCTGGTTGCGGCGGCTGGCCGAGGAGGGCGTTTCGCTGCGCCTGCGCCACGAGTGGCGCGGCTGGAACGAGGACGGCCGCCTGCGCATCGCCGCGCCCGATGGCGAGACGCTGGTTGCCGCCGATGCCGTGGTGCTGGCGCTCGGCGGCGCGAGCTGGCCGAAGCTCGGCAGCGCCGGTGCGTGGGTCGATGCGCTTGCCGGCAAGAGCATCGCGATCAATCCGCTGCGGCCCGCCAACAGCGGCTTTCACGCGCCGTGGTCGGATGTCTTTCGCGAGCGCTTTGAAGGCCAGCCGCTCAAGAACGTGGCGCTGTCGCATCAGGGCGAGGTCGCGCGCGGTGATGTCATCGTCACCCGAGCCGGCCTTGAGGGCGGTGCGGTCTATGCGCTGTCCGCGAGCCTGCGCGAGGCCATCGCGGCCCGCGGCGAAACGGTGCTGACGCTCAAGCTGCGGCCCGATGTCGACAACGCGGCGCTGGCGTCGCGGCTCGGCGGCACGCGCGGCAAGCAGTCCTTTTCGACATTTTTGCGCAAAGCCAGCGGGTTGTCCGCGCCCGCGATCGGCCTGTTGCAGGAGGTGGCGATCGCCTCCGGCATCACGCTGTCCGCGCTGTCGCCGGCCGATCTTGCCGCGCTGATCAATGCGCTGCCGGTTCGCCTTGACGGCGTCGCCGCAATCGACCGCGCGATCTCGACGGCGGGCGGCATCGCCTTCGACGAGGTGGGCGACGACTTCATGCTGCGCAAGCTGCCCGGCGTGTTCGTCGCCGGCGAAATGCTCGACTGGGAAGCGCCGACCGGCGGCTACCTCTTGCAGGCGTCCTTCGCCACCGGCCTTGCCGCAGGCGAGGGCGCACTAAGCTGGCTGCGCGCGCACGGATGATCGATCAGAGGGCGGATCAGCCGCCCTCGATTTCCTCGCGCAGCAGTTCGAGTTCGAGCCAGCGGTCCTCGGCCTCCTGCAGCTTGTCCTGCGCCTGCGTCACCGCGTTTGATGCCGCATCGAAGGCCTTGCGATCGCGGCTGTAGAGCGTGGGATCGTCGAGCAGCTTCTGGTGCCTGGCGATCTCGTCGCGCAGCTTGTCCATGGTTTTCGGCAGCGTTTCCAGCGCGTGCTTTTCGTTGAAGGAGAGGCGGCGTTTTGGCGCCGGCGCGGGAGCCGCAGCGGCCGCTTTTTCGGCCTTCGCCTCGGCTGCGGCCTTCTTCGGCGCGTCGCGCCTCAGGTCCTCGCCGCGCTGGGCCAGCATGTCGGAGTAGCCGCCGGCATATTCCAGCCAATTGCCGTTGCCGTCGGGAGCGATGACGGAAGTCACGACGCGGTCGAGAAAATCGCGGTCGTGGCTGATCAGCAGGACCGTGCCCTGATAGTCCGCCAGCATTTCTTCGAGCACGTCGAGGGTTTCGAGGTCGAGATCGTTGGTCGGCTCGTCGAGCACCAAGAGGTTCGACGGCTTGGCCAGCGCGCGCGCCAGCATCAGGCGGCCGCGCTCGCCGCCGGAAAGGGCTTCGAGCGGCGTGCGGATCTGCTCCTGCGAGAACAAAAAGTCGCGCATGTAGCCGACGACGTGTTTTGCCTTGCCGCCGACCATCACGGTGTCGCCGCGCCCGCCCGTCAGCGCGTCGGAAAGCGTCGAGCGCGGATCGAGGCTTTCGCGGTGCTGGTCGAGCGTCGCCATCTCGATATTGGCGCCGAGGCGAATGGTGCCGCTGTCGGGCTCGGTGGCGCCGGTGAGCATGTTGATCAGCGTCGTCTTGCCGGCGCCGTTCGGGCCGACGATGCCGACGCGGTCGCCGCGCTGGATACGGGTCGAAAAGCGGTCGACGATGGTGCGCCCGTCATAGGCCTTGGTGATGTCGCGGGCCTCGATTACCAGCGCGCCGGATTTCTCCGCCTCGGTGGCGGTGAGGCTGGCCTTGCCGGCGGTGCCGCGATAGTCGCGCTGCTGCTGGCGCAGGGCGTGGAGGTTGCCGAGCCGGCGGACGTTGCGCTTGCGCCTGCCGGAGACGCCGTAGCGCAGCCAGTGCTCCTCGGCCGCGATCTTGCGGTCGAGCTTGTGCTGGTCGCGCTCTTCTTCCGCCAAAATCTCGTCGCGCCATTCCTCGAACGCGCCGAAGCCGCGTTCGATGCGGCGGATCTTGCCGCGGTCGAGCCAGGCGGTGGCGTTCGAGAGCTTCGTCAGAAAACGGCGGTCGTGGCTGATGGTGACGAGGGCGCAGCGGCGGCTGAGGAGGTCGTTCTCCAGCCACTCGATCGTCGGCAGGTCGAGGTGGTTGGTCGGCTCGTCGAGCAGCAGAATGTCGGGCGAGGGCGCGAGCACCCGCGCCAGCGCCGCGCGGCGGGCCTCGCCGCCGGAGAGATTGGCGGGGTCCTCGTCGCCGTGCAGGCCGAGCTGCTCGAGCAGGTAGCGCGCCTGATGGCCGTCGTCGCCGGGGCCAAGCCCGGCCTCGACATAGGCCAGCGTCGTCTTCGCGTCGCCGAAATCCGGCTCCTGCGGCAGGTAGCGGACCGTCGCGCCCGGCTGCACGAAGCGGCTGCCGCGGTCGGCCTCGACGACGCCGGCGACGATTTTCAGCAGCGTCGATTTGCCCGAGCCGTTGCGGCCGATCAGGCAGATGCGCTCGCCCGCCGCGACCGACAGCTCGACGCCGTCGAGCAGCGGCGTGCCGCCGAAGGTCAGCGCGATGTCTTTGAGTTGGATCAGCGGCGGAGCCATGGTCAGTTGTCGTCCTTGTGATGTGCGCGCTGCAGGCGGCGGATCGCCTGATCAAGCGCGGACAGGAATGCGGAGCGGTCGCGCGGCGAGAACGAGCGTGGGCCGCCGGTGACTTCGCCGCTTGAACGCAGGTCGGTCATCAGGTTGCGGACCGCGAGCGCCATGCCGATGGCGTCCTCGGTGAAGATCTTGCCGTTGGGCGCGATCGCGACGGCGCCGGCCTTCACCGCGCGGTCGGCGAGCGGAATGTCGGCGGTGATGACGATGTCGCCCCGGCCGGCGCGCGCGGCGATCCAGTCATCGGCGGCGTCCATGCCGCTGCCGGCGGCAATGCGCTCGATCAGCGGATCCTGCGGCACGCGGATATAGCCGCCGGCCACGACGCTGACCGGCAGGCCATGGCGCGCGGCGACGCGAAAAATCTCGTCCTTCACCGGGCAGGCATCGGCATCGACATAGATGCGGGTCTGGTTCACGTCGCGCCGGTTCCATCTGTCAGCGGGGCGGGCCAAAACGGCCCCATCGAAACGGTCCCCGGGCACCGGGCGGCCATCGCGGCGGCCGCAATGCCGGCGGTTGCAACGGCGCTGCGGGACAATGGCACCAGAGCTTGCCTTGGGGTGCGCATCGCGTACCATTCCCGGACCAAAATCACAAATTGCCGGGAGACAATCGGGGAGGCCATGACGAGGACATGACGCAGGTTCAGGATATCCGCCGCATCACGGCGTTCAACAGCGCCCGCGACTCCGAGAACAAGATGCACGATGACACGGTCGCCAAGCGCTACGGCTTTGCCGGCGGCCTCGTCACCGGCGTCGATATTTTTGCCTACATGACCCATTTCCCGGTTGCGAAATGGGGCCGCGATTTCCTCCGCCGCGGCCTGATGGAGGCGCGGTTTCTCAAGCCGGTCTATGACGGCGATGAGGTGGCGCTGCTGGCGGAAGAGAGCAACGGTGTGCTGACGCTGCGCGCCGAGAGCCGGGGCGAGGTCTGCGCAACCGGGCAGGCGTCGTTGCCGGCCGCCCCGGAGCGCGTCAATGCCGCCGCCTATCCCGCGACCGCGCCGGCCGCGACGCGCGAGCCGGTCAATCCGCACTCCTACGCGGCGGGCAAATGGCTCGGCACCCATCCGGTGACATGGGTGCGCGAGAGCGCCGACGGCTATCTGCGCGACGTGCGCGCGGATGCGCCGATCTATCGCAGCGAGGGGCTGTGCCATCCGGGCATGTATCAGCGGCTGATGAATCAGGTGCTGATCGACAATGCGATTCTGGGGCCGTGGATCCACGTCGGCAGCAGGATGCAGATGCTCGGTCTGGCGACCGTCGGCAGCGAACTGACGGCGCGGGCCCGCGTGATCGACAATTATGAGCGCAAGGGCCACCAGTTCGTCGAACTCGACGCGCTGGTGATGGCGGACGATGTGCCGGTTGCAAAGTGCTGGCACATCGCCATCTGGCAGCCGCGCGTGCAGGACGCCGCCTGAACGTCGGGTATGCGTCAGCCCGGATCCGCCGGGCTGGCGCCTTGGATCGCGCGCCAGACGCGCTCGGCGGTGAGCGGCATGTCGAGATGGCGGATGCCGTAGTCCGACAGCGCGTCGACGGCGGCGTTGACGATGGTGGCGAGGCTGCCGGCGCAGCCCGCCTCGCCGCAGCCCTTGACGCCGAGCGGGTTGGTGGTCGCCGGCGAGGGATGGTTGCCGAGAACGAGCGCCGGGATGTCCGCCGCGCGCGGCAGGGCATAGTCCATCAGCGAGCCGGTGATCGGCTGGCCGCTGCCGTCGAAGTCGACCTTTTCCATCAGCGCCTGGCCGATGCCCTGCGCGACGCCGCCGTGGAGCTGCCCGGCGACGATCATCGGGTTGATGACGGTGCCGAAGTCGTTGACGCCGCTGTAGTTGACGATCTCGACGATGCCGGTTTCGGGATCGATCTCGACCTCGGCGACGTGACAGCCGTTCGGATAGGTCGAGGGCACGCCTTTCGAGACGACGTCGACGTCGAGCGTTTCCGGCGCACCTACCTTCGCCGGCGCGGCGCGAAGCTGCCGGGCCAGCTCCAGAATGCCAATGCCGCGATCGGTGCCGGCAATGGTGAAGCGCCCGTTCGAGAACTCGATGTCGGCCTCCGCGGCCTCGAGATGGTTTGCCGCCGCCGCCTTGCCGCGCGCGATGACGAGGGCTGAGGCTTCCACGATCGCCGCGCCGCTCGCCATGATCGAGCGCGAGCCGCCGGTGCCGTTGCCGGCGTGGACGAGGTCGCTGTCGTTCTGCTGCAAACGGATGCGCTCGAACGGCACGCCGAGCCGCTCCGACAGCACCTGCGCGAACGGCGTTGCATGGCCCTGGCCGAAATCGAGCGTACCGGTGGTGAGCGTCACGGTGTCGTCGGCCTCGAAGGTGATTTTGCCGAGTTCGGGACTGAGCCCCGCGGTGACCTCGAGGTAGCAGCCGACGGCGATGCCGCGCAGCCGCCCGCGCTTGCGCGCCTCGCGCCGGCGCCGCGCGAAATTGGCGTAATCAGAAAGCTCGAGCGCGCGGTCGAGCACGGCGGGAAAATCGCCGCTGTCATAGGTCGAGCCGCTGGCATTGGCGAATGGCAGGCTTTTCGGCTGGATCAGGTTGCGCCGCCGCAGGGCGATGCGGTCGATCTTCATCTCGGCGGCGGCGAGATCGACCAGCCGCTCCATAAAGTAGTTGGCCTCGGGGCGGCCCGCGCCGCGATAGGCGCCCATGAACGGTGTGTTGGTCAGCACGCACTTGATGTCGGTCTCGATCAGCGGCGTGCGATAGACGCTGGCGATGTTCTTGCCGATGTTCAGCGCCAGCGGGATCGGCGCGACGCCCGCGAGATACGCGCCGAGATTGCCGTGGCCGGACACGCGGATCGCCAGAAAGCGCCCCTTGGCGTCGAGCGCCAGCTCCGCCCGCACGGTCTGGTCGCGGCCGTGATTGTCGGTGAGAAAGCTGGTCGAGCGTTCGTCGGTCCACTTCACCGGCCGGCCGAGGGCCTTCGCCGCGTGGAGGAGGCAAAGATATTCCGGATAGCTCGCGTTCTTCATGCCGAACGAGCCGCCGACATTGTAGGTCAGGAGGCGGACCTTCTCGGGCGCGACGTTGAGGAGCCGCGCCAGCGAATTGCGGTTGCCGGAAACGCCCTGGGTCTGGACGTGGATGGTGTAGCGCCCGCTCTTCGGGTCGAAGGCGCCGACCGCCGAGCGCGGCTCCATCGGCACCACGGCGACGCGGGTGTTGACGATGTCGAGCCGCGTCACATGCGCGGCCTTGGCGAAGGCGGCCGCGACTGCCGCGCGGTCGCCGGAGTGATAGTCGAGCGCGATGTTGTTCGGAATGCCGTCATAGAGCTGCGGCGCACCCGGCTGCGCGGCCTCGGCGGCATCGGTGACGGCGGGCAGCGGCGCGATGTCGAGAATGACGGCTTCGGCGGCCTCGCGCGCTTGCGCGAGGGTCTTTGCCACCACGACCGCGACCGGGTCGCCGACGAAGCGGACCCGGTCCGTTGCCAGCGCCATGCGGTTGGTTTGGCGGATCGGGCTGCCGTCCGCATTTTTCATCGGCAGGCTGCAATTGATCGGGTTGTAGGGAGCCTTGGCGAGGTCCGCCCCGGTCCAGATTCCCAGCACGCCGGGCATTGCGCGGGCGGCGGCGGTGTCGATGCCCTCGATCACGCCGTGGGCGTGGGAACTGCGGACGATCCAGGCATAGGCCTGGCCGGGCAGGCTGATGTCGTCGGTGTAGCGGCCTTTGCCTCGAATCAGCCGGTCGTCTTCCTTGCGCGGCACCGGCTGGCCGGTGGCGAATTTTTGCAACGCAATATCGTTATCGGAACTCGATTGGACAAAACCCTGCATGGCGAGCCTTCGGGGGAAGCGGAGGGCGACGATGCCCATCATGCCGGAGCAGCAATGGACGCGGGGTAGGGACGGGAGACGCAATAAAGACGCCGGCGGACGCTTTAGGACTCCTGTTCCCATCAATTTAAGCATATGTCGGCTGTCCAACAACGTCGAAACGGACGAAGTTGGCGGGAGTGTTGCGCCGGGTGGCTGCGCTGCTAGACTTTCCCTAGCCGGCCTTGGCCGGGTGGATCAGGTATTGTTGGAATGAACGACGGATCGCTGCTGCGGCAGGTCCCTATATCAGACGGCGCTCTTGCCGGGCCGGTCAGTGAGCCACCGCCCCGGGAGCAGCCCTGTTTGTCTTCCAGCGTCTATGCCGCCCTCGACCTCGGAACCAACAACTGCCGCCTCCTGATCGCGCGGCCCGTCGGCGACGGGTTTCGGGTGATCGACTCGTTCTCGCGCATCGTGCGCCTCGGCGAGGGGATCTCGACCACCGGCCGGATCAGCGAGGCCGCGATCGACCGCACCATCGCCGCGCTCAGCGTCTGCCGCAGCAAGATCGAATCCCGCAACGCCAACCGCCTGCGGCTGGTGGCGACGGAGGCCTGCCGCAGCGCCTCCAACGGCAAAATGTTCCGCGACCGGGTCGCAAGCGAAGCCGGCATCGATCTGGAGGTGATCAATCGCCAGAGCGAGGCGACGCTGGCGATGATCGGCTGCACGCCGCTGGTCGACGGCAAGGCGCGGGGTGCGATCCTGTTCGATATCGGCGGCGGTTCCACCGAAGTCGTGCGCATCGAGCGCAGCGCCGACGACCCCGGCGTGGTGCGCATGCGCGGCTGGGTGTCGCTGCCGTTCGGCGTCGTCACGCTGGCGGAGCGCTTTGGCGGGCGCGATGTCACGCCGCGTTCCTATGGCGAGATGGTGGGCGAAGTCGCGCGGCATCTTGCGCCGTTCGTCGCCGAGCACGGCAGCGATCTCGACGGGCTGCATCTGATCGGAACCTCGGGAACCGTCACCACCATCGCCGGCATCCACCTCAATCTGCCGCGCTATGACCGCCGCCGCGTCGACGGGCTCTGGATGACCGATGACGGGATTTCCACCACCATCGCGCGGCTGCTGGAGATGTCCTACGAGGAGCGCGTTTGCAGCCATTGCATCCGGCGCGAGCGGGCGGACCTCGTGCTGCCGGGCTGCGCCATTCTCGATGCGATCCGCCAGGCGTTCCCGCTCAGGCGCCTGCGGGTGGCCGATCGCGGCCTGCGCGAGGGCATGCTGGTCGAAATGATGCGCGAGGATGGCGCAATTCTCGCCGGTTGATGTTGTCCCGCGTCAGGACATGCTAAGGAGCGCGCGAAAGCTTTTGAATTTTTCGCGGGACCGCATGGCTAAGGACACCTCCGGACGACTGCATGTCACCGTCAAGACGGCGGGCAAGCGCAAGCTGTCGTCAAAACTCTGGCTCGAGCGCCAGCTCAACGATCCGTATGTGATGCAGGCGCGTCGCGACGGCTATCGCTCGCGCGCCGCCTACAAGATCATCGAGATCGACGACAAGCACAAAATCTTCAAGCCGGGCCTTTCGGTGGTCGATCTTGGCGCGGCCCCCGGCGGCTGGAGCCAGGTGGCGGCCAAGCGCGTCGGCTCCGAGCAGGGGCGCGGGCAGGTGGTCGCCATCGACCTGCTCGAAATGCCGCCGATTCCCGGCGTCACTTTTGCCCAGCTCGATTTCATGGCGGACGACGCCCCGGAAAAGCTGCGCGAGATGATCGGCGGCGGCGCCGATGTCGTGATGTCCGACATGGCGGCGAACACTACCGGCCATCGCAAGACCGACCAGCTCCGCATCGTGCTGCTGGTCGAGATGGCGGCCGAGTTCGCCCGCGAGGTGCTCAAGCCCGGCGGCACCTTCGTCGCAAAAGTGTTCCAGAGCGGCGCGGACGCCGAGCTGGTGACGCAGCTCAAGCGCGACTATGCGACGGTGAAGCACGTCAAGCCGGCATCGAGCCGGCAGGATTCGTCGGAGCGTTACGTGCTGGCGATGGGTTTTCGCGGCGGCGCCTGACGCCTGCCGCGGCGGTCAGAGCTTTTGGTCGCGGACGGTGGTGGTTTCGGTGGCTGCCACTTCCTCGCCCTCGGGCTCGCGCGGCTCGATGGTGATCACCGCCTGACGGCCGGAGATCTGGTGGCCCGCATCCGCCGGCAGCCTGTAGAAGAAATAGGCCGAAGCCGCCGAGCACAGGCCGATCACGACGAAGGCCGGCGCGAACTGGTCGGCGGTGAGTTGCGTGACGTGATGCAGCGTCATCGTGGTTTCGACCGTGAATGCGCCGACCGCGACCCCCGCCGAAATCGCGAGCTGCTGGTTGACCGAGGCGAGCGTGGTGGCGCGGCTCATCCGCTTGGGATCGACCTCGGCATAAGCCAGCGTGTTGAGCGCGGTGAACTGCAGTGAGCGGAAGAAGCCGCCGATCACCAGAATGATCATGATCAGCAGGAGCGGCGTCGACACCGTGAACAGCGCGCAGGCGGCGAGGAAGAACGCCGAGATCAGGGCGTTGATGATCATCACGCTGCGGAAGCCGAAGTCGCGGATGATCCGCGCCGCGAGCGCCTTCATGCCCATCGAGCCGACCGCCGAGGAAAAGGTGATGAGGCCGGAGTGGAACGGCGACAGGCCGAAGCCGAGCTGCATCAGGAGCGGCAGCAGGAAGGGCAGCGCGCCGATGCCGATGCGGAACAGAAAGCCGCCGAGGATGCTTGCCCGCATCGTCGGCAGGCGCATCAGGGTGAAGTCGAGCACCGGACTGTCGGTGCGCCGGGCGTGGCGGACATAGAGCGCGGTGAAGAACGCGCCGCCGACGATCAGCGTCGTGACGAGTTCCCACGGCAATAGCCCGAGGCCCGCGACCGACAGGCCGAAGGCGAGGCCGCCGACGCCGAGCCCCGCCAGCACCATGCCGACGAGGTCGAAGCGGTCGGGGTGGTCCTCTCGGATCGGATCGATGTAGCGCTGGGCCATGAACATGCCGAGCAGGCCGATCGGGATGTTGATGAGAAAGATCCAGTGCCACGAGAAGTAGGTGGTGATGAAGCCGCCGAGCGGCGGCCCGATCACCGGGCCGATCATCGACGGGATCGTGACCCAGGCCATGGCGGCGACCAGCGCCCGCTTGTCGACCGAGCGCAGCAGAACGAGGCGCCCGACCGGGGTCATCATCGCGCCCCCGAGGCCCTGCACGACGCGGGCGATCACAAAATCGTGGATCGAGGACGCGATCGCGCAGCCGATCGAGCCGAGCAGGAAGACGGCGATCGCTGCGGTGAAGACGTTGCGGGCGCCGAAGCGGTCGGCGGTCCAGCCGCTCGCCGGGATGAACACCGCGAGCGACAGAAGATAGGAGGTGATGGCGAGCTTGAGCGTCAGCGGGCTGGTGCCGATATCGGCGGCGATGGCCGGCAGCGAGGTCGCGATCACCGTGGAATCCATGTTTTCCATGAACAGCGCGGTGGCGACGATCAGCGGGATGATGCGCTCTTTGGTCATGAAGCTGGTCACGAAGCTCTGCGGATTGGTGCGGCCGGATGGCATAGAGGTGGAAGGAACGCCACCCACGGTGCGCAAGGCGGCCGGCTGTAGCATGGGGGGAGAGCAACCTGCTATTCTGGAACCGCAGGGCAGCTCTGCCGGTGAGACGCGCCAGAACATCGAATGTTCCACTTTGGCAGCAATGGCGGCGCAAAGGAATGATGTCGATGACGTTCCTGCAGCGCAGCAAGGGTCTTTGCTTCCGCGGCGGCCCGTGCTAACGACCATCGCCAACCCACAAATGGGCGGAGATTCGATCCCGATGCAGAAGCGTCGCGGATCGCTCTTACTATCAGCATACTTAATCCGGCGCGGAAGCGCAGAACGGAGTTGGCAAATGGCATCTGGCCCGCAGGCACGCATTTTCGCTGAAGCATTCACGTTCGACGACGTTCTGCTCAAGCCCGGCCTGTCCGATGTGCTGCCGTCGGAAGCCGATGTCCGCTCGCGGCTGACCCGTGAAATCTCGCTCAACATGCCGATCATCGCCTCGGCGATGGATACCGTGACCGAAGCCCGCATGGCGATCGCCATGGCGCAGGCCGGCGGCATCGGCGTTCTGCACCGCAATTTCGACCCGGAAGGCCAGGCCGCGCAGGTCCGTCAGGTCAAGAAGTACGAATCCGGCATGGTGGTCAATCCGCTGACCATCGGTCCGGACCAGAAGCTGGCCGATGCGCTGGCGCTGATGAAGGACCACGGCTTCTCCGGCATTCCGGTGGTCACCGGCGCCGCCCCCGGCAAGCCCGGCAAGCTGGTCGGCATTTTGACCAACCGCGACGTGCGCTTCGCCACCGATCCGAACCAGAAGGTGTCGGAGCTGATGACGAAGGACAACCTCATCGCCGTTCGCGAGGGCGTCAGCCAGGAGGAAGCCAAGCGGCTGCTTCACCAGCACCGCATCGAGAAGCTTTTGGTGGTCGATGCCGACTATCGCTGCGTCGGCCTGATCACCGTCAAGGACATCGAGAAGGCGGTGGTCTATCCGCTCGCCAGCAAGGACGAGCAGGGCCGCCTGCGGGTCGCCGCGGCGACCACGGTGGGTGACGGCGGCTTCGAGCGCACCGAGCTGCTGATCGACGCCGGCGTCGACGTCGTCGTCGTCGACACCGCGCACGGCCACTCGATGCGGGTGCTCGAGGCCGTGACCCGCATCAAGCGGATGTCGAACGCGGTGCAGGTGATCGCCGGCAACGTCGCCACCGCCGAGGGCGCGCAGGCGCTGATCGATGCCGGCGCGGACGCCGTCAAGGTCGGCATCGGTCCGGGCTCGATCTGCACCACCCGCATCGTCGCGGGCGTCGGCGTGCCGCAGCTCACCGCGATCATGGAAGCGGTGTCGGTGGCCAAGAAGGCCAATGTCCCGGTAATCGCGGACGGCGGCATCAAGTTCTCGGGCGACCTCGCCAAGGCGCTCGCCGCCGGCGCGGACATCGCCATGGTCGGCTCGCTGCTCGCCGGCACCGACGAGACCCCCGGCGACGTCTTCCTGTGGCAGGGTCGCTCCTACAAGGCCTATCGCGGCATGGGCTCGGTCGGCGCGATGGCGCGCGGCTCGGCCGACCGCTACTTCCAGCAGGACATCAAGGACTCGCTCAAGCTTGTGCCGGAAGGCATCGAGGGGCAGGTGCCCTACAAGGGCCCGGTCAGCAACGTGCTGCACCAGCTCGCCGGCGGCCTGCGCGCGGCGATGGGCTATGTCGGCGCCAAGACCATTGCGGAATTCCACGACAAAGCCGAGTTCGTCCGCATCACCGGTGCGGGCCTGCGCGAGAGCCACGTTCACGACGTGCGCATCACCCGCGAGGCGCCGAACTATCCGGGCGGCGTCTGAGCCATCTTGTTTTCATAAGAGCTATCGACCGGCCGGGGCATCCCCGGCCGGTTTTGTTTTGCATGCGAGCGTCACGATCCGCCCGGCCGGCGCGGCTTGTAGACCAGCCGCCTCGCGCCGCCGCAGTCGCACTGCTCGTCGGTGCAGCCGGGTTCGCCTGCGGCCGCGAGCGCGGCGACGATTTCCTCGTCAGAGACCTCGCGCAGCCGCCTCGTCGACGCCGGCGCACGGTGATCGGGCGCGCGGGTCAGTGCGCCGACCAGCGCGGCGAACAGGGCGTGCGCGCTCACGGCGCGTCACCGCCGCGCCGCCAGCCGGGGAAGGGGTCGGGCAGGCCGGTCCAGCGCGTTGCGCCGAGCGCCGTCTCGGCGTCGGTCAGCACGCAGGCGTCGAGGCTGGCGGTGATCCGGTCATTCTGCATCTCCGGGCCGCCGATGAATACGATCTCCTGACGCCGGTCGCCATAGGGCTCCGTCCAATCCTTCAGCACCCCGGCGCGCCAGTCCGGGTCGGCCGGCCACCGCTGCGGGTCGGTGGCGGCCCACCAGATACCGGCCGGTTCGTGCCGGACGACGGCGCCCGCCCGGGATATCGAGCCGGCAAAATCCATCCGCGACGCCAGCCAGAAAAACCCCTTGGCGCGGATCACGCCGGGCCACTCAGCGGTGATGAAGCGATGGAAGCGCTCCGGGTGAAAAGGCCGGCGCGAGCGATAGACGAAGCTCCAGAAGCCGTATTCCTCGGTCTCCGGGGTGTGATGAAAGCCCTGAAGCTCGTTTAGCCAGCCGGCCGACTGGCTGGCTCTTTCGTATGAGAATTTCTTCGTATTCAGAATGCTTTGCGGTGGTATCTTACCAAATTCGCTGAAGACGAGCTCGGCGGTTGGATTGAGCTTTCGCAGCGCGCTGACAAGATGGTCGCGCTCAAGCTGCGTCACCAGATCGACCTTGTTGATGACGATGACGTCGGCGAACTCGACCTGCTCGATCAAGAGTTCGGCCACGGCCCGGTTGTCGCCGTCGCCGGCGGTCTGATCGCGGTCCGCGAGCAGGTCGCGGGACGCCGTATCGACGGGGAAGTTTCTCGCATCGACGACCGTGACCATGGTGTCGAGCCGCGCCACCGACGACAGGCTGTGGCCGTTCTCGTCCTCGAATTCGAAGGTCGCGGCGACCGGCATCGGCTCCGAAATGCCGGTCGATTCGATCAGCAGGTAGTCGAACCGCCCGGCGCGGGCGAGGGCTTCGACCTCCTTCAAAAGGTCCTCCCGCAGGGTGCAGCAGATGCAGCCGTTGGTCATCTCGACGAGCCGTTCCTCGTGGCGCTTCAGCGCCGCTCCGCCGTCGCGCAGCAGCGCCGCGTCGATGTTCACCTCGCTCATGTCGTTGACGATCACCGCGACCCGCAGGTTCTCGCGATTGTGCAGCACGTGGTTGAGCAAAGTGGTTTTGCCGGCGCCCAGAAAGCCCGACAGCACCGTGACCGGTAGACGTTCCATTCCGTGTCCTCTCGAAAAGTTATGTTATAACATAACATAATTGAGTGGGCCTTCAACCACGGAGCGCTGCCGGGGTTTTGATCGCGGCGCCTCTTGTCAGGCGCGCGTGGAAAGGCCTATCCAAGTTGTCAGACAAGGAACAAGGAATTTGGGAGGACAATGACCATGAGCGAAATCGCCCGGAGTATCGTGCTTGCATCTCGCCCCACCGGCGAGCCGAATGCCTCCAACTTCCGAATTGAAGAGGCCCCGATCCCGACCCCCGGCGCCGGCGAGGTGCTGCTGCGGACGATCTGGCTGTCCCTCGATCCCTATATGCGCGGCCGCATGAGCGAAGGCCCGTCCTATGCCGCGCCGGTGCCGGTCGGCGGCGTGATGGAGGGCGGCACGGTCTGCGAGGTGGTGGCCTCGAACAATCCGGGTTTTGCCAAGGGCGACATCGTGCTGGCGCATAGCGGCTGGCAGACCCATGCGGTCTCCGACGGCAAGGGCCTGCGCAAGGTCGATCCGTCGCTGGCGCCGATTTCGACGGCGGTGGGCGTGCTCGGCATGCCCGGCATGACGGCTTATGCGGGGCTGCTCGAAATCGGCAAGCCGAAGGAGGGGGAGACGGTGGTGGTTGCGGCCGCCTCCGGCGCGGTCGGCGGCATTGTCGGCCAGATCGCCAAGATCAAGGGCGCGCGGGCGGTCGGCATTGCCGGCGGGGCGGACAAGTGCCGCTTCGTCAAGGAGGAACTCGGCTTCGACGATTGCCTCGACCACCACGACCCGGATCTTGCCGCGAAGCTGAAGGAAGCGTGCCCGAAGGGCATCGACGTCTACTTCGAGAATGTCGGCGGCAAGGTCTTTGAGGCGGTGCTGCCGCGGCTTAATCCGTTCGCGCGCATTCCGGTCTGCGGCCTGATCGCCGAATACAATTCGGGCCCTGACGCCCCGCCGCCGAAATGGGCGAACAGCATCATGCGCGCCATTCTGGTGAAGCGCCTGACTTTTCGCGGCTTCATCGTCTGGGATTTCGCCGAAAGGGAAGCTGACTTCCGCCGCGACATGGCGCAGTGGCTCCGCGAAGGCCGGATCAGGTATCGCGAATATGTCACCGAAGGGCTCGACAATGCGCCGGACGCCTTCATGGGGCTTTTGAAGGGAAAGAATTTCGGCAAGCAACTGGTGCGTGTCGGTCCCGACAAGGCGTAAACTGACAAAAAGCGTATTCTGACAAGCTAGCTGGGGAGCAAGGGTTTATGTCGGTTCAATCTGTACTGCTGCCGGTTTTCGTTCTGGTCGCGATGATGTTCGTGCTGATCGCCATGACGGCGGTCGAGCGGACGCGGGTGCTCAAGAGCGGCAAGACGCGGATCAAGGATATCGCGCTCGGCGAGCCGAACTGGCCGGTGCGCGCGACCCAGATCGCCAACTGCATGCGCAACCAGTTCGAGGTGCCGGTGCTGTTCTTCGCGCTGGTTGCGATCGCGCTGCCGCTGCGCCAGACCGATCTGGTTTTCGTTCTCCTGTCCTGGGTGTTCGTCATCACCCGGCTGGTCCATGCCGGGATCTTCGTCACGACCAACAGCGTGATGAAGCGCGGCATGGCCTGGCTTGCAGGAGTGCTGGTATTGGCGCTGATGTGGGTTTATGTCGGGGGACGGCTGCTGCTCGCGCTGTGAGCGGCCGCGCCCCACATTTCACACTTTCGCCACAGGACTGACATGACCCCCGCTGCGCGGCTCGCTGCTGCTATTGAAGTTATTGAGCTGATTGAGAAAAATCGGGTTCCTGCGGCGAGCGCGCTGAAAGACTGGGGAACGTCGCATCGCTTCGCCGGCTCCGGCGACCGCGCGGCGATTTCGGGCCTTGTCTACGACACGCTGCGGCGGCGATCCTCCGCCGCCTATCTGATGAGCGACGACAGCGCGCGCGGCCGGGTGCTCGGCGCGCTGAAGCTCGAGCGCAATTTTGGCAGCGATGCGATTGCCGCGCTTTGCGATGGCTCGCGATTTGCGCCGGCCCCTCTGAGCGATGCCGAGCGAAAGGCGCTCGCGTCCAGCACTCTGGACGGCGCCGCGCCGCATGTCGCCGGCGACTACCCGGAATGGCTCGATCCGTATCTTGCGGATGTGTTCGGAGATGATCGCGTCGCCGAGACCGCCGCGATGGCGAGCCGCGCGCCGATCGATCTGCGCGTCAATGCGCTCAAGGCCGATCGCCCTGCCGTTCTGAAATCACTGAAGCATCTTGGCGTCGCCGAGACGCCGTGGTCGCCTCTCGGGCTGCGCCTCGAGATTCCGGCCGATGCCCGCAATCCGGGCATTCACGCCGAAGCCGAGTTCATCAAGGGCCAGATCGAGGTGCAGGACGAAGGCTCGCAGCTCGCTGCGCTGATTGCCGCGCCGCGGCCCGGCGATCAGGTGATTGATCTCTGTGCAGGCGCAGGCGGCAAGACGCTGGCGCTGGCGGCCTTGATGAAGGGCAAGGGCAGGGTCGCTGCCACCGATGTGGACAAGCGCCAGCTCGCGCCGATCTACGAGCGGCTGACCCGCGCGGGCGCGCACAACGTCGAGGTCCGCCCGCCGAAGGGCGATGCCGATCCGCTCGCCGACTTGCGCGGCGGCGCCGATCTCGTGGTCGTCGATGCGCCGTGCACCGGCACTGGAACTTGGCGGCGCAACCCCGATGCCAAGTGGCGCATTCGGCCCGGGGCATTGGAGATCCGGCTCAAGGACCAGATAGAGGCGCTGGACCGTGCGGCCGGGCTCGTCCGCCCGGGCGGGCGCATCGCCTACATCACCTGTTCCGTGCTGCGGGCGGAGAACGACGATCAGGTCGACGGCTTCCTTGCGCGCCATAGCGGCTTTTCACTGCTCTCGCGCGAAGAGGTCGTCCGGCCGCTCGGCGAGCACGCCGCCGATTTCGTCGCGGCGACGAAGGCGGGCACCGGCAGCATCCTGATGACCCCGCGTCGGACGAGGACCGACGGATTTTTCGTCGCCGTCATGAAACGCGCGGAAAACTAGCGTTTCTTGCGCCGGAGGCGCTCAGAATTCAGCGGACAAACCCACGCCACCATTGCAGCAACCGGCCCTGTCGCGTAATTCCTCCCCATGACCGCAGCATCTCAAAACTCCGCTTCGCCGCACGCCCATACCTTGGACGCGCATGAAAAAGTTCTGATCGTCGATTTCGGCAGTCAGGTGACGCAGCTGATCGCGCGCCGCGTGCGCGAGGAGGGCGTCTATTCCGAGATCGTGCCGTTCCAGAAGGCGGAAGAAGCCTTCAAGACGATGCAGCCGAAGGCGGTGATCCTGTCCGGCGGGCCCGCTTCGGTGCTCGACGACAATGCGCCCTCGGTTCCGCTGTCGATCCTCGAGGCCGGCGTTCCGGTGCTCGGCATCTGCTATGGCGAGCAGACCATGGCGAAGGAACTCGGCGGCACCGTCGAGGGCGGGCATCACCGCGAGTTCGGACGCGCGACCATCGAGGTCATCGACGACTGCGCGCTGTTCGACGGCGTCTGGGAGAAGGGCGGCAAGTACGAAGTCTGGATGAGCCACGGCGACCGCGTCACGGTGTTGCCGAAGGGGTTTCGCGCGGTGGCGACGGCGGCGGGCTCGCCGATGTCGGTGATCGCCGACGATGCGCGCAAATTCTATGCGATGCAGTTCCACCCCGAAGTCGTGCACACGCCGGATGGCGCAAAGCTGCTGCGCAACTTCGTCCGCAAGGTCACGGGCCTCACCGGCGACTGGACGATGCGTGCCTTCCGCGAGGAGGCGATCGAAACGATCCGCGCGCAGGTCGGCTCGGGCCGGGTGATCTGCGGGCTGTCGGGTGGCGTCGACTCTGCTGTCGCGGCCGTGCTGATCCACGAGGCGATCGGCGATCAGCTCACCTGCGTGTTCGTCGACCATGGCCTTCTGCGTAAGGATGAGGCCAGCACCGTCGTCGATCTGTTCCGCCACCACTACAACATCCCGCTGGTGCACGTCGACGCATCAAAAATGTTCCTCGGCGAACTTGCGGGCGTGACCGATCCCGAGGTCAAGCGCAAAACCATCGGCCGGCTGTTCATCGACGTGTTCGAGGCCGAGGCGAAAAAAATCGGCGGCGCGGAATTCCTCGCGCAGGGCACGCTCTATCCCGACGTGATCGAGAGCGTCTCGTTCACCGGCGGACCCTCCGTCACGATCAAGTCGCATCACAATGTCGGCGGGCTGCCGGAGCGCATGAACATGCAGCTCGTCGAGCCGCTGCGGGAACTGTTCAAGGACGAGGTGCGCGATCTCGGCCGCGAGCTCGGACTGCCGGATGTTTTCGTCGGCCGGCATCCGTTCCCCGGCCCGGGGCTCGCGATCCGCTGCCCCGGCGAGATCACGCCAGAGAAGCTCGAGATCCTTCGCAATGCGGACGCGATCTATATCGAGGAAATCCGCCGCGCCGGGCTTTACGATACGATCTGGCAGGCATTCGCAGTTCTGCTGCCGGTGAAGACGGTGGGCGTGATGGGCGACGGGCGCACCTACGATTACGTCGTCGGCCTGCGCGCAGTAACATCGACCGACGGCATGACCGCCGATTTCTATCCGTTCGACATGCGCTTCCTCGGCGCGACCGCGACGCGGATCATCAACGAGGTCAAGGGCGTCAACCGCGTCGTTTACGACGTGACCAGCAAGCCGCCCGGCACGATCGAGTGGGAATGATTCAGGCCTCGCCGAACGCCGCCGATTCTACGCTCCGGTACGATATAAGCTACTGAAATCAAAAATAAAATCATCCTGTGCTTATCGACATCTATCGGTGGGCATAGATGGCGTTCGGCGGCCTCGCTGACGGGCCTCACCCCCATTGATCAACCGGAAAATCGAAAGTACCGTCAGGTCAAACGAGGCCAATGACGGTACTTTTTTCGAACTAATGCGCTGACATATAAGCGTTTCCGACGACATCGGCCTGCAAAAACCGCGTGACGGTACTTTTCCGCGAGGAGGCCCGAGATGTTGACCGATGCAGCGCTTAAGTCTTTGAAACCAAAAGCTAAAATGTATAAGGTTTCCGATCGTGACGGCATGTATGTGCGCGTTGCCCCGTCGGGTGCCATTTCGTTCAGGCTCGACTATCGGCTGAACGGCAGACGGGAGACCGTCTATCTCGGCAGATATGCCCGTGACGGAATATCGCTCGCCAGGGCTCGCGAGCTCTGCATCGACGCGCGGCGTGCGATAGCCGAGGGGCGGTCGCCCGCCATCGAGAAGCAGCGGGAGAAGCGCCGGATCAAGGAAGCAAAGAGTTTCGGCCAATTCGGCGAGAAGTGGCTGACCAACGCGACCATGGCCGACAGCACTCGCGCGATGCGTCGCTCCATCTTCGAACGCGAACTCATGCCCGTCTGGCGAAATCGTCTCCTGACGGAAATCACCCCGGATGATCTACGCGCTCACTGCGGCAAGATCGTCGAACGGGGTGCGCCCGCGACGGCGATCCATGTGCGGGATATCCTGAAGCAGATCTACGGCTTTGCCATTCTGCATGGCGAGAAGGTCGCTAATCCGGCTGATGACGTCGGTCCAGCCTCGATCGCTACCTTTACGCCGAAGGACCGCGCGCTTTCACCCGCAGAGATCCGCATCATGTTCAAGCAGCTCGAGCATGTTGCGACGCTGCCAACGATCCGCCTCGGTATGAAGCTCTTCCTTCTCACCATGGTCCGGAAGAGCGAACTGCAGGATGCAGTTTGGGACGAGATCGATTTCGACAACGCTGTCTGGACCATCCCGAAGGAGCGCATGAAGCGATCGAAGCCGCACAACGTCTACCTGTGCCGCCAGACCCTCGACATCATGATCGCGCTCAAGACCTGCTCCGGCAATTCCAGATATCTGCTGCCGTCCCGCTACGACGCGGACGCGCCAATGTCTCGCGCCACCTTCAATCGGATCACTTATGCCGTCGTCGAGCTAGCCAAGAAGGAGGGGCTACCACTGGAGCCTTTCACCGTCCATGATCTGCGGAGGACGGGCTCGACGCTGCTAAATGAGTTGGGATTTAACAGCGACTGGATCGAAAAGTGCCTGGCGCATGAGGACGGGCGTTCGTCACGCGGTGTTTATAACAAAGCCGAGTATGAGGTGCAGCGCCGGCATATGATGCAGCAGTGGGCAGATACTGTGGACGCCTGGATCGACGGCCGGAAATATGCCCCCACGCTTTTGCCGCAAGCTATGCCCTTGATGGCGCTTGATCCCGCCCTTTGACGGGGCGGGTTTTGCGCTTGGTGACATCAGGATGCTGTGCTCGACGGATCGGCGCAGCCCGCCGTGCCATCAGCCAAGCTTCGACCTCGGCCAAGTCCCATACGATACAGCGCGGCGAGAGTGCAAACCGACGGGGAAACTCGCCACGCTGCTCCATTTCATAAATAGTGCTGTCAGCCATCGGCACCATCTCGCGCAACTGCTGCCGCCGGATTGTTCTTCGAATTTGCGTAGTTTCGATCTTCGCCATACTCAATCTCCTGCGTTGCTGAGGCGATTGAGACCGATAGACGCTGATACTGGAAGCCCCGCCCAAATTCCGTGCGGTGTTTTCGGGCCATAGCGTACACATCGGCGGGTTTTCCCGACTGCTAGATGCAGCATAGGGGCGAACAGGCGCTGCTGATGAAGAGCTATCGTTACGCGCGCTTGGTGACTGATCGCCATTACGCGTACGACGATCTTATGGATGCGGTCATCTTGACCCACGCTCCGCTGATGATAACCTGCCGTCTTCAACAAGGTGAGGCTGTTATGGGAATTTGCATCGCTAGCTGAGATCGACGTCCTCAGACGTCGCTGGGTCACCTGCTCGGTCTTAGGCGTATAGCCGGAGACAACGCGAGCGGGCGGTTTCATGCTAGTGATAGGCTGCCCATATGTTTCCCTACAGGATTGCGCCTTTATTTGGCGCTTTGCCCGCATTGCCAGGGCTAATAAACGACGTCTTACGCCACCGGGCTTCTAATTCCCTCTTTGCTGATCAAGCGCGGCCACTTTGCCGGCAGCGTTTGGCATTGCCCGCAGAGTCCGTTTGGGATGACGGATGTATAGCCCGGGGTGCGCACTCCTCATTTGAGGAGCGCGCGTATGCCTTTTGATCTCAAGCAACTGCGGTGCGCGATCGCGGCTTACGATCTCGGGAGCTTCCGGAAAGCGGCGACTGCGTTTGGTGTTCAGCAGTCAACGGTCAGTCGACGCGTGCGCAACCTTGAAGACAGGATGGGAGCATCGATTTTCATCCGTCAGCCTTCCGGCGTTCTCCCAACTTTAGCGGGCGACCGTTTCATCGGGCACGCCCGCAAAGTAGTTTTGCAGGCTGATCTCGCATCCACAGAGGTGGGAGCGGCAGGCCAGGTACAGACTGGAGCCATCCGTATCGGCTTGCTTCCGTCTCTCACACCGGCATTCGTGCGAGATCTGCTGCAGACGTTTAGCTCCAAGCATCCCGGCGTACGGATTGCGCTCATCGAGGGTTCTCCTTCGGATCATGTAAAGGCGATCAGGGAGTATAGAATTGACCTGGCATTCATTTCGGAGTTGCCGGAGGGACACGAATGCGACGTTACAACGCTCTGGAGCGAGCGTGTCCTAGTCGCATGTCCGGAAGCCTCTACACCGTACGGTCAAACCAAAGTCAGTTGGGATAGCCTGCAAAACTGCCGGTTTTTAGTAGGTGCAGACGCTATTGGAGAGAGCATTCTGCTCTTCCTGCGTCAGCGCTTTGCTGAGAAAGGCCGCCGTCCCACGGTCGAATTTCACTCCGTCGGCTGGCCTACCGCGATGCAATTGGTCGCGATGAGAAGAGGCGTCGCCCTTGCCAGCGAATCCATGGCGGAAACGAGCTTCCACGGAGTGACGTTTCTGCCGCTGGAGAATGAGACCGTCGATTTTAGCGCGATCTGGTCTCCACGAAATGACAACCCCGCCTTTCGCCGATTGCTCAGCTTGGCTCGGCAACTGAGGCGACAACCAAAGGAGAAATGAACATGACCACGCTTCATCTAATCTGCGGACTACCTGGATCAGGAAAATCGACATTCGCCAAGCGTCTGGCTCAAGAAACAGGTGCTCTGGTGATGTCACCGGATGAATGGATGTCCGAGCTTGGTGCAGACATCTATGAAGAGGAATTTCGAAACAAGGTCGAGCGACTGCAGTGGATGGTCGCGCAAGATATCCTAAAGGGTGGTGCAAGCGTCATCCTTGAGAATGGTTTCTGGTCAAAGCAAGAGCGTGATGCCTATCGATCGAGTGCAAAGAGCTTGGGGGTAGGATTCGCCATCCACTACCTGCACGCCGATCGAGACACGCTGATCGCGCGAATTAGGGAAAGAAACAAAACACGAGCCGAAAGCGATAGAGTCTCGCCTGACGACCTCGATTCATGGATCGCGGTCTTCGAGCCCCCGACAATAGAGGAGTTGTCGAGCGACTTTGCCGCTGCAGCAAGCGCCCCCAAGGCCGCGCCAGAAGGCCTCACTATCAGACCATATCACCCTTCTGACTACGGACGTCTTCAGGAAATCCGCGAAAGCGCGTTCCGGCCAATATTTGCCTCGTTCCGCACGGTGATCGGAGAGCCACTTTCGGCGACAGTCTTCAACAATGCGGACGAAAGGCAGAAAAGCTATCTCTCGTCTATTCTCGATGGCCAGAAGTCTGAGGAGATGTATGTTTCTGAACGGGATGGAGTGGTTGTCGGGTTCATCCATCTCGAAGTGGATAACGAACGAAGAGTCGGCCAGATCGGCTTGAATGCTGTCGATCCAATGATGGCAGGCCGAGGCATTGGAACCGCCATGTACCGCTTTGCGATCAGCAAATTCCGTAAGCAGGGGATGAAAGCTGCGCGGGTCGCGACGGCGGGAGATCCAAGTCATGAGGCTGCTCGTCGCGCCTACGCCAATGCTGGTTTCGATAGCCCGTTACCAACCATGACCCTGTACCAAGACCTGGAGACGGATAAGGATCAGAAAACATCGCCTGCTCCGTCGCGGCAACTAGCCTCAGTTGGCGTTTTGTGACGGATGGACCGCGCGTTTGATCTTCGAGAAGCCGCGGTCCGTCGCAATAAAACGCTGCAGCATAGGGACGATAAGCCGGAGCGGATCAGGGAACGACTGTCCGTGCTCACGCGCCATGGCCTCTGCGTATGCTGTGAGATCATGATGCAGTGCAGCCGGCAGTTCGAGCGTGACCTTCACCGGCTTGTCGTCCTCAATAGGTCCTAGCTTCAATCTACCCACATCAACCTCCTTGTGGTTCGAGAACCAAATCGCGTGTCACGATCACCCGGATTGGGAAGCCCGGCCTGATTGTGAGCGTCGGAACAACGTTTAGCTGTCGGCGAACGATCTGCTGGCCGGCGTCGTTGATAGTGTCCTGTGCGCCGTCGCGGATGGCCTGCGTCAGGCGATCCTCGTCGTTGGTCGCCAACTCTGCGCTCATGCTAAGCAACGTCGAAAGGCCGGCCGCCTTGGCGAGATCCCACCAGTGATAGTCGACACCGTCCTCCAGGCCGGCATAGCCCTGCGTGTCGGCGCCGGGCTGGCGCTCCAGCACAATGGACCGCCCGTTCGGGAAGATCAGGCGGTTCCAGACGAGCAGGATGCGGCGCTGCCCGAAGCCGACGTCGTTGCTGTACTCGCCGATGATGCGCGTGCCCTGGGGCACGAGCAGGAGGCGGCCGGTCGGGCTGTCATAGATGCTCTCGGTGACCTGGGCGGTGATCTGTCCGGGCAGGTCGGAGCGGATGCCGGTGATGAGCGCAGCCGGGATCACACTGCCGGCCTGAAGGACATAGGGCGACGCCGGCGCCATGACGCGATCGAGCGCGACCGTGCGCCGATCGACGCCGGCATTGAGGAACGCGACCTGCCGCTCCTGCGCGGTCGGTGTCGGCTGCCCGGTCAGCCCAAGACCGCCGAGGCCCGGAAGCGTGGTGCCGCTACCGCCAGGCGTGGTCGGCGCTGCCGCTGTCTGTGCCTCGACCTGGAAGAACACGCGCGAGGTCCGCGCGACTTCCTCCTCGGCCAGCCTTCGCGCCTCTTCCGGATCAACTGTTGGCGTTACCACAGTCGGGGGGGCGGCGGGCTGGCCGCGGTTCTGCGCATCGAGGATCGGCCCCCCAAGGTCACCCGGCAGCGGCGGCCCCAGCACCGGGCCGGTGTAGTCGCGGGGAAGGCCTGACAGGCCATCGGCAGTCGGCCGGTTCTCGGTCGAGTAGAGCTCCTCGCCGCTCCGTCCGCCGTCGCGGCTCTGCAAGGCATAGATGAGGGCGCCGCCGAGGCCGATCGAGGTCACCAATCCAAGAACGGCCAGCATCCGGCGGGACAGCCGCGTGACGCGAGGCGGCTCGGCGCGCAGCCGCATCGATGCGGCCGGCGCGGCGGGTGCTCCCGACAGTGGAAGATCGCCGTCGTCCCTCGGTTCGTTGACGCTCATGAAGAGGGCCTCCCATCGGTGCGCACGATCCGGACTGTCTGCTGGCGGTCGCCACTGCCGAGACGCAACTCGGCGGCGCCGAAGAGCCGGTCGACGATCAGGATGTTCTGGTAGATGCGGCTGTTGACGATCTGTGCTTCGCCGTCGGCACCGATGACGAAGAGCGGCGGCATCTCCCCCTGCACGATGCCGCGCGGGAACTCGACATAGACATGCCGGCCGTCGTCATAGACGGAGAGTGGCCGCCAGGGCGGCGTGTCGCCGGTGAGCCCATAGCGGTAGTTGCGCGCGGCCAGCACCGGGATCGCCGGTGTCGCGGGGACGTTCGTCCGCCGCGAGGCCGGGGGCTGCGGATACGCCCAGGCCACGGCCGGCATGTAGGGCCGTTCGCCCGAGCGCAGCTCGATCATGTAGATGCGGCGGTCGGTGGTGATGACGAGGTTGGTGGAAAGGTCGGGCCGCGTGGGCTTAACCAGTACATGCACGCGGCGACTGATGCCGCTGCCGCTCTCGGTGTCGCCGATGATCCAGCGGGCCGTGTCGCCGGCGGCGATCGGACCGGCGCCCGTCAGGCGCTCGCCCGGCTCGAGCGCGATGTTGGTGATCTGTCCGGGCGCGGCATAGACCTGATAGAGTGCCCCCTCGCTCCAGGGATAGATCTGGATCGAGTTGTAATAGCCTTGGCGGCGCGGCTCGACGCGGGCGGCGGCATTGGCGTTCTGAACCTGAGCGCCGGGCGTGGACGCCGCCGCGCCGCCTCTTGCCGGCGTCCAGGCCGGCGGCACATGGATCGGCCGGGGCCGCTCGTCGGTGACGACGGCGGGTACGACTGGCAGCGGCGGCACGTCGGCGTCGTAGCTGATCTGTGGCGGCTTCGGCGCGGTGGCGCAACCGGCGAGCATGGTTGCGGAAAGCAGGATCGCTGCAAAGGCGGATTTACGGAGAAGCGGCTTCCCGGCTCTGCGGGAATGATGCCCGTTCATTGGCTCATCTCCCGAGACCAGTTGATGGCGTTGACGTAGATGCCGAGCGGGTTGGCCCGCAGGCGCTCGGCGTTGCGCGGCTGCTGCACCACGATGGTGAGGATCGCCGTCCAGCGTTCGGTGGTAGCGAGTTGGCCGTTCTCGTAGCGGCGCTCCGTCCAGGCCACCCGGAAGCTGTCGGGAGAGGCGCGGATGACGCTGGACACCTCGACGGCGACCTGCTGGCGGCCGACCCGGGTGAACGGGTCGTTGGCGCGGGCGTAGTCGTTGAGAGCGGCGGCGCCGCGGTCAGTGGTGAACTCATAGGCCCGCAGCCAGTTCTGGCGCACGATGATGGCGTCCGACGGGATCGAGCGGACCTGCTCGATGAAGCGCGCCAGGTGGAAAGCGATCTGCGGGTCGGTCGGCTGATATGCGGCATCGGCGGGCGCCACCGTCTGCGCCTCACCGACCTGATCTATCTGAACGACCCAAGGCACCACGGTACCGCGCGCTGACTGCCAGACCAGAGCGGCGGCGAAGCCTGCGGACAGGATCAGCGAGCCGAAGGCCATGAGGCGCCAGTTGCGCGCTTGGGCGCGGGCTGAACCGATGCGCTCGTCCCAGACTTGGGCCGCACGTTGATACGGCGTCTCGGGCTCGGAGGCCTTGCCGTAATGGGTGGAGGGTCGTTTGAACATCAGCGATCGCCTTCGGACAGATTTACGGAGGAGCCGCCGCCGTGGGCGTCGCCGGAGCGGACGGCGTGGGCCGTGGCTTGCACGGCATGTGTCATGCGTTGGGAGCGCCGTATCCGCTGCGCCCAGGCGGGAGGACCGCCAGCGCTCGACGGCGCCACACCGTCGCCGGCAGCATCACCGCCGATCGAGCCCATGGTGGAAAATCCGCCGGTGGCTTCGAATGCCGCTTTGCCGCCGGCATTGAAGCTGGACTTCATGCTGTCGGCTGCACGCGATGCGGCGCGGCGTAGCGGTGAGACGGCGGCGCTGCCGCCCGCGCGAGCAACGCCGCCCAGACCGGATGCGACGCCAGCCGCGCCCGACTGTCCGGCTGCGCCGAAACTGTAGGCAGTGGAAGCCCCGCCTGCGACCGCGGCGCCACCGCGAGCAGCGGCCGCTGCGCCTCCCGCCAAGGCCGCGCCACCGGAGGCTGCCGCGCTCACGGCGCCAGCGCCGAGCGCAACCATGCCTCCTGCGGCGAGAGCCGTTCCTACGGCTGCGCCGGCGCTGAGCTGGGGACCACCCGAGACAAGCCCGCTGGCGATGCCGGGTCCGAAGATGCCGAGGCCGAGCAGAGACAGCGCGGCAAGGACGATCGCCATCGCCTCGTCGATCGAGGGCGTCGCACCGCCAAATCCGGACGTGAACTCGGAAAAGAGCGTCGAGCCAATACCTATGATGACGGCCAGCACCAGGACCTTGATGCCGGAGGATATTACGTTGCCGAGAACACGTTCGGCCATGAAGGCGGACTTGCCGAACAGGCCGAAGGGGATCAGCACGAAGCCGGCGAGCGTCGTCAGCTTGAACTCGATGAGCGTGACGAAAAGCTGGATGGCGAGGATGAAGAAGGCGAGCAGCACCAGCGCCCAGGCGAGGAACATGCAGGCGATCTGGATGAAGTTCTCGAAGAATGACCAGTAGCCCATCAGGCTGGAGATCGAATCGAGCAGTGGCCGACCAGCGTCGAGGCCAGTCTGTGCGACCCGTCCCGGACGCATCAAGTCGGCGGTCGAGAAGCCGGTGCCGCTCGCCTTCAGGCCGAGGCCGGCGAAGCTCTCGAAGACGATCCGGGCGAGGTTGTTCCAGTTGCCGATGATGTAGGCGAAGACACCGACGAACAGGGTCTTCTTGACCAGCCGCGCCATGATGTCGTCATCGGCGCCCCAGCTCCAGAAGAGCGCCGCCAGCGTCACATCGATGACAATCAGCGTGGTGGCGATGAACGCGACTTCACCGCTGAGCAGGCCGAAGCCACTGTCAATGTAGCGGGTGAATACCTCTAGGAAATGGTCGATGACCCCGGTGCCGCCCATGATTTTATCGCGCCTCGTCGAGCTGAGGCGTGTTCGGCGCGGCGAGCGTCGTCGTCGGCGGATCGGTCCGTTGTGGCTGAGGGGTGAGGCCATCCCGCGGTGCTGGAGGCATGTCCGGCAGGTGCTCGGCAGGTCGGGCGCCCGGCGCGAGGAAGCGGTGGCGGTTCTCCGCCCAGGCACGGCGGCAATCTGGGTCGCGCGGACCTTCTTCGCCGAGCGCCTGGCAGCGGATCAGTGCGTCGCGCAGGGGATCGGCCGGCGCCTCTGCGGCGCGGCCAGACGGCCAGGTCTCGGGCGCTTCCTCTTTCCGGGTCATCTCGATCGCGGTCGCGGTGACCGCGAGGGCGACGAACACCACGGCGCCGATGCGGGCGAGCAACTTGCCGTCCATGGCAGGTCCTCAGTTGCCGTTGGGGAACATGCGGGCGTTGCCCGGCTGGTAGCCGCTGCCGGGCGTCAGGAATCGCCGACGCTGCTCGCGGGCCTGTTCGGCCGCGGCGGCGCGCTCGGCCTCGGAGAGGCTCTGCGCGCGTCCGTTGGCGGCGACGACGGCGGTGAGATCGGCGAGCTGCTGGGCCTGGAGGGCGAGAAGCTGATTTCCCGCCTGCGTTGCTTGCAACGCGCCGGTCGCGCCCTGGCTTTGACCGACGAGCGCCGTCATCTCACCGCGATTGGTGTCGATGTTGCCGACGACGCCGGCCTGGACGCGCATGGCGTCCTGCAAGCCGCCGACGGTGTTCTGCCAGCGTTCGCGAGCCTGCGCGACGAGCGCCTGATCGGAGGCTGACATCGAGGCGTTGCCGTATGTGGTCTGAAACGCACGGTCGATTTGCTGGACGTTAAGCGCGATGCCTTGCGCCTCCGCCAAGAGCTGCTGCGTGCGCTGCACCGACTGCTGAAGCTGCTGGAGCGAGGAGTATGGCAGGCTCGCGAGGTTGCGGGCCTGGTTGATCAGCATCTGCGCTTCGTTCTGAAGTTGGGTGATCTGCTGATTGACCTGCTGAAGCGTGCGGGCCGCTGTCAGGACATTCTGCGCGTAGTTGGTCGGGTCGTAGACGATCCACTGCGCGGCGGCGGGCGGCGCGAAGATCGGCGACAGCGCGAGCGGGGCCACGAGGAGTGCAGCCGTCATGCGCAGGGCGCGCGTATGGGATTGGACGGAATGGGTCATGAGCTTGCCTCCGGTTCGGCTTGTGGGATGACATTGGTGAGGCCGGCGATGAGGTCGGCGGCCCAGTCGAGCCGGTTCGCGGCCAGCCATTCGGCGAGAAATCCGTCCGTGCCGCTGCGGGCGTGAACGTCGGCGATCATCGCCTGGTGCTGCTTGGATGAGGCGGCGCAGAGAGCGAGAGCGACGTCCGACAGGCCCAGCTCGAACAGGCGATTGCCCCGCCGGGACTGGCAGTAGTAGTCGCGCTTGGGCATCGCCCGCGCGAGGATCTCGATTTGACGATCGTTGAGACCGAAGCGGCGATAGATCGCGGTGATCTGCGGCTCGATCGCGCGCGCGTTCGGCAGCAGGATGCGCGTCTGGCAGCTCTCGATGATTGCCGGCGCGATCGCCGAGCCGTCGATGTCGGAGAGCGATTGAGTGGCGAAGATGACGCTCGCGTTCTTCTTGCGTAGCGTCTTCAGCCATTCGCGGAGCTGCCCTGCGAACCCTTCGTCGTCGAGGGCGAGCCAGCCTTCGTCGACGATGAGGAGCGTCGGCCGGCCGTCGAGGCGGTCTTCGATGCGGTGGAAGAGATAGGCCAGTACGGCGGCGGCAGCGCCGGTGCCGATCAGCCCTTCGGTTTCGAAGGCCTGGACATCGGCCCCGCCGAGATGCTCGGCCTCGGCGTCGAGCAGACGACCATAGGGACCGCCGACACAATAGGGTCGCAACGCCTGCTTCAGGTCGTTGGATTGAAGGAGAACGGACAGGCCCGTCAGGGTCCGTTCGCTGACGGGCGCGGAGGCCAGCGACGACAGCGCCGACCACAGATGCTCCTTGACCTCGGGCGTGACTGGCACGCTCTCGCGACCCAGGATCGCGATCAGCCAGTCGGACGCCCAGGCGCGCTCGGCGACGTCGTCGATGCGGGCGAGCGGTTGAAGCGAGACGCTGTCGGCGGCGCCGTCGGTTAGGCCACCGCCCAGGTCATGCCAGTCGCCTCGCATGGCGAGCGCCGCGGCGCGGATCGATCCGCCGAAGTCGAAGGCGAAGACCTGGGATCGCGGATAGCGCCGAAACTGGAGCGCCATGAGTGCGAGCAGCACCGATTTGCCGGCGCCGGTCGGCCCGACGATCAGCGTATGACCGACGTCGCCGACATGGATGGAAAGCCGGAACGGGGTCGAGCCCTCTGTTCTGCCGTAAAGCAGTGGGGGTGCATCGAAGTGCTCGTCCCGTTCCGGTCCCGCCCACACCGCCGAAAGCGGGATCATGTGGGCGAGATTCAATGTGCTGATGGGCGGTTGGCGGACGTTGGCGTAGACATGGCCAGGCAGTGAGCCCAACCAGGCATCCACGGCGTTGATCGTCTCGGCCATCGCCGTGAAGTCGCGGCCCTGAATGACCTTCTCCACCAGCCTTAGCTTCTCGGCGGCGATGCGGGGGTCATCGTCCCAGACCGTGATCGTAGCGGTCACATAGGCCTGGCCGGCGTAATCGGCGCCCAGCTCCTGAAGCGCCATGTCGGCGTCGGCCGCCTTGTTGGCCGCATCGGTGTCAACGAGGGCCGAGGCCTCGTTGGTCATGATCTCCTTGAGGATGGCGGCGATGGACTTGCGCTTGGCGAACCATTGCCGCCGGATCTTGGTCAGCAGCTTGGTGGCGTCGGTCTTGTCGAGCAGGATGGCCCGCGTCGACCAGCGATAGGAAAAGGCGAGCCGGTTCAGCTCGTCGAGGATGCCGGGCGTCGTCGCGGACGGGAAACCGACGATGGTGAGGATGCGCAGGTTCGTCTCGCCCAGGCGCGGTTCGAGCCCGCCGGTGAGCGGCTGATCGGCAAGCAGCGCGTCGAGATACATCGGCGTCTCGGGAACGCGGACGCGATGCCGCTTCGTCGAGATGGTCGAATGCAGGTAGGTCAGCGTCTCGGTGTCATCAAGCCAGGCGCATTCCGGCATGAACGCGTCGATGAGGTTCAGAATGCGGTCTGCGCGATCGATGAAGCCGCGCAGGATCTCATGCGCATCGACGCCGGTATGATCGCGGCCCTCGTAAAGCCAGGTCTCGGCGCGCGCGGCGTCCTCGGCCGGCGGCAGGTAGAGGAAGGTCAGGTAGTAGCTAGACTCGAAATGCGCGCCGGCTTCCTCGAAGTCGGCCTTACGCTCGGCGTCGACCAGCGCGGAGGCGCTGTCGGCGAACGTGCTGGAGGGATAGGTCGCGGCGCCGTGGCGCTGCGCCTCCACGAAGATGGCCCAGCCGGAGCCGAGACGCCGGAACGCGTTGTTGAGGCGGCCGGCGACAGCGACCAGCTCGGCCGGCACCGCGCTGTCGAGGTCGGGGCCGCGGAAGCGCGCGGTGCGCTGCAAGCTGCCATCCTTATTGAGGACGACGCCCTCGCCGGCGAGCGCGGCCCAGGGCAGGAAATCTGCAAGCCGGGTGTTGCGATTGCGATACTCGGCAAGGTTCATCATCGCGCCGCTCCTCAGACCGACAGGTGACCGGGGATGCGCAGATGCTTGCGCACGACGTCGACGAACTGGGGGTCCCGCTTGGCAGCCCAGACGGCGGCGAAGTGCCCCACGGCCCACAGCCCCAGGCCGACCAGCCAGAGGCGAAGGCCAAGGCCAAGGGCGGCCGCCAGCGTACCGTTGAGAATGGCGATGGAGCGCGGCGCACCGCCGAGCAGGATGTGCTCGGTCAGCGCCCGGTGGACCGGGACCGAAAAGCCCGGGACTTCGCCGGCATGATCCGCGCCGTCGGCCATCAGACGAGCGCCCCGCCGCCGAAGGAGAAGAACGACAGGAAGAAGCTCGACGCCGCGAAGGCGATGGACAGGCCGAACACGATCTGGATCAGGCGTCGTGCGCCGCCCGACGTATCGCCGAAGGCGAGCGTCAGGCCGGTGATGATGATGATCATCACCGCGATGATCTTGGCGACCGGCCCCTCGATCGATTCGAGGATCGACTGAAGCGGCGCCTCCCAGGGCATGGACGAGCCGGACGCATGGGCGGCCGGTGCGAGGGCGAGGGTCAGGAAGGTGACTGATACCGCTGTGGCGATATGGCGGATGCACAGGGTATGGTTGATCATGACGGGTCTCCTGTGAGGGGCTGGCTTGCAGGGGTGACGCGGTAGTCGCCGTCGGGGCCGAGGCCTTCGACACGGGCGAGTTCGGCGAGGCGGCGCGCGGAGCCGCGGCCGGAAAGCACGGCGACCAGGTCGATCGTCTCGGCGATCAGCGCGCGCGGGACGGTGACGACCGCTTCCTGGATGAGCTGTTCGAGCCGGCGCAGGGCGCCGATGGCCGTGCCGGCATGGATCGTGCCGACGCCTCCCGGGTGGCCGGTGCCCCACGCCTTCAGAAGGTCGAGCGCCTCAGAGCCGCGGACCTCACCGATCGGAATGCGATCAGGCCTAAGACGCAGCGAGGAGCGGACAAGATCGGAGAGCGTGGCGACGCCGTCCTTCGTGCGCATGGCCACGAGGTTGGGCGCGGCGCATTGCAGCTCGCGTGTGTCCTCGATCAGAACGACGCGGTCCGAAGTTTTCGAGACCTCGGCGAGTAGGGCGTTGGTGAGCGTGGTCTTGCCGGTCGAGGTGCCGCCGGCGACGAGAATATTTCGACGTTCGCCGACCGCGGTGCGCAGCGCCTCGGCCTGGCCCGCCTGCATGATTCCGGCGGCGACGTAGTCGTCCAAGGTGAAGACCGCCACCGCGGGCTTGCGGATCGCAAAGGCCGGCGCGGAAACCACCGGGGGCAACAGCCCCTCGAACCGCTCCCCCGTTTCGGGCAGCTCGGCCGAGACGCGCGGAGCGCCGGGATAAACCTCGGCGCCGACATGGTGCGCGACGAGGCGGATGATCCGCTCGCCATCCGACGGCGACAGCAGCTCACCGGTATCGGACAGCCCTTCGGAGAGACGGTCGACCCAGAGCCGCCCATCGGGGTTGAGCATCACCTCGACGATCGCGGGGTCTTCCAGAAACCGGGCGATGGCGGGGCCGAGCGCGGTGCGCAGCATGCGCGCGCCGCGGAGGATCGCCTCGGATTTCTGGTGAGTTGACGCCACGTCGTCCCCGTTCTCTTGCGGGTCCGCGAAGTGCGACCCTGGATCGGGGATGAGTAGAAGAGGCAGAAATTATGGTCTGACAACAACCATCATGTGGTCGTCGTACTGTGGCGTACAAAGACAGGCGATCGGCGGGATCGCCGAATACTTGAGTTGCCGCAATCGCTGCTTATTTCGCGTCGCGCGCCGTTCGGTCTGCCGGAACAACTCGTCGCATGGGGCTCCCCGTCATGGGTGAAGCGACGGCTGGGCGTGTCGAAGAAGGGACGGCGCCGAACGCCATTGACATTTCGCCGCACTTCGGCATGCTTAACAAACCGCGACGCAGCTACTCGGGTTTTTCACCCTCTCTACTGAAGTGAGGGGCGGCTACGCAGAACATTCCGGTTTGCCCGGCTGTCCTGTACGTCTTGGAAACGCCTTCCACGCTGTTGCCGCCTTCGGTGACGCCGGAATTTGCCGGTAAGCGGAAGGAGGATGCGCATGGAGCATCTTACCCATTCTCCTTGGCACCTCGGAAACCTCAACCCCGTGTTGCGGCCGAGAAGAGCTGTGCGCCATCGGCCGCCAGCCAATGGAGAATGGAAATGGCTGCAAGCAGTCAGATGAAGGAAGCACGACGTCTCCTCGAGCGTCAGGGCTTCATTGCCACCAAGACCCGCGGAGGTCATTGGCGGTTCGAACATCCCAACATGAACGGACCGGTTTTCGCGCCGGACACGCCGTCCGACCATCGTGGAATGAGGAATCTCTTCGCCACGCTGCGGCGCAAGATGCGGGCGCCGATCATCCTGTAATCACGCAGGCGAATGAGACCGTCCCGCGGATAAGCGGGGCGGTTCTTCCCAACACCGAATTTTGGGCTGAGTGATCGCCCCATGGAGACATCAATGAATTCTGAAAACAGCAATGGGCACGTCTTGCCTCGCCCCGTCGAACGACTCCCGGAATATGCCCACGCGAAGGCGCGTCAGACCCTTGTGGAGCGTTTGACCGATGCCTTCGGCCTGTCCGAGGCCTCGGCGACGGCGATCGCCGCTGCCGTCGTCGATCCGTCCGAGGTCCGCAAGTCGATCGGCGAGCCGACCGATCCGGATGTCGAGCGGATCGCCGTCCCCGGGGGAACGCTTCTGGGAATTCGCACCAGCGTGTGGGCTCGCCGGACGATGCCTGATCCGCGCAATCCGCGCACCCTGCCGTCACGACGTCATCCCTTCGCGATCGATCCCGGCAGCGGCGGAGAAGATTCGAAGTTCCGGCCGGTGCCAGAGCCGCGGAGCCTTGATCAGAGCAACCCGCAGCGGGCGGAGCTCGCCGTCGACATCGAGAGCAGGCACCATCTGATCTGGGCGTGCCAGCAGGCCGCGGCCTTCGTGCTCGCGGAAAATGATTGGCGGGCATCGATCGAATCGCAGGGAGTGATGGAGGCGGTCTGGCTGGTCCCGACAACCTACCAGCATGCCGATGGATCGGCGCCCGCGACGACGCTGACCACGGTCGAGGGATCGTCCCGGGATACGGCAGTCCACAACCTTCTCGGCATTCACTCCGCCGACGTACCCTATGACGACAATGATGCGCGGTTTCGCGCTCATATTCGGAAGTTGAACGATGCATTCGATCGGGGAGAGCGCAACAAGGAGACGGTCGTCGCGCTTCGTTGCGAGCGTATTCCCGCGCTGATCCTCGTCGGCTTCCGGCCTCACATGCCGGGTAGCACCGGATTTCCGACGGCGGTCAAGTCGCTCGTGGCGTTGAGGCATGTCGATCCGCCGAAGCCTTGGGGCGAAGGCCCGGAGAATGAGTCGCTCGCAGACGAAGTGCTCGACGAGCTGCGTCGGAGGGATCTGATTTCATCGACGCAGCGGGATTATTTCGCCGGTTCGTGCACGCGAACTGAAGCAGCGGCGGCGCATTTGCCGATTGATCCGGTGCTGCGCTCCGCGCAGATCGTCCAGCTCTTCACCTCCGATGACGAACGGGTCGAGGAGGCCATCCGCGTCGCGGTGACGAGCCAGTCGACCCGCAAGCGGATCACGCCGAAGCTGATGAATGAGCTGGCCACCGCATTGATCTTGCGCGCCGTCGCTGATGAACCCGCCAAGGTCGACCAGATCAGGCGCTACCTCCGTCACGCCTTCGGCAAGTCGACGCATCGGGCAAAATGGCAGGCGACCGGACGGTCCAGCGAGCTGCTGATCCAGGCGGCGCTGTCTGAAGTGCGCGACGCCATTGCTTCGGGCACTGCGGACGAGCCAGGTCCGTCGTCGCTGGAGCTGGCGGTGCGCGCGTCATATCCTCTGGTCGTTTCGGGGCGGCTGAACGCGGATCGCGGTTCATCTGGTAACGATCAGCCCGATCGCCGTACCCCGGGCGAAATTCTCGACACGATGCGCCGCTCGATCCACGGCGTCCACCAGCTCGGGCGCGCGCTGGTTGATTTCGAAACCAGTACGCCATTGCGCGCGGTCGACGAGAATGGCGAGGTCAAGCGTCTGTCGGACGGCTCGTCGGAGCAGACCGTAAGCGACGTCTATCTCCGCAATGAGTTTCCGCCACCTGGCAAGGCAAAGGCGGCGCGGCCGGGAGACACACCGGCCGATCGCTATCACAACGCTCTTGTGGCGCTGAGCCGGGCGTTTGACGGCATGGATCAGGCGTTCACGGATCTGACGAAGGTCTTGGGTGATGACAGCCAGCCTGTGGTGGATGCAAGGGGCGTCGAACCTCGCCTGACCGACAATTGGCGAGCGTTGCTGGGCCGCATCGACGAGGAAATGGTGGTCTGGGCCCGCACGTTCCGCAGGGCCTACGGCACCAAGACCAGCGTCCCGATTGATCCCGCCGAGGACGAAGAGACCGAGGACAGTGATCCTTACGCCGACGCCGGCGACGGTGTCGACGGAGAGTGGGATCGCCAGGATCCCGCCTCGAAGGACGACGCGGCGTAGTGACGCCAGTCGGCCCGGCGACCATGGCCGGGCCGGCTTGCCGTCATTCAGGCCGATGCGCGGGCGCGATGTCTTCCGAAATCTCCTGTCTGAGTTTTGGTCCCTGCGCGAGTCGCCGGCCGAGCGCGGTCACGAACGCTTCGTAGCGCTCCGCCGCCTTGGCGCGTGCCGCGACCTGAGCCGGCTCAGGGAGCGGCGGATTAGAGGTCAGCCAGAAGCGGATGAACACGGCGAGCGTTTCGACCGATATGCCGACATCGCGCTCCATGCGCGCCATGCGGCGGTCGAGCTGATCGAGCCGCTTTGTTGTCGCGGCTTCCTGCCGTTCCGCGGCATCCGGCGAGAGGAAAGAGGCGATACCGGCCTCGGCAACCAGCGACAACGATAGATCGCGTCGTGCTGCATGGGCCGCCAGCGCTTTCATCACGTCCGGATCGAGATAGACGGAAAGGCGCTGCTTCTTCGGCTGCTTGCTCACGGGCGCCTCCTACAATTCGATGCCGTCGCCCGGATCGAGCGAGGCTTGGCGCGCGACCTGGCGCATCGTCTGCGTCATGCGGCTGAGGCGGGCGGCATCTTCGTCGACGTCATCGCGGGAATCGATCTCGAATTCGTTTTCGATGACGGGCTTTCGCTCGACGGTCTTGGTGCGGCTCAGCTCGGGCTGATGCCGGCGCTCTGAATCCGTCGGATCGTCATCGGCCACGACGTCCACGGCGACGGGCCTATCCAGCACCGGCCGTTCGGGCAAAGCCAGCGTGCTCCAATCGTCTGCTCTTGCGCTCGCCGGTTTGGTCAGGCCGGGCGGCGTCAGGATGCGCTCCTGAAACCGCCGATCCTCATAGTAGCGGGCCTTCTTCGCGCGTATCGGCGGTATGCCGGCAACCATGACGATCTCGTCGGAGGGCGGGAGCTGCATAATCTCTCCGGGCGTCAGCAATTGCCGGGCGGTCTCCGAGCGCGACACCATCAAGTGGCCGAGCCAGGGCGAGAGGCGGTGACCGGCATAGTTCTTCATCGCCTTCATCTCGGTGGCGGTGCCCAGCGCATCGGAAACGCGTTTGGCGGTACGCTCGTCATTGGTCGCGAAGCTGACCCGGACGTGGCAGTTGTCGAGGATCGAGTTGTTCGGCCCGTAAGCCTTTTCGATCTGGTTCAGCGACTGCGCGATGAGGAATGCTTTCAGGCCGTAACCCGCCATGAACGCCAGGGCGCTCTCGAAGAAGTCGAGACGGCCGAGCGCGGGAAACTCGTCGAGCATGAGCAGCAGCCGATAGTGGTTGCCCTTCGCCTGCAAATCCTCGGTCAACCGACGCCCGACCTGATTGAGGATCAGGCGGATCAGCGGCTTGGTCCGGTTGATGTCGGAGGGCGGCACAACGAGGTAGAGGGTGGTCGGATGCTTGCCACCGACCATGTCGGCGATGCGCCAGTCGCAGCGGCGCGTCACCTCGGCGACGACGGGATCGCGATACAGACCGAGAAACGACATCGCGGTGGACAGCACGCCGGACCGCTCGTTGTCCGATTTGTTGAGCAACTCGCGGGCCGCGCTGGCGATTACCGGGTGCGGACCGGCCTCGCCGAGATGTGCGGTCTTCATCATCGCCGCGAGGGTCGACTCGATCGGGCGCTTCGGATCCGACAGGAAGGCGGCGACGCCGGCCAAGGTCTTGTCGGCCTCGGCATAGAGGACGTGCAGGATCGCGCCGACCAGAAGCGCGTGCGACGTCTTCTCCCAGTGGTTCCGCTTTTCGAGCGAACCTTCCGGGTCGACCAGGATGTCGGCGATGTTCTGCACGTCACGGACTTCCCATTCGCCGCGGCGCACCTCGAGCAGCGGATTATAGGCTGCCGACTTGGCATTGGTCGGATCGAACAACAGCACGCGGCCGTGCCGGGCGCGATAGCCGGCGGTCAGCGTCCAGTTCTCGCCCTTGATGTCGTGAACGATCGCCGAGCCCGGCCAGGTCAGGAGCGAGGGCACGACCAGGCCCACGCCCTTGCCGGAACGTGTTGGCGCGAAACACAGGACATGCTCCGGACCGTCATGGCGAAGATACTCGCGCTCATGCTTGCCGAGGACGACGCCGTCAGGACCGAGGAGGCCGGCGGCCTTCACCTCTTCCGGCCGCGCCCAGCGGGCCGAGCCGTAGGTCTCCACGTTCTTCGCTTCGCGTGCCCGCCACACGGACATGCCAATGGCAACTGCGATGGAGATGAAGCCGCCCGACGCGGCGATATAGGCGCCCTCGATGAAGATCGGCGGGGCGTAGGCATCGTAGAAATACCACCACCAAAAGAAGGCCGGCGGATAGTAGATCGGCCAGCCAGCCAACTCGAACCACGGAAGTCCGAGCTGCGGCTGGAAGCCGAGCCGATAGGCCGTCCACTGCGTCGCTGCCCAAGTCGTCATGAGCTCGATCAGGAAGACGGTGAGGATCTGGCCCCAGAGGATTTTGGTCGCCGACATGGCGGGCACTCCTTTCTTGATGGGCTACATGCCGAGGCCGCGGTTGCGGCCGAAGCTCCAGTCGACGCCACCGGCGCCGCGCGACACGCCGGAGACGTGCTGGCCGATCTGACGTTCGAGGGACGGCGACCAGGGTACGAGCTGGAAGCCGAGGCCGTCGTCGATCATGGCGAAACGGCCCGACGCGAGCGCAAAGCGCTGACGGTAGGTGCCCGCCACATATTCGCCCGTCGCGGCCTTCGAGAATTGTCGGCCGGTCTCGGCCGCGAGCTTCTCGCCAAGGGCGTCGACCTCGCGCTGCCGCAGCGTGTCGATAAGCCCGGGGGCGAAGCTGACACCGCGCGTCTGCCGCTCGGCGAGGCCTTGGCCGACGAGATGGTCGGCTCGCCTGTCCATCGCCCGGCGAACCTCCGCGCCGAAGCCGCCACCGCCGAGTGCGACCGGATCGCGGGCAATGGCTTGCCGGTCGAGCCAGGTCGCGCCGGTCGCATGGACCTGCCGCTCGATGTCGAGATCCGAGCGGACTGCGAGCGCGACGCGGCGGCGGCCCTGTGCGTCGTCGAATTTGCGCAGCTCGACGATCGAGCCCGGCGCGCTGTCACCGGCCGCGTCGAGGTCGGGCAGCTTGATGTGATGGGTGCGGCCGTCGGTGCCATCGACCACGGCATAGGCCGTGCCCTTCAGCTCATCGTCGAGACCGCGATCGACCAGCCGGCCGACAACAGGGTCGTTGATGCTCTCGCCGGCGAGTACATAGCTGGCGGCGCCGCGCTCGATACCGCGTTCCGTCAGGCCGCGATGAATGCGTTTGATGATGTCGCCACGCTCGCCCAGTTCACGCAGGGTCGCCTCGGCATTCTCGGATACGACCCATTGGCCGGGGCCGACCTGATCCGCGAGGCCGAGCGTCTCCAGCTTCCGCAGGCGGCCGACCTTCATCGCGTGGAACTCGTCAGGCTGGCGGTCGGGGTACGGGGCAAGATCGACGACGCCGGTGCGATAGCTGTCGCGGGCAAGCTGGCGGTCGAGGTTGGTCCAGCGTTCCGCCTCGATCTGCCGTTCGAGATTGCGGCGTATCTCGTGATCGGTGCGCGGCCCCAGCTCCTGGGTGACGAGATCCTGCGCCCGGGCACGCATGCCTTCCTTGATGTAGTCGCGCGAGATGACGAGGTCCTGGCCATCATTGGTGCGCCCGCGCAGGATGATATGGACGTGCGGATTATCCGTGTTCCAGTGATCGACACCGACCCAGTCGAGCTTGGTGCCGAGGTCTTTCTCCATCTGCCCCATCAGGTCGCGGGCATAGGTTTTGAGGTCGGACATTTCCGTCGCGTCCTCGGGCGAGACGATGAACCGGAAATGATGCCGATCATCCTGGGTCCGCTCGGCGAAGCCCTTTGGATCGGCGTCCTCGGTCTCAGGACCGAACAGACGCGCCTTCTCCCCATCACGGGTGACACCCTCGCGCCGCAGGTAGCTGAGGTGGGCGGAAAGCGGCGCGGCACGAGCGCTATGACGGACGACGCGTGTCTTGATGACGGTGTTGCGCGATCGGCTGGTGAGCAGCCGGTTGGCCTGGACGGTCGCGCGCTGCCCGCGACCGAACCGCGAGCGGTTGCCCGAGCTGATCTTGCCGGAGCGCGAGACGCTGCCGCCAGCGCGCTGGGCGGCCGCCAACGCCTGGGCGATGAAGGGCCGCGCCTGCTGTGCGCGGGTGGAGCGGATGCGTCCAGGCCGGATGCGGAAATCGTCCTCTCCGCTCATGGCCGAAGCCCCGCACACCGCGCAAAGCCGAGGAAAATCCCGAATAAATTGCGAGAGCGCAGGCTGCGCCGATCAGGCGCACCTCGCGCGAATGCGTCATAAGTCCCTGAAAACACACGACCGCACCAAGCCGCACATCGCGCGCTTTTATCTCGCCATCGTGCGGTTGTGCTGTCGGCTTCTCCTCTCCAGACCGCCGTTCGTCCGCCAGAACACGCCACGATGCGAGCGAATGCGAACGCGGTCATCGCGGGCCGCCGCGCGCATTGCGCGCGACGAAAAGGCCATCGGTGCGCGAAGCCACCGGGCCTTGATCGCGCTCCGGGGCCGCTGCCGTGGTGGCGTCTGGCTCGCCCTCAGACTGCACCGGCGCGGCAGCTCCACTGACAGCCGACTGCACAACGAAGAGCGGCGCACGCGTCCAGGCCAGCGGATCGGCGGCCGCCACCATGACGGGGCCGGTGAGTTCACCACCGCCGACAATGGGGGCGAGCCTGGCGACATAGGCGCGCGTTTCGGCCGGCAATGGGCGGCCGGCGAGATACTCTTCGTAGCGGCCGGGACCAGCGTTGTAGGCCGCCAGGAAGCCGGGCGATCCGTAGCGATCATGCATCTCGCGCAGATACGCAGCGCCCGCCAGGATGTTGTCGCGCGGATCGTAGGGATTGCTGCCGAGCCGATGCCGGACGCGCTGTTCGGCCCAGGTGGCGGGCATGACCTGCATCAGGCCCATCGCGCCCGCCGACGAGATGGCGTGCACGTCGCCAGCGCTTTCCACGCGCATGACGGCGCGTATCCATGCTCCTGGAACGCCAAACCGCTGCCCCGCCTCGGCGATGAAAGCGCCATAAGGATCGTTGCGCGACGGCCGCTCGGCCGGCGCCTGCTGTGCGCCGGCCGAGCTTGCGCCTGGTACGGCGAGGATCAGGCCGGAAAGAAGAAGGAGGGCTGCACGTCGGGGGGTGATCCTACCTCCGACGGCAGGCTGATGGCGCGCAGCGGGCATCGTTCAGTCCCGCTCGCCGCGCTTCGGAGAGCGATTCCAGTGCAGGCCCCAGGCGGACTTGTCGTCGGCCGACTGGAACAGGTTGGCGCGGAACGGATGTTCGAAGGTCGGATCGTCGAGCTGCAGGGCGACGTAGTCGCCGGCCTTCTCGCCGGTGCGCTTCCAGCCGGCGCCGATCTCCGCGCCGGTTTCGTTGCTCATAGTGTCGAGCACGTGGACGCGGAAGTCGGGCGCGTTCTCGGCATCGGACGGCTCGGCCGCCACGATGATGATGTCCTGATGCAGCGACAGCGTCGTCAGATGGCCGATGAAGCCATCATTCTCGCGCATGAATTGACCGATCACGGGCATGGGTCGTCTCCTTCAGAGTGCGGTGGAAAGGGGCATGGGCGCGCCGTCACCGCGTCGGCGCGCGCCAAACGAAGCGGCTATCGCCGTCCTCGTTGGTGTAGAGAGGGGTGGCCCGGCCGATCACGGCGGAGGCCGGGAGCGGGCCGAAATAGCGACCGTCGAGGCTGTCGCGGACTTGCCAGTTCATCAGGAACAGCTCGCCGTTCGCGACCAACCGGCAGCCCTGCCAGACGGGCAGCGGGCGCCCGCGACGATCGCGATCGAGGGCGTCGCCCATCGGCACGCCGTCGACCGTGATGGCGAGCCCGGTCCGGCAAACCCGTTGTCCCGGGACCGCGGCGACGCGCTTCAGGAGCGGCACGCCGCGTGGCAGGTAGCCGCCATCGGACAGGAAGGTTGCGAGCGGCTCGGGTGCGTCGACGGCGACCAGATCGGTCACGTCGAGGTCGTCCACATCGCCGATCGTGTAGAAGCCGACCGGCGTGCTGGCGGACGCGTTCCAGATCAGGCGCGGCGCGAACGAAGCGATCGAGGCGACGCCGAGAAGAGACACTGCCGCCGTGGTGATCACTGCATAGGAGAGCCGGGTCATGCGCCGATCTCCCGGCGCAGGAGAAAGGCGCGGTGCTGGCGCGGACCATAAGCGCGTGGAGTTTCGCCGACGGTCATCCGGTTGTGGACGTGGCGCCAATGGTCGGGCGACACCGCGGTCGGATCGATGCCGCGCGCCTCGATAGCGTCGATGAGCTGGAGCACGCGCTCCACCTTCGGCCAGCCGTGGATATGCAGCAGGACCTCTGCGCCAGGCGTCACCGTCGGGACCGTCTGACACGGCGCGTCGCACTCGACCGTGCGCAGGATGTCGAGGCGCGAGACCACGGTGCCGTGGTCGTTCGCCGCCCAGCGCACCAGCGCGAGGACGTTGCCGGGAGGGAAGAAGAGGATGCGGCGGCGGCGGTCGAGGATCTGCTCGCGCCGCTCGCGACCGAAGCGAATCCAGTGCTCAGTTTGCTTCTCGATCCAGACGAGCTCGACTTGGGTGAAAGCTTCGGGCGGCGGCTCGGCGGCAGCACGGCCGGCGCGCATTGGCGTGGCGACAAGGCCGGTCATTGTCCTTCTCCTGACGGTGGTGGGAATTCGCGCTCGAACAGCGCTCGCAGCATGTCGGCGACGGTCTGGCCGCGCTGGAAGGCGGCGATCTTGATGCGGCCTCGCATGTCGGCGGTCACGTCGATCGTCAGCCGGGCCGAGAAATCCTCGGCGGGCTGGGCGCGGGGTGCGTGGCGATCGGGCGCCTTGATCCAGCTTTCGGGATCGGCGGGACGCGCCGCAAAGCTGCGCTTCGGGGACCGCTCGCTCATGCGCCGATCCTCGCGACTTCCGCCGCGAGCGCGGCGATCTCGCGCGCGCCAGGGCAATCCTCGTCCTGCTCGGCGGCGAGCCGGCCGGTCTGCACGACATCGGCGAAGACGATGCGCTGACCGATCGTGGTCGAGAGCAAGGGCGGGTCGTGATCCGCCAGCGTCTCGGCGGTCTCGCGCGCTAGGACCGTGCGGGCAGCACACCGGTTGAGCACGAAGCGCGCGGCGAGCTGCGGGCGATAGATGCGCGCCTCGCCGAGCAGCGCGAGCATTTCGGCCGACGCCCAGCCATCGAGCGGCGACGGCTGCACCGGGATCAACACGAGGTCGGCCGCGAGCAGTGCCGAGCGCATCAGCCCGGCGACGCGCGGCGGGCCGTCGATGACGACATGGTCGGCGTCGCGCGCCAGCTCCGGCGCTTCACGGTGGAGCGTGTCGCGGGCGAGGCCCACGACGCCGAACAGCCGCTCCAGCCCCTCCCGGCTGCGTTGCTGCGACCAGTCGAGCGCCGAGCCCTGCGGATCGGCGTCGATCAACGTGATGCGCCGTCCTTGGCGCGCCCATTCGCCGGCGAGATGCAGGGCGAGCGTCGTCTTGCCGACGCCGCCTTTCTGGTTGAGCAGCGCGACGATCATGACGGTCTCCCGAGAAACGGGGACTCGTCCACAGCGGCCGAAAAGCGCGGGCGCGTTAGAAAGATTCCGTAGGAATCTAGGTTAGATAAGTTACAGGGCTGGCAACCTGCTGATTCAGGGCGAGGAATCGACGATTCCGGTCCCCGATAGCACGAGAGTCCGGTCCCCGATGGCACGATAGTGCCGGTCCCTGATAGCACGAGACGATTCACAGCTTATCCCCAGGGCGAGGGTTGGTCCGGCGACGACGGCGTGGGATGCCGAAGGCATCCGGATCGGTCGGCACGAAGGAGAGGATTTCCGGGCCGCCGGCGCATTGCTCGATGGTCAGGCGGTAGCCTGGAAGCGGTTGGCGTTTGACGATGTCACGGAGATCGTAGGCGAAGTGCTTGAGCGGCGAGAGGCTGCCGGACTTCGAATGGAGATGCGGAAAGTCGAAGCTCCAGCCGAACTCCTGGCGGCCGCCGTGCTTGCGCACCAGGCGGTAGAGCCAGCGTTCAAGCCCGCCGGTCAGGCCGAAATAGTTGCGGTCGATCGTGAGCACGAGGGCGTCATCGAGGACGGCGCCGTAGAACCAGTCAGGCAGGATCAGTTCGAGACCGAGCGGCCGACCGCGATGATCGGCGCGCTCCTTCCATTCGTTGATCCAGGAGAAGCGGTGCATGCGCCGCTCGGTCAGCTGTCGGATCGAGGTCGCGACCGTAGTCGACTGAAGCCGGTCGAGCGCGGCCTTCAGACGGTCGTAGTCGCGCAGCGACACGCCGCGGCCGATGAAGTTGAGGATTTCATAGGGGGTGGTCGCCATCAGGCGCGACGGCCGCAGGCCAAGATCGCGTGCCTCGACGATCTGCGAGGCGGCCCAGATGAGGACGTCAGCGTCCCAGATCGTCGCCATGCCGTGCTCGGCGACGGCCTCGACGCGGATTTTCACCGAGCCGGCCTTGAAGTCTATCGGCGCCAGACGCTTCGACTTGGCGAGCGAAAAGAACGGGTAGGCCATGAGGTCCTGCGCATCGCGGGGTGCGAGATCGCCGGGCAGCGCCCGGAACAGATCGAGTTGGGCGCGTTCATCGTATTGGGTGTGGCGCGACGACATGGCCGGTCGTCTCAGCGCGGGAAGCGTCCGCCGGCGGCGGTCGAGGCTGTTTGACGCTTTGCCGGTAAAACAGTGCCGCCCCGCGGATCGGACGTGGAGGTGACGAGACCGCGATCCGCCCAGGCCTGAAGGTCGTCGACGGAATAGACCACGCGGCCGCCGAGCTTGCGGTAGATCGGACCGGTCCCGTAGGTCCGATGCTTCTCAAGGGTGCGTTCGGAAAGGCCGAGGAAGCGCGCCGCCTCCTGCGTTCTCAGGTAGCGTGGCGGTAAATTGGCGGCTCTTTCGGCCATGATCGCACCTCCGTGGTCTCGCGGGCGGCCGCTTCGAATAAGCGGCGGGTTGCGAGCACGGTGGCGCGAAGACGGCGCCCCGGACGATGTCGAAGTAAGATGCTAAAATCGACACACGAGTGGATATCAGCGATCCCGGCGTGGGCGGCGCAGCAGCGTCCGGTAGCCGCCGCGAACGAGCTTCATGCCGTCGCGGGCGAGACGGATGGTGATCTCCCGGATCGGGTCGCCGACCCACGATGCTGCGTCAATCTTGTGCTGGGGGAAGAGATGCTCGGCGACGGTGCGGTAGATGGCGCCGCTCGCGCGCGCGTCGATCGCGCGCAGCATCTGGCGGGCGCGCTGACGTCTTTGTGGCGTCAGGCGTGGATCGGGCGGCACGCGCTTGCCGAACATCGCGTGCCAGACGCGTTCAACCGCGGTCAGTCGGTCGGGCGTCAGCTCATCGAATATGATGAACGCGCCAAGGGGGCGGGCATCATCGACGCCGATCAGGGCGACGTCGTGGGGTTCGCCGCGCAGTACGAGCCGGATCAGCCTAGGATCATGCTCGATGATGGCGTGGGCGTGCAGATCCTCAACGCGGAGGCGGAGATGTCCCGCCGGGTTCGGTCCGACGGTGAACGGCAGTGTCGCCGGATCGGTTTGCGGGATCCAGAAGATTGGCTGGATGAGCGCGGAGTTGGGAGGGTCGGCGACGAAATCGCAAGCCCCATTGCTCGGCGAACTCGCCCGCGACATCCTCGGTCAACCGCCCGACGGCTACCAGCTCGTGATAGGATTTTCTGTATTCAGGGTTGCGACGCAGGAACTCCCAGGCGAGATCGCCGGGGGTCAACTTGTCGATATAGTCATAGGCGGCTTCAGACCGCCAACTTTCATCCTCGGACATTCTCCACTGCCTCCGCGTAAGGTTGTGCAACGCGAGTTTTGCAGTGGATACGATTCCGGGTTGAACAGAGCGCGGGAAGAACGAAGTGGCCGCAACGTGATGCGGTTTACGCATCACCTCAGTGCAGGCGGCCCTGGAGCAACTCGCAAAAACCGCTCTTCGTCATCCATTTCGCTCGGTCGAGATGACTGGTGTAGATGCGCTGAGCGCGTTCCGGTTCGGCCTTGGCATCGAGGCCGAAGAGGACTTCGACGACTTCGCGCCAGTCGGCTTTTTCAGCGTCGGCATCCAGCAGCCGAACGTACAGCTTCAGATGCGCCTCGTCATAGGCGGTCAATGCCGCCCCAGCCGGCGGCTGGTCGAGAAAATCGACTTTGGTCACAACATCCCCCGATGGCGAGATGTATCCAAACTGGAGGATATTGTTAACCGTGATTTGATCGGAATGATAACGCATGACCTTGACGCGAGACGAATTTGCAACGCCGCGACCTGTCGAACGTCAGGTTTCCTTCTTCGCATCAACGAGCAGCACTCCCTTGCCCTGATCGGAGTTCAGAAAGACAATGCCGGCGCGTTCGAAGGCCCGTCTCACCTCATCGCGCGTGCTCTCAAAAACCTCGAGGCCACTGGTGGATTCGAGGCGTTTGAGCGCGGTCAATGAGACCCGGGCCTTGTCAGCGAGCGTCTCCTGTGTCCAACCCAGCAACGCACGTGCGGCCCGAAACTGTCGGGCGGTGATCATGCATGATCACCTCCCACACGGACCTACGCGTACGCCAAAACTACGACTATAATAGTCGTCCTTGGCAGCGTATTCCAGTCGGAAGTGCTTATTTGCCCTCTGTCAGGCCGCCGACATCGCAACTGATTCGGTTGCAGCAAAGCCGAGGCCCCGGCCTTCCGGTCGGGGCCTTGCGCGGGGCCTCAGTCGCCCCGGCGCCCGTTGGGACGGGACCAGATGAGCGAGAGGGTCTCGCCTTCCTCGTCGTCGAAGAGGTTAGCGTAGATCGGGGCGTTGAAGCTGGGGTCGTCGAGCTTCAGGCCCAGATAGGCGCGCCCTTCGTTGGAGGTCTTGGACCAGGCGGCGCCGATCTCGGCGCGGCCGACGAACACGCGGTGGCTGGGGGCGTTCTCGCCGGTGGCGCGAGCCTCGGGGACGATGCGGACATTCTTGGTCTGGACGCTGAGGGTGACGATTTCGCCGGTGAACTCGTTGTTGCCGGTCTTCTTGAAGGTGCCAATGGTCGCCATGGTAGTTCTCCTTGAACGCTGTTCCGAGCCCGCACCATTGCGGCCTCGATGGCGATCGAGAGGCCGGAGGCGATTGACGGCGCACCCCGCAGGGGCCTGACAGCAAAGGAGAGGCTTTCTTGCCTCGCGAGGAATGACGGCGCAGCCGGCAGGGGAAGAAAGTTTCGACGCCGCTGTTGCGGCATAGGCGATCGAGGCGCAGCCGACCTTCGGCCAGATCAGCCCATTGAAGAGGCCGTTTTGGAACGGTCGACATGACAGAGACGCATCACAGGAGAACGTTGCGAGCATACCGACCGATGGACCGTAGCGACGCCTGACACCGCGGGGAAACCCAGCTCCGCCAGACGCTACGTTCCGCCGATTCCTGCCCGTCGCCCACGAGATCGCCCCCTTCCGGCACTCGCACCGTCTGCGCACTGCCACGGCATTGCCACCGGCACCGTCACCGATGGCATGGCGCGTCAGTTGGGTTAGCCGTCGATCCGGTCAGCGCGATTGCAAACCAGCCTGGCGACATGGAAGGCGCGACCGCCAAGACATCAATTTATCATCCCGCCGCCGCCTGCACCTATGTCAGGTTCGCACGTTGGCTCGCCCGGTTGGCCCGGGCGTGACCATGGCTGTGACCCGGATCAGCGCCGTGACGCCAACGGCGATTGCGCCGATAACTGAGAAGATGAGCTGCCAGGTGTCGGAGGGCATGGTGTGTTTCACGATGCCATGCGTCGCGTGGTAGCCGGCAAGCGCCGCGGGCGCGACGAAGGCGAGTGCGATCGCGAGCCGTATCCAGAGCGGTCGGATGAAGGCGAGCAGAACCTGCCCCAGGCCGAATGTAAGTGCGGCAGCGACAAGGCCGACGAGGATTGCGCCGAGCCAGCCGGCGCCGGTCTGATAGGCCCATGTCCCGGCGCTGACGCCGGCGAAGAACGGCAGCGCGAAGACAGCCAGCGTGAATAGCAACCAGCAGAGAACGCCAATCGCCGCGATGCTGGAGAGGATGCCGATGAAGATCATGGTGGTGTTCTCCATGAGATAAAGGTCTGACGGTTGCGCCTCCACCACCACCACGGCGCATTGATAGTATAGGCGAAGAGAAGGCAGGGCGGGAGCGGAAATCCCGTGGGACTTCCGCTTGCGGCCCTGTCGCCTTGCCCGCGATTAGCGGGCGAAGGGGTCGATCTCGTGAACGATGGCGGCGGCTTCGCCGTCATATTCGCCAGCGGGCATGACGCCCATGGTGCCGTCCCCGGCCTGGAAGATGACGATCGAGACCATGAGGGTGGCGGCAAGGCTGAAGGCGAAGGCGTGAGCTTGATTGAGGGACATATGACCGGCTCCTGTCTTGGAGGCGGGAGACCATCTCCCGCGCGACAGGCGCCCGATTTGTCCGGCCGATGGCCGCAATCACCGCGAAGGCGAAGCTGGAGCGGCGGCACGCTTTGCGTAGTCCGACCCTTTACGGGTTGATGGCGTCAGGCCAGCGGCTGGACCAAGGATCAGCGCAATGGAAGCGGGGGATGGTTTCTCGCTTCGACCGAGTGCTAGGATCGCCCCACAGCAATTCACTGCGTTGGATTCGTGCCGTGTCCTGGTCGTCCGCGTCGGAAGGCAGGAGGGCGCAAGCAAACGATGGCAGCCGGATTTCACATACCAGACGGCAACGACGCCCTTCGAGATGATCTTCCGGCAGTGGTCGAACTGATCGAGCGTACGGTCCGGTGGGTGAATCCGGAGACTTTCCGGCGTCTGCCGGTATGGGCGCCGCATACGGCTCGCGGCCGGCCTCTCTATGACGCTGCGTGGTCGCGCCGGTACACGAACACGAAAAAGGCGACCAAGATCACCGCTGAGAAGTTCGAGGGCAATGTCGCCGCGCTCAATGCTCTCGTGGCGGCTCTGGGCGTCGCGGCGCCGAAGCCGAAGAACTGGACCGTGTGTCACATCTGGGGATACGACGATCCCTCGTTCGCTCAGCAAAGCAGCGTCGTCCAGGATCTGCGCTACTTCTCCTGCGTCGCCAATATGGTGTGGCTGCCGACCCCGCTCAAAGGCTTCACGGACACGATGCCTGAAATCAAGGCGATGCTGCGGGTCTGCGCTTTCCACCTTTATGGCTGGGCTTGCGAGCATCCATCGGTCACCGAGCCTTCCGAGAAGGTCAGGAGCGGCTGGATTCCCGAAGGCTATCCGAAAAGCTGGCCTTGCCCGGAGCGCCCTGGACTGCTTCCGCCCGGGACAGCGCCGTTCGGGGAACGGATCGAGCGTGAGATTGCCAAGCGAAAGCGCAAGCTGAAGGCTGACCTCGCGAATGCTGCATTCCTCCATTACCCGAAGGAGGAAGTGCTTTCCGTCTTGGAGTTTTGGGGCGTCACATTGGATTGACGGCGCTCACGCGCCGCCTCCCTTCGGACGGAAATCGAACAGCGGGATGCCGAGCTTCCTCGCCTTGTCGGCCAGATTGTCCTGAATGCCGGTGCCGGGGAAGACGATGACCCCGATCGGCAGGACGTCGAGCATCTGATCGTTGCGCTTGAACGGTGCGGCCTTGGCGTGTTTCGTCCAGTCGGGGGCGAAGCCGACCTGCGGCACCTTGCGCGTGTCGGCCCATTTGGCCGCGATCTTCTCGGCGCCCTTCGGCGATTTGCCGTGTAGCAGCACCATGTCCGGGTGCTTGGCGTGGACCTGATCGAGTCTGGCCCAGATCAGGCGGTGATCATTGAAGTCGAGCCCGCCAGTGAAGGCGATCTTCGGACCGGCGGGTAGCAGCACCTGATTGTCGGCGCGTTTCTTGGCGGCGAGGAAGTCCCGGCTGTCGATCATCGCCGAGGTCAGGTGGCGATGGTTGACCATCGATCCGCTGCGCGGTCGCCAGTCCGAGCCCGTGTGGCGCTCATAGTGCTCGGCGGCCTGGTCGCGCATCAGTTCGAAAACATTGCGGCGTTCGATCAGGGTCTGGCCCTCGGCCGTCAGGCGTTCCAGCTCGACAGCCTTCACCTCGCTGCCGTCCTGTTCGCGCTGGCCGCGCCGCTGCGCCTGCTCATTGTCGTCCAGCTCGCGCTCGATCCGTTCGTTGGCGCGGTGGAAAAGGTTGACGGTCGACCAGAGGAGATCGTCAAGGTCGGGCTCGAGGCGGGTGTCGTCCAGGGTGACGATCAGGGCGTCGAAGATGTCGGCGATGGCGCCGGCGACATGGTCGCCCTCCGGAAGCGGTCGGGGATCGGGTTCATCCGTGAAGGGACGGTAGCCGTAGAGCTGGAGTTCGCTGAGGACATGGTCGGTGGGGGAAGAGGCGTGGTGCGGTTCGTAGTCGTCGTGCTCGCTCATGGGATGCTCCGTCGGTTCGACCGCGACCCTCGCGGCCTTCATGGCGACGAAAGCCGGCGGGCGGGCCGGACCTGCATCCGCAGCGAAGCGGAGGGCCGGAGCACAGCGGAGGATGGCGAAGGCGGGCTATTTTGTTTCGCGATGGAAAGGCCCGAAGGGCCGCCGGAAAATAGTCCGTCGCAGACATTGCGGGTCCGGGCCGTTTGCTGGCCGATCGCCCTCTCGAAGGCCGGGGCACGGTTCTCTCAGACCTGGGGATCATCCGAGCGATGCCGACGACGGCGCTCCCGCCGTCTGCATTCTCCTGCCGGCCTATGCCGCCAGCGCCATGAAGCGTGCGACGTCCTGCGGCGCGATCTGCACCCGGGCCGCTGCCCGGAGGCTGTCCAGCCCCGCCAGGCGGAGATCCTCGTTGAAGTCGCCCAGGGTTGGAGACACCACGACCGCCTCGATCCCGGCCGCGTTCGCCCGTTCGATCAGCGTCGCCATCGCACCGTCGCCGGCCGGATCATTGTCGCGGGCGATGTAGAGCCGACGCAGCGTGTCGGGGAACAGGATGGCCGAGAGATGCGCCGCCGAAAGCGCCGCCGCCATCGGCATGGTGGGTAGCGCCATCCTGAGCGACAGCATCGTCTCGATGCCTTCGCCCGCCGCCATCACGTCGCCAGCCACACCGAAGCGAACGGCATGCCCGAGGAGGTCGCCTATCGCCCGTCTCGGCGTGTCGATCGGGGCTTTGTTCGAGCCGTCCGGCGCGAGCCAGGTGCGGTGCGCGCCGGTCTGACGCCCGCCGAGATCGGTGACCGATGCGATCATCGCCGGCCAGGTCTCTGTCGGGGAATGCTCATCAGGGCGATAATAGCAGCGAGGGTGGAAACGCAGACTGCCGGTTCCGTGCAAATCCGTAATGCCGCGTGTACGGAGATACGTCTTTACGAGCGTGCCCGAAATCGGCTGCGCCATGGCGAAGAGCCGCCGTGCCGCTTCCGGTGATCCCGCCGGCGCAGGTGACTGGCGCCCGCCACCGTGCGGACGGTCCGGTTCGGGATGCGGCATCGACAGGAACGTGCGCGCCTCATCGGCAACGTCCTTGAAGTCGACCAGGCCGCAGCTCTCGCGGATGACGTCCAGCAGATCTCCATGCTCGCCGGTGGCCGCGTCGGTCCATTTGCCGGCGGCGCCCTTGCCGGTTTCGCCGCCTTTCAGGCGCACGAACATCGAGCGGCCCGGCGTGTTGCGGACATCGCCGACCAGCCAGTAGCGGCCTTCGCGATGACCAGCTGGTAGATAATGACGGCACACCGCCTCGGCCTGTCGGCCGAGACGGATCGCCAGATCGGAGGCGTCATGCCGTGCCATCACGCTGCCTCCCGCTCAGTGACGCGCTCGACGGGATAGCGCTCCAGCACCTTGGTCAGGATAGCGGCGCCGGTCGTATCGGTCGGCACGAACATCCGCAGCTTCCACGAGATGATCTCGTGAAATAGGCCATAGGCCCGCAGGCGATTGCGCATGGCGTCGGTGAAGCCCGACAGCTCGATGCGGTTGGCGCCCATGACCCGGACGCGGCGAAGTTGAAGACCCTCGGTCAGATCGAGGATGGTCTTGCCATCCATCAGCGCCATGAAGGCGTCGTCCGCTGTCAGGGTCGGTGTGCCGGTGGCGAGCGCGCCGGCTACCCAGGCGGCGGAGACACGGCGGCCAACGATGCGCTCGCCGTCGTCGGTCTGGAGTCGATACACCCGCGTTGACTCGCTCGGGAGGCGTTTCCAGATCGGCAGCAATAGGCCGCTGACGACATGGATGGTGCTTTCGGTATACTCCGGCACCTCAGCTACCTCGGCGTTCCATGCCGCGGTGAAGCCCGCCCGGTCCGCGTCGACCCAATGGGTCTCATCCATCATCTTGATGGGGATGTTGTGCGCCTCCATCGGTCGGATCAACCGCACGCGCCGTTCGATCTCGCCATCGTCCAGCATGATGCTGGTGGTCGGTATCTGCACGGCGGCGCGGCCCGAGCGTTCGTTGATCAACAGCCTGGCGCGCGGGTCGTCGAGATGATCGAGCGCCTCGGCAAGCGTCACCGGCCGGTTGCGCTGGCGCTGGGTGATGGTCAGCAGCCGGGCTTCGGCGCCGGTGCCGGGATGAACGTGGATCGTTCGGCGGTCGGTTACGATGAAGCTCTCGGCCTGCAGTGTCTCTAGCCCGACGTCATAGCTGCCCGAGGCGATGGCGCCTTCGATCTTGGCGTTCAGCAGCCGCTCGAAGGCGGTGAACAGGACGCCCTGGAGTTCGATGGTCAGGGCCAGCAACCGGTTGAGGAAGGTGGTGATCGGCGGCAGCTCGTCCTTCATGCCGGTTGACTCGGTCAGCGAGAGGCCGGTGGCGTCCTCGAACATCTGGAGCGAGCAGCCGTCGACCTTGCCGCGCACCAGCAGCAGGTAGAGCTGCCGCAGGGCGTCGCGGGCATAGTGGCTCTCCAGATTATCCTCGGGCCGGAACAGCCCCTGGCCGCCGGTCTGGCGCTGGCCGCGCGTGATTGCGCCCAGCGTGTCGAGGCGGCGGGCGATGGTAGAGAGAAAGCGCATTTCGGCCTTCACGTCGGTCGAGATCGGCCGGAACAGCGGTGGCTGCGCCTGGTTGGTCCGGTTGGTGCGGCCCAGGCCCTGAATGGCGGCGTCGGCCTTCCACCCCGGCTCCAGCAGATAGTGGACGCGCAGCCGCTGGTTCCGCGCCGACAGATCGGCGTGGTAGCTGCGCCCGGTGCCGCCGGCGTCGGAGAAGATCAGGATACGCTTCTGATCATCCATGAACGCTTGAGTCTCGGCGAGATTGGCCGATCCGGCGCGGTTCTCCACGGCAAGGCGGTCGATGCCGCCGGGGCTGGTCTTGCGGACGATTCGGCGCGAGCGCCCTGTCACCTCAGCCACGACATCGGTTCCGAAGCGCTGGACGATCTGATCGAGCGCGCCGGGAACTGGGGGCAGCGAAGCGAGCCTCTCGATCAGGCGGTCACGACGGGCAACGGCGTCGCGGCTCTCGACCGGCTGGCCGTCGCGAAACACGGGTCGCGACGACAGGTTGCCCTCGCTGTCGGTGAAGGGCTCGTGGAGCTGCACCGGGAAGGAATGGGCGAGATAATCCAGAACGTATTCGCGCGGGGTGATGTCCACCCGGACGTCGTTCCATTCTTCCGTCGGGATCTCCGCGAGACGACGTTCCATCAGTGCCTCGCCGGTCGAGACGATCTGGATCACGGCGGCATGGCCGTCCGCCAGGTCCTGCTCGATTGACCGGATCAGGGTCGGCGTCTTCATGCTGGTGAGGAGATGACCGAAAAAGCGCTGTTTGGCGGATTCGAAGGCCGAGCGGGCGGCGGACTTGGCCTGCCGGTTCAGCGTGCCCCCGCTGCCATCAGGGCCGCCGGTGATGTTGGCGGCCTGCATGGCGGCGTCGAGATTGTTATGGATGACGGCGAAGGCGCCGGCATAGGCGTCATAGATGCGCGTCTGATCAGGGGTTAGCTGGTGCTCGACCAGTTCGTATTCGACGCCGTCATAGGAGAGCGACCGCGCCGTGTAGAGGCCGAGTGAGCGCAGGTCGCGGGCCAGCACTTCCATCGCCGCTACGCCGCCGTCCTCAATCGCTTCGACGAATTCGGCGCGGGTCGAGAACGGGAAGTCTTCGCCGCCCCAGAGACCGAGGCGCTGGGCGTAGGCGAGGTTGTGGACGGTGGTCGCGCCGGTTGCCGAGACATAGACGACGCGCGCATTCGGCAGGGCGTGCTGGAGTCGAAGGCCCGCACGGCCCTGCTGGGAGGCGGCGACATCGCCGCGTTCGCCCTTTCCACCAGCGGCGTTCTGCATGGCGTGGCTCTCGTCGAAAATGATCACTCCGTCGAAGTCGGAGCCCAACCATTCGACGATCTGCCTGACGCGGGAAAGCTTCTCGCCGCGGTCGTCGGACCGTAGCGTGGCATAGGTGGTGAATAGGACGGCTTCCGAGAGCGTGATGTCCTTGCCCTGCGGAAAGCGCGACAGCGGCGTGACCAGCAGGCGCTCCATGCCGAGCGCCGACCAGTCGCGCTGGGCATCCTCCAGCAGCTTGTCGGATTTGGAGATCCATACCGCCTTCCGGCGGCCCTGCATCCAGTTATCGAGGATGATGCCGGCCGACTGGCGACCCTTACCGGCGCCGGTCCCGTCGCCGAGCATGAAGCCGCGGCGGAAGCGCACAGAGTTCGGCGCGTCGTCGGGCGCTGCCGAGACGACGTCGAAAGTCTCGTCGAGCGTCCACGAACCGGCGAGGAAGTCGGCATGCGCTTCGCCAGCGTAGATAACGGTTTCGAGCTGGGCGTCGGAGAGTAGACCATCCGGGACGATATTTGCAGGCAGCCGGGGTCGGTAGCTCGGCCTGGGCGGCGTGACCGAGGCCATCGCGACGGATTGCACAAGCTTGGTCGGATGGGCCTGCGCCCCGGGAATACGGATCGCCTGCAATCCATATTCTTCATAGATCGCGTCGGTGATCCGGCCGATTTCGGCAGGCGTCCACTCCACGGTCGCATAGGCGAGTTCGACGCCTTCGGGCTCGATGGATGCGGGCGTCGCGGGACGTGCCGCAGTAGTACGCGCCGGGTATCCGCGAACGGTCCGGGGCGTCGCGGTAGACGCCGAAGTTGCCACTGGCGGGAGGGTGGCAGTCGGACGCGGCGGAACCTGCGTCTCGATCCAGCCGAGCAGCGTGTCGACGTCGGGCGCGATGCCTGGCGAAGGGGGAAATGCCGAACGATTGTCGGCCGGCAGCTTGTCGATGACCGTCAGCTGCGTGTCGATGGTCGTGCCGTGCTTGGCATAGACCGAGCCGTCGATCGCGGCAGTGAACACCACGCGGCCGTGTTCCTGAAGCCGGACGAAGGCCGCGGCCCAAGCCGGATGGTCGGGGCCGAAGTTGGCGCCGGTGATCGCCACCAGCCGTCCGCCATCGGCAAGCCGGGCCAGCGCTGAAGCGACATGGCGATAGGCGGCGTCGACCACGCGGCCGGAGACGTTCGCCATGACGGAGAATGGCGGGTTCATCAGCACGACTGAGGGGGTGGCGTCCGGCGCGAGATGATCGTCGATCTGGGCGGCGTCGAAGCGGGTGACGGCTACGCCCGGAAACAGCGCTGCGAGAAGATCGGCACGGGTCTCGGCCAGCTCGTTGAGGAGGAGCGTTCCGCCTGATATCTCGGCCAGGATCGCGAGCAGGCCGGTGCCAGCCGACGGCTCCAGCACGATATCGCCAGCAGCAATGGAGGCGGCCGCCACGGCGGCAAGGCCGAGTGGCACCGGCGTCGAGAACTGCTGGAGCGCCTGCGATTCTTCCGAGCGCCGGGTATGCGTCGGCAGGAGCCCGGCGATCTTTGAAAGAGCGGAGAGACGTGCAGCCGGAGATGCGGCTTTGCGGAAAAGCGCCTTTCCGTATTTACGCAGGAAGAGGACTGTCGCGACCTCGCAGGCCTCATAGGCCGCCTTCCAGTCCCAGGCGCCGCTGGTGTCGGATGCGCCGAAGGCTGTTTCCATCGCTGCACGAAGGATCGCGGCATCGACGCGCTGGCCGCGTTCGAGATGTTTGAGAAGCTGTAGCGCCACGGCGAGGGTCTGGGACGCACGGGTGACGGGCGCGACCGCAGGGGCCACGGGAGACAGAATGTTCATGGAAGGAACCTTGGGAGAGCGGAAGGGACAAGCTCGGTTGGCGCTCTCTCTCGACCGCCCGAACTCGACCCGCCCCGGCCGTCCTCTTCCTCTTGTCCGCTGACATAAAAAAAGCGCCCGACCGTGAGGCCGGGCGCGCGCATGGTCGGGGATCAGCGCGTTCCGCTTTCGGCCAGCCACCGACTGGTACTGATCCATTCGATCGTGCGGCCTGTGCCGAGGTCGAGCAGATGGGCGCCGCCGGAGAAGCCGTCGACGACAGGGGCCGAGGCGATGACGGCCCACTGAAACCCCCAGGTGCCGGTGAGCGCGAATGTCTCCGCGCAGCGCGTGACGAAGGTGATCAGCAACTGCGGATCGGCGTTGCCGGGGTCGCGAAGCCAAAGGCGCTTCGCGCCGTGCTCGGGCGTCAGCGAGAGCAGGAACGGCTCGGCGGGCGGGTTCTCACGACCATTCTCGGCCATCAGCGCGGTGTAGATCTCGAAGGCCCGCGCGACATTCGCGAGCGAGCCGACGTCGAGCAGGCAGGAGAAGCGGGTGAGAAAATCGGTCATGTCGGGCTCCTGAAACGAAAAGAGCCCAGCGCTGGGCCGGGCTCTGAGTGGATGGGATTGGAAGTTGCGGAGCGGCCGAGCCGCCCCGCGAGCCGCTCATTCGGCGGCGACGAGGTGACGTTCGTCGTCCTCGCCATCGGCCGACGTTTCGTCGTCAGCGCTGAGGAAGTCAGGCAGCTCGGCCCCGTCGGCTTCTCCGCCGTCATCGGTGTCCGCTGCCCGATCGCTCTCAATGCCGGCAAGCCGAAGCGGCTCGGGCAGCCAGCCACTATCGGCCAGGAGACGCTCGGCCTCCTTGGCCATGTCGCCCTTTTTCAGATGGTCGATGAGCTGGGCCGCCCGTTCACCGGCGCCTTCGCGGACGGCTTCGAGGATGCGCGGCTTGGTGACACGGTTGAGGTAGTTGCCGAAGGTCGGACGCCAGCCGGCTTCGACGATGTCGAGCCCGGTCGCCCGCGTCAGCCGGTCGGCCTGCGCGAGCCTCATGTCGAGCGTGTGCTGCGACACGCCGCCCGCGCTGTACGGGTTCGGCCGCTCATAGAGCGCGTTCACGCCATAGCTGACGCAATGCGCCAGCAGACCCATGCGGCTGGCATCGTCGAGCGCGGCGAGCCAGTCCCACAGGGCGTCATCGTCCTTCGGGATGTCAGCGGCCCAGGCGTCGTGGCGCTCCTGCACGGCGCGCGCGGAGGGGCTGTCCTTCAGCGTCTCGTCCTGAACCGGGAAGAAGACGTGCTTCACCCCTGCCTCCATGGCGCCCGTGTACATGCGGGTCATGAAGGTGTCCGAGACCAGCTTGTGAAGAAGCGCCGTCATGGCGATGTGCGGGTTTTCCGCCACTGCGTTGCGCAAAGCGAGGGTGCGGTAGGCGGTCAGCTCGATGACGAGGCGTTCGGGCAGCGGCTTGATTCCGTCGTCCTCATCGTCGTCATCGGACTCGGCGGGTTGGCCGCCGATGGTAATGACGGCGCGTCGCACCGACGGGCTATCGGCGTCGACGTATTCCGTGTCCATTTCCGATCCCTCCTCGCCATCGGCCCGAACCTTGGGGACATCCTCGGGCCGGACGAAGCCGCGATCGACCGAAAGCGATCCGTTGGCGTCTATGCTGACGAAGACGCCGGCGATGGCGATGTCTGCCGGCTCGAAGTGCTCGGGGCGATCGTCGAACGCGGCCAGAGCGGTCTCGATCTCGCCCATACGCTCGTCGACCTCGTCGGGCAGCTCGTCGGCATCCTGATATTCCGCCTCGAGTCTGGCCTGCTCGGCGGTGAGCGCCTCGATGGTCGCCTGTTCCTCGGCCGACAGATCGATCGGCGCGCCGGAGACCTCGTGAAAGCCGCGCACGGCATCGTAAGGGAAGCTGACCGCGACCTCGATCCACTTCCAGCCCTCGGCAGCGATAGCCTCGGCCTCGGCCTTCAGCTTCTCGGCGACGAGGCGATCGAGAAGCCCGACGTCCTGCAGCCAGCCGCCATCGTCGGCCTGGAACAGGTCGCGCATGACGATCCCTCCGGCCGCCTCATAGGTGTCGACGCCGAGGAAGACGGCCCGCTTGTCGGAGGCGCGCACCGTGGTCTCGGTCAGCATGCGCCGGATCTGATAGGGCTCCTTCGACCAGGCATCCTTGATCGCGTCCCAGACCTGCAACTGACGCTCGTGGTCTTCGGAGACCGTGAAGGCCATGAGCTGCTCCAGCGTCATGCCGTCGTCGGCATAGACGTCGTAAAGGGCGGGCGAGACGGTCGCGAGGCGCAGCCGCTGCTTGACCACGTTGACGGGCACGAAGAACGCCGCAGCGATCTCCTCCTCGGTCATGCCCTTGGTCAGCATGTCGTGGAAGGCGCGGAACTGATCGAGCGGATGCAGCGGCGCGCGCTCAATATTCTCGGCGAGCGACACCTCCTCGGGCAGGATGGCGCCGTCGCGATCGCGGACCACGCAGGGGACGGGCGCAACTTTGACGAGACGCTTCTGCTTCACCAGCAGTTCGAGCGCGCGGAAGCGGCGGCCGCCGGCAGGCACCTCGAACATGCCGGTCTCAACGCCTTCGGCATCGACGACGGGAAAGACGCTGAGGCTCTGGATCAGGCCGCGACGAGCGATCGAGGCCGCGAGGTCCTCGATCGAGATGCCGGCCTTCACGCGCCGGACATTGGACTGGCTCAGCACCAGCTTGTTGAAGGGGATGTCGCGCGAGGACGACAGGACGATCTTTTGAACGGCAGTAGCCATCGGGATTTACTCCGCGACGGGCGGCCGAGAGACTCTCTCTCAACCTCCAACCCGTCACGAAGCGAAGCGCCGCCCTCTTCCTCTAAAGGGGGCAGCGCAACGGACCGGCAAACCTGAAAGGCACTGAAGCGCAAAGCCGGAGACACGGAAAACCGCATCCCCGGCTTCGCGGAAATCAGGCGGCTCGATCGAGCAGCTTCTTGGCTTTACCCTCCATGTCGAGGCGGGCGTCCTGATGCGGCTTGTCGCGCGCGACGGCAGTAATGCCCTGCACGAAATCGAAGATGGACTCAGGCGGGCGACCTTCCTCCGCCAGCACACTGTCGATGATCTTGCCGGTCTCGGCCTTGGAGAAGCCGCGACGACGCAGGAAGTCAGTGCGGTCTTCGTCCGTCCTGGCGACGATCCGCTCGCGGGCCGCCCTGATGCCGTTGACGAACGGCAGGGGCGAGGAGTTCGCGAAGTTCAGCAGCGCCGGGGCTGCCTCGTGCGCGAAGCGATTGGCGGCATATTTGGAGTGGCGGATGATGATTTCCTCGAAATCCTGCACGCCCCACAAATTGCGATTCTGGCAGACCGCGCGCAGATAGAAGCTCGCCATGCCGAGCGTCTTGGCGCCGACCTCGGAATTCCAGCAGTAGAAGCCGCGGAAATATAAGTCCGGCGAACCATCTGGCAGTCGGCCGGCCTCGATCGGATTCAGGTCGTCGACCAGGAACAGAAAGACGTCGCGGTCGGAGGCATAGAGCGTGGTCGTATCCTTGGTGATGTCGACGCCCGGATTGTAGATGCCGGTCGACCAGTCGAGCACGCCCGGCACCTTCCAGCGGGTGTCGCCCGTGCCGTTGCCGGCGATGCGCTGCACGGCCTCGACCAGCTCGTGGTCGAAGATCCGGCCGTAATCCGGACCGGTGACGGCGCGAAGCTCGACCCGGCCATTGTCGGTTTCGAGTGTCTTGATCTGCTTCGCCCGATTGGAGGTCAGCCCGTATTGCAGATTGATCGCGGCGAGCGGTGCGGGAAGCTGGCGCAGATAGGCTGCTGGCGCACCGACCAGACTGGCCAGTTGGCCGAAGCTCCAATGGGTCGGCGCGACTGCCATATCTGTGCCTGGCAGGATCAGCGCCAGCCGTTCTGAATCATTGCGGTTCGCCTCGACATGGATGAGCGCGCTTTCCACTACCCGCGTCCGGCTGCGGTCGGTGCGGTCGCGAACCGTGTGGGCCAGTTCCGACAGGGAGAGGTAGCGCTCGTCGGCCGGACGCGAGAACCACTCAGACGAGACGCGGCCGACCCGCTCGCCACGACCGACATCGACCTTGTAACCGCCGCCGGTGTCACAGCGCGCATCGAGGACCTGCATGTTCATGGGACCAAACTCCATGACGGGCGTCGGAGACCTCTTCTCCAACTTTCAACCCGTCACGGAAAACCGGTCCGCTCTCTCACTCTTACTTAGCGGGGCGTTGCGGGGCAGCCGCTCCGCAGAAGGGGTTGGCAGAGACCCATGGGCTCGGCCGCAGGGGAAGGCCTTCCCCTCCCGGTGATGATGTAGAAGGTGATCCGAAGAGCAGTCGTCGCTGTCTGCTCAGGTCCGTTTGAGGCAAACGGGTTTCGTGGAACGGCTGCCTCTTCGATGTGGCACGCACCTTTCTTCGTCCAAAAGAAATGATACAAAACCTCGGACAATAGGTTCTAAGCTCCGAGTTTCTGTATCGTGCCAGCATCCATGTTCCAACGCCAGATCGCCCATAGCGTGCTGACCGCGCGCGGCATTTCGCGCCTGGCGGAGCTGCGCGAGGCGGGCGTAACAGCCGCCACCCTGAGCCGCATGGAACGCGACGGCGAGGTGCTTCGGCTCGCGCGAGGACTTTATTAACTCTCCGACGCGCCCCTCGACGTTCACCACAGTCTCGCAGAGACGGCTAAACGGGTTCCCAAGGGCGTCGTTTGCCTCGTTTCTGCCCTGGCGTTCCACGGGCTAACCGATCAGCTGCCAAGGAAAGTTTGGCTCGCCGTGGGTCAGAAGGACTGGCCACCGAAAACCGAAGGCACGCCCATTCGGCTGGTACGTTTCACAGATCGTCTCCTGACGGAGGGGGTTGAGACCCACCCTGTTGAGAGGGTGCCCGTGAAGGTTTTCGGCGTCGCAAAGACGATCGCCGATTGCTTCCGATATCGGAACAAGATTGGCCTGTCGGTGGCGATCGAAGGCCTGCAGGAAGCGCTGCGTCAGCGCAAGACGACGCCAAGCGAGATTGCCAGCAAGGCTGCGCGAGGAACGGTCGCCACGGTCATTCGGCCCTATCTCGAGGCACTGACCGCCAATGGCTAGGGAAACCGAGAATATCAGCTCCTCAGTTTGCGCCCCGCCTGTCGCAGATTGCCAAAACGAGGCGATGTGGTCCGGGCGGGCACGGACGAGAATTCTTGACTATGGACGTAATTAGTCATATATGACATTTAATTTGGTGCATTACGTCAAATATGGATGATTGAGATGGGTTCCCCTAAGGCGAAGCCAGCACTGGAACGGCTGGGCCAGGATATCCGCAACGCGCGTCTGCGGCGTGGCATTGCCGTGGCGGATCTCGCCGTGCGCGCAGGAACCTCGCCAAGTTCCATCGCCCGCCTTGAACGGGGTGATCCCGGCGTTGCCATCGGAACGCTTGCCGACGTTCTCGTTGTGCTGGGCCTTCTGGAGCGGCTCGCTGACCTGGTCGATATCCGCAAGGATGATCTGGGGCTGGCGCTCGCAGCGGAGCACGGACCGCGCAGGGGCCGCTCCTTCGCGGCAAGGCTGAGAAAGCAGAAGGCTCAGACGGAGGAGACGCAGGTTCGGCAGGACGTTGTGGACCCTGACGGGGCCTCCTTCTGATGGCCGATTTCGTCGCCCATGTCGTGCTTGGCGAAGGCCGAACATTGGTGGGCCAGTTGCGTTTCACCCATACCGGGCCACGGCAATTCTCGACCTTCGCCTATGGCGCCGAATGGATCGAAAACCCGCGCGCCTTCGCTATACAGCCCGATTTCCTTCTTGAGGCCGGCCCATTTCACACCTCGGGACAGCCCGGCAACATGCGCGATGCCTTGGCGGGCGTTTTCGCCGATGCGGCTCCGGACAGTTGGGGACGCCGGCTGCTCGAACGTGCCTATGGCAATGGTCTCAACGAATTCGAGTATCTGACACTTTCCGACGATACCTGCCGCCAAGGCGCGCTGCGTTTTCTGGATGACAAGGGCGAGGTCATTCGCGGCAAGGCAGCGGACGCCGTTCCGCGTCTGGTCGATCTCGAAACCATCACGGCGATCGCGCGGGCCTATGAGCAAGGCAAGGAAATATCGCCCGAGGATATGCAGGCGCTCGCCGGCGCCGGCGGCTCCGGCGGCGCTCGCCCCAAAGCCAATGTCAGGGACGGCGATGTGCTGTGGCTGGCGAAGTTCACCTCGGTCCACGATCAACAACCGATCGAACGCGTCGAGGTCGCGACGCTGCGCCTGGCGGCAGCCTGCGGTATCCGCACGCCCGAGGCACGGCTGGAACTGGCGGACACGCCGTTCCCGGTGGCGCTGATCCAGCGGTTCGATCGGCGTGGGGCCGCGCGGATTCCCTACATCTCCGCGCGCACCGCACTCGGCAAGACGGGGGTGGAGCTTGGTTCCTATACGGAGATCGTTGATTTCATGCGGGCTTATTCACCCGATCCTTCTGACGATTTCCGCGAACTCTACCGGCGTCTGATCTTCACAATTTTGGTGTCCAACAAGGACGATCACCTGAAGAACCATGGCTTCCTCTATGTTGGAGCGGGGCGGTGGCGCTTGTCGCCGGTATTCGACGTGAATCCGGCGCCGGACCGCAACCCGCACCTCGAGACGGCGATCCTTGAGGAAGGGGCCCATGATCGGTCGATCAACCTTGCCCTGGAAGCCTGCGAGTTTTTCGAGATTCCTGAGGCTGAAGCTCGAGAGATCATCCGGGCAGTAGCGCAGCGCGTTTCGGACGGATGGCGAGAGGCCTTCAGACAGGTTGGCGTCTCAGGCGCGCTGGCGCGCGACTATGAGGCCGCTTTCGTCGGTGACGAGATGGAAACAGCGCGCAGTACTTAGCTCATATATGACGATCATTCTGCGTTAATCACTCAAATATGAGTACTTGAGCGGGGCTGACGTCATGAGCCACGACGGATCGCTAAGATGCCTTTGAAAGCGGGGCGTGGGAAATCCAGGGGTGAGCAGCTGCAAAGAGCCAAGCCGCGTGCCGGGCAATCAGATTTAGCTTGAAGGGCTATGCAGAAAAAGGAGCCCCGCAGCGTTCACTACGGGGCTCATTCAAACTTAAGTTGAGTACGTTAGGTCCGGTCGTGGATCTGGGCGAGCGGGGCAACCCTCTTCGCCGCATCGACGCCCGCCTGTGCGGACTGCTTGGAGGTGTAGACCTCGGAGTGGCACAGGGTTTCGCCGTTGGCGCCCTTAAGGCGCCAGAAGTACCCGCCTGCGTTCGCGCGAAGGATTTCAAACATGTAGCTGGCCCTCCTTGGGCCGAAAATGAGACCCGTCCGAAGCGCCGGGTCATTGATTTTTGAGGATGGGCCAGCTAGGGTAATGGTGTTCAAGCATGCCTAGCGGGCTTCGGCCCAGGTATTCGGAAATCGGCTGGTTTACGAGACCAGTCGGTTTTCCATCCATTTTGCCTTCGGGGTGAGATACGGCCCCCTCGGCGGAAGTTCGTCTGGACTCACCGGCGGAACTTCAGGAAACCGCGTCCCATCCTTTACTTCAGCGATCCGGCCCTGATTGAGGCCGAAGAACGCCGCGATATCGTGATGGCGGTCGCCCCGCTTGATCATTCCGCGAATGAGCGCCGCGTCGCGCTCCGTAATTGTGAGGCCACTGGGCTTCGCCCGTGATGCCATGCATTTCTCCTATGTTTCCAAGGCCAGACTCTAGTCAGGCGTCTCCTATATGAGCGCGATTCGCTGGACCGTCAAGCTTAAATCACGTACTTTTACGCCGTAGCTGATTACGGTTTAATTTTTTCTTGACGACGTAGCTTGCTACGGCTATCAATCGCGTATGAAGAAACAAGTGAAAGCAGTCGGCCTCGGCCGCTCCACCGCACGCCTTCTGGATGTTGCGGAGGTCTTCGCGGGCGTTGGGGTGTCGCGCGAGGAAACGGTGGTTCGCCCGGGCGAACGGCTGCCGGTTATCGGCGTACGTGACCTCCAAGATGGCGCTGTAGCCGCGCGAGAAGCGCTGGACACAGTAGGTTTTTCGTCTCCCTCCAAAGCCGCGACCTACGCGGTGCAGGTCGACGACGTGCTCGTCACGGGGCGCGGCACGCTGCTGAAATTCGGCCTTGTGGGGGCTGAGACAGTAGGGGCTATCGCCAGCGCAAACATCATTGTCGTGCGGCCCGGCCCTGATGTGGCGGGGGGTGCGCTGTTTGCAATCCTGTCCAGCGATGTGTTTCGCCCAAAGATCGAGGTCCTACGGAGAGGGGCGACGACGCTGCTGTCCCTGTCGCCCAAAGACCTTGCCAAGCTCGAAATCAATCTGCCGTCGCGGAACGAACAGGAGAGCATCGCTGCCCTCGTTAAGGACGCGCAAATCGCCTACCGCACCGCCCTGGAGGCTGCCGAAATCCGCCGCTCACTCGCGCGACGTCTGATTGACGCGCGCCTGTTTGGCGACAACCAGAACCATTGAGGGAAACATGGCCAAACTCACACGTACCGAACTGGAAAATCATCTCTGGAAATCCGCCGATATTCTTCGCGGCTCCATCGATAGTTCCGATTACAAGATCTACATCTTCGGCTTTCTGTTTCTAAAGCGCCTTTCTGATCGTTTCGAGGAAGAGGCCAAAGAGGCTATCCGTCAGGGCCTGCCGGAGGACGTTGCCTATAGCGACCCGGACGAGCATGAGTTCTTTCTGGTTGAACGCGCGCGCTGGTCGTCGATCAAAAAGCTGACGACGGGCATTGGCGATCACCTCAACAAGGCATGCGCCGCGATTGAGGACGCCAATCCCTCGATTGAAGGCGTGCTGGCCAATATCGACTTCAATTCCGAATCGCGCCTTGGCGACGCCAAGAACCGGGAAGGCGTTTTGTCGCGTCTGATCGACCACTTCTCACGCATCGACCTGTCGAACGCCTCGCTTTCAGAGCCGGACATGCTTGGTCGCGCCTATGAATACCTGATCGATAAGTTCGCGGACGATGCAGGCAAGAAGGGCGGCGAGTTCTACACCCCCCATCATGTCGTGCGGCTGATCGTGGAGCTGCTGGACCCCAAGCCCGGCATGCGCATCAGCGACCCCACCTGTGGCTCAGGCGGCATGCTGGTTCAGGTCGCGGAGCATGTGGCGGAGCTTGAAGGCAAGCGGCTCGGCGAAGCGCTCAACATCACGCTGCATGGGCAGGAAAAGAACCTTGGCACATGGGCCATCGCCAAGATGAACCTGCTGCTGCATGGGCTTCGCGATGCGCGGATTGAAAAGGGCGATACAATCCGCAATCCGCGCCTGCTCGATCAGGACGGCAACCTCTTCCTTTATGATCGCGTGATCGCCAACCCGCCTTTCTCGCTGGATAGCTGGGGCGCGGAGGACGTTTCTGGCGACACTGAGAAGAAGGGACATAACCGATTCATCTACGGCATCCCCCCCAAAAATATGGGCGATCTGGCCTTCGTTCAGCACATGGTGGCGACGCTCAACGCTAAAGGTGTTTGCGGCGTGGTGATGCCGCACGGGGTGCTGTTCCGCGGCTCAGGCGACGGGCGCATTCGCGAAGCGATGCTGAAAGCCGATCTGTTCGAGGCGATCATCGGCCTGCCGGAAAATCTGTTCGCCGGCACTGGCATTCCAGCGACCGTTTTGATCCTCAACAAGGCGAAGGCACCTGAGCGTAAAGGCAAGGTACTGTTCATCCACGGTGCGAAGAAGTTTGAGGAGCGTCCCAAAAAGAACATCTTGGGTGAAGGCGATATCAGGGACATTCGTGACGCCTTCCGCGCCTGGGGAAATGAGGACCGCTTTTGCCGTGTAGTGGATATGAAAGAAATCGAAGAGAACGATTTCAACCTCAACATCTCCCGCTACATCGACACGCTTGAACCGGAAAAGCCGATCGACGTGAAAGCTGAGCTTGGCAAACTCTGGGCGGCCGAGCAGGCACGCGACGAAGCCGCCGCGCGCATGAACGCGCTTCTCAAGGAGATGGGCTATGTCGGGTAATAGCCACTGGCCCCCGGTGAAAATAAGCGACCTCATCAGGGAAAGCCGAATTAAAGGAAGCAACGGCAGCAATGCCAGAAAGCTGACAATTCGACTTTATGGGCGCGGCATCGTTGCGAGTTCGGATCGTGGCGGAAGCGAAGCGACCAATTACTATATCCGCAAAGCGGGCCAGTTTGCCTATAGCAAGCTTGATTGCTTAAATGGCGCATTCGGGATCATTCCGGCGCATCTAGACGGATATGAAACAACGCTTGATCTGCCGACGTTCGACTTTGTCGGAGACGTGGACCCGTCTTGGTTCCTAAAGACGGTCGCACGTCCTAGCTTCTATGGGCGTTTCAAGTTCGCTGCGATTGGCTCGCGGAAAGCGAACCGTGTACCAACAGAAGAGTTTCTTGCTACTCGCCTTAGCCTTCCTCCGCTCGCTGAACAGCGCGCGATTGCCAAGGTCTTGGGTACGGTGGAGGAGGCTATCACTAGAATTGAGGCGCTGATCGCGGCGCTCGTCGACGCCAAGCACGCCACTATGCGGGAAATGCTAACGCGTGGCGTTCGACGCGAGAAGGCGCCGATGAAGCGGTTACCAGCGCGCTGGGTACTTGGGCGAGTAGCCGAGGGTATTACCCATATCCCGGCAGATTGGGACCTCGTGACGCTGACGAAGGTTGCCAAACTCGAAAGTGGGCACACTCCAAGCCGAGATAAGCCAGACTACTGGAATGGTGAAATCCCTTGGTTGTCGCTCGCAGACACCGAGGCTCTTGACGCGCTCGAAGTGGACCAGACCTCGGAATGCGTCACTGCTAAGGGGATTGCCAATTCCTCGGCGCGCGTCCTGCCCAAAGACACTGTGGTGTTCTCCCGGACGGCAACGGTAGGCAAGGCCTCGCGTATGAAGCGCCCAATGGCGACCAGCCAGGATTTTGCGAACTGGGTCTGCGGGCCAACTCTTGTACCGGCCTATCTCGTTCAGGTTTTCCGCCACATGGAACGCGAGTGGGATCGACTTCAGGAAGGCAGTACGCACCAGACCATTTACATGCCGGTCTTTAAGAAGCTGCAGATCTTGCTGCCCCCGACGACTGAGCAACAAAAGATCGCGGATGTCGGCGAAGCATTTGACATGCGGATCGCAAAAGAGCGTGAGACCCGCAAGGTGCTGGTCGAAAACCGGGATGCGTTAGCTCAGGAACTGCTCTCAGGGCGCATTCGCCTCCCGGAAAGCATCATTGTGCGGCATCGTGACAAAGCCGAGCAAGCTGCATGAACGAAACCAGTGAACAGCTTGAGCGCGAATGGGTAGAGGAGCCGGCGACGGACCTTCTGCGGGTGCTGTTCGACTATAAGCCCTTGTCACCATACGACGTGCGACGATTGCGCGACGGGCTGGCGACCGAGCCGGTTCTGACGGTTCGCCTTGCGGAATGCCTGGCGCGCCTCAATCCGTGGCTCGGCGAGGACGGCGTCCGCCGCGCTGTTGCGGCTGTAACACGCGTTACAGCCGTCGATGTCATGGAAGCCAACGAGAGCGCCTATACGGCTCTCACCTACGGCGTGACGGCCCCCCACACGGAAGGCGGCAGACGACAGGACCGCAATGTTCGGTTTTTTGACTTCGACGATCCATACGCCAACATGTTCGAGTTCGCCCGCCAAGTCGCGATCAAGGGGGCTCGTCAGGACATCATCCCCGATATCGTCGTTTACGTGAACGGTCTCCCGCTCGCGGTAATTGAATGTAAATCGCCATCACTGGCCGACCCGATGGGCGAGGCGATCCGTCAGTTCCGGCGCTACGAAAGCCGGGATGAATTCGCCGGACTTGGCGCTCCACGCTTGTTCGAGACGGCGCAGATTTCCATCGCACTGGCGCGCGACGTGGCGAAGTACGGCACGACGCTGACCCCCGCTCGCCAATGGGCTGAGTGGAAAGACCCATATCCGCTCACGCTCGATGCGCTTGCGGCGCAGCTGGGTCGAACACCAACCGGACAAGACATCTTGCTTGCCGGGCTTCTCGCCCCAGCCAATATGCTCGATCTCATCCGCAACTTCGTCATGTTCGAGACTATCGACGGACGGCGCATCAAGAAGCTGGCGCGCTATCAGCAGTTCGTTGCCGTCGGCAAGGCGATTGAACGCATCCGGACCGCACCCAATCCACAACGCCGTGGCGGCGTTATCCACCATACCCAAGGCTCCGGTAAGTCGCTGACGATGGTGTTTCTTGCGACCAAACTGCGCCGCCTTCCCGAAGCCGAAAATCCGACGATTGTCATCGTTACGGATAGAACCGACCTTGATGACCAGATCACCGGACAATTCCAGCGTTCAGGATTTGCCAACCCCATCCAGGCCGAAAGCGGAGACGCGCTGCGCAACGCTCTATCGGGCGGCGCTGGAACCACAGTTCTGACCACAGTCCACAAGTTTCACAGCGCCGTGCCGAAACGCTCTTCGGTCATTTCCAAAGCGCGGAACGTCTTCGTCATGGTCGATGAAGCGCACCGGACGCAATATGGCGCGCTTGCCGCTCGGATGCGGGCAGGACTGCCCAATGCCTGCATGATCGCATTCACCGGCACGCCCATCGACAAAAAGGACCGCAGCACCCGCGAGGTCTTCGGCGACTATCTGCACCGCTACCTGATCGACCAGGCTGTGAAGGATGGGGCGACCGTCCCGATCTATTACGAGATGCGCGACGCGCAACTACGGATCGACGGGCGCGATCTCGAACGGGATATTCGGGCCACGTTCCCTGAACTGTCGAACGAAGAGATTGAGAAACTGAAGCGCGGCATGCGACTTCAGGAGAAGCTTGCCGGAGCTCAAGTTCGTGTTGAGGCCATCGCCAAAGATATCCTTGCGCACTATCGAAGCACTATCGAACCGAATGGTTTCAAAGCCCAAATAGTGACGGTCAGCCGAGACGTCGCCGTGACCTACGTCGAAGCTTTGCGGCAGCTTGGTGCGCCAGAATGCGCGCTGATCATGTCCGCATCCAACAACGACAGCGCCCGGTTGCAAGCCCATCACCTGTCCAAACGCGACCGCGACACCATGATTGGCCGGTTCAAGAAGCGTGACGATCCGATGAAAATCTTGGTCGTGTGCGATATGCTGCTCACCGGTTTTGACGCGCCGGTCGAGCAGGTTCTGTATCTCGATGCCCCTCTGCGAGAGCATACGCTTTTGCAGGCCATCGCCCGCGTGAACCGGACCGCTGACGGTAAGACCTATGGGTTGGTCGTTGACTATTGGGGCGACAATCGACGCATTTCCGATGCCCTGGATATGTTCTCGGACGAAGACGGCATAGCCAGTGCGCTTCGTCCACTGTCCGAGAAAATCCAGCTTCTTGAAAGTCGGCACCGAGCGGCTATTCGGCTCTTCGAAGGTATTGGCCGCGAGGACGATACGACGTGCGTCGAGTTGCTGCGCCCCGACGATATCCGCGCCAAATTCGAGCTCGACTTCCTGCGCTTTGCCGAGGCCATGGACATGGTCTTGCCGGACCCAAAGGCATTGGAAGAACCCTATCCATCCGACTTGAAGTGGCTATCGCGCATCCGCGTTCTCGCCCGCCGCGCCTATTACGAGGAGCCATTTGACCCGAAGGACTACGGCGCGAAGGTGGGCAAGATTATTACCAGCCACCTCTCGGTGACGGGTGTCGAACAGTTGTTGGTGAAGTTAGATATTCTCGACCCCGCTTTCCGTCCGCATCTGGAAAGCCTCAGGTCGAGCGATGCCAAGGCAGCGGAGATCGAGCACGCCATCCGCCAGGAGATCCACGTCCACCGCGACGAGAACCCCACGGCTTACGCCTCGCTTTGGGAACAGTTGGAGCGGATCGTCAATGATAGGCGGGAAGCTCGCGTCTCCGCTGCCAGCGCCTTGACCCAGCTTGAAGCAATGGTCGGGCGAGCCGCAGATATTCGCTCGGGCGCGGCGGGCAGAAGCGACGGCCTTACCGGAACGGCTGCCGCCATCCTGCCCTTCATTGACGCTGACCTACCAGACCCCGAGCGCTCTCGGAGCGCTGCCGGTATCACCAAGGCACTTGAGGAGTATGCTGAAGTTGTCGACTGGCATCAAAAGGAGGACGTCCAGCGACAGATGCGCCGATCCATTAAGGAGCAATTGCGCAGCTTGGGATTGGACGCGCACAAGGTTGAAGCCACGACGGCAAAGATCATGGATGTCGCCCGCGCGAGGTATGCGGGATGACGGACGCGGCTCAGCATTCCATCGTTTTTGGCGGCGAAACGTTTGCGTTCCTAATCGAGCGGACGGCGCGCCGGAAAACCGTGGCGATATCTGTTGGCTTCGACGGAGTGCGCGTCCTCGCGCCGTCGGACTTAGACGATGACCGCGTCCTCGGCATCGTTCGCAAGAAAGGCGCTTGGCTGCTTCGCAAACAGGCGGCGTACCGCGAGCTTGGGGGCCAGCCGGTCGCCAAGGAATTTGTGAGTGGCGAGACCTTTCACTACCTCGGCCGCCAATATCGCCTGAGGCTCATTCCCGACGAAACCGCCGTCACGACCCGGATTACTGCGAGAGGTTCCACCCTTGTCGCGCCGGTGCTGCCGAATGGCCATGAATCCATTCAGCGCGCCGCTGTCCGCAGCGGGCTCAGGCACTGGTACCGAGCGCATGCGATCCAGCATTTTCCTGCCCGCGCGCGAATGATCGCAGAGACGCTTGGCATTCCAACACCGACCGTCAATGTCGTTGACCAGTCCAAACGCTGGGGAAGCTGCGATTCACGGGGGCGCATCCGCCTCAACTGGCGCTTGGTGATGGCTCCGATGCCGCTGGTCGACTACGTTATTGCACACGAGGCTTGTCACGTTCTTGAGCACAATCATTCACGGCGATTTTGGCGGTCGTTGGAAACGATCATGCCGGACTACGAGGATCGCCTAAGAAGACTTGATAGAATGGGGCACCAGTTCATTTGGTGATTTTTGTATGAGCGATATAAAACTCTTTCGCACGGACAGTGCTGCGGTCACAGAGCTTCGCGGCAGCGCGGTTGCGCTGGAGAAGTCGTTGCAGACCCTCATTGAACGCAACATGGAAGCGTTCCTCGGTGTGCGGTTTCTTGCATCGGAGTTTCCGACGACAAACGGCGGACGCATGGATTCGCTGGGCATAGACGAGAATGGTTCGCCAGTGATCGTCGAGTACAAACGGGCCAGCAATGAGAACGTCATCAACCAAGGCTTATTCTACCTCGACTGGCTGATGGATCACCGCCGTGATTTCGAATGGCTTGTTCTGGAGCGCTTCGGCGCCGAAGAGGCGAGGGCTGTCGATTGGACGACGCCCCGGCTGATCTGCATCGCGGGTGATTTCACAAAATACGATGCTCATGCGGTCAACCAGATGAACCGAAATATCGCGCTGGTTCGCTATCGCCGCTTTGGTGACGAACTCTTGCTGTTCGAACTGCTGACCTCGGCATCGGAGCGGCCCGCGCGCGAGATCTCTGCCAGCGTGAACGACCAAGGCGAGCCTACGGCAACGCGACCTCGGTCACGCCAGAAAACTGTTACGCAGTACCTCGCCGATGCTGACCAGGACCTTGTCGATCTCTACGAGGCAACGAAGGCGTACCTGCTGGCGCTGGGCGATGATGTCGAGTTGAAGACTCTGGACAACTATGTCGCCTTCCGCCGCCTGAAGAACTTTGCGTGCGTCGAGGTCAAGCCGCAGATCAGGCACCTTAAAGTTTTCGTCAAGGTCGATCCGGCGACCATTCAACTTGAGCCGGGTTTTACCCGCGACGTGCGCAATATCGGTCACTTCGGCACTGGCGACCTTGAAATCATCATCACTGACGTCGCCACGTTGGACAAAGCGAAACCTCTGATGGATCGCAGCTATGATGGGGCGTGATGCTGGAAATTAAGGCTATAAACAGCAACAAGTATATGAGCGGAATGATTTATCGCTGGATTCGGCGCGTCTTATCAAAGCTGCCTTTTCCATTGATAGCTAAAGTATAGGGGATGAGTTTTTGGGAGGGGGATTTTGGACGCGCGACACGTAAAGCCATTAACGAAACGCAGATCCGACGGGGCGCTCTACAGTCGTCGCACGGATGTTGAGGAAGCGCTGGCGAGACTCATTGAGCAGTCGCGCGAGGAAATCATCGCTGCCTTGAAGATCCGCGACACGTCATCACCGCTCTACGTGAAGTCCGAGTGTATCGTCTATCTGATACGCGACACGCGGCATGACAACGACGAAAGCTATTTCAACGATCTTTACCGCGAACTCATGCGGCGGCTTTCATCGGCACTGCCACACGTCGGCGGCGAGCGCATCGACGTGTCCGAGAGGGTCCACGCCGCAGATGCTCGCGATAGAGTAAGGGATACCTTCGTCCGCAAGTTGATCGAGGATCGAGCCGAGCCAGGGTCTGCCCTGGACTATTTCGAGGTCATGTTTGCCGGTGCCATTGCAGCGCTCCGCACGACATCCATGCACAGGGCGAGGAGACAGGCGGCGCGCACCGAAGCCATTGAGGCTGACGAGGAGACAAACGAACCCTCGCTGGCGGTAGAGCGCGCGGTCGGGAGTTTAGACCTCAAAGAGGAACTGCTGTCTGACGATCCGATTTACCGGTCGCGCGTAGCCGACGCGATTAGGTCCCTGCCAGACAAGTTACGCAGAGTCGTTGAGTTGATCATGAGGGGCATGCCAATCGATTCGTCGGACGATAACGTCATGACCATTCGAAAGGCGATCGGCGTCAAATCCGAGAAAACGGTTCGGAATAGACGTGACGAAGCATACCTATTGATACGCCAGGCTCTGTCGATTGGAGACGACCATGACTGACAGCCGCAACGACAGCGTAGAGGAGATCCTGCTCGCATTCACAGTTGAGCAGGCGCACGATAATGCGACTCTTGACCGCTACCTTCAGCTATACCCTCATCTTTCGGGCGAGTTGATCGACCTATCCCTTGATCTGAGACTGCAGCGCGCGACTGCAGAGATCACCACGCCGGCCGATGAGGCGTGGGTAGAAGCGTCCCTTGCGGCCTTCCGAGCCACGTCGTCAGTTCAGGCATCCGCCGCGGTGGTCGACCCCTTCGCCAACGTCTCGCCCCAGGAGCTGGTAAGTCTTCGCCGTGCCCTTGATGTGCCCAGCGGCGTGATCCAGGGGTTTAGCTCCCGGCTCGTGGACATCGCCAGCGTGCCCGCGTGGTTCGTCGACGCTCTTGCGCGCGGCCTCCGCTCCACCGGGGACGATCTGCGTCGCTTCATGGCAGCACCACCTCGACTTGCGCCTGGTGTCAGCTACAAGGCCGACGATGCCCCATCAGCTGAGCAGGAGAAAATCACATTCGAGGACCTGCTTAAGCAGTGCAAGGTACCGGGTGAGCGACGGCAGCAGTTGCTGGCCTCACAGGATTGACCCATGGACGCTGTCGAACTCGCGCGGCAGCGTGCCGCGGCGCTTCACAATGAGGTGGTTTCCAAGGGCGCTGACCCTTGGAATCCCGAGGCGCTCGTTAAAGCCGCCGCATCCAGTCTGGAATTGGACATCGAGCTTGTCGAGCCAGGTAGCGCGATCCTGGAGGGCGGCCGGGCACAGTTCGATCCAATAAATCGTGCCATCAGGCACGAGGACTCGGGAACAACCTTCTTCAAGGCCTTCCTGGTGGGCCATGAGCTCGGTCACGCCACGCTCGGCGACGACCGGGTCGAGCACGTCGCCCACGACGTCGATCCCACGCGGCCAGCGGAAGCTGCCCCCGTTGGCGAGGATCGGGTCGTCGACTACAGCCGGCGGCAGCGCCGCGAGGTCCAGATGGACCTGTTCGGTCGCGAGCTCCTGCTGCCGCGCAAACGGGCTCGCGCACTCCACCTTGACGGCATGACGGCATCAGAGATTGCGACGAGGCTGGGAGCCCCCTTCGACGTCGTCGCGCTACAGCTTCTCGATGCGCTGCTGCTTCCGGCGGTCGAGCCGGACCCCGACGAGGCCGAGGTAAGGCCTCCGAAGCCGCTCAACGATGAGCAGCGCGAGGCTGCACGGCATCGTGGGGTCCCCTATCTTCTCGAGGCCGGACCGGGAACGGGAAAGACGCAGACCCTCGTCGGGCGGGTCGCCGGCCTCGTCGATGAAGGAATCGACCCCCGATCGATTCTTGTGCTGACTTTCTCCAACAAGGCTGCCGGAGAACTATCCGAGCGCATCGCCGGACTGCGGCCAGAGGCAGCGTCGGCGATGTGGATCGGGACATTCCACGCCTTCGGTCTCGATCTGGTGCGAAGATACCACAAGCAGTTGGACTTCCCGAGAGAGCCCCGCATGATGGATCGCAGCGAGGCCATCGCGATCATGGAGCGCGAATATCTCGCACTGGACCTCACCCATCATCGGGAGTTCATGAATCCCGATCGTCCCCTCAAGGACATGCTCACCGCGATATCCCGGGCGAAAGACGAGGTCGCGGACGCTGACCGCTACGCCGCGCTGGCGCGGGAGATGCTGGACAGGGCCACCGACCCCGAGGCCCGCAAGGCCGCTGAGCGGTGCGCCGAAGTCGCGCTTGTCTATAAGAAATACGAGGAGTTGAAGCTCGCGGCATGCGCGGTGGACTTCGGCGATCTCGTGTCTCTGCCCGTAAAGCTGCTCGAGTCCGATGCCGAGGCAGCCTCGATTCTGCGCGCGACATATAGCCATATCCTCGTCGACGAGTATCAAGACGTGAACCGCAGCAGCGTGAGGCTGCTCCAGCGACTGACGGACGTTGGCAAAAACCTCTGGGCCGTTGGTGATGCGCGGCAGGCGATCTACAGGTTCCGCGGCGCATCCTCATTCAACATGTCGCGATTCAAGACCGAGGACTTTCCTGGTGGTACTGGTGATCGGCTGCGTCTCAACTATCGCTCGACGCCCGAGATCGTTGGCGCATTTTCGAATTTCGGCGGGGGCATGCAGGCTGGCACTGGCGATGCCTCCCTCAAAGCAGATCGACCGTCCAGCGGTGTCCCGCCAGAGCATGTGACCTTCGGTGACAACGACGACGAGGCGGACGCACTCGCCGACGAAATTCTGCGCCATTCTCAGGACGTCGCCTTCCGCGACCAGGCTGTGCTCTGCCCCGGCAACGACCGGCTCAACCGCATGGGTCGTGAACTGGAGCGACGCGGAATTCCGGTCCTCTACCTCGGCAATCTCTTCGAACGACCCGAGGTCAAGGATCTGCTGTCCGTTCTGTCGTTGCTCGTCGACAGGCGGGCCATGGGATTGGTGCGTAAGGCCTCGCTCCAAGGATTGTCGACCGGGCTAAGTCTGGCGGGTGCCGCAGCGGTGGTCGAGCACCTTCGGCAGGTGGAAGCCGGACCGCTCGCCTGGGCCGGTTCATTGCCCTCGCTCCCAACCCTGGACGCCGCTGACACTGACGCCGTGCGCCGGGTGGCCGGCATGCTGGACGGCTTTGGCACCGATGCGCTTCCCTGGTCCGTGCTAGCGCATGTCTTGCTCGATCGGACACGAACGGCGGCGCTGATCGCTTCGACGGACGATATCTCGAGTCGTGCCATGGGCGTGGCGATCTGGCAGCTGATGGGCTTCCTGCGCGCTCAACGTGCAGGGCCTGGTCTGCCGATCCACCGCACGCTCGACGGGATCAGGCGACTTGTCCAGCTCGCCGATGAACGGGATCTTCGACAGATTCCGCTGGCCGCTCAAGGCATCAACGCGGTCCGGCTGATGACCATCCATGGTAGCAAGGGTCTCGAGTTCCCCGTGGTACACGTGATGGGTCTGAATAAGGGGAGCATGCCCAGCACTGCACGTAAGCCGGCCTGTCCGGTGCCAGATGGCATGATCGCTGGCGGAGAAGGTGGAACGATCGCTCTGGCTGCTGCGGATCACGCTCTCGAGCAGGAATGCCTTTTATATGTCGCCGCCTCTCGTGCCCGGGACCGCCTCCTGCTTTACTCAGCGACCCGAATGGCGAACGGCAACCGGCGCAATCCCTCGGATTTCATCGCACGGTTAGGTGTAACGACAACCCGCGCGGCAACGCCGCACGCGGACCGGAAACCGGACCCCGAGGATGAACCGCTCCCGATCGTATTGGGACCTGAAATCAAGGTCACGACAGCGCAACTGGATCTGTATGATCGGTGCCCACGGCGCTTTTTGTACACCCATGTGCTTGGCGTCGGCGGTCGACGCACGCCAACAACCATGACGACAATGCACGATCTGATCCGCGCCATCGTGACGGAAATCGCCGCCACTGATCCCTCCGTCGTGTCGCTTGGTGACATGGAGAGACTGCTGGAGCAGAGATGGTCTGAAGGGCCACTGGCTGGGGACGAATATCGGCTGCACCGTGAAGTTGCGACCCTGCTTGTCAAGCGGTTCGTGGCGATACGCGCGGGTACAACCCGCTCGATACCGCCTTCTCTCCAAACAGGGCTCGGAACGACTACCGTCTCGGCAAATGCAGACGATGTCGTGATGACACCTAATGGACGGCATATTGTGCGAATGGTTCGGACCGGTCACCGATCCTCCAAAACCGGACAGGGCCTCGCCGACGCCGCCTTCCAGATGGCGGCCGCCAACTCACTTCCCGGCTGCACGGTCGAGATCGTCCACCTCGGCGACGACGATCACACTACAAGGGTCGAGTTCGACCAGAAGGCGCTCGGCAAGAGAACAGAAAAGCTTGCCGAAGTCTTCGCGGCGATCGAGGGCGGAAACTTCACGCCTGAGCGATCCGACCGCACATGCCCCTTCTGTCCCGCCTTCTTTACCTGCGGTCCAGTGGCCGACGGCCGGCTGCAAAAAAATCTCTGACCAAAATTACCGGTCGGCCGATGCTGGCGAGATTAACCCTGTGAGACCGACGCAATCAGGCCGAGGTCCACAGGAAAACAAAATATGTCTCTTATCGAAAACCCCGACATCGACGATGTCGCACTCGCCGTGCAGGAAGATCGCCCCCTGCGCCCCGGTCGCTACCGGGTCTCGCTCGCTGTCGACAGCGTAGATTTCCACCCGCTTATTCTCGACGATCCGGTTCCGCTCGGCCGCCAGATCCTGAAGAAGGCCGGCATTAACGACATCGATGGTCACTCACTGTTCGTGATCACGTCCGAAGGCGACTTCGAAGATGTCCGGGCGGATGAGGAGGTCGATCTGCGCGATCGTGCCGCCTTCCGCTTCATCACTTTCAGCGCCGACCCGCTCTACCGCGTCAAGCTCAACGAGGCGCGCATCGTGTGGGGCCGTTCTTCCATCCCTGAAGCGGTGCTGCGTGCGCTCGCCGGCATCGGCAGTGATGAGGCGGTCTTCCTGGAGGTGCGTGGCGGCAAGGACAAGCTGATCGAACCGGGCACCGATGCGGATCTCGCCGCCAACGGCGTCGAGAAGTTCATCACGGCGCCCAACAAGGTCACCTACACGTTCTTCGTCAACGGCAAGGCCTACGAGACCGATAAGAAGAAGCTGACCGGCGCGCAGATCAAGGCGATGGTATCTGACTGGGATCCGCAGCATGACCTGTCGCTGGAGGGCGAGGGCGATGACCCGGACCGCATCATCGCCGATGATGAGGCTGTGAGCCTCGTTCCGAAGCATGGTGTCCGCCGTTTCTCGTCGGTCCCCAAGGCGAATTTCGGCTGATGCCCGGCGTGTTCGACATGCAGCTCGAGCAGCTGCGGGAGCGCTTTGGCGACGTTCAGACCCGGCAGTTGCCGAGCGGCACCACGCTCGTCACCGTGCCGGGCGTCCGCCTGCCGGAGGGGTGGTCGAAGTCGTCGACCACCGTCCGCTTCATCGTCCCGCCTGGTTATCCATTTGCGCAGCTCGACTGCTTCTGGGCGGATCCCGATCTCCTTCTTGCGCATGGAGGTCCACCACAGAACTCCGCGTCAACTCCCGTCCCGGAGACCGTCGAGCCGGCACTCTGGTTCTCGTGGCATTTGACGGGACCGTGGAACCCCAACCGCGACAGTCTGTCGACGTGGATGAATGTGGTGATCGATCGAATGAGGCAGGTCCAATGAGCCGCGTCCGCTTTCCTGCACCTCTCTACTCCGATCTGGCGTCGATGCTGCTCGACGCCAATGACCTGGAGAGCTGTGCCATCGCCTATGCCCATCACGATGCGCATAGTGGCACATGGATCGTCGCCGACGCCAGACCCGTGCCGGACGATGCGTATGAGAGCCGTACCTGCGTATCTGCGATCCTCAAATCGTCTTTCCTCATCGAGGTTGCAAACCGCAGCAGGGTCACCGGCATGGCCGTCATCGCGATCCACACGCATCCGGCCAGCCCCGGCCATCCGCATTTTGCGCCGGTCGACGATGCGGGCGAGACGGAACTGGATTCGTATTTTGTTCGGCGAGCGGCACCAGTGCCACATGTCGCACTGGTGATCGGGCCGCAGGGCTGCCGTGCGCGCTCTCTCGGAAAGGACGATGAGATCGACGTATGGGAAGTGGGAGAGAGGCTCATGCTCCATTCGCCCATGCACGGCGTGTCTGATCAGGAACGCGACGACCGGCAGGTCAGGGCATTCGGAGCGCCGGGGCAACGGCTGCTGCGCCGCCTCCGCTTCGGCGTGATCGGTGCGGGTGGGACGGGATCGCTCGAGTGCCAGCAACTTGCCCATCTCGGCGCCAGGCAGATCACGGTGATCGACCACGACCTAGTCGAGGAGACGAATCTTAATCGCCTCGTCGGCTCTGTCCCCTCAGACGTTGGCCGGCCGAAGGTCGAGGTCGCGGCCAGGATGATCCGCGCCATTAACCCTGATGCCAAGGTGGTCCCGCTTCAAGCCGACATCGTCGATGAGGAGGTAGCTAAGCTCATCACAACCTTCGATTTCGTGCTGTTGTGCACGGATTCCCATGCGAGCCGGGCGATCGTCAACCAAGCTGCCTATCAGTATTTGGTGCCCGTAATTGATATGGGCGTCAGCATCACTGTCGCGAACGGAGCCGTCAGCCATATTACGGGACGCGTGCAGATGCTTGCCCCCGGACTTCCTTGCCTGAACTGCTCGGGCGCACTCGACGGCGAGGCGATCCGGCGTGAGATGTTGACGCCTGAGCAGCGCGCGGCGGACCCCTATGTACAGGGCGAGCGCGAACCCCAGCCCGCGGTTTTGTCGATCAACTCTACCGTGAGTTCGCTCTCGATGACCGTGCTGCTCGGGGCTGTCACGCCGGTTCCGATCAAACCACGCTATCAGGTTTATGACGGCATTCGTGGCCGAGTGAAGGAGATGGCTGTCGCCGTGCAGCCGAATTGCGTGGCCTGCTCGTCAATGGGCGCCTTCGCTAAAGGGCCAACCTGGAATCTGCCGGTCCGGCCAACACGTTACAATAGGAGCGACAAATGACAGAGCCTGCACGAATGGTCCGGTTGGTCGGCGATGCCGAGTACAGGGACCAGGCTGAAGCAACCCTCAGCACCCCTGGCGACGCTTCCATGGTGTTTCGCTCACGACCCAGATCGATTGTCATGGCGTGCCCTGATGGGTGCGGCGAGACGTTAGTAATCAACCTGGACAGTCGCGCTGACAAGGCGTGGCGCTTTGATATGCGGGGAGAAGGACTTACCCTCTTTCCCTCAGTGTGGCGTGAAGGAGGGTGCGAAAGCCACTTCATCGTCTGGCGTGGTCACATTCTGTGGTGCGACCGATTTGAGGCGGGAAATCGGGAGCCGCCTTATAATCCCGAGATCGAAGCGGCCGTTCTCAGCGCAATGGACGAGGTTCAACCACGCAATGCCGTGGAACTAGCCGATGCGATCGAAGAACTCGTCTGGGACGTCAGTCGCGTCGCAAATCGGCTTGTGGGGCGCGGCCTCGCGCGATCGTGGAAGATTAGTGGAGGGTGGGTGTTCGTGCGGGTGGTGTGACGTGCAGCGGAGAGCGATAGGCATGCTCTTGCGCGCTGCGTTCAGGTCGAACTTGCCCTGATATTATGACCCGCCGTTGTCGAGGAACTGGCAGTAACGCCCCCGCGAAAACTCGTTTGGGGGTCAGAACAGATTTGCCTGTAGGCAGTCGCCATGAATGACACACGCTCTTCCAGCGGGCGGGCGCAACTCAAAAAACGTGGCTGCTGATAGTTTGAAAATGCCCCGTTTAGCGTCGTGTCGGTTAGCAAATATGGCATATGGCAAACCCTCAGTCTTCGTCTTGTTACAATTCCTTGGATTCTGGCGCTGAAAACCGCACTTTGGTATCAGCCAGTCAGAGAGGCTTAGCCCATCTCGGCTCCCTTGTTCGGCAAGGCCACCCTAATCCCAGCGATCTGGGATGGGGGCGGATGTATTGATTTCGCCGGTTTTGACGGTACTTTATAGGAGGCAAAGGATTCGAGATTTGAGGTCTATGCCTTGCTGTGAAACGGTCGATAGATCCCGATAGTCCACAAAAAAATTTCCGCCCAGAAATTCCTTAAAAACCCAGCAAAATCAAAATGCTAACATTTTGACGGCCTCCATCGCGGCGCAAGGGAGCCAAAAAGGAAATTTTTTGCAGGAAAATCAAATACTTAGGGCATGAAAAAATATTAGAGTGGGAATGATTTTTGCCCGCTGTGTGATCTGCTGAATTCAAATAAAACACGCGCGCTGCCTGTCGACGTCGGTCGGCAGGCAGCGTTTTTTTTGCGGTCAGCTCCGCCGGCTATCTTTATTGAATTGGCGTTCGAAACATCTTTCGCGCCCGGCATGCGCGGTGCGATGCCTACATCGCGGCGCACATGGTTTCTCCACGCGGCTTGATCCGATTGCCACTCGGTCCGGTCGGTGTTTTGCGAAAGCTTTGCCCAGGGTTGCGCGGCGCGGGGGCGATGCCTATCGTGCGGCTTCCTGCAGTTGCTGATTGGAGTGAGTAGCGTTGTCGGTTGTCATGTTCGGCATCAAGAATTGCGATACCATCAAGAAGGCGCGATCAGCTCTGGACGCGCTCGGCGTCGACTATGCCTTCCACGATTACAAGGCATCGGGCATCGACGCAAAGAGCCTCAAGACCTGGTGCAAGCAGGTCGGATGGGAAACGCTGCTCAATCGCGCCGGCACGACGTTTCGCAAACTGGCCGATGACGACAAGCAGGACTTGAACGAGGCCAAGGCCGTGGCCCTGATGGTGGCGCAGCCGTCGATGATCAAGCGGCCGGTTCTAGTCCATGACGACAAGATCATCGTCGGTTTCAAGCCTGAGGTTTACGCGGAAGCCTTCCGCTGACGGTGAGCGGCATCGCGCTGCGATGCGCCGATCTTTCGTCTGTCTCAAATGCCGTCTTCTCGGCTGCCGCTGGCTGAGGGCATCGGCCAGCGGCGCTGCTTTCCTGACGCATCTTCCCGCCGCCGGCCGATTTACGGTTGAATGTCACGCTGCCCTGATGTGACACTACAAAACCGCTTCTTTCGCCGGATCGATTTTAACGGGATACGTGCATGACCTGGAAGCCTGAGCTTGAAGAACTCTCGCGGCGCGAGGCTTTCGCCCGCGAAATGGGTGGGGCCGACAAGGTCAGGCGGCAGCGGGAGCAGGGGCGCTTCACAGTCCGCGAGCGGATCGAAAAGATCCTCGATCAAGGCAGCTTTCACGAGGTCGGCGCGATCGCCGGCAATGCTGAGTACGACGCGCACGGCAATCTTGTCGCGCTGACGCCGGCCAACTGCGTGTTCGGCCGAGGCAAGGTCGATGGCCGGCCGGTCGTGGTCGTCGGCGATGATTTTACGGTGCGCGGCGGTTCGGCCGATGCGTCGATCCCCGAGAAGCCGTTGATGGCGGAGGAGATGGCCAAGGCTTTTCGCCTGCCGATCATCCGGATCATCGAGGGCTCGGGCGGGGGAGGCTCGGTCAAGACGATCGAGACCACCGGCGCGGCCAATCTGCCGGGGGGCGTTGGCGGCACCCAGGGCTTTTACGCGATGACCGCCAATCTGGCCGAGGTGCCGGTCGTCGGGCTTGGGCTCGGCTCGGTCGCCGGGCTTGGCGCAGCGCGCCTGGCGTCGAGCCATTATTCGGTGATGACGAAGACCTCGGCGATGTTCGTCGCGGGGCCGCCGGTCGTCGCCGCACTCGGCCAGGATCTCGACAGGTGGGAGCTTGGCGGCTGGCAGATTCAGACCCGCGCCGGCGGCGTCGATCATGCGGTGGAGACGGAGGAAGAAGCGTTCGCCTGCGCGCGGCGCTTTCTGTCCTACCTGCCTTCGTCAGTGCATGAACTGCCGCCGCGCGTTGCCAACCATGACGATCCCGAGCGCGCGGACGAGGTGCTGCTTCGCGTGGTGCCGCGCGACAGGAAGCAAATTTACAAGATGCGGCCGATCATTGAATCGGTGGTGGATCGCGGTTCTTTCTTCGAGATCGGCGCCTGGTTCGGCCGCGCGATCATTGCGGGGCTGGCGCGGCTCAATGGTCATGCGGTGGTCGTGCTTGCGAGCGATCCTTATCACTACGCTGGCTCATGGACGTCGGACACCTGCCAGAAAATTGTTCGCTTCGTCGATCTTGCCGAGACCTTCCATCTCCCGGTTGTCTACCTCGCGGATTGTCCCGGCTTCATGGTCGGCCTCGATGCGGAGAGGGCGGGCACCATCCGCCACGGCGTGCGCGCGATGGCGGCGATGAACCAGACCACGGTGCCCTGGTGCACGATCATCGTCCGCAACATTTTTGGCGTCGCAGGGGCGGCCAATCAGCCGGCGGGGCGATTGTCGATGCGCTATGCGTGGCCATCGTCCTACTGGGGCTCGCTGCCGCTCGAGGGCGGCATCGAGGCAGCCTATCGCGCCGACATCGATGCCGCGGCTGACCCGGAAGCAAAGCTGGAAGAGATCAAGGACCGTCTCAACAAGCTGCGTTCGCCATTCCGCACGGCGGAACGGTTTTGGGTCGAGGAGATCATCGACCCCCGCCAGACGCGGTCGCTGCTTTGCGAATTCGCGCGCCTCGCGGTCAAGGCTGTGGAGCCGGGTTACGCGCGGATGGCGATCCGGCCGTGATGAGATAGCCCGCCGGTTGCGCGTTGCGACGCCGCGCGCTCTCCGAATCTGTCCGAAATATTTTCCCCTCTCTGACCTATGCGAAAAACGCATTGCTAGGTGCTGTTGTCTTTTCTAGTCGGAAAGATGGTTTCCTCCGATCGGGTTATTCGATCGGTCCGCGGTTCTCCTGTAACACTTCGCGCGGTGAAGCGAAAAAACGACCCTCCTGCGTCTGCCAGATCGTTGAAAAAGATGCCGTTCGTCCGGGAACGATCAGCTTTGCTGTTGCATCCGCCAAGTGCTTGGCTGCATATTCGCGCAAAGTACGTCGCACGAAACGGTTCCAAGACGTTTCCAAGCTGACGACGACAACGAATTCGGTCGAGCGCAAAAAGAATAAGCGTGACAGGCTGACGGGGGAAATTTGATTGTCTGGTGAGTTCATTCTCGAGACCCACGAATTGACCAAGGAGTTCGCGGGTTTTGTCGCAGTGCGCGATGTGAGCCTCAAGGTTCGTCGCGGCAGTATCCATGCTTTGATCGGCCCGAACGGCGCTGGCAAAACCACTTGCTTTAATCTGCTGACGAAATTCCTGACGCCGTCCAAGGGCGAAATTCTTTACAACGGCCGGGACATTACCGCGCTGAAGCCTGCTGACGTCGCGCGCCTCGGCCTAGTTCGTTCCTTTCAGATTTCAGCCGTTTTCCCGAATCTGACGGCGCTCGAAAACGTCCGTGTCGCCCTTCAGCGTCAGCATGGTCAGTCGTTCGATTTCTGGCGCTCGAAGTCGGTGCTGAACCGCTTCAACGAGCGCGCGCGGGAACTCCTCAACGATGTCGGCCTCAGCGAATTTGCCGAGACCAAGGCGGTCGAGATGCCCTACGGGCGTAAGCGCGCGCTCGAGATCGCAACGACGCTGGCGCTCGATCCGGAGATGATGCTGCTGGATGAGCCGATGGCCGGAATGGGCCAGGAGGACATCGGGAAGATCGCGGCTCTGATCCGGCGGATCTCGGAAAAATATACGATCCTGATGGTGGAACATAACCTCAGCGTCGTGGCAGACCTCTCCGACATCATTACCGTGCTGACGCGCGGGCGCGTGCTGGCCGAAGGGAGCTATTCAGAACTCACGAAGGATGAGCGCGTGAAGGAAGCATATTTGGGTGCTGGTCATGAGTAATCCGGTGCAGACCAGCGACGGCGCGAGGGATTCCATTCTCAAGGTTCAGAATCTGGAGTCCTGGTACGGCGAATCCCACATCCTGCACGGGATCGATTTCCACGTGCGCGAGGGCGAGGTGGTGACGCTGCTTGGCCGCAACGGCGCCGGCAAGACGACGACGCTGAAATCGATCATGGGCATGATCGCGAAGCGAAAGGGCTCGATCAATTTCGACGGGCAGGAAACGATCAACCTGACCTCGGACAAGATCGCCCGCAGGGGCATAGCGCTGTGCCCGGAAGAGCGCGGCATTTTTGCCAGCCTCGACGTGCGCGAAAATCTGATGCTGCCGCCGGAAGTGCGAAAGGGCGGCCTGTCGCTCGACCAGATCTTTGAGCTGTTTCCCAACCTCAAGGAGCGGCTGTCGTCGAGCCAGGGCACCAAGCTCTCCGGCGGCGAGCAGCAGATGCTGGCGATCGCTAGAATCTTGCGCACGGGCGCCCGTTTCCTGATGCTGGACGAGCCGACCGAAGGGCTTGCGCCGGTGATCATCCAGCAGATCGGCCACACGATCGCGCGGCTGAAATCCGAAGGCTTCACCATCCTTCTCGTCGAACAGAATTTCCGGTTCGCCTCGACCGTCGCTGACCGTTACTACATCGTCGAGCACGGAAAGATCATCGACGGCTTCAACAATTCCGATCTGCAAGCGAATATGGAAAAGCTCCATACCTATCTCGGCGTCTAAGAAGGGAAATTACCAGGCTTACTGTTCGTTTTTCGCTGACCATAAAAATCATAAAAACCAAGAGCAATTAACCGGAGGGAACATGAAGAAATCGATGTCTGCCCTATTCGTCGGAGTCGCGTTTGCGATTGCGGCCGGAGGCGGCGCTGCCGCTCAAGAAAAGACGGTTAAGATCGGCGTTTTGAATGATCAGTCCGGCCTCTATGCCGACGTGGCAGGGCCGGGCTCCACGCTTGCCGCGCAGATGGCGGTCGAGGATTCTGGACTCACCGGCAAGGGCTGGAAGATCGATGTCGTCGCCGGTGACCATCAGAATAAGCCGGATATCGGCGTCAACATCGCCCGGCAGTGGATCGATGTCGACAAGGTCGACGTGATCGTCGACGTGCCGACATCCTCGGTCGCGCTCGCGGTCAACAATCTGGTCAAGGAAAAGAACCGCGTCTTCCTGAACTCCGGCGCGGGCACATCCGACCTCACGAACAGCCAGTGCTCGCCGAACACCATTCACTGGACCTACGACACTTACATGCTCGCCCACGGCACCGGAACGGCGCTGACCAAGAGCGGCGGCGACAGCTGGTTCTTCCTGACCGCGGACTATGCGTTCGGCGCGGCTCTCGAGCGTGATACGTCCAACGCCGTGAAGGCGCTGAATGGAAAAATTCTCGGCGGCGTCAAGCACCCGCTGAACACGGCCGACTTCTCGTCGTTCCTGCTTCAGGCGCAGGCTTCCAAGGCAAAGGTCATCGGTCTTGCGAATGCGGGCGGCGACACCATCAACGCCATCAAGCAGGCGTCCGAATTCGGCATCGTGTCGGGCGGCCAGAAGCTGGCCGGCCTCCTGATGTTCATTTCGGACATCAACGCGCTCGGCCTCAAGGTCGCTCAGGGCCTGAACTTCACCGAAACGTTCTACTGGGATCTGAACGACAACACGCGCGCCTTCTCGCAGCGGTTCCAGGATCGCTCGAAGAACAAGGCGAAGCCGACCATGGTTCATGCCGGCGTCTATGCATCGCTGCTGCATTATTTCAAGAGCCTCGATGCGATGGGCGGCAACGGCCGTGACGGCATCAAGATCGTCGAGAAAATGAAGTCGATGCCGACTGACGACATCCTGTTCGGCAAGGGAACGATCCAGCCGAACGGCCGCAAGATCCATCCGGCCTATCTGTTCGAGGTGAAGAAGCCCGAAGAGTCGAAGGGGCCGTGGGACTACTACAGGACGGTCGCGACCATTCCCGCGGAAGAAGCCTTTACGCCGCTTGGTCAGAGCGCCTGTCCGCTGTTGAAGAAGTAACGCAGGCTCGCCGCCCGTCGGCGTCACCGGCGGGCGGCAGCTCGGTGACAAAGTGAAGTTGGATCAACGATGTCTATCAATATACCGGCACTGTCCGCGCAGCTCCTGGTTGGCCTCATCAACGGATCGTTCTACGCGTTGCTGAGCCTCGGGCTGGCCGTCATCTTTGGCATGCTGAACGTCATCAACTTTGCGCATGGCGCCCTCTATATGATGGGGGCGTTCGCCGCGTACTTTTTGTTGAACGTGCTCGGCCTCGGCTACTGGCCGGCGCTGATCATCGCGCCCATCGCCGTCGGCCTGTTCGGCATATTGCTCGAACGGACGATGCTGCAAAGGCTCGCGGGGCTGGACCATCTCTATGGCCTGCTGCTGACCTTCGGCGTCGCGCTGATCATTCAGGGCGTGTTCCAGAACTATTTTGGCTCGTCCGGCCTGCCATACTCAATCCCCTCTCAGCTCCAGGGCGGCATCAATCTCGGCTTCATGTTCCTGCCGATCTATCGCGGCTGGGTGGTCATCTTCTCGCTCGTGGTCTGTCTGGCCACCTGGTACCTGATCGAGCGCACGCAACTCGGCTCGTATCTGCGCGCCGCGACCGAGAACCCGACGCTGGTCCGCGCCTTCGGCATCAACGTGCCGCGCATGATCACTCTGACCTACGGCCTCGGCGTCGGCCTCGCCGCGCTTGCAGGTGTCCTGTCCGCCCCGATCAATCAGGTGCGGCCGCTGATGGGCGCGGATCTGATCATCGTTGTGTTCGCGGTGGTCGTGATCGGCGGCATGGGCTCGATCATGGGCTCGATCATCACGGGCTTCACCCTCGGCGTCATTGAGGGGCTGACGAAGTATTTTTATCCTGAGGCGTCCAACACCGTGGTGTTCGTCCTCATGGTTCTGGTGTTGCTGGTGAAGCCGGCAGGATTAACGGGACGGGCGACCTAAGATGACTTCCATTACCCATACGGCGATGTCGGCAAACCTTCGTTCGGCCCGCGACGAAATGACGGTCTTTGTCGTGATGACCGCCCTGCTGGCGATCGTTCCGCTGACCAACATCTATCCATTCTTCGTGATGCAGGCGCTGTGCTTCGCGCTCTTTGCCTGCGCGTTCAACCTGCTGCTCGGCTATAGCGGACTTTTGTCCTTCGGCCATGCGATGTTCCTCGGGACCGCCGGATATGCCACCGCCCACGCGGTCAAGGTCTGGGGCTTCGTGCCGGAGCTCGGCATCCTGTTCGGCACCGCGGCAGCCGGCGGCCTTGCGGTGATCACCGGTCTCGTGGCGATCCGCCGTCTCGGCATCTACTTTGCCATGATCACGCTGGCGCTGTCGCAGCTCATCTACTTCATCTATCTGCAGACGCCGTTCACCCATGGCGAGGACGGCATCCAGGGCATCCCGCAAGGCAAGCTGTTCGGGGTTTTCGACCTCTCGAATCCGACGACGCTGTATTACGTGGTGCTGATCGTTTTCCTCGCGGGCTTCCTCATCGTCTACCGCGCGATCAACTCGCCGTTTGGCGAGGTGTTGAAGTCGATCCGCGAGAACGAGCAGCGCGCGACCTCGCTGGGCTACAAGACGGAGCAGTACAAGCTGCTGGCTTTCATCCTGTCGGGCACGCTGGCCGGGCTCGCGGGCGCCGTGAAGGTCTTTGTGGCGCAGAACGCCTCGCTGACCGACGTGCACTGGACGATGTCGGGCGAGGTGGTGCTGATGACCCTCGTCGGCGGCATGGGCACGATCTTCGGCCCGGTGGTCGGCGCGTTTGTCGTCATCGCCATGCAGCAGTATCTTGCCGGCTTCGGCCAATGGGTGACGGTGATTCAGGGCGCGATCTTCGTCATCTGCGTGCTGATGTTCCGCCGCGGTATCGTCGGCGAGATCGGCTACCTCACCAAGCGGTCGCTGTGATCGGGCAAGTCCCGTGACCAATGCAGAGCTGGTTCGGCCCCCGATCGGGGGCCGAATGTTTTGCTGGTCTTGCCGGACGCCTTACGAGACGAGCTTGAGTCCGACGATGCCGGCCACGATCAGGCCGATGCAGCTCAGCCGCGCCGCCGTCGCCGGATCGCCGAACAGGATGATGCCCAAAATCGCGGTGCCAACGGCGCCGATGCCGGTCCAGACCGCGTAGGCGGTGCCGACCGGCAGGGTCTTGAGCGCGACGCCAAGCAACACCACGCTGATCACCATGGCGATCAGGGTGAGGGCGGAGGCCAGCGGTTTGGTGAAGCCTTCAGTGTATTTGAGGCCGATTGCCCAGCCGATTTCCATCAGGCCGGCGACGAACAGAGTGATCCAAGCCATTTCGGGTCTTCCCTACCATCCATTGGCAGGGCCGTCCCCGCGGTTGTGGTCTGCCGTGAGGCCTTTTGGCGGGCGGTAGATCGCCATGCGGCCGGGGCGGCAGTGAGGTCGTCCTCGCGCGGGGTTATATGGGCAGTTGCGGCGTTTTTTCAAGCAAACCGGGTATCGCCGGTCCGGTTCGGCCACGGCGGGCAGGGCCGCCGCCGGGTTTCAAGCGGCAAAAAACGCCGCAGCCCTTGATTGCGCCGCGTTTCCCTGCCAAACGCTGACCCCAACAGAGCGGTTTATTCCCGCCGTCCGGCCGTGACCCGACATCCACGTTCCGCCTCCGCAATGGCTCCCTCGTGCCTTGCGTTATGCGCATGGCGAGGAGCTTGCCGCGGACCGTGCGCCTTGGGACCGCGCCATCGACCACGCGCTGCCCGCGACCGCGCTCAGGATCATGATGACCGACATTGCCAACCTTTCGTCCGATTCCGCCCGTCCGACCTCGTTGCCTGCCGAAGTCGGCCGCCGGCGGACCTTCGCGATCATCTCCCACCCGGACGCCGGTAAGACGACGCTGACCGAAAAGCTGCTGCTGTTCGGCGGTGCGATCAACCTCGCAGGCCATGTCCGTGCCAAGGGCGAGCGCCGCAGCACCCGTTCCGACTGGATGAAGATCGAACGCGATCGCGGCATCTCGGTCGTCACCTCGGTGATGACGTTCGAGTTCGACGGGCTGGTGTTCAACCTGCTCGACACGCCGGGCCACGAGGACTTTTCCGAGGACACCTATCGCACGCTCACTGCGGTCGACTCCGCGGTGATGGTGATCGACGCGGCCAAGGGTATCGAGGCGCGCACGCGCAAGCTGTTCGAGGTCTGCCGCCTGCGCGACATTCCGATCGTTACCTTCATCAACAAGCTCGACCGCGAGACGCGCGACCCGTTCGACCTGCTCGACGAGATTGAAAAGACTCTGGCGCTCGACACCACGCCAATGACCTGGCCGATCGGCCGCGGCCGCGACTTCCTCGGCACCTATGACATCCGCAGCGGCGGCGTGCGTCTGCTCGACAGCGCGGCCACCGGCGCGACCGAGCAGATCTCGATCGACGATCTCGCCGCCCGCCACGCCTCGCTCGATGCCGAGGCGCTCAGGGAAGAGCTGGAACTCGTCACCGAGGCCTGCAAGCCCTTCGATCTCGAGAGTTTCCGCGAGGGCCATCTAACGCCGGTGTTCTTCGGCTCGGCGCTGCGCAATTTCGGCGTCGGCGACCTGCTCGAAGGGCTTGGCCAATACGCTCCGCCACCGCGTGCGCAAGAGGCGGACACCCGCCGTGTCGAGGCGGACGAGCCGCGCATGTCGGCCTTCGTGTTCAAGATTCAGGCCAATATGGACCCGAACCATCGCGACCGCATCGCCTTTGCGCGGCTGTGCTCGGGCAAGCTGACGCGCGGCATGAAGGCCAAGCTGACGCGGACCGGCAAGCCGATGAGCCTTTCGGCGCCGCAGTTCTTTTTCGCGCAGGACCGTTCCGTCGCTGACGAGGCCTATGCGGGCGATGTTGTCGGCATTCCCAACCACGGCACGCTGCGCATTGGCGACACGCTGACGGAGGGCGAGGATCTCACCTTCGTCGGGGTGCCGAGCTTTGCGCCGGAAATCTTGCGCCGGGTACGGCTGACCGATGCGATGAAGGCCAAGAAGCTGAAAGAGGCGCTCCAGCAGATGTCGGAGGAGGGCGTCGTGCAGGTATTCCGCCCGCGTGACGGCTCGCCGGCGCTGGTCGGCGTCGTTGGCCAGCTCCAGCTCGACGTGCTCAAGACGCGGCTCATGGCCGAATACGGCCTGCCGGTCGATTTCGAGCCGAGTGAATTTTCGCTGGCGCGCTGGTTCACGATGCCGGATCGCAAGAGCTATGACGCCTTCGTCAATGCCAACGGCTCCAGCATCGCCGAGGACGTCGACGGCGATCTCGTGTATCTGGCTAAGAACCAGTTCTATCTCGATTACACCCGCGAGCGCACGGAAGGCATCTCCTTCGTCTCGATCAAGGATGTGAAGAAGCCGTAACGCAAATGTGCGGGCGGCCTTGCCGGGCTGCCCGCCTGCCGATCCGCACAGGCCGCCGCTATGGCGGCCTTTATTTTGCGCCAACGCGCCTCTCACTCCCCAAAAATCTCATAGCCTTGCTCGGCACCCTCTAAAAATGATACTTCCGGACGCTCAATTCGCTGAGCGGATGACACACGGAGGGAACGGCGTGGGTTTGGTCATCATGATTCTCGGGCTGGTGCTGTTCATCGGCCCCCATGTCGTCACGTCACGGCGTGACCTGCGGGCGCGGCTGATCGCCAGCATGGGCGAGGGGCCTTACAAGCTCGTATATTCGGTCATCGCCATTCTCGGCGTTGTCCTGATCGGCTGGGGCTTTTCCCAATATCGCGCGACCGGCTGGATCAACGTCTGGTATCCGCCGACCGGCATGAAGCATCTCGTTGCGCTGCTGATGCTGCCCGCCGTCATTCTGGTGGTCGCATCCTACTTGCGCGGGCGGATCTATGCGGCGGTCAAGCACCCGATGCTCGCGGGCGTCAAGCTGTGGGCCTTTGCCCATCTCCTCGCCAATGGCGACCTCGGCTCCATCATCCTGTTCGGCTCCATTCTGGGCTGGGCAGTGTATGACCGGATCTCGCTCAAGCGCCGGACTGATCCCGGCGCGCCCGCTATCCCTGTCGGCGGCATCGGCAATGACATTCTTGCCGTGCTGGTCGGCCTCATCCTCTATGCGGCGCTCGCCTTTGCTTTCCATCCGGTGGTCATCGGCGTGCCGGTGTTTGGAGTGTAACCACGATGTCTGTGCAAACTGCAGTAAAGCGCGTTACCGCGCCGGACGTTCTCGCGCGCAAGAATGGCGAGCCGCTGGTGATGCTGACCTCCTACCACGCCCACACGGCGCGGCTGGTCGATCGCTATTGCGACATGATTCTGGTCGGCGACTCGCTCGGCAACGTCATGCACGGGTTCGAGACCACGCTGCCGGTGACGCTCGAGATGATGATCTTGCAGGGGCGCGCCGTGATGCGTGGGTCCCAGCATGCCCTCGTGGTGGTGGATATGCCCTTCGGCTCCTACGAGGCCTCGAAGGAGCAGGCGTTCCATTCCGCGGCCCGCATCCTCAAGGAAACCCATTGCGGCGCGGTGAAGCTCGAGGGCGGCGCACGCATGGCGGAGACCATCGAGTTCCTGACCCAGCGCGGCATCCCGGTGATGGCCCATATCGGCCTGACGCCGCAGTCGATCAACTCGCTCGGCTCGTTCCGCTCGCAGGGCCGCGATGAGGCACAGCGTCTTGTCGACGGCGACAACGGCGGCGGCCCCATCCAGAACGACGCGATCGCGGTTGCGCAGGCGGGCGCCTTTTCGGTAGTGGTCGAGGCGGTTGCAGAACCGCTCGCCCGCAAGATTACCGAGATCATCCCGATTCCGACCATCGGCATCGGCGCCAGCGTCGCCTGCGATGGTCAGGTTCTGGTGCTGGAGGATATGCTCGGCCTGTCCGAGCGGGTGCCGAAGTTCGTGCGCCGCTATGGCAACCTTGCAGCCGGGATCGAGGAAGCGATCAAGGGTTATGCGGGCGATGTCCGCAGCCGCGCCTTCCCGGGGCCGGAAAACGTCTATGCACTGAAGCCAAAGGCGCAGTAAAAGGGTTCGCGATGTGTAACGTTCCGCCTGCGGCACGCGCATGATGCATGCACGGGCAGGAGGGGTTGCGTTTTGCCTTGTCAACGCCATACCGCTAGGGTACGCCGCGCGGGATAGCCTGATGTCGCCGGTCGCGCAGTTCGGAAAGATGTCGTGCGCCCGACGTGAATGAGGTGGGATTTAAGTGAGCGAGATTTTTAGCGAAATCGATGAGGATTTGCGCCGCGAACGGCTCCACAAGCTGTGGCAGCGCTATTCCGGGCTGATCGTCGGCGGGGCGATTGTCGTCGTGGCTGCCGTCGGCGCCTGGCAGGGCTACACCTGGTGGGCGGAAAAGCAGGCCGCCGCAGCCAGCGCCGAATTCGACGCCGCCGCCGTTCTCGCTGCCGACAACAAGCATGCCGAGGCCGAAGCGGCCTTCGCCAAGCTGGCGACGACCGCGCCGTCTGGTTATCGCGGTCTTGCCCGGCTGCGCGCCGCCGCCGAAGCCGGCGACCGCGACCCGAAGGCCGGAGTCGCGCTCTATGACGCGATCGCCGCCGACACCAGCATGCCGCTGGTCGAGCGCGATATCGCCCGTGTGCGCGCGGGCAATCTGCTCATCGACCACGCCACTTACGCGGATATGGCTTCCCGCCTCGAAGGCGCTGCCGGGGCGGGCCGTCCCTTCAATCATGCTGCGCGTGAACTTCTGGCTCTATCTGCTTGGCGAGCAAAAGATAATGCGGCCGCTCAGAAGTGGCTCGACATGATCGCCGAAGATGGCACCACCCCGGCGAGCTTGCGTCAGCGGGCCGAAGCGTTGCAGGCGCTTCTGCCCCCGGCCGCCAAAAGTTGATAGATCAGGATAGGTTTTCGATGCGGTCTTCTTTGCGCTCCCGGTTCCGTCGTGTGTTTGCGGTTGCCGTCCTCGCCAGTCTGGCTGGCGGGCTGGCAGGTTGCGCCGGCGGTGGGGTGAACAATTTCGACCCATCGGACATGCTGGACTTTCTGGACACCAAGAAAAAGCTCCCGGGCGAGCGCAAAGCGGTTTTCCCGGAGGGTGTGCCCGGCCTTGAGCAGGGCGTGCCGAAGGAACTTTACAAGGAAAACGTGCGCCAGCAGCAGGAGGCCGAGGCTGCCGCAGCCGCCGCGGCGCAGCCGGCCGAGCCCCAGCCTGCCGCACGCCCGGCCGCAAAGCCCCGACCCAAGCAGCAGCCGCGGACCCAGCGGCCGAGGCGCGAGCCGGCCGCCGAGGCCGCGCCCGCGCAGGAGGCCGCGCCGCAGGCTGCGCAGCCGCAGTCTTACCCGCCGGCCGAGCAGCAGCCCGCATCGTCGTTCCCGGCGCCGCTGCCGAGCGGATCATTTTCGCGATAGGCGTTTGGTCGCTGACGGGTCCAGCCCGTTCGCGCCGATTGTCCTGCCATACTCACACGTTGCGGATATGAGCGTTCCTATCCGCGGTTCGGTTTCCCATTCGCGTTTGCCGGGAGCCGGCAGCAAGGGCTGTGATGTCTTTCACCATCGCCATCATTGGACGTCCCAATGTCGGCAAATCCACTCTGTTCAACCGTCTGGTCGGCCAGAAGCTGGCGCTGGTCGATGACCAGCCCGGCGTGACCCGTGATCGCCGCGAGGGCGAGGGGCGGCTCGGCGATCTCGAATTCACCGTGATCGACACCGCCGGCCTCGACACCGGTCCGGCCGGGTCGCTGGCGGCGAGGATGCAGGAGCAGACGGAGAGCGCCATCAAGGCGGCCGATGCCCTGATGTTCGTGGTCGATTCCCGCAGCGGCCTGACGCCGACCGACCGTGCTTTCGCCGATCTCGTCCGCCGCGCCGACAAGCCGATCGTGCTGGTGGCGAATAAAAGCGAAGGGCGTCACGGCGATATTGGCGGCATGGAAGCCTATGCGCTGGGCCTTGGCGATCCGGTCGCCATCTCGGCGGAACATGGCGTCGGCATGAGCGACCTCTACGACGCCCTGCGCGAGATCATGCCCGAGCCGGTCGATGACGACCTGGACGAAGAGGACGAAGAGGACTTTCTGGATGAGGCGGCGCGGGCCGCAAGGCCGATCCGGGTCGCGATCGTCGGCCGTCCCAATGCCGGCAAGTCGACGCTGATCAACCAGCTCCTCGGCGAGGAGCGGATGCTGACCAGCCCGGAGGCCGGCACCACGCGTGACGCCATCGCGGTGGAGATCGAATGGTCGGGCCGCAGCTTCCGGGTGTTCGACACCGCTGGCCTGCGCCGCCGTTCGCGGATCGACGAAAAGCTCGAAAAGCTTTCCGTCGCCGACGCGCTGCGGGCGGTCCGCTTCGCCGAAGTCGTCGTCATGATGATGGACGCCCAGACCAAGTTCGAAGAGCAGGACCTGCGCATCATCGATCTCGTCGAGCGCGAGGGTCGCGCGGTGGTCGTCGCCGTCAACAAGTGGGATCTGGTCGAGCGCCGTCCGGGCCAGATCGGCGACCTGCGGCGCGACGTCGACCACCTGCTGCCGCAGATCAAGGGCGTGCCGATTGTCGCCGTCTCGGCGATGACGGGCGAGGGCATCGACCGCCTGATGAAGGCGATCGTCGAGGCATACGAGGTCTGGAACCGGCGCGTCCCGACGAGCCGGCTCAATCGCTGGTTCGGGGATATGCTGTCCGCCAATCCGCCGCCGGCCAAATCCGGGTCGCGGCTGAAGATGAACTACATCACCCAGACCAAGGCCCGGCCGCCAAGCTTCGTGGTGTTCTGCACCCGCGCCGATGCGGTGCCGGACTCCTATTTGCGCTACCTGTCGAACGGGCTGCGGACGACCTTCGACATGCCGGGAACGCCGATCCGGATCACCCTTCGCGAGAAGGACAATCCGTTTGCGCACAAGCGCAAGCGCCGCTGATGAGCCAGACCGGGCCGGACGCATTGTCGGCCGGTGCGGAGCCGGAAGGCTCGCGGCGGCGCGCGGCGTTCGCCTTCATCTTCGTCACCGTGCTGCTCGACATGCTGGCGCTCGGGGTGGTGATGCCGGTCCTGCCGAAGCTGATCGAGAGCTTTCTCGACAATGACACGGCGAGCGCCGCCAAAATCTTTGGCGTGTTCGGGGCTGCCTGGGCGCTGATGCAATTCGTTGCCTCGCCGGTGGTCGGCGCGCTGTCGGACCGTTTCGGGCGGCGGCCGGTCATTCTGATGTCGAACTTCGGGCTGGCGCTCGATTATGTCCTGATGGCGCTTGCGCCGACGCTGATCTGGCTGTTCATCGGCCGCATCATCTCCGGCATCACCGCGGCGAGCATCTCGACCAGCTTCGCCTATATTTCCGATATTACGCCGCACGAGAAGCGGGCGGCCTCCTTTGGCAGGCTCGGCGCAGCGTTCGGGGCGGGGTTTGTCCTTGGCCCGGCCATCGGTGGCCTGCTCGGCGGGCTCGACCCGCGGCTGCCATTCTGGGCGGCGGCGGCCCTGAGCTTTCTCAACGCGATGTATGGCCTGTTTATCCTGCCGGAATCGCTGCCGCGGGATCGCCGCGCGAGTTTTCGGTGGCGAAACGCCAATCCGCTTGGCAGCCTGCGCCTGCTGCGGTCCGAGCACCAGCTCGCGGGACTGGCCGTCGTGAACTTCATCGCCAACATCGCCCACGTCGCGCTGCCCAGCACCTTCGTGCTCTATGCAAGCTATCGCTACGGTTGGGGCGAACAGACCATTGGCCTGACGCTCGCGATGGTCGGCATCGCCGCAATGGTGGTGCAGGGCGGCGGCGTCGGGCCGCTGGTCAGGCACTTGGGCGAGCGTGGGACGCTGGCCCTGGGGCTGGCCTCGGGCGCACTCGGCTTTTTGGTCTTTGGGCTGGCGCCGACCGGCCCATGGTTCTGGCTCGGCATTCCGGTCATAGCGCTGTGGGGCGTGTCCGGCGCTGCGGCGCTCGGTCTGATGACGCGAATGGTGGCGCCGGATCGGCAGGGCCAGTTGCAGGGCGCAAATTCCAGCGTGCAGAGCATCGCGCAAATGGCGGGGCCATTCGTGTTCACGCTGATCTTTGCCTATTTCATCGGCCCGAATGCGCCGTGGTCGATGCCCGGCGCATCGTTCCTGCTCGGCGCGCTGCTGCTTGCGGCGGCCGTGCCGCTGGCGCTACGCGTCACGGCGGGCATTCCGAGACGCCCGCCGCAAGCGTGAGTGACAATCAGTTCGCCCGCGTCCAGTTGACGGAGCGGCAGATCATGCCGCCCATCACACAGCCCGCCGTCGTCAGCGTACTGCCGCTAACCGACATCTTGCCGGAGTAAGTTTGCCCGTCGGCGGGGTTGAACGCCTTGCCCGTCCAGTTGCCCTTGCCGTCCGGCTTCATCTCATAGAACACGCGCTGGCCGATCTTGGCGTTGGGGTCGGCCCCTTCCTTCAGCCAGACGACATGGCCGCAAAGGGCATTGCCGCAGGGCGCGACCTTGACCTTCGAGATGCCATTGTCGCGCAGCCAGATGCCGGTCGCGTCCGCGGCTTGCGCCGCGGCTGCGGTCAGAGAAACACCCAGCATCGCCAGACCGAGACCGAGACCAAGACCCCGAAGACCCTTGGACGTTCCCATTCATGCCCCCATTGATGTCTTGTGGCGGATTATGGCGCGGGCGGCTGGAAGTTCAGGAGAGCCCGCGTTGGATAGTTGTAGAGCTTGCCCGTCTCGGTCCATTCCGGCAAGCACATCGGCACGATGAACTCGGCGACCTGCTCGGGCGTGTCCAGCGTCATTGGGTCTTCGCCGGGCATCAAGGCGGCGCGCATGCCGGTGCGGATCGGGCCGGGGTTAAAGAGGTTGGCGCGGATCGAAGACGTCGCGGTCTCGTTGGCCCAGACGCGTACCAGACATTCCAGCGCCGCCTTCGAGGTCGCATAGGGGCCGACATAGGCGCGAGCTGCGCTGGCGACACCCGAGGAGATGAACACCGCGCGGCCGGCATCGGAGAGGCGCAGCAGCGGCTCCATGCAGCGGATGAACTGGAAATTGGCGGTGACGTTGATCGCCATCACGTCATTCCACGCCTTCGGCTCGATGTGGCCGAGCGGCGAGACCGGGCCGAGGATGCCGGCATTGCCGACAAGGATGTCGAGCTTGCCGTGGCGCTCGTTGAGGGCCGCGCCGAGGCGGGCGATGCCGTCGAGGTCGGTGAGGTTGAGCGGCACCAGGGTTGCGGTCCCGCCTTCGGCGCGGATGGCGTCGTCGAGCTCTTCGAGGCCGCCGGTGGTGCGGGCCACCGCCACGATGTGCGCGCCGGCGCGCGCGAGCTGGATCGCCGTGGCGTAGCCAATGCCGCGCGAGGCGCCGGTGACGAGGGCGATGCGTGAGGCGAGGGGTTTGGTCATGGCAAGGACATTTTCTTCGGGTTGTGGTGACATGAAACGAATCCCGGCGCAGCTTGCGCCTTCTCGAACTTGCTCCTGTTATGCCTGAAAACCCTGCAACTGCCAAAAGCGTTTGGCGCACGATGTGTGCTTCCGATATTCCCGCCGTGCTTCGCATCGCCGACCGCGTCCATCCCGACTATCCCGAGGATGAGGCGGTGTTCGTCGAGCGTCTGAGGCTCGCCCCGGAGGGCTGCTTCGTGCTGGAGATGGAGGGCGCGCAGCGGGAATTGATCGCCTATCTCGTCAGCCATCCGTGGCTGGCGCGGCGTCCGCCCGCGCTCAACTCGCAGCTCTTGGCGCTGCCGGAACTGCCGGAGACGTTTTACATCCACGACATCGCGCTCTTGCCGCAGGCGCGGGGGAGCGGCGCAGCGTCGAGCGTGGTCGGGCAGTTGGCTGGCATGGCGAAGGAGGCAGGCTACGGCACGTTGTCGCTCGTGGCCGTTAACGGCTCGACCGCCTTCTGGCGTCGGCACGGTTTCGCCGAGATCGACGATCCCGCGCTCGCGCACAAGCTGCGCAGTTATGACGACGAGGCCGTCTTCATGGAACGCGCGCTCGGATGAAAGCGCCACAAAAACAAAAATGCCCGGATCTGATCCGGGCATTTTGCTTTGAAATGATGCAGGCGCGGGTTCAGCTTGCTTCCGCCAGCAGCGAGAGCTGACGCGGCTGGGCCTCGGTCTGCGCGAGGTCGGTGAGCGGCGTCGGGTAGTCGCCGGTGAAGCAGTGGTCGGTGAACTTCGGCCGGGCGGGATCGCGGCCGGGTTCGCCCATCGCGCGATAGATGCCGTCGACAGAGAGGAAGGCGAGGCTGTCGGCACCGATCAGCTCGCGCATCTCCTCGAGGCTGTGCGTGGCGGCAAGAAGGCCGGCCCGATCGGGGGTGTCGATGCCGTAATAGTCGGGGAAGGAGATCGGCGGCGAGGCGAGGCGGAAATGCACCTCGCTTGCGCCTGCGTCGCGCATCATCTTCACGATCTTGCGCGAGGTCGTGCCGCGCACGAGCGAGTCGTCGATCAGGATGATGCGCTTGCCGGCGACGGCGATGCGGTTGGCCGAGTGCTTCATGCGCACGCCAAGTTCGCGGACGCTCTGGGTCGGCTGAATGAAGGTGCGGCCGACATAGTGATTACGGATGATGCCGAGCTCGAACGGTATGCCGGCGGCGCGGCTGTAGCCGATTGCGGCCGGCACGCCGGAATCCGGCACCGGCACAACGACGTCGGCCTCGACATGGCTTTCGCGCGCGAGTTCTGCGCCCATCGCCTTGCGCACTTCATAGACCGAACGGCCGCCGACGATCGAATCCGGGCGGGCAAAATAGATGTACTCGAAGATGCACGGGCGCGGCGGCACCGGCGCGAACGGCTTGTGGCTTTCGACGCCGTCGTGATCGAACACGACGATCTCGCCCGGCTCGATGTCGCGCACATAGCTGGCGCCGATGATGTCGAGGGCGCAGGTTTCCGAGGCCAGCACCGGCGAGCCCTGGAAGTCGCCGAGCACCAGGGGACGGATGCCGAGCGGATCGCGGGCGCCGATCAGCTTCTTGTTGGTGAGCGAGACGAGCGAATAGGCGCCCTCGATCGCGCGCAGCGCCTCGATGAAGCGCTCAATGAAGCGTCCGCGCTTGGAGTGCGCGACCAGATGCAGGATCACCTCGGTATCGGTGGTCGACTGCATCATCGCACCGTTGCGGACCAGTTCGCGGCGCAGCGTGAGACCGTTGGTGAGGTTGCCGTTGTGGCCGATGGCAAAGCCGCCGACATTGAGCTCGGCGAAGAGCGGCTGCACGTTGCGCAGCACGGTGCCGCCGGTGGTGGCGTAGCGGACGTGGCCGACGGCCGAATTGCCGGGCAGGCGCGCGATCACGTCGCCGCGGGAGAAGGTGTCGCCGACGAGGCCGAGGCGGCGTTCCGAGTGAAAGCGCGCACCGTCGAAGGAGACGATGCCGGCTGCTTCCTGTCCGCGGTGCTGCAGGGCGTGAAGGCCGAGCGCAGTGATGGCGGCGGCATCGGGATGGTTGAAGATGCCGAACACGCCGCATTTTTCACGCAGCGTGTCGTCATGAAGATGGGCGTCATCCGGTTGTTGTACGTCGTCGAAGCCGCTATCCGTCATGCCGCTATCCATTGCGCAGGTGGAAGGGGGTTGGATGAAGTCCATCACGCCTCTCTTTCGCGCAGAAAACACTGCGCGTATTCCGCGGCGATCAACGCGCGGTTGCGTTGCCGTCGATAAGTTTTTTGAGCCCGTCGCGGGCGGATTTCGCGTAACCGTCGCTCGCCCCGTCCGGACCGGGAATCACGGTGCCGGTCTGGTCCTCGTCACCAGTCTTCGGCTTCTTCAACCGCTTCAAGATGGTGTTTTCAGGGTCGTCCGGCAAGAGCGACATCAGCCAATCTCCGGTTCCCTGCAGCACTACACGCGATTTTGCATGGGTGACCCAATCGGGGCGCTGCTTGTCGGGAACCAGCCAGGCGAAGAACAGGAACGCCACGACCACGATGAGAAGGCCGCGCGCGAGGCCGAACAGGAAGCCGAGCGTGCGGTCGAGCGCACCGATGCGGCTGTCCAGCACCATGTCGGAGATCCGGACGGTGATGATCGAGACGATGATCAGCGTGCCGATGAAGACGCCGGCGATGACCACGGCGGTCGCGACCATGTCGTTGTTGAAATAGGTCTTGGCGGTCGGCAGCAGCTTTTGGAACGAATACAGCGTGACAAGCGCAGCGGCGCCCCAGGCAGCGATCGACAGGACTTCGCGCATGAAGCCACGGATCATCGCCAGAAGGCCCGAGATCAGCATGACGCCCAAGAGGACAAAGTCGAGGATCGTGATCGGCATTGGCAGCTCAGGTCGGCTTTCGCGTCAAGCGTCCGTTCGGGAACGAATCGGGACGGCACCAGATACTATGAGAAGGTGAGAACGCAGAAGGGGCAAGGCGATGACCCCGGTCGTCCCCGAGTCTCATCTCCGAGTGGTCATCCGGCGGTCTCTTCCCTCTGTCTTGGGCGGTCTTATAGCGGGCGCAATCCGCAACGTCACCCTATGCACGGGCAGGGTGGTTACGGAATTACGACTGTGTGGCATTTTTTCCGCCGGATTTTGTGACATCTCTGGCGCGGCCGCTGCCACGGGCGGCAATATCGGCGACGAGATGGGTCAGGCCGCCGATCGTTGTCAGCGAGAGGCCGCCGTCGCTGGTAGGCTCGTTACGGGCGAATTCGGGCAGAAATGCGCGGCCGAAGCCGAGCTTGGCGGATTCCTTGAGACGCGCCGGGGTCTGGGCGACCGGCCGCACCGCCCCTGAGAGCGAGACTTCACCGAAGAACACGGCATCCGGCGGCAGCGGCGCGTTGACGAGCGACGAGACGAGAGCGGCTGCGGCGGCAAGATCGGCGGCGGGCTCGTTGATGCGCAGGCCGCCGGCGACGTTGAGATAGACGTCATGGCTGGAGAGCTTGACGCCGCAATGGGCCTCGAGCACCGCGAGCACCATCGACAGCCGGCTCGGGTCCCAGCCGACCACGGCGCGGCGCGGTGTTCCCAGCGCGCTCGGGGCGACGAGCGCCTGCAACTCGACGAGAACCGGGCGCGAGCCCTCGATACCGGCGAACACGGCCGTGCCGGGGCTGCCGAGATCGCGCTCCGACAGAAACAGTTCTGACGGGTTGGAAACTTCACGCAGGCCGCGGCCGGTCATCTCGAACACGCCGATTTCGTCCGTCGGGCCGAAGCGGTTCTTCACGGCGCGCAGGATGCGGAATTGGTGCGAGCCTTCGCCCTCGAACGACATCACCGCATCGACCATGTGCTCGACCACGCGGGGACCGGCGATCTGGCCGTCCTTGGTGACGTGCCCGACGAGGATCAGTGCGGTGCCGGTCTTTTTGGCGAAACGGATCAGCTTCTGCGCTGAGGCGCGCACCTGCGTCACAGTGCCGGGGGCGGAATCCACGGTATCGGTCCACATCGTCTGGATCGAGTCGATGACCACCAGCTTCGGCGTTTCGCCCTGCGTCAGGGTGGCAATGATGTCCTCGACTGACGTCTCGGACGCGAGTTCGACCGGCGCCTTCGAGAGGCCGAGCCGCTCGGCGCGCAGCCGCACCTGGGCCACGGCCTCTTCGCCGGATATATAGACGCTGCGGTGCTTGGCCTGCGCCATCAGGCTGGAGGCCTGTGTCAGGAGGGTCGATTTGCCGATGCCGGGGTCGCCGCCGACGAGCAGCACCGAGCCGCGCACGAAGCCGCCGCCGGTGACGCGATCGAGTTCGGCGAGGCCGGAGGGCAGACGCGGCGCCTGCGGGCTCTCGCCGGAAAGGGATTCGAGGGTGAACAGCCGCCCCTTGCTCTTCGAGCGGATGCTGACGGGCACGCCGCCGCCGGCTTCTTCCTCCACGAGCGTATTCCACTCGCCGCAGCCGTCGCACTTGCCCTGCCAGCGCGTGTAGGAGGTGCCGCAGCTCTGGCAGACGAAGGAAATGGTGTTTTTGGCCATGGGCGGGGTGAATCTCTCGTGGTCACGGGGCGAGCATGGCGTTCCATAGCATGGATAGGCCGGATGCAATGATGATCCCGTTCATCACCAGGCGGAAGGTCTCCGCGTGGCGCAACGCAGACGCGGCGGGTGGTTCGCTACCCGCGGAGCGGTTTTTGAAAGATGGGAACGTCTACTGCGTTCCGCCGCCGCGATAGACGCGCGCATAGCGCGGGCCGAGGCTGGTCAGCACCTCATAGGCGATCGTGCCGAAATGGCGGGCGAGTTCGTCGACGGTGATGCCCTCGCCGAGCAGCGTCGCCATCTGGCCGCGCCGCGCCGCATTCGGGGGCAGGTCGGTGACATCGATGGCGGTGAGGTCCATCGAGATCCGCCCGGCGACCGGGCAGCGCTCGCCGGCGATCACGACTTCGGCGCTGCGCACGCCATCGACGCCGCCGGCAGCGCGGAAATAGCCGTCGGCGTAGCCGGAGGTGATGATGGCGATTCGGGTCTGCCGCCGGGCCGTCCAGGTCGCGCCGTAGCCGACCGTGTCGCCGCGCGCGACCTCGCGGACATGGGCGATGCGGGCGGTGAGGGTGACCACCTGCTGCATCGGGTTCTTGGCTTCCGGCGTCGGATTGATGCCGTAGAGCGCCGCACCCGGCCGAACCATGTCGAAAAGGAAGTTGCCGCCAAGGAAGATGCCGGACGAGTTGGCGAGCGCCGCCGGAATGCCGGAGAACTGCGAGGCGATTGCGCGGAAGGTCGCGACCTGACGGGCGTTGATCGAGCTGTTGCGGTTTTCCGCGGTGACGAGGTGGCTGATCACCAGCGTGAAGCCGTGGTCGCCCTGGCGCACGCGCGGCAGCAGGCTGTCCGCCTCGTCGGGGGTGAGGCCAAGGCGGTTCATGCCGGTGTCGATATGGAGCGCCGCGCCTCCGCGCCAGCCGCTCGCGCTGCAGAACGCATCCCACTCGGCGAGTTCGGTGAGGCCGCCGATCACGGGGCGGGCGTTTAGGCTGGCATAGATCTCCCCGCAGCCGGCGAAAAAGCCGTCGAGGACGTAGATTTCCGGCTCGGCAACGGCGGCGCGCAGCGCGCGGGCCTCATGGAGCGTCGCGACGAAGAAGGTCTTGCAGCCCGCTGCGGCGAGGGCCTTTGCGATCGGCACGGCGCCAAGGCCGTAGCCATCGGCCTTGACGACCGCCGAGCACTGTGCGGGTGTGGCCGTCTTTTGCAGCAGCCGCCAGTTGGTGACGATGGCGTCGAGATCGACGGTGAGAACGCCGTTGTACTCGGCCTCGATCTCCGCGGCGTTCTTGCCCGCGGCTGCGGAAGGTGCAGGCGCGGCTGGGTTCGTTTCTGCCGTCTTGATCTCACTCGCCATGGTTCGGGTCACTGGCCTTGGTCACATATGATCGTGATCTGAAACGTGGTGTTCCGGAGCCAGATCCGAGAAGCGGGTGATGCTGGCTTCGAACTGCACGTCGACGGTGCCGGTCGGCCCGTGACGCTGCTTGGCGATGATCACTTCGGCCTTGCCGTGGACCAGCGCCATCTCGGTCTGCCACTTCTCGTGCTCGGGGGTGCCGATGCGCGGCTCCTTGTTGCCAAGATAATACTCCTCGCGATAGACGAAAATCACCACGTCGGCGTCCTGCTCGATCGAGCCGGATTCACGCAGGTCGGAGAGCTGCGGGCGCTTGTCGTCGCGGGACTCGACCTGACGCGAGAGCTGGGACAGGGCGATGATCGGAACGTTGAGTTCCTTCGCCAGCGCCTTGAGGCCGGTGGTGATCTCGGTGACTTCCTGCACGCGGCTGTCGGAACGCTTGCCGCTGCCCGAAAGCAGCTGAATATAGTCGATCACCAGAAGATCCAGGCCGCGCTGGCGCTTGAGCCGCCGCGCCCGTGCCATCACCTGCGAGATCGAAAGGCCGCCGGTCTCGTCGACATAGAACGGCAGCGACTGCAGTTCGATCGAGTGGTCGCGGATCTTTGCAAAATCCTCCTCGCTGATGCCGCCGCGGCGGATCATGCTCGAAGGTACGCCGGTGCGCTCGGCGATGATACGGGTGGCGAGCTGTTCGGCTGACATCTCGCAGGAGAAGAAGCCGACGATGCCGCCGTTGACCGTCTTGGTCGAGCCGTCCGGCTGCAATTCGCCGCGATAGGCCTGCGCGATGTTGTAGGCGATGTTGGTGGCGAGCGAGGTTTTGCCCATGCCGGGGCGGCCGGCGAGGATGATCAGGTCGGATGATTGCAATCCGCCCATCTTGGTGTCGAGATCGCGCAGGCCGGTGGAGACGCCGGAGAGACCGCCGTCGCGCTGGAACGCAGCTGCCGCCATGTCGACGGCGACGGTGAGCGCCTGCGAGAAGCGCTGGAAGCCGCCGTCGTAGCGGCCGGACTCGGCCAGCTCGTAGAGGCGGCGCTCGGCGTCCTCGATCTGGTGACGCGGGGCAAAGTCGACCGGCGCGTCATAGGCGACGTTGACCATGTCCTCGCCGATGCCGATCAGGTCGCGGCGCAGCGACAGCTCGTAGATCGTCTGGCCGTAGTCCTTGGCGTTGATGATGGTCGTCGCTTCGGCGGCAAGGCGCGCGAGGTACTGCGCGATGGTCATGCCGCCGATGTCGATTTCAGCCGGCAGAAAGGTTTTCAGCGTAACAGGGGTCGCGATCTTGCCGGCGCGAATCAGACTTGCGGCCGTCTCAAAGATCTCCTGGTGCAGCGGCTCGAAGAAGTGCCTCTGCTCGAGAAAGTCCGAGACGCGGTAGAACGCTTCGTTGTTGACCAGGATCGCGCCAAGCAGCCCTTGCTCGGCCTCAATATTGTGCGGCGGCGAGCGGTACAGCGGCGCTGCGCCTTCGGGAGCGATCTTCAGCACGTTGGATTCGTTAGGAGCCATCTGGATCAACGTCATTCTCGGTCAGTGACAGCAGCGATCGACATTCTGCCGCTCGCGGAATTCAGTGACAGGTGCTTGCGTGCCGGACTGATTTCAGCGGGCGCGCAGGCAGCAGTCCGAACCCGAGGCTCGGAGACACTGTCATGAGTTTTCGGCAAATGCTGGACGTATCAAGCACTGCCTCGGGGCCCGGCGAAAGCGCCGAACGCGATTATGCCCGATTCCCACAAGGCGTCGGCGGTCTTTTCGCAGGCCTGTTGCAGAGGAAGGACTGAATGCGCGACTCTGCCGCAACACAGCCGAAGCATTCGGCGGGATGAGGCGATGTGTGCCCTTCCATTTGCCGATTGATTCGATAAAAGTCGACGCATCCATGCCACTATGTCCCGTAAGCACGGAACGTTCGCATCGAGCGCTTTTGATTGCGCGGCACAGCTCTGCTCAGTGTCCGGCCGCAATCATTCCGCGCTTTGCGGGACGGCAGGTCGGCGATACCCGCAATTTTGGTGACCCATCTGGAGGGGTGAATGTTCAGCCGAAAGGTCGGTTTGGCAGCGGCGGCGCTGCTGACGAGTTATTTTCAAGCCGCCCCGCTGCTCGCGCAAAATCTCGATGCCGGCAAAAGCGCGTCGCAGATCTTTTCAAGCACCTGTTCGGCATGTCATCGCAGCGCGCGCGGACTGTTGAACACTGTGCCGCCCGCAGCATTGCCGGGATTTTTGCGCCAGCACTACACGACCGGCAGCGAGATGGCGCAGGTGATGAGCGGCTATCTGCTCGCGAACGGCGCAGCTGCCGAAACGCGCGGCCGCCGCGAGGCGACGCGCAGCCCCGAGCGCGGCGCGCCGCCGGCAACGCAGGCGCCGGCGCAGTCCGCGCCGGTTCAGGACGCGCAACAACAGCAGCGCAGCTTCCGTTTGCCGTGGGACCAGCAGCAGGCCGCTCCGGCCGAAGCCGAAATGACGCCCGCCGAACGCAGGGCCAAGCGCCGCGAGGAGGCGAGGCGTGCGCGCCGCGAAGCGCAGGAGAAGCGCGCGCAGGAGCGCGAAGAGCGCCGCCAGAAGCAAGGCAAAGGCAAGAAGCAGGACAAGCCGGAAACCGCCGAGCCTGCAGCTCCGGCCGTGACGGCGCCGGCTGCGCCCGCAGCGCAGCCTGATGCGGCAGCCGCCGAGGCCGATGCGCCGAAGGCAAAGCCCGATGCCGAGCGGAAGGGCAAGCGCCAAAAGGCCGCGCCTGCACCTGTTCCCGCGGAAGTGGCCAAGCCCGAGCCGGCAAAGACCGAGCCTGCGAAGCCCGAGGAAGCAAAGCCTGAGTCCGCAAAGACGGAGGCCGAAAAGCCTGCTGCCGTAAAACCGGCAGAGCCGAAGGCGGAAGAGGCCAAGCCTTCTGAGAAGCCCTCCGAGTTAAAGCCGGTGGAAGCAAAGCCTGCGGCGACCGATGCTGACAAGGCCGAAGCGCCTGCTGCGGAGAAGTCTGCTTCGGGCGAAAGCGAGAAGGCCCCTGACAAGGGCGAGGCGACGAAGCCTGCCGTTGCGGAGCCGGCAAAGCCTGTAACCGAGACGCCGGCGGCGAAGGCGGATGCGCCCAAGGCCGATGAGGCGAAACCCGAGGCTACAAAATCCGAAGCGGCGCCTTCGGCCGAGAAGCCGGCGAATGGTGCATCCGAGCCCAAGGCAAACGGCGCGGAGCCGTCGGAGAAGGCAAGCGACGGCAAGGCACCGGAAGCCAAGCCCGAGCCTGTTAAGTCCGAACCTGCAAAGCTTGATGCAGCCAAGCCTGAGCCTGCAAAGCCGGAAGCGGTGAAGACCGAGGCTGAAAAGCCTGCCGAGACCAAGCCCGCTGCCGCTGCCGACGACAAGGCGGCCGATGCCAAGCCGGTCGAAGCAAAGCCTTCGGAGAGCAACGCTTCGGAGGCGCAGCCATCCGAGCAAAAGCCTTTGGAAAGCAAGCCTTCGGAACAGGCCGGCGCCGATAAGAAGCCGGAATCTGCTCCGGCTTCCGACGAGGCGAAGCCGGCGGCGCAGTAACCGCACTTGCGCCAGCGTTCACGCAGGCACTACATCGCGACAACAAAAAAAGGCCGGGGCTGAACCCCGGCCTTTTTCGTATGTTTGCGGCAACGCCGATCAGGCGTTGGCTTCGTCCTCGTGCTGCTCTGCATCCGGATCGAAGAACTCGCCGGCCGCGGCGATCGCCTCAGCGGCTGCGTCGCGATCTTCGTTGCGGGTGTTCAGGTCTTCACCGCGATTGATGCGCTCGGCCTCGTCTTCGCTGCGCGCGACAGTGACCGAAACGGCGACTTCGACTTCCGGGTGAACGGCGATCGAAACGCTGTGCTGGCCGATGGTCTTGATCGGGTGGTCGAGCAGAACCTGCTGGCGGCTGATGTTGACGCCGTCGCTCTCGAAGCCCGAGATGATGTCGCGCACCGAAACCGAGCCGTAGAGCTGGCCGGATTCCGACGCCTGGCGCAGGATGACGATGTTGCGACCATCGATCTTCTCGGCGACCTTGCTGGCCTCTTCCTTGGCCGCGATGTTGCGGGCCTCGAGGTCAGCCTTCATGCCGTCGAACTTGGCACGGTTCTCGTCGGTGGCGCGGAGCGCCTTGCCGTTCGGCAGCAGGAAGTTGCGCGCATAGCCGTTGCGGACGCGGACGACATCGCCCATCTGGCCGAGCTTTGCGACGCGCTCCAAAAGAATGATTTCCATCTTGGTCTCCGTTTCTCAGTTGTTTGAAGTTGTCAGGAATGAATCGTCGGCACGCTTTGCCGACGCAGATAACGTTGACGAAGGCCGAGGATCGCATCGGTGAGCCCGAGCGCGATCATCAGGACAATCGGCCAACCGAACACCAGCACGCCCGCATAGACGCTGCTCAGCCAGAGCATCCGGCCCTTGAGGGCCATCGTCACAACGTGGAGTGTGGCAAACCCTACGAGCGCATAGGCGCCCATCAGCGCAGCCGTCACGATCTGCGCGATGATGCCGAGTAGCCCGCCCATGAAGGCGAGGGCAATCGCCAGCGACAGCGCGGCGAGCGTCATTGGCGGCAGATCGAACATCCTCAGCACCGGCCAGGGGCGCTGCAGCCGGCCCGAGGTCGCGGCGATCTTGCCGGCGAGCCAGAGGTTGATCGTGAGCGTCAGGAGTGCGATCGCGGCGCCCGCCGCCGGTGCGACGCCGACCAGGGCGTCGAGGACGCGGTCGGTCTCCGGCGAAACCGGGCTGTCGGCGCGAATGCCCATGATCCGCGTCAGCCCCTGCTTGAGCGTGGCGGTGATCGAGGCTTCATCGCTGCCGAGCGTGAACAGTGCGCTGGCGGTGGTGAGCACGGCAAAGACCGCGGCCCACAGCACCAGCCGGCCGACCGGATACCACTCGATCGCGCCCGGCGACTGTGCCTCTGCCTGAGCCTTGGCGACGTCGGCGGGGAGCTCGGCCGAGGTCTGGGGAGCGGGGCGGCCGAGGAGGGCCTGCCGCGCGAGCCACCAGGCCGGCATGCCGACGGTGAGGCCGAACGCTGCGATGTAGGAGAAGCTGAAAAAGACTCCGATGCCGATGCAGGCGGCGACGGCGCCGATCAGGGCGACGAGCGGTCCCCAGCTCAACCCGACCACCATCAGCGGCAGGGGAGCAAGATAGAACAGCAAAAGCGAAAGCACCGCGCCCGACGCAATCGACGCGAACATCACGGCCGACGCAGCGCCGGCCACCAGTGCAATGAGTAAAAGCGTCATGGTCATCAGCTGTCCCGCTCCTTTCGAGCGGTTAGAGGTTCCTGTGAACCCCAACCCTCCAACACGGCATGACCCGCATTGTCTTGTAAATCTAAGTCTGTCGGCTTTGGATTTCAGGTGGCGACAGCGCCTGTCTGAAAAAGGTGAATGCGTGTCGCCACGCATTCACCGGATCGATGCGTCGTCCGCTTAGCGGATGACGTAGGGCAGAAGGCCAAGGAAACGTGCGCGCTTGATGGCACGGGCCAGTTCGCGCTGCTTCTTGGCGGAAACTGCGGTGATGCGGCTCGGCACGATCTTGCCGCGCTCGGACACGTAACGCATCAACAGCTTCGAATCCTTGTAGTCGATCTTCGGCGCATTCGAGCCCGTGAACGGGCAGGTCTTGCGGCGGCGGAAGAACGGACGGCGTGCGCCTGCGTCAGCTGCCATGACTCTTACTCCTCGTTAGAAGCTTCGGCGTCGTCACGCGGACGGCGCGGACCACGATCACCGCGCGGGCCGCCATCGCGGTCGCCACGGAAGCCACGGTCATCACGTTCACGATCGCGATCAGCCTTGCGCATCATTGCGGAGGGACCTTCCTCCAGCTCATCGACGCGAATGGTCATGTAGCGGATGATGTCTTCGTTGATCCGCTCCTGACGCTCGATCTCGGCGACGACGGCTGCCGGCGCATCGACGTTCAGCATCATGAAGTGGGCCTTACGATTCTTGTTCATGCGATAGGTGAGGGAGCGAACGCCCCAGTTCTCAACCTTCGTCACCTTGCCGCCCATCTGCTCGATCACACCCGTGATCTGCGTGGTCAATTCCTCGACCTGCTGGGCGCTGGCGTCCTGACGCGCCAGAAACACATGCTCATAAAAAGGCATGACAATCCTTTCCTAAGGTTAGCGCGAGATCCGACGGCAAGCCCTTCGAGCCTCTTTGGGAAAGGCTCAAAACGCTCAGAAGGCGGGAACACGGGACGACGGGTGAAAACACCCTGCCGCAGCAATCGACCGACAAAAAAAGGTGATTGATTTAGCCGTCCGTTCAGCTCCCGGCCGGAGCTCACGAATCCGGGCTTTATAAGCGAATTTCGCCGGATGGCAAGGGCGGGGAGCGGAGCGAAACGGCGACAGACCGTTCCGATTGACGAATTGTTTGTATGGCATACAATTAACGCACAGGAGAGCCCTGCAAAGGCTGTCAGGGAGGTCGCGCGATGAAGGTTCCGGCCGAGCATCGGGAGCGAGACGACGAGGAACGGTCCGCGAGGCGCGCCAGCCGCAGCGCTGGTCGCAAGATGCGCTCGACGCTCCTTGATGTCGCCGCGGCGCTGTTCAAGGCGAAGGGGTTGAGCGGGGTCGCCATCGCCGACATCGCGCGGGCGGCGGAGGCCTTTCCGAGCCAGGTCACCTATTATTTCCGGTCCAAGGAGGCGCTGTTCGTTGAGGCGGCATGCCGCGACGTCCTCTATGTCGGCAGGCGCGCGGAAGACGCCGCAAGCGCTGCCGTGACGCCAGAGGACTACACTCGTGCGCTGGCCGAGAGCGTGATGGCGGCCGACGATGACGGCCTGTCGCTCGGCTTTTTCACCGAGGCGCTGATGCTGACCCGGCGCCGGCCGGACCTCGCGCCGCTGGTCGAGCGGACCATCGAGCGGCTCCATGCCGAGGGTCTGCGGGCCTATGCGGGAAAGATGGCGGCCCATGGCTGGCGGTCGCGGCTCGCCCCTGACGTCACCGCGCGGCGCTTCTGGGCGCTGGCGATCGGGCTGACGCTGGAAGGACACGCCATCGGCCGTGCCTATGAAGACTGCGCTGCCGACATGCTTCGCCTTCTCGACACGCAGGCCGACGATGCCGGAGGAGCGTCGCTGGCGCTCGTTCCCGCCACCGGCACCCGATTGCTGCCCTCATCATCGACCAGGGAGACAGGGACATGACCGCACCCCGCATCCGCGCGCGCGACCTGATGACCGACGAGGAATTGATCGCGGTGCGAACCCGCTCGACCTGGAAGGGGACCCTGCTCGTCGTTCACGCCTGGGCGTTGATCTTCGGGGCGATGGCGCTGGTGGCGTGGTGGCCGAATCCGCTGACCTTTCTGTTTGCGGTGGCGGTCATCGGCTCTCGCCAGCTCGGCCTTGCAATATTGATGCATGAGGGCGCTCACGGTTGCCTCGCGAGCGGCGAAAGGCTCAATCTGTGGCTGAGCCAGTGGCTGTGTGCCTATCCGGTATTCGCCGAAACGCGCGCCTATCGCCGCTACCACCTCAAGCACCACGCCCACACCCAGCAGGAGGACGATCCCGACCTCGTCCTGTCGGCGCCGTTCCCGATCACCCGGCCGAGCTATCGCCGCAAGTTTCTGCGCGACATCACTGGCCAGACCGCCTACCAGCAGCGCAAGGCGCAGCTTCTGAACGCGCTCGGCGAATCGGATTGGCCGCTGGCGCGCCGCCTCCGTCATTTCTGGGACAAGCTCGGGCCGCAGTTTCTCGTCAACGCGATCCTGTTCGCCGGGTTGGCGCTTGCCGGGATCTGGTGGGCCTATCCGCTGCTCTGGCTGCTGCCGCTCGCGACCTGGATGATGGTCATCACCCGTATCCGCAACATTGCGGAGCACGCGGTCGTGCCGGACAGCGCCGATCCGCTGCGCAACACCCGGACCACCCGCGCCAATTTCCTCGAGCGGCTGTTCATTGCGCCTTACTACGTCAACTACCACCTCGAGCATCACCTCCTGTTCTACGTGCCTTGTTACAATCTGCCCCGCGTCCACCGCATTCTGATGAGCGGTCCCCATGCCGCGCGGATGGAAGTGCAGCCCGGTTACGGCGCGGTGCTCCGGCTCGCGACCTCGCGGCCGCCGGATCAGGACCGACCGGGGGACGTCGTGAATAACGCCCGCCGGCTGCGCGCCGGGAGCGATGTCGGCGCTGACCAGGCGGCCGCCGGTTTCTGAAACTGCCTGTGTGATCAAGGCTCCTGGCGGCTTGTCGGCTTGACATCATCTGACGCAAGGTGTCTTTCGGCGCGACTTTTGGGGCCTGCCTGATCGTTAAAGTGGCAAGGTCGCGGCCGTTTTCGGGGACCGATAATGAAACTAGCTCTGACATTTCCGGGCCAAGGCTCACAGGCCGTTGGCATGGGCAAGGCGCTCGCGGATGAGTTCCCGCAGGCGCGTGCGGTGTTCGACGAGGTCGATGCCGCGCTCGGCGAGAAGCTGACCGCGATCATCTGGGACGGCCCGGCGGAAACGCTTCAGCTCACCGAGAATGCGCAGCCCGCCCTGATGGCGGTTTCGCTCGCCGCGCTCCGGGTGCTGAAGGCCGAAGCGGGCCTGCAGGTCAAGAACGCCGCCTTCGTTGCCGGCCATTCGCTCGGCGAATATTCGGCGCTGGCCGCCGCCGGCAGCTTCTCGATTGCCGACACCGCGCGGCTGCTGCGGATTCGCGGCCAGGCGATGCAGAAGGCGGTTCCGGTCGGCGTCGGCGCCATGGCGGCGCTGCTCGGGCTTGACTATGACGCCGCGCGGGCCGTCGCCGAAGAGGCCGCGCAGGGCGAGGTCTGCGAGGCCGCAAACGACAATGGCGGCGGGCAGGTGGTCGTCTCCGGGAATAAGGCCGCCGTCGAGCGCGCCGTCGAGATCGCCAAGGAGAAGGGCGCCAAGCGCGCGATGCTGCTGCCGGTGTCCGCGCCGTTCCATTGCCGCCTGATGCAGCCGGCGGCCGACGCGATGGCGGCGGCGCTCGCAGATGTCACGATCAATGCGCCTGCCGCGCCCCTCGTCGCAAACGTTCTTGCTGCGCCCATCACCTCGCCGGATGAGATCCGCCAGCGGCTGGTCGAGCAGGTCACTGGCACCGTGCGGTGGCGGGAATCGGTCGCCTACATGGCAGGGGAGGGCGTCACCCAGTTTCTTGAAATCGGCGCCGGCAAGGTGCTGACCGGCCTCGTCAAGCGCATCGCCGACGGCGCGACCGGCCTCGCCGTCGGCACGCCTGCCGATATTGCAACCGCCAGGGGCGCGCTCGGCGCGGCATCCTGATTCCGATTCTTCATTCTCCAAGACATGCAGGAGAGAGACTATGTTTGATCTGACTGGCCGCACCGCGCTTGTCACCGGCGCGACCGGCGGCATCGGCGGGGCGATTGCCCGCGCTTTCCATCGGCAGGGCGCGACCGTCGCCATCTCCGGTACCCGCCGCGAGGCGCTGGAGGCGCTGGCGGGCGAGCTCGGCGAGCGCGTTCATGTGCTGCCGTGCAATCTCGCGGACGCTGCTGCGGTGGAAGAACTGGTGCCGTCGGCTGAGGCCGCGATGGGCCAGCTCGATATTCTTGTGTGTAACGCAGGCATCACCCGCGACAATTTGTTCGTCCAGCTTCGCGACGAGGATTGGGACGACGTCATCAACGTCAACCTGACCGCGACCTTCCGGCTGGCGCGCGCGGCAACCAAGCTGATGATGCGCAAGCGCTATGGCCGCATCATCGCCATCACCTCGGTGGTCGGCGTGACCGGCAACGCCGGGCAGGGCAACTATTCCGCGTCAAAGGCCGGTCTGATCGGCATGATGAAGTCGGTCGCCGCCGAATATGCCCGCCGCAACGTGACCGCCAACTGCATCGCGCCGGGCTTCATCGCAACCCCGATGACCGACGTGCTCAACGAAAAGCAGCGCGAGGCGGTGCTGGGCAAGGTGCCTGCGGCGCGTCTAGGCACGCCCGAGGACATCGCCGCGGCAGCGGTTTATCTGGCGTCGTCGGAGGCCGGTTACGTCACCGGGCAGACCATCCACGTCAACGGCGGCATGGCCATGATCTGATGGCGCAATGCGAACCGGCGCGGCCTTTCCTTACTTTTCTACAGTTCTTCTCTGTTGAAAACGAAGTCTGGCAAGCATCTGGTTCCGCTGCGAAATAATGGTTTGTATGAGGCGGGAGAACGGCGTTAACGCCGGTTTTTCATAAGGAAACGCAATTTCGGCAAGGCCGCGGTTTCGGCCTTGCCGCAGCGCCAGAAGCGCTCCGGCGAGGTTCCGTGGACTTGTGGCCAATACCGGGGAAGTGTGCTAACCGAACGCCCGTTGGGTGCAGGAAGAACACCATTGCAAGCCTTCCAAACCCTGTATATTGGCGTGGCCAAGACTGTTCATGTGTTCGAAACTGTTTATGGTTTCGGGGGCGTTACCAAAGGCGGTGCGGCTCGAGATCGGATCGGTTCGGACAACTGGGGCGACTGCGAACTGCAAGAGCAGCCTGGGTGACCAAAGTCGGGGCGACAGGATTCTAGCGCATTAACGCAGCAAAATGGCCCGAACCGCGTCGCGGGCGGGTCGAGTTGAAAAAGCACGAGGTTAGTACGATGAGCGAGATTGGCGAACGGGTTAAGAAGATCGTTGTTGAACATCTTGGTGTGGAACCCGAGAAAGTGGTCGAGAACGCAAGTTTCATCGACGATCTCGGTGCAGACAGCCTCGACACGGTCGAGCTCGTGATGGCCTTCGAAGAAGAGTTCGGTTGCGAAATCCCTGATGATGCGGCTGAGACCATTCTCACCGTTGGCGACGCCACGAAGTTTCTTGAGAAGAACGCGAAGAGCTGACGCCCGCATCGGCGGTCCCAACGGAGCCGGACGGATCGCATCCCAAGCGAGCCGCCGGCTCCTTGCCATCTACCGCCATGTTTGAATTCGGGAGCAGAAGATGAGGCGTGTTGTCGTCACGGGCGTTGGAATGGTGACGCCGCTTGGGTCCGGCGTCGACGTGACGTGGCAGCGGATTTTGAACGGCGAGAACGGCGCCAAGCGAATCGACACGTTCGCGGTCGACGACCTGAGCAGCCAGATCGCCTGCATGATTCCGCGCGGCGACGGCACCGACGGCACATTCAATGCCGACCAGTGGATGGAGCCGAAGGACCAGCGCAAGGTTGATGACTTCATCGTCTTCGCAATGGCGGCTGCCCGGCAGGCGCTCGACGATGCCAACTGGAAGCCCAGCACTGAAGAAGAGAAGTGCGCCACCGGCGTCCTGATCGGCTCGGGCATCGGCGGACTGTCCGGAATTGCAGATGCTGCGATTCTTGTGAACGAGCGCGGGCCGCGCCGTCTGTCGCCGTTCTTCATTCCGGGCCGGCTGATCAATCTCGCCTCCGGTTACGTTTCGATCGAACACGGCCTTAAGGGCCCGAACCACTCGGTGGTTACCGCTTGCTCGACCGGCGCGCATGCGATCGGCGACGCGAGCCGGCTGATCGCCTATGGCGATGCCGACGTCATGGTGGCGGGCGGCACCGAATCGCCGATCTGCCGTCTGGCGATGGCCGGCTTCTGCGCGATGCGCGCGCTGTCCTCCGCCTACAACGACACGCCCGGCAAGGCCTCGCGTCCTTACGACAAGGATCGCGATGGTTTTGTTATGGGCGAGGGCGCGGGCGTCGTGGTGCTCGAGGAGTACGAGCACGCCAAAAGGCGCGGCGCGAAAATTTACGCCGAGGTTGTTGGCTACGGCCTGTCGGGCGATGCCTATCACATCTCCGCGCCGACGCCGGACGGCGAGGGCGCGTATCGTTGCATGACCATGGCGCTGAATCGCGCCGGGCTGCAGGCGTCCGACATCGACTACATCAACGCCCACGGCACCTCGACGCCGCTCGGCGATGAAATCGAGCTCGGTGCGGTCCAGCGTCTCGTCGGCGAGGGCGCCAACCGGGTGTCGATGTCCTCGACCAAGTCCTCGACCGGGCACCTGCTCGGCGCGGCGGGTGCGATCGAGGCGATCTTCAGCATTTTGGCGATTCGCGACAATGTCGCGCCGCCCACCATCAATCTCGACAATCCCTCGGTCGATACCGCGATCGACCTCGTGCCGCTCAAGGCGCGCAAGCGGGAAATCAATGTTGCGCTGTCCAATTCGTTTGGCTTCGGCGGCACGAACGCGTCGCTGATCATGCGCCGCGTGGCGGATTGACGACTGCCCGGCCGCATCGCTGCCTTTGGCAGCGGCGCGGCGGGTGTCCATCCCGCGGCCCTCGCCATGCGGATAAATTCGTCTCGGGAGTGTCTGGCCGGATCAACAACACTGTTTCGCCGTATTCGCTGACGAATTCTGTAGCAAGATCAGAAGCGTCGCGGATGTTCTTTAGAATATTCATGATTGAAGCCGGGTGTGGCCGTTTGCGATCGCCACGATGACGACGCCCGGTATTCGAAATGGTCTTGGCCTCTCTGCGGCGACCACTGAATGACAGGACTTAGGTTGCATTGATGAACCAGCGGTCGCCGATCTCTCCCAAAAGCCCGCGCGCGGCACTCGAGCCGGAAATGGTGCCGCCGCCGCCGAAGCGTTCGGCGCGTGCGCGCAATCCCCTCGTCATCGTCGGCAATGCCATCATCACCCTGATCCTGATCTGCATGATCGGATTCGGCGGCGTTTATGTCTATGTGAAGCAGCGGCTTGAAGCGCCCGGACCTCTCACCGAGGACAAGATCGTCAACATCCCCAAGGCGGGCATGGGCGACATTGCCGAGATCCTGCAGCGCAACGGCGTCATTGAGAATAACCGTCTGGCGTTCATCGCCGGCGTGATCGCGCTGAAGGCGCGGTCCGAACTGAAGTCGGGCGAGTATGCGTTCCAGAAGGCCGACACGCTGCGCGACGTCATCGAGACGCTGGTCGAGGGCAAGGTGGTGCAGCACGCCTTCACCGTTCCCGAGGGCCTGACCTCCGAGCAGATCGTGGCGCGGCTGATGGAGACCGACATTCTCACCGGCGCGGTGAAGGAGATCCCGCCGGAGGGGACGCTGCTGCCGGAGACCTACAAGTTTCCGCGCGGCACCCCCCGCGATCAGGTGATCCAGCGGATGCGTCAGGCGCAGCGCCGGGTGGTGGCCGAGGCCTGGGAGCGGCGCTCGCCGGACATCCCGATCAAGACCCCCGAGCAGCTCATCACGCTCGCCTCGATCATCGAGAAGGAAACCGGACGCGCCGACGAGCGCAGCCGCGTCGCCTCGGTGTTCGTCAACCGCCTGCGCCAGAAGATGAAGCTCCAGTCCGACCCGACCATCATCTACGGGCTGGTCGGCGGCAAGGGTACCCTTGGCCGGCCGATCAAGCGCAGCGAGATCGCCCAGCCGTCGCCATACAACACCTATGTGATCGACGGCCTGCCGCCGGGCCCGATCGCCAATCCCGGCCGGGCATCGCTGGAAGCCGCCGCCAACCCGGCGCGCACGCGCGACCTGTTCTTCGTCGCCGACGGCACCGGCGGCCACACCTTCACCGAGACCTACGACGCGCACCGCAAGAACGTCGCCAAGCTGCGCGCGCTGGAAAAGCAGTTGCGGAACGACACCGCCGAGCCAGAGGCCGACGATGTGCCGCCGCCAGCCGGGGCGCAGACGACGGCGCCGGACTCCACCGCTACCGCGACCGAGCGTCCGGCCCAGCCGGCCGCCCGCCAGGCCCCGCGCAAGCGGACCAACGGCCAGAAGCATGCGCCGGCGACGGCCAATCCCGCGCCGCCTGCGCAGGAATGATTTTTAGGCCGCGATCCGGCTTGACCGGCTGAACCAATTGTTCTGAAAAGACGCCGGCCCGGTGCTAGAACCGGGCCGAATGTTTTCTTCTGGGATGCTCGCGCATCGGGTTGGCCTCTTATGGCTGGGGAGTTTTGCCATGAGCTTGTCGAGCATGACTGGTTTTGCGCGCTGGCACGGGGTCAGCGGGACGGCGACCTGTGAATGGGAATTGAAGTCCGTCAACGCCAAGGGCTTTGACCTGCGGCTGCGCATGCCGCCCGGTTTCGACGAGGTCGAGGCGCAGGCTCGCAAGCGCGCGGCCGAGCTTCTGGCGCGTGGCACGGTCTATGCCAACCTGACGATAAAGCGCACGGCGGCGGCCTCCACGGTCCGGATCAATCCAGAGGTGCTGGGTGAGGTGGTGAAGGTCGCAAACGACCTTGCCGTTCGGCTCGGCGCCGCGCCGCCGACCGTCGACGGGCTTTTGGCGATGAAGGGCGTCGTCGAGCTGGTCGAGCCGGAAGCGACCGAGGCGGAAGAGGAAGCGCTGCGCGCCGTGGTCGCTAAGGGCTTCGACGAGGCGCTGCGGAGCCTCGTCGACATGCGCCGCCATGAAGGCGCGACGCTCGGCGACATTTTGCGACAGCGCATGGACGACATTGAGCAGCTCGCTGCGGCCGCCGAGGCTGCGCCGGGCCGCAAGCCCGAGGCGGTGAAGGCGCGCCTCGCCGAACAGATTGCGACGCTGCTCGATGCATCGGACCGCTTCGATCCCGATCGGCTGAACCAGGAGGCGCTGCTGCTCGCCGCCCGCGCCGACATCCGCGAGGAGCTGGACCGCATCGCGTCCCACATCGCGCAGACGCGCTCGCTGCTCGACAAGGGCGGCGCGATCGGGCGGCGGCTCGATTTTCTGGCGCAGGAATTCAATCGCGAGGTGAACACCTGCTGCTCGAAGTCCAACGATCTCGAACTGACCAATATCGGCCTCGAGATGAAAAGCGTCGTCGAGCAGTTTCGCGAACAGGTTCAGAATTTGGAGTGATGGGAATGACGACCGACAGCAAGCCCGCGCACGGCAATGTTGAACGGCGAGGGGTGATGTTTGTGCTGTCTTCGCCTTCGGGCGCCGGCAAGACGACGATGTCGCGCCTGCTGATCGAGCGGGAGCCGGGGCTGAGCATGTCGGTTTCGGTGACGACGCGGTCGATGCGGCCGGGCGAGGTCGAGGGCCGCGACTATTACTTCACCGACAAGGCCCGGTTCGAGGCGATGGCCAAGGGCGGCGAGCTGCTCGAATGGGCGACCGTGTTCGACAACAGCTACGGCACCCCCCGCGAGCCGGTCGAGAACGCGCTCGCCGCGGGCCGCGACGTGCTGTTCGACATCGACTGGCAGGGCACCCAGCAACTCCGCGAGAAGGCCGGCAAGGATGTCGTCAGCGTCTTCATCCTGCCGCCGACGGCGGGCGATCTGGAGAAGCGGCTGCATACCCGCGCGCAGGATTCCGCCGAGATCATTCGCAGCCGGATGGACCGTGCCTCGCACGAGATGAGCCACTGGGCGGAATACGATTACATCGTGATCAACCACGACATCGAAACCGCCTTCGCGGAGGTGCGCTCGATCCTCAATGCCGAGCGGCTGAAGCGAGAGCGGCAGACCGGCCTCAGCGCATTCGTGCGCGGGCTGCAGCGCCAGCTCGAGCGCTGAACGGGCGTAGCTTCGGGACAAAAAAGAGAAATAAAAAGGCCGGCGGCTTGCCGGCCTTTTGCATTGCTGCGGAAGCGTTCTCTAGTTCTTGAGCATGATGCGGCCGACGACGTGGCCGGCGCGTAGCTCGTCAATCCAGTGCTGCGTATCGGCCATCGGCTGTTCGGTCATCGGCGGGCCGGAGATGTTGGCTTTCTTCGCCAGCGCCATCAGTTCCTTGGCTTCTTCCAGCGTGCCGGTGACAAAGCCCTCGACGGTGATGCGCTTGTTGGTCCATTGCAGCACTGGCAGCGTGAAGGTGCCGCCCATCATGCCGGAGACCACCAGCTTGCCGCCGCGCGCCAGCGCGCCGACACCGAATGCCATCGACTTCTCGTTGCCGGCAAAGTCCACCACGCCGTCAAAGCCGCCGTTGCTGTCCTTGAGCATCTGTTTCAATGCGCCGGGCTCGGAAGGGTCATAGGCGGCGGAGGCGCCGGCCTTGAGGGCGGCCGCGCGCGCATCGGGGTTGAGGTCGGCGACGCTGATCGGCTGCTTGAACATTGCCTTGGCGAGCGACAGGCCCATCATGCCGACGCCCCCGAGCCCGACCAGCAGAAGATTGCGCTGGCGCGGGCGATCGACGAGCCTTTTCAGAGCACCATAGGCGGTGATGCCCGAGCACATCAGGGTGGCGGCAAGATTGGTCGGCAGCGGGGCATAGTCGATGAGATATTTTGCGTCCGGGACGAGCACGTGGGAGGCGAAGCCGCCGTCGATGTTCACACCGAGGAAGCGGGCGTTGCCGCAGAGATTTTCGTCGCCCGCGAGACATTCACGGCATTTGCCGCAGCCGATCCACGGAAATACCGCGACGCGCTTGCCGATCATGTCCTGCGGCACATCAGGACCGACATGATCGACGACGCCCGCGATCTCATGGCCGAGGGTGAAGGGCAGCGTCCGGCCGGCGGAAATATCGGCCTTGCGGCCGCCGCCGAGGTCAAAGTAGCCGTCATGGATATGAAGATCGGAGTGGCAGAGGCCGCAGCATTCGATCCGCACCAGAACTTCGGCGCCGGTCGGCGTCGGCGTCTCGACGATGGTTTCGCATAGCGGCGCTGCATACTGAACGACTGATTGGCGGCGCATCTGGACCATCGTTGTTACCTCCGCTGTTGCCGGCTGCCTTTGGGCCGGCATGTTTTTTAATCGGCTGTTGCCTTTTCAATATTCGACAATTCGCGCGCCATGGCAACAAAGCCGGAGATCGGAACGGTCTCCGCCCGGCGGGTCGGATCGATGCCTGCGGCTTCTGCGAGCCGCGCCGGATCGACGCCGAGCGACTTGAGGCTCTGGCGCAGCATTTTTCGGCGCTGACCGAACGCCGCCTGCGTGACGCGCTCCAGCGCGCGGCGATTGCATGGTTCGGGCGAGGGGCGCGGCACGAGCCGGACCACGGTCGACGTGACCTTTGGCTGCGGCACGAAGGCGCGGGGGCTGATGTCGAACATCTGCCGGGTTTCCGCGCGCCAGTTCGCGAGCACCGCGAGGCGGCCATAGGCCTCGTCGTTCGGCTCGGCGGTGATGCGCTCGGCGACCTCGCGCTGAAACATCAGCACCATGGTGTCGTACCACGGCGGCCATGGTTCGGCGCTGAGCCAGCCGATGAGCAGCGGGGTGGCGACGTTGTAGGGCAGATTGGCGACGATCTTGGCCTTAGCGCCGCCGAGCAGCGGCAGCGGGTCAAAGGTCATCGCGTCGGCGTGGACGACCGTAAGCTTGCCCGGATAGTGCGCCTCGATCTCAGCCAGCGCCGGCAGAACGCGCTCGTCGCGCTCGACCGCGATCACCCGCGCGCCGCAGGCGAGCAGCGCCCTCGTCAGGCCGCCGGGGCCGGGACCGACCTCGATCACCGTCGCGCCGTCGAGATCACCCGCCGCCCTGGCGATCCGGGTGGTCAGGTTGAGGTCGAGGAGAAAATTCTGGCCGAGTGACTTGCGCGCCGACAGTTCATAGCGGGCGATAACGTCGCGCAGCGGCGGCAGATCGTCGATCGCGTTCATGATGTGCGCTCGGTCTCGGCCATGCGCGCGGCGAGCCGCAGCGCGGCGATCAGGCTCGCCGGATTGGCCTTGCCGGTGCCGGCAATGTTGAACGCGGTGCCATGGTCAGGCGAGGTGCGGATGAAGGGCAGGCCGAGCGTGACGTTGACGCCGTCATCGAACGCCAGCGTCTTGAGTGGGATCAGCGCCTGGTCGTGATACATGCCGAGCGCGCAGTCGTAGCGGCTTCGCGCGGCGGCATGGAACATGGTGTCAGCAGGCAGCGGCCCGGTGATCTCGACGCCTGCTTGCCGGAGGCGGGCGATCGCCGGCGCGATGATGTCGCGGTCCTCGTGCCCGAGGGCGCCATCCTCGCCGGCATGTGGATTGAGCCCGGCGACGGCGATGCGCGGGTTCTTCAGGCCGAAGCGGCGTTTGAGGTCGGCCACCAGAATGTTCACCGTCTCAGTGATGAGGTCGCCAGTCAGCTCGTCGATCGCATCGCGCAGCGAAAGGTGGATCGTCACCGGCACGACGGCGAGGGTCGGCGACCACAGCATCATCACCGGATGCGGCGCGGGGCCGCCGTCGGCGGCGAGCTCGGCCAAAAACTCGGTATGGCCGGGATGGGAAAAGCCGGCCTGATAGAGCACGCTCTTGGCGATCGGATTGGTGACGACGGCGCTCGCGCGGCCTGCCTTCACGTCAGCGACTGCCTGACGGATCGCGGAGATGGCGGCGGGGGCGCTGGAGGCATCCGGGTGGGCCGCAGGCGCGGTGATGGCGGTGCCGCAATCGACCACGGGCAGCGCGGTCGCAAACAGCCCGGCGGCGGTCTCGGGCGTCGCATCGGCCATCGGCAGGGCGACACCGAGCTGAGCCGCACGGGCCTCCATGAAGCGGCGGTCGCCGATCAGATAGAATGGCGGCAGACCGGTCTCGGCCCGTCGTAGCCAAGCCGCGATGGTGATGTCCGGGCCGATGCCGGCCGGCTCTCCGATGGTCAGCGCAAGAGGCTTGGTCATCCGGTCAGTATCTATCCGATCTTAGCGCCACTGCCGAGAGCGGCACTGCGGAGAGCAGTCGTTGAATGCTTCGGCGCCCGGCGGGAGGCAAATTAGCGGCGCTCGATCAGCGCCTGGCGCCGAAGGGTTTCCAGATATTCCTTCGACTTGGCTTCGAACTTCTGCGCGTAAAGCTTGTCGCGGATTGCCTTTTTCTCCGGCGTGTCGGCGGTGGTCGCCTTCCGCTCGCACAGCGCGACCATCTCGATGCCCTGCCGCGTGACCTCGGGCGGGGTGAGCTGGCCGACCGGCGTCTTGTCGAGGATGGCGCGCAGCGCCGGCGGCAGGTCGGCCGAGGTCTTGGACACCGGCGGGCGGATGGCGGCGTTGCGCAACACGCGGAACGTGTTGATCGCTTCGGCGCAGGTCTTGATCCGGCTGCGCAGCGCCTCGGCCTCGCTGCGGCGAGCCTCCACGTTGCCGCCGCGCGGCACCAGCAGCACGATCGGCCGCATCAGGTATTCGTAGCTATCCGCAGTCTGGTTCTTGTCGTTGAGCTGGATCGCGGATTCGACGCTCTTCTCGCCGACCAGCAGGCTCTGCTGGAACCGTCCGCGGACCAGCGTGCTCCACACGAGATCGGCCCTCATGCGCCGCTTCAGCGTTTCCGGACGGATGCCGCGGCCCGCCAGTGACTGGTTGAGCTGTTCGGGCGTCAACCGCATCCGCTCGCCCATCTGCGCGTAGGACGCGTCGATGTCGGCGGCCGAGGGGTCGATGCCGTAGCGCTTGCCTTCGCGGATCTTGAGATTTTCGTCGATCAGGTCCTGCAGGACGGCGGCCCGTCCCGAGTTCTTCTGGCCGGACAGCGCCATCAGCTTCATGCGCTGATCGATGTCGAGATTGGTGATCGGCTGGCCGTTGACCATCGCGGCAACCGTCTGCGCGCGCGCTTGCGGGACGCCGGAAAGCGCCAGAAAGGCGGCGACGCCGAAGGCTGCGAGAGTTGCGGGACGAAAAGAACAGATCAAAGACATTGCCGAACCGCCGTGAGCCGGATTTTGTGTGAGACGCTGACGCGACGACACCCGCCGCCGACGCAGTTTTACTGCATCGACGCCGGTGTCACGCTTGCGCTGGTGCTGCCGATGGTCCGCAGGCCGAGCTGCACCATCACGCGATGGCTCAGCGCCGGAGGCGCGCCGCCAATCGTACTGGAGTAGGCGTAGTCGGTGATGTAGTTCACGCCGAGCACGAAGCAGTCATCAACATAACCAGCGCCAATGATGTACTGGTTGACTTTGTCCGCTTCGAGATCCCAGCGCGCGCCGCCCGTCAGGACCCAGTTCGAGTTGATCTTGAGCGACCCGGTGCCCAGGATACCCTGACGCCGATAGAGGAAGCCGATTTCAGGCTGGGCGGCGTAGTTGCCGTACAGCATGCCGACCGACCAGCGATCGAAATTGGCGCGGCCCTCGATCTCCAGACGCTGAACATCCATCGTCGCATGGTCGAGGCGGACGCGGGTCGAGAATGAGTAGTAGCGGTTCGGCGAGTAAGACAGGCGGCCGACATAGTCGGACTGGTCGGTCTGAAGCCCGCTGTTCAGGCCGGTGTTGGTCAGGCTCGGCACGCTGTACGAATTCAGCCCGTAGAGCTGGTAGGACTGGCCGAACATCGCGCTGATCGTGCCGCCGCGGTCGAACTGCGTGGTCGCTTGGACGCCGACATTGGCGCGGCCGCCGCCCTCAATGCGATCCCAGCCTGAGAACTTGTTGACGCTAAACAGGTTGCTGTCGTCGAAGGTGAGACTCTGCGCATCCTCGTTCGGGAGCTGGCCGGCATAGGTCTCGTTCGGACGAATGATGACCTGCGCCATAGGCTCGATGGTCGTCGTACCCCACGGCTGGACGTTGATCCACGGGTAGCGGTATTCGAGGCCGATCGCCGGCATCACTCGCGCCACGCCAGTTTCGCCGGTCGAAATGAAATTCGACACGCCGGGCTGATTAGCGACGTTGGTGCTGATCAGGTCGCCGCGGATCGAGGCGAAGGGTGTCCAGATCTGGCCGAAGCGGTCTGTAAACGAGCGCCGCCAGGTCGCTTCCGCCGACAGCCGGGTGTAGTCGCCCGGAATGCCGCGAAGCACCGAGCAGCCCGGCTTGAGGAATGCAGCGGCCGGGTCGGCCGAATTGGGGATGCAACTACCGGGGATTTGGCCGGGCGATACGATTGGATCGAACGAGGCCTGGTCGCGCTGCAGGCTGGTGAAGTTGGCCTTGTAGCTCAGCTCGCCGCCGAAGACGGGGCGATTGACCACGTTGGAGTAGTCGATGACCGGCCGGACCCACGGAATCTGAGCCTGGACGTCGGCCGCCGAGAAGCCCAGCCAATAATAGGTGCGAGCGTCGAAATAGCTGCGATTCCCGACACCTGTCAGGTAAAGCTGAGAGGTCGCCTCGGTCGGCACCGAGAGGAACGCGCTATAGGGGTCCTTGTAGTTCGCCAGCGTGTAATCGAGGAAAAAGTACCGATCGGACAGCAGCACGCCGTCCCAGCCCCAGGTCCACTTGTCATTGATGGCGAACTGGCCGTGAGTATCGACACCGCCGCGATATTCGCGCCAGCCTTCCGGCGTGACGAATTTACCGGGGTTCTCCTGCTTGATGCCGTAAGCGCGGATCGAATAGGAGCCGTTGATCAGGCGCTGACGGAATTCGCCCTGCATCAGCAGACCCTGTTCGGTCGTGATGCGCGGCGCCAGCGTCATGTCGTAATCCGGCGCAAGCGCAAAATAGTAGGGCGCTTCAAAGCCGACGCCATAGGACGAGGAGTTCGACGTCACCGCCGGCATCAGGAAGCCGCTCTTGCGCTTCACCGTCGGGTCGGGCGTCGAGAAATAGGGGAAATAGGCGATCGGGGTGCCCAGAAACTCAAGACGCGCATCTTCGAAATACAGCATCTTCTCGCCCTGATCATGGATAATCCGGGCACCCTTCACCTGCCAGAGCGGCGGCTTCTTCGGGTCTTCCTTACAGGCTGCGCAAGCAGTGTAGACGCCGTTTTGGAAGATGGTGTAACGGCCCTCGCTGCGCTCGGCGCGCGTTGCGGCCATGCGCGTCTGGTCCGCGGTATCGACGCGCAATGAATCTACGAAGCCGTCGCGGTAGTCGTCGGCGAGGTCGATGATGGCGGCATAGGTGATGCGGCCTTCCGCATCGGTCAGGCGGACATTGCCCTCGGCGCGCAGGCGCTTGGTCTTCTGATCGTAGGTGACCTTGTCCGCCTCAACGGTCGAGCCGTTGAGGTAAAGCTGGACGCTGCCGACCGCTGAAACCTGCGAGGCGGCATAATTGTAGTCGATCTGATCGGCCTGAACGAGCATCTGCCCGTCCTGCTTCGCCGGCGGCGGCTTCGGACGAGTCGGGATTCGATTGTAGGTTAAGCTCTGCGCAGCCGCAGGCGGCGGCGCAGCGGCCAGCAAACCGGCGGCAGCAAAGGCATTCAGCAAGGCGAACGCAACAAACCCACGACGCAGACGCTTGCGCCGTTCGGATGCCGTTTGGTTACTCTGGCGGGTCGCGTCTGCGGCCACTACCCGTCCTCCTGGTGAAGCAAGACCAAAAACCCAGCGAGGCCTCCCACTACTACAGGAAGCCACGCCGCAGCGATCGGATGCATTAACTCGGCCTTGCTCAAATCATCTGTCACTTTGGACAGCACATAAAGCAGAAACCCAGCTGATACGCCACTTAAAACCATCTTCTGAACACCGCCGAAGCGGAACAACCGCAGACTTACCGATGCTGCAAGCATCACCATCGCTACCAGAAGAAAGGGCCTGGCGATAAGCTTGTGATATTGCAGCCGGTATCCGGCGGTCGCCATTCCAGCGCCTTCAGATGATGCGATATATTGCGGAAGTTGCCAAAACGATACCGTCTCAGGTGTTGAAAAGCTGTTTCGCACCTGCGCAGGGGTGAGGCTTGTCGGCAGAATGAAGGTTTCTTCCTCGATTGGCGGTCGTTCGAGCACATAGCGCTTCACCCGCGTGAACCGCCATTGGCCGGGCTCCAGCACGGCGTCGCGCGCCTCGATTCGCTCCACGAACGAACCGGACCGGTCGAATCGGAACACCGAGAGGCCGGTCAGTCGCACGCCCTGGCTCTGGCTGGAGGCGGCATTGATGATCGCCTGGCCCTCGCTGTTCGACTGGCTAATCCAGAAGCCGCTCGCATCCGCCATTTCGCCGCTGGAGCGGTCGCCGAAGATTTCGGCCTCCATCACCTTGGAGGTTTCCTGCATGTAGGCGGAGACCGGATTGTAGACCGCCGTCGCGAGGACGCCGAGAATCATCGCGCTGCCGAGTGCAGGCGCGATAAATTGCCACGCTGAGATTCCGGCGGCGCGCGCCACCACCAGTTCGAGCCGGCGCGACAGCGTCAAGTAGCAGGACATCGCGCCGATCAGGATGCAGAACGGCATCAGCCGCTCGAGCAGCAGCGGCACCCGGTACAGCGAGGTGAGGGCGACGAGCCCGGCTGAGACCGATTCGATGCCGGAAGTGCGGCGCACCATCTCGATGTAGTCGACCAGCACCAGTAGTATGAAAATGCCGATGAAGACCGCGAGCGCGGCCGTGACGAACTGGCGGGCGAAATAGCGGCCGAGGGTGCTGAACATCATCATCTTGGCGGCCTCACGAGGTCGCCGGCCGTCGCGTCATGCGCGCGACGAGAGAATTGAAGAATTCGATCACCCGCGCCGGCGGCTCGATGACGATGCCGCGCAGGATGATCCAGGCGCTGATGCCGCAGGCGGCGAGCAGCAGGAGATACTGCCCGTAGGCGGCATAGACCGACTTTGCGGTCAGAACCGAAAGGGCGAAGCCCGCCATGCGCAGCCCGAACACCGCGAAGATGGCATTCGAGATCGAGAAACTCCGGCTCTGGCGGGTCGTGCGCGGCGCGCCGAGAAAGGCGAAAGCCAGCGCGACGAAGGCGAACGGATAGAGCGGCGCCAGCAGGCGATCATGCAGCTCGGTGCGGAACTGGCCGGGCAGGGTCGTCACCAGCGGATCGTCGGGGGCAGCGAACAAGAGTTCCCAAAGATAGCTTTCCCGCACGCCGTAAGTGACATTGGGCGAGCGGGCGGCGAACTTCGACATGTCGAAGGCATAGCGGCCAAAGGCGACCAGCGCCGGCTCGCGCTTTCCGCTCTCGAAACGCTGCAGGTTGCCGTCCTCAAGAACGAGGAAGGTGCCGCGGTCGTTTTTCAGCACGGTTCCGCGGTCGGCCATGATCGTCAGCCGCTCCTTCGGATCGCGGCGGTCGTCGACGAAGATGCCGGCCAGGAGGCCGCCGGGCTGGCGTTCGCGAATTCGAACCGTGAGGCCGGTCTCGAGCTGGGCGAATCGGCCCGGCTGCAAGATGTTGGCGAGGAGGTCGGCGGTGATCTCGGTGTCCCAGCGTTTCAGCCGGCGCAGACCGTCGGGCGCGAGATAGGCCGAGACGAATCCGACAAGCAGCGCAACAACGACCGTTGCATAGAGATAGGGCCGGAACTGCTGCCACGGCGAGAGGCCGGCCGCGTTCATGACGATGATTTCCGAATCGGTCGCCAGCTTGTTGAGCGAGTGGGCGACCGCGATCACCAGCGCGAGCGGTGCGATCACCAGAACCAGCGCGGGAATGATCAGGCTGGTGAAGCCGAGAAACGTGAGAATGGTCTGGCCCTGGCTGGTCATCAGGTCGATGCCACGCAACGCCTGCGTAATCCAGATTACGCCGGTGAGGCTGGCCAGAACCACGGCGAACGAGCCAAGTGTCGTCCGCATCACATATTTATCGATCGACCCCATCGGGCTCCCGTCAAATGCTCGAACGGATTCTGGTTGGCGCGCCCAATCGAAGAATCCTGCCGGATCGGAGTGGTTACTCCTGGCCCGCCCGCGAACATAGGGCGAAGTTCAAGCATCATCCAATTCCGTGCCGTCGCATAGCATCCCTTTGGTCCGGCAACAAAATGGCTCTCTGGTGGCGCACTCTTGCAATGGTTAATCTTTCCGGGGCATGGTTTTCCCGCGAGCAATGGCCGAGGCCTTCTCGCTCAATTGCGCATGTTCCGCCGGCTGGTGCCCAGTATTGTGCCGAAAATGCGTTCCGACGATTCTGGAGGGATTCCTTATGTCCGACGCCGTAAAGGTCGGCTTCGTCTCGTTCTCTGCCGCGATTCGAGGCACTGTCGTGGTGTTCTGCGACGAAGCTCTGAAATTTGGCGCAGCGACGCGCAAGGTGCTCGGCACCGCGGAACGTGCGGTCAAGCGCGCAACCGCCGCTGCCCAGTTCAAGGGCAAATCCGGTTCGGCGCTGGATATTTTGGCCCCCGAGGGCCTGAAGGCGGATCGCCTGATCGTGATCGGCGTCGGCAAGGTGTCGGAACTGAAGGGCAACGGCTGGGCGAAGCTCGGCGGCGTCGTGGCCGGTAAGCTGAAAGGCGCAGGCGAGCAGGTGACGGTCGTCGCCGATCTGCCGGGGATCGATCTCACGCCCGCGCAGGCTTCCGCGATGGCGTCGGGCGTGCGGATGCGGGCCTACCGGTTCGACCGCTACAAGACCAAGAAGAAGGACGACGACGCGCCGGCGCTGGGCGGCACGATCTCGGTTGCGGTCGCCGACGTCACCGCGGCCCGCGCGGCCTTCCGCACGGAAAGCCATGTCGTCGATGGCGTCCTGATGGCGCGCGACCTTGTCAACGAGCCGCCGAACGTTCTCTTTCCGGTCGAATTCGCCCGCCGCGCCGCGCAGTTGCGCAAGCTCGGCGTCAACGTCGAGGTGCTCGACGTCAAGGCGATGGCCAAGCTCAAGATGGGCGCGCTGCTCGGCGTCTCGCAGGGCTCGGCCCATGAGGGCCGCACCGTGATCATGCGCTGGAACGGCGGCAAGCGCGGAGAAGCGCCGATCGCCTTCGTCGGCAAGGGCGTCTGTTTCGACACCGGCGGCATCTCGATCAAGCCCTCGAGCGGTATGGAGGAGATGAAGGGCGACATGGGCGGCGCAGCCTGCGTCGTTGGCCTGATGCATGCTCTCGCGGCGCGCAAGGCCAAGGTCAACGTCGTCGGCGCCATCGGTCTTGTCGAAAATATGCCGGACGGCAACGCCCAGCGCCCCGGCGACATCGTCACCTCGATGTCCGGTCAGACCATCGAGATCATCAACACCGATGCCGAAGGCCGCCTCGTTCTCGCCGACGTGCTCTGGCATGTCGCGCAAAAGTTCAAACCGAAATTCATGATCGACCTGGCGACGCTGACGGGCGCGATTCTCGTCGCGCTTGGCACCGAATATGCCGGCCTGTTCTCCAATAACGACGAACTGGCGGAGCGCCTCTCGGCTGCTGGGCAGGAGACCGGCGAGCGCGTGTGGCGCCTGCCGCTCGGGCCGGAATACGACAAGATGATTGATTCCAAATTCGCCGACGTGAAGAATGCCGGCGCGCGCTATGGCGGATCGATCACCGCGGCGCAGTTCCTGCAGCGCTTCGTTGACGGCACGCCGTGGGCGCATCTCGATATCGCGGGCACCGCGATGGGCGCGCCCGCGAACGACATCAACCAGAGCTGGGGCTCGGGCTTTGGCGTGCGCCTGCTCGATCGGCTGGTGGCCGATCACTACGAAGGCAAGCGTTAAGGCCATTGGCGGATACGCATGACGCAGGCAGCACTATGACCGAGGTTCTGTTCTACCATCTGCAGAACATGACGCTCGAAAGCGTGCTGCCGCCGCTGCTCGAGAAATCGCTCGAGCGCGGCTGGCGCGTCGTGGTCCAGGTGTCGAGCGAGGAGAGGGGCGACGCGCTCGACGGGCACCTGTGGACCTACCGCGACGAGTCGTTCCTGCCGCATGTCACCTGGCGCGAGCGCGACATGCACGGCCAGCCCATCGTCATCACCACCGATGCGACGAATCCGAACGAGGCCAATATCCGCTTTCTCGTGGACAATGCGCCGCTGCCGGACGCGGCCGATGGCTATGAGCGGCTGGTGCTGATCTTTGACGGCGATGACGACGAGGCGCTCGGCGCCGCCCGCGAGGCATGGAAGCAGTGCAAGGCGCGCGGCTTCGATGCGACGTACTGGCAGGCCGACGAGCGCGGCCGCTGGGTGCGGCGGAGCTGAGCGGGCCACGCGCGGCGAGCGTTCACCATAAATGGACGCCGGCTGAATAACCCTACCGCCCAACCTTCGTGTTGATAAAAATTAGTGATAATTTTGGTTTCGTCAGATCGCTGTGTTCGGAGCCATCTTCGTGACGCAAAAAGATGGTGGTTGATCGAGGCTTGAGCGAGGGGAGCAACCTCACTACGAAGTTTTGCAAGGGTCAGCGGCGTGACGCCGTGTTTCGGCACGGTGCAACAACGTTGATCGTCAACGGGCGTCGGATTTTTGTCCTCGTCTGAGATCTGTCATCGGAATAGGACCAAGTAGTATCGTGAAATCGAAAGCCGCGTTGTTCATCCGTTGGAGCCTTTTGAGCGGCATCGCCGTCAGCGTAGCTGGCTGCGGAGCCAGCCTGTCGGACTATTCGCTCAAGGATCAGGAGTGGTTCGCCGGCGCGGGGCGCGTGTTCAAGCGCAACATCTCGATCGAGGCGCCGCCGCTGACGCCGACGAAACCCGTGACGCCGCAGGACATGCTCAGCCCCGAAGGCGGCTGCGCGGAGATGCAGCCTGCGGGGGCGCCCGGCGAGGCCGGCACGGGGCCCGTCGCGCTCGGCCATACGGAATGCGACGTTGTTCGCGAGGTCGGCCAGCCGAGCAATGTCCAGATTTCGGCCGACGCGCAGGGGCGGCGGTTCGTCACCGTGACCTATGCGAGCGGGCCGCGTGCGGGCATCTACCAGTTCACGTCGGGCCGCCTGAGTTCGATCGAAGCGCTGCTGGCGCCGGCTTCGCCGCCGTCACGCCGCGGCGGGCGTGGCCGCTAAGCGCGGCCTGCCCCTATCCGCCTGCAAATTTTCGCCTGACGGCGCGGAAGGTTTTGGCCTCCGCCGTCAGGCGCTTTCGTTCGTGCTGAGCTCGAGCCACTCTTCCTCGGCGCGCTCGAGCGCCGATGCGGCTGCGCTGCGCGCCTTGGCGAGCTGCGCCGCCTGCTTGGGATCGCGTTGAAACAGGTCTGGAATTGCCAGCGCCGCATCGATTTTCGCAATGATTTCGGTGATGCGGTTAATCTCGGCTTCCGCCGCCGACAGCTTGCGATTGAGGGCGGCAGTCTCGCTGCGTTTCGGCGGCGCGGGGCGGTTCAGCTTGGCACTGTCGTCGCGTTCGCGCGCCGGCGTGCGCGTATCCTGGCCAGATAGAACCGCGCGGCGATAGTCGTCGAGGTCGCCGTCGTAGGGTGTCACGGTGCGGTTGGCCACCACCCAGAGCCGGTCCGCGCAGGCCTCGATCAGGTAGCGGTCGTGCGAGACCATGATGACCGCGCCGGGAAACTCGTTGATGGCTTCGGCGAGAGCCGCGCGGCTGTCGATATCGAGATGGTTGGTCGGCTCGTCGAGAATGATCAGGTTGGGGCCGAAGAAGGTCGCAAGGCCAAGCAGCAGTCGTGCCTTCTCGCCGCCGGACAGGCTTGTGACGACCGTATCGGCGGCAGCGCCCGAAAAGCCGATGCTGCCGGCGCGGGCCCGCACCTTAGATTCCGGGGCGTCCGGCATCAGGCGGCGGACATGGGTGTAGACCGTGCCGCTCTCGTCGAGTTCGTCGAGCTGATGCTGGGCGAAGTAGGCGACGGACAGTTTGTCCGCGCGCGTCACCGATCCTGATGAGGGCGCAAGGCGGTCGGCGATCAGCTTGATCAGCGTCGATTTGCCATTGCCGTTGGAGCCGAGCAGGGCGATGCGGTCGTCGTGATCGATCCGCAGCGTGATGCGGCCGAGCACCGGCTTGCCCGGCTCATAGCCGACCGATGCGTTGTCGATGGCGACGATCGGCGGCGACAACGTTTTCTCCGGCGGCGGGAATGTGATCTCGCGCACATCCTGCGTGACGAGGGCCGCGATCGGCTCCATCTTTTCGAGCTTCTTGACGCGCGACTGTGCTTGCCGCGCCTTGGTCGCCTTGGCCTTGAAGCGATCGACGAAGGCTTGCAGGCGTTTGCGCTCGGCCTCCTGACGCTTGATGTTCTTGGCGTCGAGCATGGCGCGGGTCGCGCGCTGCTTCTCGAAGGATGAATAGTTGCCGCGGTAGAGCGTCAGCTTGCCCTGGTCGAGATGGAGGATCTGATCGACCGAGGTGTCGAGCAGGTCGCGGTCGTGGCTGACGATGATCACGGTGCGCGGATAGTGGGCGAGGTGGTCTTCGAGCCAGAGCGTGCCTTCGAGATCGAGATAGTTGGTCGGCTCGTCGAGCAGCAGCAGATCGGGCGCGGCGAATAGCGTCGCGGCCAGTGCCACGCGCATCCGCCAGCCGCCGGAGAATTCCGAGCAGGGGCGCTGCTGGTTTTCGGCGGAGAAGCCGAGGCCGGACAAAATGGCGGCAGCGCGCGCCGGGGCGGAATGGGCATCGATGTCGACCAGCCGCGTCTGGATATCGGCGATGCGGTGGGGATCGGTCGCGGTCTCCGCCTCGCGAAGCAGGGCATCGCGCTCGAGATCGGCCCTGAGCACGACATCGATGAGCGGCTCCGGGCCGTCCGGCGCCTCCTGCGCGAGACTGCCGATGCGCCAGCGCGGCGGCAGCGTGATGGAACCCGACTCGATCGCAAGCTCGCCGCGAATTGCACGGAACAGAGTCGACTTGCCGCAGCCGTTGCGGCCGACGAGGCCGACGCGCGCGCCAGGGACGATCTGCGCTGAGGCGCTTTCGACGAGAACCCTGCCGGCGATGCGCAGCGAAATGTCTGTGATGGTGAGCATGCCGCCTTTTCACCGCAGCAAGTGACGAACGCAACCTAATTTATACGGGAGGATCGGAGCGGTTGCTGTGGCAGGTGCAAAATCCGGCGCGAAGAGCTGATTGCGGTTTGCAGCGGAGCGACAGGAAAACAGCGAAAAACTTCGCGTTAGTCTTAGAAGTTATCGGGCAGTTCTTGCAGGCGGAGTCTTTCAAGAAGCCCGTTCATGTAATCCGGGATTGGCTCGGTTGCATTGCTGTTCAGGCTTTGGCGCAACCCATTAGCGATCACCTTCTGGATCGCGTGGTTGGTCTTCGGATCGAGGGATACTTTCGGCGGAGTGGGATTGTCCGACATCGGTGATCCGTTCGAATTTCAGATGAAGACCCGCAGCAATGCACGTTACGCGGAAAGATCAGCAAAAATATGTAAGTTCAGAAATGATTATGGGCAATCCGTAATTTCGAGAATTCTTGCACAAATTTCGAAAAATGCAAAACCCGGCCTTAACCGGGCCGGGTTCCACATTGCAACTCTGGTCGGGGCGCTGCGTCTTTAGAAGCAGACATTAATCACCCGCCAACGAGGACCCCACGGCGTAGGCACAAGACGACGCACATAGCAGCCGCTGTAGCCATAGCCGTAGTAATAGCCGGGACCGCCGAAGGCGAAGCGGGGACCGCGGAACCGCGGGCCGTGGAAACCTCCGCCATGCCAACCTCCGCCGCGCCAGCCGCCACCATGCCAGCCACCACCGCCATGGAAGCCGCCGCCACCGTGGAAGCCACCGCCACCGCCACCGCCATGGCCACCTCCACCGCCGCCGTGACCGCCGGCTGCAAGGGCCGAAGTGGAGCCGAGTGCCGCTAACCCGAGTGACGCAGCGGCGATCGTCGCGAATGCGATTTTGCGAAACATGATGGTCTCCTCAGTTTGGGCGTTTGGCCTGGTTGAAGGGCTCGTACACGAGATGGTTTCCGCCATTCGCTGCGAGGTTCATCGCCAAACCTACGCGTTTCAACCTGAATGCCGACGCGATGCCGGTGTCAGAATCGGTTCATCTTCGTGACAATTTCGTTAGGAATTTCGCGCCGCGGCCTGCGAAAGCTCGGGAAGGGCGCCGTTGCCCACAGTCCTCACCGGGTCATAACCGCCGGTCATAGCCCTTGTGTCGTCTTGCCGTGCAGACGGTGCATCGCTATAAGCGCGGGCAATCTCCCACCCGTTTTGCAACCCGTTTCCAACCTGTCTGCGAGGATAAGTCTATGGCGATTCAGCGTACCTTTTCGATCATCAAGCCCGATGCAACCGAGCGTAACCTGACCGGCGCAATCAACGCCGTGATCGAGAAGGCTGGCCTGCGCATCGTCGCGCAGAAGCGCATCCAGATGACCCGCGGCCAGGCGGAAACCTTCTACGCCGTCCACAAGGAACGCCCGTTCTTTGGCGAGCTGGTTGATTTCATGATCTCGCAGCCGGTGGTTGTTCAGGTTCTCGAAGGCGAAGATGCGATCGCGAAGTACCGCGACGTGATGGGCGCGACCGATCCGTCGAAGGCGGCCGAGGGCACGATCCGCAAGCTGTTCGCCAAGTCGATCGGCGAGAACTCGGTGCACGGTTCGGACGCGGCTGAAACCGCGGCGATCGAAATCGCGCAGTTCTTCTCGGGGAACGAAATCGTCGGCTGACGTTTTGCCAACCGCCGGACTTTGACCGTCTGACGGTGAATGTGAGGACACTGGCGGCCGCGGAGGGCTTGCTGTGGACTGGATCGTCTCTCTGATTGATCCGGCGACGATCGGATCACTGATCACCGAGTTCGAACACAGCGCCTCGCGGCCGGACTACTGGCTCGCAGTCCTCAAGATCATCTGGATCGATCTGCTTCTGTCCGGTGACAACGCGCTCGTGATTGCGCTAGCGTGCCGGGGCCTTGCGCCCCGGCAACGCGTTTGGGGCATGGTGCTCGGCGCGGGTGCCGCCGTTCTTCTCCGCATCATTTTCGCGGGCATCATCTCCACCTTGATGCTGCTGCCCTACCTCAAGCTCGCGGGCGGCCTGGCGCTGATCGTGATCGCGGTCAAGCTGCTCATACCGGAGGACGAGGGGGACGGCGAAACGGTCCGAACCGCGGGCTCGCTCGGTGCTGCGGTTCGCATCATCGTGTTCGCCGATCTGATCATGAGCCTCGATAATGTGATCGCCATCGCCGCGGCCGCCGGTGGCAGCATTTCGCTTCTCGTCATCGGCCTGCTGGTCAGCATTCCACTGATTGTCGCCGGCGCGGCATTGATCATGGCGCTGCTCGACCGTCTGCCCATTTTGGTCTGGGCCGGCTCGGCGCTGCTCGGCTGGATTGCCGGGCATGTGATCGTCACCGATCCTGCGGTCGAGCCGTTCTTCAAGCAATTGCTTGGCGGCGACCTCGTTCTTCAGTTCTCGCCTGCATCCCCGATGCTCGGCTGGGCCGGGCAATTCCACGTCAGCGCCGCGCTCTCGGATCTGGTGATGTCGCTCCTTTGCGCGATCATTGTGCTGGTCGCAGGTGCGATTTTGCGCCGGCGCGCGGCCGCTGTGCCGGATAGCGTCGTCAGCGGCGACGATGCCAACGTCGCCGTCGGCGAGAAAACGTTCCGACAGACGGCCGAGTAACTTTCCCGAGACTTGAACCGCCGAAAAATTCGTGTTGGGATTGTATCGCAGCCGGATGAAGCTTGTCCGGCAAGCGTCATATTGACTTATTTGCTAGGGAGAGGGCGATGCTCAAAGGCACCGTCAAATGGTTTAACCCGACCAAGGGCTACGGCTTCATCCGTCCCGCCAATGGCGGGGATAAGGATATTTTTGTTCACATTTCCGCCGTTGAGCGCGCGGGCCTTTCGACGCTGAACGAGAACCAGGCGATCGAATTCGAGCTGGTCGAAAGCCGCGGAAAAACCTCCGCAGACAATCTCAGGGTCTTGTAACCGCGGGCACCAGCAACGAGCTAGGCCGTAGCGCGAGCTGCGGCCAGCGATGCGCTTGCGCTGCGGTTAGATGACCGAGGGCGAGATCAGCGCATCGTCGGGGCTGCCGGATGCGCTCGTGCGGCACACGGCGCCTGCGATCTTGGCCTCGCCGCTGGCGACGAGGCGCAGGGCATCCGGATAGATCCTGTGCTCGACGCTGAGCACGCGCGCGGCGAGCGTTTCCGGCGTATCGTCGTCGAGCACGGCGATCGCGCCCTGCATGATGATCGGTCCGGCATCCATCTCAGGCACGACGAAATGCACGGTCGCGCCGTGGATTTTCACGCCGTCGGCCAGCGCCCGCTCGTGAGTGTGCAGGCCGCGATAGGACGGCAGCAGCGCCGGATGGATGTTGATCATCCGGCCTTCCCACTGCTTGACGAACCACGGCGTCAGCAGGCGCATGAAGCCGGCGAGGCAGACGAGATCGATGTTGTGCTCGGTGAGCTTGTCCTGCATCGCGCGCTCGAAGGCTTCGCGATCCTTGCCAAAAGCCCGGCTTTCGATCGTTTCCGTGGCGATGCCCTGCTGGGCAGCAACGGCAAGGCCTGCCGCGTCCGCCTTGTTCGACAGCACAAGGGCGATGTCCGCCGGAAAATCGTCAGCCTTGGCGGCATCGATCAGCGCAGTCATGTTGGAGCCGCGCCCAGAGATCAGAACCGCAACGCGGCGATTGGCCATGTTGTCCGCCATCGTCAGTCCGCGAGGTCGAGATGGCCGTGATAGCTCACCCGGGTATCGTTCTCGGCCGCGATGACCTCACCCAGCACCATGACCGTTTCGCCATCGGCGGTGAGGCTCGCGGTGATGGCATCGGCGACGTCGCGCGCGACGATCATGACCATGCCGACGCCGCAGTTGAAGGTCCGCAGCATCTCCAGCTCGGCGATGTTGCCGACGCTCGCCAGCCACTTGAAGACCGGCAGCACCTTGATCGCGGCGAGGTCAATCCGCACGCCAAGATGTTTTGGCAGGACGCGCGGAATGTTGTCGGTGAAGCCGCCGCCGGTGATGTGCGCGAGGCCCTTGACGCCGCCCGTCTCGCGGATCACGCGCAGGCAGGATTTGGCGTAGAGCCGGGTCGGGGTGACCAGCGCGCCGCCCAGCGTCATCACCGGGGCGAAGGGCGCGGCGTCGTCAAAGCTCAGGCCCGAACGTTCGACCACCTTGCGGACCAGCGAATAGCCGTTGGAGTGGACGCCGGAGGAGGCCAGCCCCAGCACCACGTCGCCCTCGGCGATATCCGGGCGGGGCAGCAGGGTGCCGCGCTCGGCCGCGCCAACCGCAAAGCCCGCGAGGTCGTAATCGCCGTCATTGTAGAGGCCGGGCATTTCGGCAGTCTCGCCGCCGATCAGGGCGCAGCCGGATTCGCGGCAGCCCTCGGCAATGCCGGCGACGATAGACGCCGCGGCCTCCGGGTCGAGCTTGCCGCAGGCGAAATAATCAAGGAAAAACAGTGGCTCAGCGCCCTGAACCACGAGGTCGTTGACCGACATGGCGACGAGGTCGATGCCGATGCCGGAATGCATTCCGGTATCGATCGCGATCTTGACCTTGGTTCCAACGCCGTCGGTCGCCGCCACCAGGACGGGGTCGGTGTATCCGGCCGCCTTGAGGTCGAACAGTCCGCCGAAACCGCCGATTTCCGAATTGGCGCCCGCACGCGCGGTGGCGCGAACCATCGGCTTGATCAGGTCGACCAGCCGGTTCCCGGCGTCGATATCAACTCCGGCAGATGAATAAGTGAGGCTGGTCTTATTGTCCGTCATACCGCTATCCCTGTGTTACCGGGGTGGTTACGTCGGATTTTCAGAAGACGCAATGGCTCGCAAGCGAAGGTCGCTTGTATTATGTAAGTGCTACGTAAGGAAATGCTGCCGAAACTCCGCGGTTGGGGGCGAGGCGGACAGCTGCATGCCTGGATCGTCGCGTGAACATTCCGAATTTGATTACGCTCGGCCGGATCATTCTCGTCCCGGTCGTCGTATGGGCGATAGCCGCCAATCATATGAAGGTTGCATTCGTGCTGTTTGTCGTGGCCGGCATCAGCGACGCGGTCGACGGCTATTTGGCAAAACACTTCAACATGACGACCGAGATCGGGGCGCTGCTCGATCCGCTGGCGGACAAGGCGCTGCTGATTTCGATCTACATGGCCCTGGGGATATGGGGGGCAATTCCCCGGTGGGTCGTCATTCTCGTGGTGTCGCGTGATATTATGATTATTGGTGGCGTCGTCGTCTCCTGGCTGCTGGACAAGCCGGTGGCGATGAAGCCGCTGATGGTTTCCAAGCTGAACACGGTTGCGCAGGTCGGGTTTGCGGCGCTCGTCCTGGCGGCACTGGGCTTCGGTTTTCAGCCCTGGCCCTACGATGCCGTGCTGATGGGGATCGTCGCCGTCCTGACGGTGTTGTCGGTCGGATTGTATCTGGTTGACTGGCTCAGGCATATCAGCGCGCACGAACCGCTCGGCTAGGACACGCCGGGGGGCGCGGCGCCGGTCCTGCCGCCGGTCGTGTGAGTAGAGTATCAGGAGTTTTTGCGTGACCGCTCGCGTTCCCCCACGTCAGCTAGCCTTTGCCTTGCCCCATGCCGAGAGCCTGTCGCGCGACGACTTTCTCGAAGGGCCGAGCAATGCCGCCGCGCTGGCGCTGGTCGACGGCTGGCCGGACTGGCCGAATCGGGTAGTGGCGCTGGTGGGCCCGGAGGGCAGCGGCAAAAGCCATCTCGCCGCGATCTGGGCCGAGCAGGCGGGAGCCCGCGCCATCGCCGCCCATGCGCTCGATGCGGCGCGCGTGCCAGGCGCGCTGGCAACCGGGGCGCTGGTGGTCGAGGACGCCGTGCCCGGCAAGTTCGACGAGCGGGCCTTGTTTCACCTGCTCAATCTGGCGCGGGAGGAGGAGGCCTATGTGCTCATCACCTCCCGGCTTCTCCCCTCGGTGATGAATGTCGAGATCCGCGACCTGCGCTCACGGCTCCGGGCGCTGCCGGCAGTGAGGTTGGAGCCGCCGGACGACTTTTTGTTTCGGGCGCTTATCGTAAAACTCTGCGCCGATCGCCAGATGATGGTGGATGACGGACTGGTCGGCTATGTCGCCGCCCGGATCGAGCGGTCATTCGCCGCTGCCCGCAGCACGGTGGAGCTGCTCGATACCGAGGCGCTGCGGCTGTCGCGCCCGGTGACGCGGGCGCTTGCCGCCGATGTCCTGCGCGAGAGGGTCCTCGACGCCGCGTCTTGACGCCGCAACCGAACAGGCCATCCTGTCATTGAAACGTCACACGCTCGGCCCATGGTCGAAGCGAGACCGGCATGGTCGTGTGGACAGGGATGGATCGAACACCAATGGATTCGGCGCAAATCGTTGATCTGAATGAAGGAAGCCCGAAATCCGAGGCGCTGCCCGCGATCCGAAACCAGCCCCAGCGATTCATCAATCGCGAATTGTCTTGGCTGCACTTCAATCGCCGCGTCCTCGAGGAATCGGTGAATGCCGAGCACCCGTTGCTGGAGCGCGTGCGTTTCCTGTCTATTTCTGCAAATAACCTTGATGAATTCTTCATGGTCCGCGTCGCGGGCCTCAAGGCGCAGGTCCGGGAAGGAATCGCCGAGCGCAGCCCCGACGGGCTGACGCCGAGTGAGCAACTCGTCCTGATTAATGAGACCGTCTCGGCGCTTGCCCGCGACCAGCAGGCAATCTGGCGGGAGCTGCGGGCCGAGCTCAAGGGCGTGGGGATCACGCTCGTCGACGGCAAGGATGTTCGCAAGTCCGAGCGGGCCTGGATCGAAGATTACTTCCTGCACAACATCTTTCCGCTGCTCACCCCGCTGGCGATCGACCCGGCGCATCCGTTTCCCTTCATCCCGTCGCTCGGCCTGACGATTGCGCTGCAGCTGGCGCGGCTGTCGGACGGCAAGGCGATGAATGCGTTGATCCGCATGACCGGCAAGATCGACCGCTTCATCCGCCTGCGCTCCGTCGCCAATGACGGCTCGGTGCGGCTGATGACGCTCGAGCAGGCGACCGCACTGTTCATCGGCCGTCTCTTCCCTGGCTATGCCGTAAAGGGGCAGGGCGCCTTCCGCGTCATTCGCGACTCCGAACTGGAAATCGAGGAAGAGGCCGAGGACCTTGTCCGCCTGTTCGAAACCGCCTTGAAGCGGCGGCGGCGCGGCTCGGTGATCCGTCTCGAAATGGAAGCCACGATGCCCGAGGAGTTGCGGGCGTTCGTGCAGCGCGCGCTGTCGGCGACCGACGATGAGGTGATGCTCGTCGATGGCGTGCTGGCGATGAACGAAGTCTCGCAGCTGACGCGCCTCGACCGGCCCGACCTTGAATTCACGCCCTATGTGCCGCGCCATCCCGAGCGGGTGCGCGACTTCGGCGGCGACGTGTTTGCGGCGATCCGGCAGAAGGACCTGATCGTTCACCACCCTTACGAGTCATTCGACGTCGTCGTGCAGTTTCTGCAGCGCGCCGCGCGCGATCCCGACACGGTGGCGATCAAGCAGACGCTTTATCGCACCTCGAACAACTCGCCGATCGTCCGCGCGCTGGTCGAGGCGGCGGAGGCGGGGAAGTCCGTGACGGCGCTCGTGGAGCTGCGCGCGCGGTTCGACGAGGAAGCAAACATCCGCTGGGCGCGCGACCTTGAGCGCGCTGGCGTGCAGGTGGTTTATGGCTTCCTCGAACTCAAGACGCACGCAAAGCTGTCGCTGGTCGTGCGCCGCGAGGGCAACTCGCTCGCCAGTTATGTTCACGTCGGGACGGGAAACTATCATCCGGTCACCGCGCGTATTTATACGGATCTTTCTTTCTTCACGTCCGATCCGATTATCGGCCACGATGTCGCGCGCGTGTTCAACTACATCACGAGCTACGCCGAGCCGACCGACATCGAAAAGCTCGCGGTGTCGCCGCTCACGCTGCGTCAGCGGATCGTCCATCACATCCGCGCCGAGGCGGAATACGCCAGGGCCGGCAAGCCGGCGGCGATCTGGATGAAGATGAACTCGCTGGTTGATCCCGATATCATCGACGCGCTCTATGAAGCGTCGGAGGCAGGGGTGCCGATCGATCTCGTGGTGCGCGGCATTTGCTGCCTGCGGCCCGGCATCAAGGGTCTGTCGGAAAACATCCGGGTCAAGTCGATCGTCGGCCGCTTCCTCGAGCACGGCCGGGTCTATTGCTTCGGCGCGGGCTACGGCCTGCCGTCGCCGAATGCGGCGGTTTACATTTCATCGGCGGACATGATGCCGCGCAATCTCGACCGGCGCGTCGAGGTGTTGTGCCCGCTCGAAAATGCAACGGTCCATCAACAGGTGCTCGACCAGATCATGGTTGCCAACCTGAAAGATACGGAACAAAGCTGGAGCTTGTTGCCGGATGGATCGTCAACGCGTATGAAGGCGGCGGAAGGTGAGGAGCCTTTCAATGCGCACAATTACTTCATGACGAACCCAAGTTTGTCCGGCCGTGGAAAATCCCTCAAGGACTCATCGCCCCGCCGCCTTACGCGCCGTTCGGAGCGTAAGCACCACCAATCATCGTAAATCGGTGACTTCCGGCCGCGCGGGTGTCGCCTCGCCGATCGCTGTCATTGACATCGGTTCCAACTCGGTTCGTCTGGTGGTCTACCAGAGCCTGAGTCGCGATCTGGTGGCGACATTCAATGAAAAGACGCTCTGTGCGCTCGGCCGCGAGGTGCAGACGACGGGTCTTCTCGCGCCCGATGGCGTGACCAAGGCACTTGCGGCGCTTCGTCGCTACCATGCGCTCTGCAAGGTGATGAAGGTCCGGCAGGTCTATGCGCTGGCCACTGCGGCCTGCCGCGAGGCGAAGAATGGCCCTGAATTCATAGCGAAAGTCGAGAGCATTTGCCGTGTTTCGGTCGATATCCTCTCCGGCGCGCGCGAGGCGCATCTGTCGGCGCTCGGGGTTCGGTCGGGGCTGCATCAGCCGGACGGCATCGTCGGCGACCTCGGCGGCGGCTCGCTGGAACTGATCGATATTCACAACGGCGAACTGCGAAACGGCCAGACGCTGCCGCTCGGCGGGCTGGCGCTGCTCGATACGTCGCGCCGGTCGCCGAAACGTGCCGCCAAAATCGTCAGCGACGAGCTCGCGACCGCGCACCAGCTCAAGTCAGGAGTCGGCCGGAACTTTTATGCCGTCGGCGGAACCTGGCGGGCGCTGGCCAAGCTGCACATCATGCAGAGCGGCTACCCGATGCGGGTGCTGCACGGCTATACGATCTCGGCAAAGCAGGCGCTGGAATTCGCCCGCCAGCTGCGCCGGCCCGTGACCGGCGCGATGATCGCAGACATCGAGGAGGTCGCCGGTCCTCGCCGGCCGCTCCTCACATATGCCGCGCTGGTGCTTGAACACATCATCCGCATCGCCAAGCCAAAGGCGATCGTGTTCTCGAGCTATGGCGTGCGCGAGGGCCTGCTGTTCGAGATGATGCCTCGAAGCGAGAGCGCCCAGGACGGCCTGATGGCCGCCGCGCGCACGCTGAACGAGCAGCGGTCGCGCTCCGCAGCCCATGCCGATGAATTGATCGACTGGACCGACCGGCTGGTGAAGACGATTGCTCTGGACGAGACCGAGGACGAGCGCCGGCTGCGGCATGCCGCATGCCTGATGTCGGACATCGGCTGGCGCGCGCACCCCGATTACCGCGGCGAGCTGTCGCTGCATATGATCATCAACGGCAACTTTGCCTCGATCACGCACCAGGAACGCATCTTCCTCGCGATGGCGATCTTCTTCCGCTACGCCGGGATCAGCGCCGAAAGCGATGTACCGGATCTCGTGCGGGCGATGCTGTCTCGCGCGATGGTGGAGCGCGCACGCCTGCTCGGGGCGATGTTCCGCGTTGCCTTCTTGATTTCCGCAGCGCAGCCGGGCGTCCTGCCGCTGGTGCGCTTCGCCAAGGACGGCGCCAAGATCAAGCTGGTGTTCGATCCCGCGATCAGCGAACTCGGCGCCGACCGGGTGCAGACGCGGTTCAAACAGCTCGCGCGCCTGATGCACCGTCCGGTCACGGTGGCCACCAAGGATGCCCTCAACGCCAAGCCGGCCAAGGTGGTGCCGAAGCTGGGCGGATCGAAACCCGCAAAGCCTACCGGATCAAAGGTCAAGGCCGCGGCAGCATTGGCTGTGAAGCTTGCGCTGCCAAAGGCTGAGGTCAAAGCGGTCAAGCCTCACGGCAAGGGCAAGCTCAAGGTCATCGTCAAGCCGCTCGAAACGAAGAAGCCCGCGAAACGAAAGAACCTGCTGCGGGCGGCAAGCTGATTTCCTTCAGCTCGCGCGCGGTCGCCGGCGTTCTTTGCTAAAATCAGCCCGGCTTCTTGACGCCGACGACGCGGCCGCTCTGCATCCCGAGCGAGAGCTCGCCGTGCTTGAGCGCGAGCGCGGCCTCGCCGAACAGTTCGCGGCGCCAGCCGGTGAGGGCGGGGACCTTGGCGTGGTCGTCGTTGGCGATCTGCTCGAGGTCATCGACGGTCGCAATGATCTTGCTCGCGACCGCGTGCTGCTCCGACGTCATGCGCAGCAAGACTTTCAAAAGCTCGACCGTGGCGGAAGCGCCATTGCTGCTGCCGCGCGGCCGCTCCAGTTTCGGCAGCTTCGCGAGATCGCGGGCCAGTCCGCGCTGCACCGCCTCCAAAACTTCCTCGCCCCATTTCGACCGCTCAAAGCCCTTCGGCACCGAGCGCAGGCCGGCCAGCCGCTCCAGACTTGTCGGCGGATGCGTGGCGATGTCGGCAAGTACGTCGTCCTTAAGCACGCGCGAGCGCGGCACGTCACGGGTCTGCGACACGCGCTCGCGCCAGGCCGCGATCTCCATGAGCACCGCGAGCTCTTTCGGCTTGCGGACGCGGGACTTCAGGCGTTCCCAGGCACGTTCGGGATCGCTGTCATAGGTGCTCGGCGAAGTCAGGATCTGCATTTCCTCGGCGACCCAATCGACCCGGTTGCGCTTTTTCAGGTCGGCCTCCAGCGTGAGGAAGACCGTTCGCAAGTGGGTGACGTCGGCGAGGGCGTAGGCAATTTGCGCGTCGCTGAGCGGGCGGCGCGACCAGTCGGTGAAGCGATGGGTCTTGTCGGGGCGGTGGCCGGTGATGCGCTCGACGATCTGGTCATAGGCGATCGAGTCGCCATAGCCGAGAACCATCGCGGCAACCTGCGTGTCGAAGATCGGCGCCGGCACGAGCTTGGCGCGGTGCCAGACGATCTCGATATCCTGGCGGGCGGCGTGGAAGACCTTGAGGACGGCCTGATTAGCCATCAACTCGAAGAACGGCCCAAGGTCGAGGTCGGGGGCGAGCGCATCGATTGCGACCGCTTCCTCGTCGCTGGCCATCTGAACCACGCAAAGGATCGGGTAGAAAGTCGACTCCCGGAGGAACTCGGTGTCGACGGTGATATAGCGGTGCTTGGCCAGGCGGTCGCATGCGGCTGCCAGTTCGGCCGTCGTTGTGATCAAATCCATGGACCGCTGAATAAACGGGTTTGCGGTCTTTGTCGCCCTGTTTCGGGCGGAAAAAGGTTCCGTTTTGTGCGATTCAAAGCGGATTGTGCGAGGATTGACGCCGGTTTTGCCGGTATTGTCAGTGCTTGGAGGAGGCGCGCGGTATGATTGTGGGGATGGACCATTTCGTCGTGATTGTCCGCGACGTCGCCGCGGCGGCAGCCGCCTATGAGACCCTGATGGGACTCGCGCCCGCCTGGCGGCAGCAGGGCGAGGGTTCCCAGTCCGTCATGTTCACGACGGCGAATACGACGCTGGAATTGCTCGGGTCAGACGACAATGGCGCCGGTAGCGAGCGGCTGCTCGCCGCGCTGGACCAGCAGGGCGAGGGGCTGGCGAGCCTCGCTTTCCGCGTCGGCGATATCGGGCGGATGCACCGCCGGCTGGCGCGGCTCGGCCTGGAACCGGAGCCGGTCGCCGCAGCCAGTGGCGTCGATGTGGCGAGCGGAACGACCCTCGAATGGCAGCGAACCCGCGCCGCCACCGCCGCCACCCATGGAGTGCGGACGTTCTTTCTCGAGCTTGGCGGCGAGCGGCCGGTGTCGGCCGCCACCACCGCTTCGCCCCTTACCGGGCTTGATCATGTGGTGATCCAGACCCCCGCGCCGGATCGCGCCGCCGCCCTCTACGGCGCCCGGCTGGGCCTCGACATGGCGCTGGACCGGACCAGCTCCGATTGGGGGGCGCGGCTGATGTTCTTTCGTTGCGGCGACCTGATCATCGAAATCGCCCACAACCTCAAGATCGGAATCGGTGACGGCCCGGACAGGATCTGGGGACTGAGCTGGCGCGCCGCGGACCTTGATGCGACCCGCGAGCGGCTCGTTGCCGCCGGCGTCGACGTTTCGGAGGTCCGGTCCGGGCGCAAGCCGGGGACGCGGGTCGCTTCGGTGCGAAGCGGCACCTGCGGCGTGCCGACGCTCCTAATCGAGCCGGCGAAAGCGCAAACCGGCGGTTGACCACCATTTCGCCGGTTTGCGGGCGAAAACATCCGGCAACGGTCAAAATTCAGGGCTGTGTTGAGCGGATAGCGGCTCTGTCGCGGTTGCCGGGTTTGATCGGCTCGGGTAAACCCGTGATTTCGCGGCGACGCCGCTATTTCATTCGACCTCTGAGACCATTCAGGATTTCCATGCATCGCTATCGGTCCCATACTTGCGGCGCGCTCCGCGACAGTCACATCGACCAGACGGTCCGCCTGTCCGGCTGGTGCCATCGTATCCGCGACCATGGCGGCTTGCTGTTCATCGATCTGCGGGACCACTACGGGCTGACCCAGTGCGTCGCCGATCCTGCATCGCCGGCCTTCAAGGATGCCGAGAAGCTGCGGGCCGAGTGGGTCGTGCGGATCGACGGCTTGGTGCGCCGCCGGCCCGAGGGCACCGAGAATCCGGACCTGCCGACCGGCGCGGTCGAGATCTTCATCAGCGAGATCGAAGTGCTCGGCCCGGCGGCCGAACTGCCGCTTCCGGTATTCGGCGATCAGGAATATCCGGAGGACATCCGGCTCAAGTACCGCTTCCTCGATCTGCGCCGCGAGCGGCTGCACCAGAACATCATGACGCGCGGTGCCGTGATCGACTCGATGCGTCGCCGCATGAAGGATGCCGGCTTCTTTGAATTCCAGACGCCGATCCTGACTGCGTCGTCGCCGGAAGGCGCGCGCGACTTCCTGGTGCCGAGCCGCATTCATCCCGGCCGCTTCTACGCGCTGCCGCAGGCTCCGCAGCAGTACAAGCAGCTGCTGATGATGTCCGGCTTCGACCGCTATTTCCAGATCGCGCCGTGCTTCCGCGACGAAGACCCGCGCGCCGACCGCCTGCCGGGCGAGTTCTACCAGCTCGACCTGGAAATGAGCTTCATCACCCAGGAAGACGTGTTCTCGACGATGGAGCCGGTGATCACCGGCGTGTTCGAGGAGTTCGCCAACGGCAAGCCGGTGACCAAGGGCTGGCGGCGGATTCCCTACGCCGAGAGCCTGCGCAAGTACGGCACCGACAAGCCGGACCTGCGCAATCCGCTCGAAATGCAGGATGTGTCCGAGCACTTCCGCGGCTCCGGCTTCAAGGTGTTCGCGCGCATGCTCGAAGACGCCCGCCATCAGGTCTGGGCGATTCCGGGGCCGGGCGGCGGCAGCCGCGCCTTCTGCGACCGCATGAATGCGTGGGCGCAGGGCGAGGGCCAGCCGGGGCTGGGCTACATCATGTGGCGCGAAGGCGGCGAGGGCGCGGGCCCGATCGCCAACAATATCGGCGCAGAGCGCACCGAGGCGATCCGTGCGGCGCTTGGCCTCAAGGCTGGCGATGCGGCCTTCTTCGTCGCGGGCGATCCGGCAAAGTTCTGGAAGTTCGCCGGTCTGGCGCGCACGCGGGTAGGCGAGGAGCTCAATCTCGTCGACAAGGAGCGCTTCGAGCTCGCCTGGATCGTCGACTTCCCGATGTACGAGTACAACGAGGAAGACAAGAAGGTCGACTTCTCGCACAATCCGTTCTCGATGCCGCAGGGCGGCCTTGAGGCGCTGCAGACGCAGGATCCGCTGACGATCAACGCCTTCCAGTACGACATCACCTGCAACGGCTACGAGATCGCGTCGGGCGGCATCCGCAACCACCGCCCGGAGGCCATGGTCAAGGCCTTCGAGATCGCCGGTTATGGTGAGAGGGACGTGATCGAGCGCTTCGGCGGCATGTACCGCGCCTTCCAGTATGGCGCCCCGCCGCATGGCGGCATGGCAGCCGGCGTGGACCGCATCGTCATGCTCCTGTGCGGTACAAACAATCTTCGTGAAATCTCGCTATTCCCGATGAATCAGCGGGCCGAGGATCTGCTGATGGGCGCGCCGTCGGACGTGACGCCCAAGCAGTTGCGAGAGCTGCACATCCGGCTCAATTTGCCGGAAAATTGATTTGGCGATAATCGCCACGGCCTATCGATAGCGATAGATGTGGCGACAGGAATGAAGCACAGAGGCAAGAGGTAAGAAGCAGTGTCACCCAGTAAACCCGAAGATCTCAAGACCGCAGCTCTTGCCTTTCACCGTTTGCCACGCCCAGGAAAGCTGGAGATCCAGGCAACCAAGCCGCTGGCCAATCAGCGCGACCTGGCGTTGGCCTACTCCCCGGGCGTTGCCGCGGCGTGCGAGGCGATCGTCGACGATCCGAACGAGGCGGCATCGCTGACCGCCCGCGCCAACCTTGTTGCGGTGGTGTCCAACGGCACCGCCGTTCTCGGCCTCGGCAATATCGGCCCGCTGGCCTCCAAGCCGGTGATGGAGGGCAAGGCTGTTCTCTTCAAGAAGTTCGCCGGCATCGACGTTTTCGACATCGAGATCAACGCGAACACGATCGACAGCGTGGTCGAGACCGTCGCCGCGCTTGAGCCGACCTTCGGCGGCATCAACCTGGAAGACATCAAGGGGCCGGACTGCTTCGAGATCGAGGCGCGGCTCAAGGAGCGGATGAAGATCCCGGTCTTCCACGACGACCAGCACGGCACCGCCATCATCGCTGCCGCCGCCGTCACCAACGCGATGCTGCTGACCGGCAAGAAGCTCGAAGACTGCAAGATCGTCGGCAGCGGCGCGGGCGCTGCGGCGATCGCCTGTCTCAACCTGCTGGTGTCGATGGGTGCCAAGAAGGAGAACATCTGGGTCTGCGACATGAACGGCCTCATCTATGACGGCCGCAACGAGCGCATGGACCGCTGGAAACAGGGCTATGCGCAGAAGACCGACAAGCGCGCCCTCAACGATGTGATCGACGACGCCGACATCTTTCTCGGTCTGTCGGGGCCGAACGTCCTGACGCCGGACATGGTCAAGCGCATGGCGGACAAGCCCTTGGTGCTGGCGCTGGCCAACCCGACGCCGGAGATCATGCCCGAGGACGCCCGCAAGGCGCGCCCCGACGCGATGATCTGCACCGGCCGGTCGGACTATCCGAACCAGGTCAACAACGTCCTGTGCTTCCCCTTCCTGTTCCGTGGCGCGCTGGACTGCGGCGCGACCGCGATCAACGAGGAAATGAAGCGCGCCGCCGTCGACGCGATTGCGCAGCTTGCGCGTGAAGCGCCGTCGGATGCCGCCGCCGGGACGGAAAGCGGCGAGGTTCAGGGCTTCGGCCCCGGCTCGCTGATCCCGCCGGCGTTCGATCCGCGCCTGATCCTGCGCATCGCTCCGGCGGTGGCGAAGGCGGCGATGGAGTCGGGCGTCGCCACGCGTCCGATCGCGGATTTCGATCAGTATGTCGAGCAACTCGAGCGCTTCACCTTCCGCTCGGGCATCGTGATGAAGCCGCTGTTCACCAAGGCGCGGACCCAGCCGGTGCGCGTGATCTACGCCGAGGGCGAGGACCAGCGGGTACTGCGTGCAACGCAGGCGGTGCTGGAAGAGAAGCTCGCGCGGCCGATCCTGGTCGGCCGTCCGTCGGTCGTCGAGGCGCGCATCCAGCGGCTCGGCCTCGTCATCCGTCCGGGTCACGACTTCGACCTGATCAACCCGGAAGACGATCCGCGCTACCGCTCCTATGTGCAGTCCTATATCGATGCCGCCGGCCGCCATGGCGTGACGCCGGAAGCGGCGCGCACCGTCGTGCGCACCAACGCGACCGTGATCGCTGCGCTGGCAGTGGTTCGCGGTGAGGCCGATGCCATGATCTGCGGTGTCGAGGGGCGCTATATGAGCCACCTGCGCCACATCCGCGAGGTGATCGGCGCGGCGCCGGGCGTTTCCGATTATTCGGCGCTGGTTCTGATGGTCACGAGCAAGGGCGCGTTCTTCCTCGCCGATACCCAGGTGCGGCCCGACCCGACCGCCGAGGAACTGGCGGAGATCGCCGCCTGTGCCGCGCAGCATGTCCAGCGTTTTGGTCTCAAGCCGAAAATCGCCTTCGTGTCGCATTCGGACTTCGGCAGCTACGACACCCCGTCGTCGCGGAAGATGCGCCGGGCAACCGCGATCCTCAACGAGCGGCGGCCCGACCTTGAGGCCGACGGCGAGATGCAGGGCGGAACCGCGCTGTCGCAGATCAAGCGCGACTACGTGCTGCCGCACGCCCGGCTCGAGGGCGAGGCCAACGTCCTCATCCTGCCGAACCTCGATGCGGCGCATGTCGCCTACCAGATGATCAAGGAAATGGCTGACGGTCTGCCGGTCGGCCCGATGCTGATCGGTCCGGCACGTCCGGCCCACATCCTGACGCGCTCGGTCACGGCGCGCGGCATCCTCAACATGACGGCGGTTGCTGCCGTCGAGGCTCAGGAACAGTCGGCCAAGAGCCAGCAGAGCCTGTTCTGATGCTCTGTCCGGGGCGGTCCGCCGCCCCGGAACATGATCTGGCGCCTCCGCTCCGGTCTGCTATCATGCGGCACCTGGAGCGGGGCTGATCATGTCGTTTGTCATATCATTCGGACGCGTTCTGTTTGCCGTTGTGTTCATCGTGTCGGGGGCAGCCAAGCTATTCGATCTCTCCGGCACGGCGCAGGAAATCGCCACCAAAGTCGTGGTGCCGGCCGATCTCGCCGGCTATGCCGCGAGCCTTGAAGCCGCCACCTCGATGACCATTGCGCAGATGCTGGCGATCCTTGCCGGTGCCGTGGAGTTCGTCGCCGGCGTGCTGCTCGCCTTCAACATCGGCGTGCGGTTCTTCTCGGTGGTGCTCATCCTCTTCATCGCGGTCGCGACCTTCTACTTCCACGACTTCTGGAACCAGACCGGACCCGAGGTGCGCAACAGCGTCAGCCACGCGCTCAAGAACCTGTCGCTGATCGGCGGGCTCTTGGTGCTGTTCGGCCATGGCCGCGACGCGGTCGAGGCGCGGGCGCTGACTTACACCGAGCTGTAGGAAACGCGACGGGGAGCCGTTAGGCCCGCCGCCATTCGGTCAGCGAGACCCCGTGCTCGGGATCGAGGGGGCGGGTTTGCGCCAGCACGAGGCCATGCGCCGCGAGGCTTTGCTGCGGCAGTTCGCCGGCGTTGCCGAAGGCCGACATGCCGTCATGAAGGTAGAGCTGCGACGCAACCGAGAGCCAGAAGCGGTCGTAGCGCTCGAGGAACATTTTGAAGACCACAGGCCCGCCGATGATCGCGGCGATGCCGCTCGTCACGCCGGCGCGCGCGCAGGCCTCCTCGAACGAAGCGCCTTGCGGATTCCACAGCGTAGCCTTGGGATTGTCGGGATCTGGCGCAAGCGCGGCGACCGAGTGCGACAGGATGATGCGCTTGCGCTCCGCCGAGTTGGGCTGGTCCTCGAACGAATTGCGGCCATGGACGATGATGTCCGCGCGGTCGAGCGCCGATTGAAACCAGCGCTGGTCGCCTTCGAATTTCAACGACGCCGGCATATCGCCGTGAGCGTCTGCGAGCATGCCGTCGGCGGAAACAATGACGCAGCCTTCGACCTGCAGAGCCTTCATGGAGAGCACCTACCTTTCAGCATTTTCGATGCGCCTGAAGGGCGCGAGATAAGACAACGGCTTCGATGACGATCATAACCGAAGCCGCCGTGGGATATAAGCCGCAGCAACTCGTCCCGCAAATGCGCGCGCGGCGGGATCATGACGATGCAACTATTCCGAGATGGTCTGCACCACGCTCGATACCGGCCGCGTGCTGACGGTCGGCAGCTTGGTGTCCTTCAAAAACGCCTCGTCGTATTTCGGGATCGTCTGCACGGTCGTCTTCGCCCGCATCGCGACGACCTTGTAGCCGCCGGCCTTCAGCCGCTGCAGCAGCGTGGGGAGCGCTTCGGCGGTGTGCTTCTGGAAATCGTGCATCAGGATGATGCCCTTGCCGAGCTTGTCGAGCCGCTTCATCACGTTCTCGGTGACCTGTTCGGCCTTCTTCGTCTTGAAGTCGAACGAGTCGACGTCGGTCGAGAACATCGCGACGTTGCGCTCGCCGAGATAGGTCACCATCGCGGGCGGATGCTGCAGGCCGGGGAAGCGGAAGAACGGCACGGGCGGAGCTTCAAGCGCCCAGCGGACGGCGCTAAAGCCCTTCTCGATTTCTTCCTTCGCGATTTCCTCGGTCACGCCCTTGCGACCGAGCATCGCGTGCGACCAGGTGTGTGAGCCGATGGTGTGTCCGGCGGCTGCGACCTGACGCAGAATCTCCGGGTGATAGGTTGCGTGTTTGCCGATGGGAAAGAAGATGCCGGTGGTGCATTGATCGGCGAGCGCCTTGAGCACCGCGGGCGTATTCACCGGCCAGGGACCGTCATCGAAGGTCAGCACCACCTCCTTGTCGCGAAGAAAGTCGAGCTGCTTGAAGTGCTCGAAGCCGAAACCGGGGCCGCCGGTGGTGTCGATCTGCACGACGCGGCCGATGCCGAGCGCATCCGGATTGGCACAGGCGGGTTTGGCGGGGGCGGCCTTCGGCGCCGCCGCGCTCGGTGTCGGAGCTGCGGCTGGCCGCGCCGGAGCGGGCGCTTGCGACCAGGCGGGATGGCTGAGGAATGAAACGGCGGCGACGATCACCGCTGCACGCAGGCGCATGTCGTTCTCCCTTGATGACTTCCTTCGGCCTGGCAGACGAGGCCGCGCGACTCATGTGACTAGCGTAGAGCGCCTTTACAGGAGGGGAAACTGCGATCTCGGCCGCGCCAGCGGCAGGGAGGGAAATTACCCGGTGCAAAGCGAATCACGCCTGCATCGCAAGATGCGGCGAGCTTGCGGCGCTGCTGTGGCGGAGCGCTTAGTGTGTGTGAAGAATGAATTCCGTGCCGCGCCCGGTCTCGCCGGATTTCAGGCCCTGATCGGCAACGATGATCGATGAACCGGCGATGAGCGCGGCTGCGATCTTGGCCATCGCGTCATCGGGGATGTTCAGCCGGCCCAGCGCATCGGCCGCCGAATGGATTGGCGGTGCAAACTCCGTGGCGGCGGCCCGGCGGGCGTCGCGGCGGCGTTCGGTCTTGCCCGCTGGCTCGACGGATTTGCGCGGACTTCCTTCCGGCAGCGACAGCACGTTCCAGATCAGGCGGGATTTGTCTCTCGGGTCATTGCGCGCCGTGAAGACGTGGGTGCCGAGCGGGCGGTCGCCATCCACGAACGTCATGGGGACGTCGAAGAGCGGCTCAAAATCCTGACGGACGTAAAGGCGGGCGTCCTTGCGGCTGACAAAGACGGAGATCGGCCCGGTCCGTTTCGGTGCCGCTGCGGGCGCAGGCTCGGCGGCGACCGAAGGGGCAGTGTCCGGCTGCGGCTCGGCGGTGCTGGCGGGCAGGGCTGCCGCGGTCGCAAGATCGGACGTCACCGCAGCGTCAACCTTGGGGCCTGCGTCGGCGGTGCGCAGCGAGGCTGGCGCGGCTCCAAGAGTGGGCCGCAGGCCGTAATTGGAGGGCGCGTTGGCCTCCGGTGTTTCGAGCTGACGTTTGGCTTCCACGAGCCGCTCGTTCAGCAGCGGATGGCTGAAGTCCGCGGGTGCGACGTCGTCGTCCGTCACCACGACGCGGGCGCCGCGGCGGGTCCATGTCCAGAGCTGTGCGGCGAAGGCATCCGGCATCCGCACGCAGCCATGCGAAGCGGGATAGCCCGGCACGAAGCCGCCATGCAGCGCGATCCCCGACCAGGTGAGGCGCTGCATATACGGCATCGGCGCGCCGCTATAGATGTTCGAGCGGTGCCACTTATTCTTTTGGATGATGGTGAAGACGCCTTTCGGCGTCGGGTGGCTGGCCTTGCCGCTGGAAATTTTGCTGTGGGCGAACAGGCCGGACTGGTCGTAGACCTTCATGGTCTGGCGATTGAGCGAGATCGCGATCACCAGCGGCCCCTTCGGCTTGGCCGCGGCGATCGCCGGTTTCGGCGCGGCAGGGCGCGGGCGTGCCGCTTTCGGCCGTCGCGGCCTGGCGGCGGGCGCGGGGCGCGCATCGTCGTCATCGGCAAAGGGAGCGTCGATGAGCCAGTCGCCATGCGGCCAGAACGGCGAGGGTGCGGCGATTGCGGGAGATGCTGCGCCTGCGATCAGCACAGCCGTGAGGGTCGCGGCAATGCCAAGGCCGGCCTGTCTTGCAACGGGCCTGGCCCTGGTCACTACGCGCAATACAGTCGGGTCATCGGCGGATACGCGACCGAAACTCAAACCCACACCCTTACTGAAAACACACTGCCCGGAGCTGCCGGGCGAACTCCGGATCGGTTACTTAGATCGTGACCGAACCATATGAGCCATCCCTTCAATTTACGGCTGAAGCGTGGCGAAAATTACTTACCAAAGCGTTTGTACCGGCGGCGCCGGTCGAGCCCTTCTGGGCTGCCGCACTTTCGGCGCGACCGCGGCGCATGGAACAATGCTTGTGTCGAGATGGAGCAACGAAAGATGAGTTTCAGAAACGGGGTGAAAGGCAATTTCTGGCGCGCCGCGGCAGCGGCGCTTGTGGCGGCGGCCGCGCTCGGCGCAAGGGTGCCGCACGCGGCCGCTGCCGACGAGCCGGATCTCATCTTCCGCCGCTCGACCGTGTTCAAATGGCTGACGCCGAACGACAAGCTGGCGACCTACGGCCTCGACGACCCGGAGGTCGACGGCGTCGCCTGTCATTTCACGGTGCCGGAAAAGGGCGGTTTTAAAGGCTGGATCGGGGTAGCCGAGGAAGTTTCGGACATCTCGCTGTCGTGCCGCCAGATCGGGCCGATCCGCTTCAAGGAGAAAAACCTGTCGCAGGGCGACGATATGTTCCGCCAGCGGCGCTCGCTGTTCTTCAAGAAGATGCAGATCGTCCGTGGCTGCGACGCGAAGCGCAACGTGCTCGTCTATATGGTCTATTCGGACCGCATCATCGAAGGCTCGCCGAAGAATTCGACCTCTGCGGTGCCGATCATGCCGTGGGGCGCAGGCGATGCGACCGTGCAAAAGTGCGCCGACTATTTTAAATAGGCGGCAGGCCCACGCTGCAGCGGGCTAGCGCCGCGTGCCCTTGCGCGGCACGCATTGCCGCGTTCGCGACACGCCGGACGCGGTCAGCGAGACGCCGACCACTTCCTTGATCTGTCCGGCAGGGCAGGTGCCATCATCGATCAGAACGCGCTGCCCGAGGCGCAACTGGCCGATGTCGCTCTCGCGCGAGAGCTGCTGTGCGCCTGCGGGCACAGCGAGCATGATTGCGAGAACTGCCGCCGCGCCTGCGGTGAACGGAAGGCGCTTGCGCGCGGACGGCAGAGGGCCAAAGCAGTTGGTCATTTCTTTTCGATCTTCAGCCCGTCGGCCCCGATATTGATCTGGACGCCGCTCGGCTCTTTCTTCGCCCGGTACAGATTGTAGCCCAGCACGATGACGGCGGCGGTGAGGATGGCGACGATCAGAAACAGAATGTTTCGGCTGCCCGACATGCATTGGTCCATTCATGATTCGCCCCACACCAATCACTGTAGGGGCGAGCGGCTCCTTGTCAAAAACCGAGAAAGGGCTGCACGGAACCGGCAAACTATGGTCTGATTTGCAAGGCCGGCAAAAAGCCGGGCGGTGAACCGGCAAAGACCGGACGTCAAAAGGGCAGGAAACACGATGGCAGTGACTGAGATTCACAAGCGGATCACGAGTGCAGTCGACGCAAGCTTCGATCGCCAGCTCGCGACAACGGCGGATTTCGTCAACATTCCCTCGACGCGCGGCGCGGAAGGCCCTTGCCAGGACATGATCGGCGACCTGTTGCGCGAGCGCGGCTATGAGGTCGACGACTGGCATATCGATCCGGACGACCTGAAGGATCTGCGCGGCTTCGGCCCGGTTCTTCATGACTTCTCCAAGGCGCGAACGGTCGTCGGCACCTATCGCCCGGTGCGCGAGGCCGGCAAATCGCTGATCCTGCAAGGCCATTGCGACGTGGTGCCCGCCGGGCCGTTGGAGATGTGGGACACGCCGCCGTTCAAGGCGACGATCAAGGACGGCCGGATGTATGGCCGCGGCGCGTGCGACATGAAATCCGGCACCATCGCTGCGCTCTACGCGCTCGATGCGATCGGCGCGGCGGGCTTCAGGCCGACGGCGCGCATTCATTTCCAGTCGGTGATCGAGGAGGAGAGCACCGGCCTTGGCGCGCTCTCGACGCTGCAGCGCGGCTACCGGGCCGACTGCTGCTTCATCCCGGAGCCGACCGCCGGCAACATGATCCGCGCGCAGGTGGGGGTGATCTGGTTTCGCCTCAAGGTGCGCGGCAAGCCGGTGCACGTCTTCCAGACCGGCGCCGGCGCCAACGCGATCATGGCGACCTACCACATCGTCAAGGCGCTCGAGGGGCTGGAGGAAGAGTGGAACAGGCGCGCGGCCGACCATCCGACCTTCAAATCGGTCAGGCATCCGCTCAATTTCAACCCCGGCATCATCAAGGGCGGCGACTGGGCGTCGAGCGTGCCAGCGTGGTGCGATCTCGACTGCCGGATCGCGGTGCTGCCCGGCTGGTCAATCGCCGAATGCCAGGCCGAGATCGAGGCCTGCGTCGCCGCCGCCTCGCGCAATCATCCGTTCCTGTCGAACAATCCGCCCGAGGTGCAATGGTCCGGCTTTTTGTCCGAAGGCTATGAACTGACCAATGGCGCGGAGCCGGAGGCGGCTTTCGCAAAGGCGTTCGACGCCGTCTATGGCGGCCCGGTGCCGGAGAGGATTTTTACCGCGCTGACCGACACGCGGTTCTACGGCCTCAATCACGGCATTCCGAGCCTGTGCTTCGGCGCCGACGGCGAGGAAATGCATGGATTCAACGAATATGTGGATCTCGACTCGCTGCGGAAGACCACCAAGGCGATCGCCCTGTTCGTCGCAGAGTGGTGCGGGATCGAGCTGAAATAACCGGGGGCAGGGTTGGCCGGCACTACGGTGCCGGCCGGTGGCCCTGGGCGCCCGCCCGGCTCAAGATCTGTCGGGCATGACCTTGGAGGTCATTGCGGCGCCCTTTGGGGCGGCGCAGTTTCAACCGCCCTCCGGAGGGTGTTGTCCAAGATCAGCAATTGGGGAGACCGACAAAAATGTCCGCGCTTGATTTCATTCGCTCGCGCCCGATGCCGTTCGCCACGCTGATGGGCGTGACCTTCACGGAGGCGGCGGCGGACAAGGTCGTCGCAACGATGCTGGTGCGGCCCGACCTCTGCACGCTGGGGAATATCCTCCACGGCGGGGCGATCATGGCGCTGGCCGACGGGGTGGGCGCGGCGGGGACCGTGATCAATCTGCCGGAGGGTGCCAAAGGTACGACCACGATCGAGAGCAAGACCAATTTCGTCGGCTCGGCGAAAGAAGGTGGCACCGTCACAGCGACTGCAACTCCGATTCATTTAGGCCGCAGGACACACATCTGGCAAACGCGGATCACTAGCGAGGACGGCAAACTGATCGCAGTCGTCACGCAAACCCAGATGATCCTTTGAGTTCTGTTGTTCTCATATTGAATGAGATAAATCATACAATAGCTTGATATTACGATATTTATTGATTTTTGTCAAAAATAAGAATTTTCAATTCACTCCTTGCTGAGTCTCTGCGACAAAGAGTGACTTGAAATTCATGGTGCTTTGCACAATATAGTCTCGTGGGGCTGAGAGATCCTCATCTAAGAGACGAGACATGATGCAAACTGCCCAGACCATCGTTCCGAAATTGGCGCCGCACGAAGTGCGGGCGTTGACGCGCGCGGAAATGCCGCTGCTGCAGGAGCACCTATTGCGTCTGGACGCCTCGAGCCGCCGTGAGCGCTTCAACGGCGTTGCCGACGACGCTTACATCATCCGCTACGCCGACCGCTGCCTGACGGACGGCACCGTCGTCATCGGCTTTTTCCAGGATGGCGAACTGCGCGGCGCGGCAGAGCTGCACGTTGCCCAAAAATCGCCGGACCTGATCCCCGAGGTTGCGTTCAGCGTCGAGCCGGGGCTGCGCCACCGCGGCGTCGGCAGCCAGCTCTTCACGCGCCTGATCGGCGAGGCCAAGAAGGCGGGGCATACCCGGCTGCGGATCACAACGGGTGCGGACAACGAGCCGATGCGCGCGCTTGCCAACAAGTTTGGCGCAAAGCTCACCTTCAGGCAGGGGGAATCGACCGGCACGATTGATCTCACCGACGAGCGGCTTGCGCATATCGGCGAGGAGGCGACTGCAGCGCCCCATCCGGCGCTGGCGGTCCCGGTGGAGCTCGCCAAGGTCGCGATCGACCTCAACGAGATGTACTGGAAGTCGCTGATTTCGATCTACGGCCTCAGCCGCGCGGCGTGAGCGGATCGAACCGGCGCCTCAGGGCAGGGCTGAAGCCGCCTGCATCTGCCGCGCCGCGGCTTCGGTGATCAGTTTTCCCAGTTCGATATAGTGGTGCTTGCGCGGCGAGCTTTTGCGCCATGCCAGCCCGATCACCCGCTTTGGCTGCGGTTCGGCGAAGCGCATCAGGCGGATGTTGTTCTGCCGCCCCTCGAGCTGGACGCAAAGTTCCGGCAGCAATGTCATGCCGAGGCCGTTGGCCACCATCTGAACGATGGTCGAGAGGCTGGAGGCGCCAAAGGTGTCGATATTGTCGACCCGGCGCAGGTTGCAGAAGGTCAGGGCCTGATCGCGCAGGCAGTGGCCTTCCTCCAGCAAAAGCAGGCGGTCGGTTTCGAGCAGGTCGGAGGTTGCGCGGATTTGCCGCTCGATGGTCCGCGAGGCCGGCATTGCCAACAAAAATCGGTCATCAAACAGCGCTAGCGTCTCGACGTCAGGCTGATCGACCGGCAGCGCAAGCAGCAGCAGGTCGAGCTGGCTTTCGGCCAATTCACGCACCAGGTGTTGGGTTTGCGTCTCGCGCAGGCGCAGATCGAGGTCGGGCAGCACTTCGTGAAGGCGCGGAAGCAGCGCCGGAAGAACGTAAGGCGCGATCGAGGGAATGACGCCAAAATGCAGTGGGCCAGCGGACAATTCACTTCGGCTGCGGGAAAAGTCCACGATATCGCGAATGTCCGCGAGGACTTTTGCGGCGCGGTCGGCGATTTCCCGGCCCGGCTCGGTCAGGGCGACGCCTTTGCGGCTGCGCTCCATCAGCCGGACGTTGAGAAAGCGCTCAAGCTCCTGAATCTGCATCGACAACGCGGGTTGGGTGACCGCGCATTGATCGGCGGCGTCGCTGAAGCTGCCGGTGCGCGCAATGGCATCGAAATAACGCAGCTGTTTGAGCGTGACCATGAGGCGTCACCTCGATTAGATCAGAAAATCTTATGCTTTGATGGTTTTAATACGATTGGACCTGATCGACAAGCCGGTCTAGAGTTGTTCTAACTCCAGCCATCCCTTCAATCACTTCTGCACTCAAGGAGCGAGCAATGACAAAAAAAACGATGACCACCAGTTCTGGTGCGCCGGTTGCCGATAACCAGAACACGTTGACTGCGGGTCCGCGCGGTCCGGTGTTGATGCAGGACTTTCATCTGCTGGAGAAGCTGGCCCACCAGAACCGCGAGCGCATTCCGGAGCGCACGGTGCATGCGAAGGGCTCGGGCGCTTACGGCACCCTGACCATCACCAACGACATCAGCAAGTATACCAAGGCTGCGGCCCTGCAGAAGGGCAAGGTCACGGAGGCCTTCCTGCGCTTCTCGACCGTCGCCGGCGAGCGCGGCGCGGCCGATGCCGAGCGCGACGTGCGCGGCTTTGCCCTGCGCTTCTACACTGAACAGGGCAACTGGGACATTGTCGGCAACAACACGCCGGTCTTCTTCCTGCGCGATCCGCTGAAATTCCCTGATTTCATCCATACGCAGAAGCGCCATCCGCGCACCAACATGCGCTCGCCGACCGCGATGTGGGATTTCTGGTCGCTGTCGCCGGAGAGCCTGCATCAGGTCACCATCCTGATGTCGGATCGCGGCCTGCCGCAGAGCTACCGCCACATCCATGGCTTCGGCTCGCACACCTACGCATTCATCAATGCGAAGAACGAGCGGTTCTGGGTGAAATTCCACTTCAAGTCGATGCAGGGCATCAAGAACTGGACCAACGCCGAGGCTGGCGAGAAGGTCGCCAACGACCGCGAGACGCACCAGCGCGACCTTTATGAATCGATCGAAAAGGGCGACTTCCCGAAGTGGAAGTTCTGCGTCCAGGTGATGCCGGAAGCCGATGCCGACAAGCATTGGTACAACCCCTTCGACCTCACCAAGGTGTGGCCGCACGGCGACTACCCGCTGATCGAGGTCGGAGTTCTCGAGCTGAACCGCAATCCCGAGAACTACTTCGTTGATGTCGAGCAGGCTGCGCTGACCCCGGCGAACATCGTCCCGGGTATCGGCCATTCGCCGGACAAGATGCTGCAGGCGCGCGTGTTCTCCTATGGCGACGCGCATCGCTACCGCGTCGGCGTCAACGCTGACCAGCTCCCGGTCAACCGTGCGCGCTGCCCGGTTCACACCTATCACGCCGATGGTTCGATGCGGATGGCGGGTCACTCCAACCCGGACGCCTACTACGAGCCGAACAGCGTGGGCGGAGCGACCGAGGACGCCAGCTTCCGCGAGCCGCCGCTTGCGATCAGCGGCGCGGCCGATCGCTATAACCACCGCGACGGCAACGACGACTATCGCCAGCCGGGCGACCTGTTCCGCCTGATGAACGACAGCCAGAAGCAGCAGCTCTTCAGCAACATCGCCGCGGCGATGGAAGGCGTGCCGATCGAAATCATCAAGCGCCAGCTTGCGCATTTCCACCGCGCCGATCCGGCCTATGCCGCGGGCGTCGCCAAGGCCGTCGGCCTGACGGAAGCGGACGTTCCGACCGCAGCCGCTGCCGAGTGATCGCTGCGTAGATCTTTGCGGCGGCGGGAGTTTCCGCTGCCGCGCAGAAGACGAAAGGCCGCCTCCGGGCGGCCTTTTTTGTAGAAACCGGGGCGTGTCTGCTGTCACTGCGCAGCTTTGATGTTATTCGGAGCGCAATGCCATATAAGAGCTCCGCTCATCGGAACCGATCTCCACTAGGAAGTGCCTATGAATATCCTGCCCGGAAATATGCGCTTTGGCGCGCGTCAGCCTGTCAAGCGCCTCGAGGACCATCGGCTTGTGACCGGGAAGGGGCGTTTTGTCGACGACCAGCCGATCGAGGGCGCGCTGTGGATCGCTCTGCTGCGATCGCCGCACGCGCATGCCCGCATCCTTCAGATCGATGCCGAGGACGCCAAGGCAATGCCGGGCGTCAAGACGATTTACACCGGCGCGGATCTCGTCGCTGACAACATCGGCACGATCTCGACGCGCGCCGTGTTCAATCGCCCGGACGGCACGCCGATGATCGTTCCGGCTCGGCGCCTCTTGGCTTACGAGTATGTCCGCTTTGTCGGCGAGCCCGTCGCCGCCGTGGTCGCCGCGACCCGGGCCCAGGCGCAGGAAGCCGCCGAAGCGATCATGGTCGAGTATCAGGAGCTGCCGTCGGTGACCGATCCGATCGCAGCGCTGTCTCCCGATGCTCCGCTGGTCTGCGAAAAGTCGCCCGACAACGTTGCGGCTGCGATGACCTATGGCGATGCCGCCGCGGTCGACGCCGCCTTCGCCAAGGCCAAGCATATCGTGTCGCTGGACGACATCTGCAGCCAGCGCCTCGTGCCGTCTGCGATGGAGCCGCGCAGCTGCATCGCCGAGATCGAGGCAAAGACCGGCCGCGTGGTCCTGCATGTCCAGTCGCAGACGCCGGCGGTGACGCGCGACGTGCTGGCCGACGTCCTCAAGCGTCCGAAGGAGAGCGTCCTAGTTCTCGTCGGCGATATCGGCGGCGGCTTCGGCCAGAAGACCGCGCTCTATCCCGAAGACGGCATCACCGCCTATGCCGCGATGAAACTGAAGCGCAAGGTGCGCTGGCGCGGCGACCGCACTGACGATTTCGTCGGCGGCACCCATGGCCGCGACCTGACCTCGAAGGCAGAGATGGCGTTCGACGCCAAGGGCCGCGTGCTGGCCTACCGCGTGCGCTCGGTCGGCGGCACCGGCGCCTATATCAGCGCGACCGGCCTCGTCATTCCGCTGGTGCTCGGGCCGTATGTCGCGACTGCTACCTACGATTTCCCGCTGGTGCATTTCGACCTGCGGGCGGTGATGACCCACACCGCGCCGGTCGGCGCTTATCGCGGCGCGGGCCGCCCGGAAAACGTCTTCATCGCCGAGCGCCTGATGGACGTGGCCGCCCGCCAGATCGGCATCGACCCGCGCGAGATCCGCAAGATCAATTGCGTGAAGCCCGAGCAGATGCCGTTCAAGAACGGCGTCGGCCAGGTCTATGACAGTGGCCTGTTCGCGCAGATGCTGGACAAGGTTTCCGCCAACTCCGACTGGGACGGCTTCAAGGCGCGCAAGAAGGCCGCCGAAAAGCGCGGCATGCTCTATGGCCGCGGCGTCGCCAGCTATATCGAGTGGACCGGCGGCAACAATCACCGCGAAAAGGTGAGCGTGCGGGCCACGGCCGAAGGCCGCGTCGTCGTGCATTCGGCGACGCAGGCCATGGGGCAGGGGCTCGAGACCGCCTATACGCAGATGGTTTCCGCCGCGCTCGGCATTCCGATGGACATGATCGACATCATTCAGGGCAACACCGATCTGGCGCAGGGCTTTGGCAGCGTCGGCTCGCGCTCGCTCTTTGTCGGCGGCACCGCGGTCGCCGTCGGCACGGCCGATCTCGTCACCAAGGCCCGCGAAAAGGCTGCGGACATCCTCGAGGCGGGCGTTGCCGACATCGAATATGCTGAGGGCTGGCTGACGGTCGCGGGCACCGACCGGCGCATCGGTCTGTTCGACCTCGCCAAGGGCGAGAAGAACGCCGAACTGGTGGTCGACAGCGTTGGCGAGGTCGATGCACCGAGCTGGCCGAACGGCGCGCATATCTGCGAGATCGAGATCGACCCCGAGACCGGCGAAACCCGTGTGGTGCGCTACCACACCGTCGATGACGTTGGCATCCCGATGAACCCGATGCTGGTCGAAGGCCAGATCCACGGGGGCACCGCGCAGGGCCTCGGGCAGGCGCTGTTTGAGGGCGTGGTCTATGATGACGGCAACGGCCAGCTTCTGACCGCGAGCTATCAGGACTACGCCATTCCGCGCGCCAGCGATCTGCCGACGATCTCGGTAGCGCTGGACGACTCCGCGCCGTGCCGGACCAATCCGCTCGGCGCTAAGGGCTGCGGCGAGTCCGGTGCGATCGGCGGCCCGCCCTGCGTCGTCAACGCCGTGATGGATGCGCTTGTGCCGCTCGGCATCGTCAATCTGCGCACGCCACTGACGACGCAAAAGATCTGGCAGGCCATTCAGGATGCCAAACAGGCCAAGGCGAGCTGAACGCCGCGAGCATACCAAAACAAAAAATGCCCGGACCGCTCGTCCGGGCATTTTGTTTCTCGGTGTTCCGCAAAAGGTCAGCCTGCGGAGAACGGCGCGATCTCGATGCCGTGGCGGGCGAGCGCGTGGCGGACGGCCTTTGCGATCTCGACCGCACCCGGCGTGTCGCCGTGAATGCAGACGGTGTCCACCTGCACTCTGATCGATTTGCCCGACAGCGACGTCACCGCGCGGTCCTGCACCATGCGCACGACACGTTCGGCGACGTGCAGCGGGTCATGGAGCACCGCGTTCGGTTTGCTGCGCGGCACGAGGTTCGCGTTGTCGTCATAGGCGCGATCGGCAAAGACTTCGCTGGCGAGCCTGAGGCCCGCGGTTTCGCCGGCCTTCATCAGCTCGGTATTGGGCAGCACGACGAAAATCAGTTGCCGGTCGACCGCCTTGATTGCGGAGGCGATCGCGCGGGCGGTCATCGGGTCGGTGCAGGCGACGTTCGAGAGGGCGCCGTGGGCCTTCACATGCGTCACCCGGTGGCCGACCAGCGTGGCGATCGCCTGCAGCGCGCCGATCTGGTAGGCGACGAGGTTTTCGATCTCGGCCGCCGTCAGGCCGGGCACCGGCCGTCGGCCGAAGCCGTGCAGATCGCGATAGCCGGGGTGGGCACCGATGCTGACGCCGTGCGCCTTGGCGAGTTCGGCGGTCTTGCGCATGATGTCGGCATCGCCGGCATGGTAGCCGCAGGCAATGTTGACGCTGCTGGCAAAGTTCATCATCGCCGCGTCATTGCCCATCGTCCAGGGGCCGAAACCTTCGCCGAGGTCGCAATTCAGATCGATCCTCGTCATGGCCGTTCTCCTTCTGAAGCTGCCTGCCATGCTCCGGCATCCAGTGCGCTGATGGCAGCGCCTGCGACATTGGCGGAGTGCAACGCGGCAAGATTAAGCCCGTCCGCCGATGCGTTCTGAAGCTGACCGCCGAGCGCGGCGATCTGTTCGGCGAAGCGTGCGGCGGCCGCCTGCGCTTCTTGCACGGTGACGGCGAGGAAACGGAAGGCGTGGCCTGTCGGCGTCTGGCTCATGCGCCCGAGATCGGCGCCGATGACGGTGGCGATCTTGGGATAGCCGCCGGTGGTTCCGCGATCGGGCATCAGCACGATCGGCTGGCCGTTACCGGGCACCTGGATGCTGCCGGTCACGGTGCCGTCGGAAACGATGTCGTGGCCGTAGGCATGGGAGACGCGCGGGCCTTCGAGGCGATAGCCCATGCGGTCGCTGGTGGCGGAGACGGTCCAGTCGCTGTTGAGAAAGACCTCCGTCGATGCGCCGAACTCGTCGTCCTGCGGCCCCATGACGACACGGATCGGAGCATCCGATGACGGCAGCGGCGGCAGGCGGCGCTCGCTGTTCCACACGGTGGCGGTGGCGGTCGGGATGGCATCGCCGGCCTTCAGCGAGCGCGGGAACGGCGTGCCGAGTCCGGCTCGCGTGTTGACCGAGAAGCTGCCGAAGCTCGGTTCGCCCAACATGCCGCCTTCGATCGCAAGATAGCTGAACACGCCGGTTCGCGCCGGGCCAAGCGTCAGGGTGGCGCCGTCAACAATCACCGTGCTCGTCAGCGGGGCGACGGCGCGCTCGCCGATTTTCGCGACGCGCTCTGCGCCCGCTAGCGCGATGCGGATGTCGCCGTCCCGCGCAGTGAAGGTTGCTCCCAGCGGTCCGATCTCGATGGCTGCCGCAAAAGGCGGATTGCCGGCGACGACATTAGCCATCGCTAGTCCGAGGCGGTCCATGGCACCGCTCGGCGGCAGTCCGTAGCGCTGCGCGCCGAAGCGCCCGGCGTCCTGAACCGAAGTGGCAGGGCCGACCGCATCAATCATCAGCCTACTCATGACAGCACCAGTTCGGCGACCGGCTTGCCCTGTTGGGCGGCGCGGTCGAGCTCATCGAACAGCGCGGCCTCGATGGGATAGAACGTGATCGCATCGCCCGGATCGAGCAGAAACACCGGATCGCGCCGCACCTGGTAGGTGCGGACCGGGGTGCGGCCCAGCAGGTGCCAGCCGCTCGGCCCGGCGAGGCACTGCACGCCCGCCTGCACGCCACCGATGGAGATCGTGCCGGCCGGCGTATGGGTGCGCGGGTTCTGCTGGCGCGGCGTGGCGATCCGCGGATCGAGGCCGCTCAGATAGGACCAGCCCGGCGTGAAGCCGATCATCGCAACGCGGTAGTCGCCTCCGCAGTGAATGCGGATCACCTCGTCGGTAGACAGGCCGTGGAGATTGGCGACGTATTGGAGGTCGAGGCCGTATTCGCCGCCATAGACCACCGGGATGCGCCAGCGGCGCAGTTTGGGCGGCGGCGGCGCGGGCTCGTCGAGGAGGGCGCCGAGGCGCTGCGCCAGCGCGTCGAACCCAACGGTCAGCGGATCATAATGCACCAGCAGCGAGCGATAGGTCGGGACCGTCTCGACGATGCCCTCGATCGCCGCACGCGCAACCGCGCGGTCGAGGGCGAGCACCTGCGCGTTCAGCGCCGCATCGATCACGCGGCCGAATTCGACCGTGAGCGCGGTATCGCCGCAAGGCAAAATCCGTGGCGCGCCGGATCTGGTGTCGGATGTGCTCATGGGCTCGTCAGGCTCTGCTCGCATTGCGGAGGCCTCTTGCGGTGCGCCGTAAATCGACCGGTCGCGCAATCGCGAGGCTCCGCGACTGCTATTTGTCGGCCAGTTGCAGGCAAATAGCAACGCGCGGCTGCGTGGCGGCAGGCCTCCGGAGCGATCACATTCTGCCGATCACGCCGGCTTGCGAAGGACAGCAGCCGCCGCCATCGACCAACGCGGCGGCCAGCGCCAGAGCAGGCGCCTCGGCGCTTTGGTCAGCGCTTAGTCCAGCGCTGGGCGCGCTCGAACATCCGTTTCATCACGGCTTCGGTTTCGTCGGCAGCAGCTTTCGACTGAAACGGACGCAAGGCCGCGATGGTGCTTTGCAGCCTGATCGCATCCATGCTGGCACGTTCGCTGGCGACGCTGCCTTCCCCATTTTCGGCGATCGTACGCATTCCTCAATCCCCACTTACGCAACCGCCGAAGCCATACGGCTGCGGTTTACAACGCTGCGGTATGGTATCATGGCAAGTTCCCGCCGCTACCGGCGCGGTCTGGAGAAACGTGGCTTTTCTCGGCCGGCAGCGGCTTTTCCACAAGCGGGCCGGCATTCGCCGACTTCGGCGACGCCGTGAACGAAGGAGTATGGTTATGGAGATCTTTCCCGTCGGCAGCCGCGCCTCGCGCCTAGCACCGCCCGACTTCTTCACCGGCAAGGTCTGGCAGGACCCGGTGGTTGCGGCGCCGGAGCCTGCGCGCATCGTCGCCGCGCTCGTGACCTTCGAGCCTTCGGCGCGCACCGCCTGGCATACCCATCCCCTCGGCCAGACGCTCTATGTCACCGCGGGCGCGGGCCGGGTGCAGACGCGCGGCGGGCCGATCCGCGAAATTCGCGCCGGCGACACCGTGTGGATTCCGCCGGGCGAGGAGCATTGGCACGGCGCGTCGCCGACGATGGGCATGACGCATCTGGCGATGCAGGAGGCGCTCGATGGCACGATGGTCGCGTGGCTTGCGCATGTCACCGACCGGGAATATGCCGGCGGCGCATAATCGTTCGCCGCGCTCAGGCAAGGGCAGGCGGCCGACCGTACCGGTCAGGGCGGAAACAGGCCGCCGCGCTCGATCGAGAGGATCGCGATGATCAGCGCGAGGGTGACGGCGATCACTAGGAGCTTGGTAAGCCAGCTTATCCCGCGGCCGATCCACCACAACAGCGCGACGGCCATCATCACAGGCACAATAATATCCAGCGGCACGTCCTCTTCCTCACCTAATCGACCGATAGGAATAATTTTAGCAATCCGCTCAACAGGCCAACAAATCATTTCTGCGACTGTCCGCTCACACGCAGGGAGAGCGGACATGACGGAATCTGAATTTGAAAGCCTGTTGGAAGTTGTGAGCGTTGTCCTCGCGCAGGATGATGTTGACGAGTTCCTTGCCGAGTGGTCCGCCGATGTCGCGCCGATGGCCTATGCCAACGACAATGACGGCCCGTGGCCGCTGCTGCCGTTTCCCGCGGGCTGGTCGGGGGCGTGCTGACTGTCGCGAGCAAACCTGACCGCGGTGGCGCGGTCGGGCGACTGATGTTTTCGGAGTTTTAGGCATGTGCCGGGAGGTTCGTGCCGGGCGAGGCAGGCGACCGCGACCGAGCCTCGCGCAGCTTCTCACTCACCGCAAATCAATGCCGCAGAAGTGCGTCTTCAATAGAGGCCGCGGCCAGACATCAGCATGGCGTCGCTCGGCCGCTCAGCCGCATAGGCAGTAGTGGCACGGCTGCCCGCAGTCGGGGCGCCAACATTATTGGCAGCGGCAACATGGGCGGTGCGCTGGATCGGGGCAGGGGCAAGTTCGGCCATCGCGACATTGGTGCGGGCCGGCTGCTCAAGCGGCCGCTCGCGCAGTGTCGCAACTTCGCTGCGTCGCTCGGTGCGCGGCGGTGCCGACATTTCTGGAACGAATGGGGCGGCTGAAGCGACCCGAACCGCGGACGGGGCGGGCGCGGGCTCGCCGGTGCGCAGCGTCGCCATCAGATAGCGGTCGTCCGATCCTTCCAGCGAAGCGCGGCCGACATATTCGACCCGCACCGGCGCGACGCCGTTGGCATGGAAGTCAAGCAGCTTTGCCGCGCGGTTGGAAACGTCGATTAGGCGGTTCTCATGGAACGGGCCGCGATCGTTGACGCGGACCACGATCGACTTGCCGTTGCGCAGATTAGTGACGCGCGCATAGGACGGCAGCGGCATGGTCGGGTGGGCGGCGGTGATCGACGTCATGTCGAACACTTCGCCATTGGCGGTGAGGCGGCCGTGAAAGTCATCGCCGTACCAGGAGGCGAGGCCCTCGGCCCGGTAATTCGGATTCTCGCGCGGGGTATAGGTGCGGCCGGCGACCACATAGGGCTTGCCGACGCGATAGGTGCCGCCGCCCTTGGGAACGGCTTCGCCGAATTTTACGACGCGCGGCGAGCTCGAAACGCCGTATTTGGGATCGACCCGGCTGCCGAACTTGGCCGACGAGCAGTTGGCGACAACAAGACATGTGGCCGCTGCAACCAGAGCGCGACCAGCTTTACTGGCGGAAATTCCGCCGACAAGTTTCCCCATTTCTCGTCCGACCACCTTTTTGCCCGCCGGCTACGCGACACTTTTTCCCCGGCGGATAACCCCAAAGACGACGTATTCCGACGCCGAATGCCGACCAAATGGAAGCATAAAGACGGCAAAATATGGACTACAGGGAAACTGGTAAACTAATGGTTCTTTCGCAGGCCACGGCAGCAGGAAGGGTCCCTGCCTCCGCCGATCGCAGGGGCCGCAGACTGCGAGGTCATGACCTCGCCCTGAGCCGCAGGCGCGGCGAGTGATCGGGACGGCAGCAAAAAGCTCCTGGCGACCTCACCGAAGCGTTGCGATGCGGCTGAAGTGCGTGAGGTTGCAAAAGAGGCGTTCGATCAGGTCGCGCTGCTCGTAGGGCGGCAAAAGCGGATCGCCGCGCCTGAGGTCGATGGTGAATTTGCCGCTGCGCGCGTCCTCCGGCAGCCCTTCGCTGAACTTCGCCGCGGGGCCTCGCCATGGGTGGTCACGAGTTCGGCGGTGCTCCCGCTGCGTCAGGATCTGAGCCGGTTGGCCTGACTTAGTCGCGGTCGCTGATGAGGGCAAAGGGGGAGATTCGTGCGGAAATCCGCGCTTTGTGCATCCCTCGGATGCGACCATGCGTTACGGCAACCGCCACCCGGACCCGACCCTTGGAACATAGCCTCTAGAGCCGGGCGGGAAATCGGACTTCGCCGGATCTGTTGTGATTTCCGTCACCGGACGCTGCGGCGCTCCTGCCTGCGGCGACCCCGCGCGTTGACGGCGTGGCCTGCTTTGCCATAAACAGGCGCATCCAAGCGATTGGGTCTGCGGATAGGCGTCCGCATCCGGCCTTAGGGCGGATGCTTTGCGCGACAATCTGCGTCGGAAGGGTGGTCGAGTGGTTTAAGGCTCCGGTCTTGAAAACCGGCGTGGGTGCAAGCCCACCGTGGGTTCGAATCCCACCCCTTCCGCCAGATCTAAGTATTTGATTTTACTTATGTAAATGGCAGTTCAGCGGTTTGATTCTGTTACAATCCAATGTAACAGTCTGAGGCCATGCAATGTATCTATGGAAGCGCGGTGACGTTTACTGGTTCCGACGTGCAATTCCTCTAGATTTCAAAGCCCGGCTTGGCTCGAATGATATTGCTGTGAGTCTCCAGATCGGCGACCGCAGACAGGCTCGAAAAAAAGCGATGAGGCTGGCAGTAGCGATGGATGAATGGACAGAGGCGGTTCGGAAAGCGAGAGCAGATGACCCCGAACAACCCGATTGATCGCTCCTTGACCTGCCACTGAGTTTTTCCTCCACCTGGAGTTCGAGTCCGGCCTCGATTGAAGGACGGACAGATGAAGCGGAAGCGGTTTACGGAAGAGCAGATCATCGCGGTGCTCCGGGAGCACGAGGCCGGAGCGAAGGCGGGCGATCTGGCTCGCAAGCACGGGGTCAGCGAGGCGACGCTGTATAACTGGAAGGCGAAGTATGGCGGGA